>Ga0207879_100002_pt1 | contig 1691329 bp, 1765 predicted proteins | sample LinPmetageLP24_FD_184045 | JGI IMG/M metagenome (GOLD analysis project Ga0207879, IMG submission 184045) | Marine viral communities from the Pacific Ocean - LP-24 (SPAdes) | ecosystem: Environmental > Aquatic > Marine > Oceanic | place: Pacific Ocean | collected 2009-08-30
TATAGTAATAATTGCTAAAGTTATTAAGAAAACAAGAAAAATCATTTTTACACCAAATTTGTATGAGAGAAAGTTTTTGAACTTTAAATACTTAATATGTAATATTACGTAATATTAAATGATTAAATTAATTAGGATCTAAGAGATCTATTAATTATTTTTCTGAATCCTTAGTTTTAGCTTATTCTATTAATAAACAATAAAGATATTACTTAATTAAAGTAGTGAGTTTTGGTGTAAAAGGTGGCCGGAATGGGGGGTTGGACGGAATGGTGGGGTGGGACGTTATTGCATATTGAGCGTTCGATGAACTTCCTGTGTGATATTTTGCTCCATGGGGCTTGGAGATGAGCTTTGGACAGGGCGAAGTGAAAAAAACGACTTTGAGATACGCAGATGGCTGACGAAGTAAACAGGGCGGTGTTCAATGTGTGAAGGCGGCTGGGCAACTGACTGGTCAGTGTAGTAAATGAGAGCTTCTAGCCGAGATGAGAGATGCGGACATGGCTAGAGGGCTGGATGAGTATTGACTTCGTGTATCTGTAGTTTCTGGAAATAGCATCTGGCAGTGCTTATTCACACTTCCTATCTTGAACAAGATTCGTATCTATATTTCAAGTTCTCAGAAATCGTTCGATTCCACTCAATGTCACTGAAACTCTGTGACGTGGGACAGTCAAATCAACGCGACCAGTCTTTCAAGAGCAGTACGTCAACTTCGAGGAATAAATTAAATAGGATAAAAGAGGGGCATCCAGCAATAACATGAATATTCATGTGCTTGTAGAGACGACGAACGCCTCGGCCCCTACTGTTCAGTAGCTCTGGGGTAGCACTCCAGCTAGTGAGAAGTATTAAACTTGGTGTGAAGCGTAAACAAGCATAGAGCATGGTTGAGAATGTAAGATCCTTTCATAGCCGAGTAAGGCTGCATCAGCTTTATAAGAAGGGCTTGGAATAGCAAAACAACTGCAGCAAGAAACGTCCTCAAGGAGGGGGACAGGGACTAATTTAGGTCCAATATAGATTCAAGAGCCCTAACTCAGCGCGTACCGTAGCCCCTTGTAAGATGTTGTCCGGAGTCCTTGAAGATACTGATGATCTGCCAGTTACAATCGCTAGCTACCAGCACTTACGATGGTGTACGAAAAAAGTCTCCGTGGTGTTTTGCACCAAGGCCTCTACATACGACGGCGATCCAGATCAGGATTTAAGCAAGTGCTCACTAGCACCGGTACTTCAAATAGGATTTTCGCACTGACGAGTCGATGCCGAGGCTCCGTGTTTGAGAAGTTTCCAAGGCTCATTGTTCTGCATAATTGTCTTTAGCGTATTGATGTTATCGTCACGTTTCTGGAGGAACAACGAAAAATCAGCAACAGTGAGGATGTAAATCTCTTTTGATTTCCAACCACTCAGGTGACATAGTCGACAAGTCATAGGAATAATGAATGATCTCATGGACGGGAGAGCAGTTGGTGGAAGGCATCCATCAACGATGTGGCGTAAGTTTTCATAGACGCCCGCAAGTTACACGAAGATAGAACCTGGAAGGTATATCCAATTGGTCTCAATAGCCGCCGCCAAACTAACTCAGCCTCGCCAACAGCAACATCCGTAATTATCCTCAGTCTAAGACATAGCAGTAGCAAAACAACTCCAGACTTTCTTGCGCTGAACTCTCATTCTTGTACCAAACATTTTACAGAAGTGATCGCTCTGCAAGCCTTTTTCCAACATCTGTTCGTCAGCCATGGAGAATCTTGGACATCTCGAGGCTGAGTACTCTACGAGCTTCAGAGGGGACGTTCATGGTTCGCCGACGGAAATGGAACCCGGATCAGTGATCAGTGATAGTGACGCTGAATGGTTCGATGGTGAATATAATAAGGACACACAGGTTATGGAATTCATCCGCAGCGAATACCACCTTTCTCAGAGATCATCTGCTGGAACAAATAGTCCAGCTTCGGCTTCATTCAGTCGACCACGAGCATCATCACTCCCTGCGAGCTTCGCACATACCGCTTCCAAGAAAGAGTATCACCCTATCATAGATCCATTTGCAGGTTGGGATGACTCTACGCTATTTAGCGGAAAATACACTGTCATGCCTGTGGGGGATGATTCAATTCTTAAACTGGATGTTGAGAAGCTACGAGTTGCCATACGGAGGTCAAAGATGACAGACCGATCCGCAGCATCTGAAAAGCTCGTGGAGCAGATCAGCGATCAAGATTCTTCAACAAGGTGCTCTTCACCTTGGCAACAAACGGACACGTCCAGCCCATTTCATCCAGCGATTGATAGGAGCCGGGTCGATTGGAGAGACCCGCATTTCGTTGCCAGGAGCTGGACCAGTGAAGGTCAGGCTCCTGAAGTCTCTACAGACCACAATTCTGTGTCACGTCTGCCATCTCGCTCGAGAGCTGGTGAGTCCGTGACAGATCGATCGTCGTACCATCTGAAATACCTCGAAGAGCTGGACGAGCTTGGACGTAAGATCTTCGAGAGGTCCTTGTTCCAGAAATATATTGTAAGCAAAACTTCGATTGTCAAACATACGTTGAGCCAGAAGTCTCATCATAACCACAGGACGGGACAAAGTATCGGCCTTTCGATAGCAGGATCACCTTCGATGTTGAGTTCTCCGAAAATGCGTCAATCGAACTCGCTAAGTGGCCGGAAATACTAATATTCTGTGGCGACGTCGCGAATGCCGCCAATGAGCAAGTGACTGCACCTTTGGGAATTTCAGAGAGACCGCATGCTGTAATCAATGCGATGTACGATCGAATCCTCATGCAGTTGAAGCACCTCATCGAGTGCAGGAATATCATGTCCCGGGTTTGGGCAAATATCAGATTGATGAAAGAAGCACAATTCTGTGCCGATTTCATCAGTCTGATTGTCTTGGATCGCACGCGCCACAATGTGGCGAGACTCGTCCGGATCGATTGCAGCACGATTGAACAACTGACGGCAGAATTTGAGACCTGTCTCGATCAAACAGTATGGGACCAGCCGAGAAAGGTCTTGGGTGGAAGTATAATTACCTATGCAAAGGATGTTTCAGCAACATGTCGACAATTCCTGACTAACGCCGGTTTAGAGTTCCAAGGCATGTTCATGGAGGACCTGTGGCGCTGTGCAGTCCATCTACTAGACATAGCAGTTGTCTCTTATGCTAGTACACACACACGGAAACTTGCTGGAGACAATGTGACGGCAGTGGAGCTTCCTGGGCCGTTCTTCGAGACGCAGTACTACATATTCCGCCGAAGGAAGTTCTCATGTCTCGGTGACTTCCTAGGTGGACAGGAAGCCTGGGTACTTGAGGATCATGGTAACTGGCATTCGCATTTTTCTAAGCATTCACTGGATTCGACCAAACATCTGGATCTCCCTCCGTTATATCTCTCCACAGATGCGGTAACTTTTGGGGATATATGGGGCCCTATGTGGAAAAGATTCACAATTGGTGGGGTCGGAGACATTATCAGCTATGATGTTGGAGGCGGTACTATAATTCCATGTCATCTGCCATCACTGGATGTAGTAAAAGTCGAGAAGGGCGAAATCTTCTGTCACTGGATGGCAAGAACTGAAGAATATGTGGACGATAATCGTGCTGCCTCGAAGATGTTTCTTGAGACCGATGTCCTGCTCATCGGAGCACCTATTCAGTTGAGACGCAACCGTGGTTGTCATGTTAGCTCAAAGGAGATTAAGAAGCAGTTGAGGAACAATGAGGCCATCTCTCAGATGGGAGCTGCAAGGGCTCGCTGGGAGCAAGAGATGCGAACATTTACGGTGGCAGTCAACCTCCCTTACGCGTCTTTTGGGTATCAGTCAGCATCGAAGTTGAAAGAAGGTCGGTTGGCGAACAGCGCGTTCATCGAGGACTGGATAAATAATCCTGAAGGGCGCTCGGTGAGGAATCTCGAGCGACGATTGGGACTCGAGGTGTCAACATGCACAAATAACGCCCGTAGGGTACGAGTCATCGAGACTTTTCAGACAAGTACGATGATAAATTACCTACGGGATACATCTTTGAATTGGAAGACCCCAGGTCAGAAAGCAGCATTTCTTTACACACTTCTGGGTGATGACCACAAGGCGTTCAGAGGCCTGTGGGACAGAAAACCAAGCTGGCGACCTGAACTTGGGAATGCCATCTCCTGTGGTCTCAACATGCTACAATACACCGGCAAGACCAAAGATGGTGAGTTGAGACTCTTCTGGGTTCCAGAACGTGATCAACCAGGAGTTTGTGTTACTCTTCGAGCGCGTGATATTTCATGGATTGGTTTCTTGGAGGAAAGCATTAGCAGCGGCGTAATGGCCGTTCTGGAAAACCGATGCCTAGAACTCCCACCTCTGACTAAGGCAAGCAGAGATATCTTCAGCCGGATCCATAACAAGCCTGTTCTGCAGACAGCAGTTCATCTAAATGACAGGTGTATCCCAAAGTCTCTACAAGGTGAGTTAACTTCGTGCTAGGAAAGCTTCCCCTTCCCGTCTGATGATATTCCATCATTTCCAATTTCCGATTTTCAATTTCTCAGAGTTCTCAGAGCATTCAGTCAACCCACTTCAGATGTACAAAATTAACGATTTCAATGCATAGGGAAATATTGCGAGAGCCATAATCTCAAGTCCCGATACAAGGGTTTTTGGCCCATCGAATTTGTGGAAAGGGGCGACATATTCTCGTTTGGATCTAAAGGTTGTCTGGAGGTAATTGCAAGACTTGGTGCGAGATCAGGCAGAGACCAAATTCTGGCAGTTTGGTGCCAACCCAGCATCCTGGCCAGCATGCAGCACACCCTTCAGGGGACGGCACACGGTATGCCGGTGATAGGGAAGCTTTTTGGCGGGCCTCTACCTCTGGCGCTACACCACGAAGTCGGAGAGGACGGCACAGAGAGAGCAAGCGATGACGAACCGGTATATTTTCATATCGTGAGTAGCACAAGTCGAACGCTACCTAGCGGTCACTTTCCAAGTCTCGTCAGCGTGCACCACGGGTCAGATCCTGGTTCCGGGTCACAGACACCATATGAGCCTGCTATTCCAAGAAGCATAAACGTCAATGCAAAAGAAAAGCTGTCTAAGACACTTGTTACCCAAGAAGAAATTCTGAAGCAGGTTCAATGAGGTTTTTGGGTGGCTTTGAGAGAGGCACTTCTGATGTGGCAGATGGACCAGATGTTGAGACTGATTTTCCTTCCGTTCGGGAGATTGCACAGCCAGTACCACCAGATAATAAAAAGTCAGATTGACAAGGTAGCATTTATCTCACATTCTCTTACGTCCCTAGTCGAAGATGGCTTATAATCTGCCCGGAGGGATATGTATCGTAAAACACTGAAATAATTCCCTGCGGATCTAAGTCATAAGTAAGTCAAACTACCACCTTCAAGGCGGTGTACCTATGAAGACAGTCTCTTCCACAACACATACATGAGACTCCTGGGAATGATGGAATTAAGTCAACCTCTAGAGAAGATAAATGAAGACAATGCTCTACTTAGAATAAGCCACGAGGAATCAGCAAGCTGGCAGAGCCTAGCTGTCAACTTGAAAGCTAGTGCCACTTTACTCGCGGTCGGCTAAAGTTAGTATGAGACTGGTACCACGCTCACAAGCATTTTGTGATCTCATTCTAGGCTTACAGATTACAGACGCCATTGAACTTGCATCAAAAAAAGCGATCAAGTAGTTTAACAACCTGGAATGACGTGTAGCGATCTTCGCTTAAATTCGAAGTAAACACGGCCTTTCACTGGGACTTGACTAATTTTGCGCTGCGAAAATGATTATTGTCGTCATCCCCAAAAACTCCCAGCACCTGATGTCAAACACTCATTTTCTCCATTATTGTGAATAGTGCCTTGCCCTGTGCAATGACTACAACTCATGGGGTGCCAGCTCTGTTTTAAAGAGTAGAAATGTTGTGACATCGCATCAAACAAAACTCTACAGCATAAACATTTCTTTCAATTGCTCCCCAGACCTTTCGGACAAGCTCATATTAGCAACCCCGCGTTGTATTGACTGCGAAATCGCAAGATCTGACTATCAAAGCAGCTGTCACGCGTTTTCCCACGGTTTATGTATTCACTTATAGACTAATCATGAATCCTGGCCTTGAGGCACAAATATAAGCACAAACTCCTGTGCTGCGGAATATCGCCAGGGTGTGCAGGGAGACAAATCGAGACTTCAATTTTGTGGCAGGCTGACTAAGCATATGCCAAAATGTTTGGGTTGAGGTTATGGTCTCACAATAACCCATAGCATTTTGTAATTTATGTAAAGGTTCGTTTTGCTCTGATGCTGAACTATGCTTTTCGTGAGCACGAGCACATCATTTGTTGGAGCTTGGTTCACTGCCATTGTTGTAGGCACTGCCATCTTCACATGGCACAAGCTTTAATATCAGCTGGCATAACGACGATGGACCATTGGACATCGAATCTCTCGGGATCTTCCTGTACGTTTCCTTCCGTTTTGCCTACGGTGTCATGAGCACTTCTCATATCGGCGATCCAAACGCAGCACATCCATATCAAGATTGTAGAAAGGGTCTTTTTGTCTTGACCCGTCGGGAGAGACATTTCCAGGTGTTTAATACTTCCGCTTTCCCAGCTCTCCCAGCTCTCCCAGCTCCCGGTCGGCAGGCACCTAGCAAGTTCTGCGATATTGAATTCCAATCCACTCAATCCCATTACCACGGTTCGTTCGCACCCTCCTACTTTCATTCCTACCTTCCTGTTTGAATTTGAGATGGACAGGGAGGGTGAAGATCTAGCCGGGTATAGGCACCATTTCAAGGGTCAAAGAGGGAAAGGGTCCTGCCACATACCATTGCCCAGATCCTCAATTGGATGATGAACGGCTGTCAATCTCACGGCGATACTATTTGTCACGGAAGGGTCTTCTCGTATCCTGTCAGTTGTCTCTGGGCAGGACGACCTGCCTCCTTTGGTTTGGCTCGCAATGGTCACTCCCCACAATTATGCGGGGGAGACGCGACAAGCTTTTTCGCTTCTCAGACAAGCTTTGTGGCTGGCTAGACGATAACGGGCAGGTGCGTCTTTTTGTCAACCGCCAGCCAGCAATCGTGAACCCCGTATTGGTTCATACTGGCGAGGATCTCCATGTTGCTCTTATCGCAGCCAGGATCATCACCCGTCGAGGAGCTGCCCGATGAAGCCATGGCCCTATGGCGGTACCTGAATGATCCGTCCGAACCGGTGGTGGCGGGCTGGGAATTGAGCATACGAACGTACCGCACCTCCGGAGCTACAATAAATGTATATATAAAGCTCGATGCCAAGCCCTTGGCTGACCTAGCCATCCTCTCTCCTTATTACACACTTCATGTCCGATGGCGACCCAGAGATCAACTTTCGCGAGATCCTCTTCCGAAGTTGCTCCAGCGGAGGAGGCCAATCCCGATGGCAGTGATAGCACGAACAACATCGAGCAGACTCACGAGAAGAAAGATGAAAAGGAAGGGTATTCGACAGCCGTTCACCGTCCAGCCAGCGGGGAAAAGGTAGACCTTCCGGCCTATGAAGGAGAAGGTATCTTCCGCGAAGGCATAGTTGACGATGCCGAAGGGCTCGTCACCCGGTGAGTAGCCAACTTCAAATGACACGTACGGCTGCTAATAAGTCTTGAAGTGTCATCGACGTCGAGGATGATCCGACTTTGAACCCATGGACCTTCAGAACTTTCTTCCTCGGTATGATACATGCCGCCGTTGTGAATCACTCAACTGACTTTTTTCAGGCCTTGGCTTATCCTGCTTCGGTTCTGTTCTCCAAGAAATTTTCTACTTCAAGCCACAGACTATCTACGTCTCGGTAGTCTTCTTGACTGTTCTAGCTTACATACTCGGCGAAGCCATGGCCTTCATCATCCCACGAAAGGGATCAATCGGTCGCTTCTTGAACCCTGGTCCATTCAACATGAAGGAGCACGCCTCAATTACTCTGATGGCTTCTGCAGCCTCCCAATCTGCTCTCGCTACTGAAGCACTGGCTGCTCAAGATCTCTTCTACGGAGGTTACCCTAACAAGGCCGCTGGTATCTTCGTTGTTATCACTGCCCAGCTGATTGGGTTCGGTCTTGCTGGGTTACTTCGACACATCCTTGTGTACCCAACTCACATGCTCTGGCCGATGAACTTGCCTATAACATCACTTCTCGAATCCCTACACAAGGACAAAGCTGTAGCAAAAGCCCGCTTGAAGATCTTCTACATCATCTTCTTCACATTTCTTGTCTGGGAAATCTTCCCTGAATATGTTTTCACTGTCCTCGAAGGTGTTTCCATCTTTTGCTTGGCGCACCAGAATAGTCTGGTCTTTACCAATTGTAAGTTCAGTCCGTAGTTCCACCTCGTGGACCTGGAACTTGAGATTTACCGTGGCCTCCTCTGGCATTCAAAAGAATCCTTAAGTAACATTTTGTAGTATTCGGTGGTGCTTCCGGAAACGAAGGTCTCGGTTTCGGCGCCATTTCTTTCGATTGGAACTATATTGCGCCATTCGGTTCCCCACTATGGTTGCCATTGTACACCCTCGTCAACGAATTCATCGGATACATCGGATGCATCATCTTCTTCATGGGTCTCTATTACAGCAATACCTTCCGAGCTCAGGATTTTCCGTTCTTGGCACAACAGCTTCTGGATGGCTCCTCAAATGGTACCAACTTCGTCACATACAACCAAACCAGTATCTTGAATGCTAAGTTCGAGGTTGATGATCAGCTACTTGCTGCTCAGGGTATTCCGTACCTTACTGCTTCCTACTTGGGTTATCTCATCACTTCTAACATGGGGTTCACCGCAACTTTTGTCCACATGCTGCTCTGGAACTTCGATGACATCAAGCATGGATGGCAATGGCTCTCTCCCTCCAATCTCAAAGCCAAATTCTCAGCAAAGAACTCGTGGAAGTTCTGGGCCAACCAGGAATCTCCTGAGGCACGGAACGAGCGCCTGCAACATGATGAGAAGCTCGACCCCCATTACAGACTGATGATGAAGAACTTGTACAAAGAAGTACCTCTTTGGTGGTGGGGTGCTATACTCGTCATCTGTTGGTGCGTAGCTCTCGGATCGCTGTACGCTCTTAAGTCAACACTTCCATGGTGGGGTTTCTTGATATCTACCATCATGATGACTATCTTCCTGCTATTTTTCGGAGCCCAGTACGGTATCACGGGATTCCAGTACAATATTCAGCCTATCTGTCAGACACTTGCTGGTTACATGTTCCCTGGCCGCCCTCTGGCAAATATGTACTTCACTTGCTTCACCTTCAATTCGATGCAGCAGGCTCAGTTGCTTGCTCGGGACCTGAAGCTAGCGCAATATGTCCATCTGTCTCCTCGACACACCTTCACTATCCAAGTCATGGGTTGCATCGTCGGTGCAGTCATGAACTGGGTTATGATGATCACGTAAGTCTCCACTCTCTTGCTGGAAGAAGAAGAACTAACAATGCCCAGCATCGTCGACAACCAAGCACCCATCCTGAAAGGTCTCGCAGGCTCAAACATTTGGTCCGGTCAAAACGTCCAACAATTCAACACCCTAGCCATCGCCTGGTCAATCGCAAAAGACACCTTTTCCATCGGCGCCAAGTACCAATGGGTCACCATCGCATATCTCCTCGGCTTCATCGTCCCCCTCCCCTTCTACATCCTCAACCGCTACTTCCCGCATCCATTTTTCCGCTACATCAATTTCTCCATCATCCTCTGGCAGATGGGCTACCTATTTGTCGGTATCAACTCCGCCATCGGCGTCTTTTTCTTCCTCGGCTTTTTCGCGCAGTGGTATTTGAGACGGAAGCGTCCTGAGTTCTTCATTAAGTATAATTATATTGTGTCGGCTGCACTTGATGGTGGGACCCAGGTCATGGTGTTTATTCTTACTTTTGCGGTTTTTGGTGGTTCGGGTACGGCGAGGCCGTTTCCGATTTGGGCAGGAAATCCGGATACCAGCATTCATAATCTGGATTATTGTAAGGTTAACACAGCTACTTCATCGTAGGATGGCGTTGTTCTGGCATATGCGAGGGATAATTAGCACGGATTCATGGAGAATAACGAAGGACGAGCAGAAGATAATTATCGGTTGTATGGTTGTATAGTTGGATTCTCATCCCTCGTCGTTTACCGGGCAGACCGCGAGCAGATCATTGTATTTTACGAGCCTCCCCCTTAAAGGCTTAGATCGTGCTCTGACGACTGCTCTGTCTTGTTTTGGTGAATTATCTGATTCATGTATCAAACGAATCTAAGGGATACCACTTCTCAATACGAAGTTCAATGTCACCTGCCATGTTATTGTCATCTTCTTAAATTCTATACCTTGGTTCAAATACACGACAAACTTGACTGTAGACCTCCAAAAGAATCAGATCCGATCATCCGGGGACTTTCCTGCTTTGCTTGATATTTCTTTGGCTCTCCAGCGGCGAGGAAGTATTAACCAAATGACGAAGGTCCAAACAGCACTACTGCACGTATCTCAACCTCAATGTCTGATAGTTGTTTTGTAACCAGCAGAAATGGTTCCTGCAGTATATTAAATAATTCTCCTGATCTGACTCCACGCTCGCTCTTCTGATTCATCATAGATTTACTTCACCTCTCAAAACGTCATTCAAGAACTCCCTCTTCTCTCCTGCCCTTTCCTCCTTTATCAGGACTGAATTCTAAACGGAGCACAAATCGTATAGATACACCCTCCTTCTTTCCTCTCTCTCGACCCTTCAAGAAATCACGGAAATCTTCTGTTGGCGCATGTGCCCGGCTCTGTGTTCGCTTAAAGCAACCGGTCACACACAGAACTCTGGAACGGTTTTGGCATCTGCTTGCATGAGTGTGAGGCAGTTAGTAGTTCCTGTGGGCTGCTCTGAGAAGGTACTTATATTACGTAGAGATTCTATTTAGAGTGACCTTACCTTGGCATGTGAAGTTGGCAGAGATTCACTCAAGTTTAACAACGCTGATTCTCAAATGAAATCCGATTCGCCAGAACACCCGTCATTGTGGAATTTTATCGATCGACGAACATATAAGTAAACTCACGGATTCACCGAAGGTCTAAATAATTCAGTTGAGTATTTCCATTTGGATTCCAGTAGCTAAACTAAAACTCCCATTTGCCTTCCCATCCCGCAGTCCCATGCAACAAAAATATGTGAAATCATAATGTGGTATGATAGCATAGAAACACCCTACTCCTACTCGTACTCCGTCTGACTCCCGCTTATTCCTTCCTAGTCATGGTCGTGGTTTGTACATACACACGTGAAAGCTTCCCCTCGATGCTTCGTCCAAATCTCCTATGCAAGATAAAAGTCTTCATCCCAATCCTAGAGATCTTAGCTTGGCTTCCTCCTCTTTTCTACCTTTGACCTTCTGTTGAGAAGTCAAGTACTGTTTCCTCATGTCGTCGGCTCGTCTCGGCGTGCCGTTCTCCTGCTTCTGCCTCCCAATCCACGCTTCATCGCTTGACATCTCCGAAGAGTCCTTCAATCCTCTGCACCTCCAAATTTGAATAGGGGTATAAACGCATGTATCCTCCTCACAAGATCTGATTTTCCCCCTTCGCCCCCTTCCACCACATCCCCACTTTCCTGCCCCAGGATCCGGATCTCTCCTCTCCAATCCACACCCGAACCTCACCCTCGAAATTTTCCTCCCTCTCACATTCACATATCCTCAATATTAACCACCTCACCATACGCATCGAAACCCAATCTCTTCCTCGCAATACTCGTCTTAACAGGATTTGGTGAATCGAAGATCTCGTCTAGTTCTTCCAGCGTCCGGTTCTTGGTCTCGGGGATGAAGAAGAAGACGACGACGGATTGGACCCCACACCAGATCGTGAAGATGATGTACGTGTGCCAGCCGATCTTCTCCATGCTGACGGGCCAGGCGAATTGGTTGAGCATTTGGGCTAGGGGAAGTGTTAGCATTCGAGTTTATCCTTTATTTGGCCACCAGGGCAGGGGGCAGAAAAAGAGGGAATGAATGGGGAAGAGAAACGCACCAGCAGCAACAGCGAAACCAGAAAATCCCATTCCCTTAGCACGCATCTCAAAAGAGAGGACTTCAACGGGATAGAGAGCCTGTAGAGGCGTGAAACCAATCGAATACACCGCACCGAAAATGAAGATGAAAACGAGCGAAGTGGTTGCAGCGACGGTGTTCGTGCCGACTGGATCGGGGACTGCTTCTGTAGGCGCTGGGATGGAGTTCTGGTAGATGGCGGCGGAGGTCGTCATTGCGAGCCAGACGAAACAGCAGCCGATGTTGGAGAAGAGGAGGAGTGGGCGACGACCGACTCGGTCGACTAGGTTGGCGCCGACGAGGGCCCAGCAGAATTGTTGGCAGTTGTTGATGAGGATTATATTGGCTTGTTTGACTTCGTCGTCGAGACCGATGGTGTCGAGGACTTTGCTCATGAAGTATGAGAGAACGGCTGGATGTTGTTAGTGGTTGATAATTTTGGGTGATGAGATGAGAATAGGATGAGAATAGGATGAGAATAGGATGAGAATAGGATGAGAATAGGATGAGAAAGATTTGAACGGACCATTGCCAGCCCATTGACCGAAGATTGATATCGAGACGTTACACATGAGACGATAGCGAGTAGAGCGGTTCTTGAAAAGCGCTCTATAATCCCACCAGCGCTTGTCTGCACCGTCCATCTCGAGTAATTCCTCGTACTCGTTCAACTGAAGCTTCACCCATTCGCTGTCTGGGTTGCCCTCTCCATGATACTTCGTGAGCATAGCTTTCGATTGCTCTTGCTTGTTGTTGACGTATAGCCACCTTGGGGATTCTGGTAGGAAGAATGCCGCGACGAAAATGACAACAGCAAACATCAATTGAAACCAGATAATGAGTCTCCAAGAAACGTTCCCTGGTAGATCAGTTCCTCCTCGAGCCACACCACTTGCAATAATTGATCCGGTGAACCTAGAAACTCTAATAAGCTGGTGGAATGCCATGCTTGACATTGATTTACGTACCAGAAACAATTGAAGATGGCGGTCACGATTCCACGATAGGCCGGATGCGAAACCTCAACAACATACATCGGTCCAGCAGCAGATGCAACGTTGACTCCGAATCCAAGCAAGAATCGACCTCCCATGAATTGATTGACACCTTGAGCCGGACCGGCTGTTCCCTGAATAACTGTTCCGGCAATGATCAATAGACAACCAATCCACATTCCGAAACGACGTCCATATGTATCGGCTGATGGTCCGATGAAAGGCAATGATACCACGCCTCCGATTTGGTACATGCTCGTCACAAGTCCAGCCCATATTCCGTCATTTGATCCATGGTAGTAATTGAGGAACGGTCGGTTCGCCAAGAGATTGTTGATCAGAGACCCATCGTAACCATTCATCGTTGCGCAGAAAAAGCCGACGAAGCAAGCAGCGTAAAGTTGGAGCGTTGCAGAAGTGAAAGGCCTCGGAGGCTCCTTCATCATCGCCTCGTTGAATGCCTCATTTCCCCTTATGATCTTTACCTCCACCTCCGAATGTTTCTACCAGCAAACGTTAGAGACTGGGCTTCCTTTGGAAGGCTGACAGTTGCTCGTACCATATCCAGACTGTGAACACCCGCATACTCCACCATATAATTGCTGGCGCCATCATCGAATTTATCAGCCATGATGGGCGACACAATCAGTCGAGAATGGCTCTGTCGGCCGTGACAATGGTCGAAGTATCGAGATATCGAAATCAGCGAACGGGCAGCATCCGGGAACAAAACCCTCTCACAGGGCCTGCCGTACCTTTATGTGGCATGCGCCAGAATCCGCACCCTGTCGAGGAAGGGCTTGGTGCAGCCATCAGTGCACCTGTCCAGGCGACTGGCCCCGGGAGGAGTAAGCCTGTGTTGCTCAAAGAGGCTTAAGCTGCACACCCCGGATTTTCGGGCAGCATCTCCATCCAGTGCACCCCGGTCGAGAAGGCCTGTCACGGCGATATTAGTGACATGACAGGGGGTGGAATGGAGTCCAGCTGCACCAGCAAAATCTGCTGGAACATGCCAGACCTTCAAAAGAAGTCCACAAACCACATGTCTCGAATGTCTCTCGCTTGCTTACCCCTCACCCGATTTTAATGAGGCGAGAGTCCTTGGCAGTTGGACGAGATCCGCTTTCTCGAGATTCATGCGCTTTCCATTGGAGACACTTCCTCCGGATTCGGCTCGTTTGCTCGCGGAGGCAAGACGCCGTGAGCCTGATCAGGAAGCTTTGCTTTGTCAAGCTTATCTCCAACCCCAGGTCCCTGCTGTAGATTATTCCAGAGCATTTGGCTTCATCTAAGATAGATGACCGTGAGCTCAATGCCCTATTGTGGCATTTCATAAGAGGGGTGGTACAAGTATGGAGGGGCTCATAATGGTGAACGTTGTCACTACTGTACGCTGGGTAAAAAAGCAGCAGATCTACTACGGCCACTAGAATCGGAAAAATGTGCGGCGTCCCCTGTTCTTTCCTACTTCCGGTGCAACCATCTCCTTGGAATCGATTTCGAAGTGAGAACAGACAATCACCCTAAGGAGAAAAGCATCAGGATCCAGAATTCCAAACGGGCAACCGTTGGTAACGATGGCGAGGCGAGAACCACAATGGGCTCGGATAGGCACAGTCGTGAGACCTGTCTGGGGAAGAGACAGGCCAGGGAGACGAGCCCAGGCGAAAGGAAGGCAAGCGGGGGCAAGTGGGCAGACATTCCCGGTTATGATTGGACGCCAGACTGGCGGGCTGCAGATGTCCCACTGCATGTCGTGACTTTGACGAATCATCGGATGGGCTCGTCTGATGAAAGGGGAGGCGAGGAGGCGAGGCGAGACGAGGGCATCGATGCCATGGATGAGAGTGAAGAATCATCCAATCATCGATTGATGGGAGCGGTCGTTCAGTTGGAATATCATGAACAATTCAACAAGCACACAACTAGATTTTTGGTACAGTATCATTCCATCTGTTTGTCTTTGGAGTACGAAGTACGAGGCCTGTTCAAACCAGACATAAACATAAAGACTAATGAGTTCCATCTCTCCAGTACCTCGATTTCGTGACTCGTGATGACTTTAAATAGCCTAGAAGCAAGGAAACACACTAGAACTTTCTCGACCCCAGGACCGAAAGGGGGCAAATAAACTAATTACAATATACACAAGGATGCATCTTATGCTATTGAAATTGTTGTTTGCCTTGTGCAACTGGAGAAATAGATTAAGGGTGAGATGGCACAAGACGAGCAGGGGAGGAGATGAAGAGTAACAGGAGGGAGCTAGGTGATGACTAAGCCAGCCTTCGCCAAATCAACATCCACCAGAATATCTTCAAAAGAATGCAACACTAATAAAACGTACCCAAAGATATCAATATGTACTGCCCCTCGCCGCAAGAACGCGTTCTTACAGAATATCGACTACAACAGTACCGGCATAAGCTTGGCCAAACCACCATTCCAACACTTCGACGATCGCACGGCCTTTTCCCCAGTTCTCTCCTCCTCCTCCCCGCATTCTCCATGCATGCAGACAGGTTACAGACACCACAAAGCTCAAAGCTGGATTTACGATCTTCCGAATACTACGGAGTACGGTTGTAAGGCTTCCGTAGATGTATAATGCTACGCTCGCTACGTTATTTCCCCTCTTGATTCTACGGGTCTCGTGGTCATGCAATGTACATCCACTACCGCTTGATGCGGAGGGTTCGTTCGGTACTTGAGATTAACCGGACCGAGTGAGTGACATGAGTTGAGTTTTGAGACTCTGCAGAGTGCTTTTATTGCTCTGGGAAAAGCATGGCTTGAGTGAGTGCATGGAGAGTTGAGATTGAAGAGAGTGGATGGGATCTACAGAGTAAGTTCTTTGAAGATCTTGGAGTAGAATTTTCGAGGCCGTAGATGAGGAGGGGATGTTAATCCACCTTGTTGTTAACGGTAATTCCGCGGTTCATCTATTGAGCAACAGAGATCTGCGGCGGGTATTAGTATTTGACTTTATTTATGTGCATTCCATTTTGCATTGCTTTCTCTTGCTTCTCTGCCTATATTCCAATTCTCTCCTGCATTCTTGGAACTTAATTATCACTATTATCGCTTTGTATTTTTCCACGACATATCGTGGATTTACCTTAAATTCAAAGCCAAATCAAGTTTTTGAATCTTATGTGAAGACATGCAGCTTCTTGATAAGAAGAATCAGCTGCAATGTGTGATTGTTCAGATACGGCAATGCGTGACATTCAGCGGGAATGTTGTGCTCTACGTGGCATTCTGACATTCGGTAAGGCTGTCCCAGCGCAAGGCTGCGGCCGTATTGCAGACCTCATAGCTTGGAAGCATTTATATCTTCTAGACTCAAATGTCTCACCCAATGTCTTTTTTCTTCTTTCACTTTTTTCAATTGGCCGAATAGAAGCAAAAGATAATGCCACATAACGCAGTGACTGGAAACGACAGCCCATTCTCCATCACTGGCAATGTCATTGGAATCCTCACCTTCCTTCTTGGTTTATTCGCATCGTACATCGCCTTCGTAAATCTAGCACGAGATTCCGATGAAGAATTGGACGAGTTCATGGAAGATGTTCAGATCACAACGGATCAAATGGCTGCTCTCCGAAAAGCCCTTCCGCCCATACAAGATCAAGAATTCACCAATCCAGTCCGTGTACTTGAAGTACTTGTCCGGGGAGTCGAATCGGTCCTGTCGACACTTTTGAGGGATTTGAGTAAGAAGGGAAGGCACATGAAAGGTCCTTGGCGTCCGGATATGCCAACAGGCCGAAGGAACAACCCTCGTGATTTTCAATTGAGGAGGAAAGTCGTCTGGCTCTTCAGGCGCCGGAAGTTATTGGCGCAGATGAGCAAGATGAGAGCATTGAAGGCGGAGGTTTATCTTGCTCAAAACACTGTCTTGTTAAAGTGAGTGGACTTTCTTCCCTGACGGGCCCGAACACTCTTTTGAGATCGTTCAACTAATATGTCTTCCGTTTGTCAGTCAGCTGTTGATGGCGCAACTCAAGGTCCAGAATCAATCAGGTAGGACGAACACAATGGACAGAATTTTTGAGCATAGATAATCGGACGATTTAAGCTGCATTGGAGAGCTTGAAAGCCAGTCATGATCGAGCTGAGAATTCGGTTACAGCAGCATGAGCCATTGTTGCCCCCTGCCTCTGTGTCATCCATCATTTGAAAAGCGTCATGGATATATTGTCTTTCCAGCTCATTGGTGACAGCTGCTCTTCTACTCTCGGTAGGGTATCGGCTACTGACTTTCGATCCGCCCTTCCTCTGGCGTAGGAGATCGAAGACGGGCGCAAATCGCCCAAGAATGTATCTTGGGTGGGCGCTATAACTAGGCATCTCCATCCTCATCGCGTTGAACTCAAGTCTTAAGGCTCAAGAAAATTATAAAATGGTGATGCTATCCGCGTGTGTGCCAAAGTCAACAAGACAAGCGAAACGACTCATTCTGTTAGCTCTGTACACAGCAGCTACTTAGAACGCATCTTTAGCCACTAGGTATCGCTCAACAAGCAGAAGCGTTTTCAGCACAACATGCCTCCATATGCTGTGATTGCGAAGGTGCTTTACCCGTACCGAGGTAAACTGTACGGAATCACATCCTATTCTCCCTATTACCCACTCGCTTACTGCCCGCCCCCAAAATCATCTCATGACCTTAAATGCTTCTAGGCTAAAGTACAGCACAGAACAATATGGATGCACGTCAAGATGAGACGTTGGCTAGGGTGACCATGTCAGTGCGGATGGTGGAAATGTCTGTATGGAGGAAGGAGATGCAGCGGGATCGGTTACCGATGCTGTTCTTTAAGAATGGTGTGTTCGCTGGGTGCGGTGCTGTGCGGAATCTTGGGAAGTACTGTTTTGAGATGATGGGATTGTATTGAAGGTTGGGGCTGAACAGTGCTATAAGACTAGAGAAGAGTTGCACGTGGACTCGTAAGAAGATCAGCATGAGAATGAAGGAAGTGATGGCCATCATCACTCGATACCACCCTCCGACATGACCTGAGAATTGTCCATTGTATAGAATGTCATGCGATACCTTGAGGCTGCCTCTAGAATTGCATGGTGGCTGCATCTTTTAGCTGCATGTACAAGGAGCAAAACGACGCTGAGGTGGTAACGTAAAGATACTAAAGAAGGGGTAGGGGAGGCAGAGGCAGGAAATACATTTCTCCACCTTCACTTCGGAAGATGGTTGCCAAGAAGGCTTAAAGAGACTATTCAGCTGATAACACAAATAAAGACTGGCATGAATGATTGAGAACCAATTAAAGCAAATAGTCGAAGAGATGGTTTCGACATGCATAAACATAGGAGAAGGGACCCGTAGATGTAAAGTACCCTGTAGCTTCAGATCAAGATCTCTTCCTGGCAAGTTGCTGTAGACTCCTGCACTATTGCGGTGGCACTCCTGTGACAACTTTCAACACATTTTTATGTTCGCCCATGTGAGAAGAGGACGTGAGCAGAATCAGTTATCTTGAAGGACGAAGCTGCGAGGAAGAGGAAGGATGGTTGCCATTGAAAGTCACCTGATTTATACGCTAAGGATCTTGATGCCTTGTCGCCTTAAGAAATAATTTGAAAGCTTTTTGAGAACGCGACGAAATCCATCATACGCGTTCATGACGAAAGAAGTATACGACAACGTCCTATTTTCGTCCTGAAGCTTCTGAACTGCTCGTAGAAGGTGTTTCGATAATTTCCGCAGTCTTACAGGGCTGCATCTTTCTTCAAGATGGCTATGAGTACGTTCTACCTCCTGTTGACTTGCTACCACTTCATGAGTTAGAGCTAACCTGACATCTTTTAGATATTGATATGTCGCAGGGTAAGCTGGACTTACAGCTATGAATCTGCAGTCTGGTGTGCTAATCAACCTGTAGCTTCGGTCGTAAAAGATGAGCAAGGCAGACCATTCATTGTTGTCAGAGAGTAAGGAGCTTCAACTCGGCCAGAAAGTAGCTACTAATCATATTCCAGTCAAGGAAAGAAGAAGAGAGTGCACGGTACCGATGCCGTCAAGTCACATATTATTGCCGCAAGAACAGTAGCAAACATCGTCAAGACCTCCCTCGGCCCCCGAGGCCTCGACAAGATCCTGATTTCGTCCGATGGAGATATCACAGTCACGAATGATGGCGCCACTATTCTGAGTCAGATGGAGATCTCGAATCACGTAGCAAAGCTTCTAGTCGAGCTCTCGAAATCACAAGACGACGAGATTGGAGATGGTACAACAGGTGTGGTTGTTTTGGCTGGTGCGTTATTAGAACAGGCGGCAGAGCTCATCGACAAGGGAATCCACCCGATCCGGATAGCAGATGGGTATGACCAGGCCTGTGATATTGCCGTTGCGGAGCTGGACAAGATTGCCGATGTCATTGAGTTCACGAAGACACACAAGGAGAACTTGGTGAAGGTCGCCAGGACGAGTTTGGGAAGCAAGATTGTGTCGAAAGCGCATGATCAGTTTGCCAACATTGCTGTGGATGCCATTCTCTCCGTTGCGGATCTGGAGCGCAAGGATGTTGACTTTGATCTGATCAAGGTTGATGGCAAGGTTGGTGGATCGCTGGAGGATTCTCTGTTGGTCCAAGGTGTTATTGTGGACAAGGACTTCTCTCACCCGCAGATGCCTTCCGAAGTTCACGATGCCAAGATTGCGATTTTGACGTGTGCATTCGAGCCCCCGAAGCCAAAGACCAAGCATAAGTTGGACATTACAAGCGTGGAGGAGTTCAAGAAGTTACAGACATACGAGAAGGACAAGTTTGCGGAGATGATTCAACAGATCAAGGATACAGGTGCTAATCTTGTTATCTGCCAGTGGGGCTTTGATGACGAGGCAAACCACTTGCTATTACAGAACGAGCTTCCAGCTGTCAGATGGGTTGGAGGACCAGAAATCGAGTTGATCGCTATTGCTACGAACGGTAGAATAGTACCAAGATTCGAGGATCTTTCAGCGGCGAAGCTTGGAAAGGCAGGAATCGTACGGGAAATGAGCTTTGGTACCACGAGAGAGAAGATGCTGGTGATTGAGGAGTGTGCGAACACCCGGGCTGTCACTGTGTTTGTCCGAGGAAGCAACAAGATGGTGAGAAATCATTAGACCCCAGGAGAAATATCTTGCTAACCCTCATAGATCATTGATGAGGCCAAGCGATCACTTCACGATGCCCTTTGCGTTGTACGAAACCTCGTAAGAGACAACCGAGTCGTGTATGGAGGAGGAGCCGCCGAAATCGCCTGTTCCCTCGCCGTTGAAGACGCAGCAGTCAAGTCTCCTGGCCTCGAGCAATACGCCATGCGAGCATTCGCCGATGCTCTCGACGCCGTACCCATGGCCCTCGCCGAGAACTCCGGTCTCTCGCCCATCGAGACCCTAGCCAGCATCAAGAGCAGACAAGTCACCGAGAAGAACACCAGATTGGGAGTGGACTGCATGCAGACTGGCAGCAACGACATGCGAGATGCATTCGTCATTGACCCGTTAATCGGGAAGAGACAGCAGCTGATGTTGGCCACGCAGCTTTGTCGCATGGTGTTGAAGGTGAATAATGTCATCATAGCTGGGAGTGACGAGAATGAATTCTGAGTGAGGAAATAATGTACCATAGACGTCTGCATCTGGCATAGACTGAGGTCATTAATCCATTGGAATTGTACCTCATATCCCTAATGACAAAATGATCGTATTCCTGTGTTCTTGGGGCAATACATGCTTGTGATTATGATGTCCGTTTCGTTGCTGTAGGCCATATAGCGCTGCCTTGCTTTACTGCCTTGCCTCGCGTTGAGATTTCACAGTTCGCGTCGCTTTCACCTTACCGTAACTGCTTCGCTGCGTTATCACTTAATTCCAGCATACGCCCTGGGCGAGTAGGGCAAGTTCTGCCTATACAGGATTGCAGCAGAAGTAATGGTATGCATCCGTTCATAGCAACAAGTACCATTTTGCTGAACTGCGCCTGGTTGGCTTATACGTTGCCGAACGATATCTCAATTGATCTATTCGTATTCTTCAAGTGCCCCTTATGCTGCTCCGCAGCGAGCTTGACGGCATCTTTGATTTTTCATATCCTGTTTACCAACGACCTCAGCTATAGTCGGTATAGTTCAACGGGCTGCGATAGACTAAGCAGTGCCTTGTCTCGATGGCTGGCGCAGTCACGTCTCCTGGCCACTTGCCAGAGGAGAGAGCAAACAAGTGAACTCGAGAATTCTGCCTTCAGCTTTAGGCACATGCCACTCTTTGGAGTCAAGATGGGCAGCTGTGCGCTGATATCCCGTAACCGGATGCATTATTACTATTCTTCTACGTGGTCGCAATCTTCAGGAGCTCGGAGTGAAGTCACCGGTCCCGGAGAAGTGAGCGTATCTCCCTATTGGGAAGAATGTAAATAACGAAAACCTCCAACGTTGAAATCCGATGTCCACAATCTTGATGTTATGAGTCATTCACTGCTTTCGGGTAGTCCCCGGCCTCCTGAATTAAAAATTTCGCTGGCGGATGACTTGATGTTGATATCTTTCGCTTAAAGACATCACAATGGGAAGGGTACGGCTGCGGACCAATTCCTGCTATTGTCTACACTCTCAATAGGTAGTGATAACTGGCATGTTCTTGCGCGCCGCTACGTCACACCCTGCAGTCATAGTCTATCAACAATAGCAAAAAAATCTTCCCCCATTTCCTATTGCTGATGGAAATGCGCTAAGGAGGGAAGCGAGGTCGGACACTCCTTCCTTCCCCTATATCTTCACGTAGCCCCGCCAACTCTTCTTCCCTCTTAACAAAATTTTCCATCTCTGACTCAGTCTGTTCAGCGAACTACACTCAGTTACAGATATCTTGCATACACAGCCCTCCACTTTGGATACTTCCATTCTTCTTGTGAACTCTCCATTCTTTCGGGCCCTTTCAAGTCAATCGACAGAGTCTTCCGGATCCGAATCACACACCTTCCACGGGATACCTAACCACAAACACCACACATACCACTCTTATACCTGACCCTCAAGGCAAGTCCCCAATTCATTTCTTTGGGCTCTTCACTGACACTTGCAGATTCTCTACTCCCGTCCAACCTTCGTAATGGAAGACTACAAGGTCTCCGAAATCCCTTGCAAACTCTGGTGTGACGGCTACCGATGCCCCCGCGAGAAGCGCAATGGTGGCTGTCCCTTCGTACACAAGGCCAATGATCGCCAAGATGCTATTGCTGCGAGGCGTGCTGCTCGCGAGAAGGCCGAAAAGGCAAAGAAGCTTGCTGCTGAGCAGACCAAGCAAAAGGCTCAACGTGTCAAGCAACAGAAGGATCATGACCAGTCGAAGGCTACCAAGAACAACAAAGTCGTCCATGCTCCTCCCAAGACTACCACTGCTCCGAAGGCCGTTCAGCCTGTCGATTCCGGTGTCGTTACTCCACCAGCTTCCAATGCCGGTGACGTTGCTTTCAATGAGACTGTAAGTGTGTTCTAACAATAAGACAGAAAGTCGCAACGGGCTTCCACTCTTGTGCGGTTTCGCTGACACTTCTCCACAGGTCGCTCGGAAGATAACTCTCCCTCAATCTCCTCCACCAACCCCAGTCCATACAACCGTCGGAATCGTCGCCCCTGCCACGCACGCCAAGGATAATGTCCACACCACGAACGATCCTACCACCAACGTCCCAGCCTCTCGTGTCGCTACCGTCACAAATGGTGCTACTCCTGTCACTCATGTCCACGACGGCAGTATCAACGTCCCTATCGCCCAGGTTCCAGTCACTAACGTCCCTACTGTCGTTAATGGCGTTTGGAAAACTCAGCACACCACAAGCAAGCAACCATGCAAGAATTACTTGACCCGCCGTGGCTGCTCACGCCCAAACTGCCGCTATGTTCATGACATGAATGCTCGTAGAGAGTACATTGCTGGTCTCGACAAGGCGGCTGCCGAACGAAAGGCCCTGATGTCGACTTCCAAGAAGGTCGTTGCTCCTCCTCAAGCCAATATTGACACTTCGAACAGTAGGCCAGAGGCTGTAGCTACTTACGCTTCTACTGCAGCCAAAGGCATGGCCATTGATCCACATGTCGTCGTCTCAACACCTCCAGCGACCTCATCAAAGGCATCTTTCTGGGGTACTCAGACCGGTCTGGCTATCTGGGCTAAGAAAAACCTCTTCGATCGCAGCCAGCTTAAGCTTCTCATGCCATATGTTAGTATTGACCAGGTTCCAGCAGAGGTCATGGAGAAAGTTAGAAATCCAAACAAGCCGGTCGATGGACGCGTTTTTCAACTCTTCTCTGCTTTGCCAGGAGAGCTCCGGAACCAGATTTGGGGTTATGCTATCGATGATGCTCTCCTAGAAGGTCGCCGGGTTAAGATTCAACTTCACTCAGATGTGGACTTCGATAGAATTACGACCAGAAACAGCCCACCCAGTCTTCTGCATGCCTGTATGGAGTCTCGCTCACTTGCAAAACTAGCCTACGAGCCAGCATTCGGTCACCCCGTGTACTTTGCACAATACTACGTTCCCTTCAACTTCGAGCACGACGTTCTTTACATCCACACACGCGGTGCCATGGAGCTCTGCAAGCTTGCGAAGTTGATGGGCAGAAGAAACTGCGCTCGCGTTAAGCACGTCATGGTTTCCTTGAAGGAGTATCTCGGCGACCGCTCAGTCGAGAAGAACTACTGGGGTCGTTACATGTCTTACTTCCGCAATCTCAAGTCCTTGAAGTTGGTGGTTGGTATTGGATTCGAAGATCAGCTCTTCCACAAGAAGAGCTACTGTCAGGGCGCCACCTTCGTTCTCAAGGAGTACCTTCTCTCACGTTACGGCAAGAGTACTGACAAGGCATTTCCATCCCCTGCGGACATGGCACCAAAGGTCGATTTCGAGTTTATTCATGCAATCACTGCCCACGAGCTCTCCATTGACAACCTGATCTATCAGGGCGAGGGTGGTTGGGGTGCTGAGAAGCGTGGTTGGTAATTCATGTTCTTCACTGTATCAGAGCCATTATTTGGTTGTTTCGCTCAACTTTTGGACTTGATGCTCGAAGACTGGATCGAAAGGGTTTGCTAGAATGTGGCGTGAATGTGTTGATTGGGATTGATGATGATGATTGATGGATTTGCTTTGTTTCTCCTCTCTACTGGCTACATGGAATCATGGATAGATCGCATTCCCGAATCGGAGTTTTGCTCACGGGTGGTTATGATTCATAGATAGATACACACTCCGCTCTGGTTACGAGTCTGAACATCGTATCGAAACAAAATGCGTTCTTTAATTCAAGTTCTTCCTGCTTGACGTGTGATTGGGTGGACACAGAGTGTGACGGCCTCATATCCGCACAGTGGAAGAGAGTAGTCCTATCTCCTCCTCCTCGTCCTCCTCTATACACCCTTCCTTGCTCAAGATCAACCCTCGTGAAGTGAGTGTGCATATTTAGAAAGAAAATAGCTGCTCCAAGCCCCAAGTTTGAGAATCGGGTTTGGGTTTTCTTCTGGATTTCTTCTACTCGACTGACTTTCATCATACTTTGCTCTACCTATATATTTCTGGCCACAGTCGCCTATGGCCATGCCCTGCCCTGTTCTGTATCTTGACTATGTTAAGCTAGACAGTAGATGCTACCTTGTTCTGTCTTCTGTAAATAAATGAATACAGAGGCAGGTAGATGATGGTATGAATGTATTGTACTGTATTGACACACTGCCAGAATTCTGTTCTGAGATTACATGCAGCATTCCGGAGGTGGAGCCATGCGAGTTTGCGTGGCGTTGCCTTGCGTCTCAACCTGATTCAGATTCATCTGCTAGTTCTAGTTCTGGTCGTCGAGCCTAGCCAGCTCAGGGGTTTCCCCTCTCAATTCTCATCTCTCAACCTCAACTTCAACCTAACAGCTCATCGAGCCACGCACCCACAACTTCCGCCTCCCGATCTGTACGCGCCTTCCCATCTCCATATCCATGTCCATGTTCATTACCATCTCTATCTCCATTCCCAGCACTCTCCCCATCTCCTACTCCTCTTCCTCCCCCCTCATCCGAACCCAAAGCAACGGTCCTACACCTCGCCTCACTAGCCCCCTCCGGATCAAGCTCCTCATCCCAAATTTTCCTCTCTGCAAACTCGTGGAGAAAGATGCTGCGGCGCATTAGAGAGGCTAGGGTCTTTGCTTGGCTGGCTGGGGTGGGCGTGGTTTCTGTATCTGTATCGGCATTTGTGTCTTTGCGATAGGCTTTCTTTGGGGGCTTGGATTTGGGTTTGCATTTGCGTTCTGATTTGCTGGGTGGTGAGGATGATGATGATGGGGATGGAGAGGGTGTGTACATGAATAGCGAGAATGGGATTTTAAGCCCCGGAGAGGTGGAAGGTGGGAATTTGAGGTGTGAGGGGCGGGAGGGTGGTGAAATATGTAATTGCGATATCCGGTTTGCTAGGTTGACTTGTGACTCTGCTTCTCTATCCCTAGCAGCAGTTAGGGTACTCGAGATGCTTTCTCTGGTTGGGACTGGGGAGGGGGAAAGATCGTCTTGTTCGAATGGCCAGTGGTCTTCAGCTTCAGAGGGAGATAGGAATGAAGATGTCGAGGTGGAGGGGGAGGAGGGTTCTTCTTCTGTGACCCATATCTGGGGGATGGCTAGGCCTGAAGTGCGGAAGAAGAGGGTTGGTGAGGCGAAGGAGTCGAATGCTGATGCTGGGGAGGAGAAGAGTTGGGTCTTTAGCGAGTGGAGAATATTTGAATGCCATCCTGCTTCTGGATGATTCTGTTTCGATACTGGATGTGAGCGATATTCGGGCTCTGAAGGTGGATCTTGAGATGTGAGGGGCGGAGGTGAAGTAACGATGTTCGTCCAGTCGAAGACAGCATCTTTGGTGATTAGCCCGATGATCTTGGTGGGTAGGATGCGGGATGTGAAATTTTCTGTCAGGGCGAGGGACGTTGCTAGAGTTCCGCCCAGAAATGAACCGTAGATAAGAATCGGGCGCTGAGTAGGTAGAGGACTAGTGGGGGCGTAGAGTGATTGTCTTCCACTGCGATTTGAGTCGGTGGGTGTTGGAGAAGTAGAGGTTGAGTATCGAGGGAGGAAGGAGGATAGTAGGAAGTTGTAGCCGGCGAGGGTATCGTGGAGGGGTGTTGGGAAAGGATGGTGTGCGTAAGATGGGTTACTAGATAGGGGTTTGGGCGATGATGGATTTGTTGGCTGAGAGGCGGCGTTCCATCTGTAATTAATGCTTGCGAGCGTTGTCCTGGGACTGAGCAGATATGATGGAAGAGGTGGGTGAGTGGACTTGAGATGGATGCCGGTTGGTGGCAGGTAGATTATAAGGGGGTTGGAGGGATTGCTGAGAGCGGAGGTGTTGTAAATGCTTTGTTGATGTTAGTAGGCGAAGCGATGAAAGGGGGTAGCAATGCAAGCGTGGGGTTCGCGTGGAAGTATCAGCATGAAAAAAATGTACACAAGCAAGTGGAAGTCGACTAGAACTCACTCGATAGTGATAGATCCAGCAGATCCACACTTGACATCAATCTTCTGAACCTCAAATCCTTCACGTGATGGAGACGTCCAAGTTGACGAGATCTGCCTGGTGTCTCGTATGCATCTGGCGATCCTTGGCGAATACCACGGCCATCTCGAGATTGTTTTAGAAGCGCAGTTCTTCCCGCTTCTCAAGGCCCAGAACGACGCCAATCCAGGGACAGCAAGAAGTTGCATCTAAGTCCGCGATTGAGTCTGGGGAAGGTCCTTCTCCGCACTTCCAAAAGTCCAAAGTCAAACAGCGACGGCTGGTTGAAACATACGTCAGTCGCTTAGCTTGTTTGGTTTTTAGGCCTGGGGGCTTGGGAGAGGGATGGTGATAGTGGGACGCGAATTGATGAAGTGCTTGTGAAGCTTCTGAATTTCTCCGTGGTCCGTGGGGACGGAGACGGGCTGAAAATCGACGGAGAGGACGTCTACACGGGGGAACTTGGAGGATCGCGATGGTTTGAACACGCGTCTTATGGCCGTATAGCCGTGATAGCTCGCCTAGCCGTTGACTTTCGTTCGTATCGTGTGACCTTATTTAGACAGCGTTGATGGCTTGATAGATGGATGCAGTGATAGGTGCGGGATTTGTTTTGGTTGTTGATCGAGTGCTATGCTTTTACTGTGGTGCTCAGGGGAAATGCTCGCTTCAGAGCCATTGGGCTGGATCGAGTACGGGACCAATGAGAGTGAAGCTGGATGAATGCTTGGCGTCGTTGAGAAAGCCAATGAAGTGGCGTTAACTTGGACCACGTTGGTGCAGGGCTGGAGCAGCGAGTGTGACACAAAACTGGAGCCGATTTGTACGATATGCATTGCATAGCTTTGGGGCCTCGTATACAGAATTTTTTTGGGTACATACGAGTCGGGTTGCTGGCAGTGGTAAGTTCCCTAGATTGGGAGTGTATGTTGATACGCAGAAACAGGTACGGATGGTCGAAAGCAGTGCTGAGTAGCGAAGAGAGGTTCCTGTCATCAAGGTAAAGTTGATGTACTCCGTACGACAGAAAATGTTCACCATGCAGCGTTCCGTAGATTTTCGGGGTGATGATCCCGACTCTTCTGGGGTATCACATCTCATTAATGTCCCGAACCGTAGTGATATTCCTTGTGCAGAAACATTTGAGCGGCCATCTCCAGCCAGATTGTCCTCGTAAAAGGCAGCAGCAACATGAAAAGGGGCTCAGCAGGACGTACGCAGCCCTGAACTAACACCCGACTGTCTGATCAGTTCGTCTTGGGAAGCGTCTTGATGTTGACAGGAAGCGATACGTCAGCTATCAAAATACGTCTTTCGTGGACAGACTTGCGCCATTTTCTTGGGACCTGAGCTTTTCTCTTTGCGCTGATCAGCTTGTTTGGCCTGTTACGGGTCCCTTTAACATAGCAACATCACGGCACCTGAACACTCCAAGGTTCCTCCAGCGTCCCACCAACACCTTCTTCCCTGGGTTTCACCAGCGGCCGCCTGCTTTCTTCCGTTTGTTGACACCTACCCCATACCAAAACAAGCATCGCCAGTATCTCTTGAATCATATTCCCTCAAGAAGATTGGACCGGTTATTGAAGTTGCTGCTCGAAGGGTCCACATGCTATCCTACTGAAGAAGACGGGAGGATGTTAAACTCGATGCAGACTAGTTCTGATGTTCGAGTCTTTAACCCTGTCTGCCGCTTTGCCAAGCTCGAGTTAAAGCGGGTCGCGGGTCATGCGATTGCCAAGATGGAAAATCCCCAAGCTCCAGATTCTTGTCCAAACCTTCTTTCTTCACTTCACTTCAACCCGCGTGTATGCTTCTCTTTCGAGCAAACCCTTACGAGCATATGACTTAGTATGAAGTAGACATCGTATGGCTATTAGGGTGTCATGAGTCAGAACAGAATGGGCCGACTTCTAGCCGTATACTGCCGTTTGAAGAAAGAATGCAGATCCAAGTCCCGGATGATGCTGCAAATTGTACTTACTGCCTGTTCTGCCCAGAGGACTTGCAACAGCTACTCTGGCTGCCAAAAATCGCCGAATCGCCCAATTATCATAGGTATCCTCCTCTCAAATGCCATCAGCTGCCATGTTTCAACCCTCCATCAGACTTGCTTGGACCCTGAAAACACCTATCGATGGTGCACATGTCAATGAACAGCCCTCCTCTCCTCTTCATGCTGCTACCCATAGGCAATAAAATGATCAATAGAATTGTCTGTGACTCGCAAACTGCAGCTGCGACCCGTAACGAGCAACACCAACATTCAGAAGAGCCTGGAGAGAATTAACTTCACCCTCATTCTCTTCGTTATCCTGCCCAGCCAGGCTGCGCAGTGATGCACGTTTCCTTCTCTTAGCCAATACCAAGCCGTCCTTTGACAGATCGACCACTCACACGCCGTCCTTGCTTCACTCGTCCTTCCCGTCCAGTACCGGCTCATTCCCAAACTTCGGCTCCGCACCCCCCTGACACCTGACCCCCCTGCCCCCGCCCCTGCCCCTGCCCTGGGCTAGACCCACCTGCACCAAATTTCGAGGTGGACCCTGGCTTGCCTTTCCTCGAGAGCTGGACGGGCACCAAAACACTTGCGGTTCTACTACCACCAACTACTTTCCTTCCTTTCTCCTTCGTATCATCTCCAGCTTTTCCTCACCACTACATAGTCGATCGCAACGCTCCTTTACTTTTCATGATCTTTCTGTTCCAAATTCTGGGCATTCTACCTTGACCGGTACGAGTTTCGTCCATCTGCCGTGCGTACCCCGTTCCTGCATTCACCTGCTGTGAGGCTGTGGTTGACGTACTCCGCGGATCCAACTAACACCGATGACATTCAGGGCAACGCAAGGCATACAATCCTTCACCGTCTACCGACCAATTCACTTCGAAAAGGAAAAGTCGGACAATATATTACCCATCGATGGCGTCTGCACAACCTTAAGATCCCACGCCTGTTGCATATTCTTGCACCGGCAAGTTTCGACCAGGGGGGAGTTTGAGCGGAGATTTATCTGACAAGCTGCCTCAACATCACAAGTCATTATGGCAAAGAAGAACCGCACAAGGAATTTCTGTGGGGTTTTGCAGAGTGTATTGGGTGCTACTGTTATCTATGGGTTTCTATACTTGATAGCTTCTGTCTACCAGAAAGGCACATTGCCTGCATCACCAAAAGAGCTCTACAAGAGTCCGCTTGCGAACCGACCTGGGTCTTCTTCCGACCAGATTGGCTCCACTGGACCTTCCAGCAAATTGTTTGCCGAGAAGATCAATCCCAAGGCTAATTGGTATAACAGACCTGAGAGTCTTGTCGTGCCAAGAGACAATTACTTGGGGAAAAGACCACATGTCGACACACTTGCCAACCTGACGAAACTGGTGGAGGAGTGCAGAGGGTCATACGAGAATATCGAGAAAATGCCATATGTCTACGATTGTTTGAAATATTTGGATGAGGGTGAAAAGGAGTATTACTACAGACCAGCAAAAGGAGAAGGGGCCAGCGAAAAGTCACCAAAACATGCGGAATACCTCGATGCAGATGGAGCAGACAATACCTTGAGCGAGTATCCTGCATACATATCCGCTTCAAAGGATTCAATGGGACGATGCAATGGCCCCATAGTACCCTACCACGTCTACTGGACCGGTCCTGCAACTTGGAGAGTGGAGCTCTTCATCAAGAGTCACTTCTATACCCAGAACATTCCATGTGTTCGCTTGTTCATTTGGCTGGACGGAGACCGGGACTCAAAAGCTGTGGACAAAATGTTAAACCAGGATCCCCTGTTTGAGAAGTTTCTACCCTTCGTGGCAAGAGGCGACATTGTTTTGAAGACATGGAAATTCCCTTCCAGGATCCCTCTGCCGAAAGGCGACAACACAGACGGGGCGGGATACTACAAGAATCCAGGAAAGCCAAATACGAAGAACGAGACACTGGTGGCGGATGGACTGATTCGTGACGCCAAGGACCAAGAATGGCTCGTCCTAACTGAGAAACAAATGACGTTTCTGCCAGTTGCTGTTTCTGATGCAGTGCGATTTGTGGTCCTACATCTTTATGGGGGTGCTTATTTCGATATGGATGTCATTATGCTCAGGGATATGCGCCCTCTGTTGATTGGAGATGAGCATTCTTTTGCAGAGAGATGGGGAGGGCATCCGAGTCCAGGAGACTACAACACCGCCATCATGTCCTTGTCCGCCAATTCTTCACTGTCTTCTTACTTACTTCGTGGCGGTGTGCGAATGGGATTGAACTTTCACCCAAGAGTGATCGGGGTCATGGCCGTCAAGGATCACAGAAATCGGGAGTTTCACATGCTAGAGACGGCAGCTTTTGATCCCATCTGGACGGAATTCAATTGGGGAAGATTGGGGAAATGTACTGTTCCCTGCATTCATGATTATGCGCAGGTTTTCAAAGGAAAGAATGCTTTCCCGTTGAAGGATGAGTGGAAGGCATACGATGGCCCGCAATTGAAAGCAGCCACCAAGAACCGAGGGCATTTCTGGGAGATGAGGAACTCTGAAGAGCGAGCCGTTGCGCCACTGAAAAACGAGTATGGGATTTATGACCAAGAAGTGTTGAGCAAGACCGAGTACAGGATCGAGGAAGACAATTACCCACCGACAAACAGAACTCTGGAGAACTTCTTCCGCGGGGCCTGGACATATCACATCCACAACCAGGCATGTCCTCTGATTCCATCCTACATTAAAAAAAGATAAACTGCTGACTCAATCCCAGTGGCTCAAGAACCCTGAGCCTTCATCCTGGCTCAACGTCATTCAACGCGCACACGATGGCTTCTTCTCCCACAATCGCATGAACCCTTACGGCGAGAAATGGGATGGCCCGAGTATCCCTGAATATGAGGTCAGTTGGGAGTATCCGTGAACGAATTTCAAACAGATTTTGGATATGATAAACTGCTTGAATCTGGAAGATCTCTGGGAAATAAAGTCTAGTCTGCAGGCAGGCGCCAGATTGGAGCATACTTATGCTGCTCTCGACTTGGCTCGCCTGAGGATATCGTCAGTCCTCGGCGCGAGGGACCACATCTTGCAAAGGGAGGATCCAGGTCCGCATGGCAAGAGACTACACACATCAACACGGACTCAAGAACGGACTGGACTTCTGGACAGGCATCACCATGTGAGGATAGCACATATGAGTTGACATGTACTTACTGAGATCGGAGTGTATGTGCAAGGACCTTGAACTCCTCGCAAGCGTTCCATCTCGACCCCAAATGCATCCCTACGGAGCTGCATGGCATCTGGCGTGCATGGCGTATTTCGACGTCACTATCAATTTTCATCGATGGTTCTATGGACGATCTCGTTTGGCATCTTAGATGGTTCAGACACAAAAGGTGTGAAGACTTCATAGACTCTGCTTTCTACGTGTGGGATATGTCGTATGTGGCGTGGAATGTGTAAGACGGTGATATGGATGTACAGTCATACGGGTGGATGGAAGGGTGAGATGGGTGGAAAGGAAATGCATTTTTCTGACCCATCTACATACAATTTCTGATGGGATGGAGGTGCAGATGATGAAAATTGGAAAGCCATCGTAAGAGAAGAGCGAGATCTTCTCTGATATTTGAATCGCGATGATGAAGCTTGAAGATGGTAGGTAAGAAGATAAATGCTCTAGAGCTACCTGTATTTGTCTATTCTATAATCAAGGCAATACCAGGACCGAGACTAGATTTTGGTCTAGTCCTAAGCAATTCTCATAGTCACAGCCAAAATCCACGCAATGTGTTCTGGACAGTCTATTAGATATCCGGAACGCCTTCCATATCAAGTAAAGAAACCGACGAAGTAGGTATTGTCAGCATCATGCAACCCGTCTTATCGATCCACACAAAAACTCCTTTCCCTCCAGGAAAAACGTCACCTCTCACATCTTCGCACTCTCCTCCCTCGGCCCCTGATACCCACTCTCACACCACTCCTTCTCCATCGCATCCCTCAACGTCCTCTGCTCCTCCCTGCCCAACTGAATCTCACACCCCATCCTCCCCACTCTACTCTCCCTCGTCTCCCTCAACCCCGCACCAGCCTCATCTCCCTCTACAAACTCATAACTCCTAACCTCCGTATTCGCCCACCCAGTCCCCACGAACTTCCCTGCTCCATCCCAGTCGTCAGTGAAATAATGTAGGTATCCACCATGTGTAACAACTACAATCTCGACATCTTGATCGGGATTGAGAGCGAGGCTTTGATCTGCCAGCGCGCGCAGAAAGAGGCGCGCTTGGCGAGCTCGTCGCTCGATATGATGGGCTGCCGGACTCCACCTCCCCGTTTTCGAATTCCAGTCTTCGCTTACATGGCTCAGATCAACAGTACCAGCGAATTCGCCCTGGGAGAATTCGGCTTCGAGGGAGGAGACGCTGGAGCCGGTGTCGCAGGGGAGGTTTGACGTTTCTTGGAGCTCGGAGAGGGCGGTTATGCGGATGCCGCGGGTGATGGCGGTGGGGAAGGAGAGGAGAGTTGTGTAGAGGGTGCGGCGGAGGGGGGAGGAGACGAGGTGGGTTATTTTTGAGGGGGAGGGGAAGGTTGAGCTGAGGGTTTGGCATTGAGATTTTCCGTGGGGGGTGAGGAGGGGGTCGGGGATCGTGTGGTTGGCGAGGGAGAGATTGTGGAAGCCTTGGGCGTCTCGGGGAGTGTTAGCTGGGTTCTATGTTGTCTGCAAGTGAGGTTGTTGTTTGAGGTGGATTGGGGAGGTCTGGGGATGTGGAGGGGAAGTACTTACGGCGGACGCAATGGATGGTGACTTTTGCCATATTGTCTCGGTTGGGGTGTGATGTCGCTGGAATTGGGTATATGATGATTGATTGTAGGACGAGAGTAACAATTGAAGATTGGATGAAGAATGGAGATGTAAGAGAAGAAGGAAAAAACTCGAATAAGTGACGTGCAGGTACTGGAGGACTAGCTCGATGGCGGGGTGTAGTGGGGTTGGCTTGATAAGAAAATTGGGACCTGGATAGCAATGGTGGATCAAACAAGAATAGAATTCTGTCGTTCTTGGAACGGAATCTTCTCTTCCAGTGAAGAAATCGGAGAAGTAGGAGAATGAAAACTTCCATCCTCCCACTTATATAAATTCTACCTTTCCAGCAAGCGGCAGTAGCACACACTTACTCACCTCAATACCTATGCACTGCTCGGTACAGCTGCCAACAACTCGAAAACAAGTTGAAGACCGGTGTAACATACAGGATCCACAAGTCCTGTCCTCCCTCCCTTCCATCCCCGGTATCCTATAATCTCATTGCAGAATGCAGATTTGTTGAAAGGTTTTCTTTCTTGTCGCGACGCGGACCGATCAAGCAAGCCAATGACGATGTAGCGCAGCAAGGCGTGCGAGATTGATTCGGGAGGTTTGCCGAAGCTGGTGGCTTGACTGGCTTGACAGGCTTAGTTAGATGTGTTGGATTCTGTTTCGGGAAGCGCTGTCCTGACTCCTGAAGAGATAGCTGGATGCCTTCGCTGACTTTGCCTTATCTTGATATTGCTCACTGATGGACGGAAACTTTGTCGAGCTGGCAGATGGGTTGGAGGAAGATGCTGTCGACGTCGTATTTTCCAGCAGGGTATGTATGGATTCGAAGGGCGGAATGATGCATGTGCTGCTGTGGAAAGAGATAGGTCAATTGCCACCTCAACTTTTCAACCCACCTTTGGCCAACGTGCAGCTCGACGATCGCGGAGAAATCGCCAGCACAGGATACATTGACAAAGAGCTCTTGCAATCATACCGGACCGTGTAGCACTGCATCTGCTGTCCCTCAGATTGCTTGAGTTGATTGATGTGCTGCTTGGAGGGGAAGAAGTCCGATGAGCCGATGTCGTTAAAGTCAGAATTGCTTGGCGAGAAACGCCACATTTTGACAAGCGGCTTCCTCTCTTCTTATACTTGCTTACTTGGTCTTCCACTATTCTCTCCTTTCATATTTGCAATGCTATATTTTGCGTTATCAGCCGTTCCTCTATCGAATCTTTTATCTGTCACCTATGTTTGTAGAAACGGAGATTTTGTGTACTGTGTACCCTGCCCGTTTCGGGGAAGTCGATCCCGATTGCAGATTGAAATAGGTTCGATTGAGTCCTGCAGGAAGCAAGATGAGATTCCGCGCTCTTCATTGGAAAGACCGTCGTTTTATCGATCTGTCAAGTATGGACGGGATGTCATTAAGATAAAGCTTGAAGAAGCGTGGGTCTCGCGCTGACACGATTGAATACCCAGTAACCTAGAAATCACATTGGGTCTTACAGATCTCGAGATAATGAGTATCCGAAAAACCGCTTGAGGAAGGCACATTCGGAGATTGAGCCTGCTGAACATCACTAGAAGACGAGTATTCATTATGGCAAGTACATTGGGATCGGTCCTTCAGACAACATGGCTATGTATCTTTGTCACTCAATTGCTCTCGTAGATCTAACTCTAGTTCTCTGTCTTCGCAGCAGATCGACTTTTGAACGTCCTAGAACGACGTTGTCCTGGGTCTAGCTTGTTTCTCATCTTTCCATGCTTCACGGAATTACGTATGTTCTAGTTTTCTCGTCGCAATGAGTCTTCTACTCCAGCTCTTGCTTTTCAACAACTACATGGCCTTTCTCGGAGATACACGCTTCACCCATCACAGTCTAGAAGGCGTGTCAGTAATGTCCTCCCACAAAACAGAATGAATTACGTACCGTGCTTTCGTCCCTACATCCTTCTCCTTCGGAACTCGGTTTCTCGAAAGATCCTCACCGTCCTCATTCCAAAATTCGTTATCCGCGATCCGAGATGGCTGCGGTAGGAAATTCAGCGATGGCGCTGATCTGAACAACTCAGTCGAGAAATCTAGCTCGGCGTCAGTATCATTCCCTGTCCATATGGAAACCTGAGGATGTCAAAGATTCCCTCCTACATACCAGCCACAAACCCCCCCGGCGGCGGTTTGAAGAGAAAACGCAATGTATGCGCCAGCGTAGCAAGCGCATCACTCCTCGTCAAATCCGCCGAGAAACCCACAATCATCCTTGCACGCTGCTGTCGCAAATCCTGATACCTTAACAGCGTCTCTTCTATCTCCTTAGCTTGCGCCTTCTTTCCCTCCGATGCGTTAAGCAGCTCCAACAGACAATTCGTCAGCACCGCCGCACTCTCAATAGCTTGATTCCCTCCCTGCCCCATATTCGGCGTCATTTTATGGATCGCATCCCCAAGACACACAAATCGCCCAAACGTCCAGTGTTCATGGTTCGCTTCCTCGAGTGGGAAATATGAGATCTTCTCTGAAGTGTCAACAAGATGTTTCAGTGTCACGTCTTCGGTGACGTGGAAGTCGCTGTATTGTGCAACTTGGGCGTCCATGTCTGCTTTTGTGAAGCGCGGGATGTTGGATGCGCCGATGTAGCGGCGCGGCATTTTGGAGAAGAAGAACCATTGCGGGAGGTTGCCGGCGCTGACGAAGAGGAGGGCGGAGTGGTCGATTTCAGCGGCGGTGTGGCTGTCTCCGGGCGTGAGGGAAGTGTTCGATGAGGAGATTCCAAAGAAGCAGTTATATTCTGCGGTTATGCCTGTGGAGTTTAGTTGTTGATCTCCTTGTTGTCCAACTTGATCGTGGGTTTCCAGGGGTCGAGAAGAAGCGACGACTAGGAGAAACTGGATTGGTGACTTACTGGTCTTGTCCCTATCCATGACTCCTGGAGGGCCGTTCTCCTCAGCAAACCTCTGCATCTCCTGCCGAATGAAGCTGTGAATGCCGTCGGCTCCGATGACGATATCTCCGACGAACTCGCTTCCGTCTTGACACACAACAGTAACAGAGCTATCGCTATGTTGGACAGAAACTACTTTCTTCCCAGTCCTGACTTTCGATTGATCTCTCAACTGGTCATACATTGACCGCAAGAAGGTTCTCCTCTCGCAGATCCCACAGAGATATTGCAACCTTCATTAAACATCAGTCAGCCATCCTATCTCATACTAATCAAGACATCAGCAACTTACCTCTCCTCCACCATCGTTGGCCACTCGTTGCTAGAAAGTACTCTACCATCAGACCGCCTCGTGAACGTCCTTCTCATGCCCGTCATAAACTTCTCTCTCATCACATCATAAAGGCCTAACTGATCCAGGATCCTCGCTCCATTCGGCATGATCACAATACTTGCGCCAATTGATGGTGATATCGTGTCTCGCGCTTCGAGGAGTACGTAGTCTAGTTTCGCGCGCTCGAACATGTGAGCTAGAGTTAGTCCTGCGACCGAACCGCCTACGATGATGGCTTTAAATTTGGGGGTTGAGCGCGCCATGATGATGATCGGAAAGGGATGTTACATTCCATCAACATAGATTTCCGTGATGTCTAGATGTCGATTTTTGAGTTGACTAATGTGATAAAATAAGAAGTGCAGTTGACATAAAGGCTGATGTGGAGTCTAGCGGCGTCAGCCCGGTCTTACAGTCTACAAGGGATTAGGGCATCTTACAGGGGCGGCCTAAATTCTCACTTGATAATCACGTTGTCATTGGATAAACCGCACAATCTCGACTTCCAGTTTCGATCGTTGGGATGGTACGGAGTGACAGGGAAAAAGGTTGACGAAATGAAAGTTGCAATCAGAGTCGGACTCGCATAAGTGCGTTGCCCCTTTTCCGGATCGGTGCAGAATCACCCCGGCCTGCTTCAAATATCAACCTTTCCGAAATGCCAAGGAATTATTGCGCCAGCTTCAATTAAACGTGGTGTAAGGCAGACAGTGGGAAATGATCTGTGTTTATGGTGGGCGTTATTCTCGGTGTGCACTTCTTCACATTCATGCCGTGTAGGTATTGCATATCCATGGCGGTTCCGTGTTACCGACTTACCACAGCTCCTCATCCCAATCCAGGGACAAGCCCTGGCTTGTATAGGCCTTGTTCATCTGAAGAAGTGGGTTGTTACCGTAACCTAAGGTAGGAATTGATGTTTAGCAATCGTCTCAAAGGAGGGTGGTCAGGCATTTCAGTGGAACATGTAGAATTTGCCGAGAACGTTTCTGGGTTGAGTGCACAAGAATGGCATACCGTGTAAAACATAGTGATGAACATTAGCAAGAAGAAGATCTTCATTCTCGCTGCCATGGCGGTGATAGCCGATCCCAAAACCTTCGATGCCTTTCAAATTAAGCCTTTTGAGCTCGTAATTCCTCAGCATATCGAGAGCTTCTACCCACTGTGGAGATATCCTTTGATCTGGCTCTGGAGGGTCATTCCAGTACGTTGCCAGATCTGGCACCTCGATAATGTACTTCAACGTCAGGTTTCGTAAGCCAGCATGCCGTTCCAAGAATGACTTCACGCTTACCCCAGAGCTTCGAAATTGTGATAGACTGAGAGTGCGCAGCTTGGGGATTGTGAGTATCAGACTGTCGAATAGCTCCGTAAGGTCGTCATGGAAGTAGAACATATAATGCTGCTGGTCAAGCATTCTGCGAATGCGGAAATCTAGAGAAAGATTGGATATCTGTCCCAAGGATCGGAGAGCCTTTGGCAAGTCTGCCCAGTATGAGGTGGGCAAGCCAGTCGTCTGGAAGGAGTCCATCACGCCTAGCTCTTCCTTCGTGAAGAGGTGCAAGTCTAGGTACGTAAGATTGCTGAACACCTGCTGGGTAATTGCTAGCTCTGCCGGGTCGAGCTTGAAATCCGACGATAATATCCCTGGCAATATCTCTTTGTCGTAGACGGCAGATTTGAGGTCGGCGAAACAGGATTTGATAGATCCAACAGCCTCTCTGTCATCATCACCAAAGTTGCCGTTGTCTAGATGGCTATAATTCTCTATTACCTAACGCCCTTCCGAGGCAAGTTTTGAGATTCCTAACTTTCGATCCGCTATGGTTCGAAAAAGTGCAAGCCATTGTATTTTACGGATGTATACGCGAGTGAGTGAGTATTGCTACAGGCCATTTATTGCGTCAGGTGACATGGAGTTCAAGTTCAAGCCTGTAGATAGAATGACAGCATTTATCTTGGGAAGCGTGTCAAAGGTTCGGCCGAGATGCAGCTCGAGGTCTTCATTAATGGACTCACGTTGACACATGTAGTGACTGTGATCGATGGTAGTACGACATCGCTCACAGGAGTCTGGCTTTCCCGAACTACTTTTCTGGAAGCTCAGTTGCGGAAGTTCTAAGCCATTGCACTTGAAGTCTCTTGGAACTTTTCAGCAAGCTTCAGCATATTTGATGTTACTCGTGAGAAAAGTATACGAAACTCACGGCTATTTATCTAACTGTTCTAGGTTATTAGGTCGTTTGAAAATCGTAGTATCAAATCGTAAGACCTTGATATTACAAGAGAGTGCCGAGTCTCTGGGAATGGCTTTAACTCTGTCAAGATATTCTTGATGAGAAGCGAAGGTAACAGATCGGAACAAGTAAGGAGTCAAAAAGAAGTGAACTTCTCGATTCGACAATCTAGCGGATCGAATGTCCCTTGTTGACAAACACTCTGAAATGAAAGAGAAGTGGTCGACTGAGAGTTTCGGGATCGGAAGGGTTAAGGCATCCATTTCACCTATGTAGCATTACGCCGAGTGAATGATACTTGACAGTCAAATTCAATAGATAATACCGGTGAATAGAGGGCAAGATATTATGGCTTGTAAGCCAAGAAATCATATGTATGTAGGAATTAAGCTTTAAATCTGAAGGCTGAGGGGAGTCAAGAACGGCTTCAAAGCATTCAAGAAAGTTACGCACCAGGCCACTTTGAGACTAGCCTCAATGTGCACCCAAGCTTCTACGCGATTGGATTTGCGACTCTGTCGCGTTCCTAATAACAGCTCGAGATCCCCTCCCCTCACCTTCACATCGAAACGTCAATGTGATCGATCAATTGTATTTGTTCACTATTGAACAGATTTGCCACTTCAATTATCTACTCGTGGCCTCTCATTTTCTTCCGCATTACGTTCACTGTGCTCTGAGGCGCAAACACAAACCTCCCCGAGCAGTCTCAACAACGGTACTCAGCCCAAACAATATGCCTCCTCGTAAGTAGCACGATCAACTTCCTCTACCTTCGCGATATCCCTGCAGTGAAAGCTGCAACGACAGCAATTATGGTTAGGATAGCTTCATTCTTTGGCATTGGCTCACCCAAAACTCGCGCAGAAATCACCGACGACGAAGCCTCCGATGTGAGCAGCAATTACGATGCACCAGCTCCTGCTGCGCCAGCTCCGAAGGCGAAACAAGAGAAAGTTAAGCAGGAAAGAAAAAGCAAGTCGAAAACACCCGTTGAAGAAGTAGAGGCTTTGAACGTCGAATCCGACAACAACCAGGACGACGACGACGATGAGGAATTGCCTGAGGACGAGTACGTCGTTGAGAAAATTACAAATCACATAGTCGATGAAGATGTGAGTGTCTGGTTGCGGGGGGAGCCAAGCCCGGGTCCTGACTGGGTCACAGACTGGAGAGATCAAGTACGAGGTGAAATGGGAGGGTTTCGAGAAGAAGTCAGACAGGACCTGGGAGCCAGAGGAAAATCTGTATGAAGCATCACCTCTTGATTAAATTAGGAGTACGTGGCTGACAAGTGCTATAGTGAGACCGCGGCGGTGATCTTGGGCGAATATCTTGAGTCAGTTGGGGGTAAAGATTTGATATTATCCACTTGGGAAGAAAAGAAGGCGGAAGCTGCATCAGGAAAGAAGGGCAAGAAGCGTGGAAGAGCAAGCACAGGCACACCTCTAGAAAATGGGGCCAAGAGAGGCCGCAAGTCAAAGGATCACCCTGCCTCAGCTACTCCCCCATCCAGTGTAGCAGCCGCCGACTTTAAACCACCAACTGGAAGCTGGGAGGACGCTGTGGTCGCAATTGATGCATGCGAAGGTACCGAGGGAAGCGTTGTAGTATACTTGACCTGGAAGGGTGGACACAAGACTCAGCATCCATTAGCCCAAGTTTACAAGCGATGCCCACAAAAGGTAAACAAGCCCACAATTTACAAAAGTAAGCTCGCTAACTTGGAAACAGATGCTGCACTTCTACGAGAGCCATTTGTGTGTCCCTCTGATGCCACCCGTGAATTTAGCTGACAATGAAACAGGGTCTTTAAGAAAAATGAGGATATGGCCTAGAGAAGCCAAACCCAGGAAGCTGCCCTAAGCTCTTCCATGCCCGAAAGAAATTGATCTGAATGTCCAATGTTTCGAAATTGCAGTCAATGCCTCCTCCGACACTGCCGCCATACATAATCTTGCCGTCTTCTCGTACCATATGCCTGCTTGCTTGCGTTTTGCAGTAATTCCGACCTTTAGTTCGAGTTGCTCCACCTTTTACAAACAGAACTCTGCTTTGCTTTTCGTTTCTCTTATCTTTGGCTGTGGCGTTGAAAGGATGGCTGTCTCTGGATACGTCGGTGCCGCGGCACCAGGAGTAGATGAGATAGGATGAGTTTATTGCGCATCTGGAGCGTATTCTATGGGAGCAAGAAAAAATGAATGCAATGAACGGAAGGAGATAAAAGCTTACTTCTTCTATCTTGATGGCGATCTTTTAGCTCTCCATTGTGACCAGTTGGTCATAGAGATGTGACCTGCTCATACCGCGAGTTAGTTGTCGATCGTCAATCAATTGTGAGTATCTGCTAGGTGCTCATATCCTGACCGGTGAATTGTATACAGGTAAGTAGTCCCCCCCCTCAATCATATTGATACAAGCAGGCCAATTAACTATCAGCCTAGTCAAAATGTCTCACTTTTGGATCCACTTAGCATACTTCCCAGCCCACTCTTGGCGGTTCCCATTTCAATCTGGCAACTCCGGATTGCATCTGTCTACAATCTTCCAAGGATGTCGGAGTACCGTAGAAACCTTTCTGAGAATGGACCACAGAGAGCTTCCTCCTCGACTCCCACCTAGAAGCGGAATTGGAGGCAGTGGACCTCGACTGCCTCCTAGACCTGCACCACCGCTTCCACCTAGGCTGCCCTTGAGGGCAGCCTCCACAAACCCTGATCGAGAGGAGTCATGCAATACGGATCGTTATAGACAGCCTACTGTTGCCGATGATCTTCAGTCAGAGGCTGTCGAGAACATCACAAATGGATTTGGGAGGCTGTGGACTACGCCCGTGGCCATTGTACAGCCTACGCAGCCTCAAGTTCCACACTCTAGCAATTCGGATGACTTCCCGAGTCAGCCATATACACAACAACAGGTCCCATCTGGAAGCAGCGGATATCGATACCCCAATGACTCGCCCAGCAACAATATACCTCCTTATTTTCCTGCAAACACATCTCGTGATGAAAAAGCAAGTGGCATTCAGCAAGCGAAGACCTACCCAAGAAGCGCATATAGCGATCCAGCTCCTCCGCATAGCACAATTCAATTTTCAAGTATGTCAACAGGAAATACAGTTCCAATCTCGGACCTCATTACAAGCCGCCCTTATACCTCACGATCCTTTCTCCGCGAATGTCCTGAGCGAGACCCTGTCCAATTCCCCGCCCTTTGGTACTACCCAGAGCAGGCCAAAGCGTTCACAGTCTGCTCACACTGCTACAATACCATCATCCACGGTTTTGAGTCAGGATGCGGCATTTCATTCGGCTCGTTCACAGGCACCAAGCACCAAACGCTATTTTGCATGTTCGGACGCCCACATCCAAAATCTTTATACAAGAAAGGCGACTTTCTGGCCCTGAGAACATTCATGGCTTCCAGAACAGGGCTGAAAGTCACAACATGCCATGGTCTCGGAGGGGCCAACGCCAATCTCAGCACGACATGGTACAAACCTAGGAATGGCGAAATCGATGGCATGGTCAGCTGTGAAGCTTGTTACGAGGACTACATCGCGCACACTTCTTTCTCATCACGTTTCGAGAAGAGCGCACCTCAGCCTGCTGGTCAAGTATGGGCTTGTGATATTGCAGTACCTCTTATCCGCCGTACATTGGAAGCATGTTTGGAAGGAGCCCGCAATGACTGGCGGGTATTCGTTGCTGCTACTACACATCGATTAAAAGTTCCAGCTTGTGAGCCATACAAAGAGCGTGCGGCCCAGTCAACGAGATGGTTCCAGCCAAAAGACAGCCTACCTGGATTCATAATTTGCGAGGCTTGCTATTTAGACAGAATAGCTTCCACATGCATCCAAGGTCACTTTACATCAACTCCACTGAGTAGTGGCCAAATTCAACATCAGAAGAGCCTGACGTGTATGCTTAGCTACTTTCCTATGGCCATCGCCGTCCAGGAAGCTATCTTCTCGGAGAATTTTCAGTTATGGTGTGAAGCGGCCAAGATCTTCATGCATGAGGAATTGTGTGATGGAACGGCTCGAAAAGGCAAATCCTACACTTTGATCGTCAAGGACGGCACCGGCGATGCAGACTTCAATATCTGCCAAAGCTGCTACACTTGCTGCATCGACCTCTTCGGGTTTGGGTCACATTTCAAGCAGGTCGATATGAAGACTCATACTGAAGCTGGTATTGCTTACAGTGACTGGGCCTGCGACTTCTACCCGACTCGCTACGGATTCTCCAAATACATGGACGCGCTCAACGAAGCCGTATGCGTGAAGGAGTTCAGTGTTCTCCGAGACTTCATAGCCCGCTACCAAGGCGTCACACAGCCATGTCCACGGTCAACATTCGTGAAAGGGCGACGCTGGTACGGTACTTCTGACTTCTCTGCGTGCCCAGATTGCTTCGAGGAGACTATTCAAGGCACCGCGCTAGAGTCGATGATCGTGGTCCGCAACCAGCTTAAAGAAACGGAATGTTCTTGCGACATCTACTCACCACGCATGCGAGAGATATGGAAAAACGCTTGTGATACGAACGACTATGCCGGCTTCGTAGAGCTCGTCCGCCATCGCGCAAGCGTTTACTGGCAGACTGTCCCAGTTATGAAACGTCTTTTATCGCAGCAAAGAATCAGGCTCATGCAGCAGCAGACTTTGAATGGGTCGTCCATGCTTTACCAGCGTCTAGACATGTCGGCTTCGGCTTCCTCGTCTATCAACTATAGTGGTTATTCTCAGCCAAGATACACGTATGGCGCCGCGGATGTTGGTTATGGGTATGCGTCGACTTATGGTATTGAGGCGGCGAGGTTGGGACAACAAGCAAATAATCTGGTTCAAAGTAGTAGGTCTGATACCACACAGGTAGCATATTTGGAGGCTCTTTGGGAGGCAGTTGAATAAGTCGAAGTTTCGTACCTAATCTCACCTGCTTCTACACGAATAACAGAGTACTGCTTTGCAACTGCTAGTTGAGCGTCTACAATATCCAGGCTAGCCTGACCCAAACATCAAAAATTGATCATTTTCGATAATTCGCCATGCTTTCCATATGCGGGACGTTATCAGTATCAGCTCGTCACCAGTACACACCTTGTCAGAGGCTCTGCTGTGCCGCCTCACCACTTTAATGCTGACAGCCAAGCCAGCATTCTTTTTCCGACCATCACTCCCTCGGCCGAGGTTCCTGCTGCTATCGAAAATCCGGTTTCTTCTATCCAATCACTTAGTCTCAATTTGGTATAGCCTGACTGTGATGCGCAAAGCGGGCAGATAACTCGGAAAAGCAGGGACTTCTGGGACTGGAACGGCCACGGGAACGGACTTGGTTGCCTTTCGTTCGTGCTGCTTGCTGCAATATACCCAGCTATACCCCAGAAGAAAAAATTTGAATAGGTTGAGTTCAATTACAGTTACAATCTAGCATCTTCAACGGCGTCTTCGACGAATATGGCGAATTACCTGTGGTTGTTGCTCTACACCGTGCTGGCGGAAGTCGCCCGGCGCGTCGTTGTGACCTTGATACTTGCCTACACAGGACCTCTTTCCAAACTTCCAGGACCGACACTGAGCAAACTGACACCTTTACCTTGGCGACTACGTCTCGCATCTGGGGGTCACTATTACGAGATACCGAGGCTATTTGAGAAATATGGCGATACAGTCCGCGTTGGTAAGATCACGTCAGGCATTGGGCACATGGGATGAAGTTGGCGGAGCGTAGTTGTTGACATTCCAGTGTCTAGGCCCAGAGCTTGTCCTCGTCAAGGGAAAGGATACTGCCCAGCAAATACTCGTCGAAAACGTATTGAAGAAATCACCAGTCTACGATGGTTTTCGACCAGATCGCCATCATGCCGATATCTTCACCGAGAGAGACAAGGATGCCCACAAGCATAGAGTAAGTACTTGACAATTTGCCTGTTTAGCAAATGAACTGACCCAGGTTCCATCCGTAGAGGCGATTGTTATCCAATGGCTTCTCGATCAGCTATCTCAACAATCTAGAACCTGCGATGATGGAGTGTATAGACGTATTCCAACAATTTCTCGAGAAGAAATGCGAAGAGGCGAATGGTTATGCGGAAGTAGACATGTTTTCTAACCTCGCCAATGCCACAGCAGTAAGTCAATGCCAAGTCACTCTCCTAAATCCAGCCCTTTCCCACTCCATGTCCGAACTTTCGCTGCAAATGTATGATGATTTAATGATGGCGTAGGACGTCCTCACCGCAACAGTCTTCGGAGAGTCCTGGAACCTTACTAAAACCAACAACACCCACCTAAAAGAGATCTTCTCCAGACAGCTCCAGAAGATGCTCGTCCACGCCCAATTTCCATTTCTGAAATACTTACCCTTCGTGCCCAATCCCGTGGATCCAGAAATCGAACGACGGCTTAGCGGTATCCTATCTAAGAGGCGTAGCTTGGTTACGAAGAATACCAAGAAGGATCTTCTGCAGATGTTGATTGATACTAAGGAGAAGTATCCAAGCGAGTAGTAAGTGGTTTCAAACCCACCCCCTCCATGTCTCTTCCACTCTTGGCGAATCGTCCTGGCCAGTTCTGTTATTTTAAACTTTCAACCGTAAAGATACTAAGTATTCGTACTCTCACAGCTTGGAAGGTCACATCAAGGCCGACATGACGCTGTTCATGGTCGCTGGAACCGACACGTCAAGCGTGACCCTCACATTCTGCCTGCTCCTGCTGCTCAACAATCCTGGCAAGCTTAAGAAACTCGCTGTGGAGTTAGACGAAGCCTTCCCATCTCGAGACGACCCAATTACATTCGAGAAAACCAACAATCTACCGTATCTGAACGCGGCTCTGAATGAGAGTATGCGAGTCATGCCCGTAGCGGTCGGTACGTTATGTCCACATTTTCCTTCTCAACATCGCTCTCTCTATCTACTAATCGGCCCCACAGCATTCGGTCGCCTCGTAACAGAGCCAGTCGTAGTAAACGGCTATGAAATCCCCCCAGGAGTAATTCAAAACCATATCTCCTCCCCTTACCAAAGCAAACCACAATATTGACTTCCACTAGACACAAATATCAATCAGCCTCGCCGAACTCGGCAAAGATCCCGCAGACTGGCCAGACCCAGAACAATACATCCCAGAGCGCTGGCTTGGACCGTACAAAGGACATGAAGTGGACCGCAAAGCTACATTGCCGTTCTCTGCTGGGCCGAGGAATTGTATTGGGATGCAGTATGGATCCCCGTTCACTCACCCCTACGAATGTACTTTTGAACCTTGAGGGAAGTGCTGACATGCTTACAGATTTGCTCTGAGGGAATTGAGATTGCTGTTGGCGATGGTCGTACGGAAATTTGAGCTGACTCTGGTGCCGAATCAATCGCATGAGTTGAGGCTTTTCTTGGTCCCAGTATTCGTGTCGAAGCAGTATCTTGTTGGGCTGAAACCCCGCGATTAAGGTGTTTCATAGTGGACTATGAAGAAGTGCTCTTGATCATTGATACGATGGCTGTTTTGATTGTGTCCGCAGACAGGCGATAGGCCGTCGACTTACTTTATTTCAAGATCCATTCGCGAAAGTGCTCAATAGTTTTGTTGACTTCTACGTACCCCTCTATCTATGCATGTTCAGCTAGATGTCCAGTCTCAATCTTCTCACCACAGAATGTCTCTTTCTCCAACTATATAACTCAGTCCGTCGTCGTACTCCGGAGCTTGTAAGAACCTTATCTGCCCCTTCCGCTTGTACAAATCAAAAGATGTTTTAGGCGAAGTCACCCTCCTCTCCTCGGGCGGAAGCCCATCACCCTCATACCGACCTTTCCCTCCTTCCCGGACAGTACCCTCATTATAATGCCCTGCCTCAATATCAACCACCACTCTCGCAACCTTACACACAAACACAGCATCCCAGATCCCCTGTCGTCTTGGCATACCCTCCAACAAGTCCAACGCCCTCCTCCTAATCCCGCCCTGTCGACACTTCAGGGCCACAAAATACAAACTCCGAATCAGTATGCTACTTGTAATGAATGTTGGCATCACACTTCTCGATGATGGACCACCCAAGTGTAGATCCTCTGCTAGCCGCAACGCGCGTTCGAAATCGGGTATGTAGGCATCATATGCGGTCTCTGGACCAAAGCAGCAGGAGAGCGAGATCGAGGCGCAGAGAGAGCGAAGAGACAACGCAATGATGGAGAGGTTGGCGTCAGGATTGTGTGATTGACGAGTACTGTGTACAAGGGCTTGGAATGTAGAAAGCCATTGCCGGAGGAGGTTTTGGAACATCTCCGCGCGTTCTTGTTGCTCGATGGTAAAAATCATACCCGTGACCGTATTTGTATCTGGCGTGTTCGTCCCGTGATGTCCAGCGAGGTATGCCCATCGCTGCTCGTTGCACGACATGACGAACCATCCTACTTCGCGAAGGAGTAGATCGAGATATTTTCTGGAGGATGTGAGACTCTCGAAGGTGTCGGTTGGCATGTAGTAGAACACTCCTACGACAGCTGCCTCGACGTCAGGTTGTGGGCTGAGCATGCTAGCATCATATAGACCCGTGACATCGCTTTCGAGCCGAGAGAGAACAGAAAGCATTTCATCTTCGAGGAAGCCAGGCAGGGCTTGTCGTTCGTTGAACGAGATGCAGTGAGGTTGTTTGCTGCAGAATTCATCGAGCATGGAGATTCCGCTTTGGATGTGCGCTACGGCTGTCGAGGTCGAGCCATGAATACATTCGAAACAGATAGAGAGGAAGCAGGAGATAAGCAAGACACAAGTATCAAGTTGAGTTTCCCAGGCGGCTGCAATTGAAGTGCGTTCCAGGTGGAGAGCTTTGCCGTACTGCTGAAGAGCGAAAGGATAGGGTGTGCTCTGGGGAAGTCTGCTGTCTGCTTCGTGTGGGTGCGGATCACCGCTAAGAGCTTTGTGCAGGGCGCCGAGAGCTATAACACTGTGTTTGATGGGAAGTGCTGGTTCAGTGGCCTGGAGCACGATACGGTTCCAGAGAGTGGTATCCAATTATTCAGCTAGTGTCGAAGCGGTTGTCTGCCGGAAGATGTCGAAATAGCGATATTCTTGGTCGGAGAGATTGCAAGCCGGTTGCACTTCTTGTGCTAATTATGATGGATGTCTCTTGACTTTCTGGAAGAATAGGAAAGAACGTCACTTTGCCGTCTCTGCCTTTTGGTTGCTTGATCACGTAGCCGTCGCATTTGATGTGCAACTCCTTGCAACGATAACAAAACGGCTTGGTCTCATCACATTTGACTCGACGAATCCTAAGGAGTTAACACGGTATTGCGAGAGTGATTGGATACATTGGAAGCCATACTTGCAAGTCTTGCGTCCATTTCGGGACTTCTTCACTGTTGGTGTAGATACTGGTGGTGCCATTGGAGGAGGACCCGGGAGCGCGTCTGTGAAATGCTTGTTTCGATATATGCTCTGATTGTGGAACGTTGGTAGCTAGAAAGCGGCCTGTCGCGTTCACATCGATCCATGACCACCAGAAGCGAAATGGAACAGGGTGCTTTGTGTCACATATATGCGGTGGAAGGCTTTCCCAGAGCCTCATAAACGGGCTTTCGGCGGAGCCTTTGCCCACAGTTTCCATGTCCGGAGGAGGCACAGCGGAATCTGACAGCGTTTGACAGCTGTCTTCTAACTCATATTGGGGCATTTGCGAGCTCCTCAAGGGTCCTGAAAAGTCTAGCCACTATCAAAGTCATAAATTCGAAAGCAGTTGAAGATCTTGGATCCTTGCCGAGTAGTGGGGTCCAGGAATATGCTCAGGGGTAACGAAAGATCGGGGCTTGTTTGGATTGTGATTGGTGGGAAACCCGATTGGCTGACAAGCGGTTGGGGGAGAGTACGCTCAAGTCTTTAAACGATTGTGAGGCTGAAGATGGCGAGTCGGTAACCCGATTTCGCGACCGACATCTTACAAATTTTGAACGGTTGGAAGCCTTGGAGGATCGGAAGATGTTGACAATGGTGCCTGCCAAGCATTTGTGGTGCTTCGTGAAGTCCAGTCCCGATGGATACTCTCAATTCCCCAAGTTCTGTCTCCTTTCCTTCCGTGCTTGATCCTTTTTGATCTCTATTTGAGAGTGAGAAGCTCCTGATCGGATGCGATCTAAGGTTGGTAGTTGTATAGGTAGAAATATGTAATTGGAAACTGCAGATTAGCTGCACTGTCATGTAAGTCCCTCCTGTCTTCGTCTCTTTCTAGCTTGGAATTTCTTCCTCTCGATATCCTAGGTTGTCTCGAACCGCAACCGGTCCACGTACTCGAAGGACCTCTACAATACTCCACCATGTCTTCTTCTGTTTCTTCATTTCTAGTTCTCACCCACAGATGGAAGAGCTGATGGCAAACAGTAGAAGCTGTACTCTTACCCCAAGACCATGACTGATAAATCTTCCTACGACTAAGCGTTCACCCAATTGATGGAACTGAGTTGAATATGCAATAACAAACAATATAAAGACCAGATCTTCCTGCCCCTCCAGCGACTCTCTTCGCTAAACAAAAGTTCGTATATGGAAAGAGCGAAGGCGGTCCCACTTCTCTCTTGACTTGCCTTCTCAATACACGCTCTCCGCATAAAGTGAGCTTCATAATGCACTTCATAATATCAAGGCATATCGAGCACTAATCGAAGTACAGGAATACAGAACGCTTTCCAAATTTTTGCATTGACTCGATTGTTGCCTGGTTGACAGCGAAAAGAGAATTGGCATACGAAAAGGAATTGTCAGAGAAAACATATTCCAGAACTACTGGTGCTTCCACATGCTAGATGCACGTCTGACGATGGAAGGGAGGCACGTAATACTTCTCTTGAGCTATTGCGCGAGTTAGGGAATCGACCTGTGCAATTTCATCTTCTCAAAAAGGATCGGTACTCATGGTCAATCATACTTACTCGTATCAATGACTGACTGTATGGTGACAATGGGTACTGGTGAGCAAAAGTGAATCGAAGGAGGCGAGTAGGTTCATTCCCATCCAGTTCAATTGTCTCGAACTCTGATTCTGCTACAGTAAGTAGATAGGAACAAAGGAAACCACCATCCTTGTCTTCCTCGGTATGGACAATCCGACAATCCGACGTTCCAGCATTCAAGTCGTTCCTCCCGTCGAGTTCGGGTACACTCCACACCCGTAGGCCACCAAGCCTCTCTGCCTGTCCAATCCATCAGTCATAGACGAGCCTCTTTTTTCGTCCTTCCATCCACCCAAACATCCAGCCTGTCCATGCTTATGCCCATCATCCCATTCATCCGCCTGTCTAATCGCATTGTCAAGTCCATCCATGCCCTATTGATCCAGCCAGCTGTCTCTCAAAACAAACATACTTCTCACGCTCACGATGTTGGCATACCATCGTATCGTGCGTCCGTTGATGAAAACCACATTTCACCAGATGATACAAATCCCGACCTGAACGCCTTGCTTTCTCGCAGTATTTGATGTGTTATAATTGGTGACCATGGTAGCCCGAAGCTCGAATCCACCTAGATTGGCACCCAGATTTGTTGTCAAAGAAAGCTTTTGTGTGCATCGTATCCACCCAGATATCTTATGAAAGAGGCTTGGAAAATATTGGGTTCATTTCCTCGAGCCCAATATGGATAGGTCTGTTGAGAAATTATGATGCGGCGGCCTTCTGAGCCTTTTCTTGTGCTCGGGCGCTACGCGCTGAGCGGACTAGCGGCGAGAGCTGGATTAGATCGGCGCACTGCTTCATGAAGTCGTGCTAGTTGCTTGTCAGCTTGGGTTCACGGGGCAGATATAGAGATTCTTACTCGTAAAAGATCATGAGCACTTGCTCGCTTCTCTGGGTCCACCTTCAACGCAAAGTACAGGAAGTCCTTGAAAACTGGGCTCAAAGCATGCTCGTCTTTGATTGCGGGCGTGCCATTTGTTGCGATGAGATAAAGTGCTCGGAGTGGCGACTCGGTGAGATATGGGGGTTCGCCCTCGATCATCTCGATAGCCATGATGCCAAGAGACCATATATCGACTTTGCGCCCATATTCTTTTCGTGTCACAACCTCGGGAGCCATCCAGTAGGGCGTTCCAACCATGGTTGTTCGCTTATTATGAGCTTCATTGATCTGAGCACAGAAACCGAAGTCGGCTAGATAAAATTAGCAAATACTTCTGAACGCTGTAGAGGCATAACTCACTCAGCTTAATGTTTCCATCCATCGAGAGCAGAATATTGTCCGACTTGATATCACGATGGATGACGCCCTTGGAATGCAGGTGTTGGAGCCCCTTGAGCGTCTCTCGGCAAACAGCCGCGATTTGACCTTCGGACATGATGTTGAATGTGACAACATCTGTCAAGCTTCCACCTTCCATGAACTCCATGATCACCCACAATTCGCCAGATACCAGATAGCTGTCAATAAAATTGACAATGTTCGGGTGTGAGCTTTCCTTCATAACGATGATTTCGTTGATGATCAAGTCTTTCTTTGGCTGTTGCTCCAGATTCATTTGTTTAATGGCAACCAGTCGGTTGGTCCCTCTCTCATAGCCAGTGAACACTCCACCTGATGCTCCTTGCCCGATCTTCGTGAGGTCTTTGTAAATTTCCCTTGGATCACCTTCTGTACAGATCTGCTTTAAACGTGCAACAATGTCGAAACCAGTACTTTGACGTGCACGGTGTCGTGGTCGAGGACCCGGAGCAGCTCTGACTTGCTGACTGGGATGGGGTACGCCGTTGAGATTTGGTGCTTGTTGAAATTGCCCCTGAGAGTTCGGAGGAGTGGGCTGCTGTTGACGCTTACTTGGAGCACGAGAAAGCGGGCCTTGCTGTTGCTGTGCTTGGTGCATGGCGGCCTCTTGCTGTTGCACCAACTGCTGGGTGTAGAGCGCTTGAGGGGAAGCGACTTGAAGTGGTGTGGCGTACGGAGAGTTTCCATTCGCTCGTGAATTGGATCTAGAACGATGCTCTTCTGGAAGCATTGGCGCTGAATCGGGAGGGACATATGTCAGTGCTGGTAAATCTTCGCTTTGTCGAGGAATTCCAATACCAGAATCCTTCCCGAGCATTGGAGGCGGTGGAGCTGCCCTCGTTGGAAATGCAACAGGTGGCCGGGGAGCTGGCCGAGTGGGAACCATTCCATTGACATCCTTTGGTTGAGATGTGGGAGCTTGTCCTGGTCGTGGCACCGGAGGGGGCGATCTTGGATTTTCGAAGCTTGTCTCATGATTTGATGGGAACCGCGGACTTGCTGGCGGACTGGTCATCGATCCATAGTTGGGAGTGTTCAGCAAGGCTGGGGAAAGAGGTGCTGGTGTCGAAGTTCCAACCCGTAGTTCTGGCACTCTTGCATTCTCAAATTTGTCCCATACCTCATCTCCGCCTTTATCTGCATTCTCCTTATAGAACCCAACAATTTCCATAACCACCTCGGGATTCTGCTCTTGCTCCTTCTTCGTAATGCCGCTATCGTTGATCATGCGTTGCCATTCCTTTGGAAGGCCCTAAAAAAGCAATCAGCAACGCCATCTTGACTGGTTAGCAAAACCGACCGTAAATTGTCCCGTTTGATTATCATATCCAACATGAGTGACGTGTACTGGATTTTCTGGGGCCGATATCTTGACGCCTCGAGGGGATCCAACTCCGATGCTGCTCATGAAGCCCGAAAAAGCAGATTTCTTCCTTATCATGCCCACCTTGGGCTCCTTGCTCTCGTCTGAGTATCTCTTGGGGCTGATCAATTGGTTCTCGCTCACGCGAGGGGGTGTCTTCTCGTTCATCCTGTCTCCTGCTGAAAAGCTTGCAGACTGCCGCAGAGGCGGGCTCATCATCCGGGAGTCTGACACTGTATGAGTGAGGGGTGGCGGGGGGGGACGGCGCAGAGAGTTCTGGTAGCCCGACGCCTTCGTGGAGTCGATATGATTGAGAATGCCAGAACCATCAAACGGAGCCCCAATCAGTTCTGACGACGATTTCTCGCTCAGTGGACGCGTTCCTGTTGATTGCCCTTGTCCCCCACCTTGCGCGCCGAATTCTGAGCTAGCCAGGACTGGAGAGGGCCCGATTCGATCGAGTGAGGAGTTCGAGGAGTTCGACGTGTAGGCGATGGGGTTTGGTGATGTAGTCTTGCGGGAGTGTCCGTATGCAGGCTGTGATCTGGGGTGAGGGGCTGAGGGAGCTCTCTGGAGGCTGCTCGACGAGCGTTGACTTCTGATGGATTGAGCTTCAGCTGCTGGCGGGGGCTTCTTGGTGAGTCTTCGAGGGGCAGGCTTTGCTATCGACTCCATGATCCGGACCGTAAAGAGATATCGCGCCTCACAGACGTCTGTAGGTGTTTGAGGGTGGAGGGTGCGGTTGTAAGCGCCCAATCAGACCACGGAGCTAGGTGGGAGCCAGCGGGTAGTTGTTTCTGTGTAAATAGAGTAACGGCAGAACGCTTGAGGGGGGGTACAGGGTATGTTATGGTTTGTGTAAGGTGGCCGTGTACGATGCAGTGCAGTGCAATTTGTGGTGTAATGAAGCGATGGGGGCTGTCGGTGTTGGGATCGCCAGAAGTACAGCGGGTAGGGTATGTATGTACTCGAGGTGGAGCGTAGGTGTGGGTGGAGGTCCGTAGAATTGATATACCGTGGTTGAGAAAGAGAAAAATTGGCAATGGCAGAAGATGGGTCTTTGGCTGTCTGGACAGGCAAAACGGAGCAAGCGAAGCAAAGGTCCGAGGTAGTTGTTATCAGTTGGTAGGTCGAGAAGTCGAGGTAGCTGGATGCTGGTCGCAGCAGGTTCGGCAGGTTCTGAGCTTCAAAATTGGGGTGGTGAGGATGGCAGAATGGCAGCAAGAGCGAGAGGTCGTGGTAATTCAGTCAGGTCAAGTCAAGTCTCGGAGTATTACGCTGTACAGCACAGCTCAGCACACACGCATGTCTGGCAGACTGACAGACTGACAGACAGACTGACAAACAGTTGACAAGTCTCTGCTGCTGGGTAGAAGAGTGATTCCGATGTTTTGGTCCAGATCATTGGCCAAACGGACAGGGCAGTGCAGATGTTGATAGATGTATTTCCATTGGCTGAGAGCAACTCGAAGACCACTTTTTCATGGAGGGGATGCCGAGAAAGCCAACGGAAGAAGCATCAGAGGCAAGACAAGGCAAGGCAAGGAAGCGAACGCCAGCAGGAGAGGGCAGGGCAGCAAGGATATCACAAGGCAAGTTCCAGCTTGCGGTTGAAGTTCCAACAACAGGCAAGATCAACACACGAATAGAACTTCCGAAAATCGAAGCAAGTGAAGCACGATCCATGCTCCATGTCCTATAATAAAAGAGCTCCAAGCTTGCTAGCTTCTATTATTATCATCATTGCGCTTCGAGCTTTCCAAGTTCCAACCTCGCAAACAAAATACCTTGATATAAATAGTTTTACAACTTCTCTTCTACCGGTACTTCTCCTGTCGCCCCGGTTGAAGCTTTTCCATTTCATGTCCATTCCATGTCTCCCGAATGCCCACTACGTAATTTTTTTGGTTTGGCTTTCCCTTGCTGCAGCAAAACTAATCTGATCTGCCCCGCCTGCAGTCTGTCTAGGTGGCCCAAGAGACAGCGAGAAACTGCTCCAGATGTGACAACATGACGTCCTGAACCCCTCGACAATCACAGGCGCCTTCGCTATCTGACGTTGATGGTCGTCTCAGCATCTGCACCCATACAATTGATGTAGTAGGAACGGGACTTTGCAGCACAACACAGGACCTGGCCTGGCCCCAGTATCACCCGCTCAAATACGTTTGACGGTGTCCTTATTGACATTCCGTGGCCCATTGCTATATGGAGTTCCAGAATACGCAGGGCTCCTTTCCCCTCTCCGTCTTCTATTTTGGCCAGACCGACTGAGAGTGCAACAGACGGAACACGGAGCGAGCAAACGAAAAGATATTCTACGACCCTCATGATGCGCAGACGAACATTTCGGTTTGTTGGCAAATCTCACCTCCATGCAGTCGGCGACCCATTCTCCAATGGGAATCGAACCAGTGCCCTTACCGAGTCTGCCTCGAGATGCATTTCCTGCACAGGAACATCGATCAAGCTGTGCTACCCACTCCATCCCTTGAAAGCTTCTGCCGAGTGCATTCAATGCTTGATTCCATTTTTGATCTGGAAGTTCTGGTTCCTGGGATCCACTGCAGTTTCCAATTTATCCTGCGCCACTATGCCCTCAAATTCCAGATTCAGTGTACGTTCTTTGGTGACAGGTTTCTTACTTTTCTCCTTCACTCAATACGAACCCCGAGCTCCTGTTCGGATCCTTTCCATAAGGCTCTGCGCCGTGTTGAGCACAACATGAGGCAGCTAATCTAGTGGCTCTAACATACAAGTACCTACATCCGTCTGCACCTACACAGACGACATGGCACTCGGATTTCGAAAACTTACGCAGTGACACGATGTCTATGGCTCCGTGCCTTCCGTTCAAGCATTGAATCCCCGAACAAGTCGGGAGAATTGCCGCAACTCATCAGATGAAGCCCTAGCTTTGATTGACACGTTGCTTGGGAATCCACTCAACCCTGTGTTTCTGTTTCCGACAACAAACGGGGTCTTTTGTACTCTCCATGTACCGACCCAAGATTTCAAGGACTACGCCCTTTTGCGTGCATCAATTTCTGTGAGGGCCAATGAAAATGACATCTCGCAACATCTCAAGCCAGAATCAACAAGGATTTTCAGAAGTCAATCGAAGACATAGATCGCAAGTCTTTTTGCCACCAAGACTTGAGGCTTTCATAGCCTCAACTCAACCCGAACCTCTTCGGCTTTGACACCCGAAAACTTGTCCAATTGTCACGGCTTCTAAACAGAGACCAGACGGACGAGGAGAGAAGATCAGGATTCTGCTACAATCGGGCCAGATTTCGTATCACGTTAGGAGGCAAGCCGTGCTAAACGTGATCACGGATGAGGTCCTCAAGCTGTCGACTTCTCGTCCCTTCCTCCGTTTGAACACAATCACCTCCAGGATTCCAGGAGATACGTCGGTGTAGCAGACCCGTTCTTGTCCATATCGGAACATTGGGCTGCAATGCATAGATATTGATCCTATATAAGCTTCCCGAGTTGACTTCCGTTCATAGACGAAGATATCCTACATTTGGCTTTTGATATCATAACGCCTAGAACCTTGGTCGGGATACGATTAGTAAAGGTAGCAGTCTACTGTCCCAATTCACTAAGAAGCTCTCCAGCTTTTGTAATGTCCCCTCCACGCCCTCTCCAGGGACTTCCTAGAACAGCGAAAGTCTCCATCCATGTGCTGCTGCCCGAGCTTCTACAATGTTACCCCAAACTTTCCGGGGAAGGCAGGCATCGAGATCGTTCAGCAAGAACCATTACAGGCCAATTCAGAGACTTTAAAAATTGCCAAAAGAATTCCTCAACCTATTGATTCAAACCAACCCAAGTCAAAAGAGAATGGAGCTCCTATCACATGACCAAATTTCCTAATCAATCCCGTCAACGTGCCCCACTCTGTTTGTGGCTTGAGCCGATGGAATGTGGCACCTTGAAGGGACCATTCCGCCCATAATTGAGTTGTGCTGGCGGGCAAACGTTCTCTGATGAAAGCAATAAGGCAGGTTGACATTGTGTCAACATAAACAATAACAGCATTCATCTTTGTCCTTCCCCCTTCATTTCATTCCCTCGGTGTCACTTTCATTGGCCTTAGGATCCAGACCTGCATGCTGGTCCATTCGCTTATTTTCAACTCCACTTCGAGCACCGGAGAGCTTCCACCAGTCTGTCCAGAAGCTGCTCGATTCATCTCTCTCCTGTCACCACCACTCCTCTCCCTCCAAACATATCCCAACGGCGTCTTGCATGAGCCCTGCATTTCCCCCGCAAGTGCAATCATCCACCTAGAATCTGCCTTTGTCTTGCCCTTAATGCAACTCTCCAGAAACTAGGACAAGTCCAATAGCGAATTCGACATTCGTGGCCTTTAAAACGTCACTGTTGTTAACGGGGTAATTGGGTTTCGCAATTCACCCATTCATCCCCTGTTTTTCTGGTAAGTCAATTCCTATCTTGCTTCTGCATGCAGTGTCCCAGGTTTTACAGTCTTGCTAACCTATCAATTGCGCAGATATCCCCAGTTCAAGAGTACACCTCGAAAGCAACCTATACACTCGCTCCGAATCGCATTGGGCAATCTAAACAATCCAATATGTCTGCAGAGAATAGTATCAATGGCAGTGGCGCACAGCTGTCTGCTGCACAAAGACTCCAACAAAAGCACAAAGTCAGCATTGACGAGGTCACTGATGAGTCCGATTTGAAGCATCCCCCAGCGCCTTTGTCGGAAACCCACGTCCTTGAGGATCTGGACGAGCCAGCGCCCGCAAGTCAATGGCCTGCTACGATGTCTGCCAAGGCAGCTGGGAAGCGTAAAGCAGATGCGCCCTCAGTAAAAGAGAGTGCGCCAGTCTTGGACCCACATTCTACTACAGCTTTCCCTGGTTTAGGAGGTGCTCCAAAGCCAGCACAAACACCAGTTCTCGCTGGAATATGGGGTGGAAAGCCTGCCAATGGGACCAATAACGGAACACCAACCAATGGCTCTGCGACCCCAACATCCGGTGCGAATACTCCCAGAGGTTCAACACAAACGCCGGCAGTCCAGATCCAGGCTCCCCGGCTTGTTTTACAAAAGAATGAGGTTTTGCCACGGAACCAGCTCAAGAAGCCAATGCCAGACATCATCAAGGATATCAATAAGAAGTTGCGAACGAATTTGACCATGCGGACTGGAGAGAATGGCGTACTGGAGTTCAGAGAGACAAGTAACCAGAAGGAGGCACTTAAGCAACAAGCAGTTAGAGATTTGGGCGCTCAGATTGGTGCTAAGGTCAGTCAAAGGAAATCATATTCATGGGCCGCGCTAATGATTTGCAGTCATCTTCCAAAGTTTCCATTCCGAAGTCTGCCAGAGCCCATATCATTGGAAAGCAGGGATCGACCATTAAGGGTCTACAAGAAACCACCGGAGCTCGAATCCAAATGCCCAAGATGGAAGACATGCCACAAGGAGGTGATGAAGACGATGACATGATTGATATCGTTGTAGAGGGAAATCCAATTGCTATCCAGATGGCGAGAAAAGAGATTGCTAAGATCGCAAACGAGAGAACTCCTGCGATCAACACCAGACTTCGAACCATTCCAGCCGAATTTTATCCTTTTCTTGCCGGGCCAGCAAGCTCTCTTGAAAGTTCCCATGGTGTACAAGTCCAAGTACCCCAGCACCACACATGGACCTCTCAGCCACCTCCCCGGAAAGCTGGTCCAGGTCAGGCCGAGTTTCTTCCAGCCTTTGGTGACAACCACATCACACTTGGAGGTGATCGCGCTGCTGTCCAAGCTGCACGTGCGGAGATTGAGAGATTGACCCAAGAGTTGAGACAGCGACTGGCTGTTGAGCAATATGCCGGTATTGATCGGGGCCAACATCAATACGTGATCGGTCAACAAGGCAAAACTCCGGACGAATTCTTTGGCGAAACTCAATGTGCTATTATTCTTCCAACCGACGACGGCGAAGACATCATCACTTTCATCGGTCCAGCTGATAAGCTCCAAGCTGCAAAGGAATATGCCACTGATTTGGCATCGAGTATCAATTCTTCTTCATTGGACGTGTCGAGACAATTCCGAAATGCTCCTGGAGGCGCTCGTGTACATGCTCGCAATGTTACACAGTACCTTCGTGATCGCAAGGAAATCGAGAGACTTGAGGCTGCCCACAAGGCTAGCATCGTTACTCCCATTTTGGAAGACGGTGCAGGCGCCTGGGAACTCTATTTCAGAGACAGCGCTAGTGGCATCCGTGCTAAGGACGAGATCAACCAGATCCTTAGAGCTCACCCACCTTCTCGAATGGCAACTGTGCCCATTGATCCATTCTTCCACCGCCATATCCAGAGAGATATTACTCCGCGTGTCAAGAAGGACTATGGCGTTCACGTCGTTATTCCGGATGCTTCCGAACAAGGTGCTCCGGTTCTACTTGTATTTGAGGGTGACTCTGGACTGAACCCTGAGTACCAAGTTCCTCGCGACAGCCCATCTGCCGAAGAGATCAAGGCATTCAAGCAAGGTCTAGAGGACGCTCGGAGACACATTTTGGATATCATCAGCAAGCAAGCGGCAATTATCTCGACGTCGATCGATGTACCAAAGATGTAAGTATTGTTCAGTTTGAGACCTGTCCCACTAGCTGACAATATTAGCTTCCACGATAAGTTGCGCAGATTCATCCAGAAGGAGCAGCAAGACCGCCAAGCAGATCAAATTCCTGTCCGAGTCACTAATGCAGGTACTATCGTGACACTCAAGGGTCCAGCCCCCGCGGTTGAGGCGTTGGCTGAGAAGGTCAATGCGTTTGTGGCCCAAGCCATTGAGGATGAGAAGGAGCGTGGCTTCACGACAACCTTTGACTTTCCACAAAAGCATGCCAATCAACTTATTGGAAAGGGTGGTGCCAACATCCGGGACTTGCGCGATAAGTTCGATGTTGAGATCAACGTTAACGACGGTGTTGTTGAGCTTAAGGGCCCACAAGCTAAGGCCGCAGCTGCCAAAGCACACATCACAGCTCTCGGCAGACAATGGGCTGACGAGGCAACATACACCCTCAAGATCGACCCCAAATTCCATCGTGAGTTGATTGGCGCTGGTGGTGCACAGATCAACAAGCTTCAGACGCGATACAAGGTCCAAATCCATTTCCCACGATCTGCCAAGCCTGCGAAGGACGATCAATCAAATGCCGATGCTGCGAGCGATGCTGGCCGAAAGCCTCCTAGACGCGAGCAAGAGCCTGATGAGGTCACCGTCAAGGGTCCTAAGAAGGGAGCTGATGAGGCTAGAGACGAGATCTTGAACCTCTACCAATACCTTAAGGACAACTCACACACAGCCGCTATCTCTGTTCAAGCTGGTCAGATTCCTTCTTTGATTGGTCAACGTGGCAGTGGTATGGATGAGATTAGACAGACCACTGGCGCCAGAATTGAGATTCCAAATGCCAGAGATATCAAGGACCCAAGCACACGAGTCGAAATCGTTATCAAGGGCACATCGTCCCAAGTCGCACAGGCGCGAAAGTTGATCGACGCTAAGAGAGACGTTTTCGATACCACCGTCACCAAGACGTTGGAGGTAGAGAAGAAACACCACAGAGCTCTTATCGGTGCTGGAGGTCAGTGATCTTAAACAACATTGTACTTACTGTTACTAACATCTGTAGGTTCTGCTCTTCGTGATATCGTCGTCAATGCCGGAGGATCTGATGACCGCCGAGAGCTTGCAAGAACCGTTCAATTCCCCAAGGCCGAGTCTGATGGCAACCTCATCAAGGTCGAAGGTAAGGCAGATGTTGTTGACAAGATCATTGCCGCCATGCAAAAGATCGTTGCCGAGCGTGAGAACCAGTCCACTGAGTCTTTCGATGTACCAACTGAGAAGCATCGCTCGCTTATCGGTCGTGGAGGAGAAACAAAGAAGGACCTTGAGTCGAAATTCAAGGTGTCGATCGACATCCCGAGACAGGGAAGCGAGTCAAGCGCAATCAAAGTCACTGGGCTGCCATCAGATGTCGAAGCAGCTAAGAACCACATCTTAAACCTGGTGAAGGATCAAGAAGGCGAAACCGTCCAAGTACCAAGAAAGGTCCACCACACAATTGCGGATAACGGACAATTCTTTAGAAGACTTCGCAATGACCACAAAGTCACTGTCGATCACGCAGGCCACAAGATCCCACCAAAGCCAGAGGCACCAACTAACATTCGTGGCAATGGAACAAACCTCCCTCTTCAAACAGATGAGCCTTCCGAGGATGCCCACATCTGGAACATCATCAACGCCTCAGAATCAAGTATCGATGGCGAGATCCCTTGGATCCTTCGTGGTCCTCCCGACAACGTCACCAAGGCTAAGGCAACTCTCGCCGCCGCCATCGAGTCCGCATTGAAGAACACCACCGCGGGCTACCTCATCCTCCCCGATCCAAGCACCTACCGCTATGTCATTGGTCAAGGCGGAAGCAAAGTCAACCAGATCCGCAAGGCCACCGGCTGCAAGATCACTGTTCCTCGTGATCAAGCTGGCGGCGAAGCCATTGAGATTCTAGGTAGTGCAGAGGGCGTCGAGAAAGCCAAGGACCTCGTCCTCAAGGCTGTTCAAGAAGGTCTCAGCAACAACTCGGTTGGTGGCGGTCGATCGAACGGTAATGGCAACAGCAACGGTGCTAGTCACGGTTATTCCGCGAACGGAAACGGCAACTGGGACTAAGTAAACTCCAGACCAGCATCTGGGTAGCATATGAGGGTGGAAGTAGATATTGTGGTATTGGATGGATGGAAGAATTGGTGGACCTGCAAAAAGTTTCTCCGGAGCTCTTGGGCCGTCTTCTCTTTTGTGCGGTCATTCGATCTTCTGTTGGGCGTGGAATTCCTCCTTTTTCTGACTTGCATATTTGCGTTGCGATGCGATTGCGTGGATTTGTATTACAATCAATTAAAAGAAACTTTGCTCTTGCTTTGCTTTCATTGGGGAAGTCACTGATGGTGAGTGGTGCGTGGTGAATAGTTGGTAGTGGATATGCAGATAGGGAAAGATGAAACAATCGTAGCCTTGGGTGCCCTCTTTCCCTCTCTTTGTATTATGCGGCTATCAGTAATGGTATTTGTGAGTTACTTCCAATTTTAATGCGTCCTTGACATCTGGTATATCTACACGCTGACTCACACTGTAAGTATGAGCACTTTGCCTGAACGTGGGATTCTGAGTAGTCCTCACAGCGGGGTGGAAAGTGGGCACTTCAGCGCAACCATGAACTATTCCTCGGCAATATCCAATTGGATCTTGGATCTGGATTCTGATCTGCTTGCCTGTTTTGAAGGTGTCTTGCCAACGAGAGTAGCGAGAGAAAAGGGCCTCAGTTGTTTCTGAATCCGCTCCCATACATTCTGTCTGCTAATTACAGGGTCTTGTATAGAGCCCTGCAGGTGCTCATTGACGACTCGGAAGACCGAAGTTGGGCTGATCACGGTAAGCCGATATAAGTCTAAGTTCATGTATGTATACCACTCTGTCTGACATACACCTGCAGTAGCCTGGCCTCCCAACGCCCGCAGCCTCCTCACCTACCCATGGTCCTCCACGTCCACGTTATCTCCAACATCAACTCCGTGATTCGATCCTATGACTTTCAGGCTTGATCAATTGATTGATAGATTTATCCGTCAAGTGAACCTAACCGTACGAGCCGCTTGGCCTAAGTAGCTTCTCAGCTTGCTTAAAAGTAGCTCAATCAATAGAGGCATTGATCGCTGACATCTGCCTTAAAGGACTTCGGACAGGATTTCTGAAGTAGAAGCGAGTGAAGCGATACTACGAATCAGAGTTTTCGTAAGCGTTCTGTCTGACGCGAACCCTCTATTACTCGAACGCACATTATCCTTGCCCGCTGTGCCACGAAGTCACCATAAGGCGCTAGATTGGGCTTATTCCGATTCATATAATGAGGGCTCGAAGCCCGTTCCGTCCCGAATTCAAAGTAATCAAACTCATGTTCCTGCGTATGAAATCTTCTTTGGATTTAAGTGAACATGGCAATCAACATCGCAACCATAGGCGGCGGCATAGCTGGTCTCTGCCTCGCTCGCGGATATCCAAATATCCCCATCTCACCTTCACCGTCTACGAGCGACATCGAAATACCTGGACATAGGTGGCGGACTCGCGTGTATGTCACATCCCAAACCCTCAAATCTAACGAAACAAACGAAAATCAAGAACAGGAACATGTTAATTCCATGCTCAGTCCACGGCAACGCAATGCGCGCACTGGCACTCATCGACCCAGACTTGCGCGCTGAGTATTTCCGCCGCGTTACGCTGTTGAGTGAGAGGGATGTGGAGGTGGCGACGCAGGTTTTGGCGGGTGATCGCTTGGAAGGAGGTAGTGGGGATGGGGAACCGGTGCTTTTGGCGGAGTTGGGGAAGGCGAGGGGGAAGAAGACGGTTGCGAGGTGTGATTTGGTGAGTAATTCTCGTGCTCTTTTTGTTTATCATCAAGTTCCGAGGTCTCTACTGCGAGCCTGATCTTTGTGCTGGTTTTGGCTGTTGTATGTTGTCTTATGCCAATTGCTTGGATAGCTGGAGGGGTTCAAGAGTCTGGTTCCAGAGGAATTGGTTAAAAGTGGGAAGAGATTGGAAAGCTTGGTGGAAGATGAGAGTGGATTTGCTCTGAGATTCAAGGACGGGACGATAGCAGAGGCGGATGTCGTGATTGGATGCGATGGCGTACACAGTATCATCAGGAAACATCTCCTTGGCGCGGATCATCCTACTGTTGAACCAAAATGCCACGATGGCTGGGAATGGATCGGTCGGAATGTGCCTGCGGAAGAAGTCCGAGAGTTTAATCCGGACTTACTCACCTACGTCCCCATTCTCTGTGGACATGGTGCGTACATGAACGCCATACCAACGCATTTGGGGAAAATGCTGAGTGTGACGGTCATTCAATCCTCCAAGCAGTCAAGACTAGCAAACGCAACCATGAGTGAAAGTGTCCAAGGAGACAGGACGGAACTATTTGCTGAAAAGGATTTCGCACATTGGACGAAAGACGCTCGAGATATTTTGACTCTAGCCCTGGGTAATTCGACATTGAACTGGAGACTCGCAGACCACGATCACGCACCTTTCCATTCTTGCGGGAACGTGTGTATGATAGGTGACGCAGCATATACCACTATGCCATTCAATGGGCAGGGAGCAGCACAGTCCATTGAGGATGCAGCGATGTTGACTGCGCTGTTTGAGCATGTGACGGAGTTGGCACAGGTAGAGAAGGCGTTCGCTGTGTATGATGAGTTGAGGAGACCAAGGACGCAGAAGGTGGTTGAGCTGAGTAGAGAATTTGGGAGGATGTATGCTTTCTTTGATGAGGAGGTCAGGGATGATTTGGATGAGATGAAGAAGAGACTTGGGGATGGTGGGAAATACACGAATGAGGTTGATTTGGTCTGGATGAAAACGGAAGCTGTGAGGCTTCTGGAGAAGGATGTGTAGATAATCAGAGAGACTTCTTGACTGGGCAGCTTCCTCAGATCTCGTTCAAAGTACCGCAACAAGGAAAGGGCGTATGCTATCCCGATCATAATTCGGGAATGACTACTAAATACTTGTGTCAACTTGACAGCTTAGCATGGGTGAACAATGAATATCGATGTGGGAGTGCCCATTCATACAAACCTGAAGAGAAAAGGTGTTATGAAAAGGCCTCAGTGTATTCAACCTTGTTATTGAATCACAGCGGTATCATGTGGAATCCAAAGCTTGCATAGAAGTGGTTCAAGGGCAAGCTAGCAGAAAGACTAAGTGTCGGGAGACTTCTCCCCGCACGAAAAACAAGCGGTGACTCGACTCGGCATACATCAAGCACACTATAGATATATGTACCTGAAGACGAACGGGGAACGGAGACCAATAGATGCCTGTCTCGCGACGGTGAAGTCTCGATTGAAGCCGTCCATTTTTAATCCGAGCTGATCTCCCGTACCTGACCCGTCTTGAAGTCTAGATAGGAGATCACTGCAAGCCAAGAATGCCAACATGACTCTTCCTAAGCTACTTTGCTCAACTCTTGTTTGGCAATGACTTATTGGACGTGCCTGAATTGGAGCTCTGCGGTCCGTTCCTTCCAATAAATCTGATGATAGAGGAATGCGACTTTGCGGTGTAAGGATGCAACATGCAATCCGACGTTGAGTTGTGTTGAGCTAAGAGCTCGCCTAATCCAGGAGACATACCGATTGGAGATCAACTCACTGCATTCCCAACTCCGTCCCCTCTTTAAGCTCCTGCAAGCTCCAGAAATCCTGCAAGCCAAGGACTTGATAGATTCAGACTTAAGGTTTCTCGAGCTCGGTAAGAAAATTATTATGAAAACGACAATGTTGGAGACATTTAGAGAAGGGAACTGTCAGCAGGATCATGACGTGCTACAGCTAGATAGTAATCAAGTAGACGGAGAAAAAAGAGAGGAGTTTTTCAGGGTACGCAGAACACAAGGTGGCGATATCACCCCTCCTTATTCGAGCGAGTGCTACGTTCGGAGGATTATGCTGACCTGATAAGAAATTTGCATGTTACGACAACTTTGCCTCTTATAATCTAGATCTCCTCCTGTACGCCGTCGGGGTCCTCCCTAGCCTCGAACACCTAGAGACAACAAAACATGAGATGAAATGGAACGAAGAGGTGACCCAACACGGACCATCTTCGAAAGCACTCAGAACAACAGAAAAAGCGAAAATCTCCAGCCTTCTCCGAACACCACGGTCTGACGAACGAGGAAAAAGCTGTCCCCGTCACGAGTCAAGTTGCTGTGGTGTGATCCGCCCGTTTCATCGCGGGATAAGTTTGGGTTGGGTGACGGTCGCTAGACTTCAGGACGTGCAGGGACGGCACAATACATCCCAGACATTCTCAGCCCTAGTCAGGTTCAAGTCTAGCCCTCGTTGCGAAAATGGGAAGGCGAAGGCTTAAATGTAAAAATAATGTATTTTTTCGGTGCTAGTGTGAGGGGTCTAACCTTCCTTGTGTGACGGGAGCCGGTTGAGGTCGTTTTCTAGAAGCTTTTTGCACTGCTTCGATTTTGATGCAAGGACATGGGAAGCGAGAGACGTGGAATGGACGAGGGTGTGGTGGCGGATAACCCCCGAGAGCGAGCGATATGCTTTGGTGGTGTTCGATAGGATGAAGGTTATCGGTTTGATATGCAGGCTGTTGTCGTTCCCTGATTTCGAACTGGCAATCATCTTCTCATAGGGAGAATTGATAGTCAATCGATTGTCTCGGGCGTCTGAATTCGGTGATTTCTTCCTCAAGCCCATGCATAGCATTTCGCTCTTCGCTCTGTTCTCTTCGTGTTAAACGCCGACTCTTATTTCATTTGTCCCACGCATCTCCAATAAATGATCCCACGCCTGCCTATCCCACGCCCACGCCGTCTGTTCAGTGCCGTCACTAACCTCTCTAGCCTGCAGCCACTCGGCCGTCCTCTCCTCTTGAAGCTTGAAGCAAACGCCATGCGAGCGAGATGAAGTGACTTGTGCAATTGTGTAACTGTTGTGCTGGCTCTTCGGCGTGGTCGAGGCTGGCAAAAGGAAGTTGACAAACCGTAATTTTATTTCGCATCAGATGATGCTCAGATGATGAGCAGGTGTCTTGCAGCAAGGCCAGTGCGAAATGCCAATGCCAATTTCATGCTGCCAGCGTGGGATTGCCCGTTGAAACCTACTTTGTGACTTCTGGGAATCGAAGCTCTCACTCACACCGCCTTGATAGCTTGCTTGTTGCTTGCTTGCTCTGCTGTGTCGGACATCCGTGAAGCGAAATGCATGCTGCACGGAACACTGGAGCTATGATGAAGGGTATGGAGACTATGGAGCAGTACAAAATGCCGCTGCCTAATAGTGGATATTCTTGGCTTGTTTCCTCCGCTGTTTTTGCTTTCTCCACCTGCTCTCATGCTGCTTCCACGCTTCCACGGATAGCCTTTGTGGGAGATCCTCGCTTGTGGTTTCTGTCTTGTCAGGTTGTTTTGCCCATCAAACGAAACTCTGCCATGGAAAATCCCACTTTGAACCCCCGCCGACAGCCATGCCATGCCTCGTCCATGCATGCAATGTTATCAGATCCCTCCGGTTCAGGCGAGGCTGCTGAATCGTGAAGACTCCACATGTGTGAGGGAGAGGCTCCCGTTGGTCTTGTGGATTGAAAATATCATGTTCATATATTGATAAGTTCGCACCAGAGACCTCCCTAAATCATAAAAATTGGATATCAATTTCCTCGATATCCGCTCTCAACTCCGTTCGACAGGTGAGACACTCGGTACCGGCCAGCCAGCCAGCCGCATCCGGAGTCTCTCTATCGCAACCGCTGTATGATCTCCCCCCGTGTTGTGACATGACAGCTCTAAAGAAAGAAGAGACAGAACCCCAGAGCCTGTAAACTGTTGGACACGACACAGCCCTCCCCTGTCGTGGTACCTGCCTCAAGCTTACCTCTCGACTCCTCGAGAGCCTTCTGGGCCTCATCGAAAGTGCACACTTGTCCAGCTGATCACTTTCCAGGACCGCACAGAGCCTTCCCCATTAGCAATAGAAATAAGAGGTACCACTATCCCTTTTGCTTGTACCTGGGGAAACGGTTGAGACACTGGGGGGCTGGACCATGGGAGATGCCCATTCACATTACATGCAGCTTCCGCCTCACACCGCCTCGCAGGAGTCGAACTGTTGCAAGGTGGTGGTCGAAGGACCCCCACGGACTTCGATCAACAGTGCGAAGCAACAGTGTGCAAGTAGCAGTGCGGAAGCTCAGGATAGCTCAAGACCTGCCCTAACGAGTAAAGAAAAACACCAAGACAGACCCTTCATCAAGGCAAATTCAGGTCCCACGCACTAAATGGGGCTCTTGGTGAACCCTGAAGATCACTGAAAATCGGACTTCACGGGAGCAGATTTTAGATGGTTTAGGCCTGTTCGGGACTTTAGGGGGCCACCTGGCACTTGACTTTGGCCAATTCAGTCCCATTTCCCGGAACCCAGCATCCTGGACCCGGAGCGTCAATAGTGGAATTTAGTGGACTGGCTACAGGTACTCCCTGCACCAAACACACTAAAAGTATGCACTGTAGCACGGACGTCGCGCTAACGACAGCTACCCTGGTAAGACCTTGCAGTGCAGGGCAGCCAAGACCCAGCGTGCTCTGTAATCTGGGCGGATAGCGGCGATATGTGACGCTCCAGCCAGAAAATTTGTAGAAAAACCTCTCCTCCCCCCTCTCTTCTCTTGCTCATCCATACTTTATTCCACTCCTCGCTTTCAGATACAGGTCCTGTTCAACTCGCTGCTCTTGCTTCCCACACAGACTTCGGAACGAATAGACGAAAAGAAAGCTTTGCCAGTTCCGATAGACTTGTTTGCTTGTTTGCCCGCCTTTTGCTAGACTTTTTGCAACATTTGGGAATAGAAGGAAACGACTTTTGCACTACTCTATTTGAGATTTAATAAGAAGGAAGACCAAGAGCTGGATTCCTTCTGCCGCATCTTTTCGATATATACTTCGGCCTTGTCGTCATCAGCATTTCATACCGATACCCTTGCGTTGCGTCAGCATCTCAGCACTTCATTCACCTTTTCGACGTTTACTTGAACTTTTAAAGGAGAACTTACTGTAAGGCTGCCTCTCCAATCATTTCATTTCCTTTGTTCTGTTCAGTTTCATTCGAGATTGTGCCTGGCATGAATCTGCGTTATCAGACAGGACGGTTCGCTAATTCATGCTCAGAGACCAAAACAAACCCCAAATTGGCCATTCATTTACGCTTTCGACGTCATTGAATACCAAATCGGCACGGGCGAACGAAATTGAATTAGGAGGAACATCTGGACTTTCGTTTAGGCACTCCCCTCAAGCTACTTAAGGACCACTTCGCACACTCGAGACTTCCTTCCTCCACAAACCAACCTCGAATTTTGTGCTTCAATCTTCGAATCTGCCAGCACCTTTGAACTTCCTCACGCCTTTCAATACAAGCACACACATAATCACCATGTTCTCCAGACCTGCCTTCCGCGCTGCTCGCGCCGTTCGAGTCGCTGCCCCAGCATTCAGAGCTGTTCGTCCTATCACAGTCTCTGCCCGCAAGAATGAGCCAGCACCAGAGGTTGTCGCAGCCACAGAGGTCAAGCACTCATCATACTCCGATGGGTCAGTTGAGAGATCGACCATCGTGGTTGACCAGAGCGCGATTGACAAGTCCGGACCATTGAGCAAGGCTACCTACCAGAGCCTGCCACCTACCATGCAGAAGATGTCCTTGATGGACAAAGTTGTTGTGGTTACTGGGTACGTTTCCCCCAACATGAATCTATAAAACTTCTCAAGCTGACTTCTCGCAAAGTGGCGCTCGTGGACTTGGATACAGCATGGCTCAAGCATGCGCAGAGGCAGGTGCTAAGGCCTTGATTATCCTGGACGCAAACCAGCAGCTCGGCGAGGATGCTGTCGCTTCTCTCCACGCCTTGACTGGTGACACTGTCCCAGTCGCCTTCTATAATGTCGATGTCAGAGACGAGAACGCCATCAACGAGTCAATCAACGCACTCGTGAAGGCTTACGGCGTCCCAGACGTCCTGATCAACTCTGCCGGTATCGCTGAGTAAGTTTCCTTAAACTTCAAAGTCTAAGTGAGCATAGCTAACACTCTCATAGCTCGAACATGCCAGCTGAGACTTATGACACCAAGAAGTGGACACGACTCATCGATATCAACTTGACTGGATCCTTTTTGATGGCCCAGGCCGTTGGAAAGCATATGATCGATGCGAAGAAGCCCGGATCGATCGTTTTCATTGCTTCCATGTCAGGAGGAATCGTCAACTACCCACAAGAACAATCTTGTTACAACGCCTCGAAGGCTGGTGTCATTCAACTCGGAAAGTCGCTGGCCGCTGAGTGGGCCAAGTTCAACATCCGGGTCAACTGCATTTCCCCCGGTTACATGGACACCGCCCTCAACAACGTTCCAGCTCTCGACGCCCAGAAGAAGATCTGGAAGTCGCTCACCCCACAAAACCGTCTCGGTGCCGTCGACGACCTGAACGGACTGGCAGTTCTCCTCGCCTCAGACGCCTCCGCTTTCATGACTGGCAGCAATGTCATCATCGACGGCGGCTACACCCTCTACTGATCGCTATTGAGGCGAAGAAACGATCACCATAAGAATTGCGGAAGGGGAAGAAAGACGATCCAGGGGAGTGATTGCTCTGGACCAAGATTTGCCAACGCCAGGAGGGAAGGTTGCCCTGGGTTGAACATCTTCTTTGCTTGTACTTTATCTTCTTCTGCGAGGGACATTGGGGTCACTTCTTCGGCTTTTGCGATGCGGGTTCTTTTTCCTTTTGTGTTTTTCTCTACATTCGATACGTTTTTGATTATCGAGGCGCGACAAAATGATTCTGTTTGGTGCGCGTTCATAGATGGGCGGCGGCGTTCTTCAGAGGCTGCGAGACTTGAGATTTGCGAGCGATCGTTTTTGATGCTGCTGAGATGGCAGATTCTTCTGAATAGGAAACGTATTCTTGAAAAACTTATTTGCTTTCCATTTGCCTGCGTAAAGTGATTGAGCTGGTGATATGTATGGTGTGGTGCTGATGCCGGATCTGTATCAAACCTACGAGCTAGGCTTTCGTATCGTTCTGGCATAGCGATCCTTCCTTCCGCATCGAATCTCCCATCGATTTTAGGGACAGTATCTACCAACATCCTTTGTCAAAAATGTTGGCCGCTTGCGATATGGCACCGGATTGGTAAGAAGTTTCGAGGAAATCCAGAAGAGCCTTTGTCCAGCACAACTGATATCGCTGCCAAAGCTCGACCCTACTGGATGCATTTCTCCATCTGGCCAAACGAGAATTAATTTGCAGAATAGCTATATCCAACGGATTTGATCATGGCGACTCAAGGAAATGATGGCTCTCAGGTCACCTCAGACGGGGAACAAGAGCCTTTGCATCAGCAAATAGCAGCCTTTATGAAGTCTCTCCTCAGGAAACCACTGGTCGGTCTGGCAGACAACGAACTCGAGGACATCTTTGAAGTAAATACCCCCAATTATGACGGCTCCGCCATTTCTTGTGGAAAGCGGCATGAGCATACATCTACTTCTGTTATGAGCCGAAGTACTATGCTAATAGCTAAAACAACAGGACGTGAAGGATTACTATTTCGGCCAAGATCCGAAGTCCAATATGCTTGAAGGTCCAATGTTGCTAGAGACAGCATTCCAAGCGATCAATTGCTCTGAGGGACTCGAAGATGTCATTGAACACATAGAGACCTCCTTGAAAAAGGGGAACTTTCCTGACGATAGCCCGGAGAAACCCAAGCTGGAGGCAATCTTGACATTATGGACAAGTGCCTGCTCGCTCAAACAAATCGATCGTTATCTTTCCTTGGACCAGGCACAACTAAATTCTCCGCCCCTCGAAGATGGCATCAAATTCAGTCCCCGTCAACTCCTCCAGGCAGAAATCTTTCGAGATGGACACCTCCTGCGTAAGCTCACAATCGCCTTTTTGCACCTCCAAGGCATCCTGGAGCTTCCATACGATCCTTCGAACCCGCAGATTCCCCCTCGGGGGTTCACTGATAAGCGCTTGATTGGATTTCGCAGGCTTTACATGGCTGCACGCGTGCTTCTGAAGCAAGAATTCAAGAAAGTCAAAGTAGACAATAATGACGATTATGCACTGAATCTACCAATAGTCACATCTGGCGTCAATTGGGTCAGGAACTCGAGGAAGAATATTGTGTCTGCCTTGGAATCTGTGGCTCTCCTCGCGTGCCATCGACCGACAGACGCAACCGACGATGAGCTCCTTGACGAAAGGATACGCGAATTCAACCAAGGTAGAGATGAGCCTATGGCGGAAGATGAAGAGAGAGAAGTCAGGAAGGTTCTTGGACTATACATTGGAAAGTCGACGACTCAGCAACTAGACGGCAATTTCAATGAGCAAGGCCTGCCCTTCCTCGACGGTCTGGTAAAGGTAATTCGATGACTCTTGATATCCATAACGAAAGTTGACATCTGGTTCCAGGAAATGAAAGTACGACTCGTTGAAGAGCCTCACCTCGATCCTCTACTTATGGATCTCATCCGCCGCGAAGATGAAATCGAAGCGAAGCTGGCGGTAGAGCATTACGAAGATAAGTAAGTTTTGATCAAAGATACTTCTGAAACTCTCACTAGAAGTCTACTCAAAATACTAAATAATCTATCATTTAGACTCATCACCAAACAATTCTCGCTCCTTGACGAGCAATCTTTTGCTGAGCACCGGGAGTGGGGACCAGAAATGAGTGTGGGGTATATAAATAGAATATTCAAACGCATACCAGGTGACAAACGGAAACACGAGCTTCGGGAAATAGAAGATATCGTTTTCAAGATCTTTCAGGATATGGGTTTGGTCAATCGTCACAGAAGAAACTTCAGATTGCTAAGACATTGGATCGGAAAGAGACCTTGGTGAGTACACTGATTTCATCATCACGAACAATTACTGACCAGGCTTCAGGAAGCAAATCTACCAGTGAGCCAGCCCCCATTTCCTCGATCCTAACTTGAAAGAGTCAATAGTATCGGTCTTTCTGCTGAGATCGGTTGTAAGTCTCGTCCAGAAGATGCATGCTAAGTCAAAGACCCTTCACAGATTATACGACAGTACCAATCCTGCCGAGCCAGACTGGGTTCGAGAAGGCGTCGCCGAATTCCACAAGAGAGCAATCCAACCCTTCCAGAACGAAGACGACACGCCACCCACCCCGTCCTCATACGAAAACGTCGTTCCCAAACTCTTCGGCTTCCTTCCTCTCGACACACCAACGTGTTCCAAGACCAAATACGGCTGTGACATGCGAAGAGATAAATGCGCACTCTGTCAGAACCGATACTATCGGGGTTTTAGCGAAGACCCCAAGGGTTTCAGCAGCACGATCATGGAATTGCACTGCAAGAATGCACTGCAAGAATGCACATAAGTTCCATCTGAAATGTTTATTCGATTACTGGGATGCGGGGGGCAAGTATTTGCACTCGTGTCCCACGTGCGGCGAGATGACGACGCTGAATTATGAGACTGTCGCCTTGATCCAGCACATGGGACGTTCGTACACAATAATCAGAACTACGAAACAGCAGGAAAGGTGGCTGCATGCCTCCATTCCGAGCATCCTGTGCTTGCGAAAAGGCAAGAGACCTTTATGATGTACCTCCTGTACCGCTGTTCCCGAAATATAGAAGTGATGATCCCGAGGATTTGGACATGTTTCCTGATCCGCCGGCTACAGCAGTAGGACGCGCTTATTACGAAAGCGAGATACAGCACGCGGTTGCCGTTGAAGGAATGCCTATTTAGTAAGTCAGCATCTGTGGAGACTCTTTTCTTTCCTCCTGCTATACAGCGTCTCAATCATCCAAACATGCCCAAGCGCAAAGTAATCCTTATATACCCTCACCATCCCAACCCTTCTTTGCCTATTACAAGCACAATTCCCAAGCGCCAAATCTCCAGTAGGAAATATATCACTAACAACCCCTCCCCCACACAGCTGGCGCTCCAGCATCTTCCGCCCCGGCACTTGCCCCAACACCCAATTCTCCCTCTCCTCCACCCTCTCCAAATCCACCCACAGCACCACAGCACCACAGCACCACAGCACCACCGCCCGACCACCAACCCAAACCACCCAAACCACCCTCTCCGAAATCTACTCCAACGACCTCCTCTCCCACGTCTCCAACATGGACTACTCACGCCAACTCGGCTTACGCGAAGCAACCGACGGGATCGCCAAAATGACAGGTGATATGTTTCTGCAGAGTGAGTTTGACCGCGGGAGGAGAGATGTGTATGATGTTGAGCAGGAGAGGGTTCTGCCGGGGGCGAGGATAGAGCCGGTGGCTGAGGTGGCGATGTTGAGGGGGGCAAGGAGGAGGAGGGAACATAAAAGGAGGAGGGAGATGAGGAAGGGGAGGATGGGGTTGGCGGGGTTGAGGTAGGGTGGTTGGGTGATTGGTCGATATATATGTACTGATCATAAGCGGAGGAGTCTGGTGAGTTCTGCTTGAGTTTGAGATAGGAGGATTGAGAATTGTGTTGTTGTAAGAACGTATCTGTTGTCCAGTATATACCGACAGTTTTGGAGGATATGTTTGTTTACTTTTGCTAAGTGGCAAGTATCCACTCTCGCTTGCGAGTCTGCATGCCCTGATGTCGATCCCTACTCTACGGACATCATGTATTTCGTGAGTTCCAAAAGCGAGATTTGCAAGTCTGCAAATCGCAGTCGCACTATCACGAGAGAAAGATCTGCTCGAACTACTTTTTCATTCGCTACCTAATCAAAATACCTCTAAATCGTCTCGTTAAATTGCTTCCAAAAGTGTATCAACCAAATAGACCAACTAGCTAGATAGCAGGAAATACAACGAAGGGCGCGAAAGATAAGTAAACACCGGGCGCCATTCCGCATATGCAACGACCCCATCTGTATCTCCCGCTCTCGTCTCCAAGGAAGGGAATAGCAGTAGAAGACATGGCCAAACTCAAGATCAATGTATTTGGGTCGATTTCGTTACATGAGAAGGGACCCAAGGAGTAGAGCAAAGTAGCCAAATCGGCCTATTGACAGTCTCTCGGGTGTTCTCATCGTGCAGTATGGTGGGAGGGAGATGTGGAAGGGAAGTAAATGGTTGGAGATGTAAAATTTATGTGCATGATAATGGAAGAATCTATTTCTTCATCTCGACATAGTTGGCGGGGAAGATTCCGGTTCGAGATCCGCTGATACCAGTCCTGCCGTGGATCAGCATGAAAATTCGACAAAAAGGGGATATAAACATACCACCAGTCATTCGTACTCTCAGTCTTCTTCGTCACCTGGATGATATCTCCCTTCTTGAAGCCCAAATCTCCTGGTTGCTCACCATCAAAGGTAAACAGAGCAACTGCTTCATTGTCACGTAGAGAACCAGTTTTACTTTGGAAGAGAGGTTTAGGCGCAGAGGGTCTTCCAGGTCCGGCCTTTCCGCTTCCCATTGTGCCAGTTGGGCTTCGCGGACTGTCTGAATATACGTAATCGTCGTCGAATCCGCCGCGGCCTCGGCCTGAAGCATTACTTGCGCCAGTATTAAAGGTGTTGACTCTCGCGGCGCTACCCGTTGGACGGTCGTAGATATCGTCTGCCCACGTACTTGCACGCTTCGGCCTGTCGCTGTATACGTAGTCGTTATCCTGGTTTACACTTCCTGTGCGGTCTCTCCGAACACCTTCTCCATATGCGCTTCCTCTCCTGCCTTCCCAGACCACATCGTCATGTCTGTCGTCGTACACGGGGATATCATTGTATGTGGCGTCGTCTGCTGCAGAAATCCCGGCAAATATCCTCGAGTTCAAGACACTCATGAGTGGTTGTGCCGCGGGCGGAGGACGAACTGATCCTTGTAGGAGCTGAACAGCTGTAAATCGCTGTCCATACAGCTTCTCATTCGCATCTCTTCGCTCAATAATGGCGCTTCCCTCCAGACTGACACCAGCGAACAATCCCTTCGTCTTGCTGTAACTAAAGATACCGGCCACACCCTTCATGCTTGCCGCACCAGCAGCTTCCGCATTCCGTCCTACTGGTCCGGCAGCTATAGAAACGTTGCCACCGAGTGTAAGAGAGCCAGCTTGTGAGAATGTCCGTACGGCCGCGGCATCATTCAGGATGAAGACGAAGTCTGTGATTTCGAAACCGATCTGTCCGCCAAATCCGGCTCCGCCGGTTCCAATAGCTGATGGCGCACTCCAGGTGCCGTCTGCCAGGCGCGCAACCACGACACCATTGCCATATCGTCCCGAACCGAGGAATCCTGCCTTGATGACTGTGAGGATCGCAAGTCCCTAAGCTTCCGGTTAGCACTGTCGCAGGTAGCCAAGCTGGAACAGCTATATTGGCGGGGGAACTGCGCGGCAAGTGTCGTACCTTTGCATTTGCGAGAACTTGAGGAGGAATGATCTTATCTGGACCGAAAGCCTGGCGAGGGTCGACGAAGGAAGCTAGAATCTTGCCACACTTCTTACATTCCGCTGGAGGAGAGCACCAGTGTCAGCTATCAGTTCCGGGACTTACACATCTGGATCTGGAGGCAATTCGAGCACTTACACGCCATAGACGAGGGGAGAGGATTATGAAGCCCCATATCTGCGGAAAAGAACCTGAGATAGACCGGAGAGTAGGGAGAATAAGGTTGGTTGTTGCACTGACTATGACAGCTTTCGGAGCGTTGCGAGTGAGGAAGTGTTGGTGGGTGGTTGGTGGGGTAGTTTGCGGCTCTAAGGGAAGAAGATCCGCCGGAGGCGTTGCTTTTGTTCAAGGGTTCGAAGCTCTGCCGTGAATGCAATGCCGGTGAGTTCGTTTCCTGTGCCTGAATATGCACCTCGGAAACACAAAATACACAAGTGATAAAGCTCCGGTCTGTAAATATTTTCAGTTGGGAGAGATGATCACAGATAGAGTAGAAGACGAACTTCCCAAGTGACCGACTGTCTGTGCTTACATTTTAAGGTGTAGGAATGATGTCGCCAGAAAGCCACCAGTGTGGCTGAGCCAGCTTCTCCACGCGGACTTTAGGTTCTATCTAGCCTGTCCCAACTCTCTACAGACCTCACCTCATACCAAGCTGCACACCTCTCTTGACAACTTCCGCGTATTCACAGTTCAACTAACCACCTGCTCGAACTTCACTTGGCTTTGCCTCCATCCACGTACTATACCCCGCCTTCCACTCAGTCACTCCCACCCCTCGCAAGAAGTAGTATTCCCAAGCTCGGGCGCCTCAGCGCACCTTACGACAAAGAAGAAGTGAAACAAGACTCCATCAATCTTCAGCCCCATCCATACCCGCCGAATCCGGTTCAATAACCACAATTTTCCTCCGAACCTCGATCCTCTACGTGCGCAAGCCATACCAATACGCAAATCCAACCTCTACCTCTACCTACATACGCGCAAGGCTAGCTGTTGCTCTTCCCTATTGCGCCGACATCCCCTTACCGAGGCTCTGCCCGAATTCTACAACATCCAAAACACAAAGGATAGGAGTCCAACCCGGACAGGCAAGAAAACAAGCAAGCACGCAGGATGTCCGACGCCTACGAACGCGAGCGCCAGAATAATTCGCGGCTATCCGAGCTCTCTGCGAAAGTCACAGCATTGAGGGGCGTCACGGTAGATATCTACGACAATGCGAGGGCGCAGGATGTTATTGATGATACGGTTAGTTCCTTTGCCTTTCCCCTTATTACTCTTCCGCCTCTTGTTCTCTATGATCAATTGTCTGCTTTTTGTACATAATGCTGGGATGTGTGCTAACACTTTAAATAGTCTGGCAAGTTCTCATCTATGAGCACGAGTTTGAAGGGTTCAGCGGGGAGATTGGGACGTATGGCCGCGAGTGGGAATAAGGTTGCTATTTTCAAGTTGAGTGGGATGATTATTGGGGCGGTGCTGGTGCTGTGGTTTATATGGGGGTTGTTTGTCTGAAGACAAGACAAAATACATGGAGGGTCGTGGAGGTTACGACTGACGAAGAAGCAGAGAAGAACACGGAGACACGACTTGGGCGTCCATTCGGAAAGGTGGATACCTATTGTATTGTACTGTACTGAGGACATAACAAATTACAGCATAGCACCGGCGTTGGGTTTGGACAGCGAATCAAATTTATTTGTCACGACGTTCTCACCGTATCCCCATTTGGTCTCACGGGTATAAACATGAAGCAAGTATATGCAGAAATCATAGATTGGCAGGTATTTTTCTACCAGAGGAATCCACATGCGATCTACTTTTTGTATTCTTCAAATGACCCGCTTCCTTTATTCCCAAACATTGGAAAACAGATCCTCACTCGCTCCATATGCTGGCTTCGCTTGGGTAGTGCCAGCTCCTGGTGTAACAGGAGCGGCACTGCTCCAGCCTCCGAAATCGTCATCTGCGCTCACTTTCGGTGGTACGCTGGCTCCTGTGCTGAATCCGCCACTGCCTCCTGGAACGATACTTTGATTTGCCAATGATGTCCCTCCTGAACCCCAGCCAAAGTCTCCTGTGCTTGCTGGTTGAGGAGCCGCTTTGCTCATTGTAGGGCTGGTCTTTGTCGTAGAACCCCAAGCGTCGTTTGATCCCCATGCATCATTATTGTTCCATCCGCTCATAACTGCTTGTGGAGACTGAGGTTTAGGTGGAGGTGCCGGGGCAGGTTGCGAGAGATTGAAGACGGATGAGTGTTGAGTGGTAGGTGAGGCGACCGTGGGCTTAGCCGCTGGCTGGGAAGGTGTAGAAAAGTCGAACAAGTCGTCAAGACCAGAACTTGTCTTTGAGATGGGTGGAGACGACATTCCAGGTGCTGAATCGAATGCACCAAAACCGCTCGATGAGCTGAATCCTCGGCTGGGCTGGGCTGGTGCTGGAGCAGGTTTCGTATCGAAGAAGCTTCCTCCTCCAAGATTGCCAGGTGGAGAAGAAACTTGAGATGGTGTCTTTTGGTGGCTTGACAGATTGCCTAATCCTGAGAACGCGGACGGCTTCGCAGGTGCCTGCATTGCTGGCGAGGCCTGGTTCGAGAAGCTCAAGCTGCTGAAAGCATCATTCATTCCACCAAAGCTACTCTGTGTTGGAGGAGGAGATTGTTGTGGTGATTGCATACCACCAAATGATCCTTGTGAGGCGTGAGAAGGCTGCTGCTGGGGTTGTGGTCGAGGAGCTGAGGCGTATAGAGATAGGATAGATTGTTTCAAGTCTGGCCGTGATTGAGCTCCTGGTGTGGGAGCTGCACTGGATGGTCGGTTTGGTGGAGGAGCCTCCGTTCCAAAGAAGTCCAGGCCAAGGAGAGAGTCCGCAGGTTTCGTCTGCTTGGGAGGAGCTGGCTCTGCCTTCGGAGGTGGTCTTGCTGGGACTGCAGCCGCTGAACTAGCTCTTTGCACAGGTGCATCATCACCAAATAAATCTGGCTGTTGCGTTCTCCTTACTTGCGATGGCCCGGCAGATTGTCCCCCAGACGCCCTTTGTGAAGTAGATCGCTCAATGGCATGCTTCTCCTTAACCAAACTCAATGGCACGTCATCATCACCTTCAGCATCGAGCGTCGAGGGATCCGGTATTGGTCCCTCCATCACCCATCTCTTCGACTCGTACTTCGTCCTGATAAAGTTCTCGATCTTCGATTCGGATGGTACATGGCCTGGTGCCAATTTGGCCTCCCAATATTTGTTCGCTCTTGAGTTCCCCCATTTCAGTACGCTCTGTAGCTGCTCGTCCGTCCAGGCGTCAAGATCCACGGATTTGACTCTGCTGATATGTGTTCCCATGCCTCGATGAATACCAGAACATCTTATGCAGATGAAAATACCAAGGTTCCAACTTGCCCATCTTGGATCTACGCAGAGAAACTGTTAGCATTTGACTTATGGAAACATAATGGAGTATGTTCAGCTTACGCTTATTCCTCTTGCAGTCCGCACACGTCTTGTTCCCCTCTAATTTCAAGAGACTCTTGATTGTCTGTGTATTCTGCGCCGCGCGCTCAGCAGCAGGATTCGGTGGCCTGCGTGACATATCGGCGGTCGAATGGAATCAAACTGGGGGGTTATCTAGCAATGCGACGTGGGTGCGAAATTGGGCGAAATTGTTGTGCAGCTGTCAAGAGTGGCCGCCTTGATTCCACATCGTCGACAAAGCGTACCTAGCGGTAGCCGTCTCAAGTTGTGGCGCGGCAGTGCTAAAGTGGAGTGAACCAGACCAGCGAGACCAGGTCGGACTCTCGGGAGGTGGCTGAACTTCAGAAGGTGGGGTCGCCTTCGACTGACATCATGATTGGCGGGGGATTGGAGGAAGCTCGATGATTGCTAGAGATATTTGAAATACACCTGCCGCAGTAACTGTGCCACCATAACATATTCCTAAGACGTTCTTTTGAGTCGACATCAAATTGAAATCTGATTCCATTCGATCATCTCAAACTCTCTATAAGACCTCGATGCGCTTCCCAACCTTTCCAACTCTTCTTCGTACATTCTACACCCTCAGCAACTACACTGCTCGCGCCTCATCTCAATACAAATCTATTCAGCCTCTAGCTCGCGGAACAGTTCTCAAGTCAATGCCAACTATCCCGTTCCTTTCGAGTCTCTTCGGTACAAGCAGCAGCAGCTCCTCCAACATGTCTCATCCAGTCCAGAAATCCGACGACGAGTGGCGAGCAGTTCTCAACAAAGGTAACCTTCCCTGCCTTCTATAACTTGCATTGTACATTACTAACACACTGCACAGAGCAATTCCGCGTCCTCAGACAGAAAGGAACCGAAGCTCCCTTCGTTGGCAAATACGACAAGCACATGCCTGAAGAAGGAGTTTACACCTGCGCCGGCTGCGACGCTCCTCTCTACAAAGCAAACCACAAGTTCAAGTCCGGCTGCGGATGGCCTGCCTACTTCGACAATATCCCAGGAGCAGTGACTAGACACGAGGATCGAACATTGGGCATGTCAAGAACGGAAATCGTGTGTTCGAATTGTGGTGGTCATTTAGGACATGTATTCAAGGGAGAGGGTTATAACACACCGACGGATGAGAGGCATTGTGTGAACAGTATCAGCATGAAGTTCTCGCCGGAAGATAAGGTTGTGGATAAGACGGATAGCAAAGTCTGAGTGGGCATGTTTTGGAGAGGTTGTGGCGTTGTGAGATACCAGGTAGAGGGAGTTGGCTGTGAAGGCGGTGTTACGACTATTAGATGAATGGCAATGGTTTTACGAGCATACTTAATATGATGTACTGGACCTCTTTTGAAGCTTGTGATTACATTCTTGGTCTCTGAAGGGAGCTCTTTTTGACTCAGTGTCGTTTCGCCTCAATAATGGGTCAATTTTGGGTAAGTACAAAGGTACATTCTGCGGCTATGAGTGGAATATTGTACAGTTTAACTTTTGCCTCTGTTGCCCTGGACGGAAATATACCTTCGAGGCATACTCACGATCTTCTCCTTCCAAATGTCTTTCCAAAGCTCAAGGGGTCATGTTAGTACACCAAGTGTTTCTACCCCACTTTCAGGACCTATTCAGTATTCGTGGAGCTCTCATCTTTCTCGCACGCCAATTTCACACGGAACCGCCATTCATCCAACCAAGTAACCTTTCCAAATAACAACTCATCAATTCCTCGGCTATCTCACTCGCCGAAGTAAACATGGACTTCCCCATCTCCCTCTCGGGCCAACCCTCAATGATCCACTGCGTCGAAATGCACACAACCGGCGAGCCCACCCGAATAATATACAAAGGCTTCCCCTCCCTCCCAGGAACCCTCCTGGAACAGCGCGCCCTCGCAAAAGCTAACCACGACCACATCCGCCAACAGCTCATCCTCGAGCCCCGAGGCCACTGGGACATGTACGGCGCGGTCCTCTGCCCCGATACCGAGCTCGTTGCTTCGGGAGAAGCACATATCGGCGTGCTGTTCATGCATAATGAGGGGTTCTCGACGATGTGCGGTCATGCTACTATTGCTCTCGGTAGATTCCTAGTTGATACGCATGATCTGAGAATTTTCCCGAAGAGGAATGAATTAGTGTATGATGAGGTGGAGAGGACGACGATGATTGATTTACATGCTCCGTGTGGTGTTGTTAAAATCACTGTTCCGTGTAAGGAGAATGGGTATAGGTCGGATGGTATGCGGCAAGTGTCGTTTGTGTCTGTGCCGTCCTTTGCGACGGGTATTCAGATTGATGTGCCTATACCTGAGAACCTGCGCTGGCCTCAACTTGGCAACAGAGCAAGTTTGGTAGCGGATATCAGTTATGGTGGGACTTTCTACTGCATAGTTCCAGCCGTAGAGATGGGCTTCCTGGGGACTCTCAAGAAGATCGATATGGCGGCAATGAACATCGCTACTCGCTCACTCAAAGAAGCGATAAATACCAACCCAAAACTGCAGCAGTATCTCCGGCATCCTGATTCAGAAGATCTTGGTTTCCTCTACTCAGTCATGGTTGTCGATGCGAGTATTGGTGTGGCAGCAGAGGACACAGCAGGTGTTGAGACTGGACTCTGCTTCTTCGCAGACCAACAAGTCGATCGCTCACCTACAGGCGGTGCTGTAGCTTCTCGCGTAGCACTTGCGCACGCGAAAGGCTCACGGAAACTAGGGGAGAGATGGACGTATCACTCGCTCGTATCGAATGGTTTTGATGGGTGTGGATCATTCGTCGGTTCAGTAGTCGAGGAATTGGAGCAGCCGAACGTGGGTGGTGGATCGCAGGCATGTGTGAGGGTCAAGGTTGAGGGTAACGCGTATTATACGGGGTTTCATTGTTTTGTTGTTGAAGATGGGGACAGAATAGGTGCGAAGGGGTTCTCGATGAAAGGTTTGACGGAATGATGACATCTGATTGTAGAAATATGTATTATCTGTGAATAGTCAACTGTTTGATACCAGTGAGTCGTATCCATTTGGTGTTGGCTCCGTAACCATTTTTTAAGAGCACCTCCCATTAGTGTACATATTGCAGTCTCTCTCCTAAACAGCCGAAAATGAGGATGAGTTTAGCGAGAACAACATGCCAAGTCTCCACTTCATGGGTTTGTTAACCACTTTTCTAATGTGCTCAGTTCGAATACTTCGTCTGGTTAAACATTGGTAGTAATGTTTCTGGTATCCTCTATACAACGCTATAGGCTATCCTAACGACAAGACAGGCCGTCCAAACACCGAAGCCACACTGAAGCAACGCCAAGCACGCATCAACAATCGCAGCCTCCACGGGTCAATACTCATCATACCCATCCAAGGAGATATTGAGCACCCACCGCTTGCCCGTTGGAAACCAATGGCACTGATACCATGTAACCGTGCGAACTGAAACCAAATTCAGATCCGACTTATGATGCCGGTATCGCCTTTTTTCTTCTACATCGTACTTCAGAGCAGCCTCACCCTTCCGGACTAGCTCCGCCGTAGCCTTATCAGCCTGCTTGCGTCTCTCAGTATTCCAGTCAGGATGGTACCAGACAGGCCTCGGCGGTCGGACACAGACTATCCATTGACTGTTTTCGGTCGGAACGCCTGCGTACCATTCGCTGGGTGGTGGGAACTCGGTGAGTGAAATGAGCTGTTTGAGCCCCCTTATCTTTGCCCGCATCGATTCCTCGTACTCTTTCTGGAACGGCTCTGCTTCCCATGGGTCGCTTTCTTCTTTCACCGCTGTCGGTTCAGATTCTTGCTTGCTGCTTGATGTTGTTTCTCTGGTGTCAGATTTTCCCGAGATATTGAACTCGCCCATCACCGGAGCCCGGCCCTTGCCACTTCTCATCTTCGTCATCGATTTGTCAACCTTTGCCTCCTCTCCACCAGTACTAGGCTCTATCGATCTTGTGTAGTCCTCGTCGGAGAATTCGTCTGAATCAAAAGCCCTCTTCCTCTTTCTTGTTCTTGAACCCCGTCTCGCTCCCACCGAATTTGGTTGTTCCTCCTCTTCTTCTGTCTCAGTCTCCGCATCATTCCAAACTGGTCCCACCTGCTGCTTGCTATCCAATCTAGACCCATCCTTTTTATCTGCCGTTCTCTTTTTGACAAGGGTGTTGTTCTTATTTGGTGTGCTCTTCTTGGACGGTGACCCCTTCCTGCTCGTAGAGCCACGACGTTTTGCTGGAGTTTTTGACATTATAGGAGCGCGCGGGCTGATGTCGACAACTATCGTAGTACTCGCTTCAGACATATTGGGTATGTTTCTTTGATAATACGTTGATGATGTGCCAAGAGATATTTCGTGAGTGGACGCTGAGATGCTGCTTAGGTGGAGTACTTGACTGGTGTATTGATTGAAATCCCTATAGCGGCTTCCTCTAGGGGCTGTATCTGTGACTGGAAGGGGTGGGCGAGAGCAAAGAGCGAGGAAGGAGCCATGGAGATCAAAATTGGCGAACAGTTCCGAAGGGACGTCTGAGAGTATGGATGATATGTCTGACTCGGACAAATCTGCCTCTTTTGCGTGTATGTTGTCTTGCCTGCTTGATGGTTCTTCGCTTCCATCAATATCGAAATCCGTGAATAGTAGCGAAGCAACTTCCGAGAGGACTGATATATTATCAGATATCTCTCCATCTTCTCCCCCGGAGTATTTGATTTGTTCCATGTCTACAGTAGTCGTCGGCGCTCGGTGTGTGGCAAGATTCGGGCTGTGAGGAGATCAGGCTCGGAGTATGTGCGTATGCTAGAAGCGAGAATATATCTGCAGTGCCTCTGGTAAGGTATATAGTCATCAACTTGGTATAATTTTGGTGAAAGAGCAATTATAATTCTATAGGAAGAATGGGTGCTGCTAGGGTTACTTTTCTAGGGTGGTCGAGCATCGACGTCAGTTGCATGTTAAGCTTACCAGACTTTCGGAATCTAGCTCCATACCATTTATTCCAAATGCAAGTTTAATTCTGGAGTGTGTCACTAATACTCTCCGTCACTTTAAGTTTCTACAATTGCTACATTTCCCCAGCTACTCTATGTTGTGCTCATTCTGGTTGCTGAGTGTGGAAACTCATCGCACATTTGTACTGCAATTTGAGTCGCTTTTACACTCCTAATGATGACTTTATGTTGTGATACCCTTTTAATTCAGAGGTTCATTTTTCGACCTGCTGAATATCATAATGAGCTATTGTGGGCATTCTTCGAAATGCTATGGTTAGTGCTCATCCCGTCCATAAGCCGGTCTCTTATGGGGCCTATTTAAGCGAGGTTCGAAACAACAAAGGTCCTGCACGAGGATGATGTTGCGCATAGAGGTCTTCTCGAAGCAATGTCCGCAAATGAGTCTCAGTAGTACACTGTGAATTTTTCAAAGTCATGCCGCCTGATGGTCTGAATGTGGGTGTTGGTGATGAACAGAGATATCACACCTAGACATGCTAGGCGGGTGACTCTCAATTGACACCGGCCCGACCCATCAGGAACCCTGTGATTCAACGACAAGCTTTCTCAATGATTGTGCAGCATCCAAGTGAATCATCTGACGACTGCTGTCTGAGGCTTACAGACGAGCTGATTCGTGTTTGACTCCCAGCCAATCGGGCATTTAAATTACCTAGCATGCCTGCTTTGATATGCTGGTACCCGAGTTGGCATGTGGGAGTATAAGGTGCTTCCTGATCCCTCGCCCCTTACTCCAAAGTCAATCCTACCTCTAAAACACCTTCAAAATCCATTCATCAGAATGACCTCTCCAACCAACCTAAAGCCTGGCTTCTCAAGTCCCGACTTCAGCTGGGACAATTACATCAAGTACCGACCAGCGTATCCATATTCGCTCTGGAAGCGCATCTATTACTACCACGACTCTCATGCCGGTCAATACAGTGTCGCACACGACGTTGGAGCAGGTGCGGGCATAGCATCACAAGACCTCGCTCCCAAATTCCGGCACGTTATCGTCTCGGACCCGAACGATAACTACACAAACATAGCATCCGAGCGTCTGATTTCCCAGCTCGGGTCTCCCAAGGAGAAGTTCACTTTCCTGCAAGAGAGAGGGGAGAAGAGTAGTGTGGAGAGTGCGACAGTGGATATGCTTGTTGTTTGTGAGGCGATTCATTGGATGGACATCGATTTGGCTATGGAAGAGTTTGCGAGACAGGTGAAGCCCGGCGGAACGCTTGCAATTTTGCATTATGGTCGACCGATCATGATCGATAGTCCTCGAGCACAAGAAGTTTGGGATCAGATGTTTGATGTTTGGGGAGAGAGAAACTTCTATCGAGACGAGGTCCACACGAGGACCATACGAAATGGGGTAACGGGCCTCGATGTAGTTCCATTTCCTCCAGAGAATTGGGAACATGTGAGACGGATCCAGATCAATACTTGTGGGAAGGATGATGCATTTTCCATGAGCGTGAAGCATACGGATCCGTTTCCAAGTCGAGTTGGAAAAGAAGACGTCAAAGAGTGGCTCGAGGATGACGCAGACTGGCTGGATGAGAAATATGTGCAGTGGTTGAAGGGATTGTTTGCCAGCTTCATTCCTGCAATTCCCGAAGGCGAAATTAGAGAACTCTGGGATGAGATGGAGGATGCGGTTGGAAAGGGGAAGAGAGTCAAGTTCACATGGCCGGTGGTGCAGCTGTTGGCGACAAGGCGAGAGTAGAAGCGAAACACCTATCGTATTCCCCAGTCAAGATGTCCTTCTAATCTCATCGAAACCTATCAGAAGCCATGCCCTAACTTTGTAACTTTGGATAGATCACAGAAGTCGTTGAAAGGACAGAAGCCATGCTTCTAGAAAAGGACCCTTGCCGACCACCTCCTTCTGGCCTCTGGAATACTGGCAAGTCTTCAAACTTTCAACTCTTGTGAGGGAGTGACCTCATGTCCTCACAATATTCGCCGTCATTCAAAAATACATGGCGAATTGTGGCACCAGAAATCTCTCCATCTTCACGCCCTCTTCGATGTCCAACTTCTTCTCTGTAGCAGAAATCTTCGCATGTCCATGAGATTTCTCTTTAGGCTCAGTAAATTGAAGACCTCCACCGAATCCATTCCCTTGATTCCTTGGCGAGAGGTGTCTGCTGCTGGATCCGAGAGTAGAGTGATCTTGAGAACCGATCGGCCTAGCTGTCACAAGTGTGAGGGCTGTGATGATAGATAAAACGATCTTGAGCGCGACCATCTTGAGTGTTCGCAATGTATTGCTTGTTGGTCGATTTTTGATTGAGGCGGTAAGGTTGGGGAATGTGAGATATCCTAAGTATCGGGTACTCAGAACGATCGTCGCAGGAGGACAAATGGTGATCGATTTCTGGCAGATGAATAGTCGCCTTTTGAGAATTGATGTGATAGAGAGTAAGCATGATATTTTCTCAATTGCTGCAAAGATTGCAGAGGGGGCAACATTCGTTCCTCTGGAGTTGCCCTCAAGCCCTGGGTTGGGCGCCTAAGATCTTACATGCATACCGGCACCTCACATCCTGGACTTCTGTCACCATCGTGTATCAGAGCGCAACGTCAATATGGTGGTCGTCATCTTTTAGGCAACCAGAAGTGCTTATCAGTTATAGTACTCGAACGTGCTGCATGCCAAGCTAAGATCACACCAGTACCTTGACGCCTAAGATGGTCTTATTCTCGCGCTGACGGCGATCGCTACAGTACTTATTCCTCGACCTTGGACATCAATGTCCTGATACCCAATCAAAGAAAATATTCCGAGTGCTGTTGGCAACTGGTTTGGTAGAATCAGCCCTCACGGTACGACCAGAATTGAAACTTTGCAGTTCGCGTAGCTTGGTACCTTGGGGAAATACACCTTATTCACGCATGGATCAATTGGAACAAGGCATCAAAGGATAACGCTTCTTTCGCTGGCTTAGTGGCTTTGTTGCTGCTATGGATTCAATGCGATGTACAAGAACACTAAACCTCGAAGACATATCCAGAGGTCGATCCAAGCCGATAGACGAACCGTTCTCATGCCATTTCTGGGAATCCTCCACCTGAGGTGAACTACCACCAGCTGAGTCCATTGTCGACACCAGTAACTCCAACGCCCTTGGTCTCTGGCTGCAACTGTCTTCCTCCGTCATTTGAGCCAAGGGCGGTGCTCTGAACTGCACCTCCCTCCAACTGCATCGACGCAGCCTGCCATCTCGAGATCTTATCCAATCGCTGGTCGTACCATAGCTCTGCCATCCACCGAACACACGTGATCAAATACTGCTCGTCAACCTTGCAGGCTTTGATTCTTGACTTCTCTTCACGCAAGATATCATCAGAAACGTATTGCATGAACTTCTTCTTGCTCGTCTTGTCCATTGGCATGGCATACTCCAGTTCCATCACCTGCCAGAGCTGCTGCAATCTTGGTTCTGTGGTAGTGGCATAAGCAAACTGTCTCGTTCGCTCAATCATCTCATCGTCTAGCAGTGTGGTGTTGCCCTTGGCCACTGGCTTTGGTAAGTCGGCGGTTCTGGTGACAGCGAAACTCGGACCTTTGGTCTTGACCCACATGCGAGGATCCTTGCCAAGTGGTTGCGTAGCCTTCCAGACAATGCCTTCCCCTCTGCCCATAATTCCGAAGCTCTGGCTAAATGGACAAGTCTTTTCGACTTCCAGAGCGATAGCCATCATGCGTTCTTGGCAGCTCTCGAGATCAGTGACATCGAGCTCCTCGGAAAAGAAACCACCGCGACCAACATGAACAATTCCAGCATCCTCATCTTCGATATCGGCGTAAAGTTGATCGTCAAGCCAGAAATTGTTGAGCGAGATAGCAGTAATGACGAAGTATTTGCGTGGAAGTTCATCGAGGGCAACATTCTTCTGAATTCCTGGTCCAACCCACTCCCCAGCGATGACCAAGGGATGAGTCTCACTCAGCTCTCCATTTCTATTGAGCTCCATCCACCGACCCTCAATTCTTTGCTTCAATTGCAATATATTCTTCTCGAGGGTGAACATAGTCTTTGCAAATCCCAAGATATCTTGGCTTTCGTGAAGAACTGGCCTGTTTCGAGACTGCAGTCGAATCGTATTGTCCGGATTGATTACGATATCGGCATGTTGTCCATGAAGCTTGACAGTGCCAATGAATCTGATAAATCGGGTGACCTCATCTCTCAGGACATTGACTGTTCGATCGCGATTTCCCTTGCGATTGTCGACTCTGTAGCGGCTCTCAATATGAGTGAGATCGCCCGTTATTTTTGGGAAAAGTGTGGAGGCTTTCTGGTCAGGAAAGGTAGTGATGAAGGTCTTAGGGATCACAATTGGGGCTTGTGGTGGAGCGGGAGCCGCTTTCTTAGCTTTCGATTTCGCCTTGCCCTTGCCGGGACCGGGATTGGTGTTGCTTGTTGGGTTGTGTTTAGGCCCAGATGTGTTTTTGCTACTGCTTGAATTGCCTCTGCCATTTCCGGTGCCCATTTTCTTGGACACTGCCTGTTGGTTGTTTGCTGAAAGGCCAGTGATAGATTTGGTGGTTGGATCCTTGTAGTTGCTTGCTGAACCATTGCGCGACTTGTTCGTGGTGTCCGTGATCTTCAGAACAGCGGCCTTTCCTATCTTCTTCCCACCAGAAGCCGCCGCAGGAGGAGTCATGCTGAGCTGGGCTGTAATGGGTGGAGTTGGAAGAGTAGCCTTTCCAGCTTCTTGCAATTGAAAAGGATTTCTGGAGACCTCGTCGACGGAAGGAGTGTCAGGTTGAGCCATTGTTGTTATTGAAATGGTGGAAACGGAGCAGAAGTCGGGAGTAAAAAGGACTATGCAAGTGCAAGATCCAAGTGGGAGTATGGAGCAAGACGTGTCTTATTTTAAGTAATCCACTGGTAAGGGAGCGTAGAAGTGTGACGGATTTTCAAGAATGAGATAGTATGTCAGTCGACAGTCTTGTTGAGACAGAATGGAGTGCAAAATATGATAGAGAAAGAGGAACAGGAATGGCGACGCTGTTGAGAAGATATACGTCGAGAACCGCTAGGGAGCGTTAAGGACAATAGGAAGGCGCGTCTATTCACATTGCTATTGTCCAAAGCTCTGCGACCCCCCGCCCTGTCAACGGAAGTCGCGATTCATGGCGTGGCACTAATGGGGCCTTTTTAATACAACAATGTTTTGCATTCCATCACTATCAACAATATCAAAATTGTGTGGGAGAACAATTAAGCGCTTCTGGAGGTCAACTCGCAAGGTGATGTTTGTTGAGACTGATTCCCCTCTAACCAGCAGCTCACTTCTAAGCGAGCCCATTCTTACTGCGAGACCATCCTCGAACATGAACGCCAGCATTTATGGGCCAAATGTAATAACTAGTACTAAATAAGCTAGCTCTTAAGAATTGCTTTTATTTGAAGATGATTGTTGAGCATGCGCAGTGGTTTCTGCTCCGAGCGAACAGCTTACATGCATAGCTTGCATGCCTTCAAGTCCTGTTAGGCTGTAGCAGTGACACAGTTACGTGAGTAGGAGCGTCGAAGCACGCAATTGAGCACTAGATCTGAGTCAATGAGAGCCGCAATTTCACGTTCAATTTCTAGCAGCACCTCTATTGAAAGCACAGACAGAGTGGGTAACTCCCGGCACCCGAGGCAATAATATCTGTAACCATCAAACCTGAAGAAGCCCGTAACTGTCGAATCTGAGACTAGGCGACACTTCTCCTCCTCATACCATCTCCTCCTTGAATCTCCACCATCTGCATCACACTCTCGGCGCTTCCATTCTCTCCTCGATCAGTATACTCCACCCCGTAGTTCCGCTCGTACGCAATGCCTTCACTCTTGACCGACTGTCTCTTTTCCGACCGAGTCAAGTCGCCCTCGACTTTAAGCATCAAGTTTGGATTGACCGAGAAGCGTTTTTGGCTCGTGTTGGAATCCGTAATCTCAGACTGAAAGTGGGATATTACCTTGATCAGTAGGACCCGGAAGGATGGCATGCACACACAGATGAGACCGATGTCTAGCTCGATCATCGACCACATCCCGGCATCGAAGAAGTCCCCTATATAAGTGTGAACAGATGTTCTGAACTGAAGCTGAAGGATGTCTGGTAGGAAGCTTGCTTACAGGTTTGGTTCGAAGTGCTAGCAAACTTAATGAGAGACTTTAGGCGAAGAATACTGATCACCGTTACTCTATGTGGGTAAGGGCAGTCAGCATTTCGTCCTCTGATGGGGAACCGATTGGGAGCCAAGCACTATCATTCTCACTCACATTAGCCCAACGCTCAGCATGGCTGTCACCCAAATCTTCTTTCTCAGGCTCAGCTGCAGTTTGACAACCTGACTGATTGGAAGCCCAAGAGTGACGAGATCCAAGACGATGCAAAGCCCGGCGTTTGCGAACGCTAGAGCGTTCACATCAACACATTTGCCTTGGTGCTCACCATCCCACTGTGTCCTAAACGCTCAATTCAGAAGTCAGTATATCTATTTGTTCCGTAGCATGAAAGCGACTCTCGGAGAGCGGGGAGGGTGGCTTGACAGGACGAAAGAAAAATCTCAAAGGTACTGACCAGACGTAATAAAGAGGCCGACACATCGTACACACGACAATGACGCATACGAGGGCCAGCACAGCATTGAAAGCGACGAGCGACCACACGACTTGGCGAAAACGCCGCGAAGGGAAGATGCGGAAGAAGAAGAGCAGAAAAGCGATCTTGAGGAGAGAGATGGAGATGAAATACAGCAATTCATTGACCCAGAACAACTGTAATGCTATATGAGCCAAGTCCAGACAACTGGAATTTGGAGAGCAAACCTTGAGGATTAGTGTTATGTTCCTGAAAGGAATGGTCCAGATATCTCTCCCCAGACCCAGGTTGACTTATTGCATGAGCTTTCAAGTTACGCTCAAATTATAACAAAGAGATTTACCTAGTATCAACGAGAGGACGAGAAAACCTGTATTCAACAACTGTCGACGAGTTAGGGCGAGGGGTATGAAGAGCCTTCTTCGCTGGATGAACAAGCACGTACGACAAGAGCAAGCACCACCCCATCATCCCACCAGAACGTCGAGTGGGGGTCCGAAAACCTGGCGATGAAGCGTACAACTACCGAGAATGTCGACAAGCTGTACATCGTGGCAGCGACACCCGATTCTTTTCTCCTCTTCGGTTTCTGGCCATCACAAGCTGACTTCGTAGAATTTTGAGTCGCTACTCGTTCGCTGTGTGTAAGCTTCGCTTCCAACGGATGTTCTCAGCTTTCGTAGATACATACTCAAAACTTCCTTGACTGTACATGAAGCCGATACGCATGCGTCAAAGGATTTATCGAGGACCACATCTCTGCAAAGGCATGCTTGATCATTCAAAGAGCACCCCGAGCTTTGCACAGCAGACTCGGCACATACAAGCTGCCAAGCGACAAGTCAGCAATTTTGCTCTCAAGTTGATCAAAAAAAAAATTAAAAAATTGTATCCTCACAGCGCAATCCGGCAGCGTGGTCAATTGAGCATGACATGGCACGAATGCTCCCAACCCGCAAAGCACGCCCCAAAGCACAACTCTCATTGCATCTGATCTTCAAACCGGTGTAGAATCCGTCGCAGTGTCTATCTTGCTGGGCCCAAAGTTTCCACGACGAACACTTGGAAAAAAAGTCGTCAACGTCGTCCAGAAAATGTTGAAACTACAACGGAAAAGTCGCGTTTGAGAATATGCATCTCGGCTTCCATGGCCTCAGCAGGAATCTTCCATCACGAACTCTAATGACATCTGTGCGGCATCAGTGCATGCGAAAGTCAAATCAGGGAGGCAACTCATTGTTTCTCAAATCGTGTAGCCGAGCCAATTGAGTATGTCGTCCAGGCGCTTGGTAATTTCTGACTTTTAGGCTTCTTGATGGTGAAACGGCGGTGCATGGCCGCTGCTTGAATATTGATGCACCTCCAGCACTACGAATAATCTTAATGTGTGTTGGAAACCCTCAATCAATGGAAGCAAGTCATTGCTGAACATCTAGAACATGCACGTAAGTGGACACAAGACCTTCAAACGAACATTAGAGCTTCTTACTATTGATTGACCATAACCTCCCCCAAGATGTCCCGTAGGTATTTTCACTTATGCGAGAAAGATCAACCTCGAGGATGTGACGCAAATGAACTATGGGGTTGACAGGCTTGCTTCATCTCCTCACTTGAAGATGCGACATTCAATATGAACAGCCTCCATTATTGCTGCCAAGCGTCCATACCTTACACATTACTACCACCTCTAATTTCAACCAAATGGATCACACTATCACTGCCCTGCGAACCCCTTCGTCCAAACTCCACCCGGTACTTTCTTTTGGAGGAAATCTGTAAGCCCTCCGAGAGGGCTGTATTCGCCTCACTGTCTGCTGAGCTTTGGATTGATCTGTGGCACTTAGGCTTGGCTGACGACGCGCTGGCTTCGGCGTCGCTATTGTATGCCTTGGTTCCAAACTTAGGGAAGAATCGTATAATGAATAAACGCAGGGCCGGCATGCAGAGACAGATACTTCCGACGTTCAACTCACACACTGACCACAACGCAGCATCGAAGAAATCCCCTGTTGTGTGAGAGTAATAAGGTTAGTCCTTCCACAACGATTAGGGAGAAGAGATTTTGTGGGAAGGCGTACAAGTGGGATTTGATGTGCCAGTCAGCTTCAGTAGAGATCTGAGGCGAATAATACTGATAAGTGTCACACTGTGCATGGTCAGTCCTTCACAGACATTGCCCGGTAGTCTATCAAAATGTCCGCCTCTACTCACAGTAAACCGACACTCATCATGCTGATCACCGCAACCTTCCTCCTTGTCTCCATTTGTAGGCCCCAAATCTGACTAATGGGTAAAGCCAGTGTCACTAAGTCCAGCATGATGTTAATGCCGCCATTGGCCAGCGACATGGCTGTCGTATTCTGATCACAGGTTCCTTGGTGCTCACCGTCCCATCCTGTCCACGTATAGCTGAGAGGTCGGCATGCAAGACAGATGTTAATGATGAATGCAACCGCATCGAAGGCGTTGAACGCAACCAGAGACCAGACCAGGTATCGGAAGCGTGTTGACTGGAAGATGCGCAGATAGAAGAGCAGGAAACAGATTTTGAGGAGAGAAACCGCCATGAAGTAACAAGTTTCGGCAAACCAATATAGCTATATGCTTTCGTCAGGACGGTTGTTTCCGCGGCGTGGGAAGGTGAGGAGCTGACCTTGAGAAATTGCGTAATATCATCCAGGGGAACAGTCCAGACATCTTTGCCCATTCCAAGACGGACTGTTCCTCATTAGCATCCATGACATACATGAAGCTGTTATTAACACTGGTGTTACGAACCTAGTTCCAAACATGCACCTAGTATGGCTGTTGTTACAATCTTCAGTCGAGTTAACACGGGCTCATTGGAAGGCTACGGAAAATAGGCAGACTTACGAAAAACACCAGCACCACGAAATCATCTTTCCACAATCTTGCACCTGGCGACCAGAATCTGGATGTGAGGCGTACGATCATTGCTAGACTTGCTATTACATGTAGAATAACAGGCGCTACGAACTCGATTCTCTTGTCGCGTACTGGTGCGTCGGAAATCGTTGCCATAATTTTCTGAGTTGCTGGAACCTGTCAGATGGTTTTCAGGATGTGATATGGAGTCTGGGCGGATCTTGAACGACAGTACGTACTAAGTGCCTCTTTCACCGTACACGATGTTAAAATACAATCTTGAGCTTGTATGTTGGGAGCGGCATCATGGCAGATGTATTCTTCATCCGTTGCAGGGCATGTAGAATTTTGGAATTCAAAGCAGGCAAGCTGCGTCAACAAAATGATTAGTCCTGGTCCCCAGATCAAACATGGGAAAACACGAGATCTTACAGCACAACTCGGCATGTTTGAGAGCTGGGTAGCACATGGCGTAAGCAGAGCCAGATAGAGCACGTTCACAAGGAGTCCTCTCATGATCAATGTCTGATTCGGCTTCTTCAAAAACGACTTCAGGGAATCCGAACACTTGGGCAAAAGCAGAAGCACATGCTATTAAGCGACAAGCCTTGGGGGATAGTAATCATCCCATTCTCGCCACGGACTATAGGAGGTCTAAGAGCAAGCCCTAGCTTGAGCATTGGCTCTTCATGTTTGAGCCTTCGCTAGGACGTAGATGTTCCCTATGTGCTGTGAAGTCGATGCAGCTGACTGGCTGACTTCTCGGAAGCAGACGACATCGGCTCAATGGCCAAGAAAGATGATGAACAGATCGTAGCAGCACCGCGGAAAGACCCGAGAGGAATAGGTTCTTGTCTGTCCTGGGAAAAAATCACTAGATATACATGTTGAGTTGACAAGTGATGCTCACCCATGCATGTCTTTTCAGTCTCTGCAAATGCGATATGTGGTAGAGGGGCTGCCCATGGCAAAGGCGTCGTTTAGAGGGTGATCTTCAGATTCGGACCCTCGACCTCGTAGCCCGAATGCACACAAACGAAAATAAACGCGTTATGTCACCCCTGTGTCCAGATGTATGCTATTCATGAAACAAGGAAAGTACCATGGGACTTCCAATTGGCCGTTTGAGACGCCGTTCATGCCGGGCACGGGCACTTGCAAATCTAGATATCTCTTGCAGGCGATCCTTGGCTTTTATGATCAGTAATATTCATCCTCTATCCCGTGCTCAGGTATCAATCAACTATCCTACACAGCTTTGAAGTGTAAGCTCAGATCTGCGCCTATACGCCCCGTTTTTCATCCGTGAAAAGCTATCGTTGACATGTATCACCCTGGTACAACTCTCTACGACTTGATCGCGCCAACTAGATCCGCGATGTAGACAGCCTATATGAGAAGTCAGTAGATATTCAAGGAAGGTAGGGGAGAGCAGTAAAGGCCTCTTACCAAGGACTTATTATGCGCCAAAATTTCAAAGAGACGTGGCTCAACGGGCTTGAAAAGTCGATCAAGCCAAGAAAACCCACCCCCTAACTTCGTCGCTGCCTCAGCGTCTGTCTTTGGAATATTTCGAGCTAGATTGCGCAGCACCAGCACAGCACTGAGAGGAATTCCAGCAGCTTCTGATCGTTCGTCTTGAGCAGTGACCTGGAAGACCAGACTGCGTTTCGGGGCAGAAATGATGTAAGAAGGCTTTGATTTCTTGGCTGGTGGAGGTCCAAAATGCTCAGGTTCTTTGCGGGGAACATGTCGGGGTGGAAGGTGAACTTTGATGTGGTTTGCGATGTCCAACAATTTCGTGGCGGGTGCAGACTTGAATCGATGGCACCTATCCCAGAGACATTTGTACTGTCTGTTGGACGTGTTTTCAAATTTGCCATCTTCCAGCTGTCTGGCTCCGAGATGCTCCCTGAGAATATGCTGGAACATGGTCTCTGAGCTCATAAAAAACTGGCCACATGGCTCTGCCCCACCGAACGGTCCTTGCCACAAACACTTGCTGGCCTCTTCGCCCTTTGGATCTACTGGAACACTGCGCATTCTGATACCCTTGATGATAAACTTCGGGGCGACACCAGATTGGACTTGAGCTGCAGCTTTTTCGAAGGTAGTGCTGACGTTCTTGATGAAGTCAGCCGCTGCAAGCATACCAACATTGGAACTGCCAGGAGGTAGAGTAAAACAAGCTTGATATGCTTGCCACAGAGTTATCTGAGTGATAGACTCATCAGGGTCCTCTTCGAGCAGACAACGAAGCCACTGAGAGCTGCGCTCAGGTTCTTCGATTTGGACGAGTTGAGAAAATATCTCTTTAGGAAGAGCGGGAAGGGTAGTCGGCGCAGGACGCTTGATCTCCCTGGCATAGTAGATTTCCCTCTCGACTATCTTGACACCGTAGTGCAAGAGCCTGACAAGCTGATTAATGAGTGGTTCGACCTGTAATTTTGAGATCAGGAAGTCCACATTCTTGACCACAGCTGTGTACTGGTATAGGAAATCCAGACAAGCATGAACCAGGTCCTCATCGTGGAGCATAGTCCAATCAAGGATATTTTGGATGGCAGTGACGGGGACACCCTGAAGTAGATTGGTCTCCTCAAGATTCATGGAGATTCTTCCGATGGCCCGCAAAGCTGTCAAGATCGCACCTCGATCGTTCGAGTTGAGCTGATTGAGAAGCGAAATATACAGAGGATCCGTTTCGCCAAGGTGGAGGTACTTGGTCATTTGCTCCGCAATGTCGAGCGCGTAATGCTTCAGTTCCACAAGACTCTCCAAATTTGGCAGATTGAGAGCAATACTCAAAAAGTCTCGTAACGGCGATAGTTCATAGACATATAAGGCATTCTCTTCCAGCATGACCATATTCCGTAATGTGAGTGCAGCCTCATTTATTTGAAGCATCTTGTCGCTGAATTCTTCCGTGTGGATGTTATCATCGACTTTCAGCTTGGACAATGCGGCTATCCTGTCAAGGATATCTGGGGTACCTGTCACACCATTTATGATGTCTCCACTGACCATCTCGCCATCTTCTGTATATGAAACTTCCCAGTCAATGTTGTAGAACAATGAACTGACTTCCAGAACCTTTTCCACCAGGGCCTCAGCAAGACCAGGAAACCCCTCGAAACGGTATTTGTCTCCGCGCTCCATGGAGATTTTGACAAGGTGATGGAGAGCGTAGTCCTGTTCGGCAGGTATTCCAGACCTCAGGGCACATAAGCACCGCACATAGATGTTAGGTCCATCGAATCCGGCTGTGAAATTTATCAGTACAATGCTGCGTAATAGATTTAAGAGCCGACTTACTGCCGGGAAGCATAATGCCTTTGGTAGACACAGGAGCACGTCCGTGAGCCGCTGCTGCCGTATCCTTTAAGACCTTCTGCAGACGAGCGAATTCCACCGCGCTGTTTCCTGGAGTGATGACCTGCCGTAGAGTGAGTGGCATTTGAGGACGAGGCTCATAGTTTGCAACGGCAAGAGACATGTTGTCGGTATTGGATGATGGGTTGTATGATGTAGAAGCACCGCGAAGTTGTTGTTGCTGTTGATTCTGCTGCTGTCCGTGATGCTGTTGAGGGGTTGAGGTGTGAGATGAGGCAGTTACGTTCCGTGTTTGTCTGGAGGATTGGGGTTCTGGTTGCCACATTTGCCGTGGAGGAGGGGCTTGTCGCAGACCTCTTGTCGCTCTCCCACCAGAGCCTGGAGTCTCTTCAGTTGCCATCGTGTCTCTTGTTGGCGTTCCGTCGTCCCCAGAGCCGTCCGAATCGATACCCAATGCGCTCGTCTCTCTGCGAACAGTTGGGCGGTAGTTCTCCAAGGTGCGGGTAAGCAAGCCACTGCCTTTTGCTGTAGTCTCCTCTAAGATCTCTTTCGGTGGAGGTTCCTTCCCGTGAATTGTAGAAATCTCGTACGCCGCGAGGTTCTTGTAGTATGCCGACTTTAAGGTGAAAGCATAGGCGGGCAGGTTGGCAGTTCCCAAATTGAATTCTCCCGCCAATTTCCTCCAGGCTAGCTTCTCGTCGCTCACCTTATCGTAGCCTCCACGCTCCACTACGAGGTTGAAGAGGTGTAGCAGATCAATGCGCCTGTTTGCGATTTTTGGTTCGGGCTCAAAGTTGGTTCCTCTCTTCTCGTGGTATGCGGCAAGCTTCTGGATAAATTCGGTATATTCAGAAGTACTGGGGATGGACGGATCTCGGGCAGTTCGACTTGGTGGGGCCATGTTCGTGATTAAAGTCGTGAAGTTGCCATGCGATGAGATAGGGACATGCTGAATGTCTTTTTGGAGCTCAAACTGGCATTCATCGTGAATGCGACGCGACAATCGCGCCGCTGCATTCAACTCGAGCTAGCATAAACAAGGACTGGCTTACAGACTAAGCTCGAAGGGGCAACGCGCCTCCCTGTCATGCCTTGCCTCTGCTACTTCCACTTCCAGTTTGAGTACAAGGACCTTCGTTTCCTCTCGCATTCCATCGTTCTTCAAGAACCTGTCTCGTCAACGTTCCTTGAGGCTCTACCATATCTACATCCTCTTCGCACGAGGAAGAAGGATACAGAAAGCATTGCTATCCAGCACCGTTGATACCCGACTAATAGATACCAGCTCTCCAGCTTTCTTCATTCTCCTCCTTCCATTCTCCATTCTCATTCCATTTCTTCGTCCTTTTACTATGTCTCAATCTCAGCCTGATGGCCCGATGTGGGGTCCACTGACTCTCATCAAGTTTTCATATGTCACATATCCGTCCAACAGTATTTGCTCGACATGGAATCACCTCACTTCCAATAATCTCAAGCTAGTCATTCAGACCCTCCGTGTAGTTGATGACCATGGAACTTATGACCAACGATTGATGATGAGGGTCTCCAAGGGGCCTGAAATCTTGGTAACATTGTATCCGCGACCAGCTCAGTCTTTTGCTAATTCAGTATCCTCTAGATATCGCAGGATCTTGATCGTCTATCTCGGATTCGTCAACGTGATGCGTCAATGGTAGAAGGGGCACAGAACAGTCCGCGTATTGCTATGCGGTATCCTACGAGCGAGGGAGTCGTATGCACACCGGCCTTGCTTTCTGGTACGTGGCGCTAATTGTTTCCTGAGCAGACCCAGAAGTTCGAGATGAGATTCAGCAACAAGGAGGATTTCATCGCCGTTGTAGATATCCTGAGAAGTCTTGGGCTTCCGATGAGGGAAGGCGGCTCAAGTCAGAAGCAGGCTCTCCCGATCCCACGACCACCAGAATCACCATCGCCTGCTCTGGCTCTTGTGTCTTCATCCCAATCGATAGGTGCAGGTTCTCATATCCGACCCCCTTCAGCATCTTCAAGCGCCAATCACGACAGATCTTCAAGCCATGCAGGTTTGTCTCGATATGCAAATTTTAAGATTCCCGAGAGACCTGCCAATGTGGAAGGCTTGCGAAAGCGGCCAGGTTCTTCGCTTTCGGCTTCCGGGGTACTGGACCCATTTGCCAACTCAAGCCCTTTGCCAACACCATCACAAGCACACGCAGCTTCGTTCTGGGAATCGACGACATCATTATACTTATCGCAGGAAGAGAAGGAGGTACCGGCTGCTCATTCCAGAATGGCGATCCAAGAACTGACGCTTATTAGACAAACATTCGCCGACCGCCACAGCCCCTTCTCCATGAGACCACTACCAGTAGCATGACAAGTCAGACCAAGCCATCCTTTTTCCTCCGTCAATTGGAAATGCAATCAGCAAACAACACTGGAAGCTCAGGCCCCAGGTCGCAGTCTCTCTCTAAGTCGCCTTTCTTTTCTCACCCACTGGCAGCTATCGCAAATGCGAGCAAGCAATCTTCTGATCCGTTTCGCGTGGACTCCATGTCAGTCTGCCAAGAAGACGCTTCAAGAATCGTGATCGATCCGCCACGGACGGACTCACCTACCAATCAGCCACCCGTCACATCGACAGAGCTTCAGGATATGATGATACCTCCAAGAAGACAGCTACCAATTGATAGATCTGTTTCTACACCAGCTGACCTTCAGGGCTTAGTACCACCCCCAAGACGTGAGTTGCCATTCAGTCCACCAGACGTCACGCCCCGACCGTTTTCTACAGCCGATCTACCACCTCTTCCGAAACCTACACCTGTAACGAAAGGGCGCACCAAAAAGCCTGCTGATCTTGAAAACTTGCGCGAACAAACAAAGCTTGCTCCATTGAAGCGAGTTGCACAGAGGAGAGCGCCAACTTCCAAGACATTCAATTCGAGAGCTTCATCACCATTGAAGACCATGACTCCTGAGTTGACCATTACACCTCCTATCAGGAATGAAGACGCTCCATCTCCACTGGCCGCAAAGAGTGCAGCAGCATCTCGCCCAGCTTCTGCAGCCTCTGGATTGGTGTCGAAGGCTGTTGCTCCAGCTCCAAAGCGTGTTGCGACACCCATCCGTCCTCCATCGAGCACCAAACGACCCAAAACGATCAACCAAAGTACGCAAACACAGACTTTATCAGGTCGAGATCATACAGTGAAGGGGAAGATAGCTACTACTAACGATAAGCCGGCGAACACCTCTGCTGTTGTTACTCCCACACCAGGAACGCCTCCTCAATCATTCCTGGATGACTTGGACACCTTCGTCGCGAATCACAAAGCCCGGCCAGGTCCAAAGGAGGTTTGGCAAAAGCCCGGATACGCAGAAGCTGATGAAGACCAGCGACACAAGATGCTCAATGATTTTATCTGCCAGAATCTTGATAATGCCGATTTCCTCCAGTTATGTGCTGATACAGAAGTCGCCTGGAGGAAGGTTGGACTTGGGATGTAGGAGTATTGATTTGTTTGCTCTCGTGGCACATATTTGGCTGGAAATTCGCGTGGGAAGTTGAGTGCACGGATTGGTGTGAAAAATGGGGATGCGAAACTTGCTCCGTAATTCCTACCTTGTACTTCACTATGGTCGCTCAACGTCTGTTGCATCTTCGCTTTAAGTGTTCTTTTTGGTAGACTCTACCTTCGTCTTCGTCGCAATGTGATACCCGTTCTCACTTGTCTGAGGCCACCTTACAGACTCTTTAGTTCTGAAGTCCGACTACTTTATGATTTTGTGCCTTGCCTGCTTTCAGCAGTCTGGCCACCGTTTGAGGCTCGCCAGCGCTCCAGGACTATGTTCACAACTATAGCATCTGAGGAGCTAAATGTGCAAAGTACTTGGATATTCAAGTTTGAAACCCGTGGGAGTAATTAGAGACGAATGAGCTATGACGTCTAAAAATCGTCTTAGACCCGGCCCTGGCCTACTTTTCCTTTTCCTGTTCAAGGTAAGTCGCAGGTTTGGCTGCTTACTTACCAGTTCTAGTCCCCCTAGAGGTAGGGTCCGCCAGAAACCAGGAACTACTGAACGAGCTCCACCCACTACAAAGATTTCAAAATTTAAGACAGTTCTGCACTGCTGTAGACACGCTCGCTTCATAGTTTGTGAAATTCCGAAAGCATCGCTTACAGAATGTTCTGCGCGCACATCATGCTTCTCCACCTCCACTCACTGTCATACCCGCTGGGAAGGTCTCATACCATTACGACTTTAAGCTCACTCGGCCTGGTCGCCGTTTTCAAAGGCTCCTGATTTTGGTCACAATATTTACTGACTATCATACTTCGGAATCAAGTCCTGTCGTTCCACGCGACGATTAAATATGGCCACCTCCGGCGTGAAACACTTCACCGATGAATACGAAATGGTGAAGCGCCACAGCTACCAAATGGAGTCAACTCCGAAGGAACAAGAAGAACTCAATCTCCGCATGGCTGTCCCGTATAAAAATATGAAACGGACCATGTTCGCGAAGTCTGCTTTGAGAAAGATGAATGCTGTCCTGAAGAGAGATCACAGGCAAGTCTGTCGTTTTATTTCGGTCTCTCAGCCTTTTGAGACAAGTTTCAAGAAATTTCACAAGTCATCAAACACAATACACCGAAGCTTTGATTTCTCAACAGATAGGAGAGAAAGTGCCCGGCACTTCTAGCAAAAGGCCAGCGACAGACAACATGGATTCGGAATGTCCTAAAAAGAAACAGAGAACATCAGAGTCAGAATTTTCAAAATGTGATATCAATATTCAGATCACACGCATCGAGCAAATTACCAATGCGTTTCAAGAGCTGAATAGCTTGTCTAGAAGATACAACGGCCCCGATGGATACTTCACTCCACCACCGGAACTCAAGCTTTACAACCAAAAATGGATTCTGAAAAAGCCGAGAGGGAAAATACAATGTTCCGACAGATGCGATCTGAACGTCTACCACCACAAAATCTTCGAGACATATCTTCAAAAGCTCCTTATCAAAAGCAGTCATACCATCTTCAACTGGACAACACCAACAGTCAGACTTCGACCGTGTCTCCCCCAGAAATAAAGGCGTCCTGCTCGCTACGGGGCACACCAACGAAACGCTAGGAGATTCGTACTTGGTATGGTTCGACGCCACATGTCAGCGAACGACGCATCCATTTTAAACCCTCTAATCGTCAGAGCATCCCATGGACATCTCGAAGCTCTTGCCTCAAACATCGAATCTTATATCTGGAGTATCAACATGGAAGTTAAGCATTAACGCTCTGATCGAGCCTACACGCAGTCAGAAATCGAGGACTGTCGGCCCCAAGTCCGGAAATTTGATGAACTCGATATCAAGCAACGACTAGCCGAAAAACGGAAATGGTCTGCCTGAAGATATGAAAAATCTGCCGCCGATGTGGCTGAGGACGCTATGCGTTTGAAAATCGATATTGCGGATGTGATTAGAGGGATTGAAGGGAGATGTGGTCCTACTGATTGTCTCCTGCCGACGGGAGCTACGCCGTTGAAGGCACTGCCGCTGCATATGCGAAGTAACGGGAACGGTAGGCGGAGGCCCCGTAAGGTGACCAAGGAACCAGAAGAGACCAAAGAGACCGAGAAAGGCAAAGAAAGCAAGGAGACCGAGGAAACCAAAGCAATTAATACGATAGGAGGGCTTGGGGATATAGTTCCTAAGAAGAGTTATTCACTGGAGCTGTATGCGAGAAGTGTTGGTCGGAGCAAATTATCCAATGTTTTTGACTCGGCGTAGGACACTGTGAATACAATCAAGTGATACCATGATTAATTTACTACTCAACAGGCCTGAAAAATGGCTCTTCATGGAATCGAGAAGCATATTCTGTGATAGCATACTTGAGCAGGACAGCCTCAATACTATCTCGACATGTCCTGCGAATACTGTTTGTCGAGTATTTGACAGGACTGCATATTAGGCTGTACGCTAGACATGTGGACTTCCATGATGAATTGGTTGTATATTATTGACTATGCTGGCCGTACCAGGAATTGGTAAATAGAGGCGTTCCAGAGGCGTTCCAGAGGCGACTCGTCAAAGCCTGCCCTGCCTGCTTATCTCCACCTGGACCTGCAAACACTTGACAATAAGAAGGTATTTGAAATTACAGATGAGCAGACAAAAACACATTGCATCCATTTTGAGATATCCAACTAAATTCCTGTTATCCATGTCATATTTTGACGCAGACGTTCAAGTGCACAAAGTGTGTTGGATGTGTCCAGATTGGGTACTCTTGAGGGCGTCTTTCGCTAGAGGTCTCACTTGGTGAAACCCGTTCCTCAACAGTATATTAACCTGAATGAAGTTAATTTTGTGCTTTGGGCCTGCTCTACCAGTTTCAGGCCTGAATCTCACTTACAGACGAGGCTAAGGGGATTCAATCCCATGTTACTGCCATAGGCGTACCTTCATCAGGCTGTGCCGCCTGAAGGATGCCGCTGGTTAGATGCTCGCTCCCAGGCGCTTTAGCGTATGACCTCACTAAACTGTAAATGGGGCTCGCTTGATTAGTGCCTCTCTCCAGGGCTATTACAGGCTGCGGTTCAATGAAGATGAGTCATTCTTCTAATAGTGATATGTGTTCAAATAAGCACTCTATCGACATCTTGCAACTGGACAGATGGCCGAGCTGGTTATGGCGCCAGGTTAAGGTCTCCTTAGCACAATCTCCTGGTCACGAAAGTGGCGTGGGTTCGAGTCCCACTCTGTTCATAATTTTGCATTTTTATTCAATGAACATTTTGTTGCGTTGGGAATTCTTTTGCATGTTGGATGAGTGGCGTTGCGGGACAAAAGCCTGGAAAATTTGGTTAGGGTGCAGGACGCTACTCGAGTAAGCGAATCAAGCGAGCGCTGTCATAACAACTTGGATAACCAACCTTCTAACCGAGATATTCCTTCACAATATCGCGCTGTGAGGTATTTCACGGTGATTGATGATGGGCTGACACGGCGCCAGGTGAAGGTGTTTCCTCAGCACAATCTCCTGGTCACGAAAGTGGCGTGGGTTCGGTACGTTTCTTCTGAAGAACATTGTATCGTCTGCGCACGTACTAATTTCGTAAATAGAGTCCCACTCGGTTCACTCCGATAACTTTTTTCTTTTTTGCATTTTGGAGGACCACCGCCGCTTTTTGCTGTTAGAAATGGGGGCGATTATTGCTGCCTGGCGCGTTTCCTTGCAGGTGCTGGCTGGTCTGGGCTGTTTCAAGCAAGGTATTGTTCCTTGATTTAAGAAATTCCTCACTTGGCGCTCGTTCATCTGTCCAGTTGCAACTTGTCGGAAGTCTATAGATGTTTTGCTATTTTTGTTGCGGTACTGCGGGGTTTGAAAAAAGGAATTTGCGGTTTGAAAAGCTGTCACGTGTGAGGGGTTCATGCTGCACATTTGCTGTTGGCTGGCTCGGGGAAAGGCAAACTAAGTTGGGAAGGTACGTTGTTTTTGATATTGAGGAACTCGATTCAATGGGAAAAATGAACCTCATTTGTAAAAAGTTCCCTCTAGGTTCGCAGTTGAATGCTATCTATGCTACCCCTTTTATTGTTGTGTATCTTGGTTCAAACGAGCTAAGTCGGCGAGAGGAGAATTCAAAGTCCATGCTAAACATACTTTGAAAAATAACAGCAAGAACCCCGAGACAGGAAGAAACCTCTTTTGCGACGTTGAAAAATAATATACCGGACCATTTGACTGCACTCAGAGAAGCAATCAGAGTCTCACGACGCTAACATCCAGGATACCGCCTTGCGCTCTCAACTCACTCTCAACTTCCTTCCCAACAGCTGGTCCCTCAATACCAAGAATCATCAAAGCTTCATTACTCCCCTTCTTCTCCTCTTCAACCTCACCAGCTGGTCCGTCCAAAGCCGCCACACTCATAAATCGAATATTAATGCCGGCTCTACCCAGAATGTTACCCACTCCACCAATTTTTCCGGGCTCATCGTAGTTATGCAGTACGATAAGTGTCCCTTCCGGCACGAAGGAAGTGTTGAATCGATCGAGCCTACTGATATAGATACCTTTGCCGCTCACGAAACCCTCAATGACCTGGCCTTCGGCTCCACTGGTGCGCAGCTTTACCAAGGATGCGTAAACGAGATCTTTGGACTCGCGATTGTGCGTCTCGTTGATCCGGATGCCTTTCTCTTTGGCGATGAGCGATGCATTGACAATATTCACGTCTCGGCCGCCTGAGTCGGAAATAGAAGACGTAAGCCCTTTGACGAGTGCTGCGAATAGAGGTCGGGTATTGCTTATGCTCGCCAACTCTCCTTCGTATACGAGCTCGAAGGTTTTGCCTCCTACACTTCCACTTCCTGAACCCTTGCGAGAATAATGCTGAGTATAAAGCCCACCCATCTTCTCGACGAGACGGACAAAAGGTTGTAGTTTTCTGTATTCTTCCGGGAGAATTAAGGGTGCGTTGACGGCGCTTGTTGGAAGTCCACCTTGTAAGATGGAAAGCACTTGTGCGCAGACATCCATTGACACATTCTCTTGTGCTTCAACAGTACTTGCACCCAGATGTGGTGTAGCTACCACCTTTAGGTGTCTGCAAAGAGCTTCAGCGGCTGATCCTGGAGCGGGAGGTTCAGACGTGAAGACATCAAGACCAGCGCCTGCAATCGTCCCAGCTTCCAGAGCGTCGAAGAGAGCTTGCTCATTGTATACTCCTCCGCGAGCTACATTGAGGATCTTAGCAGTTTTCTTCATAGTTTTGAACTCTTCGACGCTGATAAGATCAAGTGTCGAAGCTATCAGCGGCGTGTGAATCGTCAGGAAATCCACAATGGGGAGTAGTTCTCCCAATGAGCCGACAAGCTTGACCGATGCAGAAGCTGCGATCTCTGGAGAAGCGTATGGATCCATTGCCACAACTTTCATGCCCAATCCTACGCCCATACGGGCGACTTTCAAACCGACTTTTCCAAGTCCAATGATCCCAAGTGTCTTGCCTCCTACTTCCGTACCTACGAGCTTACTCCTCTCCCACCCGCCATTTCTCAAGCTCCTATCTCCACCCGGCACATTTCTAGCCACGGCCATAAGTAACGCAATAGTATGTTCCGCGGCAGCAACGATATTCCCGCTTGGGCTGTTCACCACAATTATACCATAACTCGTAGCAGCATCCACATCTACATTGTCAACACCTACTCCTGCTCGAGCCACGACCTTGAGACGTGTAGCTGCAGCGAGGACTTCGGCTGTGACTTTCGTCTCGGAGCGAATTATGAGAGCATCGTATGTTGGTATTTGAGCTAGCAAGTCGGCTGCGGAGAGATTCTTCAGTTGGTGGATCTCGAAGTGGGGAGAGAGGAGAGCGAGTCCATCTGGAGAAACTTTCTCTGGGATGAGGATCTTGGGACGTGGTGTTGAAGGACTGCTCGATGAGCAGGGAGAGGTGGCAGAGGGAGCCATGGTTCCAGGTGAGGGGTAATTTGAGACTTGGAGATGCTTTGTTTCAAAGATCACTGTAAGTGAGAAGTGAAGTGAGGGATAGCACGCTGCGCAGAAATTACTCCAACAAAGAAGTTAGTGACAAGGAGGAAAGATAATGGAGAAGTACAGAGTCTTACAGACGATACCTCGTCCTACAATGGGAGAATAGGAAAACCGACATCGCTCGCCTTGGTGGGGTAATGGTTGTTTTATTGGTTAGATTCGAGCTAGATCATCACCCCCGCGTCCCCGCCTCCACCTAATGCACGTAACCGCGCTACCCCACCATTCAGGAACCCCATAATCGGCATGTTCATCGTACCCACTCTAGAGAAGGTTGCTGAGAGGTCAGTCTCTGGTCACCTGAATGATAAAGCCATATGCTGACTACAAATGTGTTGTTGACGATTATTGTGATCTGGAATCGCTTGCCTACTTCCACTCTATCGATCCACATAGCATCAGCCCCACTGGTCCAGCTTAATTGCTCACACTACTATATATTGCTGCTAGTAATCGCATCAGAACTCACACTAAGCTGCACCTGTCATTGCAGTGTCAAGCAATACTTTTGTCGTGATGCTTGAGTCTGGCTCATTCTTGTCTGGCCTTTTCTCCCTCTCCCACATCTCGAAGTCTCTCCGGCGTCTCATATACTCTCTCAAAATTTCCTTACAATGTCGTCTTTGTCTCCTCACCATCATTTGCGCAGACTTTGCGCTCCGTCTATATATCTTCAATTGCTTTCAAGGCTGATCTTCTTCTCGCTTGCCTGCGCTAATAGAAGCCAATCCACGTCCTCGTAGGCACGATAAATAGTCTCCTGATCAGCGTTCGGCTCATCGCTGTCTACAATGAAACCATCGATCAAGGAGCAGGCCCGAAGATATCCTTCGTCAGACGAACTTCCTTGCTGCCGAAGGATGTTGACCAGGTCTATTTTGAGCCTCATCACCGGTCTCGCATAGTCGATACGAATTGCACTGAATTGCCCATGGTCGCTCGCCATACCAGCAAGGCATAGATCTTGTCCCGTGAGTCATGAGACTGAGACTCGAGACAAGCCTCGAGCAATTCGAGGAGAGTCTGCCTCCTTCCGTGGCATCTTCTCTTCGAAATGCTCATCCCGCGGCTGTTGTTGATTTGGACAACGCAGCTCTGGATGCTGAATGGCAGAGCTGAATGTCGGCTCACATAAAAATTTGAGATATGCGACAAAGCCCCGACGAAAGCAACTCCATCCAATGAATCTTTTCCACAATGGATATTAATCTTCCTCGCCAGGATAACTTCTTGCACAATCCAAATTCTCGTCCAGTATCTTCGACTAACCAAGGCAGCCAGTCCTGTCCAGGCTGCTTTGTGCGAATAAAAAAGTGCAGCCATGTCCTTCTCGGCAGTCTCTGTTGATGCAAACTCTCCGTCATGATCGAAACCGAACCAGGCCGAGGTATACTCCTTCATGTCTTGCAAGATTTCCGCGCTGCTAGAATATGGAGCGTATGCCTCCAATGCCTTCCTCTTCTCTTTTCGCTCTTGTAAGATATCATGCTCAATATGACCGATGGCGTTCCATCGCCGCTCCAACAAAGCCAGGCCTTGTCCGCTCCCTTGACTCTCTGGACCCAGCCAGACTCTTACGCGCCACGCAGAGCTATAAATCTTCCCCATCAGCCTCACTTGGCTATTTCTCTCCCTCATATCCCTTTGATTGATGCAGATCGTATCGATCTATCTGAATGGTCAATGCAGGTCACGGACCACCTACGTCTCTTACCAGACTGTGGGCCCTTCCGGCACAAAAAATCAAGTGTACCAGTTCTTACTGATTGATGTTATCTACCTGACCTTTCAGCCACAGAAAATCCAGGTTTCCTTTGTGGCGGCAAAAAGAAAGAACATAGCTCCGGTGTTCTATTCTCTCCGCCAGTGTGATTAGCTCATGAACAGAGCGGCGATGCTAAGTGACCGAGTTGGATGTAAATTGTACAAAAGTCGCCTGCGATTACCATGGTAATCCGAATTCCGTTACTGCAACCCGGACAAACTTTAGCTTGAAGTAAATTTAAGGCACATACGCCACTTTGTACTATCTGTAGGCGATGTACTTCAGAAGCAAGCACTTCGAAGTATAGTTTTCCAAACCAATGCACTCGTCATTGTAGTACTCCAAATGCTGAAATAGATATGGAGGTCCAAAATGTCACCTATACTAAATGTACAAATAGAAACTATAGCGAATCCACAAGAGACCGAAAAAGGGCCCTTGAGTAAAGTACAGCAGACTCATCAGCTGCTCTGCTCAGACGCTACTCACCCTCGCCTCGCCCTGGCTCAGGTTACTCAGTCAGGTTCCTGCTCTCCCTTTCGGTGACAAATCATGACTTATTCACTATTTAGTTCTATTTTTGTGTGCGAAAGTTTTCAACTTTACACAACAAAACCCAAAGGGTTCCCAAGTCGGCTCCCTAGGAGCCCAAACAGGACCCCCCACCCCCATCCACCCCGCTCCCTCCCCTCCCTCTCAGATTGCATCTTTTGATTTCTCAAGGAAGATTGCTCTTGTAATATAGCATGGCCCTGGCTTTTCCCCGAAGGATATTTGCTTAGTGTCCCGTTTCAAATCTTTGTTTTTCTTGTATTTTCTTCTATCAGACTTATTTGACTGCTTGTGAAAACAAATCATTATAAAAAGCTATTACCAGTATTCAAGGTGTGAGAGAATATTAGATATTGTAGGAATACCTTTATAACGGAATAGTCGCGTGCGGCCAGATGAGTAAGGTCTCAATTGACGTACAGATGATGACGTCAACACCTGCTACGTACGTAGTTTACACGTAATGGGTAAGGGTTACGGGTCTTGTACGTCGCCCGTCAGGCCGGTGTATGGAAGGGGAAAAGAGAGTGCCCGGGGGATTTTGTGATTGAACAATCCGCGGGGCTAAAAATCCGGTCGACGTTAACACACGTTGTGTAACCGGTTGTAACAACGCTAGCTAGTCTAGATTCATATCTCAATTCTACTAATAGTCGGGTTCCCTCTGTGTGGCTGCGGGCAGAGTCTCAATAGTTTCTAATCTTTTTTTTTTTTTTTTTGCAACAGTGTCAAGTCTGGGCACATCTTTCTCTGACTTCAGCATGTATTACCCCAGGAAATTATTCATCCTCTTTTATCAAAAGATAAAATGCTTTTCTCGATATCCCTTAGTTCAGAGGCCAAATGCAGCTTTCGAAGAGTCGCCTTTAGCCAAGCTCCCAACAGAGCTATTACATCAGATTGTCAACAACCTTCCTATCGTATCAGCCGTATCGTTTTCTCTCTCTTGTCGGCATATTCACTTTTTGATCGGAACTCAGTACCTTCAGAACCTAGCGACCTTACCTCACGAAACACTGTTGTTCTTAAACCTTATAGAACGTGATCTTCTAAACCAGATCGTTTGCAATTCTTGCAAAAAGCTTCATAGGATGCAAGATGCTAGGAAATACACCAAGAGCGGTCAAAAGATTCTACAAGCAGAAGAGCCGAGTTGTCTCTTTGATGATAGAGAGGCAATGGTAACACAGTATATTCACGAGAATTTCAGTACCACTGTTTTTAAAATGGCGATGAAGCACTACCACCTCTTTGGTTATGATACACAAAGCCGTCAACTCCTAAATCTTCTATCCGGAAAATTCTGCACAGACGCCTGGGGTAAATTAGTTCGAAAACACAAAGCAGATTGTCGAATCAGAAACGGTTCCCTATTCACCTACAGACGCATTTCTTTCCATGGCACCTGTACAGGACCTACAGGTATCGAGCGAGACTCAATACGCTTCTGGATATGCCCGCATCTCGACCTCGACTCAACAGGGCGGTCTACTAGTCTCCGTATCACAACATCCTGTCCTCCCTTTCTTGAGAAGTGGTCAATATTATCACATTGCGAGAACAGTACTATAAAGAAAATATCGTGGGATATCTACTCGGAACTTCAGCAATGTCGATACTGTCGAACTGCATATAAGGCTGGTTTTAAGCATAATAATAATTGCACTATAATATTCACGATCACTATTTGGAAGGACCTTGGGCAAGGGCCTGAATCCGAAGAATGGAAAGCACAGTTCCCCCTTCAAGACCGGCGGTTGTATCCACAACCGATTCAGTTCCACGGAGAAGAGATAGCTTCTGTATTTCATGCGGGGGGGACAGAACTAGGCCGGCGATGAAGTCTCGTAGAGTCGTACTTCTCATCAAAAGGAGCCTAAATTCTGCAATACACAAACCTGGGTATTTATGAATAATTAAGTTGGTGAACACATTGGAGGTGTGGTCGAGCTAGGAAAAAGCAGGCGCAACCAATGTATTTACATGAGATAACAAAGATACCAACAATTTAGTAGAAACGCATTCCACCGGAACACATCAAGAGCCGTCAAAGAACATCGACTTTTCTCTCAAATGCGTATGGCCTTCTCATTAACTATCAACACTTGTACATGCAGTCATGCACAGACACTGCTGCGAGGCCATGATTATTCAGTTCGACTATTGCGGGTCATCATATCGGACTTCTCGTTTCTATATATTGAGACAAAGCCATCCGGGACTCGGTGTTATGTCTGGCAGTGACTTGGCAAGAGTGGAGGTTTGGACATGATTGATATGAATGGGGGCCGCGGGTCGAAGACCAGCTTCAACATCAAGCTCTGGCTGCTGAACCTGTCTGCAATTACCTCTGTACGGCCGTTATCAAAGATGAAGATGAATTACCTCGTGAATTGTGTGGAAAATAATGACAATAATATCGGCAGAGCAGAAGTAGTAGGCTCCAATCGGCAGAAAGGAGAGAAAGGATACTTACCTTGGCAGCTCGTCTTAGCTTCATCCTGCTGCGACATCCATCATCAGTAGATGATCAGCTGTGAGAGCAGTCATTGTTGATGAATGGCGCGGAACAGGACTACTAGTCACCAGTACTGCGAAGAAGTGCGAGCTTGTCACTGGTGGTAAAAATATTTGTGATAAGAATAGGATAAAAGTGCCCAATTAATCCATCTTCTCTTTCAACTTTTCGCCGATTGCGATGATGGCGTCGGTCTGAGTTTCGACCCAGTCAAGCTCGAAGTCGGAATTTTTGCGCAGGATTTCGATGTCCTTGCGGATTGTCGTAAGCTCGCGATTTTGGAGGCAGAGTTCTGCCAAAATGTCATTTTTCGAAGGATGGACTCTGCGAACGAAGGCAGAGTTCGGAAAGAAGCCAAAGGCCACAAGAAAGTACGGCAAAAAAAGGAGGACCGCGAGGATGGCGAAGACGAGCGTGGCAAGCGCTACTTGGTCTGAGAAGGTCCATTCTGATGCCATTTTGAAATCCTTTCAATTGCAGCAGTACGGCTGAATTACAATTGTTGTTCGCTCTGTTAAGGAGAAGGAGAAGTAGAACGAGAGCGAAGAAGGCACCTTAATCCTAGCCCGAGATAAAGGTGCTAGGGCTCGAGGAAGGTGCAGAAACAGCACCTGCCCCTGCCATATACTTTGTGGAGTGAACAGGAGCAGTGAACTGCGACAATAAGAAAGAGCAACCAACAGGAGGCCAAAACGGATCCGCACCTGTAGTGCTCAGGCTGACTCAAAAATTACTTGAAATACTTAGGTAGGACTTGGGAACACCAACTCTCGGCTCAGGCTAGGAGAGCAGAAACTGCTCAGGTCCGCAGACAGAAATGGACTCTAGTTGGCTCACTTCTCGTCTAAGACTATAACTTAATGATAAGGCAGGCAAAAGGGGCATTCGTGTCCTTCGAAGCGAGGAGACGTGGATCGAGACCAAGAAGTGAGACTATTATCTCTTGACTGGCTATCAGCTTCGAGGAGTTATGCTGTCAACCCTAAATGCAGAGGGGATTACAATCCAAGCAAGAGTAAGTATGGAGGCGCAAAGGCGGAGAAAAGGCAATATATTGAATCGATTGCAAAACGAAAACTCTCAGAAAAACAGAGGTCCAAACCTCAAGGTTCAGCCGTATCCCGTTCGACATCGATCGAGTCAAATGCATATCGCGTCAATCCACAGAATTTTTCGCACAGATTCTGATCTGAGGCAGTCAAGGGCCATCCACAAGTTTTCTCGAACCGGAAACTTTGATCCCGCGAGCAATATATCTGTCTGGGGTCCCTTCATACTACCCCACTCGTATGATAATGCTTCATATGAAAAGTTTCTACGGGCTAGGTTGAATGACTTGAGACCACATTCAATGTTCTTGCCTCGAAGTTCTGGATGAAGGATGATCACGCGGAAATCCTCGGTGGGGTTCAGCGGTTCGTAGATCTCCGTAGCCATTGGGGAGAATTCCCGAATTCGTAGAAATCGTTTTATTCTGAGATTCAAGAAATTTTGAACGGTGTGTTTCTACCTATATAACGAGAGCCTGCTGCATGCTGAGCAGTGAGTGGTCAGTCTTCACCGAGCGACGTATCGTCAATTGGCTGTGATGAAGCAAACTGTGATTGGATACATGCATGACGAACCAATGATAACTTGTATGTGGATACAACATTTCCTATCCAAGTTTATCCATGATCGATCCAGATGCCAATTGACATTCAAGCCGAGATATTAGCTTCTTCTCGGTATTATTTCTCGAATCAGTCGACGTCTTTGCCGGCACATTGTCCCAGGTCTGAATAGTCCCAAACATCAACTCCCCGATAGCCAAGACATGCGTACAGAGAATCCCGAGCACAAGGAGAACAACTATAACAACAAAGCAGCACACTACACCTGCCGCATTCAAAAAAAACCACATATACCCACAGCTCGACCTCCTCATAAACTGGGAATCTCTCAAAGAACACCTCCCCAAAACACAATGAAGTGTGTAAAATCCGCCGCCCTTGTAGCAGTTCAAGAGCCAGAATAGCGATATAAAGAGCAATGAACAGATCCTGGTTCGTATGAGTGGTAATGTATGGTTGTATACGACTCGTGAAGCGGATGGGAAAGTGACTTTTACTGAATCGCCGGCGTGGTAGGGCCGAGGGAAGGGGAGGATGCACGGCGCTGAAGCCCCAAAATGCTAGGATCGAGATCGTAAGAAGCCAAAACAGAGGCTGTGATGCGTGTCCGAATACTTGTTGTTCGTGATCGAGAGCCATAACGTAATATCATGGGCATGAGGGACGCAGATAAGCCAAGAGGGAATGAAAACAAAGAAGCGAGCGAGGTAGCGACTTGGCGTTGAGTGGTGAGAAACCAAGGTGCAATTCTATAGCGAGCATTTTCTTGTAACCCGTCTTAAGAAGTCTCGAGGAGCAAAGATAAGTTGCTCCATAAGAGGGAATGAGAAGAGATCCTCCGCTGAGTGTTGGCAATCTTATTTGTTGGTGGCGCAGCACCGAAGCGAGCTCAGGGGCACAGCACTGATTCCCGTCTATTCACGATACCTGAACCTCCATCGAGATCGATCAACTCGCTCTCGATTCATGCGAAACACTCGTCATAATGATCGATGTTGAGTAGGTAACAGATGAACCCATAGACTATAGATGGGTCCGAAATATATTGGAGCAGCTCATCTCTTCTCATGCGAAAATCAGGCTATGTACGCGAACGTGCAGCTGCCACCGCTTCGTCTCAAGCATGCCTCTCACGACCGCTCACACAGCGGTCTTCTTCTCAGTATCTGCCAGCACATACGCTTCCTTGCTATGATCTTCGTCATCAAAGTCCGCTTCTCCTTTGGCCTCCGCAGGCAAAACGGGTATTTCATCTGTGCTATGCTCTTGCACTCTGAAGAAAGCTACGTAGAAAGTCGTGCAGCATGCAAAAGTCAAAATGAACCATGTGCTGAAGTACATTCCCTTGTATGAGATTTTGAGCCCGTCTAATCTCCAGACGATTGCAGCTGCAGCGGACTGGATTGACTTGTACCAACCAGAATAATGTGAGAGTGTAGCCGAGTTGTTCGACAATGAACCCATCAGCCAATAAGCATAGGCTTGAAAAGCTCCGTCATATATAGCCCATGCGATATACATAATGCAGTATCGAGCATATCGGCTTGATTCGGTCCTGCAAAGGATCCATTAGCTTCGAAATGTCTTCAGTCTGGGCTGCTTACATGTCAATCAGTGGTTCTGGAACAACTCCTCTGACTGAGTCTTTGACGAATACATAGCCACCTCCCCAAACTGAGAGCGTCAACACCAGAAGAGATATGATTCCCACACGCGCACGAAGAGCTCGTGTCGCATGTTTGGACTTGAAAGGGAAATCGAGCATGGTACCCATGACCCACACACCAATCATGTTGAAAAGATTGGAGCAAAGACCATTGAAGGATCGTGTTCGTAAAGTGAAGTTGGGAGCATTGAAGTCGTTGCGTTCTGCCAAGACATGAGAGTCGAACCTTTTCTCTGGATAAAAGACTTACGATAGGTGTAGAACCAGTTAGATGCCGCGAAGAAAGGAAACAGGCTCAAGAACCAAAGGTTGTTTCTCATGGCCTTGTACATTCCCTTCAACTCGGATCTATATCATCAGCATGGAACCCTATATTCCGGGTAGCTTGCGTTACTTACTGCCAGGTTGGTGCCAGAGGTAGGACAACACGGGTACCGTCCTCGCGAATGACTTGATCAGATGGGATCAACAGAAGAGGGATCAAGCATCCGCAAAGCATGATAACGATGAAAGCAATGAAGCTCCCATCATTAATGGTACCAGCTTTAGAGCTCCAGTTCATAGCCAGCGGGAGGATAGAGCCAATCACCCCGCCCATCTGAAAAATTGTCCAGAAGACAGAGAAGGAGCGGCCTTTCATGCGCTCGGTCGGATATCCCATGGTAACGGCACCTTGAGCAGTCCATAGCTACGCGAGATCAGCCGCAGTCACATTTGCCAACACAACATAATGTACCATGGCAGCAGAAAGTCCCTCAATGCATCCAGCTGCAACGATCCATCCAGTGGCCCGATCTCCGATATGTGCCGTGAGAAAGTATGCTGATGACAAGCAAGCATAGCCAAACCCTCCAAACATCAAGCAAACTTTGATGCCGACCCGATTGTAAATGGTTCCTCCGAAGAATGCCAGCGCAGCGAAAGCTGAGGGAGATTCAGCACACATAACCATGTGGATTTCATTCTTGAAACTCACTGGAATATATTGCGACATTGGCATTGGTAGATTGATATGTGTTGAGCAGACCTCCTCCGCCAATTCCACTGAGCGCACTCGACATTCCTCTTGATCACTTGTCAGTCTTTCACCCATGTACAACGGTCTCTATCAAACTCACACAGTTGCAAAGGCAGTGAGTCCAACCATTACTACCTGAGCCATGGGAGTACGGTATCGAGGAATTCGAACTCCAAGCATATGATAATCGGTGTTGAGTTCACTCGTGTGTCGCGTCTCGCTTTCCCCATTGGAGATCGACGTCTTGTCTGGCGATGCAGCCATGGTGTACGTGTGAAAGTATTGGCGAATAGTAAGTTTCTTGGTGATTTTAAACCTTGAAACCGAGCGCCACAATCTTATATGAAGCTTCAGAGGCTTGTCGAAAATGGGATGCATGCGCCTCTTGCATGGCTAGTTTCTCGACAAGGAGAATTGCAACGTTACGAAAGCTCAGATATGGGCGGAGAACGATACCGATATTGAGATAAGATAGAGGCGATCCGCTCACTAGATAACTTCCTACAGGCTGACAGAAGCTTGGTTGGTTGAAGTGTTGGCGGAGAGTGGGATGGGGTTGCTGTGCCTAATCTCAAAGGAGAGCATGAGCACACGACCAAAGCTACCCTGGTTGAAAAATGGAGAATCTTCCAGATGACTATCGACCCTGCCGTTCTTGAACCAATGCAATTGCAAACCATTTTTTATTATTGCGTTGAAGATTCAGGTCCTCGTCGTAGACAGACTTGGCAGATCCGGGGCAAGAACGACCTGAACGCTGCTTTTCTATGACAGAATTAGAATATTCGTGTCATGAGGATCAACCCAAGAAGCTACGATGTTAGATGATTAGTTCTCTTTTAGAGCACTGAAGTCATATTCTGTTCTCTATCTCTCACATCTCCAGAAATAGCGTACTGTTTTGGGAGGCATTTCCATCCATCTCACAGGGGAGCGTATGCGAGCAGCGCTGCTTTTCTAGCGATGCCATGCCTGAAGATACAGCACACCCAAGTCCAACTCCAACTAGCACTGCAACTCAAGCACTGGTCAACGCTGAATATCCTCGCACCTTTCCGTTGCTTCTATGTACCATTCCAGAATTTCCTTCTTCAATTTCTAAACGATGCAACAATGTTCTAGCGAACCGAGTACACATCGACCGCTGCCTGTCATCTTGAGTCGCGGCCAAGATATGTCAGAACTCTATTGGCGGACGACGTCACCCCGCTTCATAAATCCGTCTTACTTTCCTACAACCACAACTTCACTGCCCATTTCTTCCGCAATCTGACTTCACTTCATAATGACGGCGGTTGAAAGACGTTCATCTGTAAGCTCCTTCGCGAGCACGAATCCAGAACGGAGACAGTTCAATCGCATCAAGAAGGCTGTCACAACTGGCGATGTGTGGGGTGATCTCAACAGTGATCTGCCTAAACCACTAGATAAACGCTTCATTGATGTCAAGAAACGACTCGTTGTTCCCGAGGACTATGCTGCTCTTCAAAATAGCTGGGAAAGACTTCAGGCCGCATTACAAGATAAGGCAGCGGAGATAGAGGCTGCGGGACCTGAGGTAAGGCATCGAACAAGCATGAAATCCAAATAATGGGGCGAGGCTGATATGACTATCAGTATATTCCCACCGTTGATTTCACATCTATCCAACCAGATGGGAAGTTCCCAAAGAACGTAGCAGATCTCATCAGGTCCAGAGGCTGCTGCGTCGTCCGTGGTGTCGTCAGTCGTGAGCAAGCGCTCGACTGGAAGGGAAAGTTGATCGACTATGCCAGACGTCACCCAGCGATCGCTGGAACACCACTGCCCGAAAACGATCCTCAGTGGTGGAAGGTATATTGGACTCAGCCTCAACTTCAAGCCCGAAGTCACCCATCTGTCATCGCTTGTCAGATAGCGATGAGTAGATTATTCTCCTGCAGTGAAGATGTAGAAGTCGATCTCAGCAGCCAAGCTATCTACGCTGATCGCTTCAGAATTCGATATCCGGGTGATTCCAGAAGTCTTCCAGCACACTTGGACAATGGCTCAATCGAAAGATGGGAGGATGAAGAGAATAGTCAGACGTTCCGGGCGATCTGGGAGGGACGGTGGGAAGAATACGATGCTTGGAATATCGATCATCGTGCTGAAGCTGTCGTTGACCTCTACGGAGGACCAGGTGCTTGTTCTGTTTTCAGAAGTCTTCAAGGGTGGTTGAGCTTGTCAGACAACGCACCTCGCCACGGAACGTTGGAGCTGTTACCAGACATCAAACTTTCCACAGCCTACATTCTACTTCGCCCATTTTTCGACCACAATGGAAAGCTAGATATGAATTCAGCATACTTCTATGGCGCAGAACCAGGCATGGGACAGGTCTTGAAAGATTCTTGGCACCCGGGACTTTTCATGAACAAGACCATCGTCTCTGCCCCGGAAGCTGGGCCGGGTGACTATGTGTTCTGGCACTGCGATGTAAGTTTTCGTCGAACAGGTTCTAGGAAAAGCTGACGGCATCAAAGATGGTCCATAAAGTTGAGGAGATCCACGAAGGGACTTCAGACTCATCCGTTGCCTATATTCCGGTTGTTCCCCTCTGCTCATACAATATCAGCAATCTGGTCGAGCAGCGAAAGGCGTTTCTCGAGGGTGTGCCTCCGCCCGATTTGCCCTCCAAGCACGGGGAGGAAGAGGAGAAGAATCACACTGACAGGGGTCGACCTGAGGATATCTTGACTTTTGAGGGGAAACGAATAATGGGACTGGAGCCTTTCGATGTCGCTGAACCAGGAATTACAGCAGGCCAATCAGGGATTCGCAAAGTGGCGAACGAAGCTTTAGGATTTTAGGCTCAGGTGTAGTTCATTCACGACGTCAGTCTGGTTCTAGGTTCTCTCTCCTGGGACTGTTCTCTTGTTGCAACACAACTCTATCTTCAAAGAACAAGCTTTCAAATCATTGTGTTTGGCAATAAAGGCGAAACCTGATATTAAAAATTTACAAAGTATTGTTTACTTCACTCAAAGAACAATGTCTTTGTCTTATAAATGGATAGTGATTCCTGGGCGAAGGGGGGGGGGGGGGGGGGGGGGTTGCCTGGTATTTCATATTGTCCTGCACAGCGAGATAATTGGGCATGAGAGTCAAGAGCCTGCATTCCTCTCTAATCTACTCTATTTAGTTGCTATTCGTTCCAGCACACCATTATGGACCAGCCATTCACTTTTGGTGTTGAACTGGAGATGCTAGTCGCTCTAGTTCGGGAAGGGCAACAGCATCCGGATCCCACAGAGTCACGTATTGTTATCTTCCCAGCTACCGACGATGTCATGGACATAAGCAGGAATAAAAACATCGATAAATCCCGAGTCTCAGCTACTTACTACCTGAATAGGGTCGCTGGAGAATTTTCACGCATCATAAGGGAAGCAGGCTTCACTGTGGCCGAGAAAAGTTCAGACACAACGGGCTGGGCAGTTGTTGGAGATACGAGTCTCTGCCATCCTCCACATGGGGATCGAGAAGCAGATACCGAAGGGTACGGATGGTGTGGAATCGAGATCAAGACACCCGCTCTCCTATTCACTCCTGGATCTCTGCAACCAATCAGAAATGTCTGCACTCTCGTGCAGAAAAACTTCAAGATCCTTATCAACGCGAGCTGTGGACTACATGTTCACATCGCACATGGCAATTCCGGCTTCTCAACTCACAACATTGCCAAGATCATAGCGTTCATCTACACCTTCGAACCTCAGATATCCAGCTTGCACCCCATTTATCGCTACACCCACGAACATGGCAAGACCATGCGCGATACCTGTAACTTCACACAACAGTTCCAGAAAACATATGGGGAGAGACCGTCAACATTGATGGCCACCACTAGGATCCTTACCTTGACTCGACACAGAGACAAGGCACTGAGAACGGAACTCGCACACCTCGTACCCACAAAAGGCAACGGCAAGAATGGGAACTACAATTTCAACGGGATCTCCTTTCTGCAACTCGACTATCCTAAACCTACGATCGAGTTCAGACAGCATGAAGGGACCATGGATGGAGAACGTGTCTTCCAGTGGGTCAAGCTGGTCGTAGGCATGGTCTCCTTCATCGAGAACGAGGAGCATGGAGCGTTTGTCAACTTACTGACGAAAGCCACAGACAAGGAGAAATGGGAAAAGTCAGGTGATGGTCAAGATGCTCAGAGAGAAGCTGAGATGGAGCCGATACCTGCTGATAGGTTTTTCACTGTCATCGTCTTGCTTCGTCACATGGGTCTCAACGAACAAGCAGATTACTACCAGGACAAAGTATACAAACACAACATCCCGATGGTCATTCCTTTTCCGCAGACGAAAAGTAGCAGTGGCTTCAAGTGGAAGTATCAAGGAGGCCGCAGAGCTGCCGATGTCAACAGCCCTGACCACCTGAGAGCTAGCTCATCGCTTGAGGCGGATCTTTGAGAAATTCAGAATTGTGAGGCTGGCAACTAGGATGGCTGGAGAAGATTGGAACTTCGATAAGGACCATCCCATATGGCCACCTCATAATAAGATTCCTGGATACGTGGAGGAGAGTGAGGACGAAGCGAGCGATGCGAGTTAGTGCCAACCCTTTCCTCGCAGAATTTTGGCCTTAAAATCAATGAAAAGTATGAAATGTCCAATATTGTTTCTTGAGAAGGTTTTCCTTTCCGTAATTGACTACGAACCTAACCATGATTATCTGTCCCTTAGAAGTGACTGATCATGAAGGTGGGGAACATTAATATAACGCCGTGACGGTCACTATCAGAAAACATGAACTTGGTGAATAGGTTAACCAATCTGCACATGAGATTCATCGATCTTGTACTTATTAAACTTACGAGCTTATTTGAGATCATGTTAGAAGAAATGTAGGCTTTTATGGCGGAAAAGTTTTCAAGTGACGTGGGAAAAGGAGTACCCTTTCGGGGCTCTTAGGCGATACTAATGCTTTAGCCGTATGCCATTCCACAATCCTGCTCCATCCTCTATTGCATTATTCAGCTGCCAGATTCCAATTTCTAAGACCCTCAGGTAATCGTCTCTTCAATTCTGTTCGAATTAGAATCTAACTTTGAACTCTTCGCCATCATGGAAATCAGCCACCACCAGACAGGAGAATGCCCACGAAATTGTCAAGACCAACAACGAAATATGGTAATCGGCGAACCTTTCACTCGCCCAAATACTTTACTGTTTTACAGCATGTTCCAGCCGAGATCATTCAGGTTATCGCAAGCTACCTCTCTCTATCCGCAGCCGCATCATTCTCGCTCTCCTGTCTTGCAGTCAGGAACATAGTGGGCACCCAATACGTCACAAAAATCAGCCACTGCGCAAGAAGATATCACGAGATCCGATACAATGAGCAAGATACCTCTCCGGAATTCCGGAAGACCCGAAAGGAATCAGGTGAATACTTGACACTTTTAGGACAGGGTCTCCCGGAGCAACAGGTTGCGTGTATTCTTTGCTTGAAGTTTCACAGACTCAAGTATCCAACCACAATCACAGACCGAATATTCAGAGCAAAAAGTCAAGATTATGCGCCTGCTTGCTTCCTGTATGATAGAGTGATACAATTGGCGTGGTACCTCAGACAGGAGTTTAGCAAGCCTCTGTTCCAGCAAATGTTGGCATGGAGCCAGGGCATTACAGATATCACCAATTGGTGAACCTTGCTTTGCCAGGGTCTGGGTACTTGTGCTGTGATGAAAGTATTATCAGTCTGAGGAGGTAGCTGTAATGCGCATTGTCATGCCGCCTTTCAAGGTGATGCTGGTTGACGGATCGCTCTTTATCCGTAGACGGCTCACTGTCCCTGTATTCCCGAAGCCACTGCAGCGTAAACAGTATTCTAGGCAGCGAAAAAATCGACTCCGCGTATGCGTTCATTTAATTCTGGTCTGGAGAGCACTACCCTTTAAATTGCTCGAGATAAGATTTGAACTTACAACCTAAACATCTTCAGAGTTCCGCTCTACCAGGTTGAGCTTCTCGAGCTATATATAGAGCTTGTTAAGCTATACGCATCACATATTTAAGTGATACAAGGGCATGTAGTCATTAAGGTGGATTTGGAAACGGGGACCGAGTTCCAAAGCGAGTGGAAGACAGTGTGTATTGAAGGTGTTCCGGAGCATGAAAGCTCCCCATTTGCACAATGCCCGGCTTGTTTAACGACGTACAAATTCAACTTTCGGAGCTATGGGAAACAGGGTACCTTGGTATTCTGTACTGCTTGGACAGAACTTGGTCGGGGTCCGTCGAGTGCTTGTTGGAAATCTCTCGGCATGCCACATGCAATTGCAGCGCCACCTTCAGCGCAACAGACTCGACAAGAAGCTTCTACTTTTCAATCTGAAGATTAGTATGTGCCTGGATCTGGACTGTGTGTGAGGGACATCAAAACTCTGTTTCGTGCGGCACAGAACGGGTCATTGATCTGTCGAATTGGATGGAGGGTTCAAGACCTGCTTGACAGGAAATGATCTTCATATCATAACAATGTCTACTTTGATAGCCAACAGTGTTGAACATGAGACAAACTCACCTTCTAGATACTGGAATGACTAAGGTCACGATAAAGGTGTTGTGTGATTATTAATGCCTTTTCTGAGGACAAAGGTGCGACAACGAGATACTTCATGAAAGGTTGTAAAATGCGAAGTGCTGCTACTTGACTCGGCTAAAGGTAGTGATGGGGTAAGTAGGTACGGGTAACAAAACTAAGTCCCGAAAAGGTCAATTAGCATAGATTCCCTAACATTGCAAGACATATAGGCCATTGCGATTGCAAATTGACTCGAATATAAGTAATAAACAAAGCAGGGGTCTCGTAAAGGGGCCTTTAGCGAGCGAGCCGCTTACTTTGGCGAGACGCCATGGCACGCAGATCCCGCTGTACGTAAGCCCTGTACAATGTGGGCAGCGAGATCTTGTCACATCACAACTATCTGTTCGAGTCTGTAGCTGCTGCATATTCACTTATTGGACTTTTCCCTGCATAATTATCCGCATACGCTATCTGCCTTCGGTGATCATTCCCAGTGTCTGCCAACCAGCCATGAAATTCCAAAGAGATCGGACGATTGAATCCCACAGAACCCGTTGACCACTTCAGCCTCGTTGGAATCTCCTTGAATTCAAATACCTCAAAGCCGAAACCGTCGATCGAAGCCATGCTGCGAAGTCAACTGAACGAAAGTCTCGGTCCGGATATGCATACTGGAGAAGGTGGTGGCGATGGACGGCCTGAGGACAAAGACAAGGACGGATCTCGTCGAAGACGAGCAGCCTCGAAATCACCTTCAAAGGCACGATCTCTATCAGATGGAGGTCCTCCGATTCTATCTCCGTCGCCCAAATTTCGAGAGCCCGAAAAGCGGAAATCAAAGGACGACAGTGCTATCGAGGGTAGTCCGACAACACCACGGCGGCCTGCCTTCCCACGCGGCCTTTCGCTGCAGATGCCGGCACGAGACCTGATGTCCCCAAGCACATCCGCAGCATATCGCGTACCTTTGTCTCCAAAATTGGATCATTCACAAACATATGGGTCGCCAACAAGTGTTCTTCCAAGGAGGTCGCGAGGTTTGGAGTTCTCTCGATCAGCCACACATCTCCACAATTCGACACTCGCCGAATCGTCTCCAGATTCCTCACCAACCATAACGGGACGGGCTATGAACATACCAAACAGGAAGAACGGTTTGCACTTCTCAGGCGGCCTCGACTCCAACAACATCAACTCTAGCTCTTTATGGTCTACCATGGGAAATGCGGATCGAATGACCGTCTCGAGCTCTTTGGGAAGTGTGAATATGATGATGTCGGAATCTTCGAGTAGCAGCTCCGACGACGATGTCCTCATGGACGCCGACGATATTGACGACTCGATACTTTCGACCCCACAAGTCAACAAGATGAGCGGTCCTTTTGGCGGTCCGCAGCCTAGTCCAGGCACCGGCTGGGTTGGACAGTCACCCGCCGTGAACTCTCTGATGTCCTTTGCCAGGCTTCGACACCAAAAAGGCAAGAGCAGAAAGAGCTCCAGCAGTGGCAGCGGCAACTCGATGGTGAGCCCGAGTTCGAAGTCCCCTCCAACGACGCGCAATGTCGACGGTATAAATGGATACTTTGGAAGGGAAATGACGTCGGAGGCTATGCACAATCGTCGCGAGAGTATATCTTGGGCTGCAAACCAACTGCACATATCTGGGGGAAGCGAAAGCGACGATGGCACGTTGAAATCTACTCTGGAGCATGTAGACGGCATGAGTCCAAAGGTTATTCGGAGGGCTGTGACAAGGAGGGGTAATATGCTGGTATGCAACGCGCCCTCAGTATTCGACTCTGGTACTGACAAGATGTACAGCCCAAGACGAAAGGATTCGCTAGGATTCGAGCAGCACTCGCAGAAGAAAGTGCCCCCGTCGAAACCGAATTCCGCCGCGAAGCAGAAGTTGTCCGCCTTACAAGAGAGAGTGACATGGAATCTGAACCCCGCCACCATTCAGTGTCCAATACCACGACTACACACTCCTCCCCTACCATGGTATGTCGAGATCCCAATAGCAGGATCACAGTTCTCCTATTTCAAACTTTGATTTCGGTCCTGATATACAGTCTCGAGCTTTTCTGTGAACTTTACAAGCACTGGAGACTAATTTTGGCATCTTGCGCAGGGACCTACCACACAAGACTCGTTGGAGGGTATACCAGAAGATGAAACAATGACAGATCTATCTCAGGGACTATCTAGCAGCTTCAAGCAGCACGCCATGAAGAATTCGAAGGGCAAGGACTTTTGGGAGACCTTCAAGGATGATAGCAATCGTACACCTCCACCACCACAATTCCTCCCTCGAGGCTCCTCTTCCGGCATCAGCGACATTTCACTCGACTCACCCTCTCTTTCCAACCCTCCAGTGTTCCCCAGCATGTCGAATACTTCCGATCATGCCCCATCTTCACCCTCAAGATCTTCTACTCCTCAACCACAAACGGGACCTACGAGAGAAGAAATCACACGGAAGGTCAACAATAAGCGCAGAAGAGACGACGACTTCGACCCCACAAGCTTTAAGCGTCGTGCTGTCTCTCCAGGCATGAGTGTACATAATAGTCCTATCATGCAGAGTCCTATGCAGAGAGATCTTCAACCATGGGGCAGCCGCCCACCCAGCAATGGGGATGGGAAGCAGGCCAATGGAGGTCCGAAGAGAGTTGGGTTTCAGGGAATGGTGGATACCAACGATGGCTTGATGAAGATGAGCATCGAATGATCGCAAGTGTACTATTAAAATTGTCCTTGGCTTGGAGTTAATCGAGGAATGGGCGGGCATCGCTGGCGTATGGGATTCTTCCATTTTCGAGGGACTAGGAAGAAAATGATACCAATAAATACTGATACTCTTGAACTCCTCGACTTGCATTTTCGTTCAAACAAGTGCTCCAGACACGCTAATCCTTGTTTCAAGACCAGATTGTTGGGCTTTTATCTTCCCACCAGCAAGATCACCTTCCAGAAAGAGCTACAAGAGCGAGTTCCTCTGATAGATTTTCAGATCCTGGCTAAATACGAGATTCAGAAAGAGCTTCATCGGCTGAAGGAACTTCAGCGTCAAAACAAGCGGCCGCCCAGCCCCACTCTTGACATCGAAACCAAGAACTTTCAGTCATAAAGTCCCGATATCGCAATGCAAAGCCTAGATTCTTGTATATATAAAGTCCGAAAGATTAACTGCCCGCAGGCTCAATAGACAATATCATCATTCAATTAGCTATTTTTTCGATGGAACAAATGTCAAAATGTCAGAACCAACATTCATAATTCTCGGCGCCGGCGTCATAGGTCTTACGACAGCCCTCGAGCTCTCAGCCCGTCACCCATCATCCAGCATCCTCATCCTAGCAACACATCTCCCTGGCGACAGACATATAAACTACACGTCTCCATGGGCAGGAGCTAATTGGCTGTCTGGAGCTACTGATAATGGACGAATGGAAACGTGGGATGAGGTTACGTATCGGAAGTTTGAGCAGTTGGCCGATGGCGTGAAAGAGGCTGGTGTGCAAAGGATGAATATTCAAGCTTTTTATGATAGTGAGATTGAGAAGGCGGGGATCTTGAGTAAAGGAACAGGAAAAGTGTGGTATGAGGGTTTGACCGGGTTGAGGTGTAAGTAGTGGGTGATTTTGACATATTTTGGAGTTGTGTTTTGTCTTCAAATCCGATTTTGACTAATGGATTTATAGGGATGGGGAAAGAAGAGTTGCGAGAAGGTGCGGTTTTTGGGTATGAGTGCGGTACTTTCATCATCAACGTACAGGTCTATTTGCCTTGGTGAGTTCCCTTGTTATTTCCATCCGTCAATATGTCAGCATTCTTCGAGAAAGCCAAAATTTGCGGACTGGGGAGCCGAACTTATTTGGTATTTGAGCTTCTACGTTCTGCGTGGCGCGAGACCAAAGATTGTTATACTAACAAAGCACCCCAGGCTACAAAACGAATGCCTCAAAAAGGGCATCCAAATTCACCGCAAAACAATACCCTCCATAAGCTCTGTCGCCGAGAGCTACCCTCATGCCAAAGCAATCTTCAACTGCACCGGCCTGGGCTCCTTCTCTCTTGGCGAAGTCCAAGACAAGACCATGTACCCAACCCGAGGTCAAATCATGCTCGTCGAGACACCTGAGGTGCCTTTGACGAGGATGTACTTCCGTTCACCACAGCGTGTCAACAAAGATACGACATATGTCTTCCCGCGGAATCCTGGAGGAGGTGTCATTCTTGGTGGGTGTAGGTTTGATGGCGAGTGGGATGGTGAGGTGGACCTGGAATTTGCGGAGGATATCAAAAGGAGATGTTGTGAGCTTGCGCCGGAGTTGGGAAGGCCGGAGGATTTAAGGGTGTTGCAGCACGGGGTGGGTTTGAGACGTGAGTGACCTTCCGAATTCGCAAGGCCCATGGCAGGATAGAGATGTAGCGAAGCATTGGACAGTCAACTTTTACTAACCTCGAGTAGCCGGTCGCAAAGGCGGACCTAGATTGGAGAAAGAAATCGTTGGAGATAAACTTGTGGTGCATAACTACGGTGCTGCTGGTGCTGGCTATCAAGCTTCATGGTGGGTGCCTCTCTGGCACGAATGAATAGATGTCTGTGCTGACACGTCTTCAGGGGAATGGCAAAGGAAGCTGTGGACTTGCTGACGCAGGACTCAAAACTGTGATCCTACTCCAAAATAGGCTCGTGGTCTCGTTCAATCGAAGCTCGACTGAGTTCAGAACAGATATTGAAGGGCTAATGAGCACCATATCAAGCGAAAGTCTCAAATCGCAAGCACTGACCCAAAATTGGGCTCAAAGCAAACATTATCATTACTATACTAAATCATGATCGATGACAGCCATCACTTAGGTGCGTAAATGAGCGCAAGCTGGTCAATCTCATCTCCATCCTGTCCATTGAACCCAACAATTTGCCACCCAGTCGGCGCAGAGTAAGTCGCGCAATCCGAGGTCGATGTACCGGAAGCGAGAGTGCGGCCAGTGCTCGTGGTAGCGAGAATGTAGAAGATTCTCGTCTGGCTGTCCTTCTGTCCTTGGCACAATTTTGCAGAAACCCAATACTCGGTGCTTGCAAGAGTTAAGGTCGAAGCGGTTCCGCCAGTTCCACCGTGTGTGAAGGTCTGGCCGTTGCTGAGAGTCAGGCCGACGGAATCGACGCGAGAAGCTCCCCGGAAGGTAAGCACAGAGGCCTTGGGCGAGGCTGGAAGAGATGGGAGGTCGTTGAACCAAGTACCGTGGGGTCCTCCGAAGTAGTTGGATTGTCTGAAGGAGGAGCTGACAGTCCAGGTGTAGTTCACAAGAATTGGATTGTGGTCGCTGAGGACGTTACCGTCTGGCTGTAGGAACTTGGAGGACTCGTAGTTGAAGTTTGTGGCCTCGAGAGTGAGTTGACGAGATCCTCGGTAGAAGACTTTGTCAACGGTCTCGCAAGTATTGATGAGCGATGGGTTATCGCAGATTGTCTCCACCGTGGGAATCACGCCACCGCGGGACAGCTGGACGAAAGCATCTGTCATTCCGTTCTGCTCGACAGGTTAGCATTTGTCACAACTCAGCGCTGGAACGAGACGGGCGGCGAGATCGAATCGCGAGGCTGTAAATGACGGATGAGAGTATACTTACGTTCGTAGCAAACACGTTCGGAATATCGGCGCTACGAGTGTACCTAGAGTTGGTGTCTCCGAAAACGAGCACGGCGTTCCCAACAGACCAGACATTGATGTAGTCAGAAACTTCTTGCAGATTGGCAGCACGTGCTACCAGATCCCCGGGCTCGGTTCCAGCATCAGCATGCAGGTTGTAAGTATCGATGTAGACTCCCTCAGAGATCAGAGTTCGCATAAATGTGAATCCCTTTGGGGTCAAACAATCAGCCGATGAAGCATCAGAACAGACGTTCCACTTCTTCCTGGTGAAGTTGATCCAATCGAAGTTTGCAAGTGTGTTCAAGCCACTACCGAATGGCACCCCGCCTGATGTTGCAGTACGGTATGGATGATCATCATTGGCATAGATAGACGCATGGTAGTTGAAATCTGACAGAGTCAGTTATTGTGCCGATGAAACATCGAGCTTGAGCTGACCTTCTTGCACATGAACGATATCATAGTCATACTTGGCCAGCAGCGTTCCGATCAGAAGTGAGTTTGTTGTCTTGTCTCCAGGAACATCATTTCCATTGAGAATGGCCGGAAGTCCAGCAACATTCATAGTGAGAACATTGAAGTCCCCAGTCGTTGCGGCAGCTGAGACGGAAGAAACAAGGCTGGCAGCGGCTGCTGCGAGGCTAAGAGTAAGACGAGCCATTTTGAACTAGACAGATGCTGAGCTGGAAGCGATGCTGTTCTTCTGACTTGAGGCGACAATGGGAGGGGGGGTGTTCAGTTATATACTCGATCGAGGTCGCTGCGCTGGCTTCTCTCCGGAAATTGATGCTAACCATTATGATGAAGACCTTCCCCTCACGGTCGATCATTGTTCAGGGATAGATATAAGTCATCTGCAGGATCTATCCGCACTTCTACCTTGATATAGGGCTTGCCCCGACATCGTCGGGAATCATCCGGCAATCACTCAACAAACTCCGGGGCCGAGGGACATGTAGAGATTATTCTTGGCAAGTGATCAGAATCCTCTGATAGATACTCCAAGAACAGATACAAGGTAAAAAGGTTCCATTCGATAAAGAATGCGACTGGCTCGAGCTTGCTGCATCGAAGCTTTTGCAAAATTCAAAAGCCGCATCTCGCGCATCGTTGACTGAGATCCCTCCACACTCGTGCGAAGAAGGAGGGTATGATTGGCTTATAGCGAGAATTCAGAATTCCAAGAATTCGGTGATGTTTCTGGATCCAGAATTAGAGTGCGGGAGTCCTTCCAGAAGAGAGGTTGGTCCCTGCCAAGAGATCGATTCGTGAGGGGATTTACCAGGGGGCCTGGTATCGCCAGATTTGCACGTGCACGCATGAATGGCTTCAACGCTGCTGCTTTCAGGAATCAACTTGACACGTTTATTCCTGTATTATCCCCAAAAATGGACCGATCCTGAACTTAAAGCTGTGATTGAAGAAGAAAGGGGCGAAGGATTTGGGGCTGAGAAACTCTCTGTCGTGACAGGCGAGAAGGTTAACTGCCGTGGCCCGTTGCCAAGGAAGCAGACTGCCTTGAAGAATCATGCTTGGCTCCTGCTCGCTTACTCTTCCAACCTCCTCGCCGTTTGCTGTTGTTCGCAAATTACGGAGGTAAGCAATCGACAGTCAAATGTTCCCAAGCGGCTTCTGGTGTACTTTGCACGCTGGGTTTCGGATGCATACCGTACAAGAACATTTACTCGATCAAGAGGAGGTTAAGGTTCTCAAAGTGCTCGTCGACCGGCGACCATGCGCCTTCTTTATATGTCACGTCATATAGCCTCAGGACCCTAGCATGCTGCCAGAAGCGAGCAAGTTCACGGACGTTACGCATCGCCCTCGGTCCGGACTCCTGAATGTCCGGATCTTCAACCCCATTCCAGCAAGTCTGAAATGGATCACCAGTTTGAATGGAACCCCGCGATCGACCTTGGTTGGACTTTGATAGGTAGGTAAACACACCTCGCTTATGACACTGTCAAACGGCCAGCGGCTTCAGAGCACTTCGCTTTCTCTGATCTATGACCTTCAGACTTCATCGCCATTCCTTCTCCCAACAGACTCGACATGTATGAACTCTCCAGCTTTCCCTTCTACATCATCTGGAATGCGCGACTCGACTTTGGCTTTCTTCAAGTCTTCGTTATGTAGATATTGTCCAATCATGAACAACAGCCAGAATGCGACGACAAGAGATGTATTGATGGTGTAGCCTTTTCTCCATTTCGGTGCTATTGACTGTCAGCTTGAGAATAACGAAGATTGACAAAATAACTACCTTCGATTACGGGGAAAACCGTGATGGGATACCAAGAAAAGAAAGCCCACCCCATCGTCATCTGTAATTCCCTGGAGTTAGCAGACATTATGATAATCATTCGACGGGACGCAAGGGAAGCATACCATGGCTCCGGTCACGAAAGCTCTTGCCTCAGCATCATCTTTCATGATGATATTCACCCATGGAAACAGGATCGGTGTGACCGCAGAGGTCAATCCAAGAAGGAAGTTGGCAGTGACTGCGAGCACGAGTTAGTTCCAAGTAATGGCGGTGTGATGAGGAGAACCTACAATGCAATCCATCTGGAATGTCCCAAACTAGGAGACAGATATTGCAGAACAGTAATATGGCACACACAGCAGTGAATATAGACCACAGTGGATATATCATGCAGAGCGAGGTTGCCAAAATTGCTGATACAACTGCGACTGCTTGGACACCAGTTGGAATTGTGTTGATTTGTGCAACCGACCATGTTCCGTGTGTCTTGGCTTCTGCCTTCAGCCAGAGAGCCATTTGTCCAGTTGCGTAGGAAGAACATTGAAAGCTGACGCGGTCAGTGAAACATATTTATCAAAAAACTTGCATGTACAGGACAACTAGCATGTGAGGCTTACCAGATGTAGGTCAACACTGCGATGTACAGGTGCCACTTCGTAAAGACTCTCTTCAACATAGCCTTCCCGATCTTCTTGCTCGGTCTGACACCATCGTCGACCATTCTCTTTCTTGCTAGAGCATGCTCTCTGTCAGTCAGGTAGAACGGCTTTGGTGAAGCTGGTAGACCTGGAAAGATAAAGTAACTAGCGAAAGCGATTGGAAGACTGATACAGCCATCGATGATGAAGAGCCATCGCCAGCCAGCCATACCATGAACGCCGTTGAGGTTGTTGTACGCTGCAGCTTGGAGGTATCCACCAAACATTGCTCCCAAATTGCTTGAGATATACCATACTCCACAACGCTTGAACAGTTCATCACCACGGCTGTTTACATGTCAGTCTCAATTAGATGAAATGGATGATGAGTTGGAAACACTTACTACCAGGATGACAAAATGTACATCGATCCAGAAGCGGCAGGTGTTTCGAGAACTCCAAGCAAAAATCGAATACCGTAGATGTCCCTTTCGTGCCGAAGCCTGCACTGAAGGAATGTGACAACAGACCACGAGACCTCCATAGTCGGGACATACCACCGCGTAATGGAAGGACGCGATAGGATCAACATCGATGGGATTTCGAAAACAAGATAGCCGATATTATAGAAAGTACCAAACAATGAGTACCTATATCGTTAGACTTCATTTCATGTATTCGAGCAGGACCGGCACATACTGGTTGCCATTCAAGTTGAGATCCTCCTTCATACCAGAGACATATGCATTATTGATATTCGAAGAGTCGAGCCATTTGAGGAAAACTTTTCTGAGATTAGCTTTGCCTCATCAATTGAAATTTATTGTAGGCACTTACACATGAGACAGCAAAAGGGCATAAGCGTGTAGTCGAGCTTTCTTAGAAGTTTTCGCTCTTCCGGCGAGTAATGGCTCGGATACCAATCAAACATGTAAAGCCATGCTTTCCAGAAAGAGCGGTCAGGAGCTTTGTTGACTGTAGAACTGGCGATGACTTCTTCGGTAGAGTTTCCCTTTGTCTCGGCTTCTTGTTCTGTCCGGTCGTTGGAATTCGCCATGGTTGAAGTGAAGAATTATATTATGAAAGGTTGGCTGCGCTGTCGAACTGAGAGGTCTTTGCCATAAGAATATGGGATCTTCTTATGTATACTAGGAATTCGATTGCCATGGAATTAATGGACAGCTGGACTAGCTGCAAAAATGGGGAAGTGTGGGTGGCACGCGACCCCGCGTTTGTGGTGTGCTGGGGAAATATCGCCGGATTATTGAGAACGGGGCATGGGCTCAGAAATCCGCGAATGAGCAATGAAAAGGTGCTTCGTCTGCAGCTCAATTGTAGTGTATATAGGAGTGCTAAGTCATGACGGGAATTCGGGGTTTTTGTAGCGGGCGTCAAACGCGATTTCCGACCATGCATGAAGATCTACCGAAGGCCGAAGGCAATCCGCTGGTGATCCCCAATCGTTACGCGAGGCTGGTACTCATTGCCTTCTGTTAGTTAGATCGAATTGTGCCAGGCAAAGTCCAATCATAATGGGATGGTACAAGATTTACAATTGTACGTGTATGTATCCTACAGCAACTCCTGACACAAGAAAAGCCACTTCCTCAAACACAAGCCGATATTTACATCGAACATCTATCTTCTCCATACAGAGATAATGGCTCAAATTGACGTCCATATTCGAGTCGCAGATAATGCTCTGAGGGAGGACACTTCCATTCTTGACAGCGAGAACCTCAAAGGCCCAGCGGTAGTCATTTGCGAGAAAACCGAGGAGACGACACGAAGTGTGCTGAAAACATCGCTAGAGTCGAAGTCTTTCGACACCGAGTTGCAAGATCTATTTTCTGAAAACATCTATGCCAAAGCCTGGCGAGTTGCCAAGAGAGACCTTGAAAATAACGTAAGGTGTGTGTCGAGTTCTTTTGTCCGCCATACTAATTCTCAAACAGAGTCCACCAAAAGTATATCCAGAGTTCGTACCTCAGATTGGCGCCGGTTATGGCCGCTACACACTTCGGGAAGCAGACTTCTGGACTTGTGGCTTCTTTCCAGGAACTTTGTACTCTCTTCTCGAGAGATTATCGCGATATCCGCATGCCATCCCTTTTGTCAGAGGGACTCAAATAGACGGACTACAAGGCTTGGAGCTCAGTCAGGAGAATCTGTTGTCTCTGTGTCGAACTTGGGCAGAGCCCCTACATTCCATGACTGGGAGGACAGACACTCATGATCTGGGGTTCATTGTGCAGCCAGCACTGCAGTTGGACTGGGAGCTTACCGGAAATAGACGGAGCTTGAACTCTCTTATCACTGCTGCGAATAGTCTTGCAACTCGGTATGACGAGAAGGTGAGAGCGATTCGGAGCTGGGACCTGATCAACAAGAAGGACTTGAAGATTATTTCCATGGACGAAAACTTCATTGTCATTATTGACAGTCTTTGCAACCTGGATCTCTTATTTTTTGCGTCAACACATTCGGACTCCGATCGATTGGCTCTCATCGCCAAAAGGCACGCAAAAACGCTGCTACATACGCATCTCCGACCCGAGTCTTCGTCAGCACCATCCAGAAGCGAGTACCAGGGCCAGCTTTATTCTACATGCCACGTTGCGAACATCGATCCAAGGACAGGACAAGTGAAAGGACGCATGACGGCTCAGGGCTATGCGAACAACTCGACTTGGAGTCGTGGTCAAGCTTGGGCAATTCTTGGATACGCACAGACTTACAATTGGACCAAAGACAAGACTTTTCTAGATGCAGCATGTGGTCTGGCAGAATACTTCTTGCAGAGGCTTGGATCACACCATGAAGTTCCATGGGACTTCGATGCACCAGTCGAAGATCCGGAGCATCTGGTAATGGACTCATCTGCTGGGGCCATTGCTGCCAATGGTATGCTTATCATCTCTGAAGCTCTCGCCATGACACAACAGCCCATTCTCTCGAAATCCTTCCAAAATTACGCTTTGAGACTGGTGAAGAATCTTTTGACATATTCTCTGGCGGAGGAGAAGGCACGGTTTGCGATTGCTTCTCGCCAAAGGGGAACCGGCAACATGGATGAATTGATCGTTGAGGATGTGATTCCTGGCCGATACTTTGATGCAGTATTGAAAAATGCTACAGCCAACAATAACGTGGGTGCAAATAGGAGGTATTGGAATCATGGCTTGGTCTACGCAGATTACTATCTGATGCGGTTTGGGAATGAATTGCTTAGAATGAACATTGATCGAGAGGCGCAAGATTAGTTTCAAACAGGAGTGGCACCATCGATGGACGTATTGTAGTTGACAGACTGGGAACGGGATAATATCGTCGCATAGACAGTGTCAGTTAGACGTCCAACACTGGAGAATTCACAATCTGTGTTTGAGGAAACGTACAACAGATATTTGCAGGTTCTCGACGGCATAGTGACGCTACCGAATTCCGGGCTACCAAAACGAATACATAAAAGCTCAACCTTTTCGCTGTTGTAGCTTGAAATGTACGCTTTGACAACAGCAATTCAGTCGAGCACACGCCTACTTTAATGCGTGTAGCTGTGAACGATGCAAATCCACGAATATCAAGACGAAGGCACTATTACAGAAGAAGTTCTGAAGTGGGAAGACTTCCCCCTCTCCGGAAGTTATCTTGACAGCATCGCTGACCCGCAATGCGCTTGGCGCAGGGTCAACAAACCCGTCTCGTCGAAAAACACTTGAGCGTCTCACACCAATACCTAATCTGATAGTCTACCACCAAGACCATTGAGGTATATATCTCACAGAGGTTACTAATAACAACATTTAGATTAGGAAATCTAGTTTTCCTGGCCCCACCAACCGATGTTCGTAGAAAACAAACCATCATCATAACTTATTACTCTGTCCATGTCGAGAAACTGCTGGTCGACGAACATCTGAGAGATAGGGTTCAAGTCATCCATACCCATTATAGAATCAGCGGTTTGGATGTTAACTGCAGGATGCATAAACCCGTCGTCGCCCAAGGTAGGACCTGAATATGCGGCAGCTTCAGCGATTTGGGTTGGACTGACAGTTGCTGGGAGGCCTGCCTGAAGACCAATTCGACCCGGCATCGGGAAGTTGTGGCCACTCCGCACGCCACCGGCAGAAAGCCTGTGGGTGGCTGATTCTCTCGGAGTGTATTCTGTAGTACCGCTGTTTCCATTATGCTCCCCGCTTCTGTGCCCTGGTCCATCATGTATCTGGCTGTGCTTTCTTTTCTTTTGTCGTTGCGAAGCCGATACAGACTCGGGGGACTTTCCTGAGCTACCCAACATTGTTGCGCATCGAGATGGAGACGAAAGAGGATCGTCAGCCTCGTTTGTTCCTAGCTCTTTGACATAGCCCATAACATTGATCCGAAAACGAGGATTTTCCGTACATTTATCTTGTAACGACCGCAATTCGTCCACATACCTGGCAGCAAGATCATTCTGAGGCGCAGGAAAACTATGTTGCCCACCTTTCCAGCGAGTAGAGATTACATCGAGGCTTTTCAAAAGCTTGGTGAACTCTAACATCGGGGTCGCATCCTCGTAGTATCTCCAGTGGACTAGAACATTTTAGTCATTTGTGCTTAGACGGGAGTATAAGAAGAGAAGTTTACCAAGAAGCACCCTTGCGGCAACAAAAACACACAATATGAACTGGCTATTGACTATCTTGCTTGTCGTCGGACTGTTAAGATAATTCTCAGTTATGCTGGATGTCTCAATAGCTGCAGCTTGGCAAGTATCCGCGCTCCAGCGACTTGGTAGTTTGGAAGCCCAATCCCACTGTGGCGACGGGTATGCTATGACTTGATGTAGAAGTATCATTGAAGCATTATGGGTGATATGTGCCAGGGTCAGATTAGGGTCCATGATTATTTCCGCTGGGCGGCGAGATATGTTGGTGTCTTTCCATTTCTGGGGGAGAAACATTTTCCAGCTGTAGATTGTTAGTCGCAGGGATCGAAGAGACGTTGGTTTCTGCTCACTGAACGAGTCGGAGATCTAGCTCTTTGAAGCGGGTCAGCCAGCTGCCAACCTGTTTCTGATCTTGCAAGTCAACTTTTTGCTGAAGAAAGTACGTTGTGACACGACTCATTGATTCAGTGGCCTCAATTCGATAGGCGAAAGCTCCGATGGTTGACATTGACGTTGCCAAGTCCTCTTGAGTATGTTCTGGGTTGCCAAATCGTGTCGATGCTGGACTTCGATGATCGGATCCTTGTGTTGGTGATGGATAGTGCGTTGGGAGATATGCAATCGAATTGCCAATCTTGCCGGCCGACTTATCCCAGATTCCAAAGTAAGGAGTTAAAACATGCTCTTGCTTACGCCACAATGCTCCATCGGCAGGTAGACGTCGGTAAACATCATCAGATGTGAGACTGGTATTCCATCTGCTCATGCGTCAGCATTTACATGGCGGGGAAAAAAGGAGGCGCAGACAAACCCAGTGGCCACTGAACAAAAGCTGCATCAAATGTCAGCAAGCAACGTAAGGACTTCGGGGCTTTGTCTGACTTGCCGATCCAGGTTGAAGACATTCCAAAAGACTCTGCGTCTTGTTTCTACCTCAGTCCAATTAGTAGGAGGTGATAGCAAGGGTGTTGGCGTTAGCAACGGACGCTCTTGCTCCTCTTCGATTTCCACGCTCAGTTGGAGATACTCGACAGTCCTCGTCAAAGAGCCAACGATAGACCATGCACTCGATGGATTTCCATTCCCGATCTATCTCAAGTCAGTCAAAGTAGGGACTTCGTAACATTTTATACCGCATTAAACTCACATCGTCGAAAGCAATAATCGTCAAAGCTTGCAGACTCTCCACGGAAAGGGAGTTTATCGCGTGCAAAATGACCCGATCTCGAGAAGTCTTCGTCGCTTCCAGAATTCTGGCATCATCTACGTTTTTACTCCCAGAGCCGAATCTTATAGCAGACACAATCATCGCACGTAGGATAACCTCCAGGTCTGCTCGCCAGACTGACTCCGAAAGTTTTCGTCTGAAACTGGATTCGTGAATCATGGGGATCCAAGGGTGGAGTTGCGAGAAGTAGCTGTTAACGATGCTTTGTAGTATATTCGACGCCAATAATTCTTCTCCGTCATTGAAAAGGCTATCACCCAGGAGATACGCCCCCCAGTTGAACAATCCAGATGAGTCTAGGCGTCGTCTTTTTCGCTGCTCACGGAAGCGTTCATCAGCGATTGATGATGCATCAGATAGCGCCTCCTCGTTCGTCACCTCGACTCCTCTTGAAGTCGCATTATTGAATTTCCTCAATTCTCGCTCGAAAGATTCCAACAGCGCAGATGCAGATCGAGGATTCTGATCGGACGTGGGAGCCGTAGTGGTTTGACCTTGCAAGCTCTGTATGAGATCCTCCAACTTTTCTAAACCCAGTTAAATCTGCGAAGTGGCATCCGCTGAGGAAACTTACCAACTCTCCTATTCAAATTATCTACAGCACCACCCTTCAAACCAGGCTTCTCTTTCGGCTCGTAAACACACTCTGCCCCTATTCGAATACAAATCAGCCGAGAAATCCGAGCCGGAGTAAATATTTACCAAGCCTCCGACATTCCTTGCACCGTGGATGTTCTTTGGAACAACCCAGCTTTCGTCTCCGACACTCCCTACATGCCGGCATACTGAATTTGCAGTTGCCTTTGCTCAACATTTCGGAAGAAAGCTTGTCGGATTATCAAATTATCAATGCCGCTATATATAGTCCGTTTCCCGCTGGAGATGCACCGAATTTCCGAACCCCGCACTCACCCCACCTTCCTAACTTTCTCGTCCTCGTCGTCCCATCCCCGGACTCGTTTAGATGATCGGCAGCTTATGGACCTGGGAGAAGAAGACCAGGTATATCGCAAGTGGCAGACTGTGGACAACCATGGATGTCTAAGAAGTAAGGCTAGTTAACATATTTCCAAAGTGTGGCAGCAATAACTCGCTATGTCTCGTAACCTGACACTCGCATATGTATGAGAATCAGCAGAACTCAGTGCTGCAGATCGAGTCCCATCCAAGATGCCACCTCTTCCAGGCTTTTCGGACAATCCATTCCAAACCCGTGAAGACGTGCTACTTGCAGCAAGATCTCTTCTCCTTCCTCTCGGGCCCTACAAGTCACCATGCGGAGCGCGAATCAAAATATCAACCGCGACAGGGACAGGATTCGACGAAATCTCAGCACAGCTCGAAGGATTTGCTCGACCACTGTGGGTGGTCGCCGATTTACTCGTACTCAAGTCCGCCTCACCTTCCGATGCCCAGAGTCATATAGATCTGAATCTAGAATCATGGGTTCGCGGCCTCGAAGCCGGAGTTGATCCAGAGTCAGATTCGTATTGGGGAGAGCTAGGCGACTTTGACCAGCGAATGGTGGAGATGGAGCCAATTGCCTACGCACTCCTCACTGCGCCTGACATCTTCTTCCCTTCCGAAGCAGTGAAGCAGCAAAGGCTCATCACTTGGCTTCGCTCCATCAACGACCATGAAATGCCGCCATCCAATTGGCGATGGTTCAGAGTCCTTGTGAATCTCGCCCTGGTACGAACGTGTGGTGTGCCGTATGATGATGTAAAACCTATCATGGATTCAGATCTTGCTCTGCTGGACAGTTTCTATCTTGGTGGTGGGTGGTCGAGCGATGGGTTGTGGTCAGAGGATAAAAAGCAGGCGGATTACTATTCCGGGAGCTTTGCGATTCAGTATGCGCAGTTGGCTTACGTTCGGTTTGCAAAAGAACTTGATCCTGAGAGAGTGGTCCGGTATATCTCTGAAGCTAGGAAATTCTCTTGGACATTCTGGAGGTACTTTGATGTGGATGGTAGGTCTGCCTCAGATACTGATTGAGGTTAGCTGATGAGATACAGGCGCTGCTATTCCCTTTGGAAGGAGTTTGACATACGGCTTCGCGTTTGCGGCCTTTTGGTCGGCCGCCGCTGTTGCCGAAGTACCATTTCCTGCTCCATTAGAGAAGCCTGGTGCTGTGAAAGGTTTGATACTACGTCACCTCCGGTGGTGGGCCAAGAAGACAGACATTTTCAACACTGATGGGACACTGAATATTGGGTACACTTACCCAAACATGTACATGAGCGAGGATTACAACTCTCCCCAGTCTGTTTATTGGTGCTTAAAAACATTCTCTGTTCTTGCTCTGTCTGCAAGTCATTCATTCTGGACCTGCGAAGAATTGCCTGACCCCCTCTCTACCCAAGCCCAGGATGTTGCAGAGGAGAAAGGGCAATCGCCATTACTGGAGCGAATCGCAGTAGTTGAACCAGCTATGCAGATCATCTGCAGTACCAAACAACACCACTTTTTCCTTTCAGCCGGGCAATTTACCAAAAAGACTCACAAAGCTCGAGAAGCCAAGTACAGCAAATTCGCTTACTCCTCAGCATTCGCATTCAGTGTCCCCACTGGCTCTCTGCTTCCACAACTGGCGCCAGATAGCACGTTGTCCGTGAGTGACGACGGAGGTGAGACGTGGCGAGTGAGGTGGGAACCCCTCGAAGCACGGATACAAGATATGGCTTCATCTTTTGAAGCTGACGGCGCGGCTGTGACAATAAGCCGGCCATGCCTCAGAAGTGCTTGGCGGCCATGGCGCAACTCGAGCTTGAAGATAGAGACAACACTGGTTCCTAGCCTGGATCGGTGGCCAGGGTGGCATATTCGAGTCCATGAGGTGGCGGGCAGTCATCTACAGACCATACAGTGTGTCGACGCAGGATTTGCCATATCTAGGCTGAGTAAGAAAGGAGGTAATTTGCCAGTCTTGAATACCAACCTGAGCCTGAACACCGGCTCTGCGGCAGAGGAGGTAGATAATGTTGCTGGAGAGGGGCTCTGGCAGGAAGAAGCGGCTTGTCTGGTGCTCTCAGATGCAGGAGCAAGCGGAATATGCGATCTTACAGGTCAGATCAAGCAACCGTCTCCTAGAGATCGCGGCACAGGAAACCATGCATCGAAAGGGCTCATGTTGAATCCTGATGCAAACACTAATTTGATAGCGCAAAGAACTCTAATTCCCACTATCCAGCATGAATTCGAGGAATCGATAGGCAAGACAAATGGGGGAAATGATGAGATCGAACAATCAACTTGGTTCGTTACGGGAGTATTCGCTATTGCTGCCTCAGCTGGGTTGAGCGCTCAGGAAATTCGAAGTTTGTGGCGAGACAAGCCCAGATTCAAAATAGAATGAGGCAGATAGAATTTCTGAAACTTGAAACCATACACAGGTATATGGACGACCATAGATCCTTCGTTGCTTCATTGAAGATACGCAAATGGCACTAGCCTATAATATGTACTCTTGGTCGTAAATTATGCTCCGAGACTCGGCTCGAACCTCATCATCTCGTTGAGCATCTGTAGATTGAAGCCATCTCCTTCACACAAACTCAACATCCACTCGGCATCCATCTGTCCCAGCTCTCCGTGCCGTCCTTCCCATCTGCCTCCTGCTCCGGGACTTGTATGGGATTGAGGCATATATCCGAAGTCTTCTTTCTCAGCCCTATCATCGTCCATAAAGCTCGCAAGGTTGACATCACCATTGGCATCTATGCCAGTCTTAGGAGAGCCCCTCACGTAGCTCTCTTGAGCCCCGCTCGTAAATGCAATAGAGGCAGCTCCACCGTCGAGCTCAAGATAAGGTTGCGATGCCCGTTCATGAGCTGGCTCCTCCGCCGTGGGAGCCAGACTTTGATCTTGATTGGGACTTGGTTGCGGTGCACGAGCAAGGAATTCCATTGTCGCCCCTATGACATTTTCTAAGGCATCACGATATTTCTTGACAACTGGTGTACGTTCAGCCATGACAAAAAGAGCCGATGAGCAGGCGCGAAGATCATTGGAGACTGAAAAATTCCATAGTGGAGGCGAGATAAAGAGACAGTAGCTAAAGCATGGTTACTTAGCGATCCTACGAAGGGGGTTATTGCACCTACCACATTGTGACCCCTGCTATAAATACAGAGTGCAACGCAATGAATGAATGTCCGTACGAATCTCTCTGATGTAGTCGTTTGAATATTTGACAAATCTGTCCGGATGATTGTAGGCACAGTGCAACACGTCGATCAGTAGGGGGCAGAATCGTCAAGAATGGCTGAAGCAGAAGCCTCATTGCTTTGTAGTAATGCATGTTGAGATAATCTGACTCGTATGGCGATGAGGGTGGCAAAGCTCGATGCCAGTCCTCCAACATTTTCAAAGTCGGGTTGATCTTTGGTATCAAAGACGCCACGGGACGGTCAACGCGATATATTGTTCCCTATTTGATTATCAATATGATTTTGCCTCAAAGTCAAAACATGACCGATTTGACTGGTACATAAATATGCTCACCTGGATGTAAGATTCCAATCGCTTCAGTCGGAAGCACTGTATTGCTAGTGTAATGTTGGATGACGGCCGAGATGCTTGAAAAGTAGGCGAGGGAGAGACTGCCAGAGTACGGGCGATTAGACTATCATCACGAACAGTATCATTGATTTCGAGTGGCAGGGCTGCATCAATATCGCGGTCTGCAATGCTATAGGGGCGGCCAACGGAGACAGCAATGACCCTTTCCAGGAAGTAGACCGTCCAGAACAAGCGTCTGCGAAGCTGACCTTCATAAGGTTTGTGGTTACCGTAGTATGCTTCTCTATGAAGGCCAAGATCGACGCAAGTTCTCATGGCTAGTCCGATCATGTACCACTTCATAATGTTAGTTCAACTTATTGTTGACAAATGCCAGGTGGTATCTTCGCGTCCGGAAGCAATCCAGCCGAATAAAGAAGGATCGGACGGGGAGTAAGGAGAATGAACATACAATTCCAGAGTTTGACGGTGAGCGCAGGTTGTAGAGCACCAAGAGAGTCATCGCTTCGATATTATGAACGGAATGTGATTCGCGAGCGGCAGAGATATATTGGAGGGCTTTCATGAAGAAGTTCTCAGGAGGAGTGTAATCGTAAGCTTCCGTCAACTTGAGCATTGTCGCCCCAATGGCATATATCATGTAGATCTTGAATGTGCCGTACTGGTCTTTCGGACTTGTATTGTCTTGGACAAAACGATTGCCATGACGTTCCAAAATATCTGATCGATCCAAGAACGGATAGCGCAGGTGCACTCTTGTGAGGTAGGCGTCTAGAATCCTCCCTCCCCTGGTAACACAACCGTAAGCAATTGCACGACTGGAAAAGACTTGATCAAAGCACGAATGAAGATGTCTAGAAAGTCTAGAGTGATAACATTCGTCTCCCATAAAACGTACATATCGTCGTTCGGAGGTCCTGCACTATTCTTCTTCAACTCTGCAATACTAAGAGGCTTCGACTGTGTTTGATTGACCGTTGAGACAAGAGCCTTATTCCAGACTGTTGCTTGCACCATCTGGCCTAGGTTCGTAGCTAAAGAGAATCCCGAAGAAGATCCAACATATGCCGCTTCCCCTCCAAGACTGAGGAAGCCCACGATATCCGCGATGTTTCCATTGGTGAACCTTCTCTCGACCTCGGACGATGTTGGCGATATGGCTGCCTGCCGTTCCAATGGACTCTGCGCTACATTGTGAGGTGTAGGTGCATTCGTGTAATTCGCTAGCTGGGCTTCGAGGTCGGAGATGCGCTCTAGTAGAGCTTGATTTGGGCCACTTGGAGAATCAGATATGTCTAGAGGTTATATGTCTAGAGGTTGAAAGCGCAAAACTTACCTGTTCCACTCTTCAATCGCAGAAGGGGGCTGTATACATTGCTCTTTAGCATTCGCGCAGTTCGCGCAGATAGGGAAGCCATGGCATTTCTGCTTGCGTGTACGGCATCGTTCGCAGGACTTTCTAGCTCTCTTGCTGGGTCGAGGATTGTCATCCATGATCGATTGAGGGGTGAAATGGGGAGGACATGGCGACCAAGACCGCTGAGAGACACATCGTCGCCGATAACTGGAAGACCCCAAGAATGGGGATCGATGACAACGTCAGTGGAGTCGGGCGATAAGCTCTTGTCGATTGGAGATGTGATTTGCTTGCTCTGAACCCTGTCGCGGGCAGCTCCTCGGTAAACCGAGCTCCCCCTGACCCCACACGTGACATGGATCTAAAATTCTAATGATGAGCTCCTCTTCCCACTTCCCGGCTAGAACATCTGTTTCCTTTTCAAGCACAACGAGTGGCAGATACAATGGCTTAGACTCACAGCTACTACCTAGCTACAGTCAAGCGTCATGTAACAGGTAAGCACGTACGTTCTATCTGGCTTGAATGGTGACACAGAAGTTGGTCTTGGGCTTCCCTGTTGCAGCTTTACTTGCTGTATCATTTTCTTGTAATCAATCTCTTTGATATACACAATTTACTTATAAGATTTCGACACATTTGCAGTCACTCCCAACAGCTTCTTATCCCTACAATACCCGTCCTACTATAATCTGTGAATGTTTTCTTTTGCTGACCATGCAGCGTTCCGCTCCTGCATGCGTCTGAACCTGCATTCCCAGCCTCTCAAACACAATCTGCTGCTACAGCCTTATCCATTGGTAAAACCATACGACAATTTCTTGCCAAGTCGAAGTCGCAGACCTGTGCCACGAAGAGGAGCACAGTGCTACTCAATCGCTTACATCACGTGCGGGATACTGAAGTATTGAAACCACACGAGGCTGTAATTTTCGACCTAGAAATCCTCTTCAACTCGAGAAACACCAATATATCTCATCTCAAGATGGCACCATCCGCTAAACCGCTCCTCCTTTTCTGCGCCACACCAGGACATGGACACGTTATGCCCGTCCGGGCTGTTGCAAAAGCACTCGTCGCCCAAGGCTACGAAGCAATCTTCACTACAAACGACGAGTTCCAGTCTATGATTGAGGAGTTCGGCGCAGCGTTCGTCCCTCTCTTTGGACGAGCAAACTTTTCCATGTCCACGATCAACACTCTCTTCCCAAACGAAGACAGAAGCGGTCCACCTGCAGGACCATATCGCCTCGCTCGTGCTCTCAAGTATATCTTTGGAAGCACAATACCTGCCCAGCATGAAAGCGTGCAAGTGATCTTACGAGGGATCGAAGAGCGAGAGCCAGGGAGACGGGTGGTGATTATCCAGGAATGTATGTTCTGGGGCACGTTACCTATCTTGCTTGGTGCAGAGGGATTGAAGCCCGCAGGTGTGATAAGTCTCGGCATATCACCACTGCCACTTGCAGGGCCTGGAATCCCGCCATTCGGTCTCGGCTTGCCCTTTGATTCATCCCCTGCTGGGATCGAAAAGTATGAGGGCATGTCCACGGTTCGCGAAGAGATGTACGAAGAACTTACCGAGTCTTTGAATGAGATCTTCGAGGGTTTTGGGCTGGGGAATATGAAGGAGCACATCATGGATCTACACGTCACGGCTCCAGATCGCTGGATTCAGATGTGTATCCCAAGCCTGGAATATCCTCGACCAGATCCTCCGCCAGGTCTTCGTTTTGGAGGAGCATTACCTGGTGGTCATAGAAGTGTGACGAAAGCCATGCCGGACTGGTGGGAAGACGTCACTGTGAATACGCCCAAGAAGCGTATCGTCTTCGTCTCTCAGGGCACGGCTACAGACTTGTATGAGAAGCTCATTATACCAACACTGCAAGGATTAGCCAACTGCGAAGATGTCATCGTCGTTGCAGCTCTGGGAAGAGAGGGCGCAACCTTACCCGATGACTTCAAGCTTCCCAGCAACGCTCGAGTTGGAGACTTCATACCGTTCGACGAGCTACTTCCTTACGCAGATGTGTTTGTCACCAATGGAGGGTACGGCGGCTTCCAACATGCAGTCAGCCATGGTACCCCGCTGATCGTGGCAGGTCTGGCAGCTGATAAGCCGGAGGTGGCCGCGAGAGTCGAGTGGGCTGGTCTCGGCGTCAATATGAGAACCGAAGTGCCTACTCCTGAAGCTGTCAAGGTGGCTGTGGAGACAGTGCTGAGCGATGGGAAGTACAAGGAACGGGCGGTTGCTTTGGAGGGCGAGGTGGGGAATTATGATATTTTTGAAACTGTTATCCAGAGTATCGAGGAGTTGTGTGCTGGAGATGCTTGACCAGGTCATACTGAGCTGACTTGGATCTTCTTGCAGTACTTTCATTCTCTTCCTTTTTTTAGTCGGAAGTAGCAATTTCTATAGCCTGGAGTTATAGGGTCACACTACCAAAAGTCGTTGGATTTTCAGATACCAAAGCCTCAAATTTTATTTTTATCATTATCATCGCAGTATACGAGATTTCCATCACAGTCAGTCTTTGTTGGGAAGTCACAAAGCGTGGGCGAAATGACCTAAGAGCCTGATATCATTCATCTCGCTCTACTCGAAGTTCATGGAACGACGAACCAGACCAATTTTCCCACCCCTCGGAGTCTGCCTTTGCTACCTATGTAGATTGACATGACCGACTGGCATGTATCAATGGATGATATGCTATACTTCGAACTTATTAGCACCATCGAAGTTGATGGTTGGACGCACAATATCCTTTATGTGGTCTTCACATATAGGAAGTCCTCATTTCGATATCCTATCAGGTGTTGACCTCGATTCAGAAGCGAGAGGCAAAAGTGGTCAATTGAACCATATCTGAGCAATAGCAATGAACGGACAAAATTTTCTTTTTGCCCGGTTCAAATAACCCGAAGTTAAGGACATAACTCCTACACGCGTTCTAATTGCATTTAGAACTACCTTTCTTCATCCCTGAAAGTAAATGCATTGTGACGTCACGTGTGTTTTTCAACCACAAACGGCTCCGCCTGATCTCCCAGCTCCCCTGAAGATCACGCAGATCGCGAAGCAACAGAGTTTCAAACGACGCGTTTATCTTTGTTAGTTATCAATAGAATGCCGTGGAAAGTAAACAAAGCAGTATAAAAGGGCTTAAAGATCCCTCATTGCCTCCCAAAAGTTCCTCGTCTATTCTCCAACTCGCCTGAAGTCCAAACAAAGCCAGTTGAGATATTACGAAGTCAACAGCAAAAGTCAGAACAAAAGATGGCACAACCAACACCTCAACAACTCACAGAGATTGATTCTCGCTTGGGTGCTTTACTCCAGTATATTCCCCTCTCCCCTCGACCCCGCCCAAAGAAGTCCCACCAAGAACTTCAGACTAACCTCATGCCCCAAACAGAGCCATAACATCTCACCCCAACTGGGCCGGCCAATCCAACCCCACCCTCTACAACCTCTGGGACTTCGTCTCCCGCTCTAAGTACCTCCTCAGCGAATACGATAACGTCAAAGCCGGTCGTGCTGTCGAGCATCCAGAGCAGTTTAAACGTGGTGCTGGTATGTTGTTGCCTCCTCTTCTATCACCTCTTCCAAGCCAAAATAGGAATCCCGAACTGAAACTCAACCTCGATTTGTCGTAATTTTTGAATTTGACTTTGAGTTTGACTAATTGTGGAAATTTAGGTTCCGGCGAAGCCAAAGCCCTAGAGATCTTCCAAGACGTCTGCGCGCGGACGATGATGGTGCAGATGATGGTTGAAGGAGGCGGTGGACCGGTTCCGGGGGGTCAGAGGATGGACTACGGGGAGGGCGTTAAGACCGCGGTTAGGGAGTTGAAGGGTGCGTGTCCGGAGGACGCGGTTATGATGGGGATGATGCTTGATTAGTTTACTAGCGGAGGATGTGTGATGTGAGGAAAAGAGAGAGGTGAAATAGAATCTTGCTGTCTTTATTCTTTCCTGAATTTGACTTTGGAGATGCTTGGAAACCTCTCTACACACGTATGTACCATTGGAAAATAAAAAATGAAGATCTGAGGGTATATTGCTTGTAGATGGCTTGAAACTTGCCACGGAAGATATTCGTTCCCAAGACTTCTCACCCCAATCTTGGGACTCATCCTGACCTCTAGTCCAATACTGAAGAACCACCAAACTCAAAAGGTTTCTGGACGGAATGTCACTCTTCCCACCTTTCCACCTTCAGGTCCGACTCCTCCTCCTAACGAAACAAGGCCAATCATGCGGCGCCACCGTGAAATAATTCTCATACCTCCACCCCTTCCCCGGATCCACCAACTCAATCTCAAAATCCCTCATCACCATCGCACACGTCTTATTCAACTCCAACTTCGCCAGGTTCTGGCCCGGACACTGGTTATATCCAGCTCCAAAAGCAATCATCACGGAATTCAGCTTTGCTGCCTTAGCTGTGTCGAGCCATCGTCTTGGATTGAAAGCAGCGGCGTCGTCGCCGAAGAGAGACGTCATTTGGTGCATAGCCCAGATATTGACGGAGAGGATAGTGCCTGGTGCGAAATGCCGGTTGCAGATTGTGATGCCTTCAGCGGGAGCGACTCTCGTGAGGCCGAATCCGACAGGTGGATGGACGCGGAGAGTTTCTTTGAGACATGCCTGTAAGATGGGTAGGTTTTGTGTTTCCTCGAAAGTAGGTACATCTGCCAGGTGTGCCTCGTCAAGCTCCTTTCTGAGCATTGCTAGCATTTTCCGATCGTGGATCATGTAGTACACGAAAGCTTGGAGTACCGAACTTACGGTGTCGGAGCCGGCGCCTAGGTTACCGACGGCGTTTGTGACGATCTCGATCTCGTCCATTCGCTCGGGATGTTTGGAGAGTTGGTCTTTCCATTGCTCGAGCATGTCTTTCCTTACCTCTGGGTTTTGTGAGCGAGATTTGATGGCTGCCATGCAGGTGTCAAATACATGCATTGAGGGTGTGAGGTTGAAGTATTCGATTAGTGGATTGGCGAGGAGATAGTCATGAGCCCAGGGAAAGTGTCCGAGAATGGAGATGTAGAGTCGTAGGAAGACATTGTTGGCGACTGTGTCGCCGATGTCCTTTCCGGCTTCCAGAAAGCCGAAGGTCTGGGAAAAAGTCGCTTCTCCCAAAACATCAAAAGCTAGGTAGTTGAACCATTGCTCAAACTTGACTGGAGAATTTGAAGACCCCAACTTCTCCAACTGGTCACGGAGTAGCTGGAGTGCTCCGTCGATAAATGGCTCGGTCTTGATCACGTTCGTAACTGAGTAGCCAGCAGCCAGATTTCTGGCCTTCCGCATATGCTCCGAGCAATGTAGCTCGGCCATTTGATTTACGTATCGCTTGTCAGGCATACTGAAGATGGCATATGTCGGCCCCTGCAGAACTGTTCAGCTCGTACCACCCGTGGTGAGAAAGGTGGGAAGGTACTTTGTCCATGTGTGACATGAGGACCTGCCGGATCGCAGAAGGGTCACAGATGCTGACTTCATTATGTCCGATTCGGACAAATGTGCCTATACTTGGTTCAGCGTCTTGAGAACTTGAGATGAACATAAGATGAACTTAGCATGAGAATGAGGACGAATGATGAAATCACGAACCATGTTTTTTGTGCTGTTTAATAACAGCTTCCTCAACATGACCAGTATAGATATGCCATAGGTGCCACAGAGAAGCAGAGAATGAAGCCACAATAGGTCCAGGGATATTGCTTAGAGGAGAGAAGTACCGCCTCTTCACAAATGTTGTGCCCAGCAATACCGCTGCTGCAGCAAGGATGACCTGGATGACAGTCATCTTTTCTTTTTTTGGCGAATCGCCTCGGTCCCCCGCATCAACTGCTGGACGGTTCGACTCAAATAGATCCAACACCGACGCCAGCAAAGAAGCAAAAGCAAGGGATAAGTGACACAAATGAGGTTGCGGTTCAGCTACACTCAGTATTTCATCCACACCCGGAGCAGATAAGACTTCAAACTAGTGTCTCCCCCCCCCAAAATGGCGACTAAATTGTTCCCGGCTAGACTGCTCCGGTTAGCGTGGCATCACAGTGGAGGGTCTAGATTGACGGGAACACTAGTAAATAAGGGAACACCCGAACCCAACGGGACTTCTGTCCGGTTTGTGAATGGTTCCCAGATCACTTCTACTCTGTGCCTGTGTGGACCATCAACACCTCGCCAACAAACATGAGTGAATCAGGCCATATTGTTGCTCCGCCGTCAGACGTACAGGACCCCGTGCAGCCAGTGCATGAGGGCGAGGAAGAGCCCATCGAGGCAGATGTACGTCCAGGCCCTGCCTGCCCCTCTTTTCTCCTCTCCTATCTCTCGCGCTGCTTGCTGCAGCCGGAACTTCCCCTCACATCCTCAATCAAGCCTGACCCTGACCCTGACCTGGCAATAGATCTTCTCAGATAGCGGTTATGACGAACAGGTAAGGATAGACCCTCTTTACCCCCGCAAACTGACCAACATACTGATGCGGATCCGGTATCAAACAGAGCGTACGAAGCAGTCTCGAATCCGTCAACTCGTCGACTTTCGACTACCACTACGAACACGGTCACCGCTACCACCGAGATGGACAGACCCTACTTCCAAACGACGAGACCGAACAAGATCGTCTAGATCTGCAGCATCACATATTCAAACTTGTTCTCAATGGAGAATTGACCCGCACGAAACTCCCGCCGACCACTGGGAAAGTCCTTGATGTTGGGACGGGCACTGGCATCTGGGCGATTGAATTGGGAGACAGTCTCCCAGCAGCAACAATTATTGGGGTTGATCAATCGCCCATTCAACCACAATGGCTCCCGCCAAATGTTTCGTTCGAGATCGACGATGTGAATAAACCTTGGCTGCAAGGAGAGAGGTCGTTTGATTTTGTATATGTTCGAACAATGGCGGGGTCTATAACCAGTGTAGGCATCTCCACAACCCCTCAGTCTCCTAGTCGAGACTTAATCATCCAAATTATACCTCCGCATTCTTCTATTCCGAACCTCCAATACTGATTCAATGCTCTCTTCGACAGTGGCCGAACCTCCTAAAAGAAGCCTACAAAGTCCTCAAACCCGGCGGCACCCTCGAATTCGTCGAATTCGGCCTCCGCTGGGAATGCATGGACGGGACCTTCAACCCGTCCGGCAACTGCGCAACCTGGACGCAATCCTTCCACCAAATCGCGACCGAAGTCCTCGGCATGGATTTCGACCCGATCCCCAAGATGCAGGGCTGGTTACAAGATGCTGGGTTCGAGGATGTGAAGTTGGCGGATGAGATTGTGCCGATTGGACCGTGGCCGAGGAATAGGAGGCTGAAGGAGATTGGAAGGTACTTTTTGAGTAATATGTTGGAGGGAGGTGTGGAGAATTATACGTTGATGCTATTTACGAAGGCGGGGTGGAATGAGACGAGTGTGAGGGCGATGTTGGGGGGTGTGAGGAGGGAGTTGTTGGATCCAGGGATTCATGCTTTTACTAGGGCGTGAGTTTGATTCTTTCCATTCTGCTTTCCTGGTGATGGTCGGGGGTTTTGAATGTGTTGCTGATTGATTCTAGCTGGTTCATCACGGGCACCAAACCTTCGGGCCCTACGAAGCCGTGTCAACACGTCGAAGAGTAGGTACGGAATGGGTACATACACATGCCAGACATCGACGGGTCGACAGTACACGGCAATCGCAACTGGCAGGAGACGTAAAGCGATTCGAATTCCATGCTGGAGGTACTCGAACATAATTTCGAGCGTCCATTTATTTGTCATTCATCGGGAGTCATATATGCCAGGCGTTCTAGCGCCTTGTTTTTGGAAAAGGAGAATATCCATCCGGGCTGGGGAGTAGGGTCCAGTTCATCCTCGGATTGACTGATGGGTATTGGGATTATCGATGTCAAAAAGTTGGATTATATGGGAGGGCGTACTACCAGTAAGGGTGCATACTAACAGTGAGCGAGTTTGCGCATATACATGTATCTACATAATGTACATGTTTTTCAAACCTCCTTTCTATCTACTCACTGAAGGAATTTTTCAAGTGTTGAAATGCTAGGAGTGATTTCACGTAGCTTTGGTTGCGACTTGGCTACCTACATGTTCGAACAGTCTCGAATTCTGTGTCTAGAATTTAGACAGAAAGCGGCAGGGAGGGGCAAGCAGATAATGATCGAGTTATTCGTGGAATCGGTGTCAGTGAATTCATACTGGTGCACGAGGAGCTGTTGCATTATCGGTTTTGAGGGACGATTGGGAAGGAGGGAAGAGTACAGTATCTAATTATCTAGAGACTGGATTTTGATGGCCCTACTTTGACAGATGTTTCGAAGTCCTGTCTGGGTATGCATGTAGATGGCGTTGATGTGTGAGGTAGATTTGGGGTGTCTCCATTTAGGTGTTGTACGTGAATGCAGGAACCGTATTCTGGACTGCGGTATTCCACAATAGGGCAACTCTGCCTGCTACCTCATTCGTACCCAATATGTATACAGTATAGTATAGGTCAAAAGGACAGACAAACCCCCTTCATAGATGAGGAGTCAAAGGACATCTCAATTCGTATGATTTGAGTTCAGGAATATACTGAACTCTGAAAGACAATGTAATATAAGTGAAGCATGCAAATATTGTTTGTTAATGATCCAACCATCAAACTCCGAAATGTACATCCATAAAATCCATAATCCTTCATGCCCTCCTAAATAAATATCATGTTTTCTCTTCTCCTGTCCTTTCTTCCATTTCACTCTACTCAAACATTCCCATCCGGCAGACTAACCCACACAAGCCCACTCAAGATAATCGCCGCCACAACGGCTGTGAGTATTCCTGCTCCAGCCTTATCACCTGTCGTGAGCGGCTCCAAAACAGTCGGATCGGTCCCAGCAGGATCACCCGTACCAGCCCCCGGATCACCTTTACTCGTACCACCCGTAGCGTTCGTCAACGGCTCCCTAGCACTCTGAATCAAATTCGCCTGAATAACCTGCATCGCAGCCATCTCCTGCCCCACACCACTCGTCCCATCCCACACCTCACCCTCACTCCAACTCAAACCACACATCCTCCCATTCGGGCGGTCAGCTGGCGACCCGGAACATTGCTTGGCGGCTGCTACGGCGGAGGTTTTGAGGACGGGCATGACACTGTCGAGCATGAAGGGAGCCCATTTGGTGGAGGCGGCCATCCAGCGCGTTAGGTAGGCTTTGTAGGAGAGCATGTCGATTGTGCAGTGTACGAGGGCTTTTTCGCAGGCGACTTCGTAGCATATTCCATCGGGGAAGAAAATGGCGATTGTTTGGGTTAGGAGGCCTTGGAGACGGGTTTGCCAGATTGCGCTGCCGTTTGTCTGGGAGGAGGTGTTAGTGAGGCTCTTGGTTTAGTGCTGGGAGATTTGTGGAGGTGATGATGGGGGAGATGGGGAAAGTGGTAAGTAAGAGGGGAGTCGTGAGGATGAAAAGTTCGAGCAAGTGCGGAGGAAAAGGTAAGGAATTAGGGGAAGGATAGGAAATGTAGATTTGTTGCGAAAGGAAACTCACGAATTTGTACATGGCGGCTGCACCATGAAGGAACACGCCTGCGTTGTACGAGAACTGAGCCTTGTAAATCTCGGTGCAGTTCGCGCCGTTCTTGACACCAGCACCATCAAAAACGTTGTACTTCGCGTCTATGAAGCCGACGCCCTCCATCCACTGCCAGATCACCTCGGCTTCGTCAGCATACGAGGAGTTGCCTGTATATAAGGCGAGTCTGGAAGCGATATTGAAGAAACAACCATTCGAGATGGAGTTCTTGTAGTCGAATCCATTAAGGAATTCCAGAGCTTGCCAGCGAAGACCTCCATTGCATACGTCGTCGATCTTCGCTAGCTGCATGTTGTAGACAGCTTGAACGAGAGCCACCCACTGTGGCTCGCCATCGTCTGCGTCGCGGAATCCAAGTTCAGCGGCTGTCATGGCAGACATAGCCCAAAAACCTAAGGTATGTCAGAATCACGTGATCATATTTAAATGTGATTTTCTCCTTTAGAGGGCGGGGAGTCGTACCTTGATCATCGTTTCCCATTCCCAGAGTCTGATTGTCGGGGAAGTAGTTGTGCTTCGGGCCAGCCTGATGTTGAAGGGCCTCAAAAGTCGCATTGTTGTACGTCTCGTCACCGGTGTAATACCAATAATCAATCAAAGCACCAAACATGGCCCCAGCTTCCCACCAGAAGTACCCGGCATTGGTTACTGCGGGAGTTGGAGGGGGCCCTGGTAGTTGACCTGGAATGTTGGAGATGATTACGCCTGGAGTTGCTGAATAGTACTGGAACATGTCTGCTGCAATCGTCTTTACGACTGACTTGATGGAATCTGAGAAGCCGTTTTAGCTACTGAAAATTCCTTTGAATTCCAATCTGATTGATTGTGACTTCACTCACCCTCAGATTCGATGTCGAGGTCGATGCCGGCGACTCCATAATTCCATACAGAAAGCGCCAGCACCAGCGCGGAGAGTGAGAAGCGCGCCATCATCTAATCATTATCCGACTACCTTCAATACTCCAGATGAGCGAGTGGATCTGGAGAAGAAGTGTTTTTGTTGTATGAGCGCGAGGTCGGGGGTGGTGTTGATGGCGTTGTAAAAATGAGGTTGTCTCCAGATGCAACTTTCGCCTCTCCTGGCTGCAGGTGGTGGAACCGCGGAAGGCTGACAGAGCCAAAAAATGTCCTTGGCGGATTGGCCGAACCTCGTAAGATGACGCAGCGCAGGAGCCAGCAGAACACTACCCTACGGTACCTCGTATCGTATTTAAGCAGCGAGGAAGTGGTGGGGCAATTAACAGGAACAAGAGCCTAAAGGAGTCAAGGAATCGTGGATTTGGAAACTTCGGGTGCGCTGAGTGGGTGCTGCTAAAATAAGTTTAATTCATCGACAAGCGCAGGCTCGGTGGTTTTGTGAAAGTGCCCCTCTAAATATGGATCGCGCATTCCAGTCATACGGTGCTGCCGACTACCACGAACTGCCAAGATGTGGTGATTTGGGCTCTGATGGAAGAATACGGAATGGGATTTGGAAGAGGGGGAGAACAATTAAAGCCTTGTCGCGTCACTTGGCTGAGGGGTGGTGGAAGAAAAGACGCATTAGACGTCCAATGATACGAGATCTGGTCAGGTCACGAACAAACAAAGGCGGCAATGACTTCGTGAACGGCCGCCGTTGACTTTTTGGAGCGGTGGTCGGTATTTCAGCGGGGCGCAGTTGTCGATGGCAATTTAAAGATCTCTCGTGTTCTCGAACAGATGCAACCTGCCCTGTGGGCTCAGGGCGCCAAATAGTCGATGCTTACGAGAATTTACCCCTGAGCAACGTATCGTGCCCGTACTCCGTACAAGAGATGCGATGCAGCAGAACAGCACAACCACAGCAAGCATGAGAAGGGTGCAGTCTGATAATCTGGTGATCCGTGGACTACGGAAATACACTACTGTGCATGCACTAGATACTGATGTAATCGTCCTTTAGTCCCAGCTGGGCATGATACGCCTGAGCCAGGGCAGGAATCTGGTTTGCTGGGAATGCAGACTTTCCCTCTTTTTCCCCTCTTGGTGCCTCTCCTGGTGCCTCTCTCCCAGCCCATCCCCTGCCTCTTCCCCAGGTCCGCTGTGCTTTTACTTCTATGCTGTACTGTACTGAAGTAGCGCGCAGATAAGCGAACCAGCCAGAGTCGGGATACGAGCTTACCCGCATGGCCTGACTGGATTTGGCTGACTGGTCTCGCTGGTGCTGCTTGGCATCTCGTCCGCTGGCTTTGTCCGGCAGGATCGGGGCTGTGCAGGGAAATGAAAATTTCAAGGTTTTGGCTTTCAACGCCTGCCTGCCTGCCACCACTCTCTCCCCTCCCTCTCCCCTTTCCCTCAGTCAGCTTCACGCCTGACCCTCAACCTTGGCCACCACCCGGACACCACAACAGCATTAGGATCAGGCCTAGGACCGGACAACCACCAACCTGCACTGCACTTCATCACCACGACATACGAAACCTGTTGTCGTTTCGCCCTCGATCTTTCTCTTCATAACAACTATCGACCCGTGGATCTCCAACTGCAAATGACGACGTGCTGCTTCTCTCCGGTCTGAGCTGCATCTGAACGTCTGGTCTGTCCGTCACGCTTTCACGGTCTTCGCCACGTCGGCCTCACGCTCGCTCCATTCCTCCCTACGCCTGGTTGAGTCTGGAGATGCTCTGGCAACAACCACGCAAGGAACAAAACAGGATCTGAGGCCAATCTGAAGCTATCATACGACACTCGAACTCAAATCGAGCCCGACTCAACCCAACTCACACTCATTAACCCCACACTCGTTCCTGCATCTAAGTCGTGAGCTCTGGCAACCAAACCACGTGCCCGCCTTTGTTCATACCAATCTCAAATACACCAGCATTGTCTGGACCCAACAATTCTCTCACCTCTAATACAGCTATTTAATACCATCAACGCTTCGCGATGCGCCTCCTCTCATATAGCGCTGCGGCGCTGTCCGTGTTGCTTTCACTGGCGTCTTTGAGCTCGGCCGAGCGCGTTTTCCAATCTTCATCTTTGGAAGTCTGTCAGGACAACTCTACCATCTCAGCTACTCTGTTCAATGTGGCCTTTACGCCTGGGAACAGATCCGTATCGTTAACGTTTGATGGCCAGTCCACATATGAAGGTAATGTGACATTTAATGTCACTGCCTCCGCCTATGGTTATACTTTCCTTAGGACAAATCTGGATCCATGTACTTACGCTGGTCTGGAAACACTTTGCCCCTTACAACATATCGACATTGGCTTCTACGAGACATTTGAGAATATCTCGACCGATGCTATCGGTAACATTCCTGGAATCGCCTACACCATCCCGGATCTGGATGCCGTTGTGGAAATCAACATGTATGCTCGCGGCGATACTCAAATCGAATCGCATCGACTAGGGTGTGTCCGTCTCCGTCTTTCCAACGGCAAGACAGTCAACCAAACGGCAGTAAAGTGGGCAACAGCAGCGATTGCGATCATTGGACTTCTAGCCTCAGCCATCGTTTCCGGCCTTGGCCACACTAATACTGCTGCCCATGTCTCTCTGTATGCCACAGCTCTGTTCAGCTATTTCCAGAACATCGCCATCATCGGTCTCTGCGCAGTTCCTCTCCCACCCATCGTCATCTCCTGGACTCAGGATTTCGTCTGGTCAGTAGGAATTATCAGGGTCAGCTTTCTACAGAAATTCGCTACCTGGTATCAACGAGGAACTGGAGGTAAACCAACGAGTATCCTCGTGACTCTTGGGAGCAAGTCGGTCCAGATTGCAAAGCGTGGGCTGGACAACTATGGTGGCAAAGCCATTGCTGAAGTAGGACATGCTATCTACAGACGAACCCAAACCGTTGTCACCAACGCTGGTGGAGCCTACGTTGTAACTGGTCTCCAACGAGCAGCCTTCCTCGCGCCAATGGAGCCAACCAACCTCTATGTCACTTGCGTGACTTTCTACTTCATCTTCTGCTTCTTCACGCTTCTCGTCATCTTCCTCTTCAAGGTTATCTGCGACGTAGCTATCCGAGCAAGATGGATGGAGAGCCAAAACAACCGCTTTCAGGACTTCCACGACAACTGGCGCATCATGTTGAAAGGCACAATTTTCCGTTTGATCCTCATCGGCTATGCACCCATGATGATCCTATCCCTCTGGGAATTCACGCAAGTCGATTCTCCAGCCGAGGTGTTTATGGCAGTCATCTTCTTCGTCGGGATGAACGGCGCTCTTTACCTCGCTGCTTTCCACGTTATGACAATCGCTCGTCGCTCAGGACACAAGCATCAAACCCCTGCTTATCTGTTATACACCAATGCCACGACGCTCAAGAAGTGGGGATTCCTTTTCATCCAATTCCGCGCCTCGGCTTATTGGTATATCGCGCCTACTCTACTTTACATTCTTTTGAAATCCTTCTTCGTCGGCCTTTCCCAGAAATCCGGTCTCACACAAGCTATCGCCCTCTTGATAATCGAAGCCGCCGCCCTCATCGGCGTCTCTGTAATCCGCCCATATATGGATAAGACTTCCAACAGCATGCACATTGCCATCTGTGTCGTACAGTTCCTCAACGCTGTCTTCCTTCTCATCTTCACCGATGTCTTCGACGGCCCTGGCCTTCTCATCGGTGTCTGCGGCGTGATCTTCTTCTTCTTGAACGTCATCTTTGTCTTCGTCCTCCTGATCATCGTTCTCGTCGCCTCGACCCTCTCCGTCATTCGCAAGGATCCCGAAACCAGATACCAGCCTATGGGCGATAACCGCGGCTCATTCATAAAATCCCAGACGACTCTGACCGCCGAACTCGATATGCTTGCTGCGACAGCTAGAGATGCAGGTGATGGCGAGGGAGGCTACTCAAAAGAGCAGATGCATGCTAGAAATGCCAGCGCGAGTCCCGTCAGTCGCATTGATACAGATCACGGGAGCCACTATCGCGACCCGAGTCTGAGCCCTGTCAGTTTTGGAGGACATGAAGAGCAGCCTGGATGGAGGCCACCGACCGCGACTCATAGGTCTATTACTCCTCGGCCGAGCATGGGATCTGAGAGGTTAAGTGTGAGGAGTGGAGTAAGGAGGCCGCAGTAACATGTGCCCAGCCGTTTCAATTGCATAGCTAGGGCTTGGGACACGGGATGATTGGTGTGGAGACATCCTCTCCTTGATATACATAGTAATGTGCGAGTACGGAGCATTCTTCAAGGAGTCACGGAGTTTGGGAAGGGTTATCCTATTTTTTCGGGTACATATTTCTGTGCCTTTGTGCCAGTCAATCAGACATACAGACAAAAACTTTAGATCATCTTTTATGTAATGAATCTTCTTCGTTCTTCTGATCTGGACCGTTTTGCACTTGCATATTTAAACCCAAGTTCGTTATCACAATCCAAATAGCTCAAAACCAGGTCCTAGAACTCAACCCAGCCTGGTCCCCTCTCACCATCTCTTTCTCGCTTGCGGTCTCCTTTAACCCCGCCATAACCCCACCTTCAGGTAAACACAGCGCCGGAATTAGCACGACTAACACCGTTCCATCGAGCCTCAACTCGTACGTCAATCTCTCATTCAAATCAAACAACTATTCATACTCTTAACGTATCAGGATACCAATGTACAGAGAATTTCAATCTACTGCCGATAAAGCAGAATATCTACTACTGCTGCCAGATGAGTAAGGTGATAGCCATACTGCTCATGCTCGGAATTCCGGTTCAACCAACAGAACCAGTAGTCAATATTGTACGTACCAGACTCGACCCACTTTCCTTCGATACTTGATGTGAACGGAAGAAGGCTTCTTCCTTCTCAGATATATATAAAAGCCAAAGCGCATTCTTCTCACCTCATTTCCTGTTTCACATCACGCCTGCCTACAGTGTGTATCCTTTTCGAATACAGAACCTCTCGCCCACCACTTACCCTATCACAGTAAACCCGACTCATCATGGCCGCCACAACAACTTCACCTAAAGTCTGGCTTATAACTGGCTGTTCGTCTGGCTTCGGCTTCGCTCTTGCACTTCATGTGCTGAATGCTGGACATAAAGTCATCGCTACATCTCGCGTAAGCTACTCAATCAGCTCAATTCATCTCCCTTCCTTTCGTATCCTCATCAATTCCCCAAAACTCAGACTACAACCCCTCTCTCACCACCCTTCCTCCTCGCCCAGCGTCCCAACATCATTACCCTTCACAAACAAGAATCACATATTTCTCTCTAACACCCCATACACAGAACCCCAGCAAAACCCCCTCCCTGATCAGCCAAGTCGAGAATCTCGGCGGCACATGGCTCACCCTTGATATCTGCAGTCCAGAAGCCGAACTCGCTAGCTTTGTGGAGAGAGCAACAGATGTATATGGTAGGATCGACGTTCTAGTCAATAATGCTGGATATGCGCTTCTCGGTGCTTTCGAGACTTTTAGGTTCGTTTTTTCCCTTTCCTTCTCTTGCTCCTTACCTTACCTTACCTCTCCCTACCTCAGCCTAAGCCTAACCAAAAGCAAGATAAAGAAGCCGAGAACAGTGCTGATGTGTTTATGATGGGGCTAGTGATGCAGAATGCCGCTCCATAATGGAAACCAACTTCTTCGGTCCGCTCGCACTCTGCCGGATCTTGATCCCGACTATGAGAGAGAGGAGGGAGGGCACGATTGTAAATATGTCGTCGACGGCGGGGATTGAGGCGAAGCCGTCGAGGAGTTTGTACTCGGCGAGTAAGTTTGCGGTGGAGGCTTTTTCGGAGGCGTTGTTTGATGAGTATGTACCCTCCCCTCCTTTCCCTTTCTGAAGATGAGATGAGAAGTCTTGGATAACATGGCTTGATCGTGTCTGGTTTCTAATTGCGGCTGTTCTTATTGTTTATTTCAATTTTGGTAAAGATGTCGAGGTCTGAGCTAAGTTTTGAGATTGGGGATTTCGGACTGGACTCGGACTCTGCAAGAAAGATAGATGCTAACCTTCCTACTCACCACGCTCTAGACTCGCACCCTTCAATATCCGCGTCCTCCTCGTCGAACCTGGCGCCTTCCGCACGAATTTTGCAGACAACTTGAATCTACCGGCCAAGCCCTTACCAGATGATTACAAGGGAATGGCTACGGAAGCGGCGCTGAATGGTGTGAAGGCTATGCAGGAGGGAGAGGGGATGAAGGGGTTCAAGGGGGTTTTGGGGGATGTGGGGAAGGGTGTTAAGGCGATCTTTGATGTTGTGGAAGGGGTGGGGTGGGCGGAGGATGTGAAGGGAGGGGAGAAATGGTTGAGGTTGCCGTTGGGGAGGGATGGGAGTGAGAGGTGGGAGGTGAAGTTGAAAGCGCTCAGGGATAATTTGGATGGGACGGAGGGGATCTGGAGTAAGACTGGGGAGGGGGATGATTAGGGCGGAAGGGGGAGAGTGGGTGGTTCAGATCGTGATGCTTTTCGTTGAGTGATGAGATGATTGAACGTCGGACAATAAACCAGCGAGTATTTTTCAAGATTCGTAATTGTTTGGATGTGGAACACTTGCAGGCAGGCAGGCAGGATCATGTAGTCTGAGGGTCTTCCAGATCTCGAGACTGAGCTGTCAAGCTAAGCATGCTCTATCTCAGTTCCCCGTTGGTGATCGTTTGGAGTCTTTGGATATATTGACAATGGAGAAGTGTCTCGATCTCTGGGGCGTACTCGATGTGTTCTGAAGAGTGTCAGTTGGTGGGGGAAATTGGTGTAATGTTGGTCCGCTGCCTTATGCATACCATTGTCCGTCGTCAGGCAAGGTCCTGATAAGTCGAAGCGGATCACTTGACAATAGCTCGGAACTCCCCACAGCGGCCAGCAGCTTCGGCTTTTGGAGTCTGATGAAGCTACACATCATCTCCAGATGGAGTGTGTCAGACCATCCAGATGACTAGTCTAAAGTTCCGACTTCTAATAAGGATGAGTCCATTGTGACCTTGTGAGATGGAAGGATCGGACTTGGGAATCATGACAGGATCAGCTGGTTCTTTCCCTCGACTCCGCCTTTTGCAGGAGGATGTTGGCAAGATTCTACTACAGAGAGTGGCAATAGCTGTTTGTCGAAGTGGAATAGTGTCTTTCCCAACATGGGTAGATTTCTCCTGGGTTTATCCGCTACATCTATCTAATACTGACTCGAACGTGTTCTGCAGACATTTAGTGAAAAGGAACGAGAAATCGTGCTCGAATATATCACGGACTTACAAATATCGAAAGCCAGAGCTGCAACCCTAGAGGACAAAGTTCTCCAGACTCAATTCACCAAGATGAGTTTGCTGTTACTTCGAGGGCTCTTTGCTGCTGGTGTGCTGGAATTCGTCTTTGCAAAGAAGAGATGGAGAGTGAACTACTGACTTGATCTATCGAGAAGTATGCTAGCTGTGCCATACCACGCTAAGGATAATGTAAATCAACACTGATGGCTCCTACTGATGAAAACTTGCTGAACAGTTAACTTTGCAGCCAAGCCCTCGATCCGAATTCAGTCACCCTGATACTGCAATCGCATTGACATGTTTGTCTTACTACTACGGCGGCCTGACTGATGATCAAATCTATGACAGTTTTGGAGAGCTTCTGGTTTCCGACCAGTCCCAGAAGGTAAGCAGTCGCCCTTCCCCGAATGAAACGATGGTGTGAAAATAAGCTCTCAAGCCGGGAGGGGATTTTGTCTCGTCGGAACTCGTTGCGGTAATGGATCTAGAAAGCATTAGACTGACATATCTACTACTTAGGAATACGTGCGATGGATTCAATATTCCGAAGACTTTCCGAGGAAGTTCAAACTTTTAGCAGGAGTCAATCTTCGGGACAAGCATCAATGCAAGCAAGAACTCTTCCCTTCGCTCCGTCACTCGAAAGGGCTCATCGACTACTATCTAGAGCATTTGGTGTTTCCCAAGGAGATGAAGGAATTCAGCAATAAGCTATCATCTTCTGGTTGGGAGATCGCGCGCGAAAAGAATCATTCGACGACTGGCTTCAGTGGAACGAATGATAGCAAGTACATGCTACCTATCCCGATAAAGCAGTGCAAACTCCCGGAATAGCTTTCTACCAACGCAGAAGTCTTAGCATGTCTGCTCCAAGCAGAGAACACATACGATACTGTCCATGCGCCACAAGTGGAAGCTCTCGACGCAACAGCCCTTCTTGACATTGCCGTCAAGATAGATCCCCCGATCCGAGTGCTTCTCGACGTGAGAGCCCAGCTTCTAGATGATAACGAGAGAATAGCCTCGAACTGGCTGCAGAAAGTATCCCCAGACAATGCCCAGGCAGTGGTATTCATTCATGATGATGACATCTATGTGTTGAACCGAGAAGGCATGAAGAAGCCTTTACTCATGTAAACCTTTTCCAAACAATTCGACCAAGTCTTGATCTATATTGTGAGTACATTGACGACGACAAGGTTTGCCTTTCTCTCAGGCAGCCTAACTCCTTCCCTGACCCTGTCTAGTTTCACCTAAAATGATTTCAGATACATCACCGATCATCTGCTTCTGCTCTAGGACGAAGCACATACTCGAGGCATTGATATCAAGATGCCTTATGATTATCGGGCAATAGTTATTTTGGGACCCGATCTCACCAAGGATAGACTTGCCCAAGGTACGCAGCTTGTAGACCCATGAAACGACTTGCAGCTAACCCATATCTCCAAAGCCTGTAACCGCCTCCGAGAACTTGGACATGTCCAATCAGTTGTCTTCTGTGCTCCACTGGAAGTCCGTTCGAAACTCCTTGAGTGTACTGGGAAGAAGGATGCCTCGCTTCTTGATGTAGAAGACGTCCTATTCTGGACTATGCGGAACTCCTGGGAATTTACAAAGAAGGGCATGCCTTTATTGGCGACACAGGTTAGCATACGCCACTCTTCTTGTTTCCCTTCTCGATGCGCTGGGAACAAGGTCCTTCGGCCTTTCTTCATCAACGAGGAATTATACGCCCTTGGCTATAACTGTACTGAAGACTTCAATAGGGTATCCGACATTATCGCCGACGCGCTGCATGCGATTACACTGGCATGGTGCCTCGGATCCATTGGTATCTTCGAACCCGAAGCCCTTACATTGGATGAGAGTTATGGTTTGGATAGAGTATCGGCCGAGGAAGCCATCGTATGTCGAAATCGCATCCAGGCTGAGACTGACTTGGCGAGAACTGAACTATCTTCTATCCGCGTAAGTGTCGATAGTTTGGGCTAAAGTCATCTGGTGATGCGGATCTACATGAGAAGCAAGAAAAAGAGTTACACCCCGAAAACGAGCGAGAGCAACAAGTCGAAGCTCCAACCCCAACCAAGCCGTACAAGCATGTGTTTCATGAAGATATCCGCCAACTTGTTCTCAATGGCAAGTTGGCTTCGCGTGACGGAGTGGAAAAGGCTTTTCGAGTATTTGACCTCACACGAGCGCGGGAGCAACTGAACGCGGACGACTGGCCGGGCATTCTGCTTATGACGCATGATTTTGCAGCAACAGTCTTGGTTCCCTAATTTTACAATGAAGGCAACAAGGACTCGTTCTTACGTCCTGTCCACTGGGTCCTTTCTTTCAAAGGCACAAATCGCCAGGAACAGAACCTTGTTTTAAGTCCCTTCGAGGTACAAAAATTGCTCCCTTATATGAGAGGCCAATCTCGGGTGCGGCTTTATGTGTATACCCCTCGCCTGAGTCTGTCAAACCGAAGTCTAGAGAATCTCGCCTTCTGTGCGACGCCACCTGTCCGAGGCGAGTGGACTGTTCCAGCTATTTCCACCGCACTGAATATCTTCGCAGGGCAGCTTTACTTACGTGATGAGGATGAATACCAACGACTGTGTCGATTTCTTGGACTTCGATTCAAATGGCCTTTCAGAGGCGTTGAAGTCGATGCTGATGGATTTATCTCTCCAGGGACACGTAGCCTACAGGATAGTGAGACGGCCGCAATTTGCAAGTTCGTTCAGAGCCCTGTTGACTTTATGCGACTTGTGACGAGCTTCCGTAGACTTGGTCAAACCTTCATCAATTCGCCCATGGGCAAAATACTGAGTGGAGAGTTGGTCGAAAGTATGCATTTTGACAAGGAAAGTAGAACGAACGAGACGGTGGACGGGCTCGGTGATCCGATGGATGTTGATGAACCAGCTCCTGCGGCTGCGCCTGTCCCTGTGGTGAGGATCAAGCGGGAACGACGATAAAGGATAGATCGGGATGGACGGGATTTCACTTTTCTGTGTGTATGATATGAAACTATTTCGGGGGTTGGAAAATCTAGATACCTGGCGTTTGGAGTGGTAATAGATGGGTTTGCCGCGAGGCTTGTGTGTTGGAATATGTACCTAGGATTTCGGTCTAATAGGCCAGGAATGATATCAAGCAACCAAGGCTATGCTTTAGATCCAGATATCCTCTCATTGTGGACGATCGACACATACATACCCTCTGAAGCTCGCATGTTTTTAGCACTCTCAGCATCATCGACCTTTCTGCTCAGAATTCACGGCCATTTCTCGCTCGTCGTCACCCCGGAATTGTACAAGAGCTAGTTACATTTTGGCCAAAGTAACGTTTCTTTCCATCTCAAATCAATCTCACCAAGTTTCATCGGAACCCAAACAAAATGACCTCAATGCATAAAAATCGCAACTGCTCGCTGCTACAGTTCTCCGAACCGATATCCCGAGGATTGAATTATGCTTCCGAGCCAAGACTTCTCCACAACTCAGCCGCAGATCAACTCAGAATAGCAACTGGAATGTTTCATCGGCAGCGCCAGCAAACAGCGATTCATGCGTATCCACTTCATACGGGGAAGTCCTGCGCTAAAACAAAAAGTCACGATGCCAGCAAGGCAAGGGGAAAATGTTGTTGTGACGATGCCAAGGTCGCCCCCGCCGAAATGTACCTTGCGCACCAATCAAGGAGATTGCCACAAGCGAGTCCCCGCTCGGCAGTGTCAATACGAGAAAGCTAAAGGCCCCTGGAAAACCAAGTACCGACGATCAATGGACCCCTATGATGACACAAAAATGAACAGAATCATGAGATGAACAGCGGTCATGGATGAAGCGGCTACAATTCTCGTATTTTCTTTGGAGCTGGATGGAATCATGCATGGAATGAAATGTATATAAAGATGGTTTCCCACGACGTACTCTCTTCTCATCAACTCATAGCAGTCACTTCCATACTTCCAATCTACTCTACACAACAACAAAATTCATATCATAACTTCTAATCACAATCATAACCACCAACTCCAAATTCAACAACTTCACATCTCTCAAAATGCAATTCTCAGCCATTACCGCTCTCACCACCCTCGCCGGCCTTGCCGCAGCATCCCCAACACCTCAACTCCCAGTCGCAAATGACCCAGCCTACTTCAGTCTCCTCGCCATCCGCTCAGGCAGCGCCATCCAATATGCTTCATTCAGCGCCGCAAAGAGCTCTCTCTTCGCCAACTTGCCTGCGCAGAACGCATCCTGCGATGCCGAAGGTGTCAACACCGCAACCTTCACACTCAACAATGGCACATTAAACCTATACGCCGCGTCCGCCACACCACAGACATTCTACGTCGACAGATCGGGTATGGGACAGGGAAAGTTGGGATACACTACTGGCGCTCAGCCTGCACCTGAGAATGCTGAGAGGACGGGTTGGAATATCAAGGATGGATATTTGTACTTCGATGACGCGGGACTGATCGCTTGCCCGAACTCGATCGATGGTGCTTGGAGTGTTTGGGTGTCGGTTGGTATTGCCAACCCTGCTGGAAACTCGGATTGCACGCCTTTTGCGCCTAAGGTTGTGGAGGTCGCGGAAGGATCTCAGGTTGGGTGCTTGTACACCGAGTAAGGGTAATCTGCAGTGGAGAACCGAGGGCAGCGTATCTTGTACATTGTTAGCGTTAATTGTAGGAGTGACTTCTTGTAAATACTATTCAATGTCATAAACGATCGACATCACTTCTGTTCGTTCAATTTCTGATATTCTTTGCAGTCGACGAGTGTCAAATTCAGATATCTTCTTCTTGCCCGCCTCAATGCAGCTGCTGACATTAGGTAAGTATATGATGCTTTGATTGTTGTGGTAATCCGCGCGGATTGATGAACTATGAAGTCGGTTCTGCTAGGCCTTTAGTCATGGAAGCATCGGTCACGATCGCACCGCAAGAAGATGGCTCATCACTGTTGCCTTCGACGTATCCTCTCTTGTCCCACAAGTTCAAAAAACAAACAATTTTAGGCACACTGATTCTTCCCCCTCTCAAGCGTGACAGTCTATCAAGAGCTGCTGCAACTCTCCCGCATTCCAAGGATTCACGGCGGTGTACCCTTTTCAGACATCTATCAAATGCATCCTCCGTTAGACAATTCAGTGCTCCTTTAAGGCCCGAGACGAAGTCGTCAAAAGCTACCACCACTCTCTCCGCAGAACTGAATATTCTCAAGAGAGCAACTAGCGGGTGATCGATATCCGCCCAGCGTAAGCCGCCTTCAATCGAGTTGAGATGGGCAATGACCTCGTTATTCGCGAAACCACAGAGAGGCACATAGATTTCTTTCAAATCCGACCGCCAGGGTTCGTTTCTCATAGGAAGCTCGAAGTGGGGGTCTGCCAGCAGAATATGGAGATTTTGGATATACACCACGTCGGTAGTACTGATGTAAAGTTGTCCGTGCCCACGAAGGTTCAAGGCGTAGCGATTGTGATCGATGTACCAATTTCTGAAGTGCCAGTTTATTGCCAATATATCCAGATGTCTTAGGGTGCGCGTGGAACGTCTCGTCTGCTCAGCGTGTTGTGGGTCGTCCTGGGAAATGACTCGGTAAATGGTATATACGATGCGGCCCTTCTCTGGCTCGAACACGGTTGTGAGGTCGGCTTTGACGTAGAAGTAACAAGGCTGAGGTAGGACGAGGTCCAAGATATTGAGTTGAAGCTCTTTTGGTAGCTTTAAGAATTTGGTGAAGCTCTCGGTGGGTTTTGAAGCTGGACAGGCAATGCGGAGCGGGGCTTCGAGGTCAGAGTTTTGAGAAGCTGCGTTCGAGTCTGTTGCGAGTGAAGTCGACATCTTGCGATAGGGATACTTGGTGAAGCTTTGGAAAATAGTAGATGGAAAGTCCATGGAATGTCGAAGTCAGTCCTTGTTGTTGATGTGAGTAAGTGAGGAAGATTGAGTAGAGAAGACCAGAGACGAAGCCTTTCTGGGAAGGAGTGGCTGGGATGGTCAAACCTTCCTTGATGGGGTAAATATCGACCTTAGCTAACACGAGAGGAGATGGGCTATTCAACACCCACTCTTTCCTCCTACATGGCTGCTTTTCTACGTACGTCGTTTGTTTACTTCCGTTCTCGGCTGCACGTGACCAGGCTTGTGAATTCGGCACAGTATCAGTGGCAAGGCGGTCGATCATCGGCTCGGCAGCTAACCACAAAACCACCCACTTTCGAGCCGCGAGCGGGGTCATGAATTCTTCAAAGATGGGGTATCTTTCTATATCTGTGGGATCGAAGGACGAACCCACGGAATTCCCGATGGTATCTGGATGCTTTGCGCGTTATCGCATCCTTTGGCCGTGAACCTCTTATCGTCCAAGCATTTTCGAGCTCCACCATCGACTGATTTCGGATTGGGCTGAAGGCTGTTTGGTCCTTTTGTGAACGGGTGTGTCCGAGTGAAGCCCGCGGGCAATGAATATATATTGAGCTGTCCCCAACAGATTTTCAAAGACGATCCTGTCGCAGAAAAATCCTCGTTGGATTCACAATCAGGATGGCGTTCCTCAAGCGAGTCAAGGATTATATCCATCAGCCCTATGAACATCCTGGCGAGGGAAAGCTTGTCAGAAAGCTTGGTAAGTTTCTTGATCCCTCTATTATGGCAAATGACTTCATTCTGACAATTCTTAGATTTCTTCATCTTGACGTTTTGCTGTTTGATGTACTTCTGCAATTACCTTGATCGATCCAATCTTGCCAACGCCTACGTGAGCGGCATGAAGGAAGAGTTGGACTTTGTAGGAAATGAGTACAATCTCATCAACACTGTGTTTACTATCGGGTATGTTGGCAACCCACCCCAGTTTTAGCCAAAGCATGCACTCTTTCTCTGATGTCTGCCCGAAGTCCATTGGCAATTCCCGTCAGCTGCTGCCATCAATGGCCTCATTGCCCCGCGCCTCTGTACAGATTTGCTTACTGCGTCTAGGTATATCATCGGCCAGGTCCCCAGCAATCTTGCACTCTACCATCTAAAACCCCGCATCTTTTTCCCCAGCATGATGCTCGTTTGGGGTGCTCTGACCATGGTCACTGCTGCTGCAAAGACTCCACAACATATCATGGCAATCCGTTTCTTTCAAGGTATCGCCGAGTCGTCTACTTTTGTCGGCACCCACTACATCCTTGGGTCATGGTACACTGGACGTGAACTCGGAAAGCGAAGTGGTATCTTCACATCTTCTGGACTCGCAGGGACTATGTTCGGAGGGTTCTTGCAGACCGCAATCAATTCTTCTCTGCATGGTGCTCAAGGAATGGCGGGGTGGAGATGGCTCTTCATAATTGATGGCATAATTACGATTCCAGTCGCGATTTACGGACTGTTCCTCTTCCCGGACACGCCTTCTACCACATCAGCTTTCTATCTCACATCTGCCGAACGAGCATTAGCCATCGCCCGCGTTCCAGAAGTCCCTGAAAGAGCCCCGTGGAACTTCGCGTTCGTCAAAAGAGTCTTCACATCTTGGTACTGGTACGGCTTTGTCATGCTCTGGATCATTGCTGGCGAGACCGAGTCCTTCTCCTCAAACTCCCTCCTTGCGATCTACATGAAATCGACGAAGAAATACACCATTCCTCAGCTCAACAACTATCCCACCGGAGTGCCAGCTGTGGGTATCGTTTCAACCCTCTTCTGGGCCACTCTCACCGACTTCCTTGGCGGAAAACGATACTTGGTCGGATACTGGATTGGAATCACAGGTGTTGTCACAGCAGCCATGATCTTGAACCCTGATGCCAGCGTCTCAAGCATTTTCGGTGCATACTACTGGGCAGGTAGCGTGTACGCTTGCCAAGCCACGTTCTTCGCCTGGGCCAACGATGCCATGAGGTTTGAGGAGGACAGTTTGAGAGCCGTAGTCATTGCGAGCATGAACTGTGGCAGTAATGCTGTCAATGCTTGGTGGTCTCTGCTGTTCTATTCTGCGAATTTCGCTCCGAAGTTCACCGTAAGTTTTCCTCGGACAGCCTGACTATGATGCAATTAACAAGCAGCTGACGTTCTGGACAGAAAGGTATGTGGGCTATGATCGCCACGTCAATCGCGTTGGCTATCTGGACGACTGGGCTGTTGTATATGACGACGAGGACGGAGAAGAAGAGGCTTCTGGAGGCTGAGATACGAGTTGCGGATGACAAGGGCTTCGAGGCCGAAGCTACCGTTGTTGGTGATGGCAAGGTGTAACGCTGAGGAGTTCGCAAACAGCTTTTCCATCCAGAGAATTCAAGAATAGCTACAGTTTAATGTCCTCGCTGTCCTGAATTTTTTGAAAAGCCTATTTCTATCTCCTTTGTAAAACTCAGCACATTGAAATTCTCTTTCAAAAACACTTGGATCCTGGATCTTGGATCTCAAACTCAACTTGCTATGTTCACTTGAGATTTTCTGAAGATCAGATCGAAGGCTACTTCAACATCCCCTCGAAAATGTAGTACATTTGAAGTGCCGTTTCAATCACACCCGAATCTAGGATCCCAAACAACCCTTGATTCAACTGTCCAGACATTACAAAGATGTCGGACACTTCAGAATCAGAATCGAGCCAGTTTCGGTGTCCTCTAGAGGATACAGGACATGGAAATACTGTTTCAGACATGCTTGGATCCCATGTACCAGACCGACCAGACCCAGCTCGACTCACTCGTCCAGATGAAACCACGAAGTCGTACTTTATCAAAAATCGTAATCAAGCCTGTCTTGATGTCCTCTCGAGGATACAGAACATCTGAAATGCCTTGTTCAGTACCTGGATTTCAGGTCTTTCAGACTGGCTCCCTTGTCCATATATATCAAGAACAAGAACTCGCAGTTTCTCAAGATTAGTATCAAGGCTGGTTCAAAGTCTTCTCTCGAATACGGGACATTCAGAAAGGCTTTTCTAGTACCTGAGATCCAGGTTCCCAGCCTGATTCACCCGTCCATATATGTCGTAATAACGAAGTCATAGTTTCTTAGAATTGGTATCAAGCTCGTTTGAATATCTTCTCTTGAATACAAGACATTAGAAAGGACTTGTCTAACACTTAGATCCCAAGTCCCAGACCCACCGCGATACATCTGTCTAGACATACCAAAGTTACAAAGTCACAATATCTCAAAATCATTACCAGGCCCATTTCAATATCTTTTCTCGAATACAGGACATTTGAAAGGGCAGCGGAGGCGCGTGAGTAGTACCTGGATCCCAAGTTCCAGACTCACCACGATTCACCAGTCAAGACATATCGGGAATGCATCGGCCTCGCTAAAATGTGAATTTCCTATGGTCTTCACGTAAGACAATAAGCAAAAACATGTCATTCGAAAAACCAAAATGCTCGAGTAAGTCGTGACGCTTTCTCTCCATTCATGCTGCAGACTCGAGTTAGTCCGTACCAGTGGTAAAAATGTGCATGTCAAAAATTTCCTTTGTGTGCGCAAATGTATATGTGTAAGCGAGATCGTGAAATGTGATGTAAGGTAAGTCAGAATGTTTCAGGCCACTGTCATTCATGAAATTCAAATGTGTTGAAAGAAGCATCGTTCATTAATTCATCAACCATGCCTTCGTAAAAACGCCCAAGTCCCAAGGTTTCCACCCAACTTAGGTACATGCAGAATGAAATGAAAACATCTAGTGCTCATGAGCAGCAACGATCTCCTTAAAGTGAGCAACCCGACTGTCGTCACCCTTGCGATCCTTAAGGGCAACGCAATCAAGGTCGTGATATCCATGAGCCAAGTAACTACCGGTGTCAAACTCCCATTCATAACGCCACTTTCGATTGAAAGCCTCGCAGATAGCCTCCATATCCTTGTACGCAACTGGGCGACGATGCTTCAAAACGACTATCTTGATCAACCACATCAGATAATCCTTGCGCTTGGCACCCATAGGCTTTCCCTTGTGAACCTTGTTGATACTGGTATGGTTCTCTCTAGTATGACTCTTGACTTGAGGGTTTCCGGCAGTGAGCAATGTAGTACGTTGAGCCTCGTCGAGATCGAAACCGAAATCGGCCTTGTCGGTGTTGGTATCGGCAGAAAGTGGGGGAAGAGGACGGTCATCAGCATCGTGGCCGACTGGAAGAGGAACGGGGATCTTCAAAGGAGCCTTCTAAAGCAACATCAGTTAGTAAATGCAACTTGAAAAGTGAGTAGATGGAAATGACATACCTTGACGATCTCAACCTTGGCTGTGGCAGCTCTCTTCTTGCGCGTGGTGGCTCCCTTTCCCTAAGTAGAGTCAATGGCTGCCAACAGAAGGGGGAGAGTGAGTGTGAGGATGTACCTTTTTAGCCTTTGGCTCAACCTTCTTGACGATCTTCTTCTCATCAACCTCAGCCTCCTTGACAACAGATGTAGTATTGGCTACATCTGGCTTAAAGACCTTAGCATCTCTGTGAGTGTGGAGAACTTTGTTGTTGTTGGACTTGGTGCTGACTGGACCCTTAGCCTCAGAGACCTTGGGCCTACCAGCGGGAAGTGGAGTACGTGTTGCAGGTGCCATGGTGAACGGTGGGTGGTGCCCACGCGCAATGATTTTGTTGTTGTATGAAGAAGAAGAGGTTCAGTTGGAGGGAGCGGAGGGGAGTATTTGTAGGTTTCGAGGCTCTGGGAGGTCGATTGCGCTAGCATTCGCACCCTTGTCAATCCGCCTCGAGGCTGTTCTTTTCCTCCTCGAACGGAAGAGAATCGGCCGAAAAGAGTCAATTGACCTCGAACTAGGCAGAAATAAGAGTAAATGGAAGCTTCGAGCCAGGTATAGGGTGAAAACTATGACTCGGAGAGCAAATTAAGGCCGGAATTGGCCTTTCCGCTCGAAGTGTTTGATGCGTTTGTTTACTTCGAGCTCGAATAGGTAAAGCGCCAGCGATGAGAGGCAGATTGCGCGCACAATAGGCAAGAAATGGCGGTTTCGGCCCGGAAATACGTCACGCAAATCAAGATGGAACTTTCAAGTGTACAAGGAACAATTTCATTGCAGTTGGGTGTCTATGAGTAGTACCATCTCCAGAGGAGGGCTATTCCTTATGCCATTGGCACAAAACCCCCAATATAAAAGAGAACAGTAATGCTGAAATGATCCCATGATGACCATTGGCCTCGATTTTCAAGGATATTTGAGAGATCCATCCCAGCCCAGCTTCATATGATGTTGAAAACAAATAATTCCATGTGCAATTGGTACAAAAAAGCAAAAAACCAATCGTGAGAAAACAAAGAGCCGCAAAACAAAGAGCAGCAGAACAAAGAGACGCGTCTCAACCCAACTGCGTCACTTCCGACCGGGGTGTATGAATCCTCCCAGTGTATGTAAAGGAGGTATGGTACAAGCAGGTGAGAACATGCAGCCCATTGGGATATGCCTCACCGTAACTCCAAATCAGAAAATCCCTTTGCACCTATCCTCAACCACACCTTAAAAACGGCTTGACTGAGATAGAGACCCGCTTAGAGTTGGGCTCTCTGCAAAGTCTCTTCCATTAACGTTGTGAGACCCATAGAAGCCATGAAAGCCATTGGCATGACAAGGACCATTTGCCGCAGTGTTGTAGCCCTCCCTATCCTCATCGCCGTCGTTCGTATCGTTACGGTTAAACTCCACCTTGAGCTGATCAAGAATTCTTGTGGATTCAAGGAGCTGTGCCTTCTTCAACTTCAGTGCATTACGTCTTGTTGAAAGCTCGGCGTTGCCCTCAAGCAGATCTCTGCATATCTGCTCGCCTGTAGTTTATTGTTAGCGTGTGAGAAATGGAGTGGATGGTGGGGTAGGCACTTACTGTCACCTTCATTGAGTCCAAGAGAATTCTCAAGGTAATCAACGACGCCCCGTTTGATGGATTGAAAGTATCTCGCATTCATGTTGGCGCAGATTGTGTCTACGAAGCGAATTCTGGCAGTCGTGTAATACCCTCTGATGTATGCCGCAACGTTGAGCTCCTCGAGGTATTTGTCCGGGCCTAATTGCTGGTCCGTGACAGAATTCCTGAATTTCTCTTCATCGTTGATCTTAGCACCATTCTGAATCTGTTTTGCCACGTAGCTTTCCAACCGGATCCTACGTCGCTGTGCTGTCAGAGCTTCAAGTGCCTCTCGCTGGTACTGGTTGAAGGACTCATCGTTGATCGTGAACAAGCTGAGGCGCTCCGTTTCGAAGAATTCCCAAGTAGTCTTTCGTTGGTCTTTCTCTTGCTCTTCCAGAAAATCTTCCATCAGCTTCTTTGAACTCCGGTACACTTCAGTATGTATGTACTTTTGGAGCACACTCTCCAGAATTGACAGTATACTCCTCCTGAGTGCTTGGAATGTATGGTCAATGAAGGTCTTCAGGGGATCATCCCATGCTGCGACAGCTGCCAAAGCATAGGTGACTTTGACTTGGTGATTGACATAACCAGGGATACCAGTTACGGCATGAGCCTCGATGGAAGCTCGAATGTCCATGATGCTCAGAGCTCCGGAGCCTGCATCGAGGTAGTCCTGGTAGAATGGGCCGAAATCCTCTGGGTTGAGATTTCGAAAGTAGGGAGATCGTCTCGGTGTAGCTTTGATCATCTTGCGGGGAGTCCTATCCTCCTGCTTGACCTGCTGAGCTGCGAATAGAGAGACTGAGGACTCGCGGTGACTAGTAGGAGCTCTAGGTCTGGTGTTGTTTGCTTTGAGCCTCTTGTCAGCGTGCTGATCACTGACATGCCCTCGCTTCCTATTCAACGGGGATGATGCCACGCTCATGTCATCGTCCGACTCGTCGTCTAACACAATGACACCAGTATCCTTGTCTGACTTAGCTCTGCAATTGCAGCCTGGTCTCATAGCTTCGGTAGCTTTCAGGAATTGCTGACATAACCTTTTCCACTCGCTGTGGAAGGGGTATGCAGATGTTGAGCTACTCGTGACTAGATTTTGCACACGATTGCTAAACTCGTGCAACTCTCGACGGACGATGTGCTGAAATTTGTCATTCGGGACCTCGGGGAGCAAAGCAAGCTGTTCATCAACTTCTCGAGTCTGATCGTTGATGTTTTGGGTCAAGTCAGGGATACTAGAATTTGTTAGCATGCTTCCTTATAATTTACGACGATGACTGCAAGCTCTCACCTATTCCAAATCAAGCTTGCAAACTGCTTTGATAAGTACTTCTGAATAGCATCCGTACCACAAATATCTCGGTATGAGTGCCACTGGCCACCTTCCCTCCACAGGGGATCGGTATCGAAGAAGTCCATCTCTTGCTTCTTGGCTTCCTCGTGGTATCTTTCGATATCTAACTTGGCGTCGGATCCAGGCTGCTTAGTGACGAAGTATCCGAGCGGCAGGACAAACTTTTTCTTCTTGAAGATGTTATCATAGTCGCTATGTGCCGTAGAAGTCTGCAGCCTATCGGGCATCGTGAGTACACCGATACATCGATTTTCTGCTTTGCAGTGGCCGATGACAGCCTTGGTACGAGAGAGGCCAGGGTCGTTCTGCATTGTGATAGTGCAAATGATCAAGGCGTTTCGATGACGCACGTATTTACGTGTCAGATTCTCGAAAACTTTGATCAAATACTCCTGGGTATTATCCTCCGCGGCCTGGAACAGACCAGGTAGGTCGTAAAAAGAGAGATTTGATAGTCCAGGACCACAGATCTCAACAGAAATGACGTTTGGGGAGAACTTGGCCTCGTCTGCATGTGGTCCCGTGCTGTGTCTTCGGTCGTACTCATCCGTCCCTGGGATGAACGATTTGGTATCTTGACTAGGGTTAAGAAGTGCAAATTGAGCCATCTGCAGCGCTTGTTCCAGATGGGCCTTATGTGTGATCGTCATGAATGCCTTTGTCTCCATGGGTCTGTCGCTCGGCACCCATCCCGGGAATTCCACATTTGGACGAGTCTTTTGAGGGATGTACGATAATTGCAAGGAGACTATACATCTCCAGGTATCTGCCTCCGAAGTTTTGATGTTCGTTGGACAACGAGTGCACATGCTCTGGCCTTTCGGCAGGTTGATCTCAGCGATTGCGCCCATCAAGGAGCTCTTGCCCGCACTTTGGTCGCCAACTAGAACGAGTTCAGGAAGCTCGGTGTCGACACTTTGGAGACCAATCTGCTTGAGCTTGTCGATTGTGTCGATAAGTCTCTTCGCATCTCGACCTACGATTGCGAGTCCGTCAGGCGCGAGGGGTCGCATAATGGGTGGCTGAGGATGTCTATAGGTCGAAAGTGGACGCGAAGATCGAGAAGGTATCAGCTGTTGTGGTGGGGATGGTGCTGATGGGAGTTCGTGGTCAGTCATCGGCGAAAGAATCAGATGGGCAGGGAACAAACTAGAAGGTGATCTTCGATGTGGCTTGAAGTCTTCGATAGGTAGGCCGTGGTTCAGGGAGTAAGCCGAAATATGTCGATTTTCGGAGTCTGGGCCTGTTAAATCGATCTCGTTTTTGATAGGCGTGGGTGTACGACTGGGGTGCGAACTCGGGCCTGGAGTTGGGAGACCAGACTCACGCTTGAGTGAAAGACCTCGAGCGCCTGGTGCCATGACTTTGGCGCTGTATTTGTAGACGATACTCTCTGGCAGCCTGAAGACCTGAGATCGAAGATTGTTAGCATACGAGATACTTCGGGAAGTTGAAGCTCAAAGGCAAGCGTTAAGAAGGGGCGGGAAGAGTAAGAGAGATCGACGGAAGTAGAAATGGTGAATGCGATCAAGTCGCAAGGAGGAGCAGCGAGGAATTGGAAGAACACAATGGCAAGGCTCAAAGGCTGCACATGAGACAGAAGACTCGAAATGCAATATGCAGGAGATGGAGTGCATGAATGGATACAGCTTTGGAAAGGTGAAATATGGAAGTGGACATCTGACGTACCTTTGCTTGCTCGGTCCTTGAAGACAAGGGATCGATTGGAAGATCAATCACAGCAATTGCTTATGCACTCTTTGCTGTCGACACAACAATAGATACTCGTGGTGGGGAGAGAAGGAATGAGAAAGCAGAGGTTGTTGACGAAACCAGACGCTCTCGAGGTGAATGGCGGAACGATGAGATGGTAAAGCGAACCAGGTAGCCGTGGATAGCTCAATCGAGTTAGGCAGCAAACAGAAGCCTTCTTTCAGAACAGCTGCAGGAAGATGAGGCGGAAATTGATGTCGAGGTCAGGCAAAGGTCAGGCAATTGGGTTATGACAGGAAAGCAAACAGGTTCGAGGGCCAAAACTCGGTAGGAAAAGGACCAAGCAATCGAGAATCGTGGATTTACCAGAAGATCACACTTGAAAAGAGAGTAAACAAGAAACGGTGCCTTCTTCCCCGAGAATTTACTCTCGTCTTTATATGTTACCGAGTCTTACGGGTTCTTCTCGTACCAGCGAATCAGCACGTCCAATTTCACTGTCTCAACCTTCCATATCAAATCGGCGACGGAAATTCATTGCGCAACAAACGCGTAAAGTGTATGCATACTGCATGAGACCAGTGGATCTCAGCATCCAATTGAAGAAGATCTTAACGCTCAGTTGAGATCGTGGCCCGGTGATCAAAGAGACGTTTGTTTAAACATCCTGTGAAGCTCTCGAGGATCACCACAAGCGAGATCTCACTTGGAGGGCACTACCACCAAAGGACGATCTGACTTGTGATTTTCTCAGAGCGCCAGCGAGCGGAGTTAACAGCGCAAGGGAATGTGACGGGGCTGCAAGAAAGAGGGGCGGTGCTTGAGTGGCCAGCCACCCGGTCAGAAGAGTGAGCAAACTTTCACAGCCCTTCACACCCAACACGACGTTTTTGTATGGGATCACCATGAGCCTCTGTGAATCTCTTCACGCCGACTTTTGAGCAGCATAATTGGCTTTCTTGGCGGATCAAGTAACCTTGCAGACTCCAGATCAAATGTCACACACATGCTGACGAGGATCCGTGGAGGTTGGGGTCTTCTGCACCCAGCTCAGGTCCATCCTTCTCCTTTGACCGTTCGGTGTCTCTGGCGAGAGGAAAGGTTGGGACACCAGACGGCATCTACCCAATTCATCGTTCTCATTTGACCGATTGTCCGCTTAGGCTGGACTGGACTGGACGTACTCTAGTAGAGACGGGAAGATTAGAAGAATGCGACTTGCGACCGAGACTCCTCGTTCTGTTGTGAACATCACGATGCCCTCCTCCCCTCCTTCGAGGGCCAGAACAAAGCCTGGAGTCGCCCACGTGATACGCTAAACCCCAAGCACTAGACCCTGTCAGGAGCAGCAAGTGCGGGTTGTGCCGTTCACCAAAAGTCTACGAGGCCAAAGTGTCAAGTTCAATTGCTACGTAACCTACCAAAGACTCGACTTTAAAGAAGAAACCAAAATGTCTTTGCAGATTCCACACAGAGAGAAGGCCAATGGCTCGCATGCCGCAACAAAGGCTGTGATTTTGGTGAGTTGGGAGCATCGGGAGGCTCCAGAAAGGGGGACTGACTGGGATTACAGGTTGGCGGTCCTTCAAGAGGAACTCGATTCAGACCTTTGTCCTTGGATCTTCCAAAGGTACCACATACCTCGCAGAGCTTCCAAAGAGAATCTCATACTGACTCTACTTGAATAGCCCCTCTTCGAAGTTGCTGGACACCCCATTGTCTGGCATTGCCTCACCGCTATCGCCAAAGTCCCTGCCATCCAAGAAGTATGCATGATTGGATACTACGATGAATCAGTATTCCGCGACTTTATCAAAGATGCCTCGAAAGAATTTCCACAAATTAAGATTGTGTATCTGCGAGAATACCAGGCTTTGGGAACGGCTGGAGGACTCTACCACTTCCGCGATGCTATTCTGAAGGGCAAGCCCGAACGCTTCTTCGTTCTCAACGCAGATGTGTGCTGCTCATTCCCTCTGAATGATATGCTCAAGCTGTTCGAGGACAGGGATGCAGAGGCTGTTATTCTTGGTACCCGAGTCAGTGAGGACGCTGCCAGCAACTTCGGATGCATTGTATCAGATGCACACACCCGCCGAGTCCTACATTACGTCGAAAAACCCGAGTCGCACATTTCGAACCTGATCAACTGTGGCGTCTACCTCTTTGCCACGGAGTGCATCTTTCCCTCAATTCGCAGTGCCATCAAGAAACGTACCGAACGCCCACGCCTTGTCTCCTACCCCTCTTCCGAGAATCTCGAGTCTTCCTTCTTTCAAGACGATGATGAGGAAACAAAGAATGAGGTATTGCGGTTGGAGCAGGATATCTTGAGTGACTTGGCAGATAGCAAGCAATTTTTCGTCCATGAGACGAAGGATTTCTGGAGACAGATTAAGACTGCTGGTTCAGCTGTCCCAGCAAACGCTCTATACCTGCAGAAGGCATGGCAGACTGGATCCAAAGAATTGTCCAAGGCCTCTGCGAACATTCTCCCGCCTGTATTCATCCATCCTACTGCACACGTCGACCCTACCGCCAAGCTTGGACCTAATGTCTCCATTGGCCCTCGAGTTACAGTTGGAGCTGGTGTCAGAATCAAGGAGTCAATTGTGCTAGAGGATTCTGAAATAAAACATGATGCATGCGTTCTGTACTCCATCATCGGGTGGAACAGCAGAGTCGGCGCTTGGGCTCGTGTCGAGGGTACACCAACACCAGTCAACAGTCACACCACTAGCATCATCAAGAACGGCGTCAAGGTCCAGAGCATCACCATTCTTGGTAAGGAGTGTGGTGTTGGGGATGAAGTCCGCGTCCAGAACTGCGTCTGTCTGCCATTCAAGGAGTTGAAGCGAGTAAGTGACATCTCATATTACCAATCAAGCTTCTTACTAATGATCTATAGGATGTTTCCAACGAGGTGATCATGTAATTAGTCTCTTGGAAACTCTGCAATGTGGGGGACATTGGCCATTAATACCAGGCGTTATCCTGGACCTAGATTTTGATATCTGGTACTTTGCTACTCTTTTGGTGCATCTTCCCATGTAGTCCTTGAGATAGACAAAATTCTAGACAGCATAATGTTGCCTCTCAAAAGTCATTCAGAAAATCTGCACACTGTTTAGCAATATGGCATATATTCGCCTCTTGTGTTTTGCATTCGTCCACTTCTTCTCGTCCACCTAAGAATCCCAAAGCTCTACCTAAACACCGACGGTTCGGCAGTTAGATTGTACAGATAACGCTTTACCCCACCGCGGGGCAGGATTGCCGCTTCCTCTTGCATATCTTCCGTCAACAGCTTACAAATGCAACCTCGTTGCGAAGAAAATCTCGAGACCAACGAGCGTCATTTCTATTAAGTTTTCTCCTTCCTATTTCTTAACCCGGCTTAGACCGACGCATGAAAAAGTAGGGTTTTGCGTTGGGAAAGACAGGTTAGGGAAATAGTTCGGCATTTGAGGTGACATCATGAGGCCAAATGTTCCCTCTTTCCTTTAGTATAAATACAGCTCCTGCTTGCATTTATTCCCGATAGACCCCATAGAACGTCCATTTTCATTTCCACCTTTCCAAACCAACTTCGTCAGTGCTCCAGAACAGACAGTCTTTCTTGGACCGCTCAATTGCCCCTCCTGCACCTGTAATTGTGCTTCATTTGACATTCTTCCTCCAATTTGGAAATAAATAGAACTCAGTCTATACGATGTCAACTCACCACGCAGTTCCAGCCAAACACGGCCAGACTGAGCCTGGAAAGAAGGGCATTCCGAACAAGGCCGCACCGGGTGTGAGTCGACATTTCTCATATCTCGTATCGCTCAACTGACAATCAACAGGTCTCATACTTTACACCGGCTCAAGAACCTCCAGCTGGAACAGCTACCAATCCCCAGCCAGATGACAAGCCACTCCCAAAGGTCTTCCAACCACTGACCATCCGCGGAAGCACTTTCCAGAACCGCATCTTCCTCTCTCCGCTTTGCCAGTATTCGTCCGAGAATGGTCATTTCACGGCTTGGCAATTCGCCCATCTTGGTGGCATTTTCACTCGTGGTCCTGGACTCACCATAATTGAAGCTACGGCAGTCGTTCCAGAAGGAAGGATCACCCCTGAAGACAGCGGCATCTGGAGCGATGAGCACATTGAAGGCGAGTGGGGACTTAAGAAAGTCACCGAATTCGCACACTCCCAAGGACAGAAGATCGCTATCCAGCTGGCACATGCTGGGCGTAAAGCTTCGACAGTTGCTCCGTGGTTGAACATGGGAGCTACTGCAACTGAGGACGTAAATGGCTGGCCGAACAACGTCAAAGCTCCATCTCCGACTCCATACAACGATGTCTTCCCTCAGCCAACTGCCTTGACCCTCGAAGAAATCGAGGATTTGAAGAAAAAGTGGGTAGCGGGCGTTGAACGTGCTGTCAAGGCTGGTTTCGATGTTATTGAGATCCACAATGCACACGGATACCTGTTTCACGAGTTCCTGTCTCCTGTCGCAAACCAGCGGACTGACAAGTACGGTGGATCCTTCGAGAACCGCACTCGTCTGACACTTGAGATTGTCGAGTTGACGAGAAAGGCGATGCCAAAGGATATGCCTCTCTTCCTGCGAATCAGCGCTACTGACTGGCTGGACACCAACCCAGAGTTCAAGGGCGAGTCTTGGACGCTTGACGATACCTTGAAGCTCGCTCCTCTGCTCGCAGAGCGTGGTGTTGACTTTTTGGATGTGTCATCGGGAGGCAACTCTCCCATGCAGAAGATTAAGGCTGGCCCAGGATACCAAGCTCCATTTGCGAAGGCGATCAAGAAGGCAGTTGGAGACAAGATGTTTGTTGGAACTGTCGGAAGTATTACGGAGGGCAAGCAAGCTGAAGCCTTGCTGACTGGCAAGGGAAGTGAGGAGCAGGCAAGAGGAAGCGAGGAGCTGGATGCTGTGCTCGTGGGACGCATGTTCCAGAAAGAGCCTGGTCTGGTGTGGAGATTTGCTGAGGAGTTGGGCGTCCAGATTAACGTTGCCAACCAGATCAGATGGGGATTCGGTGGTAGACCTGGTGCGGCTAAGAGGGAGAAGGGCGGGAAGTTGTGAGGGGTAGATTATGCGAAGGGATGTTTACAGAGCTATAGACAGCGGTAGACCTTAGAAAGAGAGAGCAAAGCCGTGCAAGAATTGCCGTACTTTGCAAATGAATTCATTCAATCATTTCATCTTTCAGCAACTGCTTGAGTCGGGAGACTATACAGAAAGGATACTATTCAACCTCAAATCCCTGCTGCTTGCACCAACAGACACATTGTAGACTGCACTCTGCAGCTTCCACTGCTGCGCCACCACATCCCAAATACTTAGATCCCTCCTTGTTAATGCGAAAGCCACAGTCGCAGTCTCATTGGGCTTCAGAAACACTTTGTCAAACCCTCTCAGCTGGCGGATCGGCGCAGTGGGTATCCCCAAATACAACTGTGCAGCTTCCGCACCCGCTACCTTTCCGACATTCGTGATCGACGCTGTGACGTTGAAGAGCACATCCCAGAGTTCGGGGTGTCCACCTTGAACTACAGAGACATCAGATGAGGGGTATGCGCTCGTATGTGCTCCGGTGGTCTGCGCAATGTTGATACCGCTATACTCGAAACTAGTATACGAAAGCCCATAGCCGAACGGGAAGCGAGGCTCGATACCATCACGATCAAAAGCTCGGTAATCGATATATACGCCCTCCGTGAAATCAGACTGCGGAAACGCGGACTGATCGACCGTCGAGTTCAACACATTTCCGTAATCCTCGTCTCGCTTGGCGATAGTATGGATCAATTTCCCGCTGGGGTTGACATCTCCATACAGGACGTCAACGAGCGCATGTCCTGATTCCTGGCCTGGAAGACCGGCGAATATAACGGCTGTTATGTTTTCGTGCTCGATCCATGCGTCGACTACGCGCGGACCGGCAGAATGTAATATCACAACTGTGTTCGGATGTTTGCTCGCGACGTTCAAGACTAGAGTATCGGAGAATTCATCGGAAAGGCTTGTTCGATCGAATGATTCGGAGGCGTAGGCGTTGATGAATACGAGTGCTACTTCGGTGTTGGCTTCGGGCACGGGGTCTTGAGAGTAGAAGTCCCAGCGGAGGACGCCGCGGTCAGCGATCACGCGGTCTTGGATCGCTTTGAAAGGGGAGATGATGTAGGATGGTGTGTTGCTGCCGGATCCACCGCCCACAATGAGAGTCCCGTTGAAGGTTTCCCAGCCGAAGTTAACTTCGTAGCCGCCGCCGTAGCGGAGGGGATTGGTCCAGGGCACGGGCTTGACTTCGGCGTCGAAGCCGAATATACTTACGTAGCGTGGCTTTTTAAGGGGGAGGGTATTGTTGATGTTTTTCACGAGGATGTGGCCTGCGCTGCCGATTTCTCGGATGAGCTTGTCGTGGTCGCCGCGGACGTCTAGGATGGGGTGTTGGACTGTTGGAGAGAAGATCTGGGGGCTTGGGAGGGTGGTGTTTTGGTCGAGGAAGAAATATGATGCTAGTGTGCGGGTTACCATATCGTCGAGACGATCGATGGATACGGAGCCGTTGTTTACGGCTTGTGTTAGGTTCTTACCCCACCATCCGGCGTTGGGCATCACGATGTCTAGTCCTGCGTTGGCGGTGCTGATGCCGGATTGCTGTGCTGCCCAATCTGAGACTACGAAGCCTTGGAAGCCGAGTTCGGTTTTGAGGAGGCCGTTGAGTAGTTTGGAGTTCTGGCAGGAGTAGGAGTTGTTGGCGCGTTGATAGGAACACATTATGGCGCCGGTGCCAGCTCTGAGTGCATTCATGAATGGCCAGGCGTACAGTTCGTGGATTGTGGCGTCGTCGACGTTGGATGACATGGATTCTCCGAGGGCGCTCGGGAGGCGTCGGTATTCTTGTTCGTTGAGGAGCCAGTGCTATGTCAAGAGGTCAGACAAGCCTGGAAATACTCTTGTGGGAGGGCTTTGGAATGGCAATCCCGTGAGACTTTACCTTGGAACAAGCAATAACGCCTTCTCCTTGAACCCCAAGTACAATTGCCTCCATCTGCTCGCCAGTCAAGTACGGATCAGGACCTGGGCCCTCCCAATTCCTCCCTGCTCTCGTAACCCTCCCGATACCACCTCCCACCGGTCCAAGAGCCACATTAACTCCCTTCCCATGATACTCTTCTCCAAGCGCCTTACCATACGCACGCATGAGCTTCTTATCCCACGTCTGTCCTAAATGCATGCCAGCTGGGAAAGCAGACACGAAATCTGGACCACGGATACCGGCGGGTGCATCCTCGAAACAGAGACCTTTGAAGCCGAGACGTGGTACTGAGCCAGAGTTACCGACGCAAACGCCTGTGAAGCCGTTCGTCATGTTGACTTTTTCTTCAAGCGTGAGTTGCGAGACGAACTCTCGTGCACGTTTGTAAGCGAGGGTCCATGTTGGAGAGGTTGAGCCGGAACCCTGTGCTGGGAGCTCGTGAGCAAATGTTTGAGGTAGTATGGGGAATGGGCTCTGCTTGCTTACGGGTGGGATAGACAGGCGGACTGAGTCCGTAAAACGGGACTTCGCTTTCGTTCGTCCAGCTTGCTTTTGCTTGGCCAAGGAGGAAGGCAGCTGTGAGGAGTGAGGATGCCGGGAGCTTCATCTTGTCAATTTTGTGTCAGAAGAATGCAGGTATACCTTTAAATCATGTTGCGGTATTGCATTCATATTTATATACTTTTGTACATTAAGAACTTGTGGATCTTGTGTGAGGGACACGGTTAGTAGTCATGTCATAAACCCAAAGATGGGATGACGGCAGTTCGAGGTGGGAAAGCAACATGTTTGTCGTTGAAGTTTTTGAACCCTCAATCGGGCCGGAAACAAGCAAAATTGAAACTGCATGTAGATGGGTTGATTTCCTCTTGGTTACTGGTCGCGGCTGTTCTCATTTCTCCACATTGATGATGAGGATGAGCGGGGGCAAGGTGCCATGATGCGGAGGTGTGGAGAAGATGCTTGGCAGCAAAGTCAAATCTGCCGACTTCGGATGATTGGCTGCTTTCAATGCCTTCAACTTTGAAGATGGAAAGGCTTTCTTACACTTGTCGGATCGGAATTGATGTAGGTTGAAGTAGACGACTGCGCATATTGTGGTCCAGTAAGAGCTTACGGGGGTTTGTGACAAAGGAAATCGGCAAGCGCATGGAAGATGGAGTGGGAATGGGCACTCAAACCTTACGATTATCCTCCTAGCACGGACAAATATTTCTGCAGAGACCAGGAGGGACCTGAAGATTTATTGAGTAGGAATTCAGCGTCGTTCGCAGCCTCGATCCACGTCAGTGATGTAAAACTTGCTTGGGGCTCCAAACAGGCCGGGCGCTGTTTGTTTTGGTTGTGGCTTTAGCGAGGAAACCTCAGAGGCTTGGACGGACGGAGAAGTTGCCTACGAAGCTGTGAATTCTAGACGTGCTGTCCTTTAGGCTCCTAATATTTATCACCCTGAATCTAAATGGACATTGCCTCCTATTGGCATTGTCCCAGACTGTTGGTGCTGAAAGATGCAATTTGGAAGTATTCACGTGACTACACGGGATTGACATGATCCTGGTCGGAGGGAATCTCGCCTGGTAGGAGAAGTAATCAAGTAGCAGATGAATAGTTAGAGGCTCTGTGTCTTAGTCGTCGAGATATCCACGACCCTCCTTTGTTGTACCCTGACCTGCGGCTTGCGACTCGTCCGCCCACTCAACAGTTCCCCATCTTTGACCTCGCCCGAGAAAATTCCGATGGGGCGCTACCCAACTGGCCAAATCAAGTTCCATTCTCCCCAGATAGTCGAATTACTTTGTCTCATGTGTATCAAGGCAGATTTCTAGAACAAACGCAGTGCGAAGATAGCAATAATCCGAAGTCTGGCCGTTTTGTGTATCTTGCCGGGCAGCAGAAAGAGGCTGGACCCAGAGAGTTGTGATATCTTATCTTTGATAAATGGGGGCAGGATCAATGTACTTGAATGGAGGTTCTGCCACGAATTTCTGATAAAAGCATTGGGAATCAACTCGACGCAAGGTGAAGAAAGATTGAGATCTATTCTTGTGTTGCCAGTGATCAGTTGTAAATATGGCGGAAGATCGCAACGGCTTGATCATGATGATCCTGGTAGTTTTCGTGGCTACAGCTGTAAGTTCCAGACTCACTTCACTTTGAGTGGTACCCCGACTGAACCATCTCCAGAACTCTGCCACGCAAGGATACGACTCTTCCATGATGAATGGGCTGATGATACTCCCAGCTTACTCTGATTACTTCCAACTCACAACAGCCACATCATCTCTCAATGTTGCCGTGGTGTTCCTCGGGTGTATCGTCGCCATGCCTTTCAGTGCTTATGTTCCCGATAAGTATGGCCGAAAATGGGGCATCGCCACCACGGCCATCGTGGCCATCATCGGTGCTACCATTCAGGGAGCTGCTGTGCATGAGGCAATGTTCTGTATTGGGAGGTTCATCGTGGGATTGAGTGTTACTCTGGGCTCTGTTGCTGCTCCATCGTGAGTCCCACCTTGAAATTTTAACCCAGACAATGCTGATAGTAGGCTTAGGTACGTTGCTGAGGTCTCCCATCCAAAGTATCGTGCCACTCTTACGGGTCTGTATGGTGCCTTCTGGTACGTTGGAGGAATTCTTGCTGCAGTCGTAACGTACGGCAGTCAGTACATCGACAGTACCTGGTGCTGGCGTCTACCATCACTAGTCCAATTTCTCCCGTCTGTCCTTTGCCTGTTGCCGTTGCCGTTCATTCCTGAAAGTCCAAGATGGCTCATTTATCAAGACCGCCACGAGGAAGCTCATGCGATGCTTGTTAAGTGGCATGGTGGAGGTGATCCGGATTCGGTCGTCGTGGGACTTGAGTATGAGGAAATTTGCCAGACGCTGGCATTCGAGAAGACGGTCCAGAAGATGAACTTCAAGACGCTTGTATCGACGAGGCCGAATCGCTGGAGATTGGGTTGTACCGTTGCAGTGGCTGGTAAGTCATGACAAAGTCGTTGCAATGCTACAAGCTGACCGCGAATTAGTGTTTTGTCAGTTGTCGGGAAACAACACAATTTCATACTATCTTGGCACTGTCCTCACAACTGCTGGTATTACCAGTGTCCCAACTCAGCTGGCTATCAACATTGGACTGAGTGTGTGGAATCTGTGCTGTGCTGTGCTTGGAAGTATCTATGTCGACAAATTCGGTCGTCGCATAGAATTTTGTATGTCCTACCAAGTATTCACCATTTTCAAGGTTCTGACGATGACTAGTTGCCTCCACATCGGTGATGGCACTGACCTTGGTGATCAATACTGTTCTCACCAAGATTTACAGTGACAGTGACAACTCATCTGCATCCGCAGCCATCGTCTTCCTCATATTCTTCTTCTACGGCTGGTACTCGGTGGTCTGGACACCTCTCTCTTATTTGTACCCAGTCGAAGTACTATCCTACTCGATGCGAGCCAATGGACTGGCAGTATTCAATGGAGCTTGCTACCTCGCAGCTTTCTTCAACACATACGTGATCCCATATGCGATGGACTGGTCGGGCTGGGGTTTCTATCTCATCAGTGCCTTTTGGTGCTTTGCTGAGGTGGCCGTAATGTGGGTATACTTTCCCGAGACTGCGAAGATGTCGTTGGAAGAGATCGACAAGGTGTTCGATGGGGTGAGGCATGTTGATGCCGAGCTGACCTTGGGCGAGGTTATTGAGGTCGACGCTGGTGAAATGAAGGGGGTCAATAAGAAGGTGGATGTGTAGACGATCCCTAGAGTGGTGGAATATCGCCACAGATCTCATCACACGAGATTGACAGTTTGCTCTTCGATATCTAGGCCTCCGGATTTTCTCTTGGCTTCAGCCCAGCTTGGTGAAAAGACAATGTCGGTGTGGCACATCATTCCTACCCTCTGGAACGTGGCAAATGCTGCTGCACCGTTGTAATTTTGATCAGTAAAATAGCCCATGCAGATCCTTGAGAAGGCTCCAGAGCACAATAGTCATAAGTGGCAACATATTTTTCATGCCAAACATCTAGAAACACCATGTTATCGCTACGAAATTGTCGATTTTCAGCCTTGTGCATGGGACATTCCGGATACCATTTCATGTTCCGTTTTATTATATCTGAGTTCGGTTATAGATTGAGGCCCATGTTCCTCCATAAACGGCCTCTCACAAGTACACTTCCTTATGATAGGTCGGATTCGCGATCACAGACGTTTGTGCTGGATTGCGACGCAAACAGCACATTGAATCGAGGCCCCTCTGGAAATTTTACCGCCCCAGTCACCGATGCCCCACTCCAGGTGCATGTTGAACTGATTCTTGTGCTCTCTTTGGGAGCTCCATGTAGTTTTGATATTCTAGAAGGCGACTTTACAAACCAGGCAAGTTCCACTGCAAGCCATGAGCGCCACATTCCTGGCAGACATAGAGTCTGAAATTCAGGTCCAATATCCAGTGTTGAAGCAGAGCAGCGGGCCATTAGTTTTGCTAGCCCTTCTAGAGCCGGCAGTCTGTCCTTTTGCTTGGTCAGATTTCGACTCGTGAAATCTTCCACAATTGAGAGCCAGGTCTGGCATAATGCCTGTGCATGCGATTCCAGGAAAGACTTTCTCACGTTGGCCAATTCGATCTTGCTAGTGCTTGTGCCAGTTGAGAAAGCTTCTCCTTGACACTTACATGCTTCCATCTCCACGCATTGCCAGGACATCTCCCCTGCCCCAAAATACAAAATCCTTCGGGATAGCATGTGTTCTTATAGACACCAACCTCGAGTTTTCAGCGAGCGCTGAGCTGCAAACATTCCTCCATGGCAACCAGAGGAATCTTGCTTCGGATAAATCCTGCCTTTCACACTTGCGGTTCCGGTAGAAGTGGAGCACGGTATGGAGAACTTCGATCGAAGAAGATTCCGGAGGTGACCGTCTCCATGGAACCCAGCCTCTAACTTGCGAGTTGGAATGAAAAGGTTACGGAATGGTCCGTTGCCAGAAAGACTGTGAAAGGCGTTGTGGCAAGCGGCTGCAGCAATAGTGAGATGCGCGTTCCTATAGCCTTGTGTCATTTTAGTGGCCTCCCTGATCCAGTCGACATCTGAGTCCTGAATGATGCATAAGGCGTCGATCCAAAGGTAGTCGATACCAAGTTTCCTTGTGATCACGGCAGCATCCCTGAAGAGATATGGTAGGCGAGACCAGGGAATCTCACGTTCATGTTCGTGCAAGGAAATTTCGATCGTTCTTAGGGTAGGTTCGGTGCCCCAGCACCAAGTGAGCGCAGTATACTTTCCACGCTTTCCCTCTGTTGCGACTAGGCGCGGGGGATGCTTGTTGTCGCCGACGAATAGGACTCTGGTTCGCATTTCTGCTTCATCTTTGCTACACGTGAAGTGCTTGGAGGTGCATGTACCGAGCCAATCTTTGACGTTTGCAATGGCTTGATCGGAAATGCTATCAAGCAAAGGCTCAGGATATTCAGGTATGACCTTCCATGGCGAACGTTCTCCTAAGACAACTTTCAGCCTGCTCTCACACCTACATATGTCGTGAATTCTGGGCACTTAACAAGGGGAGAAAAGAATTGTAGGTTGACACTTCCACCATTGCTATCGTCCCAAAGAGGCCTTACATGGCCCGGCTTCCAGTCCCAATTCGTGCGAAAAAATTGAACAACCAGTTCCGATTCAAACTATTTTTTCCTTGAGAATTTTGGAACTCTGTCTCATCCCTCAGACGGAGAGTAATGCGTGGGAAATGTGCCGTGGAACGCACAAAGCTAAGAACTCCATAGCGAATAACCCTACATGCGAGACACTTGGAAGCGGCGCTTTTGGCGAAAGCTTCGTTGTCGTGTACATCGAATTCGATTCGTTCTTCGAGAGCTGAGTTGGCTAGATTGTGACATATTGGACAATTGGGCGAAATTGGAGGCAGGGTGAGAGCATCGGTGGCCATGGTGCTCCGGGTGATGTATTGTACTGCTGCTGAAAGGTGGATCGAGGACAAAACGGTAAAGAGGAGGGTTCTCCATGAATTAGTGAGATATCTGGAGCCTCATCAATTTGCGAGGAAGTATTGGTAAAAGTATTGGTATACACGTGGCTTATATCTAGGGTGCTCCAATGAGATTGTGTGGCACTGGCCAATGAAAGGCTCATTTGAGACTACTGTATGCTTGTTCGAGCGTCCATAAGGATCTTGGCTCTTTGGGTGCTATATATATCGAAGCCGGGCCATCGTCATCTAAGTAGAATTGAGGGAAATAAACGATAGAAGTACCCCAGGCATGCTGTTGATTTTCTTGCCGTTGTCTGCCTGTCGGCTGCATGTAAGATATGCATGCTGGGAATTAGATAGAGTCTGATCTGAATCCTCTTTTTGCTTGAGAGGGGATTTGCAACGGACTACCTTGTGAACTGCGTACTGCCGTTCATCGAAATCAGGGTGTAACTTTCAGAGCGCATCGCTTTCCATCAATCCGTAATACTTACCCAAGGATAAGTGGAGAGGAGAAAGAATAATAGTACAACAGCACATCCACTCACTAATCGCTATATACTACCATCAACCACTCATGCATTCATTTCTTCCCCTCAGGTGATAGTGAAGCATAGCACCATTGCTTTTGGTCAAGGAGGAGAACAATCGCCACAAGGAATCGAGCGGAAGTTAAATTTTGATGCTAGTCTAGTAGTAAGACACACAATGTGTATGACAAGGCAGAATGGGAATCGTAGGACAGCGTGAATACCAGAACCAATCTTTGGGATTCGAGAGATGATGTTGATATAAACTTGTGCGATCATCACGCCGTACCGTAAGCTGGCTGTGGCTTGTGAGGATTTCCAGTCCGTGCAAAGATCGATATGAAGTCGGAGAAAGAATGACAACCCTGTCTAAGTCAGGCCCCCACGTCATTCCCGCTCATGGCGTGCTGAGAAGCAAAATATAGCGTGGCTGATAAAGACAAGAGACGAGCTGCTATGTAAAAGCCGATTGACTCGAAAATTTCCTCAGAAGGTAAATTTCGGATCGTGTACACATTTTTAATCCACGAACCCCAATCGGCCTTTCTTCCCATGCAGGTCATTGATTAAGCCCTCTCAAGGTGCTACCTGAGTCAATCCGCCAAGGCTTTTTGGTACGGGAGCCGCCACACAAGCGAGCAGCGGTAGCGGTATCTGGAAGGGTAAGAAGGGTAAGGCACGACTGATAGGCTCGCCCGTCGCTTTCGAACGAACACCCAAACCAGCACATCGCAGCCTTCCCTCCTCTTCCACTTCACCTCCGCCTCCCTCATTCATCACGACAACGACCACGACCACGACCTCTTCTCCTTTCACCCACCACTGACTCAACACGACGCAACATCTGACCCCCGTCTACCTTTCCTCGTGTATAAATCCTCGACGACTGCACTTCCCCCGCTGCCGCCAAATGGCGTGAGCCGATGGATCAACGAATGAGTTCTATTCCCGCAGCAGTATCGAATTCAGGAACTTCCAGGTCTGCCCATTCACTACTGCCCTCTTCTACCTCTTAAGATCAATATTCCCTCCCTCCATCTCTACCTACAACTTGTTTTTGCTGCTTTCGATCTGCGTCCACCTCTGTCTGCGTACAACAAAGCACAGCACTGCACTTCGTCCTGCCTACCTTATATTACATCACATCAAAGTTGAGACACCTATACTCATGCCTCCCAACAGCAGAATTACAAGAGCGGCAGCCAGGCAAGCAGCCAGCTCTTCAGAATCACCTGCTGCTTCTATCGGAGCTTCCTCAGCTGCTTCATCTACTCGACAACCTCCTCCGCCACCATCTACAAGAAAGCGCAAAGCACCCGCCCGTGAAGTTTCCCCGGCACCTGAAGTCGAACCTGCAAAGCCATCTTCTGCGAGACGCACGAAGCGGCAGAAGGTCACAGCTACAGATACAGATACAGCCCCGCCTCCTCCTGCTGCTCCCCAAGCAGTTGCTCCACCTCGCCGAAAGAAGGGAAAGACTCCTGCGGTTATGTCGAGTCCTGGGTATGGCATTACCATTCAGTTAGCAACTTTTTAGTTCATTGCTGACCTTTCTTAGTGATTCTGCTGGTCCTTCCAACGATCCCCCAGCCGCGGCCACGACATCCTCGAAGCGCAAATCTGCCAGAAACAAGAAGGGTGGTCAAGGTTTGTCATACCGTGCGAAGTCAAGCTCTACTGCACGTCTAACACATACCCCAACAGATACCGTCACCCCCAGCGGCCGCCGATCGAAGAAGACAACCAGCTCTGCGAAGGATGGAGACAACACTGTAGACAATAGTGTGGATGAGAAGGCACCGCCTCCTGGTGAAGATGATGCGAGCGATGATAATGAGGACGAGGAGATGGCCCGTCATTACGAAGGCCGAGACGATGATGACGATGATGATGACCCCTTCGGAGGCTTTGGTGGACCTGGAGGGCCACCTCATGGACTGTCGAGCACATTGAGAGCCTTGAGTGGCATGATGTCTGGTGTTTCTACGAGATTACGGGACATCCTGAATAATTTGAAGCAAAGGGACGACCTATCGCTACAATTGATTGCCCTCCAAGACTTATCTGAAATCCTCCTCGTATCTACCGAAGACAACCTCTCCGGGCACTTCTCTCCCGATGCTTTTGTCAAGGAGTTGGTTCTGCTGATGCAGCCATCTGACTTCGGAGAGGAGAATCCGGAAATGATGCTTCTTGCTTGCCGCTGCTTAGCAAATTTGATGGAGGCTTTGCCCGCTAGCACAGCCAATGTGGTTTATGGTGGTGCTGTACCAGTCCTTTGTGCAAAGCTATTAGAGATCCACTTCATCGATCTGGCAGAGCAGGCACTTAGCGTAAGAATTGGTCTTCTGTTATGGCTGGGAATTAAGCTAACAATTTGTCCCAGACTCTCGAAAAGATTTCAATCGAATACCCCGCGTCAATCGTCCGTGAAGGAGGTCTGACTGCTTGCTTGACTTACCTCGATTTCTTTGCCACAAGTACACAGAGAACCGCCGTCACTACAGCTGCCAATTGCTGCAGAAATATCCCCGAGGATTCTTTCCCAGTCATAAAGGATGTGATGCCCATTCTGCTGAGCGTTCTGAGTTCAAACGACCAGAAAGTCGTTGAGCAGGGTTCTCTGTGTGTTTCCCGCGTCGTTGAGAGCTTCAGATACCACCCCAGCAAGCTCGAAGAGCTAGTCAGTACCGATCTTCTCAAGGCTATCCTGCGACTTTTGCTACCAGGCACCACCAATCTCATTGGACCCAACATCCATACACAATTTTTGCGCGTCCTCGCATTCACAGCAAAGGCCAGTGCAAGACTGTCTGCCGAGCTTTTCAAGATGAATGTTGTTGAGACCCTGTACCAGATCTTGACTGGGGTTTCCCCCCCAGATGCAACAGAAGACGCGGCCTCGAAGCTGGATAGTGTGGTTGTCATGCAAGCCTTAATTCACAGACCCCGAGAGCAGGTTATCGAAACACTGAATGTCATCTGTGAGCTACTTCCAGGATTGCCCAGAGAGATCGAGGTATCTCCAGAGGATCTCTTGGACGTGGATGCTGCATCTGCTGCGGCCACTACCTCCTCATCTGGCTCCCGAAAGAAGTCCTCTAATGAGAAGCGTATCGAACTTCTCGAAGGATGCAAGGACGAAGTCAAGCGGTTCGCCATTATCATATTTCCAACATTGACTGATGCGTTTTCAAGCACTGTGAACTTGAGTGTTCGGCAGAAGGTCTTGACTGCCCAGATCAAGATGCTTTCAAACCTTGATAAGGAAATTTTGATGGAGGCATTGCGATCTGTGCCATATGCTTCATTCCTGGCTGCCATCCTGTCTCAGCAAGACCACCCCAGTCTGGTGAATTACGCTCTCCAGGCAGCAGAGTTGCTTTTGGCACGTCTCGACGATATTTATCGATATCAATTCTATCGTGAGGGTGTAATTTCTGAGATTGCCAAGCTTGGCACACCGCCCGAAAGCGCAAAAGTTATCACTGAGGATACTCCAGTGATTGATGTGCCAGAGCCTGTCGAGGCTAACGGCACTCCAAAGGTCTCTGAAAAGCCTAGCCGGCCTGGACCGGGCGATGATGATGATGATTCCTCGGATGAGGACAATGATGATGAGAACGAAAACGACGAGGATAACGAAAATGATGATATTCAAGACGACATCAGTCCCTCTCCAAGCTCTCGGGGCTCTACCATGTCTCTTGATGGCCCACAGCATCGCCTACCCTCGGATGCTGGGGGCATGCAGCAACTTATTGTGCAGCGGGCCAAGAAATTCTTGGATGTTCATGAAAATGAAAAGAACAGCAAGAGCATGAAGAAGAAGGCGACCAAGATACTGACTAGTCTGCAAGTCTTGGCATCTGATATTGAAGCACATTACCTTCAAGGAAAGCCAGGCGACGGAATAAAACTTTTCAGCACTCTCGCTTCGTACTTTGACGGCGATGTGTTGGAGAGTGTCACGAGCGCTGAATTGCTGAACTCGGAGGTCGTGCGCGTTCTACTCGAGGTTTTCAGTAACCCAGACGAAACCTTGAGCAACGATGCCCGCTCGGCCTTCCTTGAGGTTTTCATGGGAAGGACTGTTACGAAGAAGCCAAAGACTACGAGCGCTGACTCACCTGCTACACCTTTCAGCATTCTCATCCACAAGTTGCAAGATCTCTTGAGCCGCTCGGAGCATTTCGAGGTCGTCACCGTCCACCAAAACACATTCGATGGAAACAGAAGTAGCGCTGCCTCGATGTTAGCTAAACAGATCCGTTTAAAGCTTGTAGCAGACGATGATTCCGAGATTCCAAGACCATATCGTAACATTATGGTTTCGATTCATGCCATTGCAACCTTCAAGGCTTTGGACGATTACCTTCGCCCAAGAATCAGTCTTTCTGAGCGACCTCGGGGATCGAGAAGAGAGGGTCTCAGCAGTGCGCTAGCTGCTCTGGCCGCCGCGGGAATGCCAAATCCATACGCGCAGACAGGGCAAAGTCGGCTTGTGGAACGTGGTCTGGCTTCAGCTACTGCTGCCACTCCAACCGCACCTCCGCCCACAACATCTCGTGGTTCCCGAAAGTCGAAGTCCAAGACTGGCTCAGCGGGTGTCCCGGCTCCTAGCGGACCTTCGACGGCTACTACTCCTCCAGATAAGACAGCCCGACGCTCCAGCAGACGGCAGGCTCAGACAGAGACACCAGTCCCACCTCCTATGCAAGAAGAGGATAGTTTGGCTGGTGCCTTGGAATGCGCAGATGAGAGACAGCTCACTGATGACGAAGAGATGGAGGATAGCGCTGCTCTCGACGCGATTGTAGGTGATCTAGAGGATGACATGGAAGAGGGATCTCCTTCAGATCCTACCGCAGTCAACCTTGAGGTTGCTGCAGGTGGTAAAGTCACGGCACGGAAGGAGGATGGAACGCGTGTTGGTAAGTGCATTCCATCCACGACGTCTCAAAAACGTCTCGACCACATGTCACTAGAATCTCTGGATACATTTAGACCAGCACTTGCTAACATTGTTGCAGCAACTCCATCGCAGATGCCCGGAAGTAATCCACGCACTGTCTCGGCTCTTCAGGCTGCCGCCGCTCAAGCCTCACTCACTACGCCAAGTGCTTCCTCACGCCCTATGTCATATGCTGCTGCTATTCAGGCAATTCCCCAAGATTGGCACATTGAGTTCAGCCTCGACGACAAAGTAATTGCAAATGAGACCACCATTTATCGAGCTGTTCATAGCACGTCAACTACGATCGATGACCAAAACAGCCGGAGTGTATGGTCAGCCATTCATCCAATCAAGTTCAAGCGTGTGCCTGGTCCTCCGCCGCCGGAGCCAAGTTCTCTCACACAAGCTCCTGAAATAGTGACTGAGACTACGGCATCCGGAATCCCAGCTTCCTTGGACAAGCACCCCGCCACATCTTCTATCCTTCGTTTGTTGAACATTTTACACGCATTAAATGCCAACTTGGACGATGTATTGGCGGAGAATAAGGACACATTGAAGCTCAATGCGGAACCTCTTTCCCAGTTCGTCAACACGAAGCTTACTGCCAAGCTCAACAGACAACTCGAGGAGCCTCTTATTGTTGCAAGCAATTGCCTCCCCAGCTGGAGCGAAGATTTAGCTCGTCTCTACCCGTTCCTTTTCCCATTTGAGACTCGACACCTGTTCCTACAGTCCACATCCTTCGGTTACGCTCGATCCATGACAAGATGGCAAAATGCACAATCTGCTGATGAGTCTCGACGTGATCGCCATCGTGACGAGCGACCCTTTCTCGGCAGATTGCAACGTCAAAAGGTACGAATCTCTAGGTCCAAAATCCTGGAGTCTGCCCTGAAGGTCATGGAGCTGTACGGGGCATCGCAAAGCATTCTCGAGGTAGAATATTTTGAGGAAGTCGGTACTGGCCTTGGCCCAACCCTAGAGTTCTATTCGACCGTCTCGAAGGAGTTCTCTAAGAAGAAGCTTAAGCTCTGGCGCGAGACTGAAGCGAACGATACGGACGAATATGCATTTGGTGTACGTGGTCTGTTCCCGGCACCTATGAGCGAGGAACAAGCTTCCAACGAGAACGGAAAGCGCATCCTCCACCTCTTCAAAATGCTTGGAAAGTTTGTTGCCAGATCAATGATCGACTCCAGAATCATCGATGTGTCCTTTAACCCGACGTTCTTCCGCATTGGTGACGAATCAACAACGGTATCGCCGTCTTTAGGTGCTGTCAAGACTGTGGATCCACAATTAGCGAAGTCCCTGAAATTGATCAAGAAGTATGCGGTTGCAAAGAAGGCCATCGACGAAAATCCAAATCTTACACCCGCTCAGAAAGTCGCCAATGCACAGGAACTTGAGATTGATGGCATGAAGATCGACGATCTAGGTCTTGATTTCACACTTCCTGGCTATCCTATCGAGCTGATACCTAATGGTGGACGGACCACTGTCGACATCGACAATGTTCAGCTCTATTTGGACAAAGTTATCGACTTTACCCTGGGTACTGGTGTTCAGAGACAAGTGAATGCCTTCCGAGCCGGCTTCACCCAGGTTTTCCCATACTCGGCACTGAGTGCATTTACTCCCGACGAATTGGTCATGCTATTTGGTCGGATTGAGGAAGATTGGTCTCTCGAAAGTAAGTCGTTCTTCCCCCAACTCTCTTGATCGCACATTAACGTACTGTAGCTCTCATGGATTCCATCAAGGCTGATCATGGCTTCAACATGGACAGCAAGAGCGTAAAGAACTTGCTTCAAACCATGAGTGAATTGACGCTACCAGAGCGTCGAGATTTCTTGCAGTTTACCACTGGTAGTCCCAAGCTTCCAATCGGCGGTAAGCATCTCACACATTGCCATTGTGCGTGTAAAATTACTGATTTCCATGTTAGGTTTCAAATCTTTGACTCCTATGTTCACCGTGGTCTGCAAGCCGAGTGAGCCACCTTACTCGTCAGATGATTACTTGCCTAGCGTCATGACCTGTGTCAACTACCTGAAGCTTCCTGACTATACCGATCTCGAAGTCATGCGACGACGCATGGGAACTGCGATTAAGGAAGGCCAGGGTGCTTTCCATCTGTCATAAGCGCCATTTGAACAGGTGTGTACGGGGGCGGACCGCGGGAAATGCGGAGGTTTCTATTTTTCTGCCGCCGAATTTACTCTAAACTCATTGGCGCAAACATCATGGCATTTCATGTATTCACGAGCTTTCTTCCCTATCATGTTTTCGCCCCTTCCACAGATTTTCAGGTAGTGGATCAAATCAAATTGCATGGAAGGTCGTTTGGGCGCATTAATGTGGGAAATTCTTCATGAATGAAAGGTCGGGCTTTTTAGCTTTCGCACTTCACTAGATAGATGAACGAATCGAGTCATTTACTCTATATGCGGAAATACTTCTAGATGTTTCGGGGTTGCTTTCGTGGCTTGCGGTTTGTGATCAGTGGAGTATGATACTCAGAATTTGTTTACAGTATGCAGAGACTTAGACATGCCTGGCTGACATGTAGGAACCTTAATAAGGATCTTTCTGACCTTTCAACCAATCTCTATGAGACTTGTTTTTGAACAATATTCCATCGTCATCAGCCGCAAAGTCTCCCTTACAGAATCGACGTATCATCACCGGACTAGTCAGCTAGGACAGAGCTGGTGGGGTTTTTGGGCGACCACGCTCCGGCCAGACTTTATTCCGAGCATCATGACTTCACCAAATGGGTTCGAATGAAGTCGACCCTAGCATAAACAAACATACCGCAATGACAGCCACTTTCGATTCCTTAATCCAACAATTCCTGCAAAATACTGCCCTTCGTAGACCTTACCGGGACATCACTTAAAGGAAAGGCCTGGTCTCCGCCACGGCGCGCACACTGGCGCAAAAGGGATGGAAGAGCTTCAAGCACGACTGATTGTATGTTCGACCAAAAAACATCTGGAGGTGTGCATCGGTTAATTTTTATTTTAGGAGGAGTACTCTCAGTCAATCGAGACTTCCACCCTCCTGGCCATTCTCTATGATTACGATATCACAAATTCGACCGAGCTTGCTGCCGCCCGAGATATCTTGGACGTGCTGAAAGCCTCTGCTTCTGAGGAGGAAAGTTCGGGATTCGACCCAAGCGGTGCCAGTGGACCGGAGCCCATATTTGACGGCCAAGGTAGCGCGCAGGGTGAGGATGAGAGTCAGTCTACAAGTCAGGGAGGATCAAAGACGCAGACCGACAACACTTCGCTTTCGCAAGACCCTGGGACATTGGAAGTGGGCGTGTTGGACCTGGGAGGGGCAGCGAAGGAAGAGAAGACCAGCAAGACTTTTTCAAGCGAACTCGACAACCTCGACCAAGCGGGCAAAGAACGTGCCCTGATCAGTATATTCCCAGCTCTCAAACCGTTCGACATAAAATGGACATTGAAGAAATGCAAGGGCGATGCAGGTCTCGCAATCGACGAGTTAATGACTCAAGCGTTCCTCGAAGAGAGCGGAAGTCGTCATAGAGGTATCGATGCGTTTTCAGAAAATGATCCGGCCCCTCGAAAGAAAGGAAAGGGTAAGAAGAAAAAAGGAGCGGCCAGAAATGCAAGCGACCCGACCACTCCTCCGAGTCCCATCGAGTCACCCGTTGAGAGCAAATGGGACACTGGCAAGCAAGACATCGAGTTCATCTCGGAGAAAACGGGCATCCCTGTACAGCAAGTCACGACTCTCTACCATAAGCATGGAGGGACTGCTCGTGGGACTATCGCGGCTATCATTCAGGGTCATGCCGAGATGCAGATATACGAGGATGACCCCATTGTAGCTGTCGATGCCTATAGCTTGCACCAGGACTTTCCTTCGATCCCAGTCGCCAACCTAGAGGTTCTGTTGCACATTACCAATCATGTCCAATCAGCCCGCGACCTCGTCAAAGTACTCGCGACTCCAATCAACAAGAAAAACCCCATCCTACTTGACATCCGACATGCACCCATCCAGCTCGATCCCGAGCCTATGACCAAAACGAAACCGTTCAACGCAGTCTATCCCGACGGCCCTCACGATTACGCTGGTTCATCTCAGGCCGTAGCTCGTTACTCTGAGTTTCGCAACCTCGAGTTTACCAAAGCAGCCGACGCGTTCCGTAAAGCAAGATCCAACCATTTGATGGGTGGTGCAGCTGCATATTACTCGGAAGTTGGGCGAACCTACGATGCTAAAGCTAAAGCAGCAGCCAGCCGAGCTGCGGACGCATTGGTGGCGAGCCAGAGCTCGAAGCTCATGGTTGATCTGCATGGTATGTATGTCAAGGATGCGATTCGTGTGAGTCGTGAGCGGGTCACCATGTGGTGGCATGAGTATGGTGAGGAGAGGGCTGATGGGAGGAGTGCTAAGGTGCCGCCTTATAAGATTATCACTGGTGCGGGAAATCACAGTGCTGGTGGCGGTAAGCTGGGACCGGCTGTGGCGAAGATGTTGCTATCTGAGGGGTGGAAGATTCAAATTGGAAGTGGGAATAATATGGGATTTTTGCTTGTTCTAGGGGTTTCTAGGAGAAGGTGATGAGGCGACATGATTACATGATTGGCAATGTTGGATAAGAAAGGCGTTCTGGATTGTGCATTGGAAAAAGTTGGACGGGTCTTCCGACTGGGAGAAAGGCATTTTGGACACCTTTTTGGACACATTTGTGGAGTTTTGGCTATAGAGAGTTGGGCCATTTTACAGCCACGGGATAATCTTGTATAATCGTCATGAGACACAGATAGTACCATTAGATAGAGACTAGCGACCAGTTGATACAGTGTATAGATTAGCATATGAAGCAGAGTTAGCTATTGACTTCAGGTAGCTGATCCTCTAGAACACTGCAACAGTTTATTCCGACTACATGCTATCAACGACGATGGAGTTCAACCCTAAGCTCACCTACCAAATCCGCGACGACAAAGCTCTTTGTCCTTGGTCCATAGCTGCTACTGACTGAGGAGAAAAGCCATTTGAGCAAACTTCGCGTCGAGCTGAATACACTTCTTCATTGCGAGCGCCGAAGAGATTGGGTCGTAGTGCGGTGAAGGCATCATAGAAGGTATTACACAATTTTGTCAGCTTCCATTCGTTCCAAGTGCTGGACAAGACACAGTGCTGAATCACTGAGAATGGGATACCTTTTCGGAAATGCTCGCCCAGAGCCATATATCGACTTGACAGCCGATGCATCACTGAAATCCAGATGATTTGGCCCAATGCGAACAATACTTCCGTGTTTATGTTGAACTTGGAGTAGAAAGTCTTGCAGATCACCAACGTATGCGTGGTACACTTTCCAGTGATTGGTGAAGGAAGCTGGAAGGGGGCTGGGGAAGCCGAATAGGCGGTGGAAGAAACAGCTGTATGTGATAGAATTGGCGATCCAAAGACAAAATAAGATAGAAGTAAATATCAACCACCAAAAGGCCAGCGAAGCCTAGCTATAGCTCCCGCCCGTTTTGTCAATGACATCTGAAAGGTAAGACATTGATGGAATGTAAGATAAATAACACGGACGACAACCTTGGTATGCAGATACGAGTCTCGTCAGTTGTTGAACAATGGCTTCCCCGCAGGTAGCAACTACTTACAGCATGTGGGAAGAAGCGTCTCATCAAGTGAAGTTTGACTTTGTCCAGAAGGTAGGTCACTGCTTTTATGCACAGGGGAATCTGTCTGTTTACTTATCTATCGTTTAAGCGACCCCACTGCAGGTGGGGTGGGAAACCTTCGCACTTGGAGTGGAGAAATCCTGCTATGGATCAGAACTCACTGAGCAGCCTATGAGGTCAGTAGTAATATAAGGTGAAGTAATCCTTTTCCAGGGTGCTGTTGTATGCGTCGGCAATGGCACTTTGGACATGAATTCTTTGTGGGCTGGAAAGAAGCAGTTAGGTCCACCAACCAAGCCTACAAATTCCCAAAGCCGCTTTGGGTAGTAGTTTCTCCCTGCTGCAGGAACCTTCTCACCCTTTAGGGCACCTTTAATTATCAATCACGACAGCTATTCGTATGGGAAAGTGGTTTACTGAAGGCATTTTTGATTCAACAAAGCGAGGGATCATGGATGGTATTGTGGCCATATCTGGTCAGAAATGGCAGGAGCTCAGCGGTCATACTACACATCTGACTGATAATTTTCGGCCACTTGGACTGATTTAAATTTACATACAAGAATGAGAACAGCTCTCTTTGACAGTAAATAACACGATTGAAATCACCATGTCTTCTGTCGAGAAGATGCCCGCTTTATTCGAACAAGACCGTTGGGACTGAACACCCATTTAGAGCATACAGATCAAGTCGATATTCCCAAATGAAGGGCTCAATGTTCTCTGAGTATACAGATGGAAGGAAGTAAGTGATGAATTGAAATTAAGTTGGGAGATGGAAGTAGATCCAGTGAAGTCACGCTATTCCGCTTTTGTACCAGCTCCCGCCAAACCATGTTCCTGCAGGCATCGGCGCCAAATGACGCCGCGACGGCTACAGCCCAGCTCTCCACTGCTTTGCTTCACTCGACCGCAAGCTGCCATGATATCGCGGGATTGCTACCATGGCTCTAACTTCGGTGAGATCTATCTTTTGTGCATACCTGATCATTCTACGGCAGAGTTGCTAACACTTTCGCAGTGGAAAACATTCGATTTCTTCGAAGTCAGCCAGGTCAATCCTCCTGACGATGAGAGCCGGTCCTTCTTCGACAACAATGAGATCAGCTGCGTCTGCTCAGGTTCCGAAAGCCTGTTCCTTGGAAGCCATGATGGCGTTGTGCGCATACTATCATCATCTTTCAAAATCCTACGAACGTTCCAGGCGCATGATACAGGCTCGATTACGCATATGAAGCAGGTGGAAGGGACATCTTTGTTGGTGACGATATCGGTGTGTATATACGGCATGGGGGAGAATACTAGTCTGATCTTTTACAGGAAGATATTTCCAATGAGCCTGTTTTGAAAGTTTGGGCTCTAGACAAACCAGTGAAGAAGACTGGTCTACCGACTTGCCAGTCAACACTCAGTATACAGAATGGGAGGAAACCGTTCCCAGTAGGTGGAAACATTTCTGCGATAGAATTTCTTCTAACAAGAACTGCAGATATCAGCTTTCACTGCCCTCGACGACCTTTCGCAACTGGCAGTGGGGTTTGCCAATGGGTCTGTTACTGTTGTGCGCGGGGATCTAGTTCACGACCGAGGCGCAAGGCAACGGACAGTGCACGAGTCGGAAGAGCCAATTACTGGCGTGGAATTTCGAGACGAGGATAGAGTTACAACCCTATACATAGCGACGACCTCACGCATACTGAAGCTTGCCATTTCTGGACGTCAAGGACAAGCGCCAAGAGTTGTGGAAGAGTTAGGCTGCGCAGTGGGCTGTATGACCCTCGACAAAAGGAATGGGGATATTGTTGTTGTTCGTGGCGACGCCCTTTACTACTATGGTATTGACGGCCGAGGTCCTTGTTATGCCTTTGATGGACCCAAGAGTCTGGTAACCATATTTGGAGACTATGTTGCCCTTGTCTCTCCGCCGTCATCGAATATCAGCGCTGCTAAGTCGAATGGACTACGGCGTTTCGGTGGAGCGCAAGCCGAGGATCTCTTCAATACTTCCACCTTCACACTCCTAGAAACGGGGCTACATTTCGTTGCGCACTCGGAATCATTGGTCTCACAAATCAAATCTTTATTCAAAATATGGGGAGATCTGTTTGCGCTCACCCAGGATGGGAAGGTATAAAGTCTTTACTAGTTTAGTATTGGATTACCAGCTAACATACAAAGGTATGGCGATACCACGAGAAGCCTCTGCAGCAAAGACTGGAAATCCTGTATCAGAGGAACCTTTTCAAAGATTCCATCACGCTGGCTCAGAAGTCTGGGATGGATACCCAGCAGCAGAACGTGATATACCGCAAGTATGGCGACTTTCTGTACCAGAAAGCGGATTACGATGGTGCTATGGAGCAATATCTGAAGGCAATCGACAATACTGAACCATCGCAGGTCATTCGAAAGGTATGAATCTCCAATACTTCTTTTTATCAATGCTGAGTAGTATAGTTTCTGGATACGCAACGAATTCACAACCTCATCGAATATCTTGAAGAATTGCACGAACATCATAAGGCCACTGCAGATCATACGACACTGCTCCTCAACTGTTATGCCAAGCTCAAGGACATTGGAAAGCTTGAGAAATTCATCAAGTCGCCTGGCGATCTCAAATTTGATCTGGACACGGCTATCTCGATGTGTAGGCAGGGTGGATACTACGATCAGGCAGCATACCTTGCCACCAAGCACGGTGAACATGAGCTTGTCGTTGACATTCTAATAGAGGACTCGAAACTCTATTCGGACGCTCTGCAGTATATATGGCGGTTAGAGCCCGAAGCAGTAAGTAGCCCCTGGATTGTGACGATTGAAGGTTTCTAACCAATTAAAAGGCATATCCGAATATGATGAAGTATGCCAGAGTTCTCCTGGAACATTGCCCAAAAGATACCACGGAACAATTCATTCAATATTTCACTGGCCGATATCAAACGAAGAAGGATGTCATCGTACCGGAGACAGTTGCTGCACAGCAAGGCTATGCAGCTGGGGCTGTGACAGCAGTACAAAATCTGAGAGACCTCTTACCACTACCCTATATGAACACATCAGCAGTCACTTCCCCTCCCGCCCAAGGCAATATCGCTGCCACGGTCAGCGATACCCAAATAATCGACAATCCGGAGCAGGCATTGGCTCCCAAATACACACCACCTCAGCCACGGACAGCATTTTCATCCTTTGTCGATCATCCAGACGAATTCATCATTTTCCTCGAAGCTTGCTTAGAAGAGAAAGACCTGAAGAAACGAGACAAGATTGATCTCTACACCACCCTGTTTGAAATGTATCTACACAAGTCGAACGAAAAGAAAGGCGCTAACAGAGATGAATGGGAGGCGAAGGCTAAAAAGCTCATATCTGGGAAGGATATTCCCATAGATACCTCCAACGTTCTTCTCCTGTCTCATCTTTCCAATTTCCGAGATGGGACAATTCTCGTCCGCGAACAAGCCGGCCTTCGCTTCGATATTTTCCGGTCATATACGTCTGCAAAGGACACCCCAGGCGCTATTAAAGCCTTGAAGAAGTATGGACCAGAAGAACCGCAATTATACCCTGCTGCGCTGGCATACTTCACATCCGACCCTCGAATACTCGAGGAAGCCGGTGACGAGCTTGATGCTGTTCTCAAGAAGATTGATGAAGACGGCTTGATGGCACCTTTGCAAGTCATTCAGACTCTCAGCACAAACGCTGTAGCCACAATGGGCATGGTGAAGACATATCTGCAACAGACAATCGAGCGGGAGCGAAAAGAAATTGCTTCGAACCGTAGACTCATTACCTCGTACCGCAATGAAACGGTCGACAAACGCCAGGAAATCTCGGATCTGTCCACAAAGCCCCAGACGTTCAACAACACGCGATGCTCGTTCTGCGGGTCGCAGCTCTCATTACCAGCTGTTCATTTCCTCTGCAAGCACAGTTTCCATCAGACGTGTCTTAACATGGAGATTGGCGAAGACGGGAACGTGGAAGGCAGTTGTCCGAATTGCAGGAAGGACAACGACACCATTCGTGCGATCAGGAAGGCGCAGGACGAGAGCGCCGATAGACATGACATGTTTTTGGACGCATTGGCGCGGAGCAACGATAAATTTGGGACTATTAGCGAGTTTTTCGGGAGAGGGGTAATGGAAGTTCCTCCCACAATAGAGTAGTGTCAGGTAATGAATCTAATTCGACAAATAATCCATTAAGGCCAAAATTCTACATCTGGAATCTGAGTTTCACGCTGTCTTAATCTATTGTTGTAGCATCCAACGCCACTGGCCCATTCCAAATAGACGAGATAATTGTGCCAGTCACGAGTGGAGTTCAAGATATAAGTTTTGTTCTTTTGGCCCAAAGTCAGAAGAACACCCGTACAGTCATCAGGTTGCTGTGGACTGACGTGTCTCTTGCATCGTTCAAATGTCGTTCTAGGTGTATATATCCTAGATACAGGGAGGACTAAATAAAAGGCATTGACGGAGGACGGAATTGCGCTCGCACATTTCTGGCAAGTGCCAGATGTTGGTGCTTTTGGCCAGCAATGGCTACTGGTTGATTAAATGTGGTAGGCATATAGCGATAATGCATGTGTATGCTCTTTGTTTCGGAAGCCATTTCTTTGTGATTTAAAGTCCGCACTTAGTACTTCATGCTGCCCAAACACAATATACTTCACTTCCATGGCCCTGAAGCTTCTCGTACCAGCAACTGAAAATTGGATGCCTGCTTGAATGCAACAGCTAGAATGTTCTAGTGTATTTTAGGCCTCATGTTCAACCCGTACGGGCTTCATATGTGTCATACCCAACAAGCTTCATAGTCCCCCTCACCCACGCTAAGAACCTAGTGATATCCCAGTACAGAAACATCCTAACGAGACCTATGATAGTGTACCATGAGAGCAGTCAGTCCAAATGAAAATTGTTAGCCCACAATATAAGTCGAAAAGTATATCAACACTGCCTCTCTCTTAGAAAGCAATCTCAGACTTCCTCTTCAACTCAAACTTTTCAACTTCCACACACAATTCAATCTTTCGATGTCACTGGACTAAATTTTAAATACTTTCAAAATCTCGAAATAATATCCGGATAACAGCCACCAACAACAATCCAATCTGATCAACAAACAAAACCGATCCGAAAAAATGGCCACCCAATCAGCAACACTTCTTCGAGCCATGCTCTCCAACCTCATGGGCCTTCCCTTCGGCAACGCCGAGATATTCCCCAGCTACAGCACCACACCAACCTACGAAAACAGAACACTAAACAGACTATACATCGCAATAGCATGGTTCGTAATCTGCGCCTGGGCGACGAGCAAACTGGGATGGTGGAATCACATGGTCGCACCCGATGATCAAATTCAAGTCCAAGTTCTGCTACTGGACGAAGAGGGCGAAGAATCTGAAGATGGAAATGATGAAGATGGATTAACTCAACAAGAGAGATATGAGAATTACAGACAAGAAGCCGAGCACGATATACTGGAAGCAGAAGCTCATCTTGCCCGTGCAACGACATATTTCTTCCTTTGGAATGATCTGATTATGCCGTATTTGGTGTTTGTGATCATGTTATCGAGGTGGAGTTATGCGTTCTATGATGCTGCGGCTACGTATGGTGTGAAGACGTCGTGGAAGAATAATTTCGTGTTTATGTTTGGAGAGGTAAAGTGGTGGGATGTGGGAACAGTGATGTGTGTGGTGGTTGCGTGGGTTTCTCTACATTCTGGGGAGGTACTGAATGTGGAGGAGGAGAAGGAACTTCATGCTTGGATTGATGAACTTGTGAGAGGGGCTGGTGCGTGGATTTGTGAGGGTGTTGTGGGCTTTGGGAAAGAGTTGCTGGGGTTCTTGGTGGATGGGCTGAGGTTGATGGAAAGTATGCTGAGGGATCTCGCACGGGATCGTGATGCTAGGGAGGTTGCCAGGGAGTGGAATGCTTGGGAAGTTGAGGAGAGTGAGAGGAGGCAACTAGGACTTCCTGTTCGTGCTCCGAGAGGTGGATGGAGGATGAGACATTAGGGAGGAATCGGAGAAATAAATATGTCACATGCTTAAGCCTTCAAGCAAAACCAGACTTAACAGATTTCAGAAGTGATTGGTGACATAGCAATACAAGCGATGGAAATAGACTTGCAACTCGGCTCACTCACATGCTCCCACTACTGAGCCTTTCTAGCTCTAACCTCTTCATCTCCTCGACCTTCCTGATTCTCTCAGAAATCCAGGGTCTTCTCTCACTTGTGATCTTCCACCCTTTCAATCCACCCTCCATTCCAAGATCCTTCAACGTCTTCCTCTCCACAAGACTATACTCACTCCCATCCTCTCTATCAAGGCAAAATGGCTCTTTAAGCGAGACAGGCGGATTCGTAATGACTCTCGGGATGCGAAGTAAGTTCCTTGAAGCGGAGTGTAGCATCAGCGGATGAAGAAGATAGACGTCCCCAACCTTGCCTGTGGCTTCCTGGAAGGCGGATTCGGGGATTTTGGTTTTGTCCCAGGCGAGAGAGCGCCCTGTGGAGAGATGTAAGCATTAGTCATCGCTGAGTTGTTCTAGTCTCGTAACCACTTTGAATTGGCGAGATATTGGTCAAAGTTCTTGAGATAGGATTTAATTTATACTCACAGTATCCAAGACCTTCGTGGGTGCTATGGGTAGGATCGAGTGTAGATGTCATCCATGGATTTGTGCCTTCCGGGTGATCATACTGATACAATGTTAGGCGGGGGAAAAGCGGAAATGGGAGCTCGGCAATGTACCAGGTGTTTGGCAATATGCTTGATGCCTTCGCCACATATAGCTGTTCCGCCTCCTTTGGACTCAATATCACTCCAAAGAGGGATGACGAGAAGAGCTTGTTCGGGACTGTCCAGGAAGTGGACGAAGAAGTCCCCATCGTTGTGCCAGTTGTCCAGGTCTAACATAATCAGTACGTAAGTTAAAGTCCTCGAGACAACTTCTGACTTGCGGCAGCAAAGGAAGAAGATTTGTTTGTTGGCAATTGAATATTGGACTTACGTCTCAAATCCAGCTCATTATCAGCGCTATACTCATCCTTTCCTAGATTGACAATAAACCCATCACTCCACCCTCTGAATTCAGGACTATCCGTGATCCTCTCTTCGCCACCTAGAAGCTCACACATTGCAGCCCAAGCCTTAGGAGCAAAGTCCGATACAGGAACGTGGCGATGCCATGGCATGTTCGTCTTCTCGGCGGTCCAAGTTGTTTTGTCATTTGGATCCATACCAAGTCTAGTCCACATGGTCGAGGTGAACTCGGCTGCTTGGTCTCGCGTAAAACATTGCGGGATCTTCACGAAGCCATGCTCGAGAAAGTGAGCTTTTTGTTCTTCTGTGAGTGAGAAGTCTGAGGAGGGTGAGATGCTGCCCATTTTCACTTTTGACAAAGCTATCAATGATAGGAAGCGAAGGTTGATAGATAACAGTACGAGATCTCTTTCAGCGGCGACTCCACTTTGAAATATATAGGAGCTTATACATGGTCACCAGTATTCTGTCCCCGTAAGCAACGAGAAGTGATAGGACGGGACCCAATTTAACCGGCGGGGGAAGTGGACCGACTCTTTTTGCCCCGCCCTTGTTGAAGTTAGGGGGTTTCCCGCATGCTCGGTACGAGGTTTGATTTGACGAATGTTGGACCAGAGAACTCAATGGTACTCAAGCTTTCACTAGATAGACAGACGCCCTTGAGCAATTAGGGCGTTGTCAAGAGATACTATTCTCGACCTCGTGAACGTCATTCGCAAGGCGCAGCAGACGGTGAAAAAGTAGCAAATGACACATACATGAACAAACAGCTTCTGGATGAGACAAAGCTTGGACATATGTAAAAATTACCATTTTGACTCCATAAATTATTTTATCGCGCTAAGTATGCAAGAGACTCTCTCTGAAGAGATAAGGATTTATGTAGAAGACAGAGTGATTTCACTTTGGTTGGCAACATCTCGAGGTCGATCCCAAGTGCGAATGTGGCCTAAAGTATTGTTAATGGCAGCCAAGGATCCGTGATAGCAAGACTTACCACTCTTGCAGCTTGTAAGGATTGAACCTTCCGTAAACTCCAGCCAGCAAAGTGGATCTGGATCAACGACCTTGGACTGTTGAAGCTGTTAGCATTGAAGGTGAATCGCCTTCTTGCTGCTTACCATGACCGGTGGAAGCATTGCTGTGTTTGCTCTTGGCTCCACAGGATGTTCAATGAGATGCTCATCCTCATCCGATGCCGAAAGACTGGAGTTCGATCGCAACCTCGTTGTTCCAGTCGTTTGCGTTTCGGCCCGCTGTAGTGGATTCGCAAAGCGAGAGGAAATGCTCCCTCTTTGCCGAACAGAAATGGCCTTGGGACGGTGCAGCATTCCTACGCTGAAATCCCACAGCAAGAGCCGACAGTCTTCGCCAACGCTACCGAAACGGTAATTTCGGTCATCACATCGCCAAGGATCGAAGCAAACAGCTGTAACCCAAGATTGATGACCTTGGCAACGAGCGACAATTGTAGACTCGGCAACTGACCAGATGGACACCAGATCATCTTGACCTCCGGTGAGGACATACTTGCCATCTGGTGACCAGCAAACACAAAGGAAGCCGCCATAATAGCTGGCATATAAATCAAGAAGCCTGAATATGTCAGCTTGTGTCACACCTTGCAAACATGCAGCTAAAAAACTTACTGCTCCTTCAGATAGTCGATGATCCGCAAAGTTCCGTCCTCCGAGACTACTGCTAAGTGCCTGTTGTCCGGCGAAAATGCAAAAGCATTGATGCGCTGGTTGGATAGCTTCCAGAATGATACTGGATTGAACTTTTGGTTCTTAGAATGTACGGACTTGTCAACATGGAGCTTGGCCGTTTCGGCGTTTCCGTTGGTCTGCTCAGAGGTGCCATTGGTAGCGGTGCCATTCTCTTCTGGTAAGAAAGCCAAATCCTCCTTCTCCTTGTCGTACACGACGAGGGAACCGTCCATGTGTGCAGCAAGAAACAGGTTTTCAGATCCAGGGATCCACCTGATTTCCGAAACAGGGGTTGCATTGATAATTCCCTAGAAGGCTTTTAGTACTATGAAGCTCGAGATTTCGAGGGAGCCATACGTTTTTGTTCAAACGAGTATATTTCTGAGATATTGGCTCGAACCAGATGATTTCACCGGTGGAGAACCCCATGATGATATCCATATGGTTCGGGGCTTTGGTAACTTGGTTAATGTCATGACAGAGACAATGTCCCTTGGTGAACAGAATCTTGGTTAGGTGATCCGCCTATTTCCACAATCAGTCACTGCTCAACATCAATGCCGGAAATCATACCTTCTGGGGAGAAGATAGATCAAGCCATTGGAAAGCTCGGTTGATGTTGGCAAAAGCAAAGTATCCATCAGCTGGCCTCTCCTGTACTCTCTTGCCCATATTCTCGTTAACTATGCACCTTGAAATGAATGAGGAGTTACTCTTGGCGATATTGTTCTTTGGCTTCCTTCGTTTCCCCGCATCTTTGGTTGTTGCAGACAACATGGAGTTGCCTTCGCCGAATGCTGGAGCAGAACCAATGGACAGAGTAGCTCTCGCGCTTCCAGTGACAGATGTGCCGCCTCCATCGCTACTGCCAGGAATATTGTCCGCGGAAACTCGATCCTCCGCAGGGTGCTCTTGTATGCTTCCTGACAGCCCCCCAGATCGGGCACTCCTATTTGTATCGACCTTGTATAGCAGCGGAGCAGAACTTCGAGAACTGAATGATAGCAGCGAGATCTTGGTTCCAGCCGTGGCAGGCTGAGGAGTTGTCGCAAGAGGGTTCGGATTGATAATTGGAGCTTCTGAAGGATGTGGAGGTGGTGTCGCAAGGTGTAGGTCTTCTTTCAGAACATATGTTCCTACGTCGTCTTTAGCTTAGTTCTCAACACTCAATGCGCCGGACGTTACCTTCACCCACAACTAGCTGGTACTCGGGTCCTGTAGGGTGGGACAGGATGTTGTTGGTCTCAATAAGGGCTGGAGCAGTTCCATTGGCAACAGCTGCGTTGTACGCATTGATTGAGGGATATCTGGGCGGGGGTGGGAGCACACTGATCGATTAGTGGAGGCACAGCAGCAGGGCAGGTATCATGGCACTCACAACATGGCGCTCTTGGGTGTCCGCCAAGCGTAGACCAACTAGAATTGTGCGAGCCAAATTCAAGCAAGATGCTCTAAAATGTGTCGGAAACAATGCTGTTTTGACTGAGACGTCTGCAAGGTACGAGTGTGGATGCGGGGCAAGCTTGTTGGTACGAGTCTGGAGAACGCTGTCTATACGACGATCGTGGATATAGTTGCGATATGTACTGGTTGTGCGAATAATGAACTGGAGAAATGCGGGAATATGCCCAGGAGAGAAATAGGAACAGAGAATGAAGTATGCTAGACAGTAGAGAGGAAAGTGCAGTGACGAAGAAGGAAGTCGAGATCGCCGTTGAAGGTTGCCCTCAGGCTGTCTTGCCTTTCCCCAATGTGGAGGCGAGTGGAGAGGCTAAATGCCTACAGGCCAGTGCCCTGGTCTTGTACTGACAGCGGAGCATTTCAGGCCCGGATTCCGAAAGCTCTGGCGCAAGTTTGGGACCGCAGCAGTGAGCTTGTACCTATCAGAAGGCCTACACAATCACTGAATCACCACCTTTTTCCTGCAGCCCAAAGCTTCAATTCAGCTAAGCGCCATCTGAGCTGTCCTTCCGTCTGAGAAGCTTCAAGCATCCATAAAGACCATCGATAGCTTTCTACTGTCAACCTGAAGCATGGAGAAGCAGTAAAAATAGCCGCGGCATACGAGGCTGAAACACTATCATGTCTGCAGGTACGATCCCCTTCCCCTCCTACTTATCTCGCAAGTCAAGCTGACATCTGATGGCAACAGTTCGGATTGTCTGCGTTGGCGATGACAGTGTGGGCAAGAGCAGCCTCATCACATCGCTGGTCAAAGATGTCTTCGTAACGAATAAGATCCAGTCCGTCCTCCCTCAAATCACCATACCTCCAAGCATTGGAACTCCCGAGAATGTCACAACCACGATCGTCGATACTTCTGCCCTTCCCCAAGAACGAAACACTCTACGAAAGGAGATCCGGAAGTCGAATGTGATTTTACTGGTATACTCGGATCACTACAGCTATGAGCGCGTGGCGTTGTTCTGGATGCCGTACTTTCGCTCCCTTGGAGTCAATGTACCCGTAGTGCTATGTGCAAACAAATCAGATTTGACAACGAATGGGAGCACGGCACAGGTAGTGGAGGATGAGATGCTTCCAGTGATGGCAGAGTTCAAGGAGATTGACTCTTGCATACGGACGAGCGCGAGGGAACACCATAATGTCAACGAAGTCTTCTTTCTGTGCCAGAAGGCCGTTACACATCCCATTGCACCACTATTCGATTCCAAAGAAGGGAACCTCAAGCCGGCTGCGGTGGCTGCTCTGAAAAGAATATTCTACTTATGCGATAAAGATCAGGATGGATATCTGAATGACCAGGAGATGAACGATTTCCAAGCAAAGTGTTTCGAGAAGCCATTATCACCCGAGGATCTGGACAATATCAAATTATCTATCAGTAAATCTTCGCCCGGCTCGGATGTTGACAGGGGAATCGACCAGAAAGGCTTTATTCAGCTCAATAAGATATTCGCGGAGAAGGGGAGACATGAGACCATATGGATCATTTTACGGAAATTCCAATACACAGATAGTCTAAGTCTGAAGGATAGCTTCTTGCATCCAAAATTCGAGATACCAGAGTATTCTTCGGCAGAATTGAGCCCGGCCGGCTATCGCTTCTTCGTGGATCTGTTCTTACTCTTTGACAAGGACAATGATGGTGGCTTGAACACTTCAGAGCTCGATGCTCTGTTTGCACCAACTCCAGGTCTACCATCATTCTGGCAAGAGACTTCGTTTCCCTCTTCCACTGTACGGAATGAAGCAGGCTATATAACTCTTCAAGGCTGGCTCGCCCAATGGTCTATGACCACTTTCGTGTCACCGAGCACCACTCTCTCCTATCTCGCCTACCTCGGTTTCGAACCAGCAGGAGGCCCGCGCCTCTCCACAACCTCAGCTCTTAAGATCACCAAACCTCGCAAACGAAGACGGAGAACAGGCCGAGTTGAACGAAATGTCGTCCTGTGCTATGTAGTCGGCGCCCCCTCATCCGGCAAATCCTCTCTCCTAGATGCCTTCCTCAACCGACCTTTCGACTCCCTCTATCGACCTACCATCAAGCCGCGGACAGCAGTCAACAGCGTCGAGCTCCAGGGCGGGAAACAATGCTACCTGATTCTCGAAGAGCTTGGAGAACTCGAGCCTGCCATCCTAGAGAACCAAGCTAAGCTCGACGCATGTGACTTAATCTGCTACACGTACGACTCTTCCGACCCAGACTCGTTCTCACATATCGTTGCTCTTAGAGAGAAGTACCCGCAGCTGGATGAGCTACCGGCTATATACACGGCATTGAAAGCTGATCAGGATAAGACAACGCAGAGGTCGGAGACGCAGCCTGACGAGTACACGTCAACGTTAAACATGAGTGCGCCGTTGCATGTGAGCGTTACGTGGAATAGTATCAGTGAACTGTTCATTACGCTCGCAGAGGCGGCTACGAATCCTAGCTCAGCATTTCCGAAGAGCGAGGAGGAGGCGCCGGACAGGACGGGTGTGTATATTGCGTTAGGGGCGACAGCTTGTGCTTTGCTTGCTGCTGGGATGATTTGGAAGAGGACGACGAATGCAAATTGAGGTGCGATGGTGCGAGACAGATGTGGAAGGGAATGATATTACGTGGTGCCTTCAGTGTGGTTGATATGATATGATAATTGTTAATTAATGATACCCCTCCCTTCTCAATCTGAATCTCTTAGTGCTCAGTGCTTTCTTGATGCGCAAGTTTCCAGTTTCACCCTTCACATGTGCAGCGAGTCTGGCAAACGTTATATACTTTTGGTTACCGAGGCAAGCAGCACAGTCTGCACTTGGGATAAAGTTTGACATGTCCAGGTGCATTTATGGGAAGCTCGATCAGCTACATGTTAGAACATCTTCGTGCTCTGTAAGCCTCGCTCATCCTCGACTTTTGCACAACCTAACGAGTGGCACACCAGCTAGAAGCCGTCCTCTTCCCACTCAACTCCACGTATCAGGGTGGTACGCTGTACTAAGAAAAGCGAAGCTAACGAATCGGCCACTAACTGTCTCGGATGTTGCTGGAGAGGATCCGTGTTCCTGGAACACCAGTGTCAGCCTTCCTGATCGTGTATATTTTTCAACTTACGTAACTCACCTAGCTTCGGCCTACAACAAGTCCTTTTCTTCCTTTACAGGGACTGATAATGGCTCGTGATCAGTAACGGGTTGGTCTGTTTGCCTTTAATTGTACTCGCATATCGCTTTGCCACTGCTCGTAGGACTTCCAGCATTTCACCAACACACTGTGATGGAAGTGTATTAACCCAGTCCTCATCAATGGATACAATCTCTACCTTCCAAACAACCCAGTCAATTAGAAGACGGCGTAGTTGACTTGTTTCCGTTGTATTGTTCCAAGCATACGCCATTAGACTCGACGAAGGGAGCTCCTTTTTGAGGTCGCTGATCTCTTGCACTGTATCCAGCGTCTGGTTCATTAGCGGTGAAACTTGAGCCATGTCAGCGAAAACATATAGCTCCACAAGCAAGTCGACATCGGGCCAGCTATATTCATCATCACTTTCGCTCCACAAAGATCCGGTGTAAAGCCATCGAGAAAACAGCTCAAAGACTCCAGGTTCGGCATCTGGTAATTTCATGATCCCTGTCTTGGTCTCCTCGAATCCTGAGTTGAAGGCGGCTTTAAAGTACGGAGAGGAGTGACAGATTAGTGCTTTATGGACACCGAAGTCTTGAAGAAGAGCGCCAACTTTGATGTGGACAATTTCAGAACTGAGTGCCCTTCCAGCTGTTAGCAATTGGGTTGACGCTCTGGTTATGGAGGGCTTACTTGTGCAGAATCCGAGTTCTCTTCTGGACTGGGCTCAACTGAGTTGCTTGGGGTATCGCTGAAGTTGCTGCGGTCGCTGGTACAGAGGGAGCTGCTGCCGCACCTTTTGTCAGTGGCGTTGGGGAGGGAGTGCAAGTAGCCATCGTGGACTATATCCTTTTGGTCAAGCTGTCAAGACGTTGAGCTGGAAAAGGAAAGGAAGAATAGCGGCGCTTCTCGAAATAAATTGACGCGTCTCGAACTGAGTTTGCGATCTACTCAACCTGTTCGAGGGAGCAGGAAGATCGTACCAGCGCAAGGTGAGAGATGACTGAGTCCGAAATGAGGAGCGGAGACCAGGTTCGAAAATTGTGGGCTGAGACCTTGCTGAGCAAGATCCCGAATGCTGGTGTTTTCGAATTTGAGTGGGATCATGGAGGTGTTGATGGCAGTTGTATGTTTCCGTTTCCGGAAAAAAAAAAGACGCGGTAGATACAGAAGGGGGTAGACGCGATGTAGCCAAGCTTGGTGAATGAGGCTGGTGACGTTCATTCAGGGAGTTGCGCCTTTCTACCAACGGGACAGGAATTCACTTTCCAGAACGGCAGCAAAATCAACCTACTAGGCAAGCAGAGGCGTTCCGCAGCCTGTAGATACGGGCATCTAAAGGATTTTGAAACAAACCCTGCCATGTCAATAGCACCAGGGTTGAGGCGAGGATCTCGATCTGGGTGATAGCAACAAATTTTTCGCGGTAGCTTAGACGAATACAAGTTACTCGATCCATGGGTATTGTACCTGCCAGCTACATCTTTCTTTTAGGTATCTACTTGCGCAATAAGAGCTGCCAAATGAAGAAGCACTGTGCTAACTTCTCATGTGGTAGAGAATCCAGTTGGGTAACCTTTCGGACATTCGGAGCGCACCGATGGTAGACACATCACGGCCTTATGGCTTTCAGCATGGGTCTTGGTGAATGATTCCTCGTTTGTCTGTCTGAATACTTGTGGGGAGAGATGTAGGACCACCAGGACTGGCGAGCTGCCTTGTTGACTTCGCTAATTCGCTTAGCACATCAGCCCACTCGCGCCTCATCATACAACTTCTCAGCCCGACAGCAGCCAACCCAGCCACGAAAAAGCAATTCTGTACAAATGCAGCAGTATCATAACACCCTCTACGTGCCACATGGTACTGACAGAACGCTATCCGGCAGTTATTTCTTGAACCTATATGTTCCAGCACCCGCCCTAGTAACCAGTTCAGCATGTCTTTCTTGACACAGTATATAATCGAAGGACAACATGGCACCAACGAATCGATCATCTACCGAGGATGCTCCAAAACATCCGAATAAACCAAGAACGATGGTGGTTGTGCTTTGTTGCACCGCCATCATCCTCTGCCTTGCTGTAACAGGGCTTCTGATTATGGTGACCGTGACCATTCAAGAGCTGACTGACTTCGGACCACTCTCATCAGTCCAGAAGACACTATATACCATGGTCTCCACATTTGTTGCAACATTAATAACGGGAATTGTCTCTGGTCAACTCGTTACAGCATCTCTGTGCAAACTTGACGATGATTTAATACCCACAGTCACGTCAAATCGTTCTGAAAGCCCATCGTTACGATCCATGTCTTCAACCTGGAACGCAATCCTAAGTCTTTCATTGCCGAACCTGCTAAGACTTCGGAACTGGCTCATCGCGTTCACCGTCCTTGTTACTAGCTTGATCACAACATCGATTACATCGGGCTTCACACCAACAACCGCAACACGAGTAGTCAACTACTCATCCGACATACCCACTGGCGAACCGACCACATACTCGAGGCCCTGGGACCCGGACCAGATGCCTGATACCCCAGCAGCTTATAACTCCACAGCATGGTTCATGAGCAATGGGAGCATATTTTATTCGTGGGTCGGACGAGGAGGATCACCCGCCCATGAAGCGATGGCTCTTTCCCATGGTATCAACATATTTGATCCAGATCTGTACGCCTATGCGGATGATGGAGTTGCTGTTCACTCGTCAGCAATCGGCACACCATACTCTGTCTACGGAGAGCGTCAAGGAGAAGATAATGTACTATCACAACTTCTTGCAAGGTACGACCGGAATGTTCCGAACATAACGGCATGTGTCCCTGTCATGGTCAGAAACCCATTCAAATGCTACAAAGGGGCAGTTATGGACTGGATTGAGAATGACACCATCATGCGACTATATTCTGAAGATGGCAGTTGTATGATTAGGAAGAAAGTCGCGAATGCGGAACAGGTCGAGATGCTCAAGGGCTTCTGCGCCCACGATGAGATTGGCCAGGGCACTCTGCTACTCGGATCCGACTTCAACTACCACGCATGGGTTGCTGTTGCAGTTGGCGATCCCGATATCCCTCCTTACGAAGTACCATCACGATTCACATATTCAGTTCAATGCGACGTCGATGCTCGCAACGTTTGGGAGTACCGAAATGTTGTTCTGAGCCTCTCGAACTCGGAGCGGACCAATCATGCCTTCAGCAAGGTGCTCACTTCCAATGTGAGCTGTGTACCAAATCACGATTCCACAATCACCGACACGCTATTAGCGATTACAGCTACTGCGAATCAATTTCTGCTGCGAGAGAATACTGGAAACAGCGGCTGGTTTGAGACGATCAATGCTCTTACTTCAAAAACTGGCGGCTATGGAAGAGCAGCTCAGGACTCGTTGAGGTCACCGCCTTGGGCATTTGCGGACTCATCAAACGCCCTGGAAGATATCCTAGGGTTGACAGCAGCTCTGGTCAGCTCAAGGATCTACAAGAACTCAACTATGATCCCGACCAGCGGCACTGCTGATGTAAGGTTTACCAGAATTGGTCCCGGAAAATACTTCGGCTTGGTGTATGCACTTCCTCCTCTAATTTCGAGTCTCATCCCGACCTCTTTGCTTTATCGTATGAAAAAGCACAGTCAGGGATACGAGTCGTCGAGTTTGCAGGACCTTATTGACCTTGGCAAGGATTCTGTGTCACTAAGCGACAGACAGCATGCTGTGAGGTAACATCATGTTCAGGTCGGCACCAAATGACGGATATCATTGACACTTCACATTATCCTCAGTATAATATGGTAGAGGTTACTGGAAGGTTTCAGGCGATGTTGCGTAATTTCATTTTCAGCTTCCAAGCTGGTGAATCGATTTCTCATCTTTGTTAATTTGCATCTTTGGGCTGCGAAAATGCGATACCTGGAGGCGAGCAGATGGTTAGGACCAGGGGATAGGAACCTCAAATATTGGGCGCTTCCACTTTTCTTATGACGTATGTCAATAAGGTAGCTATGAACAATCTGCTAGTAACATTTCATTTCATGAGGCTGTCGATAAATTGCGTGTGGATGTTTGTCTGCGGTACCTGCATAAAACGCATCACCAAGTGAATGCGGAATAAACATTTCAAAATTCCCTGTCTCTATCGAAAACGAATTACAAGGCTCTAGATAATCGGCAATATGCTAATATATCCTTAAGAAGTAAACTCAAATATCTAAGCCGTACTACTAGATGGTGTTGACCTCTTGGCAATGCTTCCTGCAGAAAAAGGGGAAATCAATGAACAAGGGTGAAAGTAGCAGGCGGCCGCGGCGATTAGCGCAGTAAGCGAACCAATCCAATCCTTGGCCTTCCGTTTCGAGCTCTCTCTGAATCTGGCAACCGCGACTGATTTGGCTCCGTTCTCAAAAACATCGATTCCGCCGTCAACCTCTCTTCCCACCTCACTCCGCGAATCTCCTCACTCACAATCGTCTTATCTTTGTTTGAGCGCACTCTAATTTCGTACTCGATACCACTCTGCACATCTCTCCTGAACCGCTCCCATCAAGTATGGCCTCTGTATGTTGCCCCCAGCTCCTTCAACAGCTCCAGCCTCTCTCAAAGCCCATATCCATCATAAGCTATCGACTCTCTGCGGATTTACAGCTCCTTCTGCTTCTGCTATACGTGCGCATCCAATAGATTTTCAGAGCTGACTTTGTAATGTTTTCACAGCAACGCCCTCACCCCTACAACAACCCAGGCTACCTTCCAAACGGCGGCGCAGGACACACAGGATTACCTCCGGGAGCTGCACCTTTACTCCCAAACAATGGACGCGTGATCCAGACAGGCGGAGTCCGAGTGCTATGCGTAGCAGACGTTCGAGGTACATTTGAAGCTGAAATCTTTGACAATAGGCCAAGCTGACGTGAACCAGGAAACCTTCGATCTCTCAACGAACTAGCGAAGCAAGCACGCGCAGATCATATCATTCACACTGGAGACTTTGGTTTTTATGATGGCACATCGCTGGACCGTATTGCTGAAAAGTGAGAAAGAAAAGTGATCTATTCTTCAAAGCTGGCCACGTGCTAATCCTACATTTTCAGGACCTTGAAGCACGTCGCGCAATACTCCCCGCTCATTTCAGAGAACATAAAGAAAGCAATTGGAACTCCAGGAGGACCAGTCAAGCAAAGATTTAGTCCGCAGGATCTGCCGCTTTCCGAACTTCCGCAATATCTCGATGGCAGCCTCAAGCTCGACGTTCCGGTATACACAGTCTGGGGTGCTTGCGAAGATGTCAGAGTATTAGAGAAGTTCAGATCCGGCGAGTACAAGGTCGACAAGCTACATATAATCGATGAGGCACGCTCTATGCTGCTAGAGATTGGCGGTGTCAAGTTGCGCCTTCTTGGTCTTGGTGGAGCTGTCGTGATGCACAAGCTGTTCGACAATGGCGAGGGACGAACAACCATTGCAGGAGGGCAAGGTACCATGTGGACGACTCTCTTGCAGATGGGCGAACTGGTAGATACTGCGAACCGAGTATACGACCCCACAGAAACCCGCATTTTCATCACCCATGCTTCGCCTGCTCGTGAAGGTATCTTGAACCAGCTTTCCGTTACGCTGAAAGCCGATTTCTCGATATCTGCCGGTCTTCATTTCCGCTACGGAAGCTCGTATAACGAGTTCAGTGTCAATCCTACCTTGGACCACTACCGCGGAAAGCTTGCTGCTTCGAAAGCATCCTTCAACGACGTATGGGAGACGGTTAAGAGTGAAGTACAGCCTGCAATCTCGCAGAATGAGGCTCAGCAAAACCTGCTACAAAATGCCCTTGGAATAGTCGATAAGATGCCAAGCACTGCTCTTGGAGGAAATCCCTTTGGCGGTCCAGTTGGAGGACCTAATGCTGCTGGTGTTGGACAGGTTGACGAGAGCGCATTCAAGAACATGTGGAATTTCAACTTGGCAGATGCTGCATTCGGATGGTTGGTCCTGGAAGTACAAGATGGTCGCATTGGTACGGAGATGAGAGCTCAGGGTTTCAACTTTGCACACAGAGGAGCGAAGCAACATCCCGTTCAACAACAGTCCAACCAGCCTCAAGCTCCAGCAACAGGTTCAGGAACGCCTGGTTCGAGCCACGCCGTTGCAGCTGCTGCCCCACCTACTGGCCCAGCCCAGAGACCACCGCCCACTCAGCCGCAAGTATCATATAATCAACGAGGTACGCAGCAACCGCCAAGAGGGCCAGCTGTCCCTGACATCAAGCCCGAGTCGCCAGCGCCTCAGCAAAAGCCAGCGACTCCTCAGCCTCAGACAAATGTGGTAAACCTTCCAGGACCAAGTGACAAGAAAGAAAATGAGAAGGCCCAAACCGCAACTAACGGCAACTCCAATGGAGCCGATGCCACTTCGCCAGTTGCAAAGCCAGCTAGCGACCCTATCATTGGCCTCTTTATCATGAATGTGACTTCAGACGAAGCTGTTCGGGAGCTATTCAAGGAAGAGGATAAGGAGAAGATCCTCAAGATCGAGAAATGGGGACAATCTAACAAGGTTGCCCATTTCAAGACTTTGGAGGAGAGAGATGCAGTCCTTGCAAGCCTACCAGAAGACGTCAAATCTAGAACTGGGGAGGACAGAAGTCGTCCATTGGTCAAGATCTTCCAACCACGAGAGAACACTAATAGCAAGCCTTTCACTGGTACTCGTGGTGGAGCTGGAAACTGGGGAAGCAGCAGAGGCGGAACCAACACTGGCAACCCTCAAGGCGGTTACAGAAGTGGTGGAGCGAGTGATAGTGAAGGTGGACGAGGCGGTCGTGGAGGACGTGGTGCACCAAGAGGTTCTCGTGGCGAGGGCCGTGGAAGAGGACGCGGCCGTGGATTCAAGAACGACTCTTCTTCACCAGCACCAAGCAATGCGACTCCAGCTACTGGTGGCGACGCTTGATTGATTCCATTCTATTGTTCGACACGAGATTCCCTTGCTTTCAACCAAAAGTCCACTTTCTAGTACATCTTCATAATGGCTACTTTTTGTGAGCCGGAGATCAGTTGGCCATTCAGTTTTTCGGCCTGTATCAGGGCTGTTTGTGATCCGGGATGGAGGCGGAGTTAAACAGCTTATGCTTCGAAGTAATGAGGCGATGATGGCTTCTAAAGCTCTTATGTACTCTGACCTCTTCATTGCATCATCGATTTTCTCTCAAATAGCGTTGCGTGTATTCTAGTTCTGCCAGAAGACAGGACGTGGCTGGTGATACGATGGTGTTATAGCATAGAAAATACAACATATCCTTTGTACTCGAGTCATATAATTCCGGAAGCTGTACTTCACTTTCGTCTGTCTATGTTACATATCATACATTTCTAGTTTACAACTTCTGAGCTGGCTTGATACCCTTGTGTATCGCCGCAATACCTCCGGTCAAATCTTCCCATCCCTTCCCAGGTACAGCGAAGCCAGCGGCCTTGATCATATCCCTGAACTCCTCCTGCTTGGGGAACTTCTCAATGCTCTCCACCAAGTACTGATAACTCGCCCTATCTCCAGCAACCAACTGCCCAATCAACGGAATAGCACCAAAACTCCACCTCTTGTAAACTGCATCAAACAGCGGATTCGTAACTCCACTGAACTCTAAGCATGCAAATACCCCACCCGGCTTCAACACTCTATACGCCTCCCTCAACGCCCTATCCTTATCCGTAAAATTCCTAATCCCAAACGCCACAGTATATAAATCAATACTGTCACTCTCTATCTCATCGAGATGTTCTGCGTTGGCCACTAGCCATGATAATCGAGGAGAATTCGCGTATGAGGTCTTTAAGGAGCGGTTCTTGCCCTCGGCAAGCATGGATGGGTTGATATCGGAGATGGTGATAGTGGATTGAGGGGAGTTGTTGATGTTCGTTGCGTGGTCGAGGAGGCGGAAGGCGATATCTCCTGTTCCGCCTGCTATGTCGAGCATTTTCCAGCCCGGAGAGGGACTGCTGGAGGAGGAGCCGGGGTTGAGGCCGCGGACGAAGTGGTCTCTGTAGAGTGCATTAGCATTATACTTCGTGAGAGATGATTAAAAAGGAATGATTGAAGGAAAGAAATGGAGTAGACGTACTTCCATAACCTATGTATCCCAAGTGACATGAAGTCGTTCATAGTATCGTACGAGGCTGCGACATTGCTGAAGACTCCCGCCACTACAATTAATTCCAATCAGCACAGCTCAACTCGACACAATGTCATCCACGCCGTTTCTATACCTCTTGCTTCCTTCTCTGCTTCTGCGACGGTTTCGAATCCGAAGTGCGTGGTCTTCTCGCTGTTCGTTGACTGTGGTTGTGATGGGGAGTCTGCTCTCCGAGCGCTGCTAGAGAGACATCGATTAAGTTGCGACAGATGAAAGTGCGGTTTGGCCGCTCGGAGGAACGGCCGTATGGCTGATCTGGATGCCATTAGAGGCGTTATATGTGCCGAAGACAGGTAATGGGTCGTCTTGTTGACGGCTGTGAGTCTTGAGGTCGTAATGGATATTTTTCTCAGCCTCGTTCTGCCTAAGGCTGATTGGCTAGTGGCATGGGGGAGTCCAACACATCGACAATTAATATCGGAAAAGCTTACGGTACTTTTTTCGATGCAAAAGCCTGAGAGCAAGACATTGAAGAAACTTTTTCATACCTAGGTATGATATAAATCCCGGCCCATTTTAGCCCAATGGATTCATTCTCCCTTAGAAGTCACGTGGTATGAGTCGAGAACCACCCCAGGATTCCACCGTATCGACAATGAAAGCCTGCTGAAGTGATCTAGACTTTAGGGCTCTGGTTTCGGATTCACTCCTCAAAACCTAGCTGAAGCCCGATCCAGTTGGTGAATCCAACGCAGGTGTCCGTACGGGCTCGAGGTTTAGCCATCGCTTGAAACAAAACATCAACACATGGCACTTTTGTAATGAGTACGTGTGACACATTTAGTATTGCTCGAGTAATCTTCTTGTGTCACAGTCAAGCGAGAAGTTCTGCTGTAAATAGCCCTCCTTGGCGCTATAACTTTTTAAGCGGAACGAGGCAATAACAAAATGGTGCTGGCCGACTCTGAATATCTCGGAGAGAGGCGTAAGTGTATCACAAATTGGTGTCCGATATCTTTCACTTACTGTGCTACTGCAGTGTGATTGACTTCAGGGAAAGAGGCATGGCTATTACTGAGCATTAGCCGAAGAAATTCACACAGTATCTATTGGAAAGGGTTTCCTTCCGTTTGTGTTTACATGATCTCGCAGGTCTACCAAGGATCGAGATCGATCAAGTCCAGCTCCGATCTCTTCTGTACCACCTCCTCCCAAAACTGTCGGAATGGAATCTCGCAGAAGTACTCTATGTATATAACGCTCTCCAAGTGTTTCAACATCGCTCCCCACGAGTAGATCCCTAAGTCCGAAGATACGGCCAAGAGCTGGCCTATAAACCAGCCTCTTTCCGGTTGTTGTGCGAAGATACCTCCAGACATGAGGATCCAAGGCAAGAGAGGATGATCTTGTCGGCACATCTCGAGCATGATTTCGAGGTTGGCTTTGAGCTTGTGGAGTTGGACGTTGAACATCAGACTAGATTCGTTAGCAGAAGGACATATTGATTCAGACGACGCTATAAGTCGTTGGACCTGGATCAAGCAACCAGCTTCTTGCTTAGAGCCGCAACCCGCTGCTCCAAAGCATAGCAAGAAGACCAACTGACCTGTTTCCAGGCACAGATTAAAGCACTACTTCCTGTCTTTCCTCGCCAAATCCAAATACCACGAAGCCATACAAGAAACCAAGTAGATAGAACGGAAAGGAACTTACTCGGGACTGGGATAATCATTTTGGAAAGGCAAGAAGCACAGCATGACAGCAGCTAGTCGCATACACTCCGAAACACAAGCGATATATGGTCCCTGGTCCTGTGGAATCGGTATGGAGAGCAGACGAATCAAGATGTTGGAGCAAAGTGTCGGGGTTGGTCTCGCAGGCCACCCGATATACTCAGGATTTGAAAAGTTGTTCGTCATGATCCTCAGCTCGCGTATTGCACAAGCGAGTGTTGACGATACGCCTACTTCTTCGTATTGGAACAAGCTGGTGGTGTTGGAGTAGTCTGGCATGCCTTCGAGTGGTCTCCATTCAGTTGGCGAGAAGAATTGAGGCTCAGTCATGACAGTCATGCTAATTCTAGACTGGTCAACAAACGAGCAACGGGGTTGATGCGTGCTGAAATACCCAAAAATCAAGTTTGTCAGCACTGGGTTAGTGGCTCGAATAGCGTCCAGACCACCTCTGATGCTGACTATGCGTTTCAGGCCGTCGACGTGCATTTTAACCATTCGCAAATTCCCTCTTTCGAACTAAATTTCTAATATCACTGGAAATGAAGAGAAACGTTGGTGAATTTCTTACATACCTCAACGATGGTCAGAACGAGAATAGAACCAATGGTCTCGTCGCTGACTCCCAATGTTGGATCTTCAACTCGCTGTCTAAGCAGACTGATACCTGAGCAAGAAAAGGGGTTGATCAATATCTGGCTGCCTCAAAATTTGAGTTTATTCTTGCCGAACTTACATTCCTTGTTGAGAAGAAGTTTCGATCTCTGTGTCCCCTTGTTTCCTTGCATAGCTTCAAGATCAAATGCGCTCAGCTGCAACGTTGCACTGAACAGAGCAGGATTGTCTGCTGCCATTGACCACCAGGTCTGAAATCTTCAGCTGGGATGTTCGTCTTTCATGGCTAGAAAGTACTAACCTGCAAGAACGGCTTCTCTTGATAGCCCAGGGCCATTGGAAAGGACTTCGACTTGAAGTTCGAAAAGTCTACAGATGTCAGTAGATGATACTCATAAATCTGGAGGATACACACAATGATGCATGAACAGTTCCGCATCTGGAATATTGCTTCCAGCACAAGATCTGAACGGATCCACTCCAGCTCCTGGACTTCTGAGCAGGTCGAAAAATATTCCCTTGCGCACCGGCTTGGTCTTCTTCGCTGGGTTTCGTGGCCGTGAAGCACTCACATAGTCTCGAGAAGATACCGAATTATTCGTCGGGGGAGCAAAATCGCATTTTTCTATGTTGCGGAAATGCTTGGAGCAGTTCAGGCAGAGTGGCCTTCTTTCATCACACTGTTGACTGTAAGTCCCTTTCCTGTAGCGAGGGAATTGGCAGACTTTACCTTAACTTTTCTCTGCTTGCACTGCAGACATCCATTTTTGGACTTTTTGTGCTGTCTATTAGCAATAGGAGCCACGTCAGCAAGAGAAGGAGCCATTGCGATAGTTGGTAAATGAATCTCACGAGGCGGCAAGGTGCGATTGGTGAGAAAGTCTTGATCAAACTTCTTCGAAATTGACCTTCGCGGCATCCACTCATCTCATATATGCTCCTAGCGTTTCAGCCACAATTAAATCCAAGCTACACTACTACAGCTGAGAAAATTGCTGCAGGTATAATGTCCAGTGAAAGTGGCAGCTGAGGCACAGGTGCATGGTTCCAGCTGCTGAGTCAGTCTGAGGGATCGTAAGCGCTTATTAAATTCTTCTTCGGCCAGACATGACGGCTCTTTTGGAAGGCACAGGAAAGCTTGTCTTGATTACTCCTGAATAAATAATTGCGGATTGTTTAACCTTATCTTCAAATCGACTGACGGATTTGACGCTCGCGGTCTCCCCAAATGGATCAATTCCTAGTTGTAGGCTAGCAGGCACATAAACGGCTGGGATACCGAGGAATCGGCAACAGTTAATCAGATCTGACACCAACGCCCTTACTCTAGGTACTTACAGCATTTAAAGCCAGTGAAAGTTCCATAGGGGCTGTGGTCTAAGTCTTGTAATGCTGCTTCTCTCGAAGCCTAGTAATCTACCAGATTTATCTTCGACCCAGAACTACTCTCAACTTCACGACAACTCCCCAGCCTCTCTCAGTCCCGTACATGCCATACTCGTTCTCCGTCCTGAACACGACCTCTTCAGCCTTCACATCTACAACGACTCTATCCTCGCCCTCCTTGCCCAAACTTCTCGCACCCGCATGTGCTTTTGAACTCCTCGACTCATCAATCAAAGGTGGCCTCGCCTCAATTTTCTTCTTCCCAAATAATCCCCAGCCTTTTGACTGAGGCTGCGGCGTCATCTGCTCTTTCCTCTTTGGCAGTTCTAGCGTACTGGGAGGTGGTCGCAAGTGATCCACTAGCCGCTTCGCCATGTCTTCATCCTCCCAGTACCATAGGTCTCCAGTGCCATAGCTGTCGCATTCCTTATCGGTGACCTTCACTACACGGTCGAACTCCGACGGTTCGCTGAAATCGTAGTCTGTGGGTGTAGCTTTGGGGTCTTGGATTGCCTTTGCTGGGACGAGGATAAGACTTCCTTTTTGAAGACCCGTGTTTGCGAAGTCGGAGATGTAGAGTTGAATGTGATGGGTCAAGAGTGAGAGTAATTTTTCTTCGTGCGCATGGGAAAGGAGGTCTCTCTGTGTTTGGATAGAGGATATTTGTGTGTTGAGTGTCCGGAGCTGGGACTGGATTTGAGCGGAGTAGTACTGGGATGTAGATGAGGACGATGTTGGATGGAAGCTGGATATTGTGTCGTCGTAGGAAGGTGGCCCAGCTTCTTCCTCCTGTGTATATGCTGGGACTGCATTCTTGGAGTCCATTCTGATAATCTAACAGGCGACGTGCTGATGATTCTTCTGGAGCTGAAGCTCTGCGAAGGATAATTCCAACCCTCCTAGGAAGATGATTGTACAAGTGTGACTGTATATGCTCTGGACCTCGGTGATAGTTCGCGAGCTGTGAACGTCACCTGATGATTTTACGACGTCAATGAATCAGACCAGGACCAGAAGAACCGTGGAACATTCCACTGTGACGTCTGGCGTCTTTCTGGAAAATTGAGATAAGGATTCTAGAACGTTTTTAGAATACTTGGACTGTTGACGGATCAGATGAGGGGATTAGCGATGTAGAATTGGATCCCGTTGGTCGACCAAAGTTACAAAATTTGGGACAAGAAAGGGATAAAGGATGACGACAGAAGTCGAAACTCTCCGATACTCGGTGTCGAAGGGTCGAGTTAAGGATTGTCCAGTAAGGCTCACCGCAGCAATGAGGCTGTTGATTTCGAGACAAAAGGGCAGAAACTCAAACCTCGGTATGTGCTAGTATGAGGCTGTGAGAGTGAGAGGCTATGGAGCAGAACATTAAAGGGAGAGGCAGGGTAAACGGTACAAATATTGCTGCCTTGAGTAGGGATTATGAGCTAATCGGAAGCCCAAGCCACAGCCTTACACTAGAAAGATTCGATATGAGGTTCTACGCTGCCTCCTTCTCGCTTCTCGAGATCAACATCACCAATGATGTAGCGGTTGAAGGTTGGGGACCTGGGTTTGAGGAAGAAGTGGTCCGTCTTAGTGCTTCTGGAAGGCCGCTAGAAGGTGCCGGGCCCCGTCTTGGTAGAGAAGACATGGTCACGGGACCTTAAGCGAAATGCCAAGAGGACCCCCAGCCCTTCTCCGGCCGACATCCCGACGTCAATCCTTCTTCTTTAGTCAACAAAGGCCTCAGCTGTTCAATGCATCGCCATCGTCAATAACCTACTATGCGCCGAACTATTGAGGCGATACCAGACAGTCCCATCTTACCATACGAGAGTCCTGCGGGTCTTCGGAACACGGTGGCATCCCATTTGTTCTGAAGTTCTGAGATGGTATGCTTGCTCGGGCAGTGCTTGAAGGATCTAGCTTGGTATTGGCTGGCAAGGCTGACAAGTGATCATGAGATTCAGAACGTGCCATCTTCGTCCAATCTGATTCTCTGTTTGACTATGCATTCTGTAAAGGGGGGTTCGGAATGCGCCCTGCTATGCTGGCAACAAGACCTTCATCCTTCAAGGAGTCTTGTGGATGTTGCGGCATTTGTTGACACCGCAAACGGCTTTGCGATTGCTCCATTTTGTATGGCCAGTCAGCCTTGTCAAACTTAATTCCTGTGGCATCTATGAGCTGTTTTTCCGACCCCTCAGTAGCAGTCATACACTCCCTATCTATTCGTTCGCAAGTAGATAACAACATGTCAGTCTAGTCTTTTCTCGTTCAAGTCATCGAAGTGGATCTACTTCTTCTAAAATCCTTCAAGCGCTCCGCAATACCCATCAAGCCAAAGCAAAAAGCTTCTTGGGACACCGCCAAGTATTTAATTCAGAGAGAAACAATCCGCGCCGACGCTTGATCGAGATAGTCCGAGTCACCTGATCCACTCCCAACCTTGGTTGCTAACTTAGCAGAGCAGGCTTAGCTCTAACAGCGGATCAACCCAGTCATATCTGGTCAACAAGGTATCAAGTACTTAAGAGACTCGAAATGCCCTTGAACTGAAGTTTCCTTTTCGTTCGATCAACACTCCTTCCATCAACAAAGGACACTCCTGTCCCCAATAATCGACTCTACCCTACCAAGATCTAGTACATCAAAAATCTATCACAATGGCACGCTACATCATTGCATCTCCCGATGAGTACCTCGCCATTACTGGTGCCGGGGTCAAGACTATGAAGATTGTCAAGTCTTCATGGGTTTGGCCTTTCCAGAGAGTAAGAGAAGATGCTGCAATGAAGGATTTCATCGCAATACTGACTAAAGACAGTGCAAGCGTTTCAGCATTCAACCACATGACTACTCTATGAACCTTCAGGCTATGACTCGGTAGGAGCTCTTCATTCAGACTCTGAATGTAACGGCATCACTAGACAGGAAACTAACTTGCCCCAGGGAGAAGTTGCAGTTCTTGCTCCCAGTTGTCTTCACTGTCGGTCCAGACGTCAACCAACGGGGTGCAAACGCTGGACAAGGCTCGGCCGATGGTGTCAGGGTTGAAGATGCTCCAGAAGACCATGGCGATGCTCTTATGAAATACGTTATGCTTTTAGCTGAAGCCGAAGCCAATCCCAAGGCCGCCAATCCCAAACAGCATCTGGAAAACATCATCAAGGGTATTATCGAGGGTGAAACTCGAGTACTCGTCAGTAAGTACCTCAACCTCCCTCAACATGTTGGCAGTCTTCTTACCATGTATAGGTGCCATGACTATGGAAGAGATCTTTGCTCAGCGCGATGAGTTCAAGAAGAGAATTTTCAAGAACATCCAGGGGGAACTTGGCCAATTTGGTCTCAAGATTTACAACGCCAACGTCAAGGAGTTGCGCGATGCTCCTCAATCCAGCTATTTTGAATCTCTTTCCCGCAAGGCTCATGAGGGTGCCATCAACCAGGTTAGCTTCGGTTACAACCTTTGACCTTTGAATCCTAACATATCAATAGGCTCGTGTTGATGTCGCAGAAGCACAAAGGCTCGGTACTGTCGGTGAAGCCCAACGCCAGGGAGAGCAGAACCGCGAAATTGCCAAGATCAATGCCGAGACAGCCGTTCAAAAGACCGAGCGAGACAGTGAGAGAGCTCGCGCCGAAGCCACTCTTGCCACCCGCAAGACCAACTTCAACAAGGACGTCAATCTCGCTCAGATCGAGGCTACTCGTGCCACTGAAGTCCGTGACGAAGAACTCCGCAGAGAGGTCGAGGTCAAGCGAGCTCAAACCGAGTTGGAGAGACTGAGAGCAAGTGACGTTGTCAAGGCCACCATTCTCAGAGAATCCAAGCAACAAGCTGCTGATGCCAGCAACTATGAGGAGCAAGCCCGTTCTAATGCTGGTATGCCACCCTCTTCTCGTCTGCGTATCCAAATATGAGCTAATTCTCCCCAGCATTCTACACCCAACAGAAGGCCGCAGACTCGCACGCCTACAGTGAGCAGAACAGAGCCAACGCTGGTACGTACCAAGTCTACCTCCTCACCCCCGTCTGAAGATGCTAACAAATTCAGCCTTCTACTCCGAGCAAAAGGCTGCCGATGCACACGCCTACAAGATGAAAGTCGAAGCCGAAGCCCGCTTTCACGCCGCGTCCAAGGACGCAGAGGCAAACCTCATCCGCCAACAACGCGAGGCTGCCGGTCTGTCCGCCATGGCAGGCGCGTACTCCGAGTTGTCTGCCGCTTTCGGTGGCCCAGCTGGTCTCATCCAATACATGATGATCGAGAAGGGTGTCTACCAAGAGCTTGCCCAGGCTAATGCCGACGCTGTTCGTGGTCTCAACCCCAAGATGACTATCTGGAACACGGGCAACCAGGCTGGTGGTGAGGGCGAGAACGGCCAGGGTGGTATCAATAGTATCCGCAACATGTACCAGATGCTACCTCCGCTCATGTCAACTATCCACGAGCAGACTGGAGTCACCATGCCTGAGTGGCAGTTCGGCAAATTGGCAACGCAGCTTGGCGAGGGCGAAGGCAAGGTCGCTGAGGTCAAGAAAGTCAACGGCAAGGGTCCCAATGGTGTCCACCACTAGATGGGTTGATCCTCCTCTGCAGTCAGCCCCATGGATTTCTTGATGTTCCGATCTCTCCTTCGATTCAACATCCATTCCTCGAACCGAAACCAACCTCCTCACCACCACACTCACCGTTTCCTTTGTCAGCCATCACATAACCTCTAATACACATGTACGATAAGGGTGGACTTTTGCAGCATGCTTGATTCTTTCCAGGTCTTCAACTTCGACACCGATGTTTTTGTCTTTTGCGCATGCGCCTCGGCATTCAATCCTACGGGAGGAGTCTGGAGTTCTCTGAATACTTCAGCACATATGCTATCAGGGGGGTGGGGTTGTGTGTTGAAGGATTGTTTCCGTGTTTTATTGTTTCTTCGGCTCAGTTTTGCTTATATTCAATCTTTACTGCGAGAGATAATACAAAAAAAAGGATCAAAAACAACTTCCTTGCGCCCAAAGTTTAGTTAAATACGTATTGTGATGTCCGTGTGCACCTGTCAGGTTGAGGGCGAATGCTGGTAGGCTTTGGTGAATGACGGTAGCAGGTATGATGTGATTAGTACGAAGGCTGCAAAGATTCACGCCCAACGGCTGGATTGAACCCCTGTTTTTAGACCTGAGTCTTAGATGTAGAGTTTTGAGATATGCGCAAACATATACAAGAGCGAGTCTTCCTGCTTGTGTGGTGCTTCGCATGAACCTAGACTGACAGCTTCAACCGATGTTTACATCACAGTTTGCAACCCTGCCGGTTCTCGCTTGGCGGATCTCGATGTCAACACAAGCATCGGAGTCTACCAGTCTCTCCTTAGAACACCTTTCCGACGTGCCCAGAACCGGATATTTCCCACTGAAATAGATGTTGAAATCTGCGATAGGTTGAATTCTACGTCCTTCCGATCAGAAGCTTCGACGAGTCTTGCTCATCGGTGATATCCATGCTATCTATAACAAAATCTATATCATCTCCCTTCTCTCCTCTCAACGACTGCCCTACGAACTGAATACCCCTGGGAATAGATATTCGACATTCTTTACACCCTCAGCCCCTCTCCCCTCAGCCTTTGTCATAAACTGAATCATGCCCGTTGTTGCACCAACCCAATGAGTCCCAATCACCAAATCCTTATGCTCGTCCTTGATCAACTCATCGAGGACCGCACCGACCAATCTTCTGGCGTTCCCACCATTCGCTGCCATGTGTCCCATGACCATTGCGACATCGACATCTTCTGTACTGTGCCAGCAGTCGTAGTCGGTCGCCATGCAGATCATTTGGTAGACCATCTCGGCTTCGCGGGCGAGCTTGGCTTCGGGGAGGGCAGACATGTTGATTACGGAGCCGCCCCAGGAGCGATACATGTTGGATTCGGCACGGGTAGAGAATTGGGGTCCTTCTGTTGAGGGACGTCTATTAGTAGTGTCCGTATGAATGGAGATGGGAGACTGTACCCATGCAAATAATAGTTCCCTTATCGTGCAACTTGATCCCCTCTCCTTCTAAAGCATGACCACATTTTTGGACAACCTGTGTAAAATCGTTTAGTATTTGCATCCTGCTGCGCAAGGATATTTAATTACCTTTGCGATCTGAGCATCGAATGGGTCTGCAAAGCCAACATGTCCAACTACACCCTTCTCGAAGAACGTGAAGGGTCTGATGCCTGACATCTCAATCAGTATACCGTATACAGATCTTCAGCTTTTCAATACACACCCTTTGTACGATCAATAACCTGATCTGGAACAACGAAGTCCCTCGGCCTTATCTCCTCTTGCAGACTTCCCACGGCACTAAACGCAATAACAGTTCTAACCCCAATGCTCCTCAGAGCAGCAATGTTCGCTCGGTTTGGTACTTCGTGTGGTGCGTACTCGTGGGATGCGCCATGGCGGGAGAGGAAGGCCACTGGAACGTTGTTGTGTTGGAGGATGTGGATAGGTGCGGAAGGAAATCCCCATGGTGTTTCTGGGTTGACTGTTGCTACTGGGGAATATCCTTCAAGCTTTTGAAGCCCAGTGCCTCCGATCACTGCAATCTGGACGGTTCCTGGATAGGAGTTACTAGAGTAGAGTTCGAGGGAAGAGTTCTGAGGATTTACCATCGAATGTGGTTGGAAGATCTGCCATTTCGAGCAACTGTCTGAAGAAGGAAGCAAGATGGAAACTGGTATGCAGAGAGTTTAATAAATATTAATGGTAGGACTGTTGATCACGCAACCTAGAACACCAAGTGAAGCTCGGAAGGGAATGAAAGAAGGAGTCAAAGTGGAATTGAAGCTCCCACGTGGGTCAGCGACTGCAACTTTTTCGACCCCTCCATCCCGGACTCGCTGCGACATTGACCCCGCCAAATGTCGCAAAATTCACTTGCGACATTCCGGGTCATCACGTGGCTGGACAAGCCATTCAGCCAAGAGTTCTCGCTAAACTTTTAGCGCTAATTCCCGCACAACTCTGGATTTTGCGTCGAAGCAAAAGATTTCCTTCCTCAACGACCAACGACAACATCGCCCACGTTCATCACCAACCGCCACGATGACCAAGATCAACTCCGGTATGCTCCCTCTCTGTTGTGATTCAGCCTTCAATTGCTATAGCGCAATCGCATCGTCGAACCTACGAACTCCAACTGACCATTTGTAGCCCTCCACTCCTCCAGGAGAAAGTCGCGCAAGGCTCATTACGATGCCCCATCCAGCGTCAGACGTACCATCATGAGCGCACCTCTCAGCAAGGAGCTCCGTGAGAAGTACAACGTATGTAATATCCTTCGCGCAATGCCTCGTCGACCTCCCTAACAGTTTTTCAGGTCCGCTCCATCCCAATCAGAAAGGATGACGAAGTTACCGTTGTTCGCGGATCCAACAAGGGCCGTGAGGGCAAGATCACCTCCGTCTACCGTCTCAAGTACATCGTCCACATCGAGCGTGTGGTCCGCGAAAAGTCCTCCGGTCAATCCGTCCCCATCGGCGTCCACCCATCCAAGGTCGTCATCACCAAGTTGAAGCTCGACAAGGACCGTGAGAGCATATTGGAGCGCATCAAGGCTGGCCGCGAGATCAAGGAGAAGTTGAAGTCAAAGGCATAAACGGAGCGAGTGGGCATACGAACGGATGGGAAATCCTGGGCATAACGGCGTCTTTGGCATGATTTGTTATTTGCACATCAGTTCGGTTCCTGAGTGGCTGGCTGGTGCTGCTAGGCATAGGGAATGAACAACAAAGACAAAAATTATGGCCATTTCACATCCTCTGTGCTTGCACGTTGGTTCAAATTGTGAAATGCTCCATGGGAGTTCCTCCCGAAGCAAGCTGCCGCTCAAAAAGGCATGCATATGTTGGTTACGTTGCTATACATTTTGCTTTGGGAGGGAACTGCCCTCTACTAACCTATTAGGATCAGGATGGGCTCAAGTGCTTCAGTTCAATCTGCTGCATGCGCTAATTATCTCCGCGTCAATCGTCCTTTACTGGAATCATGGTTTTCGAGGTAAACAATAGCGCAAGAGGAAACGAGAGGTTGACTTCTTCGGAGGAACACACCTTCCTCGCCTGCAGACTGTCTCTAGATCTTGATCTTTTATGATGAGAGTTTGATGGTGAGGGATATGCCCTTACTTATGTTGGACTTTCCGTGGAGCAGGTAGGTATGCTGTCGAACCTGATCATTGCCACATGGAAAGACTCGTTATCCCGTAATACTGCCATGATTTGCTCAGACGTCGTTTGTTCTCTATTATTAATACAGACACTTAAAACTTCTCCACATAAGGCCTGACGTCCAGCTCCTGCGTGAAGTGACTTCTTGGCTGTGTATGCAAATACCAGTATGAATCAGCTATTGCATCCGCAGAAATCTTCCCATCCTCTACACCACCATTAACTGGCCAATCCTTCGTCCTCGGGATGTCAATCACTCCATCGATAATCGCATGCGCAACATGTACGCCCTGGGGGCCAAACTCCCTAGCCAGACTCTGACCTGTAGCTCGCAAGGCGAACTTGCCGCTTGCGAAGGAGGACATGTTGGCGCCCCCGCGGAGGGATGCCGTTGCGCCGGTTATGATGAGGGATGGTGGGTGAGGGGAAGTAGGGACGGAAGAGAGGAGGCCTGGAAGAACGGCTTGGGCGAAGAGGAAGAATCCTTTGCTAGAAGTAACAGTGTAATTAGCACAAGTTGAAAGCCAATAGAGCAGAAGTAGAGAGAGCATACCCATTCGCCTCGTACCCCGCCTCATACTCTTCCAAAGACAGCTCCAAGAAGGGCTTCCTCACGAACTTCCCTCCAACATTGTACACTGCAGCTGCGAGGTTCTTGCCCTTGAACTCCTTTTGTATCTCTGCGAATGCGTTCTTCATAGAGGATTCCGAGGATACGTCTGTTGATATGCCGATTGCTTTTCCGCCCGCGGTGTTGATCTCCTTGACGATGGATTCGTAGTTTGCTGGATTGCGCGCAAGAAGGGCTACGGGGTATGTTTGCGCGAACTTGATAGCTACAGACCTGCCTATTAAAATGTTAGTTTTAGTTTGAGAGAGGGAGAGGGAGAGGGAGAGGGAGAGAGTATTGTATTGGGGAACATACCAGTTCCTGCGCCTACGCCAGCGACGATGCTGTAGAAGTTACCTGCCGCTGCCATGGTGGTTGGAGACTTAAAAGGGTTGTCTGTTGCTGTTACTCGATGTAAAGCGGTGGACATGAACTGAAGGAAAGGCGGAAGAGTAGCGATTGAGAGAATTGCTGCGAGAAGCTGTTGTTAAATGGTTCATTTGCTCTATGTTGATTGATAATGCTATGAGGGGTCCTGAATGATGCAATCGAACTATCCAATGTAGCATTTTCCCCATTTCATCAACATTAACTCCGGATTAGTAAACATTTAAATACAAATCCTGTAGACCGAATAGGCCACCTAGCTGTTCTCTCTCAAGTTCGGCGCTCCTAAATATCTGGAAACATCACAGAACATTGAAGTTATTCATTTGTTGACAGAACTTGAAAGTCATCGTCGCCGTCACCCCACCAAAAAGTGAACCGTGCCATCCGAACTCCGAGGTTCCGTCCTCATCCAAAGCCTCAACAGTCAAGCCTCCCTCAAATCAAGGTTGTCATCTCATCAATTCCATCCTTTCTAACCTAGCGCAAACCTTGAAATATTGATTCCTTCGATCGATCCCACGGATCCGTACCTATGTATCTTTTGTTGCACGTCGCTATTTCCCAAAACTTGTTTGTCCCAAATCCAAATCCGCAAAAATCATGGAAGAGGCCAGGTCTTGCCAGCTAGATCAGATAGAACCGTCCCACATAAACACCCGACTTGGGTGCTTCCTCGTCTCTCATGTCTCAGACGCGCAGAGCAGGTTTATTTCGTGGCGGATTGGTCGAAGAGGCGTTTCTCGACTCCATGCGGACGTACATACATCCTGTATCCTTGGCTTAATACATGGGAGTAGGGCCAGGGGAAAGGTCTGGATGAGGCGAAGATGGGCTTTCTTGTGTTACCTATGCTGGTGATGCGACTTGCAACAAAAGTTATGGACTTTCGGTCTCGGTGCCTCAGTAGGCTGGTCTAGTATGCCACTTTACCTTTCCGTTGATGTTTTGCCCATGTGTTCTGTGGTACGAGTGGCAAGGGGTCTTCTTGGTTCTTGGTGTTGTGAGAGTCGACAGTACTTAGTCGGTATCAGACGGCGGCTTCATGGCGAGTCAAGCTTCCCAGGGGAAGTTGTTAAGTCGTGATATCTGTCAGAATCTCTCATTTTGCCAACCGTGAACCTTTTTCGATTGCCTTTTGGCACATGTTTCCGTCTTCCAGGACAGTTTCAAAGACAAGAAATCAGGTCCCCAATACAGGAAGCCACACCACCAGCCGACCGGTGACATCTCCTGGCGGCAACTCAATTCTGCGATACAACCCTTGATGCAGAACGATTCGCAAATCCCATCCCGCACCGTCCCTCCATCTTCTTATGATCACTGCTTCTAGCCAGATCGACAGATCTCGAGCCGGAAATATGATCCGATTCCGTGAGCGTGCAGGACCGAAGTCGGTTTCCTTGCACCTAGTGCACTCGGATGTAGATTCCGACGAGTCTTTGTTGACTTCGGGTATTCCTTTAGAAGGACAGGAAGGTGATTGGATAGAACGATGAGAACCAGTGCATAGGGATACCTGCCTTATTGGACTACTGAAGGATGATGAATCATGATGCAAGATCTGATCCCTTTCCGCAGGGTCCTCAGGGTCTGGAAGTCATTTTCTTGTATGCAGCCTACAGTCGTGGTAACAAGCGGCGATTTTCAAAACCATGTTCCAAAGCTGGAATCACCCGCAATGCACACATATCTACTCCTAACCTCCGTCTTCAGGATAAGGATCCGCAGTGAGACGACTGCAGATGAACCTGGTTCAAATGAGCTAGTGTCACGTGTAGCTCTCCGGCGTGATAATTCTTTTACATTTTGTGATTCAGCGCGTACCTGATGGCCTACTACACAATTCTCAAAAAAAATTCTGGTACTATAGTAACCAAATAAACAGCCTATCAGCACTAACTTCCAGGAAAGTCGGTGTCGTGATCACGTGATCACGACTTTGAGAGCTGGAAGAAATGCAGGAAGAAAGAGCCCTGCATTTCTTGCAGCTCTCAAGGAATACTGGCACGAATAATCACAGGAAAATATGTTTTTTGGATTAATGTTTGGTTCTTTCCAAGCTATGTACAAGCGAACCATCTCCAAAATATCAATTACCATTTCCCAGTACCCATCCATCCATCCAACCGACCAACCACCCACCCACTCATTCCAATCATACCGTCGTCAAGTCAATTCATATGTTGTTCCTTTTTGTACACCTTCAGATCTTCTTTTTCTCCTTTACTTGGAGGTATCAACGACGTATCGTCCGGCGATCTTGCCTTCGTGCCTGGGAAGTTGTCAGATATTGGTATGAATAGAAGACAATGGAGAAGACTTACATCAGGTCGTACACCTTCTGGAGTTCACTCATGCCAATAGATTTGTATGGGGCCTTGATGAGCTGCCAAGTTGTCAGTTCTATTATCTCTGAACGCTCAAAGGATTGGACTTACTCCGCGTCTGAAGAACTCGATGGCCTCGGCTGAATCGGCTCTGTTTCCGACATATGATCCCTTGATCGTGATCATCTTGATGACGGACTCGAAGACTGGTGCACGAAGATAGGCTCCAGCTGGGAGACCAATTGCAACGACAGTACCGCGTGGTCGGACGTACTCAGCAGCCTGTTGGAATGGCTTCTCGTTGACAGCGACCAAGATAACAGCGTGTGGTCCAAGGCCATCAGGAGTAGCAGCCTTGACATCACTGACGACATTCTTGCTGGACATGAAGTCGACGTATGACTCAGCACCGAGCTTAGCAGTCATCTCCTTCTTCTCGTTACCACCATCAATGGCAATCACTCTCAAGCCCATAGCCTTAGCATATTGGCAGGCAAGAGATCCGAGTCCACCACCGGCACCGACAATGGCGACTGTCTCGCCTGGTCTGGCTCCTGATTCCTTCAATCCCTTGTAAACGGTGATACCGGCGCAGAGAACTGGCGCGATGGCCTCGAGGTCACATTCCTTTGGAATGCGGGCAACGTGTGCGGCCTTGGCGATACAGTATTGTTGGAATGTGCCGTCGACTGTGTAGCCGGAGAGGAGTGCCTTAGCACATAGGGGCTCATCGGATCTTTGGCAGAAGTCGCATGCCAAGCAGGTGCCATTAATCCACTGAAAGCACAAGTCAGCACATTTCTCTGGAATTTTGCTTTCAAATATACCTTTACACCAGCGTGATCACCAATCTCAATATCTTTGACCAGATCACCTCTAGCAACAACGACACCGGCACCCTCGTGTCCACCAACAAGTGGAAGCTTGGTTGCCAATGGCCAGTCACCGTTTACGGCGTGCAGATCAGTGTGGCAGACACCGGAGAACTTGATGTTGATGAGAACCTCATCTGGGCCAGGCTTCTGAACTGGGATCTTCTTGTAGACGACAGCTGGTAAGAGTTAGAGAAGCTTGAAACTCCACTTTGAATGAACAAGTTGGAAAATTGGAGATTGCAAAGCTCGACTTCTGGAGTAACTTACGCTTGCCGGTTTGCTCAACAACCTGTGCCCATTGTTCAGTTGGGATATTCTGTGCCATTGTGATTTGTTTGTTTTGTTTGAAGAAATGGAAGTAGTCTTGGTGGTTTGGAAAGTTGCAATTATTAGTTGTGTTGCGTTGGATAAGGTTCAATTGATTGATGAGCAAAAGAATATGGAAGAGGAAGGGAGCTCTGCCTTATATTCACTTCTAGACAAACATGCCACTTTCAAGAAAAAAAGTTACCCCTCCATCATCTTGCCTTACTACTGATAACCCCACTTGTCCCATCACGCCGCTAGAGCTCGGATGCCTGCTGCTCCTTCCAACCAAGCAATCTCTCTGCTTCCTTTTCTGCTTAGCTTTGTTGCTCTTCTTGTCAAAGAGCTCCAGTTATCCTGTTCCTGTGACCCTTGAAACCTTGAAATTCAATCCCGCTCAACCGTTAGGGTTTGAGCTGAGCTTCCCTTCGAGAATCGTGGGAAACAGATTGGCTGGGGTACCAGGAACTGGACCGGCCTAAAGGCGGACATGGGCGTCACCCGTATGCATGAGGTACCTTCAACGCCAACATGGCTGCAAGCTTCCTGCATGGTCTTTACGTTTGGCATGGATCTCAGAAATCCAGACAACTCTTGTTCTTCCCATCTGGGCTTTCAGACTTTGTGAGGTACTTGCTCGCTTGGCATTCAGGGCCTTACGTGGGCGGCTCGGATGGTAGTGGCTTGAAAGTGGTGTGTTCTCCTGCACGGTACCTTATCATTCAAAGGACCGTTTTCGCAGGATCTCTGTGGCTTTCGCCAACCTCCGGAGTAAGGCCCTTAAAACCTGACTGGACAGAAACTCGCCTAGATCTCCGTGTCTCTCGTATGGGAGAATAGACACTCACGGATTGACTTACACAACATGATCTGATTTCTGACCCCTCTAAGCCATCCAAGACTTTCTAAGATGCAACTAAGTGCGGCGTCAATTTTCAGGGTCTGTCAAGCCCATGATTCAGACCCTTTGCAGCATAGCTTATTGCGGGGAAGTCCCTAGAACATCCAGCTAAACTAGGATATGTCGTGGACACTGCGGGGTTGAGATGATTGCCAGATCGACGTGGAAGTAATATCGAACCCCCTTGACCCGAAAGCTTACTCACGGAGCTCTGGAAGCCTCAAACTTGAGTCGTGTCAGTCTCTATCAATCCTCTGGAATTGGAGGGCATTCAGAAAAACTCGGACGAGCGCCATCTCTCAGTGAGGTGCAGGAGGAATGGAAAATGGCGCAGGGGTCGATGGTGGGCATTTGATACTGTGCTTGTCAAGAGTCAGGCCACTTCAACCACCTGAGTACCGTAGCACCCCACGACTGTACTGTGATGTACCCGCCAAATTGAGTGACGACTAGGATTCCGGCGCCGAAGAGCATTCAAATTTTCCTTAGAAACCGATGACGATGGTTGGTGTGTTTGGTGGGAGAGCATTTGCGAGTGTAGATCCGAGATGGAAGTGGCGTGATGTTGCGGCCATCTCGGTGCTGTTTCCGCAGTTTTTGCTCGAGTAAAAGCAGCGGTGCGCTAGTCGAGCATCAAGAGACTCGGTATTCGGTTCTTCTTTCCTCATGACATTTGGCGAGCCTCCAGGATGGCGTGAGCGTAGAGAACTGGTGACTGGCATCTGGCTGGATCTTATACTTCGTCGGCGATACACCTCTTTGGTTACCTACGAGATCATCAACACCTTGATGGAGGAAGAGTCAACTAGTGATTGATTCGCTTCCTCCTGAATCATGCGACAATCACTATTAAGAACGGCTTCAACGCATGGGAAATGTCATTTGTCATTTTTGGTGTCCTGAAGTACTCACTGAGGGATCCTAGACCGTGATCGACAGTGGAATTCAGCCAGCCAGCGTAAGGTGCTGACGAAAGACAACCCAATTTGCAAACCGGCAGGCATTCCAAGCAACCAGTAATCCCAATACCTCCGCATGTCCTGAACACATCCCAGAACATCCGCAAAAACAAAACAGACTGGCAAGAGAGGAAAAACAATAACAAAGGCTCGCCTTGAAGATCCGAAGTGTGTTCGCTGCATAGTGGACGATGAAAGAAAATTGGCCAGGCCAAAATCTTCCTCGCCTCCAGAGAACTGAACTCTATCTAGCAATCAAGCTGGGACTTGAACCATCTTCGTTGAAGGGTGGAGGCCATTGGGCTTAGGGATGTTAGCTTCATTCTTGTCGAAAGCAAGGACATCCTCAGGCTTCTCAATGGCAGCGAGCTTGGAATAGCCGAGAGACCGACGTTCAAACTGCTTCTCGAAGCGTTCAGCAGAAGAAGGAATCAGTGGAGTCGACTCAGGGGAAGTGTTCATATCCAGACCGTAGGAAGGACCAGCGACAGGAGGGAGAAGTCTGCCAGCTTGGAAACCGATCGCGGGACGGTATCCGAAGGGAGCCTCCTCGAGGACTGCAGCATTCTCACGAACCTTGGTCTCAACAGCTGCTTGTGTCTCCGGAGTATTCTGAAGTGCACCCATTCGCTTGATTACGATGCCGTCGGAGAAGTACTAGGGGCTGGGGACAGGCATGCCGTAGATTCGTCGAAAGAGAGCACCGTATCCCCACAAGTTCCAGAAGGAACGCTCTTGGAAGAATGCTAGAGTGTCGTATGGGGTGTGGCCAAAGTTCCAGGTACCCTGAACAAAATTTGTTAACAACTGATTGGGTAAAGTCCCAGGTGGAAGCTGGTACTTACACTCTTGTTTGGTGCATCAGGGGCTCGATTGTAAGGAGTCAGACGAGATCTGCCGAAGTTGCGGATGATCCAAGCACAGAGTCCAAGCAGACTATAAGCAATTCTGCGGCGGACTGGGGAGGGGCCCAGCTTCTCGAATCGGCAGCAGCAAACAATGTTCTCATCAGGGATGGAGACAATGAGCTTTCTGGCAAATGGCTCAAGTAGGTTTGGGACAGAGTAGATGCTTTCGTTCATCATGGCCGTTCCAGGTTGCTCAGCAATTGCAGAAGGCGTTGACTGCGAGATGAGCGATCCCACTACCAAGTACAATAGTGAACGCATTGTACAAGCAGTCGAAAACAGTGTAAAGCACCTTTGTTCTCTTGTAATGTGGTACCATCGGTCCCCAGCGATTGAAGAAGACAGGTACCAATCCCTCATACCGCTGATCTGGCACGAAATAAGGGAGGAATCCGAGAGCGAACTTCTGCGTCAAAGGACCGTATCGAGACTTGAACCAGATAGCTTTCAAAGCCCAGCAGAAGAAAATCCCAAACCCGAAAGAAATCGCTGATAGTGTAACGGAAGGTGAAAAGGCAGAAGAGTCGCACCAGAAGCTGCTGCACAACCCTATCGCCAACGTGACGTTTATGAACGTGGCGAAGGTGAAGTTCAAAATGAAGTGGACAACGTAAAAGGTTGACACATCATACTCTCCACGGGCCTCTCTTTCCTCCGCAGTTTCTGGTCCATAGTAGGAAGGCATTGTTGTTGCTCTTTGAATTGATGTAAGTAGGCAAGTACCTAATGAGTGAAAATGTGATGTGGTGTGGGTGTGCCTTCCTTATACCTCTAGCCAGCTAGGCGGAAGCTACGTCACCTCGTGAAGGACTCAATCATGCTCGACCATAGGATCCGGGTTCACCACTAATGAAAGAAGGTCGACAAGTCAGCATTGCTATTCAGCTTCATTCTTTGAATGTCACAAACGATTTTTGCAACTTAGACAATACTTGCTATGTCCAGAATTAACGAGAGCGCGCGAAACACAAGGGTCGGTCGACGTCTACCAGTACTGTCAGTGTCGAGATTGCGTTGGAGGACAATGCAGTACATACGCGAAGAAAGTCGGAGATCCATGCGAATTGGAAGAGACGAGGAAACTCCCATTCAGCCATGTTGCTCTCAACCTCCTGAGCTTGCTCGACCGTCATATCCTTCCAGGAAGCGGGCTGTCTGTGAAGCCGAATCTCTCCTTCAACTTGTTGATGCGCTGGTAACGATCTCTCTGCTGGAAGAATCTGAAGACACATAGCGTGGCTGAGAGCTTGTAAAGGTGGGCATAAGTGAACGGATCAGTGTCGCTGGCCTCCGATCACTTTGTTCCGATGAACCTAGTGTATATGGCGTATCCGGGCTCGAGGATATTCATGACTGAAGGGCCTAATAAGAGGATGCTCGCAGCCGTGGGCGTTAAGAAAGCGGTAACAATCACCTTTGTTGACATCGAGGTAGGAGAGCAGAAGATGAAGCCTGGGAAGAGGAGAAGGTAAATGGCCGAAACCATTCTGAGGAAGATAACTAGAACCATGATGGCAGCTGCTGTTCTGTCAGTGCATCGTCATCGTGTTTGGTAAGGTAGAATTACCTCTTTGATGTTGCAAGCTATGGTCGATCTTCTTCTCTGCGGCTATGCGAATCATCCTGTCAGCTTGCAATCTCTTCATCAGAGAGATCGTTCATACCTGTCCTGTTCTTTGCACTGTACTGCGTTATCCCAAAGAATGCACCCTGGCTTCGAGTTTGTGCGTTGTTGTTCTGCAAGAGTGGACTCACAGCTCGAGGTCGCGTTGTTTTTGAAACAAAATACATCGGCTCGAAAACTGCCTTATCACTGCCACCGAGCGCTGACACAGACAAGGCTACGGCTAGTCATACCTTTTTTTATCACCAAGCAGCAAGAAAGAATGGCCTGCTCCACTCATCAATAATCAATGTCAACTTTTCTTGAAATTACGAAGGCTTGCTTTTCCCGTGGCTGTTTTGTGGCTGCAGAGTCAAACGCTCAAACGCTCAAACGCTCAAACCTCAAACCAACATTCTCTTTTGCATTCTGCATCTCTCTTTGGCTGGACGCCAATACCAGTGTTGTTAAGCACAGCAACATGGCGTTTACATTTGCCTGATATCCAGTGAGGCCAGCAATGGAGCTGTCTTCTGACCCTTTTCAAGTCTTTCTTCTTCAGCACAGTTTTCCGCTTTGTTATCTTGTGCTACGTGAGGCTTTCAACTTTATCACAGTAGTCGCTGTCGTTTAAACATACCTGGCCCTAACATTCCACACGGCCGTGCAACAGTGAAGTACATATGTTGCGTAACGTCGAGCTCCTCCCGACCAATCGGGGCCGAGCTTTCCTCTTCCAGGTCGCCATGGCTTCATCGCGTGGTGTATGCAGAGACCCAGTTTGGGAATGACCGTGGGTCTGGATTGAAAAAGGAACATGTTATGATTCCAAAGTAGCTTTCGCTCTCGAATAGAGATTGGTACGGTGATTCTTGGTCGGAAAGCGCGGCTGTTCATTATTTTGCTACGTTCCAAATGGAGTAAATGTCATGATAGCCGCGGGCTATTCTCTCAGCTTCGAATATACATTGTCTATGTAAATGCCCAGATCTGAGGGAATTGGGCGCAGTCACCGAAAAGGCTCGGCACGACAATCCAACGGTAGCTAGGGGAATGGTAGGTAGCTCGATTCTGTCAGCCTCTCTTCCAAAGTCCCGAAACCAGACCAGAACGTTTCAACCAAACTCAAGGTCGGTTGTTAAGACCCGATTGGCAAAATAAATGCTCACGACCGTCTTCTAGATGCTTTCGTGAGCAGCAGTCTGTGACGCTTCCTCAGCTTTCTCCACGGCCTCAATTTGATCAACCCCAACGAATCCCGACAGATGTGCAGGCAGGTGGAGTTTGATCGCGCTCATAGCTCTTACCCAATGACGATTGAGGGCTCCGATAAACTAGTAAGCCTGATGCTGTATTAGAGCCATTTCTTCGGAGTGTTGTGAGTCGGTTGAAAAGTTTTCTTCAATTCAAAGACATATGTGGGCTTATTCGTGATTGGGTGATCTGATATGCTATTGGGAACAGATATCTCTTTACTTGAATCCTTATAAAACACAAGGAGACTTCTTTCCAAGTCAAGTTCGTGGTGACACAAAATCCATCAAGCTCAACCTCCACTTGAAGACGGCATTAGATCTGACATCAAACTTACTCCACCATGGCACAAGACACCACGAAATCTCCGAAGAAATCGAGCTCTGGCTCCAAGTTCGCTAAGAAACCAATTAGTATTATGGAGTCCTTACTCAGCAGCGCATTTCACAAAGACGAATCCTCTTCTTCTAAAAGTTCCAAACGTCCAGAGGGCAAGGATGCAAAGGAAAGGACCAAGCCGGAGTCGAAAATTACCCAATCCGGTTCCAAACATGGTACCCAGAGTACTAAATCTTCCCATCATAAATCTTCAAGTTCAAAGACAAGTAAATCAAGTCATGTACCATCGGGAAAGTTCTCGAAAAGTGAGTTCTTCAGAGACGAATCCCAGGCACCAGTTAATGTATCACGATATCCAGGCCCGGTACGGTCCACACACCCCAAGATCACGACCACCTTCACCAGCGAACACGATAAGAAGATGGCATCAAGGCAGCTAGAACTAGGCACTTTATCCGAGACCGAGCTTCAAGAACAGGAACAATGGGCGCAGGTGAAGCTTGTGGAATCCGGGTCATGTCCGGCAGGCTGGTGCTGGCAGCGGTACACAGCACCGGAGGGGTACTCCCAGTTCAACGGGTATCGGTGTTACGGAGGAGCTATTACACACTTAGTATCCCACGATCTGTTAGCTGAGGGTAAGAACCGGCTGTATCGATTGAACCGAGATACGAACTGGTGGGAAGGTCCTTTTGATGCGAAGGTTGTGAGACGGGAGCTGCTCAACTGGCAAGGGGACCACCAACAAGAGACAAATACGGACGAGGCACAGCCACTTCCCCAAGGCCAGTTTGACCAGATCTTGAGGAAATTTTTTTCGCCGCATTAAAGATAGGTCAAGTAGGCTTGATCCAACAGGAGTACTCATAAAACTCAACAGAATCCAAATGATATATCTTTCAAGGACGCATAGCAAGACATGCACAAGCCTGGTATTTTTTCGCTCCGAAATTTAATGGAGCGATAATAATTACGTGAACTATCTTTCTCTATGATCAACTTCGCAATAAATCAAACCGATGAGGACATTGGAAAGTAAACACCCCGAAGCGAGGTCCCTGTAGCGTCAGAACTAGCGAGGCTTGCTTGCCCCTGAACCCGAACCAACACGCGCTCTTGCCTCGCGTAGTCTCTTCAGCATCTTCTCTTGCGAACCCACCAACGAGTCTGTCACGGCAGACAATCGACAATCGACAAGAGAAGCTATGTTGCATCTATCGGAACCATCTGCGAACGCACGAAACCGTATTCAACAATGTCCCGGGCGTTGACACGAAATTGGCCAGTCGAAGCCACTCCTGAGACGCTGAATCCGAACTTGGCTGTGGGAGAGAGAAATATTACGGCACATCTACAAGGACAGCTACAGCACCACTATCTGGCAGATCGTCAGTTGTCCATGAAGCGAGCTTGGGAAGGATAAAAATCGTGATGGTCCAAAACTGGGAACAAGGTTTCCTGTCAGCCACATTGCGGACAACACTCAGAGCTCGACCACATAATGCAATTCGGTAGGCAGCTGAAACATATGCTTTGCTAGGACTCACAAGGTCCGGGAGGACAAAAGAGATGCCATGTCTGAAAATGGGAGACTTCTGCCCCTTGTGCAAGTTCTAGTTCGTTGATGCTCGAAAGCGGTGCTTCCGGCCTCGTCAGATACTTTCCTTTGCAGTCGGGCTATGGCCATGTTGGCGACAGCCATCCCGACTTCCTAAAGGCTTTGGGAACCGATCACAAACGTAATTGGTAGGTGGTTTGTCCACGTTCAATCCGATCTGCCGCTTCGATGCATTCACTTACAGCTTGCTGAATGTGACTCTCTGATTCAGTTTCTTGGCTATCGTTCTGCTTGTCTTTTTACTTGCTCATAGAAAAAGCCAAGCTATGTAACCGTGGTATGTAGGATGTGGCTTACGCTCAAGCTGAGTACGATTAATAAATTTACTTGGGTACTGACTTTTTTGAATCATATTCAGCGCACCATTCACTCGTTTGAGAATCGCCTTGTTGCCAAGGAAGCCACCAGGCCGAAGTCGCGCGCAAAGTTTTATTCATGACCAGCCAGGTCCGAGGTCCTCTTTTCATGTTTCTCAAAGCTGTTCACTTGGAATTCTAACGTTCTGAAGTTTTGTTCCGTTGGCATTTAGGACAGGTTCTGTCTCATGTTTCCCACTTTCACCTGGTGATTTCGCTACTATCACTACATTAGTGATAGTGAGGCTCTCTGGCTCTGTACTGCATACAGGAAGCTCTTAAGCTCTTCATGCTTAGGAACCACGTGCAATACCCGGTGCAGAATGCTTCTACTTGGAACTGCTTACCACCAATTAAAACCTCCGACAAGGCTCAGACTATTCTCCAAAAGAGTCAAGATACACATCTTTCCTAGCCTACGTCCCGCTGCCAGAAGCACGTCTTATCACACCAAATTGTGACGAGCTGCAGAAGCCTTGTCTAGTACACAACCTTACCAAGGTACAAAAAGACGGTGTAACCCTATGGCATTCAGCTTCTCTTCTTCAGCAGAATCTTGGCAAAAGCGATTGCCTCTGAACAATGTCTTCGCTGTGGGGCTTACCAATTGCATGATCTTCCCCCGCAGTAGTGCGGTGTGCAGCGGGAAAGCGGTCTCCCCTGCTTCTTCGCTATGCAGCTGTCGATAAATCGTATGCTGGTTGCCAGATTGGGAAGTTCGCCGACAGGGGTCTGTAAGCTGATTTACCAAAGTTTGAGTATGAAAGCAATGGTTTCCCTCTGTCTCCGCATTGTTCTCGGAGCCTCACATTTGCAGACTTGCCAATTTAGTTCTTCGACCTGTTCCAAATGGCCTTCTTCAGTGAATTCATCTCTCTGCTTGTCCTAGGCCTGTTGAGCACTTTAGCGGTTGCGCCCCCACCTCCGGGACCTCTGCTCCGACAGATCTACACGTTTCCTCCAAATCACTTCATTGAGAATATTGCTGTCCGCTCAAACAGTGACTTGCTACTTACTTCTATGAGCGTCAATACACTATTCAGTGTTGATCCTACCATTGCTACGCCAAATGCTACAGTCGTACATACCTTTCCAGAAGGCCATGGTCTTATGGGCATAACCGAGTAAGTACAAGTCACATCTCTATTCAAGTCCCCATCAAGAAAACGCAATACTGAAAATCTCCAGGATCACTCCAGACCTCTTCGTCGTCGTCACCGGAATCTGGGATCTAGCCCTCACGAGAGCCACCCTCGGCACTCTCACAGTCTGGACCGTAAACCTCTGCACCTCAACCCCCATTGTCCAAAACATAACTACAGTAGCCACCTCTGTGCAACTTAACGGCCTCGCTCCAGTTCCTGGATCCGATAAACTCATTCTCGCAGCCGATGCCGACGTAGGAGCCGTCTACCGCATCAACATCGCCACAGGCGCCTACTCCATTGCATTCAGCGACCCTGTTTTCGAACCTGTGAACCGCACCATTCCTGGGCAACACCTAGGAATCAATGGAATTCGCACCAAGGGCTCATATCTCTACTTCGTCAGTTCCGCGAAACAGCACTTCGGGCGTGTGAAAATCAACTCTCTTGGGCAAAAAGCCGGACCCGTACAAATTATCAGCAACAACACCATCGTCGGCGGAGCGTTCGGTTCCCAGTATGATGACTTTGACCTGGATGCGGGGAACAATGCTTGGATTGCTACACATCCTAATCATGTTGTGAAGGTTACTCCTGGGGGAGTGCAGACGGTGATTGAGGATACAGAGTTGTTGTTGAATCCTACGAGCGCACAGTTCGGCAGAGGGAGTGCGAAGGAGAGGAAGACCTTATATGTCACTAATGGAGGTTGGTTTACGGAGGATTTCACTTTGATTAATGAGGGTGTTGTGGCGCTTGATACAACGCAGGTTTGACGGGAGATGGAAAATTCTAGTCATGATAAAAACAGAAGCTGCCGGATATGCGGTAGATCTAATTATACATTTAATGGCATGTTCGTCATTAAATTTGAACGGAGGGTACATCTTCCACTTCGACGGGCTCATCAAGATGAATTGAGATGACACCCATTCCATCAGCCTCTAGATGTGGCTCACACAGCACGAACGAATAAGTCCAGTCTCTTTGACCGAAAAGCTACAGCTTATCTCAACTACATCTCTGACTTTACATGATTCATAGCAGATATCCAAGATGGTAAAAAGCTAAGTGAATATGCTCATGCATAGATTGAATTCATATATGTTTGCTAAGTAAAAACCACTACAGACTGCCATCGAAGGAAGCCTTTCCGAACGCCATCATCTGGAATATCCAGCCAAAAGATACCAGAAGGGGTATATATGTGTAGCGAGAGACACGAATGGGTATCATTATATGTTCGTCAGTCGTCAAAAACCCGGCCACCAACCTCATCACAACCCAACACCAGAATCTCCAGTCCTCCCGGTCCCAAGAACCCAATTCAAAAATCCATCATCCATCTATCCGACACAAAGAAAGCTCTCTCCTCCTCCATCAGTGCTGTTAATCACAGCCGAGCCGTCACTCAAACCTGATCGACCGCCCTAACGGGATCCACAAACGGATTCTCCGTGTCCAACTCCCTCTCCAATTCCCTACTTCTCCGACTATAATCAACACCACTCACCACTCTCCCATTTCTACCACCGCTCTCAATCTCCTTATCCAAACTCTTATGCTTCGAATCCCCATTCGGACTCTCCCCCAACTCCCAACTTCCCACCCTCTCATGCCTCACCACCGTGGCTCCAGCTCCTCCCTTCCCAGCCGTAAATGCCAAATCCGCATCCGAGCCCAATCGATCCGCACCTTTAAATCCTCCATTAGCACCACAATTCCCACTCCCACTCCTCTTCAACACACTGATATCGCCCAAATCCGGTAAAACTTTATTTCCACTCCCATTCTTCTTCCTCTTCTCCAGCCTAAACCCCGCAAGTAGTAACCCAGCAGCCAGGAAAATGAACGCAGCAACCGCAACAGTGGCTCCAATCACACCTCCAATCGTCGGACTCACACCACCGCTTCCTGATCCTCCCGAGACAAGACCGTCGCTCGAATCACTGAAATCGTCATCACCATCACTCGAGATATCCTCAAATGCCGTACAGAAGAACGTCTTCGTCTCACACGTCCTACACCAATCCAGAATATCCGTCAACGCAAATGCCGCCATCGCCTTCTGGAAGTCCGCCCACGGGATCACCGTATCTGCGTTCCCGCGTCCAAAAAGTGTATAAGCTCGCGTATCAGCGTCGGAGGCTGAGCCGTTGCGGAATAGGAAGCGGACGAAGAGTGAGTCTTCGTAGGGCATGGGCATGTTGTCTTGCTCTATGCTGTCAGCGGATGGGGTGGAGAAGAGCTCGAATGTCATGGTTGAGCCGTGGTCTGGGAGGGTGTTGAATTGTGGGCCTGACGGGCCGGTAGCGAGGTTTGAGAGGGCGAAGAATGCGAGGAAGGGTTCGTGGGAGCCGATGTAGACGGTTAGTTTGGAGAGGGCACCAGAGGAGGCGATGTTGTCGCTTAATTTTTGGATTATCTTTGCGGCGAGGGTGCGGCCCGAGACGGCGTTGATGGTGTTGGTGCCGTTGGGGGTGTTGAATGTCCATTGTTGTTCTGAGGCGAGATTGCGGAGGATGGCGAGGTCGTCGGTCGTGAAGGTGGGGGAGTTGAAAATGGTGCTGTTGTGGCGGTATTGGTAGAGTGCGGCTTCGTAGATGGTGAGGGCGTTTGCGTAATTGAGAGTGCTGGAGTCGAGGGATGGGAATACGCTGCTCGAGAGAGAGGCGTAGCTACGTGGGACAAAGAAGTCAGTAAAGTGACACTCATTGGCACATCCATCTTCTCCAGGGAAACCTCAGAAACACTGAAAAACAGAAATAGTATAGCTATAAATCACTCAAACTTACTAGGTTTGTGTATCCTCGATCTTCTTCACATATGCTGGTGTATCAATAGCTTTCGCTTGCGAATTTGAGTATTGTTTACAATCCGTCTGCCCAGCAATCCTACGAAGCGAGTCAGCCGCTGAAACATAACAAGACTTCATGTTGCAGAACATACCATATATGATTAAAGTCCAATTCGCTCATTGTCGCAACCCTGGGATATTGGTAGCCATTCAAGGGGAATCTAGATGCTGTCAGTCCGGTAGTCCCCAACTTAAGCTCTGGACTCGGTTAATTTAAGGAGGCGATAATTTGACCCGGCTCAAACACAGCTCAAGGAGCCCAAAACGAGCCCGTGTCTCTGCCTGACCTCCAGTATGCATCCAATACTCATCTTGCAAAAGCAAGCCAAAGAAAAAAATCTACTCACTCATACGTTCCCCCATCCCCCTTCGCAGCCTCCTCATCACTCGAAATCGTATCGAACGGCGGATAAAGACCCTGCATAAACGCCAGCGCACTCGCCGCCAAATACGGGTCCTCCATAGTCATCACATCCAACTGAGCATTATCCAAATCATTCTTTCTGAGACCACTGATTGCGACTGTGTCTTGGGATATGTTCGTAGATGCGATGTAGCGATTGCGGATTCCGGAGCCGGCGAGGTAGAGCTAGAGGGAGGGGAGTTAGCACTTGGGGTTTTAACTGAACGGGATTCAAATTGAGAGTTCAGGAAAATTATGGATTGAGGGATGTGAATTAGGGATTGCGATCGCAGGATGATTTGTGGAGGTTTTGGGGAGTGAGAGGGGTTGCGCCAACCTGTTCGGCGCCAAGAGGTGTCAAATCAACAGTCCTCGCACTCGTATGGAAATCCGGCGTTTTCTCCCCATGGTACGTGAAAGTCACAGCCGCCCAAGTAATCTGATTCGTATCTGTAGTTTGGGAGAGGATTGGGGTCGTGAGAGTGAGAAGCGCAATCGAAAGGGAGAGGGCGGTGAAGTGGGGTGGCATTTTGGCGGGTTTGGAGGGGGTGGGAGAGAGATGAGGGCAGCTGGATCGCTGAGTACAGCGGTGCGACTATCTGTATATATCTAGCAACAGATGAGAAGCTTGCTAGTGAGGAGGAGGAGAGAAGAGGGGAGAGGAAGAGAGAGAGAGAGCAGAAAAGAGACAGAAGGCTGGAGCTATAGGTAGATAGTATAGCCTGAGCTGAGCTGATCAAGAGCTTGTGATAGATAGCTCGCTGGCAAGGCTTGCTGCATCCATACCCTCCGTACAAGTAGCTCGAGTAATAATCAGCGCAATCGTGAAGGGTAGAGCTGTATCGACCAATGCGATTCCGCTTTACAAAGACACTTGCCCATTTCCATCCCTCAAAGCCTTGCCTATCTGCACGTTTCCGTGTCCGTCACATCGCAGAGACTGACAAGTCCGTACGGTAAAGTGCTTGCATGTCAACCTGCATGTCCGTTCCTTGGCAATTGAGCACCAGGGCTGTCTGCACTGAATCACGCGACGGATATCAGTAAGCTAATGGTGGGGTGGTACTGTAATTGGTTCGATTGGCTGCTGTGCCATCTCCTTATGGGAGTTGAAGGATTGGGAAGGTTTCTGGGTGGTTGGGAGGAATGTTGCTAAGAGAGAACTTGTATGGTTGGATTTCATCTCATCCCACTATCGCTGTATCTTATCGACTATCGATTGTCGATTGCGCCAAGAAGGGCGTGATATCATTGACCCCGCATGAGCTTTGAGAGCTGTTGGTTCAGGTAAGAGGGTTTGGTCGATGAGAATTTTCCCTTCTGGGGCTGCAAATGACGAATTGGTACAGTAGAGATGGCACATCCTTGGGAAATTTCATAGTTCGAAAACTAATTGAAGCCTCGAAGCAGAGCAAAGATTGTAACCAAGCTGCGAAGCTGTCAGCTTATCCGGACCCCTACACTGCAGCCGAGTTCTGGTGAGGTTTCGTGAAGTCCAGTGGCTGGGAGGAAGCAACACAATGCATGCAACCATCAGGTAGTCCCAGGTATTGAGAACGATGAAGTTATTTGTCAATTTATTTGTATTTTTGATATAGTAAAAGGCTAATAGTCATGTACAAGTTTCATTTCATTCCATTTCATTTCATTACTCCTCAATACAAACCCCAACCTAACCGAAGAGAGCATCACCCAAGCGGATAGACACCGACTTGGTTTGAGTGTAGTTGGCCAACGCAGCCTCGCCGAGCTCTCGTCCGATACCAGACTCCTTGTATCCTCCGAATGGGACCTGGTGGTGCAACATGTTGTACGAGTTGACCCAGACGGTACCGGCGCGGAGCTCGTTGGCGACGCGGATGGCAGTGTTGAGATTCTGGGTGTGGACAGCGGCGGCAAGACCGTATGAGGTGTTGTTTCCGGTCTTGATGATCTCCTCCTCAGTCTCGAACTTAGCGATCGAGCAGACGGGACCGAAGATCTCCTCTTGCATGATCTTCATGTCTTCAGTGACATCGGAGAAAATGGTAGGTTGAATGAAGTATCCCTTGTCACCGTGACGCTCACCTCCAGTGACGACGGTGGCACCAGACTTCTTACCCTCTTGGATGTAACCCATAATGCGGTCGTACTGGAGTTGAGAAACTTGTGGTCCCTGGAAGGTATCGGCGTGGAATGGGTCGCCGACCTTGTTCTGGGTGGCACGCTCCTTGAATCTCTGGACGAACTTGTCGTAAATACCCGATTGGACGTAAACACGGGAACCAGCACAGCAGCACTGGCCGTGGTTGAAGAAAATACCGAAGTTGACCCAGGAGATGGCATTGTCGATATCTGCGTCGTTGAAAATAATGTTTGGTGACTTGCCTCCGAGCTCGAGAGTAACCTTCTTCAAGTTGGAGCCAGCAGCAGCCTTCATGACTTGACGACCGACAACAGTCGAACCAGTGAAGGCGACCTTGTCAATGTCCATGTGGGCGGAGATAGCAGCACCTGCGACTTTTCCGAAACCAGAAATGATGTTGATAACTCCTGGTGGGAAACCGGCCTCCTTGATCAAGTTGGCGGCAACGAGAGCAGAGAGAGGAGTCTGCTCAGCGGTCTTCAAAACAACAGTGTTACCGGTGGCAACAGCAGGACCAATCTTCCATGCCCACATAAGCATTGGGAAGTTCCATGGGATAATTTGACCGCAAACACCAATCTAGAGAGAATGTCAGCAATGGATCTCTAAAACCTCGATTGTGGTACGTACGGGTTCTTGTCTTGTGTATGTGAAGGTATCTTGGTTGGTGTCGATAACCTTGCCCTCGATCTTGTCGGCCCAGCCTCCGTAGTATCTCAAGCATCCAGCGACCATACCAATATCACCCTTGGCCATACCAAGAGCCTTGCCATTATCGAGAGACTCAACAGCAGCGATAAGATCCAAGTTCTTCTCGATCAGATCGGCGAGCTTAACCAGCAGCTTGCCTCTGTTCTCTGGTGTCTCCTTTCTCCAGGTTCCCTCGAATGCCTTGCGGGCGGCAGCTACTGCAATATCGACATCCTTCTCGGTGGCCTCGGAGACGGAGCAGATAACTTCCTCAGTAGCGGGGTTGATGGTCTCGAAAGTCTTTCCGTCGACACCCTTAACCCATTCGTTGTTGATGAACCTGGAGAGTAAGCATTAGCAATGCAAACTATGCAATGACGCAGAAGACATCTCGGAAATGCGGGGTAGATGGCAAGGACTTACAATCCTGTGGGCTGAGTGTACTTGCCAGTCGATGGCGTGGTGAGCTCAATTGTAGTCATTGTGAATGTGTATGATTAAAATTGAATGCAAAGGGTATCTCAAAGTTCGTTCAGTTGGACTTGTTTGCACAAAGGCGATGTATGAAGGGAAAGAGGAGAGAGGAGAATGGCGGGGAGGGGTAGAGTTTTATGTGTCTGGAGGCAAGACCTTTGTTACCCGGACCCGACAGGGAAGGGAAGCTACAACCTGGTAATTATTTCCATCCCCTCGAGGCGAATAGTGAGAATTAGTCAGTCTTGGTGAGCCCGGTAGTCCTGCAATGTGCGTTACTCTAAACCGTTTGGTGACACTTGGTGGAGCCTAGTTGACCTTCATGATCACGATGGATGGCTGTGAGAGGCCCTAGATGTGGAGAGAGCTCCACGAAGCTGTTTAGCTGTCTCGCAGCTTCCGGGGGATGGGCAAGGGAGAGTGGGAGAGTGGGAGACCAGGCAAGGATCGGCCCCTGGTATTGCCCTTTGGTCCATTGCTCCTTTTCGTCTCTGTTCCAAAGAGTTCTAGTTTTGCTGTAGCCACAGTAGTAGTAGGGTTGGTATGCAATGGACCAACGGCCGTCAAGGTGATCCGTCAGAGCGAGGAAGGGAAGGGCAGGGCATAGAGAGAAGAGCAAGCCAGAGCCAGAGCCAAAGCCTAACAAAGCCAAACACCGAAAAGGGGTGTAGCCACCCAGCTATGCGGAAAATTGACATCTCGGCTTCCCGTTACCCCTCCATGAACACCGTGCATGATAACCACCATCAAACCATCTAACCTTCTAATCATCTCTCCGCTAGCACTACGCGTCACGGTGCATCGCTGATCCGAGCACGTCTAGACTTCTTGCCTCATGATCTTCTTGTTCATCCGAAGCAGCTCAAAGCTTCAACGAGACCCCGAGATGCCCAGTATATCTGCTCTTATGTCTGGTAATTGTCCACCCAGATCCCCCAGTTTCGGTGATAGCTATCTGCTGTGACATAACCTCGGCCCCTTTTTCACCCCGCCGAAGCCCCGCATCTCGCTAGACTTTCCCGCGAGCTTTCAACCTGGAGTTGACAGCGGAAGTGCTCGGTACTGTTTAATGACACTCCAACAAAACGTCCAAGCAAGCAGCAGGATGCAATGGGAAGGGGAAGGGGAAGAGGGATGGTGGCAGGACAAGGTACCCTTATCGGCGATATCAGTAATCCACGTAAACTCGTTCGGGCATAAGAATAATCGCACTTTGCTCGGAATCCAGTCGCACAAGGAAAAAGAACAAGCACCAAACCCCTCCCTGCCAATTCAGATCTCGCAAATCACATCCATATCCAGAAGAAGAATCTCAAATACTTCCTAGTTTCCATTTTCAAACCCCAGAAACGCCATCCTTTCTCCCAAAAGAATATAGTATCGGGATAGTTCCGCTCAGCCTCTGTTCTGCACACTCCTGCAGTTCTATACGCCAATCCCGAAGCGAAAGCTCCCATTCGACAGGTCCAGAGCTTCCGCTCCTCCAGGTCATGCACGAGGGGTTCAACCGACCAAACAACGCCACTTTTCTCCACAGATCTGATCTGATTCTGGGCTTTATGGCTTGATATTCTTGAAGCTAGGCGTGACCCTTCTTCAGAATTCCAACAGAAACTTACTCGTCTGCATCGGTTCGATGCGTCAACCTAGTTCCCCTTGCCTCACATACAGCTAGGCTTCCCCGCACACCAAAGCGGATTGGCCCACGCCTCAACGTAACTTTTTCTCTGGCTTACATCCTACTCGGAATGGCTGGAGACTGGTCTCCGGATCGCCGAAAGGTGAGAAAATAGGCTTGTGTGGGGAACAGAGACATGCAGAGCTAGGTTGAGCCCGGTCTGTTGGTTGGTCTCTGGGGTACCGGGAATAATTGGTTCTGGAACACGAGGAAGGAGGGAGGGGTAAGGTAGAGAGGGACGAGGAGCACGGAATTAACTTAGGCTTTGGGAAGGATGAGCTTTGTGATGGTTCTTCTGCATGGGAAAAGCAGCGAGAGTATGGTTGAGGACGTCGTCTATACTTGCACCTCAGCAGATGAAGGGGAAGATACACGTGACGGATGTGGTTTGAATCACGATTTAGGACTTCCAGCTCTACGGTAAAGGATGATGGGGATTTCAGATCTCAAAGATGATTTAATATCTTGATGTCTAAGGCCGAAGCGGGGTTCTTAATGATGCTCATATACGGAACACCTACTTGCACCATTCAAAGATGATATGAGGAAAGGAAAACTATCAAGAGGACGACACTACTCAAAACAACCGCCTAGGTACAAAATTCTCGAAAGAACACTGCTGTCACTAGACGAAGTCCTCAACGCATGCTGGGACATGGCCCGTTTGGACTATTGTTCACGGAACGCTTCGGAATCCATTCCACGAGCTTCCGATTACCAGCTTCAATTCCGTTCATGCACTCAGGAGTTGAATCATCTTGGGGTACAGTAGAGCCAGTATGGAAGCTTCAGTACCCGTTACTGTGGACTTTTCTGTAGCTGTTACTTCACCTCTCGGTACTTTATAAAGTGAGTCAGCTGTCTGGGTAGTGCCCGGTCGGACAGCTTTTGACAAAGAACTTTGCCCATCTTGTGAAACTTCTCTCAATGGTCTACGTATGGTTTCCTTTTCGGTCTTCGGTCTGATTTCTGTTCATTGAGCGTACTGCTTGTTCCTTCTGAAAATTGGTTTCTGCGATTCAGTAAATAACCTCTATTGATAAATCTTTACGATATTTGTCAAAGGGTGCGGAAGAGAAGATCGATTTGACATATAAGCTTTCTTCTATGTTCCAATTTGGAAGTCGAGTAAAGTTACGATGAATGCAAGAACGCGTATGTCAGCACTCTCATGTCTTTTTCTTACAGCCCAATATCTAGAACTTGTAATCTTATGGGAAAGCTTCACATATCTACGGTAGCAATGGGCAGAGCCAGGTTTTGCAGAGAGTTGGGAGGTGATTTCATTGATCATGGTCATTCATCAGGTGTACCCGAACCCACTACAAACAGCTCCCACCTACACACAAAGATTTCCAGCATCCCAGTACCATTTGATTAAGCAGATAGTTCTGCTCCTCTCCCTTCCCCTTCCCTTTCCCCTTCCCCTTCCCGATCCCCCAAATTTAAAACTCCCCCAAAGCCCTTGCCGAATCCTCCGGCCAACTCATCGGTCCCTCCGGAATACCCTCAACCCAACTCTCAATCTCCTTCTCCCAAATCTCATCCACGTCCACTTGCTCAAACCCCTCCTCACACTCCTCATCCAACTTCTCCTTCCGCTCCTCAAACACCCTGACAATCCTCTTTCTCTTCTCATCCTCACTCATCCTCCTCTCGCTTCCCCTCTGCAACTCCACAACACGAATCTCCTTCACATTGCGTACGCACTGATCCAACAAACTCTGGCTCGGAAACAAACTGCCACGAGCAGCGCCACCATCCAAGCCTGAAACCTCTCTCAAATTTCCACCTTCCATCTCACCCGAAACACCCCCAGAAACAACACTAATCTCCACTAACACCTCAAACCACCCAAACAGCTCATCCCCCTCATACTATCTATCATCCAGATTCGTCGGGTGCTCAACCCACTCCTCATCTCTCCTCGCTATATCACCAAACTCCAACACCAAACGAGTCGGGCTCCTGGTAGTGGTGCTGGTGGTTGTGGCCTCGCTTGCCTCGCTTGCCGAGCTGACAATCAACCTCTCGCACTTCCGGTACATCTCCGTACAATCCTCATTGCCGAGTCGCTGGGCGAACAGCACGGTGTTGGATGGGACGTGGAAGAGGAGGGTGTCGATGGACGATGTATGTTCCGGTGAAGGAGGTGAAGGAGAGGGGGGTGTAGTGGCGGAGGGTGAGGGTGCGGGGGCGGGAGGAGACGTGGAGGAGGGAGGGGGAAGGGTTGGTGATGTGAGGGATTTGGTAGTTGTGGTTGTTGTGGGAGGGTAGCCGAGTTTGATGATGCGGGGAGAGATGCTAGAGATGGCGTAATTCCAGATCATGTCTTGGATTTTGTTGGGAGCTTTGGGAAGACGGTGAACTTGGCGGCGCCGGTGGGTTGAGCATTTGCTCTGGTTGATGAAGAGGAGGAATCCATGGTTGATGGCTTGATTATTGCTGGATTGGGGAGAAGAGAAGTGTGAAGCGAGAACTGCTGTTGTGTTGTTGAAGCGAGGTTGGTATCGGATTTGCTTGAAGGACGAATCTTTGCTCTTGACAGATATCGGAAGCTTAAGGAGAGAAACGAAGAAGAGTAAGATAGTCTGGAGGGGATAGCAAGATATAATTCATGCTGTAGCGGCATCGCTAAAGTGCTGAACCTTTTGGTATTGTGGTTGACGCACAATAGGATGGGTACTATTTTCGCCGGCTCATTCGCTTATCCTATTGTTCAACGATTCTGGCGCGGAACATCATTGAATTGGGCTTCGAACTAGAAGAAAGGACCGTCACTTCCCGCAAAAGTATTGCATGATTGTATCAAATTCAAGAATAAGATTGATAAATCGTGCGGATTATAATTCGACTTACCGCTGATTTGTGGTCTCTGAGTGGCATCCTGAAGTTCTGACGCTCCTAACAATAGCAACGAAATAAGCGAGGTGTTTTTCCAAGGGCTCTCGCCAAAACCAATGAGCAAGGTGAAGGTGAAATCTAGCAGAGGTTAGCACTGCAAGACCATCCAAATGATTTCCTTTTTGTCGTTCAAGATATAAGTGGAAGTGCGGACAAGATGAAGGCACATCTCATGATGTCGAAAGTCGAAAATCTTGCCAATTCTCATGGTGGTGATGAAGACCAGATTTTTTCCGCATCTAGGATTTTATCCACATGATAACGCGACGCATTGAAGAAGATACCCCCAAAATTCACTCAAATTCGGCAACTGAAAAGGTCAAAATCCAACCTTGATGAGATCTGGCTCTTGCTCTGATCGGCAAAGGATGAAAATAATCTCGATTCTTAATTGAAGAGCATCTTCACCATCTACCACAACGGCGGAAGGCTCGTGAACGTATTGAAACCAAGACGATACTAGAGATAGTTTTCATCTTGTGGAATCTTGGATTACCCCTACGAGAAGCAAAGGCCTTCCATTCTAAAGAGTCACCTGAAGAAGGGGATGAGACAAGAGAAGAGCTCACCCCTGACTAAGAGCCTCGCTTAAGCTGTCAAAACCTACAAAGACTACATCGTGATCCAAGCTCGCACATTGACAAGCTGACAGGCACAAAATGTGCCTCGGTATCAGCTGTAAACTCTTCAATACGGCCGCAAATATCTTATCCACAACCATTTTGTTGAGCATTCAAGACCTCATTTCAAGCGGTCAAGGTTATGAATATTGCTCGCCTATGAAGGTCTTGGGGCCGAATATCTCTTGGTAGGAGCTTAAACTGGTACGCGGCGCGTGGGATGCCAAGAGGGACAAGGATCCTCCTGCCGATAACATCGTCGGCATCATCGCTCCCAACAGTTTGAGGAGCAATGTTGTGCCGTGTGGGGTGCATTGATGATATTTTTCCCTCTATAACATTTCAAGATATATATATATCTTAAGTAGAACAATTCTTGTTTGATCTCTGCGAGCACCTATTGTTGATTTTTGATTGTATGTTCACAAGTCGTCAAGCAGTTCTACCAACGTCCAGTTCCCGTTCCCGTCTGGGTTTTGCATTTATTATTTTCGTTTTCGCAATTCCTGAAGAAGTGCAAAGCGAGGTTTCTATTGGCAAGAGACCGATTAACTGATTTCCTCAAAGTTTTTGATTTTACATTAGTCAGACTTGCCCTCGCCTGCTCGTTGTCATCATGCCTTCAAGAGTAGAGCCCGAAGAGGCACCTCTTCTCACCTCTCCAACATCAGCACCAACCAAACCACTCTCACAATTCAAACGTCTGTCACCGGTAGTCGGACTCTACGAGCCCCCCAAACTCTCATCACCACCCTCCCCCAACGACCCAACCACCATCCTCTTCTGCTCCTGGATGAACGCCACCCCAAAACACATCGATTACTACACTCGCACCTACATGCGTCTCTACCCCTCCGCCCGCATCATTCTCGTCACAATCACCACCAAGCAATTCATGTTCGAGACCGAATCCCGTCGCCGGAAAGACGTCGCTCAGGCAGTCACCGCACTCCTAGCCCATGATCCAGATATCCAGAAATTGCACGTGCATTCGCTGAGCAACGGCGGTGCGAAAAGAGTCTACAACATCGCTGCTTCGTATAAGACTACTACTGGCAGGACACTGCAGATGAAATCCCACGTCATCGACTCCGCGCCTGGGATCCCGAGATTCCGGAGAGATATCCACGCTCTCGCCGTGCCAGCGAGGAAACTACCCTTGTTTCCGTGGCTGATGTTCATGTCTATCACGTACGTCGTTGTATCTGTTGTGTATGTTGCGGTGAATTGGATGCCGAAATCTTTCTGGCATCAGCTTGTTTGGGGGCCGACATTTGCGTTTTATAATAAGGAGTTGTTCGATGAGAAGTGTTTGAAGGCGTATGTTTATAGTAAGGAGGATTTGGCGATTGATTGGAGGGATGTGGAGGCTCATGCGAAGACTACGGAGGGGAAGGGATATAGGGTTTTGAAGAAGTTGGTTGAGGGCGCTGAGCATGTGCAGATGTTTAGGGGTAAAGGGGGCGAGCAAGATTATTGGGGTTGGGTGCAGAGGGTTTGGGGGTTGGGAATTGGTGTTGGTGAGAAGTAAGCATTGGAATAGAGCTTTGTTGCTGTGAGATACTTCGATGAGATACACTTACGGATGTAATTGTAAGGACGAAGATAGAATGAATGAAGGGCAGTGCATGGAGAAATCGAAATAGAATAGATAGCTCTTCCAAGTCGTAAACAGCTGCCAGCATTTGAAGCCAAAATGGTCCAGACATAATGCTAAAGCTCTTCAGGATCGATTATCCTGTAGTTTTCAAGAAAAAGTAAAAATATCGGTTTGGTATACTCGCAAATCTTGTAATTCTGGAAAGCAGCGTTACCGCCTCAACGACTCGTCAAAGCTCCTCAATTGCCTCTCCATCAGTCACATCCGTCGAGCTTCCCTCATCCACAGCCTTAGCCTCCTCCAAAACCTTCTCTCCAAAGTCTTCCGTCCCAATCTCCTCTCTCCACCACCCGCTAAACATCTCCATCCTCCTAGTCGCCTCTCTCGCCATTTCCTTCCCCTTCTCCGTCTTCATCATCCCCTCGAGCCTAAAAAGCTTCCAGTCCATCATCTCCACACTCCCATGCATATTTCTCTCTGTTCTCGCACCCCCGTAAGTAAACAGTCTCCCAATCCCAACGGCACCAATAGCGTCAAGCCGATCAGCGTCTTGCACAACTGCCAGTTCCGGGTACTGCGCTATGAGATTGGTAACGTGAGAGGGGTCTTTGATCTCTGAACTGAAGGAGACGCCGAGACAGATTGCCTGAACTGTTTGTGCGAGTGATTCGGAGGCGCCGAAGTTGAGGAGGAGAGCTCGGACTTGGGTGGTCGGATCTCGGCCTTCTGTGAGGTATTTGCGGTCGCCAACGTCGTGGAGGAGGGCGCTGAGGGTTATGACTGTTGGATCGAGGACGGGAGAATCTTGTTTGTCATTGGTAACTAGAGGGTGGGCGGATTTGGTCGAAGAAGAGATCTCGTGGGCTAGGCCGACGACTCTTTTGATGTGGTTGAAGTCGTGAGAGCCATCGAATTGGTCCATGTATGTCTCTACATAGTCTGTGACCTTCTCGATCAAGTCATGGTCGGTGGTCATGCTTGAAAGCGTCGACACATTCAGATTTCTCTCTTCGAAATTTGGTACAAGTTGTCGGGGTTCCAAGAGTGGACGTGGTGATGTCGGGGATTGAAGTGATTCTTAAAGGATTGATTGTGGTTATTGCAGCACAGTTTTGGTCGTACAGAGATTCAAAGGAGTGTCCAATGCGACTAATCCGCCGAATGTTCATCTCATTCAATGTTGAGAGGAAACAATCTTCGTGGACGACGTGTTTATTCGTACTGACGCTTGGACACAAAACGCGCACTCACGTGTTGTTGATACTGTGCTTGCATGGGTGCAAATTAGGCAACAGCCTACTGAGAAAGGTCAAGAATTTGAGGGTATGATCTGGAGAAACTTTTCGAAATACTTCGCCATGTAGCAACACATTGACAAGACATATGTGCCACATGGCCCATGACCTTCCCACGTTCCGGGAGAACCATCATCAGAACCGAATGCCCCACTTTTCTTCCATCTTGAAGTAACCAAATAAGAAGAATTCATCTCAACCAACGCATGTAATACTGCGCGAGTAATGGTCCTGAACGGGTTTCTTCATAGCAATATTGGTCCCTCCTTCCCTCCCTGAAAATGGGAGACGGCAAGATGCATACCATTCTCGTTGCCCCTGGTTCTAAAACCGGCTTTGGCCGTTGAAAGATGAATTTCTTTTTTGCATTTTTGTCGTATCATTGACTCCAGAAAATCATTGTGCACTTTTTGTGGTCAAATACAGAGCATTGCGGTCCTTTTTGCAATGTTTAGCGTTTTGACGATTTGTTTACTTACGCCAAGAAATCGCTTCCAGTAGTGTTACTTCCGCAGCAACGAGAAGCAAGAGGACATGGCCCTATTTGCTTGCTGTAGATTGCTATAAAAAGGATCAAGGAAAGATGTGTAAATGATCGGAAGTAGGTCAGGTTGAGATAAGCCTCTGCCTCGACGTGCCTGAAGGAAATTGGAGGAGAGTGAACAATTGGACTTTCGTGAATTGTATTTCAAGCAGTGTTCAGAATGCGCGTGCCAGGCTTCTCTCTCGAAAAGCAATATCAGGGACAGCTGTTCGATCTCGAGAGCCTCAAGCGACGATATCCACCCGCTTGATCTTACACTTCACTCACACAAGGGGAAGAAAACCCCCATTCCCAATTTCATTCCCAATCAACCTAGACCACCCAGCCCTCCCATTCCTTCACAACATCCCCCGTCTTCCCAATCGTCGCAAATTCCCTCAAACTCTCCGTGTTAACTCTATGCACAACTTCTGCATCAAACCACTCATCACCCTCCCCCTTCCTCCAAGCCGCCGTCGCATCCTCCACAAAAATCACCTCCCCAGCCTCCCCATCCGTTCCATCCGCTACCTTCAAGTTTCCAGCCATACGCGTTGTCGTATTAACGCAATGATCCGTCGTCAGACCTGCGAGATACAGCTTGCCTGGCTCGCCAGCGAAGTGCTCGCGGAGCACTTCCTCGAGATTCGTGCCGATGAAGCCGGAATTGACGGTTTTGGTGATGATGAACTCGGAGGGGAGGGGTTTGGCGAAGGGTTGGAAGGAGAAGCCTGGTGAGGAAGGGTGTAGTGGTGAGCTGGGCAGAGTAGAAGCATGTTGTACGTGGATTATTTTGTGGCGGGGAGGGGATGTTGAAGAGGCGGTTGACGAGAGGAGTTTGCGGTAACTGGTTAAGAGGGACTCGTTATTTTGCTCGAATGATGGATTGCTTCTTGAAGGACCCCAGTGGGTTGGATGGGTGAGACCTTGTTGGACGTCGATCAAAATAAAGGCTGATCTCGGCTGTGGAGTTGGCGCCATGTTGTTAACGATCTAGAAGAACTGAACTTAAAGCACTTGAGATACCCTTCGTCTCCGATTACTCTTCCAAGAATATACACCAGGACTATGAGTCGATGCCTTTGCAGACTTTTACTTGACTTTATAAAGATATCGGGATATGAACTGTTCAAGGAAGCATGACCAAGAATCTGCTTAGAAATTTTAAAGGCGCCACTACAAGTAGGCGCTGTCATCTGAAGGGCGGAATTACCGAAAGTGGGTCCTGTGTCCGTTACTTGAGTACCTCTCAGTAATATTTTTCTACTTTGAACTCATGGGAAGACAATTGATCAATGCACCCAGGAAGAGCTGCAATTGTGGAAAGCGGAAGTCAATTAGCTACCAGGATTTGCCAACCATTCCCTTCCCATCTATCGTCAGTCATCAGGTCGTATCTCGCAAAACAAGATGCAAATGCTTTTTTCCACAGCGCCATATCCCTAACCCAGAATGCCGTGCAACCACAGAGCTAAAGAAAACTCCAACGCAATGCCCATTATTTATATCCCATAAGTCCTTTGATTCACAATTACTTTCTTCTGGATGATGAAGCAACTGGCTCAAATGCATCATCGTCATCAGAAATCTCATCATCGCTCAAGTCCTTGGCGGCCTGACTCTTTGCTTGTGATTGCGAGAAGTTGAGCTGCGTCTGCCGTCCTCTCGAAGTCGTAGCAGCAGCTCGTCTTGGTTGCGACTTGGTAGGCACAGGCTCATCCAGCATGATAACATCGTCGTCATCCTCATCATCGCTTGGCTCCTGAGCCTTCTTCCGACTCTTTGCAGGTGTCTTCGCAGGTGCCTTTGCCTTGGGAGCAGCCTTGGGCTTTGCAGGAGCTCTCTTCGTCACCGGGGCCTTCTTTGCTGGAGCCTTCTTGGTGGTAGCTGAGATCACCGACTCATTATCGTCGTCACTTGCTGCGACGGCCTTCTTTGCACCTCGCTTGGCTGCGGGCTTTGGTGCATCATCTTCCTCCTGATCGTCGTCATCGACAAAAACATACGAACCAGGCTGATCAGCCCATTCACCGTCAACATCAGAGTCCCATCCTGCAGGCACAGGCTTTAGAACACCCTTTCTCTTTGGCTTCTTCACACCAGCCTTGAAGTCAGCATTCTGCTTCTCGCGCAAGCGCTCCATAGCGGGCTCGAGATCGTCTTCCTCGTTATCCAAACCCATCAAGTCTCGAACTCCCGTAGCAAGACTATCGACGATGAAAGTGTCCATGGCGTGCTTATCATCCTTCTCGACGAATTGGGTGACAGCATCTCCAAAAGGCTCCTGGGGGAGAATCTTGAGTGACTGAGCTGCAAGAAACTCGTGGACGAGCTTTCCAACCTTAATGTTGTCGTTAGTGATAGCAGCCAGAACCTCGGCATCGGGCATGTCCTTCGAATCAGAGTTTGTTTTCCCTGAAGCTGTTAGTGAGGTCCGATTCTCATGAAAATTCCGACTTACGACTCGCTGTCTTCTTTCGGTAGAATTGGACCACATCCTTTCGGTTGGCAACAGTCTCAGAAAAACGATTTGAGAAGCGCTGAGGATTCTCGCACTCGAATTTGCCACCGTCAGGTGCCGAATATTCAACTCTTAGTCTGACAAGAGGGAGAGGTGTCTCTTCTGGTGGATCATCGGGGTCCTGAATCGAGAGCCACTCCTCCTTAGCCTCTTCAATGAGCTCATTTACCACCTTGTACAACTTATCAGTCAAGAGACTCTTGTTGTCCTTTACCTTAGCGAGCTTTCTGAAGCGGTCATCTTCAGCAAGGACCAGCTCCCGATGAATGAAAGGTCGGACAGACTTGATGCGAAGCTTCTCGACCGTGAAGTCACGGCCAGTGACACTGACGATAGCAACATGCTTTGAGACTGCTTCTCCAGGTACAAGTGATGTCGCAATAGAGGAACCAGGTTGCATGACCTTGAATCCCATCTCCGGATTTTCGCGTGGATCGATCAAACACTCGTGCTCGTGACCCCAGATAATGAGATCCAGCATCTGTGGCAGGAAGTTCTCCGGTAGGTAGCTAGATTCGGTATGGGCATGATGATTTTGGTGGAGGGCCATCAAGTTGAACCATTCCTTCGTCTGAAGACTTGGCGAGAAGAATTTCACTCCGCCGTCTCTCCAAGTGTGATACAGTCTCTCATCTCGAACATTACTCATTCCATAGAGTGCCAGCTTGGTATTGCCCTTCTGTAGAAGGATAGGCTTGATCTCGATTCTGTCTGATTCCGGAGTTCGACCGAAGTAGTTGAGCAAACCAGAAACCTGGAGAAGGTCAAGCGAACACAGGTGGCCATCTCCTGTTGGATCATCGTGGTTGCCATGAATTGAGAAGACAGGAATAGCAACGTTGATATCAGGATCCTCGTAGTTGACGATATTGAAAGCACCATCGAAAACTTCGTTTGCATCGCTCAGGAACTCCAACTCGCAAGGCTTCTCACCTAAGCAGTTCTGTCGAAGAGATCGCATGACTTGATAGATAGATTTCCGGGATGGCTTGTTATCATGAAATAGATCACCAGCCAGAAGAACCATGTCGACCTAGGTGATATTAGATGTGTTGCGCTCGTATGGAAATAGTACTTACATCTTGGTCTTTTGCCATGCGCATAACTTCGTCGAAGCTCTTCCACGAATCATCCTTTCGGACTGGATCTCGCTCTTCATATCCTACATGACTATCGGTAGCTACAAGGATACGAATAGTATCCGCACCTGTATACTCAGTTAGTATCAGATACATAGAGGCAGTCAGGCGCAAACGGACTACTTCGCGGCGGCATATTGGAAGTGGATGACTCTTTCACTCGATATTCTGCTTGTAAGAAACGTCTTGATTGTCCGGGGATTCTGTAAGGGTAGATGAGAGACCAAAGAAAAGACCGTCGAGATTTTGCGATCCGAAATTGTCCTGGCGCCGAAGGTACTGCTGCTGGGTGCGCAGTATTTAAGGTACTTTGAGGTAGAGTCTTGGGGAGACGCGACAGGATTTAGCGTGTTTAATCCCTGCAGATGCCGCCTGGAGCCTGGCCAATTTACTTCCGATTCTGGACGAACTTTTGTCGAAGCGAGCTCAGAAAGACGACAACGAACCTACCTTCACAGCATCGCAACAATGAATCCTACTCGGGCGCTACTGGCGCGTTCAGTCTGGAAAGGTACGTTGGATTTATGCGGCATTCCACTGTCATGATGTTCGCTAATAGTCTATAGGACCCAACATCGTGCCGTAAGAGTCAACCTGTGTCGCATCCTTCCTCCTCTAACTTCGAGTAGACTCCCTATCCAACGAGCCGCACCAGGGCAGAAAGTCCCTCCGATTAAGACCCAGGCTCGATCTGCGACCATTCTTCCTAACTTCGTCGGCCTTGTGTTCCAGGTACACAATGGGAAGATATACAATGATGTAGCTATAACGGAAGATATGGTCGGACACAAGCTGGGGGAATTTTCAGCGTATGCTTCACTTTGTGTGGTGAATGAATTGGTGCTGACACTAGTCAGGACGAGGAAACGGTTCACATACAAGCAGAGTAAGAACAAGTAGATGGGCCGGGATTGCATACGGACGGGCGTTTTGGGAGCGATCATCGAAATGTTTGTAGGAAGACGGGTGTACTATACAGAATGAGGAATCATGAAAGAACAGATCTCACGTGCTGGTTGGATGTATCATAGACTGTGCTGACTGAAGCACTGAGAGATGGGCGATTGCGAGGATAGGGCCGACAAAGCTTGGAACATCGTCGAAAGCTGCATGTAGACCCAACAATCAATTCGAGGCGAACAGCAGTCTGATGCTACCATCAATATATGAGGATCGTATATTGATCTATCATTCTAATTCCATTGAGTTGAAGGTCTTTCATTATCCTAGCAAGCCTCCGTTGTGCAAATATTTAGCACCTCTGCCCAGATGAGATGATTGCCAAATTCCGTGGCAATGGAACGCCTCATTATACACTGAACGCCACCCATCGAGTCCCGAATCAAATCAAACCAAACCGTAGCTTCCCAGATGTCCCAGAAACGCTCATCTATAGAACTCGCCTCTCTTAACATTGACTCCGTATTCCCCAACAGCCATCCCCAAATCTTCCATTGTAAGGACGGTCCTGTTCTGGCTGCCACCTTGTCCACCACCTCCATAACCTGGTCGCTGGATACCAAGAGGACCGCCCCGACCTGCCTGCTCCTTGCTACCTGGCGCAGCAGTTGGTTGACCTGGTACAGGGAAACCTGCAGCAGCACCTAGATTACCCATGGGATTGTTGGCGTTCGAAGAGTTGGATGATCGGATACGGGAATATTGATAGGCATCCGCAGCAATATCTGCGATGAACTTCTGGGTTGCAAGTGCAAGGAGGCGGGCAAGGCGGGGGTCTGTCTGGGGTGGTGGAGGAAGACCGGCTTTTGTCAGATAGTAGTTTGTTACAGCATCTGGGATCTAGAAGCTTGTTAGAGCAGTCAGAGAATCGCGGAAATCAGACGTACGATTGGCGCATAGTCGTCCATCTTGGAGAGGAAGTCTTTCAAGGAGGCATCTTTCCGGGTCGGCAGTTTTGGGTCGCCAGCCGGCGCAACTGGGTCGACCTCATCCTCCTTATTGGCAACAGGAAGGAGGTCTTTTGTGGGATCTGGAGAGTCTGCGTTCGCCATGATTGTATCTGAGGGATATGAAATACTCGAAGATGGAACCAAGCCGCCGTGCAGCACAAAGTCGCGATATCAGCCCAGTCACATGACTTCTATCTTAGCGTACTTTAGCTTATCACTCAGGAAGTTTATCGGGAATTTTTGAAATCTTTTGTAGGCAGCCTTGTCGCGCAAATTGAAGTAAACACCACTTACCTCCCATTCCAGTCAGTTCTCACCATGACTGACCGCCGTCCAGATCAGCAAGAGATGTCGAAAGCAAAGCGGGCAAGGACCGATAACCTTGACCCCAAGCAAAACCCTTACCTGGCGCATCACTATGAGGTTGAAGTCGATGATTCCTACTCCACTGGCAATGGCAATGGCTACACCAATGGCGGGGAATCTGGCTTGTCAGGCTTCAAAAGACATGCAACCACTGCTGCGCAAGCGCATACTGCTGAAGATGGACCTGCGAACCCTTTCAACAATGCGCCACTGTCGAAGCAATACTTCAATATTCTAAAGACGAGACGAGATCTCCCTGTCCACAAGCAGAGGTAGGTCGCATAGCAATTTTTAACCCTATATATGGTTCACATGCTTACAGAGATACAGACAGGAATTTCTGGACATGTTCCACAAGACCCAAATCCTTGTTTTCGTTGGTGAAACTGGTTCCGGAAAAACTACGCAGATTCCTCAGTTCGTCCTCTTCGACGACCTACCCCACTTCAATGGAAAGCTTGTGGCCTGTACCCAGCCTCGTCGAGTTGCCGCAATGTCAGTTGCTCAGCGTGTGGCTAATGAGATGGATGTGAAGCTCGGAGAAGAAGTTGGATACAGTATTCGATTTGAAGATGTGACTTCTTCCCGGACGATTCTGAAATATATGACCGACGGTATGCTTCTGCGAGAAGCTATGCATGATCACAACTTAACGAGATACAGCTGCATCATTCTTGATGAAGCTCACGAACGTACGCTTGCGACCGATATCCTGATGGGTTTGTTGAAGGAGGTTGCGTTGAGACGTCCAGATTTAAAGATTGTTATCATGTCTGCTACGCTTGATGCCCAGAAGTTTCAACGCTACTTTAATGATGCGCCACTCCTTGCTGTCCCTGGACGAACACACCCTGTCGAGATCTTTTACACACCAGAGCCAGAGAGAGACTATGTTGAGGCTGCTCTACGAACGGTTCTACAGATTCATGCCACTGAGCCAGAAGGAGATATTCTACTGTTCTTGACTGGAGAGGAGGAAATTGAAGATGCATGCAGGAAGATCTCACTTGAGGCAGACGAAATGATCAGAGAAGCTGATGCAGGACCACTGAAGGTCTATCCTCTCTATGGTACTTTGCCTCCAGCCCAGCAACAACGGATTTTCGAGCCAGCACCTCCACCGGCCAGACCTGGCGGAAGACCAGGACGTAAGGTCATCGTAGGAACGAATATTGCAGAAACTTCTCTGACTATTGACGGTATTGTGTACGTTGTTGACCCCGGTTTCAGTAAACAAAAGGTCTACAATCCACGTATCCGAGTTGAGTCTCTGCTCGTTTCTCCTATTTCCAAAGCCTCGGCGCAACAAAGAGCTGGTCGTGCTGGACGTACGCGACCTGGAAAGTGCTTCCGTCTGTACACCGAGGCCGCTTTCAAGAAGGAGCTGATTGAGCAGACATACCCCGAAATTCTTCGGTCGAATCTTGCCAATACTGTTCTGGAGTTGAAGAAGCTTGGCATTGATGACCTGGTACATTTCGATCTTATGGATCCACCAGCTCCGGAGACATTGATGAGAGCACTTGAGGAATTGAACTATCTTGCTTGTCTCGACGATGATGGAGACTTGACTGCTCTAGGCAAACTTGCCTCTGAGTTCCCACTTGACCCAGCACTCGCGGTCATGCTCATCTCCTCACCTGAGTTCTACTGCTCGAACGAGATATTGTCCCTGACTGCTCTGCTATCAGTTCCACAGATCTTCGTCCGACCAGCAAGTGCGAAAAAGCGTGCAGACGAAATGAAAGCCCTGTTCGCACATCCAGATGGAGACCACCTCACCATGCTGAACGTCTACCACGCTTTCAAGGGGCCTGCGGCTCAACAAGACCAAAAGAGATGGTGCCACGAGCATTTCCTGAGTCTGCGAGCCCTTCAATCTGCCGACAACGTCCGCCAGCAGCTGAAGCGGATCATGGAGAAGTCGGAATTGGAGCTCGTCAGCACGGATTTTAACGACAAGGACTACTACACCAATATCCGCCGTGCGCTCGTCGCTGGTTTCTTCATGCAAGTCGCGAAGAAGGACCCTTCTGGAAAGACGTACAAGACAGTCAAGGATGATCAGAGCGTTCTGCTTCATCCAAGTACTGTTCTTGGCGTCGATAGCGAGTGGGTTGTTTACAATGAATTTGTGCTCACGACGAAGAACTATGTCCGGACGGTCACTGCTGTTAGACCTGAGTGGTTGCTGGTAAATCACCTTATCCTCCCTCCACCTTGATAACAAATGAGGAACATATCGCTAACATGTGAACAGGATATCGCACCAACCTACTACGATCTCTCGACCTTCGCAAAGGGAGAGATCAAGACTTCTCTCCAGCGAACACTGGACAAAGTGAAGAGGAAGCAGGCCATGAAGGGAGGCAGGTAGACAAAAGACAGTCGGTCAGAGTTAGAATCCGATCGATCGATCGATTGATGCCTCGCAAGAGGACGCGCACATGTTTATCCATAGAAGGCAGCGAAAGAAAAAAAGAGGATCTTGATTTGGTGTTTGCTCTGCTCTGTTTAGTTGCGTTGAACATACGCAGCTTAGGTGGCGCAAATAAGAGGGGACGGAGGAAGGGATATCCTCGCTATCTGGTGTCTAGAAGTAGCTGCTTGCATCATTCAGCCAACCAGCCAGCCAGTCATGTAATAGAGTCGATTCGTGGTCTGTTATGGGACAGGTTGTTCTCGCAATTGTGCACATCTGATATTGAACGACGTCTTCAGAAGTAGAGTCACAGAGAATAGAAGCATGGTTTCCCAACATCTTGGTAATGGCTGCATGTGCGCGTACGGCATTGGTGTAGGGAAACGTGGAGTTGCACATCACATACTTACCTGACTCTCACACTCGTTTATAATCGCCGCATCGGCATCTCGAGTTATCAGGTTGTGGTCTGATAGCTATAACACTAGCCCGTCTGTGACTGTCGAATAGGATCTAAGCCGGAGGATCAATGATGTTGTGCATCACGAAATTGAGTGTCATTTCATCCTGTGTATCAAAAGGCTAGTGTGGTTGCGTCTAGAAGATCGGTACTCGGCCTGTGAAGTGCGTCAACAGCTGCTGAGCCGCCGCCACACGTGAAGTTTGTTGGGTCGTACTACCTAGTGTACTGGACTATCGAGTAGGGCGGGTGAGAGTCTGGATGAGGAAGCTCGCTGAAGTGAGGAAGTGAGGGTCATAGATATTGGTGCTGAAATTGGACGGGACAAAATGAAAATATGACATGTCGTATTTTTGATGTTATTCTGAGAATGAACCAACACCGTTTCGAGTGATGTGCTTTGCGGACTTGACTCCGCTTTCTGGATGTGGCAACCGCAGCTTGGGTGTCGTTTGGTAATGTAATGAGAATAGATATTTCAGGAATAGCCTGATGATTGGCAGGGTCGCTGGATACGTCGATTGCTGTTGCTTGTGACCAAGTTACCAAACTTTCAGGTACTCATTTCCTCGCCATACCTTTAATATTCAGACAAAGGTATGGAACACGAGGCTCCCCACAAATCTCGTGAGTCTCCCCTTGCCTTCTAGCGATCATTGCATGGCATCCTCCGAAGCTGCTTTCCTCTTGTCGTTCGCAGGTGTTTTCAATCAATTCCATTTAGGACCCCGCACCATGACATTGCTGTGTAGTGATATAGCAGCAGCCATGAGGAGCACAACGTATGGTATTCTCACAGCAAGGGCCAGGTACTCGGACGGTAGTGTCGTTTCTTGAAAGCAATGTCCAAGTCTCGTAAGTCTCACGTTGTGAAGTTGAAGGTGTGGTGGTAGCGCATGAGACGGCCGAAGTTTGATCCAGCCCTATCACGGATGATACCATCAATTGTTTCATTTTGATCTTATCATTTTCCCAAGGTTCGGCACGAACTCACATCTAGGCATATATTTGCCGCTTCTCCGTTGGTTGGAGACGCCTCCGTTGCGTGGGGTGGAAACGCCAAGTTGCCCCTCCCCCACTCGATTCGTAACGTTCGTACATGTCGGCGTTCTGCAGGCTGCAGCATCACAGTGTAATCTTAGCATAATCTCGAAAACTTTGTGTTTTGTTGCTGTTTCTTGTGCTGATGCCTGGCGTCTTCAATATGACATCTGATATTACACAAGATGAAATGCCCCAGAACGGGCGCTGCCGTCAGCCAAAAACGGCCACTAAAGCAAGTGCTTCTGGCAGCGGGTAAGAAACCTGCTAGGGCCCCTCACCGGCCCGAGCGCAATCCATGTCTGATAAACTTCATGACTACTGCTGATGGAAATATGGGTTTTAGTGGATGCTGACTGACGACGACAGATCCTCTCCAGAAACAAACAACAGTCCGATGGTCCACTATTTTGCGCTCGTTTGTTGGACCTTGAACCTTACATTATTCAGTTAATGGCCGTAATCGGGACCGAAAGAGGAGTCGGCTCGTAGATTACTCTCGGCAAAACCCCAAGGCCATCGTGCCATTGTTGCAGGAGTCTGCAGACCGAGGCCGATAGACTCAGGGGCTCAAAGTTGTCCCATTTGCCTTGCGTATTGCGTACAGCTTCCAATGGAAGTTCGAAGCCTCCATATCGCCATCGGCGATTCGACATTCGGGACGGCGGAACGCGTGCGGCCGCTGCATGTTTAGTGCACTGACATCGTTCGATGGCGCTCTCTACACGTGGGAAAGAAGGTAATGCGACAAGGGCTGCTGTGTGCCAACCCTGTCCGTGCCCTTAGCCATGTTCACCTGGTGATCCTCACCCGAGAGTGGCCCTCCACTGCATGGATAAGGACGCTGGGTGTGGTGGCACCACAGTAGGGTGCCGGGCCTGGGTAATAGTGTGCCTATCGGACTCCCAGTTGGCCTTGAAACCAAAAGTCCAGCGTGAGAGACACTACAAAAACAGGCTTAACAAGATTGAGACAACCGGCAGGCTCCCTTCTCTGCCCCGGTGTCGAGTATTGGACAAAATTATCCGGGGTCGGTTTAGAGTCCAGACATCATCACTCAAATGCTCGTTCTCGACGCGTCGTCGAGCCGTCGTGGGGGAAAGTCAATTGGGAGAAAATGGGAAATTTCATGGGTGCTCCGCTCCAGGAACGCCATAAGCCGTTGTGGAAGTGATGCACCCTAGAACCCTGTTCCATCTGATAACAGCAAGGAAGTACAAAGGAAAGCTTCGGACAGGTAGAAGATGCGGTCTTTTCTTCAATCCAGACCTCGGATACTTTGATATAAAGTTTTCGCAGAGTGGAGTATTAGTCTTGGTGATGCGATGCGGTGATGTGGTCGAAATGAAAACCCGAAGATGGTTGTGGATATGAGGGTGACAGCGTTGCAGCGAAGTGAGGAGGAAAATTCGCAATTTTCGAGGTGCTCCAGGATAGACCCCAGCTCTCAGATTTTCCGGGACTCTTTTAAGCGAAATGCGCCTTCGCCTTCGTCGGTCCATTTTCTGGAGCTGAGAATGAAAGCACGGGAGGGATAGTGAGCACTGGCTAGGATTTTGATGCACTGTCGGCAGACTGGCAAGGCTATGTGAGGCAGGGGGCCACCGTGGGTATGGGGCTTCCCTATATATCCTGGACACAGATCTCTTTTCTTTTTTTCGACCTTGAAGGCTCGGCTTCCTTCTCTCGACGCCATACCAATTGAGACCCACAGTCCTTTTTCATAATATCGGGAGCCCTTTAAAGGCTTCCTGTAATCCCTCTTCTCCCGCGTTTTTTCAACGTGGGCTTAACGCTTTTCTGCCAGCGGGTAGAAGTCCATCACCATGAGTGGTTCTGGAGGATACTACAAGTACCGGTGCAAGTACTGGTTGACTTACAATTGCCCACATTGGGTCTGGGTAAACAACGCACCATGTGCACACTGTCTCGTAAGATTCCCTTGAAGTGAAAGAGAGGACTCTGCTGACAAACATCATAGGCAGACGGCCGTGACTCTGAGGTTGAAATGGCAGCTCCTTTTCGCATCTCGCGAGAGGTGTTTGTGCCACAATTCGAAAACGGCATGCTCCTTTATACTGTCATGGAGATTATTGCTGGAAGTGATTGGGATAGTGGCTGGGCTGTCAAAGAGACGCCAGCTGAACCGACCTTTCCCAGCGTCACTGGACCAGCCGCGATAACCATCACCGCGATGGATGGGATTGATGCTCAGAAGTCTGGAAAAATCGGAGTCCAAAATCCAACAGCCGGACGAAACTGGACCGGAAACGAAGGCCACCTCTAATAGACTCATATGAATCCGGCATAGGGGACTTTTCTTTCTTCCTTCGGTGCCACTTTACTTTGAAGAAGCCAAAGAGTGGAGAATGATATTCGTACGGGTGGGGTTTATGCAGGCATCGAATGGTTGGTCCTTGTCGAGCATTTATGGGGATTTTTGACTATTTTCGGATTTTGAGTGTCCTGCTTCTGCGTAATGAATGATGTTAATTAATGATGTTCCTTTCTTGGATGGGAAAATCGGGCGGCAGGCGAGATGCCTTTGATTAGTTGGTTTGGGAAAGGTATTGGAAGTGGTTACCAATTTTTGATGAGGGGATGGTCCAGAAATTGTCAACTTGACGAATAGGAGGGCAGCCGGATAGCCAAGGAGATCAACTTGAAAGCGTTTGAAAGCCATACACTTCATTCTTAATTGCTGGCTGGTAAAGACCTCGGGCTGTTAAGCCAAGCTAAACTCCCGTCTCCGCAGTAGGTCATTGCTTGCAGTGGTTGTTGACAACGACAAGACGATCGCTATGTGGAAGTCTGGATATAATTGTGAGTGGATATCCAATCGGACTGGAAGCTTCAAATGATCTAGATGCATGGACTGGATAAGAAATCCTGAATATCACGTTTCCGAACAGAAACTTAAAAGGGAAAGAACATGCATTCGGGAGGATTCAGCCGGCTAGTACTTCGGACAAGAATCGCGGAAAGCTACTCGCAAATCAATGAAAGCGTGCATGGCATGACCTACTGAAACATTGCGAGGGATAAACAGTGCCGCCCATCTGGGTCGATTCGATTATGCCAGAAAGCTAGCCCTGTCGAATCAGTGACAGAGGTTGTCTGCTACAATCATCGCTGTGTAACGCTGAGTACTGCGATGTATGTTGCGTAAACACCACAGGGTGAAAAAAGCGTCATTGGCTGGGCGCGGACCATGACCAGAAAGTGGTAAGGCCAGAAGTGTCAAGCCGTAGGAGCGAATCGAGGTTGCCGCAACATTGCATGGTCATCCTACCGCAGACTAGTGACTCCCCTCACCTCTGCGCTGTACAGAAATGATAAGTGACAGAATTCTTCCTGAGACTTACGGAGGTATATTCGGATCAGTCATTCGATAGCGGCAGTTGTCAAGCTGATCATCCGAGGTTGACAGTTGATTCTTGAGCTGGATGAACATATGTGGAGATGATAACCCTATGAGGTGCAGTTGCTGGGGATGAAGAAGGCTGGCCAGCGCAAATCCAGTGTCTGATTAGCCTAAAACACGAAACCACGTGATTGGGCTTAAATTGACTTCAATGGCATCTGCGAAGCTGGTCAAGCATTCCCTCTTGTTGCATCGCCATCGTCGGTAGGTGCGATAGACGACCCCTCCAATAGAACCTGTAATGGGATTCGGGACAAGAGCTAAATTCGAAACCCTGCCGCGAGGGGCTCCTTTTGGCAGAGATAGTGACTAGAGCAGGAGCTGGTGTGATTTTTCTGCTCGAGCAGAATTCTTGCCCACGGTTCTCAAGCATCCCGAAGAAGGTATGATGAAGATGACACTCTGATAGAGGGTATATAAGCATGCAAATCAAATAGGGTGATGATTCATTACCGGAAGCAAGCCAGGGACGCGAGCTTACTTGCGCCTGCTGATAATGTGCAAGCGACGATGATCAAAGGAGCGTGTCTTGAAGCCAAATGAGTATCTTTCGGAACGGCCACAACCAAAGGATTTGTATCAAAAGGCAGTAAGATTTCGTATTTTCCGAAAGCGCGTTGAACCTTTTCCGGGTCTGCTGTCCTGTGCCTCTTTAGCTTGATCGTAAATTCGAAAGCAGGAATATGCTAACCAGGAACATCTAGGATCAAGCAAACTTCCCAGACACAGAGATGGCCCTCTCCAATGTGCTGGAAGGAGTCTCTGGAAGAATAATGAAAGAACTGCGTGCTGAGGAGACAAGAATCAGACAAGTCAAATTCGAAAGAGCCATAAGGAGTCTTGCAGATTGACAAAGTCCGAAGATTTCAAGAGGACTTGAACAAAGCATTAGCATCAAGAAGATTGTGCCTTGCAGGCATTTCAACCCTTCTGAGCATTGCTTTTCTCGCTTTTGCTCCCTACCTATTTTCATTCAAAGATTTTTTGGTTGCGAAGCAGAACTTCGAGCAAAAAAGCACTTCTACAGAAAGTACGGCAATGCACATACCTAGGTAATTTCTACCGTGCGTTGCGTCCAGCAGCTCTTTAGTCCAAATCCAGCAGTCTTTATTCTTCACTACTTGCATTCAGATGGTTCCTTCTCTTTTGGGACCGGTTGGCGATTTATGGCCGGTTCTCGCAGTCTCATCGGCCCTGGGTCGCTCCTTCCACGCGAGAACTTCAGCGCAGTACACTTCGCAGCAACCCAACGTCTTCGTCCATCCTTCTCTTCCAGTCAACAATAACATCATCCTCCACAATTCTGGACGCCTCTCTATACATTCCTTTCCATTTGCTGGCACCCTCCCAACCCCTCCAAGCCCAGGACCTTGTGCGCACAGTCTAGCACATTCGTCTTCATCCGTGGCATATGGTCTTGTCGTTCTGTTCTGTGGTGAGTCTGGTGGCTGTTGGTGAGGCGATCTTCTTGTTCTCCCTCTCCCATTCTCTTCCTGTTTGCGGACTGCCGTGCTGTTGCATCCAGAACATGTTTCAATTGGACACGACGTGGATTGATGCATCTTATGGACCATTTGGCTGGCTTGCAACTCGACTGCACTGCTGACTTGCAGCTTGTGCGCGTCTGGAAGTTTGGTTAATCGGCCATGCGGGATAAGCAATTGGATTGCAGACAGAAGAGAGGCTTACGACAGAATGACAGATTCACTCACTTACAGTCCTCGCCGACATCGTATTCTCCACCAAGAAACCATTGCGGATGGTGGCATATCGGAACCCGTCACGCGACTCATATAATCTGCGAAGACTGGCCCCGCTACGTAATACTCGTTCTTGTCAACAAGAGTTCAGCTTCGAAAATGGCTGGGCTTACCGAGACGCGTCGTTACTCCATTGCCGAGCTGTTGAGCTTGGGAACCTCACTTCCGATCGTCACCTGCCTTGTCAAAAACATCAACCAACACCCCGACATTGGTACGTTCCAACAAAAGCATATTCAAGCTATTACATGTGCTAACAGGTTGCCATCAGCTGGCATCTTCAGAATCCCTGAGGAAGCACTCCGCAGACCCGAGAAATTCTCTTGCACCTCCGCTCAACTCACCGACATCACAAACAAGCCTGCTCTGCGCCAATTAGGCAGAAAGAACGTGACCGAGTCTTCTGAGAAAAGTGAACCGCGCTCCCTCGAGTTTAGCAGATATCAAGGTCCTCAACAAGTTCAATGGCATCTTCGAAGACGCGACAACTCAGATAGATCTTCCCAACCACACTCTGCGCCAACTAGCTTCGCTGCACAACAATCGGAGAACTTCCAAAAATTCTACAGAGCTGTTGTATCACCCACTCACGTACGCGTCACGGCAGGTGGTCGCATCGTGCCAAACACTCGATCTCCCGCTGCCGCACCTTCAGAGGGCAACACTGACGAGAACGAGCTGGAGTTCAAGTCTCTCGAAATAAGCCCTTGGATTCAAGAGGCGTCGTCGGCATACCCGCAGGTCCCTCAGGTTCCAGGCAATTTCTTACCCTCATACAACTTCCATCCACAGACCTCTGGAGCTGGCTTTCCAGTCATGCCTGCCCAACCATCTGGCTACTATGGCGCTGGCCCAACTGAGCAGCACACCAAATTATCTCCTGGCTCGCAGTTTCCTGGAGTTAAGACTCAGCAAATCAAGATTTCTCCGCCAGCCCAGTTTGACCAGACTAAGCCCTTCAGCTACAACGGCCAGATTGTCTACCCAGTTCCTTTCGGACATCAACCTCCTCCAAACGCCATTCCTCTTCCTATGGGCATGCTTGGAAACCCAAACTTCTTCCCCCAGATTGCTCCTCAACCAGCTAGTCTCATGCCTTCTGGCTTGCCTTTCCAAATCGCCAGTCAAACAAATCCCATGGTCTTCTCAGGTGCTCATCAACCTTCGATATTGGGCATGCCGAATGGTGTCCAGGGACCTGAAACCTTCATGCCTTTCATGCCGATGCCCGGTCTCGTTGCGCCTTTAGAATACATGAAGTCTCAGCTTGTCGTCTTGCAAGCCCACCTCCAGCAGATTCAGACTTTCCTGGCTAGCGACAAGAATAGACTTGACAAGGCAGTTCTCGAGCAGCAACGTACCAGCCTCCTTTCTCAGATAGGCCACATGGAGGAGCTTCTTCAAGTCCACCATCGTCGCGAGGGCAACACGACAGACACTGTTCGTCCAAGTGATAAGTCTGCTGAGTCACACGGGGAACACAAGTCCTCTCGATGTGCATCTGAGAGCCTTCAAGCAGATATTACCGCAAAGACTGGCGCCAAGAATGATAATAATGCTGCTTCCCGTCAAGAGCCGGCAGTCAAATCCAAGTTGACTATTGCAGCTGCGATGGCGCCTCCATTCCAACCACGCTCTCGCACTACGGTCACTTCGGCGGCTGGACAATCCATTCAATCAACGCACACAAAGCAGATGTCGCGTTCAACTTCCGCTATCGAAGAAAATGAGCCCGAGGAGACTGTGTCTGAGATCACCGCTCGCTTGATGGCATATTCTACTACTGACTGGCTTCGAACTGGCTTCAAATTTGGCAATGACAGAGGTTACGACCCCCCCAAAGACGAAGTCCGCCACGAGGTCGTTCAGAAAAATACAAAATATGAGAAGTCCCGATCTCACCAGCGTTCAAGCACCTCTCATAGTCAAGCTCAACCGGTCAAGTCAAACGTGTCGGCGCCGTCATCTGAGACCGTACCTTATCTCATTGGCACTCTCCCAACCGGTATTAGTGCTCAGGCTGCCAACGCTAATGATCTGGTCTATTCTCGGCCACTGACAGATGATGAGCTTCGTGCTCGATACCTGTACTGGGGAAAGGCACCTCGATCTGTTCAGAGTGGCTTGCCCAAATTTGATGGGAAGGATTTTTACCCACCTTCTCCCGTCAAGAAGCCTGCCAGCATCGCCTCCGTCAAGTCGGTTGAGACTCAGGTACCTGCTGAGACGGAACCCGAAAAGTTGTATCCATTTCGTCTTCCATCGAACGATATCGCCTACTTGAAGCCAATTCCTCAACCGATCTTTACTGATGCCAAGAACAGAGGAACTTCGCAGCAAGCTACGTCGTCTTCTACTCAAGGATTGCACAATCGCTGGTCTCGTGATTCAAGCTTTGGTCGGAACCAGGAGTTCGCTTCCGAGGAAAAGGTCGCCAAGTCAGTTCCTGAGCTTGATTTCTCAAAGCTGTTCATGGAAAAGGGTTGCCCTGGATATAGATCACCATCTCCGAAGCCAACTGTTGTACGATTCAGCAGAGACCAGGACGAGGCACCCGTCACCCCTGAGAATGCTACGTTCTTTGGAGAGGCTGAGGACGAGGTTGAGGACACTAAATCTGATGACTCCTGGCAACCAGCTGGCCGTGATGCTCAACGCTACAAGAGCGAGAACAGCGTTATAAGTGTCGACTCTACCGCAAGTGGTACTCAGCGAACCGAGTCAACTGTCGAGATCCACCTGTCTCCTCACGCCAATGGTGATCGAGTCTCTCCAAAGCCTTTCAAGTCGTTTGATGAACGTGTCGAGAATTTCAAGAAGTAAGCTCTCTTAACATCCTCTCCGCGAAGAAACAAAGCTAACCTTTTGAAGCGTCGACGAACAGACAATGTTCCTCCAGCAGATGCTGAAGAACGAGGGCCGGGCTGGTACTCCTCTGATGGGAACCGTGTCGTCTGCCACTGCTCAAGGATTTCTGTCTCAATATCGAGGTTCCGCAGTCGCGTCTCTCGCCCCGGCTGAGTTTGTTCCATATAAGTCAGCTTCGAGCAAGTCCACAAACTCACAAGCCGAGAATCGTCCAGTCAACCAAGACAAGTACGAACGTAATGGTGTTTCTGCTCCCCAGACCGCCGAGGAATACTTGCGACAAATCAGTGAGCAGCTGCAGGAGACTGAGAAGAGCACTATCGACCAAGGATGGAACTCTAACACCACCCGAACTGGACCAGTCCGTCCTGGTGAGGAGTGGTAAATCACTGACTCTCTCGTCCAACCTCGCCCGGTTCAGTCCCATCCCCTTCTCATGGATCATTCTTTCGTGGCTTGTCAACATTTTCGATCTCAGTATTGTAACGGATGTACGATATTTCTGCCTGGCTAGGCTTCGAGATTGCGGTGTCAGCTGCTGTACCACAACCCTGATGGATTTGCCTTACTTACACTATATTTCTCCTCTCTGTACATGGTGCCGAGAGATGCTTCATCTCATACAAGTCTCGATACATGTATCGTTCCCATGGCTACAGCGATATTGCATCTTTCTGCCTTTCCTTCATGATAGTGGATTTGCTGTAGAATTATTGTGTTTCCTTTCTGTGATCGAGGGAGAATACGGTGGCAACGAAACGGAATGGTCTCAGAACTGATAATAGTTTTCCTTTCGCTCTTCTGATGATGAAGGTCCCGGCATCAGACAAGAGTGTTTACTAGTCATGAGGATACTCAAGCATAGGTCAATGTCAAGACATGCAATAATTCTCGCGTCTCTACTCAAGTGCAGTGAAAGTGATCTATTTAGTGCTGTGGCTGTGTATTTGCTTCTTCCAAATTAAGTTTTTTGCCTTGCATCTTCTAGAAGTTCTAGAGCGGAAGCCGTCTCTTCCCATCAATTACTGGTCGCATACTGGTGCCGTTTTCCATTCATCCAATCGGTGTGGGGTTGGATCATCGAGGGATCGGCTGGTGTCGGCATTTACCAGAGTACACAGTTGAGGTACTGTAGCATGATAGGGTTAGGGCTGGTTGATATTCAGGAGGGGTTGATATTCAGGAGGTCGTAGAGGGCTTGGTGCTTGGTGTTTGGTGCTTGGTGTTTGTGGGTGCGGGATTTATTATTGTGATTTATTTTTGTTTGTGGAGGGTATTAGTTGAGTTGTGAATGTGTATTTGCTTTTTGCTTGTTTGAGGACGAGGGAAAGTTCCTTTTGGAGGTGAGACGTGGCGAGGGAGGGATTTTGGGGAAAGAGGTTTTTTTTATGCAAGCCAGATAAAGTGATTTGTTGATTGTGAAGCGTTACCTAGGTATTTGATGGAGGCATACTTTCTAGGAAGGAGTATGTAGGTAGGTTCATTGGATGTAGATGCCAGATGGAGATGCCAGATGGTTGGGTTGAGATAGTAAGTGGTGGGTACGAATTTATTCTGGAAGAGAAGGAAAAGGAAGGGTTGCTTTGGCTTGGCTGGGATGACTGTACAGTACAGTACCCGGATATTACAGTGCTGCTTGTATTTCTTCTACTGCTCTTATATCGAGTGCTTATTAGTAGGCGATTCAGATTAACAAGGACCAGTAATGGTCGTGGTAGTGTTGCACTGGGACGCTCATATGTTTCTTGTGCGAGTAAGGTAAGTGTTCCTGTACTCACTACACTACCACGTCAGACACGATCACTGGATGCTTTACGATCAGATCTGAGATTCGCGGGGTTGGATTGGGTTGGGTTGGGTTGGCTCGAGATGAGTTTGGAGTGCGTTGTGCTGAGGGAGAGGGATCCTTGTAGAATGAGATCATAGGGGTTTAGACGAGGTGGGATGTCAGGGAGATGGGATGGATTGGTAATTATCTTGCTGGTTGATTGAAGAGGGGCAAGGGACAGGCTGTTTGAGGAAAACCGAAGCGCATACTTGCATGGAGATATTCCGATGCCAAGGGTTTTACAGTACGGGGTTTCCGCTGTCTTGGGATTATTGGGTGGGAGAGATGTTGGTGAAAGTGCCAGAAAGGGTGAGATGAAGTGGTGGTGAAGAAGGTGGCAGAGGCAATTGACGAATTATCTACGGTATCGGGTAAGTGAGGAGGCAGCAGATTGAGGCGGCAGTGGAGATGTCTTTTGCCGGGCTGGGCTGGGAGAGGAGACGAGAGGCGGGGAGGAGGCCGGCGAGAGTGAGGTTCGGGCGGCGGGAGAGGGGCCGATGGCTTGATGAGACGATGAGTTAGAGAGAAGAGGTCAGAACTTTAACAACTGTTAAAAAGGGGGTGAAGCAAATGGCGTTGTTTGTAATTACAACTTTCAGAGGCGAATACTGTAATTATTGAAAGAAATGGAAATGATTAGTGTCGGATCCAGTTCCTAGGCTCTGGATGAAGCCATTGATGCTGCTTCCGAGGAAGAAGGCTGAGGGGCTGAGCTATTGGCACTGCATGGCGACAATAGAGCATTGAGAACGACCACACATCTGTAAATGGGAATTAACATGGTATATCTGCTTCCTAATAAGATAACATTGAGGCTTTTGAGTCGCTACCAAGAATCGAAACCTTCCTCGCTCTTGCTCTGACAATAGGGACAGTCCTTGGATCCTTCTCTACTCTGTACCTGATTTACTTGGGAACATATTGTCTCACCCTCTTTGACAACTTCACCACTCACAACCAATCATCAGATACTTGTCTTGTGTTTCTTGTGTGTCCAGAACAGTATTGGGGTAAACGCCCGCGGTACTCTTGGGATTAGAAGAGCGCAGCGGCGTGGCCAGGCCGTCGGATCGCCCCCTTTCTGGCCCGTTCAGGCTTCTGCATCCATTCCATCCCCCTCCCCATCCCACCCTGAAGTGCAGCTTCCAGTTTGATAATCCGCCCCGAGATATCAGCGGGCACGACTAACACCACCAAGAAACCAGTGTCCTATCCTCCCGCCAATCCATCTCTTCCACTTTCTTCCCCCAATTCTCCGAATAGTATCGTGTTTGCTTCACATTCCTGCTGTAATCACTCTATCAGCAGACTCGCGGCCTCCTGAATTCAAATTGCAGATGGCCCAGTAACAAAAGGAAGCCGCCAACTGCGCCACGGCACCCCGAAACCCAGAGCCACTTTTTCGCGAGCGGGCTGAGGAGCAACGTCGGCCTTGATTGATAAGTGACGAAGCACGGTCCAACAATCAATCGAATCGACTGTCAACGGCGACTCCATAGCACCGAACGGACGACCTTCCATTCACAACGTCCTTCCCTTCATTCCCACGCCCTACTCGACAGCCACTCTCGAGTAACCGCATTGCAGCTGTTGTTAACGCTGCTGCGAATTCTCGATGACGGCTCTCTTTCACGGCTCGTCCCCAACCTCGATTCCCAGCGAGAAGCGAGCCTTCTCGGGCATCTCGATGTCGTCCAACAAGCACCCTAACGGCCACAGCCCGTTTCCGCAGAAGCTGAAGAACTTCTTCCGGATCAACAGTCTAGGTAGCAATGATGAGAAGAAGGATGGCTCGATGAAGTCCGAGAGCAAGAGCTCATTCCGACAATCAAAGTTCTTTCCCGGTTCAGGACGCAATCGATCTACGACCGTGGCCAGTGAGGGCAATGCTTTAGATGATGGAGTCAGTCCTACGGCTCATGCCAATCCATACTTCGCACACCAGGGCCCTCCTGCGTTACGACACCACAATGAAGGTTCGGTTCCTCCGAGTCCACCTGATACTCCGACCTTTAAAGTTGATGCCGTCTCAGGTGCCAACGATCAGGCCACAATTGCTGGAAAGGAAGAACTGGCACGAAAGCTGAGGAGGGTAGCCAGTGCTCCAAATGCACAGGGACTGTTCTCGAAGGGGAAAGGAAGCGGTGATAGGCCTGCCACAGCTGAGCTTGGTAAGGAGCCATTAGCACACAATGCCAGCACCAGTATGTTATCTTTGGTGGACCCCAAGACGAATGGATCGCCCCTCGCTGCACCTGCACAAGATAGTCTAGGAGCTCTTCAACCACCCAATCTGCGAAATGCCATGGCTTTTAGGAGGACATACAGCTCGAATTCCATCAAAGTACGGAATGTAGAAGTGGGGCCAGGCAGTTTCGATAAGATCAAGTTGATTGGCAAGGGTGATGTAGGGAAGGTATACCTGGTGAGGGAGAAGAAGAGCAGCAGGTTGTATGCTATGAAGGGTTCGTATTTTGCGACTTGCGTAGATTGGATGTGGCTGACAAATTGCAGTATTGAGCAAGAAGGAGATGATCAAGCGGAATAAAATTAAGAGAGCTTTGGCAGAGCAGGAAATCTTGGCCACCAGCAATCACCCTTTCATCGTCACCCTGTACCACTCTTTCCAATCGGAGGATCATCTATATTTATGTATGGAGTACTGCAGTGGTGGAGAGTTCTTCCGAGCCCTGCAGACTCGTCCTGGAAAGTGCATACCAGAAGATGATGCTAGGTTCTATGCGGCAGAGGTTACGGCTGCTTTAGAGTACCTGCATCTGATGGGATTCATTTACAGAGACTTGAAGCCAGAGAGCAAGTTTTCTCGTTCCTGAATAAGTACTTTACTAACTATATCAGATATTCTGCTTCACCAATCAGGACACATCATGTTGTCTGATTTCGATCTTTCCAAGCAGTCTGATCCCGGTGGAAAGCCAACTATGATTCTGGGACGAAATGGTGCAAATGTCAACTCATTACCAACGATCGATACGAAGTCCTGCATAAACAATTTCCGGACGAATTCGTTTGTTGGAACAGAGGAATACATTGCGCCTGAAGTCATCAAGGGATGTGGACACACAAGTGCGGTAGATTGGTGGACTCTTGGTATTCTGATCTACGAGATGTTGTACGGGACAACTCCTTTCAAGGGCAAGAACCGCAATGCTACATTCGCCAATATCTTGAGAGATGATGTTCCGTTCCCAGAGCATTCTGGTACTCCACAAATTTCCAAGTAAGTTTGGGACATAGACGTGGTTTTTGTACCTCTTGCTAACATAACGATAGTTTGTGCAAATCTCTCATCAGAAAGCTTCTTATCAAGGATGAAAACCGCAGACTTGGCGCTCGAGCAGGAGCATCTGATGTCAAGACTCATCCCTTCTTCCGCACCACCCAATGGGCACTCATTAGGCATATGAAGCCACCAATGATCCCACACCAAGGACGAGGCGTCGATACTGTCAACTTCAGAAATGTGAAGGAGAGTGAGAGTGTCGATATCAGTGGAGGTAGAGCAATGATGCCAATGCCTAAGGGAGTGCCACTTGATTCTGGACTGGCCACACCTGGGGGTGAGGTTCTAGATCCATTCGAGGAGTTCAACTCTGTCACTTTACATCACGACGGAGACGACCATCAAACCGAGGATCTCAATAACGGACGATACGACCATTGAAGCGCAGTATTCATTTTCGAGCCACCTTCTCCAATTTTTCAGAAAACGGTGGGGTTTTGTTTGAGTATAGAACGCTACGTTGATTTTGCGAGACGCGGGAAAAGTTGCTTGCTTCGGACGCGCATGAATTTCACGATTACGAGGCAGAGACAGTCTACAGCACTCTCCAGCTTAGACTTTGATCGTTGAGAGATTTCCAACTTGTTACCTTCCATCGAATCGAGGCATTGAAAAGAGTTTGCAGGCAGTGGTCTGTTTTCGCAAGGCATTTTTTGATCTTGGACCTTACAGTGGCGAAGGAGCAAAGATGAAAGGAAAGGAGAGGAGAGGAGAGAAAGGATGATAGAGAGAAGAGGAAATTTCCGCGCACGCAAATGAAGGCGTGGACTACTTACTGAATGGCGCACGACACAACGCAACGCAACACTGGCATGGCATGCATATCGATCACTGGGCAAATTGTTGAATTTTGGGAGGGGTTCTGGCAGGCTGCATTTGTACATATGGCTTTTTCTATCGAAGCAGGCAGAAGTCTTCGTTCTCTCCTCAGACAGATAGAACCCGCGTTCTGTTTCGAGGGGATTTCGAAGGAAGATTAGATGCTGCTACTCATACTATGGGACAGGGAGGGGTATGTGTGCAAATGGAATGAATGGATGAATCAAAATCAACCTATAGCGTTTTGAACTTATGCTTGATCTCTGAGGAAATAGCCATCAGGTCTTTCCGGAATATGATGATATCAGGAAAGGGCTAATGTGAGACCCGTGAGATGACGATTTCGTCCAGTCAAGTATGTACTTGCTCAAAAACACGGAAGAGAGGTAAAGTGCACCACAGCACAGCACAATACCGAGGGTAAATACCATGCATATGACTGAAACTCCTTTCAAACTTGATTGAACTTGATTTTATTCGTATGAATGGTCCCAAAGTAAGGATGGTCAAGAGAATCAAGTCAACCTAACTTCAAGATCGGGAAACAGTCTTTGCGCCGACGATTCGCTTAAACCTTCTTGTTTATTTACTTTATCGTTCTCAATACATACCAGCAAGCAATCTCAGCACTCTCCCCTATTACCTCTCAGAAGCCTTCGCGTCTGAGTCGTACGCCGAGGCGAAGCTAAGCTGGGATATACTGCCAATCCTGACTGGTATACATCGATCCATCTCTGCTTATCATATCTTTCTAAAGCCGAGCAGTCGCGGTAGGTGTGTTGGTGAGGAGAAGTTACCGAGGGGGACTTATTGCGTTAGCGCCCATTTGAATCGCGAGGGAGGTGGGGTGTCGGCCTGGCACGCTGCGCTGGGGGAGGTGGAGCGGTCGATGATGTATGTATGTATGTATGTATGTATGTATGTATGTATGTATGTATGTATGTATGTATGTATGTATGTATGCTTCTTCTCCTGAAAGGGTTAGGTCGGAATCAGATAGAAAAAGGGGGAGGGCAGGAGAGAAGGTGAAAGGGGGACAGTATTATTGAGCGGACTATTGGGAAGGTTTGTGTGTAAGAAAGGGAGAGGGGGGGGATAGTGCTCAGTGCGAGCTGGGGAGGAGACTGATGGGGGAATGGGGGGTAGGGAGGGGTGACGAGGATATAGTGGCATGTGAATATGTACTCACAGGTTGTCGCAAGGTGTGGAGACAGTGAGTTTGAAAAGATATCAGGACTTCTATTTTGCTCTAGTGCCTGACTTTACGGGTGAGTAAGAAGAACGAGTTGCGCTTCTTGACCTATATTCGGCTAGTAACAGTCAGTGGGGAGGGATTGGTGTGGTCAATACGCTCCCACATGTTTCTTGCAGCTCCAAATTTTGACGGTGCTTGTTTACCTACTGTTATCGGTCATAGTACTCTGGGTTAATGCTGCTTCTGCCGAGAAGCGTGAGGTTGCAGTTATTAAGGATGCTTACAGCTTCGCCTACCCTCCGATCTTTTTCGACGCTTCTTCTACCAAGAAGTGAGCTGTTGCCGAAGAAGAAGCCTATGAGTTCAGCATCGCTACTGGAATTATTGCTCCTGCTGTCGATTTGCGTAATATCTTGGTTAAAGTATGAGTTCTCTGTCACTATCGTGCTTTGAAGCTGTTTCATCGTTCGATTGGACATTTATCTTCTATGAGAAAGACATGGTTGGAAGGTCATCCAGAATACAAACTTTTAGGGTTTATCTCTCAGTCACGGGTCTGTGAAGGACATTTCTTTTGTTTGATGTATTTGAGCCTTTCAGAGTTGAGAAAGGGTTTCTTGAAGATTTCCTCGGTCTGCTTGCATTTTAGTCGGAGAATGGATGGGTCAAATTGGGGCCTTTGCTAAATTGGAGATAGTTTCGTAGCAGTCAATCAATCGAACGAATTGCCTCTCTCCAGGACGCCTATCCACGCACCCATTGATCCCTTGCTACAATGTAGGATAGGCAATGGCCTGTGGGATCAAAACACATACCAAATTAAGCGAGCACATGGTGTACAGCAAAAGACGGTCCTGAAGCCCGCAGCTGACAGTCATCGTAGAGCAAAAAAAGTGAGATGGGGGTCAGCTCTCCGACAAAGAGGAAGGAGGAGAACATCATGTTCTTACTTCCAACAGCAGAGCTGGGCAGCGATGGCCTGGCATTTGGAGTAACTTTACTCTTTTTGGTTTGGTGCCTCGGCTAGGTAGGAAACTAATGTTAAACCCCAACTCTCTCACGACGTCGTGCCTTCTCTTGCTCCTTCACATCGTCACCAGAGAACCTTGAATATTTGTTTCTTGACGAACTGAGTCGTTAGAATGATGTTATTATTATTTTGTTCATGGGTATCTTGATACTATCGCTTAACAATCGGTTCAAGCACGTGGCGAACTTCATCAACGGCCCAACTCCGAAACACCTCACTCCAAGAACCATACATAATTTCACTGTCGAGCTCCTACTTCATGCCCTGGCATTTTGTCTTCCATATTCAAATTCGTTTCTGTCTGAGTAGACGTCATGAGGGTTTTGTCTGTCTTGAGTTTCTTCTCTTTGCTGGTCCAGAGACAGCTTTTGCTTTCGGTCTGATTTGTTGGAAGTCTGGTCATTGTTAGCTTGCGAAGCTCTTTTCATCTTGTTAAAACACGTACCTGACTGAATGCTCTCGAGGGTCTCGCTCTTTACCAAGACTGGTCTGCTCATTGCCTCTATGCCGCCAGCATTTAAGATGATGCTCCCGCTCATGGCCAGTTTTTCAAATGCTCCGACGCGTGTCTTCAAAGTATCGACTTCGCTGCCGAGTCTCTGTGTGGTCTTCTCCAAGTGTTTGATATATTCCAGAGCTCTCATCAGAATCGCAGCTTTTCCATATTTTTGCTGAGTAGACTTGCTGTCGCCTTCGCCATCGGAATCTTCCTCGCCACAGTTATCTGGCCCACAGAGAGATGGTACTCCTTCACGCAGTGATTCGATCTTGGCGTTCAAGTTTGTTCGGTATCGTTTTTCGATGGCGTTATGACCCCGCTTTCTTGATTGGCAGAGGGCTACGCTTGGCTGTTCTCCCATGTCTACTGATTTGCGTTTGTTACTCTTGCGGGTACGGGCTTCCGGCTCGGGTGAAGGAGAAAGCGAGCCTGATGCTTGTGACTCCGCTGGTGATGCGGGTGCTGAAGCTATTTTGATGTTTGAAAGTGCGTGGTATGGCATGGCGATATCTTGTAGGCTTCGTTCTTCGGCCTCGGTGAGCGAGGAAAATCCACGGTAGGATCTGCGAAGTTCTTGTTGCACCTGGCCTTGCGTTGCATATGATCCAGTCGTGGGATACAGAGGAAGACCGTTGTGATTGTTCGTCAAAGCTGCTGATATCGGTGGTGTGTCTTCCAGCTCGAATGGAGCATCTAAGAATGGAAATTCGGTGCCAGCAGAATAGGATGTAGACATCATATCTACTCCCGAGGTCTCAATACCCATGGCCCAGGTATCTGACGATGCAGCGCTGCTTTCCATGCTATCACTACGTTCAATTGAAGCAGGAAGGATATCTGTCGTTGTTGCACCTTCCCATCTCATCCAGTCGTCCCATTCTTCTAGGCCAAGTCCCTCATTGAAAGCTTTGTCGAAGACGTTTGAATTGGGATTGATTAGACTTCTCGGTGTGACCATGATGCCATCGTTATCGGCTTGACGATAGCTAAGACTCCTCGAAGGCATTTAGGGCTCTTCTATCCTCCGTTCTGATGTAATTGAGGTTGAAGTTGACAAAATGAATGTTGGGGCTGAGAATGGAGTTGATATGATCGATGTAGGAATGTATGAGGGGTGATCGACGAGATGTAGTTCCTATTTTGGAAGTAGGATGACGAGGAGTAGGTGGTAAGGTTTTGGAAGAGGGGGTATTTGGGATTGAGAAGGTCAATAATGTGGATTGGAAGGGGGGCTTAAGACACAGATATACTTAGCATGGAGAAAATGGAGATGACAGCCCAGAATCTCGATCTCGTTGGCCAGACCTTCAGATCGGGCATGGGGTCAAAAAGGCATTCTCTTGGATAGCGGTGGACAGGCATGTTGGACCCTTGGACCCTTGGTACGTATGTGGCTAGCCAGAAAGTGGGCAGTTATCGAGCAACCCGGTGCTGTTTGAAAACTGCTCTCGCTGTATCGGGCTCGAACAAGCTGACGGATTTACGCAACTGATCGCGATGCTCTATCTCACTGGCTCGATGGCTTTGTTTTTGCAACTGCCCCGCTCTTCCGCTTTAATGATCTGGAGACGCGGTACGACCACAGCTTTCAGACTTGCCGCTGTTATTACATTCCAGTATTTCGCAATGACAGTTCGCAAGCTGAGCCATGGTATAAAAGTGGAAGTCTGCCAGTGGAGCACGAGAAAGTACTAAATGTTGCGGTTGTGATAACCAAAAAAAAAAGCTTCGCATCGTGAAGTTCTCTTGCGTCTCCCACGTTATTCGTGGGTTTAGCAGACGCAGGGATGTCTGGACCCTGAATGCGCCACGCTGGACCCTGAGAGGACCCCTAAAACCCTGAAATAAATGGGATGGCATTTCCTTCCTCATCGAAAACTCCTCCACCCACAGAAACAGCTCACAAAAGTCGCCCCATCTCCAGCCCCAGCACCTCGCATGTCGGCGCTCCGGGACCAGCTTTTCAAGCCGTGGTTTTCATCATGAATACCTTCTTACCAGATGATGGGTGCACGTCGAGCACCAACTAGAACACATGTTCGCCTTGTGGTCTCATAGCCACGGGTCTGGACGGACGGGAGCGGGCTTATGGCTGCGATGCCTACATTTGGGCTCTTTGCTATTGGATCCCATATTTCACGGAAAGGACCCCTAATTGTCGTGGATAGGAGCCGGCAGGTCTATCGCCTACCTTGCTAAGGTGCTAGTCATGAGCCTTCGCCTTCTCCAGCATCTCCGCAAGAGCAGCATGCAGGGCCAAAGGGTTCTAAGTTCCAAGTGACCGGCTTTCTGAAGATCTTTCAACAGATCGGCAGGCGCAGCTTCGTGGCTAGATGCTCTGAAGAGAAGATATACATGTGAACATACGAAGAGCTTGAGAATTCGGAAATGGCTCCGAGCGGAGAGAACATTCCGGCTCTGGGCAACCTATCGAGCCCCCAGTCGACCATCTGTTTGGCAGCCTCCATGAAGTTCGAGACCGCTGGGTCGTTATGAGGCGAAGGCAACGGTTCCCTTACTGTTTTCGCCACCCCGGTGTCCTGCTTCACTATAGCCACCTCTACCGAGATGAAAGGTCCCCAAGAAGACTATATCAGTGTGAGAAACATGGTGGTCTGCGACGTCACTGTACAGTATCTGAATATACTTTATTATCTGCACCTCTCATCACACTCATGCGGGCAGTATCACAACTACGTCAATGTACCCTTGACCACGAACTTTAACGAGGACGAACTGAGTCGATAAAGGTATAGCATCGAAACACCTTTGCATGCCATTCAGAGGTACTTAACATTATGACCCCGCCTTCCAGGGTCAGGTGGTGTCTTCTCTCTGATAGGCTTGCTGTACTGCTCTCAATCCGGCTGTACCACCAAAAAACACTTTGCGTGCCGCAATTTCACTTGAGACTCAGCAAGTCTTTCGTGGTCTAGACTCGGGGTAGGAATTTGGCTACTCGAAATGGATGCCGGCAGACCAGTATTGCACGTGGGAATCGTTTCTGGTGGGAAAGGCCCATCTGTTGATGTTGTCAAACTCGTACGTCTTTTCCGAGGTGTAACATGAGGTCGTCGTGACATGTTGCTCCCGTCGTTCTCAGACTGCGGGGAAGAAGATATGCTATAGAATGCCTAAAGCATCAGATACTGAGGTGGACAGCGAAATACAGGGAGTATCACGGACATTAAGTGTCAACAGAAGTCCCTGCATCAAAGAGCTGTGGAAGATCTGGAGATTCTAAAGCATCGATCTGGAAACGTAAGGCTTGGCGAAACATTTTTACATCCCGGTGTGCTGGGTTCCAAAAATTCATCGAGATGGGAACAGGTCATCGAGCTGTGGGCTCCTCGGCTGTTGCGTCTCGGCCTTCATGCTTTATTAACACTAACCAGTTGACAAGCTAGGTCCGTAAGGACTCTGAGTACCCTGATACCATGCCACTGCAGGCCCATCAAAAGCACATACCCAAGTACTGGAAAAGTCAATAGAACAAAGCGCTCAAAACTTCATCCCACGACCAGTAATCCTTCTCAATGTTGTATCATCATAAATTTTGACGGGGTGATACGATATGTTCCGAGGCCACGCCCTTATTCATGTACCTCCTGACAGCCTCAATGACGAGACACTCGTGTAGCTAAAGATCATGGCATAAAGAACGCAAAAGAGCAGAGCACAATCTCTGGAATGGCTGCTGCAGACACAGCTGCTTCGGATTCGACAAGCAGCATGCAGAACCGAATTCGTCACTTCAGACTGCAAGGGGACTGAGCTGATCAAGCTTTCGGGAAGTCTGGATCTTGCGTGCGGGTGTTTCGCGTACAAGGACTGAGAAGAGAGGAAGGGAAAGAGAAAGGATTTAGAACATCGTGATGGTGGTGAGAGCGGAGAAAATCCAGGATCATGACGCTAATAGATATCTTAAGGCCAGATTTGCATGGGGAACTCTAAGTCACAACATAATGCACGAGCTAGCTTGCTGGATCAGCCTTAAGCTCTGTGCGAGTGCTGACAGTCGATCACTTCCTTGTGAGGCTACTTCGAGCGTTGGATTGTGGGGGAGCCAAGGCCAGGACCCATGAGAAGATGAATTGTTATCACGTTGTGGGGACGAGGAACTAGATCACAGTGGCACAGGAAACATAAAGCTAGGTTGCAAAAGCAGAAAGGACTTCAGGACAGCCCAGTTCTTCGAAAGAGGACTTTGCCATCAATTCTGAGTATTTCTAATGCTCGATCGCAGAGCGGAGATGATCTAGATCATTGAGCAAGGAGCGCGGCGCCGGGCTTCTCGTCCGCCAGCAACTTCTTCAGTGCCTCAACAGTGATCTCTAACACCTCTTGACTCCTCGACTTCTTCAGACACTCTTTCAGAGCTTCGACCCCACCCGCCTCCTTCACTTTCTTAATGCCCCATTCCCCAACTTTTCCTGGTGCTGTCATCAAATTTAGGATACAAACGACTCCTCGATGTCTCAACTCCTCCTGGTCTTCTTTGCAGAGTCCTAACAGCAGTGGTACGCCTCGATCTCGCTCCAGGATAGCATTCACAGCAGTATCCCATTCTGTAAGACTTGCCATGGCACCGCCAGCTGCTCGTCGAGTTTCGAAGTCTTCAGAATCGGTCAGAGCCAGAAGTATGTGCATCCGCTGACTAGCTTGCCTGCCTCCGTCCGCAAACTTGGCGACGCCTTCGGGTGCTTGCATGAGATTACAAATCAGTTCGACTGTCGCTCGGGTCACCATCTTATTGTTTGATAAGAGCAGTTCTTCTATCTGAGGAAATACGATCCGGATTATAGGGTTTCGAGCTGTGTCGTCTGTCGAAGCGAGGTTGGTAAGAGCTAAAAGGGATTCGAATACTGGAAGGAGGTCGCGATGTTCGACGGTGGGGTCGTCTCCAAGGATAAGAAGAAGTGGTCGGACAGCCGAGGTGACTGAGAGCGGATTGGATCCTCCAAATACATGCTGAGGGTTGGTGGATATAAGGATACGGGCCAGTGCGTGAGCTGTGGTTCGACGTGCTGGAATGTTATCGGCTGGGAAGACAGAGTAGGCGTGGAGAAGAAGCTTTACGGCTCCCTGCTGAGCCATCTGTCCCCGGATTTTTGTAGTTCTCGAAAGCGAGTTGACAATTGAGACAACCAGCATCAATGAAGCGGTTGAGCCGTGTTGGCTGTGGGTGACGAGAATAGGAATTGCACCAGCATCAAATACTGCTTGACACCGTTTCGCGGCATGCTCTTCATCGTTCAAAGGATCTGGCTTGGAGGATTTCGAGGCGTTGGCATAGGCCTTGAGTTGGGTCATGCGTTTTTGCTCCTCTGTGAGAGAAGGTGGATAGGTAGTCAGATTGACTAGGATGGTAAGTGCTCCGTAAGTTGCAGGCGACTTCGCAGGTGATGCTCCCAAAGCTTTGATCAAGTTCTTCAGAAAGCTCTCGTCAGAAGCCAAGCTTTGCTTTACTTTCGGTTGCAAAGAAGCGTAAGCCAAGCCCTCTATTGAGCTATTCTGTGAAGTGCTTGTAGAGATCATGTTCTTGAACATATCCGAAAGTTCCTCGATGCTGGTAGACGCTGGCTGTATCCGCTCCTCTTCTCCAGCACTTGGGACCGAGGTGACAGCCTTCAATCCTGAAGTTAGTTAGAATACTTGCATGGAAGGTCGTTTTTATTTGTGATAGTGCATACGTGAAGAACAGACTACGAAGCAGCACCTACCTGAATCTTAGCCAAGACAACAGCAGCCAAATTTCTGACTGCCTCGGAATGAATGCGTTGCTGAATAGATCCATCTTCTACAACATGATGCCTGTCAGGAGACGAAACATCAACAGCGGCAGAAGGAACATCGGTGACGATTTCGTCCAACCATTCTGTGCAGTACTTTTTGATGGCCTCTCGGCAAGGTGTGTTCATGCAGGCTGCATTCAACATCTCCAAAGCAGCTTGCTCGACTTTTCTGCTTTTCCACTTCCTTCTCATCAAAGGTCCGAGACTGACGACGAAGCCCTCACTCAAGAAGAGGTCAGCAATGACGTCTGGTACGATAGGAAAGAGTGAAGCCGCAACAGAAAATGCAGTAATGAAGTCATCGTAGGTGCCTTTGCCAACGGTTGTGTGGAAGAAGCTTGAAAGTGCCTCAACACCTTTGTCTCCAGCAGCTTTGAGATATGCCGATGTAGTCAAAGTTGCGTGACCTCGTACAGTTGGCGGCTGTCTCATGTCCAGGTAACTCAATATAGTTTCAACACAATCTGTATCGAGAAGCTCATAGAGAGGCTTGTGGGGTTCCGCAGATCTGGTCTCTCGCGAGGAGTCATCTGTAAGCAGCTTCGTGAGGCTGTTCAAGTCTTTGCATGTATCTTCATCTTCCTGACCACCCTGCATAAGCCCAGCGAGAAGCAGCAATGTTTGATCCTCCAGGGAAACATTTGCTTTCTCTACAGCTTCTGAGGTTGCAGGAACGCTGGGATCAGCCTCCGGTATGAGTTGAGAAGACATTTTGGATATTCTCGATTCTTCTGATAAAGAAAGAAGGTTGATAGCCAAGAAGCAGATGGAGAGGGGCGTTTCGAACTTTATAGAATTGTCACGGGACCAGGCGTCACTGATCGACAGGGATTGGGAGGGCAAATTCGCGCTGGAAGGAGGGACGAAAGCTGAAGTTCGTCTTAATCACAAAGAAAATATATGCACCCAGCTGGACTGGCTAGAGCTTGCAGGCACTCATTTGAGTTTCTTGTGCGGCCATAACAGTCCCCCAGACTTTAGCCTCGAAAAAGGAGCTCATCTCGAAAGTCTCTGAGCTCTCGAGGGCTGTTATGCCTCACTGCCTCCAATATGAATGCAGTAGATGGCTCAGAGCACTATGAGGCTGGCACTACAGGTCAGTGTATCACTTTGACCATGCTATCTGGTCTGACATCTATACAGCCGCCTCGCCATCCCTCCTAGTCATTGTCCTCGACACGAATCCCCACGCCTGGGCCCTCCTCAAAACCACGCTTCCCCTCTCGAAAGCCATATCGAACCTCCTCGTCTTCATAAACGCCCACCTGGCATTCAACAACGCAAATCAAGTCGCCGTAGTAGCATCCCACAGCCACCGTGCAGCATGGCTCTACCCAGCTCCTCCATCCACTTCCGAAGACGTCGAAATGACCGAAAGAACGGCCTCAAATCTCGACAACGCAAACAAATACCGCCCCTTCGCCCTCATAGAAGACACTCTCCTCACCTCCCTCCGCGAGCTCATAGCTTCTACGACGGAAAGCGATGTACGTACGACGACCACCACACAGATGGCTGGAGCTCTGACGCTGGCGCTATCATATATCAATAAAGCGTCTACAGCCTACTCCGGCATATCGACGGATGACAAGCCCGTAGCAGCAAATGCAGAGACTGCAGATGCCGTTGGTCTACAGAGCCGTATACTCGTCGTTTCGGTATCTGGAGATCTGGCACACCAGTACATCCCTATAATGAACACGACATTCGCAGCGCAGCGTTTACGGATACCCATTGACATCTTAAAACTGGCGGGCGATACGGTGTTCTTGCAGCAAGCTTCAGATACTACCAAGGGCGTTTATATGATGTTGCGAAACCCAGAGGGGCTGTTACAGTATCTGATGATGGCGTTTCTGCCTGATCAGATGGCGAGGAAGCATCTGGTTGCTCCAACACAGGAGGTAGTGGATTTCAGAGCTGCTTGTTTTTGCCATAGAAGGGTGGTGGATGTAGGTTTTGTGTGTAGTATATGCTTAAGCAGTAAGTATCCCGACTTATATATCCTTGGACTGCTCTGAATAGGTGGTCTAACCTACGGCAATAGTTTTCTGCTCGCCTCCGGAAGGAGCAATATGCCTGACGTGTTCAACACATCTTACGCTGGGTGACTACGGCGCGAAACCAGCTGTCATACCTCGGAAGAAGAAGAAAAAGAAGAGAATCAATGGAGTAGAGACCGGAAGTGCAAGGGGAACACCGGCTCCGGGAGAATAGAAGGATTGACCTGAGGATGATGGTCATACGCGCGGACTGCCTTCGATCATGATACGTGCTAAGGCAAACTTAAATGAAATCACAGATGAACAAGGCGATATAGATACGGATCCCGCGACAAGTGATCATGTGCCTGCGTGTCTATGAAGTGATATTCTGTAGAATCAGGGAGGACAAGGGAAGTGTTCAGACATTCTGATTTCTGTGTAAGGAAGGATTCGACTGTGTGCAGCAAGCATAGAAGCATGCCTTCCATCAATACAATCTTCACCAGGCTATCTGCGAGACATGTGCCTCAGAAAATGCCACCATATTTTGACGGCTGAGGGTAAGCCATCGATCCTTCCATGTCCACCGCCGGCAATGCAATTTTGCGCCGTGAGGCGGCAGTCATAAGTCATGACTCCATGCACCTGGGGTCTATGCCATCTACAACGCCATGCTAAAACCAGAATAAAAACCTCAACGCACGATAAGACCACTACAGAGAATAGCTTCGCTCATCTAGTCGACTCGGATTTTCCTTCCTCCTTGTACCACACCACCGTGGTCCCCAATCCTCGACATCACACATTTAGCCTCTCTTTCCCTTGAATGCATGGATGCTAAGGCGAATGAATCGGTATTGTGTGCGAAATGAAGGAAGAACCCGTAAGGTGTCTTTTTGACAGCCATAACACCAATGGCACCTGCTGAGTTACTTCCCACGACTCCTGGGTGACCCATAAAGTCAGCTTGGACAAAGGACACCATGGCCTCTTCCTCAGTGGCATCTATATCTGCACCGCCTTCGGCACGCCGAGTATTGTGATACAGTCTCTCTGCGCACCGATGTGAAGCCATGGTAGTTGCCATGTGCTCGCCGGTGCCACTCGTAACGGCTGCTACAGTAATGCCGTCCTCATCTGCTTCGTCGGCTGGAATAACGGCACTTCCAATGCCGACAAGAGCAGCAGGTCCAACACGGCCGCGATGCTTCATACCAATACCTCCAGAAGATGATCCTGCAGCGATATGCCCGTACATATCAATGGCAATCGCACCAACCGTATCTGTGATAGCGTCCTCCTCTCCTCTTCTTGAGGATTTAGGGGATTCTGCAGTACCTTCTTCGAAAAAAGCGCGAGAGGGTCTAATTTCGGATGCTTCAGTTTCGCTGGTGGGAGAATACTGCCCATCGCTGCTACCAGGCCGAGGAGTATCATTTGAGAGAAAGTCGTCTTTGCTCATAGACACATCTGGCGGGCTCTTATGTAAGTTGGAATTGGGGCCAAGAAGTGAGTGTGTCCGTCTGTCCTCACTGTGGTAGTTGCCGAAGCGCGGGCGTTTGGGAGGGAGGCCTGTTGGTGACTGGCCGCGAGTACGAGAGGTGGCATTGGTGGGGAATGCTGGAGGGCTGACCGAAAGAAGAGCTGGGCAGGGATCTTGAGTACATAGTTCCCGCCCAGGTGTCACTTGAGGAAATGCACCTGGGGAATCTGGCTGACCCTCATTCCATGTACCGTTAATGATGGCAGCTGTGTGATCTCTTCGTTGCTTTGCTCGTACGCGTTCTTCATACTCAGCGTCGATCTCGTCTGCTTGGCTGTTGCTTGCACTTGAGCTAGGTGTCATACGGCCACCACTTTCCACGCGCCTTAGATCTTCCCGCCATCGAATATATCGATCTCTAGCATTTCGAGAAACAAGCATCTCATGGGGAACAACAGGGATTCCATGTTCCCATGCGAAATCGGTAGCACCTTGCCCAACAAGGAGGTTGGGAGGAACTCTTCGGAGGGACAGTGGTTTACTAGAGGCTTCAAGGATCGCTCTAGCCAGATGTATAGGATTCTTTATCTCTAGATAATTTGTTAAATTCGTCCATTCAGTCAACCGAAATTGAAAATGAACTTACGAGCAGTAGCACCACAAGCACCACTCCGACCGAGGTAATCGACGACGGTAGCATCGCATTCTACAACCCCATCGATTGCCAAATTGCTTCCATAGCCAGCATTGGTGATTTCTTTATCTTCGAGGACCTTGATAGCGGCTTCAACTGCATCAACGGCGGTTCCGCCTCCTTGCAGAACACGCATTGCCATTCGAGCAGCACTGCCATGCCGTCAGCATATATAGTCACTCCAAAGTGTCATGGCATTGTCCAATCTTCGGTCCACATACCTATCACATGCTCCAAGATGGATATGCTCATTGGTAGTACTATGGTAACCGGCACCAGCATGGACAAAGATCGCGGCAACATTGCCTTGCTGATTCGATTGGTGGCTCCGTCTGAACAGTCTATCAGTAGCTCCATCCATGGTTGAGCCAAAATCAGGTATGTGTGATTTAGCTTCCAATGGTGTAGACGGAGCTGTTGTCAATGGCTCCCACACCTCTGGATCCCTCGGGAAAGGTGAATGGATAATTTCGATGGGCTGCTGTTGTTGTTTCAGGAACGAAGTCTTCAAGCTCTGGCGTAATTTTCGAAGTCGATTACGAGCGACTCCGAATTTGGCAGAGGTTGAGAGATCTCGAGTCGATTGGTTGGAGGATTGCATGGAAGGAGTTGTCTTTGATGTAATAAGACTGTGACAGAACGGACTAGACCGAGACCGTGCTGTTGTATCTCTATACTGGAGCAATGAGAAGCATCAGATCGGGTTCGAAGAGAATGTTGTTCGGGATTGAAAGTGGTGATCTGGTCCTGTGTCCACTTCTGCTGACCACGAATGGTGAGAGTATTCAGCAAAGGTACAGTGGATCCCGATGAATCAATTTGAAGAAAAGTGCGAAAGTTGTAGGTATGAAAAGAATCGTATTGTTGTGGATTACAATAGGTTTAGGGAGCGGAGGTTTTAGGAGTTGTGATGTTGAATCTCAGAAGTGAGTCCGGCGGACCTTCATATGTTAGCACAATGGTAAGCCAGGCTGTATGAAAGCCTCACAAACTGTGCTGCCAAATTGCAGGTGTTGCCGGCCTAGGAAGTATGAAGCTCAATCCAAGGTTTGTCAGAGATGCCTGAAATTATAGGATGATACCCGAATGGTCGTGCAGATATAGAGATCCAAAGTGAAACGAATGACTTTTGAAGTGAAGCTAGAAACAGCGGAAAGGATATGTGTGTTGACGATGAAAATGGATGGCTGCAGAAGAGGAGGAAAATGATGCCTTTGTTACCTAGATCAATTCTACATCAGGAAGTCGCAGTACATTGCTACACTGGAAGGTTCCTCCTCTCTTTCTCAACCCCAAATCCACATACATGGCTTGAGAGGAAGGACCCCTGGAGCACCAAAACAATCTCGAAGTCGTCCAACAGCACGTGACCGTTCCCCACCAAGATTGTCGTCGGAGGCGGCGGGGTTGGGCGACTAGTCGATGCCACACCCTACTTACTGCTTGGGCTGTCATCGTGAGCCCTTCATTTGGTTAACCGACAGCAACTCGACAATCTCGAATCCTAGAACCAGGTGCTCTTTTTGAAAGCTGTCGCATAACTTCTCCCAAGAGGTGGAAGTGCTCTGCACAGCCTTTACCCCAACATGGCTTCCCACACTCCGGCCGTTGTCATGGACAAGTAGGTGCTCCCAACCCCGAAGGCAGCTCCCTATAGGGCATGGCAATAAGTGGAAGTGCGCATTGAACGAAGCTGACAGTAGGATTATAGCGGTACCGGTTTCTCCAAGCTCGGTGAGTCGTCTGCGAGGGCAAATGATGCTATTCAGAAGCTGACGAATACACAGGCTTCGCAGGCAACGATTCCCCATCCTTCGTCTTCCCAACAGCGATTGCAACAAAGGGCCCTGCTGGCAGTGCGGGAGGAGGTTCTGGATCCGGGCGTCCTGCTGTAGCCAATAAACCATCGTATCTTACAGGAGGAGCTGGACAGGGTGGACATCTCAACATGAAGCGCGGTACTGAGGATTTGGACTTCTTCATCGGCGACGAAGCACTCGCTGCAGCCAATGGACCAGGTATGCATGGGAATGGTTGCATGGCAGGATGGGAAAAGTATATTGACTCTGCTAGGATACAACATCAACTACCCCATCCGCCATGGTCAGATTGAAAACTGGGTAATTACAATACACTACTGAGGTATATACGTTGGTTAACAGGCGTAGGATTACATGGAGAGATTCTGGTCGAATTCAATCTTCAAGTACCTTCGAGTTGAGCCGGAAGATCATTACTTCCTGTTGACGGAGCCTGTAGGTTATTCTACTTCCTCCATTCGGAGCATCTGCTGACGGGGCTGATAGCCGCTGAATCCTCCCGAGAATCGCGAGAACACGGCCGAAATTATGTTCGAGTCTTTCAACTGTGCTGGTCTTTATATTGCGGTACAGGCAGTGTTGGCTCTGGCAGCTTCATGGACCTCGTCTAAGGTGTCTGACCGTTCTTTGACAGGAACGGTCATCGATTCTGGAGATGGAGTTACTCACGTAATTCCAGTTGCTGAAGGTTATGTTATCGGATCCTCGATCAAGTCCATCCCAATCGCTGGCCGAGACATCACCTATTTCGTCCAATCCCTTCTCCGAGACAGGGGCGAGCCCGATTCCTCCTTGAAGACTGCAGGTGAAATCAAAGAGGAATACTGCTACGTTTGCCCAGACATTGTGAAGGAGTTCTCCCGATTCGACCGAGATCCTACACGTTTTGCGAAGCATCAAGTCACACAACCAGGCGGCCGTAAGGTAACTGTTGATGTCGGTTATGAACGTTTTCTTGCGCCCGAAATCTTCTTCAATCCCGAGATTTACTCTTCGGATTTCTTGACACCTCTCCCGACGGTTGTTGACGGTGTCATCCAATCCTCACCAATTGATGTGCGCCGAGGGTTATACAAGAACATCGTTCTTTCTGGTGGAAGCACATTATACAAGGACTTCGGAAGGAGGTTACAGCGAGACATCAAGCATCTCGTTGATGACAGAATCAGAGCAAGCGAAGCCCGCAGTGGTGGAGCGCGAAGTGGTGGATTGGAAGTCCAAGTCATTTCACACAAGCGACAACGGCATGGCCCGTGGTTCGGCGGAAGCTTGTTGGGCCAGACCCCTGAATTCAGAAGCTACTGCCACACAAAAGCTGGTAAGTTGGCGTGCTACAGATGATAGTGATCTTTGGCTAATGTTCTATCAGAATACGAAGAGATAGGCCCATCAATTGTCCGCAGATTCGCATTGCTAGGTGGCCCAGGTGGATCATAGGAGACGATATGAAAGAGAGTGAGGTTGAAGTGGTTGATAAAGTTGAGTGGATGGTGAAACGAACCGTGAACGAAAATGATAGATTTGAGAGAGAAAAAGCCGCATGAATATAAGAACATTCAATCAACATAACCAGGAACCTTCCTTGCCTGGAGCTCGATCAAGCGATTACATTGTGGCGATGAAGACGTGCTTTTTTTATGAAGTATTTTCTACTTCAAAAAGGCAGAAGAACCGGCGCCAGGAATCAGACATCGTAATCAGGCACATTTTCGTGTGCGAAACTGGAAAAACGCCAATGCCAATTTGCTTAAAAGGGTCGACAAAGCTATTCAGGGTGATTACGTTCTTGATCAGTAGATTACGGTCGAATTGAATGCCGCTTCGGCTCGTTCCTCGTGCCGACGACCTGAATAAGTACATATTAACAGCAAGTTGAAGACAACCCAAGAGGAGTTTTTGGACACAATGTTATATCAGAATAATAAGAACTTCAAACAAGAATTGTAACCTGTTACATAGAGATATCGACAAAACCCCGGCTCTTAGTCAGATCTCAAGCAAACAGGAACCTTGCCGTGGACCTCGGGCCAGGGGCCTTCGGTACGCACGGGGCCAGGATTAATGATCGAGTTCCCCGCAAGTGTAACTACAGGAATTGACAACAACATACATCCTCTTCTGTGGGGGTGTAACATACTATCACTACTTCAATCCATTTCGATGACGGGATTCATGTAAATAAACACTGTATATCTTTCGAGCTACCCGTCTAGAACATCTATTATCACCAATAGATTCGGACATATCCTTCCGTCAGACGAAACGTAAGCAGCAGGTCATCATCCATCATCATGTCGAACAAATATGAGGAAGTTATCGTTGAAATTACAGGCCAAATAGGCATCATCAAAGTACTAAATCTGAACCTCTCCCTAAAGATAAGAAAGAATCCGACTCATTTTGCCACAGTTCAATCGACCCAAGAGCTTGAACTCGTTCACTGGCAAGCTCAGTCAAGAGACCATCTCCGCCATCAGAGAACTCAATGAGCATCCTGACACAGTATTCACGGTCCTCACTGGCGAAGGCAGATTCTTCTCATCAGGAGCAGATGTTAGAGGTACATGGCTACTCGTCCTCTCAGACAGCTTGACCGTGGCTCATGACATATGTATAGGGTCTGGACTTGAATCTAATCAGACTTATGCGAACGATGGAGAGAAGAAGCTCGCATTTATGCAGAGATTTACACCTGGTAACATCCACGCTCCGATAACCACCTATGGTTCTGATCCGGAGTACAGCTCTTGAAATGCTCCGCTCCATCATCGACCACAAGAAAGTCTTCGTTCTGGCGTTGAACGGCCCAGCTGTAGGCGGTGGCGCCGCCTGGTTCACGGGAATTGCAGATATCGTCTTTGCATCTTCTTCATGCTATCTCCAGATCCCATTCAGCGCACTCGGCCTCGTTCCTGAGAACGGCTCAGCCATTAACTTCGCTCAAAGCATGGGCGTGCACCGCACCAACGAATTCTTCATGTTCGGGCGCAAGCTCACTGCTAAAGAGCTTGAAGAGTACGGCATTGTCAATCGTGTATTTGACAACGAAGGGTTCCAGCAAAGTGTCAAGGGGTATTTGGAGGAACAATTGAGACTCAATGATCCGAAGAGTATGATGGAGATGAAGAGGCTGCAGAATGCTCCTCTTAGGGATGGGAGGTTGATCGCGGTTGTGAATTCTATTGATGCGCTTGCTGAGAGGTTTGTTGAGAATGCGCCAATGGAGAGATTTGCGATCAAGAAGAAGGAGATGGAGGGTGAGTGTTCTGAGCGCCTAGTTGTGATGTTTGCTAATAGATTTGTCTACAGCTAAATCTAGGACTCGGACTTCGAAGATTTGAAGTCTCGGTGATAGGCTGAATTTAAGACTGTTTTCAACAGATGATTTGCAGGAATCAGAAATGGCCTGATGGAAATGCTCCTACAGCTTCTAGTGAGGCATTGCCACAAGGCCAAAAGGGCTTTGTCAAATGAGTCTCATAAAGAAATCCTGCTCATGGCCAACTCCGACGCAGAGACATTCATCAAATGTTACATTACATAACGATACAATTTATTATACTAGGTTTAGACACATCTCTATCTACCAGCAGCCGCTTCCTTGTCAGCAGCCAACATCCTCTGTATGGCAGGCCGAGCCATACAGCGATTCCACCAAGCGCTCACGGCTTTCCGACTGACAACCACATCTCCATACCCACAAGCGAAAAGCCTCTGAATCAATGGAATATAGTAGATATCCACAAGCGAGAACTCCTTTCCCGCCATACATTCCTGCTTACTCAAGATGCCTTCCGCAACATCGAAGAACACCTCCACAGATTTCAGAGCCTCAGATACGACACCGTCGTCAGCTGGCAAGCCCATGAACTTCTTTGCAAATTTCTCGAACCCGATCCGTCCTGCTGGTTCGGCGAAGTACAGCATTTCTACAGACTGTGCTTGGTCGAACAGTGCCGTAGCTTCGATGTCGGAGGCGGGTGGGAGCAGTGGAAAAGAGTACTTGACGGCAAGGTATTTGCAAATGGCGCGGCTTTCGTATAGAGTGAAGCCATCGGCGAAAGTCACGGCAGGGATCTTGCCCCAAGGGTGACGAGCCTTGTGTTCTTTAGACTGGTGCTAAGAGTTAGCGAGTTTCTAGACACGAGTCGGAATGTTGGAGGAAATCTCCACCTTTTGCTCTCCCTTTGGAAGGTTGAGAAGCACCAAATCGTAGTCCGTAAAGCCGCCTTCAGCAAGGGTCAGTCGGACACGGTCTGTATTTGACGACCCGCGACCGCCATAAAGAGTAAATGCTGGCATTTTCAAGCTGGATAAGAGGTTCGATGCGAATTGGGGAGTTCTTCTGAACTTTGACATGAGAGTTTGAGGGAGTGGGGATTGGAAGTTCAGCACCTCCTGCTATATATGCCGACATCTCGTCGGAATCAGGACCTAGTGATAACTCCGTCGAACTGACGGATTCTTGCTCTTCAAGACAGTGTAGACTCAGAATCCCTTCGGTTGCTGTTAGACGAGATCGCCCGGCCTGGAAAACAAAGAAGTCCGGGTGGGTCAATACTGCCTGCTCATTGGTCTGTTCGCTCTCACGACCTGATCTAGCTAGGGCTGACCTTCACGCCTCACGGTAATGTCGACCTACGTAAAGTTGAGTCCATTTCGACTTCCTCTTGAAACTTCCACTCGTGAGCTCTTCTGGTTCGTCAGCTCGTATTTCTTCCTTCTTAGCATTTATCCCTTTCGGATAATTCTCCTTTTGTGACAAGTTTGAAGTCTGACTACCGCACCCCGACCGTGACCCCATCTCCGCGCATATTCCAAGGATGGCTGGACATCAAGATGTTGTCACTCGCAGAAGAAATACACAAGGGAGGACTAAGGTGAAAACTGGTTGTAAGACTTGCAGGTCAGTCAAAGTGGGCATTTGTCCTTCCCAGCCCCTACCACAAGAAGTGACCATGCTCACTTCGCAATAGAATCAGAAGGATCAAATGTGATGAGATCAAGCCATTCTGCAACAGATGTAGATCTACTGGACGTAATTGTGACGGCTACGAGTCCTCGTTCAAATCCTGGGAGACACCATCTATCAGTAGTGTTCGTGCATCATTGAGCGACAAGTCAAATACCAAGTCACGACCCGTGCAGCTGCCAGTCACTGGTGTGACTCCTCAAGATATCGACCTGCTCAATCGGTACTTTTCGACCAAGACCATACTCGATATCAATATGGAATGCCACGAGGAAGCCAGTCAGGTCCTCGAAGCCAGCTTGACGGATCCGTCGATACAGCATGCAGTCTCGTCACTAAAAGCCCTCCGACAAGACCTCGAGATATCTGGTGATAGCTCTGAATCAATCACTCGGCCCAGCCCGGCCTTCAGCTACGGTCTCCAGCAATATAACATGGCTCTGGGAGGTTTGGTATTCAACATGTCATCACCGAGCTCTAGCACGCTGAAGTCCGCTATACTTTGCTGCCAGATCTTTATCAGCATCGAGCAAGTACAGAAAAATTACTCTGCTATGGCTCAGCACGTCATCCGAGGTCTCAGGATCATGCACGCTTACGGGGCAAGGCCTTGCCTTGTTAATGGGAAGCATTTGATACCAGCAAATAATGGTCAATTGCCCTTTTTGGATGTCTTCATCATCAAGCTGTTTTCTGCACCGTGTAAATTTGCAGACCCTCCAGCAGAAGACGACGCGGGTGGCAAAACTTCATCTCTGCCTTTGGAAAAATCTCATGAAGAAAGTCTCGAGTCTCGAAATTTTCGTATAATTTTGCCGGACATGAGGACAAGGCTCACAAGAATTGCTGCGCTGACACTTGAGTTCCTCGATAAAGTGTCACACGTCGGATCTGTAGAGGCTGCTCTTAGACTTACAGCCGAGAAATCGGCTTTGCTGGCCTCCTTAGCCTCGTGGCTCAAAGATCTTGAGCTTGTTCAAATGAGACCTGAGCCCATCTCAGTAACTTTCTTGCGCATCTTTCATCTGATATTGAGAATCGTGCTTTTGGGAGCCCTTGACCGTTCGTCAAATACAGATACGGGACTGCAAACGGAGAATGACCGATTGCAAAGCCTAGCCAACGACGTGGGCGAGAAAGTCAAGACTTATGTAACATGCGAAGGCAAAGGTGGTTGAAGGCGATCCTCCATACTGTACGACAAATTTGCGGTGGTATCGTCATCCACGGTCTTTGCTGGCTCCCATACGGTCGATGGACCGGGCGGACTGCATTCGGAGACCAAAACTCACAGCGTAGTATGATTCTTGGAGGTAGTTACGAAGAGGAACCCGTCAGTAGGAATCTGATGCTACTTCCAACTTCGGCATGCAAACCGAACTGACCAATGAGCAGCAACCTCTAAACTTGGCCCACTTGTGGTGGTCTGCTCCGGGAGACTGCTCAACATTATATATTGGACACAAGGCGCTGTCTTGCTGGTACAGACCATCCCGGACTTACCCCAAGGTCAAGCAGACGAGTACTCAAACCACATTTATATCATCAGCGATCATGCACTTCCTCCTGCTCGGCGCTACTGGGCGGACGGGCAAGCATGTCGTATCTGAGTTGCTCTCCCAGGGCCACACAGCCGTCGCCCTCGTACGCACCTCTGCCAGCATCGACCCTCGTCCTGGACTGACCCTCGTCACCGGCTCGCCACTTTCAAAGACAGACATACGCAGCGCTATCCTCGCAACTCCTTCTCTATCGCTCTCAGCAGCAATCATCACACTGAATACAGTCCGCGAGTCCGACAGTCCTTTCGCAGCTCAACTGTCGCCTCCTCGCTTTTTAGCCGACTCATGCGCCAATGTCTGTGAGATTCTGGAGCAAGTCGGTTGTCATCGCATCGTCATTATGTCAACTGCAGGTGTCGGGGACTCGTGGGGTAAATTGCCTTTGTTGAGCAAAGTTTTCATGAGTTGGACCAACATCAAGTATGCTCTTGACGATCACGAGCTTGTTGATAAGGAGATCCGATTGACGGAGATGAAATGGACTCTCGTCAGGGCCGTGAGACTTCAATTCGAGGAGGGGAAGTCGGCGCAGACAAAGTCAGTAAGAACGCTGGGAAGTAGTGGCGATGGAATGAGCATATCTGATACTGTGAGCACTGCTAGTGTGGCCGGCTTCCTGGTCAAGGTGGCTGTTGAGGGACTCTTCAGTAAGACCGCGGTGGTTGTGGCGAACTGATAGGGCCGTGGCTATTGGGAACTCCGTTGACGTCGGTTCATCACGTCAGGTAGACCTAGGAGGGTTGAATTGTAAGAATCAGATGAAATCGGGTATGAGATATCAAAGAACAGCAGTCAGAAGAAAGAATTTTGAGCCAGTATAGAGAATCATCAACATATTTCAGAGAGCTAAATTCCCCGTCCGCGAGAGTAGACAAGCGTGTAACAAGGGAGGAAATTACCAATCTCTGTAAGAGGCCGATCAGACATGATGTAACAAGTTACCTGCTGTCTGCTCACAACATCCCTTTATGTTTCGCATCCAATCAGGCCCAACTTTGGGCTTGAAATCCTCAGAATGGGAGTTTCTAGCAACGGGACTGATAGCAGAGACCGGAGAGAGGCCCAAGAAAATACCGGATGTGACCTTCTTGTGCTTCTCTCTAAGACCTTACCCTCAAAATTTGGTATTTCTGGGAAGGTAATCTCCCAAAAGTAGTGGCTGCCGCATGGAACGTCCAAACCTGAGCAGCAACTCAAACGAGAATCAACATCCGGCACAGTGCTGGGTGCCATATCTTGGTGGCCCGATAGGGAAGGTATCTTAGAAACCCCAGGCTGATAACGCACGGCATATGCATTCGATGGAATTCACATGCTGCCAGACCGGGTTGCCTTCCTAGATATAGTCACCGCCGACATGAAATGCGCATTGATCACTCCTCGCTGCCATCTGTAAAGGTCCATCTCAAGCAACCTTTTGCAATGTGCTTTGTTGATTCGCAAGAGTCTACATGCCTCGAGGTTCGGGGATTTCGGCCTCATGACAGGTGGAGGCTACCTTATAAAAGATTCTTCGGCCGTCCGATAGCTCTAGTCAGTCTGAAGGTCTATTGAGCTTTGGACCTGGGACTTAGCGAGTGCAGCGCACCTTATTGCTGCAGAGTTGATACACGTATTGCACCAGACTGCAAAGTCGTTCGTAGGCGAGAAGTGGTTGTTGAATTTCCACCTTCTGCTTCGGATCAAGGTACAGTAGGAATGAGCCGAGGCGAGTGAGTCCTAGCGATACAGTAAAGGCTTGGCATCCCTTATCTCACACATCTCGCTATCTTCCAACGCCCTCCGCCAGACCTCAACAAGACCAATCGTTCTCGATCATTATTTGTTGCAGCGCCAGTCTTCCAAACGCAATGAAGCCTCCGAGATGCTCGCTACCACATATCCTATGGCACTCCAGATCATATCTTACTCAAGGCGATCTGCGCCATGTTCCACGAAGTGCCACCCGAAGGAACATGGCGAGCTGGCGGAATGCCACCCGGGTACCTTGACCTCCTTGCCTCGCGGTGACTTACAGTAGTTCTGTACGGTCTTTCTATAGGTCATTGAAAGTCTCACCCGTCGTGAGGAACATTCTGAGCGGCATGCATACTGCATGTACCTGGCTGGCCTTTCGCGCATTCCAGAGACGGCTGAAGCTCCTGTTTTGTCCAAGGTCCTCCTTGTCGATATGCCATTCTGGATAAGCGGGCGTATGTGACAAGAGATCGACCTCCACTTCTTTTTCTATTCGACGGGCTTCATGAAATGGTGTGAGCCACTATTTGGCCTTAGTTTAGTGCCATCACCAAGCTTTTGGAGATCGGCACTGCCATTCCATCACTTGAGATAGTTGAAAGCTAGATGCTGAATATGGTGTAGGCTCCGATGCAACCCCGCCGCTGCCCGCGCCAAACATATAGTTCCGGAGGGGATTTATCTGGGGCTTTCCCTCTACTATACATCCCCAGTTTGTATCGATAGACTTCGCTCTTGGAAGTATCCTAGTAATGGACTCGACAGAAAAGTCAATGTATGTCTCAGGAGAGTCGGAAAACGAAGACGTGGGCAAACAGCAAAGGATTCTCTTTTTCACAAGCAGTGAATACGGACAGGCGAACGTTATTCTTGCAGTCTCGTACGAGCTGCTCATACTTCAAAAGTATGAGGTTCACATCGCATCATTTGCACCTCTCCAAAGAGTATGTATTGAGAGATGTCAGACTTGCCATTTCTGAATGTCCAAGGACTTCTGAAGCAATGTCCAATCTCGTCCTCATACCAATAAGTCTTGGTGCAGCAATGACTGACTCCTCTCTTACATAGCGAATACATGAGCTCAATGAGTCCCTGCCAAAGACTGTACCTCCCGCTGCCTTTCACGGCATCGCAGGTCCAGCGGCTCTGGATGCACTCACTGCTAAAGATGAATTTATCGGGCCATTCTCGCCCGGGATCAGAGGTGCTCTAGACACATACAAATTCACGTTGCCTGCAATGGCCGATACATGGTCTGAGTCTGAGTACATGTCGGGCTACCAAAGCTGTTTAGACATTGTTGGTTCGGTTGAGCCTGACATTATCATTGTGGATCCGCTCATGAGCCAAGGTCTGGAAGCATGTAATACACTTTCACGAAAGCATGTCATCTTGAGCCCAAATACATTTCTCGAGCTCTTACGCAAGAAGCAATCGCTCTTCTCACAGCTTTTCACAATACCTACGTGAGTTTGCCTAGCAGCATCAGGAATAATTGGCTAATCACCTTCTAGAATTGCTTCAGGATTCCGATATCCAGTTCCATGGCACCTAATTCCCGCCAATATTTACCTCAAGCTAGCATTAATTTGGTTACTCGTCACTTCACCGAAAGTCAGAGCACTCATGCGGTACCGCAAATCGAACAAACTGCCCAGTCTACCTCCAGTCTTCAATATCTGGCAAGAGGGCAATCATTACCTGCTGCCATCAGTGCCGGAGACCGACTACCCTTGTCGCATCCCGTCGAACGTGACTTCATGTGGACCAATTCTCCTTCCTGTTACACCAGTATCAAGTCAGGACCCGGAACTTCTCACGTGGCTGCAACATGGTCCAACGGTACTTATAAATCTTGGTAGCCATGTCCGGATGGACGATGCCATGGCGCGAGACTTCTCATCGGGTCTGAAAATACTACTGAACAAGAAGCCTGGCATCCAGGTTTTATGGAAACTCAAGACATCCGGAGGCTTAGCTGTGTCGTCTGACGCCAAATCGGGCAGTGGCTTTTCAGGAACAGGTCTGAACAAGGGATCTCTGGGCTCCATTTCTGCAGAAATTGTGGATGGCAGGGTTCGAATCGTCGAATGGCTTTCAGTCGATCCTTTGGCAATCCTCCAGACAGGTCTCATCGCATGTTCTGTCCATCACGGTGGCTCAAACTCATTTCACGAGGCTCTTAGTGCTGGGGTTCCGCAGATTGTTCTTCCTTGTTGGCTGGATACACTGGACTTCGCCAACAAAGTGGAATGGCTAGGTATTGGAGTCTACGGCAGTCGAAGGACCGCTCCGAACGTCGAGGCTAGTGAACTCTCGCGGGCATTTTTGAAGGTTCTGGATGACAGTGAAGAAGCTTCACGGATGGTATCAAGAGCTCGAGAACTTGCTGATATCAGTGGCAAGGTAGGAGGACGGAGTAGGGCATGCGATAAAATCGTTGAGCTTCTCAAGATGTCTTGGTGAAAGCAGTTAATGGGTGACATTGAGGGTTGCAGGCCCTAGTCTCCGAATTCGTTGTTACATTGCGCATTTCGACTACTCTTGGACACTACACTCGGTCTTCAATAACACCATGCTTTTCAGGCAACTCTTCTGGCGGCGCCAGGTCTCTGCCTATATAAATACAGTGGAAAATGAGGCGTCCTCCATACTGCCTCGGTCTGCCCTCCGATGAAGAAATAGAAACAAGCATTTTTCTGTGCCACAGAACGCAATGAAGAGCGTGTCTCTCATAATAAATATCAGATCGAAATCAAGAGCATGAGCCGGGCCAAGATTCGAGGTCATCATTTGTCTTGGTGTTTCGTTCTTCCAAGACGCACGTGTGTTTTCTCCTCGTTTGGCTAAATTCGGGGAGGGCCGTTTTCCCTTTGGTGCCGGTTTAGGCAAATTCGATATATATTACGATCAACGTAATTCCATCTTGTGTCGAGGTTTCACGATCAGCTGGTCTAATGGGTAAATGTTCAGGTGGCATTGCCGGGGCAGCAAGTGCCGCGAGTGCTTCCAGAATCTGGGGTTGGCCATTTCACTGCGGGGCCCCTCCATATTTCTCAAGTTTCCATCGGAGCTACAAACGATCGATAAGGCAGGTAATCGAAGGCTTCAATATGCAGGAAGTAAATTGGCTACGATTGGAAGCTTCTGCTGCCGTTGTTCCGAGCTCACTGGCGGGTATATAAGTCGGGCAGTGGTACACCATTTTCAGCCTGTCTGGTACGCCCAAGTTTGTTTTCTTAACCAATATACAAATCTACTATTCAACATGAAAGTTTTCACTTCTTTTCTCACTCTGGCCGCAGTAGCGCAGGCACACTACGATTTTCCCGCTCTGATCTCTGGTTCAACAAAAACGCCTGCAGTAAGTGACTTCCATTAAGCACCATGAATTCTCTCTAAATCTCTCATCTCCGCATGCCATGAGCATGCGTGCACGCTCACATCTTATATGCTCAGCCAAATCTATACTCTACTAACGATCCGAACATCTAGTGGCAATATGTACGCCAATGGTCTGGCTCACACACCTACAGCCCAGTGGTAGACGTCACCTCAAAGGATATCAGATGTAACGTCAAGGGCGATTCAATCTTCGCACCTGGCACTCTCAGTGTGACTGCTGGGTCTACAGTTGGCTTCACATCAGATCCACCTATCTACCATCCCGGCCCGCTGCAGGCCTACATGGCGAAGGTTCCAGCAGGATCAACTGCAGCAACGTGGGATGGGTCCGGAAGTGTTTGGTTCAAGATCTTCGCCCAAGGTCCGAAGCTCGGCGGGCAGGCATTATCATGGCCTTCGGACAGTAGGTTGGCCTATTCAAGACTGTGCACTGGATGAAGTCCTAATCATTTGGTAATAGGTGCTGCGACTGTAACATGGAAAATACCAGCGTCCACCCCAAGTGGTGAATACCTTCTGCGAGTTGAACATATTGGTCTCCATTCAGCATCAGCGGCTGGTGGTGCTCAATTCTATATTTCGTGCGGACAGATCAATGTCACCGGTGGAGGATCTGGTACCCCTGGACCACTAGTTTCATTTCCAGGTGCCTACAAGGCGACCGATCCGGGTTTGATGCTCAATATTTATTACCCAGTGGTGAGAATTTTATTAGTGCTTCGCCAAGGTCTTGTGCTAATTTTTCTTCAGCCAACATCCTACACCCTACCGGGACCTCCAGTATGGACTGGTTAGGTAACGAGCGGCGACATTCAAGCCTTCGAGGGGCTGAAGATTTTGAAGTGGGGAGATGAAGGACAAAGCAATGCCTCGTTAAGATTGGGACTCTTCCCATAAGAAAGCCGGCTACGGGCTCAGAATGAGGACATGACTGAAAAGTGATGGACGATCATTTGCCAACACTGTACATACTTCCTCATAACATATTTTCATGCATGTGTTCTTTTCTTCAGAAGCTGCACGATGTTACTGCCCTCTCTCGTTCTCTGCTCCGTACTCAACACAGAAAGTGAAGAGAGGATGATTGAGAACATACAAGTTCCTAACCATGGCTGTGCTGGCCACTGTTTCTCTCAAGTCCCAGATTCGAAGTGGAACCTGAGCAATTTTAATGCAATTTTATGCTATTCTGCCTTTCCCAAGGGAGCTGAAGCACGAGCAGAGCATATCCAATGGATGCCAACCACCTCGATGCAGACATTTCTCACATCTATTCATGCTCTGTGAGCTGAAGGTAATGCAATCATCGCAGTCTTCGACATCAAACCCGCCAATGGCCCGATGGTGCCTGCACATAGTGGATTCCTTGCTGCGGTGACCACAGCGGTGGTAGAGTATGACCTGTCTGCACATCTGGGCAAAGTGGTGGTTGTAGCTTTGGCTGCTACTTGGTGTGTAAATGTAGTGGTATCAGTGGGGTTATTGCAGGAGTGAATTGCATGGAAGTGGTGAAGGTATGTCAAGGTATTTGTAATAATCATCATGCATGTTGTTTGGAGGACTGTTTGATGGAAGACAGCTGTTGCGGGCTGTTCATATTGGAGGAGTAAATCAGAGGTGTACAGAAATTAAGGAGAGCTATGTCTGAGCTGCAAGACAGCAGAACTCTCATTGACCCTGAGTGGGGCAATACTGTATGTCAATCTCTCTAGTGGTGGCTGGTATCACTTTCAAGCCCCTGGCTAACGAAAGGAATTCTGATGTCAATTTTCTTCGCATTGCTTTTATTTCCAGTATGGACAGGAGAGGGGAGAGAACTGAGCGGCCACCACTTTCAGTAGGAATGCATAGCACGAGGAAGTAAAGTAAGCTCAAGTAAGTCAAGAAGAGTACCTTATCGACGTCGGACGCACCATTCGTCGAGAACAGGGAGACTTGGAGGTAGGACCTCATCATCTTCGGGATCTTCGAAGACCCGAAGCTTTTCGAGGATACATGTTAGATCTCTAGCTCTCTCGCTCATAATGTGCGTCGCCCATGCGCCCTTGATAGCTGATGATCTCGCCCGCTTTAGCTCTGCTTTTGCCTTAGCCTGGTCTCTTACTTTCAAGTAGAAAAATAAGAACTGTTCGCTGTAAATCCCTTTGGAGATTATGGCCACTTTTGGTTCTGAGACGGGTGCCGGCAAAGGCGTTGGTGAAGCAGTTGGAGAGGAAGCAGGACTAGAAGAGAAATCATTCTTGAACCACTTCTTAGTAAGCCTGACAGAGTTTTGTCGCTCCAATTTCAAGTCTGCTTTATGGAATTTTGTTCTATCATGAACAGCAGCGCAATTTGGGCAGAGTCCAGAGGCTGTCGCGTAGACGACAATCGTCTTCAGGCAGTCATTCCTCTCCTGGGCCTCATCACCGGGCGCAACACTGCGGTGGTTGTCTTGCTCGCGCGCACAGCGCTCTGTATGTACTGTCAGATCATCTTCATACCGTCGGATACATCCACATCCACGCATGAGTACTTTGTATGTCCTGCAGGGCAAAGTTGCGCTGCTGGGGCTACGGGGTGGCCACCAAGCAGGTAAAGCTGTAGGCGAGACATCCACGGTGATAGACATGATGATCTGGCGAGATACTGGTTGTGGGCTCATTGGATCTGGTGGCTGGCAAAATGCAAGCAGATGTACAGGCTGGCGCACAACTGCAGTAGAAGCCATTGCCTTGTATGTATCGCTGGCTTTCCTTCCTGTTTCTCTAGAATGTACAGCATTCGCAAGTCTGAGACAGGTACCTTAATGCTTTTATCAATTCTCTACTCAAAGATTATGTGGGCATTCTTTGTTTTGGATTATTGACCATTGTTAGATTCTTTGTTGTCAAATTTGCCTACGGCTAAGCCATTGAGGGCTGGGCAACAGAAAGTAGCATCTGCAAAATGCAGCTCGTAAGCAAAACAATCATTCAATTACACCCTTAACTGAAAGTAGGGGATCCTAAATTCCACTCCTCCGTATGCATTGCTTTTAGATGTCTGTATATCAGTGGAAACAATGAAAGCACATTTAGCTCGCGCTGCGGGAGCGGTCGTCCGTGACTTTGTGGGCGCTAGGAAGATAGTGAACACTTGACACGAACATTACTTTCCTGTAGAATTCCCATTGAACACAAATAGCTTGTCATTGCTTATAACACGGGGATTCAATTTGTGAACAAAAGGGTGTGGTTTATTAATACTGCCTACCACTAAGCGAGCGAAACTCATGGTGGATCATGGAACAACAGCTAGAGTGACTGACACCGCCGTGCAGTAGCTTAGATCGAATGCTAAAGGCGCTGTATGGTCCCGATTTTACCCCTCTGCTCTGGCCTCGTGCGGATTGCTACCCTTCTTGCATCGGCTCCTTGTCTGGTGGTTGACGAGGAAGCGGCAGCGGGCATGTGATGACACCGGAGGAGAGAAGAATCAGTGAACAGCAGAAGAGTCTGCAAAGCAGCTTGCAAGGCATTGTGAGTGATATAAAATACTTTTTACATGTTTCCACTTGGTCCATGTTACAGTTTTGTGCAGCAGAACTGACTCTAATGACGATGTTGCATAGGGACGAGCCCGATTCTAGTCGCCAGAGGCGAGAAGTAGAGATCGATTGAAAACGAGCAGTTATCATGAATTGAGATGAGATCTAAAATGTGCTTCAATTGTCTTTTTTCGCATAGCTAGATTACAATGGATGAGGATTACCTAGCAATTCATTTCATTTGATTTATATTGAGATGAGTATTGCGATTTTATTCCCCTCGTTTCACGAGCGTTGCAAGGTACACCGAAAATTGTCTTCGTAGAAGCTTATGGGAACCAAGACTGTCAGACCAAAAAATGAACAGGTGTAATGGCACGTTGTACTCTGATGTTTCCCTCTTGCTCATTCCTGCTTGCGCACCCACTGGTACAGAATAGCCCAAGATTGTGGTCTAGCCACAGCATCGAAGTGAAAGAGATAATAATTACCATCTTCAACCACCACGAGATTAAAGTCGGGAGGAGACTCACCTAGAGACGCCAGATATGCGTCCCACGCATTTGTGATCTGCGCGCCTCGTTCTCGCTGGGCAGCAGTCTGCTTTGCGATTTAGATCTCCCACCAAATTTTACTTCGTAGCCTCACCTCAGCTTCAGGGATATCAAAATGCTGTATGATACGATTCTCAATTGGAGGTTCTTCACCTGGAAATTCCTCAATATTTTCCTCGCAAACCGGGCACAGGCCTCCATCATCTCGTAGGTGAATTCCAGTTCTTCGCATTCATCTGAGCTGCCAGAAGTATTTTCACATTCGGAGCAATGAACTGCTGTACGTCTTTGCCATGGTGATAATGATGTTGTGGAACAACCTCTTAGCAGCGAAGTATACTTTTAACAGGGCTTAAATTGTTTGCTGGAAGTTGCTGCTCAGTCACGCTAGTGGACAAGGTGAACCGGACAATGCCCTTTGTTGTGGTTGTTGTTGACCAACTAGATTTATTGAAAGAGACTTATGCATCTTTTGTTGCTTTGTCCAGGACAATCTCTTTAGGGTATTTCATTTGATTTGATAAGAACTAATCGAGTTCTCTACATTCGATTTCACTCGATGTCATTCAGAGGATAGATACTCCGGTAATTCGGGGTTCAGGTCGCGCTCGAGTGAACACTTACCGAGGGAGACCGATAGCTAGATGTCAATCCTCGAGTCACTTGTGCATCTCAATCTAGCTACCGAAACAGTTGTACAATCCACCATGTATGATGGTAAGCAATTCTCCTCATCTTATCAACTGCGTGGGTACACGGAGTGCCCGAAGCAAGTCCCCACGTTAAGCGAGGGTAAACAATTCCCGGGTCAAAACTTGATCATTCCACGATTTGTTCCAGTACAATTTAGTTGGAAGTTATTTGTCAAAAGGTGGTTTTTATGGAACTCACATACATCTAGAGATTTTCGAGGTCGGAACATTGAATCAAGAACAGGCTTGTCTTTATCATATTCAAATCTACATCTACTCTCATATTTAGGGGTACGGTGTTTTTGGCACGATGAAACTTCACATCCTGAACACGTAGATATGATTATGAAAACGTAGACTTTTGACTTGATTATCAGGGTGAGTTGAACCACTCTCATCTCGTCTCGTCTGCAGCTAATTTTTCCCTCGCCTACCTCATTCAAGGAGTCAAGGCACTACTGCTGTCTAGTAGATTTCATGGAGCAGGCCCCAATCGCGCGACACTGGCTTACGGACATCGACACTGGCATTTCCCAGCTTTCTCTCGTAGATAGGGCTTGCAGTAACTGGAGGAGGGACTGTCTCAGTCTCAGAGGTAGAGCTGCACCATCCAGGGTGACTGAGGCAAACCATACATTTCGTCTTATCGTGAGTGGCAGGATTCACCATGACAGGCGCGATTTTCTCCGCCTCAGAACGTCCGCCAGGTATAAACTCAACAATCAGCTCCGCGCTGTGACTTATTTTTGCTCTTCCCTTCGAAGTATCCTCGGTCTCGCAGCAAGTCACGATCTTGAGATTCCCATTGGATTTGTGCAAGATCTTGAGATCGTAGACCATTCCATCCTCGGTAGCTCTGACATTAGGCTGCTGGTCTAGTAAGCCCACATCCAGGATTCGTAGAACATGATTCTCCCACGCCGTCTTAATCTCTGAATGACGATGTCTCGCTACCGCTTGGGCCGCCTCCTCGGCCTTGATTCCTTGGAGAGCAATCTCGCGCTCATAGATCATTTGCATCGTCAGCGGTTGAATCACTGGTACGATGTTCTGCCAATTGGGTTGGGGGAGGGGCGCCATGGGGTAGAGCTGTCTGAAAGCTATGCAATTGTTGCATTCGAGTTCCTTAATAGCCCAGATGAGTTCAGTGTTTTCGCAGAGCCGAAAGCTCTCAACTGGGGCGAGATAGTTCGTCGCTGTGCTTTGATGGCGGCCGCAGAGTTCGTTATGAATGTTTGGGCTATGAATACATCCACATGTCAGATACAGGGAAGACACCCTTTGGCAGGCGGCGCGAGTCGGAAAAATCGGTGCCCACCAATTTGGAAATGCCCCTGCGTCCATGACGAACGTATTTGTCGACTTTTCATACTTTCCGGTCGCCATGATATGGGGTTAGGGGATAATATCTCCGTGGTGTCTGTGAGAACAGTATGTAGTGACAGGTAGAAGCACTTCACGTGAATGATGGTGCCTGTCCTGAGGATGGTCCAGAAAGCGACATGCTGTGCGATATATACATCCTTCATCGACTGCTGTTCCAATATTTCCCGAATCTGTTTGAAAGTTCGATCATGTATGGCATCAGGTCGCGGTAGTTGGACGTCTTTGAAGATTTCAAAAGGCTGGTCTGAAAGTTTCTTTGAATGGTCATTCATATCTTGAACAAGTTATGGTAAGTTGCTTGTGCGAATCGTCTCAAACAAAGACACCGGATCATTCCCGACAATGTGCCCTGTAAACTCTTTATGGTTAAATGTAAAAGTTACGACACTAGTGAATGTAACCAGTGTGTTACAATATGTTTCAAGAATCGTGGTCAGGTGAAGGAGCGAAAATTGGTCCGACGCTTCGTCAATGCTGCTTTGCAGGGCAGATCAGAGCCTGAACTCGGTATTAAATGTTTCCGAGACAACATGGCGCAAGTCATATTTAAGGGCTCGATGGACTGGACTGATTGATGGCCACCCTGAGGTACTCCAACTCCGGTGGCATCTGTCGGTTTGAGAGACATTGCGAGGCAAATGTCTGGGTCCGAGCGGAGAGTAGCTTCACCTTCACAGGTGGCATAGAAGAATCTACGGAATCCAACTGAGATATATGTACGTCAATTTCTTCAAATATTTTATTGCTCCACGGCCAGGCAAGCTGCTTCTAATAGGAAGTGCTCAATTTATGCGCGAGCCGAGAACTCAGGGGCACTGCTCATTCAACTACAAATTTTCTTCATAGTTCGCGGAGTAAGCATTACTAATTACACGTTTCACAAGGAACTTGGGAGGATATGAAATGTCTCTTGTTCGATATCACAATGGTTATGCAGCTTAGATAGACCAAGGTAAATTGCAGTTTCTTCCCCTCGCTAACCATCAAAACAAACCCCTGTCAGACCTCACTAGGTCAAAACCCCAAGGAGCTTCTAAGTCCAGCCTAGACAAACCCAGAATAATTACTATCATCCCACACCGGCTCCCCATACCCCGCCTCATACGGCGTTCTTTTCTTGACCAGGTTAAACCCCTTCCGACACGGCGGGCAATCCTTTCTTCCTAAACACCATCTCTTCATACACTTGATATCAAGAACACATCCACACGGCAGCCTCCTCGAATGTTGATTACTCGCTTTTCTGGTACATATGACACAGTACTTCTGCTCTCTCTTCAGGAAACCTACTTCAACAGCAACGAGGAAGGCGTTAGCGCCACAATCCGGATCGTATAAGAATGTGCTGTGTGAAAGGGGTATCCAGCTCAAGTTCTTGCTGCTGGTGTTTGTGAAGCTTGGTGGACCAGCTCAGGAGGCGGGCGGACGCGAAGGCTTCTGTATCGAGGGACTTTTACTGCAGCCAGTAGACACGGCGTCTAAGGATTTCGGACTCATGAAGTGCTGTTCGTTCTGAGCGTTCGGGGAGCAGACTGTCGCAGGGAATGAGGATATATTGCGCAGGATACTGGCAGCCGCACTTACCTGGTACGAACGATATGAATCTGTGCAGGTCTCTACACCTAGGTTGTGGGTGTGGGAGCTGCGAGCCAGACTTGGGTGTCATGGGGAGAGTGGAGCAGGAGGCTGCCCGATAAGTATACGGCTATCATGAGAGTTTGCGTAGTCATACTCTTGTCTGTAATGAGCGCAGGACCTGTGGTGGTTAGCGAATGTCAGTGTATGACTGTAGTCTTTATAGAAGTCGATTTTGATCCCACAACACATAATTTTGTCTAGCTTGTCACCTTGCGAGCATGTTCTGTTCTGCTGAGATTCCTTCATCTCCTCGCAAGTTGGCTTGCGAGAGAAGTTGGGAGCCATTGCCTGTGTAACTTACCGAGTACAGACTTGAAATTTGCAAACTGACAAACTTAGGGTCATACATAGTGCGGAGTATCCTCTTATACGTAACAATGCATTGTGAGGAGTTGCAGGTCCGTGATTGTCCAGGTCTTTGGTGTCTGTTAATGAACAATCTAACTAGCTCAACGCACCTCTCTCTATAGCAATTCTGCATGTCTGTCCTTGCTGTGAAGGCACAATGGATACCAAGAGACCATAATGAAAAATTGTAATGATATATTAATAACAACAATGACAAGCGATGCTCAATCGGGAATGTTATTGGTCTTGGCTGTATATTCCTATTGGTAGTCCGGGCTTATCTAGTCTCTTTTCTGTTGTCGCTGATGACGGGCATTGAAGGAAACGACAGGATCATTACGATCACCTAGATCCGGATCGATGTTCGCTGATTGATACGGTTTTCAATCCAAGATTTTCGCTTCATTACGTTGGAAGCGACGGACAATCACTTGCGTCCAATGCAAGCGAGAAGAAGCATTAGCATCTTCATGCTCGCGTCTCGGTCGTAACATGTCGAACAGAAAAATCAATACATATGATCCTGACGTGACCGTCATCTCCACAGCAATACGAAGTTCTAGAACCCAACCCTAGCTCATAATATATACGCGTCAGCAGCGCTGAAGTAATCATGCATTACGGGCCAGGCCATCAGATGTTATTGTTGAGAATACGAAGCGAATAGTCTTGAAATCAAGCCTGTCAAGAAGAGCATGCAGCGCGGTTGCAATTGTGGTCTGGTGCTTCCTCCATCTCGTCTGGACTCTTTCTCGGAAAGACTTTGCGAGATGGGGAAGGCTAGAAAAGCTGCAAGGCTGCGTGTGAGATGCTGACGGTACATGAATATCTCGCTCTGATATCGGATTACAAAATTTCCGTACCAAAGCAGATTGGCCTATCGGCATGCGAGGAACTTGCATGACCTACTTCAAAGTAAGACCCTAGAAGTATATAACAGGATTAGTGATAAGGTAGGTGACTTAGCCTCTTTAAATCCCTGAAGCGACCCAAAAAATTATATTTTAATATCATTTTAATATTTCAAGTACCCTTTTCACTTTGGCTCGGTTGAGATTTCGGTCGGATGTTTGCCGAGGGTATCTCCCTCGGGGAGGACATCCAAGACAGTTGGGGAGCTCTTTTGCCGAAAATGGAACCCCGCGAATGCGGGGTAGATCATTACTTACTCAAGGGCTTCCTTCGTCCGATTTTGGTGCTGAGACTGTCATAAAGTTTGACGTCTATGACAGCTATACCGAGTATTTTTCGGGGACGCTCGGAAAGATAGGGTTGCATTCATGACTTGGTTACTTTGAGTTTGTGCCCAAAGAGGGCATGATAGTTTGGGTATAGGGAGGTTGTGGTTGAAGGGAAGACATCGTGTCGAGGCTAGAGATGGCTTGCTTCCAATGACAGGAAAGTTGGAGCAGTTCGCACGGCACAGAAGAATAAGAGTTCGAGTCTAGAGAACAGCTCGCGAAGGGACTCCGAATTGCCGTTGAAGATGAATGCACCCCAGACGGAACCCTGAATCGTGGCTAAGGCTTGGGAGGAGCTGAATCACCGGAATATTCCCTGAGACATCCAGCTAGTAAACAGAACGGAGTGTACTTGGAGATGCCTAGAAGTTACCGACAACAACTCCCGAAGTTCGGAGGTAGGATCACTTTCTTGAGGGACAACGCCGGCGCCATATCCTAGTGTCCAGCATAGATCTGTAGTTGGGATAGAGTATCTGCTGACAGCCGAGATTTTGATCTCAAGGGCATCGCATGCTCCTGTGCCCAGGATTACCCAGGAAGCTCCAAAAGCAATAATTTCGCAAGGCAATTCATTACCGTGGCAATGGTCACGATGTTGACAGATCCCGCTTGGCAAGATACTGCAAAGGAGGGCTTGACGAAGCCAATGGTGGAAAAACGAACAAGAAGAGATGTGATGTCAGGATATCCCAGGGAAAGTCGGCTATAGATTTATGAACGAGCGGAGATGACTGGGCTTTGATGACAGAAAAAAGTCATCATCATCTCAAAGCAAAACAAGAAAATGACCCAAGCCTTTGGTCTGACAACACGGAATCCTTCAGACCGGTACGCTACTCGACTGGCTTGTCGAAAACCTTCACCCCGAGCAAAAACAATCCCCAGCCGACCAAAAGATACCCCGAAGTGACATCCACGTGGGTGACACCCTTTTCCCTTCCCCGCAGTCACTTGGCGATATCTTCCACTGTTTGGACCCGGCGGACAGAATCCCGCCTCGACTGACTCGTACCTGTTGTAGAAACTCAATGACGCTGAAATGCGGGAGGCAACTTCCGGATGGCGAACCGGAAAAGAGTTTTCCAGCTCGAGTTCAGGCAAAGGAATCCAGATTTCAGCACCGAATTGCCTACACGAAGAAAACAACAAGCAAGAAAAACAACACACCACCTTCTTCAAAGCTACACCAGTCAGTCGGTGACGAGCTCAGCGATGGTTCATACAAAGTCTAATCAACATTCCCCAGACTTTATCCAAGAAAAAGTAGTTCCGACAATTAAGCATAATGGACTGGAGCTAGACAAATAGAAAATAAATCAAGAAAATTATTAGATATTCAAAATAATGCTCCTTGCAACCTCGAAGCAGAATGGATTTCGGAAATGGTCCTGTCGGGTCATGCACCTCGTCGTCATCATTCACTTCAGTCGCCGACCCCTCCAATTCGGATTACCCCACTTGGAAGGCGCACCCCTCCAACACGCAAAAAGAAGCGCCGCGGTTCTGCCACCGTCAGATACCGTCCTCAAGACAAAGAGAAATGAATTTCAGGCAGCGAGATCTTGTCCCTGACTACCTGTACCCACTTGGATCTATGAATTCATCCCAGATGCAGAACACAAGATCTCCACAATTCACGTCTGTAGAATCTGCAGATCGGAAAGGCTAGAAGCTCATGACATAGTACCTACAGTATGCAAGTCGCGGTACTCGAGACGGTAGCGGTTCTTTGAGACTTAGTTTGAGAGAAGAAGCGGTCTCAATACAAGCTTTGAAGAAGGTGCAGTAGGTAAACAATGCAGTTCATGCGAACGATGCAGTATGCGAGCAAGTATTCTATGTTTGATACGTGCAGATTTTGCAGTTGAAGATGGAGCGGTCAGTCCCGCAGCCAGCAGGAGGCCTTCTATCACCATCAGCCTTGCGGTGTAGAGGAACAGAGGACCGCGATACCCGAGTTCACCGGAGTACCCCTCCTTTGACCCTCAAAATGTACTCCAGAATATTAATTGCTTTTGCGAAGACGATTTGATGATCTCTTGCCCACGAGACCAACAAGATCCAGAAAGAGCGAATAATCATTATTGAAGCAATTACAAAGTCGGCGACTTCCACCTCATCTCCAAGACACATACCGCTCTTTATGGAAGGTACATACTACCCCTCCCCCACCACTCGTGAACCATACAGCCTTCCTCAACATCTCCAAATCATATCAGGCTAAATAGCTTCAAACCAATCCCTCCAACCGAGTACCAAAAACAACAACAATGGATACCCAATGAACCCTTCTTGCATGTAGCCAAGTCCACATCTTCCCTGCCAGCCTTACCAGAAAATACCCCTGTACATTCAGTCTCTATTTCCCATTTCGAAATCCCTTCCTGTCACATATCCCAACACCGTCTGAGAGTCTCGACCATAACATGAAATGCGCACGTAATATCTGACCGAGTCCATGCCAAAGAATTTTCATGCTGAAACCCAGCAAAGAGAAGACTTTGCACGCTGTTTGCAGATATAATGGGGGACGAGAAGAGGGTGGAGCCAGCACGAAAAAGAGAAGGGCCGTCGAGTTACAGCCTTGTGGATTGCTTTCATGTGATGAGTCTCCACTACATTCTAGATTTCGTACCGTAGCCTTGTGGCGACGGGAGAGTCCGAAGATAGTACTGTGAAGGCAAGATAATCCACTGTACTGTGTTCAGAAGATTCGTAACCTCATGATTCAGTTGAGAAAATTTCAGCTGGTAGTGCTGACCCTTACTTCCAGTCGAGTCTTTACGAGATACCCCCGACGAGAGGTCAGCCGAAACAAAACAAACCAAACCACAATCCAAGCGGGAAAAAATGCAGACCAAATATTCCCCCGCCCAGCATTGCGCAATAATGAAGCTTATCCCATTTGCAAATTATGAGACAGTGCTCATTATTGGATGACAGTTTAAGACGCAAAGGGCAACGCAAAACACCAAGTCATCTTCACCTGCAGAGATTTTCTTCCTTTCTCCGTACGCGCTCCACTACCAACCTCCACGCCCACTCTCCCTTCTTCACATGTGCCCCCCAATCCCAACTTCCAAAAATCGCCTCCACGGACCAATCACCGTAACCTCTTCACCGCCGTTATGCAAGCGCTGGCAACAGGCAACCCTCCCAGCGCACAATTTTATGCTAGGTGGTCGCTGGCCTCACTCACTTGCTTCTCCTCTACTAACGCTCCAATAAGAAATATTGTGAAAACGACTATTTATGCAAGTTGACTCAAATCCTAGAGGTAGATTTATGCGCCGTGGAATTATTATTTCTTCATATTTGGGTTGAGGTTGAGGGTTTGTAGGTATGCGCGCGCGCATCGCTCCAAGCGCTGTGGTGATGTTTGTGATGATGTTCCGACGGTTGAAGCGCTGTATTGAAGCGCTGAACTGGCGAGTCTGGCCCCTGAGTTTTAAGCGAAACCTTCTGTTCGCCCCCAAAACAAAAACATCTACCGAATTACATCGCATGCAGGTTTCTATTTCAGCTGCAGTTGTATTCTATTCTACTCTAAAGCAAGGAGAATAATTTTCAGGCTTTTAACAATTAATATAATGAATTAATCCTCAATACTACATGCCTAGGTACTTTGTACAGATGTCCCCATCCCTCAATCTGACCTCAGCCACCATCGCCTCGCCAAAGCATCATTTACGATCTCCAGACTTTCGTGCCTCCCTCGTAGAAGTATCCAATCCTAACTCATACCAGTATATATTCCTTGCTTCTCGTAGTACTCTAACATTTCTCATCCCATACCATTATCTCGTCTCGTCTCGTTTCGCCTTGAAACCCCCTCTGTACATCTGTACACCCCCGGACACTGTCATCCCCATCCCCAGTCCAGGCACTTCAACCCCAACTTCCCCGCTCCAAACAAATCCCTTCTATCGTTTAAGAAGACGCCGAATCGTCAAAATCTCACCTCGAAATGTAACATAGACAAGGTAGATGACGATAGGGGAAGGGAGTGGCTGGTCGGTCCGTCGCGCTGCAGTCAGATCAGGGTCCCATCCTACCTGTTCGGGTCAGATCTTTGCATTTTGGACTGAGGCGTAGTTGGGGTCATCTGTCCAAATTGTATTTTTATTTTTGATTCATGTTGTAGAGGGATGATTTGATTTGACCGAATCGGTGACCGAGTGAGTGGTATTGTTACGTTGGGAGGATTTCGATTCAATTCATCCGGTAAGGTCAGCGTCAGCTTTTGCTCAGCTCTCTTCGGCAGTTGGGTTTGACAGCAGATAATGGGAAACTTGGATGAAATGACTGAGTCAAAATTGATTATTAGAGCAAAGAATAGAAAGAAGCTTGTAGTGCAACAAGGCAATCTAAGTGGATGGGTCGTTCATCCGACAAGATCATAAGGAGAGGAAGGATAAGTGAGGCGAGGAAAATACATAGACGAGAAGAGTAGCAAAGTACAACTCAGCACTCAACTTCGTACAACCTCACCCTTAACGACTGACCCTCCTCAACGCCCGGCTTATATCATGTCTTTCTCAGTATCTCTTCGTTTCACATGCAACCCCCACGTCCATCACATGTCTTCTCGCGCCCAAGAAATACGTGCATTCGATTGTTGAACCTCACCACCACCATCACTAAGTCATCGAATAAGTGAACAATGGAATGAGTGAACAGCAAGCAGACCCAGACTTATAGACCTTCGACGCAGAAGAAAGTGTGGTAATACACAATCCCCACAACCAGGGTCTTCTCCTCCTTAGACATGCATCAAAACCTTCTTCAGTGTACAGACAAAAGCCCCAAACCTAAAACCCGTCAAGTCGCAAAGTCACGATAATGTACATTACCACAACCGCATCTCCCGTAACCTTAGCTATCAGCCCTCCCCAAACCGGGCACTCGTCCCCATCTCCTAAATAGCCCATAGTAACACCGCATACCTCATCTATCCACACGAAACCGCTTCATCCCGACATCCCGCTGAAGAAACCCTCCACATCACAAGCCATCATAAGGCTATCACAACGCCTTCGCGCCTCAGCTCATCCCAATGGCCGGGGAGTAATACGCAGACATCCAGCTGTAACACGAATCCAAATCACCACCGTTCGAGTCACTTGCATATAAACAGACATACATAGAGACGTGCGCCGGCAGCGTTGTACAATCATCTCATCGTACGTATCCACAAGCCATGTGTCAACACCCACGCCAAGACCTCACACCTGCACCTGCACCTACTTAGCTGTACAACACCATCGTGAACCCACCGAGCTACCCGCTCGCTGCCCGCTGCGATGCAGCACACCGCACCGCACCACTGCATAGCATAGCTGTCGTACATGTGAAGGTAGGTACGTACATAGATACATACATACATCAGAACGAACATCGTCTATCTATGACGGCGGCAGCACAGAGCACAGCATGAATGAAGAAATGACCAAGCCACCGGCGACACCAGTGTGACGGGTGTGACTCGGGGCTGTATCGCATCGTACTGCATACAAGACAAGACAGACGTGAGGATAAGTCAAGATAGTTGGATGGGTTTCATTTCCCACAATAGTAATAGAAAGAAAGGGTCGCGAGATGCGGAAGTGGAAGTGGAAGTGGTTTCAGCCCTGTAGTAAAAGGATTAGATAGCTCGGGAGGTTGATGGGATAGATGATCACAGATGTCACGATAATGCGGTGAGAGATGGAATCTTGGTATACATGCACAGGTTTTCGATTGTTTTTGGATCGCAGCTCTGCTAGCAGGGCTGGTCAAACTACTCGCTATTTTTGTGATCCTCCACAAGGTGTCGTTGGTTGATGAGACAGACCCAAACCACCTATTCTCTGCTCGCTCGCTTGCTTGTTCGCTCACTCGCTGGCTCATGTTCTGAACCCAAGTCACAAGCCGACCTCAACTATCGTAGCATACACCATGTACAAAAATAAGGTACCACTGAAACTTCAGTTGGCCCAACAAAGATCATTCCCTGGTATCTTCCGTAAAACGCCGAGAAACCCCTAATGTCAAATGAGTCCGATCAGTTCGAGACTGGGATCGAGAACTCGGTATCAAAAAAAAAACAGACACAGCAAAGCAGCTGAGATAAGTGTGCCGCCAATCTTCTTTTCCCGTACCAGACGCATGCCTTGCAACCAGTGATGGATGAAGATGCATGGTCAAAACGCCACCCATGTATAGGCCCGTTCCGCGCACGCAATGATGTGTAATCAAGAAATCATAACAATAAAAATGTCGCTGATAAGCAAATGCTGTTGCTAAAAGCAAGAGGCATGATCCTATGCCTGATACCGATGCTCCGTGGTAAACCGCACGCCTGATTCTGTGCCGAGAATGCTAGGTCGATGAATGCTGATGAGGCTGTGGAGCCGATGTAGCTTTAAGTGTACTTCTTCGTATGCTGAAGGTAACTTGATGCCAACGTATATATGTTTGCCGAATGCTCAATGCGCAATCCGTTTCCGTCCAGAATTAAATTATGCGACTGATATGAGTTGTTGTATTTACCATCCTCTAGAGTGGTATTCGCCCAATCCCTGACCATAATAGTCATTCCAGGTTGATTTCTGGGAGTCCTCCTTATCCATGAAGGCTTTCTCGGGGTATTGCTTGAGGTTGGCGACATCATGTGCTGTGTGTCTTCGCTTAAGAACTGCGTTGGCAGTCTGTGACTTCTGCTTTCGCTCCCATAGGAGGTGTTGACGAAGACTGACAGTAAGCTCGGAAGCGAGCATGTTCCGACGAGTTGTTCGTGGGGACAGAGCGAGTTGATGTGGGGTAGTGTTTGTGGTGGTTTGGATGATGGGTTGAGCTGCTGATCGGGGAATCTCGGAGATCGGCTTGAGACCCTTCTTCATCATTAGAGGAGCGGCATCATCAGAGTCTGGCGAGGCTGCGAGGGAAGGTCCGTTGGGAGATGATGTACGCGAACGGTGGAGGGCAGGCGTTGATCTCGAAGCTGCAGCGGCAGAGGCAAGAGCATTGGCTCTGTCATTCTGATGCAGCATGGTGGTGATCAAGGATCGACGCGAGGTCAAGTTCGGTCTCGAGTCGACGCGTTGGAAGAAAGTCTTCTCATCAATGCTGGCATTTCCACTATCCTCTACTGAGTCCTCCCAATCGGAGGAGTCATCATCATCGTCGATGGCACTCTCGTCAATCTCGTCCTCGTCAGACTCGAAAACATCATCGTCGAATACTGGCTCCTCCTTGATCGTCCTAGTGGCAACCTCCTCCTTGAACGAGGTGACCTTCTTGTTGTTAGAAAGCGGTCGGCTTTCGGCCAGCGCACTTTGCAGCTTCATCTTCTGTGGTAATGAGCTCTCGTCCTCGTTAGAAGATCCACCGAAGCTGAAGACGGCCTTCTTCTTCTGTTGAATCGGCTGTAGGTTGCTCTCCATGGAGTTGGTCTGCTCACTCAAAGAATCTTCACCTGAAGATCCACCAAGGGCGAACATGTTGTGCTTCTTCGGTTGTGGCCCTTTGGCAGCTGGAGCGTCGGTGAGGTCGGTTGTTGGGATGGAAGAGGGAGCGGTAAGAAGAGGGATGGACCGGTATGAAGAGCTAACATGTGAAGGCGAAAAGCCTCTGACCACACTGGTAGTGCTTCTTTCGGAGGTGGCGCTGGTCGTAGAAGATGCTTGTGACCCTTGCGTCGACTGTTCGGAGCCAGCATCCGAGGTAAAGGAAGTCTCAACGGGTTCGACGATTTCGGGAGTGGCGGATTGTTCTGGTTCTGGGGACTTCTGAACCAAAGGCGCGAGGTAAGTGTGAGAGCTAGGAGCAAGTGGCTCGAGATCCTTCTTCTCCTTAATTGTGATGACCATCTTCTCGAGGTCGTCAGGTGTGATATGTCGTTCGCGGCCACGACTTCGGCTGTTTACTGAGTCGTGTCTCTGGATTTCTGGGTGGGCGATATCGAGAGGAGCGGACGTCGAAGAAGAGTTGTCGGTATCGAACTCTAGAGCTTCTTCATCTAATGAGTCGAGGCTTCCAGAAAGACTTGGTACTTCCGTGCTGGAGTACCGACCTTCTGAGCTTCTTGATGAGATAGAGATCGCAGGCGTAGTGGCGTTGGCTTCCGATACTGGATCGCAGCAGAAAGTCTCTCTGTTCCATAACCTCCAACTCAAGTTCTCTAATCTTCGTCCCTCCTCTAATGAACCTGCGCATCTGGAGAAAACTATGTCTGAGTTAGTATATACCCTTGGCTCAATGCCATTCTATGCTCACCTGTCCACATGCTGAAGAGATTCTCGACATTTCTGGTATCAACCTTGTGGATGAGACCAGCGTCGACGGTCAAGACCGGTGTATTTAATCGTGAAGGCATGGTATATGATCTGCTCGAGCGCGCGAGCTGTTATAAGAGTGAAGACACGACTGCTGCGAAATGCTCGCGATTGACTCGCTGAGCGACTGCGAAAATGCGGAGTTTAAGTAGGCGACCTGTTTGACGGTCGAATGTAGAAAAGTGCGCGCGGTTGAGGGGTAGAAGTATCGGTGGTTCAGTTCTTTAATCGGTATCGTAATCGATAGCAGCGGCGAGATGCATTAAACGAATGCGGCGGCGTCGATGATGATGAATCGATGGGAATGTACTGGACCAGACACGGTGAGTCGATGCTGTAGAATCGTTGCACTGCTGGTGGAAGACTAAATATGGAGTCGTACTGCGTTTGTATTGTGTCGGCAGGTGGTGTTGTGGTTGTGTTGTTGGGGAAGAAGTCGAGAAGTGCAGGAAGGGCACATATGATGGATATCGCGTATGGAAGTACTGACTGGCAGGGCAGGGCAGGGCAGGGCAGGTTGGGTAACTGGGCTAGGCCCTTTGCCTTTGGCGCACTATTTGGGGTGGACCCAGGGGGGGAGTGGGGTGGGATTGTGTGATGTTTTCAAAAGGCCCGAAAGTGACTAGCTAAAAGGGGAAGTATCTAGAATGTGAGCTATCGCGAAAGGGGCACTTTATCTTAGATGCCGAATTGGGACGATGGACCCATGTCGTGATCGGGATTGCAGGGTCAGGTCGGCTCGACAGGGGAGGAAGTCTTGGAAATAATGGGGATGGGGGTGGGTTCGCTCTGGGTTGAAGAGTCAAGAGAGGCGATGGGCGTGGCCTTGCCTCGGGCTTCTTCCGATGGCCCTGTGAGCCTGTGATGATGCTTTTGCTTTGCTGTTCAGGCACCAAGTCACTGCTCAAACGGTCAGTCTTTCACACTCTTCCTTTGACCGGTTTTGTGTAGAGGAAGCGGTGTCAAGATTTCGATCAGCTGTCCATCTTGTTGTCTCCATTCCACGCTCAATCATCGGCAATTACTCAATTATACAGAAACCATCATCATTATTTTGTCACCCACTTGACCACACGCAATTGCTTCGTTTTGCTGTTCCCAACTCCCAGCTCTCAGGTACAGGCTTTGAACGCTGTGCGCAGCCTGAGTTGCGCCGCTCTTGCCTCATCCGAAGTGCTCCACAGCCTGGACCCTCTTGCTCTTTGATGTCCCGGGACCACGTGCGCCATCGAAATGGCCTCTTCCAGCCTTGGGACCTGAATTCGCCATCGTTCAGCGCACATGACCCCTCTGGACAAAACTCCGCCCTCAGGACGATGAACACGTCCACTCTATCGGCCGGTCGAGAGGATCCAGGTGTTCAACGGGAAAAGAAGAAAGGAATTGTAAGAGGGACGAAAACAAGTCCAGGTTCGCGTTCAGGGTCAGACTCTCACTCTCACTCAGTCTCATCCCTAGACTTATTAACTCATGCTCGGCTTCGGACCATTTTGCAATAATTGTTCCATGGCCAGCTACAGCACTGAGCACGGTACAGCTGAAAGCGATGCCAGAGCGTTCTGGCCAGTGGCGATGCACTCCGAACAGTGGGCATTGCTGGCTGGACCTGCTGGCAATAGCGTCGTGTTGTTCATATTTCTGACGCTCTGGCTCGTTCAATCACTGCAATGCATTGGTAACTCCAATAAAGCCAACGGAGTCAAATACGAAGTGTCGCATGAATGATGGTGAAGCAATAATGTACAGTCTCCAGTCCAGTCTGCCAGTCAATGACTCTTGAAGCACCAGCTGTGATGAACTGTGACCAGTCGTGCTTACAGCAAAAGGACTATCCTGATTCCCCGAATCTCTCTGACCGACTTGCCTGAAAGCACTGAATCGTGAAAGGCTGAGAAGTGCTGGGAAGAGAAGCGTGGGGTTTTGGCGGTCAACTCCTCCCTGTGACCGCTGTTCTGTCCGACGCTTCTCAGCCTTCCTCCAGAAACGAATAAGCCGACGGGTGTATTAGGAAGATATAATACCCCAAGGGGTAAGACGCCTCCAAAAGCCACTACCCGGCACTTCGTCTGGTCTATTGCCAATGGGGCAGCATCTCTTGAAGAGGCAGCTCAGGGCTTTGGTGGCTTCGGCGGCGCTCCAGCGCCGGGGAGACTCCCAGAGCCCCCGGTTGCACACACACACCTCCCTTTCGCAGGGCATCAACCCGAATCTTTGGAACTTCCCAGCAAGGAGCCCTGTCTCGCTTGTCGTGTGTGCTGCACCAGTCATCGTGAAGTGATGGCCAACCAGATTGGAAATCCCAGCACCATCATTTGGCTCGCCCGAGGATGAGTGAGTGTAGCCCCATGAAGATTGAATAATTGCATAGAATCCCTCTAAGAGGCTCGTCTCGCTCACACATCGTCTCTCGCCTCGTCTGTCGCTTCATTTGTCTCTCGGGTCGGCTTCATCATCCTCTCTCGCCTGCACGATTCGTGTGTGCGCCGTCTTGTGTGGTTCGGAACTCAGATCCTTTGAACCGCTCTCAATAGAAGGACCGGAGTATCGTGACCTTCTTTTCCTTACCAAACTGTCTCAGCCGGAAGAATGTATTCGCCGCGACAGCTGTCACGATGTAAAACAAACTTTTTCCGAGCCAACGGATGCGGAGAAATGGAGGAAATCAACCACGAAAATCGCTACTGGGGATGTATTGAAAACTTGCCCATCTTACGAATATTTTATGTCTCATTTTCCGCTCTCACGGATTTATCAAATGCAAGCTATTAGAATTAATGCCAATGGAAGAATCCGGGTGGTAGGACCGTTGTTGCTCTTCATGGCTTGATGGAGAGCTTCAGCGAGATCCCGAGGCTCGGACCAGATGAGGGGAACATTATTGAATTTGGGCTTCGCTTCACTTCTCGACGACGAAAACACCTCGGAAAGAAACATTTGGTGTATCGTGAAATCGATACTAGGAAGCCAAGCTTGAATACATGTGGTACCGGTACCTCTAAAAGACGAGTTCATGGGATCGAGGAATAGTAACAAGTTACAGTCGCAAATTGGCACAAGTAATGTCGTGCACCGGCTTCGTACAATCACTACACTTGGCTTGCTGCACTGCTATTTCAGTGTCCCTTTTCGGTCTTTTCTCTTTTAATTAAATTTTACATGTCTGTTTTGGATGCTCAAAAAGAGGCTGAGAAACATCTTAAAGTCTCAAACCATCAATTATGGATAAATTTCCATCTAGTCACACAGGAAGTCAGAAGACGCTTTCATCTGTCAAGCATCTATCCATTCATCAAGCAATACAAACTCCTGCCTCAAACGCCTATCCGCTCGCCAACGCATTCTTCCAGAAGCGCAACACACGACACCCGCAATTCATTCCATCACACCCTCATCGTGAAGCTACACACCCTGTCTTGTCATGTCTGTCCTGAGGGGCGGGACAGTCCCACCCAAGACAACGGGAATTACCCCAGCCTCCACCCCACATCTCATTTCCACACTAGTCCTAACCAGACACATGGAAGGCAACTCTCCGCCCTCCTGAACAGGAACGCCACGAGGTCTCCAAATAGTTCATCAACTCCAACCCAGCATTCCAATCCATCAAACAAATCCCAACAGGGCGTTTCTCCGTCCCAGTAAATAATACTGGACTACATGCATTCGTTAGTCAAACCAAAAGACCAATTACCAAACAATCAAAACCCCCTCTATCGTTACATCGTTCAAAAAGAACTCGCAAGGCCAAATCAATTTGATAGGATTTGCCGCGCACCCAAACAAAAACAATCATGTGGCTTCGCTTCTCCCGAAGCGGCCATCACTCAGATCTCCAAACCTCCAAATCCTACCAATCTCAGCCCATGTTTTGCTGATGTTATTATCACAAATGACCAAAACACAGCATATCAGCTCCGCGCATGCATGTCCTGTACCGGCACCTAGGAATCTGCTTCCCCGCCTCCCTGTCTGCCACTCGCCGTCGATCAATCTGATATGGCAAGGGACTTTGCGAGTAGTTTTTGTGACTTGTTACAATTCTGTTGTAAAATAGCTGCACCGACGTCGAATTTGATATCCACATTCCTCCCAGCCCAGCCTTAGACGTATGTGTGTCTCGCGATCTCAAATCCCGAGATCTGGAACTGCAGCTTAGGAATGTCGATTTGAATCATGCAAGTATTTTCCTTGCAGCAGTATTGATATAACTTCAAAGTCAAAATTGCCATCTCGAACAATTGATTCAGCCTGGAAGATGCCGAGAAGGTTTCCCAGCCACGATTCTGGCCGCGACAGAACCCCACGTCCCCCACGTTTCGCAATTCACCACCTGACTATCAAACGAGACCGCGAGGCACGACCCGTACCGCCTGCCTCTTCCTTCCTCCTTTCTTGCCCTCCCTCAGCCCTCATCAAACTCCATCACATCACATCACACTTCTCTTACTCAACACAAACAAATAGAAAATCAAAGCAGGACCCTTAGCATACCATTCGCTCTAAGATAAGCAAATAAGACGTCTGGCGTTAAGCTTCATATCATATCACAACCATAGAATGAGTTCCTCCTATGACAGGACGTAGTCATAAATCCTGCTCTATGAATTTCCTCATTGGCTGCCTGACTTTCCAACGAATACGGAGGATCTCATCAGGTCACAGTCACAACCCGAATCCGTTGGTTGGTATTTTTAACCACTCCCTCAACTCAAATCGTTACATACCAGCCCTGCACCCACGAACTTCGAGCCCCCTTGACGTGAAGTTCAAAGCCCCCTGAGGCAGGCAGACAGACGGACAGCCGAAGCAGTAAAGCTAGAGGTCATGCGCAGCAAAATACACAGCACCTCGCATATCAGCCTGTGCTTTCTGGCGTTTGAACAACTCATGAAACAAACCCGCTGCACTCAGATCTCCTGCTTCAAAGCAACGAACGCCAGATGAGATGGCGACATGGCAGATCGATCACACTCCCACCTCAGCACTCTATCTATGACTCCTGATGCCGTCAAAGCTTGATCACTTGCCCATTCCAAATCTGCCTTTTTTGCTTCGCTTTGATATATTTGTTCGTGCCGTACCGACGACGGCGGGGCGGATCCTCGCGCCGTGCTCGCGGTCTGTTATTGTTCGCTACCGTTCGCTATCTCATCAGGCGAGCTGGTCTGGGTGCTCGGGCTCGAGCCAGCCTTGAAAAGCGATCAGATGGGCAGCAAAACACAGTAATAATCCTCGGTTTGGCTTTGCGCGCGCCCGAGACATTTCTCTGTATGTAAGTCAAGGCAAGGCAAGTATATCGGCAATTGTGGATGGAATCTATTGATTTGCAGGCAAGGTGGGGATGAAAAAAGTATGGTGCGTGATGGACGGTCCGAGCGGCTGGTAAAGGGTCTGTTCTACACAAAGGAAGATCTGCCTGTCCATCTGCGAACTTTGGGGTTTGACAACGCAGAGATCAACTCACGCGTGACGACCTACCTACTGACAGGAGTGTGTACCCAGTGTGATTGTTGACGACAAAGACTTACTCAGTCTCAAGTTACAGTTACTCCGTCACCATCTCAACCTGGCTGTGGCAACCTGCGATACCTACATGAGCTGAACAGAGGGAGACTCCTCGTGATGTCCTGTCCAAGGTACATCACAGGAAGGGAACCTGGTGAACCTAGGAGCGGAATACATTAGATAGGGTACGAACATGTTACATGTGACTCTAACGGAGAGCGGCGAATCTGCCCTGTACAGTATTTCGTAGCGATTCTAGCGAGTGAACTCTCTGAACTGGAAAGTAACTTTCTCCAGCCTTGTCAGCAGGTTGTTATTCGGTGCTTACGCTCTTCATCCCATCAATCGGAGCAGCGCAGCTCATATGGACCCCTCGATCTCATCTCATCTCACCAGATCAGCGCGTCCTCCGAAGTCACGATAGGTGCAATCAATCTATTTGACAGCAGTCACAAACACAAACAGTGAAAATACAAATCTAAATCAGGCACCCATCCCTATCTCCATCAAGCAAGCCTGGAAAGGGGCACCCCGAGATTCCCCACGCGGCCGCCACAATGGCTATTTGTGTTTTCGTGGAGGTAACCTGTGGTTCGGGATGAAAGCCGCGGTATCGAAAAGCATCACGAGGACTACTTTGATACTCAGCCTTGCCTGCCAGCGAGCCAGCTTGCCCCTTCGCCACTACTTTGGGGGTCAAGAATCACTCAACACAACAATAGTGACCATAGAGAGAAAGAAGGGGAAGGCGAGACGCTGCAGACGAGTTACGAGTTGCGTGCGCTTTCATCCTAAGCGCCTAAAAGGATGCGGCGACAATAATCCATAGGAATAATGCTAATGAATATTATAATAAAGAGACCGAATAAGAGTACTCCCTCCCCACGATTCGGTAAAAGTCCCAAAACGGAAGACCGACATCCTTGGGTTCCTTTCCCTTGCGCCGACGACGACGACGACCCTTCAAGCCATGGCTTGCCATGCGATGGCATACCATCCCGGCCCATCACCCGAGATTCTGGACCAAAAAATCAAGAAACCTTCCATTTCGGCCCTTCCTCGAGGAGGAACGGAAAAGGGCTTCGAGTGTTTGACATCATCACTGCCACCAAGTCATCTCGAGGTCCTTGTCAAAAGTCACGACCACAACCTGATTTTGCCTGACTGTGACATCCATTTTCCATAGCTCCTCCCTCTTTCGGCCCTTTCCCGACTTCTATCCCGCCCCCGCCAACGCCCAAATCTTCTTCAGCGCAGCGCTGCCCCATGCTATGACTGCGACGTTGAAGTTTTCCCGCTCGCTCGGTCGGCGGGATAAGATGCGGAGAAGTCTGGGGGACTAGAGATGCTACTGGGGTTGGCGGATTTGACGACTTCCTTCCTTCCTTGCATCCCTTCCTTTTCTTGGTATCAATTCTTTCGGATCTATTCCTCGGCACCGAAGATGATGCAACAAAGTAGCCTACGAATTCTGAGACATGAAACAGAACAAAGTATCCGTAAAAACAGCAGATGGAATGGAATATTCTCATTCGGTCGCAAGTAACTTTATACACTTACCTCGGGTTCCACTTCTCCACTTCTCCATACGCGACGCAATCACAAGGAGCTGCAGATGTCAACGTCTTCCCCAGATCAACTCACGGTAACAAATCGACCTTTTCACATGCGTGCTTGTTATTCGTTCGGCGACAAGCCTCGTCCTAAAACACCCGAACTTCAACGGTCTCCTTTAAAGCCGACTGTGGAACTTCCCCGACTGTCTGTTCTACTGCATGACTATAACTCCTCTCAAAGCTCTAGTTTAGCATCTCTGACTATGGGATTAGCTGTAAACGGGCGTTCTCCGCCAACAGCTGTTTCTACTGTGATATCCCCGCCAGTCACAAAATTCGACATTCAAATTCGTCAATTGTCGAATTGCTGATAACGACTAACAAAGCTGGCTTGCTCAGGCTAGTTGTGAGGGAGAACGGACGTGGCGGACTGAATTCCGCCTGTACATATCACTTCACAAAAGTTAGCGCTTCATGGCTTGCGCCTGACTTTGACTTTGGCGACTCTATTCGCGCTTGAGCGCGATTAAAGTTCGTGGATGCCACCCATGAGTAGAGGGAGTAGGTGACGGCAGTGAGAGGTGGCATTTTCAAGCGACCCTTTCTGTAGGTACCCCAACATCTCGAGATCCATTTATTACTTGTCGAATAATGTACCCCGCAAACCAGCGCAGCAGACCCTGCATCGGCCAAATATCATGCTCTTTCCTCTGAAACTAAAGCGCTCGACGCTGACTTCTTGGGCAAACCAAAGCATGTAAGGCAGTATTCCGTCAGGTGGTGAATTCCATATTGGAGGAATGGGAACATCTATCAGCTGCCCAGCAGAGCAGGCGTGTGGAAATACAGCCGAAAGATTCTCCTTGCTTCCTTGGTATGCCTCCGGGCATGATATCTCAACTCTATCACTCCCTTTCTTAAGATAGACTTTGTAAAAAGGAATAATACAATATCCGTAGCTTTGCATTACCCCAGAACCCCTCATCAAAAGGCTCGTCAACTATTGTCATCCTTCATGTCCCGAACTCACGATCTCACATGCATCCCTCTCCAAGTCCCGCGGCTTGGAAGCCCCACCTCCACCACCACCTCCACACGGCATTTCCCCACACATGCCATCCCTCATCAACCTCAACAAACTCTCCAGACCACATGTGCATAACTTGGGACCTCTAGCTCAAACTCACATTCCCCAGAAATACAGAATTTAATAAATGAGAGTTCGAATCTGCACCCGAGGCAACGGCACACGTCGTGCAAAAATTCATGGGGGAGGGCCTTTATCCGCTGTCTTTGCATTCAGCCTGAGAAGGCACAGCGGCCGGCTGTGAGTTTACCAGGCCTTCTGGAAATTCCATGGTACTGTATCACCAGAGGACATCTTACAGAATACAACCTGCTTACCTCTGCCTCTTTCTCGTGATCTTTCAGTCGTCCCAGAAGTGCAAAGATCATCATCCACAGACTCTACAAACACAGCGTTGCAGCTGACAAGTACTTACAAACCTCTCCCTAAGAATCTCACCTACTATCTTATGTTATGATATGTCACTCAACCTCCCCTCCTTGCCCTGCAGGAATCGAGAAACAAACTCTCTCAAAATCTGGTACTTAGGTACCATCCGGAGGCACATACACACACACACGCAACGGAGGAAATCCTTCTTCCACTTCCTCGTGCATTCGTTTCCAAGCAGCTGGAGAACCTGGTAGCTCCGTAGCCCTCCACCAGCTCCCTCATGGTCGTCTTTACGGAAGAAAAGGTGTGATGGCTTTCTGGTAAAGGTAGCCAGGGGAAAGATCCTATTCTTCCCCGGCGCCTGTGCCGTTAGGAATTAGCCTGGGGGTGGGTGGCTAGGTGGCTCCAGGGGGTGCGGCTCGGCTCTTTCCCCTGAAAAGTGATGCGGAAGGGTGAAGATCAGGCGCTGTGCATCAAGCAAGCCAGCAAGCCTCGCGCACACTCGCATGCTCGGATACTACGCAATGATGGCAGTTTGAGAAGAGGTTGCGATAGGATGATCAGGAATAATTAAAGTCCTGATTCGGAAATGGGACTTTGAATTGATTGATTGATTGATTGATTGATTGATTGATTGATTGCTCCGTTCCCAAGTGAGTGGATGGAATACTGGATTTTGGCTTTCCGGCAAAGTTGTTCTGGATTAATTGGAAATGCTCAGCGATGAGGTTTCGGATGAACAGCCTCATGGCATTATTTACTTTCGGCGAGCCTCTCCCTGTAACCGATGCTCGATAATGCAATTTGATGAGTCGCTACGTAATCTGCATCTCATGGGTCAACAAAGATTAAATAATGCCCGTCACTGAGCTTGCAGAAATTCAAAATAATAATCGATTTCTTCAAAGAGAGATTAGACTCTTTCCGGAACATATTGAAACCCAAAAAGTCAAATCAAAATGACACTCGGACGAACTCTGCCCAACGGAAAAGCCGTTATCGATTCGAGCTTCAAAGGTCAACTGACTCGAAGCCTCACAAGCTGATCGACATCGCATCAACAGCCATTTTCTTCTCGAAACAGAATCCCGGTGTCTCATCCGAATTTCGGGACGGGCCTCGCAGCAAGCCTTGAGCCCAGCCAAGGGGAGCGTCAGCGTCGTCCGTGCGCGCAGAAGGATGTTTCAAAGCCACTTCACGACTTGAGACTGCACGACGCAGCCTGAACACAGGATGTTTCGTCCTGCGAGTCAGGTTGAAACTTTGTTGGTGTGATAGGGGTTCGTCACGATGCCATCTTCTGCTTCTCACTCGACCGCGGAAGCAAGAGCCGGTGCTATGGCAGTTCAAAGCCCTTGGATGGTCGCGAACTCTGTTTGTTGGTGGCAGCAGATCGCATGATGCTGCTGATGATGCATGGAAGCCAGAAAAGGGGGAAAGGTTTTAGCGATTGAGTTTTATCGAGAACCCCAGCTGCATCTCAGCAAAGAAGGTTCAAACTCGCAAATCGGGGATGGTTATCGTGATGGCATTTCGGAGACTTGCCGAGATAGAAGTTGTAGGTCGTCTTCGTGACTTCGACTTCATCTTCCTCAAACCCCTCGGCTGGATCATTTCATCCTTTCGAGCGAGATGTCTCTGATATCCTGATATGCTACGGACCCGACAAACCAACAGCCGGTAACCAAGCTTCTCCCCATTCAGCAGTTCAGCGAATCCTCCTCCCTAATCCGTCGTCACGAAGGAAGATGATCTGGGTTTGCTCAGACCATATCACTGATCAGAATCCCCAGGACGACGGACCGCCTCGCGGATACTCTCCCGAGATTACAACTGCCAGGCCTTATCTGAACACACCCTGCAATCTAGGATTGCCATCGCAAACGGTCAGACCAAACTCCACAATCAGATAAAATGAAAAAAATAAAATAAAACGGCCATGCGGCGAAATAATAAAATTGAATACCTTTGACCCCTGCAGAGAAGAGGGCATGAACACCCGCCTCCCAAAAGCAGGGACAGACGTCGTCAAGGGTTCAACGTGAACCCCTGACCAGCCATCCCATTGGAACGTTGCCCCAGAATCCATTCCAGAAAGGGAATTCCGGAGGATACCCTTTGACCATCACCGGCCGCGGAAGCTGGCTCTGCGACCCGTCCGTCGTCGCCTCTTCCTTTCCAAATTCCACGAGGCCTTCAGGATCAGGGTGTCGGCGACCTGTGAACTCGACTCTTGACTCTCCCCAAAGTCTAATTCTCGGATGGGGTTTCCATGACGACTCGACATCCGCCGCGCAAGTCATGAGCTGAAGATGGGAGTTGAGAGATATTCATGCCTTCAAGTCTTTCTCTTTCACTTTGCCTCTTTCACATGCGTCTGCGTCTGCAATGCAGTGCGTCAAAATGCTTCCAGAAGCGCGTCGTGTGCAATCAAGATCCGGAGCATTTTCAGGCTAATCAACTCCCTCGCCGGCGCAATCTCAACCTGCACCCTTTTTGCAGCTGAGCATGCAGGTACCAAACTCCATCACTCCTCTGGCCCGTTCTATTGGTGCGCATTTCACACTCCCCTCTTTAACACGTGCCAGTTCTCTCTCCAGCAACTCATTCTTCTAGCGCAATCTAAAACGACTTCCATGCATCTATCCCCTGCATTTGGCGTGCCCTGATCCCTGAAACCACAATCCACGCGCTCCACTAATCTCCATCAACTCCACCTTTCCGCCGGCTCGCCCTCTCCAGCGGTCCGATTTCACACATGGCTTTTTTTCACATCACGCCCCACGCGTGAGCGCCGCTTCACCAATAGCAATCCACGCATTTGGCCAGGCGGAGATCCAAAGTTCCAGACCTTTTCGCTTCCCTGTCCACTCTCCCCGCTTCGGGCGAGAGAGAAAGGCCGGATAAATGCGGACCTCCCCGGCTGAATTGCTGCCCGAGCTAGGCCATTTGGAGAAACTATTGTGGACAGAGCACGAACTGGGCGGAGAGGGGAAAGGAGGAGAAGTTTTTCCGTCCGGCACAGCTGAGCAGACATGTGATGAGGGGTTCGTGTCACGAGGGGTTCTCAAATTGTTGATGTGTGCTTTTTCTGCCTATCACTCTGTTGGTAGTGGTGAGAAAACATCATATCAGCCTCGATACTGTGCCACAGCTGTTTGCTCGGCAAGTAGGACCGGTATTCCCCCTCCTCCGTCGCCTCATTCCATGTTGAGAAAAAGAAACGTTCTCAATCAAGAATCCAGATCATCATCTGAGAGGCACAACCAACTCTAAGAGCAGAAAAGAGCTGCATGTCATGCGATGCTGACCGCCACTTTTGCTCCAATGGCAAACCGGCCAAACCGACGACGACAACGTTACCTCTCTTTCCCCAGTCCCAAGATCAGAAACCCACCAAACAAGCAACCGGACTTCCTCCTGGGTAGCAATAATATTCCGGATTTTATCACATTTTTGCGCAAAAATCTGACCACACGCACAGCACATGAAGATCATCACTTTGAAAGTAATAACTCAGAGGAAAACCGCGCATCAGGACACCCAAGATGCCCAATAAATCCTGACTTTATTTCCCCACAATTACCATCAGCTTCCAATCTGAGCTATAGCGCTGCAGGGTCCTCTTCGCTGACAGCTTCCCCGACCCAAAACACCGAGACCACCGACCCAGCCAAATGGAAACGAATTCCCAGCGATCGATCATTGAAAGTGGAATGGATACTTGAAGGATGAGGAGGAGCAGCGGAGTAACCTATATCCACCTTTGGGAGTTAAGAAAGGGCAAGGATGGCCACTTCGTCTTCGGCGACCTCCAGGTTGTCATGGACTCTTGTTGTCAGCTAATCTGGGGTCATGTTGATAGGCACTCGATTATTCGAAGCCGGCCGAAAGTATGTTTTGATAGCATGATGGATGTTCATGCCTCTCTCTGGGGCCGGATTGGCGTATTCGGTAAGAAACTTATCACAAGATTCAATGGAAGAGGGGAACATCTTTGAAAGGAAAAGGATCATGATGATCAAAGCTCTCATCCAGGGGTTCATGTCCCAAACAATTGCTTTCTACTTCGAAGTGTTATTCCTCCTCCCCTGTTCTTGCTTGTCCGTTTATGATCCCATTATTTTCTGCCATGCTTTATTACTGTCAAACAGCGGCGGGTGCTCCCTTCTTTCTTTCCTTTTGAAGAAGGCGTAAGCCTTTTATCTCGTTTCGTCTTGTCTTGTCTTCATCCTAGAAAGGGGCCATCAGTTCGTCACCCAACCACCAATTCAAACACCAACAGCCAAACCCCCACGCGGGATGCCCTTTCAATGAAGAAGGTGGGGTGACCAGATGGCTGGCCCCGTGAGCCCTGGCATGTCAATTCCATGGGAGTGGATGGCGTGGGGCTTATCTCTCCAGCGCCTATCACAGGTGTCAAAAGTGCACGTTTGAGGTTGAAGTTGAAGTTGCATTTTGGATGAGCATGAAAGGTGGGTGAGGATTAGGAAGGCCGGTCCTGCTTGGTCGACATGTTTGCTTCATTCGGAGATCTCAGTATTGGAGAGAGGAGGCCAAGGACGGCTGTCTCCGATATCAAACTCTCCTTAGCCAGCTTGAAGCACGACTGCTCAATTGTAGGTAAACCGGCTTCGACAATGGAAGGACGCAAATGTTAGTTTGTTACTTTTACTGATTCGGTCAATTCTCATCTGTGTTGGATATACCGGTACTCATCATATTCAAGTCTAAGACCCCCCATCTTCACAATCAATATCTGATAACCTCTCCCAATCCCGAGCCCACGGAGAGCTCCTCTCAATTCCCTCCCCAAATCCCAGCAATCCTACACCCCAATCTTCGCTTCCTCCCCATCCTCATGCCCTCCCTGATCCAAGATAAAAAGCAATTCCTCCAAAGCATCAAGGTTCCCAACTGATCATCTCCCCAAAGAATTAAAATAATAAACAACCTCACAATTAAATAATGAACCTTATTTAATACCCCCATGTCCTCCCCAACCCAAAAGAAGAACAAATTCACCGTCCGTCCATTTAATCCATCACACCCTTCCCAATCCTTCCATCAATGGCACATGCTTTCTTGGCATCACTCTTCTCCTCAATAGAAAGGTCCAGAGTCCAGACCCCCAACCTCTAATCCCAACTATCACATCTATCTACAGTACCTCCGTACAGTAGCGCCGCGGAAGCAGAGTAGCCCATCCGCGAACCAGCGTCCTGGGAATCGCAACTTCCCCCCCTTCTTCCGCGACGCGAACGCCATCTCGGCTTTCTCATCTCCTCTCCTTCAGGGCTTTCTTTCGTGCTGCCTTGAAAGTTCCCGCGTCTCGAGTGTAGTTCAAGCGTGTGGAGGAGGACTGAGGACGTGGAGGTAAGCGTGAATAGCACGCCAAATTCACATGCGAGAAGCAAGTCTTGCGATTGGGGATGATAATTGGTACATCCTTATTCACGCGTCGTGCATGTCAACACTATTTATTGTACAGTAGGTTCTGCAGAAGGTTTCGCGGATCCGGGAAAGACTCAACAAAGTCGTGGATAAGCTTTACCCCCAAAAGATAAAATTACCGTATACCATAGTCAATGTCTCCAACGTCAGGTAGAGCTCAGGAGGTAGGAAGGGTCCATGAGAAGTTGTGTGTGGTGTTCAATTCGCGTTTGCCGTTCGTTTACTCGTACCGTACCGTGTTGATCTGTTTATTCCTCTCGTCCCCGAATCATACTCCACATCTGCTTACCGGTTTAGTGTTACGATAGTGTACCAGCTCTGACTTTCTTTTATTGTTTAATGATTTAAACATTATACTTGCTTTATTATTGTTATTCTTATTTCTCACAAATCCAAGAGACGGCAAAGAAAGCTCCCGTCAAATGTATCTGCCGAATCCTGATTTAGGCAGCTCGCCGACACCATATCGTCGTTTGCGTCGGTGGCTGTTTCGTGGCTTGACGGGGTAGATGAACGGAGACTCTACTGCTCCTTTCTCCGCCATTTCCAAGATTCCAACCTCACCAGACCTCAACCTCACTCCATGATCCCTCCCATTCTCAAGATTCTATCTCAGATCTTAGCTGCTTGACAAGCACCTTCTGCTTCGAGTTTGGAAATGGCTTGATGGCTTGGTGATGGCTTGATGCGCCTCTCCCACGAAGTTGGTGATGAAATTCCTGCTGAAGCTTGAAACGAGCTCCTTGCGACCAGAATTTGGGAGGACATGACATTATCGGGACAGGGCCGGGGTTGTTCTTGACTGTCAAGTTGTGTATCAATCTTGGACATCGAACCGGATCGAGACCCGGGAGATGCAGGCCTGAAGCGTAGACTCGATATGCTTGATCTACTGGTCAGAAACGAGATGTTGCTGGATCTCTACCCGATACACGGAATCGCTACCATGCTGTTATGTTGCAAATAGCTGCCGATGCGGGCCAGGTGCGGATGCGGATGCAGCATCTCGGTAGGATGTGATAGCTCACATCTTTGCGAAAGGAGTGTGAGGTAGGGTCTAGAACCTCTTTCGTTCAAGGCGAATGCCTTATTTGTTGCTTCTAGTCAGTTGCTTTCGTTTGGTTCTCGGGCTCTCCTTTCGCAGAGGATCATGCGCTGCTCACCTTGATGAGTATGTGGCTTTGTTGACTTCCTTGTTGTTTGAGAATTACGAGATCGATCACTTTTGTCAGAAATAGTTCATTATTTCATCATCCAAATATTGTCTTTCCTTTTCTCCATCTTCCCCTAGACTTCACCTATCATCTCAAGTCTCCACGCTCGGGGCACTTCTTCTCATTCCAAACGGCAATGCAAGCTTCCCCATTCCCCGCCTTGACAGCGGTCAAGCCATCCTTCAAAACCAACCACCAACAACAAAAGCAAACCGCCAAGCTCAAGCCCAAATTTCCAAATCCAGACACCAACAACCAAAAACAGCAATTACATGTCCTCCAATTCCGACCAAAACCCCGATCTCATGTCCACTGCGATTCGATCGCAACACCCATGACCTCCGCCCGAGACGAACACCGGGGAGTCGGGATCGTTGGGTCCATGTGATACAACACAAGACAGGAAGCAGCAAGTCACCCCTTGCCTGCTCTGTCTTGAGTCTTCCTCCTTCTGCACACATGCAGGTGCGGTACGGTGCGGTGAGTGGAGCTGAAATGAGGCAGTAGGCAAGAACCCGTATGCGTTCGATCTCAATGCTTTACTCCGTAGTCTATGTCTCTCCACCCTTTGCTTCTTTCTTCTAGGTCTATATTCCCTTTTTAGCGCGGTGCATGGTGACGGGAGGGGAGAAGACGACCTGAGGTTGTACAAAGCACAAGGTACAAGGTAGGAAGTCACAGAAGGAAAGCTGCGGGACCTAAGAAGTCAGGAGCGTACTGGATCTTTGTTCCAGACTTCTATTGCTCTTTCAATGCACATAGATGGCCAAGCAGCTTTCCATTGCTGTTTCTGGCTAAGATTAAAGACATAGATAGGATGTGCTGCGGGAACAGGAGTGCAAGTCTATCTTCCGACTGAGCTTCCAACACTAGAATTGGAATGTGACGCCTGTAGCAGATATATGAGGTATTGTAACGATCAATCAAAACGTCGAGCGTTATTCATAACATGAACAACTACTATTTTATTTCTCTACTGAATTCTTTCATTCGATCCCTTCCCAGCGGCCGTTCGCACATCACAGTCTCGAGATACTGTACCCGTATTGCTTTTCCTTCTTCTGCCACTCTGCTAGATTATGCTACGTTGGACTCCTTTCAGGACATACCTCCGTCTCAAGTCACCTTCGCATCACATATCCCTACACATCCATATCCATACCCATGCTCATGTCAAAAGCATACCACAGCATGCACTTGTGTACCTGTCGATCGATATGCAACTTGCCTTCCTCCCTCTCCCCCCCACGCTGCTTGTAGTCTGCAGGTGACAAGAACCCGGGATGGAAGGATGGAAACAGAGACCCGCGTTACACAGAAGTTGTACCCATCCTAGAAGCGGTGCCAGTCGCAGTGACCATAGATGGAAGTAGCACGGCGCCGCGCGGTCCTACACGGGGTGAGGATGTGCATGTATGCATGTAGGGTAAGTGGGCGTACGGAGGGATCTCCGGATGGAGAGGTCTAGATCTCGGTGTTGCTTGTGACTCGGTGCTTGGTGTTTGTCTGGTTGCATTAGATGGGTGTGTGTCGATGGAGGTACGGGTTTGTCATTGGAGGTGTGGCGTGGGGTTGTGAGAGATTGGATATGGGATCAAGGAGAGGAGGAGTAGATGGAGAGGCAGTCAGCGGGATATCAAGATATTGGTAAAATTGGAGTACGACTGCTAATCGTACTAATATGCAGTTGGTGGTCAATTCGTGGTCACTTGTATATTCGTCGAATGGTGGAACATGTGATTGTATTTAGCGAGTAGCAAGTCAGGGGAGGCGAGAAGCAAGTAAACACTTGCATCCTCAGCAACCCAACATATGTCAACCGCGCAAATAGTGGCAGGTGTTCACTCTACGTTTTTAAGTACACACCCCCACTCGCCTCATGTAGTATCTAAGCCTGATGCAAGTAATTCTTTTACTTGGTGCCTCCTCCAACCCGTCTGAATTTCCTCTTATCCTTCCTGCTCATCTTGACCTTATCCCTCGTACCCTTTCCTCCCTCCCAGAAGCCACCGACACTCTTCTTCCCCACCAAGCTTCCATGACAGATGCCACAATCCTCAGGTCTATAATTCTGCTCTCTCGAGCACCATCCACAAATCATGCGGTTGGCCCACTCATTGGGATGGTCCTCTGCTTCATCGTGGCATTTATCGCATGTATACACTTTCGAGCAGCAGCTGAACCGGAACCAGCGGTAGCTCTTGGTGTAATGTCTGCAGCGGCCTCGTTTGGGGAGTTCGGTGCCGGGTGTTAGGCCGAGGGTTTCACGTTTGCGGCGCGGTCCTGAGGATGGCGGGAGGAGGTTCGTGGAGGATATGCGGAGGAATTTGACAGAGGGAATCTTGAAGGTAAACTTTTGGTGGCATTCTCGGCAGATATTGCTGGTTGACTCGCCTTGCACGGATGTAATTCCTGGAAGAGGGCAGGCTGTGGAGCACTGAGAGCAGGTTGGAATGAATGTGCTACAAATTGTTAGTCTTCGCGGGGTAGAAGGATGGACTCAGGAAGGGAACATACCTCGGCAGCATGTCGCCGATAATGCAGCCTTCTAGGTCCAGAAAACCTGCTCTGACTGCGTGGGCGTGAAGGAGATCTCGACGGAATGTAATGCTGAAAGTAGTTGTGCATTTACGGCAGCTTGGAGTTTTGGTTACGCCATCCTTCAGTCCGTTGACCTCAGTCGTGTCCTTGCATCTCTCACATTTGACCGAGATGTTCAGAGTGACAATTTCCAGTAACTCGATGCCAAATAGATCCAAGAAAGGGAAAGATATCGCTGTACCGCGTTCAGGATTCTGAGTTGGCTGTTTTGACGTCTCTCCATCTTCTGGAACTTCGACCCCGCCTTCTTCGTCAGTTGTCTCGTCTCCGGTATCGTAGGAATCAAAGTCGTCAGAGTCAGAAACTTCGTCTCCCTCAATAAAAGTCCACTCTGGAGGCCGAGTGATATACTGAATATGGCTACGATCTGGATCTTGATGACCTTCGACAGCCGGCTTCGTAATTCCTGGTTCTTCCACCACGGGTGACTGGACTTGTGGAGCTGGGGCAGTCTTTACCTCTAATTTTGTCTTTGCCAGCAGATGCATGTTCTGTGCAAGATAGTTGACATGACCAGTTAAAGGAGTAGCCTTCTGCTCAGTTGACCTTTGAAGAAATCCAACTTCCACTGGCTTTGCCCCTGGGACATCTAGTCCTTCCAACTTGATTCGACAAGGTTGAAGAGGATATAAAAGAGGCACAAAAAGAATGACTGCTTTAACAGCCTGCAAGGAAATAGGCAAGTCATTTCTTCGCTTAGGGTCAAGCGGAAGTGTGTAAGCAATGCCGTCAGGCGACATCTTGTAAAGAGGTAATCTCTTCATCCGAGCTTCGAGCTGTCTCGTCTCGACTTCTCTTCTCTTCAAAGCTTCGGCTTTTTCTTGAGCTGTATATGTAATGAGTGGTTCGACATGCCTGGGAGCTTCTTGCTCAATTGGACGACTTGCAACTGCATCTTTTGATACCGTAGCAGGTCTAACAACCGGCTCAACTGACCTTGAAGGAACTGCTGACAGATGTCGAGTATCCTTGTTTGGCAACAGCTTGATGGTCTCTGCCTTGGGTGCCGATAAGAATGCTTCAAGATTCTTATCAAGAGACTTCAGAAGTTCCAAAAGCGTGGAACCTGGCTTCTCCTTCACCATATTATCAAAACCATATTCAACATTCAGAGAAAAGCCTCGCGGAATGTCTTTATTCTCGACCTTTAAAGAAGGTCCCTCCTTCGGATAAGTGACTGGTACTGAAAGTAAACATTCCAAGGCCGTCATCTCAAAAGGGAAATCCGGGTCCGATGGAGCAAGGCTGAACTTCAGAAGGGTGGCTCCTCCACCTGGCTGCCTGGTTTCCTTTGGAGAGAAGCGTCTGCGAATCTGACCCAATTGAAATTCTCTTGGATCTTGGGTTTGGGCTTGTGGAACTGGTTTTGCTACCACACGGGAATTGGGTACTGGTCTCGTAACTGCTTGACGACGATCCTGGATCAAACCATCCTCTGTCATGAGATGGCCGGCAGTTTGTTCCACAGACGATTCGGGCATCTTGTGAGTTGGCTTTGCATTCGGTGCGCCGGGAAGTCGTGTCTCATCATGCAAGAATTGACACTCATTGCCCGCCCGACAGTGACCTATTTCGTCGATCAGCTTCTGGCCTCACTCATCTCATGCTCTTCTCTCATGTCCGTGTGTCGTCGGGCAACCATCACGTGTAACTCTGGGGAGGCCACGATGACAAAGCCACATTCGGGTTCCCAACAATTCGATATCAATATCAAATGCTCTGCTTCCCCCCACGCCCGTGATAGCGGTGAAAATCACTTGATACATAACACATGCTGCACAACACACTCCTGCATATGCAAATAAAGGGTGCATCGAGCCAATGGAAATATTCGTAAATAATAGAAATCAAATACCTGTTCTGCTGAAATACCGGCAAACCCTTGTTTTCAGCGCTGATGCTGCTCCATCGCGCGAGGCGGAATCATGGTTGAGTGTAAGAGGGATGTCTGCCAACGCATCAGTCAACCGAAGCAGATGACCCTAAACTCAGCCACGGCCCGCCATGATATGCATTGCAACCTCTGCCTCCAGTGCAGTGCATATCGTGTGGAGGGACTGAGTAAGGCGGTGTGGGAAGCTGCTGACCTGTGTGGGAGAGATGAGGGGGAATACTCGTAGTGGCTGTATTAGGGCTGGATGTCATGATCTCGACTTGATGACAACGACAGCCGGGCGTCGGGGCGCGCGGATGCGGAGAGCTTTGGCTGACAATAACGGGGAAGAGGATGGGACCCGAGAGCAATGGCTCGTCAGTGTGTTGATGGGGAAGAACGGAATAATGTCCGGGTATCACAGTGGCTACAAAGAGAGCGGGATGTTCTTATGATATGATTGTCGGGGTTGTGATCACGAGAAGTCAGGTCTAGAGACGAGGCGAGATTGATGAGTCAAGCAGCAGCAGCGGCAGCAGTCTTTGCCACAGGAGTCACTTTTGGCCTCGCATCTGAGTCACCATTCTCAAGTTTACCTACCTAGTGAAGGCCTCGGTGAGAATGAGTGATAATGACAGGAAATATTTGTTTTATTATTTGCCGGATTAAATATTATTTATTTAATTTAATTTTGTTTTTGTTTGTCAAAACTGGGGTCGATCTCCATCTGGTCTCGCCAATCGACGAATAAGCGTCAATGACATCACTGAGTCCCTGTTGACTGACGCCTCCCCCTCCTTCAATGGTCCTTTCTCGGTCCAGCATCAGGTTTCCAGCATTTCATCCGAAACGAGCCGTTTGAAGAGATAATGTCACTGCTGGAAAATCAAGATTTCTTCGCTTTTGTACAGCATGCAATTGTTTCTGTATTGTTTATCTTCAACGTCTGCCAAGGCGCGGATGCGGACACTTTTGTGTTGTCATTGTTTATACCAAATTCGAGCCGATGGTGGCTGACAACACAAGGTACAATTTTGCTTATTTCCTAGCAAGTCTCAGATCCCAACCACAAACGTCTCATTCCCCCTCTTATGGTGGCGGAGAATACCTCTTGCTTCACTCTGTTGTCCTTACGTCGACGAGTCAAGTGCGGTCGAGATTTATAAGGAGATGAGGATTTCTCCGAATCGGCTTTTTGGCATGTCTGCATTGTGACACACCTGGACAATGAAGTCATGAAGTTTTTATTAAGTTCTGCCTTTAGAAACTTGTTTCCAGAGTAGATCTTTGCAATAGCATTTCCCGCATTCCTTCCTGAAATATTCAGGTCTCAATCATCTGTGGAAAGCCGACTTTTAGAACTGCTCTTACTACTTTCTAGCTATCTGTGATAAGTGCAAGTGCACATGTAGAAATCTGACAATTATCATGACACGAAATGCGACTCCATCGGGCTGTTCAGGTGGTTCAGGGGATTCGTCGCTTCTATTAGGAGATGGATAGTCCGTGATGAAGTCTATGCCACCAAAGACCCAGTGAGGGTGATGCTCCACCCCTCAGACAGAGATTTAATCTTTCCAATCATCGACTAGAGCATTGTATTCCTGGGACTGGATTCGCTGGTAATTGTGAATCACCTGTTCGTTGCGTGGTTGACTTGAGATGTGATCAGGTGATGTTAGAAAGTTGGTCCTTTATCTACCTAGGTACGGTGCATACTTTGAACACCACAAGCATGAGCTTGTAAGGTGATTGGCTTCCCAGACCCTACTTTAAAGTCATCCCCAACTTTCTTTATTGTCTATGATTTACAGTACACACCATTCTCGATTTTTGTCTCAACAAAAATACAACCGCCGTCATGGAACACAAAGCCTTATTATCGTCAAAGAAATCTCGATTTCATAAGGAGTGTAGGTCAGCACCCAGTCACAAAGCAAACAGGCTCGTCGCATATTCTCACAACTAACTCAGAAGCGGGGTAACATCCTAAATAGATAAATACACACAAAACTGATCCGTTTCAATACATCCACATCGCCAGGACGGCGCTCGCTCCCAAGTTGAGCAGAAAAGCTCCAAACTTTCAAAATTAAGTCATCACCTCAGGTCATGCCACACTTTATATCCCCACCATCCTCCACATCAACAACGCCGCCGCTTGCTATCTCTCGCTTCCACTGCCTCCAGGTCCGCCTTCTTTACGAGAAATGCGGCCACATCGAGACCCTTTTCATCCACGAACTCCCTTGCACGAAGCTCTACCGCGGTTGGCTTCCCGAGACATCGCAATACGTGCAGGTGAAAGACTGCCTCAATATGACACGGCATCTAGCTATCAAGAAAGCGTTGTGCGAGAGGTGCCACATCCAGACTCTGGTTGTGAAGCAGGGGTTCTTCGCTGGTTGGGGAAGGAGCAGGTCTATGGATGTGGATGCGAAGCGAAAATTAGATGGATGGACTTTGCCCATCCACGAGATTGTCAAGAGGAGAAGAGAGTGGTTGTGGGAGGTGGGGAGGCAGGAAGAGGGGAAGCGGAGGAGGCAAGACGAGATAGAGAAGCTGAAGAAGGAGAGAGATCGTTAACCATAGAATTAGAAACCGTTCTTGTTCATCATATTACCCATCGTGATTGAGTGTTGCACTTCGACCTACATGAGACGTGCTGCACGAAATGGTGGGACCTTACAACCTGCGATAGTGGGTGGGTTAGGGGTCAATAAAGCCTTCTCGGTACCTATTATCTGAAAGCTGCAGCTTTTATTCTGGAGATCTAGTCGCCGCACTCAGTCAACACTCACACTCATGGCCATACTTTTGCAACAATGTCGATTGCTCTTAAGCTTAATCTTAAAACACATTCCCGTCTTTCGTAGTGATCGACGAGAATTCTCCAAGCAAGCGAATAAAGATAATCGCAGTATTCCAGAACGAAGTTGACACGTTGTTCGCAGATGTGTCTGCATAGCCCAGATGTATTATCAACTTGCAGAGCATAAAGTCGAAGGGGAATAGCTGCCGCTTCTTGCTCGAGCAAATCAGGTCGTGATTGGGGGGAAATCATATTTCGAGCGTCACGATTCCAAAAAGATAATTTGCACAACAGCCAGCTCAGGTACACGAGACTTGGAAAGCTCGTAAGACGGTAGAGCTGGGAGATGTCGCAGACATGCTCCACGATTTATATTAGATTGACTTGACGGTCTTTAACAGGTTCGAGGAAACAGGAATTGACTGAGACGTGTGGGAGGAAGGTTGGCAGACACTGTTAGATTTCATATATCACCATGAGTAATGGCAAGATGAACTTTCTCACAATGAACGGACCGAAGTGGTTGGCTGAAGAAAGGCAAATCGGCGTGGGTTTCCAGTAGTCGATGTGATGTGTAAGGTTGATGACTTGGTGTAGCAGAGGAAGCCTGAATATTCAATTCGGGCAGATCCAGCGACACCGCTGACAAGACAGATCTTGAGATGAATAAAAAGTCTTACAGTCAGAGATATTCTAAGCATCCAGTGTATTTCGATCTGTAGATCAACGCTACTGCACTCCTGAAATTTACTTCGTTAGCGAGCTGCACTGTAAATAAGCCCCTAGTGGGCGCTGAGTGGTTATTTTTAGGCGAGGCAGAGTCAGAGCTTCACCTATCATGACCTTTCCCATCGTCCAACTGTCAGAAATTTGTACAAATACTTGTGAATAAGCCCTTTCTTCTTGAGATAGTCCCCCTCAAGCAGTCTATTCTATGCTAAAGATCTGTATCGTCTTTCTAAACGGTCGCGTTGCTGAAGTCAGCTGTGGAGCCTCCCTGCAAGCAAGGGTACAGAGCGAGCCGCCGCGAAATGCAGCCGCTTCGACGACCTGCGTTTCGAGATATTTGGTTGGTGGTCAACCGCCGCTGAATTACTCCAGAGTGTTTGGTGCCATCTGCCGATTGTTCCTTTCTTCGGAAGTTCCACCCAAAAATGCTTCGATTTTACAAATAGGTTTAAGAGGCGCTTACAATCAGTGGAGAACCAGTCACCAAAACATGAATATTCTTCAGACTGCAGTCTATTTCGCCAACATGCTTGCACCTTGTGTGTAAATCCAGATGCAGATTATCTTCTAGATCTATTTCCTTATGACTGACCAGGGGTCCAGGTCTCCTTTCGGGTCGCAGCCGCCTCGGGGTCGATACCAGACGGCGCCTCCCGAAGCTGCTTCATTATCCATGAAACCTGATAATACCCATGGTATTTACTACATAATTGATAAGAGCTCCTCTGCTCTCCATCATTCTGAAGATCCGGAGCAATTTTCTGCTTTGTTCGGCGGGCATAATAAAAGCGAGCCACCCGACTACCGAGCCATTGTTGTCATGTTTATTTTCCTTGAGGTCATTCACGCTCAAACTTTCTTCCGCTCGCACAACACGCTCATTATCAGTAGCTAAACTAGTCCGCTCCGATCACAATAGAACCCTCCTTGTTATTGTGCATCAAAGATTCATCGCCGTCTACATATACAGGTCTCGGCCGCTGCCTTTTCTTCCTCCTCTTGGAACCATTACTTTCTTTCAGAAACTGCGACTTCGACAACAACAAAAAACCTCTTTCACAATACAAATCTTCGACAAACTTTCAGCAGGTCTGACTTACCACCAACACTCTTTACAAAATGGTCTCAACTACCTTCATCACTGCGCTGGTCGCACTTATAGCTACAGCTCAGGCTCATATGGAACTGAAATGGCCTCCCGCGCTCTCTGGTCGGTACAATGGCTTCACCGTCAAGCAAGACAATGATAACCATGCCCCTCTCAGGTAAATGTCTCCACTCGTTCCTCTTCTAAATACTTTCTAACGATCTCCAGCCCCGATGGGAGCAACTTCCCTTGCCGATCCCACCTGTCTGATCTTGGGACCGCGGCCGGCGCGAGCGTCGTGACCTGGGATGCCGGATCTGAATACAACTTCACTATCACAGGAGCAATAGAAGCGCCGACCAACCCAGCCTTTCATAATGGCGGATCTTGCCAAGCAGCACTTAGCTATGATGAAGGAAAGACATGGAAGGTCATCCACTCGTATCAAGGCGCCTGCCCAACTTCCACTGGAGGCAGCTTCAAGTTCAACGTTCCCTCTGATGCTAAGGCCGGCGCTGCGGTATTTGCATGGCTTTGGTGGAACCATACGGGTATGTATCAGAGTAACAGTTCCAACAAAACATCCAATTGACAGATTACCAGGTAATCGTGAGATGTACATGAACTGTGCCTCTGTTACCATTGCCTCTGGAAGTGGACCCGAACCAGCCATTCCTTTCGCACAGCGCCCCGATATCTTCAAGGCCAATATCGGCAACGGCTGTACCACGGCTGATGAAACCGACGTATTCTTCCCCAACCCAGGTCCTGATGTCACGACAGTCGGAACAAAGAAGGGAAACACATACTCTGGCAACTGCGGTTCTGCTACTCCAGCTACCCCAGCAGACTCGGCAGGTCCTGCAGACTCAGCGGGCCCAGCAGACTCATCCGGCTCCTCCAGCACCTCCAGCTCTCCGACAGCTTCAGTCCAAAGCCTAACACCAACCGCAGCTCCAGCTCCAGCACAAGGAAACACCGACTCAGACTCCTCAGTAAATGGCAGAATCCTAACTTCCACCATCACTGTCGCGGTCATGATCACCGCATCTTCTTCGGCCTCAGCTTCAGCTCCTCCTACCTACGGTCCCTCCGGCGTCCCCACCAGTTCAGCTATGACGATCAGCACAAACGGCGAGTGTGGAGGAACACAAACTTGCAATGGCTCTATCTATGGAAACTGCTGCTCGAAATGGGGCTGGTGTGGGTCGACAGCTGATTATTGTGGTGCTGGATGTATGTCTGACTTTGGGAAATGCGACGGAGTTGGAGTTGGAGCTAGTCGTCGGTCGGCGTCGATTCGGGGTCGTCACTTTCATATTTGAGGAGGCTGAGAATCAGGGATAGTCGGAGAAGAAGGATACTCCTGCACATATTGGCCCAGAGCTACAGATTACAAGGTCTGGATGGTGGTACCAGACATCCTGTAGATACCTAATTTGCGAGACTTTGGCGTCACGGCATATGGCAAGATTCACAAGAAAATAAAATGTTCTTTCACAGTACACGATGCTAGGGATAAGGAGTTTTTAACTGATACTTTTGATTTCGAGTGTCAGAGTCTACAAATTGACAACCTGAATATTTTGAGTGCTCTCAAGACCTTTGGCAGTGGAACCTTTGTGACATAGTCCAGGCAAGAGGACGAGCCGATGTAAACACCACGTGATGATACAGCAACATCAGTTTCTGGTTGTATCACAAGCACACTGCCAGATGCTACATGTATTGAAGGCCCAAAATGTAAGATACCATTAAGCTTTACTTATGAAGTACTTGCACATAAAGAATAGATGCTGGAAGTCCAAGATCCGTTGCACCTCGTCTCAACCGGCTTTCACATCTCGAAGGGGTCGGACTTGTTACTTGCCTGCCAGCAAAGTCACTCTACAACGAGTTCCAAACACCGACATAATCAACCTCCATCCCAGCAGACGGCCCATCGATAGTCTGATTGTTCGGGAAGCCTGGCCAGTTGCCTCCCACAGCGACATTCAACAACAAGAAGTGCTCCTCATGGGCCAACTTTGTCCAAGTCGGCTCATCCCCAACAGTCTTTCCCTTAACAGTAAAGATCTGCTTCCCATTCAAAAACCAGCTCAACGACTCATCCTCCCAAGTAGCGTTTCCCTTCCCGCTCACACTCCTATCAACCTGGAAGCCCACCGTATTCCACGAGCCTCTCTTGAAAGGCACACCTCCACTCCCAATGCCATTATACTCATTGCATGGTCCGCCGGGAGCAAAGCCGCAGTGGATAGTGGAATAGATCGTATTTTGTCCACTGATGACTTCGAGGAAGTCCCATTCAGTGGCATACGGCCAGTTGGTGTAGTTGCCTCTGAACTCGGAGCCGAGAGCCCAGAAAGCGGGCCAGATGCCTTGGGATTGAGCTTCAGGAGCGCCGCCGACTTTGATTCTGCTTTCGATGAACAGCTTACCGCCTGGTGCAGCGACGAAGTCACTTCGTTGGGTTTCGATCCTGGCTGATGTCCATTGTCCGTCCTTGAGACGAGGAGTGATAGCAAGGGTTTGCTGTTTGGTGAGATGAATGTTCGATGGTGAGTCCGTGTAAGTCTGATACTCGTTGTTTCCCCATCGTTCGGCTCCGCCGGGGTAGGAGGTACCGAGGTCGAAGATCCAGTTGGAGGATGAGGGGATTGTGCCAGGGACTCCACTGAATGTCTCGAGCCAGGTTGGGAAGAAGCCGGGTTTGATGAGACCCTGGGGAGGGTAGGTTGTTTTGCCGCGAGGGGCTAGTGCTGAACTGGGAATGGAGCTCGCACAAGTGGTAGCTACCACGATAGAAAACGTCAGAAATGACTTCATGATGATGTGAGACCTTAAAAGAGTGACAGGAAAAGACAGAAAATTCAAGTAAAGAACGTGGGTTGGTTAGTATACTTCTTGGGTTGGGGACAGCATGGTATAAGTATTTGGTTCAGGATGACAGCTCGAATAAGGTTTAATTAGACAATGCTACCAAGACTAATCGCGCACAACTGTCGACAGCGAATACCGGTACTTGTTTGGACTGCTCTGTTTCTTCGATTACTGAACCGGTCCGGCTGACAGATAACTCGAACCTTTTCAACGTGTTCGCCTCACTATTAGGATAAACTGTCACAAGAGGGTTAATCTCCTGTGCAAGCTAAGAAACCTTCGTTAAAGCTTCACCAATTTGAGTGGGCGCCGTACTCTCCGATGAAAAGTTAAATAAGCGACAGCACTCAAGTATACTTTTCATGAACTCTCATGGAAGTCTTTTGTACTTAAAGGGGCTGCAAAACGAAGCAAGAAGCTGTATGGCGTCCCACATGCAGTCCAGTAAGGGGCTCTGCTACTTCACCCTGTAACGAACCGAAGTAAAGTTAACCAACCATCCCACTGTAGTCAGTAAGATAAGCTCTGGGATGGAGCGAATGTAGGATATAGAAAGTAAGTCGGATGTTAATGTGGCGGAAATGGTGATTAGCCAGAGAGACGTCTCACTCGCGTTCTTCACCACGAGGGTCGGGAATATTCACGAAGTGAAATCAAGACGAAGCAAAATCAAAATGCATATCATGGGGTGCGTATCTCATATCCATCGTGCAATAACGCCAATTTCAGGTCCAAGACCGTCTCTTGCGGCTAGCCCCTCGCCCGATTCATCATAAATTCAAATACTTCTCCAGCCATCAAGTGTGTGACGCTTTCAGGGAATCAGATCGTCTTCCACACTGGCTCACGCTTCTCGACCTTCGGAGTGTTCACAGCATTGCGGTCAGCAAAAGGATCGTTCTCATCTTCCTCCTCGAAGTCATCTTCGTCGTCTTCCTGGGGAGGAGGTGGCTGAACAGGTCTCGGTGGCTGTCTAGGAGCTGGAGCCGGAGCACGCGGGCTGTTACCTCCAATACTGAGACCAGCAAGTGACTGGGCAGTCTCCGTTTCTTTGCCCTTCTCGGACATGACTGTTATGTGGTTAAGTACGATGAGCCTCAAAATCAACGATTCTACTGACCTCTGTACATGTGTTGTTGGTTGGCCAATTCGTCGTCAGAGTCACTGTCGGCATCAATAGATCGATCAAGTTGCTCGAATGTCATGAGAGAAGTGACAAGCTCATCGTTAGCATGGAGGAGAGCGCCAAGCCATTGCTCTGACTCGACCAGTTGAATCTAACGATATCAGCATGGGAGCTTAGTATGGGTCGACTTGACTCACATAACGCAGGATCTTTCGTCGGAGCAACTTGCAAGATTCGAAGTGTTGGACGGCATTTTGGTTCTCGGAAATTTGTTCGCGTTCTCGGTTGACCAACTGTAAGGCATTGAGCAAATTCGTGGATGCGACAGAAGACTCGGCAATGCAGTTCTTCATAATGTCCTTCTCAGCTTCCAAGTTGAAGGGCTTCCCCTTCTTGTTCTTCTTCTTGTCTTTGTCTTTCTTTGATTTCTTCGACTCAGGAAGTGTGACGGCCATGGTAGGGTAGCTAGGTGAGAAGGTTTTGCTAGATTGAGCGTGTGAGGTTTGGCGAATATGTGATGCCGGAGGAGGACTTTCATCTTCGTCGCCTTCAAATGGATTCTGCTCAGTTTCACGCAGAACTTTGGATCTATCCTGAGTGACAACCTGTTTTCGGCGCGGGAGTTGCTGCAAGAGTGTGAGTTGAGTACACATCGACCCGCCCTTGGATACGTACTTTGTAAAGACCTGAGATTTGCTCAAGCCCTCGAGTATTCTTATACTCGACTGCCCATTGCCTGAAGAGAACTTTGCACTTGTCCCTCACGAGAGGATCCGAGAGATCTGAAGTACCACAAACACGTAAACGCTCGAGAAGCATTTCATCGGCAAAAGTACGTTGGAAGTTTGCACCAGCATTTTGAATCAAGCCGTCTAAGAGAGTAAGGGCTCGGAGTTGACGGTGGACGTTGCCATATTTCAACTTCTTCCGAATAGAGCGAGCAGCTTCTGCTGGGCCGGTTGCCTGGAGTTTGATGGCTTCTACCAAGTCTGGGATGCCAGCAAGATCATCTTCCTCGTAGCTTTCACTGGTGAGATTCTCAACAGCAACGGTGACAGCAGAATACGGCTTCTTCTACACAGTCATGTCATACATTAGTAATTGGTTAGAAAGATAATGAAAGCATGTTGATTTTCAACCGCTAGACGAGTTTGAATGATCCGTGACAACCTGGATCCCTCTGTCGTTTGATAGAATTAAAAATCGACCCCGTCACGATATCGAAGAGAAAACGGTCGACTTACGTTAGAGAACATGGTACTCAAGTCCCTCTCCAACTATCACGGTGTCTTCCCGTGACCAAATATGTGAGGTGGAAAGACTCGATGGACGGCCACCCAATCCTGTGTCACAGTCCGGCACCCGCGGGATGCTACTGACACTTATTGGTCACGATAGAAAGAAGCGGAGATACGGAACTGGACCTTTAGTAACAAAGTCGAGTCTCGGCGAGCTCAGAAGAATGATATGGACAATCTCTAGGCTCCGTATCTTTCTCGGTCGGTCGGTGGATAGGATAGGCTCAGGATGGCGGGGTAGTTTGTTTGGTGAAAGCGGGGTTAGAGAAGACTCCCAGATGTCTGCAGAAATGTGTAGGATATGTTATCTTCGAGGGCGCGAAGGCATGAAAGATAAAAGACAAAGAACACGACGACGATATCTGGGCATGATCCTGCAAACGAGGCTGGAGTCGGAGTGGCTGCATGAACCTTGAGATGGCCATGCCCATGCCCACCCTGCCCCTCCATGCATGTGATGTGCTTTCAACTGCCGAATTGAAGCCGACCCGAAGCTCAGCCTCGTCGGGACTTAAAGTATGCTTCCTCCTCTCATTCAACCTCCATCCTTTTCAGCCTTCCTCCCCTTACCATCTGGAAAACGCTGCCAATTATTCATCTTTTATCCTTCTGGTGGAGGGGCGCATTGTGTTGTGGGAAGTGTCTGCCATCCAACAATTGGCCCTGATGTCTTTGTGTCGCGGCTGGGATCTGGAGGCGATGAAAGAGGGAGGAAGTGTACAGAGTGGTTTGGCGTAGGTTTGCCATTATGTACTACCCTAGTCAATCAGCTGATTGACTGACCGGACTCCAGAGATAGAATGTCGGGACCATCTCTATCGTCATTTACTCCGATCAATGCTTCCCGCGCACCGGTACAATTCGTCAATCCCCAGAAGACTCTTCACGAGAGCACCCTTGATGACGATACCTCAATTCAGCACACGCTGGAAGCCGTCCCATTACAAAAGGGAAAGAAGAGAGGCACAAACCAGGCAAATAAGGGTAGAGCGATCTCAATTGGGCGAGTCTGGGAGTATAGGGACGATGGTGATGTGGCAGCTCAGAATCAAGGACCAGACTTCGAATCCTCATTTCCCAAGAGACGAAAATCGGCACCTGTCAAACGTACCAAGACCACGCCAGGACAACCAAAAAACTCAGAAGAATTTTGGGAGCAAGCCAGCTCACATCATGCTTTGGCGGCGGAAAACGATGAGGAGAAACAGGGTTCGCAGTTGACAACTCCTCCCGACTCCAGCAGACGAGGAATCAAGAAGACGGCGCTCAAGCAGCGAAGTCACACTATCAGAACCGGCCCCTTTCGCAATCCTGTCATCACCAAGCCTTCCGTACCTTGCAAGATAGTCGAGGACGAGAAATCGACTCCTGCGCAGTCCGTAACAGTTCATCGGGGCTGGACGACCACAGAGGAGGCAGTAAAGCACAAGTTCAGTGGCATCTCACAGACGACTCTCGACAAGTTAGCAGCTTTCAGATACAGGTCTTCTGCGGCAACTCAAGCTGAACTGCCCGCTTCTGAAGGTGGAAGTTTCCGGGCCGCCCATGACTCCGTTGGGAAGCCTGAAGAGGTTCCCCTCTCTAGCGACTATGGCCATTTTCCTAGCGACGATCCCGTCTTCAACGAAGGCTACATCGATGACCAAGAGTCTGCTGAGCCTGCCAGATGCCCCGTCAATCAGTCACAGCAAGTAGCGTGGACTCCTGACCATCTTCATGGAGGCGATGCTTTCTTCAATGATGCCATTTGGAATGTTAGTGTGACAGTCAATGCCGATGGCAAGGCGCATCCTTCACAAACACAGTTGCCGATTGACACTGCCACGAGCCCACCTCAAAGCGCAGTCGTCAATGCTTGGGTCCCAGCCTCTGCAGACGGAGTTGCAGTGCCTCTGCTTCTAGCTTCAAAGGCTTCCGACGCTGGTCTGGAGCTTTCGCAGAATATTTTCGATTATGGTGATTTGTCTTCCAGCCAATTAAGAGAATCGACAGGAACGTCATGCAATGATGGAGGGGTTCATCGAAAGGAGCCTACAGTTCTAGATATCAACGAACCGTCAGATACCTTGGGGAATCAAGCCACCACCTGGTCCAATCTTGAATGTGGCACAAGGTCTGGAGGACCCCAACTTGGTCTTGGAAGCTTGCCGAACCCTTCGTATGAGGCCACCGCAGACGATCCGTATCAGCTTAATTCACATAGTCAAACCGACACACAAGCTGCACAGACCAGTCGTTCACTTTCCAGACATCTCGAGCATGTTCAGGTGGAAAGATCCGACATTGAAGACCCTCAGATGACTCCGAGAGACATATCCCATGACTTCGAAGTCAATGAATTCGACGATGAGGGCATCGATGACACAGATCTGCTCGCAATCGTATCGGAGCCAGCTATTCCAGAAACACAGCTTGTACAAACCGGAAAGAACAATGGCAGCCCTACCAGCGAATCATTAAGAGAGTCTCAGATCAGAAGCCGCGCACATCAACCTGCCTCAGCAGTTGCGGGAGACGAGCAACTCGTGCGATGCTCTATTCCATCGTCACCAGTAATATTGCCTGATGAAGAGTATCTTCTGGGTGATGGGCTGGAAGAGGAAGACATGATTTCTCTACCCACACGTCTTCAAGGTGTCATCGAAACTTTTCAAGCTCCTCCAAGCCTCGAATACTCTTTTGCCAACGGTTCTATGTCAGGGGAAGTATATGACAAGTCTCTTCAATTCTCTCCTCCCAAATCACGACCGTCTTCTGTACTTCCAGGGAAGCCAGCAGGCGGCTCTCTTACTGACGGACGTGGTCCATCCAAAACACAACGTGTCGAATATCTAGGATCAGATCCCCCGGAGGAAGAAGACTGGTCTTTCGTCAGATCGAATATCAGCATGGCTAACCTTGAGGTACCAATTTTGTCTGATCCCACGTCTGATCAGGAAAATGTTGTACTAAACAAGGTCGCAAAACCCATCATACCTCTGGGACCCCAGAAACAGCGCAAGCACTCGACGTACGCCAACTTTCAACCTGCCGTTCAGTCATCGAATACCGAAGAAATAAAGTTGGATGACAGCCACGACTACAAGCCTTTGCAGCCATTCGCTCGACCCGGATTCCCCTCCGTGGTACTGGATCGATGTCCCATCATTGGGGTGTCGGCACAGAGCTTCCTCCGCGTCTGCTTTCGAGTTGGTGAGATGTTTAGAGAGGGGGCGAGATGCCATGATCTGAAGCAGGATGCTGTCATCGAGTTGTTTGCAAGGGTTACCTTCTCGTCTCGTGAACCTGGCACCACGAAACAGCACTTCCAGTTTGCTGATCTTTGGCATGACCGTCCTCCTTTCCCGAATGGGATTTTAGCCAACTACAAGACTTCCAGTTTGGCAGAGAGTGAAAGTCGTACCTTTATCGGAGCTGAAGAGCACTTGATGGCCAGGTGCATCGGAAGGATGAGGAGGGGTTCCAAGAACTCCACTGGCTGGCTGATGGACATCATCAATATTCGACCCACTGACTGGGAGGAGATCAAATGGACAAAGAGAATCGTAAGTGCAGGTCTTGTCAAGTCGGAGAAGGGAGCAATCTGAATGACTGGAGAGTCTGATTATTGCTATCACACACATCTTGCTAGCCATTTGGCTGAACTGACATCTAGGTACAACTAACCTGAGTTCTGATACCTACCTACCTACACCCATCTTACATTAGCCTCCCTTAGCTATCACACCTAGCTAGCCTCACCATACCAAATAAAAGCTACAAGTTCTTACCCAAAAGAAGCTCCCAAGTCCCAAAGACAACCCTGCCTAACGTGAAATCCAAGCCCGTTCTAAAACGCCTTTAAACACTCCCACATACCGCCTCCCTACCTTACGACCTCGCATTATAATCCCCATCATTCGGCGGGCCATGCGGATAAGGTTTCTTCGAACCCGCCTCCGCAACCAATATAATCGTCAAGCAAACCATAAACAGAATAGCGAACAGCAGCAGCGGGCCCTTATTCTTCTGCCGCCCACCATCACTCTTACTCCTAAACGTAACACAGCAATTCGTGCCCTTGCCAGCCGTAAGAGCCCTCTCTAGATCAGGCGACGCATCTGTGAAAGTCACACAGCAGTTGTCTCTTTCTTTCCTGCCTTCGATACCTCCATTATCGCTTCCGTTGGAGTTGGAGCCAGAGCTGGCGTTTTGATCCTTCTCCATTAACAACCGCCCGATACTCTCTTCCAACCACTCGATCCTCTGTTTCAGTCCCGTAATCGTCGCAAGTGCATCGTTCGACGTGCCGATCGTATTGGTGTTTGTAGTGTCACCGCCGAAGGTTGAGGGTGCGACGCCCCATAGCTCGGCGTATGAGGGAGCGGAGGATTCATTGTGGGAGTGCTGAGAGGCGTGGGTGGTTGTGCTGGGTGTTGGACGCGGTGTTCCTGGGGAGGAGTGTGTGTGGAAGGAGGGGGGAGGGGAGTTGGGTATTGATGGGGGTGCTGGGGGACCTCCTCCACCGTGGGCGGAGATGATGGAGGGTTCGTAGCGGGAGGAGGCGACGGAGTTGGCTAGGCCGGAGTTGTAGCTGTGGAGGGGTTTGTTAGTTGGATGTCTTGAGTGTAGCAAATGGTTGTGTTGAGTGTTGTAGGTTTGGGTAAGTGAAGTGAGGGTTGGAGCTTGAAGCTTCCAGGTTGTGGTTGAAGGGTCCAATGTGGGGTATGAATCTAAAGAATTGAACTGCAACACTTACTTGTAATGCGGAGAGCCATGAATGCTATCCAAGATGATTGTTTCGTCTCTTTGAGGAACCTGGAGACTGCATTAGGCACGATATCTTACTGTCTGCTTGCTTCGTCCTCTCTCCTGGCTCAATTCCTCCCTATCCACATCTCGAAGTTCGCGCTCCAGGCAACCACTTTTTGGACTAAACAAAGGCACAACTTACGGGTTCATAACGTGTACGGCTCATCTTCGCCTTCAAAAACTCTGAACAAGAGAATGGGAAATATGAGAAAGGTGCACAAAGATGAAGAAACAATGTACTGTTTGTATGTATGGATGAAGTCACGCAAATGGCTGAGGCAGAGATTCAGATAGAAGTGGACCTGGAGATACGAGTGAGGTGATGGGATAAAGCAAGCGAGATGGAATTCGATCAGGCCGAGGATTATGTTCCGCCGCGTCAGCAACAGCTTCAGCTCCTTGAGCCGGCAGACTGGACTGTCCAATTGTATGGGTGGATTGAGGCTGTGTTCAAGGAGGATTGCTGTGCCGTGCACTTGCATTTGAGGGATATCGCCCCGTTTGGGGAATTCGGCTCGGCATGTCACGAGGTTTGGGCGTGATATTAGATGATGGGTCAGTTGGACAGGGAGGGATAGGTGTATCGGGATGTCCGAAGATATCGTGGGGGTGACCTTGGAAGATGTTATGAGATGTGTATCGTCTTTGTTGGGTTGTGGTCTATAATCATAAGTATCATCTATCGTGGGTGTTCTCTCCAAATCCTCTTTGTCCTCTTGCCCTCCTCGAAAATGCCACAAGAGACTCAGCAACGCCATTTTCAAACCTAATACCTTCGCAGAGTCATACAAAAAAAATACGTGGGAATCTCCATGAGATCTAGGATCACGTTTAATCCTCATCGTATTTAACCCTCAACCAATCCTGGCCACTTCTCCTTCAAGAACTCTACGATCGCATCAGGTCCTTTTTCAACCTGTAGCCCTTGAGGAATAGCCATCGTCTTGATGCCAGCAACTGTCTCCTTCGCTATCTTCTGGATCTCATCACTCTCTTCCTTCGTCCACATTGAGGCACAGAACTGTATCCTTGGTCAGCTATCCATTTTGGTGCTGAGGCCTGACTGTCTGGGAACCCAGATATTGGGTGAGAGATCGAGATTGCAAACCCATTTGAAAGAGACTTTGTGGAAAAAGGAAGAGCAAAATACCAGAACATCAGGTTTATTCCTCTCACACATTGACTTGACATCTTCTATCCCTATTCAATTGTTTGTCAGCTTGTATGTAATAACTAAGACGTCATACTATCTCCCATGCCATATACAAAAGTGACGAAGACCAGTCCGTGGTTCAACTTATTGCGAGAATCCCAAGTATAGAGAAAAGATGAACACATACTCTCGGCATTCTCAACATGCAAAATCGTGTAATCCTCCTTGACATCTTCCACAACTCGGCCGACGAGACGCTTCGCTCGCTCGGGTGCCGTGTTGACTGTGCATAACTTGTAAGGACCTTTGGGCGCCATTGTTCTTAATCTATTGCGATAATCGTTTTCAGATTTGAGAAGACGAGAACAAGGACTTTGAGTGGAAAGAAAGGAAATATCGAAGATGAACGATATCGGAGGCTGATGTTAGGAAGAAGAAGTTTGAGGTGGACGTGGAGTGGAGGGTGGGGATTGGCGGGTGTGGGGATGTGGGTGGTGCGCGGGACCGAGTCGCGGCAACAAAGTAGGAATAGCTGGATGTGGACATTCTTGATGAATGGAACTCTCTCTTACTTTCTCAGCTAGAATCTTCTTCGGGTATGAATAATGCCTGCATCATTGTGGTGAGTATGCAGATATTGACGGCCCTCGACATTTTGATCAAGATGATCAATAGAACAAAGTCATCTCGAGACAGCTCAGAGGCTGGTCATGCAGACGACCTGCCTTGCAAAGCTCCATGCTCCGTTCACGAACATTTGGAAGGAAGAAAAAGCCATGTACACTGTTCATCGTTGTATTTGACTTAACTAGGTATTGTGAAGCCGTTCTATCCCATATATTGGCATTTCTCCCAGGTTGGCATCCGCTTCCTCGCATTTCTCGAATTCCTTCGCAGCCCATTCCATCCTTGGCCTCCACTTCTCGGGCAACATGCCCACGAGTGCCCAGAATTGCTCCTTTGTCATTACCGGTAGCCACCAGACTTTATCCATGACCCTTAACAGCATGAAGAAATAGCCCACGATAGTCAAAGTCCGAGGATCTTTCTGCTCCAGCATCTTGACAAATTTCGGCTGCACCTTAGTCGTGAATTTGAAAACGTACTCGCTATGGGGGTTGTAGTACATCCTCGTTAGCCACACGACGCTAAGTTCGTAAGCTTGTACAGTGTCTTCGTCGGTTGCTTCTCTGTCGAGGTCTTCGAGGAGGAAGTCGAAGATTGGTGGCGAGTCTTCGTCGAGCTCTGGTGGGACTTGGTTGACGCGCTCATGTTCTAGGAGGATCTTGAGTTCTGGGTCTTGGAAGTGATGCCACGCGGCGGCTGCTACGGCGCGAGGGCCGTTCCATGGCTGGAACCAGTGAAGTGGGAGCCCATTTTGGCTTGCAGAAATGTATTGCTGGCTACTGATGGAGGTGAAAGCGATGAGGCATGCTGTAGCGAACAGGACTTCCCCATTGTTGTTGTCGACACCTTTGCTCAATTGTGCTGCATGTGCCGATATTGCTCTGGTCAAGTAGACGTGCGATGCCTGAGCAAGAGTCCGGTCAGTCGAGTCTAGGCGTCGAAGGTTGAAAGCCGAGAATCCAAGCAAGGCGTCCATAAGATCTTGGTTGGTAAAAGCTAGCCGCATTATCCAATTTACATATATTGTTCTCGTAGCCGTCAATTCATCAACCGATGCTGGTCCGAGGAGTTTGAAGTATGTTCGAGGGCTCATGCTCATAAAATGGTGCATTAGCCGAAGATCCAAAAGCCGGTCGCTGGGTGTATCCATGTGCATTGGGATGGATTGACTATTCTGTAACATTTGCAAGATTGTGAAATCATCCATCGTCTGAGGCCATACTTGTGGTGCCGGGTTGTCTTTACTCCTCAGGACAATGGATGTCGAAAGTGCGGAAGAAGCTGAGTCAACGGGACTTGGAGTCCCATGGAGACTGGAGCTTTCTGAGACAGCCACAGAGCTCTCACGAGATCTCCGTAACGGAGGTATTTTCACTGGCGGGAGTTTTACTGGAGGTAACGATACAGCAGGCAATCTGTCTCTCGAGGGACTGAAGTCGCATTCAAGATCATGTTTACTGCAGTTCATACCTGTACTACTTGTCAACAGCTTCCTCAAATTCGAAGCCATAATTAGGTTTCAATCAAGACTTACATATTGGATGAGTTTCATCGCACTAGTAACACATTAGCATACTTTAGCTTTGGCGGATGTGACGGAGCGATTGGGGGTTCCAAGGGAGGAGTCCAGATGACCTACTTTCATTCGTCGTACTACGGTTAATCAGTACGCATACTTATAGTGATTGACATTTTTGGACCTACCTTTACAACGCTTGCAACCTAACCTAGACTTTCTATGTGGCCGCCTGGTAGCCATGCCGATATAGTGCTGAAGAGCCGCACGCTTCTGGGTCTGCTCCGAACTGCTTGAAGAAGGGCGCAAGCCGGATCAATCAGGGAGTGCTGGACTTGCGTCTCAACACATCATTTGTTATTCAATCTTTGCAAGTGCTGGTCTCGAAGGTTCAGTGATAGGCATATTGATAGCTATGAAATGGTTGTCGAGATATGGGCCGGGCTGTAAGAATGAGGAAGACATCGAACGTACAAGACTTAACTATGCCGCATCGGGCCGCATGCCCACATTGAGGCGCAGTGATCTTACGGAGTATCCTTGGACGATGTGAGCGCTGGAGAGCCACTTCCATGGTGATGGCATAGATATGAGGACTCGGAAAATTAAAATTGAAATTTGTACCTTTGTACTACTGTATCGTAAGACGTTCGCAATAAAAGGGACAGGACAAGGAAAGATGCACAGGTCCTCCTTTATTGCGAGAGAAGTTGGGCTTGAGAAGGATTGATCTATTTGCTAGCCGGCTCGGTCATTGACCCAGGCCCCCCACCCCAAATTTCTAGCGAGGTCGACCCAGCTTCGCGTCCCTCTGTTACAGGCGCGTCTCCCTAAAGTCTAAATCCAGCTTCTCAACAACACAGGACCACCAAACGTATTGAGGACCCGGCAGACTCGATATCAAAATGAACAACAGAAGGCTAGTATCGAGGTCGCGTATAAATGACACAGCATCGCCTGCTCCTCGTCGCCAACAACAGCGTCCCTCCGAAACTCCAGCCCGCCAAACTGCGCGTCAAACCGAGCTCCCTCCATACGAACCTCCGGTATGCGCCCTCTCAGTCGAAGCACAACAAGCTCTAGACACCCTGAGCAATACCTATGACTTCAGTAAATACAGGAAGCATCTCGATGCTGCGAAGGGGTATGTCAGAGATGCCGCAGCAGAGAGCAATGATCGACTTGTAACACGCAAAGAGGCCTTTCCTAGAGCAGTCGAAAGGCGCCGAAAGGAGGGAGTTGCCGATGAGGACAAGCCAGAGGCGGAGGTCAATGATGAAGTCTGCTTGAAAGGATTCGAGAGGAACAATACAACATTCACGATCCAGGCTGAGGAGGCTATCAGAGAGCTCATCGACTTCAGCGACGAGCTTGCCATGCAAAGTGCTATCATGAAAGATGTCGTTCGAGAGATCACTTCTGCCCCTGCGCCTAGACGAACCGCTCGTCGGAGACGAAGGGACGTCGGAAGTGATGACGAGGAAGAAGAGGAAGAGGAAGAGGACGCCGAGCCGCCTGCAGCAGACCCGGAGCAAATGAGCGCACTTGAACTTCTCAGGCAGGCAAAGGAAGACCATGCTACCAAATATGCATCGCAAAGCAAACGCTCACGGTACAAAATCACACCTTCCGCTAGGGTATCTGAGCTAACTTTGTTGCAGGTATGGCGATAATAATGACTATAAAATCTTCAAACAGATCCTCCACGATGCTCAAAATCCCAATTCCGGCCTGCCTGTGGCCCATCCAAGTACTTGGTTCCCTGAAGAGAATGATGGCAATGGCCGCAGAGGACGAAACGATGATGAGAGTGATGAAGAAGTCATTATTGCCAGTGCTTCTGAAAGTTTGAAGTGCCCCTTGACATTGCGTTACTATGACGACCCTGTTACCAACCAGAAATGCAAGCATACAATCGACAGAGCAGGGCTGGTGGATTATCATAGGACAGAAGCTCGTGTTTTCCAAGGCTCACACGGCAACCGGAGAGTGGCAAAATGTCCTCAGACTGGTTGTGATGCAGTAAGTACCACATGTCTAGAAATATAGCCAGTGCTAATTCGTCAGATGCTTGCGTTGGACGACTACGAAAGAGATGAACTCATGGCACGGAAGGTGAAACGAGCTCTCAATAGGGAAAGGCTACAACAGCAAGGCAATGATGATGATGAAGACGACGGGAATCCACGAGGTACACAGCGTAGCAGGCCTGAAGAGATTGACGATGATGACGACGATGATATCGTGGCCGATGTTGACGAAGAGGATAACAAAGCCAAAGTCGCCAGGATCAAGCGTGAAAGAGCACGTAGTCGTGGTCTGAGCATGGCTCCGCCAGCAGCGACGATGGATTCAGATGAAGAGATGAGTACGAATTGATGATTAGTCTAGGCGTTGTGTTACATCTTTGGGATGATACATGGCCGCAATGCTTCATAGCTAGCTACGGAAAGGGGCTGTAGGCAGATTCTCATCAATCAAAACAGATTTGGTATTGTTGCACTTCTCTTGGACGGAAGTTTTAGTCTCTAAAGTTAATGTCCTACCTCTCCTACTCAAGTGAACCTTCAAATACCCATTTTATACCGCTCTCCAAGTTGAAAGGCTCCTTTCCATTATACTCTTAAGTCGCTTTACATTCAATTCAGTTCATCAGAGTGGAGGGTTTGGGGTCCAGGCAGACTTCCTCTCACGAATGCAGCATGCTGTGCACTCAAAGATGAGATAAAACTCAATGATTCCTCCGAAGCCATATTAGAAATCCGATCTTACAATGTTCTGGAAAGATCCTCCTTGCCTCGATCAAGCAAACAGAAGCAAAATTTAAGTTCGCCCCACACCTCGCTAAAACCCCCACCATCCCAACCTTCACCCCTCCATGCTACGGGGTTGTACTTCCCACCCGTTCCAAGCTGAACCTCATAAGCTTTACAATTCTTATATAACATTCAACTCAGTCATCATGTCCTCCGAAAAGGAACTCGAAGAGCTCTCTAAGCCCGAGTTTTGGGACAATCGCTATGCAGAACATATCGCATCGCCAGACGCCAATGGAAGTGGCAGTGCCGAGCAAGCTATGCCCTCGTTTGAATGGTTCAGAGATTACAACAAGCTACGAGCTTTCTTTCAGAAATGGCTACCAAGACCAGGAGGAATGGAAGTGATCTTGCATTTGGGGTGTGGAAATAGTGTATGTTTTCCTCTCTTCTTGTGTCTTATTTTTAGTGTTCAAGTCTTTCTCTCCTTCTATATGAAAGAGAGACACCGAGTTGGAGTCTTGTTTTATTCCCATTTTAAATCTCTGTACCCCGTTTAAGCTATTGTTAACACCGCTATCTTAAACAGACATTGACATCAGACCTCTACTCAGAAGGGTACACGCACCAAATCAGCGTCGACTTCTCACAGGTGGTCATCAACGCAATGATGGTGAAGTATGCAGAGCTAGGGACGAGGTGGTCTGTTATGGATGTACGGAAAATGGAGTTTCAAGATGCGAGTATCGATGTTGCGATTGATAAGGGTACGCTGGATGCGTTTCTTCATGGGAGTTTGTGGGATCCGCCGGAGGATGTGAGAGAGAATGTTGGTGCTTATGTTGATCAGGTGTGTAATTTCCTTTTCTGGGTATTCCTCTTTTTCTTGTCTCTCGTTGGGTCTTGTGGAGCTAGAGTGGAGATGGGATTGATGTCGAGAATGGATTGCTGACTGTGGTGCAGGTAGCTAGGGTCCTGAAGCCAGGTGGAAAGTGGTTATATATCACGTATCGACAGCCGCATTTCATGAAGCCGCTGCTGACCAGAGAAGACAAGTGGAGCTTGGAGGTTGAGACTCTCGTGGATCCAGATGGCGCGGGTGGATTCGAGTACTTCGGGTTTGTGATGACGAGGCTTGGGAATCCACCATAAGTAATAATTACAAGGTTATATATAAAAAGTATTCTTCACATAGGCCTTCCTTTCTGTCAACAAGATCCAGCAAACATTATGGGAGGTCTCATAAAAGCTCTATATTCTATTGGGGTATCTACAATCTGGTTTATGAGGTGCTGGTACAGGTCTATTTCTTGATACCAATAACCCAAGTCATATATCCTGTTGGCCAAGTATGCTGCTCTTGACCGTTCTTGACGGTCCAGCCGTCACAAGAGGCTCCACATTCTTTCATCAGGGCCTGCACTTCTTCGGCACTCCTCGTCCGTAATGAAGATACGTAGCCATCAAAAACCAGAACAAACGGTATGATAGGTATAATATACGTGAAGAAGAGATGGCCAGGAGATCGCCAGAAGTAAAATGGTGTAATGAGAAACATCAACAGCCCCATTGCGAAGATAGTAAGTAAGGATGAGATCGTCCTCTCTTGGAGCTCAAAAATACTGCAGAACCTGTCAGTCGGCGTTCCCTCCCTACTGAATCTTTGACATGGTGGATCAAAAGTCAGGGCAACAGTCAGGAAGCTTACCCAAAGCCATCTGCTGTCTCAATGGTATTCCGCAAGATGTCCAAACCAAGCTTGTCCTCAAAATGGTGGAACGCCAAATTATACAGTCGAAAGATCTTCCTCCCATCTTTACCATTCAGACTCGCCGGCGCATTCGCAGCATCCACTGGATCAGACACAAAGGTCAGATTCTCGCTGCGCTTCGAGGCTTCCGTCCAGTCCGGGATGTGAGGGTGTAGGTCCGTCAGGATGAATTGCACAGCGCCATTGTCTGGTGTCAAAGTCCGAGGCGATGTGGCAGCATGAGGAGACCGCGGAGTTAATGCTGCTTTCGAGGCATTGAGAGATGCGGTGTATGGTGAGGCGGGCGTGTGGGAGGAGAGCTGCGCATTGAGGTCTTTTTCGATGAAGGGCGTGGGTCCTCCTGCGCCAGCGCAGAAATCAACGTAGGTGTAACTTGTCACATCGTCTGCGAGGGTTCGGTAGAGGGTGCTAGCGACGAGCTGGGCTGGTGAGGCTTTTTGTAGGACTGGGACGCGGAAGGTCCAGCAGAGTGTGAGGCATGATTGGACTTTTTCGCGGAGGTATTGGGGGAACCTGTTGCCACCATTAGTTAGGTTGAATTTGGAGAGCCATTGAATGGATTAACCCACCAAGCTTGGTCGTTGATCTCGTAGAAATGAATTCGGGGGCAAAGAAGAACCATCTTCAGTGATGATCGAACACAATTGCAGAAAACTGGCAGAGCAGGAAGGTTTATATCATGGGATGTCACTGACACGGCTAAGACGAAACACGAGGACGAGGCTAGCGCCAAGGGCAGACTAGGTCTTTACTTTCTTGATTCGCATCCTCACTTCTCTCGAATACCACGAAATGCACGCGTCAACACTTTTTGTCTTTCTGTCGTTTGTGTTATCTGCTGCGTATTTTCTGTTTCGAACTCCAACGATACGAAGGCATGGAGTTGCTCTGCAGTAGGTCACTCCCCATATCCTATCTCATCGTACGATGGAACAAGTCAACTGTATCTGCGATCTGAAGTACACGGGTGGGTATCTTCATCGAACTCATCCCTCAGCATGTCTGATATTTTGGCAAATCGACTGCGCTCTGAATGCGAGAAGAAATGCGAGAGGAATGCGAGGTGTTGTGCTTAGAAGCGCTCGCTGACACATCTTCAAAGACGTCCACCCAACACCTTACCACTTGTGGGGAACGGTATTTTGTTCTTGCAAGCGAGGCATAAATTATTCTCGTGGTTTGTGAAATGCGAGCGTCAATTTGGATTTGAAACTTTCCAAATTTCGGTCCCATCTCTGCCCCCAGGAGTGGTGATCAATGATCCAAAGAATCTGGAATATGTATTCAAAAACGAAGGCATCTTTGCCAAAGGAGACTTTTTCAAGAGGAGGTCATGGGATTTGTTCGGTCACTCCTCACTTTGAATCCTTCAGATGCACCTGCTTACAAATGCCAGGAAACGGAATCATCAATGCAGACGGTGAGCTGTGGAAGGTCCAACGGAAAGCTGGTCTCCAGTTTCTGAACAACGCCAACCTGAAAGTTTTGACCGATGTCGCGCTTCCCGCCTACCTCAATGAGATTGTGAAGAGCCTCCAAGAAGATGGGCAGGGGTCAGTCGTGGACTTGGAGGAAGTGCTTCACGAATTGACCACCCAACTTATGGGGAGAATGGCTTATGATGTGGGTGAAGCTCGAATCACCATGAATGCCAACCGATGACATGCAGCTAATGGTCACACAGATGGAAATTCACAACTCGGACCCATTTTCAAAAGCTTTCGACTACGCTTCAGGTGCTACGGGGCAGAGATTTCAGAATCCGCTATGGCAGATCAGTGAGATATTCCTCGGAGAGAAATTCAGGGACTCGATTGCACAGGTCAAGGCATTTGGCTCTATGATCGTTGCGAATGCCATTCAAACAAGGAAGAACAAGACAACGGAGACCGAGTCTGCATTAGACTTGATGTCTGGAAGTTTGATAAACTCCCTGTTAGATTCTATAGAAGATCAGGACATGGTTGCAGATGCTGCCCTGAACTACCTATCAGCCGGTGAGCAAATGTTGTTGGCACCTACCATTGGCTCCTTTCATTAACTCTTTTCAGGTCGGGACACCACTGCACAGGCACTGACATGGACCTTCTATCTGCTCATGCGAAATCCTAGTAAAGCCGAAGCCGTCAGACGGGAGGTGATGCAGGTAGCTGAGCTTGACCCCTCATTTAAGCTAGGTACATCACCGAAAGGCAGCGCGCAGGAGCTCAATACTGCAGCATTAAGACCTACAGCACTACCATATATCACTGCCGTGTTCTATGAGGCGCTTAGACTGTACCCGCCTGTACCTTTTGAGCTCAAGCAATGCGAGCAAGCCACGACCCTTCCTGACGGCACACATCTCCCGAAAAATTCCATTCTTGTTTGGTGTACCTGGGCCATGAATCGATCAAGTCTGATATGGGGTGAAGATTCCGAAGAGTTTAAGCCAGAAAGGTGGTTGGCAGACGGCGTCCTTATTTCAAAGACCGCATTCGAATATCCAGTGTTCAATGGTGGTCCCAGAACCTGTCTGGGAAAGACTATGGCAGTGTCCGTTGCAGTACAAGCTATTGCGACTTTGCAGGCTAAATTCGATTTCCAGCTTACGGACGAGAAAGAGAGAATCAGCAAGAATAGTCTCACGCTACCAATGGAAGGAGGACTTCCTTGTCGCGTCAAGATGCGGGAAGATTGATTGTAGGAGATGTTTACTTGGCCCTGAAGTCTGATAGGTTTTAGCGATGAACAGCTCCGCGGGAACTTCAGCATTGTGATTACTAAAGCTGGACGTCACTTAGTTGGATCATTTGGAATCTTACTCGCCTAAGTCGCCAAAATAGAGAACGATTATTGGCTCCCGACAGCTAACATCTCAAAACCCGAGGCTTTTGCAGGCATTTGCGCCCTTCAAACAACGACCAATCTAGCCTTGCCAAATCCCCGTGGTTCTGGCTTCTTGGATGATCAATCATTCCACATGAATGCAAAGCGACTTGCAAGGCTGCAGACCTGACTACCCAATGGACATCCTCGACATGATTCCAACCACGAAGTGTGGTCGCTGACAAACGACGCCCTACAGCCCCACTATCGTCACTTTTGAGTCAAACCCTGGGGCTGGGGTCAATATTGCGTGCTGATCATGCTCCAGCTTTGGAATCTTGCAAGGTCCTACGGGTATAGTGCACGAGATGCATTCTATCCATGACAATGTGGTATCGTCATGTGGCTGCGTGATCTGTTCAATGCGAATATATAAACAATGCTACTTCTCCCTTCTGAGACCGTATTGAACACCACCACGACACACTCAAAATCTCATAGCTCCTTCAGAAAAAAAACACATAGTTATGTCTACTTACACAACTAAGCTCGTCGAGGCTGATGGCCTGAAGATATTCTACAGAGAAGCCGGCCCAAAGAATGCTCCAGTAGTCCTCCTTCTCCATGGCTTCCCAAGTTCATCTCACCAATTCCGAAACCTCATCCCGCTCCTCAGCCACAAGTACCGTGTGGTTGCTCCAGATCTTCCAGGTTTTGGCTTCACAGAAGTGCCAGCAGAGCGCCAATACAAGTACACTTTTGAGAACATCGCCACCAGCATCGGCGCCTTCCTCGACGTCCTTGAGATCAAAAAGTTTTCTCCCTATGTCTTCGACTATGGAGGACCAACCGGGTTCCGTCTCGCACTTCAGAGACCAGAGGCTATCCAGGTCATCTTCACACAGAACGGCAACGCTTACGAAGAAGGTCTCGGCGAGTTCTGGGCACCAGTCCAAGCCCTATGGAAAGAAGATACTCCAGAGCAACGAGCTGTCATTCAAAAGGCCCTCCTCACCCTCGAGACCACTAAATGGCAGTACACGAATGGCTCTCATGACCAACAAGTAGCTCCAGAAGCTCCCTATTTGGACTGGGCATTGATGGAGCGGCCCGGCCAAGTAGAGATCCAGATCGGCTTCTTCTACGATTATCGTACCAACCTTCCCCTCTATCCACTCTTCCAAGAATACTTCCGCAAATCCCAGGTTCCGCTCATTGCATTCTGGGGCAAGAACGATGCGATTTTCATCCCGCCAGGAGCGGAGGCATTCAAGAGAGATCTTCCGAATGCGGAGATTCATTTGTTGGATACGGGACATTTCGCTGTGGAGACCATGACTGCGGAGATTGGAAAGCTGATGCTGGATTTCTTGGCTAAGAATGGGATCTGATTGTTGATCGATGGATGTGGAATAGGGCTCTTGGAGTCCAGGTACTTGATAATTGACTCCAAAGTGTTGGCACACGTCCAAGTAGCTATCATTTCATATAGCAATTAGCCCAAATCTGTCTTGCCAAAAATTTTCCCAAATAATTAGCTCGTAACTACCGCCACTTTCTGTTTCTTCAATTTTGCGCGATCCAACTGTCCAAGTGAGCGGCAGCAGAACTCCATGGATTTTCACCTTCCGTCTTAGGTTACAGATGAGGGTGGAACCAGACTGGCTTCTGATCTTCATTTTCACCATTTGCCCTAAACATGATAGAATCCGATTGCTAGCATAGATTAGGACGGCTTCCGCTGTGCCAGATGAGATCTACTTGTCTCTCGTCATTAATTTAGTACGGGACCAGTCACTTTTTGGTGGTGGCATGCTAAAGAAGACTTTCCTGACTACTTTGTATAGAAGTCGAGCATTACAAAAAAAAAGCTTGGAAAGCAAAACTCACAGACTAATCGCGTTAAGGCGGATGAATCCGACCGAAAAGCGATTAGTCTGTTAGAAACCATAAGCCTGTTACAGTTTTGAAGAGCCCTTACCGTGACGTAGAACGTGGGTAGTTATGTCCAAAAATTTCTTATTTGATGCCAAGTAGTAGCTACAAATTTGACAGCCACTCGGTTGAGTGGAGCTGGACAGGGGCCGAAATGTGATTTTCATCTTTAGATGTTGAGGTACGAGTTGTGGGATTCACTCATTACCCAAGACCTATAGCAATCGGTAATCGCATACTGAAGTCAAGGTAACATCCATTCAAATTTACTGCCTTATGCGCTTAACTCTCATGTTATTTTTCTGAACTCTTTCAGCTCGCTCACTAAGAACTTCACCTTAATAATAGGTGGGAGACGACGACCATCCAAGTCCCAAGAGAACAGTCGCCTCCGCAGATCTGACCTTTCCCAGGCTTTTTCGCATGGCACGATACAGCATCAATACTGAACGACAAGAGCCTGTCAATGAGATTATGGGGGTGAAAGGAGGGCGAACTGATCGAATTCACATTGACAAGCACTGTGTTTGCAGAGGATTGCACTGGCACTGTTGATGCTACACTTTCCAAGGTACCAGACAAAGATGCAGATCTCGGTGTGAAGTTGCAGCACCCTGTCGCTGAATCTCGAAAAGAGCCGATGGTTCAGAGATTCATTGGAACTTCACTTGGCCCAGAATCAAAGGACACGCAAGGATTTTAAGCCAGAATCTCTTCACAGGTTGCTGGATCGATGTATCTCTTCTGTTATGCTTTCACCTAAGATACTTGAGAGTCGCTTCTGAAGATCATGCAGAAACGATATCGCCCCTTTCGCACATCTGACATCGCTAGATGCGAGGTTCTCATCATCTACGAGCTCTTGGCCGAGAATTTGACGGTCTATTCCAAAATTCTTGGTTCTCAACCAGCGAATAATTAAGAGGATTTCGATCGGAAGTCGTTGACTTATCGTCCTGGCACCCCTCACAGTGGTGAAAGTGTAAAAGTAGTGGTGCGCGAGGTGCCGTCTAGGATAGACTTGAAGCGCGAGAAAGGTTTGGAAATTGGATTCCCTGATCTGATTATATCCACGTCTGTGAAGGTTGCGGACAGAAAACGACCATTTGGCCCAGAAGGGATTGGATCTACCATTTGGCTGGGAAAGCTTGTGTTTGACCAAGGCTTGAAGCACAAGATTCAGAGGGACTTCCTAAACCCACTACACTCAGGATGATACTTCTTGATAGTTCTTGATAGTATATGAGAATCAGTGCAGAGTTTATCTGCCAAGTTTCCTGTTGAATTGGTGTTTACGGCCGGCTCACTTTTTCGGCCAATTATCTGAATGTACATTCCAGCTTTCTTCTGACAGCATAGCTTGCCTGTTAGCTGCAGATGATATTACCAATATCAGTTCGGACACTTCCAAGCTGAAATTCAAGTGTGGTACAACCTGTATATCTGGTACTAGACTGGTTCAGTGCAAACTCTTACCCCTCAGCAAACAACACGCTCTCACTGCACAATTTACACTGAAATAGTATCGTCATAAGAGGTCGAGCTTGACAATTATATAGACTCAGGTGGAATTCTAGATACGCCAAAGATGGCAAAAAACTATCAGCAGCGACAACGTTGAGGCGCTGTATATGCATGTTGCTGGTCTGTTACCTACTCGCTTATGCACCTGGCCCCATGTCTCTCCACTTTCTTGCTTCTCCTTTACACCTCAGACCGAGCCACAGGTATAAGTGAGTCGCCTGCCTAGTTCTGATACCGTATCATGGCTTCTCATGTGCTCCACGCGTGTACAGTACATAAGATCGTCCTTTCCACTGATAGCCTCGACCACGTTCAATTCATATTTTCACTCGCTCAACCACACCGCTTTCACTCTCCTTCATACAACTTTCAACCTCCCTTCTCAACACATAACTAAATTCAAGCCACCAATCTTTACAGCCTCCATACTTCAGTACCAATCCCGCCAGTAGAAACAAACACAAGACATTCAAAATGGGCACCCGTGGTCTGCTCGGGCTTATCATCAAAGGTAAACGCCACGGTGCCTACAACCACTTCGACTCGTACCCAAGTGGTCTCGGTCAAGACATCGTCGCTTTCCTACTCAGTCTCACAGAAGAGGATATCAAGAACATGGCTGCTCGTGTCGCTGAGATAACTGTACGCCATACCCTCTCGTGTACCACACAAATTCAAGGACAACCTTAACTAATGCCACATAATCTTTGCAATTAAACAGTGGGTTTCAGAATCCTCACCACCAACCAAAGGACAGCAGGAATACTACAGCTCCCTCGACTTCGCCAACCTCAGAGTCAGCGAGGGCCGTCTCGACGAGTGGTATTGCTTGCTGCATAAGATGCAGGGCGCTGCTGCGCTGCCGCAGGTTTTGAATGGGAAGTTGAAGCATTTGAAGGAGGGCAGTATGTGATCTTTTGCTCCTACCTTCGTGCTTCATACTCTCTTCAGTCCATCGCTGTACCACGAACTATGCAACGTATTCAAGCCCTGCTAATACTTGGGTGCTTGATCTTGCAGTCGATTTCCTTGAAGACGGCCTCTTCTGCGAGTGGGCATACTTTATCGATTTTGAGGAGAGGAAGCTGGAGACTTGGAAGGGCGAGTCTGGTGATGGGAGTAAGATGATTGGAGAAGTCACGTTTGATGGTTTGAAGAGTGAGGGGAAGGCATACATGGAGAAGATGGAGAAGATAGGCTGGGGTGAAGATGAAGAGGGTGAGAAGGAGGTGTGAAAGTGCGGTAGTGTTACCAGTGTGGGCGGTAGGCGAGCCATAATGGCGACCCTTGGGAGGATGGACAAAGGGCGGCTACTTTGAGGAACCCAGGGGGGGGGGGGGTAAGGTTTGGATCTGCAGCCTAATAATCTCGAATACTGGGAGAAGAACATGTCTCGAACTTTGGTCGTGTCTTCCTAATCCTGTGATGTTTCAAGACAACAGTGTGACCTATGCTTCACATACATCATCCTATCGTTCAGGAATGAATCCGCCCCCGAAATCATCATCGACATACTCCTCACTATCATCCTCCTCCTCCTCTTCAACGTGTACAGATTCCATATCCTCCAAGACCTCATCATCGTCTGCGTAAGCGTCAACTCTTTCCTTGATCCTTAGCTTCAGGAAGAATTGCTTCCACATCCTTACTGCAGCATTAGTGCGTCTCAGTTCTTCGGCGTTGGCTCGCTCGTCGCGGAAGCCTTCGATTACGGCTTCGACTGCTTCGCGATACTCGGCTGCGACTACGGCGCCTTTCAGAACGGCTGTTCCGTGGCGACCGCGGAATTCAAATCCTGTGAGGGCATCGGAGTAGTCGATGTTGAGAAGACGTGCGGCGCGGGAAGTTTCGTCGTCTGTTTGAGGGTCAACAATCAGATATCGAATTTCATATTGAGCATGAACCTGTACTCACCAAGAATGTGGACACCTCCTTTCGGCACCATAGACGGAACGTAAACATCCAGATTGCCGTACGAGTTCTTCGGCACTCGACCATTGACTACTGGCGGTGACTCGTACAGCTCTGTCTGGTCTTCCGTGTACAGATTGACACCCGCGCGTTCCTCGAATCCGTCACCAGCATCATCGAAATCATCTGGCCTTCGTTTTGCGGGTACATTCTTGACGGGCTGCTCGCCCATCTTGACCTCTCGACCGAGCCGATACCACGCATCAGCGCTTCTTGCAACCTTGACATATTGCCTCCTGAAAACGCTTTCGAGTTTCTTGCCTCCAGGTACACTAGGGTCTCGTCCAGCAGCGACTTTGCCACACGAGTGGTCCCCGACCAATATTTCGTTCCGTTTGAGGTGGCGTTCCAGTGCGTAGATTGGGTGGTCCTTGAAATCTGCGATATTCGTTGGCATCGGTTCGTTCGCTTCTTTTTTTGCAAGCTCTGTGTCCTCGATTTGGTCTGCATCGCTTGTGAATCCGCGCTTGAACGGTCTCATGGCTTTACGCCACCATCTTTCGCCTCCAGTAGTCGACTCTACCCTGTTCTTCCTCGTCTTCGCAACGTAAGCTTTGGTGTACCGTCTCGTGACGTCGCGGGCACAGCGTTCTTCTTCGAAGGCTATCACATATGACATGTTGTTCTCCCGATCGGCAGCTGGCGGTTCCAGTTTGTGAGGTTTCGCAATTGTTTCTGTCACAAGAGGATCGATGGGGAGCCATTTCTGGTGCGCTTCGTCGAACACTTCTACCCAGAATACTGGGAAGGGAGACTCGTGGATTGGCTTTGGTTTTGGATTTGGCGGAGGTCGTGGAGGAGCGCTCACTTCAGGTATGTTATACGCTGCTGCATTTGGATGTCCGAGACGACGTCGGGGTGAGAATGGTAGACCAGATGCTGCAGCGTGGCTCGAGTTGCCAGCTGGGGAATTCGTCCCTTGATTGTCGATATTGCTGGCATTCTGTGTGGATTTGCGAGGCGTTGGAGGTTTGAATTTGGGCATTGCTGGCCCACCGGCGTTGAAAGACAATGGTTGTAAAGAACACACCAAACGAGTTTCCACGTCGGCACTGCGAAGTAGGGCACAGAAAAGCTGTGCACCAAGATCCCTGGATCCTTTCAAAGACTTTGCTGCTGTGCGAAAGTCTGCCTTGTCGAGAACCTCTCCATCTTCAACTTTGTACTATGTCCACGTCAATCACTGAATTGCTTCAAATGAAGCGGGCTGTCTTACATTTTGAAGATCTTTCTCATCATCTGCCCATAGCGCTCTCCTAAGACCTCTGGCGGTGATGCTGAATTTCATCCTCCACATTACGGCGACCTGCTCCAACCCTCGTTTCAATGAATCAGTTCGTCCAAATTGTGGCAAACTGGACTTTGGTCTTAGAAACTTCAACATCTGCTTGTCCAGAAGTGGTCTGAGCGAATTCTGGACTTCAAAATCGTTACACCAGTTATTTCTCATATCGAGATGTGATAGCAAACATAAGACATGCAACTTATGTTTCTCTAGCCTTTCAATCTTTTCGGCTTTGCTGACGAGCCGCCTCCTCGTTACTGCGGGTTTCGTTTGGGGTGCAGCTTTCTTAACGAGAGTCAGATCAAGGTCTCCGCTCGGCTCCTCAACTTCCGGTTCAGCATCGAGGTTCAGACCTTGCCACTCTCCCTCGCTATCATCTGACTCTTCATCTGAGTCTCTGTAGGCTGTTTGTTGTCGCTTAGGTGGAACGTCCTGTTCACCTTCGAGGTCCAGCACATCCTCAAATTCAAGGTCTTCCTCCTCTTCGTCTTTCACTGAACTAGTCGCGGGAGCTGGACTGATACGTGCGACTTGACTGGGTCGTCTACCAGTCCTTCGTCGCTTCAGTGGTCGTTCAGGAATGTCTGACTGTTCAGGCAAGGCTTCTGATAGCATGTCCTGATAGACATCAGGCACTGCGCTTTTGGTGGCTTTTCCTTTGCCTTTACCGCTACGAGCTCCTTTCTTGCCTGCCATTGTGGATTCTTCTACCAAAGGTACGACAACCTAAGATGAGAGTTATGCTTCACTGCAACTATCGCAAGAGTCGATGTATGCTGCTAGACTTCGTCGTCTCGAGGATGGCAAGGACCATTGCTGCCTTGAAGAGCACGACGCAAAAAGAACAGTGTATCGCAGTCTGATAGGTTCACATAATAGCGAGTGAAATAGTCCAATACAAGTGACAAAACGCGTTGGAGATCCAAGAATCGCGTTAGGAACAAAGCTCGAGATGAACTAGTTGAGTTGATTGAGGTTCTCGAACTTTTGATGTCGCGAAATCTCATGACTCCTTATCATAAGCGACCCCGCGTCATCATGAAATGTCTTGGCTGTCAAGTGCGTTTTGAGAATCAGACAATGAGCCTACTTATATTTAATGGGCGCAGGTAGGGCATTAGACTGATAAAAGTATCTTGGAAGGTGTTTATCTGCTTCTTCGAGCAGCTTTCTATAACATTCATCACGTGATATAGAGGTGGGCATGTTTCGTAGAGTGTGTATCGCGCTTTCATGGAGGGTTCCATGTAGGAAAGAAGCCAGACTACATATCTGTGATATCCTTCGGGCATCATATGGCCTGGCATAAGGGAAACGATCCAGATCAGCTTGCTTGTAGGTAAATCACGTGTGGTAGCAATTGCACAATCTGCCTGGGTTGTGGTCTGTCAGCGGACTTTAAAGCAAAGAGTAATGATTGTGGAGAGTAGGGGATTTAATGTACATTGCTAATGAGAAGGATCAGGTACACTACTCTTGTGACCTGATCTGGTGGCTGGATTGAAGATATACTTGTTGAGCCTCAACGGTTCGCGAACGCTTCTTCGGATGATAAGGATGATGGAAGTGATTATCTGCTCACATGTAGGACAGCAGAACCATACAGTATACATTGCTCCCATAGTATTCATGCACCGAGCCCATGCTTCTAAGGACATCATCTTCTCGATCGAGTCATCCCAGGTTCCAAAATGAATTCCGGAGCCGGTCGGGCCATTTCACCGTCAAAACCGGCCGTCAAAACCTCGCAATTTCTCCGAGATAGCGATATCGCCTTATGGATCAAGCACCCCATGAGATTTGTATCGCGGACTGTGATGCGTTCCACAGGCAGATTGAATCGCGAACGATACTGGGATTAAGATAAACATGTGCGTGTCTGATAAGCCTTGAGAGTGTCCCTCGGCACGGAGAATCTGAAAGTAACTACAAGTCCACAGTACTGTTTCATTTACAATTGAGAAGTTAGAGACGCCCCATGCTCGGAAGCTGTTATCCTTCTGGCCCACCTCATGTTCCAATATCAAAATTCGGGTTGGACATCTATGAAGATGCACACGTGCTCCAATTCTTGGCGGTCGTCTCTTCTCATGAGTGTAAAAGACGATGCCGGGAGTCTCCGAGGGAACAGACGGCACCAAAAGTATACGTCACCAGACGCCATCCATGCCATCGGACTGTCATCCGACTTTTTCGGGCATTCTGTTCGAGCAAGAAGACGGCATCACCGATACGGTAGCTCATCCTTTCGTGCAGGAGGAACTGACCCGCTTTGCTATCATCGACTGGGCGTGCAGGTGAGGTAGGATTCTATTGGGCATTGAAAAGTCAAGCATTTTAAGGCCCGATTTAAAGGCATGGATGCATCCATTGGGGAAGCTTCAGCGAATCGAGAAGAGTGGAGTTTGGTCAAGCCTTTGCCTATGTGCGGATGGTTGACTTTGGTCGCGTGGGAATGAGATTTGACATGTTCTCTTGATTTTGGTGGCGTTAGGCCAAATATAGAGAATGAATCGAGCATTGGGCTGCTGACGCCTCTTCGAGGATTGCAACTTCACCAGCAGGCAAAATCGATTTACGCAGAGTCCTTCTGGGGAGTCGATTCGACGAGAAGTGTGGAGGTTGAACTTCTTCAAGCCACCGAACAACAGTTCAAGACATCCTTGCTGCTGCAATCTATTCCTCGGCTATGATTGCATTCAAGCCACAACATGATCACGCGCCAAGTACCCCATAACGGGTGGCTTTCTCAAGGCTTGATCCTCCAAGCAAAAAGCTTGATGGCGCATTAGAGAAGTCATCGTCATCTGTTGTGTTTCGACAAAACATTTGCATTTGCATTTGCATTTGCCGTTCAGCTCACACCTTCCTCTTCGGGCGGCTGGTGACTGCCTGCTCTTGCGAGCTGGAGATGCAACCATGATCGCCCCGCCCACATGGGCAAATTGTCACTCCCCGTCTGAAGCTTCATCCCCGAGCTTCGAGGTGGCACAAAGAGGGGACGGCGACAGGATCTGGTCCACCCTCCGCCTAGTACGATCCTATCGTGAAATGGAGACGAAGGGGACACAGGCCATGGGCCGAAACACCAGCTCTGATTGGACAATTATATATACTTTTCTTCAGCGCGTTGACAGACATTCGAGGCTTGTCTATGTTGGGCTGGTTTCCATCGTGCAAATCCCTGCCGTGTGCCGAGCCCTGCCTTCCCATCTCGAGGTCCGCAGGGCCCAACGTCAATCTTGCCCGTCTTCGTGAGGTCGAACCGAGCTTCTGATAGCTGAGCTGCAAGACTAAGGATCTTGCGACCAGTCCCCCGGTGCCACAAGCCATAAATAAGTATCCTCTATCTCCCCCGACGTTACGCTTCTCCCCTCACCTCGCACATCTCTTTCTCCTCTTCCATACCCCTCTATCTAAGCAACAATGTTCGGATTCAAGGAACCCGCCGTCCAGGCGCAAGGCGACTCGGGCTCAGATACGCCTTATGTCCAGAATGTCGAGACCGATCTAGAGAATACTGGCAAGAATCGGTGGGCGAAGTTATGGCCGGTCATGGCCTGTGGTGCTGGTCTTTTCTCCGATGGCTACGTGAACAACGTAGGTAGTCCATGCGCACTTCAAATGCTGCAGTTACTGACAATTTTTCTAGGTCATTGGCTCCGTGTCAACGATGCTCGGCCAAATTTACGGCGTCAGATACAAAGGATCCAGCGCTCAGAAGAACATTTCGGCCATCACTTTCGCAGGTACTGTGCTCGGCCAACTTGTATTCGGTTATACCAGCGATAAGTGGTCGAGAAAGAACTCTCTGCTACTTTCGACCGTCATCCTCATCGTCTTTACAGCTCTCGCAGCAGGATCATACGGCGCTGGAGGCAGTTTACAAGGCATGTTTGCTGCACTCACGGCATATCGTTTCCTTGTCGGAATTGGTATTGGAGGAGAATATCCAGCAGGCAGTGTTGCGTGCTCTGAAGCCACTGGAGAGCTCAAGGCTGGGACTCGCAACCGATGGTTTATTCTGTTCACAAATGTGATGATCGACTGGGGCTTCGTTATTGGTGCTTTCATACCCTATCTTCTTGTGGTTATTTGCACAGAAAATCATCTGCGTGCCGCATGGAGAATCTCATTGGGACTGGGTGTACTGCCCCCCTTGATTCTCCTGTGGTTGCGGATCAAGCTCCAGGAGCCCGAGGAATTCAAGAAGTAAGTCATTGCATGTGTTTACTCGCTGGAAGGAGCTTAGAGCTTACTGACACGACTTAGGGAGAGCATGAAATATGTCAAAATCCCATACCTGCTGGTATTGAGATACTACGGTTTCAGGCTCTTAGTCGTTTCCCTGGTCTGGTTCTTGTACGATGTAAGCATCTCTCATTTTTGGAATACACGAGTTTGACTTTGCTGACCTTCTTAGTTCTCCACTTATTCCTTTGGCATCTTCTCGTCTACCATTCTTGCAAACATCTACGGAGACACCGCGCCTCTTACCACGGTCTTCGGCTGGAACACTGTGATCAACTTGTTCTATATTCCAGGTGCCATGCTGGGATCCATTTACTCGGACAAGATCGGTCCAAAATACGCTCTTGCTTCCGGTGTTTTCGCGCAGGCTGTCGTGGGCTTCATCATGGCCGGTCTATATCCAACCCTTGCCAAACCAGAGAACGTAGGTGGGTTCGCTGTGGTATACGGAATTTTCTTGTCGCTAGGAGAGCTTGGCCCTGGTGATAATATTGGATTGGTGGCATCAAAGACGTGTGCCACAGGAGTTCGTGGCCAATACTACGCCATAGCAGCGGCGATTGGGAAGGTTGGCGCTTTTGTTGGCACCTACATCTTCCCATACATTGAGTCAGCTGGAGGGAAAGGCACCAATGCGTCTGCGCAATACCCGTTCTACGTCTCTAGTTGCTTCTGCGTCCTGTCGGCCTTCCTCGTCATGGTGTTCCTCCCCTATATTGGACAAGATACCATTACGAAGGAAGACGTCAAGTTCAGGGAGTATCTCACGAGCAAGGGGTGGGATGTTAACCAGCTAGGCTTGCTGAAGGGAGAGTCTGTTGAGAGCAGAGCTGCAGCTGATGCTGTTCATGTTGAGCAAGAGAAGGACGCAAAGTCCGAGTAGGTATAGGAAGAAAATGGATTCCATTAGCTTCAAGTAATTTTAATAGCTGTCAATGACTAGGCATAAGATTTCTGACATAACTTATGAGCTTTGCTGTCGTCAGAACCATTCGAGAAATGTATGCTTGGACAAGATCGGGTTTAAGATACCAGGAAATCCAGTGCCAAGGAACGAGCTCCATTATTCATGACAGCATCGCAAGCTGGCTAAATACGCACGGAGTTGTGCGAAGTACTATAATCGCTCAAAAGTCAACAATATCGTGGACGTGGGTTGAAATCTAGAATTCAACAATGAGGCCGCTCAGATTTCCGAGCTACTGTGATCCTCACAAGACGTTCTTGCTTCACGTAAGTAGCAGCTAGGAAGCTGTGCGCAAGTGCTCTCACGCCCTTCATCTGTTCCTCTTTCTTCAAGGACAACTCCCTCCAGCTTACAGAGATCACTTAACAATGGCATCAATCATCCCTTTTGTATGCCGCAATTGGGCACTCGCCTATCCCGAAAAGCCTGCCAAAAGCCAGGACGCCTTGCGAATTGGCCTTTTGGGCGCATCGACCATCGCGTGAGCTTCGCCATCCAGTTCGACGTGCCATACTAACAATTAGCAGACCTCTCGCTGTTATTGGGCCCGCAAAGTCTCACCCAGATGTCATCATTGCAGCTGTAGCAGCTCGAGATGAGAAGAGGGCAGCTACGTATGCGAAGCAGCATGGTATTCCGATTGTACATGTGTCGTATCAAGGTTAGAGCTCAGCCCCGATTTAGCACAAGCAATACATGACTCCTCCCTCTGCAGAACTGATTGACGACCCTTCAATTGACGCCGTCTACATTCCTCTGCCAAATGGACTACACTACGAATGGGCTCTCAAGGCCCTCAAAGCACGCAAACACGTCCTCCTCGAGAAACCCTCCACAAACAACGCCTCTGAAGCATCCTCCCTCTTTCGCTCACCTCTCCTCTCCCAGCCCAACGCCCCGATCCTCGTCGAAGCCTTCCATGCGCGTTTCCATCCTGCATGCTCTGCCTTCCTTTCGCATATCGATCACCAGAATGTTGTTTCGGCACATGCAACATTGACCTGTCCTCGTTATGTGTTTCCAGAAACGGACATTCGGTTCGACTACGATATCGGGGGAGGTGTTACGATGGATATGGGTGCATACACTACGGTGGGTTCTCCTCCGCTTTTGTTCTTCCTCTTTCCAGCCTGAGTCGCGAAGGTTGCGGCTGCATGCCCCTCAGATATGTGGCATAAAGATCATGATACTCTGGAATGATACTCGAATGGCTAACACTAATTGTTGGTGTTCTATAGTTGTTTCTACGCCTGATATTTGGCACTGAGCCGGACGAATGTTTGGAGGCGGTACCGAGGCTGGTGCCCAAGGGGTTTGATCAGAGGTGCGATCAGGCTAGTATGTGGACATCCTTACATCCTTCCCCTCAGGTTTCGAAATCGGCTTTTCTAGAAAAGGAACTTCTCGCGAACGTGCCCGACCTGCAAATTTTCCTTGCATCTGCAGTACAATTCACGAAGCATGCATTCGCTAATTATTCTCAAGTGACGGCTAAATGGCAATTTCCCAATGGAGGAATTGGCACGATGTACATTGATCTGAGTCTGCATGGCTTGGGACCGATCCCTGGGTTCAGATGGCCGAGGTGCGAGGTTGAGCATCGTGAAACGGTTGTCCAGGATGAAAGTCTCGGAGAGGGTGGGAAAGAACATGTCATGGTGAAGAGAGTGGTTATTTGGAATATGGTCATGCCCGTCGTGGTAAGTTGATTTTGAGTTCTTCCCAAACTCTGGGGGTATTCCCGAATTTAATTCCCACGACGTTTGTTCCATGTGCTGACTCCATAACCTTGTAGTGGCATCGAATCGATATTATCGAACATCACATTATCCGAAGTTCTTCTGACAAGAAGCCCCTCAAGACTTGGTCCACCACAGAGTATCAGAAAGCCTATACCTGGCAGGATGAAGCTCGAACAGGTCAGGGACGCGAGTCTTGGTCTACTTACAGGCATCAACTGGAGCAGTTTGTCCACAGAATCAAAGGCAGAGGATCATCTTCTGGTATCTGGATGGATGGCGAGGATTCCGTGAAACAAATGGAGATGATCGATTCTGCCTACAAGAAAGCCGGTCTACCGCTCAGGCCTACGAGCTCTTATCAAGAGACAGTCTGAAAATGATTGCACATTATTGTTTGGATATTGACAGGCGGACGGACCTCGGATTCCTTGTCCATCTGAGCCCATCTCATCCCATGAGGCAGACTTCTTCGTCTAATCGTTGGAGTGCCGGCATGAACTGGATCAGAGGTAAGGTTTGTGTGAAGGAACGGGAGCGGGATCGAGACCTGTTTGAGCCTGCCAACGCACGGCGGATGCTCTCGATGGAGTGTTGGTCGTTCCAAGTTCGTGGCCAAGCTCAAAACACGCCAATCATTTATCAGATGGCAGGTTTGACAGCTGCGCCTCGTCGTGGGGTTGAGCTCGGGGATCAAACTTGAAGCAATCCCCAAGGACCACCAAATCCGTCGTCTAGCGTTGTCTTGATACATGGGCTATTTTGTCATTTGAAGAATCGGCATTGACGTCTCTATGTTCGAAGCAAGACCTGGAGTAATACTGCAGGTCGACGCAGAATTAAGAACTTACGTGCGCTTCGAATCAATGTCCAAATGTGAGCAAGAATGAGACTGGTGGATAATTCTTAAAGTTCACAGGGAAATAGGAACAAGCTTCCTATCGTGTTTGACAGCAATTCCTATTGATCGGCGGGGATCATTTAAGCTTGGTCCAGAGATGTCCTGGTCAAGAGCGATAAAATACCGCTATCCACATCGGATTGTTCTTCCAACAATTGCTGCTTCAACAGTGTGTTTGATATCCCAGGACGCATCGTCCGTGCGAGCGGATGTCACAGCCTCATCGCGGGAATCTTGCGAGATCCGACGAATAACCTCGCCGCTAGTTGTTTAAGGTACACCGAGGATACGGTAAGCGAGGTGTGATGGGTTTGAGGCATGGGTGGGCTGGCATGGGTATGTCTTGTTTCTACCAGGGTTTTATTTTGTGCTGCCCCTCCATTTCGATTCTTCCATGTTGGGAAACGGAGATGCTGCCCAGATCGACCTCTTATCCAGATTGCGGACTGACATGTAAAGGAGGAGCAGCCCTGTGAGGCGTAGCCCTTTCCCTCTCGTGCTCTCCTCTCCTTGTCCTTGCATTGAGAGATCTCCTCTAGCTTCATATTCTTCTTTTCACGTCACTTCCTCCTGCTTACTTCTTTTTTCTTGTGTTTGTTCTCTTCAAAAGATTGTCAAGATGCAGTTGGAGCTCTTGTTTCTCGTCGTTGCGGTACAATTGTTTCTTGTCTCCGCTCAGGTCTCGTTCAGTCACCCAACCGAAGGAGAGGTGATCAGTGGCGATGTTCCTTTTGTTCTCAATGTCGCGGAATCGACGTCGGCACCGTACTTCAGCCAGATGACAAATTTCTCGCTGTATCTTCTTGCTGGGACTTATTCTTCTCCAGTGAGTCACGATGTTCATTACAGCACAATTTATCGTCGTTTCCTGTTTCGAGATATCTGTATATATGCAGCACTTGTCATCTGGGATCGCCTGTCTCGGTGCATGCACGAGATCTAACAAGTTCCTCAGATCGCACTTTTTGCTTGGGATCTTTCAGATATCAATCCTTCGACCGTTGCCAATAATGTCAACATTCCTTCTGATATGGGAACAAACGCAAAGGATGTCTATTTCCTCGGAATTCGTGGTTCCGTCGTACTCGCTTCGACCCTTTCAGTAACATACTTCTCACCACTTTTCACCCTGAAGAACATGACCGGCCCTTCATCACTCATTCCCGTTGCTCCCACGAGAACTCTAACCGCCGCTACCGGTACAGCCAGTGGGATTCAAACATCAACCCCTGACTCGAAGCCTCTTGCCCGTGCGATCAACTGTCTGGATCCAAACACTGGGATAGATATCGTAGTCTCGATCGGAGAAATTTCTGTGGACAGTGCATGCCTCCGATCCGCACTCAGTATGCTGGACCTTCTCGGCACAAAAACAAGAACTGCGACGACGATACCAACCGCAAGTACGACCATAACACCGACGAGCGAGACGACTTCGACTGTGGGACCAGCAGTCGGCATCGGCAGTCCAGACACCACATCCTCCAGTCTCAGCTCCCAGACATCAGCTAGCGCATCCACACAACCCTCTACCTCCGGGTTCAGTGGCCGAGTAATCTACATAACTATCATAGCAGCATTCGCCCTCCTGGCTCCTATAATCTGCCTCTGGCTCGCGCTCCGCCACCGCGCACCGCGCACCCTCCAACCATCATCACCCTCTCCATTCGCCATGTTCCGCCCACTCTTCTCCAGCCTGAAAGGCTTCGCTGTCCTCTCCAAAGGGAAAGACACACAGCGACCCACACAAACTAGACCGAAACGAAAACATAGCGATGCCGAGAAAGGCCAAGGACTGGAAGTCCACGTCACGCGGTCACTACATCACGTATCAACGAGACATCCACAACTGGCAATGCCAGCTGGACAGGCGAATTCGAATATGGTGCAAAGGCGTGCGTTCGAGGAGATGTACGCGAAGAGGGAAAGTAGGAAAACGATCCTGGCGGAACTGGAAGGCGATTCTGTCGTTCCTGAAATGCCTGGCATGCCAGCCGCCGCAGTTGGCCCTATCACGGTGGAGAGTAGGCCGAGATACGGCCGCGAGAGCGTAGCGAGTGAGATCGGGCGATGGCGAACAGAACTCGATCAAGCATTTGACTCGTACGACGCGAGGAGGCGCAGTGAAGCGATTAGTGGGAGGAGGGGCGCAGACACAGAGAGGGACGGAGAAAGGGAAAGGAGTAGCGATCGAGATAGTATTGTGACGAGAGGCACGACGGTTTTAAGCGAGGGTAAACAGGGACGGGTAGTCAGGGGGAGAGAAGTCGCGAATATTGTTACCTTTACGAGGAAGCCAGCTCTGCCTCCGCCTCCGCCACTCCCAACAAATAATATACCACCATCACAGACGCAAGTACGAAAGTCGATGCCGGTATTATTGCGGGCTTCGTTACAAGAAAGAGATCTGCCATCAATACCGCATAGTGCACACTTATCTACGCTCCCAAGTTCTCGGCCCAAGACTGGACCTCCGATTCCTACATCTCGCTTCTCGGTGCGTAGCGCAAGTCTACCGCGGCCTCCTACAAACTCAAATCCAGACCTGGACTCGAGTTTAGATGAGAAACCATCCTCAAAAGCCAAAGCGCGAATCACACAACTCGAAGACGAGGTCTTTAAGCGAGAAGCTAGCGTCGTTGTTAGGGGATTAGAAGAGGAGAAGCGGATAAGGAAGGTGAGGCGGGAGAGGAGGGAAAGGAGGAGGGAGGAGCTGCTTAGGGGTGGGGTGGGAGGAAGTGCGAATGTTGATGTCGAGGTTGTGAGATGGGTGGGGAAGGGGAAGGATGCTGATCGCGATGGTGACATGGAGGAGAGCGATGAGGACGAAGAGATAGAGGGCGGGGAGAGGAGGGGACATTCACGAGATGCTAGTTCACCACGGAGATAGCTTGCGATGAAATTAAGTTTTCGCTGCACAAATGACGGAGTCTAAAGATAGTCGAGCGATGCTCGTATGCGTGTAGAGTGAGATGAGTTCTCTTTTGACTCTGTATTCTATATTCGGTCACGTTTCTAAGAAACCCACAGCTCTAGCCTTGGCTGTATCGCCGACTTACCACACCCGTCTATGTCTCCACTCCCACTTTAGCTGATAAGTAGAGATATCATACTATACACAAGACGAAAAGAAGTATAGACCAGAAATCGAAATATAATGACAAGCCTCGGCAGTCGATCCATCGCAAAAGAGGTATTCTTCAACAAAACAACCGAAAAACAAAACCCAGAGTAGATCAAATTGCCCATCTACTCCTTCTTCACCTTCCTCTTCCCCTTCGGCACTCTCGCCAACCAATACAAGCCAATCGCCCCAAAACAATTAACCACAATAAAAACCCACAAAATGCCGAAATTCCTCCAGCGGTCCGCATACTCCGCATTAACGCTCTTCAAAAACACATTCGTGTACTTGACGCTGCAGAAACTGCAATCTGTGGTATCGCCTTCATTGAGTACGTAGCCGCCTGCGAATGAGGTGTAGGGGTTGAGATATTCGCCGCAGGTGAGGTTGGAGGGTGGGTTGATGTGGAGGTATTCGATGGAGGAGCAGACGACGTTGGTGTTGGCGAGGCCGGTGGAGAGCATACCGGATACAAGGTAGGTGAAGGGGCTGACGCGGTACATGAAGATCCAGAAGCGGGGGAGGGCGTCGGGGGAGGCAAGAACGCTGGAGTGGGGGAGTTAGTATTCTCCTCTTCATTTCTTCTTCTTTTGCTCTGGGCTTTGGATGGCGTGGGAAAAGGAGGGAGGAGCAGACTTACCCGTTGAAGATCAAACACAGCGAGAACAGCAGGTTTCCTACGTTACCAGCCGTCTCTGCTGTCTCAATACCGGCTACGACGAGATGTGTGAATGTTCCAGCAAACATGACGAAACTCCATAGGAACAAGAACATCAGGCCTCCACGCTCGGCGACAGCGTCTGTAGGTTGAGCATTCCTGTATAGACCGATAGGGTAGTACCATGAGAAGAACAGGATAATACCCCCGAGTGTGTTCCAGGGCATTTCGACGATGAGGTTGGAGATGATGAAGACTACCCAGGAGTAGGTCTTGGATGGGCGTTCTCGGGACTCGTAGAGTGCGCGCTGCGTTACAAAGTGCGGCATGATTTGCTGGGAGAGATTGCCGAACACTGTCAACAACATGAAAATTGCAAAAAGTTGGTTTTGGAGACCTTGAAGGGAGGTGGGTGCATCCCAGAAGGAGAAGCCGACAAAGAGACCCTGCGGTGGTGTTAGCTATGATAATGGGACATGGGCATATGAAAAGGGGACGTACGACTGATGTACAAAGCGCAGTCTTTGAGTACAGGTATGAAGGGGTTCTCCAGTACTGCTGGAAGACTCGCAGAAGAACAGCCTGGAGCTGTACAAGTGGAGGAGCAGCGAACTGATCCAATGCAAACGGATCGTCGGACACCGGCTTCTGACTAAGTGTTTCCTTCATGCGAGCGAGTTCTGCCTTGACGACTTGTCGTTCTGGTGAGTGTTTCCAGACCTCTGGCCAGTCGATATCAGTGGTTGATCCAGGAGCAGCTCCAATGACCTGCCCTCGTCAGTACTAGAATGATATCATTCGAAGAATCAAGTACTTACCTCAAGCATCTTTTCGGCGGGGTTATCGTCCGCTCCAAACTTAGCAGATCCATTTCTTTCAAAGTAGTCCGTTAAAGTACGCGAATCCTTTCCGACATCACCGAAGTAGACAGTCTTCCCACCACGTGCAAGGAACAGCAGACGATCGAATTCCTGGAAGAGGATAGCGGACGGTTGATGGATTGTGCAAAGGATAGCCTGCCCGTTATCTGCAAGCTTCCGGAGAAGTGCGAGAATCGACCATGCGGTTTGAGAGTCTAAACCAGAGGTAGGCTCGTCGAGGAAAAGGAGAAGAGCCGGTTTTGCTGCGAGTTCGACACCGATTGTGAGACGTTTACGTTGTTCCACGTTGAGACCTTCGCCAGGTACACCCACGACTGCATCAGCGTAGGCTTCCATCTCGAGGACCTTGATGACTTCGTCTACGTATGCAAGTTTTTCCGCGTGAGGAATGGCTTTGGATTGGCGAAGGATGGCGCTGAAGGTCAAAGCCTCTCTGACGGTAGATGTAGCCAAGTGAAGATCTTGTTGCTGGACGTATCCTGTCTTTCTCTGAAAGCCAGTATCCCTTTCCCGGCCATCGACAAGCATTTGGCCGGAGACTACACCCATGGTGACTCGGCTGGCGAGGACGTCGAGAAGAGTTGTTTTACCGGCTCCAGATACGCCCATGAGAGCAGTCAAAGTTCCAGGAATAACCCATCCATCACTACAAATATGTCAGTACGAAGGTCTGATATCATGTTTCGGGAAGCTTACACATCATCTAAAAGTCTACGATCCTCTTTCTTGATCTTGATATCATAGTTGACACTATCCCAGTGGAAGACGGCCGTCTGCTTCTGAATGGACGGAGGCGCATCGGGAACAGTCTTCTCTCTAGCAAGTACGGTCTCAGTGTTCACTCGATCATCGACATTGGCTTCCTCGTCAGGCTTCTTAGTTCCGAGGTCTGGCACTCTGCCACGTCTGAAAAGCAGGACTTCGCCTTTACTCTTCTTGGCGGAAATGTATTCAGTGCAGACAAGGTAGACTGCTAACCCGAAGAACATTAATGCAAACATGATGCCGAGATTTCTATTCCTGCTGTCAGTGTCTCATTACTGGAAGTTTGCTGGCTGGATCAGATCATACCTCCAGAGATGGGCACGTTCATATTTGAAGTTCACCATCAGATAAGTATCTCCATCAACGAAATCCGCACCAGCAGCAGCTCCAGTAGTGGAACAGATCCTTTGTTCGGACGTGATATCCGCATATCCTGGGCCAGCTGGCACGAACATTTCCGGAGAGCATGGAATCTTCAGCTTGTGGAACTCGTTGATCATCAGGGCTTCAAAAGCATATGCGACTGGATTTAACCAGTTGATCCATCTGAACCAGGGGTGCATATCCCTCGTCGGAATTGCAAAGCCTGTGTAAATAATGAGAGCGAGGATGAACAATGCTGCGGGAGCCATTGCTTGAGATAATGTCCTGGACATAGCTGCAATCGAGCGGAAGAACATAGAGATGGTAAGTGTGCACATGAATGCGAACAAATAGAACACGAAAAAGTGTTCTGGTGTTCGCCGAAGGTTCGTCATGAAGTATAATGCAAGGTTGAAGCAGGTAGCCGTGCCTATCTTATTTGGCAGATCACACAGCATGGAGGCTGAGAAAGTGTCAGCCAACGTCGGAAATGTCTGGATATGGGTTTTTACCTATAGCTTCAGCGAATGGATGGTAGAAAGCGTATTTGGCTTGTTTCTCAACGATTGGTCGTTGGGCATACAGTGTCAAAATCTGTAACTGAATTAGTCAAGTGCCCAAAAGCAGTCCAGACATCAAACTTACCTCCAAAGCACTCTGGAAAGCTGCCATAAGAATTGCAAAGAAAAGCAACGCTCCTTTGCTGTACAGAGAACTTGTCTCGTTTGGTAAGTTGTAGAACACGCTTCCAATAATGAGCGCCATTACAGCGTTTCCAATGAACGAAGTCAGCATCAGCGTCATGTCACCCTGAAGTCTTTGGAAACCGCGTTGGACGCAGAGTTTGACTTGCTGTACGACTGAGAGGGTGTACGGGGATTTGATGCGTTGGTTCTTGGATTGAGCAGCTGTTTCTTGTTAGCGATCATCCACATCTGACCTTGGATCCAATTCTTACCTCGTCGACCTTCCTTGAACTGTTCCAAACTCGCACCTCCAATCGGATACAAAGTATCGAACTCTTCGATCTCTCTCATCAATTTCGCCCTATCGTCACTCTTATACCACGCTGCAGCAAACTCGTCTGGGGTGAATGGCGTCTTGCCCTCAAAACCTGCTCGGGTGACACGCTCTGCCGGACTCGTGATTGAGGTTAGGAAATCGCCCGTGGTTTGACGCGGTGGACAATCGAATCCCATATCCAAAAAGTACTTTTTCGCAGCATGGATATCTCCAAAATAGATCTGCCTTCCTTCGTACAGCACCGCTACCTTGTCAAAAATATCGTAAATGCTTTGCGAAGCCTGGTAAATAGCAACAACTGCAGCCGAACCAGCGAGATCCGTCGAGAGTCTAAGAGTCTTGACGAATTCCAGAGCAGTGGCACTGTCCAATCCACGAGTACTGTTATCCCAGCATTGCAATGGGCTTCCACCAAGAGCTCTGTTCGATGTCAGCAATGCTTTAGCGACACTGGATGTCCCTGCTTACGCTTCTGCAATACTGACACGCTTCCTCTCTCCACCGCTTACTCCACGAATGAAATCATTTCCGACCTTGGTATTAAGTGTGTGATTAAGGCCGAACACGGCCATTATAACGTCGCGCATATGAGCTGCATATTGTTCTCTTGTCACACCAGGGATTCGGTTCCGGGGAGCTGGAAAAGCATATTAGTAAACAACATACACTGACTCATCATTTGAGACACCTACCTCGAGCTTTTGCAGCAAATTCCAGAGTTTGTCCGACAGTCAATTGGGGAAAGTGGACATCGGTTTCCGCCTGATAAATACACTCGCCTCTGAAATCATTGTGCATCTGCTCGACTGAGATGCCCTGGTAGTTGATGTGCGACTTCTCATCGATAAAGTATCCATCAGTCTCCCCAGAAATCGTCTTTAGTAAAGTAGAGCAACCACTATTCAGGGTTGTGAGCAAGGTCTAATCCCCTTGGAAGGGCAATGGAAGGACAATCATACCTTCCAGGTCTACCAAGCACCACCAGCATCTCCCCACTTCGGATGAGCCCATCGAAATTTCTTAAGATCTGAATCTTCGTCTGCTGTCGTCGACCAATTATTCTCTTGAACAGAGACGGGATTTCCAGAGGATAGTTTCCAAAAGTCTTCTGGTAATCAGTGGCTTCTCCGAATCCGTGCGCACTCAAATTCCTGTAGGCAATTCCAGCGACCCTCTTGGGAAACCTTTCCGGGTCCCGCGAATGGATGGCGAGGACGGTCTTCATCCATGACTTGTAATTGAAGCTCTCAGATCTGGGATCAAGGATCGGGTTATTGCTCTCCTCAAAAGGATTGATGTAGTCTCCATCTCCGTCTTTGACTGAATGGTGCGTGAGAGCACGCGCCAATTGATGGATCTGTGGCTTCAGGTCTTCTTCATCTGCGGAATCTAGTAATGATTCATGACCGGTCTTCTCGCTGGATTGTCCTCCGGTTTCATTTTCGTACGTGTCGTCGTTCGGATTGATCTTCTCCTCTACTGTCTGCGCAACGGCCTCAGACTGGGGCAACACGCCAAATGGGGTTGAGGACGCCATGATGTTGATAGCGCGTCGATAGCGCGGGGGCGACGAATTAGAAAATACCAGTACGATTACTTAAGGAGAGAAAGAAGAGGAGAATTGGGACGACATGAGGACTGTCCTGTCAACAACTGTGTAAATCAACCGCAACAAGCAGGTGGGGTTTCAGGAGAGAAGAGAGACGTGGAAGCAAAACCAAGACCGAATCTCATAAGACCGGACGAACAATTTCATGTGCACGCGGCGTGTATTGGGAGGGTCCAGGGCCGAGTGCAGCAACCCTGCATGCGAATTCGAAGAAGAATACGAATACTGCGGGTGAAGATGTTGCGACAGCCACTCACAACACAGCAAATCCGACCGATGCCCCATCTTCCGTTACCCGAGTGCCATTTTTGAAGGAACGATGGCCCGCCGCCCAGAGCTGGCAGGCATGGCGAAATACTTTGAAGACAAACGAACACCGGGCAGCTTCTTTGATTGGCGAGGGAAACCGATGCCAAACACCGCAACGAGCTGGAACTTCATCAAATCAGTCGAATCTTATCTGCTCCACCGACTCGGTCGACGGTGCGGAGCGACCCACGAGACTTTCGACGGTGTCCTGTCATGTCTGTCAACGAGGAACTAGTTATATAAATCAACTTGCGATAATTCCAACACACGCACCTCCTCAGGCATTGCTCACTTGTCGAAGAAAATGACAACAAATGTCCAGAAATAATGTGCAATTGTCCCGCTGAAGCAGCGGGTGAATTCGGGACTGGTCTTCGTATGATTGCTACTGCGGGAACAAGACAGGCCGACGGCGAAGGCGAAAGGGGACATACGGAGGTACATGTCTGCCAAGTAAGTGCTGGCAGAGAAGCGACCACCAATAAACGAGGCGAATGAACGAGAACGAAAAGGACAAGATACGTATCAAGAGTAAGCATACTGCGCCATTTTCGCACGCAGTGCTTTTCGGAAAGAAAAATGGGTTCAAAGAACAGAGCGAGATTAAGTAAACAAAAGTATCAGACAAAGTTTGTCAGACCAAGTTCCTGGTCTGAATCTCGTTCCCAATGGCGGAGACGATATGGGGATCCGCAACCTTAAATGATACCCAGTCGACCCCACGCTGACGAGATGGTCCGGATGACGTTAGAACCATAAACAAACGTTCGCATAGAAGTCACTACTGGAAATGCGAGTCCGAGATTGAGAACATTTTCCATGGAAACTCGAAATTGTTTGGTTAGCATCACATCTCTGCTGAGAACAGCGTGGGGTCCAATGAACAGCGCTCAACCCATTTGGAACTGTACATTTCAACCGACCTTTCTGGCTCCTATAAATACATGCGATCCATTCCCAAAAGATGAGTATCGGGTCTTCATCTCCAAATATCGTACACAGTCGCTTCCGTACAGTCCGGATTGTTGAGTTAGACTTTTCCGTTCGTGATCCGACCAGGACGTCGTCCGCTCACAGGCTCTTCCTCAACCTTGACTTTCTTACTAGCCTTCTTAGTGGCTGGAGGAGATTTTGCAGTCTCCTGTTCTTCCACTTTAGGCTTCTTTGCTCTCCCTTTCTTTGGTGTAACAGCCTCCTCAGTCTTGACTTCCTTCTTGATGGTGGGTGCGCGTTTCTTTTTGGCGGGAGTGACAGTCTCTTCATCGTCCTCGTCCTCAACCTCATCTTCTTCTTCCTTTATGACAGCCTTGCGCTTTTTCGAGGCCTTAGCTTTGCCGGCCTTCTTTGTGTCTTCCATGTCGTCGGCTTTCCCATTCACATCAGCAGCGACTGGCCCGGTCTTCTTCTGAACGCTAGGTACCACGCAACTTGTCCTGCCGCCGACAGTGAGGAAAGTAAGTTTTGCACCATTCGGCAACGTAGTTGCTGCATCTTTCTTTCCCTTGCCCCATCGATGCTTGAAAAGCCAGTCATCTGGAAACTTGCTAGAGTCTGCCAAGCTGTCGACTGCGGTCTGGCATACATAGAGCATGGAGGTGTGAAGTTGCTTGATCTGTTCAGCGCTGAAGGTATCGGTGTACTGCTCTGGATGGAGTTTTGCGTTGTACATAATCTCATCACTACCTTTGTCAGTAAACATTCTCACGATTTTATTTGGAAGTACTTACCCGACCCAGTTCCCAATGCCGCTGATATTTGCCTGGTCCAGTATGAAAGCTTTCACAGGAACATGTCTCTTCTTCATCTTTTCCACGAGCCATTCTTCCGTCAGAATATCCTTGTCAATGACTGGATCAGGGCCATTCTCCTTGAGCGGCGTTGTGTTCCTGATGTCCTCTGCAGCGCAGTCAACAAGTCGTATACGAGCAAATCGCCGGGGATCCGTAAATGCTGCCTCGACCTTGGGCTCGCTGTCGGTCTCCACGGAGAACTTCCAGAACTTTGGTGGCCATACTTCTTCCTCGTCTGTTTCTTTTGGTCGGTAGTATGCAGTGTGCTCCCCTCTGATTTGGAACCAGCCTTTTTATGTTAGTTTTCGATTTGGAAGTGGGTCTGGAAAACTTGCCGGTCATTCCGAAATGGAACACTGGATGTGGTGGAGAAGACATGATCATCCTTTGTAATATTAGCCATATTGCTTGGTACTATGGCGACTCTTATATGAAATCATCCAAGAACAAAACCAGCGACATACCAAAAGTATTTGCCTTGTTGACCAGCAGATAGAACTTTCTTGCCTGTTAAGGATTTCTGGAATTCTGCCGCGCTGGTCCCAACTTTTCCATAGACATTTGCATCATCTTGAGCCGTGACCACTGAGAGAGTCTTGCCAACAAGACTCTTCCTTAGGTGGTGGACGATTCGCGCAACTGGGAGGCATGTCAGTATGAGCTGAATTATCATGGAGTCATAGATTTTAGATCTTAGAAATGAGAGAGGAATTTCACCTTCAGCGATCTCAGGCATTTCGATGTTTGATCCGACAAAGTTTACACGTATTTTCCAAAAGTACAAATTAAGGCTTTATGGAATTTGAAAGCATTGCAAGCACCCAGCTCAGTAGACGCGTAGTGGTTGCTGGAGGAAGAGGTGAAGCTTGACGCGAGGTAACGTGACCCTCCTTGCAGGGGACAGTGTGGGGCTGCTGCTTCCCCAGTGGGGTGGTCGGGAACCCGATGGGACACTTCAAGAAGGCCGAGGTCTGCCGGGACTTTTACTTTCACAAGCATCTACAACATTCAATACCTTACATCGTGCCGATACACCTCCTTTTTCAATCCTTATACTTCACAGCGTGCGCAATACAGAATTACATCTCCATCTAAAGAATATAAACAACACCGCCAAGATGGTCGCCGACTCCCTCATCTACCACCCCTCTGTGGCTCACTACCTCAAGTACGTAGCCACGACAGTGGGCCGTGACAAGCTCCTCCGAACAATCCAATACTTCTCGCGCTTCTACGCCTGGTATCTTTACCGCACGAACGGTACGCCCGGGGAGATCGCTCCTTTCGATGCCATCAAGAAGCAGTTTGGGCTGGCACGCAAGTTGATGCGTGTGGGCAAGAACGTCGAGCACTTCAAAGCGGCAGCTATCGCGGCAGATTCCAAGAGCTTGGATCCCGTTATCAAGTACTGCGCTGTTGGACGACAATTGGGATATGCTGGATACTTGTCTTTGGATGCTGTCACATACTTGGATGCTGCGGGCATCAGGAAGAGTCCTATGACCCAGAGGCTGGCTAAGGAGGCATACAGATGTTGGATGTTTGGCTTGCTGTTCAGTGCTGTTTCCGGCACGTATTCTCTGTACAACTTGAGACAGCAGCAGAAGCGCATCAGCAAGGAGGATGGTGAGGGTGTTGTCGCTGCGAAGAGAATTGAGAAGTATATCCCCCGTTTTCGCCCGATTTATACTTTTGGCTAATTGCAATTTAGGGAACGTGCCGCTATCAACCTCCAGCTCCTCTCTGACCTTTGCGATCTTACCATTCCCACCTCTGCCATTGGTTTGACGAGCTTCGATGACGGGTTTGTTGGTTTGGCTGGAACCGTGAGCAGTTTGATCGGAGTTTACTCGGTGTGGAAGAAGACTGCATAAAGGGGTCGGAAAGTGGGATCGGCTGACGAAATTGTTTGATTGCGAGTTGTTTGTAAGTTGGGAATCTCGGGCTTTGCGATGAATTAGACATGCTATTGCTGTGGAGGGGGTGATACTTCAGTTGCCTGCTATTTGATACCGGAATCTATGATTTTTCTGCCTGCATTCCATTCTCAGTGATCATGTTAGAGCGGTCTGAGAGCCTTCGCATAGCGTATCGCTCTGATCCGAATAAACTTCAGTAGGACAAGTTTGAGAGAGGTTTCGGATTTCGCTCGCCTTGAATTCGGCATATCATACCTTGGAACACCACTTGAAGCCAGCGACATGGCTGCTCCTTAAGGTGTGGTAGGTTGTTTAGCCGGATCCACACGTTCACCAGATCTCCATGGTGCGTTTTTGTGGTCAGTAATATGACTATAAACATTGTGCTGCTTCATGTCTCGGCCGTGAAAGAGAGCGCTTGAACCAATATTCTTAGAACGAAGACCACCACGAATAAATCTCTCAGCATCCGAGTATTCTTCGGAACTATAGACCGAGGTATCTGTGTTATGGAGTTGGCAACACTCTGCATCAGCTTAGCATGAAGAGCAACGCAACGTCGTCTTCCAAATGATCGCTACGTTGTGCTACAATACCTGTTCGTTGAGATGACAAAATTCGCAATCGAAACAAACCAACTTAAGGCCCAATCCAGTCTTTCTTCCGCGAGAATTATTTTCCAGATATAATCTACAAGATTTTCTGCTCCCTATTGAGCCAAATATATCGCATCGCGTTACATACCTTCTCGCTTGTCACATCTCCTAAGTCCACATGTATTATATAAGCAAGTAGTCCCTTCGACCTGCCTTTCAACCGCACTAATCATGTTACCTAGATATTGCAATGACAACTGAAGTACTTGGTTTTGGTTCACAGGTGGTGTTGCACAAGCGCAATTTGAGAGCGAGTTTTGACTGTCTGTTGACTTTGCTCATGTGTGTGCTCTAAGTATCGAAGATGCAGAAGCAAGATGAGCGTTTCAGGGGTTAGTAATGTATAAATTGCAAGTATCGAGTAATTATAGTGCAGCGTCGAACAGTGCAGTCTTTTCCGTGTAACATTACAAGTATCTAACTATGTTACTCCCGCGTTAACCGATCGCGGTACTCTGTTCGTCTACTTACGAACAGATCCCGCTTTTGTTGCACTTCGCATGTATTTTACGTAGTTAAAAGATGGTACGTTGAAAAACCAGGAAGTCTGGCTGAAAAAGGATGTTAGTCCGACGACATGGCTTGCGGATTTGACGATCGAGGCGTAGGGATTGGTGGAGTGTACGATAGGCGAGTGTAGAGAACGACACAACAAGGTTTCCGTTGTTTCCAAGGACAAGATATGATTGAGGTAGATGCCTTGAAACTATGAGAGATTTGTAAAGTGCAGTATGCATTTTTATTCATTTTGGAATTAAACCATCAGAAGGCTTGCCAAAAAGTTATAGAGACAGACTGAAGTAGTGACCGAAGCAGCAAGATATCCTACAACCAGCAGTATACCAGCCAACGCGTCCAACCATTCAAGTAACATCTAGCCATCCATTTCAGACAAGACAAAAACACGTCATGTCGAAGCACCAGACACCGAGCGTTCATCACCATCAGCATGTCCTCTCATACTTCTCGTAACAAGCCAACCCACACCACCCGCGAACGCACTAGCACCGGTAAACACAATAAGCGCACCATACTCGCTCTTAAATCCCGACACTCGACCAACGCTTGTATGCAACAAGACCTCACTCCACGGTCCACTAACCACCGCGCCAATACCTCTTCCAGCAGCAAGCACACCCATCAGAACACCCATACCGACCTCCTCACACCCTTTAACCATCTGTATCTCTTTCATCATGCCTGCCCAGAGCGCAGAATATCCACCTGCAAAAGCGCCATACATCATGGCGAAGATGATAAGGCGACCTACCTCCTTGGCCGGACCCCAGAGGACGAAGACGGAGAATGTGCTGCCGAATGTCGAGATTGCTATTACATGCGAGACGTGCATCTTATCGCAGAGGTGGCCGAGGACAATGGCTCCGACCACGGAAAAGAGGTTGAGGAGTGAGATGAGGAGAGTGCCAGTGCGAGGCGAGAGTCGGAGGTATGTGGCATAGGTGGGGAGGTATATCGCAGGGAGAAAGAAGCCAAGGGATTCGAGGATGTTGCTGGCTTGGAGGAGAAGGTATGTTGGCTTGAAAAGGAAGGCGTAGGAGGGCTTTTTGCGGGGTTGCGGTGGTGAGGTGGTGGGAAGTCGTGACTTAATGAAGTAGATCAGGGGCGTGCATAGGAAGAAGAGGATGATTGACCACTGTACTTGCGTCAGAGAAAATCCCTAGTTGGAGGGGGGGTCGTCTTAGACTTACCACGCGAAGTGTATTGGCGAAGCCCCATTTATCGAGCAGTGCTTTCAAAGCGAATGGGAAAACGAGCCCGCTCTAGAAGCCGTCAGTACTGTCTTGTTGACATTCGGATAAGTGGACGTACAGCACCAACACCAGCCCACATTACTCCAAAAGCAAATCCCTTCTTGTCGACAAACCACTCATCAAGGTAGAACATAGTCGGCGAGTATAAGAGACTTCCACCAATGGCATACAGAACTCCTTGAGTAGCGATTAGATGCCAGACTTGTGTAGAGAAGCTAGACGCGACCAAGGCACCTGTGGCAATAACCAGACCGACCATCGAGGAGAAGCGTCGAATCGATGGGAAAGCTTCCAGAATATACAATGAGATTGGCGCAAACAGATACATGACGCCGGTAGAGCATGTTCCAACCGCTGCGATACCTTTGGGGCTGTTGTCGAAGGGAGCATGCGTGCTGTAGTAAGACTGGAAAACACCGAAAGAGAACGGAAAGCCTAAGGTCGCGTTAGATCATGTTGCTTCAGCTTACGGGACATTGATTACCCCAAACTAAAGCTTCGAATACAAAGCAAGCTGCCAGGAACAGCCAGGCATCTCGACCGCCATCGGCTCGAGGTATCTTAGCGCTCTCTGAAGAGCTCGTACTGGCAGGTCGGGCAGGATTCGCTTTCTCGAGATCAACGTTATCAACAGGCGGCGCCGGCATACTGTCAAGAGGAATTTCTTCATCTTTGATACTAGGGGCATTGGTGGAAGTTGTCGTTGGTGGCTCCGCCAAAGTCACAGGCTGGAGAGAGGACATGGTGTTGGAGCGTTCGGTGTCGTTGAGAGGTTAATCAGATCTTCAGTCCCAGATTCGAGTTGATGAAGGAGCAAGAATCAAACTTCGTGTTGAAGGTGCAGGTTTGCTCGCTAGCGACGATAAGATTGCTCGTCGAAGGTGAAGTCGTGTTTTCAAGACCGGAAGCGGATGCAATACAATTAAGACATCGCCTGAATCGGCTCAGCCAACAACGTGAATTTTCATTATCATGCACGAGAACATATGTACGTCTGCTGTTTTGGCATGCTTCTGAACTGTTGGTTCTGTATCTCGATCGAAACTGCTCTCGCTGAGACCTGATTGAGCAGGTATCGCCATCTTGCCAATCGCAACTGCAAAACTACATTGTTTGCGTGCCATGGATGGCGGAAGTATGGTCACAGTTACTTGCGCACGCCAAATTCGGCCCATGGCCTTTGGAGTCGGTATTTTGAGAGGAACATTCTGGCTCGAGGGCCGACTCTTCCCAGTCCGAGAAAGTGGTTGCAGTGAATTGATGCTACCTGCTTCAAGACTTGGAGTCCAACCGCCTCTCTCTTTGACACCAACGCCTCAACAAATACCAACGAAGGTTACACAAATGAACGTATAGCAGAGAAAAACACAGGTGTATCCCATGGCCGGCATATATCACAGATATGTTGTCGACCCTGGCAAGGAAGCAGCAGATGCAGAGTGCGGCCGCAGTTGAGGACTTCGGCCAAACCTGTCCTTGCTTCAGAGAGCCTCAAGAGGGCAAGGACGTCCCAGTCATATCTGTTGGTCTAGACAAAATCGATTTGCTTTACCCCTACATTTCTCAGTTCAGAATGATCGCAGAGGCGTCGACTTTGAGCAGCTACGTCGTCATGGATATTCCGTGCCTTGACAAGCTCCTTGTCGGATGCAAGGATTCTCTTTGAGGTTGGAATATCAGTACGCGGCTTGTCCGAAGCTGGGATAATGATCTGGTAGCTAAGCAGCTCCGCTGAACTTAGCCATGGATTGTAGAGATTGAGCCGCTTGACGACAAAAGCGATGCGTTGAAGAAGGTGGAAATTTCGATACATATTGTCAGAATCGAGCATGAGACAACAATCAACGCCCAGAGTCGAACCAACAAAACAACAACAAATCGCAGACAGGAACACAAGCAGAAGCGTGCATTCTTCGGTATCCAGTGCTCCCTGGTCGGCACACATTCAAAGCGCCCAGGAGAAACGAAGCAGGAATGGTCCTTGCCATTGCATGCGGATGATCGGTCCCGAAGGCAGATGTGTCTCGCTAACAGGCTCCGAACCAGTAGTCGGCAGCTCGAGCACTCCATCAAGAAGTAAATGTGACTTGACAAGGGAAGTACAACAGCATACCACTACCTGTTGGAAGCATACAATGGAGCTTTCATCACAACTGAGACTCGAAGAAACGTGACGCAGTGATAGTTTTCCACGACAACGCCATCGACCGATGGAAACTGTTCGACAAGAATTAGATATCGGCAGGGTTTGAGGTCATTACTCCTGATATACCAGCACTGCTACGAAATACAGCTGTTATGTTAAGTGAAGTACAAAGGCTAAAGGGATTGTAGGTGACGCATGATGTTTGTGAAAGGCAGCCGTCGACTCTTCTGCCTTCGATACCACATTGGCAGTCATACTGCCAAGACATTAGACGTTTCCTTCAAGAAGTTCGAAAACGGAGAGAGAATAGATTAAATAACGTTGGTTTTGGAACCGAGCTAAATGGGAGTGTGACATCGGTCGTGGCTTGCAGTCTGGTTACACATGGCAGCGGGGTGGCGAATATGACCTTGGAAAGACCGAGAGGGTAACCAGAGCGGCAGTGAGGGGATGTTGAGTTTTAATGGCCGTTCTAAGGGTCTGTGTCTCCAGTGGTGGATCAGTACGGCGAAGTACATCATGCGAGGCACATAACACGTTGAGCGGAGCATCGCCGGCAATCGCTGTTAGATGATAGAACTCAGCCGGTGACAACAACCTACCGAAAGCAATGGATGGCAACCCCGCGTCACACTATGCCACTACATTCCAGCCTGCTTTCTAAAACAAGAACACAGTGTGGGATGAATCAACAGCAAAGTCCTCTACGTCGTTGAAATCTGCACAGCGACGCAGATGTGCCCTGTGCACCAAGTTCCACATTGGAAATATAACATAGACTTGTCTTCACTGCCTTAGCTTCTAGATTAGTATTGGATGGATGAATTCTGGTATCAATCAGCTCAAATAACGACTGTTCCTCCTTGAAAACCCCATATCAAATCAAATCAAATCATCACAAGAGGGGCAGGAAACGGAATAGTGGCTTAATCTTCATGAATTCCATCCCGACCATGTCCTAGCAGCAGAATCATTTCTCAGGACGGAGGGAAAGGCCCACTCAATGACTTCCCTCACTATTCTTGTATCGACCAATATAAGTATAAGTATGCAATCCAACACCGATCTCAACGCCGACGCTATGCTATTATGAAAGTGGATGAATGCCGTATATCAAAGGCTAGTTTTTCCGTAGGCGCCCCCTGTAGCTTTCCTCATCTCGAGAGCGCGCTTGTATGGGGGAGCAGTCGGAGGTTGCACCGGATCCAACGAGACGTGATCCTTTGACAGGTGATATGAAGCATCTGCGTCGAATCCAGACAGGTCTCCACAAGCAAGAAACGGAGCGATCCACCTCCCATTGTTCTTTGCTTCTGACTGGACTTCGGGCACTGAAAGTTCAACCACGCCATCCGCGGAAGAGATAGGAATATTCACGCTCTTCGACCATGTCCCATCTTCGGAGTTTTGCAGGGTTGCAGACTCAATGATAGGCTCTTCCCTGCTCATTGTTGTAACCATCTTGGAGAGTCTGTTGCCAACGCCCATTGGCTCTTCTAAGCTTGCCTTAAAACCCTCTTGGGGGCTGAAATTCAAGCAGACAATGAACGCTTCTACACTGCTTGCGCGACTCGATCTCGGTTTGGCAACAATGACATCCTCGAAAAAGAGCTTGAGTTGCGCGAAAAGCAGATCGATGTTACGTCCCCTGAAGATTTTTGCCACAAACTTCCCACCAGGGCGTAGAACGCAGAGTGCCAAGTTCAGGGCTGCAAAGAGTAGCTGGGACTGAACGTAAATGTCGAGATCGTGTAGACCTGTAACGTCTGGGGCACCATCTGAAATGACAAGGTCCACGGGATTTACAGCATGTTGTGATTGAGATGTAGGGTCATAGGTCGGGTCGAGGGCATGGAGGAGGAGAGGAACTGTAGCAGGGTGAGTGATGTCTGCACGGAGAGTTATGATGCCTTCCAGAGGGCTCATAGGTTGGAGGTCTATGGCGACGATCTTGACATCCTTCCGAGGCTTCAGCTCGGTAGTTTCGGGTCTCCTTTTCTTTGCTTCGAGCTCCTGCTGCTGGATTTCAGCAACCGTGGGCTCCTCTCCGGTGGCTTTGAGTATCAGTTGCCGTATTTTCTCCTGCTTGTCTTCCCACGCTGTTCGGCCAAATTTCTCGCCTTTGATGAGGACTCGGGAAAGGACTTGACTCCAGCTTCCAGGAGCTGCGCAAAGGTCAACAACGCGCGTTACGCCCGCAAATAAGTCGAATTCTATACTTTAAGTCAGCCGTATGTCAACGGAATGCGAGAATGAATCAAATTGCCTTCGTCGAGCTGGAGAAGCTTGAAAGCACTCCGTGCACGCCACCCTTGTTCCTTTGCCAGTCTGTAATACGCATCGCGCTTATCCTTCGAAGATTTTCCCATGGTATGCGAGGATCCAGTGGCCTACTTCAGGATAACCTGTGAACGGTAATGGTAGACCTGTGGGGAAGGCTGGCTTAGTACGAGGCTGTAGTATATTTTTACTAGCGCAAGGCTAAAGCACGCTAAATCTCTGCCCTGTGGAAAAAGTCTGGTGGGATGCTTGAGTCCAGAGCAGGTCGTGCAAAACGCAGAAGTATTGCTTGAATATTTACACATCTTTCGCACATTCGAAATGGCACCAGAACAAAAGAAACGAGCCAGGCCCATACCGAATGCCAGCCAGCGATCGAAGAAACGGCAGAAAGTTGAGCCCGTCAAACCGGCGACAGATGCGGTCGTCAAGCGCCCGGTGGTACTGGATGCACTGCCATGGAATGAAGTGCAGATGCCGGATATGTTCAACGATGCCGAGGGTTTCTTTGGTTTAGAAGAGATAGAAGGTGTAGAGGTCGTTAGGGAGGGTAATACCGTCAAATTTGTACGTATGCAATACAATGGAAGGACTTGTTGGATTAATTGGAGTTAGGTCACTGCTGCGAAACCTACCTTTGACGAAGACGAAGAATTCGAAGGCTTTGGGGACGAAGAAGTAGAGGAAGAGGTATCAAGTAAGCCCGAAGCTACAGTATCCACCCAGAAATCGAAACAGCAGCTCGAGACGACAGGGAAGAAGGAGAAGCAGAAGGATAGGAAAGAGAAAAAATCCAAAAAGGACAAGGCTAAAACGCCAGAGGCGAAGCAAGAAGACAAGTCAAAGTCAAAGGAAACCAATACAAATGTGTTCAAGCTGTTGGAAGAGGATGCCGAAGCGGAGGAGACTGATGTTTCGGCATGGGCAGAATTAGATCTTTCGCCGGATACACTTTCTGCTTTGTCAAAAATGGGATTTGCGAAGCCGACCTTGATTCAAGCTTCTGCCATACCGGAAATTCTTGCAGGACACGATGTGGTTGGAAAAGCATCTACTGGTTCCGGAAAAACTCTTGCATTTGGTATACCTATACTGGAAAGCTGGTTAGAAAGATACGGAGAGCTGGATGAGACAGCACTGAAAGAGTCAAGACCTCCAACTGCGCTGATTTTGTCTCCTACCCGAGAATTGGCACATCAATTAACGGAACACATCACAGCCCTTTGCAAAGGTCTGACAAATGCTCCCTACGTGGCTGCGGTCACCGGAGGATTGTCGGTCCAGAAGCAACAACGTCAACTTGCGAAAGCCGATGTAGTGATCGGAACCCCTGGTCGACTATGGGAAGTCATGAGTACCAGCATCGAGTTGACAGCAGCTTTTAAGCAGATAAAGTTTCTGGTCATTGATGAAGCGGATAGACTTTTGACGGAAGGTCATTTCAAGGAGGCCGAGGAGATTATCAGCTCTCTTGATAGACAGCAAGATGCGGAGGAAGGTGATGAAAACATCCCGGAAAGACAGACCCTGGTATTCTCTGCAACGTTCCATAAAGGCTTGCAGCAAAAGCTCGCTGGAAAAGGAAAGCATGGGCTGATGGACGATGGAGAATCAATGGAGTATCTTCTCAAGAAACTCAATTTTCGAGAGGACAAGCCGAAATTTGTGGATGTGAATCCTGTCTCTCAGATGGCAGATAAGCTCAAAGAAGGCATGGTCGAATGTGCAGGCACTGAAAAGGTAAGATGGTTCTCACATATACTTTACCCAAGCTAATCTTTTTTAGGATCTGTACTTGTACTCGCTCCTCCTGTATCACCCGAACCAACGGACACTGATATTCACCAATTCCATCCACTCAGTGCGTCGACTTACTCCCATGCTACAAAATCTCAATTTACACGCACACGCACTACATTCGCAAATGGCGCAAAAAGCACGAATGCGATCTATCGAGCGTTTCTCCTCTCCCAAAGCTACCAGTTCAATCCTCGTTGCTACAGATGTCGCAGCGCGTGGTCTTGATATTGGTGGCGTTCAACTAGTCATCCATTACCATCTCCCCCGAGCAGCAGATATGTACGTGCATCGCTCTGGACGAACAGCTCGAGCGGAAGCCTCAGGGACGAGTATATTGATGTGCGCGCCTGAAGAAGTGGTTGGGATGCGCCGCCTCGTTGCAAAGGTACATGCTCAGAACGCCGTTGCCGGCGGAGGGAACAAGTCAAAATATTACATGCGCTCATTAGATATCGATCGCAAGGTCGTCTCCCGCCTGAAGCCTAGAGTAACGCTGGCGAAGAAGATCGCAGACAGTGCTTTAGCCAAGGAGAAGAAGGGACACGACGATGAATGGGTGAAGGCGGCGGCTGAGGAATTGGGCGTCGACTACGATAGCGAAGAGTTCGAGGCTGCCGGCGGCATGAGGAAGGGGCGTGGAACTGGGCGGAAATTGAAGGAGAAGGAGATGAGGGCGCTTACGAAAGGAGAATTGGGTGCTCTGCGGGGCGAGCTGAAGAGTTTGTTGGCGCAGAGAGTCAACGTTGGTGTTAGTGAGAGATATCTGACGGCAGGAACTGTGGATGTCAATGAGCTTCTGAAGGGAGCTCAAGGCAATTTTCTTGGACAAGTTGATGGTATCGGCATGGATGATATATAGTCAACTATACTCCGAAATAACAAAAGACTCCGTCAAACCTCAATTGAATGGACAAAGTACGAGGGGAATCTAAGGTTGAAAATTCTTGCTCGCAGACATTACTTACACTCTCGTAATTGCCTTCCTCTTCAGCACTTGGGATGAGAAAGTTCTCTAGCGATTTTCCTCTCGTATCTCCACAGAACAAGATTTTGCACACGATTTTGGCTTGAAGAGATCTTTTCCGAAGTCCCGCTGGTCAGTAACATCATTCGTATATATACAGGACTCTTATACTTGTAGTCAATTGATAATGAGTTCTTGTTCATTTAGACGGAAACTTCGCCAATATGTGGGCCTTTTCTTGGCCATTCATTCGTATGCTGCATCTTACTCTGCGTGCTTAGCTCGATGTAGGCACGACAAAAACAATGAAAAGGTACCTGATGCAACGCTAGGGATTTTGAACAAGGTGACAACGGGGCATGAACCGTCTGAGCCATATTGAAACACATTTGAGGCCGTACGGAATACGAACTCAGCCTGGCAGGCATGTGGTATGAAGTTCGCCGGAAAGTAAACAAACAAAGACATAGCAAGATATGCGGTATGACTAGAAGCCAAGGAGATCAAGCTCAAGACAATTGAAGGGAAGTAAGATTCCTTCTAGACTGGTATCAATTGACAGCTTTTACTAGGTGTCCATTTGCATTCGTGGTCAAGTGTCGAAGGAATCATCTCAACACATCAACAAAACCACCCTCGCTTGCCGGCCAAACCGCCCCACCAGACCCTCCGCAGAACTAACCTCAACAGCCTACTTCTGACGAAATATGAAGGAATATCTCTATTAAGCCTCCCACGATGGTGCAGTGGTTCAGGCCGCCAACGCGATGTGTGTTACCCACGGCACGACAACGAGGGTCCGCTAGCATGGTACCACTTGCAGATAAAAAGGTTCTGCAGGTGCCCATACTCCGAGTGTTCTACGTTTAGTCCCATTTAATGTAGGATAGCCATTAGGCTTCGAGGGCTAGACCACTCCGAAGCACACACGACGAACGTAAGGAAACACGATCAATGAAGCACCGCTCGATATTCATTGGTCGTGTTCTATCCTCCTCTCGATGCGACAAGAGATGTAGGCAAACTCCGGCGGGCCGAACTCTTTTGCTTCTCGCGGCTCCTCTCACGCGCTGTTCTGTGACTCTTCCTTTTCTTTTCTTTGCTTTAATTTTGGTAAAAACCCAGTCCAAGACTCCAGATGGCGCATGCCGAGTCTTTTTTGGGCTTGTTTTGATGGACGCGGCATCGAGGTAAATTCCACGTGGAAGCGAGTTTTACCACGTGCGAAATTTCTACTTAATTCCTAATATTGTCTACTTAACTCTTAGCTAGAAAAATAATTCAAGTATTATTTGACCAGATATGACGCTATCTAAGCTCAATACAGATCTTTACCACTCTCTTGCCTCAGCTCTTCTTCAGTCATAACTAACTTCCTCGGATCTTCCAGGTTGACCCAACCCAAGAAAGGGTTCGACACCGAGTATCCAATTATCTTTTGCATTTCAGGTGTGTAACGCTTGATACTTGTGAGAGAATTGGCCAAATACTGATTCTCCTCCTGCAGTCAAGATGGTCAGCTCTTAGTCAAGGCCTATGTTCAGTTCGCAACCTCGCATGCACGAATGATAATGAAGATCCCGAATTACACGCACTTGTCTCAGATACCCTTTCGTCATGAAGCAACTGTAAATCAATCTCTCCTGGTCTGTCGTTGCATTCTCACTGCCTCCATGATATGCGCTTGCCAGCATCATAAACCCATCTCCGGGGTTCAGTTCTGCGTGGCGAGCAAGGTCTTCCACTGGCGGCTGCGAGGTGGCCCAAAGATGGCTTCGAGGAATGAATCGTGTGGCTCCATTGGCTTTGGTCGTCTTCTTGCCTGCGACACTACATATCTGATTAGGATATGCAAGGTGAGCTGGAGTCTCCACATACAATAAGCCGATAGTGCAGTCCCTCCCGATCTTATACTCCTCGTGCGAGGCCAAAGCTTCGAGTTTGTTGTGGATATTCATATCATCGCGGTGAAGCTCCTGTCTCTTGGCCCCTGGAGCTATCGAGAACACGATTGTGTTATTTAGCTGTGGCTTTGATTCACTCTTCATGAGCTTCTGGCCATGCCAAGACTCGTGCCAGCTGGTGAGCAGTTCACCGCAAACATCTTGATACAATTTGTTACCTGGGATGCTGTCCGTAAAGCTTTTCGACTTCTCCACCAAGCCCATAACTCGACGGGTCTCTGGTGGAAAGAATTCTCCAGTCCAGGGTTGATCTTTCAAGATCCAAGGTCGGACATCGGCTTCGATAGCAGCAAGGGTTGGAGTGTCAAGTATATTCCGAATGATACAGCCACCGTTTCTTATAAGGGATCCGACGACGTGTGAACAAGTAACGGTACTGGCATTGAAGTTATCGATGACTGCTGCTCTGGAATCTGCCACAAGTTTCGAAGGGAAACCATCTGCAGGTGCATCCGGAAGAGGAGGATCGAGTCTGCTTGGAGACATCTTTAGAGGCGATCAGGAAAAGGATGAGACGTGAATATCAACGGACGTGAGTCGCGATTGACTTATTTTCTAAAACAAAGCTTGTCTGATGCTTGATATACATATATAGATTGAAAGTCAGATTGCCTTGAAATATAACGTCAAGCTTCAAGTGGGTGGCTGAGAGATAACCGCGGGGTCTGGCTATGCCGAGATTACAGTACTCGAGGATCCATTAAGCGAACAGTACAGAAGCCATTAATATGACCGATATCTATATTGAAGAAAGCAAGCATCAGCACATTCTATGGATACTTCAAGGAAGCCAATAAGCACTGGCCAGTCCAGTAAAAACAGTAGTGGGGGAGCTGCTTGACGCTAAGATAAGGGTGTAGGCTTGAGCGACCCCGCGCTTATCGGGAGGACCTTCTCGTCTCTTGGCCCTTTTCGTCCATTTCACCCAGACTTGGAGTGTTCCAGAAAACTTGATACCGAATAGCGCTCTCTTTGTCGGATCAATCTCCCCATTTCATGCAAAAGATGCTCTAACTTTGTTTCTGGATCAAGCTGGTTCCACTTCGTCTTTCGACATTCCCGCGGTTGGATGCTTGGAGCTAAGCAATCCTCATTCGTCTCTGGACCACCAGGACCTTAAGGTATCCATATAAGGCCGTGAGATCCTGCCGGATCATGACACCAGATAATCCAATCAAGACGAAGAAACGATCAAGTGGCTGCATTCCGTGCAAAGCCAGGAAGAAAAAGTGCGATGGCCGGAAGCCTGACTGCGTCGGCTGCGAACGAAACATCCTGCTCTGCAGGTGGTCTGAATGTCAGGAGCATAGTCCAGGAAATGATGTTTCCGCCAGCAGTAAATTGGCCCTAAAGCATAAACCAAGCAGGTCCCCAACTTATAGTGGAGTTCTCAACAGAAGACCTGGCCTGCTTAGTACCATTGTTCAACATCCACTTTCGAAACTCCTTTACGAGCATTGGTTTGGAGAGACCGCAGATAACATCTCCGCTTTGCGAGGCACTTCGAACGCTTTTTATACCGAGCTGCCAAAACTGGCACTTCGCTACCCAGATATGGTTCTTCCGTCACTGCTTGCTTTCAGCGGTGTCCATTACTGCAACAAATATCCCAATCCAGCTGTTGAAGAGATGGCATGGAGCCATCTGGCTCAAGCCTTGAGGGCACTGAAATATGCCGTAACGAGACATGTTGCAGGATCGGATGACGACCAAGCACTTCCATTGCTTGTCACCACACTCATGATGAGTCTCATTGAGGTCAGTGTATCTGAAGCTCGCTTAGGCCATCAACATTGACGAGAGACTGTAGACTTGCCGAGGCGATACCGAAGGAAATTACAAGCATCATTCTCTTGCTGCACGACCACTTCTCCGTTCAGTTCTTGCCTCTAGTCTCTACGATGGACAAGACTCAACCATCAACTTCGTTATGGAACTCTATGCATATGTGGCCTGCATAACGGATCTTACAGCCCAAGCTGAAGCAGTGATTGAGATGGAAGCAGACTCGGAGTCCAATTATTATGAAGTGATTAGCTCAAACAGCTCCGGAACGCTACTTGGCTGTGCCTACGAGCTGTTTCAACTCGTTCCATTGGTTTCCAATCTATGGCAAAGACGACGCAATGCAGGGCTTTCACAAGAAGAACCACAGATTGACAACAACAAATGGCTTGGACACTTGGAAGAAGGCTCAGCTCTTCATCTCCAGATTTCATCGTGGAGACCTCCATTAGGTGCAACACCAGACTTCGCCAACGGTGGCAGACTCTACCAAGAAGCATTGTTGGCTTATCTGGAAATGTCAACCTCTGACGACGCTGATCTTGATGTGGTCACACGAACAGATGTCGCCATGGCTCTGTTGAACGACATTCCTCAGAATGCTCCAATCGCTGTTACTCTGTATTGGCCACTCTCACTGTTTGCCAGCATAACCAACAATCTGCAATACAGAAAAACAATTCGGCAACGATTCAAACAAATGTATGACGACCTTGGAATCGGAAACATCCTCACCATCATCGACTTTCTCGACCGCTTGTGGGGCGAACAGCAGACGACCACAGCGCTGCGGAAAGAGTGTCCGGTGCAATCAACGTCGCTTCAAAGCCTGACCAGAAAGCATGGCACTGATATATCTTTCCTTTGAAAGCGGCAACAGTCAGGATATCGAGCCAAGTGGGGCTGGACCCGTGTGGACATCAGATTCCGAAACATGACAGCACTAGCTGCCCAGGTGAGCACTCGTCATGACCTGAGTGGGTGCCTGAGCTCGAAAGAGGTTTTATGCATCCGAGAGACAAGTTTAATGGGGGAGGCACGGGGGCCACCGCCCCACTTGAGGTTGTTGTTGTTGCAGCCGTGGCATGAGTGCAGTTGCTGTCCAGTCACGTCTCCGAAGAGCACAACTCCGCGCAACAGATTGCAACAGCTTGACGAGAACAACCACTGAGAGGGTGTCTCAAGCAGCGTCATGCCAGCCTTATGGCAAGAGCAAATATCATGCACCATCCATAAATATTGCCTGCTTGTTGAAGGTCTCGTCTTATTGGAGGCCTATACGCAAGACCCTGCGTGTCGAGACGCCTGCAAGCACCTCAATCCGGAGATGGAACCCGTCCAAAGACAACATGTAGCCGATGTCCGCCTAACAACCTGGAAGCTTGTACTTTGTAGTCGGGTGATGAACCCCTCTTTGATCTTCTAGGTCTGAAGAAGAGCGACTGGACTCAAGAGGGCCTAAGAACGAGCTTCGCGGACCAGATCGCTGATCTCCATCATTTAGATGAAGGTCCAAGATATGCTTTTGCTTAGTCGGTGTAAGGCTGCATGAGGATATCGATACCTTCGTAAACTTCTGGCCAGGACTGCACTTGCTGTTAAAAAATGTGGCAGTTGTCCGAGACTTGGACCAATACATCGGCTGGGAAGAAGAAATCTGCATGATGATCAGATAGACCATACAGTAGCATATTAGCTAGCTGAATAGGGGACATACTGCATGTCCGCATCTGCAAACTACCCTTGCATTCAATACAATACATCACGTGACGAGCTTCGATCGCTGAAAACCCATTAACATGTCCAGGATAGGTTCCTATCGCGAATCCATACTGTACAATTACCCGGTACCACAGTGCGACTCCAATGCCGATGCACGCGAGGGCGACGGGTTGTCCAGACTTCCATGTGGGCTCTATCTTTTCGCGATCCGCGAGTCTATCAAGCGTCGTCTGGATCGAACCAACTAAAACCGGCCCTCTTGACGTCTTTGATATGGAGAAACGGATTCTTAAGTAGATAGTAAGAAACACAAAATCAGATGGCTTCCACACGCCGCGCTCCTGCAATCCCACACAAGCGTCGGATTTTTGTCCATACAAGCTATGTCGTCGCTCCATGAGTCGTAGCATTCCTCGTTCTCGTTCAAAGCTTGAGCATGAATTCGGAGTATCAGGAGCAGGCGAGGAGGCTAAATGAGGTGAGCGTTCGCCTGTTGTAGCCAAGCTTGAAATTGGTCTTGGGACTCGGGTTTGGCCAGTCACGTGTGTATACTGATCTTTGGTGATGGTTTGTAGATTCGAACTTATGCTGGACAAGGTTCGCAGGGAGGAGTTGCGAGCTCGGATTCGAATGGAAATGTTGGAGGGAGCTCGTCCTGGAATGGCTCATACTCGAATCAACAATGGGCCGATAGCCAACCGGTGAACGATCCGCTCATCTATCAAGGAGTGTATGCACCTAGCGGGTACGACATGCTGGACATATTGGTATGTTATTTGATGTCTCGGGGAAGGCCTTGCGTCAGTCTTGGTCGAAGTCGTTTCCTTTCAAAATCTGTAATCTGAATTTCTAGTTTCCGAAGACCTCCGTTGGCCCAACAAGCATTTCCCGGCTAACCGAATCCACAGCTTCAAGTATACAATCGACCAAATCCTCAAATCCAGATCGGAAACGTCGACAGTGCAGTAGCCCTCGTCCTCTGCGACGCCGAAGCTCCAGACCACCCAATCGTCTACTGCTCAGAACCATTCGAGAACCTCACCGGCTACAGTGGGAACGAAGTGATCGGGCAGAACTGTCGATTCCTGCAGCATCCACCAGGAGGCTATTGTCCAGACAGGAACATCAACCAGGCGAACTCTGCTGCTAAGCGGGAAGTGAAGCACAACATCAGCAGAGGTCGCGAGTCCCGAGTGCGATTTACGAACTTCAAGAAAGATGGGACACCGTTCACCAACATCCTGACACTGATCCCGATATTCTGGGAGGGGAAGAATTATATCGTGGGATTTCAGGCTGATGAGGGACGTCTCTATCGATGAGAAAAAGCCAGATCCAGGTGGTGTTACACCAAAGTTGAGGAGTTTATGGTCTGGATGGTTGCATTGACGGCGTCATTGGGATAGGCACATGATCGGCGTAGGAAGGTTGAATGACTTGCAAATACTATCATATTTCTGCTCGTTTCCTCTTGTTCAATATATGACGACGGAGAGAGTGACGTTGCAGGAAATGGTTATACAACTAAAAGCAATATAGGAGAGGGCAGCGGGAATAAGCGCAACCGAAGGCGATCTCCCTTAGAAGCCGCCGTGGCTTGAATCCTCAGCTGATACTCATACGAAGAAGGCTTGCTGCACTGGACTTGTGCTCGTATGGGGGTCGAATTTCTTACAATTGGCCAGCTTCGGTGTTATCGTGTTATCTAGCTTGATTTTATCCTCCCCTTACAGCTAGACTTCCAGGTCCTACAACTCTGCGTTGATACAATGAGTTTTGACTGAGGGTTGTTACTTTGGAAGAGACGAATAAATGGCGTGCACTTAAATAGTGCAAATGGTTGATATGGCACTTGCCACTGTGCGGGTTAAAATTCTCCAGTCTGGGAGAAGACCTCGCTTTCGTTCGGAGAGCTCAACTTATTACCACAGATCATGATTTATTCGTATAAGGCGCTTCTCTATTCGCCATGATATCGTACAAACGCAATTATGCATGATGTCGCTTCTCAATGCCGATTAACCATCTATGCCCGCTCGCTACCTCTCAATCTCACAGCTTGACCATACTTCTGAAGCTTAGTGATGAGCTGATCACCTTGCTTTACAACATCGGTATACTGCTTGTTCTTGTCGTCAGGTCTGTTGGTTTCAATGATGCCCTTTCCAGTCACCCGGTCAATGGTACATGGAATACGTTCAGCTGCGATGAACTTGGCCAGATCCCTGAGAGAGTCAGTATAATTTAGTTCTTGGCAAAAGAAGGAAACCTTACCGATCCAAGAAATCGACAGAGACACCGAAATCATTGGCCATACTTTCAAGACCAACGACACGATAGCTTTGCAGCAGCTGCTGGTAAGCACGGAGACGCATCTCTCTGACGAACCATCCACGGTGTTCATAAAGGTAGCGATCCTGTGTAAGGAAGCTGACCTCAACGGCAGCCAGGGCTCCAAAGAATGATCGGTAGCTTCCGGTGTACAAGCTCCCAACAAGTTGCGCAAGCGGTGAGAAATCGACAGCAAGTTCGGCCTCGGGTTGGTCGCTTCCTAGTGTTGTGAGGTTCACGGCGGTTTTGGCAGGAGTTGCAGACGAGACATCCTTCATCTCCTCATCAGCACCGGGGCCAGCTGACAGAGCTCCTGATAGAGCCAGAAGCTTGTCCTCTCCATCACCAAGAATTGCCTTGATTTCTGGAGCATCGACGACCTTTGACTTGAAGTCAACACGCTTTAACGAGACGGATCCAGCGAGTACGGAGTAGACCACGAGTGACGAATAGCTGCAAAGCTCGTAGCTGGTGAAGGTTGAAAGGCTGTCGAGAAGGAGGGGAGCGGCCAAAGCATATGATCGAACTGTGAGGAGGTAAAGACCTTGGTATGCCTTTAATCGATTTCTCCTATCCCAATCTCCACCGCTCTCAACCAATGTCTTGGCTCGATCGACATGCTTCTTGACCAGTAGCTTGTCTCCGTAGAATAGACCCATTCGGATTATAGCAAGTACAAGGTCGATTTTGGTTCCCAGAACGCCGGTCTTCTCAAATACCTCTTCGTATGCTGCGATTGCACGATCCTAATTTCGCCCATCATTAGCATCTATTTTACTCCGAGGCCAAAAGTTGTATCACTCACCTTGTCTCCAACTCGTGCCCAGAACTCTGCACGCTTCCCTCTTGCAGCTTGAATTTCAGTCTCGCCAGCCTTCTCCGCAGCTTCCTCTTCTTCCTTCTTGAAGGCCTCCAGCTCCTCGTCATTTTCCTTCTTCAGCTTCTCGTACAAAGATTCGTCCCACGGCAGATCAACTTTTGGTATCGAATGCTTGCTTGCCACCATACCAGCCGCACTTGGCTTCCGTCCTAGAGGTTTTGTTGACTTCGATGAGCTGACACCGCTCTCGTTCAGGATGCCTTCTGTCGGGTGTGCTAAGTATCGGTAGAGAGGCGCCATATTATGCTCGGAGATCGCATCTTGAAGAGACTTCAACGACGTTTGCTGGACTGGTTTCGGCGCAGAGGGATTGGTAAGAGTGAAGATATGCTGGGCAATCGGGAGAAGAGGATACTTCGCATATTGAGGATCGGAACCCATCTTGACGGACGAGGTAAGGATTCAGGAGGGGCGACGGAAGTATAGAATTGAGTCAAGGGAGGTGGTTGTTTCTTTCGGTGGATTGATGATTTATTGACCTGTTGTTTCCAGAGCTCACCTGCAGCTCGCGAGCCTCTTGAGATTCAGGCACTAGTTGACGCGCACCTTAGGCGAGGCTGGGAGCCTTGATTTTTTGGGGTCAATAGCCTGGTGAATACAGCCAAATTCTTTGTTCTCATACACAAATCAATAAATTTTCTACATTTGCTCATTACAATTATCACTCTGCAACATCTACGCGTGAAGAGTTGAAGGATTTTTCTCCTTAATTACAAGCAACAATGGCAGGCGCTGCAGAGACATCTCCTGTTGATGAGCAACCAGTTCCTTTCAATGCCACCAAACTCGAGCCAGCAAAGAAGCGCAGGCGCTCGCGATCGCCGTCAAATTCAACTCCAAAGCGCCTAGATAATCGTTCCGATTCTCGAAGACGATCACCTTCAGCTTCAGGGTCTTCCAGACCTCAACGATCACCTTCTCCTCAACCTCGAAAGCAGAAGCGTCCAGGCCAGCGAGCTCGAATCACAGATGCAGAGCGCGAGCACATTCGACAGAAACAGATTGAGCGCGAGAAGGAGCTCGAGGTACTAGCTGCTCAGCAAGGAATCCATGATGCTGTCAAACAACATTACAATGCTGTTCCAGAGCGAGGTCGAGATTGGCGCAAAACGGACAGTCGCATCAAAGGCCTTCGGAGCTTCAATAATTGGGTCAAGAGCACAATCATCCAAAAGTTCTCTCCGGCAGAAGACTGGACTCCTCCAGCACAAGAGCGCGGAGGCATGGTTTTTGCAGAGGGACCTGCCACTACGAAAGGCTTGCTGGTACTGGATATTGGATGTGGAAAGGGAGGTGATTTGGGCAAGTGGCAGCAAGCACCGCAGCCCGTTGAGCTGTATGTTGGCTTAGATCCAGCAGATATCTCGATTGATCAGGCCAAGGAGAGATATCGGCAAATGTCGAGTCGTGGCGGAGGAAGTCGAGGAGGTCGCGGGGGTCGAGGTGGATACAACAACAGACATCAGCAAAGACTATTCCAGGGCGAGTTCTACGTACAAGATTGCTTTGGAGATACCATTGAGAAGGTTGCGCTGGTTCGAGATGTTGGTTTTGATGGCTCTGGTGGGCCTTCAAGATTTGGTGGAGGAGGATTCGATGTTGTCAGCATGATGTTCTGCATGCACTATGCTTTTGAGAGCGAGGACAAGGCCCGACAGATGCTCAAGAATGTCGCAGGAGCTCTAAAGAAAGGTGGTAGATTTATTGGCACAATCCCAAATTCCGATGTCTTGAGTGGCAGAGTCGAGCAATTCAACGCACGAATCGCTGCCAAGGCCGAGGCGGAAAAGAACAAGGAAAATGGCGCGAAGGCAGAAGAAAAAGCTGAAAAGGAAGACAAAGAAGACGATGGAGAGATCGAGGAAGGCGAAGCCGAGGAGAGTGCAGAATGGGGCAATGAAGTCTACCGAGTCCGATTTCCAGGCAAGACGCCCGCAGATGGTATCTTCCGACCACCGTTCGGATGGAAGTACAGCTTCTTCCTGCACGAAGCTGTGGAGGAAGTCCCCGAGTATGTCGTCCCTTGGGAGGCCTTCCGTGCTATTGCAGAAGACTACAATCTCGAGATGCAATATCACAAGACCTTTGACGAGATCTGGCGGACGGAGAAGGACGATGAGATTCTGGGTCCATTGAGCGAGCGTATGGGTGTCAGAGAAAGAGGTCGCGGCGCGTTGCTTGTCAGTGACGAGGAAATGGAGGCAGCCAGTTTCTACGTTGGTTTCTGCTTTTACAAGGTCTGAGGGTGGGCCAGTCCTCCATCACTACATATTCGAGTCTAAGAATATCTCAACAAGCCAAGGGATCTGAATAATGGTCAACATGTACTATAGTTCTGCTCAATGCGTCTCAAAAGGCGGCTACATCCCAAAGTGGTATTTGATAGAAGTAGACAGCGTTGAACTCTAAAAGCATTTACATACAACCTCGATTTATTCCGAATCCGATGCACGTTGAACTGTGTTCATCTAGCAACCAGTTCACCATCGCATATCGAGCTTTTTACCATCGTTGACTTCCTAGACCCTACAGACATTGACTATAATCTTCGATATAACGGCCTCAAGTGAATCGCCATCTCGGTGCCATCTCGTCAGGAGTAGACAGCACGGGTGAAGAAGTCTCGGTGACATCTCGCCGCGATTACTGACTCATTACGAAACATGCTAGCGTCAAGGTCCTCTGGATATCGACGCCATTTTCGCTATAGTCGAATGTTTCTTTTTCGAGATTCTTTGGAGCAAACGTGAACAGCCAGGAAGCAAGAACAGCACTTCAAGACAACAAGACTCAACACCACACAAACAGAGACAAGCAAGCACTTATAAGCAGCCAACACTCGAGCACAAGCCCTCTCATTTTCAGCGACCTCCAAGTCAATTGAGATCTCGGTATTAACGAACTCAAAGAACTCATATCTCCTCAAACAATCGAACAGCATCACAAAGCCACCCACAAGAACGACACAAAAGCCACCCAGGATGTGCGTCCACATTTACCGGACCTGGCTCCGCTGCCTCCACCGCCATTGGGTCGGTCTCGAGCTCTGCGCCCACCACGAGGAGTGCAAAAAGGGCTGGCTACCGAGCCGTAACCTGCAGGATGTGCCTGGTTTTTGTGATGCTTGTCATGCAAGACAGGAGAGGGAGGAGAGGGAGAGAGCTGGCGGAGATCATAGAGATGAGGATCCAAGATTCTAGAAGAAGGAAAAATTCCGTTTTTTATCTCTTCTCTCCATATTTCTACTCTTACAAGAGTCTTCGCTTCCGACACTCGATTTTCGATCATGTGGATTGCTGGGAAGAGGACGATGGAGACTTGGAAATGACTGTCTGCCGCACAGTAGACGGTAGAGAATGAAATCATGCCAAAACATTCATCCTCCAAAATTTAAGTTGCTTTGACCACTTGATATGCTAATAATGTGATATGGTGCGGGTCGCTCGAAATGTAAACAATGAGAAGGGGGTTTTCGCTTAGAACAGCGGATCAAGTCGACCATTTCTACAGCACAAGCACAAATAGCTCCTGACGATTGCGAAGGGCTTTAATAGGCACTTTCTTGAGCCCTTTGAGCTCTGCTTGAGGTTTCTGTCAACTCCCACCACATCGAGTTCTCAGGTTCAACAAAATTTCAACAAAAGAGTGAGCTCGCATTCAGTACACGAAAATGCAGACTTGCCGTCTTCAACCATCGAGCCCATTTTTGTTTAGGAAGTCTCATAATGAAGTCACTAGACGTTTATTTTATGGGAATGATGAAGCACGAAGCCATTGTATAACCACGAGGAGGCCCATGAAAGAGGAATCCTAGAACCTCCATCCTGCGTTAATTGTCCACTGAGGCAATAGGATCTCATCGTTGCTTGGCGTGAGGGGCAGCCTTTCGTAAACCAGTCATGACAACAGAAGTTTTTTTTATGTATCAAGAAGATAATGAAGACTTCATCATCGTCGTAGAACTATCTCCCAGATTTCATCTCCAGTTCAAAGCTCCGAGATAGGCGTATAAGACAAGGGGCTAGACCCCCTTTCCTTCTTATCTCTTATCGCAAAGCTGAAGCTCTCCGATACAGCTCGAGCTCTCAAATTATTTCTCTCAACGACCCGGCTCAGTTTCCTGCATCTCCTCGAGCCAACCAGCAAGTGTGCATCTCTTGACTCGTTACGGCATCAATTCGCCCATATCTATCAGCCAGATATCCCCCACACGCGGATCGAGCTCCATCTGCCGTCTCCACGATCAATTGACTCGACCACCAACGATGTCCCAACGATAACACACCCAGCTCCACAGACCAACCAAACCTCACGGCGGCCAGAAATCATAGATCTCGTCTAGTACAAACCAAACTAAGAGCCAAATCGGCGTCAACGATAGCAGTAGCTCCTCTCCTGCCCTGAGAGACTAAAGTGCACTTGGCCCCCATGGCAGCCCTCAACTCGTCATTATCCGTTGGATCGAGACGCCAAATCGTCCAGTCCCTCTCGTCACCACAAAAATCACTCGTCCGCTTCAGTAGTCGGCCATATTGCTTTTCTGGGGCGTGGGCATCAAAAAGTTCAGGTGAGTGGGATGTATATCTCTTCAAGTCTTTTGTATGTTACGGAGATAAATTTATCTATACTGCATTGAGCATGGGGAAAGAAGGAAGAAGTGCATATCTGCAGCAGAAGGAAACTTCCGGCATCGGCCAAGTGCGGGATGTGCCTCATGCGAGATGTACAATGGTGGGGTCATGCGAGCGATGTGCTGTTTTTTCCTCAAGTCCAGTTTTCTTTTTCGTGCAGGTCAGGAAAGAGGAAGGCAAAGACAAAGTTTTAATACCGCAGTCTGTCTGCTTGTGATTGTGCTGCTTTTCTAACATATATCTTTGCTTCTAGATAATTCTCATCGAGCTTCCATTGCGAGTCATAAGCTACAACAACAATTCCAGTCCCGCGCCATGTCGTCCACTGCTGCCCTTCGCAGCTTGAATATCAAGAACATAAATCCACATGTCGTTGAGGCAAAATACGCTGTTAGAGGAGAACTTGCTGTTCGTTCCGAGGAGTATAGGGCGAAGCTTGCAAAGGGCGATACCAGCCTGCCTTTCGATAAGGTCATCTCTGCGAATATTGGAAACCCCCAGCAGCTGGATCAGAAGCCAATTACCTTCTTCAGACAAGTTCTGAGTTTGTTGGAATACCCTCCTTTGTTGGAAAAGGAAGATGTGCTGTTGAATCAGTTGGGCTACAAGGCAGATGTTGTAGAGAGAGCGAGATGGCTATTGACGACTGTGGGGTCAGTCGGTGCATACAGTGCAAGTGCTGGAGCTCCAGGAATCAAGGAGAGTGTTGCCAAGTTTATCGAGAGTTCGTTTACTTTCCTTGCCTGGTTAGCAATTAACTGACATGCTTCACTCCAGGACGGGATGGCTTCCCAGCGGATCCCAAAGACATCTACTTGTCTGCCGGTGCCTCTTCGGGAGTAAACACTCTCTTGCATATTATCTGCGCTTCGCCAGATACCGGAGTCCTTGTCCCCATTCCACAATACCCACTCTACACCGCTTCTCTCTCTGTCCTTAACGCCAAGTGCGTTCCATACTACCTCGACGAATCGAAGGGATGGGGAACAGACCTCGAGGCCATCAAGGGCGCGTACAAGAAGGCCGTGTCGGAGGGGACTGATGTGCGAGCGATTGTGATCATCAACCCTGGAAACCCAACCGGTGCTAGTCTGTCGGCAGACGATGTGAAGGCAGTGATTGATTTTGCCGCCCAGGAGAAGCTGGTGGTGATGGCAGATGAGGTCTACCAAACCAATGTCTTCAAGGGCAAGTTCCACAGCTTCAAGGGTGTTTTGAGGGAGATGCAGAAGGCCGAGCCAGAGAAGTACAAGAATGTCGAGCTTGCTTCGCTGCACAGTATTTCGAAGGGTATGGTCGGAGAGTGTGGACACCGAGGTGGATATTTCGAGCTCTGCGGTTTTGACCCAGAGGTCCAGGAGCAAATCTACAAGTTTGTGTCTATCAGCTTGTGCGCGCCAGTTATCGGACAATGCTTAGTGGAGATGATGGTGAACCCACCTCAGGAGGGTTCTCCAAGTTACGAACTGTACAAGCAGGAGTATGATGGAATCTTTTCTGGTCTCCAGAAGAGAGCCACTGCTCTTTATGAGGCTTTCAAGGAGATGGAGGGTGTTGAGTGTGATGATCCTCAGGTAAGTTGTTCCCACCCATTCTTTTTCCTCAATAAGCACCTGCTGACACCTTGCTAGGGATCCATGTACCTCTTCCCCACCATCAAGCTGCCTCCCAAGGCCATTGAAGCCGCCAAGAAAGAAGGTCGCTCACCAGATGAGTTCTACGCCTTCCGTCTTCTCGATGCGACGGGAGTTTGTGTCGTTGCTGGATCTGGCTTTGGCCAGAAGGAGGATACTCTTCATTTTAGAACGACTTTCCTCGCACCGGGCACCGAATGGGTGGGCAGAATCACGAAGTTCCACAGTGGATTCATGGATGAGTTCAGATGAAGTTGCATAATACCTGGTCATTTCTAAGCAAACATGGTTCTTTTCATGGGGAAAGGAAGTCAAGGGCAATCGGAGTTTCTGGTAGATGACTGGTTGATTCGTTGGCTGGCTGACTTAGAGGTCCTGGGCTGATGAACAGGCGATTCGGCGGTTCTTGCTTGTCTGAATAAAATCACAGGATATTTCCCCACTCGAATTCATTTTTGTCCAGCTTTCCCGTGGCCTTGAGATTGTAAAGTCACGAATACAAATCACAAGCCAGAAATCTGGGATTCTCCCGCTCCACCCCTGTCTCCCCACCATCCCGTCTCCAGGATTCCAAGGAATGTGCCAAACTACGTCACCGAGCTAACTCCTAATCAACAGCACGAAACCTCGAGACCCTGCAATAAACACCGTAAGAGCAATTTAAAGACCAAGTGGAACCTTGAAATGCACATGCAAAGAAGACAAGCTTCTCTAGCCTCAAGATTGGTTTTGACTAAGATCTCTGACTTGCGTGGAACCTTCGACTGCTAAATTCCCCATCGTTCTGACTTCTTTTCAACTACTGTTTTGGAACCTCTTGGCAGACTGTACTCCTTTATTGTATTCTGTTCAACTTCCTAGGCGCTACCTTGATACTTGGGATCCTCAATCTTGTTTAATCGAATTACGATCAGGATATTATTACAGAGCAAGGTCTGAACAAAAGTTGACGGGAAATGCTGCAATAACAAGTCGTGTCTGTTGTAACACTTCACAATGAATGATCCAGGTCTTGACGGGCCTATCTCCGATGATGCGAAGGATGTAGAGAATCAAAAGGGCGATCGGAAAGATGATAAGAAAGAGGATGAACAGGAATTTTTGGCCCCTAGTCGGTGGTGGCTAGCGAGTACTGCTTTTCCTTTGATTGCTGGGACGTTTGGGTGAGTATTCCCAGCTGTTCTGGCAATGCGATTCCTTTAGAGACTGACGATTGTGAGTGTAGTCCTATGGCATCGGCTTTCAGTATATGTGCCCTTGTCGTACCTTGGAGACAGGAAATTCCGCCTGGGAAAACGGAGGCTGAAGGTGTAAAGTTGCAGGATCCCAAGTGGTGAGTCTCTCATGGGATAATCCAAATGTGGCCTCAGCAGAATAAGGAAATCTCAAATGCTAACATGGTTATTACCAATAGGTTGATCGGTATAAATGCAGCTCAATTAGTGATAGCTCTCATATCAAACCTGTCCCTACTGTTAAACATGGCGAGAAGAGTCCGCTTTTCTATCGCTCAACCAGTCACCATTATCGGCTGGTACGCCCCCCTTCCCCCAAACGCAGATCTTCTCTATATTAATCTGTCTAGGTATATCTCCTCATTCGCCCTTATCGGTCTCTGTGCCTGCGTCTCTGGCCCCCTTGTAATCCATCCCCAATCTTCCCACGCCTTCAGCCAAGCCTTCTACTACGCCATCTTCTCTGCGGGCCTCTACTTCCTCGTCGCTTCACTGATGCTCATCACCGTTTGGGGCGCCTCAAAAGGCCACTACGACAAAGAATTCCAGTTGACCATGAGCCAACGCACGTTGATGTTACAGACGATAAGTTTCCTGGTTTATCTGCTGTGTGGTGCGACTGTGTTTTCGCATGTTGAAGGATGGAACTTCTTGGATGCAGTTTATTGGGCAGACTTCACGCTGTTGACGGTTGGGATTGGTGATTTCTCACCGAGTACGCATACGGGAAGAGGATTGCTATTCCCGTTTGCGATTGGTGGAATCAGTAAGTGATGGGTCCAACTTTCTCCTTCCTTGAACCAGACAAGACAGCTCGCTTAGATGTGGATCTGTGTTTATTGTTCTTTTGGCTGTCCAACTCTCCTGCTATACTATCTCGCTGTAGATGGACGAAAGCTGATTTCCTATACCACAGTCATCCTAGGTCTTGTAATTGGCTCTATCCGTTCTCTCGTCCTAGAACGCGGCAAAGTCAAAATGGGGGCTCGAATGGTCGAAAAAGAACGACGACGACTCATCGCAAAGCTAGAAAAGAAAGACAAAGCCGCCGTCTTAAAGCCCATCTCCTCAGATCAGACTAACCAAAAAAATAATACCAATACCAATGGCAACTCCACATCCAATCCTCCACCCCTCTCCCGCGCCTCCACCAAAACCCTCACCTCCAAACCAAACTTCCAGACCGAGCGTCAACGTCGCGAAAGAGAATTCACACTCATGCGACGCATCCAAGAACGCGCACACACCCGACGCCTCTGGACATCCCTCACCATTTCCGCAACCGTCTGGCTGGCCCTCTGGTTCGCCGGCGCCGCCATCTTCCACGCTTCCGAGTCCCACCCACAATCATGGACGTATTTCGCCTCCCTCTACTTCTCCTACACGTCTCTCCTGACCATTGGCTACGGTGACATCTACCCGGTCTCGAACGCCGGAAAGGCGTTCTTCGTGTTCTGGTCTCTGCTTGCGGTACCGAGTTTGACGATTTTGATAAGTAATATGGGGGATACGATTGTGAAGGGTATTAGGGACTTGACGCTTTGGGTGGGGGATTTTACGGTACTCCCGGGGGAGAAGGGTGTCCTTGCGACGGTGAAGGAGGGTGTGGGGAAGGTTACTGGGGGCAGGCTTGGAGGCGCGTTGAAGGAGGTTGAAGAGGAAGAGGAAGAGATGCCGCCTGGCTTATTGGGAGAAAGTGAGAGACGCGATGGGGGAGCGAGTGTGGAAACTGGTTCAGTCAAAAGCACGAACCACGATCCAGAGTCCACGAAACCTAGACCGCGAACGGCGAGGACGGCAGGTGGCGAGAAGACTAACTCGTTGCCTGAAGACAGGAAGGAGTATCACGTCGTTCTTGTCCAAGAAATGGGCAAGGTTATGGCGCATCTTAATAGCTCGCCTCCCAAGCAATACAGCTTCGAGGAATGGGCTTGGTATCTTAAACTCGTCGGTGAAGATGAAAGTAGCGAGGAGACGCACCGCCGGCCGTTGAGAAGACCAGAGGCGGATAGTGAGTGTTTGGGTGTTGTAGGAGAGGGCGAGGAGACGGAGAGGCTGGAGTGGAGTTGGATGGGGAATAGGAGTCCGCTTATGGGTGGGAAGGGGGAGGCAGAGTGGGTGCTTGAGAGGTTGATGAGGAGATTAGAGACGGAGTTGGAGGAACTGAGGAGGGAGGAAGCGGGGGAGAGGGGCGAAAAGGGGAGAGAGATGCCGGGGGAAGGGTCTGCGAGGCGAAGTGATAAGGTCGCAGTGAAAGATAGTAGCGATTCGTCGTCATGACACGGTATGCTGAAGTGGGAGGAGTCTGGGAGAAGTACTGAATGCCCGAGGTAATCTGTGCCTTTGTGATAGTCCTGTATTCTCATCTAGTCTATACCCAAATATATAATTTCCTATCCTCATGACCAAATATGAATGATCCATAATCCAAATTCGGGGTACTCAATCATCCTCATCATCCGAATCCTGAATAAAAGGTGGCGGACCAGGCACAGTATCCTGCAGCAAACTATCCGACAGCAGCTGAGTCTTAGACAATATCTGAGAAGAAGACATGGAGAACGGAGGATGGGACTCGTACCCTTGCGTTTCTGGATCCGAGTTCTGGCGAGGTGTTGGCAACCTCGCTGGTGTGCTGGTGACGGGTCGTGCGGGAGACTCCCAAATAATTTCTCCCTGTGATTGCCGCATTGGTGTTTGTGTTTGGCTTAAGTCAACTGTCGTCGCTTGTGAGGGTGGTGGTAGGCGGCTGAATCTTTGAGGGGGTCGTGGAGTGGCTTGTGGTGATGGGGAAGATGGGATTCTCTCTTCCTCTTCATGCTCTTCTTCTACTTCTTCGTCTTCGATCTCGTCCTCATCGTCTTGGTAGTGCGGTGCTTGTGACGGATCGGCGGGCTGTGTAAATTGTTTCATCGTGCTCACAATCTGCTGGTCCAACTCCTGTGTATCTGTGGAAGATGAAGCTGGAGCTGTCCGCTCTGGCTCGAAACGGTCAGGAAATAGCGGCGGCAGAAGATTGGCCATAAGCTCGTCTATCACAGCAGGCGCAACTCGTGAGGTCTTGGAAGGTGGTGCCTTCAGCCAGCCATTCTCCTTCAATTCTGCTAGAGGCTTAGGGTCGGCAAGCTGGTATACCTGTAGGATCTCATATGCCCTCCAGGTAGACGCTCTCTTATTGAAGTCAACATTACCTAGTCCAGTATCATCCGTCAATTCTCCTGGCCTCTTAGCTGGGCCTATCTCAGCCATATACTTGAGCATTGAGACAGGTTTCATTTCATAAATCCATATACGCTGGACTGGAAGGGCGAATGCCCAATTCCGAAATTCGTGATTCTTTGCACCATTAATGATGTTAGTGACGTGTGCCGGGTGCATCGAGACGAATACGTCGGATTCAGCTGTCCTTGGCCCCATTGACTGAGCATGCTGTGTGGAAAGGCGCTGGCTCTCCATGAGTTGTGTTCTCTCAACAGCAGTCTCATGTTGTATCTCTGTGTCCGCGTCTTCCTCCTCGTCTTCCTCCTCGTGCTCTAGGATCTCTGGCTCTTTTGCCGACATCGAGCGTCGTTTCGAAGAGTTTAAAATCCCGTCGGCTTCCATCTGAGTCTCTAGGCCAAGATATCCATACCCAGTCTCTGGCTCGGCTTCTTCATCTTGACTCTCTTGCTCCGCAGGGTTCAGAGCAAGGGCTTCATTACTTCCGAGCTCTGGCGACCCTTCTCTATGATCTTGGTCTTCTGTGCTTCCATGCAGGCCCAACTCTATTGAGCCTGATGGTTCGGATTCGGCGACGCGATCATCTTCGTCATCGCCGAGTTCCGGAGACCCAGCCATTGCCAGACGTTCGTCTTCAATATCACGTCCCAGCGGACTATCCTCGGCGTCTTCTTCAAGAGCATCATCACTCTCTGCATCGGAATCCAAAATCTCCATCCTTTTCATAGCTGATTTCCTCGCCGGAGTCGACCTCCTTCCAAGTGGCGAAGTTGGTTCCTCGACGTCATCCTTGTCGGGCAAAGCAGCAAATCTAACACTCTTCGCAGGACTTGGCTTTTTGGCCGGCGAAGAAGGAACTCGACTAAATTGACTTGTATCGGCTGTATCGTATGTGTCTTTGACTTCGAGCTTGGGAAGCTTTTCAGGACTGACTTCAGGTCGTCGGCCAGTGTTGAAAGGTATTGGGGTATTGATCGATGTCTCTTTCAAGGGAGATCGTCTCAGGGACCTTCTCGAAGGGACAGAGAGTGGGGTTGCAGGTGATTGCGATGAGGGAATCTCTGTAGCGAGAATTCGTCGAGGGGTTTGTGGTGGTGGCATCTCCGTGACGGGAGATGGTCGTCGACCAACAGCGTTTGTCTTGGACAACTCTCCCGCCGTCCTCCTAGAGGACAATGTAGGTAGATTTGTCTGCGACGAATTCGGGACGCCAAATATAGAAATATCTTCTTCGTCGTCCGGTGTGGATGTGAAGCTCCATTCCATCTGTGTAAGACGCTGCGTGTGGAAAGATGGTGTGCTGTCCGGCTCATCTCCTGTGGTCTTCCTCCGCTTACTTCTTCGTTTCTTTGCCTGCTTCTCGTAATCTTCATCCGGCTCCTCTATCCCATCTGGGTCCTGCTCGCCGTCGCTCAATGGGGGCGGATTGCGCATCTTGAGATAGTCCATCTGTGTGAGAGTTTCTTGCTTCGGAATCCGAACCGTGGTCTTCTTTCCATATGATCTAATACGCTTCCTCGGTACAGGTAATTTCGTTTGTGTCAAAGGCGTAGAAGATTGGTAGACTCTGTCTGGGGGAGCACTGATGCGTTTCCTCGGTGCTGGCATTTTAGTCTGGGTTAAAGGTAGAGATTCTTGCATTTGATCCAGGTTTTCGCTGGCGCGGGTAGCCCTTTGGCGGGGAGGCATTTCTGGACAAGTGAATCTGCGAAATCGTTGTTTTGGTGTTTACTAGGTCGAGCATAAAGTGCCTCTTTCGAGGTGGTCGAGAAACGCGTCGGAGTTCCGCGACGCGAATCCCTGCAAATTGATGTCACCACTTAAACACGAGAGCACTCACTCCCCCCTGCCCTCACACCTTCATCATCAAGCACAAAGTCATCGCATACTTCTACTACTGGATGAATAATAGACTCTCTTAAAGGCATGGACTCATAGGCCCTGGATTATTGACCGAGTGTGAAAGGATCGCCGTGCAACACGCCCACACCAAGCCATCTTCCCAACGACAGGACGAAAGGAGACACTATAGTGTTCTACTGAGGTTGTGCAACCCGTTCTCTAGCGCTCTATCGAGATCTTGTCAGCAAAACAGGCTGCTGATACTCCGTGTCCACGACTCCACGCGGCTGGTGATGAGCTAAGATATGAACCTGATCAGTACCGCTTCATGCCAAGGTCATCATGATCGGCCAAGGGGCGGACGCTTAGTGAGGGCGTGACCTGTAGGCAGAATTTGTTTACCTAGGTACATGTTGATTTCGTTCTGATTGCGGACATACAATGTTCTGCCCGATATCAAGCTATCCATTTTTCCTGAGCTCGACCGATCAAGCACCATTTCCCGTTGTCTTGACGAGACATTGCTCTACTGTTGATTGCTACGACTTTCAGAGTACTACGAAGAAGTCGCACACCCATTATGTTGTCTCACATCATAGTCTCCTGTACATGAGTCTGGCACTGTCCTAGCTGGTGTGAGATCTCTTCTAAGCTGTCGGATCCGGTACGCATGTTGTGCTCGCTTAGCAGCCCCACTACTCCTTCCTCTTCGGCAGTTATGCTCCTTCCACGAATAGTCTTCGTCTCACGGCCTCCGTATGGGACGAGCGACTTGAAATTATTGTCTCCGTAACAAGATTCACTGTCTCAACAGCATCGAAGCTTGTAGAGCGGAAGTCAGAACACAGATTTCGAATTTTGACAGACAAGTATCGCACAGGTGTGACCTTGATAAAGCAAGTAGGTGAGACACACTTCTATCACATACTCTCGTTCTCTGCATCCACTTCACCCCACCCACAAGAACCTCTCATAGTGAACGACCCATGCAGGTAGCCTTTCCAGAGATCTCTTCCCCGCTCTCAACATGCACAAAACCTGACGCCCGATGCATGCTCAAGTTCAGTCATATACTGATAGTGCCATATAGACTCACGTTGTCCCTCTCCGTTCTGCTGGATTCTATTTCTGACTCGTCTCTACCTGCTACCAATCTACTTTTGGAGACGCGTTTAAGATGCAGAGCTTCGGGATACCAAATGATGGCACCATGGAAGGAACGTCAGATGGCGCCGCGGTCGCTCTACCTGGCTCGGAACTCTATGAGAAGCATATCAAGCGATGGTCAAAAGCTGCAGAGAAGCCGGCCGTAAGCATTGTTCTTGATATCCTGATACGTAATGATCAGGAGCACCAATCTGACAGTTTCTAGTCCATCATTCTGCTTCCCGCATGTTCTGAAGACGTGTCGAAGTCAATTCTTTTCTGTGTCAAACATGGACTGGATTTTTCTATTTGCGGGGGAGGTCACGCAACAAGTGGCTCATCATCTTCTGACGGCGGGGTATCGATTGATCTCTCTAGAATGTAAGGCCAATCTCGTTACAGGATCTCAATCAGAGTCTGAATCGGCCCTAATCTCGATTCCTAGGAATAAAGTTACGATTGATGCGGAAGCGAAGACAATCAAAGCAGGCGGAGGATCGCTCTGGAGAGACGTTGACAGAGAAGCAGAGAAGTATGAACTTGCTGCTGTTGGCGGCACCATCAATCGTAAGTGATACCTGAATATACTTGCTCCATTCAAATTGTGGTAGAGTATGCTAGGTTTTGACTTGAGACCCAGGGCGCTGATTTCAAGCAGATACTGGAGTCGGCGGATTGACCCTAGGCGGAGGATACGGTAATCGTGAACCACCACGTCACGGTGGATTCAATCTCAGATAGGTACTAACTACTCGTCAGGCTACCTGACTCCGGCGCATGGTCTCGTAGTCGACAACCTTCTGGCTGTCGAATATGTGCTTGCTGATGGCCAAATCGTAACTGCCTCCGATAATGAAAACACGGATCTGTTCTGGGCTGCACGAGGGGCTGGAACTTGCTTTGGTGTAGGTATTTGGGACAGTCCGCGCTCCACTCCTTTCAATACCTTCCGGGCATACGCCAGGCTTTATACTCACAGCACTACTGAATTGATATTCGCTGATGTATCCTAGGTAGCGACAACCTTTGTGTACAGAGCTCACGAGCAGAAGAATCCTGTTTGGGCCGCAATGCTCAGATTCGAGAACGACCAACTTTCTGCTGTGATTGACTACGGCAATACATTCCTTGGAATTTGTGACGAGAAGAGCCTCTTCCTCGTTGCGTTTACTAAGGTGCCGTACTTCGGAGATGCTCCTTCCCTAGTTGCCGTCTGCTTCTACAATGAATCAGAAGCTGTTGCAAGGCCTTTCTATGATGTACTCTTCGATCTGAACCCAACTGTTCTGAAAATGGGCGAGATACCATACTCAGCCATGAATGCCTATCTTAATGATAGTCTTTATCATGGGTTGCGAAGATCAATGAAAGGCTCGGCTTTCATGTTACCGCTCAGTCTCGACACGGCCAAGACTATCCATGATGAATTCACCAATTTCGTTTTTGATCATAAGGATGCCGACACATCCACAGCACTGATCGAGTATTACCCATACAAGAACTTGATCAAGACACCTCAGACTGCAACTGCTTTTGCGAACCGAGGCGCTTATGGGAATCTGGTGTTTGTCATCACTTGGACGAAGGAAGAACTCGACAATGTTTGTCGTGAAAAGGTAAAATTATATCTTGGCGACATTTTCAACGCCTGTACTCCCGAACGTTGAGTCAGGATTGCTAACTTGGAGAACCAGGCTCGGCGCTGGACAGGCTTAGTACAGGAAGAATTCCAGAAGATCAAATCAGAAATGGTCTCAGCTGGTCAGGTCGACTCTGTCACCGAGGATGGAATCGGAGAGTATATGAATTATGATGGTCAGTATCTATTCGGATCGAGGCTCAATTGACTCACGACAATCTAGGTTTCGGCTCCGATGGGGATAAAATGTTCGGCGTCAACTATCCTCGGCTCAGAGAGCTTAAGCTGCGCTACGACCCTAACAATCTTTTCAACAAGGGTCCAAAGCTGATATGAGCAGAGAATATACTCAGGCCGGAGAGATGATCTTGACCATGGCTCTGAGATACACAAGTTCCCTGTGGTACTAGTTGCAATACGGACGTTCATTTTTTCTGGAATTGTTCTTCATTTCACAAATACTGCGAAATGGATGATTAACCGGTCTCTGTTCTCGGACAACAGCGACCAATATATTTCTCTAATTATTGATCTGGCTGTGAATCATGCTTGATACACATTGTTTGAGTGAGCAGATATCTTCTTGAGGCTTGAGCAGGTTAGCTTTTGACGTATCGGATTATTCATTCGTGGGTATCAATTTCTCAATTTACATGGTGAAGCTTTCTTTCCTCTTGTTCGGCGTCCCTCCTTCTCGGCTCCCAGCACTCGAGGAACTTCTCAGATACTCGGCATAAAGCTGCCTATCATCCAGCTCGCCGTTCGTCCTCCCAGCATCTACTCTCCCGACCAATACCCCTGTCCTAGAACCTCTCACTCTTTTCAGTCCAAATCCGCCATCTACATCCAGATCCGTACTCGGCGTAGCCCTCACAGAACCTGCCCGGCTAGTGTTCCTCGATCGACTGCCATTCGTAGCCAAGCGTCTCCTCTCGTTTGCCATCTCGTCCACCATATCATACATTGGATCCCTTCTCCCATAACTCGTGTGCATGGGCTCCCCATCTACCGGCACCAGTATCACCATCCATACTCCCACCCGGTCATCACTTCCTAGCAAAGGCGTGCAACGGATAAATCGTGGCTTGACCTCTGATGGTCCGCGTCCTCGCTCGCCGACATGCGTATTCTTGGGTAGCCAGAGCACTTTGGCTGTCACAGATGCTCCATCTCGAAACGCGGATTCGAGGGCTGAGATTGTCTGGGTTGGGCCGCCCAATTTGGTGAACAGGTGAGTACGCAAGAGGCCAGGAATGCGGAGAGAAGGCGAAACGAATATAATTTGTAACGAGGGATAGGGGCGGACCAGTAAGTACTGTTCGATGTTGTCAGTAAACTATACTAAATCGACACAAGTGGCCCAAAGGCTTCAAAATCCAGGAGGCGTTTCTTCTCGCTTACATTTTTATAGACCCCTGGCAAGTTCGTATTCATTGGGTTCGGATTACTGATATTCAGATGCGAAAAGTTGAGTCCATTATCCACCACCTCATCATTACCAATTATACGTTTCGACTGCCCTCTGTTCTTCACGCTGGTCGGTACACCTGATCTGACGGAGCCGCCATCTGTCGATTCGTCACCACCACGACTATTTCGGTTGGCGACGTCGGATTCTTCTTGGCTGAACATCATGCTGAGTTCTTGGAGCTTGGCAAGAGATTCTTTGCTTTTGTTTTTCGGGTGATGTACAGAGAATTTGGACTGTAAGTTGTTGTGTTGTGTATCGTGAGTCGCATCAACGCGTTTCGCTTCATCGTTTTGCAGCAGTGCACGGAAGGACTCGATTCCAAGACCCTCTCTCACAAGGCCTGTGACATCTATTTGAGCACCGATAAAATAACGGATGACGCCTTTGTCATCGTAAAGAGGTGAGCACATCAATAAGTTGACGAATGGAGTTCCGTCTCGGCGACTGGCTCTGTCAGTTGTGTTTACTTATTTCTTGGTTAGGCAGGTGGGGGCTTACTAGTTCAGTAATATCTCGTTTGATTCTTGTCCGAGAGATATTGCTTTTGCCAACCTCAATGTCGTATCCTTGTCCGTCGCCGGACCCTGTAGGAACCTGCAGTTGCTATTGATCGCGTAATTCGTGCCGTACTGGGTTGTTCTGTGGAACTCTGCAAGGTAGATCAGTCAACGACCATCGTTGCAAGATTCTGAATGGACAAACCTTCACTTGCAAAAATTATAGGATTATCGTGAACCGATGGATCGGTCAAACAGTATACTTCAGCCAGATTTCCAACAAGATCCCTCATTATGGGAATTCCCTGACCCGTTATATCTCTCGCCACACAATCGCTGACAACACCGATCAACGTATGCGTAATAAAGGCCGGTAACGCCTCCGAGCACAGCAATAATAACTCTCTAGCTGCGTAGTCTTCGAATCGAACGTCTGTTGCTGCAGCCTGTACGCGCGAGAACTTGCAATAATCCGTGTGCGACGGCCAGCGTATCGACCTCGCAACCGCGTTTGCATATTCGATCGCTTTCATCGCTTTACGCATCTCCATGTAGCGAATCAGAGTCGGGACTAGATTTGGCTTGAAGCGATTAAGGAATGTCGAAAATTGGTAAAAAAGAACGTGGTCTCCTAGAATGAAGTGAAGGTGTTCGGCCGAGAAGAGCCGCTTCATCACATCTTCGATTCGAACATTGCTCGCTGAGGCGGGTGGTGGTTGCAGATCAAAGAACTCGGCTTCTTCTGCTGTTTCTGTATCTTCGACCGTAGGAGTTTTCCGCTCAGAATCCTCCGCCATATTGAGAGTTGTGTCGTCGAGGGAAGTGTCGATCGCAGAGAAATGGAGAAGATCCAGGTGATCTTTCACTGGGAACTGTGATATGCGATGTACTGAGATCGTCGGGCTGCTTTGAGCACTAGCAGGCTCCATTTGAGTCGTTCTTTTTGTTCTCGAAAGCAAGTAGAGACGGAAACATGCTGCTGTCAAGATGGGTTGAGATGGAAGTTAGGAGGTACAAGAGAAATTGTGTGTCACTTCCCAAAGCAGTGTCTGTCGCGAAGGGAGACTTATGATGGATCTTATTGCTTAAACAGTCTCCAGAACCAACAGAGAAACTTGCTTCAGGAATGGGGGACAGTTTGAAATGAGGGAACAGTTTTCAAACAGGGAGATACTGGTTGAAACCGAGCGATGACAGCAATTGCATCTGGGATATGTGGATGAAAACTGCCCGAGGCGACGAAGCGTCAGCTCCGCTGCGGATACTCTTCCCCATCATCTAGGATTAAGCTCCAGCAGTCTCTGATCGTAAAAATACGCTCACTTGAGACCTTGCAGATACAAGTACATCACGACTCGGGGTCCTTGTGTAACTTGTGTCGTCCGATTTTTGTGGCGAAGATTCATGTGGCACAGACAATTGACTTTCACAAGTCAAGACGAGAACGAGATAAACAGTCGTAGATCTCGATGCGGAGAATAGAATCATCGTTCTGGACATCTCAGATACCATCGAGCGTCTAGAATTCAATCTCCACCCCGCTTTGGCCCAGAGCTACGGAATCGGGGTGACCTTGTCAACCCAGACAGGGGTTGATCCTGGTGCAGATATTCCAGATGCCAGATCCTTGGGAATTGCTCGTGGAGCTTTTTTCGAATGGGTGCAATTCTAAAATAGAATAATGGGGATCTCTTCCGTGGCAGACTTTAGAGTTCCTCCATTGCCAACGTCTGGCGGTCAAACGTACTTCTGCCCATTGTAAAGGTCCGACAACGATAAATTCACGGCGGCAGATGAAATGATTCTAGTTAGCTACTTTTTTTTGCAAGTCGGAATGGCTTGTAAATGACGATCGAACGATGAAGAGGGCCGTGCTGGTGAACGTTTCAAAACTTGGAACAGGTGTGTTCAGACTCATGGGGAACCGGAATATGCAGGGTAAGAGTTTGTGGCGTGAACTCAAATTGATTGATAACGTACCTGTCGAGTTCGGATGGATCCGTGCCCTAGCTAAGGACAGAGCTTCGATTTGTAACAATCAAAACACTCAAGATCGGGCAAAGAAGATGTACCTGCCTAAATCGGAAGTGCCATGAGAGAACCCCTCAGAGGGCAATCATGATGACGAGAACAACGTTGAATGTCGTTATCAACCACTCTCTTCTTAGTTGAAGATTTCGTCACACTTATGTTGGAGATGTCTGGCTAGGTTCTTTCTGACGCCTCTTCATTTTTGACTTTTCGCTCAAACCAAGCTCACAAAACGGCGCTACTCAGCCTGTCCCACTTGTGCTGCCAACAAACACGACTTGGACAGAAGCAAAGCTATGATATTTGTGTCAGCAGAAATTTCAACTTCAAAATTCTGGGGGGTCATTTACGCAGCAGTAGCGGCAAAGATCTCCACTGGTCTCGCATTCGTGAAGATCGCTAAAGAAAGCGAGAAGGTTGCCGAGAACAATAAAACCGTTCCGACTCTGACCACCATTCTTTGGATGAAGTAAAGTACCAAAATTGCCACAGATGCAGATGGGAAAACAGTCGATACGATGACAGTGATGATTCTAGATACCACTGTGAAATACGAATTGCTCCATCTGACAAGTCCGACCTCTTCGTGGCCTTTAACTGGTACCTGTTCTCCAGTCAATCTTGATAGCCAATGCTTGAATAGCGTTCAATTATTGTGAACTCAGGTAGGAGCTTACTTTCCAGCGATGTAAGACGATTCGATGAAGCCATGGTAGCAGTGTTTGTGCTATCCATCCTGTGAAAATATCGAAGTCCTGCCTAGAGCAGACAGTGATCAGGTCGGTCTCATTCTCCTCATCCCAAGGGTTGCCTTCTAAACCTCTCAGAAAGCCATCGCCGCCTTCTGGTCTTACCATCCAACTTTGGATGAGACGTATGTCGTAAGTTCTGGCTTGCTGAGACGATTTATGGATGCTTGCTGCAAGAGGGCGGCATCTACACGCGTGGTTCAGCCTCCCGAACGTTCAACAATGAAGATGGGGACCAACGAGAAATACCATACTATACTCCTTCAGCTTCTCTCGAATTTCTAGAGTCTTGTGCCATTGATGGCTATCATTGCCTTGCACTGATTCATGAAGTGTTTTTGCACTTTTCGAATATTGTGATCGTCCAGGATCGCCAGACTGGTCATCCAGCTCAGTGAGGATCTTAAGCTCCTGCTCCAAGTAGACGAGCTCGGCTTGAAGTTGTACGATGTTGAAAACGTTGAGCTCAGCAAAACGACGGTAAACCCCGAGATCCTGCGCCATAAATCGAGCGAGACGCGGATAACCACCACTTGCTGCTGTTTGGTGATTGAGACTCATCCTGCAAGCCAACAGCAGCAAAAATTCGAGATCGCAATGGAAAAGTTGCAAAGTTCTTTAAATCAAGTTCACACTCGATTAATTGTGGCTTGAACGAGATCAGGCTCAGCTAGGTCAGGCTTTGACGTAGTCTGCCTTGGGCATCGCTGTCGCCGCACAACCTCAGCTCCCAGAGCCCGTTCTCTGCGGGCTTCACGTCAGCTATTTGATTCGTCGATCTGTATTCATCCGCTGCATGAGGCCAGATCAAGCCAGGTGAGAGAGCGACAACGTGCATGTATTTGCCAACTCATCATTCCTACCAACGTAGTACCGGGCAAGGCTGGCACAGTCAATTGTCATATCTTCAACAGTTCAGCCACCATCAGGACGACCCCAAAGCCGGAATCGGTAGCACCAACAATTTCACCATGTCAGATCATCCCATGACATTATGCTGCCAGTGTGGGATGATGTGGTCTAGTTGGTATAGTAGCTGCCCTGATTGCTCTCACGCAAGATACATTCATTGTGTGGTAGAGTCGGAAGCAACGTCAGCTCCACGCCCGGGACCACCGGACTACCAATCTACAAAATTGTCGACGACGAGCTTACAAAGTAGCATTTGTGAGAATAGAGAATGGAGAGGTAAAGAAAAGTCTCCCGGTACCCCTCTGTCCTCGTAGGGCGATGAAACTGTGCCGGACAGCCGCGAGGCACTTCGTAGATGCCATATCCTTGTCTGGCAACACGACCAAAGTGATACGCAGTCCTACTTAGCCATACTAGACTCAGACGCTGATGTAAATTTCGTCGGTAAAGAGTTCATGGAGAAACTTGGGTTCGAAATTAGGAGATCAGATCCATACAAGGGTCCCCACGTGAAGACAAAGTATGGTCTAGTGTTTCTCATCGCCCAAATAGCTCTGAGTTAGGGTCCATGGGCGAGTCGTAAACAATACTAGCATCAATTCCTTGTTCTCGATGATGATACAACTGGCATTGTATTTGGACTGCCGACCACACACCAATTGAAGATGTTCGACAAGAATCCCGAATTCAACGGGATAACAATGAGCAAAGTCGACAAAGGTGAATTTTGAATTGTACGTATAAGCTTAGCATACTGACGTGGCGTATAGGGGTAGAAACAACACGAAAGACTGAATATTCGAATAGAAGAAATGGGGAGAGCAAGAGGTAAGTCGATGATATACGAGTCAACTTTGTATCCCAGCAGAATTCCACTTCCACGGCATGGTCCGAACCGATCTGGGACCAAGCATCGCAAAAGTATCACCGCCGTAGGACGAATAGACGAGGAGAATATGAGTTGAGGTGGTGCAGCAGAAGCTAGAGACGTACATGCTCGCAGTTGAACTAGCGCCAGACCTGAAGCATTCATGGTGACTCACGACAGGATCTATCCTTAATCTTTTCCTTGAAATAAAGAATGTTTTGCCCTTCGAAACGTATTCGATGCATCAACAGCGGTTGTAGGTCGGGGGCTTATCAAGTCACTGTATGTTCGTGATGATGCGGGATGAATGCGATGATGGGCCATACGATTTCAGAAAGCAACGCAAAAGATGAGTCTCCTAGAGCTGCTTTAGCTATGAGGTTTGGAAGAGTAGCAAGATGTGATGCGCGGACATTATGCATTGGGTCCGCTTCACGAGGATTTGAGGATATTTTTATTTCTTGAAGGCAGGAAGGAGCGTTTGCGATTCTAAGTGCGAATGAAGGAAGGAGGAACGAACCAGTGGCTTTTGCCTTTTCCAAAATGAAATGTAGTCTTAGTCTTCGGTGACGGTTGATTGCCTGTCTCATTGAGCAAATATTCTTTAGCATACGCTGGTCTCTTCAACATCAACATCACTATCGCCATCAATATTACCGAATAATCCATAAAGGCGTGTGTGATAATTGGCCAACCGAATGCCGCCGGACGCGCGATAGCCTCGCCCGCAATGTACTGTAGCCAATGAATTGCGACGAACAGACGAGCATTAGAAGCTATTATTGCAGTACGCCGCAAAGATCAAGGCGAATAGTTCAGCACAAATCCTGAAACCGTCTTCGACACACACTCTCCTGTCCCTGTTGACCTTCAGAATGAAAACAAATTGCCTATATCGCGATTGGAAGTCGGACAAGAAGACCAGAAATCAAGTGACACTTGTTCGTCACCAAGCCCAAATGTTGACTGGTATTGGTATCCCCAAAAATACCCGAAGTCAGACTTGGAGAGCGGCACCCGATCAAACAAAGGTCCAGAAGGAGCAAAGGTGGAAGATAGAGTCAAGTCGCAAAGTACTCACAGGCTGTTGTCATGTAGTCCTACAACTCGAGACCAGAAAGCTTTGAGGGGAGGGTCGTGTGTGAAGGCCCGGAGAAAGACGACGCGTGATGTTGCCGCAGTCACTCTCTGGCCTTTTTCCCGGAGGTTTTTCGTCGAGCAGCCTGTATCGGGATTGTATAAAGCAGCGGCTTATTACACCGCTGCTGGCAAATTGAACTATCCTGACCCACCTCATTCAAGACTTGCGCCACTTCAGAGCATTTCTCGGAAAACCAAGAAACGTTCCCAGAGGTCACTCGCCCCTCGACCCAAATGGAAGAAGACTGCCATGCCAGAAAGCATACCAAGGGAGAACCTTAAACATGAAGAAGACCGTGTCCAAGCTGTCTTCGTAAACAAACAGAAGGAAGAAAAACGTCAGCCATCAGAACGAACTACGGTCCAAAAGTTGGCGAAAGTGAGGACCACCATGACAGGCAGCGTTCCCAAGAGATCAATGAATCGATTCGAAGTACAACCACATCCTACGAAAGCAAGCTTCCAACAAGAACAGCACGTCCAAGGAGTAGACAGAAACTCGCTTACTCTGATCCCAGAGGTTGAAATGCCTGCTTCGCCAGTTAGTATTCCATCACTGTCAAATAGTCCATTACAACAACCAGTAGCTGATCCTCCAGCAACTACGCCAGGGAGAAGATATGCAACTATATCAGCAACAAGAGCGAGTGCAGCTGCAAGTCGACCAGCAGCTGGGCATGCTTCTAGATCAGAATCGGCAAGATGCCAAACGAAGATTGCTGCAGTTGAAAAAACAACATCGCCATCAACCGAGGCAGGATAGGGGCTTCGGATTCATACCTACCCTCCCAAGACGAGCCACGCCATTGAACAATCAGTCGCCCTTAGGCTTGATCTCAGCACCTGATGACCCTGGGCGCGGACTTCTTCCACAGGTCCCGCAAGTCAATCTTCAACCTCCTACAACAATGCGCTCAGTTTCTGATACTACACAAGGGATTCCTGGACAAGCCTCGCAAGTCAGCCCGCAGTTAGGCTTCATGAGCCCTCCGCCACCGCGTGAACCTCGGTGGCACAACATGCCACCACATCGATTTGACGACTACCAGTCTCACCATAGGAAAGTCCGTGAAGCTAGGGCGAGGACCAGTTCATCGCAATCGTCCAGCACCAACTTCACACCCTGACGACCGATGATGGCAGTCGCGCCGACCAACATCCCGACGGCAGCATAGAATTATGAGCGACTTCTCAGCAATAGCTGTTGGCCCTCTCGCGCATCGGCACACTTAAGCCTGAGGGCCCAACGCTGGCGGAGATTGTAATGTCTGACATATCTACAACATTAATTGACTAGAAACTCACAGCGGTTTAAGCATTTGCAAGTAGCTGTGCCTTTGCATGGCGGTGATGATTTGTTTCGGCATCCGCTGCAAGCCAACGTGTCCAACCCTACCGAGAGAGAATACATGATGAAACGGGATAGAAGGTTGCTCGTAGACTGCAAGGGGGGACATTAAATGACATAGAGTAGTTCCTGAAGTTGTCAAGTTGCGTTACAGAGGCCTTCGAGAGTTGATGTCGCTAGCGTGTGGTAGTGGAACATGCTGTAACATGAAGGGCTACTTAAGTACACAAACGGCGTTAGCTCAGCCACATGACGATCTCCTATCGATCACGACCTAATCTAGCGAATCAGAAACGCTGCGCCATGGAATAAGCACTGCTTAAGTCAATTGACTTGTGGTTTAGATATAGAATATTTATTATAATATTTCTTTGATTTTAAAAAAAAATTCTTGAGAAGATATGAAAATTGGGTTTTCGGCCTTAGTACATTTCATGCTCTAGAATTATATCAATACTACTTTGCATATATAACCATTTGCCTTTCAGTTTTAATGACTCGGACCTAGCATTAAATCTTGTAATGAAGGACTCTTACATCGAGATACGTTAGAGCTTCAATTTAGAAGCTCGTATAAGATATTTGTTTCAAAATCTAATCAAATTTATTATGTTCCAAAACGTCCACTTAACTGCTTTTGTTTAATATAATCTCAAAAGAAATTGAGTTATTAGAATTAAATTCAAAAGCGCTATTTTATCAGGTGATCAGCCGTATTAGTACGGCGGACGTAAGCCAATAAAGGGCTCGCGACGACGTTTCCGCGAAATTGCATCAACGACCACCTACTCCTTCATCAACTTCAACGACTGACGCGCGTGCTTCTTCAACGCCTGTGGCATCGCTGAAAGCACCAAAAGAATCGTCTGCATTTATCGCATTGTTTCCCATTCTGGAACGCGCCGACGTTGTGCAGCCTCTGGCGTGGCTGTTCAAATGCAACAATTCCTCTTTTAATCCGTGAGTTCCCGTTTTTACATTTCGCGATGCCGCGGCGGGCCTCAGGCTCATGTTACGCTTTTACCACCTACACCAGTTCATCTGGCCTTTTTACAGGCGTCTTGACTGCCACGATTCTCTTCACTTTGAACTTTGCACGGCTGCAGGATGTCTGGCCTTCTGGCTTTTGTCTTTGCTGGTTATTTCGACTTTCTGTCAAGATGCTAATTAAGGTGAATTTACAGATATAGCCGCACGTGATGTTGTACTTGCTTTAGACAAACAAGCTGGCCGACGGGGTCTCGATGACCACCTTCTTTGCCCAAAAGAAGGTGTCAAGACCTGGACGGGGCATTTCATCTGAGTACTCCTCCTGGGATCCTGTAGACCTGAGAGATTTTGCTTTACAGGAGGTCAATATGCCGCCGCCAAGCACGAATGGTCAACAAAGTGCTGGTGTTGGGAACTACCGATCTCCTTTTGGCTCAGGGCCTGGCAGTTCTTCGTCTAGGGCATCTGGAAGCGCTCGCAATTCTTCTGGGTACTCTTCGAACGCTCATGGTGTATCTTCGTCTAAAGCCATGCCGCTTGGAAGCAACAGCCACCCTCATCCTCAGCCAGTTCGTCCTCCAAGCTATTCAAAGCCTTACGCTTCTGCAGGAAATGGAACAGGAGCAAACGGTGTTTCTCATCGGTCAAATTTCCTTGGTGCTCATAGTCAGGGTTCTGCATCTCAGCAACGATCTAACCCAGCGCCAAGACCTATTTTATCGCCTTCACCCGAGCCGGACTCGCGTAGTTTTCACAACAAACCTATGACTTCAACGTCTCAAAGCCGAACCGCAATATCTTCCAGTGTTTGCGGTTCTGGAAAGGATTCTCAACTCCAAGCCAGCAGATATGGCTACCCTGTGAGGCCTAGCCATTCAACCCCACAAGTTCAAGTCGGCAGTTCATCCAAGAGTCATGGACTTCTCCAGAGCGGTCTCCCACCACCAGCGACAGCACCATTTCGAGCTTCTGCAAACATCGCCCACCCCTCGCACTACCTGCAAAGCACTCTCAGGTTCTCAAGCACGCCAAAAGCAGCAGCCTCGCCCAGATCCAGCTTCCAGGTAGTCTTACCAACAAGTCCCGCCAAGTTCTATGGCACAGGTCCATACTCCGTGAAAGATACCCGACCCTGCCTCTCAGACGCCACATCATCATCACCCAGACGAGGTAGGCCACCCAAAGGTGCTGAAGCCAACAAAGCAGATGCATTGCCAAAGAAGCGCGGCCGCCCCTTCAGCAATAAGCCTCGCGCAGAACCCACGCCAAAAAAGCGAGGTCGCCCATTCAAAACAGTCGAGTCGGAACTAAAAGCTAAGGTCCGAGCTAGCTCTAGCGGTACTAGTACGCCTACGTACAAGAAGAAAGGTCGGCCATTCAAAGTCCGGCATCAGCCTTTTATTCCGCAGCCTGAACCTATTTTCAACCGCTTTTTATGCGAGTGGAAGGGTTGCCAAGCCGAGTTGCAGAATATGGAGACATTGCGTCTGCATCTTCATATCGTACATCAGAAGCGAGAAAAAGGGACATTGCCGTGCCTGTGGGCTAAATGTGGAGCGAAGAAAGTTGTTGAGGGAGAAGACGGTGATAAGACAGTGGTCGATGATCATCCAGTATTCTCGAGCAAGGAGGAATGGAAAGATCATCTGGAGGTGAAGCATCTGATTCCATTCTCGTGGTATATGGGCGATGGGCCTAAAGCTACCGATTTATGTAAGTCTCTTCTGTTTACTCCCTGACTACGCTTCAAGCATGACCGCGTACTTCTCTTTTGGTATCAGCTTAAACTACTCGCTAACAAAAACACAGCCGGCACGCCCAAAGGCACCATAAACCCTCTCTGGCTTAACGACTCACACGGCAACCAAGTAACACCTTCCATCAAAGGACAACCCCTCGAAGAAGGCCGCGCCAGCATCCTCAACAAGAAACGGTTCCGCAAGATGAAAGGCATGAACATCTTCAAGGAGAAGCAAGTCGCTGGCGTACAGGATCTAAAAGGTATGGCGGGTGGAATGGCACCACCTGCCATCTCAAGTGATGAAGACGATGAGGATACGGGAATGGACGAGGCGGAGCCTGAAGTTGAAGATGAGGAGGGAGAGCTTGAGGCGGAGCTGTTGAATGAGAGGAGAGCAGGCGGGAAGCAGGTCGTGCGTCTGGTTGACGAGGATGACGACCATGATGCTGTCATGGATAGTGATGGGGAAGACCGGGACGGGGACGACGATGTGCAGATGATGGGACCATGAACTTCGCGCTTTTTGCTTTTTGCTTTTCGCTTCCGTACAGTATTGCACTGTTACAATCTGCAACGTTGTAACATTCTGCTACCACTTCATATTAGTCTTTCGCGAAAGCATAGTGTTACAGAGCAGATAGCTTGGACTGGCATGGCATGGCTTTTGGTATGGCGTGGTATATTACCTGATATTGCATGGCGCGCTGGAGTTTGTTGCATTTTGGAGACTTTCACCCCCTCATAGGTAGCTCCGGTGGAGATAGATGGCGGGTAGAGAACATCGAGGAATGTTGGGATCCTATGTATTATATCACTAGCCAAGGGTGGAGGCTTTGAGAAGAAATGCTACTTGAAGACAGAGTAGCTCGACTTGGGTGAAGAGTTTGCTCTTACAATGGCGCCGGGTAAGCTGAATGTGATAGCTCCACGGGATGGATGTGACGAAGATCTTGGGAGTGGGGTCAGACAATGTCTCGTCCAATGATGCTTAACAGAAGCTACGATCATTATCACTCCTAGCGGTTTGACTGTTTGTATTTGAGCTGTCTATTATGCCCATCGTGCAATGTAAAAAAAAGTCTAGATAGAAGCTAAATTCAATCCCATTATCCAATCATTATATTCATCCCACCTTCTGAAAACGCCAGATTCTCAGATCATGTTATCTCGTCACACCTGAGCTTCCAAGATATTTAGACCGCGTAGCCTGCCTCATCGATCTACTCGCTTCCAGTCGATATCCTTTCAATCCAGCTCAACCCCATTCAAGGCTTCGCTCAAAGAATCGTTCTGCTCCGGAACCTCCGGATGAACGCTGTTTAACTTCTCGTTGATCTGCGCGCCCTTCTCTTTCGCATCCTTGATGTTCGCTTCCGTCTCCTCGGCTTCGCCGTCGCTCCTGGACCCCTCGCTCTCCGTTTCTGGCGGGGTCGCTTCCCCGGTGGTAACCAGCGTCCTCCTTACGTGGTTCAGATTCCTCTTTAGCATGCACATCTCGATCGCAATACCTGGACCAAATGCGCATCCGACCACATAATCCTTAACCTTGCCCCCCGGCGCAAGCTCATCCATGTCTTTCTGCCGCAGGCGATCCATCACCGATATTATGGTTGCTGAAGACGAGTTGCCGTGGTTGATATATGTGTCGTAGCTTGCGCGCATATGCTCTGCTGAGATGCTCATTGCGCGCTCAACGCCAGAGAGGATTGTCGCACCACCGGGGTGTAGAGCCCAGTCGAAGTCGGAGGCGTCTTTGTAGTTTGGGGGAAGGTTGGGGAGGGTGGAGATGAGGTCTGAAAAGGTTGGCGATACGACTGCTGCGGCGAGTTTCGGAACTCGAGGGGAGAGAACGACTTTCCAACCTACAGATAAGGGCAATTAGGAGCAGTTCCTGGGTGAAGATGGGAAGATATATACCTAAAGGATCGACATCAAATCCCAGATCTTGCTCAGTATCAGGAATCATCCTGTGGTCCCAGCCAAGTAGCTCGTACACAGGCTCTGCAACTCCTCCACCAATACCATTACTCAACACGAGAGAGCTCGCACAATCGCTGAATAGAGTAACACCAATTCTCGTCTCCTGGAGCTCGTTCACACTATCCAGTTCACTTCTCACCAACAAACTACTGATCTCTAGCGCGATAACCAATACTCTTGCTTTTCTTCCACGGAAACTACTTCCCAGTGCCAGGTTGGCCGCTGTTCGCAGACTCGCAAGACCTCCGCTACATCCAATGCCATGCAGCAGTACTTTCTCTACTGGTTGTGTTATTCCAAGCCCTTTGCATACGTAGTGGTCGAAGCCAGGGTTCGCGCTGTTCGTGCAAGTGGTCGAGACTACATGTGTAATATCTGCGGGCGAGATCTGTGCTTCGTGGAGGGCTTTTCGAGCAGCTGTTACTGCGAGCGCGACGCCGTCTTTGAGGAAAATTTCGCAGAGCTCTGTGATCGTGGGTGCGCGGTCCATGTTCGCCATAGGGTGGTCTACTGTGCCAATTGCTGAGCGGCTGTCGATTCCTGTATAATTATTTATGGCGCGGACTTTTGTCATGCTGGGGGGTGTCAGTCAGGCTTCTATAGACTTACGGGATGCTAAATGGGAGACGAACGCTGGTGTGTCTGGATAGTGACGTTTGCACAGAGTATCCAGAGCTTCTGGGTAGAGTTGATATGGAGGGTACTCAACTCCCAAGCCTGTGATAGAAAGATTGAGCTCTCCGAACTGGTTGTTCGTTCCATTTTGGGTGTCTTTGGAGGGCGACATGATTGCGGTGGTTTCTGCAGTCCAGCTACGGGTCAATTGGGGTGTGTGAAGCTGTATGAGGTTCTGCCAGAGTTCTCAATTGTCTGTGGTGTGTTGAGAAGAAATGTCCAGCTCAGCAAGACGGTCTATTGTAATTAAGTAATCGAACAGCTGATAATGCCGAGGCTCAGACAGTAAGGTTTGTATTTGAGAAGGTCGAGCTGTACCTCTTGATACGGAGAGTGGGTCGTGTGCCGTGGAGTGTGGAGGGGTGGTGCTGGAGGAGGCGGTCGAGTATGGAGGGGTTGATTACAACGACAATTGTTTGAGTGGTGGGAGAATAAAGAAAAAAAGGTGAAGAACAGGGCGAGAGCAAGAATGCAAAACTACTGATCCTGTTTTCTCTGTCTGCTTACAGCACAGTACATGCAAGAATTGGATACCGCCTGGGCTATCCTCAACAAAATCGATGAGCAGCAAACGAGTGACAGCTGTTGTAACGAAAGAGAGCGAGTGGCATTGTCACTGGTGGGCTTGGACCTTGGTTGCTGCCTTTGCTGCTTCCCTATCCCCTCGATCGCAGGGATGGGGTGCACCTGCAGCAGCTAGTGTTTGGCTCTCAGGCTCGGGACGGTTAGTGAGATGCCGCATCCCAGCCCTCGCCAGGACCTTGCAGCGACGACTTTTAAAGGGTTATGTCATCACGAGAATGCTCTCAAGCGCTCCTTATCAATACTTCGGGGCACATGCTTGAACAGGGAATATAGACTGAAAACCTGTCATACTGTTGAAGCAGGTTTACTTGGTCTCTTCTATGAAAAAAATGAGGTAAGTATATCTCTGCAAAAGCAAGAAGTTAGACAAAAGGACTTCTGACATGACAAGTTAATAAACACTAGGTAGGGACTTCACCTCCGAAATGGCTTACGCTGCCGGGGTCCGAACTAGCTTACTAGCTTTTGCTTCGCATTCGAATGCGATACCTGTAACGTACTTCCGTAAGACTTCTCCAAAGGTCATTATTATGAGATTCTGCTATGCTTTTGCCTCCGAACGGCGCCTCAACGAATAAAATGTCGGACTTTCGATTCTTACTGCCACTGCCATGGTAGAATCCACAGGATCAGGACAAACTCAGGGACTGACATTTATCGACATGCAGTACTAATTCCTCCGCCTCAGTCGCGACAGCAGTGGAAAATTATCACCATCTATAGTCTTAATTGCTCAATCACGTCTGGACTCGAGCCAGTCCATCAGGATTCTATATTCTTGGATACTGGCACAGAATTGGTCTCTTCGTTGGCAGTACAATTCCAACTCGATAATCCGCTGCAGCTACAGTTAATAGTCACTTATTGGCAGCATGACATTATGTATAGTAAATTCCATCCACACTGTATGTCTTTGTTCTCGTGCGAATTCCAATATTGTATTCAAGCAGCTACACGGTCATCCATGTATCTGCATTCTGATGGCAGCAGCCATCGAGTGCAGTGGCGAGGTCTACTTTTGTTCTCTGAGAATCGGTCTCGAATTGCTTCTCAGCTACAGAAATCATCGGAACTCTTTCTATATTCTTCCGAAGATTTGCTTGTAGTACTTGGCATTTGCTTGTTGCGATTGAGAGGTTGCGAATTGGAGACAGGTCACGTGCTCTCAAAAATACTCTTTTCAACCCAGCATGCTCATTAAGAAGCTGGAAATTTGTATCTGTACTATATTTCAATGTCAATTCTTTATTTACTGAAGCTCTGTTGCTCGTCGATCTCCGTCGTAGGTTACGCAGTTTCCGAGATGCTCGTCGCTGGCAGATCGGATACAAAATGCCATGATGATGTCCCTCGAACACTTTATGGAAAAATCTGCAACCTTCAGTGCTTGAGAAGCAAGCACGGAGCAAAGTGGTATGGAAGCTCCTATGTGCTGGGTCACTTCGTGGCAATGGGATTCCATCGCAAGTGCTAGGTATTGATCGAGACCACACTATACCTAATCCGCGGCTTCTAGGTGTGTCCGCGCTAACAAAATCTAGAAGTTTCTTAGCTTATATTGAGGTTGTAGTAGCCCATGACGTATTTATTTTGGTAACTTGTATATTAGTCCCGTCAGCTTCTCATAGTGTAGCTACTTGCAATTCGAATCCGACTTCTGTATTTCGCCGGCAGATGTTCTGTTTCCCGCACTCACCCAACCTTTCTTGCAAAATTCAAATAGCAGACAAGCAGAAATAATCTGTAGAAGAGTAGCATATATTTTGTAAAAGGTGCAGACGGAGTTTACGGCATTCTCGCAGACATGAACATGCCTTTGACTTTCAATTCTTGACCAGAAGATGCCTTTACTGAATCTTCTCGTATCAAAATAAGCGAGGTACCAAACAAACAATGTTATTTAATTCAAGTCAAACACTAAATAAGGCATAGCGCCCTGGCTAGACATAGGCCAAGCCCTACAATTTTACCCAGCTAGTCTTTCGCACCCAGCAATAGCTAATAATCAATAAAATGAACTCAGTCTCGTGGTGCGGATATAGCTTCCACAGAAATTTGGTTCACGATGAAGCCAACGAGTTCGGTACCACAATTGACAAGCGAGCAGCCCAGTTCAGATCGCATCATCCAGTCGGGACGCCAATACGCACAGTATATCATGGAGCCAAAATCTCTGAAGAATCGGATTTCTGATCCCATCCAACTGTCTTCCTCGCGACAGTCCTTCAGCCTCCGGCTCATATCATTGACACGACCCCACGACCTCACAACATATATCAGAGACAGACAACGGTCTCCCAACAGTCATCATGGACCATCAAAATTTCGTTGATCACTACGAGATCCTCGGCGTCTCTCGTGATGCGACGCCAGAAGATATGAAGAAAGGTTATAAGAAGATGTCCTTGAAGCGACATCCCGACAAGAACAAAAGCACAGATACCGCGACTAAAGCATTCCAAATGGTAAGTCCCCATCACGGCCTTTCACAGCACAATACACAAATTGATAGCCACATAGGTTAATCGGGCATATGAGATACTGTCAAATCCAGAAGAGCGCCGACTCTACAACATAGACTATGACCAACACGTCGCATGGACGAGGCGCGGAGACAAAAGTAAGCGCAAAGCTAGCAATGATGATAGTGATGACTCGGACGATGAAGAAGTACGAAAAGCAGCAGCGAGGTTTATAAACAAGAGAGCCCGTACTCAATACGGGGAGCAAGAGAGACCTGTTCCTGAGACCAATGCTCGTAGTTGCAGGACTGAAGAAATTTTTGGAAGGGAGTACTACAGGCCCAAGAGACCAAAGCTTTGGACTCCATACCAACATCCTGATATCAGGATCGTTGGTGATAATGGACGCTGATGTTGGTAGACCATTTTTGGCTTTCCTTGCGGTTTTGTAATGTATCATTAATAATATATATGCTATTAAAATTGATGGAACCCCTTGCTCGAGTGTTGTGGGACTTTGTGCTTGATTAGTGATGAAGGCACCCTGTGGAATTGCCGAAGGTTCGGTGCTTCAGCGTGCGTGCTCCCTGAAATCTAGCGAGCGGGTCGCTAAAATTCTAGAGTTCGTACCTATCGGCGATAGCGCCATTAGCAGCGCTTCGTGAATAGGTAAGTACCACGAGACTAATTGAAGATAAATCAAAATTCGCATCATGTTCCAATTCATGCACGATCTGTTGTCGAGCTGCAGTAAAGGTGAGGACAGGGTGAGATCCTGTGGTCCAAAGACAGCTTCAAATGGAATCAAGAACTCAATGGAGATGAAGACCAACTATTGGCTGAAGAATTCCTTCATGACATCAAAACATGTTGCTACAAATAAATGGATTTGTCTCCCCTTCCTTAAAAGCCTCTTATCGATATCGCAATCATTTATTCTCGGCCGAGCAGCAGTCCAATGCCACTTGGGCGCTGATGCTGAAGTACTCCGTATAGAGTGTTTTGCCTTAGTCCTGGCTGTGAAAGGTCAGTATGGGTTTTCCGGACAATTAAAGATGACATGAGAAAAAGAGAAAAGTAAGAGTGAACTTGCTACGTCCTCAGGGGAGGTGTAGATATGTATTAGGGTGGTATTTTGGGACCTTGCGTGTCAGATCAGGGCAAGGAAGTCCCTGGGATGGCCTGGTTTTGTCAATATTGACTGAGAGATAGGGGCTTAAGCGAGCTTTGGAAGTGGTCCAACAATGTGGACTACCTAGGTATCTTGCGCCTCTCATAGACTAGATTCTCGGGTCACAAACAAGAAGCCGTGAGTGGAAGTCAAAGTCGTATCGTCTAGGGCTCGGTTCGCGGGCTGACTAACCTTGATGTGGGGAAAGCTTCCAGAATAAGCTTGCTTCCTAACGTCCAGACTGATCGAGTTTCAATCTCACGTCCTGAGCATCACAAATCGAGGGCATATGCAATACTCATCGTACTCGACGAGGTCCGGAACCTGGAACAAAAGCAGCTTCGCTCTTCACGTTGGGTTCTCATTGTCGGATATCACACGTATATTTACCTTATCCCCCAACCTCACACTTCCAAAACATGCCCATGTTCAACCCAGCATTTATATTTCACGCTCTCCTCGAGGTCCCTGCCTCACTCAACTTCTTCTTCCGACCAAACGAGCAACTCTCATCAGCAGCTCCGCAGGCTCACGCTCTGATACGTCAATATGCCGTCCTGCTCATGAGCTCGAATATCGTTGCGTTGATATTTGCTTTCCGGCCTTTGGATGAGACGAGTAGAAGAGTGGCTGGTGCATTGGCGGTATATCATGCCGCGCCATTGGTGAGGGCTGTGGGGAGGGTTGCTTATCAGGGAGAGGGGTATGGAAAGGGATTGGGTGGGCCATGGGCTCATGCTGTGTTGCATGCCGGGGCACTGGGAGCTTTGGGGTGGTTGCTTGTCGGGTGGTGAGTGTAGCAGTGTGAGAGGAGCCCACGGCTCTTTGCTGATTTGGAGAATCTTAGAGAGGGCTGCATATGTACCGCAAGTAATCATCTTCTTCAAGGAAAACTTCTCAACCAGTCTGGACTCTCTACTTTGACCACATGGCATTGAGGAAATTGAATCAGTATATCTTCTCGAATTGTTCTTCATCATTATCATGGGTATCGAAGCTAGCTTAATCAAATGTGACCTTTTTGCCTTGGAATGTAGCAGTTTGCTTCTCCTCCTTCGCCTTCTTCGCAGCTTGCCAACTGGGGTGCAGCACGCCGACATCGTCTCTCTTCTTCTCCCGGGCCCTAGGCTCCACAGCAATAGCATTCTCCCCCGTCACCTGGCTGAACTCACGCTGTCTTCCTCCCCTATCACTGCCACCTCTGCCTCTCGCACCAAATCCTCCGCCTCTGCCCCTTCCACCATCGGTCGCACCTCTCTTCGCATCCCATCCATCACCCTTCTTCTTTCCCATCTCTGCAACAGGCGGTAAGCCTTTCTTGATATGGTTTGCACCTGACCCATGCTTCTTTTCAGCTATAGCTCGTCGTGCCATCTGACCAGGCCGGTTCTTCTTGACTGGAGGAGGAGCATCGTCAAAATCCGATGCAGATGATTCAGATCCGGACCAATAGCCAGCGTTCAGACTTGGCAGAAACGTCGAGCCTCTCGGAGCACTGATAGGCCCCTTTGGTTTCGAACCTTTCTCTCGCCGTTGTCTTATCTCTGGAGATTGTGACTTGGTGGCCTGAGCAGGTGAGTCGGACGAAGCCGAGGATATTAACAGTGAACGTCGTCTCGGCTGTATAGAGTTTCTTTCAATGGCATATTCGTCTTCATCAAAACTATCCTCGTCAGAGGACCCGCCTAGCAGAGCATCATACCGAGCCAATTCTGCCTCCGAGTTCATATCCTTGTCCTCGCTATCCTCATCATCTCCAGGTGATTCAAATCCATCCCAAGCAGGCTCTTTTGGAGATGCCTTCTTCGACTTGGACTCCCTACTTTCTGCCTCGATAACCTCAACAGCCTCATCATCCGTATCTATTCGTCTCGAAGTGCCCAGGTTTGGTTGCTTCAGTATTCCTTTGACCTCCTCCTTCTTCCCTCCCTTCCCTTTTGTAGGTGCTGCAGGTGGTGGAATTCCCATTGCAATATACATTCCGGTTATGATCTGCGGCATCGCATCCTTGACTGGTTTCGTATTCGTCATCCCACTCAACACATTATTCGATGCTGCGATCATCTCCTCCGACATATCAGGTCTCGGGACCACCTTCCTGACCTCGTCTGGCAAGACATCGCTCTCCGCGAGTCTCTTGATCTTCAACAACGTCTTGTGTAGGTGCGAATCTGTTGCCTGGTCCAAATTGATCGCCTTCAATGCCTCAATTTCTCGATTGATCCGTACAATATCCTCGCTTTTATTCTCCGTCTTTGCGATCTTCAGTCGATTTCCCAGTTTCTGCCGCTGGAAGCCTTTCGCCGTTTTGAGAGCTTTATGCAGCAATTTCTTGCTCTGAGTAAGCTTTTCTTGTGCATCTTCTTTGCGCATATGCTGGACACGATCGCCTATACCATCAAAGGTAGTTCTCTTCCGTTTCGGCATTGTATGTGTATTTGAAGATTGTTCACTCGGTCTGGCAAGAAAAAGTTCAGCCTTGTGATATTTTGGTTGACGCTTGCCCGAAATTGGAGTGGCAGAACTTCACCGCCAAAGTGGGATGAAGTCAATATGTCAGCGACCATTGACTCATTCTTGAGCTTGAACTAGGAACAATCAAATGAAGCTGTTGTAAGTAACAGATAAGTGAAGATTTATTTTACCTTCCACCAGTTTTCCAATTCTCAAATTCGATCATGATGGCGACCACTTCAATCCAAGCATCAAATCTATTCAATGTGAATGGCCTTGTCGCGGTGATAACAGGAGGCGGTTCAGGTAAGTCTCTGGTGTTGCATTGAATTTCCGAACGGTATATTAATAGCATTTAGGGATTGGATTGATGATGGCAAGAGCTTTGGCTCTCAACGGTGCACACAAAGTGTACATAATAGGCAGGCGAAAAGAAGTCCTCGACAAAGCAGCCCATTCAGTCAACACAAACAACATTATTCCCCTGGTCGGCGACGTCACATCGAAAGAAACACTATCTTTCCTCGTGTCAACTATCAAAGCCGAAGTTGGATATATAAATGTTCTTGTTGCCAACTCAGGAATACTTGGTCCTCAAAAATCCATGCCGCTTACAGCCGAGTCGAGTATTGCCGATTTCCAGAAAGCATATGGAGAAGCCAGTTTCGAAGATTACGCAAGCACATTTGAGTTGAACACTGTTGCTGTTTGGTTCACAGTTGTTGCGTTTCTTGAGCTTCTTGACGAGGGAAATAAGAAAGGAAACGTCGAGCAAAAAAGTCAGGTTATTGCTACGAGTAGTATTGGTGGCTTCAATCGTGCTGTGCCGGGTGGATTTGCATATGGGCAGTCGAAGGCTGCTACGACGCATCTGATGAAGCAATTAGCAACCGGGCTCGCTCCGTTCGGAATTAGATCCAATACTCTTGCGCCAGGGTGTAAGTCTGCTGTTCATATGTTGTGTGGCTTGATTTATGCAGCTCACCGTCAAGTGACGGTGCACAAAACTCGAATCATCACTGTTCATTCTGAATTTTCATTCTGCCTTTGCCTTGAAGTCCACTATTTCCCATTTCCAGCTGTGTCTGACGTTGAAAAGTGTTTCCCTCCGAGCTAGCAGCCGGCATCATTGGTGATGGCGTATTCCCACGATCTGTAATTCCTCTCGAGAGGGTTGGCACCGAAGAAGACATGGCCGGCGTTATCTTATTCCTCACTAGCAGAGCTGGGGCATACTTGACAGGTACAGTGCTGCTTGTTGATGGAGGAAGATTGAGTTTAATGCCTGCAACTTACTGAAGTTACATCCAAGTGGTGTGCATACACGTGTTGGGACAGATCCATTACAGAGTACCCTTAGACAAAATAAAAATACTTCTACCTTCAGCTTCTTTCAGGTGCCAGAGTCTGGGTTGATCTTCGTTGAAGGCTCGAATGCGTTCTTGAATGAGGATGTCGCTGGCTGACCACTGAATGGAGGACTAGTGTAGGCTGGGCACAATCCATACCAGGAAACACCTCCAACATCCTGCAGAACTACCGCAGAAATTGCCGAGTAGAACAAGTCGAAGCTCATTCGAAGCCACCAAGGACGGAGCTCCACCTGCAGAGTTTTCTTGCTCTTGATTCCAACACGGACTCCATAGTTTTGGGCTGTGTCACAATCTAAGAATATGAGGCTGAACATGTAGCATCATGCACATATGCAAGCCATGCTCTTTCTTTAACGTCTCACGAGGGGAGAAGATCTTTCTGCTGCCCCACATATTCTAAACAACATTTACAGATTATGGAAGGGTCACAGATACACGCTTTCATGGTCAGTTGATAGACTGGAAGTAATGAAGTTGCAAATAGCTTTACATGTCAGACATGATTAAGGTATGGCTTGCAAATACAATTAGGGGTCTGGTAGATCTGCTCGGCCAAACTACCTATTTAGCCTCCGGTCTCACCTATGGCACTTCCGCATGGGATATCCGACAGTGTTCACTGTCAAGGATTGTGAGCCTCAGGGACCTCGGAATATGCCTATTTTGGAGAGGCAGAATGAAATACATGCACGTACCGGCGAGAGTCTGGTAGCCGCCTTGATCGTTACCCCTTTGGTAGGAATCACCCGAGATCCCACGATAGCAGCTACGCTTATCGTCACCGTGGCTGCACGACCGTCGGGCATTTGACTGTTTACAGACCAGTGTCGGTACAGATCGAGAGGCCCCCTCTAACTCTAGGAATAATGATGATCGAAGTCTAAGTCTTCAACTTGACTTGTACTCGCTGCCGCCGATCTGTAAGCAATGCGTGCATGGTCACGGCTAGAAAAGCCGTTCCTCCTAGTCCAAAAGATTTACCAAGAATTCGCTTACTTTCATATAAAGTTCAATATTACTTTCCATACGAGTATGGATCGGAGGCTCTCATTTACCAGCCGCATCGGTACGAATGGCAATACTTGGGATACAAATCAGTCATATCGGTTGATGTGACTTGTACCTGAGCCTAGAGCGCTGATCGAGCAAAACTGCTCGTGGCCATTTGACTCTCACCAGTTCCCACTGGGAATTTATACAAGAGACACGGCTGGTATATTAAGATCACAGATAGCATGGAGCTTGGGTTCATCTTTGTTCTCAACCCCAGACTGGGTATCTCGCTTAGCGGTGGCTGCAACAACAGAAAAAAGAGAGGCACGAATGACTCTCGGAACCCATCCGACCCAACATTTGATTGAAAGAAATCCTGTCTGCATGGACCTTGGGCAATCTATGAATCCATTATATCAAACTTCTTCCACTGTTCATTAGCAGATCTCTTAATCTCAGGCTAAAGTCGTGGATGGACGTTCGCTGCAACGAAAAATCAGGTGCAGATGAGGAAGATTAATTTTAGGCTTCCTCATCCGAAAGGAAGATCAATGCCCAGATGCAATATGGTCACTGTATACAAGAGATAATAAGTACATGGGTGTGAAGTTATTCCACATCCCATGCCCCATGGAACAATCTTACAGCCGGCTTGGCGAGTTTTCTATCAACACTGGAAATTCGTTATAACCGTGCATGAAGGGACAAGCAGGCGAAGTTAAAGGAACTTCCACTTTCAAAAAGAACATACATCTGTGAACAAGCCACGAAATACAGAAGGGAGAGGGCCATCCCTTTGTATCATCAACATGTTTCAAAATCGATTGTCTCTTTCGGCAATCGAAGACACATGAATCGTTGTCATGAGAAATCAGACACTGCGATTCTTCCAAAAGAATAATGGGAATTCTGAAAGCCCCCTCGGCGGGGATGAATTGAATCCTTGAAATGTAATATGTCGGGTGAAAGACGACCCTGGGGCTGAAACCCCGCCGGCAGATGGATCTTCTGTTTCCCCGCGCGGCATCTCCCCACGTTCGGCCCCATCGGAGCGAGTGGCGCAAATGGTTCTCAGCATCGGGCATTTTCAAGCAATGATCTACAGTCACAAGCATCCTTGCGACCTTCGAGAAACTCTTGACGCTGCCAAAATTAGTAGCGGCGCAGGCTTCAGGAAACCTTACTAAGTAGTGGAAAGATCAAGCACATAAAATTCTTCCTGGAAGTAGGAGACCTTCTAAACAGCTGCTTGAGATGTGATCGTTCCATTCATGTCCTTGGGCCATAATCTCAGACAGTAAACCAGATAGATATTCGGAAGGCAAATGCAATGAGCCATAACAGACGAGCTTAAGCCCCTCGATCATGTAAGGTACCAAGATGTGAGGTCTTTAGGCTGTTATGCCAGAATGGATGCTACCGAAGTCCTAGACCTATCGCAAGAATGGCACTCACTTTCGAGGGTTAAATCGAAACAATGGGGGTCCATACTTAGTGCTCGTTATCATATTGCCCCTGTATACTTTTCTGTTTGCTCATGCAGCCTGCGGCTCCCAAAAACGTTTCTCCGCGACAGCCTTGTTTGGATTGGCAAGTGACTTGGCGTGTACCTCAGGCGGCATATGCAGTGCTGTCAATATGGCATAAACAACTTCAACTCGATGAGGGCATGAGATTGTGGGTCAACTGTTTATTCCGGCTGCAAACACTCCGCCGGGCTGTCTCCCCGCGTTTCCATGCCTCGATGAATAAACTATCAAGTGAGCTAGCCCACACGCGAGACAGAAGAGAGGGAATTCCATATAAAGTCTGTGGGAGTACACCATCAGGACTTTCTCTCAGCATCCGAGAACAGCAACATATTCCTTCATCATGATATCCTCTGCACTTGCTCTCGCTTCCCTCTTCCTTGCTGCCAGCGCGCAGCAGGCTGGTACACTCACTACAGAGACCCATCCTGCTCTCCAAGTCAGTGTCTGTACTTCAAGCGGATGCAAGACTTCAGCTCAGTCAATTGTCATCGACGCAAACTGGAGATGGCTTCACACCACCTCTGGCTACACCAATTGCTACACTGGCAATGAATGGAACGCAACTGTCTGTCCTGATGGAGCAAAATGTGCCTCCAATTGTGCTTTGGATGGAGCAGATTACTCTGGCACTTATGGTATCAGCACGACCGGCAACTCTCTCAAGCTCAATTTCGTCACCAAGAAGGACCAGACCAACGTCGGATCCCGAACATACTTGATGGCAGCTGGTAGCCAAACCAAATACCAAATGCTTAAGCTCTTGAATAAGGAGTTCACATTTGATGTGGATGTGTCCAACCTCCCTTGTGGACTGAACGGTGCTCTTTACTTCTCGGAGATGGATGAAGATGGTGGCATGTCAAAGTACTCCACGAACAAGGCCGGTGCCAAGTAGTATGTACTCTCACCTCCTGCCTGAGTGGACTCAAAACTAAGGCGGACCATGACTTCGAGTCTTGGTTTGGAAGAGCATCACTGACTCTGAATTTGCGCAGTGGTACTGGTTACTGTGATGCCCAATGTCCACAGGACGTCAAATTCATCAACGGACAGGTAATTATGCCCATACTTCAGTGTCTGACTCTGATGTTTGAATCGCAAGCTAATTTGCATCCTTAGGCCAACTCCGTTGGGTGGAAGCCATCCGACAACGATGACAACGCTGGTGGCGGACAATACGGATCTTGCTGTAACGAGATGGACATCTGGGAGGCGAACTCTATCTCCACAGCATATACTCCGTGAGTTACTCCCAAAGACTGATGCGTGTCCATTGCTGATTTTACCGAAAAGCCACCCGTGCTCAGTCGTCGGACAGACCAGGTGCTCAGGAACGGACTGCGGCATTGGTGCCAGATATTCATCAATGTGTGACGCCGATGGTTGTGACTTCAACTCTTACCGCATGGGTGTCCTCGACTTCTACGGAAAGGGCAAGACGCTCGACACGACTAAGAAGATGACTGTTGTTACCCAGTTCATTACCAACGACAACACCGATACTGGAACACTAGTTGAGATCAAGCGCTTCTACGTCCAGAACGGTGTGACTTATGCCAACCCAGAGTCAGCCATTCCTGGAGTGACGGGTAACTCCATCACTGACGAGTTCTGCGAGGCTCAGAAGACTGCCTTTGGTGATAACAACATCTTCAAGACCAAGGGTGGCTTGGCTGTCATGGGTGCATCCTTGAAGAAGGGTGTCGTTCTGGTAATGTCGATCTGGGATGACCATACCGCAAACATGCTCTGGTTGGATGCTCCTTACCCACCTACCAAAGATGCCAGCGAGCCAGGTGTCTCCCGAGGAGAGTGCAGTAGAGATTCTGGAGATCCAAAGGTTGTCGAAGCCGAGTCCCCAAACTCATCCGTTACCTTCTCCAACATCAAGTGGGGTCCTCTTGGTTCCACCTTCAAGGCTCTTTAAACGCACCTTCAACCATTAGCATAGCGATCTCAATAATCAGTATTAGATCTCAGAGGATATTTGTACATACATCAGACAGCTAGCCTGTAGATAGAGTGTGGTATGGCCTTTTCTTTCCTGTATCTAGTTTCGCCAAATTTGAAATGGGTGGCTTATCGGTGGAAAAAGGCGTGAAAATCAAAACAGAACACATTCTTTTCGATTCAAAGAGTGTACATCCGCATCTTGGTGAAATAATCGCGAATGGTCAATCCGTGGTCGAGGTTGCGGCCGAAAGAGCACTGCGATGGACTAGAAGCTAGTGAGTCTTATACCCCTTAGGATTCGTCGACGCCACAGATAAGTAAAAGCTGGTTCTTGCATTAGAGTGTAACGATTGGATACGTGGCATTGGAAGTGGAAGCTGCTGAAATGGTGAGCATGCTCGTTCTCTTCTCGATGATGGATGTTGGCAGACAGCGACAAATGAATGCCAATAGGGAGGTCAAAGTGACGCTAAACCCTTTCGGCATATCACGTTTTCGTCTCTCCAATGTCTCCCCTTCCTCCACTCCATGCTCTTGGCAGCCGTCAGAGATATGTACTCAGTACGACAGAGTCAAGGCTTTCATTACTTACGCGCTGTGGCTATTGTAAGGTCGGAAAGCATTGTGTGCCTGTATGGCTGGATTTACACAGACATATTTGCGACTTCTGTGACTGTGGCAGTCGGGCTTGCCTCCTGACCCGACTGACGTCGCCGTCCTGATGCTTCTAATTGCTCTTACCCAGTCCCTTACCCGGCTGTGGCGCCAAAAAATATTCAGCTGCCCTTGGGTTTTCAGAGAGTTGCAATGCAGGGGATGGCCGCTGAGAGATACTTGATTGACGCCTCGGAGTCCTCGGACCTCTGGACGGCCATATCCAGAGACCCGCGTGTAGATCTCGATCTTTCGAGGCGTTCGGCTGGATTTTTAGTTCGCATGTTAACCTTGAAGTTAACGCTCTCTTCAATTCCTCTCAAGTGCTTGCTTTTCTTATGGTCTGAAAAGCAAGTTGAGGCTTGAAGACGGCTGGATGTGGCGGCTCTCGCTACCCCAGAACCCACTGGCGACCCCTACCCTCGAGAACTTTGTGCAACACCAACATATCTCGACCTATAGCGGCTTTCATACTGAGTCCCGAGATGGCTTCACTTGGGATCGTTTGTGCCGATTTTCTGGTGTCTCACAAAATGCCAACAATCGGTGTCCGCATTGTCGAGAATGTTGAGGTTCGAGGTGCGCCCGGTCCAGTCACCTCGTACTTCATGCTGTGTGTCTAGTGGCGCATACCCAGTTTATTTCCAACTTAGAAAGAGCCGAGTCATTGTTGTGAAAGGAGCCGGTTCTTGCACAGATCCACTTCTGTGCTGTGTGATCCCGAAGCTGTGTGACGCTGACCTCCAGTTGGTGTTTTGCTCCAATGAGCATGGCTGTCGGATTCTTTGACAGCCACTTTATGCGGTACGATCTAATTGACTGTCAGAGCTGGTCTATTGATCGCTCTCCACAGGTTGGCCTTTATGGGATGCGTGCGGGTCCAGTGTAGGGAACACAAGTCACTTATTTTGTTATTCAGGTCTCTGAAGACGCATCTGGTTACTCAGTCTTCGAATATCCGCATGGGCCCGTTCGCACACGTTCGAGAGTGTTGCACGACAGCCTTTCAGGTCGAGGACGGCCCAGGAGAAGAGGTAAAACTTGTTGCTTGGGTGTTGTATAACTATGACTCCCCTCACTTTCCGATTATGCAGGCTATCTTCGATAAGTACACTTTCAACTGGAACCCCAACGCTCAACAATGGTTTTCCCCATGCGAGAAACGAGGGCGGGTACGGTATTCTCGGTGATCCTATCCCTACTGTCTATGGCTACATTGTCTGTATGCTTTGGTGGGCTTTCCCTTCGCGTCTATACAACTTGTACTGACACAAAATAGCTCGTCGAGTTCAGAACGTCCGGAACTGGAGTAGCTTACCGCTGGTGTGCTGGCGTATGTCATCAATACTCTGTTATACACGGGAAGGTCTGCTGAGAATGTGCAGTGATCTTGATCATCTACGCGGATTCCATTATTTTTGTTTCGGGAACTGCAGTCTTGTCGCAAGGTTACGGAGTAGACTCATCGCAGTCAATATGCTCTACTGCTCTACTTCTTTGCCTGAGTTGCTATATGACAACAAAGGTTTGGCTCGTCCTTATCCTTCTTGCTGGTGCCGAAAAGCTGACATTGTGTAGGTGGTATGTCGGATGCTTCAAGCCCTCTATTGCGGGTTGTGCTGACCGGGAAAGTTTATCTATTACTTCCTTGTGGAACGCGTTGTACGTCTAGTTACCTCATTTTCTCTGATATGTACTGATATTCCTTTACAGTACATCGTCCGAAGAAGCTCAAATTCAAGGATGAAAGATAAGCTCTACTTGTTTAATTCTTTCGGCATGCTAGTTCTATATCTTGTCGTCATCGCACTCAACTTTTACTTCCGATTCGCAGACTATGAGAAAGGATCTTGTAGGATTGGAATGAAAAAGGAATCTATGATACCTCTCATCGCATTCGATATCCTCGTCAATGTAAGTTGGAATGTTGGCAACTCAAAGTATCCGCTAATGACGACAGGTTTATCTGACCTCTTTGTTTCTCATACCTCTGCGCTGTGAGTACGGCACAGAGACAAACAGACCAGGGCTTGATCACTGACGATTCTTAGCCCTCTATTCCTATAAAACAAATCGAAGCTCCCAAACTCGCACAGTGGCACTTCGCACTTTTGTTGGCAGCTGTTGCACCTTGACATCAAGTGTCGTGTGAGTTTACGCCGTATTGAACCTCCTCAAATTTGTGACTGACAAGTATGCAGTAACCTAACAGTAGTAATGGTCCTGAATGGGGAGCCAGGCTGGATATGCCTGATTTGCTGCAACATTGATAGCAAACATCCCCATCCCCTACACTCTTAGTGCGGCCAAGCTAACACAACCCCTTCTCTAGTCCTCTTCAGCGTTCTAGTTCTCCATTGGATAACATCCAAAGACAATGCCTCAACACTCGCCTCGCCTTCCCCGAACCTCCAACCCTCTGGCCCAAAAACGCCCACGCGTCTCGTTCCCCGTCCACCCATCTCAGATGTGGAAGCCTACCACATGGGATTGCGAGACCTGAGTCGCAAGTCTGGCGTCACAACACTGGTGACCGCTAAAGATTACGATGATCTGGAGCTGGAAAGGATCAGTACTTTGCCACCGAATGTGGTCACCATTGAGACGGAACATATTAGGGAGGTCAGTGAGTTGAGACCCGATACTGAGGGGAGCGGAAGTGATGTGGGGTTGCAGAGGGTGAGGGTTATCGCGAGTAAGGAGGAGTTGTTTGGGAGGGAGAAATGCTGATAAGAAGATGTGGATTTGTCCCTTTTTTTGGGTACGAAACTTTGTCCGAATGAGTTCTGACTCCTTTTGGATTAGCAATTCTCTGCAAGGAATTTCCGTTGAGGATCTCATAACCTATATGTATAGCTGAAGCAACATCATGCTTAAACATTAGTCTCCCAGTCTGTTACGTGCTAGTACGCCCGAAATCTGTTCGCTAAATCTATTTCCGCACTTCAATGTCAATAGCCTACTGACGACCTCGGACCTCCGATGAGTAAGCGAGCCGCTTGCCGGGTTGGATAATGCCAACATCACTGACTTGAAGAAGGCTTGCTTTACTGTGCATCAAGTCTATTATGTAGTAGCCCAAACAAAATTTCGACAGGATATTGGTGTCGAAAATGCCGTGCTACGTGGGCAAGTGAGAAATGATGCAATCCGCAGCAGTCAAGAAGAGCGCTATATAAGCCAGACTCTAGCTTGCATTTCCTCACAAACGCACCCAGAAGCTATATCTCAATTAGACAATTAAATTCTCGTTCGAAAATACTTCTTAACTCCACGATCTCTTCAACCGACGAAAGTAAGCAAGCAAAACATAACTAGCATTCTATCTTCAAAGCACCTCCATAATGTCGCTCCCGACTACAATGCCAGCCATAACCCTCCTCACGCCTCAAACCTACGACCCTCACAACCCTCCAACATCTCTCACACTCACCACTCTCCCCGTTCCCATCCCTTCTTCATCCCAAGCCCTCCTCCACATCACCGCCACAGCAATAACACCCTACGAGCTCTCCTGGCCCATGCCAGTTACAACACCACGCCCTCGAATCCCAGCCCACGATGTCGCAGCAATAGTCATCTCGTCACCATCTGAGCATTTCAAGCCCGGTGATAGAGTCTTCGCTTTAATGCCTCCGTTTACAGGACAGGGCGGACTAGCCGAATTTGCTGTTTGCGATGTTAAATTTCTCGTTAAGATTCCCGAGGGACTGGGGGATGTAGAGGCGGCGAGCGTACCAAGGGCGGCATTGACTGCTGTACAGGCTTGTGAACGGGCGGATTTGAAGGAGGGTGAGAGAGTTCTTATAACGGGTGCGACAGGTGCGGTTGGGAGAATGGTGGTTCAGGTCGCGAGGAAGATGGTGGGGGAGAAAGGGGTGGTGGTTGCGGTTGGTGGGGTGGGAGGTGAGCAGCTGGAGGGCCTGGGGGCTGGAATGGTGGTCAATTATAGGGAGATTGAGGGTGGACGGTGGGAGGAGGTTGTTAGAAAGGGTTTGAAAGGGGGCGAGGTGGATGTGTTCGTTGATTGTGTTGGTGGGGAAAGTTTGGAGAAGGGCACGAAGTTAGGAAAAAGTGGTGGGAGGGTTGTGACGGTTGGATCGCCGCCTCCTGCTTGGGCGAAGAAGGGTAAGAAGGGGTGGGAGGAGATCGAGGAGGGTGGGTTGAGGAAAGTGTTTTTCATCGTGGAAGAGGATGGGCAGCAGCTGAAAGATATCGCAGATCGTCTGGAAAGTGGAGAGCTCAAGTCGTCTGTCGGACTTGTCATCGATGGGTTGACGGAAGAAGGAGTCAGGGAGGCGTATTCGAAGGGTTTGAAGGGAGGATTATCAGGGTCGGTGGTTGTCAAGATTGCTTGAGATTTGGTTTCACGATCGCTCGCATAGATTGAACGTCTGCTAGAAGATTGATCAACTTTGACGTCTAGTATGTACCTATTTAGGAAGAGAAGATTCAGTCGTCTTCAAAATGCGAAGGTATACCACCTCCTCTTGTTCCACGACTCTCCTTAGCACCAGACTTCTTCCCGCCCCCACGTTTCTTGTTCAAGTCTCGATGTTGTACCTCAACTTGCCAGCCTGGCCAGGACATCTTTGCGAGCTCTTCAACCATGGCTACACTTCTGTGTCGTCCCATAGCACATGAGACGCCCACTCGAAGTGTCCAAAAACTGTCCTGGTCAGCTTCTTCCACGCTAGAATCCGCTTCACCAAGGACGGCACCACCATCTTCTGGCTCCTTCTCTGACACATCCTCTCCCGCTGGTGTTTCTTCTTTCAGCTGGTCGGATTTTCCTTGGGTATCCTGTCCTAACTTTAGGACATCGTTCTTCTCATGCTCCACTGTCATCCTATTCATCTCCTCTTCGATTTCTGTCCTGACCGCATCTCTTCTGTCGCCAAAAGCAGGGTCGGACACCATCCATTCCTGCAGCCTCCTCGATGTCCCATTATACGCATCTCTGATATGCTTCGGCGGATTCGGGAGGTTGCGCACATCGAACTTCAACTGCGGAGGCGGACTGAGTGGCGGCGCATGGCCATGCGATATCAGAATCAAGACGGGAAGTTCAACATCTTCGAGGACTTTCTGAGCGTAGTCTGGCAGGTTGAGATTTTCCTCGACGGGCGATGGTGAAGAGCTGGGAGACGCGGTCTCAAGACCTGAAGTCGCGAACATTGAAGAGGAGACTGCGGCAGGACATCGAAATGTGGAGTCCGGAATATTCTGGCCGGAAATTCTCCGCTGCCAAAGAAAGTCAATTCTCAGAGCAGCCAATCAAAACACGCTGAGTACGGCGTCAAGGATCTCAACGTAATTCCTGGGCCAACGCTCAACTTACACCACCCAGAAACATGTCCAAGAAATATCTCCCCCTGCTGAAGAATCTTGGCAGAAGGAGGCATCCGAGAGATGCTTCAATCAGATCCAGCTGAGTACGCCGCTTCTTAATAGCTGCAATGAGAAGGCCCAGAATACGGCGGTTGACTGGATAAATTCAGCAAGCTGTCAGACGAATTGGCAGGTTGCCTTTACGGATACGGACCATTCACAGCCTCGATGTCGTTTCCATAAGTATGGCGCGCAAGGTCCTTGTCCTCTGGCGTTCTTTTCCTTGAAGCTGCACGTCACTTCGATATCTTTTCTGCTGTGCACCTCTTTGCTTTTCTTACCTTTCACAAAGGTAATCGCAATTTGTGTCATATCATGGCGTCTTTCTTTGAGTTGCTCAGCCGAGCTGAGAGGCAGTCGACGAAGAATTGTACTGTAGATACCTGCCCCGTCAGCAATTCGGTCTACGGCTATTTCCCAAATAAGCCTGTGACGCTTATCTTGATCGTGCTATTTGGACTCTCGATGATAGCACATATCTTCCAAGGAGTCAAATCAAGATCGTGGACGTTTGTGATCGCATTAGGAATTGGCTGTTTTGGAGAGAGTGTTGGTGAGTATCCCTTTTATGATATCTGAACGCAGCGCTTATTGATTGTAGGATATGTTGGCCGCTATTTGCTGAGAGATGATCCATGGAGCCGAGCATAGTATGTTTTCTTCGAACTCAGGACACAGAACGCTGCTAATTGTGTCTCGTAGTCTTGGTATCCAGCTCGTTTGCTTGACTGTGTCGCCAGCGTTCATCGCTGGAGGCATCTATCTCACCCTAAAGCATGTCATCATTATCTATGGATCAAAGTTTTCTCGAATCGCTCCCAGACTGTACACTTGGATTTTTGTCAGTTGCGATATCTTGTCGATTCTTATCCAAACGTAAGTAGCACATTGACACGCCGCCCACTTCCCACAACAGTACTAAGACATACCAGATCAGGAGCAGTCATAGCCTCTCGAGGAACCGGGAAAGTCAGCACCGGTAACAACGTAATGATGTTGGGTCTTGTACTTCAAGTTGTGACCCTCGCCATCTTCGGCGCCATGGCCCTCGATGTCTATTTCCGTATCAAGAAATTCTCAGGGCAACATAACGAGTCCAACCGTGCTCTCCGCCACTCCAAACGCTTCAAATGGCTTCTGATCTCCATCTTCGTATCCTACATAGCTATCTTCCTACGTTGTATCTACCGTATCGCTGAGATGGCTGGAGGCTGGAGGAATCCGATCATGCAAGATGAGGTATCGTTCATCATTCTTGACGGCGTGTTGTGCTGGATCGCTGTATTGGTCTTGAATATCTTCCATCCTGGATTCTTGTTCAAGGAGTCTTATGCCACGATTCAGAGGGATAAGGATGTACAATCCGAGACGCCAACTGATCACGAGGCACCTTTGCATTCAGTACCTATGGCTACGAAAGCTTAGCCGGGGCTGCTCATGAATGTTTGCTTTTTTCGTTGTACAATACTCGGTTGACTTTGGAAATCTAGAGCTTATTATTATTCGATTCTACTCAGACTGAGCAATGCTGCCCTAGACTATTTTATGTTTACTCAATTTGCCAAATTCCTGTCCTACCTGAGTACTTTCCGAGCCTTTTATTACCAAGTCTAAAGTTTCGTCTATCATTGACACCAACTTGACAAAATCCGCTGCATGAAAGCACTCAATCGCATCATTCAAACCATATCTACTTGCTCATTGCCCATGTCCTTCTCGACCCTCTTTGCGGCTTTCTTCTCTGCTTTCGCAGCCTTCTTTTCCTCCTTCCTAATCCTCTTAGCCTCCTTCTTCTCCTTCCTACTCGGTCCCTTGGGGAACTCACTCCCTTCACCCATCAACACTCTCCCAGGATGCACTAGATTAAACAGAATCCCCGAAATCAACATTGGCAGTGCATCCAATGCCATAAAGTACGCCTCGTGGTATGGAATCGGGTTCTTATCAGCATCGAGACCAGATGCGAACTCAACCATGCGAAAAATTATACGGATAGTAATGAGTACGAGTGCCGCGAACAGCACATACAGTAACGTACGCCAATTGTGTGGTTTACCGTCCAGGATCTGTGTCGACGAGGTGATGCCCTGAGAGCGTTCATGCTGGCGCATGATGATCGCGAAGCGGATAGCAATAGCCGCAAACAGCAAAATACACAGTTCCTGGAATCCGATACCACCCATATAGATATGTATTCCGAGCATCTGCGTTTTATACGAAGCACTCGGCTCGATCATGACGCCTCCGCCGACCTGCGTGAAGAACGAAAGCACATCAAGCCATACGAATATCTTGGCTATCTTGATACCCTTAATGCGGAAGACTTGTTGCGATGGAGCGAAGAAGTAGATCATGCGACCGAGAACCATGTATACGAATGCGTTGACCCACATTGGAGCGAGCAGGACGAGGATCTGAGCGGAGAAGGCAAGGGGCAGGCTTTGTTGATTGCGGGTTCCGGCAGAACGGAGGGAGAAGGATGCGAATTCCCAGGCAATACCCATGATCAGGACCCAGCAGAGCTTCTTCTTGGAGTAATGAAATGCTTGGAAGATGTGGATGAAGAGGCAGATGCCGAAGGCGACGGCGAAAACGATGGCGGCTGCGAAGGAGGGATAGTACATGTAATTGGAGTCGCAGGCCCATTCTGGGACGTAGCCGTTTTTGTCGGGCGTTACACGGATACATTTTGATGGGGAGGTGGATATGGAGGTTGCTGTGCTGTTGGGAATGGAAGTTGTGGAAGACATCTTTGAAGGTGACAAGAGGATCTGAACGAAAAGTGAAGCTATCGTCTGAACCCATTTTGCAGAGACGAAGCACTGGCTATATATTTAACGCAACTGAAATCTGACGAGAATAAATCTTACAATTTCGACCTACTGGGTCGTAGAAGGCAACCACAGCCAGGGTCGAAGCCTCAGCCTGAATCATTACCGGCATCTCGTACAAAACGAAAGACAAAGTTGACGAGATTGCAGCAAAAGCACCAATGATCAAAGAATCTCCAATGCTTGACTAACAACCGAGCTCATACTGTAAGCTGTCACCTCTCATGAAACGTCAGCACCTTGAAAAGTACAAGGCTTGTCTTGCTTTTCTGAATGTCAGATCGGGGAGACTTTGGGATTCCACGTGATCAGGAGCGACGAAGCCAACAGCGTGAGGGAGTGAACGAGTGAGACTGGAGATGTATGGATCTTCTGATGTTAGGTTTTCGTATCGCCGCGTCATCTTGGGTCGCTGTGCCGTAGAAGTCACACAGCCTCGCTTCGTATCTTCTCTTGATGAAATGTTCAACAACAAAGCGAGCGAGCCAATCACGGCTCAATATTCTTCTCTTTGTCAGCAGTACATATTTCCAGCACATTATCCGTTGTTCCCGATTCAAATACGAAGATGGAGCTTCCCCATGGGCAATGAAGGTGTTGAATATAAGGTAGACTGCGTCGTTGCCAGGACATTTTGCAGTAATTACGCTGATTCGAGTGCTGCCGAATCATTAGAAATATCAACGACTTGTTAAGTCGCTGCAGACGGGCTAGGGCCAATGGTCTAGAGCTTACGACGCGCTGCTGAAAACCGGCGCTGCGTGAAAAGATTAACATGATGGCGCTGAAGAGTATCGATATCTCAGAATGCCAATTCCACCAGAAGTTTGCGACGTGCCTGCCGCTCCAGCCTCCCCCAAAGCTCGAATTGCTCCAACTGCCCAGCTGGAAAGCGATAGTCGGCGCAATCTACATGTTGGTGAAAGTTTGGCGGCACCTGTTCTTTCATTGCAGTACGGAAAACGGCTATTTCGTAGACTTCCCAGAATCTTCGTGCCTTATTTCGACGTAGCAATCGTAGAATGAGACGCGTTGATAGCGGGTGGAATTACTGTAGTAGCATAGCGTTCAGCATACATCTAGGTAGTCCTTTGATTTGTTTCTCTATACATCGATGGACAATCCATTACACATACGAGTGGCTCGTCAAAGATCCAAGTAGCTCTAATGTTCAAAATTAATACAAGTCTGAACGGTACCAATATGTGGCAGAGAGGAAGAGGTTGCGAAGTCCAGCCAAGGAGGTGGTACTGGTTGGATCAAGGGCGGGTTAGTAATACGTTCTGAAAGTTAGGTATTCACCAGTATATTTGGGACTGTGCCAAGTTCTGGACACTCCAACGTCACTCTATTTGATTTTAAACCAATCCTCACATTTATGACCTGCCGGCATCGTCGAGGCTATATCTTCTGAATAGTCTCCTTTCAATCCGTGGGGCGTGTCTCAATCAGATCAAAGTGCCGTCCTGGAGGTTCAAATCAAGCTCATGCTTTCAGAGTTTATCAACGGCCTCGGAACTTGAAGGATACCGTGAGGGCCGATGCGGAATTCTTCTGAACGGATCGCAAGGTTACCATCAGACTAAAGTTTATCAGATCGCTTTTGCTCGATCAGATATCGCAGCTGATAGCTTATTCGTGAGAGCCAAGATGCAAGATCCAGGAGATCTCCGCTTTTTGACCTCAAATTATGCAACGTCGATCATCAGCTGACAACACGGTGAACTCTGTGAAGCATTTTGGAGCTGGCTCTCTCATACATTTCTTCCGTTTTTTGTTTTCTGTGTTCGAACCTCATTTCACACGCTTGTTGTGCTCTCATGACTTACGGAAAGATACCTCAGATCGGTGGTTTAGACGCTGAAGAGGACTCTAGGTTTCGCATGAGGAAACCCCACTCTTCAGCGGTTTCAAGGCGAAGTGTCGGTCGAATGTTGGTTCTAGCCTCATCGTTTGTGGGAGCACTGTTTCTGTGGTACCCCGGATTTTGGAGGCAATTAAGACTGCCAAATCAAGTACCTCAGAAGACTCAGGATGCTGCTGAATTTCGATGGATGGATGTGAGATACAACTGTTTCCATTTTCACGAAGCTTCACTCTAATCGACTTATAGATTCAACCACAGAGAGACATTATATGGCATGAGTGCTACGAGAAGTTCGACTGTGCGAGACTTGATGTACGTGGGATCAACAATACTGAACCCCGATCTGACTGTATGAAGGTACCGCTCGATTGGCAGGATCCGTCGGATGACCTGCGAGCATCAATAGCCATGATCAAGCTCAATGCTACTGATCGTAAGAACTACAAAGGGTCCTTATTTATCAATCCAGGTACTTCTTCTTCTTATACATCTACGATATAGTCCTGATTGTTATAGGGGGTCCTGGAGGTAGTGGCGTATGGTACGATCCCCAAGCATGTTGCCTCCTGGGCTGTTATCGTTCATGGAGAAATAAATGTTAAATCTTTGATAGGTACGTGAGGAAGCTAGGTGAACAGTACCAGGCTGTTGCTGGGAGAAATCATGTGAGTAAACCTGCCAATTCACTATGATTTCCGAATTGCACTGAATCCAAGAAAGGACATCATTGGTTTCGATCCTCGCGGAGGTAAGACTCTTCAAAGCTTGCTGCAGTAAAGCTCTGCTTACTCAGATGTAGTTGGCATGACCCGACCAATAATCGATTGCTGGAATGGGTACCAGCAGAATGCAGAACTATGGGCTTTCTCCAGACCACCTGTTATCGACGCCCATCTAGGTATGCTCTATGATGCATACGCACAATCCAGCGCCTGGTCAAAACAGTGTGAATCTATGATTGGAGGTGGCCCTCGTGGAGACTTCGAGGATGTTGCAGAACGGAAAGTCCAAGAAGCCGGCCCTGGTCGATTTGTCGGTACAGCATCCGTTGCTAGAGATATGCTCGAAATGACGGAGAAAGTTGGACATCCACAGCTACGATATTGGGGCTTTTCTTATGGCACAGTTCTGGCATCAATGTTCGCAACACTGTTCCCAGACAGGATTGACCGAATCGTCAGTGACGGAAATGTGGATATCAGAGGATGGATAATGGGCTCATCAGTCCATTTCATTGATGACGCCCAAAAGGGTATGAATGCTTTTTACGACTTCTGCCACCTTGCTGGTTCTTCTGGATGCAAGTTCTATGCCGAAACGCCCAATGCAATCAAAACACGTCTAGACAGGCTCCTTGCGTCAATCAAGAAAAGCCCCGTCATAGTTCCAGCCGAGAAATCTGCTTCTAATCGACCCGAGATTGTATCTTTTTCTAGCGTCCGACGCTTGATCTCCAAATCGCTCTACCGACCGATCCAAATCTTCCCTTCACTTGCCGAAAGTCTTGCTAGTCTCGAAGATGGCGATGGAGTGCCATTTATCAAGACGCAAGGCGTATCCAAAGATCCTATAACTTGTGGCAATGGATCAGAGCTGCAAGCCGAAATGTCAGATGGAACCGGTGACGCTTTCCCAGCTATCATGTGTTCTGAAGCCAGCCCTTTGCTTGACACACCAGATGAATTCCAGAAGTATGTTGATACTTTGACGGATCTGAGCCCGGCGGTTGGGGCCATCATGGCGCAGGATTTCAGATTGCAATGTGCAGGATGGACAGTTCGAGCAAAGTGGAATTTCACCGGTATGGCTTGTCAAATCCAGAGCTTCATCTACTGACCGAAATTAGGACCGTTCACTGGCAATCCCGCCAACCCCATTTTATTCGTTGCAAATTCTGCAGATAATGTAACGCCCCTGTCAAGTGCGAGATTGAATGCAGCTGGTTTCAACGGTTCGAGAATCTTGATTCAGGATTCCTTCGGAGTAAGTAAACGCCGCTCCAGCGAGAGTCGAAAGTGCTGACATCGTCTAGCATACGAGTCTATCAACTCCCTCGAAGTGCAAGGCTGCAGTGGTCAATGCCTACTTTCAGAATGGAACACTTCCCAAGAACGAGCACGTCTGCAAAGCTGATGTCAAGCCATTTGAGCCAGTCGAGGACAATATCATGAGCTTTGACGAAGTGGATTCTGCTCTGTACACTCTGATGCAACATCATACCTCATAGTAAGATGGAAGGCTTTGTTGGTTAAGCGATTGTCCTGGTACACCATTGGTCCTGGGCGAAATCCAGGGTGCTCTCAGAAATGGATCTTAGTATAAGATGGGGCTACAGGTTCTAGACTCCAGATGATAGCCAATCTATCAAGACGCTGGACATATGCATATCGCCTATCTGCCTAGCACTCCTGGACATTCCCATTGTTTACGTGGAAAGCTTTTAGCCTTATCAGGACTCTCGGCCAAGGCCGCTTGCTTTTTAACCTCTGGCACTCTGGTAGGAAGATGCAGGTACGTCTAATGCCTCGTCTTACAGACCATGAGCCGTCCATGTGACCTCATCTGATATCGAAACGTAGCTAGGCACAGAAGTGGCCGGGGTCTCAAGGGACGCAGCTGTGTCTAAGGGAAAGCTTACAATTGCGGAAGTACCCACCCGGTTGAAGCGAGGTGGGGTGCATACATTTTCCAACAACTGTTATCATTTGCATGCTATCTCACGTTGGAGCCGAGTCCGACGCGATTTTGAGTTCGTTTTCGAATCGTAGTGATCCTATTGGTCTGTAGTCCTCATCTCTGCTTGACAGCAGCAACGTTACGAACAGCACTGGTTCCTGTTCTGATCGCCGACCTCATATCAACTCTATTGTACGTCAGATGATGCTCAGATAGCTAGTCATCCCACTTATGCGCGTTCCTGCGTCTTTCAAATCATGTTTGCTTTCATTGGAAGATAACGAGATAACAATTGCAGTGAAATGATACAGATCTTTGTGAACTTTATACACAAAGATCACGGAAGTATCCTGAGCCATCTCAGGTATAATTATGCTCGTCTTGGCCTCTGAAAAGTTGGAACACCCGCAAGCCTTCAAATTCAACCATTCTTGCTGAGTGTTCACAATGGCCTCCACTCAGGAGATGCACACCGGTCGTGGCGATGCCGAAACTGTTGGTCCGGATATAGAACTCACCAGTCCCACTCAGAAACCTGCTGGTCGAGACACGAAAGTAACTGGCGACATTGAGATCCAAGGACACGAAGATGACGATGTCGAGATCCAGAAACCGGTATATGTCCCCGACAACTCTGGTGTTGCACGCATCGAAGCCGTCCAAGCAGTATGGGGACTCCATGGCAAGAAGATCATCATCGCTGGCTTGGCTCTAGTCATGGTGATGTATGAGTTGGATAACACGACAGTGTACACCTACTATATCTACGCCCAGAGCCACTTCAACCAAGTCTCCAGTCTCGCGACGCTCGAAACAGCCGGTGGCATTGTATTCTCCGTCATCAAGCCCCTCTGTGCAAAGATTGCAGATGTCATCGGACGTGGAGAGACCTACTTCCTTGTCATCCTCCTGTATATCCTCTCATACATTTTGTGTGCTGCCTCCTCAACCTATGGAACATATGCAGCAGGATACATGTTCCACATCTTGGGCCAATCATGCCTGAACACCATGAACGACATTCTTATCGCAGATATCACGACTGCCAGGTGGAGAGGTTTCGCTGTCGCAGTGTCTTTCGCACCATTTTTGGTCATGCCATGGGTTTCTGCATTCATTTGCCAGAGTGTGGTCGATGGAATCGGCTGGCGTTGGGGGATCGGCATGCTCGCAATCCTCCTTCCCTTCTCCGCAAGCTTTATTCTCTTCACGCTTCTCTGGTACCAACGTAAAGCCAAGAAGATTGGCATCGTCAGCACACAGAAACTTTCATTATACGGCTTCTTCTCGCTCGTCGATGCTGGCGGTTTGTTCCTGCTCATTGCTGGCTTCGCCATGGTTCTTTTGCCTTTGACGCTGGCTGGTACTGCTCCACAAGCTTGGAAGACACCATGGATCGCGGCCATGATCGCGGTTGGCGGTGTGCTTCTCATTGCCTTGCCCTTCTATGAGAAGTACATAGCGGTGCATCCTATCATGCCTCTCCACTGGTTCAACAACCGTACGATCAACTTGACACTTGCATGCCAGATTATCGACTCCCTAGCATTCCGAATTACACACGTATACCTGTATACTTGGGCTGTGATCGCGCACAACTACAGCGTGCGGGATGCGACTTTCCTGAACATGACCAATGGTGTTGTTGGGGTCCTTTCCGGGATCGTTGCCGGTGGGATCATGTACAGGTATCGCAAGTACAAATGGGCTGTCATGTTCGGGGCTGTGATTCGGACAATTGGATATGGAATGATGATGAGGTGGAGAACCATCGGTACTTCAACTGCGGAGATGTTCATAATTCAGTTCATTCAAGGCTTTGGGAGTGGGTTCATCTCGATCCCGACTTTTGTCGTTGCAACTGTCTCTGTCAGCCATAAGGAACTGGCTCAGATGACCGCATTCGCTGTTTGTGTCCAGACGATAGGGAGCAGTATCGGAGCGGCCATCGCCGGCGGCATCTACACTGGAACTTTCAAGAGCCAGTTGGCGAACGAATTGGGCCCCGGAGCAAGTCAATCCCTCATCGATACTTTGTTCAACTCCATTACTGCAGGCATACCTACCTGGGGAACAGCAGATCGCATTGCCATCAGCAAAGCTTATTCAAACGTGATTACGTTCTGCACTTATGCTGCCTTTGCCATCAGTATCCCGACACTCATCATTGTCTGGTTCATCCCGAACATTACATTGCCGTAAGTACCCGTCCATGTCTTTCGAAGAAACAAGGAACTGACAATATCCAGTGATACAAACAGCACTGCTGAACCTGAACATGCCATTGCAGGAGAGATGCCTGGAGGACGTGATGTGGAAGTGAAGTAGACAGTAAATATAGGAGAGACATAACGAAGTACAAACTCTTTGGTATAATTCAAAAGCAAGTCATCGGAACCACATTTTTGATGACCACAGTGAACCTTGATTGTATTAGATCAATTAATATTGAACTCCTGAGCCCACTGAGCCCATCGTGGTCTCGGAGCTATGAAGGCTGACCCGTGGCAAACACTTGTTTTACCGTGAAAAGCTTACTGAAGTTTGATTTCGTCTCTGGGATATCTGAAGACATTGAAAAACATGAGAGCGGATTCGGACTTTTTCAATGCGCAACGTGCCAATGGAATTCAAAAACAAAACAAGTATATGAAGTTAATCTTACATCAGAATGAGTAGAACAACAACACATAAATGGAGATGCCCCTGAGCTTTAGTACAAACATAAATTTTGTTGAGAAACATCATTTCCTTAGAATATGAGTAAAGCTTTGAATTAAATCGTTGTAGAAAGGATGATGATCAGTGAGGTCGTTGCTCATTTCGAATTCCGCTTTTGTGTATCATGTAAATTATCGTAGGGTCTGAAGATTGGGGCAGAAAGATACGGCAAACGAGAGAGACCATTGATACAATTTCGAACCGGCTCAGGGAAAAACTCGCTGCTGTCATTGTCTAAACCCAACCAGATATTCAGTAATGCTGTCTCTAGACCTTGCTTCTGACGCCCTATTTGACTCTGGAGGCGATATATAGTCTGCGATCTCCAACAGGTGGCTGCCAAAATTGGAAGGAATAAATCTACCCACCATGGCTTCGACCATGGCTTCCTCGAGAGAAGAGATGGGTAAGTTTGAACCTGCCTGCAAATTGATGCCACTGTCGCAATTGCTCTTGTCTTGAGCAAGGGGCCTTTCAAATTAGATTGCGAGATGTTTGCTAATGCATCCTTCTCTTAGACGTTCCCATCAAGCATGAAGCCTCCGATTACCCCACATCCTTCACTTCCCCGGATACCTCCCCATACCTCAAACGGCGGCGATCAGAACAATCCCAAGACATTGGAGAGAAACGGCAAAGGCTTGATTATTCTACCCCATACTCCAGTCTACCCATGGATGGCCCTAGTATTGCAGACCTGGCTGAGCAGGCGTCGAAGGCGGTAATGAAGCAATTTGAATTGGAAAATCAGACACGGAACCAGAACCAGAACTATCTGCCACAACCCCCACCAGCCTCAAATGTCGCCATAATTACTCCTGCTCCAACCGAGAGTGAAAGAGGCGTACCAGCTGGGAGTGACTTTATCTCGGATCCGTATCTGTACATGCGGATCTTCAGTCTTCCAATCTTGGAAAGCTTGGTGAGGGGCAGATTGGAATTCTTCTGATCGCATATGCTGATACATGCATAGTCTACGCAGATTCTGTCCACATTAGCACAAGGACCATATAGCGAGACTATTCGAATAGTCCAGGATCCAGACTCTGAGCTAGGGCAAGCATATGCCACCCTCAAGTCGCTCTTCGACCAAACTAAAAGGATATATTCGAAAGATGGATTCTTCCTCTCCGCAGACGAGCTGAACATTAAAGAGCCCGAGCACCGAGCCACCATTCGGACAACAAATTTGGCTTCGTTTTCCGCAGCTGTGTTTGCATCATCCGTTGGTTTCTACGAACTGAGCTCCTCGTTCATCGATATTGTCACTCCAGACGGAGCTTGCCTAGAGAAGGAGCCTGGGGAGCTTCTGGTAAATTTGAAAACACAAATGTACCTGTCCATGATTACTTCCGAAGAGCAGACAGACACCAAGGAGGACGTACTGGAAGAGATGTTCCCATATGATTTTGATGAGGTGTTAAGACAACGGCATCCAGATATTCCACTGTCTCAGGACGAAGTCGAATTTGTGAGCTCGATCAACGCACGAAGAGAATATCTTATGAATGAGCCTACGGACGTGGATTCCATACGTGAGTGACAATCTGAGTAGTCTCAACCCCACTGCTGATAATTCTATAGAGGCACTCTCCGAGAAATTTGGCTGGGAAGGCTTCTTGACTGGGGTGAGCAGTTACTTGAGGAAAAATTACGAGCCACTTCTCGCTCCTTACATGAAGCGCCATTCCCTAACAGCGCCTGTATCGCCTCGTCGGACACCAGCAGCAGAGATCAATCAGACTCCTGCAAACGACTTTCAGAATCCCAATGATACCACAAGCTCTTTCGACCAGGATATTTCTGTGCATGCGCAACTTGCTGCTGATGAAGTCTTGAAAGCATTAGGCTACAACATCCAGCCCCAGCAGAACTCCGGTACGTTTTCTGCATTTCCTTCGGAGCTCATAGCTAATTTGATAGAAGTGACCACTCAACAACCCCAGCCCCCAGCTCAGAATGGCTCCTTCATTCCCCCAGATCTCAGAAATACCGTACCATATCCTACTCAAAGTGCTCCGACCCAAGTGTTGTATGAGAAGGCTCGACGAGCTGCCAGCACTAAGGCCAATACTGCAAGTGCCCGTCGGCCTGGGACGCCCAGTCAAAGACGGCCATGGACCAATGAAGAAGAGAACACCTTGATGGCTGGTCTCGATCAAGTTAAAGGACCACACTGGAGTCAGATTCTCGCCCTTTACGGGCCAAACGGTTCACTCAATGACGTATTGAGAGACCGAAACCAAGTTCAACTAAAGGATAAGGCCAGAAATCTAAAACTGTTCTTCTTGAAGAGTGGCATTGAGGTGCCTTACTATCTCCAATGCGTCACAGGGGAGCTCAAAACCAGAGCTCCAAGTCAAGCTGCCAAACGTGAGGCGGAGCAAAGAGCACGCCTAGCCGGTGAGGATGAGCAGATGCGCCAGGAAGGCATCTCAGCTCTGAATGGTATGGCTAGCCAAGGCTTGGTGAATAATGGAGACTTCTCGGGAAGTGCATCTCCGGCGCATTCCGAAGACAGTCAGGATGAGGGAGTTGAAGAGTTTCAGGTTGTTGAGCCAGAAGTGGAGGAGATGCAAGAGATGAAAGAGGCAGTCCCAGAACCGACGAAGCCTCCTACGCCACCGATACTGTCGGATGAGGAGCATCTGCGACAGAGTTTAATGGCTGCTAATGCTGGCAGCTCAACAGCTGCACAATGAAATGCATCCTATGATATTACGAGTAAGATCCAGGTATGGACAAATAAGACTACCAGTATCTTTCCGCTTGAAAGTATGAAAGTAGCGTCAGTATCAGGATATTCCAAATGGCATCACATTCAATTAACTACACACCCCCAACAGCACATTTAAGACTTCATTCTGCGTGTATCATGCCTTTCGGTATAACTGTACCTTGACGGAGCCTAGCAGACGTTATGATGGACCGTAAGCCTGGGCACTTTTCCCAGACCACCATTGTGCTACATATAATCCCATCTCCCAATTTGAGCTCCAGGTCTCGGTGAAATATAGGCGATACATCTCGATTTGGCCTCCCAGTAAGTTTGTGGAAGGTGGGTTAAGTGGGGAAGGGAAGTAACAGGCCCACTAAACCTCTTTCCAGTTGTCTCGCAAACACAAACAGAAGCAGAGGACGAAGCATAGTCAGAACGGCGCACTTAGGTTGAGAGAGTCTTCACATTCACATACCGAAGGTAGTATGGCAAGTCCTCAATTCTGATCAAGTCTACCTATGTAGTCCACAGACGCTCAATCAAGTAGGTCTGACTACGCAAACAAACAAGAGACCACCCGGTGAAGAACAGTAGTAGAGCCCAAGTCTACCATCACCAGGATTATCCCAAGACAGCAATTCAAAACCGCAACCCCGTTCCTATTTCCAAGAGATTTTGTTTAACACTCCTCACGAAGAACGACCAATTGCCAACCACCATTGTCAAAGATACGACCACCAAAGGCATGGCCACGATATCTGCTGGCATACTTGTCACAGGCCTTGACGAGATCCTGGGTGTAGTCGGCAAGAAGGTTGGAGGACACGTGGAGGTGATGAGGGTTGTCGTTGCACTGCAGTATACATTAGCATTGCCAGTCATACGTGGTATGTTTGAAGACGTGGGGTGGACAATGTCCAAGTACTTACGAGGAAGATAGCAGAGTCCCAAGAGCAGCTTACACGAGCGCAAGTGCGAACGCCAACTCCGCAAGTGCCACCAATGCGACGGAGGTATGCAATTCCGGCAGAGATGGCCTGGGTGTCAGCCTCGCGCAAGTCGGGCTTGCCGGGGATAGGGAGACACTCTTGCCAAGTCTGTTGTGCTTTGTATCAGTACACAAGTCCACTCTAGATGGGTCGAGTTGGATTAAACCTTAGCACGAGCAACGAGATCGCCTGCCTCAGCTTCGGCCTCAGTCTCAATCTTTGCGACGAAGTCAGGGTCCTTGGCGGAGAGCTCCTTCATGATTTCCTAGTGGAGATTAGATGCTGTTGAGCAACGCGAAGGGGGAGTGTTGACTTACCTCGATAGTACCGGTGGCGTTGACTTGGATTCCGTCGATGTACCAGAGTAGGCCAATGGCTCAATGTTCTAGCCCTCGAATGGAGAAGCCTTGGTGACAGAGGCGTCAGCTGGAGAGCCAACAGCGATGCCTGCAAGCAGGGCAGTCGCACCGAGGGCGGCCTGAATAATGAAGTTGTTGGTCTTCATGATGAAGGTAGAGGATCAAATTCTTTTAAGTTCGAGAAACTTTGAAGGATTGAGGCTGCTTGAGGGGAGAAGACAGAGGATGTAGTCGAGTTGATGATGGGGAAGGAGAAGGAATACGCTGGAGGTCGAGGAGGGGCGTTTTATAAATTCTCGGGAGCTAGCCAAAAGTCTGGTTGCCCGGTGTAGGAGGCCTTAAGCGAGGTTAATGCATCATAGAAGGCACTCGATTGATCAAGATAGTCGAAGTGAGATTGGGTGGGTCCTTTGCCTGAAGCTATTCACACTCTTGGCAGATTGTTCATCCTTGGCAAAGGAGCTACACGCGAGTTCCGGCGGCTCGAGCTTGGCAAACTTGTTTGCAATCCCCGCTTCGAGCTTGCAGAATTTATAAAAGGGTCGGTATGACTAGATCGGCTCGCCGGTGACGTGCAAGGAGATTGCTCTAGGAAATGAGGAGCGTTAACGGGACGTGGTTGAGAACGACAAAATCTCCCGACGTCGGCCTTTTGGACAATGTCCATTCACGATTGCGTGAAATGCTTCATGCGAGAATCATATCAGTCATTCTTCTCAGTTGAGTTGTGACACTTAGAGTTGGTGTTTGCTTGCTGTCTTACTTTTAAGTTACCTTCCGTGATGAGTGTATAGTTAATGTACGCCATCATGTCTTGGTCTTCTTCATGATGTCCAGAATTGTGAATCTTTCCTTGCAAGCCCTCAGCTATCACGTTATACTTATTCATTCTAAGCACATTGTTCTTTCAATCTCGTTTTTCAGGACCACTTGGTTCGGTAGACGATGCACGGCCTGCGCCCGTCAGAGGAGAAAGATCAGACAAACAATCATTAGTTTCTCACGTGTTCCAACTGCTAATTTATTATGCCTAGGAACTATTGAAAAACATCTAATAAAACTGTGTAAGAAGTAATATAGCATAGATTGGTCTTTTTTCCCTTCAGGTCTAAACCTAGTGATAACAAGCCCCAGGCGCTGGTTCACCATACGTGAAACCGCCCAATGACACAAGTTCTCTCTATTATGCAGTCTAATGCATCTCGGCTTTGTATCTTCTCTTCAGTCCCATTTGCAGAGTCTTTCGGCATAGTTGTTTAGCTTTGTACGGTGATGTCTGTGTTTTTGTTTTGATCCATGGAGCTTTTCGCTAAGCGAGCTTCAGGTTTGTGACTTGCGAGGCAGGCAACCTGGCTGGACGCCACCGTGCTTCAACTTCACCATCACGTTTACTTCCATTGGGAATTACGGTACTTGGCAATTGTTCATTTGTGTGACTTTAGCAAGGACTTGCTTTTAAATATCGGTTCGATTAATATGAAAATCTAATTACAGAAACTATATCATCAGGCGTATCTAATGGGCCTAGACGACTGTAAAGCTGCAACGTCAAATATGTTTGGCAATATTAGATTTTTGTCCTATACTCCTCGCGGCGGAAGTTCCATCGTGAGTCTTTTGATCTCTTTCTTCGTTTTCGACCGCTTGAAAACCAACACCAAGATGCCGACAGCGACAGCGTTCACAATAGCATTTGCGATACTCAAAGCCCAAGTTTTCTCCTAGGTATGTATGTCAGCTTTTATTCAAGATACCAGCAACGGCGGAGAGCTTACACCTCGATCGCAAACGTTCTTGAAGTTCACAATACCCTCAAAATTGGGCTGAATGTCTTGCGCAATAGGTGAACAAGCCCAGCCCCAGAGATCCTTCCCATTCTTCGCCACGCGATATGCAATGGCCACGGCGATCCAAATAGCCAAGTGCGTGACATCAACTGCCATTCCAATGCCTCCTTGGATACCAGCGACAGTGTTGGCTGCTTTGACGGAGAAGAAGTAGGCGATGATGATACCGAATCCTAGAAGGGCTGTGATGAGCGAGAGAGCGAACATCATGATAGATGACCAGAGTTCAGTCTGCTTCGCCCAAGGCCCACGACCGCCGCGAACTGTGTTCTGTGTGGTGAGGAAGGAGTGGATGGTTTGGCCTTCTTGAGCTAAAGTCGTGAGCGCTATGGCGGTTCCGGCGAGGCGGGAGAGCAATCGGAGGTAGCGGATTTTGTTTTTCAATTTCTAAACCATATTAGTATGGAGATGCTTGAGGCAGATGGAGAAGAGTCTCACTTTGTCTTTCTCCGAGAGGATGGGAATAATCGGAGACTGATTCCCGATACTATGATCGCCAATATGGCCCGGAGACTGGGGAACCACGCTCAGAGGATACTCTCGCTTCTCATTGGACCCGTATTGCATGTATGTTGGTGTTGTGGGTGTTTGGGGCACCGTGTTGTAGCTTGAAGCCGCCATGTCGCCAGACGTTGCGTTGCTTTGACTATCGTGGGTTCAAGGCGATGGCATAGAAGTGAGGAAAGGGGTCGAGAAGTTGAAATGGTCGGGAATGCGAGGGTGGTGCGGTCCCTTTAGACTTTATGACAACTTCACGGGTTCACGGGTGGCTTGGAGGGCAAAAGTGGCGGCCGACACGATTCTGCTTTTTGGAAGAACTCACCTCCAACATGGGGAATAGACCTGCTCTATATCAATGGATGATACGAGAGGACGACCAGGATACTTGCCATCTTACGTGCTTACAGGGAAAGACCCTAGGCTCTTCCTTTCAGGCCATTCGCCAGGGCGTTCTTGGGCTGTTCCATGCAGACCTCAATCTAGAATTCGGCCCCAAACGGCCACAGCAGACGCACCCGTGCCACCGCCATCGCAAAGTCTGCATGAAACTCATTTCCTCGTGGTAAAGATAAACTGTGTGTGATCGTCTTCAAAGAATCAGTCTTGTGATGGCGCAAGAGGTACGCAAGATTCTGGACAGGACTATGTCTAGAACAGTCGCACCTTATCGGGCAGATGCTGTCACAATTTCAGCCTCGTTTTAGGCTGGCCACAACGTATCAACTCGAACAACCAAGGTATGAAGTGCCATGGGGTGAGAACCTGCTCGCATTCAATGTACATGGCTGCTCGAACAGCGCGCCAACTTTTGTCGCTGCTCGCCTCACTGCGGATGTTCTGTCTCGAAAGAGGAAATGACACCCTGGTCGAGATCAACATTAATAATAAGACATGGGATCTCGAGGCTCACGGCAAGGCCCTAACAAAACGCTTATTTGGCGGGCCTTGGCCGCTGCGGGTAAGCGGGTCATTTCTAATCAAGGCAACCAGTCCGTCTGGTGCTGACTTCGAAGTCAATTAGGTTGAGGAAGAGGGCTGAGTTCTCAGGAGATATTGTTACCAGCGCAATGACCCTCATCCAGCCACCTGTGAACTGGACCTGCAGATTGTAATCAGAACAATGAAGACTCGGTGAGGGTTTGTAAAGGCTAGAACCACCCCGAGATGTCTCCTTGATATTGACCAACTCAAACAGGTACTTCGTACCCTGGCCAAGAGCTGAGATCAGAAGATCAGCTCGCGTAGCAAGTGGCTCGTTTCCAATATAAGTAACCTATATCTCATGCTCATCAGAATTCATCATCTGAGATGATATCATTCTCCCAAAGTACAGCAGTATGTAGGTTGGTAATGCCGGAGTAGTGCTGAGCTGTTCCTGCCAACGCGAGGTGCTGTGCTGATGAGCACTAGCGTGTTTCACATGTCGAGATCGATCTACTCCAATCTTCCTTCTTTGAAATCCAGGGACCAGACCTGGTGCTTCAAACAACACTGGCCATATCTTCATTGGAGACATTTTTGAAGTGGGATCTGGTAGACTTCACGAACCTGGGCACAGATCACGAATGTCTCCGGTATTTGTCACCTAGAAGATCAAAGATCATTCAGACTTGCTCCTTGTTGCCCTTGCCACCCTTGGTAGAAGCAAGCCAGTGTATTGTACCAATCCAAAACCAGTCAATTCTTCGAGATTGAGTCCACCTTCGTTGCCTCTTCACAACAGAAGTAAATTATGTATACTTCCAGGAGAGCCACCCATCAACCTCCACGCGCTAGCTGCGATTGCCACCCGTTATGGAGGAAGAAGATGATGATGAAGAAGAGGTGTTTGAGTGGAGTGAAGGCTTTCCCATGGCCAACTCAAGCGGATATGACGGGTAGGTGGTTAAGTATGTCCTGGCAAATCCCGCTATAGATCAGATCCTCGCTTTTGACTTCATCATTGAGATCGCCGAATAACTACTGACATGTGTAGATCTTGCGGACTTTCTAACTCAAAGAAGTTTGTGCTCTGCAATCTGCTATTTCTCAAGTTCGCTGGCTCGTTCAGCTAACTTTTCTAGGGAGCTTCGCCGCTCTCTTCGGCAACAACCAGCCACGAGAAGCAGCTTGCGAATCAGGAAACTGAAGGAGCTGGATTCCACATCAAAGAGGTCCTTCCACTTATTTCCGAAAGTCCCGCTTGAGCTACAGACCAAGATCTGGGAAACAGCCAATGCAGAACCGCGTGTTGTAGTGGTCAACATCCCCAAAATTCGCAGTTGGTTCACCTCGCCCACTCCGGTACCTGCCACACTTCATGCATGTGTTCAATCCCGTCAGGTTGCCTGAAAACACACCAATTGTGCTTTCCTCGAATGATTTGACGAGAAACGAAATGATATGGCTACTGACAGGCCTGCGGTGTACTCCAACTTGGCTCATGACACGATCTTTTTTCGCGCAGCTTACAACTCAAACAGATTGTTCTTCAATATCTTCCCATCCAGGATATCGCAACAGGAATTGCAAAGAATCAGAACCATCACTCTAACGGCTGGCATACGTCAAGCCTTCAACACTGGTCATTGCCTGCCCATCATTAAGGAAATTCAACTTGCTGTACAAGCACCGCACTTGGACTTCACACTGCCAATGCTCCGTTCGCCCTTACAAATGTCGGATACGGTGCCTTTTTGAAAGAATATAGGCAAGCCTGCATCTTCGGAGGAGTGCATACCACTGGCTTGAGTCCTTCAGCTGCTATAGAAAAGATCAGAGACCGTCATCTGAGAGACATCCCAGGAATGGAACAACGTCTCAAACTAGGAGACCTCAAGTTAACTCTGGTTAAGATGCACAACTAGAAGCTTTTAAGATCCACCCTGAGACTATGTGAATGTCGAGTACTTCATTCTGTCCTGGCGATCTGAGGATTGGTGGTGGATCTCATGAGAAGTTCTTCGGTCACCGAGAGTTTCGGACGGTTTTCCTTCCCAGTCTATTTTCAGAACATACTCTGAAACAACCTTGAAATTACCACACATCTACCCTTCTCTCGATGCTAATTAATTTGAGAAAGGGGCCGACGGAGGACGCCCTGAGCAGACGGAGCATATGTTTGATCACGTGCTGACTGACTAGTTTCTGAATTGCCTCAAACAGATCCACTAATTGACGACCAAGTTGCTCCAGATATAGCAAATAATACCATATTCGGCATAAGTTCTCGAGGTCTTCCTATTTGGCTGTAGAATCTACGAATCACCGGCTTCAATACACCTCATAATGAATATATCCCGGTGGCTTAAAGTCGCCGACCTCGAGTCGGTCACAACGTTCTCTATGATTCTACATCCACAGACTCGGATGTTCCTGCCAAAATGACTCATCCTCAAAATCTAATAAAACCCTTTCGATGTCCGAATCTCAATTTCTCATTCATTCATCCCGAACATCTCTTCACTCGTTCTCACCCCTGCAAAATTTACCGAGCCGAATCGGTGGACCCTCCGAAACTCACTCCTCGGTACAGCGACAATATTTGACAATGCAAATTCTAACCACCCCCAACACTCTCACGTCTCGGACCCCGGGCTATCGAAACATGGCTCTTCAAGCCGGCGTCCTATCGTCTCCCGGCGGAACAGGTGCGGCTTCCAAACCAGCTCTTCTGTGCCTTCACGGCGGCGGCACGAACTCCACTATTTTCAATATTCAGACCATCCGATTGCAGCGCGCGCTCTCCGCTTCCTTTGAATTTGTCTTCATCGATGCTCCATTTGAGGCCCCGCCCGGACCTGGAGTCATGCCTGTCTTCGAGGGCTGCGGTCCGTTCTACCGCTGGACGAAACTCGGGTCCGATGACATGCCCGATGAGACCAAGAAACTCATCGCCGACGTCCTGGCGCGCAGAGATAAGAATTTCGTTGGCATCATCGGATTCTCTCAGGGCGCTAAGCTGGCGGCGGGAGTATGTCTGGAGCAGCAGATCCGAGCTAGCAAGACTGCTGATGTGAAGAGATTGGGGTTGCTGAAGTTCGCTGTGTTTTTGAATGGGACCAGTCCGCCTCTTACGTCGATGCTGACGGCGGAGGAGAAGGGTGAGTTGATCAGAATTCCTAGCGTGCATATTGTTGGGTTGCAGGATCCGTGGAGAGAGGAGAGTTCTGCTTTGTTTGGGGACTCGTTCGATAAGAAGCATTCGAAGAAGATTGAGTTCGATATCGGCCATCGATTGCCGACAGCTGAGAAGGATACGGCTGCGATTGTTGGTGAGATCTCAAGACTGTATCGGGAGACTGCTGGGAGACCGCAAAGATATTACTGAGTATGTAGCAAGATTCGAGCATGGGAAGGATGAGTGTTGACAAGACTCGATATTTGAGTTCCGAGCAGGTTTAGTTGGCTTAGAAGGGGAAGCAAAGCTACTCACGGGGCATTGGTGAGTTGGCTAATTGACAACATGGTGCTGTCGAAAACTGGGGATCCGCGGGATCAAGTCTTGGAAATGGTTTATGCGCGGACTGAAGCGCTTGAAATTGTTTGATCACTGCATATGATTCATTTTGGCGTGGGCGTTTGGAGCACGGATAGATCGCGGTCAAGAATTTAGAGGCTACCACAGAACACATTTTCCAATTCTTCTTTTCAATTCTCTCACATGGTATTTTCCCCCTATTCCCTCACCAGTTTCTCACACTTCTTGATTACAGCACTGGACGCTGTCTTACTGCTGTGCTACGATCCCAGAGTCCTTGAGATAAGCTGGTACCACACCAGGAGCACTTCCCTCCCAGCCACCGGGGGTATTCACCTGGGCAGCAGTAACAATCCCATTATCTCTGATCATGTCGACAGTGTCCTTAGTAAGAACATTGTACCAGAAGAGACTGTTCATGAAGTGGTGTCTCGTCGGTTTGAATCTTCGTCCAGCTCATCCGCGGTGAGCGGGAGCTTAATGACTTTCTTTGGCTGAGACGCATATTTGGACTTCGATAATTCTTCAAAGTGTGCAGCAAATGTGTTGCCGTTCGAAAGTCCCTGGGCCAATTTTGCGCGGGAAGACTCGTACTCCATAACTAGGTTCCGCTCCTGCTCCTGCTCTCTAGCATACAGCTCCACCTTCTCCCTCGCCCAAGCTGGCATGGCTTCCAATAAGGCAGTCTGTTCTGTAGCCTCTCATGCAGCGCATTTTTGATCGTATACTTGCTTATAGAGGTCACGCAGCTGTCGCTGCTCCCTCGTTCGGGGATAGAATGGCAGTAGTAGTGGTTCAGAGTGTGTCTTGGTCGGCGATCTGTCCAGAGTAGCCATAACTGACCTCTGAAGTCGGAAAATACTCAAGAGCTTTCAAAAGAAGCGCGGATCAAGTTTCGAGGTTATCTTAAAGTGAACTTCGAGTTCTGGCAAATGATCCACAAAAGAAAAGCTGACATCAGGTGCTGACAGGCGGGACTCCGGTATATTTTCCATACCTACATTAAGTAAGATCTTATTATGCTCTAGAAATGCTTGATAAACTCAAGCAATGTGATCACCCGAGATCTCCATAAATCACTTTAGTCTGTGCTGTCTTACTGAAGCACGTGGGATAAATCTCTGTACCAAACAGCCAACCAAATTGTGACCTCGTCCACGAGTCCTGAAGTCACACCTCACCGCTGAAAGCTAGCCAGGTCGACGTGTGAGTGTAGAGCAAGCTCAAAGAATAACACTGCTGTCTCGGGTTTCCTTACATTTGCTGGCAAATCTTTTGCAAACCTCTGGCCCAGGAATATGCAACGATAGACAGTGGCAACGCCAAGATGGAAAACGAAGCAGAGATCAAGCAAACACTTTTGAAGCGCAACTCAAGTCTAGGTCATCTACTCCCTTTTAACTCCGCCTCGACCTCTTCCTCGACAATCTTTCGCACACCTTCCCATCCAGCCCCCTTGGGAACGACTCTTACTCTTCTCTCTTTCTGCTCTAGACCAACGAACTCCTGAGGTAGGACACTGTCAAAGCTGAAGCCTTGCTCGCCCTTCAAAGCCACATCTACCGCATTTGCAAATTTAGCTGGATGAGCTGTAGAAAGCGAGATGTGGTGGGTATCTGCAGGCGAGTTTCGGTCGATGGAGCGAAGAGACGCTGCTACACCAATAGCAGTGTGAGGATCCAGGATGTAGCTTGGCTTCGCAGCATAAAACTTCTTGATAGTCTCAAGCGTCTGCGCATCACTGACCCTTTCGCTCTCGAAGTCTCTCTTGGCAGATGCCAGTACTTCTTCGTGAACACCGAAACCTCCTTTGTTCTTGAGATCTTTCAGCCAGCACTCGACTTCTTGGCCCGCTTGCTTCTTGTTCCATTCGTTGTCCATTCCTGCTCCAGCTGCAAACTCGTAGGCTAGGAACCATAATAGCCGCTCGAAGTTACTCGATACCAGGATATCCATGGCAGGACTGAGAGTCTCCTTGACACCGTCCTCGTGGGCTTTTGCTCCATCTGCGGCAATTCCGCCCTCAGCAGCCGCTCCATGGACAGCCTTCTTCTCGTAGTGTCCAGTCCTCCAGAAACGATCGAGGATATCGTTCTCGTTGGTTGCGACAACAAGCTTCTCGACAGGTAGACCCATTCTCTTTGCAAAATACCCAGCGAGAATGTCTCCAAAGTTTCCGGTAGGTACTACGAAGCGAACTTTGTGATTGGCCTTGTATGCGGGTGATTTCGTGAGGGTGAAGTAGGAATGGAAGTAGTATGTGGTTTGTGCGAGGATTCGGGCCCAGTTGATCGAATTGACCGCTCCCAGGTTGAGAGTCTTGTTGATCTGGGGGTCTGCGAAGAGAGCCTTGACAGTGTCCTAGAGTACGATTAGATTGGTTCTTCCAAAACCCAGTAAGCTCACCTGGCAATCGTCGAAGGTGCCCTCAACAGCGAGATTGTGAACGTTGGCATCCAAGACTGTCGTCATCTGCGCCTCTTGTATAGGGCTAACTCTTCCTTTGGGATGTAGAATGAACACCGAGACATCCTTCTTTCCTCGCAGACCGTAAATGGCGGCTGATCCAGTATCACCACTTGTAGCTCCTACCACTGTCAAATGATGTCTGTCCGACCCAGTCTTGCCCTCATTCCGTCTGACAAGGAAATACTCGAAGAGGTTGCCTAGTAATTGTAATGCAACGTCCTTGAATGCGAAAGTTGGGCCATGGAAGAGCTCGAGCAGGTGTAGATTATTCGTCTCGTCCAATGTGACAACGGGGGTAGTTTCTGGAGCGCGGAAAGTTGAGTAGCTTCGATTGATGACTTCTTTCAGATCCGCAGGAGGTATTTCGGAAGGAGAGATGTATAAGGAGAGGATTTCGAATGCAAGTTCGGAGAAGGACAGATTCTTCCATTTCGATTCCCAATCGCGGGGTACAGCGGGGATCTCTTCAGGGATGAAAAGTCCACCATCGGATGCCAAACCCTTCAACACGACCTCTTCGAACGAGAGCTGCATACAATTAGCATTTTGATATTCTGCCACAGTTCAATAGGTGCCATGCCCCATAGGATCCTCCTCTTGTTGACAGGTACCGCTGGGACGGTGTGTGAGTCGTATCTTGTGGTTCCTCAGCGACTGGCACGGGCTTCGTGGCTGGTACAGCCAACCCAGTTGGCGTAGCTGAATCAGACATGTTGTTGATTGTTGAGAGTGTCAATTGGGAGATCTGTGACTCAAGGGAGTTGGGAATTTAAGAAGTCAAAAATTCCCATCCGCAATCGGACCCTTGGGCGTTGCCCGCGCCCATCTCAAATCACGTGTGGATAAATGAGCTTGTAATTGGGCGTCAATCAAGCATCTTGCATACTTTCCTTAAATGAAACAACAATTGCCCGGGAAATGTTAATTATTTTCATGTGAGATCTCTTGGTTGGGGCGCTCATGCATGTGCAACATACGCCCGCACACCATCCAATATTTGCTTTTGCCCAGCTTCACGTAACCTTCAACCCTCGCATCTTGGTCATACCGAGTCGTCCTCTCTCCTTTCCAAGTGCCCGACATCAAACAAAATCATGGCTCAGAATGTCTATGACAACCAAGATTTCTTTAAAGAATACATCCAGCTACCCCGGCAAGTAGAAGGTCTTGACGGGACTCCTGAATGGCAGGACTTGCAAGCTCTCATCCCAAATCCAAAAGGCACGAACTTCCTGGATCTAGGATGTGGTTTTGGCTGGGTTGGCCGATGGGCTCGAGAAGAAGGTGCAGAGTCTGTTCTAGGGGTTGATGTTTCCGAGAAGATGCTGTCGAAGGCAGTTGGCTTTCCAACAGATTCTTGTGTGACCTATGTTCAGGCTGATCTGGAGTCCTTCGAATTGCCCATCAACAAATTCGATATTGTTTTCAGCTCGCTCACTTTCCACTACTTGAAGGGGCTGCCTGTTCTTATCTCTGGGATATATCGATCGTTGACACCGGGTGGTGCTCTGGTATTTTCGGTCAAGCATCCAATCTTTACTGCACCTCGGAATGCCAAATTTATAGAAGATGCAGAGGGCCAAAGTATATGGCCATTGGATTCTTATCTGAGCGAAGGTTCTAGGACGACTAATTGGCTTGCGGAAGGCGTCATAAAACAACATCGTACAATTGCCACGTATGTCACGATACTTCTAGAAGCCGGCTTCACTCTGTCGGCTATCATTGAATGGGGACCGAGTCTCGAGCAGGTGAAGGAATCGCCCCAATGGGCAGATGAGCGCAAGAGACCTCCTTTTCTTCTCATGAAGGCAATTAAAGGCAATTCATCGTGATGGGAGACGATGGCAAAGTCCGCCACATGAACAAGGGGTCTCAGCTGTACGACGTTGAAGCTCTAATTGGCTGGCCCTACCTGATCAGAAGCTTGATTCAGCAACAACGCCTCATACCCACAGTCAGCTGCCACGGGTTTGACTTTGAAAGTCTTATTCACTCCTCCCTGCATCGTTATTTGACTTCTCGATTTTCTTCTGCTTTTTTAATATAATTTCTTCAACGAGACCGAATATGGCTTTCTTTGAAAATTATCACAGCTGGTTGAAGGTAGCCGATACTGCCTTGCCCCGTAATATGATCGGATATCTTACTCAGCTCTGCCTCGGACCTCTTCGAGCTGATCCTTTCACACTTCTGCCTTACGATAATCCAGATGAAATCGCGAAGTGTGGACATGAAGTTGGCACAAGTTTCTTGCATGAAGAATTGCCGGAGAGGGAGGGTCCCAGGCCGGAGGTTTCGGCGTGGATCGCTCCTCATCGTCAAATCACTCAACTGACTGGAGATGATATGCACAAGGTATGCGGCTTGGATTCCAGCAGACCTTTCGCTGATAGAATAGCTACTTGCTCAATCTATGGAAGAGCTAGCCACGAAGTACGCTTCTCATACCGTTGTCAGGACTTCCGTCTTGGAGAAATCGGGAGATGCTTTCCTCGTTGCAGACAGCGTTGCTACTCCTCACAGCATCGCTAAGAGTACAAAGCGCGAGATAGCTCATGTTCATGCCGGAACAGGGAGTGGTGACTATTCATTACACATGTCTCTAAGTCCAGCAGATTGCAAGGAGGTGATTTCGAAGAAGTGGGGCGAAAGAATGACTCTGGCTGGGACCTTGGTTCCGCATGAGTACTTGATGGTCTATACGCCAAGGACGAAGGAAGAGGTCGAGGTTGTGAAGACCATTGTGAGTGCGGCGATAGAGTTTATGGCAGGTGTCCAGAAGCCTTCCGACAAGGAGTAGGTAAGGTTGCTAGATGGCACAGTTCCTAATCCATGGTACCAAAACTTAAAGCTTGTCAGTTGACTGGTATTCTACGCTCTCGCTCCTCGTATGTTTGTTCAGGATGACAATCATGCTTTCCTGATATTTTATCTGAGATCATGAGCCTGACAGGAAATACCTTTCAACAAGGTCTGGAATTCGCTCTGCCATTTGGAGCGACATCTTCTCCAACCCCAGGCTAAATTCGCAGACCTGGAGATCATTCCAGGAACTGTGGCTGGTTTTTGCGCATGTTTGTGTCGACGTTTGCCTGTATGTAGTCATTTCCAAGTGGAAGCAGTGTCATGAGCTCACCTTTGAACGTATGGGCTAAATCTGGAAGGAACGTCTCGCGTGTCTGTTTACGCGACTGCCTCCACACCTCAACCCGTCGCCTTGATCTTAGCCTTTTCATGCTCTCTCATTTCACAAACCACACCATCAAGCTCATCATTCCACATACGAACCTCCCAGAGCCATCACCACCTTGAATGCAGTCAATACTCCGCCTACAAGACATTCCCAATGACGCAGAAGCGGACACCCCAAGGTGACGGCAACCCTGACTCCTCCAAATCCCGAACAAAAGATCGAGGCAGTCCGCTAGCTTCCACAAAAGCAACCTTCGAGAGATTCTTGGCAGCATATCGTGGAGAACACGAAGACGCGCTGGGCAGCGATGCACCCTCTTCAAATCTCTTCGTCCAGAAAGAATGCGTTGTTTTCGTCTCAACGTCAAGCAGTTCACGTTTGCTCTCCGCTCCTCATGAATCTACCACGTACATCTACGACACTTTCTCTCAAAATGCAGCAATGGAGCTTCGAATGTGGGTTTCAGATGAACATGACTCACAACGGTTCAATCATGTTCGCTCGTTGGTGATCAATGCAGAGGTCATGGCAACACCACTCGTTCGCGTTCAGATCCCAAATCCATCTCCAGTGGCAGTGCGCGATGCTTTGAAGCCGATATTGCCCCAGATAAGCGCATACTTCAACGTCATGGGGGCAGTTCTCAGGCCTTGGAAAGCCACGAAACACGGAGTTGACTGTCTGAGTTTCAGACTGAAGAAATCAAAAATCTGGACTCGCAATCAGCGTGGTTGTGGAAATGACTGTTCAATTATCGCACAGGAGCTTGATGAGGATATCGATAGCCTTGAGTACATAACCATCGTACGAGCTTCAGAGCCTGAAGAACTTCACTTCGTCGATGAGTTCTGGGAGTACCAGTTGGAAAGATGTGGGAAGGACGGGATATATTGGGGCTACAATATCAAGCAAGAGATGCCCAAATTGCCGAATGGCAAAAATGATCTACCATACACTCACCAAATCCTGCGGGGAATTTATGCAGCTCCTCATCTCTCCTGGTTTAAAAGAGTCGAAGGGCCGAAATCTGGACCAAGCGACTGGTTGTCACATCCTTTCAAGGCAACTTTCACCTCAATAGAGGAATGGGAGATCGTCTTTACACTCGCACTTCTTCAGGATGTCGAATGGAACCGCACGAGTACTAGCAACGCCTATGCCTCCCTTGGTAGTCAATCCATGCGCGTGGTAGAGGATGAGAAGGATGCGTCCCATTTCTGGCTCCACATCTCAGCAACGGCCACAGGCAGTCCACTTCCAAAAGTTACCGCCGGAACTGTATTCACGTTGAACAACGCAGCGTCGACTAATACAGAGTCCACAATGGAAACGCTTGAGGCGCGTGCCGTCGATATTGAAGGATGCACAGATCTGGTGCTTGAGCTCAGGGTGAAGGGTAAGAACAAGAAACGGCCATGGGGTGATGACTTTCGAACAGGATTTCAATCTCAAGTTTCACTCGATCCTAATCTGAACATCCAAGGGTCGCTCCGACAACTCAATGCCATCGAATTCGTCAAATATGCCGCCAATAAAGCTGACATCGATGTTCTGATCGGACGACCAGCCCGCAATCATCGTCTGGATAGTGCTGGCCAATTCGGTGTCAACGATGTAGTGTGTGGAACGGCTCACGACCAGACTCCGGAAGATTGTCGCAGCGAACACGCTGAAGACTCGGACGTCAATATGGACCGAGAATCAGACAGTTCTTCCGTCTCGTCTGAACCGTCGCGCATGGCCACTGAGAGCTCAGCACCACTCCAGAAAAGTCTTGAAAATCTCAAAGACCAGGATTTCGTTTCTTATCAGGCACATATAGACTGGCAAACTACCGGCAGGTTTGATCGGCTTCAATACAAGAGTATAACTTCTGGTCTACAGAACGAAGTCACATTTGTGCAAGGTCCTCCTGGGACTGGAAAGTCCGATGTGGCATGCACAGAGGCGTTATGGATTGCATGCCTGGGGAAAAACGTTCTTATGGCAGGGCCTACCAACGCTGCAGGGAAATCAAATGCTACCAAGCTATCGAGGGATATCTCACAACAGATTTCCTGGATCCTTCGGACGAATCTACAATGTGTATATTTTCCTACCTGGAAAGAGAGTATTGACCGAATATACGAACACTGCGGTTGTCAAATGCCAATGGTAAGTCAACCTGGTGACGAACATTTCGAACAATTCCAGATTTGGCGTCTGGTTTACGAATATGCTCTTCAGCGAGTCGAACGCGGACAAAAGGATGACAAGGCTAAGAGCTTTGTTGACACTTTGCGCACACTTCGAGCGTCTGCTGGTTACACTAGTATGATAAATGACAAAAGCGAACGTGAGGATCTCACAAGCAAGTTCAAACATCTTGCAGCAGAGTATCTGGCTCAGAAGAAACTCAATTTCATTGTTATTTCCACCTGCAACAACTGTGCTGTCCTGGATCGAATCGCAATCAAATTTGACTTTCTGGTAAGCTTGTTACAAACCCTGTCTCTTTCTTCTCCGGGCTAGCGAAGGGCGTCGATCTGAGAAGATTCCGGAGCATGTGTTAATATTCGTAATCATTTCTAGATCATTGACGAGGCTGGTGCAGGTCTCGAGTACGATATTGCGGTGGCACTCCAAATCAAGCACCAAGGTCTACTCATATTGGGCGACCATCTTCAAGGCAGACCAGTGATCGAATCTAAGGGCCACAACGATTTCTACGACCAAGCATCAATATCGGGATTCGAAAGAGCTTTGCAATTTACTGAACAAGAGCGGACGATGCTTCGAATCAGCTATCGATTTGGCGAACAAATCGCGGACGGTGTTGGAATATTTGGAGGTTACGGGGGATTAGCATCTGGAGTCACTTTCGAGTCAGCTTTTTACAAAGAATTTGAACGTTTCTGGACGTCGAACGAAAATCCATACAAGCAAAATTTGGTCCTTCCTCCTGCAGAGGCTCGACATCACAGGGCCATGCGTGAGGGCCACAAGAGCTACCATCGATTAGCTCTCAACGTGGCGGATGGTCACTCAAGCCTCCCTGCCAAGGGAAACTCCACCGTGAACTTTGCAAATGTTGATGCCGGCATTACTTTTCTCATGCATCTCGTCGCCAGTTGCTCAGCAATGGTCACGGGCAATGATATCATGATAGGTACACCATTTGTGTCTCAAGCAGAGATATGGCGACAGCAATTGAGCATTCGTTGGCCAGAGTCTGGCATTGAAGTTTTGACGGTAAGTTACACTCAGCAGTCTTATGGCACGATATCCCGCCGAACGTCCCTAGACATGTTCATCTCAGCCCTTGCATTCGCATATCTCAAGCTAATGTTTATACTTACAAATAGGGCGGCATTTCACAAGGGAAAGAAAGACGGCTTATGGTTGCTGATTTCACTGTTGCAAACCAGACCGAAGGGGCATTTATTGGCTTTCTGGCAGAGTGGAACCGGCCAAATGTTCTAGAGTCTCGTGGCCAAGATGTCCTGATAAACCTGTTTAATTTCGATCTTATGCGACCGCGGTTACAGTCTCTGTATCTGCAGAACCCAACCTGGGCGTACTTTATCCTGGATCACTTGGATGCTGGCGACATATATACCGTGGGTGGATCCAGCACTTTGCCGGGATCTGAGGAAGAACTCTATGGGACTCGTGAGTCGTGGACACTGACCCAACGCCAATCTGACATCAAAAATCTGTATTATACTGCAATTCGACCAAGTCAGACTGTACCACAGAGAAGTCCGGAAAGCTTTGAACGATATACACCTCTGGAAAAGAAGTACTTGAAAGAACTTGAGAGCATTCGATTGGAAGCAAATTCTAAGATCAAATGGGTACTGGAGTCCGAGCAGGAGTGGCAGGAGTATTGGGCGAAGGAGAAAATTCGGCTGGGTGAGGGTATACTGGATGACTTTGATTAGTGATTTTCCATTCAATTGTCTGTTGAAGTGCTGTCGGGATGTATGTGGGAGCACGCACTTTGCACAAAAACAGGAAGTGTCGCAGGATACGTTTGTGTTTCTGAACCAGCATATGGCTTGAGCTGCTGTTGAGATAATTTCTCCTTGCCGTTATAGCAAATCTGAGAAGACTTGATCAGCAAGTGATATAAAAATCCTAGAGAAATTTCTGCCGCGGAGATGTAGATTATACCCTGTGACTGTATGAACGTTGAAAATGTGTTTTCCGATGACCACGAAATTACTTCAAAAGATGAATCTGGACTCCTTGCCGTGGACTGCCGAAAAAATCTCAACAATTAGACAACACCTGTTTTGGTTGGCTTGCTAGCATTCTGAGTGTTAACAGCGATGTCTTTCAAGATCAAGTCTTCGTCTTCTCGTCTATGGAGTAAACCAGTCCGAGATTGTGGCCGATCTAAAGCCAGTAGAGGCATGAAATAGTAGGATTTGGTTCAGACCGTACCATTTATGGCGACAAGATTATTTTCAGATGAGGTCCTTATTAATCTAAGATATGGTTTGAGTAGTTTCAAGATTCATTGCTATGAACATCATTTAGTGGTTGAGATGTTATGAGCTGTGAGGTAAGTATACCGTTCTTTTTGGACACTGCCCGATACTACTTCAATATATCCCGTATTGCGAAGGACCCATTAGACCCCAGAATATCGAATCAAACCTTCCCTGGTTTTTAAAGAATGCTTTCATCCTAGACCAGTAATGTCAAGTTTTCGACTTTCCGCGACTTGAAAGAAATTACCCCGTTTCACAAATTTGATTTTCTTGGTAAGAAAATTGAAGCGAATGTCATTGAGACCACCATTAGACTTGACGTGCTAACGGAAGTTAACTGAAAACTGGATGCATCTATTCTTCAAGAAAAATCTCGATGGGGATGTCGGTATCGCCATGGATAGTGGGCAAGCAAAACTAGGGCAAAGCACGTGATGCTTACTTCGGCTACAGTCGATCTGCATTCTAGGGACATGCGATTGTCCCTTTCCAAAGCCTGAGAGCGGTACTAACGCTCACCTGATTAGTCGATCGGGAATGCCTCAAGGGTCCGAGTTGAGATGTACTGCCACCTTGAAATCGCTGCAGTCTCTTGACACTCAGGCAGCTCTCCAGACCAATACCCAGAAATTTCGAGTGTAAACCTTGATTTTGGCAATATTTCGGGTTTCAAATATTCTTCAAAAACAGAGAAATCTATATAGTTACGTATCTACGAAGTCAAGGTGTGCTCTGCCCGGCAGCAAGCTCTGTATATTATGCGTTCGAATAAAGTTCGAGTCGGGTGGAGAGTTGCTGCGGGCAGGTGAATTCCAGACTGAAGAGCAGCTTTGACTTGTCATTGTTCAAAAATCTTTGAGAACATGAAGGCCCATCCCCAGATTACAATCCGGATCGCGTCCCTGGGTCAGAGAGGCTGGACGTTTGCACAGGACTCGATCCTCACAGACTTCATCTGCGAGTCCAGATGCCATGAGATCAAGACGCTCACCTTTCATTGTCGTGTTCTCAACTCGCAGTGACCAGATTTCCCGACCTACTGAGTGGTATGAACTACCAGCGGTCTTCACGCAGCGTCGGGCAACAACTTCATGCCCGATAATTCGACCAGACTTGGAATAACGGATACCTGCTGAGTACCATGAGGAGTCTGGCAGTGAGAGTGGCTTCATTATTATAACATATCAGATTGAATGTCACATTCTCCCAAGATGACTTTTCCACCTGTGATGGTACTCAGGATGTGCCGATCCCTGGGCACAACATGTTCGTGTTTTGACTCGCTGAGACTAACACTTGGGGCCGCCCAAGCCGGGAAAGAAAGAAAATGGAAGAATGAAGCAACAGGAGTGGTTGAAGCGAGCTATAAGGGCATTTGCACTTCAGCGCATTGTGGATATACTTCAACTTCCGAAGTTCTTTGTTCCTCGACACTCCAACTGATGCTAGTTTGAGCCGAGTAGCCTGGTTGTAGTGCTAGTAGAACGATCATAGCCAGCAAAATCCGTGAGGGGTTCTTCGATCTCAAAGAAGCATCAATGGACTCTCGGTTCGCCACAGCTAAGGGAGAGTTGATAATGACTAGGGAATGCCAAGTACCAAAGAGCAAAAAAGATAAGTTGTATAAACACAAGTGATACGGGCTCGCGCTCCAGGATTCAAGGCTTGAGAGAACACCAACCTCTATTTACCCAAATACTGCTTGGAAAGACCCCCCATAACGCGGATGGCTTTTACATACCAGTGAATACTCTTTGCAGTCTTCCAAGATGCTCCAACCCCAGCGGAGAGAAGATCACCCTTGATCCGGGAGATTGTAATGTCGCAGCACAAAAGCAGAACATAAGAGTCAACATTTAGAACATTCACACCACCTTCGACCCCGTTGTATATCATTAAGGGGGTAGGTATGCCCACTTGAGCCTTGGAGGAGCTTGAGATTACCTATTCTCTGTTGTGAAAGAAGCCAGCCCCACTGGTGGCCCCAAGATGGGTCATAGCGAGGTCTGGTGCTCGGCCCGGAACGGCTTGTGCGGCCGCCTCGAACGAGACTTTCCAGCTTTGGGTGGAGAACACGTGAAAACTGTCAAACATTTTGTCAAACACTTCTCGCGAAGAAAAATTTCTTAGCGGCGCTAGCCGCACGGGCCACTACTGCAGGAATATATCAAGGGCGTTTCCTCTGACTCTGGGAAAAGATTATCGACAATACTGTGAGCAATCCCCCCCCCCCTCTACAGTTGGCTCTCAACGCTGCTGCAGCTTCATTCCTTCATTTGCTAATGCCCTCTACAGTCATAGAATCATTTCTAAAGTAAACGTCCTCTTCTGAGCTTCTCAAAAAAGCTACAGACCTCCATCCGCGACGATGAGCCTTTCCTCGGTGCCCAAGAGTGAAGCCTTTTACTTTCGAACTGTCTGCAAAGATGGCGGCATTTGCGCAAGCGTTTGCTGTATAGAAAGTGGTGATGATCTCGGCCCTTTCCTCCTGTGCTTCGGCCTCGAGGTCTGGGTGGGTGCTGATGGATGACTGAGCGGTGCTTTTTTTCATTGCGAACTTTGATTTTTCAAGGCCGTGAAGAAGAATCTTACTGATATCCTCTCCCAACGGCCATGCCGCCCAGTGATTGCCTTCGCGATAAGACCTTGCCTACCCTCGCTGGTGGCAGGTCCCTCAGCACAACCATCACTGCATCGAGTATTGTACACGTCGGGCCCAACACAGCACACCATCTGCGACACCGCCATTTGCTCTGCGACGTCGCTCACAACCGGTACACGATAGAGGAGAGCAGGAAGGGGGAGTCGCAGGACGATAGACACACCATTCAAGCGCAAGCTCCGGTACGCTTGTAGGGCAGACCAGGCCAAGGGTGAAGCAGGAGCTTGCTACTTCTTTCCAAAACGACTTCAAGTAGCTCTGGACCAACTCGAACGTCTGACTATTCGAAGAAAAACTCACCTTCCTCTGCTCCACACAGTTCCACTCCACAATCGATCCTTCGTCGACTACCTCGAATTACATACATACCGCCTTGTACTGATAGCGTCAGCTAGGACTGAGACACGTAGCTATCGTTGCAGACAGCTCGAAAGCAAAAGGCTTCACTGTTGGGCGCCGAGGAAAGGCTCATCGTCGCGGATGGAGGTTTCGGTGGAGTTATGCTGCTCCGCAGCATCTCCGTCATCTGCAAGTACATAACCACGGACATACCAACGGCTGCAAGGTGAGCGGATCTCAACAGATCATCAAGCTCCAAGCTGCAAGCTCTTATCTATATCCTTGGGTATTGGTTACAGCTACTGCTGGGGAGTGTTGGCTCTTGCTGCTAATGCGGCTGATGCTGACGTGGGCTGAAATTTCGACTCCCCAGATTCTATCTCGGCATCTTGGGAGAGAATTGCAAATCTTCCTCTCCCCAAAGCAACCTCTTGCAATCTATTCCAAGAACTCAAGTACGACTCAAGATTTCACAATTCTTCGGACTGCTGCACGATTGCTGCGTCTAGCCAATTACCTCTATCCCGCCGTGTTCGATTTGTCTTGATCAAGCCACACTTTACATCAAAACCGCCACACCTCACCTGACTCTATCCCAGCCACAAGTACGCGAATGCTGATTTAAGAATCTCACATAAGAAACCCTTCTTGGACACTTTGTACAACTTTAACCACGGTTCTCGGTCGCCAAATCCAGGAACGGTGGTTCAGCTCTGGACGCCAAGTGGCTGTGCATCAAGCCTTTTGGACCCCACGAGGCTGAGAGGAGAATTGGCGAACCATCACCCCTCCATCACCTGTTGCATAGCCAGGAAAATCCCCAGTCATCTTGAGATTATCCTCTTCGGCGAGTGCGAAGATGATTGGATTCAACACAGGGGAACGGCACCCCGCCGGTTTCTGTAGGAAGGAGCCGCCTCCTAGTTCCCGCAAACCATGGACAGCTGAGCAGACATAAGCATAACTGCCATATACAGTCACAACGGTTGCGGCACGGAAGACAAGAATGCAGGTTCCCTTCTCTTTGTTCGGACGGTGCCAGTGTTACCGCAACCCTATGGCTTTTGCCACAGTTGGAATGCACCAAGTAGGGCTCTTTCTTTGAACCCCCCATGAAACCACTCAGCCTTGTGGGAAATAGTTTTTCACCGAGATGGTGTGGGAGAGATACATCATGTGGGACAAGGCTCTCCTCTCAGAAGGTCACGGAAAGGACTTAGGCACCCGTACATATATATCCACATTCTCCTTCCCCTCATTGATCCGTTTTCCTGCTTTCCTATCCAATACTACTTCCTGCACATCATCTCGCAGACACCAATCATCACCAACGTCAACTGGTTCCTGGTCTTGCCTTTCAAAGACCAGACTTCCTATTCAAAATAGGGAACGTACCAAGCAACATGTCGAACAGAAGACCGTATATCGAGAGGGACAGCCGCGGACGAGAACGTCTCGTTCTTGGCCGCTCTTCATCCCACTCACACCGCCGCGCTTCATCTTATGGTGACAGACCTACTCAAGACCTTCTCGACGAAGCAGAAGCCAGAGAACAGTCTCTAATCACACAAGTCTCATCTCTCCAGACTCAACTCAGCATGGCTCAGAGAGATCAATGGCACCTCCAAAACCTACGAGGCGAACACCAGCGCGTAGTCAACGAACACTACCAATGCAGAAACATGCGAGCACAATTAGACGCACAAGTCAGAGAGGTGCGGAGGATAGAAGATCTGCTTATCGAGGAGGAAGACCGCAATGCCAAACTCGTGCACAAGAATGAGAAATTGGAGGAGAAGAATAGGATGTTGAAGAGGGGGAGCGGGGAGAATTACCAGAGGAGATATGAGGAGAAGTTGTTGGAGGTTGAGATGTTGAGGACAAGGATGGTTGAGAAGGAGGATTTGATCAGGTTGGCGGAGACGAGGATCGCGGATAAGAATTCTACAATTGTGTACCTCAAGAACTACCTGCGGACGCATGGATTCAGAGTTGATGATTGAGAGGTGTTGAGATAGAGGGATGGAGGATAGTGGAGCCACAGTAATTGGCATTCAAGCACAACATCAAGAAGTCTTGCGAAGAGACGAGACAACACAACCAAGGCAAAAACCAACAATCCACGACCAAGCCACGAATGCTGTATCAACGACAAGGATCAGACTTTCCTTCGCACCCACAAGAACCAATATCTGAGCTTTCGGGCTTTGATCTGTCATGCAACTCTTTAGCAGATATCATTTCCAACAACGGCGAGCAGCTGACGTGGATTCGCGATCGCAAAACCAACATTTCGATATCATATTCTAGCATCGTCATGCAATTCTCAGATATCGGTCATCGCAAGCCAATCCTTCGATTGTGAGTAAAACCATTCATCATCACTTTAGGCATCTGCTGAGATCTCTTGGCTCAGGATCAACTTTAAATCCTTCAGAACTCGGAACACATAATCAGATATCAGACAAAGGGGGGAGGGTGGGTTTAGAGGTACTGTACGTATGCGTCGGCCGACCGCTTACCGAGTCGAGTCAGACAAACAATCGAGTTATCAGTCGCCGGAATACGGATAGAGTACCGGGTGTCTGGGACTGTACAATAATAGGCCTATCGCTTCTCTGATATATGACCATCTTTTGCAAGATCGGATCAGGCAGTTCATGTTCACTGACCGACTTCTGAGCCATGACTGGTTGGACGACTAGTTTTGCATAAAGTTTTGTGACCAGTCCAAGAAATAGACAGGGAATCACGATTTCTTGTAAGATGATCTCCTGATATATGATCCATCTCGTGATTGTTCTTTCTTCAATGAGCTGCACGTGAGAGTCATCCTCCACGATCCCGTCGGCTGCCCGCAGATCTGGCTGCATTGCAGCCCACCAGCTGCAGGCAGAACAACACATTCTGCCAATGGAATGACATTGACCACTGCTCGGTCTGATCCAGTTGTGTTCCTCAGTATTTTCTGGGGTGCTTGGAAAGTATGCTCCACTTTTGCATTTGCAGTCCTGCAAGAAACAAAGGAAACCACTGCAAGAAAGAATGCAGAATGCAAACTGCAGACTGCAAGACCGAAGAGGGTCATGGAGGGGCAAGAAAATCCCACGGTGACGGATCTGGACATCGCCAATGGATTAGATAGGCAGCACCGGCAATCATCGACTTGTTTGCAACTCCCCCAACTTCAACCACCTAGAACTTCTGTACCAAAAGAGTCCCTAGGAAAAAGCCGACCGGGGAAAAAGGCAAGGTGCGAAGAAACAATAGGACATGAACAGGGGAGGAGAGGCTCTTCTGTAGGCGACAAGGCGGATTTCTCTCCTCTTTGCAGTGGCTTCAGTGCTTGCTGCGCCTCTTGGCGTTCCACCTGACAGGCCTTTGCAGTGCGAAACACGCCAGAACAGGCAAGGCAGCCAGGCAGTGCTCACTACTTTTCCCTCCTTCTCAAGGCAACCTGCGCCGATACCCACTGATTCCCAGCCCTCGCCAATGGCAGTGCAACGCCTCTTCTCTGTGAGCGCAATTGGTGTGCCGGCAGAACATGCATGGGCCATGGCTCGATGACTCCCTCCCTGGCGCATTCCCGTCCTCTCCTCTCTCATGCCGGTGGGCAATTGGATGAGCGTGGGCCTGGTTCTTGGCGGGCATTTTACTCGGTGAGCAGATGAGTCCTGGTCTAGTTCCAATTGACAGGTCGGTATGGAGGGAACGGAAGGGAAGGGTGTGTGGTATGCCCTCTGCCAGATTGCATTGCCAGCTAGGCAGGACGAGTATGAGAAAGGATATGTATGTAAGGAAGGTAGGCAGCAGTTCGAGCTAGGTCTTCCTTCTCTCCTTTTTGATTTTCGAGTATTCGACTATTTTCGTTCATCCTCGATCAAGCGGGTCCCCCTCTACCCTTTATATACTTCAATAGCACCTCGATTCCAACCCAACTCAGCCTTGCATCAACTTTGGGTCTCAATCCTTCGCTCTTGACCGCCAGTACGCCCCACGACTTATTCTATACATCAATTCATTGGAACAACTACCCTTTGCCAACACACTTGGGCAGCCATATCCCAGCCAGCCTTGCGGTCTCGTCTCGCCTCGCTGTTGCAGTACATCCATACATCCACATCCACCCAAACAAAACATTTCTCATCCTATCCAATCCTATCCTATCACAATGTCGAGCCCCAACTCCCCAAATTCCACCAAGAAGAAAGTCCACTACGAGCGTGGCACCAAAGGATCCTCCCACCACCACCGCTCATCGAGGGACTCAGGCGTTGGTTCATCCAGCGCAAGCGATCGAGCCTCGCTAGGTACAACACCCAACAACAGCACTCCTTTCAGCAACTCCCAAATCGAAACGCAGCGTCACAATCCCCGCGCCGTGCAAGAAGCCCTCGACGCCGCCAACGAGAGAATCAGAAAACTCGAAATCAGCCATCAAAAGTTAGACGACGCTCTGACAGACAGCAACAAGGAGAACCGCACACTCAAGAGAGAGAAAGCGGAGCTCCATGACCGAGTTGAGGCTTTACTCGACGACCTGGATCGCGAGAGAGAGAGAAGCGAGAGATATAGACAACAAGCGCAAATCCAAGTCTCTTCTTCCTCCTCATCACGCAACAGCCCGCCTCGCTCCTCACCCCGATCCTCGCCTCGCAATTCAAGGGAAATCGAAGAAGCAGCCACAGCCTCCTACCACCGCGAATCAGGACGGAGATCAAGCTACCAGCAGCCTCAGCCAATGTACCCAGCAGCTCCTCAACCGCCGCCAAACTCGGCACCTAACCCATTCTTGCCTTCGCCGAGGAATTCGAGTTCTGGTGCTCCTGGCGTGGTTTTTGCGCCGGAGAGAACTGTCAATTATGCGCCGAGTACACTGTCGTATTCTAGCTCGCCGGTCTATGCACATGCGCCGTTGCCGATTCAGACTCGGGGAAGCAGCAGGTATGAGAGTGGGAGTGTGAGTGGGAAGGGCAGTAGCGTGAATGATGGGAAATACCATCTCTCACCGCTATGAAAGAAGTGCGATGGAAATGGGAATGAACTGAGAAAAAATTGACGAAGAATGATTGAGTCATCTACATGAGAGTTTCATCTGCAGAACGATGATCCTGTCTCTGAGAGGATGAGATGAGATGAGATGAGATATCAGTCAATCATCAATCAGACCTCGTCTGAGAGTCGAGCGCGAGCTTGTCTCTGTGCTATCTGATGTAGCTGATTCGCGAGATTTCGAAGGACATGGGCACTCGACCTCACGCACCCTTGGGCGTGTACTTGAAGTAATACGAGACGTTATGGTCCAGAATTGCATGTGGAGGAAGAGAGGTGAAAATCCATGCGAAAGATGAGCTGGAAAGCAAATAAGTTCAAGCGGAAGTGGAATGTCCATGTTTGATAGTGTACGAAAGATGCAGACTTGATTATACTGCTTGCATTGAGCGACTGTATTGTTAGATGTTGTCAGCGAGCACTTTGCGAATGCAGCTTTAGAAATGATGTATACTTAGCTAGCTCACTGAATGGCATGATTATCGAGGCAGCTTCAGACCGGTGTTCATCTGGCGTGACACCTGTGACCTGATTCGGGCATTCTGTCGCTGCAAGAGTCCTCTACACTGGGCCATTGGCTGGACACGCCCTAAGAACCAGCTATCTCTTGCTGCAAGCCTACTCACTATCTCACATCACGAAACACAGCGCCCAAGTTTTGGTATTTTTCATTGATTCGTGGTATCATCTCGTATACTCGTACATTGCGGCGAGTTTAATGGCAGAGAATTGTCTCGAAAATACGAAACCTATTCTTGTGCCCAGCCCGTACCTTCAAAAGCTGGAAATGTATGTACCCTCATAGAGCGCTAGGCAGCACATCTGGAGTGGATTCCTGATGTATCCACTGGCTCGTTTCGTGCAATATATCATACCAGCAGATGCCTTCGTCGAAAACGTGCTTGTGTAAATGCGGAAATTCCGGAACAGCTGCGATCTGTGCCGCTCGAGAGCAGGTGTCGTGACCGAGCAATGAATGGAGTACTCCAAATGAGATCGACCCAAATGTTTCCTCGTTCTCATGGTTCCAGGAAACTCGTGTATGTCAATCGTTGTAATGACCCAATAAGGAAAATAGAAACACATAAATCGACAATTGTTGTACAGGGTAGTAGAACGCCTCCTCCAAATGCAAAACCTCCCAACGCCATCGTGATATCCTGCAGCGTGCTCCACGAACTGTTGAGTGTGCGAAGATGTGTAAGGTGATTTACAAGAAGTATTCGCCAGCTCCTCTGCGACCAGCAGGAACAGCACGTTGGTCCTCTGGGACTGCGCTGAAAATGCTGAACTTAGGCACCCGGTCTTTTCCGACGTTCATGATGGATGCGACATTACCACAGCGGTAGCAGTAGTTGGGAGCGGACCAGACGGTAACAACAGACTTCTCGGCGAAGTGGTACTATCTCAAATCAGCATTGAAACCCAGGTGGCGGATGAGAGACATACCTTGTAACCCTCATTGACAAGCTGATGAGCACGAGCGATGAGCTCCAACTTGTTAACATGGTTGAACTCAGTTGCGACCTTGTTACCGAAAAGCCAGCCAGCACCACGAGGAGAGACTGCCCAAGTTTCGACATCTTCAGGATCACTCCAGACCAAGTCACAGAAAGCACCTTCGTGAGGAATCTCCTGAGCACGAGCGACAACACGAATTTGATCGACTGTGCGAATCTCAGGGCTCAAGCCACCGTGAACACAGAGGATCTTGCCATCCACGATGGCAGCGAGGACGAGAAAGTCGAAAACTTGGCAGCAAGACTTCCAGACCGAAGCATTGCCATACTTTTGTTGACACTCCTCGTAGAAACCATAGACCTGAGTGATCTGGCGAGACTCATGGTTACCACGGACAAGGGTGATCTTCTCAGGATACCTGGAGAGCGTTAGGGTTGCAAGACAAATCCATATAGCTGGACTTACATAGCCTTGAGGCACATCAAGAGGGTGAAAGTCTCCAAACTGAAATAGCCACGATCAACGAAATCACCAAGAAAGATGAATTTCTGATTTCCGGTGCCAGAAACCTCGTTCACACCGATAGCTGAATCGCCAGCAGCGCTACCACCACGACTTGATTGGCCGGCAGTACGTGGACGACCGCGTTCTTCCTCGTCATCATCTTCACCACTAGCACTTTCAATACCACTGTCTGATGAGCGGATCTTCTTGCGAAGCTTGGGATCGGTAATCTCAGTTGGGGGTTCGATATCGTCGGAACTGATAACTGTGGTTGGTGCCTCAACATTAGACTCTCCTGGCATGCCACCTGCGATGCGGAACAGCTCAAGAAGATCGTAGAATTGACCATGAATATCACCGCAGATCGTAACAGGTGTCTCGACAGGTTGGATGTTCGACTCTGTAAAGAAAAATCAGTAAAGATTGGCAATTCGACCCAGATGCGAGCCTACCTTCCATCAAACATTCCTTGACCTTCTCACACAACTGCTTCATCACAGCCTCGGGGAGGTAGTGGCACTGCTTTGCTTCTTCCAACCATTCTGCGAGCTCAGAATTGGGCTTCAGCTTTGCCGGACCCGGCTTCGGAACATTTGGACCTGGCATCTTGTATTCTAGTGGTGGCGCAAGTGAAGATCTTTGGAGAATTTGTGCGTGGAAACGTTTGTGTGTTTGAAGTTGTTTGCGGTTTGGAAGTAAGGGTACGGAGAAGTGAGATTGTGATGATGGGTAGGGAGGGAGTTGTGGAAGTGGAAGTGGAGGGAGGGGACGCGGGGTGATGTGGTGAAGGTCGATTGCACGAGCAGTTCCGATCTCGTGCTGACGGCGCAACTGTAGATCTTGATCCTCGTCTCCCCAATGGTCGTTGTCGTTGGTTTCTAGAGTATGGTCGTCCGGGTCCTCGCTTTCGTGGTCGAGAAGTTCTTGAGCTGCTGAAGTTGGGGATAGAACGGGGATTGAGCTGTCGTCAATATGTCCTTGTACACCGGTCTGAACCTCAAGATCTGAAGGCTTAGCCTTGGCCTTGCCTTTCTCTGCCTGTGCCTTGGCGTCGCGGCTCTTTTGGGCAGGCGCCGTGATTGTAGAGTGGCTCGAGCGCCCGTCCAACCAAGTCCAGTTAGCTCGAAGCTTAGCGGGGTGCAGTGCACGCTATCAGACTGATGATTGTCTCGCGAGGCTGATGACGATAAAGATCAGAGGAATCTGAATCAAGGAGCAAATTTTGCGCACAACAAATTTGAGAACCTTGAGGACGAAGCTCTCACCGTCTTGCCGACCGCAAGAAAGAAACTATTTCTAGACTGGCCCGTGCGAGCCATCATCTGGAAAAGTACTAGCGCCGCTTTCGTTTCGACTTGACCTAGTCCAACACAATCTACCTGCATACAGAAACCTCATCGCAAGTACGCGTACCCTCCGATGGCTACTCGAACTCAAGCAAATGGAGTCCTCTCTATTGCCTCTTCTCAGGCCACGGGTAATGGGAATAAGCCTGCGCCAGCCAAACCAGCAGCTGTGAAGCTGAAGACCATTATCAGAAGACTGCCTCCTGGTCTCACCCAAGACGAATTCACCACGATTCTAGGAGAGGATTGGAAGCTGGGCGAGGGGAAAGTCGATTGGTTTCGTTATAAACCCGGGAAGGATTCAAAAGAGTAGGACCCTCTGCCATCTGCAAGGAAGTCTACTTACTCTTCCAGCGCATCTAAACCTTCCAAACCATCGCGAGCATATCTCCATCTTACGAACGAAAGCCATTTACTCAGTCTCTCCGAGGCCGTCCGACTATCAGTGTTCGAAGATGCTACCAATACATACAATAGCCCATGCCTCATTGGGCCTCCGTCTGTTGAATTCGCACCCTATGGCCGAACACCGGCTGGCCGACGTCGTGTAGATGCTCGTGCAGGCACTATAGATCAAGATCCCGAATTCATGGCTTTTCTGGAGGATTTAGCAAACCCAACTACGGGAAAGGAGGTCAACGCTGATTCGCTACTTGACCCAAGTCCTTCAAAGCATGAAAAAGTCACGATGACTCCCTTGGTTCAGGCTCTGAAGGACAAAAAAGCCAGCAAGAATAAGGATGCTGCGGCGAAAGCAGCTAAGAAGCAGGAAGCCAATAGCTCGAAGGGAAAATCTGGGAAGGATTCGGTCGCGGAAGAAAAGAAAAAGGGCAAGGAAGCGAAGACAGACAGATTGGTTGACAAAGCCACCAAGGAAGCTGTGAAGATTTTAAACAGAGAAGCCGCTTCAAAGTCTGTAGCAGGGTCATCTGCGACTTCAGAAGCATCTGGATCAGAAAGCTCTGCCGCACCTAAGCTTGACATTGGTAAAGTACCAGGCCGACAAAGACAAGCTGTCGTGGCAGCACACATTCGTATGTTACAACGAGATCTCGGTTTAAGTCCCGCCCAAGCACATCGCCAGGTTAGACGCGATACTGCAGATGCACAGAAAGCCGAAAGGGCAGCTGCAGCTGCAGAGAAGGGTAAGGAAAACGCAGACTCGTCTGCCCCTCGATCAACACCAGCACAGCCCGTTCCGACTGCTCCAAAATCCGCCTTAAATCAAACTTCCAACCGGAAAGGACGTGGTAAAGCATCATCCAACGCAGAATCGGAAGGCACCAAACCAACGACAGCAAATAATCCTCCCCCTCCAATGGTCTTACTGAAGAAACCTGAAGCCCAGCCTGCTGCAGCTTCGAGCTCATCCACTCCACCTGCTAAAGCCGCTGGTACCCCTACAGCTGCTCGAAGGCCACAACAAATGGCTGCTCCATCTGAAGGTGCTACCCAGGCTTTCGTGAAACATGCGAATCCTTCACAAGGAGTCACTGAAGCACTTTTAAAGGAAGCCATGGAAAAATTCGGTACTGTCACTACGGTTGAGATTGATAGAAGAAAGGGATTTGCTTATGTTGACTTTGCCGACACTGATGGCCTAAAGAAAGCCATGGCCGCCAATCCAATATCAGTGGCCCAAGGAACAGTCCAAGTCATGCAGCGCAAAGGTACTGCTTTACCACCCGATAAGAAAGCTACAAATCAAGTTCCAAGTGCCCCTGCCCGAGGTGGGCGAGGAGGTAGAGGGGGAGGTGGTGGAACTGTCGGTAGACGTGGTGGTAGAGGTGGAGGGAGAGGTGGTGCTGGTGCCTCTGATTCCGGGAAAGCTCCTTCTTCAGCACCTACCGGACCATCGAAGTGAAAGACGATAGCTCCGAGATACCATGCCCCATATTGAGTTGTCCCCTTTCGCCAGAACATTATGTTTTGTCAGATCCTTTGCTCGTAGTAGCTCCATCTATCGCGAGTGCTACCAGCTGTGACTCTGTATCGAGCGAGGCAATCTTTGCTCTGGAGTTGCAGGATCTGAGAGCATACTTGTATGTTCACAAACATTTCAGTGCCATGGCGTGACCTCTGGATTCTCCAAGGGAAGGTTTGACACCTGCGAGAGTTCATACAGCACATGCTGGAATGAGAGCATGTTCTATCGCGATAGCGACTTTCGCAGCGATCCGTGTTAGCCACTTGCAGGAGCAATATACGTATGATGGCGGTATGATATAGCAGTCAGCAAGAACAGCGAGTCGAACAAAAAGCTTACACCTATTTCGCAATCGAGTGTCTTGTTTTGCTGAGCATAGAAATACAAGCAATTGATTCATGCACCGATTCATTTCTCCGCCAGTATCTGTTGAAAGACATGACGACTGCATACGCATCCACTGGGTGGGCTCTACCTTAACAGCTTCCCAAGTTGCTTGCGGAGCATCTGACCCAGGCATACAATTATGAGCATTCTACTAAAATTTCTAGTGCTTTGGAGGAAGGAGATTCCTAGCGCACAAAGATGATCGATCACCCTCAATCCCCACGCGTTCTTCAGTTGTGCGAACTTGAGAAAACGTCTAGATCGGATCCAGGTAGGGCTGTATCAGCCCGCGCACCCGGCCCGAGACGTCGTTGACCGCACGCTGAAGCCGATGACCACCGCCTATCTTGTTTAGCATGCAACGCAAATCTCGCCCCACCAGGCCATCGATACAAACGGTATGTCTATCGGTCTACCAATTGTTTGATCTGCGGTGAACCTATTAATTCTCGAAGGTTAGCGGACCCGAATCAGTACCAAAAGCTAAAGTCGAGCAAAGAGCAACTTTGCTCGACTGGATACATGCTCGTATGTACCATATTCATCTTCATGCAACAGCACTGACTTATGCGTGCTCGAAAGTCAAGAGTCATTTTGCCAAGCAGCCTTTAAATGAGTGTTGAATCATCGATATGGGTAAACGGTTGTTCAGCACTAGAGCTGGTCGATTCCGCAGCGACTGTTCAGTGTTCGCTGCTCGATAGAGTTTACTCAGTGGTCGGACCTCGTGACACAAGAAGGATGACCATGAACAGAGTTCGGTGGATGTTTGCGATGAGTGGAGCTTGACAGTATTCTAGGCTTGCCTAATCGCGTCGGCCGGCACTTGTACATACTTCGGAAAATAAGGTAGGTATGCTTCGCATCTGTCCGGTGCTCTCATGCTTCACACAGTTCTCAAGTGGCGAAGGTCGCGACATTGTGTTTACAGTTTCCGAGATTCGGGGACCTGTACCCCGATCTGTCCGATATGTTTCAGTCAATAATGAAAGCTTCGAGGCTTCATAGCTTCCAGCCTCTCAGTCCAGTGAAGAACTAACGGTCGGAAGATGCCTCGACCTGTATGTGGCGCGGGCGGGACTACAACTACCTAGGTAGTCACGATCTAAGGTCTTCCCAGCTTCCACAACCAACATTTCCTTTGATGATTACGCTCATCCAGCAGTCTATTGTTGCACTGGACGGACTGATTCGGATCTGTTTGCATGAAGCAATAACCAGTTTCCTTCAGCTTTCCATTTTCTATTATGAGAATGTCTCTGGCAACGGTGGCAGTAAGACATCTGAAGCTGGTTGGCTGAACTCGTCAAAAAGCAGCCATGAGATGAGACAGCTTGTCATATCTTTAAAATCTAGACTTTCAGCATGCATTTAAAGAATGTCTAGGATAAGATAACGAGCTATCGTATTCGCACTTCCCCCAGCATCAACAACATCAGTCAAACTTCAAGCGCCAAAAAGCTCCGGGTCGCCGAGGAATTGTCTCCAGCAGGCTCGAGGATCGACGTCCTCCCACAACCGCACGGTCAACTGGCGGAGCCCAGCTCCAGGTGCACTGTGCACTCTGCATTTCGCCGCCCCCAGTATTGTTGAGCCAGTGCACCGGGCAGCTTTATGAGTAAAGTTCGCGCTACGGATGAGACGGGGAAGTCTACTTAGTCTAGCCTCTCACAACGGGCCTCTCAGAACATCTTGCCGAGCCTGGAGAGATGCCGCTTTTTCGATTCGCGTCCCAGTTGCCAGCAAAACCCATCTGGTTTCCGCTCGTGGCGATCGGGCGCTTTTAGCGTCAAGGACCCTGATTTGCGACCCATAAACAGTGGCCATTACTCGGTGGTACACACCTGAAGATCTCTTAAGAATTTCCCCGTTGTGACGCTCATGCAGCTCTGTAATGTCGTGCGAAATGCCCTTTTCTGATCTTGGATTCCGAAAGTTCCTCATTGTCCATGACTGAGATTTCAAGCACAGAATGCTGAAGATTTTGCTGAAGCCCGGACGATAACAGCTGGGGCACATTCGAGTAGTCAAAGTAGGGTTCGGAGCACCCCTCATTCAAGACGGGATTCATGGCTACAACAATGACCTCCAACTCGTTTGGAATCCGGCGGGTCTTTCCCATCCGCATACCACAGCCCAAGAGCTCAGCAGAATCGGCATTGAGTGAGTGGCTGGTACGCATGAATTCGTAGACTGTCACTAACAACAGTACCCAGATGCTCTTGGTCTTATATCTGGCGGAGATCAATCGAATGATGCTGAAGGCTCAGGTTACGAAAAGCCGCCAATTCCGAAGGCACTCGTTAGGCGGGCCTCCCAGCAACCAGACTTGGATACATCAAATGATTATATGCCGGACGGGCACAAGCTTGAGGAGATAACGAATAACAATTCACCACAGGTCTCAACCACGGAGGAGCTTGACACAGTACCGGAAACGGGTGGAGGCCGATTTGTCTCGAACACATACAGCTATGTGACGGCCGGAGATACGTCCGCTACGAATGCCCCAACAACAGAAAAAGTTCAGAAGACCGTCAAGGTCTATAGGTGTGAAGATGAACCGTGAGTTTGAAAGTCGGGTGCTATGCGGCAAAATACTGATCAAAGAAATTTCAGCATTCATATGCCTGGTGCAATCCAAGCATTTGGAGCTTTAATCGCGATCCGAGAGGATGATGCAGGCCGGTTCGTGGTTCGCGTCGTCAGTGAAAACTCCCAGAATGTCACCGGGCTGGAACCAGAGCAGCTATTCGACCTTCGATGTTTTACCGATCTACTGATATCAGACGACAAGAAGGAATTTTGGTCCCGGGTTCGCGGTTTGAGAAATCAGCCAGTTAAGGCGACGACTAACCTGGATGTTTTCTCCCTTTCGCTGACGTCGCTTCGAGGTGCCCCCCTGCAATGCTACATAGCAATGCACTTGAACCTCGAGTCCGACCTCATCATATGCGAATTCGAACTGAAAAGAGACATCTTCAATCCACGACATCCTCCTGAAGATGGATTACCAGCAGAACCTGTACAAGTTACCGACAATGAGCCAAGCGAGGAAGAGATGAAGCTATCAACAACGGCGATGCACAAGCCGCTGCGTGCCGTACAGGTTGCGAGAGAGACTGGGCGTCAAATGGGATCTATGGAGCTTTTTCATGTGCTTTGTGAAGTTCAGGACCAACTATCGAGCGCTCCAACGCTGCCTGAGTTGTTGGATACTGTTGTTGGCTTGGTGTATGAGCTTACCAGCTTTCACCGGGCGATGCTGTACCAATTTGACGAAACGACGGCTGGGACTGTGGTGAGCGAGATAGTTGATCCTAGAGCATCTACAGACAGTATGTAATAACTCTCGTCCGCTTCCGGATCTCATATCTCAGGCCACATTTTGATCGTGTTTCACCCATGTTCTTCAAAATCCTCAAACTGACACAACTGGCAGTTTATCGAGGACTGAAATTCCCGGCTAGCGATAGTGAGTATCTTCCCGGATTTAGCATGCTGCCCTGATGCTGTTCGACAAGGCTTGGGACTCAGATACCAGACCTTGACAGCCTTGAAAATTACAAATCATGCCCGATAGAGAGGGGCTACTGATTCTGACATGTCTATAGTTCCTAAACAGGCTCGTGATCTTTACATGATCAACAAAATCCGAATCCTGTACGACCGCGACGCATCCAATGCCCGATTGATCTGCCGAACTCTCGAGGATGCCGAGACTCCCCTCGATCTCAGACACTCATACTTGAGAGCTATGTCTCCAATTCACATCAAATATCTAGAGAATCTGGGGGTAAGGGCTACTATGTCGATATCGCTGACCGTGGACAACAAGCTATGGGGTCTTGTCAGTTGTCATGGTTATGGTTCCGGCAAACGAGTTCCCCTACCCGTACGAGAACTTTGCAGAGCTCTCGGCGACCTCGCAAGTACCAATATCGAGAAATTAATATACTCGACCCGGATTAAGGCGCGCAAGCCACTCTCTGCTCATCCACAGCAGCGGTCTCCCTCGGCGTACATTGCAGCATCGTCTGGAGACCTGTTGAATATGTTTGGAGCGGATTTTGGATTTCTAGCCATCAAAGGGGAAGCGAGAACTATTGGCCGTCTGTTTGCATACAACGAAGCCATCGTACTTCTACAATATGTTCGAACTAGATCTTTCACGAACATCTACGTTTCGGAATGCATCACACAAGACTTAGCGGATATCGACTACCCCGCTGGATTGAAGACGATTTCAGGCATATTGGTCGTCCCACTCGCACTTTCTGGATCCGACTTCCTCATCTTCTTCAGAAAGGGTCAGACGCAGGAGGTGAAGTGGGCAGGGAATCCGCACGAGAAGAAGAAGGTTGTTGGAAATTATTTGGAGCCAAGGTCGAGCTTTCGTCGCTGGAGTGAGCGAGTTGTGGGGAGGAGTCGAGAATGGACGGAGGACCAGAGTAAGCTTTTCATTAATCACGGAAATCTAAGCTGAGATACTGATGCAATGGTGTAGTCGAGTCCGCCGCAGTTCTCAGCACCCTATACGGTCGATTCATTGAGGTATGGCGTCAGAAGGAGGCTATCGTGCAGCGAAATCGGTTGACCCGCATCCTCATTCGGAATGCTGGTCATGAAGGTAGGCCGCATCCACATCTTTATGCTGAGTTACGCTAACATTGCCCAGTTCGTACACCACTGAATAGCATCATCAACTATCTCGAAGTCGCACTGGAGGAGGTTTTAGACGAACGAGCTCGACAGCATTTGCAAAGGTCACTGCAAGCGTCTAAATCTCTTGTCTTCCAGGTCAACGACCTACTGAGCCTTACTGAAGCTGAAGATTCAAACTTCAATGTAAGTGACCGCGGCTAAGATTAGACTGCTTCCTGGCGCTTTCATGAAGCAGCTCGTAGCAATTGGCTAACAGCGGATCTAGACTCACGAGGAGAACATTGATCTTAGGTCCATGCTCCAGGAAGTCATTAACTCGTATAAAGACAGAGCCTCTCGCCCAGAACTTCAAATCGAGCTCCATGATGACCTTCACATCCCAACCATTGTACGATGCGATCCCTCCATGCTACGAGCTGTGATTTCAAACCTGCTAGCGAATGCAATTCAACACTCCGGAGGTGATCAAATATCCATACAGCGTGAGTTCCTTTAATCCTGTCCCTTCTACAAGTCGCCTACGATGGCGACACGAATCGCGTCGCCTTCTACGCGCTATGATCTGAAGTTCAAGATGAGATGTAAACCTTTTGCCCCTGTGCACAAGCTGATACTCTTCAGTGGAGCAGATCGACTCGTCGGACACCAACGACCTGGTCGAGATGTCATTCCAGGACAACGGTTGCGGCTTATCTGAACAAGCACTCGACTGCCTCTTCCAAGACTTCGAACAAGTACTAGACGACGATGACAACGAAAGCAGCAGTGGCCTCTATGAAGCATCTGGAAAGGGCTCAACAGGCCCGATCTCGTTGGGACTGGGCTTGGCCATGACAGCAAGATTCGTGCGTTTGAATGCCGGTCAGATCTCAATCGACTCGGCACTCGAAAAAGGAACTAGAGTATCGATCAAGATTCCCTTCAGAAAAGCTCGTCGGGAGAAATCCAGAGACGGCGATGCTCGGAGTGAAGACTCCTTACCGACCCCGCCAATGCTCACTCCGGACACCACAGCCAGCACTGCAAATGGATATAATGTCGGGAGTACGAGTATGGTTCACAGCTCCGGTCCTGGGCCGGTAACCCTGGAGCGCTCGATCTCAGACACAATCTTGCCAATACGGCTCGGTATGAGCAGAGATGAGCTGCAGTTGACACCAGGACCCGAGTCCTTGGCATCAATTGCTCACGCTGTCTCGATGACCACTGGTCCATCATACGATCCTAATACCGGGCGATTCCCATTTCCTCCAGGGAGCGGGCACTACAAAAGAGTCAGTGTTCTAATCGCTGAAGACAACCCTCTGAATAGTCGTCTTCTGGAGACCCGCTTATCGAAGAGAGGACATAAGGTCACAGTGACAGTCGATGGCCAAGCCTGTGCCGATGCATTCAAGAAAACACCAGCGGCGTTCGATGTCATCTTAATGGACATCCAAATGCCACTAGTCGATGGCAACGCATCTACACGTCTGATCCGAACCTACGAGAAGGAAGAATCTCCCACGCTTTCCGAACAGGCAAAGCCGCATGGAAGAATCCCCATCATCGCAGTCTCAGCATCGTTGTCGGAGTCGAGCTGTACGGAATACATGGAGAGTGGCTTTGACGGGTGGATCTTGAAGCCCATAGATTTCACTAGGCTGGAGGCAATCATTGCTGCGATCGAAGATGAGCAGAAAAGGAATGCGATAATGTATGGTGCTGTCAAATGGAACGAGGGAGGTTGGTTTGAGCAGAAGCATGATACGCCAACTCAGAGCCAGCATACAGTAAAGGGCCCGGAATGATATGATACGCGACATTCGAAGCATTTTGAGGAGTATAGATGAGCGCTGCATCGCTTGTTAGAGCGTCTTTTATTTCCAAATCGTTTTTCCAAGCGATGGTTTAGATTATGGTTATGTCTTGGTATGTTTCGATACCCACGGTGATGTACTGCAGCTGCTGTTTGTAGCGGATTTATTGGGGCAAAAGGGACGGAAGAAGAAGGACGGCTGGCAAAGGGAGAGAATTTAATCAAAAGGGAAAGGGAAATAAGGGAAATAGTTAGGCTCAGGTTGGGTACAGGATGAGACGGGATGACTTTCGATTGGGTCATTTTGAACTGCATGTCGAAGAGTTGTGATCTGATGCCCAAAAAAAACATACATGTACAAACAAGATCTTAAGACAGGGCGCGTGAGAATTAGATACACGACACAAATCCCATTTGAATCTACCTGAGGTCAGATTCCTAACGTTGATAAGATACGCGAGTACGCTTCGCGTCCACTCATCCCGCAGTCACTGAATGATTACCCCACTAGTTTTGCAACACCACCATGCCAAGCACGAACGCTGCATAATATACGGAAATCAAGAAACTGGCGACACTCATGGCGACCAAGACTCCAAGAGTCATGAAAGAACGTCACAGCCAATGATTTATTGGTAGTGGCTATATTCTTGGCTCTAATGAGGGTGACACTGAGAAGCAAGGCCACCAAATCGACAAACTCCTTTCTCGCCTAACACCCTCAAACCGAAATCGGCAACACCCTGGCTTGTTGACGCCACCTGGATGAACTCCGGAAAGTATCTTTTGAACTCCGAGAGCATATTTGAGTCTCAAACACCAGCCTTTGGTTTGCAAGGCCCGCAAGCCTCGTGACGAGTGATCTCGCCAAACAAATCGTACCACAATCGCGGTGGACGAAAGATCCGCAATACAGCGCTTGCGTTATGCTCGACATAAGTGGCGTACAAGAGCTAGCCCCTAGGACCCTGAATTCTTGCTTGTTCCAACCTCAGCGGCCAGCCACGCTGGACATGTAAGCCCGTTGTTCCGAGGATGGGCAGGAATGCATGAAGGGTCCCATGGGGGGTGGTCAACGATTTGCTGGTATTCTTGGGAATTTCTTGGGTGCTGGCGCCAGCTTGGGTGGACTTACTGTCTATGGAAGATCCTACAGGGCGCTATTGGTTTCAAGACAATGTTCATCTGCGCTGGGCAAGTCCACCTTGAGGAGAGCTGAAGACCGAGTAGAAGACTTCATAACAAGGTGGCTTTCCAACTTTACTTCTCAGCTAAGAATTGAAGTCCATGATTCCAACTCATAAGAACAATGTTTTCGGAAATGCAACGGAAACAATTCTCCGTAACACGTATTGCGTGCAGGTTCTCAGAGACGCAGCCAAACAGCCTTCTGCTGCGTGCCTAGCCGAAACTTCGGCTTTGCTCCTACCAATATCTCGACGCCGTACATAAATGTATTTCGTCATCTACACAAGAGCTGAAAACGAAAACAACGCAGATATACTCGATTTCAAATGCTGAACAATAATCGTTGTTTGCGCCAAGGTGCAGTTGTCAGAATGGGAGGGCTACTTCATCCTTTTTATGGGGCCAAGATCGTCGGCCCCATGGCTACATGACGTCTGATGCGTATATCGGGATAGCAAGGAAAACATCATTGACGTAAGGAAGTTTTGTATGTTCAGCCTCTCGATGAAACAATATTTTAAAGGGGTTCGCAGCGCGGACAGCTTGCTCCCGCGACCCCGCCAACCCACCACATGTCCCACGTGAACAGCCCTGTTTTTGTTAAGCGACACCCCTTTCCTCACCATGGCTTCCGAGCTCGAAAACGTCCTTACAAGGCTTGGACTACAAGAGTATACTTGGCTTTTCCAGAACGCCGGATTTGATACCTGGGAGGCTCTGACGAAAATCACGGAGAGTCAACTAGCAGCCTTAAAGATCAAGCTGGGACATCGACGCAAGTTGCAAAGAGAGATTGCGAGATCCAGGGCATGGCCTGACGATGATCCCTTGTGGATGAACTCTGACCGAGATCAGCGGATTCAAGAATGGCAGGAACAGGGACGGCAGTAACTTTCCTGAGGCTTCTCGGGTTTGACTGACTCCTCAAGAGCTCGGGTGGCAGTCAGGCAAACAGAGGTAATTGGACTGACTCGCTTGACCAATTCCAGCATATCATTGGGTCAACAAGAAAGGCAGTGCTGACTCTCCGTAGCATACTCCACAGCTTCGTCGAGACATGCAGTCACAGTAAATTCTGGTCTTATTGGACACTACCAACGATAGAGAAAAAGTCAATTCCTTGCGTGGGAAACAGTGCATACAACGCGCCATGAAGGACTGGGTCGATTATTCTGCAGCCGAGAGCTCCGACCCGGGATGTTGGGATAAGAGTGGGAGCTCCCTAGCATCAGCTCATTGAGTGTGGAAGCCAAGAAGCGAGCGCGGGAGATATCGTCTCTGAACGCCCGAGCTGAATGGAGAATCGGATGAAGTCCCTAGAAAACCTAAAAGATGGTAAGTTCAACATTGCGTTGAAAACTTCAGCTAATTAAACTGCCAGGCGAAAGAAGACAGAAAAAGGCTGGAAGTGCCGGCGCCGCATGCATGGCAAAGCACGAGTTCAAAATTGGTGGGATTCGGTTTCATGTGGGCTATCAGCTCTTGGTATCTATCGAATTACGCTGTTCAAAGGCTTCTCGGAACATCATACACGCAAAATGAAACAAAGGCACTTGGTCGCCGGGACACGTCAGTGCTGCTACGCCGAAACTATCGAGCTGTATGTTTATGTCCTGCATGCACCTTGTGCCAATACTTTTGTGCCATACTAGAAAATCAAAAGCAAACAAAACGAGTAACTCGAATAAAAACAAACAGACAACTTGACGATGCTGGTGGAGACAGTATGGCGCAGGCATCGAGAATAAATATTTCCGGGTGTAGCCAAGGCTTTGAAGTGGAATAGGGGTCCTTATTACCAGACGTCACGATCGTCGGGCTCGGCGCCCGCAATGATCCCAGCTGGAGATGACGTCCGCTTGCAGGAATAAGCGAATGCAAGAAACATGGCCCGGAGGTGGTCTCCGCTCCGCTGACGCTCACGATTATAACCAAGGGGCTCGCCTCGAGGTCATGACCTTTGCGCAGTACACGAGCCTTCAGCTCTACAAACAATCCTTCACGCGAACATCATTCTCGAACAGAGTTCTGCGGGCGATCATGGCCGCAGAACTCGAAGCAACGCTCACTGTCCTCGGCCTGGAGCAGTACCTCCCGCGTTTCCTGGACTTTGGCTTCGGAGACTGGGAGGCCCTCACGAGGATTGCCGAGACCCAAGTAAGCTGATTTCGAGCTGGAATTATCTCTTTTATATGAGGACCCTGGAAACGAGGATTGCGACAAAGCTTTTCGGGATCTTCATGAGGGGAAAGCAGTGGCTAATTGGCCGAGTAGCTCTCGCTGCTTGACGTCCGGTTAGGGCATAGGAGGAGGCTCCAAAGGGCCATCGCGAAAGATCGATCTTCCTGGCCTGACAATGCGCCTCTACCTCTCGCTCCAGATCTGAATCAACGTGTTCAAGATTGGCTTCATCAAGAAACCCGCTCGTCTTTTGCGATGGAGAATCCGGTGCCTTCGGCGTGGCCATCTCAGATGCCTGTCGCAACCCGAAATGATCCATGCGCTGTCACGTCAGAGTATCAACCTCCATCTTCATCTGACAATTCATCATCCTACACCGTAAGCCTTGACCGTTCCCCTTTTTTCGATACGGTAGAGTCTTGACACGTATTTCCTCAGATCCGTTCTATTCCAAAGGTGCTCAGCGGACTGAAAGCCAGGAGAGCTCCATGTCTGGATTTAGAGGACCATCGGGTTGGCTCGAAATCTCTGGAAACACTTCAAGAAAGTGACCCCGAGACTGTGGAGCGAGGTGTGACTTAGTTCTCTGGGCGCCGCGAGGATGTTGTTGCTTGCTTCGAGACTCTTTTTTGGAAATTGCGTCCGGGAATTAAGGAGTGAAGGAAATATATAGGGAAGGCGCTGTCGACATTGTTGAATGTGGAAGGAGGGAACTCGCTTCCGATGGCTACAAGGGCCGAGAAGCCTTGTTTTCTGTTGGCGTTTATTTGCGATGTTCCTCTTTTCAGACAGATACCCCCTATGTGCAATGCATATACGAATTTTGACCTTCCATTTGACGGTTTGACCCGCTGTCTATCTCGAGATCATGACATCAAATGACCATCAGTTTTCCCACGAGGCAAAGTTGATTGCATCGTGGCCTTAGTGACGCCTGTGTCTAGGCATCCTCATCGTTCTACTACAAAGGGAATGAATCAAAAGTGGTGAGCTTCACCATCTACCTGTGTAGCACAGCCTTGACTCGTAGAAAATGATACTAAAATGATATGCCAAGGAACATGAGAGGGACTAAGCAGTCACAAGCAAGCATCACTGAAGGGGAAGTGTAGAAGACAACGCAACAGTGTACCAAAAGAACACTGTATTCAGAAAAGCAAATACAAGGTATCATCGACCACCTCCCAGCCATCAAGCACTCGTAAGCGCAGAGGAAACTATCACAAACATTCCGAACTCCAAAGAGAAACATCTCCCCAGCTCACTCCCACAAACTCTCCCATGACTCCCCATTTATGCATGCATCTCATGCTCGGGTCCATTGAGTTTACCGGTGTGCCATGACCTCAGTCCTTCCACTTCTGTGCCAGACAGCCAACAGAGCACCACAGGATCCGCACTTATGCTCGCAGTCCTTGAACCAGGACGCTAGGTAAGGAATACATCCCAGGCAAAGACAGCAGCAGCAAAGTAGAGCCGAGAGACTGTACCAATATCGTTAGCTATAGTTCGATGCGAAAGTACCAGCAATAAGACAATTGATGTATGAAGACTTACTGAGTAGTCCCACCCGACACAAACTCCGTCCTAGTCATCTCCCTAACCCCACAAACGGGACAATCAACCGGCGCAGGACCCTGCTGCAATGAGCCTAGCGGGGTAGCCATTTGGTATTTCCCAGTATTCGCAGGCGCAGCTCCGACTTGGAAGCTCTGGTGAGGAGTTCCTTGGTGGAAAGTCTGTTGAGGGTTTGCTTGCTGTTGCTGCTGAGGTTGGAAGTGTTCGGTGCCATATTCGTGTTTCTCGTTGCCGGCAGTGGCTGTGGTGGCAGGATAGGTTGGAGGAGCGGTTTCGATACCTGGTGAGGATTGCAAGGCGATGGGTTGTTGTTGATGAGCTCCGTAATGGGCATTGGGATCGGTTGTAGTTTGTGGATATGACATTTTGAGGGATCGATTGATTGTTTCTCGTGGTTTGTGTAGAAGAAAGGTTCCAACTTTGCGATGGGAGATACGAGAGTTTGTTAAGACAAAAGAGGAATGTGAGTGGCTTGGGGTGTCTGAGTGAACAAGCGACTCAAGATGAAACAGAAAAACGGAAGGAGTTACTAAGGATCAAAATTTCTGGGGAAAGGACAGCTTTGATATACCTCCCTATGTGCTGCGGAGAGGCCAAGCTAAGGAACAGACAGCCAGGATATATATTTCCACCACAGCCCGTTCCTTACGTGAGGGTTTGGTTGGACTAAGGAAGATCAAACTGGCCAAACACCAACAAGACCAACGGAATCCTCCAACAAGTGCTACCTACCAAGCGGTACCAAAGCCACTCGAGCCCATCAGCAGGCCTGTTTGTTAAGACTGCGCCTCTCGTACTGAAGCTGTCCCCGAAAGTCACCATGGTTCTCGTATGAGTTAGTCTGACACGAACGAATGCTAATGATTGGTTCTTCCCAACGAGGAGTAAAGAGTGGCGTGCGGATCAATTCCTCGCTTCTGGAATGAAAGGAACGCTTGTATTGGAATGGCATGATCCAGCAGACGGCGTGTATCTTAGAGGCTCACTATCGATTGAGAGAGTATACCGAGCGAAATGCCAAGAGGCGGAGGCTAAAATCAGCCTTGGAGTTGGAAGTTTGACGTACGGATCGACGATTGAGTTTGCCGAGTACTACATACATGTGGCAGTTCAAGATCAGGTGACTGTTCTCTGAGACTTGGTATCCTGGGTATTGTAAGGCAGTGCAGGCTGTAATTGGTTGCTCACGGAATCTCGGAGACAACTTTCAACTTAGTAAATGGTTACCTGCCCCTGTGCTGAGATGCAGACTAATCGAGACCGACTTCCACATGAGGGACATGTGTAGGGCTGAGCTAACCTCACACGTATTTCCCTAGAATATGTACTAAGATCCTCCGCTGACGGGTGTAAGCAGCTTATATATACGATAAAGGTACGGCTTGAAAGAAATAATTGGCTAAAAGCCATGTCTGATACTATATATCGAAAGAGAACATTGAGGATTGATCATTTTTTCAAGATGGTGCCACAATTTGATACTATCCAAAATAGCACTTCGCCATCGCAAATTTAAATACTCCTCACTATCAGATCTCTCATTCCTCTTTTCATCCATTCCATCTTCCGCAGATTATACATTACTACTTGAAAAGAGCCCCCATATCATCATACTCTGGACTTTTAGATCTTGTCAGATGCTGTAGGTGTGACAGCACTGGCTGGAGCACTGGCTTGGGCACTCGCTGGAGTAACAGCAGTTGGACTGGCGACATTTTGTTCTCCAGATATGCCACTTGTTTGCAGAGGAGCCGGAGCAGCCTGCTTCTCCTCAGCGTAGACAGGTGGCTGCGAAGCCCTGTTATCGACAGGGCTATCCGGGCTCACTGGACTGATCGGGCTCATGGCCTCATTTGCTGGGGCAGAGCCTACCACAGATCTGATGGCCTCATACCACTTGTTTGCATCGGCAGCAGTATGTGCCTTGAATTGGATTTCCGAGGAACCGGACAGCTTGCTACCAATACCTTTGCTAACATCCTTTCCTTTGATGTTGAACTTCTCATTGTTGGTTGATCCGATGACAGCATCAGGAAGGTAGATTGAGAGTTCAGGAACAGGATCCTTGCGCAAATTGTCGCTATCCTTGAATTCGTGGAGGTATTTGGATGGTGTGACCACGTAGTAACCGGTTGAGTAACCACTCATGCTGAGCTTGTTGCGAGACTTTCTCTCCAAGGTTCCTTCAATCAAGGCTTGTGTAGAGTGGTGGTTTTGGTTGGGGAAAGACATGCCATCGATTGTACGATCCGGCGAGTTCGGATCAATGAGAATGTTCTTGTTTCGCTCCACAAAGCCGGTCCATTCGAAATTCAATGGAACGGCCTGGGCAGTGCCGAGCATGTCTCCGTACAACTGCTCGATCTTCTGAGCTTGTCCACCGACGAACTGGTTGAAGGACATGAGTGCTGATTGAATGACCTCAACGATGTGAGATTCGAACTGAGCAAAGTTTTGTTGCACCGCAATCAGGTCATGCTTGTTGTTATTCTCTGGATTTATGGTCAGTATTGCAGGCTACTGGGGGCTTCGATCATGGCAAGAGTATCCTATCTCAGACATTGAAAACAAATGTAGAAAGACATACCTTCAATGACTTGCTTGCCAAGCCGGTGATAAACGCCTCTCTGCAGAATGTATGGATCATCACTGGCAGTCATTTTACCTCCGCTGGATCCAAACCCAGCAGTGTGTTGTCCCAAAAGCTCGATATGTTTTTGTGTGGTATTTCTGGCTTTGTCGACCTCCTTCGCACTCTTACCGGCACCACCGGAGAGCTCCTTCGACTTGTTCTTGATTTCCTTGTGCAGGCGATCGAGGATAGGGAGAACGGAACCCTTGAGGTTCTTTTCGGTTTCGATATGCGTGTTGACCATGCCCTGTGTAACGTTAGAAAAGGTCTCCCAAGTCTGCGGAGACCCGCTTACCTGGGTGTTCTGTCTCATGTTCTCGAAAAGGCCTGCAATTCCACCCAAGTTCTGGTCAAAGTGATGACCTTCCTTCAGTGGGTCCGAAATTGTCTGTTGCTTGGTGTCAGCACGATGCCTCCGACTATCGTAGAGGACTTGTCCATACCTTTAACACTTTCTCGTATTCCTTGGCGTGCGCCTTCTGGATCTTCTCTGTAGCCCCAACGTAGGCCTCGAGATAGCCTACTGCGTGTTTCCATGCTTGCAGACGCTCTGCGAGGAGTTCCGAAGTCTGCAGAAAATTCGAATCAGCTTATTCCCCGTAGACATGGGCGGATGGTCTGCAAATGGACTGACATTCTTGGGGTCGGTGAGAGGAACAGCATCATCGCTCATGGCGCTGGATGTTGAAGTCTGGCGTAGAGGCATAGTGACCGGGTGCGAGCCTGGAAGTCCTGGCTTCTCGGCAGACATGATGGAGGTTGTTCTGAGCATCTTGAGTCAGTCGTTACTGGAACGTATTAGGGGATTGCAGGTGTTGTTGCAAGCTCACCTTGTTGGAATTGCGTGGGGTAAGGGATGTGATCCTGGTGACAATCGTTCGTTAATCTCCGGCCCGCCCAAGCGAAGAAAACAGTCCAGGGTGCTTGCTGTATGAACGTACCTGAAGATTCTGCTTTGGAAAAGATTGCTGATGTTCTACAACTTTGCGATAGGGAAGATTCTTGGAATGCTTGGGGCAGGAATCTTCGATGTTATATCCCTAGCCTGTGACATCGAAATCACCTTCGATACTAGCGCTAGGTTTTAGGGGTCGTGGTCGCGGTAATTACCCTGCTACTCATGACGTAGGAGGACCTAGCTCCATCAAGCTCTCCCCTCCACATTCCCATACAAAAACAACAGACGAAACCCAACTCGGACAGTCGGTAGATGCACAGCCTCAGTCTAAAAAGTTTTTCAACATAATGGCAGCCACTTGGGAAAGATGATTCCCTTACTCCCTACTCCTTTTGGCCTTGGTTCTAACTTTCTTATATTCATTCGGACTGTGGCTTGATTCTCGTGCTGTCTTCCGAGCATGTGTTGACTAAGAAATCAAGGCAGATGTTGATCAAATTCTGTACAACTGGCACACAAGCGTCATGCAGCACCAGCTAGCCAGGTGGCAGCACCCATAGGAAAGGCTTGTTCCTTGTCCACCAGCCTCGAATCTAGTGTCTTTTCTCCAGGTTCCAAGTATCGGCTCGGGAACTCGATGGACCCCTCGAGCTTGGATGTCATCTCTACATCGTGGTTTGCTGAGCTGGTAAAAGTCCCGCGGAAAAGAAGTGGAAGTGAACATCATTTATGGGGGAACGCGGGATGTTGCAGATTGAGATCTGTCGCACAGCCTCATGTCGATCTCGAAGCTTTCGAATTCTTCTTTCGCTTACTACTGCCGTATATTCGTAGGCATGGGCTTCACTCCAAGGTCGAAGCAAGCAGGATGGGCGATACTTCCCGTTGAGAAGCCTCACAGGACCAACCTGTTTCACAAGATCTGTCATGGCACCCTTTCCCAGAGAAGCAATCTAAGTGACAATACCTTTTCCAGGTCATTCGATGGATCAACATGCCAACCATCCATTTTCAATGCTGAGAAACTTCCGTAGTCTTTTCCCCTGCTACAGCGTTATTCATGGCTTTTCACGATAGACATCCGCAGGTCGAATGGCTACACTGTATAGATGAACGATGAAGCGACAGTGAAAATCGCAAGTTACTTTCTCACCTGCGTCTTCAAGCCCATCCGTTAGTGAGCTGGGAAGATTCAACAGTTGTTGTGCAGAAATATCGCAACCCTCTATGTATCGGACCTTCGACCATGGGTCTGGCTTTTTCCGTCCCGAGATCTCAATGCTGCATGTCATCCAGCGTAACCTGCTGGTTCAGCTTGGTATCAGGAGCTCAACTCTTGTGAGCAGGAACTTGAAGCAATCATTATCGCTCGGGAGAGTCTGACTGTTCAAGAGGCGCCCGTTAATGCTTGTTGCTCACCAGCCAGGATGTCTGGTAGGCTTGAGGAAAATGACGACCTTGACCGAGGGCTTCACATGTCAAAGGGGAAATCAGAGAAGCTTTCTATACTAGTTTCCAAGAAACTTTTCGGTGCAGAGCAGAAGCGTTCCTGTCTTTAGATTTGTTCATAAAGAATTGGGACGAATTGGGACAACAGTCGTGTTCAGAAAGGAGACTTCCGTCACCAGATGCAAAGGAGACCAGTCCAGATCCTTCAATAGGACGAGGAACAAAAATACATTCGACGATGAAGAGACGGTTGATAGCGAAACCGAACTCAAGGGCCTTCAATTTGAACGTCCACGCCAAAGCCATGCCAGCATAGTTTGTAGGGTAATCTGATCTGATTATACAGATTGCATGAAATGACTCTCATGGGAAGTAAAGTTAGCTAGTCTCAGCAGAGAGGGACTTCTTCAGCCTTCCTAAACATTGACACAGACTAGATTATAATGAAGAACAAGCTATTCGGATAAAGCTTAAAAGCAGTTCCCAATCCTTCAAATCCCCTCCCGTTCCGATTATACCTATTCAGTTCTCGTCCCGTTCGAACAAATCAGATCACACGAGTAGCGAGATACAAACACGGCAATGTTACGCAAGCACAAGATTCACCTGAAGCCTGAACATAATTGGTCGAGGTCGCATGCTTCCTGATCAGAACGATGGTCATGAGCTTGATCGTGGTTGACCAGATTTGACGGTGAGAAGAGAGGAGGACAGAGAGACTCCCGCGATCGCCAAGCGCACCAATCAGATTGTTGAAGGCCACCTCGGCAGTTTTTCCAATGCACCCCGAAGCCTCCTCATCCCTTTTCCTCACGACGCCACACAAATATCCGTTCTACCATCCCCGACATCCCCGTTCTCCCCGATATGCAACCTGCATCCCCGAACTTTTCCAAGGGGACAATTGCTTCCAGGCCCTGCTCAATTTCGGGGGGCAGCTGCTTTGAATCTTCTACCCCGCGTTTCTGCCTCCGCGAATGGCTGATGTTTCTCCATCATCCTGTCTTCCCTGCTTCTAATGGGATGGTACCAGTCCAGTGGCTGGTATCGGTCCATGCCTCCATGCAATTGCTACTGATTGAAGCTTCAGACGTACCCCTCGATTGGGACACCTGCTGTATCAATAGCGGGAAAGTGCACCCATGCCATGATTTGGGCTAGATTCCTTCACTGACATAAAGCTGAGTCGTTTCCCCAAAGTTTGTCTTCCTTTTGTCTCACAGAATTCTCTCCATTTTTTAAACTGCATAGTGCTCGCGTATCTGCCCAAATCACTCGACACAATGGGTTTCGACGAGAAGGAGACTGTTGGTGTCTCCCATATCAATGACTTGGACAAGTCCGCTTCGGATGCCATTATGCTGGCAACCGAAGAAGACACGACCGAGTACTCGGCATTTTCGAAGTCCATGTTCAAGCTGTATGGTGTCCTAGCTATCGCTTATCTTTGTGGGTGTCTGAATGGCTATGATGGCTCTCTCATGGGCGCGATCAACGCTATGAAACCCTACCAGGATTACTTTGGAATGTGAGTAGAGCCTATAGATAGAGGAACAGAACTGACACGGTTTCAGCGGGAACACTGGGTCATCGACTGGGATCGTTTTCGCCATCTACAACATTGGTTCCATTCCGGCCGTTATACTTACCGGGCCAGTCAATGACCGGTTCGGACGTCGAGCAGGTATGTTCACTGGCTCGGTCATTATTATTATCGGCACTTGTATCCAAGCCCCTGCTATCAATATGCACATGTTCATGGCAGGAAGATTTCTACTCGGCTTTGGTGTCTCGTTCTGCTGCGTCAGCGCTCCTTGTTATGTATCCGAAATGGCCCATCCAAGGTGGAGAGGAACTCTTACTGGGCTGTACAACACTTGCTGGTACATCGGGTCGATCATCGCTAGTTGGACTTGTAAGTTTCTTTCCATGCTCAAGCGTCACTTTAGCTAACACTTCCAAGGTTACGGCACAAACTTCATCGACTCCAACTGGTCATGGCGCATTCCACTCTGGGCTCAATTAGCTTCCTCTGTTGTTGTGGCAGTCGGAGCGTTCATGCTTCCCGAATCTCCCAGGGTATGTCGAAGCTGCCTGCAACCTGCTTGATACCGAATCTGACACGTAGTTTCTAGTGGCTCGTAGCAAATGATCGTGTTGAAGAGGCCCGCAAAATTCTTGGGAAATATCACGGCGAAGGTGAGCATCTCCAACGTACCATTCATGTGGATGCTGATTTGGTCTAGGACGAGAGGATCATCCAATTGTCAACCTTCAAATCCATGAAATGTATCACCAAATCCAGACAGATGCAAGCGATAAGCGACCCTGGGATTACTCTGCGCTTGTCAAGACCCGTAATGCCCGTCACCGTTTGATCTGTGTTCTCGGAATGGCGTTCTTCGGCCAATTGTCAGGAAATTCTATCACTTCCTATTATCTGCCGGTCATGGTTGAGACGGCGGGAATCGATGACAGTTCTACTCAGCTCAAGCTCAACGGAATTTATCCCGTGCTATGTTGGTTGGGTGCCATCTTCGGAGCTCGCATGACTGACCGGATCGGCCGACGCCCTCTTCTCATCTGGTCTATTCTCTTCTCCAGTGTCTGTTTCGCCATCATCACTGCCACGACCAAGATTGCCGTAGATAAAGAGAACAAGATGGCGTCGAACGTTGCTATCACTTTCGTCTACCTCTTCGGCATCGTATTCTCGTTCGGTTGGACGCCTCTTCAGAGCATGTACATTGCCGAAACTCTTCCCACAGAAACGAGAGCAAAGGGAACTGCAGTCGGTAACCTTGGTTCCAGTATCGCGAGCACGATTATTCAATACAGCAGTGGACCAGCCTTCAAGGAGATCAGCTACTACTTCTATCTGGTCTTTGTTGTTTGGGATCTTGTCGAGGCGCTCGTCATCTACCTTTACTTTGTCGAGACCAAGGATCGTACCCTGGAGGAACTGGACGAAGTGTTCAGTGATCCACATCCTGTCAAGAAGAGTCTCCAGAAGAGGTCAGTACACACTGTCGCTAATACGATGGGTGTTTCTGTCACCACGTCAGCGGATGTTTAGTCTGGCGTCTTCAGAAGTGGCTACTGGGGAACAAGTTACTACACATATCATTCAAATGCATCTGGGGAGAGACTTATATCGTCGCTGCAAAGTTTGGAGAGCAAGTAGTCGTCATGGTAGTATCATCAGAACGTCAAAGCATTCTCACGTTTGCTCCTCCTGCTCCCGTATACCGTCAGATTTTGATTATTTGATAAAAAAAACATGCTTTATTTCCGAACTAGCATTATCAAGCAAATTTATATGCTATGACGAAGGTGAAGGGGGTGAGTCCTCCGATAGGCCAAACGTGAGAAATAGACGTCCAAGCGGCGCTCATATAACACCACGTGGTAAAGATGATGGCTAAACGAGATATGAGAACTCCGACCCAGTCAAGCCTCAACAAGTCATATAGAGCCACATAGGACCAAATCAACTCAACTTGGTCCTGATCCGCAGACGATAAGTCCCGCCCCCACCACCTTCAAAGTCAACATACGTCTCAGCAAGCTCACGCTTCGCCAATTTCTTCAGCCCATCCACGTCACACGCCAATAAAAGATCTTTCACCAGATCATCATGGTTTCGAAACAAATCGATAAAGGCGGCCCACACCGGCCACTCTCATATACCTACGTTACCAAGCCGAGCAACGACGAAACAACAGCTCGCGGAGTACTGGAGTTATCAGAACAGTCTGCTATGACAAGTTTAAGACGCAAAATATCGATGCTTCAATTACCAGCAGATGTCGCTTTTGCTGCTGCCATAAGCCTTGTCCTACTTGTACTCATCCACTTGCTCCAGCAGCCTGCTCATGAACCTCCACCCGAACCTCCTCTGGCACCCTCGTCCTCGTCACCACCCTCATCACCCTCGCCTCCCCTTCCGCCTACAGGCATGCCCTACAATGAAGAGACCATCGTCAACCTCATTACTGAATGGTACTCCCTTCTAATTTCTCTGGCCTACCTTCATCCCACACAGGTCATCTACCCCCCTCACGACATAAACGAGCGACTATGCAAGTCGCTCGGTATCGACGACATGGTTATCTCACTGATGAGGAAAATTCCGTACGTCGATGGCCCGTTTGCAGATATCCAGAAGCGCGAGGGGCTCGATGAAGGGGAAACAGTGTATGGCTGCCTATGTATTCCCTGGCTCTATGGCATATTCCTTCTTGCGTGACGACGATATCGTTGAGAGTCGTGATCCAGAAAACGGTGGTGTTGGGGGCGTAAGGTTGAATTATCTACGGAGCCATGATGTGGCGCTCTCACATTGTTTGAGAGATGGAATGATCTTGATTCTGGATACCAAAGCTAGTACGTCGCTGGCTACAGTCCCCTCGGGCTACCCGGGCAAGCTGTTGATTGGCTTAAGCTGATGGTAAAATGTAGATACAGTAAGGGTAATGGATAACAATGACGGTTTCGACAACCCTGATGACTTTGTGGTTGAGATACCCTCAGAGCCGGATCATTACCGCAACTGTTACCCGCGGGACGGACCGTCTTACTTCAGACAGCTGATCGAGAAGGTTCGATCCTTGCAGCTGATACCAAATGGGCCCTCGAGGATTGACAAAGAGTTTTATGGCTTTAACGCGGGTTTTGAAAATGTATGTCTCGAGTTCGGCCACCCACAATCGGCTAATGGATTCAACAGCGCGATGCGGCGAAGAAGATACTTACAGAGGAGTACGGATGGCCAGATAATTTCAGACAAGAGAATTGGGCGCGGGATGCAGAGAGGATTTGGGACCAGATTCAACGCGATGTTTAGCATAGACTTGAATAAAAATCATGGAGTCTTTCACACGACGTGCTAGCACATGCAATGCATTGATGTTGTACAGATGTGCATTCTATCTTATTTCCTCTACATACCAACACAATAATAATATCCAGGCCACAAATTCACACAGGCTCCTACAGCAGTGTTTCAAGCATAGAATTGATCCAGCGTGATTCGATTAACTAGTTGCCTTCGCGAAGACAGTACCATCTCTCTAGACAGCACGTGTTGAAGGTGGCAATCTCATGTTCTTCGGTGCTCTCGAGGTAATTCCATCTGAATTCCAACCTCTTGTGTTGACCATGCAATTTCTCGCTTGAGCCCCTTTCTGTACCGTACTTGGCTGAATCACCAGTATTTGACTTCTGAAACTAACGTAACTCGTTTTTAATTTGGATCATTTCGCACACAAAGTTTATGTGGAATCGAAGCGCCAGTAGAATAATGAAAAGCCTAGGAGTCTGCAAGTCTGTAGACTAAGCGCCTCCAGCCCACAAGCCTAGCGCAAATGATTGACATTTTTTAAGGTCTAATACCGGTCAAAGCAGTGCCTGCTATCCTAGTCTCTCACGGTGAGGCAGAAATAATCAATTCGTAAATCTGCCAGCCAAACCACCGATAAAGTATAATCTCCCCCAACCATCGAGACAGCTTCCTGCCCCTCAACCCCGCTCGCTCCCTTCGACCCGCTTTTCCCCCGCTGTCACCAATTTTTCCGGGCAGAACCCCAATCACACGTGAGCACCCGCAGCCGAGGTGGGATGACTTTCTCCTGACGACAATCGAAGCAATTTCACTCTAGTTATCCTGTTCAGGTTCGCCAAAACCCGATACCCAATGACATATTACACGGATTTAAGAAGCAAAAGTCAGCCCTTGTCATACGAGCCACAGTGACGAGAAAGAAGGAATGTCGTTCCAGCTCCACCCTCGAAGCAATTCTGACAGCTCTGCTACGATGGCGACGCCGTATTCTGCGAGGCCGAGGAAGAGAACTGCTCATGCTGTGAGTACCCTCGTCGAAGTGAATGTCCAGGCTCATTAACGTCTTTCTGAAGTGCGATGCTTGTCGAGTGCGGAAATCGAGGTAGGTCGCCACTCCTACCAGTGGGAAATCATCACGTTGTCAAAGTCAGCATCTGACAACAGCAAAGATGTGATGGCCGCCAGCCATGCTCATGGTGCACTGAGAACGAAGTTGAGTGCCTGTATGGACAGCAGCAACAGCCCTCGGGCGCGAATCAGGGTAAGAGCGACAAGATCCTTGAAACTGTGCTGCGTATGGACGGTCTTCTTCGTAGTATTCATGAGAACCTTGTAAGCAGAACATATGGGAGAATTTGGGAAGATTGCTGATGTGACTGTTTGAAAAGAGTGATCAGCAGCAACAAAATCTTCAGCAAAGAGCAGTAACTTCACCGAGATTCTCGGATCCGTCCTCGCCAGATAACAGTGATTTCGCCAAGGTCGCAAATGCCACAGTATGTATGATTTGTAACTTTGGAAACCAGCACATTACATGCAACTCTTCTTGATTTCGTGTTGTTTCGTACCAGTCGACTCCACCATGAGCCTGCCATGCCCTCCTTCCCCTCTCCAGTTCTTTCCGGTCTTCAACACCGAACTAACACTACTCCTAGATCCCTTCGACCCACATTAGTGCGACCGAGGATCTTCTAATATCCCCCATTGCAGCTCCATACCCATCTCTCCGGGCACAATTTAGACCGATCTTCCTCTTAGAGAGTCGTTGTCCGGCAATTCCATTCCAGCCACGATCGATACGGCCAGTCTTTACCACGAGCGAGGCAGAGCGTCTCCTCAATTCGTTCCAAAGAAACGTCAACTTTTGGTATCCGACTGTGAGCAAAGCAACCCTGCAGAACTTGTTCGAGAGGGTCAGAAATGGCTTCGTCGAGAACACTTGCGAAGATTGCGCTGCACTACTGGTTATGGCGCTAGGAGCTGCATCGGAGTTGGTACAGCTCGTGCATTCAAGTACTAAAAGCCATGGTTTTGAATCTCGACAACATCAGAGTGAGTTGATGACGATGGCTAGTGTTTGTTATGATGAGGCTATGAAGCTTCTCAACGTTGCTTATATGGAAATAAGCACCATTTCAACACAGTGTGTCTTCTTAGCAGCGTTCGTTCAGCACTCCAGTCTTAGATACAATCGCCCTAATCCAAGCTAGGATTTACTGTTCCTTCTTGCAGCGTCCTCTCCAGACTTGGGGCCATCTGAACACAGCAGCCACCAAATGTCGAGCCCTTCTTGCATACGGCACAGGGTCGGGGAACATCGAAGACGATGAGTGTATTCGTCGTATTTTCTGGTCTTGTTATATCATCGAGAGGTACGTAAAATCTTAATACGATTGATACCCACAGTCAATGACTTTACCAGCGATCTAATTTCTGAGCTCTCACATCTTCCTCAAAGTGGAGTAGCCGAAGTCGAGTCAGAAGTCCCGCTACCAGGACCTCTTCAAACGCATTTCACGGAAGCTGAAACAGAATCATCGGCACTGTACTTCCTGTCCTGCATCTCAATACGACGTCTCCTGAATCGAGTCCACCATCTTCTCTACGCCGAGGACAAATACAAGAACTACACTAATGCTACGGATGAATCTTTACGAGGGCTCATTTCGGAGCTTGATCGGCAACTGGTACTCTGGCATGAGACTCTCCCTGAGTTCTTGAGATTCGAAGAAAACACAAGGGATTGTGTAAACGAGCACGCGGCTTTCCTTCGACAGCGCTACTTAGCTTGTAAGAGTGTGATATATCGACCATATGTGGAGATTGTGCTGAAGCATCGCGAAATACCTCACTCTGCGGAGACAATAGATGCAGCAAGTCGATGTCTAAAAGCAAGCTGTGATCATATTGCGAACTTACGATCTTTCAGTCAAGTTAGTGCTCCTCTTACTCCCCGACAAAGGATCTGCGCGTCCTAAGTTCTTCGTACCGACGCTAATCTATTCATAGACAGTTATGATCGATACTTGGATCTGTGCTTTGTCGTGAGTAGCCTCAAATTTCGCGGCTTTGGATTGAGTTTCCCTTCTTACCAAATTTCTTGCTGAAATACTCACGGAACAATATAACAAAGGCTAATACATCCAGAATGACGAGTACCATGTTCATCATCCTCGTCGCCCTCCAAATACCTTCCCTGCGGCCACGACTGCTTGAACACAATATTCCAGAATTCGGACCACATCTACGAGACCTCCTCAATGCCTGGATCGGAGTAATGCCTCAGAAAAGTCCAAGCATTCAACAAAGTGTACGACTTATCGCCGAGATCGAGGCATTGATCGGACAATCTCGTTGATCTCGAGTGAGTCCTGAATCTTCTTGACAGAGGTACTCGGCGAGGAGTGGCCACCTCCAGCTCCAACGACACGACGCTTTCTCGACTTTGGGTACTGAATTATGAAAGATCTACTCTGGATACTGAAAATCAAAACAATTATTTAAGGCGAGACCGAGCTTTCTTCTAATCGCAATCGCGTCTAACGAGGTGTCTCTACTTCCGCCTGATACCGTTTCTCTCCAATGAAGAATGAAGGATTCACGATTCTGCTTGGAACGGGTCCGGTGCCACATTTCAGATTTTCCCCTTTCCGATTTCACTTTCCCAGCCCCTTGCTCGCTCGAAGCCGTTCGAGTAACTCCGGAAATCCCGCATCGCTTGATCGATCTCTTCCTCGGTATTCATTACAAAAGGCCCATACCGAACGACTTCCTGGTCCAACGGTTGTCCGGCGACCAGCACTATGTGCATAAAATCAGCAATTATTCTATCTTTCAGCATTCCAGCCCAGCTGGATCGGCTCTCAGGAACCCTGAAGGTGGAAATCAGAGAACTTACCAAGTCTCCCATTCTCCTTCGCCTCAGCATCAACCTCTGCCTCAACGACATCCCCTTCCTGCCCGAAGATAACATTCTGATACTGTTTCACCACCATTCCCCCCTCACCACCAACACCGAACCCTACCTCCCCATCAAGCACATACGCAAACGCATTCCACCCCACCGGCAACTTCTGGATGATCTTCCCACCAGGCTTAATCTCCACATCCAGCAACCAAACCGGCGTATACGCCAACTCCTTCACACTTTCCACACCATGGCTCTCACCAGAAATAACCTTCACATGGACTTTCCCGTCATCGAGATCGATCGTCGGGATCTCTTCTTTCTGCAGATCTCGATAGCGAGGTTCTGTCTTTTTGAGCTTTTGAGGAAGATCAACCCAGAGCTGGAGTCCGATGTTGGGACTGCCGTCTGGATTTGGACGGGGGATCTCAGAATGCATTATCCCGCGTCCGGCAGTCATGAATTGTAACCCGCCAGTGCGGATGGTGCCGCTATTTCCTAGGAAGTCTTCGTGAGAGAGGGAGCCGTTAATTAGGTAGGTAATTGTTTCTAGATGGAATCAGCACATGATCATATATCCTGGGAACTAGGTTTATGGACGCGATATTGAGGGATCTTGTCGGAAAGGGCAACTTACCTTGGCCGCGATGTGGATGATCTGGAAATCCAGCAAGCGAGGTTGACTTGAAGTGGTCGAGCATAAGAAAAGGGGACAATTCTGGCATCTGTGCGGTTCCGATTGAGCGCCTAATACGTGCGCCCGCTCCCTCACTTTGCTCGCGGGCGAGGAAGACTTTCTGGATACTGCGAGGAGTGGCCATGGTTTTGGAGAGTGAAGAGAATAGTCGATGTGTTGGGGTCATGCCAGATTGACCTGAAGCAGGTTCGTAAGAGGTGTTGTAGAGCCTACTCATAGAGATAGTTGCAATACTTGAAAAGAGAACAGATATGTGCATTTGTGATTGAGCAAATATTATACTATTATATTCAAAGCCGCGGACAGCTCGTCCACTCCAAATGTGTGACTAAGCTGAGCAAGCACGGAGTCAAGTTCATTAAGCGAGTCCGCGAAAACAAACAATTGGCTTACGGATAGCTTACAAGCCACATGTGGAGAGTGAAGCATCTATTTGATTGGCCTGAACTGCGGTTAAACAGATGATTGGTCTTTTCGGGCTGCATGAATTGGGAAACTTGGCACATGAAATGAGGCTTGACTGCTTCGACTAAAATGTTACTGAATGCAGTAACTGGCTCGACTAACTATTGAGTCTTATTCCAAGGTCATTTTAGGATAGCTAGGACTTTGTAGGTAGCTGCGCTAAATAAGCTTCTGTTGTGATGTTCGCGCCTGTCGGGGGAGCCGAGAGGGAGTCTACGGCTGGCCACAAACCTCGGTGGCTTTCAAGCGCGTCACTCAACTTGATTGAGATGAAACAAGACCAAATCCGGACGATACAGAGTAGGCATGGAGGAAAATACCCTGATCCAAGTAAGGATGAGAGACTTTAAAGCAATCTATAGAATGGCACAACGAGCAGCTTCGGACAAGTCTTGGAACAGGGCTGTAAGCTCAAGCTCACAGCAAGAAAGCAAAGACGTAAGAGTAATCGACAATTCTTTGTTTCCCCAAATTGGATTTCCGATATCAATACTTCTATAAGTCATGAGTACCGAATGCTAGCCCAGTGTCAGGCGTATAACGACGAGTGAGTTTCCCCTATCAACTCCCAACGCCTTGACTGATGCGCTCAAGTTCTGGCCTCCCATGATTCTCTGTCCTTGTAGCCTGCCAAGCAAGGCTGACAGCCACAATTGAAGCCGAATTCTCTCTCGACGTCTGAAGTCATGCCCGACGTTCCTCTGCGCCTGACTCTGTCATCTTTCTCATAGAACAGAGTAATCTCGTCGTTGCGTATGATGTTGGAAGCGGCAAACAACCAGCCATAGCAAGCACCGGCTTCATATTGATATTGCAAGCGAGCATTAGGGAAGCAGGAATGATTGATGTAACAAATATCCTGATACAAAGATCTACAATGAGCAGGAGTTAGTTGAACGTCCGTCATGACTTTTTGGTCCAGATCCAACAGTTCTGGGTTCATGGTGCCTGGGCCAGGCACCTCTCGCGAGAAGCGTTGCCAGAGCTGGAATAGCCAGGCACTGCCGTACCGGCGTTCGGGGTCGTCCTGCAAACGCCTCAGAGCAACTGCTTCTGCTGGACTGAACTTGCAGAGATTGCTGAAGTCAGCTACAAGGCGTTTGCGGACCAGAGTTTGTGTATCATCTTCTTCCTTGTATTCTATATCTTCATCAAGAGGAAGTGTAGGTGTTTGTGTGCCGGATTGTGAGTCCTTGACATCATTAGCATCATCTTGAGGAGCTTCAGTGACCTCGACGAATTCGTCGTTCTCATAATGATGATCATAATGACGATCGGACTTGCTTGCCAAGGCTTTTGCTACTTTTGCGACTTTGGTGACTTTGGTGACTTTGGTGACTTTGGTGACTTTGGCAACTTTGGTGACCTTGGCGATAAAGTTTCGCGGATCCTTGCCAGTGTCTTTGACAGACTTTGGCTCGGGAATTGTGGGCTGATGATCTGTGGACTGAGAAGTCGTAGACTGTGAAATTCGAGCAGCTACATTGCTGTTGGAATTACTGGAAGTTTTATAGTGAACAGAGCCCAAGGTATCAGCCTTTTTGTCCAAGGCATCTGTAATCTCTTTTGACCATTTGACAACGCTTTTGCAGAAGTAAAGTGTGATCAACGGGTGCTCGAACATGATAAGCTGGCCCTTCTTGATGTTGTGCGTCGCGAACACCCCGCGGCCTTGACCATTGATACAATCTCGAATATCATAACGTTGGGCTATCAAAAGGGTATCAGTATCGTGTAACAGTGGCACTTGGGTTTATTGAGAGTTACTTGGGGATATGTATCCGGGACCTTGTTTCGGATCTAAAGTCAATGTCAGTGACAAAGCTTAAAAGTCATTGCGGACATTCAACCTGTGTTCTGCTCAAACATTGCGCGTCGCGATGGAGGTAGATCATCTGCTTCGAGCTGCCGTCGAGCAATGGCGGACACAACGGTATAAGGCAGCCCCAGTTCGGAGCGAGGTATTCCAGTAGGTGATATATACGTCGAATGAGTTACAGAGGGCTTCTGGCCATTCGATAATCGCTTGGAGAGTTCATTTATACTAAGTTTTCGACCGTTCGAGGGAGATACGGGGCCGGAATTCGCTTTTTCTTTTCCTTTGTCCTCATCTAATCCACCTGCAGGAGGGTCGTAAGAATTGGTGCCTTGGTCTGCATCCCCATTCTCAGGCACTCTCATCGAAGCAGTTGGGTTCTCCTCGCGAGGTTCTTCAGCGGTGGTGGGAAAATGTTGTGCCGTATCTCGCGTCTCGTCTGCCATCGTGTTTATGGATTCCCCATTGTCTGAAGCTGATTCAGACACTGGACGGCCATCGTTTCCAGGCATTTTCGCCGTAGTAGATAAGTGAAACTCGGTGTTGTGGTTCTGAAATGTTGGATGGTCAAGGAGAAAGATAATTGGCCTGCATACCTCCAGGTAGGGAAAGAGCAACGCCACTTTCCCGATATGTACCGGGGTTCACGGATAAGAGGGAAAGAACGACTTGGAAACCGATTCATATGTACAGTACTGGTATCATCCTCTATTCCTTGCTCTCCAAAGCCTTGGCCTTCTTCTCCTCTGCATCTGCATTTTTCTTCTCATAATGTGACACCAATTGATCCATATTCCTCGGTCCCTGACCAGCCGATACGTTGTATGGGGATCCGGTATTGAAGATTCTACATCCTGTTAGAACTGCATCTCAAAGCGCTTCTGGGAGACTCACTCCGGGAATCTCAATTCAACATGCTTCGACCCTGGGGTGCTCTGGAACAAGTTTCTATCGAATGCAGCTCTCTCCAATGCAGCTGTGTGCAGACTGTTTCGTGCTGCCCATCTCTCTTTATACTCGTTGTAGTAGCTGCCGATGAAGTTGGAGAATCCTCTCTGCTGCCCAGTTGCGGATGGCCTTGACGCGGCGTAGACTCCTAGGGATAGCGGGACAATAGCGAGAACGACGTAGAATTGGGTCTGTAGATTCGTCAGCATCGAGTATGCGCCTCTCCAGGGTATTTACTCACTCCGAGCGACTCTGCCTTTGGTCCTTCATGGTGGTGTCCGTGATCGCCGTGCTTCTCTGGGTGCGCAGTCGAGTAGGGGGAAGTTCTCCGACCAGCAGCTGCAGGAAGACGCCCAGCAGATTCAACTGCCTTTCTCCTGAGTGCAAACATGATGTTGTGGTTCGATTGGGCGCAAACACAGCTCTGTGTCTCGAAGCTGTGATGTTGAAGCTGGCTCCTCAATGAGGCCGTATTAGTCAGCAGGGCGGTAGAGCATGATCGCCGAACATGGTCTAGCTCAGGGGCAATATGTCCAGCTCGACCTCCACAGCTGGACAAAGAGCTGCCACTTGTCCTCAAAATGGCTTCCACAAATCCCCCACCTGCTGTCGATTACCTGGAAGACCAAAGTGACGATCTTGAAGAGGACAACGAATCTCTTGCCTCTCTAGAAACCGACGACGGCCAGGACCATCCTCCAGAGAAGGTTCTCGCTCAATTCACCTCAAAGACAGGCTTTATCTGGTATCTGGTCAAGTGGCAGGATTCCCCTCTTTTAAGATCTAGCTGGGAGGGTAAAGAGTTGTTTGACGATTGTCCTTGGGTCCTGGATACTTGGCAGATTGAGTTACAAAATCAGGCCGAAGGTAAATCGAAGCCACTGGACATACACGCTTTCAATCAAGCTGTACTTGATGTGGAGCTTGCAGAGAGGCAAAGGCGCATATTACGAAGATTGAAGCGAAAGGTCAATCGTGTCCTTTCTATTGTGACTGATTGATACGTGTCTTTGGGGGAGCAGTAAAAAGGAAACTTGCGACTCTCCAAAACATTACATCCATCGACAAAATGGTTCAATTACCTACAGGCAGTATTCTAGGCTTCGTATGCCTCGGTCTACCCACACTTGCACTGGCAGCATCTTCACAACCAGAAGCATCTCCAGCAGCAGACGCAGACCTGATATGTTCGACTACGGATCTGACAGACTGTTATCCTAAGACCTTCGAGCCCACGAAAGACTTCCAAGTCATAAAAGAAGGACAGAATATACCACCTGGGCTTCATGTACGCATGAATATCTGGTCAGGGGAGAAAGAAGCACGGTTGAACATACCAATGGAAGGCGAAGAAGGGGCAGTCGACGGTGTACTCGAGATCCCAACGGACCAACTGCCCACCGAGCAATCCGTCATCGTAGTCCCCCAACCCGAAGAGGAAGAGGTCAAACCCGTCCTCCCCAAAGACGCCCCAGTCTATGAAGCCGCCGGCAAGATCTCCCCACCAACACCCGAATCCGGCGACGAGATAACTACCTTCCAAAAAGCCATGATAACCATCCAAATGGAAGCTCGAGCCTTCGACTCCGCGCTCGACGATCTCCGTGACCTCTCCCACGACTTATACTACGGCCTCGAGATCGCAAAGGACGGTCCAGTCCTCGAAAAGCTCACCTGTCTCACCCTCGGCTACGGAACCGAGAAGATGCCAGCCAAAGAGAACGGCCGCGACCACAAAGCAGCCAACATCCTCGCCTCATCCATCCAGAACAACCCCACAGCCCTCAAAGAAGTCACCGAATTCTGGAAAATGGTCATGTACCCATCCTGCGGCATCGTCGAGCAGATGAAGAGCGGAGGAGGAGGAGCCGAGAAGGGCATCCCGAACTTCGTTTCCATGCTTCGCGCCAGATTGGGGCGGGAGAAAGACGCTGGGGCGTTGAAGGCGAAAGTAGGAGCTATCAGTGGGCTCTTGAGGGAACCGCTGATCAGGGATGAGTTTTTGGAGAAGGGAGGCATGGAACTACTCCTTGCAATCTTCCTCAAGAAAGGGGAACAGTTCGATAGTGTGAGAATGAAAGTGGCACAACTCGTTGGCGACATATTCTTAGACGAGGGCATGGGTGCGAAGCTCGGTGTTTGGCCGAAGATGCCACGAAGAGAGAAGAAGGTGTGCGAGAGTAAGGCGAGGATGCTAGAAGATGGATGCTGGGAGACGCATGTAGAGGCATATATAGAAAGAGCAGGCGACGAGGAATGGGCGCGGGACTTTGTTAGGAGTCTTGGGGAGAGGAGGCCGAAATCCGGGCGCTCGGTCGTAGACAGGGAACTGTGATCTGATCTATGCTACCTTTTCCAGCTTCAGTGTCCAGTGTCTTTTGAGGACATTGATGTTTCCATATTTGGAGCCTATATCCTAAAATAATACGTTCAAAAGGAAGTCAAGATGATTAGTTTTGTATCTTCTGACTGGCTCTGTCTCTTTTGAACTTCAACTGTTCCAACAGGCAGCACTGTATCATCGAGCGCAACACGATCATGCCGAGAGTATGACCGTTACTCTGCTACGTACACATTTTGATCTCTCTCACCACCTGTGATCTATTCAACAACCCCATCCCCTTCATCTCCTTCTTCCACCCCTCCATCTTCCTGCCTCTCGATGCTTGCTGCCGGTTTACCCCTCTTCCTAGCAAAACACGCACCCACTTCCACAATAGAGTTTGATACGCCATTGAACGCGTGGTATTCTTCGAGACCACGCCTCTATCCATATTTGAATGACACATAGACTAAATGGTCTTACCATTCCTTCACTCATACCAACACAGAGCAGAGAACAGGTACAAAAGAGATTGGCAGCGTAATGCGCCATGGCCATGTCCATGATCATCATGAGATCATCTTATACTAGTCTCCTGAATCTCACTTACGAAGAGGGGGACAAAAGCTAGACACCCGTATCCGTGTCCAGATTCGCATTCACGGAAAACAAGACAAGATTTAGAACGCATTGATGTCGCTTCAAGTCCGTTACTCTTACTTGAGGATTCCCGGTTTGTTCGATCCGGATTACCAAAAGGAGGTGAAGACGAGTACGATAATCGAAATCAAGGAGAACAACGATAGGAAGGCCGAAGTAGAAGAGGAGAAGAAGAAAGAAAGTCGAAATTTGTTTGCTTATCTGCCTGGATTCATTTCACGGAAAGAGCTTCGCGGTTACGGTAGAGAAGGGAACTTGGATAGAGGCAAAGTGCTCGGGCTAGTGTTCGCAGACTTGAAGACATGCTTCACGATTTCTCCCCAAAGCATTACTGAAAAAAAGGGTGGTTTTCAGATACAGTACAAGAATTATCTTTGGAAAGACAGATGACCCCTTCCCATGGTCCAAAAGGATCGGAGGCCTTAGTAGCAATCCATAAGTGCTTGCTTACGATGCATACTTACCTTGCATGTAGCCCATCTGACAACATTCCCGAAGTCTGGAACCGAGATAGATCGCTAGATTAAGGAACAGGACGAAATGTACCAATGGAAAACAAGAAGAGAGATCGTGTTGTCCTTTTTCATTGTGTTTGGAGAAGCAAAAGAACGGGATGACCAGAGTCGAAAAAGAAAGAAAGAAGTGAAGTGAAATAGGATGATTGGCATGGCTGAGTAGAGCCGCCAAAGTCGCCAGATCCGGGTTTTCCGAGAAAGTGTAGCGATTAGGAGATGACTAGAAGATGATAATGCAAGCAATATGCAAATTGGCGCAGTCATCATTCTTCCTTTGCGTTTGCACTTTGGCATGCCATATCCAGAGTGATATGTTCGAAGCGAGAACCGTGACATTTGGCAACTGATTCTCCTCCCCATTAGAAGGTGTTCTCAGTCACCTCTGTGGAACAGCAGCTGGCATCGACAGAAGCAATCAGCTTTCACAAAATGAGGAATCACTCACTCAGTACTCACCTCATCGCATCTCCCCCCTTCCACATCCCCATCATCCCTCCCAGTTCCCATCCTCTCCCGTCCCATTGCCATCTGATCATCTCATCATCATACATCCATCCCTCACACCTCCAACAGCCATCACTCAGGAAGACATGTCGTCCCATTAACCACTCAGCGCCAAGCACGCCTCAACGTGTAGAAACCACGCCTTGCGCCTGGGCGCCGCCATTCACATCCACATCGTCACCCTCAAGCTTTCGTGGCGTTTCTTGACACCCTAAGAGCCCCTGTCGTGCCATGCCATGCCATGCAAGCGCACCATGCAAATGCAAGGTCGATCTGTCTTTTCCTTCCGCCGTTGGCAAGACAAGGGTTCATGTCTGTCCGTCTTGTCAAGAAGGCTTGACATGGCTTGGAAGGACGGGCAGGCTTGGTTTGACAGGGAATGGACTCGGGAGTACCGACCACAAGGTTCGAATCTGTATGATGACGAGATGTTTCTTTTGATGATGAAGCCGATGTTTCCGAAATTTGCTTTACGTGGATGATTATTTTGAAGCTCGGTGTTTGATGGGTTGGGAAAGTGGTTATGCTGTGAGGAGGAATGGACGTATGAGCGTTGAGATAGACGCACGTGGGCTCGAGTTTGATATTGAGCCTCAGGCTGCGATAGAACCCCAGGACAACTTCCGGGGCCATTTCATGCTTCATTTTGACGGCATTGCTCGTTCGGGAAATATTTTTGAAGGGAAGCTGGCGGTTCAATTGGCCTGTGATCGGGTTTGGGCTGTTTGTAATTAGCTAGGCTTATCCAGATATTGAAAGGATTGGTAGATTGACGGACTTGAACGAGCGAAGGGATTCCCCGACATCTTTGTTGTTACTGGAGCTTGCTGTGCAGCTGTTGTGCACTTGCAGTTGCCGACACCAAAACCATTTCCAACGGACTTCATTCAACCGAGGCTCCCTTTCGAGCTCACCCATCCTCACTCCCCTCACTCCCCTCACGGATCACCATATCGTGACATCTCTCACCTCGTAACACTTCACTCTCCTCGTACAGAGGATTCAACAAGGGAAACGGAGCACGCCTCCAATTGCCCTTTTCGTCCTCCTCTCTCTCCGCCCATGTCCAGCAACCTGCAAGCATCCCAAAAGCGAGGCGACATTTGCAGGGCAGGGATGTCTTAGCTCCACACTAGATCAAAGCTAAGATCTAGCGTCTCGGCACCACATCTGGGGTTCATCCCCAACCATCGAGCAACGTGCTCCCTTCTCGCAATCTGATTGGTCATCTGGACGTCGTGTCTCTGGACATGGAGCGGGTCGACTGAAGATGCTGCGAAGTGGATGGGAAAAAGTATTTTGGTTTGTGGAGTGAGTTGAGCGGAGTTCTCGGTGGTAGGGGGGTTTGAGGGGCGAGATGGCGTTCTTGTCTAACCAGCAATGAGGAAAGGAGTTGGGATAAGCGTCTGTCAAATTTGGCCCAGGGCTTGGGTGTGCGCCTGGCGGGCTTGGATGAAAGGCTTGCTTCAGTGCGGTGAGACGTATCGCGTGCGCTGCGCTGGCTGGCTGGCGGGAATGGCGCTGTTGGCGAAGAAGTGAGATAAGATTAAAAAAAAAGAAATCCAGGTTGTACAAGGAAAGCCTTGGTTGAGCTTGATTTTCAGCCCTGGGACGAAGCTGAGCCAGTGGTGGAAGCGTACAATGCGCATAGCCGAAGACGACTTGATATCTGATATCAACAATATTTTTCATCCAGATAAAAGTCCTGTAGGCGTCGCACCATGTTGCTGCAAACTCATATCTGCAACTAGAAATGGAGAATGCAGCGCAGTGCACTGCAACGAAATGCGAAGATCCAGCTGCCATGCAAGCAAAACCGTCCCTGAAACCACCATCCGCTCTAGATGCCTCCATTTGCTGCAGATATCTAATCTATTCGATGGGAGGTTATCAGATGATGGGAAATGCGGGTGGGGGATGGAACATCGGAATAAAGATATGCGGGCTGAATTATCTTTCTTTTGAGAAGAGAGGGGAAGTAGAGCAACGGGGGAGAGTAATGGATTGGTTTTGGTGGGGTTGATGGCATCTTGGTGCGGAACATGCCCGTAGACGAGCTGCAAAAATTGTACAGTAGTGCAAAGATGATTGCGCTGCGACGATTGCGCTGCACTATAGTCATGATCCCACATGAAAATGATGAAGTTATATCTGCTACAGAAAAGTAAAGAATCGGCTTCAATTGAATTTCTGATCTTCTAAACATCAATTGACCGTGCCCACGAAGAGTCCCCTCAAGGATCTCCAGATCAGATTGACCGAAGAATGTGGATCAGCACTCAGTCCCTGCAAAAAGACCCTGCTTGGCCAGATCCCCTGCAAGCGCGGAGCGGCCTTGGCCTAGGCTTGGCCTCGGTCATGGGCGCGCCGTTACTTTTCCTCTCAGGCAAATTCTCCTCGCGCAAGGAAAAGCTTCCTCGAATGGACTAAAGTGTCTTTCACGACCTCGAGCCAGCTAGTTTGAGTAAAGCCCAGCGACCGACTTGCTATCAATCAAGCGTCGGCTAGCTGTATAAGCTCAAGCTCTGTCTTTGCCCTCTGTCTCTTACGCGCCAGAAAAATTCTATTGCCGTCCGCCTCGGGTTTGGGCGAGGAATTAGGGCACCGTCGTTGCCCTTTACCTTTCATACGGCCATGAATCGGTTCGGTTGTGACGTGAGTTGAGAAGTAGGACAGGTAGGTAGGACGAATTTATTCTATATGTCAAATTGTTCCCTCCTCTTGCATTCGTCCCTACCTTTCTATATAATTTTACGAAGCTCTTCCCCCTCCTTCCCGATCCTCCCGGTCTGTGGCAGCACGACATCTGTCTTGTCGACCCATCGCAGCGGATCCCGAGTGCATGTGTCGACTCTATCGGTCCATTCGTGCCACTCTCTTCCGAGATATCCTATCCTTCCCTGCATTGCAGCTGGCAGCAAAAAGTAAAGCCGCTTTGAGTACTTCCGTACTCGAAATACTAGCTTGAAGGTTGTCCGTCCCGCTCTCTTCAACTTACCTACGCCTGCACCTGGCCACTCTCAACTCCACTCCACTCGACTCCACTCCACTTCACTACCTTACCCTTGACCCTGCTTCCCGCACTACCTGCCCAACTAGACCACCACAACCCTGCCTGCCCTACTTTCTTCCAACTATATTATTCTCGTCCCCCATTCCATCCGCACACTTTCCTCCTCAGTAGACTTTCTCTCACTCAACACCGCGAGTCTCAATTGACTCGAGAAACTCTCTCACCCAAACCTCCCTCATCTCACACCGAGTCATCTCGACTCACCCAGGTAGTTGAAAATGGCCAATCTCCTTCATCACCACCGACACCATGATCCCTCCAACTTCGGAATGGTCAGCGCTCCTCACGGTCCCGAGACAGGTGATGATCACGCAAGTCTCCCATACGCTCACGACAAGAATCGCGAGATGGAGATTTTCGATTACCTGCTACACCCAGATGATCTGTATACTCCCGAGGGTGTCTACTGGGCCGATCTCCCCATTGGTCAGAGAATCAAGTTTGTAAACAAGGTCGACAATGCCGAAGCGAAGAAGGAGTTCTCGTCATTCTGGAGGATGTTCAAAAAGGACCCATTGAGTCCTGTCGGGTGGTATTTCAGAAATGCAGTACTGCCTGGTGCTGGTTTGGGTCTGGAAGGGTAAGGCGATCGAATTCGCTTGTTAGAGAGCTGTCGCTGACCACAACAGATATGTGCTGTTCTCGATTGGTAACTTAACACCGCTATTTCAAGCTGTCTGGCCGAGTTGCTGGAAAACCTTTAAGACCTGCAACAAAGAATGGATCGATGCCGTCAATTACCTCGAGGTGATCGGAATCATTGTGTTAGTAGTTCTTTTCCGCGTTCCTTGTCCTATATTCAAAGACCAAGAGTCTCAGGGATACCTCACTTCCAAGGGCTGAAGTATTTTTGAGACATGATCAAACGAGCACTTGCTGACTAGCCGGGTATAACAGTGGTCAAATCTTGGTCGGTATCATCGGTGATGGGTAAGTCCTGAAGTCTCGCTTTTACTTATAAAAGCTGACTTGCCCGCAGAATCGGTCGTCGTTGGGGTCTAATCCAAGACGCACTCATCATGTTCGGTGGTCTCCTCATGCTCGTTGCATCCTGGGGTGTCGATTTGAACGGCTGGGTCATCTGTTACGCCTGGTCCCTCTTCTTCTACGGTATCGGTGTTGGAGGCGAGTATCCCATGACTGCAACTGCTGCCATGGAAAACGCCACTGGATCTGGACGTGTTTCTACCAAAGAGGACCGTCTTCACCGTGGCCGTAAAGTGACGATGGCTTTTCTCATGCAGGGATGGGGTCAATTCTTTAACCAAGCTATCCTCATCATCCTCCTCTTGATATTCCACCACAGCGGCAACCCACCATATTCCACTGTGTCCGCTCAGTGGACTTTCCGAGTCTCGTTCGCCCTCCCAGCTGTCGGAACGCTCTGGCTCGTCTACTACCGTTGGTTTAAGATGCCCCTGGCCTCCAAGGCTCTCAACGCGTCCAAGAAGAAGGCCAATGTCACTGGATACGATGTCCAGTCCTTAAAGATGACATTCAAGTATTTCGGACCACGGATTATCGCCACAGCCGGTACCTGGTTCGCCAACGATGTTTTCTTCTACGGAAACAAACTCTTCCAGTCCCAATTTATCAAGGTTATTTCCCCAGCTTCCTCAGCATCCGGTAACGTGATGACTGGCTGGCTCTGGAATTTGGTGAACGTTGGTGTCTCTCTTTGCGGATACTACCTCGCCTCTTTCCTCATCGACAACAAACTTTACGGCCGAAAATGGATGCAACAAATCGGTTTCCTCATGTGCTTCATCTTCTTCGTCGTCCCCGCCTTCCACTACAAGTACTACACCGGCATCGAACACATCAAGGAGTTCCAAGCCATGTACTTCCTCTCCTCATTCTTCAACCAATTTGGTCCCAACAGTGTCACCTTCCTCATCGCTGCTGAGGTCTTCCCCACCCCTGTCCGTGCTACCGCACACGGTTTCTCCGCCGCAGTCGGAAAGGCTGGCGCGCTCCTCGCTTCCATTCTCTACAACTACATCGATCCTCAAACCAAGTTCTACTTCGTGCCATGGTTCGGTCTGGCCGGCATGCTCCTCACCTACCTCTTCCTCCCAGACACCACCGGTCTCGATCTCAAGGAGCAAGAACGCCGCTGGACATACCTCCGCGCCGGCCGCGGTGACGAATATCACGGAATCGCTGTCCACCCAAAGCACTTGTCCATGTGGGAACGCTGGACCGGCGTCGGCAAGGCGTACAACCCTGAGCTCGACAAAGCCAGTAAGATCAAGGACATGCGCGAGGACTGGGAACTCCGCGAAGCCGAGAAGCAGAAGCGCGAAGATGGTCTCGCAGGCGACGAGTTCGACGACGATGAGTACAGCGCTGACGTCCACAACTACTTCCACGAGACGAGAGGGTCGAGGTCGCCGAATGGTGGTGTTCTGCAGAACTCGAGTAGTGATGAGGCGGATAATGAGAAGATTACGCCTGCGGGTTCGAATTAAGATGGATATTTTGGCTTAATTTGGTATGCCTACATCAAAGACGCGGAGTTTGGAGTTTGGTGGGTAAATCGGAATGAAGACTGCGTGCATACTTGCAAGCGATGAATTTACTTGTTTTTGAAGCACTCTGATGTGTCCTGAATGCATGCAAACCAAGCGAGCATTTATCCCTTTGCTTATAAGCGCGCTGTTTTCAATGACTTAAGCGATTGGCTGTCTACAGATCTTACTGGAAACACAGATGAAAATATCTAGAGCAGATAATGATACCTATTTCCCAAGATCTCGAAACGACCTTCCCCGGAAGCATCACATCTTATCATTCTATTCCTCAGCCTCATTCTTGACGTCGAAGGGCGGGTAGGTCCGAGCTTATTCAACGCCCACCAGCTATCCAAACCCAAATTCAACTCAAGTGTCACCCCACTCTCCTTCCCCATCCCCATCACCACCTCCATCACTATCCTCATCACACCCCCACCTCCCAAACCTAAACCTCTCAACCTTTCCCCTCCCCTCACTCACCACCTCCTTTTCATCATACCTCAAGTTGTATTTCTCAATAGCTCTAAACAGCCCCGGCCCCCCCCGTCCCTCCCACTACATCCTGCTTCCCAATCCACCCTCCTCTCTCTTGATCAATCATCCCATTTATAACACGAACAGACCATTTCATTTGGCTTCTCCTCCGCTGGTCTTCTGTTCCCGTGCCGTTGAAAGGGCCGGGGTGGCGCGTGTAGCCGAGCCAGTCGAAGGTCCAGGTTGTTTTGAGATTTATGACTGTCGTCGCTGTTGCGGTCGTTGACGATGGTGATTGAGATGGAGAGGTTGATGACATTGTCGATGAGGAGGATGATGTTTCAAAAGTATCCGATCCCTTCAAATCATGAACAGTAGCGACGACACGGCCCCCATAAGCTACTTCCCCGATAGCAGATTGCTGGATTTTCGATCCCAGGGCTGCTTCACCTACTATAGCTACTCGCGAGACCAGAACCCTATTCACGCCAAGATCAAAAAAGTAATTAGACCATGTCATTCATAGCAGAATTCAAAGCGCATTCTATCAAAACTTACGAAATATCTCCTCTTCTGAGAACATCCTGCACGATCTCTGTTGCAATTCCTTCCGAAACAAGCTCATCTCTTGGAAATTCTATAGGTCCGAGATCCGATAGCTCACTTTCAAGCCGTACGAGTTGAGGAGTCGAAGTCTTGACTTTGAAATCAACATCGACGACTTCAATGCCAGTGCTTGCTCGATGTGTGCCTTTGATACTCAGCCATGGATTGGGAGGAGTATTGAGAAGAAGACCTAGATCAGCAGAGAGTTGTGCGATATCTGTAGAATGCATAGAAGTGTGAATCGTTTTTCAATTCGGTTGTATTAGATGTGACTTTGTAGTAGGACGGACATGTGCGGTTGAGTCTGAAGCCTCTCAGAGCTAGGTAACCTATTCGAAAGTGCGGGGGCTGAAGAGCGCTCGGCAGTAGGGAATCCATCAGCTTGCAGTATTTCCTCCCTTCTCTTCTTGATCCTTTGCTCGCGCACAAACTATCACAGTCAAGATAGATCTTGGATCTCAGCGTATCCCTTTCAAATAAAAAGCATACATTGTCTATTGTGTATGCGTTAATTGTATTAGCTTCCTTCTCGATCTTGCCTCCTAGCATCTCACCATCCTCACAAGTTCATTTTAACCCAATTCTCCAGTATCTCATTCATGTATCAAATGGGCCCCGGTCATTTAGCCAGTTCCAGCGCGGGCCACCTTTCCCCCAATCCATCTATAAATATCCATCTATGTCGTATCTTTGCCTTGTAAAGAAGAGAGAGAAAACACCGATTCGCCGCGCTGAAGTCCTATTTCATAAGTACCAAAATTGTATCCGCCGTTGGTCTGTCGTGCTGAAATGAAAGTCGATCTAAAAATCACATTTGTTTCTGAGTAAGCTCAGCCCAGTGGGAAGGCTGGAGCTGGACTCGAAGGCTTGGTAACGAGGGCGCTGGAATTCTATTAGCTTAATTTTCTTCTTGGATCCAGTGAAACATACCCCCACATGTCCGTTTCGGCTACAATATTGGCATTACTTAGATCAAGGTAGTTTTTCGAGTTGCCCGCCGCATTGCCCTTCCTCAGGATGCCCTGTACATCGCAGACATCCCGATGACTGACTGGGATGTACAGCTTCGCCGCTTGTAGCTCGGTCGGAGCTTCAATGAATGTTGCCGTCAATCCTGCTTCCACATGCCACTCGATGTGACAATGGAAGAGTGCGATGCCAGGATTATCAGCTTTGAAGCGGATAGTGACTGAACCGTCAGACATCACCTGAACAGTATCACGACGCATCGGTGCCCCGGCCGGAATATTGATCGGAAAGTCTGGTCCTCCAGATGTCCTAGAAATAACTTGGAAATTATGGCCATGGAGATGGAAAGGGTGAGCGAAAGAATCGTGATTCTGCAGAGTAAGCTCAACAACTGCATTAAGTGGAAGAACATAAGGATTCGAGTTGGTACCGTAGATGGATGGATTGTTGACTTGAGTTAGCGGGGCGTTCATAGCTGTGTACAGCGTGGGGACCTTTTGCGGAATGTAGTCGATACCATTGAGGTAGCCACGGAATTGGCCATTTTGATTGGTACCAAAGCTGATGGTCATCTGAATTGGCATGGTGACAGGCTCAAGAGCGGCTTGTTGGTCGTATGGAGTAAATACCGAATCATCGAAAGGAAGTGGACTGATCGTGAGGGGTGCAGGAAGTGCTGCAGCTGAGTTGTAGACGAGGTATGCTGAGACTTCTGTATTGAAAGTTGCCGGGATGATGGTAGGATTGAACATATCCGTGCTCATTGACGCCTTAATAGCAAAGTTCTTGGTACTATCCGATTTGGCAGTGACTATCACACTGTATCGTTGGGCAACAGTGACGAATAATTGGCTGACAGTAGTTTGCGTGGTATACACGCCATCGATCTCCACAACGGTCATATCATGCTGATCGAATTGTAGATAGAATGGTGCGAAAGCTCCCATGTTGATGATTCGGAAGAGGTATTTTTTGCCAGCAACCATCGGATAATTACCTCCCTGAGCCTCATTGATCAAGCCGGAATTTGGTACTGGTTCCGCACCATTATTCTGATTAGCATTATCGGTTGATTGATAGTAGTTGATTAGGGAAGGCGCCTCCGTGTGGTAGAGGTCGCTCAACGTTAGCGTGTATTCCGTGTCTATACCACGATACGGAGCATTGACGTCGTTGATGAGGAGAGGACCACGCAATCCATCAACGTACTGCCCTCCAATATGAGCATGGTACCTGATGATCGGGGAGTTAGCGCATGTCCTCAAAATAATCAGGCACATGGCGAGTGCATGCAGATTGCAAACAAAATCGAAAGGATTGATCGGTTTCCAGATATCACCTACCAGTAAGTGCCAGGTTGCTGGACTTTGAACTCGTAGACGAACGTGGCACCGGGTTGAATTGGGCACTGAGTGACCATAGCGGGTCCATCAGAATATGCAGTGCCGTTCTGAAAAATACCGTGAAAATGGATAGCCGTGCTCTGGTTTCCTAGATTATTGGTCATGGTGATCTTGATGGTGTCTCCCATGTTGGCTTTGAGCGCAGGACATGGGAATTGTCCGTTGATTCCGATCATTGGTCGAGGAAATCCGTCTGGAGATGCTTCCACCCAACCAATACTCCAAGTATACGCAACCTGTTTAGGAGCAGGAGGCGTGATGTAAGGTAAAGCTGAAGAGGAAGTAGAGCTTGCTGGCTTCGACGTGGACGTGGACTTGGTGGACGTTGAGAATGACGTGGGAGAGGAGGACTTTGTGCTGGAACTCGGCTTTACGGTCGAAATAACTGTGCTTGAAGCAACGGCCGATGACGAAGACTTGGATGTACTGGAAGATGAAGCAGCCCCAAGAGAATACAGTTGCAGACGTTTTCCAGCACCGCAATAGGTGAGCGGATCTCCGGGGCACAGAAACTTGCAATCCGCTTGATTGTCAGCCATGACACTACCTGCACTCAGGACATCACCACAGTAGCCTAGAAAGCTCGTCAGCTTTGGAGTGGAACCTAGAATTCCAAGGTAGACTTACATTCCCGACCATACTCAACACCAAACATGGTATATGCTGGAGCAGTTGAGCAGAAAGTCGCACACATCTCCAAAGTCATCAAGTCGTTGGCATACGTCTTCTTGTTCAAGGCTCTGCCAGTGGTAGACTCAGTCCAACAGCCTTGGAAGTTGTAATTGCCCACAGTTTGTTTGATTGCAGGGCCTGTGGCTGTGGGAGCGATTGTTGACTTGGTCGATGTTGCTGTAGACGTACTCGTGGTGGGCTGTGTACTGGCTGATGATGGACTCGACGTGCTTGAGCTTAGCTTGGATGTGCTTGTGCTTGTACTAACCCTTGATGTACCTGTGGAAACCTTCGTGCTGGAAGATAAGGACACTGGCTTCGAAGTTGAAGATGATGCTTTGCTTGTGGAAGAAGCTCCTAGCTCAGCAATACCCTGCATCAACAAAGTGGTATACCCTCCATCGCTCCACCATGTGATATATGAAGCCCAGATTCCAGTGCCGCTCGGATTGAAGACCAAAGGGATAGTGAGAGTAGCTCCTGCTGCCAATGTGGTCCCAACAGCAGGAAATTTTGGCGACGTATACCCATTTCCGACCTACAAGATGATTAGCGCTGTGAAGTTTGGATGAATTCTGGAGCAAGATCATGTTTTTAAGACATCGTCCTAAGCTCATTTTGAATCGAACATTTCCAGTCAGAGAAGTACCAAGAAAAGTACATGACACATACAATTGGCAGGGTAACATTGTGGTAAGGCATCCCGTCGGCGTAGTAATCCTGCCACGCGAATCCCTTAAAAACCAGAGCAGACCTTCCCTTGTTGGACAAGAGGATTGATTTTGTAGCTTGCGAGGGCTCTTGACCACCGATAAATACCCCACTGAACGAAGCTACTGTTTGATTGACGGTCAGATATCCGCCGGAAGCAACGACAGTTCCAGACATTGGCACCACAACACCCGGTAGGTATCCAGACGCAGCTGTGGTCGTGTAAATATTCAGATTGCTGCCTTGTGTGCCAGGAGTTAACTGATTACCCTGGTTTGCGTTTTGCCATGCCAGGATAGCTGCGGATGTTAGATCGAATGTCACTCCAAAGGTAAACGACGCCCCCGAAGCCACATTAGCTGGCAGAGCAGTAGTTGGGCACTTGAAAATTGGCGAGGTGATGTTACACTTTGGGTTTGTAACTGCTGTGTTGGCAGTACACTTGATCTGGAGGGTTGAAGTCTGATCAGTCAACACATTGCCGAAAGCAATAGGATTAGGGGTACAGGTCAGAGGCTGGTTTGCTTTGACACCACCGCCTGTAAGCATCATGAGAGATGTTGCTCTGACGGTATAGACTCGCCCATCTCCGAAGACAGCACGTTGGAACTTCGTGTTACCGCCAGTAGCAGCTGTGGTTGGAAAGACAATGGGGGTCATAACGCCGTTGACAGGAATTGCGTTGTAGGCTTGGAGACCCCAATTGACGTCTGTTAACCAGACCTAAACAAATATTAGCAAATCTTCATGTGACACATAGTCCAACTTACGATGCCAGATCCTGGTGCCCCATTGTTACCTGAGCATAGTTAGCAATGAACACGCCGATACAGAGTTCGAGGTCTGGCTTACTGGTGACTGTCGGTACAGATTTGCTGGTAAAGACACGGTCGGAGACGCCAGCTTGTGTAAATACAGGCTTGCCGTTACCATCCCGGCTAAATTTGTAGGCGTACAAACCCATCCCCGAAGGGTTGATGTAGATATATCCACCCTCGAGTGGGTAACTTCCGATACCACTTAGGACTTGCTTGCCAACATTGATTGTTTGGATCACTTTTGATAGTCAGTTGCAGCTCAGCTGTCAGATCAAGGGACTTACCATTATCCGCACCTGCTTTTCCTACGTATTGTTAGTGTACCGCTCCCGGGAAGTCACGAAAGATTCTCACCTCCAGCAAATCCACCAAGGTTATCGGCATTCATGATAAACATTTTTGCATCTTTGCCTGCACCAATCGCAATTCTGCTAACACCCGTGCCGAAAAAGACGCCTGGGTCAAGCAGAGCCAAGCCACCCGATCCAAAGTCAGTGTCTCCTCCATTGTTGCTGTCGTATGCGTATGTCTCGAAATAATCTTGCTGCTTGAATTCACCGGTGGTTGGATTGACGGCCATGTTGACGACAGCCTGCTCGAGAGTGCTGAGGTAGGTTTTACCACTGGCCGGAGCACCATTTGCTCCTCCATTTTGTCCTGCTCCACGAGCATTACTGGAAGTCGTCAGTATCGTTGATTCAAAAGTGTGCTACTGGCTACCTACCCAGTAATGAAGAACACTCGATTGATATCAGCAGCGATGCCCTAGTTCCCGTTAGCATGGATCGATTTAATTGTAGACATCAAGCTCACCATGCCTCCCTGCCAGATACCGGCTTTGCCGCCTCCCTCTTCGTTGATGTCGAGCTCCTGTGGCGATGGAGCACCAGGACTAGCTTCCATTGCCTGTATGTTCGTAACACCAACTCCAGCTGTCTTGCTGACACCAACGAGCATTCCTGTGTAGTTAAATCTGTCACAATGACCACCAAATCCTGCTCTAAACAAACATTTCGTAAGCGACATTCCAGAAAAGCATGATTTCAGCATCACCTACATGATAGTGTTGCCAAGCATGGCAAGTCCAGGTCTTTGTAGGATTGTACCTCCAACAAAGTAGCTACCGAAACATTAGTCATGAACGCTCGAACCCTGAATTAGGAATTCACTCACCGAGCTGGGTCATTGTTGGCAGAATGGCCATCGATGATAACCGGAAATCCAGCAATGTCCGTCAAACCCGGAAGCTTGACAGCATACATCTTGTACACACCTGTACTCATTAGCCCAGTACTATAGAATCACACCAGCATCCAGAATATCATACCGTTAATTGCTCCCTGCGGTCCAGCTTGGCCTATAAATCAGTCAGCTCAAAAGCCCCTTCCACCCCAACAGACAAACGAACCATTCTTGTACCCCTTCGAAAAGAAATACATAATATCCGTAGCAGTATCGATGACTGGCGTTCCGGCAATACCAATCGTATTCGGCATGTCCCCACAATTGGCATCAATTGAAGCGAACGGTGGATCCAGGGTCCTCATCTTGATCAGCGTTCCCGTCAACCCATCATGAACACGAATATTATTCTGGTTCGACACCGTAATGACATATTCATTCGGTGCCCCCGGAGGCGTGTATACCAGCGGCTTGGCGTAGAAGACTTCGTTGAGATTGAAGGTCAGTTTCCATCCCATTGCCAGTGATGAAGCGACAAGTGCCGGGTCCTGGAGTTTCGAAGTCAACAAACATTCTCCAGTCTTCGTGTTACAAACGATGGCTTGGCGGAAGATACGTACCATATTATGATTAGGTAGATAGCCGGATTGAGGAGGATCCTGAAAATCGGGATGTTAACAAATGTTCTCAAACCGTCTCAGAATTTGCCGTTGCTGGGCATAAAATACTCACGGCATCCTGTGTAGAATCGGTTGGTGCAAACGAATGGACAAGGGCTGGCAACACAACGGCCGCCAACCCTAAAGACTTCTTCAACCATCCCATCATCATGGCGACTATCTACTTCGAAAACGACAGACTGATGGACCGACGAAGGAAATCGTTGAGGTCGAGATTGAAACTCGAGCTCTCACGATACTTAGGTACCAACAAACGAGTGTGGGGAGTGGGTGAGTGAGACTGAGGAGGAAGAGGAGGAGAGACAGACTCGACACAGGGACAGGCAAGTAAGTCACTACCAGCACAATCAAGCCTCCAAAAGCAAATACGGCAAGGGCAGGAACAGACCCAAGTCGTACCTGCCAAGTCATGTGCTCACGTACGGGCTGCAGGTACAGGTACCCGGGATTTGCTGCAGCATCCAATTGACACCTCACCTCCCTCACGTTCCAGACAACGATGGACGCCATCTTGCCGGCACACGATGCACCCTAATCCACCAATCTATGTGAAAGGAGACTTTCTCGATCAGCTACCCTGTACCTGCCTTCGAAATATCGAAAAGGGGAATGCAACCGACGAACCACAACGAGAGGATAACACGTTTTGCTGTTAAGCTGCTTCCTCTTCGGGGAGGCTGCAAGCCACATTCAGGTCATCGCGGCACAGGAATAGCTAGTACCCGATTGGGATGTTGTGGCTGATTATGGACAGGGAGAGCGCAGGACGCCTATCTTACACGAGCATCTGTGAAGTGTTCCTCCAGAAGCCAAGATCAACACCAAGGATATTATTTTACTTTATCATTGCGTTGCGTTGCGCCTTGCTGTGTTGTCCTGTGCTGTAAAATGCTGACAGATCTGTAAGTGGATGAGATACCGCACAGGAAGAGAAAAGTGGAGGATTGTCTCTCTCTAAGACCTTTCTTTTGTTCTTGCACGACCAAGAGATCTTGCCTTTCTTAGCAACCGCTCGCGAAAGCTTGTATCAATAGTGTGATCTTGTCCTGTCTCTCAAATTAGTCGATCCAATCCACTACTGTATCTCGCTCGCTCGACCGCCTTCAAGAATTTCGAGCCCAACGGTCCACGACCTAAGCTCCCGTATCTCGGGAACCACGACGTCCAAACAGTGTAACCTCACCTATTATTCCGATGATGTCAGACCATTTACGGGAATAGAACAGAGGCAGAGAGACAGAGAGCAGAAAGCCACGGCGCAGTGGCGTACACCACTGACAGACTATTGCCAAGAAACTATTTGAAGACCCTACACTTCGCGATAAGGGAGTCCAAAGACAATCCATTGTGTACTAGGGGGGGTAACATTAGCCTGCGGAAGGGAGGCGCGTACAGGAAACATGGGAATCGGAGACTTTTGACAACTGACTGGTGGGAAAAGGGAGTGCGAAATGTATGCGAAAGGGGAGGTGATGCTGCCCTGTAAGCGAGATTGCTTGGTCGAGATGCTGCACCCTTGCCTTGTTCCTGGCTGTAAGCTTCACTAACGATTTAACCTTGTTTTCTCGCCCCTGACGATCAGAGTCTGGCCCATCCCCATGCGCCGTGGGGGTGCGCCTGCTTACTTCGCATTTCATTCATTATTGCAACCTCAGATCTTCAACAAAGCTATCCACTTGCTAGGAAGCATGAACCCCTGAACCGCTTGAGCCTGCTACTGAACCTTGGGATTCTTGGGACTGTAAATTTCCCGGAGGCTCGCATAACTTGGCGATAGATAACAGAGTGTTAACGCCTTTCCTACCCGCCAACCTTCCAAGTATGAATGCCCTCTCAGTACCTACAAGCCATCAGTTCTGATCGAAGGACCTTCAACTTCCCACGTTGAGCATGCCAGATAAGTTCCACAACCGCCATAATCATGCAAGACAACATTGCTGGCCGTCTGGCAGAGCATAACTGTTCAAGGTCAACTCAAGTGAAGTCATTGATTGTGATGCGAAACAGAACACAAATGTAACATGCAAAGGTGGCAGCCGGATGCACATCGCCGAGAGGTCTGGTCAAGCCTCGAATCCCATTCAGAACATGTAATGGATACCGAAGTTGTACTGCCTGTGGTCCTACCTGTCTGGCGTGCTCTGTGATTTACTGTAATAGCCGCTATACTAATGACGTCTTACTTCCATTTTCTGTCCATGCTCATTTACCAGATATCGAAGTCAGCAGCGAGGCCATTGGATTAGCTGGGTAGAGAGAGGTCCGGGGATGTGCGAGTGTACTGAATGCCAATGTACTAAAGTTGTTTCAAAGACTACCTGCAGTCGAAAGAATCTCATCTCATTTCAAGCGCTGAGCAAGGGCGTCCAAGAAACCATCATTTCTACCTAACACTACACCGCCTAATAGACTTCGATCTGCTTATGGTACATTTTTCTGGGGGGCCAATCGGACCTATCAGCGACTCGCTATAACCAGCAATAACTCCAGATCGCCAATCGAGGTTCCAATTGTGATCGTGGTCAGTGTACAACTCCACTCGATTCCGCGACCAAGGAAAGAAGAACCGAATACATTAGGAGCGTCAAGGGGCGCAAGGAAAAAGCAATGGTACATGGAGAACTAAAAGCAAATGCATTTTGTTAGACCGCGATGATAAAAAGCGGTCAAAGATGAGATAGTTCTGGGAGCAACGCAGCTCAAACGGTAGGTCTCCATCCAACAAGAAACCGAGCAAAGCCCAGATCTCGAATTATCCACCTTCAGAGCAAAGTTGCAGAAACGCAAGGGAATATATCTTTTGCAGAAACCAAGCACGGTACCTTCCGTGGCTACATCGGACACTCAAAAAGCGGCCTCGAACCCCGGGTCAGACCTTGTGCTCGATCTGATAAGAAATACGTAAAGTCGACGAAACAAGAAAGTATCGCAATGTTGATGAAAGCGGTCGTAGATTAAATGCAGAGATCAAGTACGATCAACGCAAGCTCAACTGTCCCCGTAGGTGAGGTTTTCGGTGTAGGTGTTCTCCTCGCTTTTGAATCTTGTAGGCTCCTCATCATTTCTCGATGAACCAGTGAGCTGCTCAGACATCAATCCCTTCTCCTTGAGATACTTGATGGACTTCAAGATGGTCAGATCATCCTTTGCGGTGTCGTTGAGGATGAGCCGTTGTGCAAGAGTCATTTTCCCACCGTTTGCCTCCTTGTCTCTCAAAGCTTGGTTTCGAACCTCCTGGTCGTGAACGAAGCGACACTTGCCCTTCTTGCCGCATGTACCGCCGGTCGAAAAGTACTTGCAATGTCGTTGAAGTTGAGCTTTTGAAGGCTGTGAGACACGGTAGGGCGCATGCTGGCGAGAAGAAACTGCTTCTGGTTTGGAGTCGTCCGAGCCAGAATCTGATGAGCCATCGGAATCCTCATCGCTCCCTTGGCCACGAGCTTCATCACCTTCATCACCGTTCTCACGCTTGCGCTTAGAACCACCCATGGATTCTTGGATCTTACGCTCGGCCTTCTCGAGTTCACGTCGGAGCTTTTCGGCTTTCCGCTGCTGAATCTCGAGCTTGGTCTCGCCCTCCTCCTTAATAGATCTTTCCTGCTTCATGCGTTGCCTGTTTTCACGCTCTTGCTCACGTCGTTGACGAAGCTCTTCGGCGGCGGCTTCTCTACGAGCTTTCGTAGGAAATTTGCTTCTTCGCTCAGCGAGCCATTCTTCCAAATCAGTTGGCAACCTAGCGATTATTAGCAAGAAGAACTAATCTCCTATCACAAACACAAATAAACATACTGCGGAGTATCAGGACCAAGCAAAGTAACAAGTCTGGCTTCTTCATCGGCATCATCAACTTCTTCTTCGCTGTCTTCATGCTCGACACCATTTGGTGTGAGGCCGAGAGTATTGGTGGTGCGACGCTTCTTCTTCTTCTTGCCATTGGCATCTGCACCTGCAGGCCTCTGGCGATTCTCTGAAGTAGATCTTTGGCCACCTCCATGATGATGATTGCGATTATTGTCACGATCACGATCGCCACGACCGCCGCGAGAATGTTGGAAATCATTACGACCACCACCTCTGCCTCTAAAATTTGAATTGCCTCGACCCCGATTAGGGCCAGAGTTGTATGGATTGGGATCAAGCGGTGGACGCTGTCCTCCGTGAGAAAAATCTTGAGAAGGGTATGGCTGATAGTGTGGTTGAGAGAATGGGGGAGGTGGGCTTTGATGATTTGCAAATTGATGAGGAAAGGGAGGGCCCGCTTGAGCCATATGACCTCCTCTGTCATTGTCAAATCCCATTCGAATGGGAGGTCCCATAAGAGGTGCTTCATGACCTCCACGGCCACCTTGAAAGCCCCCACGACCGCGATTATTATTATTGAAAGGGGGTCTGGCATGCTGAGGAGGACCTTGCCACTGCTGTGGAGGTCCGCCATGCTGATTAGGAGGCCCACTATGACCATAAGAAGGAGTTGGCTGAGGAACCTGGAACTGCTGAGGTGGTTGTTGCGGGCCATACTGTGGCTGCTGCGGTTGTGGTTGGTAGGCCTGTGGAGCGTAGTTTGGATGATAATTTTGAGGCTGCAATGGGGCAGGCTGGGGTGCGTGCATGGGTGCCTGCGGGTGAGGATGCGGCTGATGTTGAGGAGGGCCATGATGCTGTTGACCGTGTTGATCGTGCTGATTGTTCTGCCATTGTGGACCGCCATAACCACCTCCAACAGGAGGGCCTTGCTGGGGTTGCTGTGGACCAGGAGCTTGAGGGCCTATATATGGCGCAGACTGTTGGCCGTTAGGACCATTATATCCAGCTGGAGGACCTTGTGCTTGGGGAGGCCCCTGCGCTTGTGGATTGTAGCCTCCATTTGGTTGCTGAGGATTGTATGGTTGATTGCCATGGAAATCACCTCGACCCCCTTGATTGCCACCTCGGCCACCTCGAGGAGGACCACCACCTCGGGGAGGCTGTTGGTATTGGGGGTGAGGATGTTGCTGTTGCTGCGGGTATCCGTATTGGGGTTGCTGCTGGAGGTGATTCGAAGGAGGAGGCCCAGGAGGAGGTGGAGGCGGAGGGTAGTTGTACTGCTGAGCGCCAGCCATTGCAGCGTTGTATGAAAGGTTCGGACGCGGTGCAGGTGCTATGAAAGGGCGTTGCTCGGAAATGTAGTTGTAGTTGTCGACGCCGAAGGTTTTGTTGTATTGGATGTGCTCTGAAGGCAAGAAGAGTCAATTGGAGCGTCGAGGATGATGAAAGACAATGGAGATGTTTGTGTCGCGAAGGAGTGTCGAGACGAGAAAGTGAAGGGAGCTTACCTGGCAGACCTGCCATTCTGGCGGAACGTGGCAGCTGCCCACGCTAGCGCGCTCGCTCAAACCTTAATTGTCAGGAACGCAGCGGGCTTTTTGAAGACACAGCTAATTCCAAGAATACCTCTCCTCAACCATAAACCAACCTCTTCGATGCGGTGAAGTGATCGGATTTTTATGCAGTGGACGTGGAGTTGGAGTTGAGCAAGTTTCTGTTGAGATTGGAAAAGTTTGCTGACGGCTCGAGCTGTTTTGCGCGTGAGCAAACTGTGAATTCGAGCTGCGTCACGTGGTATCAAAATCAGATTCACGATCTGTCCAGCTTCGAGCTCAGGTCTGATTCTTCTTGGATTGCCTGAACTAGCCGAGGTGCAGTCCAAATTCACGGGCGTCCTTTTGGACTCGTCTTCAGAGCCACGTTTTGGGACATCTCATGGTCAACGGTCCATTGAACTCATATCTCTCCTACGCTTAACCAGACACTTTTGCCATCCGACATGTTCATTCTCGTGAGTCAAACTAGCAGGATGTGTCTTTGGAATCATATTAAAGGAATATCACTGACATCTCCACAGACAAAAATCGCGGACCTTGTCCAGATCGTCCCAGAAGATTTCAATAAGGACGCAGCACAAGCTATTGAAGACAACATCAACGCCAAATATGCAAATAAAGTCATTCAAAAGATCGGGCTCTGCATCTGTCTTTATGATCTCTTGTCTTCGTCTGAAGGTTTGATCGGCCACGGTACTGGTCTTGTCAATGTCAATGGTACGTTGCGTGCCGTTTTAACTCTCAGTCAAGTTGCCTGCCTGCTTCTGGTTTTATATTCGTATCTTCTTCTTCCTGAACTCATGTTTGATATACTTTTCCTTCCTGTTCTTCAATTCTTCTCAAATATATCTCTACTACCATTATACTCTGATCCCGAAATCATTTATCTCTTAAATTTCCTGCTACACATTTCCATTTCTGCACAAAGATTTCTTCAAAAATAGCTCGGCTAATAACCCCAAAGTCGAGTTCCGCCTCATAGTGTTCCGACCATTCAAGCACGAAGTAATTATCGGTCGCATCAGCAGCGCAAGTACAGACGGTATCCGAGGTACATACACTTCCATCACTGTGCCTCTGTGCCCAGCAAGAAGACTAATACTCCACTCTAGTACGCCTCCCTTTTTTTGACGAGATCTTCGTCCCCCGGCAATCCCTCCCAGAGGGCTCCGAGTTGTATGTAACCTCTCTGAATCATCTCCTTCGCTCACGTTGCATATCAAAACAACTCCGCGTCCCGCCTTGAGCACCACTAACAGCCTCCCAGCAGCAGCGAACAAATCTACGAATGGCGCACCGAAGACAACACTTTGTTTTTCGACACCCACGAGACAGTACGCCTCCGTATCCAAGACGAAGTCTGGAAAGATCAGAGTCCCGTTGGTCCAAGAGGTATAGAACTCCATGTCCATGACCCGACACTCTCATCTGCACTGTACACTCTACTACTCTCCATCTTACCTCAACTTCCCCGTTCAGTTTCAAGCCATTCTGCTTGTCAACACAAATTGACCAAAGTCTGACCTATTGTGTAGAAAAAGACGAACCATCTAACAGCCTTTCCATACCCGTCGGCAGTGGCAAGACGAAGAACAGTCCATACTCACTAATCGGAAGTATGGACGATGCGGGCATGGGGCCGATTATCTGGTGGGACGGTGAAGAAGCTGAGGAGGAAGAGGAAGCGATGGCGGAGTAAAGGAAAGCCACAAGTCCTCGCCAGAGTCCAGGATAGAATATCCAGGAAGGGAGGGGGGGGCTAGTGTATGGTAGAGAGGCGTTCAAGGGGGTAAAAGTGGTTCTACGTCTACTCCTGAAAGAACGATGAGTGAAGGACGAAGCAGATAGGCAAGTATGCCTTTCCAAAGATATCGACCCGAACACTTCGTGTCTGTTGTATTGAAAGCAGAAGTAGATTACAAGTCGCTCAATAAATGTCAAAAATGACAAGCTATTTCGGATTTCCTTCTCTGTTACATACAATAACATCTCACCTCCTCTCTCCCTACTGCAAAACAACCTGCGCATAACTATCCTTATCCACACCCGGCAGCCCATCCACCGACTCACTCCCCTTCGTACTCGCCGTCTTCAACCAGCAGGTCCCCTTATGCGCACTCACATACGCCAGATAACTATTAAACGTCGCCGCCACACACGTCTTGCCACTCTCCGCGACTCCATTCTCATTGTACGTGACACACGCCCTTGCGCAATCTAACAAACTATACGCCACTATAGCAATGATATCTGGACCGGCAGAATCCTGTCCGCAGACTACTTTGAAGGTTGACCCGAATACTTGCATGTTGGTTCCGTCGAGGGACGGACAGTCGAGCGCGAGAAAGCCCGAGGTGGGGACCGTGATGTCGGATGTGGCTGTGGGTGTTGAGTCTGGCGTGAGAGTCGAAGTGATCGTGCGTGTGCGGGTGATATATACGGCGTCAGGGTTGGAGTCTGACCCTGAGGAGTCGGTACCGGTATCGAAGTTGACATTTGAGGAAGAACTGTTTACCTGTTACCCACTGATCATTTCAAGATCTCACACACCCGAATGAAAACCATCATCCCTCTGACTCTTGCTCGACTTTGGTCCAAATCCTCGGCTTCATACGTACACCAGAACACAGGTTTCAAAGAGATCAGACATAAGAATCAACGCAAACTCACCACTTCCTCCGAATACTCCTCACAGCCAGACTTCCACCCAGCCCACCCCCTACTCCACTCGCAATCGTAACAAAAGCCAACAGCAGAGCCAACCAAAACGTCGGTCTCCTCACACCACAGATCGTCTTCTCCTTCCCTGCATATCCCCCAGGAGGTCCGCCCATATTCTCAGGTGGGTGTCCATAATAAGGTTGAACATGGCTTGTCGGTGCTGGAGACTGCGGCGAGAAATATGGCTTCGAATCTGGCGCGACTTCGAGGCCTGAATGGGGAGCTGGTGATGCCATCTATGTGTCTAATTCTTCCTTGAATCTTTGCTTATCCAAGAATAAGCTCGTTCGAGATTCAGTCGTTCGTAGCACCGTCCGTCTGTACGAACGAAAGACAATGAAAACAACAGAAGGAAGGACAGAAGCAAAAGAACGGAAATTCCTCCTCGGAGTAACATCACCATGCTTACTTACATTCCTCCTCTCATACAAAAGTACCTCCCCCTGCCTCAACCTCCCTTCATGCATCCAGAAACCCCATGTTTATTTTTACCCATTCCCCTCACGAGATCTCGCAGTCTGGCAGTCTCTTCGTGACGAATTCCTCTAAGCGAGCCCAAGCTGAAAAGTGGCATCCAATCATTCGCCAAGGAGGGAAAGCCACCACAGGGGTTCCGGAATCCTTTTAATTCAGAGATCTCGCGTGCTCCCATGTTCCCGTTTCTTGGTATTGTGGTTGTGGCCAATGGTGGCTGGGATGCTGCAAGCCTTCGGGATAAGGCTGGCCTATGGGAGGTCTGGACGGACTGATGAACTTGGTTCTTGAGATGCTTGATACTCTCTTCCTTATGCAGCAAACTCAAGAGTCCATTCAGATTCCTAAGATCAGATTGTAGTATCGACCAATACGTGTTTGAGTACGCCTTGGCGAGGTCTTAAACTAAATCTCAAAGTCGCTTCAGACCGAATAACGAGAGTCTTCATCAGTGAACCACAAATTCCCTCTTCATCCTCTTCCCTTCTTTCATCTCACGCAGAACATCACCAAGAAATACACCCTCGCAAAAGCAGTTCCCCATGAACACATAATGTTCCTTGACCTCGCGTAGAATATACGGATCTCTGCCGCCCAGTAAAACACAGACCGAGTCCCCAACGTTGATATCAGTTCTCCCAAGGCCAAACTTCCCAGTCCGCGTAAGAAAATATCTCCTTTCAGCATTAACCTCGTACAACATTCTCAAGAATGTCCTCAAGCCGTACTCAGAGATTTTCTCGAGGCTATCCGGTCCGTGCTCCGAATACAATTCCTTAAAATCGATCTCAAAGAGAGGGCAACGAAAGAGCGAAGTGCAAGTGGAGCCTCTTCTTTATCGGCTACGGAATTCCAGGTTGCTTCTACGATGCCCAGTTTCTTAGCAGCGTCAAGGCCTTCATTTCTCGTGATGGGAGCCGTACGAGCTTCCATACTGCCAGTCCAGGACACACTTTGTTGTATGAAGTATGCGTCGAAGATTGCTCGGGTAAAAGTTCTTGACAACTTCAGAACATGGCCAACAGTGACTATGTGATCAATTTCACACCCGCTCACGAGAAGTGTGAATGGTTCTGTATCATTTTGAATGTAACCATGAAATGTAGAGACATCTGCTGAGTATGGGGCTAGGCGATAGTGTAGATCCACATTGGCCCGGCTGTCCAATTCTTCTCTGATAGACATGTACTTTGAAGATTCTGTCCAGTCTGGTACCCAAGAGGGCAGGCTTGAAGGACCTCGTCGAGGTAAGCAATGATGTAGGAAACGCATGGTACCGTCTAGATCGGAAAGCTGCTCGCGGATGCCGCTCGGTAGGATAAGCTTATTTCCCTTGAAGGTAAAATTCCCCTCCAAAGCAAGTTTGGTGATCTTCGTGTAAACATCCTGAGTTGTAGCCGAATAATTCAAGTCAATTTTACTTCCATCTTGGGCTAGACCTACCAGTGCATATATCTTATCACGAGGATCTGTTGCCTTGGAAAAGCGAAATAGCTCGATAAGGTCGAGAATGCGGAAGGTGGAAAGCTTGTTGGTAGGGTCAAGAACAACTCGCCACTCGCGTCGAATGCTGTTGAGCCGGCGTAACGGTTCAAGCTTCTGCTCGTTAGCTGATGCTCTGATAGCCAATACGCCCCACGGGCTTCTCATGGATGTGGGATATATTTGGCACAGTAGGCTCCATGGCAAAGTCTCCCGACCACATACGACCAATAGGTTTTTGGCAAGTGTAGCTTCTTGAATGACCCAAACTCTGCCCCACCAAGGATGCTCAAAAATACTGTCGATAGCTAAGATTTCTTCGTCAGAAGCTTCCGACTGTCCCATCAGGGGTCTCGGTAGGATGGGGAGCTCTTCATCATCAGATTCAGACTCATTGCTGTCATAGATCTGCCTGTGTGTGCCTGTTCTTTCTTCTCTCTGCCGAGTCGATGTCCCGAGTCTCAAATCTCTCAGGTGCTCCAATTCCTGAGCGATTCGAGTCCTATAATCGTTCTCCTCATTCAGCCTCTTGAATGCCGAGAGAATGCCCGGGTTTCCAAGACCCAGCCAGATGAGTACACGCTCAGCGTTCTTGTAGATTCCGGCCATTCCTCGTACTTGAAACGACCTTCTATATTGAACTGATCGATGGACAGTGCATCTATCCAGAGCCAACGAGGCTTGTCTACAAGCGAAAGGCATTGTAGGGCTTCATGTAGGTTCTTCGTGACTTGAAAGGAACGCTCATCCACAGCGATTGAAAGCGTCACGTTCGCATCGCCCCAATGATAAGAAAGTGCCTGAAGACATTAGCTTAGGTGAATATGCAGATACCCAGATCTGACTAGTAGGAGAGTTCAGAGCCAGTACCTTGGTCGAAACAAATGGTAAGAATGGAGGAGGGAGAGTCACTAGCATCGCAGACTTACTTCGTATGCATGCGAATCGTCGTAAGAAACAGCATGAAGCCGGCATTGAATCATACCACCTTCATGATTCTCGGAAGGAAGCAACTCGACAAGACGAGTGTACTGTCTAGTCAGATCGAGTGGAATGTATGTGTAAGATCCCAGCTGGTGCGATTCTCCCCGCGGCGGCTGCTCTGTCGAGGTCGGCACCGAGCCATGTGGCAGGCCATGCTTTGGCGACCGAAAGAATTTGCCTAGGAATCCATGGTCTCAGCAACGAACGGGTGTATGCATTATATGAACAAAATTGTTGCGTGTATGAGCGGCCAGTGATGAGCTGGCTCCGGCAGTGTGATTTGCAAGGCTGCGCAGAATCTGTAGGTTGTTCGAGAGAGGAGCTCGATGAGGATTGACGGATGTGAAATGGCTTACGAGAAGAGAAGAACTCAGAAATCCTATGACGAGGCATGCCTTCCTTCGATTGTGAGACTGTCAGCACGAGAGATCGAAAGCAGAAGGCACAATAAGTACAGTTCAGCTGGTCACCTGATAGTGAACCCGGGTTCCTGACCAATCAGCTATCCATTTTGAATAGCATATTAAAGGGCTGAGTAGATAGAGAGAAAAGGGCTTTCGCTTTCTATTTTTTGACCACTGGTCATGAGGTATCTGAAATGCAGCCGGATGATGTGATCAATATCCTATCTATAGGAGATTTAGCCCGGTCCAAAGCAAGTCCATCTTGTTGAAAGACCTATATAACGCCATATCTCAAACTCCGCAGACCACCCATAAAGCAATGCAGATCTCGTAGCTCGTGATATTTGGATAAAATTAAGCAGCGTGTCCGTTGACGCCATTGACACCCTTGAGACCATTCGAGATCTTGGGCCAGACAACAGCCTTCTCTAGGGCTTGGAGAACATCTTGCTTGAGATCCTCGGCATCCTCGATACCACAGCTGATTCGTACCAAGTCATCGAATACACCAACTGCTTCGCGCTGCTCCTTGGGGATACCGGCGTGTGTCATGCTGCTGGGTACTTCGACTAAACTCTCGATACCACCCAGAGATTCTGCGAGTGTGAAGATATTTGTGGTTTGGCAGAATCGCTCGGCTGCTGCTGAGCCGCCCTTGATTCGGAAAGAGAGCATCCCACCGCCCATACCATCTCGGTGTTGCTTGATGGCAATAGCTCTGTGTGGGTGCGAGTTCAATCCGGGGTAATTGACTGCAATGACGTTGGGTGAAGCTTCTAGTGCCTTTGCGACAGCAGTAGCATTGACAGTAGCTTCTCTAGCTCTCAAATGTAAAGTCTTCAGTCCACGATGTGCCAACCAACTGTCGAAAGCCGAAGGAATGGCTCCGATAGCATTTTGCAAGAAACCCAATCTCTCCTTCATGGCATCCGAATTGAAAGCTGCAACTCCCATAACGACGTCCGAGTGTCCATTAATATACTTGGTGACCGAGTGCACAACAATATCAGCTCCATGATCCAGAGGATTTTGGACATATGGGCTCATGAACGTATTATCCACCACTACCATGACACCACGTTCATGCGCCTGGGTAGCAACGGCCCGAATATCCACCAGCCTCAATGTAGGGTTCGAGGGCGTCTCAATCCAAACCAGCTTTGTCTCGGGGGTGATGTGTTCTCTGATGTCGACTTCGATTTCTGGTGTGAAGGTGACCTTGACACCGTGTGCCTTTGCGACCTGGGTGAAGTATCTGTGTGTGCCACCATAGACATCGCTCACACTGATGACATGACTACCCGCTGCCAAACTCTGCAGGATGATGGCAGTAGTCGCCGACCCTGAGGAGAACGCCAATGCATACTTTGCGTGTTCTATAGCTGCAACGGCTTCCTCGAAGTTATCGCGATTTGGGTTAGAGGAGCGACTGTATTCGTATTTCCCGACTGGCTTGCCCACAGCGGTTTGCGCAAATGTGGTCGATAGAGAGATAGGAGCGATGACAGCGCCAGTGGAGGGATCATGACGGGATCCAGCGTGTACAGCAAGAGTGCCAAAGCCTTGTACTGGAGAAGGAGCTCGAGGAGGGGTGTCAATTGGGTGGTCGGCCATCTTGTAATGTGGTGAGGTCTTCGACGCGGGGTTCTTAGAGGGGTCGCTCGAAGGCAAATTGCGAAGCTCGAATGTGGTGAGGCAAAGGACTTTTGTATCCAAGAATGTTTAGGGGAGTGCTGAAGGTTCAAATTCAGAGTTGAGAGACGAGGAGTTTTAGTTTATGAAGGAATGCTTGGTGGGGATGGTCTTGAAGGATCGAGAAGTGATTGATAATGGATAGCACGAAGCGCGGTTACGACCGGGCAAAGGGCGTACAGCACGCAATTCGATGACTCTCTGGGCTGAAGGTCAGAGAATTAGTCGATAGAGAGCATGGAAAATATCAAGACTTGATTAGTTGTTCTATACATTTGAATTGTCTCTGTCCATAAATATATTTGTACACTTGTACCTGCATCTACGGTTGATCTTTGGTGTATTTCGACGAATTTATTTTCTTTTTTGATTCGGCTACAGGCGTCATTCGACATCCACTTTTTCCCGTGGCCGCCAGCACTCAGCCGTGGCCGTGCCCTTGTAATAGCCAGACCCAGGGTGGCCAGCAAGGTGCAGTCGGGGTGCCACATCGTCACTCGTTCTGGCCGAGCTGCCCCTCACATAGGAAAACGTACGACCAAACAGAGTTCGGAAACATCCTATCCTATTGGCTGGGCCTGCACGAGCCTCCCGGGATTTATCTGATCCCGGAACCGACGTCAATCAGAAACCTCAAACAGAACAGAACTGAGAAGCAACCCGCCTTGCACAGGAAGCAGTCGTGAGGCAGTGTTTATTGGGCTGTCGCGGCCCCTGCTCTTGCTCTTACTCTTACTCTTTGCTCCTGATGCCTATGTACCTGCATTTCTACGGCATCACGATGCATACGAGTCCCCCTACAAATACAGAAACCCGGCCGTACCCTATCCCTTGATCCTGATTCCAAAGCTTCAGCTCCGACTCTACGACCCGAAATGCCCCCTCGAAGGTCACACAAGAAGTCCAAGGCAGGCTGCCAAAGGTTAGTGAAAGGATTGTGTACTCGATGTGATCTGAGAACTTTTGCATGAGCAATGTCTCCTGTCGTGGAGGGACCAGTCTCCTATTCGAACAATTCAGGGTCCTGTGGAGCGCGAACTATTCCTTTTGCTGACTGAAATTCCCAGATGTAAGAATAGGAAAATAAAGGTCAGCAGAAAAGTCTTTCCGCAGAATCAGCAAACCTAATACTATTCCAGTGCGATGAAGTCCACCCGACATGCGGTAATTGCCTTAAACATGGGGTTTCCTGCGATTTCGAATGTCCCGAGACGCCAGCATCTATCAGCACGCCCTTTGCTGCCCCAAGTCCTCATATGGGGTCGGCTTCAGCAGCTTCCACCCCGCATTCCAACTCTACGGTGATGCCCATGTATCAGACCCCTACCGCTCTCGTCAGGGCACACTCGAACCCGGCCGTTTCTCGATCCTTGGAATTCAAGCTTTTACACCACTACACGGCACTTACTTCCCAGACATTCTCGGATACAAAGGAGCAAAATCATGTATGGCAGGTGGACATACCGACGATAGCATATGATGCCCAATATCTGATGGACGCTATTCTGGCAGTGTCTGCTCTACACTTGAGATCTATACACCCTGAGGACCACAGTTTGATACGAGCTTCGCATGGATATATGGCCTCTTCAATCGCCCAGTATTCGAGCCTGTTGAATCAAGGACTTTCAGAGATGAATGCGGAAGCGCTCTTTTCAACATCTGCCCTGATAGCTTTCCAAGCATCAGCGTCTAGACGCTTCGACGACGAAGCGAACGGAACGTATACTTTGCCATTGGCTTGGTTCCATTCATTCCAGGGGGTCAAAACCATCGTACTCGCAAGTTGGCAGTGGCTGAGATCAAGTGATCGCATATACCCCATCATCAACAGCCAGCCAGCACTCTTCCTTGACCCAGATCCAGAGAGGAAGCTCTTCTTTGCGCCACTCTTGCAGGGTCTTGAAGAGCAGTTGGAAACTCTCCCACCCATGACCCGGCCAGAAACCAAACAGGCTTATGAACACGCCGTTTCATTTTTGAACTGGTCACATCTAAAGCCTGTAAGGAACCGTATTCTTGGCTTCGCAGCAACGGTGTCTCGACATTATGTGGATTTGATCGGACAGCAAGACCCAAGGGCTCTGGTGATCGCAGCATGCTTCTTTGCGATGACGAAAATGGTGGATGATGTCTGGTGGTTGGAAGGAATTGCTAAGCGAGAGGTCAATGGTATTTTCAGTATGTTGCCACAGGAATGGTGGCCGAAAATGGAGTGGGCGTTAAGGGTTGCTAATCACGAGGGCCCAATGAGTGAAGAAGTCTGGGGAAGCTCGCTGCGCTCTCTATATGAGAGCGATACTGTGAAGCTTGAGGAGCAGTTTGAGGCTGATGTCACACAGCATATTGAAATGCTTGCTTCGATGGTCAACGGGTGTGTGGTTGAGCCCCTGGATTGATGCAGAGATGATGATCAGGAGAAATAGAAACTGCGTCAACGCGGACAAGAAGGAAATAGCCAAATTGGCACGGAAGAAGCCGGTACACCCGAGGACCTGGAAATGCTTGGAGAAATCTCATCTCCAGCACAGGTTACCAGTCACAAGATCTGGAGGGTTCTTTCCACTGAGAGGAATGTATGGTTTAGGCATCGGATACCTTCTTGGAACTTGGTAGAGTGAAGTGACGGAGTAGACAAGGGATGAAGGCGGGCGGCATCTACTACTTTTGTATAGTATGATTCTATGAAAGTATATCAATAGTTCCTAGATTGTGGTTTCGAATTGTGATAACGTCCAACTAACCCATTAAACATCCAATCAACCTTCATTCAATGCCAAGCCCGCTAGTCCCCGTGACAGCGCGTCAACGACAAATCTCGCGTCAAAGACCTACCCCATTGGAAAGTAGACCCTTTCCCGAGCGCTCAAATCCCAAGCAAGAGCTGGGTCTCGATGCAGCCACCCTGAATGGACCCGTAGTAATCACCAGCAAACAATGTTCCGCAATCCACGAGAGAACATCACCATCGACCCGACCTCCACCCCAATCAAACCCTCCACAGGTCGACCCCCAACGCCACCAGGCACAAGTCGAACCCCTCTCCAGCCCACCGCAGCAGCTACGACAATGTCCACTCGCAGCTCCACCAATCCTCTTACACCCCGACCATCCTCCAAAACCAACACCCCCAATCTAGGCAAGCAGAGCACCAGCACAAAGAAGCCCTTCTCAGCCAAAGCACCTGGCAAGCCGAATGCCAGTATCCTCAATTTCTTCAAGAAGGTCGATGGCCCGGTCCAAGATGACTCGATTTTCCTGTCGCATGGGTCGAAGATAGCGAATCTCAAGAATCTGGCGAGGGATTTGAGCCCAGTTCTTGCGGAAGCGGATTTGGATCTTTATGGGGATGGGGAGGATCGGTTCAATGAGGCAGGTGGATCGGTGAAAAAGAGGAAGGTTTCTGGGGAGAACACGCCGAGTGCTATGGGCAATGATGCGGACTTCTTGGAGGGCTCTAAAGAGAATGGTACGCCAGAGACAGATGGGTGTACGCCTCCTCCGCTAGAGATTGCTGCGAAGCCGAAACCTAAACCTAAGAAACGGAGTGGACCGTTCTTATCAGACTCGGATACAGACAATGAGGATGAGAACGTCGCAGTGCAACAGATTGCTGTGAAAGCCGAGGAAGAGGAGCTTGATACCGTTGTATCAAATCAGCCGGATAGTATGAACGAAGTTGTGGAGATGGAATCTATCGACCAGGAGCAGATTCAGGAGAATAAGCCCGTGGTCCCAGCTGTCAAATCGGTGGTCACTATCAAGAAGTCTAATTCGAAACATCGCCAGAAAATAGATGTCAAGGAAGCTCAAGCCAAATGGGAGGCAATGCAGCCCAATACTCCACCTTCCGATATTGAGGTACCCGAGGAGAGCGAAGGATCGGCGTACGGAGACGGTAAAAAGTCAAAGAAAAAGAAGAAGAAAAAGAAGTCTCCCAAGCCTGATATCAAGAAGGAAAGTAATGGCGAGGGCCAGGGCCCTAAGAACGCTAAGAAAGCACCCGCAGTACCTGCACTGAAGAAGGAAAATACTAGTGTAGATGAGTGGGAGAAGTTTGAGGATTTTGAGGAGTTTCCAGATGAGGATGATGAGTTTGGAAATGGAGAGGAAGCTGTTGAAAGAAGATGGATGGAGGAGCAGGCTCGGTTGGAGATGGAGGAGCAGGCCAGACTTGAAGCAGGAGAAGGAGGTGAAGATGAAGAGTCCTTCAATGGTTTTGACGACGAGATGATGCTGGACCAGCCGGATGAAGATGATATGACTGCTAGCTGTCCAATTTGTGAGGCGAGTCTAGCAGGAATCTCGCCAGATGACGCTACAAAGCATGTCAATGGATGTCTGGACGGCAACCCGATCCCTCTGCCAGACCGAACGATAGCTCCAGTCGAGAAGGAAGGTCCAAAAGAGTCCAAGTTCTTCACTCCTGGGGCCAGCCGTTTCGCTCGCAAAGCAGCTATACCCAGGCCAGGCCAAGCGAACCCATTCGAGGTAGGCTCAACGGCTGCAGCGCCATCATCAGCGTTCTCAAAGCTCATGTCAGGGCACGCCGAAGATGCTGCATGGGCGAACGCCGCCGCCTCGGAGCAGAAATCCAGAGGAAAGCCAGCATATCAGAGGACCTGTCCGTTCTACAAGATCATGCCAGGTTTCTTCATCTGTGTCGATGCATTTAGATATGGCGCAGTTCAAGGCTGCAATGCTTACTTCCTCAGCCATTTCCACAGCGATCACTATATTGGACTTACGTCTACTTGGAGTCATGGTCCTATCTACTGCAGTAAAGTTACCGGGAATCTGGTAAAGCAGCAACTTCGAGTCGATCCAAAATATGTCGTCTCCCTTGATTTCGAGGAACGATTCGAAGTCCCTGGAACCCAAGGCGTGGCCATTACCATGATTCCCGCCAATCACTGCCCAGGCAGCTCTCTTTTTCTGTTCGAAAAGGTCATTGGGAAAGGAGCGAATCCAAAGGTCCAGCGGATTCTTCATTGTGGAGATTTCCGAGCCTGCCCAGCACATCTCGCCCATCCTCTCCTAATGCCAGACGTCGTGGATACCATAAGCGGCAAGACGAAACAACAGAAGATCGATGTGTGCTATCTCGACACTACCTACCTCAACCCCAAATACTCCTTCCCGTCTCAAGAAGAAGTAATCAAAGCCTGTGCCGATATGTGCGTCTCCCTCAAAAAGGAACGCGCCGAAGAAAATGATGCTTGGGAAGTCGTCAAGCGCGAGCGCGCCGGTACAGGGATGACCAAATTCGTGCAAAACGCCACCATTAAGTCCGAAGACGATAGCATCGCCATGTCCATCGCCTCATCAAAAGACACTAAATCGCGCGGTAGACTCCTAGTCGTATGCGGCACCTACAGTATAGGCAAAGAGCGTATCTGCATGGGCATAGCTCGTGCTCTCGACTGCAAGATCTGGGCGCCGCCTGGAAAGTTGAAAATCTGCGCAGCGCTGGAAGATCCGGAGTTGAGCTCAAGGTTGACGAGTGATCCAAAAGAAGCCCAGATCCACATGCAGATGCTGATGGAGATTCGACCGGAGACCCTGCAGGATTATCTGAATGGGTATAAACCTCACTTTAGTCGTATTGTGGGTTTCAGACCCAGCGGGTGGAATTACCGCCCTCCAAATTCTCGGTAAGTATCCTTTTCATTCATCGCTGCAAGTATCACAACTGGAGAAAACGTAGCTAAGAAGTAAATAGATTCACAGCTTCTCCCTCCATCCCAACAATTCTCCACTCTGCCTCCTGGCGCTCGTCATTCTCCATGGCGGAGCTCACACCACAACGTGGAAGCACGCGCGAAGCCTCATGCTTCGGCGTCCCCTACTCGGAACACAGCAGTTTCCGCGAACTGACAATGTTTGTATGTGCTTTACGTATAGAGAAGGTCGTGCCGACTGTAAACGTGGGGAGTGCGCCTGGACGGGCGAAGATGAAGAGCTGGATTGAGAGGTGGATGGCAGAGAGAAGGAAGAACGGTCCCTTGAAGCTTGGTGAGGGGGGCGAGCCAAAGGGAGAGGTTAGGTGGTGACCTGTGACAGCGCTTGTGGAATCTTTGTGCACACTGGACATGTTTGCATATGTATGCCATACCATAGCGAAATGCTAACGTGGTTTTGATGTGTCCTTCATAGGGACATGAGTGTACATGGATGTCTATCTCTGGTCCTGACTTGCTCGATAAGATGTGTATGACTGCTCTTCCGGATTGAGACTGTTAAGGCAATTCAGGCGCACTCTACAATTTCCAACTTTAGCTCTACTAATACCTTCTCCTGTTTCAAGACCTTGGGTATCGTCTGAAATCTTTGACTGCAACGATTTTGTGATGTCAAGTTCTGTAAGTAGTCTTCGATGCTCAACCTCGCTTAACCACTGAGGCAAATGTCAACACCTCATTCTTGAGCATTATCTTCGTATCTGTTGAGCTCATTTCTGACTGCCACTGACTGTTCAACTTAATATTTAGGACCTATCTGGTTGACGCATCCTCAGCCTTGATACCCGTGCTTCCAGTAATGATCCAATGCGTTCCTGGCTTTGGGGCTTGGGGCTGAGCCGCTGGTGTGCATGAGGCTGGCGAATCAGAAGCATGGTGCGGCATCAAATCCACCAGCCATTGCATCGCCTCACGAACAGGCAGACTGGCATTGCAGCCCTCATGCTATATACAGATCTTCCCCATCCGTAACTTCACTTTGTATTTTCAAATTATACCCCATGGATCCTCTTTCAATTGCAGCCAGTGTTGGCGGCCTGACAACCGCATGCCTCACAATCGGGCTGAAGCTGAACGATGTGGCCTCGAAGTTCAGCGACTCGTCCCAAATTATCTCTGCACTGTATTCCGAGACGAGGATAATCAGCTTCTCCCTGTCCAAACTCCAGAGTCTTTTGTTGGGAACCGATGCGGCTCCAAGTCAAGCTCTACTCCAGCCGGATGTCCTCGCTGCTCTAGACGTGTCTGTCACTGGATGTGCGGTGACTTTATCGTGTCTTGACGATGAGCTGCGCAACCTTGTCCCCAAGCTGGAGAAGAACCAGGGACTTCGTTTCGTCGATAAGGCCGGATTTGTTTTCAAAGATCAAAAGTTGAAAGACCTATCAAATCAGTTGAGGGGGCAATGTGGCGGGATAACATTCCTCCTCACTTGCCTGCAAATGTGAGCACCAAGTTCTGCCCTAGATATTTAATATCTGAAACGTTGTTGACGACAAAGCTTAGGACATCGATGGAGGAGAGACATCGCTCAGTTGATGACAACCAAGCCATGATCCAAAATATCGCGCACGAAGCGCAGTCATTACGAGAGCTCTACCCCAGTGTCAAGGTTGCGCAGTCCATTCTGGAGGCGCCGAGCGATTTTGGGAGTATACTGGGTGACACCCGCTTCTCTATCATCAGTGACAGAGAGTTTGAATTCGACGACCTTGTCGTCAACTCTCAGGCATACAGACGTGCCCTCATAGCTGCCAAGCGAGATTTGCGCAAGGGCGGCCTTCAGCAGACCGAGGGTGACTTGATTGATATGGGCAATGATGTCGATGAAGTGCCACAGTCGCAGGATCTCAACAAGGCATCGCATTCTGGCGGCCAACATGTCATTGTATCAGGGCAAGCAGAAGCCCAAGCTCTGCTGCAGACCGTGAAAAGTTCCGGCGAAAAGAGTGGACCGAAGCACAACAACTCGACAGAGTCAAGCTCAACGACCATCAACCCAAAAGCTCCGCCCAAGAAACTTGGTCAAGAAAAGGCTCGCGCCATATTCAAGAGCTGGGAAGATGCACATAGGGAACAAGAACGAAAGAATGCCAACAACGCAAGCGTGCCGTCAGCACCAGCAATCGCTCGCGGAACCCGACCCACAGCTACAGAGAACAAGCCCAAGAATTTTTATCCTCACGCTTTCGAAAGATGGGAGGCCCTTTCCGCACATTGGGAAGGCCTCACTTCGTTTTGGATCCGGCGGCTTGAGCGAAACACGGCAGAATTCAACAACGATCCATCATCAGAGCAGCTGGCAGAGCAGGTCAAAGATCTCTCCGCAGCAGGAAAGAATCTCTTCGACGCAGTAGTGGAATTGCAACGGCTTCGAGCATCTTCTGAACGAAAGTTCCAGCGTTGGTTCTTCGAAACGAGGGCAGAACAGGAGCGCTCGCAGGAACTTGTGATCTCTTTGGAAGAAACGCTTCGAGAAGAGCGGGTTCAACATCGAGATTCTTTGTCAAATGAGAGAGTAAGGCTGACTGTCGAGTTCGAAGGAAAGCTAGTTCATGAACGGGGTGAATTGGAGGCTCGCTTGTCACGACTACAACGAGAAGCATCTGAGCAACGGCAAACTCTGTCAAGCACTAAGGAGGAAGCCCGACGAGCGTGGTATGAACTGGGCAGACGAGAAGAAGTAGAGCGAGATCGCATCTCTAAGATGGAGTCTGGAAAGCCGGTACCGGTCGGAGGGGTAGTGCTGTTTCCCCTAAAGTCAAGCTCGTGGGATGAAGATTCTGAGAATAAGATACCCCTTCTCTATGAGGTATCTCCAGCTCCTGAAGTGCCCGAGCCTTGGGTTGCACAGTGGGATGGTAAGCCTTCACTTTCGGCAGCTGATTTGTAATGGTGCTAATATTGTACTCGCAGGGGAACATGATAAATGGCTGTTTGTCAACTCCGAGACGAAAGAATCCGGATATACTCGACCCAAACCGGCTCCTCGACCGAGACTCAAACACAGAAAGAAGAGCAGAAATGCTGCATATAGCACTTCTCCGGTCGCAGAAGAAACGGTTTCGCCCTTTTTGATACCTCGCGAAGATGAACGTCCCGGAAACGCTCTAGTCAATACGAGTGCTGAGTAGATGGAGGATAAGCTTGCTCTCGTAGATTCTAAGCAAAGATCAGCGTCATTATTGTTGGATACGCTCCAGTTTCAGTCATGCTGGAAGGTTCAATTTCAGCGCTGGTCGTGAAGGGATAGACAACGTATATTTGCTGGAGCAGATTGCGGCCCTGTCTCTAGCTCTGTCCGTTGCAGGAGGAGCTGTAGATGCTCCATATCAGCTGGGAACGCGTCTTGACATCGGTGAGACGATTTGAGACTAAGCAGCGAGACCAATAAGAGGAAAGATCTGAGCGCTTTCAAATTAGCCCAGCTGGTGTATTTCGCAACCATCACTGTGTGTTCTCTCCTTGTGGGTTAGCTTGCTTCTGGAAGTGCCTGTGTAGCAATGCTCAGACTCGGTAGAGGTCGCGTAGTGGTATGACAGTAGCACATTTCGGCAGAGATTGGTGAGCAACTGCACCCTCACACATTCGAAGCATATCCACGTTTCGGTCGTTCTACAGTCATCAGGCTCACATCCAGTCAATTCAAGTAGTCCTGACCACCTTCCCGTTCTGGAAGCCGCTTGTATCAGAGCGTCTTCAATCGTAAGACGGCCATTGAATTCCTCCACCACGGGGTTTGCTCATTCGACAATTGGAAAAATCAGACGTTTTCATTGGGCCTGTAAAGCGAGACATAGAATGAGAGCGAATACCTCATGTCTTAGGCACCGGCGATGTGTGCGAATTTCTCAAATGATGCACGCTATCCTTGCATGAAGGACGTTGAATTTTGCGTGTCCCGGCGTGCCTCAATTAGGCTGCCGAATTAACGCGTCGCTTAAGCCCCCTTTCCCTCGAGGCGAGCTAAACGAGATGTACACCAAGGCAATTTTGTAAACAAGTGCCGAGTTCCGCTGGAGGGTTTAAGCTTGACGATCCTCTGACTCAATTTGCGATGCTTGATTATCCTTTCAAACATTTTCTGTGCCAATATATGCTGCTGTTGATGATGGTATTTGGGCATTCATGTAGGCTGCAAGACAGGCTCAGACAGGAAATATACGATTTGCTCAGCCATCTATATACGCCGCATGTTGGTGTTTATCTTAATGCCTCAGTTACATTTTCCACCGTGATCTTCCACAATCATCTCTCCATCTTCAACCAACAAAAAAACAAGCTTCTTGAGCAGACGAAAAAAAATTGGGGCTGTGTCGTGGGGTCACAAGCGGCGCCTCACGAAATCACTCACTCCTGGTGGTAAGACCACTAAAAGCTGACATGCCAACGCCTGCAGAATAGACGAAACAGCGAACGGCCCAAGTTGACTCAAACGGCAACGTGAGTAATTACTAAGGCAGCATTCTGTGTCGTAGTTCTAGGATGGTACTTTTGCTTTGCTGTTGTGATTTGGCGGACGTCGTAGTTTTGAAGCCTAGAAGGTGGGGTCTCAAAAATCGTCATTCGGTGACTGTGCGAGGTCGCAGCGAATCGGGGATTTACCTCAAATGCTTATCCGTCGAGCCTGAGAGAACGCCCCATATCTTAGGGTGTGATATGTTGGTTGTGTATGATCTAGACCCATGCTGCGATCTCTGTTTTGGTGCGTGGCTTGCCTCTCCTACTCAGTTAATCTTCCCCAGGCAGCAAAATTTGGTCCTAGCTTGCGTCGTTTGTTTTCATTTCTCAAAAACAAGGAAAGGAAGGAAGAATATATAAATCCACGAGAAGCCAACTGCGAGTTATTGCTTCTGAAGAACAACATTCATAATCATCAGCGACAAAGTCTCCAAAGCCTTCTTTGACTTCCACCTCCACTTGAATACCATAAACGAAGACACACTTCGCAACAATTCTTCCACCTCACAAAGTCAAAATGTCCGACCAATCCAACAACCAGAGCTCACAAGCAAACTTCGATTCCTCCTCCGAAAAGCAGCACTATGCACCCTCAATCCAATCGACCACTTCCTCCTTCCAATCACTCAAGCCTCTCGTCGACACCGAGTCTCCCTCATCACGAGAATCGAAGAACACGAAAGCCTGGAAGAAGACGAAGAAGTTCCTCTCATCTCTCGGAGAGCCACCGACCGCCGAGTACGACCGTCAGCAGAACGCGGAGAAGGGAATCAAGACAAATGGGAGGGAAGCTTTCGGCGCCATCAACTATGGCCCATACCGAACGAGCACTTTTGGAGGCGAGAGGACGTTGGGACGGATATGATAGTTGTTGACTGGAGCGTGCTGTTTGTTTCTTTGGAATGAGCGCTTCTAGCGATTCCGGATCGGGAGTTGGCGTTTATTGATAGAGCTTGACGCGATAACTCTTCGCGGGCTTAGTTAAGTGTGGAAGTTCCTTTTGGACTCTGTCTCGTTGGCTCAGAAGTTTTGGGGCCCTCAAGCTAGCCTGGGATGAGTAGAGAAATATATCTAATGTCTGGCTGCTTCTGTTCCTCACTTGACCGAATTGAATGATACGGGAGGAAGAAGGGTCGGATTAGAGCCTAATTTCCAAAGTCGCCCTAGAATTCCAATTGGGATCAAGATGTCTCGAGGTTCCCCAGCCAAGACATGTCCTCCTGGCCAAAACAGTAGCTGTCCTGATCAAACCCAAGGTCTTGAAAAATGTCCTGAAAATAGGAGCCATCTGCTAGAACGTGCGCATCTGACTCGTGTGTCTCCAGGACTCTGCTCGACAGCACTTGGAAATGTTCCGCGCACTGCTTTACAAAAAGATTTAGGTGCTCCATAGCATGTATAGCAGACATGGTATCATCCCAACATTGCTTTGCCGCCACGGTCCACAAGTCTCGTCGAAGCATTGCGGCAATCAGGATCGTCCCAGCAATATGCAAGTAGAAGATACGATACCACCAAGGTATGATACCATCGATATCAAACCGAGTGGAGGCCACGACGACCTTTACCATGTCCTGAGCCATTCGGACACAAAGTGAACCTCCATTTTGAACGAGACCGTGTTGGAGCTGAGTGCCAACTTCATCTTGACATTCGCGATTCACTGGCAAGCAAAGACGTGCCAGAAGTGGTCGGAAGAGTACAATTCGAGCATGCAAGAGTCTGTTGATCGGAGATCAGCGATAGTCTATCAGATACAGCACAGCAAAGGCGCTTTGCATCACGAATCTGTCTTTAGTGTGAGGGAGTGCTTACCGTAGCTGGAGCACAGTCCTCTGTCGTATTGAAGGAGTGTCTTCAATTATCGCTTCAAAAACAGGAGCGAGAGACCTTGGAAGACCTTTCTGCCATCTCTCAAGGCAAGACTCAAAACGCATAACATTGGCGTAGTAGTCCTCCTTCTTGTATAATGTAGGCAGGCCTAGTCTCGCTTCCAAGGTGCTACTAGATGACACTTGAGACAGCATGAAATGATTGGATATCTCGTAAATCTCTATGGCCTTGGTGAAGTAGTCATCGTCATGTGGGAGTTCAAAATGCTGGTAAGGATCGGATAGGATAATATTTGAGGTCCTTCCTTGTGTCCAAGAAGCTGCCCTGTCAATATCTCAGTACGAATTGCTGAAGATGGTGCAGCGCTTTGGCCCTACCTATCCACGAAAACACAACACTGCCACAGTCTTTCTCGCCGTTGAGCATACAGTTCTGAAGTATTGGATGAAGCTGCATCTCGTACATGAAGCCCCAAGCTTTGTGCAATGCGTACTGCAGAGCCTACCACCATCCAGGTCCGGTGCGGGTTATTTGTGCATTGCAGAAATCGGCTCATGAGAAGCAAGCATTCAACGATGGCAAGCGAGCCAGGCTCCCATATAACAACTTCCGGACGAAGCAAGGACCATGCCCGATGAAAGTATGTGCTGCTTGCCTTTTCTCTTTGCTCGAACTGCAAACATTCCTGTGCCTGTGTTGCCAGTGCAAACATCGTATTGAGAGCCGCGACGAAGGTGCGCTCATCCTCTTCCTCCGGTAAACTTCCCGCGAAAATTGCTTGGTATTGTTGACGGAAATGTACTTCGTTGACAATAGGCTCCAAAGGTTGAAGACGTTGCCAATAGATGTCCATCAAATGATCCGCATGCCTTCGTGGAGGAAGCACATTCTCCACTTCGTTCTTGTGGTCGGAGTATTGGCGATAGCTCAGGTGTCCAAACAGAGGAGCATCTGTCATTGGACTCAAACCCGACCCTCCACATATAGGTGCTCCAAACCTCGCGTGAACTGCGGCACTGACTTCGCCCGCAAATATTCTGGGAGAACCACCGAAATAACTTTCTGGAACTCGTGAATGATCAGTGACATAGAGATTCTTCGAAATTTCAGGTGCTCTGGATACATCTAGGCATGTGTTCTGTTTACTTCTGTCATTTTCGGACGGGTTGGTCTCGGATATCAACGAGCTTTGTCCTACATCGTCGTCGGAATTTTCGACAGCGACTGGTGGGAGCAGGCTTGGAACATTTGTCCCGGAGCTGTAAGTACAGGTTCTTCGCCCATGACTCTTCTTCTGACAATTATTACAAGCTGAAGGACAAAAGCATATCAGTTCTCGTGGCTCAAAAGGGTTTACGTCCTGAACTAAACTTACCAGGACGCAATCCGTCGCACTTTACCTTCTTTGACCGGCATGCCTGACATGCGACACCGACTTTCAACCTCTTCCTCCTAGCAAGGCTCATTGCCTGATTACGTGATTCTGAAGACATTAAGTTGTTACTCTGAAGTCTCGCGGAGGAGCTGGCTCTGGTACCTAGATCGAACCGATGAGGAGGAGGCAATCAAGAAGCGGGCCCGGTCTTCCGAGGAACCGCGGATGAGTTTCTGATTGGCACAGAAGCGATGACCCCAGTGTCAACCATTGGAGGCTTTGGATTTTAAGGTCAGTTCTGAGCCAATGACAAACTGGTCCGAGTTCCTGACTCGGCTCGCTCACCTCAAAATGCGGATAAAGTCAATAGACATCCATCAACCAAATCGCAGGCCAATGATGTGCATGTCCGTCAAGCCCCACTCCACTCTTGTATGGGCGTCTGGCGTCTTCCTCCTCTCGGACGACACAATCAAAACTTATTAATTCATATATAATCATCTCAGGGAGATGTCGTTCAAAGTAGCAACACAATTTCAAACTCCTCAAGATGTCCAGTCTCGACGAAAACTCCGATAGCCATACTAGCGAGAAGCTGGAATCAATTGGTCCATCTCGCGATCAAGACGTCTCAAACCAGACCGATAACCATTATAATGGCAGCGGCACACCTTCAGACCCTTTCGCAGTCGAGTTTCTCCCGAACGATCCCCGAAATCCAATGAACTTTTCCACGCCCAGAAGATGGTTCATAACATCCATTGGCACACTCTCCGTCTTCGCCATCACACTTACATCTTCAGCCTACTCCGGCTCAGCCAAAGAGATCAAAGACGAGTTCGATGTTAGCAGTGAAATCTACACACTCGGTATATCACTTTTCGTTCTTGGGTTTGCAGTTGGCCCTGCGTTGTGGGCACCCTTATCCGAACTCTATGGTCGGCGTATCTTGTTCATCACTACACATGGCGTTATTGTTGTTTTCGTTGCTGCTTCCGCGGGTTGCACTTCGATGGCTCAATTACTGATATTCCGTTTCCTGGCTGGCATGTTCGGTGCATCTCCTCTGACGAACTCGGGAGGTCTGATAGCAGACATGTTCCCCCCGTCTCAGCGTGGAGTTGCCATGTCTGTCTTCTCTACTGCTCCATTCATGGGACCGGTGCTTGGCCCGATTCTCGGCGGCTTTATCTCGATTACTGTTGGCTGGAGATGGGTCCAAGGAGTCTGCTGTGTCTTCATCGGAGTCGTTTGGCTTGTGGGAAGTATTCTCGTGCCCGAGACATATGGCCCTGTTCTCCTCCGCAAAATTGCCAAACGCTTGACACGCAAGACAGGGAAAGTCTACACTAGTGTCCTTGAGCTGAATAATGGTGGAGTAAAAGCCTCCAAGATATTCAGCAAGACTCTGAAGCGGCCGTGGGTGCTTCTTTTCTGGGAGCCAATCGTCTTGATCGCCTCAATCTACCTGTCTATTGTGTACGCCACTATTTACATGTTCTTGGGCGCCTTTCCAATCGTGTATCAGCAAGAACGAGGTTGGAATGAAGGGATTGGTGGCCTTGCATTTCTCGGGCTTGCCGTAGGCATGCTCATTGGCTTAGTATATACCATTCTCGACAATAAACGGTACACGAAGCTCGGGAACGCCGCAACACCAGAGGATCGTCTACCGCCAGGGATGCTGGGTGCTGTTGCCCTTCCGGTTGGGATGTTTGCATTTGCTTGGACGAGCTATCCGAGCATACATTGGTCGGTCAGCATCATTCTCTCAGCACCATTCGGTTTCGGCTCGGTCCTGATTTTCATGTCCTGTCTAAATTACCTGATCGACGCCTATACCATCTACGCGGCATCAGTTCTTGCCGCTACGGCCATGCTTCGATCACTCTTTGGAGCCGCATTTCCTATGTTCACATCCCAAATGTATGCCAATCTTGGAACACCTTGGGCTTCTTCGATACCAGCCTTCCTGACGGTAGCTTGCTTGCCATTTCCTTTCGTAATGTACAAATATGGTGAGATCTTGAGAATGAAGTGTAAGTATGCTCAGGAGGCTGCTCTCATGATGGCTCGCATGCAGAACGATGTTCCGGGGACAAGTAGCGCTGGAGATGAAGAATCTGTGTAACATATGATTTAGATTGTCAAAGAATGTTGTACATGTTTCCTGATATGGTGGGCCTTATCAGCATCACTTGTGATAGTCTGATAGAGCACAAATCATACACTAGGAAACAACAACGAAAAGTCCCAAAGAGGTTCCATGGCATCGAAGCCCTCCTCATTCAGCATCATATCCAGACCCTCAAACAAAGCTGGGGGCTCAGGCACATTCGAGCCAGTCGATGCTGGAGGCGTGATAACAGCTTGATCCTGCTTCTCAATTATTTTTGAGCCCTCCAGTGCGGCGCGCATTGACTCTGCCCGCCTGAGAATGAAAGCGCCTTGAACGTGAACCATATGGCTGTCGTCGAAGCCAACTTGTAAATCGACCATCAGTTGCGCGGTCTCGATTACGTTGTCAAGGATGTCGAATATGTTTGGTACTATGGCAGCGTAGGTCTGGCAGACGGAAATGATGAACAGACAGCAGAAGGAGTTCATTACGCATGCTGTATCGTCCACATACCGGAGCCTGTCTTTCTGGATCGGGCTACGACTTAGTGGCCCTAAAAGAATGCGAGATCAGCGTTTACTCAACATATCGACTTGAATTTGCACTGGATTAGGACATTGGTAGTCCACAGAAGCCTAAAGAAAAGGGCAGGGAAGCTATTAATTTCACTCACATTCGAGAACATGGTTCGCACAAGCCACACACCTCCTAATTTGGTCCTTCTGTAGAGCTGTGAGATGTTGAGGGGAATTCCGGAGGAATTTTATAGCATAGCTCATAATGCAGAACCGAGTGAAGCGAGATGTGAAGTCAAGGAAAGTTCCTTGCTCAGATGCTTGGAGGTAATCCGACCATTTCTCGTACCAAGCATCGATTTCTCTGTCAGTATCCCTCAAAACTGCTTCTACGGAGTTCTCGTCTACCGCTTCGGATGCATCGGGGAGAGACCACCATTCTCCTAGCCGTGGATGTTGTGCGCTTGCCTTTGGCTATCGTTAGGACGTGCCTTGAAAACGGATATGAAAGTTCAACTTACCTTCTCCCAGATCAGATTGAGGTCGATCTGACCAAATAAAATACAGTTGCAGGATGACAACATCTTCCCATTAATCTCCTGAAGCACCAAGGGCGCCGCACGTATAGATGAGTCTATGTGAATCGTCGGAGGTGTGCCACTGACAATAGAAGTGCTGTCAAAAACATCAGCCAGATAAATTATGCGGAGAAAATATAACATACTAATGTGAGGTTCCAAACATAAATAGCCAGCATATATACTTTTGATATGCTCTGGTCTCCGTGATACCTTCCAGATTCACCCTCATCTCTGCTCTCAGATCTTGCAATGAGCGGTGAAGTCCTAAGCGAGTACCATATACTTCTATGACAGACTTCAGGTACCAGAACTGGACCTCAGAATTTGCTGACGGATTTGAGGATTGTGATGGTGGTGTGAGATCGGCGTAGAGGAGGAGGATGAAGAGGCATTTTAGAGCCGAAAGTTCGTCCGTTTGCGCTCCACCTGACTGCATCGAGAGTACACCTCTCGGTACTTTGGTCACCTCGGGAAGGAGCTTCTCTCTCATCTCCTTGCCGCCAGGGAGGTATCTTGCTGTGACAAAACATATGCAGTAGACGACTTGCAGATAATTGTCAATCAAGTAGTCGGTATCTTCGAAGTCTTTAGGTCGGAACACGCAGATGAAAGGGAGGTGGCGCTGAGTAAATCTGAATTTCATCAGCATTATCTCAATCTGCTATCAGAAATGTATCTCACAAGTGTATCATCTCTTTCATTTCTGCTCTGGAAAGAAGGCTACGGTCCACCTCAAGGCTCGAAGCCGCTGGAGTAAGTCCATCATTGCTTGGGCTGTAGGTAGACTGCCGTTTCCTTTTCCGGGTCAATGTTGACTCGAAGGGCCTCGGCGATGAGGAAGATGACGATGGCTTGAATCGGGGCTCAAAGACAGCATCGACTGGTGGCGTCGAATATATGGAAGGAATTACCAAGTCATTTGCTGGCCTATGATCTGCAGATCTTGGCCTTGGATCCGGGAGAAATCTGGAGCTATTTGTCTGTGGTCGAGAAATTGGTGTGGGCAAAGGAACTATTGATGAACGCTGCCGGACCAGTGAGCATTTGCTCTGTTCTGAGTGTTCAATGAGGTGATGACTCCTTCAGATGTGAAGCAGACTCCGCGCCCAAGCAAAGAGGAACATTCTTTTCCCGGAAAATACTTACCTGACTAGAACTTGTGTCAAATCGCTGTGTCTCCACAGTCCCTTTCTGGCGGGAAGAAGTCTGGGGTACGCATTCTCGACCGACCTTCCGGCATCTATTACATGGAGGATTCTCCGACCCCTCACATTTCATCTAGCAAAGTCAAGGTCAGTCAATGTCTCTAAGCTATGTTCATCACACCCCTCGATTGAGACACCTCCATGTCCAAAGTTCATCAAGAATGGGAAGTTATCATTTGGGATAAAAGAGGGGACGCTTACCTTCATCTGTCTACAAGCCAAGCAAGCCCGCACGCCCTGATGGTTGCGTGGGGGTGTGATGTTCTCGACGTGAGCTCCGGTCGATGGAACGATACCGGCCTGTGACCCGGCTGCAGCATATGATTCCGACATAGTTTCTTCTGGCAACAGCTTAGTTGATGATCGTACCTTCGCTCCGGATGTTGAGTTGCAGTGCAGATTCAAGCCCTAGCGAGCTGGCTCAGATCCACCCTCGTACTTGAAAAGGATTACTATCTTGAGGGCGAAAAGTAGGTACCAAAGGCGTATCTGAACACACGTCTCTTGTTTGGAGATACAACACCACTTCGTCAAACTATACCAGTCAGACGGATTCGCAGTCCTTCCGATTCCACTTTGGCGATGTCGCGAGGTTTCAAAACGCGGGAAGTCCGGACTGTTTACGGACCCGGCCCACTCGGCCGGTCTTCGATAAAGTGGGGCTCGACTCGAAGGAACTTGCATGAGGGCTGAAATTTTCAACTGAAATGGACGACTTCAAGTAGAAGTACGATCTTCAGAAGAGCCCTTAAACATCGAAGGTTCTGGGAAACTTTCGCAGAAACATTGAAATGTTATTTTTGAACACACCTTCGCAAGCAGCGTTCAAGCCGGCTTGTACCCTTTCCGTGCTTCAGCGTTGTCACTAGCCGTACTCCCTCAGCTAACAATGAGCAGAAATATCGCTTAGGCCACCAGTAGTGACGCAGTAGCTATTCTTTCATGGGGTATCACTATCAATCGAAAACAGATACCTAGCAACCAGCCTTTCTTTACCTTTGTCTAGCGAATCGGCAGCTCCACGGCTTCTCGTTCTATTATGCTCATCAGTACCGGTATACCTCACTTCGCTTCAACAAAGATATTTCTGCAGAGACCCCAGGAGCGTGCAGCTGTATTGAAACGACGGTTCTTGTCGACTCAAGTTCACCGAGAGGTCCCATGTCTACCTCCTGAAAGTCGTCACAGGACTTGCAAATGCGTTGAACTTGAACTTTCAACTTGTCTTCGCCGCTATGCCAAAGTCATCAATTTCTTCATTTCTAGGCGCGCTGTATTCTTTATTTTCTACACATCGTCTCTCAATTGGCCCATGATATCAGAGGCCATGCCTCTCGATCTAGCTCAATTCCCACACTTCTCAAATTCGTCGAGACGTATCAATGAGTCAATTGGAATTTCTACTTCCGATATCGTTCTTAAAGCTGGAATCAAAGGGAGGAAGGCCCAAGCTTTAAATCCCAAGAAATATCCTGTCTAGTCCTGATGCTTTCCGAGCTACCATTACCAGTTTCAAGTTCGAAAATATCTCTCACCACTGGACACCCCTTCTGTTCTACGCACAAATCCTATCCACCCAAAACCCCTCAAACCCTTCACACTCAACCCTCATCACTAACACCCTTCCCTTCGCCTTTCCTTGCGCACTCGCACTCGCCCTCGCCCTCGCACCCCACCCCTCCCTCACAGCATCCCTCACACACTCCCACCACCCCTCCATAACCCTCACATGCCTACTCCTCTCACAAAACCCCTTACTCATCCCCAACTCCACCACAAACGTCACCTCTTCCAATCCCCTGAACGCCTCCAGAAAGCTGAAAACCCAATCTTGCCTCCCGTTCCCCTTCTCCTCCCCGTCTCCCGTACAACCCTCTTCCTGTCCTCGTGCAGTAGAAGCGGTTCCTGTTCCAGGCCCCAAAGGTCCGAGCGCTCCATACCAGATCTTGATTTTGCGGACTTGTTCTACGCGGTTGAAGCCCTCTGCGAAAGGTTTCAAGAGGGATGGAGACGAGAAGAGGAATGTAGCGTGTGCGTAGTAGAGCGATGGAGGGAGGATGGAGAGGAGATGAGGCGAGGAGAGAGCGAGGGGCGTGAGGGCGTGGTGTGGGAGTTGGTGGTTGGATTTTGTGATTGTGAGCGGTGGGAGGAGGGCGTAGTAGTTGGCGACGATTTGGTGGAGGAGTTCTGGGGGAAGGGAGAGCAAGGGAAATGGTACAGCTGGTGATTGTGATGGTGATGGTGTGGTGTTTGGTTCATTTGGTATGCGTGTTGAACAGCTGAAAAGTGTATGAATATGACAAACTTTGAGTTCCAGCTGCGGTGCTGAGTTTACTGCGTCCATTCTTATGGGGATGTTGTGAGGTTGAACGATGGCAGACATGTTTGTTGACTCGGCTAACCAGAGGTTCGGAGGCGAAGCGAGGATCCACAGTGTTTGGTGAACCGTCTTCGACAGATGATGGAAGACTTTGGGGAACTGGTCGAGTTTGATTCTGTTAAGGAAACCAGCTCAAGATATGTGAAGGCGTACGAATACTCCAGAGAAGGTTTGAGAATGTCTGAGCGAGATGTGAGATGGATGTCTGGCTTTTGAGCAAGTTTGAGGTACTTGCCAAGACTGGCGATGTTGTTACACGGAATCGTGGTTCGGGTTTGGTATTGCGTGTTTGAAAGTCGACATGGTACATTGGTAGATATTATATAGAAATTCAAGAACGAGAGGGAAGGGTAGTAAAAGAAAGAATAGATGGATGGAACCTTGTCGGCTGTAGCTCAAGCACCTTGGGAGGTAGGTCACGGGGTCCGCCAGCCCCGAGTCCAACCCTTTACACAAGATATAGCTAGTATTATGGCAGGCAAGTCTTCTGTTCCATTGGATAAAAATATTCAACCATGTCACAACGTATAAAGTTGGTAGATTCTGTGGACTATTATATGTTCCGGTAACACGTCATGATATTCTCGTCTAGTCTAACCAAGTAATGCATTGCTTCCATCTCCAGCACCGAGTACATATGCATGCAAATGTCTTATTCCGCTTCTTGCTAGCATCTAAACCACATGTCTTCCCCTGTTTCGAAGTCATCTCCTCATCCATCGGGCCATCCAAGCATGATATGTAGCCCTGTCCCCACCAATCTTCATTTAATCATCCATCAACACCTCTCAGCATTCATCCAATGCCGCCAGTCTCTACTTATTATACACCAAGAAATTCCTCAAGCTATCCCAATGATCGCTCTGGACGTAAATGTAGTCCATACTACTCCTCAAGCCGCTCTGCACAGTATCCGGGTACCATCTGAACAGCCACATAACACTACCCCAGCTAAGAGCCGCGAAGACGGGCCACGCATCGTGTCCTATTCGCTTGGAGAGGGCGGGATCTTTGATGATGCCTACGGCAGGCTTGATTGAGAGTTCGGCTAGGGAGAGGCATACTCTTGCGAATACTGGATGGAACAATTTAGTCAGTAGCTTTCCCAGGGAGAGCCAAAACAAGAGGCAAGGCAGCAGAACAGCACTTCGGGAGAACGGCGACTTACCAAATATCACAATCTGTTTACTGACACTACTGACATGTCCTCTCTTACTCCTCCTCCCAAACACCAAATATCCTCCCAACAACCCCGCGAAAAAGGTATCATACAGCCCCTCTTTCCCAGGTTCACTCCCCATATGCTTGAGCGCCAGCATCGTCATCTTGTAAATCGTGGCATATTTCGCTAGATTCTGTGCGTGTGTTTTCGTTGCGCGGAGGATAAGAGAGAGTTTTTCGCGGACGGTTCCCGATCGGAAGAGGAATATCATGCTGCGGGCACAAAAAAATCAGCCATTAGATCTGAGAATTACCGCATATCCAGAGATGATCGTAAGAGAGAATGGGAGGAAGGCATACACCAGCGCATGTGGAAACCTGACTTTGGCACCATACACAGCGCCATTCCGAGCAGCTTTCACGATAGCAAGGTAATCCGCATATTTAGGATTGAGAATCACACTCTCGAGCGCTTTCTATTACGCATACATCAGCTATTGCCCTAAACCTTCTCAAGCATTGGTAGAATCTGGAAATGAAGATATACCTTTACCGCATCAACAGTCGCCATATTTCTTTACTTCCCGGCTCGAGCCTCGGCAACTCTCCTTCACTCTTTCTCCTTGTCGCGCACGCTCGATGCAGCAGAGTAAAGGGTTGTTGCTACCGCAGCCAGCGCATCTGTGTCTTCTCCTTCAAATCCTTCTTCTCCTTGTGTAAATGCGACGACAGTAGTGTTGTTGATCTTTCATGTGCAAGAGTTGGTTTCGTTTGCCGGCGGAATGGGATGGACATTCAATCGGCACGAGGCACTCAGAACTTGGAGATGCCGCCAGTACCCCACAGATCCCCGTAGCAGGGATGTCATAGTGCAGTACAGCGCCTTCAATTCCCATGTGAAGACGAAAAGACGCTAAACACAGCTGTCAGGCACCAATCTGTGAGTGCCTGGCTCGACTTATTATCGCCCCGCTTTAATTTTCTGATAGCGAAGATTTTGAGACGAGATGGCATCGTGAGCTTCGTCCAGCTTTGCGCCAAATAGCACTTCTCACCCAATTCGCAATCACCAACGAAACCAGCAACACAATTCAAGATGTTGCGGCAAATGTAGAGTCTCAGTCCCTCAGACTGAGTTACAACCAGCTAACAAACCTCCAGAAAACCTCGCAACGCCCGCTCCAAACGAGCCCTCGACAAAAAAGCCCCAAAAGCAATCGAGAACCCCAAAACCGCCCTCTTTCTCCGTGGAACAACCTGCTCGCAAGTCACCCAAGACGCCCTCACAGACCTGTACCAACTCCGCATTCCACTCGCCAAGAAATTCACCAAGAAGAACGCCATCCACCCATTCGACGATGCTGCATCTCTGGAATTCTTCTCCGAGAAGAACGATGCTTCATTACTAGTCTTTGGATCGAGTAGCAAGAAACGTCCACATGCGATTACCTTTGTGAGGACGTTTGGGTACAAGGTTCTGGATATGTTGGAGTTGTATTTGGAGGCTGAGTCGTTCCGGACGCTGGCGCAATTTAAGAACAAGAAGTGTGCGGTGGGATTGAAGCCTATGTTGCTGTTCAGTGGGACGCCGTTTGAGAGCCCGGTTACGAATGAGTATACTTTGGTCAAGTCGTTCTTTACGGATTTCTTCAAGGGCGAGCCCGCGGATAAGGTTGATGTAGAGGGATTGCAGTATATGGTCAGCATTAGTGCGAGGGATACTGTGGATGGGGAGGAGGTCAAGCCGAAAGTGCATTTGAGAGTCTATTTGATTAGGACGAAGAGGAGTGGGCAGAAGTTGCCGAGAGTTGAGGTTGAGGAGATGGGACCGAGAATGGATTTTAGAGTGGGCAGAGTCCAGGAGGCTGATGAGAGCGTATTGAAGGAGGCGATGAAGAGGGCGAGAACCAGCCAGGAGAGACCAAAGAAGAACATCTCTACAGATATCGTGGGTGACAAGATGGGTAGGATACATCTGGGCAAGCAAGATTTGAAGGAGTTGCAGACGAGGAAGATGAAGGGTCTGAAGAGAAGTAGGGATGTTGCTGATTCAGAGGACGAGGAGATGGAGGACCAGATCAGTGAAGATGAGCCAGAACCTGTCAAGAAGTCAAAGAGAGGTTGAGCTTGGACTGGAGACAATCTGCATGGACTTGGTGTCTGGAGTTCACTGGAGTTGGCCTGAGTATTGCGGAATATTATGCTACTGTACATGGTGTGAGGAAAAATAAAGCATCCAGTCTCAGCAGAGTAAGTGCAGTGCAAAGATATGCAATCGTACGCCATGCTCGATCGACGACATTCCGGGCCCACACAAATTCCTATTCCGTTCCCGTCTGAGCATCTCCTAAGCGAACTCGCAGTAGGGGCTACGGGGAAGAAGGCATTTTCAAGACCAGCTTTTCCACAATGTTGAGCTCTGGTGACGTGTCTAGTCAATACGAATTAGCTACCTGATGTCCAGGGGTATACTAGCATCTGGACACCTGATGTCCAACTTTTTAACGATATGAGAGGTTTAACTTACGGGATGCTGGCGGCATACGGACGTTCTTATAACAAGCAACTTGAGACATAGAGATTCCCATCAGGAATCGACTCTGTATTTCTTTAGAACCTTGCACTTTCCGCTACTATTCTCAGTGTGTGCGTGGTAGTTGCCACAGAAGCCAATAGCTGGAGAGCTGCAGTCGATGGTGCGTGACTCTTCCTGGTTCTCCAAGTAGTCGAAAGAGACAAGAGCCAAATCGAAGATAAAGCCTCCGCAAAGTTCATTCTTGGCGCGACTAATGAGGGCCTTGTCGTATAGATGGAGTGCGAGGCGGACAAGAACCTTGCGAAGAAGAGAGTCATCGCAGGTATCAGCATAAACGTATGGGTTGATTCTGATGGCAAAGCTGTCTTCCTCGCTGCGATGTATGATCGCATCGATGGCGTGGTTCCTCAATCTGGGCATCTGATACTCCTCTCCTAAAACGAACAGCTTTGCGAATAAGCCGTAAGGAGTTTTCATAGCGTCGTCCTTTGTATCGCTCTCCTCGTGGCCGTCCATCTCTGATGATATGCAGATAATATTGTGGTACATCCAACAGACCATCGCTTTCACTGCGACGGGGTCATCGACCGGAAGCTTGATGACGCGATCCTCTGCTTTCATCCATTCTGGCTTGCAGGCCGCTTCGAAGAAGGGGCTTGAGGAACAGAGTACGGTTTTGTGAACAGCAAGCCTCGTTAGATTTTCATCTTCACCGACTTCGAGAGTGATAATGTCGTCGAGAGGCACTATCCATTATCGGGTGTCGATGGGAATTGTTACCTGAGAAGGCGTGTCTTCTTATGCGGTCGCATATCATCTAGAGAGACTATGGCGCTGACGATGCTTAAATTAGTCTTCTTCAAAGGCGAGGTTGGTTTAATGATAGAATAATCTGAGACAGGTTGTCTCGATACATGGAGAATTGTATTGACCCTATAATCTGCTTGAGACTTCTTTGATGTGTAACGGTGGTTTCAAAGACTTCATGGGGAGGTAGTTCCCACCGCTCGCTCTGCTTTAGTGAATCGCGCCGTCCGACAATGTAGCAGTGATATCCGCAATATCGCAAGGAAAGAAGGATTGACGAAATATATCGAATCTGTTTCATGATAAGAACTTACGGCAGCCTATAAAATAAGTAACAGAGTCCGAGGATTCACAGGATTGCTACGATTCCAGGTGATGACATCGGGTGAATGTTCTTCTACTGAGCAGGTGAAAGTGTTTGGCATGCACAATCTCCAACACATCTGAATCAACTAAAATGTCTCTACGAAATTTGAGTATATTGAGATTAAAATCGCTCTCAGCTCTCAAGAAATCTATATAGAGTAGTGATTGAATGTACTGTACTATTCTTCCTTAGCCATGATTTGCCTTTCTGTATTTTTCCATGAGGATGTGAATTGCTCCACCGATGAGCTTGATCTAGAAGCAGCTATTTCCATGGTTGTCCCAAAAAGTACCAGAAGATCACGCTTTCACATAGATGTCATCTTATGAGCTGCAGCTGGCAGGAGTAGCAGGTAATAGCCACAATAGACCATGTGATATTCGGTCCCTCAGTCGATTACTACCGGCTCCACCGATTCCGACGTCTGTGCTCCCATATGTTTTCCGGAAACTTCTGCAGATTCAGAGTTGTTCTTCTGACCGATAGTGTGGTACTTGTGTAAGTCGTCACAAGGAGGTATGCCATCATCGTGCTTGTGGAGTTTCTTGCAGAAGTCAATATCTGGTCGTTCTAGCTTGACGTGGTAGTCCAAAGGGTTTCTCTCAGGTTTGTCATCAAAGAACGCAGCAGTAACGTCCAAAAAGAACTCAAAGCATGGCTTCGTATTTCGAATGAAGTATGGAAGTGACCATGAAGCACACTCACAACGAAAATCCATGACCAGCAGACGGCGTAGGGCATCGTTTGGGCCTAACGTATTCGCATAGACATACGGAATGATTGCTGGGCAGATGATAGGCAATTTACTGGCGCACGATTGGAGTATGGCGTCAATGCAATGATTCTGTAACCTTGGAAGTCCGTAATTGTCCCCAATGACATAAAGCTTCGCAAACAAGCCCCAACACGATTCCATGGCATGTTGGGAGGTAGCATAGGTACCGGAAGTCTGGAGATGCTTTTGTTGGACACAAAGCTCATCTGAGTACATCCAGTATACCATCACGCGAATGGCTTCGGCGTCATCGTCGGGAAATCTGATAACGCGGTCTTCAGGCTTCATCCACTTAGGCTTACAGGCAGCCTTGAAGAAGTCACTTGCCTGACTGAGGATATTCTTGTGAACCGTGAAGGACCTCGTGTTTTGTTCGGCCCCAACGATGAGAGTGACGGGTTCATCGAGGCTCCTGCAGTGCTTGCGTCAGTACATAAACAAGATAGACAAAACCTAGTTCACGTACTCATATAGCTTGGTTTGCTTTTCTGACCGCTCATTGCCAGCTGCGATCGCCTTTCTTTTCTCCGCAGGCTTATTCTTCATTGTATTATTCTTAGGCAGTGCTGGTGGAGGCTGAAGCGCTGTGGTGTTGGATGGAGCTGCTTGAGACGTCTCTTCTACCATCCTCTATCAGTGTCTGATCTGGAATATGGCAAAGAGCATTCTTACCAGCAGAGGATGTGCTGGTGATCTTCATGTTGCGATCTTAAAGTCCTGGCAAGCGAACGCACTGCTGACAGTCGTAGATGGAAATGGATGCTCAATGTGAAAGTCTTGGGCGGTGGAGAGGATAAGGAGTTAGATGAAGAGGAAGCACTTTTGCGCCCCTGCACCAGGCTCGAAGGGAGCACTGCCCTCGTCGTCAGTGTTGTCGTCTTTGCCGTAGAAAAGGGCGTAACGTAGAGAATTTGAATGAAGACAGGAATTGTCGAGGCCGAAGAGCTTGGAAATGTTTGCCTCGCTTCTGTTTTTGGCTTAGTGTTCCCAAACGGGAAGGGACGTTGAGTGCTTCGTTGAGGGAAGGCACAACTTCGACCGGAGGAGGCACCTTCGAGAGTCCCACAATACAGGGAAATGGAGAGAGATCAGGTACCATCGCAGTCCGTCCATGTTTGACCTGATTTTATTGTAAGATTACACGCAAGAAGGACAAGGTTCAGGAATAATTCTCGAATACGTACAGTACACGCCCGCTGACGGGAGTTGTTTCAATTCGATGCTCCCCAAAAATGCAAATATTTGGCCAGTTCAAGCACCCCACCAATACGAAAGTTAGAGTATAAATATCCGTGCCGAAATCTCTGACCCTCCAAGAAGCACTATGAGCCTTCAAGGTCGTCCTTCATCAGCCACAATATAGCCATTCATTACCTCGCATCTTGCCGCCCCCTTCTCATGCACATGAAAATTTGTACAAAACCCCTCTTGCAGTGGCTTCCTATCTCTAAACCTGTTGAACCCCTGATCGCGATCCAGAAACGCAGCCTTCGCAAGATCAAGCAAGAAATTCTCACTTATCCAGTCTCGATACTCGTCCAGATCATCCGCATCAAACCTCGAGCTCACCACTTTCACCAGTAGCTTTCTCAGATCTGATCCTCGCTTTGTCTTGCTATAGATGTAGCGTGCCAATCTCACGAGATCCATTGTCTTGGCACGAGATAGCAGTACATCGATCGTGTGGTTCATGAGCCTCGGCATCGAAAACTTGTCACTAGCAATCCAAAGCTTGACGAAGAGACCTGTCGTTGTGTGCTCAGGGTCGGAATGATCACTGGAACGATGTTCGATAGCGTGAGAGATGCATATCTCGTCGTGGTACATCCAATAGCAAAGTGATCGTAATGTGTCGGGGCATTGATCGAGCAAGAAAATGATACAGTCCTCCGTGGCGCGGAAGGGCTTACACATTTTCGCGAGGCCAGGGCTGGCTGAGAGGAGGACGTCTCGATGAACACTGAGAAGCACCGAATCTGGTCCGACTCGTAGACTGATCATATCCCCAAGGGAACTTCTGATATTAGGATCGAGGCTTTGCTATAGCGGCATACATTGCTACTTACTTGTAAAGACAATGCTTTTGTAAGTGCTGTATGTTGTCTGACTCCTGGGAATATCGCTTTGAAGCTGCAACCGTTGCCGTTGAAGGCTGAGGTGCGCCATTATCCCGAGGATGCTTTGCATTCAATGGGTCTGGACTGCGGGAAAATATGAATTCCAGATCGAGAGACATGACTCGAGGCTGCGAGAACGAGTATGATTTTGTAGGATGATTTGTTGCGGAAGTAATGCATGAACATCGAAAGCATCGGAAGCAAAGTGGTGAGCTGGGATGGTCGCTATACCCCAAATCTAGCAGCTACGAAGTCTGCTCTTGCCATTCTCGGAAGACTTCCAACGCTCACAACTTACCTCTTATTTCACAGGCTATCAAAATATGATGCCAACTCATCTAAATTCTTCAATTGATATTCGTGCCGAGGCAGCCCGAATTGAGTATATACAAACAGATATCTGCTCGCTGTGCAAGCTTTGCAGTGTCTGCCCAGAGCGTTCTTCGATAATAAAAAGTCTACTTGCCAATTACACCTTGACCGTCTGCAGAAGTCTATCCTCCACACCAGCGAGCGTATACTCATGAGCCAGAACAGCCAAGTTCTCCGCCTCGCCCTGGAACTGTTTATCTGGGTCAACACCTGGTCCAAACATTTGAGCTCCAGCACCTGGGCCCATCTGGCCCATCTGCTGCGCCATTTGGCTGGCAGCTATTTCGAATTAGCTCATGGTCTTGATATCTGTAATCAGGAGACTTACCATTGTCACTTCCAAGCAAGTAGTTGAACACCGACTGCAATCCGAAGATACACAGCACATACCACGAGATAGAAGACATCCACTGAGGGTCCATATCTCTCGTCATGACACCGGCTTGCAACATACTCTTAAACTTGATCGTCAAAGGGAACGGCAATTTAACTAGCAAAAGTCAGCACCATCCTTGTCAAATCCAGCATCCAAACAGGAACACGTACTGATCACAAAGCCACTGAAAAACGCGTTGATCCACCCCATAATTAAAGTTTGCGGCACAATCATCGCCATATTTCCCTTCATCATCCCCATCATACCCTCCATAGCCGCAGGATCCGTCATCGGGTTCGGCGCTGCCTGGCCCTTCTTATCTGGCTCCTTCAGGAATGCACCATTCTCGTATGCGGTGACAAGGTAGTCTTTACGGGCTTGGAAAGAGGATGGCGAGAGGACGTTGGCGTTACCACGGAGATTGATACCGCGGAGGAGAGAGCGCTGCTCGCGGATGGCGGGAAGTTCTTGTTTCTTGGGCGCAGTTTGCATGAGGACTGTCGCATAGTGGCGAAGGACTCCAGTCAAGATCTGTAAGGTGTTAATTGACCGACCTCTCGAGCTGAAGGAGAGAGGAGCATACCATGACCACTGTAATGGGGATCAAAATCCAGTAGCTGCAAACACCTCCGTCAGCACATCCATCCCACACGCAGAGCCACTGTTATCCTTACAAGAGCTGGGGATCCCTATGGATCGTCTGAACAGGAACTTGCGACATGATTGCGGTGGATCAGTGTCGTCGCAATGTTAACTTTTGTCGTGGAGGGGAGCGCGATGTCAAGAGTGAAGAATGGCTGACGTTCAAATGGCTTGCCCGCTAACTCGGCTCGTTCCGAGAGCTCGATCTCACTCAGTTCAAGACACGTCTTCCAACCGCGCCTCGCCCAATCCTCCACCAGAGACATTTCCTCCTCTCCCAACTTCCACACTTGCCACAACAACCGCAGATATGGCAGTCTCACAAGAAAAAATCTCAGTGCACTCACTGGCAGGTATGTTGAAATCCAAGCATCCCTGGAAACTTTTGAATTCACATCTCGCAACCTTCCCCTCCAACCCAAAGTACATCCAGCTAACTCCCCCCTCCAGACCTCAAAAACACCTCCGACGACGCCATCCCCGCCTACCTCAACTCCCTCTCCTTCAAGCAATCCCACACCTTAACCGACACCCGCCTGGCACTTGGCTACTCGGCCTTCTTAATCTGCGCCGCAACCTTCTACTGGGACTACAAGCTCGGCTTCGACAGCACAAAATACTACACCGCAGTCGCAGTCGCCATCTACACACTACTAAACGGCGCCCTCACATTCTGGATCTGGGGCGTCGAGAAAGGCACCATTTATATCGGCACCAATTCCGCTGGCGACAAGATCCAGATAGCGTCGAAAACGGAGAAACATGTACCAATTTACAATTTGACGGTTACGGTATGGAAGAAGGGCGAGAAGGACGGGAAGGTCGTGAGCATCAAGAAGCCTTTTACGCAGTGGTTCGATAAGAAGGGAGGGTTTGTGGTCCTACCATTTCAGCAGATGATTGCCAGTGCAGTGGATGTGGTGGGGAAGATGGATCCCGGGAAGGTGGTGAAGAAGGAGAAGAAGGTCGCGAGTGTGGAGGATGCGGATAAGAGTATGGACGATAAGTGGGCGAGTCTGTTGGCGGAGAGTTCGGGTGTTAGTCTGGGTGCGGAGGAGACGGCGACGCCGAAGTCTTCGAAGAAGAGGAGTAAGAAGGATGCGTAGGGGTAGGAATGGATCGGATGTGTATGAATGGCAGAAGTCCTCTGTATTTCAGCGTCTGGAGGGAAAATCAAGGGTCGAAAAAGGATAGCATGGCTGGGTGGCGTTTGGACTGCCTATCAATTGCGAAGTTCTCGATCCAATCAAGATCGCTCTGAATTTCCTGCCATTTCCAGGTGACCAACTGCAATACCTCTTCATGACACCGATGCGTGTAGATTTCGTTAAGTGCTATTTGGACATTGGTTTTTGGTCAGCTGGTGAATCAGCGACGTCGAACTCTGTGTTATCATTGGCAGGCGATCTGGCAGTCCGATATTCGAGGTTCGCTTAGACATACCAAACTTTGCCGAAGAGTACGACACTGCAACAGAACATGGTCTGGAGATAATATATCACTCAATTACCACAAGGAGAGAGGTAACGAAATCACCTTTTCATTTTAATTCGTGTACGATCAAGCAGCGGTGCCTTTTGTCCATCCGTCTTAACGCCTCGCTATGCACCATCGTCATCATCCAACCCAATTCACATAACCATCAGATGCAGCACAGCGTCGACAAAGAAAAGAGATATAGAGACGATCGACCTAATTTGAGCCTAAACCGTCAAAGGAAACATGATATCTACTGCCAATGAGCAGAAGATTTACTTCATCCGATCGTTCAAGTTGAACAACTCCATCGCGCAATCACCAGCCTTCTTGCGAACCTCCCAAGCAGCATCATCCTTCGCCGCATCGAGCTCCGAATTGATCTTGTTGGCACGCTGTGTAAGCAATGCAGGCTTCACAGTCTTGACCAGCAAGATCAAGACTTCGACTGCCAGGACACGGCATTCGGCACTGGAATCCGATGGATTATGGTATGTGTTTCGCAGACGATCCAAGACACGACCAAGGACGGAGTCGAGGTGCTCTTCGATAACCTTTGGGTGTCGAGGAGCGAGCTGAAACAAGGTTTTCATGAATGCAGTCTTGGTGAACTGCTCGTCTTGTACCGTCACACCTTCGAGAATGATGGGAAGCAGACGAGAAGCCTCGATACCTTCGTCGAGCTGAGTCGGGGTCATGAATACCAGGATTCCCGAGATGGCGATGAGATACTTCTCCTTGAGAGTTTTGTCAGAAGCTGCTTGCCAGAGAGCAATCAGCGGGTTGGCGGCAACTGCGAAGCACTTCGAGTTTCTTAGTAGTCTGACAGAGCAGAAGTTCTCTTTGGTGAGGACTGGTGAAGGTGCGAGCAGAATGCGAAATGATTGAGCGACTTTGCGGCCAACGATTGGGTTCTTGATGCCTTCGATCATGAGACCAATGAGAGGCTCCAATGTATGATCAAAGGCCGATAACGATGCTCCGGTGAAGTATGCCAGTGTCTGGTAGACTTTGACCGCTTGACCTGCGCTTGCGGATGTAGAATCCTCCACTAATCTCTTCATGAGCTCAAAGAGCTTAGTGCCGTCCTCTAAAATTTCCTTGGTGGCACCGAATTTATTGACCAGCAGTTGAAGCATTTCGTGGGTAGACTGTAAGCATTCGCGGGATGTATCCTTCGGCATGTGTAGCGAGTTTTGAATCATTGCAGTAGCAACATCGCCTGCTGGAATCCGCATTTCATCCTTACTCTTTTCTTGTAATCAGTACGTGAACAGTACAAATTCGCGAGAAACGTACCTTTGGCGGCATTGCTGCGAGAAGTGAGGCAGACAATATGTTCACTAGACACTTATCCCGCGGACCTCGCTGTAGGTTCTTCTGAGTACTCGATAGCAAGCCATCCCCAGTATGAGTGAAGAGGGACCAGATTGCACTGGGCTCCTTGAGGAAATTCCGGTTCCAGGTGAGAACCAAATTGTTCGAAGGTGTAACCAACTTTGAGCGTAAAGCGAACGTAGTTACCTTTCCAATCATATTCACCAATCTATCCAGCTCGACGCTCGTGCTTGAAGACTTTAATCCAACATATAGTTGGCCATTCGAGTCAACCTTTTGTACGACAATCTCTCTGAAAAGTCCCAGAACGATATAGTCATACGGTCCCACGGAGGAATCATTCGGAATTGGAAGTTTTGTAGTGATATGAGCTTCGTTCACAGTCTTGTCGAACTTCTCAATAGCATTAGCAATAGATGCGACAATGGCAGAGGCATATTGCAATTGCCCGTTGTCGCTCATGACAGCCGTGAACTTGATCAAAAGCTTTTCGACCATAGCATCGAAGTTTCGATGCCAAAAGCTGCTCGCAGCAGTTACTGGTGGCTTGGTTGTGATTTCCTTCTTGCAGACAACGGTACAACAAATTTCAATCAAAGATTCCAGGTATCGAACGATGACATCTAGGTCCTCTGAATCCGAATCCGTAGATAGTTTCTCAGGGAGTTTCTGAAGAAAATCCAATAGGGTATTCTCCCGGAAGATCATAGGCTCGATTGAGCAAATTTGCTGCAAAGATTCTACAACAGTCCGAGAAACTTCGGCATCCTGCTCTGGACTCGTAGCAAGGTCATTCAACTTTTGGACTATCATACCCTGCTCAACGGTTGACAGGTATTCAGGAATTTGAAACAGCAAAGTCAAGCCTTTGATCGCAGCAACAGTCAGCGTCGGATCAGGAGTAGACGTAGAAGCCACCTCGGAGTCCGCAAAAGCGCCAAAGTAAACATCAACCAAGTTCTGAGAAAACTTCGAGAAATCCGTGGCCAACTTCGCCATGTTTTGTCGCTCAACGGTCAGCAGAGCTGCTTGATCGGCAGAATATGTGGCGGTGGGGTTGGAAATATCAGGTAGCGCAAGCCGTGCAACCAAAATATTGTTGAAAACACCAAGCAATAAAGTCTTCTCAGATCCCAGGCGAAGATCTTGCCAGATCGTGTTCAAACTTGGGAGAACTTCTTTGATGACTAATTGGAATGCGTAGGGAGAGCCAGAAGCAATGACGCTCAATATTTCTCCAGTACGGCGCGTGAATTGCTTCTTTGAGTCTTGTAGACGCTCCTTGCATTCTTTGGCAGTCTGCACAATATAGAGGGCCAGAGGACTGTCCAGGCTTGACCAATCATAAGACTTCCGGCTAAGTGATGAACTCAAGGCGTGTAAAACCTTTAGTGATGATCGAATAAAATCGTCAACATCTCCGTTCCAGACTTCATACTTGAGCGAGTCCCAGATTTTTGTAGACCATGGAGCAAGTGCCGGGTTCGAATAGGATTCGACACATGCAGTGAGGGTTGCCAAAACTTCGTTCTTAGACAAAGTCAGCAGGATTCAACTCAAGTTCAACTGTGTCCTCACCTTCGTAGTCGCAGATAAGTCCTGAGTGGTATCCAACTTCTCCAGGCACATCGGGATTGCATTCTTAGCATAAGAGTCATTTGACAAAATGCATTGAAGCAACAGATCCCGTAACTCCTCAGAGGTAGGTTTGGATACCTGTTCTCTTGATCCACCAACTGTCACTGGCCAGTACCTAGAGAAAGAGCCCCATAATGCCTGGAACTCCTCGGCCTCAAGATCCCAGTCCTTGCTGAGGTATGTGTACAAATTGAAAAGCACTTCCAGGCATGCTGGAGTCTTCTCAAATTCTGCAAGTGTGACGAGACCACGGACGAGCTCAGGAATAGTTGAGGCTTTGAGTAGGGCCTCACCCCGTGATCTCAAAAGAGTCTCAACCAAAAGGTAGAGCGTTTGGCGTGCTGCAGGTTTTAGATCCTTGAATCGCGTCTCCCTGGATAGACTGAAGATCGCCGAAGCCACAGATATAGCTTCCCCAGGAGGGAAATGTTCCCAAGTAACGATCACTGAAAGACAAGATGCGACTTCATGTAAGCCAGCACGGAAGGAGGGCAGAGAATTGGTGTTGTTGAGTCTGTCGCAGAGATAGTCGGTAAGATACTTGACTACCAAGGAAAGTTAGTTCTCAGATATGCATTGATGAATGAGAAAACTGACCAGTGTGCCGAGATGGCTCAACCGTCAATCTGCCTAAGACTCTTGAGAGAAGTGACAGTCCTGTGCAATGTCAGATGAGGGTGACCAAAGACAAAGAATGAGAACAAACCTCTAGCCACAGCGACCAGATCTTCGTCCGCATGGATGAATGGCGCCAGATCCTTGAGGAGGTTCTCCACGGAGTAGACGGTCAGCTCAATTGCTATTTACCAGTCAGTCAATGTGTGGATCAGCTTCATACCCGCACTTACAGCCAGCATAATCTGTGACTATCTCTTCTTCCTTCGCAGCTTGTCCTGCGCCAAGATGCGCGGCTGCAATCCAATCCTGAACTGTGAAGAGTGGCATTGTCAAGAACTCCTTCAAACAACTAGGAAAGGAAATGCGCCGGTTGATACATATGCTTTGCCGGTTGAGAAGGCACGAATGACAGAACAAGAGGTAAGGAAAGAACCAAAAAATACTCAAAGGTCTGTATTTTGACAATGGTGAGTAGAAAGTGAACGTGGCTCGAATTGATTTGCAGGTTGAAGGTCAAAAGTTGACGAGATTCGAGATTCTCAGCCTTGCCGCTAACCTTCGAGCCCGCCTCTTATCAAGACGCTAGGCAGGGGTATACTCCGGGCTCGGCTGTTTCTCAGAGACTTTTCATTCAAGTCCAGAAAGAATCCATTGTCGAAAAGAATATATATGTATGTTAGTTGTCAAATAAGCAGACCGTATTCAGACTCAGAGTCTTATTTCCATATGTTTGTTTACTGTATCTGATCTTTTGCGAGCTTCTACGTGCAAGTCTTCACAACTTCTACGAGTAAATGAGGGACGACTTAATGAGGCACGTAAAGCAGCGATCACGAGTTCATAGAGCAGTGCGGCAATCACTAACTCATGACAAAACATATTAACATGATAACCTAAGTTATACTTGAAGAATAGAACTTTCGGAAAACAAAGGTTGCATCTTGTTCATGCTTGACTAGATCTTGAAATGGTCTAATTGTCGTCTGAGCAAGAGTCAGCCCTGTCCTTGTAGACGTTGAGGTCCAGCTTAGAGCGTCAATACATATTCTTTGAGGAATCATTTCGCTCTCTCAAGATTGACGCAATGCATTTCAGGCGACATTCAAAAGGCAAAGGAGTATTGACCCAATTCTAGTAAAACGTAGCGGCAGTACGTCCTGCATAGATAGGTATGTTAGTGGGCAGGACATGGGTGGCTAAAGGCGGCACTCGAATTACCCCTCCAAAATTGCACCCCTCGTCCTTATCGCAGGATAACGGAAATTTTCTCCAGACTTTATCCTTTTCTCTCTTATGAAGCAAAATAAATAGCCATTCTGCTGCCGCCCAGGCATTGCCCTCCCAAACAAATCGACCAGCTCGTTACGTTGCAGAGATCTTGCACTAGCTTCCCAAAATGTCTCTCGAGTCTGCGACCCCTGCGAAAGCTCCTATCCTCGAGACGAGTACCCCTCCACCGGCGGTCCCGACATGCAAAGTCGTCCTAGCGAACACAATTGCGAAGAGCTTGCTTGGAGAGGTGGCACAGGGTCTGACGGAATTGGACTTCAAGCCTAAGCTTGTTGGGTTCCTGGCAAATGAGGATCCGGCCGCGCAAGTTTATGCTGAATACTCAGCAAAGACTTGCAAGGAGAAGTGAGTGACAGGGCAATTTGTTTCGTTGATCTGCCTGCCCAATAAAGGGGGCTCTATCACAGACTTGAGGGTCATGAAGAGTTGTTTGAGAAAACTGGATATAAGAACACCCTGGATACATCCCGCTGAAGTGTTAGCAAATGGCTGACCATGATGACACTTATTCCAATTTGTTCCATGGCTACAAGCATACTGCCGCCTGTCCCCACGCTCTTTTCTTTGATCTGTTTACTCAATCTATTCAAACCAAATGTTTGGAGTAATTTGCTAAGAAAGGATAGTGGCTTCCTGTTCGAAATCCGCACCATCTCGAAAGAAGACGTCGAAGAAGCAATCCTAGCAGCGAACGCAGACCCCTCGATTCACGGAATAATCGTCTACTATCCTATCTTCCCAAGTCCCTCACGTCAAGATTACTACATTCAGCAGCTTGTCTCTCCTGCAAAAGATGTCGAAGGCCTCTCCCATACATACGTATTCAACATGTACCAGAATATCCGATTCCTAGATCCTCCTACCAATCAACACAAGTCGATTTTACCATGCACACCTCTGGCTGTTGTCAAGGTATTGGAATATCTGCAGATATATAATACTGTAATTCCATATGGAAACCGGCTGTTTGGAAAGACCATCACGGTCATAAATCGCTCTGAGGTCGTTGGGCGCCCATTGGCTGCTCTTCTCGCAAACGATGGAGCGCATGTCTACTCTGTAGACTTGGACGGTGTACAACTGTTCACTCGCGGCACAGGGATCAAGAATCACAAGCACGAAGTTCAATCAAAAGAGGGTTGGGAGTTAGAAAGATGCTTGGGTATGAGCGATGTTGTGATCAGTGGTGTACCAGGCAAGAACTACAAGGTGGACCCAAAACTGATCAGAGATGGAGCTGTCTGTATCAATTTCTCCAGTGAGAAGAACTTCGACACTGCGGCAGTGAAGGAGCATGCTAGTATATACGTACCGGCTATTGGAAAGGTCACGATCGCTGTTTTGCTGAGGAATCTTTTGGTAAGTGATTCCCTAAGAATTCAAAATTCTCTATAATCAACATTTATCGTTGAGCTAATCAACTCGCTATACAGAGACTTTCCAAGGACAACGCAGCGAAGAAGTCATAGAAAGTTGGGCCAGGGAAGGTGATAGGCAAGGATGGATCCTCAGTCGCTTTTCTATAGGGAGTTTTTGGGTACATAATATGGCGTCGCTCAGATGGTTGGGAGAAGCAAGAGATATCAAAAGTGCATTGAGGAGAAGCAGTCTTTGTTGTTGACAGATGACATTCTAACTTCAATGTCCCGTGCCACTTTGCTCTTCGTTGTGTCATACATCGTTTGTGGAGGTATAGATATCGCTGACCTAGGAGGTTCAAGAGCAAATACTTACAGACGCCAAATCAATGAAAATGCGATTACAACACGGTCTGCACTTTCTCAATCGTACAAATATTATCGCCTTTGAGATCGCATCACAGGATTCCCAGGATATGCAAGTCTTCGACTTTTTTCCAGGTCTCTTTGTGAGTACAAGTACCCCGCGTTCCTGGCCCCCACGGCTCCAGTCATTGTTGTGAATGGAGGCCATGAAGGAAATGTCAAAAGACAGTTCACATTTCATAGTATCAACGATGGATGCGAATCAAGTATACGACATGAAGATCAATCCAACTCCGAACGCTCATCAAGATTACAGCACTATCTCCCAAACCATACCCTCCATATCTACACAGCTCACCGATCTCACATCTTCAGCCTCTTCGACTGCTTACTCGCAACCTGCTTCTCTTCAATATCCGATCTACTTCTCTTCGGTCCAGTCCTCAGGCGCGTTCCAATCCCAGAATCAACAATCTGCTCTGGCGCAAGAAAGCACCCCTCCTTGCCCGGCCTTGGTTCAGTGACGGCCTCCTGAACCGTCTTCCTGGCCGACATCTTCTGAGCTGGTGAACGCCTTGTGCCAGGTATCTTCCTGGATATCTGAGGTGCTGACTTCGCAGGCATGGCTGTGAAAAGTACTTTTCCTCTCCTCTGACCTTCCTTCGCCTCATGACGTATATGGCGAGTTGGCTGGGTCATCGGTACATCCTCAGAAGTCCCCTGCACAGGCCTCAATTTTCCTGTTTGTACCAACACCATATATTTCCTTGTCTCCTTCGCCTTTTCGGCAGCCGCTCTCTCGGCATGCTTCTTCTCCCTCTCAAATCTCTTCTCCTCGCCTATCCTCCTGTACAAGTTATCCAAGTTCTTTTTCAGTTCTTCTCTTGATATCTGTAACTCCTCAGCTTCCAATTTCTTTCTCGCTTCGATCTTGACAGTTGTTTCTAGCTTCCTGGGCCTGAAAGTCTCTCTCAATTGGTCTTGAAGGAGGCGAGACTTGGTATCATTCTCCCTTGTTGCTGCCGCCGTGGCTCCTTTTGCTTGTTTCTTATAGGCTGTCTTGGACCTCTTTGGTTTGGTTGAGTCGTTTTTTGCTATCCTCTTGCTTGTTCTTCTGTGCGCTGGTTCTGGTGGCGTGGGTAGTTTTCGCGATTGGCTTCGAAGGGCCCTCACCGCCCTTGCTGTAATCGCCGTCTGAGTCTGGCGGATTGTTCGGCTCTACAGGTCTTTCACGAGCTTTCCCTTTGTCGAATAATCTTCTGTGGGAAAGTCGGCGCATACTGGAACAACGACGAGATCTACATACCTCATCGCATCTTCGAACGGCTTCACTCTCTCATCATCCTTTCGCGGTACAACAAAAACTATATGATTAATCCTACCAATGTCGCCATCATCGATAAAATTTCTGACTTCTTCAAGAGCAATACCAGTGCCTCCTTCAGGCTCTCAATTGTTCTTGTTCGTCGAAAGAAGCGAGAATACGACCATCATATTCGCCCTATTGTTCTCTGGCTTGATAGCTTCCTTGAGAGCGTTACGATAAGTTTCATAGAGACTGTATGGTCTTTTTGTATTTCTTCATCTGACGCCCTAGGATGATAGAGAGGTCCAATCAGCCCCAGATTATACGGTCCAGTGGTCCAGACTCTCGTCCTTTCATTGACGTATTCTTTCTTTTTCTTTACAGCCGTCAGAGCATGTTTGACTAACGGCTGCAGCATGTATGGATTCATCATCTGCGCCACCAGAGCCATCAAGCTCTATAACTGCGTCGGTCACGAGGATTCGCGCATATGGTGGACCTTTGGGGTTCGCAGAGGGGAAATGATAGATAACGCCAGCGCAGAGCTCAATCAGCACTCCTTTGTATGTCTTGCTGATTATGGTATTGGGCAAAGGGACGGGTTGTCCGGGCTGAGCGGGTTGACCTTTTTCTTGACCCTCTTCTTGACCTTCTTTTGGGACCTCTGCTTGATCTTCCTCCAACCCTTCCTCTTCCACTTCTTCTCCATAGCCTTCCTCGTCACCTTCTTCCTTCTCTTCATCACCTGGATCTTGATTGCTGTTATTGTCGACGTCTTCGATTTTTTTTCATCATCATTATGATCGCCAATATCCTGATTAATGTTCTCTTCCGGAGAGTCGTGCTCGCTAGGTGGTTTGAGAGGAGACTGGGCCGGTTCGGCAGCAGGGCAGCAGGTTCGCGTAGCTGTAGGTAAACCACTCGAAGTAGCACGATATTGACCACCAGACGGACCATTAGCCACAGCCGGACCAGCAGGAGCATTGTATGATGCAGGTGGTGCGTTTACGCCAGCGAGTGCTAAAGAATATTTAAGATGCTTCCTATAAAGTCCTGTTAGACACTGTAATGACTCCATCCCAATGTTTCCATACTCACGGTAACTCGTCGACAAAGTGATCCACAAGCTTCCGTCTGTAGGCATCTCGTTTGTCCTCCCTTACGTCCTCGCCTTCTGGGGGAGGAAGGACAATTCTTATCTGCGCTGGTAGCTCTTTATCGGAAGGATTTCTCAATGTCTTCTTGACGAGATTATCAATGACGAGCGCAGTTGCTTTGAGGGCGATTTTGATTCCATCTGACTGAAATGAGTATTAGCATAGGGCTCCATCCCAACGGTGCAACATACCTGTGGGATCTCCAACCTTGCAGTTCCGTGCTAAGAGGTGAGATCGCAATCTTCATTCTAGGTACATAATTCTCATCCTCATATGCAGCATCAAAGGTATTAGTATAAGTGTCCTACAAAAACTCGAATCGCGTCGGTAAATAATCCGGATCGTCACCACTGATGAACTTCGGGTGGTACACATGAATAATCTTCTTGACGCCAGGATCCAACTCATATGCGCGAGTGACATTCACACTCCCCTCATGATCTTCTAGTGGGGCTGTGGCGCCTTTCTTGACCTCAATGCTTAGTGCGCCTTCGCCATTGGCATCGCCAGCAGCTTCAAATACCCTCTGACTGGTAGTGAGCTTATGTTGTCTTTCTCTTATAACTTTGGCCGAGAAGCGTTTGCTGAAGATCAATCTGAACACCCTTGTACTTAGTCGCCGCAAGGCCTTTCAAACCCTCAGAACTGGTCGCCATTACTGCGAGGTATTGTATAGTGAAGCTCCAGCACAGAACTTCATGAAGTGATTTTGTGGTATGGAAAGGCGGCGTGCGACGATCCTGCGGTGGGAAAGAAATTTCCCTGGGGTAACAATGCGAACAAAGGCCAATCTTAAAACGGCTCTTCCATCAGGTAATTCTCAAGTGGTCAGATAATAAGCTTTGGCTGTGATCAAAGAATTACAGATTGATGGTGGATCTCAATAAAGAACCGCCATCCTTTGCTACATTCCTGACGCACGCCGTACGCGGCTGATTGCAAATGAAAACTAGTTTTCTTGTGACTCAAAGAGCGTCAGACAGTAAGAAGTCAATATAACAGTGTAAATAACTAGAATACACGATTGGTCTCGCATAGTGCTTGGGTGGTGGGTAATCATTTCCGTTTTGTTTACTTTCATGGCCCCCGTTTAGCGAAGCAGCACTCGCTTACAGTAAACATACTCAATGTAATTTTGTACATCTAACAATTACACCTTCCTGTCTACTGAAACGCATGGGAGATGATATATTTGTTCGACAGAAGTTTCAAGCCGATTCATTACAATGTTTACTCAGGTATTGAGATTGATTTTCTCTCGCCAATAATGTGATTTCACCACTCAACTACCGGACTTGATCTGGCTGAGGCTTATATGAATGGTTGGTCGTTACCAAGTTCTTTCATTAGCAGAATGCAAATTTTCGCTTAGATCTCTAGAGCTACCCAGGACAAAAAGAATAAAGAAGAAAGGAAATTCATAGCAGATCTCCCCACCGGTCGGGCTCCTGACCAGTCTTGAAGACCGCCTTCCGGCATCCGCCATAAGATGGGAACGGAATATGACCACCAATCTGCCAGTATCTCAATTCTGTAGGATACCACCTATAGACAGGCTCTCCACCATCTGTTTTGAACACTACACGTCCAAAGTAGCGTCTACATGTGGGACAGCGGATATCGCTAATACCCTTGTTGATGTCTTGATCCGTTCCTGGTTCATTAGGATCGAACATCCCGAAACCCAACCAATTGACGATGCAGTCGTGGTGGAAGTAATGGTTACATGTCAGCTTTCGGGCCACGTTCTGATTGTGCTCGGATTCTTTTTCGAGTGAGTCCAAGCATATGCTGCAGACATCGTCGAAAGGGGGAAGTGCTTCTGCAACAAGTCTAGAAGGCTTACAATCTTCATCCACGAGATCGAGGATGTATGGAAGACCAGCTTCAATGTTGATAGTGTTACTGAAATATTTCTTGCAGTCTGAATGCCACCTTTGATCTCGTTGGAGCCTCTCCAGTTCTGCTTGTTGCAGGTGTTCCCTGGTCTGAGCACGGGTGCGTTTTTCGAAATGTGTCTGAATGATACGGGCCCTATGAGCATAGAATATAATCTCATTTGGACTATGATGTCCGGGGTTGTAAACAAAAGCATCTTCTCCAATGGAGTGGAATTCATACGGTTGGGTCAACCTGGCGCGGAGTGGCATCTCTCGCATACATCCTGGGCAATGACTTACCAGATAATAATATACCTTATGGTTTTCCAAGGGATTCCAGCAGGTGTCATCTCCTCGAGCAACTAGGCAAGGGAAGCAGTGTCTGATTCCAATCACGGTATGACCGCATACTCGGTAAAAAGTTTCAACCGTCGTACACGCCATCCTTGACATCTCGAATTTTGAATTATTAAGCCTTCGAAGAAAAGGATATAGAAAGCTGGGGCGGCCTTAGTAGAGTCGGTTATTACACAGAGCTAGGCTGGGTCTATCCTAACCAAACTTCCAGGACCATCCAAGCTTCGGAAAGTAATGAAGTCGATGTCGTAATTAGAGAGTCACAAGTACACTTTAGACTTGCTATGAAGACGTCAGGCCGGGGTGTATTTGATTGAAACAGCACTTTTTGTAATCACCGTGAGCTCACTCAAGCAGGGAAGTACCTGTTCTTGTAGGTCTCATTGTTCTTGTTTGATTGTTCCGAATATGATTTGTGCATTGCAAGAAAGAATCATTATCGAAGATTTGTACAATCATTCTTTGACGGTCATCCTCAAAGACCTCACAACGATTCATTTCGCTCCACTCCAATAAGATACCAACATTGACAGGATTTGTACAGAAAATTGCTTGCTTGACACCAACTAGGCAAGCCTTGACGAGGGCGGAAGACTCGTCAATGTCGGGGACAACCATCCTACATCATTGTCCCGAACCATCAGGGCCATTGAAGCTATCTATCCAATCAAATAACATTGATGACAGAGGTCCTAAATTTTCCTTCGTGGGCCCGAGTATTTCGTCCAGAGGTGCCGTCCAGTGGCCCCTCCTCCACCACCGAACTGCAACATCCAGCCATACCCAACTCAGCGTACTTATGTGGCCGAAGAGAGCAAGAGTCTCAAGGATTCTCCATAATTCTGTTAGGAATGCATGGAGTTGTAAGAGGGGTACAGGCTGAGACAAACACATCCCCAAGGCGAAGCATTCGTGTCTGAATAATCTATCGACTCTCGTCTCGCATTCGATCTCGTGGAAACGATGGGCACATTCGCCCAGTTGTTCCATCAGAACGTGTTCGCCAAATATATAGGTTGGATCGTAGTAGTCCAAAACAGCGACAAAGCCTCCGATTGCTAGTAACCAGACAAAAGTGTGCAGGTTGATGATGATCAGTTTGGCAACATATTTTTCGATGCTCGTCAAGCCGTCGGCTTCATGCCACGTAGCATACAGTGGCCCGAATTGGATGACGACATAGGATGCAAGAAGTATCCACTCAACAGAGGTGGGTTCATAGTGACTTTGTGATAACCATGGGATTATCAACATCAAGAATGACATGATAACTTTGGCTAAGAGTGATAAAAAAAATTTAACGTCGTGGCGAGGACACTGCTGAATTGGGTATGAATAGTATAAGGACGAAGTCTGAACTCTGAATGAGCTACCTCAAATCCTCGACAAGTTACACCTAACAAAGAGGCTTATTATGACAGACAATGGCAAAGTCGCAAGCGGTCCTCTTTGCTTTGTTCTGGTTTGCTTGAAAGCACTGCAAGCATAAACAATGTTTCTTTGTTGCTTTCTCACGGGTAGGTTGACGTTCACAAAGAAATCTTCCTCAGCTTGGTAAGGTTCGATGTACGTTTCATACATGTAAATTGAGAACCAAAAATTGGCAGATGTCTTCAGATCGGTCTTCAATCCCGCAATCTCTCAGGCCAGGAAATCCACCACCCGAGGGTGACTCGCCAGGCGAAGATCCAGCAACGATGGAGTCACCAGAAGAGGAATCAGCATATACGCTCTTGCTAGAAGCTATCCAGTCTCCTCTTCAAGTCATAGCTGCAAAATCGACAACGATCTCCACCAACACAGCACAAACAGTGGACCAAATAAAGACCCTCGATATCGGGATCCTCGAAATTACTTCTCTGATAGACAAATTGCAGCTCGAACTTGAACAGCATACGAAAGCACTGTTGTACTTGCTGCAGAAACAAGATGCAGTAATTGAAGGCATGCGGGGTGGTGGAAATACACTTGTTGAAAGTAGCACCGTGTCAGCGAGGCAGCTGACGGCACTTGACTACAAGGTCCTAGAAATACACAATATTCTCCAGCAGTGGCAACTTGTGGGAGTTGCACCCAGGAGGGGCAGAAGAACAATCTCATCCGCCCTAAGATTATGCCGAGCACTCCCTTTTCGCGTGTACTCTTACGTGAGTGATATCCGTGCCTCCCGTGGTTTCAAATGCTAAAATAGCATAGCTGTGGAGTATGAAGACAGTCAATTTTATTGTCAATGTTTCGTGTGTACTTGGTGCTTGGTATTTATACTCAACGTACCAAGTCAGCGCAAGAGGCATAAGGGAAATACTAGGGATTGATGACGAAGCGGTGGATTCCATGTCTGTCTTAAATCTAGAAAACGTTCTTGCGCGGAATCCGAACTGGAGGACTCTCTTAGAGATTCCCCGGGTCCCATTCGAGTGCCTGAGGATGGGAGGGGTCGAGCCTTCAGGGCTCTGCCCTTGATAGATACGGAGACTTGGCCAGGAAGGCCATCTATGATAAAGACCAAGTCAACTATAATTCAGGAAACGATCAGCAGATAGCCTCTCAGCAATTCTGAGCTAATGGGGTAATCGCTTGCCGGGGAGCTGGTGCGAGGTGGTCGTGAAGGCTCAAAGAATTGGAAACATCCCAGGACGAAGGCTGCCACATTGCACTGCTAGCTCAAAAATTGAAATTATCATAGCACTGTTCTCCAACAAGTACTTTTCCTTGAAAGTCTTTGCACATATGAGAGACATAAAGCAGGTCAGGGTAGTGTAGAGAAGTCTTCGTCTTGGCTCAAGCACCTTTCTCGGCATCGTCCACCATTTTCTTCCTCGCTTTCCAGATCTTCAATCTCAATCTCGACTTTTCGGTCTGTTCTGGCTCTGAATGGGGTACCTGAGTGACGCTAGAAGCATTTTCTCCGTCTTCTCCGTCCCATTTCTTCCCAAAGGTGTGTAATTGCCTCTGCCACGTGATCTGGTGGAACCATTTTCGAGTCCTCATGCGTTGCTGAATGCGCTGTGCGACCTTCCCAATGGCATGACGTGTGGTATAGACGACGAGACCCATAAGAGGCACGATGACTGCGATGGCGATAATGAACATGTATTTCAAAACGAAGCGCAAGTGAAGCGTCGTAGGGAACTCCACGACTCGGAGACTGAATATGGTGGCAAGGAGGGAGAGAGGTGCCTGGAAATATTAGCCAGAGCAAGCGAGGAAGCGGGTTCAGATGTTACAAAGATGATGGTGACCAGCGTGAAGAGGACCATGATGTTACCCTGTTGCTTGGTCGACTCGGCAGTCCATCTCGCTGATCTTGCCTCCGAAACATTCGCCTGCTTCTGCTTCAGGTCAAGCAAGTGATTCAGCTGTCATCGTCAGTGAACGTACCTCGGTCCCGTATCCGGATACTCACAGCTTTATTTGCCTGTTCTGCTTGATCTTTGAGTCCCTTTACTCTCAGTTCCTGTTCCTGTACCATCTTATGTAACCTCTCAAAATCGAACTCCGAACTGTACGGCACGCTTTGTCCGATGTTGTTCTGAACAAGCCTCCCATTCTGTGAGGTGACAGAAGCTTTGGCTTTGGGACCTGGAGCCTCTGCCGGCTTACCCAACGCGTCTGAAGCCTCCTGCAGAACTGGAATCTGTGATTCAAGTAGTACCGACAATATGTGAAGTTCGTCTTGGATATCTTTGATCTCCTTCAGCTGCTCAATCTCCTTGTCGATGTTGTAAAGCTCCTCCGGAGTTCTACCGTGCTCAGGTGTAGTTCTCTCCTTGGACCAAGCATCTTTCGATTCAGTAGCGAATTTATTGAAAAGCTTGGTCTCTTCATCGGTCTAGTGTACGTTAGCACTTGAAGTCTTGGACAATAACCTGAAGACTTACAACAGAAGCAATGGCACTTTCATACACATCCAGAATCTGCATTGGCCCGTACGGTGTTGGCTTGTTACAAAATGTTGCGAGGCATTTGTACACAATCAATTGAGCGAGGTCATATACAGACTCGAGTGGAGGCCTATTCACAAGTGTCAGATACTTTTGAATGCTTTTGAGCACATCCTTCGGGTCGCTTTCATCCTGGTGTTTCTCATCATCGTGAGTCCAATTTTGCGGAAAGCTTGTGATGATTGTGTCTGGTAAATAAATCAGCTTTGAAATGATAGTGAACAATCGGCGTGCTTACTCTCATCCAATATCCAGAGCCAGAGCTGATCCACCATCAAGACGTGCGCTTCTTCTTTGGGCTCTTGGAAGTCTTCTTCGATTTGCTCGACCATCGTGTTGCGTCGGCTAGAGAGAATGTTGGGTGTCTCCTCGTTCATACGGTTGTGAGATGTTGAAGTCACCGTTCGACGCACTGGAGAAACTCCATTCGTCATCTCAAACTTGGGCAATTCCAGATTGTCGAGAGTGAATCCAGAGCTTGGTGCGGCCGAAGCCGGTCTCCCATAGTTGTACTCATCTTCATCTACAGGCAAGTCGTGGCTTCGTCTCCACACATTGTGATAATATCTGGTAATGACCTGATCTTTATCTCGATGTTCGGTATCTTCCAGCATATGATAATAGAATTGATCAAGAGTTCGGCGCGGATGGACCGGCAAATTGCTGTATAAATATGCACACAGCAATTGTTCATTCTTGGTCCATTCCCTGAAATTCTGGATGATTTTGAGATCTGGAATCTTTCTTTGCAAATCTCTGTTGTCGAGATCGTGTTTGTAGCCCTCCCGTATTGTCTCCATAACATCTGTCAGGATGTTAGTATACCTCTCCACAACGTCAATTAATGATACATACGATGCATTTCAGATCTGTTCGCTTCGGTTTCCCAGTGCACAAAAGGAATTCTCAAATTGAGGGCGGTCGCCATCCTGGTGTTCCCGTCGCGATCCAAAGTCATATTGCGGCAAAGCGGTCTGAGCGATCTCGCCTGCGGCCGTGGATCTAACAGAACTGGCTTCATCGGATCGTCGTTGGTACTGAATGGCTCACGTCGAAGTATGACATCTCGTTTCTGCTGTTCCTTTGGTCCTCTCTTCTCGTATATTTTTCTGATGAGATCCTCTGCCCACTTCAAGCGAGTTAGCCATCATTGTGGAACAAAGTGTGCGGTCAAAGTGACGAGTATGAAGTGATTGGGCTGTGCAGTCAAAGATGGGGACGAAAGCTTACTCCAAGGTGATTAACAGGAATGTGGTACCATCTGCAAACCCCATCCGCTGAGGGCCCGTCCCCACGTGTAATGGAGTCCACTCCCTGGACCCCATAAAGAAGATTATCAACTGTGGGTGCAGGCGATATTACTCGATGACCTCTATTACTGGTTGTGAAGTCAAACTCCACAATGGGTATCTCAAAGCCAAACCCTGGAAATCTGACATGCTTATGCTTCATCGGAACAAAATCTTTGGGGGTTGCAGAAGGTGTAGACATTGGTCCCTTCACCCATTTACCCTCTTTCTGAGCCGCCTCTCGTTTCTTGTTGACAACCTCCCTCATGTCTTTGATGTTTTCGCAGCTCCCTACCTCGAGCTTGTAGATGTGTTCATATTCGGAATCTACACGGTTGGCTTGGAGAACGGGAATTGGGTCCGCGTCTTGATCTGATTCTGGCTCTGCTGTCACCTCGGCATCCTCGATGGTCTGCTCATGAAAGAGCGAAGCCGGCGCGAGCGTGTTCATCTGGGGCTCGTAGGCATGCCATTGTTTAAGCTCAATGCCTGCAATGCGTGACTCCTCGGACGAAAGTTCTTTCGCACCATTGGCAAGTAGCAACTGTGCGATTGAGTTGTGGCCTCTGGATCTAGCCGCGTACAGTGCAGTCCGTTCGCGAGAGTCTCGGTCATTGATTTTGAAGTCACCAGAATCCAAAAGTACCTTCAAGATCTCTTCATTTCCAGCGAGTGCGGCAGCATGTAGCGGTTTTCCAATCTTCTCTCCACCTGAAAGGTAAGATTTGTCGGCGATGATGCTTTTCACTGCTTCCAGATCGCTTTCCGAGATTCCCTCCAGTAAAGGACTCCGAGCATCTGCGCTCACTGACTGATGTTCGAGGGCCCCGGCTTGAGATGCAAGAAAGTCTCCGTGAGTTCTTGTAAGCGAAGACTTGTGACGCCTAGCTCTTGGTCTTTGCTTTCTGCCTTTCTTTCTCGGTCCTTGAAGTACTGGTCCATCGTATTGCGATATAGGTAGGGTGTCCTGTGTATTTGATAAACTAGAAGGGGCCTCGGAAAGACGAGATGAAATCGAGGATATCCTCTCGAGAACGTTCTGAGCAAGTGAGGGTCGACGTGACGCCAAGGATGGCCTCAGTGAGGTGGATGAAGTATCGACGGAGCCTCTCGATTGTCTAGTAGAGAGCCTCGAACCCTCCATAATGGGCTCTTCAATTGTAATGACGGAGGCCAGTCGGTGTCTCTGGTTTTGATTTGGAGTTACACTATTCCTTCGATCGACCGAATACGCCAGCGGTTTGTGCTCTCCATCAGCAATACCAGGGCTGCTCGCCATATTGGCGTACGACACCGGTGGACTTTTCATCGTCTTCGGGCAGTCGATTTTCTTTAGGCGGGCATTGTAACTCAGACCTCATTTGTGAAATATCTTGATGTCCCATACTTTGAAGAAAAGGACCCCGAATCATACTTAAGACCATGAAAGTGCAAAGAGCCTCAATTGCCAGAGCCTTGCAGAGATGACAGGCCACCCTGCCACATACCCATGACCCAGCTGAGCACCCCAAACGCCATAACAATATTTCTTCTGCCTAGCAGGAGATTTGCATTTGTTCTGGGGATTGATCCAGCGACGGGCGGCTCAATCGAACGAATGAAACGTCGGTGGCGTAAGGCTGTCGCCATGGTGTGGCACAGAGGGATCACAGCATGACTGCGTGGGCGTCTTATTGGTATGAAGTACCCCTGAGCACATACGGGCATGGTGTGCAGCTTTGCGCATCAGCTGATGCCTCCAAATGTTGATTGTTGGGGGCTGAGAACTGTACGGACTTGACAAAGTCACAAAGTACAGGTAGGCTCTTGTGTGAAATAAGAAAAGTGAAGATGGCGTATGTGCGTAATTGTATAGTTCGAGGGTGACAAAGGGGGAAAAACGGATGAATTTCAATAGAAATTGGAGGGGATTTTTGAGGGACTTGGATAGAGTTGAGGGCAGGCTGAAGTTCAAGAAGCGATGAGATTTGGTCAGCGGCTGGTTCTGACGAGGTAACTTCCGAGTGCTCAGGATTACGCAACCGCTCGCTTAAATTGAATATTACAGGCCAGCAAGGCCGCCTTCGAATGTCAACAGTCTGTTCAATGACCTAAAAACTTCACTACACTACGAATCATCGTTCGCTCGGGTGGTCTCCCATGCTAGAATAATGAAGGAAACAGCTATTTGTCAGAATGAGTCTATCACATCAAGCTCCGGTTACTTCAAGTAACTGCTCCAGCCAGCATCGCACACTCTCATCATATATTAAACAATTTCGGACCATTGCCCCCGAAATCAGAACAAGCATGTTACGGTACAGCATGATCGAGACGAAGATTTTCTGTAGAAAAGGGTCATTTCATTTTGTGCCATGGGATGAAGACATCGAAGTGACAATATTTCCCTCATCAAACTTGATCAAGCAGCTCTAACAAAACTCTTCACGCCCCATCACGCGTACAGCTCATGTCCCTCAAGTCGTTTCATCTCGGATAGAACTCGTGTACCTGACCACACAACGTCGGCTCTAGCTTCCCATCCTTTGTCCTGCACCAGATTCTGGAACCTCGTGTTGTAACTCAAGGGCAAGTTTTAGAACATGGTGGTGATCGGGTCGGCAGAAGCATCCAGCTTGACCCCTACCGCAGCACGACTAGCACGACTTGCCCACGTTTGCCGCAAGGATCCCTCGCATATGGTCCGATCATCATCAACAATGATGGTATCAAAGCCTCCAATAGCCCTTTCCAATCCCAAATGGCACTTCTCGCATTCGATCATGGTGTCCCAGATGTGCGAGTCAAAGCAGACCCGCTTAATTCCCACGCTCATTAGCTCAGTAATATACGCCGTAAGTCTTACTGCAACTTCAGGAATTGGGATGGACTCAGGATGAAAGGACATTGCAACTTCCAAGATTTCTGAGATATTTCTGCATCGGCTTCTGCAGATCCACGCGACATCGATAGATGTGTGAATGTACATTGTCTCGGGTCTCGCTGTCGGATAATTGTCTTGGAAGGTCTTGGAGAGTTGAATAGTTTTGTAGATTCTGAGTGCTTGGTGCGAGACTCTGAGGGTACGAGTAGAATACTCGCGATGCTGTCGCACTTGGGGCCGCTATATGAGTCGGAGAAGTGATCTGTGTAAAGGCCCGCATACGGGTCCCAGAAGAAAGGGATGAAGCTGGTCGCTTTGCCGTTGCAGGCAAATCTCCACTGGAGAATCCGCAGGTCAGCATCTATGCAAGATCCGGAGAGTATTGGGCTGGTGGAAAAGAAGCGCCGAGCATGACTTATGACCAAACATGTCACTTCCGCAGAAAGCTTTGCAAACAAAGTAAACTTTGTCAAGAGAGCGGACGTGGAAACTGGCCAGGAGAGTGCACGCAGGACCTTGAACACTATAGCAAAGCTTTGTCAGTAGATGCTGTTCAAGTCAAAGAAAAACCATACACAGGCCATGACTATCATGAATCGTGTTATGTGCCACAACGCCCGTGCTCCCATCTGCGACCTCCTTCGACGTATTCTCCACCTCGTCACTTGCAGGATTGTTCTCTGGCTAAGGCATTGTTGTTGGGACCTCTTCATTGACGAGAACAGCTACTAATGTGGTGGTATTCATGATGTTATGATTGTGCTGTGGTATTGAATCAACACGTCTTTATTCTTCGGCGCTGTGTTGGTAAAAGTTCGAGCTTGTCCTTGGCGGTTCGCTTCACTAGCTTCGAGTCATGAGAAAGCACCCTAGGCTCTGCAATACATTGGGACCCTTATCTTATCAAGTCCTCTTTTTCTATCTTCACGATGAAGAGAGACCAGGAGACCATGGCCTCCTATTCTCGAAGGCAATGGTGGCGAGTAGGTTCACAGGCCAGCGCAGTCTTCTTCACCACTGGAAAGTAAACAAAAGATCACAGCACTTCAAAAATGTAAATATATATTCTATCACAATGTGAGATCTTGAATCCATGTGGGAGCATGTGGGGAAATGACCCTTTATGTTCTTGTATGCCAATATGTAGCACACTTGTGTGTCACCAGTCAAGCACTGTTTGCCGCAAACTGAATCGAAATACAATTTCATGAGCGAAAATCACATAACACACAACAAAGCAATTCAATGATTTTGTATTCCATACCCGTCTCAATTCTACAACATGCTCACCGCCCCCACCACACCAGCGATTGCCTTTATTTAGGCGCCGGACCCAAGCCCCTGTTGTTCTCATTCCACTCCCTAGGCGTGACCACCGCCGAACTCCACGCAGCCGCTTATAATAAATCGAAGAAAAAGCCCCAGCCGGTAGGTAGTAGGTAGGTGGGTAGTGACATGAGACAATTTGGAAATGAACGTTCCTGCCCAAGTAAACACAGACAAAACAACAACATCCGAAGAAAAAATCGACGTCCCCTGTCTGTCAACCTCCCGTCACCCCCTCCCAAGTCCAAACAAATGTACAAAAGAAAATAAGTAGCAATCCGAGTCGAGAGTGTGGCATGCCCGCCAAAGAAGGATCATAGCCCGAAGAGAGAACCAAGTAATAGAAACACATTTTTCTGATTTCCCTTCCGTTCCATGTTTGAAAACGAAGAATCAACGCAAAAATGAAAAAGAAAAAATTGTGAGCTGAGCGACGACACGTCCAGTGTGTAAATGCAGCAGATGGCCAAAAACGCCCGGCCCCGGGTTCAAAACAACGCCGTCTGTGACTCCCATGTTCCGTCACACGTCCTTCCAGAACCAAATATACCGTAACGCCGCGCTGTTTGTGTCGCAAAAATATTGTAAAGTGTCGAAGGTGAACCTCCGACTGAAAGAAGAAAATAATTGTTTTTGGGCATAGTCATGTCGGTTGACCGTCTCTACTGTTGCTCTTACACATCATGTAATCCGATCGATTCGAGGCTGCTGATGGTGCTCGTGGCGTTTGGTCAACATCCATCGGATCTTTTTGGCTAGCAGAGGGCTTGGGTGTTTCGTTCATGTCAATGTCGATGACGTTCTGACCGGGAGAGGTGAAGACTTCCGGTGGAGTTAAGCTTGCTCCGCTGATCTCCGAGGCCAAAGGAGCTTCTTCAACCACTGTTGGAGGTGGCTCGATAGCGTCAGCATAGGCTGTCGCATCCGAGCTCGAAACCACACTACCCCGACTGTTCGTTCTCATCATTTCCGTGCTGAGTTTGGAGCCTCGATGAGTTTTCTGGGCACCTTTTGGGCTTGTCTTCTCACGGACTGAGACGTCTCCAAGGACTTCATCCTCATCGTCTCCTGATTCGGCCGATTCGGCACACTCGCGGCGGTGCTTCTCCAGAGACTCCCGCTTCATCTTGATCTTTTCTGTAGATCGTTGGCGAACTGGAAGCTTGTGAGCCGCCTCCATTCGCCCTGGAGCGGATTCCTCGTGAAGAAGGTGGGGAGGCAGCGCCTTTGGAAGGTCACGAGAGTCGAGCATTGCCTCCTCGTTGCTTATTCCAAGGCCAGAAGCATCGTCCCAATCGCCTGTGGCTTTGCGACTAATTACGACATGAACATCTTCGTTGGCGAGAGAACCCGAATCCCCAAAGAGGCTAGAGTCTCTAGAATCTGCTCGACTGGAGCCTCTGTAGCTGCCAGGCATATGAGAATAGCTCAAAGACCCATTGGATGTCGGGCTATCTTCGAGTCGAAGACTCTCTTGTCGCAAGCCCGATGGCTGAGGGTAGCCCAGCGGATTTGATGTAATTTGGCCAGGTGACGGAGCCTTCCACTGACATAGTCTGCACATTGCATCTGTTAACTTAGAAGTCGTTGGAGGCTTCTCAATCAAGGCATCAAAGTGATGAGGTGCCTGTAGCTCCTTCAGGTAACCAGTAACTGCAACTATGGGAGTGGCAGAATTGGCGTTCTTGGTATCCCGAATCATTCGAGCAACATCAGCGCCATTAATCTGAGGTAACTTGAATTCCATCATGATGATGTCGAACTTGATCTCACTCATAGCATATCGCATTGCTTCCGCCCCATTTGCCACCGTGATAGTCCTGCATCGCAGTTTCTCCAGCAGTTTTTCCATCACCATTCTTGACACAGGATGATCTTCGCATATAAGAACATCTAGAGGGCGGAATGCTGGACCATCGGCAAGGGTGATTTGAGACATTCGGCGAGAGCTTTGGCGACGACGCTGAACACGGAGAAGGGCATTGGCCTTGTCACCTTCATTGTCCGACGAAGATGGCGACATATCGAAAACTTGGCTACGTCGCTTGCGATGCGAGAATAAATCAGCAGGTATTGGGCTACCCTCCTGCGAACCCACAGTCTGCGAACGAGCTCTCGTAGAAGAGCTACTGGCTTGTCTTGGTGTCGAGATCTTTTGAGGCGACAATGCCAGTGGAGGTGGTGGTGCACCCCCTCGAGTCTTGATTGGCGACGAGACCGCTGATGAGGCTTTTTGAAGATTGGATGGAAGTCTAGGTCCGTCGAAGAAGCTCCCGGGCGCTAAAGAATTGCTGGATTGATGCGACAAGCTGGAAGAGTTGCTAGAAGTCTTGCGACGACCCTCACCATTCTGCCCGGCCACAAATGAAACCAGGAGCGGCGAAGATGGCTGGGACGCTCTGCTGGGCGACGAATTTGACTGACTGAATCCCGATGGTGAAGATGGTCTGGCAGAAGCTTTGGCATTCGAAAGCGTGCGCTGGATAGGCATTGGCAGTATTGGGCTCCCTTCTAGAACTGGTCCTGGCGAAGTCGCGTTGCTTGGTCCGGGGCCGCTTGGGCTCGTGGCGTTTTGTTTGTTCTGTGCAGCTAGAGCCTCAGCGCGAAGCTTCTGTATGACATCTTTGTTTGCCTTCTCCAGAACCGGCAGATTCTTGAAAGCAAAATTACCGAAGTCATCAGCAACTACAGGTTCGCTGAGTCTGCGACTCTTCATGTCGCGCACATGTGGCGGAATGTGTAACGGCATCAAGCCGCGCTTGATCGAGTTTACCTGAGACCGTACTCGAGACAACGCATCGTGGGGGCGTTCATGGTACTCAGCACCTGCCGTCGAGGGTTGTGGCGACGTCTGATCTTCCATCTCCTCTGCAAAAGATTGCAAGGTAGCACCACGAGAATCAAAATATTCGGTATCTTCTGGATTTTCAGGCGCCGGAACAAATTGTGCATCGTCTTCGAGGAGCTTGTCCCACTGCGTGCCCTCGAACCATGGATGGTTTCGAATCTCGTCGCCGCCGCAGGAGAATTTGTCTTCAGCATTGGCTCCAAGTCTTTCGCGTGGGTTGAGGCAGAGAAGCTGGTTCATCAGATCCTTCGCCTCCAGGGAAACTTCGAAATCGTTATCATCGGGCCAAGAGATTCTGCGAGCAAGAATATTCTCAAACACCTCATCGGGTGTCGATGCATGGAATGGTGGATACCCGTACAAGAACTCGAACAGAATGCATCCGACCGACCACCAATCACTATTCTCGTCTTGGCCAACACCATTGACAGTCTCGGGCGCAAGATAATCCGGAGTACCAACGAAACGACGATTGCTATCATCAGGATCAAACAACGCCATCGGCGGTGGCATCATGCTGGTCTGCGGTGGCGTACTTCGCATATCTGAACTTGTTTGGCTGGTTGTCGGATGTAGAATTGGAAGGTCGGGAGAGCCAGTCCCTTCATTCTCGCTCATCTCCTCGATAGGACTTCTTCTCTGGTTCATCATGTGTTGAGCTTGACTATCGTTAAGAGAAAAGCTGCTGAACATTTGATTCAAAGCATCACTGCCGCCGGAGTCGCTGCGACCGGAAGCACGACGAGACTCTTTATTCAGGGTGTTCTCGCGACTCAATGCGAAGTATGATGGAGTTGCCAGCCCACCAGCAAGATCCGGAGTCATTTGAGGTGTAGATCCTGGTGAGTGGTGGCCTTGGAAATCAAACGAGGTTGATCTCGAAGAACTGATAGACATTGTACGTGCAAATGGGCCTTGCTTTAGAAGATCTGGAGCAGAATCGTTTGTCGAGCTGTTGAGAACCCGCTTTTGACGGCCGATTAAACCCATTCGCGAGAGACCAAAATCGGTCAACTTCAGATGGCCTTTCTGATCGATCAGGAGATTGTCTGGTTTGAGATCTCGATGAACGATTCCGCGGTTGTGAAGATGCTCAACACCTAATATAACTTCGCCGAGGTATTTCTTCGCCCAATCTTCTGGCAGGCCGCCAAGAACTTTGATCAGAGACGCACAGTCTCCGCCGTTCAGATACTCCATTACCAGATATAGATAATCTTTGCTGGAAAATGTCCAATACAGCTTCGCAACGAAATCACTTTCGCCTTGCCACATCATGATGGCTCGTTCTGCCTTGACATTGGTGACTTGGTTCTTTGCAACCATGTCTGCCTTTTTCAAGACCTTGATAGCATAATAGTCTCCAGTAGATCTCTTCTTGGCTAAGTAGACACTTCCGAACGCGCCTTTACTGATCGGCTTGATAATCTCGAAGTCCTTGATAGATGGCGGTACAGCTCGAGCTTGTGGTGCACTAACAGAATTCAGACGTGGGGATGGCGGTTGCCGTGATGGATCTGAGCCAGCAGCTGATGATTGTCGTCTATGATGATGGTGATGGTTGGGAATTAGCGCTGGCGAAGTAAACTCGCTTCCCGGAAGCATAGGCGATGCTGTAGGGGAGACAACTCCTTCATGAGCGATCGGCAAACCTCGAGGCTTCGAAATACGGAGTGGCGAGGATGGTTGCGGGATCCGAACGGGAGATTCTTGCCTATGAGGGGATGTCGTTCCAGGAAGGATGATACTTCGCCGATGTCGTTGACGAGAGCTCGCAGCACGTCTAAGGTCACCAAATTCTGAAACAGGAGATTCTGTGCGGGCAGGTCGGGACATCAAAGACGAAGACCGGTGACTAGTATCACTTTCTGCGCCTGCATCGCTCTCAAAAAATAGAGACTGTCGACGAGAATCTTGAGACTGCGATAAAATACTGTGCTGCCCAGTATGCGATCGCGGGGTTGGACACTCCTTGGGGCTGCTTGATCTGGTCGAGACCGCAGTTGACGACGTTCGACGTGCTCCACTACGGCCCATTTCAGCTTCTCGAAGTGCAGCTGCCAAAGAGGATGGCCCATCAAAAGATCCGCTGAAGAATCCTTCATCGTTTGCAGGTGTCCTGTCAGTCTCCTCGTCGGAATCTGTAAGATGCCCAGCTGCAATCTTAGCAGCCTTTCTCATGGCCTCGTCGATACAATCCTGAACAATAACCGAGAACTCGATTCGGATACGCTCGGAGTACTCGATAATTCTACGGTGGCGTAAGACGGCCTCAACCTTTCCCTTAGCTGCTCTCTCACTATCTTGGCAAAGTACAGATAAGCCCTGCTCTTGCTCCAGAGTGTTGTTAGTTGGAGATTGCCATTGCATCACTTGCGATATGCGGGATTCAGATTGAGGAGACTGCGTGCGAAACTCGCCAGGGGCATGAGAAGCGGCCTCTTTGATGGCTGGAGTGCTAATTTCAAGAGCAGTATCGCAGAGGTCAAGAAGCAGCTCGACAATCCTTGCTTGGGGTCTTCGAACAGCAAATGATCTGGCTCGTGCATGGCCAAAGCCGGACCTGGATGGATCCCTCGATCGATCAGCAGGTGTGCCGGGCGAGGCTGTGCCAGAGGAAGATGTTGAGGAACCAGGTCCAATGGGCATGCCTTTGTATTCGGCCTGCGGGGGTGCTAAGGCAGGCTGGTCGCCGGAGATAGGTCGTGATTTCCGAGCTTCAAGAGCATCGAGAACTTTGACAATGGCGTGACGGTGCTCAGTAAGGTTTTCTTGACACATCTGAACTTCCATCTCAGCCTTGTGCTCCTGCAAACATAGTTCTGTATGCTTCTCAAACCACCATGGAGGAATTTGACGTTCACAGATCCTGCAAAGAACAGGGAGCGGGGGAGCATGATTTCCCGGGTCCTCCAAACCAGCTTCGGCCAATGTTGTGAGATGACTTGCTAAGACCTCCGCGCCGGAACCAAGAGAATCCACGATAACAGCAGGCAAGTCGATTTGAATTTCGCGGGGAGCAATCCAAGGTCTGATCATCCACATCGTCTGAAGAGGTCAGCATAATCCACACACAAGACCAATATAGCCTACATGACTTTCTCCTCCGGATGTTCGGTCGTAAACCATGATTCCCTGTCCCTCCAGCTCAATCGTTGCAGGCTCGCGCTCTGCTGCAGCCACCTCCTCGTCTGTGTCTGCCATAAGAATGTCGATAGGAGCGAGCTTGGAAGCAGGTCCCAGCTGCACACTGAATCGGACTATTTGACTGCGTGAATCATCCTTCTTCATAGACTCCACAATTTCCGAGAAGGCCTCCTTATTTTCGCTGACTAGGAGGTCTTTGATTGGCTTTCCTTGCACCGACTCGAAACTGGTGCCGATTACATCGGTCCAAGAAGGGCTTACCCATCTGATATTTCCATTCAGACCCAAATCCATGATCACATTGAGTGTTTGTTCTGCAGCCTCTCGTAGGTCTTCTCTCTCCTCCCGAATATCGGCACTCAAGGAGCGCTCCATCTGTCCACCAGCTTGTGCCCTCAGCTGGACGACAACTGGTGGTGCCAGCATACTATTTGCTTCCTCCATAGTTGAGTAGATTCCTCAGAATCCAATGCTGCCCCAACATTGACTGTGCGAGCGCCTCCCTGGTCAAGTTACTGGACCAGATTGAACGTCACTATCATTCGCGTCGTTATCGCGGCGTCTGGCTCGAGAACCGTGTCGTAAATCGGCGTAATTGTTTGGCAGATTGCCCGTGACTAGCAACTGACGGAGACAGGAGACATCATGGGGATTGATGCTGATGTCTCTTGTTGTGGTGAGTTGTAGGTTGGTAAGCGCTCTGGGGGGGGATTCGTGCCAAAGTTCGAGGAGTAGTTCGTTTGTGGAGGCGGGACAAAGCAAAGGCACGCCGGCTCTGCAGAGACAGCCAGCTCTATCTATCGTCAAGAGAGGCTCGGGACCGGCACGAGGTCGAAGTCGAGCAGCAATTGTCGTCGTCTGCGGCGGATTTGGTGTTGTTGTTGTCGGTGGGCCCAAAAATTGGGAGGGAGTTTGGGTATGTGACTTGAGAACCCTTGAATCGGCCGTCCTGTCTGGTTCTGGCGCTGAGGAGGATTCCCCGCTCGGCGGGCTAGGATTTGGTGGTAGGGTAGGGTAGCAGGGGAATGCGGCCAATGGCAAGGCTGGACGCAAGTACAGGGAAAGTCTCTTGGCTGACAGACAGCATGCGTAAATAATTAAATGGCTGCATAAAAGCGGCATAAAACTACAATTACGAGCAAGTCTTGATTATTTTTGCAGGTCTCTCTCTCTTCTACTGCTTTGTTGTCCATTATCTGAAGTATTTCTGAATGTGTTTTCGTTGGTTGGTGAGCAGATCCACTCTCCAAATCCTTCTTTTCAAAAGCCTCTCGCTTCTGGCACGCAGTAAACAACGACCTGAATTCTATTCCAAGTGCCGGACATGCTCTTGAAAGTTGACCTGTCCTTTTTTCTCGTCATGTAATGTCACCTTCAAAATGGTTGCTCAGCACTTCGTCCTCTTACCTTCCATGGTTAGTAGACAGAGTCTGGCATCGGTACTCGGAAAGCGGGCGGCTTCTTGCCTGCTGTGACTTGCATCTACCCTGTCTCACCACGACAATCAAAACCACTATGACGGGTGTCAAAAGGCTATGCATAAGCCCTAACACAAGCTGCTCGCAATTATTCACCATTAGATTACCTAGCTGTGTGTATCAGAAAGGCTCAATCGCTCTGTGCTATAAAAGCATTACTCACTACTATGGCAACACTAGCGCTACACATCAATGCCGCAACCCATTTCCTCTTCTCGTACCTTCGCATCATGCAGAAGAGTGCTGGCTAGACTTTCTATTCGTACAGTATGCACTCAACTACCTCTCCATCAGCCCATTTGCTATCTACGTGCATAAGCTTTCATCATCGCCAATCAGAGCAAGTATTCGTATTTCTTTTCTTGTATCCAAAAATCTACGATACTCCGCTTTACGGGCTCAAAAACAGCCCTTCTTCACCAAGTTTACAATTGCCAGCCCACGCACTAAGTGCCTGACCCTGTCATATCGAATCGACCCCTTTCAATATCAAGGGAAGTTCGATTGATGGAACGAGTTGCGCGTCATTTATCAGCAGCTGCAAGGCGATCAATTATCCAGATTGAGACCTTAATTCTGCTCATCCATCGTTAATCCAACACTGTTGAGGTATCACCAGATGGAGGAGAGAACGGCCAAAAGGAGTGGGGTTGTGGAATCATCACGACCATAATCACCGACCTAAATGAATGCTGCATTCTTGACACCGGAGAACCCTCTGCCTCCGTTCGAACAGACCAGTCACAAAAGTCTGGTGTTTCTGTTTCCTTCTCTTGCATCGTGGGACCGGCAGGGGTCGCATATTTGCCACCACAGGGCAGCCAGCCAAGGAACCCATCCCCGGCCTATACCAAACCCACATATTTGTTTGTTTGGATAACAACCTCTGTTCCTCTGCCACTACTCCCACGATATTCCGTAAACAAAAGCGAGCGCTGACATCGAAATCCCAAGCATCTCGCGGATCTCATCCCACCCTCTTCTTCGAACGGGAGCGTCCCCCTCCCTGGGCGGCTCACCCAACGACAACACTCTTCGCAACCTTCAGCCCATCACACCGCTCCAAACCGTCCAATCGCCCCCAGACGGAACAACACCACGCATTATCACAGCATCAGCACCCCTCACATCCCAGTCTGACCTACATGAAAAAGAACTCTCCCCACCCTGCACGTCCTTCTGACTCCCGCATATCACCTCACAGCTCACCTCCACCACGATATCAATACAGAGAGCACAACAACAGCAGCGCACCTCCTTTACGCAAGCTGGGTTAAAATAAAGGTCTCACTCCGCTATGCACGCCCGTTCAAGGTACCAATATAACCTATGGTCTCACAGTCCGACAGACGACGAGCATGCGACCAGCCGAATTTTCCGTTCTGCCAGTCAGCCGGCTCCGAATCCAGCGTCCTTCCAGCGGATGTGGTCGCACCTGTGAAAGGGCAACAGACAGAACGTCTAGCCCGAGTGGCCCAGAAACCTTCAAAATTTCCCAATGCACCTCATCGCGAAGGTTTGGAACTCTCCTCGCAGGGAAATTTGATATTCCATCACAAGACGACCATGGAAGCCACTACTCGACCCAAGCTTCGTCTCTCCATCTCCCCATGTCTCAAGATGGACGTCGACGTCAGGCACTAGTCGAGTCATTGTCAATACCAACAGCAGCGCCGTCACCGCGGATGCAGAGCTGCTTAACCGGGAATGTGGGGTCGTCTGCTGACCCCTCTGTGTCCTCCAGAAGGAGTTGTTTCTTCAATCACGTGTAGCAAAGTTGCTAATTCGTGTGACAACTCGACGGAGGGTGCAACCTAAGCGAACTTGGAAACATTGGCTGCATGTTTGAAGTCTTGAATTTGTGGTATTTGTGGGCTTCTGATGTTTGAGTTTGAGTTTCCTAGCACACACTCCTTGCCACTGTGTTTACTGTTACATCACTTAGAGTCTACAAGCGAGGCTCTTCTCATCAATCAACGAGGACCGCTCGCAACCCCTGACTCGGCAAAGTTGCACTGTCTTGGGGGCGAAACTTTCGGGTTTGTTCTAGCTGTTATACAGTAGCGAGGACCGAAAGTTTGTTGAGAGCAATCTTGGAAAGTTCTTCCCAAGCTCCAAGCACTTGGAACCGAGTTTCTAGCACCAACTCCTTCCAATTCAATTCCACATTTCAGCAGTCTAGACGCTCCGATTCTCATTTCTCTGACTTCTCGAGCATTCTCGTTTACTTTCCGCTGTTCCCGCCTGCATCTGAGCGCACACAGATGCCGTGAGACCCGTCCATCACCGTTGAAGCACGTGGGGAACCCGAGCTATCACTGACCCCGCACTCTACTGCAGTGCACTTGTGGAAGGGACGGCATGGTATGGCATGCCGACTTGACGAGAGAACTAATTTAATCTTCCCGATTACGAGCCGTGAGGAGTAAGATGTAGAGCTCATTGGGTGACGCTTTCCCATCCTTCTTGAGATCATCTCAGCCTCTGGCTAGACCTTCATTAGGACTCGGGAGAGACACAGGGAGTGTGGAAGGTATCTAGGCCATGGCAAATTTTCTGTTTTTGTTCGCTGAGGGCACTATGCTGCAAATATTGTTCCCATTCATCTCCTTGTTCTAGAGCTGATCACGAATAAAGGTAGGCCTGCTTCTCAACTTTAGTTGGCATGGCACAAATACATGATCCAGTATCGACATTTAGATCTCGGAACTATCCAAGTTAATGAGGAGCAGAATTGGAATCATTCACTCGGAGCAATCCGGTTTTTAGCCTGGTATGCCAAGTCTTGTTCCTGGACGGGGGTACTGTTCTGTCAGCAATGCTCCTATCATCAAAACGCGTCCTCTTTCTGCTTTCCCTGTACCGTTTTTGAGTGGGTTACAATGCCATTATTCAATATGTTTTCACAGAGTGGTCTTGATAACGCGTATGGACATTGTGGTGTTGACTTTACACTCCTTTCAATGTAAATCTTGGATTTTTACACACGTACTAGCAGTCCTCTTCTGACACTTCCCAATACGGTCTCACATAGTACGTGCACGTATCCATCAAGTCGCTTTACTCTGTCTGCTTCGTTCTATTTGTCATTACTACCAAGGATCGCCCTATTTTTGTACATAGAAGAGACCCCGAAAGCGCACTACCAAAAGATTTCTACATGACACACCCCAAAAAGCTGTCAGCTTTATACTCAGAAGAGAACTACAGATATCTCCTCATTTCCACTCCAGCTTCACAAACTCCATCTTCGGCAAGTTCCGCGCCATCTTCTTCACACCGATCCTCATACCCAGAAACCCAAAAACCGACATCCACATCCGCACAAAATCAGGATCGGCCTTCCGCGCTTCCTCAAGATCAATTGGCACCAGCGAAGGAAACTGGCCTGGCAAACGAGTTCCGACGATCATGAGCACGATGAGAGTTTCGAGTGCAGGCAAGTCGTTGAAGAACTTTACACCTTTCGTCAGGATGTGGCGTACTGTTGTGTGGCGGACAGGATAGTGGAATGGATGCTGGAAAACCCATTGAGTATCATGGCTGACTGCGAGAGTACGGACTGTCCTGCGAATTTCTGCTGGAAAGGCCAGAGGGCTTCGTACGTTCCACGTGCCACTGCTCCCGAGGCTATAAGCCAGTAGAGTATCGACGTAAGGATTGAAGTAGACGGGGGCGAATTGATAGCTTGCGTTCGGGTCGCGGAGGCTGGTTATTTGATGTGCGGGATAGACCTGGTAGCTCGTCGACTTCAGGAAGACTTTACGAGCCTCCGGTACGTAGAGGAGAGGTGGGTCACAGCGTAGCATGTCGTGGCAGAGACGCGGACCGAAGATGCCTGGTTCGGCGGTGAAAGTGCTGGTGAAGACTGCTCGGGGTGCGAATCCTTCAATGGCGTATCGCCAGATCATCAGCCGAAGCTCGGTGGGGAGCTTGGGGAAGAGACGGAACTTTTCGAGGACTTGATGGGGCGAAGATTAGCACTCCACATGAATATAAGCGGAGACTGTAAATTTGATACATACCAACGGCTTCTGCTGAAAATGCGGATGTGGCAGAGCGCTCGGGCTCAGAAGGCGTGCCGGTATTTCCATGACGAATCGAGGGATGGAGGATGAGGGCAGTGCATGTGCTGGGGCAGGCATCCATGGTGATGGGAAAGGGTGAAGGCATTCTGATAAGAGATCGATGTCGTAGATGCGTTATGAATTCATCAAATATCGAGCATAGCTACTTGTTACGAGAAGAAGATCGGGGAGGGCCGTGCTGACGAAGGATCTTGTACTCGGCTCGCTAAGCTACACAATAGTAACGCCTGGGGAGTCACCACAATACGAAGCTGATTCACTTGAACAAAACTCGATGTCATGCTGACTTGAGGTATTGCTTAATCTGAATCAGAGACATCATTGCTAGATTGGCACAAGCGGCGGGTAGTAACGAAAATATTTCGAGCCAAAATCTAACACGCGATGATATCAATTGTATCATGCTCAAGATAATCTCACATGGAAATTTCATCAGTTTCACATTCACTCCCCATCAACATCACTTTTTCTCTCGTCATATGTTCATGTTTATGTATCTTGAGAAGTCTGGTCTAGGTTTCACAGTAGATTCATTCATTTCCGGATTTTCTACCCGGCGTGCTCGCTTGCAAAGCCGTAGATTCAAAGGCAAACCTCATATCAACAGTTCCTTCTACCTGGAGGATCTTCTTATACTCGATTGAACGAGTCTACCGTGCAGTACCTTAGTTTCATTCATGTCCTTTGACTCAACCGCTGGAGGCGCCTCTCCACTAGGTATCTTTGTAACAGCCGACTTAGTATTATGAAAAGCGACTCTATCAATGTGCACTTGCTTGCATGCCGACTTATCAAATGAGAATCCGGCCTTTATATATTTCCAAAAGACCGTTTGCGCCATTTCGGATATGAATATTGCATGTTCACAATCAAAGCAAGCATTTTGCTCCGTCCTTCTCGGTCTTTTTCTCCTTTTCCTCGGAGAGCGACAGCTATACTCTAGATTAAATCATCAGTGGTCCTAAGATTCAGATATCCAGATGTCTTCTAAAGCATATTGATGTTTTGGGAGGAAAAGTAAAAGCTGGAGGTGCTCATTGTCATGAGTCAGAAAAGTAAACATTTGTCTCGCTTAGCTAGCGCAATTTTGGATGGAACCACCCACGTCACTTCATCGCTCCACCTGGACCAGAGGAGATAGGAAAAGTTTGCACGAACCAAGCAGTACAAATAGCTGGTGTCTTACCTTTAATCAGCCGATCCTTTGTACGATGGGTCACATGTCACTTTTAAGGGCACCTGAGTTTGTATATGGTTATTGCACTGAATCTCTTTGACTGAAGAAGACGAAGATGCTGCTGTGCATTTCCTGTGATCATTTTCTTTGAAAGAGCATCAGGCAAATGCTGCATATCGCAGTTGCGCTCCTCCAAGCCCCTTCAGGTGGCATCATAGACAGAGCTCCCATTTATTTCGCAACTCCCACCCCGGAAAACGTCCTCTCAGTATTCGCAGATCCTCCATGCCGCTTGCTTTCCTAAGTACCAGATCGCCTTGCAAAACGCCCTCAATTCAGCGTGCAGTAGCTCAATCCCAACCGATTTGAATGTACCCAACATACGGATCGTTGAAATCTGGATGGGCAATTTTCGCCAAGGCAATTTCCGTACAAATCGAATGGTAGAAGTCATCGTCATCGAGGCCAACATGGCATGGTAGCTCACCTCTAGCTGCTTTAGTATAGTGTCCAATGATGTAGAGGGTCTCCAGAGCCACGAAGCGCTTGAGACATTGATAAACGCGCTCAGGTCCGACTACCGAGTCCGGAATCTCCCAAGTCACTGCCATGCTTTTGAAAGCCTTCTCAGGATGGATGGTCAAGTGTCGCAGGCGCGAGACAAAGCTCTCCGGGAAGAGTTTTGGGATCGAGAACTTGTCATCCACGGCGAGGTAGTTGTAAGTTGATTGAGGGTTTGGTTCATGAACGACACTGAGATAGACGTCCTGCTCGAAGTTGAAGTACATGGGACTTCGTCGAACCTTCCCAGTCTCAAATGGTTTGATGACGGCGCTGGCATCGTGGTATTGAATGAGCTCGCATTATTAGTCGCAAACTCCCGAGATTCCTTGCAAACGTGGAACAGAACAGGTACGCAGGGGGTGAAGATAGGTAGATGTCCGCTATTTCGTTTCGTGGATGTTATATAGCTTGGTACAAGTCGTGCTTCAGTAGTCGATTCAGCCCAGATCATCAATCTCAGCTCAAGGGGTAGCTTGGGAAACGAAGTGAACTTGTAGTCTACTGCAGCAAATAATTAGCAAGCAGGTTCTCAAAGTAATGTGAAGAATGAGAACTTACCCTTGCTCATCTTTGTGAGAAGAATTTCGGTCTTTTCAGCGACACGCTTTCTAGTTCGATGAGCAATCGTATTGTCATAAGCCATCCAATCACGTAAATCGGGGTCCAGGTACTCGGTTGAATACTGAGGTCGTGACGGAGTGGGAGGGATTTTGACAAGCTCAGCTTCTGGAGAAGGTTTCTTAATGAGTCTCGAAGGTGAAGACTCATTCTTAGGCTTGTTCTTTGGCTTCGAAGGATCAGGAACACGTTCATTGCCGACCGTCTTCGCAGGCTTGCGTTTGGGAGGCATCTTGGTGGTTGCGCTCCCTGCGAGGTTCGAGGTGGTGTTGGTGCTGTTCTGAGGCTGTGACGCGTTTCGAGGAAAACATCACCTTCAGTCTCGCTTGATCTGCCGCCCCCACCGCCTTTCGAGCAGACGAACATGGTAACTGACAAAGAAGATAAGGCTAGTCAGATACTCGTCAGGCAGAAACTTGGTCTAGTGATAGGAGATCGTTGTTCTGAAGAGTGTCAGCACTGCCCTGTAAGTGTGAGAAGCTGCCAAGATGACTGAGTGCTGCGAGGTCACGCCCTGTTCACGTATCTATTGATGTAAACAATGGCTTGAGGAGCAATACTGTTCTGGGAGCTTCCTCTCCTCTCTTGCTTCTTTTCAAGCAGACATGATGGAAAATCTCAGCAGGCTTTACAGTCTGGCTCCGAATCAGAAAGCACAAGGGATTGAGCACAAGGACAGCAAACAAGAGACGTGATGAACTCGACTGCAATTGGCGAAAGAGCTAAGATATCACACTACCCATCATCTCCTACCACGAAGGAGAGATCACTCGATCTTCCGAGCGAGAGCTAGGACCCAACGCGCTCTGATTATCCAATTCCTCTCTAATGCATAAGATCCGCCCAATGCCGCTAGTCGCTAGCAAACTTCAAGATATTCAAATATCGCTCTCCAAGCTCTCTAATCGAGCCAATCCACAGTTCCACAAGCTCGTACCGTTCCGTACCACTCGCGCATCGTTACCAACCTCTAAGCCTAATCCCTAGCCAAAATCTTATCCGTCACCCACATCCCATCACCACTACCACCTCTAACGCAAAGCACGATGATACCCACCAGAAAAAGCAACAAAGCCCCGAGAGCGAGGAATTCCCAGACCAACCTCCTCCTGAGGGTCCTCTGTAATGCAGCATCTTCAATGGTATCACTGCCAACGCTATGTGACTGTGCCAATAGCCCCTCGTCGACTTCATCTACTTTGTGGTGTCTGTGCTTGGAAGAGTTGCCGAGGGGCCACCAGGAGGAAGCGCTAGATGGCAGGTTATTGGCGTGGGTAAGGGCATGCCCGTGAGAGTGAAATTGATGGTCCGTGTAGATATGGCCTTGATTGAGAGGATCTGGATGAGATGATCGAGTTGATAGCGGTGATGTCTGCGGCGAACAGGGGCTTTGGTCTGAGGAGTGGAATGGAGAGGGAGGTTTAGGAATGAGATTGAGAGGGACGGGCGGGAGTCGGCTTCCATGATTCGGGATTGGACTTTGGAGGACCCGAAGGGCATCTTGTGATGAGATGGGAATCTCGTTGACTAGGCTTTTTATGTACCAAAAGTATGCATAAGATGTTTGAGACTGTCTGATATTCGAGATTTAGTTTGTGTGGACGTCAAGGCCAACTTTCCTTTGGTGAAGATTGACGCGGTTGCGGATTTGGTGTGGAATGGAATGATGGTTTACGACACAGAAGACTCGGCTCGGCACAAGATCTCGAAGAACGTATCCAAGACCACGCTCTTTGAGCCGCAACTAGTACCCAGCGGTTGAGTTCTTTGTTGTGTTGAAGAGTCTCTGGGTGTCAACTTGTCGCCCGCTCCAATCAAATCCTTGCCCATTCATCCTTCTTCTCCTCCAACCACTCTCCCTTTTCAACCCATCTGGTTTCCAACCACTTTGATAGCTCCGCCTCGGTCTCTGGTAGATCTTCAAGCGGAAATCTCCTTAAATGGACATGAAACTTGTATCCTCTCTTCCCACTCAGTCCTCCACAGCTGAGAGACTCCCATATTGTCGGCGCTTCTAAGAACTTATGGTTGTGCTCGTACGCGATCGTCATGTCGTAGACAGCTTTGACATGTTTGGCCTTTCGAAGATGTTGGACAGTTGTCACGAAGCCTTTCGTGCGGGGGTAGAGAAGGTGTTTGGGAATGGGGCGGTCGTTCTCTTTGCACCACACTCGTGCGGCTTCTGCTTTCTTGGGAGTATATCTTGTTGCTTCGCTGAAGCTGATGAGCCCTAAAGAATGGTCAGTATATTTCTACTTTCTTGTCGGAATTTAATTGAAATTTAATTGCCTTACATGTTGGCCATTTTCGTACAGTAATCCCCGCAAACACTCGATCCAGCTCCTTTTTGTCTTTCGTCCACTGCCTGCTCACCATGGGCATTCCCATAGCCCAAATTCCCCATCCAAGTAGGGGTACCCAGCGAAGCTCAATCTTCGCAAACCAGCGACAGCGCCCTAGCATTCCTGCGCGAATGGCAAGTGCCTGGATCATGTAGAAGTCCGTCCAACTGACATGGTTGGAGATCACAATAGCAGATTCTCCTTCAGGGACTTCGTCTCCGGACATAGTGATCACCGCGCCATTGAACACCTCGAAGATACATTGTATCCAATTCCAGTTTGTGAATGCGACGAACGAGGATGCATTGTATACTCCGTCTGGAAAGAAGTAGCTGAGGGGGAGGAGCAAGGAGCAGACCAAGTCCATCAGCACCAGGTATAACGCCCATGGTATGATGATGACCAGGCCCCGCAGGGTCGTCAAGACATTTCCGGTCGACATGATTGATGTCGATTGAAGAGGAGAAGGTTTGGAATTTCGAAAAGCGGTCAACACCCACTCGAGTGGCCTCTGCCCTGCTCTGCCCCACGTCGTGTGCCTTGGTGCAACAGTTGGAAGTGGATAGGTAGCTGGACTGTGCTGGCTGGACTCCGTGGACTGGACAGTGGACTGGCATGTGCAAGGCACGCCCGGGCTTCAGGGAGCTCTTGGCACTAAACACTAAAGTTCCCCGCTACAAGCATGACCACCAGCACTGACCAGACCCTGAGTTGAATTTACTTTTAGCCGACACGACAACTCTCTCCCGATCTCTACTCCTCTTCTACCTGGCTCCCATGAGGAGATCCCGGGGAGAAGGATTTAAGGTTATAATGACAGTACCTTTCCGTTTCAGCGAGCTTTGACAAGAACATCCGAGAGCCGACAGAGATGGGGTAGTTTACTCACTGTCAAACAACTTGTTTGACCATTAAACAGTTTTGCTGTGTCCCTGTGTCATTACTGGGTAAGAATAGTAACTGATTCTCTGCCCTGTTCGATCGTCCTCTCTATGCAAAACATTTCATTGGCGTCATGCCTCCCGTCGCTCGCAAGCCCAAAGAGCCAAAGCAAAAGTCAATTCCATTATGATGAACTCCCAGGTATGCGATATGGGCTTGGGCTGCGATGGCGGCAAATCGCAGCACATCGACATCAGCTCACTTACTCGGCACTTAACAGAGCGTTGTTTCTTAAGAAGGATTATTATCATTATTGATACCCAGAGTATCGATTCAAGTGGGAACAAGCGAGAGAGAGAAAGAAGGCTGGGGTAGTACAAAACATAGCTACCTCCGTAAACGAAGTATACCTCGAGCTCGACCAAACCTCAAAAGCTGAAAGTTGGCCCGGGCTAGGCAAGCGAGTCTCGAGTCTCAAGTCTCGAGTCTCGAGTAGGTGACCTGACACCATCGAAGAACGTCACTTCAACTCATCATTGTTCGGACAGAATCCCGAACATCTGCTCATATCTTCTATTAACTCAATTGTTTCTGCACAACCCATCAAACGGAAACTCTCTCTCCGTCTCCGCTGTTTCTCGGTTTCTCGCAAGGCAGGCATCAGCATCAGCATCAGCATCAGCGCCAGCCAGCCAGCGCAGGTTAAGACAAGCACGAGCATCAGCCAATGCATTTTGCACTGCCCCATAGAGTTTGAATAAGCTCATGCCAATACCCGAACCAGACCACCGTTGTGGCTCCTTGACATCGACTGCATTTAAGACGACGTCCCCTCCACAACAGAACAGACCAACTCTTCCCGATCAGTATCTAGCCTACATCTGCCATCTCATCTCATTCTCGTTCTCCATCTGATCTCGACCTTCCGTGCACCCTTGTGATAGAAATCTCAGCAACAGCCTCGCGAGAGCCCTTGGGTAGTCGCAATTGATCTCCTCGACCTGCATGAACTTCCCTGCGACGATCGCATAGGTTAAAGTCGCGACCCTTCTCCCGCCGCCAACACCGTCAATTCCAAATACCTCACCTCACCTCACGCCTGCCCCGCCACACAGCGTGCGAAGCCCGTCGTCACCAATTATCAATCAGCAGCAGTCTAGAACAGCCGTCAGAGAATTTCTGGGTCCCATATCTCTGGGTAAGTCATGCACAACATCCCATCGCATCCCACACAATCAGTTCCTGCATACCTGCCAACAGGAAGCCACCTCGCGGCGTGAGCTTCGAAAAGGAACCACAAGCAGCATTGCGATTAACGCAGAGAAACATGGCTAATCAAGATCACACAGAGATTGTTCTCGAGTACGGTGATAGTAGTCCTTCGTCTACAAACCTTGCGACCATGTCCTCCGCGTCTCCCGCCGATCAATATGGCAATAAGTCTGCAGGTGGGAGTGGATATGGCAGTGGCCAGTCGGACAGCGGCAAGAGCCCACTCTCCATGAGCTTGGGATTTCTGAAGAACTTGACAGAGAAGAAAAGTACTCGAGGTTAGTGCAGCTTCTGCTTTGATGCGGCGCATGAATTGACCGCTGTACAGTTGATGGCCAACCACCGAAGAGGAGAGGACCAAAGCCGGACAGCAAGCCCGCATTGACAAGGAGACAAGAATTGAATAGACAGGCACAACGGTAGGCATCACTATGGATTCGTTCGTCGCTGTCCACTAATAAAATGTAGCACGCACCGGGAAAGAAAGGAGCTATATATCAAGGCCCTAGAGCAAGAGGTCTTACGCCTGAAGGAGAACTTCAGTATGGTATCCCGCGACAAGGAGACACTTGCAGAAGAGAATAGACAACTGAAGAAGCTCCTTGCCCAACACGGCATACCATGGAATGGAACTGGCGGTGTCGACGAACTTGCACGGAATACTAGCGTTGGCTACACATCCAGCGGAAGTATCTCCGGCAGCTATGCTCCGGGGTCACAGACATACAGCCCACCACCACCCACGAATTCAAATCCCAACTTTCAGAACGGGGCATCAGTTACAGGCATGAACGGTCGGAGTATGGCTCAGCAACAGGTCCAGCAGGGGGTGGATTATGACCAGGCAGGCATTGACTTCGTGTTAACGTCAGTTTACGCCAATCCTTCGAAAGCGTACATGTCGCCTCCCCCGCAGTAGCTAACGAGGCTTTTTCACGGCGCATAGGCTTGAAAGACCGTGTATGGACCATATCCAGTTCCTCGTCGAGCGAGCGAGCGATCCCGAGGGCGAATTCTGCGGTCACGCCTTGATGGCTTCGTGCCCTCCAGAACCGTATCCTGAAAGTAAGCCCGAGATGCCATTCGGTCACGGCCCTACGAACCTCAATGGCGATGCCCAAAAGACGTGGGATCTGTCGAAACCTGATCTGGCGAACTTGCTGGATCTCAGTAAGCGGTTGAACCTTGACGGCGAGATTACGCCTGTTATGGCTTGGGGAATGGTACTTGGCCATCCTAGATTTTCGGAAATGTCTACCACTGATTTTCAAAATGTGTGTCTGGAGCTTGGGGGAAAGGTCAGGTGTTACGGGTATGTTCATTCTTCCTGTCAATTGGATTATGGTATTGATACATGCAGGTTCGGCGCGGTACTGGAAGAATTCGAGGTTCGGGATGCTTTGGAAAGTGTGTTTTATACCAAGCCGGAGATGGCGTTCTAATGCTGGGAAAAGGAAAATGGGTGTGTTTGTTTTCATATGTAGTAGCAGGCAGAGGCGTACGGGTTTGATACCTGTTGGGCATGAGAATGCGGTGACGGATTTCATGAGCAATTGATAATGATATAATATTCACCAGTAATTGAATGTAGCACAAAGCTCAGAAGACAATGTTTTGAAATATAAGTCCTTTCATGCAGCTTATCATGCCTCCAAACCGCTTTTTCATCACAGTTCATGGCATTAGATATATACTTACCTGAGTTAAACACCAAAATTGGGTTAGCTCGAAAGGTTTCAGGTTTTGCAAGACTTTGGATAGGACTTGCTTGGGTTTGATAAATCTAAATCATTAGCATCTTTCATTCAAATAACCCAGAAGCCTTTCGGGTTGTTTGAAGAGTATTTGAAAATGGGCATTGATTTGGATCATACCTAGATAGGCTCGAGAGGCGCTTACATAATACAGTTCCCGGCTCGACTGACAGGGATCAGTGCCCCACTAACATTTCCACACATCGAAATTCGTGCAAACCTCTCGTCGGCGACAACTTCAAACCCCACGTATTCTCGAAACCAGAACACGTCGCAATCATGGCGCCCATATCACTCACGGACATCATTGCCGCCCTCCCATCTGAGGATTCCTGGGGACCACCAACCTCGACTGAAACCACGTTAAATGGCGTTCCATATGCCCCATACTCGAAAGGCGACAAATTGGGTCGCATGGCAGACTGGACCACCGAGGGAAAGGACGGAAGAGATGGCAGAGGTGGGAGACAACAATACAACCGAAACTACAGAGGTCTGATCTTTTGCCTCAATATACTGCCACATATCTGCCATATACAAGCATGGGTGAATTATGCGGGGAGGGGCAACTTGCTAATTTCTGAAAAACAGATCAACAAGTCTACGGTGCCGGTACATCCTCCTTATTCGCTGTACAACTCGCCGAAGATGAATCTTCCTTCTCCGTTGTCAGCAATACTCGCGACTCGACGAAGACAAGATTTGGCCGGGGTGGAGCATTCACGAGAGGGCGGGGTCAACGTGGCGGACGCGGCGATACCAGAGGTGGACGTGGACAGTTTCAGAGAGTTGGAGGACGAGGAGGCCAGCAAGGTTACAACAACTATGATCAGCGAGGAGGCCGCGGAGGTGCGCGTGGTGGACGGAGATTTGGCTGGAAGGATTACGACAAGCCACAGCGCAACCGCGATGCGTCTGTTAACATCAAGCCTGACTGGAAGATGCTGGAGGAGATTGACTTCAACCGCCTGGCTAAGCTGAACCTGGATACGGACGATGGAGAGGATATCGAGAACTATGGTTTCGTTTACTACTACGACCGCTCATACGACAAGCAGCCTGTCAAGTCTGCTGAGCGCAAGTTGAATGTCGTCGACCGTGCCGCCTATAATGTCACCACATCCTCAGATCCCGTCATCCAAGAACTCGCAGAGAAGGATGAGGCTACTATCTTTGCTACAGACAGCATTCTCTCCATGCTTATGTGCTCGCCTCGCTCTGTCTATCCCTGGGATATCGTTATCGTTAGGCAAGGCAACAAGGTCTTCTTGGACAAGAGAGATAATGCTACTCTGGATATGGTCACAGTCAACGAGAACGCTGCTGATGCGCCAATGGATGCCTCGGAAGGAAGCAAAGATGCCATCAACCAACCGAGTGCCTTGGCCGAGGAGGCTACCTACATCAACCACAACTTCGCAAACCAAGTTATGATTGAGAACGAGAACCAAAAGGTCGAGATGGCTCACGAGAACCCCTTCTACAACCCCGCCGAGGAGACCGAGCCAGCTGCTAGCAAGGCCTACAAATACAGACGATTCGACTTGTCGCTCAACGATGAGGATCCAGTCCACTTGATTGTCCGTACAGAGATTGATGCCGTTCAGAAGAACGCCATTAGCGGAGAAGACCAATTCCTCACAGTCAAGGCTTTGAACGAGTTCGATCACAAGGCACAAGGAAGCGGTGGAGCTCTGGACTGGAGAACGAAGTTGGTCGGTCAACGTGGTGCTGTTGTGGCAACAGAAATGAAGAACAACAGCTGCAAGCTTGCCAGATGGACGGTGCAAAGTATCATGGCCAAGGCAGATGTCATGAAGCTCGGGTAAGCCTTTTCCACATTTTTGAAATGTACACCACTAACATCCCCCAGATTCGTTTCTCGCGCCAACCCAAAGACCAACGACAAGCACGTTATTCTCGGTGTTGTAGGCTGGAAGCCCCGCGATTTCGCTCAGCAAATGAACTTGAGTCTCTCCAACGGCTGGGGTATCGTCCGCACGATCGCCGACATGTGTCTTCAGCGCGAGGAGGGCAAGTACGTTCTTGTCAAGGACCCCAACAAGCAGATCCTGCGTCTGTACGAGGTCCCAGCTGGTAGCTTCGAGGATGATGGTGAGGGCGAGATCATCGAAGAGGTCGAGGAGACTGAGGATTAGATTTGTATTGGTTGAGCGAGTGGATGATGATACGAATGGAAAAGCAAATTCTTCCTTCCTAGAGTAGGCTGCAGCCTTCATTTTGTGGAAGGCTTCACGGGTTTGGCTTTCAAGGTAATCCCTGGGATATTGGAGTTGTGATGCTTGCTTGACCTACTTAGATGGTAATCAAAAACGATGTGCCTCCCTATCTGTTCATGTTCTGTTCTATTTTCATGACTTTGGAATTTTATGCAGGAAATCCAGGAGTCTCAGCTGCATCGACACATAGTACCGAACGCCTGACAGTATCAAGTTCGCCCAAGAATCAGCCCAGACAGCATCTCACACGGAGCAAAGTCGTCAGCCCCATCAGCACGACGCTCAGTAAGGCTGTTTAATGTTGGTATCTGGAATCGGATCTTGCCACTGTTGTCCAACCCAAGGACACACTGGTCTCAAGCGAGCTCACCTGCAGGTAGCCGCGCAAGCTTCAACACCTCTTCAGGCTGCAACATTTGAACTCCAGCCTTACCCCACCGCATCTCTTATATCTTCAATCTATAGGTCTTCTTGATATTACAAGCTCTAGCACTTGCTTGAATTCGAGCTGAAGCCTTACCAGGCCGTCCTCGCCCTTCTTCTCCCTCAAACGCCTCGCTGCTCGCAGTACGAGCATCATAGCCTTGCACTAATTCTCTCCATCTCCTCATCTTCTCTACTATTGAATCTGATCTAAGCCCTCCCCAACGTAACGGAAGTCTTCCAAATACATAAACATGCCACTCCTCTCCCCAGACCCTACCCAATTGACACCTCTCCTCCCTAACAATGCACAACCCACACTCTCTGCACGAACATGGTGGGGTAGGAACTGGCGACCCATTCGGTTCTTTTGCGCAATTGCTTTAGTGTGCTGGCTTGTTGGGCCGTGGATTTGGGGCGTGGTGGTCTGGGTTTTGGAGGGTGGGAGAGGTGGATGGGGAGACGGGAGACATGGAGGACAGGGGCATGAAATTGGGAAGAGTCGGGTGAGTGTGGGCATTGTTGGTGAGTTCTTTTTGCTTTTCATTTCGAGGACGCTCTATTTACGGTCAGTCAAGGCTTAGGTGGGAGGAATTGAAGGAGCTTCATGGCTTGGGATCAGGATGCAGGGGTTATCAGCAGAGTATATGTTCTCTAGGCTAGACTGGGAACTTGAAGATAAGAATTACAAGCACAATTGGCCCATGATATCACAGCAACTCATCTATCACTGTCTCCTTGCTTTGCCTCATCATAATTGAGATACCAGCTGACCCTTGTCTGATGCAGGCGCTGGACCAGCAGGTATAGCCACGGCCCTCGCCCTCTCAGAACACAAAGACTCAGTTGGTAACCCACTCTTCTCCATCACTATCTTCGAGCAGAAATCAGCTGTCGGCGGACGCATGGTCTTGGACTTTGACCAGAACCAAAATCCACATCCATCAACACCATTCTGGCATGGTTTAGAAATCGAAGATATAGCGACGTCTGAACTCCTTCCTGCTGCTTCAATCATACGAGCACGTTTCGAGGAGTTGGGGAATACAGCAGAGAAAGTAAGTAATGGGAATGGAAATGGATTTAAGAAGTCAGCAAGTGAGCGACAAGGCAAAAGCTCAGTCGGATTCTTCAACGGAAAGGAGATCATTGCACAAACGACTAGACCAGGTCACTCCATAAGCTGGTCCGAATGGTTCGCCCTCGTCTTCCGCTACGGATCCAGTGTTTGGAAAGCGAAACATCTCGGTGACGAGACGGACAAAATGGTTGCTGAGATCTTGAAGGCTGGATCGCTTCCCCAAAACCAACATCGACCTTCACACTTTCCACATCAGCGAGCAAACAGAAAACAACAGACCAACCTCACACTGCACAGTGTTCTCGCCACTACCCAGCTCAGCGGCCTCATTTCCCAAAGCGCAGAAGACTTTCTCGCTGAAAAGGGCATCTCTTCCGCTTACATCAACGAGATCCTCAACCCACAAATATGGAGGCAGATAGCTCAGGATGTGAATGAAATTAGCGAGGTTGCTTTGCATAGTGCTTTGGGGAAGGAGTATGCTAGGTCAATCGGAAATGGACTTTACGGTGTGGGGAGTTTCGGGACAGTGATGAAAAGCTTGGCTGGGAGGAGTGGAGCAGATATCAGGTTGGGGAGGGAGGTCATCGGTATGAGGAGGGAGGTCATCGGTATGAGGAGAAGAAGAGGAGAGGGAGAGATAAGAGGCGGGTGGGAAATTGAATCAAAAAATGCTGGGCGCTTGGGAGGGGAGATGAGTGTGGAGAGTTTCGACCAAGTTGTTATTGCCGCGCCGTGGAACATCAGTGCCCTACTTGCAGCCTTTGGACCCGGATCTGGGAGAGGACCAGAAAGGGATAACGACCAAAAAAATGAGGTCTTCTACAGGAGAGTCTATGTCACTTTCATCGTTTCCAATGACATACTCGATGCGAAGTACTTTGGTTTTTCTTCGCCTCTGCCAGATGAGATTCTTTTCACCACTAAAGAAGACGGGAACAAGAATAACAACAGACGGCTCTGCCAGAAAGAGAGAGATCTCAAAGGTATTTACGAGATCTCCCATGTGAGGAGGATGTACGGTCCTGATTTTGATCTCCAAGCTTTCCACATGGTACCAGAAAGTGGGGTCGAAGGCGAGAATATTAGTACTGATGCTGTATACCATCTCTACCGAATTCTTTCCGACCATCCTCTCGATACTCGACCTTCTGCCGACTTCCTAAAGAGGATCTTTGGGAATGGAGGTGCGGTGGTAGCTGTTAAGAGCGTATTGGTTAGAGATGCATATCCGCTTTTGTGGCCTAGGAGTGAGAGGGAGGTTGGGGAGCTCAGGATTGCTGAGGGATTGTCGTGGACGGGTGCTGTGGATGGAGTTGGGAGTGGAATTGAGCTGGCTTGGGTGGTAGGCGAGGTTGTTGCTGGGTGCTTGGAGAGGGAAATGCATGAAGGGATTGAAGGTGGTGGTGCTGGTTGGAGGAATGGAGGGGACGTGGTAAGGCCGGTTCATGGGGGTAGCTGACGGAATAGGTGAGAACAGGATGCGGAAGATAGGAAGCTCATGAGTGGAGATCTGTGGACCGTCTGGTGTAGTGCAAGGTTAGGTTAGGGAAGTCTAATGAGCGTGCAATGTTGTTGACTAGGGGTATGTGAGCAGGATACGGCTCGTCTTTTGGAGGTGTTTTTATTTGCAGGCGCCGAGACGGATGTCTTCGATATTCCTTTCAATATTTTCCAACAATGATTTAGTGATCGATCTAATGTGGGTTGGACAGCATGCATCGTCTATAATTGTATGTTCCTTGTTGTTGACCCGGTCAAAATACCTCGCTAAGTAATGTGGGGAGTCTATATTGAGGTCTCCCTTTCTCTCGTATCGAAAAGAGAAAGGCTGTAATTATTCAAGACGTACTAACTTGATGCTGATAATAGAACACTAAGAATGTGGCATGATCTAGCTTGAAACACTGAATATTCAAGAGGACCTTATGCAAATGTGCCATTCGTTGCACGACAGACACACAACTGAAGGGAAGGCGAAGGACACCCGATATTGGTCCAATTTTAATCACACCCACAGAGAAATAATCGAGCTTTCCATGAATACCGGCCCTCGGTACTTGATTGCCTCATTCTCACCTGTTACAGAGCATGTTTGTGGGGAAATCGACGGATGGAGTCGAGTGGTGTGATGCATCAGCTCATGTCAGCACGTGAGGTGGTAAGGTTGCGGTCACTGGCACATCCACGCCACCGCAACATTTCACAAATAAAATCTGATTGACCCCTCCCTCATATTTCATCGAAAATAACATACATCCAAACATTACAAGTCATTGAAAACTCAGCGAAGATCGAAGCATCAAAACAGCTTCACATCACAACACACCAAAACACAACTACAACAATAAGCGAAGCCAAGCCAAGCACTACAACACAAAATACAACCACCAACCAAAACAAACAGAACATCCCAAGCCATAAGTTCATCAACGAACCACTACCCAACCTTCAAAATGATCCTCTTCGAAACAACCACCTCAGTCTTCGAGATCCTCTGGGACATCGCCCTCTTCCTCTTCATCACCCGCCTCTCCTTCTATTACTTCTTCGTCTCCTACCTCTCCTCCCTCTTCATCTCCTACCTGCGCATCGCGCGCCTCCAACCCATCAACCACCTAACTCAACCGCAAGCCGAGCTCATCACTCTACCTTTCTGGCTACTGCTCTCTACGCTTTTCGCGAGGTATCTCATTGTGTGGTATGAGATTCCAAGAGTTGCGGGGTTTAGACTGGCGATTGGAGGTGTGGCGGGGGTGTTTCTTGTATTGGCGGAGTTGGTGGGGGGTGTGGTGATGTGGGAGAAGGGGTGGAGGGTGTGGATTTGGGAGACGGATTTCTGGGCTGCGGGAGCCGGAGTATTGGTTTTGGGCTTGTTTGGGTTAATGCCTTGGTTACTGATGGGGGTTGAGAGGAGGGGAGAGGGAGAGGAGGTCGAGGAGACGGGGCATGGTCATGAGAAGAAGAGTGTTGTTGATGCTGTGTAAGTTTTGCTCCTTTTTTCTTTTTAGGATTGTGTGCTGATGAGGATAGACCGACGGTTGCGAGAAGTGAGAAGGAGGCTGAGACGAAGAAGAATATCTAGAAGATAGCACTGGAAATATCCAGCGTGGCCAACATGCATCAGGCATGAGGATTTATGAATGCTTTGCTCAAGGAAATTTGGATTGAATAGGGAAGCAACATTGTCGGGAATTGGCGACTGGCGTCTGGAGTCTGTAAATATGGTAATATTAAGAGGTGAGAAAGACGCTTCTGCGTGTACTGTAGAGAGAGTCAAATGGTATCCGATATTTTTATGTCGACTATCTATCGTCACTTTCTTCCTCCTCAAGAAGTCTAGCATCGACCTTTAAATCTCCTCTTCCAACAATTGCGCTGCCAGGTTCGCTCTGCTCAGGGGAAGAGCTCAAGTGTACAGTCTGCGCAGGTGGTGCTCTCATCTCTAATTCCGCCACGTCCGTCAATTTGTTCTCCCACTCCTCCTCAAACGGAATCATAGCCTTCCACTCATCTTGCGTCAATTCATCGAAGTCCGTCGTCCGAGGTTGACTGCCCATCACTACGCCAGGAACAAACACAGCCGGATCACTCTTCGTCCAAGGGCTGCTCAAAAATCCATTGGCAAAAGGCGTATCCACGACGACCTCAACGCTGGCAACGAACGGTCCGGTAGCTTCCACCACCACGGCAACGTTCAATCTATCAGGTATGCCTTCCTTGGTCCGTTTGTTCTCTCGCATGTCCCAATACACGATATCCCAGTCAGTTCCCATCTTGCTGCTCCAGAAATTGCCAATCGTCTCAAATCGGTACTTCTTCTCATACTCCGTCTCTCGCTCTCCTTTCATCGCAGGCCCGACAGTTAATGGACCAGCGGGTACTTGCAGCGTCAGTTCACCGCCGACGGTGTTCTTCCTGCCTTCCACGGTAGGTAGTCCGTAGATTTTTCGTGGCGCGAATTTGAGTACAGCTGGATTTGAATCTGCCGGGGAAGAAGATGAGTGCTTCGACAGAGTGATCTTGACGTTTGCATTCTTGAAGCGGAAGCCATGCTCGCCGCTTCGTAAAGAGAAAGAGAAGATGATGAGGGATGCAGGTCGTTTGTGGAAAGTACCATGTGACACATTCGTGACCATCCCTATCACGCCAGCGCTGGAGAGAAATGGAGCTATTTCCTGGTGGTAGACTTTGAGCATGCGAGTGGAAGGCTCGATGTATGAGTATGGTACAGTGCCAGACTTGTACTGTGTGGTTAGGTCTTCTTTTTCGTCGAGGCCGAGGCTGTCGGTGGATTCGAAGGTTGCTTCGCTCCGGTAGGATGCAAGGATAGCATTCACATCAAGACCTGTTTCGGCCATTATGACGATGGTAAATATTGGTGTATGTTTATTATAGTCAAGAAGCTGTAGTCCGAGAGGCGGAATAAGTGATGTTGGGGGAAGAGGAAAAGGTTGAGTCTGGACAGCGTTGTCGATCATGACGCAGGCAGCCTGCAAGGCTAAGTCGATCTCCCGCAGGAAAGCCTTCAGTGTCCTTATTAGGTAGCGATGTAGCCCGACAAGGCCGCAGCAATTGTGGTGGTACAGTACAGACGTACAAACCCGTCTACTTCGAAAGCTTATGCTAGGCGCATATTTAAACCGACTTGAGTGTTGCGTTGAGTGAAGCAATCGAGCCGTCGAAAGTGCGAATTGGTAGCTAGCCAACATGCTACTTGCTCGATCGTTCGAAAGTCCTGATTTCTTCCTGGCACTATCCGAAGTCCTCGGAGCCCAAATGCCAGGATTATGCACGCAATTCTTCGAGTGATCGGCCCCTTCTTGTTGGTGTTTCGAAAATCACAATCTCGTAGCTCTTCGCCCGCGAACATGACAATGTTGCATCGTTATCCTGACGGAGTATGACCAGAATTTATCGGCTGCCCATCGTAACAATCATCTATTCTCTCCGACTTGTCGTCCTCTCGCCAGTGTCCATCTTGTAATCCTGGGCTCTTCCCTGATTCTGCCAAAAACTCCGTGGATCTGAGCTCAATTGCTCCGGAAATTCTCCCAATCGGCGTGGTTCTTCGCCCGTAAGGGTTCTTAAGCGTCTCATGACGACTGGCCATTAAGTTGGGGAACAATCTGAGGAACAGTGGTCGAATGGTGGGAGCACATGCGCAGATCAAGCCAACGCTACATTCTATGACTGTCCACTGCGGATGAGAGAAGTTAGCATATCTTGAATATCGCCTTGCAGACGTGACTAGGCTCTCATAGAAAACCGAGGATGAAATAGGTGGCAACTACGTTTGAATAGATATGTCAAACTCACAATATCGAAGTCGGCAATGATCCACGTTATGTCAGGATCTGAATCATTAGCTTTCATGATAGAGAGAATTCGAGCGACGGAGGCCACGGCGACGAACAATCCTAAACTCAAAATCGCTACTAACGAGTACTTCTGGCGAGGTGCGATCTGAAGGCCCCATACTACAGGAATGATCATGGCAACCATCCAGATATCGGTCATAGTGTGTACGATGGCAGAAACGATCATGATGTACCTTGGCCGAACACAAGCAACGCCAGACCCGAAAAAGGATGCCTTTGTAGTCGGATCGCATTGCAGGGCGTCTAGAATGAGGAAAGGAATACTGTATGAGACCACGGTGCCAATCGTAATCCAAGAAAGCCATAGCTCCCTGCGGCCTGGGAAGACTCGCAGGTAAAAAACCAGGATCGATATTTTCGTGAAACAGAGGGCCAATTGGTAGCTCATGAGGCTTGTGTAAGTTATCATAAACGACGTTTTAAGTAGGTCCAATGGAACATCGGAAACTGTGGAAAGACTCGGAGTCAGTATTGGCTATTAAAACGATATGAAGACAGTAGAGAATATTTGAGACGCTGGTATAATGTCTGAGGAGCATGGCACAGGCTTTGACCGACCTCAGACAGCCTGTAGATGGGAAAGAGAACTTGGATAATACTCACTGTGATGGCCTTGACCGTACTGAGTGGCAACTCCGAATAAAACCGTCAATGTCAAAGCATTTATCCAGGCAATGACTATTAAAGTATCATCTGCACTCCACTTTCGAACAATTTTGACGCGACTAATGATCCGTCCTAGGACAAAGAAGAAGGCCAGGATTTGAGGAATCGTGATTCCAATTAGAATCTTCCGTACCCGGTTCTCGCCCGGTATCTGGCAAATCTGTCAGTGACACCGAAAGAACGTGTTCTGAAATTAGATACTCACTGGTTGAACTCGAGGATTGATCATCTCTGTCGTCTTCTGATTAATTGAAAGCCAAAACCAGTCAAAGATAGGAGCGAGGTGCAAGATCTCCTTTTCATGTATGAAATTACCTCTTTCCCGCTAGCAGTTGTCGATGGTTCCACATGGCGGCAGGAGCTTCCTGGTTTGTTCATATATTCAGAAGACTAGCTGCTAGTAAGGCATAGGAACATTCGTCCAGCCTGACTCGGAGGATTCAGAGTCCTTGGACGACGGGCTCCAAGGGTGCCCGGTTTTGTGTTCCTGAGACGGGACGATTGCGGGAAAGAAGATCTTGGTCGGCGAGACAAGGTTATTCGACTCTCCCGTCTCACAAAACTGCAGGAACCGAATCTGATAGACTCTGTTGGAGTGTAGTCTATCCTGTTTAGGAAACATATCAGAGCTTCGAAGTTTCCCCAGGATGTCCCCGAGACTATCCCGCTGCCAGGGGTCCTGAATAAGGTTTCGTGGCGCATTTGATACTGTACAGATGGTTCAGATGACACTAGCCGGCATGGCCTAGTCAGTCGTTCGGGTAGATTCCTATTAGATTGGTCGGATTACGAATACGGATGCCATCCGGGGAAGAACTGAATCCTCCAGGCGGAAAGAGAAGGGATAATACAACGGACTCCAAACACAGCTGTACCTGCTCTGGATCTCGACGGGCATAAAATAATCCAACCGTCGAATACATAAAGACCAAAGGGGTGCTGCAGCTACACAAAGTCGTAACAAGGAACACATCCGCGTCAAGCTTAATCTGATAAATCAGTCAAGATTTTCCAAGCTTCACGATAGTCTTACTTGGATCCCGGTCAAACTCTCAGCCTGGAAGGGCTCCGTACGTCTCCCGCCATCTGCCTTCACGAGCCAGACCAGTGAAAGTGTGGAGCCAAGCAGGCTAGCCGTCAATAAATAAAGTGCTTACTCATTGGTGAAACAAGTTCGGCTTCAAGGCCAAAATTGGTGATTTTTTGATCAGACCTGACTCGGCTTGCAAGGCTATTTGAATTACTTGGTGGCATGACATATTGAAAGTTTATGACCCTTCGGACGATGAACCGACCCGGGTGATCAGACATCCTCTTCAGGTCGGCCGGCTATCATCAAACGGGGTGGTTTCTCAAGACCTTGAAATCAATGAGGACGGTTGGGAGTCAGTTGAAGCGAGGCTGCATTCTGGTGAAAGTCGTCTTGCCGGTGAGGATGTATGGGAAGATATCTCAGGACATTGCCCTTGGTGAATTCATAGTTGGCTGTGCATCAAGGCCCATATTGACGAGGAAACAAGAGGGTCATTTATCTCAAGAAGATGAGCCAAGCTAAGCAAGTGCCTTGACTGACGCCGAAATTGCCAAGGAACGCGGAGCACGTGACGAATTCAACATTTTTACAGCGTCCAAACACAAGCCCAAATTTACAGCTGAGTGACAGGCTCAAATGGTCGCGGGTCCTAAGGATCGCAAAAACAGTCTGTTCATGGCCACGGCACCGGTTATCTTGGGGAATTCAAGTATTACATAGGGAGGGCTCATGTTGACTCTCAACGGGCACCCACAGCCTCCAGCCGGTTGTCGACAGAGTCCCAAGCTAGATCAGAGGAGTTTCATATCTGCCAGGCAACCTTACTACAGCATGTATCTCCTGATACTTCCACTGCTTGGGGCGGGCCTTCATATCTCTTCTGAGATGGAACTTCACAAAGTCAGAAGGCAAATGCAGCAAGCCTCCGTTGATCCCCCTTCATGGCCCTTCGGAGCATTGATTCTTTCTCTGAACGCCTCGTGGCTGAGAGCAACAAAGGTAAAGGTTGTCCAATTTGTCATATAGAGTAGAATTCTGTGGGCCTAGGGTCAACTGAGTGCTGTCTTAAGATGTTCAAGAAGAATAAAGATCCTGCTGATATCATCCAGATGAAGCAATAAATTTTCTGCTGCTGAGAGGGTGCCAAAAGGCGTCACAATGTGATACATGTTTCCAGAAGTTTGTGTACTTCTTACCACTCAAAGTAGGCTACAGAATCAAGAGAGAACTGATGCTGACGAACTAAGACTCGGTAGTGGGCCAATCAGCACAATGTCAATATTGATAGATGCCCACCTTCGTTTCGACCTATGTGCTTCAAAGCACAATAGCTGCAGCTGCAAGACGAGGCTAGCACAGCCCGCCACAATATCAATGGCACTTCACAATAGGCCTTTGGCTGGGGTAATTTGGATGCCTGATCTCACGGAGCGGACTTTTTTGAGTTCACCAAATATCTCCCCACAACCTCGAATCAGGCACACAATGTCAACCTCTTTTTCCTCACTGGAATTAAGGGAGCACTGTTCCTCCGTCTCTTTTCTCTGAACAATTCAGCAGCAGTCAACCTTGATCCTAATTTCTTCGATCTCTTTGTAGCTTTGCACCTGGCATCAGGTCCTAGCTCCTTACACCTGCAGAACCAACTCGAGCGTCGTTGCCACTGCTGAAGGCAAAAATCCGTTCTGGTAAACGATTGAAAGCAGGTTCCTCTGCAGGACATTGCTATTGGAACTATAGCTGTCTGGTAAGACACCATCATTCTGATCTGAGAAATCTTTGGCTGACCAAAACTTCAGGGAGAGGTAACATCCATCAAACTAGCTCTGAAAGTGAGCCCATCTCAAAATATCAACAACACCCATAACTACTGAGAGGCAGCTCGATCTATCATCTCAGGTATTTGAAAGAGTTCGCACATCTCGGTCGACAACAAAACTAACACAAATCCAGTACACCTCGAAATATCAACCCGACCCCAACACAAAGCCCCACAAAAGATCGCCATGGATACCTTCATCGACCATTACCAGATTCTACGAGTAGGACTGTCTGCTTCCGACTATGAGATCAAACAAGCCTACTTGAAGCTCTCCAAGTACTTTCACCCCGACAAGTACAATGGTTCTGACGCAACTGCTACATTTCAGCGAATTGGTACCGCTTATGCCGTCCTAAAAGACAAGACACAGCGGAGAGCCTTTGATATTGAGCGTCGACGAATCATTGGAAACAGGGAGTGGGCCTTTCCTGAGGACGTGAGACGGACGGAGAGAGATCGAAACAACTCTGCTAATAATATTCTATTTGACAATCCAAAGTTCTTGAGGGCAGCTGACGAGACGGGCACTGACCGTCTCACATTTGCGTCCGCCATGCGACAAGGTTTGCTTAGTGGTCCACGTCAATGTTGGAAGCCCAGACCAGAACTGCAGGACGGCCTTTACACCATCTTTGAGGATGATGACGATCAGGAGCACCAAGAGCCCCTAGAGCCCCGAGTGTATCAAAACAACTTTGCCTCGAAGGAGCTAAGAATCCCTGCTGAAAGTCTGATCAAGTGGCACTCTGGTGGCAAGCTGTTCAATCCCAGTGTATTCATGCCAGCTCGAACCTCCCGATCGCCCCGAACGCACACTCCAGCACAGATCTTTTGCTCCTGGAAGGCCTCAGAACTACAAGCCAGAGACCGCAGAGTCAAGAAGTGGCAACGTTTAGCTGGGGAGCTTCGTGGACAGATTGAGCTGCGCCGTCGAAACGCTATTCGACAGCAAGCAAAACTCGCCTGCTTTGAGCAAGACTTGAAGCATGAGATTGAGCTTTTCGTGGTGATGAAGGAACGTATTGGTCAAGTCTTCCAGAGTCAAGATGAGCTTGATGAGGCACTGCTCGGAGAACGATGGTTCAAGACTCTTGAAACGGACATTATCGAGGCTGGGAAGAAGTTGGAATTCATCAAGTCATCAATTCGAATGTTCATGGACCAACTTCAAGATCACCAAGATGACTTCGAGCACGCCGAACACAAAGCCCTCGTTGCTGTCGCCAACAAAGTCTTGAAGGTTCTTGAACAGGCTGAGTACATCGCTGACAAGCACCCAAAGGATGTTACAAAGAGCAAGATCGAGTGGAAGAAGTTGACATACATCGGCGTCACTGAATACCAAACCTACCGCCAACCGGGTGACATTGAGAAGGCTTGCCAAGTTGCCTGGAAGCATGAGATCGTTGCGGAGGAGGACTTCAATGATGTGCGAATCTGTCGTCGTTGCAAACGAGATTGTTACTTCAACTGCTTCTACTGCAAGCACTGCGATTCCTTCGTGTGCTCTACTTGCAAGGATAGAATACATCAACTCAAGAAGTATCATGAATGGCTCGAGGAGGAGAACAGATCCGACTACTTGTTCGGTGTTTGAACAGTAGAAACTTGGATGGTGAGATAGTAGTATTGGCGGGGTTTGAAGTTTCTGCGATCTGGCGTCTGTCTCTTCTGTCACTCGAACACTGGACGAACACTGACGATGAGGTTGATAGTTTGCTACGATCTGGCGGTGTGCATAGAGGTGTGTTCATGGGAAGAGGTCATCTTGTGCGTGTTTATTTGCATATTTTTTTCTTTTCCTTTTTTACATGAACACTTCGAGGTGGTACTGGACTTCAAGGATTGTCTTGGTCTTTTATTCCAGACTCTGGACACCAGGGAGGACAATTCTTTTGCTCATCGCCACTCCACCTCATCACATGCTTGCAGAGAAAATCGTCTGCAGTCTGGTAATAGATATCCATAGATAAATACAAAAGCTTGTGAAAATAGCGACTTGGTTCTTCAATGTGCTTGTATGTCCACATACAACGATCACTGTCACTACGTGAGATATTCGTCGAGACAGCTGCTGTGTGAGACAGGCGCTGTGAATTTCGATCTCTACGAGAGATCTAGAACTTAATCAACAGTCCATGAAGTGCATGTCCTCAGTACTCAAAAAGTGCTTCTGGTCTTTACTGAGGTCTTCCTTTCGGCTGAGACCTGAAAGAGATTGGAGTAATGCAAGGCACTTCTGCTGGTACACCAAGAATGAAGGAAGCTGCAACTTACCATGAAAAGAAATACTCGACTTCCACGAACCTTCATACCAAACAATCTGTCTCTGCACAGCTTTGAAAGGCAGAGTTGCCGGTGCTGACGCACCCGCGCATGATTGGCAGAGTCGTTTCACGTGATCTCCACAGGCTTCCTCCCATGCCCATGCAAAGCCTCACCGTAACACCTTTCAGAAATATCGGAAATCCAGAGCGTAACACAGCAGCAATCAGGAAGAAACTATGGCGCAGCCAACAACTGCAGCATCTCGTCTTCTGGAACTGGCCGACGAGCTCTTGATCCAAATTGTTCAGCATCTCGATGATTCGCAAAGCCTCCGTAACCTGGCCGTCACATGTTCCGGGCTTCAAGACTTCGCTGAAGCTGCCTTGTACGAATCGGTCCTAATTCGCAAAGGCTATCAAGCTCTCAAACTCTTCGCCTCGATTCTTGGGAGGCCGGATCGCGCATTGCTCATTCGCAAGATCCATGTCCGATATCTGTATGACGATTCAGGAGGTGTCGAGATACTGAATTTCACACTGCGAAACCTTACAAAATTGAAGGAACTCTTGATTGAGGCACCTTGCTGTAATGACACGCATGCTCTTAGGATGGATTTCGAGAGCCAGGGGAGGATAGAGTATGCTGCGTATTTTGAGTTTGCTTCCGCCATGACGCTGGGGCCGGAACCTAGGGCTCTGGTCCCTTTAGAGACTTGTAAGTTGACCCACTCTCCCGTGTCTTGCTTCGAATGATACGTTATTTGGACCAGCTAATAATCATGCTCTATAGTTACACTTCACAGTCACAATAAATCAGGTCCTGGTCGAGAAGTCTTCGACCTCGGGAAGAATGCTGTGTGGGTCCACTCTTGCCCTTGCTCTGGTAGTGTCTGTCAAGATCTGCTGAAGATATAATTACACTCTGCATTGTTTCTCTGTAATTTTGCAACCTAGGCTAATCCTCCTTTCCTTAGAATCTTTCGTCACCCTACGCTTCGCAACTTGACGATATCCTGCTTTGACGTCGGCGATAACGTTGAGGCACATCTCTCGGCATGCAAGAGCTCGACTGCTCTCAGAAGTCTCACATTCGACGAGTGTAACATCACTCCGAAAGGGTTGGCAGCTGTTCTGTCGGTACCTAAAGCCCTCGAAAGATTGATAATCGGAGAGAGAATGTACCATCTGAGTGGCATGAATGAACCACTTGGACGATTCCCGACTAAGTTCTTGGAAGCTCTGGCACTTCAAGAACGATCTCTACAGTATGTGAAGCACATTGGTGGACGCTTCAATGAGCCCTGTGCTTCAGCCAACTTATCAATGGCCACCTTCTTGAATCTCAGAGAGATGGAGCTTGAGTCACGGTCCATCCTGACACATATTCTCAGCGAAACAGCACCACCATGGACATCGACGATGCCCCCTGACCTCTCGCTTCGTATTATCTTCAACTCCTACCGATTTCACCCCGGGGAGAATGATGACATATGGATCGAGCCGCTATCTGCCATAATTGAATGGTTAGGGCGGGTCTCTGATCTCGACTTCATTGTCGATTTTGGAGGGCGAAACAATATCGATGCGGTGATGCCGCAGATTTGGAGAGGCAAACATCGCCGGAAGCTTATGAAGCAAATCTTGAGTCTATTGGGACACGCGGGGAAGCAAACTTCGCAGGAGAAGCGGCGTCTGAGGATTTTCATTCTGAAATGGTCGGGGTTCATTCCTCCTTATATGTATGGAGAGGAGAAGCCTAGTGAAAAGCTTATATTTGACTCCGCTGTCTTCCGTCAGGGCATAGAAGAAGGTCTCGGCGAAGGTGAATTGACGGACGAGTTGACGGAAGAACTGACGGACGAGCTGTGGCAAGGGTTGGAGATGTAGATGTATTTCAACTTGGCATCAGGTAGATGGAGAACTACATGGATCTACATCGTGAATTTATCACAGTGAGCGTAGTCAGCACATCTCTACTCAAAGTGATTGCCCAGAGATGCTTTCTGGTGCTTCAACCTGCTCGCTTACCGTAGTGCGTGAAGGAGGGTGATCAGCTCGCTATCTTCCCCGCATTTTGGTTTCCATGCTCCCTCACCGAACTTCGATACACGGTCGTCCAACGTTGATTGTTTTGCTGGCGATAATGACATGCCAGCCCACCTTCTATTGATCAATTATAGCCAATCATATTGAGAACTTCCTCAACTCCTACTTGCCACCAACCCCTTGAACAACCTGTTCGACCCACCACTGTCAAGTGCCTATAATGACCGCCGTAGAGAGTCAAGCATCTCCACAACTCTGCGATCCTCCACCACATAACCAGGAGCGCGAAGCATGTTCTTCAATTAAACCAGCCGGGTTCTTCATTCGCCACCCACCTGCTCCGCATCTCCTCAACTCTTTCATCACTCCAGATTCACAGCTCTTCCAGACAATACACATGGGAGCAGCTGTTGTCAACTTGGAAAAGTGGATGCTGGTGGTCGACGGTCTGGTCAGTCATCCGTTTTCGGTCACACTGGCAGACCTCTACAAATTCCCGAAGACAACCGTAACAGCTTTTCACGAATGTTACGGCAGTCCAGTCAAGCCACCGGTCGAGAACTTATGGCGAGTAGGGAATGTGGAATGGACGGGTGTTAGGCTCAATACCTTACTATCCCTTGCTTCTCCTTTACCAGAGGCACAATTCGTCTGGTCTGAAGGCCTTGACCATGGGGAGTTTCACGGAGTCATCGCCGACAGATATCAGAAAGACCTTCCCTTGACAAAAGCCATCCAGACAGAAGTTTTGGTGGCGTATGAACTCAACGGGCGACCGTTGTCGAAAGAAAGAGGTGGGCCTGTGAGATTGGTCGTTCCGGGATGGTTCGGTACAAATAGTACGAAATGGTTGAGCAAGCTGTCTTTGCAGACTGGTCGTGCGATGGGTCCTTATACGACAACTTTCTACAATTCGGTTGATCAAGATGACCCGTTGAAGACGATGAAGCCTGTCTGGGCTGTGGAGCCGAACTCGATGATTGTGAAGCCAAGTCCGGGGGAGGAGATCGAGGGACCGAAAGTACATGTTGAGGGCTGGGCGTGGAGTCACGATGGGATCAAGATCGTGCAGGTGAGCTTGGACGAGGGAAAGTCATGGCAGGATTCCCAAGTTGGTTCGATGAAGGGGTATAGCTGGCAAGAATTCTCAGTGGAAGCGAACATCCCTCCCAGCTTGAGTGGCGAAATTACTATTATCGTTCGTGCAACTTCGACATCTGGCATGACACAGAAGGATGCAGGGAGACGGAATCATGTCCACAGAATTACTGTCAAAGTCAAGAACCGAATTTTTTCTGCATGACTGCACGTTGATCAGGGCTAGGAAAGCAAATCGCCTATAAGGAATCAAGGTAATTTCAGTCTTTCCGAACGATACGCGGCTACTTTTGTAATTGTCCTAACTTTGCTGACTTATTGAGACAATGAATAGGAGACTACGTGCAAGAGACTATACAGCAAGCAAAGGCGTAGCGACCACCTAGCCAAGAAACTGACTGGTCTTGGCCACCCCTTGCCCGCTTCCCCGCGACGTTTCTACCCCGCCTTCCATGCTCAAGCTGTGGCCAGCGCCAGCACCTGAACATTAAACTCTGTGCCCGCTGAAATTTTAGAAGATCTTGAGATTCCGACAACTTGGTGATCCTGAAATTCCAGCTGTAAGACGACGCTTGTTCTGAAGCTCAAGCTCAACAAGCACTCAACGGGGCCTTAGGAGGCCAGGAAGCACTCGGTCGTGAACTTGGCCACATGTGCAATAAATCAGTCATATTATACTTCGCAAACATCAAATAACCAGTTCCCAACGTACTCTTCGCCATGTCCAAACCAATGCGTGTAGCAGCATGCCACGCCTCAGCCGTCTTCCTCTCCGCCAAAGACACAACTGAGAAAGCCATTTCCCTTGTCCATCAAGCCGCCAAAAACAATGCCAATCTCGTCGTCTTCCCAGAAACGTTCATTCCCGCATTTCCTGTCTGGAGTTCCCTCCGTCCACCAACCGAAAATCACTCCCTCTTCCAGAAAATGGCCCAGCAGTCAATATACGTCGACGGGCCTGAGATGGGCGCCATCCAAGCCGCAGCCAAGAAATACAGCACAATCGTTAGCATTGGCATCTCAGAGAAAGTGCGCTACAGCTCTGCTTGTCTCTTCAACAGTAATGTTATTGTTGGCTTGGACGGAAAGATCCTCGTTCACCATCGAAAGTTGATGCCGACGTTCTTCGAGAAGCTGACTTGGAGTCCGGGTGATGGCTATGGTTTGCGAGTTGCCGAGACCGCGTTTGGGAAAATTGGGAATTTGATTTGTGGCGAGAATACAAATCCGTTGGCTCGGTATTCGTTGATGGCTCAAGGGGAGCAGCTCCATATCTCTACGTGGCCAGCGATTTGGCCGACACGAGCTCCACGTACAGCTGTGGCGGACGGTGTTGGTGAACGGAACTCGAGATCCAATGTGTCGGGCAAGGAAGGAGAGAAGAGGGTACCGGTGAACTATGATAATATTGCTGCGAATCGAACGAGAGCTGCTGCTCATTGTTTTGAAGCGAAGTGTTTTGGTGTCCTCTGCTCCGGTCGTCTCGATCAGAACGCCATAGACATAATCTCAGAAGGGTCTTCAGATGAGGGCCATGTTCGAACTGTGTTGGAGCAGTCGCCAGCAGCTGCGACTATGTTCTTGGACCCAACAGGAGCACTGCTACCTGGCTACACGATCAACGGGACCAGCGGAGAAAAGCAGACCAAAGAGTACTTGCAGAAAGAGGAAGATATTCTGTATGCCGATATGGATTTCGCGGACTGTGTAGAAGGAAAGCAGTATCATGATGTGGTTGGAGGCTATCAGAGGTTAGATGTCTTCGACTTGAAGGTCAACAGAATCCGGAGACATCCAGCGACCTTTGTGGACACACCCGTGCTGGAAGAATGACGCAACATCGATGTCCATTATATGTGCTTGCAGATGGAGACAGCTAGAAATACAGATTTAAATGCATCCTCATGGTTCGAGGATATTTGTTTGTCCTTCAGCCCACCAGCCTTGAGATAGGGGCTTGTTTGGAATATCGCTTAAGCCCAAATGCGCCCTCAACCAGCAGCAGTGCCTTCCAATTGACTCATTACTAGTTTATAAACGAAGTTAGTTTTAATGTAGTATCTCTACCTTCCTTATTGAGCCCTTCCTGCCTTCCTGCTAACGGCTTCAGTTTCTATCTTGACAATCTCGTTACTGTTGGCAATGCCTGTAAGCGAATGGTCCCGAGCATCCGCTTCCCTTTAAGAGATCTCTCATTGCACCAAAGTACTCGACGCTCAGGGTAAATCTCGTAAGTACTTTCAGACATGTGGAGTTTCACGTAGTACAGACGGGATTAACGCAGCTACCTTAAAGTCCGAAGCGGAGATGTATGTAAACCCACCACCATTGATGCATCCAATGCGAGATCAACCGTTAACGCCGACGCCGAAACTTATGCGTGGATGGGGCGGAAGACAGCGTCGACCGACCTGATACGTCACATCGTTCAGTCAAGTGGAATTTCCGAAATATATAACATCGACTTGATACTTTTCTTGAATACTATTGCTTTACCTGTTGCTTTCAACGAGCATTTGGCCGGGAATTAGGAAGCTGCACGTGATCTCGACTGTTCTTACTACAAACAACCACTTCTTCCCCAGCACAGCCTCGAAGTTCACCTCAAAACTTGTGCCTTTTCAGACTCATAAACAACAATGCCCCCTCCACGAGGAACTCCAAACCCACTTGAGGGTCCAGGTGAGTACATCCATTCAATCCCTTCAGAGATCCGAAGCAGCTGACGATGTCGTAGGTGACTACGTAAGTATATGCATTAGTCAATGAACCTCACAACAATTTTTATCAAGTGATTGCTTAGTCAAAAAATAACTCATCTGACTTACGATCACAGGATGTCACCTCAGTGGTCCACAGCGACACGTATTCCGGAATCTCTCCACTTTCCTCGCCGGCGACCAAGAAAAGCGTCTTTATCGTAGGAGCGTCCAGAGGAATTGGGCTAGCAATGGCCATCTCATTCGCTCAATCAGGAGCCTCTAAAATCGCCATTGGGGCACGATCATCTCTGACCACTCAAAAAGAAACCATACTCGCCGCAGCTAAAGAAGCAGGCCGTGAAGAGCCGAAAGTCTTGACCGTCAAGCTCAACGTGAGCGACCAGAAGAGTACCGAGGAAGCTGCACAGCTTGTAGAAAAGGAGATTGGAAAGTTAGATATCGTTGTCAACAATGCTGGGATTCTCGGCAGCCCAGCTCCCATTGGAGACAGCAGTCCAGACGACTGGTGGGACACCATGACGACGAACCTGAAGGGACCATATCTTGTCAGCAGAGCCTTTCTTCCTCTTTTGCTGAAAGGAGGTGACAAGACGATTGTGACGACCAGTAGCGTGGGTGCTCATCTTGTCGGTCCGGGAATGAGCTCGTATCAGACGAGCAAGTTGGCGGTGATGAGATTGATGCAATTCATCTCAGAGGAGTACAAGGAGAAGGGTGTTGTGGCATTCTGCATCCATCCAGGGAATATCAAGACTGATATATTGAGCTCATTCCCTGGTGGGTTGCCACCTATCTTCGACGCCGGTTGGTTGCCTTTGAGTCACAATCTGGTATTTCGAGACTTTAGCTAATATGCAGGATAGTTCTCGTCGATACTGTGGAGTTGCCGGCAGATACTATTACGTTCCTCACGAGAGAGCCAAGAGCATGGCTTGGAGGTCGTTATATTAATTGCTTCTGTAAGTTGTCCTCGCGGGATGCATCCCATTATCTTCATAGGTCTCGAATATTTGCCCTCGAGAGTGCTCCCGACTCAGATCGGAAAGCGCATTTGCTGACTTGCATTCTTCGGCAGGGGATATGCCAGAGTTGGTGGCAATGAAGGATGAGATCGTCAAGGGAGATAAATTCAAAGTCAGATTAGTATATTGAGTAAGAGAAGGAAGAAAAGCACTGAGAAGGGAAGAGGAGAAAGTAGTGTCACGTGTCTTAGTGATCACCACATCCTTCTATGGGACAAGAAGAGGATTGTCAAACCCAAACTCTCCACAGCCGTCATATTGTTTGCGGGATTTTCGGTTGCTTGGTACCGCGTTGTCAGATGCCAATGTCATGAGCGCTTCATTTGCCCACAAGGAGATAGGTGCCGCGCAATCCTCAAGAATGTATGGGAAAGAATTAATCCCAATCTATGTTCATATCAACGAGGATCCAATCAAGGCAACAGAAGTTTCCTCTATTTCTATGACTATCGGGTGTGTGCCAATGACCAGAAGAGAAAAACGAGCAAGCTTGTCAGGTGAGCTAAGATCTAGCAACCGGCGTGAAGCCTAATGCAAAGACTCGTAGCCAAGACCAATCCAGGAACAACATCTTCCAGCTACAAACATCCTATAATCACTGTCAGCATCCAGCATCATACAAACATCTTTTTGTTCGTTAGGATCGAGTAGTACCTGACCAGATTGACCCCTGTTTGACGTACATGGCAGGGTCATGCAACCAATTCCGAGGTTAAGCGCCGAGCATCTTGACCTGCAGCCTGCATTCACACGCTCCTACATAATATAATGCACTTCCCCTCGAAAAAGCATCAGAAAGAAAAGCTTTGTTCTGATATAACTTTTCTGAACATGGTTCGCGGTTTCGATGACATACCTGGAAGCCTGCCCGCCGATAACATTTCCAAGGAATTCAACATCAGCACCACCCCGTTCAATGATATCGCGGAAAGTGTCCTTGACAAGCTCTCGGCAAGCGACATCGACGACTCTGCATTATGGAGAGATCATTTCGCACTAGTTGGAGCGGTGCGTACCTTTTTCGGTGGAGAGAGGATCAAGAAACAATGGTCATCTTACAGTCGAGAACGACTCCCCCACTCTTTCAGGGCTGGAAGAGCCATGCTCTTGAGACCTACGCCGGACTCATCTTGGATCGATGTGTCGTTCACGTTTGTCACGACTCAGAGAGGGGACCTTGTTGGTAACTGTTCGGGTACAGCCAGTTTTATCCCGAGTGAGAATGGCCAAGGATGGAAGTTGTGGATGTTAAAGACAGTGCTTGAGAATTTTGAAGGATACGGAAGTCCTGACGATCCATCGCCAATATTTAAAAAGCCAGTACTTTCAGCAGACGGGCTCGATCACGATATTGCCGTCTTGATTGTTGGTGCAGGGCAAAATGGGCTGAGCGTTGCCGGAAGGTTGGCGGCGTTGGGCATCTCCTACATCCTGCTAGAAAAAGCGCCAACAATTGGGTTCTCCTGGACGGGAAAATATGATGCTGTAAGACAGCACACTGTCAAGGAAATGAACAATCTACCCTTCGATAGGACATATAAGGCTTCCGATCCCACGTTGTTGCCGGCCAAGACCGTTGCGGAAGGGTTCCAGAACTATGTCGAAAAATATAGGATCAACATCTGGCTCGCTGCAAATGTAGAAAGCTGTTTGAAGAATAGTGGAAAGCCGGGATGGGTCGTGACAGTAAGGAAAGGAGAGCAAGAGCATGTGATAAAGGCAAAGCACATCGTTCTGTCGATGGGCGCAAGTCAGTCTGTTCCCAATTACCCAGACATTGTAAGTATCCTGGGACTTCATGTTTCCATTTTAAAGCATCTCTGGAGCTATAGAAACCCGATCTGGTGAGCTTTTGATCTGGCAAGTCCTGACTTCCCCTTCAATGTAGGAAAATGCATCTTCATTCAGTGGAACAATCCTCAATATCGGCAGTTTCAAGAACAGCGCTTCATGGAGGGGCAAGAAAGCAATCGTCGTTGGTTCTGCAACAGGCGCACATGACGGTATGAAATTCTTGCTTAGGCTATCTTGCAAGCAAAAGTCGGACAGCATGCTAACAATATCCGGCACAGTTGCACAAGATATGCTTGACCATGGCGTTGAGACTGTCACGATGATTCAAAGGGAGAAGACTCCTATCTTTCCTGTTGAGTGGATTGTTACAGGCCAATCAAGTGAGTGATCGAGAGTCGGCGTGGAAGCAAGAGCTGACAGTGATGCTGCAGCAATATACAACCTCGAAATTCCTCCACAAGTGGCAGATCGTATCGCCGGAACCGAACCGCACAAAGTTTCTCGAGAGATTCTGAAGACTAATTTTAAGATTGCGCAGCAGGTTGAGAAGGAGCGATTCGACGCTCTAGAGCGTGTTGGATTCCATGTAGATAGAGACAGGCCGTTGAATGATGGAGTCATTCTTCGTCTAGGTGGCTACTATATTGATGTCGGAACAAGTGCCAGAGTCGCCAAAGGAGACATCAAAGTCAAATCTCGAGACCCAATCAAACGATTCGTAAAGACTGGGCTAGAATTCGAATCAGGAGATATTGTGGAGGCTGATCTTGTGGTGTTTGCCACGGGATACCAGCGAGATGCTCGACTGCAGGCAGCATCGATTGTTGGATCCGAGATAGCGCAGTCCATGCGTGCTTCGAAAGGATTCGATGAAGATGGTGAACTTGATGGGATCATGATGCCTTCTTATCCCTATGCGTGGCTGATGGGAGGAGCAGTCTCTATGGCTCGTTGGAATTCAAGGTTCATTGCACTCCAGATCCAAGCTGAACTGGTGGGCCATCCTTTCCCTGCTTGTCAATGGGACAAAAGTGAAGCAGGTAGTGAGATTGGGACGAAGTTGTGAAGCATGCATTGAAGATCTCCAAGTACATTAGAACAGTTTTTCTTAAAAAAAAAATCAAAAAACTACTCAAGTATACTGAGCTTATATAAATATAAAACAAATGAATAGAGAACTCAGGGTGTTTGAAAACACGGAAACATTGATGATGCCAAGGAATCGCGCTTTGGTGCTTGAGCAACGCGTCTGCCCCGCCAACAAGTGCAAAGACAACCTCCATCCACATCTCGAATTCTACAACCACGATTGCTCGAATACCACTACAAAGCACGACGCCCACGAAGACATCACCAAGACACATGCTCAACATTGCTCCTTGCTACCCATCCTTAGCATAATGAATACGAAATTTTCCCGCAACCATGGCAGGAATCGCCCGAAAAAACGTCGAGATCTTGGTTCATACGACAGCTCCAAGCCGGGGACAGGATGATGCGCGATACAGGAGGATGGCCGAAGCATATTTGACTTTTGAGCCTTCGACACGCCATATAATCGAACAGAAGGACAACAGCTCAAAAATTGGAGCAGGGAAGTTGGATGAGGAGGCAGGCAGCCAGCTGCAGAAAGAACTATTGCAGGCGACACAAGCATCGAGCGCATCATATCGTCCCGATGAGGATAGCAGCGAAGAGGAGGATGCGTATGAGTATATGGATGAGCTCCGATTAAGTCTCTCGCAGGAGCAACTACACTCTCCCTCATTGTCTTTCAGGAGTGCAGCGGATAATGCGGACTCTCCGGTATTTCAAGCTCGAATTACACAGCATTACGACCATCTCCCAGGACTTCGCCGGAGTCAAGGTTTAGTAGTTTCAGACTCATTCGTGGCTCCACCAAGCGAAATTCCGGACTCGCAGCCAGAAGCTCATAACGCTATGGTCGTCTATTCGTCCCCGACTCGCATGCTTGAATACTACCTGCAAAACCAAGACAGTCAGGTTACGAGGTCGACTCCGGACAGAAGTCCAGGCCGATCTGATAAAACGAGTAGTCTCGACCTGCCGTCTGGATTGAGAGGAGTACTATCTTCCTCCCCTGATCAAGGTTTCACGCCATCTTCACCTTCACCTGTGAAAGGTCCAGGACGTCGATCAGAGCGAATACTCCAGTCTCGGAGTCTGAATCCACCATCGACTCAAGACCCAGGCCTCAACTTGAAAAGAAAGTGGATTAGCTCAAGCTCTGAGGATTCTTACCCTTCATCTGCTCCATCAAAATCAGCACTCCCGATTGTCCAAGACCCGATGTCATCCCAACCGCTCCCTGCGAGAGTCAAGAAAAGGGCTCGCCTTGAGCCCTCAAGTGCTCGAGTGATCGCCAGCAGCCAACCTATTTTGTCTTCTCGCAACCAAGCCACTACTCCAAATACAAGCAGCTTCCTAGCTCCAGGAATTTGGTGGGAGCAGCTCGAGATTCGACCGAAGCCGCCAGCAACATCGACCGCAGATCTCAAAGCCGAATCGTTCATCACCCCTCACCTTGCCATGATCGCGTCGAGGATGCCATCAAGCAACTATTCGCCCCTCTCACAAAAGCGTGAGCTGCGAGAGATGGAGCGAGGCTACTGGCTTTTTGCATGCGAGGGTTGGAATGAGGATTTACTGCAAAGGTGTTGGAATACCCTTGGCAGATGCATTGGACGTGATCTTGTGGGGTGGGGTGTCTGGTGCATACGGGATGAAGCTTTCAAAAGTATTAGGGTTTACTGCTGGGGTGTTGTGGTTCATCATATCTACTTGTTGTTATTTATGGCAAGCGAGAACAGGATCAGGAAAGCAAAAGCTCGTTGGATAGGTGGCGATGGCGAGACGATCATCCAAATGCCATGATGATACTGAACCAGTTCTGCTCGCTCTCTGTGTTCGTGTGGATTACTTGCATAGTGGAAGTCTCCACGTCCGTTTCTTTGAATGCCGCACAGGCAGTGTGTTGAAGATGATACAATTAAGAGGATCTAAACAGTCTACTAAGTATGCTGGATGATGAGGTCCTTTTCGCTACCCATTTCGCTCTTCCTCTCCACGTCTTGGGTCATGCTGGTTGTCACAAAAATGTCCTTTCCATTTCCACTCCCGCTGTCATCTCCCAAAGAAGCTCTCTCCACATCCCTCTCCCTGTACACACCTTCACCGACCTCAACTCTCGTCACAGTCTTATGATCACCGTTCACATCCGTCAGTCGGACAGGTGTCGTATGGCTCAAAGCCGACCGGAAGTTGTGCGAGCGGCCTTGAGATGGCAGAGTGGGCTGTCTGCTGTGATTCGTGGAGAGCAGATGTGGGAAGAATCGTGAGATCAGAGCCTTCGTCGCGGGCATGCAAGCGCAGATGATACCGGTGGTCACTTCGATATATGACCAGATTGCCGTGTCGGCATTATCCCCTGGTCCATATTAGTTCCAATCAATAAAAGTTGAATTAGGAGACTTACAGGTCATGTCGTCTGAAGTCGAAACTACATACAGACTGTGTAGTCGCAATACACTAACAAGACATACACTACGTCAGGGTCAGCCATGGCTCCGACATCGTACCCTTCTATTCGGGTCACTTACAATCCTCCCAATGCAAAGACAAACATCAGCCCGATCTTCTGCTTCAATGGCAATCTCAAGCTTGACAACACCGGCATGGGCAAAACGAGGATAATAATATCAGTCAAGATATTGAAGGCGGCATTGAAGAACCACAGGAACTTTTTGGGAATGCAGCTCCCTCCACCGAGCCAGAACGCATTGACAGGTACACAGGTGATTACTGCCGTGATCACTGTTTCCAGTCCATAGACAGCGACTAGAGCGATGGTCGCCCAGCACCAGGATCGGATTCTTCTACCCACGAAGACGCGTAGGTATTGCAGGATGATGGATATTTTAATGGTGGTTAGAGCGATGTTGTAAGCTATGATGGCAACCCAGAGGCACTGGTGATGGGTTAGATGTATTGAGTGAGAACTGCAATGAAAGGACTTACTCTCAGCATATCTGAGACTTCTTGAGGACTGACTTCCGAGATGTGTTTTCCTAAACCGTGCTGTACCTCTGTTTGGTGATTGACAGTCAGTATAGTTACACTTTAAGAAGATTCATGGATCTTACGGATACATGTTGCAACAATGAGGGCAATACATGCGAGCTGGTATGGCATATGAGCTTAATTCGACCTCGAAAACTGGGTGAGAACATACCAGAGCAATAACAATCGCTGCATCGTCACTTCCAGCATTCTTCAAATATCCAACACGAGCGATGAGTCTGAAAACAACAGACAACGCGGCAAGAACCAGAAATACGATACCCGTGACGAAGACAGCCATGCCCTTCGATGCCGAATCTGAAGCCATCGTGACGTTTTGCTGCGTCCAATTCGATCGAGTTATCAAGATTGAGTTTTCAGCCGTCTCGCCTGAAGTATGACTGGCAGACTGACAGTTGGGGGCCTGCGTTTCATATGTTCGAACTCCTTTCTTAGGAGAGACAGGAAGAGGAATCGCTCAGGATATACTCCGCCAATGTCTGTTCGCCAGGCCGTCATGCTAAACTAGGTCCATGACTTGCCATCCTTCCCGCTCGACTCGCTCGCGAGTCGGTCAGCTCTGGCTTGTGAAATTCGCAAATAACATCGAGAAGGGATTGGCATCGAGTCTAGTATGTTTCTATGTCTCTCCACATTATCGTTCAGGGAATAACATAGAAATGCCTGCCGTACCTTACGCTTGTATTGGTCAACGGGCGTCGTGCTCCATCTTCCCCAGCCGAACCATCGGGGTCAAAGCTCATATCACATTCATTGTGAGCCGTCCTGCTCCCTCTCAGCCCTCCGAGTCCTCTCTCTCTTGCGTTCTCCAACGACTCCACTCCACTTCAGTCCACAATCCACTCTCCAAATCCCCCGCAAACAATGCCCTAACGAGTCTGTTCCACTTGAGTATTTTCCCCAAGCGAACCCTGCAGATCACTTAAAAGCTACAGGGAACACTGCTCTAATCTTCCGAATCGAGAGATCAGCGCAGAAAACCCATGTGCCTGTTTGCCTAGCTGACGACCTAGCTGGCAAGCTGTGCAGACTTCCACGCCGGTGCAAGGAACTCCCTAGACCAGAAGTCAAACAGCTTGACACCGGGACAGGAGTCGGTGTGTTCATTGGGTAGGAAGGCGTCTTTGTGGCGTTCGAGTAAACTCTAAATCTCATAAGGGCTAGGTGAGCTCATCCTTTCCCCAGTCCGGACGATGGAATGTTGTCGGGAAGGCTACAGAACGTAAGCGAGTGAGATGTGGGGCATCTGTAAACGAATGGAACATGGCGAGCCCCTTTTGGAGATCCAACAAATCCATTGTTGATGGTGAGACATTTCGGTTGGCAATGCTGTGATGTGCTTGAGCTTCAATTTTTTGTTGCCGGATTCCGAAGACATTGAAGATTCTGGCGTGCGCCAGCTCTCAGATATCAATCTAGTCTATTAATTTTCGAACACTTCTATCACTTACCTATCATCCCGTGGTGCATCTGTCTCTCAGCGCCCGAAAGGCACGGCCCGTGCACTACTCCTCAGCTACTCCTAGACACAAAACTACCAGTAGAGAGCCAGAAAGCCTCGAAGGCTTTGGGCTTTCGAGATGATCGATGATCGAGAAATTGATGATCAAGCCGTCGATAAGCCAAAGCCAAAACTCTATGCATCTCAATCTAAAAACAAGGATGTATCTCCGTCTGGAAAACTCTCGTCCCTTGTCTTGCGCCACCGAATGAGCTAGGCTTGGGCATCGTCCGATTTATGGGGGATTCGCACCAGGGACGGCAATTCATACTTAAGGTTCCCCGGAATCAAGAAATGAGCCAAGCCTGCAAACGTGATGCAGGATGGCGTGGATTGGCGATAGAGTTTCTACGATAAATTCTGCAAAGCCAACGGCGCTATTTGCGGACCTGAATCGATTCTTCAAGGTCCGCGTTTTGCAAGCGAAATAGCTCGGGATTCGGGAGGTCGAGGGGGTGGCTTGCAGATTCATGTATATGTGAGACGCAAAGACACGCACAAATGGCATGTGCCGCCGGGTGAGCTTCCGAAATGCTGGATCCTTTTCTCATCACATGTCTGCACATTTCCCTACCCTATCAAGCATCGATAATGACAGAAGTGTCTCAGCTTATCATCAAGAAGATTGCTTCGTGCTGTCTGAACTTGCAGATCTCGGAAAGGTGGAGCCGAGCCGCGATCTTTACCCGAGGACGTCGTTGGGCATGCTTGCCTGCCGCCGTCTTGTCAGCCGCGTGCCTGGCTTCTGGAAGTCCCTCCGTCGCGTGCCAGAGACACAGGACCATCGATTGACTACTTGACAAGCGTGCTTCTCAAGCAAAGCCACGTAGTCAAACACTGCACGGAAAGGAGAGATCTATCTAGTGTGCCCGGTGTGTTTACTAATATTCGGTTATCTCCATCTCGTTTCTTAGTACTGTACCAGTTTGACGGTAATGTTGATCAATCGTTGCAAGATCACGACAAGAGCATGGTAAAGGGCAAGGGAGAGATGGTTGCCAGTAACGAAAAATTTCATACTGAATCTAGATAGAAGTTACCCTCCTCGGGAGGTAAAGATAGTGGTACAACCAGATAACCAAAACTCGCAATGCATCAAGCAGGTAAACTCAACAAGACAATGAACCCTCTAAAATTTTCCCAATTTTCCAAACCCATTCCCTGCGATTTCACGGGAGCCATGCCACCAAAAAGAGATTCGTAAACGACAACAAACAAAGAAAAGAGATGACGGTCAAAGGAAATCGTATTGTCGCGACGGACCAGAGTTCAGGACAGGAATGATGAGAATGAGAAGATCAAGTTAATGAGTCCCATCCTCGTCCTATTCGAAGGGCCAAAAGGTCAGGTTTAGACAGAGCAGGCGACATCGTAGACGACGAAGTTCTGGCCGCTGGTAGGAGCTGGGACGGATGAGGCGGCGACCGAGAAGAGACGGCAAGCCTGGGCTCCGCCGGAAGTCATGGTGCCAAATTCGAAGGACTTGCAAGAAGCATCGGCTTGGCAAGCAGCGCGGCAATCCGCGACACTGTTGATGTTGGCTGGGGTGGAGATCGGGGTAGCTTGTCCGGTAGGTCCTGAGGGAGTGGCGCCACAGGTGTTACGCTTGTGTTGTCCGCTGGGAGCGTTGGTGTTGGAACCCGATCCGGAAGTCGAGCCAGTGTTGGAGCCTGTGTTGGAGCCAGTGTTGGAACCAGTGGTTGAGCCAGATGTGCTGGTAGCGACTCCAGTTGGGTTGGAGCTGGTAGGGACAACAGCCGGAACTGAAGTGCAGGCCTTGTCGTAGGCGATCAGGTTGGTGCTAGATTGCTTGGGAACGGAGGCAGCTGGTACTGAGTACAACATGCACTTAACAACATTGTCGACCATGCCGAAGACGAAAGATTGGCAAGAGCCATTGGCTTCACACTGAGCTTGACAAGCCTCTGCGGTGGTAATGCCAGCAGGAGTCGAAAGAGGTGCTGAGCTACCGGTTCCAGTTGGAGCCGAGCCACAAGTAGCTCTCACAGCGAGTCTGTGGTTTTGGGCGTCTGAGGTTGCAGGAGCAGTGGTTGGGACAGAAGTGCAAGCCTTGTCATATGCCACCAGAGCAGTGCTGGACTGTTTTGGAACGGAAGCCGCTGGCACGGAGTACAGCATGCACTTGTCGGCGCCATCAACAACGCCGAAGACGAAAGACTGGCAAGAGCCATTGGCTTCGCATTGAGCCTGGCAGTCTGCCGCAGTGGCGATACCAGTTGGCTGGGCGATGGGAGTCTGACTACCACTGGAAGATGGAGCAGCGCCACAAGTGCTGCGAACTGTAAGAGGAGATCCAGAGACCGAGGCAATGAAAGCTGAAGCAGCGAGGATGGTGGTGAAGGTCTGCATGGTTGCTGAGGTTTGAAGAAAGTTGGAAGATCGAAGGAAGAGGGTATTGATTGTTGAGTTTAAAGATTGAGTTGAGATTGATGTTTGAAAGTAGGGAGATAAGGAAACCTGACAATGAAAAATTGAGTAGGAAACTGAGTAATGAAATGTGACTAAGAAATGAGGATGAGGATGAGGATGAGGGTGAAGAAAGAATGCTTCGGGCGGAATTCATCTCTGCTTTATAGCATTCCGGCGACAGTCAACCTCTTAGAAGGTCCGTCCAACACTGCTGCGCAAGTTTACAGAGTCCACCTCGAGGCTCGTAGGTGGATAATCGCAAGCATTGAGGATGAAGAAGCTCGTTCGGGAGACACGCCTTGGTGACGTTAGCACTCAACCCTGTAAGGGCAAGACACTTCAAGCTTTTGGGAGGGAGGAAGAACCCAGTGCGTCAATATGGAGATGCTGTATGGGGCATGCTATTGGGTAATACAAAGGGGTTGTTCGAAAACGCCTCGCTTGTTCAATGACAACAACGCTAGGACCTTGGGAAGATCTTACAAACATCCACAAGTCCCGATGAACAAAAATAGCCCGGCACTCAAAATGTCCACATTTCCAACCTCAGAAAAGTGGGCTCCATCCGCATTCGGAATATAAGACCGCTGAGCTAAACTTAAAAGAAAGAGCTTAGCATAAGATATATGCAGATGTCACGTGGATATATACGAATGGTAGACACAACCTACAGAAACAACGAAAAAGAACAGGGAATGGCGGTGCAGACAGATCGTAATGCAAGATAAAAAAGCCTCTCAAGTCCCCTGGCTGCGCAGCTGACGCAACGAGACACGTTTCAGCAGACGTGTTTCTCAGCCATCAGGATATCGAAGTTGTCAAGGACACCATAACGGAATTTGCCATTGCTGCAAGAATGGATGACTGCCATATTCAGAGTGTTGCTGAGTAATGGGAACAGAAAGATGCAGATGGCATGATCCGATGCGAGGAATAGAACGTTCCAGAAAACCGATCACCGTGTTTTCGATGTTTCTGGTGACGTCCACCCTGAGGCGTGTTTGATACCCCGGAGAGCATCCGTTTAGAGCTGCTTCTGATTACAATGTGAGGTTGTTTACTGATGAAGGTGCGATATCGAAGGCAATCAAAAATACGAAGTTGTACCATTGCGTATATGGCATTTCACTGAGATGGTAATGAGCGCAAATGCACGTCCAATTTGAGGCCGATGTTGTTGATGTTGAGAAATTAATTCTGAGAAGTTGACGTTTGACAGGCCCAAGACCAGGATGTCAGCACTAACCTTACTTAGTAACGCAAGACCCCAGATTCTCAATTTCCCCCTGTGGAAAAGCATCCTTCAACCTCACGAGTCAAGCCCGACTTCAATTACCACGACTCCTGCTTCAGCACCTCCACAATGGCACCAATTCCTTCCACCACGCCCAAAAAGTCCCTTGGAAACGTCGTCGTAATCGGTGGCTGCGGCTTCCTGGGTCACCACATCGTGAACCTCCTGCACGACACCTACGCCTCTAAAATTTCCGTTCTAGATCTCCACACCTCGCGCAATAGACATTCCTCCTCAGCAGTATCGTACTACGATGGCGACATCACTTCGGTCACTTCGCTGATCAGTATTTTCGAGAAGATCAAGCCAGATGTAGTCATCCACACAGCGTCGCCGAATCTGATGGGCGCAAACAATGATCTTTATTATAAGGTCAATGTTGAGGGAACAAAGTGCGTTATTGAGGCTTGCCAGAAGACCGGCGTCAAGGCATTGGTGTATACCAGCTCTGCGAGTGTTATTTCAGATACCATCAATGATCTAGTAAATGCGGATGAGAGGTGGCCTGTCATCCCAGCCAAGGCGCAGACGGAGTATTACTCTACAACGAAGGTACATAGCTCTCACATCCTGTCTTACTTGAACGTCCTCTCAGTGTTTTGACTACACCTGGAGCAAGAATCCCTAACTCCAAGTTCAAAAAGCTAAAACATCTATCTGCTCACAGGCCCAAGCCGAAGCCCTCGTCCTCGCCGCAAACCGCTCACCAAACGCACCCAACTTCCTAACCTGCTCCCTACGTCCAGCCGGCATCTTCGGCGAAGGCGACGTGCAGCTAATTCCTCCTATCATCAACGTCCACCGCACCAACAAAACCGGCTTCCAACTCGGCGAGAACAAGAACCTCTTCGACTTCACCTACGTCCTCAACGTAGCACACGCCCACCTCCTCGCCGCCTACGCCCTGCTCCAGACCTACAAACTCGCTACGGCACCACTAGACTACGAGAAAGTGGATGGTGAAGCCTTCTTCGTGACGAACGATGAGCCAGTGTATTTCTGGGATTTTGCAAGGGCGGTGTGGAAGGCTGCGGGAAGTGAGAAGGGGACGGAACATGTGTGGATTATTGGGAGGGATGTGGGGATGAGTATTGGGGCGATCTTGGAATGGGGGATGTGGGTTGTGGGGAGGACACCGAAGTTGACGAGACGGCAGGTTAGGTATAGTACCATGACCAGGTATTATGATTGTGGGAAGGCGAAGAGGAGATTGGGGTATAAGCCATTGGTGGGCTTGCAGGAAGGTGTTACGAGAGCGGTGGGCTGGTTTGAGGAGCAGAGGGTGAAGGAGGGGGAGAAGAAGGGGCAGTGAGTGTTGGGTTGAGGAGCTGGTGTCGTGACTACCAACGATAGGATTTGGATGATCTTGCATCGCTTCAGAGGGAAGAGACCTCTCAACGACTTACGAGACCGGTAATTCAATAGTACATAGATAGATGGTGCAAGAATATGTAAACTTACCTTGAGACAAGGCTGATTGTACCGAGATTGTTGTTTTTCACATCACGCCTCACGCATCATAGCGAAAGGAGTGCTAAGTACATAAATCAAATTCAGCCCGCTAAAGAGCATCACAATACGCCACTATGAATTCGCTAAACGCCCCGGATCCATTCCTATCTTTCCCAGCCAACCCCTTCATCCATGACATGTCAGAAAGTTTAGTAGCCTGGGTGAAAATCGATCCAGCAACTAAACCCAGTCCAGTAACTCCAGTACTTGCAAGAATCCAGGGGAGATAATAAAAAGAAATCAGCGTCATAGAGTCGTTGCTGTCGTTGTCTACGTGAAGGAGGGGCAGTGTTCTGAGGAAAGGCTCGCTCGAGGTTTAAAGGATGATGCTAGAGACACGGAAAACATTTACGTGGGGCTTTGGGGGCGCTCGTATGCTGGTAATTTCAGGTCCATTCGTCGGTTTTGGTTCATGCTGTTCATTCCCTGTCTATATTAGAAATCTGTATAAATGAGATAGGTAGATGAGTAGCTTACTCCATGCTTCGTTGAACAGCTCTCCGAAGTTTGCGATTATACATCTTCTTGTCATCCTCAGAGCCCCAGTACAACTTTGCAGCCTCGGGGTTGACCATCGTCCTCGGATCGTATGGTGGAGATTCCTCCTCTAGAGCCTCGATGATAGCTTCAATATGAGACTTCACGTCCTCTGCTCGCCTTGAAGTGTAGCAAGGCGTGCCGTCGGACGCAATTCGGTGGTGGAAGAGCGGCGTCTCGAATTTTGCTCTCGGTTGCTCCTCCGGAAAGCGTGGGCTGAAGAATAGCTTGATTCGAAATAGGCCACCGTCAAGATTTGTCATTGGACGTCCGAAATAGGTAATCGACCAGACAAAGGGATTCTTGTCGACCAGTTCGATATCTAAAGTGACATTCTTGTCCCTTTTGTACGCCTCAACAACCTGCTCGTACTGACGTTGAAGATTAGAGGAGACTCCGCTTTCCTTCTTCTTCGAAACCAAGCCTTCTTCAGCCCATCTTTCAGTCTCCGTGTCCATCGTCTTGCGGATCAGCCGCAAGCGTCGTTCAAGCTCGGTATAGTTGAACTTTCCTTCCATACCATTTCCAGTACACTCGAAGGGCATCCGGACGAATTGCTGCCCATCGGCTACATCGGCTTTGGCCTTGCTAATCGCGAGGAGGTACGATTCGTAGTACCAGAGGAAACGGCGTTTACAAAGGTCCTTGAATGGATCAAAGCTTGCCGAGGCTTCATCGAAGTCCCGGTCAATATCAGCATCTGTATCGCTGTCGTCTGCACCGACTGCAGACTGTTCTTGGACGGCTCCAGATGGCGAAATGCCCAAGTACTCCTCAAGCCGCTGGATTACAGATATTCGGAGGGATTCATGCCGAATCTAGAGCGAATGTAAGTATAGCCCGGACATTGGTAAGATTGAGTCGCACCTTGTTCACATAGTCTTTCTGATTCTTCTTGTCGCCTTCCTCATTTGCAGTTTCGAAGCCCGGCTCGTTCTCGTATGGATTTGACGACATCAGACTTTGGATGGAAATCAAAATTGATTCCAGGCCTTGCGCGGACGACCATTCTTCTCCTCGCTCTCCTCGCCATGTGCTGTACTCATATCAGCCTCAGTCCTTCCTATCTTCCATGTTTGCCCTACCCAAGAATCGACCTAGAAACCGAAGTCAGCTCAAATATGCAACCGTTATCTGCGAAGCCACTCACAAGCACACCTTTCCTCCAGCATATATGTTTGGGTTGAACCGGCATCTGCCCCCATTCGTAGTCGTTGCAGTCACCGATGGTGCCTTGCCTGGATAGTCTGTATTTCCTCTCAGCGTTCGGTCCTTACAGTTTCTCAATGCATCGTACCTCTGCCAAACTTAACCGCGAACTGGGAGAATATTAGCACATGTCTACCACTGCCTGTATAAGGCTGACAAACCTCAAAGAAACCAAACTCATAGGGTGTTTCTGGAGGGCCGATTATGATTGCTTTCACGTTGCGTACATCGACATCTCGGCATGCGACAGCCAGGGCTAAATGCAAGCCTTATCAGTCCAAAATCCAAATAATAAGAAAGTGCGAATAGTTGGAGGCTTACACAGATCAGAGGACTTCTGAAGGTCTGATAATTCCTGTAAGTTGAATGTCAGCCTTGCGACCCCACCATGGATGCGCCATTTCCGAACGTACTCTCGTGATCCGGATTATAGAGTGATTCGACATGGTGGACGATCAAGTGTTCGCCTTGGGATCAAGATGCTTTCTTTTCTTGCGCAAGCTCATATGGCAAGAAGAGTTGTGTTGCAGAAGGAGAGGTGGATGGTCGTAGGAGCTGATAGTCGAGTCTGGAGGGGAAAGTGTTGGTACGGGAAACAAGGCAGGCAGAACTTCGCTTGGCACGCCCCGGGCTAACGTGAGGCTGAAGCTGAAACTCTAATCCGTAAGCACGCACTCACTGTACTGGTGATACATCAGAGGACTTTTGACTCTAGGATTATGAAAACTGTCAATATGACGTTTGGACTGCCGTATACTTTCAAGTTTTCGTAAGATTGGATGTCGGGTTTCACTGCAGGTATCCTTCTCGGTGAGTGAGCTGGCAGTAGCCACTGGGAAAGATGATTTGGTCAAGTCAAATTCCAGGCCTCTCTCTCCTAGAAGAATGCTTTTGGACGAATGAGAATTTGTACCCTTGAATTGAGTCATTAGCAAATATGCACATCCACAAAAGTCAAGATGTGGTGAAAGTCCTTCTACCACTGTTTACATGAGAAAATAGAAGTATGAAACTGCAAGTCGAGGAGTAAGTAATGGGTTGTAGGCTAGCTAATACTGGCATTGACATGCAGTAGAATACGCAATTCAGCCCAAAACCCCATCATGGCAAACATGACGTTGCCCAGAAGTGGTCCCCTTTATGATCAAACCATTGAGAAAACATGCCCCCTCCATTTAGGGATGTGTATGATCTATTTCCATTTCTTGGCCTCAGAAGCAGACAATTCTGATCTTATAGACAAGCATGAAAACATGAAAACATGAAAGCATCATCAACCTCCTATAAGATCACTGTAAGAGTTGGCCAACTCTTATCGTACAACACCTTTGCCTGGAGTCATTCTTAGATGCAATCTGGCTACGGTAGTGGGTGACTGCTTATTATTTCCGTCATAAATTGCAGTAGAGTGCCAAGCCAAGGGGACCTGGCTGAGGAATACCATGGGCAGATCTCTACGGCTTCCAGAAGACTGGGATTGAAATAACAGACTTGGCTTGGAATTTTGATCTTGTCGTGAAGTGTTGAGCTGGTTGCTGTCGTAGAACTTGAAGGCGACTTACACAATGTTAATTGTTTGTCAGAAGGAGTTTGAGCTCATTTACTTTTCAAAAATTGGGTTAGTTTTTTGCAGATCGTCCTGCTGGCAGTTTATGCCTGAGGCATACAAATTTCCACTTCAAGATCCACCTCACCTCCACTAGGAACTCGAGCGGGACGACAGTACCTCCCTCAGGACAACCCCAAATTGGGAGCAACCTCGAACTCCAACCTCTTGCACCTCGTCGCTGGCGCATCTCTCGTTCAATACAATTACGACTTTCCCTACCGTTGACGAGCATTGCACACAGAATACCGCAGGAGGATTCAGAGCTTGGCGGGCGCAATCCACTCACAGACGGACTTCCAGTCAAGGCTCGAACTCCTACAGCCACTGCCTCTGACCGACACCACGCGACTGAGTCGCAGCCAATTTCTACCCACGTCCTTCACTCTCCTTTCATCCCAGAGATCGGTTTTTTGGTCATAAGACAAGCTAAGAAGAACTACTTGGGACGATATTACTCCTGGCGAAGTGTTCATGTTTCAGGTGTTGCGGGCCAGACATTCGAGTTGCCAGCTCTTAATCGCACATACTCAGGCCTGTTGATCGATCTTAACGACTCGATTTCGTCCGTATCTGGGCAATAATCAGGAGTGCTGGTTCCAGTCTACTCTTGCGTCATCTGTCCAATCCGCTCACCCTGGCTACTCCAACTTGACGAGAACGAACACCCAATTCCTGCCACTTCGAAAGCTGCTCTGTGCAAGCGACACACCAGTGGCTCGAGATAGGAGGAACATAGTCTAACTTGGCATGATGAGTCCTCAGTCAGAAGGGGGGCCATCTGGGCAACATGGTGGTCAGTATACAGCATATGATCCAGATAGAGGCAGCGTCCCTGCAGACTACAATAGACAACACCATCCTGAGGATAGGGGCCGATATCAAGCAGAGAGAGAAGGACAAGATGGGCCACTTCCCAGACCCAATGGGGCTTTCGCGTCAGATAACAGAATTGCCGCATCACCCTCTGGAAGTGCAAGTGGGAGAGAAAGGGATAGAGAGGGTGGACTGGCGAAGACGAGCGGAGAACGCAATCGTTCAAGGACAAGGAATGGGAGAACTGCGTCCGGCCAGCTGAGACTGTGCAAGAAATGCGGCGAGCCGTTGACAGGACAATTTGTACGAGCCTTAGGTGGAACATTTCATTTGGACTGCTTCAGATGTCGAGTAAGTCCTCTATTCTAAAGCATCCTTTCAATTTTCGCTTGCTGACTTTCTCTTTAGGACTGCGGCGAAATAGTCGCTTCCAAATTCTTCCCAGTCGATGATGAGAATGGTGAAGGTCAATACCCGCTCTGCGAGACCGACTACTTTCGAAGACTGGACTTGATATGTTATAAGTGTAACGGCGCCTTGAGAGGATCATACATTACTGCCCTGGACCGGAAATACCACATTGATCACTTTACGTGTTCAGTTTGTCCCACCGTCTTTGGAGCACAAGACAGTTATTACGAGCACGATGGCCAGGTCTATTGTCATTACCATTACTCGACTCAATTTGCACAAAGATGCAACGGATGTCAAACAGCAATTCTGAAGCAGTTTGTTGAAATTTTTCGAAATGGTCAGAATCAGCATTGGCACCCTGAATGCTACATGATTCACAAGTTCTGGAATGTTCGCCTTGCCTCGTCCCAAGAGAAGCAAGAGAAGGAGGAGACAAACACACTTGAGGATACAACAGATGAAGCTGGTCGTAATGCTGTCCGAGATCTCGAGGAGAGAATGGAAGAAAAAGTATACAAGATCTGGAGTGTTCTGTCAACGTTTGAGGAATCCTCGGCTGCTTGCATCTCAGACATGCTTCTGCATGTAAGCAACGGCGCCTATGTCGACGGGGTATTGGTTGCCAAGAAGTTCATTTGGCATGTGGACATCTTGTTTCGTTCTGCTGATAAGCTTGACGCCACCATGTCCACCCTCGGCCCAAAAGGTACGCAACTCTAGATAGTTCGGCTCGCTCAGACATGCTAACAGCGTCAGGATTATCTTACTCAAGAGAGGCGAAGTTGCTTTGCAAGAAGATAGTAGCTTTCTTCTCGCTTCTGTCGAAAAGTCAGGAGGGAGGTGTCAGAAAACTTGGAGTCACTCAAGAGCTGCTTGCGCTGGTGACCGGTCTGGCTCATTATCTGAAGTTACTGATCAGAATATGCCTACAGGGCGCTTTGAAGGTCGAGCGAGAACATCAGAGTTCGCAATGCCTACAGGAGTTTCTGGACGATCTTGGTGATATGGAAGCTATCAAGAATGAGGACTCTCTTGAAACTACCACAGGCACATCAAACCTCGGCAGCTCAAATCCAGATCAATGCGTCAACTGTCGGAGAACCATCGAAGATGAATGCACTCGAATGGGAGAGCGCAGATGGCACCTGAGTTGCCTCAAATGTGCTAATTGTGCACGAGAGCTCGGTCAAAATCTGGAAGATGGCAGATGGAACGACCAGGATCAAATAGTCTTTTGCAACGACTGCGAAGGACGGACTCAAGGATCGGTCGGTGGATTCGAGCGGGTAACGAGACTTCAAGAATATGTCTTCTTGTTACGAGTCTCCTTGGCGAGATTGCTTGACATGCTGCGAAGTAGTGGCAGTCTTCCGCACACCTCCGATGACCCAAATCTGAATGGCTACGACTCCACTGAAGGCCATCGTCTACCTGCTCAGAATGAGGCGCCGTTGCTGAGGTCGGATACTCGTTCGAAGTCTTACGGCGGTAATTCTGATGACAAGCGTGCCTCTTCCTCATACGAGAACACCCTCAACGATGTCCGACGGCTACGAAGTACACGTATGGATAAACATCTCTCGTCAACTATCAAGAAGGCACGAACCTCACGGGTACTAGAAGGTCCAGATGGCCATGGTGTAAGGCCAGGTTCTGCGGGAGCTGATGGATCTGATCAACGAGACCGAGACCTCCAAGCAGTTGACGAGAGAGACGTTACTGGAGAGTCGCGCACGGAGCTGATGTTCAGTGGCAGCAATGGTATTACTTTGGACGACATCCCGAGAATTGTTGCAGCTGAGCAAGCCAAAGAGCAACGCCCAAACGCCTACAAGCACGCTCGCCATGAAATGTTTCGAACCTCTATCACTGAGCCAAAGCTCATCAATGGACACCAGCGTAATCTTTCCAGTGGAAACCCCCTTGACCAACCTGGTGCAGGAGAGCCATCTCCCCAAAGACGAGAAGGCAAGAGATACTTTTCCGAGCTTTCTGCTCTGGAGTATTTTATTGTTCGACATGTAGCTGTGATTGCGATGCAACCGATGCTAGAGGGTCACTTCACCATGGAGGAGCTCCTTAACTTAATCGAGACTAGAAAGCCGACATTCTGGACGAAAGTCGGCAAAGCTCTCAAGACCGACGGCAAGAAAGGCGGAAAGAAGAAAGGTGTGTTCGGTGTGCCTCTTGAGGTTATCATCGACAGGGATGGTGCAGACTCAACTGAAGGCATCGGACCCGGCGCACTACGTATCCCAGCAATGGTTGATGATGCTGTAACCACCATGCGAAAGATGGATCTTTCGGTAGAAGGTGTATTCAGAAAGAACGGCAACATCAAGCGTCTGAACGATACTATGGCAACCATCGACAGAGATGGCTGCGAAGCAGTCGACTTTTCTAAGGAGAATGTTGTCCAAGTTGCCGCTATACTCAAAAAATATCTTCGAGAGCTTCCAGACCCACTTCTAACCTTCAAGCTACACCGGCTCTTCATTGCATCACAGAAGATTGCGGACGAAGATAAGCGACGACGAATCCTACATTTGACATGTTGTCTACTTCCAAAGGCTCACCGGGATTGCCTCGAAGTGCTTTGCGCTTTCTTCAATTTCGTCGCTTCCTTTCACCAAGTTGATGAAGAATCAGGATCGAAGATGGACACGCACAACCTTGCTACTGTCATTGCACCCAACATCCTTTACACCAATGCAAAGACTCCCGTTGACGATAACTTCCTGGCAATCGAGGTCGTACACACGCTCATTGAATGCAACGAGCAAATGTGTGAAGTAAGTTTGGTCGCCTTCTTTATAGACCCATTGCTAATCATTCACTAGGTTCCTGAGGATCTACAGTCAATACTGAGTGATCAGACTCTCTTCAACAATCCCAGTGATATTACCACAAAGGAGATCTTGAAGCGATATGGTGATCTAGGTGCAGCTGGCGGACCACGACGTACAGTCGAGACCGAGTCTTCCCCATTAGGCAAATCCAAGGACGGCCGACCACTGGCGCCTGTCGTCACTCGAGTTGACACAGACCCATCTCAGGCATATGCTTGGCAGAAGGAAAGCAGTGTTCGTCACGTTCAGGATCCTCCTGCACCTTACGCTGGAAGTTCCAACCAGAACACACCGCCGCAGCAACAGTGGCAAGGATCAGACCTCGACCATCCATCCGCGTATCCTCATCGCAACGGCACTCCCGATAGTCAACACGACACAAGACGAGAATACCGGAACTCGGGATGGGGTCGACCACAAAATGGTTCAGTGGGCGTCACCGGAGCCGGCTAAGGTCAGAGTACATAATGCATGACGTAACCTTCCCTTTTATTGCGCGAGGCGCCTCCTTCCACGACTATACTACGAAGAGACGTGGCTCTCTCCACGAGCTAGCTCATCACGGCCGATCTCGACTACTATTGTGCCGCGAATTTCTTCCAACATTCTGCTGTTCTGAAAGCCCATTTCCGAAGCATTGGACCCCGGCGTTAATCTTCTCTTTCACCACCAGCAGGCATCTGCGCGTATATGCAGCTGTGCTGAACGATTGTTTGTTACATGTCTACTTGATATTGAGGCTTTCCCTCCGAGGAGGGGCCGGGAATTGTTTGGAGTACATGGTCTGGCATCTTGGGGAGGTTTTATTTCGAAACTCTCTCTTCTAAAAGGTTGAAGCATGGTTGGTCCATAGCGGATGGGAAAACATTGCGCTGTCCGCGCGCCTTATCTTCCATTTCATTTTCTAGCCCAAGAGGCTGACTGCTCATATTCGATGGATGGGTTGGGGGAACAAAGATATTTGATCAACTCGTTGATCAAAAAGATCAAGTGTGTCGAGGAATGGAAATATGAAGAGAAAAAAATCCCCCTCCCTATGATGGATGGATTGATAATCGAATTGTGCCTGTGTGGTGTATCACGTCTTCATTGATCATTTGCCATCCTACCTTAAGCCGCCCCCACGTAAATCTGGCAATCTGTCATGGTACAAGTATAGCGACTCGTGAATGGATCTGTGACTGGCGTGGCATCTCTACCTGCCTGGCACTTGGTAAGCTAATCAATAACAGCGATGTGCTGATATCGAATCGCAAGCAGACCCGAAAAGATGCTAATGGGCTGATTTTCGAACATTTCTACATTCTCCATTAAAGTTCCAAGCTATGGTGGTTCTATTTGTTTAATGATCTGTTGATTTCAAAGCAATGGATCCGATGATGCCATCGCTACTGCAAAACCCCACATGAGCTTAAATCTACCCCTCCACCCCTCTTATCTACAAGCGTCAGATCAAATTAAATCAGGTCGCACTTATCAATTACTTTAAACACACGATACCGTCAAGGTTTCCCTTACTTGAAACCTACTTTCAAAAACTGCTTGCTGAAACAGTTTCCGAGCTATTATATACAAAGACAGAAAATCGGCCGGAACCAAGAAAGAAAGCATAATGCCGCCAATTCGTGTCGGCTTCTTGGGTCTCTCCAGCTCTGGCTGGGCACCAGGAGCTCATCTTCCATTCCTGAAGAACAGCGATAAGTACCATATTGTAGCCATCTGCAACAGCTCAATTGAAAGCTCAAAAGCTGCGATTAAGAAATATGAGTTGCCTGAGAGTACGAGAGCATATGGCAATCCAGAAGGTGAGTTTCATGTTGATCATAATCCTGAATTTCCTTGCCACAAGAGCTCAAGGGACTTTGTGTCACAGGTTATGATCCAGTACAAATCTAACACCATCCCAGACCTGGCCAAAGACAAAGACATCGACCTCATCGTCTGCAGCGTGCGTGTAGACCGCCATCTCGCTACCATCAGCCCCAGTCTCAAAGCAGGCAAAGATGTGTTTGTTGAGTGGCCACTTGGGAAGAATCTCACTGAAGCTAAAGAGCTGCTCCGATTGAAGAATGAAGGTGGTGTCAAGACGGCCGTGGTTGGGTTGCAGGCACGACAGAGCCCTATCGTGAAGAAGCTCAAACAGCTTGTTGATGAGGGGAGGGTCGGCAAGGTTCTGAGTAGTAGTTGGATGGGACAAGGTGGGAATTTAGGTCCCACTGTACAGGAAGGTTATGAGTGAGTCCTCTCCCGTCTGAAGGATCTGTGGCGTGAGATGGAGCTGATGGGTTCAGGTATCTTTCTCAAAGAGAGGTTGGCGGAAATCTTGTCTCGATTCATTTCGGCCATTCCATTGATTATATTCAAGCTGGTACCTTTCCCCATCTCTTCATACTGTACTTGCAAAGAGTTACTGAAACTCAAAATAGTACTCGGCTACGACTTCTCTCCTTCACCCAAAGCCCTCCTTGCATCTCGCCGTTCTCACCAAAAGGTCCTTTCTTCCTCAAATGAGCTTGTCAAAGAAAAGCATGCCATAACATCCGACGACACGATCTTCCTACATGGGACTCTCAGCAACGGTATTCCCCTTTCCTTCTCCCTCCGTGGGGGTAAACCATTCAAAGACGTCCCCGGTCTCGACTGGCGCATCTACGGCGAAACAGGCGAGATCCGCATCACATCTTCCGGACCATTTCTAAATATAGGATACCCGGATGTCAAAATCGCTATTTCGGACTTCGGTATGGATGGTGGAGATAGTAAGGATGTGGTTACTGTGGAGGTTGAGAAGGATGAGTTTGATGATGATGCGTGGGGAATTCCGAGTAGGAATGTCGCGAGGGTTTATAAGGAGTTAGCCGAGGGGCGGGTGAATTGTAGTTTCGAGGATGCGGTGGAGAGGCATGAGTTGATCGACGGGATGTACAAGGAGAATGAGATTGAGGTCTGAGGGATAAAGCGCAGGGTAGAAGAGACTTGAACTTTTCGGCGCTTAATGACTATATCTGAAATCTTCTGGCTTCGAAGTCTGAAAACTTGTGACCCGAAAAACTCAAGACAAATGGTACATGCATCTGTCTCCTCAATACTCGAATCCTTTTGGAATATCACAGTACACTAGCAGCCGCAACCAAAACATCCACCGTCTTCTCTGGAATGCTCAACATAGGACAATGCCCTGCACTAGTTTCTACAACCTTCATTTTAACACCCTCCCCCTTAGCAAACTCAATCATCTGTCTTTGTGCCTCCACAGGGATGATCTTATCGCCCTCAGTAAGCAAGTACGTAGACGGGATGTATTTATATCCTGGATGAGTGAGCTCGCCAGAGAATGAGATTGTTGAATGGTTCGGCATCAGGCTCATGTAGTGCTTTGCCTCATCCTCCGGCATGTCAGAGAAGATATTCTTCCAATCTTCATCGTGGTCGAGCGTCATATAGTCGCCCTAAATGAAACCCGTCAACACCAGTTTCGCTCATTTCAACTAGAGAGGGCAGAGAAAGTAAAGTCAACCCGATACTCACAGCATTCTTGATCGAATCCGGTATATCGTTCCCCATCGACTTCCTCAAACTCATCCCCACCGGCGGAATAAAACTCGCCAGATAAACCAAAGCCACCACACCTCCCTTCTTCCCCTCCTTCTCCCTCTCCCCTTTACTCAAGCCCTTCGTCGCTTCGGTGCCGGGAAATCCGCCGTAGGAATTCATTGCCAAGACGACATCCTTGCCTTGCTCGACGAGCTGGAGGAGGGTTGAGTGAATGTAGGCGGCGTCGTCTTGTAAGGTTGCTGGGCCCTTGGATGAGGGACGCTCGCCGGCGGACTGGAGAGCTGTGGGGTGCACAGAGAACCTGCGCTTCTCAAGGAGGGGTGTGACCTTTTCGTAGAAGGTGGTGGGTGAGAAGGAGCCGGGGACGAGGACGAATGCTGTGTTTTCGGGGGAGGACATTGTGAGGTGGTGAAGATGGGGTACAATATGAGAGGAGACGAGAAGGATATGAGCTCGAGTAAGAGTATGTGTAATTAGATGCTTGTTCCTTTGGATAAAAGCTTCAATTGTTCGAAGGCCGAGATAGAAGAATGAGGAAGTAAGATGCAATGAAGTGATGAAAAGTAGATATCGTGGAAAGCAGAAACGTCTTCAACCTTATCTACATCTTTTCCTCCTACCTTTACTCACTCACCCCTTCATCCATTATTCAACTAGCTCACCAAGCACAAGTGTCTTGTCGTCAGTTTTGAACCTAGTATGGAGGGGCATCATGCCAAGCGGGAGACTAACTTCTGACCTCGGGTCTGGGGCAGTCTACTTTCTGACATCTGGTAAGCGAGAGACCAATCAACATCAAGCTATTCCACCATTCTTGCTCAGACTGATTATTGAGAAGGACTTTTCTTGGAACTGGTAGATATTCGGCGGAGACTGAAGGCTTGAGATACGGCCGTTTCGTACACGATGAGGATAATGTTTTCGTAAGCAGGTTGACAGAAGAGTGGATGACGGACGGGCGATGCGGCCGTTTTCGCCTAAAAAGCGGCGGGAGGATCACAAAGCTGACGATTGTTGACACTTCTTTTTTGTATAGGTCCAAACTTCTTTCTAGCAAAGGACAATGAAAAACACTAAGAGCATTCAGGAGTGACTTCCAGATCAATCACAGGTCACCAGCGATCTTCGTCATTAAGAGCATATTTAGTCGTGGAACTGCCAGGAAATGCTCAAAGGAGATTTATGCACCAACAAAAATACAAGGCTCATTTCTGAGCGAGGCCGAAGGACTCTCATCGAATACTAATAATTGCCGCATGTTGAGGTGAAAGTAAATAGAAGCAAGCAGATCGCCAGATCTTTTGGTGACTTCTCGTCTAATCTAGCTGGTATCGGCCCATCCAAGAGCCCAGGTGATTTCAGCATTGTCGCGACTTCACCCCAAGCTTCGCGCAGCCTTGCTTTCTTACGAAAAATTAGTCTTTAACCGTAGAGAATCTTCTGAAGCAGGATCATAGTTACCGAAAATGGAAGGTACTTTGTCGCAATAGCGTATTCTCGAGCACTTCATGGTAGGCGAGTCATACCGTCCGTCTCAAATCCTACATCTATTAACTGTAAGTTCGAAGCTCACAGCTTCGAAATTTAACCAACTCAAGGAGCTACCGACCACCGATTGTATTCTCGGTGCTTGACTACCCACCAAAGATAACTCGGCAGAACACAAACAAGCATCTCGCAACACAGCTTCCATGTCTTCTCCCCAGCCTCCACCAAAACGTCAGCGCAGAGACTCCATCACAGGCGAGACGGGTATTCCTGCCGATAATTTCAGTCATTAAATTTCTATTCTACTTGGGAACAGAGATGGTATCGACTTTCTCTTCGGACAACAGTTCGCAATATCGCTCTTGACTACCTCTGAACGTATTGCCTTTTCCTACCAAATCACTTTGGAAGAAGCTTTGCAGGAGCTGCGCCGCTTTCTTGTCCTGAAAGTCTTCGTCAGCGACAAGGATAGCAACAAGCTTGATCCCACCCCGCTCAGTACGTTTTCCCTTGTCCTAGTATTGGTTGTCGTGCTAATCTTGTGTTCAGTGAACGCTGTCCTCGATACCCAGATGTACGCAAACTTACAGACCGCGCTGGGAGTCACGATACATCACGCTCCCTCCAATATGGATGTATGTGCCTTTCACGATATACGAATTGCTGCCATGGAAGGTCTTTATAAAGGCTTCTTCAAGACGGACCCGATTGGGCCAGCCCCACCCAGACTCGATAATCTTCAACTCAACGACGGCCTTCGAAAAGAGATTTCGCTGAAAATTCAAACCATAGCTGGAAAGCAAGTTCCTATCACCATCAGCAGCCGGGCCACAGTACGCCAGCTGAAAAGTGCGATTCAAGACAAGGAGGGCATACCGATTGATCAAATGCGATTGTTGAACGTGCCTATGGGCGGTCATATATTGCAAAATGACCTGATGCTGGAGCAGTACGGTATCCACGATGGCCAGATCATCCCCCTTTGGTTGAGATTAGCGGGTTGTTGAGGTTGGGCTTCATGAATCAAACTTGGATTGTTGGGTAGCATTTGGCGGTGGCTAATACTAGCAAAACACAGCATTGACATCACTCAGTGCTCCCACGATCGTACATGCCACTTTATAGGAGCTATTCGATTAAACTGCGTGAGTAATTCTATTGGTCAGCGATCGCGAAGCTGTCAAAATTTGGAGTCCTGGGCTCCAGAAACCCCCGATTCAATCTTCAAGCATCCCCTACAACTGCTTGGTTGTTCGCAGAACTAAGGGCAGCTGCTGCTTACTTGAAGCGAAGACCTTGTTTTGAGTATTGTGATCCAAATCCAAATACATTACATGGGGTCGATCGTGAAAGAATTGATTCTGACGATTGCTGCGAGCAATGATCTGAGGTACAGGTGAATTACTCGTCTCTGGTTGTTTGTTGAACTTTGAGTCATGTACTTGGGCTCTACCCTACTTTTCCAAGCCATCACTGATTGCAGAACAAAAACCAGGAGATCTAGACGGTACTTGTGTCAAGAATTTCCCAGCATCGAGCAACTCACAAAAGGTACCCATCCTTGCTAATTTCTCATGCCCTCATCTTTCTCGACTGCAACAGAAATTCAACACAAAAGATAAGACTCCAGTATTCATCATGATGTCCTCTCCAGCTATACTGGCCAATCTCAACGACTTGATCCTTCGACCCTATCAACATATGCTGTACAAGAATCTAGAGGGCATCACGTTCCTCTTCAGCGTCCTGTTTTCCAACTCCGTTGCGACGACTGCCCATAGCCTCGCCATGCAAAATCATCTTCCAGAAGGAAATGTAATCGAGGAGCTTCGTCGTCTCCTCGCCATCAAGGTATTCATTGCAGACAAAGATGGAACTAAGATCATGCCGACGAATCTGAGTGAGTACAAGAGAGTCTGCCTTCGCGGACAACATTCCTTACCGGATACTGGCTAATGGGTGTTCTCAATAGTGGACGAGCTCTGGGTCGCCGCTATCGTCGACACCCAAGATTGCTCTTGGCATCAAGCTCCATCGTCGATACGGCGTCAGCGAGCCAGCTGCCGACCTGGAAGCTCATACCTTATGCCTGTCAACAATGAAGTGCCTCTACAAGAACTTCTTTGGCTCCGAGCCCCTCGGTCCCGTATACCCGCAGCTTCCACAACCCTTCATGGTATACCCGCAACCCGTTGTCCTTCCCCAAGTTGTCACACTCAACATTCGACAGTTGACTGGAAAGATATTTCCCTTGACTATGGCTCGCCAAGCTATACTTTCTCGATTGAAGGAAGAGATCGCTATCCGTGAGGGTATTGCGGTTGGTGTGTGCTGGGAAGGAACCCAATGGAGAGCTTCTTGATGGAAAGACCGTGGAGCAGTATGGCTTTGTCGACCAGAATACGATTTATCTGCTCCATCGATGAGATTTAGGCCTGCTCAGAAGTTTCAGCAACAGTCCTGGATGCTCTTCAAAAGTTTTCAAGGGGCGTCACTGAGACTATGAAAGTGGACTAGGCCGTGGAGTTGTACAAGATTACTCTCACAATGGAACAAAGCATTGCTTATATTGTTCAAAATCATGATATATGCCTCTGCTTGAATCTTCACTCCTGTTACTATTCCATCGTAGGGACAAGCTGAGCGGACTCCTACCTTGCATATCTTAATTGATTACTGGAAGGCCCTGAAATTCTGTCAACAAACATTCTCGTCTTTTAGCGAGTTTTTAATGGGGCATGTAAGTCTGGCCATCTACCTGTTCACTCACAGACTTGCCAACTCAGTGCCCAAAAAATCCTGTAACCAGTACCTTCTCTTAACATTTGTCATTTATCGGTCTCGGGACTTTACATAATATTCGGGGTTATAGGCACCGTCCGATGCAACAATTTGACGGCATACGCCTGAAGCGAGGTGCTGCTACTGGTGCTTTCAGGTAAGCGCGGGTAAATGCGGGGTGACTTTACAGTCATCTCATCCAACTGCACGGCCATCACTTAATAAAATTCGATGGATCAGAAAGGACCATTGCACAAAAATGTGTCAAAATAACTGATCAGAAACCATAAAATAACCCCGGTCAAGAATTTGTGTATTGATAATTTTGGTTCTGGAGCAGGTAGCAGTCCCTTTAAGTCAAACCATGAAATACATGCTTTGCATGTTCGAATCTTGCAATCAGAATCTTTATATAGTCTCACCAGTTCAGCTTGTAGATTACGATTGTGGCTCGGTTAAACAGTGACAGACTAACAACTACAAACTTGCGAGCAGTTTCGCCCCGGAAATTGTTGGTTAGACCTGCCAGGGCCCGAGGATTACTGGTGAGCACACGATATTCGAAATTGATGTTCATCCGTATGAGTACTTTGCCCTAGCTGACTGACCTCTACAGTTTCCGCAACTAATTCCAGCATCTTTCGATAATGCTGGAACAATAGTCGAATTAAAGGTCTGTTGTAGTCGGAGAACTTAGATAATGCAACATTCCTGAGCGAGTGCATCACTGGAAGTCACCAATCATCTGTCTTGGCCCTCTTCGAGGGGGCTCTCGCTTCACTCATGTTCTCTCTGGCTTGGAAATCGAGGCACTGAAAAACAAATTGTATTGCTTAAAGAACCCCGAGGGAATATTCTCCTCAGATAGACAAATTAAACCTAGTGCTCTTTTCCCTCATGTGTCTTTCTGTATTGGTTCCTCGAGAACTTCTTTCTGCAACCTTCTACACGACATTCATACTTTACAAATTCATGCTTGTCCCTTCGGTGCTTGTTATAGTTGCAGACCTTCTTGAACTCGTGCTTGCACTCTACGCAGAAAGTTCTTCGTGATTGTTGTGTATACTCTAGAGGTGATATCGCGGCTTGTGAGGACGATATGGTGGGTGAGCTAGAACTACTTGGTGCGTGCGTTAGCATTCAATGGCGTACAATAGGAAACGTAGTGACAATACTTACCCAGGAGATGAGACTGGCGAAGGAAAATTGTTGCTAGTCGAAGGTGAAGCGAAGGCTTCGGCAAGCTCGATGTTAAAAATGGACACCTCTCGATTCTTTAAGAAAGGCATCAATGGCGGAGCTTCGGATCGGGCTTGTGACGCTCGTTCGATTGAATAGGGCCCCGGTGCTGGAATATGAGGAACGATTGAAACAAAAGTTTCGAAGCCAAGGTAGACTTCATAGACACGATGAACCTCTTGAATCGCATAGCTTGACTTCCAATTCTTGTGGAATATAGAGAGCTGAGACGCTATTGCCTCATAAACTGTGGGATGTGCAATCTTCGACCCAGTCAGTGAAGCTCGCTGGATACGTCGTGAAAGAGAGGGCCATCAAAAAGGGGCTCAAACTTGAACATACCATAGCACGTGTTCTAATACACTCAATGAGACCCGAGAAGCTTGAAATGCAGCCTACTTCAATGAAGAGCTCGGCGTTAGATTTCAAGTCATCGAAAGCTTTATCACCGAGGAGAAGGAGTACATGGGCTAGGGCCGCCTTGAACACTGGTGTTTGCAGATTATGATACATTGCTCCGCTGCAATCACACTCCGCGCTTCCTGTATTGATGCTTTTCATGTCTAGGTGGCAATTAGTCACAGCCATGGACAGTCTGGACAAAACATACCCAGAAGGAAGGCAATGATCATAGCGAATATTGCGCCAGCCATTAATAGAGATATCAAGGGGTTTACATGCGCATGGATAGGGTTGATTGGCGGAGAGACGTGACGTGTATAGCCTTCCGAACAATCATCAGGCGGACGTGACCGTGGTAGAGCAGCCTCTGGAACGCGGTCCCCCGTCTCAAGTGTATTTAACTTAGGACTCTGCCCGTTGGTACCATCTCCTTCAAATTTCTCGGTTAGGACGGTCTGACGCCACTGCTTTTGGCTGAACAGCAAGCCGAACTTGGACGTCCTAGATCTCCCATTTCGGTCGTCAAGGAGAAGCGGTGTACCTTCATCGACGAGTCTTAAAGCAATGTCCTGCAGGCTCAGCAAGGCTCCAGGATGAATTAAAGAACCTCTTTCATTTGGACTATTTTCGAGATCAACTTGCCAAAGATCATAAACCAGCATTCTGAACATGCTAAGATAGTTGAGATTCGAAGCGAAGACAGCCTGCCATCGGACGAGGTCCTGGTCAAATTGCGAATAATAATTGGTTGCTCCGTCATCGTGGAAGAATTTGACCGTTGCAATACTTTTTGCAATCGCCAGGAACATAAGTATTTCGTTCATAGTTGTCGGAACTTGGCCTTTTGTAAGGCCTTTGAGAACTGCTATTCCAGATTTCCAAGCTTTGACTTTTGTTCCATCGAGAGAGACCCCCCAGTGCAATTGTCCTGTTTGATGCATATAAAGCTCTGGCGGCTTATGTGAGCGCGTCAATTGAGCATAAAAACAATTCTGGATACGTGCATACTCCTTTGTGAACTCGTGGTTCAAGTGCTCAAGTTGTCCCCTAGGTGTTTTTACTGGGAGAGCTTCAGCGATACCGCAAGCATCATCAACAATGTCGGATTTATGGTCAGTGGGCTGCTCTGCTTGCTCTGAATCGGGCCTCTTCTGGTCCGGTGCTTGTAGGAAGAAGTCCTCGGAGTTAAAAATACTTGGAAAATCGCCACTCCATGCATATTCGGCGTTTTCAGCTGCTAAGAAACCTTCGTCGATAGCGTCAATGTCTCTTTCGATACTTTGATGTTGAATCATGGTATATCTTTCCGCGGTCATACATCCTTCTTCACGAAGCTCTTCGTAGCCGTAGCTTCGAAATGGCTCATCATCGGACAGCAGGCCGGACACTAGTAAATCGAGATCGTTGACTGTATCTTGGACGCCAGGTCCACCATTTGCCCGAAGGTGTTTGAGATGTCTTTCAAGCGCAGCATGGTTTCTCAAAAGCTCGAATCCATCTGTCGCTTTGCGCACACGGTCCAAGGAGCCGACTAAGACCCAACTAACTTCGGCCCACAAGCTCTTTGAAAAGTATCTGATCTGCATGCTGCATTTTGTTTTATGGACCGAGAACGCAAGTTTAATTTCTGGATCCGGATGGCCCTGTTGGTGCCCATGGGAGCATTGCCGGTAGATATGGTCTCCCAAGGAGTACCCTGTGTAGAGGGTCGAACTGCTAGCTGTCAATAAAACATCCGTTTCGCGCTTGCCACACACTTGAGCTCAGAAGCAACTTACTCGGCAAACTCTTCTCTGAGTTGAAATGCTCTCAGTCGCCGACCTTCACTTCTGGCGAATTCGAATTCGCTTAGAAGACATTGTGGTCCACACTCCGATGCCTTAGATGTTTGTTGGGCCTTGTTGATGCTTCCAAATTCGACACACCTGGTGCCGATATCCATCATATCAACATCAGCAGGCTCCATTGTGAGAGTTTCTTGGTGTGGAGGATGTCGATTGCGGCTTTAATTCGTAAGAAGGAGTCAATACGAAGAGCGTAGATGGGCGTCTCAACGAGTCAGAGGAGTCAAGTCGATTGAGAGATTGAATGAAGACAGTGGGACCGCGAGAAAAAGTAGCTGAAGACAAGATATGACAGCTCTGGAGGAGGCCGCGAGCTCACTACCTGCGTCTGGTTGCCTCGATTCTTAGTTTCTGCGGTTTGCATCTTAGCGAACGCCTCAGACAAGTCTCTCGGGCGTGGGAATTAGGAATCGTCGCGCTCGGGATGAAAGCACCTGCATGATACACAGTGCAGCCCGCAGGGTTTGATTGGAAAGCCGCCTCGATGTCATCCACCATTGGAGTGTGCCGTCAGGCATGTCGCGCCTGGAGAGCCTGACGGTTAGACTGATATTTGGTTGGACCTTGACTTGGGAAGGAAAGGAAGACACTGCGACGTGTTTTGTCTGCGCTGCACTGCTAGCCGTCGATTCCTAATTTCACAGCCATGACTTTGACAGGGCTCTGGGAATCTAAACGACCAATGATGCGTACGTGCTGTGGTGTTCTCTGAATTGTTCGCGAATACAGAACGGCCCAGAATCGCGACGAGACATCGAGGAGAGGAGAAAATGGCAAGGTTGACAATCACGTGGAAGTAGGAATCCATCCATAAACCACAAACTAAGCTAATAGGGGAAAATAGCAACATCTAGTACAGCATTAACTGCACATCACATGCGCTTCATGGTCCCATTTTTCAACATGCTATCAATTTGAATCGAGTTGGCAAGGCTCTCAAGTGTTGTGCATCGTAGCACGTGACCGTGCCTCGCTTTCCGATTCCTAATTTCAAGCGAGCTACTTCCGGCTCAGAGGTCCAGATTCTTAGATCTTGTGTTTCTATAGCATTCATGATATGCAATTGCCAATGAAAGACGCATGATTCCTATTTCATGTTCGCATGTCTGCTCAACTAGAAATTGCTTTCGGTGATGATGGAAATCCTAATTTCCTTGGTCGATTCCTAACTTTAGGATCCGACCTAACCTTCAGGTTCTGGAAATGTCTGCGTCGATATGCCTTGATATAAGAATATGCTTTCCAGCCAGGAGAAATCCAACTTAGAAAGCACACTCGAAAGATTCCTCCCTTCTTCACACACATCTTGGGGTTTCCCTGTTAAATATCAACACGACCCTCAAGCAGCATACACCACAGTCAAAACTCATCGCTAAGCCTTATTTCTTCTGTTGGAACTAACATGTCACGCTCCAACTCCTCCCGGAAGTCCGAAGGCTCCAAGTGAGTTCCCATAACACTAAGCTCTTCTCAAACCTTCTCTAATACTTACTGCAGGCATCCTCCTTCACCTCCTCCCAACAGCCTAAATCACTCAAACAACAGCAGTATCAGCACAGATGCTGGCTTTTCATCCTCATCCCCTGAGTATGCTCAGTCATCTCAGTCGACAATATCAACAGCCGGTACAAGCAGCACAAACGATACCCATACCAGTGGCGATGGACGCACCTACCACAACAGCGAGAACACCAACGGTCCTCAGGAAGAGAACCTCCTCGGTATCGGTGCATGGTCCTGGGGGTCGCGAAATTGATAGCGTTCGGCGAATGTTGGGAAGTGACACGAGATGGGTCGGAGTGTTAAGCGAGTGCTGAGTGGAGAATGTCAACATAAATTTCCACGCGAGAACTCAGCGATCAGAGTCATGGAAATCAAACATTCAAAGTTCTGTTTCCTCTTTATATTATCTCTAAAAGCCGTGCCTATATATTTGCGAGACACTAGGGCATCAGCATACCTGCAGCACTTTCTATGTATATGCTAGCCACCCAATCCGTGTATTTTTGCCATCCCGACACCTAACGCCAGCATCGCTTGAACGCTCAAAATGCATACATCTGTTTCCAAGACCCACCATGTGTTAATTCGGCGACTCGCTCCGACTATCACTGCTGCTCTGACTTTCCTCTTCCTTCTCATCTGCACCATCGGTCCCATTCACACCTTCATCTTTCGGCTCGAACTTCGGATCCCTCCAGGCATCGACATCCTCGCATCCTTTTGGTATCCGAACTTTATCTCTGACATCGCACGTCTTCCAGAGAACTTCTTTCAGTTCTTCTCCAACTTTCTCGATGCAGTCCATCGCCCAGATGACATCCAGATGCTCGTACTCTTCGATCACATTACTATGCACGACTCTGACGTGCGGTTCCCTCCCCCTCTCAAATCGTCTCAACAATCGGCGCCCGTCAACAAGATCATCTGATCCAGTAACCCACAGCGCAAAAGGCGGAACTTGCTCATTATACCACGCAGTAGACCCCTTGGGTTTCCTCGCATGATTCTTCTTCACCTCACTACTGCGGCGAAAATGTGATGGCCTCTCAGCCGGCTGCCACGACTCCCCCTGCTGCGCCGACCTCTCATAATAATCCTCCATCTCATCCTCCGCATCCTCAGCATGACCCTCCTCACGCGTCGCAAGAATACATTTCTGTCTCGCGAAACACTCTCTCCCCAGCCACCAGCGCATCGACTCAGCAGAGACGTACACAGGCGCGAACTGGAAGCAGCGATCTCGAAGGCCGCGATCCCATCGCTCGTCGCTCCAGTTGAAGAGGAAGTGGAAGACAACGTAGCCCATGGCGCCGAAGAGCTTGCCGGGGATGATGCGGTGCATGGTCATCATGATGGGGATGAAGGCGTGGATGCCGAAGATTATGCGGAAGAAGGCGGGGGAGATGAGGCGCATGAATTTGAAGTAGGCTTTGCCTATCAATGGACCTGCATATGCGGCTGGGGCGAGCGCGCAGAAAACGGTGAGTTTCTCGCCTAAATCTGGACGTTGCTCTTTTGCGAGGGCGACGAGAGTTTGAGTCGTTCCTTGAGAATGGGCGATTAGACCGAGCTTTTCGAAGCCTGTTTCTGAGAGGACACGGGATGTGAGCGCGGGTAGGTCCATTACTCCCATTTGACGGATGTTCCAGGCCCACATTCTGGGGTCGGAGGTAGACAGGAGAGTATGATCGGGGTGAAAGCCGCAGCGATTGTTCCCAAGCCATACATCGTATCCGGACTTGCAGAGGTAGAATGCTAGTGAACGATCGTCGTTTGTGCAATACGCTCCGGATGACTGCAAGAGACCGTGCATCATGAGAATAGGAAACTTGGGTTTCTGGGTCTGCGATGGGCGTGAAGGACCAGCACCAGTAAAGATATCAGGACCCCGAGCTGCTCTTTCAGCATCTGACAAAGGCGTAAACTCCAGTGGGTTGTAAATATGCCACAGTTCAATTATGAATCCGTCTTCGGTCTGCACCTTAAATGTCTCCATGTCAAGGCCAACTCGTCTGGCATAATAAGCCACATCACAAATCAATGGATCCGGGCCGCCTTCTGTAGGAATAAATTCTTCGTGTCCACCCTCGGTATCATCCTCCAACTTTGTGGTCGAGCTTCTCCTCGCCTGCTGCTTCTTCGTCCAAGCTTTATCTTCATTGTTCCGTACTCTCTTCAATCGCTTCTCCTCTTCGTGAAATGGCCGCCTAGCATCCGGATTTCGAAACTTGAGGCGTATCCATATGTGAACGAACATCGGCTGTAGACTTGTAAAAGCTGCACCGAGCACAATGATACCCAGGAAGCATCCCGAAAGGAAGAACGCAGACACTCGAAATATTAAACATTGCAGGTCTCTTACAATGGATGGTGGCCCGTACAGTGGCAGAGGTGGGAAAAGAGGATTTGTTCTCGAAGGGGGCATCGCTCGTCGCAAAGACCCTTCACCCGACTTCTGTATCCTCCCGTCTGGGGGTGAATCCGGCCGTGATCCATTATCGGACTCCGACTTCTCAGGAAACAACCCTGCTTGTAGTGTTTCCGCCGAGTCTCCTTCAACAACAGCTTTCAATAGATTGAGTTTCTCTGCCTCTGCGAGAGGGACGCCAGGTAAACGTCCTCCATCTCCTGTAACTATGATTGGGTCTTGCGGGGTGACGAAATGGGCATGAACTGCGGTATTGGCTCCGTCAATGTCCTCTCCTGAAGATGCAAGAGATAGTTTCTCGGCCTGGCGAGCATATTTAATGGCCGTGGTAGGAAAAGCAGCAGTATCGGCCCCAGTTGGTGCTGTGTCAGTGTTACTGCCCATCGTTGGCATGTCCTCTCGAGCCGTTATCGCCAATGCAACCAAGTGGAGATCTCTAACATGACAGAAGACTCAATTGCGGCGGGCGTAGTTTGTATATACTGCGCAGAGGAGGATTTAAGAACAATGATGTAAAGGAATTGAAGAGAAGACGGAAGAGACACGGCAGGATTGTCGTCGACGGCTTGCCATGGCAATGCATGAAGAGGGCTGCAATTGATGTCTGGATAGCCTTGCACTTGCTGGGCTTCGCGTCCAGGCGGTGGCAAGCCCGCTATTTGTCGGCCCGCCTGTCAATCGGCGCAAACCAGGTTTAAGTACGGTATCCAAGCTCTGTAATTGGTCTGTTAAAATTCCTCAATCTCCCAAGAACGAACTGTAGGAACCGTAAGTAATTTCGATTGGCATGTGAAAGCTGCATGGCAAGATCATTCAGATCATTGACGTCGAGATCTGCGTGAGGCTGAGTATCTCTGAGAAATTAAAGCTGAAGCGGGCATATATCGTACTGTAAACAGAATTTGATAATCAATTGGGACCTTGACTTGTATTTGTGGCCGTCGAGAAGAGGCAATCCGCAACGTTCAAAGCTGACAGCGGCTGGTGGAGATGGACCCCTGAAATAAAGCCAATGACATCATTGTTACAGTACACTAACGAGGCTGCAGTGTTTCCCCCCTCCCCCTCCCCCTCCCCCTCCCCACCTAGCCTCACTACTGCTGCTACACCACGAAGAAAGCTGGACGATCCGCCGAATCTTTAAGCTTCGCTGATGATTAGGAAAACAAAGAATCTGCAGCTGCAAGATGTATGGTAGGGTATCGAACATGTAGTGTGGTATTCGATGAAAAATGGATTAAAACCCCCCTTTTGTGGAAAGAGTTCTGTTGGAACTCAATGTCAGAATCACGAAAACATGAGATCAAAATTATGCAGTGCCTGAGGGAGTATAGCCATGCCTAGACTAAGAAGATCAGATTGAAATTCTCTGCCTGTTTTGATAGTCGAGATGCTGTATGCCAGGAGGACTGAAGGAACTACTTAAGTAGACTCGCTGTCCCGAACCACTCGACTCTAGACGAGCTTCGAACAAAGAACCAAAGTCACCCAAGTAGTGTAATTCGGTCTCTGGCTTTGATAACATACCTCTCAGCAGATGTCTCAGGAACGAGCTGCCAGAGTGTGTTCATATATCATCAGATAAGCCATCCACAACAATTTCGTACACTATCTCAGATGTCCACCACTGAGGGTACTACTTATACCTGAAAGAAAGAACTCACGCCCCATCACCAGCATCGTAGGTATCGGATTATGGATGGTTGACTGAACAGTAGAGAAGAATCCAAATCTGCCGCCAAAATAACTAGAAGTGTCGAGCTGGACCCAGTTATTGTCACAAGATTGCTTCTCGAGGTTTGTTGGTGAAGCTGCGGACTAGTCCTCTCTGGGACCGACTGTTGTGAAACAAATATCTGAAGATGGTGAATTGCGGATATGGCCAGTTCGAACAAATGCGATGTGCAACAAAACTTTCTGTGACAGGAAAACGTGATACTCGAAGCGAGCGGTGGGAAACTCATGTCTCCGTATGCGTCAACCTGCTTGGAACTTCCAGCAATCCACCCAATAAAACCGACTTCATTCAGCTGTGCAGAGTGGCTTCCTACTGCTCAATAGACGACAACTATCCGTGGGTAGTTTACCTGCCTTAGGTTTCATTCAGAAAGCATCAGGTGATATTGAGCGCTTCTATCCGCAGAGCTTTAGCGCCGAGATTCGCAAAGCCTCGGCTTGAGTTGAGGTGGTGGGAGCTGCCGACACCTCGTTATTGATCTGGAGACCGAATTGCCAGCGGCCGACAGTGACATTATCTGTGTCATATTACTCCACTCACCTGGACATAGAACCAGGCAGGTGAATCATATCTTTCTTCTATTTACGTTCGGTTGCAATTCCTCTTCCCGAATCATGTACGGAGCGTGATACGACCAACAACTCGAGCTCTTCTACGCGTATACCGCCATCAACGCGACTGGACCTGACCGTCTCCTAGCAACAAGAGTCATGGCAGAGCGGATACCAAATGCACATAATCGGAAGCGGAAAAGGAGGCGACAGGATAAGTCTGCAATATCTGCCAGACTTGTGTTGGATGACCATGTGAAAGGAGATGTTGGGATCTTATCGGAGGATCTGTTCGCAGATTTATTTCCTGCTCTAGCTCAGGGTAAGTCAGGCACCGATCTTCGAAAAGTACAATACTGACATCTGCATATAGCCCTCGAAAATGGCAATAGCGCCTCCAGCGCTCCCGAGTTCCATCACGTCGCCATCTCTCCCTGGGGCCCGTCAACTGCTGTCGAAGACTCCACCTGGACTGTAGTGCCCGTCAGACCTTCGAGCGCCCTCGCACATTCAACTGTACAATTCTCGCCCTCGTCATTAGCCTTACAAAGCTTCGCAGAAGCTCTCCAGAAAGTTGCCCCGTCGAAAATATCAAGCCATAGCCGCAGTGGAATCGAAATCAGGATCCTCGATGTGATTCCGCTCCCGCTGGACACAGTCTTCGTGAGTATTGAGGCAGAGCTTGCAAGAAGACTGGAGAATGGCGAAGGAACGTTTCATGGAGAGCATACAAGGATAAATGGACTGCCAAATGGAAAGGCAGTCGCAAAAATACCCGAAGACCGCTTGACAGCAGCGATTCGTGAATCTTTAGGTGCACTGAAGGTTGTTCACACCGGCGACTTCTTCTCCCTGCCTCTTCCGCCACACCCGTTTACCCATGTGCCGCCGCCTCCAGCCAAAGTCACCCTCTCGGAACCTGTAGGGCAAGGAACTCTGTCTGCGCAGACGAGAATTATAATCACACAGACTGGCCATCATGCTAAGAGTGTACGAAAGTCACAGCCATTGCCTGTCAATCGCGCTTTGAATGGAGTAGCGGAGGATGACGAGGATACCTCGAACGATCAATTCTATTCGGCTGCCGAAGACCGCTACAAGACTGATACGGCAGTAGAGGAGGAAGATACAGAAACGGAAACAGAGACCGAACTATCTGAAGCTGATAACGATGATCTCTCCGATGATTCGATGGATGACTTGATCTCCCTACAGGCGCCAAGTCTTCCAACTCATAATGCAAGTGGAATATCGACCATGCAAGCAGGCACACCTATGACTCTCGGCCGTGGCCGAAAGACGGATGGAATTAGTACACCGGGCTCGGTATTTTCTTCATTCACTGCGACCACGGCACGGGCTGGTGGCCAGCGAGGAAGACTGTTCAAGGCCCAGGGTCTTGTGAAGCCACTCCCAGAAGAGACGCTACATCCAAAACCAAACAGTGAGGATGACGAAGAGGCTAGAATATACGTCGATATCAGTTCCTTGACAAAGATTGGTTGTTTTTCTGGAGATTGGGTGCGATTGGAGGCTGCACCAGAGCCTCCACAGCAAGGCACGGGTCTGTGGGGACTTGGGAGTTTTGGAGCTCCTGACCAAGAAGACCCAATTTGGCGACCAGTGAAGGTCTTTGGCTTGCCAGAGAGTTACTCTCATCGTCCAGTGACGAAGATACCTTCCAGCAAGCAGGACGGAAGACGTTTATCTTTTTTCGAATCTCAAGTACAGAAGCCATCTAGCCCCACTGTCTATCTTTCTCCCATACTTCTAGCCAACATGGAGAACACACCATATTGCAGACTTTCTCCGTTGAAACGGACACCAGTGCCAATGAGGGCACCTTTGCCGAAAATCACTGGCGCTTCACGCCCTCCATTTGCACGGGAGCTTACTCTTCTGAAAATCAGCACGCCATTCTCGACGGAACGCACTTTGCAGAATGCATTATTCTCTGGCCTGAAGCGACATTTCACGAGTCGCACTCGAATAGTCCAGAAAGGCGATCTTTTGGCTATTCCAATCGATGAAGATCTTGGCCGTACCTTGTACCAACCGGCGGCGAACGATGACTTAGAGATTGACGATCTCTTGTCGAATACTGTCATCGATGATCTTCGACCTGCGAAGCCAGCAAAGGCGACAGGTGTTGCGTGGTTCAGAGTTGGTTATATCGCCGCTGCGAAAGATAGCCCCGAACAGGGTGAAGAGGAGGATATCTGGGGTGGAGTTGCGTCTATAGACGTGTCGTCAACGCACATGATGCAGTCTGGGAGCGAAAATAGCCGACTCCCAGCGACAATGGAGAGCTCTTGGGAGTACTATCTGGGATTGAAGTCCATATCAAAGTCTGACACGGAGTTGACTTCTATGCCAGAGCCTAGGAGACATCATATCTCAGCGCTTCAGCGCCGGCTGAGGGAATTGATAGCAGCGGCCACCAGCCCTCGAGCGATTCATTTGAAGCTGCAACCACTTGCTATTCTTCTGGTCTCTACCCAGAGGAACATTGGGAAAGCCACAATGTCTAAACTTGCATGTTCGGATATTGGCCTTCATACTTTTACAATCGATGCTTACGATATTGTGAGTGAAGGTAGCGCAGGAAGCGATGTCAAGTCAGCAGGACTATTAGAAGCTCGCGCTGAGCGAGCAATGGCCTGCGGCCCGGAATATTGTGCGCTGCTGGTCAGACATATTGAGGCCTTAACAGCAGATAGGATGATTACTGCCCTGAAAGAAATCTTAGCTGGGTCCAGAGTCCTGATTGCGACCACTACCGAAGTCGACAAAGTCCCAGATGGTGTCCGAGGCCTATTCACTCATGAGCTTGAGATGACTGCGCCTGATGAATGGGAAAGAGAAGGCATTCTGAGAAGCATCATAGATGACCAGCCAGTCGCACTTGCTCCTGATGTCGACCTCAGTGGAGTTGCAGTCAAGACTGCCGCACTTGTTGCGGGTGATCTCGTTGATGTCGTCAACAGAGCTCTCGTAGCTCGGAATTCCCGAATCCAGGAGCTCGCATCCTCGTCCTCTGACCCAGAAAATTCCGTTACAGTACGAGATGTTCTGGTAGCGGGTGGCCCCGCAGGAAGGTGTCTGACGAAGAGTGACTTCGATCTCGCGGTTGAAGCAGCTCGCAAGAACTTTGCCGACGCCATCGGTGCCCCAAAGATTCCAAATGTCAGTTGGGACGATGTTGGAGGCTTGACAAACGTCAAGGATGCAGTCATGGAGACCATTCAACTGCCACTGGAACGACCCGAACTGTTTGCAAAGGGCATGAAGAAACGATCTGGTATTCTATTCTACGGACCGCCTGGAACCGGCAAGACCTTGCTTGCAAAGGCTATTGCCACAGAATTTAGTCTTAATTTCTTCAGCGTTAAAGGTCCAGAGTTGCTGAATATGTACATCGGAGAGTCCGAAGCCAACGTCCGCCGTGTTTTCCAGCGTGCTAGGGACGCACGTCCCTGTGTTGTCTTCTTCGACGAGTTAGACTCCGTGGCGCCCAAGAGAGGCAACCAGGGCGACAGTGGTGGAGTAATGGACCGAATTGTGTCTCAGTTGTTGGCTGAGCTTGATGGCATGTCTGATGGTGAGGATGGCGGTGGAGGTGTCTTTGTCATTGGCGCTACGAATCGACCCGATCTGCTCGACGCTGCCTTGCTACGACCAGGGCGATTCGACAAAATGCTATACCTGGGTGTCAGCGATACCCATGACAAGCAGCTGACCATTATGGAAGCATTGACAAGGAAGTAAGTGTTTAATGAAGCATTTCATAAACTGAAGCTAACGAAATCCAGATTCACACTCCATCCTACCATCTCACTACCACGTGTTGCATCTCGCCTTCCCTTCACGTATACTGGAGCCGATTTCTACGCACTATGCTCGGATGCCATGCTTAAAGCCGTGACTCGCCAGGCTTCGCTTGTTGATTCCAAAATCGCTCAAATCAATAATACCAACATCTCGTCGGGCAAATCCAAGATCTCAACAGCGTACTTTTTCGATCACTACGCTAGTAAAGAAGACGTCGCTGTCATGGTGACAGAAGAAGATTTCGTTAATGCGGAAAAAGAACTAGTGCCTAGTGTCAGCGCAAAGGAACTGGAACATTATGGCATGGTGCGGGCACAATTCGAGAAAGTTGAAGACAAAGATAAGGAGAAGAGCAATGGCCGTGCTGAGAAAAGCATGGAGAAGGCCATCGATGGTATTCCCAACTGGCAGAGAAGCAACGGAGCAGGACCAGGGGATGATTCTCATCGACCCCGCAGCAATGGGAAAGGCAAAAGCAAAGAGAAAGTTACTGATAGAAAAGGAAAGGGGAAGGAGAAGGCTGTGGGTAGCTGGGATGGTAGTGAAGGAGACGAAGATCAGGAGTTCTTTGACGATAGGGTTAATGGATTCGCTGGGAAAGGCAAGGGAAAGGGCAAAGCTGTCGATATGGGGTTCCAGGACGGGGAGGATGATGACGAGGGGCTATACTGATCGGCTGATGGATCAATCTCATTTGCATAAGGCATCACATGAATTGGCATCGTGGTATGTATCTATGGCGGTGGGCGCACTGGCATCTCAAAAGCGGTATTATAGCATCTCAATTCTAATCACTAGCTTTTGAAGGATCTCTATAACATGATGCTCTTGGTCTTCTGAAAATTCGTCCCATAGTCGAACGGCATCCGATCAGGTAAGCGATGTCTCGAAAGTCCCACTTTACTCTGTCAAATAGTCAGGTACACTGGGACATCGCCTCTCGGTCCGAGAAGTCTCCAAGCAAAGCAAGTCTGTGTTGTCCCCCCCCTTCCGAAATTACGATCGTAGATCTCATAGCTATAGCTCCAGGTGGAGGGAATGTGGTGGTACTTACCCCGGAGTACAGCATATTCCGTGATACGCATCCTAATGTCGTGGAACGTCGACGATACTTCGTGAATTCCCCAAAACGATTCCGAAAATCCGTGGATGGTAACCGGAGCTCGACGGTTACTGGATCTACACAGTTCGGGTGATCGTTACTTTCGTCGAGCACAGTTCCATAGGAGATGTGTATAAAAAGCCCGAGAGAGCACTCTCTTCGATCATCACTCATTATTCCATGAGTTTACTCTTCTATTTCACGCCCACTATCAGCTTCCTAATCATCCTTAGTCACGAAACATGAAGGCAACTCTCGCGCTCCTTTCCATGGCGGTAGCCATCAATGCAATACCAGCTGCGCTTCACATAGGTAAGCTGCCTTCCAGGACTCGCCGTTGACTGCAACCATCTAACATTTCAATCAGACATCGACATCTCGCAAGCAGCCACCAGCCCAGAATCCCTCTCCAAGAACGGTCCTTTCTGTATCCCCTTCTACGGCCATCAATGCGCGGCTAGAGACGTCACGGACGACTGCTGTCCCGGCCTCCAATGTCTTGATGACGGCACAGATGTGAAGAGATGTCTGGCTCCTGAAGAGACATCGTCTCGACCTGCAGTAGATGCCCTGTACCATGCATCATCTGAGCAGTGCAATCCTTTCTATAGAGAGGAATGTGTGGCTGGTGATGCGGCGAAGGATTGCTGCACGCCGTTGCAGTGCTTGGATGATGGGGAGGGAGAGGGAATTACTCGGTGTATGGAGCCGGATGCTGATGTTGATGCGAGGAAGGTACCTTGCTCTCTTTCCTTGTGCTTGTTTTGCTTGGCTTGATGCTGATGGTTAAGCAGCATGTTCCGTTCAAGAAGGAACTCCTGTAGTTTCGAGCACGATTTTACGATGTCTCAATGGGTTGCTGCTTCCAGACGTGACCAATGTGTTGCAAGTGATTGTGTTGCTCGTGCCAAGTATATCGCGACGATAAGAAGCTTGTTTGATTGTCAAATCTCTGAATCGTTGTACCAAGCCTAGAACTTTACAAAATGCTAGTGCTAGTCAAGACTTAGCCTTGAGACTCATGCTTCGAATCGTTTGTTAGTCATTTGTTAGTCCTGTCAGCACCTCTTAGTATCCACAGCATCTCTTGTATCTTTTCTCCTGCTTTCATTTAGAGCATTAAGCGACTGTAAACATTCACCCAATGGTGAGTCTGTGGGTCCGATGACCAAGAATTGTTTAAATCTAGTAGAATTTTCTTGGTACCTTCCTTAATCAGCCCCGCCATATATCCCATGTCTTATGGTTACATGCAGGAGTGTGGCGTGAAAGCCCTTTGCTACTTCTCTACAAATGTATGTGAACCCCGTAAGGACTCGAAAATATCGTCTAGTACTCCTCAGAAGCAAAAATCAACATGTCTTTTCCAGATAACTTCACCTCAGATCCGGACTGGGAGGCATACGCAACTAGAAATGGAGGTCCATTACCTTCCAACAACACTGGTCTACCATCCTCGGAGGCAATTGAGCCATTGAACTTCGATATCAACCAAGCTCGAGCCAATCAAGCTGACGATGACCTCGAGAGAGCTGACTCACATCCTCTTGAGTCAGTCAGATACATTGCGACGTTGACCACAATCAAAGTTCGTGATGGAGCTGAAATCAGTGTTCGCATCTCTCATCCGACTATATCTCGTCTTCAGCAAGACAAGATCACAGCACCTCTCCCAGTATTGTTCGTCACTCATGGAGGCGGGTGGATACAAGGGAGTCATCTTTCCGAAGAGGCATGGCTCTTGTGGCATCTGTACGAGAATTTTGAGCTTGCAGTCATCAGTGTCGAGTACCGTCTTGCTCCAGAGCATAAATTCCCGGTGTGGATCGAAGATTCTTGGGACGTCCTCGAGGCTCTGCTCTTGTCAAACAACTCCGCATTTTCGGACCTCGGTGTTCAATTCGATCTCAAGAAAGTATTTCTGGCAGGCTCCTCCTCTGGTGCGGGAATCAGTGCCGTGCTTTCTCAGATGTGTCGCGACAAGGGGCTTCCAATATCAGGTGTCATTCTCAATGTTCCTGCGGTGTGCGACTACCGTCACTTCCCTGCCGAATACACGACGGAAGGACAGATCAGCTCCTACAGACAGGCTGTCGAGACATACAGCTCTGGTGCAATGGCCATGGTTTGGAACACCACCCAACCATCCGAAGCATCGGGATCTGATCCAATGGCATCTCCGTTGCTTGGTGACCTATCAAGTCTCCCACGACATATGATCTTTGTTGCTGGTCAAGATGCGCTGCGTGATGAAGGGATCGCATACGCAACGAAGTTGAGAGAAGCAGGAGTGCCGGTCAAGTTGGAAGTCTTTAGTGGTGTACCTCACCATTTCGCTCAGATTCCCGAATTGACGGCAACTGCTCGCTTTCAAGAAAGCTTTCGAGACGCAATGAAGGAATGGTTGAAGCCTGAGTAGAAAACAGCCCGACGTCTTTAAAATTATGTCAACTTGAATACTTAGAGGGGAACTCATCGTTAATGGAAATAAATCCAATTTCAGACGATCTACATTTTTTTGACGAGCTTGTGTGATTGTGAATAACTCCCGAAGCCTTTGGTTCCAGCTGCTTAGGTTGGATGAGAAGACGATCAGGAAGGAACCACGCTGAATCTTGGAATTACCCTGGCCCCAGCTGACCAGCCCCTACCATTCTCGCTAGAGCGCCAATTATCATCAGCGCATCATAACACCAGAAAGGGCTCAGAAGCGTCAATCTATTGCTGCGCAGCGGCACAATTCGGCCGAGAGCTTATTGCCAATAGTATAAAATCAAGTCCAGGTTCCGATCCTCATCCCAAGACGTTACTTCATCGCAATCAAAACGTGATCGTGACAATGGAAACTAAGTCAGCAGAAGAGACCCATCCCTACTTTTTCAAGCCAGATCAGAATATCAACCGTCGATTATGCACACGCACTGTGCCAATGCAAGTGCTATCACTGGGCATGTCGCGTACCGGGACTGCCTGTAAATAAATCCTTCCGATGATCTTGCACCAAATGCTGACGGGATTGGAAACAGCGCTGAAGGCAGCACTTCATATTCTCGGCTACAACGATGTCTATCACGGAACAGATGTCTATTCCAACATCCAAGATTGCGACATGTGGATGCATGCTCTGCGCGCCAAATATTTTGGCAAAGGAAAGCCATTCGGTAGAGCCGAGTTCGATAAATTACTAGGCCACTGTGCAGCTATCACAGATGGACCAGCCAATTGCTTTGGGCCAGAACTCATCGAAGCTTACCCCGACGCGAAAGTCGTTCTTGTGAAGCGGGACTTTGAAGCTTGGTTCAAGAGTTTTGATGCCATTATCGAAGGTGCATACAGCAAGATGTTCCGGATTTTGGGGTACACTGATCCAGGCTGGATGGGGAAGGTTCAGGGTGTAATTGATTTGTGGTTGCCAGGACAGTTCAAAGCGGCTACGGCAGCGGAGTGTAGAGCAAACGCGAGACAGGTCTACGAGGAGCATTACGCCGAGGCTCGGAGAATCACACCAAAGGGTCAATTGCTGGAATACAGGCTTGGAGATGGTTGGGAACCGCTCTGCAGGTTTCTGGGGAAGAAGGTCCCAGATGTTCCGTTTCCGAAGATAAATGAATCGTCCATGCTGAAGCGGCAGCTGGATATCGTGGCGATGAAGACTATGAAGCGCTCGATTAGGAACATTGGCCTTGTTTTCGGTGCCCTGGCTGTTTTCGGCATGACCATTAAATGGCTCGCTACAACATATAGCAGTAAACAATAAATTTTCGAATAGAAGGGACGACATTGAGTATTTGTAGCTCGCCAAGAAGGGGTATCCTCGCTTAGCAATCCACCCACCAAAAACCCCCTTTCCGCGTTTTGCCTGACTCGAAGTAAGTCTGAGCTGGTTACAGACGGAGTTTCAGCGACAAAAGCTTATCTCATTGTCCAATTCATATTTCCTCGACGCCTCCTCGACTGCAATCTCTGTCTCTTACGTGAGCGGTTCTCTCACACCTGGGTACTTTTCCCAATCGATTTGTTTTGCTGCTATTCTGGTATCCAGTTGCGATTAACCGAGGCGTGACTTCCCACCCTTATCGCGGAATTTATACTTTCGCTCTTCGCTACTGCATAATGTATGTCCCGGTAGATGACGAAAAGGCAGATGGGGATGCTCCTTGGTGCGTACTCGTCCAGACCGGCCGACCGGCCGTTCGCCATTGTTATCATTGACTTATGTTCTCCAGCAGCTCCCCGCATTCTCCTCACTCCATAAAATTTACAGACCAAATGCCAGACAGCAATTCATTTCCCAGCTTAGAATATGACCTTGCTTCCAAGAAATGGAGGATCCTCATTTTCTGGACCCTCGTGATTATGGATTCATTTGCAATCCCGATTATACTGTATTTTGTTCTCAACTATTCTACCACATTGAATAAGAAACAAGGTATCTTCGCACGTTCACGTCGAATTGAGAACTCAGAGCTGATATATTCAGTCTATTACATTATTTCCTTCACGTTGTTCGGAACTCTCATGCTAGAATATGCTCAGAGAGCATGGAGACTCTGGGTGAAGACGTCAACATGTCGGGTCGTCAACACAAAGCGACTGGATGTAAGCTTACCACTTCTACTATGCTATTCTTGTCTGACTTTCACAGTTCGATTGGCTTCATTGGAACCTCACTTTAGTTCTCGTTGTTGTCGTTGTCGAAGTAGCAGTAGCAACCAGTTTGAATGAGCCTCTAGTTCGACTCCTCGCAATGCCACTTCCCTCGGTCTTTTTCACATTCGGCCTCGAGATGTTATTGGTCGAGCTCATGCGTTCATTCAACATCCGGGCTCCTTTCCGTGTCTCTTCCGTGCCAAAAGGAGGAACACTGCGGCCGGCACTTTACACGCTTATCGAGGACGTCGTCGCAGTTGACGGTAATGGCGGGACAGGATACAGGGAACGGCTGAACACTAGATACGAGACGAGTCCTGAGTTCCGACGCTTGATGAACAACCTGACATATTTCTGGATGGTCCCAGCTCTGCTTCTTGATGTCGCTGTGAGCCATTTGATATTTTGGCGGGGGATCAATGAAGATACTGCTTACGTTGTAAGTCTCCTTCTGCTTATATGCTGCGCAAGTCTCAGGGACTGACTAATGGTTTGCAGATTGGTTGGAGCTTACCATTTGCTTGGGCGAGCTTTTGGACAACCATGACCATCTACTGGGTACGAATAGCGTTAGACGACGAGAAGAAGAATTGGGGAAAAGAGGGGTCACAGCTGATTCGAAGTGCGTTATGAGAGCCAATCTATCTCTTGCTCTACCCTGCCATGACATATCTGATCTAAATACTTCGTGATCACAACTTCCTCCAAAGTTTTCGTCAAACCCTCTTGATATAGCAGAAAGGTGGAGAGGCTGAGGATATTACCTCGCAACACGCACTTGCGACTCCGAATATGGGATAGGTCAAAAGCAAGAAATTAGCAAGCTTCGGGCTGCCTAGCACTGGGTGTTCATGTAGAGCTCTGAAGTGAATGCTGGGTATTGCGGGAATATATGCCTTATAAAGCTCAGGTTCTGAGGTTCAACGACCCTGTATGTCTGCCAAGTTGGCTTCATTGTTCTCTAGTGTACAATTGTTTGGGCGACAAAATTCGGCGCTAGGTAAGAGAAGATGTCTTGGACGAACTCGAAAATGGAAGCCCAGAACGAATCCACCCTCAGGGTCTACATAATTACCCGAATTGCTAAGAGAAATTGCAAAGTAGAATTTCCCAGTCTGTGAGCGATATGAAGCTGATGACAGGAGAAATGACTCGGAAGACAGTGTCGAGTGCCTGCAAGCCCTCAAGTCCAGGATCTACCACCAGAAAACTGGCTCGCTCTCCCGAGCCTGCATCAAATGCTTAGGCTCATCTCGAGATCTGTAGTCCGAACCATTGTAGCGATTCTGACCCACACGATCCATCTGCTTGAGGATCTCGAGAGCTGGAGAGTACATTGCCTTGCTGACTTCCTTGTTCGCAGCATCCTGCAAAGTCCAAGCTGTCTCGTCGCCGAGGTCAAGAAATTCGTTCTGTTTAAGAACATCATCAAGCTTCACTGACGAAACAGATGCCTCATACCACGTAGCCAGCTTCTTAATGGGAGGTTGAGCAGGATCACCTGGAGCGGCCTCGTAAACACAGAATGTTTTCTCCGTGGAGCCACCTTCGATATCTAGAGACTGAAGCTCCGATACCTTGAGAACCGAAGCTTGGTCAGTGCTCTTGTATTCATAGACCCGACGAACAGTGACATCTTCGATGAGAAACTTCTTACGAAGAGAATTGTCTATCTTCCAAGATAAATATGGTCGATGTGAGTTTGATCTACACTGTTAGATGAGTAACACATCGGGTTGGGCTAACTTACGGGATATACAAGGAGGTTTGAAGAGCTGTGGCAAGCTCGCCGTATTTCTCTTCCAAGATTCGATTGTTACCATATCCAATGGCAGCAACCTTCAAGTCCCAATGTCTCTTGGTTCCATGAATGAACAGATTCCCCAGGCGGCATCGTGTCTTGATCTGAGCAACGAATGTCTCTGCATCGATCTCGATCATGACAGGGTACAGTGGATTTCTAGGGTCAGTGAACACGAATTCATAGGTGGTACTCCATCTCGAAACCTTGTCTGCCTGCCAGAGTTTCTGACCAACTTTGTCTTTCATGTTGACAATGTACTGAATTTCAGCAGGAACAGTGGTCACAACACTTGTAAAGTCTGCAGTGGGACCATACTCGGTGGGCTCAACAAGCATCTTTTGGAGAAAGGCATTGTCAAGGAAGTGGTGATCATCACCCTTGGTGATCCGCTTTGGATGACAGCGTCCTAAGATAATGCGACCAAACTCGGCCTGGACGACAACCTTTCCACGGTACCCGCGAAGTCCACTCAGCAATTCCTTGAAACTCTGGTTAAGTTCCTCTACAAAGTCTGGTAATAGATCCACTGGTGCCTTTCCGGACTGAGAAGATGCAGCTGATTTTGGTGGTGAGAATGGTCGCTCGAGTCTACTGGCAAAATGATAGGGGTTTGGTTTAGGTGCTCGCTGTTTCATGGTCTGATGGAAGACCCTAGTTTCGGACTCGCGAACAAGTTGCTCTTTCTCAGTCGGATTTTGCAATTGTGGGCCTTGAATAGCTTGAATAGTCGGGTCTAGGATTTTGAACTCGAGTGCTTCAACGGCGGGATCATCCTCATCAAGAAGTGAACGTTGCAAATGATTACGTCTCATAATCGACTCCGAGAACAGACGCCTAGAACTCGATACCTCTATGGGCATAACGGCATTACTTTCAGATGCAGACCTGGTGTGGCTTCGAGGTACCTGATTAACGCTCATTGGTTGATGTACTTGTGCTTGAGGTCGAGGTCCTGTGACTGGCTGGAGTGGCTGTCGGTGGAGAATAATTGGCGTGAGTGGCTTCATGAGGCCATCGCTGGGGATGGTGACTTGTGTCATGGAAGAAGACCGAGACATTCCCAACGTCGGCTGACGAGCAAGTCCGCTGCTTGCTGAAATATCGGGGTATGTACCGAGTACGGGAGGGCTGTTTGAACCAGTGGTTCTGTGTATGACGCCAATTGGACCAACCTTTTCCTTCCAAGAGAGGTCCTTGTCCACTACATCTTTTGTCTTCTCAGGGCTGTACTCCTGATACCTATCCCAAGCTGGTCTATGAGACTTGGCTGTGGTATCGTTAGCTCTACTTGGTAGACATCTGGAAATGCAAAAATTTACCTTGATCAGCAGCGTTAACAACAACACCATTTGGTTGAATTCGGAGACCATTGGGCAATTCTTCTGGGGCTGGAGTAACTCCCAAACTGATTGCATCTTGTATCGCCGTTGCCCATCTCTGCACGGATTCATCTTTCGGGTTCTCACGGAGACCACCACGCAGATGAGGAGGCGAAGTCTGTTGAGTTTGCTGGGTATTGCTCTGTGCGGCAGGAGTTGGAGTGCGCACAGGATCTTGAGCAGGGCGATGTAGCATTGGATTGTCCGAAGGATCGCCCTTACCATTGTATGTGTATGCTGTTGAGAAAACCTTGACACCGCCTGGAACATCATCCGCTGTTATCTTTGAGATCGTTGGAGTCTTGAATTGGATATGAGTTGATTTGACTGGAACGTAGGGGACGCATCGGACGGTCAAAGCATTGGTCAAAGTCTCATAGTCGCATGCTCCATTTGAGAAGGTAACCTGCAGATTATCCAATAGAGTTGTCTCAAAGTAGAATTGCTTCATATCGACAAAATACCTCAATGCGTATTTGGCGTTGCCAGTCTCCTCGGTGTAGAAAATATGATTCAACCATGGGTATCTGTATGGCTATTCGACATGTCAGTTGTTTCTTCAGACAAGAGCATCAAGCCAGAACTAACCCAGTTCTTCTCAACATTGTCAAGTTTGTGAACAGCAAGAAGTAGGTTCTCCTCTTCGTGAGCACCGACAAATACAACCCCGTCGTTTAGATTCTTGCTGAACTGACACGAAGTTAGGCGGACAAGTTCCTTTAGATCAGCCTCGGGTAGTAGGTCGTTCAACATAATGCTCTTGTCAACACAATTCCAAGCTTGTCGAAACTTATAGTATCGAATTTCCGCTGGGAAAGAATCATCTTCATCGACTGGCGCGAGCTGGTTGCCGGTCGGACCTAGCTGATCAGCAGCTTCGACGCCATTGGTCGGACCACGAGCAAAGGATTGCATCCTCCACACGGCAAGTCGCTGTACGAGATCACTATTCAGCTAGTAAGAGTCAGAATCCGACAGCCTGCACCCTTACACACATTACTCACGGGTGTATCTTGACCAAAGTCGTAGTCCTCATCAGCATCCTCATCGTCGATTGTACCTTCCTCGTCATCTTCATCCTTTTGACTCTGATTTGCTCTTTCAATAGCTTCCCTGATGACCCCACTCATCACCGAAAAGAAAGCCGCCCATACTCTCTTCTGATCAACCTTTGCGCAACAGACCTGCCACATATGGTGCTCAGGAACCCAGCGGTTCTCGACTTGCTACACATTATTAGCGCATTCACAATAGTTTCAGAGGCAATGGTTCACTTACGAAGTCCCATGGCTGCAGGTGTTCTAGCCTAGCCAACTCTAATTCAAATCTCTTCTTGACAAGGTCGACTCCTTCCGGCTTGAAATGCCACTCGTCGGAATAGCTCAAGATTTTCAGGAGTGTCTCGCGTGACGAGTCGATGGCGGACCGACCAGTCGTAAAGGTAGACTTGGGATGCGGGTGAGCTACGCTTCTTCGCTCCATATTGGCATTTGAGATGTCTCTGCTTGCAATTGGAATTTGGAAGATCCTACATTTTGACCATTAGAAGACGTAAGGCAAGAGTAAGACCGCATTACCTACTCGCTGAATCTCGGACATCCGTTTGGCTGCCGAACTCTCCTTCCTGTACTGCTCTTGAGGCCGAGATTATGAAGTTTGCGCCTTCAGCGAACGACAGCAAGACCGTCTCAAACGGGATACTGGCTGGCGGACGTGGTAGGGTCGCAGAACGATGGCAAGAGCCTAGATGGCAAGAGCAAGCTGTACCGAGATATCTGGTCAATCGACTTGTGCCTTGTGAGGAGGAAATAATAGCTTGGTCAGCATGCGAAAGCTGTCCAGGGTCTGTATATTAGCAGGAAGCTTGAAATTTCAGGGGAGGGTAGCAGTAGCCGCGAGGTGTAACAGTGTGCAAATGCCATTAGATAGTCCTCAAAGAGCAGTGGAAGCGACGTAGTGTAGGGGCGACGCTCTAGGGCTGTACTTTGTTTGGGTACTTACGGTACTAGGAGAACAAAACAGGCAGGAAGGAGGCTTGCAATCGTGCAATCGGTGCAAGGAGAAGTTAGAGAGAGCAAAGTGCGTTCTGTGCGGAAGCTTGTGGGTGGAGGATGTCCTGGTCAACGTCTAAGGTGACGTCGCGATGTACGACGTGCTGTTGTTGGTGACGACCTGTTTGTTTACAAGCCCAATCTGCCACGAATTGCCAGCAGGATTCAGGGCACCATTTCGCGTGCAACGAGTTGATGCTTGAAACGATACAATATGATGCTGTATCTTGGAGATGGATGTGAATTTGATTGAGAAGAAGACAACAGGAGTGCTGGTGAGGGTATTGAGAGGTGTTGAGTCGGAGGAAGGAAGGTACGGCCAACCTCACTTACGATGGTGAGGGACGACTTCAACGCAAGCGAGCCATGCAGCTTCAGGAGCGAGCACCGTGAACAATACCGGAATGTACACATAAGGCATTAAGCGACTTAATATCAGTATAGAATTACCATGAAGCTTATGTGATACAAGTGATCAAGGAGAAGCATGATTTGCATCGGAGAAGTTTTCTTTTTGAATGATCTCTCATAGCCTGCGTGGAGATGGTTGGAACCAGCTTCAGTTCAAGCACAGCCCATGTACAGCAGAAGCCTTTTCAACTGACTTCGAAGTCACCATCCTATAGAATATTGCGCCACGTCCATTTACTTTGCCAGCATTAAGCACCTCCACACCTTGGACCAGATATACTCAGGCAGGCCATGAGCGCAGATATTCAAGGTTGTCAGACGAACTTTGTCATTCCTTCGCCATTGTTTACTCGGCTACTGCCTGTGTTGGTTGAATACAGAGATTTTTGCAAGGTTGGGAAAGTCTGCAGGTCGTGGATGCAAGAATCGCGAGCCGATTAGGATTCATCAGGAACAATGAGCTACCTTGAATCTTCTTGCATTGCATATTCTGTAGAACGGTAGGAGATTTTGTGGACCAGAATGGGTAGGAGAGAACCATGTCGAACAGAATATACAGCCAACGTCTTACCATCGCATCATCTTCGATTTGCAATGGAATGAGTGGGCGAAGGCTTGCGTAGTGCCCTGTTTCCCGCTGCAGGTAGATTGAAAGCAGGGATACAGTGTAAGTCTCCTTTAATCCAAACATCTCCTTCTCGGTATGGGAAAGCAAACTTGGCTCTGAGAACCTGCGTCGAGCATCAAGAAGCATGGGTTGTTTCTTATAGTGGAAGAGCAGAATGACAGAGCAGCAACGAATCAAGCGAGGAAGCAAAGTACGCAGGAATGTCAAACATCATATTACAATTCTTTAAATCAAAAGGAGCATGCATGTAGTCAAGAAGGTAGTCACCAGCACCACAAGGCAAGGCACTGAGTGTAATGAAATGGAACGCGGGTGGTGGGAGAACGAATTCTCTCGGATTCATCCCCTTCTCCCTCCACTCACTCACATCCACCCCCCCCCCCCTTGCCAATGCCTCCCTCCCTATGTCCCTCGAAACATATACAAAAGTCTCCACACCACTGCCACTCGATTTCGGAGCCAAGTCATCAAAGTCGTCAAAAGCGCAGAGCATCGCATGGCAAAAGTCTATAGCCCATCCGCTCCCCGCAACCCATGTATGCATGTATGCATGACAGCTAGTAAGCAAGCAAGCTTCCTCGAATTGAAAGAAGCGGAAGTAAAAACGAAACTCCCAGAACACCCATCCTAACCAGCCGCTATCTTGTGGAAATGCCGCAGAGTACAAAAACAACGAAGGCGCTGCTTATCCAAGCTGCTTTCCCTTATACAATGCCCAAATATGCAGTCTTCTTGGTGTATGTGTGGTCGTAATGAAGGAGAGTCATGAATATGGATCGATCCGCCGCCTGGCACCACCTTGCCTTCACACCACTTCCACCCATTATACGCAGCTGCAGTGTGTGCTAGCCATCCGCAGCTTTACTTCTTGAAGGGACAACCTTGTTGTACAGGGAGGTATGGGGGCTCATTCGGCCCCTTTGACGTTCTTCTTCACTCCCAGAGCCCATTTTAGCTCCCCTAGGACTCTCTGCGTTTCTAGCAAAGCTGCCTCGTTGGCTTGTTCTTGGGCGCGCGCTCGCGCCTTAATTTCTTTGAGCGCATCTTCTTGCATGATCTTGTACTTATCGAAGGCTTCCGATATCCCGTCTTTCTCCGCTTGCAGCGCAGTCAGTTGTTCCGCTTGCTGTTCGCATAGCTCCTGTAACATGTTCATACGGTCGTCGTCGACTTTCCTTTCTTGGACGATAGTCTCAATCTCTGCGCCGAGTTTGGCAACCGTCTTGTTGACTTCCAATCCTTGGTCCCTCCAATGGCTTGTCATGGCATCGTTTCGGCCCTTCATCAGTGCCGCAAACGTTTGTGCCTCTTCCACACTCCTCTTACTCTCGTCTTCGATCTTCTCCATCGCTTCTTTCCACCCCCTTTCCCTTTCCACGGCTTTGTCGGCTCGGTTCTTCTCAGCCTCGATCTGTGACTTCATCTCCGCTACCTGCCGTTCCCGTCGCTTCAGCAGCGTTTTGTTGATAGCAGCATCGTGTAATTTCCCATCATATTCTGCAGCAAGAGCTTCCATCTTCCCTTCAGCCATCCTCACCGCTTGTTTCGACTCCTCCGCCCTGAGCCGCTCTAGGTTGAGGTCTCGTTTTAACATGTCGTTCTCGCCCATAAGCCGCTCAATAACTCTGCCCGACTTCCCGAGATTAGCTCGACCGACCGCAGAACTCCATTGTCCCCCGGGTGATATTGAATTCCCGTTCGTATTTGGTGAGCCCTCCTCCGGTATTTGGAGGTTGCTGGCCGTGTATGATCGTGTTGGTCCAAATTCGGATGATATCTTCCGTACCAGGCCGTTCCCAACTCCTAGATTTGGATTATGCCGCGAGAGAGGTGGCTGTGAATGTGGTATAGAGGCTTGAGGTGAGGTTCTAGTGGAGTGAGGCATCGCTGTTGGATCACTTTTGTGAACTCGCCGCACTTCGTCTGCAGAGGTGGTGTCAAGATGCAGACTTTCTGATGGGACTGAGCGTATAGTATTTGTTGAGTTGCTTTTAGAAATTGCCGACGGTGTACTGTTCCCATTCAAAGTATTCATCGCGTTTGAGGAGATTGGAGAGAGGGTTCGAGGAGGCGCATGGATAGTTTGAATGTTGGAGTCGAAGTCTGCAGGTTCGCCGTTTCGAAGTTCTGGAGCAGGGAGATCCATTAGACCTTGCTTCTAATTTCAGATATTTATGCCTTCAGATGTGTGAGATGCAGCCACAGCCGAAAAGCAGTCTGACCGGAAGCTCGAACAGTGACAGGTGGGAAAAAGTAAGCTGGCAGACGTACTAGCAGAGTCTGAATGGACGGCAATGTATTGTTGATGTTGCTGCTGGTAGCGTTGATCCGGCAGAAGGTATAGTTCTCGAGCGTTCATCGCTCCTCATGTCTTCTCCCCTGGATAACCTGTAACTGCCAGTAATATGCAGATGTTCGAACGATATTGCCTTAGTACTAGGTATCTCCTGGGAGCCTTCTATTCCGTCCGCGGCGGTAGTAAAGGTTGTGAACGATTTCTTGCCAGATGGTGCACGGCACAAATAAGCAATATGTGTTGGTGCCCTTGAGATAGAAGTAGTAGTGAGTCTTGTGATGTTGTTGGAGGGAAAAGGTACAAAAGTGATATCCATGTCTCTCTTCACGTTGGATGCAAAGAGAGCAAGCGATGATGCGGTTGGCTGGTTGGTTGGGAGACCAGACGGGGCCTTTGAACGGGTTCCTGGATGGACGCGACAGGGGCCGCTCGGATCTCCAGCACCATTACCCCTGCATGAACGTCCTGCATCACAAGCACCATCCATCCGCATCCATATCAACCATGAAACTGACCATCACCAAGCAAGTCGAAAAGGGGATGTTGTGTCCGGATCTTCGAAAGGTTGCCGGGAAAGCATGGTCGGGCATTTAGTGGCTCCGGATCGTCGCAGGTATTACCATCCGAACAATGACGAATGAGAGACCGTGCTGTGCTTCTGTACGACGTTCTGCTGAGCGCATATTTACTTTCCATTGCTCGAGGACCCCTTTTCAGATCTCAATTACATGCATGACATATACTTTCCACAAGGAGCGATATTGGAATAATTCTGCAACATCCTGAGTCTAGGAACCCCGGTTTGGAAGACTGTCCAGATCTTTAAGGAGTTCCGTCCTCTGAAGCACTTCATTGGCCATTGAGATGTCACTTGGAGATGGCTTCAGCTGAGGTTGTCACTTATAAGACCACTTGCCCGTAAGAATGGCAAAACAGATTTGAATTTTATGCTAACCTGCGTCTCCTGCCGCTTCTTGTGCTACTTTACTGGGTGCTCTCGTTCCTCATTGTCCATCTGCCAGTCAGTTCTTCTTGGTGGAATGTGAAACATATGGCACACCACCATGAGAGTAGATTAACATTATTGTTCTCAAAGCTAGTGGCAAGAGTACGCGATCAAGTCTCAAGTCCGAAGTAATACAACGTCCCCGCATATGACAGGTCAAGTCCAAAGCCCGACATCACGTCGACCAAGGTACTGAAGTCATCTTGTGAGATTTGTATGCTCCGAAGCAAGAGAGTGCCAATGGATGAAGTTCGAGAAAAGGCTCTCAATTTCCTGGTATGTCCCTAGGCTTGGGTCGTGAAAGTCACCTGCTGTAAAGCCTTCCATGGACTGCCGCCACAGCCTGGTTAAATGGAGTTCGGAATAACACTAATATCAAATGTACTAAAGAACAATGTTCGAGAGACAATATGACATGACCTGGCAGGTGAAGAGAGCCGGATGTAGGAATTCATTCCTGGGCTGAAGAATGGGAAGCCTTGGGAATTTACAGCTGGTTTGCTCATGACGAACTAATTGAAAGTACTTGATAGGGTAGGAAGGAAAGCGACTGAGAAGGATGATAAGACCTGATCGAAATGAACAGAGGGAAGACTTGGGACATCGATTGCAATTTTGACGTAACCTATTCCCTGAACACAGCTTTTGGACGTCGCTATTTCATGACATGGCTTACAGTCGACTTGAAGCAACAGGCCACTCTTCAATGTGATCGAGCTGATGTTCCCACCGACACCCTTACCTCTTCACATCACATCTATAGCACAGATCTTTGGAGGTTGCAAGATTTCATTGGTATCTGTAGCAGTTCATTTGTTGACTGCTACAAACGAATATCCCATATCCATGCGCCCATCCCATCCGTAAAAAACCCAGCGTACAGCAAGTATTTACTTGAGAGGAATGAAACGGGAAGAGTGGGTGGCACCAATACCGGGTCTTCCGTGCTTGACTGGGTGGCTGTGGGAACGTTAGCTTTATCCTTGCTGCGACCAAAGTTGCTTCCAGAACGTGTACGTACTAAGAGATCGAGAATTCTCCCAAGTAGTGTCCGACCATCTCAGGCTTGATTTCGACCTGGTTGAACTCCTTTCCTGAGTAGATACCGATAACGCTGCCGATCATCTCTGGGACAACGATCATGTTTCGGAGGTGAGTCTTGACAAGATCTGGCTTCTCGTTGGGCTTGGCCTCCTGCTTCGCCTTGCGGAGCTTCTTGATCAAACCCATAGGCTTGCGCTTGAGACCACGGTTGAACCGACGGCGGGCGCGGGCGTGGACAACATCACGGAGCTGGTCGGAGGAAAGGTCCAAGAGTCTGTAGGTGAAGAATCGAGGGTTAGCTTATTTGCTCCCCTTTGTAATTCTCAAGACTAGGGTATGTATGTATATGTATGGGAGGCGTACTGATCGAGGTCGATTCCACGGTAGGAGAACTTTCTGAACGCTCTCTTCTTCTTGATCTCGGCGGCCTCAACGGCGTCCTGTGATGGGAAACGACGTCAGCATGAGTTTTTGATAGTATGAGGGCGCAGGCAGTCTGCGCAAGTGGCAGATTGAAATGGAAGATAATTGATACTCACGTATTCGTCAGCCATGATTGCGGTGGATGTGAGTGTCGGCTTTCGGTGATGTCGAAAGTCGAATGTTTGCTGGCGATCGTGGAATGAAGTTCTGAGGCGTGGAGTGGATTTTGCGATTCGTTAGCGTCGAGGAAATCGCTTACTCATTAGCGCCACATTTCTTCAGAGTAGGGCAAGAAGCCCCAAACTCTTGGCGCGTGAGAACAAGGCTGAACAGCCTCGGATTCAAACCTTGAGAAGTATTTAATGCTGGCATCTCAGATATTCGAATTCGGCCGGGATAATTTCAATGGTTTACATCTCATGCTCGAGATTACTCTATGTTCCAAGCACTTGGAGCTCAGAACGGCATGAAAGTTGGCAATTGACTATCGCCGATCCTCGAATGGAAAGTCTCTCGTCCCTAAGAAATCGAATTCGAAGAGATATTGGCTCGTTTCTCTTCTATGATCACAGTCCAAGTTCACATTCTCAATCAATTGCACTGAACATTGGAAGAAGCACGTCTCTATTGCATTAATGTAACCTGCATCCTTGACATCTTATCATAGAAGGCCGTCAATCCGACCCATTTCCCATGACATGCAAATTCCTTGCAAAGCGCGCACAACTCCTCCCAGAAGCCCTGACCATTTGTCGTGAAGTATCGAGAGCCTGGTGTCATCCGTGAAGAAATATTTTGTTCGTTTAGTCGAAAAGACCGAAACCCATATCCTCGTCGGACTCCTCCTTCTCTATATGATATATTAGTGTCCATCTCTTCGGTCTGCCACGTGTAGAACGTACCCTCTTCCTTCTCCTCGGCCTTCTCCTCGGCGGCAGCACCACCTGAAGCGGCGGCACCTCCAGCAGCTGGGGCAGCACCACCAGCTCCTCCAGATGGAACGGAAGCCAACTTGCTGGAACCCTCAGTGATCAACTGGATACCAGTTAGCCCGCGTCGCGCATATCCCGGGTTGTAGATTGCTATACCTCTTGGATGTCCTTGCCCTTGAGCTCAGAGATAAGGGTGGAGAGACGCTCATCATCGGCCTCGATTCCAACGGACTCGAGGACGGCCTTGACGTCGGATTCGGATGGGGAGGTGTTACCACCGATGGTGAGGAGAAGGTATGCTGCGAGGTGCTTCATTTTGCGTGCTGGGGGAACGGTCAGTACATAGCGCAGTGAGGCTATGCGCAAACTCACATTTGGTTGTTGTTTTGGGGGAACAAGAGTATCAATCGATTTAACCGCTATTTGAGGCGGAGACTGAGACGTGATGTTCAAGATGTGTCGTTGACTTGGACCTTGAGAAAGTTCGGAAAAATCGAGGTGCTAGCCTGTGGGAGAGCTACTGGTAAGCGACGTTTTAGCGCGAAAATATCCTACAGCCGCGTTTTCGACTTGGCCGTTCCAAGTCGCATGCTTACCTTTTATGGTTTTCAGAGCATGCAGTAATGAAACGAAACTGACTCCTGCGGAGTGATTGCAATACTTGATTCACCCAGGTTCTTGTCTTCCTGATGTTTGTTCCATGGTTCTCTGTCTGAGTCACAGGCCGAAGTGGGTACTTGAACACCCGTGGATGGCCACACAGAAATCATCGTCAAGTTTTATTGCTGGAAGGACCAGACAATACGATGGATTGGGATCGGACAATGATAGTCATCTTGAAATTACTCTTGAAAGTATCGTTGTAACCAGACCTTGATCCCCCTCTCATTCGGTCTCCAAGTTCGAGCTCGTCACTTCTCTCTGTCCAAATAGCAGATCTGGGAGGAGTGCGAGATTCTATCAAGCCCGCATGCTTTAACGTTCTAGATATCTTCGATACTTAACTGGACACCAAAACTTACACGTTGCATGCTCACAGCATAGGTCTTTGGCTTGGGCTCCCATCACAGCAGATCGTAGCACCACCATATTGTCACGGCTTGGTTCTTCAAGTCTCCGCAGTCTGTAAATACCACACAGTAGATATTGGTCAGAATGATCCGAAATTCATCCATGAATCCGCCAAGCCCTGTGTTGTCGAGTGTATTGGCTATTATGAAGCTGGGTTTCGCTGTTAAGCACACATTAGGGACATGGATATTCATTCTGGAGCGGCGAACTTTTTAGAGCGACCTCCATTGATTTAATGCATTCGTCGAAGACCATTTCTATGAATAGCTGAGAAACGAAGCTCGGTTTATTGAACGCGATGTGGACAATTAGATTCAGCATATACAATCCGGATAGTTATGCGGGAATCATGTTCAGATATATTGAACGCAGTGCTGGCACTGTCTGTAATACAACGAACAACAAGTTCGATAACTAAGCGCAAGTACAGTATACATCCCAGTATTATTAAAAGTAGTAAGATTTAGCCAAGCCCTGTAATAAAGGCAGCAATTCCTCTGCGGACTTTGAGGAAATGTTCTCAAAGAGACCTAGACAAGCGGCAATGCGTCCGGACCATAATACCAGAAATTATTGTTTGGCCTTTGACGATGCCCTCCTATTTACATTTTGAAAAAGTCCTCAAACCCTTTCCAGACATTAGAAATACTCTCCATGCCTTCAACTCCAAATCTGTGAATGGAAAAGTATAGCAGTTTTGATGTTCTGATAACCCATCAATTGGCGGGGTCACTAGCGAGGGGCTTGAAAACAGAAAATCGGTGGCTTCACTTGACGACAATTACACGTGTAGATAGGATGCGACCTCAGTACTTTAGTGTATTGCAAAGAAGAAGTGATCTAAAATTTCTGCAGTGTAATTTTGAGGTTCCATCCCACGCAGTTCAGGTCATCTAGTTGGCTGCGTCGTGAACTGCGCTCAGTCCAAGTCACCCCACTACTTACCACTGCCCTGTTCATTGGCTCCCAAAATAGCTTCGTACTCCCCGTTCTCGCGTCGGCACACATGAGAATTGTCAAATTTTTATGTTTAACATATTATGAAATAAGACAACGGTTGACATCCAATCAAAAGGGCGAATGGTTTAGTGGTATAATATTCCCTTAGCATAAAATGAACTTGTTCATACAGCATGGGAATGGTCCAGGGTTCGAGTAAGTTCACCTGAAGCTCAGTTCAGAAATCTGTCAGTCACTAATTATAAGCAGTTCCCTGTTCGTCCATTCTAAAAACATTCTTTTTGGACTTTTTTTTTGCACATCAAAGTTACATGTTCCGTATCTGTCGGAGCACATTTGTCTTTTACTTCGAATAGTTTGCGATTTTGTGATGCCTGTTTTTGGTGTGCTCTGCCGAAGTGCTGCGACTTCGCTTACCGTACTCTCGAGCTGGTCCTACCTAGGTCATAGCCGACACGCCTCGTTCTGAACCCTTGTAGAATGAGCGGGCTTTATCAGTTTTTGCATGTCCCAGTCAAGGCATCCTATTATACTTCAGTGAACCATCGATCAATTCCTTTCGCTCATTGGAAAAAATCCTAAAGAAAGCCGGGTATTTTGGACAACATTAAACGAAACTTTACCAACCACCTGGTCCTCCGGGCCCACCACCTCCTCCTCCATGATGTCCTCCAAATCCTCCTCCTCCACCACCATGATGTCCACCTGGACCACCAGGGCCTCCACCAAATCCCCCTCCACCACCTCCGTGGTGTCCTCCAAATCCGCCATTACCATGTTGTGGTCCTCCGTGTTGGCCACCGAATCCCCCTCGACCTCCATGCTGTCCTCCAAATCCACCTGGGCTTCCGAAGCCACCACCATGTTGCTGTTGATGATGCCCGCCTCCGAATCCTCCTCCATGCTGCCCTGGTTGGTGACCACCTCCCATACCCATCATTCCACCGCCTCCGTAATTTTGCTGTGGTGATGGTCCTCCCTGTTTATGTTAGATTAATGTTTTGGTAAGATGCCAATTAGCGAGACTTACATATCCGCCTTGCTGATGTTGATTATTGCCACTATGCATCTTCTTCTTGATTTGCTCTTCCGCCTTGTGCATGACTTTCTCCATGAGACCCATTTTGAATATGAGTGTTTGTAGGTATCAATATAGAGTATTCTCACGAAAGAGAAGGAACGAATGGAGAGAAATGTTCTTGGTATGATATGGTACACTGAAGCAAATCAAGGCCAGCCCTACCTTATGTACCCCATCTCCAAACCAAACTCTCCACAAAAGCAATGACGATGGCCCCATAAAACAAGCCACGCCGTACCTTGCACACGCAACTTGACTCGCTCATCGACACGCGTACCTTTGTGGCTTGCCATCGGTTTCTAGCTCATGGATGTTGAATGCCGACACATTTCGCTCTTTTGACGGCCCCACTTGAAGCTTTTCAAGCATGGCACTGATGATGCTGTGGCAGTCCTTGTGGCTGTGCAAGGCTGGCAGAATAAACTAACTTGATTGAGTTGAACTCAAAGGTTCAGAAATAGTAGCACCGTCAACTCCGAGAGTTCGGACTGGGAGGCGTTGAGGAAGATGTTGTATGTTGCGAAGTGGCTGGTTGATGTTCTAGAAACTTTAGGAACCACCAAACTTGGAGAATCGGCAGTGGCATCCGGTTTGAACTCGGATAATGTCTTGGCATTTCATGCAGTCAGAACTCAACTAGCATCTCAGCCCACTTCAACTCCTACTTCAACAATTTGATCGAGACGTTAGCTTTCCAATTCGGACGACGACTCATAAGACAGTCCGTCTACATGTTTCCACCGAAATTCTGTAACACAATCACATATTGCTGAACCGGATCCTTCACATGGTGCAAGATTTGAGTCGAGGAGTTCAAAGTCTGTCGAGCAGGACCGGCCTGAAGCAGATTACTTTACGTGCTCCTTCATCCCAGCTGGCAAACGCCTGAGTTCCTTCCGTGTCGTCAATCGCCTTCGAAGTAATTGCTGAAACTTTGATAAGGATAATCATCCTTCACGGTTGCCCAAGCAAGGTTGAGGGAACATCATTGGCTTGAACGTCTCCAAGAAACTTTATCTCGGCGTCGAGACTTCAGCATGGCACTCGAGCATCCTCAAACAATTCAAACAGGCGTCTCATGTGACATAAAGTCCGTCCCTGGGAATCAAATCGAGGAGCACACATCACCCGCAATGCCAAGCATCGCACGGGATACGAGGCTGAGAAGTTGGAATCGAGACCTGTCTCGAGCCCGATCACAAATCTTATCTCCGAATGATTGCTTCGACCGGGACCTGGTGGATGACCAATATAGACTCCCAACCCAGCAAGGTACTGCATGTCTGGCTCCGATTTCTCTAATCAACCAACTCTAATTCCTAGGGACGAATCTAAGGGCGGAGATACCCCGCTATCGCTGCTAGCCTCACTCCCCCGCACGAGGCTGAAGCTGAACCATTTCAAGTATCGGTAATGACAATGAGCTGGATTGCGGAAGTGGTGGAACTCCTCGGCTGCGGACCTTTGTGCAGCTCTGCTGTAGAAAGGATTGCCCATGCACCTCAACGGCTATGTTTCGCCATTCCACCGAAGCTGCATTATCTGCCTCCCAGATGCATCGAAGCCACTTCGCCATAGCAGGAGTACTTACAGACCTAGGTAGTGGGGTGTATCCCATGGCCGTTCTCGATCAGTGATCGAGTGGTGCGGCCTAAGGAGTGAAAGGAAGGCAAGTGCGACTCGGGGAACCCCTCGTTCCCCTCACCCGTGTTGCCAGCAGGTGGGAAGGTATCCCTTTCTCTAAGCTAGGTCCCTGTTGGTGAAAGTATAAATGACCTCGGGAGCTTCAACGTTTCCTATCTGCCCCTCTTTTCCCCTCTCTTCAACCTCACTTTCTAAGTTCTGTGCAGCAGCGATCAGATTCCAAGCATAAGCTATATCGGACTGACAAATTTACCAAGTACTGGAGCTTCTGTTCAAGGCTTCGTTGCACTCTCAACTTGTTCTTACCTCAATTATTTTCGGTACCACTCTTTAACAAATCAACTCAATTATCATGGCTGAACCATCAACTGAAGGATATGCTCAAGGCTGGCTCGAGGTATAGTCCCAGGTTCCTCAGCTCACTTAGCAATAATTTAACTCGATACAATAGTATGAGAAAGTACTCGGCGTACGACCACTACTCACCGGAACCCCTCAAGATATCATCGACCAATTCAATGGCCTCGGCGCAAGTCTTGCAGCACAAGCACCTCCTCCTGATGCCTCCATCATAACAGAAGACACAACCGCCGACGGCGTCCCAGTCCGGTCAGTACTTTCCGACCTTGAAGTCTGGATGTCTTAGGATCTGTTTCTTGGATTATATCTTGGAATTGATCCGAAAGCCCCAGGCCGATCTTGAGATTTCGAAATATGCGAGTACTAAGTTCTAAATAGCATTTACACCCCTCCCAGCGCGACTGGCAAAAAATTGCCTGTTGGGGTCTATTACCATGGTGGCGGATGGCTTGTTGGCAGTCTCGACTCCGAGGACGCTTGGTGCAGAGTCATTTCCAAGAATACACCTTGCATCGTCGTTTCGGTCGACTATCGACTCAGCCAGACTGACAAATGGCCTGCCCAACTCGATGACAGTGTCACTGCTTTCAAATGGGTATCACTCTCCTTCCATCCACGAAGTCAGTCATCTAACGCAATATCAATAGGCACGCAACAATGCCACCAAATACGGTGGAGACGGCAACAAACTCTTCACAATCGGCGCCTCTGCCGGAGGTGGTCTAGCATTATCCGTCGCCAACGAAATGATCAAAGCTGGTCAAGGCTCCCAAGTTTCCGGCATTGTCGCCATGGTCCCCGTGACTGCACACCCTGACTCCATTCCCTCCTCATACTCCTCCATCTACAAAGCATATACCGAGAACGCTTCCGGGGTCCCCATCATCGATGCCGGCAGCATGAAGACGTTCTTCGACGCGGCAGGCGTGAAGCCCACTGACGAGAAAGCATTCGTGTCACTAAGTAAGAACCTCAAGGATTTCCCAAAGACGTATATCAGTACTTGTGGCAAGGACCCGTTGAGGGATGATGGGAAGATTATTGAAGAGATGCTGAAGAAGGAGGGAGTGGAGACGAAGAGTGATTTCTATGATGGGGTCCCACATTATTTCTGGTTGTTCCCTGGTGTGGAGAGGGGTGAGGAGTTTTTGTTGAATGTATGCAAAGGTGCTAAGTGGGCAACTTCTTAGTGAGTGAGCTTGGTTTCTGGTGTCTGCTGTTGCTTTGAAGCCTCCATAACTTGGCGATGAATTATTAAATAACGCCTATGTCTTCAGATGGGATCTCTAGTTTCATTATTTCATATTGACTTCAGTATATCGCATTAATTGCCGCAGGAGCAATACAAAGCTTCAAGTTTGATTGCTCGACCCCGCCAGTCTAAAGATCAACGCAATAAATGCAAGCGTACTGACCCACCAGTGAACTCCCCAATCCATCTCAGATACGAAGCAGTAATGCATCTAATTAGCAGGGGTCGCCACGAACAATGACCGAATACCCATCAGTATCATCCTCCTGTCCACCAACATAGCCGACAGATCGATACTGCGGGCAGCGGTTGATGATGTCTTCGGCATAGCTGCCCATGTACGAACAAGCTCTCCAGAGGGTGCTATCGTTCTACCAGCACCAAATAACATCAGCTTTGAACTATCCAAGACACCAGAGGAAGCTTAGAGGGAAAGTAAAACGGGATATGGGAAAGAAGGAGATACACACCCAGTTACAAACGAAGATCGAGGCGCTATTAGCACAAGCCAATTTTCTGCACGACCGAGCAGCGAATCGACATAAGTCTGGCTGGACACCCCGCAGGAAGTTGATATTTTGCCAGACTCCGCTCTCAGGGGCCATCACCCATTGCATTTGAGGATTTGGGAGGATTTGGGAGGCAGAAGACGCTGCTCTGGAATATCACCTTGTCAGTACAGTGTACATACTGGTGGCTTGAGTGTATGGGGAAGGGGAAGTAAGTCACCTTTCCACGCTTTTCAACTTCAGCTGCAACAGTTCCTTGGACACGATCATTCTTAGCCTTGAGCGCAAGTGCGGCACCTAGACTGAGGTATTCGGGGAGCTTGAAGGAGGGGTGAGAGGTGGTGTATTGGGCGTAGACTTGTTGGATGGTGCCGTGGCCTGCAAATGGAGTGCCGTCGATGGTGAGGTTGAATCTTGGAGTTGAGATTTCAGTATGTGAACGTGGTTTACCTGGTGAGCTTTTTTATGGGGTAATCAGGACAAAACTTACTCCATTGGCTCAATGGGGAATGGGAGTCCATCGTATGGACCACCGAGGTGAGAGGTTGTGGTGCTGAGGGCCTCGATGGTAAGACAGACCAGCAGGAGGAGAGCTGTAAGGAGATTCATGGTGAGATTTTGGTTTGTGTTTGATTGGATAGTAGCGGTAAGTGGAAGATGACCTGAGAAGACGAGTTTGGAGAATGAGTTTTGGAAGGTGGCAGGTCTGGTTTGAAGGAGGAGTCTGGAGAGTAATGTAGGACGAGAAATCACAAGCGAAGAACGGTCACGAAAAGGACATATTAAGTTGTGTCGAGAAATACAGAAGGAGTGAATTCGTGGCACAAGTCTCTTTGAGGCAGACGTTCCTCTATTTGGAGGCGATATCGGCTAGCTGACAAACAAACTCGTGCCCACTTCAAGAGCAACCCCCGTAAAAGTCCAGCACGCACTTCAAAGCAACGTTCCTCTATAATATATAAAAGCAGCCATCTAAGCACCACCAAAGTCTATAGATAGTGTTTTCCCGGGATATTTCGTATCTCAGTTATTGCATGTGGCTGCTCGAACCCAGACGGTATAGCTATCACTGTCTTCCTCATAACCTCCCATGTAGCTCTTCTGCAGATGCTGATCATGTCGATGGCGTAGGTAGCAACTATGGGTTGCCTTCAACATTGTGTTTTCAGTATGTCTTGAGAGGGCTGTGATGCAAATTCCAAAAAAGAAAGGGCTTGAAGATATAAGCTCGTTTGGGACACTTACGGTAGTCGCAGTTGGTAACGAGCTCACTCCAGTTCTAAATGAGAGAAATGTATCCTTAGCATGATTACTCTACTTTGCTTGGGGCATGAAAGCATATTCAGTACTTAAATAGTTACAAAGAACAATTTCAGCTCCATTGAGGCAGGTAGCACGTCTGCACCAACGAGCCTTCCAGTGGCATCGCTGTGGCCCCATGTCCATCAGATGACGAATGACAGTCTGGACGCTCGGAAGGTAAGCCATCTGCCAAAACGCATAGCTGAATCTGGAAGACAGTAGATTCTTCCCTTTAGATGAATGTTAGCTAATTCACCACCTGAATGATTCAAATAAGGCGTCGTTGGCCCCTCACCTTGCCACGCTTCTCGAGTCCAGATCCATGCTCAGCCATCGTAGCGTTGAACCAGGCCTCCATCTCCTCCAGAGTGTACTCATAAACTGGGGTATTGTACTCTGGATTGTCCATGGGGAAGGGCAGACCGTCGAAGGGACCAGTGACAGGATTGAGAGATGAGGTTGAAGTCGAGACGGTGGGGATGGACAATACCTCAATGGCAAGGAGGAGCGTTACCATGAGCATGGCGGTGATAAAAGTTATAAGCTTCATTTTGGATTAGAAGCTATACTTTGATTGGAGTTATTGCTTTACGACGGATATAGGAGCGAAGTTGCTGGGGAGAAGGTGGTGGGTTGTTGGTGTTGGAAAGTTTGAACCTGGAAAGGTTGGGTTATTTATAGATCATGAGAGCTATCGTAGTAAGTCGAGACAAATTTCTGGACTTCTCTACCTTCTTATTCATCATCGCTTGACTGACTTGAGATGTGATTCATGTCCAAACGTGTCGAGAACAGCTTGGCGCTGTCGAGATGTGTCAAGAGCAGCGCAATATTCTCGCACCACAGTGCATCACGTTCATATTCTACACACAGCAAGAGTGAAATGAAACTCACTTGCGTACCACTTAAAGAGAGTTAGAAGTCGGAATGCAGTCCATCTTCAAGCCGGTGAGCAGTTTCCTCGTCCACACAAAGAGTCTCGCTTAATTTGCAAGTGTCAACAAGACCAAAAATATCACTCAGTCGCTTTTTTGGTGCCAAAGTAGTCGTCCAAGCGTCCAACTGAATTCTCCAGTGAGGATGTATATTTTCAATGCGATGCTTTTGGTTTTCTATGCCTTTTATAGCTGAGCATATGGGCTACAGCTGCTTAATGTGATGTCAACGCCAAGAAGATTGTGCAGTCACCGAAAAGAACTTTTTCCAATCCGATCCAAAATGTGCTTGCCTTCTAAAACTGACAATTTTCCTTCCGAATAATCACGTTGTATCCATCAGTGTGAAAATTCCTGACGTCCAGCTCGAGCGATCTTGGGATTGTGATGGTTGATAGTGCAGAGGTTGATGATATCCTGGACGAAAGAGCCAAGGTAGTTGCAGTCGGGTCTTACTTCGCGATCGCTCTGCAAAGTTTATCTGATCAGCGAATATTTCTTCTTTTCTATCAAAGAAAGTTCGGAATGGACAAAAGAAACTTTCGAGACTCACATCGTTGCAAACATAAACGGACGATCTGTAGTAGCAGTGCATTCTCTTGCAGATGTGAGCCTTGATCTTGCAGACGCCAGGTACGACCGAGAGGTTATATATGATCACGTTGAGAGCCCAAACGTATGCTCGCTGCCAGTCCCAGCCTCTGACAGAATACAGATGCTCTGCCACTGCATTTTCTTCAGCCAGCCCATACCCTGTAAATCTGATCAGTTCGGTGCAGCGCTGGCTGGTTACCTTGCCTGAAGTCTCGCGGCTCATGAGAGCTGGCTCAACTTCGCCAGAATCCGTATACTCTATATTTGACATCGCAGTGGTACCGGAAAGATAAATGTCATTCGTGGGGATCTGAGAATATTCGAGGCCAAGATGCGTGAAGATGTGGTGGAAATCGTCGGTGATATTGACCTCTGCGCCATTCACAATACCAGTCCACTATGTAAAATATCAGCTGTGATCTAAATAACGAAAGGCGTTTGATGGATCTACTGCTGAATCATTGCTAAATGAAACGTATTCGGTCTTACCTGTAAGGGAGAAACAGGCCATGGCAGACGCAGTGATTCAGCTGTAACCTGAGTATCATGGACCAGGGATGGTGAGGCAAGTACCGAGAAAGCACAGAAGACCAGAATATAAAGTGCTAGGTGAAGGACTTCCATGATGAAAACTACACTGAGTTGATTTTGGGGTACGTTTAAAATCGGTAGTATGTTAATAGACTGTTGAACTCTGGACCTAATGGTCGCTGCAAGGGTGTAGTTGATATGATACGCAAGTAAAATACTACTACACAGGAGTGGTGGACTTGTGGATGGAGTTGTAGTTGAGAAGTTGGAGGATGGAGAAGGGGAAAATAGCTGCTGGTCTTATAGCTAGGTTGAAGCCTCCCTGGACTCATAGATTGAAGAAATTTTGGCAGGTGAAGTTGAGATCTCGACGGGGAATTAAGAATCGCGAATTCACATGCACAGGTCAATAAACATGAAATGAGAAAGAACATGGATTGCGTTCGCAAAAGCGGGTAACGAGAAGATGTGGCTACTTTCGTTGCCCTACCAAGCAGCAAGTCGTCGTTGCGAGTAAGGAGTTACTCCATGGCCACAAAAGCATAAATCTTAGGCTCTCAAACCTTCCTATATCAGATCGCTGAAATTGTCTTGGATCTACTGCCGCATTCCTCTTTGATCACAATGACATTAAACCTGTCGGTGTCCCAATTCTGTCCGCCAGCGTAGTCCTCCACACCAGTTCGACTCTTCTTGACATAGCACTTATCAAGAATATCTTGCACATAATTGGCGATGTTCGAGCACTTCATTCGAAGGTCTTTGGGGCCCTGAAATTGTACATTTCTGTCAGCATTGTTCAAGATCAGGGACACTGCCAAACACGTATGAAGGTGGAGAATTGGGACTACTCACATCATTACAGAGGTGTACTGCAGAGCCATAATAACAACCGACTCGGTGGCATGAGCGGCGCTCGAAGGTGCATCCGCCATTCAGGTTTGCGATGTTTCGAATAACCACCTTCAGAGACCAGACATATGCTCCCTTCCACTGCAGGTTACCTGGAACAGGAATACAATTGCAATCGGCCTAAGTTATGTCAGTCAAGATTACCAATGCGGCTTCTCGGTACATCCTCTTACCTTGCTGCGAGGGACAACAGCGTTCTCAACCTCGTTTCTAGTCTCATCCTTCGTGTTGTCCATTGCTGGATATTCAAGACCGAGTTGTTCGTAGATTCCTCCCAATGAGCCTCTCATAACGACACTACTACCGTTGATGGTGCCATTGTAGAGCATAGTTACGCTAGGGTAAGGAACTATCAACGGTCAGTAGTGCTCTCGCAAATTCCGGTCCCCCAATCGCCAATCTTATGTCGTCAAGATATGCATGTGCAACTTAAGATATGACAGATTGAGACATTAACTACATACGGAGAGCACCTCCTGGTGACCGATGGATGGCCTTGGGTCGAGCTGTGATACTGGCGATGGTGCCAGTGACCTCAAAGCTGAGGAGGTAGAGCGCAAGAAGCGTGAACGCGAAGAAGGTGTTCTGAAACATTTCGAAGAATCAATTCTAGCTTGTCTTAAGCTCTAAATTTCTGATGAGTTGCTGTACCGGTGGTATGCGAAAAGGATGGCGATTTCGATACGTTTCATCGAAGTTGGCAATTTGAAGATGTGCCTTGTACTATTCCTTACACACAAAAAGTAGTATCCCGTCGGCGGTGAATTTTGGCAGCAGGAGTAATCAGTAAATACTTCAAAATTTTTGGCAAGGACGCAAGGGCTACCATAACGATGAATGCTGGCAACAAATTCATTTAATGTAAATACTTTTTTGATTACTTAGAGACCACCGCAGCAGCATTCATCAAAGCAGATCGCACCATCCCTCGCAGGATCATGGTCTCCTACGGCAGCCATAATTTTCCTTTATGATGAAAATGTTGTAACCCTCTGTCTCGAACTCCTATTCAACCTATTAGTAACTATTTATCCTTTTGCTCCGGAAATTAAACAAAAAAGTCCATGGATCGCTCCTCAGTTCAGAAACTGAAAGTACTAACCTGACCTCCAACTCTGTGCGTTTGCAAGAACCAACGCGAGTCGCGGCGCGTGCACTTATCAATCAAGTCTTGAGCGAAGGTAGCGAAATATGGACAGTCCGGGGAGATATCAGGGTAGTTTCAAACCGTCCGTCGGTAGACGTTGCTTCTATAACATGAAGGAATGATAGAATAGCACATGCTCGGTGTGAACTTACATCGTTGCATAGACTGAAGGCAGTTGCTTCGACACATGTAGCTGAGGGAGTCCAGATCAGCAAACCATATCTGGAAAGCTCTCAGTGCTATTGGTTGGCTGGAGCGATGATGTCCTGATCAAGCATGCAACCGGCTTGGAAAAGTGTCAGAATCTGGAGAATACATACCTTGGTAGCAATAGCGAGCTTTCACGTGGCATTTGCCCGTCCATTTCTTGGCTTGCGAGAGAATGACCTTTGCATTGGCAAGATAGCCTTGTTCCCAAGTCGGCTACCAGAATATCAGTCAGTACCGTTGCTACATATCTTTGACTTGACAATTTCGAAACGAGGAAAGCCCTTAGTAATTTCTCTTTTGGCTTGTCGTCCGACTGAAAGATTGATGAACGACATCGCATGGAGGGGCATCTATCACCTGGTGAGGGACTGGCCAACAGTTACAATCAGCCTGAGCATGTCATTAGCAATCGAGAATATAGTCCTGGGGATACAAATACTGTACTCACTTTCTGAAGAGAAGCGCGAGGTGCGACAACAAGCTCACCACCATGACATCATCGACTGAAGCTGCAGCTGCTGTAAGGTCACCGAAGCCATGTGTACCATCGAACTACATGCGGCCCCACGGTAAGATTTCGCCATCGCGGGATGTGTAAGTAAAGGTTTCGTGCTCAGAGGCATCAGCGGCAGCATGAGCAACTGAGGAATCGGAAGGGGTAGCGACGGCCTCGATTGCTAAGAGGATAATCGCAAGCAGTGCGAAGAAGATGAGAGACTTGATATTCATCATGTTGATTAGGTCAGGTGAGGTGGATGATATCTCTTCAACTGTCCGGTTGATGTTGTTGTAAGAAGGTTCTTGCTGGGAAGGTGTAGAATTATATAGGAGCGAACGCTGAGCGACGAGGGCGTGAATTCCTCAGCTGCCACATTGATGGGTGAATTTAAGTCGCTTTACACTGAGTGAAGGCAATGTTGTTCCTGACGGTGCTCACAGGCCTATGGTGCTCATGTCAATAACAAGGATTTCGGGTTGGTTGATTAATGGGATGTATTCCATTGGATTATCATCAGAGTTCAAGGTTATTCTCCTCTCAGCTTGTCTTCTTGCCACCTGCTTTCCTCCAAGAACTTGCTCGAGTACTGCTTCTAGATTTCGGCTTCCCTTTACCCTTCTTCGCTCCACCCATTTTCAGATCTTTCGGCCTTCCATTTTTAGAACTGGCTCTGTAGCCCTCAAATACAATACTCTCTGGCGTCCGTGCAATGCCCTCAACCGCCTTCCCATCTCCTTTCTTTCCCATCACAGTCCCGTTCGCGCCACTGGCTGCGTCCTTCTTCTTGAATTGCGCCGCTCCAGCCTTTCCTAACAGTTTTCCGGCACGACCCTGAAGGGATGACATCTCTGAAGTCGTCTTTGGTTGGTAAATACGGGGTTTATTGCCATTTTTAGCATTGCGAGGATCTGGACGCGAAGCGGCTGCTGCGTTGGCGGTTTTGCGAACAGCTTTGGCACGGACCACACGCAAGACGCGGGGTAACATGGGAGGGTATTTCTTCTCGTTAAAGAGGAGAGCTGCTTCTACTGAGTTTGGGTCCTGATCTTGTTAGTGCCTTGGTCAAATACGAAACTTGGGGGAGTATTTACTTCAAATTGGACATAAGCGAACCCCTTTCCGACTCTGGTCTTTTCATCCCGCACGACTCTTACACTCTCCACAGCTCCTGCCTTGCCAAATTGTCGCCACAGTCCTTCTTCAATGTCTGAGGGGATTTTGGAGCGTTTTCGTTCGTTCTCCCCGCCTTGGTCGAGCATACTCTCATCGTCCACAAAACCTAGATTTCCCACAAACACACACCGACGGTGATCAGTTTTAGCTGGATGAGCAACACCATCGACGCGGAGATGCCGATCCAGGACCATGGTTCCGTTTAGCTTTTTGACAGCTTCTCTAGCCGCAAATGCGGTTGAGTATACCACGTAAGCATTCGTACTTTTGGTAGTCGCAGACATGAGTTCTTTCTTGGCGAATGCTGCCTTCTTTGGGAGAGCAGTGCCAGCGTAAGCAGTGGACCGGAATCGAATGGATTCGACCTTGTGATCAGGCTTGCCCGCTAATGGCTCGGGAAGTGAAGAAAGGAAGGATCCCATATGTGCAAGGAGAGTTTTCTTGGCGGATTTGTCAGTAATCGCTGAAGTGCAAACATTCGCAAGGAAGACAGTCCGAGTAGCTTTCTCGAGCTCCAGGGAGTCTTTACTTGGTGCCAGAGATTCGTGTAGAGGAACGTCTGCCGGCGCAACCCTTGTGGCACTCTTCCCCTCCTCAGATTCGCTCTTACTGCCGTCATCTGAAGCTTTGTCCGAGTCCGAGTCAAGATCTTCTGCTTCTTCAGACATGTCTGGATCCTGCGCAGCCATAATCCGCTGGCGCTTTAGTCGTCTTTCGGCCTTGCGTTCTTCTTCCTCTTTCTGCTCTTCCCGGGCCAGCTTCTGCATGTATTTTCCTTCCAGATCCTCTTCCTCGCCTTTCCTCTTGCGTTTTCGCTCAGGCTTCGGAGCAGACGCTTCTATGATCTTGTCCAATTCGACTCCTCCGTCGGATTCGTCCTCAGATCCGGAAAGTTCATCTAGGTCCACATCGTCCAGATCTCCCTCTACGCTGCTCAAATCATCATCTTCGCCCTCTCTTTCCTCGTCCTCGCTTTCTGATTCTTCGTCCACAACTTGCTTCCTGGGCGGGGGAGGCTCTTCATAGCGTGATTTTGGAGGTGCTTTGACTGGTCCGGCCTATTAACAATTAGTACATTTTAACATCCATCAATCAATTGTTTTAGCAAATACTTACACTCGACGCAAACAGCAATGCTAAAGTTGGGTCGACAGCTGCTTCATCTACAATTATGGACTTTTTGACATGATCCTTGCTCTTGGACTTCTTCTTGCTGTCCCCCCCATCTTTGCGACTGTGTTTTCCCATGTCGAATTATTTGAAGTTAAAAAATCAAAGAATTTGTCGGCCTCTGAACCCCGAATGAATTTTTGGCACGACATGGGAGATATTATTTAACGCTAGACCCAATCAGGCGGGCGGTGTGATGGCTTTGATCAAGCCGGGTGGACCATTTGATCACCCGCGATGCGTGCAGGTCTGAAGAACCCCAGCTTCTCTCCCACAACACAACACTCCTCACCATTCCCTCCAACCTACATTCACAATCAAAACCGGGCGCCAGCTGGCTCATGATACAGGTAACATATATAATCAACGAACGCTCCTCAACAACCTCTTTTACCACAAAAATCGGCCTTCGCGCACATAAACACTACGACTCTACCCCCATCGCACACCCCGACACGAGGTTATGTAAGGACCGGAGCAGGTACAAGCAAGACTGGGTACGGATATTATTACATGCGTGATGAGCATTGAAATGGAGCAAGCAGTGGATGCTATACTACAGGTTGCCCGAGAGGAGGGCTCCTTGACAGAATTGAGTGATGTTGAGATCGACGGTGACGGCTCAAGCAGCTTGAGTGAGATTGAGGATAAAGATGGCGATCAGGACGAGGACGCAGAGGGATCAGACGAACTCAGCATGATTTCAGATGACGAGAATGACTCCGAGGCAGAGACAGAACGACTCGAAGAATCGCCGAACAAATTTCGACAGCAGCAGGACCTCGTCATGAGCTCGCACGGTAACAGTCAGACCTACGAACAGAGCCCAAGCAAATTACACAAACAAATAGCACCCGCTGATCTGGAAGACGATGACGACGACGACCCATTGTCTTCCGATGACATCTCCCTGAACGACCCCGATTCCCCAAAAAGCTCAGAGCGTGGGGAGCCTGAACCAGAACCTACAACTGCGGCCACTTCATTGGGGGACTCTTCTGGCGAGGGCAAGAATCTGCTATCAGTCGCAGATGCGGATACAAGAAAGCGCAAACGTTCCATCATGGCGGGGGGCGCAGTTGACGATGACCTCGAGGAGCCTTTGCGCAAGCGCACTGGCTCGGTGATGACGCCTGGCGATGATTATGCGATTGAAGATGACGCCGATCCGGACGAGGAAGGAGATCTCTCGAATCCGATCAGTGGTAACGTTTCTGGGGACGAGGGAGGGGCAGTGCAGGAGGACGAAGTTCCCGAGGAGATTGAAGAGGCTATCGCAACCGAGGAAAACAATGCTGAAGTTCCGGACATACCCATATCTCCCAAGAAACGGGGTCGAAAGAAGAAAAAGGCTGCTGAGAATGGTGTTGGCGGGCATGATGATGCAGATGGCGATCTTGCTGTCAACGGAGACCATGAAGTTAGAAATGGCGACGAAGAAGCAGATGCCGAGGGCGATGACGAGGCAGAGGCTGCTATGAGAAATGAGGAAGAACGTGAGTTACTCTTATGCTCGTGCCCCACGAATGCTACTGACCGCATTAGTTGAGAAAAAGCGAATCGCATTGGATCAACTGGCCACGATAGAGCGACAATTCGCTACTTTTCGAGACAGGTGAGGAACATCAAGCTCTATTGTGGTGGCATCGCTAATTGTACTTCAAGACTCTACGATGAAAGGTTGGCGCAATTGAACCGGGAAGAAGAGATGCTTCGACAAGATAATCCTACCCATCCCGGCTACCTAGCGATGATGAAAAGCATCACTGCTCGCAGGGACGAACGCATACGAATCGCAGACAAGCTGAGAGAGTACGAACTTGAGAATCTCAAAATTCAGTCTGTTGCAAAGAGGAGTCAAGTCCTGGTCCAATACCAACAAGAAGTCCGCGAGATTAGGGAGAAGAAGCTCGAACAACTGGGCCAGAAATGGTACGAAATACAGCACGATAGGAGAAATCATGCCGGCAGTGTTCCGGACTATTCTTTGAAGTTCCAGCCACGGAGACCCCAACAGATCATGAACCAAATCGCGTACAACAGCGAAGTGTCTATTCTATCCGGCATTGCCAAATATGTTGGATTCCCGGCAGCTCCGCCCATGGCATCAGCCACTGCGGCAGAACTGGAAGAAGACTTCGAGAAGATGGGTGTAAGTGAAAGACAACCTGCTTGTTCAAAGAGGTGCTGACCGACATTAGCGAACCAGACAAGTCCAGCAGGTCCAGCCAGCTATTCCGCTTCACGAATTGGCCGCACTCCGCAACGTTAGTTCGTCTTCGAGGTTCAAACCCGCCGAAGAACAATTTATGAAGGAAACTCCATGGGCAAATCCTCAGCATCCTTCACACGCTCATCTTCTTACGAGGCAGACCTCGGCTCAGCAAACGCCGAGAACGGCGAGCCCCTTTTCTCAAGTTCAGGTTCAACCTCGACGAAACTCGCATCAACACGGGTCAGGTTTACCAGTTTCTGGCACATTTTCAAACTCATCATCTTTACTTCAACACTCGAACGGACTTTCAGGGGGTCGCATCTCTCCACATAATCCCTTCGCAAACTCCAACCAATCTCACGCCATAGCTCCCTCGCCGTTAGGCAGTCGGCAAACATCATTATCCCCTCAACAGAACCGACATCCATCAGTATTGCCAGATCAACAGCATGGCCAACCGCATGTTGCGGAAGCCCCCAAGAATGTTGTAATTCAGCAGTCTCCTGTAGGCTCATCTGATGTGCCTCGAGATATCCCCCTGGACATGAGACGGGAGCAGGCTGCTGCTATGATGAGCCGCTTTTAGACCAGTTTATACGATTACGACGGGGCACATATGGTGGAGGCGTTTGGAAGTCGGGCATATACATGGTTGGGAGTTTTGGATGGAGGCTTGGTCTTGTCTTGTATAGGCAGACGGACCATGGAATTCTTGGCGCAGACATTATTCCCTGGTATCTGTATTTATAATGTAGAACTACAATCAATGGTTCACTCTTGATATCAAAGCTTCCTTGGGACCGAACGCCATCCATGCATATTCGTAATGTGGAGTTTACACTGCGCCAAATCCGTCCATCTTACAAGATCTTGCTCTATGTCCCATCTGTCGTTTCTTCCTTTTATGTCTGCCTGTCTTTACTTCGCGGCAGCTGCTATCGTACTGGCTCCTGGCTGAGGTGATTGTACTGGAGCATCTGGAACTTTCACATCCTCGAAATCGTCTTGAGAAACCGCTCGGATTGTAAAAGAATCTAGGAAACCGATCAGTCCTGATAATGACCAGCAGGTATCCAATTCCACTACTCACAGACGAAACCACAGAAGCCGAACAAAGCCAGGCCGGTCAGCGCATTCTTGATGAGATATGGTCTTCTAGCTCGGATCAGGGCGGCGGATTGCTTGTAGTGCTTGTCATAGTATGAGGATCGCGGTAATCTGTAGGCGTATTAGTGAATGTTGTAAGACAGTCATCGGTACAGCATAACTTACACTGCCATCTTGAAATTTGGGGGAAGATGAAGCAATTCCCTTGTCTCCTTGAATCTCGAACCACTTTTGGGTGCGGCGTTCGATGAATTGATCGAAGCTGCAAGTATGCCTCAGGCGCTTATGCTAGTGCAACCTTATTTTCCCCGGCAGCTTCAAACTGCAGGCGCGTCTCGTCGGCCAAGTAAAGTCGACCTTAACTCAAAGAGCTTCCATTCCGTCTCTCTTTCTTCAAGAGACCCCGACCACGAACAACACACGAAGTGAAAAGCTTCACAGCATCGAGTCCGAAATATATGCTTCTGCGACAACACATCAGACAATAGGTACATCTTTTTCGCACATGCAGACTCAGGAACCCCTCGTAGAGCTTCGTGCCAGCTATTCAAGCATCTCCAGGACATCATGGAGTCCCCCGTCGATGATCAGATAAAGCAACTCGAGAATGCGCGCAAACTGGTATTGAATGATGCCATACACTACCCACAAGTTGTGCAAGGAATTCTCCCCATAGGCGCTCCAGGCGCAAGGGTTGAGCTGCGAAGATGGGTGTCCGAATTTCTAGCAGAGACATTTGCGAGTCCTTCTGTCCCGCCGCAGCAGAAAGAAGCAATGAGTCTGATAGTGCTGGAGACGCTGAAGAATATTATTGAAAACCCGCAGGAGGATCTGGCTGTGGTCAAGAGTGTCGTGCAAACTACTGCGAGCATATACCCCTTGGTGTTTAGATGGATGTACGTAGCATCCCTCCCCACCATGTGCATGCATTTTGACCTTTGTATCATGTCTGCGCATTCTATATGACCTACTGCTTGATATACCGACCATCTGAACGAGGAGTTGGCCAGGCCAATCGTATTATGGAACAGGATCTAACATGCATATGTGAACAGTATCAACAACTCATATGATACAGCAACTTGGGAACGAATGCTTGCCATTAAATCGAGAATACTACGCATATGGGATGGGACTGCTCCTGGTGTCCGGATATGCTGCATAAAATTTGCGCAGAGAGTAGTACTGGTACAGACGAAAGGACCAGATGCCGACCCACGGGTAAGAATGGTTCGACCTTCTTTCGAGGAGTGCTTATACTTACTTTCCACAGCGCGGCGATCCCATGGAGGTATCCCTTTCTATGGTGCCCCAAAATCATCCCCTGATGCCCCCGAAGAACCTCGAAGCAGAAGCATCCGGTCTGTTAGACAGAATGCTGTCTGTATTCCATGAGAATAGCAGGTAAGTACTATTTGGGACTTCCACCTTCACTAACTGACATGGAACAGCGATGCGGTCCTTGTCGATGCTACATTGAATTCTCTCTCTACCCTGATCCGCGCCCGCCCCCAAATCTCCAGTAAAATCTTGAATGTCATCCTTAATTTCAATCCCTTGAAGCAAGCCAACTCTCCTATGACTCCCAAACTCCGTGTGATGGTCAAGTCCATGGAAAAGACTACTAGATCCTTGCTTCTCCATGTTCTCAAACGGTATGCTCGCCAGTTGCCATTACCAAGGAAGTGCTGACAGTGTGCAGCGACCAACAACATCCGTTAGCCGGAAAGATGCATCAATACATTGAGCGAATGATGAGATCAAAAGCAGATATATTTGATGAGTCTACACGGAAACGCGGACCTCCCGAACCTACAGATGGACTGGATGCTGCGAAGCGTCAGAAGTTGGGGGCACCTGTACCGAAACTGGCTCCGAGATTTTATGTATCGCCTCTTACACCTGGACCACATACAGTTGCGGAACTATTTACGGTCACTACAGATGAGGCATTGAAGACTTTTGACGTGTCACAGTTGTCTGAGGATTTGGTCCTGAAAATTGGAGTCACTATCATGCAGAAAATTGATGTAGATATGCTCAATCAAGCTGTCGAGGTAAGCATAATGTTCTGTAATGTAGTTCGACTTCTGACATGTCTAGGGTATCCGTCAAAGATATAAGATCTTGGAGGCTGCCGCGCCAGCCATTCTGAACCCAGCGACTGCTCCACTGGACGTCGAGGAAGAGGATGACGATTACGAGCCGGACTTCTATGCAGCAGAGGATACGGAACAAATACTGAACAAACTCGACAATGCACCTCCAGAAGATACAACGGTCACAGCCCCCAGTGTAGCTCTCGGACGTTTTACGCTACCTGCACCTCCACCCTTGACTCTTGAGCAAGCTGGTCAAGTAGGCCAAGTGACCATTATGAAGATGTTCGATGTAATGAAATCGTTAGAGGAGAGAGGCAAGAAGTCAAAAGCAGGCATCAACAGACTTGCAGCTAGTGCATATGATCGTGATGCATGGGTCACCATCCTCAGTCGGATAGCCACTCGTGCGCCAGGGCTCTTAGACGAGGTGGAAGGAGTCAAGCTGGAGAAAGACGGCTCGATCCCGGTATCTCTGGCTACAAGGATTCGTGAATACTTGTGCGCCTACATTCTAGAAGACTTCCGGAAACGTCTCGATACTGCTCTTACTTGGCTTTGCGAAGAATGGTACAACGACAAGATGCAGATGAAGTCCCGCGCGGCCGTACCTGTTTACTACGAGGAATGGGTGTTAAAAGTCCTGGATGGTATGGTCCCATATCTGGATGGCCAAGACAGAGGCTTGGTCATCAAATTCCTAGGCGAGATTCCAGGCTTGAGCATGGATGTCCTGGATCGCGTGAAGGGTCTTTGCAGAGATCCTGCCACTGTCAACATGGCATTGCAGAGTCTCCTATTCTTGGTTGCCTATAGACCGCCTGTCAGGGAGCTGGTCCTGAATGCAGTGGAGGATATTTGGGATACTTGTAAGCAACATCTCCCCTTCTCATATCTTCTGTCGACGAATTGGAGACTAATCAAACATAGACGAAGATGCACGACCAATGGTTGTAAAACTTTTCACGAAATGGCGACCAGGTCTCTCAGATCGCCTCAAAGCCCCTGAGCCGGTCGTCGAAGCGGAAGAGAAGATACCTACGAATGGTGATACTGCTGTGACGGCGTAATCACGCCATCTACCGAGTTTTTACGAGACAGATGAATATTCTGTTTTTTGTACTTTAATTATCTCTTCCCTCCTTTCGAGGCTGCCGTGCGTTCACTCGAGCGTATTCATACTCGTATGCATGTTTTGGGAATGGAGCATCCATTGATGGCGTTCATGGTTGGCACCGATATCTACTTCTCTGCGGGAAGCCGAGATGCGGATTGGCTTGGTATCAAAAATTGGTGAGAAGACACCGACGGCATGGGCGCGGGCACTGTATTTGTGTATAGCATTTTGGGGGAGACGAGTTAAGCGGGTGTAGTCCTGCATCATGAATAGAAGACACGCACGGCAGTAGCTGCCGACAGCGGCTATCCAGATCATATCCTTGTTGGCTGGCGATTATGGAAAGGATGGAAATGCCTATCCAACGTGCGTCGCAGGATCTTCCCCAACAATGAAGGACTGGCAAGTGTCTCTTTTAACATGTGCCTTCAAAGCCCCCCAAATTCGGCGAGCGTTCACCGAAGATACACTTTTCAGTATCGTGGGAAATACAAATGGAGGGGTCCGAATTCGCCCAGGGAGATGGAGAGTGCATATCAGTAAGAACAGCCAAAAAGAAAAAATATGTCACAACATCTCGGTAGACAGTCAAAGCGGGAGGCCGTAGGCGTAATCTCACTCTTTAGGCAGTCACCTGCAGCTTCCAATCACACCCTGACCAAACGTCATCCCTCCAAATCCAAAATCTTTGAACTCGCGACTAACACACTATATATATCACTGCCATTTTAGGTCCTATATAGCAGGTCCCCTACCTTTATCGACCTAGGTCAAAATATCTGTAGAATAATCCTGAGAGTGTTTGCCATGTCAAGCACCACTTTTCTCATAAGTGAGGGAGAGGTTTCTACTTACCCGCCCCATATGGCACTACCCTTCGACTCTTCCAAGACCACCAGAATTGGAGGGGGTGGCTATGGCGCTGTGTACAAAGAAGTTACGCAGTTCATCAATTCAGATACATACGAAAACACTCAGCCACCTCTCCAGTCGTGAACGAGGTAGTGCCAGCACGCTCATTCGATTACGGAACTCACTGATGTTTTATAAGTCTCCTCTCCCAGTAGCGTGTAAGCGATTCCCTTACGCGCCTGACTTTCATCGAGAATGGGACTTCCTGCAAGGGCTGAACTCTCTTCAACGACACGACGGAGTGATACAAGAGCTGGCTGCTGTACGGAACAGGCACTAACATTATCTGATTTCGTTCACTTCTACTCATATCAAACTCTTTGGCTAGGGGCTGGTTGATCGTGCAGAGTGCTGTTCTCGCTAAATCTATCACAGCATTGCCTACTTCAATTACCTGTTTGGTAGAGGTCTCTCTAATGTCCCCCCTGAAGGGTTCACAAATCCCTTTTGGAATGATACTGTACAGTTAGGCAATCAAGATCAGACCTCTAAGACGGTCAGCCGTGGTTCGCAAAAGATCGAAGGCGTCACAGCCTTGTCTCACGGGATGAGCATGGCATCAAGCCGCTGAGTGATTGGGTAACCATCGACGCCTCGTCGGGCGGTATTTTTTGACCTCTATCTGTGGCTGTTTCAACACGTCTCAGCCGCAAATTTTGAGCTATTTCTATTCAAGCTCTCAACAGACAATTTAAAGCGTCCCCACATCCTTCAGCAACTGTTCAATTCACATTCGCACGATTATTCAATCGCTTGCTCTGGAAATGTCACTGAATGGGAGTTCTACATCTGTGACCTCAGCCATTGAACCACAAGACGATTATCTCTCTGAGCTCCTGCGACTCCTAGATGAACGACCTGATATCAAATGGTCTCTGAACTCGAAAGAGTCCGGCTCTTCAGACTTGACCAAGGTGTATTTCACAGACACTGAGAGAGAATTCCCTATCACTAGTCCTCAAGATCTTGTTGCGCAGGCGGCAACCTTGGAAGATCGTGGTGAGCAGAGTATTTGCATTATCGAGAACATATCAGTGGACTATGTCAAGGTTTTGGGCAAGGAATGGAATATCAGCCCGTTGTTTTTCGTTGATCATGCTACAAACCCAAACAAAGAGAAGCTATGGTGGAGCAAGACTTGGGACTGGCCCCCTCTTCGTAACGCAGACACGACTACGACGGTGGTGTCCAATGCGCAAGAATGGTGGCAACCATCTGATTTCGTACAAACCCATCCTGGGCATATGGATGGTGTTTTCGAGTATCACGACGTTTTCTCCGAGTTCAAGCAATCGACAATTGAGCAATATGTTCAATCTCGGAATCATATCCACCGTCACTATTTCAAAGATCAGAAGTGGGGGATGCAATCAAATACTCGAGTTTCTTATTGCAGACCGACGATCGGGATGTGTGAGCAGATACTCCTCACAGTGGATTAGACAGCGCTGACGGACGATCTATTCAGACCTATTTCTTGTCGATGCACCACCAATAATTCCGTCGACTTATCTTCAAACACAGACATGGCCAGCGCCTACATTGAGATTCATGTACTCGAACAGTAGGGGAGGGGTGCGATTGCCGCGACTTATTCAACACTCTCGGGGCGCCCACAGCATACTTCAGGTTCTGAAGACTTTTTGTCAACACAGTTGGCACTTAAGAATGCTCTTCAACTCGCCACGTCGCGATGAAAATCGTCTGCAGCGGTGTTCGTATGACGTCCTTCCCTGTCACCCTATGATGTATCTTCTCGCGAGTTGTATCTGGGAAGAGAATTTGAGAAATCTTGACAAGGAGATCAAGAGAATTAGTTTCAAGGAGATACGGAATCCTAAGCTGGAGATCAATGGGGCGTTACATGACAGACGACAAGACCTCGCATACATCAAGGCAGGATTGACCGAAACGGCGATGTATATTCCTGCAGACGTCGTGAGATTCTTCGAGGCATTTCCGATCGGTTGGACCTCGCGAACACGAACCGGTAACTGGCAGCGTCTCATCGACGAAACCACAAAACTCGAAGCCTTCCTGATGGAAACCTTTCAGTTGTTCATGAGCTCCGTCAGCGTTCAAGACAGCCGTCTCAGCATCAACCAAGCCCAGCGAGGTGGTCAAATCACACTTCTGGCACTAATATACGTTCCCCTCTCATTCGTCACGGGCATCTTCGGCATGAACATCCAGCAGATCAACGGTTCTGGGCTGAATATCTGGGTGTGTTTTGTCACGCTTGTTCCTGTCGTCTTCATCACAGTACTGGTGTTTTTGGCTGTCAAGCTTCACGGGGATAGAAAAGCTGCGCGAAAAACCTTGGTCCAATCTTCGCAGGTCTAGGTTTTTCCTTCTTCATGTCTACCACAAGATATACCCACCGTCCGAGACAATATCAGTACCAGTTGTGAAGCTCGATGCATCAGATGCAAGATACAGATAAACACCTTTCATCTCCCCCAGCTCGCCAATTTGCCTACAAGCCATACATGTCAGCCCCATTATCGGTTCACCTAGACAGAGGAATATTCACCGTAAAGGCGTCTTCTCTCTCAGCTGATCTTTGATATCCTCAGGTACCGCAGCGGTGAGACCACTTTGGATGAAGCCCGGTGAAACGGTATTCGCACGTGCAAAGTCAGCCCATTCAACGGCGAGCGATTTACCTATTGGTTCCAAAGTCAGTAAAACGAACGGGGACATTTCAAGGTTCAGTCGATGAGGGACGCCTTACACATATGTATCACGCCCGCCTTACTTGTATTATACGCCGTCTGAACGTGCGGATAATTCACAATATGTCCGCTCATGCTCGCCGTCGCCACAAAACTTCCTCTACGGAAATCCTGAAGCTTCTCACCGACCAGCGTCGTGCCTTCTTTGGCCTGACGACGCCAGTGCTTTCCTGCTGCTCGAGCGCAGTAGTAAACGCTGTCAAGATTAGTAGACATGATGGTCCGGTAGTGCGAGATGCTGCTATCAAGGACGGTAGTCTCATTCCCTAGGGACGAAGGAAATTTCGTCAGCGATGGGAAGCGAAGCAGAGCAGCGGGTATATTGTGATACATTGCGGGCCAGGATTACTTTTCTGGCAAGAGAAAAAGAGAGAGAGAGAGATTGGATACATACATGCGATTCCGCTATTAGCTATGAAAACATCCAGCCGGCCATTGAAATCAGAAACGACTTTGTCAACAGCAACTTCGACTTCCTCTGAATGCGTGACGTTCACTTTATGCGCGCTCGCTACACTGGAGTCAACATCCGTGAACGCGGATACCTCTACTGACCCTTTCAAAGAGAGACACTTCCTTCCATGAAGCGATGACACATACCTTTTACATTATACTTTGATGCCAGAGTCTGGGCAGCTTCATCTGCTGTCGTGCTACCGTGGTAGAAAATCGCCACATTTGCTCCTGCTTCGGCAAGGGCTTCTGCGATGGCGAGACCAAGTCCACTTGCTGCGCCAGTGACTATAGCAGTCCTGCCTTTAAGAGAAAACTGTGGGACGACTGGTTGAGACATCTCGCGGTGTTGATGCTAAGATCGAACGGAGTTCGGAAGTGTACCTAGCTCTCGAGCTAGCTTATTAGTCAGCATTGAGACATTGATATCTCTTCTCTCAGGATTTGGACCAAAATTCCGGATGGTGATTATCATTCGAGTAGCAGTGTTGGGCCTCAAAGTTAACCTTTCTCGAGCACAGTGAGGGGGCTGGCAATCGACAATTTATAATGTGTATGATACTATTATCAAGACGCTGACGCTGATATAATGCAATTGACAAGCACGTCCTATCGTGGATGCTTGCTCGAAAACTCCCCCAGACCGATCATGCAATCTACTCCAGAAACCTCTTCCAAATAGGGATATCCAAACTCCTGTGTTCGCAATCCGGCCTAATTATCAAGGCAGGTCCCTTTCTCTCCCTTCTCCGAAAAGATATCCTGCCTCGAGACAATACGCTCCTCCTCCAGCCATGCCTCTCTCACTTCCCCAACACACAACACTTGCGTCCACTATTCCGCTCAGAACGCCCTCCATCGCACCAAGTACACCCCATCCAATGAAACTTGCCACCAGACCGACAACATATGCGTAAGCACTGCCTCTGATACCTGCACCTTCTGGCATTGCGATATTCAATTGGCGAGCTGTGGCAACCCAGCCTCCAAAGCCAAGAGCCATCGCCATGATGAATCGCGTTGCATGGAGGAGAAGCTTCGCTAGTCGATATGGTAGAAGAGGTGTTGTCTGGTGGTTTCGTGCGTTGAAAGAACGGGGAGTGAGAGTCGTTGTTGGAGCTTGAGGACTGAGGAAGGTCATTTGACTTAGTCCTCGAGCAGAAGGATGGAGAGCTTGAGAGTGGATTGCTGCATATGTGAGAGTCAATGGATTGGTGAGTGCTGCGATTGGTGTAGGGATCAAAGAGTAGGCGAAGATCGTTACTACGCTCATTAAGCGGCGAGGCAGTAACAGTAGAGGTAGGCGGATGAGAAGTGCAATTAAGGTTGACAGGCAGATGGTACCGAAAATGGTGGTCGTTGCATGACTGAATGCAGCTAGTACTACCTCTCTCGATGCAGGAGCCGGAATGGCATTTCGGTGAAAATACCATTGAGATACTGTCGCTCCGGTGGTGGATCTCTGTATCCCGCTGATCACAGACAAAGTCCAGATATACATGAGTACAAAATAGACTGCTAACCACCAACTTGTCGCATCGATGATAAATCTTGTAACCGAAGTCGATAGCTGGCCTCCAAGGAATACTCTTGTGAACATTCCCAGCCACATCCAAGTCCATACCACCACGGCTCCCAACGTAGCAAATCCCATGCCAAGAAGAGCAGGGTTGGCAGCCAGAATTCTCGAAGCAAATTCCAAGATTCCAATCGCCTTGTTCAAAGAATGGCGACCTTTGTATATTGTGTACAGCCATACCAAGGCAAAGATTCCGGGGATGAAAGATAGCCACCTCATTGCCCTGTCTTGAAGGCTGTGTCCATGCGCAGCTCCTTTGTAGCTGGATACAAATGGGTAGAGCGAGAATGAGAACAGAATGACCGGAACTGCAAGCAAGATCAAGTGTACCAAAGATCTTACAAATGACCGTAGCAAGGCAATCCAGACTAATGATACAATGATCGAGACTACTGTATCTACGGCAAATAGATGAAACGAGGCGTGCAGGGTGGTGTATATCGTATCTCCAATGTTCTTGTTAGGGGTTTCCGTATGCAGGAACACAAGGAAGAATGTCGCAAATAATGCCCCGAGGCATATAAGGTACAGAGATCCCCAGAACACATCGTGCTTTGGTGCTTCTGCCATGGTCGTGGCTATTGTAGCTGGAACCGTCTCAACTGAACTTGGAGGTCGTGATATCCCAGCTCCAGCTATACGACGTGCCTCTGCATCTCGATCCTGCCGACTTTGTTTGGATTCTGTGGGTAGTCTGATAGGTCCGGACTTGGGTGCTGATCGGAAATTCTGGAAGGCAGGAGGGCTATCCTCCATTTCCACAGCCAGGTCTTCTGGCGGGTCATCGTCCTCTATCGTTGACTCCAGTCCAACATCCTCCATCCTTTCTCGACCTCTGCTACTCGCTTCACTGCTCCGCCGTAAGCTCTCTCCGTCCTTGTCGCTAGCCTCTTCCCCTATTGTCCCCGGCGTCCGTCCTCGCTCCCTCATACTCCTACCACCACCATTCCAGCTACTCTTAATGCCTCGCCCTCTCCCCCTGTCTTCAGTAGCTCTGCCGTCACCATCTCTAGCTGTCTCCACCGACTCATTACTCGCTTCTGGATCGGTCTCATGGCTTTCGTCCAGTCTTGCTATGGGAGCAAACGTCCTCCGTGACTTCTGCAAAGCAAAGAAATCCGCTGTCTCCCTCTCCCGTTCCTCCTCATCATCCTCTTCTCGGAAGTCATCCAAAGCGCTGTGAAACAGAGGCGCGTCTGGAGGTGCAGCAGAGTAGCGAGCGAAGTTGAAGTTGGAGGTTGACTGGTATGGATTCCCTAATCGGGAGGAGTATCCACGAGACTGGCTTCGTAAGGGCTGGTTTGCTCGTCGGTATCTATCGTTCGGATTGCGCGGTGGAGGGTCGGCGTTATCAGGTTGTACGAAGTTCGAGAATCGTGACTGAGATTGGGCTAGAAACCTCGAAGCATCTGTATTCTCAAGGTTAGATAGGTTCTCCATAGCAAGAGTATCATCCTAGCCGTCTAGTATATCTACTCACATTCCGAGAACATCTTCGACTCTCATGCGGTGTTGCAGACGGCTCGAAGCTGCAGCTGGTTCGAGGTGACCGATAAGGCCGTCACCGCCTACAGAAGTGGAGTTTCGATCTAAGTCCTTTATTGAATCTCAGGCTATAGAAAAGAGAGGTGAAAGAGCGTCCACTGGTGTATAATGTCGTCTTGTATGAATCAAAAGCTGGTATCCAGAGACGAGAGGGAAGTTGTTTGGGCGAGAGAGTCAGTCACACGCCGAGTGGTGAGGTTAGGTGCAGTACAGTCTATTCCAGGCAGAAGATGAGGCGGTCGGCCGGTGGCAGAATCAGGGATCCTTGTCCTGCCTTGACAAAGCCACCGAAAGATGGGATAGCTCCGTTGCCACGGCTTATTCAGAAGGTAAAGTCGAAAGAAATGGAAGGGAATAATAGTTATTAAAACAATTCGATATACAGTATATGAACACGATTTTTGTTATCATTCTATGTGTCTCTAGACGATGACATGGTACTCTAGCAGCTGATAATGCTCATCGGATCAGTTGTTGTCATGGTCGCAAGCAGCACGAGTGACCGCATCTGCATAGTATCAGAGTTAACAATGGCACTAAGATAGGGTCAAGCCAATCAGCAGCCACGGGAGCTTCTTGAGGGAGCTCCAAGAGAATGGTGGAGCGAAGTCAAGCTTGAAGCTTGATGAGCTGTACACCTTTTATTTGTTCAACGAACGGTACGACAATCAACTGTACAGAAGTTTCGCAGGTGCACAAACTCCTTGTATCGAAGTTTAATCATTTCTCCATGCGTTGACTCCACTTGAACATCCTCGCCACAATTATCACCACGACTACCCCGGTATCTAGATCTTGATCGCGTGCCAAAGAATACCTTACCATTTGCAGCATCCACACTGCTACGAACCTAGTACTCGATTGCGCTCCAGCCGCAAGCCGTTTACATCTTCCTAATGTCATCGCCATCATGGGACTACATTGCCAAACTTGTTTGCATAGGCGATAGTGGGACTGGCAAGTCTTCACTCACGATACGTCTCTGCGAAGGACGTTTCTCTCCCCATCATGACGTTACGATAGGAGTCGAATTCGGTATTGCAGCTCAGATGTAGAATTCCAGAGAAACTACGCTAATGAATGGCAAAGGCTCTCGAATAGTACCCGTTGGACCACCGAATACTCCAGTTCCAACAGCAAAGCCGACAGCTCGCGATCCAACGCTCCCAGAAATATCGGAAGGACTTCCAGAACCACGGCGCGCCGAGCCCAAAATAGAGCAGAAGCACATGAAATTGAGCCTCTGGGATACGGCTGGCCAAGAAACATACAAGAGCGTGACGAGGAGTTACTTCCGTGGTGCTTCGGGGGCCCTGTTGGTGTTCGATATCTCAAGGAGGCCAACCTTTACACATGTTACAGACTGGCTTAACGATTTAAGGCAGATTGCCGAGCCTGATATCGTCGTTGTGCTAGTAGGGAACAAGAGTGATCTGGCGGCTGGGGACGAGAACAAGAGAGAAGTGACGAAGGAAGAGGCCGAGGAGTGGGCAAAGAAGAATGGAGTGCTGGAATACGTTGAAACGAGTGCTAAGAGTGGAGAGGGTGTTGAGATGGCATTTGGGAGAGTCGCGGAGAGGATCTATATGAATATCGAGGCGGGGAAATATGATCTGAACGATCGGAGGTCGGGAGTCAAGGGTCCGCCAACTGGTGGGAATAATCGAAGTGGTGTCAAGTTGTCGAGAGATACTCAAAAGACTTCGGCGTATGGCTGCTGTTAATACCGGCCGTCCTCGAAGACTTGCGACACCTTGACATCGCTTTGGGACTGGTCCACGAACTGAATTGTATATATTTGCATTCATGGCGTTTGGAGCTGGCTAGATACACCAAGCGCTTGGGTGGACTGTAGGAATATGATGGGAATTGTTCCATCCTGTGAAGTTTTCAAATGGATGCGATATGGTCTATGTTGGATAGTCATGCAAGTGGTACAGTATGGCTAAGCTGGAAAGAGGGCTGATGCTTTCTATACCTCTGAAATGTCATTCCTCAACGACTATTTCTTTCCACAGGCATTAGAGCAGTATGTCGAGAACGCCCGAGGGAATCTACGAGTATATTACCTAGCATCTCTCTAGCAACAAGGCTCTTCACAGCACAGGGCCGGTGACTTTTCCTAGCATGATGATCTTCTGTCACAACACTTCCTGCTGTCACTTCCATACTTTCTGAAGAGCTTGTGCTGCTTCCGAAGAATAAGCAGATTCGGAGGATATGTCTGTATGGGTTTGTAAGTCGAAGATGCGAAACTAATTAGCACGATGATTTCTATTCTTATCCTAGACATATTCATTTAAGTTCCTATGTTACGATGTTCTATTTTTGACTAGATACTTATGGCAGCAAAATTCTATCTCATATGACCGTCAATGGATGCTGGTGAATTTAGTATCAATTTGATAGAGCATGCCTATTTGGTAACTCCAAGTCGAGTAAGTGAGAATCTTTGGTCTAGCTTCGACCAACACTACTTGATCAGGTACTTCGTTACAATACCATCTTCAGGACTAATCTCAATAATAAGATTTCACATTTTCTCCTTGCTCTAGGGAGTAGTGGACACCGAATCTCAATATGGTACCCTCCCCGGTTTAATTGTCTAGCGAATTTTGAGGACATTGCTGTTACTGTGTTTCGAACCCTATCCGTTAGACCTACGTCTAATAAAAAGATGAGACTTATAAAACTCCGTCTTGTAACGAAGTTTACACCTTATAAGTTTGGAGACCCGTAAAGGCATATATATCATCGAGAGCACTAGACAAGTAAATCGGGAGGCATACATGAAAGTCAGTACGTGGTAGGCGAGTCACGATCTAGTCACGAGGTGCAGCGGCGACGTCATGATTCAGCCCCTCATTTATCAACATCAACAACTCCCCCGGCTCTGTGACGATTCTCAGGCAAAATTCACAGCCTCCAAACCTCAGTATTTCCAGAAGTCTTCCAGAACAAATATTCCGTTAGACGATAGGGTGATAGAGCTTCCGAATCATCAGGTTTGCGTCCGTGGCTGAGAATCCTGAGATCAACAGGGGGCGATCGGGGCTGAGCAAGGTGGGTTACGTCTCGCAGGTGAGGGGCAATTGGAGAGCTTAAAGACCAGGAATCTCGGTCCTTCAACCCACCTGCATTGCACCGCTCTATCATCACCGGCTTACTTCGCAAGTTACAGAAACTACTCAACTCCCTCAAACCAGACACTATCGAAATACTCATTTGCGCATCAATAACCTCGAGATGAGCGACTTTGTTCCACCAAGCGGACCCCCGCCACCCAAAGTTCCGGAAGGTTGGAAGGCGCAATGGAACGAGCAGTACAGCGAATGGTTTGTAGCCGATAGTTCCGTGTGCATCTTTGATCAAGTTCTCTAACATGATATAGGTTCTATGTTAATATTTACACCAAGAAATCGCAATGGGACAAGCCTACCGAACCAGTGTATCCTCCTCCATCTGATGGCGCACCACCAGGAGCCCCTCCAGGATACAGCGGAGGCGGCCAACCTCAACCTACAGATACGAAGCACAACCCATACGAATCAAGTATGAACCCAAATACCGAGTCTGACGCAGCACTCGCAGCTCGTCTGCAGGCCGAGGAGGATCAACGTGCTCGTAGTGGGCAGGGAAGCCGAGGTGCGCAACAAGACTATCAAAATACACCAATTCCAGGTCAATCACCAGGCTATGGTCAGCAGCCAGGATACGGTCAACCGCAACAGTCATACGGACAAGAGCTACCTGCTAGGGAACAAAAGAAGAGCGGCGGATTTCTAGGCAAGCTATTGGGCAAAGCGAGTGGAGGGTCGAGTAGCCATGGCGGTGGTGGAATGAGCTCTTTCATGAAACCACAACAGCCACATTACGGAGGTGGTGGTTATCAACAAGGCTACGGCCAGCCTGGCTATGGACAGCAAGGTTACGGACAGCCCGGCTACGGACAACAAGGCTTCATGCAGCAGGGCTACGGCCGACCTGGGTATGGCGGTGGAGGATATGGTGCTCCTAAGAAGAGTGGTATGGGCGCTGGAGGTGCAGCGGCACTTGGTGTTGGTGGTGGTCTGGTCGGTGGAATGTTGATTGCCGATGCAATGAACGATAATGATGAGCAAGAAGCATACCAAGATGGTTACCGTAAGTCATATACCCCCTTCTTAAACCGAGACTTGTACTAACAAATTCACAGAAGATGGTGGTGATGATGGAGGTGACTTTGGAGGCGATGATGGCGGAGAGTAATGAATTTCGAGTCTGCTCTATCCAGATCTCATGTGAATGGATTGAAGACGGGTACTGGCTGGGTCTATCTTTGACGACCGAGACGACTTTCATTTTCTTCGAATGCTTTTTTTGCAGATTTGGATTGATGGATGGCCTTTTGCTTTCACGTTACATACATGCATTCGTTTGTGGGTAACCTCACATCTCGATGACTTACTTCAGGCTTTGCCGAACTTTACATAGCAATCTGACTGTGGCAACACACCTCTGAGATTTTGAGAATGACCTTGGGGTATCCAATGTCCCAAAGACGCTTTAGACGCGATACGCCATATTGCATTACTAAGTATGCAAGGCTTGCACCACCCGTTCCTGCATCTGATCATTCTGAAATCCGCATCTGCACATCCTATGCATACCAAGAAACGCCCCTCCACAGCCCATAGAATCCACAAATCCTATCGCTTCTCCCCCACGCATCAGATCGACCGAAGATAAACAAAGAGACGACCTTATCTCGTACCCACCAGCCCTTAACCCATGGCGCACATCGTGGCCAAAGCCCAAAGATCCCAAAACCCATCTAAAATCCAAAGCTAAGAGATTTAAACTCCGGGTTTCCCTCGCGTCAACTTCGCAAATGCTGTTTAGCGACGCACGCTTGTCATATCTTAGCGGTGCGGTGTCCCAACTAGTAGTAGTTGAAACTTTAGACAAGGAGATAGGGAAATTTTCTCTTTGTTGGCCTTCTTGCTTTTGGATTCTGTTGCAAGTCGTGGTTTTTAGGTGATAAGCTAGACTGGGGATGAGTGAGACTAGGGAGGGAAGTTTCTTTGTAATCCTGAGATGGGATGGATGGTTCTTGGACGGTATGGGAATAGGCTAGCTTGCGTGGCTGGCGGCGGCGGTGAATGTGGTATTCTTTGGAAAGAGGGTATGCCGGAAGATGATTCTGGAAAAATGTAGCTTGGAATACTTCATGGACAATATGAAGAATGAACTTTTCACTGTTGATTCTGCCAAAGAGTACATAGATACGTCTTTCGGGTAGCTGTCTTTCGGGTAGCGGCAGACATGGCGAATAACTGAAGAAGATACCAGCGCAGCGCCGGAAGGTTGCGGATGAATGAGAGGAGAGTAGTAGAAGTGTTAGTGTATATAGGAAGAAGATCTTTGAACTCATCATTCTATATCCAGTAGTATGGAGACAGCTGTCGAGTCCACTGTCTATCTTCCCAGCGGTCTAAACCTCAAGTCGGCTCAGAACCACGCCCAAGGGCCCCCAGCTTCTAGGACTACACTTCTAGCCTACCCCTCCCAGTCTTTGTGCAGCTTCCATCACCTCGTAACCCCCTTCTCCACAGGTGTCTCGCTTCTCTTAGGAGTACTCGATCCAGCTAACCAAGCCGCAGCGTCGAAATTCTGCAATGGATTCGCGGCTGCCTGCCCGCCGGCAAGAGGAGATCTCTTTTGGCTCTCCGCAAATTCGGCTTTCATTTCATCGTCCACTACATATATATCAGTACTCTGCTTGTAGCCAGATGATAGGGACCAAATCTTACTGTTGTCCATGATATATGGCATTCCAAAGACCAGAATCATACTAACACCCGCAATGAGAATCATAGGGTTCTTCAAAATCGACATCGGCGAGACTGTCAATGCCAAGTTAGTAGAATGACTTCTCCTTCAAACAGCAGGATATCTGGGGGACCACTTACAGCCAGTCCTCTCAATAAAATATTCCTTCTTGCCCATACACTTAACATCAAATCCCCACACGCCAACTCTATCCTCAACTTCCTTCACTTCCTTTACCTCTCCCTTATTGCTCCACTCATTGCCTCTGAATGTTCCCCAGACCTGTACTTCAACCTGGCTATCCGCAGCTCCCACTACCTTACCCTCCGAGACATCGACCCTCAATGGCGCGAAGAAGTGCGTGTGGCAGTGAACATCTAGCAAGTAGCTACCGGATGTAACATTTCGAAAGTCGAAGGAGTTGGACGTCGTGAGCGGCGCAGAGTAACGGTGCGAGAGCGTCGTAAGCGTTGCGTGTGTGGAGGGTGGGAGTGTTGAGGGTTGCTGGAGGATTGGTGTGGATGGGATGGTGATGCGGAGGTAGGTTGCGAGAGCAAGAGGGAGGGCGAGGAGCCCAGTGATGCTGATGAGGCGCATTATGGGTGTTGTTGTGGTTGAGGGCTGGTCGTGATGAGCTGCGAGAGAGGTTCGCGGAGAGGTCGATCGCTGCTTGAAAGAAAGTCCACGCGAGGTTTATCCGAGGCGGCCTTGATCTGGGTCGGACGGATCAAGCTTCTTTCAACATCATTTCTCAAAACCGGTGGTGCAGATTTACATAGATATGTGGTGTTTCACTGCGTTTGCTATGATTGATTTATGTTTGCTACTACAGTATCGTGGGTGCAAACCGTTAGATCAAAACAGACTCCTAGCGTGGAGGGACTTTAGTAATGTGAAAGTAAATATGCCCTCGGCATGATTTCCACGATGTTCCTGCCACTCATACGAATTATCACCAATTAGGGCTCGGTATCTGAAATCATAATGGAAGTTTTGTGAGCAGTAACCCTCAGCTTCTAGCTAGATATATCATATTCGCACCCAACTACTTCGCATCCCCGTCGAGAACAATCTGCGAGTTCAGCGAGATATGCTGGGCCCGAAGTTCGTCACCATGCCATATCAGCTAGAGAGCCCACCTTGAATCTTCACAAAGGTGAATCATTGAAGCTACAAGGTAGTGATATAGTTATGTATATATATATATATATTTATATACATATCTACTTCGGTCTTTCCCACAACCATTGGTGTGTTCACTGTCGATTGATTGTATCGATGGCGATACCACATAAGCTGATAACGAAAGCAGATCTGAGCACTCGAACCCAGAATCATTCCTATTGTATCAAGGGGGAAGTCAGGATCGGAGCTCTGAGTAGTCTTGGAATCAGAAGTTTATCCATACGAGCTTTTCATATTACTAATTAAACTCGACGAGAACACCCCATATACTGTTCATTGTCGTATCCATTCTCTGGTTTTGCTTTCAGTCGTAGCAAAAAGTTTCTTATATGCAATGTTAAGTTCTGACAGTATATCAACACTTACCCGGCTTCTTGAAGAAAAGTATCTCTCTTCAGTCTAAAGGCAATTTGGCCAAGAAACGGTCTTGGTCGCGCCTTCAAGTCAGTTCAAAACAGGAAACCAGCAAGATATGAGAAGTGATACCAGACCCTGATTATTAGATTGTAAAATTTCGGCGGAGCGAACTTCATAGATTAAGACAAGGAAATTTACATAACAATACTAAGATTAAGAAATCTGCAAGTAAACAAGCCCAGGTTCGCCTCCTCAGCCCCTGGATCACTCGCCTAAGTTGCTCAACCAGCGCGGTGCAGCTCCGCCAGCCTCGCTAGCGAAGCTGACATTGACGCTGACGACCCCTGGAACTCCTGAACGAAACATCAAACCAAGAAACCCACTCAAAAATTCTCTGTATTCTGTTCGGATCTCGCACCTATAATCTGAGTTATTGCAACCGCCTGATTTTGAATCAGCCAAAGCTTGAATTGCGTTGCGCTGACACGAGTCTGTAGCCTTCGGCACGCATTGCCCGCTTGGCGTCGCAATCAGTGGAGTGCGATGTTGATCGATCAAGACACAAGCGAGGCTTGTGAGGTGAGTCTGTTACAGCAGATGTAGCATGTGTACATGACCCTGCTGCGATGGAACAGTCTGACTATGGGTCTAGGGTACGTACCTAGACTAGGAGGCTCAAACAGGAGAACCTTGATTTCGTCGCCTCTGAGACTCTGAGTTCGTTGACCGTTTGGTGAGTTGAGGCATGGTGCAGAATAATGTGATTTTTCAAGCAATATACTCCGAACCCTTGCTCTGTAACGCATTCAATAAAAAGCATAGTATTATCTACCTGTAAAAAAGAACTCCACTCCGTTCCAGATTTTGTCTCGCAAAAAACAGGTGAAGAACTCCGACAACCGCGTGCATACATAACATAGACATAGGACCGGACCAGCCACTCCCCAAGAGGCTGTTTGTTGACGTCCCATATACCACATGATGCAGACAACCTCACCAACCAATTCCTTGAACCCATCAAACCCAATCCGTCCATCCATAAAAGTCGTAATCCAGGCCGGCAAGCACTTCCACCCCGTCAAGTGAAAGAATGGAGAATGAAGCCAGCAAGCAAGAAGTCCTCAAGACCCCCTTTCTGTCAAACAAAATCCCCGTACTCCTCATCCACACCATCTCTCTTTCCAGGCCACTTCCTGTTTCCCCTCCCTTCACCATTCCCCCAATTCCACCATTTCACCTCCTTCCCACCCACTCCTTTCCCAGCATCAAGCAAGCTATTTCACGCTCCCAAGCCCTGCGGCGCCTCCTTCATAGCGCTCTTCGCCTGGCGATCAGTCTTGAGACCTGCAAATCCACCCTTGAACATCTGAAGTCCGACGAGTGCGGAAGATGCACTCCATAGGAGCCACGAGAAGGCAGCGAAGAAGGCGTCGGCGCGAGCGGCTGCGCAGACTGAGCCGCGGCAGAAGAGAAGCTTGCCGAGGAAGACGGCGAGGGCGATGAAGCCGGCGAAGTAGAAGAGCATGTTGAGGACGTTGAAGGCAAGGATGCCGAAGGGGTGGGAGGCTGTCGATATGTTAGTATCTCGTATGGATATTTGGAAATTCGGCGTGGATGAAGTCCAGGAGAGTTACATACCTTTTGCCATGAATCGTGGTGCAAGTTCTAGGTACGCGATTGAGATGAATGACCATAGGGAGACGAAGATCAGGAAGTTGATTTGCGAGGGCGAAGCTGTCAGGGTATCATTGTTGTACCAGTGAGCGACTGTAATTCTTGTTAGTACAGTGCTCACATTTTGGCTCGGTTCGAAGAGACAAGACCCGAGATGCTTCATTCCTTGAAGCAAGCAAAATACGTACCATATGCTGAGAGACCCATCGTCACCAGAGCGAAAACACCCTGGGCGATGCGGATTGGCAATAACAAGTTAGGCGCCATTTCGAATGTTATATGTGAGGTTTTTGTGGTGTGGTAAGGAGTCGTATTTGTTATTGACTGGCGAATTCGTTCAAGAATATCGCAACTGTTGTTCGAAAGCGGCTGCAACTCGTGCGCGCGTTTTTAAGGAGTGTATGAATATATGGACCGGTAGATGATGAGTTGAAGGTTGAGGAGCAGCGAGCAAGAGTTGAGAAAAGGGTGCGGGTGGCAGTGGTGATATGTATGATAAGAAGAGGAAAGAAGCGGAGAAGGAAGAAAGTACCGTGGAAATGATCGCAGACCACCCACTCGAGATTAGGTTAAAGTTGATTGGCAAAGGGCTGGATCGTAGTAGAAAGCAAAGCAATTACGGGAGAACAGCGAGAGGCAGGCGATTTTGATTTGAAGGCGTCGAGGCCCCTGTATGAGAGAGCACACGCACCGCATAATCTGGGGACGGTAGTCTTGACCCCTTCTGTATCATTTTGAAACGGGTCCAGGGTAGCGACAGGGACAACAGGGGGCAACCGAGGCCTATCAAGCACCAGGGTTGGACTGTGGACGTCGATTCCTCCAATGAGACAGCACGAATCAGAAAAGACCATAGCAAATGTCGACATGTCCGCCCTGACGGGCCCCTGGTCAGGGTTGCATGTTATTGTCCGGCGATATGGTATTTTCTGGACTGGGCTGAGAGGTGCTCTCTTGGACACAGCGCGGGTAGCCAATTGACGATGTCGAGTTGCACCAGCTGTGGCGCCGCAATCTCCTTTGCACAATTTACCCCTCATTGCATACCCAGAATGAAATTGAGCAGAAACGATGCCAAGACATACATAACAAAAGGAAACCGACCAATAAAACAAAACTTGTCAAATAAAACCTTACTGACGCTGTCCGGCTAGCCGACTAGCAGAAGAAAGTGGAGGGAGAGGGAAAAGGCGCCTATCTTGTCTTTCCTCCCCTGGCTTTGCCTTGCCAAACCTCCGAGATCCTCACCTCATCGTCTCCATAAACGTCACGAAGCTTTCAGAAGAAAAAGTCAAAGGTGGGTTCCGATACACGCGCTTTGTCGTCCAAGACTTCTCCAAGGCCAAGCAAGCGTCCATCGCTCGGCAATGAAACAAACACAGTCGCGCTCAGAGACGATTTCGACTCGAGAACTTGCCAGACTTTGCGGCTCCCTGGACTTTCCCTTGACCATGCAGACGGCTTGGTATTCTTAGGCCTCGCTACGGATTCCGCAAAGTTCAGACTGCGGACTTCGAAGTTCATTGCACGCGAGTAGGATTGATCGTCAAATCATCCGGGGACGCCAAGATCGCCTTCAAATTCCCGGCTGTCTCCAGAGTCAGGTTTTGAAGGTTTCTCCTTGGCCCTCCAATCATGCATCGCAGGCATGGCTTACGATTCGATGCCGCGTCGATTCTGTGTTTCCAGGACATGTCAATGCAAAGATCGGTCTGTAACAGATTCTATTTTGGGCCCGAGAAAGACTGTGGAGTCGCATCATGATCTGACATAGGGTTACACGTGACTTTGAAGGCAGTTCAGTTTTTGGGACTAAACCAAAAGAGGTCATCTGTAACTGATACTGAAGTCTGTCCAAGATGTAGACATGGGAAAGTTGTCTGACATGTAAGAACAAGACCTCTTGGAGGAGTCTTGGGAGATGGAGAAAGGCTTGAGATGTAACCTTTCCCCAAGTTCTGCTGATGTTTGATGGGCTTGGAGTGATTAATGTTTCTGGTAAATCGTCTGTTGTCGAGAACCACTGCTGGGCTCGCCAGGGTAGGGAGTGATCGGTTTGCTGTTCACGACATCTAGATCAGCGGGGGGTTTGGGGGCCATGGTATCAAGTTCAATGAAAATTATATTTAATAGCTAATTCCCAGTTCTGACATGAGATTTGTGGCTTCGAATTGGTAGGTCATCACATCACCACCTCGCTGCTCACCGCTGACTCTCCATGATTCTAATGCCCGAGACAGATATGGTTGCCAGTCTGAGAAGAGAAGAGAGAAATGGCTGAACTGGTAGCTTCGGAACTGCCGATATGTGAATGAGGATGATGTCTCTGACTGAATGTCATCTTTGTGAAGCAGAGCTACAGGCTGCTGGCAAGTCCAGATTGTCAACAAAAGCCACTCAGGTTGTGTGCTACGAGGCTTGAAATCCTTTACTCATACGGTAGGCATAACCTCTCAGCTTTGGACTTCGTAACTGCCTGAACAGGATGCTATGCTGGCTCCAAATCCTGTTCAGCCTCCTTCACTCCCATTGCACAGCCCACGCCTTTCGAATGTGGATTCTTAGGTCAGTAGTCGTAATAAGGTTATGGGAATCCCGAGGAGCAGCATTTCAGCTTCGCCAGGTCAAGCCCGACAAGATTCGGTGCAGAATGAAGTTGGATGCGTGTTGCGCCAGGCCAATCAACACTCGCTGACTCAGCGGCGTTAGGAGCGATTTGTCTCGGCTCAGCAAGTTTCTTTGGTGTGCCGTGCCCCCTGCCTCTGCCCCTCATTGACTGACTGGAGCTTCTCACTCTCACCTCTGGCGGGGTTGACCTCATGCTGGAGCTCTCATTCCCAGTCCTGCCGGCTGACTGCAGATCCAAAGGACAGCTTGGATACGCTCTCTCTGTGCGGCTTCGGAGCTGCAAAAAACAAAAATGCAAATAAAAATGACACAGCCATCAGATGGCAATTTGCATCAATCGATACTGCACATCTCATTGGACCAAGACCAGAAGGCACAGCTTCATTCCGCTTTGAGAAGGGCAGAATGGCGTGCTCAAGCCAACTATTTACCCCACACTGAGGATCGCCGACCTCACCTCACTGGACTTGCAATACCAGCCCACCAACAGTAATGGTCAGGAGGAAAGAAAATTGCTCATAAAGAACCTCGCCCACTCCTCAAATTCCTCTCAAGTTCACTACCCCATCTCTCACCAAAAGACTGATAGAAAGAGCAAACAAAACTTCCACAATGGCAGCACCATCAACACACTTCGAGACCCTTCAATTGCATGCTGGTAGCTACTACACCTCCTCCAAAAAAGGACAATTCTAAACGTTCAATAGGTCAAGAACCAGACCCAGCAACAAATGCGCGCGCCGTCCCAATCTATGCCACTACCGTATGAAAATCCTCAAATCATATCTTGGTGATTGAAAGCTAATTGGGTGACAGTCTTTCACATTCAATGATTCTGCACATGGCGCCAGACTGTTTGGGCTTAAGGAGTTCGGAAACATTTACAGTCGGATTATGAATGTAGGTTTCTTATTCCAATCTGCCATCTCGAAGGGAACCCAATGATATTTTTGGGGTATTCTGCAGAGTAGTGAACTTGGTGGTTTCCCGGGTCCAGGTCTCTGCAAGCCACCGGGCTCAGCTTCTTCACAAGCTGACAACCAGCCTAATTGTCATAATTTACTGCGGATCAATAAGCTGACTCTTTCTTCCCAGCCAACCGTCGACGTTTTCGAAAAGCGAATTGCAGCTCTTGAGGGTGGTGTTGCAGCCGTAGCAGCTAGTTCTGGACAAGCAGCCCAATTTATGGCCATTGCAGCTCTTGCACACGCAGGCGACAATATCGTTTCTACAACCAACCTGTACGGAGGAACCTACAACCAATTGAAGGTCTTCCTTCCCAGACTCGGCATAAATACTAAGTTTGTCAATGGAGACAAGCCAGAGGACTTTGCTGCTGCAATTGACGAGAACACAAAAGCTATCTATATTGAGAGTATTGGAAACCCAAAGTACAACATCCCGGATTTTGAGGCAATTGCAAAGGTCGCCCATGAGCATGGCGTTCCTCTCGTAGTCGACAACACATTCGGAGCAGGAGGTTACTTCGTCCGTCCAATCGATCATGGAGCAGACATCGTTGTCCACTCAGCTACCAAGTGGATCGGAGGCCATGGAACTACAATTGGAGGGATTGTCGTGGATTCAGGAAAGTTCGACTGGGGTAAGAATGCCAAGAGATTCCCTGAGATGGTCGAGCCATCTCCAGGTTACCATGGCTTGAAGTTCTGGGAGACATTCGGACCTATCACATTTGCTATTCGTGTCCGTGTCGAGATTCTTCGTGACTTGGGAAGCTCTCTTAACCCATTTGGTGCTTTCCAACTTCTCCAAGGTATCGAGACATTGAGCTTGCGAGGTGAGCGCCACGCGCAGAATTCCCTTGCCCTGGCTAGATGGTTGGAGAAGAGCCCTCACGTATCGTGGGTCTCATATCCAGGTCTTGAGAGCCACCCATCGCATGAGCTTGCCAAGAAGTATCTCCCACGAGGATTCGGTGGTGTTCTGTCTTTTGGTGTTAAGGGTGGTGGAGCTGCTGGTAGCCAGGTTGTTGATGGCTTCAAGCTGATTTCAAACTTGGCCAATGTGGGCGATTCGAAGACTCTTGCGATCCACCCATGGTCAACCACCCACGAGCAGCTGTCAGAGGATGAGAGACTTGCGTCTGGTGTCACCGAGGTAGGCCTAAATCCCGCTCTCCCGGTTGTCATCTGCTAATGTAAATTTACAGGACCTCATCCGTATCTCTGTCGGTACAGAACACATCGACGATATTATCGGTGACTTCCAACAGTCCTTCGAGGCATCGGCGGCAGCCAAGACTACTGGAGGAGCCGACAATTCTACTGCCACAGGCAATGCAGGTGGTGATGCCAAGTTGTAAGTACCGGGTGAGCCCAACATCTCACTCCCAGTCAGTTCAGCAACCTCACTTGGACTTCTCTTCCATTCCCGCAAAGTTCTCTCCATTCAACAAGCTAATTGAAATCGATATAGGGTTGTCTAAACGCAGACCTCACAACTTCCTTCCGTCAACCTAAAATTCTCTTTGATTTGAGCACTTCCTTCATATACCTTTGCAGCGATATCTTGATTTGACGGGACAATGGAATGAGAAGTGGCAAGGAATATACACATGAATGGGTAGAGATCTTCCTGGTCTGGGCGAGATGTTCGCTAGGACATCCACAAAAAGCGTAATTAAAAGTCTCTTTAGACCCTTCCACCATGATCAGGAACACCCAATTGGGCACATTGAGAGCTCATGAATACGTGACATTGTTTTTGAATGTTATTGTGCTGGCTGTACCTCAGAGCCTGGGTCCACGGATACCTATCGCATTAGACTGAAGGTCATTTGTCTAAGTCGGCAGATCCTCCTTGATCGCCATCCCATGAGTGACTGGAAGACTGAAAGTACTCAAATGGTAATCTGATTTCCGTCTAGCCAGAAATTCTGATTCAACTAGAGCCTTCGTCCTCCTGGTCATTACCATCCGAAGCTAGCCAGTACCTGAGTCTTCACTGCTCACTTCGTCCGCAGCACCGGTTTTAATTGTCAAGCACAACCTTACTACCATCTCGTCCCTCATTGTCATCATTTCTCCTTTTAGTCTGATTCCCACGAATTCCTCTCTCCTTGGTCACTTTTTCCTCAACCTCACTTCCCTCCATAACGAAACTCGGGTTCGACGAACTGGATGATGTCATCTATCCCGCCTCTTACTCTGATATTATTCAGTATTTGAGTCGGGGTGGGCTTACAACTTTCATCATGGCGGTTGTGGGAGCTGATCTGTGTATTGTACTAGCGAAGAGAAATTGTACACTTGAAATGGAGAGGGCTGCGTGTGATATTCGTGGGTAATGCGCATGTCGAAAGGCTAGAGATTGAGAGGCAGGATTGCTGGTGAATGCGCTTGCTCTTAGATTTGTGAATCTCAGAATGCCCTTTGGTCAGATTTCAATGCTTTGCAGCCATCAGGCAACGATAATCTGGCGCGGAAGTGGTCGCTGTATGCTATGCCTAAGTCGGAAGATGCGCGACCCGCTCGGCAATGTTGTTGAATCTTTTCGTTTGTTATGTTCTTGTGCTCTTCACATAATAGGAGTCTAAGTCATGTAAACAAGTGAGGTGAGTACATCATCGAGAAGCTTCAGTGTTTCTAGGGGCCTGTCTGTGAACTGCTTTGAGGCTGTGTGCCGCCCTGATCTTGAGGCGCAGATCGGCGTAAACAACGAATCGGACTCCAGAAAAACCAAAAAGAGCACTCTTTTTAAGAGAAGCTACTTATTGGAATGCTTGGTGAGGAGCGTGATAGGCATTACGAGACTCTTCCCATCCCAGCCTGTAGCCGAGACCATGCCTTCAAAGCTGAACTCCAAATCCATCCGAGCCGCATCTTGCAACCCTGCCAAATGCGCAGAAATCCCGATCCACCTACCATCTCTGCAACAGCTAGATGTGACCCAATTGGCAAGTTTTGGTCATGGTCCTCCGTAAGTACGGGCGCATAATGGATCTGCTCAGCAATGAGTTTAGGCGGTTGCAAACTGAGAAATGATATCAGTCGGCCACAGTCAGGGTCGTCAGGTGGATCGCCAGCCTGGGTCAAGAGTTCGGTCTATGATCGAGCTTCTTACCTTTTGGTCTTTTGGTCTTGGTTCTTTTTTGTGGTGTTTTGGTGTTGGGAAGTATTCTGGTGATCTTTTTTTGGTACCGTCGTTGGGTGGTGTTGTTGACAACCGAGCTTCGCGTAACTTTTTGTGTTTGCAGTCTGGGGTCTGGTCACCACTGACTCCTCCACGACGCGTTCTGAGTATCATTGGGCCCCGTCGGAGCTGAGTAAGTCTTGATAGTGCTGGCTAGATTCGAGAAGGCCAGAAAGGGGCTTGTCGTGGCCGAGCGTAAGGATTCCTCCCTCGACGAATAAACTTCTGTTGAACTCTGATGAAGTGCTTGAGAGTATGTGGCAGTGTAGCCCTACGCCTTACTGATCTCTTGAAATGCGACTAAATCAAGATATTACAATACCTACGTTGTCTCGTTACATTTCCTAGTCTTCGATAGCCGTTATGGGGGTCTGGCTACCAATCAAGGGTACATTCACTGAGCAGCTGACGATGCATTGCGCTGCATTCCCAGTTCACGTCTTGGTCAATATCTGTGGAGCATTTTTCAGGCGGTTGAAAGTACTCGACGCGAAATATGACTTTGAGGCTGGTTTGTTTTGTTCCCCCCTTAAAATGCCTTCCCTCGCTTACGATGGCAGGGTGATGAGCACTTCTGGTAGCCCATGATCATAGGCATCCCAGTCCGCCTAAGAAAAAATAGCCTAGCATACATTTAGTCGTCTTCATTCTCTGAACATTCTTATGCAAAGAGGCAACAGAGGCCCAAAATAAGACCTCTTTGGAGCTCCTATGACGTCACGTGCTCCTCCCGCATGCCAACACTGCCAATAAACGCTAGTCTCACAAGGTTTCGGAATTCCTTGTTTGTTCAACGACATCCAACTTCCCCTCAACTTCTCCTTTCATCAATAGTCACCATCCATCGAACTATACATCAATCCATCAAGTAAGCAAAGATGGGAGGCGGTCCCGAAATTCCATTCCGTAATGGAGGTCGTGAAGTGGGGTCCAAGAGCAAGGGGGACAAGTACTTGCGGGGAATTGTCGACATGGGAAGGTAAACAGACATTTCTGAACTCTTTCAATCCAATCTCTGATTGTCTGTAGCAACGGTATTCGATTCTCAGTATCGAGTCTGGCACCACCAACATCCCGTATCTTACCAACTTTGGTGTCCTACCGGTTGGATATCAGTCTGTATTCTGCCCAGTATGATGAAGACACAGGCGAAAGAATTCCTATCCCGGACGACATCATCGATCAGATTATTGCAGCTTTGATGCGCTTTAAAGTCATCTGTAAAGATCTCAATGTCCCAGATCATCACATCAGGATCATCGCCACCGAAGCAACTCGTACAGCCGTCAACTCCGTCGAATACCGGAAAGCTGTCCAAAAGGCTACGGGTCTAGAGGTCGAGATGCTTGGCAAGGAAGAAGAAGGCTACGTCGGTGCCCTGGGAGTAGCAAGCGGTTTCTCGACGGTCAGCGGCATCGTGATGGATCTAGGAGGTGGTTCTGCACAAATCACGTGGATGAGATCGATCGACGGCAAGGTGGAAGTCAGTCCCAAGGGGTCTGTGAGCTTCCCATACGGAGCTGCAGCTCTGACAAAGAAACTGGAAGATTTGAGAAAAGACAAAAGTGAGGAGGAGGGAGATGCCGCCGTGGCTAAATTGCGAGAGGAGATGGAAGCGAATTTCAGACGCGCTTACGACGAACTGGAAATACCCGAGGATATGGCAGAGCGAGCCAAGTCCGAGGGAGGATTCCCGCTGTATCTTTCTGGAGGTGGATTCAGAGGATGGGGATATCTGCTTCTTTACATGAACCAAGTGCATGGTCGCCATTACCCCATCTCGATTATTAACGGCTACAGAGCAAGCAAGGAGAAATTCCAGGATGTCGAGACACTAAAGAAAGTTGCCCGCGAAGCAGAAAAGATTTTCCGAGTCTCTGATCGCCGTCGCGGTCAGGTTCCAGCAGTGGCATTTTTGGTCAATGTCCTCACAGAAGCTCTCCCACATGGAATTAAGGAGGCGCATTTCTGCCAAGGCGGCGTTAGAGAAGGCGTCCTCTACAGAGAACTTCCTCAAAACATTCGAGATGATGATCCTCTCGAGGTCGCAACGGAGAATTCTGGACGCAAGTCCGCAGATGCTCTGAGTACTCTGATATTGAATTCGATCCCCGAGCCCTCGAAGGAAGAGGGTGGTCGATCGTTCCCGGAGTCAATCAGCAAGCATGTTATTCATGCATTCGCCAATGTTCTTTACGTTCACGCACATATGTCTAAAGAAATTGCATCCACGGCTGCTCTTTACTGCACAAGTGCGGGATTCATGGCCTCAACTCATGGGGTATCGCATTCTGATCGCGCACTTCTCGCGCTCATGTTGGAAGAGCGATACGAGGGCGAGCTCCCACCTCGCGAAGCCGATTTCAAGCTCAGTCTACAATCGATCTTAACACCCGAAGAAGTATGGTGGACGAGATACATGGGATCCATTGGATTGTTGATCAGCAAGATCTATCCAGGTGGAAACTTTGACGAAGACGAGCCCCGCATCAAGGTCGATTCAGAATGGGCAAGTGGATTTGGAAAGAATGATGACAAAGAGGGTTTGAGACTGATATTGTCGATCAAGAAGGTCAAAGATGATGCTATGATGCTGAGAGAGGCTTTGGATGACCACGTGTCGGATATTGACAAGGTTGGAAAACACAAGAATTGGATCGGTGGCAGGGACGGTTGGGGTATGTCAATTGACATCAAGATCAAGGAGGTGGCAAAGCTTGATTGAAATGTGTATCACAAGTCTGTTGGATTGTTTGAGTAAGTAATTTGGCGTATTGGGACAGGAATGGATCAGGAAATTCGATACTTCTTTCGGGTCATGTTCACAGATCGATATGCTTCTCAGCGTGAAACCTGTCCAGAGCGTGGACAAAGTTGCATGAACGCCACTACTAAGAAGACACATGCAGAGAAGATCGAAGCTTGGACTTCCTACGACTTCTGCAGTGTAATAGAGCTTCACCGAGACGTGAAGGTGTCACGGCATGCAGTGCGTGTTTTCCAATTGAGCGACGATGAGGAAAACCGCAACTGTTCAATAGATTCTTCATTTCCAGCAGAGCAGTCGTTTATTCCGATAGTCCTTTTTCAATCATTCACAATCTTCAGGTCTCCTCAGTGGCTCGCAGCTTAGTACCGCAGAAGAAGCTAAGCGCGCTTCTATATGCCATCCTTCTATCCTTTGCGAACCTCCTGTCAACTGCCTTCGAACCTGATCTGCTAACGGACCACAACGGGACTACCAAATACCAAACAGGTTTCTCATTTCACGACACTAACGCTTTCCACGTCTCCGCTCCTAATCTACCTCTGTGTTTCCTCACACCAGATGAAGTATCCCACCCTTTCAAATCTCTGGTACCAGCCCTCCCCCATTTCAAAAGTTATTAGACTTCAAAACGACTTTGGTTGACCCTTGGCCAGCGAGGATTCCCATGCCACCTCCAGCCTCATATCCACCCCACCTCCACTACCAACCTACCGAACCTCAACATCCTGCACCCTCCCCAACAACGACCCCCTCATCCTCGCCCTCACGCTCAGAGTCTACACTTTCCTCAACAAACTGAATATCCAGGCGGACGGCATGGAGCCCTTCCAAGTTGTACGCTACCTCCCATCTCAACACTACGATCTCCATTACGACTGGTTTGAATTTCCTATCCTCAATTCAGATAATAAGCTATACAATCGCCTTGCGATTTTCTTCCTTTACTTGGAAGCGAACTGTTCGGAGTCAGGAGGAACGCATTTCCCACGCATATGCGTGGCTGAAGATGTGTTAGATGAAGAGAACAGGGGCGGGAAGAGCTTTGGGAGAGACGTGAATGGACGCGGGGTTATCTTCAGGCCTGTGGTTGGGAATGGGATATTCTGGGTAAACCTTGAACGGAATGGGCCCGGAGACGAGAGAGTCCTACACGTGGGCCTGCCCGTTAAGAAAGGGAGTAAGATTGGATTGAATTTTTGGGTAACGAAGCTTGAGAGCCCATCTGATGCCTCTACGCATCAGTGTATCCAATCTCAGAGTTTCCTGGGGGTATACTACCACTGTCATCTTCAGAATCCTCCACGAATTCTTCACTTCCTTCGTTCCCCCACTGTTTATATCTTCCTGATTCGTCTAGCGTAGAATGGAATATTCTCTAGCCTGGCCATTTCTCGCCGTTCCTGTTATAGGCAAGCAAGTACATATTTTCAAAGTTATCAACATGCTCATCAAATCCCCATAGTAACGCAGTTGATTTGCCATTGACAAACGCATTGAAGCAGGATGGTACCATTTTTATGTTGTCGTGTGAGTCTCCTCTGTTGCCGTCCGGGTACCACTAGCTTGTGGCTGTCAGACAATATCCATTTTGAGGCTCAATGTTGCGATGAGACTTACTAAAGGTTTTCCAATGAGATACAATTTTCTATGGTCTCTGCATTGAAGCCCATAAACTCCGGGTTGGAGCTCACCTCAAGTGATGCAGCGTGCTTGCATATGTTCGACTTAAACTCGCTACATGCAGCTCCCGAATCTTTGATGAGTTTTTCCATGAGTGTATTCCTCTCGATGTAGGTATACTGATATACCGAGGGTGTGACGACAGTATCGAAGTCTTTGCAAACGAGGCGGGTCTCTGGAAGCCACTTTCGGTACATCTCGCCTGTGAAGCTGTCATCATACTGTCCTTCGAAGTCTGCACTACCTAACTGCAAATTCAAAGCGTTAGTATATGTCACCAAATGAGATTTGAGATCACATATTCCATGTCGTCAAAAGATCTTGCCACGTAGGGAGTGAGTGGAACATGCGACCTGTTTTTGAAACATACCTCCTCGAACACCAAGTATCAGATATCGACTGGCAATTTGATCATATCCTTGGTCGACATAGTTCTCGAAATTGACGTGCTGCTGTTGATATGTTGCGTGAAGTGGAGGAAGACTGGCCGCTGGAAGTCGCAGGTCGAGCGTTATGGTTTGATCAAAGACTGGAAGAAAGCAAGTTATATTGGACGGAGACGAAATGGCTGTTCGACAAATACCGGGTGACTCAAAGTTTGCTTGATGCTCTTTACTTTTTGCAGCGCTCCGGATGGGAATTGGCTGGAAGGATCGGGGAAGTGATTGATCTACTTCCTCAGCGCAAACATCAACAATGCCTCAGGCTTTAAGCGAGAAAAACCGCAGCCATTGAAAGTCGAAGTCTTGTTGCTTCGAGAACTTATCTGATACGTCATAAATCTTTTGATGCAGTCGAAGATCGGCGTAGGAACTCTCACAATTGATTATAAGCCAAAAGAATCTGGCGGATGTATCTATGTCAGAGGTTTGTATTCATTTTCGCGACCGTGAAAGACCTCCGGTGAACTTGAATTATGTGCAACGCCATTCTCGCATGAGTTAAAAAAAGGCATATGAATACCTTCAAGAAGTCCTCTGCGACCTAGGTTGGTCTCAAGGGTGTGTTGTCTTTCCTCGTGTCATCTATTCCAATCTTTCGAATCTTTCGAGAGACTTGCTAGCCATTTCACTTCCCCACCTATGAAGCGTCCTCCACACCCGTCGGCCTGTCCATCCAATCCTGACAGGTCGAGACATTTTTGTCGTATGTACCTCTTCTATTTCTGCCCCATTGCTCATATTCACCAGATCTACTGATTTGTGAGTGATAAATCCAGCCCCATCTGCAGCCGCCCTCGAAAGTCAGTTCAATGGTGATGCATTCGAATGGCTTTCCGTACTTCCTGGAGTGTAGTGTAGTCATGATGTATTTCGCTCCATCGTAGTCAGGATCCGTGCTATTCTCGTCACCGTCACCGATTGAAAAGCCGTCCAGTGTTCTGAGGTTCAACCCAACGAGAGAAACTGCTTGTGCCAAAGCATTCAGGGATCTGGGTAACTACAGAGGTGTTAGTCTTGTACATTACGGGCCCTATTTAAGGCTGATATGTCTGCAAGGACCAGTAGCACCTTGCTTCCAACACAATCGCATCTTGGTGATGACCAAGGATCTTGATCACTTAAGACTGGGTGAGAAGTTTACATACCAGTATATCATTAATAGTGATATCGATGTCCAGTTGGGCAATGGCAGGGCAACAGTCCATGATTTTTGACAAGACGTCTGGCATCACCGGACATATTTCCCACATTGAATTGCCCTTCAGCGTCAAATTCTGAAGTTTTGGACAAAGAGCACACAGAGACCTGATTGTGACTAGTTCATCCCAAAAGTCGCCTTCCAACTCCAGAGTCTCCAGATCGTGACAGTGTTCTATACGAGATTCTATGAATTGTTTGGCTGCTTGTACGTCTCCGAAGTCTTCCGGGGATGACCAGTAAACACTTGAGAGTGCGTAATTTGTTCCCTAGTCCGGCGGATAGAGTATCTGCAAATTTGTCGACTCTTGCATTTTCGAAGCCTAGATGTCGTAGATGGGTGAAGTCCCACATCAAGGGGAAATCATCCTTGGACACGTTCCAGTCATAGCTTTCCAACTTCAAGCTTTTCATCGGAGGCCACTTGAAGCCGCCATATTTTTGAGGTGTGGATGGTACACACACAACATCATCATCACCAATGAGTTCAATGCCCTCCAGCACTCCCTGATGGGACACTAGCCGACCGTCCGATTTCGAGGCAGAGGAGCAAACTTCGGATTCAGCTTTCGGGGGAGCCATTGTTCGGCATTCAAGGTCGCCATATCTCCCACAGTCGATGTAAGTAATTTGCTGATACCTGGAAGTACAAGGTCTGTTCAAGAAAGCTTTTATGTAGGCGACTACTGAATGATTTATGTCACGAGGTTCGTAACGAGTCCCTAGTGAAATACTCAATGGACTCTTTCTTTCCTCACTCCGTGAGTATCCCCAGCTAAATAATGATTAGCTTCTCTCAACGGAACTGGTCTGGAACGGGTTAATTTGAGAAGCATACATGAATTTCATCATGACCTGACATTTTTGAACAAGATTGGTGACATCCATCTCATTTTGGTACCCAATTCCTCTTTTGACTGAGAGCCTCTTGGTGTATTTGATGATCTTTGCTCTCAGATTGGACGCTAGTGAGGGACATGTGTCCAGCATGGTTTCCATAGCACCTTTCGTACGAATGTACAAAACTTCGAAACTCCGGGGAGTGAGGATGGCATCGAACGTCTCGGAAGTCGATCTTAATGACCGAATCCATAAGTCCAGCGATTTGGTTGAGTGAAGTGGATCTAGAGCACACACGTCATACATACCTCCTCAAACACCCCACTACCAAATATCAACATCAAGGGTACTGCCAGCGCGCTCAGCTTCACCCCCAACAGCCTGTCTGTTTTCCACCTCCACCTCCACCGCCATATTATCGTACTCGTCCCCTACATGCGTATCCGCTATCGTGATATCGTGTTCGACGTCGTGGTCGATTTCGTGCGCCATACTCGCGCTGTCCTCGACTCCGAATTGCGAAGACGAGTCTTGTGTTGAGGAAGGTGTTGAAGAAGTAAGGAGGGTCGTGGACGGATACGGCAGACTTCATAGAAGCACAGACAAGTGCGTAGACTAGCTATTCACCTATTTGCGTTGCTGCCTAGGTTTTCGCAGTTGAGAGGTGAATCGCTCTGCTCTTCCTCGACGCAAACAGAGAAAAGTGGACCGGATTTAAGCGAATACTTCAGCAACTTCGAAAGAAGAGACAGAAGTCTCCAAGAGAGATTCAAGCGGGTCAGAGTCAAATCATGCCCTCTTTAAGGGTGCATAGGGCTCCCTACCCTCGTTGATCTCGTGTACTGACCCTTTGTATCTGGTCTAGGTGATTCACTACGCTTTCGAAATATTCATCAAATACAAAGTCACGCAGAAGCGGCATGACTTCAGTGTTTCACAATGGATCTATGAATGCGAGTATTCGTGTACTTAGCACATTGGGATCAAGGTATCCTTAAAGAATATAGATGGATACATTCATAATTTGGCTCAACAGAAACCCCAGAACTGAAAGCCAGGTTTCGTCCCAGTTCCGTCAACCCTCAAGCATACCCATGAGCCTTGAGCCACTCCAAAAGGACCTTTCCATCTCGTTCCTTGTATGTAGCTCGCCCAAGAATCGTATCGCTGGCAATCGCGAGAGTACGGTCGTAGCCTCTATTATCTCTGCCCTCAAAGAACTTGGCAATCTCCTTCTCTGTTTCCCTATCACTAAACTTGTTCAAGCAGCAAAGAATGAATCGGTCAAGGACTACCATATTCTTGCCAAGGCGATCTTTGATAGACTCGAAGTTCTCTTGGAAGTACTTCCAAAGACCCGGTCTGGTGCGGGGATTTGCAGCAAGAGCAATAGCTCCCGTATGCATGTCCTGCGTTGCCACATCGTTGAAGAGCAAAGACAAGTACTCGGGAAGGAGCGTCTGGTCCTGGATATGTCCAAGTTCTCGAACAACGGTCTCGCGACCGTCAATTGAGGTAGTGGAATGCCATTCACTCTTCAGGAAGTCAAACTCGGATTTACCACCGTAACGGATCACCAATGCGTAGACAGCTGCGCGAAGGTTGGGATGGACAGCAGACTTGTCTTCGCCAGATACATAAAGGTCAAATCTCCGCTTGGCTTCTGCAATGACCCTAGGAACTGTAAGCACTTCTGCTCGTATCCGTCTGAGTCATGTTGAGACTCACTTTTCATGGCCATTCAAGCCTGCCGTGATAGTCAAGAGGGCACGAACCTGCCCAGTGAGAAAGTCATCATTGGCCGACGACTCCCAACCGATTCTCTCCACCGCAGGTGTTACCAATTTAAGAACGAACTTCTTTAGACCAAGCGAGATGGCCTCGTCATCTGCAAAAACAGACTTCACCGTCGAAAGCGATCCAAGGATCTGAGACCAGACCAAGAAGTTCGTCTCTGCTTGAAAACCCTCGACGAATGCTAGAAGTCCTGGAGTGGAACCTTCCCCAGAATATGCAAGAGCTCCAGAATCAGCGACAAGTCCTACTCAAAGTAAGCAAAATTTCAAGTTGAAAAAGTAGGTTGCTCTGACCTATCTTATCTGAAAGACTTAAGCGCTCGATTTGGCCGCCCAGGGTAGCTAGCCGAGCTGGGGGATAATTGGTTCGATAAAATCCAGTAGTGTCCTTGTTGATCTTATAGAACGAATCGTCGACATCCCGAATGATGTCCTCTCTCTTGGTGAGCTCCAAAGGAGTAATATCTTTGCTTCCTACCTTGCCCTCTAATCTGAGAGGCACCCACCAAGTAGTACTATCATCCTCACTATTAACGTCACCAGTGGATAGATATCGATTTTGCTTGATTCCGATTTGGCCTGGCTCCTCTCCAACAGTAAGAACTGGAAAGCCGATTCTCAGAATCCATGGATCAATCAATGCCCGAATATCTTGGCCGGATGCTTTGCCAACAGCAGACCAAAGATCGTTCGTCGTAGCGTTTCCGAAAGCATGTGTTCTGAGATAATCTCCCACACCCTTGAGGAAGACATCTTGTCCAAGGTGAGCAGCTAACATGCGAATGACAGAGCATCCTGTTTCTCAAAGTAAGCAAAATCCTCCGAGAAATAGTCGCACCATCAGGTGCGGACAAGTGGCCTACGACCCGGCATATCTTCTTGGGCGCGTTTCACTGACCTTTGAGATAGCTGATCTGATCAAATACTTGATCCACATCAAGAGCATCTTTGACAGGGACATCAATCGGATGCGAACTACGCAGTGAGTCTAGACCGAACGCGCCCTGCATGCCTTCAGACACGAATTGAGGCCAGACATGCCAATCGGGATGAATGTGATCAGTGACGAGCCAGCCAACCCAGGTTGCAAACCCCTCATTAAGCCAGAGCTCATTCCACCAATCCTGCATTTGACAAATCCAGTCAGTAACGAGCTCATAGATGCCTAGCTGGCAGGATAAGCGCTCTTGAGCCGAGACCTGGAGGAACATACCATTGTCACCAAGTCTCCAAACCATTGGTGAGCAAGTTCATGAGCGACGACGTATGCAATTCTGTTCTTGAATTTCGCGTCGGAAGTCTTTTCGTCAAATAGAACTGCCGTGGTTCGGTAAGTGATCAGGCCCCAATTCTCCATTCTGCGTAGACGTCAGTAATGGATCAGAAAACTCTGGCATATCTTCAATAGGACTTACGCTCCGTGGGACTAGACAGAGACACCGGTCAGCAAAGCATCTTCTAGGGAGAGGGGTAACTTATTATGGCCTACTAGATTAGTAAACCAAAACATAAGAGAAGAGACGGTAGGCATACAAATTCATGGACAGCAAGGAGATCACACTTCGGTAGAGGGTAATCGACTCCGAATATCTCAGAGTAGTAGTCTATAATTTGAGGCGTGTGGTCAAGAGCATATTGCGCCTGCGTTTTCAAGCCTCTAGTGGTGTAGACGCGGACAGGGAGACTCTTGCCGTTATACTTGCGCTTAGTGAAGTCCTCGATATACTCAAAGTCTCCAACCGCCCATGCTAAGAGGTAAGTGCTCATAGTTGGCGTCTTCTCAAATGACACAATCTTGAAACCGTCCTTGGACTTCTTTACATCCTTCTCGGGCATGTTCGATAGTGCCACTTGATCATCTGGTATTTCGATTTCAACATCAAATGTTGCCTTGAGATTCGGTTCGTCGAAACAGGGGAAGGCTCTTCGGGCATCGCAACTTTCGAATTGAGTTGAGAACATGACATGACTGTCTCCGTCTTTTGGAACCGACGCAGCAGGTGTTGTGGCAGGCTTGTACTTCGATCTATAGAAGCCGGCCATGTCATTATTGATAGTGCCCTGGTACTTGATGATGATGGCGGCTTTCTCTGAAGTCGGAAGATCCTCTGCGAAGGATATGGTAGCTCGCTGTCGAGGGGCATCGTATGAGATACCCGTCGACTTGAATGTCTGCTGGGTCTTTGTATGTTCTAATGATACCTCCACGCTGTGAATTTTCAGCTGGTGAGAATTCAGGGTAATTTCCTTTGAGCTCTTCACGACCTTGGCTAGGATGCTGACAGTGCCCTGGTAGCTAAATGCTCCTCCAAGCTCAAGGTCATACAAAGACAGATCATAGTTGATCGGCTTGATATTGTCAGGAAGAATGTCCCGGTCAGAAGACCCAGTGGCAGCCATCTTCAGACAGTCAGTTTCCAGCTCAATGGGTCGTTTTAGGTATGACCAGCTGGATTGAGTGGCAATTGAATTATGTGAAAGTGCTCAATCACGGGGGTTGATTTGGTGTTGAATTGTGTTGATTTAGGTTCGTGAAGCTGGCGACCAGACACCAGTGAATATCTTATGGAGGAAGTCAAGTCGATATGACGAAGGAATGAACAAATTGAATGATCATACAATGAGCCAGTTGATCATCATACAAATAAGGAAGGAGATAGGAAGTCAATGAAAACGGGTGATGGCGGGGTCCAGCAAGCTCATTGGCTGCCTTGGCGAGCACCAAGACAAGGCTGAAAGTCGCAAGTCGGGGAACAACAAGTAGAAACCATTCAAGCAGCAAACAACCAAGACGGCAAGTCCACATCAACAGATCCCAGACAAACAAATGCAATGGCAGCCGGACAGAAGCTTTACCCACGGGCAACCGTCAAGAAGATTGTCAAGGCTCATTCAAAGCGAAATGTCAGCAAGAATGTCGATGTCTTAGTAGGTTTCCCGTCGCGTCTCCCAGAAGCACTCCCTAACCAGTATCTGCAGATATTCCTCGATTATGCACTCTTTCTGCAGACGTACGCGACTCCATCCCATCCTATTTCGCCTGCAGCATTGATCGAAGCAGTTTTCCGGAGGGCGAGCTGACAGATACATCCAGGTTGATGAAGGAGGCTACGATCAACGCGAAGCAAGCAGGGGAACGCGGCATCAGTGCGAAGAGTGTGAAGAAAGTCACAGAGGTTCATACTCACATTCTATGGTGTTGCAATTCCGTGCCTCTCACCACGATCGCTGACGGGAGTTTGTCCAGAATTCATTATCGAAATTCAAGGGATGAAAGAGCTATGAGTCCTGCCAACGTTGATTAGCACTACCACTGGGATCTCAAGGACACCTGAAAAGGCAACGGAAGCAAAGTAGTTGCCATACAGTGGTAAGCTATGTTGGGATGCTGCCTATGGTTATTTCAATAGGAGGGATGGGCTGTGCCATGGATACCTGGAGGAAGCATAAGTTGAGGAGGAATGAGACGCACGGGGTGGGTGAAGCGTACCTACCCAGGGACGACGGGACTGCTACTAGACGTCCGTGGGAGAACAGAACTGGACATGCGCGTGTGCACCTTCCTACTGAAACATACATTTGGAAGATGCAGCTGCTCGAGGTCACCTACCCAGGAATCAATAAGAATAAGAATTGAATTAAAGGGTCCAACAAAACAACTTTAGATTTTGCAGGCCGTCGTGATTATGACTCCAAGCTCCTCTCTCCTTTCTCCTCTCCCCTCGTGCTTTCTGCCTCGTTCTGTTGCATTCCGCTTTCGCTTAGGCCGCGACAGGGGTCTGATGGTCTGGCCGGGGAGCTCAGAAAGTTCCGTCAACGCTGAACTTGAACCTGACCAAAGACAAAACAATCACATCTCCTAGAATCCTACAACTTTAGAACCGCAAACTGTACAATCTTCTCTACCACTCTCATTCCAAACCTGAGTATTCGAATACTCCGCACGAAGACTCCCGCGCACACAAACCTGCCACTGCTCGCTGTAGCTGCTATACTCACAAACATCAACACCCACTCACACTTTCCCCAAACCAACATCTCCTCACAATGGCTGCCGCTGCCACCCAGAACCCCGTAGTCAAGACCGAGTCGAAGTCTGCAAAGAAGAAGAAGGCTGCCAAGACTGCTTCCACAGAAATTGAGTCTCCAGCTTCGGTCGCGGAGGTTGCTCCTGGAAATGGCGTCGCCGATAGTGCAAATGGTGATGGAGGCTACGAGAGTCCTTACATTAAGGAACTCTACAAGTACGTATACTTTAAATCCTTCCCGACCTGCTTTCGAGGTGGTATGTGAACAGAAAGACTGATCTTTTTACAGGAGTATTCGCAACGTAAACAAGAAGATCGTAAGTGGAACCCCTCGAACGGCTCTTTGCGCTTCAGCTGACCACTTCACCTCCAGGCCAATGCCTCCAAAGTTGACAACATCGTCGCCGAAAACCCTGACAAGTCTCTCGACGACCTGGTAGCTGCCCGCAAGATCAATGCTGATCAAAAGGCACAACTCTTGAAGAAGCCCGCTCTTCAGGCATCTCTTACCCAACTCGAGGAGCAGATCGCACAATACAAGAAGTTTGACCAGGACTACAAGGTCAAATTACAATCTGAGAAGGCCGAGTTCGAGAAGACTCACACCGAGCGCTCAAGCAAGGAGTTGGAGGAGGCTGTTGGTTCTGCCAAGTCCCAGGCTGCTGCAGCTGCCGTCAAGCAACAGCAAGATGACCTGCTTCTTCTGTCGCAATTCCTGAAGCTGGCTGCTATTCGCAGAGGTGAGGACGAGGCTGCTGAACTTGAGGAGAGCAAGGCTTTGGAAGGTCTTTTGGCTCAGGTTTACGCCGGTGATGCTAGCGCTGTGGCTGCCATGCTCAATCTCATCCAAGGCTCTTCAGAGACCATTACGAGTGTTACTGGAGAGCCCCTTTCTGTCACCTGTAAGTATCTCGCTTTGTATCATCTTGCAAGGCTAACACCATTTAGATGCCGACCTCAAGACTGCCTCCCTCGCACAAATCCCAGCCCTTGCCCCAGAAGCCGAGCGAGTCGAGACCACCGAATACCCAGTAGAGTCCGATCCTACCATTGCCAATGCTGGTCTTACTGAGCTTGATGCCCCTGCTGCTACAGAGTTGACGAACGGACACGCCGAAGCCACATACGACCAAGGTATTCCCGCAAACTCGGGTTTCGGTGACGGAGCTGCCAATGCGGCTGCTGAGGCAAACTGGGATAACAACAACGACCTGTCTACGAGCCAGGAGTGGGTTGAGGTTCCTCGTGATGCTACTGAGACCGATACTGGTGTGACTGCTACACCTGCTGCTCCAGCCAACACCCAGAGCTGGGCTGATGCCGAGCCTGACTCCCCTACTCAAGTAAGCTCCTCACTCCAACATGATATTATATTTTACTAACAATTTTTCAGCCAACCGCTACCGCACCTGCCAACGATGGATTCCAAGCTGTCGAGCGCAACCGTGACCGTGGCGGACGAGGCAACTTCCGAGGAGGACGTGGTGATGGATACAGAGGCAGAGGCCGAGGCAACTTCCGAGGCGATGGATACCGTGGACGCGGACGTGGTGGTGGAGGAGCTCCTCGTGGAGGCCGTCGCCCAGACGAATCCTCATAGACTCGAGAAGTCTCACCTGCGCTCCGGCGTTCTGTGATATCTCTCTCGTCCCCCGTGTAATATCTCCTTCCTTCCTTGTTTTGCGGCATACTCTGGCGTGAAAAAGGGGTTCTGGCATTGCATGCATGCATACGCATTTTTTGTGTCTATTACTCCTTCTCTTCATCTCTCTGTCTCTGTCTCATAATGATTGATGGCTGGATGGCCGGTGCTTCGGGGTGTTCTCTCTCTTTCTAGCATACTTGCGTTGCTTGTTTGCTTGCGTTCTGCGTACCGTAGGTAGACTGGGGACATTTTGTGCTGCATGGTATGGTCTGGTCTGATCTGGTCTGGTATGGGTCGAGGCTCGGTTGGGGCTTTCATGAAAGCAAAACAAAAGTGGTCGGATGATACAACACGAAAAGCAGAAACTGAAATGAAGGAATGAAGTAAACAAACACACAAAAAGCGTCCCATTCTGCAATGTTGATTTGGCGCTTTAGCATTTGTGACTTTAGCACTTGTTTTTGGGTTACTTGGGGAAGGCTGGTGTAGGAAACGTTTACTTCTAATCAAGATTGTAAAATAACACCAGGAGTTGACCATATTGTCAATGGGTTGTACTGTGTTCAGTCGACCACGTCTCCTGTTTTACTTTTGAAAGGCTATGGAAAAGCTCGTTCAATTTCCGTCTCATACCTTGAAAAATCCGTCCGTGGAAGTTTCTGTCTACATAAATACGAATTCGAACTTAGGAAAAACATTCTTCTCTCATTACGTTTACACCGACTGAGGGTAACGCTCCAAGGCGTGAACTCATCCACGCAAAACAGTCACCTTTATTTTCTATGGCTTGGAGATTCCAGTTATCGCTCCGGACTGGCTTCTTTCCCTTCAAGGATATATCTTAGCATGTCTTCTTCTCGTTAGACGGTCTTCCGGGCCATTTTCATTGTCGTGTAGGATGCTGTTGTTGGTTGGAAGTTAACTGTCAACTCCTGCTGTGTGCAGCTCTCCTGAAAGCGTGTATCTACGTGGCCCTTCTGATCTTTCCGCCCTGATATCACTCGCCAGAATATTTAGCAACTTTCTTGGGCTCGCAGCGTCTGATGCGGAGCGAGTCCGTCGTCTCTTTCTACCTTCTGCTTCATCAATCATCAACACGCCGCAACGTAAGAGTTCGACCGCTGGTTAGGGGCTTCTCCAGAGTACCAGAAGTGCGCAAACTATGCTTTTATATCCGTCGCATGGTACGAACACTAAGGAGATCGTATGCAACTAGCAGAATGTCGAGGAAAGGGAGATATGAGGAGTCAAGGGAGCTACAATTTACAACTGCCCCGGCGAGAAATGACGCAACTGGGGGTCTTTCACTATCGTTCGGAGTTTCCGTTTGCCGCTCCTGAGGGGTCGAAGCACTTATCGGAAGGACACCAAAGTGTACTTAATGGCAGTTTCAACTCTTGTGGCCCCTCACCTCCATACACATACATGGATCGTCCCCAGGCGGTCCTATCATAAGCCTCTGGCAACAGATCTTCAAGTCCTGGCAGCTTGCTGTACGTTTGCAGGCCTGCACATCAAAGAAAGCTTCATAACCTCAAAAGTTTCGTCTTTAGCACGGATTTCATCCGTTGCTTCCGACTTTGCAACATTAGATTTTGTCGAACTTTCGATCATTGTGAGATTGAGCTTCTCAGACTGCTCCCGTTACCTGAAAGGCTTATTCTGATGTGTACTGCTGTATCTGATCACTCGTACTGAGGTGTCTAGTCTGATTCAAGTTCCATGAACCTCTTCTAAAGTTCTATGTCACTTTGCAGAGTGTACAAATCGTATACTGCGCGTCTAGAGTCTTCAATATGCTGCTTCGTGATCACTGCGATTTAACCGAGATGCAACTCCCCATATTACATACTCAAAGGGCACTGAACAGTTCTGCCGAAAAACTCACAACTAAAATCTTATAAGCGTAGGAATCAATGTATTGAGCTACTACATGCAAAATCCTCGTGGCAAAGCCACAAATGCAACCAGCAGCCCCAAGTGAGAGACAACATCGAAGCCAACCTTTCCTCAGTGCCAACACAGGCCTACTCTTCCACGATAGCCGTCGATCCACCTCCAATAGTCCACTCGCCTCCACTGCCCTTTGTTGGCATAACGCAAGGTTGCCACGCAACGTGCAACTGGTGGGTGAATGCGACGGTAGCATCGTCGTTCGATAGCTCGCCAGTAAGCTTAGCGTTCGTAGACGACAGAGCAATGCGGTTGTTGACATTCAAGATGCCATTCGCGCCACAAGGAGACCACTATTGAAGATTAACGTTATAATTTGTCTTTTGAAACTCATATTTTCATGTACCACAGGACAATTCTCTTTCTGAAAAGGTCAAGAAACCTTCAGCAGGTTGTTGCAATGGTATGCTGGTTTTTGAGTGTTTCCAAATGATGGGAAATGAAACTGGAATCACTTACGATCACAGCGGTGGACTCAATCAGATCTTGCTTGGTGTACACGTCACCATCGACCCATTGCGAGCCGGAAATCGTGGAACGCGTTGTGCACGTTTGAGAAGCAGCTTGAGAGAAGAAGTACGAGGAGACGAAGGTCCCTGTGACACCTGGATCGAGACGAGCCCATCCATGGTAAGTCGCGTCGACTACGGAGTACTGGAATCCACCGGGGTACTGCAGACTGAGATGGATCTGGCACTGCTTGGTCTTGTCGGCTTGCTTGGCGGTAGGGCCGATGTAAGTCTGGAAGGCATCAAAGCCAAATGTCACGACCTGGTTGCTGTAAGTATGGCTGTCTGTTTCTGATACAGCGAGATGGGCTACGTACGGTGCGATCTGGAGAGATGGTGCTGGAAACAGAGCCCTGTGGACAGCCATTGCCAGAGGATTGAGCACTGATGATCTTGATTTCATCAGCGGGGGGTTTAGCCTGGCGTAGGGCCACTGGGTTGGCGAGAGCCAGCGCAGGGAGAAGAAGGGCAGCAGTGACGAGTTGCATGGTGAAGATGAGCTGAGTTGACTGGATGGAGAATTGGCTTGAAAGTGTGTTGAGTAAAGAGAGAGGGCTTTCCTTGAGGCATCCGACCGTTTTATACACATCAGACGGCGCCTCACTGTACAGTGCTGCACATAAACCTTAACTTTGTTGCCATTCCAAAATTAGAACTTTGAATTCTGCCAAACAGCATTTCAATTTCATTGCCTGTTCTGGCCCGTTTGGATCAAGTGATCAGGCGGTCTCCGAGGCAGCGTCGCGGGAGAGGCTGGATGTTTGTTCTATTTTCAGATCTCAATAGCTTGCTTGCATCTGCTGGATTGCGGGGTAGAGAGTACGAGAAGTCCAATCTGCTTTAATCTATATCGTGCCTCGAGACCCAAGTTGTCAAATTGAAATTCCCTCGGTTCTGGATCCCCGTGAGGACCCGATCGCTTAGAGCGAGCCGGATACAGAATTTGGGGAGTACAGATGTTGGCTTGGGAACACCTCTTTTGCTTAAAGTAAAGAATGATGAGCTCGAAAACTTTGGTAGAGATAAATGAATCTTATGTAATGTAATTTAGGCATGGGTTGATATGGTATCGGCTGGGGAGTCAATTCTTCATGTCCTATCGAACTCTTGCCACATCACAACGTACTTGGACAAGCGGACTAGCCCATCACTAAGAACAAGACTTGGGATGAATTATTGACACTGTAAATGGAGTCGGTGAGACTGACTTCCCTGGAGTTAGAGGGATTCTTTTGTTTCCAGATCGTGTCCAGAAAGTCAAAATGAAGTGATTGTCGTTCTCAGGACATTGGCTGAAATCTTCAGAAGTCTGAAAGGGCGGTAGAGACTTGCTCAGATCTCAGTTTTAGCGTAAGCCATGGAAATTTTAGGCCTCGCCACTGGATAGAAGTCTCGCAAGGAACCGAAGTCCCTGGCATCGGAGAATTGGCAAAGCACGATACGAGGAGGTACTTTGGTAGCTTAGCCGGGCTAGAAACAACGCAGGGGAGCTATACGCCAGCCTCGTGATTAACTTTAATTTGACAGCAGTTTGTTCTTGTCCCATGCATACACCCTGGACGTCCGTACCTGTCAACGTTTGGAGTAGCAATGAGCTCAGGCTGGGGATACGGCGAGCATTCTGGAGATGCCTTCCTTGCAACAACCTGGAGACCTGGAAAATATTCGAAACCACAGAAATCACTGCAAGTAATATACAAAAACAGTAATTTTTGAATAGAACCCGAGTAAACAAAAAAACATAAGCAATGCTCCGTACTTGCTCCTCGAAAATCCCTCCATTGATGTGGCGGCAGTTCTTAAGTCCCAGGGAAACAGGCCACGAGGGGTAGCGGGAGATCACAGAAGATCTCCACACTGAGGTGATAAAGGAACCTTGCGGCAAATCTGGATAAACACTCTCACCCTCAGCTCGAAGGCCAAGTGCCCTGGCGAGGAACGATATGCAAGATTTCAGGGTGAAATCTGCAGGCGAAATCTCCTGGATAAATAGAGACTTCCCCACAGCCTACTAGCAAAGATAAATATAGCCACCACAATGCGGCGACAGCTAGCCTTTTCATTGCACGAGGTTGCGCATCAAAATACGAGCAACTATGTTCATCTGGGACCGGCTCGTAAATGAAATATCGCGTCGAGTAGTCTACGAGATTTTGGCCTGAATGCCCATTCACTCATGCATAGCTCGTACTTCGCAATCCGCCACTACGCTCATTGTTTAGGTCATGGTTACAGCATCGCGAGTTCGACAGTGTAGCAACACCGTCATGGCCAAACCACTGTTTCTTCGATGTCTCATTGAGTGTGTTTGATCCTTTTCGCCACAAGGAATTTGCTCCCTGAAAGCAACATCTCTCAGAATAGATCTCCAAATTTTCTCGTCCGGCAATAATTGAACCACACAGTGTGGCAGATCACTAGTCGTTTGAATTGTTCAAGCATATTAGCATGTTGACTTTGGTGATCTGTGAACGTTTTGTTAACGCCCAGTGTTTGAATTGGTTCTCTTATGACATACCTAAGCGAGGACCCAGCGTTGGAGGAAAATCGCCGTCCGCACAGTAGATCATAGCGCTTGTAAGCGCAACAATCCGAGAACTTGAAGCTAGATAGAGTATAAGGCAGGAGAACGTCTTGACAAGGAGTCTCGAAAGAAGCTCTATGTCTAGCTTGGTATATCCGTCCGTTGTACCTGTCAATGGGGTCCCTCGACATCGTGTAACCATGTGACCAAGGGCACAAAGGGCAACGTCCAAAAAAGTAAAGATTAAAATTGACAACGACAGCAATCGTCTTTCGCTTTCCAACCAGAGCGAACCAGAGTGACTTCAATAAAGCGGAGGTATAGGAGGTTTCTCGGATGTTTTGCTGTCACTGAGCCCCCTGTTGCGCATCCTTATCGCTGTGGTTATCGAAACCTTACACCGTTATCTGGCCAAGGCTTCAGATCAAAGTTTTAGATGAGCACAGCGACACGCCAGCCACAAGCTGAATAAGAACAGTAGCGGGCACGCTGAAGTCTCCATGGCCCCATGAGCGCCGAAGTGTTGGTTATTTGCCTCAAAAAGATCTCGGATGGCCGAGGTACAGAAAAGAGTGGCACAAGCTGAGAAGAAGCCCGCAATTGCTCATTAATCCAGTAGTCTCCTCACTCCCCAAATGAGACAAAATTGGACATGCGCGCACTGAGTGTGAAGACATATCTTGACACCTGCTTGAGTGGCCCCTGAGAGGAAACAATCGAGCTAACAGGGCACACTTTTGAGCTTCGTCTCGCAAATTCAACATATCCAAGCTTTGGGCCAAAGAACTCTAAACAGATCAGCAGCAAACGAGAAGCAAGAGAAGGAAGCGGTGAGGGCCTGAGTAGTTGCTCGACATCGAGCTGTGGCAACCCAGGCTACTCGGCCAGACTGCTAGTCTAGCAGTATGGAGGGAAAATGAAGTGATGTCTCCGCTGACTTCATAAGTGATCATCACTAAGCAATGTTGCGTTACAGGTCTTGTTCTTCTGTGAGGTCTGCCATTGTTCCTGATAGGTGGACCACAAAGGATCCGCGCGGGAGCGTCGGAACGATGCATTGCAGAAAAATGGCGCTGGAAGATCAGGGGAAAACAAAAGAAGCTTATTTTGACGTACGACACGCCTGCTCTGACAAACCTAACAGTTACCACAAATGGAGGGGGGATGCAAAGCTCTTGACAATGATATGAGGCACTAGAAAATCTGGTCAGTTTGGGATGTGAAAGTCGAGTGTGTGCTCTGTCAAATGTACTTCTTCGGTAGGGCGTGCGCCTGCCCCTGAGACGTATTCTCGACCTTCATTCATATGCTGGGGAAGAATTGAGAAGAGGAAATGCCTACACCCATCCAGACAGATAATTCAACTCACGGAGACCTCCCGAGCGAAGGTCAGTCGAAACGGCGAAATATTCCCACAAGCTCTGATGAACGGGCAAGTAATGATGGGATGCGTTCTCAGGTGGCAATAGAGATGGAGAGATGCGGCGACAAGTGATGAGGTTGGTCAGGTCTGGGGAGGCTTCGCTGCACGTCGGGTCAGGCCTCAACACCTGCATGGGCCTAGCCCCTCCAGGAGAAATGAGCCTCATTGCTCCACCTGGTCCAAACACAATCTGATCTGATAAACATAATCAGCAATGGAGATCGCCCTAGGAAATACTGATCAATAACGGTCAAAAGGAGTGCTCATGACACAGATAAAAACACTTCAGCGCTCAAAATCCTCGGATAAGTCGGGACTCAAACCTCAAACCTCAATATACAATTATGTCTATCCCGTCGATGCTCGAGGCGCGCTTGAGTCCCCTTGATAGAGGTTGGGAGTCGTTCGGAAAGCCAGCCAGGGAATATGGGGATCTCTCGCCTCGGGATGTTCTAGACAGATGTATATGCGGTTGATCATGAGCAAGATTGACGGACAGGCAGCAGTAATGCCATTGCATTAAATGTACGCAAAGATGCCCAGATGAAAATATACTTTGGAGCATAATCTTGAATCGTCGGGACATCGAAATAGGGAGATCTTTTGAAGTGTTCTTAGTCTCCCGGGCCCGAGGTGAGAAGAGTGAGAGGAGAGGAGAGATCCAAAAGATAGGCGATCGCATGCGCAGATAAGGTTTAGCGTCCCACCCAGCATCAATTTAGCTTAGTGACCGCACCTCCTCGCACCTCGAATCGAACGAGCAAAACCGAACGATTTCGATTCATAACCAACAACCCCGTCGACGACCCTTTCCGACAACTATCCTCATGCACCTGTTAACAGTACAATTGCGATAGGAATTGGTCACAACTCAAGAGCCTCTGCGAGTGTTCTCTCGCGCGGAACGACTATTATCACCGGCACGATTTGCCCCCTTCATACGTCAACCCCCTCGACCACCACCCTCAACTCGCGGCACTTTGCCCAACCACGACATTATTACAGCACTCGGTCGTATGAAGTACTAGAAACATGTCAGCCGAAACGATGGCTGCTCCGGCGCCACAAGCTGTACCGGTCGGCCTGAACTCGCCTCCCGATTCAAACTCTGCCCTCAAGGATGGCGGCAGCGACTCTGAGCTCTCCGACCTGGAGCCGGATGCCGACATTACTGAGAAGCTCGAGGTTGAACCTGATCACATTTCTCCTGGAGGAGTGCCAGTATTCAAACCTACAATGGATGAGTTCGCAGACTTTACACGATACGTGAGTACACTCTTGCGCCTGCCGTCACTTCTCCTCAAAGTTGAGTGATCGAAATTCACCTACTAACATGCGAAAAGATGGGTGCAGTAAACAAGTATGGAATGCGAACCGGGATTGTTAAAGTGATACCTCCGCCAGAATGGGTTGCCGCACAACCTAGACTCGATGAGGCTATCAAAACTGTTAGGGTCAAGGAGCCAATCAAGCAAGACATTATGGGAACAGGAGGAACATATCGACAGGCGAATATCGTGCATCAACGCTCCTACAACTTGCCACAGTGGCGCCAATTATGCGAGCAGAGCGAGCACCAACCTCCCGCAAAAAGAGGAGAGAGACGTGCCAACACAGATAAACCCGCAAAGCCTGCACCCAAGCCCAAAGCTTCGACTGGTGGAGCGAAAAAGAAAGGAGTCGGCAGGCCACCTAAGAACAAGTCGAGATCTGGGACTGTCGACAATGATGGCACCAGTACTCCGGATCGTCTCCCCACCCCAGTCTCTCCAACCATGAAGCCCGAGGATGACAATGACTCTGTCAAGCTCGAGCAAGAAGAATACGACACTCCAATGCGGCGAATGGGTGGACGACAGCCCAAGGCAATCTCGGTCTCTTCCAGGCGCAAGAATAACAAACGTGAGACCGGAGTTGTGGATGAAGCTGCTTTCAAGGATTTCAAGTATGAGCTGGAAGGTGAGGATTACAGCCAGGAGCGCTGTGACGAGCTGGAGAGAAATTACTGGAAAACTCTTACCTATGCACCTCCTCTCTATGGTGCCGACATGCCTGGTACACTTTTCGATGAGCGTACGACGTCTTGGAACTTGGGCAAGCTGGACAATATCCTCGACGTTCTAGGCTCGAAGATTCCAGGTGTCAATACTGCATACTTGTATCTGGGCATGTGGAAAGCCACGTTCGCTTGGCATCTTGAAGACGTCGACCTGTACAGCATCAATTACCTTCACTTCGGCGCACCGAAACAGTGGTACAGTATCTCCCAGGGAGATGCGCGTCGATTCGAGGCAGCCATGAAGAGTATCTGGCCGACAGACGCCAAGGCATGTGATCAATTTCTCAGACACAAGACGTTCTTGATCTCGCCATCCCAATTACTGTCAAATTACAACATCAAAGTAAACAAAATTGTTCACTATCCCGGCGAATTTGTCATCACATTCCCATATGGCTACCATTCAGGTTACAACCTGGGTTACAACTGTGCCGAAGCCGTCAATTTTGGATTGGAGTCGTGGCTCGAATACGGGCGTGTCGCCAAGAAGTGCGAGTGTAGTGAAGCTCAAGACAGCGTCTGGATCGATGTACATGAGATTGATCGAAAGCTGCGAGGTGAAGAAACGGAGTACGAGGAGACGGATGATGAAGAAGAGGAAGAAGACGAGGACGAAGACACCAAAGCCACGAATCTACCAACGCCACCAGAAAGCAATGGCAGTACAAAGCTCAAGATCCCCAATAAAAAGCGCAAGAGACCTGTCAACGATAAGGCTGGCAATTCTATTTCCACTGTCAAACGAATCCGTGTCCGTATCAAGGCGCCAACTCGCGAACCATGTATCTTGTGTCCCAATGACATACCCTCGGAGCCTCTTTTATCTACCGAAGATGGCCAGAAAGCACACCGCATATGTGCTCTGTACATCCCGGAAACCTCGATCATGGCCGGAGAGAAAGATACTATCGTCGACGTTCAGTACATTGACAAGGCTCGTCTCGATTTGAAATGTAATTATTGCCGATCGAAGAAAGGGGCGTGCTTCCAGTGTTCGCAGAAGAAGTGCACACGAGCCTACCATGCGACGTGCGCTGCAGCTGCTGGTGTTCTTGTTGAACAGGGCGAAATTCCAGTTTTTGGCGAAGATGGAACCGAGTACAAGGACTGGGGCATCGATTTCAGCTGTCGTTTCCACCGCTCCAAGCGAGACAAGAAGATGGATGGTGATGCCCTTGGCGAGGACAAGCGTCTTTTGAAGGCGGGCTTGGACTTGAAACCTGGGGACGTGTGCCAGATGCAATATTACAAGGGTGATATATTTGCTGGTGCAGTTGTTGAAAATAGAATCAGTGAAGAAATGATTCTTGTCGACATTCTTCCAAGAGGGTAGGTGACAAAAGGTACATAAACAGATTCTAAGCTAACTTGTTGCAGTGACCGCGTGGAAGTTGAATACAAATGGCTTCTCGTCCCAGACCCAGCAGATTGTCGGCTTCAGAAGCCATCAGCCAAGGCTATCCCGATGCCAAAGTCTTTCAAGGACAAGGAGTCGCTCAACACGTCTAAGCGTCAAGCTGATGATTTACCAAGAGCAGATGATCCGTTTGTCGAAGGCTGCACCTGGGCCGAGTTCAAATGCGAGAAGATCCAACGTAATCCCGCTCAAGTTAGGGTGGATTTGGACCAAGAGAACCAAATGTGGTTCTATCTCGGAAAGAACTCAACTGAAGCCAAAGCACAATTTACGGAAGATCTTGCAAATCCACGACACAACCCTACGGGTCACTTTCTTGATACGATCCCAAAGCCAGCTCCTGCTCCCCCCCGGCAATCATACAGTGCTACTTATCCTTCGAATCTCAATCCCAATGCGTCGAGTATCTCCAAGGCAGCGCCTATTAGACCTCCTCAGCCGGTCACAAACTCTGCCAGGCCAGAGAAGCCATATGTATACAAGCCCCGCAACAGCGGTGAGATGTATAGCATTGATCCAAAGGCTTACAATGACCAGCAAAAATTCCTCCAGCGATCAGCCCCAGCTCCTTACGCATTTGGTACTGATCCTCGTTATCGACAAGCCGACCCTCAGCGACCCTCAGGCCAGTATACTGCTACAAGTAACTCCCCTATTGGAAGTATGAACGCGGGAGCGCAACCCTCACCACACATAGCAACTGCACGGCCTGCCCCTTCATTGGCTACATCGCGACCTCAAGCAGCTATATCACGACCCGCAACTGCAATGGCACCTCCACGGCCTGGTTCTTCGATGCCTGCATCGTATCCATCTTACCGTCCTCCGCAACCCCCGGCACCTCGGCCCATGAATCCATTTGGAAGCAGGCCTCCAAGCTCAAGCTTAAGACCAAATCCGTTCGCAAAGTATTCTTACTTGCAGAAAGAGCACAATAGGTCGCCATTGGAGTATAAGAGCCCGTATAGACCAGGTGGCGGTTTCATGAACGGTTACCAAGGCAGTCTACAAGCCCATCTGCAGCAGACGATGTTCCGACAAAATGCCGGGCGTTCAAGCACGCCTACGTCGAGCATATCAGCTCTCGGCGGCACTTCGAGAACTTACTCAAATTCACAATCGCCTGGATCCTCATACTCTGCCGACTCACCAACTGCATACAATTCCTATCGCACTGCCGGTACGCCTACAGCAGCTCCTGTAAACAATCAAAACTGGGCCGCGGCTCCACCTAAGAAGGACAATTCTCAATTGCACCCCGCCATTCGACAAGAGTATAATTCGATTGTTCGTCATCAGTACCCTTCTACATCACAGAACGCCCCGTCACCTCAATATCAAGGCCCTGTTCTCCAGCCTCCGGCCATGTACGATAGAACTGCGACTCAGCTCCAAGCACCATACCAACCCTTCTCCACGCCCCAGCAGGCTCGTTACTACTCACAGCAGCAACCTCACAACCCCCACCATATTGCGCAACCTCATCCTCCTCAGCAAGACGTTGCACCACCACAGATCGCGCCATTTAATAATGGCTACCATTCAGGTGTAGCACTGCCAACTGCTCGACAAGCAGTGTCACACCCACAATACCACTCACATTCATCACCAATGACGATGAGCTCTCCAGGCCAGGAGCTTGTCTCGCAACACCAACAGCATAATCCCACTGAGCCTACGCGGAAGTCCTCGGAGCAACCATTTGTCTCCCAACAACATAAAGCGCCTACTCCGGTCGCCAAGAAATCTCCTGACCAGCTTCCTTTCGCTCAGCAACAATTCCAGTCCAGTTCAGCTGCTCGCAAGTCGCCAGACCACCCCGTTGTCTCACAGCAGCAATTCCAGTCTCAAGTAGGCGCTAGAAAATCACCAATTGATGCTTTTGCTACTCAACAACAGGGACAATCTCCTGCTGTGGCTACCGCATCACCAGCTCCACCTCCTATTCCTCATCAACAGACATCTACCACTACGAGTACAACTACGTCAGATCAGCCGCCTGTCCCACAGCAGCAGTATCAGCCTCACTATACGAGCAATTCTTCAGAGCCCAATGCGATGCCTTTTCATCAGCAGTATCAGAGCCACTCAAAAGCACCATCTCGAGAGGGCAGGATCTTGTACCCACACCAGCAATACTTCCAGCCTCCAATGAACCAGCCACAGGGCACCAGATCTGGCTCAGTACCAACCATTCCAAACCCGCAACTTCGGGCATTTCCAGATGTTCCAGCGGATTCCACGACTCTGGTCGAGAGAATGATGATGACTTTGAAGAGAGCACCTGCTGCTTAGTTGGTCCCGGCTTATGGTTATGTGGGATGAGACGAAAATTACGATTGGACTGGGCCGCTTAAAAGATAAGGATGTTTGCCTTGGGAATTCCGGGTGCGATTTTGGTGTTTGGGCTCACTACGGTACACATAATGAGGAGTTCTTTGGGTCTCTATTGCTCTGCAGCTAGTACATAAGATTCGAGGCGTTGCGAGTCTCCGCAAGTCATGCGGATGTGCCATGTTTTGTTTCTCGGTTTGTTCTTTGCGTTTCCGGTTCTCGGTCCTCAGGGAGTCGCGTTGGCTTTTACTACACACGCTTAGCCATGGCTGCTATTGGCACGATTGGCAATGAAGCACATCCGATTTTTGTCACGAGTTTTCTCTTCTGCATTTAGCTCACATCAGGCAACACCTGCATTAGACCGTATAGTTTTGGGACGTGGACAGGGGAGTTGTTGATAGTTTGGCGGTGGATTAATCACCTGGGCCGTTTGTACACTACTCTAGCAATTCACTGATTGTTTTGAATCATTTGAGTTCCAGGACTCGTAGAGTCGAATGTCTATTCTCCACAATGTCGCCGTGAAGTCCCTTGGGCTATCCTTCAAGGTGTCCCCAAGCCTGATGAATACTGGATTCTAGGTTCTGCCCCTTGCCAGTCTCACTAGTCTCCAGTAAGTGTTTGAACATGACTCGCCTTTCTCTCCGCCAAATCAAAGACAAATCGATTCAAGAAAGTTGGGTCTGAATTGTGGGCTGAGCGGGCCTTTTCCGCCTTTACAATCATCTGTCCATGGCTATCTTGACTCTAGCCTCGGCTTCCAAATCCACACCTGGTAGTGCATTTTACCCCACGATGCCCCCGCATTGTCAATGCCGGAAATGCCCAACTGGGCTGCTCTGTTCAATTACATACCCGTCGCCACTCATCCGCACCCACTAATGCATGCTTCGTATCCGTCGCCTCTACGGATCAGGTAACCATGATAGAAAAGGATTCGCAGCTATGTCGCTTGCACCTCTGACATTCGACTTCTTCCTCATCACAGGTATGACATTCGGGTTCGGGAAGCGGATAGCCTACACTTGGAGAAGAGCCGCTGAGAGGCGCCCAAGTTGCTGTTCAAGACACCGAAGCAGACTTGGGATCCCGAAAGAGGGTGCATACTGAGGCTGGATCTACACTGGCACTTCAAATACTACTGGCTAGCTAAGCATGCAGCAGCCTCTGGCGATCTATCTTGCAAGGGACCAATGCATGCTACTAGCACCCCCTCGAGACCCAGAAAAGCAACGTCCGGGTGCAGGGAAGGAGGGGTAATGTGACTTGTCCTGTTTGGGATATTGAGGGGTGCAAGTATTTGATATAAGTAGAAGGCCATGTTGTTACTTTTCCCCCTCCGCCCTCTAAGTTGAACTTTTTGATCCGTGACTTTCTGTGCTGTGCTATCTGTCACTCGAATTTCTCAATACATACGTTTGGAACTTCGCAATGTCTACTTACAACGATTCAGTTGGTGAGGTCGATATCATATTTGCCGGAGGTGGAACTGCAGCATGTGTTGCCGCTGGCAGACTTGCAAAGGCAAATCCAGATCTGAAAATCCTCCTAGTTGAGGGAGGCCGTAACAACTTCAATGACCCCACAGTGACAAACCCGGCTGTCTATTTGAGCCATCTCGCTCCGGACAGTAAGACAGCACTCTTTTACAAGGCAAAGCCATCAAAGCATCTCAATGGACGTGAGGCTGTTGTTCCTATGGGTGGCATTCTCGGAGGTGGATCTTCCATTAACTTTATGATGTACACCCGTGCTCAAGGTTAGTGAAAATACTCAATATCCAGAGCACAGTTCTGATGCTCACGTTGAATAGGTGTCGACTTTGACAGCTGGGAAACTGAAGGCTGGAGCTCAAAGGAGATGCATCAGTTCAGCAACAAACTTGAAACTTATCACCCAAAGGGTGACGAGACCGATCAGAGCAAGCACGGGCACGATGGCCCCATTCACATCTCAGATGGCGGTTACAGAGGAAAGAGCGAGAATCAATTTGCTGATACTGTAAAGAAGATGGGTTATAATATGATTGAAGACTTGCAAGATCTGGAAGCCAACGGAGGATTTTCGGTACGTCTTCATTCTCCTTCAATTGGGCTTTATGTTTGGGACGTCTGGGTTTAACATCTGTAGAAATGGCACCGTTACGTCAGCCCGGATGGCAAGCGACAAGATGCCGCTCATCGTTACATTCACCCTCTTCTCCAAGACGGCCAACACCCAAATCTACATATCCTTCTCGAATCTAAGGTCATCCGAGTTCTGTTCGACGAATCTTCTCCACCTCGTGCTATTGGAATTGAATACAAACCCAACGCTGAGCACCAGCCTGAGCTATCACTGTCTAAGCCTGTTCACAAGACCATCAAGGCTAAGAAACTCGTTGTCGTAACTGCTGGTGCCCTCGGTACACCTCAAGTCCTTGAGCGCTCTGGTGTTGGAAATCCAGAAATATTGAAGAAGCTCGAGATCCCAGTTGTCGCGGACGTACCAGGAGTTGGTGAAAACTATCAGGATCATCACTTGTTGCTGTACCCATACAAGTCCAACCTCGATGAGGCTGAGACTCTTGATGGCATTCTAAGCGGACGTAAGGACTTCGTCAAGGCTCTTGGAGAGAAGGATCCTATGCTTGGCTGGAACGGCATTGGTCAGTTACTTAGCTCCTTACTTTGCAATCGATATAAACTGACAGTATCCAGATATCTGCGCCAAGCTCCGCCCAAGCGAGAAAGAAATTGCTCAAATGGGCCCAGAGTTCAAGAAGGATTGGGATAAGTTCTTCGCCAACTATCCCACACGTCCTCTCATGCTTTGTGGTGTCGTAAACGCTTTCCTCGCCGACCCGTCCCTGGTAGAGCCAGGTCAATACATGACAATGGGCACGTACACTGCGTACCCTTTCTCCCGCGGCTCCATCCACATCACATCAAAGGAGGATGTCATTAACGGTTATGACTTCGATACTGGCTTCCTTAACGCCCCATCGGATCTCACAAAGCAAGTCTGGGCTTACAAGATGTCCCGCGAAATCGCCCGCCGTCTCCCATACTACCAAGGCGAGCTTGAACTCGGACACCCGAAGTTCCCAGAGGGATCTAGAGCCGCGCTGCAGAGCGGCAGCCTGGGTGACAATGTCCAGGACATCGAGTATAGTGCTGAAGATGATAAGGCGATTGAGGATTGGGTGAGAGGAAACTTGAACACAACATGGCATTCGCTCGGGACGTGTGCGATGAAGGAGAGGAGTAAAGGGGGTGTGGTGGATGGTAGTCTGAATGTTTATGGGACGCAAGGCTTGAAGGTGGCTGATCTGAGTATGGTGCCGGAGAATGTCGGCGCAAATACGAACAACACTGCTTTGACAGTTGGGGAGAAAGCGGCGGATATCATTGGGAAGGAGTTGGGTATTCAGGTTTAGGAGAGTTCACTCGGGATTGTGGATGATGTTTTGATTAGTGTTTGACATGATGGCGATGACTGATGTTTACGATCTCACCAGATGAGAATCTTTTTGATCGACATCTTCCGATAGTCATCAAGCAAGCTCGTTCGGTTCTCTTTTTTATACAGTAGGATGGCCAGTCGTTGGATCTCGCTTACAGGAAAGGGTGATTGTTTGAAGAAAACACTTCACTTCAACGAAATGTATGATGATTTCAAGTCCAACTACTCTCTCATCATCTTGGATATACCTAGGTAAAGGATTCAAGATGAAGACTCACCAACTACGTGCCATTCTTCAGCCAAAGTGCTCGATCTGGGAGAGATGTCATCATATCACGTGACAAGCAATTCCGTCTGTTGTTGTTGTTGTTGTTGTTGTTGTTGAAAATCATCGCTTCTATATTCCGTGGCATGCCACAAACATGTCTTAACGATCTCAACGATTCCTCATTCTGCGTTCTTAAGTAACCGATAACTGCTCTTTACAGTCATGGCAGTTAGCAATGATATTCAACAGAGTCACGTTTTATCGCCACCTAAAATCTTGGTGCTCGTTTCCGTTCGTCAACTCCCAACTACGCATCCTCTCAACTTCTCAACAGCACGCCCAACCATCAATATAAAACAAATATCCACCAACGTCAAACTATTGCCCCACACTATTGCCATTGAATTGAGCCTCTCGACGGCGTAGTTCCCTATTTTTACTTTCAATATTCTCCTGGTGACATCAGATCTATTTCTGGACAGAGGTCTTTCCCGAGGTCTCCAAGAAGTATCAGGGCCAGTTCTACAGCCATTTCACAGCACGAACTGGGTTCGCGTGGGAAGCGAACAATTGAGCCTCTAGCAGTTTTGATCCGATGTTCCTGCTGGCAAGTGGCGTGTGAGTGGCTGCAATTGTTCTCGAAGTCCATCCTACGCGCCCAGGTTCATGAGTGTTGCCGCTGCGGCCTGTCATTCGCGGGTGCATCTGCAAGTCAGCGCCAATCACACCAACCTCTCATTCTGCTGCCACACATCTCGCGCGCGCCATTCGAACACCCTCGATGCTAATTTTGGCTGCAGAGATTGTTTCTCCAGCCATGGTTCGCATAACGGCCCAATGCAGGTCATCATTGGCTACCATCTCTCGCATATCGAGTCTGCATTGGCAATAGCATGATAAACTTCTGCTGGTCTTGCTCATTTGGGGTTGCCCCTCCACGCAGTACTCCACGCATGTCGCTTGGAGGGGCCCAGGACATTGCAGCACCTTGGGCACATCACAGCATGAGGAGACTGAGGACAGCAGATACGGACCAGTGGGCGCGTCTAGCTGATCCTCGTCCTGCTTCCACTCATTGCTGCAGACCCAATCCGGGACCCGATAGCCAATTCCAAGCCTCTGTCTGACTCTTAGCGCTAGCCAGTAACACTCTCGCGCTGGCATCTCGAGCTCGTTGCTGTATAAACATCTATGCCACCCAGGAAAATTCTGTGGGTTACTACTTTCTTGTCATCTCGTTTCTGTCCCGCGGTGTTGTCGCCGTCGCTGTTGTTTCCTGTTTTCTGAAGTCTTCGTTGATCGAAGCAGTCTATCGTTTATAATTGTTTCCTACCTCACTTACCATATACCATTTAATTAACCGACGCCGGTCGTCCCCAATTATCCGCAAATACTTTCTTATCGAGCAGGACGCAACAGCACATTCACCCGGCGCTCACTGCCTCGACAAAAATGGGTACTTTAGATCTACTTCCGGCTACTACTTACAGGCCACCGTCGCCCGGGCAGGCTCGCAGGCGACGCAGGTCTTTAAAGACTATAATAGAAGAGGATGACGTGGAGTCTACGCGAGGTTCCTCCTTTATACAGGTGCATAGGGGTCGAGATGTTTCTCCAAAGGTGTCAATGGCAAACTGGCTTTCGCCTCTCAGTGACCACTTTCCAACCCCTCGAGGCAATCATTTCATGTCCGCACCTATCCCGCAATCCGACGATTCTTCAGATGCTGGCAGCATATCTCCCTCACCATCCTCAGCTCCCTGGACCCGGGACAGCTACACAACCGAGGCTACTGAATTCGACGATCTCTATGATGTTTCTTCAGACGAAGAGACAAGGAGAAAGAAGACTATTGTCCGAAGAAACAGTGCCCGGCAAGCAACCAAGTCCAACAGATCATCTGCTGATTCGAGCACCACCAGAAGTTCTCGAACTTCTCTCCCCGCTCTTGTCATTCCTTCATCTCAATCTCAAAGCGACCCATGGCCAGGAGTTGCAGCTTTCAAACTCTTGACCTCACCAGTTCCACCGACACCACCCCCGAAGGTCCCAATGTCCCCCGCGATCTTCTCCTATCTCCAATCCCAGGAAGTTCCATCGTGCTCCGCTCCACCATCTTTAGATGGCAGTTTTACTTCCGACCAAATGGCTCAGATGTCTGCTCCACCAACTCCAGATCTTGGGAACGGAAGTGAAGCAGATGGAAACGAGTGGGGAATGGGCGTTCAATTACAACCTGCTGCTATGGCTACTTTGCAGGCACTTTCTGGGGGAGATTATGTTTTCGAGCAACAGACTGAACAAGTCATTGAGTTGACTCACGTCACTCCAGAGGTCTCACCCGCGCGGGAGATGCAGCAAAGTCTCCCACCACTCGTCACCAGCATCCACCGCAATGACTCGATCATTCTTTCACCAGAACAGCAGAGATCTATGAACAGTCTGACCCGATTGGAGATTCCATCTCCAGGAGGCTTCTTTTCTGCTCTTTCTCCTGGTGCACGCCATACCTGGCATCTGGTTGCTTGCACCCCAGAGTCAGCTCACCCACCTTCTTCGACTACCGCCGAGCATTTCTACAAGACTCCATGGACTTCAGCTCCGGTTGACCGCATTGTTGAAGTCTCAGAAAGTTCCGAAACCATGTCCGATGGCCTCCCCACCGCAAGACCTACACTGGCACAACTCAATCTGACCACTCGCCCAGAACTCAAGCATGAGGACTCTGACGAGACAATCACCGGACTGAATATCTTCTCTCCCATGGATGAGGAAATTGTCGCAGACGAGATCCTGACTGATTACGCTGCTGGTTATGTTGAGAAATTGAACGATGTCTCAGTGGCAAATTTGGACCGAACTAGCATGTGGTTGACAGCTCAATCTTCATACCTTTCCGAGCTCATTAACCCTACCGAGGAGCATGACGACGAGGCAACTCTTCTCAAACGTGCTGCAAGCACAAAGAGCCAAAGCCAAGCCGAAGACTCTCCACCACGGAAGACTGTTCGATTTTCCGAGATTGTGTCTACCTCGACTGACATCGCTTGTCCACTTCCAAAGGTCACTCGTCAAGAGTCAGCATATTTCCGTGCCTTCCAGCATTTTGTCGCTCGCTCAAGATACAGAGATACTTTCATCCACCGACTTCCTCGATTTGAAGCTCTCCAAGCTCAACGTATCTCCTTCCCAGCTGCGCACCGAGCTCAACTCCTGGGCAAGTACCAGCTCAGCGTCGTTCCCATGAGTGCCAAGCGCCGTCTTTCAGCCAATGTCGCTCGCGGTGACGAGATCGCGCCTGAGGACCCAGAGAAGCTCAAGCGTGACAGAGAGTACGAAGCCTCGACTCAAATGGCTGCCGCAAACTGGAATGTCATGGCTGTCAAGCTCCTTAATGGCGGTCGCTTAATCGCTGCTCCTGTTGCCAAGCGGCTCGCCCGCTTGTCATCCATGGGACCAAAGATGGATGGCACTCCGCGCGATCGTGCTCGCATTCTTGATCTCGGTGGACAAGCTACTTGCGACTGGGCATGGCACTGTGCCACCGAGTACCCAAATACAAAGGTGTATACCATCACCACCAAAGCCCTTCGCCAACTTTCCAATTCTAACATTCGTGGCCCCAAGAACCACCGCAATGTTGCTGTTGAGCGTCTTGTCAAGCTACCATTCAAGGATAATCAATTCGACCTCATCTCCGCACGAGAGATCTACACCATCTTGAGAGAGCAAGCTCCGAATGGTCAAGACGAGTGGGATGCATGTTTAAAGGAATGTATGCGTGTGCTCAAGCCAGGTGGATATCTCGAGTTCAGCGTCATGGATTCTGACATCGTCAACGCTGGACCCCTAGGTCTCGCCAAGAGCGTCGAGTTCGGTTTTAACTTGAAGACACTCGGCTACGATCCCACTCCTACGAAGCTCTTCATCTCCCGCCTTAACGCAGCAGGATTTGTCAACATTAAGAGAGCTTGGGTATTCCTACCTATGGGAGTGGCACCAAGAAAGGAGAGAGACTTGTCGGTCGTCAAGCGAGATAGTATGGGTGTTGAGGTCAATCTCGAGTTGGAGGCTATGGTTACCGGCAGTACTGATAATGCTGCTAGCATTTGTGGTATTGTTGGTGGCTGGGCTTGGGAGAAGTGGGTTGAGAGATGTGCAGTCCAGACTGGCGCTGGTGAGGGACGAGCCGAGGGTGTCGCGGAGGTTCTCGAGGAGGGGAGAGCTTGTGGTGGTGGGTGGAGGACTGTCAGCGGTTGGGCCAGGAAGCCTTTGTGAGCGACAACTAGGACTAGTGGGCGGGATTTTTGTTGCTTTGGGATTGGTTGATGGATAGAGTGAGAGGGCATGACGAGATGATCTGATGATGTTCTGGGAGCGCTCGGAGGCATGGGAAGTTTGATATGGTTGGGATTTGGATGTGATTACCATAGATTAGCGAGTTGTAGTAATCTGGCGTTGAATAGGATGGCGTGTGTTGATAATCACTCCGGAGTTTCATTTGTGCAACTCTACTCTGCGTGCGTAGCTAGACAGTGGATACATTTGCCTCCAATATCTGCACTATAATATTGCCATTCCTCGAACGTAGTAGAACTCGCTTCCGTCTTGAATTTATATGGGTTATATCTTGCGCTAAACCTTCGAGACACAGGATGAATATCCAGACCAGTACTCCTCTAACCCAAACTAAACAGCAGGAAAAGCACCAAGAGAACCCTGGTCTCGAAGCAACCTGACTCCTACTTCTCCAGCTTGCATAGTTACCTCGAGCTTATAAAACATTGCGGCGGCATCTCATCATCCAACCTATCATTCTCATCGTCTTTCACATACCCCATAAACCTACTCACCCTCTCCGCCCAATACGTGATCGCCTCATCATCCAACTCTATGTCCCTCATCAAATCAAAAACATCAATCCGATTCCTCTCCCACTCTCCATCATCTAATCTCACATCTGTCCAATTTTTCACACGGAACCTCTCCGGATCAGCAGCATACAGATGCGCAAGCTTAACAATCTCAATACAGAAATCAACCCAGTGATTGATATCCTCGCCATTCAACGATCCCTTGGCCTGTCTGAACTCAACAGTCTGCGGCAAGTCAGGCGTGCGCATGAGATACGTCAGATTGACCTGACGACTGTATCCCCCAGCGCTCTATTAATCTTCTCTCTCCCACCCGCACGAGCAGTTTGCGGCCAGTTTAACAACGCCACGATGTCCATATCAGAATACTTCCTTAGCGACTCTTGAATCTGCGGGATACTAGCTTTCCTACTAATAGCAGCAGTCGAGCAATCAACGCCAATACAATCACCAATCGTAGTCCCAACATTCGGACCAACCATCCTATTCGGGAATATATTCGCCAAGTCCTCTTTCATGAATCCCAGCCTGTTGCTCGAGAACTGGTATTCTGTATTTGGATGCCCCGGGCGTCGACACGGTGGGTGCAGACGAGTGATCTCTTCTTCGTAGACGAGGAGGATTAGGGCGAGGGATTGCCAGACTTTGGCTTTGTGGTACTCGGTGTCGTCTTCGGACATGTTGAGGTCGCGTTGGAATTGGGCGGCGGAGGGGCCTTGGACGTGGACGTGGAGACCGCATTGGTTGGTTATGAAGGAGCCGGTTTGGGTGGCGGATTTGAGGGTGAGGGCGTTGACGATTTCGGAGATGCGGATATTGTCGTTGGGGGTGTTGGAGTTGAGGATTGGTGATACCCTGGATAAGTAGGTTAGCAACTGTCAGAAGAGAAAGCTTCTGGGGCCATATTGGATATGTCTCATGTCATAAGATAGCTGAAGAAGAAAACCAAGTGGACCACCCAGTACCTACAGCTCAACTCCAAGCGCATCCCATTTCTCGGCCTCTACTCTTTTGTCCGGGAGCCAGTTCTGCATATTCTCTGATCCAACACCGCAAATCGAATGATCCTTAGTGATCTTCCACTGCTTCTTATTATCCCAATTCAACTTTTTCTTGTTATCCGTATCCAATGTATCCAAGATATTCAGATCCCTCGACGCGCTCGGGTCCGCAAAAGCCGAGATATTCTGCCTCAAAATATTGGCTACAATCTGCAACGGCTCTTTCTTTCATGGATTGAGCTTCTCATGTGTAACTGGATCCGTAACATCAGACTCGACGCCCCAGCTATTGTAGATCTTGTTAGGCGGCGAGAAAATTGGATTGACTCTGCTGAATCTTAGGAGCTCTCTTGTGCTGTAGGGAAGGTCCTTGACAATCTTGTATTCTGCGTCGCTGGGGAATTTTATTAAGTCTTCGTGAAATGCAAATACGAATTCTAGTTCTACGCCGTAGGTTAAGTTGTTGGTGCTTAATGTACGGGGAGGTTCTAAGGGCTCTGATTCTGAGCCTGAGCCAGAGTCACTTGACATATTGATAAGATCTCCCGAGGACGTTTAAGCGTAAGTATGGTACAATGATAACAATTCAAGGAGGAACCAGGTAATGAAGGCATCGTATAATGATGAACATGAGCATGGAAAGAAGAACAATTTCCTCGGATTCATTGTTCATGCAGGAATTGGAGGAGGGCAATGTCCGGATGCGGCTGATACTTCGAACCACTTGACAAAAATGCAAATAATCTAAGGTTGTACAAAGAAAAAGCAACATTGGCTGGCATGAAAGATAGAGCAAGGAAGTGACTTCGTAGTCCTTACGAACTTGTAGTAAAGAAGAGTTGTGGATCAGACTGAGATGAACAGATACCAGTAAATTCGAGCAATTTCTTGGAGATCAAGATGTTGAGCCTTCAGCTATCGAACTTGATCTGCACGCTGCTGTCTGTCACAGGCTCTTAACATTTGGCGCTGTTTGAAGCTCTTGGCTCCGTACAGGGTCCGATAACAAAGTCGAAATCCGAAATCCGTAGTACCATAGCAAGTGGACAAAATGGTATTGCACCAGCTATAACTCCAAAATAGTAAATCCATTCAATCATCAGTCCTCTTCAGACGAAGAATCATCTTCTTCGTCTTCTTCGTCTTCCTCTGAAATCTTCTCCTCCTCCTCAATCTTCTTGATCTCCTCTGCCGAAGCCTCGGAGACTGAAGAACCTCTGTGAGTCAAGATTGGCGGATTGACATCCGTTGGTTTCCAAGCTGTAGAGGTTGGTGACTGTATTGACTCGACTCTATCGATTGAGTTTTGAGGTGTGTGCTTCTTGTCAGCGGCTCCTTTCCAGGCTGTGGAAGTGGGCGATTGAAGAGACTCTAAGCTCTCGACAGTGTGTGTGTTCGTAGCTGTCTCCACCTTCTCTGGTACGGCGATAGAGGCTGGTTTGGCCTTTTCTGCCTCCTTCGCGGCTTCTGGCTCCTTCGATTCCTTGGACTCTTTTGGTACTTCTGCCTGTCCAACACCACTGAAAGTCTCTACGGCCTTCTTCTTGCCCTCCTTTGCCTTTTGGGCAGCTTGCTGGCCAATTTCTCTCAGAGCTAGGGCTGGGCCACTTTCGGTGGTTGGCGATTTCGCAGCTTCGGGACCTTTTGATGTTGCTGGGGTCGAGGATTCAGGCTTCTTGTTCTCTTGTGAAACTGGTGCCTTCGCCGGTGCGGCTGTGGTTTTGGGTAGGACCTTAGCTACTGGAGCTCCGGGTACAGGGACGATAGTGACATGTTGCTTCAATTCTCCATATTCATTCCAATCCTCGACTTCTACAAGATCCTAGCCTGGTCAGCGATTGCATACAAGTCCCAGAGAACCGTATCGTACTCCTACAACAAGACCCATTTGTACGAGTCCTGGTATCTTCCTCTGCCGCCCCGACTCATCCTTCCCAGCTCTCCGGCCCCAGAGCATGCGTGCCTTCTCATCCGTAGCGATATCGATAGCCTTGAACGGGATGCGATTTGCCTTCAGGATCGTTTCCATGCGCGACGTAGCGGTGACGATGTGCGAGGAGCCGGATGTGAGGGACGTGTAGAGGTACAACGCGGGGTCGTTGGAGTACGTCGCTTTGGGGGCAGATTCGGACATTTTGGGTTCTGTGCTATCGTGTTTGCTGGTGTAACTTGCTTGTGAGTATGTATTGGGTTTCGGAGAGGTTGCCAGGTGCTATTCGCCGTGGTGATGTCGATCGGGCTGTTTGTTTCAGTATGCGTTGTCTGAGAATCGGATTCCTATTGACTGGCCGCGGTTGACTAGGAGAGAGGCCATGCCATCTAGGACGCGCCCGACGCAAAGATAGGTGGTTTGTTGTGATGTCCCGAGTGTGCAAATATTATTCACAGCTCATATTATTTCATTTCAGGCAAAGTGTATTCACGATTGGCTCACATAGCTGCCAGTAATGCATACATATCGTGGCATGGCTGTTGCCCCTGTTATCGGCTCCTTATCTGGATGATTGGCAGTGAGGTCAGGGCCTCGGCTTGACTTCCTCGTGTCCCAACAATCATTGACAACAATGTCTCCGCCAACGGGCGAGCTTTGGAAGCTCCAGCTCTACATGAGCTTGGAACTGCACGTCATACTTCGGTTCCTCCAGCTCCAATGGCTATCTGCAAGTCCTTTACGAATTTGGCTCTAAAAGATGCTGATGCCGTCTTGGTGCTTGTCATCAAACTGGGCTGCACTATATCACGGAGAAAAGCTGAAGTGGAATGCAAAAGTCAAGATCACTCAAGTCGAGGTAGTGTAAGAGAAATGGGTAAGAACAGCGCTGATCCTGCAATTGAATCATTGAATCTGGTGTCGTCTTTACTCAATGGTGTCATGCCCTTGGAAACTGTGAGTACAATACATCTTCCGAACTGGCCAAAGCTATCAAATCCAAAGCCTCCAGATTAGCAAAACAAGGCTCGATACCGATAGAGTTTGTAACAACGTTCAACGTAATTAGGGAAGCACTTCACAGTTTCGCACCAACAGAAGATGGTAGCATCATCTATGCTGCCAAATAAGCAGTTCCGATGGACATCTCTCGAAGCGTATTTGCCGTAGAACATCCCAGACTTCGTTTTGATGCTAGGGACTAGGCAACTTCAGGCATCGGCCTGGGGTGAGCAATAGCATCCCACCGTGTTTACAACCTCATTCTACCGGAAGCTTCATGCGGACCTAGCTCTTCCTCAAAGAAAGAGTGTGTCTAGGAGGTAAGTACGTGTCTAGCTTTTCTCCATGTGAAAGCTGAAAAGTGTCCGAAAACGAGATGGATATCCCGATCTTCGTTACCAACAACACAGGAATGTATCATGGTGGCAGTAAATGGTCTCATTACTAGCTCAAGATGCAACAAAAGATCACTGGTGACCCCCATCAATGTGGTCTCAGAAGTTTCAGGCTAGGCTGGGAGGTGCGCTACGAGAAATTACGAAGATGTATGGAGGAAAAGGTTGCCTGGTCCGTACGCAAGAAGGTATTTCACAAGCTATGGAAGAGGGGTTTGGATTGACAGTTCCTGCTGTGGTAGAGAATGTCGTGTTTGAGTGTGGAAGGACCTAGAAGCTTTTAAGTCACAACCATCCATCTTGTACAGCTCAGATGTGATTCAACATAGGGTAGGGCTGACCTCTCGCTTGCCAGAAATTCACTTGGCAAAACATAGCGAAGAAAACAAAGGAGACAGCAGCCAAGCTATGAAGAATGGAAGAAGCTACCTGAAACCCCGAGAGAGCATCGATCTGTTGCGGAAGTGTGCATCTCAGACAATTCTAGACGCCACGTATCTGCTGTATAGCAAAGATGGGCAGATTGAGAAAGTAAGATACCAAAACCAACCCCATATTCTTGTTCCACAACCTTTTTCCGTCTCGGTCATTTCGTCTTGTTGGCTTTCGGAGCTCTACGTGAGGGTTCATGCAGAGGCCCGTGTCTAGCAAGTATCGTGAAGCCATTCCCAGCTACTAGTGTTTCCGCGGGCAGAAATGAAGGTATTCTTTCTTCTCTGTTCAATTGAAAAGAACCGCGAGGCTCCGTATCTCCTCCAGTACAGCACCACAATCAACCTCTACATCTTTCAATACCTACTCTCAACTGACCATCGCTACAGACTCAGACCAGTTTTCCCTCTCGGTAGAGGATGTGCATCTGCCTTCCTAAGGGACTGGGACCAAAGCCAACACCGAAACCCGAAAAGGTCACAACAAAAACAGTCCATTGCCCCTACCAGGCGTCTCAACCTCGAAACAGTCCCGTTCCACCTCACTTCATTTCCAAAACAACCAAAAGCATTCAGTCTTCCAAAGCGACCAAGCGCTGCAAGCCTCAAGTACCAGTAACATCAACCAGCGTCACTGCAATGTACGGCAAGCCCCTACAACCATGGCTGTATATGTACCCACCAATGCCTGGATACATGCCACCTCCAGGATGGACACCAGTTTCTCCGCCCGATGCCCATATGTATAAACATATAGGATATCCCTTAGGACACGGCATGGTCACCCAGCCTCTAGCTCAACCAGTAAGCACATTCCTACCCTTTCAAGACCCCCTCCCTCTCGCATGCGAACAAGAAGCTGAAACCATTCACAAAAAGCTCGACGAAGAGATAGAAGAACGCCGACTCGCAGCTTTACGTCAGAAGATCAAATCGAATATCACCTTCGTAGAAGATCTGAAGAAAGAGCTCAATCCGGCCCCGAGTGCGAGTGAGGTGGCTGCGAAGGAGTCGGCCAAGAGAGAGGAGGATGAGAAGCGGAAGAAGGACGAAGAAGAGCTGCACCGCCTAAGAGATGAAAACAAAAGTCGAAAGCTCACCCAGCAAATACAGACTGCTCTATCGCCGATTGATGCAACGGTCAAGGATTTGAAGAAGGCGGAGGAAGAGAGACAGCAGCTGGCGAGAATTGAGAGGGCAGCGACTCAGAGCAAGTTAGAGGGAAGAGCGGAGGGTAGGGCGGAAGCTATCAAGGATATAGAGGAGAGGTATGGGCGTACTGAGGGAAGAGGAAGACGTTCACGACTTCGAAGTAGGACTTACAGCCGGGACTTCAGTTCTGAGCGTAGTAGGAGTCGAAGTCGATACTGGTCGAGAGACCGGTATCTTGGTGGTGAAGGTGGCAGTCGAGGTGCGCATGAATCCGGACAGGGAGCAACTGTGAACGGCTTGTACAATCCGCAGGCTCTCATCCAACTCGGTGCCGGCATTGCCACTTTGCAATCTCCCCGTGGCTCGGGATATACAAGCCAGCCGCTGATCGGAGCGCCTTCGACTTACAATGCCTTGCAGCGAAATCAGGTTGTTTCATACGCTGGCGGAAGGACATTCCCATCCTACCCTGACACAGACATTGTCTATGCTACCGAATTTGACAACACTGTGAGAGGTATCTCGGGGACCCTCGAGCAGCTTGGACAGAAACAAGAAGCTGTGTTGGATCGAATTGGACGCGTCGATACAAAGGTAACTCAGGGGAATCAGCAAATGATGAACCGGTTTGGACACATTGATATGACGCTGGAGGATCTGAGCCAAAGGTTTAGGGCGGTCGGAATTTGAGCGATTTACTGCGGTAAACATTGGTACTCATTATGCTTGAAATTGATCCAGAGGCCTAGCTCAATAGAGCTGGAGACTGGGGCGAGTATCTGAGAACCTTCAGCTTGGGTTCGACTGAGTTAAACTGGCGGAGGACTTTTGACGTTGGGATCTGTAATTCTACACATGCGAGCTTGGGTATTCTAATTGGCGGGCGTTCCTTGCTTTTTTGTAACTGGGACTTCTTGGGATAGAAATCTGATTCGAGGCGTTTCTCAAATCGTTTCCACTGCTTCTGCAATTTTCCCTCCATGATCTTCTTACTTGATTGTAAAATAATTGTCCACACTGGATTATGGACCGTACCCAAGATCTCCAGGAAACTTTACAACTTCGACTTCCCTCCCCGTAAGATCGCCATGGACAGTGCGGCCTTTTCCCTCAAGAGCTTGTAACAGACTTTGACTCATTGGCGCATGAAAGTATTGGCTACTCAGTAAGTTGAGATTCAAGATACACGATGTCGGTACATTCTGCGACGCGGTCAACAATCCGCGAGAATGCTCAAGACACTGATCATCTACCCTTCTGGGGCTCTATTTATCGGGAAAAGCTTGAGGATTGGTTGCAGAAGGCCAAGAGAGCCAAACCATGTGGTTCTTACAATCACACTCATGAAGATAGAAGAGCATACGATGGGTTGTAGTGTTTTTGTACTTTTGTATTTACTTCTCCATATCAAAAGCATTCATGAGAGAGCCAGTGCAACGATGCAGTCATTTACCACCACGCCCAGCAAAAGCCAGCTAGATAGAAAAATGACCATCGTGCGACTCGAAAATGCCGTCAACAAACAACAAGCTCCTGCAAATCATATCTCTGAGAACCCCTCCCCATTCCATTAAGATTCCGATCAACAAAGTGACAGAAGAGAGAAACGCACCATCCATCAGGTATCCCCATATAGCTTACACGAAAACCTCCCAATGCATATGCCTCCTATGATTTCTGCCCATGTGCCAGAGATCCCAAAGGTGAAGAAGCTTATCCGAAGAGGTAGGCACCGAGAGCGAGGAGGCCCAAGGTGAAGCCTGGGACAACCACATTGCTAGCACCGCTGATGCCAGTCTGCGTAGCAGATGGAGCAGGAATGGTTGGGCTATAGTTCGAGCTGCTAGCTGGGGTAGTGACTACGACAGCTGTGGTGGTTGTTGGAGAGCTGGTCGGAGTAACAGGCTCGGAGGTGTTGCTGTAGGCTGGGGTCTCAACAGGGACATAGCTCTCGGATGGGTAGGTTACCATGGTCGAGGAAACAACTTCGGTGGAGCCAGTTTCGATGCTAGCGGTAATAGTCGAGCTGGGGACACCCTCAACAGAGCTGGTGGAGCCTTCATAGGGTTAGTATACATGCTTTCAAATACGCTCAAGAACTAAAGGTGAGGAGAGAGCAAAGGACATACTTGGGACCTCAGCGGTAGAGCTTGGGACCTCGTAGGTAGAGCTTGGAGCCTCAGCGCTGGTGCTTGGAACCTCAACAGCTGAGCTGGAGACCTCAGAGGTGGTTGGAACTGGGGCGCGGGTTGACTCAGTAGGAACTGGGGTCGAAGCAGGAGTCTCAACAACTGGAGCTGGAGTGGAGCTGACCGTAGTGAGGCACTCAGTCGAGCTTACGGTTGTAAGGACAGTAACGCTGCCACCAATGCAGTCTGTTTGCCAGTGGGTCAGCCAAGGTCGCGTAAAGGTGAAGTCAACAATCAATTGCGGGGCTGGCGGAATGAAGCGCTACTGCGAGAGCAGATCGACGAGGAGTGAGAGACTGGATTTGACTTACCAGTGTGAGTTGGCTCACAATGAACAACGGTGACTGTAGTGGTCTGGTAGAAGGTGTTGGTCATGACCGTAGCCATGGCCAGACCAGAGGCAGCGCCCAAGGTGAGGAGGGTTGAGGTACGCATTTTGTCTGAAGACGAAGTGCAAGTTGGAAGTGAGTGTATGTAAAAGGAAGAGTATGATACGTAAGGCGATCGAGTAAGATCGAAGAGTTTGTCTCGTACCAAGATTGAGAAACGAATGTGTATGTGTTATTGTTGAAGGAACGCGACGTTGGCGGAGCGAGGAGGAGGTTTTATCTTCGATAGGGCGAAATCGAGCTAGCGGGATCACCACCAACGGCACGTGGCAACGAAGATATACCTGAGCTCGATCAAAGCGAGCAAACAAGGCATCAAACCGGCAGTCTGACATAAGATCCCGTGATTGCACTCACCTTTATTGAACTTCTAATTGGTCGGCGAAGAAGATATCCCAGCATTAGATAGTATGCTCGAAGTAAACAGACCTCACCGCGCCGCAAATATGTGTGTGGTGACGTCCCAGAAGGATTCAACCAACACAAAAGAGAAGGAAATGCAGCAGAAAGGAACCATATCATCTACATATAGCCAGTCTTGTTTCGCAAGAGTTATATTGGCAGGCACTCTCCCGTCCCAACAGTACTGCACTAACATGGTACCATGAGCATGAAAGAGGCATGTGCCGTGGACATGTTTTCGTTCGCAAGAAAGGCGGATCAAAATGTACGAAATTTTCTGAAGAAGCACCTGTGCAATACCCCTCTCAATTGGTGACTAATGTCTCTCATGCTGCTTCCCCTCTCGGGTCCTCGCAGCATTCGAGTGGTACAGCTACACCCACGCATCTTGCAACCAATGATCACAGCTTTAGACGACACCAGAGGTGACGGAAGCGGGAAAGGAGTAGTACAGAAGGCCGTTTCAGAGGCCGTGACACATTTGCAAGAAATGGGAACAGGCAGTCTATTTCAAGGCAAGATACAGACGCATTTCATAGGGCAGTGCCACACAAGAGCGGGGTGTCCGATGCCATGAGACAGAACAGTACCAACTATAAGGAGTTCAGCCGATCCTGAAGTTCAAAATGGCGAGTGGATGGAAGAGTTGCCAGTGCTTGGTTCAAAGCCATGTAGATGGCCAAGAAGATGCAAACGGCTTCTCGAACCTGCATTCTCCTTTCATATCCCTTTCCCCGGCAGGACCGAGGGAGTCGGACACGAACAAGACTTTGACAGGTAGGCAAAAATCACTTTGCAGATGCCATGGTACTGCCCAGGCGTTCGACGGGTCAGAGTTTTGCGCAAGTCTGCCTCGATACCCGCGCGTCTCGTCCGGCAGTTGCGCCGGTTGCCAAAGAACTGGCCTGGCCACCAACGAGCGGCCAAATAGACGAATGTTATGGCCTATTCTTACAAGACGTTCAGTCAGACAACATCTACATCGGAGGAATGGAAACAACGACGTGGCAGGAATTGCTGCCCCTGAGGCAGTGCAAAGTTGGAAGAAACTAACCAGGCGACTCTTCTTGCGCTGAGCCTTGGACTTCTTATCCCAGAATTTAGAGCGGCTGGGGATCTCTTGGTTCATGGTATCTCGGAGATATCCCATTTCACCTTAAGTGTTTCTGTACAAAACGAACCTGTAGTGGGGAGAGTTCACGAGGTGAACGAGGTGAAGCAGGGGAAGCGAGACTTGACGTTGCTGAGTCCTGTAGGTGGCGTTCTCACAAGTACGGTTCCGAATTTTTCGGACGTGTTCAGCCCAGCCCAGCTCTGCCAAGCGTACTTCTCACTCAGCGTCCCTTTTCATCTTCCAGGTTGTTGACAATATCTGGCATATTCAATCCATTGCTCCATCCTCAAAATTGCAGCTCTCTCGTCCCAAAACTTTAGGCGGCGTCGTCAGATGAAGCCCAATGGAATCCACGAGGCTCGTGAAGGCCATCGAATTCGAAGCCAAGACAAGCACGCAGGGAAAGAGCTGTTTCCGAACCGCAACCTCATCATTTTTGAGTTTGCTGTTCAAATCTATCTCCAGCATCCCAAAATAGCTGGGCACAGATGAGGTCAGCGACCTCTCCTTGGGCTTTCTGCCTCGCTTCTTTGCGCCTCGGAAGAAGGTTAAGGATTTGCCCAAGCTTTCTTCACTTACCTGACTCGTTTGTCTCTCCAAAACTGCTACACTCGAATGAAATCTTTTTTACCAGTAGTTCTTTGCAATAACAGAAGCTAGACCCCGGGGTTTGGATAAAACGACGAGCCTTTCCTATGAAGGCAGCTCGATATCTGCTCCGAGGCCATCTTCTTATTTCATCTTATCATTCTTTGTCCACCGGAGCGACAAGACAGAAGTCTGCTGTCAGCCCCCATTGGCATATTCTACCCCGCATAGCAATCTTGGATTTTCAAGTTATGCCACCAATTGAGTAGAATTTACTTCCTTTCTACTGCCGGGCTGCCGTTCTAGGCCATTATTACTGCGGCATTTACCTATTCGTCTTCATGCGATTATGACCTCTCCTTGGCAGACAAGCAACGGCCAAGATCGGCATCGATATTTGCAGGGGCGAGGCGACAAGGACAGAGCATAGCACAACCGCCAAGAAGGGGGAACATCCAGAAAAGCAAAAGCTCATTCTTCTGTGACGGCACGACTCCGACAAGTCAGCAAAGTAAACTTTTTATGCTTATGTTTTCTTTCGATTTGATCTTGGCGAGACTCATTTGCACCTCAATGTATACGCGTTGCCAAGATCAACAGCAAGGCTGTGTGAAGAAACAAACGAGGCTCCCTAGCAGGAAGTCAAAATCTATTAAGATTGCACCCGAGATCGGGATGAGATCGACTATCGTGATGTCTTGGAACTGGTTCAAGACATGACTATAAGATCTGGTTCTGCCGCTGTCATTCAAAAGTTGGTTAGCTACGACACTCCAGCTTACAATCAGTATTACCAATCTAATTATGTTCTCCTTATTGGTCATCATCGCTGCTATCCCAAGCATTGTTGCTTGCCCGCAACATGATCATGTATCTCATGGTAGAAGCCTCAATAAAAGGGCCGGTGGGGAGCAAGACTGGAGTTATCTGGCTTCTTACGATTGGGGCATGATTAACGAGAGTGTGTATATCCTGTTCACCCGAAATCCTGTCACTAACAAATACTAGACTACACACTTTGCCAAACGGGGACTCAGCAATCACCAATTCAGTTAATGATCACTCAAGGTCTCTCTACGAGCCACAGTCCAATGTTCGACGCAGCTTCCTACTCCGCCGTTTCTGGCGCGCTGTCCAACTGGGGATATGGTCCAGCCTTCACAACATCAACAAACTCCAGCATCACGAGCGGACCAGCAATGACCTACGACAATACCACGCTCTATCTCAAAGGGCTACACATTCACTCCCCAGCGGATCACTCAGTGCAAGGAGACCGCTCGAAAGCAGAACTGCATCTTGTTCACGCAGACGCATCTGGCAAAGAACGTGGAGTCATTGCCATCCGTATCGACCCAGGAAACGCAGACTCGCTCTTCTTCTCCCAGATGCTCGGCCAGAACAGCAACAGCACCGTCCAGGGTATCACGAACCCTGTTCCTAGCTTCAACTCTCAGGAGACGATTCCAATGAATCTGGATGTCTTGGAAGCTATCCGAGAGGTAAACATGTTCAATGACTTTTGGACGTATGAGGGTAGCTTGACAAGCCCGCCTTGTACTGAGGGCATCAGATGGTGGGTTGCTAGAAACACTCTGTATGTTAGCATTGAGCAGATGCAGGCGATCTTGGCTGTTAGTACCTTCTCGGCGAGGGTTGAGCAGGAAGTGTGGATGCATGGCATCAACAGGTAGAGCCGGAGGGGTGTAGATGCACGTTGTGAGGATGCAGAGATTTATTTCTTGTATATACTTGATAGATAAGGAGCGTTTGTATGTATCACCAAGCACAGTGGCAGAATAGACTTGTCGTCAGTGCAAAGCGTGCTTCCTCAGTACCTTCCTCGGGCTTGACTAAAGTTCCCCGTGAGCCGTGCATAGCTTCTGATGCGTGTAAATACACAGTTTAACATTGGCGCCACTTAGCTGTTGGGTCGAGGAGCGTTTCCCCTTGCATGAATGCTTTCCACCTCACCATGCTGATTCTGACAAGCAACTATCAAACTGTGTTCAGAAGGACATGAAGGCTCGAAACGAGAGAAGTGGCAAGGTAAACATACTCATTCGTGCGGACAATCATAATCCTGTAAGGGCAGCCAAAAGTTTCATCATTTAAAGCAGACGGGAGTGCCAGCCAAAGCATATCATACTTATGTTTGAACTTTGGAGCTCTCCCACACAGATGTCTACCTTCTAAGGTAATGACCTCTCTCCCATGCATCCTGATAACGCCGGTTCAACATCCCCATCTACCGTCTTTAACATGAATTCTTGGGCTTGTTGTGGTCTCAGCCTTGTGCGCCTGCAGAGCCTGGAGGAGGAAGAGCTTCCGGTCCGAACGACATTGGAAGTAACTGTAGCGCATGATTAAGTATTTGCAACAAATTAGAAACTGGAAATAACGTACCTGTTCAAGTTTCATGACCACATATGCGCCATCCTTATCAAACATGAGTATCGGAGTGTCCAGTTCGCAGAACTCGCGGATACTGCAGAACGTCCAATTAGCCCTTGTCCGGATTATCCACCCGTCCAAATCCTCTCATCTCCAAAGCACCACGCCAGACTTCAACCTTCATTGCACCTCTCTGGAAAAGCACAACAGACATGGCAGAACTCACAACTGTCTACACATCCCACATGGACTCGCAGGAGGAGAAATATCAGTCGCAACAGCCACAGCCTTAAACTTCCTGTGCCCCTCTGTCACAGCCTTCCCAAACGCCACGCGCTCCGCGCAAGTCCCTACAGGGTACGCGGCATTCTCGACGTTCGCACCATCGATATATTGGTCGTCATGTGTCAGGATTGAAGCTCCAACGCGGAATCGCGAGTAGGGACAATATGCCGTGGCTTTGGAGGCGGCGCAACGTTTGTGGAGGGTGTGAAACTGGGTGCTGGATAAGCCGTAGGTTGTGCAAGTCTGGGAGACGTGAGTCTCGTTGCTGGAGAGCGAGAGCTCGTGAGCTGGAGATGGCATATTGGCAGATTTGAAAGAGAGAGAGAATAAGAAAGAGGTTAAAGGCGGGGTGAGGGTTGAAGATGGAGCTGGAATGTGAGCTTGGTACGAAACCTCGGCCACTTCCGACAATGCCACTTTAGGAAGGAACGACGTTTTATCGTCGACAACAAGATTTTACATTTATTATGTAAAGTTGAGGTGACAAAGATAAGTAATTTTTTGCTTCCTAGCTCTCATTTTGTGGTGCAGTTCCAGCCTCCTCCTTTTGGTTTTCTCTTGTTGGGAGTCGAGTCACCAGTCCAGTCAGTGCAACAATTCAAGTTGGACAAGCAAATCTTGTCGAAATTGGTTGGTATCATTCCAAGACTGAGAGATCTCCTATATTGGTACTGTCAAAGGATTCATCACACTAGCTCCACCATCAACCACTATGTTGGCTCCTGTCACATAGCTACTAAAGCCAGAAGCAAGAAACCCGGCTACACGGCCAACCTCGATTGGCAAGCCAGCTCGTTCAAGCCCTATATCTTTCCTTTGTGCCTTTCGAACGTCAGTCTTCTATATCAGAAAAAGCGTGGTGGAATGGGGGTTTTCTACCTCCTTGGACTGCAAGAATGATGGAGGAAATTGGGCGTTCATGCCTCTCATGTCGAACTGCTTCTTGTTAAATCTCCTTCGAAAATTGGCATTTCGAGCACCACATACGTTCTTCAAGTCAACACCCACGTCTATCTGGCCTGGCGAGATGCAGTTGATTCTCACCCCAGAGCCTACCGCAGTTTAGCAGCTATCAGTGCAGTCCAGTTCGGAAGCTACCTTTCAGCACAGCAACTCCTGCCCTCACGACTCCCAGAGCGGCATGCGAACTCATTGTGTAGCAAGGTCCCCAGCACCCACCGTACGTACTTGCTACACTGCTGACAACTATTATACTGCCATACTCCCTCTCCTTCGGTGCTGCATTAGGATATGCCTGTTTTGGTGTTGTCTTCGCCATTGCCGGAGGGCCATATTTGAGCGCGAAGAATGGTGCCATCGAATTGGCCTCGAAGCATTTCTGCAGATCTGCAGGTGTTGTAGCCTCAAGAGAGGGAGGGCCGAGAAGTCCAGATGAGCACACCCACACATCGAGTCGTCCCCAGGAATTCAGCACATCGTCAATAAGGCCCAATGTCTCTTCTTCCTTAGCAACATTGAATGGGTATCCTATTATCTTGGTGTTTGGGCTGTCTGCCGCGACGGCTTCAATCAGGGATGTGTAGTCGGAGCTGGTACCTTTGTCGCAGGCTGGAAAGAGAATTGGAGAGTAAGTACGTGGGATTTATCGGATCTACGAACGTACCATAGATGCAGGCTGCACCGTGAGCTATGCGATGTCAATATTTGTTGGCTCCAACATATGAATACTGGACTTCTCCAAATTTATGAATAAAATCCAACATTTTAGACACCCGACGTCCCCCAATTCCCAATGTCCCGGTATCCAGACGACATAAAGAAATTCAAGAGCTCCACCTCCAGACTCATTTTGATTGACGAACAAGTCTCGTAGCACTTGCAGAATCTGCCCCTCCAGGCTCAGTCCCTCCAAATTCAAGTCTTATCCCCCGCAAAACTGAAGTATGGACATACCTGCCAGTTCTCTAATGATTGCCTGTCCTACAGGCTGCTGAGCACCCGTAACAACACAGACGAATCCATATAGCTTCCCATCCGCACGATATGGGCTGAAATGTTCCGAATCCATAACAGAATTGGTAGTTGCGCCGGTGTCTGACATCTTTCGAGCTTCCAATTGCCAAGTTCTGACGTAGAATCGTTTCAGCAAAGCAACGAGTGAAAGACAGAGAAAAATAAAACACAAGAAACAAAGTGAAGGGATCCTCTGCGAGAAGGAACACCTAGATCAGGAGGAGATAAAAGAGAAAACTCCTCATACAGCTGGAAGCAAAAAAATCACGATAAGAGCTTCCTTCCCTCCACGGCACGGAGATCTGCATCATTGTACGTTTGTCCCCCGCGGAGCAGGGAACAGCTGTCTGAGAAGCTACCTATCATCCAATCATGGGCGCTGGATTGGTTGACACGCTCTGTGGTTGCTGGCATGCTAAATGCTTTTTTGGCGCAGGCATGAGAGTGGTGCTTCTCCGAGGCGGGATGTGTGGCGAATTGGCGATAAGAAACACATGATGGCGGGGTAAATATCCCAGCAAGGAGCAGTTATATGCACAAAGCAATGAGCAATTGTTTCCTCCTTAAAATTCTGGGAACTTAGTCTTTCTAGGTCAACGATAGGACCTCTCTGCTCTTAATGCCAGCTATTTTAAAGTCTGCAAATAGTTTCTTTCACGGTATTGACAGCAGCTCGTCTCGCTTAACGGTGAAGAGTGACTTGACTTGGGCTGGCGACAACAGAGCTGCGCGGGTAAGACCTAAATGCCCTTTTCGTGATTCGCGCGTCCTGAGTCTTTCAAGACAATCATACTCTCCATAGGGACTTTTTATTGAAGATTCACATTGGCAGATGGCGAGTTCATACATAGGTAGAAAACCGGACTTCAAACACAAGCTAAGCGTACTGCGTCTACAAGGAGCTCCTATTTATCGAATGTCTGGCGATATCAACACCCCTAGCAATCTCTCCAGGCAGGTCTACATCCCAAATCCAGTCCATCCTCGTCTCGAAGTTGATTCTCATCTTCGCCAGGTCTCTACCGATGCCCACCCTCTGAAACCCAACAATCTCGCCCATTTCTCTACTCGTGGACGTCACCCTCTGCGTTCTAACCCTTCTGATCTCATCATATGCCTTGAAGCATGCTTCTATCTCTTGATCGAATCTCAACAACTGGATTCCTGTACTCCCAGGAACCTTGCTCAATACTTGACCAAGGATGTTGCTCAAAATAAGCGAATCTTCGAAAGCCATTCCTGCACCTTGACCTTGATGAGGAGTAGTAGCATGTGCAGCGTCTCCCATAAGTGCAACTTTTTCCTTGATATATGTCGGTGCTGGGAGATGGTCATGAAGTGCCCACCTCTGTGAGCTTTTGAAGTGCGCCAGTAGGGCTCTGATTGGTGCTCCCCAGCCTGCGAAATCCGAAATCATAGTCTTTGTATTGACATCCTGAATCCATGTCTTCTCGTGGGCTTGCGCGGCAGCTTCGGGGATATTTTTGATCGCGACCATGTTCATCATGCTTCCCTTCTCAACAGGATACATGACCACATAGCTCTCTGGGCCGCAGAAAAGTGTCCCTTTACCGGCATTGATGGCGTCGCCAACAATTTCAAGGAATTGGGCACGAGGAAACATTCCACGATAAGCGACGTCACCGGTGGGAACAGGTCGTGAGATGTCCTCGCCTGGTTCAGAGAGGCCAGAAAGGACGTAGTCTTGACGAACGACCGACTTAATCCCGTCGCAAGCAATTACGGCTCCTGCTAGAGCTGTTGTTCCATCAGCGAACGCCAGGGAAAGCTCTTTCGTTGATGTGACTTCTGAGATCGACACCAGACTTTTGCCGAACTCTGCGATGCCTGGCGGTATCAATTCGACCAGGCCCTCGAGGAAACGAGCTCGGTGTACACAGGCTCTTCCAGGCTTAGGCCCTTTGTGCCGAATGGTAGTGATTAGACTGTTGAAGCTTGAGACAAATTCGTTAACACCAGTTCTTGACAATACAAGCATGGAAGTCGGATTTCCCTGAGATGGAGAAGACCTGGAAGTTATTGACTCACTCTGTCTCAGTTCCAACTTTGATATCCAGCCACTCTTCCTTGCCAGGACCCTGTCCTTGAGCATCAAGACCCTCATTGTAACTCACACACCTGTCCAAAACTTCTTTGATTCTTGGATCGATCAGTTCCAAAGCCGTAATGCTGTTTGGTCCGAGTGCAATTCCAGCACCTATTTCTGCAAATGCGGCAGCCGATTCGTAGATCTTATGAGGAATCCCATGGTAAGTGAACCCGATAGATAAAGTTAAGCCGCCCAGGCCCCCACCAATGATGGCAATAGGTGCTTTTTGCGGACTTGACATGTCGAAAAGATGATAGTACAATGCACGGAGAATTTCAAAGGTAGCGAGCGCGAGCTAGATATTGACTCTCACAACACTTTAGAACGAAACTTATATCAAGTCTTAATAACCCAGCTTTGCGGAAGAGAGAGTCGTCGCAATTCACTGATGATGGCCGCATACTGTGTGATCCTGAACAGGAACCAGACCAATCCCAAGCTTTTAATATGACAAAAGATGACGACCGGACGGTTGGGACACCCTTGTGATGTTTCGACGTTGAGATAGAGCCGTGCCTGGCAATCTTGTAGATCCAAAGTCTAGGATGGGGGAAATGTCAGAAGTAATGCGAAGGCCGAGGCCGACGGGTCATCTCGACCAATGAGATCGATTCTAGTACTACAACACGGTTCCTTCCCCATATGTATTGGCCTTTCACGCGGAGTGACTCTCTTGAGTCGCTCGCAATTGATTCGGTGTTTGCTTGGTGACTCGAAAGGGATTTGAGGTGCGCGGTCCGTCAACCCTGCAATTGTCTCACCTCCTTGGCTGGTGGCAGGCCCACCTGGAGCAACATCGATGAGAACCCAAGATTTGGAATTCATTCTGTGATTCTGGGTCAAGTCTAATCACGTTGCGGTGTATAATCAAGTCTAAAGCTCTCACTTGCCTCTAAAGCAGCAGAATGCTCCCGGCCTTGCAGCGTTTCGAGCTCTACGTACGATTGAAAGTGTATCAAGTGTCATCTGAATACTCTCACTACTGAGTTCAAAAGCCCTCGCCATCATTCAAACCTGTCAATCACCTCATCATGTTTTCATTCTTTCGGGCGACATCGCCCCCTCGGACCAACAATGCTCGCAACAACCCAATCATCTACGAAGGCGGGCTGTCGTCAGTTGAGTTCCATCCTCCTGGCTCAAAGTCCATCATGACCCATCGCCTCCCACCCACCAACGATTCGAACGGCAACGGCGTAACAATTATCCAACCTCCCTTCCACTACCATATCCATCAGACAGAATACTTCTACGTACGTTCTGGCAGCGGAAATTTCTACCTTGGCCTTGATCCAACGCCCTTCGTTCTTTCCGCAGCAGGCACAAGAACTGGTGTGATCCCCGCTGGGCGATATCATCGCTTTGAAAATAATTCTGCGGACGACGATCTCGTGGTAGATGTGCATCTCACGCCGGAGACTTATGAAGAGGAACAGAGGTTCTTCAGGAACTTTTTCGGGTATTTAGATGACTGTAAGAAGGCGAAAACGGAGCCGAGCCTCTTTCAGTTGTTGGTGTTTTTGTATGAAGCGGACACTCCGCTTGCATTGCCTTTGCCGACGGAATGGTTGGGACGAGCGGTCAGTAGAGCATTCCTGATAGTAGTCGCTATCTGGGGAAAGTATGGACTTGGGTACAAGGCTACCTATTCGGAGTACTACGAGGAACGAAAGTCGAGGTAGACCGTGAACGGATTTTTTGGTGTTGTGACTGGCGGAGACCTATTTACCTGTATCTTTGTAATGAAACACAACGGGCAACAAGTGAAGATACGATCCAATGAAAAAGAAAAATACTCAGTACAAATCCCACTCACTCAATCTCGATGCCACTTACCGTAGCTGATGTCGTGGACTGTTTAATTGACATGTCACTCGGCGTAATAAAAGGTTTTAGCCGAGGAGCATTATTGACTTCAAAGTGTAGGATTACCTCAAGGCTCGTTATAAAAATCTATCGATTATAGTAAGAATCATCGATGAGGGAAATCAGTATAGTCTTCTTTGAGGGCAGGCTCAATCTCTGTTTTTCTGCACGACATTTCTTTTCGATTCATGCTGATGTAGTACACAGTTCATTTTGTCCTTGCCCTTCGTACAACCCTGTTTATCACCCATAAGGCGGTATGACTTCGAAAACGATACAGTCGGAATTGTCTCGGGGAGTTCGTCGGTCCAAATGCTCCGAACTAGGCGGTATTGTACCTGGTTGCGGGGTACAGATAAGGAAATGCCATGAGAGCAGCCAAGTCTTAATTTCCTTTCAGATTACCATAATTACTTATCTAATTGTGAATAGTGGGCATCAGCAGCTAACTCAATTCCAGTCTGTAGTTGCGTACAGACAGTTTTAATAGAACGGAAGACCGACCTTCACTGTGGGTTGTGGACCCAAGGCGGAACGTTCATTCCCAACAGCATCTGTTCCTGGTGCCGAGGGTTGATTATCCGCAACAGATCAATACAAAGTTGATTTAATAAACAGATACCGGAACTCTTAGGTTGTTACAAAGGCGATTGCTACGGTTCCCCCAGTTCTCATAATCGGCAATGCATACCTCAAACACCATCGACTCACTGGCTATGGCCGCATCATCAACAGGAACCTGGGAGTCCATCCCATGGGGAATCCAAAGTTACTCTTGCACACCTCAGTCAACCACATTATACCACAAATCCTCGGTGCCCTATACATCCAAACCCAACGCCCTCCAAAATTTCTCACTCTGGGTACCAGCTCCTGTGGGGTCCAAACCAGACGATATACCTTCTCCAACGATACTTCCCTCTTCTGAACAAGGGATCTGGATTATTTACATTCATGGCGGCGCATGGCGCGATCCTCTCGTCACAGAGAGCTCATTTACATCGACGGTCACCTCGCTCGTAACCAACCATTCCTCCATCTTCACCACCTCATCTCCGTCCAGCAACAACTCCACCATTGCAGGAATTGCATCTATCAACTACTCACTCACACCGAAGACTCCTGCGGACGCCGAGAATGATGACTGTCGCCGCGCTAAGCATCCTGATCACATCCTCGATGTACTGACTGCTCTTGAGTTCCTGCAGGCGAAGGCGGGGTTTGGAGAAAATTACGTGTTGTTGGGTCACAGCTGTGGTGCTACGCTGGCTTTGCAGGTTGCCATGGGAGATTTCGAGAAATGGAAGGCAGCTGACTCTTCAAATTCTGGGCTGGGAAAGGTGGTACAGAAACCAGTTGCAATCGTGGGCTTGAACGGCTTGTATGATATGCCGACTCTTATCCGCTCACCAGGAGAAAAGCATCTGCATCTGCAGGCACTCTATGAGGATTTCACCAAGAGGGCATTTGGTGATGACGAGTCAGTCTGGATGGATATTAGTCCTGTCTATGTCAAGGATTGGAGCCAGGCAGAATGGGTGCTGGATCGGAAGGAACCCAGACAGGTCTTTTTGGTGCAGAGTAAGGAGGATACTTTGGTGCCTTATTGGCAGCTGGAAGCTATGAGGGAGTCATTCTTGAAAGGGGACCCAGGGAAATCTGGAAATGATGTGTTAGAAATAAAGGAGCTAGAAGCTGCAGGTGATCACAATGATCTGTGGAAAGAGGGAACGAGACTGGCCGAGATTGTGGTGGAGGTTGTGCAAAGTTTGAGGTAGATAAATATGCAGTAAGAGTTTATTTAAAGTCTGGCTTTCATATATGCTCTGAATTTTTAAATGGTTTCAAACACCCAGGGCTGGGGTTCTCCATGATCAGCGACATGCAATGTTGACATTCGAGAAAGAAACATCAATAAGATAGGGGCTCAGAAGCGAGTGTTCTGGCTCTCTTATTGGCTACGCATCAGATAACTTGGCACCTAATAATGAAACTCTTCACTTCAAACACAGAGCAATTCAACACATATTCTTCATGCATCAATTGACGCTCACGGAAATTTTTATTCCTAGCATATCTCAGACTTGATGCCAAGCAGCTCTTGAAAGGTCTAGGCTGATCGACAAGTGACAGGGCCACTCTCGTTATCTCCATGTCCCCCATTCTTGATTCTTGGGATCTTCCCCAAAGCTCCACAGGAGATAGACAAGGCACAGCATCTATTTGGAATTGTAGAGAGCAAGGTCCCTTTACCGCAACTATGAGTACGTGCCGTACGGCGGCTACTGTACTTCTGGTAGGGGACGTTGCTGTTCCTTATCGCTGGGAATTGATTGTTCCTTGGCTTGCTTTGATTGTCCGGACTTGGTCTTCGAATGCTTGTAACTCCGCGTGGCGGCATCTGTGGGCGGAGCAGATTGGTTGGTTCTAAATTCCAATCAACCTGGCACATTCAGTTTGAATTATGCTTAAAGCATATATAGACGATGCTCTGACAATGAGCCCGATCCTTGGGGCCTGTTCAGACCAAGGAATCTCTCAAGCTTTCATTTCTGGCTATTCTCCAAGACGCACTCATCACAATGTTGAACTCGAGCGAGGAGAAGGACTTCAAGCAATCTCCAATCGACTCATCTTCTTTGGCTCCATCTATCGGCCAAGGAGGTGTTGAATCACGAGGCCCAACTGCGTTGTCGGAAACAACGTAAGTATATTCAACAAAAAGATATGTAGATGAGCCTAACATTGAGATAGAGACGCAAAAGCTGAAGCAGCAGCCGAAGCCAAATTACGCCTCAAGATCGATCTGTACATCATCCCACCTGTGACGCTGCTCTACCTTTTCTGCTTTATTGACAGAGCAAACATTGGTAAGGGAGCCCCCAGTTCCCAAGCCCGTGATCAGTCTGGAATCTAGAGTATCAGTGCTGACAATTCATACCGCAGGAAATGCAAGAATCGCTGGTCTGGGAGAAGACCTCAACCTCAAAGGCTATGATTACAACATCATTCTCACAGCGTTCTATATCTCTTATATCATCTTCGAAATCCCATCCAACATACTCTGCAAGCTGATTGGGCCTGGATGGTTCATCCCTGGTCTGAGTCTGGCGTTCGGGATCATCTCCCTGTGCACAGCATTTGTGAACACAACTGCCCAAGCATGTGGCGTCCGCTTTCTTCTGGGAGTCTTCGAGGCTGGAATGATGCCAGGGGTGACGTAGTAAGTTGACAGTTAATAAACCAATACATCGGGAATGGTTGCTAACTTGTGGTCTTTCAGCTACATGTCTCGATGGTACAGAAGAAGCGAACTTGCGCTCCGGCTTTCATTCTACATAGCAATGGGACCAGTCGGAGGTGCTTTTGGCGGGCTTCTTGCGTCAGGGATCTTCAAGCTCGATAGCGTAGGTAGTATCAAATCATGGAGAATGCTGTTTGTGATTGAAGGTTCGCTCTCCACCAAACTACCTCAAAAGTAAAGAACCCACTGACAAAGGACAGGCATCATAACCATCGGTCTCGCCCTCATCGGCTTCCTAACCATGACCGACCGCCCCGAAACAGCACGCTGGCTCTCCCCTGCCGAGAAAGCACTCGCGGCCAAACGAGTGTTGAGCGAACGAGTCGGCACAACAGAGGTCTTGGACAAAATCGACATGAAGAAGACCTCACGCGGAATCCTCAACCCTACAACCATCACCACGGGCTTCATCTTCTTGTTGACGAACATCACCGTGCAAGGGTTAGGTTTCTTCGCCCCAACGATCATCAAGACGATTTATCCTCTGGACTCGCTCGTTTCGCAACAGCTGCACACCGTACCGCCTTACGTCGTGGGCACGGTATTCACAATTGGCATACCACTTCTGAGCTGGCGGTATGATAACCGGAATATCTTCATCATGCTCAGCGCACCGCTCGTGATAGTTGGATACATCATGTTCCTCGCTACGACGAATCCTCAAGTACGATACGCGGCAACATTTCTGATAGCCAGCGGCGCATTCGCGAACGGAGCGTTATGCAACGCCCAGGTTTCGGCGAATGTGGTGTCTGATACGGCGAGATCGTCAGCAATTGGTGTTAATGTGATGATGGGGAATATTGGAGGTCTAATTGCTACTTGGTCGTTCTTACCTTTTGATGCGCCGAATTATCCGATTGGGAACGGTCTCAATTTGGCTACGTCGACGACTATTCTCATTACTGCTCTGGTGCTGATGATCTGGATGAGGCTTGATAATAAACAGCGCGAGAAGGTGGATGCTGAAGCGGTTTTGCATGGTCTTAGTCAAAAGGACGTTCAGGATCTTGACTGGCGTCATCCTGAGTTTAAATGGAAGCCATAATGAACTATTTAGAAATAACGATATGCGACATCTTTTGCAGAAAATATGTTGAGAAATAAGCAAGTTTCGAGAACCAATCGAAGTATGCATTTTCTGGTATACAAAGGGGGTTAATAATCATACGCTAATCTATAATCACAAAACCGGGGCTTGCTCTCCGTCTATCGTATCCATCATCAAAACATCCTCACGGCCCTTATGTTCATATCTTTCACCGGGCCAGTCCAGAGATCAAACCTCTTCATCACTCTCGTCGCCTAGAAGCTCTCCCTCATCATCATCAACGACAGCATAATCACCTCTTCCTCTTGCAAAACTATCACGGGTAGTGAAGCGTGCAGGTCTACTTCCACCGAATGTCGTTCTGGCGTCACGCCAAAGACTGGTTGCAAGTGCTGCGGCTCCTGTCGCGACCATGACGATGGCCACAAGGACCAACTTCGGGTATTTGACGTAGGGAGGCTCGAGATCCGATGCTGCGGCTAGATTGTTAGAACTTGACATGCTCACGGCAAAGATAGAGGGGCCTTACATTGCTCGCCTAGTCTGATCTGCCCGAAGTTGCCCATGTTGGTCCATACCCACCAGCCAACACCTGCTGCGACTCCAATGCATACGATGACAATGAAAAAGATGCCAATGCCGGAAACGCCATGCTTCTGCTTGAATTGTTCTCCCTTGCCGGGGCAAGGATGAGGAACACTCTTGTCAAACTCCTTTCCTCCTACACAGGTCGAGAGCGGGATACGACGGTAACCAGTTGGGTCGTCGTATTCAATGATACTCTCATCTTCCTTACAGATAAGAGAATGGTCATAAGGTGTGAATCCAGGTACCAGAGCACAAGAGCCATCGGTTTGTCGTTGGAAGTTAAAGTCACTAGAATACGGTTAGCCCAGAAATCATGACGTGAATAGCATATATACCATTCGAAGTCTCTCCTTGTGCAAGAACAATTCCTTTCGATGCTGTGAAGATGGGGAATCATCTGGCCATTGAAACACTTCTTCTCTGTCCTCTTTCGGTGATATGATGAGACATGACCGAATAAACAATCATCTTCCTGGGAAGGATGCTTCGGTGTCCACAGGTAGTAGTCGTCAGCCTCAACGTCGTTTTCGTTCAGCTTGCACTGTACATCCGTCAGACCCGAGAAGTCGAGGTTGACAGCAACCAGTTCGTCGCCGTTGTAGCCCCAGAGTAGGAAGTTACGTGAGTTGTCGCTCGGGACAGTGGTGAGGTCGTCAACTTGAATTTCCTTTTCAGCGAATTTATACTCGACCCAGTTCTCACCCTCGTCTAAAGAATAATAAACCACGTTTGTAGCCACCTTCTCCCTCACGATGACGACAATTGATCCTTGGTCGCCGAATTCCCACATGTACGAACCCTTCTTAACGGACTTCCAGTTGACACCTCCATCAGACGTCATGAAAGTGTCTGCGTCTTTCATCGAACTGAGAGTCTCACCAACATTTCCTGTGCCGAGCATCAGCCCGATGGCAGAGGCGGATGAGTAGGTATGGGACTTGTCGGCACGTTCAGTGTACCCGTGAATGTTCAGCGAACACTTCTCCAGATTGCTGTTGCTGCAAGAGAATGTCTTGCCGTCGGCATCTTTTGGAGGTGGTTTGAGATATGCCCATTCTGCACCATCGTTGTGAGTGATCATGGTCTTGAGCTTCTTTCCTTCCTTCTTGAAGTTCTTAGACTGGTAGTTAGAAACCACGTTCACCATCGCGACGCCCTCGATGCCGAACATCTTCTCGAAATCCACGTAACCCGGGCCGTCACGGTCTACAGCATTCAGACTGAGGACATAAGAAGTCCCGTTGGAGTTGCTCTTGATGATTGATCCATACTCATAGCCCTTTTCATTGTTGACCGTAACATGCAGAAAGACGGAATGGGTAGAGCTGTCCAGAACGGTATATCCTGTTTGATGAGGAACAGAAAAGCCGTATGGGAATCGAGCATCAGCAAAAGTCAACCCATTGACACTGGTGTCGACCTTCAACGATTCCGCTTTATCGTCCTTAGTTGCGACGACAATGAACTCAGACATCGTGGCAAAGTCAACAACATTCGTGAAATGAGTCACGGGTGGCTCATTGAAGAAGTCGTCGCTGGAAACAAGTTTGTATGGGTTGTCCGTGTCCTCCGCGCTCTCCTTCGATTTGACCTCACAATAGATGAGTTTGTCTCTACTCTTCTTGTCGATCTCGGGTTTGGGTCCAGGAACACGATAGCCGTTTTCGGGCTCTGCAATAAACTCGCACTTCCTGACATATCGCTGCAATGTCTTCCACTTATCATCACCGCGGTCTGTGGTGATCGAAGCTACTGCGTGGCATTCTGGGCCATCGGGACAATCTCCTCTCCTGCCAACCCAGATAATCCAGTCCTTGTTCTTAGGGTGGAAGCTCATGACCGGAATACGTTTAGTGTTCGGCTTATCTGGAGCCTGGAAGCTTCGTATATTCTTGCCACGGTCTGTCGAATAGTAGACCTTCTCAGAGTCTGTTATGAAGAAAACCATGTCGTTAAAGTACGTGTGGGGAATAATGGCCAGGATTTTCTCATCTTTGAACATCGGTTCCCATTTCTTGCCGTGATCTTGCGAGATGAAAATGCCGGCATCCGTTTGCATGAGAACAGTCTCGTCCGTTCCTTGACTGATACCCGTTCGTTCGAGGTAGATCTTGCTGTGGAAGAATTTACCATCGAAACTCTTCTGAGCTCCGTCTGGCTTGCCAGACGCTGGCGCACCCACGGCGTCAACACACTTTCTGTCCACTGGGTCGTCCCTTTGCTTTCCATCTGTACGCTTGCAATCATTGCCAGGAATTAGTCGCCAACCGGAAGAGCCCTTGAAGGTATCCTCGGGCCCAAAAGCCTTGCATGCGCCTTCTGGCAGAATCAAATCGCCAGCCTTTTCGCACTCTTTTCGATCGGCACTGCGAACAAAATTGTAGTCACACTCGAAGTCCGCATCGGTGCATTCACACTGCTCAGAATGGACCTCGGGATCCTCGAACTCCTTCTTGACGAAGCAGTCAGCATCGGCCTTCCGTCTGCTGTACCATTGCTTATGGCCCATGAGACAGGTTGGCTTGCCATCCGAGTCGACTCTGGCGTACCACTTCTCCATGTCGTCCTCCTTGCACTGAGATTCTTGCATATCGTCGAAGTCTAGCACCATGAGAAATGCCGCTGCGCCTGTCCTTTCTTCATCTATTGCTTCAAGCAAGAACTTAAGACTCGTTGAGTCTTGCAGCGTAGTGAGCTGAACAGGACGGACTTTCTCGGGAAGATCTGCTTTGTCCCATGTTTTTCCATGATCCAAAGAAAATCTAACCTCATCGTGGAAGCCCTCCTTCATCGCTACAAGAATGGAGCCTTGGTCTCCAAACTCATACTTGTGAGGACCGTCCAAAGCTTTGCGCCATGTCAATCCGGCATCATCTGAAACGTATAGATTCCCTTCCCCATATTCCTTGAGGTTGGATCCAGTATTGCCAATGCCCATCAACAGACCAGGGGCGGGGCTTGAGAATACCCGCCCAGAGTTCGAGAGCTCTGTAACAGAATGGAGGTGGAGGTCTTCTTTATCCACGGTCAAAGACTCCCATGTTCTGCCGTCGTCAAAACTGATTTTGGACTTGATCTTCTTTCCATTGGTCTTGCCACTATCCACATCTTCCCAGTTGTCCACGACGTTGTAGAGTATTATTCCTTGCACACCATAGACCTTTTCAAAGTCCACATAGCCATCGGCGCCTCTGTTCGTATGTTCGAGGTTTCGGGCGTAGAAGGTTCCATTGGAGTTGCTGCTGAAGAAGACACCTGTCGGGTTCGTCTCCCGCCCTGTCATAACGTCGATCTGGATACTATAGTTCGTCCCTTCTAGCAGAGTATATGCCTCTTCAGTAATCTTATGGTCGTGTGGAAAGATAGCTCTGTGCCATTTGACTGTATCGTCAGAAATATACAGAGCCATCTCGTCTGTCTTGTCTGCGACTGCCGCAACCACTAAATATGGATGAGAGATAGCCATATTCACAATGCCCTGTACTGTTCTGCCAGGTTCTAATTCGGGCTCAAATTCCTGGACTGTGCCTCCATTCGATTCGAAGAAGTTGTCCGAAATCAGCAGTCGATAGTCCTTCCTCCATGGAGAAAATCGCCCTTTCACCACACATAGTATCCTATCATTGTCCAAGTCTTTTTGCCCAGTTTTGAAGAGTTCGGTGGATTTGGCCCAGTGGCAGCCAGAGGTATCGATTCGTAGAGTTTTAGGCGGTTTAGCAAAGTTGTCTAAGGTGTACATTGTCTGGGATCTGTTAGTAACGTTCGCAGATAGCATTGAAGTCTCTTACCAATTCCGAGCAGAAGATCCCAGTGCAATCCATGGCATTGAAGATAATCCTATCTGGATCTCCAGCGTGGTAGGTCAGAGCCGTGTTAAAGATCGTAGCTTGCGCATCCGCCTCAAACTTCTCCCACGTCTTGCCCTGATCGCTGGTTTTGTAGTGTGTCTTCTCTACCGTAATGATATACGCTCGTTTCTTATCGAAGGGGTGCATTGAGATCTCCAGCATCTTGCCCTTCCCTTCATCTATCTTGTCCCAAGTCGCGCCTGCATCTGTCGACCGGTAGACATCATTGTTTAAGTTGTCCTCGAACAGCAGAACGTCCGAGTCTTCGAAATAGTTCACATTATGGGGAATGAAGTCGAACTTCTTGCTCTTGACGGATGGCTTCTCCTTCTTCGCCCAGGCACCGGTGCAAAGCAGTGTCGAGAATAGGAGGCTCCGCCAGCCTGCGGCAGTGTGTAGCCTCATGATCGCGAGTTGATGGATTGGAGGCGCATCAACATGTGTATTTGCTCATCAAGTCGGCCTTGATGATGATATGTTTGAGGTTTGGAAAGAACCAACAATGGATTCAGGATTCAGGATTCGTGGTCTTTCCAGGTGGTGTACTTTGTATTCTGTAGCTCACAGAAGCTTGGCAAAGAGCTGATGAAACTCCAGCACACTTTGGCCAGGTCGCGTAGGCGATGACGAAACCCCGAGCTCTTCTATTTCAGGCGGACACTTGTTGATTCAATCAACAAACAAACAAATTCTCAGAATACTGTCTCTGGATAACTTCTATCAACACCTTGATAAATCAATAACGTAAATCAATTCTTCGTGGTGGTTGTTTATTACCCAATAACCTCTGAACATGCAACGCCACAGCTCCATGTGACCAAGATCCACTCTCAAAGCTTGATTCTCATACTTCTCCAGAAACGAGATGCGACAGTGGCAAACCCTCGAACGCTCTTGATCATGGAGCGGCTGCTTGACTTTTGCCACTTGAAACATCTACGGATTCTCGGCTGAGTCCGATTCATACTCATTCTTTGCCGATTTTAGGCCCGACAATTACGATCTTGGAGCCGCAGTCGATGCATGGGTTTTAGTAGAGAATTCGAAAACCAGATATTCGTTAAGGGACATAGCAGGTAAACAGTTATAAGTGTATGCCAATAGCATTAGCAATTCTATTTCTGGGGCTTGTAATCTAAGCTACATCCCGTAAGTCAAGCATGTGGTATCATATCAATCTGATGCAACCGCGAGCTATGCCATGGGCCACGCCAACAATCCAATGCAAACAAAGAAAAGCCAGACCCCGCTAAAGTACTATACAAATAAACAAATCTATCTCGATCATTATCCACCACTCCATTTCCCTACGTGCTCTTTCGCTGAGAGCTCTTGACCTTGTTCCAAAATCTCTTCACTACTCCACTCTCCTTATCCGGACCCCATCCATCAGCTCCTCCTAACGGCCCTCTCATTTCGGATTTTTCATCCATTGAAGTCGATGGCTCTTCTGACAGAGGGCTCTTGCATCTTTGCCACCCGTAGATCGTTGTCTCGTCGGCCCGGAGATCAGGTCGCGTGAGAGTCATCCTCAATGTCATCTCTCTGCTTCCGGCCATTGCATGAGTGTAAGTTTCAGGTTGCTTGACCAGCGTTGGCTTGTTGATTCCCAGGTGCGAAAAGTCTGACGAGGTCTTACTGCCATTCGGTCCAGAATTTGCAATTGATTGGTTTTGAGAACGGAAACCAAGATCTCCCCGAGGCGTCAAAGGGGACTCAGGATCGGCCATAGAGACATCGTCATCGAAGAGGGAGGCCATATCGTCGTTCAAGAATGATTGGCCTCTGTCTATACCAAAGGACTTCTTCGTTCCGTTGACATCTCGTGACATTCGTGTTGGAGGCTTATTCTCCTTGTCCGTGATGTCTGTCATTCCATCCATGGAAGGAAATCCGAACTCAATCGCCTCGTCAAACTTTTGTGGAGATGCCAGGTATACTCGTAGTTTCAGTCGTGCTTCTGGATCTTGATAATGTGCCGCATTCGGGTCTATCGTGGCAACTGACAGTTTCGCTACATGCTTCGGCTGTATCAGCGACATTGTTCGAGATCTGGTTCTGCCGTGGTTGAGAGGAGGCTCGGATTTCGGCGAAAGTGGTGACCGTGGTTGAGAAGACAGAGAATTTCGTCCAAATGGCATTTTCGAGACAGACATTTGTCGTCGGAATGAAGGTCGTCTGGCACTAGCAGGAGTAGGAATAACGACGCCGTCCAGATTGGCATGATAATCGTCTAACACCAGCTTCAGATCCAAGTCCTGCTCCTCGTCCATCCACCGAAAGCTCTCGTACATATGAGCGGCCATATTCGAGGTATTCTCCTGCTGTATGTTTGGACGAGAGCTATCCGTGCTACTTCGGGGGGTACCAGGCCGAGAGTCGTCGAACAACGGTGTTACCGGGAGTTTGCGACTGGCACGTCGACTTGCTTTGTAGATTGCTTCGTCGGCAGCGTCGAGGATTACACTCTCGCGCAGACGTCCAGCCAGTAACACCTGCTCTTCCCTTGAGAATTGCTTATTCTTTATCTTGTCGGGTAGCGTCAAAAACCACGACGCCTCCGTGCTGGAAACAGATTGTTGTCTCGCAATCTTCCGCTGTCGTCGAGAGGAGCTCCGTCGGGGTTCGATGAGGGCCACGTTTACACCCCGGCGGTCTGCTATAGAGCTCTTTCGGTGACTCTGGATTGGCAGATCATGAAGTGCATTCGTCCGTGAGTTCTGGGCAAATCGCAATCGCTCTAAGGTGGAAAAATACTATAGGAGAAGAGGTCAGTCGGTGCCAATCCCGAGTCCCGCGCTGATCAACAAGAGCACGATCGCACATCTCCTTGGGGAGGTTGAAGCTGGAGCAGGCACTGAAATTGGAGGAAAAACTAGAAGCATCGTATGTTTCTAGTATTCGGCGACTACTCGCTACTTCGACGCCATTATTCAAGTTGGGGGTGGGTGGGAAGGAGGGACTGAACTAGTCCTGCAGGTACTTTCTATGCGGATGTGACTGGATAGTGAAGCTGCATGAGGCCCATAGCGCCCCTTCAAAGTATGCGGGATGAGCCCCAGACGGTGCTTCAACACACCGCCCCTTGGACCCATCTGGGATAGTATTTTGAAAGCGCGAACGGCGCCTCGATGGACGTTGATCCCTCTATGCCACTCGCCAACTAGGCATCTTTTCGGCTGGGACAAACAATCGACAGCGTCGTTGGGTTGGAGACAGGCGGGCGAAACGGCATGTCGGGTTGAGAACAGAGGGCCAGACGGACAGAATAATAAAATGAACTTTGGGGACGCAATCATAAGGAAAATACCGGTATTGGTAGGAGTGGGAAAGCATAGTGCGGAATAGGCACACGACTTTCCAGCTGCTGCATTTGCAGACCATATTCCAGCATCGATGCCCGATCTTGGAAAGGAGACTAGATGTGCACTACGCACAACCCAAACGGCTGGACGGGTCCTGGGAAACCTTCCCGGAATGGCGTCTTCGTCTAGATTTGATCCTTCGATACTGCTCGCCCTGAATGCATCCAATCTGAAAGCTGGGTATAGTGTATGGCCATGACAGCCAACAGCATATCCTCACCTCACTCGAGGACACTGATCGCAGGATGGCATCATGCATGCGTTCGAAAATGACCAAAAGCAGAGATCGAAAGTGGCTTGAAGACACGTACCTTTCTCCGTACAGCAATCGGCAAAGCCTCGAATTCCTCTTCGGTTGTACCAAATCCAGTCATCTCCTTCATGTTCTTCCTGAACCGTCGTGTGCTGGGTAGGCTTTGTGAGGATCCAGGGCGATCGAAAGATTGGGCGTAGAGAGTTCGAGGAGAAAGTGGACTTTCGGCTATATCGAGATCGAATTCGAGTTCTGAATTCAGATTCAAGTCGGAGTTGAAGCTGGATGTCGCTGGGGAAGTATAGGTAGGCGCAAGAGTTGAGGATGACGATGAAGCGTGGTCGGCCATTGTAGGAATCTCAAGTCTGCTGGTGCTGCTGAGTCTGCGGCTACTGATGGGCTGAAGCGGTGCCATGGCTGCTTTTCTCGGAGTAGGTTAGATGAATGAAGGAGGAGGTCAATAATTGCATCTTCATGCATGAGGTGCTTGCGTTTGCTCCTGGATGGAGATCAAGACTGGAGAAGGTCTGTTCTCAAGAAGTCAAGGTGATGAGGTGAGAGAGGTCAATCCGACAAAATCCCAGAACCCCTTCCTTGCATGACATGGCATGCTGGCCCTGTCAAGCCGTTTAGTTTTACCAGGTACTGATTCAAGGGCTGATGACTAGTGGATCTGGAGACAGAGAGCATGCCAGGGGAAACTTTCACGAATAGACTTGATATGGACTAGAGATCATTGGATTGGATAGGTTTGGATGATTATCAGGGAGGCAGTGTGGACGAGAATGCTGTACTGTACACTGCAGTGTACAGTGGTATGCAGTGCATTCTGCAGGATAATTCTTGCTATACTTTGCATGTAAATTAGCTACTGCCGAGTAATGGTCTCAGAGGTCTACGAGGTGCATGAACGGGAGCAAGGGCAAAAAAAAGAACACTCTTCTATCTAATGGTCGACCAGCATAAAAGACAAACCGGAGAGCACCAAGCAGACGACATCGTGTATGGATCGGATTCGATGAAGCTCCACCTTCACATCCAGTAACCCAGCAATTGAGCTGAGCTCAGCAGTTGAAGCGCCCTGGCTTGAAGTCAGAGTTGTGATGCTCAAAATAATCGTTAATGATCGCCACGGATTCGTCCAATATTTGATATCTCTGCAGGGGTCAATAGGCAAGGGAGCACACAGCTTTGGCGAATGAACAGACGAAGGAAGCACAAGGGAGTGCAGGTCGCAGGGAGAGGTCAGGGGCAGCGGGTGGAGCGGGTGGAGCGGGCGGCCAAGGCCCCAGGCTGAGGGAATCGCAAGACAGGGCAAGCTGTGGAACCAAGCCAATCCAGAGGAGAGGCCAGAAAGACCCAGTCTTGATCCATGCATCACCCGCCTAACAAATCACAGTGTGCATCGATGCAGGCATCAGCTTTGGGCGTCTGGGACACCACAAGAGTCCGAAGTGGACATCAACAGTTATTCGCAACACCAAAAGGTGCTCGAATATGTTTGGACATCGAAAGTCAACAAGCCCACAGACAAAGCCCTAGGATCACTACTTCGCTAGGGAAGTGTCAATGATCAGTAGTGCAGCGTTTGACTTTTTATGCTATGCTACGGCACGCTGCCAACAAGACAGCGGCACATCCAGCCCACAGGAATTGCTCGGTAGGTTACGGGGAGAACCTCATGATAGCCGAGCCGGTCTTAGCCTCAATCAACACCAACAGCAACACATCGTCAGCCCCCTAGGTGCTGCATCGCACCCGCCTGCAGAGATGCAGAAGCTGTTGTGTATCAACAGCTTCACTCCACCAGCTTCGCCCACTCAGATGTGTCTATCATGTTGCGTGCTTTCTTCTGTGGGGAAGCCGTACGCCTCATACGCTGGGAAGATTCCAGAGGGCTACGCTGAAGCCAACCTGCCGCTGAGGAAAACGCCAACACAGCAAGACACGCTGCTCATCCTGCAATAACATCACGGCTCCCCGCCGCCATCCCCGTGAGCACGCATCTCATGTTCTCTTATGAGAAAAACACATGGTTGCAACGCGTTCTTGCAGATGGATGCATGCACTTTACTCCTACATACCAGACGAGAGAGATCCTTGAAATCAGTGACCGGCCTCTCCGTGCCTGATCCCGATACACATCATTTCTGGTAGGTGCAGTGCCTGAGCTGAGATGCGCTTCAGAAGTTCAGAGGCCTCAAAACAATATCGCCGGCTCGCTATTACAGGTGATTCGCGACCTGAGCGCCAGGAAAGGGGGCAAAAATACAGAGAAATGCGCGTTGTCATTGGCGAGGTAATTTATTCTCCGCCTGTCCTTCCATCCGATGTCTCTCCTGCAGCAACAGTGCGATGCGAGATGCAGCATCTCGTAGAACAGTTGTATTCGCAGATGCAGTCGTGGATGAGGTCGAAAGCGCTCGAAGTGCCTTCATCCTGACGAGGAAGCTAGTGAGAAAACACACAGACCTGTCTGCTCTCTGGGCCAAAAACTATTGGCAAGGCTAAACACCGAACCGTTCCTCGACGTCTGTTCTCACTGCAGAGCAAGATGCTTGAGATAGATGAGATTGATCGTTCCTGGCGAGTCGAGGCGAGGCCACACTTTGGATGAATTGAAGAGATTGGAATTTCGCTTCAGCCAGCCAGAATGTCAGCCAGCAGCCGACAGCCCAGGTCAGCATGCACGCCCACCCAAATCCACGGTTTTCTGGCTTGGCCCCCTGGATCCCGCGTGCGATGGACGTGTTTCAAACGCGCCAAGGCTATCAAACAATATCTCGTGAAAGAGCAACGTCCTCTTTTATCTTTCCCTTCTGGGCGGCGGAGGCTTTGAAACCTCGTCACCTTTCCCCCTCCTTTTATCTCCGACTTATACCCTTACGAGGGCTCATATTATACCAGATGAAGATGATTCCGAGTGGACATGTCTGCACTTTCTGGCGATCCCGATTCCCGATATCGACCACCCACCCCTATCAAGAGTTTAGATAGGAGACAAAATCCCGGCCAGCCAAAATGCACATTTGGCTTTCTATGATTGTCGATCAGCACCGTTGCTGCAACGTCCGCACGCAGGAGCTTCCAGCCTAGATTGATAGCGTTTTTCCCGAGTGACAGACATCTGTCATCAATCCTGGCTGCAGATGTCTATCACTTTTCACGGAATGGCAGCCGACTTCAACTCGACTGCCACGCTGCTGCCAAACCAGACAGACCATCCACCTCGTTTCCCCGCCACAATCTATTGGGCACAGGGCGCTCGCTCTCTTGTGCTTTCTTTTTGTCGGTTTTTGCGGTACTTTCCTCTCACTATCGATTATGCCCCTCTTTATTCCAATAATGAGCGAGGGAAGACGTCAAAGCGGCTCCCTGCTCCATCAACCGAGCTCTCGTTCGTAAATTTATGTGCCGTCACGGCAGGCAGGCAAGGCAGGTCTCGACTCCTGACTTTCAAGAAGATCATAAACTCTATTTTCCCTTGCGCTAGTGCGATCGTCAGACGGTTTGTTCATTTTGAGCGAAGCTAAGGAATTCCTTTCTTTTTCTGTCAAGGTTTGGCCGGATACGTAAACACGCGATGTTGAACTTTTGTCGCGCTTGTTGCGGAGGGAATGATGGGTGCAGGCATCTTGTGTTTTACTTGCTCGATAAACTCCTGCCTTGCTGCTGTATCTGAAGTACGGAGTAAAACACCAACATCTCCCCTCCGAGGTTGGCAGATGCCTTTCATACATACCCACATTTTGGACTTTGTTCATAGCTCGCTGTCTCAGTACCTCCGTGCTTGCGTGTCTACATTCCATGTTGAACGTTATTATGTATGTACCACCACGATCCCTTCCTACCACGATTCGGCAGCATCATCCCGCATCGCCTTCCGAGACAATCCGGGAGGAGATCCATTCCCTCACTTCTTTCAGAAAGTCTTCCAAGTCATACCTCCACATACGAGCATCATTCCCCATGTGCCGAACGTTCCATAATATGGTATGGTGTGATCTCATCCATTGTGACATGGTAGAAGTTACCAGCCACAAACGATAGCCTCCCCGGTATCTTCCTGTCATGCGTGCCGCGATATCTTATCTGAAACTGCAATTTGGAGATGAGTGGGAAGGAGCCGCTTGATGATACTTGTTGGTTCTCTTGAGGATTGCTTTTGTTGCTGCATACTTCCGCAAAGGCTGGGATATTGTCGTTGGCGGAATAGCTATGGAACCTACCAGGCGTAAGGAAGTCAGGACATGGCAATTCTGCAGGGCAGACTGGATTCAGTATGGCGAAATGCTTATTCAAGTCACACCGGCGATAACTGTGCCTCTATACAGGCCGGTCCATCTTGATACTCGTTTGTGGATGGTAGTTGGCACTGGACTTTCAATAATGTTAACTGCTTCCCTGCTTGCCATTGCTAATATTCCTATTGTAAACCCATATCTCATCGACTACATCAGAAGCAGCCGAGAGGCTGAGCACTTCTTCCACTTCAAATCAAAGCGGAATAGATTTTGAGTTCTGAAAACTGTTGACAACAATGTTTATTGCTTCAGTACAAACGGCAGGAGTATCGGTCTGGCCTGACGAACAATACCAGCGGCGTGCTGCTCAAAGTAAAAGGAAGCTGTGAGAGACTGCTGGTATTTGGAATGGGAGTCGGTCCTATAGTCAGGCATTTGAGTTCGCTGTGCAGTCTGAACATGAAGAGAGCAGGTTCTGTTTGGTGCGTAGCAGACTATCGAGCATATCCAAGGCACTATAATCTGTCCTCAATATATGAGGTGGTCACTCAAACTAGCCATGGGTCGAGTTTCACGAGAATGTGAAAAAGGTGGACAGATGATCAGAATCTAGGTTGCAAAGTCCAAAATTCAGGCCGTTTCATTTAATTATGACAAAGGTACTAACAACAAGTTCAGTAAGAGAGTAAAAGAAGACCGCTTTTTGTGCGAAGAAGAGAAGTGCTTTCCATTTCCATCCAGCAGTGTTGCTTCGTTATTAGGTCCACACTGCAGAAGCTCCGTAGTATATCCCATCCATAAACTGAAGGCGAGTACGACTTCGCAAAGAGACTGAAAGCAAATGCATCGCGCGCGAACCATATGAAGCAAGTTCAACGAATATGTGCACCAAGAATATACCGCCAGCCAGGAACCCTGTGCTACTCCATTAACGCCCACCAGCAGGTGCACCACTGGCTGCAGTGTGACCATCGCCAGGCAACGAAGCCAACGGATCATAGTACTCATACACTCTGTCTTCCTTGTCCTTGCCTTTAACAGCAGGAGCGACGAAGGTTGAGACGCCTGTATTGCGATCATATGTACGGTACGAAGAAGCAAGACGCTTGCCACCACCACCTGGGAGGTCGACGACGAATTGTGGCATGAGGAAGCCGGCGATGCTGCCACGGAGTTGGCATTCCAGGTCGAGGATGGTTTGTAGGGGTGTGCGGAGGTCTTCGACGCCTTTTACCATGTCACCGGCGTAGACGTAGTACTTTAAGAGGTTCGTCAGTTGACAGCTTGGCAGGAATGGGAGACGAAAGCGGCAGTGTTAGAACCGGCGACTTACAGGTAGGATGTTGTTGTCTCCTAACTCTCTGATGAGACTGCCCATTGTCTCAGCGTCATCATTGACACCTTTCAACAGGACAGACTGATTCCGGACCACAACACTGTTCTGAAAGAGTTTCTGTGCTGCCTCTCTCGTGACCCAAGAGAACTCGTTTGGGTGGTTGAAGTGCGTGTGCAGAGCCACATGCTTGCCTCTCTGTCTTCCGATGTGTGACAACCGGATCAGCTCGTCTGTCCAAGAGTCATTCGGGTCGATTGTTCTAGATGGGGAAACACATAGGCCCTTGGTAGCGACGCGGAAACGACGAACGTGGTCGATGTCGAGAAGACGGTCGCCAATCATGCGCAGGTGGTGAGGTGCCAGAGAATACGAGTCACCGCCTGAGATGACGACGTCTTGGATGACGGGAGTATTGGCGATGTAGTCCAACATTTCGTTCCAACGGGACAGTTTGGGCTTCAAGGAGGCTTTGGCCACAGTCTCAGTGTTGGCACCCACAGCATAGGAGCGAGTGCAATAGCGACAGTACAGAGGGCAGTGAGAACTTGCTGTTGAGAAACGTCAGTGTCTACCTATAGCAGATGCAGATGAAATATTTACCCAAGAAAAGACACTTGTCCGTATATCGGTGAACAAGACCTTCACAAGGACTATCCTCGGTTTCGTGAAGAGAATCCAAGGTTAATTTAGGGTGATCTGGCTGGAATTTTGACATCTTGGGAATGAATTGCCTGCTCAGAGGATCGTTGAGGGGATCCTTCCACTAGATTGGTGTCAGTAAAGATCTAGACAGGACAATTGTGAATTTGAAATAGTTACAAGTATGACCTACATCAATACAGGACACGATATGTGGTGTCAAACGAATGGACATTGGTGCCATTGCTATACCGTCCATCACGTCTTTAATGAAATCCTCGCGAAGCACTGTGGGTTCATGTTGTCCTGTAGAAGGGATTCTCTCAGGCAACATTTCATTGAGAAATGCGTATAACTTCATTTTGCCCTGTATATCTTTGGTTGTCTAGCCTTCATGTCAGCATCCTGATCACAAAATTATGATTCTTGAACATGCATTCCATGTATATGATAAGAACGCATCTTCAGACACATCTTTCCAACGACCGATGTTTTGCCAGTAGGGAACACGGTCCAACTTTGAAGCCATATGATAAGCTGGGGTTGCTACAGACTCGAACCAGGGTGATTTATCAGTCTCGGCTTTATTAGGAGCTGCAGTGCTGTGGTCGATGATGTCTCCATGTAGACTGGTGGGAGGCGGGCCAGGACGCGCGGTAGAAACCGGAGTGTAGCTATCAGCTTGGGTCCGCGAAAATCCTTTTGTGTGCCCCATACTGTCGAATATTATGTCCTCTTGGACCGGGGCATGAGCAAGGCTCGCATTGTTGCGACGATTGGTGGTCGATATGAGAGTTCTTGCCCGAATAATTGTTGTGAGACCCGAGATATTCTTCGGTTTCCAATGTTGTCGTAGTTGCGGACACGCTCTGTAAAGTGCATTTGAGGGCAACCTCAACGAGAAGAGACCCATGATGAGTTCGAATGAGCACGTTTCTCGGTAGTCCTTTGTACAAACGAAGACTGCCTGTGAGAAAAAATTATTCTCTCGGGAAGGGTCTATGGCCAGAATTCATAAGCGTGAAGTGGTTCTTAAGCCTGAGGTCATGAAGGCAGGCTGTTGAAGTGTGAATCGTCGTTGAGATCGAGGGAATGGAAAATTTGCACCTGCTTGCAAGTTAGGAAAGTGAATGTTCTAATCACCGGCACAGTGTCCATTAAGGTAGCCTTTCCATTTCCCAAACAGTACTGAATGGTTGGGTTTATGCGCCTTGAAGTTGCAGTATGATGACTTACGAGGCGATCTGGAAATTGCTCAAACTTGGTAAAAGCCAATCTAAACTTGCTTGAACTGCGTATCTTCCCCCCAGATAGGACGGCTTGGATTGGTTCGTATTGTTGGAAAGTTATTTACTCTTGGTCGTAGCACCAGATTGGATTGTGACGTGCAGATGAAGCGGGAAGAACGGCGCCTCAGTATGCTGTACAATGTGGTATTGTTTGTAATTGAGCGGCCCAATCGGATCCCTCCAGCAGTCCCAGCAACCAGGTTTGCCTGCGGAAAGTCAATATTTGTCTTCCAACGGACCTATGTCCGTGATGTTGGAACTGACAAGCTTCGACAATTGGCTCCTGGCACTTAGCGAGGTCGGTTGGGAAAACTGCCGATAGCGCAAAGCGAGTTGCAGTCAAGATGTATGTTGTGTGACCTGAGGCTGGATGTTGACGAATAAAGCGACGATGCAAAGATGGACTCTTATCACTGGCAGCCTGCCCAACACAGGTATGTGCTTCAATCGTGGCCAGTCGAGTATGGAGGGGACCTGGATTTGACAAACAGCGAAGGATCAAGGGCCTGCACGAGGATGGATTGAATAGCCGGACCCAATACGCTCGTGGAAAATGTAGCATGTGGATTTTGAACACTTGCAGTATTCTCAAGCTCAAGTGGTCGCACCAAGATTATGTTCAACTTTGTGGAAACAACGGGAGATAAATAGTGCTTTCATTGCGACTTATGTGCTTCAAATCTTAAGGAACAGGTAGAAATAAAAAGATATTTTGAGATAGTGTTGGAGTAAGAGTGGATAAGCTGAAGCTGACGGTTCTTCGCCTCACTTGAATGTGTTCTGGTGGGCAAGCCCAACAAGACGGTTCGGTGCATCATCTGGGATTGGGATATGCACAATTTTCTTAATCCGGTTATTCCCTCATCGTATATGACAGCAAAAGGACCCTAAAAACTGGAGATACGTCCGAATCACCTCGTGGGCAGATCTACTTAGACCCGGATATGGAGCACCGCCGCTTCGTTGCATCTTGATTCGCCAATCCCAAGCCCCAAACCAAGTCAGAAATTCAAAGGAGCCACATTCGGCTTTAGCTGCAGAAGTCTCGATCGTGCCTCACCTGAACATCGTATGTGTAAAAGCCACTATATGTGCAGCCTTGGTATGAATGAACATGACGTTCTCGATTGCTTCATAGATGCGATGCCATGAGCATGACCTCGAGATAGGTAAGCAGATGAAGGATTTGAAATAACTGTGGTTCGTCACGTTGCAACAGTGTTGCAGCAGCTCATCCAGCCACGCGGTCTTGTGTTGGATCAACTGACTATCCATCGATGCGAGCCAAGCGCGTATCCTGCTCTATAGGTTGTACAGAGCGAACGCGAAAATAGCAACCCAAGGCAAGCAGAAAACAACGAAAGTAATAGTACGCCACTTGATGATGCCGCAACCTCCGTCGAAGGAGAGTGACCTTCGATCCTGCAGTTGGTACAACTGGTCAGGCTGGGCTGAATTCGGCCGAGGTGACAGCTGGCGACATATAACGGCCTGCCCGTTATGAGTGGAGAGAAAGACGAGGGCGGATACGATGCAGACTCAACGGCATCGATGAGCCCCCAAAAGACCCCAAAGATCTAACCGGTGAACGGGAAAGATACGCCTGCCCGAAATAGGACAGCAACAAACGCGCGGACCAAGCATCAGTCTTGTAGCCGATTAGGAATAGAAGATGCTACATTTCGCCAGCTCTCCTGCAATCTAGTGGCGGCTGGACGTCAGGTTGAGGAGAGAAGAAGACGGGAGAGCAAAGAGGAGCATCGATCGAGATGGAGCCCAAGTCGTCTCATTGGCTTATACCACGTGATTCTCCACTGGGCCGGAGAATTTGGGGATTGGCTGCTGAACGAATTTGTGGAAGCGCGCCATCCTATGCGATCTGAAGCTTTCCTTTCATCAAAACTCCTGGTCGAAAGAAGAGGTGGAAGGGACAAAGCTAGGAAACTGAAAGTCACAGGAAGGTTTTAGGACTTGAAAAGGTAGGGGGAAGTGGTTGAGCTCTTGTGATTGGCCCCGCGGTCATTTCGGCTCTGGAAAGGGTGGAGATTCTTCCCCGTGACTTTCCTAGCGTGAAAGAGAAGAAGCCCTTCTCCAGTCGTCGCTCCTGCTTGCTTCAATTCCCAGAGGTCTTCATACCACCACCACAACCCACCGCCATCTCCCCTCTGTCAATTGCCTTTGCAATTGATCTTTCACATCTCCTTCACTCATAGACTGTGGTCACCATGTTCAGGAACGCTCTCCGACAGTCCAGCCGGACGGTGGGCGCAATCTCTGCGTCCGGCAGAGTCGCAGCAGTACGTCCTTCCATCCCGAATCAAATGCTCCATCAAGCCATCTGCAATCAATCGAGATCAATTGGCAATTCATTGCGAAGCTCAATTGATGCACTTGTAGCTTGCGTGTTGGTGGTTGGGAGCTGTTGGGCCAGCTTCAACAGCTACGACTTGACGTTTTTTCGGGCGTCGGCTAACTGGCATTTTCTCTTTAGGGACGAACTGCCGCACCCGCAGCTTTCAACGCAGCATCAAAACAAATCCGAGGCTACGCATCCGCTGACAAGGCATCGCCAACCGAAGTGTCATCTATCCTCGAGCAAAGAATCAGAGGTGTCCAGGAGGAGTCCGGCCTCGCCGAGACAGGTCGTGTTTTGTCCGTCGGGTACGTTGCATCATAACAAACACGACAACAACCGAAGCTATACATAAGGGGGCTCAGGTATATCATTCAGTGCTGACGGATTACTAGTGATGGTATTGCCCGTGTCCATGGCATGAGCAATGTGCAGGCTGAGGAGCTTGTCGAGTAAGCATACTAAACGACCTCGAAAATGCCTCAATTACTGATTGAGAATAGGTTTGCCTCCGGTGTCAAGGGCATGTGCATGAACTTGGAAGCTGGTCAAGTTGGTGTCGTGCTTTTCGGTTCTGATCGTTTGGTCAAGGAGGGTGAGACTGTCAAGCGTACCGGAGAGATTGTGAGTGCATGCGAAGAGCTTTCGATTAACAAGAGCTTATAGAAAGTAGGTCGATGTTCCCGTTGGAATTGAGATGCTCGGCCGTGTCGTTGATGCTCTTGGAAACCCTATTGATGGAAAGGGACCCATCAAGACCACCGAGAAGCGTCGTGCTCAGTTGAAGGCCCCAGGTATTCTTCCCCGACACTCCGTCAACCAGCCCGTACAGACTGGTCTCAAGTCTGTCGACGCCATGGTGCCAATTGGACGTGGTCAACGTGAGTTGATCATTGGTGATCGTCAAACCGGAAAGACCGCTGTTGCCCTCGATGCTATGCTCAACCAAAAGCGTTGGAACGACGGAAACGACGAGACCAAGAAGCTTTACTGTGTGTACGTCGCTGTTGGACAAAAGCGATCCACCGTTGCCCAGCTTGTCAAGACCCTTGAGGAGAACGACGCCATGAAGTACTCTATCATTGTTGCTGCCACCGCGTCCGAAGCTGCTCCTTTGCAATATATTGCACCCTTCACTGGATGGTACGTTATCCCCATCTATCCCACCTTGAGAACTCCTGAGAGTTTTTCTATGTCCTGGGATTTTTTTGTTACATTTGTAGAGAAGAGCATGCTAACAAGATCCCTTGCAGCTCTATGGGCGAATGGTTCAGGTGAGAAACTCGTGGCTTCGAATGTCGTCGATCATCTACTGACCCCTTGAACAGAGACAACGGAAAGCACGCCGTCATTATCTTTGACGATCTCTCAAAACAGGTTTGTACAATATCCCCAAATTTCTATCGGACTTTTGCTGATCTCCTCAGGCTGTTGCATACAGACAGATGTCCCTCCTTCTCCGTCGCCCACCAGGACGTGAGGCTTACCCCGGTGATGTCTTCTACCTCCACTCTCGTCTCCTCGAGCGTGCTGCCAAGATGAGCGACAAGCACGGTGGTGGATCTTTGACTGCTCTCCCCATCATTGAGACCCAAGGTGGTGATGTGTCCGCATATATCCCAACCAACGTCATTTCGATTACCGATGGACAAATCTTCTTGGAGGCCGAGCTTTTCTACAAGGGTATCCGACCTGCGATTAACGTCGGTCTCTCTGTCTCCCGTGTCGGTTCCGCTGCCCAGCTTAAGGCCATGAAGCAAGTTGCTGGTTCCTTGAAGCTTTTCTTGGCCCAATACCGTGAGGTCGCAGCTTTCGCCCAATTCGGTTCCGATTTGGATGCCGCTACCAAGCAAACTCTCAACCGTGGTGAACGTGTAAGTTACTCTTCTGGACTGGTACACACTCGGGATCGAAGCTAACCATACCCTCCTGTTAGTTGACTGAGCTTCTCAAGCAAAAGCAATACTCTCCCATGGCCGTTAACGAAATGGTTCCTCTCATCTACGCCGGTGTCAACGGACATCTCGATAGCATCCCAGTCAACAAGATTCTGCAATGGGAGGCTGACTTTATCGCCCACTTGAAGTCAAACGAGTCGGATCTGTTGGCCACAATTGACAAGGAGGGTGCGTTGAGCAAGGACCTCGAGGCAAGATTGAAGGATGTTGTCACCACCTTCACCAAGAGCTTCGCCTAAACGAACAAAACAAAATTCCCCCGCGTTAATGGCTGAATGCTACTCTGTCTATCTCTTTCTCTTTTGTTCTGGCATGGTGGGAAGAGGGTTCGTGTGTATTGAATGGTGGAGGGGTGCCGATCGGAGGGAAGGTTGATAGATAGTGGCCGTGTAAAATAGATGACCGTCGATTCTTCCTGAATTTTGAGCCCCCTTTTGAGTTTTTGCTTCTGAATCTTTGCCAATACCGAACGTCCGAGTTCAACCTGCCGAACAATTGAGTGAGAGAATCTGCCCGACCCGTTGGTGGAACCAAAGAGCAGCCTTGCAGTCTGGCATTTGTCAACTGTCAAAAAATAACTACCAGGATCTCGAGAAGCAACATTCATCGGGGAGAGCTGCAAGTCGCAAGAACATTTTGGGACATTGAAGTAGTGTTTAGAATTTCATCTCCTTGGTGCGATGCCCTAAGGATTCCGCTGTACTGCATTCCCAATGCTCACCACATTTCGTTGCGGGGGCTTCTTTGCTTCTGTTGACATATGATCGATCATCTTCCCGAGAGAGCATATCAAGCATAGGTACATATTCTGGGCACAGCACTTTGGCAAAAGGTTGCAAAGAAAGGAATCGATATTTATACTGATAGCTAGTACTGCAACGTAGAATATGCTAGATATGTGGAGCATGAGTCAACAGCAGAATTCTAAATCCATGAAAGTGTATGATGAATTTAGAGGTACTGGAAGAAGTGTATGAGCAGCTAGCTGTCTTCTTTTACTTCTCTATCCCAACCTTGACATCCACTGGGATCTTCTGTAATGTGAAGTTCCTCTAAATATGTAAGTTCAGGTCTCTCCCTCGATGCCATATCCTAGACTGTGCTCAGAATCTCTTGGAACATTCGAAAGGTAACCGGATGCAGCATATCGGCTCGTGGTCTGCTACTGTCAATCGGTTGGTTTTGGGCTGCTTTTGATATGGAGGAGGGTACAAGGGCAGAAGTGTGAAGGAATATTCAGGACTGTGCTCCACAGCTAAGAACATGCATCTGAGAAGCGGTCTGCAGATTATGATTCGTGTATGAATGGCAAGATACAAGGCCATGGCCACAGCTAGGCTACGGTTAGCAGAACACCAGCGGTTGATGTTTTCGTCTTGATGATCAGCAATTGTCACATCAAGTTCCCAGAGAAGGGAGATTTTTTTCTTTATACATTTGCTATCGACTCTTACACGCATTTAGTCCCCAGTTACAAGCAAATATGGCGCATGCGTCACCTGCATGCTCGATCTCTCGTTCTCAATCACCCTATTGCATTTCCCTGCAAAGGCTCTCAGGTATGTACTACCACCTATATGTACCCGCCAGCGAGCCAAAAGTGAATGAGGAGGCGAGACAATGTCAGCAACAGAGATATCGCTGACCAGATGCCATCCAGCCAATATGACCACAATCCTCCTCAATTGCTATGAAAAGCGAAGATCGGAACAGTGAATGACCTGAAAGTGGGTATCGCAGATTCTGGGACCGTAAATATCATTATCGTTCTATGCTCTGCATATTTTTTGTTCGTTGCATTCGTTTGTTCGTGCATGACAAAAGAAAATATACTCTGGCAAGTCCTTGTTGGAGGAAATCCTTAGTGAAGCGTACGCGCAGAGGGAAAAGTGAACCTCAAAATTGGTCTGTATGTAGTAGAACTGGTCGCCTATATCCAGACTCTGTCTGGGGATGGGGTTTGCCAGACGCCGCCCATCAGATCCTGTGTTCGTTGTCTTGGATACAAACAAGCAGCATTCTTCCTGAAGGCGAGTTTGCTGCTGCCGGCCGCGATCGACGATAGTTCATAGCACAATCTAATATCTGCGGCCGCGTGGAACGTCAAATGAGTGAGTCTTCAATTCAAGTTCTTGGGCCTCGTTGGCAGGGAAGGCCTCTGAAAAGGGAGCTTGCGTGTTGGATCGATGTTGTTTTCGATCTTTCTTCTGGAAGATGTCTCTCAGCTGTTGTCCAAATTCAACAAGTCGTTCCATATCCGCGGCTGGGCTGCGCTCACTGCTGGCTGGACGGCCTGGCTTACGGAATGCACCCACGACGATGCCAGAACTTCTGAATCTTTTCGGCCCTCCTTCGGAGAGGATTGAGATCAGGAGTCCTGTTTGGTAATCGCCTTCTCCGAACCTAGTATGGGCCAAATTTGACTTCCAGTGCTGCCCACCTCGACTTCGGAGAACACGAATATGCATCTCGGAAGCCAATTCAAGGCGTTTAGTCAGACCATAAGCGACCAAGATTCTCTTGTGTAATCCATTAGGTCCCAGAAGCTCTTGGTCAGACATGAATTGTCTCGTAGGCTTAATCTCAACAGCGTAGATGAGATCGAACCCCATTGTCTGAGCTTGGTAGGAACAGGCGTAAGCAGCTTCTTCCAGTGATTCATCCGAAAGATGATAAGGAGACTCTACTGTGTATGCGGTGGAAATAGAAGGCATCCTATCTAATCGTAGAGAGGGAGACTTGCAGATGTTTATGCTCTTTTGTACCTGTGACTGAGAGCTGAAGTCGCTATCCAGTGTTGACAAATCAATCAACGGGCTACTATCGATCAGTCGTCGACTAGGTCTTGGGGAGATCGTGTTGGGAGCAACTGGCGGGCGAGACACGTTGACTAGCTCTGAAGAAGGAGCCTCGGCAATTCTTCTCTGGAAATGTCCATATGTCGGGATTCCAGGCTTTTGGCTTTGCTCGCAAGCATGGATATTGCTACCGTAGTAGACCAGCTCCTTCCCATAATTATGGTTATCGCGCTTATCACTCTCGTTCATTTCCGAGTCTTGCTCGTAGTCGGGTACAGAAGCGATACTTTCGAGATGGCTGTATCTAGATATTATATTTGGAGTACCATTTAATCTGCCGCTCTTCATTCTTCTGACAGTTCTGGGTGTGATTGAAGTGCTTAGTCGAATTGGCTCAGCGCAATCTTCGTCTGTGAGATCCTTGAAGTCATTCCAATCAAGATCAAACTTTGGTTGAGTCGATGGATCTGCCTCTCGAAGAGAGTGGACAGGTGTATTTGGTGGATGGGGATGGAGAGATGTCAGATCCGACGACGAGAATGGACGAGGCGACGAGACTCTGTAGCCAGTTGGATCTGACGCCAGAGACTCCTGGAACGATTGACTTGCGGTCATTCCTAACTGGTCAGAGATATTCTTGCGTTGATCCTTCGAATTGTTCGGGCTTTCAAAGTATCCAGAACTTGATTCTGCCGAAGATGGTGGGGTCTGCTCTGAACGCTGAAGCAGAGCTTCTTGACTTGTTCTATTGATAAACAGACGAGACTGTATTTCTTTAGGCGTCTTGCCTTTCTGGTAAGTCAGAGCAGACGGGACCAGATCTGATTCGAGGTCACTCGAATCAACAACAGACTGCATGCTTTGAGCCTGGTAAGGTGCGTTGACGAGGGAATCTCGATCTAGAATAGGCGTGGAGCGCTGTTGAATGGTTTCCAACGCATCAACTTGCAACTTAAGGTCTTTAATGACCAGGGAGGTAAACTCGGCGAGTTCTCTGCGCTGGACTGGTGTGAAAGAAGTCCGGGGCTTAGCTGCAAATATGGCGAAAACTCCCAGAACTTCTCCACAGGCAGACATCAGAGGTGCTCCAGCCCAAAAGCGAATGTTTGGTCTTCCAGTTACCAAGGGATTGTTCATGAATCGCCAATCCTGGAATGGTCAGCAGTTGGTTCAATAATCACACGGATAGGGTTACACACCTCCTTTGTGTCCAGAATGACAAGGACATCTTTTGAGAGTAGGCAGTGTGCTGCGAAACTGATAGCCCGGTCCATAGTGGCTTGGTTATAGCCATTCTCAGCCTTGAAAACTTCGCTGTCCTCGTCAAAGAAGCTGAGAGAGACAAACTTGGTACCGAACTTCTTCATTGCCAACCGGATAAGGTCTCCGGCCTTCTCCTGGCCCCATCGCGGCCACAGGATGTCATATTGACGACTCAGCTTCAGTCTATTGGCCTCCCCTGGCGGGAAAACGCTCGGGAGATACTCAAACGAAAAGCTAAGCGGAGGAGGAGGCGGTGGAGTAATTAGATTAAAGTGACCCTAAAAACAAAGGTCAGCATACCAGCATTTTTGCATGTGAAAATAGATTCTTACTAGGGAGTATGAGTCTATATACTGTCTCCAGGCGGCATGGTAAGAAGGACCTTGAGCCATTCTGATGACGACGTTCTCGAGATCTTGCATTGAATACTGAACGACTTGCTGCTTATAACCTTTAGGCTCGTCAGGCTCGTAAGATGGAGAGAACGACATCTCCTCGCGGTCATATGCAAGTGCGGCGTCGATATTGATAGACAATGGCTGGGAGATGTCAATGGATTCAACATCACTGCTCCCCCTATAGCGAGCTGCTCTGGAAGGCAAGCTGTTCTCCCTCAAGCTTGTAACTCCACTACTGTCCGCTGAAACGGTTTGGGTCCCAAAGAGTGCGAGCGCAGCCTCTCCTCGATTGCGCGCGATGGTGATGGCTGAGAGTGGAGCATTTGGGTTCGTTCTTATAAGCGCATTGATACTCGAGGGCATCAAGTTGGATTGCTCTTTTCGAGGCAGCAGACGGTATTTCAAAGGATTAACGTAAGGCGAAGGGTGGATGACATCTTCCAGGTCTTCAGGTCGCTGCACCTCGTCGATCTTCTCATTTAATGGCTCTGGTAGCAGCTGGGGCTGCGGCTCCTGCACCGGTAGTCTCCTCTGCGACTTGTTATTCGATCTCCCAAACATGTTCTTCATGAACCGGACAGTTGCGTATTTCTTGTCTCTCTTTGCTTGAGCTTTTTCCGCAGCCTGTTTCGCCTCCTCCTCTACAACCAAAGATTGGTCCAGCTCTTTCAGGTTGTCAAGGAAGTTCTTGAGACCCTCGCTACGAAAGGCACGACTTGCAACGACATCATCTTGTACTTCTTGTTGTTCAATGGAGTCGTTCTCAGTTGTAGTCAGCGCGTAGAGACTGTTCATGAGGTCCTCTTCCTCTGTCGTTGAAGAGTTCATCTTGACAAGCTTCCATTCAACTACACGGACTTGCCAGTAAATCGAAGTGTGATGTCTTGAGGGACAGTTACAAGACCTGATGATCGTCTCGAGCTGATGTCTGGCGCAGGATTAGCAAGAGAAACAGGTATTGTTTCAAGGTACTCGAAGATCTGTAATACAACCTACCTCAACGGTGCAAAGTGAACAAGCACATGCGCATCAAAATCGCAATGGTCGCAGGAGTCGCAGGAGTGTACAGACTCTGTTTTAAATCACGAAAGGGAGACACTAGCCACCAACTGGTGTCAATCTTCGAGTTTGGGCAGAAGTTGACGCTGAGTGACGTTGGCGATGTTATGTTTGTAGGAAAGAAGCGGAATTTGGAGATTCGAGGTTTGTGGGAGCTTAGTAGATTGTTAAAAGATGATGCCTGATTCGAAGGTGAATCGCACCCATCAGGAATTGATGGCGGCGCGTGATGTCCGCCTTGCGGATGAGTTCACCTTTCCCAGGTGTGGGATATCGTGAATGAAGTCCAGCCGGGGATGGAAGAGCAAGTGCAAGAGCGGACGTCGCTTCTGGGACTTGAAAGGGAAGAAAGGCAGTTGCCATCCATTTCGCGAACAGAACAACACAAAACAAGACGAAACAAGAGATTTGGAGGATTTGCAGAAGGAGATGAAGATTCTGACAACCATTATTTTGGTTCAATACAGCGCTTATCCTGATTTTTCCTCTTGTCTAGTGGGGTGGAGCTCATGTGGTGCTGTCTTGACTACGTCCACTCAAGCCGTGTCTGCACCGCTGTGTCCTGCATGATGCAGATGTACAAGACAGTACAGCATAGCACTATGCTGTGTAAGTGAAGCTAGAGGTCTACTCGAGGTCACTTACACACACAGAGACAAGTTCAGCTGCCAACCAAGTGGCTGACCCTCAAGGCGGGAAGCTCAAGCGCATGGGAAGAGAGGACTTGAGCAGCTCCAGTTGAGCAAGTAAGGAAGGGGCAACGCGTCATTAAAACAAAATTATGATAGGTTCGGGTTGAGTTCAAGATGTGAGATATGAGATGTTTTCATCTAAGCCGAAGCCCAGGCCAGCCCACGACTTACGATCAGATCTCGTTCATACTGATCAACACAGGGGATCCGATTCCGATGCCCGCTGCACCCGATACATCCTTACGAAGCTCCTCAATTGGCGGCTCCATCCCCACAACGGCCGAACGGTCATGCGCTGCCAGTATACTAGATCTGGGGATGTTGTTGAGGCGTGTGGTTGAGGGAGGGATCGACAAGATGAGCTGAGACATCATCATTGACGAACTCGGCTCGAATTTGAGCAAGCCGGCCCGAACCTATTTCTGCCGAGGCGACCTGGACACAACTCAAGTACAAGTGAAAACCCATATGATCAGGAAGGACACTTCTCGAAGTCCCAAGTAAGGTGGTTACTCAATAGTAAAAATGCTCCTTCATCTTCTAGATGCCGACCAGAAAAGCTGGAACTGGAAAGAAAAGCAAAGTTCACCCCTTGCTTTTTCCCCACAAGCGAGAAGGCCGTGCGCTCAATGTTGACACTGGAAAATGATAGGACAATTCGACACATCCACTCCAGCCACTACTTCTAGTTGTGGCACACAAGATTGTGTCCATCAAGGACCCAGCCCAGCTCTCGTAAACCCGGTTAGTCATTTTGACACATCTATTCCAACTAGACTTCCGAGCGGCGGAACTGGAGGGGTTGGTCTTCGTCCCAAGTTACCTCTATACCAAGGTACTTTGGCTCTCCACAGCTGTCACAAACTTCACCCGAAAGACGTCACTTCCTGCCTCTAACTAGGTCCAGGCAGATCCACAATCCCGAAGATCGCTCTTGCATCAGGGACGGACCGGAGCATTTGGTACAACGATACTGCTGCTCTTCAATGCTGTGCTCCATTCCACACTGTCCGAGGCTGGCCAGGAACAGAGACCCCGAGTCGCCGATTCAATCCAGAATGTCGGGAGAGAAGGAAGCCTTGTTGTGTCTACAATATAGATTTTTGATATGTTCTAGGTATCGACGCCAAATTCTAGGGTTTCTAGATCGGTTGAGAAATACACTTAGAGAGTTTCCCAAGTTTGACATCCCTTCCCTCGCCTCCCACTTCTCACTCCGAATCAAAACAAAATTCTTATCTTCCCATACTTTCAAGTCTCGACTCGCCACAAGCATCGCGCTTCTGCATCTATGCATCTACCCTCCCTCTCCCTCCCTTCCGTTTCTCGGATACACAACTAACCCAATGAAGAAGTAACGCAGCAGAAGATAGCTAGGCCAGGGTCCTTTTTTGGTCAACACCTTGCCGAAAGCATAGATCATGGTAAGTAATGCACGTGTAGGTAGATGTGCATCCGAGACCGCCGCCTCTTGTCTTGTCTGTATATCTGTCAAGCACGAGGGTTTGAGGATGGAATGTCTTGTTTCGTTTCGTGTTAGTACGAGTGGAGGAGCTGTGCTGTGCTAGAGAGTATTCGTTGAGGCTGAGGGACAGATGCTCTAGACCGAAGGACTGCAGTATTACTGGGTAGGCCTTGGCCATACGTGGGTGGATGGAGCTGGAATTGACATGTACAAGGCAACGAGCTGCGCTGAGAAGTATGTCTCCTTTCAATAATGCTTGACCGCCGAATAGAGCCAGGAAAGGATGGGTATTCTACAGCTGATCAGTACTAGAGTAAGCTGAGCAGTGTATTAGACTCACTTGCAAAAGGCTTCACATCATCCAACCAAAGTCTATCGCCTGGGGCCATGCTCAGGGTAATTATCCTTGTCCACATTAGATCCCAAGTCAGAGCTCGAGAGAAGCCAGAAAATTAGCAAATTGGAGCTTCTGTTCTATAACAAATCAAAGCTAGCATTGTACAGTCTTCATGAGAAGCACTCATCTAATATGATACATATTCATCTCTCATATCCATCTCACTTCCCCTCTTCACATACAACTGCCACCACAACACAGATGTCATCTACCTTCCCACCGTGCCAATTCTCATGTGGATAGTACTTCTGCACCTCTCTCGCGAAGGGTCCATCAACTCTGGTATTCATGCTTGCCGATTTGGCCTCACTCGTAATGCCCACAGCCAGGAAACTCTGTAGACTCGGTATCTCCTCCGCACCACTCTTCCCATCATCTGCCAATATAAAAGAATTCAAGCTCCTTCCCACACCCACTCCCCCATCAGTATGTTCCCACGCCCTGGCACCCAGCATGATCTTCGAGACAATCCTCAGTATATCCTGACTCGACAGATTATCCCAAACGCCATCACTCGCAAAGACAAGCACATCGCCATGCCTCAACGAATGCTGCGAAACATTCGCATCCTTGGGGAAATCACAAAGCTGCTCCCCTCCAAACGCCGCGGCCTGAGCCAGCACCTTCTCCGGCACAATCGACAGCTGATACGGCGTATTGAACGCATGCGTCTGCGGCTCCGAATAATTATGAATCGCATTCAACCGCAACTGCACGAACCCCGAGTCCCCCAAATTCGCAACCTCCAGCCCGCCATCTCCCTTCGCAACAGCCACACACGCCGTACTCCCACCTGCTCTGACCGTATCGTCTTTACAGATGTCTTCGTAGCCGCGCTGCATGAGACTTCTTGCGCCTAAGGGAGGGTTCCATTCTTCTGCTTTGTGGGTGTATGCTGCGTGCGCCATGTAGTCGCAGAACCCGTGTGCGAAATCCGCCGGGTCAACGCCAGAGTCTACCCAGCCTCCCACGCCGTCTGCCACGCCGAGAGCGACGTCTGAGCTGGATCCCACGCGGCTGATGAAGAAGGCATCTTGGCCGCTGTCAGGACGCGTGCGTTTGTCTTTCCGACGGGCGCGGATGTGGTTATAGGGGTTGAAGTTAAAGACGTTGGTATCGGGGTTGTAGCGGCGGTCTTTGGCTGTGAAGGAGGCGGCGATGCCGTATGTGAATTTGGAGGTCGAGAGGGAGGATTGGGAGGCTGAGAAGGCTCTGCATGATGTTTGTGGTCGCGGAAGAGGTTGCCTTGAATTGCTGGATATCCGCGTTGGTTTTGTAGAGAATGGCCGGACTCTGATGGATAGGGGGTTTCTGGAGGCAGGTGTCCCACTGCGCGTGAGTGCTGCCAGATGTGAAGTGTTTGTCCTACATGCTGTAACAGCAACTCTCTCAATAGAAACCATTGTTCCGTTTGTATTTCGAGGGTAACAAGGCGAAGCCCGGAGGCTTGCTGAAAGAATTGAATAAACAGATTAGACCAAGACAACCATATTTCCAGGAATTGGCATTCGTAATAAGTCTTTGGATCAGACTGCGACTTTTGGGATATGTTTGCTGGATCTCTTTGTTCTGGTCAGGTCCCGGGAATTTGGTCGTGTCAGCTGGATGGAATGGAGATCCGAATATACTTCACACAAGTTCGTCATTTTGCTTTGCCATGCCCACATCCCTGCACGGATCCAATTCCGCCTCACAGCCCCCCTGCCAATCCACATTTCACTACTGCCAAATCGGATATTCATATTCAATATCAGCTTCATCTTCAGCCTCGTCAGCCTGGCGAGCCGGACGTACAAGTCTTCGTAAGTTCTGCCCGAAAGCACGATATAGGTACAAGTAATATCCAAAGTAACCTTAACCATTACAGACTATGGCGCGAACCCTCCCCAAACCGACCGTGCCGCTATCGACACCGCCATTCAAATGGCCCACACCCAGAACAAAGCACCAGACATGACCGCCATCGCCTCCATTTCGTCCACCATCTACGAGTCCGTCACCCGAATCCGACGGCGTCTCATAAAGTTCGAACGCACCGGTATCGACGAGCGTAAGCGGTCCGGCCCGAAATACCTCAAGTCCCAAAACGAGGACGCAGTTATAAACACAATCAGACTGTTCGATGAGACCAATCCTGGCACGGATCAGAAAGCCATTTGTGACAAGCTAGAGGAGAGGTTCGGGCTGAGGTATAGTCAGAGTACGGTTAGTATGTTGATGAAGATCAAGCGTATCCCGCATAGGAGGACGAATAAGTTTTATAAGAAGGCGAAGTTGGTTTCGACGCATCCGGATGGAGAGATTATGCCGTTGCCAGAGAGAGTTGCGGATAGACGGCTTCTAGCTGAGGGTGTAATGTTGTCTGCGCCGTATGTGAGTCCGTATGCACAATTTGTAGTAGCTACATGTAGTTCTGGTGAGGTGCCACCAGCAATACAATGAAGTTGACCGCCAGTGCTGTAATATGAAAGTTACCAGAACAAAGTCCTAAATGCCTTACTTACTTTGAATTGGAATTCAGATAGTTGACAAAGTCCTACAAGTAGTACTAAGCAGAGCCGAACCAAATGCTTTTACCAAAGCCAATTCTGTAAAGTTGAACTTGAAAATGCTCACTCATAATCGTTCAACACGGGCATCTGACAATGCACCATTGCACAAAGCTCCAGCATGGCAAGACTTCTGCTGCTGAGCATTCTGGTTACCCGAACATCAATAGCAGCAGAGAGACCTGAGATGAACAGAAAGCTTCCCGTGAATCTGTCTGAAAGTAGGGTATCTATAAATCGAGCAGCCAAGTAGTAATATTACTCCGCCATCCCATGCAACCACTCCTAGCCCTCTCATCCACCTCTTGATAGATCCCCCCCTATCCAACCCAACCACGCCCCCCTAATGAACAAGCACAACCGGCTTCCCCCTCTCCCACGCATCCAAACTCTCCCTAATATTAACCCAATACCTCAACCTAACCGCCTCCTCCTTCGCCCCAACAAGATCATCGTCCTTAAACGCCCTATCCAGCACCCCCTCACTCCCCTCAATCCTCTCCTCATTAATCCTCCTCATCTCGTCCAATTCCCCCTCCTCCTCCGCATTCTCAATCTCCTCCCGCGCATCCAGCACCTCCATCAACAGCTCCGGATCATCCACCTTCGCCGTCTCGTCTTCCGCTACATCGATCCCTCTTAAACTTAACAAATATTGTGCGCGGAGTAATGGGTTTTGTAGGGTTTTGTACGCTTCGTTTATACGCGCAGAGGTGGCTTCGGCGCGGGTTTTGAGATGTTGAGGGTGTCGGTCGGGGTGTGCGATGGATTGTAGCTGGAGGAATTCGCGCCGGAGTTCGCGCACGTCGATGTGGAAGGGTCCCGAAGGAGGGGGGCCTGAGGGGAGGGTTTTGGGGAAAAATTCGTAGTGTGTTTGGGGGATTGGGTTGGATTTTATGGAATCGTCGGCGTTGAATGCGGGGGAGGTGGAGGTGGTTTGCCAGCGTCGTTGGGATCGGGGTGGTGTGTTTGTTGAGGCGGTCCTCCTGCTGCACGCTTGGCAGATTGGTGCTGAGAGTTGTGAGATCCTGGGAAGAGCTGTTGTGAAGCTGCGTTTGGTGTTTGCGTTGCGGACGAGCTGCCGCCGAAGGGACAGCGTGGAGCGCATTGTGGGATTGGATATTTCCCGAAGATTCTGTAGATTGTCTGAAAACAGCAATTCTATTTCAAAGCCACGATTTCAGGTAAGAGGGTTGGGCTGCTTGGTTTGTTCAGTTGTGTATTTCGGTCTTTGAGGCGAATTCAGTATTTTGATATCAAATCTCGGGAATGCATGACGTCGCTTCGACGCCGAGAGCGGCCGCTTAGGACAGGGGTCAACAACTCAGCTAGTTTCTATACGAGTCGCCTTTTCCAGCTCGAAATATAATGTCCTGTCGACATACAAGGACAATCTCCAACCTAGAAGACTTTCAATGATACTACTCTATTCTGCTGCCGTGATGAGAAATTCCTAAGCAAAGCATCGCTGGCACTCTCATCCATCCAGGTCTTGGGCTGACCTTACACAATATCATTCCTGTACTCAACGAACCATCGCCCTTCGTAGATATTGCGAGGAAAACACTCCTCAAACTAAGGAACTCAATACTAGGCATTGTAATGACTCGCCCAAAAAAACAGAAAAACAAAGTCATGCCTCAAAGTAATCCAGCTCGAGGCCAAGCTCGCTTAACCCGTTTCCAAAACAACAACGACGATGAGGACGATATGGAGGTCTCAAGTATAAACTCTTCTTCCGTGCGGACAAGCGCTGGTACCGTTTTTAAGCCTAAATTATACAAAGAGATGGTCTCGCTACTCAATTTTACTAAGTCTGCGTAGACTACCTCAAGAAATGGCTCGACCGAAGTGGTAATTTCCAACTCATTCCACTCCAACCTTCGACCCGTTCAAGTACTATCCCGGATATCTCATTTCTAAACAACGTGTCCACTGGACCGATCCCCAATGTAAAGATAGAGATCAGTTCAAACAGGCCCCTTAGACCTCCCCATTCCCTCTTCCCAAATTCTCGCCCATCCCGAGATGGACTTTGCAATTCCACATCGATATCGACAGTTAACGAAACAAAACCAACCACTACCGCCAACAACAAGAAGGAGTTGGAAGGCTTTCGGACATAATGTTCAACACATTGATCCTTTACTGTTCTCGCACTTAGAGGTGTGTTTGTCGTCACTTTTAGGTTTCGCTTGTTGGTGACTGTTTCACATTATTGTTGACTTGCCGTTAGTAGAAGACTTGACTCATTCTCGGTTGTTGTTTGAAGACTCGCAGCAATTCATCAGCTCTGCGAGAGCAACCAAGAAGTACAGTTAGATCGGTACTTGTAAAATCACGTTGTTCGGGAACCCTTTCAGATTGCTGCTGAGACTTGGCGCCAAGGAAAGGAGGGCCATAGCTCGTGAGGGATGAACACGAGGGAAAGTTTCGAGGACGATGAGTAATTAACTGTCACAAGCGAGACAAGATATTCTGTACAGTGACAGTATTTGCTTAATTCGTTCCTTCAATTATGCACATAATCATGATTATCGCTCGCTTGAGCCAGAGCAATCTATGCTCACAGAGCTCCGTTCATCCCATCCACTCCTCTCATATCACAACATAGCACCTTATTTCACACATCTCAGCTCTCTAATAAGCTCTCTTCTCAACATCATGCTCAACGACAGGCTTGTCATCAGCATGGCCACCAACACCCATAGCCGAAGCGAAAGTCTCGTGAGGAACCCACTTGGCAGAAGTACGTGGGGACGACTCCTCCATCATGCGGTCAACCTGCTCGAGAGACAGACCCTTGGTCTCAGGAACCAGTAGGTATGAGTAGACGAAGGCGGCGGTACAGAGACCACCCCAGACGAAGAAGACGGACGATTTGAGGTTGCCGTGCTCCTCACCGACCATGTAGGGAGTGATGACAGCGATGATCTGTTTGGAAAATTGTCAGAAAAGGTTCAAAGAATGGCAGATGATGCTAGATAACTTACAGTGTTCCAGAGCCAGTTAGAAGCAGTGGAGAGACCGACACCACGGGAGCGGATAGGCAGAGGGAAGATTTCACCAATGAGAATCCAAGCTCCAGGACCCCAGGTGGTGGCGAAGAAGAAGATGAAGATGGCGATGAAGGCGATCTGAGCGTTGACGGCGGAGATGTTGTCGGCGATTGGGTCACCGTTGGCATCTGGGCTGGTGTGGTTGAAACCGACGGTGACACCGATGATGGCGACGAGGAATTGGCAGATCAACATGCCCAAGGCACCCCAGACGAGGAGAGGACGACGACCGAGCTTCTCGACGGCCCAGAAGGAGAGTGGGGTGGAGCAGACATTGACGAGGGTAAAGATCAGGGAGATCAAGAAGGTGTTGCTGATAGCGCCAGTGGATTGCAAGAATGGGGTCGAGTAGTAGAAGATGAAGTTGACACCGGTCCATTGTTGCATCATCTGCAGAGAGGTACCCAAGATTGTGCGGCGGATGTTGGAAGACTGCTTGAAAAGGGAACCCTTGAAGCAGTTTGCCCAGCTGTCGAAGAAACCAGCGCTGGGAATGACACTGCGCTCGTACTCCTCGTTGGCGATGATCTCAGCAAGCTCGTTCTGGATGTACTCGGACTCGGCTGGTTGACCACGGAGTCTTTGAAGAGATCTGCTAGCATCTTCGAGTCTACCCTTCTTGACGTAGTAACGTGGGGAGTCGGGAAGGAAGAAGAGACCACCGGCGAGGATGATAGCCCAGGCGAATTGGATACCAATGGGAATGCGGTAAGATTCGGGACCGCTCTTGTTCTCGCAGGCGTAGACAACGCAGGCAGCGAGAAGCAGACCGATGGTAATACAGAATTGGTAGCCTGCTACGAGAGCACCACGAACCTTCTTTGGGCACTAGAATGCTGGTTAGTTGAAGGCGTAAAAAGAGGCATGTGATGCAAACTTACAATTTCCGACATGTAGAGAATGACAATGGCACTCTCGAAACCGACTCCGATACCAGCAATGACACGACCACCGACGATGACACCGAGAGCACTTCCACCAACACCAGTAAGCATCTGAATGATAACTCCGATAATGTAGATAGCGCAGCCACCAATAACAGTCCATTTACGGCCAACGCGGTCGGCGACATCGCCAGCAATGATAGCGCCAAAGAAAGTACCAGCAGAGAGAATAGAAACGATCAGAGATTGGTTAGACGATTTGAGGGCATCGGCCGTGGGGCCTTCGATCAGGCGAATGAACTCCTCGGAGCCATTGACACCGTTGATGTATCCGGAATCATAACCGAAGAAGATACCACCGAAGGAGGCGAAAGCGCAGAGGAGGTATGCCTTGAGGGTGACCTGTATAACGATTTTATAGTCAGTCGCCGTCCTTTGTTTCAAGTGAACATTGGCATTCTGCAAGGAGCGTGACTTACAGGAGCCTCGGTATGCTCGATGTTGTCAGTGGCGTGAAGTGCGCCGCCTGCCATTGTGAGAGATGTTTGTCCACAGACAATCGATTACTGGATGCGTTGTACTGTAGTTAAAGGAGACCGTCGATCCAGGAGGATTTGGTGAAGGTCGAAGTTTGGCTTGGAGGAACACAGAAAAACAAGTTGTTCTAGGGGGGGAGGGGAGAGCCTTATTTAAAGAAAACAACAGAGGATCGCAGGCGGCAACGTACAGCCGTCAATAAAGTTCCTGGGTCGGCGTCGAAGCACGTAGGACAAGACTGGCCGAGGTGAATCCGCATGTCACCAGGAAGGGGATCGAGGAAAATGGAGTGAAAATGGGAGGAAAATCAGCAACGAGCCCGAGCCAGTGCCCAATGGCAGAGCTTCTCGACTCGTCTCGCCCCGGTCTCGAGCATGGGGACGCGGGGATCTGGAGGACGTGACACGCAGGGATGCAAATTGTGCATGCAAAGACAGCCTTAGTGGACATTTAGTGTGCGGCTGCAGACTGCGTCCAGGGGTGTCACTCGTGTTTAGCAGGACTTTAGTCACTCTAGCAAGATTCTAGCTTGTATGAGTGGATCAGACTCACCAGAATGGCCGAGATGACAGTAGCGGCGTTGTGGTAAGTGGTGAGCGAGATGGGATGGGATGGGATGGGATGGGATGGGATGGGGCCACTGGTGAGGAGTAGAGGAGTACTGGGGAATCACTGGTGGGCCATGGAGCATTGGAGGGAGACCATGGGGTGGGTGCCAGACTGCTGGTGGATCGAGCCACTCTTCGAGGGTAAATAGCGCCGGATGAGAGCTCGAGCTATGGGGAAAACCAAGCGAGCTTATGTTTTGGCCCTGGCTGTGCTGTACCACCACAGCGAAGGGGCAAGGCTAGGTTCGTGAGTAGCAGTGGTGCAGGTTGAGCAGACAGGTCTGGAGTACAGGGCAGGGCAGCAAATGCATTGCAGGCAGAGACAGACCAACAGATCATCGCATAACAGCGCAAAGCAACTTTACCAAGCTTCAGATTAGATTCCCTTGTTCGTTCGTCCGCTTGTTCTCGGGTCCGACATCCATCCCCTCCATCCCCCTCAACCCCTCTCCCCCATGTCTCTCCTCACCCCATCCTTCCTCTTCCCCTTCCCAGAACCAAAGTTTCTGCTTTCAAACTTCGTCCAGCACGCTTTCTCTCTCCACCACACTGCTAAGGAGCCGCGTTAAGGCCGTGTGTGGAGACGAGGGCGCGGGGAGCACGCTGGCATCGCGTCTCCATTCCTCATTCGAGCGATTCTATTGGATCCAATTGGGCATCTGGTCACCTGGCTGCGTGTCGGCGGCTGTAAGTGGACGTTCCCATCTGGCTCAGATCCAGCCCAGGGTGTCGCGCGACCGAGATGTGTCCGAGTTCCCCAGCTGGCTTGTCGTGGGAGCACATGGCTGGCCGTTTGCGTTTGCGGCGTCATGGGAAATGTGTGGCTGCTTAGACCGCGAACAGTAAGGTGTGGAAAATCTTGGTTGGCGTCGGCCAATTGATGCTCGGAGAGATGTACCTAATCGCTTTTAGCTGCGATGCCCAGACCGGGCTGGGCGAGGATGCGCCAGGATTTGGTTCCTAGTAGAGTATCGCTACCATCAGGTCGGACCGAAAGAGATGCACCAGACTGCACCAGTCGCTGAGTTGCGCCGAGAAAGTCAGGAGGGATCGAGGCCAAGTCAGGAGGGTCCGAGGGAGTCAGGAGGTAGTCATGATTCCATGACATATTTTTCGATATTTCCTTGGGTGGTGGCTGTCTATTGCCACGCTGCGAGAAAGGTTCTCGTGGTCAACTGTCGATGAGTTAAGGTGAGAAGCCTCGAAGTCGTGCGGTAAGTGGCTGAGCGGGAAGTCAGCCCTTCGCTGTAAGTTGTGGGGTCTCCAGCTTTGGGCTGGTTCTTGTCTCGGTGCCACCCCAGCCCCTGTCAGATATTCCCTGTCTGCTGACCAGCAAGTTCATTGGTTAGACTGGCGGATATGCATTCCGGGTAAAAACTGCTACCAACTCAAACTAAATCAAATCAAACGGACCAGACCAAATCGAATCAAATGAAAATAAGGGGAATGAAAATTGAATTTCCACTGAGCGAGCTGGCTGACCAACGCGGAAGTTCCAGAACAAGACAGTGACATGTGTCTTGAGTCTTGACTCCTACCTACTACCTCCGTAACACTTACCCAACAGATACTAGCCCTACCTGTATTCTGAGTAGCAGCTTTATGCGCCTGGCTTACTCTTCCCAAATACCCAGGTACGGTACCGAGCCTAGCATCAAGCCGTTACTTCGGTCAAGCCATCAACCAGAGTCTCGGTCTCTCTCTGCTCATGGTGTAGTATTTGGTTTTGTAACACGCCATCCTAACCGTGCGTTCAATGCACATCACGACTCGACTCACCTCGTCTCGACTCAACGACAGCTTTGACATGTCACCAGCCGACTACAAGTCCCACAAAGTCAGAAAAAACGAACACGATTCCACAACGGCCAGACCGAGACTACTGCCTCACAACAACGCCACAGCCACGATACCATCATAAGCCAAGTCGGTACTTCAAACGGCTTCCTTTCCCAACATCAACAGATCTAAGCGACGTCACCGTCTTCCCTCCCAGACAAAGTATAGCTCCCGAAGAAAAACAGAACCCCGTATCTCGTTCCCAATACTAAGATAATGTCACGATCTCGGCCTCACTTTTTTTTCCCCCTTTGGCTGGTTCCGTCTGCAGAATCCGACAACAGCAGGCGAGCAAGTGGACAAACTTCGGCCTCGGCCAGTACTCGGTGAAAAGCTAAACATAACGTGGTTACTTCCCCTGTTCCCGTTTTCCCAAGACGAAAAAGATAGTTGAGGCGTTCCCGTTCCAAACGCGGCGGGATGTGGAGATTTTGGAGTAGTGGAGAAACACTAAATTATTTTTTCGTTGTGGAGATGCATGCTTCTTTGAATTTTGGGCAGTGCCCGAGCCCGAGTCCTTGGGATCTGGAAAAGGAGGAAGAAGACAGGTGCGGTGAGAGAATTCGGCTTCTGAATTCCTAATAGTTTCAATCGTTTTCTGTCTATTCTTCTTCTTTTTCTTCAGCGGGTATTCTTCGCTTCATGTCATTGCCTGATTCAGACATTTTTGCAAATGTCGATGTCAATACTGAAATCGCTTACAGATGTACCGAACAGCCCGAAAAGTGGAACAAGCCGACGAACACGATCGTGAGACGATGATTTTGAGATTCGAGCCAAGATAACAAGACCGAGTGTCGAATTTCCGACCAGTGGAGACAGCAAAAAAAAACCTTCTGCCTTCCGATGTCATTCACGAGTCGATGGATAATTGAACGCCGGCAATTCGAGCAACACAAGAGCTTTTGATTCTGCACGGTAAGTGATTGGAATGCAAAGGATACTTGGTTACGAATATAATAGGTATTACATCTTCATTTAGTGTTATAATTTCTCCTGTCAAAATGCCCAACAACGCCGTTCCTATGTTTGGTATCCCGAACGCCATCACCTGCCTGCCTGTCGTGGACCCTCGAGTTTTCGCATTATGCACATTGCAGGTATAATATAAAGGAGATATTGCTTTTTCAAGCGCCTGAGAAGGCATCATGGATGGCGTCGCCTTCTTCGGGCGTGACGCGAAGGCCCAGAAGCTCGAATGCAAGACCGGCGATATCAGGTTCGATTCCTGATTCCAAGACTAGGTCGTCTTCTGAAAAGTGCAACCGAGAGAGGCAGAGGATATATTTCTGTGGACCTCCTGGAATGACTGAGAGTTTCTTCTGCATATCGAGGTTCTCATATTTGGTTACGAGGAAATAGAGTAGCCGGAATCCCAAAGTTATTATACGTGCACTGAAGTGGCGGTTAGCGACCGTCATCGATCTCGAGGTTGCTGGTGCTTACCTATCTTGCCGTCCAGGTTTATAATCGTACAGTGCATCCAGTTCATCACTTACAAGAGAGACGAGTCTTCCAATGAGGAGATGATTTGACTCCATGATACCACAGCAAAATGGGGATCGGGTCATCGCAATCATCAGCTGAAGTGTTCGGATCCGGAGTCGAAAGATGTCTTTCTCTTTCCAATTCTCACTGATCATCTTGTTTGCAGACTCCCTATTGTTTACCATCAAGAGGGTGACTGGAGTTTCGACGAGGTGGAAACCAGCTTTATCTAGGATGTGGTTGGTCTGTTCTGCATAGGTCATTTCTGTGGGCAAGGCGCCGAAAGTCTCCATAGTGATACTCGTCGACAATAGATCAAGCATGAGATTGAGATCTGTCGGGCCTTGATTCGTGCTCAGCATGAATAGAACGAGATCCCAGCGCATCTGTTTCCAAAATCGCTTGATATTGCCCTCGTCAGACATGCATCCTTGAGCTGCAAGATACAGAAGGGACATGCATGCAGTGACATTGATATATTTCTCATGAGGTCCGCGAGACTTCTGGAAACGTTTGATGGCTACTTGGTCGGCAGTCAGTTGAGCTACGGGTAGCAATGAGTCGATGATGTGTGGCGCGATTGAGGAGGTGTTGAGCTCGAGGGCGAATGTGAGCATATCAATAAATAGATATACAGGAGCATACTAGGAAAATGTTAGTCGATGATATATTGTCTGTGAGAAGACATACGTGTTCCTCTTTTGCACAATTCGCCCAAATATTAATTAGAAGCTCGCAGAAGTCCACTTCAAGATCTTTAGATGATTTCTTGAATCCGAGAGAAGGAATTTTCCCTAATATAATTGCTTGAAATGACTCGTTGGGAGCGGATGGATAAGCATGCTTTCCCAGTTCCTCAAAGGTCCGGAGACCATTGCCATCGACACGGTGGTCCAGCATCATTCCCAGAAACTTCACATTCAGTCAGCGAGAATTGAGCGGAGAAAAAATATGGGCCAACTCACATCAAATCGATCATCTTGGATGCCAAGTCTCGCTATGAGAGCTTCATCAAGTATAGGAGCCGGTGGATTTGATTCCATAGATTCCTCACTATGTATGACTTGTAAAGCACTAGCTGGGCTCTCGGCAGCTTTTCGTTTCCTTTTCCCCAGCTTAGATGGTGATCCTGTCAGTCTCTTCTGAAACTTGGATGGAGAGATCTTGGATGGTGATACGATCTCAATCTCGTCATCGTCAAATCCATCACGGTGTGGGAGAGCTTTCTTCTTTTGGGGAGTCGTGACCTGGTCAAGCCCTTTCTTCTCTGCTTCTCTCGCCTTGTTCAGCTTACGAACTCGTTCTGATTCCTCCGCCAGGTCTCGCCTGATGAAATCCCTCTCCGTTGCAGCATTTTTCTCGGCAATGCGTGCAGCCTCCAAAGCTTTCTGCTGCTTTGCGAGTTTGTCCTCATCCAGCTTACGCTGGGCTTCCATCTCTCGTGCATATTGCTTGACGGTCGTTTCGTATTTGCTTCGTACAATTGAAATTTCTCCAGCCTTTGCATTGACATCGTTTTTCAAGGCATTGCGTTCTTTGGTTAACTGCTCATGATCAGCATAGTTCCTGAGTATGATGTATGGGCCAATACCTCTTCAATTATGCTCTGCAATCGCTGCACCTCTGAATCCGGTTGCGATGGAGGAGCACTGCCTCGTTCCACCCGCAGAGAGTCATCTTGCGGTACTGCTGGTTGAGACTGGTATCTATCTGGCTGATTGAATTTGGGCGGCGGCTTAGGTCTTTGTCTACTTGGTAGAACTGGACTTGGATTAGGATCTTGTTGAGGGCGGTACTGGTCTCGTAGTGGTGGTTGACCAGAGACATTTCGATTGGGATAAGAATGCACCGAATGTATGGTCCGCGACTGGTCAATTACCACGGCATCATCCAGATCCTCGTCGTCGAAGTCATCACCGTAGTCCGAGGAAGGCGGGGGCTGCAGCCGAGCTTGGGTCTGCGCTTGAGTCAATTGAATGGCATTGTTCTCTAACTCTTGGAGAGCATCTTGCGGTAAGGCATCGAGGTCATCGTCCCCAAAGAAACTGTCTCCATTGTCGAAGCCGGCCATACCATTGATCCTTCATCGAGTAGCCTGGAGTCGCATCGAGGTTTGGTGCTGTCCATTGCCCGCTTGGACATTCAATCGAGGAGAACGCGTTTATTGGGTTGACCGCGATTCTGCCACAATCCTACGCCGCCTTCGGGGTAAGGAGTACCAGTTGTTCCGGCCACAACCAGATTACTACGCCCAATTTTACATCGGCCATGCAGAACCCTGCTCGAAGTACAAAATAACAATTTCTATGTCCTTTGAAAAGTCGTGCTCCCTGTGACTCTCGTGTCGTGGAAGTCCCAAGGTAAATAAATGTCCTTGTAATCAAGCGTGCGAAGTCCTGTGCAGAACTCGAAGCGACTCGACTTTCACAAGCCTCAAGCAAGCTTGGAAACCCCTAAACAGGCGGCTCGGATACGTCAGCGGCCCAGCTTACCTCTCACTTCGAAAGATCAACTTCCGCCGCCAACTCCAAACTAAACACCACCTTTCAGCCACACAGAATTCCGCCAACTCTGATCTGTCGAGATCAGTCTTAGCTGAACTCGTTCACGACTTGCCATCTCACCTCCATGCTTGCACACACAGCATAGGAACGTCTCTTTGTTGGCAATCAGGTCTGGCATACATCCAAATAACGGAAGAGAGGGAATACTCGAGCTTGATAGACAACCAAAGACCAAGCATCATGGCTAAACCACGTCGCGGGATCAAGTTCAACCACCGGAATGGACATAGTTCCGGCGCAGATGGGCGAAGAAGCAGCTTCTCGGACATCAGTGAAGCCGCATCAGAGCCTGGTTCTCCAACCATGGGCAAGACTGGCGTCGACGGCGCATTGGATGTAAGAATCCCGCAGCATAACCTACTGGCCTTTGCTAATGATTGCGACCTTTAGGAAGCCCCGGTATCCGAATATGAGAAGAAAAAGGCAACCTTCATTACTCGATCCATATGGACATTCGTTATGATCGGCGCATTCTTTGGTGCAATGTTCATGGGCCACATCTACATTATTGCTATTGTGACTGCGGTCCAGATCGTCTCGTTCAAGGAGGTTATTGCAATTGCAAATGTTCCCAGCAGGGCGCGACGATTGAAGTTCACAAAGGCTTTGAACTGGTACTGGTTGGCCACCACCATGTACTTTCTCTACGGAGAGAGTGTGATCTATTACTTCAAGCACATTGTCTTGGTTGATAAGGTGCTTTTGCCATTTGCAACACATCATCGATTCATCAGCTTCATGCTCTACGTTATTGGTAAGTTAATTGTGGTGAAGTGAGAGTGCAAGAGCTAACAGATTCCAGGCTTTGTCTTTTTCGTGGCATCCCTCCAAGCCGGACACTACCGATTTCAGTTTACCCAATTTGCATGGACCCATATGGCTCTGTATCTCATCGTGGTGCAGGCTCACTTCATCATGAACAATGTCTTTGAGGGAATGATCTGGTTTTTCTTACCTGTGTCCTTGGTTATTTGCAATGACATCTTCGCCTATATCTGTGGTATCACTTTTGGCCGAACGCAGCTCATCAAGCTGTCGCCCAAGAAGACTGTTGAGGGTTTCGTTGGTGCATGGGTTCTTACGATCATCTTTGGAGTTGGCATGACCAACGTCCTCATGCGTTACAAATACTTCATCTGCCCGGTTAATGTAGGCATCTCACGTGGGAATCGAAGATATTGGCTAATTCGTTTTAGGATCTTGGCGCAAACATCTGGACCGGACTTCAGTGCACACCTAATCCCGTCTTCCTTCCACGCCTTTATCACCTGCCGATCTGGTTTCCTTTCGTGCAATCTTTCTACATGGCACCGATGCAAGTCCACATTCTAGTCTTTGGCACTTTCGCCTCTCTCATCGCTCCATTCGGTGGCTTCTTCGCATCTGGCCTCAAGCGTACCTTCAAGATCAAGGATTTCGGTGACTCGATCCCTGGTCATGGTGGTATTACCGATCGTATGGATTGCCAGTTCATCATGGGTTTCTTTGCCTATATGTACTATCACAGCTTCATTGCAATCTACAAGGTGTCTCTTGGAGGTGTCATCGAGAGTGCGATCAATGGCCTGACACCGGAGGAGCAGATGGAATTGGTAAAGGGAATCAGCAAGCATCTTTACAATCAAGGTGTCATTCCTGAAGGGGTAAGTCGACCATATCGGTTCATCGGCTGGAACAATGCTAATAGTTCCCAGGTCTTGGATTGTATGAATCTCGCCGTTCGGAGGAGATAATCAAAAGTTCTTACATTACGACTGATGATTTTTCGAATATGCATTTGATTGGGTTTCATGTATAATACCCTTCTCTTCCACACCTGCCTATAATTGTTTGGGTTCTTTTCCTTTGTTTATTGGAGGCACGTGGGATGGAAGGGATTTGGGGATTCTGTAGTTTCACGCACATGGTGCTTGGGTGGGGGCACTTTGGCTTTAGCATTCCGAGGAGCGAGCATGCAGTTGGGAAGGAATGAGATGAGAATTTCTCCGTCGATGTGAACGGGTTTCTGGCGATATCTAATGGCAAATAACAAAAGCATCAAAACGAGCACGGAGTCTTCTCCATGTGTGGAAGACACATTCTAGCTGTGAACGAGGGCACCCCTAATTGTGAGCACGCCTCCTATACAATTGAATTGAAGCTACTCAAATAATGAGTAGTGCTTCGGGGTCTTGCTCCCTTCAGGAGCATACTGTCCAGCATAAGTTTTAGACATGAGGAGCGGACTGCCTTGCCTTGCCTCGCTTAATGCTCGACCATAGGCCTACATCAATATTGATACAAAGCGATAATCAATCTTCGGGGCAAAAAGATGGCACCAAAAATCCTCTGCAGAAAGAACCAAGGGATGCTTCGGCTCAGGATCGTATGTCAAGAGGGCAAAAACGATAAAAACAAACTCCACCGGATGGCGGAGAACAAACTCTCTGAAATGGATTTGCTTTTTGGTCGTGCTTGATTTTGTTGATGAGTTGTTCTTTCCAGAAATTTCTGTTTGCTTTCGTTTTTCCCATTAAGTGTCTATTGAGCTGTAATCTTGTGGTACTAATTGCAGCGTGTCGTTAGTTTCTGATTCTGTGGCATTTTTTTTGCTGAGCTGTCGATCCTGAGCAGGTGCTCTTTCTTGCCTTTTCGGCGAGCAAAAATTCGCTAATTTCTTTTATATACCTGCAAAAACTTAGCACAACCGAAGATGTGCCTCAATTGCCAGACCTGCTGTGCTGATTCACTGCGTTGGCATTCCAGTGTCGAAGGGCGGAGCACCATGATTTCTCAAATCATATTCTGCTCGGTTCTGGTGCAAGCATTCTCAACCAGGGCATTCACGGCACCTTCACTGCCTCCAATCCATTACACCATTTCGAGGCGGTCAGGCAGCTTTCCTGCACCGGATACCGCCAACCTTACACACCTTCTCGAAGAACTCGGGGGAGTAGAGAGACGCTTCAATGCTACTACACGCGACTTCAGTGGAAACAAGGTCGTACGGAAGCCGAAGCGCATTCGAGGAACCCAAGCAAATACTATACTCCTTGGAGAAGTAGGAAGGGAAGGGAATTGGTTTGCGAGCCTGAGAATGGGAGAACCGGCCCAAACAGTGGATATGGATCTTGACATGCTCACGAGAGACTTTTGGGTGTTGAGCACATGTAGCTCGAAGGGCAGTTGGTTTCTAGATTTCAACAGCAAGACCTATGGTACGTATCACTATCGCAATTGAGGACTGTCTAACAAGCAAAGTTGACTCAGAAGCACCTCTTTCCTTTCCCACATGTCGAGGGCCAACAGACGTAGTGCACTTGCCAGCAGTCCAGCGACCTATTCCTATTACCTTCGCGCATTGCAGACCTGCCAAACAATGGCTTCGAGCTCTCCTCCCTTCTGGAGCATATCTCGGACTGGCTCTATCAGCATCTTTGAGCCAGACCAAAACGACTGGGCTGATGGAGCAGCTTTCGGAGAAGAAGGTAATAGATGTGCCGATGTGGTCGCTTGTGTTGATCAACGGCAAAGAAGGGATATTCAGCATTGGTGGAACTTCTGCTGCTTCAGTGAGACAAGCCGAGAAAGAGACGGATGAAATGCTAAACCCAGGAGAGCACGACGAAACGAAACGAGACACTTTTAATTCCAAAGCAGAGGATAGTTTGAAGGACTGGAGATGGTTGACAGTACATGGTGCAGAAGGATGGTGGCAGATTCTAATGAGAGGGATCTGGGTCGATGGTATCAAGGTGCTGGACATTCAGCCCATCGTTCTAGATGTCGGTGAGGCTTTTCGTTGGGGAGATGCTGGGATTCTGACAAGCTGTAGGTCAATACACCGTTCATCGTAGCACCACCCCTAGCAGCGCGGTCATTCTACTCGTCAATCTCAGGTAGCAGGCAGCTGTCTCCTCCATATGACCAGTTCCACGCATATCCATGCTTCAATCCTCCAAAAATTTACTTCGAGTTCGAACAGTGGAATATCCAAGTATTGAAAGGGAAAAGAAACAAGGACACTTTCACACCTGGAGGAAGGTTCTCACTTGGAAGAATGGCAACAGGCAGCGGATACTGTATCGGCATTGTGGTTGAGTCAAGGATGGGTGTTGGAACAGCTCTTGCTGGCGGAGAGACTGGATCAAGTGTGAGCATTGATGAAGGCAACGGACTTGCGGATGTCTGGATCATCGGAGAGCCATTCTTTCGAGATGTGCAAGTTGCTTTCAATGTAAGTTCCCAATCACGATATTCAAAATAGGTCTGACAACGTTCGGCAGTGGAGGGACAAGGAAGTTGGCATGCAGAGGACGTGAAGTGGTAACTAGTGTCTAGAAACTCAGATCTGATTTGAGAAGTACCTCCCGCTCTCCGATCTATACATTTAAAGTCGAGGCAGCTCAAATTTAGAGCCATCACATGCATCCGAATGATTATTTTCAGAATTTGAGTGCGAGAGCTGGACCTTCTTAACTCGCTTCTCCATCATTTTCGGCAACAGGATCGTGCCCTTCTGGACTTCCCATAGCAGACTCCAATTCCGGTCAAATTAAAGTTATCTAATGTAGCGATCGTCTAGCGTTTCATCTGATTGAGTTTAGATGGCAGCTCAGGCTTTTCCAATTTCAGCCCTCGACAGGTGACGGCTCCGGACTAGTAGGGGCGATCCGCTAGATCCCCCTCTATTTACACATCTGCCGAGGCAGATCATCCTTCTCCTCCACACTTACGAGCCTCACGTCATGTGAAGTCTAGAAGTCCCGGTGAGATTTATATACAAGAAAGTTAGCTATCTGCTTTTTCTTTCAAGAGCATCAATACCCTGTTTCTACACCCAAAAGAATTCGGTCCTCATCAGCATAACCGCAACAATGGTCTCTATCAATTCTCTCCTTCTTTTCACCACCACCGCCCTAGCAGCAGCCATCCCCTCCTCTCCCTCCGCAAAACTCATCTACAGCGACCTCGTTGCCCTCGACAACAGCGTTCTCGCCCTAAAATCCACCATCGAAAGCTACACCGGCGGTCTCCTCACCGCAACACCAATCCTCGGTGGCGTGACAGCCGTCCATCTCGCCAACCGAAAAGCTTACACAGATGCACTTCTCATCCCTAATGCTACGCTTGCGGATTCGCAGATCATTGTGGATTTCGTGAGCGATACGCTGGCGAAGCATATTCCGCAGTCAGTGGAGATCCTGGAGGGGAAGAAGGACTTGATTGAGAAGGATCAATTGGAGGGGACTGTGTTGGGTAGTTTGGAGTTGTTGAAGTATGATCATGATACTTTGAGTGCGGCGTGTAGGTGTTCTTCCTCCTTTTCCGCGTTGACGAAACAGTATTTTGAGGCTGCTGCGTGGTACAAAGCTCCTGTTCTGAGGAAAATAGGGAGATAAAATCACAAACATAGTTTGAGAAAATACGCTAATAATGTTTTAGTGGTGCAGAAAGTTGATCCCAGAGTGCTACCACAAGCACAGGTTGCTGTCAAGGTCATCGATGATGCTTTGGATGGCGGGATTGTTACGTTCTCTTCGTAGACTTAAGGTGTGATGTGGACTAAGGTCTGAAGTGGGATATTCAGAGCTTGTAACATATATGAAGGTCTTGAGAGCTAAGCTGGCACGGACAAGATGCTAGAATGCGAATGTTTGGCCGAGAGTTCTGTCACTTCGAATCTATGACGCGGCTCGTAGTTGTGGAACTATCCATAAAAGCCGATCAGTATGTCTTCTTATGTACTATTAGCAACCTAAACGAGGAATTCACACGATTTTCAGGAAACTTAGATGGCAAATCTCTCGTAAGTCGTGACAGCTCTTGGCAAATTGAGCAGTACCTGCTGAACCTTTCCCCCGCTCTAAGCGAAGGTGCCAAGAAAGAATTATAAACAGAAGACCTTGGACTACCCGTTCCATGAAACAGACATCCTTGGTGGTGCAAAGACTTTGGCAAATTCAATTTCTGACCGTATACTGCTTGTGCTAAACATTGATGTGGGATCAGCGGGTGGTGCTGTGGTCGACACGGATAGTGCCATCTTCAACACAAGGGATTCTCCGAACACAGACAACATGGTTCGCGGCTGAGGTAGGAAGAACGACATAGAAGAACCACTCTCTATTGCTCAACCAATCATATGGGAATTCAAAATCTATACCAATGTTCTTGTGTTTGAGCACATAGACAATCACTGAGCAAGAGTATGAAATTGTGAAGTTCTTGCACCTTCACTCCCCCACTCACACGGTACATGGTACCACTAGCCTACCCGTCCCTCACATCTCTTGCTTAATTTTCTCTACACAAAGCTCCACCAGACCATGCTTTGCTCTGCAAGAGACTGATTGACCAAGAGTGTCTTTGCCATGGACTCCTGCTTTCAGTTGACTGAGACTACCCTCCAGTTGCGTGAAGTTCCTGTATCCTTTGTAAAGAAATCACGAATCGACTCTCAGCCTCTCAAGAATATTTCTTCTCTCATTAGCGTAACAGGTAGCTTTTCGAGTAATATACGATATCGGACAACAAACGGATGAAATATGCAAGGAGCACTTGTCATGGTCAGCTCGGTTCCCAGCTGGAGATGAGCTGGCCAGTCCAGATTTTTGCGATCGGCTGAGAAGCACTGATGAGAAACATAGCCTGATGAATAGACTATAGCTTTTGATATTCGTGGACTTCTCTTGATTGAAGCGATGGTATTGATTTAATATAAACCAGCCTGGACCATGTCCACGATCGGAACCAGATGCGTCAAAGATCAATGCTATGTCGAACATAGAAAATTTGAGTAATTTGTTATGTTGGATTATCGATATAAGAGACAGATGGAGGGGCTAAAAAGAGGAAAGGAGCGGAAGGACTCTTTTCGAGGCTTGCTGCCTTGGATAAACATTGCAAAACAGACAGACAACAGAGGCTGAGACCTGAAAAAGAACGTACTTGAAGACAACAAACCAACTTAGGAATGAACATATTGACAGACTTCCTCGCAGATCTTGCCCTCGCCAGAAATCATGAGAATGTAGGCCTCGTCACCTCACCACTGTCGTCCACTTTTGGCCTGCTGAACAATTCTTCCCAACATCTCTCCGACATCACAAATCCACCTGAATCATAGTCCTCACCGCCAACGGCTCCCACAATCCACTTCTCGCCACCCTGGCCAAGCTGAATACCGCTTCTCAAAAGCATCCCAGAAACTCGGATGTATATCCCAAAGCGGTGACCGCCATGTGGTCTGTCGGAGATCTTACTTCATCGACCCAGCGGCCATCCAGTCCGTGACATAAGCATAAGGTTTTAAACTTTGAAATTTGACAGACGTACGCGCGATGAGCGCAGTGACGAAGATTGTGAGGGGTGGGGACGTATTGTAGGAATGTGGAGATGTTCTGCACGGCACTGACTTGGTGATGCGAGCTGATGATCTGATAAGATTGCTTGACAGATGGGGGGAGAATGAGCCGAGACTGTACCTTATGTCCACTTGAAACAGGTCCTGTCTTCCTGTTTCCAGGATTCAAGAGATGGATGAATTCGAAGGAAGAGGGCGGTTAAGAGATCAAGAAGTGATGCTTGGGAGACTACCGGGAGATGAGCCGAGCAAGGTGTCAACGGATGAAACGAATCTCAGCTGCTTCCCTCTTTCAGCATCTTCGCAATCCCTCAACCGACTTCCGGGCTCCTGAAGTGGAAGGAGGGGTCATCACAAGGTACCACGACATGATAGGACCTTCACCTGCATTCAAGGCTAAGCAATCTCGGTGCAGGACGACAAGGAACATCGGTCTAGGCTCGAGGATAAAAGGCTAGGAGTGGGGTACCGGTCATCTTTTCTCCTTTTCTCCTTTCTCTCGAAATCTAGGTAAGATATGCAGCTGTCTATTGAATTATTGGGTGACGATACCCCTCATCTGCTTTCTTGCGTTGAAAGGTACCTGGCTAAACCTTATCACGGACCTGTTATAGCCAGGGCCGAATCGGTCTGGCCTGTCATCTGGTCTGGTTGCATGTTTGTATTTTCTCCGTATGTTAGGTACTTACGAAGCTCTATCCCTTGTGCTCCGGTGATGGAATGCGAGAGGGGCGGTATTTGTATTGCCGGAATGAACGGAGTAGGTGTATATAAGACCTGATTGCCCGGGAAGAGAGATGTAATTTTGCAATCAATTTCCCTTCCCACTGTCTTGTTGTATCCACTTTCTAGCTCTTTATATCTCAATTGTATATACAACTCGCGCAAGCAAGTAAGTGATGTTCTGAATTCAAGCAATTATAAGGTCACTAATTCGTTTTGTAAACAGTTCATCATGCAATTCTCAGCTCTCTTCTCCGCAGCTTCACTGCTCCTGACTGCTACCGCAATCGTCCTTCCCTCCACCTTGGTAGAAGTATGTCCTCGTCCTCTTTTCACACAAGACACCTAGCTAATAGCAACCAGCGTCAATCATCCACAGCACCAATCGACACAGCACCACTTCTTCTGGGCTCATGTTTAGCAATCGGAACTTGCTACTATGATGGAGATCAACAAGGCTGCTACACAGCTGGATGTGGCAACAAGAGCTTGCTGGGGAGCATCTGCTCATGCAATGACGATGTACAGAAGGCTCTGAATGTGCAACTCCAGAAGGGGGCGAAGCAGTGGCCTGTGAAATGCCCATACTAGAGGAACCTGGAGGATGAGAGTTCGGGGAGATGTGTCTGGAGAGCGAAGGTGCTCGCTTGAGCACCTGTATTACTTGTGTGGTCTCGAGACTAAGAAGATGGAGAGATGATACCAAGAGATGTAGCAACGGAATGCCAAGAAGATTGTATGTGAGCTGTGAAGCACCTTCTCATACACACACCTGCGTGTAAAAATTGTTTAGTTGCTTCTCCCATAAACGCCAAACTCCTCGCTGTACCTTTCAAAATATGCACTCATCTTCCTTTCCATCTTCATCTTAATGCGGAGGATATTCATCGCAAGTAGTGTAGCACCAACCAGCAAAATCCGAAGAAGATTACCACACCCGCCCAGAAAATCCACTTGTCCTGCTTCGTCCTCCTCTCGATCATGCGAATCGTGTCTCCACTGACTCCCAATGTGTTCGCCACGCTGTATAGTCTCTTCTGAGTCCCCTTCAAAATTTCTCTCTGCTGTCCCAAATCACCCAAGACTGCTTGGCCTCGAGCCAAATACTCATCGAGTGCCGTATGTGTGTTCGCGAAGAAGTTTTGTTCCCTCAAAGCATGGTTCTCTCTTGCTTGGTCTCCGGATTGCATACTCAGACTTGATTGACCCCCGTCCTTGGGCGCCCATGGAGAGCTGACATTGGCATTTGCCGCGACGGAGGCATTGGAGTATGGATTGTCTGGCGTGGCGGTATGATGTGGCCTCCGCCCTAGCAATTCTTGCCTGTTAACGCTACTCTGCACATCCTCATTCTGTAGCTTCAGTTCCTTGAACTCTTCTCTAAATGACTGTAGTTCTGCTCGAAATGATTTGAGACGCTCTTCCGCTTTCTCCTTTTTCGAGGGGTTGAGCTCAGATTTTATGAGTTCTGCGTAGGAATCGAGAGTTCGTGAGAAGGAGGTTAGGGAGGCGGATATTTGGCCGAGGAATGAGGGGGATAGAGGTTGGCCGGTTGTCGGAGAAGAGAGGTCGCGTTTGAGAGAGGTGGACTGCTTAAGTGCGGTGTTGAAGAGTGTATTCTGAGATGTGGTTAGTTGACTGGGTCCTTGTTGGGTGTTGATCAGAACTCACCATGTTGTGAACAGAAGCTCTGACAGAGCTTGTGGAAATGGAGTGTAGCTACAGAATGAATAAGAGACTCTGGACTTTGGCGACTCAAATACGACAACAATGTAGGAGCCTGGACGTGGTGAACAATGTCAATGTCCTTCGTGAAAGGACAACATTTAAAATTCCGGAGCCTTGTCCCCTCGACGTGGTAGCATCCACCCAACGAATCGGCTTCGACTTTAGCTTGACGGTGGCTGGTGGAATTGTGGCTTCAGCATCGGCGCTGGAAATCGAGTTTCTCCGATGTCCGATTTCCACGGGGCGGGACGTCACTGCTTTAGCGATCTTCAGGGACTGGACCCTGAAAAACGGACACAGCTGCCTGCTTGCCTCCCAGACTGTTGGTGATGAGAAGCCTGTCCGGGCCCTTGCTGTGGCTCTCGTATGGTGCCGTATTGCACCGTATCGTATCAGATTCCTGGCCCAAGACCTCGGCAGGCTATTGTCACAGCCACATGTCAAAGAGAGGCAACCATGAATTGCCCACGGGCTGATTGGCAGATCATGGTTGGGTTCACCGGTTCACCTTGAGCCAGAATGGCACGTACCAGAGGGTTGCGTCTTGGATCGCCAAACTGGGAAGTTGGGACTTTCCCATATCCACCCTCACATGCCAACTTGACAGGATGCTCACCACCACCACCACCATCCTCTTTCCTCCACAGTGAGCCTGCAAACTCAATCCCTCCTCAGTGACCTCCTCCATCCTACGAACCTCAAGACAGTCGCAAAGAAGTCAATTGTCGGACACAATCTGGCTCTTGATAGTGTTTGGATAATACAGTATTCTTTTTGCTGCGCCTCCAAGCACTTTGCTTTGCATTCACTGTTTCGCCCATTCTCACACACTACCGCTGTTGCGAGAAATTTATCTTTACTGCCATTACTCACAGTCTGGAGCCAGTCACTGCAGAGATCGAATCAAATAGTTGCACAATCGGAGTGCCACAATCGAGTCTCTATCACTTTGCGCAACGGTCAGCTTCCAAGATAGGCAACGCCTTCGTGCGCCGTCCAACACAACAATTCCAACCACCTGGGAGAATTGCAGGCTCAAGCCGTTGCTGTGAGCCAGCAGACTACGGCTCAATCCATAGAGGAATGGTAGCAGCGACTGCGATACAATGTGCGTCTCTCCTCAACACCAAAGTTGTTCTCCGCTGACGATGCCCAACAGAAACCTAAAACCACCTCCAAAATTCAAAATGCCGACCCTCACGACGACCTATCTCCTCCCTGCCATCCTCCTTAATCCTGCTTTCGTCCTCCATCTCTTCAATACCTTCGTCTCCCATATGATGCCTCCCCCACCTTCAGTCTCCCACTCCCCGCATCCCTTCATGGAGAGTCTCGGCCCTGTTCGCAACGCCTCTCCGTACCTCGACATGCACGCGGACGATCAATTATGCTGGGGCTACACAGTCGTCATGGTCTTGGTGCAGGTCCTTGCCTTTGGACGTGTGAGCGATAACAGAGTGCAAAGAAAGAGTGCCAAGGCGGCTAAACTTGAGCGCGAGAGAATCAGGAAGGAGAAACTCGAGAAAGCCGTTGAGCTTAGGAAAACAGCTATTCCGCAGATCAATGGACATGTGAATGGAACGTTGGATGGCACTTGCGATGTTCCTGCAGAGCAGAAACTCTCAAATGGTGTTGCGAATGATGGAACGAAGGACCAGATTTCGACTGACGAACGGAGGAAGGACTCTGATAGTGATGAGACCATGACAGAAACGAGTGAAGAAGAGATGATTCCCTAGCTTTGGTTATGATACCTGCCTGCTTTCATCTGCTTTCAGATGATCAGCCAGTGGTAAGATTGGTTCTTGTTGGAAAAGCTGGCAAGCATGGAGTTTTTGGGCGGGCTTGGAATTATCGGCATACGATACAGGAGTTTTTCGAGGTCTGCAAACGGCATCCATGGATAGAAAGTGGAAAGAAACAATGCGACGAGTTCTCATGTTATGTTCGTGGTTTAGTGCTGTACCGAATCCAAACAATGTGGGGTCATGCTTCCAAGAAGTCTTCGTGTGAAAGTCTCCGATCAGCCCGATCAGGGGAGGTCGACAGAACATGGCCCAAAAGAACAAGTGCAATGGAATGGAAATAGAAGATAATCAAGAAGGAAGGGGACATCAAGGACTAAGTAGTCTACAAGAGTCATACCGACAGTTCCGATTCACATGCCAGTGGCTGACAAATTCGTATCCGCACTCGTAGGCTCGGTCGCTTTCGCACTTTAACGTCGAAACCGGGCTTGCCCAACTACAGCCTAGCAAAGTCAAATAAGGACAGTACACTTCTTCATACATTGCCCTTCTGATCTCTTCTCATGGCCTATCTACTTGCGAGCTGAGCGACTGGGACATATCTAGGTTTCCCCTCAAATGAGGGACCCGGGGTCGTGATTGGTTCGCTTGCACCTTGAAGGGGGAATATCGAAACTGGCCTTTTATTTACTTTCTGCTATTTCTCTACTACCTGTCGGCATTCGATGTCCAAGCTCTTTTCATTCTCCAGTCTGAAATCTGTATCGGCGATATTCTTGGGTGAATACTCACTTGTATAGGATATCAATGCAAGTGCCGTACAAGCCTTACATTTCAAATAGCTTGTGATCTAGATGGTTCTGGATCCCATTTGTGCATCAGCCACCGAGAATCCATTCAAAAACCATTCCAAATTCGTTCGAATGAGTTTGCTTGATTAGACATCCCGGTCGCTGTCAGATGCTGTGGGCTCAGATGCACCCGTCGTAGAATCGTCCAATCGGAAGCTTGGCATAAGCTTTTAGAGGGTTAATGATCTCCGTATCTGGGGATGGAGAGGTAAGCACAGGCGGGATGGTCACTTTCAAGAATATATTGATGCGTTCATTAACTGCAGAAATTCTAGCATATAAAGGTACCTCTGGAAGACGGGCATTTGCTCTTCCTTTTTGACACTTATCTCGAGATCTCTCGAAAGAAGTTTTTTCTGAACGGCTTGTCTGATTCATAATATTCTGTCTCGAACTACAATCTAATAACTAATAACAACCAAAAAGACCAAGCCCCAGTCTCCAAGCTCTGACAATGACGACCACCAAGTCACCGCCTTCTCTCATCCTAGGTCTGGGCCTGGTATCGAAGGATTCAGCCAATGTAGAAAGGCAGAGGGAGATTGTCACCACAGGGCGAGAACTCAATATCAAAGTCCTCGATACTTCAAGAGTCTATGTAGGTAGCTTCATCATTCCTGTATATTACAAAATTGAATCCTGACCGGTCTTTCTAGGGAGGTGGTGCTTCCGAAGAATTCATCGGCAATGAAGGCTTAGCTTCAGAATTCAACATCGTCACCAAGGCACGGATGGGACTCATACCCGGTGGTGCATCGAAAAAGGGAATCCTGCAATCATGGAAAGAGAGTGAGGAGGCTTTGAAATCGAAGAAGGTTCTATACCCTATAATCCTGTCCGCTTAGCACTACATGTTGATATCGACAGGTTAAATACTACCTCCTTCACGTCCCAGACGAGACAACACCAATCGGCGAGACGATGGAAGGAATCCAAGCCTTATACCTAGCAGGCCATTTCGAACAGGTAAGCTCTCAATAAAAACCCCAAACCTGGTTCCGCATAATTAACTTTCATCAACAGTTCGGACTCTCCAACTTCACACCCGCCCAAGTCCAAGAATGCTACGACTACATGTCCACGCACTCCTACATCCTCCCCACCGTCTACCAAAGCATCTTCTCCCTCTCCGCTCGCCTCAACCAAACCACTCTCTTCCCACTCCTTCGCAAACTCAACATCTCAATCCAAGCATACTCATGCCTCGGCTCTGGCTTTCTCGTTCGTACGCCCGCGCAGATTCGTGCTGGCGAGGGCAATTTCAGTCGTGAGACGGTATTGGGTAAGATTTTACAGAGGATGTATGGTGGGGAGAGGTATTTGGGGTTTTTGGAGAGGTATAATGGGTTGGTGGAGGAGGTGGGCTTGACGAGGGCGGGGGTGGCGTATAGATGGGTTGTGTGGCATGGGGGGTTGGATGGGGAGATGGGGGATCAGGTGGTTGTTGGTGCGAGTAGTTCGACTCAGGTGAGTTGTTAAGTTCTCTTTTGCCCTTCGTCCCTGGGCCATTTTGATTCCGGAAAGTGGGAATTAGTCGCAGAACTAGATCCTCGATATCCTTTCGCTCCTCAGGGGTTGATTTTGGAAGTTGCTGACACTGAAGTAGCTCAGGGAAACAGTCAAGGAGATTGAGAAAGGTCCACTCGAAGACTGGGTTGTGAAGAGACTGGACGAGATGTGGAAGGACGTTGAAGATGAAGCCCCTGAGAATAACTTTGTGACATTCTCGAAGTTGGTGAAGGCTGGCGAGTTATCTGGGGCTACGCATTAGCAGCATTTAGAAAGAGCACCGGCAGGATGGCATTGTGGTATGGAAACAACTAAATCGAGAGGGACATAATTATGTATATGAAATTACATGTATTGCCATGAAAGCAGAGGCTTCATATCTCCCTTTGATGTAGTTGAGAAAAAAAGAAGGAAGAGTCAAGTGTCAACAGTAGCTGTTGATTTTTCGTCGCTTGACAATATCAGATCGAAGACAACTACACAGCAAGTCTAATTGTCAGCTGTCTTCACTCTGAACCCATCTCATAAAGTAACACAAGGTTTGGAGCACTCGAAAACCCCAGAAGGTTTCCAGAGGTGCTGAGGGGGCCATGGTCTGTTGTTCATTTTCAATCAAAGAATAGCTTCTCGCATCAATAGAGTCACTTCCTCTTGATACCTCAGTCAAAAGTGGCGTGTACCATTCACTTTATAGTCCCAGAAGTAGTGGATCTTCTCGTCATCGATCTCGAATCTCAAACATCGAAATTGAGTTGTCGCAAGTGAGCACGCAAGACGTCTCCAGAATGGCAGAATCGTCAAAGCCTTAGTTCAGGGGCAAGTGGATTCTGTCAGTGCCAAACAACCAATCAATGTCAACAGAGATCGCGTCTTCGGGATTAAGCGAGATGGCAACAGGGGATTCCTCATCGACGTTTCTAGAAATAGTTGCTCGGAAATCAAGCATCGGGGCAACAAAGACATGGTGATCGTGGCGTCTACTTCCCCACAATCTTATCAGGACGAGATCTCTGGCTGTTGGGATCGGTGGCGGTGAGTGCGGTGAGTGTTCTTTGTCCTGTATGAGGCTTGGACATTCAAATCGTGACCGATATGCCTTCGAGCACAGAACTCCCAAATGTGAGGTAGGTCAGCGACACGTATTCCAATCTCACAAGATTGAAGAAAGAGCCATTAACAGTAACTTGCAGGCAAAGACTTGCTCCCAGCGTTCCGGCAAGTATTCCCCAGACCCAGACAAGCGTATGCCGGGTATTTATAATGGGTCTGCTTCGACTAAGCCACGCCACCTATGGCTGACATTACGGGATTGCACAATGCGCTTTGGCGATGGTGCCATTGATGTTGTAATTCCTTGTGACTGGAATTCCGTGGTCGTATATATCGTGGATTTCCCTTTACCATATTGCTTCTTCATACAACAACAGTTCAGCGTTTCCGTTACCGCAAGCGTCTCCTATCTCGATAATAGCAATTTCATTGGTCTCTTTCCATATCATTCAAGATGGCTCCCACATTAGAAGTACGCTATGAGGAGAGTGCGAATAGCACCACTCTTCCATCTAAGGCCAAGCCCTCTTCCGTCTCATCATATGTCCCAGGTCGAACAGTCGTCCAAAAGCACGACTCATACAAATATGAAGACTTGAAGCCATACTTTCCAGACAGGACGTGGCCAGCTTTAGAGGAAGTACCATACACAGACAAAGCACATCTCGGAGATCCAACATTCAAGAACCTCCTCGCAACCGCCACCGACATCTTCGACTACAACCCCAAAGTCGGCACTGAAGTCCACGGCGTAGACCTGGCCAACCTCACAGACGCAGCAAAGAACGACCTCGCTCTTCTCATCGCCACAAGAGGCGTAGTATTCTTCCGCAACCAGAAGAACCTCACGATTGAGAAGCAACGAGAACTAGGTGCCTATTTCGGCACTTTACACAAACACGCCACGACATCTGTGCCCAAGCGTGGAGATCTAGATGATGTGCACGTCGTTTACACGGACGAGAAGTCGAAAGACCAGAGAGCCATGTTTACACCTAGCTTCCTGTGGCATTCAGACGTCACGTACGAGATCCAACCACCGTCATATACCTCTCTGAAAGTCCTCACGGGACCTCCTCGAGGTGGTGGTGGTGATACGCTCTGGTCTTCGCAGTATGCTGCTTATGATGCTCTCTCTGCGCAAATGCAGAAATATCTTGAGTCGTTGACTGCGCTGCATTCTTCACATATGCAAGCTGAAGGGACGAGAGCGGCTGGGAGGACGGTGAGAAGAGAGCCGATTGTTACGGAGCATCCGTTGATTAGATCGCATCCTGTGACGGGATGGAAGGCATTGTTCTTCAATCCTGGATTTGTGACGAAGATTGTGGGGATTCCGAAGGTCGAGAGTGATGTTATTATTGGGTATTTGAATGAGGTAGTTGCTACGACCCAGGAGCTGCAGGTGAGGTTCCAGTGGAACGAGGATGATGTGGCCTTCTGGGACAACAGAGTTACAGTGAGTCTTTGACCTTTCTAGTGGTATTAGATATTGTCGCTGGATTTATGCTGATACATAATAGAACCATTCTGCTTCATATGGATTTGCTCCTCACCGAAGACATGCCGTGAGGGTGGCCTGCCAAGCAGAGAGACCTACTTTGGCTCCTGATGCGAAGAGCCAGGAGAAGGATCTGGCGAAGAAATACGGTCTACCTATTGTCAATAAGGATGGTAGTAAGCAGAGCAACTATAACGACTGAGGCTGGATTGGTCTAGTTGTCTGATTTTGATTCTTGCGGCGATTAAGCGGGCGTTGGGATGGGAACAAATGGTGCCCAGCAAGGGCTGGAATTACCTTCTTTCTTCACGAATTATGATCTGACGATTGTCAAGAAGTACATACGGAATACAATGAGACATTCTTCGAGTTATTATGTACTGACTCTGGATTTCCTTCATTGGTATCTTCATCATTGCATGGTTTTGTCACACTAGCATGCACTGATGCTTCCTATATGCAGCCCAAACGCCGGACTCCCCCTTCCCAACCACAAATCAGTACAATCCATTCCTCCGTCCGTTTCTTTGTCCATTACGACTCTCCCCGAACCCATCAAGCTGCAAGCCTTGTAAACCCTCACGAGCTCCTCCAACCTTCGAAGCAACAGCAATCATGCCTTTTTCGAAATCGTTTAGAACCGCAATAAGCTCTGACCGTGCATCTTCTTGACCCGTAGAGGTACCGTTTCTCTTGGCGACCAAGGCGTTGATCTGCTGGGCGCTGTTTGCCTCGACGGATCTGAGATGTTGCTCGATCTCAACGATGTGCTTTTGATATGTAGAAAGTGTGGAGGCTAGCTCATCTGCGGTCTGGTTGAAGAAGCTGACGATGTCCTGGGCGTCTGCATCGCCATTCTCCTGATTTCGATTGTCATTTGCGGCAGGGTTTCCTGACCAGACGCCTGTGCTGTGGTATTGAGGAGGGAGCTTCAAGTTATCAATAGCTTTGAAGCTTAACTTCGCATGCTCAGCATCAACCTTAATCAGCTTTTGTACGATAGAGATTGCCTGTGCGTCTGAATCCTGAGCATTTTCGACACCAATACGCTTTCTCCTGACGAACTCAACATCATGTGGGACTTGGGCAAGTTGATTGTTGTGGGCTGGCATTATAGCATCGCAATCATTCTTCAGTCGGATTTGTTGCTGGATGACATCGTCAAAGAGCTTAATCTGCTTTTGTAGGTCATCGTGAAGGTCATTGAATCGTGTGGTACCTCGCAGCTGGCTAACATCAATCCGGACACCTGGGACCGTCTGCTGCTGATTTGTGGATTGGCCCATAGATAGACCACCACTCAAGGTGCTTCCGAATAAACCACCTCCTTGATTTTGGTTTAATGTAGGGAGTGTAGAATTTTGCTGTTGCTGTGTTTGGGGCTGCTGTTGGTTTTGGGTCGTGCTTCCAAGGCCACCACCACTAAGTTCTGTCAGCACATTCTAAACAAAGAGGTGAACCAAACTTACAACAAGGACGAAGCTGGCTTGGCCTGGTTCTGGCCCTGCCCGCCCAATCCGCCGAATAGTCCGCTTCCACCTTGTGCTGATTGTGCCGGTGCCGCGCCGAAGAGTCCACCGGGTTGCTGAGGTTGAGAGGTTGTAGTAGAAGCTCCAAATAGGCCAGTAGTCTGAGCAGGCTGTGTTGAAGCAGTATTTCCAAACAATCCACCACTCTGCTGAGGTTGCGCTGCACCAAATAGGCCCCCTGTCTGTGGTTGCGTGCTTGCTGCTGTAGACCCAAACAGCCCTCCGGTCTGAGGCTGGGAGGCTGGTGTACTCGATCCAAACAGTCCTCCTGCTTGCGGTTGACTTGTTGTGGCCGTTGATCCAAATAAACCTCCCGTCTGCGGTGCTGATGTTGTCGTCGTCGTCGTCGATGAACCAAACAGCCCACCTGGCTTGCTGGCCGCCGTATTACCAAACATTCCTCCTGCTGCCGGTGTTGTACTTGAGCCACTAGATGCGGTGTTAGAATTGATCTAGAGCTTGACGTCGAGGTCGTCGCGATATTGATCTCGAGGCCAGGGATCGGATATACTCACAACAGTGAATTGGCAGAATTTGTGTTGATACTTAAGCCGCCGGGTCCACTCGCAGATCTTGCCAGGGCCATTGTTTTTCACGCGCGACTTCCAGAAGTATCAAATCAGGGCTGTGACACCCGTCCTGCAGCTGGTATGGAATGCGACCTGTGACCTGGATCTTCTGGAGACGCGGCGCGCCAAAATAATTGAAAGCTGCGGGTTGCGCTAAGCGACTAAGCTCCCGAGTACCTTGCAGCAGCAACGTCAATCCGTTCTCGAGCTTCCCTCACCACAACGTAAATGCGAAATCGCCAATATGGATGTCGATGAAGATGATGACTTTTATGCGCCCGAGGAAGGAACGGAGGAAACTACAGAACAACCAGAGAAGACAGAAGCAGCCCCTCCTGCATCTACAAAGCCAGAACAAGAGGATGAGGATCTAGAAGAGGGCGAGGAGGAGGACGAGGCAGAGTCAGAGGACAGCGATTCAGTATGTGCAGATCGGAAGCCTCAGTGGGTAATCTGTTGACGCTTGATTCAGGACATAGATATCATCACCGAGCGAAAAGATGGGTCGAAAGCTGCCCCTCCATCGTGAGCCTTTCCTCTAGATACAGCAAACAAAGTTAATGTGAGCGCAGTCAACCGAAATACAACGAGATCCGAAATATATCTCAAAGAACGACCGCGAATGAAGTGGTTGCAAAGGCTCCTGTGGTCAAGAAGGAAGCAACGAAGGGTACCCCGCAGGTTTCTGGTGCAGATTTGCCAGGAATATCGACCTCTAAGATTGATGTCAATGCGAAGCCCATCTATGAGCCTGCCGGAAAGCCGATCACTCAGGTCAACATTGACGAAGGTATACTTGGCTTCTAACTTATTTGAAACTTTGTTACTGACCCAAAAGACTTGAGCGAGAACGACAAACCATGGCGCAGACCTGGCACCGATATAAGCGATTACTTCAACTACGGCTTCGATGAATTCACATGGGCGCTTTATGCAAGCAAGCAGGACTCGATCAGGGCCGAGTTCAGTCCCGATAAGGTGGCCGCAAACCAGAAGAAGATGCTGGATGACATGAATATGATGATGTCCATGGGAGCGATGCCTGGAATGATGCCAGGAGCTCCTGGAGGAGCTATACCAGGCATGGAGGGAATGACGCCTGAAATGCTTCAACAAATGCAGCAAATGATGGCCTCCGGTATGGACCCTAGCCAGATGGACCCGGCTATGTTCGGCCAAGGAGGTGCTGGAGCCGGTGCTCAAGGTGGACAGGGCTTTGGAGGTCAAGGTTTCGGTCAGGGCCAGAATCAATATGGCTATGATCAAGGTATGGCCAACTCTGGAGATAATAGGAACCGTGGAGGGAATTTCGGCAGAGGACGTGGTGGTAGAAGAGGTGGCGGATGGTAATTGTGGAGTGGGTTCTCTAATGGCGTTCTGGGTGCATCGAAAAGGGGCAAGGAGTCTGGCTCTCTAGGTAAATGATCATCAAAAGGCCCATTTCTTCGTATCTATGATTTATCTTGCTTTCTTCTCTGATTTTCTGATTCCGAATTTTGACGTGTCGTGGTAAAAGCTTGGTGCAGATGGACTTCTAATCGTACCCTTACCGTGTCTGTTTGGTGTTTTATGGATCCGGAGTAGCATACTCAGTAAGACTGGAAGCGACGGCTCTTGATGCTGGTACAGTATCTTATGCCGCTTCGTGCTAGCAACACTCTGTAAGCCACCAAAGCAATAGTGTGAGGTGATTGTCGAGGATTGCTCGAATGGTAGATATAAACCCCCTCATTGAATGAAACTCAGCTAATAGCATTGTGTATGAACCCAGCTAAACGACGCCACTCTCTGGATCTGCGATGAAGCATGGTGCATTATCTACTTGCGATGGTGTAGTCCTCATCTGGCCTTACCGAGAATGACTGTCATCAGAAGGGCTGAGCATCTCTTGCTTAGATCTAACCGAGAAGCAGGGCAGACCAGAATACGGAAATCAAATCCCAGACGGCATCCAGTTCCCAGACTTTAGGAGCATGCATATTTTGAACTCTTCAACAACTATTTCTGAGCTCCCAAGACTGTCGTAATATTTGGGAGATATGTCCTGTATTCGGAATATCTGTACAACTTCACTTGAACCATGTCAGATCCTTTAATAGTCTGTTACTCGAGGTATCTTTTTATATGAATTTCTTTGCATTTTCGAGAGACTGCTTGACAATTGTTTGAGATAGTCGTTGTTGCATTCTGATTTTCCAGTTCTCGCTAACCAAAAAAACAGACTTTCAAGCTCTTTTAAGTCCAAACACTAGGTTCTTTTGATACATACAACGCTTGAAGAATACAAATTATATGATCCTACATGCTATGAATCGTCACAACTTCTGTAGCGATCCTAAGAGTATGGCTTGCGCTAGAACCACCCTGTCCTTTCGTGGCAAGGGAACAGCCCATGGCCAGACAAAGATAGAAAAGAATGCCTGTATCTTCTTGGAAATCACAAGACGCTAGACAGCTCTTCTGTCCGCCAGATCTCGTGAATTAAGATGAGTCCGCACTGCTTTTAAGGTGAGTCACTGTCCACACAGTTCCTTGTGCTTTGACATTGATGTAGGAGATTTCCACCATGGAGACATTTAGCCACTTCGAAGTATCAGGACCACACTGCATAACAATAGTCTGGGAAGTCAAAGATGAGTGCTCCAGCATGTCATTTGATGCCATTCACTGATCTAAAACGATTACCCATCTAGTGGAAGATGGTACGGGTCTGGGGGCCCCTCTGGGCACTTCGAGGTATCTACAGCTTTGCAAAGCACTAATTTGAACAAGTACGTAAGTATAATGCCTCTTTATATTGCTTCATCGTCACATAATATGTTCTTGGAGCCGTGAAGATGGGTAGAAACGGAGAAAAATCCTAACGTAAGATTTTGAGCCAAACCGTAAAACCGCGCACGACTGAACAAAAAGCAACTCTAAGACAAAGATGAGGACGGTTCTAGGGCTAGATTCATTCACTTGTGCTGTTTTTCTGGCGTGGATTGAGTGCGTATTGGGTAGGCACGCTAAAGCAGTGGTGACCTGGGTGCTTCTTATGAGGAAATTTCCCACCCTTCCACCCATCTATCATTCAATTGAGCCCCCAGCACTTCGAATTACCTTCCAAACCTCCTTACTGACGCGTGGAATGTTTTTGTTGTCTTCATTCGCCCTTTCTATAGAACTTCCCAGGCGTTGCTGGGTTTGTTCTGGACTCAGCTGGCTCTTCCAAGCCTTGGGGACCTCTCGGAATATTCGAAGTCCTTCTAAACCACTCAAAGTCTTCTTGAGTGTGATTAAGTAGCGTCTCATTCACGTTCTGGGTCTCATTTGGTACGTCTAGATGCTTGTTTGCTCTGTCAAGGCTTGAAAGTGACTCCTCGGAGCCGGAACATCACTAACACTCGCTGATCGGGTAATCTTGCGTCTTGGGGTAGACCATGGGCCACTGGCTTCATCTTTTATCATCTCTTACCTCGATCTCTGGTCAATTTTCCTTTCAATCGCGGCCTGGTTTGTTGTTGGCGATCTGCAAACACCGTCAGTATCAACACCGATGTCTTCAGCATCAAAGGCTAGAAGACATCAGCTTTTGGTAAGGCAAGCTCTCACGACTCTGTCTAGTTATCGATCAAGAGCATTCTACCCATGAGTACTATCCCCTGATATACCGCGACTTTGTGCTGACAGTAGATGTGCTGGAAGCTTTCGGACCTCACCTGCTCAGACGACCACCTCAATCACACTCACGAACATACGAAACAGATACTACAAAAGCTATACTCACAGTTCTGGACAGAATACCACCACTGAAAGCTTCAGTTGGAACGATGCAGAATATGCGCTGGTTTTAAGATGCTTGACGGTACAGATGGACCGACGATCCGTACGAACCTCAACCTGCTACCAACGAAGAGATACATACCCCCAATCAAATAAATCTGGTCGATTGACGGCTTGAACAGCAATCTCAAGAGGTGGAACGCCCATCATAATCCTTCTATGAAAGTACCGCTACTCGGTATGGCTCACTGCTTCGCAATCGATAACAAGCTTGCCATCCATATGCACTCACAGGTTGGTGTACTGCCCTCATCAATCACTCTGGAACTTTACTGACTGCCTTGAATTCCCAAGTTAGCTTACCAGTCGATAAGAAAGTCTCAGATCCTTACGCTGTATACCATCCGTACCTATTTCAACGCCATCTCCATTACCCGCGGTCCAGCTTCACGTAAGAGCCCTCGACTTACACTCTGATATATATGCCGAACCTAAGTGTGGAAATTATTTGGCAAGAGGCCGCGAGGCTTCAGGAAATCAGAACGTCCTAAGGATTGTTGTTCTCGTTGGTAATAGCAGTAAGACGAAACAGGGTCTTCGTCGCAACTTTCAAATGGATCACAATTCTCCAGGTCTCAGAGGTATGTGCATGAATTTGTCAGTCATTTCCTTCCAGTACTGCTTATGTTCCCCGGAAATTCCTTCATTTCGTCTTATGTCTTATGTCTTATGCTCGTTGCTGTGCTAGCTCTTCGGTTGCATCTGACAATCGGGCGAAAAGTAGTGTTTGGTGGGAGTAGAGCGCGGTAGTCCAGTGCAGTCTCAGCTATCTGCATAGCCCATTGAGATACTCTCAAATTTTCCAAAAGTACACAGGAGTATTGACTTACTGCAAGGACTTTCTTTACACGCGGGAACTTGGATTTCACTGTGTTTAGCTATTGAGAAGAATGGGAGATACAATTCTGTAATGTCCCATCAATACAACACAAGAACGAGAGACTACAACGCTCGATGAATCATATACGCCCAGCTATAAGACACCGGACCTCCTGGGATTTCCCGTCCCAACGCCAACCCCAAAAGTGTACAGAAGCTCCCAACTTCTCAGATGGGCCAAGTCCCTGCCCAGTGTATTGAGTCCCGGGGGGGGGGGGGGGGGGGGGGGTTCGCCCATCCATATGGCCTTCAGTTTTTCAGTTACGCATAGATACTGCTCACAAATTCTCGGAGGACGAAATATGACGGAAATATGGACCATTCCTAAATGGAATGGCGATGCTTCTTCGACAAACATACGAGGTGGAAGCTGCAAGGTCTTGGTAGGTATTACATGATAGGGAAACGAAACTATCTACGCCATGGACAAGAAAGGAAGCTTGCATTCTCCTGCGAGATCACACAAAGTTTGGATGAAACTCAGTGCCCACAGCGGCGAGCATCTTGGACTGAAGCTCGCTTACGCAACATCCCCGTCACCCAATGTCAGTGTGTCCTCATACAACGGCAGAACATTTCATGTGGGCTTACGAAAATCTCTCTCGACTTGATCAAGAAGCTACAAGTCGAATGAGATACTGGATATTGTCTTGATTGGCTCATTTGTCATCCTGTTCGCGAGTGTTCGCTGGTTGAATATTCTGTTGTGGGTCGCGGAGGAGCACCTGGTCAGGCATGTCTAGAACTGGAAGGGCAAATTTCAACAAGTCGTGCCGATACCAATCTGCGTTCATCATTTGAGAGCCAGGATTGGGGACGACTCATTCTTGGCGCGGCGAAAGTTGAGGTGTCACGGGCATCACTTGTCCCCGGAATAAGCTCATACAGGCAGGAACCACACGTTTTATCTACTCATACCAGCTTCAGGAAGCTAGACTAGCCGCTCCGTGGTCCACATGAAGGTAAATTGATGCGATTTTTTTCGGGCTTATCCTCTTTGGATCCTCCTTCGCTTCCTCAGCCTCGCGCTCTTCCCCGCTACAAAACACAAAGTCGTCTCCCCTCCTGGACGATCCTCGACCTCTTTCAATCTCCCGATAACTACAATCATTCTACCGATAGCGTTGAGACGCTTTCAAGGATCCCCAGGCAACTTGACGCACGTAAGCGTTACGACTCTTCGACAACTCTTCAGAATCCTCCATCGTACTCTTCGGGAGCCTCCTCTATCGTGACAGCCTCTTGGCGACTTCGATTCCACGAATTTACCCTAACCCAGCAGGCGAATTTGAGAGAAACTAATCCTCTTTCGGAAAACTCAGCCTTGCCGAGTTCCTCGTCCTCTGCCTTCGTCTACAAAAAGGCCGTCGCCTACCTTTGGCCTGCTTCCTTCAACTCGACCCTTTCTCAACTCCGCCCCTCTTCGAATCTACCCTCCTTCAACCCCATCTTTCCCAACACGATTTTTCTTCGAGTCCACCCTCCTTCTATCACCGCACCATCTCGAATCTGTACTATCTCGGCCTCTTCCCCACCTTCACACGATCTCAACACTTCGTACGTCGATTTGGGAACGACACACACCTTCAAGATCCTAGTCAACTGTCCTGCCACAACACTTCTCCTTCCCAATCGATACAGTCCGGCAACTACTGCCTCTGCGAAGGCCTCTAGCAGCCTGTTACTTCGATCTTCCACAGGCATATCAACGTTGCTACCAAACAACACTGCAGCTTGTCGTCGCACGACAGGTACGTAACGGTACGTTCCAGAGCCAGATATTTCATGGTCGCCTTGTTCCAAAAATACCTGGGGAAGAGATGCTAGTTTACACTTTTCAAATGTCTACTATCACGCTCTCGCTACTTCCATTATCTTCCCTTTGTTGCTCTATACAGCTGTGGACTGGGCAATCGATCCATCGTTCTCCATTGATCTCAGGAGTCCATGCAAGATATCCGGAAACATTGAAGTCAAGTGAGAATTGGCTTGTTCTTCGATATTTCTGCATGTAGACGTTGTGATGGTGTTGAGACTGTCTTTCATACTTTCACCTTTTCTCGAGCGCGCCTGATATTCACCTACGTTGCGCACTAGTGTGCAGCCTCGTCTCATTGACCCATTATCTTGTTTTCTTTCTGCCTGACCGACTTCTACTACTACAAGAACATCTCCTCGAGTCCGTTCCTCTTCCTTCTTCAATCTTCTTCGTCCATCTTGCCTTCTACAATCTACCTTCTTCGACCCACTTGCTTCTTCGACTAATATTCACAACCCATTTCTTCATCCAACATCCTGAGACTTCCTTCAACCCTCTTCTTTCAGACTAGCCTTTCACAGCTTCATTTTTCTCGCTCGTCTATCAACCACAACATACCAACTTTCTATTACCTTCCAAGTTCATAACTGCACTGGTACGTTACTCGTCTCTGTACAAAGTCTCACATGAATTCAAATTCAAAGTACTCCTCTGGAAATTCTTTTCCTTGCACAATCTTTCAACCTTCTTATTCAGGATAGGGGGAGAGCATTCTAAGTAGGTGCAATCGTTTCAAATTCATTCTAGAATTGGCCATGGTACGCAAGTCAATGTCATAAAACTTGATGGGTTGTATCTTGATCGCTCATCTTCTTGTCGAAGATGCAGGTGGGGGAAGGGATGGGGAAGCTTGTGTATTATCGCACTGGTGTTGACATGCCTCGCTTAAAAATTCGAACATCTCTTCTGTCCGACCTGGGTTCTATTTTTCTATTCCCTTCAGATTTGTGTCACGTCTACCATCTATAGTTGTCACTTCTTTTCTCTCAATAGTCATCAGCTACTTTCTTGTGCGGGTACTCAGGTTTGCTTTTAGTAAATCTCATTTCTAATGACTTCCACTCCACGCTTCCCGCTCCCTTGCATTTGTTAGGACTTAAGGCTAACGAAATTCATCGGCAGGCAGGATGTCCAGTCGGAACTCTCTTGGTCGAGGCCGCTCTGCGAGCCAACATCAAGCCTTTGATCCTCGGTCACAGCAAGAGTCTAACATCGACCCACGCCTTGACTCAAGCTTGTTCAATAACGACAGCGGCATGGGTAATAATGACTTTATCTCTTCTCAGACAGGCCAAGGCATTGTTCAGTCCCCAGTTGGTGGTCGCTCCGATTATTCTACTCCAGGATATCCTAGCAACATGCAAGGTACTGGTTTTGTTCCTCACACCCCGACTCCTCCTCTGAAGCCACAGATCTCTGGGAATAGTAGTGCCTCTTTCGCCACACCTCAGAAAACACAGTACGGCTCACCCAGCATGGCCCATAGCAGCGTTGGTGCTCCATATACTCCACGTCAATACAACAACAGTGGCGTTCTCAACTCTCCTTACCAGACCTCTACGCGCGCTATGGCTCCAAGCCCGCTAGGCATGAGTGTCAGTACTCATTTGAATCGATTCCAAAATCTTCACGACTTCGCTGCTACCCAATCGCCGCAAGCCCATCAAGGCTTCTCCAACATGAATACTACTCCGCAGCACCGTGGCCAGACCATGATGACAATAGCCAATGTGTCCCAGCAGCGCGGTGGGCAACAAATGCCGTATGTATCAAATCATAGCAGCAACGCAGGCTCGGGTGCCTTCGGTTCTGGCTTTGATCTTACTGCACTCACGAGTCAGGAGCACAACTGGATGGCGCTTGGTAGTGGTAGCCAGCCAGGCTTCGGTGATGGGCAGTTCGTGGCTGGAGAGGAGCCTCAACCTGGAAATGGCCTTCGGCCTTTTGCAAATGCGCACTATCCTAGTCCAGATGGTCTTCCCCACCAGAGCCTCGGTTATCAAACATACCAAGATGCCACGGATGACTATGAGGAAGAGGAAGAACCCGAGGAATACCAGAACGAGAGCGACTCTGATGAAGACAGTGAGTACGAGGCTGAGAAAGGCACACCGTCCACTGTCAACACCACTTCCCAAGGCACTCCCTCTGGCCCAAATCACAATGTCTCGAAGTACCAAGGAATTGTCAAGAGTGAGAGTGACTATAAAGCCCTTTTGGCAAAGCGAGCCAAGGCTGCGAAGGACTTGGTATCTAAAGGCCGTCAAGATACCTGCCCAACACAGAATGACGAAATTCGCGAACGTGTCAATGAGCTTTTTGACGCTATCATGAACACAGATGGGATCGTAGACAAGAAAGCTCAGGATGGTAGAAAGGCTCAAGCAGCTCGCCGTCTTGATGACAATTATTATTCAGCGGAGGTTGTTGAGATTGCCTGCTGGGAGATGTTTGTAAGTCACATTGTCTGCTCTTATGTGCATATATGATGCTAACCTACTGCTCTAGATCAAGTGCAGACAAGCTTCCAAGGGCATTCGGCTTGTGGATGCATATCACAAGACAAAGCGTGAGGGTAACGACGTCCATGTAACCTTCAAAGAGCGTTGGGATGCCATTGTCAACGCTTGCCAGGTAAATTGGAGACCATCCCACAGCAGTACTCCTTTGCTGATTCTCTCTAGCATTCAAAGGCCGTTTGCAAGCAAGTTCTGGATCCACTTTATGTAGATCGTCTGGTTGATGCCCCCGAGGCACAATTTCAAGTGAGTGAACTTTCTCACCAATGCGAGAGACGACAACTGACAACTTAATAGATGAAATTAAACAACAAGAAGATAAACGCAGAGAGAGATAAGCAGAACCGACTCGGTCGCATGGCCATCAAGAACGGAGTGAGCATCAACGACATCCCGGGCATTGTCAAGGAAGAAGAGAACGATCACGCCATTGTTACACCGTCAAAGAGACCTGCTCGTCAACGGAGCTCTGCAATGAAGCGAAGAACTCAGAAGCAAGCCAAGTACGAACCATCGGATGAGGATGGTGAAGATACTGATCCTTCTTACGAGACTCCTGTGAAGAAGGAGCGTGTCGACACCCTGAACGTCTCGTGTCGTCGCAAGAACACACCTCGCAGCGCTAAGAAATCTGCTTCGAAGGCAAAGAACGCTGGTGATCACCCATCGCCAACCCCTGAGCTGGAGATGCAGTACTGTGTCGCCATTTGCAATCTCCTGAACATCAGCCCTGAATTTGCAAAGCAATTCACACTTGAGCAACTTCGAGTTTTCGCCAGACCATACAACTCCGAGCAGCTGGATGTACCATGGTACCATGAATCTTTCACCAAGGGTCAACATGGTCTAGGCCATCAGATGTTCCACGCAAACGGCAAGCTTATTCCTCACTTTACTTGGAAGATCCGTGACTTGCAGGTTCTGGCTATCGCTCGTGGCGAGTTGCAGGCAAATGGTGAGTCAGTCGAGGATCATCAATTCGTTTACTACACTGTCGGAGACGACGTCGAGCTGAAGAAGGTCCTTGGAATTACTTTCAATTCTTTCGGCTTTGTTCTATTCAATGAGCCACCTCCCCAGGAGACATACTCCTCCTAAGGTCGCGAATTTTCATAATTCTCTGAGGCTAGTCCATTTCATTCTTCATTGGAATGACTGGCAGGTATGTCTTTCGATACGACTAACGACTTGCTTCTTTCTCCGAAATTATTCCGCCACCAAAGGACACATTGGATTTGGAGGCTTTTGCAATGGCTTTGGGAAGAGAGTTGGGGCAGCGTTGGAGAATATGGCAGGGATCTACTTGGACGGCGTTAACAAGCATTGCTGGCGTTCACACTGGTGGTTCCTCTAGATTGTACTCCTGATGCATTGCATTTGCACATTGCGATACCCACTCTTGCGATTATTATTTCCTTCTCTGATACACTTTACGACATGATTTTGCTGGAGCTTGCATAGATGTTGCTTTTGCATAACATTAGCACCATGCGCTCACCTAGCTTACGATGGACAGACAAAAACGAACATAAGCGATCTTCTTTGTAATATTCAATGCCATCAATAACTTGCGTGCCAGACCTTGTGATTCAGCCATGAGCGGATATTTAAAAGGACCCCCCCTCCCCACATTCTGAGAGTCCCCTCTTACTTTCAAGAGCAAAACTTCCCACATACATCACACCAAATTACTCCAATCCACATCCGCACTTCCCGTCTCCTCCTCTGGAAATCTCTGCACCAAAGTCTTCAGCTTGTCAACGGGCGCCGCCAGCAAAGCAACCAATCCCTCCGTCAATTGACTGTTCGTCGGGGCATCAGGATGCGACTTCGTAGGCACCAGTTTCTTCGTACGCATGAAACTCAATGCTATCCTTTCAGACTCGGCTTTGGAGACCGAGCTCTCAAGAAGTGGCAGATCTGTCTCCTTTTCATGCTCAATGTGTCGATGGAGGTCATCCATTAGCTGTTCGAGAAGCGAGGGAAATTGAGAGTCAGCTGGAGAGAGGGACTGGAGTTTTGAGATATCGTTCTTGACCTGTTCCAAGATGTCAGAAAAAATGTGAGACCTTTGATGGGAAAAGAAGCAGCGCTTAAGGAAGACTAATTTACGGCCTGATGTTGAGCAAAGTCAGTCTTGGTGAGCTCTTTCCCTCTCGCACCAAGATGTTGTTCCATGGCGGGATATACAGTCAATTCTTCACTGATAGCATGACGAGCCAGGTTCCAGACCAGCATGTTCCTCCATTTGACTTTATCTTCTGTCGTCGAAGCTCCTGTGAGCTTGTCGTAGCACTCGTCGAGATAACAGTGGTCTTGACCGATGGCTTGGGAGACGAGCATGTTGATATAGAGATAGGAAATGATAACAAATTGTTACGAAAAGCTCTGGATTGTGAGATGAAAGTATTGGTACGAGACATCATAGAGTATTCAGATAGTAAGGTGGCAACGAAGTCACGGTGGGATCTAGTCTATGAGCACCTGAGTTTGGAGACCCCTCTTGGTCACCCCGCTGTTCACTAAGGCAAGGGACGGACGGTAGTGTCTCGCAGCTATCACGGACCCTGAGCTTATTTTCTCCCGTCAAATCATGTCATATGTGCCATAGCAGTATCTTATTGCTGTTACCGTACGCCAGAGAAGTTTATGCCCCTTGTCAATCACCACTTTCCTTTTTGGCTTCGACAGCATCCTCGGTTATCGATAGCGTCGACATCTGCATTCTCAGAGCCCAGTTATCTCCGCACTCAAATTCGTTATCGACAAGAAGTATCTTGAATTTTGTTGCCTCATTTCTGTTGCCTTTCAGAAATCCGTATCGCTGTGTACTAAAGAGTCAGAAATACAGCGAAGGATGGGCTGCGAGTTCGGGATGCTTGGATTGCTCAGAGAAGTCTTCTCCCCGCTGCTCCAAAACACAACCCAAGGTGTTTATGCTTCAAGCTTCGTGTCACTTTGATCATGAGGGATAACTTGCTATCAAAACTCAGAGGCCATTGTTGACTTCGGCTGGCTCGGATCCAGCCCCTTTTCTTCACTTCTCTCGCTTCTGCTTCACCCCTGCTAGTGCAGACTCGATGCCTCGATATTCAAGCAGACCTCTGACTTCAGACTTACAGAGGACTCAGCAATGAGTGAGTGTACACAGCTCAACCATTTTTCAATGGGCTTAGTTGGCGGAAGAGCTCTGACTTCGACCAAGCCGTAGCCGGAGCCGGCTTCTGAATAGACCGTCCATGTCACGAACAGGAACCGATTTTGCACGAGATGAAAGACGAGCAGAAAGACTCCGAAGAGATTGCAAGCAAAGATTTTGAATTATAGAGACTATAATAGATACTATATCTGAACCAACCGCAAGCCTTCCTATCAGCTATTCTTTCGAATCCTCTAGTCCTCTCGACCAACCCGAATCCATACCACCTAGCATCCAAAGTATTGACTTCAAGCCATCTCAATTTCCAAAAATTTGAGATCCCACCCACTTTGTTAGAATTTGGACATGAACGACCATACAGAAAGTTAAGTTTCGGCTGGCGGCCACTTCTTCTCAGACCGCAAACCTCAACTTCATCCTTCAAATCAGCAACAAAGCGTCGAATGGTGGACTACCAGCTCGCGTAATTGGGTCGAAGTTTTGTTGTGCGTTCTATTCCGTTGGTGTTGATCAAGTTCTTCCATGACATTTGATTCAGGTAATCAAGCCCTGCGAGTCCGTCAGCAACGATTTCGAGCCCGTAAGGCTATGATTTGCTTTGCATACCCCTATTTGCCATCTCGTTCAAATACTTCCGGACATGCTTCAACCACAAGCCAGCCACGCTCCATACAAACACAAGAGCACAATCCAGCCCGGCCAGAAAACCAGCAAGATCAGTCCATTCCCACCTCCTCCAAGCACGAAAACCATGAACTCAAACCACAATTTCTTCCTAAAGCCCTCGCTAGCTTTCCATCCGAGCCTCCCCATCTCCTTGGTCATGGCAAAGCTACTTTTGGCAAGCAGCAAAGAAGTGTATCTCCCCTTCCAGAGAAGGGCTTGCGAGAGGTAAAGTGAGTTCTGGAAGAGTAGCAAAGAGAGCATATATGTCCGCAAAAACAGGAAGAGTGTTGTTGTGCTGAGGAGCCGTTGGAACGTCGAGGCGAGGTACAATGAGTGCGTAAGGGCTGGGGAGAGAAGAGAAATCGTTATAGTTGTGGTCGACGTTGGTGAAATTGTTAGTACCGTCATTTTGACGTTTTAATATGGCGGTGTCAAGGGGATTGCTGTTTGTATTATGGGTTTCGTCTTGGTCTGTTCTAGAGCGTTCTTTTGTTTCTGCTTGTACAGACGAAAGTGGATCTCGAGGTGAGTGGGATGTTGTATGGCATAGCATGTGATGGTGGGTACTTTTGCAGGGGGCGAGAATGGAAAATTTTGCGCAGAAAAACTCGACGACTTCAAACACGTACCCTTATGGAAATGAGGGTATGTTTGAAAAGAGAAGAGCAGAGATGTTCCTTTATGAGGTTGTTGATGGAGGGGTAAGTAGTGGGGGTTCAAGTCTCATAATAAAGTCCCACGCGCTTTGCAGCAGTGGGGCAACATGACAATCCTGAACGGGAATGCCGTAACGATCCTTGACCGAATTGGCCTGCAGGAATAGAGCCTCCGACCTTCGATAACCAATGAGATGGATCTAGTGATATTTAAGAATTGGGTCCCCGTTATTACCCGCTGCAGGATGCCTACATGTGTAGTGCCAGCGAAGCCCGACATGGAGGGACGTACCTCTCAATTGTGAGTGAGAGCAGGTGTGTGGGTACGAAGTACGTCCCTTTAATTGGCAGAACACCGAGACAGAGTTTAGCTAGCCACAGAACATGAATCAAGAACTGATAAACAGACTATGTGATATGTTTTGCAGAAGACGATCTGAAGATTTAACAAGAAGCGTGGCAGCTCCGTGAGCAGGGATTGGCCGTCGCTTGTCGCGGGGTTCTGGTATTTGCCCCTCGTTTTGACAACAACGGCCGAAGTCGAAGCGAGGGGGGTCCAACGTTGAGAGTTGACACATGTGGATGCTCCCTGTGGCTGATAGGAGGAGATGACAGGTCTTGCACCAAACTCACCGAATGCTTGAAGTGAGGAAAAAGAGTATCAGTCACGTGCCGTGTCTTGGGCATTTCAACAGAAGCAAAGGAGCACCCAAGGATCTCATGGTGGGCGAGACATATACAGAGACAACCTGGACTTCGCGATCGTATTATGGGCTGGCTGACTATCCAGAGTGCGAGCATATCAGGCCCCTTGGTTGAAGTTCATGCTATATCCGCCTGTATTTGGATCTTTCTGCATCTGAAAGTTGTCGGTCGATAATCCAAAAGGCTTGAGTATGCCATTACCAAGCTAGAGCAGTAAGCTGACTGATCGTTGACGCAAGAGTGATGAAGACTGACCTCTTTCAACTTCCCCATCATCTCCCCCATCTCCTTTTCTTGAGCAGCTTTCGTCCTTGGTGGAAGCTGTACCAGCTGCCGTTGCACAACCTTTCTATCTGCGGCTGACAGATTCGACATCTTTGCTAGGATCTTGTAGTCTGTCGTTTGTTAGCCATGTATAAGGCCAAAGTGCATACAAACATACCCTCCTCTGCTCCCTGCAGACTCGACCACCCTCCGAGTTCGCTCCTAGCTCTCGCTCTCCTCATCAAAGCCTTCCCCCTAATCCTCTCAATATCTGCCTCCCTCTTCCCCTTATCCGAAGTGTCCTCCGCCTTTGCAGCACCAGCGCTGACAATCTCCTCGTCAGCCTCTTCTTCCTCGACCTTCGCTGCTCCGTCATTTTCTTTTCCACTCTCTTCTGTGCCTCTCCCTTGCAGTCTATCCAGTCCTTCCAGCGCCGCAGATGCAGACTTGACTGCCTCCTTCCAATCCTCCAGCTTCAGATGACAGGCTGCCACATTGCTCTTCAATACCGCGACTTCGTACTCCAGGTAGTTCGGACAAGTGGCGAGCGCCTTGTCATATGTAGCTATCGCATCTTTGAACAATGTTTTTTTAAAGAGATCGTTGGCCTCCTTCTTTACTACATTGGATTCTTCGACGAGTGCCTATTCGCACAGGGCATATCAGCAAACGGTATTGAGCTGCAAGCAACGGTGACGTACAGCTTCTTCCTCGGGAGAGAATCTGACTATCTCCTCTGGTTCATCCGCCTTCTCATCTTCCTTGTCGCAGCCTTTGCGCTGAAACCGTTCTGTTCTGGACGACATGCTGAGGCGTCGAGTAGATGCTGTTCGAAAAGAGTCTTGAAGCTCTAGCACGGCGCGGAACTAGTTCCGGTTTGTACCTGGACGCTAGAGAGCTCCCTGTAGAATTTACCCCTCCCCCACAGTTCCTTCAGAGACTTTGACAATACCCGACTACATTCTTGTAAACAAAGATGACTACGCCAAAGAGAGAGTATGTAATTCACTCAGAGCCACTTAGAGGGGGGATCTTTGCTGATCAGTCTAAACAGCTTTCCACCAGTCCGAGCATGTCTCTTCGACATGGATGGATTGCTAATCGACTCTGAAGAGAAATATACAATAGCAACCAATGCAGTTCTGAACAAATATGGAAAGCCGAACATTCCATGGTCAATGTACATGTCCCAGTCACAATATGGAAGGAATTTTACTAAATGTATCCAGAAAAGCAAAAATGCAAGGACGAGCTGGCCAAGCAGCGGGGGATGTCCTCCATGAATGTACGTCACAAGCGAGCTAGTATTACTCTTGTTGAATGTGCTGAAAATATTTTGGACATAAATCCCACTGAATTCTCGAGTCATCCAAAAAACTATAGAACTGAACAAGCGACTACGTAGGGGCACAACTTCCCGTTTCACGAGAGCAGTACATGACCGAAGTCCGCGTGTTACAACATGAGCACTTCCCAACCTGCAGACCTCTTGCTGGCGTTGAGACCCTTCTCTCAAGCTTATCATCCGCACAAACAACAGGCAAAGACCGAGTTCATATAGCACTAGCAACCAGCTCCCATAAATGGGCATTCGATCTCAAGACCGCTCATCTGCAGGACAGTCTCTTCACAGTCTTTGAGACCGAACGACGGATTTTAGGAGACGACACGAGAATCCCAAAGGGCCGAGGCAAGCCAAGTCCGGATATCTACTTGCTAGCTTTGAAAGTTGTAAACGAGACGCTGGCGGAGGGCGAGAAGGAGATTCTGCCCGAGGAGTGTCTAGTGTTTGAAGATTCTGTGCCCGGCGTGGAGTCTGGAAGAAGAGCGGGCATGAGAGTAGTATGGGTACCACATCCTGACTTGTTTAACGAGTTTCAGGATAGAGAACCCGAGGTTCTGGCTGGCAGGACTGGAGAAGCTGGAGATGTTGATATGCATCTAGTTGGTAACGTGGGCGATGGCTGGGCTGAGCGGCTGAACACATTGGAGGGCTTTCCTTATCAGCGGTATGGAATTGTGCCTAGCTAATGATGTTCTTGGGAATAGCGAGAGGACAGCTTGAATAGACATAGAATCGCCGAGAGATAGTGCTGTCCAGATAGAGTTTCCTAAGACTCCGAGCAGGACTGGTAGTCAGAAGCGTTTAATACAGGATCGCTCCAAAAGTCTCATAGAATCTTATACATATCTGGTATCAACACAACAAGCTAAATATCAAATCACAAATGCGCTCTCGCTTGCAATGCCTGCCTCCTCTTTTGTTTCCGGCTCAGTTCTCTCTTATCCTCCTCACTTAACATCTCCCCAGCAGCTTCTGCAAAAAGCCTCTGCGCGATAGTCTCCGTATGTCTAAGCACTCTAGTGGAAACCGTTGCTCCATCCCGTCTATTCTTTCCTTCTCTTCTAGATTGGGCAATCTTTTCTATGAAATCCCACAAGCGACCCTTGGCGATTAAACGACCAGTTTCGGGATTGCGATCTGGTGTCCAGTCAGGGGAAAGCTTGGAACGGGGCTGGTTCTTCGGGTCTCGGCTTTTGGCAACGATTACAATGCCTTCTTCCTCGAAGCGCACCCAAGCATTTTTGAGAGTCTCCTTGTTGACGGCTTCGAAATAGGATAGATCTCCCTGGTGATACAAAGTTTTGCCAAGCTAAGTAATGTGTCAGGTTAACGACTTTCATAATGCAGGGAAACTCACGAGTTGTGCACTGTCTTGACATCCTTTGACATCCAGCCACCCGTCCCCTTTGTAATTCAGAGGAGGTGTGTATCCCATGAATGCTACAGCACCAAGCCAGAAAGCTTCAACGAACGGCCAAATCAGGAAACCTATGTCTCAGCATTAGCAGAGGACATTGAATATCGAAAGCACGCTGGGCAGCTTACAGTAGAAATCATAGTTCTCACGGCCAGCCGCACGTTCCTCATCAGCCAATCCAACTGAGACGATATTGCCTTCCGTGTCCCGTTCCAGAGCCACGACTTTATCGCTTTCCAAGCCTTTTAGGGTGTTGTCCAGATTGACAATCAGTCCCTCTGTGGGATAAATGAACTCGCCTCTAAATAGCTGCGACAAGAACAGTACCTGATCCCGAAGCGCAGTGTACGTAATCTTCTGGTTATCAGGGCCGCCACCACGCTTCACACGAATATACATTGCGGCACTGACTAGAGCCTCGGTGATGAAGAGATGGATCGTCATGTTGCGGTAGAATGACAACTGAAATCGGTCCACTGCATAGTAAGTCTTCTCTGGTAGCCCTTCAACAACGCCAACAAGATCTTTGCCGAGAACATCGAGACCTCTGTCGATGACAGCCGAAGTTGGTGCATTTCCAAAGTGAGCTACTCGGCCTCCTTTGGACCTCACTCGATCGCTAAGCCATTCGACTCTCCGAATAAGCTCCGCCTTGCCTACACCTCTCCCTCTCAGTGTCAGCAGCACAGTGCCGATCAAGGCTGTCGGCATGACGACTGATACAGCATTAATATCTGAGAGAACTTTGTAACCCATGGTGCGAAGCATCTTCTGCCTCGTAGCAGGATCAATGGTATTCCTCATGTCGATTCCTTTGGGAATTCCCGTGGTTCGGCCTTGTTGATCTTGGACGAATTGGCGTAGACTCCAGGGTTCATGAAATCGGACATCCACCCGTCCCAGCTTCAAAGACAGCACAGAAGACGCCGACAGGAAATCCGCCAAGTTCTCCTTTTTCTTCGGCATGCCCAGCAGCTCTGTCACATATCCTTCCGTCTCAATCACCTTATCATACTGAGTACTTACAGGACAGATAATGGCATCTTCTACCCGGCCAGAGAGGATGCTGTCCAAGATGAAACTCAAAATACCGAATTTTGGAGGTAGAAGTTTCCCAGTTCTGGATCGACCTCCTTCGATGAAGCACTCAAAATTGAAACCGCCTTGAAGAAGTGTATCGATGTATGACTGAACCAGAGTTGTGTAGAGAATGTCGTCTCCGAAACTACGCCGAATCCACATAGCTCCTATTCGGCATTAGTAGATGTCGTTCACAGAGCTCAGCACACTTACCAGCATGTTGCAAAAAGCTTCCGACAACAGGGAAATTCAAGTTGTCACCAGAAACAACAGTCGGCAGACCAAGTCCCAGACGGTAGCAGATCAGCTGAAGGGAAACATAGTCCACATGCGATCGATGACAAGGTAAGAAAATAATGCTCTGCTTGTTCTTCTCGGCCTTCTCAGCCACTGTCCGTAACCGAATAACTTCCTCGCTTGAGACGTGTATGCCTGACATTGTTAGCGGACTGTCAATGACTACCAATCGTAAACATGCCTTGATGATATGCTCTTGTCAAAAGCTGTGTGCACATATAATATGCGCCACGAATAAACGGTTTGCTCTCCATTTTGCATATCATCTCCCCAGTCCACTTCTCACTCAGCTCTTGCAAGCTCTGCTCAATGACCATCTTCCTCTGTGTCCTCTTCCCAGCATAGAGTGGATCATCTTTATTCAGTAAACCCTCCTTCTCCTCGACCGCCACCCTCTTCTCCGCCAACTCGGTAATTCGTTTCTGCAAAATAGGCGTAGCAAGAACAGCTTGTGTCATGGATTCAGAGAATCCATTATAGAAGATTGGCTGGCCGATGAAATTATCATAAGCTCGCCAACCTGTGCCAGAGACATGGAGGGAGACTTCTCGCAGAAATCTAAACAACAGTCAGTCCCAACCCCTCATCTGCAGAAACAGAGGCGCAAACTCCAGAGGGCTAGATCGGAATCTTGCCATATTCTCCACCAAATTTCGTTCCTTATCTGCATCTTTTCGTTGCTCCGGAGGCTCGATATACCCGCTTGGATGGAGAGTGACCTGATCTCCCAAGATGTCCAGATCTGGAGCCGAGGTTCGCGGACCGGAAGCATTTCTTGAATCTGCCATTGTGTCTGCTTCCCTGAGCCAAATTGATAATTGTATTTGGATTGTCGACTCGTGGGCTATCGCAGTAGAATCATGGTAGACCGCCGTGGTGGGAGCATTGAATGTTGTCAGTAGCGTTAGTCTATAGAGATGCCTCGGTGGGCGTGGAGGGAGTGCAACGCGGAAACCTGGGGTTGGTCTAGGCTCGAAGTGGCTGCCCCCCGGAAGCGCTAAAAGCTTATTTCCAGCATGTGAAAGCTCCCCTCCAAACTTTCATCAATCACTACCTTCCTTACCACAGCAGACGAACTACAAACAGAGCAGCTCGAAAGCCATCGACGCTCAACTCGTCCAAAATGTCTACTCAAGACATAGGGCGCTCACTCCTTTCGCGCGCATTCTCCCCCGACACAGCCAGCAGAATATTCACGGAGAAAGTAAAAACTCGACCTCTTCATCTGAAGCCCACTGAACCATCCACGGCACAGCAGCAGCGTCGACTGGCACGCAAAGCCAAAGCATCTCGCAGGAAGAAACAGAAGCCCGCACCTCTATCCGCACGCCAGAAACGAGCGCTATGTCTATACGACATTCCGAAGTCCCAGCAGAAATATGCGATTTACGAACCGCTGAACAAGATGTGGGTGGGATATGTCCAGGAATTGCTATGGGAGGATGGAACTATGAGACAAGTCACGCCCAGTGTGGCGACGAGGCTGTGTAGTGCGGACTTCCACGGGGCAGAGTTGGAGGTTGTGAGGAGTCGGTGCGTGTCTAGAGTTGGAGTGAAGGGGATTGTGGTGAAGGATTCGAGATTTGTTTTTGAGGTTGTGACGAAGGGAGATGGAGTGAAGATTTTGCCAAAGGAGCATACGGTCTTCAGATTTACTGTCCCAAGGCCGACGAAGGAAGATGCAGAAGCTGTTGATGGACTCAAGGAGGAAGGACAGACGGAGGAGCAAACGAAGGAGGCTATGGAGAAGAAAAAGAAGGACTTGATCTTTGAGCTGCATGGTGACCAGTTCGAATACCGAGCAGCGGATAGGGCAACGAGGAAGTTCAAACCGCATTATCTGCCAGACCTCTGATTGAGTTATCTCCATGGTACTCGGTAGACTTTGCCCAGTGGACTGAAAAGGGTCCAAACCCGGCCATATCAGGCTGCAATTTTACAACTTCAAGCGGTCTCTAGAAACCGGAAGGCATATCGCTCTTTCAAGAGTGTACATCCGGACTCGTACTGGCCACACCGAGATTCATTCTCCTGGGTTTACCTTTATCCAAGAGCGGTATACGAAATAAATCCAACAGCCAAGCAAGAGCTTCGGCAGCTGCGCTGTACTTCACTGGCCGACTTTCTACCAACATAGCTCTAACAAACGGAGTAACCCCAAAGATAGCCTAAGTGTAGCCAACAACAACGGGTCTCAGCTCACCCTGCCTCGCCAAGATATCAAAAGCAATCTCGCTGTTTGGTCCCCGAAGCCACATTCCAATTTCCAGGCCATTGGACAGCTGGTCTGACCCCCTCAGTCAACTGGACCAAAAGAAAAAGGAACGGATTGCCAACAACCGGGGAAGAGGAAGGGTTCAGCCAGCCAGCCAGCAATCTCATCTCGTCGGAAGATGGGACCCTTCGTAGCACGAGCGAGATTGTGAGAAGCCATGCCAGCCAGCGAGGCAAGACAAGCCAAGACATGCATGCACAAGACAATGAAAAAGCAAGAACAGTAGCGCTGCGTAACCGCACTTCTTAGTTATCACAGCAAGAATACGCGGAAGGCGCTTGTTCTAGAATTCAGAATCTAGACCAGAGATACTTGCTAGCTTATGTTGTTGGAATGTGACTGTGAACGTGAATGTGAAGTGATGTGATATGTGATGGATATACATTATCATTTCCCAGCTCAGTTTGCAGCGATACTCTGGGTAGCTGCAAGACGCCAATTTCAGTTCCAGTGCGTAGAGGAATACCTCCTACGACCTACTAAATACAAAGTACAAGTACAGAACACGCCAGCCCGCCGGATATGCAACAAGGAATATAAGCCAAGAAGTCATGAAAACCAGCCATAACTCCAGTGCTCTGATGCGATATTTTCTGAAGAGTCCCTCCCATATGCAAAGATTCGCTTCTTTTGCCAAAAACTCCCAGTGGTCATGTCTCGTAATTGTGAATGGATGTCCTGTTCTGTCCCATGCCATGAAAAAAAGCAACTCCAAGATGCGTCCTGAGTATTCCACCAATGCTGTCTCTGTCTCGTAGTAGGCTCTCAAAGCCCCAGCGTGTCAGTGCATTCAATGCAAAAACGATCCTAAATGCCTCTCCAGTGAATAATATGTCGTACAATACAAAGTCTACCCATCATCCTGCAAAGTCAAGCGTAAGGTGGTGGAAATTGGTGGTGTGATGTAGGTGGAGGAGGAGGGAAGTGGTTCGGGGCTTGAGTGTTTGGAGGTTGGTAGTACTGTTGATACGGGTGGTTCGGTAGCGAAAAATCGGCCTTTGCTAACAGTGGATTGAGGATACCGCTAGGAATCGCCGGTCTAGGTGGAGGGGGAGCTGGTGGTAGATTCGTGGCTGGTGCTTGGGTAGTGGCAGGGTAGAATTGGCCAAGAGATGTCTGTGAAACTTGAGGTGGTTGTTGTGCGTCCTCACTTGGCCATCCCCATTTCGCCTTCAACTCCTTCCCGATGAAGCCGACCTTCCAACCCGTCTCCTTTCGGATCTTCTCAAATATCTCCAAGACCTCATCCTGCTCACGACGAGCAACCAGGCACTCGGCGGCAATTGCAAGTGAGCGTAGTGCAACACTAGCAACGCCCCTATCCTTGACGTGTGCAACGATACCACAAATCAGATGTGCATGGTGCATTTGCATCTTGTTCATCTCTTGTGCATCTTTGGACATCAATGGATTGATTTGTGCTAGTAGACACATCGCGGTGTGGTAGAACAAGCGACCAACGATTGTGGCACGTTTGATGAGCCTTTGTTTGATTAGCATGTTTCGAAACTAGTTAGAAATGTTTGCTCACCAGACTTCCGGAAAGGCAGATTTCGAGCTGGTTTGATCGGGATGAAGGTAACCCATTGGCTGCATGGTTCTCGGAATGTTCAAGTCCCAGCTGTCACACAGGTCCTTTAGTCTCTTCCACTCTGAAAATCTGGCCTGAAGACGAATTTGCTCATCATGCGCTGATGGTTCTTGGAATCGCGGAATTGATGCTCGGAAGTTCGCGATCTTTCCCACGATGTAGAGCATTCGGTGCACCCAAACCTCCTCCTTTCCGGATTCCGTCTCGGGCTGTAGGTTCATATCAACACCCCATTGATCTGGCTCCCATGCAACTTGCCAATTGAAATGCAGACAACTCAGAAGCTCCATACCAACATTCAACCAGAAACAAGCGGCACCAATACCCGTGCTTCTAGCATTCCAACCGCACTCCTTAATTAAAGCTCGGGCACCAGCGATATGGTTCATTCGCTGCATAGCTCGTTCGGACATGATTTCATAAACGTTGAGAATCACCGCAGTGGTGGCACAACATACGGTATCTCGGTCAGGGTTTTGTAGTGAGCGCAACAATTGAGTGGTTGCCGTATCGTAGTAGAATAGTGCTTTATCTTCGTGATACATCGGGTTGACTAAGGTCAAATGACGGGCACCACATGCAAGAAAGGCGTTGAGAAGCATGGGTTCCGCCAGGGCGTGAAAGGGAAGGATTCTGGAGAAGTGTTTTTGAGCATCCATACTGTCCATCCAAAGACCAACCTCCTCAACAAAGACCTGCATGAAAAGCACTTCTTCTGGGGAATTGAGATATCGGCGGGATTCGCTTGTGGGACTTGGTGGCTCGGGATTGCTATAAGAGGTTGACGGCGGTGCCGTGAGGAAAGACTCGCTGCCTGTATGTGAATGATGCCGGCTTGGTCTCCTCGAGTTTGAGTATTCATTCTTGGCGCTTAAACCATTGTCTGAATATGGGCCAGAGGATTGTATTGGTGGTAATGAGTTGTCCTCTGCCATCGTTCGGACGGGGTATTGTGGAGGTGCTTCTCGAGGAGGGGTAACCGTCTGGTCGAGGTGGGCATATCTACCGAGGCCGCCTTTGTATTCCGATGCAATTTCTCGAGACTCGTCTACGAATTTGACTGAGTACTGTTAGCATCCAAAAAAAAACTATTTGGGACGGGAGTAGGACCTTTCCAGTCGGCCGTGGGTGGGATGATTGGAGGGCTCTTAACAGTTGTATCTATGAAGTTTAACCGTACCCCTCTCTTACAGAGTCGACTCGACTTCCGACAATTCTGGCATTGTTGGTTATTGCTTGTATAGCCTCCTCCAGTCAGCTTGGTAAACGTCTGCAGACAGCTTTGCTCACCTTCGTCGCACTTTAAATGGCGCTCCCGGCAAGTAAGACAACCGGTTCGAACCCTCTTGGGCTTCGAAGCTGCTGTTATGGGTCCCCTCTCCTCCGCCAACTCTGTCGTAGCTAATGCGGTCATCGGAGTATTGCTCTTCGAATTGTGTGTGGTCTGTTGGGAGTTCGAGATGCGCTGCCGCTTTGGTGAAGGAGGGCTAACGTCGCCAATGTGGTAGTTCGTATCGGAGGCAGTCAAGTCAGAGGTAAGTGAAGCCGGATACAAAGGTGAAGGTTGGAAAGGATAGTCGAAATCAAAAGGCGACGCAAGATATCCTTGGCTCTCGTAGCCCGCCACACCTCCCGCTGACATTGGCATTCACGAGTGAATCGGGAGGTTTTTTTAGGCTCGATCCAATGCCAAATGCCAGGGATTGCAGCAATGGCAATGGCCAGTCAACCTTTTGCTGTTGGCGGCGGGGACAGGGCAGCGCAGGGTGAGCTGAGGTGGGAGAGGTTCTGCGGAGAGCAGGGCAGTCGGATCGTTGAGTCTCCGGACGCTACCAGGAGGGCGAGACTTCCAAGGACTGAAACCTTCCTGGGCCAAGAACGAGGGATTGCCGAGTGTATGCAGCTTTAGGTGGGTGTTTGAAAGACTTAGTTGAGGAGCATTCGTGAGTATTTGGAATGGCAATAAATCGAATTGTGCAATTCAGTTGGCGTAGAGAAGTCAGGAGTTGAGTTGATAACATCAACCAAGTGTTGGAAGGTCTGGTGAGGAAGTAGCTGTCGGCAGTGACGATGATTTACGCAGGGTGCAACTGATTATTATTATGAACTCAAGGAATGATAATGGGCTCTGTTCCTCCTTTTCTCGGCTTTAGAGCCGGAGTACAAGAGTAAGTGCACGCGGATTTTGGTGCGCTAAAATCGAGGCTGTTGCAGATGTGGAGAGGGGAAAGGTTGTGCAACGAAGTACAAATGCACAAGAGATTCCCTTCGGAATGCGATTCGTCTCTGTGAGACCGTCCGCCAGGTGTAAGTGAACACAGAGTGGGAAAATTAGAGGTAAAAGGGGGTTGAAGGTGCACAAGAAATGGTTACCATGAGGGAGAGGGTCACAAGCCATACATAACAAAAATCGTGGGGAGCAACAGAGATCCGTCTCGTCTCTCAATCGTCTCTTGCTGTTGTCATCGATCGGGGAGACAACAATACAATTTACATCTGTTCTATTTTCTGGACCTGCCCGCCTTGCTAGGGGACCCTCCCGCTTCGGCTTCCAGAAGTATTGCACCAAAGTTCCAATGATCCAATCCCGGGTCTTGGAGCTGGTGCCCGTTATCCTGGTTCAATCGTCAGAGGCGCATCTAAATCAAGCCTCGTTCTTCCCCTCCTGCCGTCCAGGCCAATCTATTGACTGCTTCTCGTCCTCAAAATGGGAATATGTAGATCTGCCGCCACGGGATATATATTGAAATATTGCAGATCAGCGTCGATTTTTCCTTGCTGTACCTGCCAGCCAGGGCAAGTAGGTAGGAAATAATGAGACCTATGACATGACATCGGACCAAGCTGCCCTTGAACGAGGGTGCCAGGGTGCGCGGCTGTCAGCCTGCTGTCACAGAGCTGCCGCAAACTCGCAGCCCTCCCAAGCCTTGGGATTGCCAGCGAGCCCTCATTGGAGTGCGGCCAGGGTGCAAAGCTTGCCCCCTGATGGCGATCTATTTGCAAATGCGCGGGTAGGTCCCTTCCAGCACAGCCACGGTTGGTCAAACGAGCTCTGTTCGCCTGTGTGTGAGGGGACTTCGGATGTCATGTTTCCCGAAAACAACATCGCATCCAAAGCGAGTAGAGCAGAACAGCAAAGCAACAGTTGACTCGCCGATCAGAGAGTTCTGCAACGAGTGCCGAGACTGGCTACGAGCAGAAGACTGAGCCTGGGAAAAGCGCTGGATCATGGCGGGTAGCAGCAGCTGTCTGATTGTCCTGCTGCAGCAAGCCATCAGAGGTGGAGAGGGCGAGCGGTTGTGATGTCCAAGAACAGTCATGGCTTCCGTTGAGTTCGCACAATTGTCTGGAAGAAATCAGAGGGAGTTTATGAGAAGAGCCGAAACTCAACTCTGGTGCTTGCAGCATACATCTGCACCTATCCTTCCCCTGCGTCGTTTCCCCTCCACCCTTCTGTCCTTCCTGCCCTGCAACAATTGTTGAACCTCGTCAAAGCTCCCAAATGGCCGGGGCTACCTAGGGTTCAGTCTGACTTGCAGCGGGGAATTAGTGGGAGGGGGTTAGTTGTAGGGTCGGGAATGCCCCAGATTTCGCTTGCCCCAAAATTAGCTCGAATCACGTGTGTGGGGGTTGAATGGCAACGCGAAGAGGGCAGGGGAACGCAGAGGCAGGATCAATAAATTTAGATTAAGGTACCGAAAACTAATTGCTTATATATCTTCGAAGGAATCTCGAGCCGTGGAAAATCGCTACGCATTTAGACTCTCGGTATTCCGAATAGCATGCAAACCATGAACTTGATGCATGGGATACGCATGGTCGGTGGTGATAACCTTTTTTTTGGCCTCGACACGAATTCGAAAGCCTTGACCAACGTCTTGCGAAAAGCACCAGTGCATCCTGACACGGCGGCTATCAACCACAGATCCCAGACTCTTTGAACAGCATCCTTTTCCAAAGTCTGATCCTAAGAAAGCAACGGCACTTGCCGACATGGCTCTGCCCCCAGCTCAGCCAGCTTACATCCTGCGTGGTCATGGCTCTCAAATCCACTCGACCACGTTCATACGATCGAACAGCCGACTTGTCACCGGCGACGCAGATGGTTGGATAGTGATATGGAGTCTAGCCACCAAGAGACCAGTCGCTGTCTGGAGAGCCCATGAAGGCGCGATCCTGGGAGCCAGCGCCTGGGGTCTGGAAAAACTCATCACGTGAGTCTGTTTCAAGCTTCACAAATCACTGTTGCGACTTAATCTATTTAATGTTACCACGAGGATACTATTATAAGAGGATAATATCCCGTGTTTGTTCTTGTGATAGGAATAGATTCCGAGTGATTTCAAATAATTGTATGCCCAAGATGGCCCAATGTCACGCCGACTATCAACACTTTCTCTCTTTATCATACCTATTTCGAGTCTCTTGCATTCTCCTTCTAACATGCTTGCAGGCACGGCAAAGACAACAAGCTCATTGTATGGAGGTTATCAGAAGAGGATGAATCATCCATGAGCATCGTTTTGCCGGTTGACGTGCCGCCAGAGCCGCGGAAAGAGCCATGGCTACTCCATGTGCTTCATGTCAACACGATGAACTTCTGCTCATTCGCGCAATGCCAATTACAAAGCTCTGATGAAGAGCTATTGATAGCGGTGCCCAACACCCTCAGCTCCGAAACTGTACGTTAGCAATCCTTCCTTACCTTCTATCCGGTCTGCGCTCATCCTATCAGGTTGATATCTTCCACTTGCCATCGTCAAAGCGCGTACGTACTGTTCCTAGTCCACCTTCTTTCAAAGGTGGAATGGTAATGGCTGTATCGCTATTCTACCATCCCCAGAATGCCTGTCTGACAGTACTTGCTGCCTACGAAAGCGGCCATACGAGCGTCTCCCAACTCGCTAACTCGACTTGGTCTCACCTATACACTGCCCAAGCACACACCCAACCCATCCTCTCCCTCGATGTCTCTGCTGCGAGAGATTTCTACCTCACTTCCTCGGCTGATGCCATAATCGCTAAACACCCTATTCCCGTCGCAATCGAAAACGTTATAATGGCTACTGAAAGCATGCCACTGAAGACTCTCCAGTCCAAGCACGCCGGCCAGCAAAGTTTACGGATCCGCAACGACGGCAAGGTCTTTGCGACTGCAGGCTGGGACTCTAGGGTCAGAGTCTATGGCACCAAGGGGATGAAGGAGTTAGCAGTATTGGCGTGGCATAAGACCGGTTGTTATTCCGTTGCTTTTGCGGATGTCGAGAGTACGGAAAGTAGCGGAGAGGATAACGAGTTGGTCAAGAAGGAGACTTCTATGACCGTCAAGGAGGAGAGATTATGGAAAGCGAAGACGGCACATTGGCTTGCTGCTGGGAGCAAAGATGGAAAGGTCAGCTTGTGGGACATTTATTGAACCTGCATTGTACTTGTCGCACGGCAAGCATCGATACCCTGATGATTTCTGTATAATAAGCCGCATATCTAAGGACCATTTTGCTACAGCGCGGTATCCCCAAAGTAAAATTATATACAGAGCTTAAAGCAGGTACCTTTTACAAAACCACAGGCAGCGCTGCGGCGGCAGCTCGACACAGATCCGAATACTCATTCGCCCTCCGAATCCATGCATCTAGTTCCGTGACCCACTCCTTGATGTTATTACTGTCCAGCCTCGTATCACAGAAAGATCTCAGCGGCAACAGCATCTCAACAGCTCTCGTCGTATCATTGTACGTATCCGTCAGGATCTTCCCGGTCAGAGACTTCCTGGTAGAAATGACCCTCATATAGATCAACTCACTCCCAAGTATCTTCTCAACGGCTTCTACAAACAGAGAACCACAATCTACCAGGGCGAGTTCCATCAGATTTGAGATACATGGATATATCTGACGCAATCGCAGCTGCTTGTTAGCATCCGCAATCAATCTTTGTTCCTGGTACCCTTCGACAGTCGTCTTATCGAACGGAGCGAACAGCAGCATGCGGCAGAATTCCAAAGCCTCCCTCCGACGGTAGAACTTTGCCGTAGACATGAAGTCAGGGTCCTCAAAAGCAAGATCGAAGGAGTGCTTCGCGTATATCCTAGCAGCGCGGTTCCAGCGCAGTAGATCACGCTGTCTATCCGGTCTCTGGAGGTCTGGAGGCAGCAGTTGAAAAGCTTTTATGACTGCCAGATGCTGCACCTCTGCTTCTTCCAGGAATTCAATAATCTTATCTAGCGCTTCTCGTCGTTCATTCATCGTCTTGCCCGCTGCTATGTACTGCAGCGTATCGACGACAATCTCCAGGAATTGCCGCGTCTCCTTCGTCCTCTGCCAGAAATCCTCTTCGAAGATAGAGTTCTTGATGATAGCCCTCCCAACCTGTATATTCCGCCGTTCCACGCTGTTGAGCTGGAGACCGCATTGTTTCAGGTAGTCATGCAATATGGCTCTGAATCGATTCACGCGGTAATCCGTTTCGTGCAATCTGTCCCAGGTTATTTCGCCTACCTCTCCAAGGCGATTGTCTTGTTCTAGACCTGAATACCCGATCATGACACCTTCTGTCAATGTCCGAGCATGAAGCGCTGACCATCCATATAGAGCAATGCAGGAATCCTGTTCCCAAATCAGTTAGTGGCTGCAAAGGGCTTGCTTCTAATAAATCACAATTCTTTCACGTACCCAGAAGTCAGCCTGTTGAATGTTTTCGAAGAATTCGGCCTTCATAGGAAAGCACTTTTGAAATGTTGCGAGAGGAGGCGATGTTAGGATTGGCTCCATTGATCGTGAGGCAAATTGCGTGTTGCAGCTTTCCACAAAGAGCCAGTAGCCAATGCTACATTCTTTCAGGTTGGGGACTATAACGGATCAGTGCCGCTGACCAGCAACCATCAAGACAGATTCACGAGGGAAAGGTCAGGCGATGTCTTGGGAGTGTTAAGACTCACTCATTCGATAGCCGACTCCACCAAAGACCTGTTTCCATAGCGTCAGTGCTTGTCCAGGTAGAATCAGATCATCACTCCAGTTGTATGTATCATTTGCAGAGCTTGGGAAATGAATGGCCAGTGCACCATGTCGGGTGTTGGTCGAAATGTAGTGTAGTTACCGCGCGCTCCATCGCATATCCGAGTTCAGTGACAGTCTCGTCCTCGAAATAAGGCTCAGCGGCCCAGAACACACTTTCTCTGGTACTGACTGCCATCCACAGAGCATGCTAGGAATCTCAGTGAGTATGGTGCTCTGAGGTGTAAGTATCGCCAAAGAGAAAGTACTTACACAGAGCTCGTGAACGAGCGTGTTGGCGAACATCCATTCATATCCCATCCGTTCGCCTTTGCAAGAAATTAGTATGGACGTTTTCTAGTAGTACAAAGATCATGGGTCTAAGAGTCTAACAAGGTTCAGAAGTACATACTGTCCGTAAGATCAGGCCGGAGAAGAGGCTCGGCTAAATCAAATCTTTCATAATGATGTCAGCAAAATTCCGTCTTCCTCTGATTTAACAGATTCTTCTTTTCTCCTTCGGGAGGTTATTCGGACAGCCCGACCGTTGAGTAACTTACGCTACAAAACAGAATATCTGGCCATATTGATCGGGCCAGCTGATCCCAGATAATGGTGGCCGCGGGTCACCAGTCCAAGGATCCTCTTTATGTTTGCTGAATCCAAGCTGAAAGTCACAAGTGTTTATCAATTCCCAAATGAGTTTATCGAATCTGATTCTTGTGTTCTTCAGTGCTGCTGGGGTCAGGGGACTGGTGGATTTGAAATTCCTCAAGTTATTTATGATTTTAGGATTGTTTTTACTATCATCTGGATGGATTCGGTCGCTGGGAATGATCTTCATTGAGCGGTAGTCGAGGAGGGCAGCAAACTTCACGGTAAGGTCAGCAGAGGAGAATCAATCATAGAAAGACTCTCGGGACTGCTCCTACCCATGGTAACATATGGACGCTCTCCATAACATATGAAGCGATCTGGAGGGCTGGCATCATAGCGTTCTTCACCAAATCATTCTCAAATACCCCTAGAATTGCGTGATTAGGTAAGTCAATCATAGTGTAGCTGCACTTACAATTGCCGCTCAGTCCTGGGTGATTCGGAAGGGCATACAGGTGTCTCCTCTGGTGATTTGGAGATGGTCGCCGCTCCCAGCGAGCGCTCATGAATAGGCTGTGCAGAGGGCGGCTAGATAGTGTGCCTGGCTTCAGTCTGGCACTGGTAATCACATCAAGGTCCACCAGCTCTTGCGTGGTAAAACCTTTCAGATAATGTCGTTGGAAACCCTCTGTGTGTTCGTAGCGTAATTTTGTAGCAGGCGAGATTTCAGGGATCGTAGGTAATGATGGGAATGTAAGTGGGATGGGAGTTACTTTATCAAATTAGTTCTGGTAATCGAATCGAATCTTCTCAAACCATTGGAAGCATATTTGGAATTGACATACAGCCTGTTTCGCCAGTGTCGAAGGTTTCATACTTTGGAGGCCAAGGATTAAGCCCGCCATGGCGCGCTTGATCGGCCATGATTATGATTTGCCGGAATCAAGTTATGTTGGAGAAGTCGTCATCCAAAATTTTGAATAGCAATGTTGCTTGGTACTCAGAATGAAGTGGAGTGAATATCAGACATTCTTTGTTGAGCGTACGGACAATAAGCGGTAGGAGCTGAGTGCCCTTGTCCGTACCGAAGCAGAAAAGAGAGTAAGGAATGTAAGCTGCTCTGGGCCAGCATTGAAAGAACAAATACTACTGCCTATCACAACTTCGGACGATTGCCTGAGAGCGCTGAAATGACTTATCTTCTCGGTGTCTGCAGTGTAATTCCTCCCCAGACCTCCTGGTAGAGTCAAATCTTCTGCTACAGAAATTCAGGCAACTTTATAACAGGTGCAACTCTGAACAGAGTCGTTCCCGCAACATTTGGCCTTTGGGCTGCATAACCTTGTCGTTGGAAAGTCCGCTATCCCGATTCGACGAAGCATAGACGAAAGTACAACAGGAAGGATAGTAAAGCGCAGGACAATAGATTTTTCAGATTTAGAATACATCCCACAAATCGCAGACGAAAAACAAAGAAAGCAAGACGCACAATCAAGGAAGATCCGGAATAGTGCAACGATCGAGATTGGGGACATGGCATGATGGTACTTCAGCCGCAGCATATTACAGAACAATTAGTGAGCTGCCTCCGCAATTGGAGTGAGTTCGTGAAGGAAAGTAACAGAAAAGTCAAAGCAAAAACACAGGGCTGTGTAGCAACAAGACTTGGCACTTCAAGTAACAAAAATGTCCTAAGTATCATTTAAGACAGACACTCGAAGGTAACAACCTGGGTAGTTTGACAAAAATTCCTTCTTATGTGCTACGCACAATCAAAACAGAACAGCGCTTGAGCATCCGAACCTGAAGGCAAGTCTCAAACTATTGCAAGAAAAATAATCTTTTGGAAGCCAACATGCTCTAATATAATAACTGAAGGTAACGGGATGCTGAAACGATGGCATAAGTGAGGCGAGAGAACTCAGAATGAAGGAGGGTCGAACAAGGCTAAACAGCGGAATGGCCATGGCTTGTAGGGCATGTTCTCAAGTGAAGACATTCGACAGGGACAGACTACATGAAGATTTTAAAGGATATGAAGGTTGTCTCGATTTACCAAACCAGCTTCAGAAATGTCTGGCAATAATGGAGAGAGCCAATGCTGGCAGGGTATCAATCTTAAATACAGGCTTGCTTTCGACCAGACTCCAATCTAGAAGATCTTGCTCAAAACCCGTTTGACTTGCTCCGGTTGGTCTTCTGGCCGCTTCTTCGTCGCCACTGGCGTTTGCTTGAACTGCCGTGCTCGTTCTCCACCCTTCTTCTCTGCCTTCGAGGGAACAGCGGTCTCACTCGCGTCTTCAAAATCCTTTCTTCTCTTTGCAGCTTTCTTGGCTTCCATACCTTCCAGCATCTTCGCCCTCTCCACGTTCTGTACGAACTCCTTGTTCTCCTTCGTAGTCTTGCTTATCTCTGCTCTCATCCTGCTGGCGCGCTCCGCATTCTCTGTGGCGATTTGCTCCGTCAGGTTGTTCCATTTGAAGCCCTTCAAGTAGAGTAGATTCCAGACGTCGTCATGGTAGTATGTGCCTTTCTTTCCGCCAATTGTCTTCGCATTCAGCAGCTCGCAAACATGCTTCGCATGTACCTTATTAACAAACTCAACCCATCCATCGACGAACGATCTTTTCTTGTTGCCTCCATTGCGAACCCGGCGTGTATGCGATGCAGGGTCTTCAGGCGTCATGAAGATGCGATTGATAGGACCGTATGGCTCGAGGAGGGATCTGAGTTTTTGTGGTTTCATGAAAGGCGGTATCCGGGACAAGTAGACGACGCCGGACTTTTTTATCGCTGCAGCAGTTGCAACCAGATTTTTTTTCGATAGAGGTTTGGATACGCCTGGCAATTCCGCTATACCTTCTGTGTCGCGTGGTCTCTTCTTCAATGCTTTCGTAATTTTTGACTCTGCCTCCTGATCTGCCTTCGTCTCGTCCACCTTGTCGACACCAGAATTCTCAAGTGGCTCGTCTTCATCCTCATCACTGAGATCACTCTCCACCTTCCTCCGCTTGGAACTCCTGCCACCCTTCTTCACATCCTCAATCTCTGAGTCATAACCTTGACTCTGGTCATCTTCGCTGTCATCCGCATCAAGGAATTCATTGTGCTTTCGAGTCGTCATCTTGCGTGTGGGCGTATGGTGGTTTGATCTGGAGTCGATGCGACAGGCGTAAGGAAAGTTTTTGGACAGCTGAAAATAAGGTTTGTAGGCGGCGGGACCCCTGTAGCCGGCAGTAAATCGGGCGGAAAGAAGCCCTTGGCGGGCTGGCGGGGTTATGTCATATGTTGGATTGGTGCTGTGGTGGGGTACACTGAATGAATCGTGTGGCCAGAGGGCGCGACAATATTTATCCCACTCTGGTTGAGCATTTCACTGCTTTTCATTTCATCACCGACTCAACCATTTCGAACCTCCCAAAATGTCCGTCGAAACCATCACCACCATCTCTCCAACCACCAACAAGCCAGTCCTGACCAGAAATGGCATCTCTGCCTCCGATTTGCAGCTGCTCCCAAAGGTGGCAACTGAAGCATTCCTGAGCTTTCGAAAGACCTCTCTAGCAGACAGACAAGCCATAGTGAAGAAAGCTCTGGAGATTTTGGAAGCTAAGCAAGATGAGCTGGCAAAGGAATTGACAGAGCAAATGGGACGGCCCATTGCATACACGGCCAAAGAAGTGACGACTGCGGTCAAGAGAGGGGAGTATCTCCTGAAAATCAGTGAGGACGCTCTGAAGGACACAGATGGGGAGGCAGAAAAGGGATTCAAGAGGTTCATCCGAAAAGTTCCAGTGGGACCAGTCCTTGTTCTGTTTGCATGGAACGTAAGCTGAGGATAACCAATGTCACTAAGATCTTTATTGACTTTTCTACAGTACCCATATCTAATCCTCGTGAATTCTCTTATACCAGCCCTTCTCGCCGGAAATTCCGTTATACTGAAACCTTCACCGCAAACCCCAACCATTGTCGAGCAAATATCCTCCATATTCACAGAAGCTGGACTTCCTTCCAATGTGATTCAGTATTTCCATTGTGGCTCGCCCACAACCATTGAAGCGATCGTTAGGGATCCGCAAATTGCCCTTGTTTGCTTCACTGGATCCGTTGCTGGAGGTCTCGCTGTCCAGAAGGCAGCCGCAGATCGTGTGGTAGGTGTTGGCTTGGAGCTTGGTGGCAAGGACCCGGCATACATTCGATCAGATGTTGATATTGCGTGGGCAGCTGAAGAGATTGTTGATGGTGCCATATTCAACTCTGGCCAAAGCTGCTGCAGCTTAGAGCGTGTCTATGTCGACGAGAAGATCCACGATCAGTTTGTCGAGGCTGTGCAGAAGGTTCTTGCGGGATACAAGCTCGGCGATCCCTTTGACAAGGGAACACATATTGGGCCGGTGATCTCAAAACGCTCAAAAGAAGCAATCGAAGCCCATATCAAGGATGCACTGGACAAGGGTGCGAAGGATGCTACTCCGGACAATGAATCTTTCACGTCGCCTCCACCTGACGGCAATTATGTCAAGCCAACGCTTCTGACCAATGTAACTCATGAGATGCTGGTCATGACAGAGGAAACCTTCGGTCCTGTCATTCCTGTTATGAAGGTCAAGAACGACTCGGAGGCAATCAAGTTGATGAATGACAGCGAGTTCGGTTTGACTGCCTCAATTTGGACGAAGGACACTGCCAAAGGGGCTGAACTGGCAGAAGATGTTGACGCAGGGACGGTGTTCGTGAATCGAGCCGACTATCCCAGTCCGGTATGATTTAAAAATCCCCTTGTTACGATCCACAGGGCTGACTCTTTGCAGGATCTTGCGTGGACGGGCTGGAAGAACTCTGGAAAGGGCCAAACCCTGAGCAAATTTGGATTTGACCAATTCGTGAAACTGAAGAGTTTCCATGTCAAGGACTACCCTAAGTAGAAGAAGATCTTCGCCGACCTGGACCCGGCAATCAGAGATTTTTATGTGACACCAGATGTCGGAAGCACATTTTTGGATTTGGCGTTGGTGACTTAGATATGGCCAATAGAACGTGGAGTTGATTTCACTTTTGACTTTTTACGCTGTCGGTTCTCGACATGCCATTCGGAATTGGAGTCGTAGCATCAATGAAGTATGAATTATCAATGATCAGCCTTCGAAACCTTCGCAGATACCTTGGTTGCACATAGGGATACAAAGAATGCTCCGCTCTCGCTTAAACATCCCTTTCGAGAAACGATTGGCTACCTACCTTCGGGACATCATCCCTTGCTTCGGATGGCTTACACGTTAACATGCCTTACCGCAGGAGATGGGCATTTTGGAAATTGTTGTCCAGAATAAGCTTTGCCCTGAACGATCCTAGGGAATCGTTACAATTTCCTAGGGAATCGTTACAATTTCCCACCCCTTCCCGGAACCCTCCCCCGTGGGATAGTCAGGTCCCTTGAACACGTCCTCGCCACTTCTATGGTCCAGGATTCTGCATCATCCGCTTACTGATGTGTGTCCTCAGCCAGCCATAGTATTACGCTACAGAGACGATTCAGGCACCGAAGGTTTCCATTCCAGGTGGAATTTATTGGCCATGGCAACCCATCTCCGGTGCAAGGAGTAGTCACTTGTATCATGGCTCGTACTTTCCGTTGCTCCATTATCACTCTGAGAACGGCAAGGCTAGCGCCACCGGTTGTCCATCTATTGTTACACTGACTCTTACTAATTTCATGCTCTGATGTCGCGTTGCCCCTAGCAGCACGTCCGATTTACTCAGAAATCCTCCACACTCAAACCTTAGTATATAGTCTTCAGTACCCGCACATTTGAGAGGAAGTATATACACAACGCGGTTCCATAATCTGCAACTACTATCATTCTTTGGCGGTCTTTGTTATTCTGTCCTTTCCTCTCATTAAATTCTGTCTTTTAGTCCCTCGTTTTATCAGCCAGCGTCTCCTTGTCTAATTCACGGTCATTCCAAAACATTTCAGCCAAAAATATACCTATCAATCATCTCGACAGCATATCATCACACTCTGTACCAAGAATGACGTCCTTGCCACAAATCCACAACTTCTTCTCGGGCATTGGAACCAGATGCCGTCAAATACTTTGTCTGAAATCACCGCCCCCTCCCAAAACCATCGAGATTGTATGTTTCAGGATACATTTGATGAGTTCACCTACTAATAGAAATTCCAGAGCGCTCCCTTTAATTTCAAAGAGGGTCCAGCGATACATTTCCCGGGCTACAGCGAAGACGAGTAAGCCACAGTAACCTTTACCAACAAATCTATCCAACCAATCCTGACCAAGCACAGTATCTCTCTCATGAGAGAGAAAGCCCTCGCCTCCACTGCGGTTGTTGAAGATGGACGATTTGATTATCACACCAAGAGAGTAGTCCTCAGGTCACGAGGAGGTTCATTCAGCTGCGGGCTTGGAGAGAGGATGGTATACCATGCTAGAAGAGTCAGCAAAGGGCGTCTTTATTGAAGACAAGAAAGCCGCTTAGATCATGTCAAGAGACTCTTGAGGATAACCCAGAGGCTGTAGGATTCTTTTGGGGCTGTTTCCTGGGAGTTGCTGTAGTATTTGGAAAGGCCGCATCAATCTTCTCTTCCATAGAGCCCAGGACATAATATGATAATATCTCTGGCTCCATATGTTTAAACAATAAATAACCTTCACCTCCTGCAACTTCAAAACTACCGAATTCCGCAAAATAGAGCTTGTGTTGGCTACTCTAAACATTGACAATCCATATCATGGCAGACGCTCACGACAGCAGGCCCTGGGATGCGTACTCTACCACTTTCCGGTAGTTGCGGCTATACCTTGAAGATCATGTTTAGATGTGATTACACCAAGTTTTGATGGTCTACACGAATCGTTTCTACAAAGCACACGATATATTACCAACGTTTTACTACAGTTCGAATGACCGGGTTGCTGGGGCATCTTGTGTCATGTGAGCTCGCAAAACACCTTCAGGCACCAACATCAGCAGTAGATTAGCCATCAGTGATACGAGTAATACGTGATCTTTGTGTCATGTGCTACAGAGACCTGCAGAATCTGGTTCACTTCGTCAACAATTACAAATACCTCGAGATACAAGTCACATTTTTGAAGCATCAATAATGGTCACAGTGGGCGAATCAAATCTAAGGACGGCGATGACTGAAGGCTTTCAATTCTTGTTAATTTCTACACAGGTTTGGCAGCACAATCCCTGGGTATCTTTCGTAACGCCTTGCTGAAACCCAAACTCCAGTTCCATGCCTGGAATATTCCTCCCTACTTCCCAAAACCGTAGAAGTAGTCATTCTCATGACCGCCGTGAATATCAACACCAGCAACTCCACCATCATTTCCTGCAGAAATGTTCTTCTGCGCCTCTTGCTTCATCACCTTGGCATGATAAGCCCGACCGAGAGGTCCGTCCACCTTCAGAATGCCCTGCATCTTGGCCATGTCCTCAGGATTGCTGTACTGCTCAACGTAATCTTCCTCGAATGGCAGGGTTGGGATTGGCGGATCGCTCGCAATGAAGTCCATGTTGCGGCGGATGACCTCTGCCTGCGTCTCCTGCTTTGGCTTGGCAGCCTCGGCGGCTTTCTTCATCAAGCGAAGAGTTTCCTCCTCGTCGTCGAACATCAAGAGGTTTGCGTGGAGCTTCGCATCCTCCTGGAACATGCTCAAGCTCAAGGAGATGGTGACATGCAGGTGAAGAATATTTTCTCTGAAGATGGCTTCCTCCTCCTCGGCAGACATTACGGGATCGGCGTTTGGGTCGGGTGGGAAGCGAGCATTGAGTTCCCTGGACAGAGTCTGGTAGAGTGATCGGACTTTCTCCTCTTGCACTGAGACCGGATCTCCGTTTTTGGCAGCGGAATTCTTCTTTCCACCCAAATTGGCATTCGGGATGACCTCTTTCTCTTTCTCCTTCTCCTTGACTTCCTTCGTAGCTCGATCTTGGCTGTGGGAGGCGTTGCGGGCGAGGATACAATCAGCAATGAATTCGATTTGTGCGTAGTCAATGGGTTGAGCTCCAAGGCCGTCGGTAGGAACCTTCGTCTCGAGGAAGTCGGAAAGAATGATGATATTGACGATCGCACCTTTGGGAGTAGTCTTGCGCAGTTCGGGGAAAGCAGACATGAGTTCGTCGACGATAGCAGGACCCCTAGGGCAGAGAGAACAAAGTCAACTTCACACTCAGGATCAAAACAATAGATAAATAACGCAACAAGATCTCAATTGGAAGCTTTTGGAGAGACTCGACTTACTTTGGAACATCCAGATCAGTTTGAGGCGTAGCATTGGCTTTTTCATCTCCAGTAGAAGCATTCTTGAGAGGAGAGGACTTGTCGTGAGAGGACGGACCAGGCTTGCGAGCAGCAAGGAGTTTCTCCTTGAGTTTTGAAGAGCTGGTCTCTGATGAGGTCACCGTGTTCTCAGGGAGAGATGTTTGAGTGCCAGTCATGGGAGTATCTTGCTCATTGACAACAGATCCAGCTTCCTCAGCACTCATTGCTCCAGAAGAGGGACGCGCGTTTCCTGAATCGCCATCATTGTTAGTGAAGTTCAGATAGTCTTCCAATGAGAAGTCGGCCATGTCGACATTGTTGTGGATAAGCGCAGCTTGCGAAATGGGAGAGGATGGCATCGTTGTAGGACTCAACGTATCCGATCTTGTAAAGCAGATAACCCGGTTGTTCTTCGCCATTGTGGGCAGAGAATATTGCAAGTTTTTTGAAAAAGAGCAGATCGAATAGATGGATGTGTGCGATTGTGGTGTAAATCGTGAAGGTGAATCTCGGAGCAGGAAGTTCAAGAGAGAGAAGAGGACCAACCTAATTGGGCTCCAGTGCGCGAGGCTGAAATTGTTGCCGCAGCCTTGTTAGAAGACTTCTTGCTAGCTGGCACATTACCACTCAGAACAATACGAGGCTGTCGGCCGCGACCACGACCTCGTTTTGCTGTGAAGCGTCAGGGTTGTTCTTAACCAAAACAAATGCATCGCAGCACCGCGACTCGACTCAGACTCACGGGGATTGTTCATTTTGACGCTCAGAGAGCAAAGAAGGTATGGCAATTGGTGCTTAGAGACGGGTTGTGATCGATCTCGGTGTTGTTGAAGGAACTTCGAAAGAATCAAAGGAGGAGGAGAGGCTGTTTTTGTGGCCTCGAATAAGCGAGACAGGGGTGACAGCAAAATTACAACGCGCCATGACGGCCGACGTCGCTTCTCGAACTAGTCTTATTTAGGCATACATATTCATTAAGGCCACAGCTTGTCATTGCAAAAGTCTGTGCTCAAGCAGACGTACAATGAGCTGCTGAGAATAGAAGCATCTCATCTCAACAGCGTCTGCCAGTCTACCTCTCCTGCCATGCTATTGCACGACAAAGGCCCTGCCACTTCTCGATTTCTAGACATAGAAACTGTTTTGCATAGCAGCTCATGTAGTCTATGTACCGTTGCTTGGTCCCCGATGCTAGACGCTTGAAAAGTGAGAAGGTGAGCTGCACGAGACCAATGTGGAAATATTTCAAGAGCACCTCACTACACAGCTTTTCAGCAGGAAGCGCTGCTTAGAAGACTCTCAATTGATAGTTGGGCAATATCATTCCGCTGTCTTTATAATATGAATCATCTCCTGAGCAATTTGACGCTATCAGCCCTGGGCTTATAGATCCGTCCTCCCACATGCATGTTTCCTTCAATCAAAAAAGGGCGTATGCATGAATACTCCCTCAAAATTCTCCGATTGATTTCAAAAAAAAAATCCTTGATTGAGCCTTTCGTGTTTTTCATCTGGAGTGTGTTAAATTAGATATGTCGAGGTTCCTACGTGTTGCGGTTTGTTTACATAACATTAAATTAAGCGAGACTTCAGAACTCGACGTCAAACTACCTGCTATATGCTGCCAAGCAATCACCAATGAAGGAAAGAGCCTCACCAGATGTTAGTGCAAGAATATAGTGGTTATGATGGCCGAAAGAAGCTTGCCTCTCATTAAAATGATGCCTGATGGGAGGCAGGGAAACTCAAATAAGTACAAGGCAGAGCTGATCGATTCAGATTTCAACACCTGGAAAATCCGACCAGAACCTCATCCATAACGCCAAATCCAATGTGGCCTTCCATAATTCCCGGAACTTTTCGAACATCAACAAGCTGTGTGCACGCCTCATCGAAGGTATTGAGCTCTCTCAGTCATCGGTGAGATCGATGACAATTTTGGACTTAGAACCTTCAGAGACTTGACCCGCTTTTCGTGCCTGATTCCCACCTTGCTTAGGTCTCTGATGACTTCAAGAATGCCATCCAATCCTTCGAATGCTTCTGGTATATGAGCTCTTGAGACGTCCAAATCTTTTATGATGCGAAGTTCCTGACTTGACAGAGCTTGTATTCCCCCCATCTTTATCATCGAGTCGCAAATGACCATCACAGCATCTGTCACCGCATCTTCTGACAGATGATCCTTGAAAAATTCGACTTGCCATCTCAGCCGACCAGGTGCCATCCACTCAATCATCTTCATTCCGATTTGGGCCAACGTCCTGAACGCATTGATCTTCGTTTCCATACAACCCTTCCGTGCGAGTGCCAGAACATGACCGATGTTGCGATCAACTCCCGCACGAACTTCCTTGATTGCTTTCTCCCGAGTATACATGTCTGAACCCTGGATTACTGCATTGTGGAGCACGGAATCCACTTTCCACTGGTATCGATCGCATGTCAGTGGGACAGAGCCATCGACAAGCACTTCGAGGAGGTCATCGAGAGCATCTCGACATTTGAACCAGCTTGGGTCGTAGGCATTGTTGTTCCATCTGAGAAGCAAGACTTTGGCAAGCAGACCATCGTTGCCGTGAGCTCGCTTGTTCTGCCACTCCTTCCTTTCGACGAGATCTCTGAGTTTGGCGCACACGTTCGCTTTGAAATGATAGTCTCGAGTGGACTGCCGATTGCCCCTTGCCTTGAAAGCTAGGGTGTCATCGTCTATGCTTTCCAAGAAGTCATCGAGGAAGTTTGCCGACGAGAAACATTCCTCTTGAACCATCTCTGAGTGGATTCCGCGAACCTCGTCTCTATCGAGGATCTTGCCTAGCTCTGACAAAGCCACTGCCATCTCCACCAAGACGTCCGTCGAGTTCCGGTATGACGTCCCAAACTCCTTCATGGCAAGTATCCCAGCATCTACAAGAACATTCATTGCATTGTACTTCGATTCGAAGCAGGTGCATGGAGTTATGTACGAAGTAATGTCGCTCTTGATGGTTCTGCGAACACCCGTAGCAATAGATGCCACGCCATGCCCTGAATGTATCTGGCTGGTCAACTGATCGAGTATCATCCTGAAACCAACCGGGCTAGGGTCTTTCATCAACCTCAGCACCTCGTCCAAGGCAGTCCAGGTACTGCCTTCCCAAAGGATCATTGGTTGGTAGCTGAGGGTCTTGACCTTGGATAAAAATGCTTGCTCCTCTAGAACAGTATTTCTTTCCGAACCCGACATCCTCTCCGCAATTTCCAACATATAGACCAGCAAGATTCTTGGAAGTGACCCCTTGCGGATCATATCAGCTGCCGTAGACCGAGGTGCATAGGCAGCCGTGGCTATCTCTATCAAAACGTGTAGGGCGTTAATTTTCGTTTGAGGATGAGCTCTGTGGCGCGTGTAGGGAAGGATCATACTTTCAAGAGATGTCTTGATCTTGTCTGTGACAACTGCTGCCCAATCACTTTCACTTCGACCATATCCTGAAGATACCTGATCATCGAGCGCTTGCTGAAGGTGCGCATTCCAATGGCTGAAGTCACGAGGGGAGTCTGTGACCTTTTGTGGTGCACGCATCATTCTGGAGAAGACGGTTCCCGGCTTTTTGTGTATTTGGGGAGCTACTGCTGCGGGCTTCGAGCCTTCGTTAAATTCGGCGTGAGATTGTTTCTGGCCGGAGGAAGCTTGATTTATTACTGCCTCGATAGCCGCCGAAACAATGTCCTTGTGTCTGGTATGTAGCTTCTGCTGGTCCTGGACTGCTCGCAATTTACCAAGTAGATACGTATTGCTGTTCTGCGAAGCAGGTGCTAATCGAGCTTCGATCGCTCGTGCCTTCAGATCTTGTTGGCGCCGTTCCATTTCCGCCTGTTCACGTTTTGCTCGTGCCGCCATCCGTCGATGATTTCGAGTAGCCTCTTCTTGATCCGCAGCTCTTCTTTCTTCTTCCATCCTTGCTCGTGCAACTCGTACTAACTCCCCATCTGCCGCTCTCTGTGTTCCTCGATCAATACTTTCTTGGACTAGTCTGATGTTTTCTTCCCTCTCCAACTAACTGTAGCCGCTTTCTTTTGCGTTCTTCGTTCTGGCGCTGAAGAATGATCTTCCGCTCCTCTTCCGCCTCTCGCCTTTTCTTTTCGCGCTCTTCGTTTCGAATCCGCAGCAGAATCCTGTGCTCTTCCTCCGCAACTCAGTTTTGCCTCTCGCGCTCTTGATTCTGCTGTGCTGTCTCGAAGCTCCTTGGGCTTTGACCATCTCCTGATGCCTCTGTAGCTCTCGACTCTTCCGCAATTCTTCGGCTTGTCGCACAATCCGTTGCATCTGTTCTTCTGCTCTAGCTCGCAGTTCAGGATCGGTGATCAGAGTGGAATATTGTTTGTGAAAGTCGCTACTCGAGGGATCCCATCCATCATTACCAGGACGAATGTGGTCTGGGGGAATATTCATTTCGGCTGGTGAAATTTGGCTAATGCAATTCTCGATTACGAAATTTACTAAAAGCAGAAGTGAATATCAGCTGCTGGTCTTCTCTCTTACCAGAGATTAGAATTCAAGGAGACTATTGAAAGAGAAGGTTGCCATCAAACTCCAATGCAATGGGATGGAAGCTTTTCGAATGCTATTTGACAGCTAGGTAAGAAACAAGATAGACTGACTTACCAAAGATTCGTAGAGGTTACAGATATCTATGGTGTAGGTACGCTTTCGTCTATAATTGAAATTAAAATGATGAATCGATAAACTTCAAATTCATGAACGCAAATTACTCCAAAGCCCAAGATGAAAATGAAAAGATCGGGTACATGGCAAAAATTCACGAGACAAGTGAGCAATTTGCAGCAAGATGTATAATGTCCACAAATGGATGCGGTCCACGCGACTTTTCATGAAGCTCAAAGGGGGCCTGTATAAGTGCGCACGTGGTTTGTGCAGATTAAACACAGGATCTTTGCATGCACAATATAGGCGCAGTATCAGACCGAAGAGCCTACTCTCTGAGACCAGGTTTAACATTGAGTAAAGAAGTATATACGGCGTGCTGCTGTTCACAAGTCGGTTTCTATATCTACCAGAGCGAAGTGTTGGGTATCTCGATTTCATTACCGACTAATCAACCAATATTAAACTCTGAAGCTACAGACATGTGCTCCTTCATCTTCTTTTTCATCCTCCGTATGGCATCATTACCATCCACGGTCGGTGCATCCAGGTCGAGCTTCCTCTGTTTGCGTACCCTCTCTCCTTCCGGTGCCTTATCCTCTACTTCGCCTCTCTTGGCTTTTCTTGCGGCCACATTTCTATCTGCCTTGGTCATCTTCGCAGGTCTCAAGCCTGGTACCTTGATGCTACCAGGTTTATCTCTTAGAGCGAAAGCCTTTGCCAAATGTCCAAGGTGGAGGGTCTGCATATTGAAGTATTTCCTTTCGTTTGCCACATGCGTTGCGTATGCACGGATATGACTCTGATACCCGCGACGTGCCATCTCCAGATATTTGGGGGATTCCTGTGCCCAGCGTTCCACGTCTAATTGCCATTCTGTAGCACGCTCTTCCCACTCTCTCCCTGATCCGCCAAATCCCTTTCTTAATACGTCCTCTGAGCTGTTATGCGTCAGGGACTTCTTGCCATCCCTGTAGCCTGATGCAAGAACCGAGACATACTCTTCCTCCTCGCCTGGAAGGAGGAATATCAGAGCTCGACCATCCTTTCCAGCTCTTGCTGTTCTTCCAACACGATGGAGATGATCATCTGCGCTGAAAGGAGGATCGTATTCAACAACGTAGTCCACATTTGGGAGATCAAGACCTCGAGAAGCAACATCGGTACAAATCAGAACACAAGGTTCGGCGGACTCAGTGAAGGCTTTGAGCGTTGCTGTCCGGATATTTTGGGCAAGAGAACCGTGGAGTTTGTGAAGGATGACAAAGTTTGTTTTGCTTGAAAATGCGGTCCCAAGAGCGATCGTGTCTTTCGTCAAATCTGTCTTAGTGATGGTAGGTGGCTCAACAACAGGTTCTCCATCTTCAGGGGCAGCTTCGAGTGGGCGGCTAAACAGTGAGAAGTGAAAGTCGACGGAGTCAGCACAAGAGATGAAAACGATTGCCTTCATCACTGATCCTCGACGTGCAAAGGCCCTCTTCAGAATCGCAGCAAGACTGACAAGCCGCAGTTTGGCTGGGATAATAGCGTAGGCCTGTTTCAGTTGTGCTGGAGCTGAAAACTTCTTGTCATCTGGATCGACACCATCAACCTTGTCCTTCGCAGCCTTTGCTGCTTCCTCTTCTGATGGATCGGCTTGGATGTGTACCGCATCCTTCAAACTGATCTCGCCCAGTCTCTGGACGTTCATTTTCATTGTTGCTGAGCACAGGACTGTGATCCTTCGACTCGGCAGCTTCTTCAAATCCAAAACGCTTTTGCTGTTGGCAGCTGATCCTCTCTTCTCAATCTTCTCGACGATTCCTTTGATCTCTTCTTCAAATCCCAGTTCCATCAGTCGATCACCCTCATCCAAAACCAACCATTTTACAGTGCTCACGTTCAACACTTCAGTGTTGTCCAAGTGATCTGCCAGGCGTCCAGGGGTGGCAATCAAGATATTCACACCTTTCCGTAACCTAGCCTTCTCCGACTGTTTTCCTTCCCCTCCAATCACGGTTGTGCTTACGATCCATGGGGCGCATCTCAGAATCTTCTCCAGGACTGTTGCAATTTGCTTACACAACTCACGTGTTGGTGCAAGAACGATAGCGAAGAGGCCAGAATCTCTATGAACTTGGACATCCGCGCTACTCATTCCCATGATCCGCTCGACAATTGGTAAAAGATAAGCCAGAGTCTTTCCAGACCCTGTTTCCGCTTGGATGAATGCATCGCTGTCATCTTTTACCATCTGAGTGATGGCGGCCTTCTGAATTGCCGTTGGTGCTTTCATGTCCATCTTTGTCGACAGATGAGCTGCCAGTCTTCTGGACAAGCCGAGTGCCGTAAAAGTAGCCATTTCTTCGGTAAGTGGTGCATTTGAGGGTTTGGCTGGCTCTGCCTCCGCTTCTGGCTCTTCGAATTTTGTCTTCGAGGATGGATTGAACGAGAAAAGTGAGGATATAATTTGATTAGGTTTTCCGCCCCCAAGATTACCAGGTGGAAGCTTGCTAGAAACATATGCTGGCCTTGGGTCATCCTCGAATTTTGTGGTCTTCTTTGCGCCAACATTAATGCTTCCTGGTGGTAGTTTCCCAGAGACGAAAGCAGGTCTTGTCTCCTCCTGAACGGGGGCATCTCGTTTCGGGCCAGAGTTTATGCTTCCTGGCGGTAACTTCCCGGAAACAAAAGCAGGCCTGGAATCATCTTGAAATGAAACTGCCCTCTTCACCCCAGTATTTATGCTCCCGGGTGGCAGCTTCCCAGCAACAAAAGCCGGTCTGGTATCGTCCTGGAAAGATATCGCCTTCTTCCCACCTGTATTTATACTCCCAGGCGGCAATTTTCCAGCCACAAAGGCGGATCTTTTGTCCTCTTGAAAAGACGAAACTCTTCTTCCACCAGCTTGTTCGCTTCCAGTTGTAAGTTTGTTGGAGGTAAGAGATACTCTGTTCGGATTTTTCTCAGAATCGTCGACTCGTTGCCTCTTAGGTGGTCGCGGCACTCCTCCAGGCCCAATGTATTCCTCCACGTTAACATCATGTCGTTTCTCCTTGAATATTTCCCTCTCGGAAGGATTTTTCGACCGTGGAGTTGCTCGCTTTTGCACGCTTCTCTTTGCCGCCAATCTGTCTTTCCACCGCCCTCCTTGAAAGACTTGCTTCGTGACCAAGGGCGCATCCCCGAGATCAAAGTTCATGATCATGCCATCGTCCGCCATTTTTGCTCGAGAATCGTAGATGCGCTCACTGTGGGAGCTTGCTTGGTTATATTTTTCTCTCACAAATTTATCGATAAGGTTGGCACGGTCCTAAGATATTCCGCTATCGGACGGATAGTCTAGCCTTCTTGAGACTAGAGCAGGCCAGAGCTGCAGCTTTGTTGACGGAACAAATCCATCTCAGACTTCGATATACGCAGCACAAGTCAGTACAGATGCCTCACGCCGAATTTCTCTCGGAAATATGGAACCTAGGTGGGAAGTAAGCAGGATTGAGTCACAAAATCTAATTCTCCCACTTTGGAAAGTATACAAATCGCAACCATGGTTTTCCAAGCTGCCAGACAGTTTGTTCCCCTCTTCGAGCGAAGGGTAGCTACCTCGAAGACTATTCTCAGCAGCCCACGAGCCTTTTCAAATTCTGCAAACATGCAGGCACGAAGCAGAGACCAAGTAATACCGAACACAACAATCAAAGTATTCCGCGAAATCTCTGCGCTCCGTCAATGGCGTCTCAAACAGCTTCACGACTATCGCTCAGTTGGTCTCGTGCCCACCATGGGAGCTCTGCATGAAGGTCACCTCTCCCTCATACGACTTGCAGCAAAAGAAAATTCATCAGTAGTCGTCAGTATCTATGTCAACCCAACCCAGTTCGGCGTACACGAGGATCTCGAGAGCTACCCCAAGACATGGACAAAGGATGTAGAAATGTTGAAAGACCTGGACAGGGAACTGGCTTCTGATGGCGGAAACATGGGGAAGATTGCCGCGGTATTTGCGCCTACAACAGACGAGATGTACCCAAGTGGACCGCCGAGCCAAGAAATCGATGGAAAGGGGAGCTTTGTCACAATCACACCCGTTGGGGAAGTTCTCGAAGGTGCGAGTCGGCCTACATTTTTCAGAGGTGTGGCTACGGTCTGCATGAAGTTGTTCAATATTGTAACACCGGAGAAGGTCTATTTTGGTCAGAAGGATGTACAACAGACAGTAGTGATCAAGAAGATGGTCAAGGATTTCCGCATGAACACCGAGGTGGTCATTGGAGAAACGAAGAGGGAGCCTGATGGACTTGCGTTGAGCTCTAGAAACGTCTATCTTGGTACGAGAAGGCGAAAGGTTGCGACGGTGCTTTCGATGGCGTTGAGGGTTGCCGAGGCGGCATATGCTCGCGGGTGTCGATCAAGGGATGAGCTTCTTGGACCTGCCAATGAGTTGGTGAAGTTGCTGCTTGAGGCACAATTTCAAATGAAGCCCGAAGACCGGGTCAAGTTTGATATTGACTATATCTCCTTGGCTGATCCTGATACCATGCAGGAAATAGAAGAAGTGAACGATGCGAAAGGGGCTATTCTGAGCGGTGCCGTAAAGATGCTTTCCGTTGAGTCGCCTCGAGCTGGAGAGGATCTTGGCTTGGCTAGTGGACCGCCTGTGAGGTTGATTGATAACATCATCCTCAAGCCTACAAAGGCGTAGCCATGAGAAATGTATTTGCTTATATGTTGGACTTAATTACACTTGGTCGGACAGGCATTCTTGCAATGTCATGTACTTATTTTGTTGCACATCACCAATTTCTCAGCTGGTATTTTGTTCATCTCTGTTACGTTTCAAGATCAGAAGAATAGCAGCAGTATCATGGTTGACGCTTTCCTCTGATCAACGCTCCGAGGCTTGAGCAGTCGGTCCCGTGAGGAACATGTGACATCGGCGTTACTTCTGCCGGCTTTGCTTAATCCTAGTATGACATAAACTACATATACCTGGTCTCGAAGTCGGCCACTTTAGCAGTCGAGAGATTGAGCAAGAAGACGTGTCTGGAAACAGGGATAGGTGACTCTGACTCCCGCCATACTGTTCTGAATTTCCCCACCCCAACCAACACTATCTACTCGGACGAGTAACGTGTTCACTATTCTCTTCATAGGGCAGGTGGAAGGACGGAGGAGTGTATGCTTTTGACTCTCGTTGACAACTTGTTGACAATTGACAGTGGTCTGGAATTTGACAGTGGTCTCGGCCGGGCTTGTGGAAATGTTAGGCTTCGTCCACATCCTACTCTCACTTCATCTTCGGATTCATTCAATGAGAGCTGCGTTGAAAAGCAAAAACAAGATCTAGACCTGAGATATAACTCCATCCCTTCCGTCCGAGTCTCTTCTTCATTGAGTGATTCTACACGGAAGACATCTTGGCTGCTTACAGTCAATTATGATTGCTCTTTATATCCTTCAAAATATGATCCTACAGCTCTCTGCACTTCGGCCGAGTGATTGAGGAGCGATGTTAACTGACTTCACACATAGAATCTGTTTGTTTGTTTTCGGACATCGTTCGGACGACACATGCTTCTGTGAACGGGAGAATGGTCGCAGCAGTCCTTCCATAGGGTATCTGCACGAACTCCCCGCCTCCCAGCTTGAACTGGTGCGTTGGACGAAATGCTATTTTGCAAAAAGAAATTGTTGAGGGGCCACGAGGAGATTTATATAGGAGGGACGGCAGGAGGAACTGGTCTGTGAGGTGCCTAGAGCAGGATTCACTTTGACGGAAACAGGAGTGATTGAGCACGAGCTGCACGAGCTGCACGAGCAATTCAATTCGTGCAACAACTCGACAGGTGAATTTGAGGAGTAGGATCAATAAAGCTTGAACCCAGGAAGACTGGTTGCAATAAGTTTTTGGGTATAAAAGCAAGGTTTACTCGCTCTTCGAGAAATCTCTTCATAGAGGATCACTGCCTACCAAAAGACGAATACACTGTCTCCACCGCGATATTGCTGCATGGCTATAAGTACAATCCCGTGATCTGGAGATAGAGGAAGTGCTCTTCCAACCCCATGGCCTTCCCTTTCGTGTTCTTGACCAAGATTGAAGAATGGAATATTGACGGACACGAAGATGATGACAGCGAATTTCAGTAACTTATGCCAGCACGACTGCCCTGAATTATGGTTCACAACCCTGACAAATTGGTTCTGGTCTAAGATGATCCCATGTCAAACCAAGCCCCGTGTATTGTGAACCTCAAGTCTACTTGGGTCTTGTGGCCCAACCGGAAATGGACTTCATCTTTGTGATCCGGAAGAGAGGGGAAACTCTCCATTTATATACAGCTGTAAGCACCGGTGTATCACCCAACAGTAGCAAATATTCGTAAAATGCTAGAATATTTTAGCAAGTAATAAAACATGTTCAGTTGGTCAGTCGTGATCAATCAGTGAAGAAGGGCCAAGTGGGGGTATATATTTCGATTGAGACGCGAACATGTACTTGCAGCAAAGAAGTCGCTTTCCATCACAACGCCTTTCAATGCTTGCGGCACTCCAGACTTGGTGAACTACGATGATCTAGATTTATAGACTTGCTTCGGGTGGTGTATATTCTCATGTAGAGAATCAGGAAGGGGCTTGGAGTTTGGAGCATTCGTGGCTTACGAAATTTTGGGGAAGCCAAGTTTGCCAATGATCACATACAGAAAGAGGTAACAGCGGACAATGAAATGACAGCGAGAGGCAAACGATGCATCCTATTGGTCAGAACGAAACAACAGCCGTAGCCAGTGATTGCTTGAAAATGGTTGGAGTAGATGGCTGCAGATTGTGGGTGCGTGTTCAGCTATAAGCAGATGAAAGAGCCTCATGGCGGTTTCCAGTTCCTAGTTTAAGAAGGTCTCATGATACCATGTCATTCTCTATGGCAAAAGAACAAGTTTCTCTCGGAAGGTTGGCATTCATGTCTAAATTTAGTCATGAAAGACTTGAGAAGGCCGGCTTCAAAAGCTACATTACATGTGATTGTGGGAGCATTTGTGCCAAGTTTCTAGAGAAGTTAAAAGTGTTTCGTTGCGCTCATTTGAAGTCGCCATATGCAGCAGCATCCTCCACCCTCGCACCTTCCAACTCGCCCTTGGCAGCCAGTAGCTTGACATTGCCCTTCTTCTCATCGCTCCATTTCTTCAAGAATGCCTCCAGCTCAGTCTTCGTCTGCTCATCATCCTGCACCAGAAGCACAATCGCATCATATCCACCGGCACCAGGTACCACACCTCCAGTAACACCCTTGACACCTCTCGTAACCGCATTCAAGAGCTCAGTCTGTTCCTCAGGCTCAATCGGAACCCCAGATGCCATACTCATATCCTTGATCATAGCTCTAATCGCCACGAACGCCTCACCCAGCTCAATAGTGCAACCCTTCGTCAACCTCTCAGCCAACAGATCATTGCAGCCCTGCAAATCATCCCACAGCTTATCCGCCTCCTCCGCTTCATTCTTGCGCCACTCAAGCACTTTCTTCACCATGCTCACAGTCTGAGATCCACAATCCACGTCGCACATCACCAGTGCCATGCCCTCCGGAATCGTGACTCCACCTTTCGAGATCTCCGTATCCCATTTCTGGTCCGCAGTGTCGTCAACAATGTTCTTGACGCGGGTAGCGAAGCCGGCAGAGCTGGCTTCGCCGAGACTGGAGAGGATGGATGGTGAGAAGCGGCGGTAGACGCATGTTCCATACACAGCGGCGGCGACGTCGAAGCCGGAGCCTACTTTGCCTTGGGCGGCACAGTGGGCTGCTTGTGCGAGGTTGTGGAGCTTGGAGCGGCCTTCTGAGGAGGAGAGGGTGAAGATTGAGGAGGGGAGGTAGTGCGAGAGGATGGCGCCGGTGAAGGCTGTTACCAGGGCGGCGGATGAGCCGAGGCCAGTTTTGTGGGCGTCTTGGAGGCGAACGCCGAAGTCGGTGAACTTGTGGGTGGCGGTTGAGGAGGAGAGGGTGGTGGTGGAGGTGTTGGAGTAGTAGTCATTGTCGGCGAGGATGGTGATTTTGGAGGGTTTGATGGTGGTTGAGAGGAGGGTTGAGATGTATGTTAAGGCGTAGGCGAGGGCGGTCTCGACGAAGGGATTGCGAGATAGTGGAATGGAGGAGTTTCTGGATTATGTTAGCGGTACCCAGTAAGAAACACAAACGTAGATTTGATATCCCCCCTCAGCCTCAATTGCCTCGAAGCGAGAAAGAACCCAAAATCAAAACAATGGTCTCGTGATAGCACCACGTGATAAGACCGAGAAGAGATTCCCGGATTCGGGGATATCAAAACAGCGTTTCCTCGGGCCATAGAAAAGTCCTACCCTTGCAATTGAGTAACCTCCACCCCACCCTGATCCTCAACTAGACGATATCCATAATTCCACGTTGCGTCCCGGAACTGCGGACTTTGAACTACTATTTCCGAGAGCTCTACACCCGAGCTGGTCTCGATGTCATGGACGGTGACATGAATTCGCGCACTGAGTCCAAACACTAGACCGGTGTATTTGCGATCCAGAACGAGATATCCACCAGCTAGGAGGACTTTTCCTGGTGCGGAGACAGCTGTAATTGAAGGGGGAGAAGTTGAAGACATATTTGGTTGTTTTTGATAGTGGCCTGATCATGAGGTTTTCCCGAATGTTTGCTGTTGTGTCAGATTCCCGATCTGTACACGATTGGCATCGAGGCTGTGATTTCGACTAGAATTTGGACTTGTTCGCGGCTTGCATTGATCGACACATAAACTTGAACGGGTTGAGTTGGTCAATTCAGCGTGCGAGAGAGAGAGTTGTAAGCCGGGTTGATTGTTCGCCGGATGCTTTTCTTGACGCAAAATTCGAGAAGCCGGTTCCACTACAATCCGTGTTTGATCTGATAAGCTCAAGGATGTTGTTCCGCTCTGTCTCTCGCTTGGAGTGTGGGGTTTGTTGTGTCCGGCCAGTCGGGGCGATGGAACTGGGCCTGCGCAGAGCTGGGAGTCTGGGACAAACAGGGATACTTCAGTAGTGTCGGCACCTGAGTGGCTCGCTAGGCCCTGCAACCCGTCCTTTCCCGGCCTCGCCCGAACGATGACTGTTTCCATTCTCTCCCTCACAGCCCAGCCCCTGCTGTCCCTTCCACACGGTTCCAGCACAAAGAAAACCTTCCTTCACACGACCCTACCGAGTCGCCGATTTTCCCCTGACGACACGACCACGGCCACGACCACGACTAGCAAGAACCACCACCACCTCTTGTTGCCTTTCGCACCCAATTCTTTCTCTTCGTCCGTTCTTTTACCTCCGTTCTATCTTCGCCCATAACGCAGCTGACCTCCAGAGCTGCCTCAATTCGGTTTACTGCAGACTCTCAGCCTCCCCCGGCCTGACCTGCATGTGAAGCTCCTCGCTCTCCCATCCCGCATCAACTCTAGTCGTCATCAGCGTCGACCTAGCGCTCAAGGCCACGAACTGATATTTGTCCTTCTCCCGCCTGTCTCCTCCTGAGGCTTCTTCTTCATTCAATCCTTAGGCCTTTGCCTTCCAACAGTCAGACTTCAACGCCACCGAATTAAAATCATTCTACGTCCTCAGACGTATTCACTCAGTCGATCTCCTCGAGTCGACACCCCTTCCAGCAACGGAATCTCTACTCAATTCAATCAGCGCGTTTGTTTGGCGGCATAGCTGTCAAATGAACCTGCATTCGCCGATTTAATTGAGATTTAATGTAAGTTCTTATTGCCTCTATCTCGACGCGACTGAGCTCGATTTTGAAGAAACGCCCCGAAGCTGACTGTCTTCCTTGTAGTCTCCTCTCAGACAATCTTGAGAGGTCAACCATCACTAAATGCCAATCTACTCGAACATCGCATCGACACTTGCACGTCAAGGTCCCAAGACATTTACACACGGTTACGCTCAATCCGTCGTTGCCGCCACACATCCCCAAGTCTACGCTTCCTCGAACAGACCCGGATTCGGTCTCAATAGACGTGCCAGCAAAGCCGGTCACTTCCCTTCATACAGTTTCCAAAATGCATTTCACAACAGTGCTCAGTCCTCGAGTACAGTCCAGCTTGTCCGCCACGAGAAGACTGATGGAGGGCTAGATGCATATTTCGAGGCTTGGAAGAAGCAACATGCAACAGGTGAGGCAGACAAGGAGTGGGCTCAATTCCAGTTTCCGAAGCGCATCGAATGGAAGCCCTTGATCGAGGTCGAGGAAGGTCGAAGCAATGTGCAAGGTCAGACCGTGGAGGCTGCTCCGGTCCCCGAGAGATCATACAGTGCGAGCGCGGTAGACGACTTCAATAAATTCGCAGCAGAGGAGGAAGCTGCTCTGGCCAAGATCGATGCTGCTATCGAGAAGGAGATCAAGTCGCGAAATGACCAGGCAATTTTCGAGGCCGAATTAAGTATCGTTGCGGCTCGTGTCCCTACACCACCCCGAACCTCGTCTCCAGCTTTGTCTTCCGAGTCTGGGATTTTGAGATTACCTACCACTTCCGCAACCACAATCAGCACAGCTTCTGAGCAACAGTCCCAAAGCTATGCTGAGCATCTCACAAAGTTGTCCGAGGGCGGACGATATGCAGAAATCCCAGCCGTCTTCGAGGCAATGCTGGTGGCCAATATTCAGCCAACCGCATCGGCCTACAATGCTCTTTTGGATGCAGCCATTCATCTGCCAGCTGAGAGAATTCAAGTCGTCCCAAAGGCACTTGATGTCTACTCTGACATGCTGAGACGCAAAGTCCTACCAAACACCGCCACATACAACACCCTCATTAATTTGATTTCTTCCCGATCCATTGAGGTTTCTTCGCTGAAACAGTCATTGGAGGAGAAGCGTGCTCGATTCGGTGGTATGGAGGAGCCTGGCAAATTCATGTTCGCATCAAGCGAGTTCGAATTTGCCATCTTGGCCGAAGATGATCGATTGGACCTTGCTGTGCGAATGTTCGAAGCTTCCATCAGTCTTCGCACAGACCGGTCATACCCTCGTGAGACTTATCACAAATTGATCCAAGCTTGTTCCGAAGCCGGTAGAATCCCAGAGATGATCCGATTCTACGAGCACATGGAGGCTAGCAGAATTTCTCCGCTATCTGCGACATTCTCGCCTATGATTCACGGCTTCGCACAAGTTGGAGATCTGAACAGCGTTGTGGAATGCTACGACGAGTACAAGCAGCTTGCTATTGACAACGACCAAGGAAAGATTGAACTCACAGACAGACAAGACGGCCAAGTTTATGCTGCGGTGGTTAAGGCATACGTCAAATCCGATCGCACGGAGGGGGCCATCCAATTTTACCAGAGAATTCTCGAAGCCTATCCAGAGCGCATTTCTGAACTGGGAGATTGTGTTGTTAACGGAGGCCTGGTCCAAGGTTTCCTCGAGAAGGGCAAGCTCTCGGAAGCACTTGGATGGGCCGAAGCTCTCAGTGGATCCCTCAAGAGCGAGGCAATGGGAAAGATTGCTACTCAGGCAGCTGATAAAGATGACAAGTCGATTGCAGTTGCTGCTTTCTCGCATGTTTCTGTGGATTCGAACATGGCTACCCCTGCAATGGCTATGTTGGCTCTTAGTGTCCGACAAGGTGATGTTCCAGCAGCCCAGAGATACTGGCAGTACCTGTCAGCTCCTGAGATGGCCGTTTCTTCAGCTTTCATTGAGCCAGCTGCGATGTACGCCGTTGCAATGATTGGTTCAGGTCAAGTTCTTGAGGGTCTTACTCAGTCCGAACAAATGTTCGCCCGCATCCGATCTTCTGTCGAATCCAGCACCCATCTTCAAGATGAGATTGATGAGGGAATGGAGTTCATTAGTCGATTTATGTCCGCACGCGGCATTACCGACCCCCGTCTACTCCCCGAGGTGCCTGTCTACCAGCAATTTACCCCTGCTCAATACCCCGCTGTAGCAGCTTACGAGGATACCTTCGACCCATATGCTGCTTCTACCGACTTCAAGGGTTCTGCTCTCATTGCCGATGAGCTTGAGAAGGGTAGCAGTGGTCGCGCTAAGGTCTCTCGGCTCAATGAGGCGCTTGGTAGATTCAGAAACATGCGTCGCGCCGGTCGTCACCCGCGTTACATCACTTACGCCAAGCTCATTGCTGCCGCTGCACGCGAGGAGCGCATGAATATGGTACACGATATTCTCGGCATGGCTAGATCGGACGTCCCTCTCCTTCCTCAATATTCGGTCGTTCGCTATGGTTGGGTTTCGATCCTCGACGCCATGGTTGGGGCTTGCCTCACTCTCGGAAACCGTACTTTGGCTGCTCAATATCACCAAGAGCTTCTCGATATGGGCGCTGCACCAACTGCCAACACTTTCGGTCTTTACATCACCACATTGAAGGAGTCGACCAAGACTTTTGATGAAGCTACAGAGGCTGTCAAGATCTTCCACCGTGCCAAGTCTGAGGGCGTTGAGCCCTCATCTTTCCTCTACAATGCGCTCATCGGCAAGCTCGGAAAGGCCCGTCGTATCGATGACTGTCTCTTCTACTTTGCTGAGATGCGTGCTCTTGGCATCCGACCAACCAGCGTTACCTATGGCACAATCGTGAATGCTCTCTGCCGTGTCAGCGATGAGAAGTTTGCTGAGGAGTTGTTCGAGGAGATGGAATCGATGCCAAACTACAAGGCTCGTCCTGCTCCATACAATAGCTTGATGCAGTTCTTTTTGACGACCAAGCGTGACAAGAGCAAGGTTTTGGCATACTATGAGCGGATGAAGAGCAAGGGTATCCAGCCAACAAATCACACCTACAAGCTTCTTGTCGACACTCATGCCACTCTCGAACCCGTCAACATGCCTGCTGCTGAAGCTATTCTCGATGTCATTCGCAGCACAGGTCAACGTCCAGAGGCTGTCCACTATTCGTCCTTGATTCACGCCAAGGGATGTGTTTTGCACGATATGGAAGGAGCCAAGGCTGTATTCGATTCTGTCATGGCCGATTCGTCCATCCGTCCCCAAGCCTGCCTCTACCAAGCACTTTTCGAATCGATGGTCGCCAACCACCGCGTCGCCGAGACCGAGCCTATCCTTCGTGAGATGTCACAGCGTGGTGTTGACATGACTCCTTATATTGCCAACACTCTCATCCACGGTTGGGCCAACGAGCTTAACATTGATCGGGCCAGATCAATCTTCGCCTCTGTCAGCAGAGAAAAGCGAGAGCCTTCGACCTATGAAGCCATGACCAGAGCCTACCTTGCTGTTGAAGATAGACTCAGCGCCAAGGCTGTAGTTCAGGAAATGCTAGGTCGTGGATATCCCGGAGCTGTATCCAACAAGATCCTCGAACTACTTGGAGGTGGACACGCTGAGAACGCCGCTTAGTGTTTCTATCTCTTGATTGTCTATACACACCATCAGTCGATGATCTGTTTATAGATGATTGGCATTCTACATGCACTTTTCTTTTGTTTCATTGATACCCGTGCCTTTTTGCACACCTTCGATATTGCGGATTGGGGGTATCAAGGTCGTCGTTTTCTTGATGGCCTATTTCCTTTGTCACTGGGTCAAAAATCATTGCTCTGTTGTGGCATACAAACATTGAGCTTGGAGTTCTTCGGAGTTTAGAAGGGGAGGATAGGGCATTGGATGCTTTTGAAAGTCAGTCACGGCCTGGTGTGTTTAATGAGTAGCGACAGAGCGAGCTGCGGAGTGGTGTGTGTTTGCGCGCGTGCAAAAGGAAAGACAAATCTCAACTCCTCATCTGGCGGCGTTGATCCCAATCAGAATGATTGATGTGATCGCGAACAGCTTGGATGATTGTGTACCAATAGAAAGAAGTAAAAATGAATGTCAGCCAGAAAGGCTTTGGTATATTTCAAGACATTATCTTTGATCATGGTTCCCAGTGAACTCCTCGAACAAACATGCAATCCATCCTTCAACGCCTTTTCAATCCTCGGTAATTTCGTAGCACAGTTTCTCCCCCTACCAAAAGTCATTACGATTTACAACGACATCCCCGCCTGCTGGCTATTATTTGGCATCATTAATTATCTCACACCCCCCAAACTCCGCCTCCACATCCTCTTCTTCCCCTCTCCACTCCTCCTCCCATGCTGCTGCTGCTCCCTCTCAGCAGCAACAAGCACCTCCTCATAAAACGGAAACCCCGCTCTAATCGGCGGCAACCCCATACTCATTCCCTCTTCATCCCCCGTCCTCTCACTCGACCGTCTCCCACTCTCACTCCCACTCGAGCTAGAACTTTCACTTCCACTCCCGCTTCTCTCCCCAGATCCGCCTCTCCTAAGCATCGATGGAGTCGACGCCGGAGTAGTCGTCCCTGTCCGATTTCCCGTCGTGTCGCTTGATAGCGAGAAGGTAGAGGAGGACATCATGAATGATGGAGCCAAGGAGTTCCGTTTCGAGGAGAGTGGTGATTTGGACTTCCTAGAGGAGGATTGGCCGGGCACTGCGAGCATTTCGGGGGGGATGGGGAGGGGAGATGCGGTTCGCTTTTTGCGGGATGGGTGTCCGGGTTTGGGGGAGGGGTAGCGTCGGGAGGTGGGGTGTTGAGGTGCGTAGGGGAGGACTGTTGGTGGGAGGGGGAGGTTGGTGGTTGAGGTTGAACGGGAGTTGGAGTTTGAGTTTAGGTGGGAGGTTGGATTGGGGCGTGAGGAGGGAGAGGGACGGGATTGTTCGGCGCCCATTTTGAAGGGAGTTGTCGTTTTCCGGAGAGTAGAGTTTCTTGCTTGCAGTTGGGTTTCCTTGAAGGAGAGAATCGAGAAGGTTGCGCTGGGAACCAGGTAGAATATGAGGCTGGGGCTCGAGTTTTGTTATGTTGCGAGAAGTAGACGGGTACAGTAAGTGTTGTCAACTTGTCTGTTGATTTGACCGGATGATCTACCGGCGTTTCTTGGAAACTTCGATCTGGAGATTTCAAGGTGGGCCGGAGGATTTCCAGAAACTCTATTTGAGTACCGGATGAATGTACTGAGATGAGATGAGTTTGAGGTTAAGAGGAGATCCGATTTGAGGAAGAAGTGTTTATTCAAGAAACGATCCAGGTCCAGCAGATAGAAATCGTTTGAAGAACCAGAAAATTATCTTTCCTTGAAGTGCTCAGGTAGTCTCTCCCCTTACACTTATTTATGGAACTTGTCAATGTGGGGTTCTCTGTCCTTACCTTGTCTGTCCCGTCATGATACTGATGTTCCATGCAAGGTTGACCCATTAGGTGCAGTAGAGGAACGCCCGTCCCGTCTTGGCTGGGTCGTGTTCTAGCAGTTTTTACGTGGTTTTTGGACTTTTGACACTTGGAGGCTCGGCTACCTGGACCCGTGGCTGCTTTCATTGGACGGTAGAGAATCCGCGGCGAGGATCTTATGCTGGAGGGAAACATACGTGACGGCTTGGTGCTCAGGTTATTTTTGTTATGAGGGTTTTTTTTTTTGGCGGTTATCTGTGTGTAACTGTTGATGATGGGATGATGGGATGATGATGATCCGAGGCTGTGTTTTTCTGGAATGTTGCCTTAACGATTGTTTGCAGTGTTTGTCGATTAATTTGGATGACAGAATTTGGTCATGCAATTATTGTGTGTCCACTGTTTCCGGGAACCCGGGTGGATTCCATGAAGGTTTGTCCTGGTAGAAAGATGGAGGCTGCTTCGGATAGATTTGTTTGGTAAGATTACTTACTGTGCTGTCAGATGAGCTCCACTGTGCTAATTGATAACTGCAGCACAGCAAGAAAACTTTTCAGGCCGTGGTGTCAGCTTCTCGCTCAGCTCAGACTCGACTGCGGAACAAGGGACCAGCCAAAGAGACCTCTTAGGGTTCTTCGTCGTGTCAAGGCACCATTTGAGGGGTTCATGGTGTTGGGGTTGCGGCTGAAGGGTTTGTTCCGATGGCGCTATGCCTGGCTCGTCTTTGGGGTGAAGGTTTTTGAGCTTGCTGTTCCCTTTCCGGAAATAGGGTTTGCTCTTGCCGTCTGAACTATTCTATCTTGAGTTCTTTTCCCCGTCGTTGAAGAACATTTGAGGAATGTGGTCGTGGTACCTAGCCCTCCTCAACGGATACCCCACGAACGATGTACAAGTACATGTCTCAGATGCAGATCATGATCGATCATGATCAAAAACAACAGTCCGAGCCGGCCTGTTCAAAGCACAGCCGGTTTGCGCCCATACTGCCCCGTCTTGACCTAGTGTATTCTTGGTTACTGAACCATGCCGGCTGCCGATGTACGAAGGGGTTGCAGGGAAAAGATCCGAAGAGAAAAATCTTCTCGTCCATTGTCTTGTCGCTGCATGCATACTTTGTCATTTAGACATGATCGCATCATGACGATGTTGCTATCGTTCGATGGAATAATCAATCATTCTCAAGTCCCACGAGAGAAGACGTAAAGAGAAAGTGACGAACAGGCAGTGGAAGGCTCAGCCTTGTTGATCGGCGGCCTTGGGGGTCAAGTGACGTTTGAGGGGACGGGAGCCTCAGTTCAGGGGTTCAGGCTCGCTTGGGCTAGGCCTGAGTGGGCAGGTGGTAGGCAAGGGCGAGGCAGTGGTTTGTTTTGATTCTCGAATGGGGAGCAGAACTTTGCGTGCTGTCTGTGAGGGGGTTCTTCCCAATACCCAATTCATCTTCGCAAATGAGTTTGGAAGATATCATACAGTTTGCTTTTTGTGACTCTGACATTCTTTGCGCCACGTCGCTCTGCCAACATCCATGGATTCGAAGTCACGCGTCTGTGTAAAGGTTGATTGTCCCATCTCTGGTTCTTCGAGAGGCACATGCGTCCGAGGGCTTATTCTGCTTCTTAGGCAGCTGTTGTCACTGACAGAGTTCATTGCTTTACTGCTGTCATATTCTGTCTTATTGCCAATCATTTCTTCGCTCTGCTTTTTGACAACCGAGACCTTCTGCTGCTCCCAACGCAAGACCATGCGGATAAACTGAACCGCAGATGAGATACAGGCTCTTGGTTCCTGGTTGGCGTCGGAGTGGCGACCTTTCTGCGAAGTCTAAGCTGTCTGCTACATAACTTGGGTGACTTTCTGTACACATTTAGGCACAGCACATTTAAGGATCATTGAACATCGATTGAAGCTGTTAGTGCATTAAGGCCCAACAGCCCATCCCGCCATTTTATGAGAAAGTATCGCTGTCCAAATCTCAAGTGTTTCACCTGGATGTGCATTTCATTAAAGCTGGCTTCTAGTGTGATCTGAATCTATTTCTGACATGTACAGAGATCAGATGCTGTCAATGTATTCTGACAATCAGAACTATCGACCCTTTGCCACAACACCTTGTTTTTTCTGTCCGTGAGTATCGCCATTGATATGGGTAGCTGCGCTGCTGCCGCCTTATCTACTTATATCTCATCCCCGTTACCAGGCCTATCATCTCTGAGAGCTGACAATCCCAGATACATATTCAATGGCCTCTGCTCGATATGTGTCAGGCTCAACATACGACGTCTCATTTGCCGTAAAATAAAAGTTACACGGATTGTCCAAGGTGTATTTCGGCCACGGCACAGCATCAACTGTTTCACAGGTCAGACTCGACCCTTCCATTAACACCATAACCGGGCAGAACTCACCATCTATAGTATTTGGATCCAGATCTGCTACAAAGCTCGCCCATCGCAAGGTCATCACCTTCGCCAACTCACGATACGACTTCGTTTTGCCCTGGAACGGAGGCTCGTAGCCAGCTGGCGGATATCCCACACCATCCAGGTTATAGAATACGAAGGACACTTCTTCGAAATGATTGGAGCCGCCTGCGCTGTTGATGCCGTTGACAAGCACGTTGAACCGGTAGCTGTAGACGGTAGCATTCATTGCTGCCCAAGCCGCGCTTGTGATTCGTCTCGGAATGTGCATGCGACTGTCCCCGATATATGCACTCGATCGTTTGTACTGCAGTCCTTGCGTCGCATCTGGACGACCTTCGAACGTGCCTGGGATCCCGATCTCCGGGATGTCGGGATAAAGTATAGCGAGCATGGGGATTGATGCATTGGGAACGTTGTCCGACTCCAGTACGGAGAGAAACGCGGTGTCGTTGTTAACGCCCTTGGGCCCAAAACTGGTTCCTTCGTCGTCGTTGGCGCCGATTATCAAAGGGACTTTAACGAACCTTCCGTCTTGAAGTTGGGCTCCTGCGCGATCTTGGAAGAAGTCACCATCAAGTACGGGACCCCAGCTCTGTATTGATTAGCAAGCAGAATTGCAAGAGGCGAGGTTTCTTACGGCAGCAGTAATGGTACTGGAATTGAGTACCGAATTGAGTTCAGAATATGTCAGTCCGCGAAGACAAGTCAGGGTGTCATTCGATGAAGCACATCCAGTTTGGTTGACGATCGAGTTGAAGACAGGTTGGAAATCATCAGCCGAAGGATCTGAAATCACGGTCAACTTGCTCTCGCCACGATGTTCTAGGTCATACATTTCGAGAACCGCAACGGCGCACCACTTTCAGCGATAGCTCCTCGAAAAAGCCCATCATCTCGGCCGTTGTATGCGACAAGTTGTGCTCCGACTGATCCAGCACCTCTAATTTAGACTTCAGTAAGTGTCTATCAACAATTGGAATTTCCACTCACGCGCTCTGGCCCCAGATCGTGACCTTTGCCGGATCCCCACCAAACGCAGCGATATTCTCCTGGATCCAGTGCAAGGCAAGTCTAGCTTAATCAGTCTTCATATTCCATCAGGAACAAATCTGACAGACCTTTGGTCCCTGAATCCAAGGTTTGCTGAACCATCCTTTTGAATTTCATTCCCGTACAGAAAGCCCCATGCTGACAAACAGTCAGCCTTTTATTCTCGTCATATGAAGCAGGCTTCAGATACCTCCCAATCGATAGTTCAATGAGACTCCAATATGTGGTTTGCCAGCCAACGCTGCTTGTTGCACACTGAACGAGAGATTATAGCGAGGGTCACCACCTCCTCCTTGGTAGTAGCCACCTCTATGGTCATGTCAGCGAGCCCACGTCATCCGCCGACGCTGGAGAGCAACTTGCCCATGAATCCATAAAGCGACAGGAAGATTTTCTCCTACTCCAACTGGTCTCACTATGTTCAATGTCAAACAATCTTCGGACACATAATCGTTGTATCCTCTAGTTGCTGACTGGAATTTCGTCAGTGCTTGGAGCTGTTTGATATTGGAAGAGCTTCCTACACCGTATCCAACACAGAACGGGGAATACTCAGTGGCATTCCTAGTTCCTGACCAAGTTGTGTTCAGTGATTGAGGCACGCGATATCTGAGATCTCCTACAGGCGGCTGTGTGTATGGGACACCGAGGTAGAAGTCCTGATTGTAATATGGACTATGGATACCTGTATAAGTACCATTGAGAATCTGTACAGTAGGTGTATAAGAGTCATAAGCGGCTGCATCTGCGAATTTGAACAAAGACAATGCTAGGGCGAGAGGAAGTGTAACCATCATCGTTGCGGGTGAGTTGTCAAGGAGAAAAGACTGGAAAGTTTGACCTGCCAAGGGCGATTTCCATATTTACATGTTGCCGAACAGCTCGAGCATCATCGTCTGCCAAGAGAGATCACATTGTTCTAGCGGGAAACATCTTATCCGATTCATGGCAGCTTGTCAAGAACTGGCTCGGTGGATACGGTACGAATGCATTGCCAGCCCACTCTTGACCAGGAGGATTCAAGGTACCTTGCAATACCCCGCATTACCCCGCGTCAGGGTAATAATTTACCCCAGAATGAAAGAAATTTAAGGAATAGTGGAACGGATTGTCGATCGCAGGTAAAGGCCCCCAACGTCAAATCAGGTTTCTTTAGGACGGTAGATACACTGAGGATTGATCACCGACCTCGGCAATAGCGAGATACTATGCTCTGTTAGATACGAGACTGTTCCGGAGATTGATGGCAAAACTTATGCGCAAGAACCAAAACAGGTTGATCTGGTCAATTGATAAGCTGTCATCGATCAGGTGGTAGCTGGCAAATGTTGTGTCTTCGCTTCCTCGCTTAAGTCAACAGTGGATATCCATTTGATTTGGATACATTGCTAGAGAGAGTCATGCGACAACACATACCCCTCAAGTTCCTTTTGAAGTGATATTCTTCTGGAACGTTGTATTATCTCCGAGTTGTCAAGTAGGTACAATTTTGTGAAGGTAGATTTGTAATTTCGGGGCCCTTCGTGTGTTGGCCTAGCGAGAATTCTTACGCAGCCCTTAACGAACATCCGGCCTTTTGCTCAGATTTCAGATCAATATATCGTGACGACCGGTTGCAATACTTTTTGAACCATCCCAGCAGACATTCTTACATGATTGTGGGTTGCTCCGACTGCTTGCGTGAACTCTCGCTGATCAAGTTGACCTGGGCGGACTGAACGACCAGTATTCGGTGGCACACTTCGAGCTTGATCGATATTAATGATGCCAGGTCCAAGTTTCCATCTTTCAGTGGTCCCGAGAAGGAAGTTCGAGCAGATTAAGACAGTCAAGGCCAAATTGAGGAGTGGTTAAGGAGGTCACAAGCAGTGCATCTACTTGTTGGCTTCTTGAAATTCATGATACATCTCAGTGTTGTACAATTTGAGAATTGAATTTCACGTTATGGTATCTGCTTATGCTGCATCTTCCTTCAAAGTCACTGTCGACTAAGATACCGTTGTCAACAATCGGTCAACCAAGACTTGAACTGAAAAATGGGCACCAAAGAAGAACCTAACATGACTGCAGTTGCGTGATCTACATTGGTATGGTTTGAGCTGCCCTTGAACATAGCGGGACAAGCCTTCCTTTGGAGAGCGGCTTCTTGTTTTACGAATGTTACCTGAACTTCAAGGCTTGATCAATGATGGTTTTGTTTACCCGCCATGTCTCGGCTGATAGCCAACATCGTATGTTTATCACGGAGCGCTATTCAATAATCACTAGCTCATAATCGCATGTGCAATGTGAAAGGATTTGCCCCAGAGAGCTCGATCCAGTAAAAGCACTAGCCCAACGGGGAATCTTTTTGCTACAACATCTTAGTCTAGCTGATGGTACATCATGACTTGCCAAGTATTCACTGCTCGTCTTCCAGTGTGTCGAAGTCGCTTCAGCGATGAATTTCAAGCTACTCTAACTTCCGTCTGGCTCTCCATCTTACAATTTCATTTCTCAATACGAACCCGTCGATTCGGTCCCGAGGTGCTGCATTTTAGTCTACTCCCTGCCGCCATTCCGGCTGCGCGCGATGCTTTCAGACGTCACATCGTCGCATCTACAGAGCCAAGTTTGAAATTATACTGCGTCTAACGCAAGCCACAACCAATCTATGCTCGTTGAATACGAGGAACCAAAACCCAACTGCACCCGTTCTTGTTATGTTGCGCAGGGGTTACATTCACAGAAAATTGGCGACTGGTTCAGAATCGGGGAAACCCGTTGCTATAAACCGCTAGAAAAGTGGCTCCACGCCACAGTATTCAGGGTCCGCAACTAAGACACAACTTATCCTACATGCCGACTTCGGCATATTCGTTAGACTTGGATCGTGATCAGAGCTAATACCATCGTGAACTTTGGTTTCTGTTGTTGTCTCGGATGAGGACCTCGCTAGAGATATTGATCTCGGAACCGAGTCTCTGCTCGATGCCCTATTAATCTGGGCCTCCAATAGTCTCTGCAGTTGTGAGCCGATGGAGGGCGTGAATGGTAAAGCTGCTAAGGAGATACAAGTTAGGCTCTACTTGAGTCTGGAATTGTTGCTTTTTAAAGACGATATTCCAAGGTAGCTCCACTAAGAAGTCACTTAACCTAATGAGCTTATCATGCATTAATTTTTCGGCTTGCATATTAGCCTTGAGAATCTGGGCTTGAGAACTTTCATGCAGAACTGATCTAGATCTTATCTTGGTTCGATATTATCGTCACTAATGTGTCGGATGCCAACCTCAGTAGGGTATTTTGCTAAGCCGCGTTGTCACTTCTTTGGTATAACACTGAAATAATGGCTTGCGGATAATAACCTAGTGCTGTACTAGCATCTCAGTTATTACCCAGATTGTTTAATGGACCCTAGATGATACTGTTAATATCAAAATGCAGTAATAATAACAACGCAACTCTCAAAGGCAAGCAAATGAACATCACTAGGCGAGCCCCTGAAAATGCATACACACTACAGAATAGACGAGTCATAGACTACTCGAAAATGCAACATCGTCCAATCCATACACCTGGAAACGGCATCCAAGCCACCATACTGCAACAGATCGTCACAGATTATCATGACAGCCCTGCTACATCAAACCCAACCCGCCACTACTAGCAAGATTCAAGGATCGCTTCCCGCATCCCTCCAGACAGACGGACGAACCTCCGAACCACTCACTACACCATCGACCCAAGACTCTAGTACAATCTATCTCCATAAAATACAGCAGCAGGTATCCAACAATCTCGGAGCGCCGGAGAAAAGAAACCAAGGATAAAATTACCAAATTACTCCGTCAAAACTATGAGCCAGGAGATCTCCGAAATCATGAATCTAATAGATTACCACGGAGCCAGACCATCGTCATGCCACGCATCAAGTTCGTTCATCTAATAAACCTCGTATCGAGCCCCCAACCTCCAACCTCCAGCACCACTACTTCCGACAAGGATATCCATCATGTTTTTGTCCAGGTTACATCCCAGCACCCGCGCATCTGAAGTGGGAAGCCAAAATCGACATCCAACAAGATATATCCCTGCGTCAGCAATCAATACGTGCACACCGTGCTTCGCTACCACCGTCGTGCAGCTCGCTCCTGCAGAGCTGCCGAAGCGAGAAGTTTAGCAATAATAAAAATAGAGTACAAGTAGTTTCGTCCAGTCCACACGGAGGAGAGAACCTTATTTCGCCTCACCGTACAGTAGTCTAGTATCTGCAACGCGCCTTTTGAAACACCTACTACCGTGCCTCCATACACACTTACAGTGTGGTAGAGGACAGGTACCCCGCACTTGCCGCACCTATTCTACCTGACTTGACCTGACCTACTGCACAATGATGTACATATACACTTATAGTGCAGGGAAGAAGCAGGAACCTAAGCCTCACTTTTTAGAGTTTCTGGCTTTTTGAGTTGGTGCTGCGGTACTACACGGACGAGGATGAGGATGGATGGATGGATGGATGGAGGGATGGAGGGATAGCTAGAGCCTGGATGTTGACATATCCGGTCTCGAGATCGCACTACTGCACTGCACAGCACAGCACGACACTGTACAGCCTGCCACCTATCCTAGTGCAATATCCCTAACCTAGCTATATTTATCAGATCTGGAGTTTGTCCGAGCCGGGATACTCGAGGTGGCAGGGCTGTTTGGAAGTCCGTGTCATCACTTCACCACTACTCCTACGGTTGCATCGAAGCTTGTTTTCAACACACAGGTATGCTAGATTGGACGGTAGAGTTGGAAAAGTCTAGATGTATGATTCAACTTCAGATTTGGCTGCAAGGTCTGACTTGACTCTTCTTTACCCGGCAGGTGAGATATCCGAGACCAGAATACCCGAAACTACCTTGACTTCAACACTGTACCCCGCTATCAGATGGTCAGAAGAGACGAGGGGGGTCGGAAGGATAATCCGGAGGATTCAGGAACCACCTTGGTACATCTGAAATTCGAACCGAACCGTCTGCCTGAGACAACCTTTGGACATTTTATTGGTCGATTGTCCGTCCGGATATCTGGTAACAGCGAAGCAAGATCTTACCCTGGCTTCAGGATCTCGAGTATCTTCAATTAATCGGTCGATCAGAGACCAGTGTTCCGACAAGGTGTACCTTGCATCAAGTAGCTGCGGGAAGGAAGTGGCGGTTGATATTTACGTAGTCAGCTGGAAGCGAGCTGTTCACACCACTTATTCAAATCTTGGCAACTAAGAGTACCGACGTCGTGAGGACCCGAGACCTTCGCATCATATGTACGTGAAGCTACTTTAGTCTCTGAAGAAATAATTCTACTTCTTGCGAGTTCGTGGTAGCCACAAGGCGCAGGCTTTTGCTGCCCAACTCTTAGCACGCCCACGAACGATGATCTGCACTGGTAAGGCTGCTTCGAACTCTGCATCAAGTATGCCATCGCTTCTTAATCAGACGCATTATCAATGTTTCGACCAGTCCGTGGGTCTGCAATAACTCTCTCACGGCCGGCATCACCAGATGATGAGGAGTCTCTGATCAACAGCAACGCACGAACAGTCCAAGGAGCGGGGTTCGTTTCGTCTATAAATATCGGGAGGATAAGCCCGTCCTCACCTTTAAATTCCGTTTAATCCCATCTGTACCCGACTTCCGTGCCGTGTACCTCGAACTTAAGCTTAAACATAGCTTACTTTATTTGGGGCCGTGCCTGGTGCACAGCTTCCACTTTCACCACCAAGTAAGTACGAGATATAGTTAGTGCCATCATTGAAAATCGAAGATTGGGTCGTAGTCTGTTTCAAGGCAAAGAACATGGTGAATACTTTTGATCGTTCGCTTCCGGGTTTCAACGGATGTGTACTTGAATGAGATCAGGATCAAGGATGGAAGATTACACTACCTATTCACGTTCTGATGCTAAGGTCTCCCATCTTCTAGCTCATCACTTCGGACCCTTACAATGCCCGAACAACATCCTAGAGGTCTAGAGTGAAGGATTGACGTGCTGTGGCTGATGGAAGACAGGCCTCGACCTCTCTGTCATTTAGGGTGATCGTGTGTAGATTCCAGGAGTCACGAGCAACGAATCTTGAGGATCGGGACATGTCGCAGATACGATGGCCGCGGAAAGTCTCGCTCCACACTAGGATATCGTCAAGTGCCTATGGGTGTCTGGTACTCGTCTCGCCAATCTTTGTTTGGATATGACGAGGGCATGTAAACAACGAGAATGGAATTAAGCGAGCTGAGCTCTTTCTCTCTATCACCAGATGTCCAACGAGTGCAACATGGAAGAACCAAGTAAAGACATCCATCTATCCTCCATGAAATCGACACAAAGAACAATTCCCAGTCTAATTCCCCTGATATCTCTCACTTCTTCAACTTCCACTCTTCTCCATCCAAAACCCACATCTCACTCCTCGTCCTCAACACACTAACCTTCACACTCTTCAAGCCCTTACACCCCGCTACAACAACCCCATCCAAGACGTCTTTACTCAACCCACTACTCTCTCCCTCCTTAATACTCTCCGCAAACTCCTTCCCCGGCACCCCCACCAATTCAAGCACTTCCACGCCAGCACCCTTGCCATCCTGTCCAAGAACCTCAAACACCTCACCCCACCCCTTGTCCACCGTGACCGTCAAGCCTAGAATCTTAACCTTCGGGCAAGACGAAATGATAATCTTGACCTGCTCAACAGAGACTTCAAACATAGTAACATCCAACATAACCATCTCCCTTCCCACATCCTTCAACGCATCCACCAGCCCCTCCGCATGTCCCTTCTCAACCGGTAAAATTCCCATCTCAGTCCCCTCCCTATCATCCTCATCATCCGTAATATCCGGTGCCGAAATACTCGCCGTCAGACCCAACAATCCCGCGCCTCCACCTCCACCCCTCTTCAAAAACTCCACAATCTCCTTACTAGGCACACTCCCCAGAAACTGCGGATCCGAGTGTCGATACGTGAAATTGACCTCTAGGAACCGCAGACTAGGCGATACTCTCCCCGCAAGCTCAGCATAGAATCCCTTCGGTCCAAAGACATCCAGGAGATGCAACTCCCGCAATTGAGTCTGAAAGCGGAAGAATGTAACCGCATCATCCTTACTATAGCTCGTTGTACCCGCCAATAATTGCGAATACAGCGTCAAGCTTTTGATTCCCGAAAGTTTCTTGCCGAGTTCAGTGAGGAAGCCGGGCGGGTAGCCGAGGGAGAAGAGCTCGAGGGTTAGAGAGGTGATTGTTTGCGGGAGGTCTGGGACGGAGAAGGGTTGTTCGAGGAGGGGTTGGTATTCGTCGAGTTTGATGTCGGAGGTTAGGATTAGGGAAGTGAGGCCTGCGGTGAATGCTTCTGGGGGGAAGGTTGGGAGGTTGAATGTTTGGAGGGGGATCTGGGCGGCGCGAGCTTCTGAGACGGGGACGGCGTGGGCGGACTCGAGAGCGGTGGCTTTGGAGGAGAGGAAAGTTGAGGGGGAGGTTGAGGTGGACATTGTGTAGAGCTTCGAGTTGGTCGTTTGCTTGGAGATGAACTGTAGAGGTTGAGGTAGATGGTGAATTTCGAGTATTGACTGCCAATTGATGAAATGGACGCGGAATCGTAGATATCTTCTATCTTGTATAGTGGAATACCCAAACCAGGGGATATGATAAAGAAGGAGAAGAATAAGAGGAGAAGGGGAGGGAAAGCAGAAGAATGTAAATGCTCTGCATCTGACAAGAACCTCGCATTGGCGCGTCGTCACAAGTGAGGGGTCAAGAGCTTACCTCCTCCCCTACCTATCCTACCTCCCATGTCATCTTTGCCATGCTCTTTCACCCCGCGCAGCTCTTCTCTTCTGTTGGACACTGCACTGCACTGCACTGGCACTGCTCCTCAAGCTCAAGTGAGGGGAACTCTCCTCCATACAGGGGTCGAGTCAGCCAAAGTGTGGGGTAATAGCGTGGGACAGGCCACGGAGAATTTTACTGATCCCGAGCCTCGCCCGACGATCGTGCGGCCAATGAGAGGGAGATCCAGACCTTGAATTCGCGATTATCTTCATGCTAAGAACAAAACAACAAGAGAAGGAAAAGCAAACGATGAGAATTAACTGGGGAGAAAAAGACATGATGTATTGCCTGCGCATGACATTTACATTTGAGATGCAGCTGATTCAGCTCCAGCATGAGAGATAAAAGTAGGACTTTAGCAAACTTGAAACTGATCCGTGGCGGCCAATCATGCCTTGGAATGCAGCATCGTGAGTGGGGTTGCATCTCCTGGCTTGAAGTCTGTGTCTGGGTCTTTGCTGTGTTGGGTTGGTTTCCAGCTCCCGGCTGGCTGGCTTGCTTGGTGTTGGCTGTGGCCTCTGCTCTGCTCTGCTCGCTCCGTGCCTCAGCGGCCTCTTCCTTGACGGACTGGACCGCGTGATGCTTTACTTTACAGTACGGTACTGCGGGTAGCTTTGAGTTCTGTTGCTTTCTCACTTTTTCATCTATCCTTCCAGCCGTGCCATACCGTACCGCACCGTACAGAACCTTCATCTGCCTGATCATGATCCGGAACCTGATCCATCACCGCACACTCTGCCTGATGCACCCCACGAACAGCCTCCTGCTGTGCTCTCTTCCTTCCTGCTGAATACTCCACTCACGTAAGCAACAAGACTCACCCTTCCTCATGCTGCTTCCCATCCGTCTTCATTTCAATCGTCTTGTTTGTTTCGTTTGCATGTCCGCCCCAGAGATAGCTTGGTCACTTAGATATAGCGCATGAGGTTATGGCTCTAAGTCGCTTCGCGAGATTGCATGGAAGGCTAGTTGCCGCGTCTCAGAAAACTCTCCGCTCGACGAGCCCCAACAACCCACACCAACCCAAAACCGCTGCACCTCACAAGCAAACAAGGGTGGGAGCGAGGAAGAAACTGCAGACGGACATCGACTTCATGTTCTCCCATCAATCATGCTTTCTGTATTGACTACTCATCACCGGTCTTTTTGCTGTCTCAAGATTCAAAGCGCTCAAATATCCCTTCTTCATATATCTTACATCGAACTACCGACCCCCCCTGCGCCGAGTTTTCTCGCTCGAATGCGAAAACGCCAACGCGATGCGCTATGCCCCTGCGAAATACAAAGCACAACCCAAAACAATATTGAAAACAAACACAACAAACTAATATACATGGTGGTATCTTGACATGATAGGAAAAATCCGGTCTCTCGAGGTTACATATTGTACAAGAAATGGTCGACGGTATGTGCTGAAAGAATGCCCGATGTCGTTCGGGCGGCGAAGGATAACAGCATCTCCCTGCGCCTGAAAACTGCACACAATAGCCCCGCGTCGCAGCTGATGAGTTGACGAGGACACTGGAAAGCGGCAAGAAGGCAGCCATAACTCGACGCCCACTGGATCAAGGACGGCTTCGACCTGGTTGTTCGAGCAGACCGCCAATATCCACCCGACCACTGCGATCGTCTCTCCGTCGCATAGGATCCGATGACGAAGCTTCCGCCCGTTGGTCCCGGATCGGAGGTAACTGAAGGTCATGTGGACGTTGCGACTGTACCTGGGCTTGAGCCTGCGGCAGTTCACTGCGCGGTGTCTGATATGGAGCTGGAACTTGAGGATAATCTGGTCGTTGGGGCTGAGCGAAACCCGTCATACCAGCGGACGATGGATTACTCGGGCCAAGGGGGCCTGGCGTCCTGTAGGCAGTCATGTCTCCACGAGGGTCGCCGTACCCAGGGGTTGGTACGAATGGCGATGCTCCTGGCGTCTGCTGGTATCCTTGTTGAGGAGTCTGATATCCATATTGAGAATCCCTTGAATAGGATTCACGCGAAAATGGCGAGGACGAAGGTTGATGAAAGGTCTGCGGCGTGGCTGGAAGCACAAGCAGCAGGATGATGAAATATGTCGAGTCTCTTTTCGCTAAGCCGAGGCGGACTTGAAAAGTCCTTTGTTGACCATCTGGCGCCTGGAACGTGAACATCTCTGGCCGATCGGTTCTCACCATACCAATCTCCTCCTGGCCAAAACCGACACTCTGAATAACGTGGTCTTCTTCGAATTTGGCGAGATATATAGGTGGCAGATAGTTCGGCTCCCTCTCTCGACGTTCATCCTCGAAAATTCTTTGCAGTCTTGCAACCTTCTCTCGGTCATTGGGACTCACAACATCCTGTAGTCTTCTTGATTGAATGGACTGAACTCCAATAGTCTCGCCAAAGCTCAGGGTCGTCTTGGAGAATTGCATCTCCATGGTGAGGTACGCGCATGGTGGCTCATGGGATGGCAGCATTCTGGGGGTAGGAGGCATCGGTGCTCCATAAATATTAGCATCCGCTGGCGAGGCATGCTCCAGATATCTTGGCCCCATTGGACCTCCTTGCGACTTCAAAACTCTGTAGGACCCAGATCTCTGAAGTGGATCTTGACCGAATGATGATGGATCGCTAGACGCATACAAAGAAAGTGGCCGTCTCATGGACGGGTCAGCAGGTGGAGGATAGCCAGCGCCAACAACCTCGTACCGAGATTCACGTTCATCCCGTAAACGGGGTCGACCCCTTTTCTTGTGTTGAACGTCGATGCAAGACTCTTCTTTCCCGTTGCTCAAGCAGCGGGAACACGGTCGTTGGGCTGCAATCACCAAAGGTTAGCAGGGTCGACATCAGACGGCGTGAACTGCTGAGAAAGTTGAGGATTGGTTCTCCGCCATTTGGGGAAAGCTCCCGCCGATCTCTCCATCTTGTGGACAGCGGCACACTAGTGTTGCAAATCACACATTCGAAACCACCAACGGAAGCGCCATCTCGCATGCTCGCTTTCGATGACCAAGATTGTAAAAAAAAAAAAACTCTGGCGGATAATAAAAGACGGGAGAGGGTATTCGGCTCATCTGGTGAGTGCTACTTGGGCGGATCTTGATCCTGAAACGACCGAGGCACGCTCCGTAGGTTCAGCTGAGCCATGTTCCGGACAATAGATCGGAGGACACTTTTCAGGCTGGTCCCAGAAACCCAGAACCTAGAAACCCGACAAATTCAGACGCTAGTCGATCTCGCGCAAAAAGCGGGAGGCAAGCCCAGAAAAGAACCGGTTATCGCGAATTTGAGGTCAAAAAGGAAGGATTGGATCCCAACCCCGCTTCACCACTGACCACTGGCCTGGGTTGAGGCGATCAAGGGAGACGGAAGTGAGGCCGTTGGGATGCTCGGGTGCTGTCGCGCAGACCAAGAATAGAACACGATGCGGAGGAGATCTAACACAAGCAAAACACGCGCACACCACCACCAGCTGGGCTTTGCTCGCTCACTGAGTCGCTCACAGCACAGTACCGCTAAGGCCTCAGTGGGAACCCGCCAATCGGGCCGCAACCCCGCCATTTCCAGCACTGCACCACACTCCAGTACAGCCGAATTGACAAGAGCCCTGATCCCTTCAGCGATCTTCCGCGGTCGCTATGGCCGCTGCAAATCATCACCTTGACATCGGGTGTACCGTACCATCCACTGAACCGCAGATGACTTGACTTGCGCAAAACCCTGCCGAGCAGCAAAGAAAACAGTGCGCTGCAGTTCGCTGTAGCGCACTCCTGTACTCGCTTGCGCGGGGTAGCAAGAGCTGCAGCCGGGACATTTGCGATTCGAGATCGTCTTGATGGCTCAGCACTTTCGGATATTCCCATGGCCAATAGACCAGGCACGGACGTCGCGGTAGAACTTTCTAACCAAGACGAGCCTGCGCCACAGCGAGAGAGAAAAAAGTATTGATGCACGCTCGCGATCGGAGACTAATGCGGAAATCTTCTGCATGGAAAAGCAAAAAGCAATAAGTGTGGGGATCATAGCTGAGACAGAACATACCATCACATCTGTATGAAGTTAGTCTGCGTTCGAATTGTAGAAAAGAGCAACATACCTGAGATGAGCCCGCTTGCAAGGCACACATGCCGAAGCTACATGGCCTTTGGTCTTTCTCTGCTGCTTCGGAGATTGGAAGTCAGCCGGCTCACGAATGGGTGCTCTTTCAGGTGCCGAGAATGGCTGGGGCATCTGCTGAGGATGAGGTTGGTATCCATGCATTTGATGCTGCTGTGGTGGTTGTTGAGATATTTGCGGAGGTGGCTGGAATTGCATGGGCGCCACAGGCATATGTTCTGATCTGTATGGCCCTGGATATGGCATTGACGAAGCCTGTTCAGGCACATAACCCCTCATGAGAGGCCCCCTTTGCTCTATATGCTGCTCCATTTGAGGTGTTTGCATTCCCCGATAGATGTCCTGCCCACCCGATCCATAACTTCCATGACCACGATCGCTGGAGTCGGGATTTCGTCTTGGTGGAAGCGGCGGAGATCCTGACATGGGCGGAGAGGGGTATGCCCTTGAACGAGCACCGTCGGACGCCGCTCTGGCCCAACTCAAATCGAGAGAAAAGCGCGCCAGGTCTGATTTACCTCGACGTTCGCCGAGTGAGATGTATGAATTATCGCGACGAGGTGTTGGGGATTGCATGGAAAAGACGGAGCTTAGTGGTGATGCTGGTCTGAGAAACGCGATTCCAGCCTCGCAAACATCCAGCCGTGGGTTCAAATATTCCTTGCGGTTCGCTCGATTGTAACTTCAAGGGTATGAGCATATGCTGCTGAAGCAATGATTGATGCGACCAACTTCCGGAATGGCGAAGCTTGATTTATGACTGTGGATTTCCTTTCTCTTTGCATTTCTCAGCACATCAAGTCCGCGTTGTCTCTTACTTAAGCGCCCACTGACCTGTTCTTTCCCTTCTGCCAATTGCAATGCCCCAGCCAATGATGCCAACTGCAGTGCAGTCGTGTGGGCTTGTAGAAACCAAGGGTTGACCGGCTCGAAGATAGCAATTTGGAATCAGAGGCGATCCAAACTGCCCAAGAGAAGGTTGGTAACTGCAAGGCAGATATATAAGACGCTCGCCAAAAGGATGCGTTCGTTGACAGGTAAGGCGCAGCAAAGAGACTATCTCGATTTGCAGGTGGTGTGGGTAACTTTCAGTGGTACAGATGCACTTATTTTGACTGCGGCCGTGATAGTCGTCAAGTGAGGGGTGATTCTGAATTATTCGGATGTGTTGAGGGGGATTGAAGGTCGTACTGAAAATATAAACAGTAAGTAGAAATTCCGGTACGAGATGACAATGATCTGAATCGACTGATGGGCAGGAGGATGGTGTTAAAGTGTGGCTCTCCTCGGAGAGAATTAGGGTATGTTGGACTGAAAAGTGGGTACTGTACCTTGAGCGCAGGCGTCAATGAGGTAGGGGGATCTCGCAAGGACAGGGTAAGGATAAGGTACAAGGGCTGTAGTAGCGTCCGGTGCAGCAGAGTACGAAAGAGCAGACTCGGAAGTGAGGTTGGAAAATAGGGTAGGGTAATTGAGTGGACGACGAGATATGAAGCGTGGAGCTGCAAAGGGTTTAGCTGAGAAGGGAGGGACAAGCAAGGCCTAGCTAGCTGTTGTGGATGTGGAGGTGGGTGTTAGGCAAGCCGCCGTTGATAGCGGGTGGCAGATGGGAGGAAGAGGAGGGGAAAGTGTAAATAGACCGAGCAGAGCAGCGATGTTGAGGTACGTACCGGTTGCGGTAATGTCCAGCGAAAGTGTAGAGGTATTTAGTCGAAAGGGATTTACTAATGACACTCCTGCGCTTGGTGGGAACTGGCGTCCAAATAGTGAGTGTCAAGCAAAACGGTTGTCAAGCTGGGAACCCTAGGAGACGAGGCTAACGCAGAGCTGGGATCGGATCAGTGGTGGAGGTAGGTAGGTAGGTAGGTAGGAGAAAGGGTCGAGTAGTAGGTAGTTGGTCGGGTCGAGTCGAGTCGAGTCGAGTTGAGTTGAGTTGACTTTCTTTTCGGCTGGTCTTTTAGCTTTGGCGTCTGTCCTGTCCTGTCCTATCCTGTCTTGTCTCTGACGGTGAAGCGGGCGTTCGTGCGGTGCGGTTTCTGACTGGAAGCTAAAATGGCTAGTGAGCCAGGGACTGGGGTGCAAGCACTGGACTGCAACTGGGGCTGATGCTGGAATGTCGGCTAGTCAGGCTAGTTGGGCTTGCGTACAGGGGACAGATAGTGGAGCACAGCAGCACAGGGGATCGCACAGGGGACCCGGACAAGGGTAGGGATGCTGGACTCGCTGAATAGCAGGGGCAGGGTGTGCCCGGACGTGCTCGTCGTGGCGTGCTAGGAGAAGTGAAGTTGATCTTAAGGTATGGCTCAAATCCCTGTTAAACTTTAGTTAGGTCTCCGAGATTCAAGACTTGTTGGTACAGTATGAAAATGCAGCTGTGGCGCAGGTACGAGAAAGATAACAGGTCGAGACAGGCGCGATCCGTACGGAGTATCAAGGACAGGTCTCCTGGGAGAGATCCAGGACTCGTGGCCAAAGAGTATGATTTCGATGTTGACGATGGAGCACAGAGTTTCAAGAAAGCCTCATCATCCATCAAGACGGTAGCAGCCAGCATATCGATGATCCTATACTGAACAAGTACTGGGACTGCCAGAGTCGTATCGCTGTATCCTATAGTGATCGATTTGGATCCATCAGAAATGGTCATGGATGTTGGTCAAGAGTTAGAGGTCGGGGACGTCATTTGGGACGTAGGCGGAAAACCATTGATACCGATGGAGAACCGTTCGACTAATGTCCACTCCAAGCGTAGGTAGTTGTTGTATCCTGGCCCAGGCTTCTTGTATTCATCCACGTCGTCCTGTCCCTTTGACCAGCCTCTGTGCTTATTGTCTGGGGGATAGACTGCTTCGATTGCTGTGTCCAGGAAATTTCCCAGATCCCCTGCTCCATGGAGTCTTCAATGAAAGGTGCGGCTCGGTTGGACGGCAGCGTTGAAGTTGGTGGTACCTGGCTAAGGCGGGTGGAAACGGCAATCAAGAGAGGGGGAAGACACTTGCCCATGCCGTAACAATGCCAGCCACTTTGGAAAGGGAGCACAGGATGTGCTTGCGGGCCAATCGAGAGCGCAAATGCAGTTGTATGATTGGGATTGGATTGATGTAAGATTCTGAAGCGCGTACCTTTGTTCTTTCTTGGTGCAGCGCGGTAACCGATGGATGATTCGCTCTGAGCAATTGAAGCTGTGAATAATCTCCGCAGGAAGTGCTTCCGAGATATGCAGAGCAGAGCCGATGTTGTCGGTGAAGTCGGCGACTGTTAAAATTTGATCTATGTCAATAGTTTCGAGGTGAGAATGGTTCAGTCCTCGATCCAGAAGAGGCGATAGGACGTTGTCGACTCGAAGCCCTTCGAATACAAGCACAAGTACCGGAAGCAACCCAGGTACGAGTACGAGTATATGTAAGAGAGCCAACGGTGGCTGGAGAGGTTGGCGGACACGAGAACGAGTGACTGACTGCCAGTACGTACTCCGGCCAGAAATCGAGATCAACGATGAGGCCGGGGGAGTTGAAGAAGTAAATACTCCTCGGCCAGCAAGGCTGGCTGGGCTGGGCAAGGCTTCCCTTTCCAATGGACAGCGGACGGACGAACTCGACACACTTGATCGCTCGGACTAATACTGGGCTGGCGAAATGACGGCAGATCCACCGTCTCTCGACGCAATGCAATGCAATAAAAAATATAGTACCGGAGGACCTAGGAAGGGAAGGGAGAAGAAGGTAGGGTAGCTCGAAAGGGAAGGGTAAGGCTGCTAGGTTTGGTAGAGTATTATTGCTGTATCAAACTATATGCCGTAGCGAGATGGACTGGAGATGGAGATGGGCATGGGCGACAGCCACATGCCTTACATGGCCGGTGCTGCTTGACCCCTGCCTGCTATTGCTGTCGTTGGTTCTTGACTCTTGACCTCACCAATGACCTCCTTCCATCGCACCTACCACACCTCGAAGACAACCTCACCACTGCTACAACTAGTTCTTGAACATGATACCCCTTTTCCGTCCCATGTTGTCCATCTATCCCTCCCTTTCGTCCCATCTCCAAAACACATCTTCAGCACCTCACTTCTCCAGCCAAACCTCGTCCTCGTCCTCCTCCTCATCCCAACGACCATGACCCATCTCGCTTACACGCACAGCCAGCTGGTGATCAACGTCCTTCATGCTCTGACACGCCTCACCTCATTGCACTCATCTGGACTTCCACATCGGGCACAGACTATATTGCACAGGACCGCCGTTGTCTATTTCGTTCCCCTCCCCTCCACCCACGCGCCTCGGAGTTTATAAACATCCTGTCCGTCTATCAAACCTAGTGCTGGCCTACTCATTTCCTCCCACCTCGATTCGTTCACCTGCCGCGGCTTTCGTCTCTGGTTCTCTGGGATCATCCGCTCTCAACACTCCGCTTCTTTTTCCTCGTCTTCTTCAATCTTCATCGGACGGAAGCTGGCAAACCTTCCTCACCTCGTGCCCTCCTACCCACAGAAAATGACCGCACCGCGGGGTTGGACCTGGTCATGTCTTGCTTCAGCAGTCGCCGATATCAAGCAGGACCCTTCCTTTTGGTGCCGCTCTTCCTTGTACTTCGGCTCCCGCACCCAAATGTGACATGATTGCAATGATTGCAGTACCTACAATCTCACAATACAATCTCACAACATCGCTTCACGATACGCAGGCAGGTCATTCTACCGCTGGCCACGAGGCATCGTCAATTTTACCATCAATCAGCGGCCTCAAAATACCTCGACGCCATGGCCTACATTTAGAATTACCTTCAATAGACCTATCATGGCTCTCCGCCACCAGCACCCGACACTCTATCAGTCCGGCACAGTGACTTTCCGTACACGACTGTTGCTACATGATTCTATCCACAACTATGGCCAAACAATAGTCCGACCCTTGGTCGATCTTGAATCTTGATCTCCATTGCCTTGCTTTAAGCTGGCAATCCCGAATCTGCAGTATCCGATCCCAAGGGTTCCAAGAGGTACGGAAGAGCAAGCATCAACACGGGCGCATGCATGTATGCAGGTCGCCTCGAGCGAACGAACTGCTCTCGTCCAGCCAGATTGAGTTTTCGGGATACGGACGCACGTACGTGTGCTAGTTTTAACTTCTCTTTTCCCCAAGTCCAAAGTGCTCATGATGCCATGCAACGTCAGTCGCCGCAATCCTTGCACGTTGTCTCGAACACCTGCAGCGATCGTGGGTGCGGCCACCCCGTCTGGACGTGTCCCTTCTTTCTTGACCAGCGGCCCTCCGGCAACCACGGCAGACAGCCACAAAACGACATCGACTATCCTGGCTTCTTCATCCCATCTCTGCAGCTCTACTCATTCCCAGCCCTGCTCCCTGGTCTTGACCTGCAGCTCTGTGCAGAAAACTGCAAGATACGCTTCGTCGCATGACAGACCAGGCAAGGTCCCGCTCCCAATCTGAGACCCTCGTCGCCCATTGCTGGAAGCGAGCAGACATTTCGCTGTTGGCCGCTTCTTCAGCTGACTGGCTCTCCCAGCCAGCATTCAATCAATCAAGACATGACGCTCAAAATAGTTTGTGTGCTGCGTTCCCCCACCTTTCAGCAGCGCATGAAAGAGCTGCCGCTGATCAGATCGCATCCCTTCGTAACAATGCGCCTATTGCCCGAAGCCTACTCCGAAAATTTGACTTGAATTGCTAGTCGTCTGATCTAGACAATTTTGAGTTTGCCTTGCAGGACTACTCCAGTGTCCCAAGCCCGGTGACAGGGCCAGCTATCCCTGGGATGGCCTGTAATTTGCTCGGCCTAGACAGCGCGTCATTGACACCGGCAGCGACTAATGACTGTTCCAAACCCAAACCAAAATTCCAGGTCTGCTTCCCGCGTCTAGGGAGACCAGGAACGCCATCGCTCGTGCTTCGGCCCACTACGGCCCAGGCCAGCGGTCCACTGACAGGTCCCGAACTGACCTAGCCGAGCCTTTTGACTTTCGAGATGCGGAGCGCTGAAAAGCCGTTTCTAGCTTGAAGCCTGCTGTCCTTCTGGAAGATTAGATGTCGCGACAGCCGAACTTTTGTGCTCTGTGCGTAGTGTGCAGGTACCTACCTCCCCAAGAAGATGAAAAAGGAGTACGTGTCAATTCTGGCGACCGATCCAAACTCCGAACTTCAAACTTCAAACTGCAAATCGCAAACTTCAAACTCCTGTATGAAATACTTCAGATGGGTTTCGTAGCGGGACGATCATGTTGATGCCCATGGCGCTTGAGCCTCTGACTCTTGTGAATCGATAGCCAAACCACCACCACCACCACTAGCCGAGCTCTGCCATTTGCATGAAGGACGAAAGCTATCGTAACCATAGCAGTGACTTCTTACAGCAATATAAATTACGAGTAACATCACGATCGTCACCTTGGGAAGCATAAGACGGCTACGTGCAATAATAGCCCTGTCAATAGTTCGCCTAATTTTGCTCGATTAGCATATCGTCGTCGCCATCGACCAGGAACAGGCGGCTGCGGACAATTAAACTAAGCAGCACCGTCTCCATTTCCACGTTTGTCCAGGCATCATCGATTCAACTTTTCAAGTCGTCCGATATTGACTAGGAAGGGCCGTGGGAGCTGTTAGACTTGCTCGATCATTTATGCATGCCATTCCTATCTTAGTAACGTCAACGGCGAGGCTTGGACCTCGTTCATGCCTTCCACATGGGACGAGTCAGAACCTGAGCTGCTGACAGTTTATTTCACCGAACCCAGTCCTGCATTTTATTCTTGAGGCGGGGTTGGTATGCTCTCCGGAAATGTTCCAGTAGCGATTACTCGCTATCTCCTACAAACATGTTCGGACTCTGCCAAGAGGTGGTGTTATTACCTGATTGGACGAATTGCGAGGACCAGAGCTGCTTGGATTTGGAGATTGAAACCTTTGAATTGGGTACATCGCCGTTGTCGCAATCCTCACAAGCGCGGCTGAGTTGGGTCTCAAGAAGCACTCCTTGTGCCTGCTAGCCAGCCCCTCAAAGCCAGCTTGGGCAATACGACATCGGACTCAAATGCCATATCAAGAATGTCAAATCCTATTGTATTTCTATCTGGAACAACAGAAAGCGCGTGCTGAGGGGCAGATGCACAATGCGGGCAGAACCGCTCTGAAGTAATCATCGGAAGGTCAGGATACCACGGTACCGTTCGGTGCCTCGGATAGAAGCGACAGTGCCCAGCACGACACAGGCTGCACAGCACATGGGAAATCGGGTTGTGGATATGAACTGGGGGACTTTCCCAGCGACAAGAGCAGCCACAGACATGCTCCAGGGTTGGCTCGAGCACGGTGCCGGTCAATTTCCCGTCATCAGCAGGAGGGGAAGGTGGGTCCTGGACGGTTATTGGACACTACGCTATCGAATCCCGGATCTTGCTGGACAAGTTTGATGGCCTTGCAGTTGCAGCCCTGGCTCGATATGACAATCATAATATAGTCAGGGACAGGATGCCTGTTGAAGAGCCCACGAGAGCCTCGTGGCAGTGGCACCCTCAGCTTCGCTAAGAATAGGGGCCACTTCTTATCGTTCCGGATCTCATCTAATCAACCATCACACAACACAACCCAAAGTCGAAGAACTTTTTAGCAACATCCTGTGCAGCCACCAACTTCTTACGTTCCGCCGTCCTGAGTAGTTCGTTCCCAGTGGAGACACCGTACTTCCATACGACTGTCCCGTGCGTTACGCCTCACTCTAAATCTCCAGCCACCGCCACGCCGTCAACAGGGAAGACATGCACAATAAGATGAACCAGACCGTCGACCTTCCTTTCTCGAATGAACCCTCTCATATTTTCATCTACATAGCGCGGGATGTGTCCTCGAATTCAAGAATTTTAGAGTAAGCACGTGGGACCAGACCCGCCAGCGTAACCTCTTCGAGCAGCTCACTTCTCACTGTTGCGTTTTGTGTGGCGCGGGTCTAGATACGTGATTCGATGTGACAGCAAAGTCTTCAGGAGAGCGGAGTTCACGGCACCTGATGGAAATGAAGCCTCGTAAAAGCACTGTACAGAGTTCGTTAACATTCTTTGCGGGCCGTACGTTTTCCGGCGGCTTCCACGTCCACATTTGTGTATCAACTTGACCGTGGTAACCGAAAGTGGGACGGCGATATTAAAAGCAATCCATCTCAAACAGACCATCGAAATTGGGGCTGGATGGGGAAATACAATTACAGGCCGACCGGCATCGCCTTCATTACAGGACTTGTCAGCGAGATGCGGGGGGCATGGAATGCATTGAGAGCCGTGCGAAACAAGAAGCATCCCCAACGCGGGCGCACGTCAGGGAGAAAACTGGAAGGCATAAATTTCACTCATTTCAGACGGAAAATATACCTCCACACGAGCCCCTTAGTGATCCATTTGGCCATATTGTTCCGATCGGGTCCGAGCCTCTGTGCGCAATTGATGCGATGGAGACTGTCCGTCCGATCTTGCCACAACCGTAAAGGTAATCAAACTCTATCTCAATGTCACTCAAGCGTATCGATGCTTCATATGAAGTGGACATTTCTCGACCCAACGATGCCACCTGCATGCGACGCGACGTTGCTGCAATGCTGACGTCCCTGGCCCGCGCTCCGGCTCAGAATCCAATAAAAGCTGCTCGAGGTCATCTTATCCGACGCTCTGGTTCTCACAAAGCGCAAGCCTGAAGCGGCGGCGTCGATCTTGCTTCTGCACAGTGGTAGCGAAGCAGGCTCCTTGTCAGCGGTTGACGATCATCAGAAGAGCCTGATGCAACTCCAGAGCTTGGCGGTACGTGGGCTGGTGAGTTTCCCGGTCCATAATCACAACCCATGCCGATATTAGAGCAGATCCGAGCATGGCCATCGTCAAAGCGCATCGCAAAAAGGGACGTTTAATTTCGTGTTTTGTGCTTCAGGTAAGGTGTTCATGCTCGTACAACCCAGCGACAGGCCTTCAAGTTTGTCCTTGAGCAAGAGGACACTTTGCTCCATGAGCTCCTACTGCGACTTATGTATCCCTCATTTCCTGTATCTCCAGAGCTGGAAAGGCTCGAGTGATACACCACGATCTCTTGGTTGCAGTACCTATCGATTGCACAAATCGATAGCAGCAACACTATTGCCCCCCAGTCTCACCTCCATACCTTGATTCAAGGGCTAAGAAGCATCATTATGAGGTGTTATCGCATCGGCAATCTCCTGGCGTCAACGCTGTTCCTCACTGCCGCCAGCGTGGCTGAACCGGCACAACCTCCGCTCAATAAGTTCGTCAGCCTCATCGATGTGGCTGGCTGTACCCATGCTGCGGGGAACAAGGCTGACAACTATTCCAGCCTCGTCATGTTGCTACTGGGAAGGATGCACAAACTAATCATTTATAGCTATATCTATGACCGGTTGGCATGGAAGTCATGTTCAGTCCGGATAAGATCATATTCTGAGTTTTCATTCACAAGCACCAGTTTGGCGAAAGTTGTTTCTTCTCAATATTGCCACGCTAAGCAGTCGTTTCTCTCTCCCCTGTTTGCTTGCAATTTGTCAACGTTGATGTCTCCTTGGCTTCGTCAGATTTGAAATTGTATCATCTTTGTCCAATTCAGCTTCTTCACTGCTATCTCAAGATCTACGACATCACTACTCCCAGATCCCACATAGAGCAAGCTCTTCATTGCATTCGTATTCCAACCACTCAGAGAGATCATTTGCGCGTCTCTCGACGATGAATAATTATTTCACATGCTCAGACGAGCCGAGTTTCCGTTAATCGCTTTGATCGGAGTATTTGTTTGGCCAAATATGTCCTGCGGACGTAATACCATATGGCAGGAATTCCCCTAGAGTCTTGGACAAGCCTGTGAACTGCTAAAGGTTCTTCAACTATCGGTTGCGGCACATTTAGACTTACACAAGTGCACCAAACCTCGTACCGCGTTAAGCAACTTCGGTATAATCCTGCATTTCCCCGCATCACGAGCGGGTTTTTTGCTTGCTCTTAAGCCACGAGTAGCTTTTGAGACTCGGCACCGGCACACTCCCGAGCCAACGGCCCTGCTATGCCATGGAAGCCAATCGTCTACAGTCAGAACTACTGCTGCCGTCTACACACTATTCTCGAAAGTCAGAGGGTGCTCAAGTGTCGGCTCTATGCCTACTCGAGTAGACATGGAAGCTGGTCTAAGTCAGCAGCCGTCATCTAGGCCTAAACAAGCAAGTCTACAGCGAGATACGCACGGCTTCGAGGACCCAGCGTAGCACCAACGCCACTATCGCCTTAGATCCTTCGTCTCGATGATGTGCATCTGCCATGCAACTGCGAAAGCGTGAGTGCACTCGCCTCACCCGCCAGAGCGGCACCGGAGGGTGTGGCTGACCAGCAAAGCCCTGGCTGGAAGAATTTAGCTTTTGGGCCAGTCATCATTTCCCGTGACACCTGCCACATCGCACTCAGTTCAATAGACTGTCGCGCTACGGGCCTCAAAAGACCACATACAGAAAATTGCAATTTCCCAGCCTTATCGGAATGGCATAGCCTTGCCATTAACATGTCATCATCGTATAGTTCTGTCAATAACCTCACCAGCCAAAATTCGATAGTGGTGCTTCCAAGACGGCATTGACCCATGTGCTCAAAAGATCTGACCGATATTCCGATCTCCGCTTACACATGATCCTCCCTTTTACCCATTTTCTCCTATTCTCCAATTGCCGAATCTTGGTAACTCTAGTTTACCACCCGCTTCTAATACTCTAGCTAAGGCTATCAGGTTGGCGGATCGCCACTAAAATGTCTCTCTTCGGAAGCAACTCCGAGAGAGTTTGAAAATTCAAATCAGTCAACCATTGTATCCAGTTCATGAGCTCCACCACGGAACATGCGCAAGGCGGCCGGGACAATAGAATCCCAATAAACATTATCGCAACTGCGCCGTCGCCTCTTGGATCTTGCTTTCTTTTCACATATCCAGGTTGATCGTGCTTATTTGAGCTACTACTGAAAACTGGTACGCTTGCCCATAGGCTGAGTCGTAAGGCTTTGGCTTCGGCTGGAAGGCTTAGGTTAGTCCCTGGTGTCGGCATTTGAACAATCCTTGCCCCAAAAGACCGACAGCTTGGGTCGACTCCTCCAGCACTCCTCCAGCTTGCTTCCTTGAATGACATCTCGAAGCGGAAGTCCCTATTAAGCTAATATACTTTTGCATTCTATTCTACTGTATCCTCCACACCTACTGCCCCGAGAAAAAACCATCTCATCCCAGGTTTCCATTACAGCGGATGCAGCTGGATGGCGATCGCACAGCTACTGCATGTATGATTGCTGCAGCAAAGAACCAGTAGATCGGCTTCTACAATTAGGCTATTGTCACGGTGGAGGGGGCAAGAACAATCCATGATACATAACATCACGTTTCTAAACCAACGCCCCCTTCTTTTCGCTTGTTCATGCCGGTTCAAGCGGCAAGCCAAAGAGTATACCTTGATCGACATAGGACATAGAGCATCCGGTGCTACGGAAACTGTATGGTATAGGACGGTTTGAAGAGCTTTAGCAGAGGGTTGACATTGGCAACACGGCTTAGCATCCGAGCAGATCCGTGTCCAGACTTCGGGGTCTGGATATTGGAGTCAATGAGGAAAAACGACTTGTTTATGTCGCCCTTCATGACCCCCTTTGGCAAAGTTCTCGTCTGTTCATCATACGGCCGCAGTTCTCAACCTCTCGGGTCCTCAGACAGCCTCTAACATATCGCCATGATCCAATCGTGTCTGGCCAGCTTTTACACTTCGCCTTATCCTACGGCACCTCAGGCCCGTCTTCCCAATCCGTATAAGCGAGATGTCATCGTGAGACTGGTGCTACTGTTACCTACCAAACATCTGCAAGAAACGAGAGTGCATGGCCAACCTCTCACAAAACTTCACATTCATCACACACGTGTCGCGATTGAGACCTCATAGGCAAGCCACGAGTTATCAAACATGCTACCTTGTGTTCAAGACATGTATCTGCAGCCTCAATTCCGAGTTATCAAAATGTTTCAAACAACGGAAACTGAACCACGCAGTGGCTGGACAAGATAAAATTCGGGCCCAACTTAATATATTCCGATCAGATCAGATCAGATCATCCAGCTTCGGAGAAAAGCAGAAGATCACGATCGATTGATCATCAGAACGTCCGGCCACTCCCCAAGAACAAAAAGCAATAATGCATACGTGCCCGCATGAACGCACCAAACCAAACAGTCCAAGCGAGCGTGGCGATGAAAAAAAATCCTCCGCATAAGAAACAAAACACTTGGTGTGCATGTCTCAAAACCTGAGCCACGCAGTAAACGCCATCCCATGATATGTCCGCTCAATTCATGCATGCAGTCGTACAGTAGTTTCGTTATGCGGAAATAGTTCATGCATAGTCTCGGAGTAATAATAATAATGCCCAGGGAGAAAAAGCAAAGGATGAGAAACGTAAAAGACGGTATGGCTGAGATATGATGATCTGATCTGCTCTGACATGATCTGAGCTTGTACTGTACTGTCCGTAGGTCTGTGTGTTTGCGTGTGTGAGTGAGACACAAAGTTGATAGATCGGATCAGTTTGGGAGTCTGGTTGAAGAATGGATAATTTTTTTGGGTTCTGATCTACTAAGGACGGGATCAGGGACTCGGGACTCGGGACTCGGGGACTTGGTTATTGTTTCCGGAAGATTTTGATGGTGGCGGTATTACTTCTTTTTGGTGGCTTGGGTTTTGGCAGGGAGACGGTGGTTTGGTGGGTGGCTAGTTGTTTACTTCGACACATATCTGGACCGAGGTCTTTTAAGTCGGCTTCGCTTTAGGTGCTTGTTTATTTCCGGACATGAGAGGAGCAGGAAGTCGGAATTATGAGCATCCTGGACTTGTTGTCTCAAGTGTGGGTAGGACTCAACGAAATGGAGTAAGCGAATTGGTGATCGATGGCTTTCAGGGAACCAAACACGCAAGTAACGGCTTCATGATGATTTATCACTTCACAATGAGCCATGCTTGTTTCAAATTAAACGTCTCTTGATACACCGACCAGCCTTTTTTTCTTTTATAAGTCTGCGGACGAGCAGTGGGCAGCTTCCCTCCTCTCGGTTCATTTTTTCATCATTCTCCGAGAAAAAGTAAACAAGAGACATCGCTAGCACGTGCTGTGCAACACGAACTTCTTCCCATGCTTATATCATGATACTAATGCTTCTAATGCAAGACGGTTTCAGAAGTGATATACATATTATCGAGCGCATTCACACACCCCTGCTCTGGTTCGCTCCTCTGGTTCGCTCTGCTCAACTCACCAAATGCTAACTCTGTGAGTCCGATTCCCAAGCCATATTAACGGTATTGTGTATGTGTGATGATACTAACAGTACATACATCTCCGGGACAGTGCATGAACTGATCTCGGAGCCTATGCATTGAACATTCCCCCACCAGTTCGTAAGTCTCCTCCCTTCAAGTCACTTGATATTCCTGTGGCTCATGAACACGTCCTAATCCGTCAACTTACATGCATGATGCACACAAATGCAGATATGCGAGCTTGCCCAGGAGATTCCCACGAGCAAGACTCCGAAGCTTGTGTGCTGCGTTGTGATACTCGACTTCCTTGGCTGGCATCTGCAAATTTCATTGGCGATTTCTGCCGTCGTGAAATCTCGCTCCCATGTCGATCACAGAGTAACAACACGCCCAATTCTCAGCCACAAATTGTTAACTTTTCCATGCAAGGCCTTCCTGATAATCTAGGTAGTGCCTTGAAGTGCATCGAGATAACCAGAGTCGAAAGAAACAACCTGCTCAACGAGCGGAAACCCACATTCGATCCCAAATCCCCCTCTCTTCCTATACGCATGCCTATCCTCGCCCATAGATCGCAGCACGTAGCGCCGTACCACGACATGAACACAGTCAGCCCATCTAACCATCCATTTGCCGTCCTCCTCGGAAGTAAGCGAACAGATCGCCGTTTCTGGCTGACATTACCTAGCCTTGGTTCCGAAGATGTTCGGAGCGGTGACTTGCATGCATATGCTGTGTCGCGTCTGCTTTGGGCGACGTGCGTATGTCCGTACGGGGTTACGTGCGTGAACAGGAGGGGTTGAGATTTGTGGCTGAAATTCGACGAGGATTGGCAGATCTTGCCGTGACATTATCGAGGTGAGGAGTGCAAAAAAGGTGATAATCAGTCGAGGAGCGTAGATATGTATGGAGATGGAAGGAATTTCCACTGGGTCAACACTAAGGTGTAAGAGAGAGAAAACGACCAACAAGGACACGCTGGACATAGCCCACGAGGCAGATCAGACAAGCGCGTGCTAGGGCGAAAGAGGTAGCATGTGTTCAGGTCCCACAAGAATTATCTTCAGGTGATTGATGGCGTGTAGTTACATTACATACATGCAGTGTGATGAAAGTCTGACGCCGTGACACCGTTTCTCGGCCTCGAGATCCGAGAATGAAGCCAATCAAACACCCTTCCTTCCGCCTCCTTCCCTGCGCTGCGCTGCAAAAACCTTCTCAGACATAAATAAGGCAAATACACGGAACCAATGAAAAAGAGGGGGATTGATTGTACAAAACAGTAGGAAGCTATGTGAAGAATCGCTTGAAAGATGGACTACAGTCGGCTCTCGATACCAGCGAAGTTCTGCTCTCCGGGCCAGTGGGCACCAGGCCAAACGTGCTGCATCGCTTCCCAGATGTGCCTGCAAGATTAGTCAGTCAGTCTTGAACTTTGAAGAAGACGTTGAGATGCATACCTGACGTGAATAATTTCCAATCCATCCTTGACTTCCTGCGGAAGGTCTTTGGCACTAAATGACGTTAGGCATCGGGCGACCCAGGGGTGCTTTGTATACTTACTCTTTCTTATTCTGGGCAGGTAGGAGGACTGTTTTGACGCCAGCACGAAGAGCACCAATGAGCTTTTCCTTGATGCCTCCGACGGCAGTAACACGGCCACGAAGAGAAATTTCACCCTGCATATTATCAGTCGAAGTCCCAAAGAATGGGTCAAGTACAACTTACGGTCATAGCCATAGTTGGAGGGACGGCCTTGCCCGAGAACAATGAGATGAGTGCAATGGTATGCGCCATTCCGGCTGATGGTCCATCCTAGACCGGGTTAGGATAGAATATTGTAATGTTGCAGGGGAAAACATACCTTTGGGATGGCCCCTGATGGACAATGGACGTGGATGCTGCGGTTCTTCATAATGTTCTCCGATGGATCGGCTGTCAGGCCTAGTTCGTAAGCATGGGCTTTTACCCAGCTCAGTGCTACCTCAACACTCTCCTTTAGGACGTCTCCCAACTTTCCTGTGAGCTGCACGCTGCCGCTTCCAGGCATGTCGGCGACTTCAATGAAAAGTATGCTCCCGTTGCCACCTGAGCTGTAAGCCACGAGACCGGTCACGATCCCAGGTCGACTGATCGAATTTCGTTAGCATTTGCTTAGCCACAATATAAATTCGGAGATTTTGTATCTCCTATCTCGCATCTCACGCGGTTGCCCATGGCAATGCGAACACGATATCAGGGACAAATGTCAGGGGTAATTAGGTAAATTACCTTGTTTTCTCGGCGATTTCTTCGTCGTATTTCTCGATTCCAAGGATCTCCTCGATGTCTTCGACAGATAGTTGAGGTTTGTACTTCTCTGCAAAACAGTTTCAGTACGTAATATTCTGCCAATCTCAGAAAGGACTTACCGGCGTGGCCAGCGTCTTTGGCTTCGGCGTATTCAACAGCCTTCGCACGACAGACCGAGCCAATCTCTCTTTCCAGGTTTCTTACACCAGACTCCCGAGTGTATGACTCAATGATTTTGGACACGACATCGTTGTTGAACTCGACCTGCCCATCCCCGAGACCATCTAGACGTGGTTAGTACTTGACGAGAAGGCAGATCGGAAGGAAGCTTACTCGTCCGAATTTGCTTTGGGATCAGATGCTGAAGGGCGATATGTCGTTTTTCAAGAGTAGTGTAGCCTGATAGGTTGATGGTTTCCATACGGTCCAGCAGAGGAGGAGGGATAGTATCAAGACTGTTCGCAGTTGCAATGAAGAGAACCTTGCTGAGGTCAATTGGAATGTTGACGTAGTGATCTGTAAAGGTGTGATTCTGCTCGGGGTCTAACACTTCGAGCATGGCCGCCGAGGGGTCGCCATGAAAATTTGATGTGCTGCATAGACAATCAGCACTGTATTCTATTCACAGGGAAAGAGCCATGCAGGGGCAGATTGGGAAGATTCGGATCCCGGCAATGTCCCAAGGACAATACATGACATATAAAGAAAGGTATGTAAAGGATGGGAAAACCATGGACTCACCCGACTTTATCAATCTCGTCTAGAAGAAAGACGGGATTTGACACACCAACCTTTTTCAAGCCCTGCACAATCAAGCCTGGCATCGCTGCGACGTATGTTCTTCTGTGGCCTCTAATCTCTGCTTCGTCTCGCACACCTCCAAGAGAGATACGATGGAACTTTCGTCCCAAGGCCGTAGCGACGGACTTGGCCAGACTCGTCTTCCCCACACCAGGAGGTCCTACCAAAAGCAGAATAGGTGATTTGTCGATCATCTTCTTACTCTTCAGGATCTCCAACTTCCCTTCGGCCTTCTCTTCTTCTGCCTTTGAGATCTGGGCATTGACATCTTCGTTGATGGATTGTTTGAGCTTCAGCACCGCCAGATACTCGAGAAGGCGTTTCTTCACTTTGTCGAGTCCGTAATGGTCATCGTCTAATTGCTTCCTCGCTCTCGTCAATGTCTCAACACCAAGCTGGTCTTCTGTTATGGCAGTCCAAGGTATCTCAGTCAAGTTCTCTAAGTAGTTTCGGGTAACTTGGTACTCCGCTTGAGCAGGTGACATCTTCTTCAACCGCTTGAGTTCTCTGTCGGCAACCTTTGCAGCTTCGGGCGTCATCTTGGCAGCTTCAATCTTCTTTTTCAACTCTTCCATCTCATTCGGTTCTTGGTCGTCCTCCCCAGGGCCGCCAATGCCCATGCCATTTGGCAAGGTCATTCCTGCGCTGCCAGGTCTTCGTGCCCTCTGGTTATTGATCCGGTTCATTTGATCCAGGTCGATGTTTGCAGGAAGACTCGTGCTTGTAAATGTTGTAATGCTAACGTTATTCTTGATGTTTCCGACTTGACGTTGAAGCAACTCAATGGCTTTCTCAAGGCGGTCCTTTACATCAAGAGCAGCAAGAACCTCCAGCTTCTCTTCAGAAGAAGCCTCAACTATATTTACCATGAAGTCTGCCAAGACGCCTGCATCCTGTAATCCTTTTCGTGCAATGTATAGTTCGAGTCGCCGCGCAAGAACCGGGGAGAGTCCGGCGGAGCCAGAAGTCCTCGGGAGAAGTGAGGACAATCGAAGGAGGGTCAGCAATTCGCGAGAGAGCTGCTTGAGATGAGCGAACAGGCCTTGCATTGCCACGTCTTCCGCAGATATTACTTCATATGTTAGCTTCTGCCTGTAGTATGCGAATTATATCCTACCATCATCATATTCATATGTAACCTCTGCCTCAAAGAAGGGTCGCTCCTGAGTGACCTTCTCAATCCTAATTCGAGCGATTCCCTCGACTAACAAAGCAAACTCTCCAGTTCCTCTGCCCTCAACTCCGGATATCTTCGCAGCCACTCCATAACCGAATATGTCATCCTTTGTAGCACTGCCAGGGTTTACGTCGTGACGTTGCTTGGTTGATGAGTTCCGCTCATCGCTCGTTATCATTTTCTGGCCATGTTTCGTGACATATGGCGATCCTAGAGGTACGCATGCGATATTGACATTATCCAGCCGCTGGCTATGGCTTTTCGATGCTGCACGACTGTAGACTGCGGAAAGTAATGCTGGGATATCAGCGCGGTTGCTGGCAACCGGGATCCTCAGCACGATGCCGGGGAGGAGGACTGTATCCTTTTGGAGGGGAATCACTGGAAGTGTAATGGGTTTCATAGGCGCCATGATGGTCAATCTGCCACAAAATCAGGGAATATCGAAGTTTGAAAGGAAGAAATTGGCATCAACTGGAGTGGTTCGTAGATGGGATGGGGTAGAATAGCTGATGTGGGGAGAGAATGCGGAGGAAGCTGTGGCAATCATCAACGCAGCCGTCATCCGTTCGTTGGCTGCTCGTCGAGAAGCCGAGGTCTAGATCCCTGCCATGTTCTTGGACACGCAAGGCTGAAGAACCAAGAAGCTCTGTCCGACTAAATTAATAATCTACTCCCATTCACATGTTGCGGACTTCGGTATAGAATCACTGACCGAAAGTAAGTAGAGAATAACCGACCTGAGGAGAGGTAATTCTCACAGATCTCGGAATCGACTCGGGGTCATGATACTCGAGGCTGGCCTTGGCAGGTGGACTACTGTGTTCTACTTGCACATCCGGATCTACCAGCAATTCAAGGATATCGGGACAGCGAAGACTTGACAATCACTCAATAAGGTCAACATTCAAGTACTATGCATTCGTGATAACATATACTTGCCTCTTCTATCTTGTTCGCCAAGAAAAACCCGCTTGGCGATGACACACACGTGACTATCAACAACAAACCTGGTCATGCTCTGCCAGCTTTCTTTCCTCTTTCAGTCAGCATCAAAGGTACGAGTCCCATTCCGTCTTCGAAACTTATTAATCGGAAGTCTGATAGGCAATCGCAACTATGATTTCTTCGTCGGCTGTCCCTTGACGAGACATGCAACAGCTAATATCAAACACCATCGATACCAATTCCCATAATGGCCAACCTCACCAAAACCCTGACAGAAGGCTGGCTCTACAGCCTCAAGAAAAACACCCCTACCACCACAAACGACTCACCAAATTATTGGGCTTCCGATGCATCAAACCTGATCACCACCTCCCAGCCCCTATTCTTCTCCCTCGGGACGGGCTCCCAAATCCTCACATCTACCCTCCGAAAATGCGAAGAGGCAACCCACGAACTCATAATTGTGACCTGTTTCTGGGCAAAATCCGTCTCCCAAGAACAAATCTCCTCTCTCCTCCAGAAACTTTCCGCTAAAGGTCTAGCCCAAAATCGCAAGATCAACGTGCGGCTATGCTTTTCTTCTCGCTCTATCACCCAGAAATTATTCCAAACATCTTCGCTTAATGGCAAAATATACCCACCATCAACATGGTTCGATCTAGGATTACCCACGCCCGAAGACCTTACGGGACTCGAGATGGAGGTCAAGAGCGTATTTGTACGGCCATTCAGCGTCATGCACCCTAAGTTCATTCTTGTGGATCGCAAGCTCGCATTCATGCCGTCATGTAACGTGAGCTGGGAAAATTGGTTTGAGGGTTGCATTGAGATGCGAGGTGGTATCACGGAGAAGCTGTTCGATTTCTGGGTTGCGTTTTGGGCACAGGGGAAGACTGATTTACCTGCTTTTCTACCTACGGACAACGACTTTGAGTCGACAAATGTCCCCACAGCAGGACCAGACACAGCAACAAAACCAGCACCACCAACCCAGCTTATCACTCAAACAAACTTCCCTAACTCTCTTCCCCCTCCACAGACCATCCTCATCCCTTCATCCCACCACTTCAACCCCCGCTTCCTCATTCTCTCCACCCCAAACCCTCCCCCAACTCCCCTCAACACTTTCCTGCTTCAAGCCTTCTCCCACGCCGCTTCCACCATCTACATCCAAACGCCCAACCTAACCTGCTTCCCCGTCATCACCGCCCTCCATTCCGCCCTCTTCCGCGGCGTAGACGTCCATCTCGTAACGAGCAGCCGACTCATGATTCTCGAGCAACTCGTTACTGCAGGCACGATCACGGAATTTGAGATATGGAAATTGAGGCGGTGGTATAAGAAGGTGTGTGGGAAGCGAAACAAGCAAGTTGATTTGGAGAGAGGGGAGAATAAGGTTGGGGGATTGAAGATCGGGTATTATCATCCGAGGGAGGGGAGGCTGGGGGAGGAGGAGCCGGTGAAGAGTCATTTGAAGTTGGTGATTGTTGATGAGGAGGTTACGGTTTTGGGCAGTGGGAATATGGATCGTGCGAGGTATGTGCTTGAGCTGCGTTGGTGCTTTTGGATTTTCAGCAATTATTTTTCTGTCTGTCTTGGATTTGAATTATACTAATGGTGACAACCTTCTGTAGCTGGTACACTAGTCAAGAGCTGGGAGTTGCAATCTTCTCGAAGGAAGTGGCAAGCGAGATTAGAAGGGATGTGAATGTGGGATTGGAGGGGAGGGTCAACTATGTATGTTGAGAATAGGATAGCTGGCGAAGTGGTCGTCAATGTAATTATGGGAGAAGCAAAGCTCACTAACAAGAAGGAGGAGGTACCAATGTACAGTATAAGATGAGAAGAATCCATCGCTTCAACCTGGCATGACTCCATACGTTCCAATACTAAAATATACTTTACACCGTAACCCCTACGCCTTTGATCCCTTCACTTCCCCAACGCCACAAGTAATCCCAAATTCAGACCCATCCTAGCCCATCTACCAACCCCAAGTCCTCGAACTCGCCGTAAATACCGGTGGTTTCCACTGAATCAACGACGGATCAATAACCCTCTTCGGTTTCGTCTTCTGCTTCTCCTTCATCGCCTCATGTTTCTTAATCAAATGCATCGGCAAGATAATCTTATGCTCGCCCTTATGATAGACCTGCATCTGCAGCGCCTGCAACGTACTCTCCACATCCTGCGAGGTCATAGATAGATTGTTAGCTAGCATGTCGATGCTGACTTTGGAGTCCGTTTCGTTGGCTTCGATGAGAGCTTCGACGAGATTCTCTGTCCAGTATTGTCGGTAGGAGAGGAGTCCTAGATCGGAGAGGGGCTTCTCCGGGGAACCGAGCTTGCCTTCGATGCTGGAAAGCTCGTAGGAGAATTGGATGAGGAGACGGCCGTACCCTTTTCGCTGGAATTGGGGGAGGGTGAGAATACAAGCTACATTGTACCCGTCCACGCTCTCCTTTTCCTTGGAGAAGTATCCGACTAGATGAAAGCCTTTCTCATCTCGTGCTGTCATTACGTAGAACAAGAACGGGTCGACGTCGTAGTATAATGTTTTGTGATCCAGGAACATCTTGGACAACAAGCAGAGATTCCGGCACCATGTCCGTTGGCGACGACCGTCGATCTCGAAAAACGAGACGTAGTCGTCCCGATAGATCTCGTTTCCAGGAGGGTGTTGAAGTGTACACTTATGTCGATGCCGAGTATACGATTTGTTGTCGGCAAAGTAACTCAAACAGAACTCGCAAATGTACATCAGATCTTCTTGCGTGAAGGCTTCTGGGTACGGCGAGAAGTACCACGGGTACAGCTCATATTTGCCGAACTGTACTTTAGAGATATTCCGGATACGTGAGATCTCAGCTTGGTTCTGGGTCATGGAGCCTCCGACTCGAAGTTTCTCGATTTCCTCCTCACGGTTGTACTGTTGAGGAGGCTCTGCTTTGGCTGCCACAGCGCTCTGCACAACCTCATCCACATCCATAGGATCATCCTCCTCGGCTCCAGGGGTGGCATCAAGATCCAGAGCAAGAGTGAGTTTCTCCTCGCCTTCTGGATCTGGGGTAGCCTTCTGAGACTCCAAAAATTCTGGCCATGGGCGTGGTGTGCTTGCTTCTGAAGCTATTGACGCTTCTCTCGTTCTTGCAGGCCTTTTCTGGCCTTTCTTTTGAGCAACAGTTTTCTTCGCCACTGGAGCCGCAGCTTTCTTCGTCTCCTTGGGCTTTTCTGGGCTTGGCCATTCTACCTCTTGAGTGAAATCAATGCGAGCAGTCGGTACCCACTCATCAAGACGTTTGTTGAAGTTGTCGAAGTTGCAATAGAATTGCCGACCACTCTTCGTCTCTTTAATACTCAGAATCTCTGCTTTGCGTGGTTTGCCATCCTAGATATCACTTAGCTTTATACTCTTGTTTTGAGATTCCTGACAAAATCAAGAGGTTTGGAGCAAGAGAACAGGCTTTCCAAGTTGTTCTGTCACAAGATGTAATTGAGCAGTACTCACTTTCACTACCATAGCAATACAACCGATCCTGCAGCGGCATCAGTAAAAACAAGCCCACGCGACCGTCGAAATCACGACTCACTTCAACGTATCCACCGTCGCCCTACCCTTCTGCTTCGGCGCCGGCGATCCCACATTACCATCCTTATCCTGTGCGCCACCCGCCATGATAAAATTCGCGATTTGTTCGATGAAAAATAATTGTTGCGCAATTGAAATCGATGATTGTTTTCGTCCCGTTGATGAGTTTCGGAGGGGCAAAGAGGCGAGGCTGCGCTGGACTGGGGGGCGTTTTAGCGGCGGGATAGTTGCTGAGCCTCGCCTAAAAATTGCCTGGAGAAATTTCCAGACAGCCCCAGAACCTTGACCTTAGACTTGGACTTCGACGTCAACGCTGCGCAAAGTGCATCAGCTGCCATTCACGGGAGGAATGATTCAATAACAACGCGCATCACGAAATGGCACCGGAATTATCGAGTAATTGGAAGAGGCTTCAGGCGACATTAAAGGCAGAATCGAAAGCTAGTACAGAGCGGAAACGGAAAGCGGTTCCAACAGAGCGACAACAGAACTCTATCGCGAAGCGCAGGAGGTTAGAAGGGAACCCAGTCAAACCAGTCAAATCAGCAACCGGTCTTTCCAAGACCATCAAGAAAAGGAAAATGGGAAGTGGTGGTAGCGTTGAGGCAACTGTGCCAACTCCAGACCTGTCAGAAGAACCTGAAGATGCGGCAGCACCTTCTGCTTCCCTTGCTCTCTGGGCTGAAGACAATGATATCTCACCGAAGGATCTTGCCGAAGCGTATGGAGGAGGTCTGAAGGATACAACGATCAAAGGAACGAAAGCAGATATCATCAACGGGGGCCTAATCGAAGGCGTGGACATTGGCAAATACGTTGGGATCGATTGCGAGATGGTGGGGGTGGGAGAAGGAGGAGCACAGTCGGTCTTGGCCAGAGTCAGTATCGTCAACTTCCATGGCACGCAGGTCTACGACTCGTTCGTGAAGCCGAAGGAGTTTGTCACGGACTGGAGGACGTATGTTAGTGGTGTCTCGCCGAAGAATATGACGACCGCGAGGGATTTTGAGGTGGTTCAGAAGGAGGTCGCCGAGATATTAGAGGGCAGAGTCTTAATTGGACATGCGATCAAGAATGATTTGGCGGCAATGATGTTGGGACATCCCAGGAAGGATATTAGGGATACGTCGAGGTATTCAGGGTTCAGGAAGTACAACGGAGGCAGGACGCCTAGTCTGAGGAAGTTGGCGAAGGAGTTGCTGGGAGTGGATATTCAAGGAGGAGAACATTCGAGTATCGAGGATGCTAGAGCTACGATGCTGCTTTTCAGACGGCACAAGTCAGGGTTTGATGTGGAGCATGCTCAGCGGTATCCAACAGCCACACCTGGATCGAAGAAACTCAAAGGTCAAAAGAAGAAGAAAGGCAAACGTTGAGGTGGTGAAGGATACAACAAGAAAAACACACTTTCCACATTTCAAAGCCACATTCGGAAGGGGGAATTATATTTCACGTCTACCACAGAGTGGTTGGATAAATAGCGAGCTATCGCTCAACAAACCCTCTACGCTGCCAAGCAAAACCAAAATCATGTCTTCCGGACTCCAGCGCTTAAATCGAATGCACGCTTGTCGGCATAAATCATAACGGGATGCCCTCCATCAATTCCATGGCGCCCTCTCTGCCTACGGTGATAATGGCATCCCCCAAGGTCTTGGTAGCGAAACCAGCCTCACAATAGACGAAATAATAAATCCACTTTCTGCGGAACACCTCCACCTCTTTCTCGCCCATATCATCGTGCTCGTTCATCAAAGCTGGCCGGATTCGTGAGTCGAAGTTCTTGACGAAGTCCTCGCGCCATAATCGCAATGTCTTCGCATAGTGCCCACCAATGTTCTCGATCTTCTCCACCACAAGTGTCCCTTCCGATCCCTTGCTAATCTTCTCTACAAGCTGGCTGATGGATGGCAGATGTCCACCAGGGAAGATGTATTTCCGAATGAAATCCTCTCCCTTTGCGTATGCCTCGTATCGTCCTTCTGGCATCGTGATACATTGGAAGACCGCAATGCCATCTTTCTTCAAGAGACGATGTATGCATGAAAAGTAAGTCTCGAGGTATTCTGCTCCCACCGCTTCCAGCATTTCGATGGAGATGATTTTGTCGTACAACACTTTGGGAGTTGGTAGTGCTCTGTAGTCCATAAGCAATACCTCGATCTTGTCCGTGAACCCAGCTGCTGCAATCCTCTTCTCGGCCAGTGCTTTTTGCTCAATCGACAAGGTCATACTGGTAACTCTACATCCTGTTTTCTTCACTGCTTCTATCGCGAAAGATCCCCAGCCAGTGCCGATCTCCAGAACGTGGTCTGTAGGTTTTATGTGCGCGCCGTCTATGAATCGGTTCAATTTCGTCATCTGAGCTGCCTCGAGGGTTTCCTCATCCTCATCGGCGCTGGACACAGGCTTCCAGATCGGGCAAGAATAGGTCATGTCTTCCGAAAGAAAGGCGGCGAACATCTCGTTACTGATGTCGTAGTGGGCCGACACATTCAGCAAGGAATTCGAGAGTGTGTTGGTGCTCCTCGCAAGTCCAGTTATGGTCGCGGCAATCGAGGAAGTCAGGGTCGTAGCATTAGCAAGCTGGCTACGGTTCAGAATGAAGATCTGTACGATCAGCTATTGTCTCGGATATATTTGGGAGAACCAACATACCTCAAAAAAAGTCGTCAAATCGTCGCATTCGAAATCGCCCAACATGTACGCCTCCGCAAATCCCATATCGGCAAACAAGAACAGTCGCACCCAGAACGCCTCCCTCTTCACTACCAATTCGGCCTTGCGAGCGGCTCCAGTCCTCTTTGTCGCGCCATTAACACCATTGACCCCATTGGTCTTCTTGGAATGCTCCTTTGCGATCTTTTGCCCGTAAGTAGTCGTTTGCCCAGTCGTTTCATCGACAATAACCAATTGTCCAATTTCGATCTTGTTCAAGAGGGAAGTGACAGCTGCTTTCGAGACAGATAGAGCTGGGCCCCAGGACATACCACCAAGGGTCCCCCTAAGCATGTCGACGCCGCGCGCCAATGGCTGGGTGACAGCCGTGGGAAGATAGGAAGTCATTGTGAGAGTCGCGTGTACTACTCTCTATGGTGGGAGAGATTTTGTTGAGGAACTAGAGACAGAGAAGCACAAGAATGAATTCCCAGCGCAAAATCGCCAGATCCACTTAGACACAGGAACAGGAGAGAGAAGGGAGGAGAGACGTTCTGAGCAATGTATACAGCACCGAGACAAAAGGGAAGAAGAAAAAGGAAGAGAGAGAGAGAGGAAATGGAACGGTCGCAAAATAAATGGCCCGGCCTCGGACGTACATGCCACCAGCATCCATGGGTTGGATGATTGTTCAGTCGACGGACTTCTCTTCTGCAGCACTGCATGCTCCGAGCTCCCAGGAACGGTGCCATGACGAAAGGCGGTGTTCCAGCCTTCCTCGAAGGAGACAAGGGAGGGGGAGGTAAACCCAATGCATCGTGCCCCACCTCTAGTGCATTTGATCAAAGCCCATGTCTGTGCATGTGGATGGTATCGCATCGGCCGGAGACTTTTCCTCTATGGTACATAGACTTTGGCATCGAAGTTCCTCGATGTCCAATTGGATAGATATAATATACGCGAATGCGAAGGTTGCTTTTTTAGAATCTGACAAAGTTGTGTTGAGAGCAAGAAGAAGGTTGAGGCAGTCGACTCTACCTCTGCCCCGCCAATGGAACAGATGAAGTGCCTGATACCCTGCATGAGATGCTCGCAATGACCCATGTACATTCCCATATGATGAAGTGTCTTTGAGTGATTGCAGGGGTTTCATCACTCTGCGGTGATATCCGGCGCAACGAAAAGTCCAGGAGCTTGTGTTGTGGACATAAACCTCGATAGTAGCGAGCGAGTCTTGACATCACCATTCCAGCTGATATTATCACTTTGCGGACACTGAGAAAGCCCGACTTGCGTGTCGAAACGCGAAAGGTCAAACGTGTCCTTTTCTCGATAAAAGCTCACAGCCTCAAAATTATCACATTCAGTCTTCGTACGGCGAAAATTCTCCATGTGGGAAACGCTCTCTTCTCTCTTTCTGGTGTGATGTGAAATGTGTATGTAATCTACCGGGATCTTGCTGCAGTCCCCTGGCCGCATTACCCCTCCACACCCTTGGCGATCACCGTCGACCGCATTGACTTCCACACTCTCAAGCTTCAGACAAGATGCAACCATGCAAGCCTGTCCGGTTCCTTTTCTTCCGTGCTCACAAAAGGAAGGAAGGCATGGGAGCGGAAGGGGAAGAGGTTGAGGTTTGATCGAAGCGTGACTGGACTTTGAGTGTTTCGATCGATGCTGGAGCGGTGAAGCTACCTAGGCATGCAGAATGGTGTGAGATGGGATATTATAGCTAAACATAACCTGTATGGAGGTGAAATCGTTATTGAGCACTCTCGATGGGAAGTCCCGAAGTCTCCATCATTATGAAAGCTGCCTAGATGAACAATCATAGAGGCCGAACTTGATTTCAAAAGCCCCAGAAGCCGACCATCGAGTGCTGGAGGTGGTTGCACCTCGGAATAAAGTTGACAACCCTGCACATTTGGCGAAAGCTTAGCCTTGGCTCATCGCGTCGGCGCGTCTCTCATTGAACTTTCGCGACAAGCACTTCAACTCGACGTTGATTCTACCCGTACAAATCCCCAATTCTCATCTAATACTTTAAGAACACCCAATCACCAATTCCAACATGCTCGCTCTAGAGAAAAGTAAGAGCCATCGCGGTAGATGTACGCCCAACGTCCTCCCGTGCAGGATAAACCATAACGGCGCAGTCAACACCTCGAAACGATACTGGAATCCGACTGTGCAGCCTGGTACGTCCTCTCTTGCCCCCCTTTCTCTGCTGTCAAGTTCTCAAGTGCCGAAAAGGCTGACGCAAGTACCAGACCGAAAAACGGTAGCCTATTTCCGCGGCCGCAAACTGCACGGCAAAGTCCTAAAAGTACCAGCCAAATACCGCGGTGTAGTAGTTGAGAGGACGGAAAGGGTATTACCAAAGGTGGAAGCCCCGGGCCAGACACAACAAGGAGAGCAAGGAGAGGGTGAGGATGATTTGGGGGAGGAAGAAGAGCCCGAGGTGAAGGTTATGGAGGAGCAGGCGGGCTTTGAGGAGATCGTCGTTTGGGGACATGAGGTGCTGCCGGATGGGATGGCGGATCCGTATGTGAGGGGGATGGAGGATTGGATTCAGTTTGCGGAGAATGTGAGTTTACTTTAACTACTATGGGGATGAAATTGAGTTGGGGAAGATAAGAGGCATGGAAAATTGCTAATTGCGTGCAGATACATTCTTTCGATAGGGAGGAACCGAAGAAGGCGTAAAGATGTGGAACGGAATCGGAACTTGGCGTATCGGGCATGGATGGCGTTGGATTTTGTGATTGGCCACATCAGCTGAGGCATACACAAGCAGGACTGGAATACATACGAGTTCCTTCAGTTTAGAATCCTGCTGGGTAGTGGAGTTGTTTACTCGCAGACTCGAAAAGAAACTTGAACATCAATACAGCCGCCGAGGTACGTGATGATCAGCAAATCATACTTTCATGGGTGGCAGGACGAAGCCCCCTATCCCATGTCACTGGCTCCCATGATTCCACGATCGCAGGCACTTTCGTCAAGTTATGACACTTTGATCAGTTTAGCTCCAACAGGCAGGCCTATATCGGCAGGCTTCAACAATAGCTTGCGATCGATGACGAGTATTGATTGGCAGACATGTTGTTTATAGCTTATTATTATCCTCGCTTATTCACTTTCCGAGTGACCAACAATAACAATTTCTCTGCTGTCAACGCCAATGGCGTTTTATCATTCTTATCGTACGAGCTTCATCGAAAGCTCAGATACTTCTTCGTCGGGTGTTTACAATTGACATCATATTGACTCGTCTTTAGATTTTGTAGTGTACTCTTAAGAGCATATACGCGAATTTCCGATGAAGTAAGTCTCCATCGAAACTTCACATAAAATACATGCTACTCATCCATCAATTTGTCAACACGCATACGGTCTCCTCTGACGATCAATACAAATTCTTCAGCGTGAAATTGAGTGATACAGATGGTATTCATCGTGAGATCCGACGATCGGAGTTCTGCCATTGGGCGTTGTCATATTGTCGCCAAACACAATACTTGAGTGAAGCGAGCCTCCTTATTTTCCTATTGTCGAACCTCAACTTCATGCCTACTTTTGCTACCATTATGTTTAAGTAGTCCGCTCCCGAGATTTGAGGTACAAATTGAGCTCCTCAGCCTCTGCGGTCTTTCTTTCTTTTCCTTCTTCTTCGTCGATTCGAGTCTACTCATCCCCAAGCTCAAGCATACCAAACGCGACCACAACACCAACCCCAATCTCAACATCAAACCTCACTCACCCGAACCCAACCCTCTCTCTCTAAATCCAACCACCTCACTCCTCCGAAATGGCACTCCAACTCACTCCTCTCGTCCCAACCAACTTTGACGGCAATCGGTACCTCCTCAGCGAGGACGATCCAATGGACCTCCGCGACGACTACGAGAACTTCGGACTGGTTGGCTCTGCCCAATCAACCTGGTAAATCATCCAAACCTCAAGTAATCGTCAGATCGAATCGATAACACCTCGCGACAGGGCCTGGCAGCAGATTGTCCGACCACGATTGGAGAAGTTCGGCTACGGATTCGTCGAGCCAGCCTTTGTGCTCATCCAGATCCCTGGTCGTGGAGTGGGCTTCATCGCCACTCCACCAGCAGTACCAGGGCTGGCAGTGGCAACACCAGCACCAGCACCAGCATCAATCCTCCCAACACTCTCTTCCCTCCTATCCATCTCCTCCCTCTCCTCTCTCCCACCACCAGCCGTCTCAACTCCAGCTCGAACCCCATCACCACCACAACAACCGACCCTCTCGTCCGCGCCAGCCGGCCCCAAGCCCAGCAAGTTCCTCTCGTCGATGAGCGACAACTTCGACATCAGCAGAGGACCGATTCGACAATGGTACCAGGGAGGAAAGTGCAGGGTTGGGATGAGATGAGATGAGATGGCGTCTGCCGGATTCTATTTTGTTCTTGGCGGATGTATGAGTAACTTGGGAAGATGGAAATGCAAGTCAGTTCTGTGATGTGGACTTCTGCTGTCGTCTGTTCGCTTCCTTGAGAAAAATTGCGTGACCTGGATGTCGAAGATCGACTTCTGACCATCTTGCCTCGCTGTGGTAGATTTGACCGGATTGAATTTGAAAATCCGGTGGCTTTCCAGTGACCACTACTCGGCGTCCTTCGGTTCACTCTTAATCCACTCCTTCTGCTCCCTCTGAAACTCCTTCTTGAGCTCCTGGTACCCCTCATGCGCCTTACACCTCTCCCAAACCTCCCTAAACACTCTACTCGCCTCCTCCTTCTCCTCCCTCCCCTCATGTCCCCTACTCCGCTCATTCTTCACACCCTTCTCCTTCCCATCCGCATACTTCCTCCCCCCCTTGTAATTCGCATACCTCTTGGATCTCGTCATGCCCATCTGGATGAATTTGCGCGCCATGTCCATGCCGACGAAATCTTCTTGTTCGTAGAAATGGAGGAACTTCTCCCAGAGGACTTTGGAGGAGCTTTGGGCGATGGGGACGGTCCGGAAACGCCAGTGGGGGAGGAGGTAGGATTTGTAGGGCTCGTAGGTTAGGACGCCTTGTTCGCCGCGGCCGATGTGGTACGTCATTAGATGGGATTTGGATGGTTTTCTAAAGTCATTCATGATTATAGATCTTTGGCTGTAGTCTGAGCAGTATAGATGAGTGTCTGTTGGAAAGAAGAATGCGAGTTACACAATTTGAGATGCTTGAGTGAAGTGATGACGTTGATGGAACTAGCACTCAGCTAGGAAATTGAAAGACGATGAATCCCTCAATCGAATTTTGATGAGATAGAGTCACTCTGCTTCATGAACGTATTGTTTACCGTGTGATCTATGCCCAGAATATTGAAATGAGATGACAGTGGACTACTTGAGCTCAACTACAAGACTGTCTGGTATGGCGCTGATTATTGCCTTCGAATAGGCGAGAGAAAGCATTTGATCAGGTGAACGCGAAAGCTTGAGAAGACACAACAAGCCGGTAATAAGTAGCAGTTGTAAGAACAAAATTTGAAATAAAGACGCTATCTCTATCAACGCACCAGGTGTTCATTGATATCTACATGACGTGGTCCAATAATGTCACTCTTTCCCCCGTCCTCGAAAACCACTCTATTACGGCGACCTGTTCGCGCCCAAGAGGCTGCGGCGCGTCTTTTCACGCGTCAAAACGCGACATCCGTTTCGATGGAAATTTAACCCGCCATCGACTCCTGAAAACCTCCCCGCATCAACATTGCAACTCCAAAATCACAACACTCTCAATATTTGCAATCGCCCACAATGGCTTCAGTCATGATGTCCGATGCAATGTCAGATATGGGAGGCATGTCTAGCAGAAATGCAACTCCACGCCGTCCTGTACAAAGAGGTTCCTCTGCCAGACCAAGGGGCCCCCCTTCTGAAAGTGTTGCGCCTCTGAGTGATGATGAGGGATTCGCAGACGATCAGGTACCACAGGGTAATGGTCGACCAAAACGAAAGGATCGTGCTGTACCTCGTGTTGAAGATGCGATCGGCCAATATGTCCAGATCAACTTTGAGGAGTTTCTTGAGAGGTCAGGCTCGTTACCCCTTGTTGCGCAACTGCTCTGACAATTTATAGTTTCATCGAAGAGCCATCAGCATCAGGAGCGCCCACTTCCAGTGCCGTGACAACAGACAAATACTATATTGCTCAGATCCACGGATTAAGAACATATCAGCTTTCCACACTCTATGTCGACTACACGCATCTCTCACAATACAAGGGTGGTGCGCTTGCAGAGGGAGTTGTGGAGGAGTACTACAGGTTTCTGCCTTTCTTGACGAAGGGCTTGCATAACATGATCGCGAAATACGAACCACGTTATTTCCGCGACCATCGTCAGCCCACCGCCTCGAGCAACCAGACTTCCTCTGGAGCTAGTAATGCGGCTTCGGCAAGTCAGTCCGATTACCAGGGAGAGAAGACGACAAATCAACAGACAGACAAGCTCTTTGCGCTGGCCTTCTACAATCTGCCATTAGTTTCTCGAGTTCGTCACTTGAGGACTGCTAACATTGGACAACTCCTTTCAATATCAGGCACAGTCACGAGAACCTCAGAAGTTCGACCTGAGCTTTCGCTTGCAACTTTCACCTGTGAAGCCTGCAGAAGTACGATCCCCAATATCGAGCAGACTTTCAGATATACCGAACCAACACAATGTCCGAACGAGAATTGTATGAATCGTTTGGCATGGAGGTTGGATATCAGACAGAGCACTTTCGTCGATTGGCAGAAAGTGCGAGTTCAGGAGAACAGCTCCGAAATACCCACAGGAAGCATGCCACGGACCATGGATATCATTCTTAGAGGAGAGATTGTAGATAGAGCCAAGGCCGGAGAGAAGTGCATTTTCACTGGGGCCTTAATTGTGGTTCCGGATGTCAGTCAACTTGGTCTTCCTGGTGTACGCCCAACTGCTGTACGAGAAAATCAGAACAGATCTGGAGACGCTAGCGGAGTCACTGGTCTCAAAGCTCTTGGTGTTCGGGATCTCACTTACAGACTCGCTTTCTTGGCCTGTATGGTGACTCCTGACACTTCCACACAAGGATCATCTGTGAGCCAGCAGTTGAATGGCCAGTCTAGCAATATTCTTGCCTCTCTGAACCAAACAGCTCCTATCGACCCAAACGAGCCTGGAGACCACGCCCAGGAAGCCGTTCTTGCGTCAATGACCCACTCTGAAATCGAGGATCTCAGGAAGATGGTGCACAGTGATCATATTTACTCTCGACTCGTTAACTCTCTTGCGCCCATGGTTTACGGCCACGAGATCGTCAAGAAGGGCTTGCTCCTACAACTTATGGGCGGCCTAAGTAAGACAACCCCAGAGGGCATGTCACTTCGTGGCGACATTAATATTTGCATTGTCGGTGATCCATCAACTTCGAAGTCTCAATTTTTGAAGTATATCTGCTCCTTCTTGCCTCGAGCAGTCTATACTTCCGGAAAGGCCTCTTCGGCAGCTGGTCTCACAGCTGCAGTTGTCAAAGATGAGGAGACTGGAGAGTTTACAATCGAAGCCGGAGCCTTGATGTTGGCGGACAACGGCATTTGTGCTATTGACGAGTTCGACAAGATGGATATTAGCGATCAAGTTGCCATCCACGAAGCTATGGAACAGCAGACCATTTCAATCGCCAAGGCTGGCATTCAAGCCACTCTGAATGCCAGAACTTCTATTCTGGCTGCAGCAAATCCAGTCGGCGGCCGATACAACCGAAAGACTACTCTCAGAGCTAACATCAACATGTCTGCTCCTATCATGTCTCGTTTCGATCTGTTCTTTGTTATCTTGGATGAGTGCAATGAGACTGTTGACAGACATCTCGCCGAGCATATTGTCGGTATTCATCAACTTCGCGACGAAGCTGTTCAGCCGGAATTCACCACGGAGCAACTCCAAAGATATATCCGATTTGCAAAGACCTTCAAGCCAGAGTTCACTCCCGAGGCCAAGGAGGTCCTTGTTCAGAAGTACAAGGAGCTCAGAAGTGACGATGCACAAGGAGGTATCGGACGGAACAGTTACAGAATTACAGTTCGTCAACTCGAGTCAATGATCCGTCTATCCGAAGCTATTGCCAAAGCCAATTGCGTTGAAGAAATTGTCCCATCTATGGTAATCGAAGCTTTCAACCTCCTCCGACAGAGTATTATCTCCGTTGAGAAAGACGATGTGGATGTCGATGAAGACGATGAGGAAGTGTTGGCACCAAATGGCGCCAATGGTCGTCGCGACACTGATGGAGACTCACCGATGGCCGATGGCAATGATGACGATGAGGATGGCGACGATGCGCCAGATGCTGGTGCAGGAGCCAATGGTGCCACACCAGCTCCAGTCAATAGTGAGAGACCGAAGACGAAGATCACATACGACAAGTACATCAGTGTGGTCAATTTACTGGTGCAGAGAGTCAACGAGGATGAGCAAACGCAAGGAGAAGGCGTTGATGCCGACACTCTTGTCCAATGGTACTTGGAACAGAAAGAGGATGAGCTATCGGGCGAGGAAGATTACCATGCAGAGATGGCATTAACAAAGAAGATCATCAAGAGAATGGTCAAGGTATGCTTTACTCCGGCTCCGCAATCGGCTTAATACTAACACATCATAGGAAAATATCCTAATGGCTATCCGTGGCCAAGGATTGGTCGGTGAGGATGGAGAGGGTAGCTCGATCACTGCAGAGCAGATCGTCTACGTTCTCCATCCAAATTGCGCCGTTGAGGAGTATTGAATGTGGGATGTGAGGAATTATGTGTATGGATCACGCGAGGGATGACTGATGCGGGGCGGGTCGGAATGGATACCATGGTTTCTGGTAGGGAGTTTGGCGCTACAATTTAGAATTATGTTGTCCCTATTCAGCTATGAAGCGTCTAATGAAAGCCAAATACATGAATACTCCGTATGCCAGTCTCAATTCTTTTCTCTGTTGGCCAGATCTATTCGAGACGATGTTTCGTCGTTAACACCAGTAAAAACGAGATAGTTCCCTAAGGTGGAGTGTGGTAGCAAGGCCCATTGTAGCACATGCGCGGAATTCAATGGTAGGATTTATCCGGTCGACATAGCAAGAGGCAGCTCGAGTTTACTCGAGCTGTGCCGGAACAATGATGGGACTTCCTGTTATCCTCACCTCACTGATAAGAGCGACATCGGTTCTCTTCTGCTCCTGCCACGCATCTCATTGGGCTTTCCTTGGCCTTACACAAGACGGCAATGCATCCATGAAGCCGCACTGCTCTACTCTCATCGACACAACAGACGTCGTGAGATGGATGGATGAAGTCACTCGGCCAGCTCTCTTTCACTTACTTCTACCGCCAAAGGTCGCTTTCCGCTCGGGCGTACTTCAATGCGAGTTGGCTTCTTTGACAAAAGCTTGTCGCTATCTTCCGTCGTAAATCCCATCTCAAGCAGGCCGGTGAAGATCATGACTTTAAGCAAATTCCACCTGAGTCCAAGCGGACGAGAACCAATTCATGAGGTCAACCCCTTGATCGGATAGTTTTTAGCCTCTCATCCCAATCAGGGAACTATCTCCTCTCGCCCGTCTGTTCGGGTACGACCATCGATGTGTCAAAGGCACGCTTCACCCGTTTGCGTAGCGTTTTGTAACACAGTAGCGGGTGCCTTATCTTGTCCTACGCGCTCGTTATCTAATTCTTGTTTTGTCTGTAGTTTTGAGGTCGAGCTTGAGCTTCGGACTGCCCCTCTTCATTGTGTCGAAAAGGTGAACCTCATCAACTCATAATTATTCGGCTTCGCTGCCCTTCCAAACTTAGATTATCTGTGATATCGATTCTGCTTCGAAAGAGTTGAAACACCGAAGTTGTCACCATGCTGTCAGAACTCAAGCGACGAATTTCTGACACCGGAGACGAGACTTCAACGTTGTTACCTGTTATTGCTATCAGTAAGTATTCTAGTATGGCATAGACATATCTGAAAACAAAAATTTCAATCACTTTGTCGTAGAGTATGGCTGATCTCCCCAAAGTAATACTCGGTTCATTTGCGTACATGTTATACGCCTCTACCCATGTCTATCTCACAGAACGGGGTGCGGCTTCTTTCCTGAGACTTGAAATTCCGTTGGCATTCGCTGACAATTCGACGCAGTTTGCAGAGAATACTACAGGATTATGAGCCGGCTCCTGTGGGCAGAAATGGGCTTATGTACGAAGCTGTTTGCAAGATCCCGCAGATCCAGTCGCGAGTCGCAGAAATCCTAGGAGTTTATAGAGTACTGACATATCTTCCCGGTATGTCCCAGCCAGCTGGCAAAATTGCCATATCGATACGGAAAGCTGACGATGAAGGTCTTTTCAAGGCTGGTCCATACGGAAAACTGGCGAGAAGAGTAGGCAAGAAGCCGGTCATGTTCATGAATCTGATAACCTACACTTCTGCTGGGGCTGACTTTACCTTGATATGTCAGTTTTCCTTGGATAAAGCAGTGTGATAGGTCACTTACTAATACGCCAGGCTATTTCCACGAGATCTTCGACGTTAGATTCATCTACTTGACACCTCTCTTTGACATTTTTAGCGGTAGATATGTGATGTTCTCTTCGTTTATATACACCTATACCTCGGTAAGCATTGATCAAAAGCGCTTGTGGGGATTCCATTCTCTAGGCCTTTCAGTGCTGACTAGTCCAGGAGCGGGTTTCTTTACAAATTGAGCGCAGGCGAGATGGTGATTTGCCCTCGGTATTCGGTTGCTTTGTTTTCTTTACGCCATCATCTTTAGATCGGCTCGCCTCGTTCGTTGTACCAAAGTCGCAAAGCTGACACAAAGATCTTGTTATAGCTGGTCTCATTCCTTGCACTCTATCTCAGCTCTCTCTTACTACGAAAGCACGTCTATCTGCAGGGCCTACTCGGCTTCATCTCGTTAAGTGGGACAATACCGTTCTGCTGTCTCCTGCCCGACCAAAAGCTGCAAGACAAATGCAGCTCTCCAGACCCCAATCACAGCGCTTGATCTTCCCAACAAAGCTCAGAGACATCCTCTCTCCTTTCCGCAACCCCAGCGACAGTTCCTCCGCTACCTATGGATATCAAAGATGGTCCCATATTCTGGACGATCATGACGACTCTCCAAACGAAATCGAAGCACTCGATCTGCTCTTGTCGAGAAATGCTCGCATCGTCCTCTTTGTCCCGCACAACCTTGTTCACCTTCTTCTTACTCACGTGCGGCGCAAATATCAGAGTTGTCTTTGTGCAATGGCCTTCCGTAACATACGGCTGGATCTTGGCAGAGGTACAAGCCATAATCTCATACGAAGCCGTTATCTCATCTATCCTCTTCCTCATACTGCCCACAATCTCGCATAAAATCCTCAAGCCTCGTCTGGGAGGTTCAGTCTCAGAAGTGGATCTCTTCGTCACGAAGTTCTCCGCCGTGGCACATGTGGTGGGCATTCTTTGCATTGGATTTGCACCGACGAATGCTTCGTATGTTGTAGGGGTGACTGTCTGGAGATTGGGTCACGGATTGCTGGATGCCTTGAGGAGTTATGTGATGGGTTTGTTGGAGAATAAGGAGGACATTGAGCAGTTGTATTTGGGCATTGGGATGGTGGAGACCCTGGGCGCAATGATTGCTACAGCTGCCTGGAGCGGACTCTTTGCAAAGGTGCTTGGGCAAGGCTATCTGTTGTCGAGGTTACCTTTTATGGCAAGCTCGATGATATTGCTGGGCTGCTGTGCTTGTATATGGATGCTGGGTTAGTCTGGATCGAGGAAGTCAAAGGGTACTGGATACGTTTGAGTTTATATTGATCTCAGATGCTGTCAATCGAAAGCCGTTTTCGGGGAAGCGGCGGTCTTTGCTTTGGGAGGTCGGCATGTCAAAGATAGATAGGATCTCGGAAAGAACACACTAAACATAACCATGACCATGATGAGCCGTTCGTCTCGATTTGAATCTACCTGAGTATTTCATACCTGTTGAAGTTCAGTGACGGGTAACTGACCTTGTCCATCATATGAATATATTATCGAAGAAAACCGAGAAAAACATCATGTTGTTGCCGTATCAGCTCGAGGCTGTATATCTGCCGCCAACGCCTACGCCCAAACAAAGCACCCTTCCACCAATCGTATGGAGTGTTCCAATCTATTGTAACATGTTGCTCCTCTAGAGTCGTGTTGTCGTCAATACCCCTCAGTCCATGCTCTATCTCAAACTCCACCCCCTACAGAAAACGTTAGACTCTTATTTACGTTGCCATACTCCTGGTATGTGGCATATTTGATGTCTTACCGCTTCTGCCAGGTGCCACCGAGTAATTTATGTCTTTCGTCTTCGTGGTAGCTCTCTTCGCTGCCTCACTTCTTGAGAAAACAGCCTTCCACTTCAATGCCACGAACAGGGCACTTCCGCCGAAGAATGTAGCGATGAGTAATGGGGTCCGCTGGCGCCTACACGTAGAGCAAGCTGTTAGCCTTCGCTCATCGAATTGACTTGTAGATTAGGTGCCTCGGCTGCCACAGCATGACTTACGAGAAAACCGACCGAGGTGGTGCCATTTTGTTCTCTATATTATGCGATTGTTCTCTAACTCGTAAATCGTACACTGATGGTCGAGAAGCTGTCTCTGGAGCGTCAGGTGGATCTGCAAAGTCGTGATGATGTATTTGAGTTATGGTTCTTGATCTGTTGGGAGTAATTGAAGGTCGAATGAGGGGAGCACACGAGCTAGGGAGCTCTAGCTCTTTTCCCCACACTCTGGGCGCCGGGAATTAAGGTTATGACACTAAGCTTCATCTGGAGGGACCTTTAAACGAGGACCCCTTTCCATCTCACCGGCTGTCATGTTCTCCCGTATTATCCTGGGCGACGTCTTTGATTTGATCAAGCGAGGAGAAGGCTACGATGATAGGAGAATTGCCCTGAGCTGATTCTCGGAACCAAGCGGTTGGGAATTGTCATTGACACGGGCCACGGCATTTATGCGGCCATTCATCCGGATGTCGGAATTGTCCCCCAAAGTTTGGCGGCTTCTAGGCATCGAACGAGACCGAGTCTTGCTCGAGGTGGACATGAAGCTGGCTACATCAATTTCGAGCTTGCAGGCGGCAGAAAAGTGTGAGCCAAGTGGCTTTTCACGATGTCTCACCTTGTTCTTGTCGTTGCCGCGGCTGCTTCTTCTATACTATCGGACGTCCCATATATTTGCATCTCAGGACCGCAGATGCGTCTATATCTGCCCATATCAGGAAGATTGTCCTTTCGCCTGCCTAGTACAGAAGTTCAAACGCAAGACTGCATGCCAAAACAAAGTACTGGATGGATCTTCAGCACGAGTCACCTGATTACACACTCTCACCGCCATTTACGTCACCAAAGCAGCCACTTGCCACTTGTCATATGTACCATCATTCTATTATACATCTCTTCCAAGCTATGGCTTGACTATGACGATCTGATCTTCTCTGAAAAGCGACTTGCGCTTTATCCTAGCACACGTGACCTATATTTGGTCTTCCAGACTTCTAAATACGTCCATGATTATTCTTACAATCGATATCGTCTTTTTTTAGAAGTAAGGTCGTATATATACAATTTCTCATAACCCTGCAAGGGTTCGGGCGCTTGTTTGGGCGTTTCAATCGAGTTTGACAGCGACGTCTTGAAAATATGCCCTTTGGTTCCCCTTATATTCATGCGCCTTATTTTAGCTGCGTCTCTTGAGTCTCGGCAGTCAACTACTTGTGCATCGACTCTATCTTTTTAGCTGCTTCTTTCGCGGTAGGCTTACAAGGTGCACTTTTGATGGGTCGGTGATAGGTGACTAGTTGAGCTGTTCCACTGGGCGGGTTCTTGTGATTGGCAGGGGTCCTAGTCCTTTTTGCACTTTCTCGCCCGCGGCTGATGCTGCCACCGTGGTAGAGCAACATGCTTTCTACTTTCAAAGCCCGGGCCATAATAATGCTTAAACATCGCTTATAAGGCCGTAAATGGTTCTTGGGACTCGTAAGTTCTCGTCAAGGATTCCGAACATCAATCTCTGCAGCGATCTCCACTTCCAACTTCTCGCCTCACACAAATCAAATCGACCAAGATGCCTCGAAGCACAGTCTATGCTGACTCCCAATCCCCGGAATCTGCTACATCATCTCGCACTTCGTCCAGGCCATCCACTCGAGCCAAAAATGACCAGAAATGGGACCAGCAGAAGAATGAGATCTACCGATTCTATATCGAGGAGGACAATACGCTTGATGCGACCATTCAAATGATCGAAGCGACGAGCGGCTTCAAAGCAAGGTCAGCTCCTGTTTACTCCATTAATCTAACAGCACCTCGTTGCTGACTAACCTTGACTTCGTGTAGCCCTCGAAAATGGAAGATGAAGCTCAAGGAGTGGAGGTTTGAGAAGAATCTTTCCAAGCATGATATGGAAATTATAGTCGCTAAAGCTCGCAAACGTGCAAGAGACGAGAGTAAAGACACCGTTTTCTTTTATGGCGCAACACAGATTCGACCAGAGAGGATCGAGAATTTCAAGAAGAGGAAGACCGGGAGTGGAAAGCATGTCGTCTCTTCAAGAGCAGGTAAGAAAAGAAACGGCCCAGCTCTTCATGGAACATCCTGACTTTCCAACAGACACTCCAGAGAACGTGACGTACCGCACTCCGAGTCCGGAATGCTATCCAAGCAACCTTGCGGATGATCTTTCCTCGATCGACTTGAACCAGAATATGTGATTGGCGACACTCTTCCGTCATTTCTGGCAGTCTTCGAATGAGCTTCGTGCGAGAGTCAGATTTTATTGAATGCTAGATGACTAAAGTCTATTTGTCATCGATACTGCATCGATATTCTCTTGCATTCTCGAGGTGTTGACCGAAGATCCGGCGAGCACTATCCCGAAGTCGACTCCGGTGTTCCTACCCCTTTCGACGACAAAGTCGAGTCTTCAATATCGAGACCATCTCCTTTTATGATCAAAGACGCCTCGTCGCTCGACCGAATGCATACTTCCAAATTCTCACCTGGGCTAGGCCCAAGTTTCGCGCAGACTTTTAGATCATTTAGCTTTACACGACCAACCGATACCTCGAGTCACCAGCCATAGCTACTCCACGGAACTATCACCAGCGTCGAAATAGGAAGACTGTTGCATTACGCACACACAGTTTCGAGAGGCTCCATGTCATGTCTAGTCTGCGATTGAGAGTCAAGGCGACAGGGACAGGTTTCGATCATGCTTGAGCGTGCCATATATGCCGAGTGTTCTTCTAGAAATGTCGTAACTAGATAGGCTTCGTGCCTAGATGGATCTCATGAGAACAACTGGAACTTTAGATATAGGATGATAGTCTTGCTTCAATTGGCTTGGGGACTCAAGATGCGGGGTTCTGGACTGTGGTTTAGGTCAAGGATCGTCAACCCGAAGGAAAACGACATGCAACAACATCACGACTTCAGGCTCATTTCCTGTTCGAACATTTACTGGATGCTTTATTTCGATGTTTCTATCTTGGCCCGTCAGACCACTTTTGTGTTTACATTACATAATTGCAACTTCGCTTTCGTATTAGTCATCCTGCACTTTTCAGCTCTACCATTTTACCCCGTTGCTCGCAACACAAGAGGCGATGGCGCCATCAATAGCTGGTTCCGCGTCACGAAACATCGCGTTACGTATGTCAACACATATTTGAGCCTGATAATTTCATCTCTCAGCTTTAGGTGAGACATATTGTGTTGGTGAAACCGCCACAATTCGCTTCGGCCCCCTGAATATAAGCGAGGTTGGTTTATTGCCGCTGGTGGAAGCGGAATCAGAAGAAACAAGACCTAAAAAAAGACGGCTGGAAACAAATGCAAGACATGTCGTAACGACATTGCGGGATCTTTTGGAATGGAAATAACGGAGCTCACGAATTTTGCACAATCTTTTCGGCTCAAGAAACACATTTGCTAAACAGACTGCTTGTCGTAACTCATTACTGCCTCACCTGTCGAAGCAAATAGTCGAACAAGTCACTCAGTTCAAGTCTCCAGGAGAAGCACCCGCAAGACGGTTCTCTGTGATCTCCCACAAGACTTCATAGTCTCCATACCTGGAAGGAACGGCCGCGGCAAGGAAGTGGGTGGCTCTACCCATAGCGACCGAGATCTTTAGAGACGGCATGTTCTCCTTCAAGATCACATTATCGTCAATCTACAATATGATCAGTATGAGACATTACGACACAGAAAAGGAAATCGAGGACCATGAAGGGGGACTTACGTCGGAGATGCGCCAGTGCAAGTTCTTTCTCAGATATCCCACCACATCTTCCCGTGACAAGCTCTGTAAGTTAAGACCTCGCTCTTGGATGTTCTTCGTGATGTGCTCCACCAGGTAGTCAGTCAAGATCACCTGGCCGGTAGACAACTCGTGATCTTGCTTTTGGCGATGGCAATTGGCGCAGCCTTCGGGACCATCGCCGCGAAATTCAGCTGGGGCGCTGAAGTTGTACACGCAGCCGACTTGAGTGGGTGTATCTTCGAAGTAGAAAGATCCACCTTCTGGAACATCGCCCAAGAAAATGCGGATGACGTATGGGTAGCCATCAAGTGCGAATCTGTCTTTGGTCAGTAGACTTTCAACTGAGGATGTTTGGGATGACAATACCTGTCATAGAGGACGTTCACGATATAGTCATTCTCAGTCCAATTCTCATCTGGATGGGCATGAGGATGTGGAGCAATGGCAGATTCCTTAACTGTGCTTGTAGCTGCATGTGCGTGAGATTCCGCAGCCAGTGGCGCTTGCTTCACAGCAACCGTGGCGACGACAGGAGCCTTGGCTGGAACGGAAGTGCTCACAACGGCTTGCGCTTGTGGTTCGGGTACTACAAGTTCGATTTTAGGAGTTCCTGTGCCGGATTTGACCTCGGCAGTCGGGACTGCTGCAGCACTGGCACTGTCTTTGCCCAGAATAGATTGCACCTTTGGCGCATTAGGTTGAAGCTTTTGAGCTTTCTCAATAAGAGCTGGGGGAAAGTTCTCAACGATGAGGTTGGTAGCAGCGATGGTGGACAGGTGCATGGTCGCGACCCTCTCATTTTCGGATAGTTGCAAGGTAGATTTGCCAGTGGTACTGTACTTGAGCTCTATGGCGGTCCGAAGTGCTTTCTGATACTTGATATTGTCGAATTGGCCATTGGTCTTGTATATATCGAGCCACTTCTGAAGGTCGGGATACGTGTAGCCCAAATCCCGAAGATTCCGGCATCGACCAGCTGTCCAGGGAGTGCCTTGAGAGTCGCTGCTGAATGGAGCAAGTGGGATGTTGGGATCAATTAGTCGTCCTGCCGAAGTGCGGAATGGCTGGACGTATTTGTTCGGGTACAAATCTTGCCACATCGCGAATAGTCGGTCGACGTTGTTGTGATGCATCCTATACTTGGTCAGACGGGATGCATACACATGGAGATACTCACCAGAAGATAGGATCAAAAGCAGCAACTGGCACTCTACCCATGTGTCCAGATCCGCCAGTGAAAACGTGGAGCTGACCATGGATGTCCTCCCTGGGCGTCAAGTCAGCGTGATGGATATAGGCAATTTGTGTAATGGTAAAGAATCGAAAGATGAGCGATTAATCAGCAACAAACGCTTACAAGGAAGAGTACTGAGTAGGAGGTTGCCCTTTCACGAATCCTTCGGTGGAGAAAGCATTATAAGTTGGCAGGTACTCCTCGAGAAACAACCTGTAGACAGCCTCTGGCAATGTATTGCTGACAACAGAGCGAGAGCCTCGAAGTTCTCCTGTGATTCTGTCCCAGTTCTGTTTCTCGCCATTGACCCAAGCGGAGGTGAAATCAGGGCTCCTAGGATTGAAAGTTGTGGGATGCCTGCTTGTTGCTTTGGAGAGGTTGAACTTTTGATGTCAGTAAGAAGGAGATCTCAGTGGCAGAATGGGAAGTCCTACCGGAAGTGTATCGTCTCTCGTGATGCCGAAGTCACCAAAGCTCGCGCCATTGGGAAGCCTGTACTTCCACATTGGGTTACTGACCGTTGCAACGCCAGTCTTAGTCATAACCTCAACTGTGGGAACAGTGATAATAAAGGGTACATTCGGGCCATCACGGCGACGATCATTTGGGAAATGCCAATCAGGCTTTCGCATAGCCCAATCCCACTTGGCGGAAGTCAGCATGAGCATTTTTGAGGACTACAAGTAGCAATGCTTCGGATTTCAAGCCTTCGAAGTCTGTCCTTCACGGATCTACTGAATATGAAATTGGAGAGTAAATTCATCTTACGTATGGGAATCTCCAAGTCTCGGCTGCTTGAACCATGGCCGGTTGGTCTTCCAGGGCAAATGTTGTGGGAATCAGCTTGAGCATGATTTCGTAGAGTCTCTGCTCGTACAGAGCGAGGTACGGCCGATGCCATGGTGGAAAGAGAGGGCTGCCATGGACGCAATACCACGAATTCTTGGGAGCTTTGGTATCCCACGCTGCCAGAGGTTGGCCGTGAATGCCTAAAAACAACGATCAGAAAGAATGAATCGATTAGCGAATGGCCCAGACAAACCTGCAATTGCGAAGTAGGATAACTGATCATCAGGACTCATCTGCTGGAACTCGTTTAGAGCATAGATGAACAGCGATTTCTGGTAGACATCGATTTTTTCTTTCGATGCCCACCACTCGTCAATTTCACGACGCAGAGGCACTTTTCCCCCTGGTCCAAGTCCTTTCTTGATGCCTGTGATTGGGTATGTCATCGTCAAGCCCCTTGAAGTTCGAAAATGCTTATTCTGGTTGAGTGAATTTGAGAAAATTCAGGACTTCAGGAGACCTTCAGCCTTTTAAAGTATTCTGGTGACACGAATGCATGTAAGAAATCAGCTGAATCTCCGTGGCATCCGCCACGGGCTTGCCGAGCAAAATTCATAACCATAAGAACATCCGACGGAGTCAAGGAATCCATGGTCATTAAGGCTTTGAAGCCTCATTTTTCAGCTTCAGGCAGTGTGCCGAATGGCGTCTGCGGTGTCAGAAAGGAAATGTTTCCTAGTGGTCAGTCAACTGAATACGGAACGAGCATTAGCCAACTGAGTACCACTGTGCTGATGGTTTCAGGAATTGGTGAAATTTTGACAAGTGTTGGTCTTTAAAATCTTGGCTGCATTCCGTGAGGGGTAAACGGAGAAACCCCATGTAAGAAAGCTGTCAGACTACCTTGAATTTTCCAAAAGCACAAAGACGGTGATGGTTTTGCTACCATTACATCAGCCTTAGACTTGGCGTTTGTTGCTCAGCCAGCCTTGCGCTGCCTGGAAGTGAGAGCTTTCCACCATGGAACGACAGACGAGCTCGAGTATGCAGTCGCTAGGAGTAAATACCAGAGAGTACGACGATTTAATGGACGGTGCTGTTGATTCGAAGAGCTGAGCTCGTAGAGTTCGTCCCTATGCATACAGGCTAATGCATCCCATCGCTCAGCCCTACAATGTCAAGCCACACGGTAAGCACGAATTCATTTTGGTGAGAACGCACAATCAATGGCCATCAGTCACTCGACTCTGCCATCCCATGGTAAGCCTCCCAGTCGAGGAGGACACATGCACAAGTCTGCCTCTTGTATGGTCAAGTTCAGGCTTGCGTCCTCAGATTCGCCAAGGTGAGAAAGACGACCAGCTTATCGACTCAAAACAGGGGCCTCGCATTGAAGATGCCATGGGAAGGACACATTTAGAGAATAGAGGTCCCTTGAAGAATGGCCAGGACAACAATATGTACTTCACACTCTAGGAAAAACAGAGCTGAGCTCGAGCGAGGCGCAAGTCAGTGCCAGCAGTGGAACCCTCGAGGCGTTAGAGGCATAATCAGATTCTCAGCGAACACACTCGAATTAGAGGCAATCAGGGCTGCGCATGAGAAGTTGATGACTTAATGTAAAGAAGTAAACGACAAGAGTATAAGATGACAATGCAAAGTAGGTGAAATAACCTCAAGAATGAACATCGGATCCTTTCAATTTTCGGACAACAGGCAGGAAGGACATGATGCAACCAAGCTTACTCTGCCGGAGAAGGTACCATAAATCGGTACTTTTTGTATAAGATCTGCATTTACTACTGCCGAATATATCAAGGACAAGAGGAAAAGAAACCACCTAAGGTGATAATGGAAATGGAAGACCAAACATAAGTGTTGGTTGTAAGACGTCTGTGAAATTGCATGGGAATTCCACGAACAACAGGAAAGATAACGGAAGTAAGACCTCAAAATACTTCGCGGATTCAAAGAAAGACTCCTTGCTCTTGTCGCTAGCAGTCGAATATGGCGGTCAGCGGCAGTCTCGGGACTTGCTAACAAAGGTCAAAACGCCGAGGCTCTCCCGTTCATGCCCGACGATAGTCGAAGTGCATCTCCAAGATCGCATGTGCGATTAACGGAGGAATTAATAAAGTGTGGGCCGGAAGCTGCTTGATGCTCAATATACACCTCCGAATGCTCTATCAAGTTATCGATATCGAGATATCGAGATGCCTCGTTGGGGATGTGTTCCGACATACAGCTCGTCTGACGTGGTCCGTCACACTGGATAGATTTGTGCGTATATCGAGGAGCGGAGACATTTCCCAATCAATCCATATGCGAAGCCACAGACTTGATATCATGCATCTCGGAAGGATAGCTGTTTACTTCTGAAAGTGCCACCACCGTTCTCCATGGCCCGTGTGCTGATCGCCCCTTCCGTTCCTCGGATTCGGAGCAACCTGGACATCGCAATTGCCTCTCGTTCAGATCTCTCCTCTCACAAAACACGACTTTCATGAGAAAGGAGGATGACTTAAAAGAAAGTCGCATCTCGTAGAAATATCAGTCCTCGAATCTTCTCAGAGTTGTCCCGCCAGTGCCAAATGCGAGGCATGATTGGCCCTCGCTAAATTTCAGGGGCGCGGTACTCCCAACTACCGAAAATAGGAAGATGTCCCCATCCTAGGCTAATCGCATGTGGGCAATCAATTGGGCGATATCCCATCGCCCAGCTTCTAACCATCTCTCTGGAAGGCATTTCATGTCGTGCATTTCTTCGGGCCCCGCCGTCGTCCTCGCCTCCACACTTTGAAACTATCCAAAAGGAGAAGGTAAATAAAGAGCCAAGTATGCAGGTTCGAGTTGTGGCTTTCCATGTGCCGACGCGATTCGATAACGCTGGTGTCTGCCCTGAAGACCCTTGTTTTACCCCCGGGTGCAATTGTAAGCTTAAATTCCTATGAGGTACCGGAGGAGGCCAGCGGGAAAGTCTATTCGTCGGAGAGCCGCTGGATCCGGAAGGTTGAAATTGAGTGCCAAGGGCAGGAGGATAGGCGTGCAGAAGGGAAGATCGATTGTTGGCCGTCAGATGCTTGAGGAGATGGGCAAGGTCGATCATCCTTATCGAAAGCTATGGACGATAGTAAGAGGTGGAGGGGTAGCTTGAGGTGTGGTAACTAGAGTATTTCAAGATAGATAGGTAAAGGGAATGGGATATAAGATGGTTGCTTCCTTCCACAATTTTATATCTTCACCTCTCATTCTCATCAAGCATCTCAAGGAAGTCCAATTGGACCCCGCCGCCCATCATGCTTTCAGTCTCCCTCCTCAGCACACTGCTTCTTTCTACTTGCGTTCTCGCAGCTCCCATCGAGAAGCGAACCCCACCAGGGATCCCTACTACCGCTGCGGCAAAGACTGCTTTGGCAGGACTCACTGTGGCTGCTCAGGGTCCACAAGTAAGCTTTCCTTCCCGGATGATGTTACATTGTTCTCCGGCACCTGACGCTCTCCAAGTCTGCTGTGCCGTTCGTCTCACCGAGGAAGCTAATTTGTTTGCACAGACTGGTTACTCACGCGACCTCTTTCCTACTTGGATTACCATCTCAGGCACTTGCAACACTAGAGAGACTGTCCTCAAGCGTGATGGTACCAACGTCGTTACGAGCAGTGCATGTGCTGCCACTTCTGGTTCTTGGTACTCGCCGTATGATGGAGCAACTGTAAGCCCGGAAATCTGCGCGAATTGTGCAGTGACTAACTAACTCCTCTCTTAGTGGACTGCTGCATCAGATGTCGATATCGACCACATGGTACCATTGAGCAACGCCTGGAAGTCTGGTGCAGCTTCCTGGACAACAGCTCAGAGGCAAGCATTCGCCAACGATCTCACCAACCCTCAACTGCTTGCCGTGACTGACAATGTCAATCAATCCAAGAGTGATTCTGGACCCGAGGACTGGAAGCCTCCGTTGAGTAAGTGCCCGGAGCCCATGATCGCTTGAGCGGACTACCACGACAGAGCTAATGTCTACTCAGCTTCCTACTACTGCACATACGCCAAGATGTACACCAAAGTCAAGTCAGTGTACAAGCTGACAGTCACAACCGCCGAAAAAGCAGCGTTGACAAGCATGTTGAACACTTGCTAGAGATGAGACGAACGACACGGGCTGATGAAGATGATGACGGAATGAGGATATGAAGGACATACTTTGATTTGTGGCTGAGAGAAAATTGACTCTGACTTGTGAAGGAGGTTTCTTAGATTCCAAGGCCGCGGGTGGTTTTGGGCATCAATTATCCCTTTCGAACGCGGTCTGTATCTGATGAGGTTTGGCCAATTGGCTCAAACTGAATAGGACTATTCAATATACAATGAATGATACACAATATCACCTTTACCCTATGTACTGGGCCAGCAAGATTTCACTTGCTAGACACTTGACTCGATGTTGAACCCGAAGTCCCGATGCAATACAGACACATGTATTGGACCCACCACTCTCGAAAAGGTATGCAGATGCCTGGTCAAATTGGAGCTACGCTCAAGGTAACAGCAAGTCACACCCCAAAGCATATCCTCCCCAATGGGGCTGTTCGATTCATTTTCATTTCATTTTTCGTATGCTATTTTAGGACCTTTCCTAAGTCGCTTCCATCTTATAAGATATCAGGATGGGTGCCATTCAACTGGACAGACAGCAAGTAAAGCCTGATCCATCAGATCAAGGACGAACCAGACCATAAATATATTTCCAGTTCTCAAAACCATAAGCTCGCTCAAATCGCTCCATTCCAGTCCGGTTCGTTCATAAGCTTCAGCCTCATCACCGTATGCAGTAATCGCTACGCAGAAACAGGGAAACGCTGATGCAGAGAGCAAAATGGCATCTTAATCAAGTACCACAGTGCAGCGCTTCCCTTCGATCTGTCAGATGTCGTCTAGAGAAGAAGATTTGTTGTTGGTAAATGTAAATAAACACGTCGTATCGTTCCAATCAGGCAAGTAGCTCAACATCCAATCCAATCGAACGCATAAAGAGGTTGACGTTCGCCAATCGCTGGCTCGACATCGCTGGAGGAAGTGTCTTAGCGAGGCTGACAGTCTCCATGACACGATCCTTTACAGCCATAACAAGGCGTTGCTGCTGCTCAGGGCTCGCACCAATACCAATGGCTGCAAGGAATTGCCAGACGTAAACATCCTCGCCAGTGTTGACAGTTCCCGGGAAGATATTTGGAAGACTTGGCTCGAGAGCGTCGAAGAATCCATTGTACTTGTTTACCCTGATAATGATAGTCAGCATCTAAACACGAATTCTGTGTCATTGTTGCGGCAACTTACCACTCCTGCCACTCCTGCTCATCAACGCTTCCGCCTTGCTTGATAAGCTCAGCTCGACTCAAAATCATGGTCAGCATGCTGACTCCAATTCTTGTTCGAGCAACCATATCGATGTTGATGTTGAGAATGAGGCCCAAAACACCAGTAACGATATCCAATCCCGCCTCGTTGAGATATCCGAAAAGAGAAGGCATGACCGCCAGCGAAAATACTTCGATATTCTCGCGGACCGTAGCACTTAATTGGGTCTCTCCAGGGAGAAGCAACGCATGTCGGATAACGTCGAGCTGGTCGAGGTGAATAACAATCATGGTGAGAATAGTCGTGCGCTGCTCTTGAGAGACGTGGCGGAATACTCTAGGAATAGCCTTTTGGCCCTTGGCGAAAGACAGGAAAGCAATGAAAGGATGGGTAGTAGTCGCACCGATAGGCTCGTGGACTTTCAATTGATGCCAAAGCTGTTGGTTGAGTTTTTGAGCCTTCTCGCGCCAGTCCATATGATGTCCGACCAGCTCTGGGTTGATGTCCTCGTTGAGAGCAGGGGGTACATGGCGATCATGATCTTCCATCTTCATCAAAGTATTGTAGACATTCTCGATATCGGCTAGCACAGTCTTTCTGTCACTTCCACTGACTCCTGCGAGGTGAGCCTTGCGATCTCGGGCCGCACTGCCAGGTCTGTTGACATCAGCCCCACTGTCATTGCGCTTGATATTGAGCAAAGGCTTTGGCGTCTTTGCATTGCTGAAAGAAATCTTGCCCAAACTGCCCTCAATCACCAACTGCTTGTTTTTTGGCTTATTCTTTGCAGCTTCGACAGCACGTTGAACTTGTTGCTCCATGCGTTGCATGTGATTGTCACCACCTCGAGCCTGTCGACGCATGCCACCGTGACGGCCACCAGTCTGAAACAAGTAGGTCTGTGCAAAGTTGCTTAGTGGCTGGCCAGGATGTTGACGTGGTCCTCCTCGAATCTGATTGTGAACTTGGTAGTAGAAGTCCTCTGATAGGCCTGTATCAGTTCCGTGCTCGTTTGGATTGCCGGTAGCAGTCACTAGCTGTTGCAACTGGATGCGGGTAATGAAATTCTTGTCTTGAGGCGTCATCAAGCCATTATCCTTGGAAAGCATGAAGATCTTATGATTTCGCTTTGCCCTCTTTGCCTCCTCCATCAGGAAAGCAGACTTCTCCTCCTCGGATAGGTGAGCAATTTGCTGGGGATGGGTGATGATGTGGCGAGAGCCTGAGGGGCGTGATTGGTGACCGGGGTGTTGAACAGCGGGGGCAGGTCTCTGTTGCTCGGCTGAATATCTGTTTGGATTTTGCAGAATCTGTGTAGGCTGCTGTGGTGGACCTTGCTGCACTGGTGGTTGGCTAGGTTGTTGTGATCTCTGCAAAATGTGAACTGGTTGACCAGAAGGAGCTGGGCCATTTTCAGCTTGTGGTGGGCCAGCCTGAACAGGAAATTGAGATTGCTGCTGAGGAGGGTACTGCTGGTATTGCTGAGGTGGCTGGGCATATTGATGCTGCTGTGGAGGCGGAGTTGGTTGGTACTGTTGAGGTTGTTGCTGTACAGGTACTTGTGCTTGTGCTGGCTTCTTGGCTTGAGCTCGCATTGCAGCTTCAACTTCCTCTAAGCTCATCATCTTTCGGCCACCAGTGGGAAGTCCTGGAGTCACAGGCGACTCTTGGGCTGGCGCAGGAGCGGTCCGCTTTGGTGCCACTCCCCACAAGTTTGCATCAACCTGCATGTCTGGAATATAGTCGGGCTCATTGTAACGCTCGTAACCGGTTCTGGCAGGTCTTGGTTGAGGCTGCGCATAGGATGAAGCGCTTTGAGTCACCTTCGAGATTGGCTGTTGTCTACTGAATCGGGCTTGTTCTTCACTGATAGCGTCTGAGACTTTCGCAGTCTGACCAAAGAAATCGAAGTCCTTGCCCACCGGCTTCTTGGTAACTGCTGCTGAACCACCGCCGAAGGTATCGTCGTTGAACGCATCATCCGTCTCGTCCAATTGATCACCTAGACCATCGTAGGTATCCTCGAAGTCGAGTCTACAGATGTAAGTGGTCAGCACGCTAAAAGTGGCGGGTGAAAAAGGACTATATCGCAACTCACGCGTCATCGTCATCTTCTTGTCGCGATAGGCCTGCGAAGGGGTCTGCAGCTTGAGAGAAACCGGGCGCAGAAGTATTGTGGCCGCGGTCGCGCGGAAGAGCAGTGTCGAATCCAAAGAACGACATGACTGCTGTTGTGTTTTTGGCTAGAGGTTGATTTAGATCTCGAGGGCGCCCATCAAGGAAGCAAAATCAGTGCATAAAGAAGGGAGAGAACTGCATTTAACACCAGAGGTCAGCTTGGTATTGATTAGTTTGGGAATGTTTGGTGAAACAAACTTGAAGGTCGGGACGGTTGATGGGTAGGTAGTACTTGGGACGATTTGTTTCTGTTCGAAAGTGAACTGGTGTTGACTCGAGAAAATCACAAGGCGCAACCCAAGACTGGCTGGGAGCTTGAGCAGAGAGACTTCGCTCGAGTGAGCCGTCTGAAAGAGGGAGAGATATTGGAGCTTATTGGTGACAAAAAATTGCTTGAAGAGATGTTGTGGAGGTTCAAATGGTGATGCACTGTCTTGGTGGGGAAGCGAGGGTCAAGCAGATTTGAGGCTCTACTCGAAGGGGTTAGTGGCTTCTCGTCCACCAAGTTTATCAAGCACCCCTGCAGCAACTAAAGGCTGGCTGGCTGGATACGAGACCCTGCCCTGCTCGCTGGCCTCACCACGAATTTACCAAGGGTGACTTTCAACCTCCTTTTTGCTTGCGCGTCCTCGAACCCTCTTCGCGCATCTACCCTCTTCTTCGTTCTTCACATCTGGGGGTCATTGTCGTTCCTTCATTACGACACTTTGGGATATTTGATTGTTCTCAGCCGGAATTGGAGTCAACTTCTGGCTCTTTCTTGGTTACGAAACGGGGGTTACGGTTTCTTCTTCATCCGGACTTTGAACTACCTCCACGATGGCAACAGGATCCGCTAGATACTTGAGATATATTCTCTTTGCCTTCTTTGTATGCCCTTTGCCTTTTTCTTGTGGCGAATCCCCCCCGCTAGAGATGAAATACTGATTTGGACTTAGGGGCTCGCTGTCATCTACTTCATATCTTCTTCTTCCACTCAACGATTACCTTCTACAAATGAGATACTTAATAGTGCTGGGAAAGGTTGGAATAATGTTCCAACTAAAGCCGGAGTTTCGGAAAGTCCTGCTGCGGCTGCCCCCGCTGCAACTGGAGTAACTCCCAATGTTCCAGAAGGTCTTCCAGAAGCTGCCGCAGATGGAGCCAGAGCAAATGCGACTTTTGTAACCCTGGCTCGAAACTCGGATCTATGGGAAATTGCAAGATCGATCCGTCAAGTCGAAGACAGATTCAACCGCAAATTCCACTATGACTGGGTGTTCCTCAATGATAAACCATTCGATGCTACATTCAAAAAAGTTACCTCATCCCTTGTTTCAGGCAAAACCCATTACGGAGAGATTCCGAAGGAGCACTGGTCGTTTCCAGAACACATCGATCAGGATAAAGCTCGAAAGGTTCGGGAGGACATGGCCGCGAAGAAGATCATTTACGGAGATTCCATCAGTTATCGCCATATGTGCAGATTCGAATCTGGGTTCTTCTTCCGCCAACCGTTGATGCTCAACTACGAGTACTACTGGAGAGTTGAGCCAAGCATTGAGCTCTACTGCGACATCAATTACGATGTTTTCAAATTCATGGAGACCAACAAGAAGAAGTACAGTTTCGTTTTGAGTTTGTACGAATACGTGGAGACTATCCCTACCCTCTGGGACAGCACCAAGAAGTTCATGAAGGCTCATCCTGAGCATATCTCCGAGGATAACTCGATGGGATTTTTGAGTGACGATGGCGGAGACTCCTACAACCACTGTCACATGGTACGTGCGACTATTTCAATTCAGCTGTTTAGTACTAACTCCAGACTAGTGGTCCAACTTTGAAGTTGGTAACCTCAACTGGCTCCGCTCCAAGGCCTACATAGACTACTTCGAGTCGCTTGACCAAGATGGTGGATTCTTCTACGAGCGTTGGGGTGATGCTCCAGTTCATTCAATTGCTGCCGGTCTTCTGTTGAACAAGGATGAGATCCACTTCTTCAACGACATTGCATACTACCATGTTCCATTTACTCATTGCCCCACTGGGGAAAAGACGAGACTTGACCTGAAGTGTCACTGTAATCCAAAGGATAACTTTGACTGGAAAGGATATTCTTGTAAGTTTTGAAGCAAAGATGGATCAACTGCAACTAACAATTACTCCCAGGCACGTCTCGATTCTTTGAGATCAATGGCATGGAGAAGCCGGAAGGATATGAGAACCAGCAAGACTAGTCGGCAGCATCAATGTATGATTTTCAATGATGAAAGCATTATTCAAAAGGCGTGATTTGATCTACCAGGCATGGTCGGGAAAGGCGGCGTTTTTGTGTAGTGTGTACGAATTAGGTCCCTAAGAATTTGTGTAGATAGTGCTCGGTTTGGACAGCTCAGGGACTGGAAAACGACCCTTTGCGTTGGGATGACACGAATAGACTCTTTGACTAATCAGCCACTCTTCTCTACGGTCCTGCTGGTCTTCAAATAGTGTCTTCCTCCATCGCCCGAGATCGAATTTCGGTAGGAAGCTTCTGGAATCCTGATCGTTGTTTAAAGATTGCTTTGCTGAAATCTTCCGTGGATGTAAGTGCGTGTTAGAAAAGAAAACTTGAGGCAAATAATGTCGGTATCAGCGCAGAGAAAGAGCCTAGATGTCATGTTTATGTCTGATAATTGATACGGCTTTTCTTCTAGCCATTCTCTTCCTTTCATACATGTATAGATATACAGGGCAATTCGAACAGTTCCCAACGCCATCAATGCATCTAAGTTGCTCTTGACTCCAAAGAGCTTATCATGACCTTCTACTAGCCATCTCCCCCAACAGAGTGTCTACGTCGTCGCCTTCGGCTTCTTCGTCCCATACTTCGATCGACTTGTCGCCCTATTCCCAACACCACCCTAAAGACCTGATTAGCCGTCATTCACCCCTCAAGAGCACTCATATCCTCGGTTCATCCATGACAAAAACGTACCAAATCCATAGCCCCTCTAACCAAATGGTACCTCACACCAGGACAATCCTGACTCCTTCCCCCTCTCACCAATACCACCGAATGCTGCTGTACATTGTGACCCTCTCCAGGAATATAACACGTCACGACCCTCCCCGTGCTAAGTCTTACTCTCGCCGTCTTCCGTTCTGCAGAATTGGGTTTCTTGGGCTTCGTGATACCGACTTTGATGCAGACGCCTTTGAGCTCGGGGGCGTTGACGTCGCGGAGGGCGGGCGAGACGGCTTTTCGTGCTCGTTGGGCGACGCGGCAGCCCTTTTCTTTGATTAGCCTTCTGAAGTGGTTGCTACAGACAGAACGAAGATACTCAAGGGGCTGTACCTTTGAGACTTGGTTATATGTTGCGAATGGGGTGGGAGTAGCGGAGAATTGGCGGACGAGCGAGGGAGTTGGCTTTGTTTTCAGCATGGAGACTGATAACGGCATCCGTACCGACGGTATGAGTGATCTGCGGAGCATTGTGACGGCCCTTGTGGTGCTGATTGCCGTCGTCGCTATTGGGGCTGGAGCTTTGGGGTTGGTATTTTTGGCGATGCCTATCGATCATGTGACTACTATATAGCCTCGATTGTTGACAGCCTCGTCCTCCCAGCTTCTCCTGAACCTAGTCAGAGCAAGAACTACGAAATTTTTGGACATCACGATTTATCGCTCTGGGATAACATCTTTTCCTTCCCTGTTTCTGTTATCACTCATCTCCATTGACGAGGTCTAATACGAACAAGAGGAGACTTTGACATAATGCACCTTGAAAGTGATCAAGTGTCAGCTACACAATTAGCAACTCTCAAAGTGCGGCAACCTAGGAGCTATCTCGTCTCTTTCAGTGCTCGCAATCGATCGTTCTGGAACATACGTTGTTTCCTTTGAGATACTGGGCTGAACAAGCAAAGGGAGAGTAATCGAGCAGTTTTCTGTTTCTGCTCCCAGACTCGTTGAGATTTTTTTCCGCTAGGAAGCTTAGGACTGTTAGAGCTTGACAAGTGCAGGTCTACCAGTCTGTCTAGAATGTACATAACTAATTTTCTGGAATTTCTCTGCGGCATCCCCCCAAAGTTCTGCTCTTAGCACTCCATAAACTCCCATCTTTGCTTTTGGTGCCCATTTCTTTGCCAAGTCAAGAGCCGTATCAAACATATCACTAGGGCTAGCAATCGCGTCGACGACACCGTCGGCCAGTGCCTCTTTCCCTGTCCACCTGTGTGCTTCAAGCAGCATTTTGCGAGCAATTTGAGTTCGAAGCTTCAAGCGTGGCAAAGACCCTATGCCGTCAAAGTGAAGGCCAAGATCAACTGGGGGCTGTTCTCCGATTAGTAATGTTCACTCAGATGCAACGTCGTTTGAAATGTCTACCATTGAAAGATATCCCCTCTCGCTATTCATCACCCGGTAATCATGGCTCAAGGAAAACGGGACAGCTCCTCCAAAGCAATGACCGTTAATCAGACAGATTGTCGGGAATGGAAAGTCTACAATGGTGTGAAGCATGGGATAGAACCCATCAGTATTTGCAAATGGATTGCGATCTCCCTCGTCAAGTTCAACGCCGGTACAGAAGAACTTCTCTCCTTGACCTCGTGTGATCACAGCTCCTTCAGCCCCACCTCCCAGTTCTTTCTGTATGTGATGAAACGCACGAATGATTTCCTGACAGAATGCACTGTTCAGACGATTTTCGGGAGGTTTTTGAAGAGTTACGACAAAAACAGTCCCATATCGTTCAAGCGATAGATTTTTGAAGCTGGTCGAAGTCATGGTGCCTCTCATGTAGAATACTGTTGAACTGGTGGCCTTGCGGAGAACTCGAAGGAATCAAAAGGTCAATCCCACATGGTTTGAGAAACTGAAGACGTTGACATTCAACAGGTGTTTCTCCTCGATGCGGGGAAAGACTGTCAAATGCGGGGGAAGCAATTACCGAAAAGCCAAGCGAAACACCGAACAACCACTTCCCTTTAAGTTAACATCACGAACACCTTTCACTATATTGTATTGTTCGACCAATTGCCAATCGCCGAAGAGTCTTTTCCCATTCGTAGGCTGCTTTGCAGCATTTTTCATGGTTACGCTTGAGCCTAGTGGCATGCCTGATGGCTTTGTCGGAAAGCATGTGCCTGGGATAGAAGTCAAGCTGTTTGACGGGGACGAGGGAGAAGTTCTTGTCAGATCAAACCAGATGTTCTCGAAGTAAGCCTGGTTCGTTTTATTTCCTTGCCGATGTCGCCATTATTTAGACACTTGTATGATGAGCCAGCGACATGCATGGCGCATGATAAGGATGGCAATTTTCGAACAGGTGATATTTCGCAGCGGCAACGAGATTACTACTGGATCAAGGGTCTCGCATCGCTGCACATTACCAAGTCAGGCGGATACAAAATCTCGGCTCTGGATGTCGAACGTGAGCTGCTCGGCCTTCCTTACATATCAGAGGCCATGGTAGTAGGAATTACCGATCTTGAACTTGGTCAGCATGCAGCAGCGCTGTAAGAGAGGACCGAACCATCTACACGTCTGGAAGCGGGGGTCGACGTCTTACAATTGATAGCCTTCGCAAAGACTTACGGAGCAAGCTTGCAGGTACAAGATGCTGACATTATTACTGATTGTGGATAGCGAGTTACCAATAGGGCAGAGCGGAAAGGAACAGAAGAAAAGTGTTGGACCAGAAATTTTCCCTACACCTGGATGGGAGACACATCCTCAGGTGTAAGTGTGGTAGAAGAATGATTAGAAGAGTAGATTGTAAACAAGTCGTTGATTCACAAACCAAAGTTGATGTCTACAGATAAGCGAGAATTTGTTAACAACATTACAAAATGAGAAGTGTTTGTTCATCATCTCATGCATCAGAGCCTGAGGTTAGGAGTTCTGGTCAAGACGGTGCAACTATTGCACGCCCTGTCCAGTAGAGTGGGACTTGTCTTCTAGTGTTGTTGCCCCTTCTCCCCCTGACCTCGGCGAAAATTTAGCGAGCTGGCGACTTGGCCAATCACAACCTCAAATTTAGTAAAATCGCAGCCGACTTCACTCCATACTTCCACCAGTTCACTCGGATTCAGCAGTAGAAGTGGCAGAATCCATGATTGACCCTTTCCTAATTCGTGTTCACCGGTAGACTATCCAGCTCGTCGGCGATTCCCATTCTATTCGCCTGATTCAGCCCCTTCTGCCAGAAGTCCATCATGGCCACAACAGTGGTCGAAAAAAGTAGAACGAAAAAGCTTCGCTTTGCAGATGTGAGTTCTTCTTTGGCAATAGATAAATGACTAAGCTTCGAGTACATAAGCTGAATATACAAAAGGTTGCTGTTACTTACACAGCTGATGAGTTCCAAGGAATATACAGAAGCAAGAAATACCACGAGTCAGACTTCGGCGCGGTCCTTGATCGCGCCCAGAATGTCGGATGCTCCAAGATTCTCTTAACGACCATGACACTCAAAGGTGCTCATGAGAACCTTGAAATTTGCAAGAAGTATCCCGGTGTCTGTTATATGACGCTAGGAGTCCATCCATACCACGCTTCCGAGTTTTATCAAGAACGCGATCAAGTGACGGAGCTGAGAGATCTGGGAAAAGAATTGATCGCAGCAAATGAGAAGGCCTTCGTAGCGTTTGGGGAGATCGGACTGGATTACGACAACCTGCAACGAGCAGATAAAGAATCTCAGCAGCGTGCTTTCAGAGACCAGCTCGAGCTTGCAGTTGAGTTTCAGCTGCCGCTATTTCTACATGCACGTGCCGCATGCGACGATTTTATCTCCACCATCTCGCCATACCTACCTAAACTCAAGACACCCGGCCTCGTCCACTCTTTTGCTGGAACGAAAGAAGAGATGCTGAGGCTGGTGGAATTGGGGTTTCACATCAGTGTCAACGGTGTCAGCTTCCAGACCGAAGAACTACTCGACATGGTGAAGCATATTCCCTTGACGCATCTGCAGATAGAAACGGATGCTCCGTGGTGCGAAATCAGTCCGAAAAGCCCAGCAATACGATACCTTGGAGACGCTTATCCACTGCCGCCATCTAAGAAGCATGGGAAATTCGTTGAAGGCCAAATGGTGAAGGGAAGGAATGAACCCTGTACCATTGAGAGAGTTGCGCGTGTGATAGCGGGAGTAAAGGAGATGCGATTAGATGAACTTACTGAAATTGCATGGAAGAATAGCATCGAGATGTTCAAATTAGATTCATAATGTAGAGACATAAACAGCAAGTCAAGAATCTAGAGTCAACACCAAAGAATGCTGTGTTGACATGCTAAGCGAAGATCGGATCTTTCAGCTACAATGGAAGTGATCACGCATAGTTATTTTGCTTCGGGAAGTTTCAAAGTAGATTGAGAAGTTGATATTTTCTGCCCGAATTGGGAGAGCCATTTATCTCCCATTCAAAGTTACATGCAAGCTCTACCAGCTCCAAAACGCCTTACGTGCCTAGTCGTTTGCATGAAATCTGTGCAACCATAAGCTATCTATTCCCTGACCCTTCCATTATCATAAACGTTGCATTAGAGGAAATAGTCCGCGACAGGCTTCTTGGCTGGCATCCCTCGAGAATCCTGAGGGGCTGCCTGGAAGACCCTGTATCTCCTCGCAGGACCACTCAGAAGCACTCTTTCTTTCTCCTTCATAACGCCGCCATCACTCCGATTGACTTCTCCATTGCTTCGTGCAATCATACCATCACCACTTCCATCTTCGCCCAGCTCGAGGATAGCTGCTACATTGCCACATCTATAGCAGTAATTTGGCGCCGACCAGACCGTTACGATGCTGTTATCGAACATCTCCTTGAAGCCTTCCATGACAAGCTGATGTGCCCGTGCTATCAGGGACAAGTCGTTGACATGGTTGAAGACTTTGACAATATCGGCACCAAACAGAAAGCCTGCTCCACGTGGCGATAATCCCCAACCATCTATCTCATCTGGATCTGACCAAAGGAGATCACACATAGCTCCCTCGTGCGGTACTTCTTGCTTCCGGTCCAATAATCTGATCTTGTCGATCGAATCGACGAGTGGTGACAATCCTCCGTGAACACACAGTACTGCTCCGCTTGGATTTCCTGGAGACCCTTTACTGAATCCCGACGCACCTGACCCTGGTGGACCTGTCTTTCCAGGTGATTTCCCTCCTTTCTGCCTTGGTATGCTGCTTATTATTCCTCCTTCCGAGTTCAACACCTCGATTTCGGTATCCGGGTCTATGTACTCCTGAGTAGAAGTGAGACTGTTCGACTTGGGGCCAGAAACCTTGTGTCTAGAAGGCTCGAGACTGCTGGAAGCTCCTAGAACAATAGCTCCGAGCGCAAGATAGTCGAAGACTTCACAGCAATATCTCCATACATTTGCACTGCCGTATTTCCTCAGACATTCATCGTAGAAGCCATACACCGTTGTGATCTGTCTGGACTCGTGGTTGCCTCGGATTAGGGTCATTCGGTCTGGGTATCGTACTTTGAGGCATAAGAGGAGGAGGAATGATTCGAGAGAGTAGAAGCCGCGGTCAACGAAATCACCTGGCTTAATTAGCAGGTGCATCCAAATTCTCCCCCCAACATGCACATACCCATGAATAAGTAGTTTGTATCTGGCACATCACCACCAACCCGGAAAAGCTCCATCAAGTCGTGGAACTGCCCATGAATGTCGCCACATATCTACAGTGTTCATCAGTACATTGTCCAACGTTTACACTCCAGAGCGCATACCGTTACTGGCGCAGTCACAGTGACCACGTTCCCCTCCTCAATCAACAGCTCCCTAGCTTTGTGGCAAAGCTCTCTAACTTGTGCCTCAGGAATTGGTCGACAAGCTCGCAGCTGCGCAATTGCTCTGGGATGCGTTAGGGACTGATCTTGAAGTGTGGTTGGTTGAAGTACTTGTCTAGGTCACTCATTTTGCTATCCTTCTAGAACAGAAGCCTGCACAGATGCGGCCTTCTCTCCTAGCTGCTAGATACCCCCAGGCGGATCTCCAGGAACGAATGTCTTGATTTGTAGCTTGGAAAGCAGCCGGCGCATATAGGTGTGGCGTAGACTCAAAGGAATGGCAGGGGGTCGCAAAGTCGGGGAGATGGTGTGGAAAGGTTTCAAATATTCGGATAGGTGCGACTTACTTGCGTCAGAATGGACAGTAAGATGCGCGGGTCGTAAATGGTGAAATGGTCGTGTGCTTGCTTCAGGATCTATTTCATGGATGCCCCAGCCTTGAACTTTGAATGGAGTCCTGCCGCGGGATCGCGTTCAACGGAGCTAAACCTAATTAGAATTCAAGCTCCATCTAAAATTATCATGCCACTACGATCCATCCCCAAACCACGACCAGTCCATGTCTCCCTACTCTCTACCAGTGCAGCAATAGGTATGTGACAGTATGGTACGGCCAATTGACTTCTGTGCCGCATACTAACGGAGCTTCCAGCACCATCTCCCTCATTCAATTGAGCCCGGAAGGCTCGCAGGAATACACGATGCCGCCACACATGCACCCTCGAAGTCGCTTTACGTCCTCCCTATTCGCAACTACTCTCTTTGCGAGCTTCTTCGTTGTCGTCCTACCCCATGCGCTTCCATGTCCAGCACCGAGAGTCGTGTACGCAGATGATGGAACACCACAGGCGGGCAAGCGGCGGAGGAGGCGGAAGTGTCCAGTCGACGAGATTGATGGAAGTCGTGTTGTGACAGGAGCTTCTGCCATGGAGGAGAGTAGAGATGATATCGAGGATGTGGGCTTGAGGAGACAGAAGAGAGAGTGTCCAGTACCGAAACCTATTGGACTAGTGGGAGAAATCTTGGGGTTTGGAGGCTCGAGTAGTGACGGGAAAGGCTCGAAGCCACCGTGATGAAATGAATTCGACGGAAAGGCAGAGCTCATAGGTGTATATTTGTACTATTCTCAAACTCAATTTGGAAGCGTCGAAAGAATCTCTAAGGTTCCGATAAACCGCTGGCCTGCATGCTCGGTATATTGGTCATTCTTGCCAGTGAAGATTACTCGTCCGAAGCTTTCAGACCACTGGCGCTATCCTGGTCGATACACGAGGAAGACCACTTCGCACGATACCTCATGAGATCTTTCAAATTTTATTGGGTGGGAACGCATACCGAATCTCCTCGAATTTGTGCATCCCCTGAGCCGATAACTTGCCAGTTTGATAGAAAGAGAGCATCTGACACTTCGGGAATAACTCGATGAAGTGAGGATTTTGCAGGCTATTGCCTTGAAGCCTGACTAGTTAAGTGGTGTGCACCACGATGTCGAGTGCCGGCACCGCGAACATGATACCAGGTCTTTCGGCGGCGATATCGATGATATCGCTATTAACGCTAAGAGAATTCTCCCGATACAGAAAGATCAAGCTATATGTCTGTCTTGAGTGAAATGAAGTGAAGTAGCCAAGCCCATGTAATATCACCGTAACGTGGTCTTGCCACTTGGAAAGCCTCTTCTTACAACGGCACAACTGCGTCTCTGCGCCTCCACCCACTCCAGCAGTCTGCTCTGGCGTCAGCAATTACTTATCGATAGATTCGACTGGTAGAGCCTGAAAATCAGATGCTTCTTGACAGCAAGATGATGATCGATAGTAACAATTGTTCTACGCCATAGAATCTCGAATTTGAGGCTAGTGAATGTGTTATCATACTTGTATTAACTGGCGAAGAGTAGATAGATCACGGACGGCTGAAGCCCAAGGTGCAGGCATTACTGACTCTTAATTCTAAACTTTACAAACATGTAATAATGGCAATACGTCTCAGTCGCATAAGCTACAGAAGAAAGAGCAGTCGACCCCTTGGATGTCTTCACATACGGTAAAATCTTCACTTCGAGTCATTCTCACGAGCCCCTAGTAAAACCCGAGCCGTACCTAGACTATGCTTCCAAGATAAAGATCTACGAGTAATTAAAAGAGACTGAATACTGTATTATGTTTCTCGAAAATACTGGAAAGAGTATCGCGATAGTGAAGGGTGTAAAATCTCAGAAGGGGGGTGTTTGTTTACACTCGCTTAGATATCTCTCTTCCACAATTCTCGTTTCACGACTGCAGCACTTACCAGATTTCGCCGAGCATTGTCGCCCTGGGAGGTGAACAGATCACAGTCCTTCGCTTTCTACCAAAAAACTGGCCTGTGTCAATTCCTCCCCTTCAAAATTATGCATAATCTACCTATATCATATAGCTTCCGTCTCTCGAACGATCTTTCTTATCTTGAGTATGACAGTTGGAGCTGAAACGGCACTTAAGTGAATCGTTCCAAAGAGTTCTCAAGCTTCAATACAACACCGAGTCTAAGACATTTGTCGGGTTGTGGAATATGCAAGTATTAAAATGGTGGATGCATGGGAAAGAAGTACCGCGAACGATCCCGAGAACTATGGATGGCGTCTTAGTGTCGAATAACAGAGTGAGGAGATCATAGGACATATTGCTTAATTGAAAACAAGTCGTTCCTCATTTCTCTCAGATGTTGAGGATCAGAGGTTGTGGATGTGAGATGGGGATGTGAGATGGGGATGTGAGATGGGGATGTGAGATGGGGATTCTCTCATAGGAGGAGGGCTAGAGGATATTTGGGAAGTTAGCAGCGGTAATAAAGCTGAAAACAGGAAAGTGAATATTTGAGAGCAGGAGCAGCAGAGTGATGATACCCCTACCAGATAGTTTCCCGGATACTAAGTTCACCTCTCACCCACACGAGCGGATCGGAAATGTTAGTAGAGAATGCCTCGCTACTTTATGGTCTGTTATGCGCAGCTGTGCATCTTGTTTGGAAATTCCAGACAGGTATTATTTGGATTTACATATATGCATACTTCTTATGCGAGAAGGCCAGACGCAGGTCAAAGTAGATCAATTTGCGCTTCGCGAGATACTACACAAGCACAAGGCCTTTTATATGTAGCTAAGCAAGCACACTAACAACGATCTGCCAAAATTACGAGCGATCCGATTTTCCTTGGATAGAAAGGCATGTTTGAGTTTGGTGGTAGCCCCTCCTTTTTTCTGGTATTGAAAAGAGCTATTGAAGGTCCATTTCAAGAAATTTGATTGATACTGGAGTCAATTATTAGAAAGTAATAAAAGGTTGTCAAATGACATAAATTTAACAGCAACCCGAAGAATGACAGCAGTCTTTCCACCACCACTATTGCAGCTCAGAACTAAATCTCGACTACAGTTACTGCATTTTTCTGCAAGCGAGAGCCGACAGATCTCACTTCAGTAGCCTTACGGGCCCTTCAAGATTCCGGATCATGTAACCAGGCCGCTTCTACCAAGAGAATGGGTAAACCTACGAGGCTTCTGGTATCCCTTCGAGTCGAAACTAGCTGAGTGGGAAGAATATATAGGTTTCGACTTAGCATTCTACATCGCAACTCTTCTCCCAACATTCATATCTTCCCTTCGCTAGGCTTTTTATTACCTCATAAATTCGGACCAGATAGTAGTAATAACTTATAGCCAAAGTGAAGTTCTAACATCTGGGCCTGACAAGTCAATATGAAGGTATTAAACGACACACACCCAGGACGCTATTGAAGGTCTGTAAAGCAAAGCAGACAGAAGGACCCAAGAAAATGCTCGCCAATGACAGCCTCTTCTTTTTCCAGCACAGACTGTAAACGAACCTTTCACGTCCCTTGTAGACGAAATCATACGCTCAAGGTTCTTGCACTCATGAATATCATTGCCCCTTCGATTTCTGAGGCATAATCTTGAAAGTCAGCGATGATAGATAGTAAAAAGTCGTACGAGTAACGGCGATATCAAGGACCGTAGTGAATAGAAGCTCCACAGCGAATCTTGAAAAGCTTCTTCTCAGACCTTTTATCGGGAAAAGGGAAAAGGAAGTGTCGCAGAATTAGGCTTTCCGATATTCCAAGACTTTCACATACAAAAGTACTGAGATTTTGTATGATGGTGAAATCTTCTGGAACACAATGCATCACAATTGTAGATTCATTGGTTTCATGGTGCTACCAGTAAGTCTCGATCCCAAAGAACTTATGCTGCAGTTGAGAGTCGAAGGAAATGTTACTGTTTGCTATTTATGCGAAATCAGGCTTCCCGACGTGGAAACCGAGACAGGTCTCTCAACCTCGTACTTTATTCTTAGCTTGCGAGTATATTTGACTTCACACAGAGATACAAGCAAGCATAATGGATCTAGCGTGTTGATTTTTGAGATTTCGTTTTCATTTCTTGAGCTACACTAACAGTCCGGGTATCTATCTTCGCATTCACGCGCGCAACTCTTGTCTCCGCATCCTTATTCCTTCCCTCCGTCTCCCTCCCTTTCCCTCAATCATATTTCTAGCCATGCGCAAAATTTTTATCTTACACATTCGTAAATGATCAGAAAAGCAGCAGAACCATTATTCCCTCCCATTCCATTAAATTCAATAACACTCAAAAGAAGTCGAGAAGGCAGAAGAGCAAAAAGCATCCATTCCGCATTCTATGCAGCTCGGCCGTAAACTAAATTCAATCCGCATTCCGCTCCTTTTGTTACCGGGTATCTTTCATTCGTTCATTTATGCAGTAGGAGAAAGCGAGGTGAGTCGATCAGTAGTAGACCTTTGGTGTCCAGAGAGGTGGTCTAGCGCCCTCGGTGTCCCATACCAACTTGTTCTTCTCATTCAAAGTGCAGCCTTCGTCGGTAATAGGAATGACCTTCGAAGTGTGCGAGACCTCCTGTCTAGAAATTCCGACATCGTCTCTTGGGATCCAGAGGAGTGGGGTAGGAGAGTTGACCGATGGTGGGAAGTATGCGCTGTTGGCGATAGAGTCCTCATACAAGTTGTCTGCATCAAGGAGACCATGGGGTACGAGGCGGCGTAGAGTGGCATAGTCGGAGTATATGTGGGGCTTGAGGAACTTGGTAATGAAGTTGGGCTTCTTGTGTGGTGCGGCTGTGGCAGTAGTTTCGCCACTGCCGTTCTTCTCCTTGACGACGGAATCGTTGGATGCTGCCTCCAAAGAGCCTCGGAAAGACTCCTCCTCTGCCTCCAAAGACTTGGGTAAGCTGTAGAGGAGAGGGCCAAGAGCAGCGTTCATGGAGAAGTGTACGAGGACAGTGAACACGAGGAAAATGATCATGAGGATCAAGGGGCCCACTGTAGTGTTGATAGCAAACAGACCAATAAGGCAGATCTCTGCAAGATAGACTCCTGTAAGAAGCTGCTGAAGGGCGCGCGGGTAAATAAGTCCTTTTGTGTCGATCTGAGAATCTGTGACGAAAAGAATGTTATATCTGAAGGCGAGATAAAACAGTGACATCCCAATGGTAGCAAACCCAAGGACGAGCGGCGCAATGCATGAGTACGTAATACCTGGCGCTCTGTTAGAACAGATTCAGAACAACACAGATATCTGCTTACCAATGACAGCGATGTTCGTGAACACAGGAAGAGTGCTTCCCCACGAAATAGCACTGAGGCCAGCCCATTTGTTATACATCTTCCTGGGTGTACTAGCGAGGAACTTATACATCAAGGTGAAGATGATAAATCCAACGACCTGCGACAATACGCCGGCGGCGATAGTCAAACCCTGAACTATGAAGTAGGAGATGTAGAAGTTGGAAGCTTTAGGCAGGCTCTTAGCAAGAAGACTGGTAATGCCTGTAGGGTCGTCGATCAGCTTCTTGAGAACGGTTGAGGCAGCCGAAGAAACAGTCACGACCAAGAAGACTTGAACAACTTGGAATACGAAGTAGGCGTTTTGTGTGAACAATTCGACGCGGGCTGCTGTTGGTTCACCGGCTTGCTTGGCGCAGACTGGGAGATGTCAGTATTAAGTCTTGAGTTGGATGGGGAACACTCACTTCGCATGATAATCGGAACCAAGGACATCAAGATCGCAAGGGCGACCGATGGGAGGAGACCGCTGACGACACCCATAATAACATCCGGAATCTTGTTCAACCACTCAAGCCAAGAGTAGGTAGTGAGATACTGAATGTTGGAGATCAGACCGACGGCAGCAACGGGGATAGCCCAGAAGACGATCAGAGCCGTGACGAAACCCATAACGGCGATTCTGCGAATAAGACGTGCCGACCAAGAAATCTTCAATGACTTCCAGACAACTTCGTTGGGGTTGACGCCGATATATCTTGGTGACACTAAAGACAAGTTAACAGGATGAAAAGCGATCTGGAAGTGAATACATACTGTGAAGAGCCTGGTGGTGGGAAAGGGTTTGGAAAGCAGCTTGAGCATCGGACTGATGAACAAACTCAATGAAGACTCCTCCAATCTTCTCAGTCTCTCCAGCACGGTATGCAGCTTGTGCTGCCTCAACCTCTGGGATAAGAGTCTCCAATCGAGACCGGCACCAGTTGATAGTGTCTACCTTTTGTCCGATCAAACCAAATTTGCCCAGCTTGTGTGTTGGTCTTTTCTTGGTGGGGATCCATCGAGCAGCCAGGGAACCAGATTCGGCATCGCCATTTCCAACGGGAGGTTGCTCGACATTCGCTCCCTTCTTGGCAGCTTTCAATCGCTCACCGTTGGCCAACTTGATCAGCTTGACCTCAGCAGCCTCCAGCTTGTATGCGACCTTATCACGCTCTTCAACCAATTCATCAACAAGTGTTGTATCTCCTGTAACCCAAATGTTCTTCACGGAGTCGCCAAAGACCTTGCGAAGCTTTGCCACGTCGAGATATGGTTTAGGGACAGACGTGAAGAGAACAGTCCGCGAAGAAATGCGATTGCCGTAGACTGGCGAGAGGAGGAAGGCTTGGCGAAGGTTGATGTAGAAGATGCTTTCCCGGATGACAAGAAAGAGTACGAAGCCGAAGAAGAGCCATCCGCAGAAGCAGTGAGCGAAAAACTTGTACTTGGCATTCTTGCCATTCTTGTTGACATTGCTCATCGAAAGCATGTCCAATTGACCGCCACCATTTCCTCCGGTGATGTTGATTGGGAACAACCTAGTGTAATGTCAGTACTCGGATGTAATGCTTGTGTGGAGTCACGGTGGGACCAAAAGGGAACATACACTGGCATAGTGATACAAGCGCCGACGAACATTATGACCACAGTCATGCGGAGGAATCGAAGGAAGAGGTAGGCATCGAGAGATTGGTGCTGAAGAGCATAGGTATCGGGGATCTTCCAGAAAGGGCCTATCCAATTGAAGAGTCCTGTTGGGAGGGCAGCAGAGCGTTCCCTGTTGCATGTTAGTACGAGTCGACAGCGAACACGCGCAAGATTGGACTCACTGTTCACGCAATGTGCCGAGGTAGGTTCTTGGAGCATAGAATCTACGTTGGGATCTTCGCAGTATGAGGAAGACCAAGAAGTAGACACCAGCAACCAGAGCTGTGGGAGCGAGGGTCGCGATCAAGCCTGATAAGGAGACATTGGGCTCGTTCTCGTCGACGGAGTCCGACATGGTGTTCGAGTGATGCCTTCGCAAGAGGTGAGCGGGAGGAAGGGAGAGGCTTGCCGCCGGTCAACGACTTCGAAAGAAGTGAAGAGATCGAAGAGTCGTGGTTTGTAGTGGAATGAAGAGAGACGTCGTCAAAAGCGAACAGCGCGTGGAGGGAAGAGGGTGGTCTAGTAGAAGCAAAAAAGGGTCTTGGTCCGTGCCTGACAATGCTTGTCGTCCAGTAAATGCGATGCGACGCTGGGGGCGCGCAAGCAGGAAATTGATCACTGAGCCCCTGGCCACGACGTCACTAACCACTACCCCCAGTCAAAGGATAATGGTGGATGGAACGTTAGGTCAAGATTTTGAGTGCCGAGTTACAGATAACAGCCGACTTGGAGACAGAAACTGGGACGAGTTAAGCAGCTCGATATCATAGTTGATGTGAACTGATGGCGGGAGAGGTGGAGTGTTGAGTTTGGCTTGGTGGTGAGGGATCCTCGTCACAGAAAGAGAAAGTCGCTGCCGACGGGGATGGGAGGGGATGAAGAGCAAAAACTGAAATCTTGACAGGCGAGGATCCCCATCCCTCCCTTCTAAGAACCCCTCAAACTATTGGAACGGTTGGAGCGAGCTTGTGATGCACAGATCAGATACGTACCGCACAGTGAGTGCACTGCGCTGTATTGTATGCATCGTGGCCGATCCAGTACATAGGTGGGACGACCGCAGCCTCACGGCTTGATCTTGGGGGACAACAAATTGTGTTGTCTGACTTCCTACCGCCCGATGCTATCGAGTGCAGCACAGTTCCTGGGAAGAAAAGACTCATCCACATACAATAGACTCGTTGTTTTGATGAAGCAAAAGTCTTGCCAGCTGAGCAAACGACGAAGCTATCGTCGAACTCTGCATCTTCTCTGTCTTTTCCTTGCTGCAACTCAGAGTTCTGACCAGGCGGACATGGATATCAGTCCACCCCGCCAGCATCCAGATGTGCATCCTGGCACCAACCCCAGGCTATCGGCACAAAAAATCAGATACGCGAGAGGCTGGTCGCATACTCAGGGGTGCTGAGTGGCCTAAGAGCATTGCATCCGGATCCGCTGCCACCCCATGCAAAGCTGAGCTGAATGCAGATGCAAGCCACGGCACCGAGTTTCATGTGATGAGCTGGAAACGGGGGAAATTGCCCGCCCAAACGCGAAATAAGGACGGTCCAGACTACTAGACCGAACATGAGCCTTCAACAGCTTGCGCAAACGGACACAAGGAAAAGTCTGATAGCCTCGAAACGCTTGTCTGTGGAGGCGCAATATATTTGACTTCGAAAGAGAGATGAAGTGAGGTTGGAATAAACGGAGACGCCGTTGCATTCTTCAGACCAGACCCGTCCCCTAAACGACGGCGCCATTCTTAGGGCAAGCGCTACTGGATCAGTTACCGTCTGATAGGTAACGGCTTTTTCACCTAATGATCGGCAGTATGATTTCTTTTTGGATAGCTTTTGTTTGTTAGAATCTCTCTTGAGAGACCGTAGTAAATCGTTGTGTGCTCAAGTGGGCATCGTGTGCAAGTTCTCCGAGCGCAGTCTCATTCTACAGTAGCCGACTGACTTGTTTTGCTGTTGAAGCTCAGAATCATCGCTTCCATTGCTTTCCTTCATATTTTGTTTCTGAAATTTCTTTCCCTTGTATGTCTCTGGACAATTTCACAAGAATTGTTTTTATTGATTCTGCGTGGCTCAAACTCGGCGAGACATCCTCATGGAAGCTAGGCATCACGAACTTTGACGGCCGAGACACTCCTTAATATATTAAGAGATTTCCTAATGTCCTGAGAGTAGACAAGGACTGGCTGAATACTGCTTCAAGCTTTCAAGTGAAAGTCTGACGATGGCTGCATCAAATCCTATGAAAAGATGGTGGGAAGATCAGTTAAGTTTGGCATCCCGCCATGCTTAGGGAACATTAGAAGAGAGCTCATATCGCGAGATGGATCCAAGCAATGCCACTGCCTCTCAGTTCTTGTCTTCTGCTTGTCATTGTGTTTCTTCAACCTTTGTTACCTATGGCATTGTCGAACAATCCTTTGAGAATCCCTGCCCATCACGTGATTAGGATGCTTCTTGGGGATTTTACTGGTTACCATGGCCTATCGAAGCTGATTGTCTTTCAGCTCGATCTTCAAGTACTGCTTGTTGGAGATATCATCATGCGTTGTTGTCGAAGTCAACACTCCACTATAGTACAGTAGAATGATGGCATCGTACAGAAGCTACCCCGCCTTACCCCCCACTAGAAACCCCTCCTGGATCAGATCAACCTAGCGCAGCGAGTATGGCCAGCTTGAAGATCGAATCGAACAGTAGAATACTGCCCAAGGAGCTCAACGCTGACATTCTTTCCGTTCTCACCGATTTTCCCTCTGCACATGCTGCAATGTCCACCTCACCAAAAATCAGGACTGTCGCTGTCATTGGCTGTGGATCCATCGGCGCATCCTGGGCAGCTCTCTTCGCCCACCACGGTCTCAAAACAACAGTCTACGACCCCAATCCGTTAGCTGAGAGAACGCTCCGTACCATCGAAGCCGAAGCCTCGAAAGTCTTCGCTTCCCTCGATCAAAACAACACCAGCACCACCGCCGATGAACCCAGCATCACGCCTTCCCCAATAACATTCACAACCTCCCTTTCCACCGGCCTCCTCAACGCCGACTTCATTCAAGAGAACGGCCCCGAAAACCTCTCCATCAAATCCACCCTCCTCACCCAAATCGACGCCCTCCTCCCCCCACACATCCCAATCCTAACAAGCACCTCCGGCCTGACATGTTCCTCTCTCTCCCCAGCTCTCCAACACCCTTCTCGCCTGGCAGTCGGCCACCCCTTCAACCCGCCCCACCTAATCCCCCTCGTCGAAGTCGTCGGCTCACCCCAAACATCACCTGAGACCATCGCGACCGCAATGGCATTCTACACCTCCCTTGGCAAAAAACCAATCCACCTCCAGAAGGAAATCCCAGGTCATGTCGCGAATCGACTTCAAGCTGCTCTGTTCCGCGAGATTCTGCATTTGGTAGAGAACGATGTGGCGACGGTGAGTGATATCGAGACGGCGATGGAGTATGGACCGGGTTTGAGATGGGGTGTTATGGGGCCGAGCACGCTGTTTCACTTGGGTGGTGGGAGTGAGGGGGGAGCGGAGCATTTTTCAAAGCATATTTTGAGGCCGATGATGGGGTGGTGTGCGGAGGAGACGCCAGTGCTCGGAGAGGAGTTGAGGGAGAAGTGGGTGAGGCAGACGGGGGAGGTGGTTGCGAAAGAGGAGTTTGGGGGGTTGTGTCGGAGGCGGGATGAGGGAATTGTGGGGATTTTGAAGGAGAAGAAATGAATTTTGATAGGTATATTCTTGATCGAACTGTAAGACTCTTGTGGCGTATTAAAGAAAAAGTAGTAAGTAGTGGGAACATCTCTGTGTTGCATGATTGACTCGGAAACGATAATCCGGCGAGCCGTTCGAGGTCGACATCAGAGGGAATGTATGTTCGAACGAAAATTTGAGAGATCTGTTCCTATTTCACCTGGACCGAAGATACACGTTTACCTTGCAGCTATCACGCAATCAAACTGCTTGTCATTCCTTCGCGCAGGACGAGAAAACTTAAAAGTATGAAACTCAAAGCTCAATCTCTCTACGAAGCCCATCAACGTATATCAACGTCGGAATCAAGATTAACTTCAACTCCACACACCCGGAAGTCTTGTTTACCCTTCCAGTCGAGCGCAACTCGCCCCTCAGAGCTGGATATTTGACCATTTCCACAGTTGATGATGAAACAACAAGATCACTGCCATCGATCATATCTCTGCGCAGAATATCCTCGTTGAAAAGCGTTGCTGTTGGATCCCAAGATAAATCCTCACAAGCCAAGTACCAAGCTTTCAGCTTCTCACTGTATCTTACACACATGAATATATCATCACAAACACCAGATTCACCACCAACAAAATCTTATTGGGCCGATTATCTGAATTAACAGGATGCAAAACAGTAGTGTATTCGTTCCTGCCGGTCTTCCTCTCATCAGCTTCATAATTCGACGACTCCTGTTGCTGAGAAGTTGGGTTGGACGACATTTTCAATCGCATTCACGTAAATATCTGCTGGTAAGTAACACAGAGAGGCAAAAATTATAAGTAAAGATCGACACTAATGCAAGAGCCGCCCAGCCCAAGCCAAGCGGTATTCCTCATCAATTGATTGAAAGTCAGCATCCGCCTTCGCTAAATCGCTTGTGTTGCATCGCCATGTTTACAGCTCCCCAATTATGTAAGCTGATTGGATCTCAGGTACGAGTTTGCTACGAGAAAACAAGCAAAGAGTGTTGATCCTGACGTAAGCTTAGTTCCTATGCTTCTGATAATGTATCCATGTTGCTTGGTGTTTACCATGTCAATTCACGCCCAGGCTGCCAATCATGATTTGTTGATGGCGACAATTGGCACATGCGAGGAAAAACATAAGTAGCTGAGTGTTTAGCTCACATTTCTCTTAATCTTGCTTTGTCAAGTCCATGCTTCACGATCATATCCCACACCAAGTCAACAGAATCCCAGTAGCAAAGGCATTCGAACTACACCCCATCATCATGATCGGGATAATCAATCTCCCCCTCATCCTTCTCACCTCATTCCTAGCAGCAAGTTCACAACCTCGGACAATATTACTATGCGTCTACTAACTGTTTCAGTACATCACCTACTCTCTCCTCATAGCCCTCTACAACATGACCCTCCACCCTCTAGCCAAATTACCCGGTCCCAAAATCTATGGCGCTTTTGACTTTCCTCGCTATTGGGACATGTATCTCGGTGACTCAGCAGCGAGATTCGCAGACTTACATGATCAGTATGGAAAGGTGGTCAGAGTTGGACCAGACAGACTGTCGTTTAACACGGCGCAATCGTTCACTGGCAAGTTCAAGCGTTGAACTGAACTTTGTGCAATTGGTCGAATCTAACAGATGGTAATTAGATATCTACGTGACCAAAAGGAGTGATGGATACCCATTAGTCAAAGACAAAGAGCAATACTCCGATACCAACGAGCAGATCATGAACACGATAGTCAGTAAGTAAATCCAACAGCCACTCACAGCCGCGCCCCTCCTACTACTGACCTATGTCCCACAGCGCTTGATAATCCGACACACAAGAAACATCGCCGGGTGATGACCTACGCTTTCTCCCCCGCCGCCGTCCGTGAACAAGAAGACATCGTACACTCTTACTGCACCCTCCTCATCTCGCGCCTCAAAGAGCAAATCGCCGACCCCCAGATTAAAGGCAAGGTCGACCTAGTCCGCTGGCTGAACTTCGCCACATTCGACATCATCGGCGACCTAGCATTCGCAGAATCCTTCCACTGTCTCGAAACAGGCAAGAACAGCCTGTGGATGACGACCATATTCCAGAATCTGAAGACAGGGGCGTTTATACGCATTGCGGCGGCATATCCGCTGGCCAACCTTCTGCTGCAGACTGCGATTCGATTGATGCCGAGTGTCGCGAGGTTGACGAGGAAGTTGCGGAAGGATTCGGAGGATAAGATGGCGAGGAGATTGGCATTGAAGACGGATAGGAATGACTTCACAAGGTATGGTTCACCTCCTCTTTCTTGTGTGATCCTTGGGACAGTAGGATAACAGAAGTAGCCATTTCCTCAAACACAGAGACGGAGTCATGACAGATGAGAATCTTCTGGGTAACGCAAGTATCTTCATCCTCGCCGGCAGCGAAACGAGCGCCACTCTGCTCTCGGGTTTGATGTACCTCCTACTCAAGAACCCAGACTCGATGCGGAAAGTGAGAGATGAGATCGATGCCGCCTTCAACGATACCTCCGAAATGACTTTTGTGAAGGAGGCTCAGCTGCCGTACTTGCATGCTTGTATCGAGGAGACCTTCAGGATATACCCACCTATACCGATGGAGCTTAATAGAACGACGCCGCCTGAAGGAGCAACTATTGATGGTATTTTCGTACCAGGAATTGTAAGTGGCAGCTACGTCCTCCCGCTCTTGACACTTAAAGTGACAGAAAGAAATAGAAAACCGTCGCAACCTCCCACCTCGGTACCTACCACTCCCCACGCAACTTCAAAGACCCTCTCGAATTCCACCCCGAGCGCTTCCTCGGTGACAAAAACTACGCTGGCGATGATTTAGCTGCACTGCAGCCATTCTCAGCTGGGCCGCGCAATTGCATCGGCATGGTAAGACAATACCCCAGCTCTCGCTTCGCATGCGTCTATTTGTAAACATCGTTTTGTTACTAATGACGAATCAGAATCTTGCATGGGCAGAGATCGGCAGCATTGCTACGCGAGTTCTCTGGAACTTTGATATGGAGCTGTCTGCTGAGTCCGAGAGGTGGTTAGATCAGAAGATGTGGTCGTTGTGGGACAAGAAACCGTTGATGGTGAAGCTGAAGAACCGGATCCGGACATGAAGAAGTCGAATAGACGCTGTGCTGGTAGCAGACTGGAGTTTGGGCGCTTGCCGGATTGGATATGTAGCGAAGATAATCTGACATTCCATTGCCTCGTATCATTGTTTCCCTTGATCGATTCGGGAAATGTGCCGTTCTCGCATCCAATTGTTGACATTCCTTGTGTAACGATCACGTGTCGAACTTCCCTTTGCGTAACTCATTGTTGTAAGGTAGGTAGATGTGCAAGGGCCCCGCCCGCATTTCTCATCTCAAAGTCATTGTTGGCTCCTTGGACCGAAAAACAATGTCAATTTCACAAATATCCAAAAATTTGTGACTTCTGCATCTGTTGCTGAAGATACTGGCTCAGAGACACCCTCGAACTGAATCCGCCCGCCAGACTCTCTCAAATCTCAAAATATGGCTGAGACTATGGATTTCCAACCAACTCCACACGAACGCGCATCAAATTCGAGACATGTCTCTTTCGACTCTGACTTTGACTCGGAAGACCACGATAATGTCGTCCGCGTAAATCCAGTCTCGGAGGACAGAAAGAAACATCCAGAGAAATCACTCCCCTACATCCCACCCACCCGCTTCGCTCAAGCATACAAATCGATCTTCATCCAAAAACCCGAGAGTGAGAAAGTGAAAGACATCGCACCCTATGTCAACTGCAGCTATCTCTCCACCATGAGCAAGATCCCCACGTTGCTGGAGCTGAAGCAACATGCTCAGTCTCTCGTTATCCTCATCAAGAGCATTACCATGTCTCAACAGGGCGGCTTGATTGATAATGAGAATTCGGGCATTGTGGGCGCATATCCTTTCTCTGATGGCTTGACGTTCGACTTTCTGAATAATCTGAGAGAGCCGTATACTGGGCCTAAGAATCCTGCTTTGATGGCAGCGCATCAGAAACAGCTTACCAGTCTGGCGAATGTGATTACGTCTGAGTTCCAGCCAATGCCAGAGCATAGAGATGAGCGTGGCGCTATGCAACCGCCTGCGAATAGGGTCATCATCCAAGATGTTTGCCCTTTGCATTATGTTGAGGATTCTGCGGATAATACCACATATGGCCAGCCATACGCTACTCGTCAAGCGTTGATCGCACACGCAAATGAGGTATTGGAGATGATCGATCATGAGTATTCTGCCGTCGGTGGCCTGTTGGGAATCTTGCCAAAGGTAGAGCAGAAGGAGCAGCGCGCCAAAGCCGAAAGTACACTTCTCGGCCAGCTCATCCTCTATGTAACAAGACTCGTCCAGCGAATTCACGACCTCGAGAGATTGTACGCCAACTCACTCGACTGTCTCGCCTCTGAATCAGTTGTCCCTCACCAAGCACTCAGTGCACTTGGTCCTGATGGTCGCAAGCCCAGAGAGATAGTGTATCCTCAAGATCGCTTCGTGCTTGTCAATGCTGGGGATAATGTCTGGCAGTACCTCAACAGCGAGTTCGAGTACCGTGAGGAGATCGACGAGCGCGTCGCTGCCAATTACAAGAAGCACGGCGTTGCAGGCGAAGCAATCTGGGAGCAGCGCGGCGGAAAGGAAATGTCGAGAGGCATCACGGCCATCGATATTACCACCCGATACTATCGACTCCGAGGTGATCCCCTCAAGACCATCTTCATCATCCCCGCTCACGGCGAGCACCCTGGCACAAAAGCAACTCGCAAGATGGAGACTGAACCCACCGTCGTGGCAGTCGTGAAGCCTGTCTGGCCAGAGCGAATTAGCGAGTGGGAGAAGAAACATCGAGCTGAGTTGGAAGAGCTCAAGGTTCTTCGAAACCAGTTCAGGGCGTCTCAGTCGGAAGTCGAGACTGCGAGGCACAACATTACTATCATGAAAGGGCTTCATGAGCAGCTAAAGAAGAGAAACGCGTTCCTTGAAGATGCCCTGACGACCGAACCGCATGTCCAAAAAGCTCAGCTTTTGGAGGCCTCTGAGAAATTGCAAGCGGGCCGAGAAGAACTCGACGCCGAGCGGGCGAAGTTAAAGGAGGTCTTTGACAAAAATGTTAAAGCACAGAAAGAAATCGACGATATGCGCAAGCAACTTGACGACGAGCGAGTCCAATTCTACCAAGAAAAGCGACAAAAGCAACAGAAGGACGACGAAGCCGCGGCAGCCAGGATCAAGAAACTGGATATCATGGACGCCGAGCAAGCCACTGCAGCTCAGGAACTTGCCGACAAGCTTGCCGCTGAGTGGCGCGGAGAATTGAAAAAAGTTCTGGACATGAAGAGGCTCCTCGAACGGTACCAGGTTGCCATTAATTTGGATGCCCTCATTCCGAAGGGGACCACGAAGGAGCGTCAGAGGACGATCGATGAACTTGTTGCTAGTGACGAGAAGATAGAGGCTGCAAAGGAAAAGATTCAGAAGCTGAGCGAAGAGGCAAGGAAGAATGCTGATGATGCTGATGATGCTGATGCTGCAATGGGAGGAACTTAATTTCGGATATCGGAGCGTATTTATTGAGGAGGATAGCACGTTTTGCCTTTGTTGTGTTCGGTTTCGGTCAATAAATTCGTAGGTTGTAAAGGACGACCTGGACACAAGATATGGTCGTGAAACTCTGTTCTTTTGAGAGGTTTTCAGGTATTGAGTTAGTTTCTCAGTCAGTCTATTTTGAGGACATGATTATCCTTTGCAAGTGGTCGATGTGGTATTATTCTGGAAATGTATCCGTAGTATAGGGTGCTCCCTTCAGAAACTGACCTATGCGAATTATAGTAGTTGGAAAGTAACAGAGACAGACCACCACCAGACCGTTAAACCAAGTTGCGAACGCCACTGACCTCTAGAAACTCCAATGTAAACCAATATAAATCCCATCTAACCCAATGGCTTCGCCTTCTTCTTTTTCTTCTTCTCGCCGCCCTTTTGGAAATCGCGCCAACTTCCAATCCGCTGGTCTCTCGTACTCTCCCAGTCCTGTTCATGTTCTATCTTCCTCTTCCGAGCCTCCAGCTCCTCATCGGCTTTCTTCTGCTCTCTACCCTCCTCTTGCATCTGGGCCTTCACCTGTCTTCGTCTTCTATGCTCATTATCAATCAACACCATTTTGGTCTTCTCCCTCCAGTCCCTAGCAAACGCATCGGTCTTCAACTCCGGGCTATCCACTGTCCACTTGTTCTCGCGGATCAGCAGCATGCGCGCATCTGCGATGGCTTCATCGAGGCGCTCGCGGTGCTTCTCGTCCATGAGCTCCGTCTGAGCTTTCTTCAGCCGGTCGAACGCATCGGGTGCTTGGGGGTTCTTGGTCTTATCCGGATGGATCAGGAGGGATTTGACGCGATAGCATTTCTTGATGTCGGACTCGGGCACACCGGGTTGGAGGTCGAGAACTGCATAGCTTTAAATTGGTTAGCTGGGTGGCAGGCCCCCGAGCAATGGTAATACATACGCATCTAGACGGAAGGCTTTTAAGATTCGGTCAATTTCTGCATCCTGTCGGGGGCAGTTGTGTCAGTAAGTGTAGATCAGAACGGGTGATGGGGGAATCTCACTTTCAGGTACTCTTTCTCTTCAGATGCTAGAGCTTCAAGTTCGTCGATATCATCGTCAGCTTTCACGGGCGTGGTAGTCATGGCTCACCAAATTTGCCACGGAAGACTGATCTCCCGGTCGACTATGTGATAGCTTTGGTTTTGGTTGTTAGTTGTTGGGCGTTGCACGTTGGACGTAGAGATGGCGGGGAGAGGAAGTCGCGATTGCGAAAGGCCAAGGCGACCAGCGACGGGAAGGTGTGGAGCTCCTGTAATGTCACGTGCTTCGTCTGCTTTCAGTTCCGCAGGTGGTGTTCATGCTTTCTTAGGTGGGATGACAGCTTGAAAATGATGCAAGGATTTTTGTTTGCTTAGATCGTTTCTCGAACCATACCATGCGGAAAGAATCTGCTATCAAAATTGGATCGAGGTAATCGAGAGTCAATTTTTCAAGGAGATATATATACCTCAGCCGCCTTGAAATTGGCATGGCCTTATTCATATCTATTTCAAGACTGGAATAGTACTATTTTTGGTTAGATTTTTCTCTTGAAATCAAGAGGCGCTAGTGACAATCCCCAAAAAAGGAATTGTGATGTTGAGATTGCTTGTGATGTGCAAGTGTCAGTGAAGCTTGGGGATATTTGACTTCCCTAAGATGATGGCATGTCATAAGGCGTGTCAACTACGTGGTGAAGAACACATTGAACATTTATATATATATCACCAACTGAATAAATTCCTTCAAAAGGGCCAAGGTTGGAGGAATGGCAACTGACACGCAATGTGAATAAATGTCCCAGACAGCGGTGGGACCTGCAGACCAGCTTGAGACGCAAGATTTATGGGGTAAATGACAGCAGATCACTCACTAAGACATTCATCATGACAGATACCCAAAGGCATCTGTTGAGTCAGTGAGGCTGGATGAAAGGTAGATTTAAGCACCAATCATGCCAGATTTTCGGCGGGCTGCCTTCAATCTACAAACATTTCATAAAATCCGCAGCGAAATCAGGAGCATTGTCGGCGGAAGGAAAGCGAGAAACGATAAAACAACAAGATAGCCTCTATTGCCGGTTATTCTGACAGATACGACCGAGAAACTTCATCAAAGAATTCTCGGGTTTTTGTTTACACCTCGCTTCCCGAGGCTTGGCTCGGCACAGGCCTAGCTGCGATATCAACTGAAATAGCAGATTTGGTGCACATCCAATCAAACTTTCTCGGCTTCGTCGCTAAATCTTCATCTCAATCAGAAGGTAACTAACAATGATCAAGAACTGTGAACTGCTCTGATCCAGCTGGAAGCTGCGATCTTGGCTTGAGAAGCTTGTGGATACGCGCAACTGAACGTGGACATGTTCATGAATTACGGAACGCTTGTATCTTATGAACAACTGTCGATATGTGAAGCGACTTCGGTCCAAGTGAATGGATTTGTTCAGGCTTGCAAAGGGCAAAATCCGCAGTCTAACGACGGCAAGCATTCAAAACAAAACGGCAAGAAAAACAAAAATATTTGAAAAACACAGCAGAGAAAGAAAAATGGTGGCAAAAGAAAGGTCGTGGTGATGCTAAACAGCATTCATCTGTGTACGTTCTTTCCACCAATTTTCGAGCGGCGAAATGAGAGAGTTTGATTGAATACTTTTTTTCGTTCCTGTTTTATTCTTCCTCCTTATTACAATCAATCCGTATCATGAAATAACACATCACGTAAAAAAATCACGCAAAACCGGCTCCAACAGCTTGTGATATGATAATATCAATCCAAAGCAAGCTAAAAGCAGATGCATAATCTGTAATAGTAAGGGTTCATGTAATCGGTAAATGGCAATATTATTCGTTTTGTTCACGAAAGTCTGGTTCAACGCCATGACAAAGTAACCCGAGCTGTCCAACACAAGACATGACACCAAGTGGTTGTCGCTGACTGAATATTGACTTACTCTCATAGATTCATGAAGAGCTTCAACATAGCTGGGTAGTTTGGAGTGCCCAATCCTGTAACTGGATCCCAACCCTTGGATGCTGAAAAGCCATTCGTGTTGCATCCGGGATTGTTTCCAGTGGTGATATCATGTAGAACCTCTGGATGAGCGTACTGCACTTCGTTAACAGATTTTCCATTATAGCAGAACTATAAACTTACTAGAGTGGGGTTCACAAAGCCAATTGTGGACTTCCCGGCAGCGAGTCTCTCCTCTTTGATTCGGTTTAGGATCGAGGCAAAGATCGGAGCCGAAGCCGAGGTACCGCCGATGAGAGTTGGGGCACCTTTGTTGAAGATGACAATGTTGTCTCCAACCGCACTGACATCAGGATATCCTCGACCGCCATTGTTATAAATACCGCCACCAGCTCCGATATTCATATTGTCAACGCCAGAGTAGGACTGATATGGCGGAGGTGTGTTGGTCAAATAGGCCGAGACAGCTGCTTGTTGATAAGAAGGCCTTGGATAGATGTTTGAGAAACCACCTCCACTGCCGAATCTGGTCACAGCAGTCTCGGCATCGGTCTTCAAATTAGCCCCCGCAGGTAGTGTGGTACCACCAACAGCTGTCAGATATGGGCAACTGCAATGTAAGTCAGTATCAGCGTAAATAGGGCAATGGAAAGGATACTGACGTGGCTGGGAAGTCTGGAGCAAAGATCTGGCCCGTGCCGAGACACCCGTCGGCATTTCCTCCCTCTCCAGGCGCTCCTGCAACACCACTATCTCCAGATGCAAGAACGACAGATACTCCTTGCAAGCCAAGCTTCATAAACTCATTGCATTGGCGCTTCTGGTACGCAGGAGGAAGGTCCGCTTCACCTCCACCGTATGAGATCGAGATGACATTGGTCTGGTCTAGTCAGCGAGAATACTTGCTAAGATGCTTTTGGAATTACTGACTGGTTTGTAAACGCCACACTGTAATTTGCCTTTGTAGGCTCCCGGTGCGTTCGATGGATCGGGGTATGGTGGGTCTAGCGGGTCGATGTAGGAACAGTATGACCCGTCAATAGCGTCAAGAAAGTTGTTGAGAAACCTGCTGAATGTGTAGTTGGCCTCATAAACTGGGTCATCTGTCTGGAAAAGAACCGTATTTTGAGGGTAGATAAGTGGATAAGCGACTTGGAAGTCCCTTTATACGCCCAATATCAGTTATTGAAGTTCGTTGCATAGGTAGGAGTATATCAGAGGAAGCGATACTTACAAGTCCGACTCGGGACCAGCAGCCAAAACATTGACTGGAGCAACAGCTCCGTCAATTGCTTTGAGCGTTGGGTGAGTTCCTTGTGGAATGTTTCTAGGGTTTGTCAATTCTCATTCTCCCAAGACTGATGGTTGCCTTACTGGGCAAGAGTCAAGAAGAAAAGGTTCAAATCAGCCTGGCTGTAGACATCTCCAAGATCCTCGAAGATGCCCAACTGATTTCCCGCGGCAGCTTTGGTGGGTTTGGTGACATTGTAAAGTATTTGGATGCAGACAGGGGTGATTGCAGTGCCGCAGACTTGCGTCTCGGGGATTGCCAACAATGCTTCGATAGTCATACCAAGGTCCTTGAGGAGAGGGGGGAGGAACCCGCTGTTTCCTTTGCCGCTTGTGACTCCAAAGGTACGTTTCTCGATATCTGCATTAGGATTGGGCCGACGGTGAGAGCTGGAAAGCTTGGTGCCTGGTGTAATGTAGTCCACATGATCCTGAACGTGGGACGGGACGTGATATCTGATTTCTTGTTAGCCATAGTCAGCTATAAACTTAGGGTTTCATACTTATCGCAAGCTACGGTAGTCTTTCCGGTTTCTGAATGCTCATATTCATGATATTCAGTGCCTAACAAGGACTCGAGGTCGAATACAGAGGCGTCAAATTGCATCCACTGCTTGTTTACTGACTGAGAAATCTTCTCAGAGGCGATACCTGCTGACTCTAGCCATCCACGCACTGTCTCGACAGCTTCTTGCGATGGTGCGAATATATCTGCGACCTCTTCTGCAGAATAATGCTGCCCATACTTCTTGGATCCTGGGTGAGAACTGGCGAGCGGAATTAGTATCACAGTCTCAACCTGAAGCATTTGTGATTTTGACTTACACTTCCATCAACAGATCATGACCCTTAGCAAGATTGCTCTGAGTCATGCCGATACGTACGGGAAGCTCGACAGCGGCATCGACCCTGCTTCTCTTGATCCATGCCTTGGGAATGTAATCTTGACGTTCATGGACAACATGTTTGGATGAGAATGGGGCAGCTGCAGCCTGTGCAGTAAAAGCACCCAGAAGAGCAACCTGGAAGAAATGCATAGTAAGGGTGTTATCATTGAGAAAAGAAAAGTGCAGTTTGAGTGAGGAAAATCTGAACACTTATATGTATTTCTGAAAAAGAGACGATGGCAATGCTTCCGACCACGTACCTAACCCCGCGTCCGAATTCAGATGGTAGGTTATATCTAACAGAGCAGATCACCTTGAAAAGAAGCGACCAAGTCGTCAGAGGCGGGCGAAAACCTGTCTCCCATAGGTGGCTAGGAAGAAGGGTTCCTGATCGTTGGCAGATTCCGGCGCCTGCCATGACCACATTCCCTTGTGACCTAGTAAGCTACTGGCAACCACGCGGGTCCTAAAGCTTAAACAAAGGCTACTGCTCCCCGCAACCGAAGGCTTGTTGATTTCTGATATGCAGTTGAGATGGTGGCTGCAACATTTGTCGGAGGCTAGCCAGTGAAAGAGAACTGATATCTGGAGAAGCTTTGTATAGTCGAATGCCGAGGCAAAGCCTCCCGACATTGGCGAAGCTTGATATTCTTGGACACAGATCAGATATTGGAAAATGAGATTGTGGTGCTGCTAGGAACGTTCTTGTCCGTTGTTTCGCGGGCTTGCTTTATGCTGCTTCAGTACGGCTTCAAGAACCTTGGATCAGAGAAAGCATTTCGCTCGAAATGGTGGCAATGCGCGAATAGGTACCTTGAAATCAGACAACTGGTAGTAGATGCAGCACAAGTTGTACTTTGTGCGAGGACAGAGGTTATCCAGTGCCGGCGCTGGAGGCAGTGAGGGGCAACTTCGACCTCGGCCCCCGATGCAGAAAATTAGTCGAAGATCAGCGCGACTACACAGCTCCACAGCAACAAGCTTATCTGACAATGGAAATGATATACTGTGGCAGCCCAAATTGACATCCGCAAAATTATGGGAGACAAATTTCTCGAAGATAGTGCGAATCGCACAGTCCTTGGTGATTTGGGGTGTTGGGTGTTTACTATTTGCTAGAAGCTTGGGGTCGCTTTGGCATGCAGTCAACACACGCTGGCATGCTGCAATATTATTGTTGAAGCAACATGGCAGAACTGCCCCGTGAATCCGTGATGTTGGTCTATAAATTCCCAGACCTAACTATATCACTTGTCCCGCAACTGTCATGAACACCGCCGTAGAGCTGCTCTTGGCACCTGACCATCTTTTTCTCCTAGCATTTGAAGTCCGACTTCGATTGTACACATTCCCCCATAGTATTGAATGGGCTACCATCGTTGCAAGTTGTGCTGGAAGCTTGCCTGCAGCAACGCATGTACGGATAACCCGATGACCGAGGGCAGTCCGACACTTCTCGACAGCATTTTCGTGCTAGTTATTATCAGAGGCGTTAGCGCTGAAAAGTATTCCGGACTACGAAGGAAAGAGGAGATGCTGCTTTACCTGGAGAAAGAACTGATGGAATTCCAGGAGCGGATGAGGCAGGAACAACGTAGCAGACAGCAATTTGAACAGCAATCAGAGCCAGCAACATTCGGGAAAGGGGGTTGAAAGCCATGCTAAAGAGATGTCGAGTCCTGCTTGCTGACCTAGATTGTCGTGGGAGCGGACGGAAAATGTTGAAATGGCGAGTCTACTTTGTAGGGCATATAGAAGCACCAGATTTCATAGCAGAGGATGATCCCTCTTATAGCATAACTATCATCTAATTTGGCCATGCTGACGCGAGAAGGGCATCGAGAAGTCAGGTCGAACCACTGGGTTGCATGGGTCAGCCTTCCCTTCCTTCGAAAATTTCTAATTCCAACAAAACGAGGTCTTATGTTTACCCATATTGAGAACCCAACTCAAGAAAGCATTTGAGGAAACTCATGCAGGACATGACTGACACTGTAAATTTAGCCAAAGTGGAAGACAGGTACTTTATTGAGTATCCGTCTAGCATCACGCACGAGTTTTCAAATCAGATTCAAAAATCGTAGAACATGAATAGAAAATAATATAGCTGCGACTGTGACATCGCTACTTTGCAGACTCAAACAGGCTGGACAGCTCAGGGATAAAGGTCAAGGACCGGTAATATTAATCCAGCTATTCAGCCGAGAGAGCAACGACACCCACAACCAATATCACCCAAAACCAACAAAACAGATTGTCTGTGCAGTACGGCAATGCGAATAGGAGCAACAAGTAGAACTCGCTTTTGTCTCTCCTCTTGGCTTCGGCATTCGAGCAGTATCGGCAACCAGCACTTGCTGAACATATATATCAAGCCCTTCAGCGGACTGCCGCTACTTAACGGTCGGCTTTGCGCATACACCCATAGAGCAGCAGATTGAAGATACATGTGTACCCCGGGAGATGGAAAAGGTCTAATTGTCCGAACATGAAGCAGGCCCTATGAGTGAGCCGTGAATAGCAGCAAACTCAACACAAGATACATCAATGGGTTACTGAATATGAAGACAACCAGAATCAGCGAATCTCGAAGTTGACTGATGGGCTGCATCCTGACATTATAGAGAGGTGAGTTGAAGAAGCAGTCCAAGGACATCTTGTAGTCCTCGTCCGTTCGCTCCGTATTTATCTTGCAACTTCTCAATATCGGCATCCTCGCCGTGAAGGGCTTGTCGCCACATACATAGATACCATACCTCTAACTGCTTGTGTACGGGAGCAGTAATCGGTCTGACTTGGTGCAATGAGCTTGTGATCACAGATCTCTCAGATTCGGTATTGTCCTACACGCTCTTCAAGCAACACCCAATCTTTTTCTCGCAGGTGCTGCTATCAGCAAATATGTGACCGAAGAAGTCGATCGTCGGGCGAGAGTTTTTGTGAAGGAAAGTGCAACACTCTGGTGATTAGAGATCTCCAAGACAGCTCCTGAGACGTCGTGTTCATGAGATGTAGCTTCACTATGGATCGCCTTTGGTGAAGATTGGCACGCAGCCACGATGTGGATGTTGTATGTGCCTCAGCTCCAGAAGTAAAAAGAGCCACGTCAACGATAAGTATTTCTTTCGAGTTTCAATGCTCCCAACATTCTTGGAGTGGATGCACCCTGAGTTGTTAGAAAGGACCCAATGTGAGTGTGGTCATGTGATCGACTAGTGCCACTTAACGCGCATCGCGACTTCTTCGACGCGTTTTCCTTGCCACTAAAGTAAACACCCCTCAGAACACCACATTTTCGACCAACAATCCGCAGATATGGGTATGCTCTGAGCTTGTGTTCTCTTCCAGAAAATACTAATATCGCAACAGCAAATTACGGATACGGCGGTGGGTACCAAACAACCTCATATGGAGCGCAAGGAGGGGCAGATGGAGGAGGATTTATGGGAGGATCACAGCAGGGAAGTCAGGATAGTCCAGGAGGCAACAAGGTACGCTACAAACCTCTGCATTATCTGTAACCCGCTAAATATGTGAAGCAATACGGAAAGGATTCCTTGAGGCCGGTTACCATCAAGCAGATCATTGATGCGTGAGACCCCTCCGAGAGAAAACTTTGTCTCGTACTAAAGGTAGAATAGACAGCAACCACATCCTGATGCCGAATTCTCCATTGATGGCTCTCCAGTCACCCAGGTATGCTCCCATCTCATGCCCTTTGGGGGAGACAAGTTACTAATTTTCCCAGCTCACTTTCATCGGTCAAATAAACCAAGTCTCCTCACAAGCTACCAACACAACCTTCAAACTCGACGACGGCACAGGCTTGATCGAAGTTAAGCAATGGGTGGACAGCGACGCCGATCCGGATGCCGCCAAGGATCTCCCTAAAGAAGGCGAATATCTCCGTGTCTGGGGTCGCCTGAAGGCGTTCAACAACAAGCGTCACGTTGGAGCACATATGATTCGCCCCGTCAAAGACTTCAACGAGGTTGGCTACCACCTATTAGAAGCTACGGCAGTACATTTGTATTTCGTGCGCGGGCCCCCAGAGTCGAATGGTACAAATGGAGCTGTCAAGAGCGAGGGCGGCGGACTATTTGTGGAGCAGAACGGATATGGTGGTGGTACTACCACTAACTCGAAGTTGGACCTTTCGAAGCTGTCAACGTCTGCGAGAAGGGTGTACGATTTCATGAAGAACTCGCCGCAGAATAACGAGGGCCTGCATGTTCATATGATCGCGCAAGCGTTGGGAATGACATCGAATGAGGCATTCAAGGCTGGTGATGAGATGTTGGGTGTGGGAGCTATCTATACTACCGTGGATGATGAGACGTGGGCTGTGTTGGAGATGTAGAGGGGTTGAGAATGGACATATGGCGTTTGGGGATTCTTGGTAGGCATTGCAGATGTTCATGAGTACATGCCTGCAGGTTGTCAAGGAGTGGGCATAATTATGAGAACTATGAGACATGCACACAATTTACAGAAGCACACGCCCTTCTGGAACAGGGCCTTCTGATATATGAGTGATGATCATTGCGTGAGAAGCGTCGTGAATAGATCTGCCTGACGAGAACTAAGAAACAATCTTGAATTGCATAATTAAATCATGAAAAAGCGCATTCTCGTATCCAATCTGATGCTTGCAGACTCAAACTGTCCAAAATCAAAAACACAAGCCCCCGGAAACAATCATCATTCATGACATTCCACTTCTCCATTGTCTGTCGTCTCTCGAACCTCTAGACAGCTCTAATCTTCGCCGTTCCCTTTGAGCTCTCGGCCATGCTCTGCGGCTCTCTAACCATGATATGCAACTTGATTGGCTCTGCGCCACGCTTCAACTCAATATCAGTGATGTGCTCGAAACCGTATTTGATGTAGTATGGCAAATTGTTCGCAGCGCTTGATTCGAGATAAGTAGCTCTACCTTCGAGGTCGGCCTGTTGAGGTGTTGTTAGTATCTGCATACGATCTCGCTTGGACAAGGATTGTTTATGTGATTCCCTAGGAGCACAACAGGATGGAGCTTACAGTGACAGTCATATGCTCGATCAGCTTCCTGGCATATCCTTTCCCACGAGCGCTGGGCTTTGAACCTAGGTACACGAGGTAGTAGGAATCGTCATCCCTGTCGCCCATGACGCTGTGCTTGGTATCGTGGAGGAGTGGCAGGAACTCGTCGTAGAAACGTTTCTTGCCTTCCGAGGAGAGCTTGTACCAGAGCCTCCACATGCCGGATCGAAGTATGGTCCAAAGATCGTCCATGTTCTTTCCTGGTGGCATCCTATATAGTTTTTGTGTTAAGTTAAAGGCTCGCTTCGCACACCCTACTATAGGTACAGGGAACACGTACCAAAGTGCAACAGCATCGTAGTTCGGCCCAATGGTCGTCACAATGCCCTTGTAACAATGAGCAGCAGTGATGTAGCGCAAGATATCACAGTGCATCTTGTACTTGTACTCTTCCGAGTAAGTGACCATGTCATCGGTGTCAATGAAGTATCTTGCAACTTCATCGACAGCGAAGGCCTCAGCGAGACACTGAGCGGCCTGCTCATACTCGGAGATGCCGAGAACGCGGACCTCCTCGTCGGATGGAGGAGAGAGGCTACGCTTCTTCTCAAGAGTGACGGTATTGGCATTATTATTGCTATTAATGGTCGCCATGATTGCGGTTTGAATTGACTGTTTTTGGGAGGGGGGTTTCTTTGTATCGTCAGATTTGGGACAAAAGAAAATGAGGTGAGATACGCACATGGTTCTGCTGGTCTCGTTGAATCACCTGTATGTTGTTTAGAGAGCTGCGTTCTCGACACGGTTTCGTATCGAGATGGGAAACGCAGGCAGTTGAGACTTTGGCGTATGTCAACCGACATCAATGTTGAGTTTATGGGTTCCTGGGTAGGAGAGTTGGGATAGAGAGTCGGACTGCTTAATCCGACTGAGGTTGCTGTTTGGAATGTGTGCCGATATTGGATTTCGAGGGCAGAGTGTATGATGTACAGCTATCTGACTGTTGTTTAGTGTTGGGTGAGTCGATAGCAAATGTCTGGCTTTGGCTGAGGTCTTGAGAAGGCACAGGCGAATTTTGAAGTCTGGTTCAATCAAAGTGAAGTGTAACTGGTGAGGAAGCTACGAGAGTGAGCGATAGGCCAGGCTTATTATAACTGTTTCTTGACCCTTGGAAGTCGCCTGAGTCGCTTGTCCAAGGATGCCCGCTTCCCCCACCAGCACTAGGTCAGCCATCGTGGGATGGCGTCCAACCACAGAATCCCGGTCATCCGCTGATAGCTATTTGTTGGGCAGATCCGGGGCGTGGTGTGCCCTATATTCCAGATGTCACATAATCTTGGACGGCCAATCCGATGAAATCTGACTTCAGACTCGAATCACAAAGCATCTAGGTCTTCCTTTATTGACAGAAGAATCCGGCTGCAATTGATAACAGAGTACTAAATTCCATTATCTCGGTCTCTGCCGTGGTTTGAAGGCTCGGCTGGCCCTCCTTCTTCCAGCTAGCGGCGGCCACTTATGGTGTGGACCCTTCAAAAGGCGAGAAATCAAGCACCGGCTAAGTACTTCCAGGGCAAAGCCTGGAGCAACTGTTTGGAGTGTGCGTATCCTGATACGGAGCGAGAGAGGTAGCAACTGGTACTGATAAAGGAAAGATACAAATTTGACTGGCCTGGCTGGACTCATTGGTCTCAAGCTCGTACCGGGACAAAAGAGATGGATCAGGTACAACACAACGGGAAACCCCCCACCTACCTGTGTTTCGCGGTTTCTGGTACCCAAGACTTCGAGTAAACCTGTTCCCTTAGTGAGGGGGCAATGCTGCCCATGGAGCGTGTTGCCGAAAGTGCATGCAATGCTCAATGTATTGAGTCTGTCTGCAATGGTATATCATCTGTCCTTGTCAATAACTGTGAGCCAATGCTTCTCCTGCAAGGCTTGAGATGCTGTTGACTCTCCCACTCATCACCATTCCGAGAGCAAGCCCCGCATGTATGCCAACGCCATCAATGCACCAAACATGGTCTGCTGCAGCATAATCACATTCTTCGGATTTCCTGTTCGTTCATGTACTTCTCCAATCCGCTGTCCAAATGCTCCCACCACTCAAATAACAAGGAGTTGCAGATAAGCTTGAACCATGGGGTGAACTTCAGAGCGGGGTCCTCGAACATCTTCTTCAATCCGTCCGCGGTAGCGTATTTCGTATCTTGGACTTCGTTCAAGTTGGGCTTGAGATCAACATTGGCTTTTATGAAGAGGATATAATCGACTAGTAGTTCCACTCGTTAGTAGCTGGAGTTTCCGAGGATTCCAGTTCCAAGCGCTCTGTCCTACTCACTCTCGTGCTCGCCCCATTTGCCATCACTGGGTGCCTTGTAGTGAATTCTTGTCAAGAATTTGAATTTCTCGAAGGGAACTTGCGCAGCGGGGATTCCAAGCTCGTGGTCCAATTTGCGAATAGCTGCGTTCTTGACACCTGCGATAGCCTCTTCCAGTTCGACACCACCTTCTCCTGGGATTCCAAGTGGATGGGAGCAGCAGGTATTGGTCCACATATCTGGGAAAGTAATCTTTTCAGTCGCGCGCTGCTGAAGGAGCAGTTCGTTATCGGAATTGAATAGGAAGACGGAGAATGCGCGGTGTAGAAGTCCCTTGTCGATGTTGGTCATAAGATGACCTGCAAACATCAGTATCAGAAGCGCGAGTCTCTCCCGGCCAACTTACAAATCTTCTTGCTGAAATTTCCAATAGGCTTGTCATTTTCGTCAAGGACAATGCACACCTCGTCCATCAATCGAATCTGCTCTGCATCATGTCCGTCCAGCTCTGCGGAGCTCGTGTCGATGTCGGGGAACAGTCGCAGAATGCTCTGAGCCGTTATAGGCTCGGCCTGAGTGACCGTAGTAGTTGTAGACATTGCGAGGAGGTTGTCGGGTCTTATGTGTGAGAAGAAATGCCGCAATGGAATAAAAAATACCTCGTGCTTGGATAATAAAGCAGAGCAACGCGACCAGCGGGCTGCAACTATTTTAGTGGGGTTGCTCAAGATAGGGAAAGAGTGGCTGTAGCAACTATGTACCCCTCATTCTAGGCAGAACTCACTTGGCTTATTGAATATTCTTTTAAATCATAAACTTGTCAAGGCCTGAAGATTGATGGTTTTTGGTCAGTAGGAGCTACATGAGCAGCCAGATCATGGAAGATATATAGGATGCGAGCAGGGCGAGTAAGGTAAGATCTGAGCACATTGTGAGTGAGACATGCGAGGTTTGGAGGGGTTGAGCGATACACGCACGGTAAATTATCCTTATCGGCACCCCACTGATAAACAATTTCGAGAGAATACAAAAAAGTTTTGGCAGAATTCGAGGTTCAGAAAACAACTCTCAGTCACCACCAGACATATATCAACTGTATCTGTCAAAATGGGCAAATCAAAGCCCAGAAACCGGACCAAGAATCGCACAAATCCAACGGCCAAACCAATCGCCGACCCCGAGCTGGCTGCAATTCGTGATCAGCGCATCCTACCAGTCCTCAAAGACCTGCAAAGCCCAGATCTGAAGACTAGGTCGGCGGCAGCGCGTGCCATCACAAACCTTGTGGAAGATCAGAAGTCTAGGAAGTTACTATTGAGGGAACAGATTGTGCGAGTCTTGTTTGAGCAAACCTTGACAGATTCGAGTTTAGAAACAAGAACCGACGGTTGGGGAATTCTGCGAAACTTGACTGTCGAGGAGGAACCAGACTTCTGTATACACTTGTATAGGCAGGATGTATTGACAGCCATTGATGGAGTGATTAAGACGGTAAGCTGCTTGGTCATTGTCCCGCAGTGTCTCAGATACTGATAGATTACAGATTGTCCAGACCATTGAGTCGCAAGATGTCCCCCTCGCAAAACTCCCGGCTGCTCAGCAACAAATTCTTTGGAGCCTCACAAGCTCAATCATCAGTCTTGTTGCTTCTCTCGCTGAAGCGCAAGAAGAAATCGCCGAAGCTATTTCGAACAATTCCACCATCATCACTTTCCTCTTCGGTCTACTCGCCTTCTCTACGCCCAGCCATATTCAGAACGAGGTTCTTGCATGCCTTACAATATTGACGGAAGACAACCATTTACTGGATCAACAAATAGTAGAAGGAGACTGGTTGAAGGGACTTCTACGAATCAAAGATGCTGAGACTATTGATTCTGTGGCTGCATGTGGGGTACTCCATAATGTTTTCGTGACAATGAAGTGGTTTGACCACAACACACCGGTCGAGGGAGCATCGGATGCAACACTGATTCCAACATTGGTCAAGTATATGGAACATTCTCGTCCGCAAAAGAACGGCACCAATGGTCACAGCCAGACTTCCAGCCCTGATCAGGTCCTCCAGTTGGCCCTAGAAATCACTGCCTCTATTGCCACAAGTCTGCAAGAGGCTTTGGAGCATGGAAGCAAAAATGAGGCGGAATTCGAGGGCTTTGAGGAGTCGGTCAATGGCGATATCGAAGATTTGGATATTAAGGACATTGATGAAGACGAAGAGTTCAAGGACGAGGGCTCAGGAGATGAGATGAATCAGGATGAGATCGATGCCGAAATGGAGATGGTATTAGGGGATGATTCTGATGAGGAGGAATCCTCGGGCGAGGAGGCCACTCTCGGTCTTTTGGTCAGACTTGTCGCGCCACAATTGCTGTCCTTGGCACGCCCAACGCAGGACACAAACGATCCTGTCCAGGAGCACGCTCTCTCTGCCTTGAACAATATTTCATGGACTATCTCAAGTATAGACTTCTCGACGGGTCATTTGCGGAGTCTCCAAAAGTCCTGGGCTATTACCACTCAAAATATCTGGAATGAAATCATCAGTCCCGTTCTTGCATCAAACACTGCCGATATTGAGCTTGCCTCGTCTATCACCAGTCTCGCATGGGCTGTTGCTCGCAGTGTCAAGGGCTCGATCAAGATCAAGCCAGAGGAGCAGAGAAAGTTCATGGCACTGTATCAAGCATCAAAGAGCTTGAATGGAGCTTCCGATGGACAAACAAAGGCAGAAGACGAGACCGACGCATTCCAAGGATTAGGCGTGAAGTGCATTGGCGTTCTTGGAAGTCTTGCAATGGATCCCGCGCCTGTTGAACTCAATCGTGAAATAGGAATATTCCTTCTTACCACGTTATCTGCTCTGCCAGATGTTCCAGCAGCCGATACTGTCGAAGCCCTGAACCAGCTTTTCGATATTTACGCTGATAAGTCTTATTCATTCGACGAACCCGTCTTCTGGGGTGACAACTTTTCCAAGCACCTCGAGGACATCCAACCAAAGGCGAAGAAGCTCGCAAAGTCAATTGATAAGCGAAAGTTCGGCGAACTGCGCGCCAGAGCTGACGAAGCCATTCTCAATCTTGGCCGATTCCTGGTTTACAAGAGAAAGGAGCGAAAGGAAAAGCGAGAGGATTTTGACTGAATATAAACGGGGACTTAAGTGATGTTTGCGAATAGGAAAATCATTTGTTGGAGTATGGGATGGAAAAAAAAGATACCAAATGTGGAGGGCATCTGTAACCGAGGAGCATAATTGTGGTCAACATCTCGGCCAATTGATGCACTGTCGATGTTGCATAAAGAAACTAAGCATAAATCAACTGAAAGGCTCCCTTGCGAGCTTACTCAGAAGCTGAACACCGAATCAGGGTTGTTGGGATAGGCACCAAGGCGTTTTTGCTTGAGGCTGCACTATTAACATGGGACGGCCGCACTGTCTACAATCAAAAGATTGTAAGTTCTTGAAGTCATCCTAGTGTCGCCACTTCATCTCGGGACAACCAATTCGTTCTAGACACCGAGTCGCGCCTTCTGCCTTATGAAGACTGTCACCGCCGCTGTTCTTAGTTCAACTCAGCTGTTCAATCCTTCACTCTTCATCGTGTCTAACCAACATCAACGGCCCTCAATCGAAACCGCAACTTGCCATGTATGGTGTCATTCCGACTTTTTTTTTAATACTGTTCTTTGCAAATAGAGAAGTGTCTCAATTCGTCGGGCGTATTTGAAAAGCATTGTTGTTGGCTACTGCATTGGCATATTTCTATCATGTGAAGCCATTTTGCCAGTCAATTGTAAGCAAACAATCAGGGCGTCAAGTGTAGCCCTGTATTTTACAAATTTGTACTTTGTCGTCATCTGTCAAGAAGAGAATGTGAACCACGGAATCATGCTGCCCGCTTGGGAGCACCTGGATCGTCCTGCTGCTCGTCAGGATCGGTGAGCAGAAGTTTATTCTGGGGTTCCTAACGAGATGCTTTACTAGAGCTCTGTCCTGATGATTAATTCTGTTTTTTCTACGCTTGGTCTCTTGCATGTCCGCGTGCTCATTGTGTCAATTCGAAGATGGGATTGATCCGCTTGGCTTCGTCTAAATGTGTGATAATCTTCCATACCTTTATTCTCTGCGGTCAACCAAGCCCCGACTGTGCATGTCGATGCCGAAGGGGAGCCGATGCTCAATGATGGAATTGTACTGGGCCTCTATCCGGTTTCAGTTATTCGTGTGGGGTTAGGGAGGGCACTTGCATCTCCCCGGTGTCACGACAGGTGACAGAATTGCCGGAATTGTGGTCCCGGCCACAGAACACATTGGAATACAAGTGTAGGACCTCTGAAGAATACTGACAAGTGACTCATGTTACAATGAGCCTGCGACATCAGACTCCGGGAGACTTGAACCTCCACCCGCTGCTCCCAGGCTACAAGGCGCATCCAACGAGCTCAGGGTCAGACGCGAGGCTGTGTCTAGTCTCACAGATGTGATCACACTCTGTTTTCCGCACAACGCGGCAATCTCTAACTTAGACTCCGGCTGGAAGAAGTAACGTTAAGTTCCATCGAAGCACGCTTCGACTCGTGTATTGGGTCATCGTAGCCGAGAATGTGCCTGGATGTGATAATCAGCCTTGTGGGGGCCGAAATTCCCATCTCAAAAAATCTACTTTCTACATCGGGTCGTCCCGAATCCCATCACCGACTCGGCTCAGCCACTGCACTCATCGGATCTTGAGTAAGTACAGCCTTACAACTTACACTAAATCAGCAACCCCTAATACCCCTACCGACATCCCTGTCAACCACAACATTCCCAGCTTAACATTGTCCCTCCGCAAACCTCAATTCGGGCGGCAGTGGCGACAGAATCCTTCACTTGCAATACTGCTATTATGTCTCTACTTGTCAGATGGTTGCTTCGCAACATTGGCGCATCAGGGGGTGGGGTTGGGCTCGAGCGGCTTCTCATCCGAGTGCCCTTGTGTGCCCTTGCTGAGCTGGATTCGGGCGCCATGGAAGGCAGACGGCTCCTCCCTTTCGGTGAAGCAGTTCGCAGGCAATGTTCTGCATAGCATCAGATCTCGCTGTGTAAGGCAATAGCCGGTATCTTTCATGTTCAGGCCGGACGTGGTTCCCACTACGAACGAATGGTAGTCTCAGTATATAGTCTTGTCTTCAGCCTCTGACTTCCTCACCACGCTTCGAAGTTGCCATGCACCATCAACTGGCTATCGAGCTTTTGCTTATAAGCTAGCTAAACCTTGTTCCTGATGTGGTTGAGAAGCGGAACGACATTGGATCAAGCAGAAGCGAGTCGTAACGAGGCTGAAGAGGAGACCATGCAGGAGGATAACTATTCCACCCAAGCAGTGTGGGGATCTCCCCTACAAACGAGGTTCGTTCGTGCATCTCCATGATCATGCAGCTGCAACATCTCATCACAAGTCACACTTTCTAACTTCTTGTCGCACATCAGCAACTCTCCCTCTGACCACCGACCATCACCTCCTGTGGGTGAAGCTGGCCCCTCGAACCCCCCTGCAGCGACACCCCATCCTGGTCAGCAATCTTATCCAGAAGCACACCATCTTGGGACAGATTTTCTTCTATACGATTCGTGGCGAGGTGACCCTGCTGACGAGTTCAACTACGAAGAGCAGACACGCTACTCTCAATCACCTCCTATGCACAGTCAAAGTCAATCCGATCCATACAGCACCTCAGACCCAAGTTCTCAGCCACCTCCAGCTGCTCCTACGCCCCCGAATGATTATGGCTTTCCAGCTGCAGAAGATAGGTATGAGGACCAACATTACCAACATGTCACGCCTATACAGACATCGCCTCCGATCGAACGGTGGACCCGAGACCAAGAAGCCTGGAGTCCTGCCGCACAAATCTCGCCTGAGCAGCGCAGGGAAATGCTAAGCGAGGACTTTCCCGACCTGAAAAGGGACAGAGAATATGGCGACAAGATGGAAGAGGAATTGGTGACACTGACAGAGGAAGAGAGCGGACGTAAGAGAGCCAGGAGGGGAAAGAGAAGGCAGCCCTCTCCCAAGGACCAGCGTGGCCGGCGCCGCGATCGAGACTTCGATCGGGATAGAAGGGGTGGTGGACAGGGAAGTGGGCATGCCATCCGATCTTCGTGATCTCAGAGGCAATGCTTGCTCTAATGCCTGAAGATGTTTGAGAATCGGGGCATGAGTTTTGATGGAAACGGGCACTGAGTGCATTAGTTATACCCGGGCGTTAGGGCTGCTCGGGCACGGTTGGGTTGTTTTATGGGGCGTTTGATTTGGTTTCAATTTAGACGAAGTTTCTCAGTCGCAGGAATGAAGAGGAACGCAGGACTCTATTTGGGCGGGCGATTTGACATCTTGAAATTTTTCCGAGGTCACTGCTTTCTGCTCGCCCCAATCTGACTAACTTACGTACCTAGCTAGACATTCGCTTGCTTGCGGGTTTACACAGGGTCTAGAATTTCATTCAGTCATTTCAAAAGTTGGACCGAAACAGGTTACTAGAGCTAGGGGTATCTGAATGCGAGACAATTGTCAAAACCACATACCTCCCTTTACAATATCTACCTCTTACTCCTCTTTGCCGGCCTAGCATTCTTCGCCCTCTTCTGCTCCTGCAACTGCCTCTCCTTGTGGATATCGCCCACACTCTTGATCTCCTGCTTGCCAGATCCGTCTTTCCATTTACCAATCCTCTTCTCCTTCGCCTCCTCCACTCTCTTCTTCCTGACATGGAAGTCATCACGGTACCTATCTGCCTCCTTCGGCGCCTTCTCCTGCTTATGCTTATACCTCGTGCCAAAGCCTCTTCCCACACCGCCCGTAGCACCAGCACCCTCTCTCTCCGCCTCGCCCGTCCTCGGTAGACGATCCACTTTGTGCGCCTTGCGCCATCTATCGAATCGGCCACTCTGGAAACTGGCTGCGATCTTCTGTCCGCTCTCACCACGGATCATCTTCTTTCCCTTCGAACCATCCTCGTCGTTGGCTCTCGCCACATATTTACTATTCTTTTTGTCCCAGCGCATGCCCTTGGCTCTTGCGGGCTCAGCAAAACTCTTCGCACCGTCGTCGTTTGTCAGATCCATCGTTACGTCTCGAGCTGCTTCCACGAAATTCGAGTTCTGTGATGCGGTGTTGTAGGACCCGGAATGCACGCCGTAGCCGCGCTCTTCGGCGACGTTGAGGTTCTTTGGTGTGTATGACATGAAGTTCTCAGAGTCCTTCCAGGATAGGCTGCGACCTTTGCCTTTCTGGGAGGATTTTGAGAAGGTCATTTCTAGATCTGCGGAGGAGGCTTCGGACATGTTGTCGTTACCGCCACCGGTTACTGTGACCTCCATCTCATCATCGTCGTCCTCAGCTTCAATTTCGACTTCGTTTTCTCCAGCGTCGAAGGGAGATGCATCCACATCGACGTCAGCTGTGGCCGTAGCTGCTTCGGCTAGGGCAGCTGCTTTCTCGTCTTCTTCCTTTTGCCGTCTTGGGACGATCTTCTCTCTTCGTGCTCGCATCATCTCGGCTGCTTCACCGTGGCCGGCTTTCCCTCTGGTTCCGATCTCAAAGACGGTCTCTTGTGGGCGGAAACCGCTGATGCGTGCAAGCATATCGATTCGAGCCTGTTCGGTAGATGTTGTTGCATCGTTGAAGAGAGGGTGCAATTGCATCCATCCTTTCGATGCCACGACCTCCTTAGCTCTGTTCGCGCTTTCGCTAGAGGCAGAGTTTCTAGTCCTGATATATAGCTTTTCTCCCTTCGCAGCTACGCCTCGAAGAGCGCTGAGATCGTCGTCGTCCCCTAGCAGTTTGGTGATCCATTCCGAGTTCGATTCGAGCTTGTCGCGGAATAAAGCACCAACAATAACATCCTCTGCATAATTTGGTGAATCCCCACTTTCTCTTCCAAGCAGTAATCTCTTGCCGAGAAACAGCTGTAAATCTAGTAAATATGGTGCATCTGTATCTCTCACGAGACTGTAACTCCAACCACGCTTTCCGGCTCTTGCTGTACGACCAACACGATGGACAAAGATTTTTGGTTGGGGGGGAAAGTCGTAGTTGATGACATTCGCCAGAACGGGAATATCAATACCTCTTGCAGCGACATCTGTAACTACCAGAATATTCGATTTCCCTGTACGGAAGTTCTCGACCTGTTCGATTCGTGCTGTCTGATCCAAAGAACCGTATGCGTGAGACACTGCAAACCCTGAGAGCCGTAGAAGTGAAGCAATATAGTCGACATGATGCTTGGTAGCTGCGAATATGATTGTCGAATGCTCAGTAGGCTTTTGTCTTGGGTTCGGTCCTCCGGAATCTCGCTTTCGCTTCTTGCTGTTACCATCTGCGGCCGCCTTCACAGCGGCTTCTGGAAGACCAGTAGGCATCTTGATAAGATCGTTCAAAATATGAAGCAGGGCTCCCTCTTTCTCGGCACTTTTGACACTGAAGAATGCGCTTTCGAGATCAGGAGACACCTTACTTTCCGCATCCAAACGGACAAGACTAGGTTCCTGCAGACCAGCTCTCGCGAATTCTACCAATGATTTTGGCAGCGTTGCGGAGAATAAAAGGGTCTGCCTTGAAGTCGGGAGAGCAACCAGAATTTCGGCAAGTTGGGCTGCGAAACCCATTTCGAAAAGGCGATCGGCTTCGTCGAACACCACATACTTGACGGACGAGAGATCCAGTGACATCTCAACCTTCAAATGCAAGAATCGACCAGGTGTTGCAATGACAATATCAGGATTTCCAGCCATAAATCCAAATTGCTCCTCCAAGCTGTCTCCACCAACGAGCAGCACGCACTTCAGATCTGTTCCTCGGCCAAACTCCTTGACAACCTTCAACGTCTGTAGCGCTAATTCTCTAGATGGCGATAGGATCAAAGCCCTAGCTCCTACCCTGGCACTGTGCGACTTCAATCTCTCGATCATTGGTATAACGAATGCAGCCGTTTTCCCAGAACCAGTCCTAGCCATACCCACAACATCTTGATGGTCGAGAACGAGGGGAATGGTTTTTCGTTGAATCGGTGTAGGTACAGAGAATCCTTTCCGACTAATTGCCTTCAGCAGATGCGAATTTAGACCTTCGAAATGTTAGAAAGAGCGTCAACTTGGAAGATGGAGCTTTTGTACCCATTGCCTGAAATCCACCACCCTTCTTAACACTCCTTCCTTTCACGTTGGAAGCTTTCCGATTCGAAGCAGCTTGCTTCGCCGCAATGAAAGCTTCATCTCCTTCTCCATCGCTCTCTAGGTCCAAAATTCCACCAGCATCCAGGACTCCTAGATCCTTGCTGCTTGAGACTGTGAAATCTTCATCGTCACCGTCGACATCGTCTTGAAATAGCGATTTGGTGATGTCGAACTCATTTTCTGACGCCGCAGGGGAAGACGCACGGTGAGGCATCTTGTTGAAAGTCGATTGCTCCAATTCGTGGCGGGTGAGACCAGCCTTGCCTTATCGTGCCTCTTTCAAAAATATTCTAGATTTTCCTTGACATCTCCCCCACCAGCGGCCGCTAGCAACAACCTTAATTTCAGCCACACTTGGTGAAATGTGGCTGGTTCTCTGTCGGCCGAACTTTTATTCAGTTTGTCACGACTGACTGTCATTGTCACACAGAAGTTATATTCTTTCTCAAATAGCCCGTGTCCAGTGATGCTCTACCATTCGGCTCGGAGCAATGATAATAGGAAGCTTACATGGACTTTTTGAGTACCAGTGGCTGAATAAGATGTTCTCCATTTCCAGGCCTTCTCGAGCCGAGACTCGGGGAGTTCGGCACCCGGAAATCCCAGTCTGAGGCTACGGTTGGCACTTATTCATCATCATTCTATCGGTGAGTCTTAGGCTTGAGAAGTGGGGGCTTTCTTTGGAAATAAAGCTTCTTGATATCCCACTGTGAAGCTTGCTTCGAGATGTGGCGACTGTATCCCAGTTATCTTTCATATCTGCAGTATATAGCATAATGCTTACAGCAGATGGCTTCAGTACCTTTGTGTACGGCACCAGAGTTGGCAATGCCGGGCCCCCCCCTTTCTTGAAAATCCGCTCGTCTAAGACCTTTATTACATGTACTGTTGCAATTGCTGTCTTCACTGTATGTATCATCTCCGATATTCATATGAAATTTGCTTACAGAAGCAGGATATCTTTCTCTATTCGGTCGTTGTACCTGTTTTGCCTTTTGCTCTGACAGTCAGAGCCGGTGTCAAAGAAGAGGATGTCCAACGATGGACCTCGATATTTTTGAGTGTTTATGGCGCAGCTCTTGCAGTTGGAAGCCCTCTGTTCGGTTGGTTTGCCGATAGATCAACATCGCGCCGTGTCCCACTGCTGCTGGGCTTGCTTGCTCTTGGTGGCTCGACGGCGATGCTTTGTGCAGGTTCTTCACTTGCCATTCTGATCACGGGAAGACTTTTGCAGGGGCTATCGGCAAGTGTTGTTTGGACAGTTGGTCTTGCACTTTTGTCAGATACCGTTCCAAAAGAAGATATTGGCCAAGCGATGGGATACATGGCAGCTGCAACCAGCATAGGCTCTCTTGCGGGACCACTTCTCGGCGGTGTAGTCTACGCTCACTCAGGATACTACTCTGTATTCGCAATTGGCTTTGCTATCATAGGTTTTGATATCGTTCTCCGGCTACTTATGGTCGAGAAGAGCGCTGCCCAACAGTGGTTGCCAAGTGTCCCAACGACCGGGGAAGAGATGACTCCGCAAGATCCGGAAGCAAATGAGATACAGGCTGCACCGGCTCTGGATGACTATTCTGGGTCTGAAAAGACGGCAATCGAAAAGATAGCAACGGAGCCTGGACCAGCGACTACCAGGCATCTTCCTCCACTCATTGCTTTACTTCTTGTCCCGCGATTGTTGGTCGCGCTGTTTGGCTGCTTCGTATATTCAACCTTCCTCGCTTCATTCGACTCGGTTCTTCCTCTCTATGTGAAGGATGTTTTCAACTGGAATTCGACCGGTGCTGGTCTGATCTTCATCTGTTTGGTCGTGCCACACATGGCCTCTCCTCTCGTTGGCGGGTTCTCCGATAGGTACGGCTCCAGGTTTATCACAACGACAGGCCTGCTAGGTTCTGTTCCTTGCTGGGTCCTAATGCGTTTTGTAACGTACAATTCTATCGGTCAAAAAGTGCTTCTCTGCGCTCTCCTCGTCCTTATTGGGGCCTTCTTGACTCTCGTCATGGCCCCTCTTATGGCCGAGATCGATCACGCAGTTGCTTTGGAGGAGAAGAAAAAGCCTGGAAGCATGGGCAAAAAGGGAGCTGCTGCCCAAGGATTCGGTCTCTTCAATTTCGCCTTTGCCGTGGGTACCTTGATAGGACCTTTGTGGGCAGGCTTTACAGTGGAGAATGCAGGCTGGGGTACAATGGGATGGTCCATGGCGATACTGAGTGGTGTCTGTGCTATCACAACCTTCATCTGGACTGGTGGTAGGATTATGCTCAAGGACAAGCCGCGAAGTGAGAGTGTTGTGGTCTGAAGTAGACATTCCGTCGGCTGTACCTGAGAGGCATATGGTCCATCAACTTGACCAAATCTCTTCTCTTGGACAATACAGAATTAATTCAATAACAAATGGAGATACACATCTGCTGCTCTGTGTGATAATCGCTTGGTGACATGTATGGATACACATTTCTGTATGGCAAATGATCATTCGGGCGTGACCTTTCATAAGATTTGCTGGTTGGGGCTCGCCAAGACAATCTCTCCCAGCCCCCATCATTGTTGGCAAACTTCTATTCTGGTTAGAGATTATCTTGCCTCGGGATGGATCACTCGACACGGCACGCCACATAGAAAGTCATCAAGCAAGTTCAAGTCGTTGAAAAGGGGCTCAAGAATTCGGCTAAGCCTGCCCTGAATCTCATCGCCACTTTCCCCGCGTTCCTGCTTTTGAGTGGCTGTCACCATCATTAGCTTCTCTTGAGCTCTCCGCGAATACAACACTTCAGGGGCTCATCTCCTTCTCAACGATCCTATCATCGCTTCATCTCGATTGTTGCCAAGGACATCAAAAGCAGTCAAGACGTGAAACTCGCCCTCCACCTATCAGCTCCCGCATTGGGGTCGGTAGTCACGATGATGGGCGCCTGCCAAGTTGACTTTAGATGGCTGTTATTTGCTTCGCTCTTTCCTTGTATGGTAGCTGGGCATGATTTAAATAATGCGCAAGTCAGTTGTGAGTCTTCTTCTCTCCTTCATCATCCCCGTGTTTTTGTCATTCTTCGGTCCCGAAACATTCATTATTACATTGTCAGCCAAAATGCGTTTCTTTAATGCCACTGCAGTCGTGCTTCCAATCCTTGCTCATGGATCGAATATGATTATGTCCAACGACGACGGATGGGCGGAAATCAATCTTCGAACTTTTTACGATTCTTTGGTTGACGCAGGAGAGTCGCCCGTTGTGTCAGCTCCGGCAGAGAATAAGTCAGGCACAGGTACATTTCCCTCAAAAAAAAGTAAGTAGTATCGCTCGATGGTCTGACTTCAAGCCAGGATCTCTTGATGGAGAAGCAGATGAAGTCGAGGATGGTTGCGAATTTGAGAGCTGTCCTCCCGGGAGTCCGGCAGCTGGATTCAACAGCTCCGATCCTCGTCTGAACTACGTGAACTCCTTTCCGGTCACCTCGATAGCATATGGAATCTCAACACTGTCTCCCAAGTTTTTCCAAGGGCCCCCAGACTTTGCAGTGACAGGACCCAATGTTGGATGTTTGTCATCCTTTGCCTTTTTCTGCCACAGTTGTGCTGACAACTCCTAGCGAATCTTGATGTTCAAGTCCCTTTCTCTGGTACCGTCGGTGCAGCTGTTGAAGCAATCAAGACTGGTATCCCAGCTATTGCCTTCAGTGGAGGCAGTGGCTCACAAACAGCATGGACGGCACCGACTCCAGGTTACGCTATTGTATACGCTCAACTTGCGGCCAATCTGACAGCTACGATACTCAATTCTGGAAAGCCATATCTACCAGAAGGAATCTGGCTCAATGTCAACTTCCCTGCCTCATCATCGACATCCTGCTCGAGTGTCGGCGAATTCAAATTCGTTTTGAGTAGAATATTTCCAGCGATACCCTTTTTCGAGCCAGATGATGTCGAGACCTGTGGCGACGATCGTTTGCCTTTGGAGAGAAAGGTTGTGGGGGAGGATGGGTGTTATGTGAGCATTAGTGTTGGGGACTCGAACAAACTCGATGCAGATGCGGCAGCACAAGAAGTGGTGCTGAAGAAACTCGGCGGACTTCTGACCTGCTTGCCTTAAGATGAGATTGCGCGTGTGGATCGTGTCCCATTACCACCAAGGGAACCTTATATCATAGTTCTGCAATGAATGCTTGTGACTACCTTCATCTTGGTTTTCTCATTGTACAAGCTACTGCAGCTTCAGTAAGACAGTAAAACAACGCTGGTTCAACCACTTCTCTCCCCTGAACGAGTCGACGACGCTCTTGTGTTGTTTTATCGAGCAATATGTTCTAGTCTATCGATCTATGTGTTTACAATTGGACTTAAGCGAGCCTGGCCGCCCCGCGGCGATGTGAAAACTTTACACCTCTTCTCACCGGTGGGGAGTTTACCCTCCTTATTTCGGGCAAAGGAAAGGCTACTAGCTTAAGTAGCAGTCCAGTTTCAAGTCTTAATATGGCTGTGAAGCGTCTGGCCTCAGTTCATGCAGACCAGGGACGGGGTACGTCGCCTGGCGAATACCTTTTTGTATGGTCTCTTTTCTCTTCAGGTCGAATTCTCAGACACAAAAATGAGAATGAAGCTTATGGATATTTCTCTTGAGCTGCTCGAAGACTTGGTATCTCAGGTAGAGCCGTCATCATGGAAGTGTCTTCGCCTTTTGAATAAGGCCTGCTCAGCTCAGGTCACACCGATGCTGGTTCGCAATATTGAGGTATGGATCCAGGCCTAAAGTCTCAAAAGGTGAACACACTCAATGATCTTCTATCAATGATCTTCTATTTGCCAGCGCTCGCGTTGATACATATACAGATTATTGTCAATAGCTCGCACCTCTCACTTGGTCTCCTTTACCACTGATGACTACCCCCTCCACGCAGATCCTCCAACCAAGGTCGATGGTCACGGTGATAGATCAAAGGTATCACCAGTTATTGAGCAACAGAGGGCTTCTCGAGGTAATTCTGGAATCTATAACGTAGCTGCTGAAGAATTCTCCATGTCGGACTTTGCTGGCCTCAATGTTCCAGAGCAGCTGAAGACTCTGGGGTGGAATGGCGAGCGGGTCTCCGAGACGAGACAGAAAGATCTCGCGATCGAGCAAGAAGAGTTGATGAAGAGCTCACTGGATTTTGACTAGCTAGTTGAGGCTCTTGGGTATTTGCCAAATCTCGGCGGTATCAGGCTCAGTAGTGGAGGTGTTGCCCCAGGCAGACATTCTGCCCACTGCTAAGAGATAGCTTTCTCGACCCTCCAGCTACGCGGACTGATGGTAGACAGCTTTGACTCTGGTGCGTTGAAAGCAGCATTGCCCACGCGAATACTAGTCCTTCTAATGTCTTGTGGGCCTTCGAGTGGAATCGTCTTGTTGCTCATCCAACAATCTGAAGAGCTGACAATTCACCATAACCACGTAGCACTCAGGCTATTTGGGGAAACTTTGTCATCGGCGCCTGAGTCGAAGCTTGAGTATCTGTCATTAGTCTCCCTTTCTCATATTCATGACAGTATGTACTAGCCACACCGTCAGCATCTATGCGAGGGAAACTTCGTGCTCAACGCCTACTCAGGAATCCTCTAACAGCCAGAGCAGATCTCCTTCCACTTCAGAGACATCTGCGGTCTGGAGCGCTCGACCTCATTCCCTTCACTACCATCGTTCTACAGCTTTCCGAATCATCAGTATTTTCATCGTTGCTGCTATAATCGTTATAATCCTCGGTGTCAGGTGCTGAGGCAACAACGGTGTGCCTCCCATGGCACGAGCTTGGGCTGCTGGTATCATCCGCCTCATCAACATCAGTCTCATTCTCTCCAGGGCCAGCTTGTAGATCAATAGAGGGGAACATCCCGGATGCTTCTTATGACTCAAGAGGTGGAGCGGGCGTGCTTGATGTACCGGCTCCATGATAGACAATCCCGAATTGCGTTCGCAGCTTTGTAGCTTGTTCTCTTCTCGCTTTCTTCTCGAACATCCTAGCAAAGATCCCCGCGACCCACCGTGTTCCCTCATGTTCCATACCTACCGAAGCCTCTAGACGCCTAAGAGCATCTTGATATAGTATTTCGGCGGAATCGAACTTTTCTTGCATGTCAAGGCATAGAGAAACCTCCGCCATTGCGTTCAGTGTCCCAACATCATCCTTCCCCAAAGATGCTTCCCTCGCAAACCATAATTCCGACACTGGACTTCAGAGTCAACGTATTTGCCGATTCTGTAGAGAACTCCAGCAGTGTTATCCATTGCTCGTATAAGTTAGTACTCTTATCTCGAAGTCCAGAAGCTATCTCGCAGCCAATTACGACATGCTGATACCATTCCTCAGCTTGTGCGAAATCATGCCTCCGTTCGAACATTGTACCAAAATCCCGAGCAACATCCAGAAAGTAGCGACTTTGAATGCCGCAGGATTGCTCTATGTTAGGAAGAGCTTGCAAATACAGTGCTTCAGCCTCAGGGTACCGATTGAGATTGGTCAACCGTGCAGCCAGATGTTCAATAGACGTCCAAGTTTCCAAGTTTTCGTCCCCTAATGTTCTTAGCCTTCCCTGAACAGCCTTCTGCTGCCAGTGTAAAGCTCCAAATGGTTTACCTTGTGTAGCAAGCACCTCAGAGTAGCCCTGGAAAGCTTTGATAGTAGAGCTGTGGTTGTCTCCAAGCAGACTTCGAGATCGCTCGATGATCTCCACATACATTGACCCTGATTCAATCGTTTTATCTTGTTGGTACAAGACATCTGCAAGCTCCGAAGCACTCTTCAGAGTTGTTTCATGGAGTTTTCCGAGGCTTCGTTCATTCTGCTGCAAAAGCAGCCTGCACCAAATCTCAGCCTGGTCGAATTTTTCCCATTGATAATAGAACTCTGCTAATTTTTTAACGAACTTCTTAGCATCATCATCAGACATAGCCCCCCAGCGACTTGCATAATATGTAAGATACTTCTCGCATTCTCCATAAAGCTCTAGACCTCGTAGAGCTTTGCTTAGGGCCGATACCCCAATAAAGTTGTGTAGTGAAATTCACCCAAGCGCTCTTTGCTCAGCAAGACTTGTTGTTCCAGAACAATTTTGGCTTCTCTGAATCTTGCCATGTCGTTGAGGCCATGTCCAAGACTATACATCACGTTGAGGGTTTCTCAATGTTCTAAGCCGTAAATTTGCTTTGATGTTTGGAGGGCCTTAATGAGTATCTGCTCAGCCTCCACAAGTCTACCAGTATCTTCGAGTAGCTTCCCAAGATTCAATAATGGAGAACGGGTCTCGTTCTGATGGGTCCCTTTACGTGTCCAGTAATCGATCAAGTAACGCCAGTGCTCCTCTACTTCATCGAAAATGCATAGGCCATTGAGTGCGAGAGCAAGGATATTCTTGCTTTGCAAGTATGAGGATGATCAAGACCTAGCTGGCGCTCTCGCTCATGTAATGCACGTCTTGCAAGATCTACTGGTTCATTTCCCCTGCGATTCCAAATGATGTAGGCCAGATTAGACACAGTTCGGATCGTGTCCAAGTGCTGAAGGCCAAGAAGATTTTCAAGACCAAGCAGGGTTTCTCGGTACAAATCTTCTGCTGATAATTCATGTCCAAGTCGGTAGAGGATCAAGGCCATCTGGTCCTGGACTCTCAAAGAATCTTTGCAGCCGTGTGGGGAGACAGTCAGATAGAGGTCAAGCGATTCTTGAGCATCGGCCTTGGCGCCAGCGTATTTGCTGGAAAGGGTCAGGTATAAGGAGGTATGGCTCAATAATTTCGCTCGAGCCAGGGTATTCGATGTACCGTTGGCAATATCCAGCGACAACACGTTGCATACATGAGGCATGTAATTTGAACATGTTACCCAACTTTCAAACTCGCCATCTGGAAACCGTTCTGACAAGATCTTTAGCGCTGTAGAGCCCCAGTTCTGCCATGACGCTGGAGCGAGCCATTCGCTGGTCACAGGTTGCACTAGGCGATGCATGCTGCAGCTCTTCCGGTCTTGGTTTATCGTGATCAAAGAGAAGTTATGCAGATAGCTTATAGCAATTTCAAACATAGTCTCATTCTCATTGTCTGCGATAACCAGAGACATTGGGATATTCTGTCGGTCCAATACGCTTATTAAAGACAGAATGTCGGCAGCTCTAGGACTCTGTTCCCGGATATAGTCGAATGATACGATCCAAGTTGTAGCTACTGATTCTAGAGATCGTTCGCGTCATCCCGGGTTGGCAAACTTTTGATTGAGAAGAGCAGTTTTTGATTCTCTGCTCTTATGGAACTGCTCAAGGTATTGCGACACTGTCTTCCGCAACATAGCCATGTATTTTTTTTGCCTGTATAATGGCCAATGGGAGATGATCCAGCTCTTCGAAAAGTAGTAATTGCTCATCTGGTGTGCTTGGTTGCAAAATTCGCTCCCCGAGAAGATCCGAGGCTTCAGCAGTCGACATTGAAGGAATAAGTATAGGCTCATCGACCAGATTAAGACAGACTTCCCGATTCCGAGAAGTGAAGAGAACGCGACCCTTGGGATTCCGATCTGGAATATATTCGAGACATGTTATGCCAGTGGAAGTTGCGTCGAAGATCTCGTTGTTGTCCACGTTATCCACTATCATCAGCCAAGAATTCTTGTACTCGTATTCCAGAAAGTGGTAGACCAGTCCCAGGACATGAGTGTTCGCATTGTCACGACCTGGCAGCCGGAATGCTTCTGCGATTGACTTGAAGTCTTGGTCGAATCTCGAAGCGTTGGCCGCATAGATCCATGTTACAGACATGGTTGAGTCCGCATGTAGTCCGTGAGCATATTCAAGGGCGGTCTGAGTTTTGCTTTCGATCAATCGTCAAAACAGCTTGCAGAATATATCATCAAGCTTGGGATTTACCCAACCCCTCCAAGACCACATATAGCCGACTTGCGAACTTGTTGCGATGGATGAGCTCTCGCTAATCCTTCATTGATCTGCTCAAAAATTCCGCCCCGCACAACAAATGATGTATTTCGGGACTGTGGTATGAAACAGACACATTGCGTCGTTCCTAAGAAGAGTCAGTATGCTCCGGTGCAAATAACAGGACAGTCTTACGGTCGTCTGTTACTCTTGATGCAGATGCAACCGAAGTCATCGTTGCCTCTAGGCTGGCCAAATTATTCTGCATTTGACCGGATCGCTCGATGAGTGTTCCAGTGTTCTCTTCGACTCTCGAGACGGTATTTCTGGGACGCTTGTGAGTCAATAGCGACAAAACTTCCCCTGTTATACTTACTCGGTTCATGATTGCATCTGCATCTCGGCTATCCGTAGGACATTATCAAGAGAGCTTTGAAAGTCGAGCAATGTTTTCTTTTCAAACTTGACTTTGAAGGGCAATTTGACCTTTCTGAGGTCCATAATTCTTCTTTCGCTCCACTTTCTATTTGCACTCGACCCGCTATCTGGCGATACATTGATCTTGAACTGCTGCAAGAAAGCGAGGAGCTTCTCAGCCCTCTTGGTGCATGTTGCTATTATTGAAATTTTCCCCTCCTTCAATTGGCGATTGTTGCTGGTAAGTGCTCGCAGAGTCTGGAGTTTGTGCTCAGTCTCAGAGAGAGCATCCACGAGTCGTTCTGGCATACCCTTCACGCCCGAATACTTGTGTATGAGAGTACATATCTTCTTCGATTAGTCGACGAGCTGTACCACTGCACTCGCAAGGCTGAGAGCTGTCAAAGGATCTAACATCGTGAGAGCTCATAACACTCGATCAGGCTGTCATCTGGAAGGAAGGGCACGACAAGAACGAAGCACAATCGCCTTGACCAAGAACATAACACAGCTTGAGACAGAATGTGTTTATTGAAGGAGGATCGTAACCGACTGAGCTTCTTCATGTTGCGCGGCGGCTCTGCCACATCCAATGAAATACATGTTCATACATTACCTGCAGGCTGACAATAGCTGAACCCCATTGGCCTGGAAACAATCGACTTTGAGCCTCCATGAACCCGAATTTTAAAAGCGATGAGACTTTTGATGAAGCGCGAAGCGTTCCCTTCAACTTTGACAATTTTTGATATATTCTCCATCCGCAATTGTTTGTGAGATAGGTTTAAGTATTTTAAGTATTTAAGTACACCGTGCTGAGAACAGTCAAGGGTAGCGGAAATGCTATGCGCTAGTCCGAAAGAAGCTTTAGCTTGGACGGCCCTAGCTCAAAGTTCCTGCTAAAAAAGTTTGGGTTTCGATGTTCACAACTGACTTGAGCATACCTGCCATGGCCTCTCAAGCAGATGGGCGAAAGTCCAAGCCCGCAAAGCGGGCCAAAAATGTCTCTCGGTCACTCAAACGGAAAAGAGATGTTGACGACCACGAGACGTTGCAGAAAGCCATTGAAGAGCTTGTAAGCTTTACCTTTCCCCCACCAGCGCAAGACTGATAACTCCAGGATCCAAAAGCTGAAGTAAAAGACTTTTCCGACCTCCCTCTGTCCCAACTGACGGCCTCCGGACTCGAGGCATCGCACTTCAAGACCCTTACCGACATCCAATCGAAGGCCGTACCACTTGCGCTGAAGGGAAGAGATATCCTGGGTGCTGCAAAGACTGGAAGCGGGAAGACTTTGGCCTTTTTGCTGCCAGTATTGGAGAACCTCTACAGGCAAAAATGGACGGAACTGGATGGATTGGGGGCGCTCATCATATCGCCAACTAGAGAACTTGCGACGCAGATCTTCCAGGTATTGCGCAAAGTTGGACGGAACCATTCATTCTCGGCGGGGTTGATCATAGGAGGACGAAGTCTACAAGAGGAGCGTGAGCGTTTGGGAAGGATGAACATTCTTGTTTGCACTCCGGGAAGGATGCTGCAGCATATGGATCAGACAGCTGATTTCGATGTGAGCAATCTGCAGATGCTAGTACTGGACGAAGCCGATCGGATCATGGACATGGGATTTCAAGCATCTGTGGATGCGATTGTTGAGCATCTGCCGAAGCAACGACAGACCATGCTGTTTAGTGCAACCCAAACGAAGAAAGTCTCGGATCTGGCAAGACTAAGTCTGCGCGACCCCGAATATGTAGCTGTTCACGAGGCCGCTTCTAGTGCTACCCCAACTACTTTACAGCAGTATGTTGTGATTACGCCTTTGGCGGACAAACTCAACACTCTTTTCAGTTTTATCAGGAACAACTTGAAGGCCAAGATCATTGTTTTCCTGTCATCCGGCAAGCAAGTTCGATTTGTTTACGAGAGCTTCCGACATTTACAACCTGGTATCCCACTTCTCCATCTTCACGGGCGCCAGAAACAATCTGCGAGACTTGATATCACCTCGAAATTTTCCTCTTCGAAAAATTCGTGTATTTTTGCTACGGATGTAGTGGCAAGAGGTCTCGACTTTCCGGCAGTGGACTGGGTAATTCAACTAGACTGTCCTGAGGATGCGGATACCTACATTCATCGAGTCGGACGAACAGCTCGATACGAGAGGGCCGGAAAGGCTGTGTTGTTCCTGGATCCCAGTGAAGAGGAAGGAATGTTGAAGCGACTCGAGCAAAAAAAGGTACCGATCCAGAAGACGAAGCCTCGACAAAAGTTACAACAGAGCATCCGGAATCAGCTACAAGACATGTGCTTCAAATACCCCGAGCTTAAGTATCTTGGTCAAAAGGCGTTTACTAGTTATGCCAAGTCAGTTTATCTGCAAAAGGACAAGGAGGTCTTCAAAATAAACGAATACGATCTGGAAGGTTTTGCGAACAGCATGGGTCTCCCTGGAGCTCCGAAGATCAAATTTCAGAAGGGCAATGATACGAAAAATCTCAAAAATGCACCAAGAGGAGCGCTTTCGAGTGATGATGACAGCGATGCCGAAGAAGGAGCGAAGAAACCAAGCAAAGAAGAGGTTAGAACGAAGTACGACCGCATGTTTGAACGTCGTAACCAAGATGTTCTTTCTGGTCATTACTCGAAAATGATCGCAGAAGAGAATCTAGACGAGGATGACGATGGTCTTCGTGATGCCGATGAGGACAATGACTTCTTGTCGGTCAAGAGAGTTGTACCCGTGGACAACGACGATTCGGATGAAGAGGCTGTGGCAGGTGCCGGACCGGCAGCGCGAGTGATCGAGGGCATCAGCAAGGAGCCAATTGTGATCGATTCGAAGCGAAGAGAAAAGATGCTGACTTCAAAGAAACAAATGCTGAAGCTCAAAGAGAAAGGAACGAAGATGGTCTTTGACGATGACGGAGTTGCTCATCAATTGTATGAGCTCGAAGACGAGGCTGACTTCCGTAAACGAGGAACGGCTGAGGAGCAGAGAGCGAAGTTCCTGGAAGAGGAAGCGGCGAGAGTTCGCGAAGCTGATCTCGACGATAAACAGTTGGCGAAGCAGAAGAAGAGAGAGAAGCGGGAGAAACGCAAGGCAAGAGAAGCAGCGGAGAAGGAAGGTTCAGATGAGGACGTGGCTCCTGAGCTTGTTAATGCTGGAGATGATCAGGATCCAATGGCCCTACTAGCATCGCTGCCTCTGGGCGACGAAGACGAGGATGATGACGAGCGACCTGCAAAGCGGCCGAAGAAATGGTTCGAGGATGATTCAGGAGATGAGAAGAAGGTGGCCAAGCGGAGAGGCCGCGTTATTGAAGCTGATGATGAGCCAGAGACCTTGGAAGACTTGGAGGCTCTTGCAGCTGGTCTTCTTAATTGAATGCCTCCAGCGAGTCCTAAATGAAATCATGATACCCCTTACTTTTATCCTTCAACCATTTCTCTTGCCCATAATCAGATAAATGCCTGAAACCTGTCGGAGGATCTCGCGCAACGTTCCTGGGCCTCTCCAAGACACTGAAGGGCGTTACTGTTGCCTATTCGGGACTAAGGATTGCCTTATGCCTAATGTTCTTTATTTACTTCGCTGCATTGTTGTCCTGATATTGGCTAATGTGCCTGCCTATCTATCCGGTACTGGAATGCCATCCTCCCGATTCCCTCCCGTCCCTGGAAGCTGCCCGCACAGCCGCAGCCCTGTACTTTACTGCCCCTCCATCACAAGGAACCCCACATTCGGCTATGCCGCGCTAAGAATTGGCCACCGAGCTGAGCCGGGCTTCACCTCCATCTTTGCTGACAACCGACGAACCTTCACTACTCTCCTTCCATGTAGCAAGACACATGGATTGGAATGAACGAGATGCCACTGCGTGCACCAGAGGATACCGGTGACAAAGCGCCCACCGTCAACGGCCACAATGAGACCATCCTACCCATCTGCGCTAGGCTCGCCGCGCGACTGAATGCCTTCCTGGAGACCGAGGCCCCGACCCCGCTATTGAAAGCTGTCCAGGAGCAAACCAGGGTCGCATTGGGGGTTATCAGCACGGCGTTGGATAGATACAGGTACTAAATCCTCGTGGAATTGCTATGCTATGTCTTTGAAATTTTGTTGTTCAGTGTTGAAGTACTTGCTGACTCGTGTGCCGTAATTCAGCTTAGAAGAGATATCACTTTCGTACAATGGCGGCAAAGACTGCCTCGTCCTCCTCATTCTCCTCCTCTGCGCCCTAGCAAACTACAAGAAAAGCCCAATTCCTAAAGCCCTCTCTACCGTGTACATTATTTCCCCGCACCCGTTTGCCGAAGTCGATGCATTCGTAGACGAATCTGTCGATACGTATAAGCTGGATCTGGCGCGGTATGCTATGCCGATGAAGCAGGCATTCCAGAGATATCTAGAAGAGAACAAGAGTGTGAAGGCGATTCTCGTAGGGACGAGGCGAACGGACCCTCATGGGCAGAGTCTGACGCATTTCGATGAGACGGATTCAGGGTGGCCGGCTTTCATGAGAATACACCCTGTTATTGACTGGCATTACGCCGAAATTTGGGCAGTAAGTTTCTTTGTTGCTTCAGAAGTGAGGACGAATGTTGACAGTAGCAGTTTATTCGACAAATGGAGATCCCATACTGCCCATTATACGATCAAGGATATACTTCGCTAGGAGGCACAACAGATACCCATCCGAACCCAGCATTGAAGGCAAATGTGGAGAGCGGAGCGAAAGAGAGCAAGGTGTTTAAACCAGCATATGAATTGATGGAAGATAATGCCGAGAGATTGGGCCGGGATTGGAAGTAATGATGCATGCATTTAGACTTTAGATGGCGGTCGCCTGTTGGTTTAGGAGTTGTACTCAACTGAAGAGATTCTAGATTGGAAGTCAGAGCATACGGTGATTTTGATGTCAAGTGAGTCTCTTTCATTCTTTGTAAGATGCTGTCCGATCTAAAGTCCTGAGGTTCAGCGCATGCAGAGGAATAACAAGTCACCACATCTAAGTAGATGGGTACATCGATGGACTCAAATGACGAGCGTTCCTCCTGGTACTGGCCATATTGTTCTTCTCTATTATGTTTTACAAGTTCTTGATGACCAGGCATCCAAGGCAACTCGATATTTTGATCATTCTGGGTACTCTTCTATCGCAATCTGCTCTTGAAAAAGCTCCAGGGCCCTCGTGATGACTTTTTTAGAGTTGAAACAGCGTCAGCGATAAGCTGATATTTGGGCCGACCATAAGGACCTGGAAGTGTGTATCAGCAACCGTAGCTCCGGGCTAATTTACAAACACCATTTCCCCATCGTTCTCGGCCATGATTCTACAAGACCGGGCAAATGTCCATCGGCGGAGCATGAGTAAGTAGTACTGATCGAACATTGCATGAAATCAATTGCGTCTAAGATTGGCACAATGTTCAATTATTCCTCGCGACTGGTGGAAATTCGACATAAAGGGTGGCGCAATGCCGTCCTGCCATGAAACCTTATCGTGCCAGATCTTCAGATTTATCTAGAGAACACAATTTTGCCACTGCATTCCATCCTCCAGATCAAATGTTGTAAGTAATGGGCTGTAGGAGGGACTCGACGGGAGGTAGACAAACTTTCCGAAATCTCGCTTACGACGTCAACAATGGCCATTCGAAAACTCTTAAGAACAAAGTGACAACACGTCTGTCGGGCCCCAATCTGTCGTCATATCAACCGTTATCATCTTGCGCTACACTCCAAAGCTGAAGTGCATGGTAGATATCTAATGCCGAGTATCTCAAATCGAAGAACTGCGGTGGAAGTGTTGTCCTCTCAATGTCGTTACCTTGCTCTCGCTCGACTGCTGAAAGGACTCTCCAGAGATTGGCTACACGATCCTGTAAGCATTGAAGCATTTGACAAAAAGGATTAGAGTATCCGAGGTCTCACAGGATAGCTCCCAATATTTTGCGGCCTCACTGAGATAATTTAGGAGGGAGCGAAAGCTGGCCCGAAGAGGCTTTCTCTGTACCCTGGCTTGTACTATTGAGAATTACTTCATTAGCGACATAGATCGGAGATTAGGGGAGAATGCAGCGTACCTGACAGAAACCTAGCAGCTACAAAGAATCCCAGAAGATTATGTGGACCAACGAGCTGCACTCGGTTGACGACAAGACTGGAAGTGGAAGCAATGCTGTTGCAAGCATGTATACAGCGATCTCGAATCTGGCCCGTATCTTGGAAGGCTCGCTTTTGGTACATTGCTATGACCGAACTGCAATCCATAAGTAATCTTTCGCTTTCCGAGATTAGAGGCTCACCTATCAAGCGCAATATCTGCAGAGATATAATTGACATCGATCTTTGCTCTCCCCTCCTCGTCAAATCCATAGCTGGTGAAAAAGTTCGGTAGACAAGCGTCTCGCCAATTCTTCAGCTCATCAAAAACATTGTTGCAGTTACGTAGCCATCTGTCATGCTCTCCGACAGTAGTAAAGTCATGCGGCTCTTGCATGATAGTGTGTACGCGATACAACTCTTTTGTCACCAGGGAAACATACAACGAGAACGAAGAAAGCTTATCCTGCTCTGTAATCATGGAGATTTCTGGATTTTCAGTTTCCCAGATCTCGTCACTGCACGGCAAGATCTCTGAGGGGAAAGATGTCAAAAGACCGATATTCCACGCTGAGCCGAGAGTTGAGCCGGCATCTAGACATTCACTCATCCAGTAAGCACGAATGCGCTCTTCTCGCTCGATGAATGTATCTGGGAGCGGAAGCATTCTGGGTGCTAGGACGGAGGCTTGGTTGTAGTTCTGACAGTAGTGGGAGACGAGATCGCGGAGGCCGAGTTGTGTGCCAATGCTTGTATATAGATCAGTATGAATTCGATATGCTATAATATAAGGTTCAGCGAAGCTTTCAAGACTTACTTCTTGCATAGCGCAACGGCTTTCCAGAAATCTGAAAGGTAACCAGATTTCAAATGGAAAAGCGACACGATGAGCAAAGCTTGGAGAGCAGGGAGCGCGATGGTTTTCATAGCATGAATGAGAACTTCATTGAACAAGGCTTCGGACTGATGTTTGTTCCTTTGGTCTATCACAGCGATGATGGCTTTCAATCTTACGTCTGTCGTGGATAGGTTTGTGTCGTACTCGGCTATTCTGAGTTGAGCGATGAACGATGGTTTGTGCAGGATTGGGAACCATGGATGGTAGAGCGCAAACCAGGAGTCTACCATTTCCGGTACTGATACGGTGCTAGGTATATGTAAAGGATAGGGAGGAATAGAAGTAGTTGATGGCTGGTCTTCCTGATTCGTCGCTCGCGTGCTGAATGAAGAAGTCATGACGGTCATGTCTGCATCATCGGTTGACCCAATTGTATGCTGCTTCAGCTTTGCAACATCAGCTTCAAGAGATCCTATAAGGATCTCGTATCAGTCATGAAAATGACGTTCCAGATACCAGATTACGTACCTATCCTTTCCTCAAGCTCAGAAACGTACCCCGCTCTCAAACCCCGTTTCTTCTGACCTGCCACATATTGACAATCGAATTTCCCTTTCGTGCAATTGCCACATTTTGGGAGCTGTCTATTGCATTTCTGCTTCCGTTGGCGACAGAGGAGACATCTGTCCAGGGTTGTCAGATGTCTGCGCTGGGAAAGTGGATGGTATTGAACTCACATAGTGTTGCTGAGATGAGGTTGGCTTGGACTTGCTGAGCTGTTGGAATCGAGAGATCGGACGCTCATTGTTTCTTCATTTATCTTATCGGGTCATGAGTCTAGATGAGAGACAATGTAGATTGGAAAGTGACACAAGGACCAGCTCTGGACGGTGCCAACTATTGAAGGGCGTGAAAGATGTGGGGCTCAAAGACGTGTCAGCATTTTGGATTTTCGGTATTGATTCGGGCATGATTTACGAGGTAGTGTACGTAGATACTGGAGAAAATTCAGTAGGTGCGGATCAAGCCAAAGTTCTGTTTTGCCTTGTAAATTCTGGATCATTCCATGAATTATTGCGCTGTGGCGTAGCTTATGATGAATCCAAAGGACATCGAGTTGAAACCACATTGACACATCAAGCAAGGTAAATGCCGAGTCTGGAAATGCTTGTAGACTTTGAATATCCTACTGATATATATGTAGATTACTCCATATCCCAACGCACCGCTCGTAGCAAATGAACCAACCGGGTATGATGCCAAACACCTGCAAATGACCAGCTCAAACTGCTTCCTGCTCCCGCTTTTCCTTTCCCGATGCGTCTCCCTCCGTCCTAATGTTGTCTACCATGCTCGAGCCCGATTCTTCGATCTCCCTGGCTCTGTCGAGCTCTGCCTTTTGATTGTCCATCTTAACCATTCTCTCCTCTCTCCATGTCGGTCCCCATTGCATCTCTACCCAGAGCATAGGTGATGCAGCAATGCAGACGAGCGCAATAAATGTGAAGCACCACCCTCGCCCCATCCGATTGATCATGATGTTTATGATACCTGTTCCGCCAGCTCCTACAAAACACCTAACAAGATTGTTCGCCGCCGTGGCGGTCGACGGACTTTGTGGATAGAGATCAACAATTAGCGTACTCAAGATATTGAAAGACCCATTTATGCACAAGCCCATGAAGAATTGCAGAATAAGAGGCGCGGCGAGGTTAGCCTCTTTCTCGAGAACCCAGCCATAGCATAAGTTGCAAGCGAGGCCAAAGTACAAGATAGGCCAAATAATCTCAAGTCTCGCTCGTTCGATGGGGAAATGGCGAAGATCGTCACCATGCTTGCGATCGATGGTGAAGCCGATTTTCTTCGCAACTCTCTTGTAATTGCCATCTAGCAACTTGCCGTTAATGAAGCTAGCAAGAGCACATCCACAACCGAATGGGATGTAGCAAAGGCCGATTTGTAGGTCGTTGTAGTGATAAATTTCCGAGAAGAGCTGCGGTATCGATGCGACGATATCGTAGAACGCAGTGTAGATCAAAGAGTTATAGATCAGGACAACAGCCATGTCCTTTTCCATGATGATGTGAATCGTCTTGAGAGGATTTGGCCAGCGAAGTTTTCGACCACGCGCAAGTTCTTCCTGCGCAAGACGTCGTCCCTCAGCTGTTTCCGATCGTGATAGTCCTTCCAAAGATTTCTCTTCCTTGCGGTGCTGATACCATTCGAGAATGGTCATATTCCATCCTTGGGGCGGCACAGATCCGTTTCCAACCACATTACGTCCAGTTTCCGGAACGGTGAGCGCGTATGGAACGAGGAAAGCCCCCGAAATGATGACCAGAAACCAAAAGATAGATCGCCATCCCAGGAATTGGGCAAGAACGCCTCCAATAACAGGGCCAATTGCTGGTCCCATCATAGTCCCAGCGCCAAGCAAGCCAATATACTTCCCTCGTTCAGCACTCGTGGAGACATCTGCAACGACGCCAAAGCCCAAGGCGATAGCTCCGCTGCTTCCAGTGCTTTGTAAGCAACGGAGGATGAAAAGTGCAGCATAACTGTTTTGCAATGCTAGTCCGATGTTGGCGCCAAGGTAGATAATAAAAGCAATAATGTATGCTGGACGCCGTCCTGCCATATCGGCCAAGTCTCCGAAAATGGTGGGAGCAAGTCCTTGGAAAATCATGTAGGACGTGAGAGTCAAATTGATCAGAGTGGTGGATACATTGAGCTCCTCTTGGAGAGGATTTAATGCTGGGAAATATATGTTGGCAGATGTGGGTGAGATAAAGGCGGCAAAAGTGACCATTATAACGATATAGCGTTTCTTCCATTTCCCAAAAGCAGAGTATACTGGTCCGGTTCTGACAGCTGCCAGTGCTTCGAGGTCTTGGGCACCATGCTGGACACTTTGGGTCTCTTGCGGTGGTGGCGAAGGAGTTCGAGAAGTGTGGGGTAAAGATGTCGAGGATGTTGGTGCAGATTCCTGGACAATGGCGCCTTGAAGGTTTGCTCCTATTCCCTCTGCTTTTTCTGCCCCGACAAGGTGATTATCTTGAGCCATAACAAAAAGACAAAAAGAACATGTCAAATCTAGAAAATGGCAACAGCCGTCGTGCTGTTGGCGACAATGGAAAGTAACCTACCGTGGCGGTCACTCAGCATATATCTTTTACCATCAAACTGGTTAGCACCGGCGATCTACACCGATTGCTCTAGACATAATGAGGGTCTTCTCAAATGTTTTCAAAACCAGTGGCATAATTGGCCAGTGTTAGGACTATTCTCGGCACAGAGATGCCGTTCGCCGTTATCGCAGGTCCATAGCAACAAAAATGATCGGACTTCCTACATTCAGATTAGATAACGGGCTTGCTGCACGGGATTAAGCAAGAGGACATCGGAATAAAGCCATCTTAATGCCATGCAGACAAGTTGCATCTTGAAGGACGGTTTGAATCCTCCTAAGTGGGGGGGAAAACGGAAGGTGATATGGTAGATATGTGAGCAGACGTCCGTACCTAGGCAGGTGAGTAGGAGACCATTGAAGGGAGTCGGCGGACGATGACGTTCGCCGAAAAGAGGCGAGACGGGAGCAAAGCAAAGGCGGAAAGCTTCCAGAACAGCTGTAGTACCCCTGTCATAGAAGCTTAAGCGGCCGAACCCAATGCCAATGCCAACCCAGCGGAATCAATCCAAGAAAAAGGACAGGACAACAACAACATCCAGATTTTGCGACAACAATCAGCTTGAACTGTTGTCCCATCTTGACCCGAACCAGACCTCGCCTCGAACGGCCCGATGCACGCCGTCCGGAAAAGGAATATTTGTCACTGCTAAGCAGTAACGCTCTCGGCTGAAGGCCACTCACTATAATGACCGACCTCACTCCAATACTCAATGAACTCCTCAAGAGCCACGATGCACGACCTACCACAGACCCAGCGTTGTCGCTCAGGAATATTGACAGTTTCCTCAAAGAGGCATACGAAATTGTGAGCTCCACGTCGCATCCCTTAGAGCCGTATACTCACCCTCCCTTTAGAACGCCGGTATTGTTTCCCTAAGCAGGGAACTTCGAGGCATACGACAGTCCTACCTTTCCACCGCACCACCTCCGAGGCGCTCAGCATTATCGCAGAAGAGTAAAGAATGGAAGCATTTGACAGATCGTCAAAGGGACGAGATTGATGCTCAGACGAAGAAATTGTTACGAGAACTCAATGCGCGCATCCGGATGCTGGCAGATGCGGAACAAGTACGGCAGAATACTGAAGAGACAATACGGCGAAAGAAATTCGGACGGCTGGGTCTTGGAACACTCGGAAAATGGGCGGCAGGCGGAGCTGGGCAGACGAAAACGATGGACGAAGAGCTGGATGAGGCGAAAGCCAATGAGATCAAGATGCACCGTGAGAGCGTTTTATGGTATTTACGAGAGAAGCTTCAGGAATGCGGACAATTTCAGGCCTCGATGATGGAGAAGAGGATTATGCGACAAATTGAAAAGAATAAGAACATGATTTCCATGTCACGAATGGCAGGCCCAGAATTGGGAGGATTCGAAAATGCGCCAATGCCGCCGTCAACTTCGCAGTCATCGTCGGCTGCACATTTGGAGACGAAAGAACAGTATACGGACCAGGATTTGACACCGGAGCAAATCCAAATGTTCGAGCAGGAGAATCAGGATATGTTGAAGCATTACGAGAGTACTCTGGACCAAGTGAGGTGTGTAATACAGCTTCATTGGGGGACTGTGGAAATGCTGACAACTCGAATAGGACGGCGGAGAAATCTCTCATAGAAATATCGGAATTGCAAAGGCAACTTGTTAACAATTTAGCAACACAGTCAGCACACATAGACCAGCTGGTGAGCAATTCCTTCGTCACGGCGGAGAATGTCGGAGGTGGAAACAAGCAGTTGAAGAAAGCGACGGAGCGGAAGAGCACTGCCAAATACGTGTTTTATGCTTCCTGTGGACTGAGTTTCTTCTTGGTCGTGTGGGATTTAGTCATCTGAGATTTAAGATACCAATAATAGCCAGCATCGGAACTTCCAAGAGCACTCAGTCAAGGATTTTTTTTCGAGACACCTTTCTTCTGACATGTGAGATATGAAACCTCTCCCGCTTGGACGGCGGGTATGCATGCAGCGCGGAATATTATCCTCGTGATGGTAACTGAATAGCACATGCTTCATATCCAGATTGTCAACATTACAAGGTAGATCATTTCATCATGACTATTGGCATACTTATCTTGAGCTTTCGGGACCTAGGTAGTGTGGTCAAGAAGGAGGATGATTTGCCTCGGCTCACAGGAAGTTAAAGAAGCTCGCATCCCCCAGAAAATGATGCCCGCTTGTCCGCTGGAATCAAACCCACTCATGCTGTCTTGCAACAACGCCCTGGCGAGTTAGAGAAGGCCTAAAATAATCACCCGAGTCACCCCAGAAAAAGCGTACATCAAGCGACATCCCGCGCTACTCATCTCGTTCCACCCGCTACCCCAGAATGACTTCCAAAAACACCTCACATTCTCTAAATACCTCCTCCTCTTCCTCCTCACCTCCGAACCAGAGATTGCAGAGCATCACCGGCCACATGTCTTCCTTCGCATCCACCAGTTTTCCAGCAGAGGCTGTGCCTCAAGCTCCAGAAGATCCTCTCTTCGGATTGATGGCAGCTTACAGAGCTGACACCTTCGACAAGAAAGTAGATCTCGGAATTGGAGCATACAGAGACGACGATGCTAAGCCATGGGTTCTACCAGTTGTTAAGAAGGTAATGACCAATCTACAGATGCTGTAGAGCTTTATTAACTATTGTACAAGGCAGATGAGCTTCTCCGAAACGACCCCGCCTTGAATCACGAATACCTCCCCATCGCTGGTCTTGCAACCTTCACATCCGCCGCCGCAAAACTCATTCTGGGCTCCGACTCCCCAGCTCTTGCAGATAAACGCACATGCTCTGTACAAACCATTTCTGGCACAGGAGCTGTCCATCTTGGAGCTCTCTTCCTCAAACGCTTCTATCCAGGCAACCCCACCGTCTACTTCAGCAACCCCACCTGGGCCAACCACAACCAAATCTTCTCCAATGTCGCCCTCCCAATCGCAACTTACCCATACTTCTCGAAAGAAACAAAAGGCCTCGATTTTGCTGGCATGAAGAAGGCGATTGGCGACGCTCCAAACAACAGCATCGTTCTCCTCCACGCCTGCGCACACAACCCCACTGGTGTCGACCCTACAAAAGAGCAATGGAAGGAGATTGCAATTCTGCTGAAGGAGAAATCACACTTCCCATTCTTCGACTGTGCATATCAAGGCTTTGCATCCGGTGATCTGGCGAAGGATGCCTGGGCAGTCCACCACTTCATCGAGCAAGGTTTCGAACTCTGCATCGCCCAATCCTTCGCCAAGAACTTCGGTCTCTACGGTGAGCGCGCGGGATGTTTCCACTTCGTCACTGGACCAGGCTCAGATGCACAAAAGACAATCGGCCGAATCTCGTCACAGTTAGCTATCCTGCAGCGATCTGAGATCTCAAATCCTCCAGCATATGGTGCACGAATCGCTAGTTTGGTACTGAATGATGAGGCGTTGTACAAGGAGTGGGAGGAGAATTTGAGGACGATGGCTGGTAGAATCATCACCATGCGTAAGGCTTTGAGGGAGAAGCTCGAGGAGATGAAGACCCCTGGCACATGGAACCACATCACGGATCAGATCGGCATGTTCTCTTTCACTGGGTTGAGCGAGAAGCAGGTCTTGACGTTGAGAGATGTGGCACATGTCTACATGACGAAGAATGGACGCATCAGTATGGCTGGGTTGAACACGAAGAATATCGACTACTTTGCAAAGGCAGTTGATAAGGTTGTTCGGGAAACGCAGTAGATGGGGTGTTGTGTATGATTTGAATGGACTTATGACTGGGCAGGATAATTTGCTTTCCTAGGATATCTTCACTCTCTGCTCTGCATTAGATAGAAGACTTCCCTTTGAGCTAGTGCTGGGTGGACAAACATTTGTCAGAATCTTTTCATACAACCGGATTAGACAAAAGATCTTTAGGATGTTCCCTAGAACAATCTTCTGCGGCAATCTGATATTTGAACTGTGTTGAATCCTTCGGTCTCATTCATCAAGAACCCGAAGGGTTCCATTCGTATAAAAGTCCACCATTAAGCAAGTATTTTGAACCATCAAACCCGGGTACAGTCCGAGTGCTTCTGTAGTCTCTCTGTCGTCAGTGCAGGATTTGCCACACTAGCAACGGGCGCTCTGCCCCGTTTGACCCTCGCCAGCTGGTGGAGTCTACTGCCTAGTAACCTAGACCTTCAAGGCCTTGCCCATTTCGTCTTTCGTCTTTCGCAGCTCTCATACCTTATCATTCAGCGAATGTCAATCATTCGAGATTTTACAGCAACCAGGCTTCGTAGTAGTAACCAGTGTGAGTATGATGAGAGGTCTGTCCATTCGCCAATAGTTTTTAGGCAACAAAGTCCACACAATCTTGACCGAGAATAACAGATCAATCGCCTATAAACTCACAGAATGAAAACTCATATTCGTCTCATCGCTAGTATCAGGCTCAATTTCTTCCCCTCAACTCGTGTCCCAAGAACACAAGAGTATCAAGAGTCCGCCTATGGCATTGCTCTTAATGACGCTGGTCAGCAGCACGGTAAGGCTTCGAGCATCTCACTCTCATAGACATAACATTGCAAGAAATCTACAAGAAGTCCACTCAATTGAACACTTTTCACTTTCAAAATTCTACATTGAGAGTCAACGGATACAAACTTTTCGCAGGCAAGTAGACGGAAGCTAGAGCTCTCCAAAAAAGGCTGGTAATGACAGTAGATTGTAAATTGAGTACTTCACCACAATCGAATCGAAAAGGAAAGCCTATCTATCATAATCTACTCAGAGGTAGCACGGATGTCAATGCACATCTATATTTCTAGTCAAGTGAATAGGTGGTAGTGCATTAGGTAACTTTGGTGTCTTCTCGCTTAGAAAACAAACACCACAACTCAAGTGCGAACTCACAAAAAGCGGACAACTTCTCATTTTACGGTCTCGTACATGTATTGTAACAACAAGTGTAACTCACACATACGACCATAGGTTAGTGAGAAATAGGCAATATCCTCTGCCTACAATACAAACGATTTATCAATAACTTTGGATTTTTTCAGACTTTGAGAACCCGATCAGCAAGGCAGGTGAATCGGTGCCGCTTTCTCAGAACCCGGAACCGAGACCTATGATCATATCTTATGCATTCACGTTGCAGGATGCTGTAGTATATAAGATGTATACAGTTGGGAGCTAATGCCTGCTCTACTATTTTTCTTTCCTTCGATTCATATATATACATGGATCTACTCTTCTGGATCTTCTGACTCTCAGCATATGAAAATTGTACACGTCAAAATATTCATATGTGGTTGGCCAGTTGCAAGTCGGTGTCCTGTGCTAGATGGCCGGGTAGGGGTCCGACAACATCGACGCTGCTCGAGGCATTGATCTTCCGTAAAGTCCTGATCCCTGAGCTCAGAATTGCATATTCGTTTCTGGCTCCTTTCTTATTGAGTAGATGGCTAAAGGTACATTTCTTAACATGCCGTTTTGAAATGGCTTTCCGCTCGAATGACTTTTGTTTACAAATCAGTAGGACTGTATCAGTTGTTACCGTAAAAACCCGGAGTTATTATCACGAAGTATTGATTGGAAAGTGTATCTTGGTTTGAACAGTAGTATTTTCATGCTCTCCTATCTGGAGAGAGAGCGAGCACCTGTACATATACATGGAGAGGTCTAAACATACCAATCCCTAAACTTTGCGACCGCACGTCGGAATCGCCTTCAATATCGTCCGAGCTGGACTAAGCCCTTCTTAAGTTCATCTCAATCCCTCCAAGATCGCTGAAACTAGACGAATCGCTTCACCCGTCTCTCATGCTCCTCAATTCTTCTCAAATCCCTCCTCAAGCCTTCTCAATCGCTCCTCAAATTCCTCGCAGTCCTTTCTTAATTCCTTCTGAATTTCTTCTCGATCCTTGCTCGATCCCCCTCAGTCTTTTCTTGATCCTTCTCAATCTCATCTGAAGCTTCCCCAATTGCTTCTCAATCCCTTCTTGATTTGTTCTTTATCCCTTCGCAACTCCTTCTCAATCTCTTCCCAATGCCTGACCATGAGACAATCGGTCTTTTCCGACCATGAGACGATCAGTCTCTTTCGCCGCTTGGCAGCTAGAAGTATCTGGTGTATGGACGAGGTGTAAGAACCGACGATTGTGATAGGTCGTCGGTAGCCAAGATGCCAAATTTCTCGTATGAAAAGGTTAAGTCGGGAGGCCAGAGAGTGTTTGCAGAGGAGCAGGCCTGAATGGCTGTTGCAAGCAATTGAAATGCTGGAGAAGACACCCTGCAGAGGAAGAGGCAGAGGGAAATTGTCTGAAGATCTTGTTAGCGGTGTATGATTGGGTTTCAGATGGGAAGGCTCACGAGGGCGCATTCACTGAGGCAGTCAATCTTCATGCTGGGTGCGGCTTGATTGTGTGGAAACCCGATTTTGCAGAAGCAGAGGCCGTAAGAGCTTGGCATATTGCAGGAGAAGCTGGTGTTGGAGACAGTTTGATGATGGACATTCCGCGGTGTTGTGGATACTGCAATTTGCGGAGGTTGATGGTGTTGGTTGTGACAGCAGCCAGCTGGACCCTAAGCCATAAAAGAAGCTGGGTTTGGTGGCATGTCAATGGTGTGGATCCCTCAAGCTGTAGGAGGTGTATATACCGATGGTCTCGCGATGGGAGTGTAGATGCTCGTATGGTGCAAGAGAATGCAGTCCAGATGTAGGACGTCGATGAAGGATGGTAGAGGTGCGAGGAGGTTGATCTAAGAGAACAAGGAGGAACGTTTGTCGCTTTCCACTGCCAGAGGAGCCTCGAAACCAGATGGGTCCCATCCACACCACAACAGACCCGCCAGCATGAGACGATCGGACTTTTCCCTTGAAGCCACCATTTTTATTTTTTTTGGATTTTCTGTCGCTGTTAACGCTGTTGTCCCACCCACCAACCCCAAACAGAACACACCATTACCCAAAACCCAAACTCCAAACGCCAGACAAAAGGGAAAGGCTTTAGCGGCCTACACTCGTAGGACCGCGCCATGATGGGCACGCGCGCCGAGCAGAGGAAGAATGCCTAAAAGCACCCTCGGAACGAATGGCTTCGAGAGTCCCCTTCCCCGATAGGACCCAAGCTTGCGCCCGAATCTTTCTCTCCGCTTTCTCTCTGGGCTCCCGTTCCCAGCGAGCATGTGTCGCCACCTCAAACTTCTCGTACCACGGGTGGACACCTCCCATGATGGCGCCTGTTGCCATTAGGCACTTGAGTATTTTGTCCATATTTGTATATTTCAATGTAAATGTGGTGTGAAGAGAAAAGAAGGAAAGAAAACGGGGAATCTGGGAAGAGAGGTCTTGTCTGCTTCTAGCTAGCATCGAGGGAAGGGACGATACGTTGTGAGCATACCCTCATTCCAAATCGCACCTTCCATTATGCGTACAAGCTTGGAACCTATCCTGTCCAGAGCATAGATAAGTTCGCTGAACTGCAAGTAATATTCGGATAGTAGAATCCATTCCCTTTCAGGGCTTTCCACCAAAGGCCGAGGACAGCTTCTTGAACTTTTCTCCATCCGAACCTATTTCCGCATTGAGATCTTGAGAAACCAGGCGCTGCTTCTGAATTTCCCGATCTATATCACCGATACTAGCTCTCATCGTATTGTTTTTCCTTTCCCTGCCACGGACAGTTAATTTTTGCATTTAAGATAATCAAGCGAATAAGTGACTTACAGAGAATTATTCATGGCACCCAGCGATATCGCCAGCCCCGTAACCCAGAAAATAGCGTTGGAATATCTCAGCGCCGTGACACGAGGCATGTCCTCGGTTCCTTGTAGATACCTACAATTGCAGAAGCGTAGTATGACGGACCGCTTTAGAAGATTAATTTTCTCCTTTCCCTCTCCCTGGTAGGGTATCAAGAATCTACGTTTTCGTATCCAAAGTTTCCTTCAGAGATCTCCGTTCAATAAGCCTACATCTTCGTTAGCAAGATACTTTCAAGTTTCCAAAGAAGGGGTACGTACAATCGAACTGTTGTTGCAATCTGGAGCGAGGCTCCTAGTGCAGCGACTCCAAAGATGATCTTAGTGAGTCGGAAATTGTTAGGGGAAGGCATTGGAATTTTATTCTGTAATGTTGAAGAGTTCGAGCTGTGATACGATCAATTTGACGGAACCGCGGAAGGATGCAAGCTGGCTGGTTACCTTATATTCGTAGTAGTGTGCTCGTAGCTAGTCAGTCGAAATGGCGATTTTGAAATTTCTGGTCCGAAACGTCATGCCGTGCTTGATCCAGGTATCTATCTTACCTAGGTCCCTTACTGAACCTGGAGCTGTTTTTGAGGGAAAAGGGGACGCGGTGCCTGCGCTGTGTTGTGTGACGTGTAGGGGGTCCGTGCGGGAATTTTCCACCTTAGACGTCTCACTATTACCTTACAGGCAGGCAAGTAAACCACACAACTACAACCAACTACCTACTACCTAGACATGACGAACCCGAATCAGAGACTTTTCGCTCCTTATCCTACCTATATTGTAGGACAAGGTCCGGCTGGGCATTCGCAGGAGGGGAAGCGTGAACAACAAGCGAAAGCTACTCAAGCGTCGCTGGTGATCGGGTCCAATTTTTAAAAAGAAAATGCTAGGTATCTTATCCTATGTTATTGGACTCATGGGTTCAACTTTAGGATCCAACTTTTGTACTTTTGTAGGAGAGGTACCTAGTGACCGGTATACCTAATTCAGTAAAGTGTTAAAATAGTTCGGCGCTAGTCTTCAATACATGTAGTAATTTTCACGTATACCGGGGTTTCGAGAGTCATAGTTCTCGGTCTCGAAAACCAATCACTTCGACCCCGGATTTGATCGCACAATAAATGGGCATCCCCTCCGCTCTGCTATACACAAGCCTTAGACCGGTGGATTAGTAGTTGAGTGGGTGAACACCAGCGAATGCCCACTGTTATATGTTTTTTGATCTTTTGATATCTTTATTTTGGCTTTCTTCCCATCACAGAACAAGTCCAGTGTCTCCTATTTGATAGTCCAATTTTTCTTTTTCCGCAAACTGTATCGCGCCAACTCACCAAGCCGTATGTCCTCCATCAACTCTTAGATCAGCTCCTGTCATAAAGCTGCTCCCGTCACTCAACAAGAACAAGATTGGTGCGCGGTACTCCTCAGGATGAGATATACGCCCAAGCACATTACCATCTAGCCAGATCTTCTTGACTTTAGGATTTGCGAGAGCGACTTCTGTCAACGGTGTTTGGATGTATCCAGGACTGATGGAGTTGACACGAATCGGCGGGTCCTTTGAGGGATTCGTTCCCCACTCTGAGGCGAGCGAGCGCGCGAGTTGCTGGACGGCTGCTTTGGAGCTGTTGTAGGCTGATGTATGAACTCCCTGCAACAATAGTATTAAAATCTTTGGTTCCGATACACTCGAATATGTTTATTCTGGCAAGCTTGGAAGCGAGACAGAAGGGTGAAACCAACCTTATTCGCAACACTCCCACTCATACTCGCTACCAGCACAACACTACCCCCAAGACCATGCTGTAACATGACCTTTGCGGCAGCTTGGACGACCAAGAAAGTTCCCATCACATTGACATCTAGCAGTCGTCTGAAATCATCAGGTGCATAGTCCACGGCATCGACCTCGCCCGATATACCTGCTGCTGTCACAACGCCGCGGAGCGGACTGCGGAGGTTCGAGACTGCGAGCTCAATGATAGAGGATACTTCCGAGGCAGACGTTACATTCACTGAGTTGTAGGAGAATTGTGTTAATGTTTTGGTTGCGAGTGTGTGGAAACGATCTATCATGTAATTAGCTGGTTTTCAGGAAGTGGAAATGGACAGTTACCAAGATCTGGAGGATCTGTAGGAAGGTCGAGACAGATTACATCGCCGCCTGATTCGAGGACCGAGTATATCACTTGGGAGCCGACTGCTCCTATACCTCCTGTTACTGGTAACAGTTAGCTGTGTGAGTGAAGATAGCGGGGTACCCCGCATTTGAGAGAGAGCACTTACCCAGAATTGTACGGTCCTGGAGGGTGAAAAGATTTTGAGTAGGGATCTGGTATGGTGTGGAACTCATTGTGATAGTCGAAATGAATGGTGGTGTTCTTTGATTTACAGGTCACTGTATTTCGTATCTTATGTAGGAACGACCTTGTTTCGAGGCGGGCCATCTACGCCGATAGGTCACAAATCACTGCAGCAAGAAGGCAACCAATGACGGTCTGGCTTCGTACCTACTGTTAACACCACAGCAAATATTGCCAAGGCCTAAAGTTACGGGTCTTATTTAACAGTGTAAAACACTTCACAATCAATCGAATCTGGTGTCTTAACTCCTTCTCATTTTCAACTTTGCCAACTCGTCAAAATACGCAGTTCTTTCCCACAGCCATATACCTATTCCATCCCAGTCACTTGTCACTGTAGCCCTCATATCCTTCGGAATACTTAGCAACAAGTCTTTCTATCTCGTCTGCAACACTAGAGAAGTCAGTTAAGTAATGAGGATCTCGGAACGTCTCTTACGCTATTCTCAAACTCTTGTCATGGAGATGGGAAGCAGCAGCCTGCAACTCGAACTTCCTACTTCAACATGAGCTTTGGAACGTGATATTTACACCACCAGCTTACATGGCATAAAGAGCATTTCGGTCATCGTAGTCCTTCACTGGGAAGGAATTTGGGATATGAGAGTGGTAAGCGTCAAAGTAGACTTGAGTGAACTTGTTCCGTGTAGGACGCCAATTCCCAAGCTCGTCTAGAATCGTCAGTTAAGCTCAATTCTAGACTGTTTATGGGGAAGCAAGGAGTTTCTTACATTCGTTATGTGCATAGAAGCTTGCAGGATCGTATATCAAAGGACGGCCAGTCTGCGTGTCGACGGCAGCATTGCCACACCGCAGATCTCCATGAACGAGACAAGGTTTGATCGAGTGGCCGTTCGTCTCCATAGGTCGAAGTAGTCGTGGTATGGTTTTGTCCAACATCGCAGTCTTCAGCTTCTCCATAGCCTCCCAGGGACCGCCTCGCTCGATGTTTAGTTTCAATATATGCTTGATCTCATTCGTGAACGACTCCCAGGTTGAAGCAAATTTGTTCTCTTGGGAAGATCGCCATTATAGGTGACGATATGATATCCAAAGTAACCACTGGGAGAATCGCTTTTGGTGTGTAGTTCCCTCAACTTGAAGCAGAACTCTGCTGGCTTAGGGAGCTCTTGAGATAGGTGGTAAAATTTGCAGATGTAGCAGTAAGCATCGGGAATACTCGTGAATGATCCCCAAGCGATGGGCTTCGGGGTGAAATCGCCTACCACAGCATGTATCGATGTTGTAGACTCAAATTCGCCGAGCAGTGCATCTCCCCCGTGTTCACCGCGAGACACCTAGTTTTCATGCTTGTTAGGAGCGAAGTGATACTCATGGCATGGATCTGTTCTTTGATTATGATAAGGCTCACCTTCATGAAGCAGCTGTTTCTCTTGCCATATTCGTCTTCAGTCTCGATTCTGTAAGTAAGTGCCCCGGCCGAAGAGCCCAGATAGGCAACCTCCAACGCATGCCTGAGTTCAAATGTGTCTGTGTAAAGATAATGTCAGATCCAAACAAGGAGAAATTGTCTTGTACGAACCGGACTGGACTACTTCAGAGGTGATAAGGTGAGCTTCGGAGTCTTCCTTAGCAGAGTGCATGGTGGGTAACGCAGATGTTGAAAAGATGCAAACAAGTCTGAGAAGATTTGCGGAAGCTACATTTATATTGTCGAAATAGTCAAGTATCTTTGTTCTGGGAAGAGCAGGAAGCTATGGAGTAAGAATAGCATATGTGAGATAAATTGAGAACGCAGAAAGGAGGACCACATATAACCCAAAAAAAGAACAAAGAACATCTTGATGATTGAGCTCGACCAAAAATATTAGATCATTTGAAGCGTGAGACAAAAGTAGCGAGACAGTAAAAAGGCTTCTGCGCCTCATCACAGTGGTCCCTCAATCAAGTTCTTGATCCCATCACCCTTCTTGGTTCTCTCCCACGCGACAGTCGCTCGCTCAAAGGGTTCGACACCAGTAATCAACTCCTTGACAGAAATCTTCCGCGACTCCAAGAAATGTAATGCAAGATCATAGTCGCCAGCATTGTACCGGAAGCATCCCTTCATGTTAATCTCCTTTTCAGAAAATTTCACAATAGGGAAGTCGATCTTCGTCTTTCCCAAGCCAACCTGGACGTAGGTGCCCCCACGCTTCACCACTGAGATGCCCGCCTCGATACAGGTTGTAGCACCAGAAGCTTCCAGCACAACATCTGCTCCTTCGCCGAGCTTGTTCGACTCAACAATCCCAGTCGCTGTATCCTCAGCCGATTTCCCAGCTGCCGGATGATATGTACCGACATCTGAAAACTTCTGGGCAAACTCAAGTCGGGAATCATTCACGTCGACGGAAACGACTTTACTTGCTCCCATGGCTTTAGCGACAGCAGCACAGAGCAGTCCTACAGTTCCAGCACCGAAGATAACAACAGTCTGACCAGACTTGATATCTGCTTGCCGGGATGCGTGAACAGCGACGGCAAGAGGCTCCACCAGAACACCTTCGTCCAAGCCCATGAAATCCGGCAACTTGTAGACAAAGTCTTCCGGCAGCCTGAAGTACTTTGTGAGCGCACCAAAAATGCTTGGCGGAGCTGCTGCGAATTTGATTTCTGGGCATAAATTGTATTTGCCTGCTCTGCATACTTTGCAGCGACGGCAGGGATAGCCAGGTTCGATCGCCACCTTGTCGCCAATCTTGAGTGAGGTCACGGCTGTACCAATCTCGTGGATAGTACCTGAAGCTTCATGACCCATCATGAGCGGGTGTGAGGGATCGACTTTGGCGCCGATACCTCCATGGTTCCAGAAATGCACCTAGAGCAGCGTCAGAATATTGGTACCATTCCATTCGATGAGATACTCACATCGCTTCCACAAACGCCAACGTAGGCAATACGAATGACTACATCATGTTGGTCTGAGATGGTAGGATATGGAGCTTCTGCGATTTTTGCTACACCTGGGCTGTAGAGGTAGCAGGAGGGGTTCTTGAGTGAGCTTATCATGGTGAGATGTGCGTTCTTGGGAGGCGAAGTTCAGTCAATAATAGCAAGCGGGGATAAGTACTATTCAACATCATTTGAGAGATACTCGAACCTCCTTTATAGCTCGAGTGTGAATGTCACCAAGTTGTTGTTACTTTGGGACTCGCCGCCGGAGTTCATGGCTTGTGCCTGGAAAGCACATAAAGGGCGTCGCAACAATCAAGTAACCTGATATTCGTCTGTCGATCGCTGACCTCAGATCACCCCTCATGGCCTTGTTGACCGAGGCAACGAATCCGTGGCATTTCATGCATGGAGATGGATCATAGCGAGTGATAGAGCAAACAGATGACATATTGGGGGATTCGGGGCACAGAATTCCTAGGGTGTTGTCTACAGCGCCTTCCAATCCCTGAATTGAATCCGCGCTAGCGGGCCATGTCTTCCCGACTAGACGACTACTTTCCCTCCTCCCTACACCACAACTTCAGGTGGATCTGATATCAGCTTCGGATGCCTGGATTCAAGTGTTTTCGTCTGCATATGACGCCCTTAAGAGGTTTGCAGAATTCGTATCCGACAATCCGAGCCATACAAGCAACCACTGACAGATGATGTTAGGTATGGCGATCAACAGATCAAAACGGACCTTCATACTTCGGGGTTCTGCCTACAACGGCGTTCAACTTCATCAATGTTAATACCGGTCTCTGCCGGCTAATATGCTCGTTGGCCGTGTCTGATCAGAGCTTGAGGCACAAAATCTTGAGCGCCGAGTAGTGGCCATCTGTTTATCCCGCTCATCGCCTGTGATCAACTGGCTGCCATCTAAACAGAGTTATGGCGCGATGCCAGGGCGTCACGAACCCCAATATAGCATGCAATCTTTGATCGTGACTTGGTGGTCTCAGGCAAATCTCCCACTATGTCAAGTGCTTTGCATTTTGCATGACTTTGCACAGCTCTAGTCCTCTAGTCCAAGTATGGAAGGCCACCCAGACTACCTGAGATATATAAGAGGCTAGTCCACCTGTCCACCCAGCTCAGGTTTATTCTTCTTTCCAGTATCTGTTCTAGTTTCTTTCCAATCGTCTCATCCGACAATTCTAGAAACATCATGGGGTCCATAGCATTTGAACCACATACCATCCAGCTTCCTCATTTTCCAGTCACCGGATCTCTGACCGATTCTACTTTCAATATTGCACATGCCTGGGCAGAGAAGTTCAATCTGGCTGTTGATACACAAGATATATCAGCACTCACGTCCCTCCTCTATGAGGATTGCTGGTGGCGAGACAGACTCGCGCTGACTTGGGACTTTCGTACTCATCAAGGACAAGACAAAGTTACGGAGTACCTGAAAGAGAATCTGTTTTTGTCTCAGACTCGCAACATCCAGATTCGCCAGGACGGTGCCTTTCCCCCGTCGCTCTCGAGCGTAGGAGAAGGTCTCCAATGGGTTCAAGCCAGCTTCGACTTTGAGACGAATGTTGGCTCAGGATCTGGAGTGATTCGTCTCGTTCAAGACCAGGACGGGGAGTGGAAAGCATATGCTGTCTCCACTTCCTTACAAAATCTCAATGGACACGAAGAGCGTACTGGTCTCTCGCGACCAAGTGGAGCGAATAACTCGCTTACTGGAGGTTCCATGGGAGGCAACTGGTACGAGCGTCGCCAGCAGCAGATCAATTTTGAGACCCAGAATCCCACCGTTCTGATCATTGGTGCAGGTATGTGAGCTATGGCCTCTCCCAAACTATCTACTGACTGGTTTTCAGGGCATTCGGGCCTCAGTGTCGCCGCTCACCTTCAGCAACTTGGCGTCACATCCCTAATTATTGACAAAAATGCTAGAGTTGGAGACAATTGGCGCAATCGCTACAAGGTACGATACATTTAACCCTTCTAGACGAGAAGGTGCTGAGGCACCCAGACATTGGTAACTCACGATCCGGTCCATTGCTGCCACATGCCGTACCTCCCTTTCCCATCAAACTGGCCGATGTTCACTCCGAAAGATAAGCTTGGAGACTGGTTCGAATCATATGCATCTATCATGGAACTGAACGTTTGGGCAAACACTACACTGATATCAACGGTCTATAGCGACAACTCCAAGATATGGACAGTAGAGCTCCAGCGCGGCGGAGTCAAACGCACCCTGTCGCCAAAACATATCATATTTTGCACCGGCCATGCTGGCGAGCCCAGAATTCCATCCTTTCCAAACCAGGACTCCTTCAAAGGTCAAATCTACCACGGCAGTCAACATCAAGATGCTTCGTCCTTAGGAGGTCTCAAAGGTAAGAAAATCATCATCGTTGGGACTGGAAACAGTGGACATGACATCGCCCAAAACTTCTACGAGAACGGCGCTGAAGTCACGATGCTACAACGCCGGGGAACTTATGTGCTCTCCGCCAAGACAGGTCTTTTCATGCTACACGAGGGCATGTACGAGGAAGGCGGGCCGCCTACTGAAGAGGCAGATCTGGTAGGACACAGCTTGCCAATTCCTGTACAATTCGCGCTCATGGTCGGCACCACCAAGAGGATCAAAGAGGCGGAGAAAGAGGCATTAGAAGGACTTGAGAGAGCTGGGTTCAAGCTTGATTACTGTGCTGATGGAGCGGGGATACATCGCAAATTTCTGACCAGAGGTGGTGGCTATTACATTGACACTGGATGTAGCCAGCTCATCATCGATGGGAAGATCAAGGTGGTGCAAAGTCCTGGTGGCATTCAAGGCTTCAATGAGGACGAGGTATTACTATCTGATGGGAAGACACTTCAAGCAGACATCGTTGTGTTGGCAACGGGATATGATAACATGCGGACGACTGTCAGGAAGGTCATGGGAGATCGAGTTGCAGAACGGTGCAAGGATGTCTGGGATCTGGATGAGGAGGGAGAAGTGAAAGCAGTGAGTTACTTAATTTATTCATTTCTTTGGAACATCTTTTGATTGCTCGTACAGATGTGGCGCGATAGTGGTCATCCAGGATTTTGGTATATGGGAGGAAGTCTGGCCGTTGCAAGGGTCTACTCCAAATTCCTCGCTTTGCAGATCAAGGCTATTGAGGAAGGACTCATGCCGCAGGTTCATCTTTTCGATGATGATTGATAATGTGCTCCATCAAACAGGGCCCTCCTTCTGTGGAGCACTTTCGAGCATGGGGCTAGAATAAATATGATTAGCGAGGTCTCGCTAAGTAAAGGGGGAGAGTCGATTTTAGAAATTCGGTAATTCAGGGACACTCAATTTGATCATGCGTAATTTTGTGCTTAGAATTCATTCGATCATCAAATTCAGACGTGAGCTGACGTCACTACCATCCGCTTTCTGAGCAAATTGCCCATTACACTGGAGCAACAGAGGAGACACTACGCACGACGTCTTCTCACTTCGCGCCAGCAACCTTCTCCGCATGTCCCTTCTTGATCCCCAACAGATCGGCCTCCCCATCAATGATGTAGGGTATCTCATCCTCCAAGCTTCGGCCCGTCGGCTTCCAACCCAAATACTTCCTCGCTCTCTTCGCAAAGCCCTTCGAATTCAACCCCCATGACAGCGCCTCGAAACCAGCGACCTCCTTTGCCTCATCTGGACTCATAGCCTTGGTGCCCTTCTCCTTGATAAATCCCTTCTGGAACGCAGTCTCTCCCACTAGCTTCGATACCTCTCCCCAAACGTGATGGCCATTCTCGGCCAGGAAATATCCTTCCTTGCCCCACAGCTTGTCGTCCAAATCTGGCTTATTCGCGACCGCAGCTTCAGTCAATAAGACGAACAAATCGCTGAGATCGTGAACATTGACATTATCCCATTCAGTAAGTCCCTTTCCAAGCTGTGGCACTTGACCTTGCTCCAGCATCGTCTTGACGAGATTGTAAACCTGTCTGCTCCTTTGATTTCCAGGACCGCGACCAGCGCCGTAAATAGTTGGTGGGCAGATAACAGCAGTTTTGACGATATCGGACGATGCGCCCAAGACGATCTTATCCACGTCTCGGTGGAAGGCAGAGTCAGGTAGGGATGTCAAGTCGGAAACTCTGTCGAGATCGTCGTATGGCTGCTGAGATGGCGCCTCGCCGTACGTCTCGGTCTCCATATCCTTCCAGCAGAGAATACCCGTTCCAGAGAGGTGGAGCCAGAACCCGGGTTTCTCTTTGCTGTGACCGGCAGCTATGCCCTTGGCGATGGCTTTGGATGCTCCAGCATGGTCAGATGAATCGGCGGTATCTGTTTCCATTGTCAATTTCGAATCTTGAGGGAAACATGTGACACGTTACTCACGGATGACAATGTCGGCCTTAGAACTCTCTTCTTCAAGAAGTGCAGAATCGTCTAATGTGCCGTAAACCAGTCGAACGCTAGGGTAGACGGAGGCTACTTGAGCGCCTTTGTCTGAGTTTCGGACAATGGCTGTATATTCGTATTCTGGATGCGCTTTTTGGAGGGCGTATAGAACGTCCCCACCAATGTAACCCGTGGTTCCCGTACTGCGAAGCCATCAGTTTGATACCCATCATCTTGACAAGCCTGGACTTACATAAAGATCTTCGTCATCTTGAATTCGACAATTTTGTACAGATATTCAGGGCCTTCAAGTAGGTTGAATGTTGTTGACAATTAAGTACTGCAAGGTGGATAAAGATTGATCAGGAAAGGTGGGGCAGCAATGACGATATCTCATTTTAGCACGATCAACTCGGAAGGAAGCAGGGAAAGGTTATTCCATAGCTTACGAAACGCTTTCTAATACCAGTGAGTGAAACAATCTTTTACACATCTCTAACTTTCACTCGTCTGATTGGGCTCGAAAAGGTCAATCTTGCCTGATCTCAATCATCTCAACTATTCTAAGCAAAAGTCATGACCGTACTGGGCGACATGTACTGGCTGCCAAGACTTCTTTTAGTGTCCACATTTTCAACAGAGGGTTGCTCTTGGAAATGCAACAATTGCCACCTATTGATTTTTGATTGCGATATCGCCGCATTTCTCGCCTCAGGTACTGGGCCCCCCTTTTCACCTCGCTTCGCACGCCGGGACATGTACAAACGAATTGCTGGAATGTTTACATTGAAAAAGATCAGGGCAGTCTGACGTGAGCTGCGCAAAACCGCATGCTATCGCGCCAGTCTCGTGAAAACACAAATTGTTGCAGAGTTTGTCCCTCTGAATTCGAATAATCGAGTTCCTATTATCGTAAATCCGCCCGCTCCGCTTCTCCTGGCTGCTTATAGCTGGGCTCTTCAATGCTTTAGTCCCGGAAGTCCTCCCACGAACACCACGTTGCTCGTCCCACCAAGCCTTTTCAACTATAGTAGATCAGTCCAATGTTCAGAAGCCTGAGCGAGTATCTCACCTTTTCAAAAATCGCCATGGCATTATCATGAAAGATCGCTTGACCAAAAGTCCAGCCAACTCTTCTCGATGGCTCGGCATACCGCACATGGATGATGACTCTCTCCAGAGCACATTCAACGCGCCATATACACGTCAGCTGCTCTATGGTTGTCAACCAAGCTTTGGCATAAGCATATCTCGTGCCTGTGGCTTCCAAGCCGAGGTGTAAGGTCACGAATCTCAATCGTCTGAGTGTACTCTCACTAACGAGGTCCTGGATGCCATTCGAACCCTGCTGGAGCTGATATGGCAGCTGTGAGTTGATGATAAATGGAGTCCGGTAGAGGAGTGTAATAGCTTCTACACTTATTTGTCTATTGACGAGGAGGAGGGATGGGGTGCTCCTTCGGCCGAGATGTAAAGTGGAGATCATGCTCTGGTCATGAAGTTAATGTGCAGTCCAGTGACCGTGAGTTCGAGAATAAGAATCCCTTAGGCGACCATACCATATGATCAGCGCGTACTGAAGTCCAGCAACCGCATGGCGGCCATGCCCACACTGTTGGATCTTCACATCCACTACATCCTTGCTTACAGAAGCTTTCTTTCAAGTTTTCAGGACGTTTTAATTCCGAGAAGGAAGGCCAAGAGACTGCGTATTCGTAAATTCTATCTCGGAGCTCCGCTGGAAGAGCGAGAAATTGAAATATGTGGGGTGACGATGAAGTGAGGGGTCCGACTTCCTGGCAAGTCTCCGAAGCCATTTGGATACCATGCTCAAAATTGTGAAGAACAATTGTAATGCATTGGATCGTTGTGCATCCACCAAGACTTTGATGAGATCATGCTGAATATGAATTCAGTAAAATGGTTAACGAGCTCACAAATCTTCTCTTCGAGATGGGTGATACCATTTGATCTGGTGATCACGGTCGGACTTCTCGGCCAACATGCAGCTGTCATCGGGTCAATCCCTTGTCCGCCATGCCAAGAGCCGCTTCGCTTCCCCAGAATTCATCAGGGGTCGCGGGAACATAAATCCGGACCGAACATATGCCGATGATTCAGGGGTAAAAGTATCTCGGCATCTCCAAATACCTTCCCGGTTTCGGAAAGATATCAGCCATTCCCGCCGCCAAGTGGTAGAAGAGGCTGACAGTTGTTACAATTGGTGGGTTTCATTTCCAACGTCAAGGACCAATCCCTCCTGTTGCAGTCTTGACTGTCCAGGGTCTCCCGCAGCTAGATTGCAAAAGACTGCATCTCGAAATCTCAAGCATCCATCCATCCCAGTCATTCATCTCTTGCTCTCCCCCTACCACAAACCCCCATCCTCCTCTCCACCACTCACATCTACCCCTCGAACACCCCCAACATACCCCAAGCCGGCAGCTGCATAGAACCCTACCTCATCTGACTCGATCTCAACAAGGATTGCCCGGCACATCGTCCTCCATCCTCCGCATTCGCATTTGGCATAAGCTTACTTTTCCACGAACCTTGCCGCCAAGATCGACGTAGAAGCATATGCTCCATATCACATCTTAAAAAGCTAGAGCTTCCCTTTCCCCTCAAAATGTGGCAGCTCCCCCTCCCTCTTTCAAAGCTCTCTCTCCTTCCTCCCCTCCTTCGCTCCCTTGGTTTCCACAGCTCGCTCGCTTGCCAGGATCAGTGTGTGGTTGATAGTACCGTTGCGAGTGCGAACATGCGTTTTTCTCAGATCCCCCTGGGCGGTCTTGTAACGTCTACGGTTGCTGCTGTTGCTACCACCAATCTTTTTGTATCATCTTATTCTGGGACAATCTCGACTCTACTTTTAAGCCCGGAAGCAATTGGAGGATATTCGCTGAAAACTGTTTCGGTTAATACCGTTGCCCAAACTAGCCCTTCCTGGTTGACGAGGGATGAATTGAATGGAGTAGTGTACTCGACTGATGAGGGATTCTTTGGACCAAATGGCTCTGTGTCCGCATACTCATCATCTGGTTCCGGAGAATTGACTTTACTGGGCCGCTCGATATCTGTCGGTGGACCCGTGAGCTCTGTAGTCTACAATGCTGGAAAGGGCCTTGCTTTGGCACACTAGTAAGTCAATTGACAATTCGACTTACCGTTTTGTGCTGTTTCGATATTGACAAAGGCGCAGTGCAGGTTCAGCAGTATCAAGCTGGTCAATCCGTTCGAACGGAACACTTGAGCCCCTCCAAGCTCTAACCTTCAAACTCACTGCTCCCGGTACCATCCCGAGTCGACAAGACGCGCCTCATCCCCACGAAGCGCTTGTCGACCCAACAGACAGCTTCATTGTCGTGCCCGATCTAGGCGCAGACCTCATCCGCGTCTTCAGCATCGACCCAACCAGCAGTCTCCTCACAGAATCGACGTCATTCTCCGTTCCTGCTGGCTCCGGTCCACGACACGGCGCATTTCTGAAAGCGGAATGCGGAAACACGTATTTCTTCTTGATTTCCGAGCTTTCGAATACGATTGCGAGCTACAAAGTCACGTATGGCGAGAAGAGCTTGAGTTTCGAGGAAGTGTTTGTGAGCGGGACTTATGGGCCTACTGCGACGCCAGCAGGAGCTGCAGCTGCTGAAGCTCTGATAAGCGTGAGAGACCCTCTGCTCCGTTGTGAGGTGTAGATCAACTGACAGAATGTCTATAGTCCGACCACAAATTCCTCGTCACTTCCTCTCGCAACGCTACACTGTTCGACATCGACAACTTCGACCCCACAAATAGCACCAAGATCCCATCCGACACACTCCAAACTTGGGCCATTGACGACGCTACGGGAAAGCTATCATTCACGCAACTTGCTCCTGCGGGAGGGAGATTCCCAAGACAGTTCTCGCTTAACAAGGCGGGTACCTTGGCAGCTGTGGGCTTGCAGAGTGATAGTCGGGTGGTGATTGTACAGCGGGATGTGAGTACTGGGAAGTTCGGCGATTTTGTAGCTTCGGTTGATGTTGCTGGAGAGATTACGAGCGTTATCTGGGCAGAATAAGCGCTTGGATATTTCCGTTCGATTTGAATTTACTGTGTTTATAATAGACGCATGTTTAGGAGCAGAATGTGGATGGGAACCCTTCTTGGACAGAGACTTGGATATCATAGAAATAAACATATCTTGGATCAAAATTCTATATTTGTATTCAAACAATCGCTACCGGTCTTCTAATTCTACACCTTGGTCGACGTCTACGTCGTCCTCTGTCCCATCCATCATATACGATGTTGGACCTGTATGACCACGAGGTGGCGACCTCGCTAAATCGACGCTTCCCCCTAGCCTGATCTTTCCTTTCGACACATGGTGTACCTGATCTGACAACCAACCTGCACCTTTCTTGATCACCCCCCAAAGCCGCTCTTGGCTTTCGACTAGATGTCTGTCGTCCCTTGGATTCTCGCTAGCTTCCACCTTGAATTGATATTTCAGGCAATCTTTGACAGTCACCAGGCCCGTGAGCTTCCCGTGGTACTCAATGAGGATCACTCGCGGCCCGATCTTCCGGAATAGTTCCATAACTGTCTCGAGCGGTAGTCGAGGATGCACAGTGACTGGCGTGGGATCTATGAAGCGACTGAAGTCGACAGATGAAGATGCCATGGCATCGAATGTGGTTGGTGGATGACTTGAGATCGCCGGCGTTGCTGGTGTTGAGCTCCCTCGTGTGATAGGTAAGCTGAAATAGCACTTTGCGGTCGAGCTGATTGATCGGTCTCTCTTGACACGATCGATTGCGTACCGCAATTCAGTTCGTCCGATGTAACCCACAAGTATCTTCGAGGCTCTGTCTTCAACTATCGGGAACCCTTGGTACTTGTCCTCGCGGAGCAATTGCTCAAGGTGCTTCATGGTCAAGCCAGTCGTAGGTAATGCAACGACGTCGCTCGTCATGACTTGCGAGACCGGGACATCGAAGATGTGGTCTTCTTTGTTATCCAAGAATGGAAAGCCGCTGAAATAAATCATTCTGTCGGCAATTCCTCCTTTCCCAAAGAGCTCGCTGACTGCTTTGGTAACGCCAACAACTACCATTGTTGGTAAAATGTAGGTTAGAGCCCCAGTAAGCTCAAACATGATGACCACCACAGATACTGTGATGTGCATGATACCGCTCAAAGCAGCAGCCGCTCCGAGGAATGCATATGTTCCAGGAGTAATACAGGGCACATCTGGCTGACATGCTGAGAAGAATACAGATGTTGGGTATGCTTCGTGAAGTGCCTGCACAAGAATCCCCACTGTTCTCCCAAAGGACGCTCCAATGGCCATAGACGGCACGAAGATACCGGCTGGAACCTTACATCCGTACGAAATAATAACCAGAAATATTCGGAGAATTGTCGCTATCGTAAGAGAAGCAACCATTCTCCACCTATTCTCTCGATCGCAAAGACCGTTGTAATCCTCAGCCCCCTCACACTCCAAGAACAGGATTTCCATGCTCTCTGTCATGTCAATCCGGAGGAACATGTTGGGGTAGCAAATGATGGCAGTCCCAGTCGCCAATAATGTCGCCTCGAGAATAGCGTATTTAGTGAGATACTTCTTACGGAAAGCCTGGGCCCTCAGATTCCACTTGATGACAAACGCACCATACAAACCCCCAAAGACTCCGATGATAATGTAAAACACAACCTCGAAGAAGTGCCATGATCGGTCATAATGGACCTGGAACATGACCAGTTGACCCGTTCTGAAAGGGTTCATAGCAGACAGTACGGCCGTGGCGACTAGAGCGCAAAAGTAACTTCTCCACATAGTCTTCAGCGGGAAATATGAAGACATCTCCTCGAGCGAGAATAGAACGCCCCCAATGGGACTTCCGAAGGCTACTGCTACACCGGCAGCAGCACATGCGCTCAAGATCTCGCGAGTCTTCGAAGCGCTTCGTTTGTACTTCTCGAAAAGCCTCGAGATCACGTTTCCTGTGCACACAGCATAATGCACACTAGGTCCTTCCTTACCGACTGACAGACCGGATGCAATGGCGAGCGGCAGCGCTACCGACTTGATGACCAGAGTCCAGAATCCAAGGAAGCCTTTCATAACAAACCCAGCTATAATGCACTTGATCTCGGATATCCCCGATCCTGCAGCGTATGGGGCGAAAGATCTGACTAGACTTGCTGAAGTTAAAGCGAATATTGTCTACCGTTGTCAGTAAGTGGCATGTGAGGGAAGATGCTGGGGGTCTTTACAGCAAACATGATATACAGAAAGTAGTTGACTAGACCGAGAGAGCTCCATCGATGCCAGTCATCGCAACCTGTTCTCTGTTAGCCGTAACAGCGTTTGGCTCATGGATTTTCATACCATTATCTTCTCCCCAACAGCAAAAGCTCTCATTGAGGTAGAATGCCGTCTTGCAATACCCCAGCTTCACATCCGAGAGCCATTCCGTGATTATATTCAGAAACGCCGCGTTCAATCCAATAGCCGCACCTGTCCTGAATCAGCAGAGCTCTCCAAGGTGGAGAGTCCGTAGCTACCGATCAATGTAACCACTATCCAGCCTTGAGCTGCCTCATAAGATTCCCCAAGCTTGTATCTCCAACCAGCATGCCCACCTCTTTCGAAGAACCCAGCTGTCTCTTTCCGCCGAACCTTCCTCCTCAACTGTTCTTTCGCAGCATCTTGTACCCAATCTGTTGGCGGATCGTCAGCTTGTGCTGTCGCATCCAGGGGTACTGCAAGTACCTATTGTGGTAAAGTCCTAGCTTTAATTAGCTTCATTCGGATCCCCTCAAGAGTCACATTATGCGCGCATACCTCATATCTCTTGATCTTCTCAATTTCTTCATCTATCTGGTGTTCGGCATTCGTAGGCGCAATCGCAGCCTCGCCATGCTCGGCATTCGAGATCGCGGAGGACAGCCGCGAGGTTACGGTTGGACGTTGGCGCGGAGCAGGCAGCGATACGGAGGATGATCGGGAGTTCATGGCCTTTTCCGAGCCAGATTCATACTCCTGAGCTGTCAAATACCGAGAGAGTCTCTGATACAAGATGCACAATCACGATGCGCTGCTGGGGCTGGATCGCGGCCGCTAGTGCCACCATGTTGATGAGGCTGGGCTTGGCACTGGATATTTCCTCGATGACGATGAACAAGACCTCTTCATTCAGATTTGTTTGGAAACGGGTGCTTATTCTGTCTGCGATTGAGATTTAGATTCCTAGAGATCGTATCATGACTGACAAGTGACTTGATTCGGTCTATCTAGTGTGATCTGACAAAGTCATTAAAGAAATCTTGGAGCCAACCGATCAATATCACAACCAAGGTAAAGAGCTATGATGAAGCTCTCAATCCTACATTTATTCTATGTCTTTCGCAAAAGATTACAATTATCTGTTTAAATTAGGTTGCTTTACTTCAAAGACTTTGTAACGATTCCGTCACTTTGAAATATGACTGAGTCTAGGCCAGGACTTAAAATGCTTTGAGTGACTCGTTAATCATGATTAGACGATGCGGCGAAGAAGTTTTCGTATCCCAAATGGAACTCAAAACACACTGTGTTGTATCGCTACCCTAGAAATCCCTGTACTCTGTCGGCTTCAGCAGCCTGCACCTATCTTTTATTACCAACCAACCACAACTCCCTAAACTTGCCACCTTTCTTGTTTGCTAACTCCTTAGGCGGGCCTGCCTTTACAACCTTGCCCTTTTCCATCACAACCACCGTATCAAAACTTATGACCATTTCTAATTGATGACTGACTATTATTATCGTATACTCTTTGAACTTCTTGTGGATTATACTTTGCATCGTGCGATCTGTATCTTGATCTACACTTGAGCTAACTTTATCTAGTAGCAAGATACTTCTATTTATTGCTCCGGGACCTTTCTCAACAAACTCGGCTACCCGCTCTCGCGTGCGGATACGTGCCTGTAAGATAGCACGTGCAAGCCTGAAAAGCTGTTTTTGTCTTGCAGAAAGTGTGTCCGACGACATACCCGAGGCGAGACCTCCGCGATCTTCTACGAAGTACCAAAGTCCCACAGTCATAAGGACTGCACGACATTCAGATTCGGTGGAAGTCTTATATGGGTCCAGGTTCGCTTGGAATGAAGTTCCGTCAGGAAGGAAGACAGGGTCTTGAGGGATGGCGATGATGTGTTGACGTAGAATTTGGCGATCAAATTTATGGAGTGGAATTGAGTCAATCGTTATGATCTCGGCCGTTGAGGGTAGTGAGTCAAGAATCTTGCGCAGGAGGAGAATGGTCGATGATTTACCACTGTTGTATAGGTTAGCGAGAATCAGAGCGGGAGCATGAGGTATTGAAGCAATACCTTCCTCTACTACCACATATGGCCACTTTTTCACCTGGGGCTATAGATAGACTCATGTTCTTGATTGCGAGTTTTTTTGAGCTAGCGCCACTGGTGTTACTGCTCTCGCTTAAACTCCTGGCCGAGTCAACATCGGCATTACTGGATACTGTCAGTCTAGAAACATCGTTTTTCGGAAGGCAGATATACTCATATGAAGCCGAAACATGATTTATATCAATGCTGCCCTTCACTGGCCATTCGCGGAGCGGCGCCACATTCTCTTCTTCTAACTTTTTGGATACGACTTTGTCGCTGAACGTCTTTAATCGGCTGACAGCACCGATCGAAGTTTCGAGCATGGAATATGATTTTACAACGTAAGACAGCTGATCTCCAAAAGACATCAAGGTGCTCAAACTGGCACTTGTGAATGCCGTATCGGAACGTAGTTGGGTTGCTAGCGTCACGAATACCAACGCAAGGCCCGCTACCAAGAGTTGCAAAGTAAAGCCGAGCCACCGCTGAATCATCGCTAGTAAGTAAGCAGGCCTTTGGGAGGTGTCTAAGAAAATGTTGTTGAGCGTAATGGCGTTTCGCTTCCAGCCAAAAGCGCGAAAGGTAGCAATGCCTTTCATGGTATCAATGAAGTGTGTGCTATTGCTTAATTAGTATCTTCACCAACCCTGAGAAGTTTTAGCCCAAAGGACAATTCCTCGATTGTGAGTCAAGAACGGGAAATGTAGTAGACGTATTAGAGTGGGCTCTTGGCCTCTAGATCCAGCAATCTAATTTGTCGAGATGTTCGCAGGTAGAATTTCTGTACACCCCAGAGTATAGCGACCAAGAACGGATACGTGACGATGAGATATGGAGAAGATGTGGCAATGACAGCAGCTACTCTCAAGCAATTCGCGAAGATGACTGAGGTGTTCAGCAAGGCCATTGGAAGTGAGCCGTCAATTAAAGTCAGGTCTTGAGAGAACAGGTTGGTGACAATGCCGGTATCGGCAGTGGTGAAGAATGCAAGTGGCGTGTTGATGACTGTCGCGAGGGTCTCCTTATGGATCCTTGAGCCCGAGGCTTTAATAGTTGCAATCAATACTACTAAGCAGACTCCAAAAAGGCAGAGAAGTGTCAGGGATTGGAATAATGCGTACATGCCAATGTAGAAAGAATTGGTGTACGAGGGGCGAATCGATGTAACATCTTCAGACCAGATCTTGAGCCATATGATGCTGAAGTTGCAGAGAAATCCCCATCCTAAGGAAAGAGTCACTATGGCAACAACATTCCAAGGATTGACACGAGTGAAGTAGTGGCGATATACCGTAGCATCTCCCAGAATCCGATCTCGATCACCCTTGGGGCTTGGCTCCCCGAGAAGAACCTTCGGTGCGTGGGAAACAGATGTGGCATCGACTTCAGCTGCGGGTATGCTATTTTTGAAGCTTTCCTTCTTGTGTTCCTTGACCCCGAGGCTGTACTCATATCCAGACTGATTTGACATAAGTTCCTGGAAGGTCCCCTGTTCGATTACTCTGCCGTCTGAACCTAAAGCAATGATGTGATCCGCAGAAGGCAAACTAATTGAATGCGTGCAGAGTATAGCCGTTGCGCCCCTCTGTCGGATAAACCCGGTAGGCGAAAACACGCTGTTGAACACATGCTCCTTAGTGTCGGCATCTAGTCCACTTAGGATATCGACAAACACGAGAAAGCTGGAGTCAACATACAATGCTCGAGCAATGCAGACTCTGCTTCTCTGTCCTCCACTAGGTGCTATGCCCTTGCTGCCGACGTTAGTCTGGTCTCCCAGTGGTAGTCCCGCCGAATCCGACGTGAGCATAGAAGCTTTGATGACCTGTTGGTATCGTGCTTCATCGAAGGTGGAAAATCCAATGATATTCTCTCGAACTGTCGCATTCGATAGATACTGATCACAGAAGCCAACCTTTCCAAGAAGTGAAGCCATGGTAACTTCTCCCTTTGCAAAGGGAGTCTCACCAAGAATGACCTTGCACAAAGTCGACTTTCCTGACGCGACCGGGCCAATAATAACAGTCAAGCTTGATGCTGGAATATGGAGATAGATATCCTGGAGAGACAGCTTATCTTTCTCCCAACCAAAGTTACCTCTTGATATTGTCATTACTGGATTGATTACAATACTCTTGGTGTTGCCATTGGTAACAGGAGTACCGACGTTCTGCTTCGGCATCAACATCCTGAAGTCAACCTGCTCCTCCTGCTCCAAGAAGACTTGAATGCGACTCAAGCAAGTAAAAGCAGCATTGAATCCAGGGATCATTTGGAAAAGAATTCCCAGAGGGTTGGCTAGTAGAAGTAAGTACGACATTTTGATGAAGATCGTAGTAACATCGAGACTTTGCCCAGCGAATGCAAAGGTAACCACTGGAGAAATGCACAATGGTGAGTAACCGATGATAACAGACCAGATAAGGATCATCCGGAATCAGGCACCTATCCTTAGTTTATCGTCTCGCATCCGCTGAATAGATTCTTCGACTGGGCCAACTGGACCGGATATTTTGAGGCGTTTCATTTGTCCAACGATGTTTGATGTCAGGCCCTAATCAGGAAGTCAGCAACTCTAGCAACTGTCTTCTTTTACACTTTCTAAAGTATTTCCAGGACAGTGACCGCAAAGAATTAGCAACTACGTCTGAATGAATAGTTACTCACGACTATTTTCTGAACTATCTCCATCCAGGCTTTTTGACGAGGGCCTGTGAGTCGTGATACAAAAGTCGAAAGAAGTACATAGCAGCAAACGACGACCAGTGGCGCAACAAAAGAAGCGCCAACCTGACGGGAAAGTAGCCAGGAAGCAAAAGCGACTTCTATAGGTTTTGCCCAAAGTTCATTGATATTCAAAAGACCTCGAATGATTCGCTCCACGTCTGCGCTCATCAAAGTCAAAGCCGCAGAGTAGTCAGCACCGAGATACACAGGGCCGATATCAATGTGGTAGCCGATGAGGAGATCAAGAATGCCACAAACTTTCTAGCTTTAGCGATTGACAGTACCAATAGCGCGGGCTGAATCAGAACGTATACTGCGATCATGAACTTGAACAGAATAAAAGTCAGCTAAGTGTGCGTCGTCTGTTTAATACATGTATACCAGTTTTGTAACCTGCATCAATTTGCCGCCATCTACAATGTCTGGTCGGTGAACAAGATATACAACGCGGGGAATGCATATTGCAATGAAAATACTTGTCGGGATAAGCATAAAACAGATCTTCTGGACTTGATCGTGAAGTCGAAATTGCCCTGCACCCCTCAACTGCAGGCCCGATCGACTCGTCGTTCAGACATCCTGGGAACTCCATTGCTGTATCGCAATACGTGGAGTATACAGGCAATGGCAAGTGCAAACGATCTGAAAGGTTTGGGATGAGGAACAAATTAAGGTTAATTACTGCGTGGAATCCTGTGCCGCAACCCCTCGTTTTTACAGCAGGCAGCCATCCAAAAGTCCCTGCACACGTCAGTCTCACTGCAACATTCCCATGCGAATCGCGACCGCATTGACAAATGAGGAAGGTGATATACTTATCTGATCAGCAAGCTCGAGCCGCAATCGGCAATGACCAATTTGGATATACCGATATGTCTTGTCAGAGCCAAAGCAACCACTGTTATCAGATACGGGATATCCTCCATTGTCCAGGCAATCGTGTTCTCTAGGGTGGTGAAAATTTACGAGAGCAGTTAGCAGTCCGAACTCTGCCGTCAGTCGCACACACTTCTATTCAAAATAAAAGGCAATTGTTTGTATTCCTCCTTGCTAGAGAGATGTCATTCGTCTGTAATACGCTCAAGACTGCAGTAACACAACAGGGTATCCGATAAGACTTCGTCAAGAAAAGTGACATGTCATTATAATTGCCTAGCCAGCATAAAAAAAAAACAATTCAACCGCTCGAAGAAGCGTGTGAAACCGTATGGCGTAACAGATGATTAGAAGACGCACCAACTCTCCCACTGGCTCCGCTAGCCTCACTCATACTGCTCAAATTACTGGCTCTGGGAGGAGACGGGGGAGCCAGTGTCATCGCCTCTCTCTCCTCCTGTGACATCGGTATGCCAGTGAGACTTGGTTTGAACATCTTCCCTGGAGGAGAGGAAATGATGCCTGCCTCTTCCAATTTTGCTTGACGGCCAGCCCACCTCAAGCCAAGCTTAATCATAGGTGGTCGTACTTGCTTGCCTTTACCAATCAAAGAGATAGGAAATTCTAGCTCTTCTACTCATCAAGTCAGAATCGGTCCCACAGCATGATATATTCTACGTACCATCTAGGCCATATATCAAACTCTTATTAGCGAAACTTGCTTCGACTCCAGGAATGAACGAAAACAGTATCCGGACTCTGCCGATCTGACTCTCTATTCCTGCAACGCGATCATATATCTCGACGTCAATCCACTTCGAATTCTTTGGCAGGGTAATACTGAATAGCTTATTCCAGACTGGATCTTGCGATTTCGGGAAAACGTCCGTCTTCAGTTCCAGGACTCTCATCTGTCCAACGCGGGTTGCGACAAAGAGGACTAATTTGACGAGTAGATTTGGTTTGCCGAATGTAGATTTCGGGAGCCCCGTTGCAGAGATAATCGTCATCTCTATAATATCATCGACCTCGGAGCCTGAAAGCATCCTTTCTGCAGTATTCCAGTCTCTGAGCGCTCTCAAAGCCTCGCTGCGAATGACAGGTCGCACTGCACGCCAGTCCCGGACATATAACACCGCATTTTCGACATCGTCCCAAGCAGCCAGTTGTTTATCGATCCAGGCACTTCGTATGTTCTAGAGGCTCTGGAGTCAGCACCGTCATTCAGCATAGCAACAACAGATTTGATTGGCTTCAGAGTACGGAAGAATGTCCAACATATCGGGTGGGTGTAATTCGGGACCCCGCCCCACACGAGATCGGGTTCGAAAAAGAGAACTTGCAAGGACCTACCATCTTCTTGTCCTTCCAGAGAAATTCAAGCTCATGACGTGACCTGCTGATGTACGTTCGCCCTTGAAAGATATAAGAGAAAGCTTCGAGAATGCCCATAATATATGTGAGAAGCCGGTAGTAGCTCTTCTGGCAGAATTCGAATTCCTGTGCCGGAAATTGATGGCCATCATCCAAAGCAGCTGCGGTACTGTACTCAAAGTCCAGAGCATCCATATCACTGAAAGCGAGAGAGACTGGAGCATGTTGATCTTGAAGCAACATGAACTTAGACACGGCCTTCGACATCGAATCCAAACATCTAAAGGCGTCATTGACAACGCCGGCGCTTTGCGACAGGTTCTTGTGCTCGAAGGTTACTCGCAACAGACTCATGAGTCTCTCGATCTCTTCGTTACATCTCGGAGCAGTTTCATGAGCCATTACCGAGAACGAGTTCGGTTCTAGTAGCGATATAATATCCCCTCGGCCTTTGTACTGCGCATGCATTGATTTTGGGAGCCAAGAATATGTTCGGGGTCCAGCGTCAGGATTCTGAAGTCGTTTAATAGTCCTTCTGCTGGCCTCGGCGTCAACAGCATCCTGAATATATTTATTGAAATCCTGGTCAACCTGCTCGTCGTGTCCCTCTTCAAAGGTGTAAGCAGGTGGCGCTTTAGATGTTGTTGCCATTGATTCAATTGGCTCGCTATGGCTCATAACAATTGATGTTTGTTCCAAAGACTGGACTTTTTCCTCAATGGTGCCCGGCTTTGCCCCTGGTGAATAGCCTGGCAACTCTTCGTCATCATCGTTGACGTTGACGGCTGCAAGGTCTCGAGACAGCACAGTTTTCGCCCCTCCTGTATCATCGGGAGATTCGATCGCATCACTGCTTCCAATGATATTATCCTTGAGCCAATTGTCGATGAAGAAGAAGCTATTCTGAGCCAAGCTTTCTGGGATGTCCAATTTCTGAAGTTCTGCTTGCAAGTCTTCCCAGTTTCCGGCAACAATTTGAATGTCTGGAATGTTGCTCAATGCACTTGAAATTTTCTGTTTCAGAGGACTTAAATTTGATGTTAGCGATTGTATAGCTGGACTACAAAGCTTTTGATCTTTATGCTAAGAGAGCAATGCTGTATGTGTCACATGTAATGGCAGAAAAGTAAGATGGTTGTCGGAAGTATTCTCCGCCCCAATCCTGACGTCGCTGCAGACTCAGGTCCATGAAAAGAGATTCTTTTGGACAAGACTTTGACTGCAGAGTCTTTTGTTCTCCATGCTATATAAGGACGAAATAACCAAACTGTCTTTTGAGATCAAGCAAGGAAATACTTGGGATCATACCCTTGAAGAACTTCGAGATACGAAGAGAGCCTCGAAACTTGGTCAAGAACCTTTTCTTTGATTGTAGCCACTGCATCAGAGCTCACTTGGGAAGACCTGAGACTATAGATGGATCCATCTAATTGCTCAAAGACCTGGCGGCAAGCCTCATTCTGCGTGTTAATGACCCACTGGTCGGTAGCTGAAAGTTGACAATCTTGAACAACATCGAGTGTTAGGCGTAGCACTCCAACCAGAGAGAGTACTGCATCAGAAAGTGGTTTGAGCTGAGGAGGCGCCTGTGAAAGGACTCGATATTTCTATTTAAAAGTTAGGGAGATGCTGGGGAACATTGCATTTCAAAAACATACCTTCCATGCTTGCTCTATCAAGTCGCTGAGATCACGGCTGGGTGATTGGCTCATTTTTGACTGATCTGGTCGATGCTGAGCTGACAGCCTGATTTCAGGATCAAGGGACTCGATTTGATATATAGCTGTATTGAAAACAGCCCAGTGACAACATGCCGGCCAAGCCCAGCTCCTAGCACCAAGACCTGTGCCTCATCTTGGTTGATAGGTGCACAGCCCCTGATGTGCTAGGCAATTGTGGCTGATACGCTGGCTGTGCACATTGGCTCCCTTAGTCAGAGAACATCATATTGCGTAAATATGTCTAGAAATGACAATAAGGAATAAATATTCGTTTCAGGTATGGATATCTCAGTAGTTTCGGAGTGACTTGCAACACGGGTGGTGAAGAAAGATATTTCGGCAAAATGTGGGGTCTCTCTAGCTGAGCGGCAATGTGGCTGACTTACCGCGTCAAGGACCTGAACGCGTCTCGATAGTCTCGGCTCTCCCATCTCAGAGACACTTGATTGACTTGAGGAGCTTGCAATATTTACGTGGCTATCATCGGACAGAGTAAGTATAAGTCCATCTCATAAATGCAGTCATAGCTGACCACAGTAGTAGGATAACGAAGGCTCTCACCATCACTATACCTCGTCTGGAAATCGAAGTGTGATTGAATAGCTGATGCAAACTTAGGAGTACAAGGCCAATATTCACAGCTCAGGTATGAGATCATCTTCTTCATGCAGATCACTATGATCTGATGTGCTTCCACGCTTCCCTCAATGGATGGCTTGAGCCGCAAAACATGTGACTATGTCTCCTTGATGCGGCCAACACCCAAGCTCACCAGGGCTGCAGGACTCCTTTCCCTTTCTCCCCAATTTTTTCTGACAGATTTTCGCCATACATCGCAAAAGTGAGAAGGATGCTTCGGAAATTTCGCTGATTAAGATAAAGCGAATGTTTACAGGGCCGAAATTCGTTTCCTAGGACAAAACGGACTTCAAAGTTGACTTAAGAAAACACAGTCTTCGTTGACTTGGTTCCCGATAAATTGTCTTCCTTCTAAAGATCGACCTCATGCCTTACAATACTGCTCCTATCCCTCCTCGGAAAGAGGCAACTGGAACTACCCAGCTTCCTCGTAAGTCCCACAGCCCCGACTTCTCGTGATAACATCTGCTAACCTGTCAAAGTTTCCCGTGTCAAGAAGATGATCCAAGTTGATCAGGATATAAATGCCTGTTCAAACTCCGCTGCGTTCGTTATCACGGTTGCTACGGTAAGTCCTTACTCCAAGCAGACATGAATGAGCAGTGACTGATAGTTTAAACAGGAGATGTTCATCCAGTACCTGTCTGAACAAGCACACAACGTCGTCCGCTCTGAGAAGAAGCCTCGCCGCAATATTCAATACCGAGATCTTGGTATGCTCTCTCTAGACTTCCTGCTCCCATCACGGTCAACTAACAGTCATTAGCCAACGCTGTCGCTCATCACGACAACCTGGAGTTCCTAGTCGATATTGTTCCCAAGACTATCCCGTACAAGGAAGCCAAGAAGATTGCAGCCAGCAAGACCAACGGCGAGAGCTCTGTCGAGGCAGGCCAGACTACTCTCGATGTGTTGAAGCCCACCTCAAACGGCACCAACGGCTTCGGAGCACATGACACATCGATAGATGATGACGAGGCCGATGACCCAAATGCGCAATTGGAGAAGGAGAGTCGCCGCGTTCGATTGAGTACCGGATCGACTATCTCTGAGGGTCAGAATCAGAACCAGGGTCAAGACGTTGAGATGAACTGATATGCTCATCAAAAGACAAGCCTCGCAATGATTTATGACTATTGTAGTTTAGAAAAGCTTGGGAATGGGATGAAGGCTAAGCGTATGATTTCGCTGGTAGCTTCTAGGTAGCCCTATTCATGATCACGAATTTCATATCATCGCAAAGTCAAGGGTTTATGAGGACCATGTGTGTGAATTTACCAAGTCTCATGTGAGATCTGCCACTCTTCTCTGTAGCGTAGCTCGGTATCCAGCGAACGCCAATACTTTTCGTATCTCCCAGACCATAACGCCGTCTGATATGCAGAATCGAAGCCAGTCACATTTTTCCCTCCCCGTGTAATACCAAATTACCCTACTCACTCCTCCATTTCGTCAGCTCCTTGAGCAGCAGCTGGTACACGACCCTCGTTCAATTCCTGCTCCAGACGAATGATATCCTGCAAGCTCTTTGCGTTCCTAATCAGCTCCTCAACCTTCTTACGCTCCTTGTCAGTCAACTTGACGCGATAGTTCTTCGATGTTGAAGTTGCCGCCGAGCCATTGGCTGAGGGGACATCGAAGGTCTTAGATTTCACGCCCATAATCTGCCAGTACATTAGCAACTATCGGTGTGTCTTGCATGGCTGCACATACCTTCGAAGCTAACGCAGATGGCTCAGCAGAAGTACCGAACAGCTCTTTTGCCTTCTCGCGCTCCACATCCTTAACCTTCTTGTAATCGAAGAACCTGATAGTCGGACATCTCCAGATCACCCAGTACCGGTAGTTCTATGAGTCCGTCAGCCACTGTATGCGCCATCCTTTCCTGAAGTTTCGAAGAACGCACCTCTTTTCTCGTAACCGGATTCTCCAATAGAACCAAATGTGTGAGGTGATGAAACGTAGCCAGGACATCCAAATCAGCCAGCTCCGCAAAGTTGTTCGCCGTCAAGACCAGTGTTGTGAGGTTGGGTATCGAGTTCGCGAGAGAGGGTTGGATGCTTGTGATTCTATTGCGCGCCAGCAGCAGGGTCCGTAACCGCGCTGACAGAGGGAAGTTGCCTAGGACTTGGATATCGTTGTCGGTGAAATCAATCGCATCGTGGGGCTATTACTTGTCATTAGCATCAATTCCCTTGAGCGCAGAGAGCTCTGATGAGGCAGAAAGTTAGGAGGAACAAGGCAACTTACACCAGCGACACCAAGGTTTTCAATGGCGGGTATTTTATGGCCTGCAGAAGTACAAAATATCGATATCAACTCAGCTCGCCTCAAAATGTAGTATCATGTTCTTTTCAGGTACGCACCTCGGAGATCGAGCTCGCGCTCTTTGAGTGGATTGAGGTAGGAGAGGGAAGATTGAATCAGGTCTGCCGTGAGACGCATAATGTCGATTTACCTGCTGTTTCTCGTAGATAGAGAGGGATTGAGAACGATCCAGCTGCGGGAGATCGTGATGGGTTGCGCTCGGTGGTGACTGTTGACAAGGCTGAGGCGCTTCCCCTCCACCCAAATCTCGAGGTTCAAAAATTACAGTAGCGAGCTAAACTAGCTAAGCCAATCAGGCGCGAGTACGAGGGGATGTTTACATCTCTCGAAGAAATGAAGCAGAGGTAGGTAGGTAAAAGCTTTCCATTTTAAAGTACTAGCAGTGACCAAGAAAATGTGGCTTGCGTAATGTATTATGATTTTAATTTTACAGGCACCTGTCATATCTTGTCCGTCTTAGCTGTTATATAACCTCGCGTGGCGCGACCACATGCTTGCCCTTCTCAGGATGCCCCCAACGCCTTTCGAATGCTCAAATGTTTCATACCCTCTACTGGAACACAAATACAACGCCAGACCTATCCACCGACACCATCATCCCATAGGGGGATTCTAGTAACGCAATGTTGAGAATCGAATCCAGGTGAGATCTCAGAAGTTGCTGTTGCTGAAGAGAGATCACTGTTGATCTAGGCGGTCGCCCGCTTGAGGTCTTGCTCGCATTTGAAGTTCGAGAACTAGCCCCCGCATTAGGAGCGGTAGGTCCTGGCCTCGGTACTCGCTCCGCATTAAGCGTTAATGAAGCTGTTGGGTGTGTAGAAGTAAAGCTTGGCTTCAACTCCTCAGCATCGAGCCCACTCACAACCATGGAATTTTCCACCCGAGAGACATCCCAAAATCGTATCTTCTTATCCGAGCCTCCTGTGATTATGAATCCATATTTCGATTCTCGGTTGTCATCGTACGAGTCTGTTCCTACGACCATGGCTCGCATACCTCGATCGGAATTGCTGGACCCATTCGGCTCCAATGCAGTTGCAAATCGCCCAAGCATACCTTCAGGGCGGTCTTCATCCACAGGCCACGGCCCATACCCTTTGGGACCGTCCCTACTGCCCCCTGCTCGATAGACCTCTCTACATTGGACTTTCTCGACATCCCACACAGTCATTTCTCCGTGGCCACTGCCACCTGCAACGCAAACCCATCTGCCCCGACCTTTCGTGGGATGCAGACACATTCTGTAAATAGAAGTGGCCCCTGGTACTCCCCAACCTCTAAGACGAACTTTAAATCGGAGGTCCCACAGATCTAGGATTCCATGGGATGTTCCTAAAAGTAGCCACTGCCGTCTTTTATCCACAATGAAACAAGTTGGTGTTCCGTGATGGACAGGGTTATCCAAAGTGTAAAGAATCTCCATTGTCCGAAGATCAATAGCAACGACCCGTGATCGATTAGAAGCTACAAGTAACGTCGAGTTTGTCTCGACTTTGAAGTGGTCAGACCAGATAGCCATTTCCCCTTTAGGAAGCTGATACTCGCGCAGAACCCGAAGCTTGCTGTATCTAACGGTGCCACTGGCTTGAATACACTCGACTCTAACCACATTAATGCTCCCATCACTACCACAGCTAATAAAGGAGTGGGTATTCTCGACAAAGCAGAGAGCAGTGATTTGAGCATCATTGGCATGCTTGTGCGTTTGCCTGGAGCGATATGCAATATTGCGCTCGAGTCGGCCAGTATCCCAGACCTTCACACAGCCATCGTCTCCACCTGTGAGGAAGAACAAGTTGTCGGGAGCCACGGCAATGTGATGAACCGGTCCGATGTGCTCTGAGAATGTGGCTACTAAGGTACCTTCGGGCTTCCAAGGTCGATCCGGAGTTTGAGACGATCCTTTGTTGATATTCTTTCGCCTGCTCGAGGTCGCAATCATAGGTCCGAATTCGGCAATGTCATTCGGGTAATTGTCAACATACATGGCATCCAGCATTTTCAATATACTTGGATCATTGCCAGCATAGGTGTGGGCTCCTCGAAATCGAATTTGGTCACCGCCATTCTTTTCTTTCTCCTTCGCTAGTGCCAAGGCAGACGAATCCGTCTTGTTATGGGGAAATGGTCCTTCAACTCTACCGAATACATTCGCTGAGGTCATGCCAGTCTCGGGGAATGATTTCGTCAAATCTTTCCGGTTCATCAAATTGATGGCACTGGATTTGTGACGAATCGCATGATGTATCTCCCTATCTCTGGAATTCACACTGGAACCTGTATCTGGCACAGAACCACCGCCCTCATCATCGCTACCCTTACCATTTGGCAGCTTCACTTGGAGAGACGTTCGTCGAGATCCTTGATCCAGAGACAGTGGCTCTATATCCTTAGGAGACGAGGAGGTGACTGAGGACGGAGATACAGGAGATCGACCACCGCGACCATTTGCCGCAGTGGATAGTGAGCCGACCTGACTGCTAAGTCGAGCTTTGTGGGTATTGAAAGCGGAACGCCTCCTCCGCGCAATGGAATCGTCAATTGTCATTGAAGCATCAAGGAGCGCATCAGCGATAGTATGCGGGACGCGATCGCTGCCATCAGATTCACTGTTCAGCCGCCGAAGGGATTCATCCAAAGGTTGCTGCTCATCAAACATGACTGTCTGTGGAGTGATTCCAATATTGCGAAGATTGATTACATTGTTGAGGTATGCCGGGTGCTGTGTGGATTCTCGCGCCTTGGACATTGCCAATCGCCAAATATATTCCCTCAAAACAAGCAGCTTGAAGTCATCGTCGCTCCCAAGACCCATGTTCCTCAGCTTTGCGAGCCACTGTTCATCCTCTTCATTCTTTGGCACCCTCTGGAGCGCCTGATGACCAGAATCCTTACTATGATACGGCATGATCCCAAAATTGTTGGAGTCGAGCGCGAATGTCCTCAACTGGGGGACTGCTTTCCAAAATATACCCCGGTCAACCTTAGTGGCCCAGGTCACTGAAAGATCCAGAATGGCACGCGACAATGGCTTCTTCAGGTTGTCAAGCAGACCAAGCTCAGAGAAGTCATTTGCAGCTGTTTTGATGAATGGCCGTATCAAGGGATGGACAATGCATTGAGTATCAGCGACTGAAAGGAAGATTGTTGCGGATGACAGGAACATAGCAGCTGCCTCCCGTATCCAGATATTGGGATGCATTGTGAATCGAGCCACAATCTCAACAAGTTCCCAGATTTTGGATCTCTGAAAGAGACCTAATTCTGCCATGCTGGCAAGTGACCGAAGTACACTTGCGATCACGAACTCTTCTGGGTCCGTCAATGCCTGAACCATCAATGGCAATATAAATTCCTCGAGACTGGTGCCTCCGAGAAATGTTGCGACGCCCACAATAGTCTCGAAAAAGGCACATTTAAGCATCCAGTTCCGATCGTTGAGGTAAGTGTTAAGATGACTCAAGATAATGTCATTCGAGTCCGCTGTCCCGAAGAACATGCATAATTCCGGCACAGAACCAAGGAACGCGCGCCTGACAGCAGAATCACTATCCGTGATCAGTGCCTTAGTATGGGTCTCGAATAGCTCAATAAGCTCGGCTCTGGAATTGTCATAAAGACCCTGAATCTCTGCACCTGCGGTGCTGCCATCTTCTGCTTCTGGATCAGCTGTAGGTAAAGACCCGTCTGCTCTAAGGGTAGCAACCATGTCAAGAAATCGGGAAGCAGAAGTCGCGAGACTGCCTAAGCAAGCCGCATAAGTTGCCCGTACCAGAGGTCCAGGCTCCGAAGGGGATCCAGGAAGGAATATTTGCATTCGAGGCAAGATATACTCAGGGAATACATGAGCATTGACAGGAGATACCACGGTGACGAGGGCCATAAGCTGAGTCAATGTCCGAATTGCAGCTACCTTGACAATGTCAACTTTGTCGTTAAGCAATGCCACCAAATATGGCAGCACTCTATCAAGCTTTGCTTCGTCAGTCAGGCGTTCCGAGAAGGCCAACAGGATATCACAGGCCCGGATCTTGGCCGTGGCTCGTGCAGTGTTGCGAATGGACGACACAACCAATGCAAGGAAAATGAGAGTCCCATCATCCGTTGGTCTCGCCTCGACGACGGATGATTGATGCTCATTGTTTGGTATGTTGAGATGTACCGGCAAGACTTTCAAGCCACTGACTGTCTGTGAAGCTTTTTTGCTTGCTTTCTTCTCATTCTCATAGCCGAGGAAATAGGAAATCTTGTCGAAATCGTAGTATATACGATCTATTCGCTCATCGGCCTCCCCAAGGTTAGCTGTAGCTCCTGATATTGGCGTCCTGCCTGAGGATGGATCTGTAATCAACCCCATATATTGATGCAGGAAGCTGTAGAAATAATCTGGAAAAACTTTCTTCCTCCAGAACTCAAGATACTGCTCTGCTGTATATCTGGACTCGGGATCAACATTTATCATATGGGCAATCATTTCCCGTACGTCCTTGTCGGCGATCCTACTCAGTTGGGTCGCGACAGGGTCGAACTCTCCCTTTTTGTACTTGTAAAGCTGGCTCAGGTTGAAGATGGGCGATTCCAAGAATAGTTCGGCAATTACACATCCAACACTGAACACGTCCATAGCCCACGTAATCTGTGCCTTCGGGTCGGGAATTTCACCGGCTGCTAGAAATCGCTCAGGAGCAAGATAGCATGTCCGCCTTCCAGCGGTGTCGAAGAAATAGGAGAAATCCGCTGGGTTGTCTTCCGGAAGCGTCGTAGGTTTGAATGAAGAGGAGAAATCTGACAGGTACAGCCAACTCCAGGATGTGACCAATGTATTTTCCGTCTTGATGTCCCCATGATATATGTCCCGAGCGTGGCAGTCGCGAACTCCGCACAACAGCTGGAAAGCAAGCCATTTCTTCTCTATATCTTCCAAGAATGGTCGGGTGCTCATGCGATCGTAAATAGAGCTGTACAGATATTGTCGAACGAGAAATCCACCAGTCTCCGTCTCAACGATTCGTTGGTAAGCAAGTGCATTCGGAACATCTGCCAGTGCCTTTCTTTCCTCTGAATAGTCATATTAGCATTTGATATGCTATTCGAATCTCCCATACTGACGTATTATTTTTCTTTTGTATTTATCGAGCCTCATGGCGTATGGTTTCACGACCACTTTCACGAGAACCAATCCATCTTGATGCCGGGCCCGTATGCTCTTCATGAAACGCGCCCCTCCCATAGACTTTTCGTAGGCCAAGTCCGAGAGTTCTGGAACTTCGATACCGGCAGAGCCCGCGTTGAGCGTCGTGAGGGAGAAGCCTTGTCCCATGGTTGTGAAGCTTCGAGGGTCATCTGGGCGAGGTCATTGATTGGAGTTAAGGACTAGCCTAGGACATTTTGGAATTTCCTCAAGCTGTAGTACTGCTCGGTGATTCGATTTCAACAGTGAATTTGTTGGCAAGAAGCAGTGGTTACAGAACGCTACTCTGCGCTTCCGTGAGACTTTGAAGTGGTCACCAATGTTCTGGTCTGGCCTTGCGTTTCCGCCTTGTGCACTTGTACGGTGACCCTCGAGCCAGCGTCAACCAATGAGGCAACAGCATCATTCATCACCTGCACCTACCAACCCTATCCCATCCTCCCGTAACAACTTATATATTTAACTCATGGTGTGAAGTTCTTCACGTTACTACGTACTGTCTTCTTGTGTCGCCGCAAACTCATTTATCATATATTGCAAGTTCAATCAGAAGCATGGGCAAGCAAATGGTTGTCAGAATATGCTTTTGGTATTCCTCAATCCCGACTCCAAACAAAGATGTCATTCAATCGTTCTCTAAAGATACACATGATTTTTGATTTATGCCTTGCCCTTTCTTCTCAACTCTTCCTCCTCCTCGGCTTGAATCTGAGCATCGACCTTTGCACCTCTGCTGGGCTCGTTGCCGTGCATCTTAGCCTGTTGAAGTTAGACACTGCTCGATGTCTTGGAGAGATCTAGCCATAAAGCTTCACGGTCCTTTCTGGACAGAAAGTTTGGAGTGTTGCGGATGTACTTACGGGCAATGTTGGGTCTTTCTTCAATGCTTTTGTCTCCTCGCTCTCGTCCTCGTCTTCGTTCTCACGCTAAAGTCCTGTCAGTATGACTGTTCATCTGGCGTGTATACATCCTTTCAAGGATTCCCGTTGGTGGCACATACCTTCTCCTCGCGAGCGAGCTTGTTGGCGATGGTTCTTTCATCCTCTAGGAGAACATTATTAGCACTCGACCCATCTTATATCGAGGTTCATACAACTTACTAGAGTCGTTGGCCTTGTGGCTGTTCTCCTTTCCCTCATGGAATCTGCTGTCCTTCTTCTCTTGCTCCATCTCAGACTTGGGAGCATTCTTCTGGTCTCCGTCCTCATAGACCTGAGAGTTTCCCACGTTTGATGTTCCACTCATTTTGATTGTAATTTGGGGGATATTTGGAAAGTTGCTTGTCAACTGAATGAAGGAAAAAATATCTGAATAGTATTGGAAAAGGAGAAGAAAACAATGGAACTCTGGCAGATCAAAAGTGTGTGACATGTTGACGCTATCGTCTTAGTCGGGTCAGGGACCCGCGATACGTCATGGCCTAGAAGTCTGCAGCTCGATGCATTGCCTCATCCCACATCGATTCTACTTACGTGCCTTAAGGTCCTTGGCAAGCAGCACGATCAGCTTGCTTCCTTGTCCACGCCTGCCACATTGTGTGGAAAGCTTTTTCGGGGCGGCGATTTTGATAGAGACAGAGTACTCGTCACATGACTTACATATGATCCTCTGTCCAGTATCTGTGAGAAATCTGCCTACCTAAGTACCCATCTAGCCAAGGTGCTTTGCTGTCCCAATTTTGCTGACCTGTCATACATGCATGGAAAAGTATGTTTGATGAAAGAAGGATATCACTAGGAAGCCACTTTTCCCTTATAACAGCTATCTTTCCTCCTTCATAATCTTCAATATCTCGACTTGGAATAAAATAGCACGATAGTTCCAGTCATATACAAATTATACGCCCTTGACTAGTGGAATGATCATCCATCTATCATTATTATAGATTCCATCCATACTCAAGGACGCTGCTAGGCTTGAGATATCTTTCGGCGGAGATGAATGATCTAGTCGCATGTTCAATGTCTAATATCGTAGCTTATTTCGATGAAAGAAGGAGTTACCGAACTGAATTGACGAAAGATGACATTTGCAGCTACTCGATTCAAGATATTGGAAATCCTAGCAATTATCTTGCAAGCATTTAATTGCCAGTGATTTAGAGCTGCACCAGCGCAATTGTTTTCATGTATATCTACAGTATGTGGGAATCGTAAGAACGTCAATTAGTAGATGTATGTAATATTTAAACATTGAAGAAAGTTATAATAATAAATAGGTCGAGTTGCATTGAGCATCCGAGTGAATGGAGTGTACATGCGTATGTGCGCAAGGGGAACGGGACCAAGAGTAGGTAAGCAATTCGATCAGTAGAACAACGGCGTTTAATAGAATTGATTCCACCCCTTCGAATCTAAAAACGACTTCGAATTCTTGTTGCATTTCTCGAGAATGTCGTTCAAGAGTTGAGGTCGAGTTCCCGATTTTACACGAGAGAAGCATTGAAGCTCCGTAGCCGACCAATCACAGCCAGCAAAAACTAATCAGTCAAAGCTCGAGCCGGATCCATCCAAAAACCTCCCTCAGACCATCACGACCGTCAACACATCTCAACCTCGACGCCCACCACACGCAGCAATGGCCTCTCTCACACACACCTCGCGCATGCTGCTGCGGACCATTCCACGCAGCAATTCTCTCGCTGTCCGCGCCCTCTCTACCTCCGCTGCGAAGCGTGATGCCCCTACGAGCTCGTTCGACTCGCCCTTCCGTGGCATGGGCAACGATGCCGGCAGCAAGATTCCCGACTTCAGCAACTACCGGAGCAAGTCGAACACGAACTCCAACTTGCTCTTCCAATACTTTATGGTCGGAACGATGGGTGCCTTGACGGCTGCTGGTGCAAAGGCTACGGTGCAAGGTACGTTGCTACAGGAGGCAAAATGGATCGGACGATTTGGGAAGACTTCAGGATGATATAGGATGAGGGGGAAATATCAATTGGGTTAAGGCGCTGACAATTGACGTCTCTGCAGATTTCTTGGTCAACATGTCTGCATCCGCAGATGTTTTGGCTATGGCCAAGGTTGAGGTCGATCTTTCAGCCATCCCTGAGGGCAAGAACGTATGTTTGATGAACCAATTGCAGTAAGGATGGATACTGATGGGTGCAGGTTATTGTTAAGTGGCGAGGAAAGCCAGTCTTCATTCGCCACCGAACGGCGGATGAGATCAAGGAGGCCGAGAGCGTCAAGGTCGAGTCATTGCGGGATCCCCAGAAGGATGAGGACCGTGTCAAGAAGCCCGAATGGCTGATCATGGTTGGTAAGTTGTTGTCAAAATGCAATGTCAGTCGTATACAGCGGTACTGACAACGAGTAGGTGTGTGCACACATTTGGGATGCGTACCCATCGGAGAGGCAGGTGACTTCGGAGGATGGTTCTGCCCTTGCCACGGTTCTCACTACGATATTTCCGGACGTATTCGCAGAGGTCCAGCACCATTAAACCTCGAGATTCCAGAATACGACTTCGCCGATGAGAATGCGCTCGTTATTGGTTAAGGAGATGTGTATAATGGAGTTTCGTTTGTTAGATGGGAGAGGATTAGAAGGGAAGGGAGACTTCGCGGCTTTGTAGAAGAGGTCGATGCCGTTGTACAAAAGAATCATCATCGAAACATTTTGCAAACACCACTTCATGTGTGCTCTAGGCTTATGATATCAATCGTTTGTCTTGGTGGAATGAAGCTGCAGGCTAACTCATGAGAACATGGGCCGAGGTAATGCATTTAGTAGGGAAGATCTCCAAAGGACGGTGTTGAAATCTGCTTTTTGGTCTTGGTCGGTAATTGCATGATACTGTGAACAACATTGCATGCTTGGGATCGATGTCCTGAAAAGGCTGCGGCACATTGGCTTCGGCAACGGAATACTGACATTGACATAAGAGGATACCCATGGCCTATCTGGTTCTGTCCAGACTAACGCTCCTTCTTGACTTTAAAGCAAGATGAACGTCGGTCCTAACAAATGCCACAAAACCAGGTCTAAGATATGAGGCAGCTAGTCTGAGTTCTCTCTTATAGCATCTCAGATGAAGCATATCGTACAGACTACAAACCTGCAATAGTGCGAAAATTTCAGTTGAGCACTACCTGCTTCTGAACGGCAAGTTCTCCGACTGTACTGCTTGCCCAAGCATCGAAGACCAAGCAAGGAAGATCGTGCCCAGATGCGGCCAACTCCCCATCGTATCATTACCGGAAAGCTTAAAAGTACCCAAATGCAGTTAGACATTAAGAGTAAGAGAACACCATTCATAAACTGTATATACGTCAGGTCTCGTTATTGCATATGTAAAGTTCCAAATCTGGGGAGCAAGAGGGCGTGATGGAAGCTAAGCGATCCATCAAAACAACAATGGATAGCTATCCGGAGAACCTAATCTGGTTAAGGGACGAAAAATGAGGGGTGATCGGAGACTCCTTTGCTAGAGCGCAAGTATTGAGCAATTTTCAGAACATTTGAATACCTGATGGTCAATTTTGGATGGCTTCTATTCGGTGCTTTTTTGACAACACCATGATCTAGTCCCATTATATTACAAACATCGCTTAAAACAACTCATCAATGGCCATGTCCATCGTCCTCTCCCTGCTGCGGTGGATCAAGCTTTATAAGCGTATCAATGCGCATGATCGATATGCACGCTTCTACAGCAGACTTCAACTGTCTGATCTTGCTCATGCTGGGTTCCAAAACACCGGCCTTGATCTCATCCACCACCTTGCCCTTCGTCAAGTCCAATCCGTAATTCTTGTAGTTCTTCTTCTTGGCGATGGTCTTCTCGTCCTCATTGGCATCTCCATCTTGGATTCGCTGAGAAAGGGCATGTCTGGAACGGAGTTGTGCAACAAGCTCTGAGGAGTCCTTAGCAGCGTTGACAGCAAGGGTTTTTGGAATGACAAGAAGGGCCTGGGCGAATTCGCCGATGGCAAGTTGCTCCCTTGAGCCGACTGTTCCTGCAAACTCCTCCAAGTAAATGTGAAGAGCAGTCTCAACAGCACCGCCACCTGGGACAATGCTGCCACTCTCGAGAGTTCGCTTGACAGCGCAAAGCGAGTCGTGTACGGATCTTTCCATCTCGTCAAGTTGGTAATCGTTGGATCCTCTGAGAATAATGGAAGCTGATGTGTGAACTTTGGTTCCCTTGACCAAAATACACTCGTCGTCCGAGATTCTCTCTTGAGAAACTTCTTCGGCATGTCCTAACGATGAAGCATCGAACTTCTCATCTCCGTTTAGATCTGACAATGAGCTGATCAGTGTAGCACCAGTCGCCTTGGCAATTCTGCGCAGGTCCTCCTTCTTGCATCTCCGTACACCCATAGCTCCCTTCTCGATGAAAAGCTTCAAGCACAAATCATCGATACCCTTGGTTGTGAAAACAACATTTGCTCCGGACTTCAGGATCATCTCCACGCGATCCATGACAATACCAGCTTCCCGCTTTCGGATCTCTTCCAATTGCTGAGGATCGTCGATTGTGATGTGAACTCCGAGCTTCATTCTCTCCTTCTGCAGATTCATATCGAGGACGGCGATCTTAGCATCGGTGATCCGGGTCTTCATGGCCTGTGAGGCAACCGTGCAATTTAATGCGTAACCCTTAACCAACATAGACTCCAAAGCGCCCTTTCCATGCGCCTTGAGGATGTTGACCGCCTTGACTGGGTATTTGACCTCCTGTCTGTTGTTTGTTGACTTGACTGCCTGCATTGCATCCACAACCATGTTTGCAAAGAAATCGGAATCTGATCCAATAATCTTGCTAGACATGGAGGTTTTTGCGATGCTGATCAAAGACTCCCGACCTAGCTGATCAACCTTCACACTGATATTTTCATGCATGTATTTGACAGCTTCGCGGAGTGCTAGACGGTAGCCGGTGATGATGGTTGTTGGATGTATGCGGTTCTTCATAAGTTCGTTCGCTCTCCGGAGAAGCTCTGCTGCGATTATGACTACAGACGTCGTTCCATCACCAACTTCCTTATCCTGTTGTTGTGCTAAATCGACCAGAATCTTTCCTGCGGGATGCTCGACGTCTAGGAGACTGAGGATAGTTGCGCCGTCATTCGTTACTGTGACATCGCCAATATCTGATCATGATATCAGTATATGCTTCCTGAGATCTGAAGCGCTACAAACCGTCAACCATCATCTTATCCAGCCCTGAGGGTCCAAAGGAGCTCTTGACGACATTTGCAATAGCTTGGGTTGCAAGGACTGTTGAAGGAATTAGCTCGCCTGCTTTCAAGACTGCGGGACTGATTTTGTTTCTCACCATTTGCTTCACGAATATCTTGTCCAGAGACTTTAGTACCACCGAGGACTGCTTCCTGTTAGTTTGTATTCTTCTTTGCTTCTAAAAGCTGCCTGGAGATGTCCTGGAGGTGCCAGTTGATTTTATCTTACACAGTGTCCCAGCATTCCGAGGCTGTTCGAAGAGAGATCCCATGGTGAAGTCTGGTCTTGGATGATGTTTCGGGATTCGCTGTAGGTAGAAAGGTATTTGTTGAGGTGGTTGTGGCGGAGAGGTGGAGCTATTCACGACTGTGTATCTCGCGCGTCTGAATTATTTCTTGCACTCGCGACGAAAGGCGCTAGTGTGAGCTATCTTGCCTTCCGTTAGTAAGCGAGTTCTAACCTCCAGTTTGTTGACGTTGAAGTTTGGACCAAACTTTGATTCAATTGATAGCATACATTCTACGGCATGCCACAACAGTCTAGGACTTCACTTGAATAATGGTTGTAGCTTCTGATCAAGCTCAAAATGTCCAAGCGAGATTCGTGACATACACAGCCAAATGCTTCACCTGACAATACCCAAGAGTGTTCCTACCAACAGAAAGACTTCTAAAGCATGACATTGGATCTACTCCTGGGAAGCTCATGTCCCAGACTTCGGGTTGGATTATCTCTTTATGTGTATCAAATCTCAAAAATGCAGCCCGTGGGCACAGGACAGTTGACATTTTACTACCGTAATTGTTACCAAATAGCTTGAGGACTTTTGAGATTAGGCAATTATGATCGAAGCTACGGGATATGGACGTTACATCATGTGCTGAATGATACCGTATATAACAGCAGATGATCACATCTCAATGTCATAGAAGAGTTTGAGGACTTCCACAAGTCTCAAAATTGAAGTGCAGGAACAGGATACAGGTGCAGGATCAAGTACATACCAGCCACAGTCCACCAGCCACAGGGTCAGGGGTCCCAGCGCGAGGCTGAACCCGCTTAAGTCAACCCCACCAAGAGGGGAAACCCAGAGTCACACTTGTCAACACCAAAAGTCACGAAATATTTCGACGACACCAAAACAACCATCATGGCGGATGCAACCCCTCCTGCAGAGCCCTCCAAGTCGGCCATCAAGAAGGCAGAGAAGCAAGCTAAGATGCAAGCTGAGAAAGCAGCAAAATTGGCCAAGCAAGCAACCGTCGCTGTGGTTGGCGCCAAAAAATCCGACACCTCCAATCTTGATGGTATCACGACCTCTAAGAAGGACAACTTCGCAGCATGGTATCAGGAAGTCGTTCTCAAGGCAGAAATGATCGAGTATTACAGTGAGATATCGGGTTTTTTTATATTGCGTCCTGCTTCCATGTTCATCTGGAATGTCATTCGCAAATGGTTCCAGGAGCGTATTGAGGCAATGGACGTTGAGGAGGCCAGTTTCCCCATGTTCTTGTCCTCAAAGTCCTTGGAGAAGGAGAAGGATCACGTAGAGGGATTCGCGCCTGAGCTTGCTTGGGTCACAAAGGCGTATGTCCCCCGACCCTTTGCGCGCGATCGATACTAATTCGATGTAGTGGGGATAAAGACCTCGAAGTCCCAGTCGCAGTCCGTCCAACCTCCGAAGCTGTCATGTACCCATACTACTCGAAGTGGATCAGAAGTCATCGCGATCTTCCCCTGCGCCTCAATCAATGGAACAGTGTCGTCAGATGGGAGGCCAAGCAGACGACTCCTTTCTTGCGCGCAAGAGAGTTCTTATGGCAGGAGGGACATACCGCACATTTGACTGAGGAGCTGGCTGGTGAGGAGGTCTTGCAGATTCTTGAGCTCTACGCTGGAGTCTATGAGGAACTACTTGCTGTTCCAGTCGTTCGAGGTCGCAAGACGGAGAAGGAGAAGTTCGCTGGAGGATACTACACTACAACTGTTGAGGGTTACATTCCATCCAATGGCCGTGGTATTCAAGGTGCTACATCCCATTGCTTGGGTCAGAACTTCAGTAAGATGTTCGATATCACAGTCGAGGATCCAGCTCCAAAGGTCGGCGACAAGGCCAAGCATTTGCACGTCTGGCAAAACTCCTGGGGTCTGTCAACTCGTGTTATCGGCGTTATGGTCATGATCCACGGTGACGACAAAGGACTCGTTCTCCCACCTCGCATTTCCAAGCTCCAGGCCATCATCATCCCCGTCGGCATCAACAAATCCACCACCCCAGAAGACAAGGCCAAGCACTACGACCAGCTGCAAGAGCTGAAGGAGACTCTCAAGAAGGCCGGAATCAGAGCCGACTACGATATCCGTGATGGCTACACTCCAGCCTGGAAATTCAACGACTGGGAGTTGAAGGGCGTTCCTCTCCGTCTCGAGTACGGACCCAAGGACGCCGCCAAATCCGTCGTATCATTCGCTCGCCGTGACACCGGAGAGAAGGGCACAATCGCCATCGCCGACCTCGCCACCGAGATCTCCAAGCTCCTCGAGACCATCCAGAGCGACATGTACAAGAAAGCCGACGCCGCATTCCGCGAGCACCGCATCAACATCACCAAGTGGGAAGAAGTCATTCCAGCTCTGGACGCCAAGAACGTGGTCTTGATCCCTCACTGCCTAGCAGAGAAGTGCGAGGATAAGATCAAGGATTTGACGACTGGGAAGCCGGAGGAGCAAGAGGGACCAGAGCAGTTGAAGGCTCCTAGCATGGGAATGAAGAGCTTGTGTATTCCTTTCGAGCAGCCAGAGGGCATTGTGAAGGGAGAGACCAAGTGCTTGAATCCAGAGTGCGAGGCTTTCGCTGAGAAGTGGTGTATGTTCGGTCGGAGTTACTAGACTTTTACTGCTATGGGGATGATGCTGAATGAATGGAGTTGAGGAAAAGTCTTGCCGGTTGTGAATGCAGACATGGAATGGGCTCAAGGCGGATGGAGACTGCGGAACTTGATGACCATCATGAGAACCCTGCGAGGGAGATTTGTCGTAGAGTTGATGAAAGCGAGACGGTCTGGATTGCACTTTGCTTGCTTAGTCTTTCAAGAATTACGACACGAAGATACACCAAAGGTCAGAATTTAAGACTTAAACTTGAAAAGTACCACTTGTGGTTTTGAACCTCACAAACATTTTACAAGCGAGATTTAGAGCAGCTGATAAGTCCACGCGCCATGCAAAGTGTATCAAGTGATGTATTAGAAGGGCCATCGGCTGCTAACATAAAGGTAGAGACGACCAACCACCCAACCCCAAGATGCCGTCCGTCTAAAAGAAGTGAAAGAGAAAGATCCATGACTTTTTGCGTCATTCCCCCGAAGAAAGAAGTGTGTAATCAGTGAAGAGTCGTCGATCCATCGGTTGATCATTCCGTACATCCTGGTCATGCCTTCCTGTCTTCGTCACCTCCTTGACCTCATCCCGTATTTGTGCCTGTCCGATCCCTCATCACGAAACCCGATATCTCTCATCTGGTAATCCCTGCAAGCATGACGTGAACAATAGACCGATACTCCAGGCCAATGCAGCAGATGCTTTTGACTGTGAAAAGTTGGAAAGTCAAGAGCGCTCTCTGAACGCTAAACGATTGATGCGACACCCGCTCAAACAAAGTCGGCCGAGTAAGAAAATCCGCGGAACTCCTCTTGCATGGCCTGTGATAGTACTACAATAACTGTCAGTAATTTGTGCATGTTAGATTGAGGAGATGAAAACTCACCTGACTGTACTGGTGTGAGCACTGGAGTAACGCTCGTGAACTCAGAATCGAAGTTGCTGGTATCCGTAGCACTCGTGATCTGAGGCTGGAATGGCGGCTGTATTCTCTTGTGGTATACATCGTCCCAGTTGATATTTCTGAAGAACGGCTGACTCATAATTTCTTGAGCGTCAGTAGGTCCACTTCCGAGGCGTTGATCAGGCTCCCTGGTGAGCAGCTTCTGAAGGATGGAGACGGAATCGCGAGGCATGTGGATTGGGTATAAAGGTTCATCGGCAAGAATAGCATCATAAATTTCATCTTCATCCTCACCACGGAAGGGCGATTGTTGGAGAAGCATCTGGTAGATGAGAACACCAAATGCCCACCAATCGACCGCACGGCCATACTTCTTGTCCAGCAAGATCTACAACTCGTCAGCACAGGTCATGTATTAGCAAGCACAAACCATACCTCAGGAGCCATGAATTCAGGAGTACCACAGAAAGTGCTGGTGGTTGATCCATACCACATATCCTCCTTGCAAAGACCATAATCAGCAACCTTGATGTGACCATCCAAAGTCAACATAATGTTGTCCAATTTCAAATCACGGTAAATAACACCATTTTCATGGAAGTATTTCAGTGCCAAGCATACCTCAGCGGCATAAAATCTACCATTTATTAGCACCGTTTTAAGCATTATTGGAACGTTGAACTTACTGTGCGCGCTTCGTTCCAAACTGACCACGCTGAATGTGCAACATCAGATCACCACCACTGATATATTCCATGACGAAATATACTCTTGTCTCGGTTTGAAAACAAGCGTGGAGGTTGAGTAGGAAGGGGTGATGTTCCTTGTTGGCAATCAAGAACACTCTCTTTTCTGATCGGGTACTCTCAACTTCATCATTCTCGATGATGAATTCCTTCTTCAACACCTTGATGGCATACAACTGCTTTGTCGCCTTGGTCTCCGCAAGCATGACTTTACCGAAGTTGCCCTTACCAAGAACAGCAAGAAAGTTGAAGTGGTCCAGACCAATTCGGCGACCAGTACCGGGCTCACTCGCGGGAGGAGCCGCTTTCCGCGGGATGACGGCGCTAGGTTGTGGTGCTGGTTCAGGCACTTGGGATTGCGCGGAGTGGCCATACAATGCATTTGTGGGTGACTGCTGCGGAGGCTGAATCTGTTGTGCTGGTGGCTGTGACCCGTAACCACTTACTTGGGCATATGCTGCAGGATTGTAACTTGGCTGTGAAGGAGCTTGTGGTTTTGGAGGCGCACCGTAGCCATCTTCGGAGTGAGAATCCATCCGGTTGGCATAACCAGGAGCAGAAGACCCACCACGGCCTGCATAATCTGTCGATGAGCGTTGATACGGGTCTCTCTGTTGAGTGGGACTCTTTGGACCAGCCATGGCAGCGGCAGCAGCAGCAGCAGCTGAGGACGAACCAGTTCTATCAGGTCCTGGTGGTCGCTGCTGTATTGGTGAAGTCTGCCCTTGGGAATACATTGCCTTGGCTGCTTCAGTGGCTTCCATCGAGGAAGACGGTGCCCCATACGACTGGGCCCTCGGAGGTCGACCAGGATCAGACTGGCCATAGGACGCGCGAGGATCCGATGGACCTGGCTCTATTGCTGCAACAGGCTTGTTGTTTTGTGGTCTTAACGTACGGCCAGAGAGGGGCGTTTGGGTGGTTTGTCTTCGCTTTTGGTTACGAATGCCATCAAGAATGACATTAGCAACCGCCATAGACATGCCGCAGAAGTCAGGCACAAGATGGACACATCCAGCGTGACACGTGAGGCCACATTCTTGAAACTGTTAGCTAGATCTTGACCGAAAGAATAAGAAACTTGACATACCACTACACTTCCTGCAGTTCTTCTTGCCAAATGGTAAAATATAACCGCAGTGACAACACCAGTTTGCGCTCATATTTGCAAACTTCTCGAAGCGATGAGGAATGCGATGGTTGATCTTCTCCTCGTCTGGGTCCGTCTCTGCATTGGATTTGCTGATACACTTGGTAACAACGCTTGTGTAGCACTTTGTGTGGCAAGTATATTTACAGTCCTCGCACTGCATACCAGCAGAGTACTTGAGAAAGTCTCCGCAAAGCGCACAGCGCATAACGTTGTAGAATTGCTGCGAAACAAACTTGTGGCCGTACATCTCGTGAACCTCTTCCTTCCGCTGTCGAATGGCACCCTTACGATTGAGACCAAGATCGAATGGTCTTCGGTCCTTGGCCTGCTTGGTGAAACCAATTGTCAAGTGAACTGCTCCAGTAGGCTCGAGAGCGAACCAGGCATCAACTGGCTGTGGAGGAATTGCACCCGCAGCGGGCATGCCAGCGCCCATCGGAGCCGGAGCTGCAGCCCCAGCACTTCCAGGAGGAGGACCAAATTGTGGAGGTGGAGGATTCATGTTAAATTGTGGAGGAGGAGCACCAGGTAAGGAGCCGTTGGCCATTCGGTCTGCAGACACCCACCCAGAACTGCTAATCTCAGCCTCGATCTTCTTTCTTCTCATTTCCTCGACAATATCGGAGATCCGGATCCAGAGCAAGCCAATTGGCAAAGGATGATCGCCGGGCTTATCATATACTGTTAATTCGATCTCGTTTGCCTTGTCTACGTTCAAATTGTGGTATTCGGCATCCCATTTATCGGTCCTAGAGGTTTTCGTGCGTGCCACAACATTGTCTTCGACCTTGATAGCAACGAAGGTCTCGGGTCCGCGTGCGAAACGACTTGTGGCTGCGTGGTCGACGTCCTTCACAGCTTGTATTCTGATCGAAAGCTGTCCAGTGAGAGGTTTCCGCATGTTGGGAGTATTTATGCTATCATCTGATATTACATATTAGCATTGGTTTTGTTTCCCTTGGGGGGAAAAATACATACCATCTGGCGCATCTGCAGTGCTTTCCATATCGATGTGGAGATCCTCGTATCTTTTCAGAGCTTGCTTCAGCAGCTGAATTTTCTGTGTGCTTTCAACTCTACGGCCTGCAGCATCTGCTCGACTCTTTCTATCCCCCTCCATTTGGTATAGCTGGACCATCTTTTCAATACCTTTCAGATACTGCTTCTCCACATTGAGCTTGAATTCCAATTGCGATAACATGAGCTGAATGCGGGGTCCGAGGTATGGTGTATCGTACTTGATTAAATCTACATAGCACTGTTAGCAACAAGTTACCTACAGGATTACAGTGACGAACCAAGCTTTGTGAAATTTGGACGTGACTTTGGCATGCCCTGCCCAGGAGCCAGAGGAGCATATGGGTGCCGTGGAGGCATCATGCCGGTCTGAGAGTAGTCTTGTGTGCCATAGTCGCCTCGTTCCGAACCAACATCTGTATATCCCCCTCGTGAATCCTTAGGTGGAGGAGTGGGCGGGCCATCTCTGTCGTTGCGAAATCCGGAGCTCTGAGGGCGCCCAGGTCCAGCAGAAGAAGGGCCCAAATTCATAGTATCCATGCCCTGTCCCATCCTCCGCATCTGTAGTTCCTGCATGCGCTCCTCTAGATACTGGATGTTCCGACGACCTTCCCTCATCTGCGTGTCCAGTCGAGATCTGACCTGCTCATTCTGGGTCTGTTGCCGCATCTGGTTCGCAGCCTGGATGAGAGCCTTCTCACGCTCGATCTTCTTGTAGACCGAGGTGAGAGCATCGTCGTCGTTGTTCATGATGGCGAATGGCGCGCGTCTCTCCACGCCGCGAGGTTGTTGAGGGAGAAAAAGATCTGTTGTTTATCTGGTCGAGGTTTAAGTTGAGGAGGGGCTGCACTGCTCTGGCGAAAGGTTGCTGTTGCGGAGTGGGGTGGACTTGTTTTCAAGGTTCTTGGCGGAGCAATGGAGACCAATGTCGCGACGAAGGGTCAGCACTTTCAACTATGCGCAGCGAGCTCGTCGTATCTGCGTGCGGAAGATCACTCGTGTTGCGTTTCGAAATATTCCTCACGTCTCTTGCCCACGTGAGGATCAGGTCGTATGCACTGCACTAGAAATTTACCTAGGTACTCAGCCACGCACAGCTAGCTAGAATCTTTTCGGGGGCGGCGATGTGAAAAGGCGTGGCGGCAGTTGTTGAGGTAGGAAAAGACCCGAATGCGAGGTAATACTGAAGGCAAGGAATGTGACTCCCATGAACAAAAGCCGAAGATGCTGGAAGAGCCGGAGTGACAAATTGCTGGCCCGATGTTGTTATGAGGTCTAGTGCTCACTACACGGCGAGTATCGATCGATACTATGCCCGCAGGGTGACACAAGGCACGAACGGAAACTGGAAAGGTTCAATGAAGTGGAAGCTTGAGAAAGGATCAAAATTGAAGGTGCAGTTGGGCAGGCTTTTGGGCACACAGGATTCTGGCCCAGTGCTACAGTACAGTATGCTGATTGGATTCCATGTCCTTGGACGTTGGCATTATGCGGTTGTGATATTGGGATGGCGGAGGGAGGATGGAGGGGAGATTCCTGTAGGGCTCAATCAAAGGAGGGGCGCCCTTCGCACTGGTGCGGTTGACTTGCTCCCTCCACACAAATGGCGGACCAGGCTGTGCTTCCCGGTCGTCTGTGCTGTGCTGTGCTGATGCCGGTGATGGAATCTGGCACCGTCGTCATCCTGAGCAGGGATGTTGACTCTGATCTGATTGCTCCGTGCTCGGCCGGTATCAAAACACAGCATGACATCAATAAAGAACGTCGAACATTCTCAAACATCACAAAACCAGATCACTTCGTACAATGGCTAGTGTCATCTCTTACCTAGGATGTCATGTGAAATTGTGCTAGATTTATTGCTAGAAGTAGACATTGAGATCATGCTACAATCTATCGCAAGTCTTCAAGTACATGTGTGGTCAAAGATCAATTTACTGTCACTACCCATTCGAAAAACACAGCTTTCGCTTCGGACTGGCTCGAGAAATCAGAGGTTATCAAGTCCATCGCCTCGACAAGCGAGAGAATTTTACATGTTTGACTTCTCATGGTTCAGGAACCCGTAGCTATCCGTCGTTGTAAGACATGTCTTGCCCTGAATCCACCATGAACCACGGTTACATTGTGGTGTACCTGAAAGTCCACCAACGATTTCCACTTCGTCCCAATTTTTAACTAAGACAACCTCTGGTTTTTATCATCATTCTCTCTAGCTCGTGTACTGGGCTTTCAACAATTTCGCTAGAAGACAATTCGATTAGCTTGAGCCCCTCGTTCATAAAACATACTTGGTACGTCAGGAAGACGTGGAAGAAAAGTATAATGCAACATACCAATAGTCGTGAGCTGAATGTTGCTAGTACCCTCATAGATAGCACCAATCTTGCTATCTCTCCACATCTTCTCCGCAATACCCTCTCTCACAAATCCCATACCACCCATCCACTCAATAGCCTGCCCACTAACTTTCTGCGCAACCTGCGATGCATACAACTTCGCCATAGCCGCATCTTGAACAAAGTTCTCGCCAGCCTCCTTCTTCCGGGCAGCGTTGTAGACCAACGCCCTCGCGGCCGCGATCTCAGTGTATGCTTGTGCAATTTGGTGCTGCATGCCCTGGAAATCACCAACCAGTGTGCCGAATTGCTTGCGGTCGTTCCAGACGTACCTAGTAATGTTAGTGGGGCGTATTTGGGGGTTTGCGACCATAAGTCAGGCTTACTTTGCCGCGTTCTCGAACGCGCCCAGTGCAAGTCCAGTCATCTGGGCGGCGATACCGATTCGTCCTTCGTTGAGCAGCCCAATGGCATACTTGTATCCTTCACCTTCCTTACCAAGCAAATTTCCTGCTGGGATCTCGACATCATCGAAGTTGAGCACACAGGTACTGCTAGCCTTGATGCCGAGCTTCTTCTCCTTCTTGGCTATCGAGAAACCCTTGGTGCCCTTCTCGACGATAAAAGCAGTGATTCCCTTATATCCCTTGCTTGGGTCTAGATTTGCGAAGACAATGAAGAACTCGGCTTCCATAGAGTTGGTGATCCACATCTTGTTTCCCGAGATCTTGTATCCGGAATTGGTCTTGGTAGCCTTGGTGGCAAGGGCAAAAGCATCGGATCCCGAGACTGGCTCAGAAAGACAGAAAGATCCTACCAAATTAGCAGCCAGCCTTGTCTACTGAAATAGAGGTTCCATATTCCATACCAACGGTATTTGTAGCCAACTTAGGAAGCCACTTCTTCTTCAACTCTGTGCTTCCCCACTTCAGAACCGCAGTATTGACCAACGTATTGTGCACATCCACCATAACACTAACACTTGGGTCAACTCTAGCCAGCTCCTCAATGCCCACAATAGCCGCTGTGAAGTTCATGCCCGCGCCACCGTACTCTTCTGGAATCTCCACGCCCATCAATCCTTGTTCGAACAGCTGCTCAACAACTGAGGGGTCCATAGCTTCGTTCTCGTCCATCTCGCGGACCTTTGGTGCAATGACATCGTTTGCGAACTTCGAGACCGAGTCTGCCATTGCCGTTTCTATTTCGGACATGTGGGTGATGGGTGTAGGAGGGATCTCGGTGATGTCGACTGCTTCATTGCGTCTTCTTGTTGTAGAAGACAGAGGTCTGGCACTATGAGAGTGTTAGGAAAGGTCCGTGTTATATCTAGAAATCCTAGAATGATCAATTTACTGATGGGATATCCTGCTTGCCCGAGCAGGTCTGAGAGCTGGGCGAGCTGTCGAAGCTGCCCTCTGAACCACTGGCCGCAGAGCCTTTGCAATTGAAGCCATAATGAAAGATCTAGGGTATCGTAATATTAGGAATTGCGACAATCGATCTTTACTTGGGAACAAAGAACCAGTTTGAAAAGTGACAGGTGAGGTCTAAGAGGAAATGTAGATGCACTAGATGTTGTTTCGCGGCTCGTGACACTCGGCTTAAGAAATGGAAGGCTTCATGACATCCGAGGCTGAACGCCTCGGCAAGAAATATCCAACCAGGGGCAGTCCCTTGGAGCCCCACGCATTCGTCCGGGGTAGCTTTTGCTCCATATCGGCCTGTCTTTGGGTGATTTCGGGAAACAGGTCCGTGGTCGGAGTTCTTGTGCCGAATCGTTTCTCATCATTCAAATGCCCTTGCAAGATTTGTTGTTCCTGGTTGAAGAGCATCAGCCATAACGATGGGTTCAGTTCACGTTGTCATTCATCAATTTCAAGGAATGCGGTATTGAATTTCTGTAAAGATAGACGTGTTGCACTTCAGAACGCCAATATTGTTTGTTTGCTTGTTGACTTTCCGAGCTTGTATCTCTTTTCCGTGTATCTTATTGCAGCCAAATCCGCTTCCAGTAAAGAAATCAAATCGAATATCATGTCCTAACGTCAGACGGGTATTCTAACGCCATGAAAGCATCCGCAACGCCGCAGGCCATGTCCCAACGTTCAAGATCCTTCATTTGCTAGAACTTGAACGCCACAGCGCCTCCGCTCTTAAATGCTCAAAAATAAATACCAAGTCAGCGAAATTCGTGCCCTCTCCACCTGGGCAGACCATCGCTCCAACGTCCGCACTATGTCGTCCACCGTTCAAAACGCAATACCCTTGGAGTGAGTACATGACGTCGTCAGCGAAGGGCATTTACTCGGTACTGCGCTTCTTAGGTGTAGGTAGAATAAACCAGCACCCAAGCATCACAGTGAAAAGGCCGATAGCGATTGGGTGCAGAACGAACGTCCCAGCAGCTTGGGCCAAGATACCAGTTGTAAACGGAGCCACGGCACCGCCAGAAGAACCAAAGGCACTGATGACACTCAAGCTGCTGACCTGTTCCTTGCGACCAATCGCTCTCGAGAAGATGACTGTTGCACAAGGATACACAGGTCCCAGCAACAAACCAACAATGGCAACTGCCACAGCATTACCGATAACATTTGGAACCAACCAGACGAGGAGCTCGAACACGACCGCTCCGATAACCATCCCGTAAACGAAGAGCTTCTCTCCAATCTTGTGTGCTGGGTGGGAGAGGAAGAACCGTCCGAGAGTGATGCCAGCCCAGAACCCGGAAGTAACGTAACCCACCGAGGCAGGATCCCCATGGCGAGCCGTGATCAAGAAAGAAATGACCCAGCCAGAAATGGATACCTCTGCTCCTTGATAGGCAAAAATGAACAGCGCGCCGAGTATGACAGTCTTGGACTTGAAAGACTGTAACATACTAACTAGCTGTTCTTTGATCTGAGCTTTTGGTGCTGGAGCAACGTTTCCGTTATTTTGTCTCCGCGATGCGATAATTTCCAGCGGAGTCAAGAGAGACATTCCAGCCTCAGCCTCATAGTGCCAGAATGACCACGCAGCAAGTACTCCGTTGAACAAGGCGATGGAGAGTGGGAGGAAGTAGTATCTGCTCCACAGCAAATCACCCTTTGTAACCATAGCCGTAGCTATCAATGGACCAATTATTCCTCCAATACCGTATGATCCATGCATTGCTCCTAACATCTTAGTTCCGTTGTGAAGATTGGCAGCAAATACATTTCCCATGGCTAGGTTGACGGCCATTCCGAATCCCAAGAAAAAGAAGCAAACGATGACTACCGGCCAGGGTGGTGTGCATACGATCGGAATATAACCGCAAGTCATGAAAGTTTGTGCAACAATTAGGGTCCTAGCTCGTCCTATACGTGCTCGGATAGCATCGACGAAGAACGCAGCAGAGATAAAACCAATGGCATTCGTGACGAAGATAAGAGACACGACGGCATATCCAATGTTGTAGTGTCTAGACAGCAAGTCAGAAGTGGCATAGTATGAAGAAGAAAGTGGCATACGTTTCCATGTATGGAATCAAAGCCCCAGGTGCCGAATCGGAAAGTCCATTTCCGAAATTAAGCAGGCACACTGACAGCATGCGGAATCTATTCATGGGTGGGTAGGAGAAGCTCTGCAGCGCATCTACCTCATGTTCGTTGACAGGAGTTGGCGGGCCACTCATTTCCAGATCATTGGGTTCTCTTGGTGTTTGCGTTCCAGAACCAGGCTGGGAAGCACCAGGGCCATTGAGTCTTGTACCCCATTGTAGATTCTCGAGCTCGATTGGATCAGGAACAGAGTGATAGACTCGAGGGAATGCTTTGGCGGGAGCAGCAGGTGCTGTAGGAGCCTCCTCCTTGTTCGAGGGTTGCTCGATATCAATGAAAGCCCCGAACGAGTGAGAGCTCATACTGGGCAGCAGCGAAGGGGCTATGGATAGATGAATATATTGTGCAGTATTGTGGGCTTACATCCAGTTGAGCTAGAAGATACAGTAGATAGAGCTACACAGCTAGGATGTAGAAAGGAGAAAGAATTTGGAAAACCAGGAAATTAAAAAGCAACACGATGAGGGGCTGGTGGGGAGAAATATGAACCCTTCAAAAAGAGCACGAGCGGAGAATATGCCCAGAAACGATCGGTGGATCAACGACACATCGTCAACTTCCCAGACGCACGAATTGAGAAGTCAAGTGGCGGAATGATAAGCGTGCAGAAGACTGGTGCATGCCTCGATGCCTTGCATGGAATTGGTTCGGAAGAGCTATTGCGTGGTGAAATGCGATGCCATTATTGCATTAGGGCGATTGCTTAAAAATCAACGTTGAGAATTTTTGGAGCTTCTTGACTCATCTGTCCGGCAGACCTGCTTTCTTCGTTCTTTGCCAGCGCTTCGAGGAGTTAGCTGGGACATGGATTTGGAGCTTTTTCCCCGCCGGATAAACCATTTCTCCTAGCCCCCGCCGCAGATCCAAAATTTATTCTCCAGAGCTTCGAATATCGTAACCTCGATCAGCTGTCAAACCACGTCTTCGATTTCCAGTCAAGTCGATCACGGAGCCTTGGGAGCTTCACGGGTTACATACCATATCCAGAAGTCGCCATGGCCAAGCCAAAGCGCAACATTGTGGCAGCTGCGGAGGAAACCTCCACCCCGCCTTCTGAGCTGACCACCACCCAGTCAATCGCGCGGGTGATCAAAGCCGAGGGGAACAGCTTGTACTCATGCTCGCTGCCCAACCAGAAGACTATCCTCGTAGAACTTCCATCTCGATTCCGAAATACTATCTGGCTAAAGCGTGGGGGCTATGTTCTCATAGATACCAAGGAGGCCGACGTCAGACAGAACAAGATTGATGGTGAGATCATAAACGTGGTTCGCGACGAGCATCTGTGGAGAAAGGAGACTTATTGGTGAGCTTCCTGCATATGTACATGGTTTCGACGTGCATGCGCTGACCATGCTTCTAGGCCCAAGGAGTTCCCGAAGTCTTCTGCATATGCTGAGGATTCAGACGAGGAGGAATCGACTGTCGGGAAAATGCCTCCGTCTGATTCGGAGGATGAGTACGAATAGACTTTGACGTCACTGGTTTCCAGGCTCAAGTAAACTTCTTACTCGCAGCTCCCTCCCCTTTTGGACTCACAAAGTCCGAGCGGGTCCCCCACCACATTCGCATGACAGTGGCAGACAATACACCCACGACAATCTTCGAGCTCATATCTGTGCTTGGGTAGACATTCCAAGCCCATTCTTGAGCAGCCCATAAACCATACTGGAAGATTGGATGCATGCCGCTGCGCCATAGCAGGAAGGGAGTGGCCAGTGCGATATATGCATAGAATTGGTAGTGCAAAGACCGAGCGAATAACATGCCAATAGCATTGGCTGTGAGGATAGTCGTCAAGATGTAGTTGGGGGAGACTCGAATGGAAACTGCATGCTGCATTTTCCCGCATGGCTCCTGGAGTCTCAGAGCATTTCCTACTAATTCCATCCATGGCTTCTCTGCCGGTCGAAGCCATCTCGTGGTAATGAACAGCAGCAATGTGCTAGCATGTCCCACCAACAGCGAATACGAAAATTCCTTACTCAAGAATGTCTCCTCTCCAACGAATCTCCAATTGACCGTCCATTTGAAAAGGAAGACCCGTGAGAACTCGAAAGCTCGACCCAAATATCCCATAGTATTTTCCGGTAGAAATGGGAAGGCTAGGACAAGCTGTAATTGTGCCATTAGGTAGATTTGCTTCAGACTGCCCTGGAGACCACGTCCTAGGAAGAGCACAACTGCTACAGCTGGAAGAGACAGTAACAAGGACATCTTGACCCCGACTCCCAAGCTGAACGACAGGCCACCGATTGTCCATATGCGACGTTGGAACATGTAGATTGCGACCCAGAGGAAAAAGACGGCGAAGCAATCGTTGAAAAGTCGCAAGACAAAGATACTATGTAGTCGTTTTGACATGACCAGCATCGGGAAGATATAAAGCGGTGCCTGTTCAGCAATTCAATTAGCAAAAGCATTTCCTCTCAGACCGAGAACAATTCTCAAGTCCCCCAGAATTCCATACCTTCGCCCTCCTGTAACAAGCCATCACAACCGCCAAAGTCGCCAGATACAAAACTCCAAATATCCTCTGCGCCATCAAGATATTTTTTCCCTTATCTGTGACATGGTACAAGATCCAGTAAATATACACATGCGCAGCTGGGTATACCAGCGGACCTGTACCGCCTTTAATTTTCGTATAGTCGCGTTCGCCGTTCTGGTACTGCTCGATTTGCTCCATGTAAGCTTTCCAATCAATTTCCGTATCTGCAGATGCCATCAATTAATGCTGTGTCCGGAAGATCAGCAAAATTAAACTTACAGGAGACTTTGTAAATGATCAAGCTAGTAAGAAACGCATCTGCGAGCAGTAACAGAGGCACATATTTCGAGAGAGGATGCACACCCATCGACAGATCCTTTGCTTGTCGAAGATAGGAGACATGCCGCACTGGCAGGCTGTTTTCGTTTGCCATGCTGGACTTTCAAAGCGGCAACAAGACTGCAAGTTGAAGCACAGTGGAAGCTGGAATTGTCCTGTGGTAGAAGAAGAGATTATGAAGTGGATTCAATCCGAGCTCCCGCCTTGAGACGACGCAATCATGCAAGGCTGGCTCGGCCGTGAGCCAAGCGAAGACCCTGGATGCGATTCTATCCACTTCATCATGATCGCAAGTCCAAATGTTTTCTCACAATCATAAGACTTAGTTTCGATTTGGTTTCTTAATTACAGAGCAAAAAAAGGATCAACTTGTGATTCTCCGCAGGAAAAGTGGCTCAAAGATATCTTTCAGAGCTTCCATCCAAGCCATCAGAAGTCCGAGAACACGCTACTGCAGTGTTTAAACTGGGGTTCTTCAAGATCCGTCATCAACCAACACTTTCATCCCCAGAGCTTCAATCTCACAACTGCCTCGCAAATCAGCCTTCCAACCACTCAAAATGTTCTCCTTAAGATCTATACCAGCTCGAGGAGTTCGAACTCCACTGTCAAAAACAATCCTCACATCCAAATCAACCAAACCATTCTCCATCCTCCTCAACCACAACTCCCCCGCCACCACCCAGCAAACATCCCCATCCAGAACCTCACCTCCCTCCTCAATCTCCAGACATATCTCACCCCTCACATCATCCCACCGCCACTACTCCGCCAAATCCTCTGCCGACTCAATAATCGAAGAGATCCAAGACCAATACGCCGTAGCAAGAGACGAATTCGAGATCAGCACTGAGGAGACGGAGAAGAAGAGCGTGTATGCGCAAGCGGACCGGGAAGCTGCGAGGGAGGAGCTGGATAAGCTGAAGGAGATGTATGAGGAGGCTTTAAAGGGGAGTGATGCTGAGGAGATCAAGTCAAGGATTGGGAATCGGATCAGGGAGTTGGATCATGCGGTGCAGGCGCTGGAGGAGAGTGCGCAGGAGCATTAGATGGGCATTTTGGGTTGGAGACAGATAGATCTCGCTCGTGTTTTGTTTGGTTCATTGGGGTTGTCTGGACGTGTGCGGATGCAATTGTTGACAGTTACGGTTGAGAAGCTACAAGTTCGCTACTGACTGTTAGAGGCAGTTTGATCGGCCTCTGCATCCTGCAAAATTTATTCTGAAGATGTGCTGTATGATTAGATCCGAGCGTTGGTATGAAGAGAGTCTGCTTTCAAGAGATCACCATAGATGACAAATGTATAGTATGTAGAGCTGCAGCCGAGGTGTTTGGTTCAGCCAGCTGCACAAAAAGATTTGTAAATGTGATCAAATTCGGAAGCAAAGCTGTGGTATAGGGTATCGAACAATACAAACATTAGACCGGTGCAGACTTGAGCCAGAAAAGCTGCTCTTGAAGGGTATTTTCGCTTGTACATATAACAAAGAGCCCTTGTTGAAAACAACCGTACGCCTGCTCCTTCGTAAAGCATTTTAAGCTGATCAGAAATTCGAATATGCAATACCAACCACTTCAAGCCCAGTCTCTTAATCACATTCCTGCTATGAATAGTCGGGAAGGAATGGGCTGGTCATGCATCTTCATCATCGGTCATCGTGTTGTCTGGTTCCAGCTCATCCTTCATCGACATGATGTAATTCCTCGCGGCAATGACCATGAATGCAATAGCGAACCCATTCCAGACATCCATGTCTTTATTCGTAAGATCAAGGGTTGCAAGGACTTTCGATTCGGATTCGGGCTCGGCAGAGTTATGAGTAACGAGAATGACCTTGGTTTGAGCAACGACCAAACCATAGAGAAGTGGCAAAGGTTTTGAGTACCTCTCACCGGACTCGTCGTCTGGGATTCTGAGACTGGCCATGTGCTGCTCGGCAAGGAACTTCATCTGGCTGGCAAGAGCTGCACCAATGGAACCTGCGGTTTGAGAGGAGCGAGCTGCGACAACAGTGTGGACTGGGATGAAGCGCTTCTTCTGATAGCCACCATCTCTTTCGGCCCATCTGATGTAACTTTGAATCTCCTTTGCGACCATCTTCTCTGGATATCCGCCAACACTGAGCTTGTCGCGAACACGGATTCCAAGAGTAATAAGAGCTTGAAGAGCTTTGATTCCTGCTTTACTATTAGAATTGAGAGCAAACACATTCTGGACACTGCTTACCTCGGTAGCTGGGAAGGCAGTGTGAGTTGACAAAGGTATTCTCCTCCTCATCAGTGAATAAAACCTCAGGTAGAGTTGGGAAGTCGATCCGCCAATCAATGGGAACAAGTGGCTCGAAACTGCGCAGGGCCAATCTCTCATAGAGGAAAAGGGCATCTGGGTGCCAGCTAGCATCTGCTTTTGCTTTCTGGATATTCTCCTGGATTATCTCAAACTCCTTCTGTCTTGCCAAATACTCCTGCACCTTCGCCTCGGATGCTGCAGCTTCTTGGGCCTCCAAATCTACTTCGTCTTCCTCGGAGAATTCCTCCTCTTCCATTACGACATCACTATCCTCCTCTGCATCACCCTCCTCGCCTTCGTCTTCGGCGTCGAACTCGATATCATTGTGGCTCTCCTCCTCAATCTCCTCTTCAATTTCCTCGCTATCAACTGCCGAACTGGTAGAGCTTCTCTCGGTAGCAGCAGTAGAGACTTGTGAGACCGAGTCGCCTGGCGAAATGACGATCTCGTCCTCGTCCTCCTCCCGGGCTCGCTTTCTGGGATTCTTGGATTGAGGCGTGCTCGGGTACTTTGAGGTGAGATGATCGAAAGCAGCTGCTTGTGCCTTTCTGCCTCGAGTTTCGGAGAGAGGGGCAATGTACTCGTGGTCTTTTGATGTGGAGGGAGTGCCAGGTCCCATTGTGCGACGGCGCTTCGCAGCTGGGGAGAGGAACTGGACGAAGGTATCTTTGAGTCTGAATAGCGTATCCATTTTGAATTCTCAACTTTGAGTTCGCAACGCCGCGAATGAAGAAAGAGGCGATTGATTGGGGTTGAAGTGAGAGGGAAGTAGCTTTTCTTGTTGAACAGGCAACAGTCGCTGGTATCACAGCTTCAGAGATCGAGTATGTTGAAGAAAAGAGAACACTCAAAATGAGAATTAGATGCGAGAAGGTAAGATTGAGTAGGATACGTCTCGACAGATAGTCCCTATTCTCCCATTGTTTACGGCCGTCATGGTGGTCGACAATAGGAAGCCGAGATTATGGGTAACCTCCAGCAACAATAGCATCACCACAGCCTTGCCAACAGGCTGTAGGAACTGAAACGGCGCTAGGTAGACTCGCATCCCTGCAAGGGCACAAGTGAAGTTCTAGGCTGGGCATCTGACATGACTTCACTTGAACACAACAATAGCATTGTTTGCTTGGCAATTTTCCATTCGACTACCCGTACGATTTTATGATGCTTTAGTGGTCATACCTCATTCCGTCAACGACCCCAAGTGGAATGAGGTTCAACCAGTCCAACAAGTTCAAAATCAAAACTCTGCTTCTCACACAACCAAAGCACCAAGTGGTGTCCGAGAAAGAAAGCTTCAGAATGTAATCACAAGAAAGGTCGATGGCAGCACAGCTTCAAATATATCAGATACAATTGGAAGTCATTTTCATGAATCGTAAATGGTGGTTTCGTGACTGCAACAGCGGAAAATTACACCACTCCACCTTCAACACCTCCCCGTCTTACTGAATTCCATGGCTTCAAATGCTTGATGGTAAAGAGCAGCTACATATCAGAGATTTTAACCGTGCCATTAAATCTGCTGTAGGAATGGTCAGTCCACTTCTATGCAGCGACGTGGGCTAAGTCTGCATGTCAAGCTTGCCGTACCAAAGCAGCTCATGTAAGAGGCACTCCAGTTGGATGATGTTTAAGTCACTAGCCCCATGCTTGCACTTTCATTGTCTTCAACCTCTTCAAGAGTCATTGGTATGAGGCAATGCAGAGAAGGGCATCATTCTTTTCGCTTAACGTAAGCAAATATAATAGAAACGAGGGAATATCAGCTTTTCGATCAATTCCAAATCTTCGCCAGCGAAAAGTCTCGAAGAAAGCTTGACTCCCATGGACTTTATATCAATTGAATGCCTTAGATTGCATATCGTACATACAATTTTTCAATCTCTTCTTTGTTCCTGATCTATGATTTCTTCACTCCTTCTTGACAGGGAAAATTGGCTATGTTTCGTTAGCATACCTGTCAGGTTGAATTTGAGATAAGACACATACCTTCGTCCACTCAACATGTTGCTGCTGTCCAGCGTGTGCCATCAACCAGATATCATTAGGGCTATGAACACCCTTTGGACCACCCAGAAAGTTGTGTGGGAAGCCAATATCGAAAGCATTAGCATCTTCGATAGCCGCGATATCCTCATCGGTCAGTTTCAAGCTCAAACCCTCGATATTGCCCTTCAAGTGGTCGATCTTACGTCCTCCGACAATCGGGAAGACATATGGAGTCTTCTGCATCACGTAGGCTAAAGCAACACTCGTGATTTGTGTCTTGTTCGTAGTAGCGATCTTCTCCAGGACCTTACTGATTTTGATGGCAGCTTCGCTCGCCTCTCCCATCTTACGACCTTCTTGACTCTTGCGCTGCTCATCGGATTTGAAGTTACCGCCACCGAGAGCACCCCATGGAGCCAAACCCATACCCTCATCACGACACATAGGGATGATATCGCGCTCGAAGTCTCTGTGCTCTGCACTCCAGCGTCCTTGATACACGGAGAATTGGCGGAGATGATTTTGGCGGGCGTACTCATTGGCCTTGGAGACAATCCAGGCTGGGGTATCTGAGATGCCGTGGTACAGAACCTTTCCTGCAGCCACAAGATGGTTCAACGATTGCATGAGCTCCGGAATGGAGCAGGTGAAATCCCACCAGTGGACATAGAGCTAAGTGCATGTCAGGAATACTTATGAGAAACAGAACATTGACGGATTCTTACAAGATCGATGTAGCTTGTCTGAAGTTTCTTCAAACTGGCCTCGACGGACAAGTGCAGTGACTTAGTTCCGTTTCCAGCAGTATTAATAATGATTTCTTTGCCACCGCCATAGCCAGTTCTGAAGCAGGTCGTGAACTTTGTTGCGATGACCATCTGGTCTCTGTTGCCTCGCTTCTTCATCCACTCTCCGATCCACATCTCAGACTCTTCTTTCTATTTGATCATCAGGAACGGGAGTGAACTAGGTGAAGGGAAGAGCACTGACCTGGTAGTTGTTGGCAGTGTCAATAAAGTTCCCTCCTGACTCGTAGAAGAAATCAAGAATCTCCTCAGTGGTCTTTTGATCACACTCGCCCATGAAGTCTTTCCTGGTGGAGGTATCAGTATAGAGTTGCTCAATTGGTGGCTTAGACTCACCAGGCATCCCCAAAATTCATGGCTCCGAGGCACAAAGGACTCACACGAACCGAAGCGGTTGGTGAGAGCATCCGATAGTAGCCAAGAGCAGTCTTGGGTGGTGGAGGTGGTGCGAATGCAGACATTTTGAAGATCGTTGACGTTGAGAAATGGAAGGAAGAAGTTGTATAATAATTGATAACGTTGATCTCTCGATCAAAGTCAAAGGAAAGTTTGAAGTATCAAGCAGCCGTAGGGGCTAGAACAATACTTATAGAACTCCATGATCTCATAGGCGAATCAAAGGCCACCCCTCACTTACCAAACGACTATCATACCACCTATCTAAAGTCCGTCTAGTTGCCGACACATGCATAACTATTTGAGCTGTTTCAGTATCGTATAACTCGATTCCGGCAGAGTCAACCTGCCGCTTGTTCTGATTCGACAAGAGAAAGCAAATAGAGTTCTTCCGATGTCTATCCGGCGTCTAAGTGATGCCATTCCCTGGGCGCATGCACCGTCGTCTGTGCTGCCCCACACAACGACCTTAAATCCGACAGGTCCAATACGATTTCTAAGTGCAATGGTCATCGACGATGAGGCTATATCAAAAGAGGAAAATTCTGTCATTCTACGTCTATTGTACAGAGCCCCGGATACTGGTATGCAGCGTAAGCAATCGGCAGTAGTAGCGAACTCCCCGTCTCGTTTCCAGGGTCGTTTTGCATAGCAGCAATTAAGGTGCTGACGGGGCAGCATTTTCACGTCCTCTCTCCTACCCCACAGAAACCGAGAAAACGAGCGAAGCAATCGCACGTCACTCGGAAATCGTTCCTTGCAGCTCTCGATAGCTCACTCTTCTTCGGCTCGATGGTCCCGATCCCCGTTCTGAGAGTTTCGGAGTAAACACATCAGAAACCTCGAGTCAAGCGAAAACTATCCCTGACACCTCTCACTTAAAGGTGTTATTTTCTCTTCTCCTTCCCTTGTTTCCATACTATCTTTATATGTCATACGCAGATAACTCTCTTGAAGTAGATTTCGGGCAACTCGTACATGCTGATTGCCCGTAAGAGCGAGTCTAGGGCACGGCCGAATCACGTGTCTCTGCAAAAGTTCAAAAGTTCTGTCATAAAGTCGGAGCTAGGAGTCCGCCGAAAAATTGGATCTAACATAAATACTTTTTCCCCGCTCTTTTCTCCAAGTTTTCTCTCCATAAATCATCCTCGTTTGTCCAGTTCAGCGCTCAGAAACATTGCTGTGAAACTCTCTATATATTTTGGTGTAGCGAATGCAAGGAGAGGGAACTTTTGGAGCAGAGGCCAGCTGCTGTACCAAACACCAACCCTCCCAAAATGAATCCCCATCTGCCAGCCCCCCACTCCACGATCTCGAGAAGACGGGAGTGAACGATGCCGACCCCTCAATCACAGGACCAACGGTGATTGAGGCTGCTTCGACCCCAGCCGACGATGAGACAGGTATCTTTGAAAAAACCAATGCACCAGCATCCGACAATTCGTCAGATACTGACGAAGAGAAAGATGATTTCCCTGAAGGAGGATTGAGAGCGTAAGCGAACCCTCTTTTTGATATTGCCGGGAATTTCTTATCGATCCAGTCGTGAAGCTATGATGACAACCATAATATCGTCACTTAACAGGACCATCAACTAATTATAACTCTTCAGTTGGCTCGTCGTCCTAGGATCCTTCTGTGGCTCGTTCTCAGTCTTTGGAATCATCAACAGTACCGCTGTCTTGCTCGAGTACTTCAGTCATCATCAGCTACAAGACAATGACGAAAGTCAGATTGGATGGATCTTCGGTCTTGCTCTGTTCTTGACCTTCTTCTGCGGTGCTCCTATTGGACCTATTTTTGACTCATACGGTCCAAGAGCCTTGATCTTCTGTGGAAGTGTCCTCCTGGTGGCCTCGATGTTCCTGCTTGGGCTTTGTACTCGTGAGTGATATGTTTACATCTTGTGTAACCTCACATACTTACCGAGATTAGAATACTGGCACTTCATCATGGTATATAGTGTCTTGAACGGAATTGGTGGTTGTCTCATCAACACCCCTTGTATTGCTTCAATCGGACACTTCTTCCTCGCCAAGCGTGGCAATGCCACAGGTATTGCCATGACAGCAGGATCAATTGGCGGCATCATATTCCCGTTGATGCTGCAACGATTGTTTCCAAGAGTTGGCTTCGCTTGGGCAACTCGGATCCTTGGTTTTATCCTGGTTTTCCTGCTCCTGCTAGCAAATTTGCTTGTGAGAAGCCGACTTCCTCGAAAGCCAATGGCGAGTTTTAAGAGCGTATCGCCCGAGTTTAGTCTGTTCTACAAAGACATGCCGTTTGCTCTTGTGTCTCTTGGAATCTTCTTAATGGAATGGGGAATCTTCGTTCCGTTAACTTACATCACTTCTTATGCCACCTCCCACGGACAAAGCTCATCCTTTGGATTTCAAATTATTGCAATTTTGAACGCCGGATCCTTCTTCGGACGCTTCTTTGCCGGATTGGTCGCCGACATGATCGGAAGGATGAATACACTCATTCTCAGCATCGCGCTATGCATCATCGCATGTCTCGCTTTGTGGCTCCCGGCAGGAAATTCGACAGCGATGCTCATCGTATTCGCCATCATCTTCGGATTCGTGAGCGGCAGCAATTTGAGCTTGAGCCCTGTTTGTGTTGGACAACTATGCAAGACCGAGCACTATGGTCGCTATTTTGCAACTTGCTGGATGTTCGTTGCCTTTGGGACACTCACTGCTCTCCCAATCGGTGGGAAGATCTTGACCTTGATGGACGGAGACTACACGGGATTGATCATCTTTGCTGCTGCGTCCTATCTTGGTGCCGCTCTGTGCCTCATCGGAGCCAGAGTGTTGAAGGTCGGCTGGAAGCTCAATGTGATCTACTAAGTGCACGACAGGGAAGTGAAGGGCGGTGAAACCCAACAAGTTGGAGACGAGGTGTAGCAGGCAACAAGGACGAGATTGGTAGTACATGCGTACAGATTTAGGGAAATTTCGTTTAGATCAGTAGGAAGTTGGACGTTGCAGGTTGAAAATCGGAGGCGGGGGAACAAGTTTTGCGAGTCACTTTTCGTCTATTTTTTTCACGCCATTTACAGCAATTGGTTTCGATTTACAAGCACACATATTTCAGGTCATTTTATGGCACCTCTACATTCATTGAAGATAGCACTAGCAAATGAAGTATCTTGGGTATCTATCCACTTCAAACTCTTTTTTTTTTATTGTTCTTCCTTCGGAAAGTCAAAAATCTGGCCCAGTCCTCTGGAAACTGTACCTTTGCATACTTTATGTAGCGGATTCGAGGTAAGCGGGTGTATGTAGGCACGAATATCTCCTTCGAAGGCAGATAGTCACCGTGACTAAGTGGCATCTGCTTTAATGAAACGCAAACCTACCCCTGACCTGTTTCATAATTCTTTTCAGTCTTTCTATCTCAGGATTTCACCTACTTGGTCTCTTGCTGTCTGCTTATGATCCGGAATATGACTGGAAAGCCCAAAGCTCAGGCTTCTCAAACAAGTACCTGCCGTCACCGCATCTGTGACGAATTGAAGCTGCTGTAGCAAAGCCAGGTGAGAAGCAGATATGTTCTATGGTGCAACTAACGAACGAAAAAGGCAAAAATTGAGTACATTGTCCACAATCTACGACGAAATGCGACTGAAACAGCTTGGTTCCAATTTTTTGGAGGCCTTTTCGTTTAATTTGTTTTGACCTAGAGCTTCCTTCGCCAGTGTTCTGCAGCCAAATAGGGCTTTTTGGTACCACTCACTCTGTCTCGTAGCCACATCTGCACGTCAGCATCTACATTTCACAGCTCGAATATTGCCAAGCCTCGCTTATAACATCAAAACAACAACAAAGCTCATATTCGACCTGGATTCCTGATCGAGTGTCTGCCGACAGTCAAAAATGTAAAATGTAGACGGAAGATTACTCAATCATGATATGGGATTAAAGTGATGAGTCTGTCACGCTTTTGATTGCCACGCAAAACCCAACATGCACGATGCTGACTCAGGGATTATGATCTCACAGTCATCAGTTGACCGGTTGGAAAGTCACGCACGTGGAATCTCGATAAAGAGGGAAAGTCTACCTCTCATTTCCAGCCCATTTTCCGCATGGTCAAATCTCACGCGTCGCAATTATGCAGTACTCGATATTTAAACATCCAGCACCCAAGCCTGCGCATAATACCACGACAACGCCATGGACAATGCCCATAATTGCCTCGATGGAAGAATTCGCTCAAGTCCTTGAAGATCATCATCATCATCGAGCCATCGTCTTCGTTACGACTCCACATTGTCAAGATCTTAGCCCAGAAGAGATGGCTTGGTGTCACAACTACCAAATCCTCACTGACAACTCCTTATTCAAAACGGGCTTTGATATTTTGCCGGCATTACAAGAGCATATTACGCCTAAAGTGAGGCCTTGCTGGATAACATTTGATAAAGGGAAGGAGACTGGGTGGGTTGGAGGCGGACTCAGGAGGTTTGTGGAGATGCATAGGGAGAGGAAGGAGACTCAGTGAGAGCCTGTAAGATGGTCTCTGAGGAATTTCTAAAACGCTGGTAGAGACCAGGTCAATATTATTGGAGGTGAAGGGTAAAGTATAGCGGTGAAACGTAAGGGAATGAGGTTTGACTGTGGATATTTAGCAGAGGCGTTTGAAAGGCCGTGTGTAAGGACTTGTAGCTGAGGGTAATGTCCACAAGTAATTTGATAGTCGATGACTTCAAAGAGTGTCGAGCGTTTATAGGAGTGACAAATTTTATGTCCTGTTAGGATTCTAATTGGGCTCAAGAACGATTCAACGAGCTCACCCCTTACGTTCTTCATTTATGTCACATCTCTGTCAAGTGACTTTCTTCATTAACTCCAGATCTCCACAAAAGCGTTGACTACCCAGAAAGACCTGCCGAAATCCTTGGGGGATCAGCCCTGTGCACGAAATTTCCGGTGCATCTGCTCCAAGTTCGTGCTAAATGAGAGCTTTCGAGTCACAAACCAAATCAAACTCTCTCAAACATGTCTGCTGGACAAGCGTCTGTACTTTGAAGAACATCAACTAACATCTTTAAAAGTGGAGTTTGTCAGATGCCAATTTGGGGTCATCAAGCAGCCAAAAGGACACGAAAGGAACACAAAGTCACAACTATCCTTACTCAACAAAATGATCCAGCGGGTGTGGTGGTGGAAGGGGCGTGCGGGCTATCCAGCAGTAAGCAGTACTTCTCTTTCATAAAGCAGACGTGGTTGAGAGAGCTCTTGATTCATCACTTTTTGTGTGATTTTGCTGCTCTTTGTTCTGTTTTGGTTTCCACCCAAGCGGAATTTGTTTTTGAAGGAAGTGACGGTTGATTGAGGTTGAGAATCAACAAAGCCAAGCGAGTTTTGCAGCAGATCTGCTCTACCCATGAAGCCTAGACCCAAGCAACAGCGGCTCAAAGAGGAAGTCAACACGAAGGAAAGGCTTAAGGGCATCTTTTTCTAGTTGAGTTTTACCTAGTGAAAGTCCCGCCGTGTAGCATAGATAGTATACCTAGAAAGATATCGCTCGGTAGTCTGCATGATTCTGTAGAGGCACGATCCCTAAGCTCGTTCTTGAGAGCCCTCGTGCGTACAGCAGGGCAAATTGAAAGAGAGAGAGAGGACCGTATGTATTGTGGTATCTCCGCTTGTTACAATATATCTACAAGATATCCGAGGACATCTCCCAACCACCTGCCTTCCAAACTCCACGATCCATGCACCGTGCCAAGCTCGGGTCACCCTTGCTTCCCATGTGTATCCCAAGATCCATCTAGCATGTCCAGATGCCAACTATTCCGTCCTTCCGCCCCTCAGTCAAGTAGCCATCCTTGATTCTGACCTTTTCTACAATTGCAGGTGTCTTGCCATCTTCCTCGGCTGTGACACCTGCTCCACAATCCCAGTGGCGGCCATCTGTTTTATCGTACACCTTAACCACGTCTTCGCCTGCTGCGGTTACAATTCTGCGGTTATCGAACATCATGCTAGTGATAGGTGCATCATATGCATACGCATCGAAGATTGCGCCTGTTCTGAGATCCCAAATCTAGCCTGTGTTAGCAACAGTTCAATACCCGACTTTGTACAGTATCTACTTACTCTCACGCTGCGATCCAAGCTTCCTGTGATCAGATGCACATCATCGAACTGCAAACAAGTCACTGGACCAGTGTGGCCAACGAGACTTCGATGAACCTGCCCACTCCGCAAGTCCCAAAGCCGCACCATGCCATCCGCCGTTCCACATGCTAGAGCAGCATCGAAAACCTGGACAGCTCCAACAAAGTCCGCTGAGCCATCAGGCACTTTGCCAGTCTGGCGCCAAGCTCCTTCGCTAGAGCCCATTGTGGCTGAGGCTTGAGCTGCAGCCCACATCACATCTAAAGTCTGTACACATCGACCCTTTTCAAGATCCCATTGCCGCAATGTTTTGTCAGCTGACCCAGATATGAGCGTGTCTCCCTTGAAGTGAAGCGCGGTAATCTCGTCAACATGGGCCTCTAAAGTGAAGAGAGGGCAGTCTCGCATGGTTCCTGGCGGTGGCTCTGGCTCCTCGTCCTCAGGATTACCGAATGCCAATGGATCCTCATCATCTTCACCGTCCTTGTTGACACGGTTGTCTTGAGGATCGTAACGTGCTTTGCTAAGATCCCATAGTCGAATAGTTGCATCCATTGATCCTGTCGCCACAATATTGTCCTCGACTTGAAGAGTTCTGACAGATGCCGTGTGCCCTTCTAAAAGCCCTATACAGCGGCCCGCGTTCAAGTCCCACACTCGCACGGTATCATCTAATGCAGCAGTGACCATGGTACCGAACGGCACGTCGAAATCTAACGCTGTGATCGAATCATTGTGGGCACGAAGCTCCCGAATTTTTGACCCAGGCTCAAAGTGCTCGTGCAGGATTGGCATAGACTTTCGCCTTATAGTTTTGTGTCTTTTCGCGCGCGTAGGCGTGGTGTTCTCCGCCGGAAGTTTCTCATATATTGACTCGGACATGAATTCAGCATCCGTACTTGGATTCTCCAAACTCAATTCTTCGTCCTCCTCTGCCTTGGATGCTTCGGCGAATGCTGCAGCATCGTCTAGTTGTTCTTGTGCATCTTCCAGTCTATTTTCGACGTCCAAAACTAGAGAATGTTAAAATAATTCCGGAAGTGAAAGGAGTCTCCACTAACTGTCATGCTCTAGCATGGCCTCTTCTTGCTCTAGCCCTGCTAACCTATCCAGAACTATTTTTCTCATATAGTTGAGATTAGATATTTTGTTATCTATCTCCCTTATCTCACTGCTTGCCATGTTTTTTCGGATCCCCATCATCTCGAGTCGGTGGTTAAGAGAGTTTTGTTCCTTCCTGAGTTTCGCAATGGATGGAGGACTGTCCGAGTCGGATCTATCGTCTTCGAGCAGCTTCCTCCCTCTGGAGATCCGTCTTTTGTGCTTCTTGCCATCTGGACTGCTCTCCGGCAAGGTAGCTTGGAAACCTTGAAATAAAGAGTATGCATTGTCATTGTCGGGTATATTGGCCAAAAGTTCGTCGGGTAAATATGTTAAGGCGCGATACTGGATCTCGGAGGTTGAAAGCTTGGAGCGTACAAGATCCGTAGGCGTCGTTTTGGCAAAAGAGAACACGCTTCTCTGCAAATTCGGCCTTCTCAATTGCTTCTGTAGGTCGCTCATCGCATTTTGGTAGTGGGTAGAGGATGTCGGGTCTAGTGGACCCATCAAGTGGCCAGCCGTCGTGGTTACTTTCCTCCCGAATGCTTCTAAGCCCCTTGTCTGCCAGTTATTAGCAGATATACTCGACGAGTGCACAAGAACGTACGGATATAAGGGCCTCATCGTCCCCATCCATCGGAGAGCCATTGCGGCTGGAGCTCGCCATGCGTGCTATCCTACACTATGCGCCAGCACATACGCGGTATGTAGCTATGAGGCCAATAAGCGGATGCGAGCAGCCAAAGGGCGTGGTGGAATTGTGATTCTTCGAAGTCGGACGTATTTGTTTAGATTGGTCGTGCTTTCCCTCGATGATGCTGGTTACCAAGGTTGAAGCTGTCAAGCCACATCGGGTGGCTGAATGTCGGCAAGCGGCCGCACCCCCAGCTTCGACGTTTATTTGGAGAGCTTGTCTTGTCTTACCTTGCGAGCACAACAGACTCAGCAAACGACGAAGAGCCATTGACTTGTTAATACTTGATACTTCACTTCCTCTAGAGCGACCACTCACCCTGAGAAGCGGACAAGTCGCCATCTCAAGACTCGTTACCGAAATTCATCGATCCGAGAGTGTTTTGCTACCCCACTTCACCACAATATGGACACTGCCATTGACCTTTCCGATGCTTCCAAGGCTCTGGATCTCTCGAATATTCGTTTTCAGCTCATGTAAGAAGTACAGAACTTGTCAATCGTCATCTGCAAACTAACATATGTGATTTTTACAGTCGACTAGAAGATACCATAACATTCCACCTCATCGAGAGAGTACAATTCCCCTTGAATGGCACAATTTACAAACCCGGCGCCCTCAACATTCCCAACAGCGACCTCAGCTTTCTCGACTGGACACTGCGCGAACGTGAAAAGCTAGACTCCTTGATCAGGAGATTCGAATCACCAGACGAATATCCATTTTTCAAAGAAAGCCTACAGAAACCTATTCTACAGCCACTTCACTACCCGAAGATACTTCACAAGAACGATGTCAACGTAAACGAGAAGATAAAGAAAAGCTATATCGAGCACTTTTTGCCAGCAGCTTGCGCGGATTTCGGTCGGGAGGATCGGGGTGAGACTGAGGAGAATTATGGATCGTCAGCAACTGCCGACATCGCATGCTTACAGGCTCTCTCACGGCGAATTCATTTTGGCAAATTTGTGGCGGAGTCAAAGTTCCAGTCGGAGAAGGAGAAGTTCACAAAGTTGATCCAGGCAGGAGACCGTGAGGGAATAGGTGCTGCCATCACAAACGAGGCTGTCGAGAAAAAGGTTTTGGAACGATTAGGTCTCAAGGCTAGGACTTATGGCACAGATCCAAGTATAGGCGCTGATGGACAAGGAAAGATTAATGTGGACGCGGTCGTTGCAATGTACAAGGACTTCGTCATTCCACTTACTAAGGAAGTGGAGGTCGAGTACCTCATGCAGCGACTGCAGTGAGAAAGCTCTGTTGAAAATGCCTAAATTATTGAGCGGCATTCAAATACTCGCTAATAGCTTTTGATGCTCCCTCAAACTTGCTTGCCTCTATCATAATCATCGATCCCTGTGGCTTGATACCCATCTCAGAGAAAGCCCTCTTGCTGTCCGCCATACCTTCGCCCTCATCTTTGGTGTACTCAAATGAACCTGACGCCAAAGCATGCTTCTGAAGTACCTCATCCTCTGGGTGGAAATAGAACACCTCTCGGCTGGTCTTGATTGCCTTGTTCTTCTTCGTTCTTGGTGCGTCCTCCTGGTCCAGACTCGAGGAGATCTCGTTGTAAGTCTTGGAGAGGATCAAATAGTGGGTGAATTCGTATGGCTCCTTATCCTCAACGGCCGCTTCAATTTCGTCGATGAGCATAGTATACATTGGTGGTGCGATTTCCGCCGGAACATTGATCAAGCGTTCACCGAGAACGAGGCCGACTTGAGATGACGATGTGAGAAGACCAACTAGTGGTGCTAAAGATGGAGTCGACTTAGATTTTTCAATGAGATATTCAGTCAAATCTTTGATGATCTTCTTCTCTCGGTGCTCGTGAAGGTTGAGAATCGTCAGGAATGCATACGCATCAGTCTCATCTCCATCGACCTTAACTGTTGAGCCGATGGTAGGCTGTGATAAGATGAGGTCCGCGAGAGCAGAGAGGTCGAATAGTTGGGAGTCAACATCAAGTAACTGTCTCAGGAGACTTTTGAGGCCATGGAAATCGACTTCTGGCTTGAAATTGAACCATTCGAATTCAACATTGACCATATCCACATCCTATGGAGGGGTTAGTGTGGGAGCGGAAATCATGTGTGGGGAACCTTACATCGTCACTACCACTATCGTTATCGCCTCCTTGCGCCGAAGGTGCCTCTGGGAGGACTTCTGGGTCTCTATTTCTCTTTCTGACCATCTTCGCTGTTGTCGAAGATCTCTGTTAAAGAAGCAGGAGAAGGATGGCCAGAAGAATTTCTTCAATATGGGAGCTATCACCATGTGACCTTATCTTAGCGCAGTATCAAAAAATTCCTAATTAAACCCCTCCAACACCCCTCCTTTTTCGGATGTTCAGAGTCACAACGACAAAAATTCGCAAAAATGGCTTCCAAAGGAGAACTCCCAGATGAGCCTCACAAGCTCTTCGATACCATTCTCACTCTTGATTTTGGGTAAACTAATCACGTCAGGTCGTATATTTTCTTCATCTAACTTTCTTCCAGTTCGCAGTATACTCATCTTATTACCCGCCGTTTACGAGAACTCAATGTCTACTCTGAGATGCTCCCATGCACACAAAAGCTGGCAGATCTTTCCTGGAAACCCAAAGGTATCATACTTTCGGGAGGACCATACTCTGTTTATGAAGCAGATGCCCCTCATGTCGACCCCGCGATTTTCGAGCTTGGAGTACCGATTCTCGGAATATGTTACGGATTACAAGAGATAGCATGGCATCATGGGAAGAACGTGATCGCAGGAACAGAAAGAGAATATGGACACGCAGATGTCAAGGCGAATAGAGAAGGTGGGCGAGTGGACAAGTTGTTCAAGGATTTGGAGGATGATGTGAAGGTCTGGATGTCTCATGGTGACAAGCTGGGAGCTCTTCCTCCCCAGTTCCATATCATTGCGACTACCAAAAACTCCCCATATGCGGGTATTGCGCACGAAACAAAGCCAATTTACGGCATCCAATTCCACCCCGAAGTTACACATACACCTCGTGGAACCAAATTACTGGAGAACTTCGCTGTCGGAATTTGCGGAGCAAAGCAGACATGGACAATGGCTACATTCGTCGACAAGGAGATTGCAAGAATCCGAGCTTTGGTAGGCGAGAAGGGACAAGTTTTGGGAGCAGTCAGTGGAGGTGTAGACTCAACTGTTGCTGCCAAGCTTATGCACGAAGCCATTGGAGATCGCTTTCACGCTGTCCTCGTCGACAACGGCTGCATGCGTCTCAATGAATGTGAGCAAGTCAAAAAGACTTTGACCGAGCACCTTGGCATCAATCTCACCGTTGTTGATGCCTCCGACCTTTTCCTTGACGGCCTCAAGGGCATTCACGACAATCCAGAAGCTAAGCGCAAATTCATCGGCGGCACTTTCATCGACGTCTTCGAGGCAGAAGCTCTCAAAATCGAAGAAGCAGCCAAGAACTCTCCAAAGGCAGGACCAATCAAGTTCTTCTTGCAAGGAACTCTCTATCCAGATGTCATCGAATCCATCTCCTTCAAAGGCCCTTCCCAGACTATCAAAACCCACCACAACGTCGGCGGTCTTCCAGAGCGCATGATGAACGGCCAAGGCCTCAAGCTCATCGAACCCCTTCGCGAACTCTTCAAAGACGAAGTACGCGAACTCGGAAGACAACTCGGCATCCCTCACGACCTCGTCATGCGCCATCCCTTCCCCGGACCGGGAATTGCCATCCGAGTCCTCGGCGAGGTGACCCGCGAGCAAGTAGCCATTGCCCGAAAAGCAGACTACATTTTCATCGAGGAGATCAAAAAGGCCGGTCTGTACGATCAAATCAGCCAGGCTTTCGCTGCTCTCTTGCCAGTCAAGGCAGTGGGCGTTATGGGCGATAAGCGAGTTCACCAGCAAGTCGTGGCTCTTCGCGCCGTCTGCACTACCGATTTCATGACTGCGAACATCTTCCGCTTCGATTGGGACTTCTTGGAACGGGTCTCTACCCGTATCGTCAATGAGGTCGATGGTGTCTGCCGTGTCGAGTACGACTTGACTAGCAAGCCACCCGGAACCATCGAGATGGAGTAGAGTGAAATAAAGAGGGATGGATTGTGGATTAGGGGGGTAGAACTTAGATGACCGAGACTGACAGCTTCGTAAACAAAGTCTCTCTCATTTTTGATACCCTGAATTTTGATTTCCGGCGTTCAGAGTGAGTGGTTTGGTGGGATTGTTGGCTTTGGGTACCTAGATTATAGAATTGGCAGCGTTGCCGGGAAAAATTCGAATTTTCAAAAGACACAAAACATAATTATCGGCTTACAAGTGAACCTCTGCTGGTGAGTTGTCGGTTTCCACGTCAAAAAGTTGAACCGCCGCCGAAGTGGTGTCGAGCTTTGTCCTTTCTTACTGTTCGGAACTGCTGCCGACTAGGCTTCCAATCGACATTGAAGTCACAAGACAGGTGACTCGCTAGCTTTGGAAAACTCACCTCTTTCGAACACTAACACATCAATGTGCGTGGTTATGATCCTCTGAGTACGGATACCACTGTCCGAAGAAACCCTTTTCCCTAAGCGAGGGACCGGCAATTCTCAAGAGAAGCGTAAAATAGTGCGAGAGGTGGTGTAGAGTTGATAGCCGCACAAAATGTACTAACAACAACATAGTTATCGTAATGCTCAATGCGAGACTGACTGAACATCCGAACTCTAATCGACTGGGTAATCATGCAGCTCATGGCCTAGATGTCCGAGAAGACTTCTATTCTGATAATCTGATAAATGTATACATGCAAGGATGTTTAATTATCGACTTCTAGGAATGCTGTGGCTTGGAGGTGCAGAGGTTTATTGGGTATTATTACAGTTGTTGGCTGCAGTGAGATAGGAGAGATGAAGGATGAAAATTGCCCATGATTGTTAACAATTGTGGGTCCACATGATCATTGGCGAAGGAGGTAGCAATTGTGAATGAATTAGAGGAAGAAGAATTGTGAGAGAAGGGAAAGAGGAGCAACTGTGTAAGAAGTGATGAAGTAGGGTCCATTAGAAACTTATCTGAGAGCAAGAAGAAGTTTTTGTGTTCTGTAGACGCGTAGCTTTTCGAGGACATTCTGGTGATAGCAGCACTGGTGGCAGCAACTACTACGTAGAGAAAGCAGAATGCTTGAGACGCATAGAAAAGGACAAAAAGGAGTAGACTTTGAGTACATGACGTATACTTTTAATGTCCCATCCGTCGGACGCGGCTCCAAATGAGAACAGACACACCAGAATGTAAAAATGGCAATATCCTAGAGCGCGTCGCTTGACCACTCAACGGAGAAGTTCAGAACACAACTCCAAAAACCAGCGTCCCACCAACCTGGGAATTCAAATGACTTATTGAACTTGATGCAACCATCCAATCGAAGCCGCGTCTACGCGCTATCATCTCTATGTTTATGTTTCGATAGCTCATTGTCACATCCAGACCGTGCGCACGACTGTGTCCGCAGATCCCCAAGTCCAATCTCAAATGTTTCAAAACACAAAAAACAAAAACCACGAAATCCGAAAACGTTCCCGTACAAACAAGATCAAAGCTGCAAACCCTCCAAACTTTCCGTTGCTTCCTCTAAAACACATAAGAAGGTACGAACCGTCCTTAGTAAAGTCTGGGTACTTGTACTTCTGGTACGGCGTGTCAAACGACACAGAAGTACGCATATCGTGGAAATCGGAAGCTCGCGGCGATCAAACAGATCAAAACTTTTATCAGAAGGGAAATATTGACCGGGTGTGCCCGGTGTCTGGTGAAGGATCCAAAGTGAACCCATGTCGAACTGGACCGACTGACACTCATCTCCGAAGACCCCTGGTCCGGGCCAGGAACAATCGAACACAAAAAAGCACGCGTCCCTCCTTTTCCATTTGACGAACACGCACACGCACGCGCGCAGGATCTGAGATGAGATGCAGGATGGGATGAACGGATGAGCGGTCGCTCGATTTCCGGTGGGAGAAGAATTGGGAGTGTCTGAGCTGGATTTGCGTGACGTAGGAATAGAAAAAGGAAGGAAGAAGCGTTGGAAAGTTAATTTTTTGATGGTCTGGCTATTTTTGTTTCGGGTCCTTGCATCAGCGAGCGTCAGCGCCTGGATGAACGCGGGGAAGAAGTCAAAAGTCGCTCGCTTGACTGCACTTCTAAAACGAGAGGCCATACAAACTGCACGCCGGAATTGACATGCCTCTGGACAGAACGATCATGCGATAACTATAAGGGCATAACGGTGCATGATGGGAGGTTTCATTGCGAACCGCTGGGAGCATATAAGTGATCGGTATATGAGAATGGCTGTGTTTGTATGCCATGATGAAGAACCGAAACTTGATTGAATATCCATCTGGAAATTTGTGGTAAGCATGATAATGCGGGGCAAGAGGGTTGTTTGTGGGAAGCTTGCTCTATAGGCATTGCTCGAGGGATGATTCTGGTTATGTGAAGTCCTATGAACGAGCTGGAAGGGAGTTCCTTGGAAAGGAAGAACAAGTTCTTCGAGGATTTGATATCAAACATGGGATGAACTCAACAAATTTTCTTTTTGAAGTCGCTCGTTGGCACGGCATCCGGAGAAGAGATAACAAAATCATAGCCGACAACGGCTTTGCGTCAGAGGAAAGTCCTTGAAGTTCATGGTGAAAATCGAAGGGAAAGGGAGGCTTGGTCATCTCTTATCAACACCAGATCTGGTGAACGTTTGGTACTCGGGACGACGATGCGGCGAAGCGTTTATGCATAAATGTGCCAAACATAGACAAATAGACAATCAACGGGCGATTATGCAAACATTATGCAGCATCCAAATTGGAACGCTTCAAACAGTTCAACCAAGCACAAGCCTCACAGCTTGTTCTCCAGCCATGACAAGCAAGTGTCAGCACCTCTCTCATCTGCTGATTGGCGGATTGGCGCGGTGATACTTAATATAAACTAGGTTCTAACCTTACCGCATGTCGTCTGGGTTTGGCAATTGTTTCTGCACCTCTCTTGAGCAAGCTCCACGTCTCATTTCCCGCGAGCAGCAACTCCTGCAGCGCTAGACTTTTTGAGGCAGCACGTCACAGAAGCGACCGAAACGTGCAGCTGCCAATTCCACGTGAAACCAATGGCAAGCTCAGAAATACCCCGAGAGGATCCAAAGACACGCGGGAGCAGGGGATAGCGAGAGACAGCAGAAAAACAAAGAAAAACCGCAGACCGCTGTCTGAGCGAGCGAAAAGCGCGAGAGTTGAAAAGTCCCAAATGCATTATGGCTGCGACTTATTATGCAGGTCGTCCGCCTTTATCCGGATTTCTAAGAGATTGTGTATAAATAAATGCCGTGCATGCTGTACCTGCAGCAGTAGCTAGCTGGCTGCACTGTACAAATAAAGGAGAGGCTCGCAACATTGAAGTAGAAGCGAGAATGAAATGAGAAGTTTCCGTGCTCCTTGCCTCTCAGTGTTATGCATCATCTCGCATGTCACCAACAACAGGAAACATTAAAATTATACTCACTCTGTGCGTCTGCTCTGGGTTGCTGACGTGGGCTCCCGGACGAATCAACCTCCCCTCCTGCTTCGATCCCGAAACCTTCGTTCTGGCGGGCCTTGGCCGTTCTGGCAATCTTGCGCTGCATCAGGCCCAGGCTGTCCCCTGCATCGGCGCACCGGCCGCGCTGTTGCTGTTGTGTGAAGCTGTGAAGCAGCGAGGGCTCAAAGCTGTTTGAGGAGTGAGGAGTGAGGCAGAAGAGAAGAGCAGGGCCTTTTCGCATCGCGGGCTAGGACCAGCAAAGCACAAGCACCACCCAGCAACACTTCTTTACTATTACTTCACACTGAGCTTGCCCTTTACAGGTCAAGCTCGCACTCGTGTCCCGCCAAAGCAGCGACGGCTCGCTCGCCAACCTGCCTAACCTGCACCCCCCAAGGCCCCATCGCGCCCCATCGCGCCCCCAGCAATAATCCAGACCCCGGCCTGATCCAGCCTTCGACTCCTTGTTGGCCTGTCGCTGTCTTGAACTTCCCTGCACCTGCCCCGAGAACCTCCCGCCCACGCCCGCCCGCCTTTCTCTTCTCAATCAATCTCCTCCTCCCAAACCGTCCGCCGTCTGCTCGATACGACTCGACCATCGACCACCACCGCCGACCACGACACTCTTTCACACCAACCCCCCACCCCCAAGTCACTCGTTTACATTTCAATTCGTCTCCCAGAGCGTCACCATCGAGTGCACTCGGGGCTTTTTTGGTTAGGAAAGGCAAAAGGAAGGTCCCGAAGTCATTGTTTACGCTACGGTCCGAGGCGGAGAAGGGAACGATCAACAAGGCCAGCGCAGAGACCGAGATTTGAAAGCGCGTGGATGTGGTGACCAAAGGACGCACGACGACCAGCGAGACCGAAATATGTGGGAGGGAATCGAGGAGAAAGGCAACGACAGCACTATTCAACTCTCGCAGCCAAACAATGGAGTGTTCGAAATAATGGAGGAGTCAATGCTGTTACAATCGCGAGGAGGCAGACCCATAATGCCAGCGCCGTCAAGAGAAGGTCGGGGATCGGGTCCCAGCAAACGAAAACAACGGTCGACCGGCTTCAACACCAAGACAGTTCTCCTGGGAGCTCTGGCAGCAGTACCTGGCGCAATGGCTCAGAATTGTATATCGTTGTCCGGCTCGACGCAATGTCCCGCGTTCGATTCAGCCTCCATCTCAACCGACAGCACTCTCGTCGGATTTTTGTACGTATCGCACTCGTCTGAATTCCACCATCACTGACAGTCGTCCCATAGCCCTTTCCTCCAATTCGTCTCCGACACGTCGACATTCGACGAACAATTGAGCGCCTATCTATCCACAAGCTACGTCCAACAGAAGTATGTTCCCCATCCCGCGCAATTCCACACTGAACACGACTAATGCAATATGCAGGTACCAGACACTTCTCGGCTGTGGCAACATTAATCTCACAAACACCACCGACCTTTATGCCCGATTCACGACCTCAGTAATATGTAATGCAATAATTCAGAACTCCATAACGCCATGTGGACTCTCAGCAGCTGCCTCGCGGCCAGTCTGCGCGAACACATGTGTAAGCTTTCCAGGTCAATTGTCTTCGCTTCATTTATTGATAAACTATAGGCTCAAAACGCAGAGAGCGAGGCAATTATTATTGCCAACAACGATCTTTGTACCAACCCAGGCGCCAATGCCGACAGTCAAATCAGAGCCGACTTCACTAATTGTGCTTTACCTGCCGAATCTCTGACTGGTTCTTGCATAGATGGCGCAGCCAATGAAGTAAACAATTGCGGATTTGGCAACAGCACTATTGGATTGTGTCAATACTGCTCATCAGGAGGACAAAATAGTACTGACACATGTTGTTATAATTCGCAAGCAGAGCAAAGATGTGCTGGGGTTGTACTTCCAACCATCACTGGCTATATGACCTTCACAACAAGTGCGCCAACTGCCACAGCAACATCCTCGTCGACCAGCTCTTCAGCAACTGCATCTTCCGCCCCTTCATCTGGTTCTAATGATGGTCTCTCAGGAGGTGCTATTGCAGGAATTGTTATTGGTTCAGTAGTTGGAGCGGCAATCCTTGCAGGCTTGCTTTTCCTACTCATCCTATGTCTCCGTCGTCGGAGAGGAAGTCAGAACGGCAGCGTGTTCAATCAGCCAACTCCCGCCAGGAGAGGTCATACGACAGGAATGGCTTACAACCCAGTCGGTGCGAGCACCACCACACCAGAAGGATACGAAGTGCTTCCTGGAGGTCGAATTGCACGCATGTCAGCACTGGAAGGTCATTCAGGGGACTCTCCCCCTCGTGGAGAACTAGGCGCAGTCGGAGCTGGGGGTGCAGCTGCTGGAGCTGCGGCCGGTTATGCAGCAGGACGGAGAAGACATGATCAGTCATCATCTGATGAGTACAGCCCTGTGTCTAATTCCAATGGAGGTGGAGTACTCAGACCACCACCAACTTCACGACGAGCTGGTTCATTATCGAGCAATTCAGTTCTAGGCATGGAGGATCCTCAATCGCCTGTTTCTGGAAGTGGTGGAGATATGTCTTCACCCCAAGGTGTGGCCAGTCAACAGTCCGAGCAGTTGCCATTCTTCAAGGACTACTATTCGCAAGACGAAATTCATCCAGGTGACAAGGTAGCAACACTTTGGGCCTATCAACCAAGAGCAAGCGACGAATTTTCCCTGGAACGAGGAGACATGCTCAAAGTAGTTGGTATCTGGGATGATGGTTGGGCGACTGGTGTCATGGTCAATGAGCGAGCGGACGAGTGGGACGCGAAGCGGAATGCTCAACGTGATAGCGGTGTATCGAATACATCTGGCCGTAGGGACGAATCACCAGCTGCAAGCGGTGAGATCAAAGCATTTCCGCTGGTATGTGTCTGTTTACCAGACCACTGGAGGAAAACGATAGAGGGCGATGGATCGACAGAGACCGGTTCCAGCGCACCCGCTGGCTTAAATCAATGAATCGATGCTCGTTACTCTCTCTGACTTTTCTATGGCTTCACGACGGTGTTACTTCGTTCCGGGATCGGCGTTCAAGGCTCATGGATTTTTTACTTGTTCTCATGAGCACACATTACGCCTCAGGACATGCACTTCGCTGCTACAAACTACACATAAATAACAACTTGGCCACTAGCCCTTCACCACTCGGTCAAAACCTCTCAACGTACCAACATGTTGACGTTACTCACATACTCATCCGTTTCATTCTCTCACGCCTGTCACGTACGTTATTCTAGACCTACATTCTGCATAGCATTTGCATCTTCGGCTTCTTTACCGAGCATGATTCCATACCATACCACCGAACGGCGACACGCACTCCGGCTTATTAGCCGTCCGAGGTAGCGGTCCTTCGGTTTAATACCATCATCACGACAGATCAACCGCGACCATCCTTGTCTGTTTACATAAAATACTGGATGGGTTCCGCTCGAAGATTATACTACTATTACTCTAGTACATCACTTTTTCTCTTCTTTCTTCTTTTTCTATATACCCGATTCTTGTATGAAGTTGTTTTGCATCGGATGATGAAGTGGTGGAGGGTGAGGAGGATGAAGGAATTGGGGACACTTCTTTGATACGACGAATTGGTTATGTTTATATGGTGTGGCGGACTGTGCTGTTGTGGATAGGCGAGGGAGGTGATGCATAATTGAAGGGGAGAGGGAGAGGAGAGGAGAAGAGAGTAAAGGAAGATGTTATTACCTGGTGTGTTGTTCGGAGAGAGGTTTATAGATATGGTTGCCTGACAGGATAGGTTGGGATAGGATAGGATAGGACAAGAGGAATGCAAATATTCAAAGCGTGTGAGGGTTCCTTATTGTATGTTTCTTTTGGTCTCGCTTGTGTAAGACATGATGTGACACAACCTGTTCGCTTCGCTGTTATGATGTCCAATGTTTATTTAGGCATCGCTTACTTCTCCAAGAGCAAGCTCCCAAAAAGGCGGTCTTGACTTCCTGCCCACGTAAGCAAGCGCTCTCTGGTAGTAAATATACATTTGGCAAACCCGGAATCTCTTCACAACGACAACGCCTCCAGGCGACGCAGTCACAACTCGGAACGAGACCGGACAGTTTCTCTGTGTCACCAAGTCGCCTGTTTGAGATCGTCTAGATGCTCCAAGTGGCTCTCACACAATCCGTCAGTCTCGCTTTCAAGGTTCGACCTCTTCTGTTCTATATTCAAAATGATATCATTCTGTAACCTCCTCCACGGAGCGGAGTCAATGCGAGAACCTCAAGAAGCGCGACGAACGCAATGCAATGCAATCTATTGGTTCTATCCAATCTATCTATGTAACGCATGCATGCAGTAAGCCATAAAAAAAAGCCACAAACGATCTATTCTATAAACAACCATTGGTTAGTCCTGCCAAGTCGGGCTTGCCCAAACCATTCATTCTATACACAAAAGTCTATCCATTCTAGTTCGCAGCACTCTTTTTGTACTCGGCAAGTCCTGAAGCGGAAAGTTCTTGGACGGTTGTTTGACCCGCGACGACTTTCTTCACGTCCGAGAGGATCCCGGACCAGTCTTCGAAGACGGTGAAGGGGACGGATTCGCGGACGCAGTAGGTTATGAGATCTGTTTTCAAAAGATTAGTCAGTCATATGCCTCATGTTTTGGCTTCGGAAGGGGTTTGTAGATTGTGGATAGAGTGGCACAGCTAGAGGGAGGTGATTTGAGTAAAGGAGAACTAACCATGTCCCTTCTTTGCAAACAGCAAATCTGTTTCTTTCGCAGCAGAGAGATCTGAGACTCCGTCACCGGCGTAGAACATGACCGGACGTTCACCATCAGGTAGTTGGCCGTATGGTCTGATTTCGAGGGATTTATCGTGTCCGAAGTGGCTAAATAAGATCACATCAGATTTCATACTCCCAGCCGTACAGCTCATACTTTGCATGAGTTGAAGAAAGAGAGGAATTGGAGTCTCACCTCTCATCATGGAACACAATCTGCCATCCTCCCTCCTCATTGATACTCTTCCCCTCCCTCGGCGCAACGTCATTACTAACAATCTGAATCTCATCCGCCTCCTTGCCCACCAAATGCGTCAACAGCGCCCTTATAATCGGCTCCATCCCACTACTCAGCACCACCACCGGCATATTATTCCGTCTCGCCCACTCGAAGAACTCCTTGAACCCAACATCCAACTTGATATTCTCCAGCAGAGTCTTGATGCACTGGTCGTACGGCGTCTTGACCGAGTCCATCATCTCTTGGAAGGAGGCGCGGAAGGTCATGCGGTCGTGGAGGACATCTTGGTTGCCTTGCTTGCGGAGCTTCTCGCCGTAGCCTAGGTTGTCGGTGAGGAAATCGTTGGAGTCGCGTTGGGTGATGGTGCCGTCGAAGTCGGTGAAGAAGATGTATTTGGGGGAGTTCGCCATGGCGGGGAGGGTATTGGTGGAGCCCATTTTGTTTTGTATTTCTAGGAGGGACTGGTTATGTCAATTTTTGATTGCTTAATTGAGGTTGAGTATAGAGAGAAGTGAGATTAATAGGATATACGAGGGCGAAAGATATGGGCAGAGAAGAGCGCTCTCGGGTCGTGGTAGAAATATATTTCTTGCGGATGACGTCGGGAGCCCTGCAATTGAAGTTGATGGGAAGAATTGACTGACCTTCTAAAATTGATGGGAAGAATTGACGGACCTTCTAAAATTGATAGAAAAGGGAGGAACTTCTAGGATAATAATGAACCCAGATAGGAGGAAAACAGAGACAACAATCTATATGCCTAAGAGAAAAATCCAAACCAAAAAGAGACTGTAGATTGGACGGAGACTGTTGAGTAAGGGACGGAGGGGATGGTGGGGGTTTAGGGGTAAAAGGCAAAATGCCAGGTGCAATGCAGCAGTGGACCCTGTGGCGGGGGGTTCAGGCTCGGCGGTGAGAACTGGTCGGTTCGAGTCGGGACCTCAAAACAGCCAGAGCTTCTGTTCAACTTCGAAAAAAGCTCGCCCAGCTTCAACACTTACTCATTCCTTTCCCCGCCCGACAACGACTCGAAGAAGGGACGCCGGCCATGCAGCCACTGGCTCGATTCGTCCCAAGGCTCTTCTTCGACTCAATTGCGTCTTTTACACCCAGACAATCGCTTCGGATATCCAGTCGTCCCTCGCTGCGCCCATCTACCTGTCTACAATGTAGAATCCGATTCCAAGCACGGCACTTCGCCGATTCTCCCAAACCACCACCTCCCTCTTCACAATCGATTCCAACATCCACCACTTCACCAGCTCCGTCTTCAGAGACATCTTCAATTCCACCAAGTGCCCCCAAAACCGCTCCTCCAGAAGATGAGCCAACCGATCTCCCCTCAGCAGAGGAAGGTCGCCGAATGGCAGTCACAAAACGCTTCTCCCACCTAATGGATCACCTCCAAGGCAACATCTTCATCGCCTCCCAGCGCATTAATGATCTAACCGGCTACTCCGGCATCGAAGCCCTCAAATCGCGCATCACACTCCTCGAGAAGCGCGTATCCGACGCCCAAGAAGCAGTGCGTTCCTCACGGCTCACCTACAAGACCACTGTCGCAGACCGAGCGGCCACACAGAGGGAAGTTACGGGTCTGTTGGCGAGGAAGGATAGTTGGACGCCGGCGGATTTGGAGAGGTTTACGGCGCTTTATAGGATGGATCATACGAATGAGCAGGCGGTGCAAGAGGCTGCTACGAAGTTGGCGGATTCGGAGAGGGAAGCGGAACATGCTGCTAGTAAGCTGAGCAGTAGTATACTGAGCAGGTATCATGAGGAGCAGATTTGGAGTGACAAGATCAGACGCATGAGTACGTGGGGAACGTGGGGTCTAATGGGGGTCAATGTCTTGCTGTTCCTGGTCTTCCAGTTTGGCTTTGAGCCGTGGAGGAGGAGAAGACTGGTACATGGGTTTGAGGAAAAGGTTAGAGAGGCGCTGGAGAAGGAGAAATTCGCTGCGCAGGAGAGAAGTCATGAACTCGCAAAGGTAGCAGATGTGCCCTTGGATAGCGTGATAGCTGCTGGGATTCAAGAACTGGAAGAAGAGGCAGAGAGCGGCTCTACATCTTCCGAGCCAGCAGTCGATGCAGTGGTAGCTTGCATGAAAGGCGAGCAGGAACCAGAGGAGAAAGCTCCCATCAACCCAGAAAACGTTCACGTACCAACCGAGCTGATGAAGCTTAGAGAGAGGTCATCGTCATGGGCATACAAAGCCCAAGCCACGTTTCAAGACCTGTTCAGCAACAGGCTTGTAGAGATGCGTAAGCAGGACATTACGCTGATCGCATTAGAAAGCGCTGCTACGGGGGCAGCGATCGTCACTATCATCGCCACTTTTCTACTTCGGCCCTCGTAGGCTGCAATTATGTACATTTTGTGCTTTGAAGATCTGTAAAATAAGAATACCCAGTCATATTAGACATTCAGATCATTTCTTCTATTCCCTTCTCATTTAGTATGCACCCGGTCTCTTGGTGTATGCTGGTCGAGGAACCATCTCTGGGCGGTCGTTGGATGTCCAGACTGGTGTACCGGCCTTCAGTGCGAAGTCCGTCAGCTGAGCACCGGAAGCTTGTTGAGCCCACAGCTCAATAGCAAGCCAGTTCTGGCCATGGTAGTTCAATACACCTGGCTCAAGTCAGTATACATGCAGGCTGCTTCTCCAAGATCACTCACCTTCTGGCACTGGGAACTCAGACTGAGGTCCGATATTGTTCACGTATTTCCCAAATTGGTATCCATTGACCCAAAGCTGAGCTCTGTAATCCGCAGTAGCACCGTCGATGGTCGTGTTACCAAAGCTGAAGCTCAAGGGGATATCATAGTTGTTCGGCAGATCAAGCGAGAAACTGGCTTGGTAGAAACCTACGCCTGCTGCGCTGATACCCTTCACAGGAGATCCAGCTGCCCACTGTCGGTTTGGAGGGTATGGTTGCGTGAAACCCTGTCTCTCAGCGTACAAGCCACCTTCATTAAGTGGTCCACGAGCCTTGTCGATATAGTCCTCACCACCGAGGTTTCCAGTGAGCTTCCAGGAAATATCCTTCTGCTCGTGGCCTGCGAGGTCATAGTTCAGAATTCCGCGAGGCGATTTCATCTCGTCAGGACCGACGACGAAGTTCTCGTCTAAGCCATTGTTGTCGATGACAACTGTGAGGACGTAGTTCGATCCTTTGGTGAGGTTTGGAAGTGTATCGGTGCTGTTGTTGTCCTCGGCTTTGTCGATGCCTGGCCAAGAGCCGATGTAGGTTTCATTGAGCCAGACTGAAGAGCCAAATGCGCTTCCTCCTTGCGTGCGGATCAGGAAGGTACTCTCACTACCAGTGGCGGTGAAGTGGCCGCGGTAGAGCAGCACACCAGTGTGATATCCGTAGTCGCTGCTGAAAAGTGATGTTGGGGTTTGCAACTTGAATGGGTTGTTGGAGGTGGTGTGATCTGCTTTGGTCCAGGCGGAATCATCATATGTTGACTTGATTTCAGGCAAATTATCAAGGTACTTCCAGCTCAAAGATGAAAGATCCGGAAGGTTGACCTTGGGTTCGTTGTACTGGAGGGTAGAAGCCCACTCTCCTGTAACGGAATCGACTTTGTAGTCCAATCTGGCGCTATTGAAGTGCAGGGAGTTCAAACCAGCAGGTACGCCTTGGATCTTGATGGGAACAGTAGCGTTGAGGTCACCGTCGATGTGAAGAGCTTTGTTGTTGATATAGACTTTGCGGACGAGATATCCAGCTTGAACAATGACCGAGGCAGTGTTCTCAATGCTGGTGGAGCTGGTATTTGTTAGTCTGGCGGGTCTGGATTAAAACATATGATGGATGACTTACTATGCTCCAAATTTATCGGTTCGGACGAAATCGGGGACCCAGTAGTTGTAAGCGGAGTTTCTGTCAAGGATGTAGACGAAGAGGCTTCCGACTTGAACCACACGACGAGTCGAGGATGTCTTCCAATTGAGGACAGCGGAGCCGTTCACGCTCTTGGTGGTAACATCAGCACCCTCGACGATCTTCGCAGAGCTGCTAGAGATAACTGCAAGTTCGTGCTGTTCTCCTGGCCCACCATAGACGACAAGGACTGTCTTTCCGTCAAACTTCTTCCAGGTAAAGATCTCTGCTGAGGAGTAGAGAAGATTAGTTCCGCCGAGATCGTAATCAGTGACATGCCATTTCGAGTCTCTGCCACTGAGAGTCAAAATTCCTCCAAGCTGTGGGACGGAAAGAGCCCCTTTGCTTGTTGTGACAGTCAACTTGTAAGTGGCAGCATCAAGGGTCTGGTAATCGGAATGTCTGACGACGTAGAAGTTCGTTGTTGAGCCATTACCAAAGAGAGGTGTAGTGAAGATACTGCTTGAATCGGTGTAGGTTCCAGTGGTTCCAGTGCCGACACTGGAAGTGAGGTAGGCAGGTGAAACTTTGAGGAAGTTGGCTTCGAGTTTCAGCTCGCTGTATTTCTCTCTGATAACCTCGCGGTTTTCTCCAATATTCGCGCCATAGTCGTATGAAGTGTATCCGCCAGGATGTCCAAGGTTTCCCCAATTGGTTCCACCAACTAAGTAAGTTAGTAATCAGGGATTTTATACCTCAGGGCGGTAGTAACTAACAAATCATATACAGGTTCAAGATAGCAACACCAGAAGCAAAGTCATTCTTGTAGAAGACTCGCTCAAACTCCATGTTCAAAAGCTCAGAGCATTGGTCAAAACCCTAGACACGCACGTCCCATTAGCTGACCATCTTAATTTGAAGCAGGTGGAAACTCACCAATCCTCCCCAAGGATCAAAAGAACCACCCTGGAACTCGACAAGAGCGTAGGGTGTGTTCGGACTTTGTTGCTCGTGCAGAGCGTGGAAATTCTTTGGCAGATTTCCAGAAGGCCAGGTACGGGGGTTGGCGCAGTCAAATCCAAGTGGGTAGTTGTCATGGCCGTAGATGTCAACGTTGCCCTCCATGGATCCTTGGACCGAGTACCCTGGTGCGAAGTATCCCTTAGGTGCTAAGGACCGTCAGCCAAAGCCCAAGAAGGCCATCGGGAGTAATATAACTTACAGGCATCGTTGTTGATGAGAGGCACGACAATTCCAGCATCTCGAAGCTGTTTCTTGACGTATGCAAAGTAAACAGGATCTGGGAAGCCTCCGGTAACGCCAGAGATAGAGTTGGTGTATTCATTCTCTGGCTGTACAAGGATCACTGGGCCACCATTAGTGATCTGAGCTTTTGCAATTGCCGCTCCGATATTCGCCATATAATTGTCTGTGGCGGCTAAGAAATCTGGAGCACGGGTTCTGAGTTGCCCAGTAAGGCGTTGCAGCCATCCTGGGAATCCGCCACCGCTTGCCTCGGCGTTGATATATGGTCCTGGACGAGCGAGGAGGTAGATTCCGGCTTCCTTTGCAGCATCGAAGAAGGGCTCAAAGGCGAAAACTCCCTCTGCACTGTACACGCCTGGCTTTCCTTCTAGAAGAGCCCAGTCGACATAGAACGACACGGCATTGAATCCTAGGGCTTTGACTTTCTCGAAGATATCGAGCCAGAGACTGGGGACTGGAAGTCGGAAAGGATGGAATTCTCCACTGAACATGAAGATCCGCTCGCCGTAGACCATGAGAGAGTGTTCATCGTACGTGACCTGACACAATTAGTCACGAGGTGTACTACGTGGAACGAGAATAGAGCTTGAGACAACTAACGATATCTTGCAGACCATCACTGTCTCGCTCGACTGTCATATGCTTTCCTCCAATTGACAAAGCCGCAGCTTGAGCCGCGAAGGCAAACGCTGTGATCGCACGAAGGACCTTCATCGTGAAATAAGTAATCCAAAATTTGCGCGGGCATGATTTGGCTTCTTGAGGGACACCGCCACCTTATATACCTTCCAGAATTTCACCAGCGCTTGCTCAAATATCACAAATCAAGAACGATCCCATGCAAGCTATCCATGCTATGCCACCAACAAAAGCTATCCAGGTACGCACATGCAGCGATACGAAAGACCGAAGACAGAAAAGGTGAGGAGTGACTGTCAATCATTCCCTGAATCGGCAGTTCGTTCAGGTACAGACACAACGTCTGATGCCCGGTAGTGCCGCAGCCCGTACGTAGTGCGGCGAAATTCAAGCAATTGCGGGGTATGGAGGCTTTCTGCGCCAGTTGTTTCTTCCCCCGAGCATCCCCGCCGACCGGACGATCTCTCGGTGCAATGATACTCGAGGGCTACCTACGAAAGTGTACTAGACAGACAGGCACGATTCAGCCGGAATGAAGATGTGTAGTTGACGCTATTCGGACCTTGTTGAAGACCATTCGACGCGGGGAAATTGTGGTCGTCGGTATTCGCGCGCCAATCAGATCGGTTCGGAAGAACTTCCATGTTCGAAAGACCTGGGATGTAGGGGCTTTAATAACGTCATGCCATGCTGACCGGAGTGCGGGACATCAGATGGCATTCCCGAGGTTTGCTTGATTTGAGGGCTTATTTTTGCTTAAACTTTTTGCCCTCAGGAGCTTGTGGCCCGTTCTGTTGCCTTTATTTGGCTCTGCTCAAAGCAAGCGAGCGCTCGCTAAATAAAAGGGGCCGGGAAGCCTAAGAAAACAATGCAGACTTTGGAGGAAGAGCCTGAACGTAAGATTCGGAAAGTTGCCCAGACGAAAAGAGACGGGGGTCAAGATCTTGGTGCTCCTTATAAGCTAGAGTAGCACATATACGATTCATGCCACTTCCAAATCGGGGCTGCATCATTGAGTTCTCTCGCTCTCATATGATATGTCGACAAAGCCCAAGAAAGGAATCCCGTCTGTTTTAACATCTGCCTAGATTTTTGTGAGGGTTTTCAAGTCATCCAATCTTCTTGTCATCAGCAATGAGTCACTTTCAGGTAGAAGGAGCGCCCAGAATGTTGGTTCATAGCAGTCACGTGGTCGCAGGCAACGACCTGCTGTGCCGCAACACAGAGAGTATATAAATTCTAGCAATGCTTTTAATATATTCTAGGATCATGACTATTCGCCGAAATTTACAAGAATCGGAGACAGTACATTTCGATTTATAAGTTCCAGGCGTAAGTAAGCACTCATCATGGCCAAACAATCATGTGCTTTGACATCTATGCCACTGGACATATTGGGAATAATTCTCGACAACATGGGATTGGTAGACATCAAGAACACTAGACTTGCTTGCAAGTACCTTTCTACTATCGGTCCACGGTTCAAGAGCTTCATCGCACATCAGACCACAGACCTCAGCGTGGAAAGTCTACAAAGTCATCAAGAGCTGGCTTCACATCCACAACTAGGCCCAGCCGTGGAAACATTGGTGATTATGGCTGCGGTCTTTGATACCTCAGAGCTTGATCGTATGATCAAAACTAAAAGACGTCGGATCGTGGAGGTCAATGGTCCCTTTACTTCCACCACAGAGCCGGAACTTGGGGATGAGGAATATGCCCAAGCTAAATCAGATCTGGCATGGATGCACGCTCAACAAGCTCATCAACGTACTCAAACTACGGATCAAAGCATTGATGCTTTAGCTAGGGTCTTACGTCTGTATGGGACTTTAGACACGATTGACTTGGACGCATGTGTCACCAAAGGTCCTCATGTACGAGTCTCAGCCGCTCAGGCTGGAGAATGGCACCCAGTCTTCGTCCGGGCGACAGAAGTCTACCATATCACGACTTCTGCCATCGCAAAAAGTGAGCTATCGCTGAAGACGCTCCTCATATACCGCGAAACGCCGCGGTGTAGCGTTCCATCTTACGACATGACTTCCCACATAGCAAAACTCGAAGCTTTGCCAGGCTTCGCATCAGCATTCTCTTCACTTGAGAACTTTGCCCTCAGCTTCTCTACCAGGGTACAAACAGACTTCTCGAAGATTGAAGCAGCAAGAGAGGGACTCGAGGGCGCGGCTGCAGCGTACCACAATGCCATGGTAATTGCTACCTAATTATCAGTGATTGCATACTTCCCCCTCTTTGCTAACTTGAATGTAATATAGGGATCTAATGCTGGTCATTATTCTCATGAGGATCTTGAAGCTACAGAGGAAGAAAACTTTCCTGGTATAGCTCGTATGCTCCGCCATATGCCTCGACTCGACGCCTTCGATCTTCACATGACTAATACCCTGCGCGGCCCATCCACTATTTATCAGAAAGTGTTGGAACACATCGCCAATGAGGTGAAACTACCCTCATTGGCTCAGGTTTTCTTCCGCGGTCTGCCCGCATCCGAGGAGTCGCTCTTGAAATTCATCGATAACCATCAGACGATCTCAGATCTGACCATCGAGGAAATGAGTTTGACATCTGGAGATTGGAAGCGCGTCATCAAACACATTTCTCAATTAACAAACTTGTCTAGATTACGTCTGTCCAACTTGTTTGATGAAAGGGGCGTGTTCAACTGTAAGTATTCCTCGTCGATGATATCCGGTGTTTACACATATTCCATTCCCACATGACACTGATAAATCTCTCAGTGCTCTCAAAAGAACGTAGCGATGATGAGCCAATGTCTGCCCATCCAGGTGATTCATATCCCTGCTTACGAGGCGTGAAGCTCCACACTCGTACTTTCGGGCTTGCAGATATTCATCGGCTCCGGAAAGGTCTCCAATTTGATGATACAGAGACTGGTCGTGGTCTGGGCTCTCCTGCTCTGATGAGATGAATGAGGATCAGAGAATTCAAGTACAGGATCTAAGGGGACCAGATTCCTAGAATCTGAAAGCTGAAATAGATCTTGCCGAGGATTTGGGGCCGTCTCCTTTGCACTTGGTTCAGGGTCAGCGATATGATAGATAATTTTGCTCTTCATACAAATAAATATACTATGATTATTTCGCGAATTTATATTTCTTAAATAATGTACGACTCGAATCTCAAATGATTTCGCTCTAATTTGATAAATCATTGAAAAATGCTACAACAAAATTGCAGCCTGATATAGTGTTCTGAAAATGCTCCCACACTCGCCGCTCCAGCCCTACCGCTGCACGTAGACTTCGAAACTTCCCTCAATCTCATCATACGGCTGGATCCCTATCATGACTTCCTCATCCAAACCATGTAGATCTTTAAACTTCCGAGCATCATTAGTAGCCCCCGTCAACAAAGCCTCGACTGGGCCGTCAATAATGCGATCATTGTCGGAAAGTTGAGTCCAAATCACAATAAGACTTGCCACGACCAAGAGCAGATTACATGAAACCTAGGCTCCAAGTCTCCAGTAGTCAACAGCAGCCCTCAAAACCTCAACTTTCTCTTTTATGGGGTTTGTTATAGATCCGGTCCCCCGAACTTGCCAGTGCAACAGGTCCCAAGCAGAACAGTAGGTCATTCGAGCCACCGTCTTGACATAGCCGTACAGATTGTCTCATGTCGGTACACTCATCTTATTCATAACTGTCAGAGGCACTGTCAAGTCCGGAAGGTGGTAGAAAGTTTCCTCTGCGTAAATGCTTGGCTGTATGTCGTACTCGCATGGTGCCTCGATAACAGTTGGAGGTTGAATCTCACCAGCGGTCATCTCTAGTGTTCCTGATAGATAGACAGCATCTCGTTTACCGTTTGGGCGTTTGTATATGATAGTAGACATTTCGAGATATGGTTGAAATGTTGTCCTGTCCCCGAAGTATTGATTACGTACAGCTCTGCCGCCATCGCTTGTCCATCCAAGCAGGAGAAGCACCTTTTTGGTTCGCTTGAATATTTTGGTTCTGGACGACTGCAAGAGCCATTGTTATCGCAGTATTCTTCAAAGCTATTCCATTTCCCGGGGCCGTAGATGAGGACTTTCCCCGGGTTTGCGAAATCCTGCCGGGACAAATCTCCTCCTGTCAGACTCAACTCTCTCCGCCTCGAGATATTTTAAGCAATTTCGAAGACATCTGTAGGCCATGGTCGCTGATCCCATGTGATAGAATCGACCGTGAGACAAGGTAGCGTAGTGTTCATCGACTCAGATCCCAACGGCATCGGACGAGACTCAGGACTCAAAGTGCTTTCCACGGTTTGTCGGCAATAATATTCACCATTGTCACCATTATTCGGTTGCTGTTGCCACATATCAGTAGTGACTCCAATTCCACGGATCCGATACTTGTCCGAAGAAGGCTTCTTGAGGAACCGGAGATATTCCTTCCAGGCGGTCTTGCGTTCGGGGCAACTGTTCGCTAGTCCCACGACCCAGCATCCTGGTAGATCGAATCTATTTTCCAATATACTGCACCTGTGATGAGTGGAGATAGGAGAGTTGAAGGTAACATGAGCAGCAGTACTGCAATCACCGTCCGGGGCCGCAAGACTCGCCGGTGTGTCGGCATTCTCAGTGATAACATCCAGCCGATGTGTTTGATTGGGAGAGACGTGCGGCACAAAACATGTAGGCACACCCCCAGACAACTGCGTTACACCAAGAGGTAGCGACGAGAACTTGAACTTTGATAAGTACCGATATTATTGTTGTGACATCGCTGACTCAGAAGTGTCTCTGTATCGGATTTCTTGGGTTGCTGTTGATAATGAGCCCATCGACCCAGCCCATCAACAGGCCAGCGAGCATCAAAACCATGACGAAATGGACAGAGAAAGGCCATGTTGATATCCGAAAGCTTGAGTTAGAAGGATTCCTGTTTCCGGCTTGCCTAATTTTTCCTCCCAAGGAATCAACGGTGCGGCTTCCCCTTCGTAGTGGCAGCATATTTATGTGCTCATGTATCGGCGATTTCGTGATTAAAGATTGTAGATCCATCATTGAAGACCAATGCGCTGGAATTATAAGTCGAGATATCGTTGTTCAATCGAGAATAAATTGGAAAACGAGAAGCTTGGGGAAACATGGGGCAATAGTATTGATCGGTCGATAGAAAGAGTTGTACTGAACTTGTACGGACCATACAGCCCAGATATGGGCACTTTGGGCTATGTGCAGTTGCAAGCCACTTTCAGTGATTTCTAACTATAAAAACAGTCTATCACAGCCAGGGTCATCGTAGTAGCTGAGCAGCCAACTCACATATGCATCCATCTGCGAATCGCAGTCAATTCAAGTTGAGGCGCCAATCATTCTCATCGAAGAAAGCCTCGACCAAATAGCTCACATCACCACAACCTCTCCAGAGTTTCATCACCTTGGCCAACAATAAAATTCACGGCACAATCCAATGTACAGAAGCAGATTTAGGCACAGCTCGATCAACAGCATTCGAGGAAATTAATTTGCGCGAATCAACAGAAAAGGAATTCAAAATCCTCAACAGCATCGCACTGTAGCATTCTCTTCTAAGCCAAGCCAAATCATCATACAAGACAAGAATCGGTCAGATCAACCGACAAGCAAACACACAGCATATCAAATAAACGAAGATCAACTCCCTAGACTACGGTCAACATGCTTATACAGAGTTCGGGACCCTGTCAACAATGCACCCTTTCGCAATTACAGCGTAAGGCCCACCTCTCCACGATCGCCTCCCCTTCCCTCCACAACCTCGCTATACATATCCAACATTGGTGATCTCCTCTTCCTCTCCATTCCCTCAGCCACCGTCGCAAAGTCTTCCTCCCCTTCCCCCCTCTCCTCAATCTTCTTCCTCATTCTCATCCCCCTTCCCAAACCTGTCACAGCATCGCCCTTCCCTCTCAACATCGGCTGAGCATCCGGCCTTATCTCACTCCCAACCACATCCGCGTTCTTCCCTTTCTCAACATGCTTCTGCGATGTTCGCCCAGCAGACGAGTCAAGACTCGAGGACAGAGACTCCTTTGAGCCATCAGCAATCTCTTTCGCCAACATGTTCTCCTTGGCCTTCGCCTGATTATTGGCAATGATAGCTCTCCAATTCGCCAGCCTCTTCTCCGCAGCCTTCTCCGCCATCGTCATCTGCGCCTCCTCGTTCTCCGCCTTCTGCTCTAATATCATATGCTGCGCAGCCGCTCTCTTATACTCGGCTTCCTCAACAGCCCTCTCCTTCTCTCTCCTCAAACGCTCCTCCTCAGCCTTCCGATTCCGCTTCATCCTCTCCTCCTCCCTCATCTTATCTTCCATCCTCTCCCTCTCCATCTCCCGCTCCCCCTCCGCCAAATCCTCTTTCCACGCCCTATAAACCTCATCAACACCCGGCGGCATTTCAGTAGTTTCCCACAAACACGCATTCCCCGCCATACGTCTATTATTCTTCACAATCTCCAAACTCTCCTTATCAAGCCTCTCCTTCTCCCTCCTCTTCTCAAGATAAATCTCAATCTCACGCTCAAGCTTATGTCTATGTCCCGTGAACTCATGCCCAGCGTTTCGCGCTGCTGTCTTCCTCTGAACGTAATCTTTGAGCTTTCGTTCAAGTGAAGACCGGACGTCTTTATCGAAGACTCGGATGAGATATTCCATGCTCGGTGATATACTGCTCTTCTCCTTCTCAGCAACAGCATCATCATCAACCTGTCTCTGGAGATCCTCCTCCGCATCTCTCGCCTCACGCTTCAGATCCACCAACAACTTTTTCTTCGGGAATGGACCTTGCAATTGCGACTCAGCTTCCCGCTTCCTCCCTATCGCTCTACTGACTTCTTTCTCCCTCTCAGCACGCTCGGCTTTCGTCTTCGCTATAGCAGCGTTCAAAGTGAGTTGTTCCTTGATGATATCACGCTCGTGCACTTTGTATGCTCGGGTTGCCATTCTCTGGGCGCGGATCTCGGAGGCGTCGGCCGGGGCGATGGAGCCGGGGAAGAAGGGCTTGCCGATTTGCGAGGGGTCGATGAATATCTCTTTCTTAGAACTATCGATTACTTGGGAGAGGGGCTCGGCTTTGGTGTGTAGCCAGCGGAGCTCGTCTCTGTCGGAGGGGAAGCATTCGGGTTGGGTGATGTCGGTGCCTGTGGGTATGCCGGCTTTGTTGAATTTCTTGAAGCGGATGAGAGTGTTGTCGGCTGGGTGTTGCGAGTTAGTGTCATTTCATTTATACTTTGAGAAGTTTGAAGGGCAACTCACTTCCAGCAAGACTAGCAGGATCGCAGCCAATATCTTGCTCAGGCGCGGCAACAGCTTTCTTCCACTCCTCCCACTGCTTGTCATCTTCCCACTCATTCCCAGTAAATTCCTTCGTGATCCTTACCCTGATCTTATAATCCCACTCCTGTCCAGCTGTCAATGCAACCTTCTCCAAGTCAGGATCGCTACGTCTTAAGGTTTCCCATCGATGTTCATAACCGTATCCAGGCTGGCCTTGGAGGTAGTTTCTGCCTCCTGGACCCCACCAGAAAGCAATTTGCTTACCAGGGCATTCAATGACTGCGAATTCTGGAAGTGGGCCCGCAATCTGGTTCTTCTTGATCTCTTTGCCATTAATGAGGAGTGTCCCGCCATGGATATTGGTCACGAAGTACTTCCACCGTCCATAGTCGTCGTCCTGTACCTCTTCTCTCCAGATCGAATCGTCGACAGGCAAGAGATCCAGTTGATTCTTATCTTTGCAGCACTGAGCAGGAGGGTGTGTTCTGACTGGAATGTCCCTCTTCCGTCTCTGCTCGGCAGTCACCGCCCAGGGATCAGTTAGTGGCAGATCTTTGCCTTGCTCTTCCGGTACATGCCATGGATATCGGACCAAGGTCTCATTCTTCTCCAAAATGGGCGTCGTGATCTGTCTGCCGGGGTAGTTCGCATCGCTTCGTCTCTTCACACGACGAATGTCCAACGGGAAGAAATCATGACGATGCTTGTCACGATTGTCACGAAAGAAGTCGCTATACAGCGCTTGCATACGATTGACCCTCTCATCCTCGGTCTCATCCTCCTCAAGCGGTTTAGTAGGCATATTAAAGACAGTGCCAGTGACTCCATCCCACATTTTCTTCTTACGGAACAGTCTATTGAGATTCCCGCCAAGATCTTTGGGGATCTTGATATACTCTGTTACGCTTCGTAAGACCTATCTAAGAGTTAGATATGATAAAGAAGAAGATGGATGATACGTACCGGATACGGGCTCCGCCCGCAATCAACACCACCATCCACCTCGAGCCATTTCCTTGCCGTAACCTCATCAAACAAATCATCCATGTCAATCTTCAAAGTCTTCTCACCAACCTGCCGAGGGCGCCAAACAGTATTCTGCAGAGCATCAAGCCAACCAGGGTTCCCATCCCCATCGAGATCGTCAGGCTCTGGGTACGGATCAAGACACTTCATGGGGAAGAATCCACCACTAAAGTGGTCCTCTCTCTCGACGAGATGTCGCGGCTTATAAAATACCGCGGGCTCTTCGTCGACTACTGGCATTCGCATCCTAGAGAAATCGTCTGTATCATCTATGTCGAGTTCGATATCCTCACTATCATCGTCGGCATCGTCCATCGCTGCATCTTCGTCTTGTTCAACCCATCCGATCAACACAGCTTCGTCGTCCTCCTCCAGCATATCAACCAAGCGATCTTCGAACTCGATGATAGGCACCGTCTCATCAACAGTCAGAATCCTTTCTCCCTCCAAGCACGGTTCCGTGACTGGATACCACATTTGCGGCCTCTGAGACACAAAGCGATACTTCTCATTCGTTTTCTCGTCTTTACCAGGGAAAGTACCATGGTCCTGCAAATACTGCGTCACTTCATCGGACGACATGACTTTTGGTGATACTTTATCTCCAAATACATCGGAGTAGCCAAAGGCCATGACTTGTCGTTCTTCCAATGTGATCTCGATTACAGTCTCCGTCGATTCTGGCCCGGCATTGCCTTCAGAGCGCGGGGCTTCAGCCTTGCTACCAGCGGCGAGATCCCTCCAGCTGCTGAGCGGTTTCGGATCCCTTGGCACAACTCGTTCGACCTGAACGATTTCCGTGACGAATCGCTCGCCATAGACTGGGACTTTCTCGCCTTTGCGCTTGAACACCCTCGTAGTGCCCGGTTTGGGGCGACTCAACGTCTTCTTGACGATCGCATTTTTCGCTGGTCGTGTTTCGTTCGTCCGCTTGTAAACTTTGCCTGGGGTTACTTCCGGTTTCTCTCTCGAGAAGATAGTTGCTCTCGTAGTCGGTTTGGTAGGACGTCTAGGAACATTACGAGTCTTGAACCTATTCATCTCCGCTTCTCGTCGCCTCTCATCCCTCGCATCTCCCATCTCCTTCTTCAACCTCTCATACTCCTCTCTAATCCACACCGGAGACACTCGTCCCTCGATATAGTGATTGTTCCAAAGATCCCACGCTCTCTTCCAACTAGCCCAGACTTCCGCCCCTGCACTTCCTCCTCTGAACCCTTCTTTCAAAGTGCCATCTCCGACTAGCCGCTGTTTCAATCCAGCTACAGTGTCTGGAGAAAGATCTGGAGCTAGCGGTGAAGGAATTGTTGTTTGAGGAATGTCGATGATCTGATGAGCTCCATACTTTCGGATCTCCGCTGCGACGCCAGGCGTATGTTGGAAAGTAGAGAAATCATAGAATGCTGGAGGTGGCCGCGTTTGAGCCATCGCTAACTATTGCCGAGAGTAAGCAGCGCCAGAGAGAGACGTTGGTATGTCTAGAGAATATTCTTGTCTGAACATAAGAACGAAGATTCAATGGTAAAAAGTTAGAATGAAATAACAATGCGGTGTTGGATGTTCAAGAACGGATCGAAATCGAAACAAAGAAAACAAGCCCTCTTGGTTTGGAGAGTGCACCGCCGTATGCGTTAGCATGGCATGCGTGCGGAAAGGGATGTCCAAATGCAGTTGTCGTTACCAGAGGCCGAAGGTCATGGCCTTTTTAAACCACCCAAATTTTGGATAGTGCTTCATCTTGCGCTGCACCCTATATTACCATAGAGCACAACGCACATGAATTGAAGTAGGCAGGTGAAAACCCTGTATGAAACCCGGTGAAGAACAACAGCTGTGCAACAGTCGTTGAACGAGCTTGCGCGGATGCATCGCTTGATGCGGAATTGTGGTAGACTGGAATGTAGACACAACAGAGCGCAAACAGATTAAACTTTGCGCAACCGAACCCTGCACATACTAGTGCCGAAAGCGGGACTAAGATCATGTGGCTCAAAAAAGAGTCGCTGAAGAATCCAATTGTGTTGAATTTTGCCCTCAGAGGCCATTGTCTTTATTTCCCGCATACTTCCCATCCTCAGTGTCAAAAGCCGCTCATGAGCTGGTGACACCTCTGTAGTCGTTATAATCCAACCCCAGAGTATCGATCCATAACATTAAACACCAGGTGATTATCTACCTCGCAATCCATGCCAGGCGCACAACCAAGATCTGCTCGTACAGCCGATGAGTCGCTGACTCCCGCCATCGTCGTAATCATCTCCGCTGCGTAGTTACAATTATTGACATTCGGACTCGATGTCGTAGGCACATATACCGATGATGACTGTTGCATGTTCTGGTATTGTTGTTTCGGGGTGTTGTTTTGGATAGAAGAGTATGACTGGTTCGGCATGGAGAACTGCTGATCGTAATCGTACATCTGGTGATTTTGGCTAGCAGCATTCGATGCTGGGCTCAGGTTTCGTCCCATTTGTGCAGGTACAAGCCGCTGATGTTGTGGTATTGGGTGATTCGAACTATGTCCCAAGGTGGCGCTGCTGGTCGTGCTGCCACTAGATGGGATGTATTGTATTGAAGCTGATCTCCCAGCTTGTTGAGTTCCAGAATGACGGCGAGTGTTCGCATTCTGTGATGGGTCCCAGGTTGATTGGGTAGTCGTAACACTGCCCGAGCTCTCTCTATCGCAGGATTGCCCTCCTCCGGGGGGCTCGTTGCCATCTGTGCAGCATGCTTTGCGCGTGGAGAGTAATTGCTCTAGAACCTGTACCGCCTCGCTGTGACTACCATATTGACCTCCCATTACTGCATCGGCCGTCGAGGATGTTTGCAGGTACACCTCGATGCTCTCGTCCCTAACCCCATGCTGTGCTAATAACGCTCTTAATTTTTTGTTCTCCTCTGCTACTCTCCTCGCCGCCGACTGAATCTCGCTGGAGGCCTCGACACCCTGGAGTTCGCATTGGCGTAACCTGCTCTCCAGTTCCTGGAGATATTCTTTTCTTCGAGCGCGGCTTCGTCTCTGATTATCGCGAATGCGTGCGAGGTTTGCTTTCTCCTTTGATGCTGTCAGAATATGCTGCTATCATGTGCTCGTACCATGATCGTCCGTTCTCTTGCAGCCAAGCGAAGCTCACGGCCAAGACATCGATTCACGCCTGGAGGAAAGGAGGGGAAGATCGAGGCGTACGTACCGAGGATGTAGACATCTCTCCAAAGAGCGGCACCAGAGTGCAAAAACGCGCAAAATTTCGAGCTGATTATTTTTGCCCTCGATAATGACGTCCGAATATTTATGTGGTGTGAGAGAGCTTCTAAGTACTCGAATGAATGATTGATCAATCAATTCACGACTTGCAGTTCGCTGCGATATGAGGTGCTTGCGAGCTCGACAGTCTAGACCGGGCGATTCTAAGAGCGAGGGTCAGAGCAGTGAGCCCGGGGGCTGGGGAGACGTGAGGACGTGGTGGGTTGATGGCTGATGGCTGATGGCTGATGGCTGGTGGCTGATGTTTGATTGTGATGGTGGGACGGCGAGGGCGAAGGGTGTTGTTATTAAGAGGGGGAGGAACAACACCAAATTGCTATAGAAGTACTGGCGCAGCAAATTGTGATAACCGTGGGTCCCTTGGCAAGCAAGACAAGAACAGAAGGTGGAAAAAGAGCAAGTTTTCAATAGGGAGAAGGGAAGGCAAGTTCCGTTGAAAGGCAAGTTGTTTTAGCCTCTTCTCCCGCCTTTCTGGAAGCAGAGCAGATCTGGGACCCGGAATTGTATCCGATGGGATCTGTTGGATGGTCGATGGTGGATGGTGGATGCTGGACGGCAGATCAAGGATGCCCAGGTGGGTGAACAAATTCGCATCTGGGGCTATTCCGTGTTGCGCTCGCTCGCTGGGCTTGTTAGGCGACGCGACGTGAGCCTGACAAGCTGGGTCGTGCGTGAATGAATGCAGATGAGCTGATGTTTTTTCAGCTGCCGAGGACTTCAATACCAGGAGTGAGGAAGTTGATACCACTGGATGGCTGCTCTGTTATCCTCTTCGTTCTTTTATTCGGGAATCAAAGCCACAATCCCGGCGACCTGGGAAGATGTTCTCGCGGCACTGCACGGCTCCAGGTCGGCGACAGAAGCAACTATTAAGTAGTTGACCGACTACCACGAGCTAGCGACGCCAGATGCACATCTTGCTCAATCGAGTGCACGTTTATGTTCCCCTGTCATGTCTCTCCACCTCCGCCACCGTGCTCAATGCCAGTCTTCGCTCGCTTCATGGATATTACGGTTCGTGATGTGTAATAGATGTTACGTTATTGGCTGCACACCTTGGCATGCTCGAGCAAGGTCAAAATAAGCTCATAAGACTTACGCGTGCCTTGGCCTCCAAACGCGCCGCCTCCCAGTCAATGGCAGCTATGCTGCAAGGAAGTTAGTGATCCGTCTCAGCGTTCATGGTTGAAGCCAAGAATACGAGGTCAGCGACCATCTTTTTCTTATTGGTGACGACAAACAGTTTTGTACCAGAGTCCCAGGTCTGCAACAATCGAAAACAAGGGTTCACCCTAGGCAACTGGAGAAGAAAGCAGACCCTAGACTCGGATGGGAGACTGGGGGGCAGTTAACCACATGGGTACTTGCTTTTTCGCATTGAATCCGAAATGTGAGTTGTACGCTTCAGCCTGCTGCATTTTCTGCTGACCAAAAATATGCTCGATTGCGTGTCCCAGTCAGAAGATCACAGATCGGCGCCACTTAGTCTTTGAACGCCATGTGAAATGTCGGTATGCCGACCCAAGGGATCCTCGGGAACGACTCACTAGGAGATATTTCGGCCAAAGAGGCAGGTACTGAGACAAACAACGGAAGTCCTCCGCTTTGGTCTTGATAGACGACTTTGGTAAGGGTCTTCCCGTCGAGGTATCAGCCTCAAGTTTGCCTTGAACAAATATCGTGTGGAGAGCACCCCGAAAGTTCTTCCGTTGCCTGAACACTTCTCTCGAGCCACCATCCAAGAAACAATTCCGAACACTTCAGACAACCTGCTGTCAAAATCCCCCTCAAAGTTTAGATGGGAACAATTCTCCTGAGCTGTCAGAACAACCTCACTTTTCACGCATGGCTAAAAATATACTTCCTTCGACTCTCCCATACAACCCCACACCTTTCAAGTTTCGTCTCAAGTTGTCAATCCCAAGCCGAAAGCTTCTTTTGACCCAGGAGATCGGATGGGAAGTTTGACGAGATAAAAATAGGCCCGATCTCCTTGACCCTTTTCTGCCATTTATGAGACCACTTCGTTCCCATCTCGAAACCCATAACGTCCCGTCAATACATAGAATTCGTGGACGATTTCTATTCTGAGATGTTCCGCACAAGAAAGGAGAACAAAAGCATCGTGCGCATGGTTCATACCATAAACAGTTCAGCTGCTGAGGAACTAAGCTTCGTTCCGGAGGGACTGAAGTTGGTCCCCGAAGAGATCATGCCACTTCGACAAGCTTTGGCCCATCGTTGATCAGCGCAACAATCCACTCTCGAGTTGGGGAGATCGATCTCTGCAGGGGTTCAGCCAATACTGAATTGAGGCGAACACCTCGCTTGATGCAAATAGGGTCCGAAACAGCTCCGCCTCAACCCCTCTTCTTCAACAGCCTCAATCACGACAAAGCAGATTTTGTTGCACGACGCAATTTAACCTTCTTTTCAGACTTCTGCAATCAGTCGGAAATAAGCATATCGGAAGCGTTTTCAGCCCTCCTCGCTTTTCGAGCCCGATCTAGTTTCGCCAGCTCCCGGAGATGCCATTCGAACTCTCGGACACTCAGGCTAAATCGCTTGAGATTCTGTTGCCCCGCAATTATCACCTCTTCGATGTCGGCAGGTATTACTTCCTGGAACTGTGGAGATGAAGTTGTTATCATTAAGATTATTACCATGGCGAAAGTCCTATAAAGTAGTCAGAAAGGGAGGGAAAGAGCAGGTAGAGAAGTACGCACGCCATCCCAGTCGCGAAGAGATTGGTCATTGAATTGACTGGTTCAATGCTGAATATTTTCACAAAATCCACACATGATTCTATGCACGACTTGCATTTATCCATGATCTCCTGACCACGGGGATGACTAGCTGCAGCTTCTGGGTTTAGAAGGACGAACTCGTAGCTGGCTCGACAGATCAAATACTGCCCAGCACAGTATCGTCCACGAAGTCGTGAAACATTCCAAAGGTGATTTGAGAATTCACGGTGGTCTGTTGCTTTATTTGTAGTTCCAGGAGTGTCATGTGGAAACGCCCTGGGATCCGTGGACAGGAGGAAGGGCGGTAGATTGCAGTGAATTGCTTCATGGTGAGATTGGAGCTCGTTACTTATTTTCAGAAGCCAAGCAACGTAAGTAGTGTGATCCTTCTTACGCCAGGACTCATGAGGATTATACATTACTGCAGTTATGCGGTTCAGAAATCGACGGATTGCAGAGTTGGTGCTGATTTGGAAGGCGACAAGGTTGGAGTCCGTTGAGTATCTTAGTCTTGCGGCATGATCTGAGTATCCAGATGGACTGCTTGCGCTCATACTCATAGGGCTGTGAACTTCGCCGCTGGTCTGTTCGGACGTAGGATATCTAACAATCTCTTCGTATCGAGTGATTCCTGACGGGGACGTGAGGGATAACTCCATCGCAAAATCGCTTTCATAGACGTAAATAACCCAGAAAAGTCGGCAAAACGAAGCCGAGAATTTAGGAGCTTCCTGAGATTGAAGGACAGCTCTGCATGATCAGTATTGTCGTGATATTATAATCAGGAGGTCATACCGTTTCGCTAATATTCCAACCTTCCTAGCCGCTAAGTGAATCTGCTGATGACTTTCCAGAGTTCTGCCCTGTGAACCGAGATAAATACTGCGAGTCCAGTCATTACACGTTCAGAACAGAAGAGAAGTGTCTGTTGATCTCAAGAACAAAATTCGAGATATCAATAAGTTACGACCAGGAAAAATCAACGTACCTCGAAAGCGTAAGACACTGTGCGGCTTCAATACTATCATCGAAAGAGATGGTTCCCAGAAGCAATTTTACTTTGGCCCAGAGTAAGCCTTCGCTACAGTGCGATTGCGAACGAACATCAACTAGCGATATAGATGAGCGTTGAGATACATCTGAGTATATAAGATTCGCTCGACCTCTCGCTACCGAGCCGAGGCATAGCACCATGAGCAACAAGCAATACCTGGTCGTATTCAGCTCTGTCGAGCTAAATGACTCAGACTTTGCCACAACCTGCAGCATATCATGTATTTCAGGCTCGGACAGGATCGGGTAGAAAACGTGAACGTTAAGAAAATACTCATGAACGAGTTCTTTGAAGTCTTCGAACAGTGTTGTAAATGAGCGCTCCATATCAATCTCCGAATCTACCTCGCTTGTAACACCGCTGCCAGGATTCCGAAAGAGATGCCATGATCGCGTTTCAACCACTGGCATCTGTTCCAAGCCAGACAGAAGGAAAATGTCAGTTGCCTCTGGTACAATTGATCCGTGGAAATCCAAAGCAACGTATCTCATACGATCTTCCGATAAGAGAGCCTGAACGACATTCCACTGGTAAAGGTTGGTTGTGTTTGCGTTATGGAGAGAAGGAAGAGTCAGAAATTCTTCCTGTGAAGCACCGCCAGCGACCAAACCTCCACAATCCTTAGTTCCGGGAGGACGAAATGGATTGGTTTGAGGCCTGTCTGGGGTACGGACAGCTGGAATTCTGGCAGGCTGCGTGCTTGACCAAATAGACGCCGAGTCGGAAGGAGACGCGAAGATCCTATCCTCCAGTCTCTGTATTCTATCGAGTAGAATTCGTGTACTAGGATCTAGTCTCTGAGCTTCTGGGTCAAGATAGACGCAATCAACCTTCAAGCTCACACAGAGTCCACATTTAGGGGTCCCTGCATCACAGCGAACTTTCCTGGAGCGACATGTCCCGCAAGCTCTGGCAATTACATTAATACTACTTCATCAAATGATCCTAGATCCAGAAGAAAACATGTTCCCTTGTCAGGGATGTTCAGGGAGGACAGTACTTACTGTGCCGCTCGACGGCGGGCAGCTGGATTTCGATTAGGGTGCGTGACTGCTTGACTCATGAAGGTGAAAGGCAAGGGACAAAGCGGTGAATTCAGTGGTACAATTGGGCTGGCTTTGGGTTCGAGGGTTTGAGGATGAAATTGAAAAGAACCAAGTGAAGCGGATCGCAAAATTATTAAGCTGTCCCTTGTGCCACCAGCCCCTTGGCAGCACACGACGTGGGGCACTTGACTTGAAGGTGGATTACCTCATATTTTGTATTCCTTACTACTAGAAACTCATATCCACGTATTCTAGTGACATTCTCAATGAATTTTGTGATATTTGCCTCTTCCCAGTAGAAGAAGCGATCTTGCGGTGATTGATATGCAGATCACGTGGATTTGTCTCATTCAACCACCTCACTGCTCGAATGTCTCCTTCCTGTGAGCTTAAGAGATTGCGATCTTGCCTTAATCAGGGCTTCAGATGTGGAAAACTATCACTATTGTACAAAAGAGTTACCAGCAGTCCCTGTGAAGCGTAGGGTTTTTACATATATGCCCGTCTCTACTCAGACTCATGTGGAAATACATGTCAAACGTCAATTTGAGGAAGGAGGCCTAGTGCATTGAAATGTCAGAACTATGCAGCTACTCGTATCTCTGTGACCGTTGCTTTTAATTTTGCCTTCTCAGCAGGCGACAGTTCGAAGACGCCTTCCTTTTGCCCATTTGTTAATTCCACTGGCTGGATGACCTTGCCAACTAGTCTCTTGTCGTCAGCTTTCATAGTACTGAAAAGTTTCAGCGTATCGTTCAATCTCTCCCTGCCAACACAATTCTCGAACTTCCAGCTAGCGGCCAGCTCATCCAATTCCTCGAAGCTCTTGCCGCGGAAATATTCAGCCCATTCCGGGATGAGATACTCGGCCAGTGTGATACCACGGATACCTCTGAAAACATGCATATTCATACGCCACTGCCATGGGTACTTCTTACTGTGCTCTTCTGGGATGTTGTCTTCAAACCATTTGTGTAAAGGACCAAATAGTCCTTCTTGGAGATGTGCATCGTCGTATGCCCATGAGTCCACTGCCATAACTCGTTTCTTCTCCAAAATTGGGCCCAGGAGCTTCATCCATGCTGATTCTGGATTCATAAAAACCATCCCCATGATATTTACATCTTTGTATGACCAGATAGACCAAGCTGGTGCCATGAGTTAGCTAGAGCTAAGTACAAGATGCATATCACTTACCGATTCCTTCAGAAGTGTAGATCTCCATCTGCTTGTCGAGCATGTTGTAACGCTCCTCGTTCTGTGCCTTCCATTCAGGATTGCTCTGCTTCTCGTAAATTGGACCAAATTCACCTACTAATAGTCAGAGTGATCAAAAGTAATGGGTCAATTGTCATGTACCGTTCCAGATTGGGACATTGTGCTTCTTCATAAACTCCACCTTTCGGTCATACATCTTTCTGATATATGCATCTTGATCCCTCTCTCCCACATATCTTCCAATCCTGTTCGGGAAACCAAAGCCACAGTAATCGTGTACCGCATATACACTGTTTGGAAAAACCTTATCGAACCCAGAAAAGTCCATGCTGAACGTGTTTCCCTCGAGGAACAGGATGTGGTTTGGATCAATGGCTCTGACAACGGGTATGATGCGGTCATAGAATGCCAATAGTCGAGTCCATTGCTTGTCGGCGGGCTCGTTCAAAAGATTGTACCCTGCAACCCAAGGATTCGATCGGTATCGAGCTGCGATCACTTCCCAGAGGTTAACAACCCGATCTTGGAAGTGCTTGTGGTCCCAGAACGCAGCGTATCCCGTGGGATTGTCGCAGTGCCAATCTTGCGATTGGCCACCAGGTGCAGCATGCAGGTCAATTATTGTGTAAATATTGTACTTCGCACACTGTAACATGGTAGTTAGCCACTTGCTCAGAGTTTCATGAACATGGACCTCGGAGCTCACCAGCTTGACAACCCTGTCAACGTGCTTGAAGCCTTCCTCTTTTATGACCATCGGGTTCATATCGTCTTCGAAGTGGTGATAGTTTAAGGGCAGGCGGAGAGAGTTGAAACCCAACGATGCTAGAAATTGGGCATCTTTCTCTGTGAAGAAGTACTCGAGGAACTTATCGAAAAAGTATTCGCATTTCTCTTGCCCGAGGACCTCAAGGAGAGCGCCGCGAATCTGACATTCTCGTCCAGGAAACCCGTTCATGAAATTCTCCATGAGCATCCAGCCTCCTAGGGCTGTCTAGAGAATTTGTTAGCGATCAGCTTCAACCCGCCAGAAGGAATAATAATTACCCCTCGAAGCACGACTGTTTGGCCATTTGCGTCAACAACCTTCGAACCTTCGACTTTCAGCATTCCTGTAGACATTATGACTACCCCAAAAAAGTGAGATTGTAACAAATGGATCAATAAAGAATGTTGCGGGTGAAGATAGAGGACGGAAATGGATAGATGGGAAGCGGTAAACGCGAGCTTTAAATACTAAGATCACCACATGCGCGACGAGCAGGAGAGTAAATAGAGGAAGCACACCCCACTCATGACGGAACATACTCTTGGGTCACCACTAAGATCTGCAGAAGGTGAGAAGAATGGTGCCTGTCTGTAGTATGGTACAGCAAATACAATAGAACGGAATTCGATAACTGGTTACCTGGGAAGGCTGGGATAGTTCGTTGCTCTATCGGGGCAAGAAGCAATATTTGCCCCGAGTGGATTTGAACGGCAAGCTGGCTACACTCACTCCTGAGCTGCAAGTCCTCGATCCAGCGTTGAAAGAACCAGTAGAGTTCTCTTACGAGTCATAGAATCCGGGTCCGACAATTGCAGAGTGTCGTTGCCATCCCTTACGGGGCAGAGTTTGAGAGATGCCCCGTCCAAGCGAGCCTTGGCTGGAAAACCTCGATGTGGAGCCCCCGCTAACCCCAACAACTTGATGCAGTTTCCTGGGTTCTGGGGAATATTTCCCCATCCCCACGGACTGGTCGTATGACAGTTCGTAGTTTCCCGCCCACTTTTGAAGGTCTGGGGCGAAAGACTAAGTGCTCTATTCCATTTGGTACCTATGGCCGCTCTTGGTGGCTTCCTCTGTATGTCTCAAGGCCGACAAACAACATTCATTCAATCAAAGTATAAGTAGAGACAAGTCGTCCTTCAATTCTTGATTATCAGACGCTCTTTCACCCTCAGTTCTCTCTCCTCAAGTATCAAAGTCGTCTTCTTACTTTTACTTTCGAAACTTTATCATGAACAACTTTCGCCGAAGGTTTCCTGCTCCTAGGCAATCGTTGCTTGAAAAGGAGGCCCGCACCTCTTCTGCGCCATCAGCAGCGTTCGAACCATCCAAAATATCGCAGCTGGCCAAAGAAGCCCCATCATGGTATAAGGTGGCGTCTCGTCGCCGTCTTTATGGCCTCCTCTTCCCAGCAGCCATCGTCTCTTATATGACTAGCGGTTACGATGGTTCCATGATGAACTCCCTCCAAACTGTATCCTACTGGGACGACTATTTCGGACGACCCCGAGGCTCAACACTGGGTCTTGTATCTGCAGTTATTGCTCTAGGCGCCATCTGCTCAACCCCATTCGCACCTTGGGTTGCCGATAAATATGGACGAAGGATGGGCATCACAGTCGGGAGCATCATCATGATTGTTGGTGCTATCATCCAATGTGAGAGTAAGAACTTCGCCATGTTCTGTGTTGCACGCTTTATCCTAGGATTTGGACTCTCTTTCTGCACCACGGCCTCACCTAGTCTTGTCTCCGAGCTCTCTCACCCGAAGGAGCGTGTCGCCGTTACTGCCGTATGCAATACCTGTTGGTTCTTGGGAAGCATCCTTGCTGCTTGGATCACATATGGGACCCGCCTCATTCCAAGTACAGTAAGTGCAACAATGTCCCCAAGCATTTTCAGAACATCAAGTGCTGATGATGGATCTTGATAGTGGTCATGGAGGATCCCTTCGCTCTTGCAGATGGTACCTAGTTTGATTCAACTTTCAGCCATTTGGTTCTTACCAGAATCCCCTCGATGGCTGATATCGAATGACAGAGGAGACGAAGCAATGGCAGCATTGATCCAATACCATGGGGATGGTGTTCAGACCGAACTAGTCCAACTTGAATACGCTGAGATTTGTGCGGCAATCGAGCTAGAGAAATGTGAGTCTTCCGATACAGTGGAGGAAATCCAAGCACATTGGCTGACAATCCTTTCAAGCCACTGGCTCTACAACCTGGAAATCAATGGTCAGCACCAAAGGAAACAGATATCGAGTGTTCATCGTCGTCTGTATGGGCACATTCTCACAATGGTCGGGCAACGGTCTTGTATCTTATTGTAAGTATACTCTCTTGTTTCAAAACTATCAAAATCTAATCCGATGTGTACAGATCTGGCAAGGATTCTGGACAGCATCGGAATCACTAACAAAGGGACACAAGCTCTTATTAACGGAATCCTCAGCATCTGGAACTTTGGGATAGCCCTTACTTCAGCGTTCCTGACCGAACGCATCGGTAGACGACCTCTTTTCCGCATCTCCACCCTCGGCATGCTCATAATCTTCACCACATGGACAATTTGCTCTGCTCTATTCGCGCAAACAGGAGCAAATTCCGCTGCCATCGCTGTCCTGGTGTTCATCTTCATCTTCCAATTCTTCTACTGCATCGCCTTCTCGCCCTTGCCTGTCGCATACTCTGTCGAGATTCTCACCTATTCTGTCCGAGCCAAAGGCATGGCGACATACGTCTTTTCAACGAAAGTCGCCGTGTTCGTCAATCAGTACGTCAATCCTATCGGACTTCAAAACGCGGGATGGAAGTACTACATGGTATATGTCGTGATCCTGCTAGTTGAGAGCATTATCGCATACCTTTTCTTTTTAGAGACGAAAGGGAAAGCATTGGAGGAAATCTCTGTCTTATTTGATGGCGAGGAAGCAGACGTGAAGGCCAAGGCATCGGAAAAGCTGGCAATTATGGACGACACAATTGAGGAGCGTCACGAATACGTTGTGCCAAAGAAAATTTAGAATATCTGGATGAGCTTCATTGGACAAGATGTCCGTTCGAGTTATGCCATTTTAAAATAGATTATGTTGACCTTTGCTCGCTAGTAGCAATTACCTGGGGGTGACGATCAAATCATACTTATTTAACCTTACGTTGTTGATGATTTCTCTTGAGTCAATGAAGCTTACTCCCTCAGATTTTTCTGAAAGACATCATTATTACGAGGTAAGATATTCTGACCTTCGTTGTGTTGTGTTTAAACAGTCCTAGTGCAGTAGCGAAAGGCTGAAGCGCTCGATTATCTAAACGTCATCACTAACCTCAACTCCACATATTTCAACCTTTCACTATCATCACAACTACATATTTTCAAGCCTCAACAAAGTTTCAGAACATCATAAATCTGATCCGAATCCTAAAATCCTGGCCTCATCCCCGCAATCTATCACAATAGCTTCCCAAGCCAACTCCCGCCTCCTGCGACTCGCCCGCACAATGAGTACAACCTCAGCACCCCCTTCAACCAGCGGGGTAGCCCCCTGGCGACCCCTCTTCCTAACCCACATCTCCAAGATGGGCTCTCCAGAATTCGTCTTCTCATCTCTCCACCCCGCTCCATCCAAGGACTCGCCTGTCCCATACCTCCCCCGAGCACGCTACTGCGTCTTCAGAGGGATGTGGGCCGAGCTGCCTGAGAACAAGCACAACTCCGCGCCGCAGAATGAGCGGGTTTATGAGAGTGATTTGTTGACTCTGACGACGGATGTCAGGATGGAGAAGGTCCCTGAGATTTTTGCCAGCTCGGCGGGTCACGGGGATGTGAGCCAGAGTCAGGGGAGTGGTGGGGGTGGACCTGTCGAGGCGGTCTTTTGGGTCAAGGATGTTATGACGCAGTGGAGGATTAGAGGAGAGGCTTTTATAGTGGGTAAAGATATTGAAGGGGAGGGAGATGAGTCGAGTGGTGTGAGGACGGTGAAGAGTGAGGTGGGGGAAAGGATGAGGGTTGTCAAGGAGGAGGCACGGGAGGGTTGGAGCTGGGCGAAGGAATTGACAGCTCATTTTGGAAATTTGAATCCGGGTATGAGGGGCAGTTTCAAGAATCCTGCGCCTGGCACTCCAGTTGGTGTGCCTTCGCCAGATAAGAGCTTGGGGTTGGGTCAGAAGGTGGATGATTTGGAGGATGAGGTTGCAAGGAAGAATTTCCGGGTTGTCATTATCAAGGTATGCTGTTTTTTTAACCCCTGAGCACTTTTGCACTGTGCCGTTATTTTAAATTGCCATATCTCTGCAATGAATCGATCTATTGGAAATAACTGACAGCGACATACTTAGCCCGAGGTTGTAGAGATGGTTGATTTGACCGATCCGGAGAGAGCCCGGCGATGGAAATATACTTACCTCGGACCGAATGCTAGCGATGCTGGAGAGCACGGCGAGATTCTCGGTGAATGGAAGAAGGAGGAGCTCTGGCCATAGAGCAGCTATTTGAACTGCAAGGAACAATATTATGGTGAATTTGAGCATTGATAGAAGCTAGACGATTTCAAGAAGCACTTATTTTGTTCAGTCCCTGAAAAAATTGACAAGACATCAACTACAGCTATGAATCAATGGACCAAAGCCCAACGTTGGAATTTCCTTTGTTCCTGACCCTTTTGGGTACATAAGAGTGCTTGTTTTGTCTCGACCAAATGTTTTGTGACCCGGAAGCCTCGCTTATGATTTTGAGTAGCCACGCCATAATACTAGAGTATCAGAGCACGCCGTTTTCAATTTCAATGCATCTAGCAAGGTATCTTTTGTTTCTGCTCCCTCCTCGTTTACCTGACAATGCCATTGGTCAAGCTCTTAACCTTGCAAACGCCGCCACTGGCAGTGACCAGCTTTCCAAGACCGGTCTTTGGCTCCTCGCCCTCCTTGCTCAACTCCTTAACAGCACCAGCATCAAAAGCAACTCCGAGATCACTCGTGGTTGTGAACCCAACCTGGCATTGTTCCCATACTTTTTTCTTCGGATTTAGCACCCCTTCTGGCTCGCCTTGCCATCCCTCAAAGTAGACTCGCTCACCGGCTGGAGCGTCTGCGGGTGGAGTGACTAATTCAACAGGACCGGCATGGTGATCTTCCTCTCCCTCCTTAAGTCTAGGTGATGCAGCAAGGACCATAGCGCAGGACTTAACTCCACGCATCTTGACAGGCTTCAAATTGCATACAACGACAACCTTGCGGCCTTGCATCTCCTCCAATGGTACCAGACCGTTCAAACCCGAGCAGACAGTTCGGACAACTTGTCCCTCATATTCAGACGTATCATCCGTGCCAGCCTTATCGCCCATAGCAATGGTAGAGACGTACAGTGAGTCGGCTTCTGGGTGCTTGATTGCCTTCAGGATATGTCCAACACGTAGATCGATCAAGCTTGGTGACAATGGGGCCGCAACAGCAGGGGCCTTCTGTGGCTTCGATGCCTTCTCCTTCTTCTCCTTCTTCTTCTGCTGTTGTTCTGGAGCAGATCCATCTCCCTTTACAGCACCAACCACAGCCTCCTTGACCTCCGAAACCTTGTCCGCAACCTTCTCACCAACACTCTTGTCCTTCTTGTCCTTCTTTCCATTTGTACGGTCCGCAAGAACAGTTTCTCCTCCAGCAGCGGCTGCTGCAGCAGCAGCTTTTTCCTTCTTCAGACGTTCCTTCTCGGCCTTCGCATCGACGGGTGGCTTGACATAGAGAATCTCTTCTGGATCAACCTTGACCTTCTTGTCCGCTCCAACGGCCAAAGCAAAGACAGGTGCATTTTGCACGAAGTCCAAGTGACGGACAATGTTGGGGTGACCGTGCTCGCCAGTTCGTTGCTCCGCAGTCCAAGAGAACACTTGTGGTGCGAGGGATTCGTAGAGCGCGATGTCTGCCTTTGATGGTTTGGCGCCGAGGAGAGTTGTGCGGGAGGCTAGATGAGCATTGAGAGTGTCCAAGAGAGCTTTCTGGTCATTGGTGCCCGCAGTTGACTTGAGGCGGTCTGAGGTTGTGAGCCATTGATTGATCTCAGCTTGCTCCGTCTCGGAGTAGGTCAGGTTGTTGAAGGACGACATGGTTCTGTGGAATTTATTTGATGTGAGCCTAACGGCGCGTGGAATAATTCGTGTAGGAAACAGCTTGGCGGCTGTTAGTTGTATTCTTTGAGGTTGAAATGTCTTTGTTTGCGGGGTGTGTTGACAGAAAAATATCGTTTGTTGGAGAGAGTCACGAAGTGGGGCTGCCAGCCTCGTCTAGAAGGCTGAAGTTTGGCGACTAAAGTACCTGCATGCACAGCTCAAGATTGGGAACGTGAAGGCTTAATCAATTCCATCTTGTATCCATATCTGTAGTACACAGAGATCGCCTTTTCAAATAACACAGCTAAGTTCCTTAAGATATGTGGGTATATGTTACTGTCCCAAACCAAAATGCATGACCCCGCCAATGATCGCTAAGCGCTATCAAATGCCACAGAATGCTAGAATATATGCCAAAATTTCCATGACATGTCCAAAAGGTATCCAATCACGATCCCCTCTTCATCACCTGTTGAACTTATCCAGCCGCAAATGTACTCTTTTTCCTCAACTTCTCGCCGAATTTCCAGAGCAAGATTGGGGCAGGCCAGCCCAAAAGAATTGCAAGGAATGCCAACAGACTGTTTCCCCAACCATAATGTAACTTGGCATACATATATGGAGCAAAAAGAGGGAACCCAAAGCCCGCCAAACTCCTCAAAACGGTCGCCGCCCCGACAGCACTCGCTGCATAGCGTGTGTACGAATCAACAATGTAGGTTTGGATACACTGAAAACCAATGATGGTGCCAGCTGAGAAAATGGCAGCCCCTATGTTTGGTACTATCCAATGAGTGTGGGCATCTGCAGACCATCCATAGATGAAAAGGCCAACGGGAACAAGAAGAGCTCCCGGAATCATGAGCGGAACGCGAAACTCTGGCTTTCCTACACCATTGTTGCGCTTTTTGAGGGCCTTGTAAATCTTGTCCTGGCAAGGTGCTGCAATTTGTGTTCCAAGAAAGAAGCCTGCGCCTAGAGAGATGTAGTTCAAGCCTCCAATGCCCACGGACTCATTGTACTCGTTCTCCCAGAGACCGGGGAACGTGCTCAGAACCAGATACATAATGCCATAAAGATATGCCATGTACATAGCTAGAACCTGAACAATGACTTGAGTAAAAAGTAACTTGAAAGGTCGACTGAGGGCGATTCGGATGGTCTTTCCGACTGTTCGATCCGGACGGTCGAATTCCGTATGAAGAGCCTCATTCCCCGTATCCTTGATCATTTGTTTCTTCTTGCGGTGCAGGAGAACAGGTGCGTAGGTCTCTTGCAGGAAAAATAGACCAGCTACCTGGATTATGCCATCAGCTATGGTAGTTGAGTAGAATACCCATCTCCAGGTCGTGTTCTCTGCTATAAAACCTCCAGCGATCGGACCGACTGCCGGGCCTAGTAGCGGCGCAAGACTGTAAATACTGATTGCCTTCCCACGCTGTTCAGCCGTAAAGAGATCGCTCAGAAGCCCTCCACCAACAGCGAGAGGAGCAGAACCTCCCAGTCCTGACAAAAATCGAAATGCGATCAACTGTCCCTTGCTCTGGGCCAGACCGCATCCCAGATTGAAGAACAAGTACAACAGATTCGAAAGTTGGAGGACGATGACACGACCGTACATCTCAGAAAGAGGTCCAAGGAACAGAGGCCCGACAGCATAAGCCAAAACAAATATAGACAAAGTCATAGACTTCTCCAAGTCGCTGGTAATGTTAAATTCCGCTGCAATCGAATTGACTGCCGGCGCGATCATAGAACTTGAAACTGGTGAAATGAATGTGAACGAAGAAACTGGCAACACATTAGCAAGAACACTTTTAAATACGGGCTTGTGAAGTACCGATCAATGTTGCTGCCCATTTGTGAGACATGGACCAATTTTTCGGGTTCTTAGGATCTTCAGCCCCCTCCCAGCTCACAAGGTTCGGGTCTCTTGCGCTCCTTGTACTTTTCGTTGTTCTTGACTTTTCCAAGGCTGGTCCAGCCTCCACGTCTCTCTGGTCCTCTATACCATCTCGCACTTCCGGCACTATGTCCCCGTCTTGCTCTTCCTTCGTATCTCTCTCGGTCAAGTCAGAATCATCGGTACTCTCGTCATCTTCGAGTGCCTGGCTAGGCTTTTCATGGTCGCCATGGTAGCTGTGCCCGTAATATTGGGCATTGTCGTCGAGATATGCGCCGCTGGAGGGTATTCGGTGAAGGGGACCTGGAGATGCGCCAGATCGCTGAGATGCGGCCCCAGAGGTGTTTCTGCGTGATCGACTTGGTCGATTTTCGGATTCTGCCATGCTCAACTATTACGAGACCTGCAAAGTTCGTATCTGGTCGGATGTCGAGACGGTATTTCTAAGTGTGATGAGGCAAAATAGTTGCGATAATGACGTTGGTACACAAGGCTGAAAGATGTCTGTCTAACACTATTGGTTCACAATGAAGACTTGTACCTTTAAACAAGCTTAATAGCAGACCCGGAAGCTTATATACTTTGAAGGAAATAGAAAAGAACTTAACGTGACGCAAATGTGAGAGCGAAGGAGATAAGGATACTTAGAACAGGACTTTAGGAAGTGAAGGCGCCGACTCCCCGTCGTCACCGATATTTGAATTGAAGAGTTGCTATTGGTAGAGAGATCGGAATATCGGCGCTGGCCACTTAGAACATAATGCGTTTGAGAGCATTGCCTCGATGTTGCGCGGTGCTAGTTTAGCAAAGGAAAGAATTTGAGGGGGGAAGATCGGTTATGTCGGCACAAACCCGTTTGTTCGCCTCTGGAAGCTGAAATCGCTTCGGACAAGTGCCAAGTCCCAGACAGAAACACGGGGATTAGCCATGACGATAATAACATCCGCCTTTTCCCCCAATAACAATGTGTTTGAGTAACAAGCTCATCGCTTGCGTGGGTCATGATTCGTAGCTTCACTTACCTTAACTTCTCTATCAAAAAGCTTATTTATCATTATTCATCTTCCCGCGACAGTACAAGTCGCTGCATGCAAAGTTCCGATCCGTTCCCATCCAGTAGACTATGTGAAGTCGTGGATCTTTTGGATGCTTGTAAGCCCCAGTTGCGTGTGATAGCCTGGGATATCTCTCCGTAAGTGTACGGAAAGGGACCTGAGTACGTCGTCATTTCTAGCGTTAGAAGCGGTCTCGACACGGGTGGGCACTGCCGCTTTCGAGGGATTATCCTGCCGAATTCATATTATTATCAGCATGGTCCTTCGATACAAGAAGTCTTGATAACGTTCCAGCATTCGAACACAGGAATAATCTATCGATGCGCGATTGAAAGCAGGTAATCGTCGCCACCGATTATCAGGTCAACCATCTCAGATCACCCTGATCAGCTTTCAGGCACAAGTTCCTGAGATTTGTTGTCGCTACCCCTATCATTTGGCGAGAGTTAACCTTTGGCGGATTGGGGTTTTACCAAGGGTATGAAGGATCGTGTTTGCCAGCACATCTCGAATATGCCATTTCTTCTCATACTATCATTCCTTTAGAATGCTATGGAATCTGAGCTTCATTGCCGTATCAATCTTGGGCGATTGATGGTGCCATCCCAATCGGTTTCCCCTGCACACTGTTATAGGAGGAGAAAAACAACAATTACTTCGTACATATCTGGAGACCATGGAAGCCACAATCTCGCCTGACCCGATATAGACACAAGGTTTGCCAATTCCGAGAAGGGGTACACCAAGGAAAGATAGCCCTGAGAACTGAGGATCATTTCTGATCGTACCATCATGCCATCGAGGTTGAAGGCTGAAAATCTAGATGTGAAAAGCAAAAATAAATGTTTGAGAAATAGTGAAGACAGGGGTTTTCTCCTTGAAGATGAATGTCCTGAGAAAAGGTGCGCTGCTCTTCCCTTGGTTTTCGACCTGACATCCTTCCCATGAGGTTTCTGACCGCAATCCTCGATCATAGGTTGCAATAATCCATATCTTCTTCAACAAATGCCCAGCCATTAGATCCCTGGCACTATATCAAGAATTGGAAAGGTGTAACCTCGACCCTCCATTCTGCCCCTCCAATCAACAGCGGCTATTTCCAAAGATTGTCCCCCCTCCAAGATCTTTCTTATCAGCTCGCTAGGGTGGAGTGTCACTCGACCGTAGCCTCCCATTCGAGGGGCAGCCTCTCACTGTATTTGCTTCTTGCAGAGGAGCAGATTGCGATTGCGATCAAGTTCAAGCATATCCGCATTGGGCCCCCGCCTTTTGCTCGCAATTGTCAGCACATGCAATAAGAGAGACCTCACCTGCTGAGCCTGCCTCCGGGGAGATTATGCTTCTTGCTGCAGACGCTGGAAGAAGAGAATTTCACCGTGATCGGCCCTCGACGCGATCAAAATACCATACCTCCGTGACACCTCATAATCGATCCTATCTTTGCTGACAACAGCGGATGATAGAGCCTGATCCGTGCTCGATAAAACGCGATCCCATTTTCCCAGCGCGATCCGAGTATCTCCCACTCTTCGGAGCCTGCGATTTGGCTCCTGCTACCGCCCATATCGTGCAACATCCAGACTGGTGCAGGCGCACTTATCGCCCCACTGATGGCCGACACCCAAGATGGAGTTCAGATGGTGCAGGGTGTGGGCAACGGCGGAGAGTTCAATATGAGTGACCCCAGTGGCGGTGGTTTGGGACAGGGAGGAGGGGCAACGAAGAAAAAGTCAAGGAGCAGTAGGGATGCTGCTGCGATCAAGAGACGATGTGTCAGTACGGCTTGTATTGCTTGTAGGAGGAGGAAGTCGAAATGCGACGGCAACACGCCCAGCTGCGCAGCCTGTTCGAGCGTTTACGGGACTGGTGAGTCAATAGAGATCCAGAGGTACATGCAGAACAGTTGACTTACAGAACACAGAGTGCGTCTACGATCCCAACAGCGACCATCGAAGGAAAGGCGTCTACAAAGAGAAGATTGATAGTCTGAAGACGAGAAACTCGACATTACAGACACTGGTACAGGCAATATTGAATGCGGCAGAGGATGATGTACCAGCACTTATAAGGCAGATCCGGACATGCGAGAGTCTCGATGATGTTGCGGATAACATTTTAAGACAAGAGCAGGGGCTTGATGATGATGAGGACGATTATGATGACAATGCTGCGTATACCACTTCGAATTTGTCAACATTCGAGACGGAACTCTCGGGGAAAATGGGTGAATTGAGGTTGGAAAATGGCTCCGTTCGATTTCTAGGAGGAACTTCGAATCTGATCTATCTTGATCCAACAGACGATGCCGACGAAGGGATTGCTGGAGTAGAAATGGTACAACAACAGGAAGACCCCTTAACCAGTTGGTCAGCGGTAACGACAGATACCGAGCTTATCGTACACTTGATCAACAGTAAGTGCTTTTTTCTTCTTCTCTTCTCTTTTGTTTCGACTTTCGTTCATCCGCGCATGTCATACATGTCTCCGATTTACCCCAAAATAGCCTTGACCCTCAAAGATTTCTGTATGTAAAGCGTTGCTGATTTTGGATTACTTTCTACAGTGTACTTCACGTGGCATTACAACTTCTTTACGACGTTATCGAAGAGCCTTTTCTACAGAGATTTTCTGTTGGGCAAGCCCCAAGGGACACCGAAACGAACAGTATATTGTTCCAGCCTACTAGTAAACGCCATGCTTGCCCTTGGATGCCATTTTACTAGCTCGCCAAAAGCTTGCGCTGACCCAAGCGATCCAACAACCAAGGGAGATGCGTTTTTTGCAGAGGCCAAAAGACTAATCGTGGAGAATGATGAGTACGAGAAGCCTAAGCTAACCACAATTCAGGCTTTATGCCTCATGTCTGTAAGAGAAGCTGGCTGTGGCCGTGAAGCCAAAGGATGGGTGTATTCGGGAATGGCCTTCCGAATGGCACAGGACATGGGTTTGAATCTCGATTCTGGTGGTATGACCAATAATAGGGAAACTATGGACGAGAAGGAAATCGATGCTCGGAGAATCACGTTCTGGGGTTGCTTCTTGTTCGACAAATGCTGGTCCAATTACCTTGGGCGTCTTCCGCAATTGCCGGTCTCGAACATCACTGCCCCAAAGTACGACGTGTTTCCAGAAGAAGATGCTGATATTTGGTCACCCTACACTGATAATGGTGTTGGACAACTACACTCACAGGCGTCCCGTACCAGAGCCGTGGCATTGCAGGGTTCCAAGCTTTGTGAAATCAGTAGTGATCTATTGACATTTTTCTACCACCCGCAAGCTCTGGAACGATCGGTTGGAAGGTCCCAAGAGCTAAAGAAATTGAGCGAGTTGCAAACGAGGCTGGAGACATGGCGAAGAGAATTGCCAAAAGAGATGGAACCAAAGGAGGGACAATTGCCCAATGTTCTCCTCATGCAGTAAGTTGCCTTCCGCGCAAGCGTAATCCCGTCGCTAATGTTACGCAGTATGTTCTCCCATCTTTTGTATATTCATTTGTTCCGGCCCTTCCTCAAGTATAATCCCTCAACCTCACCTCTTCCGTCTCATGTTTCACCCCGAAAGCTATGCACACAGGCTGCCGGATCAATATCGAAACTCATGCGTCTTTACAAACGCACTTATGGCCTACGCCAGATCTGCAACATTGCTGTTTATATGGTACACTCGGCCTGCACCATACATTTGCTCAACCTTCCGGAGAAGACTGCCAAGCGAGATATAATCCACGGAGTGAAGCACCTAGAAGAGATTGCCGAAGACTGGCTATGTGCTCGTCGCACCTTGAGCATTCTCTCAGTCTTAGCGCGAAAATGGAAGATCGATCTGCCCGATGAGGCTGCAACAGTCTTGACTCGCACCGACTCTAAGTTTGGCTTCTTCAGCACAGCGGACGTGCCATCTCCAAAGCATGAGTTGGTCGTAGCGACACCTCCCTCCAATCATACCTCGCCGCCCCGTGCGATGCATTCGATGCCACAGCAACAGAATCAAGCGCGTCCGCATACACAGCTTCAACAAAGTCTCTACTCCTACCTCCCTGATGGAAGATCCAATGGAGCTACTTCACTACCAATCCCAACACCAAACAACCAAACGAACATGAGCCAAAGTCGGGACAGCTTTGCGACTGGCATCGGCTCAATGAACATGCCCAATGAGCCAATTGTCCCAACAGTTCCATACCCTCGCCATAACTACTCCAATTCCGCTTCTTCAATGACCAGATCTGCTATGACACCAGGCAACGATCTTCCTCGCTCAAATTCTGGCGTGACTTCAGAAGCATCAGGGTCTTTGACACGACAAGTCAGTCCCACCATGTTTGGTGGTGTAGAGGCTCTAGTCGAGAGCCAGGATTGGTGGTTGCGCGACCAGGCAAGCCTTGCTATTGGTTTCGACAACTGGATGTCAGCAGGTAGCGATCTCACGGCGGGTGCCGGTACTGGCCAACCCGGCTTGAATGGCAGCGCTTCTGCCGAAATAGATCAGATGACGGGATCTGGTTACTACATGCCACCAAACGTCAACGGGAAGCGAAACGATGGCTTCGACGATGAATGGTACTAGAGATTTCGCCTCCGCGCGCGTGCTCTCTCTGTTCATTATGTATACCTTTGGGGTTTGGGCGGCTCGGAAAATTTCCTTGGGAGGTGGGATGGAAGGATTTATGCTGGATGATGGTTGATGATATATGATAATTATACGTTTTCAGGGACTGATGCGGGAATAGGCTCTGTCTGGGTCAGTCCGGGCGACTGGCGATGGAGTTGGATATTTAGCACAGGAGTATATAGACTGGCGTTTGGTGTCGTAGGAGCTCATCTCACGAAATTTATCTATGTTTACCTACGCGAAGCCCAAGATAAATAAAACTTGTTTTTGAGTGGAACTCAAAGGTATGTCCCAAGAGGTGCGCTTCATTTTTGCTTATGATATCTTCAGACTCAACATCTATTGAATCGTCTTATCTTCTCCACTGCGTATGTCCAATCCATAGCTTCTATGTAAATAGACCTCGAGCCTTGATCGAGGCAAGATGTATCCAATACAAACATCCAACCGCAGACAGAGCTCAGCTCACACATGCCCAGCACCTCATCCATCATGCGCAAGACTCTGCACCGTGCCAGCCAAAATTCCCGCTCCAATGATCCCGCCATCGTGACAAGGCATAAGCACAACTCTCGGGACGTCCTCTTGATCCCCAAACTCAGCTTTCATGATCTCATCTAAGAAAGCCTGGCAGTCTGCTAGATAGTCTTGGAAATGGACGATGCAGCCGCCAGTATAGCCGACCATTAGCTCGTCGAGTACCTCTATGCTGCCATTCGTCTGCGAGATGGTGCCATTGGCTAACGACCTTGCTGTGTCTTGTGAGGAGAACTGTATTTCTTCTGCACAAGCTAGAAGTGCTATCACAGCGGCGGCAGTCATTCCAGCTGCGCGGATTTGGATCGCTTTCGCAATACCGTATACCACATCTGCTACTTCAGCAGTCCATTGCCACGCATCTGCCTCTATCGATGGTGGGATCTCTTTATTCAGTTGCTTGAGCATTGAAGGCTCGATAGCAGCGAGATGTGGGCCTAGATTCCCTAGGAAGGTTGTGCTCAAGCCATGCCGCTGCGTAAGGAGTGGCGGAAGCGTAGATTCGGGAATAAGTAAGATGGTGGTTAGATAGTCCACTATGACGATGCGTCCTAATTCTCCTAGGTATCGTCCTGCAGTCATATATTCGAAAGGTTGGAAACCTGGCGCTTCGCCTTCGGCATCAAGTTTCTCGTCCCATCTCGTGATGAAGTTCAGGTCGTGTAATGGTCCAGCGGCGCCTCGAATCGTCCATTCTGTATTGACAGCTATCTTGAGGTCCTGATCTGCCTCTGTTTCGCCGTCTAGGACTTTGACTTTAGCCGGCCGTTTCACCAGATGCAATTTTCTTAGTGCTAGAGGTATCGTAGCGTTGCAGCCGGTGCCTACAATGAGGCCCATAGCTGGTTTTCGTCTGACATTGCTTCGAAATAGATATGCGAAGGACACAAGGGTCGCTACGGCATCGTTGACGATGGCTGTGATCTTAATGCGCGGTAGTGCATCTCGACTCTTTTCGTAGCCTTCTCGTAGAAGTCTACCCAGGTCAAGGTTGGAGGTTATTTGGAAGCCCTTGCCCATAGACATAAGAGTCGCTTCGGACAATGTATGTTGACTGATCAAGTAAGCAAGACCGCCTCGCTTCGCGTATAGGGGCTGGGAAACAAACATCATAGGGAAACTAAACGTGATACCAAGAGGGATGTCATCTGGTAATTCCCTCGGCCAAGTGAGGCAACCCTCTCGCACAACTTCCGCAATACATTTTCCAATCCATGCGAATAAGTCTTTGGCCTGATTGTGCTTCAACTGCTCTCCAATTGGCCAACTCTTCTCCAAATGTCGTACGACACGTGACCGTTCACTTCCATCTTCGTCCTTTGCTGTCGCATCTGTAGAAGTTTCACCAGGGCCAAGTAACTCAATGAATCCAACTCGAAGGTTTGTTCCTCCACTTGAGAAGTCAGGCTGGGAGGAGGGAGGAGCCTGAAGGCGAGACGGATACTCACATGTCAATGGCTAGATATCTAAGCACGTCAGTACGTACTTGTGCATATTGCCCACCCCGATAACCTTGCAAGTCATTCTCTTTAAGATAGCCTCAAAACGGCAGTATATCACATGATTGTATATCATCCAAATTGCCAACAAATGGCGTGCAGGGTAACTGGCATAATAAAAAAGGACCAATATCTCACCTGCCTCTCTCATCTCCCTCGGGTCTTAGCACCGAATCCGAAATCGGCGTAGGCAAGAACTGCTCTTGCGAATTGGCGGCAAGGCTTGTAAAGGTGCTGCATAAGCTGCGAGCGAGGCTATGGATCTTTGCGGTGTCTATGGAGAGTGGTGCTAGGAAGGAGGAGGAGTCCAGAGACTGCCTTGTCGTGGCCATTGAGAGAGGAACATGAGGAGAGTCAGAGTTCCAGGGACGGGTTGCCGACCAGACTTTGGCTTTTGGGCCTGGCAGGGCTGGCGGGTGGGCTTTAGTGGGGTTTCTCAGCCTTCCTTCCCGCAGGCGCGTTACGTTGCCTGTCACTCACAAGGCTCCGTGAATGTCGTGCTTCGAGACGTGATTGTAACAATAAATCGAGTCAAAATATCCGATTTGTTGTTGCGTGGTATGGAGAAGTTGTCACTTTAGCTGATACAGGGGTGTGACGAGCCAGTGCCACAACGAGCCTTGTCATTTCCGACTCGTGGGCAAGCATCAACCTTCACTTTAAATCAAAGTTAAAGTCGACTCCGCAACTTCATATCTATGTCACCATCACCATGACATCTCAAACCTTACCCTCTTCTGGATTCCCCCGCGATATCAAACACCCGGAGATGTTCAGCGAAAAAGAAAGGATGATTAACAGGCCCAGCTATCGCCGGCATCGCCCCTTTGCCATCGCTTTCGCAGCTGTTGGACTCTGCTACCTTCTATGGACGACAGTCTCGAGCCCGCACTTATTTCGATATAATTGCCATAGAGAGACCGCTGGAGGTGTGACTGTTCTGGATTCGGAAGCGTCGAACAGTGCAAAAGCGCTGGATAAGAAGCTGGTTCCGTTGGAAGCACATATAATGTCAAAATGTCCAGATGCGCGGGTAAGTTACACACATTCTGAAGGGCAATGGGAATGCCAATATTGACGAACTCTATAGGATTGTCTTAGAGAAATGATTCTTCCCACAATGCAACGAGTGATTGACAAGGTCAATTTCACTCTTTCGTATATTGGAACGTAAGTCTTTCCCCCCCTGGTTCAATTTCCTTGTAGCTAATTGATATCCTTCTAGTCCTACAGACAATGATGGAGTCTCCTGTATGCACGGTCCACAAGAATGCATGGGAAACATCATCGAGTTATGCTCTGCTAAGCTCTACCCCGACCCTAAAATCTACCTAGGCTTCACGATGTGCCTCTCGCGCGACTATCAGGAAATACCACAAGAGAGCCTCGTAAAGGACTGCGCATTGGAGCATGGCATTGACTTCGACGAGCTGGACAAGTGCGCGGTAGAGGAGAATGGAGGGACAGCTATGGCAATATTGCGAGACAGCGTCAGGAGGAGTATCGACGCGGGTGTAACGAAGTCCTGTACCGTCAGGCTGAACGAGGACATATACTGTATCCGCGACGGTGGCAAGTGGAAAGATTGTCCTAATGGATCGGGTGTCAATGATCTGGTCATTGCGATTGAGAGGCTATATCGGGCTCCTGAGTCGAAAGCTGGATCTGGCGCATCTTTAATGGCGCAAAGATCTCCGTCCATAGCTCACTAGCTTCTCCGACTGTATAATGTAGCTCCACTTCTTCCATGCCCCTTTCCTCGCCTCCTCCCATTGTCTCGAGCTGTGAAATGATGGTCTCTAGTCCAATCGCCTTTCCTACAGCTTGTGTAGCTCCAGCTTCCAGCGCCACATGAACGATGTGGATATGGAAATGATAGTACGTGGGCTGGTAATGGACGTACAGCTTCAGCGTGTCCTTCTCCACGCCCTTATCGCCGTACATTCTTACTGTAGCATCCACCAATTTGTCACGCATATGTCTCAACCAAGGAAGATGTCTTCTTTTCAGATCTCGTAGACTCCAGATATCCCTTCTCTCAACCAAGCCCAGCAGATGTAAGCCTTCCATCGTCTTGCGGTCCCAATTCAGGTCGGGCAGCAGTAGGAATCCCTCGTCCCCATCTCTGCCTTGCGGTGTACGGTATATCACATCTTCGACTTCTGTCTTCCCGTCGATGATATTGTAGACCCAATTGAGGCGACCCTGTTCCCGTTTAGATAGCATGTATGGTTTTACGCTGTTCCTGTAAACCTCCGGTGATTCGACCACCATTCGTACAGCCTGCTTCGAGTATTTCTTGATATGTTGCTCGGTACATGGATATATCAGGTTGATCTTGAGATCTGCGAAGTTTTCAGGTTTGTCGGAGGCACTATAGGGCGTCGATGTTGCGAGGTACCAGAAGTAAACATCGTTTGCGCCGAGGTTCTTGAGTGTTTGTAAAGTTGAGGGTACTTGAGAGAGATATGATGCTGAGCTTGGGAATGGTGCACGCTCGAGAATCAGAAGGGCGGCATCTTCGTTAATTTGCCCTAAGAGGATGCTGCGGCGTCCTGCTTCATCTGGAGGGGTAATGTCAATGGAGGGGTCAAAGTAAGCTTAGTGGGGTAGTTAAGGTACCTTGCTTGAGAACTCGGTCGAGCTTAAAGAGTGCGATGAGAGAGTCAGGATTCGTAGTATAATCACCCATTGTGAGGTTTAGGGACGGCAGATTGAGGAATGAAGAAGATTCTATGAATCGGTCAAGTCAAAATTGATCTGGAGCTGAGCCCTGTGTTGACAAAGTAAGGCGGTGAGGTGAGAGGGCAGTATTTGGATCCGTGCAAAGTTCGCGAGACCCCTGAATTTGCAGGCGAGCTCGCTCTCTGCAAAGTGCGCTCAGGACACTGTCGGAGAGTTTTATCCAATCTGGACATGTTGCGATACAACATTTCTGATCACAGGAACAAGAATAAGGTGACCGAATGTGGTCAACGAATAAGCTACTCGGTGTAACGCTGTGGCGTCAAATCCATGGCGCTGCTGCTCGTGGGGGCCAATTCTTGCGGTTGACTTCAGCCGCCCCTAACAATAATTATCTTTAATCAAAGCCTCAATTCCCTTCATTTGAGTGCGACAGACTTCGTCTAGACCTGAAAGTTTTCAGAGTTCGGTTTTCATTGCTCCCAGGGAAGGAAGGATACAATGGCGGCCCCTTTACTTCTCTCCAACCAACCCTTCTATGATCAGTATGGGGCTGCCAATAATTTTGAAGCAGAGCAATCTGATGACGGCGAGCACCAGCCCAGAGAGGCTCGCGAGTCCAGATCTCGTTCGCCGCATCGCCATCACCATCGCCGTAGAGATACCTGGCGTTCTGACTCGTCGTCACCACGGCGTCGTCGCTACAAAGTATATCCCAAGAGCGCGGATGGGAAGCGAGCTCTCGCTTTTGATCTGAACCTTGGCTCGAAAACATCCAGTGTCGACAAATTGAAGTGGAAGCCTCGTACAAATACGTGGCCGGATTTATCTCCTGATGCGTCTTCCAGAAAACTGGAACGCATCAATATCTTGGCTTCTACAACAGTAGGTTAACGGCGATCCCATACATTTTTCTTGGGATGTTTGAAGACCTTCTGGTGGCCTGTACAGTATCTTTCTCAAAGCACTACAAACGTGAGGTACTAATGTACTCGTTAGTATGTTGACGATCAGGGAGATGCAGCGGTGGAGATCCAAAGTGACCTAGAAAGGGGCAACAACGATTCTTACTTTATTCACTGGTTACATATCGAACGAGACAATATGGATCTAGATGAGTTTGAAAGCCTAGCTCTACAATCTCCACGGATTAATGATGAGATGGCTCTGGTTGTTGGTCACTTGATGGCGCGAGTTCGGAAGGAGCTAGAGAAAACGTTCGTCCGTACGTACCAAGACAAGACAACGTCCCAATTTCTACCTCTCAGATTCTTCATTCCAACAGAATACAAATATTTCCTCGAGCCACTCCATATTCAGTACTTACTGATGTTGCAATTGTTAAGACGGTCGTTACATGCTCCCAGACGTCCTGAGATGCGACGGCCTTGATACAGAAGACAATGAGAAAGAAGATATTTCAGCTACCTGGGTCTGTATGCCGTACTTCTCTACGGAAAGTCCGAAAGATTCCCGAGCCGATACTCCCGCTTCTTCCTCTCATCCACTCCGGACATTACGTCAATCTTGCTATGATTTCGAGTCCACCAATGATCGAGATTCCAGCCTTCAGAGTAAAATCGGAGAGAGTGACTGGGGAGATAAAGCTATCAGCTTACCTCAAGTCTGGTGTCTCATTTTAGGGACAGGTAAGTCTCCGAATTAAGATGGAAACTTCTAGAGCCAACCTAAACCTCTGCAGATACAATCATTTCATCGGCTCACAAGGGTCTCGATCTACTCTCCAAACCTGCAATATCGAGGACAATCTTCACAGGTGACTTTGAGAAGGCCAGTCTTGTGAAGATCATAGATCCATATAGGAGGCAGTTCTTCTTTCCCATCAGGAGCTGCCGAACCTTCTACGTACTATTCCTTCCTTTGAATTCCTGAATGCATAAGAGAAAGGGCCGAAGCTGATCGACACACTCTCATTAGGAACTGAAGGCCTTGATTGTTGAGCAATGTTTGGACGATATCTCGCTCTCGATTGAGGATTACGACTTGACGTACAACCAGTCTATCCTTGCTAGTCACAATTGGATGGGCGTTGTGCGTTCTGCCAGGTCACTGATTCTGGTTGTTTCCCTAGTCGATACAAACAAGGAAGGGAGCGCCGATCCCAGCATGGCGCTGACCCATCGAAATGACCATCGTAAGCCGGTCAATGCCCATGATGTGGCTGATGAAAGCAGTTCCGACAGCAGCTCAGACGAAGACGACGAAATCGCGCAGGCCCAAGCAAGTATGAAGCCGACTGAAGCGCAGGAACCTCACGACCCACAAAGCAACGCACTAATCCTCAGACCCCATCACCGGCCAATTTATATCCGTCCGTCTTCGCGAGAAATGAATAAAGACCGGCAACATAATCTCGAAAGGGTTCAAGAGCTTGAAAGAACTGGACTCATCATCAACGAACCACGTTCTCTAGCACCAAAGAAGAAAGTTAAAATGTATAGTCCAAAGCCAGAAGCTGAGCCGACAACCCAGGCCCAGGCCCAGGCTCAAACTTCTTTTCCTAACACATCAAAAGCTGCAGGGCGCTCTATGCACCAGGCGTTCGTGACAGATGAGGATGCGAACACGCCAGGGCGTGCTCAATCCTCCGGCAAAGGCTCGACGATGGAGAATCAGCCGGCCGAAATCACACCAAAGACGCCAAAGCTGGCACTTAGAGTCCCTCCATTCTTTGCCTGGAGCCTTGATCAGCCGGCAGCAAATCACGCAAAGCCAAAGACAATTTCCGATGTTTCCATGTCAAATGGGTTAAAGAGCGTACTGTCTGGAGTGGAGCGTAAGATTCTCGTTCGAGATCTTGACTTGAAGAGAACTTACGAACAGTTCCTTCAAGTGCGAGCCTCTGTCGACCGCAGTAGTATCTACAGGGAAACCCCAAGTACTGACCTGGATAATTTGGACAGAATGAAGAAACCTCTGATGAACGGGGATTTGGAAAATTTGCGTCAACGACTTGCGGCCATAGAGTCCAGCGCACTGGTGGAGATCCTGGCGCCGGCTTCTAGCAAAACAGCATTCGTACTAAACCAGCCCAATGACCAGGACGACCCCTTTGTTCTGAAGCAGAAGATCGCGCTTCAGACCCAGTTACGATCCTTGGTTGACTGCATGGAAGATCTGGTTGCGTGTTTTGTGCCGCGCTCATACGAGCACTACATAATGAGGAAGATTTGGGGCGCTCTAGGGACATTAATTACAGTAAGAGCAGTGATTCTAATGGCGATCGAGCTTCACCTATAAGAACAGATCGTTTCTGAAGCTCCAGATTCAGAGGAATCGTCGAGCACTAGCCAGCAAAACACAGCCACAAGCTCGTCAAGACCAACTGGGAAAACGGTCTGGAAAATTCGATACTTCACCGAAGAAGATACTGCTGCCACAATATTGAGAAATGGAAAGAAGTTACTGCCCTCTAAATACGCTCTGACCTGTCGGAAATGCACCAACGTCGGGTCGCCCACATATTACAACTCAGAGGCCGATGCCATCCATCATCTCAACGAGGATCATTACCAGGCCTATGATCTGACACCAGCTGAGCAAGCCTTGCTGGCTATCCTTGTACTGAACAGCGATCAAGAAAGAGTAGACCAGTGGAGGAAAGACATGTTGATGATAGTCCAGACTTTCGTCGTGCACCTACAAAGCATCACTGCAAGTACGAAGGAGATGCTCGAAGCGGTTGCGGAAGCAAGTGGGGAGAATCCAGGCGTGGATTTCAACCACACCCTACCTAGGACCGTGGTTCGCTTATTTCAAAATAGTGTCATACTTCTGACCACCGCCAGCTAAGCAATCCGACAACTTAAAGATCATTTCCACCTCAGTAACTCGACATTTGACGAAGAAAAGCTACCCAATTACAACAGTCTGCTTAGCTTCCTCGGCGTGCGGGCAGAAGTATCTATGACAGCTGCTATGAAAGACCTGATTCTAATGGTTCGGACCGGTGAGACCACCGAATCGGTCAATTATGCTGCTATCGGACCTCGTTATATCGCGATCGTGCTTTATAAGAATCTTCTGGCAAGGAAACTGATGGACAACACTGGACTTGTAGAATTCTACAAACAGCGTACTTTGAAACTGGTACGTTTCTGGCCAGCTTTATGGAATAATGTGCTGATCTGGGTGTGCTATAGCAATATGATATCTACCACAAGCCCGCACGCAGACGCATCCTCGGAGACATTCAACTGCTCCACGAAGAGCTATCCGCGGTCCTAGCAACACGAAAAGCACAAACAAACGCCGTATGCCATTTCGGCTGGATCGGAAACGCCAAGACCTACCGCATCAGCAACCAATCCCGGAATCAACAATACTATCTCGAGGTCGATGTCGGCCAGGCCTGCGTCAACCAATTACACGACGAGATGAACGACCTCATCTCTTACTCGAACGTCTCGTCACTCTCGAGCAGAAAGTTCGCTATCGCGTCGAGGTGCTGGAAGAAGATAACAGCAAGGCGATTTTCATCTTCACAGTCGTGGCTGCTGTGTTCCTGCCGCTGTCCTTCGTCACGAGTTATCTGGGTATGAACACTGTCGATATCAGAGACATGAACAGATCGCAGTCTATCTTTTGGGCTACAGCTGTACCTGCCACGTTTGGTGTGGTGGCTTTGGCTATTCTGGCGGCGTATAGAGATGCGGTGAGAGAGTGGGCGCGTGAGAAGAGGAGGAAGCTCAGACGGCCGGCATTGATGTCGAGCAAAGCTGCGACAAACGATGACTACAAGGAGAAGAGTAAAAGCTTGAATAGGCGAGCTAAGATGCGCAAAGGGCAGGATGATATTGTTTAGTGTGTAACATATACCCAGTAGTAGAAATTATATATTGTTGTCGCAGGCCCAAGAGGCTGCCTAGTTCTTCCTAAGAAACTTGACATTGTTGACATTGAGATGTTAAGCGAGTCAAACACTTGTCCTTCCATCACAACACGTACCAACGTAGACTTGCTTGGCTTAATTCGCTTCCTCTCCAGGTTTGTTACTGTCACCCTCACATCCTCTGAGCAATCGGCGGCTGCTTAGTCTTGACATTTCACTTGTACAAGAGAATAGTTCTGGTGCCAGAATATATTCATTGAAATTCCAGGACCTGGAAGAGCTTTCCCTCTTCCTAATTGTTATACACCATTCCATACCATGCTATGCCCAAACCAATATCTCAATGATACCCATTAGTCCCCGCGGTCAAATTAAGCAATTCCTCCTTCCTCAACCTGTACAAATCCTGCGCTTCTCTCTCCCTCTTAGCCACAAAGCCGACCTCAGTACGCAAAGCTTCTAGACGCCGTGAAATAGCCGCCTCTTCGGAAATCTGAAGAGTGCGGAAAGAATCAAGAGATTGGTTGGCTTTGTCGAGTGCTTCGGATGCTTCGCCGATTTTCTGGCGAAGTGTGTTGGCGCGCTTCTGGTAGCCACCAAGGTGAAGAGCGAGTTTCTTTTGAAGTTTGTTGCCCTTTTCGGCGGTTTCTGCTAGCTTATCTTGGACGTTCTAAGAAATTGTTAGTGGCAAATTTTAGTGATGCGAGATTGGGAACACATACATCGAAAGTCTGGACAAGCATTTGATGCTCGTCAACTTCATCTTCGTAGCCGCTGATGCCGGGCAGCAGGGAGTGAGTTTTCGCCTCACTCCACAGCTTCTGGAACTCTTCTGATCCAGCTTGTACGACTGATTCCGGGACTTCTCGCGCGATCACAAGTCGAGCTCTAGCGAGGTCGTCGTCGTCGATCACAGCGAGGGGTCCAGGAGTGCCTCTGACTTTAGCCCCTGGAACTGGATATCTAACAGCATCATTGGCTTCAAGCAAAGCAGCCTCTCTGGCTATTGTGGCTAGAATAGGATCTTGAACCTGGGAAGCCCCTAGAAGAAGAGCACTTATGTCGAGAGCAGTGGGACGAGGGAGACCTTTTTGCATGACCTGAGTCCGTCTCTTGAACTCAATAGCCTCTTGAGCTTCTCGGATCAATCGATTTCTCTCGTCTCGTATCGCCGCATCTTCTTCAGAAAGCTCTTCGGTGCCGATGAGTTCTTGTTGTTCCTCTGGTAACTCCAGCTCCCATTCCACATCCTTTGGTTTTGGCAAAGATGCAAGGCCTTGCTTGAGCTTGTGCTTCATTGACATTTCGCGTAATTTCACGTCTCTAGGTGTACCACCAACAAGCTGCATCTCTCCATCGGCATTAAGAGCAAATGTGTCACGAGGAGTTCGCATTGGTGTTTGTCCTGGAATCGCTGGAGGTCGCATCGGAGTTTGGCCAATACCATTGGAAGCTTGTCGGAAAGGTGTTGCCATAGGATTGGGTGTTTCCATCTGCTGTCTTCGAGGAGTGACTCCATCAAATCCAGTACTGCCACTTCCCTCATGCAGAGGTGTATTCTCACCACCTAGGAGTGAAGATTGCGTCTCAGTTAAGGCTCTAATATTCCTGATCTCGTTCGCGATGTGGTCCTCTTGAGCAGGTGCTCTTGGTGTTCGAATAGGCGCTCCACTGTTGACTGTCGAATATGTGTTGACTAAGCCTCGTGTCGCATCATTCTCACTGGATCTTGCCATCATGTTGGCTCGTTCACCGATCATACCCATTTTCACAATTTCCTCCAACTCTCCCTCGCCAACTTGTGGTGCTGGCAAAACAAGAGATCTTCTCTTGCTGCTTTGTTCCGCCTCTCGAATCTTCTGCATTTGGCCAGCCTTCATAGCGGCCTGGTACGACGCAGATGGGGCTTCCTTCTCTCCCTTCCTACGCTTTCGGTCCGGGTCTTCCTCCTGGTCTCCCTTTCGCTTGTTTGCTAGCTGTTGTTTTCGAGGATCGAAAGCCTCTCTTTCCTTTTCATTCTGCATCTGCTCATCCCCAGTCTCGTAGAATCCAGGAGCAGGGGCTTTTTCGAAGGGAATATCGGCATTGTAGTCCATCATTCCCTTCTTGCGGTTCACAACCTTGATGTTGATACCCGCATTCTTCAACTCTCTGCGCTTCTGCAGCACAGCCAACCGCCTCGACTCTTCCAGCTGCCTCTCTCTCGCCTTACGCTTCGCCTTCTTTCCCTGTGTATTCGCCAAACGGGCACGAGCCTCACTCAGCATCTCCTTCTCATCTTCGTCCAGATCGATAGTATCAGGTCTCGCGGGTTTCGATTCAGGGTCCGGATCCACCTCTCCAGGTCTCAGCCTCCTAACGTCATCCGCAGATGGGGCTTTGGTTTCTCCTCCATCTGGACCACCAAGTCCCAGCTCTCCAGCCTCCTTCTGCTCAGCTTCATCAAGGAGTCGTTGGTAGCGCTCCAGGCACTGAGTAGCTGTTCTGCCAACAAGAGGAGCAATCGTGCGCCATTGCGTGGGCATCAACTTCGCCAGATGCAGCAATTTCTCATCCTCCTCCTTGCTCCATTCGATCTTTCGGATGCCGGGGTCGAGCCACTCGCTCCATCTTGCTTTGCATTGCTTTGGTGTTTTTCGCGCCAACAACGACGAAACTCGCGCCCATTGATTCAATCCATATTTTGACACTGACGCCTTAAGTATTTCGTCTTCTATATTCGTCCATACTCCTCCTTTGACGACGGGCATGTTGACGTTGCGTGGGTTGTATGTTGATGTCGTCCGCAGAGCTCGAAGGTTGGCCAAATAATTTGAGGTCGCGATTCAGGCGCGGATTTCTTAGCGTTGCGACCACGTGACCAATACGCCAAGACCATCTGCACCTTCGACCTTTCGACCTCCAGTTTTGGTAAATTGTCCTCAATGTCGCCCAAAAGCCTTGTGACATAAGCTGTGACTCTATATTGCTAATTGCCCTCGAATTTAAAGCAGCTGTGCCCCCGGAAAGTTGTCGCCCTCATTTCCCTATAAGGAGGCGAGATCGAGCGACGGCCACGTTCAGTTTCTTTCAGTTTCTTCTTAGGGAATTTGAGATCCTGCTGTCCGGAAACACATTCAAACTCGATCGAAAGAAAAGAACTTGCACGGCCAAAGAAACTTATTATATAGGCGATATTCTCGTCGTATTCATTCCAATCCAATAGGTACCGCAAGAGTGAAGCGACCATCCCTCCTTCCCATCACAGCTTCCGCGAGCTATCTTATCGACAAGTAAATAAGTCGCACCTCAAATAGTACATATCACGTCACTACATTCAATGTACTAGCTCCTCTGATTACTTGCATCTTTCTGACAAACCACTTACACCAGAACAGGGACACTGATACTCAATCAGTCGTCATCGTCATCACTGCCCTCCTTGTTGTTATTACCACAATAGTCTATCTCAACACCAGAACCCAAGCAGCGATGCCTCTATCAAATGACACAACATCAACCATCCAAACAGCCCCCATCCCAACACCCACCTACGGCCCCTCCGGCTCCTTTACTGTTCTCGCCAAAACTTTCATCCCTCACGCCACACCAGCTACCGTCCTGTCCGCCATCCGCGACACCAAAACCTGGTCTCAATGGAATGGCTTCACGCCTCTCTTTACATTCAAGAGCTCGTTGTCTCCAGAGTCAACATCCCAATCCACGCCAGAGTCTCGCACTGGCGATTCTGATCCAGCCCTCGTGACTGGCAAGTCAGGCTGGCTAGACCTGGGGTCTGAAGGTGACATGACGGTTTTCATGAACGGTGATGGCCTGGTAGAAGGATCCAAAAAGAGTAGAGAGCAGGGAATGATCATCACAGTTCTTGAACCTCTCACTACCCCTCTCGCTTCCTCCCAAGACTCTGCTCAAAATCAAACCCGGAAGAAAGGCTACAGGATCGCATGGAAGAGCGTCGGATATGCAAAATGGCAGCTTCATTCCGAGCGCGTGACTGAATTGGTGGAGGTTGATGAGGGTTCAGAGGGGAGAAAGGGAACGGAGTATGTCTGTTGGGAGACTTTTGGGGGTGTGCTTGCGCCGGTTGTGAGGTTGGCGGTTGGAGGGACGTTGAGAGAGAGGTTTGGGGAGTATGCGGAGGGGTTGAGAGGTTTCTGTGGGGAGGGGACGGGGAAGGGGGTTGAGAGCTTTGAAGGGGCACATTGAGTGAGGCTTTTGGGATTGTCCTTGAGGCGCCGATGGATTGGGTAGGTCTGGATATCGTGATCTTCTCTATACTGTGTATGAGGTTCGAGGCCCGCTCATTCTAGGGGCAGGGTCATTGGATGGATGTCACACAATAGCATTGTTATTCTGGACGACTTTTAAGCTACCTAAGTACTTTAATAGACACGAAAAGGTCGAAGACAAAACTCCAAACCATGATATGAGCAAGATCAACATCAATCCATCATACACAGAAGAAGAAGCTAAAACACAAAACAACGCAACAACGTCAAACCAATACCCCGTAGAAGTCATATACAGCAACAAGGCAAACTCCATTTTTTGGTCGTCCCGGTTGCATCCCAAACACCATATCAAATAAATGAAAGCAATCCAACCAAGTAAGTGTATCCTGATCCAGCCTCCCAATCATTTCCATCCATATTCCATAAATTGCGTCGCGTCGTTGATAGTGTACCGAGATAAGCAAAGCCAAACCCAAGAAAGCCACCCCGGATTCATTGTTGAATCCAAATCCGTCCATGAGAACGCCGTCCAGACCAGTCGAGAAAGCCGAATTTGATTAGATTGCCGATCAGAGAGCCAAGCCTGTTCCGTCGCCCGTCCACCTGTACAGAGCAAGCACTTCCCTCCTCCTTAGCTGCTGTTCGCCGAAATCCTCTGGTACGCGTCCGCGCACTTGTGCAAGTGCTGAGCGCATCACTTTGCGGAAATTCCTCTGTTTGATTGTTAGCTGTGTTGATTCGCAAGGGGAATGGTGAGTACTAACCTGATACTCGGTGTTCAGAGTCACGACACAGGCCTCATGCGCGCGTACGATCGTCTCGCAAGCCTTGACAACACTAGGTGAAGCCTCGACTTGGAGCTTGTCCGCAATCAACAACAACAGGAAACTCCCCTGGAGCAGATACACGCCGAAGAAGAACGGCATGAATTCCAGTCCGGGGTCGTATTCTAAGATGTTGTTGATGGCTTCGGCGGCACTGACAGCGTGGCCTGTGGCGTTGATGAAACTTTGTGAGGAAATCCAGAGGTCGTTATCGTCGAGGAGGGAGATGGGATCCCATTTTCCGGTGAGCAGAATGTGTAGCACGTGCATTACGTGTGTACCGTAGGCGACGACGATTCTTGTTTGGATGTCTGCTTCAGAAACATGGGCGGAGGAGGCGGTGTGTACTGAGCGAACAGAAGGGGTGCCGACGTCGTTGTGTTCGCTCGCGTTTGCTTGTTGGGCGGCGGCGGCTGCGATGCCTTCCATGGTCGTCTCAGGCTGTTCTTCCATCTTGAGATTTCGTTCTTCGAATTCTTTGAGGCTCTCGCCATAGCGATCGAGTTGTCTGGCGATTTCGCTGGCATGATCGTCCCATTCGGACTGTGATCTGAAGCCAACTCCGAATCGAGGGTGGTTCTTGGCGTGGTAGAGATCTACGATCTCTCCGAGGATAGTCATGAGGGGTAAGAAATATCCGAATATGCTATGTCCGGTACACTCAAAGTTAGGTCCAATCCCTCTAATCCGTGGAGCGCCACTCGGGGAGGTAATATGAATGCTTGAATCACCGGTGTAGAAGTCTCCAGCCTGCCACAACGTGTCGTCCATTGGCTGGAGAAGGCCATCGCACTCAATGTCTAACAGGAAGAGTGGTCTGTTATAACATAGAGCGAGATGGCGATCCACGGTATAACACAGCCACCATATCCTTCTGCGTTCCTCCCTTTCTTCCTCACTGATGCCAGATGTGGGTAGGCCATCCTCCTCCCCATCGGCATCAGCATCATTCTCGGCAGGTTGCTGGACAGCTGTGTGAGGCAGCTCTCGTCCAAGCTTCAACTCTCTTGCCAGAGACCAAGCTGCGTTCCACCACCTGAGACTGGCACCCTTGTACTCGCTTGCTGAGACAACAGTGGCAAGGTGGATATAGGTGACCACATCATCCAAGGTACCAGCGGCACCAAATGCACCACCAGTCTCTCCATTCAAGCCGTCTGGGTTAACAGACCCAGGCATGGCCACACCAAGACCTCCCAGAGCAACACCATTGATGACAGTGTTTGAGAAGTTAGGCGAGGACTCACCACTGGATGGACCGTGGATGAGTGGCTTGAGGAGACCGACGGTGAGTTCCAAAAGTCTTTGACAGATACGTCCGCGCGAGGAAGGAGGTGCTGTCAGGAAGGCTGCGTCACTCGTTTGGGCCACAACCCATAGCATGCTGGCTAATAGTGCTGGAGTGCACTGTCTCGGCTTGGTCGGGTGAAGGATAGAGTGTTTACGGAACACGTACCCGAGAACATATGGTGAAGTCGGATGCATCAACGCCGATGAAGAACTTGCAAAGTACAAGTCCAACAGGTCACAAGCCAGGGATAAAGGGATGATGTTGCCAAGATGCGGGATCAGGGGCTGCAAGACGGGGTAGCGGAGGGTGGTGTTGTAGCTGTGGTTCGTCACGTGTTGTTGATATTGATTCGAAGGAGAGGGGATTGACATCCATCCTCCCGGTGAAGCAGCATCTGAACCCATGGGAAATCCGGGGAGAGGACTATCGCCTAAACGAAAGGGGCCAGGGGTGTTTCCCGGGTAATGAGTCGGGCTCGATGTTTGGATAGCATAGGGGAGATCATAGCCGGGTAAATTTCCCTGTCCGGCAGTGAAGTTGGGATGACCACCATTGCCATTCATCATGTGGGGATTCAGGGCAGGTCGGTAGCCGTGCATGCTTGAATAGCCGTTGAGATTCAGGGACGCGGGGCTTTCGATTTGATCAGCTTCCGCGCGACTAACCATGTGAGGCTGATGTCCGTTAGGGAGTTCCGCGAGGCTCTCGAGGCTACCAGCTCGTAGCCTTCCCTTCACGACGGCCTCACGAGCAGAGGTTTTGTCGAGGCCTGTTGTGTTGAGGCTAAGCGACCTGGAAGCTTGGGGGCGGCGAAAGTCACCATTTTCGTTCTGCGCGGAAGTCGTCGAGGAGCCATTTTCGTTGCGCGATTCGGTTGGTGAAGTGCGCTCGTCTGAAGACTGGCCGGTTGGTGATTTTTGGCCATTAGCTGCAGCGGCGGCGGCTTGTTGTGCTAAGTCTTTGCGTGATGCCTTTCCTCGCTTCTTTCTCTCCCGAATGTACTCACAGCCCAAGCCGAATTCTGTATGTACGCGATTAGCTACTGTGCGACCAATCATGAAAACCACCGGAAAAAAGTAGCGAGAGACTCACCAACACAATGGGCGCAAGGACTTTGCCCATCGCATTTCGTGCGAAGCTGGTTGCACTGGTCGCACGCTCTGCTGATCCGCCGGCGAATCGGCCCTGAAGCCCCATTGCTCACCGACCTCCCATTCCCAGGCCCAGGACCATAGGGATGCTGGCGGTGCTTGTTATTGTGACTTCTGTGAACTTGACCATTTTGATGAACATCGACGTGTTGCTGTAATTGTTGCAGAGCGTATTGTGAACCGTCAGCGAGAGTGTGTAGGCCCGAGTGCATGTGATTGGAGGGCAAGTGGCCGTTTGAGTAGCTGTTACTCGACGGCAAGGCATTGTACGCCGAGAAGCGATGAAGAGGATTCGATAGCATTCTGAAAGTTCTTGCTCGATCGCACTTCTAGTGGGTAGGGAAATGAGGAACAAGACTTCGTACTGAAGTTGTGGAGGAATGTAAAAGAGGGTGGAGAAGAGTTGCTCTTGAAAGGCAGTTCGAGATGGAGGTCGGAGGATATATCTATATTCGTAGTTGGGTCCGGGGGTGGCACCTTGGAGCCCTGGATCATCAGCAGGGCCCTCTGTGTGAGGCAATGCGGAGAGAAGAAACAAGCAGTCGAGTTAAGAACGGCGCCGCCAGGGTGACAGCGGCAATCAATTATATTATTTTGGCGGGGTATTGTATGGGACTGCAGGACATGGACATGACAAGACAAGGCACGGTCTGGAGAAGAAAGAAAGTCGAGAGCATGATCATGGAAGATATTGCTGTGGTCCTGGGCAGCAGTAGGCGTGCTTTAGACTTGTTGTGGAGAGACGCGAGGGGAAGCCGGGGGGGTGTGAGGATTTAGTACCCAATGTAGTAAAGCGGGATACAGAATCTGATGACAGGGGGAAGGAGGGCCAGCCAGCGGCAGGCAATCAGATGGGGCCGTGATATTGCTGCCCTGATACTTAGATGGAAATGGATTGGGATGGGATGGGATGGGATGGGATGTTATGGGATGGGATAGACTGACATGGGATCGCATGGGAGGTGATTGGGATGATGGGACCGGACTTAGTTCTGGTCGTCGGACAGGATCATCTCAGAGAAGGAGAAAGGAAGAAGAGAGCGAAGCATAGCATGGCAAAGCATGGCAGGGGGGAACAGGCATCAGAAGGAAAGTAGAGAGGAGACCAGAAGAAGGAGAAGTGGGAGAACCCCAGACAGGGACTACGCTTCGTACTGTCGTTCGTTCGAGAGCGGTAGCAGACAGGCAGGCAGTTAGAACGGCACTGTGCTGTATTGCGGCGGCTTGGGCTCCGTGCTCCGTGGAGTCGTCTGTTGTCGGCCACACTTTTTCCGAGTATTAGAAAAAAGTGCGGTGCAGAGCGCGGTGCTATGCGGTGCTATGTGTCTGAACGGTCCTTGTACGGCGGCCAGGTGCAGGGGACCTTCGTAAAGTGGATCATCTTCGACTTTTTCACGATGTCTGAATGGCTCGCCAGAGAAGGACAGATGGCACCAGGCCAAATATGTGAGTGAGTGGTCGATTTTAGGTACGGGTACAGCCAGCTCTTCGGCCCTGCTCTGTGGTGCTGCATCTCGCTGCAAGATCGAGAAGTACCTGTCCTGTCCTGTCCTGTCCTGTCCTCCCTGCGAAGGATTGGAAGGACGACATCATCTTCGGTTCTATTTCCTCCTCCCATTGATGATATTTCCTGACACTGCTACTTCTACTGCTGCTGCATGTCTACCCATTCCCAAACCCCGTCATCGCGGTCCTACAGCTCTCGATCACTGGCTCTCTGGCCTTATTCATCCATCACTCACCATGTCTAACCCGTCACCATTGCTCGCTCACCAGTCCTACTCCTCGCCTTCAAGCCGAGGAGGCCTGTACGTGCAGGTTCGGCAGCCAATGATGCGGCGTCTGCCTGGCAAACGCTTCCCTATCTCGCGCGTTGCCGACTCAGTGCAACCCTACATACCCTACTGCCCTCCTACCTCCTGCTCGACCCAGGTCTCGAGCACGAACGGACGACATGGATCGTGTCGGTCAAAGATTGCCCAGGTAGGCTCTACGCCCACAAACTATGCTATGCGCTATGAGGCAGTTGATGAGAAAAGGCGGGCAGCAAGCGAACCAGCTTGGCGGTGGCACTGGATGGCGCTGGCGTTGGCGTTGGCGTTGGCGTGTTGCATCTCGTCTGTCAATTGCAAATCCTGGAGGATGTCCGATTGTAGCTTCCTTCTACTGGCGCGCTAGAAGCGGAAGGGAAGCTCGAATCAGGCCAATGAAAGATCATCACTAGACCAAGTTCACGCCTCAAAGTGTAATTGAATTAACCTATTCTGCAGCACGACTCCGTCAATCTCAACTCCCGCTCCTTGAGAGTGACACCAGGCGACAGCAGCGCTGACAGGTGATCACGGAATGTGGAGGGTCCTGTATGAGAGCAAGGGGAAATGGATAGGGGCATAAGGGTCCCTCCCAGCTCTGAAGTTTGGTAAAGTTTATTGAGTAGTGGAGTCGTGAAGAGAGCACAACCCAATCCCCCGCTGGAGAGATATTGATAGTGGACTGACGGAAAGCTATAATCCAATCCGCAAGCTGTGCCAAAGTCATTTGTTCACAGCAGCAGATTGATCGGCAGTTTATCACTTCATATGAAATCTATTCCACTCTACACGAGAGTGACAGCGAGCATCGTATGTAACCCAGAGCGGCCTCTGAATTTCTATCTCATTGTGCTCTGAGGATCTCGTTTACGGGGAGGACCTTGTAGTCCGCCACATATCTCGTTAGATAGGTATTACTACGCACATACCTAGGTGATTAATACACATCCTATACCAGCATCAACAGAAAGCACAATCCTTCCTTTCCACTTTTATATGGCTTCCTACCAATTACCATCTCTGTAGGTAGGCCCTCTGCTCTAGACGCAATTACACTACTACCGCTTTTTCTCTGCTTGCGAAGCTAAAATCTGCCTACCAGACAGCTCCCGCACTGGAACGTGGAACGCTACATCGCTAGCGACCGCACCAGCTGCCGCTTGTGACCTGCCAGATCTTCTCACTCCCCCCAGCTCCCCAGCGCCCCAGCCTTTCAATTCATTCGTCCACCTCTTGTCGTACATATATTCCCTCCACCATCTCACCCCACCATGCAGTATACAATACAGCACATTTATGCTCCCACCACGCTCGCTTGAGGCTTCGCCTGAACTTCTGCGAGGGTTCGTTCAGGAATGACAGTACCTTAATATCGCCGTGCAGCCCACAGTTATCTCCACGCTTGACTCCTCCACAGACCGTGCAGCTCAAACAATTCTTACGCCAATCAGGACCCCATGACTTCCCCAGAATTCGCAATCCACCCATCCCGACGCAAATCTGATCAAAGGCATAAATAAGAAAGGCAGAGTTGGCTGTCCTCAGCAGCTTCCTCACGTCCGAGGGTACAGCAGCCAACGGGAACGGCCAGGCCATCGTCACTCGTCGGTCAGCCACTCAAGTCTGCCGTCATGACCATGCCTGTCTGCGCACGCCCATGCCCTGGCCACACCGTATCCTTGCTCACGAGCAGGGAGCCACAGTGTCGTGCATGGAACTGAAGGGACTTGCTGGGCAAGGGCTTGTGTTCCTGGTCGCCAATCCGCCACATAAGTTCAAACGGTCCGAAGTTCCTCACGCAACAGACGACGGCTTGGCAACTTTCTCGCATGTGCCAATTGCCAGTCAGTGAAAGTGCCCTCCACTGGCCATCTGTAAGTGCCATCCAATCAATTACAGCTATGATTTCCGGCCCCCTATGGTATTTGACAAGAGTGTGATCTTCATTTACTGGGCATTCGTGACGACCTGCTGTCAACGAGCGTTGCTGCCAGGCTTGAGACCTGCTTGCACTCAACGATTTAGGTTTCGCCTACCTTTACTTCCTGGTGGTGCCCCGAAATGCCTCCGCCTCCGTTATAGATTGTAATCACCAAGTGTCACCGTTCAAGTGCTGCAGCATTCTGTTATTCTATGCACGATGAGAGAAGCTTACCCCGGATCTGAACTTCTCCAGAGGTCCCAGAAAGGCTCCGCAGACCTCCGAGCTGCAATAACACTTGCAAGTACCGTCACAGCTCCATGGACAGGGTCGCAGCGAGATGAAGTGCCATATGCAGGTGCAAGAATGCGGAGGTCGGGCTAGCCCTCTTCCAGGAATCCCAAAGATCAGATCGAAGCTTCGGATCTTCGAGAACGACGTTCGTCGTCGTGAAACCATGAAACACAAGACATGAGAAATTCTTCGACTGGCTGGCTATTGTCAGGTGGCAGGGACAATCTTTGCCAGGGGTCCGGCACTGTAGGCTTTTCGTCTCGACCCTCCGCAAATTGAGGGGGCTGTCAAGCCCATCATGCACTTCGGCTCGCCCCATTCGTAACCACTGGGGCTCGCAATATGGCCCGTGGCGGAGAGTACCGTCCTCGCCTCATTAATAGCAAGTCTATCTTATGATTTTCTGATCAGAGTCACATTCTGGGGAAGAGATCAATCTGATACTGTACGGTTCCTGGACGGCGAATGCTGCATGCTATTTATTTGACAAAGTCGCCGAATCATTGGCAGACGCCCTTGATCGCCCACGCCCCTGATACGACATATTCCCCAGGAAGCTTCGCTATAGATGACGGAAGGCTGTCCCTTCGCTCCTTATTTGGTGGAATTGATGTAAATCATGAGCGACGGCGAACCTCCCGATTTCCCCGCATGGAGGCTCCAGGTCACCGCGATTAAAGTGTAACGGCGTCTCGTTACCAAGATAATACCAGCTGACCATTCGAGTAAATTGCTCGACTGTTGGCCTTGTCATGTCGTCGTCGTCGTCCCTGACTCAGGTTCGGATCGATAATGATACGCTTTGGGAGTCTCGGGGGAACGGCATTAATTTGTGCTAGATTGTTTGCAATCTCGGTCTGATAGAAACGGGACGATGAGGAACAAAAATTTGATTTTTCAAGGCACCATATACCAAATCGGCACGATTCTCGGAGGCGACTTCAGCAACAATAAATATTTCACGTGTTGACGACGTGCACGATTGTAACACAACATATGCTGGGAACTCACGAGATCCAACAACTCTCATTTTCATCTCCTGGAGACATATGCGACCGAACTATCAATTCTTCATCTCGATTAACCCCATTGCAGTTGGCGCTTCATATCTGACCTTGTCATACCTCTTGACGAGTAGCCGGGAGAAGCTGAATCCTTTCCGACGAGCACCACCAGCATCAGAATTGTAGAACCTGTCCCACAAGAGGCCCACCATGCAATGCGTACGTGCTTGTCTGCTTATGGTTCCCAGCTGAACCAACAAAGACGACGTAAGAAGAACCTAATGCGGCACGTACCACAATACGAAGGAGATATCGGCGAGCTCTTCCACTCCAACATGCACATCGACTTCGGTTCAGCAAGATGAAGGAAAAGCAATACAAGACAAGACCAAGACAAGGCTTCCATTCAATTCGTCCCATTTGAGATTCTTTTCAGGTTCGATACACGTGATAGCATGATATCAATCCCAGCTTCCTTCTTCCCGCTCCTCTCAGACAAAGTGTTGACCTTAACAGTAGCAGGAGCTTGCTTCATCTCATCTACCTCCCAGCCCTTATTAATATAGAAGTCCAATCGTTCCAGCATCTGCTTCGTTCTGCCTCAAACACCGAAGAAAAGAAAGGAATAACGAAGTGTCTGAACATGCCCTCGAAATTGACGATGTATCATGTACCAACGCCCTCCCACACACAGTGGACAAGGGCGTGGGGTTGATGTTCCAGCTGCGGTACTTGCCACAGCGAGGAAGTGAAGTGAACTTCGGTATGGTACTCAGATCGGAGATCAATAACCAAGATTATTATTCTCCTTGGACCCTGCCCTGCCTGACCAGACTTTCTCAGCAACAAGGTCTATGCGTATGCTGGACATCACATCTCAGCTGTTCCAGTGTTCCAGTTGTTCCAGATCCAATGGATAACGCAGCAGGAGATATATGTACAGCACGTCCTCTGAAACACATGTTCGAGCCTCTGCTTCGGCGATAAACATTGGTGATGCCTTTGTCAGCATCAGTCACGACGAAGCAGAATCCCGAGATGCCCTGGAGCATTGCATCTCCCGGGCCGTCCATCTGCCGAAACAGAAAGGGGGTCTGCCTTGCGTCGCGCTTGCAGGAATCGTGAGGACGACGGAGCCAGAAAGCTGATGAGTGATGTCGTCCTCGATGCTCGCTGGTGTGGCGAATCAAAGACTTCAAGCCCCACCTGCAATTGGCAACGGTGGCCGGCCCCACAAGAGCGTCAAATGAACCTTGAGAGACAACAGCAGACCAGACAGCTCTAACCGATCTCCTCCATTCGCCCATCCACATGCAGGATCTTTTGGCGACCGAAAATAACGTCATCCGATCCAAGTCCCTCGGGTGGAAACAAAAGTGAGGGGTCGGCATCAAACTTCAAAGACATGATGTGATGCCCGCAATAATTATTCAGCAAGGGATCCTCATCCTGGGGAAGCTTTTTAAGAATTCCTTATCCCCGATTTACAGCTAGGACATAGCATATTTTCTTTACAAAGATTTGCGTATCTACCGGCGTTTGAATTTCATACAAAGTCCCTTAAAACTCCTCACATATTCCACATTTCACCACAAGCACAGCAGAGCATTTCTTCTCCTTCAGACACACCATATTTCATAATTCCACTCTCACAATGTCTTCAGCAGCAATCCCCAAAACAACCAAAGCCTGGACCGTTGAAGGCCAGGACGGTTTTGAGAGCTTGAAGCTCAATAATGAGGCTCCGATCCCAGATCTCTTCGATAATGAAGTTCTCGTCAAGTTCCACGCTGCCTCTCTCAATTACCGCGATTTGATCATTCCAAAAGGTATGAAAATACAGCAGAGACAGCTAATCTGAATGTGGTCAACATTCACATTTCCTTGTACTTTACTTTCCTCAGCAGTTAGCTAACATGCACATTTAGGAATGTATCCCTTCGCTCAAAAGCAAGGCGTAGTCCCAGGCTCGGACGGAGCAGGCGAGGTTGTCGCCGTAGGCAAAAACGTAACCCGTTTCCAGCCCGGCTCCAAAGTCGTCACTCTCTTCAACCAAGGCCATCTTGCCGGCTCTCTCGACACTCAAACCATCGCCACAGGTCTCGGCGGTGTTATCGACGGCACGCTCCGCCAATACGGAACTTTTAATGAAGCTGGCCTTGTCGAGATGCCCGAGTCGCTGAACTGGCAAGAAGCTTCCACGCTCTCCTGCGCTGCTGTGACGGCTTGGAATGCATTGTATGGATTGAAGCCCCTGGTACCAGGAGATGTGGTGCTTACTCAAGGCACGGGAGGAGTTTCGATCTTTGCTGTTCAGTTCGCGAAAGCGGCTGGTGCGACGGTCATCGCGACGACGTCTTCCTCGGAAAAGGAAGCCATCCTCAAGAAGCTCGGTGCAGACCACGTTATCAACTACAAAGACGTTCCTGAATGGGGCGAGAAAGCCGCATCTCTGACGCCCAAGAAAGCTGGTGTGAATCACATTCTTGAAGTTGGAGGACCGAAGACTATGGCGCAGAGTCTGAAGGCTGTGAAGATCGATGGTGTGATTTCGATTATTGGATTCCTTGGAGGGAATGCGAAGGAGCAGCCGAGCTTCTTGGATGCGCTGAGCAATGTTTGTACGGTCAGGGGGATCTTGGTTGGGAGCAGACAGCAGTTTGAGGATATGAATAGGGCGATTGAGGTGAATGGGATCAAGCCGGTCGTGGATGAGAAGATTTTTAGCTTGGAGCAGGTGAAAGAGTATGTTATCCTTTCTGTTGAGTGGACATTGAATGTGTGGATCTTGACTGACTGTTTTGTAGGGCATACCAGTATATGTGGGATCAGAAGCATTTTGGAAAGCTTACCATTAAGATTGAGTAGAGTTCAGAATTGAATGAATAAAATTAATGTCTACAAAGGCAGACTTTACAGTACCAAAAAAGTCGTTGCTCCCTTCCAAATAAATGGGCAGAAGGAGGTGGGTCACATGATATGTAATTCTCAGCGTATTGATAGGTGAGGCCAAAGTGGGCAATCTAGAAAAAGAAGAACACCATAAGATTTAGTATATCTCCCAAAATAATGAACTTCCGTAGGGTTCCAGGGGAGAGAGAAGTGGTGGGAAATTTTGTTGCCATCACAATATATCTGTCACCCCGTCACCTTGTCTAGCCAAAGCGATTGTGCGAAGGCTCGGAGCTCATCTCCGGTCTTCTCTCCACCCTGAGATACTCACTCTCCAAATCACCGCGATCTCACCGTCAAGGGTGTATTCTAGATTGAAGACTCAACAGGCCCATCGAGAGCCTCATTTCTGGCTCTATTTGCCGGGACAAGATCGCACGTGTCGACTGTACTGAGTCTAGGTAGCCAGCCCAAAGCTACCACCAGTACGTACGTGCCTTTTGCCAAAATCATCGTCTCATCTCCATCGCCGATATCAAAATCAACCAAACAAGCCATTCCTAGCATCGTGTCTACCTTGAACCCTGTTCCAGCCTGTCATCCCCTCATCCTGTCAGCAAGAGCAAGGGCAAGGGCAAGGGCAGGCTCGCTCGCATCCACAGGGCAGTCCAGTCTCGATCCTCACCTCACGATCTAGACCACGGGCTCCAGGCTTCGCTTGCTGGCGTGCAACGCGCAGCACCAGCACCACGACTTGACTGAACAAAGAACAAGACGACGCCAGCGCTTCGGTGCGGCTCGCTGGGGGACGACGGATTCAAACTTGGATTGCTGCATGCTGGAGCAAGGCGCACCAAACCAGATTATTGCATCGCTTGTGTTAGGTTGGGAGATAGGTTGATTGATGGTCGGGTTGATGAGGAGGTGGCACGTTTGGTGAGATGACTTCTCCCTCGAGGAAACATGCGAGGTCGTCGACGGAAAGCACGCAGAGGAGTGAGTGTCTTTCTATCATCGTTCTTTCTTTTTGGTTTTTTCGCAAGGGAATTTTCGTCTCCAAGTGTGTCATTTCACAAAGATGAATTACTGCAGCAATTATCTTGTGATGCAAGCTATCATCATTCTCAATCGACTTCAAGTTTCTTGTTACGTTTAAGCTATGGTACTATTGCATTTTAATAGAAATTTTCGCGAGAAAATTGTTCGAAAAATATTGCTCATCTTGAACCTCGAATGCTAATATCAAAAGGCACCAGAGATGGCTCCGGTGACCATGGGATAGAGCGATTCTACAACGTTGATGACGAGTTCATCAGTCTCGGCGTCGGCGAAGTCTTTGAACTGGACCCTCGCCCGACATTCGCCTTGAAATCAGATTCAGATTTCGATACAGCATTCATTCCGGTCTTTCTCAATGTTGCTCTACGCTCTGATAGACAGCTCACGAACGCGATTCCTTTCAAGCCCAAGTCTCACGCTCCTCCATCTCTTCCCAAAATTGCGCCTTCAGACTTCCAAAGATGGGTAAAGAACGTTGCAACGACCGACGGTACAGCACCATCATTCCTCCACGCCGGGATCCTTTGGACCTCCTTCCATGTCAAGAGCTGGATCGTCATCAGCGGGTGCCATGTCACAGGACATGTCAACGAACCTACCCTCGAGCGGAATCCTCCAGGTCCAGCATTGCAGAGCGAAACGATCAATAATCCATCTGCTCAACGCATGGAAATCTACAGACGAGAAGAGCTCCCCAAGCCGAGGAGAGTTTTGAGCAATGATAGCGACAATGGGAATTCTTTACTGGATCATAAGGCGAATCCGCTGGAACCTTCTTTTATTACCCCTGGAACACCGGATTGGACTTTGCCTCAGCCTGAAGGAGAATTGAGTTCTCATGTTATTTTTGCTAGGAGCATCGATTGGTCAGTTTGTCTCGACTTTCAATTTCTACGCTCCTGAGCGTTCAAGCTCCACGCAGCATGTACTAACCTGATATGTAGGGGCGCAACACCGCTGGGAGATATGAAATCATGGTGAGTAACAAGAATCCCTTTCATGTTCTCCTAGCGTTCTCATCAGACGTTTGCGTGCTAACATACTTCAGGTCACGAGAATTCCGTCAAATTGCCTGCTTACTCATGGCCCATCCCTTCCCTCTGGCATTGTTCTGGGGCGCTGAACTGACAGTAATTTACAATCAAGCATATGCCCAGACAGTGGCAGGAATGAAACATCCTCAGTTGATGGGCACAGGTTTTAGAGGACCTTTCAAAGAACTATGTAAGTCCCAAAAGCACTTTGAGGTCCCGACGTCCGGACGCCAGAAGATAGACTTCCTTCCTCTCAGCATTAGTCCATAACTCCATTTGTAGGCTAACAATTACCTGCAGGGGATTCCGTCAGTGCTATATTCGACGAGTGCCGACGTACAGGGAAGTCTGTAGCCGTCTATGACCAGATGCTCCCTATCGAACGTTCAGGTTTTGTTGAGGAGACTTTCTACACTGTGAGTTACTTCGATACATGTCTTCGTCTTCTCCAAGAAATCGAGGCTCTGTTTATCCATTTCATGCTTCCATAATAGCTGGAAGCAGAAAGCTGCTAACGAAATTTGCTTAGTGGAGCTTGACGCCCCTCTATGGAGGTACAGATCAGATGCTTGGGCTTTACAACTCTCCATTCGAAACTACGCGCCAGACACGAGGGACTCGGGCAATGAAGACATTACTGAAGCTTGCTCAAGAAACAGCGATGGCACAGTCCGTTGCCACATTTTGGCCTAAAATTCTTTCAGCACTGAGCGAAAACGAGGTTGACTTTCCATTCGCTATTCTCTACTCTGTGGCTGAGGACGAGGAAGACACTAGTAAAGATGGAACTATGTCTCAATCGTCGTCAAGTTCACAGACGTTCAAGAGTTGTGCATTGGAGGGTACGATTGGCGTAAGAGTTTTCCCCTAGATTTTCGGACATGAACGATATGACTTCGCTGGAACGTCATGATTGTAATCGCTTGAGCTGTTGTATCGACCGCTGACTGCTGCCAGATTCCTGTTGGCCATCCTTCTACCCCTCAAAGACTGGATCTCAAGCGATCATATGGTGGCTTCGTCCCTGCTTTCCGCGACTCGTTACAGACTCGGGAGCCAACTCTTCTCACCGTCAAAGACGGCACGCTCTCTGAATCTCTGATGGAAAACTTCGAGCTCCGTGGTTTCGGTGAACCCTGCAGTGAAGCACTCGTATGTCCGATCCGTCCAACAACCGGTGAAAACGTCCTTGGATTCTTGGTTGTGGGAGTAAATCCTCGGCGACCGTTCGATGATGATTACCAGAGTTTCATTCAGGTATGTCGGCGCATTAAATCAGCGCCATATGATATTCTGACTTTCATTGTAGCTTTTAGACAGACAGCTAGCAACATCTCTTGCGTCAGTGACTTTACTAGAGGCAGAGGTACGAAGAGGTCTTACAGCAGCCGAAGCCGCTGCTATTGAGAGGTCTAGATTATCGGAGGAGCTGGCTGTACAAAAGAGTCGTTTGCAGCGGATTGCTGAGGTATGATTCGATTACTATCCTTCTTGTTGACTCCTTGGGTCCATTCATCAAAGTTTCCTGCTCCATCATCGGGAGGACTGGCTTCTGCTCTTTGTATGAAAGGCAGCTTTTCTTTTTAGAGTTCTGACACGTTGCAGGTATCTCCAGTTGGCATGTTCTCAGTAGACGCCGCCGGTTTGCTGCTAGAAGGAAATGATAGATGGTTTGAGATGACAGGGCATTCACGAGACAAGATATTCGCTATGTCCTGGATGGAGACGATTCATGATGACAGTATTGGAGCGGTTCAAGAAGGATGGAAAATCATGACCGAGACAGGGATCCCTTGGTCAGCAGAATTGGTATGTCCATTATTGACGCTAATGCGAGCTTTAAGCACTGATACCTTCCAGCAACTGAAGAAGCCATGGTATGATAAAGTCACAGGAGATCAAGTCGATAGCTGGATCATTGCTGCTTGTCAACCCGAATTCTCTGATGGCAAGTTGAAAACAGTGATGGGAAGTATGTATATCCTATCACGATACTGTTTCGTTGCTGATGGATCTGCGCACAGGTATCACTGACATCAGTCGGATTAAATGGGCGGAAAACCTCCAGGCTAGGAGATTGCTCGAAGCGGAGGAGACGCGAAGAGCTCAGAACAATTTCATTGATATTACGTCACATGAGATGAGGAATCCTTTAAGTATGTGAACCTCCAATCCAGGGCGTTGACGCCTCTGAATGATTCTAATATCGGCACAGGTGCAATCTTACAATGTGCTGATGGAATATCAAGCTCACTAACAGACGTGATCGATGTTTCGAATCTGAATGCCGAGATCGTTGCCAGCATCAAAGAGAGTATATCGAATGCCGAGACCATTCAACTTTGTGCGCAGCACCAAAAGTCTATTGTCGACGAGTGCGTGTAAACCTTTCCCCGTAAGTGCAATACTGATTAGTCTTTAGCATCCTCACGATTTCGAAGCTTGATTCGAACCTGCTCTTGATCACACCTGTTCCCGTACAGCCAGTCGAAATAGTCCGACAAGCTCTACAAATGTTCATGGTTGAATGCCACAAAGTTCATGACATCAAAATGAAGTTCCACATCAGCCCCTCATTTCAGCAACTGAACGTTGATATGGTGATGCTGGACTCCTCGAGGTTGCTTCAAGTACTGATCAACCTCATGACAAATGCTATCAAGTTCACCAAGTCATCACTGAAGAGAACTATCGATGTCTCTATTGGAGCATATCTGGAACCACCCGAAGAGCACGATGCGAGTTTCCAGTACTTTCCAACCAAGAAAGCCAAGTCAGACGTCACTACTTCTAGTGATTGGGGTGACGGAGATATATTGTATCTACGATTTGAGGTCGGTCATTCAGCAGCAAACTCCTATATGTGCTAATTTGCTGCAGGTTCGAGACAGTGGCTGTGGTCTAACAGCAGAGGAGAAGAAGAAGCTATTCAATCGATTTTCGCAAGCTTCACCACGAACCCATGTGCAGTACGGCGGGAGTGGCCTCGGTTTATTTATCTCTCGCCAATTAACCGAACTTCAAGGTGGTGAAATCGGTACAGCTTCAATAGCAGGCGTCGGTTCGACTTTTGCATTCTACGTTAAAGCTCGACGAGCCGAAACCCAGCAAGACCATAAAGCCATTTCAAAACGCCTCAGCTCAGAGATGCAATCCGAGACTCGTCTCCCAATCAATACTCCTAAGTGTGACCAAGAACACGACGGCTCCATGTCGACCCTCCTCCAACTCCGTGACACACCACCACTATCAAGCTTAAAGTCCAATCCACGTGATTGGCACATCTTGATTGTAGAAGACAACCTCGTCAACCAGCGCATCCTTGCCCAGCAAATAGGCAAATTAGGGTGTACCGTCCATGTGGCCAATCACGGCGGTGAAGCACTCGACATTATCAAAGAGACGAAACATTATCGCGGCCGAGAACTTGATGGAAAAGACCTCTCCGTCGTACTCATGGATCTCGAGATGCCTGTCATGGATGGCTTGACTTGTGTCCGCAAGATCAGAGACATGGAAGCAGACGGTCTTATACATGGACGTCTGCCTATCATCGCTGTCACTGCAAATGCAAGAGGCGAGCAGATTGCCTTAGCGAGAGATAGTGGCATGGACGATGTAATGCCGAAACCATTCCGGATATTGCAGATTCGCACAAAGATTGAGGCGTTGTTGGAGAAGACGGCCAGGATGGCGATAGATGAGGTACAGTTGCTATGACTTGATGCCTGATGAGCGGTAGATGAGACAAGACGAGATCTAGAGGGATGGAGTCGAAAATGGGATCGAGGCGTTTTGTGCTATGCTTTCTTTCTAGAGGAGTGATGATACCCATCTACGTACACGATCAGATGTAGAGCTAATACTTTGTCCTGGCATTTCTTCACCATCCTCTCACAAACTAGTGACAATTATAACATTCATGGCATATTTCACCTTCCTACTCTCGCATCCAGCTCTGCCTTCACATACAGGAATAAGCCAACACGGTAGTCGTCTTTCCCACTGCTGTCGTCGTAGCCTTAAACTGACTCGCCGGCCCAAACCCATTCAAAAACTTCGTCACAATCCCACACCCTCTACAATTCAAAAGCGACGTCCTCGTCGCCGTAACGGGATATACCGTCTGCGTCGCCCCGGTCGGTATTGGATCTGTGTTGATGACCGTCGTATAGCATGGTGCAACTTGCGGCTCTGCTTCTGCTTCAGCCTCCGCTTCACGTTCCTGGACTCCGATACCAAGATTGACAGATCCAGTTTGTAGAGCAGGAGTGGGAGTGGGAGTCTCAGTGATGTATGCGGTGGCGACTGAGGTATCGCAGCCTGCTTGGCAGGTCGGACAGGGGCCTGGAACCATGGATGTTGGCGTTGATGTGCAGCAGGCGTCTGAGGGGGGGACTTTGATTGTTTGGGTTGATAGGATGATGCAGAGGGGGTGAGGGGGGCATTTTGTTAAAGTGGGACAGCCTGGGTAATGGGTAAGGTTTTGTTAGTTCATGATGTGGTTTGACTTGATGTTTGAAGAGAAAATATTCTTTTGGGCTATGGAAGTGAACAGGTAAGGAGGAGAAATGGGGAAAGTATGGACGTACCACTTGCTCCAGCAAGTCGCTTCGTCGTCACTGTTTGTGTGTAACACGAATGCGTGAGCGTCACTATGCTCTCAATGGTGATTGTCGTTACGCGGCCTATAGTTGCGATTGTTGGGCCACATGTTAATGGTGTAGGAGGTGATTGCACGAGTTCTGGTGCAGGGTTGCCGAGGACATATTGCCTATATATGAAGCTTGATCAGTATCGGACAGAGTAAGAGAGCAGTATCGATGTAGGATACGAAGGTAGATCATTAGATATCTACGATCTTCGAATGACACAATTCCACAAGAGGTAGACAGATATGATAGAAGGATCGTGCTTACGCATGTGTAGCTAGAAGCAGCAATATCGCTGATGGAGCGTGGAGAAGTACCATGTTGATTGTCGCGTGCCAAGCGCGGGTAGGTTTGACAGACCAACAACTGGACTGGGATGAGAGGGATCAGAAACTCAAATCAATTGTTGACAGATTTGGTTCGGAAGTTGAGACGATCAGCAGCGTTCGGCAGACCTCATATCAAGACATGACGCCGTTGGGTAGGCTGGTGGTGGGTTAACGATGACTTCTTATGCTTCCACTGTCCGCAACCGAAGAAGCTGAGTCTTTTGAGTGGCGGGGTGAGAAGAATTGCGTCGAAGCGACAGGGCACGCGACAAGAAAGAGGAAAGGGGGAGAAAAACGGAGAGAAGCACGATGAGGGTGAATTGAGAAGTGAGGAGAAAGTCTTTAACCTGTCTTGCCCGACGATGTGACCATGCGGTGGAGTTCAATGATACTCTCCCCCTCTACACCCTACCGAAGTCCTCCACTTTCTGACCCAGCTAAGAGATAATAAGTGGCCGGCTTGGAACTCGGTTCGTGGCAAGTGGACGACGAATCCCATTCAGGACCAGACGGAGTCAAAGTGAGGTAGCATCTGAACAGGCCCTTTTCAACGGAGGGCCGAGCCCGTGGGCCAACAAACCACTGTCCATTCAAGCCAAGTACGTTGCGGTTGGATAGATGGTTGTACATTTTTAGAAACTAGATATAGTACAATATCTCGAAGGACAAGCGTTTATATGATTTCTCATTCTGCCTGTGAGAAGAGTGTGGGGAAAATGATGTCGCTCGTGACTCCAGTGACATGGCCCCCATGGTACAATAATCATACAACCTCGCCGGATTGGCCACCTCTAATTGTCCACCCGAACTGCGGAATCTCCAACGCCCGTGAAATGCAAGACCATCGCTATGCTGCTATGCAGGGAAAATTCCAGAACAAAAAGAAAATAACTCCACTTGCGCACATTCCCTTTGCCCTTTCTGGCCACCAAAGCCTTTTAGCCGTCTCTCTAAAATTGTTCCAACTCGGACTCGCACTCGCAATCGTGTTATCACATTCTGTGATGCGGCTGTTCTGCCGCGCAGCGCTGAGGACGCTGTGGCAGCTGGTATGGAGCGTTGCCATTTAAGCGAATTTGCCCAAAACTCATGCCAAGTTTGAATGGGACTGTTTCCCCCACAACTCGATTCCGTTTTCAAGAGAAGAAGTACTGGCTATTCTTCAATCTGGAGACATCAAACTCCCCCTAAAAAGATGTCAGTATTTGATTCAAGAGCTATGAGGTCTGGGACAACTAAAGCTTACCTTTTGAGGCACTGGGGGAAACGTCAGTGGAAGCCAGATCTGCGTTGTAGGTCCGGCTGATCGATGAGTCGCGTTCATGTTTCTCTCGAACACAGTTCGATTGTCGACCTCTTCAGTCTCCTGATCATTCCCAAGATCTCGAGTGGCATCTGACCCGTCTTCGTTGCTCGCGATCATCATGTCATCAACTTCACTCTCATTATTGTTCTCTTCGATGTCCTCAATCGCGCTGTCGGTATCTGCAGGGGACCGCGAGGCGCTCTTCGAGATGTCTCCAAGGCCTGTGTTTCTGAGATCAGCACTGGCAGCGAGATCTGCTTCAGCGGCATGTTCTTGAAAGATACTAGTTGGTGTCACCATGCTCTTGCCAATCTTAACCTCTTCGGGATTCGCAGAGCTTAGTAGTCGCATGCGTTTGCGTTCCAGGATCAATTCGTCAAGATATGGAGACTTCCTCGACCGCGGAAGCTTCAAGCTTCGAGAAGATGTTTTCGATTCACGCCAGGCTTTTATCTTTTGAACTATGGGAGAATCCTGTCGCACAGTAGCTACGTGCATTGCGCCTTGATACCTGGCAACGAACTCGTCTCGCAGGCGACCAACAACATCTTCACTGTGGATTCTGATGAAAGCGTCCCTTAGTACCGTGTTCATCGTATCAACCTCGCTGGCATGTGTCCAAAAAGAGTCGTGAACAGCAGCGAATGAAAGACCAAGTTCGTCGCAGCGCAGGGCAGAAAGAAGCATATGCGTAGCATCAAGAGAATGGATAAAGTTTGGCGGGAATCCTTGAAGTTGCTTCCGCTTGCTGATGGGGTCCGATCGATGAGGTTCCGAAAGACTGAGCTTTTGCATGTTCGTTTTGATGGTCTTTGACTTCGAGTTCCTATACGGCTGTACCACTGGCATATGCAGTGGCGTTGTCCAGATGACACTGGACTTGAATTGGGCCAATTCTTCTACAGATGCCGCCTTATAGTTGTTTGCCGTGGGCGATGGAGATGTCAGTCTCGGCCATTCTGACTCTAGCCGGGCAATCTGTTCTGGAGTCAAGCATGTCGAGATCCGTGTGGCACACTCCCCGAGCCAGTACTGAATGTCATGCGCACCCTTGAACATAGTTGAGAGCGCGGTGAAAATTTTTGTTGCAACATACCCGGCAAGAGTACCTGGATTCAGTGAATCGTTGTTCGGGAGATCTGGATGTGCAGCCTGCAATTGTCGTTTGACCTGAGCTTTGGCCCCGACAAATGTTACTCCGTAGACATTGGTCATGACTGTTTGCTTGACAACCTTCCGACTAATCTTATCTTTGAGAAGCAGTCCTTTTTCGTGTCCATTGGCAGCGTCCTCGGCGATACTTGCCTTGACTAAATCCGCCACTGCTGTGTACACATCGGCAGGGCGGTCACCTGGTTCGAGGTTCACCTGTCTCGCTCCCCAGAGGTCTCCGCCCAAGGCAGCGTAATGCTGGAGACCATTGCAAGTACCATCCTGGTGGACTGGGAGGTCCGAGACGAATTTTGTTGGGTCCGCCGACTCGAGAGCATTTCTGAGTTCCATACACGCTGCCAAAAATTGCCATGGATCTTCGGCATTCAGCCACCATCTACTGCCTGCCAGAGGATTTGTTGCTGTTTCGTATATCTTCTCCAGGTGTTTCGAAGCGAATGCTTCGCGCTCCGAGAGACTAGCCTTGTCGAAACCGAAAACATTTGCTACATGTATTTTAAGCCATCTCAGGCCACTTTCTCCAAGCTCTCTTCCCTCTCCGAACTTCAGAAGGCCTCTGCAATGATCTGCGCCCATGTGATTGAGGTATGGTGGAATGGGGTAGGCTCGTCCACGGAAGTCGATATTGTGTGGGAAATAGAATACTTCATTTCTCAGCGCACGAGCAATTTCGAGTTGAAAGTTCTGGAAGCACCGCTGTGAATGCAGTCCACTCCGGGTATTTTCCACGTTTTTCACATCACGAATCCAGCGTCGGCGTTCAAGCGGATCTGATGATGGCTCAGGCTCGGGTGGAATTGTCAGATTCGGTGTCTCCGGCGGCATGTTCGCAATGCCTTCCCCTGAGTTCCACGCTTCCAACATAACATCGAAAACTGACTGGTTGATCCTCCAAGAGGTCTTGCCAAGTACATTGAGTCCTTTGAATGTCTGTTGCATGTCTCCTTGGCCAATAGCTGCTTCCGCATAGTGTCTTTGGTCCTTGTCTCCATTTTTGATCCTCATGACCTTGGCCGGGTGAGCAAGGAAACCGCCCTTGCTGAACTCTGTCCAAGGATCAGGCTCGACAAGCATTGGGAGATGCTTTGCAAGAAGGCTGTGGACTGGCTCACGCTTCATTTGCGCCACGAGGGATTTGTTCACGATAATGACACCAAGCTTCTTGCCCATCTTGTATTGATGAGAATGGGACAAAGCTGGCTGCATCTGCGTCACAGTCTCCCCTGATTCCGGATGGGTCAAAGTTACCGGAACTTTAGCGACTTGGATCAGAGCTGACATCAGGAAAGCTCCCACCTTGGCCTTGACGGACAGGGGCCATTCGCCGCCTGGATGTGTTGAAACAGATTCATTTCGGTCCAGTAGAGCGGGTCCAGAGCCGTTCTTGAATGCTGATGTATGAAATCGAGCGGCCCGTCTAATATCCTTCGCGTCCGGCCGATTCTTGCTCTTTGGCCACATCTGTTTCTTGCTCTCTTTCTGCAAAGCATCAAATGCGCTTTCATCCTCAACGCTCCTAGATATCGACATGATAGCGGTCGACAGTGGTAAGCCCTTGTCCGCTCCCAATGCGCCCAAAGCGCTCATGGACGACAAGATCGTTACGGCAGCTAATATTTCTGGCTGCAAGAGGCGTAGGAATGGGCCATATGAAACCCGCTCCAGATCTTCTCTTGACATTTTCTCAGCCGCTTCGGCTGCGTTGACTTTTTCGATTTCAACTTTCAAGTATTCCGTCAGCGCCTCCTGCCACTTCCACATTCTCGCGCCTAACGACTTGGTCTGCAGTGAAGTGTTGAGCCCCATCTTATTAAGATGGGTGCTCTCATCGCGCCACCGATCGATGGCAGAGGTAACCGCATCCTCCTCTAGTCGGGTTTGCACGTCTCGCTTCATCTGTGCCGTTGCTGAGGAGAGGTCAATTCCTTCATTGGGAAGGGTTGAAAATAGAGAAAGAGATTTCTTCAAGGACTTCAACCCCAGACCCTTTTGTCCAGTAGGTCGCACATGGGGCACTGGTGATTGCAATGTGACTTGTTCCAGCGAAGATGGGTCCACTTCCTCCTCATCGAGCATGTGCTCGTCCTCTTCCGCTTCTACCATCAGGTTGTACTTCGGATAGATGTGGTTGATCTCATTGATTTCTTGCGCTGTCAACACTTCTGCGTCCCACAACTGCGCGGCGGAATTTTCGTCCAACATATCCATGTAGCGTCGGACCAGTCGTTCTCGTTTATCCAAGGGGGCTTGAAGTGATGCCTTGATCATATATGCGACAGTGTCTGTATTCTGCGGTACGCCCGGTAATCTGATTCGAAGTTCGTACCACTTATGCAGCTCTTGCATGGATTTCGAAGTAGGATTCACCATGATCTGTTCAACAGCAGCTCGCAGGTATTGATTGTGGAAAGCAAGCAATTCGCTACGATCCAAGCCATCAATTTTAGCAATCCGCTGAAGAATAACTCCCGCACGTTCTATTCTGCCAACCTGCAGACATGCGTTAAATACCGATTGAATCTCTGATATGCTGCCGATGATTCCCTTTGAGTTTTTTGTATATCTTTGCGGAGGCACCGACAGAGACCCGCCGAGCTGTAATGGTTGTGAAGGAGAGCGGTACGGGTCGAGAGTAGAGAGACCATTGCCATCGGCAAAGCCATATCCAAGCCTCGATCCTCCTGATGGCGGCATAGGCCCCATGCCTTCAAATGGTATGTCGTCCATTGGCATGTATCCGGTTGCTGTGGCCAGCGCTCTTCGAGTTGGACGACTCGGAGCATCTTGGGAATTCCTCCTCGGCCGCGGCCCCCCTACTTGCGCCCCAGCGTCAGCAACAAACCATCGTCGATTCCTCTGAGAGGCATTGTATGTTGGACAGAGCCAAGGAAGGTATAGCTGGTCGGTGGTTGTTCGAATTCGAAGAGCTTCAGGGCGAGCTTTGCGGCGTGCAGCTCGTACGAGCATCGTTGGATGTAATAGCACAGGAAAAAAGACACCGCAGAAAGGAAGGCACGCTGGTAATTAAAAACGGGAATTTACACGAAGAATGAGAGAGTGTATTGATACAAGGCCATTAGACTGCGTGTCGCGTGAGTCCAAATGCAGTTGATATCTTAGTAGATAGGAGGCGATGGCGACAAATTTTTGGCCAAACACACTAGGATGAGGAGCTGGGACCCCTGCACATTGATAAAGTCCGGTCTCCGTAGAAATTTCCAGGACGGCACTGCACCACATTACATTGGCGATTGGACTCCATTCTTCGATGATGAAGTCGGGAGGCAGAACGAGGACGAGAAAGTGATAATCGGAGCATTTCGATTCATGCAAAAATGGTCGTGAGCAGAACTATACGTGCTACAGCATGCGCCAGCTGTCGATTATCGATACTACGAAGCTTTACTTCACTTGCAGGCCCGTCGATTAAAGCGCCGCAACTCTCTGCTCGAGCATCACGATGTAGCAGCCCTTCAAGTCAACCATTTGGACTTTCCCCGCGCCTATTCTCCGATGGTCGGAAACTCGGATCCAGTCGACATGTGATGGTCGAGGAGGAGGATGTGTCGGCAGAAGAGCCTCTACTTGAGGACTCGGAAGTTATTAAGGATGTTGATAAGGAGTTTGAAAACCTTGAGGAAGGAGACGTAGCCGCTGTCCCATGGTATTTACAGGTCGAATCTCCTCACAGGGTGCCGAAGCCACTGTCAGAGCGTCAGAGTCTGCCAGACCTCCCGGATTCGCCTCCTCCAATCTTGCAACCGTTACTTCAACAAATTTCGATAGATCTTGGCCTGGACGACCTCTCTTTACTGGACCTACGGAAGCTCGATCCTCCTCCAGCATTGGGAGCTAACCTATTGATGGTCCTCGGTACTGCTCGAAGCGAAAAGCATTTACACGTATCTGCAGACCGGTTGTGTCGATGGCTAAGGAGTAATTACAAACTCAGGCCTGATGCCGACGGTTTGTTGGGAAGGAACGAGCTCAAATTGAAGCTGAAAAGGAAGGCGAAAAGAGCAAAGCTCATGGGGAGCGCAAACGATGATAATGGAGATGATGGAGTACGCACTGGATGGGTCTGTGTTGACATTGGTGTCGTTGATGGAGGCGAGGTTGCCGCCACGGATGCTGCTCGTCAGGATAACTTCGTTGGATTTGGACGAAGGACGGATGGGGTCCGAATTGTCGTACAGATGCTCACCGAGGAAAAGAGAGAGGAGATTGAATTGGAGAAACTGTGGAGTGGTGTTCTCAAGCGAGGCAATCAACCAGAGACCGAAGTGGTTGACTCCGAGTCTCAGCAGTCTCAAGAGACTGCTGCTCAGCCTGGCTTACCTAGGTCAACTGAACGGATCAGCTTTGTAGCCATGCTTGGGCACGGACAGATGCGAGAACTGCACACCTCAGCTCGCCGCATGGTATCAAATAGTTCTTCCGAAAATCACCAATTCCACGTAAGAGCTATGGAAGAGTCGTTGATAGATGCTATTGTGGATGGGGCTTATGATAAGGCAGTGGATGTAGTGCGCCAATCCATACCCTATGCAAAGTTTTTGCAACAGGGCAAATGGAAACTGTTTCTTTTGAAGCAGTTGAGGACTTACCTTGAGAACGTGCCACAGGAACGAGCCCTAGAGGAGCTGGGTATCCTGGAATCCAATTCTACGACGACGCCATACTTAACCTGCTTCAACGGACTCTTGTCCTCCTTTCCGACGGAAGCCGAGGCCGACATTAGAATTTGGTTGATCTGTTATGCCCGAGACCTTGGGCATGAAGAGTACACAAGGTCTAAGCTGTTCGAAGTCTTCCAAGAACTGCAGAGCTATGGAGTTAAGATATCCCATGTATCATATATGCGGCTTCTCAAAGGAATCCTCAGTCCTGGAAAGGGCAACAGCTACCATGGCCCACAACGACAATTCGCTGAAATGGCTATGAAGATACTGCAGACAATGCATGACCAGGGAATCGAGATTTTGAATGAAGACCTTCTCGTCTACGTTCAAGAGATCGCCTCCCCACGACAGCCTACTGAAGATGTACCACAAGGTTCGATATACTCCGATTCAAAGGATACTTTCGATCTTCCTAGCTTGCCAATGTCTCCCATACAAGAACGGCTCCATGCTCTAATCATGTCCCTCGAGCTGCCACCTTTCAAGGATGTGTCACGTATGAGGCTCATGGACTTGTACGCACGACTTGGTCACTGGAAGGAGTTCTTCGAGGTTTTTCGGATGGCGCCAAACCAGGGCCAGCTACAATCTGCAAATGTGTACGCGTTCATGTTTGGCTCGGTCGCACAGACGGGTTACCAGAAATCATGCATGGCTGTTTTGCGGACGTGGATACCAGATCTCGAATCAGAGATGCCAGCGGTTGAACTTGACGGAGAAGTTGGGGAAGCTGTCAGGGCATGCTTGCGAATTGCTGATCCATTTGTTGAGCAAGATGCTATCGATTCCTCGGAAACGCCGAACGAATGGTTGTCTCTGTGGAAGCGGACAAATTTGAGTGGAGGCCAGAAGGATCCATTTTTGTACGAATAGATGTGTAACATAGCTAGATCTGGGGTATTGGAAATACCGCCATGTAACCAACAACGATGTACAAGATGCTTCTATCGCGCAGGAAAGCTGTAGTCTGTGAATGGTGGTAAAAGCGTCTGATTCTGTAAAGGGAGCTCCTGCGCAACTGACGATATGGGTACAATAGGGGTTCGCTTAGGTAAGCGAGTCGCATTCTGCTCGACAGTTTCTCTATCATTCGCCGCAATGGCCGATCAAGATCTACTGTAAGGAATTAGTATGGTCTTAAAACAATGTCGTACCCACACGTGTCTTCCATCCATGTTTCAGTGAAACGTGTCTAAGAATTGGTTGGTGACAGAGCGTGGTCTTCAACGTGGTCACGGTCGCGCTTACCATCCACCTGACAACAATAACCAACCAAAACATCCCCGTCCCGCGTCTTCAGGACTCGTTTCATCCCAACTCTTGTTTATATATTTCAGACTTCGTCCCATATACGATAGAAATAACATTCTACCTTTTTTCTAGTCATCTCAACTTTACGACACAGCTTTCCACAATTCAACCAAAATGAAAGCCGCAGTCCTTACACCCCTCGCCATCCTCTCCACTCTCCCTAGCACCCTTGGGTGGGGCACCTTAGGTCATACTACAGTTGCCTTTGTCGCATCTAACTTCGTACAAGCAGAGACTCGGGATTTCTTCCAAGATATTTTACATAATACCTCGGATTCCTACCTAGCCGGTATTGCCACTTGGGCCGACTCATTTCGTTACACGGCTGCTGGGAGGTTTTCGGGACCGTTTCATTTCATCGATGCGGATGACAGCCCGCCTGCCAGCTGTGGAGTGAAGTATGCTCGGGATTGTGGGGAGCAGGGAGTATGTGGCAGGTCTTAAACTTAATGGAAACGTCAGAGCTAACTCCTGTAAAGTGTGTGGTTGGCGCTATTCAGAATTACGTGAGTCTGGTGATGGTTGGCCGAATGGCCAAGGTATGCTGACGGTTCATAGACGAGACAATTACTCAATCCTGACCTGAATGGAGGACTTAGGAATATGGCTGCTAAGGTACGTTTCGTATCCATAACATCATGTTAATTTCTGACTTAATTTGCAGTTCGTGGTTCATGTAAGTGATAATAATCTAAGCCTGATGACTTCGCTAACGACCAAATGCAGCTCGTAGGTGACATCCATCAACCTCTTCACGTTGAGAACGTCCAAAAAGGCGGGAATGGCATTCAAGTACTATTCAATGGAGCCCACGTGAATTTACACCACGTATGGGACACCAGCATCGCCGAAAAGCTAGTCGGCGGCTACGGTCTTCCTCTCGCCCAAGAATGGGCCAAGAGCCTCACACTCGCCATTACTGAGAATGAGTACAAATCTCTGGCTTCTTCTTGGCTAGATGGAATCAACCTAGCTGATCCAGTGTCGACTTCTTTGGCTTGGGCAGAGGAGACGAACAAGTTTGTTTGCACGGCAGTCTTGCCGACTGGTGTTGAGGGGGTTCAGGATAAGGAGTTGAATGGCACTTATTACGAGATTGCGGCGCCAATTGTGAAGATGCAGGTTGCAAAAGCTGGATATCGACTTGCGAAGTGGTTGGATCTTATTGTACAAGGACAGGTCGAGAAGCCGGAGCTGTGAGAGGGCTAGTAGGACTGAGAAGACTGCGAGTACATTTGCCCTCGATATGATAATATAAACAATATCTCCAATGTAAATAACATGACTCAGTCTGGCAGTTCCAATACTGCAAAACTCGCTCAACAAGTAGAGCTGTATTTTCTGGTTATATACTAGATACACAGACCATATAATTACAAAGTCCTGAATGCCACGTCAAGGAAAAGACAATGAAGACAAGCTCGCGTCCTTCCACCAGATTTCTCTCCTGCTTATCGATAAGAAGCACCAACGATATCGGAGGATCAAAAAATTAACCGATATGTCCCATGAACAGGAAGTCTTGGCGGTGGAATGATAGTTTCTTTTGACTTTGATGTCCCCGACACCTTTTTGAAAAAAATTTATTCAGAAGAGAGCTTCATTGTTGTCTATGCATAAACACAATATCTCAAGCGAGCAGAGATTTCTTTGCTATACGAAAGATTGGTCAAACCACGATCGCTGCAGCTAATTTCAATATGCAGGCATTATTTGTTGCGCCATTCCCGCAACAGTGATGCATGCGGCGGGGCCTTGCTATCTCCGATTGAATTGAGTCGACGACTCTCTTCAATGTTCACTCTCTCCTTCCTTCAGTATGACTTTGATTATATATCCTCATCTCGCATAAATCGACCAACGATAAGCGCTGTTAGGCGAATATCTGGATAATCTCAGACGGCGAGAGGCAAGTTTGCATCCGGCAATTCGATTTGCTCTCACCTCATCAGTCAGTAATCAGCGACGGCTATCAGATTTGAGGCTTTGCTGGCAAATGAGTCGATTGTGGCCAGTCTAATGATCTCGCTCGGAATCTCTATTCTCTAGATGCATATTTGGTTGCACCTTGCTGCTAAAACTTAAAAACTCCAATTTCTCAATCCCACTTTTCACATCAACCTCAAGAATGGCGGGGTATGGGGAAAGCTCCAATAGCCAACAGGATGGCTTTGATGAACGGACTTCACTACTCGCTGGGGATAGTACACCAGACTCAAACCATGGCACTATTTCATCAGAAGAAACTTTGCAAGACGATGACCCTTGCGGGGAAGACATCGATCCGAACGAATTCGACAACCTCCTCTCAAGATCTCAGTCGATCACCAGCGGTCTCGGGATCGAGCCAGAATCCCAACAAACGGCAATGCTTCGCGGTCCACGACGATACAGCACAGTAAGAGGGGGTTCTCGAGCACCAAGCCATGTCAGTACTCTACGCCGAAAACAATCGCATGCGAGCAGTCTTGCCAGTGCCCACGAAGCTATCCGAGAAGCAGAGGAGGCAGAGGATGAAGGACCGAAATCTCCGTTCCTCGCGGGTGTCAGTGTTTCGACTTTTTGGCTGATATTTGGAGGCATTCTGACCGCTCAATTTGTGGCGTGCTTCGATTCAACGATCATGGTCTCCTCGCATCCCGTGATCACGTCGTACTTCCAGAGCTCCAACAGTGCTTCGTGGTTATCGACCGCATTCCTGTTGACCTCGACGAGCTTTCAGCCGCTGTTTGGCCGATTGTCAGATACGATTGGTAGGAAATCGCCATACATCTTTAGCATGGCCTTGTTCTTACTTGCTACCATCTGGTGTGCTCTTGCCCAAAGCATGACGAGCTTCATTCTTGCGAGGGCTGTGTGTGGATTAGGAGCTGGTGGCATGATGAGTATGGGAGCTATTATCACTAGTGACCTAGTGCCTATCGAGATTCGTGGAGCGTACCAGTCGTACATAAACATTGTGTATGGAGCTGGGTCCGCTCTGGGGGCTGCAACTGGTGGGGCTATTGCTGATAGCTTGGGTTGGAGATGGGAATTCGGTGTCCAGGTACCTCTCCTAGCAGTTGGGCTATGCATTGCATACACCACTGTTCCAAGAAAGCTCGGTCTGGCCGAAGGAGCAGAGAAGAGGACCGTCTGGGAGGCCATGAAAGTCTTCGACTACCAGGGCTCAATCCTCCTGACTACGTCAATCACATTCCTCATTCTCGGAATCAATCTAGGTGGAAACATTTTCCCTTGGTCACATCCGTTTGTGATCACATCACTATCAATATTTGCTGTCTGCTTCCCTGCATTTATATGGATCGAATCTCGAGTCGCACTTCCCATCATGCCTCTGGAGTTACTCACGCGCTATCCTCGCGCTGGCTTGATATTATCCAACTTCCTTGGCGCCATTATCATGAACGCCGTCTTGTTCAACATTCCTCTATACTTCCAAGCCGTTCTATTGGAGAGTGCGACGAGTTCTGGACTCCGGCTCATCGTTCCATCGATCGCTTCTTCGTCGATTGGTACTGCAACAGGCTTTCTCATCACATATACCAAACGGCTGAAAATCTGGCTCGTTCTAGGTGTTATATTCTTCATTATTGGAACGGTCGCCCTGTCATTCATGCACAGAGGTCTGGTAGACTGGGTGTACTTGCTCTTCCTGGTGCCGCAGAGTGTCGGTCAGGGCTTCATGTTCCCGGCGACATTCATGACAGTCCTGGCTGTCTCGAAGCAGGCAGATCAAGCTGTGGTAACCTCGACCTTGATCCTCTGGAGATCGATAGGATCAGTGTTGGGCGTAGCAACCAGTAGTCTAGTCCTGCAAAACGCCCTGTTGATTTACCTCGAAAAATTCGTGATCGGACCAGATAAAGAAGATGTAGGTCGATTTTTCCTCAGTTCATTTACTGTAGCATTATTGACAAGCTTCATAGGTCATTCAGCAAGTCCGTAAATCTGTACGAGCTATCGCTGATCTCGAGCCTATGTACCGCGAGCAAGTCATCGATGCATATGCAGCATCCCTGAGAGCGACTTTCATAATGTCTGCGGCCTTGTCAATTGTGGCGTTCTGCATGGTAGTTCCTCTCAAACTTCCTAGATTGGGTCAGAGGAAGTGAGGGATTTTGGGTGTCCGATTCAAGTCTATCTTAAAGTACGATTTGTCAAGCATGGGTTGCGTGGGATTTTTTCGCATTTGGGCGGTGCTCTCATTGGGTATCTAGGTCAAAAGGATTTCTTCATATTTAGCATTTTATCCTCATTCGTTTCGTAGCCTCGCGCATATTCTATTATTTCCAATTTCTGCTCCGAACCCTGCGCTCTTGAACGTGTGATCGATCTCACTACTCTGACTCCTCCATTATCTACAGGGATACACATCTTATAGTCTTACTAGGCGCGATGCAGTCGGATGTAGACTCCGTATCCATCCATTAAGCGGCCGAGTCAGTGGTTCGACTCTTCAGGATCACAGAAACTCGCCGCACGAGCATGTTCCAAATTGAAATGGTATTCGCTGACGTTTAGCACCCGAGATCTGAGATGTACAGATATTAGGAACATGTCGGTGCTGTTCCATCGGATCATAATACAGTCAATGGTGCGGCAGGTTTGGACATCCGGCCACCTCCTCCGAAGGAGGTGGGGTGAACACTTACAACTCCACCTTGCAAGAACGACGGGCTTGCCATAATTTATATCTTGCCATATCATCAGGTTAATCATTCAATCAATGTACCTGCTACAGTGTGCTTGTTAAACAGAATACCTAACAATTGCTGGACTATCAATCTTTGTTTTGCTACTTATAAACGGAGTTTCAAACTAGCAGGTTTAATGAGGATACTGTAAGCGTCAACTAGCAGTAATTTTGGCTTCTTTCCAAGTTCAAACTTCTTGTAATGTCGGTTCGTCATCTATCATTTCTTTTGCTCATGAATTACTGTATCTTCTTCTTCAACAATGAGACCTGGCAAATCTTTGGTAACTTCATCTATGTCTTGACACAAGTTATTGTCTATCTGTAATGATAGCCCCGATGCCTTTCAATGTTCAGTATTTCTCCCAGAATCTCGTTACTCGAGCGTTCTTATGACTTAACTTAGACCTCTCCGGACCCGCCACATCAGACACGGTTTTCGAAGCCCACGTTATTTACATTTGCATCGCCGTGAAGAAGAGATTCACAAGGATGATATACCAATGACCTGACACTACTACAAAGATTTATCGATCATCATACCCAATCTCCCAACAATAAGATGTTTATTCGCCCAGAAAGTCCCTCGGCTATTTCGGCTAGACGTGCAGTCCTCCTCCTACAACAACAACAACAACAACAACAACAACAACAGGCCACCCGAGCAATTCTACCGCGCTCCACCTCCCCGGAATCTCAGCTTCGGGATATCAGTAACACGGACCATAGTCATCGACGATAGTAATACTGAAGCACTGAATGATAGAATATACCGTATCGACAATACAGTGATTAATACGAGGAGAGTTTCTTGGAATTTGCCGCATATGGATGAAGAGTTGACGGATTCGGGATGTTCGCTAGAATTAGATAAACTATTGGAAAGAGACATGTAATGTACATGCTCATAGAAAAGGAAGAAAATCAGTGGTGCACTACTTGTGAGGTAGTCAGAGAAGTGAACCAAGCAAAAGCTTTAGGTTTATGGTGGAAGTTGTGGAGCTGATCGAATCCCTGATGACCAGGGAATAGGAAGGCCAAGAGTATTTTGCTAATCAGAATCCAACACTTTGTTTGACGCCCTTCTTTCATTCACATCCATCATAGAGTGGTCATGCTACCATTGTGGTGCCTAGGCCTGACCCTAAGCCTGAGTACGCCTCCCTGCCCCTCGCTATGCAACCAAACGCCGAAAGCTCGATTCTGAAAGCCCTTATGTATTCACGTATATTTCATTTCTTCGTCCATCCCCCCACAACGATATGATGCTGCCGTAAAAAGTATATCAGAACACCATTCTATGCAATGCAAGACCGGGTCCGTAGACGCACCAGTCATTCCAACCTTCCGACCGTTATTCCGTCCGTTTGAAAATCAGCAAGGATCGCTGAACAGATGAAAGACGAGGCTGAGCCCAAAACCAAGCTCGAAAATGACCTTGCAGGTCGAGAGCACCAAAATAAAAACCAGTACCAAAACGCCGCCTTTATGCATCCGTCCATCCACCCATCCTGCGCAGCTCTTTCCAGGCCGCTTTTATACCTGTATCGTATGTCCTTTCCTGTACTGTCTATGCACAACCCCCCTTTCCCTGTCGTTTATGAACGTTTCTCATCCATCTCTTTCCGGTCATCTTTCGAGTCTGGCTGCTCCACTGGTGATTCCACTCCTGGAGTACCAAAAATCGTACTAGCACTCCCGTCCGTCTCTTCAGGTGCCTTCTCATCATCCTCATATTTCGAGGCCTTGGTATCCGACCCCTTAAGCGTATTCCCACCATCCGAGGACGCCTCTTCATTAAACACAATACCGCCCTCCCCTCTCTCCATCTCCATCGGATTTGCCTCCTCATGAACAGGACTCATTGCCCCATCCAAACCAACGCCTTCCCACCACTCCGCTCTTCTCGCACCCGGCTCCCTATGTCCAGAGTGATGAGAATCGGCCTGGTTCCTCCGCTGCAAGATCTCCTCATCGCGCCGGCGGTACGCCGCTCGTGCTTCACGCACCATTTCCTCCCGCGTCTTGCCAGGCCCTTGCACAATCCTCCGCTTGCGGAATCCGTTCCAGTCCGCCCAGAATTTGAGACTCACCCAGAAGCCGCCGTCGGTGCCGGGAATGTGTTGCCAGGGTTTCTCGCGCGTAGAGAAGAGCCAGGCATCGACGGCGGCTTGCATGCAAATGGAGATGGTGGTACAGCAGGTTAGGGCGAAGGGTGGGTCGATGGCAAACTTGTCGCTGTATTGCATACCATGAGATACGAACGGGAGGATCCACATGCCGATATATACAAGTGGGTAGATGAAAAGGAAGCGGAGTTGGCGGCGGATTTTGTCGCGTGTGCGGTCCATTTCTGCATCAGCCATTGATTGGCCTTGGGTGTTGGTTAGTTGGAGTTGGGAAATGGGGGTTGATGTATCGGATTGGTCAGGGTGTTTGCGGAGGACGGTGAAGATGTCGACAACCGAGTGTTTGGTTGTTGTGTCACCGCTTGCGTTCTGGGGAGAGAACCGGCTGACGAAGCCATCTCTCCATGACGATGCTCGCGAGGGGAGTTCGGACATCGACTCACTTCGGGGTGAGATTGCTGCTGGAACTGTTGGTGGGAGAGGATGAGGTGTGGAGGGGCCCTCGAAGGAATCTTCTTCAATCGAACCCTCTGAGGGAGGCGTTGGGAACGAGTTATCCGGGGCTGAAAAGCTCTGCCACATGAAGCGATGCGCTCCAGTCGTCCTTATTGATGGTTGTTGCTCCGGATTGTATGAGTCGACTGTGGATATGGATGGTTTCCTACCCGCTTCTTCTGTCATTGTATCCGGTCTGGTATCCGGGATCAAGCCGTGGCAGGCCAGAGTTGGTGTAGATGGGACAATGGCCTTCTGCTTTCGTCTCTTTGCGGGACGTTCGGCTGACCCCATTGACTCATCATTCCTCTCTGAATTGTGCTTCGCCAGTTTGTTGAATCGCTGAAACTTGAATCGTACATAGTAATAGATCGACACGTATATAACCAGAATGAAAATGAAGATCACATATCGAGGAATCCAGTCCAAGGCTAGCCGATACCAGAAAGGTCGTACAGGAAGGTAACAATACGTCCCTTCTGAGACGTATGCATGACGACCATTTATGAAAGCAAGACTTGCCATCAAGACCGGAAATATGACCCACAGTAAGTATGCAAGTTTTCGATACGGGTATAGGCCTCCTTCGCCGCGAGAGGATCCGGGTCTAAATATATATAACGCGCTGTGAACCGCAATCATAAGAACGGAGAAATCTGTGCGACCATTAGCAATGAACGACTAATGTGTTACAAGATTATATGTCTACCAGAAGCTTCAATTCCCAACGCAATCATGAACCCATTGACTTGGCAGAATGTCGAAGTATCCTTCACTGGTCCATGCGTGAAAACGACGATGGGATATATCATGAACCAAAGGGCTTTAAACATGTCGCTTTGAATTAGTAACATAATAAGGCTAGCACCTGTTAGTAATTGTACTCTTTCAATAATGATTCCAGGAACTCACTCATGCCGGAAGCTCCTCCGCATTTTCAAGAACCAGTAGAAAGTCAACACAGAAGAAGCAACACTGACCGCAGAAAAAGTCAAAGCCAAAATCTGCAGCGTGTTCTTTTGTCCATCCGATAACGAAGGTGCCGAACTTGTGTTGTTGCCATTACTGCCGCCTAAGCCTCGAGATTCGAGGTGTATGCGTGCCCTAACCATTGCGTCTGCAAACAGACCCGACGAAAGAGGAGCCATTGTTCGATGGCTCGACCTTCGAGGTCGGCTTCAAGGATTTCGGCAAAGAAGGACGAAGAGAGGAGTTATGAGGTTGTTGTTCTCTTTCTGCTTCGTAGCGTCCGCATATTTCGAATTCCGGGCTCGGGTTATGGGTGGCCGAATGCGGCGAGCCGAATGTCAATATTCGAGAAATTGAGGTGACAAATTTGCAGACGATCGGGTGCTGTATTCTATTATGTGCTGCAGGTTTCCGACGGCAATCCGCAGAGCTGGTCTACTAATTCCTCGTGGTTCCCCAACCTTTATGATCGAAGTCTCGATTGAAGGCTGTCGGGGAGGTGCCAGCTGTTGGCAAGGCGGTCAAAGTATAAAAAAACAAGCCAGCCTTGTGAAAAAAGACGATGACCTCAGTGCCGAGACGGGTGGGGCCCCCGACAATGATGGAAATCGAGATCCTGGTCTGTGGGCAAGAGTCAACTTTTGCACCGTGAGAGATGGACCTTGAATATCCTTTCGTCACGGTACTGAATGGTGAAGCTGGAGAAAATAGAGCAAGAGAGAAGCAGGAAGGATTAGAAGTGGGAAGCTGTGAACGGTGTGAGTTGTGCGTTGCGTTGCCCGTTCGGCGCTGTACGTACTAGCTGGCCGGGACCGAATGGTGGGATGAGCAGCGGGATGAGATGAGCGAAACAGCATACGAGCAGCGAGTCAATAATAGCGAAAGGAAGGGAGAGAGAGGACAGATAGGAAAGGATCCATAGGGCCATAGGTAGGAAAGCAAAAGACGGCAGACAAACTGACAAGCAGGCAGCCAGAATCCGTCCATCAAACCTCCACATCAGTCCCTGGTGCATGAAACTTTGATTAATCTGACTGGTTCATGGCACCGATGGTGATCAACAATAGAGAAGCGCTGCCCCCTCTCGCTGGCTGTGTCCTTGCACGCTTGCAATGCTCGCTGTCTTCATGTCTCCACGGGCCTGTCCGCGGGTCGAGATTTTCACAATCCCACCAATTCCACGCGTGTTCAGACGCCAACAACAGCCTCCATCACCAAAAGTATCGTGGATTCACCAATGATAGCCGCCGCACTCTGTTCGTACCATGGCCACGCCTGGATCTCCTCCAGCCACAATGCACCGAATTCCGGTCTTATCGATTTCTTAGCCAACATCAAGGCTTCAACTCCCATGGCCCCACGCACATGGCCCGCGGCGGGCGTCCTCACCAGATACACATCCTGAAAGCAGAAAAACCTTGGATGATGCCGCCGCCACTGCTGCTGCTGCACAGCTGATTCTGCTTGCTCGGCCCTCCCATCCCGTATGGTCATTTCTGACCCCGGCTTGTCCGACTGACGATGCTGAGGATGCGATGCGACGCATGCATTTTTATAAATCCCCGCACATCCATGTTATATGCAGAAAGCCGGTACAGGCCTCGACTGGCACGACGGGAAGCACACCGTTAAGCTCGGATCACTCGCTGGTCTTGAGTGTTTGACACGGGCCTTGTCCCATCCCAAGGAACCGGACGGCAGCATCAAACAGTAACTGACCATGCTTGCCTGGAGGAAGCACAGAGTTAGTCAAAACTCTCAGCTCACTAGACATGTACAGAGCAATTGTTTTAGTCATCGAGGATTCAAGGCGAGCTACCCGCCGGACTCCAAAAAACCAACTTCAGTATTACCAAGACGGGAATGCCCCGGGCAAAGGACGGATCAGATGTCTCCTCCACAGCTGCGCGAATGTCCCGCCTCATCCCCCACCAAGCGGTATGGGGAAAGTCGAAAGGGTTGAGGTTGCAAAACCACTCTCCGCAGTCGGGCACTCACCGCCAAGAGAAGAAATCTCCCAGTCTCATTACATCACGCGAGTACTTGCTTTTTCTCGTTTTGACTTGTTTGATGAACAGGGCGAGAAACGAAGTGCATTTTCCTTCTTACTTTGCATTCTAAATTTCCCTCTTTGGCCGTGATGCCTATGCATGAAGCACTAAGTGGAGGCTGGCGAGGACATCTGTAGCCGCGCTGTCGTTCACGGAATCCCCAGTAGTCGGGTGCTCTTCCGTCTCCTAGAATTTCCGGTCGCTTTTCAAGAGCCTCGTCATCTGTTGATTGGCTAAAATTTTAGTACAAATTCTGGGGGGAAATGATTCAATTCTTGTCTCTTTATTGTTTGGCACTATTTACAACCCTCTAAGCACAATCCAACATCTGAAACATACAGCAGAAGCAAGTGAACAAAAGACCCGTAGAAGAAAGCATCAAGAACTCCGGCCTCAGCGATTCTCTAAGCATTTTCATGATGGGAAGCATCTGCTTTGTCAATATTGACATCATGCGCCAGAGCAACATCGAAAGCATTGACCTGAGCGGTCTTGAACTTGCGAGCAGGAGTACGGCGCTCAAACAGTATATCCATCTCAGCAAAAGACCGTCCAGAAGGCTCGGGAAGGCGGAAATAATGGTAGACGAGCACACAAAAGCAAGTCCCAGCCCAGAAGAAGCCAGCAAAGTTGCCCCAGTCCCAAGCTGTAGGATTGATCATGTAGGGTGTGAGGACATTGACCACGATTGCGGCGATATTGTAGGCGACGCGGGACAAGGCGACTGTCTTGACTTGCAATCGACGAGTTGACATCTCTGCCACGAGCGAGAAAGCCACTGTGCCGACGGAGAATTGGTAGAACGCAGCCCAGACCAGCATGAGAGATCCAGTTGCGAGCGAAGCTGCGTTCCTGTGGCTATCTGGAACGAGTCCGACAAAGCCCACTGCCATCAGTGTACAGAACAGGCCAGTGAGACCACCCAAGAAGAGTGTTCTGCGACCGACGCCCCAAGCCATGAATGTCCAGACAACAAAGGCTCCGATGGTGTTCAGTCCATATTGTCCTAGAGCAAAGTCATAGGGAATCTCCCCAGTCAGACCAGCTTGCTCGAAGAAGTATGTCGAGTAGTTGGAGAAAGTATTGCCAGCAAAGTTCTGGGAGACGAAGAGCATACAGACGATCTCCGTTCGTCGTAAGTTAACGCCTTTGAAGCAATCCAGGTAGGAGACACCTTCCATCAAATCCTTCTCAAGCTCGTTCGTGTGTCTCATCATGTCAATCGTCTCATCGGCATCGAAAGTCGGATCGGTCTTGGGCGATGTAAGTCGAAGTAACGACTTCTTAGCTGCTGCATATCGTTCTTTTCTAACTAACCACCAGGGCGATTCTGGAGCTAAGAAAATGCCTAGGATGAGTGGTGGGAACCACATCCACTGAATGACCATTAGATTGAGTTACCGGGATGGAAATCTGAGGCTGCCATACCTGAAGACCGTACGGAATGCGATACGCCCACTGGTCATCTCGCTTGAACATACTCTTGATCACGCCAATAGCGATCAGTTGTCCGATTCCCCAGCACGAATTGCCCCAAGTGGTGAGGTACCCTCTGAGAGCTACGGGACAGACTTCACTGGCGTAAGAGATAGCGACTACATTTTCTGTCAGTTACTTCTGAGCTTCTGCTCTTGATCAGGATGAGAGACATACCAGACATGAAGACACCAAACGCAATACCAGCGAAACATTCAGCTACAAGCAGAATCTTGACACTAGGCGCCACGAAAAAGATCGTCGTAATCGCACATTGGTAGAACAGCACGCCCAAGAGGAAAGGTCTGTATCCAAGTTTCTCAACACCATATCCAGTGACTACCCAGCAAACCAGTCAGCTCTCAATCTCTCAAAACTCCCACCCAAACTCAAGCAGATATGGAAATTATCGGAAAGTAAAACTCACGCAAAAGCCCAACGATCTGTCCACACTGTGCCCCATTTGACAATCCCGCCTGCCATCTCGCCGGCACCTGATACGTCCCATTCGGCTGCAACTCGCCATACTTGCGATTGAATGGCGGGAAAGCATAGAAATTTCCGATCAGGGCGATGTCGTAGCCTTCCATTGCGCAGCAGAGGGAGATGAGGCCTGCCCAGAAGATGGCTTTCGGGTAGAGCTTGATGCCTTGCCAGAGGCCCATCTTGTGTTCCTTGTCTGTGTAGAGTGTCAGTGAACTGTAGTGAAGGCGGGGGTAAGGATTTGGGACTGACCGGTCGCTGAAGCAGCATTGGCGAACATGTTGCTCACGACAATGGATTCTCGCTTCTCGTGTATATTTTTCTCATCTTGCCCATACGGAGTCAGCGGCGCCGTCGTTGATTCTTCAATGTTAGCCATTTTGGAAGGGATCTGCCTGTGCAGAGACGGTCACGTTGAATGCTCTTTTGCTGTTGTGAGATCTTGAGTTTGACTGTTGATGTGTCACTTGCGATTTCGAGATTGTGTGGAGAAACCTGGACCTTTATGTACTGCTCGTGTGTGGTCTGTCGTGCTTTGATGGAGAAGTCTGGGGAAGCCGAGATGACTAGTCGCTAAACCTTAATTCGTCGCAACGTGCATGCTTGGGATTCCTAGCTATACAGGCTGTGAGACATCGGCGGAGGTATTCTGACAGTTCTAGATTATGATTGCAGCGGGCGAGATTATTGCGGGCATATCTTTGCCATAGAAAATCGGATGGCACTAAAGGTCGGATCGGAGGTAGTTGTTTACTTGGTCCGGGATCCTTGCCGATGCTCGATTCTGCTACCCCGCTACCCCGCTATCCCGATCGCTGATGTCCGTTGGTGGGTTTGTGTCTTGGACTCTTGGAAACTCTGAAGAAGGTTACTAGCATCGGAGCAAGGCTAAAGGCTCTGCCGCCTCGCTTTTCCATGTCGCTCTGCGGGATACGTAGATATGCCCGGTGCGGATATCGTCTCAGGACATAATTAAGCGAGGACGAGTTGGAATATGTCCGATCCAGGCAGGGGTTGAAGCTCTGGAATTTGGATTGAGAGCTCTCAATAGTAGAGAAGTGACGCAGTAGGATCAGTCGCATATACGTAAGGTCGTTCTCGGATCTCTCCCCTTCATCTTCCTCGCTCGACATCTAACGTCTGCATTTTGAAATTTGAGGTGCGAACAATAACAAAAGAAAGCTTTCCTGAAGTCCATAATCAACAGCCATGGCACCACCAACACATTTCAAGCTCAACACGGGCGCGAGGATTCCTGCTGTTGGTCTAGGTGAGCACAAACGCCCTCATAGGTAAGATGAGAACAGTCCACTGACATGAATACAGGAACATGGAAGTCTGAAAAGGGAGAAGTCCGCAAAGCAGTAACCTATGCTCTCAAGAGTGGATATCGTCACATTGACGCTGCATTGTACCGTCCCTGATCTCTTCCGATTATCGGCACTCACTAACAGAATACAGAATCTATGGTAAGCTTGCTGAGCAATTTCAGAGCCAAGAAGCGACCTTGTGGTTTCTGAATAGGCATTGAGTGTTGATAACTGACATTGGAAATACCAGGCAACGAAAACGAAGTCGGGCAGGGAATCAAAGACAGCAGCATTCCCCGCTCCGAAATCTTCGTCACGAGCAAACTGTGGAATACGCATCAGGATAACGTAAAAGAGGGGTTACAAAAGAGTCTGGATGACCTAGGGTTGGATTACTTGGATTTATATGTCAGATTCTATTCTATTCTATTCTATCGCTTCCAAAACTCTCCTCACAGAGGCTAGGAAAGCTGACATGGGATTCTCTATAGCTCGTACACTGGCCAGTCAGGCTCGTCGCTGTAGGTTCTTCTCTCCCCATCCCTCCTTTCATCTAACCTTGACCATGAAGAAGACTGACCCACCAAAGAACGAAACCTCCGCCCTTCTCCCCACAAACCCAGATGGCAGCCGTTCCGTCGACCGCTCTTGGGATCAAGGCGAAACATGGCGCCAAATGGAAGAAGTGTATGCATCTGGAAAAGTGCGCGCCATCGGCGTAGCAAACTGGTCGATATCGTATCTCGAAGAGCTGAAGAAGACGTGGAAGGTTGTGCCGGCTGTTAATCAGGTGGAGCTGCATCCGCTGCTACCGCAGCATGAGTTGAGGGAGTATTGTGAGGGATTGGGGATTCTGTTGGAGGCGTATTCGCCGTTGGGATCGACTGGTATGTTATTTTTTGCTTGAAGGCGCTTTATGTGGTCGAGAAGGGTGCTGATGGTGTTTAGGTGCACCCATCATGTCCGATACCACCATCCAAGAGATTGCTTCCAGGAATGGGGTGCCTGCAGCTACAGTCCTCATTAGCTATCATGTATGCAAGGGTGTTGTGGTACTGCCGAAATCAGTCACTGAGAAGCGCATTGACAGCAACAGGGAAGTCGCAGAGTTGTCGAAGGAGGATCTGGCTGTTCTTGATGGGCTTGCTGGGAATGGAAAGGCTAAAAGGATAAATACACCGCTTTGGGGATTTGATCTGGGATTTGAGGATTGGTATGGTCCTGTCAAGGGGAAGTAAAGTGGCGGAGGAGGTTCAGTTATGTTATGTTAGGGATAGACAATATGATCGAAAAGTTACACCTTGATTATAAATTCGAAAAAGTATTCACTTGGGATACGACCGGTTAGATCTCCTGATTTGTGTCAAAAGAAGATGAGTGATAAAAATTTAGTAATTTACTTTCGTTTCATCTACCCCAAAAATTGATGTTGTTTACATTTAAACGACATCTTAAAATACCCTGACGGTTATCGAGATGACCGAACATGATTCTTGAGGTACATGAATGATTGGAAGTAGATAGCAGAGCAACAGATTCTCAACCTAGTGGGAACAAATGTCCATCAGCAGCAGGAGGATGAGGCGGAGTATGAAAGGATAGAGCTCAGATGTGCCACAGAAGCAGCTCGTTTACAGAAACGAGACGCCTTGGTTGCAAAACACCCATTTGCTAGGAGCAGTACAACAGTTTTTAGAAAGCGAAGCATTAATCCAGAACTATGAGCCAAGTCTAACGACGTTTCTATTGAGAGCATTATTTAGACAGCGCTACATAAATCAGATTCTATCTCTAACACAACTGTCTAAACTTTGTATGGAGCAGGAGAGATCCCCTCCTTCAGCGCTTTCAGTCGCAGTGCGAGAATCTTCGAATTGAAGCGAGTCATCGGTAAGAAGCCAACCATGAGCCAGAGATTTGGAACGCCAGTCTCTCGGAATGCAGTCCTGTATTCGCCTTCCTCATCAATTCCCCAAATTGGACCACATTGGTTGGCAATCTTATCTCCCAGAGTCGCACGCACCGAGTCGATGGTATTGGAAAAACCAGTCGCAAAGACAATCAGATCAAATTGGCGCTCGCGACCATCGTTGAGGATCACCTTGTCCTCTGTGAAGCGCTCGATGTACCCCGGCTCGACCTTGATCTTCCCGTCGATGACATCCTGGCATGCACCAGCATCGAAGTAGAAACCACCATTGCGAGTTTGGCCAAGTGTTGCATTACCGGTGTTTCGCTGTCCACGCCAGGTTCTTAATCCCCGAGCATTCAGTGCATCAAGTAATGGTCTGTCAAGATCCTCGAGCACTTTAGCGTTTCGTCGACCGAGTTCCTCACCAGGTCCAACAGGAGTGTTGAAGAAGAGGCGATCTTGCTCCTCGAGAGAGGGACGATTGCCTTCGGCATCAGGTTTGTAGCCGCCGAGAATACGAGGTACAGAATGAGTGAGCGACATGATGTAGGTTGGAGAGCGTTGGAGAAGGGTTACGTCTATGCCTCGACGAGAACAATCGAATGCAGTGTCGAAGCCTGAGGATGAGGTGCCCACCACACAAACTTTCTTGCCGACGAATTCACGAGAGCTCGTGTGCTCTGATGAGTGACGGATCTCTCCTCCTTTGTAACTCGACATGCCAGGAATGACAGGAGTCAAAGGTACGCCGCAGAGTGAGGTTGCCATGATCAATTGCTTTGGGTGCAGTGTTCGATGTTCCTTTCCTTCCTTGTTGATCACGACAGTCCACTTGCCGTCCTTGTCCTGATCAGCCTTCACAACGGTAGACTTGGTCCAGACATTGAGCTCCAAAGCCGAAGCATACCATTCCATATACTTTCCCTGCTTTTGAGCTGGGGTAAATGTAGGCCAGTGCTTGGGATAAGAGAAGTATGGTAGGTCATCAGGCCAGTGAGGGAAATGAAGCGACAAGTACTCGTATCGCTTCTTCCAGATGTCGCCAATTTCTTCATTGCGATCGATGACCAGGCTCTCCATACCGAGCGCTTTGCATCGAGCTGCCATTGCAAGACCGCTTACGAAAGTTAGTGAGCGTATATCCCAACATCCGGAGTTTTATAGACCTACTTCTGTCCACCTCCAATGATCAGAACTTCTGGGTCTGCAGCATCGACGTCCTTGGCTCTCTGCTTCTCCCAGCTGATGTCTCCAGTCATGTGGCCATCATTAGGTGCAATCTCAGGAAATCGCTTCAGTTTTTCGGCAACTGTGTGCATGGTGTAGATTTTCCAACCATTCTTGGTGAGAACTGAGTTGATCACAGCGGAAGCGACGACGAGCTCCGTCTCGAATGACACAACGCATTGCAATTGAGCAAAGTCTGGGTACGGGCGAGAGACTACTGGCTCTGGCTTGAGGAACTTGAAGTTGGTGGCCTTTGTGGTAGGGAAAAGATCGGTAGCAGCCTTCAGGATCGCCGGGTGGAAGTTGAAGGTGCGGTGGTCCCAGGTGAATGATAACTTGTCTCGCCAGACACCTATGGTGGTAATCAGTAAAGTTTCTCTCGAACATGTGTGTGAAGTGAAAGCTCACCATACTCGAGAAACATATCAGTAAACCCTTGAGCATCTCCATCTCCCATGACCTTGGACAGCTGAGACACAATAGACTCTGCCTCTTTCTGAGCGTCGCAGTCGCCAGGGATTTTGATTCCGAGGACATCGGTGGTAGGAAGTTCGTGATTGTACTTGAAATCGTACATGAAATCATCAGCTACAGGAGGCTTTGGAGCAACCTGTATCTCGACATGGTCGACGATAACTTTGGACTTAATGTCTGCATTGGGAACTATGGTATTGTCGTTCAAGGGGGGTGCAACTTCGACAGCCATTTTTGCGTATGTGTAATGGTAGACTCTGGATGAGCTTTTGCTTCGGTTGTCTGTCCTGCGAATTCCATTTCTGCTATTTCAATGGCATTGATAAACCCCAAAGGTCTTCAAAAATAGGTCCGATGCGATTGCAGCGTTTGACGAGACTTGAGAAATACGTCCGGCACATGCTGATAGCCAGAGACAATACATTAGGTGTCACATCTCTAGCAGTCAGGATCTCAGAACAAGTCCGGTGTAGAACCATTGCCCGAAGCGGAACGAGAAATATATCCGATGTGAAGACATGAAAGATATGTCCGTCGCAAGCTTCATGCTGGCACTTCACAGTTCCAGCCGAGCCCCCAAACCTGACTCGTTCACTCTGGGTACTGGCTAGGCGGCAGGCGGGGTACCTAGGCGGGGCCAAATGAGGGGTCAGGGGAATTTTCCAGGTTGTCCGATGACCAACTTTGTTTACTAATCGTACTTTATTATACTGCTTTTGTGTTTTCCAATCATTGAGCTAGTGTCTTGAAAGTCAGGTCGCGAATCCTCCGACTGTATATTTTCCGAACGGCCGAATCTGCGTATCATGCGGCCGGGACACTTTTCTGGCTGAATGATCTCATCTCCGACGTCTGTTCTGTTCTCTTTGGATCCGATACCTACCTATAGTTGAGACCTGACATCGGCATCTTGTAGCGCGAAAAACAGATTCGACCGACCGGACTCAAGGTGGTAGGACTTGACAGAACGGACAACTCCATACCATGTATCGGCGAATAGATGACTCGGTAGCCACTGAAGCTCCGAGGCCTCACAAGAAGCCGCGCAAACAGCGACCATGCTTCAGTTGTACAGGTGAGCGAAGAATTCTACAGACATAGTGGGGGTGTTGGTATGGGAGCTGTGCAGCGACAGAGTCACGAGGCTGATCCGTGATCGATGGTTGGCAGAATGTCGTCGTTTGAAGATGAAGTGCGATCGTGCAGGTCAGTATTGCAGTTCAGACTCAGCTATCTCATGTGATATAACTATACTGAGAGGGAAATCACAGCCCCTTGCTCGAACTGTATTCGACGACGTCGTGTTGACTTCTGCAAGGAGACTTCGGCTACCACTCCTCCGCCTTCCCGGTTTGTTCACAACCATGGCAGATGACTTTTCTATTCGCTGAATGAGGACTACAGTGCAGAATCAAACCATGACTTGGAACAGGAACAGAATAATAGCCATCCTCACCAGCCACGACTGTCCGTCGAACATGTCCAAGATGATGTTCAAACAACTGCCCGGCCATCGAATCGTCAACAGTTGCAGCAAGATCAAGAACACATTAGGGAAACGCAACAGTACCATCCCAATATTCCAGCCATGAGAGCCTCGCCGAGGATTGAAGACAATCATGGCCATGCGACCATGCCTAGCCAAGCTGCAACTCAGCACCGGTCGCTTGGTTCCAGCTCAGTACCTTCCAGTAGAGTTGAAGAAAACTTGCAAGTCAACGCGAATGCAACTGTAGCTCTTCGAAATGCCCCTTTGCAGATGATGGACGATGACGAGCAGATGGGCTCTGATGGGACGCTGATGCTGGATAAAGGAGGTCGTTCAAAGTATCTGGGCCCAACAGCGGGTAGTGAATGGCTCAAAGATGTCTGTGATTCATACATACAACCATTGATCATGCTAATTCGTTGCAGTCAGAAATGCAAGAAGGACCGGATAGTTCCGAAAACACTCGTGCTCCGTCTCCCGAAATCCCGCAGACTTCGACTTCATTCCAACCTGGTTTGCTTTCTACAATCACAAGTCCCAACACATTTCCTTTTAGTGCTGGGATGCCAAAAATGAGTACGCGGCAGTTGCTTTCCCATTTACCTCCGAAAGACGAGGCATGGACCTTAGCCGAAGCGTACTATCGCTATTGTGCGTGGCAGTAAGTGCTGTGTATAGGAATGAAACGACATTACTAATCATAGTCAGTCATGATGTTGCTCCTAAATCTCGCTTTGTAAAGACTTTCGATCGTGTTTACATGCTGGCTGATGGGAGACATCCCTCGACCAGGGTCAATGCTCAGGAGATCGCTCTCGTCTATATTATCATAGCTCAAGGAACTATGTACAATATTGAAATGCCCGCGTTTGATACGTCTGCTGATACATGGCTGCATCTTGCGGAGCTGGCTCTGGTAAAAGGGGACTTCCTAGCGAACAACATGATTCCTGGAGTACAGACTCTGGTAAGCGACTGAGCCTCTCGTCTTATGATCCAATGCTGATTCCATCAAGCACTTGATGGGACACATGCAGCTGTAAGTAGAAGAGTCAAAACTGTCATCAATATCTCTGACAGAATGGCCAGAGAATCTGAAAAAGGTCGGCGTAGCGACAGTGCTTGGCCACTTTGGGGATTGGTGATGAGCTTAGTTCGAGCGGTATGAATCTTCCTAAAGAAAACCCGCAGGAAACTGATTATGACTTAGATGGGCATGCATCGCGATGGCACCCGTTGGAATCTACCAGAAGACGTAGTTGAGGAACGACGGAAGGTGTTCTGGGAGTGTAACGCTGCTGATGTCTTCCAAGCACATTGCTTCTCGAGGCCGTATGATATCCGATTCATCACTTCAGCTTGGGCTCATTGAATATAGGAGTGCAGTCAACCCTGAGCATTGCGATACTGCCTTTCCATCGGAGCCGCTCAACCTACATGGAGACAAGAGCTACTTCATCCTCCGATTTGAGTTATCACAAATCTCTTCCGAGTAAGTGAATACATAAGCGAGAAGAGTAGCGGAGACTGACAGAGTTTCAGGATTCTCACCATGGCAATGAGGATAAGGAAGCCACCGTATTCCGAAGTCACCGAATTAGATCTCAAACTGTATGACCTTCACAACCGAAATATATTTACAAGCTGACTATTTCTAGCGCTGCTTTCGAGCGCAGTCTTCCATTCTCCATCCGCTGTCGTGCAGCGCTTATGGCAATGCCTTCCCGCTATCCACAAGCAGAGGCAGCGATTGAGGCATCACCAGAACCTTCGCGGAGTTCGATGACGATTTCTTTTCAGGTCAGCTCTTAGTTCAAACCACATCTCCATCATGTACTGACCTTTTGTCCAGCAAACAAATCTCGCGCTTAATGTTGCGGAAACGATAATCAACCTCCACCGGCCCTACTTTGCGAAAGCTCTTTACGAACAGATCGACGACAGAATGAAATCTGCATATGCATCTTCATTTCTGGCCGTGATCGAACGTTGTGCTGTGAGTACTTTGTAAGCCATTCGGGTCCATAGGCTAATATCCGCAGATAATACTTGCAATTGTCACCGACATCCACGCCCGCTTTCCCGCAGTCAGCATAAGGCAGTGGAACTTTTGGGTGGGTGGCAGCCTTTCTCTTTTCTAGCGATTGACGCTCACAATTATGACAGTATCATGTGTATAATTCGGCTCTCTGCTTGGGTACTTTGGTACTGCGTGACGCACGCAATGCTATGGCTAGCTTTGCTGTTAGGCAGATCGACGTCGCCATTGCATTATTCACGTCTTTGACTCAGCACGGTGCCAATACTCCTCGATACCGGCGTAACTTGCAGTGGCTCCAAAAGCTTCGTGCCAAAGCATCTGACAAGATCTCTGAGGCATCTGCAGCCCCAAGGCTCAGTCCGCAACGCGATGAGAATAGCGAAGAGAGGGAGGATGCTGACGATGTTGAACTTCTTGGCTGGCGCACTAGACTTATTGAGCGAGTGGGCCAGGATCGTCCGACAAGAAGCACTATTCGGCTCCCTGCAACACCAACAGGCTCTCTAACTTCTAATGCTCCTGGCTCGGTCACTGATCAGAATACCATCGGCAATAATAATCATGTAGATGGTACTGATCCGAGCAGGCCTTATGCATCCCTTCCTTTCACGGCTCCAGATCCGATTGATGATATCTTACGCGACTTCTGGGATCCTTTGATAATGCAGGACATCTTCGCGGCGCCTCCAGATCAGTTCAATGCAAGTGTATCTTCGAGAATTTCCCAAGAGCAAATAGCTAATTCGAGTTTAGTCACACGGGATGAACGGTTCCGCTTGGTGGGAGGATTCGCTAGCTGCCCATGACACTTCTCAGATGGGGAATCAATAAGATAAAATAATTTCTGGGAAATCTAAACCTGGCTGCTGCTGTATTCTGGAACTTCTCCTCCTTTAAATTACCTGTTTGACTTCGGAGAGAAAGTAAGATGCATTAACGGATCGCCTCATCCTGCCGTGGCTGCCTCCATTCGGATTCCCCGCCCATGAGTGACTGTCTCATTTCTTTACTCTCGTAAATCCTCGACCGATATTCATACTCTCAAATGAAATTCACTCTTTACTCTGAAAAGTGGAGGTTTGCAGAATGTTTTCTGCAAATTGATAGCTGCCAATCACCCGTTGAGATGAAGAAACATTTTGAAGTATCGTGTTCGCCCGTTCCATCTTTTTTGAGCACTTCCTGCGTGAGCATAGCATTCGATGGAGGCTTTCGGAGCCAGCCATATGTTATCGGGCGTTGGTAGGAAAATTCAGGGTAGCGTTCCGCCGACTAGCATTAAGCACAACGTGAACGCGTTAATTGTCAGGTGAAGGGAACTGAGGTAACCGAATAATGCTTCAAGATGGATTTTTCCCTTTACGAAATGCCAGCAAGACATCTAAATTGTTTGAATGTCCTTGATAGAAAACCTCAAAATCAGTGAACAGCAATCTTCCCATTTGCCACACCATTCACCGCATCAATCTTCTTGCTGTGAACCTCCCCATTGGCAACACCATTAGCCGAACCATTGACCTTAGCGGTCTCCATGATCGGCAATCCATTTTCGTCAAAGTAGACAGGCATTCTCGTCCGGAAGGAGTGTTGCAGAGCCGTAACAATCTTCGCCGCCTCAAACGCATCTTCTGGTGAGCAACTCATCGGGCGATTATCCAAAACTGCAGCAGCGAACTCTTCGAGGTCGTTGATGAACGAGGTATCGTACAGCGTGAAAGCATCTGGAGTCGTCGCCGTTCGTACACCATATTGATCTCTGATCTCAACACGGTCAATATTGGAGTTACCACCGATGACGGAGTGGGCTTTGGTGCCGCATACTCGGGTTGCGCCCTCGTAGCCGTTGGTAAGAGTCCGGCCGAGATGTGTGGTAAGAATTTTGCCGTTCGCAAACTCCACCATACCCCAGCCGTTATCGCAATCGCCGTACTTGGACAATTCGCCATATACGGCTTGCTGACCCATGGCGATGACTCTGTTGACTTGCTTCTTGGGGTTGGTGAGGCCTGATTTGGGGTCTAGGAAGTAACGACCAATGTCGATCTGTGGTGCATGTCAATAAGAGTCATACAATGAGATGGATGGGACGAATGACTTACATCATGGATGCCCATGTCCACGAAGATTCCGCCTGACTGCTCGGAGAATGTGACGAAGAAGCCTGAGAGTCGTTAGCATAGCTGAAATATTTCGGCAGTGGAGTTCACTTACCAGTAGGGTCCTGCTGGTCGATACAGGCGGTCTCTACAGCATGGATATCTCCGAGCGAGCCCTTCTCAACCAGTCGCTTGACATGTTGGTATGATCTGTCATCTGTATAAAGTTAGAGTCTGGGAGCCACCTATCTGACCGTGGATACTCACATCGTCTCGAGAATGGCACCAAGAATTTGAGCTCTGGCTTTGATAAAGCCTTGTGAATCACGTCCTCAGTAGCCAAGACATCAACCGAGATAGGCTTTTCGCACATAACATGCTATATACTGTCAGTCCTAAATATTCTTCACGCACACATACTCATATATGAAAAGAAGTAAATCTTACCAGGCCCAGGTCTAGACCCATATGGATCAGAGGCGCATGGGTAGCTGTCGCAGTAGAAATGAGAATTGCAACAGCACCGCTGTTCCTCATACAATCCTCTGGATCTGAGAAGAACTTGACGGAAGATGGTAGGTTGGCGGCTGCCCATTCTGCGGCTCCTGGCTTGATTTCGCACGCAGCAACAAGTTCAATTCGTGGCTGTTGGGCGACCAGGATGCGGGCGCGGATTGCGCCAAGGCGTCCGAGGCCGAAGAGGGCGAGCTTGAGGCGGGGTTGGGAGGTCATCTTGGGGGCGATTTCTGCGAATTCAAAGTGAAAATTACTAGATGATGAATGTTGCTGATTGTAAATTGCTTGCGAATTGATCGTGTCTATCTTCCCAAGCTTTCGTTGTCGACGTTTTGTTTCGGCTTGGGTTCTTTTGACTTATATGGCGAACTTACAACTAGCCAAGACTTGATGGATGTCTTCTGATCCGGCCTCAAAATATGCTGTACCGTATCTTGGACATATGTCCGGTTCTCAGAGAGCAGTGAGGAGTGTCTGAATGGAGATCGGACATTTTCTGCAAATACTGACATCGATATTGTTTATGTCCGGTCCTTTGCCTAAGCGAGTCCAACTTCGACCGATGCTAGCTGTCCACACTCCACCTCCCCAGCTTCGCGCTGAAAACTCCGATTTACCTACACAGCACGGGTGAATTCAGTAAACTCCGTCTTGGTCTTTTCACATAGCTATGCAATCATGTTCCCCCACTAATCCCTTCTTACCTGATGTGAACATCATGCCGCACTCTCAGCGCGGTTTTGTAGCTGCCTAAAAGAGCAGCCACTTGAGGATTGCTCAACACTTTTACAGATAGGTCTCGGTGAATCTTTCAACCAAAGAGCTGACATTCATGCTGCATACAAAGCTTTGAAAGCTAATGCTCTTTCATTCGGAATTCTTCGGAGCTACTGAAAAACATACATTTGTGGGGTCAGTTGCCATGGATCAGGGCAATGGTATGGCGAGTCCAAAACCCAACAGACCGAGCTATGATTCCGCAAATCAATCGAACCATACCGTGCCACACACTTCGGCACTACATTTGCCTTGCGGAATCAATTAGAGAAGAACACGTCACGTGATGCATTTATTTGTCGTTGTTTTGACTCGCACATGGTGAAGTATTCGGAGAAGCTTCTCGGCTTTCAGTTTGACTACTCTATATAACTTAGGTTACATTTGAGAGTTTCATGAGCCGTGATGAGATGGCTCTGGTGTTCAATTTTATGTTGAGTCCTGTATCTTCGACACTCGTCACCTTTCAACTTTTCCTCGACTATTAATACTCCCTCATCTTTCACCTAAATTCTGGATTTTCCCTCTTTAAGACTTCCACTGATATCTTCTAGGAACATCTGAGCCCTGAAATACCCTCCAAGCAATCTTGAAACAACCACATCTAAAGGTTAGCAAGTACCATCCAACATTTCAAAAACCCGACGGCCCCCTAACCTCTACTGGCCTAGTCTTGGACAAGCAGGAAGCCAGTTTATTGATCCCTGCTTCACGCACGGTGTTGGTCTGGCTCCTTTGCTGGGCATGAGTAACGTCGTTGGCATCTATATTCCAGGTCATATGCCAGGTGGTGGTGTGAGACCACCACCGCCTCCTCCTCCAGGCCAAGGACGACGATAGATATGGTGGTATTAAGGAGGTCCAAGAAAGGCTGGAAAGAAGGCGAGAAGCAGCAAGCGTTAATGGTCGTTGGGTTACCAGTGAGAGATAGCTTAGTCATCGAGGCTGGGGCTAGATATCAATATCGATGAGCGTGTTTTGTTGAATCTGGGTGCTGTGGAGTATGAAATGTAACTGTTATTACTGTGAGCAAGACATGCGAAGCTCCGTATATTTTTGACTTTGTGCGGCCTCGAAGAGCAGTCTTCCAGGTTGTCAAAAGGTTCACGAAGACTATGTCACTTTGGACCAATGATTATTCAACCGTGGAGCTGTAGAATAGGGCCAGCAGCGTCAATTTACATGCTTATGTAACCCTCTGTATGATTTATGGAGAGAAATAGGCACTGTGTCCATAACATTGTGAAAGATGCACGGCTTGAATCTAGAGACCTAATCTCCGAGTATGATAACCACATGTCACACGCGCTTGGAACCACAACAAAATTTTGACCGTGCTACTCGAGATAGTGAATTCTACAAGAAATGTCGGCTACCGAGGATTCAAAATTATTTACAGGGTCTCAGGAGTGAATAGCGGATTTAGCTGCAAATTTGAGCCCAATCATAGACGATGAGTATTGATCGTCCTGCAAATTCTCCAAAATAGCAGTAGGGAATTAGGCGGCGTTTCATCGTGAGAGGTGAGTGCAAGACTCTGAATCACACGTCTGAGTATGAATAAATAGTGATAATATCAGCTCCAACTGCCTGATCACCCCGCAAGAACGTGAATATCGTAATCAAAGGTGAATCTGGATATCTGCTAACGTTACCGAGGAAGGAGCCATGCCACCTTCATGCAGACGTGTATATATGCTTGAACAATTATTCAAAATTATCTTCTACTGCTTCTGTCAAATAAGCTACTGTGATTCTTTCCCACCAACAACAGAACAGGGCAATATGACCGGCGTTAGAGAAACACCTGCCAGTATACCTGCCAGCATAGTCACCACTTCATCAAAAGATACAGTCAACAACCAGCCAGACGCGTGGTTGAAGCCAGACAGCATATTTTACAATCCGACACGGCCAAATAACGTCGGTCTACCGGCCCCTCATAGGACACAATTACCTCGAAACGAGCAAATCCCCTTCCGCCGATACAATCCACAGACTGGAAAGGTCACACTGGAACCTTGTCCTCCGAGCAATCTCTACCCTGTATTTCGACTGAGCATTGATAGACAGAAGTATTGACTTAGCTACTGGAACAAAGTAGGGACGCACAGAAATACGGTTTCTGTGGTGTTTGGCTGAAGGGGCATGTAACGGATTGGGATGTGGAGGGGCCTGAGGACGATAAAGACATTCAAAAACCTTTAATCAGGTATGTGCAAAGATCTCAAGAAGGCTAGAAAAATCTCGAGTCATCATCAGGGGCTGATACTTGAACCTGGCAGTGGTTACACCAAGACTCAAATTGGAGTCAACAAAAGCTCGCCAAACTCAGGGGCTCTCGCTTGAGGCTTCACTGACGTCAGCCCTGCATCGCAAACGCGATACAACTTTACACAGCGCTGCAACACTCTTTCAGCAACGAGTGCTGGTCGCCGGCCTCTGTCTCGGCGCAAAATACTTGCACATCACTCACAATGCCTCTACCGCGCGTCTCCCTGAGGTCTTTTCTATCCTCAGCAAAATCTGCCCTCCATAATGCCAGCCAGCAAACTTCACCCCTCACTTTCGTTATTGGCAATGAAGCAGCCGGTAGCTACCTCTTCTCTATGACAATACAAGGAGAAGTCTGCTAATTCGTATTGTCAAAGATCTCGATTCTCTCTGCAGCGCAGTCGTCCTAGCATATCTCCGAACCTATACCTCAACCTCTCCCGCAAACACACTCTACATACCCCTCTCCAGTATCCCACACACCGACCTTTCTCTCCGCCCTGAGCTTCTCCCTGTCCTCTCACGCGCCAATCTCAAACCGAGCGACCTCATCACTCTCTCCGACTTACCAAACCTCTCCCAACCATCCCGCCTTCCTCCCGAAAAGACAAAATGGATACTCGTCGATCACAACGCGCTGCTCGGCGAGCTGGGCAAAATCTACAGCGGGCGAGTGATGGGCTGCATAGATCATCACGATGAAGAAGGCAAAGTACCGAAAGACTGTGGTGATGAACCGAGGGTTGTGAGGAAGAGTGGTAGCTGTGCTAGTCTGGTGGTGGAATATTGCAGGGAAGCATGGGATACCGTATCCGCGAAGTCAAATAACAGCGAAACAGCGAAATGGAACGCGGAGCTTGCGAGAGTGGCGCTCGGTCCTGTGCTGATTGATACTTCGAATCTGGAGAATGAAGCGAAGACTACGCCTGCGGATGTGGAAGCTGTGAAATATCTTGAGAAGTGGATTACCGCTGGTGAGGGGGAGGGTTTTGATGCGAAGAGTTATTACAAGGAGATCTGGACCGCCGAGAGAGATGTTGAAGGGTTGAGTCTAACGGACTTATTGAGGAAGGACTACAAGCAGTGGAGCGAGGGTGGGGTTACCCTAGGGGTTAGTTCTGTTGTTAAGGACATGGACTTTCTGCTCTCCAAGAGAGAAACCCGGGAAGAATTCTTCGACACGTTGAAGAAATTTTCTCAGGAAAGAGATCTCTCTATTTGCTCTATCATGACTAGATCCTCAGCCAACAACGAAAATGGTTTTCAAAGAGAACTCTTCGTTTGGGGATTGAATGACAAGGGTGTTCAAGCTTTGAAGAAGTTCGAGGCTGAATCGAGTAACAGTCTGGGTCTTGAGATCTGGAAGGAAGGATCCTTGGATTCTGAGGATGGTGGTCTATGGAGGAAATGCTGGCAGCAGAAGAAGATCGAGAACTCGAGGAAGCAGGTCGCTCCCATGCTCAGATCTTCGATGACTAATTGAGATGCCCGGGTAGAATGCCCTCCGATAAAGCATTAGAGCTTCTATGAAGTAAGCTAGAATGCAGATCGTTTCGACCGCGTGTAGGTTTATGTAGGTGTCATGTCTCAATATATGCTCACCCAGTCCAGCGCCACGTGGAAGCAGTCATCCGCTCCTTCTGCGTCTACTTTTGCGTCCACATATATGTCATCTAGTTTTTCCTACTTTGCGTTGGCATTTACACTCGCGCAATCAAAAGTTGTGCGTTCCAAACACATTTCTGATTCATTTACTGGTCTCAAGGGGCTCTTTTATTACATTGTGGTCTGTCAGTACGTCTTTCCTGGCTCTTCTTCCTTCCACACGTCCCATAGCATCGGGTGTAATTCGAACTCAAATACATCGAGCAGATATCTCAACCCTCTCAAGCGTGACCTTGGCAATCCAGGGGCGTTTCTCACCTGAGGTGACGCGCCTTTCTCGTCCTGTGTAAGACCGAAGGCTCATCTTACAAAAGGGGCATCTCTGCCACTCTGAGTGCGTCCTTCAGAGAAGCGGAAGTCTGAAAGTCTGGTAGAGTCTGCGCACTCAGCTTCATCTGCTCATAGTTTGAAGAGCTGAGCGCATTGCCGAGTAATCAGTGACTGATCACTTCTCGGTGAGTCTATATATCCCACCGAAAGGACTCATACTGAATGATTCTAAGAGAATTTTCTTGACGAGATACAGGCCTTCCACGCTTGGCCTTCTTTCCTCTTGTATCTATTGCCTAGCTCCACAATGGAAAGAGAGGACACCCCTTAGAGGGACACCTCTTTCCGTTCTGGTCAAGTGGAGGTAAAGCTCATAATACTTCCATCTCGGATGTACAATCAAGATCAAGACACTTGCGTTTGGTATTTCGCAATTCGAATGTTACACTTGCACCCATAAGCTTTACAGACACTCAGGTCTGTCAACACATACGATGCCGAAAAGGACCTTGCCAGCTGTCCAGCCTACGGCGACGTCAAGTCGCTCCACACGAGACCGTCAACGACCTCGACATTTCTGGATTGCCCCTTTGGTAACTGCATCGGAAGACTCCACATCAGCTCCTCAGCCAAATCCAACAACTCACAAGCAGACTGGAATCCCGTCAACTGGAGACAAAGCTACAAAAGGAAAGGTCGGACGTCCCCCAAAGAGGGCTGCCGATACTTCGCCGGCTGTGCATCCGCCCATGAAAAAGAGGAAGAACAAACCACTTGCGAAGAGATTTTCGAAGCCACCCAAGACAGTCAAGAATCCAGTAGTAAGCCACGGGTACAGTGGCGGTGATGAAGAGGAGGCTAAGAGGGCAGGTGAGCCATCTGCCGTTGCCGTCCAGAAGGTAGAGAATGATGGGAAGTCATCAATGCACCATGACGAGATGGATGGCGACAACTCAATGACCGACATTGAAGATGAAGCTCAGAATGACGAAGATACTCTTCAAGACCCTCGTGTATGCCCAGTCAAGGCAACGGGCGATTCGACAAAGACGACCATCACTGCTAGCACTGCTCACGATACCTCCTCTGATGATGCATCCCTCAACACCACGGAGGTTTCTGAAGTTGCGGATAGGCTGGAGATCGAACCTCAACCTCGCCCAAGTAGCTGCGCACAACCCTGCTCACCATTTCCTACATCAAGCGTCCCCAAACTCAGATGTCCAAGTACCCTCCCAACCAATGTACAGGCCCACAACGAACCTCAGACCCACAGCGAACCTCAGTGCCATACTGGCCACACTGCCAGCTGCACTCAACCCTTCGTCACACTTCTTCAACATGAAAATGTCGGCAGGATAACCATCATGAGATTGGATACGGGACACCTGGAGCATGCAGATTGCATTTCACGAGAAGCACTTCTTCGAATGTTGATCATGGAGAATGAGGCTTTGAAGGCGATGGTCCTCAACAAAAGATATCACGAAGGAGAGGGAGTAGAGAAGTCATTGTTTAGACGTTGTACAGATATCTTTGCAAGGCCAGAGTGGAGGATGAGGAATGTGATCATGGGTCTATGTGATATGTTGGCAGGTCGGTAGGAAGTCGATGGCAAGCAGGCGAGCGAAACTTGTTGTGCCGTGAGACATCTTATGAAGGCTGCTACAAATCCTGGTATGCAGCAGTAGCAGATCTTCTTGACCCATTATCACATGCTTTACGATACTTTTGGGATTTTGGTGGAAACAGCACACAGTTGTATGCGTAGGCGAAGTCACTGGACTCGACGGAGATACTGCAAATTAGCTCGGGTAAGCAATGAATGGAATGTTCTCATAAGGTCACTGAAACTAAACCTATACATGTATGTGAAACTCTGGCATCTGCTTTACCAATCATCTGCGAAGCATGCCATCGATTTACAATCTGTATGCCGACCTCATCAAAGGAGTGTCCCAATTTGCTGTCACCAAGAGGCGAGAACAGAGCCGAATAAGTGATAGTGTCCTGTTGATTAAGTTCCTAAGTCTATGAATCTAATCTAAGCTGTGGGATATCATCGCATAAAGAGAGCTCGCTTCTGTTGCCATAATTTCATCAATTAACATCACCGTCAACCCTCAACGGGCCGTATCCCCATCGCCCCAAAGTTAGAGCCCAGCATCTAACCCGCGACTCTCAACATTGCATGATCTCAAAGTCCAGCATCATCGTTTCGTAAGTCTGGTTGCACAGATCCACTTCCCAGGAGTGTGATCAAACGGTGCCTTAGACGTCTCAACACCCGAACATCTTGTTCGTGCTCACATTACACCTGCTCCACCACTTCCTCTCCCAAAGTCTGACCAAGAACACACTTGGCCAATAACCAACGTAGAGCCACCAAGCCGGCCAAGGATCCCAGATTTCCCATGTCCCATCTCTCCAATATAGCACATGCTCCACGAACTCCATCCACATGCTCAGCATATCTCTCAATCCAATCTCAGATCTCGCAACACTGAGAACGGGGAGTAAGACTCTCGTCACAAGATCATGTCCAATCCAGTAATATCCCGGCACACCAGGTCTCGGTACCACGAGCGCCTCACTCTTATGTCCGTTCGAAATACCCTTCGGTTCATGATCCGGTAGTATCGAAAGATACGCCGCTGCCAGATCCTCACATACATCACTGAGACACACCACAGCCGTATGTACACGCGGATTACACTCAATCGGGTAGATCTTCTGCATCAACTCCCTAACCTCGCTCTCCTCAACACCCATCCTCGTCTCCGCCACCCTCGCGACATCCTCCTCGACCAGGAAATCAATCGAGAAATGCCCCGTCATTCCATTCCCCGTTTTCTTCGCGTAGAGTGTGGTGTAGAGGAGCATGGCTTGCGAGAGGGCTGATGAGGTGGGCAGAGGCGTGTAGTGCATGAGGAGTTCGGCGGAGGGGCACGCGACGAAGGCTTTTACTTTGCCGCCGATTATGAGGCTGTGCGTGCAGTATTCGGGGCCTTTGATGAATTTCTGGAGGACGAAGGGGCGGAAGGGTGTCGGGTTCATGCGCTTGATGTGCGCTTCTGTTTCCCGGAGGGTGGGGAGAGGGAGTTGTGTCATGTTGGAGCGGTTCGAGTCGTCTAGCAGAATGCTCTTCATGATGTATTTATCATTTGGTTGCATGGTAGGTCTGGGCTTTTCGGGGTACAAGACTGAAAGACTCTCGGTTTCTGAAGTCACTAGATGGGTGTCTGGGACGTTGAGACCGAGGTTCCGTGTGTTGTCTATGAAGAAGTGTTTCTCGTGCAGGGTTTCCGTGAGGGTGAGTCCGAATTGTACGGCTTTGCAGCGTGTTTCCTTCGAGATCGCCTCGGCGGCTTCACCGTCTTCGATACCGGATGCTATTCCTGAGCATGGGACCCATAACTCCACGCCCTCCTTGTTGACAATGTCAATCAAATCCTGTATGTATTTGGCAGACCCAGCTTCGCTTGTAGGTTTAGATAGCCGGTAGAATTTATCGATGGAAGTAGAGAAGTGTCCAGACACTGGAATCAGATATGGTTCGAAATCTGCGCCGATTACTCGATGTCCAGCTCGGTAGAATGTGCGCGCTACATTGAGGCCTTTACTCATGCCGACTCCTGTCACCAGAATCGTGCGCGGCCGGAAGGTAGACGAGGATATCTGCCGCCATCTCCGGTAGTGCTTGATGTGTCTTGAGATCTTGAGGTAGGGAGAGATGAGGTGGCTACACACCGCGATGAAGGTGCATAGTGGGATAAGGCAGAACGAGAGGAGGATGAGGGAGACGTTTTGGAGGACGTGTTGGTAGGTGGGCGAGTGGCTGGTCAGGAGCATCTTTTCGCATTCGGCTGGTATTGTCTGCTTGATCGATTGTTGCTGCGTGGGCTTGTGGATTCACGAGGCCATTGTGAAGTGGTTGAGGACGAGAGCACGCTTCGCCTTCTTAACTGACAGCAGAGATAAGACTGGGACTTGCTGCGACGCAGAATTTGTTCAGCGGAGAGGATAGCAGACGCAGATATGTGAATTATAGAGCAGTATTTTCGTGGGATCGGGTGGGGCAGCTGCGAGAAAAAGCGTGATGTTGTTACATTCATCCGATGCCGTCGAGGATCTTGGGGTCGAGGTAGAGGGTCCACCGTCTCCACGTCATCTTCACATGCCAAAGAGTGGGGGAATAAGAGTGGGTACAGAATTGTATTGTTCCTGGCTAAGCTGGCAATGAAGGAGGCACTTTGATAGACTGAACGTGGCAATGAAGAACTGGAAGAACGTTTGAGACAAAATGCACACATGAGACGATGCGGATAGAGACAGATAAGATTGAAGTCTGATTTGTGCCACGTTGTATGAGGTTGATTTAAAGCTTGAGTGATCGAAGGAATTGACTCGCTGGCAAGCGAAACCAAACACAGAGCGGGGGCAGGATCTACGAGACCTCCTCCGTCACAGTGGTTAGGGGCGATACTCATTGAAAGCTGCATTGAAAGCTGGCTGAAGGTCAAAATTGAAATACCTCTTATATTTGGTGCAGGTATGGTACCCTTTTTGTCAACTCAATGTATAGCTGAGGCTACTTGAGCAAAGCTGCAAGGTTAAATTACCGCAAATTTCATGGTCGAGAAGGAAGACATCAAGTCCAAAGGGGAAAGATTTTATAGGATTCATAATGCCTCTACGAGTACATATCATATACAATCGTCCCACAAGAAACGAATCTTCGGATCGCGCACTCCAACATCGACAATCCAAGCCTTAGGGCAGAGATTGGAGAGAAATAAACGCCCATCCATATTCCTCCATCCATTCTAGATGTTCCCATCATCATTTTCAAAACAGATAGCATAAAGTTAGATTTCCGCTGCATAAATGGCATGTCATTATAGTAAAATATTCTCCTCTTCTTCATTTTCTCTTTCTGGTACGTGGTAGCTAAGATGTGTGATATCGTATGGTCACAGCGGCTCGCCAGGACTTGTAGTCTTCTGCACATAGGCATTTGGAATTTTTGGTACACGCGGTGATTTTGGCGGTTGCGAAATTCCACGGCGCTCGGCGCGGAGAGTATCTCTCATGCGGTCGGTGTCTCGAGACCGTCCACCAGTGAGTCGTCGCATGCTGCTCCGAGTACCTTGCGCGAGAGGTTTGATCATGTTCTCGAGGAAGAAGGAACCTTCTCCCGTAGCGGCCGCCCGCTCATCATCGCCATCTGAGAATACCTCTTCAGTGTAGTCATCGTCGGAGGTGTAGGTCATGCTTGGGTGGGTAGTAGCGGAGGCGGAGGGAGACGTTACGGATCGAGAGTGCATGATAGGGCGAGCGCCTGGGACGAGATTGAATGCGCCGGGATTCATGGCGTTGTGTTCGCGACTTGGAGGTGGCCGCATATCCGTGAAGCCGTTTTGAAATGATGTGTTGCTAGAGGTGCTGGCTAGCGATTGATGGAGGATTGGTAATGTCTGTTCATCATAGAGTTGTGCGCCAGACTCAAATCCTTCACTGGCAAATCCTGCTTCTGTGATCGTTCGTGAAGATCGACCATCACTTGTAGGGCTTTGTAGACTGTCCTCGAAGAAGTCATCTAGGCTATCCAGCTTCATTACTAGATCTCCGATATGGCCATCTCCTCGTCCTTCATCGGACATCATCGTCTCCGTTCTTTCGGTGACTGGGAAGTAACCGTATTGGAAGTCATCGACATGGAATTCGACCTCTGGAGTTGGCGCCGTCTCAGGGTCCATATTCTCCGCATTTTGACACATGTAGAACACAGCATGAACATTGGCTCTGGTAGTCTCGGCGTGCTTGGCAGGTATCGGAATCGACCATCCTGACTCTTCTGGTATGCCAAACAGACTTTGGGTACGCTCATACTCTTTTCGGATTGCTTTCGACGAGGACCTGGTCATGCTCATTCTCAAATGATGCTTGTCCATGGAGGTGCCTGTCATTGTCATAATGTTGTCCAATACCTCAAGAGCCTCCATACAGAATTCCGTTTGCAGCAATCTCAGTAGTGGTGAGATGAGATCTGGACCATGAGAAGCAATCTCGGGCTTCTTCATATCAATGTCTGGTATAATTGCGCAGAGGATGCGCATTGTCTTGAGCTTGAACCAGGGAATGTTGTTCGTGAGAAGACCCATGAGGAATGTTAGACTTCCAAAGTCCCATCGTGGAAAGAACGCTTCTCGGATTGCGGATACAAGTTGGGCCAGGAAATCCTTACTTGTTCTATACCGAGCGGCTGCAAATCCACTCAGTGCTCGCGAGATAGTACTGCAACCTTGAGATTCAGCGACTTGGGCTAGGATGTCGGCACTCTTTGCGCTTTCGGCATCGATCGTGTCTTGATCCATTGCGTGGAGGAATCTGGGGAAGTTGGCCAGTACAGCGAAAAGAAGGCGGCTGTCGTCTCCAATCAAGTCGTCGTTTGGCAATTGAACAAGCTTGTTTAATGTCTTTAGCGTCAAGTCGAGACACGCAGAAGACCGAAGTCCCTTGTGCACCAGTTGTTGGAGGCCCTCAAATGCACCTTCCCATCGAAGAGGTCTGCCCTCGGCGAGGAGCAATCTGACATTCGGATCGCTCATGTCGAGTTTTTGAACAAGCTCCTCCAGCATATTCAACGCTTCCAAAAATTCTCTTTCGTTGATGGTGTCCAAGCAAGCACATGTTGTCCAAAACAGTTGTGGGAAGGCTTTCAACTCCTGGGTATCTAATTTACAGATCAAGGTCTTCAGTGTTGTCAAGATTTCCATTGAGAATGTTTGGACATCGGAATCTTCGTCAGCAATGGTGTTCGACAATCGTGCAAGCATGTCCGCAAGCATGGGCTGATCCAAAGATGTGAGAATGCAGCGAAATATTTGAAACGATCGGCACGCCAAATGTCTCACAGGGCAGGAAGTTGCCCAAGTCAGAGACAGCTTTCCCCATTGCTCTTGGATGCCAGGATATGTGACTTCGAAATCTTTCACGACCTCGGTAGTGAGCAGTTCCATTCCGGCAGGGACTTTGTTGTCTTGGTCGTCGGCCTTCCCATTATTGTCCTCGTACGCCCAGATGACTTTTGGATCATGACGACGAATAGATTCAATGAAGTCTTCAATCGACTTCTTTGTTGGTGTCGTAAGTTCATCATCAATCTGTGATATGACTAGCTCATGAATGAGATGGATGAGCATTTCTCGAGCCTGTTCTTGCACAAGTGGGATGTAGTGGTCCCATAAAACCGTGACAACTTGGAGCAGTAGAGGCACATTTTCAGCAACAAGCTGAACAGGAGACACCATCAAATCAACCAATAGGATCAGAGACAGTTGCCCAAGAGAAAACCCAGCCTGCTTGGCTCCGATGGGTAAAGCCTCAGCGAGCTCTGCGATGTATGGGAGTTTCCCAACATCTGGGGGAGGTGGACTGAGCTCGCGCTTCTCGTTAGGTATCATGGCCTTGGGCGTAATTTGCATCAAAAGGAACTCGACGACCTTGACACCAGCAGGTGTACTTGATAGAAAGACGACAATTTGTTTGGCATATTCAACGAAGTTCTGCTCTCGGCGGTCCAGACAGAGGGACATGATGAAGTCGAGCACAAGTTGAACGTTGCCAGCATGTGGTCCAGTCGCAAGAGCCTGCCACAGTGCTTGAACTTCATTATGAAGAGCACTGCTAGACTTAATCGTAATTTCAAACAGATTGGTTAGAAGCACGTATGACTGGGCTGTTGGTCCACCATTCGGATCGATCTGCAGTTCAATGATCTGGATCCAGGGAAGAATAGCAGCGACCATGTTTCGCTGGGCACCCGACTGGAGTTGATTGAAATATGCCGTGAACTCCGAGAATATGATGAAGGCCAACTCCGAGTGTTGTTTCGAAAGTCGCTTCGAGATCTCGAACTGAGCGAGCTTATACACGGCTTTGGTCTTGTCAGAAATACTGATGTCGTAATCTTGTATTTTCGAGCTTTTCTGTTGTCTTTCCTCGAGTATGCGAAGCATGTGAGCTGACTTGGATCGCATTTCACTCTGCTCGCTGCCCAGTGTGTAGAGACCAACGCCGAGTAATTTCCAGAATGGCATTGGATAATCGGGATGTTCCAGGACAACCTGAGTCACTACTTCATAGTAGCTCTCTAATACTTTTCCCATATCTGCCAAATAGCAACGGGCAATCGAGTGCTCGAGCAAATATGTAAATTCTTTGTTGTGCACAATCAGATTCTTCAAAGCTCTTCGTCCGATGACATGCATCCGATCACTTCCTGAGCTGAAAATAGTGTCGATCCACGATAGCATTCGTCTGATGTCGAACTGAAGGTTCGCTTGGCTTTGGGTTGTAATGCTTACTGGCCCACCACACAGGGCGGCCATCGCACTAAGTGCCGCTGTTCGAAGGTTTCGTTTTTCGATTTCCATTGCGGCAGTGACTGTTCCCCTCTCTCCAAGTGACTGCTGATCGATCATCGACTGCCTCATGCTGTCTTCCCGCTGGCGGATTTGCGGCTGATTGGGCGAATATCCGCACCAATCTTCCATCAGAGCAAAGGATGATTTTCTCGACTCGAAAGTCATCCACCTAGAAGGGTCTTTTGTAAGATTGATACCCTCAAAGAGCTCCTCCATGAGACCGCAGTAATGCCTACGAAGCTTCTGGAACTCCCAATCCATCTGAACCTCTCCATCCATGAGGAACAGTTTGAGGTCCTTCGTGTATGCGACCAGATTGTTCAATATCCAATCACTTTGATGCACTTCTGGGTCTTTCAAGAATCGTGATGTAAGCCTGTACACATGTGTAATCTCGGTTCTCAGGAGATCGGTTCGCTTGTTCCTCCTTGGACTGCTCACTGTTCGCTGATGTATTCGAGCTCTCGCGTCGTCATTACATCGACTGACAGCTGTTTGCAACTCTTCGAGAAGGGTCTTGTAGATATTGACGTTGATAGATCCTAGGGCGACGACAACAGCATCTCGAATCGAAGCCGGATTGACCGGGAGAAGGGGTATGATGTATTTGAACAGTGATCGAGCAGATGTGATCTTTTCTTGGGCTTGGCTTGGCTTTGAGCCTTTCCTCAAGTGCTGAGAGGCCTGAGGGGATGATTGCTGCTGGCCGCCTTTATCGGACAACGTTGTGCACGCAACAATAAGGTACAGTTTCCACTGCTCAATCAACACTTCTGGGGGTGTTGTTGATGACCTCGATAGCAAGCGGCCACTGCCAGTTTCAAATCGATCGAATGAACCGTATTGGGGACCTCTGGTGACTTCTGACAAGGCCACAATACCCCTGTACATTTGGAGGATGCGGTTGCATATCAACTCTCGTCCAAGTGTAACGGCAAACGGACAGCGATCGTAGCTGATCCGGATTAAGTTGGGGAAGATCTTGAACCAAAGAGTTGTATCATATGAGACTTCGCTGCTACATAAGTCAATGAGAGCGCTTTGTGAGTTGCTCTTCCGCATGCCGCGTTGCAGTCTGCTGCGCTCAGCGACCGAAAGATGCTCGTCATTGAAATCCATGACACGCATAGAGTCGCCCTCGAGGATATGTATGAGTCTCCCATTGTCTTTCCCAAGGGCTGTGTCGAATTCAGTGATCAACCGCAAGACTGTCACGGCGAATGAACGGACTCTCCTTGACTGAGAGCATAGGAAGAATAGGCCATGAGATTCTACTTCATCGACATGTGCCCAGATGCCCGAAAGATCGAGTTGCACACCTCTCTTATCCGCGCCTCCGTCATCAGTGGCATCGGCAGAAGCTTCCTTTGTTTTGTGCTTGATTTCCTCGATCCAGATGTGTAAGAGTTCAACATATAATTTCAATGTGCTCTCGATATGCCCGGGTCCAAGCATACCTCCATCTGACATTGTGGAGTATCTGTCGTCAAAATTGAAGATGAAACGAGCGAATCCAATTGTAACTTGCTGGGCATGAGACTGTCGAGCGATCGATTTCAATGACTGCGCCGAAGACTCGGCAATATTGTATTGTACATGGGCTGTGCCAGTACACAAGAGGTTGACCAGAGAGTTGAAGGGGATGTCGGCTGACAGACAGCGTGGGAGAGCTTGAACAGCGACATGCAGCAGCTCATAGAAACCCTGCTTCTGGTCCGAATAGCTTTGGTGATCATCACGGCGAGCAAAATTGAAGCTCTCGGCCAATGGAGTCTTCGGTACTGGGCTATTGAACTTCTCGTCCAATACAGCCTGCCCACCAAAGGTGTTGTCACAGATAATAGTGATCTTCCCGAGTATCTCGCAGAACTTCGAGTAATACTCTTTAGCGACGTCGCTGAGGGTGTTCGTCATGACTGGACGAGACAACCGATCTTCTTGGCTTCGAATCTCGGTCGGAGGTGGAGGAGGACTTCGTGGTGCAGTCATCAAAGGAGAAGTTGGCATTCGGTCCCAGGATGGCAAGGGGGCATAATGCTGTGGGAATGGCGGTCGACCTTGCTCTCCTTTCTCGAGATCCGCCATTATAGCCAGGAATGCTCTGATACCAATCACCATCTTCTCTGGCTCTAACTGCTCAACTTTCAAGTCTCGACCAGAAGCAAAGAGGTCTGCATTGATTAGAGGGAAGACTATTGTTCTCAAGCAAAAGTCTTGATGCTTGAACCCAATAATACGAATGATTTGAATCAAAGGTTCGGCAATTGATGGGTCGGTCGAAAGATAGGTCCTCTTTCCAGGTGGAATCACGAGCTTGACAACCTCCTCCAGTTTCTTGATCGTTGAATTTAGGGTATCAGATGTGCGATAGAGATAAGTCCAGAGTAATCTTGATATGACTTGTAAGCATAAAGGTCTGGCGAAACGGTCTTTGAATTTCGGTTGCAAGGGGAGCACAAGCTGTAGCCACTGAGTCGAGAAAGCTTCGACTGGGGATACGCAAAGTAATGTAGCTGTTAATGGGAAAGCTACACCCCAATGTCGAGGCTTGACGAACATGGAAGCAAGGCGAGGGGCAATTGTTCCAAGGACTTCTGTCCATTTTGGCATATTCAGCTCTGTGTTGGCCTTTGCCGCGATGGGAAGCAGCAGAATCTCGAGAGCCTGGCAATAGGCATATTTTAGACGTTGGCCGTGTGAGCGGGCAAAGAATCGTCCAAGAGATATCATAAAGTCGCAAGACTGGTCCCAGGCATCTTCTGGGTATACTTTGATTCGCAAGTGCTTCATTCCCCCAAGCACAAGTTCCATTCTCCCCTCAATCTCGCGATTAGCTGGGCCTTTGCCGATAAGATCTTTTTGTGACTTCTCCAAATCGGCAATGAATCTGTCTGCAACACTTTCAAAGTTTATTTCGCTCATGACACCCAGCAATTGACTGAAAAGGTACCAATTTGCCATCTTCAATGGCGAGTTGTTGAGTTGGTCCGCATCCGCGATCTTCAACTGTCCAAAAATGATCCCTTCCAATTTTTCTTCCATTTCGGGTGTTATACACGATAGCGTACTTTGCCCGATCACCTCCATTAATACACGGCATAGTATGTAGATTGAAGCAGTCGAACGGCGCTCGGCTTGCGCAACAAACTCTTGACGGGCAGCAATTGTAGGTTGATTATTTGCAGCGAGCGCATCATCTGGCATCATATGTGGAGGTTCGGTATTCCGTCGTAATAACTGCCCTGGCTGTATCTTGGACTTTCGGGAATGAGCAACATCCAAAGCAAAGTGGTCACAGGTTACATACCTGTTGTAGCTGTACTCTTGCCTCACTAGCAGCGTCACTTTTATTCTTACGCCACAACATCATTGAATCGATCAGAGGCTTTGGCTTCTGGCTCGCAATATGGCCCAACGCCGAGATCAACTGGTCGAATGTCGGATCCACACCAGGACCACATATCTGCTCTATCTGAGGTTCAGGATCTAAGGGAACGGTGATGCATTGGCTGATTTTCTCTTCCGCTTGGGCAATAAACTGATTGGGCGTTATTAAGGTTTCTGCGATGGGTATATACTGAACTGACTGATGTAAATAGCACATGTAAAGCATACTCTCCAACGGTCTTGAGTTCCTCCTTGTGGTGATGTCGCGAGTGCGAATGATGGTGTCGATGGTCCCTACTACTTTTCCCACTGTGCATGCGCTCCACCCTCTTCTGCGTTGAATGGTAGTTGCCATTCTCTGTAGCAGATGAGGCTCGATCAGGTACTACTGTCGAAGTTGAGGAACTGAAGGAGGCACCTCCAGCCAGCCCGACCAGACTGTTAGAAAATGTTGTGTCTCCCATCGTAGATGCATCGCCCGCTGCAATGATCATCTGAGGACTCAGCGGACTGGACGAAGCGCTCGCGAAGCTCCCATTCCTCGAATGCTGTATGCCATGAACGATACTCGTCTGTCGATTGTGGGCTTTGGATTCGGTCAACCCTCCTCTGCCAGTGAGCAGGCGCGGGGAGAGGTTGAATGGTTGCGACTGAGGGTCCGAAGATAGGGTCCTCGTTGCGAAAGCCGCAGGTGAGGTCTGGTGCGAGGGAGGGTCTCGCGGATCTCGACCGTCCGGCGAGAATCTCGAGAAAGTCGGAGTGGAGGAGGACGGTTTCAGGGCCTGGGTCGCATTCCAAATGTCGAAGTCGATTGGAGCAAAGCTGTTTGTCAGTCTCTCGCTCAGGCTGTCCGGTGCTGGTGCGTGAGCTTGACCTTGACCTTGAGACCAAGAACCGAGTCAGCAAGGATATACGTGCTAGAGGATATAGATAGAGGGGAGGCTCAAGAGCTTTGAGGTTTCGAGCGTAGTCCTCCCACGAATCGTCAAACAATGGCGGGTGGTAGCTCGATTCCAGACGTACCAGAACTCATTTTCAGGACCATCACGTGCCAGGGGTATTACAGATCCAGGGGCAAGCATGCGCTCGCAGACAGTCCATTGCAGGTAAGATGCGCGCTGGTGCTGCTCTATCGTGGACAGATGGTTGCTGGAATTAACATTGTCGATTACGAGGGGATCTCTCCCTGTTACTTGTGACGCTCGATCGCTCACCGCAACTGAGGATAAATCATCGTGGAATTCAGCAGAGGCCAATTAACAGTCACAGCTCAAGTCACAGCGCTGACCCCAGTTGGCGAGAGGCTCGAGTTGGATCAACGACGTCGAATAGAGCATTCTTGTCAGATGTCACAAGCGCTTGAGGGTACGGAAAGAGCTTCCATCCATTTATTCTGGAGACATCATATGTTCCCTTACATTTCACAAACTCCCAGCCGGTCTGCTGAGAATGTACGCTGCCGAGAAACGAGGCATTGCAGCCTCTTGACATTATCTCAGCATCTAAGACATTTGGAACAAGCAAAAGCATAATAAATAAAGCGGGGACAAAAGCCACATGCGACCCCTCACTCGGTTCATGCCATCGGGCTCTTCTTGGGAATTGTTGATGGCGTCGGGCCGCATGAGTGAGCTCTAAGGCGTTCTCGGGGTACGATCAGGACTCCAAGATGTTTTGGGGTAACCTGATCTCCAAAAGTCCTCGGGAGATCTCCAAAACTGAGGTGTCGCCTCTCCCATGCATCAACGTCACATGTAAGGCACCGGCCGGTGGCTTCTGATGGCGATAGGTTCACGATGCGATTTTTACGAGGTGACGAGTAACCTCGCCTTTTCAAGTAAGAGCTAGGTTCCTGTGGCTGTGGCACTGTAGGTAATATCTGACTGTCCTCTTGACGTCTATGACAAGTGAAGAGGTAACTGGCCTTTAGGCATTTCCCAAGCGACAGAAATAGGGGTTAGCGATAACAGGCTGTCAGCTGCCAGTCAGCCTTGCTTGTCAAGTCCGTCTCAAAGAGGCAATCAAGTCATGACAAGAAGATTTCTTCATTGTGCTGCGAACAGAAGGGCTTTCACAAATACTGTGGCAAGCGCGGGAAGACTCCACATGGAATCTGTTCAACTGCAGTGGACAATTCCCGAATTCCGTTCCGCATGAGAGGGGTAGTTGATGTGGACAGAAGTATATCTTGTCCAGAGGCAACTCGGCACATGCTCAAGGGACTCTCCGGAGCGTATTCGTAGTCGGGAGTGATGAGGGCATGATTTGTTGACTCGCGCGGAAACAGCCCGCGTGGAGCCAATTGGAATATGTGGGATGGGATGGATGTGGTGGTGCATGGGCTCTTGCTGGAAGCTGGAGGCTGGAGGCTGGCAGCGTGAAAGGAGAAGGAGGACATGTGGCGGCAATATGGAACCGAGAAGATTCCGCCAGTTTGGCGCTGGGTTGGCTGGAACAAAAGTTCTAGCGATGCCGGCAGAGAAATATCTAGATCCCACTCTACCTGCGCCTGCGCAACTTGACCCCATGATTGATATCTGAAGTAAAGCTTCAATTCAATTCTTCACTGACTGACTGTACACAATTACCTAAATTCCTCTCCTCTCCTCTCCTCTCCTCTCCACTTCTTCAGCACTCACTCGAGACTCAGCCTATCTTCCCACCTCGGCCGCCTACAGATCCGTGCCAAACATAAGTAGTCCCGGCCGGTCGAATCGAATCACCTCCCCGGCAGCCTTTCTTTCATACCGTACACGCAGGGTTATCGCATCGTATGCCTAAATAAGACCACGCCGCTGAATTACAGCACAGTCAGCCTCCATTTCGCCCAGAATATAACAACAGCGAAGGTCCAAGTCCGCTGGGTTTCGCAGACGGTCTCTTCGAATTTCTTCTTTAACTTCACATTCGATCTGTGTCCTGAAAGTGCCCCACATCCCCCATCATGGCGCAACTCGACACTCTGGACATTATTGTCCTGGGCGTTCTACTGCTAGGCACAGTTGCGTATTTTACAAAGGGCACATACTGGGGCGTGGTAAAGGATCCATACGCAAACAGCTATGCCAACGCCAATGGGAACAAGCCAGGGAAGACGAGGAATATCGTGGAGAAGATGGACGAGTCTGGCAAGAACTGCGTGGTCTTCTATGGTTCTCAAACAGGAACTGCAGAGGATTATGCCTCGAGATTGGCCAAGGAGGGCAAGAGCAGATTTGGTTTGGAAACCATGGTAGCAGATTTGGAGGACTACGATTACGAGAACCTCGATACACTTCCAGAAGATAAAATTGCCATGTTCGTTCTTGCGACCTATGGTGAAGGAGAGCCTACCGATAACGCCGTTGATTTCTATGAATTCATTACAGGCGAAGATGCCTCCTTTTCAAATGCCGCAGATCCACCACTCGAAAACCTGAAGTTTGTTGCCTTTGGTCTTGGAAACAACACATACGAACATTATAATTCCATGGTTCGAAATGTCACAAAGGCCTTGGAGAAGCTGGGGGCAAAGCGAATTGGGGCTGCTGGTGAAGGAGACGATGGTGCTGGAACCATGGAAGAAGATTTCTTGGCCTGGAAGGACCCAATGTGGGCGGATCTAGCTGAGAAGATGGGTTTGGAGGAGCGTGAAGCGGTTTACGAGCCAACTTTCGCTATCACCGAGAGAGAAGGTCTGACAAAAGACTCCCCAGAGGTCTATCTTGGAGAGCCAAATAAGATGCATCTCGAGGGTGCTGCAAAGGGCCCCTTCAACGCCCACAACCCATACATTGCACCAATTGCCGAGTCTCGAGAAATCTTCACAGTCAAGGACCGAAACTGCTTGCACATGGAAATCGATATCAGCAAGTCCAACCTTAGCTACCAAACGGGTGACCACATTGCAGTCTGGCCTACAAACGCAGGAAAGGAGGTCGATCGATTCCTTAATGTTCTGGGTCTAAAGTCGAAGGCGGATTCTGTCATCAGCGTCAAGGCGCTTGACCCAACAGCCAAAGTCCCATTCCCAACCCCAACTACCTACGATGCCATTGTTCGATACCACATGGAAATTTGCGCTCCAGTCTCGCGTCAGTTCATTGCAACTCTTGCACCTTTCGCACCAACAGAGCAAGCTAAGGCTGAGATGGCAAAGTTGGGTAGCGACAAGGACTATTTCCACGAGAAGATCAGCAACAAGTACTACAACATTGCTCAAGCTCTACATTCTATTTCTTCGGAGCCATGGACTGCCATTCCTTTCTCGGCATTCATTGAAGGTGTCAACAAAGTCCAGCCAAGATACTACTCAATTTCCTCCTCGTCACTGGTCCAGAAGACCAAGATCTCCATTACCGCTGTTGTTGAGTCATTAGAGGTTCCAGGCCGGGAAGATGCTCTCAAGGGTGTCACTACCAACTACCTCCTTGCTCTGAAGCAAAAGCAACATGGCGATCCAAACCCAGATCCTCATGGACTCACGTATAATATCACTGGACCACGAAACAAGTACGATGGTGTTCACGTACCTGTGCACGTTCGCCACTCGAACTTCAAGCTTCCTTCCGATCCATCAAAGCCAATTATCATGGTCGGTCCTGGAACAGGTGTAGCACCATTCAGAGGATTCGTCCAAGAACGAGCTGCACAAGCCAAGGCTGGAGAGAATGTTGGCAAGACCCTGCTCTTCTTCGGCTGCAGAAAGCAAACAGAAGATTTCTTGTACTCTTCCGAATGGGAGGTAAGTCTTTAGTTCCTGAAGCCAATTTGAGCCCAAATTTGGAACTAACACGGCAACAGGAATACAAGGAAGCGCTTGGTGACAAGTTCTCCCTCATCACAGCCTTCTCTCGTGAAGGCCCTAAGAAGGTGTACGTCCAACACAGGTTACAAGAGCACGCCAAGGAAGTCAACGAGCTGCTCCTGCAAAAGGCGTACTTCTACGTCTGCGGTGATGCGGCGAACATGGCCCGTGAGGTCAACACTGTGCTAGGCAAGATCATGGCCGAGCAACGGGGCATCCCCGAGTCCAAGGCTGAGGAGATTGTCAAGGGTATGCGTTCTGCAAACCAGTACCAGGTACGTGACCCTTTGCTTTCCTGCTTGTTCCTGTCGTTTGTTTGCTGTTTCGTCTGTTTGTCCCGTACCAAAGCCCAGATTGCCCTTCTATCAGTCCGCATTTCCCAAATTTAAAGGTCTCAGATTTATAACGAAGCAAACAAAGAATCAAACACTGACAGAAACTCGAACTCACAGGAAGACGTCTGGTCGTAGACTACCGATCCACAACCCACCAGTCATCCAAAGGACCTCTTTCGCCCACCTTCGAACAAACACCTCTCCTCTGCCGCGGCTCGTATCGCATTTGGGTGGCATTCGCATATATCTCTTGCATACCGCATCTACACTATACACTACACCGCAGTCCATTTATGCCCGTCACGTTTCTTTCTGGCCGCATTATGGAGGAGTTGGTGGGATGGGATGATTTGCTTGCCTGCTAAGCTGCTTTGAGCTTGTAATTGCGTGCGTTCGTGGTTCGGGGATTTGGCTGGTGCGTGCTGGGATGTAATTGGGATGTATATTGGCTCGATTCCATTTGATCCCAATATCTGAAGTGGAGCTGCGCGGAGATGTAATGATCGCGAATTCGGCGATGCGATTTGGGAGCCTCAGTTTGGAGCCTTGTTCAAACCCGTTTTTTAGTCGTTCTTCTCTTTTCTACATAGATTCATTTCAGGGGTGGGCTGAGTGGTGGGGAGTTTTTGCCTCCCTTCTCTGTTCATCTTGCACTGCACTGCGCTGCGTCGTTTAAGGTTTAGAAAATTCTGCTTTTACTTACCACTTAAAATAAAAATCGATTAAAAATGATGGCATGTTTCCCGATTTGAAGGTGTGAGCGACTGCATAGAGAAGAGTTTTGATGTTTGCTTGTAATTGAGGCTCCAAAGATGGAGACTTTTGCATTATTGAGCGTGAACGAGTGCCTAACTGAGTAAGAGAAGAAGTTGACGCCAACCTCAGTTTCAGCAAGACGCTGAGCCCCATACCATCCCATCCCTCTCCCCTCGAGCTCGCGACCCGGGATCTCGATAAGCAAGTCTTGCGAATCATCTATGTTCGATTATTGCAGTATGATAGATCTTACGCTGTAAAATGTGATAGAAATTGAGGAGAGTGGAGGGAGGAAAAAGAAAATGATATTTGAAATCTCGGGACGTTTGGAGGGAGGTCATGGCGTCAGAGGGTAGATCCGGTTCGTGGAAGCGAAGCGATAGTGAGTTGTAGATGGGGTCCGGTATTTGCTTTTGAGTAAGGAGAGACTTGTGGGGAGCTGGACTTTTGGCGAGGTGCGTTGAGGTGTGGAGCTGTAGGTTTGGTGAATTGGAGAGTTGCTGGGCTTTCTTCAGGAATGTTGAGGTTGTTATTTTTGAGTTTTGTGTTGGATGCTGTTGAACACAACATGAGAGGGAGAGGTCCTGGAATAGATATCGGCCTCGTATTGTTGCTTGTTGCTTGCTCCCGGTATGGAAATATGGAAGTGTTCGTTTGCGTAGCCAAGTGATTGCGCAGTTGCCGCTGGAACGATATCTAAAGTATTGAAGCGATGTCAGATCTGAGACTTCGATTCAGCCTCGGGCGGCCGGGTCAATAGCTGCAAATAAATACCTGTCAATTGATAACCTTCAAGCCACGGCAAGAAGACAAACAGACTCTCTGCTCTTGGTTTGAGGATCCTGGAGAACGGCCCCGGCCGCGGATAGATCCTGATTAGCGAGAGGCAAGGGCTGGTGAATAGCCCCTGTTCGAATCCACTTAACCAACGACAGTCGCTGGACTGCATCTGCATTCCAATCCCACCGCCCACCTCGTCCCATCACTTATAAAACGCAAATGTAATTGTAATCTCTTTAAGCAAAGGACATACCTATCGTGGACTCTCGGCAGATGGTGCAGGAAACAGCCTTTTTGAGCTTGGAAGGCTGTCAGCCTGTAGTTGCGTTCGAGAAGGATCGTCTTCGTTGCTTTTTTCGGGGTAGTCCTAAAACGAGACTCTGGATCATTAGCAAATGCAAGGGGTTGACGGAGAGTATTCTTGTCTCGAGCAATTCTCCACTCTGAAATCTAACAGCTGTCCTGGGATTGTAGCCGTGGCCATGAGCTGCAAGTGGGAGGAAGGGATACCAAGGTGCAAGAAGTCGAAACGATCGTGCTCCCATTTCACTCCAATCCCAGCTGTCCCCATGTATGCACCTTCAAATGGCCTGCAATACCGAAAATACTATACACGGGCATATGGACCCTAGGGCTGATCAACGCCCATGGCCACGATCTCCCTCATCCCGTCTATTCTGAGGTCTGTATTCCCCCATCTGCAGACACTACCAATGGTATTCCCTTCTCATCCCTGGTCATAGCCGACGTGTGGCAAGAGGCGTCTGCGCCATTTTCGAGGTCAAGTAGGGCAGAGGTAAAGTGCAGCGATCAAAGTAACCTTATTCGAGTCTTGTCGGCATCATGGGCAACCTAGCCTGACCTGCGAATTTGTCTGGGGGAGGGCAAACGAGGGGGTCTAGAGGCGCAAAATGATCAGCTCTGGCTTGTCCAAACATCCGTGCAACCCCTCCATCACATCAGATCTCAGATTCTCTGGTGGATGCTTGCTTTCATTGGCCTTGAAAGCAGCTCAAGCAGTTAGACCTATCATCTGGTCCCTGCAGATGGAGATGTACCAAGGGAGTAGTAGGTAGGGTCTGCGGTGCTGGTTACCGCAGAAAGAACATCTGTCTTAGGGAGGCCACTTGCATCCAATGACTCTTCTGCTCATGTTAGCATGAGCCTGTTCCTTGTTCCTTGCCTGCTTTGCCCGTTTCTGGAAGCAATTGCATGGATGACAGTCCGTCCTCTATGATAGAGCGAAAGGAGGAGACAGGCGAAAGCACGCACCACACCCACCACTACCTTGTCCACCCTGCTGCACTTGTATTTCATGTTGTGCAGATGGCTCTTGCCTGCCCGCATTGCATACTTAGCAAAGCGTGGCATAGTGGGCACTTGAACGCACAGATGGTGGGCTTCCATAAAGAAGGCTTTGTCCCCTCTCCTCTTGTCTCTTGCGGTGGCTACGCGTTGCCAGTGCTGTATCTCTATCCGTATCTGTATCCTCCAAGCGCTCCTTATCGCTATATTACTATCGGGGCGGTATATCGTTATCGCTCTTGTTCTTGTTCATGTCCTTCTTCGTTTGATTGAGCTGGAGTGTATTGCTTGCGGTGTTCGATTTACACATTCTGGACTGGACTTGAAGGGCTGGAGCTGTTTCTGTTTTTGTTTACACTCTGCTCTGAGCATCATCGGACTCGGAAGCACGCCCTCGCCGAAGCGCACTTCAGACTCGACTCGACTCGTCTCAACTCGCTTCACCTTATCGACAGCTGCTCATCTCGCTCCTTCCCCTCCATTCTCTTCCTCCAGAGCAGAAGAGCGACCAATTTAGCAATTCACCTTCATCGCGCTTATCCTCCGCTCACCCCGCCATTCGCGCCTGCCCACAATCTCACATTTGCGATTTACCCCTCATAAATACCACCTGCCCTCGCCATTTCATTCTCTTCCTGTTTCTCTTCTCTTCCCATCAACTTCGAAATCCCATCAGATCCAACAGAATCACAGCCACAATCTCTACACTACACCCCCATCTGGCTTGATAGCTTCCTATCTTACAGAATCCTCACTCGCTCGATTCATCACCACCGTTGACCCATTTCTCTCACCAGCAGCACAACAGAGCACCAAGAGCAGGAACAGCAACACTACTCGCGTCACAGCGACACCGGTCAAATAGCACTGCAAGATCAGCTTTGTGGCAGCTCATTTGAGGTTTGTACTTCTGTATCTCCCAATGCTTTCATGTACAGCTTACTGATCTTGTTCTGCAGTCACTTCTATTTGCTTCTCCAGTGAATACAGATTCTAAGCTCTCTTTCTTGAGACCGTGTGATTGTAAGTTCATTGTGCTCTACCTATGTTGATGCGCAGTTGTGTCTCTCCGGTGCGTGTGGTCAAGGACCTCTTCACCTTTGGCAACACCTTCACCACCTGCACATCATTCACTTTTCTGCTCACTTTTGGCCTCGCTTCCCTCTGGGTTTCCACACAATCTTTTCCTACAAAACTTCCGTTTCTGCTCAGATCGATCCCCATCCTCTTCAAAATATTCTTTCGAGATCAATTGAGCTAATTCGAGCAACCGCAGACTGCCATGTCTTACCAGCACACCGCAGACACCTCGATTCACAGCCGTTCTACCTCCAACATGTACGCTCCACCTCAAGCTCGTACTCATCGCGACTCCCAAGGTCAAGCTGCTATGCCAGGCGCGCAGACTGACAACTCCATGAACGCTATGATGTCTCAATTCGGCGGCATGTCAATGTCTGGAGCCAACATGGCTGGCGCAACTGGCCTCGGTGCTACTCAACTCCCACTTGGCGGTGCTCAGTTCTATTACAACCCCGTCGACAATACCTTCTTGGCCGCTCCTCCTATGTACTCGGCTCAACCTCTTGCTGCTACGCAACCTGCTGATGGCGCCTACAACTCTTACGCAGCTCCCATGCCATACTATACCCCAGGTGCCTATCCAAGCTACCTCCCCGCCATGCCATATATGCCATACACTCCTAGTCGCGTCTCTGCTGGCTACCCTGAGCTGTACAAGGAGGTTCCAGGTCTTGAGAACCGACGCGGATCTTACTCCACCAACGAGTCTGCTCCCGGCACTCCCAATTACGGCACGATCTCTCAACGTGAGCAAGGTACTCAGATCGTTGCGGGTGACCGATCTCCTTTCGGCTCAACTCCATCGCCTCAACAGCTCCCGGTCCAGCACGCTGCGCAGCAAGCCAAGCCACTTCCATACAAGACCATTCCTATCAATGTTGATCTTGACTCTTTGCTCATTCAGCACCCAGCTATTCCTCCAGCCGTTCCTGCTGTCTTCACTCCTCGTGAGAGCATGAGAACTCTTGACCAGAGCTTGTCCAACCCCATCCCAGGCAATCGCAACGTCTACATTCGTGGTCTTCATCCAGATACCGACGATGAGACTCTTGCTGCATATGCTGCTCGATTTGGTAAAGTTGAGACATCGAAGGCCATTATCGACACCAGCACTGGAGCCTGCAAGGGGTAAGCTTCAGTCCTGACCCCGTTGCGAAACTGCTGCTAACTTCTTCTTAGGTTCGGGTTTGCCAAGTATTTCTCTCTTCGTGACTCGGAGCTCTGCATTCGTGGATTCTACAAGCTTGGCTATGAAGTCGGATTTGCTAGGGTACCACACCATGCACCTCATGAGGTCGGCAAATATACTCACTATGCACAGGAGTCGTTCAATTCCCGTCTCAAGGCGGAGGGAGATGAGCAGTCGACTAACCTCTATGTCTCTAACCTTCCCAAGAATATGACCGAGTCGGTGAGTTCTCCAAGCTCTTCCTCAATCACAACTCTTCTGACTTTTGTCCAGGAGCTTGGTGCCATCTTCATGGACTACACTGTTCAATCCAGCAGAATCCTTCGTGATAACCAGAACAACAGTCGTGGTGTTGGTTTTGCTCGGTATGTTCCGCACATCTTTGACTGGCACAGTAAAAGCTAACCTCTGTCACAGCTTTGAGAGTCGCGAGATCTGTGAGGAGATCATCAAGAAGTTCCATGGCCAGCCAATTGGTGAGGAGGGTCTTCTTCTCCAGGTTCGCTATGCGGACACCCCTGCCCAGAAGGATCTCAAGCGCATCACCACTGAGCGTCGTCAGTTCCGAACCAACGAGTACAATGTTGGTGCTTATGGTGGACCGGTTGACATGCTTGCCCTTTCTCCTCCCATCCCATCCATGCCATCACCAGTCGGTCCTCGTACCGGCCAGATCGCTGCCCACTTCCCAACCAGAGCCAGTGGTGCCTGGAAGCGTCGTGACAACAGGTATGTCGAATCCCAAAGGCTCTCCCATAGTTCACAAGCTGACATGCTCCGTAGCTCCACTGGTTCGGTTGGCGGCTTCAAGGATCTTGATCGGAGCATCAGAGTCTCCACGGCTGAGGCGATGGCAAAGTTGAAGGATACGTAAGTCCTACCACTCTCTCCTCTGGAGTGTTCCTTACTGACCAACGAACAGCAAGGTCTCGCACTCAACTCCTACAGTCTCAGAGGATGGCACGGCTGAGGATGGTGTTACCGTTCACCACGAATCACCTGCTGTCGCTCATGGTGGTTCCACCTCTCCTTCTGCTCGCAAGTCCTCTTGAAGACTTTGCCACTGCAAAGGTACATCCATCGTCGACATGCATTCTCTACACATTCTTCACCGGCGATCGGCATTGCATAGTTCTATCACTCGACTTCGATCACATGCGATCTGATGCCTCTATACAGTCATTTGCACCTTTACCCTTACTCGGTAATTCCTCTCCCATACATGCGTAAATCGCAGACATACATATCCTGTCAACATAGATATGTTGTTCGCATACACTGGTACCGACATCATTCTTTGAATTGTTTCGATCGGTACATCTTATGTAGGACAACTTCCATCGGTATTTTCAGGCAAAGTGTGGCATATGGGCGGCACGAGCAGGAAACATTGCTTTCATGTTGAGCATCGATGGACTGATATCAAAAGTATTGCAACTGGCACTGTAAATATTTCTTCCTCTTGCTACTATGGCTAGTTCACTCTAGATGTGGATTCTTGTAGCATAATTGAACGCATTCCACCAATTCAACTTGCCATTGTGATTTAAATGCCTCGCCTTGTGACCTCTTCCTCCCTTTCGAAAAAGCTTGCCTGCTCAGAAACGCTTTCCCTTTCTTTGAGCCACTCGGGCCGCGGATTTGCATTGGCCGTTCTGTAAGGCTACCTGCACCCAGTGTCTGGATCTGTGAAGTGACTTTTGCAGCGGATACGTATTCAAGTTTCATCCTTGATTTCAAGCTTTGATACCATTATATCGTTTCCCAGGCTATCTTTCAAGCCAGTCGACTCGTACTTAGTTGGGTCTTCAGATGGCTGGCTGCTTCGACTGATCTCAGGATCAATTTGGACGACTTTGTCGTCCTCCAAAACACCTGTGTCCTCTTCACTCTCCTCTCCATCCTCGTCATCTGACGGATCCTCGTCGCCACGAGCAGCGTTTGGATCGCCATCACCGTCAACGCCGACTTCTTTCATATATGCCTCGAGCTCTTTCGCCATCTTTCTTGAGAATCCAGAAGCCTCGACTGAAACGTCAAGTCTTGTAACACCATCCTTCCCAAGCAACTTTCTAGCATCTTTGAAGTACGGCCCCTTTGCATCACTTGTGAAATGGAAGCGGCGCTCGAAAAATCGTTTGATGCAGTTCACATCTCGGTCGAAATAGTACTCGGCGTTTCCGTGATCGACTGATACCATCTGGGGAAAGTCAATCAGGATCGGGGTCAGAACAAGCGTCTCGGTCGTCTTGTCATCCACGATCTCTTTCTTCATCTCCTCCTTGATCAAAATATTGAATTCGTTAAAGTCACCATGAATGAGTCCGTACTGTGCGAGGCGCATGATCATAGCGATGAGCTCGGAGTAGAGAGAAGCCGGGTCCGGGACCGAAGATATTTGGCGCATGGGAAAGGCATCAATCAGCGACATGACTATCGTATGCCTTGACTGAGCTAGAGGCTCTGGAACTGGAAACCCGTTTTCTCGCAGTGCCGTCATGAAGGTAAATTCCTTGAGTGCTGCCAGTCTAGACATGTACATCCAAGAGCCCGAAGATCGATTCCGCAGATAATCTCGATTCGCCTTGACCGTTCGAAAAGATATGCGACCCAGTCTGTGTATTTTCAGGACTCTCTGAATTCCCTGCTCGTCTGCCACCACGAAGATGTCACTCTCTTTCCCGACACCAATCTGATTCCCAACGCTATAGACATCTTTGCGCTTGCGATAGGTATTCAGGGCGAGGTAGTCGAGTCCTCCGTAGGTCAAGCGGTATCCGTCGTATTTCGCATTCTTGAGACGTGCGATCAGTCCGACTTTCGCCAGCGCAGATATATTTTTATGTACCCCTCCACGCTGCCCAGAAATCTGTCCGATGAGTGCTGTAGGTACGACTTCGTGGTTTTTCGAGCCCGTTTCGACTGCTGTGAGGGTTCTCCAATCTTCGGGGGTCAGGTATCGCATATGCTTCGTATCGAGCCTCATGGTTGCGACTTATTTGCTGATTTTGAATTTCTTAAGATTCTCCAGAATTATTATTTTCTGCCCGCCCAAACTGCGCTGGGACCTTGACGGACGGCGGAGGATCCCTGTCGGGACTAAAAGTCTTCGCTTAGTTAGCAGCCCATGTCGTTTCGCGGTTCAAGCTGTATTTGTACGCGGAAGCTTGGAGTGCCTGAAGGAACCACAACAAAACGAATACCACCTCTTAACCTCACCACGAATTTCCACGAACATCGCCCCTCGAACCCTTTGAACTCAAGGGACTTCTCTGTGCTTCGTGTGCCATCTGCCGAAAACCCTCTTTCCTCCTGAATCAAACGACGAAGCTCAACACAAGCAGCTAGGATGGCGAAGGATGGCGAACCTCCAAAGTCTGTTGACAAGGGCAAGGGAAAGGCCATAGATGGCGAGCCTAGCAAGGCCGAGGAGGTCAAGAAGGATAAGGATGGGAAGCCGCTCGTAAATGGGAAGACTGATGAGCCTACCCTCGGAGGTATGGGTGTCAGCCTCAAATTACAAGGGATCCAGCTAATAGACCGCTTCAGCGCCCGAAGAGCTCAGTGAGGAGGACCAACAGCTCAAGAGTGAACTGGATATGCTCGTGGAGCGGTTGACGGTATGAGCGAATGGGATACGTCTTTCTGCTGGATGCTGACATGCTTCGTTCAGGAATCAGATACAACATTATACAAGTCTGCGCTGGAGGCTATCAAGGACTCTATCAAGACATCTACCTCTTCTATGACTGCCGTTCCGAAACCCCTCAAATTCCTGCGACCGCATTACGAGCCCATGATAAAGCTTCACGAGCAATGGCCGGAGGGAGATGATAGGACTTCGTTGGCAGATGTGCTGTCGGTGATTGGCATGACCTTCTCAGACGAAGACAGACAAGATACCCTCAAATATCGCCTGCTTGCGCCAACATCCGACATTGGATCTTGGGGTCACGAATACACACGGCATCTCGCCTTGGAAATTGGAGAGGTGTACACCAAGAGATTAACAGCAGATGAGCCATACAAAGACCTTATTGATCTTGCACTAGTTCTTGTCCCTCTGTTCCTCAAGAGCAATGCCGAAGCCGACGCTGTGGACTTGATGAGCGAGCTGGAAATCATCGAGGATATCCCCAAATTCCTCGATAAAGATACATACCCACGAGTCTGCCTGTACATGGTGAGCATGGTCAGTCTCTTGACCTACCCAGAAGATCAACAATTCCTCCGAACCGCGCACGATATCTACAAGCATTATGGCCAGCTCACCCAGGCCATCGTGCTCGCTATTCGCCTCAACGACGTTACGCTCATTCAGGAGGATTTCGATTCGACCAAGGACGTGGCGCTCAAGAAACAAATGGCTTTCCTGATCGCCAAACAGCAAATTGTATTGGATCTGCCTACGGATACCGATGACGAGAGGGAAATCGTGGAGTGTTTGAATAGCACCAAGATGCCCGAGCACTTCAAGGCTCTTGCAAAGGAGCTGAACATTCTCGACCCAAAGACGACTGAGGATATCTACAAGAGCCATCTTGAGAGCAACCGCGTGGCAGGCCTTACGAACTTGGACTCCGCGAGACACAACTTGGCTGCTGCGTTTGTCAACGCCTTCGTCAATGCTGGATTCGGTAACGACAAGATGATGATGGTTGAGGAGGAGAAGTCCGCTTGGGTCTGGAAGACGAAGGAAGAGGGTATGATGTCCACAGTTGCTTCGCTGGGAACGCTACTTCTGTGGGACGTCGAGGGCGGTCTGGACAAGATCGACAAATACACTTACGCCGATGAGGATCAAATTCTCGCTGGTGCCATGTTGGCTATCGGTATCATGAACACTGGTGTCAGAATGGATTCCGACCCAGCTTTGGCACTTTTGAGTGATGAGGATAGAATCAACCACAAGAGTCCCGCCGTACGGGTAGCGTCAATCATGGGTCTTGGACTTGCTTATGCTGGCTCGAACCGAAGTGAGCTCCTCGACATTCTGATCCCCATAGTTACAGACACTTCGCTGGACATGCAGGTGTCGGCAATGGCCGCCCTGTCGCTGGGTATGGTCTTTGTAGGCTCCTCGAACAGCGATGTCAGTGAGGCGATTATTCAGACATTCCTTGACGACGACCGAAAGTCACAGCTCAAGGACAAGTGGACTCGCTTCATGGCTCTTGGCCTTGGTCTTTTGTTCTTTGGACGCCAAGAAGAAGTTGAGGTTATTTTGGAGACCTTGAAGGTTATCGACCACCCAATGTCGAAGCCAACATCGGTCCTTGCTGAGATTTGTGCTTGGGCTGGAACTGGAACTGTTCTGAAACTCCAAGAGCTTCTTCACATCTGTAACGACCATATTGAGGAGAGTGATGAGAAGAAGGGAGACGAGTTGCTACAAGCATACGCTGTAATTGGTCTTGGTTTGGTAGCTATGGGTGAAGACGTTGGTCAGGAGATGGTCCTCCGTCAATTCGGACATCTGATGCACTACGGCGAAGCCAATATCCGCAAGGCTGTTCCTTTGGCAATGGGTCTCCTGAGCCCCAGCAATCCACAGATGAAGGTCTACGATACTTTGTCGAGGTACAGTCACGACAATGACAACGATGTAGCTATCAACGCCATCTTTGCCATGGGTCTTCTCGGTGCCGGAACCAACAACGCCAGATTGGCTCAACTCCTCAGACAACTGGCCAGCTACTACCACCGAGACCAGGAGTCCCTCTTCATGGTCAGGATCGCCCAAGGTCTTCTCCACATGGGCAAGGGCACGCTTTCCATCAGCCCATTCCACACCGACCGACAAGTCCTATCTCGTGTCTCCGCTGCCGGTCTCCTCGCTGTCCTGGTCGCCATGATCGACGCCAAGCAGTTCGTCACTGACAAGTCACACTACCTCCTCTACTACCTCGTCACAGCCATGCACCCCCGCTTCCTCGTCACTCTGGACGAAGAGCTCAAGCCTCTCACAGTCAATGTGCGCGTGGGACAAGCTGTTGATGTTGTGGGACAGGCTGGTCGGCCAAAGACTATCACTGGATGGCAGACGCAGAGTACGCCGGTGCTTTTGGCGTATGGTGAGCGTGCAGAGTTGGAGGATGAGCAGTATATTCCGTTGACTAGTAATCTTGAGGGGTTGGTTATTTTGAGAAAGGTATGTTTGCCACTGAATCCCAGACTGTGGCACTCCACTACACACTAGAGAGAGACGTTTGCTGACAATCTCTCAGAACCCAGAATGGGAAGATGGAAAGAGCTAAATGAATCGATCGGAGCATAGGCATGGATTGGAATGAATGAATGGACGCACGGATGAATCGGTGAACTTATACTGTATAATAGCGGCGTAGACCTCTGGACTGATCTGGTGAGTCGTAGGAACGTCAACGGCTAGTCACATTCAATCAAAACGATAGATGATATCAGGCAATAGCCAGTTTTACTCATTTGTGTAATGTGTTCTTGCGATGATTTCTTCATTCAATGCATCATTGTACTATGGCTACTGAGAAGATATGATCTATGAGTGAATATGACAGCCAAAACGCCAGTAGCAGTAGCTCCCATGAAAGCATGAAGGTAGCATCCCGCATGATACATTCCAAAAGCAACCTCTCTGCCCATATGTATTGCCGAAATCCGATAGCTATGTCATGCCAAGCCAGGCCCAAAAAGCAGTATTATACAGCCAGATTGCTACCACTCTAGCACCGCTCAAACACCCTATACAGCCCCTTCAGATTCGCGATCTCTACAACGCCGCCTTTCATCAACGATTTCGTTGCGATCAACCTAGCTCTAAAAGCTGGGAAGAGGATGTCCTCCACGGCCTTCGCAATCTGATGTCTTCGAACTTTAATCTCCTCGCTCAGGTTCTCTTCTGGATCTTCTGGGCCTGGAGAAGGCGGAAGTTGTTCGGGCACGTAGTAAGCTGCTAGTTCGCGCAGGAAGGTAGAGAAGCATTCTTTCTCAGCGGTCCAGTTTACGTGTGGGCCGAGTCTGAGGAGGAAGCGTGGGAGCTTAGCAAGGCTGGGTGTGTAGCCTTTCAAGAGCAGGGGAATACTGAGAAGTTCTCCATCCTCGGAGATTTCCATAGAGAAATACTCTAGGAGCATCTCTCTACGCTCAATAAGTTGCGCGGAGACTAGCTCGGCTACTTCATCGACGTCGAAATCATCTTCGGGGTTTATGGGAGTGGTAGTCGTGCTTTTCTCGTGCTGGGCGGCCAGAAGCAGGAGCTCGTGAAGGTTGAGAGGAGGCTCGAAACGGATCGTGCCGAAGTTTCCGAAGTCGGTGAGCCCGACTTGGTAGAAGTACTCGTTGCAGACCATGCCGTAGTCTACGAGGAAGAGCTTGACGCCTCCTTGGATGGCGACTAGACGGCGTCGCTCGTCGACTACGCCGACGAAGGTGTGGCCGGCGAATACCTCAGTCAGCTCGTTGTGCATCTCATCGCGGACTTCGGCGCGGAGTTCTTTGACTGTCGCGAGACGGCAGTTGACTGCTACGCGATCTGAGGTCTCGTACTCAGTGTCTAGGGCTTGTGATTGTGTGTCGTTGGGTCCTGGGGTCGTGCTGGCTCGGTTTGTGCTTGGTGGGAGCATGCTGGTGATTTTGCGGAGCTTGGAATCGGTGCGGACGAGATTATTCTCGTATGGTTTTGGCTTTGGGGTTGATGAAGTTGTGTTTGCGGTTCCATCAGCGTCTGCTATAGCTGCTGATGGGAGGCGTACGCCAGGTAGGAGAGTTTGGGTCATAAATGTTCGGCTTGTGTCGACATCTGCCAGCTTGGAACGAATGTCGGTGCATATCTTCTCGATGATCTCATCTTCATTAAGGAAATTGACTTCTCTCTTTGTTGGATGGACGTTGACATCTACTCGGTGTGGGTCGATGTCAAGGCTAAGATACGTGAAGGGATGGCCGCCTTTGGGAAGAAAGGCTGAGTACGTTTGCTCGATGGCTTTTCGGATGTTGGTAGAATCCACGGAGCGATGATTGATAAAGAGAAGGAGGGTGGTTTTCTTGACGTGATAGTTTGCATTGGTAGTCCAACCCCGAGCTCGATAGCCCCATTGGGAAGCGGACGAAGTGAATTCGATGAGCTCATTCGCTACTGAACTTCCGTGGATTTGTCGGATTCGGTCAACAGTAGAGGAGCTTGACTGGGTGGAAATAGTGGTGCTGGCTTCTCCGTGCTTCTTGCAACTGAAGGCAACACCGTCGCAGTGGACAGCATATCTGCCGACCACGTCAAGTATCTTGTTGTACTCCTCAGAAGCGGATCTGAAAGCTCTACGCCGCGTTGGGACATTGTAAAACAAGTCTTCAACTGTGATCTGAGTACCTTGCCTGCCTGCGGTGGGCTTTGGGTCTGGACTTTGACCTGGCTTGGCCGGAGCCAGACGACCACTGTCGTAGTGTGCTCGAAAGGCACATGTTGAGTCTTTCGTTCTGGTGGTTACCGTGAGATGAGCGATGTGACTGATACTGGCCAAGGCTTCTCCTCGAAAGCCGTAGGTTCCAATGGAAGTCAAGTCCTCGAAAGACTTGAGCTTGGAGGTTGTGAAACGCTCACACAATATTGGAAGATCTTCTTTCTTTTGGATCGTTAGCTGTGTGATGAACATGGGTGCCTTACTAGACTTACGGCGATTCCATGACCATTATCTGTAATCTGAAGAAGCTTCAAGCCACCATCTTTAACAAGAACCTCAAGAGAAGTTGAGCCAGCATCGACAGAATTCTCGATGAGTTCCTTCAACGCATGTACAGGTGCAACGATGATCTCGCCAGCTGCAATCTTGTTGACAACATCCGGATCCAGTGCCTGCCACATGATGTTAGGGTAGATGCATGAGGCTAAGAGGCGGCCAATACTTGCCCTGATTCTTCGCGGTGCAGTCACACCTGCAAGAGCCTCATCCGCCTTTCTCTTCGTTCCCCTCTGCTCCAGATCCACATCGACATCCATAGGCTCGGCCATTTCACATATCGCTGTTCTGCTGGTTTGCGCGTCGCGCGTGGGTAGAATAAGGTTGATAATAAAGGGAAACGACTGGCTGAGAATGGGTGTGATTATGAATACATGTTTGGAGGCTGTTCGACTTGCACCTTCTCGCTCAAACGCTGGTTAGTGGTTCCGTTCTGGACGATGAACTGCAGGTGGTGTTGAGAGTTGGAAGCCTTGGGCATGAGAGATGCCAGGGAAGCGATGATTGGTTTCAAATGCCCTGGCTGACTAAGCTTCGACCACTTGCAGCCAGCCTTCGATGCATGCCATGTTCGACGTCAACCTCATCGCATCGATCATCATTCGGGCCAGAAACTTTGAGTGCTCCTTTATATTGAGCTTGTCTTCATCAAGAAAGCCGATGTAGAGCCATATCATTGAGAGTACCGGAACTTTCACATCCAATGCCGATCAAGTAGTTTACCCCCTCTTCTTACAGTCCATGTGTCGGTTCACAATGTTCCAACGACTGAGTCGATATCATGCATTTCCGTCTCCTTTGCCTAGAACCAATATACTTGCAAGGTATACTCCACCAAGTACAAGCAGGCGAAGTCTTCATCTAGCGCCTCCTTTCCTTCTTGACGATTACACTCCAAGGTACCAATTACTCTCGTCCGTTGACGCATCGAAGAAGAGATCGGCTGCGTATGCACACCTTCGGAAGTGCAACTTATGCCCACGGCTCTGCGATGTGAATCGCTACGAGAAGACTGGAGCTTGCTTGATTGGAGCTGAAACAGTGAAAGTTAACGTGATCGCGCCCCATTTTGGAGAAGGTAAGTAATGCAACAATGTATGATTTTTCATCCTTAACAGTCCGAATCTGGCTCCTTTCGATGCTGATACTTCCTTTTACAGAGCCGTGTATACAAGGCCATAATGGCTCTGGAAGTGTTTTCTTCTCCGGTTGCAATCTTCGCTGTGTGTTCTGTCAAAATCATGACATTGCACATCAACGAAATGGACAAGACCTGACCGCAGAGGAACTTGGAGATTGGTATATCAAGCTTCAAGACGTCGGAAGAGTGCACAACATCAATTTGATAACGCCCGAGCATATCGTGCCTCAAGTCGTCCTATCGATCTTGCACGCGCGAGACCACGGACTGCAGGTACCAATCATTTATAACACTTCTGCATTTGATTCATTGGCGTCTATTGAATTGCTAGATGGGTTGGTGGATATCTATCTTCCTGATTTCAAGGTCTGGAATGCCAGTACCTCCAAGCGCCTGCTGAAAGCGGACGATTACGCAGAGGCCGCTATGGACAGTATCAAGGCCATGCAAGCCCAAGTTGGAGACTTGTGCTTCACGCCCGATGGCATTGCTAAGAAGGGACTACTTGTCAGACACTTGGTCATGCCTGGGTACGAGTCCGAAGGCGAAGAAATTATGCGATGGATGGCAGACAATGTCTCTAAAGATGTCTTCGTCAACATCATGGAGCAATATCATCCCGACGCTCATGTTGGGAAGGCGAAGCATCCTCGTCGGTCTGCAGCCAAGGCTGTAGATGTAGGTGGTAAGCCTTTATCTGAGGACCATGTTCGGTATGAAGAGATTAATAGGCATGTCACGAAAGAAGAGGTGTCTACAGTCAGGGCAGCTGCCGAGAAGGCGGGTCTGTGGAGGTTTTGCGACCCTCCTAGGCATGATGGATTCGCATTGTGAGGGGCAATATTTTTAGAGCGCTCAATCTTGTGCTTTGTATATTGACCGTACTGCCTCCGAAGAGAGTCATTTCCATTTCTTCCATGGCTACTCGCTCGGGCGACCTAATACACTTGCTCGGCGCCAGCAGAAGTGGTGTTGTTGGTCATAGGGTAGTTGCATCCGAGGTCGCTCCAAAATGGGGGTGCAGAAGGTATGTTACATCTTTAAAAAGGACGGGTTCGCGTGTAGGAGGATAGCGATGATTGCGGAAACTATTGTTTCGAACTCTCGAACTCTCGAACTCTCGATTTTGCTGGGGACTGTTCCAGCTATGATTCCAGTCGCATGAAGTCACAATGAACCAAATTCAGCTTCACTTGATCTTGCCGAAGTCAGCTGTGGGTTGGCATACCGTTCTTGTTTGCAAAGCAGTGTGATGAGTCGCTCTTTCCATGCACAATGCCTCTTGATAAGTCTTTCAGCTTCTCAATCTGAATGAATGTTATCGCCTCATGAACTGACGGCCTCATTCGTTTTGGCTTCAGGATACCGTGCAACTGGCACAAACACACGTAGCATTGCTCAAAATGAACTCCAAGGCCGCTCTCGTTCTGCTTTTCGCCTTTTGTGCACTTACTCGCTCGCTTCACCTTGATCCACGAGATCTTAACGCTCCTTTCTTGCCCTGCTATGACTACATCATTGTAGGCGGCGGAATTTCGGGTCTCGTTGTTGCGAATCGCCTTACTGAAGATCCCAACGGTAGGTCCTCGTAGCTGCTTGCAACGCTTGTTACTCACACGATATCAGTGACAGTCTTGGTCCTTGAAGCTGGTGATCTGTGAGTGCCTTATCATGCATTTCTGTGGTGAGGCTGATGTCCAACAGCGACAACTACGAAGACCTCATTCTGTTTCCTATCGAAGATGGCTATGGGCTCGGAACGAAGTATGATTGGAATCTGTGGACTGTCCCGCAAAATATACCTGGATGGTGCAGCTCGACCATATGATATGGGAAGGGGAGTTGGTGGTGGAAGCTTGATAAATGGGATGTGTTGTAAGTATCCTGGACACTTGCCTTCCTCGATGAATCCGAATGGGCTAGTTCGATATCAGATTTGAACCGTAGAGTCCAAAGTCGAGTATTGATCTCTTTTGAGCATCGTTCTGACTGCTCTAAGGGACCAGAGGTGGTCGAGCCGATTACGACGCGTGGACTGCTCTCGGCAACGAAGGCTGGGGCTGGGACGATCTGTTGCCGTACTTCAAAAAGGTATATCGGGTTCACATATCAAATATTCCGCTAATGTGATCCACAGAGCGAGAACTACACTAATAATGTGAATGCTGAGTTCAGCCACGAGCTTTATATCCAACCTGATGTGACCACTCATGGCACAGACGGCTACATTCATGTTAGCTATCCGCAGTATTTCTACAACCAATCTCGTGAGCGTGCCCAATCTCTGATCTGGGCATTACTGATATGGCACAGATCTCTTCCTTGATGGCCTCCGAGAACTCGGCATCCCCATCCTCACCGACCCGAACAATGGGACTGCAGCTGGTGGAATGCTCATTCCTGACAGTATATCTCCCGAAAATCAAACCCGGTCCAGTGCCAGGCTGGGCTACTACGATGGCTTTACTGACAGCCGGCCGAACTTTCACATCGCAAGCCAACAGCACGTTACGCGAGTGCTGCTTAATCAGGATACTCCAGCCGGTATAGAGCCTCGCGATTATCCATCGGGTCGATGGATCAGTGGTGTCGAGGTAAGATCTTTCTTTGATCGAAGTACAGAGCTAATCAAGACAGTTTGCAATGAAAGGAACTTTGTCTCTCCGAAACGTTAGTTGTTCGAGGGAAGTAATTCTCGCGGCTGGCGCGGTCCACACACCTCGGATTCTGGAGTTATCGGGGATCGGGAGTGCAGATGTCCTTGACGACTTCGACGTACCAGTGGCCATCAACCTTCCCGGAGTTGGTAACAACTTTCAAGATCGCCCTTATGTGGGAGTCATTTACTACTGTAAGCGATTTCCCCATCTATCTCTTCATCTTGCTAACTCGCGCAGACGACAATGCTAGCTACTTCAACATCAACATGCTAGACTTCAATCCGACGCTTTTAGATCAGGTTGCTCGAGAGTACTATGCGAACAAGACTGGTATGTAAACCATGAAGTTGTAGAAGCCATATTCCTGACTCTCTCCAGGTCCATGGACAGCTGTAGCAATCAATACCGTTGCATTCCCTTCTCTACCGTCAATCTCGAGGAACTGGACGAACATGATGGTAGATGCTTCAAGTCAAAATGCTTCTCAACATCTTCTTCCAGGTCTGGATCGAACTTTGATTGCAGGATACGAGGCTCAGAAAAGACTCCTTGTGGCATTATTGAGTCGTGACGATGTTGGGGCTTATGAGATATTGAATGACAACGTCGGACTTCTCGCAGTCGCAGCTATGCATACTTTCTCTCGCGGAAGTGTTCACATTCAATCCAGAAGCTCTTTCGACCAACCAGCCATCGACCCTCGATACTGTTCCAACCCTCTCGACTGTCAGATCATCGTTGAAGGGCTACTTTTCAATAATCTGATCGTCAAAACTGATTCGATGAAAATTCTGGATATTGCTCCGTACTACCCTTTCTTTCAGGATGCTACACCGGAGACCTTGATGCCAGCAATTCAAAGTGGTGTTCGGACAGAGTTTCATGGTTCTGGTACGACATCAATGCTGCCTCTTGAACTTGGTGGTGTTGTCGATACACATCTTCGCGTCTACGGAACGAAGAATCTGAGGATAGTCGATGCCGGTATCTTCCCCTTGGTTCCTGCGGCTCATCTGCAAGCGCCGGTCTACGCGGTAGCAGAGAAGGTATGTCTTTCCATGTATCTGTGAAATCAGAGGTAGTAACGGCCATAAACAGGCTGCGGATATCATCAAAGCCGACAATGAAGGTCTGATGCCTCGTGGTTGCGGATTCGACTCTTCGTTTGCAACACCCGGTCCAGTGGTCTCCAATCATACCAGCTCTCTACTGAGTTCAACGTCATCATCAATTTCTACTGCCCGCCCGTCAGCTTCGACGTTCCCAGAGCTTCTCGATTCGAGTCTTGCTATAAATTTCACTCGTTCATGGAATTCCTCTTCTTCCCAAAAACCATCTCTTTCGGTAGCTTCTGGCGCCGCGGCCGATCAGCTTCCCTCCACGATTAAATGGGATGCCGTTATGAATGCAGCATCTATATTCCTGGGTAATCCGCCACCGTTCTCATCTTTTGTTAGCATCCAAGCTTTTACTTTGAGAGACGGAGCTCTTCCAACATCGATAACAGGTAGTTTAGGATTGCCAAGGACTAGTTCTGGGCCGACATCTTCAAGCAGTGGTACTGCAGTCGATGCTCGGAACTCATCTATTGTCACTAGCGTCGTGGTCGTAACTATGCAAGCTCGAGATGACGGTTGTGGAGCTGCTTATGAATGACGCAGGGAATGAAATTCTGTTGCTTATATTGTACCCTCAATTTTGGCGGAGTATGGGTATCATTTCAATAGATTTGGAAGGATTACCATGGCATCATAAACACATTAGACTTGACCGCAGAGCAATGCAAATCAACCTTCGTCGACCAACCTCCACATCTGATTAATCACTAAAGCAGTCCCCCATGTCAGGGTTCATGCCATTATATTCGTTTCGAATTCGTAGCTAGAAATAGTACACAGACAGCAACAATGCTAAAAGCAATGACGGTCAAAACCTAGACAGTCGTTAGCATTGACCAGACCAAACTTTCCCCATAAATCAAATATCCAACATTGAATCTTGCAAGCACTGAAATCCACCCCTCCATTCCATTCCCTTTAATCCCTCCAGGTCCAGCAAACCTCAACCCAAAGAAATATCCCAGAACTCACCGACTGCGTCTTCCACCCGGTCTGCACAATAGCCGCCCTCCTACTATACTTATTGACCGTCTTGATATAATTCCCAAACCCGAGCGCCAGACAGCTCAGACTCAGCAACCAGAATATTATGCCCAGGGGCTTGGCCATGCGTAGTTCGAGCCGCGAGGGTTGCGATTTCAAGTGGAAGGAGACGACGATGGCGATGCTGACGATAGCCATGTAGACGGAGAGGCGGAGGTAGGAGAGGAATGCTGGGGGAAGGGGAGGGGGTGTTAGCGTGGGTTCTGTGAAAGAGGGTGTTTGGGGGGAAGGGGAGGGGCTGGTGGGAGAGGAGGGAAGTACTTCGTTCGTTGGCGCAGTGGTCGCGAGCGTCGCTGTCGGTGTTGTCGAAGAGGAGGGGGCCGAAGAAGGGGGGTACGCAGAAGATTGAGGAGTAGTTGTTTCTGTATAAAGGGAGGTTCTGTCAGTACAGTTCGTATATTTTCGTCTCTTCTTCCCGTAACATTTCGTCTCGAGCTCCCCTTCGAATTCCTTTGGTCGTCTGCAAGCACTTCTCGAAGGTCTCCAGGATAAGCTTCCTAATCCTCGTGCCGCTGCAGGTCTGTACATTTCTCATCTGCCCCGCGGTCCAATTCCCAGCATCAGCGGCAGGCGATCATTCCGCCTCTTTTGTGATGTATCGAGTCTCGTCCAATGTCCACCTAAGAGTATATACAAGATAAGAGGATAACACTCACTGGGGAACATTCACGGGCGTAAATCGTAGAGGGATTCCGAACGGACTGTAAGAATTCCGTCGTCCTACTTCCTCCTCATCGTCTGATGCGCCTGCAAGAGGCATAGTAGATACATGAGATTCAGTCTCGTCCTTGTATTCGAAAAGAAACGGGGAACCACCCTGTCGAGGATGTTGAAGAATATACAAATGATGCTGAGCTTCCGAATTCTTGCGTACTCTTGTGATCCGGTGATATCATTTGCCAATGCTTGTTCTCGGGTTTTGCGTGTTTGTGTTGAAAGCTGACCGCATGTAGGTTCCCGTAGTTGTTTCAAGGGTCCCTTTCTCTCGGATTGAACTTCCGTACTTACTCTTTTCCTTTCACGACATGATGGAGGTTGTGGAGATGGTATATTCTGGATTTACTCACAGGTTTTACAGAATTGTACCCAGTTTTTCTATCTGCCACATTTGTCAACGCAAAATTATCCTCTATGTACAGTAAAGTTGGCCCTCTTTTTGTCTGGAGCTTTAACTGTGGATGATGCCTCGGAAGCGGCCGCACATCTTTTCGTCCCATCCTTGCAATCCGCATGTTCCTCAAGCTCATGTTTTCTACATGGACCTCGTCCAACTTCAAATGTTGTGAGCCTTACTTTAACGCGTACAACTATTATGAATTGTACTACCACACATGCAAATTTCGCCTCCTTTACCATAAGTACAAGTTTCCCATGTCTTTTCTCATCCAATCTTGACTCACTCTCACTCACCGTCGGTTAGACGCTCCTCTTTCAGACAGGCCCTTATCTATTGGTCTAGACTTGGAGGGGTTAGTCCTGGGGCGATTAGAAAGAGAGGCGGAGAGCTCTGGTGGGGAAACGGTCCGGCTTCTTTTATGCAACGCTCACTTCTCCGTCCCTTTTCTTTCTTCTGTTTCTCTGTTGATACTTCTTCCATGTTATATAATTCTTGGGAATCTACTCAATTGGCACATCTTGCTTTCTTGCGCCTTTGTGAGCGGTGGCTCTACGCACTGCTGAGTGTTGTGGAATAGATATATCCAACCTCAGCAGCTGTTGACAAAAGACCCTGATCTCTACGCGCCTCCCCTCCCCCATTCTTCAAGATGTCGAGTTCTGCTCGACCGATCAGGAAGCAGCCCAGTCGGCACTCGATTGGGCGATCACCTTTCAGCAATTCCTACCTCTCGGGATCCTTCCTGCCTGGCTCGCCTCTGGCTCAGGAGTCCATCGCACGAGACCTCGAGGAGTGCGACGATGATGATGAGGTGGAACCTCCCGAGAGTGGGGATGTAAGCTCGGAAGATGATTCTTCAGAGGCGTCGACGGTGCGCCCTGAGGCGGTGCAGCATTCTATGGCCAATTCGTATAGGAGGCCGAGTTTTGTGGCCTTTGGAGGGACGAGGGGTGCTGTGACGCCACAGGTGAGTTGACTCTTTCTTTCTCTTTTGAAAACTTCAACTCCCTTGAAAAGGCCGAGAATGGTATTTTCGGAGTTATGTCAAAAGTGTCAAATTCCACATTGAAAGGAGTCACTAATGTGACATGTCCCAACAGTTCCAAGAACCAAATTACTTGACAAAGAAGGAGAAGAAGGCAGTCAGAAATGAGGAGAGGAGTCTGTTAAGGGACAATCATCTCGCTCCGCCGAAGCACCCTGAACCCAAAGAAAGAAGTGCCCTGAGTCGGTTGTACAAACGATTATTCAGCCCAAGGAGACCGAAACCAGTGGCAGACGAGGAGGCGGACGGTGCAGACCCCACATCGACTGTAGGAGCTTCGGAATCGTCTGCGTTGCTGGGCGATGGTGTGCCGGAATCTGCGAGGACCAGGCACGAGAGGTTGAATGCTCAGTGGGAAGCAGCTGTTGCGTCGGGGAAGATCAAGACGACATGGCAGCGAGAAGCGAAGACGTTGTGGAAATACTCTAGTCCTCTGGTAGTCACTTTCGTACTTCAGTACTCTCTACCAGTCGCCAGTATCTTTACTGTCGGGCATCTTGGGAAGGTAGAACTCGGCGCAGTCAGTTTGGCTAGCATGACTGCGAATATTTCTGGGTATGCGATATATCAAGGATTGGCTACGAGTCTGGACACGCTGTGCGCGCAGGCTTATGGGAGCGGGAAGAAGCATCTCGTTGGACTGCAACTACAGAGGATGGTCTACTTCCTTTGGATACTGACAATTCCTATTGGCATACTCTGGCTACTTGCCGAGAAGATACTGGAGAAGATGGTGCCCGAGAAAGAATCTGCAGAGTTCGCTGGACTTTATCTCCGAATTCTACTCTTTGGCGCACCAGGATACGCTTGCTTCGAGAGTGGGAAGCGCTTTGTACAGGCGCAGGGCCTCTTTTCCGCGACTACCTATGTGCTGCTGGTTGCGGCGCCTCTGAACGCTTTCATGAATTGGCTATTTGTTTGGCATTTCGATTGGGGCTTCGTTGGAGCCCCAATTGCAGTGGCTGTAACGGACAACCTTCTGCCCATTCTCTTGTTCTTGTATGTGAGGTTCGTGGATGGGAGACAGTGTTGGAATGGCTTTACTTGGAAGGCTTTCCATAACTGGGGTATGTATCGACATGTAACGATGACGCACTGAGCTGAACGCTAATATGGATAGGCCCAATGATCAAGCTTGCATTGCCGGGTCTGCTCATGGTTGAAGCAGAATACCTCGCCTTCGAAATCCTTACGCTCGCAGCAAGCTATTTCGGCACTACGCATTTGGCTGCGCAGAGTGTCTTGAGTACCATCACCGCCATGACTTTTCAGATTCCATTCTCGACCTCCATTGCAGCCTCGACTCGTATCGCGAATTTGATTGGAGCCACTCTCAGCGACGCTGCGAAGACGAGCGCCAAAGTGGTGAGTTACTCCCCGAACTTCTATGTCATATGGCCATTACTGATATTCCCTTAGGTCATGATAACCGCGACTCTCATCGGGGTATTCAACGTGATTCTCCTCTCCGCCCTTCGCAACCTCATCCCCCAACTCTTCACTAACGACCAAGGCGTTTCTGACCTCGTCGCACGCGTCATGCCTCTCTGCGCCGCATTCCAACTCTTTGACGCTCTAGCCGCCAACTGTAATGGTCTGCTGAGAGGTCTGGGCAGACAGGAGATTGGAGGTTGGGTGAACCTGTTTTGCTATTATGTCATTGCGATGCCGATCTCGTTCTATACGGCTTTTGCGATGGATTGGGAGTTAGAAGGGCTTTGGAGTGGAGTTGCACTTGCATTAGGGCTGTAAGTTTTCGCCTTTTCCTACATTATTGGAGATGAGTGCTGACTTGATACAGGGTTGCTGCTGCTGAGGGATACTTTATTTGGAAAGCGGATTGGAATCAAGCTGTGGAAGATGCGCAGATGAGGAACAATGCCGGCTGATTGGACGCATGGCTACACGCTGGACATGTTCTGGAAGTCGGTTTGCACGCTAATATTGAGTGGGATCCTGTAGATCTCTGGGCCTACAGCTACCTCAATGCTCGCGTTGCGAATTACGTGGTGATGATGACGACGAAGCCGATGATGAAATGAAGTGCTGGAACTTTGGATACTTTGCGAAAATGTTCGTTCGATCATACCCTTGCTAATTCCGTGAGCGTTCTGTTTGGGAGTCGCATTTATTGTACATACCCATTGGAGAGGAAACCGAGATGTGGTGGAGTTGGGTAATAAAAAGTGGTATACAACTGCCCTACTTTGTGCTTATGCTCTACTTAATGATGTTAGTTGCAAAATGCCTTTCGAGACTTCCCAGGATCCATTAGCTTGTAATCGTCGATAACCTGACAAAATAAAAAAGAATACATCTTCTTCCGGAACGGGGAACCCCGGTCTCCTGCGAGCTTTCACTGTTTGTTTGTTGGACAGACAGGAGATTGAAAGGCAGAAATGCTAACCACTACACCATTCCGGATTTCTTCATCTGACGTCAGGAGATTGGGTATTTGGATAGATGAAGACGGTAGTGAAATCGAATATGTGGAAACTTAACGGTGCGGTGACGCTTCAATTTCGGAGGAGACATACAGGTGATACAGCAGGTCTAGGAACTTCATCACTGTTTTACGATGTCACAGCACATGAGATGGATACATCGATCTGAGGTGAAATGCGTCCACAGCGCAGGCAGCGGAAGTTCATTTGCATAGCTTGTGCATTGCATATTGTTGACAAAGACGGCCTGCCTCGCTTGATGGCACCCATTCCTCAACGGACGCAAAATCAACAAAGCGGAAAAGTTCCAAAGAACTATCAAGGATATACATCGCTGTTATCTAACTAAGGGTGTAACAACTAAAAGAATTCACTCACCAGGAGGCAAGAACAGCAAAAGAAACTCCCGCCCACCTCGCGAGAGAACAAACCCTTCTTCAGGATTCTGCTTCTTTCTGAATATGATAATAACTTAGTAATATAATAATGACTTGATTTTAATTCTCTAATGTCTCGTAAATCCGCCGGTTCTTAGGTATCAAGGGCCCCAGTCGTTACATAACTTTCGAACATCGGGCAAGGGGCAAATTCTGCTTGAGCTAAGAACGTTGGGCGTCCACTCTGAGATGCAAAGGGCTTTCGGCGGGGATAAAATTGGTGATATTGTTTCGCGGAATGTGGCGTGTGCAGGGCGGGAATGCGAGGGGAAAAATTGCGTATTTCGGTAGATATGGATGTGTGAGCGTGGGCTGCTGGATGGATGGGGAAGGTGAGTGTGTGTGTGAATGGAGTGGTGATGCCGCGGTTCTGCCGGTTATGGCGTCGGCGAGGGGTAAGAGGGTGAGGAGTATGATGGCTAGGCTGGGGCTCAGGCTGTTCTGGCGAGATATTTCCTCTCAAGTCATCCAACATGATCCGTCACAGTTCTTGCGATCTGCAGACTTGGTCAGAAGAACCCAACCAAAGTGTTGAATTCGGGCCTCAGCTCAAAGCTCTCAATCAGTCCAGTCCGGTCTTTACTGTGTTCGGCCCAGCCTACTAGATACAAATTCGGGTTCCATCCGTAACAGTCACCTAAGAAAAGCAAACGCAGCATCATGTCGCAATTGGAACAGGGTATCTTGACAAAGTAAACAAACCTTGACCTCTGAATCTGCGCCGGGAGTCAGTCTAACACGAAGACTATTGTATATCAGCAAGCTCTCACTCATATAAGACAGGTCTGCCTATCCAAGTGGTTACCAAATTCCCAGCGGAGATAACCAGGCAAGGTTTCTCTGTCGTTGTCCGGATTCTCGCTTAAACTGCCACTTCAGCGCACGACCAAGATCGGCGCCACAACGCTCTCTGGACATGAATTTGCAAATATGTCTCCACGTAAATAATACAGTCTCCGTGTAGCGAAAGGAATATGTGACTTGGAACGTCGTGAGGTGGCGCCCGAGGGAGCAATATTGCGCAGCTCGGCTGGGTCTCGCCAGGCTAGCCTCGCTATCACGGCTAGCCAGGCCAAAGACGGTTCTTGACAGGTGAGCGAGTATTGTGGAGCACGGCCGCGGTATAGTAACGGTATGAGTTGTCATATTTACTCTTTCCAGAGGGGGCATAAAGTTTGCTAATAATACAAAGGCAGATAACTTGGCTGCAGAAGATACACCAGCATCGACCTCTTCCTCATCGCAATACAATCTTCATAGCGACGAACCACAACGATCTGGCGTTACCAGATGAGCTGCATCGGTTTCCTTAATACCCCTCTGTGAAAGACACCTACATAAATGTAAGACTGGCCTCGTAAGTCGAAGCTCCATTCCCAAGATCGGCATCCTGCGCTTTGCAAGGCGCCTTTACTTTGTTGTCTTGCTCGCCCAGAGGACCTGAGACGGCCGCAAAATCTCTCTTCGAATTTGCCAGTAACATGTTCTCTGCTGATTCTGGGAGCCAGCCGTTGATGAAGTCTCCATGCGTGCAGTATGATGGGCCACAAGCTAGTCTGGTATGAAGTCAGCACACGCTATCCACGGCTTTTGCAACTTGCGAGATATACAGGGCAAAGCTGAGACTGGCTTGGTACTTACTTGAGAGGCGCCTCCCCACTCCAACCACCCGGCACAATCTTCCTCAAATCATAGCGAATCGAGAACCTCAATCTCGGCATCCTCTTCATGCCCGCCGGACATCTATTCGCCGGCTTGAACCCCTCCTTCCAATTCTGCGTCCCTGAATACGCTGATTCAAGCGTCTCCGGATTCACGCAGTCGTGAAAGAGCAGCAGGGTTTGCAAGTGTGTCGAGCATGTCTTGGAGGGAAAGGCGGCTTTGTCTTTGCCTGTTTCGGCGGGGTCGCCGTCGCACCACCATTCTATGCCCGCGAGGTCGCTGACGTCTGCTTGGGATTTTGCGGCGGAGTTGCCGACTACGACTTTGTAGTCTTGCGGGATGGCGATCTCGGCTTGGTCGATATCGACGTAGTAGGCGGAGAAGCTGGTAAAAGGAACGGGTGTGTTGGTTGCTCCGGAGACGTAGAGGAGTGTTGGAACCCCTTTTATACTATCAGTTCAGAGTCTGAATGTTTCGATAACTTTTGTACTTACAGTAAGATGAGAAGTCGTTAGGATTCCGAGCAGTCGTACATCCTGTCTGGAGTTCTTTGGAAGTAGTGGTATTTAGATTCACCGCATCGGAACCGAAGAAAGTATGCAGGTGACTCTTATACTGGCCAGGCATAACAACAGGGTCGATATTCTTGGTCATGAACTTGTCAACAACGACAACGGTATAAGCCTGCACGGCACCAGCCGCAAGAGAAAAGAGTGTGAAAGAATGCATGGTAAACGAGTGGATATGAGAATGAAAAATGAACGAATGGAACACTCTCAACGAGTTGCAGAAATGAAAGGTAGGTTGAAGAGTACTCAAAAGCACTCACTCTCTTCTTGTTCACCTTTATGATCTCAATCATAGTATAGGTGTTATACAGCGTACTAATGTTTCGCGACCTGGTACTTGGGATGAAGTGTTTATCTGAAGGACAGGACGGAGATTGGCCTTGGATTCTTTCTAGGTTATCAGCTCCGGAACCTTAAATTAACAACACGATGACAGCGGGTGCGGATGCATAGTCGTTTTCTGTAGATTAGATGAAAAGTTTCGAGACCCGAAACCGAAGGCATCGCGGGTTGTTGAAACGCCAAGTAGTGCTTGGCGATGAGAATAGGAGGCGGGGTGGAAGTTGGAGGCTGGTCTCCCATGCAAGCGGAGGATTGTTGATCTCCGCACGTAGATCCCTCTATGCGTCAAATGCATGTCAGTAGAATGATGAAAAATGCCTAAAGCTTACAAGTGTGGAAGAGAATTGAAATTGATTCGGTTCCCTGGAGCAGGGCATTCTTGCACGATGAACGAAACATGCGCTGAATTATAAGAAAAGATTGGAAATGTTGGACTGCGTAAAGATTGCATATCGCTCGGCGCTATCTATCTAGCAAGCATCTCAGTATTCACACCCAAATGCTGAAATAACCCTGACCAACACCTTTTTATACCAAACGCCAATAGTACCGATGCATATCCCGAAGCCAACTACTTGTCCGTAACGGCTAATTCATCGAACTCATCCAGCAACTCTTCCATATCAATATGTGGAGTTTCGTCTTCACCATCATCAGTCTCCACAACGCTCATAGCCTCCGCATCGATCTTCTGTTGCTGTTGAGCCTTGTACAGGGCCATCGTCTGTCTAAGCTCTTCATCCTCCTCAACGTCCCGCAAGAACATCTCGTAATCCTTATCCATACGCTCCTGGTCGGACTTCTTCGGAAGTAGATCGCCCTCGTCCCTGGTCATACGCTTGAGGCGCCAGTTACGGTTCTTCGCCTTCTTCTTTCTTGCGTAGAACTTCTTGACGAGCATGACGTCGGGTATCTGTGATGAGTATGTGTGGGATTCTTCAAGAGCGTCGAATTGAGGATTGTTGAAGTTTGTGCCGGTAAGTAGGTATCCCATCACAGAGTCTCCCGGGTGCAGGACGTTGCCAAGATGTGTGCGGGTGTAGTATGTTTTATCGTTGGATCCGAGATCTGAGGCGCGAGCAACAGTTGCTTCAGCCAGAGCCCATCTTCCTTTCTGTGGTCCAAGCAGGTCGATATCCATAACAATAAATTCTGTCAATTCCTGAACATCAGCAAGAGATGTGAACGGAGCACGCCAGTAAATTGGTGTACTGATATCTGCCGTCTGGAGCGTTGCGGGATCTAGAACGTTGACGGTTGTGCCAACGCGGTAGCAAAGTCCAAGAGGAGAGATGTTCCCAATCTGCTTTGCGAGCTTTATGGGTATCGCCACCAAGTCGTCTTTGCAGATAGGGACCAGTTCGACGGAGTATGAGAATTTGTATGATTTTGTGGAAGTGTGAATATCCATCGAAATCAGTTCTTGGGATTTTTTGCTTCGGACCGGCGCCACGGAGTTCAGGAAATCGACAAATTTCTCAGCCTGATTTCGTGCAGCATAGTAGAAATCCAGCCCATCTTTCACTTCCTTGATATTGATTGTGTCCTTGTGTGCGCCATGCTTGAGAATGAGTTGTTCGAGGTAGAGGAAAGTTCTCTTATGTGGGACCTTTTGTCGGACTTGGACGCAAGCTCTCCAGGTATTTGCAGTGTAGGATTTCGCGCAGTCGGGACATTGCTGGTATGCGACGACATATTCCACCTCAAATGCCTGCTGCAGCACAACTCCCTCAGAGACCGAATCTTGGATCGTGAGCTTGACCTTTACTCTGCGAGAATGGGGTTCCGTCCAAATGAAACTTGCATCAATAATCCGTACTTTGTGTAAACCCCGTAGCTTCTTCAGGCAAAGAGCGAGGAGTTCTCTTGACTCGAGAGCGGCAACAATCCAACTGGAGGGAGGCAGAAGCCATCGATCACAATCTCTGCAAAAATGTAGGGTAGCTTCGCGCTGGATTCCTTGGGATACGTCGACAGTAAGTTTTACGCAGTCGTAGCAGAGGGCACCTGCAGCAGTCGTTCCATCTATGGCAGCGCCACAGTTACAGCACAGAATACTTGAGGATGTTAGTTAGCAAAATGCTTGTCAAGTCCTGAAGAAGTCCTTACGTTGCGCCATTTTGCTGCTGATCTGCTGCTGCGAATCGAGTCGCAATAGAGACCGGGGCATCAAGGTCCATGGCAGACATCTTGACGGTATTTTCTGGTTGTCTCTGGAGTTGTTGGTGGGGTTCAAGAAAATGTCAAAACTTCGAGAACCCCGCGATTTATCGAGCCGAAAAATCGTTATCTCAGCAAAGCCGCCACCATAAGGAACGTGATACTGAGTCATGCTTTGAAATACAGATCCGAAAGACGCTTGAGGCTTGGGAAAAGAGTGATTAAACTAAGACTGGACTTTCTGAGGTGATGCACTTAGTATCTAGCATATTGATATCCAAAGAGAAGAGTACAGAGTTGGACACGCACGTGAGCTAGAATCACATGATTTTATCCGGATCACCCTTGGTCTTCTCTTCCAGCTTCAACAGTCCTAAGCAAGAACTTTACCCGATGGTCCTTATCAGATAATGGGTGGAATAATCAGAAGACTACTTTTCATTTGTCCTTGCCCGCGGGTTCTTTGTTCCCTGATAGTTCGTGATATTTGAGGCCAATTGCACCATTCTTAGCCTGACTCTCCACCCAATGATACTCACTTCCCCTCAAAGACGACGGGCGATCAAGGCCATCATCTAGACATGCCGTACCATTCATCGTGCAGGAGATAGACGCATTGTAGGATGTTATCTTCAATCAACAAGCTGTCGACCAATGATCATAGGGGAAGCTCACAAAGGTTGGATGTATCCCGAATATCCAGGAGTGGGGAATCGCTTCACAGAAGACGCAATTCTTGGACGATGCAATGTGATTGAAGTCCGTAGGCCAATATAAAGACTTTCTTGATCCCAAGTCTGATAGGCGAAAACTCAAACCACTTCATCCAAAATGGCTCCTTCAGCATCCGAAACCATCACCTTGCCAAGTCGTCCGGTCAAGCTCACAAGCAACGTCGGACCGTATAAGGAACTCGCCCCAATCGGGTATGAGAAAGATGCTGAAGAACAAGGAAAGGATGGCTTCTCCGCAGCGAAAGTACGCATCCAGCGACTGTGTCTGAATTGTTGCATCGTTAAAAGACAATAGTATAAGCACTACCTACCGACGTGGGGTATTGAGAGCTTCCCGCCTCTAGAGCCATTCGAGCATCGAGACCATGGCCTAGATGCTGATCCAAAGTTCCCAGAGCTCCTGGCAAGTGGTGTAACAACCAACGATTTGACTCCAACTATCGGCACTGAAGTGACAGGTGTGCAACTAAGCAAGTTGAGCAACGCTGGAAAAGATGAGCTGGCAAGGTTCGTGGCCGAGAGAAAGGTTGTTGCCTTCAGAGACCAAGACTTTGCGGATCTTCCCATAAGTGAAGCCCTCGACTATGGCAGATACTTCGGCAGACTTCATATCCATCCTACCTCTGGCGCCCCGGCAGGATACCCAGAGGTTCACCTCGTCCACCGTGGCGCAGGAGACAAAACAGCCGAGCAATTCTTTGAGACGAGAACCTCTTCTGTGGCATGGCATAGTGATGTCTCCTATGAGCGCCAACCACCTGGAACAACATTTCTCTACATCCTTGATGTCCCAGAGAGTGGTGGAGACACACTCTTCGCCAATCAAGTCGAAGCATACAACAGACTCAGCGATGGATTCAAAGAGAGACTGCATGGCCTCAAGGCTACCCACTCGGGGATTGAGCAAGTCAATGCTTCAAGGGGCAAGAACGGTGCAGTTCGAAGAGAGCCAGTAGTGAGTGTGCATCCGATCGTGCGCACACACCCTGTCACTGGAGAGAAGGCCCTCTATGTCAATCCACAATGTAGGTACATGCAGCTTCCCAGATTGATTTCATCTAACAAATCTTCAGTTACTAGGTCCATCGTTGGATACAAACATGAAGAGAGCGAAGTCTTACTCAAGTTCTTGTACGATCATATTGCGTATGGAGCCGACTTCCAAGCAAGAGTGAAATGGGCCGAGAAAACCGTAGTCGTGTGGGACAACAGAGTAACTTCCCACTCTGCTTTGGTTGACTGGAAGTCGGGACAAAGAAGACATTTAGCACGGATTGCAGCACAAGCTGAGCCTCCGACGGAAACATCTTTTAAGGCTTGATCATACTGTACTTGAAACGATGTTATTAGCAATAATCAAAAACTGAATTGGCAGAAACAACGTACAGTTACGAGCAGAACTTCATCAGAAGGTAGGAATAGAGTTGTAGTCATCTTCCTTCTTGATCTGTTGCTCTTTTTCCTTTTTAGCCCTGGCGAGCCGGAGTCGTTCCAGTCTAGAGAGCTTTGGGGCGGTATCCGCAGTCTCACCATTCGCAGCGATTGTAGCAGGAGTAGTCGTTGGCGATAGTTCGACTTTAATGTAGGGCATCGATTTTGCAATGGAAGACGATGAATCAAGCGGCTCCTTTATTACCGTAGTCGGCTTGAAAGGTCTAGAGCCGACTTGCGGACTCAGGGGCGTGGTAGGCTTTCGATCCAGAGCGATCAGCTTCGGGGCAGGTATTGGTGCGTCAAGATCGTCATCATTATCCGTAGAATCCAAGACCAGTTCCGCTTGAGCTCGTCGAGTGCCGTGTTTGGGCTCAGGTGAGTCTATGAGGGACTTGGATTGATCGCCGTTCGATTGGATGGCTGGTTTCTTGAATCCTGCTGCAGCTCGAGTCGTAGCTATTGATCCAAGCTTTGCTAGTGATGCCGCTTTCTTGCGAGGACTGTCCATCAGACCATGAAGTGTCGTCCCGACATACGGAAGTTCCTCGATATCGCTGTCAGACTCTGCACCATGCTCCTTCTTACCGTTGAGTGCTTCGATTATCGATCTTTGCCTTTTGGCGAGGGCAGACGCGTCCAATTTCCGCTTTGTTTGATCCGGCATTTTACCAGTCACGGGTCTCGAAATGGAGTTAATGGTGTCTGCATTCTGGCTCTTAACGGCTTTTTGTTGCCTCTTGTATTCGGCAGCATGGAGATGGACCGTAAATTTTTGAGCGACATCAAGAAACTCGTCCTCGACCATACGATATTTGTCATCGTTGTCTTGACCTTCTTTCATGAAGCTGTGGAACTGGTCAGCTGATCTATTTTGACAGCTACTTGGATGCGTGTATCTTGCCTCTCCGGTGGTGGATCTGCAGGTGGCGATGAAGAGGAAGGGTGAGCTGTCTCCGTAATTAGCTTCTCTCTTGGGAAACGAGCAGATAAGTAGCAGACATGACTGACCGTGATCACGAGAGCTTCCTTTCTTGGAAGTAGCCCCCGAAACTTCCTCTTCGCTATCAGAAGAGGCTTTTCGTACCTTCTGTCGTATTGTTGCGGGGGTACTAGCTGGCCGGTTTGGGCGAGTGATTGTGGTCGAGCTAGCCCACGGGAGTTTTCTAGGCATATTGTCCAGCAGCCGTGGAAAGCTAGGCAGACAACGAGGCGTATGTCAGGAGCTAAAGTTTTCGAGACCTATTCTTGCCTAATGCTATTTTTCATAGCCTCGTCTACTTTGGTCTGTGGGTGATCGTAAAACGAATACTGTCGAGGTCCTGGCGCGCCTAAAGAGTATGAACCGGGAGAGGGGTCTGCGGCGCAAGCTTTTGGCTGCGATCTGCAAAATCTAAAAGAGACTGAAAAATATCACGACCGGCCGCATGATTCTTTCCTTTCCAAATCTCAAAGCTTTATGAGATGGTGTTTGTCGGTTGAATTCAGCCTACTTGACCAAAACTGCATTGATTGTCCCGACGTTCTCAGATCGCGGGCCGCGACTTGATCTGCTTAGTCAGCCGCTTTCGCTTCGTTCAGGATCATCCAGTTGCAAGCCAAGACCCTCAGACATCAATTCGAAGACCATAGAAGCCGTTCAACAACGATCTCCACCCCAACATTCTCAATTCAATCGTAATCTCAGCCTCCCTAGTCATTCATTCTCAGCCCTTTGCTTGACAAAGTCACCTGGGAGACATGCTGCCTCACAAAAAGAACACCTTTCCTTAATTGTCAATTAAAAACCGCTTTCCTCCTACCTTATATTGGAACTTTCCTCAACTTCTGCTTATTCTATGTCTACCTAATTTCCATCAGCAAGAGGCAGCTGGCTCTTTCATCCTGGCTAGACCTTAGAATGTCGTCAAGATTCTGGGCATCATCTGAAGACTTGAGTGTGGACTCGTCCGCGGGTGGTCTTGATGACTCACGTGATGATGATCGTGAGAGGCAGCATCATGAGAGCTCCGGAAATGCAGACAATGTTGATCAGAATGGTGACGTTGGTACTTTGGCACGTCTGATGACGTCTGATCTATCACGTCCGACTCTGCAGCCCTCACAACACACAACTTTCTTTTACCTCTCGCTCATCGAGGCAAGGTGTAAGAGACAAGCTACGGCTTTCATCAACAGACAGCGTCCTCCAGCAGATCACTTGTCTGAAGAACATCCAGAAGTATGTACTCTGGCGAAGAGTATCTTCGCTGATGTGCGGAGAGATCTAGCACGGGCTGGTATGTTGCCTGAGGAGTTCGCCGGTCGACATATTCCCGAGCTGCAGTCGTATCTGTCGTCGTTTGACACAGCTATCAGCAACATTGCAACAAGGAAAAGCTCAGACATGTCTGCTTTACCAATTGTCTCCTTTGTTGATACTGAATCTCTGCCGTTTATCTCTGGAGTATCTGCACTGGAACAATCACAGGACTATTCGAATGCACTTGTGCGTCAAGATCTCAGAATGGTCGGTCCAGATCGTCGTCATCAAGGTGACCAGTCGCCCTTCTCCTTATTGCATCCAGGGGGAAGCACTTCAGGCAATATCTCAGAATCGCGTTATGACAAAGATTACCAGCAGTAAGTGACCCATCTCTTACCTAGACAATGATTGTACGCTTTCGAAGTCAGTCCCTTGGCACGGCTGAGGCAGGAGACATTGAGATGATGAAAGGATGTGTTTCGTCCGATATATTCTTGTTTTCCCCAGCACATCCATGGAATTGAATCTTTCAGGTACTCATTTTATTGAAAGCTTGATCCTATATCTGAATTAGGGTGACCACAAGGCAGATCAAGTATTTTTCAGGCAAAACGCTTACATGTCATTGTAGGTTGTTGAAACTTGGCAGTGGAGGCTTCGGTAGTGTCTACCTTGCAAGATACTACCTTGACAACAGATCGTATGCCGTCAAACAAATAGTGGTGCCCGCAGAAAAATTTCTGGGTGCTGCTGGTCGAGCAAAATTGGATCAAGTGCTCGCCGAAGCTCGGTCTTTGGCACAGCTAGATCACCACAACATTGTCAGGTACTACCATACCTGGGTCGAAGAACGTGTTCGCACGAGCAGCAAGAATGCTGATGGCGATGAAACGGATTCCTCTTCAAGTTCTGATTCCGGTCCGCGTCCAGATTCTCTGGATCCCATTACGCAAGGCGTGCACAGCATACAGCTTGGCTTGGAGCGGAGCCTCTTCAAGGAGATCAAGAGAGATCGAAAACGAGCAAGTTCCATCGTCGCTGAGGAGAGTAGGGACTACATCGTCTTCGAAGCTTCCGAATCATCCAAGCCTGTTTCGGGCTATAAAAGCGCCTTTCGCCAACCAGGAGAGATTGATAGTGATGACGAGGACAGTGATGATGGAAGAAAGTGAGTATATTTTTGGCATTTCTCTCAAGATTGACTCAGAAAGTTTGCGGCCAGTGCCTGCGTTCCCGATAATTCCCAATTCCTGATTCTATTGAAGCATTTGAGACCTTTTTTTTTTGGATAAGGAATTACTGACTTCGTTCCTCTCTAGCGACAGTACGGAGGAAATTCCAAGAAGTGATATCCCCAATGAGGTCACTCTGTACAGCGGAATAGAAAGGGACTTGGTATTACACATCAGCATGTTTCCATACCCATTGTCTTTGGATGACTTCATCTGGGGCTCAGCGGCAGAGAAGTTTTCCGGACAAGGTCCACCTCGGCACTGCTTTCATATTTTACCGACGATCCGTCTGCTTCTAGCCATCCTCGACGGCACCGAGTACCTCCATCGGAAAGGTTTTATTCACCGCGATCTTAAGCCTCCGAACATTTTCCTCTCGATACTTGAACCAAGTGAACCCGAGCGCCACCACTTCATCAATATTTCAGACTGCAAGGAATGTGGTACCTGGGGTCAGGCAATCTATGTCTGCCCACATATCGGCGACTTCGGCTTGATACACGATCTAAAGATTGTTGACCAGAATCCATTGGCAACACCACCACGGAAGCAGACAGCTCTAGAGCCATTTCCATTCTCCACGGTCGCATCCCAGCAGGTCGGAACAAAGTTTTATTGTCCTCCAAAAGTGCCCAAAGAGAGTCCAATCTGCCCAAAACTCGACGTATATAGTTTTGGTATCATCACATTCGAGATGATCTTTAAGTTCGGCACAAGAACGGAGCGCCAACATGTGTTGAGTAACTTGCGAAATGGCGATTATCCGAAGCAGTTTGAGCATCACTCGTTGGCCGAAGGTATCAAGTCGATGCTTTGTGAAGATCGAGACAAACGCTGGGATTGTCCTCAAGTCAGGAAATGGTTAAACAGTAAGCTCCAGGAGGAGTGTGATCGCTAGATACTGGTGCATTAACGAGTGACAATATGGATGGGGCTTGCTTTGTAGTTGTTGGAGCATGATACCATGGGATGAGGCAGCCGGAGTTGGTCATTTTGCCAGCGGGTTCTGCTTATTGTTTTCACCGGAATGCATAGCGATTGATACATTTATCTCAAGAAGAGGCCCGAATTCTAGAATGAATCGGGTACAACAGCGGGATAGCGAATCAGAAAGAGAATCACCACTTTGCTGCAAATTGCTGGAGACTTTTGTGTTGAGTGGAACATGATTTCTCCAGACTAATTGAAATATCCTTAGGAACATCATCTTAGCTTATTCTCTGCCCTCTCGTCAATTCCTGATTGCAGTAAGTCCTCCCTTTCGTCCTCGTTCAAGGCACAAAGTAAGTACTGACGCCCTATGCAAACCAGATCTAGACAATTACCATGCTCTACTCAGTATCTATCCATATCTGCTCATATTCCGAAGCTATCTCAACCTCTCTATGTATCCTTCGCCCCGCCAATCCTCACTCCAAATATCTCTAAGAACCGCCTGATCAACACCCATACAACAACACACCAGATATTGAACAACAGCCTCACGCTTAGCAAACCCTTTATATTGATACGTGTCCGATTCAATAGCCTTGGAATTTCAAATGGATTCGCGATATATCTGCCAGCTCGAGATGGGAGGTGGAGGATTTGTAGGTGCACTTGTGCGAGCTGAAAGGCCGTGAGAGAGTGACTTGATTGAGAGGACAAAATCGAAGGCATTGAGGGGATCGAATTCGGAAGGAGGGTTGACAGAAGGGACGTGAGGGATGGCAGGGATGGACGGGGTGCCGCTTGGGAGGAATTATGTGGATTGAAGATATGGATGTTCTCCGCATTGACTAGGTGCGACGAGCAGGAGCAGACGATGACCTGAACCTGGGAGCAAGTATTCTCTCCCGTATGAAACTCCTGAGCGCGGATGTCAGACGGGTATCACAAGATGGAGGAACGCAACTGACGGTTGATGTTACTTGCTGATCTTGTCCTCGCCGTGACATATGTTCCTGGGGTGGTCTGGGAGAACGCATTCTGACTATTGACAGACAGAAAGTACAAGGTAGAGATATTCTACAGGACTAAAAATGCAGTCTCACAGGACCAGGAGTCTAAAGGTGCTTTAAGTATTTGGTCCACTATGACTTCGTATGACACAGCCCCCATTTCTCTCATCCCAACTACTCTTCTTGAGTCTCGCTCAACACCTCACACATGTCGCAGCTCGGAGCAGCCTTCCCTCGATCCAAAAATCGGTCGTGCACTGGCCTCCAGTTCATCGAAAATCCTCCCAAGATGTGGGTTCGTCCGAATCCGGCTCGCATCTCTAGCATCATCGTCAGCATGGACCCAAGACAAGACCTGCAGATGCATGCAGGCTGCAACTGAGCCCGGTAACAGGATCCAACACCACCCACCTCGCTATGCTCGACTTCGCATCCGCGTTCAACCTCCACACAGGTTTCTCACCATACACCCACGGCTACGCCCAGCGCCCCCGATCCTGCACGTCGAACTCGGAAGCGATAGCGCGATGTAATTTAGGCGCCGTGTCGGAAGCGTCTCAATGGTCGCCTCGGGTCTGGCACTCATCTCTTATCGCGAAAGCAATTTTGGTGTTGGGGTCCGAATGCACCTCGCCGCCATGTAAACATAGGATTTGAAGGATGCGGTTGGTGAGGTTTGACGACGGCGGGACGGCTCGCTCAAGACATCTCAGCTCAAGCACAGCTCGATCTCGGGAAGCATAAATGCAAGTCTCGGCCAAGTGAATTGGACTCGATATACTGACAGAGCCTGAGATGTTTGGGACACGACATGCTACGTCCTTTTCCGGGCAGAACTCGCTTCCTCGAATCGGAAAATTGACTCATGTCACGGGCCGTTTCCGGCGCGAGGATCAGATATGCTTTGCAATTATTGGACAAAAGAAGACCAAGTTCAGCTGTTGTACTCATATTTTGCTAGGTATAGAGAACGCCTATCTCACTCATTGCTCACATGCTCGGCTTTACTTCCTGTATCTCGTCAGGGCAGGGCTGCCCGCTGCCGCAGGTGCAGAAAACTTCGTCTCCACGAAGACTTTCTGCATGCCATCTTCCTTCTTCTCGAACTTGTAGTAGACGTCGTCAAGCTCGTCCAGTGAGACGCGATGAGTGACCATCTTCAATGGATCAATCTCGCCATTCTCAATCATTTTGCACAACTTCTCCCAGTACAAGTGCACTGGGGCTTGTCCGTTACCAATCAGGCGGATACCACGCTCCATCAATGATCCGATGTTGAAGTGATTTGTCTAAGACCTGTCAGTCATGATTCCTTTTTCCACTGGGAGATGTTGAGACCTACGTAGCCAACGTAAACGCCAGTGACACCACATCTTCCGTAATTCCGGACAGAGGTGATCATCTCGTTGATAATCTCCGAAGTATCTGTCTCCAAACCGAGTTGAAGCTCGAAGTAATGCGCCCATCCTTTTGCATATTCACCAGCAACACACTCGAGGGCCACATCTGGCCCACGAGGGCACATCTCGCGTAGTTTCGAGTACACGGTCTGGCCCTTTGGAAGTGTGCTGTAGTCGATGAGCTCAACCTTAGGGTATTTTGACTTGACATAGTCGAGTCTCCAGTTGCTGTCAATCATAATAACACGGCCAGCACCATTCATGAATGCAAAGTCGGCACACATTTGTCCGATTGGACCTGCAAAAGTTATGTACAAATCTCATACTGGTGGAAGAAAACGTACCAGCTCCCCAAATTGCGACCGTGTCGTTGGGATCGATACGGGTATCGACGACACAGTTCCAGGATGTGGCGAGGACATCGGAAAGATACAATCCCTTCTCATCTGGGACACTGTCTGGAAGCTTGAGGAGATTTACGTCTCCATATGGAACCCGAGTGTACTCCGCTTGTCCTCCAGCCTAAATGTCATGTGAGCAGATAGTTCTCTGTCGCAGAAGAAAGACAGAGATCTTTGGCAGTGGCTCAGAAGAGACTTACAAATCCACCAGTGAAGTGAGAGTAACCAAACATTCCAGCTGTTCTTCCACCGTACTGGCAAGTGTATTAGCATGGCATTCTTCAACTAAGGTTGGGCGGCTCGCTTACCATTCCATTTTCCATCGTGTTTGAGTTTGTCTTCTCGCATTGTGATGACAATTTTTGTTTACAGAAGAAACACTACTTCAGTTAGTAAATCAAGTCATGAATCACTGAATGGCACTCACATCTCCACAAGCGATCTGGAACGAAGCGACAACACGATCTCCCTTCTTCAGCCCCTTCACAGCAGGGCCCATCTCGTCCACGATACCACAAAACTCATGGCCAAGGATATCTCCTTTCTCAAGTTGCACCACACTTCCATGCAAAAGATGCAAATCACTACCACAAACAGTCGATCCCGTGATCTTCAGAATAACATCGCGATCTTCTACGACTCTTGGCTTTGGTACCTCCTCTGATCAAAGTTGTGAGCCTCTTGCTCTGTTTGAGGCCAGGAAAACTTACCCATCTTCACGGAGTTCTTTCCATTCCATACTAGAGCTTTCATTGTCTCACCACTGGGATCCGCGTATTTCGCTCTGTCCCTCCCTGGGTTCGTGATGTCTTGCTCTGTGGTGGCGTTGTTGTCATGGCCGATTGCCTTCTCCATCAGAGCTGCCCCTTGACTCAAAGCCATTTTGAGAAATAAATATGTTTGCTTTTGGGGAATCTTGGATAAAATTATGAAGCACAATTTGAACAATTGAATTAATTGCTTTTATTCCTTTTTGGTGGAGGAATCCCGTCTTTCATACTTATCGCCTGCCATGCCCTGTAAAGTCGTTACGTCACTACTAACAGTATCTGACCGACGTCACTTGACGAAGATCGCAAATATTTGATTGACAATATGTTACAAATCTTATCAAGAACAATATAGAGCATCATGAAAAGATGCATTTCGGCAGTTTTGCATGTCAAACTCGATACACGATGTTAGTTTTGGAAGGTTTGTTTAAAGTAGCCGTCAAGGTCGCCACCCATTTCCCTCGGTTACCTACTAACGTCCACTATCAAAGTGTAAGTCAACCATCCAACAAAACAAACAGATAGCAGATTCTGTGGCTAAAAGTTCAAAGCCATGGATCATTTTCTGTATTTTTTCTAAGCAATTTGTAGCAAAGATACTCAGTCTTGTAATTTTCTTCTCCACCTAAATTACTTCCGCCCCGCTCCAGTCGTTCAATGCCTTGCCACCCGAGCGGCAATCAGTATTTCAGTGGACCAGAGGTGAGCTTGAATATGGTCTTTCGCGCTCTTCGCATTTTGGGAAGTATGACATTAACTACTCGAGAATGCGCTTGAGCCAATTCATCTCAGCTTTCACGGCAGCGACAGACACCGCGGCTGTTGGCACGAAACCGTTGAATCCGTGCCCTAACAAGGCTGCGGGATGTCAGCGATTAAGACATTACTGATGAGAGACAACTTTTTCGAAAACATTGAGATCTGAGGTAATTCACAGGCGCCCGGCCAAACGTGTAGCTCGGTGTTGACGCCACATTTCCACAACTTGGAAGCGAACGCAACATCCTCATCTCTGAACAAATCTCCAACTCCAACCGAGATGAAAGTTGGTGGTAGGCCGAAGAGGTCTTCTGCGCGAGACGGAACCACATATTTGCTGACATATTTGCTGCCTCTTGTTCCAGGAAGGACCATACCCTACGCGGCGATGTTCTGCTTACCATGGTACCATCCACTGTCCATGTACTGGCCGATCGAAGTTGAATTTCACCGATCGCCCACCTTGGATACCTCAGCTTCAAAGGCGAAGATTGGCGGCCCTTTCTGTCTCGAGAGCGAGAAGTGCCACACCAGCCGCAATGCCCCCTCCAGATGAAGAATCGCTGGCGATGATCTTCTCAGGATCGATGCCTAGCTCAGATGCGTTCTGGGAGACTGATTTCCTAGAAATTGTTGTCAGTAGAAGTAGCTGAATTTGGTTTCGGGTGAGATGCAACAAGTCATCGCATATGTGATGGCATTCGAACATGAATTCGCGGGCTTCAACGATATCTACAGTCCTGCATATGCATCTTCAACTTGTGTCAGAGCAGGAAATTCAGGAGCAAGACGATATTCCATACTGATGACCACAGCACCGAATTCCTTGGCGAGCGAAAACGTGTTGCCCAAGAAAGAGTATCTGTTTCCAAGGACCAGAGCACTGCCATGCATGTTGTAAAACGCCGGACGAGGTCCATTCGCAGCTTTGATAGGTCGCAAAATGGTCATCTGGATTTCTCCCTCGGGTCCTGGGATCATAATTTCCTCATGAGCAATCTCGGGGTCTGTGAAGATGGCGACTGGATCACAAATGGGCGCGGTCGCTTGTCTTCGCTCGAAGATGTGGGCATGATCAACTGACCTTGAGTCTTGGGGAAATGTTGCGAGGACTGCGTCGAGAGCAGGATCGAAAGGTAGTGCTTGGAGGGAAGGCATTCCGAGCGATTGAAGTAACGACTTTGCTATCACTGCAGTAACTTTCGCGATACATGTAGCATGGTTCCAAGAACGGAAAGTTTATCGTTACTGCCGGTAGTCTTCCTTTGCCACACACAAATATTAACGCCTACTCGCTAATGTAAACAGAGCGAAACGCCGACTATATCCCGTGGTCTCCAAGGGCTCATGGCACTGTGTATCATGCCATGTATGAGAACATACTGAAATTCTTACCGAAATTAGGAAATATATATGGCATTTTTCTGGATTTAACCGGCTCAGTAAGTTGGTGAGCGAGCTCCTTAATCGATCCAACGCCAAGTGGTGAGTGCCGAGTGTGAATTCTGTCAAAAGGTTAGTTCGTCCCTTTGTTGGGCTTTACCTTGTGCCTTGGCACTAATATTGGAATGCTTTTCTGGTGTAATTTAGCTAGGAAGAAAGAAGCCCACAGAGGCAGGCGCTTCCCTCCGCTGGGTATTTGTTTGGCATGAAGAGAGGTGACTCCACCGTCCAGCATGCCTGCCCATTTCTATGGCCCATCCGCTATGCATTAAGAGACAATTCAAATCTACTGATATGGTATGGAGAGGTAACCCGAATCATTTCGAAGTGACTTCTCATTCCATGTCAAACACGTCATGTTGACACACTCAATAACCTTCGCACGATCTTGGCAGTCAACACCCTGCCATGGTCATACAGTATCGAACAAGTGGGTTTAGTCATTTGTCCAACCTTCGTAACTCCTTCTTCCCATAGAAGGCTCCATTTGTAGAACTTTACATTGCGACTTTTCGTTTTCAGCACCTTCATAGGTTTGAAGAAATGACTGCATCAACCAATCAACCATACCCCGCAAAAGGATAAATGTTTTGCAGGCCCCCAACCCTTCGACTTCGACTCTGACATAAAGATCCCCTTTACTTGGCGAGGATATACCAAATCAGCAATCGTGCTCCGTGTAAGGACCGCACCGACGGCACAGCTTCTTCTGTGCCCCGAACAAATTAACCTTCTCTTGGCTCCGAGTACATCTGCAAGTTGACAGCCAACCGTGCCGCAAATCTGCTCAATACCCCTCACTAGCCACGGGGCAGGAATCCCATCATGCGGCTGCGTCCGTGAATATTGCGATGTGAGCCCACAGATTGAGAACGTTTTTGTTTAATCCGCCAGTCAGGTGGCATTATCCTGAGGATCTGGAGGATGGCCATTGGCTCGTTCGCGTAAGTGTTTCTTCCATATTGGATCTGCGGGGATGGTTGGACCTGGATGGAACCCTTAATACCACCACGTGAGAATAGTGGGCACGCTGTGAGTTGAGATGCAGGTTCATAAGAGAATGTTTGAAGACCAAAGTGCGAAACCATAGTTTTGTCACTTCATCATACACTCTCCAGAATCATGTTCTCCATCAAGAAACTTTCATGCCTGCTCGGCTTAGCGAGTGTTTCGCTCTGCCAAAATGCGACAAGTAAGCAATTAATGATTGATGGCATTCTTTCAATGGACGTATACTTACTAGATGATAAGATTCCACATTGCCATACGCATTCGGCATGATAGTGTTTCCCGGCTTCCAAGCACTCGATGTCTTCGGGCCCTTAGACGCGCTAAACGTCCTTGCCTTCACCACCAAAATCAACCTCACTGTCATCGCCGATACCTTAGATCCCGTATCTACCAACAAAGTCTCCTGGACAAACAGCTCAGTTGGCGCTACTTTCGGAGAGACAATTCTCCCGAGTCACACCTACGCTACCGCACCACCACTCGATGTCCTGATGATCCCTGGTGGGCTAGGGACTAGAGCGCCGGGAACTGGACTTGATACAACCATTGCATTTATTAAGGCGCGGTATCCAACTGTTAAGTACCTAATCAGTGTTTGCACTGGTGCTGGTGTGGTCGCGAGAGCGGGTGTCTTGGATGGCAAGTGTGCAACGACGAATAAATTGGCCTGGGCGACGACTACGCCTTGGGGCCCGAAGGTGAAATGGGTTGCTGAGGCTCGATGGGTGCAGGATGGGAATGTTTGTAAGTTCTGCTCTATTCCGAGATAAGCTCAACTCTAGCAGAGTGAAAGTTCTCCAGCTAAAAACAGCATAGGGACATCATCCGGCGTCTCAGCAGGAATCGATGTGACCATCGCGTGGATCGCAGCTGTCTTCGGCGAAGCGAAAGCAGTATCAGTCGCTAATGGAATGGAATACCACAGGCAGACCAACTCTACGGATGACCCCTTTTCTGCTTTGTATGGCTTGACGAATGAGAAGAACTCGACGAACCAGGCCGTGGATAAATGCTAAGGATCGCGGGCATCATGAAATGGTTGTATGAAGTAGCTCCAAAAATAGCATGGAAATTAGAGAAAACGAGGCAGACCTTTGAAAAGTGATGCAATTGAAAGTTATGTTTTCAAAGGGTAGACCCGGTGGTCGTCCTCTAACAATTTCAGGCTCTAAGAATTTCAGGGGCTCGCTTGCGCCAGGGCCAAACATAAACAACGCGCACCATTCGCAAGTGCTCGTGATAATTGATATGCCTAGACACCACATTTCTTAGAATTCCTGTGTCAAATATCATCTCATCCCAAGCAATTCCCACAACCCTCGCTCAACCTGCCTTCAGAACCTGCCCCTCCACAACCCCCACCCAATCAAAACCGGTACTATAACCACCATCATGCCCACCACCCTCTTCACCCTCAAATACCGTTCCGGAATCAAATGGCTCCTGAATTCCTTCGTATCATGCAGTCTCGGATACTCACCCTCAGGGACATCCTTCCCCAAAAACTTACACAGCGGCACCCACCCCTCCCTCGCCTCAAACACCAACAACCTCTCCCCATTCCCCCTCCCCTCCGTCAAATCCCTCACCATCTGATTATGCTCCTCAAACACTCTCTTCCCATACAATGGGAAATTTCCATAAAAGAACTGCAGAAAAATGTAATCAAGCAGTTTCCGCAGCGCATAGCGGTGTTTGGAGAGGAAAGGATCGATGATGCGGTTTAGCGGGTCGGATTGCCATGCGTAGATGGTGTGAAGCATGGAGGTGTACCAGGAGGTGGTGGAGCGGGTGGTGAGGATTACTTTGGCGTCGGGGTATAGGATGAGGAGTTCGCGGGCGAAGAGGATGGAAGGGAGGTCGGTGAGGGCCTGGATTTAGGTCTAGTCAGTCGTTGGTGGTTTGATGACTTCTGGGCAAGAGAAATGGAGGGAGGGATGGAAGGATGACAGACACTACAATCTCCCAGCAGATCATCGAACATCTCTCGTGTGATAGTTCCCGCACCAGCACCTTCGTATTTCATCTTGAGCAAGGCATGCCACTTTCCTGCTTCGCCGGGCGTTTTAAAGACGTAAAACATGTGGTGGATATTCTCGTAGCCGAGCTTCTTGAGGGCAGCGCACATCGCTGATAACCCCGAGAGAAAGAATTAGTATTCATAATTCATTATCCCGTACTTGCTAGATTCTGTACAGTAAACTCGGAGTGATAAAGAAGGAAGAGGATGAAAATAAATGTGGCAATTACAGAGGGTTCCGGTTCGACATAATCCCAAAACGAGGACTTCCATAGGCCTAGTCCGAGGTTTGAGAGGAGTTGGAAATGTCGAGGCCATGGTCGGAGCAATATTAAGCAAATGACATACGTCAAAACTTTGTATACATTGGACGAGGAAATTGAGAGAGAGCTTCGCACTTCATGTTAAGTGTAATACTTATCCCTGCACACAAGAATTTGAGCAAGCACATTCATCCTTGCCCAACGGGCTCCTCAATTTGATGATTATTGCTGCGCCAATCGATAAAGCTCGAGTATCCACAAAGTTTGGACCGTTGAATGTCAGCTTATGTGATTCGAGGCAACCGATAGGACGGAGCTCTCGCTTTCGCTCTGCTTCCCATTCAGACCTGCAGCATACCTCCAACCTCGCTGCAGATACGCGAAAAAGGCGCCAGAAGTTGCATAGCGGAGAAACTGGAAACATCTGTGTTCCCTTCCTTGAGTCATGCTTGATAAGTTTGATTCTCGATTGTCTTGGAATGGCTGACTTTTTGTGGATTTGATTTCGTCGTTTATTGTAGCCAATGAGAACCCCTGCCTCCCCTACAAATGTCAACAACGAGTAGAACTTGCGAGACAGTGGATAGGACGGCAATAGAGAAGATAAGACTGAAAATCAATATCTGAGCTGTGATTAAGTCATACATATCAGCTGCTACGTCCGGGATTCTCCTCTGTCCACTGATTCAGTACCCTCTTTTTGACACCGCCTGATTAAACCTCTTCAATCCCGGTGAAACAGGCATAATCCTACTCCTCCTCTTCCTTCCCCTCCCATCACAACCCTCCTTCCCATCACCCGCCAACCCCTCATCTCCACCCCTCTCCCTATCCCTAGAAAAACTCCTCCTAATACTCCCCCCAACCCTCCTCCACCGACTCCCAGTCCTCCTCCCATCATCCTCACCAACAACACTACTCCTCAAACTCCCCTGATCATCCAAACTCGTAAACCCCGTCCTCTGACTCCTCGTGCTCCCTGCCCTCCCAGGCCTCACATACTCCGCGACCCGATCGAAGATACTCCCCGCCTTACTCCCCTGCCTCGAAGTCGTCGAGCGCTGCGACATGGCATACGCGCGTTCCCTCTCCCGGTCCATAGACTGCCGATTCGAGATGATCTCTTGCATCATCTGTGAGGTTTTGGGTGTGAAATTGCTAGAGCTGATGACGCCGTAAGAATTGTAGTTCCCAGCTGCAGCGAGGCGTGATGCTTTCAGGAAGCGCTGATAATCGTCGAGATCTGCATCGGACATGTGGGAATTATGGCCGGGTGCGTTTGTGTTCGTGTTCTGATCAGAGGGATGTTGAGCGAGGCCATTGGAGTCGAGGTTGAACGGGAGATTGAGCTTGGAGAAATCGGATGCTGCGTGCTTAGGTTGGTAGGCTGCTCTTGGGGGGCTTTGTGCTTGTCCTGGTACTGGTTTCCTTGGAGGAACAGAACTATTGCTTGGTTGTTGGCTTTGATTGCTGCTGAAATTCTGGGAGTCGGTTGCTGCGTGTCGGGGGATGTATGCGGCGGTGCTGGAGATGGGTGGGCCGGCGGATATGATCTCGACTTCGTCTTTCTTGATATCTCGCATGACGAAGATAGGCTCGCGAGGCTCTTGCATTGATCTTCGCCTAGAGCTCGATCTCGATAGAGATCGCTTCACAAAGTTAAACGTTGAAGGCTCTTTCGGCTCTCTTGGCCCTATGGGAACAGGTCGTTGCTTTCGTAGGACATTGTTATGTCGGGCATTTGCTTGTCCTGGGTGTCCATCGGCCTGGCTTGCGGTACTTGGTCTCGTATTTCGCTCATTCAACCGCTGTTGGTGGATCTCAAGAAGGGGTCGGCCCGTTGCCGAGTAAGTTGATTCTGGCTTGCCAATGTCTTGTTTTTCTGGGACGCCAGACTTGGGGAAGAGCCCTTTCTTTATCCTGCGCAGGGCTGGTCGCCAGTTTGACATTTCCCGAGATGTTGGAATGGATGGTCGAGGAATTGTGACAGGAGCTTCTCCTCGAGATCTGCTGCTTCCGCGAAACATCTCGGAGGTATCTGCGAGAGAAACAATCTGGCGTGTTGGTACTAAACTTGGAGGTAAAGGAAGAAATCCAACCGAACACTTGGAAACGCAAATGCAGAACTGGAAGACAGAACAAGGTATCTTTGGGGAGGATAGGAGAACAAAAGAGGGGAGATAAGAGAGTGGAGTGGACTTCCTGTCGCACTATTTATTCGCACCTCTCAATGTTGAGGTTGGGTAGTGTAGCTCCAGATCAGCGGTATCAAACTAGCAATTCTACAGCAGCGCCGCCATTCGGCTGAGTCTCCGAGATGATACCCGTCAACGAAGCCATCACACCACAAGCGCATGGCCGTGCAGACAGTCCAACTGACTACCATCAAACGGAAGTTGGGCAACACGTACAACCAGCACTGACACGTCAATCTCACAAATCAGCCTCCTTGAAAACTCCCCTAGCTTCCCACGAATCTCTCCGACACTGATCTGACACGGGTCGATTTCGACCAAAAGGGCGAAGTTCTTCAGAGCTAGAAATGTGGAAATCATGCGCGGCAATCTCATGGAGTTGGATGCCCTTCTGCAGCGAAGTCAGGGTCGCAGATCAGATCAGGTCCTCTCCTGTGCGTCCAGCCGCTTCTGCAAGTATTCTGCATCTAGAAGTGGTTTGGCTCAGAATCTTTTGGGGAAAGACGAGGCGGATCTACGGTTTGGGCCCATACAAAGAGGGGAGGCTTTGCGCCGGAGACTTCTAGCCGCAGTTTTGGGGTCTTTGGCGCGTTGGCGCGAGAGCGTTTGGCGTGAGCTACTCTCAGGTAGCGTAAAGACTAGATCTCGGGATACTTGGGGGAGGCTGGGCCCGACCCTCTTGAGCTAGAGATGGTGCAGAAGCATCAAATTTGCTATACCGCATGAGTAGTAGATTTTCTTTTGAGGTGTAAGTGAATGAAGAGGAAGAAGAAGAAATGAGGAGCGGCGAGGCTGCGGATTTGTGGGAAATAGGAATGGGTTCTCATGTCTCGACAACACAGCCGGGCTGAAGACCTCTGTCTGAAGTGGTGCGGTGGTGCCACGCTGAGAAGACTTTTTCAAATAATAAATAAGACTTCTGTGCCGCATACACGAGTAAGCGGAAGTATCTCATGTTTGAGTTTGAAGTCGCGATTCTGTTGGAGTTGTTGATAGGATTACGGCGCTTGATCATGAGGGGAGGTTGAAAAGGGGCTCGGCAAAGTTAACCTCATCTCCTCCTTGTCCAACCACATGATGTGACAGAAGGTAAACATTCAAAGTTGCAGATGAACGGATCAACGTTGAGATGACATCGACAACTCTCTAGTTTCAAGCAGGAGGTCCGATACGTTTCTCGGCAAGCACTCTCCTCCGGTCAACAACCTCGTGTCACGTGTATAGTCCTTCTCTCTAGAACTGCTGCTTTGCAACCCCCTGACAAATCTTCTTCAGTGTCTCACCAGCCCACACGAAGTCCTCCATCTCCAAATAGATCTGCCCGCTCAATCTCGCCCAAAACTGACCTTGGAAGAACCAGATCGCCAAGAACGTCTTATGCTCATCGATCAATGTTCTCTGCAACCACTCCTTCGCCTTCCCAATATGCTCTGGCTTTATAGTCACTGTTCCAGCAACATCCTCAGCGCCCACTGCTAAGGGTAGTAAGACGTTGACGAGGCAGCAATTCGTCAAGCTGTGTGTTGCGTTGTCGAGAACTTTCGTTCCCAGGATCTTCGCTACAGTGGCACCACCTTCACGGGCGAGTTTGGTGTTATAATCGATGATGGCTTTCTCGCCACCGCAGACTTCTTCTCGCCATTTGATGGCTTCGCCTGCTACGAGGTAATTGGTATTATCAATGGTTCCAATGAACTCGAAGGCATTCACAAATTCGCTTTTTGTGGGCGGAGGGAGTGGCATCAGTGCGCCGGTTGTCGTTTTTGGGACGAAGCCATGGGATGTTGGCAGTGAAGAGCGCATAAGAGGTTGGTTCTTGATGGGGACGTAGAAGACTGCGCAGCCTCGTGGAACAAATAGCCATTTGTGGGCATTGGAGACCAGGAAATCCGGGTCGAGAGTCGTGAGGTCGAGGTGCACGTGTCCGATTCCGTGGGCGGCGTCAACAAGGGAGAGGATTCCTTCTTCTTTGCAAGCGGCTGTCAGATCTTCAAAGGGCATTCGGAGACCTGGCAGAGAGGATACAGCGTCGTAGATTGCTAGGCGAGGACGCTTGCCTTCTGCTCGGGAGGCTTTGATGGCGTTTTTGAAGAGCGCGAGGAGGTCGGCGTCTTCCATTGGGTATTCGACAATGATTTCTCGGGGGTTCACGATATCGTGGTTGGCCTCACAGACGTACTCGACAGTCTTGAGGCAAGCTCCGTAGATGTGTCTGCCTTGCTTAGCCTAAATATCTTCTCAAGTGCAAGTTTGGACATACCTGAAGTACAGAATCTCATCCTTGCCATCCTGATTCCATACAATATTTCGGAGGACAGTGTTAACACCAGTTGTGGCATTGGCCACAAATACAACAGTGTCAGTTGGGCAGTTCAGAACTTTGGCAACGGCTCCTCGAGCTACATCAGAGAGCTTGGGGTAGGTGTAGCGAATAAATGGATCGGGAGCCGCTTCACAGAGGTCCTGATACTCTCGCTGTTTATTCCGAATTGGGAGAGGAAATGTGCCGAAAGAACCTGATATGAATGTTTAGATAGAAAGGCTCAAAGCAAGAGGAAGGTCGGTTAAGTACCATGGTTGAGATTCTTATACGAAGGATCGAACAAGAAATGCTTCAGCATTCCCTTTCCAAAAGGAGTCCGCTCATACGTCGGACTCGGCTCAAGAGAAACCTCGCCCATCTTCCTTTCAATTGAAGCGGACATTGGCGTGTGGAAAAGGTAAGATCAAGAATATAATCTCGAGGGTACGTAGTGAGTCAATGATGCCAAGAGTTGAGAATCTGAACGATGATGAAGTTGAAGATGAAGGGTACGAGAAGGTCAATGGGAACAAAGGAAGATATATACCAGAAGAACTATGACTCTCTCATATTCTTTTATCGTGAGTCCTGACTCAACAATGCGTTGCTGGCGATAATGTCATTTGAAGGGCGGAGAATCGAGCTGTAAACCCATCAAAAGTGGATGGGTCTGGTGGAACGTTGGCGTTCTGCTGGGCTGGGCATGCGGTACTTCTGTAGAAGCGGTTGCTAATAGGCGAACTTTTCAGGGGAAAATCTCGGGTGGACTGGACCATCAGAAGACGAGAAGCGCCGTGAATGACACATCGAAAGATTTCTCTTCCAATTCTTTCAGTCTGTGAATTATGGCAGAGTAAACCAACAGGGAGATCTGTTCTGGCAAGTATGTTGACATGCTTCGAGTTTCGTTGGATGTTACCAAGCAAACCAATGTACAATCCATATTCCGAGCGAAACATGTAAACAATAAGCTATGGCAACAAGTTAATTATTAATATTCATGGTCAAGGAGGAAGTCGATACTAGACTACCACACCCATTGCAGATCGTTAGAAAGATAGTTTGGGTTTGAAAACTCGTCATTCATAAAGTCCTAAATGCCATCTACGTCCAACCTTGAAAGAAGCAGAGATCTCGTTACGCAATTGCGAAACCCAAATAAGAGGCATTCCAAAATCATAGGTCCTGCCATCATGTGCCAAAGAAGAACCATAATCCGTGTCCAATGCGCCAACTCCCAGCTATCGTATCCCACGTTCTAAAGAACCGTCTAGTCGCTATCGCTCGAACTGGACGAAGAACTCGATCCACCGCCGCGACTTCTGGATCGCGAGTGATGTCTATGATGTCCATGATGGCCATGCGCCTGAGGATATAATCCACCGACAGCACTTCCGCCATAGCTGCTGCCACCATAGCTGCTTCCGCCATAGCCGGAGGACGAGTGTTTGTGCTTCTTGTCCTTCTTCTCCTTCTTCTTTTTCTTGTGCTTGCCCTCCAATGCGTTTGCACCAATCGCGCCCACAATACCACCGACCATTGTGCCCAGGACTCCGCCTCCAACTTGATGGGCTAGGAAGCCTCCTCCGGCGGATCCGATCAGAGTTGCTCCGAATCCTCTCTCGCCATTTGGACCGATCTGTTCGCCCGGCGCGCCGGGTTGAACCTGCTGTCTATTGTCGCCATATTGAGGCTGAGGAGGCTGAGGAGAGTGCGAGGAAGGATATGGAGGACCGCCTTGTGGGTAGGGAGCTGGCGAGTGAGATGGAGAGGGACCGCCGCCGTAGTGTGGCTGGGGTTGGTAGAGTTGGCCGGGCTGCTGTTGAGGGTATGGAGAGTGCGAAGGCGGGGGCGCGCCATAGCCTTGATGTTGAGGAGGAGGTGTCGAGTAGTTCGGCTGAGGAGGGTACTGGCCTTGAGGCTGGTTGTAGTTGGGTTGGGGAGGATATTGGTGTTGTGGAGGTTGATTGTAGTTTTGCTGCTGTTGATAGCCTCCTTGATGACCACCTCCACCTCCACCGTAATAATCTGAGTTGGACATATTGTCTATGTCTTTGTTCAAATACGTAAAGTATCGAGATTTGATGAGGAGTTGAAGGAAGAGCTGAACTTGCGGGGTTGCGAAGGAGCAGCAGATAGTGGGGGGCGAGGGGTCTTTAAATAAGCAGACCGAGGGACTTGATGACGGGACACTTGCCCCTCCAACAGCGCCTCAGTGAATACCCAGTGTCGCCAGTGAGTGAATACAAAGGAGGCCGAGCTGACTTACGTGCTTAGCTTGAGCGGGGACTGGGATGGAAGCAACTGGGAGCAGGCCAGGAGGAGAGAGTGACAGCTGGTGGTAGGCTGATGGCGATGCAAAGCTTCCTTGCACCAACCAAAGCTCACGAACCATCCAATGCTCACCTGCACGTCAGACGTCCTCGAATCACATTGCAGCCTGAAGGAGGGTTGGGCCGCGTCCCGTGTAGGCAGCGCATGATGGAGCAGTAACCGTTCTCGCTCAGTTGAGTAGAAGTGGCTGTTATTGACCAACGAACGGCGGTTGATGAAGCCAGCCCCAGAGAAGCGAGGAAACGCGACGTTTGCGATGCGCTGCGCTGCTCCGAGATGGCTGAGCTTCGACGGCCATTCTATGCATAGCATTCTGACGTCGTAGTGGATTATTGCGAATCAGGTCGATCCAGGTACCGGGCCCGCCGAAGGTTCACAGGTTCTTTCTTGCATCTTCGGTACCTCTCAAGCCCAATAGACTGTCGTTGGTGGAGCATTTCAGCGAGGTTGTAGGGCTGTGCTGGGGACAATAGCGGTGGCCAAGCCCGTGGCGCATGCATTCCGAGTACGATGGTATCCCCGACCACTTTGAAGATGTGCTGTCTTTTGATGTCCGATACTTCCGTTGTGGTTAGATGGAAAGGATGGCCTTGTGATGGAAATTCCCATGAGCATTTTGATGACTAATTATCCAAGGTGTGGTGAGTTGTGTCTCTTCTCTGCTGTGGCGTGTTTGCGACTTCGTCGCATGACCAGAGCAAGCACGGAGTCTTCTCTGAGGAATTAGAGGGTCTGAGAAAGGTAAAGATTCTCTTTGGCGGTAGTAGTCCTTCAAGTACTACTGATATTGACTTGTATGAACGTGTGGCTTTCCATTTCTCAGAGTCTGGACTCCTCCTTGCTCCTTCTAGCGAAGACGCAAAGTAAACACCTGTCGGTCGCTCATATTACCCTGTCCTCCGCTTGAGGTACTTTCCCCAAGCAGATGTATTCCCCATCGCTTGTTAGCAATATGGGATCCGAAAGTCGACAGTGCATACTGTTCTTACATATCATGTTCTTGTAGCCAGTCAGACAGGTACACTCTGGATATGCCCATCCAATTGGGGGCCAAACATTGTGAGCGAACCAATTATCTTCAACTTCAAGTAGCCTCGAGGCACAGGTTCCTCTTCGGGCGATATGGGCTGCAAAGCCTTGTCTTAAGGCTGACAGCTGCCCCAAATGTTTTCACTTTTTCAGAAACCTTTTCATCTGGGAGGATTAAATAATCGGTGTCAAGATGTCGTCGCACATCCAAGAGTTGCAACCGCTTAGCCTGGGAAAGGTAAACAGACTTGCTGGAGTATTGTAGAAGACCGTTGATGCTGACCTCAAGTCGCCAAATAGGGGATTAGCATGCGGTCATTTGTCGACGCGGTACGCATCCCTCTTCGCAAGATCATACAACCTTTCATGGCTTACATGTAAAAGTCCAAGACCGAAGACTCTCCTGACTGCAACTGGTCAGAGGTACTTTACGAAGGAAAGGATGGCGACGACCTCCTCGAAGTCCCCGCCCATTGGCACAGGGTATGCCCACTCAAGACTCTCTGTAACTCCCTTCTCAACTCTGTAATATGGCAGCGATTGAACTTAGCAGGACCACGACGAAGTAATGGAAATCCTCGAAGGCAGCATGAGCTTCACCATCGACGGCAAGAAACGAATCGTCTCAGCCGGCGACCCTCCCATTCTCATCAAACGAGGTCAAGTCCACAGTATTACTGCAAGTAAGCCAAACTTCTCCCCGACCACTCTACTCGATCGTAGAGTCACTGACGACGTCCACACAACCAGTCAAAGGCGTACGCACCCGAGCCACAGAACGCACTATCCCATCTGGCACCTTCAAAGCGCTGTTCTTCCAGGATTTATTGCAGTATGATACCATGCCTGGGTTCTTCATGACGATGCGTGTGTTTTATGATGGGGATTGCTATGCTGCTCTTCCAGGCGGGTTCAAGATGCTAGATTATGCGGTAAGTACATACCTAGTCTTTGCCAGTGTGAATAGATATGCTTTTGGTTGAGGTGCTGACATTGTGCTCGGTAGTTCATCACTGTCATGGGGTTGATTGCGAAGCCTTTCGTGGCGGCCAGACCTAAGGGAGTCAAGTTCTTGAAGTAGAGAGTGGAATGGCTGAGGTGGGTACATGTGACATGTGCTGCTTGACTGGGGGGTTGCAAGGGTAGTAAGTAAAGTACGGGAAATACAGGACGAGTCGGTGGTTGGCGTGAGTACACTTTCACTACTTGCAAGTTGTGAATATAGGAATTTAGAAGTTGGCCCAGACTGGTCTCGCGTGAGGATGATTGGCTTCTAGTAGCACTTTTTTGATTTCATTCAAATTTCTAAGGCAAGCCCCGAGCGGGAAGACTGAAGTGGTGGAGTCCACGATGTGTCCAGTGTATCCTGCTCTACGAGCAGGGAAAGTGCTGTGCTACGTTGAAAGGAGGGAATGAGAGAGAAAATGCATAGCTATTTGGATTTTAGGTGTTTTCAAGAGAGATTTATTGGTCAAAGGAGATTCGGTCCTCCAAAGGGAACATCGGTAATACCGTCCAAGAGAATTGAACTCTGATTTGCTTTGCAATTTTGGCGGTGATGAGGAGATATATGTACTTCTCCCCAACCACAACTTGTGTCAATGTATACCTCCCATACCAGGCATCGGGCTTCCTAATCCTTCACTCATCATAGGTGCCATCCCACCATATCCGTCTCCATACTGGCCATCAAAGAAAAAAGGGTTCCCGCCTCCTCCGCCATGCATCATTTGCATCTGCATGGCAGCTTGATGAGCTGCCAGATCTGCCTCCATCTCACTTCCTTCGTAATCTTCGACGTAAGGTGGGCGATAATTCGGATGCTGGTTCTGCAATTGAAATGGACTGCCCTGAAATGGCGCGTAAGAAATTCTCGGTCTGTCCATGGCACGCATGTCGAAACTTCCACCTGATCTGAGAGAAGTTGATCTCCTGCCAATACCTAGAGGGTCCATGAGGCCTTGTCTGGCGCCCATGAATCGATCTTGTAAAGGGCTTCCCATGCCAGCTTCTGAATGGAATAGATTTCGCTGGTGCAGTCCTAGCATTGCATTTTCTGCGAAGGGCGGTTGGCCGTTAAACATCGGGGATCGAGGAGAGCCGAGAGGGTTTCGAGCCATCGTTGGCCCGCTGGGGTAGTCTCTTCCTCCCATCCCACCTAAACCACCTATACCCCCTAGTCCTCCCATTCCGTTCAAGCCTCCGAATGGATCCATGCCTCCTCGTCTCCCGAATGGATCGATCCCGCCTTGTCCTCCTAGCCCACCCATCCGTCCTAATGCTCCCAGCGAACCCAAACCGTCATCCATCTCATCTCGTGCATGTCGAAGGGGAGGGTCATCAAGACGAACAGCGCCTTGGCGGCCCCAGCCAACCTTCATTCCACCTCTACTTCCTAGACCTCGTCTGCCATACCCATCTATCCCACCACGTCCGGATTCCTCTAGACATTCGCCGCACCCGTGAGATCTTCTACCTCTTGCATGACATCTGGAACCAGCGCGGCAATTTCTACCGTCTGACATTATTCGTATTTGGAGATTGCGGGGTTGAGCATGAAGCTCGTGTATGTTTGGAGTTGATCACTTCAACGGTCTGAGTAACCATCACACAGATTTGTGGAACGGACAAGCTCGCAAGTATTCCTCGAATGGAAAACTTTCAAATGGCGGGCCGTGGTTGATGGGTATATGTATGCCATCGAGACATGGAGCTACTAGCTCACAAACACTGAGCGGTAAGGGAAAGTGCCAGCACCTGGTGCGAGGTGATCTGGATACCAGCTTATATCGATAGGCGGATAGTGCAGAGTTGGATGAGATGTTTGCAGAAAGTACTTACACACGAAATACTTACTGATGTGTCAAGTCAGAAGCCATCTGTATTACCAACGTGCATGGTATGTACTGTTGTACTCAAACGCCGTGTTTGGTAGTCTGGAACATGAAATCAGGTGGTTACTGTGAAGTGGCGGAAGTTGGCTACCTGACAGCTCTTTGAGAGCAAACATTGCAGATGAGAGAGCATATAGTGAGCTGTCCAGAGGGCTGTGCTTGTTCAGGAATCGAGTGCGGCTGTTGTGGTGTAGCTCCCGACTCCAGAGTACAAATGCAAGTTCGGTGTCGAGATCCGATATCTGCGATATCTAGGAGGTACGGGCCAGCCTAGAAATTCTTGGTCTTGCAGAGAGCATTATCAGCAACGATAATTCTTCCGTCTGCCCTGATCTTCTGGTAGCACAATTGCTGCCTACCCAAAAGTATGGTTGAAATTGAATGCGGTGCTTTCGTCGTTCAGAGGCGGCCTAAAACTCCCAAATCAGGTGAGACTGTGTGTGAGAAGTTAAGCAAGAACCGCTGCCCTGTGTGAACGGTGTCTAGATAGCTAACTTGGTAAGTAGGAAAGACCCGAACTTGCCGTTACTAGGCTTCCGGTAGATACTGGGCATGACATAGCACACCATTGCATTGAGCATTGGGCTCAGTCGACGTATGATATAGGGGTCGAAACGCGGTCCGATGTTTAGGAGACCCGATCTTGAGCTTTGATCATGGGCACATGGGCACGGCACGTTCTGATAATAATTCGGACAGATAACAAACAGTTCTACAAAACTTGAGAATTGAAAGATCAAGTGAGATTCTGCAGAATCCGTAGGACGCCTTGAAGTTGTAAATTTAGCTGGTATTGGTCCTTTCTGTCTTTGGAGGCAGATCCAAGATCGATATCTCGATTGTACCTGGATCAGCTTCCATTCGTCGCGTGGACAGAGGCGTGAGACGTGCTGGTGCCCTGGGTGTTTGTCCTGCAGAGCGGGGCGGGACCGTAAAGTATGGTTTCTGATGGTCTAACGCGTTGAAGTTAGCCGCTCGTTGGAGAAGCGACTCGTTGTGAAGCTCAATCCAGCGAACTTCCATTTTCTTCACCAGCAAAGCAGAAAATTGTTGCTCCCAGCATAACACCCCAAATCCACCTACAACAATCGAAACTCGACGTGACTCTCACTACAAATCATCTACGCGCTGTACCATACAAGCCCGCCCGTCTTTATCACCCACAAACAACCTATTGAAGACCTCAATTCTCGCGTTTTCGACTCGCGAATCGAATTCTCGAACTTTAGGATCGAGATTTTGCTCCACACAAACAACTTTGCTAGCGATAAATTCTAGCCATGCCTTCTCATCTACCATCGAGCTTTGCGTCTGCAGCTGCCGGACCCAGCCGTGATACTCGAAATGGAAGAGGTGATGGTCGAGGGAGCGGGGACTGGTACGTTGCCTCCCTACATGGCCACTAGCCTTCACAGCACCGCAAGAGCTCGCTACCTCTGTTTGCATGTCCAGGACTTTGATGCTAATCTGCGGAATCTTACAGGAGTCGCAGAGAACAAAGAGCTGCTAATGGTACCCTAACTTTACGACGCAACTCCCAAGCCCCCTTCACTCAATCAACCCAAGATGCTCCACCTCAAACGCCTGGCGCAGAAACACCTGGCTTGTCGCAACAATCAAATCCTTACGACTCGGTCCCATCAGGTGGTCGATACTCGAAGCAGGATATACTCGATATTGCTGCTGCGCGGAAGGACCTAGGACAGAATAAAGATGTCTCAGCCCTTTTTATGGGAGGCTGGGACCCGGATAATTCAAGCACTACCAACGGTCGCAGTGGATGGGGCAAGTCAGGCGACGGGAGAGATAATTATGGACCAGAAGTGTGCTGGAACAGAAACGGGGATTCTCTTCCAATTGCTTTTGAGGAAATGTCGGACGTAGAAAAGGCTGTCAGTCTACCTTCTAACAAAATCTGTGGTCTAGCTGACATTCTATAGCTTTTCTCTACCGATGTCAACTCGCCCTTGAAACCCCCACCACAGAATTCTAACAAGGATCAGAATGCGCAAGGGACGGGTACCAACGGTCGCAAGACATCTGTCTCTCACGGACAAAACTCTGGGCCGTTTGGACTCTCCTCTCCAGCATCAAGCCGACCAAGTACGAGACGACAATTGACCACTGACGGTGGTTTGCAGTCACCCTCCGGCACGGGTCGCTTTACTAGGGACGAACCCTCTCCGTTTTTCAGTCGTAAATTCAATGAAACAAAGGATGGACAAGATGATCGCACCGAGGATTCAAAGCCAGGCTTGCCCTTTGGGGGCTTGATGCGCAGCAACACAGCTGGCAGTGCACTTGGGAACGGACCTGCTTCTCCTTGGGGTCCGTCCTCGACCAATGTGGCGATGTCTCCAATGGGTAACTTTGGGAGCTTTGCCATTGGGAGCTCTGCGGCCAACCCACCAACCCCAATCGACAAACGACCAGCGTTGGGACGAGGAGAAAGTCGCTTAGCACATTTGATGCCCAAGGAAAGCACCGAGGATCTCTCGAAGACTGTTGACAGGCCATGGAGGACTAGACAGCGGACCGACACAGACCCCTTCGGAGATGACGCCCCGACTGGCAGTGCTGCTTTAGGCGGTGGTCAAGATTCGAGCCCACCGTTCAACCCTCAGCAGCGAGCTCCTGGTGTTGACACTCCAGTTCGGGGAAACTCGAGCGATTTTGGAATGGCCGAACTTCCAAGTTTTGCTCAACGCGGTCAGGCTCATCAAACGCCGGCTCGCCACAATGAACACGAGCCACTGAGCCCAGATACCAACCCATACCGTAGTCCTCCAGACGAGAAGCACCATGCGGACGATTCAAGCTATGATGGCGAGCCTGCTCATCATAGTCGTGTTCAGGGCCTGGGTGGAATTCCGGAACACGCACCGAATACGTATGGAGGATTGCCTCGAGCCTTTACCAATACGTTCGAAGGGAGTGATCGTAGTCAGACCTCGAGTGCCGGTGCTACCAGAGGATTCCCACCGCTTTCTGGACTTCCAAGTGGGTTCGGTGGATTAGGGGGTTGGCCAACTAGTGGCAACCCCCTTGCGACTCCAGACCGAGAGCGACAGGCTTTTGCATCAAATGCTTTTGGCAGTTCGGTGTTTGGTCCTATGGGAGAACTTCAGTCGCCAAGTATTGGTATGAACAGCATGTTTGGCCCATCTGGTACTGCCAGCGGAACCAATACCATCGGGCGTGGAAGCAGCAAGCTTGGGTCTTTGTTCCCTGCGGCCATGCAAGCTCAGATGCAGAATGCGGATGCCGAACAGCATTCTGGCGATGGATCCGATTTGCGACAAAGCAGTGCATTTGGAGCCATCGGCAGAAACACGTTCCCTCCAAGGGAGACTGATAGTCCAATGCGATCCGGTAGACACCCTTTCGAGGATTTGTTTCCATCCAGCGATTCTTCCAGAAACCAAGGACCTTTTTCCTCATCCGAGACCGCCCCAGGACAGACTGCTACCTCGTTTTCTCAAGCTCCCTCTGCCCAAGTCAACTATGTACAGTCTCAAGCATCATCTGACTCTGCATCCAACCAGCTTCCTGCCTCTCAGCAGCGCATGATGGTGATGCCAGACAGAATGAGATGGGTGTATCTCGATCCTCAAGGTAAAGTACAAGGCCCTTGGTCAGGTCTAGAGATGCACGACTGGTACAAAGCCTCTTTCTTTACGGCGGATCTCTCTGTGAAGAAGGTTGAGGATACGGATTTTGAGCCACTTGGCCAGTTGATCAGACGCATTGGCAATTCCCGCGAACCCTTCCTCGTCCCTCAAATTGGTATTCCACATGGCCCACCAACCTCACAAGGCGCTGCATTTGCTCCAGCTGCCGCTGGTCCTGGCAATGCAGCTCAACCTGGTGCTGTTCAGCCACCGTTTGCCAACTCTTTCCCAAGCTTTGGTACGACCTTGACTGCTGAGCAACAGAACAACTTGGAGCGACGTAAGCAGGAAGAACAGTTCTTGATGGCTCGTCAAAAAGAGTTCCTAGCTCAACAGCAAGTCAATGCCAAGCAGATGCAAATGGGCGGAATTGGTGGACTTCACCACCAAACCAGCGCCCACAGTCTCCAGAGTCAGCCTAGCTTTGGAAGCATGAACTCTCCTATTGGAATGCCGCAACCTCCGATGCCGAATGTCTCTGGATTTTACGACGGTCCCCCAAGGCAATTTCCTGCCCAGCCAACTGAAGGTATTGCATCCAGCTTTTTTCGTGAGGAAGAACTCGCACGCCTATCACTCCGTGACCGTCAGCAGCTTTTCAATCCCGCGGTACCTGGCCCGCAGCAATCCTCCCATGCCCAACAGATAGCATCGCTGTTTGGCCCAAACTCCGAAGCTCAGCGCCAGGCTGCTAGAATGGAGCAAGAGGATCCTTCTGGATTCAATGCGCGTCTACAAGAGTTCCAACAATTGAGAGCTCAGCATGAGTTGGAAGAAGCAAATCAAGCCCATGGTATCTCCGAGCCGATCGCTCCGCCCCAGCATCAAGAACAGGAGCCAGCCTTTCATGATGATGTCGAGCCAGAGCCAGAAGTCACTGAAACCAAGGAGCAGCCTTTGTCTCTGACAGAACAAGTCCAGAAGGCCAAGTCAGCCAAGCAATCCCCTGTCACCACTGCTCAGCCGGAGTCACCATGGGGTAAGGTTCCAACCACAGGTTTCCCCATGCCATTCCCTCCACCACCTCAATCTACTACTCCTCTGCCAGCACCTACTGCACAACGCGGCCGCTCTACGCTTCCTGACGCATTGAACGCTGAAGCCAGATCGCGCTCTGAAACTCCTGAAGTTGCGAGCGCCACGCCTTCTCTTGCACCGTGGGCCAAAGAACCAACCGAAGCAGCCCGAGGCCCATCTTTGAAGGAGATTCAGGAGGCAGAGGCAAAGAAAGCAGCCAAGGCTGAAGAAATAGCTGCAGCACAGCGACGTGCAAACTATGAGCAGGAATTAAAGATGCTTACAAGTGTCGCTACTGCTCCTGCACCAGGACTGCCAACAACTTCTACCTGGGGAAACACTGCCTCGCCTGCTACGCCTACGAATGCTCCGTCTGCCTGGGCAAAGCCTGCTGCCTCCAAGGTCCAGCCTTCGAGTGGCTCCGCTGCATCCAAGAAAACTTTGGCAGACATCCAGAGAGAAGAGGAATCTAGAAAGCAGAAAGCTGCTGCCGCCATCATCGCGGCTCAGCCTGCTGTCTCTGCTGGGAAGCGCTATGCTGATCTTGCAAGCAAAGTCAGCCCTCCTGCTCCTCTTAGTGGTTCTCCTTGGTCTACTGTTGGGGCTGGTGGCAAGGTTCGAGTTCCAACGGGACCTGCTGCATCTTCTCCTCAGCCAACTCGCGCCGTGAGCAGTGCGAATGTTTCTACAGCATCTGCACCTCGTGTCACAAAACCAGCAGCTACTGTTCGTAGCGCAACTGGACCAGCTGGTGCTAATGCAGCTAAGGAGGAGTTTGTCAAGTGGGCGAAGGCAACTCTGTCTAATGGTCTGAACTCAGACATCAATGGTATGTTCGCTCTTATGCCGTCTTTGTGTCGTATGCTAATGTTTCACAGTTGATGAATTTGTAATCACACTTATGGCACTTCCAGCTGAGGCCGGCATCATTGCCGACAGTATCTACGCCAGCTCCAAGCTGATGAACGGAAACGATTTCGCTGTTGAGTTTCTTCGACGTCGTGGTCTTTCCGACAAGGGAATTATTGAGCCTGCCAACAATGGGTCCGGCCTCTCTGGTGACAAGTCGGGAGGATGGAACGAGGTCGCAAAGAAGGGTCCACCCAAGGAGGAACCTACTGCGGGATTCAAGGTCGTACCCAACAAGAAGAAGGGACGCAAGTGAACGGTTGTACGATTTATGTATGAATACACGTGTATCACGTTTTAGCATAGCCGGGATTGTCTAGCACGGTGTTCTTTTGCATCAATCGGTGCATATCAGCGAGTGTAGTGTGTTGGTTGTGCCCGTTTGGTAGTGCGAGGTTTCTGTGTTTCCAATAGCTGCACAATTCATGTATTCGTATTGCAACAGTCTTTCTTTCTGATGTGGGATAAAGGACCCCAAGAGTGATAGCTATTCACACCATTTCAACTCCATCTGATCCCAATTTAGAAATAATGATCAAACTATGAGTTGCAATTCTCGTGTCCTAAAACACAAGGGGTATTAATCTGTTGATGACAAAAGCAGCAACTCGTCTCCTAAAGATCCTTGCTGACAAAGCATCTCGCCAAATTTGAAGATTTTCACAAAATCCGAACACAAAACCGTGACAACTTGAGTAAGACCCTGGCAACACAAACAAAATGACTCATATTTCGACTAATGCCGGGTGTCAGAGCCTTGATGCTCTGCTCTTCAACTTCGAATCTTTAAAAGATCATTCGGAGCTCTCAGAAGTGGTATCTCAATATCTGGATGGGAATTACAAAGCGGTTCTTCGGCATGCAGCCTCACAGACCCTGTATGGCAAGCTCGTCGACACAATTTCCCTTCCAAGACCCGAACAAGATGCTGCTCTGCAGAAGTCAGGCTTTGACAGCGAAACAGGAGCTGTGCAAGTTTTGATCGCGGGATTAGCTGCATTCAGTGCGTTTCTGCAGGCCAATGTCACGGGACCGCCACTGGACTTTGGGGATGTTTTTCCCGCGGGTGGAGATGCTTTCAAGGAGCAGTGCCTAAGGAGTCTGGATATTGATGGTGTGTCGGTTTATCAGTACATCCCATATGTGGAGCTTTTCTGCTTTGCGAGGTTCATATTTACCACCTACTTCCCACGGCTTGTGGGAGGGGAATACCGCGACTCGAAGTGGATGCGACTTAGGATCAATGCATACCATCAGAGACTTCTGTCTGGTGTCTCTGGTGCTAGGCTGAGCGAGTCTACGGTACTGCAGGATGCCATCGATAAGGATCTGAAGGCTTTGGATGACGAGATTCTGGGTGACAAATCAAGGTATCCAACAGAAGCCAAGGTGCAGTTTCTGTTGGAGAAGGCGCAGGTCTATATACTTCAGGGTCTTGATCTCAAGGCAAGGGAGAATGTCAAGTTGGCTAAGACGGTGTCGGGCTTCAGTTATGCTTTGACAGGAGCACTCGGAAAGAGGACCAAATTCCAGCAGAACGATCTTTCGCAACTGGTTGTTTTCGCGAAGAGCAGCGACTCTGACGTCTCAGCTGAGGCTCTATCAAAAGACCTCAAGGAGAGCCAAATTTCGAATCGGGATTCCACCAAACCAGAATCGTTGCAGCTGAATGATGATACTCTTCTGGAGTCCATCGAGTTCACCACCGACAAGGTAGATCCTACAAACCTACCTTCAGAGCTAGCAGGCCTCCAACCGAATGAACAACCTCAACTCAAGCCCTTGGATCAGATCACTCTTCTCACCGAAGCGACCATCAAAGACACTTTTCTCCCCCTCGATAAGCTGAACAGCGAAGAGATTCTCCCCTTCGCCCTCCGAGTACTTTCAGATAAACCAACCAACTGGCAAATATACACTCAGGCTCTTTTAGTACGCAGCCGAATCGAATCCCACCGCTCCAGAACGCAAGAGCGCAGTATACTCCAACTACAAGTGATCGTCGATCAAATCATCGCCGACACACAGGAAGAGCCTTCCTCAGAAGCAGGAGACATTCCAGAAATCCGCGTCACGCAATTCATGCCTCGAGCTAAAGCTTCAGAATCAGCACCTATTGCAGAGCGCCTGCGATACATTTATCAGCTCAACACACCTACGAGGTGGGAACTCGAGACAGAGCTAGCCTATGCCTGGTCAGGAGCAGGCAGTTTTGTTTCTGCTCTCGAGATCTTCAAGCGCCTAAAGCTGTGGGCTGAAGTAGCGCTCTGCTACCACACTGTTGGTCAAGAAGATAAAGCACGACAGGTTATCCGGCGACAACTGTACTTCTCTACCAAGGGCTCAGATATGGACAAGTTCCACATCGATGCCCCAGAACTCATCACTGAGAACTGGGAAGGCGAGATGCGTCCCACTCCAGCACATGCCCCTCGTCTCTGGTGCATACTCGGTGACCTTGAGAACGACCCAGCATGCTGGCTCCGGGCATGGGAGATCTCGAAACGCAGGTATGCACGCGCACAACGCAGTCTAGGAGAATACTACGTCAAGGCGGGCAAACTGGAAGAAGCTCGCGACGCATACATGCAAGCGACTGTCGTAAACAGACAGAACAACGACTCCTGGTCACGACTCGGCGATCTCGACCTCCGAGTCGGGAACTGGGATGGAGCCATTATCGCTTTCCAGCAAAGCATCATGATCGACGACACCGACGCAAAGACCTACTCCAACCTCGGCTCTGCTCTCCTCTCAAAACACAAAGAGCTCGTCACGCTCGAGAAAGCAGCTGCCAAAGACGCCATTCTCCCCTCCTCAACCGCCGATGTCGATTCCGACTCGGAAGAAATCTCTTTTCCGAGGAAAGACGCAAAACAAGACCCCAAAGCAATCCTCCACCAAGCCCTCCAAGCCTACAAACGCGGCGCCGCCCTCGCCCACTCCAACTGGCAAATCTACGACAACGTGATAACCATCGCTCTTCGCCTCTCCCCTCCATCATTCCCCGATCTCCTCCTCGGTCTCCGAGCCGTTCTCCGCATCCGCGCTCCAGTGGTAGGAGAATACGCCATCGACATCGACGTACTCCGCGCACTCGTAGCAGAAGTCACCTCCTCCGAGCGAACACCAAGTACTTACCCAGGCGAATCGGCCGAGGAAAATAACGGGAAGTATATCCCTCCGCGTGGCACGCTTGGTCGTGCATTAATCGCCATGGTCGAGAATGAGATCGTACCTCTGATTACTAAGCGTGGGGAACTCTGGGTTCTGGTTGAGAAGTTGAGGTTTTGGCAGAGGGATTATGAGGGTGCGTTGAGGTGTGCGGAGCGAGGGTGGAGACTGGTGATGAGTGCTGCTGAGGCCGAGTGTTTGGTTGAGAAGGAGGGGTGGAAGGCTGTGGTTGGTGTGACGGATAACTTGGTTAGTGCGTATGAGAATTATGGTGGAATGGAGGGGGCGGATGGGAAGGAGGTTGAGAAGAGTTGGAAGATGAAGGCGAGAAGTGCGGTTAGGGGTGTCATGGCGAAGGCGAGGGATGCGTGGGAGGGTAGTGATGAGTGGGGAATTTTGGAGGGTAGATTGGAGGAGTTGAAGAATTAGATGGTTGTTATCACAGAAAAGAAAAATAGAGAGAAAGTAAATTCCAATCAAATCATTAGAAATGCGCATCTGATGTGACGACAGCTATCTATGACGGCAGATAGCCTCTCGTCTACCACCGCGTGAACTATGCAGAAATGCTAAACGCCAGGACGCAACCCAAATCCCTCCAGCATCCTCACCAAACTGCCAGCGACTCTAAGACCGAGTAGCAGCCTGCCCAAACATACTCTCGACTAACTCTCCACCCCTGATTGCCAATATAGAAAGAAGGGTATCACTCAACTACACGTCATACACATTAGCCGAGATTCCAAGTAAAAATGAACCGGAACTTACACCATGCGTCTTCTCATTACACCCCTGTAACCACACGCCCGCTCTGTCATCTACAACACCGTCCTCGAAATTAACCTTATAGTCCCTCCCGACATCCCATCCCCCTTTTCCACCACCTGGTAACAGATCCCTGACCTCGCTTAACATCCCCTCATGTGCTTTCCTCAAATATCCCGTAGCAGTAAACACGTAGTCAACTTCTACCTCCTCTTCCTCGCCATCGAGCCGTTTACTCTCAATGGTATCAGCTAGTCTTAGCAGGATGCCCGAGTCGGTTAACTGCGAAGCGGAGATGACCGTCCGGTTTGGGATGATGCGAGCGCGCCATCGGGATTCAGAGGGAGTGGTGAGTCGCTGCATGTACAATTGTTCATAGATATGTTCTAAGAGTGAGAGTCGCACGACGCCGTAGTTGGTGCCCCTGTCGAGGGCGAGGGCTGCGGCTCGTTCTGTTGACGGTTGGGCGTAGATGCCATCAACCCTCTCCGGGTCGAAGATCTCGTTTACGCTGGAAGGCTGTCAGTACCAAGATGTCCAAGTGGACTCACATATGTGGTCAGAACAGGGAAGGGACTTACAAAGGACTATCATCACTCGGTCTCAGACTGGCGCCTTTGATAATGAGCTTCACGCTCGCATTAGGGAACCTCGACCAGAGATCATTAAAGATCTCAGCAGCACTCTGTCCACTCCCAATAACAGCAAATCGCAGCTTCCTCCCATCTTCCCTCTCCTGTATCCTCCCAATCATGTTGGCAAACTGAGAAGAGTGAGCTACATGCTTCAGACCTCTCATATTCTGCGGGATGACAGGCTGTCCACCAACAGCAATGACAACATGTCGAGCTCTCCTCGTCACCACACTCCCATCCTCTGACCGAGCCGCCACATCCCAACTAACAACCTTCCCCTGCCCATTCTTCTCGGCAACATTGACACTCTCAACCGCCATACCATACGCAACCTTCCCCTCCCGCTCAAAATGCCTAGCACACCATCGGAGATAATCCTCATACTCGAGTCTAGATGGCAAGAACGTCCCCAGGTTGATGAACTGATTCAACCGTCCTTGATCAAATAGGTAATTCAGAAACGTGAACTTTGATCTGGGGTCCCGAGGCGTAGCTAGGTCTTTGAGGAATGATATTTGCATTTTGGCGCCGGGGAGCTGCATTCCTGCGTGCCAGGCGAATTGGTGCTGTTTCTCGAGGAAGAGAGCTTTGGGTGAGGAGGTGATGTTGGCGTCGTGGAGGGCGATGGCTATTGCTAGTGAGGCTGGACCGAAGCCGACGCAAAGGAGGTCGAGGACTTCGTCTGAGGAGGTCGGTGACATGGAGGCTGTGTGGCCATTTGTGTGGCCGTTGAGATGAATTCCATTCAGTCGTCCATTTAGAGACGAGGTTCCATTGGTATGTGAGTTCTCAGCGCCTTCGAGAGGCGAGGTGATTGCTGACGGCGTCATCCTGAGGTGTTGAGTGGCCCAAGGATGAGAGTAACGTGACCAGAATGTAGGAGTACAGAAATTAAGGCAATAGATCGTGAATGCAGAAGATATTGGTATACAGCGACGAATATGTGCTTGCAGATGTAGTTATCAATGTTGAGTTCTTTTATAATCAAGCTTCTTTCTCAAAAGAAAGGTTGCAAGACTTCTCAGATTCCAGTAAACCTGGTCATAAACAAATGGCCAAGATCAATTGTATATGATCGCTTGAAACCCACGGGGACAAGATGTGAAATCAATCACGTCTTATTGGTACTGTGTAGCTTTGAGTTTGCCGATTTGGGGGGTTGATGACAAGTACTCTTTATGTGGCCGCTCATTCGTCAACGTGCAGGAGGAGGAGGAGCGATCACAAGCTAGAGCTAACCGAGACACGCTCGATGAGATCTTTCGTTTTTCGAGATATCGAAGGAGACCAACTTGCCGGAAGTAGGAATTGTCGGACGTAGAATGGTGATGCAGACTGTTGCGTGGGAGATGCTTGGTGTATTTTGGAAGATGTCTCTGCCCTTTGAGTATTGGTAGAGAGATATGCCGTGAGCTTCAGCGGACCGGCGTCTGAGCTTGTTTCGACTGCTGTCCGTTTCTGATAGATCGAGAGATGAAAGTTCCGCGGGCTGGTATTTGAAATTCTTGCCTCGTAGAGTTGTCTCGTCAAGAAGAAAGTACGAAGTACTGACAATGATCAAGATCTCAAGTGGTGATATAAGCCCAAGCGACATACGTTCTTGGTACATCGGCGAAAATGCCGTCTATGAACCATACCGTCAAGCTCTGGATTTCGTAACCCATACCTTCCTTCCTGCCCCAAGAGGCGTGTCATTAGCGATTACACGGACCTGCAGCAATCAGCTGTTGGCGTGGCCGACTACTGCAGTGTTCGATTCAGAACCTTCATATTGATCTCCGCTCAAAGAGTATTGGTGCAAAACCCATGTGCCTCGATTGAGGTGACGCAAGAGAATTCATAAGAATTGGCCCAGGGTTACGTTTTTCCTACCTACGCCGTCGCTGTGCAAGTCCGTCGATGATTCGTGGAGGCCTGCCACATGCATGTTGTTTTGGTGGGGTGGATCAAAATGTCATGCATGGAAGAGAGAAATACGATGACGCCGAGATTTGGTGCTGCAGACCCTTGCCGGGTCGTCACTATGGTGTTGTGATTTGAGAAAAAGATTCCACGCGATCCATCCTCGGCAACTCGGTGGATCGAAAAGTTACTACTGCCAAGGGCATTTATCTGATCCGTTCAGAAGAGGGGAAGGGTCCGATGTCGGGTTTCGATGCTTGCTGGGGTCGCTTTATCAGAGTTTGAGATGCTGCACCCTTGTCTAATCAGATGGAGAGATAATCGCTTTGTTGACGACGCCGAGCTGTTAAAGGGGAAGGTGGTACAAATTTCTTGATCAGATGTGCATCTAGACTGGATCAACGGGACGGCAGAATCTGATAAACTTTCCACTGACGATGCCGAGACGGTAACGGCGTGGCAGACGGGAGGGGAGTGTTGATCAAAGTGCCGAGCATCGAAGCAGAAGTCGGGAAGTTTTGGTGGGACATGGGAGCAAGCGGAAGAGGCTGGCTGGGATTTTGCCGTTCCCTCAAGATTGGTCGATGTGGGAGGACTGTCACGAAGACAAATACTTTCGATCGTTTCAGCATTTTCTGTTGACATCTAGGCCGACATGACAGGATGGAAAGAACATCCGGCTCTTTGTCTGTCCCGCAACTGTATGAATGCTGTACCTAATATGGAGGCGATCGGAATCAAAATCAGATCAAACAATTCGTCAAAACGGGACTGAAATGAACCTCGTAGTTCTCATAAATGGTGTTCATAGATAATACCTTCTACGCCACGGACTTTTCTATCCTTTACTCCTGACTTTTTTGCCACGCTATGCTCAGAAATACAACCAATATGCAAGTGAAATAGAATCAATGGCAACATCGCAGACCTTAGCCTAGATTTTGTGCTCTGATCATCTGTTCATAGATTCCACCTCCTCTCATCAGGTCTTCGTGCCTACCCTCCTCGACGATCTTCCCATGATCAAATACCAGTATCCGATCTGCGTTTTGAACGCTCGTGAGTCGATGTGCAATCATGATTGTGGTTCGTTTGCAGGAGGCAGCAGAGATAGCTTCTTGAATTTGGGCTTCGGAGTGAGAGTCTGAGAGGAAGAAATCGTCAATAACAGTTTTCAGGCAGGGTAAGGGACAGGAGCATACCTAAAGCAGATGTTGCTTCATCGAGAAGCAGAATCTCGGGATTGCGGATGTAGGCTCGTGCTATGGCGACTCGCTGTTTCTGCCCGCCCGATAATTGAGAACCATTGTTTCCACATTGTCTGTATTCGCGTCAATACTCTACTCAGGAGATCTATGTAGAAGGACAACTTACGTCTCATATCCGTCAGGCAGACTATTGACGAAGTCATGAATGCCTACAGCTTTGCAAGCTTCAATGACCTCTTCGCGAGTAGCGGCATATCCGGGGCGAGCACCCAGTCCAACATTGAAAGCCACACTGCCAGAAAACAGATCTGGGTCTTGTGCCACCAGAGATATCCTCGCACGATGTTCGGATACTGGCACAGATCTGATATCCACACCATCAAGGAGGACGGATCCAGCTGTTGGATCGTAGAACCTCTCGATAAGAGATATGGCCGAGGTCTTTCCGGCACCTGAACGTCCCACAAGAGCAACGGTTTCGCCAGCTGGGATTGTGAGGTTCAGATTCGTGAAAACAGGAGCATTGGGCCGGGATTTGTATGTCAGAGAGACGTTATCGAAGGTTATGCTTCCTTTCTGTGCTGTTGATTTGCCTCGTGGAATAGTCACTGAGCTCATAGGCACCACCGTATCGTTGGACGGGCTGTCTATACTAGGCTTCTGATCGTGAAGTGCGAAGACTCTGGATGCTGCACCTTTCGCTCGACCGATGTCTGGCGCGAGACTGAAAATCTGACCAGCTGCTTGAGCTGAGAAGAGAATGGCGGGAAGAACGATGAAAAATTGGAGACTCGAATACTGGCCAGAGCGCACTTGTCGCGCTCCCCACCAATAAGCCAGGGCATACACAAAATATCTGTAGATTGTCAGAAGTATGTTTGTTGTTGGAGTGCGAGCTCTCACGTGACAGCGAGTGCAAAGGCGAGGATCAGATTGCCGAGAGCTGTGCCTCGAAACGTCTGTTTCTCATACTTATCAACAGCGACATGGAACCTCTCTGAAGTAAGTCTTTCTGTCCCAAGGGCAGCTATCGTTCGAATGTTCGAGCAGGCTTCGGATGCAAGTGATGCCGCCTCTGTGTAAGCATGCTGGTTCTTTTCCTCGACTCTAGCGAGGACCCGAATCCTAGCGAACCCCGCGAGTATAACGACCGGAGAAGTAGCGAAAAGAACGATCGCGATTTTCCATGCGACAACGTGAGCTAGAATTGCCCCTCCAACCACAGATACCAATGCAGAGACTATGGTACCTATGATGACACCCGAGAGACCGCTCAGGTGGCCGGCATCCATACTGATGACCGAAGTAAGAGCTGCAGTGGATCTACCTGGTTGAAGAAACCATTCCATATCCTGGCGTAGAATAGTACGTAAAGAAAGGTCTCGGGTGCGGAAAACCAAGTGTTCTGAGACGATTCCAAAGCATGAACCAGATGTGATGTAGCCTAATAGAGCAGCCAGAGCTACCACGAAAAACATGAGACAGTAAAAGTTGACTTGAGCGGAAGGAACCTGGCCATTAAGAAGGTTGACAAGATGACCAAAGATTATGGATTCTCCAAGTATCAAAGCGCCAGTGGTCAAGGATCCTACCAGCGCAAGTATTGTAAAGACAACCCTTGCTCGACTCAAGGCCAGGCAACGCTTGAGAATATCGACCGTGCTGAACTGCTCGTTTTCGGTACTGGACATATATGGGGTATCAGAGGGCTATTCAAGCATCAGTTCATTGTCGTCAATGTGCCCAGAGTATTTGACGACATCCAGTCAACCAGGTGTGACTTACCTGAGATTCATACTGGTCCTCGGGCTCGATATCATCATTGGAGGGCAAACTATGTTTTGTGGAAACTGAACGATTTGATGTATCATCAGAGATCAGTTTTTGCGCCTCGATCAGTTGTCGGTAGACTCCATCATCATCAGACATCAATGTCTCATGATTGCCTTGCTCGAGAATACGGCCTTTCCCCATGACAATGATGTTGTCGGCTGACTTAACAGATGCAAGTCTATGGGCTATCATAACTGTCGTCCGATTTCCCATAGATCGAGATGTTCCAAGTGACGTGAGAATTGCCGCTTCGCTTATCGTATCCAAAGCACTTGTCGCTTCATCAAGCACCAAAAGTGCTGGATCTCCTACAAGAGCTCTGGCTAGGCAAAGGCGTTGCTTCTGCCCACCTGAGAGCTTGGTCCCATCAGGCTCTCCCAGCCACGTATCAATGCCGCCAGGTAGTGAATTGATGAAGGACCACGCATCTGCGGCTTTACAAGCTTTGATACACTCCCCTCTCATCTCGTCGTCAGGAAGCTCTGGTCCTCTGTAACCATCTCGGATATTTGTATAGATGGTGCCGGAGAACACGGCTGGGTCTTGGTCAACGAGAGCGATCTGGTTCCGAAGGCTTGCGAGGTTGTACTCTGGTAAAGAATGCCCATCTATGGTGATATTTCCCTGTGATGGGTCGTAGAGTCTCAGAAGCAGGGCGGCGATGGTGCTCTTCCCACTACCACTAGCGCCCACAATTCCGACAGTCGATCCCATTTTGATGTTGAAGCTAACTGAATCCAGGACGGTCTCCATGGATCGAGCAGGATATGCGAAACTGGTGTCAGTGAAAACAATTTCTTTCTCTGGTCCGAAAGTCTCGTCATCGGCTCGAACGCCATCTTTGGAATAAACATCGATGGGAATATCGGGGTAGTCAATCAAGCTGAATATTCGGCTTCCAGCTGAAGCAGCTTGAGAGAAAGACTGAATGAATGGGCCGGCTTGACCAATGACAAACGAAGCATCGAGAATGAGGAAGACGATCGCGTAAACAGTGCCAGCGCTTCCATTGCCGTCACTGTCCCTAATGATACGAGCACCTTGCCAGAATGCCAATGCATTCGCAGCATAACTTTGTATGTCTTCAGCTCGACCCAGGAAAATTTTGGAACAAAGACTTACGCAATGAAAAACACACTGCCCAAGAGTACAGCTCCAGCGACCGCCTTCTTCATTCCAGCTCGCATTGCATCTTTGAGATGGAGTTGATGATCACTAGTCAAAGATTCAAATGCATCGAAGGCTTGCACGACCTGAACGGCCTTGATTGCACCTTCAGCGATCGAGGCAGCCGATGTTGTGCGTTCTGATGCCTGCTTCGAAAATGCACCAAGAACAGATGTGCCCGTGACAATCACCAAAGTCATCGAAGGGATAACAGCAGCAAACAATATGCCAGTGAGACGAGCATTGAGGCTGAAGCCTACAATGAATGCCACGAGAAAGTAGCTGACCGATTGGAGGAATATTCCGACTTTCTCGGCAGTTCCAGCTTGGACTGTCTGCGCATCTACTGTCAACCGACTTGTGATCTGTCTGCAATTCAGCTTTCATGCAGTTCCTTCTCTCCAGTGTGACTTACATCTGGACATTGGGTTTCGTAAAATGTCTGATCGAGACCTAGTGCTCTGTTTACCATCTGGGTTCTCAGCTCTCTAGAGATTCTGGCACCAACGATTCCCCAACAAAAGGCCCATCCCCATGTTACAGCGAAGTACGCACATGCTAGAATAGTTAGACGATTCTCATAGAGGTCCAGAGGATCTACCAACCAACTCCGAGTAATTGGTTTATTCTCTGCTGCACCTCTTCCTCGGAAGGGGGAAATGCATCAATAATTTTCGCGAATATGACACCTATGATAGGTAGAGGAGCGCCCGCAGCGATTGCGAGGACGACCCCACAGACAAGAATGAATCGTGACTGCAAATCTTGCAAGGGTCTAAAAAGTGAGAAATATGAAGACCTCGACTTCTTAATGGTTCCATCTTTGGGCAGAAGACGGCGAGGCTTCAGCATCATCCGCCATCTGCTTGATCTGCCATCTTCTTCACTTGCGAAGAGAGTCATTTGTGCTTCCAGTTCATGTCCAAGATAGATCTTTCCACAACATCACCGAAACGAAAACAAACTCCCGGGTCTGTCCACATTTCGATCTGATAAGAAGTGGCCTGCTACCAAGATGAGTATGGCCACAATCCTGCCCAGGAGCTTCCTTTCCGAGGTCCTCGATTTCTAGACACACTCCCATCCAGCGGGAAGCCATGCTGATCAACCGGCAATACACCGTCACTGTGCATAGCGCCATCTTTGCGGGGGCCTTAGTTTGATTCGGCACTGAGCAACTCACCCACAATCCTTTTCAAGCATACGATGGTGTGCGTCCCGGCATTTCACTAGCGCTAGGGGGGCAGTATGGTCGCAGTCTAGTTTTGAGGTTGGCGCAGATCGCAGTCAAGTCCCAAGTTCTAATTCACACGGCGGGATCTCGTCCAAAATACACTGGCCGTCCATCCAATCTTTGGCTAACGGTGACAACCTAAAAGGAGTGGATCTCGGATTCCAGAAATCCCGCAAGCTAAAGGAAAACTTCCCAGGAATCAATTACAAAATAAAATAGCAAACAAAACGGAAGCGGGGTGTAGCTGATAGTTGGACCGAAGTGGTTGGGAAACAGAGAGGAGAGGCTGGGTTGAGCCGAGTCAGTTTGTATCTGTGTCTTGTCCTGTCCTTCCAATATAAGGTGAAATCACTTCCCACTGGGAAGATGTACCACCATTCAAATTGAAAATTAATCACAGCTCGATGAGTAAACAAGTGGGCACTCTGCAGGTCAAAGTCTGCCAAGTGTGAAGAATTTTGGGTGACTTTGGTCCAAGTAATCGCCAGTAATCGAGATCTCCATGGATGCATGGCACTGGTCGTCGGTAGATGAAGCCAAGCGGCTCAACGGCAGGGTGAGGTAACTTTACAGTTATCAGATCGTCTTTCCCGCTCATTCGACGAACGCCCTCCTTGATCCCTGGCTATTCTCCGTCTTGGATCTTTGAAGGCCCTTGTACCGACATCGGATTTGAAGGCCAAGCAGCGGGCCCAGCGAGCCAGCGTCACTGGGTTGCACCAGGGTCTGGGCAAGCTCGGGATCTGATAAGATTACGGCTAGGGCGCGAAAGAATCTTCCCTGCCTGAAATGGATCTGCTTTCGAATACGACACAGCGTGCGTATGTGGCTGGGTGGATGCATGAACGAGCGGTGTTGAAGCCTGCATCGAACATGTTGCTGTTAGTCATGGAAAGCGAAGAAGGAGTTGGAGAAGAACATCCTTTGGATTGGGGACATAGCGAGCGCGACCAGCAGGGAGAAATGAAAGGAGTGAGCTGACATAATCGTGGTTCGCTTAAGCAAATGCACCATGTTGTCTAGAATGCCACAGCTGTCTCAATTGATCCTGTCATCGTGCCGAACTTCAAGCAGCCAACATCACAACTTGCTTACTATCAACTCACTAGTCATCCACTCTGCGCCTCGGCAGATGAGACACCCTTTGGCATATTGGTGTACTGGCTGTCAAGGGAGCATCTTAGAAGTGTTTCCTTTAACGAATTGATGTGAGTTCTTGATTCATTGTCAGACTGTCAATCACAGACGGGTTTGCTTTGTCACTGCCACCAGCCAACAGTAAATAGTGACAATAATCTGCTCAATTCGAACGGCGCCTCTTTGAATCTTCTGCCGCCCCCACGGATTTGCACAAGGATGCCAATACGTCACGAAGACGCTGGTGGGCCGATGCTATCCAAGCTATCGAGTCACGCCTCCGACTCCGTAGTCCGTACAGTACGATACCATTCCCAGCTACTTCAAAACACAAGAAGCAAATACAGGCGCGAAATACAAAGTCTTTCGGCTGGACAGCACAGCCCTCGTTGGCCGCAAAACAAATCAACAGAGGTGGACATGACTGATGGGCACGAAAACTCACCACTTAAATCGCAGCTATTTCCAAGCGGGTGGAGACTTCACTACCACACCTCTCAGATGCGCACGTGAAACGACTGCGAAGGAACTCTTGATATCGCCATCGCCAACCTGCTGGAAAGCACCATCTTTAACATAGTCCTTCTATTCGAGAGCTGGACTGTTTCTCCCGAGAAATATTCGTTCCATCATGAAAATTTGAATTCCGGGGCAGCTATGGCCGAACGACTTTCTATCCTCAATGACCCTCCTTCTGTTTTGGAAGGGCCCCGGCTGCTGCATGAGCTGATCCAATGGGAGAAGCACAGCCAGAAAACTGCGATCGACTTTACCAGCAATGGAGCCAGAAAGCAATACAGTTATCATGATATTAAATCATGCGCAGCATCTTTGCAATCACGGATCGACGACTCTCTGAGAAAATCCCAGACAAGCGAGCCGCCTTGTCAACACATCGTTCCTCTCCTCCTTCCCCAATCGCCAGGATTGTACATTTCGCAGCTGGCTGTTCTACAGTCGGGAGGCGCATTCTGCCCAATCAATCTCGACGCGCCTAAAGATCGGATCAAATTCGTCGTTGGTGACGTCTCCGCGAAAGTCATCATCACAACCCCCGAGCTCGAGGAAATCGTTACTTGGGAAAATGGGCCCACAATTATTCTCGTGGATGGATTTCCTGAAGTCATCCAGGGAAAGACGACGAAGAAACTTGCCACACGTGATGTTACGCCAGACGAAATATCCTACGTGATGTACACATCGGGATCGAGTGGAACTCCCAAAGGTGTGGCTGTCAGCCATATGGCCGTATCGCAGTCCCTACTGGCACACGAAAGACACATTCCCCAATTCAGCAGATTTCTTCAGTTTGCTGCACCATCGTTCGATGTTTCGGTGTTCGAAATCTTCTTTCCGCTCATACGAGGTTCGACGCTGGTGGGTTGCGATCGAAGCCAGCTTCTCAATGACCTTCCAGGAATGATAACAGAATTGGAAGTCGATGCGGCGGAGCTCACGCCGACTGTCGCTGGGTCCCTCCTTCAAAAGCGATCAAACGCTCCTGGACTGAAGCTTCTCCTCACTATTGGAGAGATGCTCACATCTCCAATCGTCAAAGAGTTTGGAGGATCTGATACCCAATCAAATATGCTCTATGGAATGTATGGCCCGACGGAGGCAGCCATTCATTGTACAGTGTACCCGAAGATGGAGGCAGATGCAAAGCCAGGAAACATTGGAATCCCTTTCGACACTGTTTCAACATTCATTGCTGCTGCAAGCACTTCTTTGGATGATGCGGCAGATCTCAAGTTTTTGCCCATTGGAGACCTCGGCGAGCTCGTTTTAGGTGGTCCACAGCTTGCTCAGGGGTATCTGAATCGAGAAGAGCAGAATAAGGCTGCATTCGTACATTTCAATGACAAAGTGTACTATCGGACTGGTGACAAAGCGCGGCAGCTTGAAAACGGAACGATCGAAATTCTTGGACGCATGAGCGCCGGTCAAGTGAAGCTTCGTGGTCAAAGAGTCGAACTTGGCGAGATTGAGGAGGTGGCCTACAAGGTCCCTGGACTGAAGACTGTTGTGGCCGTTGTCCTGAACGGTGTACTCGTAATGTTTGCACTCACGGATGATCAGTCGATCAAGTCTGAGCATGTGATGAAGACATGTTCCAAGTGGCTGCCAAAGTTCATGGTTCCGAGTGAGATTGTTCTTTTACGGAAATTTCCATATCTTCCGTCTGGCAAAGTGGACAAGAGAAAGCTAGAATCCGACTATCAAGCGGATCGAGCAGCCGAAAACATCCAAACTACGGAAAATGAGACGGAAAGCATTGTAAAAAATGTTCTCCAGGAAGTTTTGGGCGGCTTCTCGACAGCCACACGCCTAGCCGCTGCGGGCTTAGACTCTCTTGTTGCCATCCGAGTGGCATCAAAATTGCGAAGCTCCGGATTCGATGTCACCACAGTTGCAGTGCTGCACGCTGAGACCTTCAAGTCTCTCGTCCAACTCTGCAACAATTTCGAATCTTCCAAACCTGCTGTGCCCCTAACGGAGCATCAGAGAGAGCCAGCTCGACAGAAGATCGAGACTGTGTTGAACGGACATGCGAAGGATGTGGATTCAATGACACAATGTACACCACTCCAATCTGCGATGCTATCAGAAACGGCCATGAACAAAAAAGCATATCGAAATTGGATTGAATTAGAAGTGCCTGGCATCACTGATGCGGACGACCTGATTTCAGCCTTGTATGACCTGGCGGATGCTAATCCCATCTTGAAAACTGGCTTTGCGGAACCACACGACCACAACAGTTATGTCCAAGTCATCTGGAGAGGGCTGGACAAGTCACAGATTGAAATTGTAGAGCAGTTTCAGTATGACTTCGATGAGTCCAAGGACACATCTTTGCATCGTCCTATTCGTTTTCAGATTCTGCAGACCGAGCCCACAATAAAGCTTCTCATTCACATTCATCATGCTCTTTACGATGCATGGTCGCTCGAGTTATTGCTTGATGACCTCAATGCGTTATTGTTGGGTGCCCCTCTCCCTAGCCGTCCACCATTTACCAATATTGTCGAGAGCTATCAGAACGGTACAATCTCGTCCGATGAACGGTGTTCAAAAGATTATTGGAGGGACCATCTTGCACTTCTGGATGTGGCTCAAGTTCCCAATTTCCACCGCAGAGAATCTCCACCTACATCTCTGGCAATCGAGTTGGTTCAGACGTCTCTCTCGACTGCCGATGTTGAGGCAGCCTCCCGTCATCTGTCGGCTAGCCCACAGTCACTATTCCAAGCAGCTTACGCTCTTGTGCTTAGCTCATATGTCGGCGCTTCTGATATCTGCTTTGGCACCGTCTTTTCAGGTCGAACGCTTCCGATCGCGGGAATTGAAGATATCGTCGGACCATGTCTTGCAACACTCCCAATACGAGTCGACCTTTCAATCTGTGCTACCCTTCAAGGCTTAGTACAAGAGCTAAATTCGACGAACAGAAAGCACTTGGAACACAGTACTCTTCCCCTCCGTGATATCAAAGCGACAAGCGGGATCAATCCTCGGCAGTTGCTCTTTGATACGTTGCTCATCTGGCAGCAGACTTTGCACAGCTACGACCACAAACGAGAGCATGTCGTTCTCGTTGATACCGTAGATAACCTCGAGTTCAATTTGACTCTGGAAGTCATCCCCAGCCAGGGAAACATTGAGCTCAGAGCGAATTACCAGCAGTCGTTGTTCCCAGTTTCGCAGATACGAATACTGCTTGCGCAAGTCGAGCAACTTGTACGAGCTATCATTGAGGACCCGAATAGATCGCTCGAGTCAGCTTTCAACTGCCTCGACAAAAATGTCCTGTCAATTGAGAATGAGCGACCCAATACAGAGTTGAATGGTGAGACGCTGTCAAGCTCAGTTGAGATTATGGCAATCACGGACCCGGAAAAAACTGCCATCGAATTTGCGAGGTCTATCGAGGATGAAGAAATTGCCGTTGACAGTATATCATACTCCGAGCTCAACTCCTACTCGAACCAGATTGGAAACTATCTGCTTGAGAAGCACGACGTACTTCCAGACGAGCTTGTCTGTATATGTATGGAGAAGTCCATCGATCTGTATGCATCCATCCTTGCAACGGCAAAAACTGGTGCCGGCTATCTTCCTCTTACTCCTGATGTTCCACATGATCGACTGGAGCACATACTGCGAGAAGCGAAAATCAGTGTTGTCATGGCGAAATCATCATCCAGATCTCTTCTTAAGCTTTTCAAAACTATCAAAGTGTGCTACATCGATGAAATCAGCTTCTCCTCCTATTCGGTTCATAATATTACTCCGAGGTCTTCTCCAGATATGGTCTCGTATTGTGTTTTTACATCAGGAAGTACTGGAACACCAAAAGGAGTTCTCGTCACTCAAGGAAACCTTCTCAGTAATTTGGACGTCCTCGAAGAACTTTACCCCACGACAAAGGATTCAAGATTCCTACAATCTTGCTCTCAAGCTTTTGATGTATCGGTCTTCGAAATATTCTTTGCATGGAGAATTGGCGGAACAATCTGCTCGGCAGTCAAAGATGTCCTGTTCCGGGATATCGAGAATGCTATAAGGTTATTCAAGGTGACGCACTTGAGCTTGACTCCTACTGTCGCTGCTCTGATAGATTCCCGGAATGTGCCCAAAGTGGAATTTCTAGTCACTGCTGGAGAGGGAGTGACCTCTAAGGTGTTCAATACTTGGGCGGATAGGGGCTTATGGCAGGGCTATGGCCCGAGCGAGACAACAAATATCTGTACCGTCAACCCCAGGGTAACAAAATCAGATGCGATCAACAACATCGGTCCACCATTCAAGAATACTTCCGCCTTCGTGCTAGCCCCTGGACAGAACTTCGCTCTTGTTCCTCGAGGTGGCATTGGAGAATTCTGTTTCGGAGGCTCGCAGGTGTTCCGTGGGTACATGGATCGCAGTCAAGAGGTTGGCAAGATCATTGAGCATCCGGAATATGGACGGCTATACCGCAGTGGCGATTACGGGCGCTTGATGCCAGATGGGTCACTAGTCTTCACTGGACGGAAAGATGACCAAGTCAAGATTCGAGGACAAAGAGTCGAACTCGGAGAAATCAACAACATCATGCTCAATTCGAGAGAAATTGCAGACTGCATCACGATGGTCATCAGCAACGAGAAGGATAATTCGCAACGCTTGGTCTGCTTCTGGACCTCAGGGGCAGAAGCTTCTGAAGATCTGACATGTCTGAAGCCCGACCGAGACATTATCGCACAACTGTACAAGTCTCTAGACGATGCGCTTCCAGCTTACATGATTCCATCCGCGCTTGTTCCCATCTCGTTCATGCCGTCTACCGCGCAAGGCAAAATCGACAAGCGACTGCTAATTAAACAGTTCTGGAGCCTCGATATCACCTACCTCGATCAGACTTCTCAAGCCTCCAGATCAGCTTCAAATCATGACTGGACAGACGCCGAGAGAACCATCGCACAGTGTGTCTCTGAAGTGGCTCGTGTACCGCTTGCGGAAGTCGGTCCCGACACCTCTTTCTTCAATCTTGGTATCGACTCGATATCCGCGATCCAGCTGTCCAAAGTCCTCTCCAAGGAGACACCACATCCGGTGAACATATCAGACATCTTGAAATATCCATCTGTTGTCAGGCTAGCAGAAAAGCTTGACTGGCAAAATGAGGAGACCAAAACAGGCGAAGCCCCTGCACCAGACAATCTGGACTTCGGGTTTGACGATGATTTCGTTGAGTCGACAATGACCAGCTTCAAGCGCGCTGGCAAGAGTGTGCAGAGTATTCTTCCATGCACACCGCTTCAAGAAGCTATGCTGTCAGCAGCAGAAGCGTCATCTGAAAAGCTGTACGACAATCATGTTACCTTGAACGTTTGTGGCGATGTTGGTAGATTAGAGTATTGCTGGCAGGAAATGGTACAGCGACATGAGATTTTGCGAACATGTTTCGTGAGCACCGACATGCAGCAATACCCGTTCATACAGGTAGTACTTGAGGGCTACGATCTTAGGTTTACCTCAATGGCTTTCAATGAGGAGGGAACATCGCAGAAAGAATTCGAGCCACCGTACTCTTTGAAGCTGATCAAGTCAGCGAAGGGCATGCAGCTTGTTATTTCCATGCATCACGCCCTGTACGATGGAGTCGCTCTTGCAGTGCTTTATGAGGACGTCGAGAAAACATACCACAGTGAGGTTCTTCCAGCTGCCGTATCATTTGCTCCGTTCTTGAGATCCATGGCAGCTTTGGATATGGATGGGGCCGACAAATTTTGGGATTCCAAATTGCGTGGCTGTAGTTTTCCAAAGCTGGAAGCCCTTGAAAGCACCTCAAAGCCCCAGAATAATGAAAGGCATACTCGAATCCAGTCGATGAACGGAAAGTCTTCTCTCAGCTGGTTCGAAGAGAGCACCCGGAAACACAGCACTTCTCTCCTAGCAGTGTGCCATACGGCATGGGCCGCACTTTTAGCAGAGCGACTCCAGGAGACTGATGTATGTTTCGGTAACATCGTCAGCGGCCGTACCGTTCCAGTTGACGGTATTGAGCGTCTAGTCGCACCCTGCTTCAACACAATCCCTTCTCGACTGCAAGAAATCCACAAGCTCTCCTACCTCGAGGCCTTCCGGAGAATGCAAGCCCTTAATGCTGACTCTCTTCCATTTCAAATGACACCACTACGCCACATCCAGTCTAAGTCCAGCCCAGATGGCTCGCGACTCTTCGATACCCTTTTCATTTTACAACAACCACCACGAGAGCTCGATTCATCCATTTGGTCCATTACAGATGACAGTGGTGCTATGGACTTTCCCCTCGTTTGCGAAGTCGTTCCCAAGCATAGCGATGATACCCTTGAGATTATTTTGCATTCATACACCTCAGTCATCTCGGGAGAAGATGCTCATGCTCTTCTAAAGGCTTTCGATGAAAAGCTTCGAGCTGCGTTAGACAATCCGCGTCGTCAAATTTTATCTCCAGCTGTCAAGGAAGAGATTGTCGCGAAGATGGATAGCCGAGAACAGTCGAGATCGGACGACTCGAAAGCTGGAACCTCATCAAAATCTTTGTCGGAGGAGGAGTTGAAGCTACGAGAGGTCATTTCGAATTTCACCGACGTACCTCCTGAGAGCATTGGAATAGACATGAGCATCTTCAGACTTGGGCTGGACAGTATCAGCACCGTACAGGTAGCAAGTCGCCTCCGAAAACAGGGCCACAAGGTTCTGGCCAGCGATATCCTGGAGAACCCAACCATTGCTCAGCTCAATGCTTTCTTGTTTGAAACAAAAGGCGATATTACCAAGGCTGTAGAATATGACTTTGACGCTTTTGATAAGCAGTATCGAGAAGTTGTCTGCTCGAAGGCTGGCTTTGCGCCAGACAAGGTTGAGGCAGTACTTCCTTGTACATCTGTCCAGAAAGGCATGCTCGCGCAGACAATGCATTCAGACGGCCTCGATTACGTGAATAGTATCTGGTTCCAGCTACCCAAAGAAGTGTCTACGATGCAGCTCCGGAATGCCTGGTGTTCGGCGTGCGAGAGTAATGAGATGCTTCGCACTGCCTTTGTATCGACGGAGGATCCCAAGCATGCCTTTGTAATGGTTATTCAGACAAAAGGGGACTACCATCTGCCTTGGTATGAGAGCGCCAATGCCCCTCAAATTTCCAATGCGGAAGACACTTTCAAAAATCCATGGAGCCTGAGTCTCTACAAAGAAGATGGGGCTAGCATTCTCCGGTTTACCGCACACCACGCTCTCTACGATGCGCAGTCAATCCAAATGCTTCTGTCAGACGTCGCAGACACTTACGAAACCCAATCCGCAAGCCTTCGCCCTCCTGTGGCGCCACTCCTAGGTGCGATCCTACAGGATTCCCGGCAGGACCTTGATGTGAAGAAATCATTTTGGCAGAAAGAGGAAAACAAGATCATCGTGAACCGCTTTCCTGACCTTACTCCACTTCGTGTGTCAGACACAACCAGTGCAGCCAAGGAGATCACCTCGCAATCATCTTCTTCCAAGCTCGAGGAACTATGTCGCAGCAATGGTGTCACTTTTCAAGCAGCCACACAAGCCACATGGGCTAGGCTTCTGGCTTTCTATATCGGGGAGACCTCCACCACCTTCGGAATGACACTCTCAGGACGGTCTATTCAGGAGAATGCTGGCCAGACCGCGTTCCCCAGCATTGTCACGCTTCCAGTAAGATGTGAAATCATTGGAACAAACGCAGAGCTGCTAGCACGAACCATGGACTCGAATGCATTGCTTCATAAGCATCAATTCACGCCCCTCACTTCTATTCAAAAATGGGCTGGTTATCCCGAAGGCAAGATCTTCGATACCCTGTTCGCATACCAGAAAATTTCAGAGGACAGCGAGGAAATCGAAATGCCATGGAAGATCATGAAAGAAGAAGCATCGGTAGATTATGTCGTTTCTCTAGAAGTTCAGCCCACAGCAAATGGCGAGGTGACGCTTCGTATAACCTTTAGACAAGATCTCATGCCGGCCGAACAAGCAGAGCTACTGCTGCAGCAATATGATGCTTTGCTTCTTGACATACTCGAGAATCCTCAAAATGCATGCGATGTGGCTCCTCGTGCATCGGAGTCGTTGCTATCAATTACAGCTGCAGAGGAGAAAGTGCTATCGGGCCCCGTCTCTCTACTTCACGAATTCGTCGAGCTTGGCGCTCGTGAGTTTCCTGACAGGAAAGCCCTTGAGTTTGCTACAAACCTTGACCCAGAAAATTTCAAAAGCACATCGTGGACGTACCGCCAGCTCAGTGAAGAAGCCAACAAGATCGCTAATATGCTGTTGACGCGTGGCGTCGAACCTGCACAGATGATTGCAATCTGCTTCGACAAGTGCGCAGAAGCATCTTTCACCATCATCGGTATCTTGAAAGCTGGGTGTGCATACGTTGCACTTGATCCCAATGCCCCAGGAGATCGCTTGAAGTTCATTGTAGAAGACTCGGGAGCCAAGATGGTGGTCACATGTGGCAAGCCAGGTCAGAATTTGAAGGACTTGCTGGATGAAGAGATGATCATCAATCTGGATTCATTGAGCAACCTCACCAACTGCTCTTCTGAGCAGCCAAAACTTTCACGAGCCGTCACACCTGAAGATGTCTCATACTGCCTGTACACCTCGGGAACGACTGGCACTCCAAAGGGATGTTTGATCACTCACGAGAACACAGTCCAATTCATGCTTGCATTCTCATGCCTCTTTGCTGGACACTGGGACGCGAACTCTAAATACCTACAATTTGCCTCCTTCCACTTCGACGTCAGTGTCATGGAGCAGTTCTGGAGTTGGAGTGTTGGCATTTGCGTCGCATCAGCTCCTCGAGATCTGATATTCGAAGACATCACGGGCGCAATTCAACAGCTGGGAATCACTCACATCGATCTTACCCCTAGTCTTGCTCGGTTGATTCATCCAGATGATGTACCTACCCTGTGTAAAGGAGCTTTCATTACAGGTGGAGAACAACTCAAGCAAGAAATTCTCGACGTCTGGGGCGAGCATGCTTGTATCTACAATGGATATGGACCCACAGAGGCGACCATCGGCTGCACGATGTACCCTCGCGTTCCCAAAAACGGAAAACCATCAAACATTGGTCCTGCGTACATCAATGTTGGTACCTTCGTTCTCAAGCCTGGCACTGAGCTCCCGGTATTGCGAGGTGGCATAGGCGAGTTATGTGTCTCCGGGAAGCTGGTTGGAAAGGGGTATCTCAATCGCCCAGACCTGACAGCAGAACGCTTCCCAACCTTGCAATCCTTTAACAAACGTGTCTACCGCACGGGAGATCTAGTCCGTATCCTCCACGACGGAAGCTTCATATTCCTCGGCCGAGCAGATGACCAGGTCAAGCTGCGGGGTCAACGTCTCGAACTCAGCGAGATCAACGAAGTGATAAAGAAAGGCGTCGATGGTATCGAAGAAGTCGTCACTCTAGTACTCAAACATAGCACTCAGCAGAAAGAACAGCTCGTCACATTCTTTGTCACGAATTCAGATTCCGACAATGATGGCACTCCAATCTCGGCCATGAGAGATGCTTGCAAGTCTCGCCTGCCTGGATACATGGTACCCACGCATTTCATCCCCATTGAATCCCTACCCTTGAACGCAAACAACAAGGCCGACTCCAAACAACTCGCTGCTATGTACAACGAACTCAAAGTGGAGGATCTACAGAAATTGAGCCAAGCTGATCAAGACTCTAACTCATGGAACAAGAGCGAGAAACGCGTGCTCGATATCATCGGCAAAGCCCTGGAAATCGAAGGCACATCTTTAACAGGGAGTACGACTATCTTCGAGTTGGGAATCGATTCCATTTCCATCATTGGGTTCGCTCGAGCCTTACAGAACGCTGGTCTGGAAAATGCCAAGCTTTCTGTGGTCAAGAATAACCCCTCGATGAAAGCACTCGTCCGAGCTCTCCTTGAAGGCAGCGAGACGGACCAAGGAAGAGAAAATGCCTATGTTGCAGCAGCACAAAGCATTGCTGCCTTCGAGCAGAGACATATGGTGTCTATCTGTGAAGATCTCGGCATCGAGAGTGCTGACGTTGAGAAGATTGTGCCGTGTACGCCGGTACAGGAAGGCATGATCTACCGGTTCTTGGAAAGCGATACTGCGCTGTACTTTAACAAATTCGAATTTGAGCTTGATGAAGGTGTCGATGCGGAGAAGTTACTTGGTGCGTGGAAGAGAGTTGTGGAGAAACTTGAGGTCTTGAGGATGAATTTCGTGGCTACTGATGATGGATTCGCTCAAGTCGTGTTGCGCAGAGATGGCTCTGCATACGCTCAACACATCGACTACGACTCAGAAGATAAAGTAGCTGCTTTGAGAGTTCCTTGCAGTCTCAACGCGGAAGGACGAATCATGAGGCTGCAAATATTCCACGGCCTTTATGATGGCAACAGTCTGACAATGCTGTTGCGTCGTGTCGTGGACGAATATTATGATCAGGACTCGATCGAGTATGGCCCTCAATTTACATCCTCACTTCCGTACGGACCTCTTGCGAAGGTCCCTGGAGCCAACGATTTCTGGACATCACATCTCGATGCTTGGTCTCCGAGTCACTTTCCCGATAACCTGGAATCAACGACCGATATTGTCGCCGCTTGGACGGCGAAAAACCTCACTGGTTTCGACTCTCTGCGCAAGCAACTTGGTGTAACTCCTCAAGCCTTGGTCCAAGCAGCCTGGGTTTCGGTACTTCAAAATATCACTGCATCAAACCTCACAATCGGTGTCGTCACATCAGGTCGCGCCATTGATTTCGAAGGTGCAGATAAAGTTATCGGCCCACTCTTCAATACTGTCCCATTTCATGTTTCAATTCAACCCAACACCATGTCCTCCGAATTGGTGGTTCAATGCCATGAGTTCAACATGCAGATGCAGGATTTCCAGCACACGCCATTGAAGGATATCCAGAGGTGGGGTCCTGCGAAGCCAGGACAGAGTCTTTTCGATACCTTGTTCGTGTTTCAGAGACCAGAGGCCGAGGATGAGGGATTTGCTGAAGGCATGTGGACGGATGTTGGTGATGAGATGGTTGCTGACGTGAGATGGATTTTGTTCTTCTGTGTATAGAAGAGAAGCTAACTTGAAATAGTATCCGTTGGCTTTCGAGGCTACGCTGAGTCCGGACAGTAGCAAACTCTCCCTCACAATCGTGGCTCAGGGGTCGGCCATCACGCAGTCAACAGCGGAGGATCTCCTTCAGCAGTTCGAGAAGGCACTAACCGAAATGCTCAAAAGCTCAGGAGACAACATTATTTCAACCCTGAGTAACAACTATGCGCCATCTCGTGATCAATCGATTCCATCAACTAAGCTCGGCACCAAGGAGGCACAGAATGGACCCTTCACCTGGACGGAAGAAGCGAAGGCCATCAGATCAGAGATCGCAGCACTAGCTAATGTGTCCAAACACACTATCAAAGAAACATCATCGATCTTTGAACTCGGATTAGACAGCATCGATGTCATCAAACTCGCATCTCGTCTCAAAAAGCAAGGTATCGAAATACCCGTCAGTGTTATCGTCAGAAGCCAGACCATCGCCAAAATTGCCATGAATACTTCTGCCAAAGACAAAAGCCCAGAGACTACTACCGCACAGTCACTGCTGCAGATGAGTCAATATTTGACGACGTATCTCAAGAGCAAAGACAAACTTCCAAGTGGTGTTGAAGCCGTCTTGCCAGCTACGCCGTTGCAGCAGAGTATGGTCAACGAGATGGTCAATTCGGGGTACAAGAGATACTTCAACGTCGATGGATTCGAACTGAGCGATGGCGTGGAATTGGAGAAGCTGAGAAATGCCGTCAGAAGTGTGGTTGAGCAGTCGCCTATTCTGAGGACAACATTTGTGGAGGTGGATGACCCGAAAGCAGCAGTAAGCTTCGCTCAGGTTGTACATAGTCCCGAACAGCAATCCGGGTGCATCTCATCGGAGACAAACACCTTGCAGCATGGACAAAGTTTTACAGACTTTGTGGACATTTTCGAAGCTGAATCCGCCAAACTTGCAGCTCAGGATCAACAATTATTGCAAGTTCGCTTCGTCGATGCGGGGACCTCGAAGTACGTGGTTATCGCCATATCTCACGCTCTATACGATGGAACATCGCTTCGTGCAATGCACGAGGATATTCAAAGAGCATATCATGGGCAGGTCTCGTCTCGACCAGATTTCATGCCCTTCCTGGAAGAGGTCTTCCAGTCCACCACCGAGGATGCCAAGAAATTCTGGAGAACAACATTGTCGAACTTGCCTCTCGCGAAGTATCCGCGTAAAGACTCTGGGGCTGGGCAGTCAAATTCGAGTACTCGACTGGAACGGCGATCTCAAGTGCCTCTTAAGGCAATTGAAGCCCTGTGTAAGACATCGAGAATCACTCTTCAGACTCTCGGCCAGACGTGTTGGGCTCTCGTCCTCTCTCAGCTTATGGGTCAACTCGACATCGTCTTCGGATCTGTACTCTCCTGTCGCGACTCTGAGGAAGCTGCCTCCGTCACGTTCCCGCTTATGAATACAGTGGCCGTTCGCTCGGTCATCCATGGTACTTTAATGGACATGCTGAGATACATGCAAGACATGAGCGACACAACGCGTCAATATCAACATTTTCCTCTCGGTACTGCTCAAGCTTATGCCCTTGCGAGCAGGCAAGACTCAGCTTTGTCCAAGGAAACGACATTGTTTGATACGCTATTCATATATCAAGGTCGTCGCAAGACAAAGAGTGAGGGCAAGCTGTATGAGTCGGTCTATGGTGTTTCAGACGTGGAGTTCCCAATTTGTGTCGAGATGGAGATTGTGGACGATGAATATCTTTCATGGACTACTGCCTGCAAAGCCATAGCCAGGAATGCTGATGAAACAGCGGGAGTTCTCGATGCACTGGATGAAGTGCTAGCAATAATTGTGACTGCTCCCGAGACCCAGTCCATCAATTCTGAAAAGGACGGCTTTTCTGTCTGTGGACTGCCAGCCTTCGAGCCCAAGCAAGACCAGAAGAAGATAACGACCCCACGAAGAGCTGACGCCATTAACATTAATTGGACTAGCACGGAACTTGCCATCCGAAGTGCTCTTCACGCACTCTCCGATATCCCAGAAGATTCGATCCATAAGGACTCAACAATTTTCCATCTCGGTCTGGACTCAATCTCCGTTCTCAAACTACCAGCACTTTTGAAGACTTCTGGAATAAAGCTGAGCGTCTCTGATATCATGAGAGAGCACACTGTTTCTGCCATGGCGAAAGCAGCCCAGACCTTTGCCTCAGAAGCCGAGACCTCTCTCGATATTGACCAAGTCATCACTGATGCTATTTCGGACCTTGGTTTGGATGCCGAACGGACGAGTCTTGAGGAAGAAGCTGGCAAAATCGACTACATCATGCCTGCCACCGCTGGAGAGCAATATGTGATTCGGCAGTGGCAAGTTTCGCAAGGTGCGATGTTCTACCAGACCTTTACATATGCGCTGCAAGGTCCTATCAATAAAGCAAAACTTGATTATGCTTGGAAGGCACTCGTGGCAAGACACGATATACTGCGAACAGGCTTCTTAGAAGTACAGTCGAGGATTCTTCAAGTTGTCTTCAAGGATCCACCGAATGAGGTGATTTACAAGCCTCAAGGCACTTCAGCGGCTACTCGAAAATATAGCGGCGACCTTCAACTTCCACCATTGAATCTAGTTGTTGAAAACAAGGACAGATCAGAAGTAATGATCAAGCTGGTTCTTCACCATGCTCTTTACGATGGTGTCAGTCTTCCTATCATTATCGACGAGCTGCAAGCTCTCTACCATGGAGCGACATTAGAGCCACCTGGTCTCAGCCTCAAAACTTTTGTCGCTCAGTCCATATCAGCAATCTCCTCATCAATTACTAAGGAGAAATGGACATCCTACCTCAGCAGTGTTCCAACGCCCGCGTCCCCTACCAACGCCCTCACAAGCACGAAGCGGACTGAAGTCTATCGTCCCTCCATACGCATCAAGTCCCTCAGAAAGCTGGCTCAAGCAACAGGCGTCAGCACCGATGCGCTCTTTCTCGCAGCGATCTCCAAACTCCGCGCCCGAACACTCCAACAACAGAGTGAAAATCCCGAAATACCTACCCCACAGGTCGTGTTCGGCATCTATCTTGCGAATCGCGCACCATTCGGCTCCGACCTATCATCACTCGTAGCCCCTACACTCAATCTCCTACCACTTTGTGTCCAACAGCCACTGGAGCGGAGCATTAAGGATATCGCGAAGGATGTACAGAGTGATATTAGCAGGATTGGAAGTAAGGAAATGGTTTCTGCTAGCTTGGAGCAGATTTATGCATGGACGGGTGTGAGAGTTGATTGTTTCGTCAATATCCTGCGACCTGAGAGTGCACTCATGTCAAACGATGAAAATATTGAGGACAGAGAGGAATGGAAGCCGGTGCAAGATCTGGGCACAAGGGCAGAGGTAGTAGAGAGTGAGTCGAATGAAGCGATGGTGAAGAAGGACGTAGGAGATGGGGCGTATTTGGTGAGTTTTTGCGCAAGAATCGGTCTGTTTGCAGATGGAAGACTAATTTTTTTGCAGCCATCAGTTGATATCGAACTCCGATACTACGGAGAAGAGATCGATATGGGAGTGTTTGCGCCCGAGGAGATGCTCTCCATCGTTGGTGCTGAACAATTGATCGAAGATTTTGTTGCATTTTGGAAGTGAATTGGAGATATAGAAAAGGGGAGAGAGAGAGTTATGAAACGAGAAGAGAAGATTGCACATTGATTTTGGATGACTGGTTGTTTATATTGCACTGAGGGCTTGCGAGAAATTCCTTTGTTTACTTGATTGCATTTTCATCTGATACCTTGCGTCCATAGATTTAGCAATAGCCTCATAATATTTTTGTACCTGATGCCTTCGTACATTTCCATTATATGTAAGTGTAAGATTATCTTCCTTCTACCAAACCATAATATGCTCCTCCAACAAAATCCAAAGCCCAGCACCATCTCGGCTAACCCCCTCGGTAAGTAACTCGGCACCCCTTTAATTGGCCCGAATCTGATCCGAATCCTTGTCATCGGCAAACGCCCCCAAGATCGCGGGGTACATCCCGCTCTCAACACCACAAAGCTTGAAGATCAGCACTGTGAGGTCGGCGGCGCTGCTTGGCCGTCCCCAGCATTCTCTCCCGCCTCCGTATAATAGGATGCCACTGGAACTGTCATCTTGGCAGGTTGACATCACGATGGTATTGTTGACTCTTCACTGGTTTGAAAATGAGGTTAGAAGTAGGTGTGGAGCTTTACGCACACGGTCCCAAGACATTGGGACGAGATGGCTGGATGGCATGGATGGCATGGAGGATCTTGAGGTTTTCTTGTCTGTTTGTGGGGTAGCCTGTCTATCCTTGTTCACATGCTTCATTGCGATTATTCAGCTTGGCTTCTCCATAAAGCAAGGCTTGTTTCCCCTCCCTATTGCTTTTATTCTGTTGCTTTTCAGGATCGAAGGTACTACTCAGCTGTGATCAGAGTGACTTTAGGTAAAGCAGGTCGCCATGGCACATCCACGCGCATCTCACGGTAGTGACTCACCTACCACTCTCACATCGCCAGCCTATGACTCTGAAGAAAAGAAGTCGAACACGCTCTTCCAAGACGAGCATCCCGCCAAAACAGCATCACACAACAGAAAGGGCTCTCACGACCCGAACTGGGACGGCCATGATGTTGACTTCAGCCATGTCGACGAGAAGAAAGTCTTGCGCAAAATGGATATTCGACTTCTGCCTATGCTGGCACTACTGTACCTGTTGAGTTTCCTGGATAGAGGAAACATTGGGAATGCGAAGATCGAGGGGTTGACGGAAACGTTGAATATGACTGGTCCTCAGTATAACTGGTGTTTAACGGTCTTCTTCTTTACGTACTGCGCGTTTGAGGTGCCGAGTAATTTACTGTAAGTCGTGCTGTTTGCACCCGCACTTCGAAAGTTGGTCGCTAGAAATTCTCAACGAAGAAGATAATGGCTGACATTCGAGCAACAGGCTGAAAAAACTCCGTCCTTCAATATGGCTTCCCACCATAATGGTAGCCTGGGGCATTGTGATGACACTTATGGGCATCGTCCAATCATACCATGGCCTCTTGATTGCACGCATTTTCCTGGGTGTCACCGAAGCAGGTCTTTTCCCTGGTGTAGCGTACTACATAACCATGTGGTATTGCAGACATGAAGCTCAACTCCGACAAGCTCTGTTTTTCAGTGCTGCCAGTATCGCGGGAGCCTTCTCGGGACTGCTTGCTTTTGCAATTGCGAAGATGGATAATGTTGGAGGTTTGGAAGGCTGGAGATGGATGTGAGTTGCCTTCGTCTTTATTTTGAGACCAATCAAGCTGATTCAGTATTCAGTTTTATCCTCGAAGGTATCGCAACTGTCTTAGTTGCTATCCTGGCATACTTCACCCTATACGACTTCCCAGATACAGCTTCATTTCTCACAATCGAAGAACGAGCCTGGGTCGTTCACAGACTCAAGTATCAGGGCTCGAAAGGCTCGGGACAGATGGTTGCTGAGACCGAGGGGTTCAAGTGGAAGGATGTCAAAGCAGCTTTTACCGACTGGCAGATTTATGTTGCTTTATGGGTATGTATCTCTTTCTGTTTCATTTCCCATGGATTATTGCTGACTTTGGCCTAGATGTATTGGGGAATCGTCTGTCCCTTGTATGGAATCTCACTCTTCCTGCCATCTATTATTCGAGAACTCGGCTACACGTCCAGCACCGCCCAACTTCTCACCGTCCCCATCTACATCACAGCAGCATGTATCACTATCGTTGTGGCCTACTACTCCGATAAATCCAAATCTGGCCGCGCTCCATACATTTTCCTCCCAATGTGCGCAATTCTAATCGGCTTCATCATCGCCATCTCTGCTTCCGCTGTCGGTGGTCTTCCCGGTCTCGTCTACGCAGGCGTATTCATCGCAACCTGCGGAATATACCCCGCGTTTCCCGGAAACATCACTTGGATGTCCAACAATCTCGCGGGCAGCTATAAGCGTTCTGCTGGAATGGCGATTCATATCGGTGCGGGTAATTTGGCGGGCGCTATGGCGAGTAATTTCTACCGGTCAAATGATGCTCCGAAGTACTTGCTTGGGCATGGGCTGGAGATCGGATTTGTGACTGTGGGGCTGGTTGCGGTCGTTGTGTTGAGGACAGGGTATAAGAGGATAAATGATAAGAGGGAAAGGGAAGGGAACGAGGCTGGATTGAGTCTGAAGGAGATGAGCGAAATGGGCGATAGAGCACCGACATTTAGATACATGCTATGAGAAAGGACGGATGAGAACTGGAGATGAAGGGAACCTCTGAGTGTATATACAGAATTTTTGATCTATTTTATCTAAAGAGCGAGAGATGACTCATACCATCATCACTTTACATACTTCCTCCAATCATGTACATCCTTATATCCCAAAACCTCCCTGATCTTCCTGTTACTCAAAGGAGCTTCGAACTCGCCTAGCTCTCTCGTGATCTTGACATCAGGACACTCCTTGGCCAAGAACTCCTTCGTCGTCAAATCTCTGACGGTAATCGTATCGTTCGTGGCGTTGAAAACTTGGAATCCCAGGCCGCTCTTCTGAATCGCCAAGTCACAAATCTGCCCGAGATCTCGGGCATCGATATAACTCCATGCATTCCGCTTGCGAGATGGAGGGTCGCCTAAGTAGGTGGGGAAATCCTTCTCATACTCATGAGGCTCAATCACGTTACCGATTCTGAATGCGTAAATGTCGGCTTTGAAGCGGCGAGCGAAAGTGCGGGCTGTTTTCTCGCCGCAGATCTTGGAGAGCGCATATCTGAGACATTGTGAGCACAGATAACGTTAAGATTGGTTATATTCTACTCACGAGTCTTCCGGGTCAACATCATAATCCTCCTCGAGTGGGAAAGAGTGGTAATCTGCATCTCCTTGGGCGAAGCAGACACCATATGTAGTCTCGGATGATGCAATGAGGATCTTCTTGACACCGAGTTTGCAAGCTGCTTCAATGATGTTGTATGTACTTCGAACATTGGCCTGGAAGAGCTCTGAATCAGGAACGAGCATGTTTCTCGCATACGCTGGGTCATGTCAATGTCTCCCGTCTCATGATTCAAGTCAAGAAACTCACCAGCAAAATGGATAACGACATCAGGAGCGCTCGGGACTGGACCCTCGTTGTACCCAGTCATGTTGAAATGGGATGTCAGAGCATTGAAGACTTGTCCAGAGTCTGTGAGATCTGTCTTTAGAGTGTAGACATCGACTGATGGATCTGGGAAAGGTACGAGATCCAAATTGAGGACTTTGTGACCTTTGCTGATGAGGTACGGGATTACATGACGACCTGCTTTTCCAGAACCACCTGTAAAGACCTTGGTCATCCATCAGTATAAGCTTAGACAGTGATGGGGGATACTTTACGATTCTCTTCCCGCCTGCAACGGTGGGGACTGTATTGTTTGACATCCTCGGTAAATAAAGCGGTTATTTATTTATGACTTTTGAATCAAAAAAAAAAGATCCCGAAATCTGTTCTTTTGAGACACACAAAACAGCCAAGCACTAGAATATTTATTTGAAATCAAAGGAGATCGTCGCTGTCAGCGCCAGTGACATCTCTTACGTCAGTAGATTCTTTCGGGAAGAACCCCCTGAAGAGCGGGGCGGTGAGCGAGCGATTCTGCCCCCTTCGCTCCCCTTTCTCCCGGCTCGGTACATCTGAGCTTCTTCCTTCCCTCTGAATATATCTTCATTGTCGGATTTCAAGTCGTTGAAAATGTTTCATATTTCTTCTCCATGTGTCTCGTGGGGGTCATTTCTTATCCGGGTCTATCCAAGACAGCTCATTCGTCCACGATGGTTACACAGCATGAGCTAAGAATGGCCAGCGCCGAACCTCTCGCAATGGGGATGCTCTGTGGTTCGATGATACAGAAAAATGGATTCCTTCGCTTCCTACTATCTTTCTCTGTTTATTGATCTACCCCCTCTCGTGAATCTCCTGCGCAAGCATGGAATTGAACCTAGTCACTCCTGTTCCAGAAGGCTCTGCAAGGCAGTCAGGCGATGAAGAAATTCACAACAGTCTCTGGCGAGTCACAGGACCTCATGACCCCGATGCTAAAGACCTCAAATTCCACTGTGTATCCTACGTCTGGGGTGTTGGTGTGGAGAAGAAGGGAGGTTTCTTCAATTGCCAAAGAGACATATCGGATCAGACAAGACCAGTCCTCGAAGCTGTCATCAGGGCTGCTGACATGATATATCGTGATCTCGGAGGCGAGAAGATTGAAGCTTTCTGGATTGATGCGCTTTTTATTCCTCAGCTTGAGGGGTCGCCAAGATTGAGAACCCTTGAAAGGTATGCCTTCCGACCGTCGACGTGCATTTGCTGATCATGAAAGTATGGGTTTCATCTACAACGCAGCCATGTCCGTGATCATTGCACTCAAATCATCTGTCTGGAAAATCGTGCAGCATGCCTCTGCTACAGTCTCGCCAGCACCTCTTTCACTTTCAGACATGCAAATTCTGGAAGATGATGCTTGGATTTCTCGAGTCTGGACATACCAAGAACTCGTCAATAGCCGCGCAACCTACTTCACGACGCCCGTCTCTGAGGAGCATCCCGATGTTCAAGTCGTGGTGGAAGCTACGCAATTCTTCGATTGCATAGGACATTCCCTATCCCGATACAAACGCGACAATCACGTCTCCGACGGCACCACCGTATCAACTTTTCCTAATCTCAATGTACTCGAAGACACACTGCTCGATGTTACCTTAAGTGGCTATCTCGAGCGTCCTGCTCTGGCAATATTTTCGAATATCTCCATGCGGACTTTCGATGCGAAATATCCTCAAAACAGGCTGCTCGCCTGCATCGGAGCGCTGACGAAAGAAGCCAGCTGGGGACCGCCATCTTCCAGCCTAGACGAGCTAGCAGAGAAGATAATGTGCATATGCGAGGCCAAAGGCGATTATTCTTTCATTTTCACTGCAGATTCACGGAGTGAGGAGAGAGGTAAGACGTGGCGGCCAAACCCATCGTGTGTTGAAGCTAGGAATGGGCCCACTCATCTCGTCCCTGTCATCAACTGGTATATTCACAGCGATCCATTTGGCGAAACCCAAAGGGGCCGACATGATGAGCATGGTTTCTGGCTAGAGAATATGGTGCCTCTCACAATTGCGGAGACCTTGCTTGCTGACGCACAAGGGGAGCTGGACAGATTCCTCTGGGGATTTACGGATCCAGTAAACCCAAAGCTGACAAGTAAAGGTTTATTTGGGAAAGACGACAAGAAGGAAGAGGGAAATGCAGCGTTGGTGAGATTTCTGAAGCAGATCGGAATCAGTGGATGCTGTGAGCCATTGGTGTGTGAGACTGGGTTATTCTTTTCGCAGCGGGACCTCTGGAAAATGGAGGAAGTCGAGTTATTTGCTGCTAAAAACGTGATCTATTATTGGGGTGCTCCGGGTCTGGCGAGGTGGAAGGAGTGCCCTGGAGGCCAAGCGAGGTATTGTGCTGGTGTATTTGTGGGGCTTGTGAAGAAGGATCTTGCTCAGCCATTGCTACTGAATTAACATGGAAGAGTGTTTTTTATTGTTTACATCCGTCATTCTAACCTGTGTTCTTTGTGATTTGTTGTCTCTGCTTGAGATGGATCGATTGGTTAAGTATCCTATGTGCGCTGAGTTTGCAATTACCCGATTTGGGTTGTGAAAGCCGAAATGGTGGGCTTTTGCTGGCACTGATTCGAAGAACTTTCCAGGCAAATCAAGCATTAAGCTCACCGACGGCTCGATCCTTTCCTAGATTCTGACTTGTAGTGGTAAAGTCAGCACCTAGACAGAGAGCCGGCGTAAGTGCCAGAATACTAGTCCGGTCTCCCACGAGCCAGTCCAGATGTCTTTCCTTTTTCCAAGCGACTGAGCCTTTCTTCATACAAGACCAAGACAACTTATAATTCAATTTTTAATTTCCCTTCTATAAAGAATTATATCCCAATAAATCATATATAATCAGAACTTCAGACCCTGGAATGCGTCACATAAATGCCTGCAGTCGGCGCACTCCGCCCTTATACGATCACCTCCAGGTTCGGTAAGCTAATACTTCCATACGCAATCGGCAAATATCCAATTTTTTTTAACTCATCAGGTTCCCCAATGCCGCCACAGAACGACTTTTCGAATTCTGGAGAGACAACATTCCCCGGAACCTGGTCGCTCCAGTTCTGTCTGATCACTGGGACGAGGTTGAACATCTAGTTTATTATTACAAGCGGACTTACTAGTAAGTCAAAGCTCCCTTGTTCTCTGTACACAAATAGTTATCATACAAAGGCTAACCTTGGTTTGCAGTCCATGTGCAATAGTTGAAGGGGCCACAATGTTCGACGGGCCAATAACCAACAGATATTACCGCAACATACAACTGAACATGCTCGGTATCAAAGCTATGCATTTTGCTATTAAGATTCTGGATATAGCAAATGCGATGATGGGGGCTCGGAAGAGAGGTTGGGAACCTTGGCTACCTTGGGGTGATGTGGTGAGTAAATGTACTGGTTGTAGGGCTTGCTTTAAGGAACAGTATACGCAGACGGCAGTAAATATGGTATACGCTGCTAAGCGTGTGTGGAGGACTGTGAGCCGGCGTCTGGTCAGTGAAAGTCCTCGGACTTCCTGAGACTATAGATGAGAACCTAAAAAAGTGTTTCTTCGATTTCGTCGGAAAGTGACGAAAGCAATAATCTTCCCGAGATCGCATAAATATCTGGGACTTTCTTGACACAGATTAATTCATGAACGATATTCTTCTCGACAGCAGCAATATTTCCTTACAAAACTATGAGATTGAGCTTAAAGGTAAGCCAACACGATGACTTCTGGTTTCAAGCTGCTTTCGACTTCTAAATGACCGGATTTGTAATCTCATACGCCTTCAACATACGTACAGCAACGCCCTCGCCGCTCAGATATGCGCCCGCTACTGTTCCGCACTTGATAAAAGTCAGCTCGGCAATCTATCACTTCGAAAGAATGCAGAATTTGTCTTTCCCAGAATAGAATAACATGGAGGAAACCTTCGAACATACCTCATCAAAGGGCGCACAATGCTCCCCAGCAAACCACAATCTCCTCTCTGGCACACCCCTTCTCATAGCCTCCACATCTCCACTCGCATCCTTCGCACCCACCTGAAAGTTACAATAACTACCATACCCACTCAACTCATCCTTCTGCCACTCTGTCGACAAGATAGCCTTGATCTCACAATCTAGATTCGAAGCCGAGTAGTTCGGCAATAGGGAAATATAGGGCATGAAGAAATCGGAGAGGAGGGCATGATGTTCGGATTCTGGGAGACCATGGACCAGGCTGGTAATGTAGGCTGAGCAGGGCCCGTAGAGGTAGAAGATTAGTGTGGGGTGGGCGTTGGGTGGTGTGAAAGAGGCGAGGTTCCAGCATTCGATCGGGAAGCGTTCTGGATTCGTGGAGAGGGAGTAGGATGGGGAAAGCCAATTTGTGTAGCCTGGAAAAGTATCATTTACTTTTGATAGTTCGGCAGGTGAAAGTTTGGGGTCTGGCTTCGTGGTTGGTGGGTCGATCCAGAAGGCTGAGGGAAATGTAATGTAGACCTGACTTGTTAGTCATTGCTTTCCCCAAAAGCCCCAGGAGATGGTCCTACTTTCTCTAGATGCCCTACAGAGACTCCGTCGATGCCTGCCAGGAGGCGTTCTGGTAACACTGGCTGGAACATGTTTTTGTTCCGCTTCAAGAATCCGAGAGGAGTGGTCATCAAGACTTCATTGAATATAAGATTCTCTCCTTTATCTGTTGAGACAACGACTTGACTTCCCTCGGCATTTCTTTCCATAGTTTGGACTCCTACCACCCTTTCGCCAAGTCGCACTTTTGCTTTCTCAAGAGACAGCTTTGCAATTTCGGCAAGAATAGCTGCCCAGGTCGTCTCGACAAACTTCTCGCCAGCTAAGTATCGTGAGTGATCATCTTACTTAGAGCATTTCGAATACTCACTACCACCGCAGCACTCTTCCATCCAAGCGAACTTCAGACTCTGCCTATGGACAGGCTCGCCAATGTACGCACCCCACATCTCAGCCATCTGCATCAACAACTCTCTTGACTCCTCGTCATCGGGAAATCGTTCTTTCGCTTTCTGTTGCAGGAAATCGCGCAGACTGTCTGTCTCTGGGATGTCTTTGCCATTCTTTGAGCTGTGCTCTATGGCACTTTCAATATTTGTCCAAAGAATCGTCGAAAGCTCATCAGATTTTGCGGCTGGTAGTAATTCTCCGGATACACTGTAGATGTTCTGTTTATCGTTCCAGCTGTGGAGTGGAGTTTTAGTTTTCTTCGCGAGCTCGAGGATGGGAAAGCGGCCTTCTGCATCGGACTGAGTTTTGCATTAGAATATGCAATTCTCTGATGTTGACAAGACTTGCTGTGTGTATCCAATTTGGTCCTCTGACATGAATGTCAGCCAGTTTCGCAAAAGGTTGCGATGATGACTTACATGTCCGCTCTGTATCCAAGTTTGTCACTTTGACATATCTATTTCGCAATATCAGCGTCGATTGAAAGATGATTGGCAAGTCAGACTTACTCTCCCACCAAGTCTATCTCTAGCTTCTATGATGGTGACTTGACAGCCGTTCTGAAGTAAGACCTCCGCACATCTCAAGCCGGAGACTCCAGCACCGACAACACAAACGTGCGGTTTGGAGGAAGACATTGCGGATCAAGTAACAATGAATTCTTGGTTACGACGCCTCTATCGCGAACGGGGTGCTTGATAGCTAAAATTGAGCTAGACAAAAATGATTCTGATCTTTGATGCTGCGCGATGCCACTTTTGCAATCTACCAAAATAAACCTCGCAGAAAAACAGCAAAAATTCAAGCACAGGACAAAAGCTACCGAGAATTGCTTCAAGAGGAAAGCCAAGAGTACATGTACATATAGTTTCTGAACGATGCAAGAGACGGAAAGAGAAGAAATTAGTGGATCATTTCGATGGAGCCTTCTACCCAATCCGGCAGGTCCATGCGGACCAGTTGGAATCGTATCTTTGGGCTCTTCAACTGCCATCTTGGAGCAAGCTCCTCGAATTTCAACAAGACTTCCCTTCGAAGCTCCCGGACCTCTAGAACTGTGCGCTTACTCTGTGAGCCACTATTATGGGATGTTGCCGCGGAGGCACCTCCGGCTCTGTTCTGGATGTAATGGCACATCTAGAGAATATCACTATGCTTCAGATGCGGTACAATGAAATCTGAGAGTAGATATATTGATACATATTTCAGCGAAAGACGACAGTCTCGTATTGAAGATGAAATAGATGATTATTGAGGTGTTTGGAATATCACAGTACGTCAACAATCAGGGATTGGGTTGCATCTTGTCATCATTCCCGAGTCTGAACAGGTACCTGCCAAGACATTTGGCGGGGTACTTGAGTTCTACCCCACTAAGAGATACTCCACGCCCTCCTCTTGACGACTTGCAAACACAATTGATCCATAACCTACGTCGTAGAAGCCAGTATTTGAAGACTTGTCTCCCCAGAATCTCACCACAGACAATCTCAGCACTCAATCGCTATGTCAGCTCCAAAGGAAGAAGTTCTCATCCGGCACGCACGCCGTGAAGGTATACCTCTCTTTCTCCCTTACAGGAGACATAAGTAATAGACTCTTGAGACGAGCCGCTGACATTCAACCCCAGATGTTCCAACAATCCTCCAACTCATCCAAGAGTTAGCCGACTATGAAAAAGAGCCCAATGCCGTAGAGGCTACCCCGGAACTCCTCGCCTCAACAATAGCATTCGCGCCCTCCGAATCCTCCTCCACCACAACATCAGATGAAAGTATCTCCTCCTCACGCCCCGCCCGCTGTGTGCTCCTCTTCACACCCTCTGGCGAGGCCGCTGGCATGGCACTCTATTTCTACAATTACAGCACATGGAAAGCGCGGCCTGGGATCTGGCTCGAAGATCTGTTCGTCAGGGAGAAATATAGAGGGAAGGGGTATGGACAGAGGTTGATACAGGAGTTGGCGAAGGAGGTGGTGGAGATGAAGGGGGGAAGGCTGGAGTGGTGCGTATTGAAGTGGAATACCCCGAGCATTGGGTTTTATGAGAGTGAGAAGATTGGGGCGAAGGCTTTGAGTGAGTGGCAGACCATGAGGGTTGATGGGGAGGGCTTGGTAAAGTTGGCTGGAGGACGGGGTAGTAGTTGATAATTGGCTTTATAGATGTTGGAAAATAGACAAGGGAAATGGGTATCTGGTTGGTTGTACTATACAGAAAAATACATGATATACTTAGATCCATCCGTTTTGTAGATTGATCTCGTCTTTCTGCTGGCCACGCTCAGAAGCTTCTTCTTTCAGCGTACGCTTCACATCACTGCTCCGCCACTTGACCTTGCTGAGATCCTGGGGTATGGTTTCCAGCCCTTCGAATAATTCCTCTTCGGCCCGAGTAGGCTTCGGGATAACGCCTTCTAGGGCGCGCGACTTCTGTCCGCCCCATGCGATGTCCCATTTCTTTCCGACCTCGTCATATGTCATGGTTGGTGACAAGCTCCAGATAGATGCATACAGCCTCCGTATCGAACGATTGCGGATATCTGTTCCGTTCGTCTCATTGTACTTAATTGGCCGATGCAGCTCTGCTAGCTGTGCTAACCCGTTGACTTTGGGTCTTGCTGGTGTCTGGAAATACTGCAACAGCTCCTTGCTCTTCTCGTCTGCCGAAAGTTCCTCTACCTCTGTAGGTATGGCTGTCCGTCGTGTTGGCTGTGCTTCCAAAGGTACAGCACCTGTCGCAAGACCTCGTAGTCTTTCCCACTCGCTTCGAGGTATTGGAGGTAATATCTTTTCGAGCGTAACGGCCCACCATTTCTTTTGCCTAGACTCCTTCAAATTCGCTGGTAATGGCCGACCCCATATATTCTCCTTCGGCATCTTTGGTTTCACCTGCCGTATCTTCTCCTTGTGTAATTCCAATGGTTGGTTCTCTTGCTGGTTCCTGATGAAGTTGTACAATTTCTGACTCGGTATATTTGCCTTCTTGTTTGCTTCCACTGGTTTGTCAATGAGATCTTGAAGAGCAGAAGCGTCTTTCGGGAGCGCCTCTTCGTCAGGTTGTAGGAGATATTTAAGGAGCATCCGTTTTCTTTCGCCCTCGCGACCATGAACAGCAAGTAAGACCTTCTTCAAGGCATCCATATCCCCTTTGCCAGCATTTTCCAAAAGCCTCCTCGACCGTCTTGCCCTTTGCAGGTGCTGCTTTGTATATTCGTCTTGGCTGTCTTTCCGGGACTTTTCATTTTCCCGAGGCAACTTCGACGCTTTGGCACGAGAAGCTCGGAATCGACTCTTGATACGTTCGAATGCATACTTTCTGGCGAATGAGTCCGGAAGGTAGCCTGCTGCGCGTAGGAGAGCTCTGTAGTTTGAGACGATCTCAAATGATACATTACGTTGACGGCCTGGCGGAAGCCATATTCGTGAAGATGATGGCATTATACAACGTTGCTGTTATTGGTGCATCGTGGGTGTTGTGGGATCGAAATGAGGACTGGAGCGTAAATATTCGCAAGGCTGAGAAAGGCAAACCATCTGAAGTTGGACCAAGGAGATCGGTTCATGCCTCGAAATCGAGGCTTACCTCGACAACTGAAACGATTGGAAAGTAAACAGTTTAGGACCAATAGAAGCAGGAGAACAAACAAAGGAAAATTAGCTTGTGACTTAATTGCCTACTGCAAGTGAGAGATGCAGCAAACCAATAATATCCCATTGTTATGTGAATGGCATTATTATGCACGGCTGTGTGCATATATTCATCACCTTTGTGAAATCTGGGCGGACGCGAGTTCGCGCGTCTAGCTTCGCCGCTACGATTGGCTACTTCCCACTCTGACCCCTCGAAACCACTTTAAACCATTCTCCCCAACGCGTGCCAGAACACGTCCACGTCGAGAGGAGAAGAGCGCGTTCCCCTGGACAGGTATCGCATCACATCGCATACCATTTCCAGATCCACAGCTCGACGGCGACATCGTCAAAGTTGCGCAATCACGGATCCTGTTCTATCCTCGGATGCCCAGCGTGACGCGACTTCACCAAACCTATTTTCTTTCCCACACACACAACCATTCTCCGATTTAACCATATGGCCGCTGCGACAATCACCACAAACCCTCAGCCGCTTGCGACCACGTCCGAATCTCGCCAGAATCATCTTAACAGAACATCATTCTCTACTGCTGGCGGCGCATACGACGAGGACTCGCAGCTGACTCGACCGACTCCACACATGTCGTTCAGTATGAGCCAGGGCTCTCAGGGGAGTGGGCTCATGATGCAGCCCGGAGGAAGTTTTCGACAGTATGATAGTAGCAATGGAATCAACCGAAGGAATTCTGCACCCCAGATATACTCGGTGAGGATGCACGTTGCGAAAATAATGTTTCCCGCTAATGTGTACAGGCCATATATTCAGGGGTAGATGTGTATGAAATGGAAGTCAATGGTATCGCAGTGATGCGCCGACGCAAGGACAGCTGGTTGAACGCAACGCAGATATTGAAGGTGGCCGGTATTGAGAAGGGAAAGCGCACAAAGGTTCTGGAAAAAGAGATCCTGATAGGAGAACATGAGAAGGTTCAGGGTGGGTACGGCAAATACCAAGGAACCTGGATCAAATTCGAGCGTGGGCTAGAATTTTGCAGACAGTATGGTGTGGAAGAGCTTCTTCGTCCGCTCTTGACGTATGATATGGGGCAAGATGGAGGAATTGCCGGTAGAGGTGGGATTGATACTCCCACAAAAGAGCAAGCCATGGCCGCTCAGCGGAAGAGGCTGTATAATTCAGGTGTCGAAAGCCGGGAGCGTGGGCAGTCCGGAACGTTCTTTAAGAATATTTCAAGCACTGCTTCGCATGCAGTTGCAGCTATCAGCAAAGCCCGCTTCGATTCACCAGTCCCACGAATGAGGAACGGCAATTCAGCCAGTCGGCCCGCGAGCTTCAGCAGACAATCTTCACAACAATATCTTGGTTCTCAAGAAAACGCATACCCAGGCGGCTCGCAACAAAGCATGCAAAGCTTTGCTTCTGCTGACAGTTTCGCCGTGAGTGGACAACCAGATTCGGCATACGCAACGCAATTCTCACATACTGGACGTGATGATATTCGAGGAGACTTTGAAGAGCCACCACGAAAGAGAATTCGTCATTCGCCAAGTATGAACGGTCAATACCTGGATGAGAATTACCTCAACATGTCGATGCGCGAGGTCTCACCTACTGAACCGAATGAGTCCTTTGTTTATCATAACCAGCACATGCAAGCCGAAGGTGGTAACTTTCCCCTTGCACCACTTCCAATGCCTTCGAATCTCCAGAGCAGTGCGAAGAAGGACCTCTTGATGTCTCTCTTCACTAGCCAGGAAGACTTCACCAACCACAAAGCGTTCCAAAGCTTGAGTGCTGAGGATCTGGATACACCGATTGATGCCAGCTGCAACACAGCATTGATTTGGGCTGCTACGCTTGCTCGAGTCAGTCTCCTCAAGGCTTTAATTTCTCATGGTGCGAGTATATTCAGGGTGAACTCGTCAGGCGAAACAGCTTTAATGCGCTCATCTTTGGTCACCAACAATCTCGAAGCCGGCAGCTTCGCAGACATTCTCGAGCTCCTCGGCCCGAGCATTGAGATCAGAGATTCACGAGGTCGAACTGTACTTCACCATATTGCGGTCACTTCGGCTGTCAAGGGAAGAAGTCAGGCGAGCAAATATCACCTGGAAACACTTCTCGAGTTCGTTGTTCGACAGGGAAGTGCGCCAAATAGTCAGCAATCCTTTTCCAACGCTCCACCACCTCTCAAGACCCTTGGCATCGGTCGCTTCATGTCTGAGGTTGTCAATATCCAAGACAGATCCGGCGACACAGCTTTGAACATTGCGTCCAGAATCGGCAACCGAAGTATTATATCTCAACTGATTGAGGTCGGTGCGGACGCATCAATTGCAAATCGGTCAAATTTGAGCCCAATGGATTTCGGTGTTGGCGATCCATCAGAGTTCGAGCGTCGTGCAGGTGAAGAGCGGGTCCAAAACAAGTCAATGAGTAACGAGAGGAAGGAGAGCAGTAGTGAAATCATAAACTGTGAGTACTGGCTTGGACGTGGTATTGACTGAGCTAACTTTTGTAGCCATTACGACACTTCTGAACCAGACAGAAAGCGAGTTCAGTAAAGAGATTGATAAGAAGCAAGCCGTCATCGACGATCTACATGCTCAGCTTCGGGATGCATCAGGCGAGCTAGGTGACCAACGGAGACGGGTCGAGATTCTTCAGGCAGAGGCGAAGGAGCGAGATGCTCGCAAGACCAAGACCGCTAATCTTCGGAGAGCATACGATGAGGAGCGAGCACGCCTGTCACAAATGCAATCACAATACGGCCAAATGAATGGCGATGTTGAGATGCAATTAGGGGATGCCGACAAGGGTCTCGCTATCAGCGACCAAGCATCTTCTATCCTTTCCAGAATAAACGTCAGCCCTCACCAGCCCCTGGTCATCGATCGAGCAGACCGACAAGCTCTCTCTTCTTCGCTGCCACTGACCCACGTCCTTCGAGCTCGACTCAATGCCTATAGAGCGGTCAACCAAGAACTGGACGGAAACGTTCGGGAACTTCAAAGCAAGAGTTCTGAGCTTGCGAGAAAGTACCGCCAGATCATCAGCTTGTGTACAAGCACACCTGAATCAAATGTCGATAATGTCATAGACAACCTGACAAGAGCGGTCGAGAGCGAGCATCATGATGTTGAACTGACGAGAGTAAGAGAATTCTTACAAAGGGTGGAGGGGGTCTAGGTGCCGCAGTGATGATAATGACGACTGTCTGCATTGTGAGGCGCAACAGGGATCTTGAACATATGGGTAGCCAAGGGGCGCATTTGTGATGTATATTTGATCTGTTTCGGGTATTCGGTGCATTGGTTTACGGTTCGTGTATTTTATAAAGCGGGTTGGGTACACTTTCGCCGTTGGAGCAGTATCTTAGTTTGGCTCAATGGTCACAACGAGGAATTATATAAGCTTTGAAGAGTATATATCCACTTGCCATTGGGGACATAATGAGCGACACACTGCAGTGCTCCGTAGGTCGCTTGGCTGGGTCGTCCACGATGAATACCCCAAGTGAGGCATTCTTATCTCATGTTGTATAACTACCTCTTCTAAACTCCGAGCAACAGTCTCACTGTTCCGGTTTTTCACATCAGGCCGACTTTCCGAGGCAGACACCATGGAACAAGAGATATCATTCAGCAGTTTCAAATTCTAGAATTTACTTGGGAAATTCTTCGATAACAAAAATACAGAAAGAAACTCGGTCCCTGATATATCACTGCTCCATCACATTACAGTCCAACACCGCCAGGTCTCAGGCCAGCTCTCCCTCCTGTCCCCCATGAGACCTCCGTCTGCTCAAGCGTATTGAGCTTGGTGTCCGCCAGGCAGTTCCTTAAGCCCTATATCGGAGACCACATGTCAGCAAAATCCCTCGAAGCAGCCAGTGCAGTAAAATTAAAAAAAAACTTACACCCATCAACCGGCTCATCAACCACCGACTTCTGCACGCACTTATTCATCGCGGCATTATTCTGCGTCTTGGGATTCGCCTTCGGACAGTTGACGACACACGGCGTATCCATCAACCTCTGCAGCGAATCGCCTTTCCACCCAAACACGTAGTCAGCATGGTTCGCGTAGCCCGTTGCGTCGCCAAAGCTCCATGTGAAGGGCTGGCTGCCGTCGGCGGGCCAGTCGGCTTTGTTGTTGAATTTGGACGTGTCCCAGATGACTTCGAAGAGGACTTGCGGCATGCGCACGGGGTGTGAGGCGGGGCAGGGACCTTGGGATTCGAAGGTTCCGGATTCGGGGTAGGACATGTGTGACTATATCGAGATTCAGTATGTTATGCTCGGGGTGGAGTTGGGACTTTGCATTATAAACTACGTACCATGTGATCAGGACTGTCAAGATTGACACCATCCCAACATGTGGGGAAACGTTGGTTCACCATAATACCGTATGCACATGGCTTTGATGGGAACTCGAGCGTTTCCGGCTCACGAGTACCGGTGTTGGCCATACAGGTGTATGTCAGCTGGCGAAAGTTCTCCATGGCTTTCTTGGTGCGAGCGTTGACGTCGCCGACGAACATTCGAAAGCCCTTGTTGCTTGTTAGTCTTGTTCTGCTTCGGCGGGATCTAAGTGACTTACAGGCTTGAAAGCTGTGACTTTGGATTTCTGCTCTTGGTCATAAAGAGCATCTTGCATGTAGTAGACTGTAATCCCAGCAGTAGCACCACTAATCTGGGAGATCTGAGGGACACGCTTGTACGTGCCGTTCCTAGCACGGAAATACAAGACTGCGGTCCAATAGTTGGAGAAGTCTTCTGAGAAGGAACAGGAGGTACATGTTGATTCGCCTGGCATGTCTTTGCTTGGGTCCATGGAAGCATTGAATGAGTTCTATGAGTTTCTTAGTTGAGCGCTCCCGAGGATTAAATGAATAGTGGATGAATCAAGAGGCAGGTACTTACTCCGCCGACGATTTGATGAAGATGAGGTGACGGGATGGACCCAGGGGCTACAAGCGGGTCGAGACGCTCAACTACCAATTGCGAACATTGGAAGCGAAGAAGGGCATTGCTCAAGGGAGCCAGTGCTCCGAGAGCAAGAAGTGTAAGCCAATTCATTGTGTCTTGCTTGCGGGCCGGCCGTCTCTTTCCTCAAATTCGACTCCTTCAAAGTCAACAATAGTCGTTGAGGCTAGCAGTGATACTAAGTTCAATGAGACAGGTTATTTTGGAAAGTCTTGGATATCGTCCAAGTCATCGGGGAGGAATTGCAAGGCCTTTTGATCAGATGCGGAGGGGAATTGGGTGTTGGGCTATCGAGATGCAAGCTGCTGGGTACCGATTCACGCTAAGGAAGGATGCGAGATCTCGGCTGATGTGTGAACATGGACGATGACTTGAATTTGTTTAATCTAATGTTTGTTCGCAGTATTGTGGACGGCAAAGGATGTCCCAAGACCCCGAGTTAGTTGTCATTTCTTGTACCATGCTCTGCTGAAGTCTCTTGCTTTTGCCGGCTTCCTCCTCCCTTCGGCACCTTACAAAACACCTGCACATTGATATACTCACCATGGCTCGGATCTTTGCAGCAAAGAATTTCCACGATCGTCCTTTGGATGTTTCGATGCTGCTCGACGAAGGTAATCGGGTCGCAAGTCGATGAAAGAGATTCGTTACATTGAGTGACAATCGTCTTTGCTGCAAGTGCCGGCTCAGACCCAGTACCAGAAGTTCGTACAACCACACATAATAATTCGCGAAATATGCGGGGACAAATAAGGATAAGCATTATCAAGTGCCGATGACACAGATAAACACATCATTAAACAATTACGGTGTGGGGTAACATGGGGTAATGTGGCTAAACAACTGCCAAGACTTATATGGTACTTGTTGACCCCCTGAAAATCAGCCCAAATAAGCGAGGTTTTGTGTACCTTCTCGCCAAATCATGGTCTAGTTCTCAGCTCATCTACAGTGGGCCAATCTATCGAAGCTTCTGAACCGTCGGCTATGCTTGTCGACCTCCAAGCCATGTGGCCATCTGATATCGAACATGGGATGGCAGTTGCTTGTGCGGGGAGGGGAAAGCAGGTGCCACACGACGAAGACATCGACGCCATAAGCTGCATTCATCCCAAGTACGTTCGGGGAACCTCCTTTCAAGCCAAATTTCACCCTGTCCAGCTCAAATTCACTCTCGATCTATCTCGCTCTACTTCAACTTCGAATACACAACCACGAAGTCAATATGCACATCCCATTCTCCCTCACGCTGCTGACGCTCTTCACATCCTCAACCTTCGCAGCCGTCTGCGAGGTCAACAGCGATAATTGCAGAGCTGTTATCAACGCGAGTTCATGCTTCAACAAGTACATGACCGGTACGAATGTCAACAATATTTTGAGCTGTCTTACAGGGACCGAAGGCACTGCAACGAATAAAGAGAAGGTATTTAAACCAAGATTAAGTGGGATATGTCTTTGCGTGAGCATAGTGCTGATACCTGATGCAGATGTGCTCTTGTACTGCATGCGTCGCACCTGTTATGACAAACTTCTTGACCAAGAACAAGGTGTGTTAGATTTAGGTGGAGAGGAGAAGAGAAGGGGAACATGTGAGGACAGTGTCGATGAGACAACGATTAAGAGGCCAGGGTGCTAAAAATTCGAAGAGTGTCGATTGGGTTTGTACAGTTTTGTACCGAGAAACATACACTGCAATCACCATCTTATCTTTCAACTCAGCTCTCAATGACTGATCTAGGCTCGGTCCAATGTCATGATTCGAGGAAAAACACAATAATAATCAAAACAGGCATAAGTAATTATGGGCAGAACATCGTTGCTCCCGTCCCAGTGCTTGTCTCGAACAATTTGTATTCTTCCATCAACTCTAATGCCCCCAGTTTGTATGTGTAGTCATGAAAATCGAGAATCCGCTACACATTGTTCTTCGCCGCTTGTAAGCCTACGAATAGATTACAAAATGTACCTATGATCGAGAGCCATGTCACCCTCGAGACCGTTCGTGGTTGCTCCTTCGGCAACCAGCTTTTCCTTCTTCATGTTCCTTCTCCTTAATAAGATCCAGCACGAGCTATATAAGAATCCCGCCACAACAGTCAGGCCTGCTGAAACAGCATTTCCCTGAATGTATCGCGGGCCTTGTTGAGTCGCATAGAGTTGCGATGACACGAAGTTGGAGAGATTGCCAATCGAGCTGGCGAATGGCATACCGAAAGCACGCTTGTCGTCAGGCGCCAGTGTTCCCGCTACCCAGCTGACCACGAGAGTAGAAGTAGGAAAAATTCCTGGTAAATTAGTTGAGTAGCACATAGAGGAGTACAGGACTTACCAAGAACAAGTATGAACATAGCTGCATATCCTGCCTTTTGGTTAGGGGTTCCAACAGCGATGAGATAGCCAGTGATGACAGGGACTAGGCATCCAAGGATGAACATGCCACGACGCTTGAATTTATCCGAGAGGTAAACAACAGTCAGAAGTGAACATGCTCCGAGGATATACACAGGGATGTCATGTAGTTAACATGGAGATTTTGATACCTTCAATGTGTCAGTAGAGTTCAGTACACGATAGTGAGCAAAGACTGAGGCCTACCCAAGTCCCGAAAGAATAGTGGGAAGTAAGATGTTGAATCCATTGATAGCGACAGAGGATGTGAAAAATTCAATGCCAATAAGCTAGACAAATGGGTCGAGGAGAGCAATCTTCACTGCGGTCAAACTTCTCAGCTCCACGATAGATAGCGTCACGCTCCTTGCGCAGGCGCATGACATCCTTCTCTTCGGCATTCAAGAACAAAGCTATTTCTGCAGCACTCGGAAGAAAGATCCAGCAGATCGCTCCGACGACAACAGTGATAAGGAACTCAACGATGAAGAGCCATCTCCACGCTGCCAATCCAGCGGTGGTTCCCATCTGCTGAATAGCCCATGCAAAGAGCCCACCGAAAGCGCCAGATAAGCACATAGCCAAGTTATTGGTGATGATCCGTTTGCCTATCTCGCTTCGAGGGTATATTGTAGAGAAGAGATATGCGAAACATTGCTCAAGACCGCCTCCCGCCGCGTTCACGAGCATTCGGCAGACAATAGCTTGCCCATAGTTCTTGAGGAAGGCAGTGCCGAGAGTGAAAATGCTCCAAATGACTAAACGCAGTTGGAGATGTATTAGTCCATGACTGAAAAGTGGTTGAGGAGCTTCCACCCATTCTCGGCAACTGATTGAGGACATGCAGTCGGAAGAAGAAAATGACAACATAGGTTAAGACAACACTACTTACAGAATGCAACACCGAGAGTCTTGCTGGCTCCAAAGCGTCTAACAGCCAAGACCCAGGGTACTTCGAAGAGCATAGTAGTCAAGGCAGAAAAGGTATTGATGTTGCCGAATTGACGGCCATGGAGGCCGATATCCTCATCGAATCCAAACACGCGTGCATTACCGAGCTTAAAATTGCTTAGCCATAAGTCCTTCCACATGGGCTGGTTTCACTCACATTGCTGCGATCCAGAGCACAAAGTAACATGAAGACGAATGAAGCTGGGACGGTATATTCATCGAATTTTTTGAGCGCAGCCTTCTCCTTCTCCGGGTCGATGTAGATGGCCTGGCTGCTAGTTTCACTTGTGACAGCTTCATCTTTGACGGGATAGGCATCGTCTGTGGTGAATTCCTTCTCCATTTCGGCGGTTGCAGACATTGTAATAGTCTTGATCGAAGATATGAGAAGAATCAGAGAATTGAGTTAGCACCTTTCAATCGTTGGAGGCAGCGATGATTTCGATGACCAGTTTGTTCATGAAAGTAAATGTTGGTCGTCTATATACTTGTACAACGCCATTTCATTGTTGTACAAACTTCTTGTGGCATTTGGATATCTCACGCGGGGAAACTCGCCAAGCGGTAAGCTACGAGATGATAGAGAGATAACTCAGGTATGTGGCGTCAGACACTAATTCGAGAACCGGACTGGTGATGATCATCTTCTGCATGGAGAACGATAGCTTCACAGTCGGAACACTGGTTAGATCTCACGTTGAGCAATTCGGTTGATAACGCTTATCGTTCCAGCGAGTGCATGTGTTGTGCTTATCATTTGGTCGGAAAAATCCGATCGGCCGCGGGCCGCTGTTCTGTTGCCACCAAGATAATGTTCGCATAAATCCGACACCACGATTTCATGCTTCCAATGACTTCTACACAAGATCAGAGTCAATCATCGGGTAGACTCCGATGATGTAGTACACCGTAATAGTTGTCAAATGTTGCCCAGGATCGTATTTATCGCTTTCGTACGTGTGCGAACATTCTTTGGGAACATTATCTGAAAACAAAGGCTGGCGGCATCAATGCTGAGGCCCTGCTGAAGATCTGATTGACAACGATGCCGAGCCAAATTCTGGTAAGAATAACCATCTGACAATTATCGGAGCGTAAAGTCGTTGGACTTAGTGGCTGTATGCGTCCAACGCCATGTGCCACCACATTTACAGACCGGTGTCCGCTCGTCCTTCCTTAACACCTTACTTCTCGGTTAGCACGACCGCAAGTAAATACCGGACCATAAACCCCCCCACAGCCATTCTCAAACTTCAAGATTATCATTCTTATATTTGGGCAACTTTAGACGATTACATTATAACAGAAAATCTGTTGTCGTTCACCGGAAACTTCTCTCGGTCAACATAATCATACCAGGTCGTCTGGAAATTTTGTCAGCTAGTGGTTTAGCAGGCCTACGTCACCACGATATTTTCGAAAAACTTCTAAGTACTACGAACGAAGCGACCTCATCTGCTCAGAAACATATAACACCAGATATTTTCTCTCAACTATACAAGAGCCGACCATGCGCCCTCACCCAGCGAGGATGTACTTCCCACCTGAATTGTGGCCGACAGACCAACCACGCCGTCCCACCACCTTGAGGTTCCAGCGAGCTTTTCCCGGCTTCAGCAGGCCTGTCATCTTTATTGCGGATTGGTGGCCGGTATGGAGTGGATTGACAATCTTCTTCGGAGCTATCGAAGTAAAGAAGTATCTACTGCGGCGGGACCGTGCACTGAAAAGGGAAAAGAAAGACAGGGAGACAAGTGAACTCGCTGAAGACGACGATCAGGAATCCAAAAGAAACAGGTCTGGAGCGTAGCTAATCTCATATATCACGTTAGTCCAATGTACGATTTGCATGCTACTAGATCTCCATACAAGCTGAATCTTTGGCCCACTTTGTTCCCGGTTTCGTTTTTCAAGGGCTTCCTGCCCGTGAATACGTCTGGCCTTGCTCGCCTTCTAGCAGTCGATATCTCGACGACATATTCTCCAGGTATTCTTTTCCCCAAGATAGTGCAAGTCGCAAGTTGGTTTCTGGTTGTTTTCTTTACATCGATACTCTGATTGATCAATCATTTGTCCTTGGCTTGAGCAAAACGAATCACGGCGCTGTATATTTTGAATCATTAAAAGCATCATCCAGAGGCTCTACCGTCACGCTTTTTACAGAAATCGCTTCCATATAAATATGCTCTTCCTCTTCTACTTCGTCCCTACGACGCTGTCTTTCGAATTAGAATCTTCGAGGTTGTCTCCGGTAGATGCTCTAGTCCTAGTTCCCGAAGTGGCAGTGACTAGTGACGACCGCTGGATTTTCGTCGAAGGAGGCTCTGAAGTGATCATCGAAGCTATGCAGGCTCAACTTAAACTCGAACCACAGCTTAAGAAACGAGTCGCGGCAATTTCTATCGACCGCACCGCGCGTAGTCCAGATCATGGTATGCTTGTCCAAGTCGCGGGCGAGCACAGCCCGCGCCGATATTCCACAGTCGTCATTACCACTACCTTCGCTTGCGCTCAACGCATGAATCTGCGCGGTGCAGACCTTCCTTTCGCCCCAAATGAAGCCCTCCGTGCACTCAAATACGATACTTCTTGTAAAATCGCGATTCGTCTCAAGACCAATTGGTGGAGAAAGGCAGGAATCATTGGCGGGGAAGCAGCTACTGACCTCCCCATACGGCTATTCGTGTACGCTTCATACAACATCGATGATGACCCAGAATAGCCAGCTATCTTGCTATGCTCATACACTTGGTCTCAAGATGCTCAAAAAATCGGGTCTCGTATCGGTGAGGGTGGCAAAGGGAACAGTGACGAGCTTCTGGATCTGTGTATAAAGAGCCTTGCTCAACATCATGCAAATATTATCACAAAATCCGAGCTACGAGACCAATTAATGGAGTATTATGCGTATGACTCGGGTGCAGATCCGAATATGTCAGGTGGCGTTGCGATGTTTGCTCCTGGACAGTTTCAGCGAACGATCCAGCATCTTACTCGTCATCGTCCGAATGGTCATCTGAACTTTGTTGGAGAAGGTAAGCTCTAAAATGAAGAAAGAAACCCGTCTGGTATATTTACTTTCGTATACAGCCCCGAGCACTACCCATACCCATACATGGGTCTTAGGAGCTATAATTTCGGCTTGGAGGGGAGTCTAGCATTTTCTGCAAAAGCAAGAAAACCAGGGTGAATGTTTCCAAGAATATCGGCAAGCCAAAATCGAGGCATTGGTATTGGAATATGGTAAGTCCGAAGAGTTTGATGTCTTGAGGGCTTGGTAATATGAACCTTTTGGTTATGGAGCTTGAATGATGGTGTATTTGACTTGAGGTGTTGCAGACCTGGGTAATGGTGGGGCTGACTATCTTTTCACTGCAGGGTATTCGCGGCGGTTGATATCAATGTTATAGTTCTTGTGATATACTGTGCGACTCGCAGAGTAACTTAAGAATAACAAAGGCTTTTATATCCTGTTGCAGCATAGTTGGTACACTGAAACTCGGTCCTTGAGCTTTGTGTTCGTCCCTCGAGATGATCATATTCTAAACTATTGGTAAGTTCTATGCATATATTAAGCACTCAATGTCCCAACAATTATGTGAGACTTACATAATAAATCAGTACTCTCGCGATTCACGACTACAGGTCCACAGTCCCTGCATACCTCATAAGTTCATTCTAAGAAGTCTTGGCAGCCAGTGTTGTCATCGTGATCTTTGATGAGCCTTTGGGGTCAGACATGGATCTTACGGCAGATGGAACTTCAGTGATTGCCGGAAGCCTGAAATATTCTTGTAAATGGTCCTGCCATAACATACTGGTAGTCGAAAAGCAGGCAAGCGGTAGACAATCTGCTGAGAACAGCCGGAAATACAAGGTTCCGCGCGGCAAGACCGGATCAGCATCAAAGAAGTCAGAAATCGGCGGATTTTCAAAATCGAAATATTCGTATTGTTAGGCTTTGTTAATGCTCGGTATGAGTCGTGAATTGAGTTCGGATATCCGCACGGTCTGCACGAAGAAGCCGCAGGAGAGCGGGCGGAGTCCGGCGGGACGATTTGTTGTTTGGAAGCTAAAATTTAAGCGAGCTTGGAATTCCGCAAACCCGAACGTCTAAGTCAACAACACGCTGGGCAGGAATAATCCTAAACATGCTCGGTTTTGGAGACCGAACGCTTATAAAAGGAGACTTCTCCCCCAGAGCGAATCTCAGATTCAACAGCAGTCAGCAAAACTTCAATCCAGTCTCAACCAATCAAACAGGTGCGCTGCCGAATTTGTCTGGTCTCGCACTCGATGTTGACCGGAATAGTAGCAACTATGGCAGCCCAACAACAGACCCTCGCCGAGTGGGTGACAGAGCTCAACGATACCATGTTCATCCAACCAGATGATGAAATCGCCCTCAAGGCGGTCAACGAGAAGGTCCATCCAAGCCTTGTTGTCAAGTATTTGACCTCACTCCTCAGTTGCAGGCACCATTGACGCTGACACTGCCAGAATCAACCATGCTGTCTATACTTATGACCAGTTCAAACCTGGACTTCAATATGCACGCAGCGTCGGTACTTCAATCCAGGACGAATTCTCGGTCATTCTCCAGTGGGAGAATGCTGAACAACCGGACGGTGTAGTCGCAGTCCTCAGCAAATGGACAACAAAGGACAAGGCGACGGGGAAAGAGATTAAGAAGACCAATGTGATCCTCTGGGAGGTGAAGTTTATTGATGGAAAGAGGATGCTCACTGGGCAAACCGAGGTTGAGACTGTGTAAAGCTTGTACCCGCCGCTCTTCTGCAGACGTCTTGGCGAGGCACTGTATTCTATCACTGGGGAAAACTAGCACATCAAATTAAATTCAAGATCATGGTTTGGTGATTGAGGTAACAACTTTAGTGATAGTGCACCTGTCAATGAGAGCCTGGCGGACGAAGGTCATCTCAGTGACATCGGTGCTGACAGTGTTTGCCACGGATGAGGTTTAAGCGATAGCAGCCGCGTTACTGGAGATGAGAGCACTCAAGTGAGCGCACACGGATAGAGTTTTGATGCGAATATTCAAATTTTGAAAGAGATCGTGTTTGGAAGTTTTCGAGAATTTGGAGATTGAGACTGTGAGGACATTCGATGCAGCATGGGGCTATCACGCCCCAATGTTGAGCTACGCCTGTCACTGTCTTCGATTGGCTACAGCGCAGTAGACTTGCTTGTAAACACTAGGATAGCCATGCCTGCAAAAACATAACGCTCAGTTACTGCGCAGCAGTAACGTCTCTACGGAGCCAATTTGCCAAGGTGGTAGTTCAGATACCGTTCGTCATTTTTGGTCTGTACTTGGAGGCAGTCAATAACCAAAGCTTCATAATCATGCAAGAGGGTACCGAATGTAGGCAACAATGCGATTCTGACAGCTCGGCTCCCGAGTGAACATAAAGACAAAGCAGTGGAAGGGAAGGATGGTTAAAAATCAAAATAACACCCAAGAGACAAATGGAAGAGGACAAGACTCTATTTGAACAAAACCTCTGAAAGGCTCCCAAGCCGTCCAAGACATAAGTCGGTTTGAATGATATTGAAGACAGCCACTTTACTCGGATAGGTTTGGCATCATGTAGATCGATGCCTTTCGGAAGAACAAGACGGTACGTCTTCAAATTGTGCAAGCATTGGATCAAGCCCTGCCACTTGTTTGCCTACCCTTGTTGAAGGTCATGACTGAACTTTCTGTTTCTTCTTACCTCAATGAAATCCCTTTCTTACTCCAGATCCCGGTCGAAGTTCGGTAGCCTAACGAAAGCGATGATCTGATGCATTCGCAAGTAAATGCCTCTCGAAAGCAAGGGGGAGACGGCAGGAACACGCTTATCTCGTTATTCCTTCTAGAGTATTTCCAATTGTGGCAAGATCTGTATGTGCGAAGCTGACGCTGCAATATCAAATCGCCATGTTCTCGTTGAGCTCGCCAAAGACAAGGGACCAGGTTATCGAATTACGCCAGAACATGGTCTCTTGCCGTGTATCCTTCTAGAAACCTTCCTATCTCGGTATAGATGACATTCAGCACTTGCAGCAGTGTTATCTTGACTATCGAATGGCGCGATGAGCATGGCACGTCCGGTGGTGCTGATCGTGGTGTTGAATCGAAGCCAACAAATAAGCTCCAGGCAGTCAGGGGCACCACTGTAGCGCCGAAGGGAGAAAGGCTTCTAGGGCGGAGCTAGAAGGCTTCGCTGAATCTTACATTTCAGCGATTGGCCAACGCTAAATCCAGAGGCATGCCCCGCAAGGATGCTGCGGGCTTCTTTGCGGGGTGGCTGGGCTGGAATTCTCCCCGCGATCTGTGTCTGGCCAATGAGATGAGCCTGTGGAGTCGGTTTTTGAGTCTGGATGCCTGCAGACACCGACTGCTTTATGATGCTTGTTTATGCCTCATGCCGGGTTGCGATATTGCAGATACCGATATCGCATGATAGAGCTTCAATGTTTCCAGGAAAATCAGGAGAAGCACTTCATTGTTGGGTGTTCGGAGCAGACACCTTAATGGGAAGGCAATGAGAGACTGTTCTGGGGAATGTGGCACCATGCTTTCAAGATGACGAGTCAGTTGGCCTCCGAAACTAGGATCTTGATTGAATTGTGTCACTTCTGATCGCATCGTGATCAATGCGACTGACGAGAAGCTGGAAGCAGGAACGGGTGTTTTCTCATCAAGTGGAGTCTGCGTCAAAGAACTGGAGCCCCCAGGCCAGTATGTAGTATCCTTTGCCTCTCCAACAATCTAGATTCACTTCTGAGGCCCAAAGACGCCTTTGTGGATATCCTCAAACCTCAGCTCGATGAATTGAGCCTGGAAATGCACAGAAGTTGGAACTAACAGTCAGGTGATGGGGAACACTAGGATTTTTCCAGATCCACAATAGCCCCGAGACAAGGATGAATAGACGCAGAAGCATCAAGAAAGCTTCATGAGCTTGATTAATGGAGGCCAAGGGTATGAAGCTTCGTGCATAACTTGGTCAGGGGTTGCATTCAGAAGCGGCTCTGTGGCTTGAGACCAAAGATCGTTGATTGGGTGATTATAACCCATGGGCAACTGGCTCAGCAGATCTGCATTTTCAATACCAACTTCGGTCATTCTCTCGGTCACTAACAGAATTTGAGATAGAGAGCTATCCAATAATGGTTGCTGGTACTCTTGAGATGGGCCTGCCAGAAACCGGCGTGGTGCTAATTGTGGCTAGCTTCCTGATTTTTGAGTTCGAGAAGCCACTGCCGACAAGCTACCGCAACCAGGACCAAACGAAAGCTCGAAGTTCATCCTGGTACTTGCGTAGGAAGTTGACCGGGATCGAACTTCAACAGTCTGGGGGAATCCAGACGCGCAATAGCCAGAGTGGACCTATGGGGTTGGGGAAGGAGCTCTGGGGTCTGGAGAGATCGAACCTCGAGGACAAGATCTATAAAGTCGACATGCCCAGCATCTACAAATCTAACATCATCAGCATCGACAACTTTATCTCTTCACCCATTCAACGAAGACTCAAGACTTAGACAGTCTTCCTCCTTCAACTCCCTCGCTTCTTCATCAATACCTTCACAATGGCTGGCGGAGTTCCTCTCGCAGCTCCCACACTCGCCTCGGGCTTCCTGACTGGCAGAGCCCTCATCTTCCCTCTATCCCTCGTCATCTCGCTCTTCTTTCTATGGGGTTTCTCATACGGTCTCCTCGATGTGCTCAACAAGCATTTTCAAACAGTCCTCGACATCACTAAGCTCGAATCTACGGGTCTACAAGTCGTCTACTTCGGTGGCGGTTATCTACTCTTCTCGCCGGTTGCAGCTGAAGTGATGAAGAGGAAGGGATACAAGATCACCATTCTCATGGGTCTTTCTCTGTACTCTCTCGGTGCTATCTTCTTCTGGCCAACTGCGCATTTCTCCACCTACGAGCATCGCTATGCATCCTTCGGAGGCTTCTGTGCTTGCACACTCGTCATTGCATGCGGTCTTGCTACCCTTGAGACTGCCGCCAACTCTTATGCTGTTGTCATCGGTGACCCCGCTACCGCGTCTGCTCGTCTCCAATTCTGTCAGTCTTGGAACGGCGTTGCCTCGTTCATCGGCCCCCTTATCGCATCCAAGTTCTTCTTCACTGGAAAGAACGAGCACTCACTCGTAAATGTACAGTTCGTATATTTGGCAGTGGCTTGCGCCGGTGTTGCAATTGCTGTTCTCTTCCTCATTGCCAAACTCCCAGAGGTCTCGGAAGAGATGCTCAACTCGTCAACGGTTGAGAACTTCGCTACCGACGAGTTCGGCAACGAGGTCGGACAAGGGCCTCTTTACCAGCAATACAACATGATCTTTGCGTTCATCGCACAGTTCTGTTACGTTGGTGCCCAGGTCACCATTGCCAGCTTTTTCATCAATTACGCCACCGAGAATGCTACATACAGTTCGGCGCAAGCCTCCAACATGTTGTCCTACGCTCTGATCACATTCACCGTTGGTCGTTTCGCCGCAACTGCTCTTGCCACAGTCTTCCAAGCAGACTTCCTTTTGATGATATATGCAATTATTGCTATTGCCATGAATGCTGCCATCTGCGCCATGAAGGGCAACGCTTCCGTCGGTGTCTTAATTGCCATCTTTTTCTTTGAGGCTCCGATGTATCCTACTCTGTTCACGCTAGGTACTGCCAATCTTGGACGCCACACTCGCCGTGGTGCCGGTATTTTGGTCATGGGTGTTTCTGGAGGTGCAGGTCAGTTCATTCCTTCCAAGCTTTCGTATCAAGCAAGTGCTAACCATCTATCTAGTCTTCCCACCTATTCAAGGAGCTATCGCCGATGCTGTCAATACTCGTATCTCCTACCTTGTGCCTCTCGTTGGCTTCGTCTATGTTCTCGGCTATGTCATCGCTCACTGGCTCCGCACCGGCAAGCACATCATGCGCGTCAAGAACGTCGTTGGAGCTACTACCAACCCGGCCATTGCTGGTGCCGGGGTCACTGAGACCTACTACAATGGAGAGAAGGATACCAAGGTTGAGGAGGCAGAGTTGTCCAGATCCTCCTAGATGGAGCGTTTGTTTTCGAATGGAGAGTTTGAGATACCCAGGAGAGGACGAGGAGTTGAGATTCTGTACATACAAGAGGGGAGGTGGCTTTCCTTACTTTTACGACTTGTCTACGACAGAGCCCGATAGGTATAGATATAGATATTAGAAAGATACCACGAATATACATAGACCGATTCAACAATCTCTTGCGGCTTATGCTCTTTCGGACCCTCGCTCTACTCGCTTCGCCATGTGATGATAAACAACGTTTTAGGCGAGGACGTCGTCACATGACCATATAAAATTTCGAAGTGTTTGAAGAGAAGCGCGGAACTCCTTCGGTGCATGGTGACCTGACTTTTTTCTACTGACTTTTTTCTACAAGGTCACTGTTAGTTTGGTGCTATTACCACGAGAATGTGAGTTGACGGTGTCACAGAGGAGAGATAGAGGTTCAAAGTGTGAAGACATGACCTGCGCGAAGTTTGGATCTGAAATTTGCTGACTTCGTCCACGATGAGTGTGGACATTCGCTAAGATTGGCAACACCTCTCTCCCATCTTGGTGGGGATCCCATCTGGTATAGAACTATCTTGGCATTAGATACTCTCTTCGTAACCTGGACGTAACTTACTCACGCGACAACTCCTCACTCCTCCTCTATCTTGATCTTCTTCTCCTCGACCTCCTCCATGATCTCCTGCTTGATCTCTGCCTCGTCCTCTTCTTCTTCCTTCACCTCCCGCTGCGCCGACTCCGGGTGCTTCCAGGACTCCGGGCAATTTCCGAAGCCATTGCCATGCAATGGAAATCCATTATCCATCGCAACGGCGACGAACCGGCGACCCACGATCCCCGCTCTTCCCTGTCCAGTGGACCAGGGGTCCGCAAAGTTTGGGTCGTCGTAGATGCCCTTGAGAGCATCTCTTCGATGCTTGTTGCCAGCACCGATGGTGAGGCCACGAACCCACTCTCCCGTCTCCTTCTTGACGTGCTGGGCCCAAAGAACCCACAGGTGCTCGTCCCACGTGATGCCCTCGCAGAGGGAGGCTGTGGTGCATCCACTGCCCGTGAGGGAAGCACCTGCTCTGTCGATTGACAGGTTGAGGCGGGCGGAGTCGGAGAAGGCGAAGAAGATCTCGTGGATCTCTCCGGGGGTGCTTTGGAAGCGGATTGCGCCGGCGTGGTACCACCTATTGTAGATCGAAAGTCAGTATTTATGTTGCAGTAATCGATCTCGTAGAGATCATGGGGGGCTTACTTCTCGATCTGGTCTCTCTTGGTGGGTGCCATCTTGCTCAGATTGTTTGATTTGGTTGCGATTTGGATGATTGGGTGATTGGTTCTTTGCAAGATCGAAACTTGATGTTGGGGAGCTTGAGGTTCGAAGACAGATTAGAAGTCCCATTGTTTGTGTATTCGAGGAAGGAAGGGGTTGCTCGCTTAGCCAAGGAGCAACTTCCTGTTTTGTCTTTCCTCGAAATCAGGCGTTGAGCGGCTTCTGCGTTCTGCACCTCCTAGTATTATTCAGGCAATCAAGAATTTTCCAAGCACATTGTTTACAGTCAGCCTATTGTATCTTTATTCCCAAATTAGCATTGGAAATTTCAGGATGCCAGGGATACTCATCCCAGACAACTTCCAAATTGATGACAAAGGGCAATCTGACCAGCCTGAACGACAACTTGAAGCTGAACTCCCTGTCGTGGAACCACCCGACCCACTGTAAGTCTGACAAATTCACTACCTAAACACACTGACAATAATACTTTAGCTGGCTGCCGATTGGCCATATCCCGTCGATGCTTGCCAGTGAAGCTGCGGAGATCCTCATCAAATACGACCCAAATTTCCAATGGAAGATATCGCCCAATTCGAGCTGGGATATGTCCGCATGGGGAATGATGTTATGGCAGGACTTGATGTCTCATATCTGCTGGTCCCAAGCTACCATTAATATATGTCCCTCATGGTTCGGCGAGGATCGTCGGTGGTCGACAGACATAGATCCCGATTTCGCTGTCTTAGACAAGATTCTCAGAGAGAACTATGATACTTGGCTGGCTGTACAGAAAGAAATGATCAGGAGCCAGGAGGAGGATGTTTTCCAGGTGGGTTGTGGTACTCCAGAGAATTGTTGGGGCCAGCAATGCTAAAGTTTGGATTCCAGAAAAATTTCGCCCAGGCTGTACAGTCTACTGAAGATAGCGAGGAGGGTCAAACCAGTCAGCAGAGTCGTAATACACCAGATACTCCGGCAAGTGTTGAAAGCCAGGCCGATCAAAACGGGCAGCAAAGCTGGAGTACGTCAAATAGTCCTAAGGGCGAAGAAATTCCGGCCAGGCGGAACAATCAGCAAGGTCAGAGCACGCCGGATACTTCGAACAGTGAAGAACTTGAGGCCGGTCAAAATAGCCCGCAACGTCGGGATACGCCAAGTACTCCGACCAGCGAAGACAGCCTGGCTGTTCATGATGATCAGGATGATGGGGAGTCGAGGCGGTTATCAAAGTCATCATGGTCAGGACGATTAAGACGGAGACGATGATTGACGCAGTGAGGCTTCTCATGACCATTAAGACAGCCTGGTTGGCGAGAAGCTTTGGCTACTCTGGATGTTCGAGACGAGAAAGTCAAAAGTAACTCTGACAACTTGGAGATCTCATGAGCTTGGTTTCGGTCGTCCTTTTCGTGGTTTGAAAACCTTTGAGGGTCCTTCAAGCGCAGCAAAGAATTTGCGAATATGAAGCGGCATTGAATAGCAAGTTCCGAGCAAAAGATTTCCAAAAATGCTAAACCTTCCTGACCATAGTGATGCTGACTAGACAACAATGTGCAGGGACTTTTGTCCTCGCCTAGTGTTGTTTCGAGAGAAGTAATTCATTTTCATGGACTGGCACCAGTCGAACCGATTTCCCTCGGCGCCTGAACGAAGATTTTTCTCTTACTTAGTACTTCGCGAGTCTGGACCTCGAACGCAAATCACAATAGTGGCGGACGAGCGTGACGACCTGTTCTAATATTCATCACTCGTAGAACATTCACCTACAATGACCAGATAGCACCTGATACATTGCTCTGATTGAAACTCATTGTTGTATTGAAATGTGCAAGCAGAAACAGCCACATATACCCATCGAGAGTTGTCCATTTTGCAGTGGCTGATCCATGGAAGACGAGCCACCCAAGCGCTGGAGACAGTGAGGTCTGGTTTGGCTTTCGGTTATTAGAAATGGATTTTCTCCTGACACCTTCATAAAATACTAGGCTTGAAACAGAGATTAGCTTGTCCAGATTTGAGAGAGAACCTAGATTGGACCGTTCCACATACTAGTCGTTGGCTAGTGGGCAATACGTGTGGAAGTAGCTGCCCCCAACCTTGCGACCGCTTCCTTCACCATTCAATCTCCATCAAGGAATGCTGAAAACAAACTGCGACTGAGATTTGCAGTTGCCATTTGCAACGATTTGGCATCGCTCCAGACTCACACACAATGGCGGAAGAAAAACTGCGAGAGCTTCCCGGCACCGACAGCATTCGCCTGCTACAGCGAGTTCTGATGGAAGAAGTTGACGAAATAATCATTCTGTCCCTCGACTTCGGATCCAGTGCGCACGAAGGAAACAAAATTACACAAATCGGCATCTCCACGATGTCGACAAATGTTTGGCGAGAACTTTCCCCTACTGAAGATGCAAGGATCATTCATTCTAGATGCGTCAGAACGCCAATCAAGTCTCTCATCACATCCAACTTCCTCTTTGGAGAGTCTGAAACCGTATATCGTCGGAATCTTGTGGACTTCCTGCGAGACGCCTTGGCACAAAGATCAGTGGATGGCAGTCCTCAGAGGGTGGTTCTGGTCGAGGTTGGAACTCTCAATGAACTGAAGATCCTCAAAGACCTAGGAATCGACTTGCAAGAAAAGAGTTTCTTTGCAATCGAAGGCATACTAGATCTTAACACCATCACCAAGACTCTGGAATTGCCGTTCAGAGATCGGCCTTCTCTCCTGCGGATATTGAAACATCTGGAGATCTTTTTCCGAGAAGAGTACTTGCATGACTCTGGGAATGATGCGCATTTCACGCTCAGAGCTCTGCTCATGCTAGCTGCAATAGCCTTTGAGCGTATAGGTGGGGATGAGGTGATGAGAAGCAGAGTCGAGAGCTTAAAGACTATTGCACTGGATCTCATTGACTTCTCCCTAGATATGCCTGATGAGATGAAGAGGCAACGGAGGGATCAACACGCTGGCAAGGCTGCTGAGGCGAGATCGAGGTTAATCCCAGTGACCGGAAGTAATGGGGGCTGGTTGGGAGGTGATGATGAGGAAGTGTGTTTGGCATCGACGCTGCTTGGGGTGCAGGATTTAATGTAAGCGAGGGCTTGGGATAAGATACCAGGAAGAATTTGCAGTCTGGGATGATTTTGTAGATCGAGGCAACTGAAAAGTGCAAGCGTCCCAACAAACTAGATGAAGAAGATGACAGAATGTTGCAAGCTTTGTGGTCTTCCTAGCAGGTCACAGTCTTTGAGTATTTGAGATGAGGGACGAAATGCTCCTGACAGGATTCAATGGTAGCTTCTCAAGAGTCCCAAGGATAGAAAAAGACAGCTATCATAAGACCATACGCATGCAAGACGGGCTTATACAAGATCGTAGAGGTGTGGACAGAAGAAGGTTTGTCTGAGGCTGGGTGCCATTCAGCAGTCCAGCTTTGTAACGGACTACCGAAATGTATGAAAGTATCGAAGCCTTTTGAAAATCGAGTAAATTACCAATTGGGCGACATTCAACTTTGAAAAGAACGAGATTCATCTCACGATGAAGAGCTCAACGAACATGAGAAACCACGACGTTGACCATTGAATTAAAGGGTCACTAGTCTGAAGTCGAATACCCCAGCTGTGGCATCTTCAAGGGTAAAAGAGAAAATCGCATTCTCCAACGACCCTAGCGGCCGATATCGACTCGATCATCAAGAAATTTCTAAAACGGAATACCGACTCACTGACTATTTATCTGCCACGCGCAAGAAGTTCCAGATATTCTACGCTTCACGATAAGCTCGATTGTAAGTCCGGTATAGCGAAATATATGCGCTGCACAAGCAAATTACTGAACCCTTTCCCAGGACAGAAAAATCTACCCCGCCATGGCGCCCTCAGCGACATCTCCCCCTCCAACCAGCGACCCCACCATCCTCGCCCTTCGCAAAACCCTCTGCTCAGAAAACGAACCTCTCGCACGTCGATTCCGAGCCCTTTTTTCCCTTAAGCATCTAGCATGCCAGTCCTCCGTCCCCGCCATCCAAGCCATCGCCGCAGCTTTCGCCTCACCCTCTGCCCTCCTTAAGCATGAACTAGCTTACTGCTTGGGCCAGACCAAAGATCTGGCTGCTGTGCCATTTTTGACAGCTGTGTTGGAGAATAAGGATGAGGATCCTATGTGTAGACATGAGGCTGCCGAGGCACTGGGCGCTATTGGTGATATGGGAAGTTTGGATTTACTAAAGGAATTGAGGGATAGACCTGAGGAGCTTGTGGTTGTCAAGGAGACTTGTGAGATTGCTGTTGCGAGGATTGAGTGGGAGAACAGCGAGGAGAGAAAGAGAGAAAAGTTACAGAAGAGGTACGTTTATTTCATGGGCTTCGGAATTGCAGGTTGGCTAACAGTGGCAGTGATTTCGCATCTATCGACCCCGCGCCAACTTCGGAACAGACCCAGTCAATCGAGGAATTGGAAAACAATCTGTTGGATACCACGAAGCCTTTGTTCCTACGCTACAGAGCTATGTTTGGTCTGCGAGATCTTGCCTCACCACCAGACCTTCCAACTGCTGTACCAGCAGTCCTTGCCCTCGCCAAAGGATTCGCAGATCCATCCGCCCTATTCAGACACGAGATTGCCTTTGTATTTGGCCAACTGTCCCATCCTGCTTCCATTCCGGCACTGACTGCTGCCCTTGGAGATTTGCAGGAGGAGAGTATGGTCAGACACGAGGCTGCTGAGGCTCTGGGTAGCTTGGGCGAAGAGGATGGTGTCGAGGAGACTTTGAAGCGGTTCTTGAACGACAAGGAGCAGGTTGTTCGGGAGAGTGTGGTTGTGGCCCTGGATATGGCGGAGTTCGAGAAGACTGGTGAGGTTGAGTATGCATTAATTCCCGAGACGGCGAATGCGTAGATAGTTCCCTTCACCCTTCCAAAAATGCTGGGCACCAAAGTGCTTGGGCCTTGAATAGCAACTCAACTAAACAAGTGCATCGTTCACTGAAGTATTGAAATTTCGCAATGCGATTTTCCGCGGCGGCTTAAGGCTATGAATAGATGCACCTCTTCAATTGTTTGTGTTCCATCTGTCCAAAGTTAGTATGTGCTGGCCATGTTATGCTCTCGATACTTACTTGTGTCCGCAGTCGCAGGTATAGAAAATAGTGCTTCCTTCATCTGCACTTCTCAATTGAACGGCAGTGTATCTGACCTCTTGTCTTCCGCACTCTGGACATGTTTGCGCAATAACAGCCTCACTCTGCATATCCGAAAGTTCTACCTGCTGGATCTCTGAACGCTTTTGCCGCAGAAGAGACGGGAAGGAAGCGGCTTTTGTATGGGTGGTAATTGTCTTCGATGCCGTGTCTGTAATGGTGTGAGATATGCCCGTAATGAGGAAGAAGACTGCGCAAACCTTTATTCTCCGCGCCGCAGCAGTCGCAAACAAGAATAGTATTCTTGTTGCCAGTCGAACTGTCTAGCAGATTGCCACAGTCTGTGCAGAAGACGAGAGAACCAACTGCAGACATCTTGAATCGATAAGGAAGAAAGCGTTTCTTGGCCGTTCTGCTTCAAAATAATTTTAGGTCCTTGCAATGCTTGCCCCGCCTTGCTTACCTAAGTCAGCTGCAGGGTTTCTAGGATCTTTCACGGCAAGGCTGCGATTTCCAGAGCTTCTATCGACCACAACCAATGCGACGAGCATAACATCTCGAGACAACTGCGCGCATTCTGCCTATTGCCGCATTGTTCGGTCTTGCAATATGCTATTCAACTTCACCTACTCTTGATACTTCTCGATCACTGCGCCCGAGTATTGCACTCCGCGCATCACCCTCCTCTAACATCCAACATGGACCAAAACGGATATGCCATCCAGCATGGCGCTGTCAATGGGTCAAATGGCGCATCCCCGATGAATGGTTCCAGACGAAGACAAGCAAAGGTTCTCACTGTCGACGAGGCGTTGCCATATTCACCTTTCTCCTCTGTCGTCCCGTTCAATTCAGGTACCAACACCACCTCATCCGAAGTCAACAACTACTAACATTCACCCTCCCTCAAGATATAATACCGTCCCCTTCCATAGGCCTTCGATCATCAACCTCATTATTCTCAACCTCCACCGATCGCGAGGAAGGGCGGCGGCTTCTGGAAGCTCTTAATCGCGATGCGCAAGATCCTCACAATACATCCGAAAGATTACAAAAATCATTGAACGATTTGAAAGAGCTGCTTAAGCCATGCAACATAGCGCAATAGTGAGAGATCTTTTAATTGTCTGTCTGAACTTGGCTTACACGTTTTAGTTCATTCAAGACTTCTCCAAGCATAATCTCTGAGCATATCTCGAATACACACCCTAACATATCGCTTTCTCCGTTCGCACAGATGGTTTACGACAGAACGTCAGTGGAGTACAGATATCCATCTCCAGAGAGACCCAGTCCGCCCATCATGACAAGCAAACCTCCACCGAAGCAGAAGGGAACTCCGAAGCTGAAATCACAGCCAAAACCACAACAGACACCACAGCCCGTTCAACGGGCAGTCTCCAACCAAAAAGCCTACGAAGAGAACTCCACAATCACAGTAACAGCAGCTGCTCCTAAGGAATCCCCCAAGCCGAATGGACAGATTCATAACCCCGCAAAGCTTGAACCAGCGACCCCAGCCAAGCAGAGCTCGAGCTTTTCTGTGGTAATACCGGGGCTGCCAAAGAACTTCAGTCGAACCGAATACACTCCATCTCAGGGTGATACAACAGCCAGACCTGTGTCACAAACTCCAAAGCTGGAACAGCCTCAAACTCTGATCCAACCCAATACACCCTCGCATCAGCAGAGCCGCAACCCGCTACAGCCCACACCTAAGGCCACTCCACAGCACGGATCACAGCCTGCGCCCTCAAGTTCGAACTCGGGATTAGCTGTGATTATTCCAGATCTTCCATCGACTTTCCGACCTGAAGACTACGAAGTTCTACCCTCCTCTCCCGATACACCTCAGAATTTATCCAGAAAACGACGCCGTTCAGAGGTTGATGATGGAGATGATCTCATTAGAAGCGTTGACCAACGACAGAAGAATGATGCAGCGTTTAGAAATCTTCGAGAATACTTCCAGGAGATTTTCGAAGCCGAGGACCAAGTTCAACCGGACAATGGCCCCTCGAGTCCCATGCTCGCATTATGCAGCGAAGGCATAACCTTGAGCCTTGCTGCTCAGGCAAAAGTAGAGATACTTCTACAGCGAGTGATTGATGCCAACCGATTCTCCCAAATTCCGCTGGACGATTTGCTGAGAGTCCAAAAGCTCTGTGAAGGTGCATTGAAAGATGCAGAAACGGTCGATGTCAAGGTTGACGACGGTATGGGGGAATCTGAGGTAGGAACATGGCTCCAGCAAATATCTGTCGCAGAGCTTGGGATCAAAGCAGCTCGAATTTCTTTGAAGTTGATGTCTGGTGGCCGGGAGGAGAAGCAACTCTACTCGGAAGACGTCATCCAGACTGCACTGAGTGCGTTCAAAAATGCTACAGAGACATGCTTGATACCAATCGTGGAGATGCGTAATTCTGGTCCTACGGCAGCGGTATTCAAGCTATTTTCTGCACAAAAGTCGCACATAGGCAACCTGTTGTCGCATTGCCGAAAGCTCTTTTCTCTGGTTGCTAGCTTGGTATCAACCATCGAACTTTCGGAGACTGTGATAAATACTCTCGAATTCACAGCCTCGCGCTTGATCTTTGTGGAGAACGCTCCAAGCGAGCGTGAGTCAATTGTCAAGATTTCCAAATTTGACAGTTTGCGAGTCGTTGCCATGGATGTCCTAGCTCAGATCTTTTTATGCAATCCGGCTCAGCGTCAAGGCATTTTTGACGAAATCCTGACATCACTGGAAAAGCTACCAGTGACAAAGCAGAGCGCCCGTCAATTCAAACTTGCTGAAGGAGGGAGCATACAACTTGTTTCTGCTTTGATCATGAGGCTTATCCAGACAAGTGCGAGCAAGATTGATGATGCTAAAGCAAATAGGCGAACCAAGGCTTTGGAAGCCTTGAACGGCGATGACGGTGCCGAGGAATCACAGAATCACAGTACCGGAAAATACACCATTACCACGGAGCATAAGGCAGAAAAGCAGCCTGTGACTGCGATTCAAGAACTTGCAGACGATGTTGGTCAACTTCTTGATACGGCCAAGGCGAATGCGACTTACGTCGTTGCTTTCATTGTCAACAGAGCCATGAAGTCAACCAAGAGTGGAGATGCTCCGTATCGCAATCTACTCGATCTCTTTGTGGAGGACTTCATCACATGTTTGAATTCCACGGACTGGCCTGCGGCCGAGCTCATGCTTCGATTGTTCCTATTTAAGATGGTTCAGCTGGCAGAGGGAGACAAGACTCCAGCTCCCGCCAAGAACATGGCTCTCGATCTTCTAGGCTTGATGGGTGCGGCCATTTCCGAGCTGAATTCTCATGTCAGGAAGACCGCTAACTCACTCGAGAATGGAGAGACGGATCTTGGAAGATACTTGGCGAAATTAGCTGAAGCTTCACTTGAAAAGAAGGCATCTGGTTCGGAGCTTGTGTCTTGGGGTGCAGGCCCATACCGTGCGTGCTTGGAGTCTCTGCAGCATCGTTTTCCTGTCAAGGATGATGACCCTCAGCTTCGAAGTGCAATTGGATTTTTCATGGCTGAGTGGGCCTCCAAAATCTGCACCACCTTTGATGCAATCAGCGAGGATGACTGCAACCACGAACAAATCGAACAAGAGTACGGCCGTCTGGCGTTCAGACTTCGAATGATGATTTCGGACAGCAGATGGCTATCAACAGAATACAGTTTCGAAGTAGTCAGCCTCCCTCATGCTCGCCTTTCATACTCACTAACCCTGCTGAACTCGCAATTCTGCGAGTCCTTCAGCCGAGTGTTGTCCATCCTTTTGGGTTCAATGACCAGCGAGCAGGCAACTGTACGCAGTAAGAGTCTGAAGAGTGTCAACCAAGTCTTGGACACCGACCCAACCATTATTGACAGAGAACCCGCTGTCAAGCATCTCATTTTGAGATGTGCAAATGATACGTCAGTCCAAGTTCGCGATTCTGCATTAGGTCTCATTGGCAAGTGCATCAATATTCGGCCAGCGCTCGAAGAGGAAATGATCACGAGTATTCTTCACCGAGTCAACGATAGCGGTGTGGGAGTCAGAAAGCGTGCTATGAGACTTTCAAAGGACATCTATCTGAGAAACAACAAGCGCGAGGTTCGAAGTCTAATTGCGGACGCGCTTCTTCATCGAGTTCAGGATCTAGATGAAAGCGTCCAGGATCTTGCCCGTCAGATGATCGAAGAAGTGTGGATGTCGCCCTTTTACCAATCGACTACATCGGAAAATACATCGGCACAATACAAGCTAGCCATGTCTGATCATGTTGCACTCATGGTCAAGACGGTTCAACGAGGAAGCGGTGTAGCAGCCGTGTTGGACAAAGTACTCCAGAATATGCTGTCTGCTGATGCTAAGCTTTCAGCAGCCAACTTTCGAGTCTGCAAAGCACTAGTTGCCACCATGTTCGAGACGATAATCGATAATCCTGCGGGCGAGAGTAGCGATGCACCTTCTGCTCGGGATGCTCTGCAGATCTTGACAATTTTCGCGAAGTCTAACGCCGACCTGTTCACGGCAGAGCAAGTTCAATTGCTGCAGCCTTATGTTGCCAATGTTGGAGGGAATGACGATCTCCAGATCTATCGATCAGTCATCGTTATATTCCGCCATGTTCTTTCACATCTGTCGAAAGCCCACAACAACTTTCTCGCAGCTATCAGAAAGGAGCTTCTTCCGGCAGTAGCTCGCGTGGGCAAATCAATTTTGGACGATGTCATTGCTTGTCTATGGATCATCTCAGGAGTTCTTGGCGACTATCGACAACTCACTGCACTCGTAATTTCTAGTCTGGTCGGCATTTCAAGGATGAAAAATATTCAATTAGCCGATGATCAGGTTCGGAAGCTCACTAAGCTCTTACCGATCACTGGCATGTGCGGCAAGCATTGTGATTTTGATCCTCAGGCTGCAGGCTTCCGGGAGAAGATTCCTTCTTGGAAGGGTGATTCCGTATCCAAGTTGATGGCAGACACCTTTGCCCCTTTTGCGTCGCCATCTCAACCTATGGAAGTCAGAAAGGCAGCACTTGATGCAATTGGCATGGTCTGCCAGTCCTGGCCTAAGAACTTTTCTTCTGCCAATATATACACCTCATTCTTGACAGTATTTGACGAAAAAGAAGCAGCTCTCGAAGCCATTGTGTTACGATCGTTCAAGGACTTCCTGCTTCTTGAAGAGAAGCGTTCTGAAGCTGGCAAGGACGGTGTGCCGGGAGCTGGTGCCGACTCAACAGCGAAGCTGGGAGTTATGGGAGGCGGCCAAGGTGATGGAATTGCAATTGGAATTGCACAAAGATTCCTACCGTACATTGTTCGCATCGCACTATCCCGCCAGGACGATCAAGGACTTCTGGCTGCTGAGGTTGTTGCCAGCATCGCTCGACAAGGACTGGTGCATCCAAAGGAGACTGGTTCATGCTTGATTGCCATGGAAACCTCGCAAAACCAGAAGATTGCAGAGATCGCAGTCAAGGAGCATCGCGCTCTTCACGAAAAGCACGAGACAATCCTGGAGAAGGAATATATGCGAGCTGTTCACCTCGCATACGTCTACCAGCGCGACGTCGTCCAGAATACCCATGGTGCCACTCTCAATCCATACACGTCAAAACTTGCCTTGATGATGGATGTTCTTAAGATCAGCAAGATCAAGAACCGAAAGAGATTTTACGAAAATCTATGCGCCCGTATCGAGTTCGATCCATCAAAAATGGATATTGTGAGCGAGTTGCCTCACCATCTCGAATTTTCCCAGTTCATCATCGAGAACCTTGCTTTCTTCGAGTACCAGACCGTCGATGAACTTCTCTCCGCCATAACCGCCATGGAAAAGGTCGTCGCTGCCCTGGGTACAGGTATCGCGCACTCAATTGAGACGGAGATCTTCCATGTCAGCCTTGATCAGCCTTCGCAAATGGATGAGAATGGACAGTCCCAACCTGTACAGCCTATTGTGGATCAGTTGCGACTGCAACAATTGACAGCCTCGTCGATGATGCTCTCAAGTCTTTGGGAAGCTCGCAGCTATCTTCGACGCCAATATGGTCTGAAGACAAATCTGCGTGATGGAAAGAACAAAGCAGCGTCCAAGGACTTGAGTCGGGCGCCAGTCAGAGCACAAGGTATCAATGGCGATAAGTTTTGGGATCTTTCTGAGTCCACAATGTCTGCTCTTGAATCCGAAGAGAGCATGATGAACCAATGTCGCGCGTTTGTCGAGTTGTTGAATGTCGATCAAGAGTTCAAGGTTGCTGCTGAGGATGATGAAGAGGCCGATCAGGCTAGAGCTAGCACACCAAGTGAGGACGAAGGTGCTTCGGGAACCCCAGGACCTCCGGGCAGTGGAAGAGGCAGAAAGCGAAAAGGTTCCGTCAGTACTCCCGGAAACCGCAAGAAGAGAGCACGGTCATCGTCAGTGACTAGAGGACGTGGCAGACCCAAAGTATCGGGCAAGAAGCGAAGCGTTGAGAGAAGTGACGACGAAGGAGACGCGTGGTAACTGAGGAGGGATGGGACGGGACGGAATCTTTACATTGGCGCTTTGCTTTATTCGAGACACTCCTGTATTATATCCAATGGCGTTGGGGTGCTTTATCGCAGATGGCTGCATCTGCCGGTGATGGGAGTTTCACATTATGGTGTTGGTCGAAGAACTCGCCAGTGCGCGGGGCATAGCCATAGCAATGGCTGATCTAAAATCGCTGTAGCATCAATAGAATCTATTCACACATGAGCCAAGAAGTTTCTTGAGCACTACCTTCACTTCATGACTCGTCTTTAGTATTCTGTCAGTCGCCCGCTTCCGTCGCTTGCATATACACTGCAATTTTTCGGAGCGTCTTATCTGATGTAAGCATCCTGTTCGCTGTTGCCGTAAAGTGCCAGCACACGAGCTGAACAAAAGTGAGGCCTCGGACGATAGCTTTTCTTCCAAGTGGTTCATTGTTCGGCCGTTGCTACTAAGAATGCAATATACCTGGTGATAATGAGCTATATCCAAGAATTTAAAAGGAGACGTACGACTTGTCGCCTATTACAGCTCGCCGATAATTGCTCTCAGCGGCTTACTTTTCTCTCCTTGAAGTTGATTGCCATTGTCAGACTCCCAGCATTATGAGATCCAGGGCTCATTTGATCATGGACGGATGATGGCTTGCCTCTTCTTTAGGCCGTCGGTATTTGCCATCCTAGCTCCTCAAAACTCATTGCAAAGGAAATGAGCATTAGTCTGCGAAACGCAAAAATCCCCGGTCTATCTCTCGGATACTTTACTCGATAGATTGATCGCTCACAAAAAGGTATACAAGCCAAGATGGTGGCATCTCCGCGATATCAGCAGGTTGTCAAATCTGCCTTTCCCACTGTGCTGGAGACTTTCGGAGCATTGAATTATTCTGGGTGAGAGTGCCAACTTGGCATTATACAAATTCATTCTTAATTCCTTGGTACTGTTGCTTATTATTCGATGGTTCGTTGTGTTGCATCCGTGCTCACTCGTGGCTGGCAGCACAGCTTACATCTTGTTGCCGAGGCTGGAATTGAAGCCTTGGCAGAATGGTCTCACTGGACGCCTCTTGCAGCTCAGCCTTGCAAAGCATCCGGATAGTGCTTTCACCGCCGCTACTGCCCACCTTACACCTCACACTGCCCGATGACATGGTGGCAACTAGCTAGAGATGCATGGCTTCGGCGTTCGAGGTACCCCACGTATTCCAACCACTCTTGTCTTACCAAAGCTCACCAATACGCCTGAAACCTGAGCCAATGCCATTGTAAGCAACCAGCTGTCAGCACCTTCATCAGCCTCCACTAAACTCAATTGCCTTTTCGCTTTTGTTGCTAAGCTCGCCAAAATCCGGACAAGCATTCCGAGCCACACCAACAATAGTTGTCCAGTGATGAGCAGACTTTTGATCTCGAGGCGTCTTAGGGCTGAAGTGCAACTCCGAATACCTTAGGGCCACCGCTATGCTGTCAATTATCTATATAAGAAGAAGAAATTCCCTTCACAGCTTCTCTCATCGTTCCACATCAGATATTTCTACACTTCAGTTTCTTTCCTAGGTCATTTCTTTTGTCCTTTCCTATCTCATTTCATCTATTTTATCTTCAGGAACTTCACTTCGAAACAACTATCCCAGCCAAACACCAAACACTCGCGCAATCTTTCTTCAAACCCAGCAATCAAAACATCTTTCAAAATGCTTTACAACGCCGCCATTCTTTCCGTGCTCGCCGCTAGCACTTCCATAATCTCGGTCTCCATCGCTGCTCCGGTCAACGCACGCGCATCCCCACCATCCTGCCCGACAGGTACTTCCTACGTCGACTACGAGTCCACCAGCGGCTTTAAGGGATGTACCGCCACCCCCGCTGACTATCAATACGGACCACGCAAGTACTGGAGCAGTTGTCCAACTGCCCTTGGAAACTGGTATGTCTGCGCGAACGGATTCAAGGGTTGCACCACCGATACCACAGTTTGCGATAAGTCCTCTGGATGGATCCCATCCGTCCTGCCACCGGTGGAGACAGAAACTTGCCCATATGGTCAGCAATACTATGTATGCGCTACTGGGTTCGAGGGATGCAGCGCAGATACCACCGTCTGCGATCCTGAGCCCAAGGACCCTGAAGGATCCTGCCCATTCGGCCAGAACTACTATGTCTGCGCTACTGGCTTCAAGGGGTGCAGTGCTGATACTACTGTCTGCGATCCCAAGCCTAAACCTTGCACCACCGAGTGCGATCCTAAGCCAGTGCCCGATACTTGTCCTTATGGCGAGCAATACTATGTCTGCGCTACTGGATTCAAGGGATGTAGTGCCGATACCACTGTCTGCGACCCCAAGAAGACAGACCCCGAGACGGTCACCCCAGTGACTGGCAACAGCAAGTACTGCCCAGCTGGAACATCCTACTACGACTATGAGTCTACCTCCGGATTCAAGGGCTGCACATCCACACCAGCTCTCTACCAGACCGCTCCTCGTGTCTACTGGGGCAGCTGCCCAACTGGCCACGGTAACTGGTATGTCTGTGCCAACGGCTTCAAGGGCTGCAACACAAACACCGCTGTCTGTGACTTGAAGGCTTAAGTGATGGCTTGTGGATGGACAGTGGACGATAGACAATGGGTATGGGTGTGGCGTCTTGCAAATTCGTTTGGATTTGGGATTGCATTGCATAGCGTTGCGGGTTAAGACTGGGTTTAGACTGGGTTTAGCATTACATTACGATAATTTGGCGTCCAATTTGGATTTGTGTATTGCTCTGGGTCAGACGATCATTACTTGGGACTTCATCGGAACTTTAGAAAATCAATGACACTCGCTTACCACTGTCACTTCATTTCAATGATCGTCCTGCTCTATGTGAATTATGATTCCCAATTAACTGTATAGACCACGATGGTTTTGCCACCCATCCATACATCTAAGTTTCGCAGGCGTTGGAAAGCGCACTAGCCCACACATGCGAAGTGGTGTCTCCATATGTCAGCGGCCCCTTGCTCGCTTGGCAGGACAGAGCAAACCGACGATCTTTCTCCGTCCTGTTAACACATGATCCAGACCAACCTTCTATTCAAGACTTGACACATGTAACTACGGTAAATAAGTTATGCTATAGATTCTTTCGAGGACGAGATCGATTGGGCTGTAACATGACTTCGTTATTTGTTCATTCTTCTAGTACAGCACAGTACTGTTAGCTATCTATATGCCCAACAGATGCCTCCCATGTGTACATGTCCCGGTCCCTCCCCCATATATTTACACCGTTCTCAATTTCTCAATATCAGTTGTGCAGCATCGCCATGAGGTCCAATTGCACTGCCCTAACGGGTATGAACGCCACCAACTGAGACACGCCGCTCATTTGTCTGACGCCAGCATATATGTCTCGACAGCATGGCCCGTAACGAATGGCTGTTGCTTCCAGAAGTTCATTCATGCCTAAGACGTGAACTGGTTCTTCTTCCACCCCAAGACTTGACTCCGTTCCCAATCCGCAGGAGGAGATCCCGACTGCTCATTCGTCATCGTAAACTGTGTCTCCTTCATGATATGTTTCTGGCTATCGGCGTCCCCATCTCTATCGTCTGGTAATTGGTGGAAGGTATCCAGCTTGACGTCCGCAGACCCATGGAATCTGCCCGTCCGTGGCTTGTTGTATGCATTCCCAGCTGAAGCGGCATTGTGACTGTCGTCGGTGCTGCCGTTGCGGAAGATGGGAAGAGACAGAAGAGGACGAAGAGCTGGGAGGGATCCTGCGAAGATTCCGATGCCTTCTTCGATCACGGACCAGAGTCCGATCTTGCCGGTGCTGAACATGAACTCTGCAGGATTGCTGTAAAGACTGAGATATCGGAGTCGGACGATCGTTGCGCAGCTTGCACTAGGAGAGGTTAGTTTATTGTACAGGTCGTGTAGATTCTGGTACTGAATACTTACAAAGCTCCCATGCCCAGAATCATAGCCACTGATGCCTTGACTCTACCCTTCATCTGGATATTCCACAGCAGTACAGCTGGCAGGATAGCCAGAGTCCAATCTGTCAATATCTCGATGGCAGAGAAGAAGAAGCTGACGTCGCTGTTGAGCTTCAGGTCGCAAGATCCAGTTGTAGTCTCTCCCCATAATGTTGTGATTGGGTGACAGATGTTCGCAACTCCGATGATGAATACAACAGAGGAGAGGAAAGAGAGAGCCATGATACCCCAAATGACCCAGAGAAAGGTCTGACGGGAACCGGCAATACGAAGTAGTGTGATTGCAATACTGCACTTGATAGCAACTGCTGCAGATGCGTAGAAGAATTCGGCAATGAAGAACAGCTTTTGACTGTTAGCTTGCTGACTTCGGGGACTGGATCAAGAACATACCTTGATTCCTCTCATCTTCGTGCTCGCCGGTAGGACATCAGCCAGTTGTCCGGATCCATAGAAGCTACAGACAATGCAGAGACAAGCCGTAATAGTGAAGAGAATCTGGGGGGAACATCAGTCACTGCTCTTCTGTCGGAGAAAGTGGTTGTAGTACAAGACCAATGGCCATAGCATAATCATCCATTCCCAATGCTTTCCTCCATACTCGCACACCTACTCTGGCAACGAATGTCACCCATGACAAAACAAGAAAGACGATCGATGTATAGAGGAGAGCAATGCCGTCGCCTTTTGGATCTACCGTCACCATGGTTGGAATGTGGCAGAAGTCCGTGAGAAAATGCTCTTCAAGTGCAGAAAAGGAAACTCCTCTCCTTTATTCGACGGTCTTCACGAAGATACAAATCGTCCACATGAATGCCAATATCGTACATTGAAGATCTTTTCCCCAAGTCCATCGGGTGGCTAGGGTTAGAGCGCCGGTAGACTCGGTACGCCGCGGGAGTTTCGAATCTTCTGATTGCGTATCATTTGCAGGACTAGCCACCTGAAGAATCTTCTCAAAAAGGAAGATTTGACTGTTGCTCCTTCCACACTAGACTCCACAGCATTACTTTCGTGCTCGAGCGTGCTGCGGCAACTAGGATTTCGACAGCCGTTGAAGTTGAGTGGATTCCAAAACACGAAGAGTGGGTGTGTTGTGCATGGTGGGTCGAGATATTCCTGTTTTTCTTTTGCCTTTTTGTGTAAGCGAGTCTGGATTGGTCCCTGAGTGTGGGGAGGCAGGGAGTCTACGCCTCCTGGAGACTTTGTCAGAACTTTATTGTTTACCGGGGACATGGAAAAGCTTGATGATTGGTGACAGTGTCCGAGTCGAAACATGTCATGAATTCGGAGCCGTACTTCTATGAGGTCCGATAGCAGTACTTACTTGAGCCAGAATAACATAGAACGTCTTCATGCCCAATGTCCACCTTTGCATCAGTATGAAGTTTGGTTCGAGACTTTTTCCTATGTGAAACCCCTGACTTTAGCGACGGGCCGGAGCGACTACCGGCATCCTTGACAGGGCCACAAAAGGCCCGCAGACGACCACTTTTACGTGTCATGGATGAGCTACACCGCTCTTGGAAGGTGTTACCGGTCGAGTTGTGCAACTGCGAAACGCCCTAGCCAAAGTTTCCTGGCTTTCGGAATCTCATCTGTTTGTCAGGTTTATCTTCTTGTTGTCCCAAACTTCTGAACCCTAGATCTCGGCAATACTACGTCAAAGTGAAAGACTATCCACAAATTTTCTGCAAGATGGCTGAATTCTTGATCAAAGACGAGGACTTGGTGAGCCTTAAGGGAAAAGTCGTGATTGTTACAGGTACGAACAACCCATCGCTAGGGTCCACGGCTACATGATCAGCAATTGACTCGATGGGTCATTTTCAGGTGGTTCGTCGGGTATCGGTCTCGCAACTGTCAACCTCTTGCTTTCATTGGGAGCTTCAGTCGCCAGTGCTGATATTGCCGAGCCAACGGACACACCATCCTCTGGCTTCCTATTCGTCAAGACCAATGTCGCCATCTTCAAAGAACTCAGTGCTCTGTTCAAGGCAGCCAAGGAGCACTTCGGTCGTATCGACTGTGTATTTGCCAATGCTGGCATTGGACCTCGTGCCAACTACTTGGCTATTGAGACAGATGCCAATGGAGATTTGATCGAACCAGACACCCAAGTGTTGGACATCATGCTGAAGGGTGTGGTCAACACCGCTTCCCTGGCTGTTCATTACATGAAGGCGCAACCTGAAGGTGGAAGTGTTGTGCTCATGGGATCCAGCACTGGCTTGCAGCCTCTCCGGGCTCCTGATTATTGTAAGTGAAGCTCAATCATCTCAGAGCCAGACGCTGACATTTCATAGCCACTGCTAAGCACGGTGTACTTGGATTTGGAAGAGGTTATGCTCGTCTTATGGAGGTTGCAGGTCTTCCTATCCGCATCAACACTTTGATGCCTTCATGGACGACCACCAATCTGCTTCCAGATATCCCAGCTCTGATGAGTGGTGCCAAGCACCAAGCTCAGACAGGTCTGGCTGTTGGACGCGCTGCGGCATTTCTGATGGTAGATGGGTCTCGACAAGGAGACGTTGTGTATGTCGACGCTGGCAAGTACACAGAAATCGAGAAGACCGTGCTCGCTCCGGCGTACGAAACTATCAAGGGAGCGGAGACACCTAGTGATGATGAAATTTTGAAGCGTATCTTAGCACTGGCGCCACCAGCTGCCTAGACAGAAAAGAAATACTGCTTGAAAAGTTGCCAAACGTCTCAGTGTGCTACTCAAGTGCTGTGATGGTTGATTGACTGATATTGAGTGATATTGAGTGATCAAGCTGACTCTCCTAAACTCCTGATCGTTTCAATGGTCCCGTTCGCAATCGGAGTAAATGTCGATCCCCTCACGTTCAATTCATCCCAGGCTTTGTCCTTGCATTCACTCGTTGGTCCATATCCTCCTCCGCCAGGCGTATTAATCACGACTCTCTCTCCGGCAGCGACAGCAACTGAGTTCTTGCCACCCAAGTTGATCGTCCTCCCGTTGTTTCTAATCCACTGATTGAGACCTCTCGCAGCATCTTCTCCCCCATTCATACCATACGGAGCAAAACTTCTTCTTTCCGACAAGATAGAAGCTGTCATGGGAATACGAAACTCCACGTCACGCACGACACCATCACCGCCTTGGAACTGCCCGTCTCCTCCACTGCCTGGCCTGAGTGAGAACTTACGGAGAACAACAGGATATCGACGTTCGAGCGATTCTGGGTCTGTAATACGAGTGTTTGTCATATTGGTGTGCACACCAGATGTTCCATGCCAGCCATTTCCGGCACCGGAGCCCCCACAAATGGTCTCATAGTATCCAAAGCCTTCGTCGCCATTGATGCCGAATGTAAAGTTATTCATGCAACCTTGGCTGGCAGCCATGGCTCCGAAGGCCTTGAAGATAACGTCCACGAGCCGCTGGGACGTCAGAACATTGCCGGCGCAGACAGCAGCTTCGGGGCTGGGGTTCAGTAGAGACCCTTCAGTGACGATGATCTTAATAGGATTGATGCAGCCTTGGTTAAGGGGAATGTCAGACTTGACAAGACAACGCAGGGAATAAATAACAGCTGAGTTGCAGATTGCAATCGGCGCATTCCAATTTCCGTACACTTCAGGCCCAGTGCCAGTGAAGTCAAAGATGGCAGACCCTGAGACCGAGTCGATGGTAACCTTGAGACAGATGGGCGTTCCGTCATCCATAAAGTCCACGGCTTGCAGAACATTGCCGGTAGTCTTGGCGATGTCTTTGAGGAGATTTCGTACTGCTAACTCAGCAGAATCTTGGATGGCTTTCATGTAGTACTGAACGACATCCATTGTATACTCAGAAATGAGTTGGTGGATCAGTCGAATTCCCGTATAATTTGCAGCAGCCTGTGCTTTCAGATCCGAAATATTGTCACCCAGACATCGAGTTCCACTGCATCCTGGAAATCGTGCAGGGTCTTCATAGATGAGTTTCGTCAATTCTTTTTCAGCAAAAACACCATCACGTACAAGCAGGAACGACTCGACCAGAGCACCTTCTTCCCAGATTTCTCTAGAAGTAGGAGGCATAGATCCTGGAAGGATTCCACCAACGTCCGCGTGATGCCCGCGACTTGCTGCCCAGAAGATGATGTCTGTCCCTTGATCGTCGAAAACGGGTGTGATGACTGTGAAATCAGGCAGATGCACACCTCCACGCTCTGCACAGGTCAACAAAAACTCAAGGGCTTCAAATGACACGCAACGTACCTGGCGAGTTGGACAGTAAAACATCCCCATCCTGGAGCTTCCCCTTCCAAAGCTCAATTTGACCACGCACAGCAAACGCCATGCTTCCAATCATGGCAGGAACATGAGGCGCGTTCGCCACAAGATCTCCTTCTGGTGTGAATATCGCGCAACTGAAATCCAGTCTCTCCTTGATGTTGGCACTGACGCTTGTTTTCTGAAGCGCTCTACCCATCTGTTCGGCCACGCCCATGAACCGATGTCGGAACACAGAAAGCTGGATCGGGTCGAGAACTGTTGAGCTGACTGCTGCTTGAGATTGTGCAACGACGTCGATCACAACCATGCTGCTCAAGATAGTTGCTATGGATTCGGGATTGATAAGGATTGTTTGGGTTTTGTCGATGATCAGAGCTGGGCCTGTAATCTTGGTGCCAGCTTCCAGTGTTTGTAGAGAGAAAACGGGAGTATTGGTCCAGCCAAGCTGATCGAAGTAAACTGGTTGGAGAAGAGCCGGTGTGGGAGGGACCGTGAAAGTCTTGAATGAACGTAATTCATCAAAAGCAGAACTTTCCACTGTGACTGAGCTCTTTCCGACAGCTCTTATACGCAGCTCATCAACAATAATCGTGCGATCTTTTGGGGTGAAGCCGAACTCTCGATGATGGCTATCTATGAAGGACTTGCGAATATCGTGTTCTGTTTCTGCCGGAGTCATGATGGAAGTGTCGGAACCGTCGTATCGCATGCTGAGGAAGCGCTGGCAGTCAGTGACACCGCGGAAGCCACTGTCCAACAGGCTTTGGCGCGCCTTATTTTCCAAGAGATCGAGATATTCCGTGAAGTGCGAACAAGTGGATGTGTTCAGAGTTTTGGCGCATGGTAGTTGCTCCTCGTGGACAACGTCTGCCAGGCCGATACCGTATGCAGATAGGATAGAACTGTATTTATGAACAAGGACTCGCTTGATGCCGAGATTCTCTGCAATGGAGCAAGCGTGTTGGCCACCGGCTCCACCGAAGCATGATAAGTTGTGCTTGCTAGTATCATGACCTCTGCCTTCTGTGAGAGTTCGAATGGGACCACACATTGAGGCATTGGCAACCTTGAGAAATCTGCCAGGATTAGCGACCCCAGGTGACAGATAATGAGGAGTTTGCTTACCCTTCCGCGATCTCTTCCGCCGACAGTGATTTACCAGTCTCCCTGTTAACTGTTTGGGTAATTTCGTGGAACTGCTTGGTACTGGCCTCCAAATCAAGTGGCTCGTTCTCATGTGGGCCAAAGATAGACGGAAAAGATCTGGGTACAAGCCTACCCAGGAAAAGATTTGCATCCGTTACAGTAAGAGGACCACCCTTCCGGTAGCAAGCAGGACCAGGATGTGACGAGGCACTCTCGGGACCAACAGTAAGCAGACCATTTTTCCATGTCAGGATTGAGCCTCCACCAGCAGCGATTGTGTTGATGTCCAGCTGCGGGGACTGGACCACCACGCCAGCCGTGGTCGACTCGAAGATGTGATCCAATGTTCCAGCGTAACGACTCACATCTGTACTTGTCCCTCCCATGTCAAACCCAATGACTGGAATGGGGTTGTTGGGGTCGTATGAGGTTTCGGCATATCCAACTACTCCTCCGGCGGGCCCAGAGAGAATGGACTTCAGTCCAGAGAGCTTCTTATGCGGAACCAGTCCACCATCCGACTGCATGAATTCAATCTTTGTTTGGCTCCCCTCGAGGTCTTCAAAGTTGCTCGTAAATGTATCAAGATAGCATTGAATCGCTGGTGTCAAGTAAGCATCAACTGTTGCAGAGTTTCCTCTTGGCACAATTTTAGTTCTTTGAGATACCTCGCTCGAAAGAGAGACATGCTCGAATCCAATTTCTCTAGCGATATCGAGTATCTGCATTTCGTGATCTGTGAATGTGTATGAGTGCATAAGACAGACTGCTAAAGACTTGTAGCCTTCCCTAAAAAGGTCTTGGACATCTCGCCGGACTTGTTGGACATCTAGGGAATGTCAGCCAATTGACATTGCGTCCAAAGAGGCTTCGGTTACCCAATTGCTTCAAAATGTGTACAACCTCTCCAGTGATTCCAATTGATGTACTCAATGGCATTGGAGATGTGAGAGCTTGCTTCAACCTGCCTGATTCTGTACATTGCTCTAGCACGACACGTTCTGAGACTTCGACGGCTTTCGAATACAGTACTTCTGGTTTTCTGATTGCCATATCAAACATGTGGGGCCGTGATTGGTTCCCGATATGAAGCAAGTCCTATCTATCATGTGAGCGAAGTATGCCGAGACATTGGATCTTGTTGACTACAGGCATCCTGACATGACGCTCATTGGATGCTTGAGTGTGCAAATGATCTTTCTGGTTGATCTGATAAATTTCCTTGACAATTCACCACAGAGAAGGGAAAAGTAAACAGAGGTCGTTTTCCGTACCTTGAAACCTTCTGTTATAAGCAGAGCTGTTCTCTCTCCTTTTCTCTCTAAAAGTGCATTGGTCGCCACAGTCGTTCCCATACGGATCCATTCGATACTATTGAGGTCCAATTTAGAACCTCTGGGGATTGACGTTCCATGATGTTGCTCTAATACCTGTCGAATTGCTTCTGATGGTGCGTCTGCATAATTTCTAGGATCAACGGAAAGAATCTTGATGACTATGTCTTCCTTTCCCGGCACTCTGGCAACGCAATCGGTAAACGTGCCGCCGCGATCTAGTGCATGGTCAGTCTTATGTTTTTGAGAATGGTAGATAACTCACCGATTGAAATTCGGAGCCCGCTCTGTTCAATCAAGCTTGGCATGATTACAGAAGTGTACAGTGAGCAGAAGTCTGAGTTGTTGTTCAAATGTTTGTTGATTTTCGTACAGTTGAAGTGAAGCTGCGAGAGGTCATGTCACCAGCATTGGATGTACTCTGATTCAGTTCCCCCAATCAAGTCCTCGGCCGGCCGATAAGGCGAGATGACACTCGGCTGGCCGAAGGGTGGCAAAAGTGGAGGGAAACACTGCCCGCGCAACAATGGTGCATGTGGACCCATCAAACAGCACAGCTCATATACTGAGGCCTCACGATATGTAAAAGCTCACTGGGGGAGGTCTCTGGACATCATGGCATTGAACATGCTCTGTTACTGCAGTCTTCGACCTACCAAGGGTAGCCGGCCGAGATGCAGCAAAGTGTACATGGCATAGGAGTTTCAATAGTTAAAGACTAAAGCTGAAGAATGGCTGGTGTCCAAGACTTGAAACGATTTGCAGACATTGGATGGAAAAGGCAATGCATAGAAGATTCATGCCAAGAATGAAGCCAAACAGAAACAACTGGATGTCAAGCCAATACTCTACATGTACTAAGTATTCAACGAAAATAGGCCCTATGCGTTGCTCGCACTCGCGAGATTCTCCCAAACGATCGAAGACTCCCTCCGAATTGGTAGCATATCTGAGCAGCACTTCCAGCCCGCAACGGCCACTTGGCCCTTGAATCCAGCTGTAGCTCTTGTGCTTCCTCAGCCTCCTATTTTGCAATATTCCTTCAATCTGGCATGTGGCTTCAGATCCGGACTTCAAGTCGTTGAGATCGCAGCTGCAGACCCTGCCATCAACTTGTGTCGGACAATATAGGATAAGTTGGGAAGAGTGGAAGACGAGTCCGTTGCGAGCTCCGCGCGACGTGCTCGCGCTCCCGTTGAATCAATTGATGTTGTGATTAATGTGGGCTCACAGCGAGAGAAATGTGTTCCAATCGTATTGAACTCGACGTCGCGCTCATGTTGTACGGTTGGAAAGCCGTGGAGAAGAATGGATGGGGAAGACGCGACGTTGAAGAAAGTCGCGACGGGATGGCTGCCAAGGATCTGGCTGGCACAAGTTCAGCAGCTCCAAACACGAACACTTCAACATCTTCAGTTCATCCCAATTCTATTGCTAAACGGCAAGGTAAGGCAAGGCATTCTGCGTCCCATCTTTTTTTCGTCGTCAATACAGATCTGTACGGCGTCTCCAAGGCTCTGTGTGTCATCAGCCAAGTTAATGCCGCTTCCTCGTTTTCGTGGTCCTTCAAGATCGATGCAACGACGATTACTTAATGTCCCTCGAAACTCAAGAGAACAGGGAGTTTGTCTCTTCAAAACTTCAAATACAAGCTCAGCCGCTCCTGCATGAGCGAAGCTTGTCATATCAAGAGCGACGAGATCGAAAACCAGATCTTCGTAGAACGGCAAAATGCAGGAAGTAAACTGCTACCATCACAAGACGCAGCTTCGCTCTAGCTTGAAGTCACTCATGGAGCTCCTTCAGATACCTTTGCTGCCAAACTCATCTTCATACTCGTGTTTCCCACATCCAAAATCCAAGTCGGCCTGCCGACCCGGAGTTCGAAGTCCGTATGAGCTTCAAGAGCCAAGAATGGGGCACAGGAGTGAGACCTTCAGGTGACTTACGCCTTTGAATCTCTTCAAACTGCCAGGTCCTTTCGCGGCCCTGAGAATTGCAATTGTAACCATTGCTTCTTGCCATTGATCCACTATGGCTTCAACTCAATCCCCTCCATCGGTATTCGGCTCTGCCACATACATTGCCCCAGACGCAATCTTTCAGGTCACCAAGAACTACCTTGCAGATAGCGACCCTCGAAAAGTCAATGTTGGAGCAGGAACTTATCGAGATGAGAACGGGAATCCATGGATCCTTCCATCAGTTCGAATGGCGAAGGAAGCTATCGCCGATGCAGGTCACGAGTACTCTCCAATTCTGGGTTTGAAGCTCTTTCGTGACAGGGCGGTTAAGCTTGCATTTCAGGGAATGAAGGCTTTAGATGACAATAGAGTAAGCTAAATCTCGGAAGAGCAGGGAAATCCAGCTCACACCTTATAGATTGCATCCTGTCAGTCGTTGTCAGGAACGGGTGCCCTGCTCCTCGCCGGAATGGCCTTGAAGAAAGCGGAGTCTGGGATCACGGAAGTTATCATTACTGAGCCAACATGGTCTAACCATGAATTGTTGTTCAGCTCGATGGGCTTCAATGTCTCCAAGCTCCCATACTATAAAGCTGGTACATTCGACTTCGAAGGTTACATCCAGGCTTTGAGATCTGCTCCTTCTGGGGCAGCCGTTGTCCTTCACACTTGCGCTCACAACCCAACGGGATGTGACCCCTCGAAAGAACAATGGAAAGAGATTGCGGCAGTCGTGCAAGAGAAAAGATTGTTTCCGATCTTCGATTCCGCATACCTTGGGTTTAATTCCGGGTCTTACCATGACGACGCATGGGCGATTCGATATTTCGTTGATGAATTGGGTCTTGAGGCTTCAATCTGCCTGTCCTTCGCGAAGAGCATGGGACTTTATGGTGCGTTGTGTTTGAAGACGACATTCAGACGCTGACAGAGAGCCAGGAGAACGTATCGGCCTCGTGACATTTGTAACGTATTCTCCCGATTTGACACCAACAATGGAATCAATACTTGAGAATGTTCAAAGAGCAACCGTATCTGCACCTCCATTTTATGGTGCAAACATTGCCGCCACTGTCCTCGGTACCCCAGAAATTGCAAAGCAATGGGCACAGGATCTGGTAACCATGTCGAGTCGCATCAAGTCAATGCGACAGAAGCTTTATGATGAACTTGTACGTCTGGAAACACCAGGAGATTGGTCGCATATCGTGAAGCAGTCAGGAATGTTTGGCTATACTGGGATTAGTCCCGCTCAGATTGTTTATCTTCGAGGTAGGCCCACTTCTCGCGCAAGAGACTCTTCTAACAAAACCCTAGATAAGTATCATGTTCATATGGCCACCACATCCAGAATCTCGATTGCAGGTCTAAATGACAGTAATGTGGAACACTTTGCGAAGGGCTTAGATGACGCTGTCAGAACAATCAAATAGAGCCAAAAATGTATATCTGTCTCAAATGCGTGCCCTGTCAACCGAACTTTGTTCCCGATCTCTCAGTTTGGCGAGAGTGGTGGGATCCACCCAGATGGCGGCTCTGAAACTGGCAATCCCATCTTTGGCATACCGAGCCGTCAAGTATCCACACCACATTGATAGGGCTGGGAGTGTCCTTTGCTAACATGGAAAATGCAGCTCAAAGTGGTGCTCAGTTCCCGCCGATGCGCCCTCTCTAACATGCTTATTTTGTGGAGCTTGTTCTTGGAGTACCGGCATCGCAGGAAGCATGCCGATAAATACTGGCCTCTTAGTTGAGCGCAATATAAATTTCGGAATCTGTTTTGTATACACTATCTCACCATTGATTCATTTTTTTCTCGATTGAAAGATGTCAGGAACACAAGTTGGATGGATCGGCCTTGGCTCGATGGGCATTGGCATGTCCAAGAACCTGCAAAAGTACTTGGCTTCAACATCTGCACCAGCCTTATTATACACAAACAGAACTCTCTCCCGCGGAGAGTCATTGAAAGCGCTGGGAGCTGTTCCTTTTGAGACTGTGAAAGAAGTAGCGAGCAAATCTGAGATTATTTTCTCATGTGTATGTTCTCCGACTCCAAAACAAGCAGCGTGACTTACAAAAGTAGGTCAGCAATGATGCTGTACTTCAAGAAACGGCCAACGAGATTATCGCCTCGGGTGATATAAAGGGCAAGATCTATGTTGATTGCTCGACTGTCCACCCAGATACCTCTGTCAAGATTGCTGAGCAGATATCAGCCGCTGGCGGCGAATTTGTCGCAGGTAAGTCTCCCGATTCTTCAATGACATTGCCACTAACAGTCCTATAGCACCTGTATTTGGAGCTTCTCCAATGGCTGAAGCTGGAAAGCTAATCTTCGTCATCGCTGGCCCCGAAACAGCGACGACGAAAATAGCCCCTTACCTTAAGGACATAATGGGCCGCTCAGTCATTTCGATGGGCACAGTCGTATCACAGTCCTCCCTTCTCAAGATCGCCGGTAATATCTGCGTTGTATCCTTCATGGAAGTGATCTCCGAAGCACACGTCTTCGCCGAGAAGACTGGTCTCGGTTCCGCAATCCTCGAAACCATGATTGGCGATATGTTCGGTCCAGTCTTGGAATCGTACTCGAAGCGTTTGACAACCGGAGCTTACGCACCGGAACCGAATGGAAAGGCTGGATTTGATGTCGCCTTGGCAATGAAGGATGCGAGACATGCTTTGAACTGTGCAAAGACTGCTGGGACGAGGTTGGAGGTTAGTGAGGTTGCTTTGAAGAATATGGAGGCTGCTAGTAAGTATGGGGAGGAGCTTGGAGGAAGACCCCTGGATAGTAGTAGTATGTATGGGACACTTAGAAGAGAAGCTGGGTTGGATTTCTACACGGACTTATGTAAGGAGAGAGATGCTAAAAAATAAACGATTGTTGTGTTTTGATCTCGCTTGCGGAAAAGGTGTTGCTGGCTGAAGCACTAGAGTTTGTAAGTACAGGTAAAAACGAAACCATGCCTGATAGCGATTAAAGATCTCAACACTCTTCGCAGATTCATGCGAGTTTCTCGATTTGTACCTCGATCAAGCAGCGCAAATAATATCCAAGACATTTGCAAGCAAACCCACTCTTCGATTCCACCGCCTCCGCTTTCGGGCAATCACATGACTGCCCCTCCAAAAGTTGGCGCCACTCCAAATGCTTGGTAAACATCAAGCTCGACATCTCCGGCCCAGGATTTCCTCACACAACTTCCTTGTCACCAACTATCCAAGACCCACGACAATACGATGGCGCCCTCCCTCGAAGCTCCCGAAAACGTGCAAGACGTCCTTTCCAACCCTCTCAAAGCAGCACCAAAACTCGTCGCCCCCGAACCAGAACACTGCCCTGGCCCCGAATCAGAAGCAGCAGGAAAAGCAGACTCATGCGCCGGCTGTCCGAACCAAGCAATATGCGCTTCTGCGCCAAAAGGACCAGATCCTGATATCCCAGCTATCACTGCGCGGCTATCGGGTATTAAACATAAGGTGCTGATCTTGTCTGGGAAAGGAGGGGTAGGGAAGAGTACATTCACGAGTTTACTTGCACATGCGTTCGCGACGAATCCGGATAATACCGTGGGAATTATGGATACGGATATTTGCGGGCCCAGTATACCGAAGATGATGGGTGTGGAAGACGAAACCATACATGTCAGTGGAGGAGGGTGGAGTCCTGTCTGGGTGCTGGAGAATCTAGGAGTTATGAGCGTGCAATTCATGTTGCCGAATAGAGATGATGCTGTTATTTGGAGAGGACCGAAAAAGAATGGGTTGATAAAGCAGTTTTTGAAGGATGTAGAGTGGGGCGATATGGATTTCTTGCTTGTCGATACGCCGCCTGGGACGAGTGACGAGCATTTGAGCGTCAATTCTTTCTTGAAGGAGAGTGGGGTTGACGGAGCTGTCATGGTCACGACGCCACAAGAAGTTGCTTTGCTCGATGTGCGGAAGGAGATCGACTTCTGTAGGAAGGCTGGTATCAGGGTTCTGGGCCTGGTGGAGAATATGTCAGGCTTCGTATGTCCGAAGTGTACGCATCAGAGCGAGATCTTTCAGGCAACGACTGGTGGGGCTAGAGCTTTGGCAAAGGAGATGAATATACCATTTCTTGGTGCGGTGCCTTTGGACCCGAGAATTGGCATGGCTTGCGACTACGGAGAGAGCTTCTTCGATGCTTGGCCAGATAGCCCGGCATGCACAGCATTGAGAGGTGTAGTGAGGAGAGTCGGAGAGGAGATGGGATTGAAGCCCGAGCAAGTACTTCCGGAGGATTGAAGAGAAATGAGGTCAAGGAGCAAGATCAGATTTACAGCGTCAAGAAGGACGTGATGACAAAGACCTGAAATGTCCCCTCAAATTAGACGAGCCGAAGCCTTGGTAGCAGCCTTCCAACGGCAGGAGTCCGAAAGTAGGGATCTCAAGGAGGAACTCCCTGCACAACGGGAGACGGACAAATACGATTCAGTGTCATAATGAAATGGGTTGAGGTTCCGATTGCGTCGTGGACAGGGCACCATTCCCTAAGTAGTCCGTCAACCACATATTTCAACAATACTTCTTTTCAGCTCGATACAGCTACCTCGGTGAAGATAAATCCACATTTCACGCCCATTTTCATCGAGAATGTTCTGCTTCTTTCGTTCTATGCTTCGCTATGTACATGTTTTGGAATGTATGTTGAATATCAACCGCTTTCTGAATTATTTTGCTCGGAAAATTAGAGTAATGGCTGGGAAATTGAACGGCAGGGTATGATGTCTGTAAAATATGACAACCATGCAAGTGCAAGTTGGCTGTCTCCAAGTATCGGATGATGAGATGGTGTTGGAAATGATGAAATGAAAAGAACTTCCTCGAATACATGTGCGAGGTGCAAGTGTGTTGAGATATGCCTAGCGCACCAAATTTCAGAGATATGGCAAAAGTCGAAATCCAAGCAAATGATGGCCAATAGACCGGAAGTAACCTTCGCGAGTCCTTGTTGAAAGGACATAGAGCTTACCCAAACATGTTCATAAATTTATCAAACGCCCAACGGCATGTCAGTATTTGAGGAGGTGCTTGCCGTAGAATGTTTTGTTATCGAACAAAAAGCGAGCTCACATTGTCAGAGTGAAGACCCTGAGAAGTCTGGGGGAAGTAGCGCGTCGTAGTACTGCAACAAGACCTTAGCACCCCACTGGCAAGGGTCCACGTTTGGTACTCACCGGGGGTTGCTCAGTCTTGGGTCCTACTGGAGTACTCAAGTGCTCCAAAATCTCAACTTCAGAGTCATCGTCCGAGGAGTCGATACATGTGACGGCCGATTTGTTTTGACCACCAGGTGCAGGGCTAGGAGAGCGCTGTGCAACTGTAAATGCAGCTTGCTTTTCTTCTAGTTCTTCGTCGTCATCCTCATTGCTACTGGCCTGTTTGTACTTCATAAGTATCCAATGCAAAGAATAGTAGCCTGGCATCGAACAACAAGAGCCGGATAATGCCACTTTTTGGAAGTACCGAGCAGGATTGAAAACGTGGAAAGGACGCTTACCTCGGCAATCTGCTTCCGCATCCTGGGCTTCTTGACCGCCCGGCCTTTGCCTTTCTCCCTCGAATTCTCTGGATAATCGAGCTCTTCGTCTGTCTTTGGGGTATCAGTATGTCGCCAGATGATCTCGATCACGGTTATTACTCACGGAGTCAAATCTGTCACTTTTCTCGCTATCTTTCCACAGCCGTTTTGTAACGCGCTGATTTGAGATTGTTGACTTGCTTGGCTTGGAGGAACTCTTGGGGCCGCCCTTTGCTTTGGCGGGTTTTGGATTGGCCTTCCTCCTGCTCGGTCCTGCCACAGTCGTAAGCGAGTGATGACCGTCTTTTCTGGGTGCAGTTTCCGAATCCAGTTGGCTTTCAGAATCAGATCTTGGGGATGTTTCCATGGCTGGTTCGGCACTCTCGTCATCAGAACCGACATCATCAGACTCTCCAAATTCTCCCATGTCCTCCCTCATCTGATTCAGTAGCGTATTCAGCTGATCACCCTTGTATTTGTCGACCCAGAGAGGCGGAGCATTTCTCCAAGCCTTAGACTGGTATACATTCTCGGTCATCCCGAGGAGAATGGAGTCGTTTGCTCTCTCGAGCGCTCTCCGATTTACTCGCCAGCCGCACCTATGATAAGCGAGACGTCAGTATTTCATTGACTCTTTATGTCTTGGGGACAGTTCGAATTTAGCGCTTTCAAGGGCAAAACAGCATCGAGAGAAATGAAAGGATAGCTGCTTTATCAGTCACTTACTCGTAGAATGCAGACTCAACTTGATCGTTCCGGCTTGCCCTGTGGCGTCTGAACTTCACGTCGCGTGCCAACTGGCCAGTAAGAAAGTCAGCAATAACTGTCAACGAGTCCTTGTTGTAGTCTTTGTAGGCTCCGACAGCAATTCTGATTGTTGAGAAGGGTATCGTGGTATCAGGATAGCATTCTTCAGGACTTGCTTCAGCTTGCTCCATAGGTCTCGGTGCAGATCCGCTAGGTGAATCATCAACGGTTGAATGAATGGCATTCAGGGGCGGGCCAAGAGTCCTATTTCTTTCCTTTCCGCGGCGAAAGAGGTTTGGACTATTAGGATCCAGCCACGTCTGTAATAGTGAGTCCCGTTGGAGTGCACGGCCGACTGTGGCCCCCTTACTTACCCAGGTACCTCTGGCTGTGATAAATCGGGACCATTTGTCAGAGTGGTGCTTATCCCAAGTGATGAGATCACTTTTTCTTCGTCCAACATCCAAGTTCTCGAAGGCAGTACCCATCCACTAATCATACGAACGTTAGACTGTTGGTCTGCTTCACCTTTGGAAGAGGGGGGGGGATAAAGTGTGGATTTTCGATCGAATACTACTCACATCCGAAGCATATATTATCTTGTACCTTCCCGACTTGTCCTTTTTGAACGCGTACCAGATATCCTTGATTTCTTCCTTAGCATTCTTGAATAGACCTGCGTGAAGCCACCTTGAAAACATGAGTCAGCACTGTCAGTGTACACTAGATAAGAGACGCACCGCAGGTCTTTTCTCCGTTGTCGAGGTCGCACAGGCTCAGAAGCTCCATCATCCGAGTCGTCACTGGATTCAACGTCTGAATTCGAGTTCAAGGCTAACTCTGAACTGGTGTCATTAGGATTGTCGGAGTCTGAAGCTGAACCTATTCTGAGCCGAGCACGTTTCGCCATGATGCTCCAAAGGTGAAAGTATGACTGTGGATCGTGTCCCTATTCGGAGTGAAGATAGTAAGAGTGCAATTGTTGAGGTTCGTTAATGCTGAGATCAGTGGCTAGTTGTCAGGATATCGATGAGTCGAGTTTGCTTGCAGCTCTAAGGTATGTCTTGGAAATGGGTTGAAGTCTGAGGAGGGCAAGGCTGCAATAGTAACACCCTCACTCCACAAGGTCAAGGTGTATCGAAATTATGCTGTTGATAAGTGGTATGAGAAGAAAGGGTTTGATTGTAGCGTCTGTCTTGGTACTTGGGAGAGAAAAGAAAATATCAGTTTGTTGAGATTGAGTACAAGAGAGGTAAGTTGTGGTGAAGGACGAGGGAAAAAACTGAAGTGGTGGAAGTTTTGACTAGCTTTTGAGTGGGAAAGCTTGTCTAATTTACATATAATAGATATAAGTCCAATTAGCTGTCCATATGGGAAGGAGCGAATTCGCGAAAGCCTTTTGAATTCTGACGAGAGAAGGGTGATTCAACATTAAAGTGAATTACAAATGACTTTGCTTATGAATCTTATGATGAATTTTCCAGGAACTCACCTTACTGCTGTGACTTCAAATGGCATGGCTCTGTGTAATCGCCATTTCCTACCTCACGATTGAGGATTGCCGCGCTATGCTGTAATGCAAAATCATTTCGGCATCTCAAAGCCAGAACAATACTCAACAGACCCATTGAAATGGCTGAGGTTCCGAGAAGAGACCACCAAACTGTTGTCATTTTCTGTATTCATTCCGAAACCTGATATTTTTATGCTGCTCTGTCACTGGTTTACAATTGCTTCCAGTGCTGTCTCGATCGCTAGGCGATGCAGGCACTAATTCGGTGGCAGCCATGAACCTCGCCGACGGCACCATTCATGTTTGATGTAACATGCCCTCGTGAACGAGTCCATACTTCTTGAACAGAATTGCGGTCACGTTTGTTGACAAAGCTAATTAGCCGAGTGTTTTGACCTTTCGTTTGCTTACTACCTAATCAGTATTTCCTAAAAATCACCAGCCCCTCTCACCCTCCGTATGGCACCCATAAATCCCTTCGCCCAAGCAAATCTCCCAGGATCGACACCAATAACATCACTTGCCTCCTTCCCATTCTGGTCTCTCCAAACACCATCCATCTTCCCCACCTCACCATACAAATGGGTATTTTGATTCCTCCTTAGGCCGTCGATCCACGCTTTACATACTAACGCACTATCGAACATGACGTTGATCTCCTGGCTGTGATACCACGACTGCGTATCTTGGTTGCCGTTGCCTTGTATACCGATGTGCTCATCGACAATCATGACTTTGATATGGCAATCGCGCTTCTTCTTTTTGGCGACGATAGGTACGGTCTGATCTTTGCCGATGTAGAAGAAATAGTGCAATTTCTGCTTGCCTTGAGGTGACAGAGAGGTGTACATCTTGTGCGCGATCATCTCATTTGTACCGCCTTGCTTCGGGAGGAGTTCGCCCTGTGATTGTCAGTAATTTCCCTACATGCTTGGAGAAAGGGTCCCTTACGGTGTCATTGTAGCCTAGGCAGATGTAGCAGTATACATCAATACCCCGTTCGCAGGCTTCGATTATTGCTGGAACTAGCGGCTCGGCGTTCAAAGTTGGTGATTGAATGAACACGTTCTTCTTCGCATTACGTAGTGCCGAGAGCCATACCTCGTTCTGCGGATTGTACACAGAGCTGTGATTTGGTGTTCCGTATGGCTCACGACATACCATAGCGATCGGAAATGGTTCGTGGACTGGATGTGGGATATACGGCGTCATTTCTTCTTCTGGCTCACATTCAGGAGCATTCCCCTTGAAGCCAGCATTCTTGGTATGGTTGAGATGGCGCGTTACCGCTTCGATTCGAGTCTCGCCATTCTTTGGAGACACAGCAGTCTGAACACGTGCAACTTCTCCTGCGATATCAACGTCGTAGTGAGGGTCGTCTGTCGTGTGCTCTGGCAAGAGGTTGTTCTCAGGCGAAGGATGCTTGATTTGAGACTGTGGGAGCTGCTGCGTGCCCTCACTAAGGAATTGCTTGGTTTCGGCATCTGGGCCAATGACTCCTGGCGCATTCGTCTCTTTGTTGCCACCATGCTTCTCGCTATGTTTGTTGCCGACGAGATTGCTGACTGCACCATGGTGTTCCTTCTCTGGATGCGGGATGTGGTCTACATCTCCTGTTACTGCAACTGCTTTCGCGTTCTCTTGGATTCTTCCAACTACACCCAAATCCTGGCCCTGGTGTTCAATTGGTTGAGATTCTCCTCTTAGTTTCGCTTGCTCCATGCCGTCAGTGATCCCGCCGACACCATTTTCAGAGGTCTCGGAAGTTCCGGCAGGGCGAGTAGCGTTCTCTGTCGTGCCTGGACCAGTCAAAGCATTTTGACTCGAGTTCGCTCTGTTGGTTGCGATATTTTGTTCCACTGCGCCAGGTTGATTGACATCTCTTGAGTGATACTCGTACGCTTTCTGATCCCTCATGCGACCTGGATGTACAACAGCCGAGTGGCCCTTGATAGCTCCATTCTCGCCAAACATTGCATTGTGATCATCGTTCTTGAAAGAGCTTACCCCTCCTTGTACAGCCGGAGAGTTTGTGCTTGGTAATGGCGGGTCGAGTTTGTTGTTCCACGAAATTAGAGCCATATCGTAGAGCGAGTCAACAATTGGTCCCTCAAGATGCGTCATCATCTCCATGTTGTCGTTGTCTTGAATGTTATTGCTCTGAAGCACAGCATATTTCCTGTCCACGACCATATACTTGCAATGGAATGTGCCAACCATTGGCCGATGGTAGTTGACGACCTGCAGATCGATGAATGGGATGTCCTCCGGCGCTGGGATATTCACAGCAGTTCCCATATATTCCTTCGGCGACACAGACATGTGATTGTTCAGAGCTTGTTTGGAGCTTCCTCTGTCGTACTCCAGCTTGAATATAATCCTCTCTCCTCGCTCGCCAGCTCTTCTCGACAGCTCCCTCATTGCATTTGTTATGTATTTCGAAGCGACTGAATTTTGCCAGTAGTTGGTAGCAAGTATGACTTCCTTCTCCGCTCGTACTATCAAATTGGACATGTGTCTCATGATATCGGGGACCCTGTCGACCGGTCGTTAGCGAATATCTCAGCTGCGAAAAGGAGGCCGTACACAGATATCACTGTCAACGGAATAACACCACAGCTTCCCATCAACGAAGGACTGACCATACATCCAGATACACTCTTGTCGAGTGTGCATAGAGCATCATGGTACAGCTGAGAGAAATCAGCGCTGCGCTCCCCAGAGAGTTGCTTTACCTACCCTCAGAAACAGTTCGCTCGGTTCTGTTGGTCCCCAATTGCCACATTCCCGAGCTCTTTTCAGATCTTCTGGTGTATGGTTATCCCGATTTGCTTTCGCAGTTGATATGCTTTCCTTGTCTCCAGCCTCGTCTCCTCCGAATAGCTGTTTCCAAGCTTCTTCGGGTGAAAGTGTCGGATCTTTCGCAAGCAGAGCAGAGACGCTCTCTTTGCTCGTGCAGAGCTTATATACCTTTTCCGAGATCATGGTCCTCTGGTATCGTTCCGAATATTTCTGGCAGGCTGTCTGCAAAATTTATATCAACCGCGACGAGGTAATTGCTGCTGCTAGATACTGGTCACAAATGGAGAATAGAAGATACTTGGATGCAAAGGCTCAAAAAGTGTTGCCAATCTTTTGAAGTCATGGCGGAATCAACGGATACGGCGAAGCCTTTGTAGGCCCAGCTCTATCAGTGAGCCGCGGGGTCAGAAGCGTCGCGTTCATTTTGCATGGGGCAGCCCATTGAGTGGTGGATGATGCCGAGTTGCGTGCTGGATTTGGGCCGGATTCCTGGTGCGATGACGGATTATGCACAGGGGGTAAGAACAAGCATTGCCAAGATCACCGGTCACCTTGGCATTAGTCTGGCAGGGGACGGTTAACGGCGAAAAGACTCAACGGTTGATATTCTAGGGCTGATTTAGACTTGAACAATTGCCTTAAGTTATTAGGTAAGATGGATCCGTTCAAGAATTATGATCAAGGGGCTTCTAAATATGGATTTGAAGACTGCTAGCGACTGATTCTCTTTCCCCTCTCTGGATAAGACGGCTTCTAGATCATGGAACCTGTTTTATACCAAGACATACTCACAGGACCAAGACCTCCAAGAGAATTATCAACATCTCCCACCAATAGTATTTACAAGTTCATCATGTACTCATGGCTGATCATCTCTCCTCGTTTTCCAGTCCAAATGACGTCACAGAAAATGGAGTATCGAGATTCAGCCCTACAAGACTTATTGCAAACGTGGTTAAACTTCCCCTCTGCTTCAGACTCAAGCTGCTACTCTGCTGTACTTGGAAAAGCGAATTGCAGGGTCTTCTCCTGCTTCCCATCTCCTATCATGCACTTGCGACTCGAAATGTGGGCGACATGAAAGTGCTTACTTTCAAGCATTATGTAGTTGGACAACAGTCTACGGTGGTAATGGAAGGACTCAACATCTTGAAATTTCTCCAAGGAACAGCAATAGCTACACTAATAGAAAAGAATGTACATGGACTGCTTTCGCCACAAGAAGGATGGCTAAACATGAGATAAATTTGCTTAGTAAGCGAACGAGGGGCAGAACTGCCCCGCATCAACTTCAAGGAACAAGGCTGAGCATCGATGATCAAGCCATCGACACCATCAACCACACAGCCTCGCTGTACCTAACCCAACAATGGTATGCCATAAATCTTTTCTATACGATTCGACTAACAGTTCTCTAGGCATCCGAAAGCAGACTCTACACTTTCAGCCAGGAGAGCAAAGACCACCTCCGCAAATTCCGCCTGGGAACATCCCGCGCCAGCGACCCTCAAGCCGTGATCTGTATGTCCGTCTCACTATCCTGCGCTTCTGCAGACCTTCCTTCCAATCTGCAAACCCGGCGCTGACTCGAGATAGATATGATCGATAAGCATACACTGGAAATCAAGCAGGATGAAGACAAGACAGTATACACAAGGTTGGAGGACATTGGAGATGATCTGCCAGACCACTCGCCGAGATTTGTGCTGTTGAGCTACCCGCTGACATTGGTGAGTAGAGCGCTGGGAGGGAGGTGAGAAATACTGATGTGGCGCAGCCTTCTGGTCGATTGTCGGTACCGTATGTACTGCTGTACTATCTTCCAGTTACTTGCAACGCGGAATTGAGAATGGTGTATGCTGGGGCGAAGGAGTTGATGAGAAACACTGCCGAGGTTGGCAAGGTCATCGAGATTGACTCTGTGGACGATCTTGAAGATCTGCCATCGAAGTTGGGTGCTGCGTAGGTGCTGCTTGATGCGTGGAACATCAGACCATGCTAGGAGGATGGAGAATAACAGAACATTAAATAATTTCAACGATTTCATCTGGCATCTGGAATCAATGTTGACTTTCAATCTGGACCTTTTAGCCCGTGTCGAAAGTCTCGAGTCAATGTACGACAACTCTCTTTGCTTGGGTCTCGCTGCTCCCAAGTAGCTGGCAACATGTCCGGCGGTGAAGTCCCTTTTGCACTCCGTAGCTGATCCCGCAATTGAACTGGCCATCTTGCCTACCCATGGTCTAAAATTAGTCAAAATTTCGAATAAAAGCACCATATATTGCAAGCAGCTTACCATCAGAGCACTTCCAGCATACCATCGCTCTCTTAGATGGAGCTCATTCGCCCTGGCTGTGTCCACAATTGGCCTACCCGGCACCTACAAGCCAGCCCTGCATCCTCCCCCACCCATGTCGCAACACGATACGGCGAGCGACTGACTTCAGAAGGCTGATCGTCCGCCGTTTTCCGCTTGCAGGTAGCCAATCTTCCGTGGATCACCAAGTCTACGTCCATGGTGTATTTCAAGGCGCATCTTCATCCTTTTTATACCCCATACCGACCCTCCACCATTCGTAAATCTCCTTATTCCCGTCCAAAAAGGCGCCCAGCTCTTTCATACTGGTCAACTCCTTTACATCTCCCGGCTCAATATCTAAGCCCCTTTTCTCTACCTCCTCCCTCTTCATAAGTTGGTAATCTTTGTACCGTAATTTCTAAACCTCCATGTTAATAACTCAGCCTTATCAAATCGAATGGAAATAGAAAATCATGCTTACGCGTACAACCTCCAACCAATCACCAGCCAGCTCGCCTTCCGCAATCATGACTCCAGGTGGGCCTCCGGTCTTCAAGAGAACGGAGCAAGACAGTCGTTTTGCAGCTTTGGTGATGGTGAGGATCTTCTTGCGGGATGTCATATGGTGGGTTTTGATCAGGATGCGTGTGAGTGGCGGCATTGCTTGCTGATGATGCGATTTATCGTATAGAAATATGAAGGGATGATGTTGAACTTTTCCGAGGTTGGCCACTTGTTAGCCGAGCACGTGTCTCAGGGTCCTGGTAGAATTTCAGCCAACATCATCTGCCCAGCGATGGGGAGCACTTACTTGCTAGTACGTGGACGGAAGTCAAAGGTCGTGCAATATATCAGTTGCCTTGGTTTTCGCTATTTTAAGCATTTTAGATGGAGACCATAGGCACCCTGACGCTGTATGTTACAGGCGCTTTCCTGCTAAATCTCGCTTGTTGACATGCCGTACTTCACTCATTGTGCCACTCGTATAACAATTGTGAAAAGAATAATTATGCTTTTCAAACTGACTTCAATGTCGTTTGATTATTTCAGGACATGAGCGAGAGTCGTTCGCTGTAAATCCTTAGCGCTGGTCCTTGTTAAAACATTTCTCAGTAGAACATGTACCAGTGACAAATAATAGCAGCCATCGAAAACCCTGTTCAATATCTTACAGCATACTTATCACTGGTATTAAGTGCCAATACTGCAAGGAACCACATATGAGGTAACTCTACGGTATCACGTCCACTCCATCTTCACGATGAACACTGGTTGCTGCCAACGGAACCATGCCATGCCTGCGGTCACGACAGACGAGAACCTCATAGAACAGATCAAGTGAGTGGCAGTATATCTTCCTTAACAGCGATTCAATACCTTCGCCCTCGCCTAATCTCCCAGGTAGGATCCTCACCTCCAAATCTCCAATCAGCTAGTCCACCCAGCCTAACTCAACCACCTAAGCGAACCTAACTTTACCACAGCTATCTAACCAAATAAGCAGAAACACAACATCGACAAAACCGTGGGCGGCCAATACCACGGCTCAGGTCAAAGCGGTTCGTATACGAACACCAAAATTCGATGGCGGATCGAACACCAACGCGAATCGAATCGGTTATACCGTATTAAATTACGTTGGTCAATTGGGACGTCACACGCATCCGAGTGTGGGCTTCCAATTGAGTTTTTGCGTTTTTTGGCATCTGACTGAACTTGCCTGTTTGCTTTTTTGTGTTGGGAAGGGAGTTTCAGAAGGGTGGTGTGGCTGTGAGGGGTAGTTGGAGTTTTTTTGTGGGATTTTTGTTTGTTGATGTTTTTATTGATTTTGCCGATAAGCGAAGCGGATTTGAACCCCACGATGTTGGACGGACTAGGCTGCATGATCTGTGCACATTTGATACAAGTCAATGGAGCTTTATGTGTAATGTGATTGGGAGCACTCTTTGCAGGACGATGACTCCATCTGCACGGTTGTAACCTATCAGGAGGGCAAATGCGTACAAGCTTGGAGTGATCAACAGTGTGAAGGTCGGAATCGTTCATGGTAATACTGGGAATAGGTGAATGGCACATCGCTTTCTTGTCAAAACTTGCATACAATTACCAAAGCATCTGGTCAGATATTGAGGGTGGGGTATCTTTGTTTATTTTGTGTGTATCTCATCTATGTGGGTATCATGAACTCCAAGCCTCAAGCACAGCTGCATCTAAGCAGCTTTTTCATGAAGTGCTATCCATCCCATGTTTGCCCCGGTATCTCATCTCACAGGCCTGACGTACCATTTAAGCGGGATTCAGGTCGTGAGACCAAGTTGACGCGTGTGGGGAAGGTACAGTCATCTGCCACGACCGCGACCAGTTCCTCGACCACGATAGGTATCATTGCCACGATAGCTACCATTATCACCACGACCACCACGTCCACGTCCACGTCCACCTCTACCTCTACCTCCTCCAAATTCACTGTTACCATGGCCTGGGAAGAAGGAATGAGCGCGAACATTGACCTGCTGAGCGAACACCCCAGGAGCAACCTCCACATCCGGCTCCTTTAGCTGACGAAGCGTCAAAGCCTGACCTTGACTGATCGGCATACACGAATAGCCCTTGGTAATACTATCCTGAATGCAGTCCTTCAAGAAGGTATTGAACCATTCCTTGGACACCTTCTCGATACCCATGTGAGTGAGAAATTGCGGGAAGGACGAGACTTGATGGATACGCTTGATGGATGCGGCAAGTCCCTTGGCTGAACCTCTTGGTGGTGCACCGTGACGCTCGAAAGCCTCGTCGCGCAGAATAGCCAGTGACTTGCGCGGACTGCCGAGTGCGACTTTGCGGAAGAGGTTCAGGAACATGAGCAGACGGTAGGAAGTCTTGCCGGCTTCGAAGCTCTTCTGCAAGCGATAGTCGGAGATGGGTGAAGGTTCAAGATATGAGAGCTCAGACATGCCACTGCCCTTTGAGTCGAGTATCCAGACGACGTTTCGGGTCATTGTCTCGCGGACGATAGACTTGATCATCTTCTCCGTCATGTCCACATCGCTGATCAATGCCGCAACAAGCAGATGCCCGAGATTGGGACAGTCGATCTTGGAGTTTTCGCCTCTGCCGAATGCGTTAAGCTTGTTGTTTGCTGCTCGGACGATCGACGGGTTCTCGGTTGCGAGGCATAGCAAGAGATGGAAGAGGTGGAAGTATGACTCGATAGCCTTCTCCGAAGCGTGGGTGAGGGTGCTCTTCGGAGTCTCTTCGTAAGGGTAGAAGGGAGCTCGGATCGTGGCTTGTTCAGTCTGTTTGTTGAGCTTGACGACGATGTCATTCATGAAGGCGTAGATGACCTGACTTAGGTCGCCGGATCCAAGACCTGCTTCCGTTCCCAGGTTGCTGAGTGTAGTAGTAACGCTATCCCTCACCTTTCTCCAGTGGCCGTTGGAGATAGGAAGGCCAAGCCATTCCTGGAATTTTACTCCTTGTACTGAGCGGCGGATACGGTGGTCCGTGAATCCTTCCATTGACAAGAGGTCGAACTCGGACTCGAAAGAGCCAATTCTACCTCGTCGCTGGATGTTAACTCCAACACCCAGTCTACTAATCATGTAATTGGTCTTGAAGCAGAAGCATTGCAACTCCCGAGTTCTAATGATGTCGTACTTGGTCACGATGCTACCGATCTTGTCCCATGCCTCGGCGAAACTCATCAAGTCCTCGTATTCTAGATTGTCGCAGAGGAGTAGGAGGATCTCATTTGGCAGCTTCGTTCGGTGAATACCCTTGAAAGGCTTGGCGGCTACGACCCCAGTCTGTGAAACTGACGTCGAAGCCTTCTGAGAATTTGTCATATCCTTTGCTTTGAGACTGCATTTGGAAGCTGCACTCTTCTGGGGACTGGGCCAGTGTACATCGAGCATCTCTACATCCTCTTCAGCAAAGGCAGCAACTGGAGGTGGCGGCGTTGAAGTGCCGACAGACAATGCTCTACCAGTACCGTAACCCGAGGAACCGAAGCTGCACTTGTTACACATATGAGATGAAAGGATATAGCTTTGGGTTTTGCGGTACTTCGCAATATCGACAGAGTATCCACCGCCGCTCTGCTCAATCTTGTCGCTACTGAAGAAGCTGAGAAGTTGAATAGCGATGCCCTTGAGCGTGTAGGCAGGAGTGTATCCTTCTTCAGTGTTGAGAATCGAGGCGCAGATGTAGCTTCCGAAGATGTTTGGATGGCGAATATCGGAATCCATGCGAATCCGGGGAGGCCCAAGAGGGAAATTCTTCGGGAAGTCGATGGTCAAATGCATCGGTCCGTAACCCTTGACAGTCAGGATCAGGCAGGCATGCTCGAGATCATCTTCTTGGACGTGTAAAGCGATGTTGGGGTAAGGCTTAGCCTGAAGCTCAGCAATATCTTGCAAGAGGCGTTGTTTAAGGCTGTTCGCGGAGGCAAGAGCTCGGGCGTTTGCGTTGGCCGAGTAGGGCACCATCTTGAAGGAATGCAAGACTCGAATTTCGGTGGACCTGCCAGGGAATAAGGAGTTCAAGAATGAGTGGAAGTGATAGAGAATGTCAAGAGAACAGTGCTATGGAAATTGCAAGTTGGTTTGGCTCGAGGCTGAAGGTGCTTGGCGGGCTGAGTGAGCGGACTGAGCAAGTCAGATGGAGGAGGAAAGAACAGAACGAAGAGCAAGGTGCCTTTTAATATTCAAGAGACAGGAAGAGAGGGAAAAAGTACTCTACTCGGCCAATGACTCATCAAGGAGTTGTCTCTTCTTCGCTGGAGGTGAATCTGAAGACAAAGACATGCTAATCGGATGTCCTTTAAACAGGCCAGGCAGACATGCGGCTGAATCGTAGAGCGGGCCTAGCAGTCAGAGTGCCTCAGAACCTACTTATTTGAACGACAACCTACACTTAAAATGAATAAGCTTCATTTCGAGACTTCTCGTTTGCTCTCTACCAAGCCATCGATCTGCTTCGGCAGCGCCAGTACTATGAACACTTGGAGTTCCATAAAAGTGGAGCAAACAATAACATTGAGTCGTTAGCGAGACGACACACAAGGGGCCTCTCGGTGAGGCTGATTTGAACGCCTCATCTCGAGTGATGGATGAGAAAAGTCAGGCCAATTTGGGAAAAGACCTCGCCGGTCCAATTCAGGCCATGGCTCAGACGTTGAGCCATATGGCTGACACTGGGTCACGACATACTGGGATCTAGGTACAGAATGCTGAATAAAACCTTGAACCTTGCGGTGTCAACAAAGGTCACGTGGTCTGCATGCCTTTTGGTCTTCAACAGCTTGCTCTTTGGGTCAAAGTAAAGATTCGAAACACAATCAAGTCCCTGGAGAAATGTGAGCAGAGCCTTGCCAGCAAAGTGGTCCATTTGTCGGGGTTCTAGTCTGAAATCATGTGATTGACCCCGCCTCGCATCACAAGCCAGAGATTTCTGCTCCAGGGGTATCATTGAGGGCGTTGAGGCTGCAGTACAGTACGCCCACGCAGAAATATTCCAACAGGGCAACAAAGCATGTGCTGGCGATTTCCTATGATTGCTGTACCTCCTGATCCGGTCATGAGAGGGCTTTTGGATATGTTGCCCTGTCCTCGAAGATTAGAAGCCATTGCATAACTGGTCTTCGAGGATACTCAAAGGGACGAGAGCTATCTCGAGTTACACATAACGGACTTGCTCAAAGCTCAACTATGACGAAAGCCAAAATATCAAATGCCGTGCTTCTTGACTGGATCTGCAACACCACCACACTAACCGGTAGAATAGCGAGTGTGTCGGTCGTAGAGTTGCTTGGATTGGCCAGTTGAACATCGTGCTTTCTCTACGCGAATCGAAGCTCTCTCCAATTTGTTAGCGACCCGTGGACCCTTTGGAAGCTCTCCACTTCTCTTCTGGGCGCACATCCCTCCCCCTCACCAATTCCCACAACCTCACAACACAAAACATCGCACACATGGCAGTCGGTCCAGCAAACTCTAAAAGACCAGTGAAACCCCGCCCCCGCCCTGCGAACCACACCTCTCCCGAACCTCCATCGAACCAGCAAGAGAGCTCAAGAGCCTCTTCGTAACAATACTCATCAGCTTTGTAGTGCGGGCCTCAACTCCGCCGGTCCTCAAAATGAGTGCAAAGAGCACAGCTGTTGCCCAAGAGGGTCTGCGAGAACGGAAGCCTGTCCATGGCCCGGAGAATGGAACTTCGAGTGGGAGCAGCGGAATAGACACACCACAAGACGACGAGGAAGCAAAGGGACATGCTGGGAGTAATAAGACAATTGGCAGAACTCCGGATGGAACTCGTACGTGTCCACTTGTGAGGGATGGGCTATCCTGAGCTCCAGATGTGATGTGTTCCTCGAGTGAGCTGACTAGCATGCAGTTTTCACGGTTCCTCAGACGCATGATATGGTATCCCAACTGCTAGACCCTCGACAGCCTAAGAACCTTTCCGATGCCATTGTCCTTGCTGTACTCGGCCTCCATGTCCTCGCGCTATACCTCCTACCTGCCTCCCTAAAGCGACCAGTATTTGCCATCATATTCTTGTTCTGGAGGGGCTGCTACAATGTTGGTATTGGGTACCTCCTCCGAATACAGTCCAACCATCGTCGACTCGTGGCATGGGCTAAGATGATGAACCTATTTGAACACCCAAGCACCGGAAAGAATCCTCGCCCATGGCTATACAATTTGATAAAGAGCGAACTAGAGACCAAAATCCCAGAGGACTATAAATTCGAAGAGGCGCCAATCGAGTACAATACCTGGTTAGTTTTCCGCCGAGTCGTGGACCTGATTTTGATGTGTGATTTTACGTCGTATTGTCTCTTCGCCATTGCGTGTGGTGGTCGTCCAGCTGGTGAGGGTCTCATGATGCTCTTGGTTCGTTGGGTAGGAGGACTCATTCTTGTCGGCTTCAATCTCTGGGTCAAACTTGATGCCCATCGAGTCGTGAAGGACTATGCTTGGTACTGGGGTGATTTCTTCTATCTCATTGATCAGGCTTTGACCTTTGATGGTGTCTTCGAGATGGCTCCTCATCCCATGTATTCTGTGGGATACGCTGGGTACTACGGCATATCAGCCATGGCCGCAAGCTACAACGTACTGTTCATTTCCATCGTTGCACATGCTGCTCAGTTCGCTTTCCTCGTATACATCGAGAATCCTCATATCGAGAAAACATATAATCCACCGCCACCGCGAAAGCAAACGATTCACCCAAGCCCCAGCGACATCCAACTTGCGAATGCGACAGCGGCACGTAAAGAGGGAATTGAACTTCCTGAGCAAACAGATATTTTGGAGAAGTTCCCTGCCCTCGCGACATCACCGCCTTCTGTACACAACATGCTTGGTCTTGGAAACATTGACTTGTTCCGAATCACAGATGTTTCGGTCCTCCTTCTCCAGGTCTGTGTAACGATCATTGCTGTTGTGTCACCATCCACGCCAATTTACCGAGCCTTGTTTGTCTTGAACGCAGTATTTTGGCGTCTCTGGTATACTGTGGGCCTTGGCATAGTTCTTGATCGGCAATCAAATGACAAGATATGGACAAGACATTTCCTCAAATTCGGCGAAGGCACTGAAGAGGCATGGCGACAGTGGAAGGGCATTTATCACCTGAGCATGAACATGTGCTGGGCAAGCTTCATTGCTGCGACCTGGAAGATGTATACCTTCCCAGCGGAGTGGACAGCCGACAATGCTTTGTTGATGCACATCATCGGAATCACACTTGTTGCTCTCCAGGTCTGGACCGCCGTCAGCATCTATCAGTCATTGGGAGAGTTTGGTTGGTTCTTTGGTGACTTCTTCTTTGACCAGGACCGAAAGCTTACCTACAGTGGAATCTACCGATACCTGAACAATCCGGAGCGCATCATTGGTCTCATGGGTCTCTGGGGCGCCGTGTTCCTCACTGGAAGCTTGTCAATCTTCTTCCTTGCTCTCATGAGCCACGTCCTCAGTTTATGCTTCATCCAACTCGTTGAGAAACCACATATGCAGAAGCTTTATGGCAGACATCTGCGACCAGAAGCTGGCTTGACCAAGAGTCTTCGAAGATCACTACCACCTCCACTGAAAAAGTTCCAAGGAAGTGTTGACAAAGTTCTGAGTGAGACCAGCCATTTCGTCGAGGAGTTTCTGGACGCCGCGAGACCCAAACTTGCTGCTGGTGTCTCTACGATCATGAGAGATACTACTGCTTTGTTTAGCCAATATCCTGCTCGCATTACTGTCACACGACTGGCACCTGATCTAGCCGGTTTCAACCCTAGGGACTACTCAATTGAGATCCAAGGCACGGCATCCTCTTCCCTGGCCTTGAATGAGCGCTCTACTGGCAAGGAAGGTCTGACTGGGCGATTTCCAAGCGAGCGTACTGATGAGTACAAGCCTTTGATGTTTGAGTACGGCGCACCAATCAAAGTCAAATGGAGAGCTCCAAAGCATCACAGCAAGAGTGACTGGGTTGGACTATACATGGTCGCAGATAATGCATCTCGAGAAGTCACACGTGTTTCATCCGCCGGTCGATGGGTTGCCACAGTACCAAATGAATATGAAGAAACACCTGCCGACCGTGGCATTTTGGTAGCCAATCAGCCAGTATTGGGAGCTAAGCGCGCTGATGGTTCTACGTACGATTGTGTTCAAGGAGAGATGGTTTTCGAGGGTGACAAATTGTGGTGGACCTCGGGTGTCTTCGAAATGCGATACCACCATGGCGGCAAGCACAACGTGATGGCCATTTCCTTACCCTTCGAAGTTCGCATCGGTCGATTCGACGAAGACGACACAGTCATGGATTCAAACGGTCTCCTCCGCTCAGCAGTCGAGGATGCTCTCCTCCCAGTCGTCAGGAACTGCTTCGATCGCGATCCCGAGATCGCTCCCAACACTGTTGAAGAGAGCTTCGGCAGTCTGGTTGAGAGAGATGGCAAATATGCCAGGAGAGTCGTCTACGCTATCCATCAGATGTTTGCTCTTGAATTGGCTCCAGGCGTGGTGGCTGCTGATGGGAATGTCAAGAAGTTGGCGTGGAGAATTTGTGTTGCGAAACAGGCTTTGGTGAGGACAATCTTTATTTGCTATCGATGATGCCATTTATTTTACCATTTATAGGTTATTCTTACTGACTATTGATACGCACTAGGCACCATACAGCATGTCTCATTCGAAAGGAACATCGACGCCTGTTGAGGAGAAGTGAGGGGGTATTGTGAATGAAAGCTGCGGGTGAGAGAGGACTGAGTGAGGTTGAGAATGAGTTTCAAAATTGAGGAGATACCCTGTGAGCACGCCGCAAGGCATTTTGATGGTTTGTAGATATGCATTACAAGCCAGGTGGGAATCTTACATTGAGCCATCGGCTGGTCAGGGTGGGTTGGTGGCATAAAAAGCATGCATCGCATTGCAATTTGGATACATACGGTCTTAATTGGAGCAAGATAATTTGATGCTCTTCCTCAACCTTTTCGCAGGGCTCAGCCCACAGCTATTATCACACTCTAGTAAGGACCCGGGCAGGAATCCTCCGCGGTAATGTTCTTCCATGGTTGTGACAGACGAATTCAGGGGGAGAAGTCAAACGAAGCGATATTGCACTTTTCAAGCTCGACGAAAACGTAATACCAACCAATGCACCTGAAAGAGCTCACAATCAATATTGGAAAACTCATGGGATACTCAGACTTTTATCGCTCCTTTAATGTGTATAATTATGGTACAGTTGTAAGTTTAGCTGCCTTGCATCCTTCCATCCTCTAATTCGTCACGGACTCGCGCCTCCAGGCATCCGCGATCCGAACCAACACTTTTATCCAACGCTCCACGACACACGACCGGCAATTTCTGAATACCCTAACACATTGATAGTTCCCCCATCAGAAGCTACGTCTATACCATCATGACTTCAACCATGGGCAGTTCCCGACACCTCCTTTTGATTCCTCGAGAACTACGGGACAAGATTCTTGGCTTCGTTCTGCCGACCATACGCCCAGCACCGTGAGGACTCTCACCTACCCACAAGATTTACAGGATCTCTCGAAATCAAGTACTGAAATTGGAACAGAACATCTTGGGATAACAGCGATGGTCACCGGAGAGAGGAATTCTGTAATGCCTCCTTCCAAGCCGAGAGATGCAAATACGAGGATGATGACAAGGACGCCGCCCGAACAAGCGGGATCCCAACACTGGCCGTGAATCATCAGCTGAGAGATGAGACGTTGCAGCTTATGAGCCATTTGGGCTTACCTGGGGAGAGGAGTTACCAACTGGACATTATGATTGTTGAGGAAGATTATCTCTGGCAAGTTATCTATCCTAAATCATGTTGCTAGAGATGCCTAGCTAGACGAGGTTGGATCAAGCCAAGCTAATCGAGACGTCACAGGCCGACATGGCTCTACGTCCCAACATTAACCAGAAGAGTCGACGAAGTCGTCGCCACCATCCGTATCTGTGGTGTTGCAGCTGATGCCTCTTGGTCGGGATTTTCTGAAGGCTGTGGTGGTCCGCCGCTAATCACCTGGGCATTTTGGAATCTCCTTCAATGTTTCTTGAAAGGTGGCCCCCTTGCACGCGATACTGAGAATGATATCGGGGTCAGTGTGAAGAGTCTGTTTATCGATGTCAGGACTCCGGATGTACCTGTAGAGATGATCGCTCCCATGAGGACTGTTGTTGAAGGAGAGGAGTATCACGAGTGCCTCCATGGCCGTTACCGAGGTCTCATGGACTTCCGCCAGAAGTCGGGGATCCCGTATCTGATGGTGAGTTACTTTAATCCCAACAAGCGAAAACTATGAATTCTGTCAAATTTCAGAAGAACTCGGACTGATCCTCTGCGCAGAATCCCAAGAAACTGGTCGCGTTCCTGGTACAACAAATGGATAGGCTTCTCGATATGTCGTATCACACCGCTTCGTACGGAGGTATCCTCTATGAGCGGATAGGTAGCATCAAATTTACACTTGACGGAGAGCTCTGGACAGAGTTTGATCTGGCTGAAAGGTAAGTCCTCGGCCGAAAGAGCACATGTAAGAGAAACGAGTTAACGAGTCCAATGTATCAGGCTTGCAAATGTCCAGTTTCGGGACTCTTTTGGGAAATTACCGCGTCAAGAGCGCCCAGCTGTTTTCGAGGCTTGGAACTCAATTACAGATGCAGAAGTACAAGCCCTAGTACGTACGATGCATCAGCGATGTTTAGATGTGATTGAAGCTCGTGGATTGTATACAAAATGGTAGTAGTAGTCTGAATAGTATCATCTTCCAGTTTAGTCTTGGCCTTTCTAGCATTTGCCTCAGTGGTGTTATATTTAAAGCAGCATCTAGGTGGCGTTTTAACATATTTTTACCCCTGTAGAGAGTAGACAATAATCAATGGATCTATCAGCAGCTCTCACTGTATCTGTTACGTGTCACTTGTCGATTTCGAAGATGGACGGGATTGAGAAAAGAAGGAAGGGATGTCAACGACTTTAACTAGATTTAACTATTCGGCAAGATTTGGGGGAGGCTCAAGGAGAAATGGAGGGGGAGGACGCTTAGCTTGGTATTGGTTCAGAGTATAATCGGTTGGTTATTCTAAGTATAGTTCAGGGTATTGCTACTTATTAAGAGCAGAGTTGACTGTAAGATACTAAAGTAGGTATGCGATACTTTATTTGAGTGAAACGCAAGGCTTCTACATAGGAAAACTATCTACTTAAATAAAACCATCATTATTAGACCGCCGTAGACCGTTGGTCGTTCCCCATGGACCGCTCGTCGCTCTATTCTGTCACATCACACGATATAACCCCCGTTCCTGGGTACGGATTCCTTGTCCATGACTAGAATCCCGTTCGTGCTCAATAATCCCTTCCTGGGGTTCTCCTGCGAGGGGAGGGCACTTGAGAGACCCTTCCCAGGTGAGCCTAAGTTCCCGGCTTTCCTTATACTCCTAAGAGCGCAGTTGCACGTGTTCGTAACATCTATGCAAAGTTCTGTGCCCCCTCGGGGCATAGCACTCTTCGCATACTAAGCTAAGCCATGTAGCTTCTTCTGTCGACGCCGTGTCAGGCTATAATATGGCGAATGTTGCAGAGCGGATAAAAACGGCTTCCATACAACTTTGATAAACCAATTATCGTTATCATTTACGACGAACAACATTTCAAGTGTAGCTGGATTTTTCAATCTTTGATCAATGATCATCGACGACACAAATTTAGCCCATAGAACAAATATAAGAAGTCTGTAGATTCAAGGAATTAATAGACAGTTATTTGATTCATGAAACATTTTAGACTCACATGTGAAGAGAGGAAATTCCAAACAGAATATAGCAAGCAATGTTCGTCACTGGCGGTAAATCATACGCGAAAACTGGGGCGAGAGTGAAGCTTGAGCCAAGAGCGCCGACCATGCCACAGCAGCTAGGCAGGTATATTGACGTGTGCTTGTACATGCTGCAATGTGACCACAGCAAGGGTATCGCAGCGAGTGTGGTCCAAGCAACTATGGCAGGAGCAGCGAACCAGTACCGTTCGCGATTCGCAACTGCGAGATAAGCTGACAAAAAGGCCCCGACGGTGCAGAGAAACAATTCGAAAGTGAAAATACTTCTCTCGAACAGTGGGAAACGAATTCCTCGATGCACCCATCGTAAAAAGATTAAGTATCGTGCGAAGAGCAGTTTTTCCGGGCTGCAACGAGATGGTAAGAAGAGCTCACGCCAATCTTTGTGAGATCGATTACCGGCCTCAGTGGTTGGGAGGGAGTTTCGATTTATCTTCAATGTTGAACGCGCTGAGGAAAGTAAACAACACGCGGAAATAAACATCGTCGCTAGCCCTGGCACTGGATATGCCGAATCTAAGATTGCTAATACGCAGACAATCCACATTAGTGCCAATGCAATGTAGATAATCGTAATAAATCGACCCCTATGTCTGAAGATTTTCCGTTCTTGTTGAACACTGAATGTGTGTCTCAACGCAAGAGGAGAAGGCCAGTGAGTCATGTCTGGTGCTAGTCAGATATCGCAGGCTGAACCTGCATGGTCATTCAAATGAGACGAAGAAGACATACCGCAAGATATGAAGATCTTATTTTCGGATAATTTGGTGGCGCGCAGGACTTGGGTTGTTGGGTCTAGTTGCTGCCCCCCGGATAGTCTCACATCAGCCAAGGTCTCCCATGTGACCAAAAACTTCGAAGGCGTTGACGACTCTCTTTCCACTGCAGCACAAAAGGCTGTGCATGTTGAGGGGTGTATGAATCCATCAATACTGACTAAAGACGACAACACTATGCACCAATTGTCTCGATCGTGATCCCTGTGTTGTATGTCCTCTTTCAATTCGACGTGTAGAATATGCTCCGCGGTATCTCCTGGTTGAGATATTTTAAGTTGGAACTTCATCGGCGGTGGACCAGTGAAAATGTAGGACGGAAACGTTGAGGCGCGTAGGGGTCCCACCATTTTGCCTTCGTCATAAGTGTCTAGCATCTCGCTAGTCATTTTGAGAAATTCGCGACGACGCAGACCTAGAATATCTTTTTGCTCGCCAGTCTGCTTTTCAAGTTGTGGCGGTCCGGAAGGTACCCAACGATTCAATGGTTCGTTGAGTTTTGGTCCCTCATGGAAAAGAAATTCCGCAGGAAACTGTCGGAATACATTCAACACGGATTTCATCCGATCTTGCACATCTATGTGACGCACAACTTCTTTCGGAGAAATGGCGTTGGCCACTGCGAGAATGCCAGGTATATCACTTGACTTCTTGGTGGAGCGATGTAGGAGAGAGCTCCACGTCGCTCTTAGATCTTGAAATCCATCTTTGGAGTTCACAAAAACTTCGAATGGACAGGAAAATCTTGCGACAATAGCGGAGACTAATTTGCTTGCTTGGGGGGATACATGCTGAACGTTCCCTCCATCTCCTTTGTTAAAGTCGTCAGCAGCGTTTTCTCTTATATCGCAGATTAGTTTGGCGATATTCTTCGCTACTCCACCGATGGCAACTTCCATCTTCCAAGCTGATAGAGCCTCTGCAAGTGTCCAACAACGGGTGAGCCACCTCATATTGTACAGATGCATGACTTGCTTTAAAGGCTCCAACTTGAAAAAATCCAATCCCTCTTTATGCAAAGTGCAGTCTCGAATCACAACACAATCTGCGGAGGCGAAGATCCAGTCAATACTTCGTATAGCCAGTTGCTCCGAGAATCGACTCGACGCATCGGTACTTTTGGGAATGCATAGGGTGTCTAGCCATAGACGTATTGGACCCTGGGTGGGTTGGGTTGTAGGGGTTTTGTGAGTCGGCTCGACATGTTTAAGAACGTCATTCAGTTGACAGCTGTATATAGCGTTACCAGCCTTATTTCCGAGCCCTTCTGACCAAACGTGTGATATAGCGTAGTAGCCTTTGTCACCACTCCTTTCAACGGATATATTTCCGTCTTCAAGGCGAGCAATGACTGGTATATCCATGGTATCATCCTGATAGATTGCGTTCAGATCCGACGCCGAGACTTCAAGGAGCTTGCAGTCACCCTTCGGGCAGAGAGATGTGTGGCTCGGGCCATGTTCACCTGCGGCCACATCCTTCTCACAGATAGTATGAGAGCAGTTCCCGTGGCCTTCTTTCGAAATCGCCAGCGTAGTAAATCCAACGAGGGCGAATAGGTAGAGACATGTGGAGTTGAGTTCATGGCTCATTCTGGCGATTTGACGGGGACACCATTCTTGCTTCTGCAATTCCCTGACAAAAAAGGAAGCAGAGTCGGGGCAGAGTGAGGGGTCTTTTTGCCTGTGCACTTCGTCGTTAGGGCACACACTAACTGGATCAACATTTCCAGGATAGAAAGTGTTCATGAGATAGTTATCCACCCGACTGACGACAGGAATCGGAATTCCTCGGCCTGTAAGGCAGCTAATCGAGCAGGATTGATGTAAGAAGTCGGACAAAGTATCGATCAGGACTTTGACTGAGGCAATAATGAGCTGACCTTGGACATCAAGAGAATTGTCGGGCAGAGAGTCGGGACTACTCTGGTTACGAGAAGAGTGAAACAGTGCCTCAGAGTCCCGGTCATCCAGTTGATTTATCAAGGATGTTGCGAACGTCAGGATTCGACGCTTTTCCGGGAGATTGTGCTGCTCTTGCTTCCACTCTGCGCAGTAACTGATGAGCTTCTTTGACGACAAAATCCAGTGGCCACTTTTTTTTGGAGACTCTTCCTTGAAATCATCAACCTTGAATTCAGTAAAGAATTCCTTCAGCAGGCCAAAATAAAGCCACGACTGCACTGTGGAGCGAAAAGATTCTGGGCTCTTTTGTCTTAGGTCGAAAAGACAACTTGTTTTCTGACAGCCATACTCCGGCCCAGCTCTATCAAGAGCTTCCTTGTGAAATGGAATAGTACAACCTTTATTGTGGGATTCCCAATCCACAAAAGGTACAGAGGGAAGAGTGTACTCCAGATTCAAAAGATCGCATACGTGATTCATCTGGACGCGATTGACCTTGTTGGGTTGCACTTGGAAAGAAAAAAAGTCTCTGAAGAGGGAATAAATTGATGGTAGCTGTGGCAAGCTTAGAGCTCACTTGGATGGAAATTGCTTTCATAGTATTTGAAGTCATCTCATAGTGGTCAAATACCACGCTAGCCCCTAAGGACGGATTCTTTTCTCAATATGCGCCTAGTCCAAGACATACATGAGTATTTTTCAGCAATACTAATATAACTCAATAGCATTAGGTGTTGTCTGAAAATTACTTTTTTTTATCGGACCTATCAATATGCTCCACGTCAGGTGCAAATGCCTCAAGACATGAGGCGGTTTCAGACATTTCAAGCCACCAATAATCAACCTCGGCGGTAGATTATAATACGAAGTGAGGCTTGCCAATATGCAAAGAGAGTACGTACGCCCACGTTACTTTATCAGGTGCGGCTGAAATGTTTCATACAAAGTCGAAAAGGAGGTATCACATCTTGTTTGCCTTGTAAATTCAAGAGTGAGGCAAGTTATGAAGCCACTGCGGCCGGTGAAGAATTAATCCTTACCGAACATGGAAGAATGCGGCATTGACAACGCTGCAGGGTAGATGATGCTCATTTAGGTGATGACAGCACGAGTAGGTGGCGTTCTAAAAGAAAACCGAGATCTTGGCTTGCTCGTATTGTGATGCCGCTACTTGTGGTAGCGGCACCTGCTGCAGGGATCATACAAGAACATTATCGAGTATCAGAATCGAACGCTGAATAAAACTATTAGGCAATGCTTACGACGGAGTCACTCGACAATGCCAATATTGTGGACGTCTCCTGCCGACTTATTCACCCCTCCGAACTACCTGTTAAGCAGCGACACCGACAAGGTTTTAAGACCAAATATCTCTGCGAGATGGTTACGTTTGTTACCGGCGGAAAAGATAGTGGGAATACTCTTGATGGGTACGAAAGACCACAGCCAACCATTGGCTTCTGCAGTAAATACCCAGCTCTTGGTTGGCTTTGTGCGTACGCCTGCGCCGATGAACAACGATGCCAACATTCCTGCGAGGCTGTGTTCAGCTGAATCGATTTAACTGCCAGCCCTCAATCCAACGTCCTGTCCTAACCTAATAACAACGTCGCATATATCCCGATTCGCAACGCTTACCGATAATCCTCTTTCCTTTCAGCGCTCAAATCCAGTCCGAATAATGCGTCTTTTAGAACGCAAAAAGGACGGCGAGTTCACCCTAACCAAGGATATCATCGATAACGTTCCCCACTATGCCATACTGTCGCACACATGGGGGGCGGATACCGAGGAAGTCACCTTCAGAGACCTGACGGATGGCACGGGAAAGGACAAGACTGGCTATAGCAAGATCCGATTCTGCGAAGAACAAGCTAGTCTTGATGGCTTACAATACTTTTGGGTGGATACATGTTGTATCGACCAGTCAAATAGCACCGAACTTGTAGAGGCTATCAACTCCATGTTTCGCTAGTATCGCCATGCGGCTAAATGCTACGTCTATCTGTCAGATGTTCCAAGGGATGCACCTGACACTGACGACGCGTTCTGCCAGCTGCCTTGGGAATCGGCATTTCGTAAAAGCAGATGGTTCACTCGGGGTTGGACACTTCAGGAGCTCATTGCCCCAAAATCAGTCGAATTCTTCTCTAAGTACTGGGAGCAGCTAGGTAGCAAGGCATCCTTAGGGACAATTATCCACGAGATAACAGGAATTCCGGACAAAGCACTTCAAGGAGTTCCGTTATCAGATTTCAGCGTCGCCGAGCGAATGTCATGGGCAGAACGACGTGAGACTACTCGCCAAGAAGACCTGCACTATGCGGCCTATTGCGGCCAACGATCCAGCTGCGGGTGTCTCGACATATCCAGTTTTACTGTTGACAACTACGCACGCAAAGTCGGCGGACGGCATCAACTTGTTCTCGCCAATGGCTGACACGATTGCAGTCATGGCGTAAGCAACCCAACCTAAAGCGACACAGGGACCATATGTCAGCTGGTAACTAAGCACGCCCATATCAAATGAGAACGCGACAGGTGTCAAGCGCGACCCTGCCAACTGGGCGAGCGCACAACAACATCACTGCCAAGAATCAAGAGCACGGAGAAGACGTCAGTTGGGCGCATCCATTAATCAGATAATTCGCTTGTAGAAAGGCCTGAATCCAACGCAAGTTAAATAAGCTGTAATATAAGAGGCATGTTGCTCAAGCCCAGTGATTACGCAAGCTATACTATTAAAATTCGTTAACAATAGAGAAGGCTGCGAGGCAAAACGCGAGACGGGAGAGTTCTTAAACGCTGACACTATAAATTTTAGCACAGGCTTAGAGCTGCTTAGTGGCGGGCAGCGGTTTGCGTAGTAACGTCTAACCCCCCCCTTTCCGGCCACCCCCCCCTTCCGGCCGCCTTTTACACCAAAACTCGACACTTGTAATGTTTAATAACTTTATTGTTTATTAATGAAATAACGTCATATTAAGAACGGTAATTATTTATTACTTGTTTTTTTTAATTTTTAAGAATCTCATTTATTTTGTATTACGTAATATTACAAATTATGTATTTGAAGTTTTAGAAATTTCTCGCTAACAAATTTTTTGAGATTGCATCGAAATAGCGTCAACGAGATATGCACAGTAGTGATACGACCATGGGAAGATTGAAATCATTCAATCGGCCGAGTTTGATATTGGCTAGCACCTTTTTGACCATGTATCATTGGACATGATTTAATCTAGGGAGGCGAGAACTGAATCTCGAACTCAAATATAATTAATGTCTACCTCCTCGGTTTAACTTTGCAACACCAGGACGAACCCTTTTTATTTGGTCTCACTCTGAGGGCCACACTGCATCGCCATGCCTTCAGTCATTACTTCGTTTCGTTATGTTGGATTCTTTGCGGCAATTCTTTGTTTGCACCTAGCTCAGATTGTGAAAGCTCAGTTTATACAAGATTTCGAGGTTATAGCGCAGCGAATCTATTAGTGAGTTATATCCAATTCCCCAGAAGCATTTTCAACTTTCCAGATGAGGGTTCCCAGATCTCCCAGAGCATTCATGTTCTATCTTTATACTTTCTTTGGACACTCCAAAGACTTGACATAAAGCTAAGAAAGTAGCAAGTCTCATTCTCAAAGCACAGTTGCTAACTTGAAGCCTTAAAGCCGACCTATCCCAGCCGACAATCCTCATATAATTTTCGACCTTGGCACGGGCGGCGTGACTGTCTTGCTTGTTTACAATTGTGAATATTTGAGAGACATATGCGTGAATGCCAACAATTTTTTCGCGACCACTCGAGGGCAAGCGATGCATAATCTTGCTCAACTGAATGGAGCAGCACCTAGAGTATTTGGTTTCGACTTTAACGCAGCTAGAAGAGATCGACGTGGTGACAGAGCATGCCCAAGTAATTGGAAAAACGGTCATCCATGCCCTGAAACGGGCGCTCCGGCTCAACGGCCAGTTATGCGGCATGATGGCCCTTGGTTTTCGACAGCCATCCAAGCCGGTACCACAATGAATAAGATAGTTGACAACAACGTCAACGGGCAAGTAGTTCCCTCCAACATACGATACACGTGTGAGGAATTCCCAGCCAGATCTTTCATCGAAGGCGGGGTCGGACTCACAGGTGCTAGTGCAGCAAGTACTCGCTGTGTTGGAATGAGTTGTGCACCTGCTGGAACAGTCCCCATAGTCAAATCCGAGCAAAACTGTACGTATGCTTAGCTTCAAAAGTTCCTGGGTCTTTGTAGAGGGTTCCTAACACGTCATTTCTAGGGCAAGGATTTGCACACCAGAATTTGCGTAACGAACTCGAAGCCGTTGTTACTGACGCTCAGTGGGGGTTTCCCGCCTTCGATAATACGAACGATGTGGTCTTATTCCAGTGGGCCACGATCACCTCAGTGAATGGCGTTGCGGCTAAAGTCAGTATTTACCATCTGTTCGAACTCTGAACACTATTTCTTCCTCTATTTATTGTTCTTTAAGATTGTTTTTCTATACTGGGAATGAAGGTGTCATCTCTGTGGATATTATTGCAATGATTTGTCTCTTTGACTGTTACACCAAGATTGTTAAGAGCGAGGCTAACTTTCGATTCTACGTAGATCTGGACACTTGATAACACGGACCCAACTTTTCAGGCAATGATGAGCGTGAGACAAATCTGGCAACAAAAAAAGCGTGCTGAAAGTGGAGACAACTCTACTGAACCGGTGGAATACAAACCAACCTTTGAAGATATAAAGGCATATTTTGACGCTGGTCACGGGAAGGAGACCCTTGTCTATGCAAATCATTCATCCTCTGACTTACCTGGTATGGTAAGCTCAGCTAACCAAATGCCCCAAATGGAAGGGATGAGAGATCCAACGTCATGGAACATCGACGATGAACTTGTTAACAACGCGGATCAGTGGAAAGACCTTCATGGCGAGCAAACTCGCGATGCACCTGAACTTTCAGCCGCCAAGCTCCAGCCTGCCTCGAGGAGATCCCACGACTCATTCGTCACGCCACTCCTGAAGAGAGCCACTTCTCAAGATCTTCAAGAAGCGCAAGCTATAGTTGAAGATGCTTTGGTCGAAGCATCTAAGCTTAATGCTCTGCGTCTAGCCCAGCCTCTGCGCAACACGTACGGCGTGAAGGGTGACGTGAGCAGCTTCCAATCTGATAATTCGACGATCAACGGAGATGTTACACCATTACTTCAGATTACACCCAAAATTGCTGAAGCTGCAGCCCTCGTTGCCGAAGCCGACTCTGTGGCAGCAGCGGGGAACTTCAGCAAGCGCGCCGCTCCTACCGGCACGTACTGGATGGGGAGTCTTGCCAGGAAAGGCAGTGTACCATGGGGTAAGTCGATTTTTATTTTTTTATTTTTTTTTAGCTAACCTACTTCAATAAGTCAAGGTATTTGGGAGCTTGAGACATGTTGCACAAAAGACAGCCTTTTGTTGCCTCCACAGCTGTTTTGGATGCTCTAGAAGTCTCTCAAACTTTTCAAATCTCAAACTAACCTTCTCTTAGGGAACGATCCAGCATACAAGGTTTTCCGTAATGTTTATGACTATGGTGCAGTTGGTGACGGTGTCACGGTGAGTACAATGAGATGAAGTTACTGGTAATCCCAACCAGCTCTATGTCAAATAATACTGATCATCGTCACTTTATCTAGGATGATACCAAAGCAATCAAAGCTGCAATGAATAATGGCACCCGGTGTGGGGAGAAATGCAACGGATCTACCACCAAGAATGCTATTGTATACTTTCCACCAGGAAAGTATTTAATTTCAACGACCATCGCCATGCCTTTCGGAACTCAGGTTATTGGCGATGCCAATGTTCGACCAACACTCCTTGCTTCCCCTAAATTTATAGGTCTCGGCGTTCTGTCCACGGATGAATATACAGGTGGAGCTGGAGGTGCAGAGCAGTATTATGTCAATACGGCAAATTTTTACAGACAGATTCGAAATATCGTCGTCGACATCAGACAGGCTGGTGCCAACATCTCAGCGTTGCATTATCAAGTAGCTCAAGCCACTAGTCTGCAGAACGTGGAGCTTATTGCCAATGCAGGAACCACCCAAATTGGAATGTATGCTGAAAATGGAAGTGGTGGCCAGATTTCCGATGTCACTTTCACTGGTGGTGGTATTGGTCTTTATGGAGGAAATCAGCAGTTCACAGCTCAACGTCTTACGTTCAATGGTTGTACGACTGGCATTCAGGTCATCTGGGACTGGGGATGGGTGTGGAAGTCCATCAAAATGACCAACGTCAAGACCGGATTCAAACTCATCTCTGACGATGGTTCAGGAAACATTGGATCCATATCGATTCTCGATTCAAGCTTTACAACCGTTGGTACGGCCGTGGTTATAGCTCCCCCTTCATCTACACCCGGTTCAGGCAGCACAGGAGTCGTTCTCGAGAATGTAGCCCTATCAGGGGTTACTGCGGCTGTTGCAGATACCACCGGCAAGACTCTCCTGGCATCTTCAGCTTTGATTACTCACTGGGCTCTGGGACCCGTCTACTCAGGCTCGACAACCGCCCGTACCTTCTCTCAGGGTGCCAAGGTTGGAAATTACATGAGAAAATCGTCGTTGCTTGACCCGAAGGGCGCTTACTTCGAGCGCGCGAAACCTCAGTACGAAACTCGTGCTCTTGGAGATTTTGTTCACGTGAAAGACTTGGGCGCTCTGGGCGATGGAACTACAGATGACACAGTAGCTTTCCAAAAGGCTCTCTACTCGACTGTTGGGAAGATTCTTTTTGTGGATGCTGGTTCATATATTCTCACTTCTACCATTATCATACCGGCTGGGGCCAAAATCGTTGGTGAAACGTGGTCACAACTTGTCGCGTCTGGATCGTTCTTCGAAAATGAGAGGTAAGTTCTGTCATCCTGGACACACTTGTGGCTGAAGCTTTGGGATCTCAAATGCTGAGATGCTTCCTCTTGTGTGACCCTTGTACTGACGATGACTTCCAGCAAACCCCAGGTCTTTCTCCAAGTCGGAAATGTTGGAGACATTGGCGATGTAGAGATGCAGGACCTCCTTTTCACCTCGCGCGGAGCCACAGCTGGACTCATCCTAGTCGAGTGGAATATAGCTGCTGCAACCGCCGGTTCTGCTGCATTGTGGGATTGTCATGCTCGAGTTGGAGGCGCCACTGGAACTAAACTGACTCCCGCTGAATGCCCAACGAGCGGCATCAATCAAGGATGCAAAGCGGCAAGTCTAATGATGCACATAACCCCGTTGGCCTCCGGCTACTTTGAAAATATGTGGCTTTGGGGAGCCGATCATATGCTAGAGTAAGTCGTTCCTTGTCGATTTGGAGGATGAAGTATCAGAATGAACTGACCAACAATAGTGATCCTGATCTTGTCTCTCCAAGTAATGACATGGTGCAAACTTCCATCTACGTCGCTCGAGGTTTCTTGATCGAGAGTACCAAAGCTACCTGGTAAGTCTCATTACATTCTTCCATTGAAACAATTTCGACAGCTTTATACGACTCTTGACTTATTGTCGTATCGTTCATCGTTCACAAGACTGACGTGGATCTCAATAGGTTATACGGCACGGCGTCTGAGCACGCAGTGTTTTACCAGTATAATTTCAATGCAGCCTCGAATATTTTTGCCAGAATGCTTCAGACCGAATCACCCTACTTCCAGCCAACTCCTTCACCACCAGCTCCATTCGCTGGCGTTGTAGGACTATTTCCAAGCGATCCTACATATTCGTGTGCATCTACTACCAACGAGTTTAGTGGTTGTGATGAATCCTGGGCTGTTATAATCACGAAGTCAGAAAACATCTTTATCGCTGGTGCCGGAATTTACTCTGTATGTAAGCCCTTCTTCCTGCCGCCTCTTCTAGTCCTTTCTGTCAGCACAACCATCAATTTCCAAGAAGTTTCAACGCTTGTCGCCCTCCAAATCTCTACAAATGCCGTTGCTGATTCTTTGCAGTGGTTTTCAAATTACGCTCAGACATGTATCGATGCGCAGCTATGTCAAAAGGCGCTAGTCCTCCTGAACAACAATAAAGCTAGTGTTCGAATTCAGAACCTCATCACTATCGGAGCCAAGTACATGGCTGTCATGGACGGCAAAGGCATCACAGCAGTTGATAACCTTAACGTCAAAACGCATCCATTCTGGTCCCAAATCACAATCCTAGATGTTACCAGTAGCAGTGGCACACAATTCAACGACCTCATCTGGCTAGACCCTGTGCTCTGGAATATGGATTCGCCAAAATTCGGGTGTGTGCCACCGTGCCATGTCAAGATCCCCCCCTGGACAGGTGCAACTAGTACTGTCAACTATCCACTCATTACCGTCACCTCCGGCACTTGGTCAACCACTATTACACAAGCTCCTCTCACCATCTCTCAATGGGTGTTTGAGGTCGTGACGCTGACTCAAGGTACCGGCAGTAAAGCCAAACGTCAAGCATTTGCACCATTCATACCAGTCCTCGCGACTACAACCATCTGGCCGTCAGTCGTTTATACTGGACCAAATGTGAGTTTCAACCCTTTTATTTTGTTATCGCTGCATCTGAGGATTCAAATCCATGAGCACCAGTGATCTTGAGATGCGCAGCTTCGACGCTCTGTTCTTAGATTAATTGCCCAAAATTTCAAATATACATGGACTGACTGATTTGTGTCATTAAGGGAGCAATAACATTGACAGCACCAACTGTGGCGTTTCCTACACCTCCTGCCACACCTCTGTTTGGAAGCTTTCCAAAACGTTACTGGAACCCCGAAATTAGTCTTCTTAACGAACCCACCGTTGCTGAATGCTCGTATCCTTTCGACCCCAACTGTCTTCCTGTCCCGTACCTTGCAGGCAATGAAAGCAACTCTTCTCCTGCTGGATTTGGCGGCAACCCCGACGAGAACTGGGCTGAAGCTGCCGTAATCTGCCCAGTCACTAGCTCAACGACGTCTACAACCACAACCACAACCTCCACTACAACCGCCACTCAGGCAACGGAGTCTCCTTTGGAAACGGGAGATCCCGCATGGAACGACGTCGAGTGCTACAATGGTGGAGAAAAAACGGAGCACGTCAGAATGGAATCCGCAGCCAACAGCTTCTGCGATAGCATCTCGAAGTCCAGCTTGAAGAAGAAGTTGAAGAAGACTGGAAAATATCCATTCGATTACAATGGTGGCTTTGGAACGGTGATTATTACAGTCTCGCTGGAGATTTTGTATGACACATGCGAATTCATTTATGATGAGGCACTGTGCAAGAAATACCTCTCCGTCCCAACTGACAGTTGTGATTGTAGTGGTATCAACGACAAGCATGGTGGCAAAGTGATAAACGACTGCTACGAGTGGAGGATCGATCCGCAGCTGAGTGCTTGATAGTATTTGGTGGCAAGGCAGTTGATCGTTGGGATATTACTTGCATAACGAGGGAATGGAACTGTATTATTCAACGATAATTTCTGTATTGGATTACAATAAATGTTTTTAGATGTTTTCTTTTGCTTGTTGTTTATAGTTCGCAGAACCTTGTATTACATACTGTATTTTCGAGGCCCACAGCAAATTTAGAAACTTGTCACAATCTCTTAGCTTTCGGTGGATATATTGTGTCTTGATACTGGTAAAGTATGCAATTGAGAATAGAATTGGGCTTCGTAATTGATGGTGAGCTTTATATTTTCCGAGTGTCTGAACAGAAATCCACAATAGCCACTATACATATTCAAATGGGACGCCAATATTATGGCATGACGGGTCTATACCCCTGTGGGCTCTCTACTTGCGTTTGCAGAGCAATTCTGGGAGCCGGATTCGGTATTATCGAGGCGCGCGCGATGAAATTATCTTTCTCTGTGATCATCAAACGAGCCAGCCCATTACAATTCACCATCATGTCCGACACATCACCCATACCCCACACATTCTCAGCTTTCGTAATATCTTCCTTCAAGCCCATGAGCCACGGGTGTACCGTCGAGAGGTAATCATGAACCGTCACAAACGTCCCAGAAGCAGCCTTCACCAGAATCTTCACATTCTTCTTCCTCGGTCTTGGCTCTCCGCAACAGCCTAGAAGATGCTCCTCTCGGTCTGAGTCTCCATTCGGATCGTAGTCCGACAGATCGCCATACCGCCTTCCTTCTTGCGCCTCTCCGAGCTCGCCGTGCCTCATGTGGCAATCCTTCCAATCAGACTCCCAATTCTGCAACTGCGTGACGCTGACGATGACAGATGATATTTTAGGCTCGCAAAGTGATTCTTGTGAAATAGGATGCCAGGTTCCATTCGAAAAATATGGCGTTAGAGAGGTTGGGCTGTGGATGTCTTTCATGACGTGGAGAGCAGCTGGGAAGGGGCCATTTAATTCCCAGAAGATGCGTCGCCCAGCGGTGGAAGGTGTTACTTTTGTTCGGACATTGAATAGCTCTTCGAAGGTAGGATAAGAAGGCAAATTCGAGATGGCCGCATCGCTGGGATTTGAGGTTGACATCGTGGTTACGGGGTTGCGATTGAGAAGAGTTCGTCTCTGAAATTGGATATCGGGAAACTTGATATCGAATTAACAATTTGAGGAAAAGGAGCGGTTGAGCTTTGAGCGATACGGAGGATTGAATTTTTTAACGACCAAACGGCAAATTGGCTGCTGTTTTCGGGGGTTTTGGTCGCTGCTTTCTGCAGCCGACTTGCCAAAATCTCGCGCCGCCCTAGCCCTCGCGTACATGATGGCCAAGGCGGCAAGGCCATAAGACCCTGCCCTCCTGCAGGAACACCACCGAAGCACATGGGTCAGTCAGTCAAGTTCCGAGATCTGAGAACCGCTTCCCTCATCCTCGTTTAACACCTTCTGTGAGGGGGAGCAGAAAACGGCTGCCCTCCATCTCGTATCTCAGGATGGCAGTCCTCATATTTGTTCGTCTGCCCTCCCTCCCTTCTCCATCTTCTTTCCTCCAGACCTCGCATACTCAACCATCACCTCCCCCTCGCTCTATACTCCTCCCCTTTCCCTCCGCTCCTATGGTCGCGCTTCCAAACGCATACATATCGAGCCCGCAGACAAGGCTGAAAGCGGATTCGAAAAGAGCAATACAAGATTTCCTATAAGGCAGGCGTACGAACAGTTCGCTCTGAGATACTATATGCTCGTTCCTTTATCGTCGTGGACGGCAGTAGACCGGGATATGGCAAACAAAGTCCTTACGGCGATGCTCGAGGCTGGTAAGGGCTAGGCTTTGGACATGTATCAGCTCGGGCTAACAGAAATCTTCGTCGGTGCTGACACGCTGGCGCTCCTGGAGAATGAAAGAGCTAGGCGCCTTGATTACTGCGCTACTGTGATCCAGAAGAATCTGAAAGCTATGTACTATCGTCGCAGGTATTTGAAGGCATGAGATGCGATCCTCTTCGCTCAGTCCACTATCCGAGAACATTTTGCTTGGAAGTATGTACAAACGAGGAAAGCTGCGACTATAATACAGCGAATATGGCGTGGTCAGAGGCAGCGTACGAGCCTGGATGTTGTTCGGAACAACGTTCCCTTGATACAGGCGGCGGCAAAGGGCTTCTTGGGAAGAAAAGAGATCATGGATATACGCGCTAGAAAGGCTGCGGTGTTGATCCAAAAAGTATGGCGCTTGAGGAAGCATACCTAGAGCTGGAGACAGTATAAGCGCAGAGTCATTATTGTATAGACGCTGTGGCGGGTCAAGTGTGCTCGCCGCAGGATTCGTGCAGCGGAGGCTCCATTAGACGTGGTGAGTCAAGGTGATCATGAGAACGAGTGGATCGCACGGATACCTGCATACTGGCGAACACAGCTGCAACGGATTAATAGTAGAGAGGTTCTCGAAGATATCCAGCTCTTCTTAGACAAGGTACGCCACCTGGTTACGTCCATTGACATTAGGCCCGATCAGAATGCCATGGAACGGTGTGGAGGGTCGGACGAGATCCTAACCAGAGATCGACGGTTGAAGCAGCTCGGATTTATGATCGAAGATGGGTGGGAGAAAGAAGAGTCTCTCGAGGTTCCCAAAATGGTCCTCTAAATCTTAAGGAGAATACACCTGGCGGAACTAGCAGCCAAGTATATGGAGGAAGTTGAAGCCGATGCCGACAAAGCTGCGCCTAAAGACGGTCGGCAACCAACGGTGAAGGAGAGATACGTCGACCTCCTCTTTCCCCAAACAGTCAAGCATACGAGCAAGAATACTGGGAAGGGAAAGAAAAGTGGCAAGGGGAAGAAACGTGAGAAGGGAAAGAAACGTAGGAAGGGGAGTAGCCAGACAGGTGAGCAGTTGAGCCCGGAAGAGGTGCGTGCACAAGCAGAGGATAGATTCGAGTATTGGATAAGGTTGGGAAGTCCACTGTGGGAGTGGTCACAGAAATACGGGCTCGCGATCTTAGTCATACTTCCTAAGGAGGTGACGAACTCGAGGTACGCTCTCGCTTCAGGTAGGGATGACACTTGATACTATCGCTGATTTTCAGACTCCATAAACTCCGGATGGGTCACGATCAGGCTGTTGCCGACTACGTCGACTTCTGCTATCCAGGGTTGAAGGAATAGATCAGCAATCTGTCATGGGTCCTTCGAGGTATAGTTGCTCGTGACATTCCAACTAAACGGCTCGTGATCGAGACAATCCTATCCCACGACTTCTTAGATCACCCCTTCGGGGAACTGTTTCAGTTCTTCAGTGATCGTAACTCATCCGAACTCGGTGAATCCTCTTCGGAAGAGCTATCTCAGATGTCGAAAGAAGCTGTTAACACACCACAGACCGATACGGCCGTCGGGTCCTGTGACCAGAGGTAAGCTAACGAGCGTGTTCAAGGCACGATAGAGTCAGTCCAGGATACGCAGCCGGAGAGTACTTCTGAAAGCCTTCAGTTGTTCTCTCCTAATACTGAGATCCAGAATGGAAGTCTGTCTAATCCTATCATAGACTATAGCGAGTCCGTACATTCGTCGGTATACAACGAGCAATCTGATTATCACGAGGAGCCTCATAGGCATATAAATTACCACTTACTACTCCAGGATGTTGATAGGTCTGCACAATCGCAGCTAAGTGTCAAATGGGGAGGGCTTAACCCCTAAGACTATTTTATCCAGGATAATGATTGGCGCACGTAACCGCTATTCAAGGAGTGCGAGGGAGAATATCCCCTCTCCACAGACGGCGACTTGCAGAGATCAGGCTCAAGTGAAGCTGCATTCTACGATTTTGATAGCCTGATTGACTACTCTCCTTGAACTACACCCTGAGTCGTGTCTATACCCGTAACAGATCGGAGCATGTCAGCACCTCTGGTGGATATGCCGCGGCTTCAACGCCGGCACAATTGCAACTAATTATTGGTCTGCGCTGACTACGGAACCGATGCTAAATCTCCGGCTCTTGTTGATGCCTGCGAAGATGAAGCTAGGGACTCATGACAATGTTACTGCAATCAACACGGAACACGTCATTTTGTACCAAGCCTTGAGCAGGCAGGAAGGAGCAGAGACGGGGTTCAAATATTTTGTTTGATTTAAAGAAAGCATAATGCAACAAAGTTTTACACAAATGCTGTCGGCATTGCTAACCCCAAACTACTCCTTTACCGTGTACTTATATGGACCTCGCATACAGACCTGGCAAGGAGGTATGGCGGAGTCGATGATTTTGAGGTATCTGAAGGACGATGGCTATTCTCATTCCAAATATTCTTGGAAGTCGCGAAGGCTCGTAGGTAACAATTGAAAACGAATATCCTGCCATATCTTCTGACTTAACGTTAGCAAGCCCATCTCAGTTATTTCGAACATTACGCGCCTTTTTTGTAATTCATGCTACTATACTGAGCATGCAACGCACGCGTAATGAGGAAAGCCTCCTTTGACGGCGTCATGAATGAGAAAGACGAGAAAGATATTGCTATCTGTTATTGTTTACTTGGTTCTTTTTTCCTTTCTTCTGTATTGTACTACGGCTTGCATTGGGAACAAAACGGTTGGAGGCGGACCGGTCGGGGTATGTAAAGGGGACAGATGAAATGTTTATTTGAAAGCAGTGGATGAAGAGAAGAGATGAGAAAGTTACACGAGGATGGATCATGCACACACGTACCAATAGTTGCGCGAAACGGCTTTGTTAATCTTTTGGGAAATAAGGGACTTAGAAATGTATCTGTAGCAGCAAATGAAAAGCAGCAAAAATTATCTCTGCATTCAACTGAAAAGGTGAGGTTTGACCGTGAATTCAGGTCGAGAAATGTGAGGAACGTGACCGCGAGCTCTCGGACCTAGCCAGCATCGGACCTGGAGCTCCTCCACACGAGCCTCAATCCGACGTCAACAGAGTCCCACGCAACGTCCAGAAACCCCCACACGATTTCCGGTACCTGAAATCGATTACTCAGCCGACTCCCGAATGAATGATGAGATTGAAGTTCGAACAACCTTAAACACAAGTGTACCAAGTATCATTTGCCGTGCTTCTAATTCGGTTGTACTTCTGATTTAGCTGTACTTCTGATTTAATTGTGCTTCCATTTTAATTGTGCTTCTATTCTGATTATGCTTCTGATCTCCCTAGGCCTGGTATTTTCATGAATTCATATCATTTGCCTATTTTAGATTTTATGTTATTTAAAGGCAATAGATATGATTAGCAATAGAAAACCCTGAACATATTCTGTCACTGTAACTAACTACAGAGGCAAAGTTTAGATAATGAGGTTTTTTGGGGGGTTACCATCACCACCTCGCTTGAGGTTTATCCCTACACTAGGTCGTCACCTTACCACCTCGCTTAGCTTTGTTTTGAACGATAGTCACAGAACCACACCGCCCGCTCACAGGGACCCGGGAACACCACCAACCTTCATTGTCCAGTAGAGATAAAAATCGCTCTCTACTTGCCATAGTCTCCGTACTAAACTACCTGAGAGCTCGAATCTTGAGAAAGTAACCCCTCTTAGCTCAATCGGACCCTCGTCTTGCCCCAGCTACCTCGCTCGACCCAATTTTATGCTCAACCCCTGCCTCCGTCGCATCTGGGTTTGATTTAAATCCAACACCCCCCTTGGAAACTCAACCATTTGTTTAAACCTTCCATCAACTATGTCCGACCTACATCGGAGATCTGATACTCAGGCAAAGATAGTCTAGCTAAATCTTCTTTAGGTACTTTCTCATTTATCTGGTATAGCGATTCGCCATATCTTCGGGTAGTATGTTTTTAGGGAGTGAATAAGTATTTTGCTAAGCTGTATCAACATTGCCATATATCTCAAATATGCAACCACTCCACTTATAATTTTTACGAACAAGAGTTGCTATGATACATAATCCTTGGATTTGTATGTAATATATTGGCTATGCTTGCAGATAATTAAAGCTACGTTGATACTATCAAGTTTCCTTAATTCAAATGCCTTCTTAACCAATGTGTCCTTCCTCCTATTTATTCCTTCGTTTTCTCTCTTTCATCTCCGCCGCTTGTCTTTGAGTTTGGCGTTTGTAGTATCCATAAGTGTCTTCAAGCTTAATGTTCAAGGTCGTCCGCTATGAAGGAGCCTAATTCTTTCACCTCCGAACTTACCATCCTCCAACCAACCCTCATCATCTAGTGATAAGACCTTTAATATCTAGGTAATTATACATCATCTAAGTTGCAATTACTTTCTAAGTGAAGGTATAAGGTAAGATTATTAAGATTGCAACTATTAAAAATCAAAAAAATATAACCTTTTCATTCATTTGCTATATTATTAAACTTCTTTTTTGTACAAGTAGTGTTTATATAATTTATGATTATCTCAATATTAAGGATTCGATTACTTGTACCGAAAACCTTTTTATACTAATGATTTGATAGTACTAGTAACTTGTTAATACTAATAAATCGTTAATACTAGTAATTTGTAGGTACTAATGATTTGATAGTATTAGTAACTTGTTGGTACCAATAATTCGTAGGTACTAATAATTCGTAGGTACCAATGATTTGATAGTACCAGTAACTTGTTGGTACCAATAATTCGTAGGTACCAATGATTTGACAGTACCAGTAACTTGTTGGTACCAATAATTCGTAGATACCAATGATTTGATAGTACCAGTAACTCGTTAGTACTAATAATTTGTTGGTACTAATAATCTGTTGGTACTAATAATCTGTTGGTACTAATAATCTGTTGGTACTAGTAATTGGTTAGTACTGAGACGAGTGCTGTAATGCCCACGGTGCTGTAAGATATACAGTACCGTATAGAGGACGGTGCCGTGGATGCGACGGTACCGTGGGTGTTGCGGTACTGTGAAGAGCACGGTAACGTAAGATGTACAGTACTGTATGGAGGACGGCACCGTGAGTGTTACGGTACTGTGAAGAGCACGGTACCGTAGGACTGACGGTACCGTGGGTGTTGCTCGTGGAGGTGAAAACCATCAGCATCCTGCGGAGTATTGTTTCTTGCTGGTCATGTTGGCTGTGGTCAGGCAGGAATGCATTTTTAAATGGCTTCATGACTACGGACGAGGATCATTTTTCTCTCATCTAGGACAAAATCCATTTGACGAATATTACTCCATTTCCCTCTTGACAATTTCACCACAGATAATCAGGATCGGCAAGTCTCTGGGAGACGAGGATATGTTTGAAGTCCAGGCTCGAGAATACCCACCGGTCAGTCGGAGTATATATTCTAGAGGACTAATCACTGATAACTGGCAGCTTTTTCACGCAATGATGGCACTCTCCGCTCTCAGTATAGCGCACAAGAAAGGTTCCCACACTGCCAATGCTTTAGAGCATTATCAGCAAGTCATTCCGGCTCTGAAGACTACAGTGCAAAGCTCCCAAGATTCCTACGTAAGTGACTGTTTCTTTCTCTCTCCTTGTATTTTGAGACACGCTTCATTCAGTATGCACGTCCCAAGATGTGGAGCTGAGAACATTCTCATATTCCAGTAGCAAGACGAAACCAGTACTGATATTGGATGTAGTCTGACGGCGCCTTATTGACACATCTGGTCTTACTTCTCTACGAGATCGCTGCGCGGGAGCCAAATATGCGGCAACATCATTGCGACCAACTTTTGAGGATCATTTCTATGCGACGACAAGCACACAGTGTTGACCACTTCGACTTCATCATCTGGATGATCTACTGCATTGATGTATATGCACTTTTGAGTGCGAGCGGAACAGGAATGTTTGTCGAGGTTGTTCTGAAACAGAATATGCTGCCGTTACCAGAGCGATGTTTGCTCCCAGACAGGCCCGGGCAGCCTCAAGTGATATGTCCAGAAGAGCAGGCACACTTCCTAGCAATCATCAATATCAACCAAGAGATTGTCCTAATCGCTTTACAAGTCGGACGGCTTGGTAAAGCCCTGAGAACAGAAGCCAGCCAAAGACGTTTCGGGGGCTCTGCTCATGTCCCCGGTAATGTTTACAACATGGAACGATACAGCCGGATTCAAAACCTCCACCGACTGATACTCGACTCAAAAACGAAATGGAGATCTCAATTTCCAGATTATCGGACATGGCTCAGATCCCCAGAGAATCTGCCACCCAGAGTCTTCGAGTGGAAAGAACATGTACGTTATAATATTCTCAAACTTGAGGCTTTGCTGACAGGTACAGTCATATCTGCTATTCCGCGTATGTATACTTTACACGCATACCAGCATGTATTCAGGGCAGTTAAACGACCCAGAGCCCGATACCGACGCCCAGATAAATGCATGCTGCACCGAAATCCTTCACGCAGTCAGCGAAATACTTTCCAAAGAACAATTCGACATGCGGTTCATCGTGTTCCCGCTATTCATGGCTGGCTTCTGCACGCGGAATCTCGCGGAGAAGGATACCGCTTTGAGGTTCATGATTGAAGTTGAGAAACATGGCTATGGAGGAAGTACGGATAATGTGCGGCGGCTCTTGCAGACTATCTATGAGAAGCAGCGTGTTGCTGTCATGCAGACGGGAAATGCAAATTCGGTGGATTGGGTAGATGAGATGGAAAGGAGTGGGCATCGATTGATCTTTTACGGATTATGATAGGACTCCAATGGCAGTGGCTGGTGTACGTGGGAAAAGTTTGGAAAGAGATGTTGTTTGGAAACAAACTCGAGGCATTTTGACACTTAATACCCATTTTGATATTTTAGACGTTGGTAAAGCTGCAGCTTGCAGTCGTCTCGTAGGTGATCGTAGTCTCAAGAGGAATTGGACCCCCGGAAGTGATCTCAGTGTAGATGCGGCCAGCCATCGTGCATGGAAACAAGGGATGCAGTGGAGTGGAGGGGACAGGTCCGGCACGATTGCGGACAGCTATTCAAGTGTGACTGTAGGTCACCTAACAGAGCTTCCCAGATATCAGCTTACTGACGACATGAAGGAAACGTGAACAAAGGTGTACAGAGAGCGCGGAAGGGGATTTTCAACCTCAAAAGAAGCTCAAACGAATTCCCATACATGATTCCCCTACCCCAACAGTTCAGGAGGGCGTTATCAGCAGCAAGAATCATGGCATTCCTCTGGAAACGCAACAACTTGACAAGCAGTCAAGCCTCGGAACTAGAAGTCATCCGTTCACCGCCAATTTTCTAGCGGCGGTACGGGCGTATGAAGATTGGCAAAAGCTTAAGATATGCAACGAAGCTACTCAACAGCTCGAGAAGTGTACGATGGGATAATCAACGCATTCAACGGGGCGATCAGCCATTTGGGACAGGAATAACAGGCATATTCATGGCAAGGCGAGAACTGATCTTCAGCATCGTGCAGCGTTTGGTACTTTTTGTTTTTTGATATGTTTGTTTTAAGAATCTGGAGGAAATTGTCAAATGATACTAGGAATGCTAATGAATGCGCGACTTATTGTATATATACCAATTGTTTCTTATATAAGCGATGCGCCTCATGTTTACTCTTGATAATAACTTCTTCATTTCTTTTGCGTATCTGACTCATGCATTTGATCACCTCTTTGCGTTTTTACTTTAAATGCCGCTTCTTTTAATTGTATCAGCTCCCATGATGTAATTAACTTATAAAGGTATAAAATCCCTTGGACATTTATTTTGGCAAACATCAAAAAACAAGTAAGCACATAAAGCTTAAGTTACCACTTATTTACTTGCATGAGGAAGCTTATTTGTTTTTAAGTTAAATCATATTTTAGCACGTGTATATTGTAACATAAATTTTGCTTAAAAACTTGGGAAAGATTTATTTCTAAAGCTTTTTCTTCTTTATATATGCTAACAAGCGTTACTTGTTTAGGTTTTCTTATAAAATATTTTTCCTTATGCTTGAATGTTTTTACTTACTTACGCTTAAATATCCGTTATTATTATAACTAAACTTGAAATCGCTATTATTTAAATTATTATTGTTATTATTAAGTGATGACTTGCTTCTTCGCAATGTAAAAGCTGCGATATTAATAACTTTGCTTTTTTAGGGTTAAGTACGCGTAACATCGATATGATTATAGCTTAACCTTAAGGTAATTGATAAAATCGTGCCACTAAAAATAAGGCATAACAATGCATGTCAATTAAAGCTACTTAAAAAATATAAATATTGCTTAATTAGCTTGATAATAAAATTATTAATCTTTCTTACGTGGCTAATGCTTACGATAAGTTAAGCTAATTAGGCGAAAGAGATTTCTTGCCCGTTATAATTATTTTGGATTGTTGTTATAAAGGAATAATAATGTGCAAAATGCGGATGGAATATTATTTTGGTTAGCGTTGATGACGTAACTTTAAATGATAAGCTAAGGTTAAAGTTGCTAAGCGATATCTTTATATTTATGCTTTATGGCATAAAAGGCGCTAGTAAAAGCAATCGGCTTTCAGCATTCAAGTTCGTAGCAACTTTTGATTTTTAATTAAAAAGGAAATGCAATTTGAGATATTAGCAATAAAATTTAAAAAAAAGTCAACGCTAGCAAGAAAAGTTCTTTTAAAAAAGGCGCCTGCATTTCTTACGTATTAAGCTATCGTAAGATAAAAACAATTACTTCCATTTAATAAGATATGATTTTTTCTTATCGTCTTTAGTTAAGTTAAAGCTATTAAACTTGTTATTATTATCATTACCGCTTTAGCTTCTTGCCTCATTATAATTCGATTTTGAAGATGAATCGAGATTGAAAAGCGATTGCTATCAATTAGCTAGTTTTGAACTTTTACTAATTTTTTTAGCTATTATTATTAATATTATAACATTTATTTCTTATTGCAGCCTTTTGTTTTTATCTTCATTATTGCCTTTATCCAACTCCTACTCCTACTTCACCTCTTGCTATTTCCTCGCCCCTTCATTAATGAAAGTGTTAAGCGTATAGTTAACCAGCTCGTATTTGTTTGCCACGTTTTAATTGGTATGAAGATAACCCTCTTAATTGAGCTGGGTTTCTGGCGACGCTTTGCAATGGTGTAAAGGCGGGCTTGAGGAGGGGGTCGTGGCCTTGGAATCCGTACTGATGTTGTCGTGTAATGGCTCGCTCGAGAGGCGCGAAGAAGGGGTATGAGGAATCAAAGAATCTGGCATCGAAGCTTCTTATTCCGCAAGTTGCAAGCGTAAAGCTAGCTTAGGGAAGTTATCAATATCATATCATTTATTAGAATTATAAGAAGAGGCTAGAGTTGTTAAGTTGATAGCTGTTTTTGGGTTATCGAAAAGTTTAGCGCTTAGTATTGTTGCACTTTTAGCGCGAAGATTAACGTTATTAGCTTTGACTTCAAAGGCATTTAAGTTGCCGTTGCTTAAGAAGATAATTGGATTATTTATATTATATCAAAAAAATTAGCTGTTTATTTTTTTCCACAATAAAAAATGTAGTAAACGCGGCTTATTTAAATTCTTGCCTAAATTATCGCTTTGCGTTAATTTACTTTGGTTAACAAAGTCACTCTTTTTATTTGTAGTTACTTTCTTAATTTCGCCCGTTTTATTTAAGCTTTAAATTCCCGTTATGAAGCCTTATACTTATAACTTGGTAAATAGCAATTTTTTGATTGTGAAGAGGTTTTCGTTGTTATTGGTTTCGTTATTATTTACTTTGTTATTATTATTATAAATAGTGCCAATGCTTAATTAAATTCTTATAAGTTAATTATTATTGTTATAAGCTAATACATTTTCATTATATACCTCGAATTCCGAGCCTGTAGCTTTTATTATTATTATCAGTTGCTACTACTTTTGGTTATAGCATGCTAAATGATGCATTATTTAATCTAATATGCTAAAGCTTATTAAAAATGCTAACTTGTTTTAAGGTAGGTTTGCGGCGGGTTGTTGCACTTTTTGGGCGCGAAGGAATTAACTTATAAGTATATTATGATTTAAAAGCAAAAGTAGCTATTTCAAATGCATGGAAATGATTAGAAATATAAAGAAATTCTTTGCTTGTTGCTAGCTATATAAATTAGATTAGAAAATGATGGCAAAAAAGGAAATCAAAAGGTTCATATAAGCTTGTATTACTTTTTCAAAATTACTTTACGACTTCTTATATAATTCTTGCTATATTTTATTCCTTAACGTTCTCACCGTTAAAAAAGCTTTAACATTAATGCTATTTTTCTTATGCAAAGAAATCTATTGCAACTGCAAGATTCTAATACCTTCGATCCTACGCTTTTATTTCAAAAAATGCCTATTTGTAGCAACCAACTTCACTTTGCTTTTCACCACGATCAGCTAATTTCAATATCTTTTTTTGATCGTTAGCGAAGCTGTGAAAAGCTAAACAAAGAAGCAAAAACAATCAAAGAAAAGAAGGTATCATATAACCTTAGATATTATTGCATCTACCTATTCAAAAGCTTCAGGTAAACTTGCATATTTTAAGTATTTTTATTGTTAGCATCTTAACTTTTATATAAGCAATTATTACAATTTAATTGGCAAATTTTTAACAAATTTAAGTAATGCTTTTTGCAAAGCGTTATATAATCTTATTATCTTGAATCAGCTTAAGGCCGCGCAATTAAGACGAATATGATATATGCTGCGGCAAGGGAAACTTACCAAGAAGCTGCCAAACGCGTCATCCGCTTGCGGCATCTAGGGTACAGCTAGGCAAAGGCCAAGCTACGTCATTGTGAGGCATTTCTGCGCTTGACTATTGTGTTGCAATAAGGGCAAGCCTTATCTACGGCCTTTTTATCTTCGGAGCGCGCTGTAATAAGGGACGGTGATGGTGTAATAATGAAGTAAATTGCGAAAGAATTTAAATATTGTTAAGCTTATAATTTAGCTAATACAAGGCGAATTTGTAAAAGAATCCGCGTTATAGCTATTTAGTAGCATTGAAGCTGTAAGGGGCAATTGCGGATTTTGGTTAAAGCTGCCCCGCACCTCGCTAGCGCGATTTTTTTAGCAGCGGCGTAATCAATTAAAAAAGCTTAATAAGAAAAGGTAAGATTTTAAGCAAAAAAACCAAATGCATATAAAGCGCAAGTATTAAGCGTTATGAAGGTAAAGAACTTTAAGTTATTAAAAAAGAAAGAAGAAAAGAAAAAGCGAGCAATAAAAGATGCGAGATTTTTATACCTTGCCAAAGCGGCGCCCGACTTATGCACGCGTCTTGCTTGATGCGACGATTGCGGTTTCCGCATGCGGGCTTGCCGTCTGGTTGTTTACTAATTTAATTCTTGCCCTTTAACCCTTTTATGATATGTAAAAACTTTTTCCATTTATAATTATTATATAGTTATTAAATGTAAGTAGGTTAGTAAGGTTTAAGATTTATACTAGCTTTATCAAAAACCCGACTTTATTAATTTCTACTTGCTTCTTAATTAAGAATTCGATATCTCCCAAAATTAAGATATTATCTATTTGCATTTTAATAATCTCAATTTTAGGATTATCTTTAAACGTAATAAGTAAGCATAAATTATACGTAAAAGTCTTCATTTATAAATTCTTTACGTGATGCTTATAATACGTATTAAACTAGTGGTTTCTTGATTTTAGGATATTATATAGCGGGAATATTATTATAAATATTATCTCTTTAGGAAATTCTTTTGCGATTTCTTTTAATAGCTATGCGAAGACTTGCCAAATTAGCTTCGTATGCATTTAAACGTAAGCTTGCATGATATTTCTAATTACCACGTCCAATTTAAGTAAATGCTGAAAGTATTGTAAGTATCTTACCGCCGCGGCCATGCAGATAATAAGCTTTTGATTAATTCGTTAGATTATTGGTAATTAAGTTAATATCTTTTTCTTGCTTTTATTGTTAAAGGCTTAGATAACGAATTTTAATTTCTTATATAGCTTTGTCGTTTCCTTTTTTTTAATCTTATTTATTATATAAGACTTGAAAATGCGTTATCCTTTAAGCTTAAGATTGCTTTAATAAATTAGGACAAAAACACTTCTCGCAATTAAGAATTCATATTCTATTTTTCAAAATTATTGAAATAGCTTGCTTGGCGTGGTGATTTTGCCTTCAACGCGAAGCTTGATTAATAAGTCTTAATCCCTTATTTTCTTTTTTATCAAGAATGCTTCGGCATTGTAGTCGTTATTAATTGTTGGTAAGTCCGCGATTTGTTTAATTCTTAGGATTTTTATTATGAGCTGGCAGGATTTTAGGGTCAAATTGGGTTTATTATTCTTTTAAGGCTCCTTATTTAGGATAATTATTAATATTAATGGGAAAACCTTTGGCAGCTTTTCTTTTTTTTGTTCGACGCTAAAGTTATCTGTTTTAAACGGGCGTATAAAGGTTGATTTAAATATATATAACAAATTGTTATTTATTAAAATAATAACTATTTTATTATCAATGCTTAAGAATTTATAAAGTTCCTTCCATCTTTTCTTTTCTTTATACACAAATATAAGATCATTTAAATAAAGATTATAAATATATATAATGCCGGGGCCGTTTTAGGTACGTAACGCCTTATTGACCTTTCTAATTGCCTGGATTTTGCGTATCTTTTTTATCGCTTTTTTAATTGTGGCAGCCTTTTATTTGATTATGAGATTATGAGATTAGAAAGGTTTAGTTCCGTCATCCTAAGGTATGCCCCAAATACAAGCAACATTGGAATCAATTTATTCGATTTAATTATATCATTAATAGCTTTTATAACCATTTGCAACTGATTTGCGTCAAATAATTTTAAGTGTTTTTCTATAATAATTTCATAGGCACGGCGTAATAGCTAATGGTACCTTTTTACCTTATTAATTAAATGATATGCTTTTATTAAAACAAGTTTAAAAGTACTCCCTACAAATCTAAGTGATGTTTGAAATTTTTTAAAATTGAAATTAATTCCGTGATTATATATAACAAAATCCGGTGAGCTAAGATATATATTAATCTAAGTTAATTTAAATGCATTAAATATAATTTTAATTATAATTAAGCTAGCGCCTTTTCAAATAAGTTGCGTTATTTCAAATCTTATTACTTTATTTATTATATGAAGCACTTCACGTTCTTCAAGCTAAACGATATTGATCAAAAGCGTATAATTAAAGTTGATGTTATTTTGAAATTTAAAGCGAAACTTATATGAAGCGTTTACGTATTTTTGGTAATGCTTACACATTTCTTTAATCTTTAGTATGATATTTGAGTTAAGATCATGCCTTACTTGATTAAGCAAATAGTGCAATTATTATACTAACAGATAGCCGAATTTATAATAAAGCCTTCGGATTTCCGTTTCCGTAAAGTGGCATATATTAACCGTTTTCGTAGAAGTATCTAATAATTAGTTATGCTGATTTAATAATAGTTACAGATAGCCTTTTTTTTAAATAATCAAATGCCTTTTCTTCTTTTGAATTAAGATATTTCGTAAGTTATTGTAATATGCATTCATTTTATTAAGTTATTATAAGCATATTAAAAATGGTATATTCGCATTAATAATTTAGAATTCTATTTTTCCGGTAGGAGTATCGATAATGGCAACTCTTAGAAATTCCTTCGTATCAGCTCCAAATGTTATCCGGCTTTGGCTTGCTTAATTCTTATTGAATTCTATATGCCGAAAACATTATAATGCCCGCAATTGATTAATACTTCTTATATTCTTATTTAATGCGCCGGTATTAATTAAGAAACTTTGAAAAAAGCGATTTATTTATTAGATTATATAAGCGTCGTTTTGTTAAGGTTTCTTTATCATGCTCTTTAAAATATATATTGCCTTTTATATTTTCAATTAATTCTTAACATCTCGTGCGTTATATTTTATTGCACTTGTTATAAATATAGCTATGAAATAGAACGTAACATTATTATATTCGTTAATCAAATCTGAATCAATATCGTCACATTTTAATGATGCGCTTGAATTAAAAGAATTTGCATTATTCTGATCTTTAGTTTTATTTTAAATACTTTTCAAATTTTGCCTAACTTGGTCCGCATACGTTAGATATGCTTTAAACGTTTTATTTATTAATTTAATACTTTCAGCCTTGCATGTAGTAAAATATTATGACTTAAACTTTGCCTTCTCTTTTTTAATATAACAAGAATTGTGGCAATTTAGCGCCTAGCAAATGATACATTTTATATAACTTGATTTTGGCTTGAATTTGTTCTTACATTTATTGCCTTAAGAAAACTTTATCTTACAATTCAAATACATTGCTTTGCCTTTCGCAACATAAGCCTAAAGGCGTTTATAATAAGATTTGGTATAATTATCTTATCAAGATCTTATCTTAAACAATGTTCTTATTCTCGCTGCAATTTGAAAATTATTTATTAATGCAACAAAAGTAAAAAGTAATTTAAATAAAGTCTAAGCGAATAGTTTGTTACTTGATACTCCTTATATAAGCTTATTACGGAGAATTTTATTATTATTTATATTTTCGTCCGCTAGGCCTAATTAAAGACTTTGCAATTCCTTTCCAAAATTGTTTAATTATTAGATAAGCATCTTTCTTTTTTGTGTTAGCTTGTTTTGAAATTGTTTAAGCGTGATTTTAAATTATTAACTTAGATATCGCCTTACACGTTCTTTCATTTTAAAATTTATCTAAATAATATTAATAAGTTAAGTAAATGTAAAATTTTTGTTTTGCAAGTAATTATAATAATACTCTTGCGCATTATTTTATAATATAAAAAAAAAGCTTTATACTAAATTAACATATCGATAACTAATCTTTAATATAAATCTGTAAAAATACGCAACTTTGCATTTAAATGATCTTTATTACTGCTATATTAAAGCTTTTTTGAATATATCATTCCTAAAGTCTTCGCTTATTTCAACAAAAGTTAGTTTATTATATCTTATGCCGGCTAATTTGGCTTTGCATATGCCCCAGCTTCCTTTCGATATGATAATAAATAAATATCATTGTTACGTAAATGAACATTTTATATTAACATCAGTTCTAGTAATTGTTTCTTATTCGGTTTCCATTGAGGAAGACAATTTAGGGGTTCTTTGCTAAAAATAAATAAGAATTTCCTTTTCATTTTAATAGGTGAAATCGCATTATATAAGTTTCTAATAAGATTTCTATTCTTATTATGATAAGACTTAAGCAAGTCTAAGTATTCAAACACGTCGTCCCTTCTCTTATTCCTTATTATTAAAGATAACTAGGATTATGCATTTCTAATCCTTGCATTAATTTCTTTAACTAAAGAGGTTATAATATCATCTCAAGTGACTTGAATTATTTAAGATATGAGACTTTAAAATACTTATATAAAAAATAGACTACAACTTATCCGCTTTGGCTCCGATAATAAGCCAAATTTATTAGCCTACTTCTTTTTATCTTTATTAGATTAATTGTTATGTTTAGCTTTAATCATTATTATCAGCAAAATTATTACATTTCTTTTTTCACATTTAATGTAAACGCCACGTTATTTAAGGTTATTTTATAACTTTGCCCTTTCTTATTGCTTAATGCAATTAAAATCCGTAATTATCTAATCTTTAAAAAACTTCTTAAAATCCTAAAACATGTACTTAAGATTAAGATGCTTATCGCAAGCATATTCTCAAAATTTCCTTAAATAGCAGGTAGCCTTTGCTTCAGATGTTTTTTTTAAAAAAATCATTTCCTACTAATCCTTCTTAACATTAAATAATGTTAATACGCTTTTTAAAAGCAATTCCATAAATTTCGTTATAAGTCTTGCTATTATGCTGATAATAGTTTTGATAATTTATAAAAAACTTGCAGGAATATTATCTTAATAATAATTATAAAGTAATTATTGCGTTAATTCTTATATAGCAGCTATTAAATAGTAATTGCTACGTTATTATTTATTGTTTACATATACCTCTTGATACGGAATTATAACTCTCATTAAAGTGCTAAGTCTTTTCAATTAAATTCAATAAAGAATTAGTATCAAAAAAAGGCCGCGTTAAATATCTTACGTAAATATAAAAGCTTTAACGTTAAACTTTCAAATTAACTTTCTTAATAAATTACTTAATTATTTATAATACAAGTTAATTACCAATTAATATAAGTTTATACTGGTATATAATATTACAAAAATAATAAAAATAGTAAAACAAGTGCAATTAATTATTTAATATATTTAGGTTATTTAGTTAAGGAAGTATGAGAAAGCAAAAAATTTATACCCGTAGCTATAACCCTCCTGAAACCCCTCTAGCTACCGGCCAGCTCCTGGCGCGGATACATCAAACACTCGGTATGGGTCCTATGGACCAACAGGGTTGATAATTATTTATTAAATGCTAAAATGTCCAGGGTAATAAAAGTAAGATATAAATACGGCATATCTAATTCAAATCTAAAGTGCGTATTATATTTCCTTATTTTGCGACTGAATATCTAAAAATCTATTATACTATCAAATTATCAACATTATAATTGGAAAATCAATTGATATATCTTATTTGTTCAGCTATTAAGTATTAGTTTGGTGTTAAAGGCGGAGATCATTGTATCCGCCTTGTCGATATTGTTATAGATTTTTCAGCTGGTGTTTAAATACATTACTTTTGAAATAAAACGATATATAATAAAGGCCTTTAGAAAGATTTTGTTAATTATAAGGTTAATAAAAAGCTTGAGATAAATATAAAATTACGAAAGCTCTTTTAGGTTATTAATAAGGCAATTATTGAGGGGGATATTATTGTGAAGTTTATAAATACTCCGGGTTATTTTATTAATTGGGACGATTTGAGAGGATGGCCTTATTACTTATCTGGAAATAAATTCAATAATAACTTTAATTATTACTTTGCCTTGGGAAGCTACGAGGGGAATTTTAGCGTAAGAATTTGTGTTTATATTTGTAGTAATAGAAGTACGTTTTGACGCGATGATGGAGGTGATTTTTAAAGATGTTTGGGGAAATAATACAAATAATAAAGGTAGTAATTCAGAACATAGGGAGTTTAAGTAGTTTCTTAGCAATTGAAATAACTAAAAAATTCTATGATTTTTAATAGTCTTTGTGCAATCACTGATACTTTGGCTCCTCACTTCTTTTTAACATATTAAATTATATAATTCGAACTTGCTAAACTCTAGCTTTTGAATTAATAGCCTAAAACTTATAAGTAAAGCTAAGATACTAAAGTTATTTGGGAAGTCTTGTTAAAGAAAATATTACTAATGGCTGAAAACCAATTTTAAGCTTGTGTTTTTGATATAAATTATAATATTTATAATTGTCAAACAAAGCAGTAGGATTTCGCTATTACGTATTAAGATATTGCTTTCCATTTTTGAAGGCAATTTTAATAATTTGATAATGTACTTTTTAGTTAGTGTGTGTAGTACAGTGATTTTTCAGCTAAAAAGTAAGGGTGCTAATTCAGAATTAGGCAGATATTTTGGTAAGAATGAAAGCGAGATGTTAAACTAAGCGGAATTTGTATTAAATTTACTAGTTTCTTTATGTATAGACATTGTACTTAAGCTTTTTTTTGTAAATAAGCTTTTGGTTAATGTGTACAAAGGGCTTTTTAGCTACTAAAATGCTAAAGGATTATTAGAAATGTGTGACATATATGTTTTTTTAGGAAATGGTACGGGGGAGTTGCAGTTGGAGGAACATGGAAAGTATTAAAGGATGGGTATATTATAATAAAATAACTTATACTTCTCTTGGTAGTTAAATTGAACCTATTTTTATTAGATTTTGGACTTGTGGCTTTAGATATAAAAAAAGGCTTCCGGATGCTGATTCGCTTATTTTGTCTAGTTTACTAGCTACACCTATTACAACAACTTTTTTAATTTTAATATATTTATTATAACATTGTTTAAGTAATATTGTGGAGGGGCAAATCCCAAGCAACCATACAACAAGAGAAGGAGCACTCAAGGCATAAGGATAGACTTGATATAAAAAAACGATTTGATCAAATCAAATGATAAAACATATTTAAGTAGCGGGATTTGTCATTTTGAGGGTGGGGAAAAAAATGGATTAGATAGAATTATCGTCAATTATAGGATAGGTGTTATTGAAAGGAATAGAAGAAAAGTTGGCTCTTATACCGAAGCAGGCTTGGCAGAGCCGCATCCGATAACGTGACATCCAACCAGCAAAATCAAGTAGCCCTGCCACAATATATTAAAACCGAAATACCCTAAGAGCTTTTTATTTAGCAGCTTCCTATTTTTGGCTTTTTTTTTTTGAAACGGAAATTGAAGTTGCCTAGCTAATAGCATTTAGCTATAATTTTTTCGAATTTTATATAACAAATTGTTGTTGCTTACGAGAAAGACTTTAGAATAAGCTAAAACTTGATTATAGGATAAAAATTCCGACGACCTAGTGGTAATAACCTTTACGTAGTTTTCGTGGATCTATTGATTTTTTTGTATTTGTTTACGAGATAATTTAGACATATTTTTTATACTCCAAATTCATTTTTGCATCCTTTTACATTAGTTGCAATGATGCCCTTTTAACAATAGTTTCACTTACAAATAGGTTATTAATATCAATTATCGCTTGCCTAAAGCCTTTGCTTGCATTTGTTAGATTAAAATTCCTTTATAATCAATCGAAGTTTTTATAAAGCAGGATTTGTAATAAACTATTTTTTTATTAAAATTTGTGATTATGATAATAACTTAATTTATGCTTTCTTAAGTTATAAGAAGCAAATACAGGCATAGTTTGAAGTATATGCAAGATTGGAAAAAGCTTATAAAAAAACTTAAATTGATTTTGATAACATGAGCTAAGCTTACAATTCCTTTAGAACTTAATTTAACATAACTAATTAATGTTATGATTAGAGAATTTAAAAGTATAAGAAGGACTTTTAGGTTAAATAATAATTGGAATTAAAAGAATATTAAAACGTTTAAGCTTAAGCTAGTCGTTAGCTTTATATCGTTTAGCAAGATTTGAATAAGTTATATAAAAAAAAGGAAGATTTGATTCGGGAGTTAGGTGCGGTTAAGGATTGTGTAGCAATTGCTTTAAAGAGAATTATAAAGCTTGAGAAATGGTAAGCGTATGAACAGCTAAGCTTGGAGAAATTAGTTAAAGATTTGGAAAGGAGATTGGAATTTATTTAAGAGCATTGAGTTGTATTGGATGTAGTAAAGAAATAAATTGCTAAACTTAAAGAAGAGAAAGTATGATGAGGCCAAAAGTAACGAAATAAGTTAATTACAATTAAAGATCAAGTAATAATTGTTATAGAGATGGCTACTTAGTTTGAAAATGAAAATGTAAGGATTATATGAAGGCTTTAATTACGGCTTTTAATTAATTTATTTAGGGACTTGAAAATATATAATTGATAGCTAAGGGTGGAGTATTAGTTATAAAGTTTGAGGTAGCTTTTGCGAAGATTAACGCTTTGCCAAGTACTTAAAAAAAAGTAAGGGAGAGCAAGAAAGTTAACAAGTAATAGCAACATCGCAAGGTTAAGATAGGGAAAGTTGTAAAGATTATAAAGGGAAATACAATTATTATCGATGTTATAAGTAAATTAAGCTGTAGCTATTAATGTTTGAAAAAGATAAAGATAGCAATTTAATATGAACCTGGCTTTTTACTAACTAGCTTTAAAAAGTTGAAGTTGGTTATTATTTAAAAATGACAATTACTAGTGATTTTGATTTCCTTTATTTTTAGATTGGATGCTTTCCAAATTAGCGTGCTTAAGATTGGCCATTTTGAATAAGGCTTTAAAAGATAGAAGTTTTCGCTTCTTGTATACCAGCATGCTTTTATTAGCGAAAGATAATATTAGCTCTGAAGAGTGTAGCTGGAACGATTGGATATATGAAAAGTTAGTATGAACATGCTTACAAATGATTAATGCTATTTCGATATTATTAAATTGATTTGTTTTAAGGCATTGCCAAAGAATGTGTTTATTTAATTATATATGTCTAATACCTTTGCGTAGCTTACGGCCAACTTCGACGTTTTGAAATTTCTGATGAATTAAGAATAATAAAAAATAAAAGCGTAAGTGTGACAAGTTACGAATTTGATGTATATTTTACAACTTTATTATATATAATAAAGGGCTTTATAAATGGCGGTAAAAATATAAACGATTATATTTAAAGTTCCAAATAATAATATCAACATCAGCACTTTTCGTGGCCAGTAGCCATGGGTTTCTAACCTTAATCTTCGTCCTTCGACATTGGTGGCATCGCTTGACATGCGCTCGACCACCAATGCCAACCATCACTTCGATAGGTACTTGGACGGCTCAGAAATTAAGCTTGAAAATAAAGCCTTGGGTATCTGCAAGACGGGATGTGACGAACAGATTCTTGGGTTCTGAACAGGAAGTCAGCGGCGCTTCTCATGCGTCGACAGTTGTTCTTGAAGATATGCTTTTCTCTCGGGTTCCCTGTTTTGGTTGGCTTCTGCACTAAACAAGTGGATGTTCCAGACTTCTGAGCTGGGGAATGATGGGCGGATTTGACATAAAAATTCAGCCTCATGGACAGAAATAGTACTCAGAAAGATCGTGATAATAATCGGAAATGTTTTGAGCTGGGGAGAGATTTGAATAATACATAAGACCTGTTTTCCTTCGCCTGCATCAGATCGAACGATGTGAAGTCTGTGAGACTCGTTGGGCAAGAAAGTCCCTGCTTGCAAGAACGTGCCCCAATATAAACACTGGTTCATATTGTCTCCTTAATAGAAGTAGATTGGAGATCTAGACTCATAAGAATACAGTCAAAATGTTCCTCAGGACATCGAGTATTTTACTCTTGGAACGAGACTCCAAAACCGTTTCGTACCTACATAGCTTGAAATCCTTGGGAGAGCCCGGAGGCCATGGCTTGTACTCGCAAAGACTCATTGCTCACTTGTGATAGCCGGTCATACAAACGGCTTCGATAATGTCATGTTAGCTAGCAACGAAAAGTGGGAAGGAGAAGTCGCCATTCTAGAGGAAGAGCACACATAGTATGAAAATGCAAGACAAATCCCGCATCGGCGTTTGAGACGTTCGGCGTAGGTGACGGTAGTTCTCAAAAGTGTGTTTCTCCGCTCGGAAATAGTACGGCTTCCTGTATTCCCGGATTCTGTTTCAATACAGTATTTGAGGCTGTCGTGACTGATGAACGATGTCAACGGGAATAAGTTCCCAACACGGTCCAGACAAGCGCTTGGATCCCTCGCTGATCAATGGGGCTATAGCCTTTTATCAACCTTGGACAACATTATGGGAACCAAAACAGTATACGTACCAATGAAGTAAACTTTACATAACTTGTCTATCCAAGCTTGCTTCTGGTGTGCCCAGAGCAAGCTTTAAATACGATTTGTAATGGTGACCCCACGAACCGATAAGCTCGACCTCTTATCCACCTTCAACCCCGCCTTGTTGATCCCGCCCAGTACCCCGCCAATCCAACGTTGATAGTATGTCATGATCTTAGGCCCGTTCGGCATATAAAGACATCCGTAGGAGCGGGTTTCATTTTGTCGACCCCCTGGATTCATATCTCCGATTTATCTCTTCATCCATCTCGTCGTCAACATCAATCCTTTACTCCTGCTTCGGACTCGATAGCCACCATGACGTGGGAACAAGTTGTAGAAGATAAGAGAGCTCGGCTTGAGGCGACCATTCCCTCAGAATGGCGGATCAAATCAAAGCCAACAGAAGACTCCGTGATGGCGTACCCAAAGCAAAGTGGGATAATGACTCCTGAGGAGTTATCAATCACCGAATCATCGGCTGTTGATCTGGTAGCTCAACTTGCAAGCAGAAAGCTCACTTCAGTAGCTGTAACGACTGCTTTTTGCAAGAGAGCAGCTTTGGCTCACCAGCTAGTATTGAACCCAGCTCTTTGATATTGTTCAAATGTGCTGATCATGAATACAGACAAATTGTGCTCTGGAATTCTTCCCCGAGATCGCTCTGAAGCGTGCTAAGGAACTTGATGATACATTCCAAAAGACCGGAAAGCCAGTCGGACCACTCCATGGTCTTCCTATCTCACTCAAAGACCAATTTCGAATCAAAGTATTCAAGATCTGTCCAGGTACAGAGAATTGTGGCTAACCTCCTAGGGACTTGAAACCAGCATGGGATATGCTGCATGGGTCGGAAAGTACGATACGTATAATTCGGTTCTGGTCGATCTTCTCTTGAAGGCAGGAGCTGTGTTTTATGTCAAAACGAGTGTACCTCAATCCCTGATGGTCTGCGAGACTATCAATAATGTTTCAGGAAGAACAGTCAATCCTCGTAAGTGTTTTGATTGGGGAAGCGAGCCTCGCTAAATTATGAAAGGGAACAAAAACTGGTCCTGCGGTGGCTCTTCGGGAGGTGAAGGTGCAATTGTGGGATTCAGAGGTGGCATAATTGGTGTTGGTACTGATATTGGTATGTGCTCAAAATTAGTTGAAGAAGCCAAGACTGACTTATTGCAGGCGGATCGATCCGTGTGCCATCGGCCTTCAACTTCCTGTATGGACTGAGACCATCGCATGGAAGATTGCCGTATGGTAGAATGGCAAATTCGATGGAAGGACAGGAGACTGTCCACTCTGTATGCGGTCCTCTGACGCATTCAGTCGCCGGTAAGTGTCTCTGCCTTAATCACGTGAAGTCAACTACTAACTGATCAGATATGCGTCTGTTTGTGAAGGCAGTCCTTGCTGCACAGCCCTGGCAGTATGACTCCAAGGTCATTCCTATGCCATGGAGAGACTCCGAGGCGGAGGTAATAAAATCAAAGATTGACTCGGGCGGACTGACCCTCGGCTTCTACAACTGCGACGGCGTTGTGAGTTGCATCTGTTCTGCGCATAGTCGAAGAAATGCTAACTTACCAGGTCCTTCCTCATCCGCCAATTCTTCGTGGCATCCAAACGGTCGTCGACGCGATGAAGGAGAAGGGACATACCATCGTCCCATGGAAGCCATACAAGCACGACTTTGCAGTCAACCTCATCAACGGTATCTACGCTTCTGATGGGGGAACAGATGTATTCAACACATTGAAAGAGTCTGGCGAGCCTGCAATCCCGAACTTCGCCGACCTGATCAATCCTTCACTGCCAAAGATCGATATGAATCAGCTCTGGGACGTTCATCTCCAGAAATGGGCCTTCCAATCCGAATATCTTGAGCAATTCCGTGCTGTAGAGGCAGAATTAGGCAGGGAGATCGATGCGATCATTGCGCCAATCACTCCAACTGCGGCGATTCGACACAATCAGTTCAAGTACTATGGTTATGCCAGTGCTATCAACTTGCTTGACTACACAAGCGTTGTTGTTCCAGTCACTTTTGTAGACAAAAATATTGACAAGAAGAATGCGGAATTCTCTCCACTGAATGATATGGACAAGACTGTTCAAGCTGAATGTAAGTTCAGATGCCATAGAATATCAAATGAGAGAGGCTGACAATTTTCAGATGACCCGGAAGCTTACCATGGAGCTCCAGTAGCTGTTCAAATTGTTGGGAGGCGTCTGACAGAAGAGAGAGTCATGGCTATCGCTGAGGAGATTGGTCGATTGTTAGGGAATGAGATCACGCCATAAGCCTCTAGTTTATTCCTGGCCAACTTACAGGCCATGGGAGAAATATCTTAAATGCTTTAAGCAGTCCAATAAGAAGTGTTCTACCTTTTGATACTGCGTCATCAATGAGCTCGAGATTTCTCACAGCTTGGAGTATGGCACTTGAAGTGACTGGCCATGTCTATGGAAAACTCTGTCATTGCCGTCTTTAATCGTCAAGATACGACCTGTTCTGCAAATAAGAGATTTCTGCTGTTGAGTTGATCTCGCTTGTCAGCCCGCGGTTGCTGCATTGCTGTCCAGTCAGCAATGTGCCTGCATAATCGCCGGTTTTAGCGTGGCTCTTCAGCCCTGTGGAAGCTCTGCTGAATATATTCGTCAGCACTTGAAGAGTTGCAATTATCTCCATCGCCGAAAATCGATTGACAAGCAGGCATGTCCCCAAGATTTCAGGACATATTTAAGGCTCAAAGGTCTTGAGGAAGAGGAACCTTTCAGCACATAAGCCACAATCACCGGGTTTCTAATTTTGAATTATCATGGAGAAACAAGTGAAGAACGGAAAGACGAAGAAGAGAAATCGAGGACTGCTCTCGTGTACTGAATGCCACAGGAGAAAACAGAAATGTGACCACGCTCAGCCATGCAGTGACTGTACGGAACGGGGACTACCGAATCAATGCAGATATCTAGCGCCAGTGCAAGCTTTCCAGCTTGACGGGTCTATTATCAGCTAACTTTATCACCAGAAAAGCCAATGAAGACTCACGCCCAGATACAGCCGAGACTGGTAAAGCCGCTATCTCTCGTATGAGGAGGATCATGACAGGGGAAGAGGTTGTTCTTACTCCCGAATCAGTCAATGCCCTGGCAGTAATAAGCTCGACATCCGGTTCTATGGGCCCATTGCATGACGCTAGCATTCCCCAGAAGCTTTTGCGAGGAGTTAATGCTTCTAATAACGTTGATGAACCAGATTTTGAGTTCGACATGCTGCAGTCCCTCCCTTTTCGGCTAAAGTCGCCAAACGTTGCTAGCGGATTGAAGTACAACTCCCCACCAGTCTCCATTTGTGGGCTAGATCCATTCTCGGTACTACCAGAAACTACAGGAGAGCCTGTACCTAAGCAATTACTGATTCGCTACTGTACGTGCGTTTCCTTGCTCACTTTGAAGTGAAGATCCGCTCACTAATCACAGACATCGAACGACTCGCTCCTTGGCTTTGTTACCTCGATGATGGACTATCACCTGATGGGCCGCGAATCGCATGGCTTCCTTATGCTTTGGAACATACAGCCTTCTTCTACGCCACTCTTCTTACCGCAGCTGTCCACCTGAATCGGCGGCGAAAACTCCGAGACCCCTCAGCCCTGTATTGGTTGAAGGTGCAGACGATCAAGTATGCGAACGAGAACATGAATATTCCCGACAAGGCGGCTACAGATGAGATGGTTATGGTTGCCTTGATTTTATTGTACTTCAATGTGAGTGCACGACGACCAAAACAATCACTAATCTTGGCTGACAAACCCAGATTGGAGGAGCGAATGTTGAAGAATATGAGATCCATCTCAAAGGAATACACCAGATGCTCAAAGTCAGAGGAGGGGCCGAGAATTTGGGTATGAGAGGAATGGCAAGGAACTGGCTTGCCATCTGCTGGGGCCCTTGGAGAGAAGGCTGGGAGTATGGGCAATTCAATTGAGATAATGGGCTGTGGGTTCAGTGCTCAGTATGCTCAGTAGACTTTCCTACTGCAGATAACTACAAGGTCTTGATCCATTCTCCGACTGTCTTCACTTCATGAGCGAAAAGTGGCCAGATTAATTCGGTTGCGGCATTCTTCTGCTCGATGCTGAACCCAGCTGTAGCATCCTTCAGCAAGGTAACGTGATAGCCACTATTTCATTAGTAACTGTTTGCATCTAGAGTCTGACAGAACTTACAGTTCATAAGCGTAGCGAGCAGAGGATTCCAGGCAAGTGTTCGAGGTCAAGCCACCCATGACCAGATTCTGAATATCTCGTTGTCTCAACTGGTAGTCGAGATCGGTATTCTGGAACGAGCTGTACAGGATTAGCTTCAAATTCCTCGACAGCTACACCAGAGACGTACCTGCTGGACCAGTGCTTCGATACAATGACGTCCCCATTCTCCAAACTCGGCTCCAACCCCTCACAGATGTCAACACCCCATGAGCCCTCTTCGAAAGCAAGATTCTCTTTCTGGCTCTTCTGCACTGGGGTAGCATGCTTCCAACCAGCTAGGAATCCAGGCTTGGCTTGCTGATGGAGTCCATAGTAGATGGGAATCTTATTGGCACGAGCTGCACCCACCATCTCCTTCAAGTGAGTGATCGTATCTGTTTCCTTGAGACTGTCGGCTAGAAGGCCAGTGAGCTTGCCCTTAGGATGAAGGAAGTCATTGTAAGGATCGATAATGATGACGGCGGTATTTCCTGGCATATTGGCGGCCCTAAGATGAAGTAGGCGGAAGTCTGGTGGTGTTTGGGATGAATGCAGGTATAAGGAAAGTAAGAGGGATATCAACGCTTTATGGAAGGATTGTAGGTCGAATTCTGTTGTCTGTGGGAGTTAATGCAGTACGTATCGTACGTCTCTGTGTCCCGTTCCAAGATCTCACGATTGCCGTTTCCGGTCTTGAACATGGATGTGCTCATTCTGGTACATAGTGGCTTACTTTTGTGCTTGCATTGATCCTGAATAGTCATCAAATGAGTCATGGACTACATCACATCTGTGGTAACGAGGAACTTGATTGAGTGAGAGCATGCGGCTGATGCAAGGCGTCTGCTTACATATCGTTGCTGCATTAACCCCGGACACAAAGCGTCGGTTGGAAGCAGGAACTTTGAGCACGACTAGCTTCTATGCACGACAACTTGAGTTCCACAGGTCGTAACATCGATGGAGCAGTGGTCTGAATATCTGCAGCCCAAGTGGAAATTGCACCTCATCATTTCCGAACACGTGACCATGCTTTCTCACCTATTCGATTGTCATGCTCTGCCTCAATGAAGCTGATTGGAAACATCCTTGGGAGACTTTCAACTAACAAAATCTCGCGAAGATTGTTTCTTTATTTTAGTTGTTTACCTCCTTGAAAGGCTCGCTTAATTCTCCACAACACCCTTGTCGCTCTGCAGCTTCTCCATCACCTCTTTCAGACAACCAGCGCTCGCAGCAAAGAAGCCAAGATATGGCCTACTTGGCTCAAGTACCTTGGTCAAGTATTCGGGGTGGAATTGGACTCCCACAAACCATGGATGGTCTTTCAACTCCAGAACCTCCATTCTTTCTCCTTGGTCGTCTTTTCCAACGAAATTGAGTCCATTGCTGGCCAACTTGGGTACATAGGCAGGGTTGACCTCGAAGCGATGACGATGACGTTCATGGATCACCAACCCGTCACTGGTATCTCTGGAGGCCGCAACAGGAGAGTTTCGGTACATTCCACGCATTTGACTCCATCCGGTACCTGGCTGGAAATGTGTCGGTCTCATCCCGAGACGCATTGTGGCTCCCATAGATTTACTATCAATTTCGGGCATGAAGATGATGACTGGATCAATCGCTTGATCATCGACTAAATTTTATTAGCAACACATCTGCCAGCGTATCACTGACAACTTACATTCTTTAGAGCTGGCTCCTGGAATCTTGCATATGGTGCGAGCATATTCGATGACCGCTATCTGCATGCCAAGACAGACACCAAGGAAAGGGACCTTGTTTATCCTAGCATATCTGGTAGCAACAATCATTCCTTCAGTCCCTCTTGTACCAAATCCACCAGGTACGAGAATGCCATCTGCTTTCCGTAGAATTTCCCATGCCTTCTGGCTTTCAATGGATGAGGTGTTGCCGTCGTCTTCTTCGAGATGAGAAGAGTCTACCATGACCAGATTCAATTTTCTTCTGCAGAACATTGCAGAATGCTCCAACGCCTTGATTACCGAGATGTAGGAGTCTGCGAAGCTGGTATACTTCCCTACAAGAGCTATTGTGACAATCTGGGAATGATGTTGCACTGAAGTGCTACTCTTCCACATTTCCCATGTAGTCGCTCCTCTGAGTTTGAGTTTTGATGGAATTTCAAGCTTATCAAGATTCAAGATTTTGGTGAGTGAGGTGATCAATCCCTGCTTCTCCAGAACCATTGGGACATGATAAGTGGAGGGGACATCATGGACTGCGACGACTTGCTCCGTCTCCACCTGACAGAACATTGCAACTTTGTCGATGGTAGATGCCATCAGCCTATCCTTGCAACGGCATGCGATCTGTTGGTAGTCAGCAATGTCTCCGAGTACAGGACAGCAGGTTTGGAACCCACCAGGTCAGGATTCAATCCAGCACTTCGGACGTCTTTGATGGCCTGCTGTGTAGGTTTGGTCTTCTGTTCCTCATTGATGACCGGGATCATGGAAACATGAATATGCAAGAAATTGCCTGCGCCAGCCTTTCTTCGAAGTTGTCGCAATGCTTCGACAAATGGAGCGTTTTCGATGTCACCAACAGTTCCCCCACTTGTATGTATCAGCTATGCCCCAGTAAGCGTGCAGACAATTTGGGTTTGCTCACAGTTCGATAACACAGACGTCTGGTTGTGCTTTGGTTTCATCGACATGCAGTCTCGCAACCCTCATGAACCACTCCTGTAGTGCATCTGTCAGATGTGGAACAATCTGGACCGTCTTGCCCAAGTAATCTCCTCTTCTCTCTCTGTCGATCACATGCTGGTATATCTTTCCTGTCGTAATGTTATGGTCGCGACTGAGTGTGATGTTCAGGTATCGCTCGTAATTCCCAAGGTCAAGATCCGTTTCACCTCCATCGTCTAACACGAAGCATTCTCCATGTTCTGTCGGCGCCATTGTCCCCGCATCGATATTCATGTATGGATCGATTTTGATCATGGTCACCTTCAACCCTCTGGTCTTCAGAAGCAGCCCGGTACTGGATGCTTGTCATATGTGAGTAGTTTTTCAATATTCCAGGATAGGATGTCGCACCAATGATGCCCTTTCCCACACCACTGATGACGCCTGCCTTTCGTTAGTCTAGGTACTGAGTTTCAAATTGTTCGGAACTCACCTCCAGATACCAAGACATACTTCATGATTGCGACGGGAGAATTTTGCAGAGTCGATAAATTTGTTGGACAAGTGCTCAAGAAATAAATGTGAGCGTTGAATTTCGAGATAAAGGTAGATGTGGGTCAATAGCTAGGCTGCTGCCGCTGCCTGTCGTGACTCCGGTCCCAAGTCTGGAAGCGGAACGAAATAGTGGATCGATATGGATTAGCGATGAGTATTGTTATGAGTAATTGTTATGGCAGTGCAAATTCAGCAGACTGAAATAATTGCGTCGAAATGTGTCAAGGTGAATCTGGTAATTTGGAAGGCACTGACAATGCCGTCAGTGGTGTTCTGCCTTTCATCGTCCGGTTCAAAAATTGGTGGTCATGCCCACGCCCTTTAATTGATTGCCACTTAGCGGCAGAAATAAAACTCAATCACGAATATCTGTGACTCAATTATCATGGCAGAGATATGGATACAGGAAACTTTGCTCAAAATGGAAAACCAATAAATAAAGAGGGCAGATATTGAACGAAAGTTATCATTTAGGATAGAAAGTAATTAACAGAATGAAAAGACAAGCTGCTGTACCTGGATCTGTGATCTCCCCATTCACTCTCCTATTTTCCAAGAAGCATAATCAACAGCTTCTCTGCGTGAATAACAACGTTGCACTTGCCTTTCGACCTCACAAAGCTCGGCTATATAGTCAACACCCTCAGCTGACTTGCTCCGATCCGTCTACACTGTTTCATCTCCATCCTGGACGTCGGCTTGGTTGAGTATCTATAGGCCCAGACATTAGCTCATATCAAAGCAGCAATGACGACTTTCCTCACCACTTTCATCTGCCTCATGGCCGGGTCCATACTCTGCCCAGGAAACCCAATCGCCTCTACAGCTCGAGACGTAGCTCCTTTCACCTCGTTTCGTTCGTGGCCACTTCTACGACCACCATTAGCGGTCCTCAAACATTCTACTCGACCTTGACTGTTCACCACTCATGCAAGTCTCAGGAACAGTCGAGCCAGGCCGGAAGTGCGAAGCCAGATTCAACCCCCTCTGGCATCCTGGACTATCTCAACTCTGCCCTCGTCACTCTAGACGTCACGAGCGTGACAGCGGCAGGATCAGGCCATGCTTCTCATTCGACCCGAACCACGCACTCGAGCCACAAGGCTTGCTCTTCTCACAAATCTCATAGCATTCACTCGACCCACAACAGTCACTCTGCTCACACGACACAACCCCATCATACAGTCAGTCCAATCCAAATGATTTGCGCTACTCGTACCATCACTTACCACCCATCGTTACAGACCCACGCCAGTTCATCAACCACGACAATCAGTGATGGCGTAGCTGCTGGATCTCAAAGTCACTTTAACTCTTCAACATCGTTGCACTCTTCCAGTTCAATTTCCAGAGCCGAAGACCACAATATCTCCGATCCTGTTGCCCTCCGAGTATGCCTCAGCACCAGCAACAACGAGCCATCGGACAGCCACCAACACTGCCCAGCTTGCAATCTCGAGCTCCGAAGTGACCACACACTTGAAGAGTACTGTCCATATTACATCCTTCATTACAGTCCCTCCTGTCCCAACTGCTCATCCGTCACGTCCCATCGCAAGAGCTGTGAGCAGCTCCTCGTCGTCGAAGAAAAGAGCCAAGGGGATCCTCCGAGCGCAACTGCGGTCACATTCGCTGCTGGGCTTGCCAGTGTGATCTAGCCGGTCTGATCTAAGATAGTAAGTTGACTCGGGGCAGTCTCTCATTCCACCAATTGACAAGAATCCAGAATGTACTCACAGATGATCTGATCGTCCGGGCAGAAATCTGACATAGATCGGTGCTTTGCTATATGGTTTCGTTTGCATGGCAGGCATGGAATTTTGATATGGGACTTGTGGCACGCGACTTACCACATAAATGTAGCGGCAATATAGATAGACTGCTTAGAAATGTTCATATCCAGCAGTTCTCAAGCGACAGAAGAATCCGTGACAGGAGATAATAATATGTCAGGGGAGCGATGAGAAAGACAGGAGAATGACGAAATGATGGAACTAGACGGGTTTGAGACATTGGTACGAAAAGTATCCAATCACACTCTCAGTTACTTTGGTACTGGGGTGCGAGATGACTTCCTCGACCCATTCAGCAATGGGGTATTCTCACTCAACCCATCTTCAACAACGGTACCTCCCTCATCGTCAGTCTCAGTACTCCCGATGCCGTTGACCTGTGATCTGTTAGCAAACGTTGTCCAAGTAGAGCCAATAAACCTACGCCTTCGGCCTCGGCTCCTCTTTCCCTCCGAGCCTTGATCTCGAAGCAGATTCCCATCACTAGCAGACAACCTTGCAGACAGCCTGTCACCAAGAAAACGCCCCAAGTACTCCATCCTTCAACGCCCAGTCTAGCAGCCAAGCTAGCGGACCAGACAAAACTGCCTGGTGTCTGAATCAGCATCATAGGAATGCTTAAACTTCCGACATGTCCCAATTGCCAAGTCATCCAGATCTGCGGCAGGTATTGTATACCGGCCAATATTGTAGCCATGATTCCAAGCGTGTTTGCCCACTTGCCTAGATGGTTCGGTCGTGATATTATGAGCGCCGCGCTGACGATTATGACGAGCAGGCCGTGTAGTAAGCATAGGAAAGCAACTGTGAGTGCTGTACGCCATGTATATTGTTTTTCGGCATGATTATTGGGGAGAGGCGGTCCTCGAGGGAAGAAAACGAGGAAAAGGAGCAAACTGCGAATAGTCAGCACCGTTGCAATCAGTTAGTGCTCAAAACTTACATGACACTGAAGCAGAACCACTGTACGCCAACTTGCGCAATTCCAAGCAGGCCAGCGGCACACTCAAACGTGCTTATAGTCTTGCAGCATGCCACATCTGCTCTTGAAGCTGGCAAAACGAGTATATTGGCGAACGCGCATGTTCCGGAAGTGGTTCCAAGGAGGATGAAGTACGGGGATATTCCTTCGGATGTCCCGCGCGCAATAATTCGATAATGTTGAGGAAGGTAAGAGACTAGAATACCGAGAAGTATAAAGCTGCAATACACGTCAGTCCTGTGCATCCGTTGGGGTTTAGCATGCTCACATGGACAGCGTTAAGTTGAAATAATCAGGCTCTTGGAGCTTCTCGCAGCGACTGGCAATATGGCCAACTGTCAGTCCAGAAAACATACCCATCTTGATAGCAGTCCGATTTGTTTGGTTCCTGTTGAAGGAATATTTGCTGCGCCGGATCAGACGTTGATCGTGAAGGTCGAAGCTGGTGCCTCGATGATGTAGGTAAACAGAGAGCTTGAGGCGGCGGTGGCTGAAGCTACTCCGAGGTGACACTAAAATGCGGCCCTCGGCCCGCACGGTTTGTTTGTTTTGGCCCCCTTTTAGAAGCGAGTAGCTTGCCTAAATTCACTCCCTTCGTCCAACAGATTTTGCATGACAGTTGGAGATCAGACCCTGACTACCAAATCTTCTCCAGTAAATAAAATCCGAGGGAATGCATTTCGTCGACAATTGTGTTAAGCGTCTGTCATTAGCCACATTTAACGGATGTCATTACAAGCTTCCTCACCACCGTCTGTATTTGACATGAAGTATACTATCTTTCCTGTTTCCCACACTTCTCCTCTTCATCTAGTATCAAACAAGAGGCTCGCGACTCGCCCTGGCTTCCGCCGCATGGCTTTCCTGGGTATTTGCAGCCTCATATCCCGGAGGTCTCCCCGTTGGCCTCGCCACATTACTCGGACTGCTCTCTGAGCTTGATGCACCGGAACCACTCTCGTCTCGTGGCGGTGCATATTCCGGCAGAGCTTCTCCACCACCCGTCCTTCTAGTCTCCATCTCAGTCTCGTAGTCTGGAAGTGGATCCTTTTTCGCTGCTTCCTTCTTTTTGCTGTTCCTCCTGCAACGCCAAATGACTGCTGCGACAATCACGAGAAGTGGTATCCCAATGCCGAGCCCCAAGCCAACCTCTTTCCCCGGGAAATGCTTCTTTGGTTTCTCGTTGCAGCTAAAGCCAGGAATGTATGTTTTTCGATCCGAATATTCTGGGTGTAACTCCAACCCTGCTCAGAGTGTAAGCAATTAAAGTATGCTTCTTGACAGTGAGGTTTAAATCGGGCATGTTCTTGGAAACCTCAAGAAAATAAAATGCGACAGTCCCAAGACTTACATTTCTCTTTGCCGGGACTACAATCAGGCGAGAGCTCGCTGTCTATATACAGATAATCGGATATATTTGTGAGACTTGTGATGTTGTAACTTTTATCTGTGGTCAGTAAACCGACCGGATCACCTAGGTTTCGGACCTACCTTGACACATTGCCGTAGAAATAAATAGCTTCAGCGGTCTCGAGTGGTGCAAGATTGACACTCATTGGGAGCTTGCTTCTGATCGTGTAACGTCCGGCATGCTTGACCGCTGGCAGTGAGATGCTGTCAGAACTTAGCTATCAGTGACATTGTCTGAATTACCAGCCCATACCTGCCAAATGTTCCTGCCAAATCCACATCTGAGACGTTCCAAAGAGCTGGTAAACTCAAATTGAGTGGTTTTCCTTGAGTGTAGATGGAGAAATCATTATAATGATTGGAGAAAGTATTGTCTTCCTTCCAGTCGGCTATGGTCTCGAGCTTCGGCATTGTAATTCTGCCGTAATATTAGTGAGAGCCAGTTACACGAATCGTAGACATATGGGTGGAAGAACTAACCGAGATATGTTTCCCATGATCTCCAGACTCGAGCAGTTGACGAGTGACGGGAACTCGATATCTAGGGGAGGGGTTTCACCAACATCCAGAGAATACTTGTAGTCATTATCTGCATCCTCACGGCGATTCTTCACCGCCATGGAATTTCCAACGCTAGTGAGACTCTCGAAATTCATGCTAAAGTTCGGTCAGAAAAGAAGTTCGGGCGTCTTTTGACATCCAACGTACCTAGAAAAGTTTCCCAGAATCTGTAGGCGACCTTCGACGGTCTCCAGGGAAGGGAAGTTCAGTGAAGAGTCAACCCCACCAAGCTCGACCTTTAGATTGTAAGTCTTTCGTAGCTTTTCAAATGATACAAACTTCAGCATTGTTGCATTCTGCAGATTGAGGCTGTAGCTGCCAACTTCCAACAAGTCAGGCGCGGTGACGGAAGTGAGGCCTGGCACACCTTCCTCGGTTTCATCAGGGCTTGTCCATGAGTAGCCTGTGGATGTTCCTATAAATCACAGAACGCCGATATCAGCCATTCCCTGCTTCATGGTAACAAGAACCGCTTCATGAGAAAACGATTGTTCGATAAGTTTGACTTACCAAACCCCCTCGTCAGATTTGTGACCCCACGCAGAATGAAATCACCTGTGTAGTTGTGCCCAATGGTGAGGGCGCATTCTAGTGAGGTGCATCCATCAAGCTTTGTGTCGGCATCTTCTTGACTCCATACAGTTATGCCTGTGATATAGCCAGTTTCATTGCCGCATATTCTCGCAAAGACACCTATGCGGCCTATGTAGGGTCAATGCTGTTCCACCAAGAGAGCTTGGAGCTGTATCAAATACCTGTCAACGACAATATCCATAGCGACAACAATGCGGTGAGAGTCAAGTGCGACATTTTCCCACATTCAAGAGACCAGGAATGATGAAGTGGTCGTGGAATTTAAGTCCGGGGCAAGTCTAAAATATTCAGGTACCTGGTTCCTCGGCGCGTATCGCCCCATCGAAAATTAAACTATTTATGGGGGCTCTAAAGCAACTTGGCATATTTTACGGGGCAATGTAATCCTGCTTCGTATGGATGAATGCAAGTCATGCTGCGCCTCGAGTTCTTGGCTCACGGTTGAGACGGCCTCATGTGGCACAGCAGGTCAAAAGGGGGGAAACTTGGCAGTGATCATTCATCCAACCAATTTTGAGATTCTGGTGCCCGTTTTCCGACATACGGGTGTGGTCGGGACACAAATATCAACATTTGCATCATTTGAGGTGTATCACGAGATTCTTGGTAGAGCAGAGCGTTATTCAACCATCGAATACCTGCGTAGCTGCATCAATAGTGATGTGCGAGACAAATAAGGAGGCTTTCTATCAACATAGTGCGCTTATGTATATGAATTGAGGTCACCAAAATCCTGCGCTTCGCTTCGTAGATTTTGGTAATGATTCCTCGACGCGCTTAAAGCTTTGCATGGAACAATGTCAGACGGAGCTCGTATCCATGATATGTGCATCAAATGGGCCTCTTGCATTACCGACCTCGTCTGAGAAATCCAGCTGGGTGAACTGAGACGTGTACCGGTTCATAAAAGAAGGAAAGGGAGCCATTTCCACATGTTTGGATTTAACGTCTACAAATGAGTTGCCCTTCAAAAAGTGATCAGTCTTACACGGAGAAATCCTTGGTCGGAAGGGCATAACTCAAAGACCTTATTTCCTATCGCTCACCAGTCTACTTCATCTTCGTCCCTACGAACAGTCAATAAGCAACTTCATACAGGTGGCAGATGTAGTTTAATGTTCGCCAGGGCAACAAGAAGCAGGCTTCGCAGAAGTAGAGATTGGACCTACCATGACATGTCCTCGTCTTTGACTTGCCCACAAAGAAATAAGGCAAAGAACTTGAAGTAGATTTGCTTAGGACCAAGTTGTTCGCAACCAGTTCCTCTAATGAATTGAGGAGGGCGGTGTATCGAGCTGGAAGAGACCCCTCACTGCGGCGCTTCTCTCTGTAGTCGGCAATCTGAGCTTCCAACGCTCTGTAGAAGCCAGGGTCATTCATGGCAGGACTGTCTTGCTCACTGTGTTTAATCTTCCTAACGTCGAAAACTGTGGTATTTCCAGCATAGAAGAGCAGGGCATCAGCGATCATACGATATATACGACCATGCTTCTTGATCACCAGTCCGTAGATGTCCGAGTGTTGCTTGATTTCTTCGTCCTCGGACTCGGAATCCCATGTATCTACTACATGAATGAAACACTCCCTGAACAAGGTTGTATTTCGCAGCTTCTTCGGTTGTATGAGGAGTCTCTGGCTGTTTCCGGCAAGACTCATGTCGTACTCATCAGAATCGGTGTCTAACGGCATTGGCAGGGTGGATTTGAGTAAGGCAGCAGTCATACTTGATGACAAGATCCTATTTCGATTTGAAGCCTGTTTAATTTTTATCATGCCTGCGGTCTGGTATTGACAAGAGTTACAGTACATCCGAAAGATGTTGCTGATAGTTCTATTGGAGCGGAGTGCGTCATCTACTTATGGTAGAGCACAATAGAAGTCAGCGATTTTGATGAGCAGTTTTATCTCCGTGACGCCATCGAGTTTGTAAGGCTGGTTATACATCGCGCACAGTAGCTCCGGGAGGACGGCGGATACCACAAACGCATCGAAGGTGGGCGTTGGGCTTGTATAGGTTTGCAGCTGCAACACTTTCAGTAATTAAATCATTTAACAAACACCGGCAATGAGCTAGCGAATCTGGTCAACCAAGATTGCCACACTCTGTATGATGAACAATTAAGAACAAAAGCAGTTCCTCGGGTTAATGGTTGTGCGCCGAGTAAATTCTGAATCGCAGGAGGATTTTCTGGCATACCGTTGTAGGCTCCAGAGCAAGAGTTCCATCGTCATCAAAGACAGCCACGTATTCATACCTGAACTCGAGAAGAGCAGGTGTGCTATCTTTATCGGGCGAGTCGAGAAATCGCCGGAAGTAGTTCTAATGAAGCTTCAATATGACAGAGTGGACGTGGTATTCTTTTTCCAAGTATGCGTAGTCGAACGTCTGGTTTCAAGCCTGGAGATGTATACACAATTGATGCTGGCTTCACACGGAGTTTTACTAGCCCCTATGGCATTCGAGTCGATTTTGCGTCGCTTGTTGGATCCTGAAGGAGCCATGATGAAGTCTCGGAGAGCAAACGCGAGGATGCGTGCCTGGTATTATAGCCTTTGATGTAGAGATTAGCTGTGATTCGTACGGCTGATCAAAACAAAATAGCGAATCGGGCTTTTAAGCGCTTACTGTTATCACTCAATGGAATTTTGGCCGATTTCTGGACAGCAACAACTGTTGTCTATGTTTCTACACGATGGTCGGATTTGAGTCTGACGCGACGCGCGCTCCATGCGTTTCAGAATTGACGGGATGTCACGTGTACCAGTTCCATTTCCTCACCTGCACTTCCCGGGACGTGGAGGTCTCCAGGATTTTGTTCGGAGCAGATATGAGCAAGTACCTAAGAGGGGGTCTCAATGAAATTGAATCCTTAAGCTCAAAGTGGATCCGTGGAGGATTTATGCACAGATAGCCCGATACTCCACGTCTCCAAGATTCAAGACCAGGGCAGGAAGAGTAGCAACAAGGAAGACTTTCATCTTGCTCCCCCAATGGCGGAGCACAACAGTAAGGAAACTATAGCTTCAAGTATCGGCCCAACACCACCTCAGCTTCCACCTTTATCTCAGCAACAAATCTACAGACTAAGGGCTACCCGCTCTCTGCATGCACCAAGTTTTGCATCAGTGCTCACCCCGAAAACCTCTGCAGCGGCTATGGGCGTCAATCACCAACAAGAATGTCCTTTCAAACACAGAAAGATACATACTCATAGTAATATGAGCTTGAAGCAGGACCCGCTGGTTTGTCAGGCGAATCTAGGAACTGGCGAAAGAACTTGGAGTGGTACATGAGGACCGCCGAGTGCAAGTGGTACTCATCCTTAAGACCTTGAATCGGACATCTGGTCTCAAGCCCGGTGAGACGAAGACAATAGGATTTGGATGGGTAATGCCTGGTGGTTCTAAAACGCCCGACATTGTGATTCCGAAAGGAGTGTGGCCAGTGTTTGGAGTACTGAAGTGAGTATTCGCTTTGAAAGTATACAAGTAAAACGGATTGTATACTCACCTGTCAACGTGGGCGGTTACAAGTGGTTTCTGGTGTTTTGGTCGTAATTGAGAGAAGCTCGCTAACGTCAAGTTCCTCCAATGTGAAGCTCGGAAGTGCCCCGCGATTTCAACGACATCCGAGGATCTAGATGATTTCATCACAAAAACCTTGACACCGACGCCCAGTCAACCCTATGACCTCGGACTCTCCACTGCCCCAAGATGAACCACCAATTCAAGCTATGGAGAACAGTTCGAAAGCTTCACGACTCCTAGCATCCACTGCAGATACATACAGCTGCACAATAGCAGAATCCCGCATTCGAGAGCGGTACCTGAGAGATGGAACACCAGAGCTGGAGAAAGGGCCGACAAGACTTGACAATGCGGAGGATCTAGAGGTCAATTACTTCAAAAGCGCCCAATGGTAAGCTCTGCTGCCACCGAATAAGGTCAGACGTCTAATATACCCAGGACACCAGACGGAACAACGCTTTTAACATCCACCGCCGACAACACAATCCGAACTTTCATCCTCCCACCAACCCTCCTCGATTCCTCCTCTCCCCAGACCCTGACGCCCTACACGACTCACACACTCCCCACACCAGTCAATTGCCTCACACCATACCCGTATTTTACCCTCACCGACCCTTCCACAACCCTCTACCTCTCGACACCCTCCGCCCTACCAATCCGCCTCCTCAACTCCCTGAACCCCCTCTCCACCCCGGCCGCAACATATAACCTCATCTCCCCCACAACAGAAGCCTACTACACTCCCTCCTCCCTCCTCTGGTCCTCGCAAAACCACTTCCTCGCCGGCACCGACTGCCTAATCGCCGTATTCGACGTCTCCCGCTCAGGCGAAGGACCCGTTACACGCCTGCCCACCATTCCGTCTAAACGGCACAAGATGAAAGGCGGTGGTGTGGGTATGCGTGGGATCGTATCTGCGATGTCGCAGCAGCCGAGTCCGGAAAATGCTGATGTTGGGATGCTGGCGGCTGGGACGTGGACGAGGTGGGTGGGGTTGTATGATCTGGGAGGATTAGGAGGTACTGTTGCGACGTGGAGTGTCGCTGAGGCTGCAGATTTGGATGCTGGAATTGGAGGAACGGGTGTGACGGAGACGGAATGGAGTGCTTGTGGAAGGTACTTATTTGTTGTGGAAAGGCGGAGTAAGGGTATTTTGGTATATGATGTTAGGGTTACGGGGAAGTTGGTCAGCTGGCTCGTGGGCAGAGAGGCGGACACTAATCAGAGGATTGGGGTGGACCTATTCCCAGGCGAGAACGGGACAGAGGTTTGGGCTGGAGGTGTAGATGGTATTGTGCGGGTTTGGGAAGGAGTTGGAATGAAAGAGGGGCCATTGGAGAGAAGCTGGGAGTGGCAGGCTCATGATGGTAAGTCTCTCAGGACGGGACGATCCTGCTATTTACTAATGCTCGGTAGATCCTGTGACTTCAACAGCTGTGCATTCGTCAGGGACGGTGGTAGCAACTTGTTCCGGTCAGAGGTCATCTCCAGGTGCTGGATACAGCGAAGGATCCGCCGACAGTAACGACAGCTCCGATGACGATTCAGATGATTCAGAACTAAGTTCGGCTTGTTCGTCTTCCCTTGGACGTCGTACACCAGACAACAGCATCAAAGTATGGAATCTATGAACTCTATATCAGCTATATCAGCTATGTTGAGGTGATTCTGAACTATGCCTGATATAGCAAAGCGGACAGCAAACTTCCACCAGTCTGACATCGAAATATACAGCAAATCGGCCAGATGCGCGCAATATCCGTAACCCCAAATCGGCATATCAGATTAATCCCATCTCGCATCTACGACAGCACTCACTCTGGCAAGCACTCTGTGTCCACAAGTGGCACGGAATCGAGCCAGTCTCTCCTCCCTACCCATCTCTACAAAGGACGTCAATCCGAAGAGACCTGCTTTGCTAGGAATTCCTGGATCAACGCCGTCTGGGGCTTTGAGCTCTCCAATGACTGCTTGAGCAGCAAAAGCGTTAAGCCCTGCCCGTCTGAGGAACAACTCCCAGAAAGTTTCGTCGACAATGAGCTCGGTGTCCACACGGAACTGAACGATGTTGCTAACAATCCATTTTGACAAAGTCCCTTCTCCGCCTCCGACATACTGTATGCTGATAGGATTCTCGGAGCCCGACAAATAGCCTGCGAACTCTGTGAATGTTAGGCAATCGCTCTCGGTCATTCTGGCGGTGACCTCATCATCCTTTCCCTCACTGACCAGCACCACCAGCTTCTCATATCGAGGACTGACTTTTTCAACACGTTGATAGATCTCTGGCTTGACCTTCTTTTGGCCTGGAAGTGGCTTCTGTCGGATAGTCAGCAGAGTGGTAAGGATAATTCCAACTGTAGGCGAGATGATGATATCGGCCTCGGTATCGAGGGCTGATTTGACTGGCGATCTGGTGACAGATCCTAGCATCCACGCACTGGTGTTATGAGCTTTGAAGTCTCGCTCAATCAATTTCACCGACGGCAATTGAGCTTCAATGCTGTTGATCAAGGCTCGGTTTCTGAGTAGGGAAGTGGAAACAACAATCCATGTGTTGGCATTGAGTGGCTGGATCTCAGGTACTGGCAACTTCTCTTTGTTTGCTGGAGATCTCCGAGTAGGTATATCGGGCACCTTAATTGTCTTATCCTGTGGCTTGTCCTTCATGGGGTGTGTTTCGGCAGATTCGGTGAAGTATGAGCTTTCTGCTATCTTGGTTCTCTTCAAACCTCGATGCTCGAGGTAGTTATTGAGTGACCCTTGAACAGAGAACTCTCCATCGAAGAATCCAAATCCTCCAGTAGCTGTAGCAGCTACATTGGGCTTAGGCGTCCCTCCCTTAATTGAAATTGCGGGCTTTGAACCCTTCGCAGCAGCTAGGGCATTCCTTGATCCTTCTCTTTCTTGAAATTCCTTCTTTCGCTTCTTGACGATGATCGATAAGTTTGGAGGAGTGTCCTTCCGAAAAGTGCCATAGTCAAGCTCCTCGTCGTCGTCCTCATCGCACAGAATCTTCAGTCTATCTCTGTTCCACGTCAAGCTAGAACTGTCGATGATATTTCCATCGTCTTCTACGAGAGCTTTCCATGTGGTGTCATCTGCCGGAACATCGTCCTCTAGAGCCAGCTTCGCAAAGTTCGATGTGAAGGGCGCCCATGACAGCCTGCTTTCCATTCCCCTTCCTCCAGGCCACTCTGGTATGCTCGATGCGACAGTCTCAAGAAGAAAGGATTTCTGTAGTTCTAAGAGCGCATCCTGGTTTCGCAGTTCCTCAAATGGCTTCCATGGGGCATCTGGTTTCTCAAAATTGAGGTCAGGTACATCAACTCGTGCGGTGGTGTCTTCTCTACTAAGCTTTTCCTGCTCGGCCTCCATGTTTGCGGTCCTGTATGCTTCTTCGAGTGACTCGAAGAATTTGCTTTCATCCTCGAGAGCCATTGGACTGTTGCTCAGACGCTCGAAAAGATGCTCGTCGACATAATCATCGAATCTGACAATCTTGGGAAGTGCTATGAACTCCTCACACATTAATGGTACCTCCACTTTGACATCGCTCCATTTCTTTGGCCTGAGCTCCGAAGATGGATCAGGGTCGAGGTCTGCAGACTGCTCGTGTGGAAATCCTTCCAGCGTGGAATCGCTAGATGGTACTGCTCGCACTGGTGTTGGCAGATCCTGTCTGAATATCTCTTCTTCGAGTGCCTTAAGATCTTGCTTCGTAGGTGAAGGTGGGTCAGAGAATACTGGGACTTGCAACGCTGGATCAGAGGATGATGGTTCGAAAGGCTGCCGCGGTTCAGGAGGCGGGGTCAGAGGAGGCGTGACAGGGTCCAGCACAGTTCGCTGCAAAGATATTAGCATTGCTTCAGCAACAGGGCAAATACGTACTCGTTTGTATCTCTGCTCTCCCTCCCAGAGCTGTCTTTCGTCTTCCTCGGTCCAAGCAACATTCACACAAGCTTGCAGAAATGCTATCGCTTCTCTCGTGACGCCAATCTTCTCTGCCTTCAAATCTTGTAGAATGGCCGACCCGAGATTCTCGTATTGCTTTGTCCAGTCAAAGCCTTCTCCTTCTCCAACTGCTTCCAGTGGAAGCTTGACATCTTGGAGCTTGATGTCGAATCCTTCTCTGCTAGCAAACTTCCTGCCATTGGTATCTATTGGAAGCAGCGGTAGCTCCAATTTCTTCTTCCTGTTAATGGTGTCTTCGAAGCATGGCGCCATAAGGGCATCAATTTCATCGGGCATCTGCTCTTGTGACACCCATGCTAACAGATAGGCTGCATCCTTCGAGCACGTAAGGCGCTCTTCGACTTTCACCTCGGCCCCGAAGTCAAAGCTAGGCAGGTTAGTGTCATCCTCAACATCGTCAGCGAGGTCGAGTTGGAATTGCTTAAGTTCCGGGAAACCCAGATTGCTGGCGAGATAGTCTTGAGACAGTCCGTTCTGACGAGCATATTCTAGAGGGGAGATCTCGTCCTCCTCTGCTTGCGATGACTGTGACATCTTACCAGCTCAACGAGCTGATGGTATCGCTGAAACCAGACAGATGATGACTATTGTGTATATAATGCAGTGATATGACTTTGACGATGTCTAAGACACGATAGAGATACCAAGGATCAATGTATTGAATAATTCAAAGGGTTCGTGAGACACCTAGAAGAGCAGGCATGTCGGAAAACGGCACAGTCACGTGTTAACGTATTGAGGTCGCTCCTTCCACTTCGGGGAAACGCATGCAGCCTGTAATTCGAATCTTCAAGTATCGTCTTCAAGATTTGCACCCAACCCATCAACAGTAGGTACGTAATCAGAAATTTTATCAAAGCAACTGTTCGTATAATGTCCAAGGAACTGTTAGATAACCGCTTTTCGCCACCGTCAGCTTTAACGCTCAGCCAACATGGCTACACAGGCGCTCGTAACAAAATTTAAATACACAGTCTGTAGCTTCCTGATGTGATTATTGAAACTTGATGGCAAGTTGTAATCACAATATATGATTAGAGAGAAGCGAGCCATAACACACCAAGCAAGTTTTGATTTGCATCTGAATAACGCAAGCTCCAAACACGGAACATTTTCCTCTCAAAAGGCCACGCGAGACGACGAAAGATATCCTCAACAGAAGAAGCAGTTACCACTTTCTCTCTCCTCAACCCCTCCAGTTTATCCTATCATTCCACAACACCCATCCGAATCCTAACTCCCCTCTTCCCCTCCCCCTCACCAAACCTCTCCCTACACATCCTAACCAAAAAGCCCGTAAACTCATTATCCCTCCCCCTACCCATAACCTCACTCTCCCCCACCTCCCTAAACACCCCCTCCTTCTCCCCCCAAGCCTCCCTCACAACCCTCCAATCCCTCCAAACAATCAACAGCTCCTCCATCCCCTCTAACCCTCCTCCTCTTCCTCCTCCTTCCCCCATCCCGTTTCCAAGAGCAGTGGAAGTAGTTCTAGAAGATGAACCGAAAAACTCGCCCCAGGCCCTGTCAAATAACTCCCGCTTCACCGCTAACTTCCTAATCCCCCTCGTCTCCTCACATTTGAGAAATGCTCGCAATTTATCGAGATTGTCGACTCGAGCGAAATGCGGGAAGTAGAAGATATCATGCGTGAAAGAGACGTAGGTGCCGAATGCGTAGACGGCGCCTGTGGTGAGCAAGTAGGTGGAGCGGGTGAGGCGGTTGGTGTGGAGGAGGGGGTGGGGCGCTTGGTTGGAGATGAATGTTGAGCGGCGGGTGTCGATTTGGTGGATTATCGGGTGCAGGTTTGGGGATGAGGCGTGGGTGAGGATGAGGATGCGGAGTTCAGAGGGGAGGAGGGGGAAGAGGGGGAAGGTTGTAAGTGAGGCTGAGGCTGAGTGTTGTGCTGTAGGCTGGGGTTCCGAAAGTGTGGATGCCATGGAGAGGCGATTGCTAGACTCAAGTTCGTGATCCATAGCTTTGACTCTCGGGGTAGCGTTGTTCAGATCTGAAATTGATATGAGAGTGAGAATGAGAGAATTCTTAGGCTGGGAAGTGAGTTTGTCGTCATGTGCAACGAAGTAAGCGAGATCTTGGGAACTTGGCAAGGGGGTTACAAGTACAAATATGTGGGGGAGCTCAATGATTTCCTGTCACTGGTCCGACGAAACCCTCAATCAATCAAAGTACAGCGAAACATTGTATTGTGTTCGATCAAGAATCGTTTAGCATTTCTGATGATCGTTCCATGAATACTAGCTCTGCATCTTAATGCAAGCAGCATAGTCTAGCAACAGACCAACAACTCAATCCTCGAGTCTAGCAAACCAGCCACATCTTCCTATAACGCCAACGCTTAAGCAAATCAAACGACACTTCATCGTAAAAATTATACACAGCCTTTCTGATTACATTCATCCATCATCTTCCTCGTCCTCATCGTGCTCAAAATAATGCGACCTCAAAGCCGTCTCGCTTTTCCTTGCCGCCTGTCTCCTCGGTGTCTTCCTCGGACTTTCAACCGTCTTAGCAGGCAAAGTCGCTCTTCTGCCTCTCTTCTTTACTGGAGCCTTTTTGGGCACCTCAGGTTCCGAATCTAAATCATCCGATAATAGAGACGAGAATGGAGATGTCTCATCGTTATCTTCTTGCTCCGAATCGTGAACCTGAACTTGTTGCTTTCTTGCAGAAGGCTTCTTCAATGGAGCGACTCGCTTCGCTGGTGCCTTGGCAGCTGGTTTTGTCATCTTGTTCGCAGAGCCGGATGGCCGTCCTCGCTTCTTCGGTGCTGGCTCTGGTGCATCCTCCATCTCAACATCATCATCTGATACTATGGCAGTTCCACCCTTTGTTGCAAACTCAAGCGACTGTGGTGTGGCGTATGCTTGACCCATTTTGGGTTCAGCAGACTCGACATCATGACCCTCAACCACGAAACCACCCCCTGCATCATCTTCATCCTCTTCATGAGCGACTGGAAAGAAAGCCTTTCGGTGGTGGTCATCAGGTTCCTCGGCATCGAAACCTTCTGGTAGGAAACCTCCTGCCATGTCCTCATCATTCTGGTCCATGATGCGCTTCTGTGCTTCCGCTTCAATGTCCTCGGCAGCATTCTTCTTCTTCTTACTGATCCATGGATTCAGAACATCGGCATTCGCATCAGCGGCGCCGAACTCCTCATTGACTCTCTCCACAATCCGTAAGCCCATGAGCATCTTGCGCCAGGTTTGCAACACGAGTTTCCGTGCTTTCTCATCCTCTTTCCGAACCCGTTCAGCCTCGTCCTTGTGCCATTCTTCCATCATTGTATCGTAATGCTCTTCAGCCACGACCACACCATTAATAACAGGGACAGCCATCCGATGACCAAACTCGAATCCAACAACGGCTTCAGCATAGTCAATACCCAAGCGCTTGCAGATCTTCACAGTACCTCGAGCAGGGATGTGTACGGCTCCAGCAGGAAGCATCGAGTCAACATACAAATCAATATTTCCAAATGAATTCTTGGGTATGACTCCGTTCTCGATCGGGGGAGGGATGATCCAGTCAGTCTGATCGCGGCTATAAAGTCCCTGAAGAATCTTTTCACCACTCGCATTCTCTGCTTCGGCGAGCTCACGTCTGCGGTTTGTGGTCGCTGCCCTGTACGGGACTCGCTTCAAAGGCTGTTCACCAGGCTTCGGAGCACGGCCTTCCTTATGCCAGGTTTCCATTGTCTTACAATTGACCACATCCTTCCGATGATATACCTTCTCCTCGGTGCTCGTTTCTCCTTTGCCTTTGACGGTGAACATCTTGACATGCTTGGCATTTGGAAGTAGGGCCTCTTCTCTCTTGAAATGTCGCTCAAGAATAAATTCTGGGGAACTTTTATAATATTGAAGTGTCTCCTTACCTTCCTCAACCTCTTTCTTCTCAGGCTTCACAGGCTTGAGGTCGGTCGCTTCTTCGTGATCATCAATTTCTGTTCTTGGACAGCTCTTGGATCCTCGAACATAGCCGCTCATAACTTGCTTGAACCAATCCTTTTGCTCGTAGCGTTTAACCTTGCCATGGCGATTATAGATGGGTACCTTCTCCACTGGAAATCGGTTGCCTTTTGTTCGGCCAGGCCAGACATGTCGCTTGAGATATCTTGTTGTGACATCTTTTGCAGTTCCGTCTGATGAATGTCCAATAATATAAGCCGTGACTTGTTTGGCTTTTTCGGATTTTGCTCCACGAGTCTCGAATCGCTCAAGTAGCTTGTCACTGGTAGCAACAATTTGAAGAACTATAGGATCCACAGGGATGTATGTGTTGGTGATTTGCGAGAGAACCTCCGCCCAGTAGTGAGGATGAATGAGATCTTTGTCATAAGGTAACGAGGGCTGTCCTGTACGCTTCGCGGGTGTCACATCAATGACGGAGTCCTCATCGCTTTCCACATCTTCGGAATCAGACAACGATATAGGGGCATCTTTGAGGCCACTTGCTCGTGATGTCCTTCTACCAGCCTTTGGCGCTGGCTTTGGTGTTTTAGCAGCAGCCTTGGTGCCTGCTTTTCCCTTGCCTTTCTTTTGAGGTTTCGGCTGTACCTCCTCCTCACTTGAGCTAGTATCAATGGAAGAATCCTCAGAAGCCGTAGTAGTCTTTGGTTTCTTTAGAATTCGTGGGTTCTTCTCAACAGCTTCCTCGACTTGACTCCACCCGAACCCTACTGGCTGTAAGTTCGCAACTAGCCGAGCTTCGATACCGAGACCTCGCAAGAGGGCAGTGAACAGCTGCGATCCCACATCTCGGCTTCCTTCCATGGCTTTCGCACGTTCTCGAAACTCATCGAGGTTTCTGATTCGCTCACCATGACGTTCCGGATCGTGTTCATCGTCCCTGAAGCTCTTGATTTCCTCATCCAGCCGTTGAAGAGACATGTATCCCAACTTCCTCAAACCTGGTGCGGAAATTCTGAATCTTTGCTTCCAGAAGCTGATGAGAACTCGCAGAAGTCTGAGAATGGGATCTCCACTACTCATGTTGACCTGACCCTCAGCAAGTCTTTGCGCAGGCTCTCCCCAGTCTCTCTGGTTCCTTGGCTCGGTGTTTTTGCCCTTAGCAGCTTTTGCCTTGCCGTTTCCTTTGCCCTTCGGTGTTTCCTCTTTCTTGTCGTTGCTTTTCAGAACGATCCCACTGTTGCGCCTCCATTTCTCGACTTCCTGAACCACAGTAGGACTCAAATGCTTCACCAGTATCTCCTGCAACTCCTTATCGCAACACCAGGCATTTCGTACAGCATTATGAAACATCAATAATTGGACATGCGCCTGATGTGTGCCGACCCTTATTCCCCTCTCAATCTTGCTCGGTCCTTTCTTCGTCCCAAAAGGATTCGTGATTGAGACCCGAGTCTCTTTCGTTAGAGTCAACTCGAGGTCGCCCGAAGGTTCTGGGCCCGCAGGTCTGGGTACTGGATTCGTCTCGACATCTTCGAATTCAACATCTCCATCCTCATCATCCGAGTCTTCATTCGTCTTCTGCCGTTTCGCAGCAGGCACATCCTCGAATTCCTCGTCGGACAAGGAAGAGAGTGAGCTTTCGTCGTCATCACTAGCTGCCAACTTTTCCAGTATCGCCTTCTTATGCTCTGCGCTACGTTTCGAGCCAGTACCGGCGTCTAAGTCGTCGAAGAGCGTAGGTTTTCGAGGAGTTGTTGAAGCGGAAACCTTAGCCTTGCCACTGTTCTTAGGAGGAGGCTTTGAGGGACCGGCTTCTGGGGAAACTGATCGCAGACGTTTGCGAGGGAGAAATGGAGGCATTTCGATGCATCACCAGCTCTGGTGATGTTCGGTCACATCGAAGTTCTGGCGTTAAAGACTTTAGATGCTTGTCGCGAGGTGCCTGGGAAATAATTCCCAAGCCGTAGCCTTGCTTCATTAGGTCACTATTCACCAGTGGTGGGCTAGCCTAGCTCCAGGTACGGACAGGGGTTGGCATACCCAGACCGAGGGACCAGGCTCCAGGTACTTGGAGACAGAGGCGACAGGAAGGAATACTTTGGACGAAGATCCATGTGATGTATTTCATTCAATCAGACGCACAGAAGTTCTTGTCATGCTCCATACCTAGTTAGCACTCGCATGTGCTGAATTTCGTAATGGTTATTTCAACATCGACATGTTCAATTGACTATAATGTTCCCATGACATGGAAATCATGTCCGACAGTTTTCGATATGTAAAGTGGGCATGCTATTGAACTGCTGATTGTATTTCATAATACATATGTAGAAGCTCTGATAGCTGCGTATTCTATCTATCCCTGGTATCTCTTTCTTCTCTAATACAGTATCAACACATCCTCTATCCCCAACGCCATCCCATGATCCCATCAAAGTATATACTTCTATACCGCTCATATATTCGTATCCGCGGCCCTCGCAACATCATGACCGTGCCTCTTTCTCCAATCTTTAATTCCATTCTCCAATTCCGCCCTGGAGACTCCGTCGCGCACCAAATACATCGTCACTCCCAAACTCTCCACATTCCTATTCCTCGCCTCGTCATCAAAGAACAACATATCCTCATACCGCAGCCCGGTCGCCTTCTGCAGCTTGTTGAAATGTGTGATCTTACTCCCAGGGTATATCTCCATGTGGTCAAAGAACTCAATCGCCTTCCTCTTCTTCCCGTCTGTATCTGCGACATGTAACAATCGCAGCATTTCACGCCCAAGATCTGGCGCAGATGTCCTAGATGCAGCGCCCACTTTTACTCCGCTGGCTTGTAGGGAAGAGAGGATCGATGGGACTTCATTGTAGAAGGAGAAGGATTCGCCGAAGCGGTCTTTGACTGAATCGTGGGTCGAGGCGGCTTTTAGAGGGGGCGTTACATGTGTCTGTAGAGGAGTTAGCAAGCTTTCTAGGATATCTTAAGAAAGGCGAGTGCTGTCGTAAATCGTCCTGCTAGTGACTTACATCTACCCAAAATGGCCATAAGGTGTAATCAAGGTCAAAGACGATAAGCTTGGGAAGAACTCCTTCAGAGAATCTTGATGGAGGGGTTGACGCTGAGCCTTCCACTGGGGCGCCCGAGGATTTGCTGAGTTTCTTCACCATTGTGAAGAGAAGGAAGAGGAGGAAGAAGTATAAAGAAATTAGAAGTGACAAGCAGTGAATCCAAATGGAGATGTGTTGTATTTACTGAAGATGAAGAGTGGCGGCGGGCCAAGTCGGTACCTAGGTATCTACCTACCAGTAACCAGGATCAACGTCACTGAGGATAACATTTTAAGGTTTGGGTGCAGGCGGTCAGGGCAGATGTGGGTGCCTGTGGATGCCTGTAAGCGTCACCTGGGCCCGGACCCATCAAATGTAAAGAATTTTGGACTGAGCGAGGGAAAAGTATCCACTCGGCAAAGAGTTTCGTCGTTCTTACCAACCAACAAACAGCAAACGGACATCTTTCAACCATCATCCCTTTACGCATTTCTTACACCTCTCGACTCCTTTCTCTCGCCTCACTCTACGTAACTATCTACTCTGTCTACATCTGCAAAAGTCACCACGTCATCTACCTACATCTACCATCCCTCTGCAAAATGCTGGACTCTCTTACCATCCTCGCCATGGCTGCAGAAGCCGTCCAGCGGTCTGAGTCGCTTGAGCTCGAAAGAGAATTCACCATTAGACGACCTCGAACCACCGATATTCCTCTCCTCGCACAAGTCGAACGTTCTGCTGCCCAGATATACCGGACTGCCGACCTAGATTCTCTCGCAGACGGCGCCACCCTTGATCCATATATCCTCATCACCATAGCAAACGCAGGATACCTATGGGTAGCTGTGAATCGATTCGATCAACCAATAGGTTTCTTGGGAGGGAACTATCTGTCTGGCAATTTCCACATCATCGAGCTGTCAGTAGCACAGGACTATCAGGGTCGTGGCATCGGAAGTGCGTTGGTGGCAACCATGTCGCAGCAGGTCAGACAGGAAGGATACAGATCTATAACCCTGACAACGTTCAAAGACCTGCCATGGAATGCACCATGGTACGCCAAGTTGGGTTTTGCTGAGGTAAAGGTGCAGGAAATGGGGAAGGAGTTCGAGAAGCTTGTGGAGAGCGAAGCACGACACGGTCTTGACCCAAAGCGACGATGTGTGATGAGAATGGTGTTCTGATTCGAAGCCTTGCACCACTTGGAACTGCAAGGGTCCTTCGAAGAGTAACAAGTGCCGACCTACGGAATTGAACCACGCGACTTTTGAGTACTACGGGGCGCAAACGGTTAGGTACGAGGATATATCAAGGGACAAACATTGTCGATCTCCGCATCATGACATTGCGGAGGGGAATTTGTGGCCAGTCGCAATTTGCGGACAACGACGGCTTTTCTGTTGTGGAACTCGATCGCCTTTTGACAGGAGCATGGAGGATGCGTTGATTTCTGGTCGCCAACTTCGGAAGTCCCCCCGCCCGAACAATTTGGGCAATTCGAGAAGCATCGTTTATCCGAGTAGCAGGTGCAGGGACTGGGAAATCGCGAGACTGTCGTGGAACCAGGCCAAAACAGTCGCACAGCAATGGCCATTGTCGAATTGTAAGCTGTAACATAAGAAATGTGATGGAAGTTAGGAGTTGGAAGATATTGCGGGAAGGAAAGGAAAGAAAGAGCAATGGAATGTTGTAACACCATCTATTATGTAAGGAGTTGGACAGAAAATTACTGCAGCGATGGACCTTATCTTTTCTGGGGCGTCATATTTATCCCTGTCAATCTTTGCTTCTTCCCCGCCATCCGACGTCCTCATTCGTCGCATGAAAGTTTGATATGAAAGCTGCCGGCGCGGCACTCCGTTCTGATTTCCCTGCAGATCTGATTGATCAATCGAATTTAGTCCCGCAATCTAGGAGAGCTACGGGAAGTACCCTATCTTTCGGGATACTGTATCCACATGCAAACATCTATCGAGCCATAGAGGAATTCGTAAACCTCACATCAGTCTTCTGGTTCGTCTGTGGACTCCATAGTTGAACTCCACAGCTTCCACTTGCACTGACGTTCGCACTGATGGGGCAGGGGCGACACATGGCATGGCTGCACTACTGTATGGCTGTGCAGTGCAGAAGCAAGCAAGTACTGTGGTCCTCCCTGAATCTCTTATCGGCCAACCGCAGGATCTTGTCACAACTTCTCATGCTTTGTGTAATGATTGCGGCATGCACTTTGTTAGCACTTAGATCTCGGACCTTGGCGTATTACCTATGGACCTATGGCGGAGACCGAGACAATCAGTTCCAAGACCTGGGATGGTTATTGTATGCAGTACCTTCATCCCCACAGCTGCTTATCCTTGCTAAACTCCTACCTGGCGAATCGTCTGATATCTTACATGCAAAGCTAGTTCGCATGAGTATCTTTAAATAAGTATTGGGGTCTGGGTCGTCATTTCGCGTTTCTACATTTTGGTTTCTGCTGTCTACGATCTTCGCTCCTCCTTTTGTTTACATATCGAGTGAGTCCCTTCTAGGTGAGGGTATTATCTTTCTCGGACCTCTTCGTGAAGGCAATCGCAGTTTCCCTTCTTATCTCTTCCGGCATCGGTACCGACTTGAGGTCCCGATTCTCAAAGTCATCTACAAATCTACAGACATGGCGACAACTCCGGAGAAAGCCACGATGCCATCCTCAGACCCAGAAAAGACTCCAACCATGGCAGAGAAGAGCCAGGCACCCCAGTTGATGGAAATCAACGAAACTGGTCATGTCCAAGAGCTAGAGCGAAACTTCTCTCTCTTCTCCATCTGCTCTGTCGGTATCGTCACTGGAAATACTTGGGCAGCGCTTGGAGGATCCATTGTTATTGCAATCTATAATGGAGGGCCACCAGGAGTCTTATATGAGTTTATTGCGGTCTCTATATTCTATTGGTTAATCGCGGCTTCGCTCGCAGTAAGTGTTTCTTCATCCGCGATCGGGAAATACCCATATCTGACAAGCCATGCAGGAACTCGCCTCCTCGATGCCGTCAAGTGCTGGAGTATATCATTGGGCATCTATCACACCAGGCCCGAAATATGGTCGGTTGATTGGATGGTTTGCTGGATGGTGGAATACCTTTGCGTGGATGTGTGGAACAGGTATGACCAGACTCACATCTTGTCGGAGCCATATCTAACCATGACCAGCGACAATGGCAAGCATTAGTTCTCAGATCTGCGTTGCGATGTATGGATTATATCATCCGGAATACTCTCCAGAGAGATGGCATGTCTTCATCGCGTACCTGATCATTACCTGGACATGCTGCTCAATTGTACTGTTTGCCAACCGAGCATTGCCGACGCTCAACAACATCGGGCTGTTCTTTATCCTCGCCGGAGTATTTATAACGATTATGTGCTGTGCCATTCTGCCTCATACTGCTGGAACTGGATATGCAACTTCCTCCTTCGTTTGGGCCGAATGGTCAAATCAGACCGGATATACGAGCAACGGTTTCGTCTTCTGTGCTGGCATGCTGAACGGTGCATATGCTGTTGGAACACCGGATTGCGTGTCTCATCTCGCAGAAGAGATCCCGAATCCCAAGAGAAACGTACCATTCGCGATTGCGGCCCAGATGGTCACAGGCTTTGTCACAGCATTCTGTTACGCGATTACCATCTTCTACGCGATTTCTGATCTTGACGAAGTCCTTGCCGCACCATACTTCCCCTTGGCATTCATCTACGCTCAAGCAACATCAAGCAGAGCCGGAACAACTGGACTGTTGTTTCTCATTCTAGTTCCTATTCTTTGCTGCTGCACGGGAACCTTCATCACCTGCGGTCGCTGTCTCTGGACCATCGCTCGCGACGAAGCCGTCCCATTCTCAGGCACATTCAGCAAGATCCACCCCAAGCACAAGAATCCCTTCAACGCGACTGTGTTCTGTGGTATTTTCTGCACTGTGCTTGGAACGATCTACGTCGGTTCCTCCACAGCCTTTAATGCCTTCGTTGGCTCATTCGTCGTCCTGACCACCTTATCCTACGTCGCAGCGATCCTCCCATTCGTCTTTACTCGTCGCTTCTCCCGCATCTCAGCGACTCCAGGTCCATATACCAACAATATGCGGCCAGGTCCTTACCAGATGGGACACTACCTTGGATATGCAGTGAACATCATCGCATGTTCCTACATTCTTGTATTCGTGGTGATCTACTGCTTCCCATATGCGATGCCCTTCGACGAAGTCAGCATGAACTACGCTTCTCTCATCACAGGATCAATGACTATCTTCGCGGCTGTTTGGTGGTTCGTTAAGGGCGGTAACTACATCGGTCCTAGAGCTCTCATCCATGAGGACGATGTCACTCATGGGGTCATGCTACCATCCTCTTGAGCCTACATAATTTGATGTTTGGCACTTTGTATAAATTGTTTCGAGCGTTCATTCATTGGCAGAGAATTTGCTCTGCCGTCACTTAGATCATGAAGTCAGGTTATCGAATAGATACTTTTGTCGTGTACTTAATAGATCAGGCAGAGCAAAGAGACTATCAAAATCCACTATATCGCTTGCTTCATTCCCAGCCGCACATTCTTGCTTTCTTATCTACGTTCGTTGATTCACCAAGGAAGGTCGGTACCATCGTAAGACAAGAAAGATCCCGAAGTCGTAGCTTTGGTGGCATTGTCAATCTACATCCTGTCAGACAAAAAACATCCTGGCAGTCAGGTTGAATGCGAGCAGTGAGAATACCTGTTCAAGAACACCCTTCGCGCTCTCCTCCACCGTCATCGGCGGTTCCTCCACCCCAATACTATCCGCAAACGCCTGACCGTTGGAAGTCTTCACCCATCTACTCACACATACAGTCAGTTATCAGCACCACTACCACCACAAAGTAGACCCAAAAATGGCTGATTTGAAATAACAGAACAAAGAGATAGAACTCAGCACTCACCCCGGATGCACAGCAATAGCCACAATCCCCTTCTCCTCAAAATGCACCTTCCTAACGAAATAATTCGCCGCAGCTTTACTGACTCCATACGCGAGACTCGGCACTGCGCCTTCCATCGCGCCGATACTTCCTAGTGAGCTAGAAATCAGGACAAACTTCCTCTCTGCGTCTCCTTCATCTTGAATCTTGGCTGTGAGAAGCGAGTAGAGCGTTTGATAGAGTAGTATAGCTCCCAGGGTGTTGGTCTCGTAGTGCTCGGTTAGCGAGGAGAGAGGTGTGTCCTTTGAGGAGAGGAAGGAGGAGCCGACGCCGGCGTTGGCGATTATGGTGTTGATGTGTGAGATGCCGTGGACTTTGGTCAAAGTATCGAGGAATGCGGAGAACTTCTCTGCAGAGCTAGAAGGGTTGCTGAAATCTAATGGGACGATGAGGAGTTTGCTGCCTCCGGCGACGGTGAGCGAGGTGAGAGTTGTGGTTGGTGTGCTGGGTGTGCGGATCGTGGCGATTACGGTCGTATCTGGTCGGAGGAGGAGAATGGATGTTATCGCGAGGCCGATGCCTGATGAGGGATTGTGGTTAGCTTTGTGCAGGCAGGGGAAACAGAAAACAGATTGAGACCCCGCTATTTTAAGCGAAGCGTAAACAAATACCACCATGCAAGAAAAAGGGGTAATAGGGGCACCACCTCTGTTCGCTCCAGTAATTAGATATGTGTAATTTCGCGTCATTCTGAGTTTAGACCTGGTGTTTGAAGCAAAATGGATGCGTGGTACTGATGTCGCGTGCGGTGGAAGTTTAGAAAGGGAGGAAAGTTGGTGGGGAGAGAAGCGAGATGGAGGGTCGCTTTTTAGCTGGAATTTGTGCTCGGCACAGAACAAGATTGGTAAGCTGCTGCCTATTGGTTCATTCGTATGAAATTACGTATCATTTTCGTTCCATAAGCTGTCCAGTCGTACTTTCATGTGATCTGTGCAGCTGCCCTGATGGTGGAGAGTGCGTTGGTCAATTAGTTTCGTGAAGATTGAGATCAAGAACGAGAGTGCGGTGCAGACGCAATCGTTCGGCGACTGCCATGAAATGCAAATCCGCTTTTCTAAACTGCACTTAGAATGGCATCAGCTCTGAGGTAGTTGAATTATTGGAACGTCAAGGCAGGGCTGTTGACTGGCAGAAAATATAAGATCGCATATGCTTGGCACGAATAAGCGAGAACAGACGGCATCTCGCTGCAGGTTTTGACGTTCAAAGTGTTGAAATCTGGGCTGTTCCTTGACCATAGGTATTTTGAGAGTACCTAGAGATCCGAGATAGAGTCCCTCGCCAATTAAGGTAGTCACGGATAGTGAGGTCTGCTCATGTAGTAAACAAATCATGTATCATTAACAATAAAGTACATTTTGTTTTCCAGCCCTGCGAGCCATCGAGCCCCGTGGACGGAAGACAAACAAGCCCAAAGACACCTTCTTCGATCCTCATCGGTACCTAAGATAAGCCACCATCATCTCCTGATATAGCATTGCTTCATAATATTGCAATACCACTGCTTCGTCAATGGAACGCAAACTAGCCTTCATCGAAGCCATTTCGACACCATTCAAGCGTTCTGTCTCATCTCAGTATCCTCAACCTCCATCATTTCTTCGAATTTGGGATTGATATACGACTCTGGACCGTTGATCTTTTGAGGCAAGGCTTCCCCATCCCTACGCTCGAGAAGAAGCATGTGTTGATTCGCGGCCCACCATTCATCGTCGGCGATTTCTGCCTCGATCTCCTTGTTGACTAAAACATACGTCCTTCCGGTTTTCGTAAGTCCAGTCTCACAACTATTTTTACTCCTCTTTTGTTCCGAAACTGTGAGAAGTCAGTACTGCGATCTAAAGACTCCTGTCAAATAACAGGCAATATCGTAGAATACGCTCTTGAAGGGGGTGATCAGTTCCAGCAGAACATTTTGGTGTCAAAACTCTTCTTTTAAGGCTTTGCTCTGTGTTGATATTGCAAGGGACATTCGGGCTGAACGGATACTTCCTGTTTGAACAAACTTGTACAATCCCTTCGTCATAATAACGTCCGACGGTAAATCACACCAGCTCATTCGTTTGATATAGCCGTCCTCATCGAGTGCATGTGGAGGGTCGCGATTTCGAGAGTCGTAGTTAGGCTTGAAGGGCTTGCCACAAAGCATGATTGTCTCGGTTACGACATTAATGTCCCGACCGATGAAGTAGACGCTGAGATGAGATTCGAGACTCCCGTATTCAGGTGATTATTCTGTCGGCCAGTCACGGACTAGGGGATGTTGGACGCGGGGAAATCGTTTGTTGCTGTACCAAAAGCCTTCAGCGGTGAACAGGGTCAATTCATCTAAGTGGTAAAGCAACAGCATGATTCAGAGCTTCAATGTGCGAGAGGCTCACGTGTGCCTGCTGGTACGTAAAAAACATGTCCATCGCTCTGTAGCTTGTCATTGACTCCAAGAAGAGTGGGGTCGTGTATGATGTACATCCTGCCAGTGAACATGGCCGTTAGGATACATGTCATAATCGAACTCCGGACACCGGGATCTGATTTTTTGGGCTAAAGACCGAGTATAGGGATTTAAACTCATGTCGGAAGCTGTTTATTTGGTGGTTATTACGATATCTGTGTGTTCTTGGGAATGGTCAAGATGAATTCAGGGCGCATTGCCATTGGCGTAGTAGTAGGACCCGTCTGCTTCATATTAGCGAGAGACTTCCGTTTGCCTGTGAGAAAAGACCTACCAGAGTTGAAGTAGTGGTACGCAGGGCCACTGGGTTGAGAACGGGTGTCATAGTTATTGCCCTTTTCAAATGTTTGTCAGGCCTGCAAGAAGTGGGGGACGAGAAGAAGTGCTTACCTGGCTGTTGGTACCGCTGCTAGTGATGGTATACGGAGTGTATGGCGAGCCGGAAGTTCCGTGGTACTAGAGGAGGATTTGCCGGACATGAGGATTTCGTTTCGGTGCTTGAAGAATCTGAGATTCTTGTTTCGATTGCTGTGCTGGTATTTTGAGAGCTACTGTCAAGTTCGAGGCAGAGTTAGTTCGGAGGGAAGGGGGGCAGAATGTAAGATGGACCGACAGCAGGCGAAGCTAGGAACGAGGAAAGTGAATTCGGACACTTGCCTTCTTCAATGGGGGCGCACTTATTGAAATGCAGACGTAGCCTGTGATTTCTGGTAAGATCGAGCGGGATCCTGAATTGTCAGACGACAAAGAAAGGTAAAATCATTGAAGTCATTCCTAAAATGTACAGGCGCCTTAGTTGCGATATTTTACTACCGGCGTTATGCCTGTTCAAGCATAAGGTTGTAGCGCAGATTTAAAATGATTGGATTGCTGCGGTGGGTCCGGTTCAACGCTTCAAACCCTGGAGTAGAGGCGCAAAGCTTTCGCGTTATCACGAGGTTTGACCAAACCCATGTCTTTGTCGGTTCCTTCTTTCGATGGCTTACTAACGAGATCGGTAGATTATCATAGATATTGAAGGCAGCGGGACTTTCAAGACGAGCTAGTACGATATACCGGATGTGAGTGTTGGGAATCACACTGTAATATTGGAAAGGATCCTTGCAAGTTCCCCGTATTCATGAGTGAGATTGGCACGATATTACGGCAGGAATACTCTGTTTGGTGGTCTCAAAAACGAGCACTGCAATAGTAATGATGAATCTAGAAACTAAAACACACTTGTCACCAAGACAGACCCAAGAATACCAGCTTCATATCGAGTCCTGCTTGGAAAGCAGCTCAATCGACCCTCCCTTCCTCGCTTCCGCATTAAGTCCATACCTCTCAATCTCGAACGACATCTCGAAATTTCCTCTAACCCAGTATCCCAATCCCGAAATATAAGTACGCAGATCCTCGCTCGGACTCTTGCTCGTCTCCATGATTTTGAGGAACTCCTCTGCAGATTCGTGGAACATTCGTGCTATGAAGTCAATCGCTTCCTGAACTGAGAGATTGTTGTGGTGCATCACCACGGCAACTGCATTATGTGAATCGCCACGGCTTTGCTCGACATTGTAGGAGCAGATATCCTGCGACTGTGAATAAGCGGCTGGGCGAAGTAGTATAGAATGTCAACTTACATTGGCTAGAATCAGCATTTCCTGAGCGAGAATTTCAAGTCTTTTCACCCCAGGATCGTTCAACTCATCATCGGAGATGTCCAGTGAATGAAGAGTGACTCCGAAGCTAGGCATTCCGCCAACTGTCCTACGCCTCAGAGCCATGTAAGTCTCCAAGTCTGGTATTAGTGAATCGTCCCGATGCTTGGCTTGCTCGGATGTGGATTTGGCGTATTCAAGGTATCGGATTGGGAATTGCTTCAGGAAAGTCGGTGTTGCACCCTGGCGAGCTCGGTTCCAGAAGCTGATTGAGTGTCAGTAGAAAACACATGACTGGAAACCGAAAATGTACCTTTGATGCAACAATCCAATGAAGCTCTCTCTAGCTGGTCGCAATTTATCTGGACATCTTTAGAAGTCGTTAGAGTTGATTAAGAGCGAGACTTTGCGAGGGAGACTGACTCGAAAACATCATTGATGGTCTGGTACAACGCAACAACAGCGGACTCGCTCAACTTATCACTGACTTCATCAAAAATCAAGAATGTAGTCATTGCATCGGCAGCTGTCTGGAAAGATTGAGCGGGGACCAGAGGGCAGGTAAGGGCAGCGATTAAAGTGATGTTGGCTTTCTTGAGTGCTTTTTCCAGGTGGGGATGATTCAGATTGAGGCTTCGAGTCCATGCATCGTTCTTAGTCTGAACTTTATCGATGGAATTATTGAGTCTCCGCTCGAAAGGCCAGGATTTGAGAAGATCTCGAATTCGGAAAGTGTTTGTGAGTCGTATTGGAGAGGCCATTGTGCAATCAAACGGCACCGAGGTGTTGAATTTTACAACTGGGAAAGGGTCTACTTAAAGAGGGGCCTATATTCTTGAAGTTCTCAACGTAAACTTGCATGAAGATTGAATTGAGTTCTAGTTGTGAATAGCAGGAAAACCAATACAGACTCTGTCACTGACGTACTTATTCAATCCTCGGTGAAGCGAAGTAAGATTTCACTACCCGCTCGGAGAATGTTGGCAGGATAGCTAATTTCCTTAACAGTGTAAGGTCCAACATGGCCCAAAATACTTTCATAACTCATTAATGTTGGTCGTATTTCGTCGGTCGAATTTTCCAAAACAGTTAGTCCGTATGGACATCCCCTTGGATGTGCGAGATGAAGGTTGAACCATTGGTATGTCAAACGGAATATGAATGACCGTAATCACAAAGCATTCACGAATGTAAGGTTTTGATTGAACTTGACGTTGTGAAACTGGGCCGAGTACAACTCAAACCACGATTTGTGATCTACAACAACTTTTCCAATGATATTAGAGGAGGAAAGCATTGCTCAGCCGAAGCTGGGGCTTGCCAAACAAGCCTCGCTTCACCCACTAGCTGTAGACTACCTTCTCAGCTCCAAGCAGTCCACATCCTGGACCTCTCCCTTACTCCTTTTGATCTCTTTATTTATAGTCGATGTCATTTTTGGTTTGTCCTTTGAGTATCCGCAACTCAAGTGCTCAGTAAATGCTTTGGCTCAAGCGTGGGGATGAGTGTGGAGGTGATCTGTCCGATACTGACACTTTTCTTATCAGCGTCTTCTGCTATTATTATCAGGACATGCGATACTTGAAGTCCGCAGGAGACCGTCACAGTACCTCAAACCTTCATAATATAACTAGCAACGAGTAAAAATGCTTTGCTATTATTTCTCGGCAGGACAACCGCCAGAGACTCACTCAGAGTGGCCGAGCTTAAAGTAACGTCGCCCCCAGGCTGTCCTGCGTAGGCTTCCAAAGTCTCGATATTTGTGTATATTCAGTGTCGGAGTCATCTTTGAGTGACTGTTTCATTGATCTCATTCTCCGTCAAGAATCGTACTGCTTTGCGCGTCAGCCTTCTGTTTATTAAATGCATTTGCAGCTTGCAATTGTTTCAGCCAACCTTCGTGTCATCTCACTTCTCTATATCGTATCCTTTCATGCGTGATGCCATAATTACCCGTGATCAAATTCACCAATACCGAGTATGGCTGATTAGACGCGCTTAAGAGGCGGGGTCTTGGAGATGCGAATCAGCTCCCATGTTTTGTTTCTCTACCGAGCATTCGGGTCCAAGACCTTCCATCATTTGCCTTCAGCCGTAATTCTGCCTCTCCAGATGTCATCGCGGTCCGATTCCAAGCCAATAGTCCAAGTAGGATGCTTTTCCTCAGCCTTGCACCTGGATGCAGGGGCGCAAGGTAATCTAAGCTTCCAAAAAGGAAAGAGCTTTCTTGGTGAAGCGCACCTGACGGACTGGGCAGTCAGCTTCGTATTGAGCCTATTCTCACACCGTGCGACTCACAAAAAAACACTGCCTCGGCCATATCCCGCGCGTTTGTTAAATACTCGAATGGACAGAGTCGTTTCGATGATCGCGTCAAGAAACAGGTAATTCCGTATCGAGGAGGCGGAACCGCTTGTTGGATCGGTCAACAGACCCGAGAACTTGCTCAGAAGCAGTCGCTATGATTGAAATCATTGGACGATGTATTTGCTTGGCTTTGTCGCTCGCTGTTCTGGGATTGTCTATCATGATGACAATCGTACCGAGAGATTATGGCAGTCCTGGGGACTTTCGAGGTGGTGATGGGATGAAGGCTCCACTGTTTACTTACATCTTTGTATGTTACGCAGCTCCCTAAGCACTTTGAATTCTCCCTGACGGTACTTCTCAGGTCGCTGTCTCTCTCGTGCTCAATACAGAGGAGACACTTTCCCAGCTTTCCTGCTACAAGAACCACTTCCGCCGCCTTCACCCGGGATTCGTTCTCGTTTTCGACCTCATCACCATCCTCGGTCTCTTTCTGTCGTCATATCTGGTGGTATTCCCGACCATGTTCCAGTTCGCACTTGCAAGAGACTTGATCTGGGTTTCGACTGCTTTGGCGTAAGTCGCATTTCCAGACGTGGCAAGAATCGCGTCAACGGAGAGCTGACTATCCTAGCATCATGCATTCGTTTTTGTTCGTGTTCTCTTGTGTTGCTTGTGATAAATGGAGAAGAGATCATATCTATCGGAACGAGCAAGAAATTATTCGGAGGGGAAGAGAGAGAGCTTTACGGATGCAGCATTTTCAAGATGTGTATGTATGAATGGTAAATAGCTTGGAGTGGAGAACACAAAAAATATTCTGGAGCCATGGGAAGGTATTGCTATGATTTTTGATTCAAAGAAGATAGACATAAGCTTACTTTGTCCCTCTCTGGTCGCTTTCTTCGAACTTGTGATGATGTCAATAATGAGGAGAGACCGTTAACATGACTACCTGCCAGTAAAGGACAAGCAAACGATAAACACTTCAAGCAGAGCAATTTCTAATCTCGAGTCATACCCAAAGCATCGTTGGCTTTCAGATCCACGCTCAGTGCGCCGGTATACATATCTGATGAAATATAGCGTGGTCGGCGATGGTTGAGCATTTTTATTTTCGCGAATTGGCGCTTGCACCGAATGTTTCCTATTGCAGCTTTTGGTCCGGTTCGACGATGTATCTGTCGCTTCAAGCAGTATCTCTGCGTGCATCTACAAGTGTCCGGACGAGCCAAAGATATCATCTTTCGAGTTCCAAAAGTCCGGGGGATCGACGGCAGGAAGGGGATATCCGGTGAAAAAAGCAAAGCTGAAGAGAACCCGTGACACCGCGAACAAGACCTGCGCTTGTAGCCTGAGGCAAGCCGCTAACAGAGACCAGATGAGGTTATCCAAGTGGGGTGGAACTACAACCACGAAGAAACCACACAAACCGCAGACATATCGCCCCAATTCGAACCGTCAAGAGGCATCGTGATTGTTGCCGCTGTGTTTGTACAATTGTTGCGATCCAGAGACAAACGATTCAAGGCCCCCCAACACGTCTACCTAACTTGTACGCGTGTCCAAGTATCGCCAGCCACCGGTTAACGCGCATATCGGATATCGCAGATATCCACGTCGCCCGAACAGAGACATCGTCGTCAGTGTCTAGTATATCGCAGCTTGCAGGCGCAATTGTTTGATGGAGCCTCACCAGCTGGCTCTTGCCGCTCTCGACGAGGTAGCACATTCGACCATCACAAACGCGAGTCATCGTGATGCGGGTAATGTCTTGCGGGCGGCTGGCGACATTGAACCTTTGATAAAGAACAAAGAGATTACGAGAAACAGAGCTGCACACACCCACAAATCAAGTCAACCTTCAACATCAAGCCGTGGAAATATGTCTCTGTCCGGGAAGAGACACGACGACACCAGCGATGCGTTACTCGCCTTGAAGACGACGACATCAAGTAATAATTCCCAATCGACGGTCGACGGCCATGATACGGTATCCACACCGCCAACCTCGACCTCCGATGAATTCTCATCACAAAGCACGAATGCAGATGGGCCGCTATCTCAATTATCGCAACTCTCGCAGCTGGCCGCTGCAGCAGAGCCTCTAATGAGCACATCTTCGACGCGACCAGCTCTCACCGTAGCCCCAACAGCAGGGCAGAAGAGGACAGCGGACGGACAGGTGAAACCATTGTCTGCCTCACCCAATAGTCCAAAGGCGCGTGGACATTCCAGGAGTACCAGCGCAGTAAGTAATGTATCTTCTGTTGGAAGTAGCAGGATCGGAGAAGTAAGACAAGATCTGAAGACTTGAGGAATACCGACTGACAATTTTCAGCTTTCGTCCGAGCTTCGGACGCGTCTTTCTTATGCGATGGTGAAAGTAAACAATGGATGGCAATCATGTTCTATCGATGAAGTTGAATCTCTAGCATCCCAGGCCGGATCACCAACTTCATCCACATCGACTTTACATGGTCGGCGCAATATTATAACGTCTCCACGCACTGCTATTGCAACTTTACAAAGTCAACCCAGCAGTGTTAGCCAAGCTGTTCAAGCACCAACATCTGATTTTGACTTGTATCCTAGAGGAGACCAGCCATCTCGAACGTACGAGTCTTTCTGGCGAGACCATTCGACTCCAAATTACCCGACTCCACGCCAGTCCACACAGACCCCAGTGGTTTCACCTCCAGCCTCAAAATCTCTGGGACCTCCCGCTGACATTCGTCCTACCGTATCCACTCGCCGATCAGGAACTCCAAAATTCAGTAAACCACCGTCTATACCAAATCATGGTTCTAATTCGCCATATAACACCTCAGCTCCTCGAACACCACTCCGGACAGACTTTAGGGATAATCCTATTATCCAGACACCGGTTCAGAAAACCATTCAAGAACAGGACGCTATCGAAACTTTGCTATTTATGAGCAGTCCAGGAAATTCCGGAAATATGGGCCATACTTTTCCCCCGCCTAGAACCCAAGGATCACCGCAGCTAAGCCCTTTGCGAACCGAGTTCAATTCTCGTGCGAGAGTCAATCAAGCAAGGAGGGTTGAGTTCGATAACTCGGCAGCAAGTGTGAGCGCAGAGAGTAGCGAAGGTAGTGCTGAGTACAGGAGCAAGATGCGAAGTAAGGGACTGAGTCAAAGCAGAGCGAAGAGCGAGGAGATGAATCGTTTCCTGGACGAGATGCAGGACGACTCAAGCAGCGACGACGAGGAGATAACAATCAAGTATTCAAGTCCAAGACGAGTTGCGGCAGGGAGAGTCTAGCTTGCCCAAGTGGGCGTTTCTTTTCTCAAGTACATATACCGAGACGATTTTATGGCACATACGGAGTTCTTGCTTGCATCTCTAGTGGCGCGGAGCTTTTTTGGGCGTCAGGGTGATACCCTTCTTCCAATTTGGATGGAATTATGATCAACGATTTCTTTCTTCAGTCAGGGCTGCATTGGGACTATCTGGGGTTCTTTCGAGTTGGTTGCATCACATTCTCTCGTGGCTTTCAGGGATGGGACTGCTTAGGCTTCATGGGTGCATTGTGGAACATTTAGGTAGTTGTATATTCTTTCGCATTTTAGATGCACATAATACACTATATACTTGCTTTCAATTCATCACGCGTATGGACTCGCTTCTCTCAGACTCACAGACATTACAAATCTATTTTTTGATCAAGGACCTGTGTTGGCAAATCGCTTTGTAACTTCTATACGGATTACATTGGCTAGACTGGGGCAACTCCGTTGTGTCTGGTATCAGATCATGTTAAGCAAACCTCGACAACTCGCACAGAGCATTGCTTGTTTTCATCGGAACGCCACACTCCGGGGAAGTTTCAAGTACTCGCATCGACAGGATGGGCATGGGACAAATATTTATATTTCAAACCGGGAGCACAATTGACAAAACGAACCACATACCGGACACGGGAGCAGCCATTCTCTTGTCAAATATGCAGATCAGTCTGAGAGATGAGATGGATTTAAATTATACATCCGGAATGACTGTATATCATGCAGAATCATGATAAATGAAAGCCATGTGATGAGCCCTCTCGGCAGAAAGACGGCATGAATGATCCTCCTCACATCGGTTTGATCTCCATGACTGGAGGCAACGGGTGCGTAATTCGTCTGATATTAGTTGGCCGTACGATCTCCCCGTACGACGATCTTGAGAACTCATCTCGGCAGCAAATGAGCTGGCAATGGCAAAGAGATTTCGAAGCCATGAGATGATGGTAGCAGAGAGGTGAATGAGGTTCCCACTTGACCGGCTATTTTGGGGATGTCACCCGAATGTCAAAATAGGACTCTTCAAAGCTTACTTTCAACAAGACGGATCATGCAGCCGCGGGAAGTTAAGCTTTCCGACGTTCAGGTCGCATCGTGGTGTCTAACCTGAGGGAGAAACAAATGTATGTTTGAAATCACGAGAAAGCTGAGCTGAAGTCAACAAAGTCCACCAACCAGACTTCCTTTCTTCTAGATCCAACCATCGGAACAGATCATCCTCGTTCCATCAACACAACACATCGCACCGTCACCAACCCTGCACCACATCCTTTTTCGCGCTTCCAATTGGATGTCACCGACTTCGTTTCAGACCGTTTCACGCCCCAAGGCAGCTCGCGATTCGTGGACACGCAAGCCAAGCTTCAGGATGGCAGGGTTTACGCAACATCAGGGTGCAAGGAGAGACAGACTCTGTTAGAGATGCCAAGACTGCGACTCGGCTTCACTTCACCTGTTCGTGAGCTGGTGGGTTCTCCTTGAGGACGATCGGTGGATGATGGGGCATTCTTAGATTGAGGGGGCAGACTCAGGCCTTGAAACTGCTGCTTAGAGTCAATTGTGCCACTGAGCTTGGACACGGATGAGAAACCCTCAACTCAAACTGACGACTCTCTTCTGAAGTTGTTCAGACTTGTCAGCTTTTTCCAGACATGCGTCTAGACCATCAGTAGTGGCGCTGTCATTCATTGGTCTCGGGCACTTATGTGATCGCGGTTGTGGCGCACGCAGAGGTGGAGCAAGGCGAGTTTCAGATGACCCCCAAAGGGACGACCGAAACCCGGGCTGACAGGGTTCTTGTTGATTTTCCTTCCCACAGAAACAAATCATTTGCTTGCTTGGCTATCGACAAAAGTTGCTCCCAAGATCAAAAAGAAACCTTGGTAACCGCGCTCACTACTTTCTATTTGTTTCGTTTATGATCGACGGCTCGGTGCTTGGGATGCCTGCGAGATCGGTTGTGAAAAAGTCAAGCTTCACTTAGACGTCTTGGAAGCCTTGGGGTCTCACTCAGACAGATTGAAGATTTATATTGGGAGACCCTTGGGAGAAATTGTTTCTTGGAAGAAGCACAAACCGGTAATTGATTCTGCCGGTATATATCGGATGACAGAGGTTTGAAGTGAGGTTCAGGATTGCTTTTCGCGAGGAAATTACTGGAACTCAGAGCTCGAACAGTCCTGATATGACTGTGATCGATTGGAAGAGCAAAGTCACGAGTTCTAGGTCATGGTGATGGGTCGGAACCGAAGCAAGCACCGAGGTGTAGGTTTCAGAATGTCAGATCCAGCAGATCATCGACAACGTGCCTCGAAGAACGCCACGTCCACTCATTTTGCCCCTCAGACACTTTGGGCCAAACGCCGCTCTGAACATTGAAATCTTGTTCAATTCACTATGGGCTTGGCTGACCAGTATGAAAGCCTTTTCCATCTTGGTGGAACATACCTGGAGCTACTCTTTCATCTTTGGCAGATTTTGAACTATTGCACTAAATAGCGAAAGGGATTAACGAACCTCTTTGGAATCATCTTGCCGGCTTCGTCTTCTGAGAAAGTCAACATTGTCTATCCTGGACCACCATGGGTCTGAGAAAGGTCTAAATCGGTCAACGTCAGCCTCACCCACTCCCCACTATCTTGGCACACCAGTGAAGCCACTCAGCCTCTTTAGGGTCAGGACAACCCCCTGGAGACGCGGCTACCCACCAACCCCTGCCCCTTATTCCCCCAGTGCAGTGCCCTACCCAGCATCCACTGGCATGCTCATTCCATCCAGCCTCGTTCCTTGCAGCTCTCGCCTACATGTTCAACCACTCTCGTCCTCCGGAACCTCTGCAACCCACCCAGACGTCCAGTCGTGTTGCGTAAATATTGTGCACTGACGACGCCATGGGTATCCAAAACCCGTTGCATTGCTCCATACACTGGAATTGCCGTACCGAGCTTGCCTCGATTGAGTCTCTTTCTCCACTGTCATGCCACACCCTGTGTCTGGGCTCTGCACCTCCCATGTTTTACCCACCTCGAGGCGATCGTATAGAAGCCTTCCAAGACTTCATGCGAAAACATCCACTTCTCTTGTTCATGTTCGGTTTCTTTTAAACTATCTTCTCTTTCCTATTCCGCTTCCTGTATCTTGTTTTGCTCCTCCATCCATCCATCTTTGTTTTCTTTGCATCTTCTTCTGGGGCGGGCTTCCAATTTCACTCTTGAATATCTGTGCTGAGCATCTTTCTTTGATTGCCATATTTCGAATCTCCGCGACCATTCTTTGAAGCAGAGATCTCGATCTTTTTACCGCTCCTTACATTCGAAACTACCACCTGGTGTGGATTTAGAAAAACTCTCAAGATGCCTTCCATAGTACAACTCCAGGCTCTCCTCCTCCTCGCCCTCGTCAGCTTCGCCCTCGCCGTCCCAACGAGAAATGCACCAATACAGAAACGCAGCTTCAAGGTTGAGCGAATTGCGAACCCACACTTCAAGGGTCGATCAGTAGGAGCAGGAACAAGGGCTCTTATCAAGGCACACAGGAAATATGGTGTTGCTCTTCCTCAAGGACTCGTCGATGCCATGAATGCCGCCGCCGCAGCCAACGCTGCCCCAGCTGGATCCGTAGCCGATGCTCTTTCGAACTCAGCCAGCATTCAAATTAACGGTGCCGCTGTTGATGACAAGAAGAAGGCAAAGGGTGCGGCTGCCGCAACCAATTCCGCCGTCGCTTCACAGTCGACTGGTGGAGCTACTGCGGGTTCAACGAACAGCACTGCTGGAAAGGGTACCGGAATTGTCACTGCCACTCCTGAACAGGGCGATGTCGAGTACCTCTCCCCAGTCACAATCGGTGGACAGACCATCAACATGGATTTCGACACTGGTTCTTCCGATCTCTGGGTTTTCAGCACAGGACTCAACGCAGCTTCCCAAGCGGGCCACACCAACTACGATGCCACCAAGTCTACGACCTCGAAAGTGATGACGGGAGCATCATGGTCTATTTCGTACGGTGACGGATCTGGAGCAAAGGGAACTGTCGTAACGGACACCGTCAACATCGGAGGAGCAAGCGTCGATGGCCAAGCTGTTGAGATGGCCACCGCAGTCTCGCAATCCTTCGTCGCAGACGCCAACTCCAACGGACTCGTCGGTCTCGCCTACTCTAAGCTCAACACTATCAAGCCAACCCAGCAAAAGACCTTCTTCGACAACGCGATGCCCAGTCTCGCCATGCCTGTTTTCACCGCTGATCTCCGCAAGGCCGCCGTCGGCTCCTACGAGTTCGGTAACATCGACTCCACCAAGTTCAACGGGTCGCTTACCTGGGCCGCCGTGAACACCACCCAAGGTTTCTGGCAATTCTCCTCTAACAAGTTCCAAGTCGGTACCGGAGCACCAATGACCATCCAAGGTGGCCAGGCCATCGCTGACACCGGAACCACCCTCATGTTGGCCAACGCTGCCATCGTCAACGCCTACTACAGCCAAGTCAACGGTGCCGTCAACAACGCTACCGTCGGAGGTGTCACTTTCCCCTGCAACTCTCAATTGCCCGATCTCGCTGTCGATGTTGGTGGATCTTACATGGCCACTGTCCGTGGAAGCGATATCAACTTCGCTCCTGTTGATGCGGCTGGTACCAGTAAGTCACCCCTTCCCAGTACCAAAGATATCCAGATCTGTGCTAACATATATCCTAGCTTGCTTCGGAGGTGTTCAAGCTATCGCCGGTGACCTCCAGATCTACGGAGATATCATGTTCAAGTCACAATTCGTCGCCTTTAACGGAGGCAACAACACTCTTGGCATGGCTCCCCACCAATAGATGTATCAAGCAGTCTACGTCACGTCACGTCAAGTTACAGCATTGCAATGCAGCAGATAGTAATAGAGATTTCTTTTTTTCGTGGCATCTTGATTCTTGCAAAATGGGAAACTGGTGGTGGTATTGTATATGATGAGGTGATGGGTTGGCATTGGATTGTGTGCGAGGGAAATGGGTTGCGCCAATGTACAAAGTTTTTCACGCCTAGACAGGAACAGGAATGAGATGTGATGAAGGCATTGCGTGGGTAGCATTTGTTGTACATAATTTCAACGACTTTGATTACATCTCTTTTTTTCACGGTTTCGTTCTTTCTCTTAGCTGGCCTTGCGTTGGTGCTTTGCGTTGAGTGAAACTTGTTTCACAAAACAGAAGTGCTGCGCATGTGCTCGTATCAATCGCCTCATCTGATCTTCGAAACAACTAACAAAACGCCGACCAAACAGAAATACCAAACAAAACTTGAAGCAAGTGCTATGATACTGCTCTTCTTAATTATGCTCCTCCAACGATTGTGAAAGTGGAAGCTCTCATCATCCGGTCCAGCGAAGTGCCGTGAGCAAGCTGTCATCAGAACTCGCCAGCCCCAAATGGCAATCCAAGATATCGGAGTGGATTCAGGCCGGTAGCAGAGCTTTTGGGCGTGTGAAGTTCAGTCGCGCCCGTACAGGATTTGAGCATCGTGGACCGGGTATGCTACAGAGACGACCCTCTCATCTGTCACGGGGTGGTTCGAGATATGGCGTCTGAGCTGCTGTCCTTCGCGATATGGACTGGCGACTCTGTTCCCATTCAAGAGAGGATTGACTGAGTACTTGGAGTTGTCGCCTCTTAGAGGATTGGCAATGTACCGCTTCTTGAAGTTGGGTTCGTCCAGATCGTGGCTTGCTTTCCTCTTTCCGTTTGTTGTTGAGCCATAAGTCTTTGAGCTGCTGATTTCCGGGAAACAACTGCGGCCGAACAAGATTCGAGAAAAGTCTGACATCTCTTCTATTTGTTCATACTCGGTATCCGAATAGACTTCCATTCCTCTCATCAACTCCTCGATAGCCATGTGGTCGTAGTCGAAGTCTGAGCTGGACGTCCTTTGTCTTCTACGACCCCAGGTTGGAGAGCTGGTCGGACCCATGTCATTCTGCGCCGGAGACATGCCTCCATTTCCCATATTGGATCTTCTGTACTCATTTGTGAACTGCATATCAAAGTCCTTATCATCGTAGCTGTGTTTGAACGCCTCAAGTCTTCTCGCTTGCGTCTCATATCCCTTCCAGAATACTTCCCACTCTTCTTCGGGATAGCATTGCCCTGAGCCATAATATTCCGACGTACTGGTCTCTCTCGCCTTCCCTTTGCCCTTTCCATCTCTCTGTCTCGCTTCCATCGGTTCGAACGAACATGTGTCACCACTTGTTTCGCCGCCCTCAAGGCCCGGAATGCTGTTCCTTCGGCACAAGCCAACCAGATCAGCGCCTCTTGGAGATCTTACAAGAATTGGCGCAAGTTCATCTGTCGAGTCTAGATCCATGCTATTTTCATTCGTCGACTTTGCAGAAGATCGCAACGGTGGTGGGGAGGACAGCAAGTCGGAAATACTGATTCGCCGAGAGGAGGGGCTGCTGTCAGTGTGAAGATAGGTGGCTTCGTCAGGAGAAGATTTAATCCAATCGTTGAAGCAAGTGTCTCCCCAAGTGTAGGACTCCCGTGGCTCTTGGGGTAACATGATTGAAGAGGATGTCGGACGTTCGCGATCGATGATGTATACCTCTATTGCTTTGGTAATGCGTAGCAATACTGCTGATATGATGAGGTTGGTTGATGCTTCTTGATGTGAAGAAGAAGTTCGATGTTTTAAGAGGTTTATGATGGATCGATGTCGGTTGTCTTGAAATTTGTTGACTTTCCTCTTTGACTAAAATCAGGAAGGAGCCATGGGCGAGTAACAGTGCACTCGAAAAGCCATACCTGCTCCATTCGCAGAGAATATAGAATTGACAACTCTAGTATTATTCAACAGTAGATTTAGACCCCGTGCCCACGCATGCTTGTACATTGGTGATTTGGTACCGTGATGCATCAACATCGGGCATCAGAAGCATAAGACAACACGCATCCTCGTGTTTACTGAGAAGGGCAACAACGTTCTACTACTACTCAAGCTCACTTGACGAGAGATTTCAGACTCGGATCTCTCCAACAGCAAGAGCTCTGTCTGTCTGTTTGATAGGCGACTGCATGTTCCTATACTGCGCCTTCTCCGATTTTCCGCCTCGCTTAAGTCGCGCCTGCATCAACAAACACTTGCTTGGCAAATTCCAGGTCCAACGTCTCAAACAGATTTACCCATGAATGCGTCACTACGTGTTAAACAGAAGATTGGAAGGAATAATTTATTCAGCGACATGACAGGAATACGGGATGTTCCGGTGCTTTCGTGTTCTTCTCGATTGGATGTGACTTGGTTTTGACCAAAGATAAATCCCTTCACATGGCTATATCAAACCACAATATGGCGCCGCTCATCGAGTCCTTTCTTTACAATGCATAAGACATTGTATTATTTGCGCTCTGCGACTTGGAAATCTTGGTGTGTGGCTTTCGGTTGTCTTTGTCATATTATCAGTAAAGTAACACAAGCTGTGCCAATGCCATTCTTCTCTACTACTACGAAGCCCGAAATGTTCAAGCACGTGCTACGGACAGTGATGAACAGCCGAAGTGATGCCAACGAGGTAAATAAATGTTCGCAGCATACCAACATTGACCGCGTATTCACCAAGCTGAATTATCTGGATGCCTTATCTTCCTGAACTATCCAGCCTAGTCCCTATTTGAAGATGGTAGCGAATCAGGCCGCTCTCGAAACTACCTGAAAGAGGTGTTGATTTCTTTGCTCTCGAATTTGACCACTGTCAACAATTCCGCCCATCATGATCTTTCTACAACTCTACGACCTCACGAAATCTTCACCAGTAACAGCGATCAATTCAGCTCACAATCTTGCAACAGAAGCAGACTTATTTATCTACACTCCACTGTCGCAGACCCAAGCCATTGTCTACCACCTCGCTTTCTATCCCAGGCTCGAGTTCACTTTACAGCGCTTTCTGCCAGAGACGAACCAACGTCAAAATTCACTCGAAGTCACACTCTAATCCACCTGAGATCTTGAACAACATCACAACTTAATTCTCGACACACACGAAATACATTACACAACAAACAACACAAACAACACTGTACCAGCTCCAACTAGCTACAACCGCCGACATGCCTCCAAAGAACGCCAATTGGTCTGCAGAGCAGATTTCTTTTGTCATGGAGCAAAGCGCAGCAGGTATCAAGCCCGCAAAGATTGGAGAAGCAGTAAAGGAGAAATGGCCAGACAAGGAGATCGCAAAGGGTGCTATCTCTGGTCTGATTGCTAGGCAAAACAAGAAGAAAGGAACCACTCAAGGCAAGGGCCAATTTTCAAGAGAGACTTCTGTTGCACCTTCTCTGTCTGGTCGATCTGAGGTTGGCGAACCTTCTTTCGCGCCCTCTTCTACGGCTCGAGCAAAGAGTAAGGAGGCTTCGAAGATCACTCCTAGTTCGCCATTTGTCCCAGAGACTCCGCAATTCCCACCACCTCCATCGACTCCGACGCAGAGTTTCATCACCCCAAGTACCTCTCCCCAGATTACTCCATTCTCTGCTTTCAAGTAAGTCCAATGTTTTAGAGTGTCCCTACCTTATTAAGCGAGCAAAAATTCGAGGCACATCTATTACCCACCAATGTCTCGATTGTTCTCTTTATATGTAAAGGTTCGAGGATCATGACTGATTATATCTTCACAGGACTCCTCCACCTCGCTACTCATCGCTCCCAACCTCAGATCTTAGCGGAGAAAATCCATTCAAGTCTGAAGGCGTTCAGAGATCCCATAAGAAGAACGACTCGAACGTGTCAGCTCCTCGCGAACTCCCAAGCCTATCGGATGACTTTCACAACGAGAATAGACGATCATCTGCTGCCCAATTTCTGGAGCGAATGGTCTCTCTTTCCCCCGGACAAGGCGGTTCCGGCTCCAACTTTCTGCGTGACAGTGAGTCTCCTGACAAATCTATGCCTTCTCCTGAGCTTCCGGTCCTGTCCATGGAATCTGCGGCAACCAGTGGCCTGCTTAAAAACATCAATCCTTCATTCTTCTCTGACACACCCGGATTAGACTCCGATATTCCGGCTCTCAACGGTCCTGTGTCTCCATCTGAGGAGAACTTCGACCAAGCCAGTGGCTTCAGTGACTCTTATTCTCCGGGAGCTAGTGAGCCTCTATATTCACCACAACCTCATCCATCTGCCACAGAGCCTTTCCCCGCTTTCGACAACGAGGCAGCAGATCGCCTTCTCGAAAATATCACACCTGCTCCTTCTACATCGTACTTCGACCCTGAACTTGCAATCTCTTCGTTCCAAGACGATGACGCTGCTCCCCAGGCTAGAACTAATAACGAGCACAACGAGAGCGAAGTCGAGATTGTCAAGACGGAGACTTCGATTGAAGCCAAGGCTGAAGTAGTTGTCGTCAAAGAAATTGAAGCTGAAGTTGAGATTGCCGAGCCTATTAAAAAAGCCGAATCTGCAGTGACTGGAAACAAGGAGATCGAGCACGAGATTGAAGTTGCAGAGCCTGCTCATCAACAACTCAATTCTTCTCCAAACCTCCCTCCTCAACCCACAACACCAGATCTCGATATTACACCTCGCGCTTCGCTACTCAATCCTCCAGTAGCCAACTTCAAGCCATTGCAAGCAGCAATCCAGTCTACTCCAACAACCTTCAAGATGGCCGACTTCCCTAGGTAAGTTAATTTTTCCTCATTCTGAGTCTCGCACCACTTGCGACAAGATCGAAAAACTAACAACTTCGCCTTAGTGACCTCGGCTCCGAGATCGTTTACCTCTATGTCGGTCCCAAGCGCAAGGAGATGCCTGTTCACGGCAACCTACTCCGTCTCCAGTCAAGCCACTTCAAGGACTTCGTATTCAGCGTCGACGAGGACTCTCGCAAGACCGAGCACTACCTCCTAGATGCTGATCCCGACGCCGTTGCAGTTATTATCACCTGGGTATATCGTCATGGTATCAAGATCATTCCCGGCGCGGCCCCTGGCTGTTCACTCAAGAAAGGCACCAATGAGTACGTCGCATTTACTAAGGCCATCAGCCGCGGTATCGACGTCTACATGCTCGCTGCGAAGTTTGGCATGGTCGAACTCGAGGACCTCGTAATGACAGAGCTTGGTAGAGCCTATTACAATCATCACACCTTCCCTTCTCCAGCTGACATTGCCGCTGTCTACGCTGGTACTAGTTCCAGCTCCGGCCTCCGCAAATACATGGCCCGCGCTTATCAGATCCTAGCGGATATCGACGATGGCGAGATCGAGACTGCGGGATGGACTGCCGAGCAGGTCGACGAGATCATTTCGGAGGTTCCGGCTCTATTCAAGGACTTCAGAGCTTTGAATCGGAAGAGCAAGGGTGGTGTGGATACGAGAGAGCCAAGCTTGGACATGATCTGCTCCCATCATGCTCATGGTGTTGATGAGGAGTGCACATCGAAGGACCTTAACTTTCGTGGTAAGTTGACTCTTTTGTTCTTGGTCTTGTAGCGGACATGAGCTGATTTCTCTTAGGTGTAACTGCTTAGATGGACTGTCTGTAACGGCCTGCGGGAGTACAGTGGCGTTTCAGATAGCTTGACTTCTGGGTATTACTTACCAGGACGATCACGCTTGATGCATGAAGATTATTGTCTCCATGCGCATTTTTGGAGCACTTGCATCCCAAATCTGCACTGGAGACCGACAGTACCTCCAATTCTCATCTTCATACTCATACACTACTGGATTCTGCTGTGCTTCAGCCAACAGTCCAGACGATCAGGGCGACCTAAGAAAACGTGCGAGGCCAAACGACAGGGTAACAAATATACTTAGGAGGAAAGTTCATGGGTTTGATGTTTCTTTCTGCATTAGGGATCTCCGTCTACGCAGTAGATCTTAGATAGACCAACCATGAATTCCATCCGCGCATCCATCCATCTACTCCCTACCCATCAAACCCTCGCTTATGAAATACATACATGCTGTGCGGGAAATCAAGAGCTGAGAAGTTTCGTGTCGGAAGTAACGTAAACTTGAAAAAAGCGACCAATCCGAAGAATCATACCACCGTGCAAGTGCGCCAAAGGGAATCTGGTAAGCCGCCAACTCCTGGAGTGACCGATTTACTTCTTCGGGGGGTACTTGTTCTTGAAGAGATATCTGTGATTGTTAGTATTTTCCTCTCAAACTCCCTCTAGCAGACATTTTGAGTCTGCCATGAGATGAGACACGATGTTACTTACTGGCTCAGGTAGTAGTCTCCAGCAGCAAAAAGTCCAACGATACCAGTCCAAGCACCAACAACCTTCCATGTCAAATCACCTGCAGCATACTTTCTGTACGCACCAAAGCCCAGACCAGCACTCAGCGCAACAACAGCGACGGCATTACCAATGTAAACTGGGTTGTCCTTGTTGGCCTCCAAATTGCTCTTGGCCTTCTTCGCCTTGGCCTTAGCTTCCTTCTCGGCCTTCTCAGCCTTTGCTTTAGATTCGGCGTAAGCTTTCTTCGCACGCTCCTCGATTACTTCGGCTTCGTGCTCGACTCTATCGCGTTGGGTCTCGGTCTTGATCGGTTGCGAGGAAAAGTCTGAAGGGACGGTGTGCACTGATTCGGTGTCGACGTCGATTAGGGAGCTCGTAGACGGGGAGTCGGTATGTTCAAGCTCTGGGATGACAGGGGCGCGCTTCTGTGGGATGTTATTAGCTTAATATATCGTTGAAGATATCTTCGCGATAGCTGCTAGATATATTTCAAACTATCTACCAGCCACCGGTGATGGCGCCATAAGACTCCTTCTGAGATCATTACTTGCAAGTCGCAACCACTTTGCGAAGACTCGTAGTACAGCTGCAGTACAAGAAACATAATCCCCAGAGGATTATGGACAGGGAATGAAAGAACAATCGGATGAACTTTACATACCTCCTCTGCTGATTGCGATGGCCCGCTGGCTGCTGCTGCTGCGTATGACATGTTTGCTTGGGTATATGGAGCGACTGGTTGCTATTGAATATCAATAATGGACCCAGATATCCGAAATATAATGCGACTTACGAGGGGGACTGAATATGAGCGAAAGGCGTGGTTTTGTAGATGGAGAGAATCTCGTGAGGTTTGCAGATGCGGGAGAAGTCGTGTGCTTGGGTCGCATGTGAACGAAACCTGGCAAAGGGAGCTTGCACCAAAACAGAAGCTGGGCAGCTGACGTAGGCGGCTCTGGATGGAGCTGGCTGATGTGGACAGTGGGTCAAGACTTTCTTTCATCGTGCAGTAGGAGTGGAGATGAATATATTTTTATGGTTCAGCGTTCAGTAAGGGAATAATTTAATTCAAAAGAAACGAGTCTAGCAATTGTTTGTTTGAATGTTCATGCTCATGCTGTTGTGACTCGGGTATCTGAATCCATGGGATCAACAAGCTTCCTCGCTGCAAGTCAGACTCGATCAGGGATCATTAAAGACACTCGAAAGGTCAGGGATGATGGTCATCAGCTACCAGACCATGTCGTGGAGATCTTTATTCTTCCTATTATACACATTTACGCCCCCATATGCATTTTTGTGTATTCTACACTCTTGTACATGTCAATATCCCTCCTTCGCAACTCAGTTGGCCTTGGTAGCATCATGAGAGGCCCTGGGAACAAGCTCTCCTCCCTCATCTCCTTGCGGTTTCGATACACTCTCAGCAGACGCCTTGCTAGTATCACGATGTGGCTCCTCGACCACCTTTTTCTCCTCCTCCGACTTGGCTGCTTGCTTCTGATTGGTAGGTTGGGCTATCTTCTCTTCCGCAGGTGGAGGAATGGTCTTTTCGGATACTTGTTGTGTTCTTTCAGATGCATCTTTGTCGTTACCAGACGCAGCAGCGCTTTCTCGTGCACGAAGTTCCTCCTCTACTTCGTCCTCGTCGTCCTCAAGTTCGGATCCATACATCTCTGGATGCAGTCGGAAACAGTCTTGCATGCCCCTATGGCATGTTAGAACCTTATTTACCATACTATAACCCAGTGGTACTTACTTGAACTTCTCTATACACTCTACACCCTTTGGTTCCTCAGTAGAGTATACAAAACAGCTAAAAGCCGCCTTGAACTCTTCGCCACAAGGTCCATGAGCCATTCCTCCTAGACAAGGACAATCCCAATTGATCTCTCCCGTCTCCGGGTTGAAAGCACCTTGCTGCCCGGCCTCATCCTCTAATCCTTCCAGTCCCCCTTCTTCTTCACCCTCCTCTCCTTCAATGCCTCCTTCGGCAAACTGTTGTTTCTGCTCGGCCTCGGCTGCAACTTGTGCCTGTCTCCGTCTCTTCTCCTCAAATATCGCATCGACCGTAGGTTCTCTAGATTCTTGGATATTGTGTAACGAGTCGTCAAGCTTCTGGATAGCAGCTGTATCGCCTATTAGCATTTGCCTCAGCACAACTCCTCACAGTCGTCAACCTACCTTCCGGCTCCTCCGCAAATACATTGCTCGTATTGTAGTAGTAAACGCCTGCGCCAGCCAAGCCCCATCTCACAGCACTGCTCTTCCAACTCCGCGATTTCTGTGAAGGTGGTGCTGTGCTTAAGAGTCGCCGCGCAGAGCTTCGAGGCAAGGCTGTTCGGGAAGACGCAATGCGCCGCGGCGTGGCTCGCAGAGCTGATTTGAACATGCTGGGTGAAATTGCGGCCAATTTCGATGGTTCAGCGAGTGTACTATGAGACAAAGGAAAGGTTCGTGGTGGTCATCGGAGCTTTGGAAGAGGTTGTGTTGTTTTGTAAGCATCATGATTTTTCTCGGTCCACGCGCGGATCTTCCAGCTGGCCACGTGACCATATCTACAACTTGTCCATCCCGATTCTCACCTCAACAGTGTCCCCCGTAATATTCTATAGACCTACGTATTTTGCATTACTCCAGCTCATTAGCTCTTGGACAGTTTTTCTACTTGGTTTGGCTTATCTTTCCGCTGAAAATGGCTTCACTCTCACCATAAATCCACCCCATCTTTTCTCCGCCGAATCCGGATGATGCAAGAACGTCCAGCATCAGAATATCAAAGCGGGATACCAGCTCCGATGACAGAAGACCAGGTTCCAGTCACCAAATGGCAACCAGCAGATATCTTCTCAGCCACACCTAAGAACCACCAACCATTCGCCATCCTGATCCTGAATCAAGCTCTCCGCCTTCCAGCAGCTGTCTACTCGAGACTATGGGCCAGCTCAATATTCAAAGTAGCTGCCGATGGTGGCGCCAATCGACTCCATGATCTCAACACTCGGAATATGATTGATCTGAGTGTCGATGCCGTGATAGGCGATCTAGATTCTCTGCTTACCGAGACACGGAAATACTGGGAGTCGAAAGACGTTCCCGTGATCCATGATCCGGACCAGTATTCTACGGACTTTGGAAAGGCTGTCAAGTTCATACGGTCTTCACCTTCCCGGCAAGCTATAGATATCGTGGTGATCGGTGGTTTAGGAGGGCGTGTCGATCAAGGCATGGCTACGCTGTCACATCTGTACACTTTCCAGCCAGATCCAGCCTATAGCTCGGGAAGGATGTATTTGCTATCTAGCGAATCCATTACGTTTGTCCTGAAAACGGGAACGCATAAGATTCAAGCCAAAGAGGGATTTGATGGTATCAAGTTGGGCAAGCATGTTGGAATTATTCCGCTGAAGGAGCCGGCTATCATCTCGACGGAAGGTCTGGAGTGGGACGTACAGAAGTGGGAAACTGAGGTTGGAGGACAGATGAGTACGAGTAATCATGTCAAGGAAGAGCTAGTGATGGTGGAGACGTCAAAGGACGTTCTGTTTACCATTGATTTGGACACTCCCGGGACTTGATCCATTAGATATAGGATACAGTAGGCTGGCACTTCACGGATTTACCTCAATGTAGAGAGCTACGCCGTTACTACTTACTCATAATTTTTAAACATAGATCGAAGCCTTGTAAACGAGTGCCATTTACACTGTCGGGCTACGTTACCTTCTCCACGACTCCCACAGAGAATTATATCTTCTTTCTCAATGGTACAGTCCACCAATCACCATTCTGTAATCTCCGATTAGCTATGCCTCGAACCAAGCACTTCACATCCGTTCTATTCTCATCACCTTCCTGCACCACTCTATCCTCGTTCGGGTCCTTACTCTTCACAAACTTCGCTTCACCACCATCCCAGCTCTCCTCCCACGCATTCCATCCCTCCCTCATAGACAATCATGATCTCCTCAATTTCATTCATAATATCTGGTATCAAAGGACTCACATGCTGGAATAGCGCTTGTCTCAGCCCTACCTTCTTGATTAGCTTCGCCTCTCCATGATTGAAGAACGTCGCTAAACGCTGGAAGTCGCCTGGGCCATTAGTGTCCATGAAGTAGGAAATGTCGCGGGAATAGTTCACATATGTTTGGAATGCGAAAACGGACTCGCTCTGCTTGATATACTCCTCTCTTGACTCGCGGCAGATGTGTAAAAGTGGTGACATCGACTGGTTGGACATGAATTCAAGGGGAGTGTTGGGACTATTATTGATGCGGTGGATGCGTGGCCTTTTGTAGCCGCCTGAGATGAAGGAGTATATTTTGAGGCGGAGCTCGGTGGGTAGATTGCTGAAAGGGTGGAATGTCGATGCTGTTTGTTCTGAGGTTCCACTGTCGGAGGTGGATACTGCAGCTGCCGCAGCTCTGTCATTTCTGGACTTTTTGAGGTGGTGGAACTGCCAGTATAGTCGTTCTTTCTCATCCTGGATCCAGCGATCGTAATGCAGAGGCTTGAGATCTGTTATTGTTAGGTGCTCGCGCCTCACGCTTGCCTCTAGTCGATAGCACGATTCGTGGAAGCTGAGGAACGGACAGCAAAACACAGACATGGCGATACGTGCGATTTCTTGTGCTTGGGCGACAATGATTGGAAAGATGGCTGAGCGAAAGTGAAGAAAGATCTATCTGGGTTCAAAATTGGTATCCGGACTGGTGGCAGCTTAGGACCCAAGTGACGCACGGCGCCGGAGTCATGGCTACGTGACTAGGGAGTACCACAAATTCCGACCCAATAAATCGTCCCCTAGACTTAGGTCACATAATGATAGGAGCTCATTCTAGGTTCGACATACGTAGTAAGTTACAAGATATTCTTCACCGGACCTCATACTCCAAACCGCTTGGCACGCGAAGCGAAGGAAAACCACCGACAATCAAGCGTACTCATTTACTGAGATTAACAGGAAGGACTACTAAAGTGTGGATGGGGAATGAGGATTATCACACCAGAAAGAACTGAGAAGCGGCTATGGTCAACGAGGCATTCAAATCACTCCCATTGACTTGCCGGTTGTCCGGGCTTCAGGATCTAGGACCCTTGTCAAGTTATGCAGATAATACAAATCTCCCAATCCAGACAACTAAACCAGCCCTGGAAACTCAATATTTACAGTCTCTCCAACTTTTCTGAGTCCTATAGTCGTACTCTTCTCTCATTCAGAGCCCGAAATGAGAACCTGTCCTAGCGCCTCATTGCAAATCTCGATAACCTCAACCAGAAGAGAATCCGGGTGTTGATCGACTAGTAGAAATCCAAGCTCGCACCACTCTTGGAACTGATTCTTCTCATCCAACCGATACTCCCGCTCTTCCAACTCCAGAAGCTGCTTCGTGAACTCAACATCGGGGATGCAACTCATGTTTATGGCCAGAGTTGAGATACGCATCTCAGATATGTTGGTCCACCAGATAGCCATCGAGACCCCAATATCGACACTGCTGAGTGAGAGAGTATCGAAAGTCTTGTTGTAGTAAAACGGATTCGCGAGGAAGTCTGGAGAGGCGGCTTTATAGAACCTGAGTGCGGTTCCACGAGTATCCTTGCTGGCGTGTAGAAGAGCCGGTATCTGCTTGTCTTCAAGTTGACAGAGAGGTCTGCGGGAAGTGACAGCGGGAGATGTGAGCATTGACTTGCTGGAGGGACCAGCGTGCACGACTTTGATGGTTCTTGTTTCGTCGATCAGGACACGAAGGATCATCGTACGCAATTCCAATGGTAGCTTCGAGCACAGGTTGAAGACCGCGCCAGAATTTTGAAGGACTGGCGTAGGCTCAATTGAGACGGCTTTTGTATGTACGGCTTCGGACGAGATTGCATGACTGGGAATGGCCTCAGTCGAAGAGGCTTCACTTCGCATGGCGTCTGTCGGAGCAATTCCAGTCAGATGAGCCTCGGATAAAGAAGAAGGCAAAGGAGGAGCATGGGTGGATGGGACACGATCAGGACGAGTTTCGTGCGACATATTTGGGGTTTTTGATCTTCCTTTAAGTCGGAAGGCATATGATAGCGAGCTGGGCATACTTTCTTTGCATCAAAATTGATACAGAAAGTCGTGGACAATGTGATGGGGTTAAGCATCAGTGGCTCGGTCGCTATGAACACGTCGTGGGATGTTGTGGTGACGACCGTGGAGCTGTTGCCAAGAATTTGCGGAGAAAATCTTTGTGGATGGTGAGCGCTTATAGGTTAGCGAAGAAGAAGAGGAAGAGGACTGAGGTGGAAGGTGAAGTTATCTCCAACTTCAATGTTGAATCTCATGGGAGACAAATGATTGGGTTGGCGAAGATCGCTAGCAGGGCAGCTTCTGGGACAAACTTCATCATAAATAGGCCAGATGACATGTGACACACATCACCCAAGTTTGAGCCACCATGAGCAGCTATCTTACAGGAGAAGGCACGTTTAGGGGAATCGTGAGAGGGACACTTTCCCAAATTGTCAATCTCAACAATTAGAAATTGGCAATGATTATCAATTGACTGTCCTTAAATGTTTCTCTGATCGCTCATCAATTGAAGCGCTCCTACAGCGATTCCCAGAAACCAGCTTTTGCCTATAAGGTAGGTAGGTCATTGCATATCCTGAGTGAAAGTCTTGGCATTGCCAACTTGGGCTTAATGTAAACAAAGGACTCGCCTGGGGGATGGAGCTGCCAACCCGAGCCAGTACGTCCTGGACATGCTCTGAACTGTCTCGCAGTGTGTTTAATAAGTGCCGAGACACAGTTGCAGCTATAAAAGCGGGATTACTTGGAAAGATGAAGTAAAGCTTGCCACAGCTGGGTCCGAGGAAGACCCAGCCGTCGATCACGATGCAACTGAGAATGGAACTCGTAGGAGCAGATGCTGCCAGATAAAAATTGACTTAAATCCTACAATAGAAATTTTGGACTGAAAAGAGACTTCATTGCTAGACATCCCCTTCGCTGTCCTATCCAGGTTGTGTTGGTCTAACCCGACGCATTACTGGTATCGTTGTCAAGGTCGAGGACAGCCAGAATGCCGAGTTGCCCAAGACAATATTATGGCGACTAATTCAGACAGTACGTATAGATTCTGCAGCAGTGAACCTGTCAGGGCCAAGCCAACGTACGTTCAAGGTTGGAAACCATTGAAGCGTCACTGAGAACAGGTTGTGCTCAATTGTACTGTGTCATGCCGCTAGTGCAAACCTTTCAAACTATCTATTCCAACTTTTTGGGTACACACTGCCACATCGAGACTATAAAAATATCGTGATTGCTCCTGGCAGATCCCAGATTCTTGCTATCTCAGTACCGTGTAAGCCCAGGAGATCTTTGCGTACGTCAATCAATGTGTATGTAGTCTGACACCCAAGATGACAACGACTTTGTCAGAATGTCAGACGCTTGGCCTCATCTGGCTAGCCCAATTTGAACAACATATCACGACACGAGCAACACTCATTTCCTTCTACAAAGCAACATCTCCAGGTATGGAACAAGCTCGGCCATGGATTCAGCATGGAAACCATTTTTGAAATCATCAAAGGATGATTGGACCGGTATTGCGGACCCAGCAGAACGGAAGAAAGTCCAGAACAGGTTATCACAACGAGCAAGACGTATGAAAGAACGCCTCTTGGAAGCAACTTCTGACTGAAGATACCAGGTTCAAAACTACCACGCACGAAAAATAGAAGTCTTACGCGAGTATCACGTCAGGCCGCTGTTATGGAGGCAGGAACTAGCGACAGAGCAAGGACTAGCTCTGAGATTCCACCTCATAGCTCCACATCGATGGAGTTAAGCATGCTCGGCATTCCCTTTGGTAGCGAGATTGATATGTCTCTTGACCCCATGAGAGATAACCGTTTCATGGTCATACAGCAGATTGACGTATGGGATGCGTTTCTGAGTATCGCAAGCAAGCTCATGCTCGCTTGCGCTCAAGACAGCGGCTTCAATATCGTTGCCCCTGTAGATTCGTTACCGCCATCTCTTGCACCTACTCTGCAGCAAAGATTTGTTCCACACAGGCCATATGTCGATATGTTGCCCGTAAGTGACCTTCGGGGACCGAGTCGTTGATTCTCTTCAAGTCACGCATCCGTACTTATGTTTTGTGCTCGGTCCGAGGGCTTTATTGACTTCCTGATCATGTAGTGGCCCTCAGTGCGAGACCGTATTCTGAATTCCCCGTCATCTATCAACGACATCGAGTTTCAAACAGATATGGCATCAAAGGAGATCAAGGTCTGGGGCGCAAGTTCTTGGGATCCAATAGGGTGGGAGATTTCACCGGGGTTTGCCAAGAAATGGTGGTTCCTGATCGACGATGGTATCTTGCAGACTGCAAACTTCTGGAGAAGTCAAAGAGGAGAAGAACCTTTGCCACTAGATCCAACTTTATTCTCCAATTTGGCACAACCTCATGCAGGCTGTCAGCTTCTCCAGCTTTGATGGACTTCTTTTTGGAAACGAGGTAAGTGCACACGCTTCCTTCACTGCGGAGCCTTTCTGACTGTCAACTTTGCAGCTTACCATTTTCCGATCCAATGGCTCCTATTGGCTATCCTTGCTTGAACAGCCTTTCTTCTACAATATTTAATTTATGAAGCAACTGTGCTACTGTGTTTTTGTTTCTTGAAATCGGACGTCGTCATCTCACACGCCCCGTCCAGCATCAATTGTCATTCCAACTATGGCAAGATTCCTCTCCCAATTCTTTCCGCCAAGTCCAACATTCACCGAGAAGGATGTTCCTGACTTAACAGGCAAAGTCTTCATAGTCACTGGTGGAAATTCAGGTGTCGGCTTCGAAATCGTCAAGATCCTCTATGCAAAAGGTGGGACTGTTTATATTGCGAGTCGTTCACCTGACAAAGTCGCCTCTGCCATCAAAGAGATCAAGTCCCTTGTCACGGACGCGACTGGGAAACTCCTTGGACTGCATCTTGATCTGAGCGACCTCACTACTGTTCCGCGTTGCGTCTCTACTTTCCTCGCCCAAGAATCTCAGCTCGACGTTCTCTTCAACAATGCTGGCATCAGCCAAGAACCGTCCGGCAACGTCAGCAAACAAGGCCATGAAATCCACATGGCAACCAACTGTCTAGGGCATTTCCTCCTCACTAATATGCTGCTCCCAATCCTGTTGCGAACTGCTAAGTCGTCGCAAGAAGCCAGCGTGCGCGTCGTATACACATCATCTGGTATCATGGATATAGCAGCTCCTCCAGGCGGCTTGTCTCTTGCTGAACTCGTTCCTGGCAACTTTTCAAAATCACCCGATCGGGACTACGCATCATCAAAAGCAGGATGTTGGATGCTTGCAGCGGAATTGGACAAGAGGACTCGTAAATATGGGCTACTTTGCGTTTGCCAGAGCCCAGGAACATTGAATACGAAAGGATGGGATCGAGCTCCACGTATGGTCAAGCTTATGATGAAGCTTGTGATGCACGAACCTAAGATGGGCGCATACACTGGACTTTGGGCTGGTTTGAGTCCAGAAGTCAAGCTTGACGATGGTGGACGATATGGCCTACCATGGGGCAGATGGGATACGGATCCAAAGAAAGAGATATTGGAGAGTATGAAGACCAAAGAGGAGGGCGGCACAGGTCTTTCAGCAGAGTTTTGGACTTGGTGCGAGGACAGAGCTGAAGGCTTTGCTTGTTTGGGCCAGATAATGAAAACGACTGTGGAGTAATTTGAATGTCTAAGTACTGTAAGGAAAAACATACAAAGGATTCTTTCCTAGCAAGACATTTCAATTAGCAACTTGAGGAGCATCCTATAGGTAGATCAAGCTGCCGAACGTGACGATGATAACAGCCTTTCACCGCATGCTCCATAAATACTTGGGCCTAACTTTGTAACCTGCTTGCTCTATGTCAGCTCACTTGATTCGATTGAGCAAACAGCTCCTCAGAAGAAGAGGAAGAAGCCTCCTCCCATGATCTTCATAGCATCACGTGGAGATATGGGGCCTGGGTAGATCGCGCTAAAATTCTGGAGCTTCAAAAAGAAAATTTCGCTGCTCAGTCTCCTTCGACCACCACAACTTCCACTCAAGGCCTGCACATCGCATTGCTTCCACCAAAAGCCTTCTCCACCATGTAGGTATCTTAGTTGCACCAATGGCTCTCGCCAGCAGCTGATGGCTGTTCAATGCATCGAGCCTGTTCGAGATTTCTACCGACCTGGGCTCCTCGGTCCAGATCAAATCTTCTCGTGTGCTAATTTGCAGCTTTCCCTTGTCTACTGGCTCGCCCTCTGCGACAAAGTCTTCCATTGGGGGCATTCAAGTTCGCCGTCGCCGCCGCGACAATACGCCTCTATCGAGGCGGTTGTCCGGCTTTCACAAGCCTGCCAACTTCAGCCTGTGAGACAGCAGTCTACGAACTCACTCCAACACACAACTGTTGAATCTACGATGACGATACCACTGCGCCGACAAGCCTGCGATTCAAATATCGAAGACGCCTGGAGTGGAGCTTCTGTGGAGGTCGGGTCCGATACTCACAGAAGCTACACCACGATATGTACGTTACCATACACGTTTCTTACTACCCTGCCCTGTTAAGTGATGAGTTTGTTCTATCCATGATCTAAGTTGGGTCTCCCGTCTTGGGAGATTTATTCATGATTTTACTATAATTACAACAGCCAATCCTCTGATATTATTCAATCAATCCTGTCATTACCTTCAAGTCTTGAAATTGGCAAAGACTGACAGAAGCTCACAGGAAGCTTTCAAACGACCACTCTTCGAAAGACCATCTCCCTATCAACATGAAATATCAATGCTTGAAGTTACGTGGAGAAGGTTCTGAAACCAGATATACACATTGAGCTTGGTGGCACAAGCATAGATTTAAAGAGCCAATATATTACAATTCAGATTTCCCAATTGATACACCAAGTCGTCTCTTGCTTCTACATTACCCAAATTTGCCTCCACATCTAGCATTTTGCAGTGTGAAAGGTGCCCAAATAGCGCTTGATCGTAGTTTCCTATCTGATGATAGCTCTTGATAGCTCAGTAGTTTGCGCTGAAGATCCAACGAGGTGGACATTCACTGCTCAACCCTCCAAATATAGAAATAGCTTGCCTCAGCTGCTGGTCCTTTCGCAGCCCAGATTGTGCTCTCCTCTTCTATCTGTTCCATTACGGAGACAAATTGAAGCGGCCACTCTGTCCTGCGCTAAGAGGAATCTTACTTCCTCGCTTACGGCGCCGATGTCAACAAATGCTGTGTATAAAACGTCAGCCGTTTTTAGTATGCAAGCATCACAAATGTCAGATCTTGCACACGGCTTTGCATGTATCTGTTAGATGGATTTCTCGCATTTCTTTTCATTCTCTAGAGGTCCTGTTGGTCAAATTAGCGTACTCCAAGCTAAGCAGTCCAAATCCAAACACTGCTCTAAAATGCTCAGATCTCAGCACAGTTTCCACTCAAACCATCGCTGACCTCATATAATTCATAGACCCAACACACCACTCGGAATCAAAGGCAGTTATGAGCAGAGCAACAACTTCTGATACCGCAGGCAAAATGGCGCGAAGCAAACCAGCCCTGAACCTCCAAGGACTAACCTCCTGCCAAGAAATCATCCTCTCAATGTCCAAATTGCAATATCTCGCACACACTTCTCTCACTCGCGAACCATTCTCCAAGCTCACAGTTGGGGCCGCAATTCTCTCATTCCCAAATCCCGGCTTTCGAAACAAGCCGCGGATTCTCCTCCTCAAGCGCAACCCCTCACAGACATACTATGCCAGTGTCTTCGAAATGCCTGGTGGCAAGGTCGATGATACTGATTCTAGCATTCTTACGACAATAGTAAGGGAGGTCAAGGAGGAGACAGGGTTGGACATCATGCGCGTGTTTGGACAGCTGCCTGACTTTACTTGACGTCGAAGGTGGCAAGTGGGACAGATGGAAAAGAGAAGACAATTTCGAAGACGTGTCTACAGTTAAGCTTTGCTGTCACTGTAGCATGGGAAGAATTCCGTGTCAATGCTAAGAAGCACTCAATGGGTGTGTGGGCGGATAGGGAGATGGTGACGGTTCTGGAGATGACGGAGGAGATGAGGGCCTTGGTGGAGGGTGCGCTGGAAAGGGCGGGTGCGATTTGGGCTGGCATTAGGGAATTTCGGTGAAATTGACAGGGAGAGTAGGGGTGCTTAAGAGAGACATAGAGACCAGGCTTGGGTGTAGGGAACGGACGACGTTAGGAGGGCGCCGAATGATTTCTTTCTCTTTCATATTCTACATTGGATGTCTTTTGACTCCTCTTTGATGCACCATGACATCCATCTACATTCCCCCGAACGCCAGTTATGCTCCAGATTATCCGTCGATCCATCATGCCTCATCTCTATCATTTGTCTTCATTAGCCAGCGTTATCGCTTATTGCGACTTCTTCAACTCTTCAACCATATTGCGAACATCCTCCACACTAGGACCCAGCCCTGCACATATCTCTGCCTGCACTTCCGTCTCGAGGTCGAGAAATCGCTCGATCAGTTCCCCATCCACGAACCGGAATGGCTCAGAGGTATCGCGTTCGGCGTTCTTGAACGAGCGATAGATCTTGAAGTCAAGATCGCCGACTGTCGTAATGTGTTTGGCCATTTGCTCTTGCAAGCGCATGAGGATATCTTGAGACGCGGGGAGGATCGTCGAGTACAGGTAGATTGAACCCTCGGTCTGTAAAATTCATTAGCATACAATTTGGACGATCAGACGGAAGACGTACCGTTCCCAAGAATGCCCTAGGAACAATCATGGCATTTGGCGACGGTTCAATGTTGATCCTTCGTATCACATTTACCTGCTCTCCGAGATTCATCTCGCTTGTGACTCGCATCCTCTTCTTATCTTCGAGTGTCACACCGTCAATATTTCGGCTCAGCACCAGAAGGTTTCCATCATGGTCAGCTTGCAGCCAAGAATTCTCCTCGACTTCAGTCACGGCTGTAGCCCAGCATGCTTGATAGTCCTTCGCAACTTGTTCCAGCTTATCTGGTAAGCCTCCTTTACCGGGGACGTACTCTACAATCGACACGGATTGCATCATGTCAGCTACAGCAATGATATTGCCAGTGACTGAAAGATCGATGGGAACAGTTGTGCTGCGGAAGGTTGCCAGTTTGGTGAATTCACCGGACTTCTCAGATGTTTCTTCAAAGTTATAGATGACCACAGTCTTGGTGAGAGCTGCGACAATCTTGCTATCCAATATTGCGATTCGGCGACAAGCACACTTCAGGTTCAAGGACGAGATGAGGTATGGATTTCTCTCATCATCGATCCCAAATACGAGGATACGACCCTTAATGTTTTGATCCGCGGCTTCATCGAGAAAGCTTGTCCCTATGATGAAGCGCTCTACCGGTTCTCGTTCCCCATTGTCCCCCAAGCGGGAGCTAGGTAGCTCGGTACGCATCAGACACTCGATCAGCTCAGGTCCATTGGCATCCTCAAGGACATAAGGCTCGCCAACTTGGTTGAATAGCATGTCTTCCACAAGTGTAAATGTGCTGGTAATCTCCTCTTCTCCATCGTGTAGCTCTCGCTTGATGCAACCGATACCAAAAGCTCTTTCTGTGGCAGAGTAGGCAATTCTTCTGACTGTTCTGCCCATGGGTAGTGTTCTTACATGTGTCCGTCTCTCAGTATCGATTTCTGAGATTTTCAAATTCGTTGACGTAGCCACCACAACAGAGGCAGGAAATGCTTCACTGTCAAACGAGCAGGCACACGTGGCATCGTCCGCAGTGACAGCTGAATAGTTGATGCGACCTTCCGACCCATAAATCAGGCTGGGGTGCTCGCAGGTCGCAAGGACATTATTTAGGCCGCCTTTCCTAGGTAGTATGTGGAATTGCGCATGTTGGGTTCCCAAGACTATGCTTTTCCTGCCGAAGAGATGATAGCTTGACTTGTCAACACTGAATGTCAGCACGACTCCGTCTTCCATTGCGACGAACAGCGTTGGCCCAGAGGCAGCTTCGGGAAGTATTTGCGCCATAACGATATGCCTGGGAATCGAAGCATTATTTTTACGGCTCAAGTTCTCCGAGAAAATGACTTCCAGATTGGACAAGTCCAATACAGAGATTGTGCCCGATTTCCAGAAACCGACAAATCCAATTCCGGAATATTGGCTGGGTACATGGACACAAGCAATCTCATTTCCTTGTTCAAGTGTCCAAGCTGCCAGTTCATTCAGGCCATTCGTAATGTCTAGCGACACGAGTGCTGTTCCACTTGCGGAAAGCAGGATATGACCAGCATTTGCAGAGACGTTGGTAATAGACTTCTCTTGCGGGGGTTTCCATTCCGCTAATCCATACGACGGGCCAGGACCCAGTATTTTGACTGAAGCCTCTGTAACTTGTAATATCATGCCGTTTGGAAGGTTCATCGCCAGCAATGTCGGGCATCCTATCTCTAAGCCCCTGAAGCTATCAAACTCTTCAATATCTTGCCCATTGAATGAGAAGATTCGAGTTTCTGTAGGTAAGGAGACAACTAAAAGGTCGTCGAATTGCGACTGTGCGCTGGAACGCAGAGCAAAGACTCCACGTATGTCTTCCAATTCATCAACCAGTATGCCGACATCGTTGAGACCTACACCGCTTCTGACACTCCTCAAACTTCCACTTTCAAAGGCACCACTGCCGGTGACCAATCGAGCTTGACCAGTAGAGTACTCATTCGATTGCGTTTCGCCATCCCGGTTTCCTAGATCCATGACCTCGAAGTCAAGAACAGGTGCAACGTTATCCATAGTCTGTAGCACCTTCAGACTCCATTCGATGTCGTCAAGGTCGATTTTGACAACTTGAGAATTGCCTTCGTGGGATCCGATGAAGAACACACCATCTCCAATGCTGACCATAACTGTAGCTTTTGAGGCCTGGCCGAGTGGCTTCAGATCCATCCCAATTACTTCCGCATCCTGGGTCAGGATGGTTAAAACATGAATTTTACCATACATATCTCCAACTAGGTAGCGCAAATCATCGTATGCCACCCATGCTACAAAGATCGAAGGCGTAGGTAATGAATATTCAATGACCGCCTTACTCTCGTCATCCAGATATGTGAACTTCGCTTCGCCCACCACGACGACACCCCCCAAATGTGCCTTCGGTACCTGCGCATTCCTCACAATATACCGCTTCTGTCCAGGATTTTTTGGCACAGGTATGAGATGGCTGGCATCTTCATCCAGCTGATCAATTTCGTTTTCCCGATGCCTGTTTACATCAAACTTAGACCATGATAGCTTCTCGTCCACCAATCTATATGTTGCCAATCGCACATCGCCACCAGTTCCAATTTCGTACAGGAATGCAATCTTCGGCTGTTTCGTTTCGGTGTATAGAAAAGTCGTAGCTCGTACTTTCAGCTCTGTGATGCGCAATGGGTCGAACTTTTCGTCCAGCGGATTTATCTTGCCTTTCCGAGGCTTGAGAATCTTATTGCAGGTCAAAACTCCCTCAAACAGCTCCAACACTAGGTACTTTCCAGTCGGGTCAACAAGACACAAGTCCCTGCTCTGCGAGTCGCGCATATGCTTTTCGAGAACATCTTGAAAGCTCTGTCGCGTGTCGAGCTCGTTTGTTTCACTATTGTATGCGAGAACGAAGTATTGGAAGCGCGAGGTTCCTACGAAGAGGAGATCGGTGGGGGTTCCTTCGGGGCGAATCTTTGCAAGCATTGTAATTCGACCGTAGATTGGCCTGGAGCTCTCCATTACCAGGCCATCTTCTGTGGGTATCCATATTTCTATCCTGTTTCCTTTCCTATGGTGCTGTCAGGGAGGTTTGAAGCTTGGATTTGGAGTTTAATGCGTATAAGGGAGGGGTCTTACCCAAGCACAAGACACTCCTGTTCTGGATCTAGTAGACACAGCTTAATTGCATATCGAACACTGCTAGGTCTGTGTATGGGAGCAATGTACGACATTTTGGACACAATAGACTGTGCAAATTGTGGTGTTGGTAGGTTGATTTGTGAGCTTCGAATGTAAGCTCTCAAGCTTCGGAAAGTGGTGACGCCCAAAAGTTATCGCGATCCTTATCGACTTTCGGACTTAGGGAGCCGAATCCCCGACAGGAATATCAACATTGAAATTGAAGAAAACAACGGCTCGAAGAGCCAAAGTTGTAGGTTCTCGTGGCAACTTCCAGAGAAGGGAAATCATGGTGATTTTTACTATTCCTACATTGCTATCTCAAATGCGGTCTATCTGCGAAATACTCCAAGCTCCAATTCATGCGGGGTATCTTTTTCCAGGCCAGAAAATGCAGAAAGGAAATCCGTCGCAAAACATCTCATACTTTTGGTGCTAGCGGCTCGTCTTCATCTTCTGTATCTGACATGGACGGATCTGAAATCGCATCCAGAGTGTCGCTCTCCGCTCCGTCAACTTCACCTTCAGCAGCATTCTCCTTCCCTTTACCCTTCCTCTTCTTGACCTTCTGACTTCTTGACAACTTCGCAGCGTCCATTGGCGCACTGATCTCGTTCAGATACTCGGCATTGTTCAAGCAACTCAGCAGCTTAGGCTTCCCCTTTAGATCTTCACTGTGGTTCTCGGCGACCTTGGCACCGACGAATAGGTGCTCATCGAAACCCTCCCAGCATTCTCCCTCTTCCTCGTCAACATAGCGATGGCTCTTCCAGGCCTCCGATTGAGCAAGTGTAATTCGTGCAGCCATGGTATCGGTTGTGTCTTCCTCCCCATCGACGTTGGACTTGACAGTCATGTGTATAGCGCGGGCATCTGGCGGGGCTCGGGGTCCAGCTGCAGGATCTCTTGCTCGGCCTGCTCGATCTTGTTCTGTCTGCGCATCGATGTGGTGGAATTGGGGGCGCATTTGTACGACATTGTCGACTGGAGTAAGATGAAGTTCATCTAAATATCGTTAGTATGCGAATTTGCAATATATGCGGCCTGTCTTACTGGACGAGAAAGTTCCGATCATATACTGTGGTGTCGTATCATCCTTTGCCATTGCCTGCCCTCCTAAAGTCTGCTTGACCAGCACCCTCTCATTCCGAACAGCATTCTGATAATCAGCCAAGATCTGACTTTGTATTGCTTCTTGATCCACGATGCCGCCTCGCCCTCTTCCTCTTCCACTTGGTGGTGCTGCTCCAATGCCAAATCCGCCTGGCAAACCATGACTCCCAGTTCCCTTGGACTCCATACTCTTCTTCATTGCACCACCCCAGGCAAGACCCTTCTTCTTGTCGTAGTTGATGTGAGCATCCATCGGCACATCCAGCTCTACCATTCCTGCGTTCGGCTTGATTCGCATTTTGAGTGGCTCGGAGCCCTTTGCTCTGTTGTACTGTTGTCTCGAATCGCGGTTAGGGAATTGAAGGATGTACATCTGTAGATCTCCAGCAAGTTGAGGTTTAATGTATATGTCATATGATGACACGATTGGGTCTGGATCGTGATCCGCGTTCTCCATTTCGACGTCTGCCATTTTTGTGATTGTGGTGTTGGTTGCAGCTCGAAGCTTTTTGGTTCCTGGAACTTTTTGTTATCTCGAGTTAACGCTTGTTGGCGGGGTACTGCTAAGCCTAATTCAGACTAGTGATTGGCTTGTGGCGCAGCACAATGACGAGGAACACCACCCGACTGTCAGGCAGAAGGCGAAGGCTCTCGTTCACAAGACCATCCAGCTCTTTCTCCCTTTCCTTTAACTCGCACCTTCACGATCCTTTTCTCTTGCGAGACAAGCCAACCTCAAAAACAACAACAGATACCACTTACTGATACTCCATCAAAAATGTGCTCCGCAGATATCTTCCTCGGCCTCATCGCCATCCTCTTTCCCCCTCTTGCTGGTAAGAAGCCCTGTCCCCTCGAAACATCCGATATATCCTCAGAGATCCTCGGGATATCGCTTCAGCGTGTTCGGGCAGTTGGGAAAGTTACATAAACCAAGCTAACATTCCACAGTCTGGGTCAAATGCGGCATCTGTTCTGCCGATTCCCTAATCAACATCTGCCTCTGCATGCTCGGATTCATTCCAGGTCTACTCCACGCTTGGTACATCATTGCAAAGCACCCTGAGCACGACTACGATTCTGTTCCCAACGATGCTGAGTCCGGACGGGTGACCTACATAATCGTTGACGGCAACCGCCGTGTTGCGAAGCCTACCCGACCTCAAGCATCAAGTGGCGGATACGGAACGACAGCTCCTATGGCACCTCCTCTCCACCAGAATCAAAATGGCACGTGGAACAACAATGCCGCAGAGGGAAGCAGTGGGGGCGCAGTACCACCGACCTATGCCGAGGCCGTGAAGGGCGACAACAAGATTCAAACCAGGGACTGAAGCTCAAATGGAAGGGAATAAGACGCTTGAGAGGATTTGGCGCTATTGAAATAGCCGTCTGAGAGGGGGGTCAAGAGGCCTCTGTTACGATTAGTTGAATGATCAGGGACGGAGTCAAAGGAGTTTGGGGATCGTTCTTTGTCTTGGATTTGATAGGGTTGCGAGGCAGACTCTTCTCGAGTCCCTCGCACATAATTAGCAAACAATTACCTGCAATTGAAAAGACAATTCTCCATCTGAACGCACGCGTAGCTAGAGGTGATTCAAGGATTCGTAAATGTGCATATCTCATTAACCTATCAGACTCAGCGAAGGTTCTGGCCAGCTACCCCAAATCATTGGTCTATCCACGATCTTAGTATTCATCGGAGCCAGGACCTTTATCCTGTTCCTCTTCTCATCGACGTCGCTGACGAAGACGAAGCCCATGACACTTCCATCTCGAACCGTCTCTGGAGAATCAGTGATTGAAGCATACATGACAGCAAGCATACAGTGATGCATCATCGAGTTCGGCGTGACCTTTTCGTATAATTCCTTCTCTCCTTCTTCTGCATCTCCGGGCATAAAGGACATCGTATCAGCTGTGGCAAGTTAGTTGAGGCACGAGGTAGATCTGTCGAATCGCACCTTCTCGGATCTTATAGATGAGAACATCATCAAAGCCTAGATGTTGTGTATGAGGACTCAATGTTGTCTTCAAATCTCCGAAGAAATACTCTTTCAGAGATGCCTCCCGCGTCTGCTGCATGTATGTCTCATCTCTGTCGACACAACCACCAGATTTGTCGAGCTTGACGAGAGTGATTGTCTCGCTGCTAGATGGTTTAGATGTGACGAAACGGCGTTGCATCTCGCTATGTAGTCTCTCGGAGCCGATGACCAGAATAACGTTTACTGTGTAAAAATTAGCAGTAAGCCATGTCATGAAACGTAAGACACATACCTGCGAACTCAGAAACTATGTGTGATATGATTTCGTAGCCGCCCTTTCCTTGACTGATGACTCCTGAAGTATCAATAATCATACCCGTCGACTTGATCAACGGATCCTCAGAAAGCCGACTCATAGATGCCAGCGCAAGTCTCGATATAATGGGTCTATAGATCTTCGTGCTATCCTCTGGATTTGGCAGGCCATAGTAATAGCACAATGGCAGCTTCACAGGTACTGGATTGGAGGTACTTGTAGGACTACTACCCCAACCCTGTTCCACATCAATAATCGAAGCAAACGGCGTTGCCGTCAAAGTACCTGGTACTGAGAGCAATCCTTCCTTCGAATCTGTATTTATGACCATAGGTTGCCGCCCCATACGTATCGCATATGCCGTCAACAGCTTCACCAGACTCGTCTTCCCAGAATCTGTAGGTCCAACAATCAGAACCCTTGGCCCATCCTGCCTATTCTGCTTTGCCTCATCTCGTAGCTTCTCCAATGCGAAATGCGTATTCGCATACTGTGTCATAGGTGTCTCCTCGGCCGTGTACTCTTCGCATGAGCCCGTCACTTCGATTTGGCAGCCGTGCCATGTAAATATTGCTGCTTTGATGCCCTGGAATGTGTAGATGTGGTTCAAGGCGAGCTCTGTACCGAATATCTCAGCGGTTCCTGACAGGATCTGCACCCGTTAGATACTGCTTCGGCATGGTTTCTTCGAGTTTTCTGACCTTAACATCGATTTTCTGCCCAATTGCGACCTCGAAGCGCCATTCTGAATTCTGCTGAAGCTCATGGACAACTGGGGTCGCAGAAGCTGTTGGCGCTGACAACGCAGCCTGCTTTCAATTTAGTATTTCTTACTCCCTAACATGATAGTAAGATACTCACTGCAGGTACTGCTTGTCCCAGGCCAGGAATAGACATCTCTTCGTTGTGGTTGTAATGTTTGTTCTCGCAAGAGAATCAGCCTTCTTGAAGCAGCTAGCAGGGATCCGTTCTTGGTGGAACTTCAGCCTTGTGGGGTGCAGCTTGGCAAGTTTATTTACTTTCACTACGCGACGCGTCTAAATCGCAACGTCTATCAACTTTTGGAACTAATGAAGCTGATTCCTGGTAGTCACGTTTTCCCACAAGGAAAGAGGTGATTCTCGATCAGAGAGGCCGCTGTCAGATTTGTCCCGCAATGCTCGTCAACCAAAATAAGCCAAAATCTCCAAAAGACCGATCGATGCGGCGAACATCAAAGGGAGCACAGCCTTGCCGAGCCCGGAAAGATCCAAAGTCTTTGTCTCAACAGTTTATCGATCTCAGTCGCCTCCACCAATTGGTTATCATACTCAATATGCCTTTCCGCAACAGTCTTCCACTGTGTCAAAACCTCACACTTTGATTTCACTTTCGGCAGATATCCACAGTCTGATGCTGTTATTTCTCCAGCTTCAGAATTCCCCAATGTCTCCTTAATAGTATATCTATCAGTATATTTTTACTCGATCTTGGAAGCTGTCCAACATGTCAAATCCCCTATCTTCTGGGATACAGGCGATTTACAGCAGTAAGGCTGTCGAAACGGGGTCGCGTCTCGTATCTGAGGAACGGGCCAAACAAGTCGGCGCATCTGGTGAACAGTAGCGACAGCGAATTATAGAATTGATCGACGAAGTCGATGGAATCACGCCCTGCTGTTCCCATCGTTGGCATAGCAGATGCAATCCACGCTTCGAGGAACACCTCAAGGCAAGAAGTCCATTTCGTTCAAGTGTCGTAAGTATTACATCTTCATATACTTACACTGGAGCTTGTTACACTTCAAAGTATGTAATTTTATTGAGTTCCGCTCAGATATATGCTCAGTTATTCCTTTGTATTCATTGCCTTGTCTCGAAAGGTAGCAAGCACATCTTTTAGCCATCTCCCAGCTTTGCTCACTCAATTCACGAAAAGAAGAAGAAAACGGCTTTCGTATAGGAAGAGGCGAACGAGATCCGATAACATCCAAACCAGTGATCGATTAACAATGCCTTCTAACCTTATGTGCTCAAAGCATCGATGTACCAGATGCGGATTGCGTCTTCAAAAGGGCGGCATCACAAGATGGCCTGTACGTTTCGATGTCAAAGTCTCGTCAGCAATCGGCCATCATCCAGGCACATCTGTAATTCTCGAAATGCCTTCATAGCTATGACACTTTCAAAATTCGCTCATTGACGAGTATCCATACTTTATGATCCAAGGTACGAGGCCCAACTCGCTCTCTTTGCACTTCTCTGCTGGGGGACGCAAGCCTGCACCATCAACATGCCTTACCTCCCAGTCCTCAGGGTTCCACTTCATATCCAGTCTCTTATAACCAATAGACATATGATGCATCGAGCAGGCCCTGTATCCAACGTTTCCCTCCTTTTAAGCATCGATCTAAAAAGTCGACTGTCGTTATTGGGAATATATCAGTCATGCGTAAACAGCACGGCGATAAAACAAGAGCGAACAGGAGACGGCTGACTAAGAAACCGCTCAGCGTACCTCAGCTTTCAAGATCCTGACCAGTGATCCTGCAGGTCCATGTCGAAACACGAATCCTTGAATCGAGGTCCCTGGGAAAAGTACCCTCACTGTTGTCGGCTGATTTTCTGGCAACGGCGGGGTCCGATTGAAGAGTCCATGCGATTTGCCTACTGGCAGCTACCATCCTGATCATCAGATATTCATTCACCATGCCAGAGCGAATTCCGACGCAATTTACTAGTGTTTTCCGTACTTCGGAGACTCAGAATCAAAAGTTCAAGCGGAACAGGCCGACGATTTCGTGCACAGCCTGTCAGAAGCGGAAGCTGCGATGTGACAGACGCCAGCCGTGCGGTGCGTGTGAGAAGAGAGGCCATCAAGCTGCATGCAGTTTGATCCTGCCTGGAAATAACGATGAGACTTACAGTAATGGCTGCACCAAACAGGATGTGGTTTCTCGACTTTCGACCCTCGAGGAAATGATGAGGGAACTCGCCAACCGCTCTGGTCACAGTGGGATTGAAAAGCTGCCCGCTCGAAAGAACTCGCATGGAAGCGACGAAGGGAATGTTCCGGATGATACAACTATCTACCACGGTTCGACGTCATGGGCTGCTTTGGTGGATAGTATACACGACATTCAATCCGTGCTAGCGTCTGAAGTCCATCCTCTGCCTAGCAGCCAAGAGCAAGACGTTGTTTTTGGAAATCTGGCTCCCATTTCCATGGGCGATATTGCCAGTTGTCTCCCTCCCCGCACGAAGGCTGACAAGCTGATATACGCCTTTTTCGGTTCTCGCCTCGTGGCAATGCCATTTCTTCACATCCATCATTTCCGAAGACAATACGAGGCGTTCTGGGAGTCACCCTCTTCAACGAGTAATCTATGGATAAGCATACTCTTTTCCGTACTTAGTATCGGCGCTGTGATTTCACTGAACGGAAGCCCAACTATGGTATCTACATCCAGATTCCTATCTGATTCTCAAATATACACGGACACGGCGGCTCGCTGTCTCGTGTCTGGCCGATACGCCCAAGCCAAGATCTATTCAGTCGAAGCTATACTCGCTCATATATGTTCTCGAAGTATTTTGAAGCAAGATTCGCATTCGGACTCCATTTTGTGGTCACTGCATGGTATAGCTGTCAGAGTAGCTCAAAAACGAGGGTATCACCGGAATCCACACATTGCTAAGTTTCAGACTACCCCTTTCGAGACTGAAATACGACGCAGATCGTGGTCATTCCTACGTTCTTACGATCTCGCTCTCGCCTCCCAACAGGGATTGCCGCCAATAATTCATGAAGAGGATTGTGACGTGGAGATTCCAAAGCATTTGACAGATGATGATTTTGATGAAGGCTGCGTTGAATTGCCAGCTGGAAGATCTGTCACGGACCCAACCCCTATGCTATTCCACATACAGAAAGCCGGGCTGTTTCCTACTCTTGACCGCATCACTCGTCGTGCTCTGGGAGTCAAACCTTCGACTGCTGAGCTTGTCAGAGAGCTCTCTACGGCACTGAATGATTGGCACGAGTCCATCCCACCTTGTCTGGCATATCAATCGGTGTCAACACTTTTAAACGATGCCAATTATACCGCAGTACACCGTATGTTGCTCGAGCTGACTTACCTCAGCGCAAAAGGATTCCTCCATTGCCCGTTCCTAGTGTCAACCAAAGGCTTGTGCCGCGAGCCCGCTAAGTCGATGGATATTTGCCGTGACGCAGCGTTCCGGATCATAGACATTCAGACCCAGCTTGATCAGGCAACATCACTGGGAGGAGGGCTCTACCAAGACAGGCACATAATCTCGAACTTGACGCTGAATGACTTTCTGAACGCTGCCATGTTCATCGGAGTCGATTTAACGCAGACAAAAGACATAAGGTACGTCAAAGCCCGAGAAATCGCTCAGCGAAGGTTGGTTACTGACTATTCAAAGTTCGGATGAGCGAAAAGCACGCATCGATGTCTTGAGGAGATGCTATGACATCTGGCTCGGAAGATCCCACGAATCCAGTGATGCCAAATTTGCATGTCGAGTACTGCAAGCAATATTGCAACAGGTCGAACCCTCCCACCAGACATTGATATCCTTTGGCCAAAGATTAACAACAGACTCGTGTGCTGCTTCTCTCTTTGAAGTGCCTACAGCGACCACAGGGAATGATGGGGCGAGTGATTACGTGGAAGATGGGTATTTTCATCTTCAGCAGGGTATCGAATTCGATGACTCCCTATCCTTTGACTCTCTTCTGGCTGGTACGGAGCCATATAATTGGGTAAGAATAATTTTGTCTCCATTGTTTACTTGACTTCCGCTAATGTTAGCGGAGAACTCCGTCACGCAGCTTCGCCAGTACGAATGGATGGGAGTGTCATTTCCGGCCAACAGGCAAGATTAACTCAGAATTCATATACGTGATGATGTCTGGGAGACGAAATTATCGTAGCTAGATGGCTACTGGGAGTTTGATGACAATTCAAAATCGCATCCCAGCACGGGTGTAACGGAAAGAAGCATTGCCTATTTAGGAAATGCTACGTCCGCCATACCCGGACGGTGGAAACCAACCACCATCCATTCAAGCTATCTGCGAGCGATTGCCTGGAACAACCCCTCCAGATCTATTCATTCCTTGCCACTACTAAGCACAAGTTTGAATCCGAAAAGTGATCGCGACATGAGTCCATTTTGGGCATCTCATATCTCCGCTTCCACTTTTGGTGAGGAAACCAAGTGGATTGGTGGAAGTTGCTTATGCAACATAACACATTTTCGATACCAGGTGGAACTGTACGTATAAATCAGGACTATTGCTACCAGCATTCAAATCAGCTTCACTTTGGACCCCATCCTCGGATAGTTACTAGTACGATCATAAATAATCATGGCATCGATTCCTGAGACCTCGACAGCACTTGTCTTCAAGGCCTTCAATGAGCCTTTGATCCTCGAGAAAACCTCGCCACCAACTTCTGCACCAGCCGGCGCGGCTCTTGTCCAGGTTCTGGTAGCTGTCATTCGCCCGCACTATCGCGAACACTTCGCTGGGAGAGGCTTTCTTCAAGTCCCTCCAATGTCCATTCCAGGCCATGCGTGTATTGGTCGGATTCTGGCAGTTGGGACAGACGCTGTATCTCTCCGTCCAGGCCAGCTTGTCTTCGCTCATGGCTTTGTGGCAGCTCGCGATGATCCCGTCAACACTGGGGTCCTCTTCGGCTTACATAGGGCTAACGGCCAAGGTACGGAGCAAGCTGGTGTGCTTTTTAACCACTGGAAAGGATTTTGGCAGGATGTCAACACAGTGCCATTGGAGACCTGCATTGCTCTGGACGAGGATAGACTCATGGGCAAACTGCACTATGGGCTCGACGATCTGATATACCTTGATCGTCTCTCCGTCGCATATGGGTCCATCAGCTCGGCCAGATTGATTGCTGGTCAAATTGTGATTGTGGCCCCAGCTACTGGTCATTATTCGGGAGCTGTTGCTGAGGTCGCTGCTCAGATTGGCTGTCGAGTAATTGCATTGGCTCGTAATGCCGACAAACTAAAGCCTCTGACTTCCCGCCATTCAAACGTCACTGCGGTCCAACTTACTGGAGACCGAGCTGAAGATGTCGCGACTATTCGTGGTCTTCTCCCATTGACCAATGCAGCTGGCGCCGACGCTTTCATCGACGTTTCGCCTCCTCAGGCCACGGGTAATAGCAACCATTTCGACATCGGACTCGAAGTGCTCCGTCCGGGAGCTCGGGCTCTGCTCACTGGAGCTCTCCAAACAGTGACTATTCCATACTTCAACCTCATGTGTCGCAATATCACCATCATCGGAAAGTGGATGTTTACTCGGCAGGAGATGGATGCGGTAGCGCGTATGGTGGAAGCTGGAATCATAAAGCTGGGAAAGGAAGCTGGGCACGAACACGTTGGAGGAGGCTTCAAGTTCGAAGAGTGGGAGCGAGCATTGATCGTGGCAGAGGAAACCCTCGAATGGGGGCGAGACGTTATGTTCATGCCTTCAGCGAGTGCTTTAAGTGTATCATGATCTCAATAGCAGTTCTCGGCTACTGTGTTTACAATCCGATGGAAGTATTACGGAAGCAGGAATCAACAGTCTCCCTTCATGTCTGCTGCGTCGTTGATTGTCGCCTGTTGGCTTCCAGAATTATGGTGAAGATCTTGCCAAACCTATACCATAATCACCTGTGAACGGTCATCTTACAGCACTCGCAGGCGTGCTGAGAGCCCTTGGGCGGAGTTCGCTTAGATTGATGAGAGCGACGTTCGGTTATCCATTTGTAAGGGCGACGTTCGCTTGTCAGTTTGTGAGGGCGACATTCCTTCCCCTGCTACCGATGCTCACCTGAAGAAGCAAGCTTGATCGCTCAGGTCGAAGAGGCTAGACAGATTTATTGACATCAGAGCTCGCCTTCATGGTGCAATGCAACCCAGAGGTAGGAGCTCAGATTCATCTCTGGAAGGTACAAGTGTGGTGGTGGGATTGGCTCTTTGCGAAGAGCAGTGGTAGAGACATTCTGATGGGAGAAAGATAGAAGGGGAAAGTTGTAACAGAGAGTGAAGGCAAAACGTGGTGAAGCAAAGAGAGCCAGTCTTGCGGGATAACTTAGGATACCAGTATTGGAGATATTGGTACCAGAACTTGCCATTTGTGTTTTGCCCCACCATGTATGCGCCATCAGGACTGTAGAGTGTGAATGAAGGCTCCGACTTTTACCTTCTGGATATCAAGATTGCCCAGAACGCGATCTCTTGTCGTGTTGTGTGGATGACCGATGCTGGATTAAGACTGCGTGGATTTTGTTACGAGCTGATGCACACCTTTTCTCCTCAATCCTCTAGATTCAATTCCTTACCATTCACTCCTCATTCCCAACAGTCTCTCCACCTATCTACCCCCACCACCACCATAATACACCCTCGGCCAAAGATTCATCGCCGTCTTCCTCCCCCCCTTAAGCTCCCTCCCCGCATGCACCACCCTCTCATCCCCCGTCCCATTCCCATGCAAATTAACCCAAAACAGCGCATTCCCCTTCCTAGGAAGGAAATTCGTGCCTCTCCCCTCCTCTATATTCTTCGCCCATTTCGTCTTCTCCCCTTCACTCTCACTGTCCTGAGACTGGGATGAGAGGTTAGGTGCACGAGCCTCAATATGCGGAAACCACGTCTCACCACCCTCCGCCTCCTCATCAAGGTACACGAAAAAGCTTCCCCAACGATTAAACCACCATCGCCCTCCTGTATAGTCCATGCTTCCGTCTCTCAAAGGTTGTGGTCGGTCGTACCAGTCATGGTGGGTGGAGAAGTGTTCGCCTGGGCCGTATTGTACGATTTGAGGTGTGCCGAAGAGGGAAAGAGGGTTAGGGTTGGAGTTTGTGTCTTGAGAGGAAGATGAGGGGTGTGAAGGGATTGCGGGTCCGAGAAAAGAAAGTGCGCGAGTGAGGATGCAGGATACGAGGGATGAGGAGGGTGGGAGTCCGCCTGAGCGGGATGTGCGGGTCTTGGATGCGACTTTTTGGCCGCTGATGTAGATCTCGGAGGAGGCGAGGGACGGTGATCTGAATACGTAGGTGGACTGTCAGTTTGTTCTTGTTGCGATCACTTTTGTCTTTGCAATACTATATCTGCATATGAAGGTGAATTTGGGCGGGACGGAATGAGAGACGTACCCAAGGGCAACAAGCAGATTAGCTTCCTCCGATGACAAGAAGTCATTGATGTAGATGAGCAAAGGATCTAAAGATACTATTTCTGTGGTATATGCATGTGGCTTGCATTTATAATTTTCAGGTGTTGGTAAACTGCTCTCGATGTTATCGTAGTGCTGATTCGACCAAAAAGCAGCCAGAAGCGCAGCTGCAGCACATGCTGAGCCAAGAGCTGTTCTCTTGCTTGGAAGATAAATTTGAGTCTGCAAGTACCAGTGTTATTCAATTTCAACAAGATGACCAAAAAGTGTTCTCATACCATTTTGAAGCTTGCGTCGTGTAACAAAACGATCCATTTGCATCACAAAACCAGCAAGACGAGAAAACAAGAAAAGCAACAGGAAAACAAGAACCTCCAAGCAGCGCAGCAAGACATCTTATTCAACCCAAGCACCGTCACACAGACGCACCCCTCACTCCACCACCTCCACTTCCAAGTCGCAAACTCACCACAACTGAACAAATCTCCCTATCATATCCACCATCAAGGAGGTCCATCTTCCCCTCTCATTGGCCAATAAACATCCAAGACAAACTCGCCTATTTCCACAGGTCTCGTCCCAGCGACTTCCCCTCCCCGAGATAGATTAACTGACCATCCATTTCCCCCCTCCCTCGTGGCGGGGATATAGAGTGTCGATACTACGCTATCATATGGATCGGATACCCAGCACATGCCAGAAGGGAAGGAAGTGATGACAGTTATGCCGGCAGAACGGGCAACGGCGCCGGCAATTAAGCTTTATTTCCCGGGGTAGTGCTCGGTACCAAGTGTTGATCGGCTCTGGATATCGGCTAGCGAGGTTTTGGGGAGTGAAGAATGGTGTTGCCAAGGGAGATGTGCAGTTTTGAGGTTTCATTGAGAATTTTCTGTGGATTCTTTGGAGGGGAACTCGGGTGACTAGGACCGAGAGCCTGAGGTGGATCGATGACTCTAGGTTTTGTTGTCATTCATCAGTTCAGGATTCGTGAAGACAGATAAGATGTGAAGAATTCAATTGCTTCATTTGCTTGGCTTTTGTTTCGCTTTTCCGTCCAACGCCATGTCCAACCACCTATCATGCTATGCTGCGCTAAGAACAGATCATTTGATTGCGTGAATGAGCAGAATGTGAGGGGTATATGAGTGCAAAGAAAAAGGAGAATGAAGAGAACGGAGCCAGATGTACCAGAGTCAAGAACAACGAAGAAACCCAGATGGAGAAGCCAGAACTGGCACACCCAAGATCCCCTCTCATTACCTGCGCCGATCTAATCCTGACTTTTTGCCCTCAAATTCTCTCTGGTCTTGCTTCAGATCGTCCTCCATGATAGCTTCGAGAGCTCGCTCTTCAACATCCGGGTCCTCGACCGTTGGCGGTGGACGAGTGTTGGGAACTATTCGCTAGTCAGTAAAACATCTTCTACCATTGTACGGAGGACTGAACGTACCTGGCTCCTTCCAGCCTACCATCTTCTCATTGGGAAGAACGGTGTGGAATGAACAATACAAACCCTTGAGCTCATCAAAGAACTTGATGCCGATGTTGAGTTCACGAACCACAACCTCCATTTTCATACCAACGAAGCAATACTGTAATAGCTCATCCTCAAGCCAAAATGACTCGATATTCTCACGAGACTCATCAAAGGCAACCTTGGCAGCTTCGGCCTCGGCTTCAGTGAGATCTTCCTCATCGTAGCCAGGTCCCTCCCATGGCTTGAACAAAATGACACCGAGAGCCTTGATGAAGCCAGCTTTGCCTTCGTGATCCTTGATCATAGCATACTCCTCGATACTCTGAAGACTAGCTCGCTCGACACCACAGACCTCAAAACACTTCGTCTCGGTCTTGACGATGCTGACATCGGCCTTCATAGTTTCGACGAACAGCTCATCTGTGCCAGCGAATGCGATACCGGTCTTGAAGATCCGCTCGGCCTGAAGCGTGCTGAGCCCTGGATTAATACCAAGGGTATCTCCATCCTCACCTCCCCAAGTGGCATTGTCGAGGCTGATAGCTTGGAACTTACCACCATAAAGAGTGGAAGCTGAGGCATTGAAATCACCAGGCAGATCTAAGGCTAGCTGCTTGATGAACCAGAGCTCCTTCTCAGCTAGATCGCAGATGACACGGGCAGCCATGACGTCCTTCGCGTATTCTGGGCAGACTGCGTGCTGGAGGACGTAATTGAGAAAGTTTCGGATGACATTGGCGATGGTCTTGATATCATTCTCAGAATCGAGCGGGAACATGCGGGGCACTCTGTGGGAGCTGAACACAATTAGACAAGGTAATCTTCAAGGATATCAGATACCTACAAGAAACCTTTTACAACACCCTCAAAGTCAACGACCCAGTTATCCGAGCCATCGTAGTACTTAGGATTCTTAGAATCGACACGGAGATAGTCACTAGCCTGAATGGCAGCGATCTCTGCAGCAGTCGAGTTCTCAATGGTCTCCTTATCGAGAGGTCCTGTGAATGCTTTGGTCGAAGACTCAACACCTCCAAGCATGAAGTACTTGGTCAGGATTTTGGATCGTACTTCATCGAGCTTGCGACGGGCCCGATAACGATGGATACATGTTTCCATGCGACTATAGAACTTAGTAAACTGAATGCGAACGGGGAAATTCCAACATACTCAACGAAGGGACGGCATCTGTATCAAGTTAGTTCTGGTTCAAATGGGGGCTCCTCACCGCACTTACTCATCGTAGAGATCGCACTCTTCTTCGTGCTCGTCAGGTGTGGTAGGAGGATCCGCATAAAACTCTGGAGAAACTTAGACTTAATCTTTCGAACATGATGAGGTGTATACCTTCGAAGCCAGTCGGGTTAGCCTTTCTATTCTTGCCGCTGCTTTTCTTCTTCTTCTTCTTCGGCTGATCCGCACCGACGACTGGGCCTGTGCCATCGGTGCTGGGGATAGGGGTAGTCGCAGCGTCAACACCATTAACATGCACTCCATTGATTGGCGTCGCGGGCGTAGGAGGTGGTGGCTTTGGGTATGCATGGTACGGAGGAGTCATTAGACCTTCGGTATCAGGTGAGATCTCTGCGACTTCGACATGCTCGGCATGCTTGTTCTGAGTGGTCTTTGGTCGGAGTGCGAGTAATGTGTCTGCAGAGTATCGAGGGCCAGTCTCGCCCTGAGCCTGGACTGCTTTCAAAGCTGCATTGAGATCTATCTCGCTGATAGCTCGAGATAGATGAGCATTGCTAGGAGGGCTCGACATGGTGGGCTGCTGGCAGGAAGTTCTGCAGTTGTCAGATCTGTACTAGTCAGTCTCGTATCGAATTGAGGAAGTGCATCCAATTAACGTCGCATTGGCTTGGGATTGCAGAGTGTCAGCGCTGGTTGGGCCTGTGAAAAGGAGTGTGACCAAGGCTGTGCTGTGCAGTGTAATGTACGTACCTGAGAATATGGGGAGCTCGAAGACGTTGCGGGTGGTGGGGATTATGCAGAGATTACGAGATGTGATGTAAATTGAGGTTCAATCCGCGGTGGAAGAAGAGCTTGGAAGGCGTATAGCTTCCTATTCAAGTGAATGCAACAATGGCGTCGCCTTGACAGGGGAAAGGAAGGAAGTAAACAGAGGTGATTGACCTCCGCTTCTGTGAGAAGAAGGAAAGGTGAAGCTTTTCCCAAAGTGTCAACCTACGTATCCTCGGGCGGGATGTCCTGGTGCTTGGCTTGAGGTGTCACTTTGTTTGTGATGTTTTCACCTTGAATGCAAACAAAGTGTTCTTTGCTTCCTGGTTCAATGTTGATCCCGGCCTTGGGAAGGTGGAGATGCGGAGAAGAGCTTGGCTTGTCTGCGTGTACTTACTTCGAATCCTTCCTTGGATGTGTATGGCAAACAACACTTTGGCTGTGTTGTTTCACCTTGGTTGTCAGTATTTGGTGGAGGTGTGTATTGATCAGAGTAGGCAGATTTGGAATGGAGTTTGAGTCGACAGTCTTGAAGTCCGCCTCGTACGCTAATACGTACAGGGAATTACCGTCGCTGTGGCTGAGCTTCCCGCCCGCCGCAGTGCTTGCTTTAGTGTCTCGCTTGCCTGGGTAACTCAACCCCAGCACCAGTTCACCGCCCTATCATGGCCATCCCAGCGTCTACAACCCCCTGACGAAACTCAATAGACGCTTGCTTGAAAGAACCCCTCCAACTCTTCTGCGTGGACCCTCTACCTGCATCAACACCACCACCACCACCACCCCAAGTGACCCCCAATCACAGCTGATACAAGCCTGCTGAACGCTGGCACGAATCTATGCCCGGGATTGAAGCCACGAAGCCAACACATATCGCTCACACGCCCCTTCGCCTTCCTCCGTTACTCAGCCTTACTTCACTCTTTCACTGTCGCCCGAGCGCGTTGCTTTTGCGCAAAGTCAGCGCAAAATCCTGCCGCCCGCGCACCCAGGCCCTTTCTTCTAATACTTCTCCCTCCCATCATGATAGAGTCATAGCGAACGCGACTCTATTCTAGTCAGTCAGGAAAATGGCAAAGCCGTTGCCTACCCACGCAGATCTGATCGACTACAATCAAGCCGTCGCGGGACAGTACGTTGCACGAGCAAACCTACCCCCACCATCCAGAGGACTTTGCTGACAAGGTCGCGCAGTGATGGGACTCTCTCAGATGTCGACGGCACACTCTTCATAAAGCCTTGTACACCGGCTGAAGTCGCTTTCTACGACTCCTCTGTAGCTGATCATCCTGACTTCGCGGAGTTTATGCCAACTTATATGGGCACTTTGATCCTCGACCAACACCCAAATGGCACAACGATCGAGGAAGCTGGCGCAGTTTTGCTTGCGAAGCATGCCCCGGCAGCGGAACATTACGAACATCATAATGGAACGACCATAGAAGCGTCTGGGTTGGCTGTCTTCGAAAGGAACGAAGAAGCGCTGGACAAGGCAGAGGCAGTGATGATAGCCAAGCACTCAATCCCCGAGGTTGTAGTCCCGGCAAAAACGAGCAAGAAGATCGTTACGGACCTAGCCGTTGTACTCGAGAACGCTGCCCATGGTTTCGTCAAGCCCAATATACTGGATGTGAAGCTGGGCGTGCGATTATGGGCCGATGATGCCAAAGAGGAGAAGCGTATACGCTTCAACAAAGTCACAGCAGAGACTACACACAAGGATCTTGGTTTCCGAATAGCAGGAATGCGAGTCTGGCATGGTGAGGGCGCGAAGGGTCCAAATATCGATAAGGAAGGATTCAAGATCTATGACAAAAACTATGGACGTGTCTCCGTACAAACCTCGAATATTGAGGAGGCGTTTAGAAACTTCATCTTCTCGCCAAGCGCAGGTGTAGATGAGGAATTGGGGAAGTTGATCTCACAAGCTTTTCTGACCGATGTGAAAAGGATCCAGGCCGTTATGGAAGCACAAGAGAGTCGCATGTTCTCCGCCAGTTTGCTCTTTGTGTTTGAGGGCGATGGTGTTGCTCTCAGAGCAGCTATGGAAGAAGCAAGCCGCTCTCCAGCCACTCTGTCTAACGCGGACGGAGATAGCTCCGATTTTGACGAAGACGAGGTTCTGGGACCCAAGATATATGCAGTGAAGGTTATAGATTTCGCCCATGCGGAGTGGACGCCTGGGCGGGGACCAGACGAGAACTCTCTCATTGGTGTGAGAAGCGTGGCTCGTATCCTTGAGAACATCGGGAATGCTTGAGCCTGCTAGTGATCTCGAAGCGCAGGCGCAGATCTCGAAAGATTCGCTGCCAGCCATGGACGGATGGACATTGGCATGGATTTTACTGGAGTTCTGGATTCGATGAATGCTATGGATTATGATTGCTATCTGTTAGATACCCATGGAGCATTGGGAGCAGCATAGAACGAAAGAAATCCACTCGATATTTTTCACGGCCACTCCGAACGTCTGATTCAATCAACGTCAAGGACAATAAATCCAATGCGATATCATAATGAAAGTGCTAATGTCTTAATTTACAGCTAGGCAAAAGAATACTTTCTGCCACGTGAGCCCTTGATCTTACATCCTGATATACAGCAACAGGAACATCACTTTATCATACAGTTTGGTTGGGGCTGGTGCCAACGTCTCAAGCGGAATCAAAACAAATTCGAAAGAAAACAAATTCCAAAAATGACAATCAGACAAACCAAAGTCCAACCAGAGCCACAAACAACATTTCAGACCCAACAGAGTCAACCATCACCTCAGACCTCAATATGGTACAACGTGGTAGGACGCTTAAGAAGCAGTACTCGCGCCAGAATTCGTTTTGCTCTTGTTATACCTCTGCCACGTCGACCCAGCCGTCGCTTCGTTTCCATTCGTATATTTCTGCTCCATCACTCTCGTCGCCTCAAATGCCAACGGCCTCTCCTTTACAATCATCAGACCCTTCATTCTCAGCCTTTTATCTTCACCCATACTGAACTCAACAGTAGTCTGCTTCTCATCCGCCACGGGATCAATCTCTTCTATCCTATGATCCAGAGCTCGATATCGCATTTTCCACATCTGAATGCCCTCTGGTTGCGGACCAGGCCAGACCCCGTTGTCCAGATGCGTATCATTCTCGAAATCAACCAGAGAGTCGGGAAGGAGGCTCGGAGTGGATGATACAGGAGCGAACCGCATACAGCCTCCAGAACATCGCCAAAGCGAAAGGTGGAGTAAAGCCGGCGACTGTGTGGACCAACATGTGGATTATTCGCAAACCTGACGCTGATGGTCAAATCAGCAGTGGCTGGAATCCCAAGCTCTGTCCTGAGAGGAGCAGACTCGACGACCCATTCCCCAGCTACATCCCACGCCCACGTCGGGCGCTCTTCAATGTAATCAGGTATCCCATCAGGGGGATACCCAGGCCGAATCCAAGAGTGCGGTCCATGGCGCGCTCTCTCCTCTTCTTCCTCTTCAGCTACAGGGTCGTAGATCTCAGAAAGTCTTGTCCCTCCCACCCCAAAGTAGTCCTGCGACGCATATGCATCCCATGCTCTATTCACAGTAGGTGCCACAATACTCCGGGGCTTCCCAATTCCTTTCTTGATACCTATGATCGGCACCTCTTCGCAATGCCACATGAACGTCCCACGGAGGGAGACTGTACCGTCACCATTCCGACGAAAGATCATCTCAGTGTTCTTGATATCACCAGTAGATTCTGTAACACCGGTATTCTGATCCACACCTCGCCACCTGAAGTGCCATTTGGGCGTTCTTCCATCGGCCACAGCGCCGGGCAGACTCCATCGTCGAGGACACAAGCCTTCTCGAAGTCCGCAAGTGAGCATTCTTTGCGGTCTTCTGGCATGGCAGGACAGAAGCGAACGATTCCTACGATACTAGAGCCGATCTCAAAGATACCCCAAAGCTGACGACCAGTTTTGGAATGGAAAGGGTTATTCGCCATGTAAATCGTCATCCTGAAGTTCCGCAGGGTTTGATGACCCGAAGGCGTGATATCCCAAGCACCGGATAGATCCCATGTGAAAAACGGTGGAGCTTCCACAAAAGCCGATTATGGCTTTGGGTACGCGCCTGGGTTTGGACCGGGCTTGTTCTCCGCTTTGATGACGCCTCCTGGAGGTGGATTCTAGCTGCATGTTGGAGGCAGTCCGTAGAAGCTCCAATCGTCGGAGGTATCGCGAGGGGGGTCGACGTCCTACTTTTCGAGGAAGAGAGATTTCGACTCGGTGTCTAAGTCTAGCTCACGAGGTTCCCCAGCTAGGTTAGATTTCTTGGTGCCTTCAAAAAGGAGATGCTTATCTTTGTGAAGCATGGAAAATGTTATCTTCACACCTTTGAAAGTCGTCGCTTGAAGACTCTCCGTCGTACTTGAATAGAAAAAGCCTTTGGGCTCGACTTTCTTCTCTTGTCACCTTGTCACCATCTTGACCTCGCCGTCTCATAAGCCATTCTTTGGCCTTAGGTCCAGGCTTGTTGCCATCGGCGAGCTCACACGCTTTCTAGACTCGTCAAGCAGCAAGAGTTTCGGTTCTTCGTCCTCCTCGTCCTCGTCCTCTGATTCTTCTGAATCTGCTTTAGAAGATAATGCTTTCTCGGGACACAAGCGCATAACCCCTTTTAGATCACCGAACTCGAAAGTAGCGAAGAGTTGATTAGAGTTTTGATGGCAGTGCAGCTCAAGAGAGTACGATGAGGCATCAACAGGTTGATACCGGCTCGTGCAGATCAGCGAGTAATTCACGCTGACATTCCAACCTTGAGCATTCTTCAATGTTTTGGTCTTGGTCTTGGTCTTCTTCACAGCACTCGGCTCCTCTGTATCTTGCAATTCGTTCTTCTCAAAACTATTGTTGCGAGGTCGCTTGCGAACGTTGTGAGACTTCGGCTGAAGTGCGGAGTCTTTGCTGGCGATAGATTTTGGTGCAGGCGCTTTTGCGGAACTGGGTGTTACTCGAGGCATCTTGCGATCACTTCCTTAGAAGTCCAGATTTATTGAAGAGCAGACTGGATGATTATTTGATAGATGGATTGATTTTATGATGCAATGTTTTTGGATTGTTTTGGAAGTAAAGAAGGGACGCGTTCGATCGACGCGAGGGAAGTCAACATTGGAGATTTGCAGGGATGTGCAATTAGTGTGTGACCAGGCACTTTGACGTTATAGCAGGTGTTGAATAGATGATGAAATGGCGATCATTTTTCACGTTTCCATGTCAGCGGTATTTATGCTGACATGTTGATGGATTTCTTATGCTCTCAGGGGCATGCGATCTGAAGCAGAAGGCCGTTACCCAGCATGGAAATTAAAAGGGGTAGCCGAGGAGACAGGTTTTCACCCGTCACTTTGAAATTCGCATCGCTGATTGCCAGCTTGAGCTCTACTTCTGTATGCTACCACAATTAGCCCGAAGTACTGCTTCTGGGTAGGAGTGATCTGACTTGTTAGTATTTGATATTAAACTTGGAGCATGGGACATTGTAGAAGTGGGGATTCGCGAGCTCGAGCTGTGTAGGATTCTTGGAGCCAACGCGACTATCGACTATTTTACATATCCACCCAATGATGACGGAGACTTTGCTGATGGCGTATTCAGAAGGGAATCTGCATCCATCCCTGGCCCTGTTTTCGCAAAGACAAAGACTCAAGCATATTCGAGCCCGACCTTTGTAGGGCTGGTGGGCGCGATTTGTTTGTTTGTGTATCTTGCAGCTAAGCGAGCTTCTGGGCAAGACTTGAATGCAAGGCTGGACACACTTCTTAAGCAAAATATAAAAGGAGTAATATTAAACAAGGCGCCAGGTACAATATGCGTAAAGAGACAGCTCCGCATGGTCAAGCAATCCAGGGTCTGAACATCCCTAGTACTCACGGTCGTATGCCACTCGCTTCATGTCGGATCTCAAAATCCACAATACATCAATACCTGCATGATGCAGCACTCCCGGGAGCCCCTAAAGTTCAATATACCTTCTGAGAAGGGGGGTTAAGCTGGAATCACTCGACTGCGGTCCTGCACACTGCTTCTTCCGGATCTTCGTCGAAGTCGAACAACCACCCCAGTGAACGTCACAGTGTCTGGCTAGGAATCTGAGCGATGTGAGCTTTGGTCAAATGAACACAGACTGCTTGACCATGAAAACTTGTTCTTGGGATGAAATGCTTACTTGACTCGTTGTAGCTGGATCCAGCTGCCTGGATCCTGCAGGCCTAGAAGCGAGACGAGCAAGACTGACTGCATCTCACAAAGCCTAGGATGAACAAAGACCAGTACTACTTGGAAGTAAGGAACTAAAAAGAGAAAAGGTAAAAGCATAGTCGTGGTCTAACAGTCAGAAGAGAGAGATGGAAAATCGATAATTACATTCGCACGCCCTCATCTCATGTCCAGATCACCGTCCTCACTACTATCATTTCTCCTCAACCCCAAAATCCACAATACTGTCGTTGGGTCTACAACAACAGAATAAGTGCAACTCACTTCTCACCAAATTGATGTCTATCTATATGTGGTTCCCGGGTAGACGGAGAAAGAACCTCTGGGCTACGTTACACATAGCTTCGTTCAGGTGGTTGTGTCTAGAGCATGTTCGTATTGCCCAGTCCTGGTATCAAAACAGCTCGCCGATGACCTGACGTGGATGTTAGCAGATAGTCTGAGACACTGGACGACGGTTAGACCATGAGAGCGGTTAATGTCCAGGAGAGCAATATTTGGAGTCGTACCTGGGAAATTTTCGCCTACTCGAAATTACGCGGGACGAAAAAACCTCACGACACAGCGGCGAAGCACAGGTCTCATTTCATCGCAATAGAGGTTCCCAAAGGAATTCCATCCAGTATTTTAGTCGATGCACAGGATTCAGAAGTACAGAGCAGGCTCGGGAACGATTGTTCAATAAGCTCGTGTCAACAATGAAGCTAGTTGAAACTCAACTTTGAACGCCGGGCACATCTGAGCTTCTCGAATGCTTCTTGGTCATAACATACACGATCAGACTTTGATAAGAAGGAGATCGAACTTAAACCCAACGTAACGGAAGAGCCAGCTATTCAACAATCGAATGATGTAATTTGATAATGCTAACATGTCTTGATACTAAATCATGCGTGATACGGACTCCGCTCGTTAAACCACCTCAGTCTTTCCAACTCCCATGGCAGCTGCATCCATAATCCCAGCCGGACTTTCACTAGAAGCTGCTTCCAAAACCGGTACAGGCTCGAGCGAGTTTCGGAAGCAAGCATAGAAAGCGCAACCACCAACAAAAGTGATGACAGCAAGAGATGTATACATCCAGAGGATATCGGGATCCTTCGTGACGGGAGTAAGGCTGATACAGATGGCTGCAGCAATACCGATAGTAACCCAGAAGAATGAAGAGACCAATGAGCGGAGAGTTTTGGGCGCTTTGGTGTAGGCGATCTCAAGACCCGTCACGATAACGAACGCCTCCGAGAAAGCCACGAGAATGTAGGCTGGAGCCTGGATCCAGACACTGTATATTCAATCAGTATTGTTCAAATAATTCAGCTTTGCTTATGATGCAAGTATCTGGATGAGAAGTGCCAGTCATGCTAGTTTTATGAGTTAGGTGAAACTTACTGAATGGAGTTTGGGGGAGACTTGTAGATATAGTGTTGTAAGACAGCAGCGTATACCATCGACAAGGCAGCCATGATGAAACCAGTCGTGATCCTGACGACCGGGCGGAAATTGATCTTGTACTTGCGTAGACATGGGTAGATGACAAAGTCCAACAGGGGAATGAATATAATCAGAGCGATAGGGTCTAGATTTTGGAGCAAGTCGTTTGGAGTTCCATGTAAGGCCATCGTCCCGGCTTGCGAAATCAGGTTGTTCCAGATCTGGATCCAGCTGACAAAGTAGAGCGGAAGGAAAACGAAAAACTTGCAAGCTGTGACTCCGGTACGGACCTTCTCAACAAGCTCATCTGTGTATATCTCTGGTTGTGGGTATTTGTTCTCCTTTCCTTGTGCTTGCATGGTTGACGGCTTCGCTTTCTCGAAACCCCCTTCTTTCACGGCGACGGCAATAATCCGAGCTGCATCCACGATGGCAGAGCCTTGCGGCTTTGTCTTGTAGAATAGCTTATTGCTCGTGACAAATACGGCGGCCGAGATGGAAATTGCTCTGCAATTGTCAGCATCGTAGAGCAAGCGCAATAACTCAAATATGCTAACAAGCGAGGTGAAGACGCTTACATCAGAGGGATGAGATATGCGAGCCAGAAAGATACATTGGCCTCAACGTTGACGGTAATCAGAGGAGATAGAGCACCGACGTTGACCGCGAAGTAGAACCACATGAACATTCTTTCGACTGTCAACTCGGGGTCAACGATGACATATTCGCCGGACTTCAGAAGCTTCACAAATGCGAACTCTCTCCTGTACTGCTCGGCGCACATCGGTGTAACATTTGCTTTAATACCACCCGTTCCCAGACCCTGTTACCATAACCTTATTGTCAGCACAATGTTCCCCTGATTTTTATGCGAGAATATTTCGGGACACGAATGCGACTGGTAGGCTTCGAATGCCCAAGTAAGAATTATTTTCTGGGCGTTGTACTTACGATGATGACCATCGATGCAATCAAACCCCCGAAAGCTGTCCCTGAATGGATCGAGGATGGTATCGCCGTTGTAACCAAAACGGTAAGGCCAACAATGTAGATGAAGCATGCTAGACAAATAGTCTTGAACTTTCCAAGAAACTGGTCTGATGAAGTGTCAGATCATGAGCATAGGCGAACAGCAATATTGAGAAGCTTACCAGCAACGACAGCGCCAATGATCGTTGAGCCATAAGCCCAAAACTTGAAGAAGTTTCCGAGTGCAGATGCAGTGGCTTGCCCACGGCCAAGCGCTCCAGGGAGGTCGGATCCTGGATCATAAGGGTTACTGTGAAACATCGTTAGGATCACTAATATATGCTCAGCAAGATTGTATAAGCCTCACTTAATGTAGTTTTGTAGTGGACCACTCAATCCGAAATACGTGAAGCGCTCCCCAAGCTCAACGATGAGAATCAGGAAAACTACCCAGGGAATTCGATCAGGGATTCTGCGAAGGTGCTGGCTAGATGAGTCCGCGATAGAATGTGCGGATACTTCACCAGCCATATTATCGGATGAAGCTACTGTGGTTTGTATAGGCAACTCGGATCGCTTGGTTGTCGACATGATGCGGCGGGATATTTGAGGCCAAAGGATGAGTGGTGGCGAAGCTTTCTTCTGCTTGATCTCGATCGCGCTCAAGAAATGAAGTGCAGCTACATATTATATGTACTTGAGCAGTAGGGGTTTCTCCGTGTAGTTCCCCGTGGCAGCAGGCACTGCGTCGACTATCATCACTTCCAGTCAGTGCTCGATCGAGCGGAGCCGAAGAGATAGGCATTCTTCTATCCCCCACCCTTCGGTTAACACGCATTTTCGCCCACACATCCCTGTACACAACAGCTGGAGGCGAAGATCAGGGGAAGCTAAACGAAGATAAGCAGTGGCTAGTCGATGCCGAAGAATGCCGCCAATCAGAATGCGTGAATGGCAGCTGGCATCTGGCCTACCATTAGATTGTCGAGAAACATCGAAGACCCCGTTACTGATTGACAGAAAAAGAGCGTCTGTTCTGTTCTGCTCCATTCGATTCAAATTGCGAAATTCCTCGAGTCTTTTCGACGTATCAAATAGACAACCATGGCCACAAGAACTGAATGTCAGATCACTTTGCATCCACCGGTGACTTCGTTAGCCCATGCTGGCAGGAATTCGAACCAGATTCCAGAAAAATTTCGTAAAGGACTTGATCCTGAATGGATTGAGCTTTGGAATGCACATGGCTCAAAGGTAGTTCCTGCCAGTACGGTCACAATCGAGGAGTTCCGTATGGACCCACAGAAATACAGCTTCACATATCCAACTTGGCGCGGTAGGTTGCAAAACATTTTTTTTTGGGATAATCCAAGACTGACTTTAAAAATAGGACCAGAGGTCCATCAGGTCCAAGATGTGGTGGTGCCCGTATCAAGTCCTAGAGGCGAGATCACATGTAGAGTTTACACTCCAGAGGGAACCGGCCCATTTCCTGTCCACATAAATATGCATGGAGGTATGTACATTGTTCCGCACGCAAAGTTGTGCTGGCACTTGCGCCTGTTCGCAGATCACAAGAGCTGAAATGAATCCGTTTGGACAGGAGGCTGGGTCCTTGGAGGGCTTACTAGCGAGCAGAGCTGGTGTCGTCAAGTCTGCAACAAAGTCGGTATGGTGGTCGTTGATGTAGGTTATCGACTTGCACCAGAGTTTCCATTTCCGACAGCTATATATGACTGTTGGGACGCCATAAAATGGGTACCAAAATTCTCTTCACCCCAGTTGCTCAAGATCTCGCTGATTTTGTAGATCGTTGACCAAGCGAAGACGTTAAATGTCAGGCCGCGTAGCATTTCCATTGGAGGGTTATCAGCTGGTGGCCACATGGCGGCTGTGCTCTCGCACTTTGCAAGAGACGAGGGGTTGTCGCTGAAACTCCAGCTACTCACCGTCCCCGCCACCGATATGCGCTACTGCCCTTTGAATCCTGATGGGAAAGTAACTTCCGATTACCAAAGTGTGGTGGATCTTGCAGACATGCCCTGGGGGCCACTGGCAAGGGAGTCATGGTTTCTGAACTACTTCATCGGCGAAGATCCAGGTACGTATCAGCGCCACTCCAAGCTGTGCAGTGTATTTTAACGCTCACTAGTCATGCGGACAAAACGTCTCAATGACTGGAGGATGACTCCAGTGTTGGCTCCTAATTTTTCGAATCTGGCCCCAGCCTTGATCATCACGGCAGAATTCGACGTAGAGAGAGACGAGGGAGAATACTATGGTCGCTTGCTTGAAGAGGCGGGGAATCATGTTGTCGTGAGGCGTTTCCAGGGTGTACCACATGCATTCGCCCATTACAACTGCCCAGAGAGAGGACTGTCTAAAGCTCAGGAGTATGTCGAGTATACCTGCTTGATGCTCCAGCAGGCGCATTCGGACTCAGGGTATCGGATAGGTAGCCGAAACTGACTTTTTGCATTGCCTGAACGCGTTCAAATGTAGACAAATTGAGATACCACCACATATTCTCATTTCCGTTCAAGTGAAGATATTACAGACGATGGCGACATGAGCGAGCCATTCGAAGGTTATGATGACCACTCTGCAACTTGGAGAATCAAGAGTGCTCATTTTCGTTGTTCTTACTGTCGATGACAGCATCAAAGCCCACCCAGAATATAGCATCTATCCTGAGCAAGGCAAATTGAATCATAGGGCAGCTCCTTGCCTGGACCCTGAATATTGCTCGAGCCTGATTCAAGGAAGACAGGGCTCCCGCGAATTCTTCGCTTGGGCTCGTGATGGCAAGAAGACATAGAAGGTTCGTGATCATGGCAAGATGTGTCTTGCACCCTTCGGGAGTCAGCATATGCCAAAATCGTTGGTGGCATGATACTCACAAGGGGGCCAGAAAGCTTGGTAGTGGCTTGCTCTGAGCGAAGACACATGCTTAACGGCTGCTGTGGCGCACATCTGAGCGCCTAACCTACTCTACGTGTCCGAGCTGTTAGCCATTGCACAACTGTGAAAGCAGGTATACAGGACAAAGTTGACAAGGACTCGTAAGATGTAGCCATTGTCTGCAGAGCATTTACAGAAGAACAAGATCCATTCTGTGTCCAAAGTCCCACTTACATGATATTTAGCAGATTCCCATTCTGCGTGTTCTGTGGGATCGTTCGGCGCAGTTACACCAGCGCGATAAAACGGCCGAAGCAGAGCGCGTAAGATAGTTATTTTGACCGCATGGTAAGAAAGATGAATCAAGAATCTTGGATCCGGTTCGCCCGATAGGTCCTCAGCTGTGGTAGTGTGGAAGAAAGGATCCAGGCTCTGGTACCAGCTCGTGAGAAGCACGAGAAGCGACTGTGACACTTTCAAGGTGGCTTTGTGATCATAGACGAGAGACATAGCCGTTCTGATGGAACTTGAAAGGGTTAGTTGACGATTGTTCTGAATATAGAATACTTACTATAGTTCGGCCAGCACACGGTCCAAAATGCTAGACAATTTTGAAATCTGTAGACAGATAGAGTGCTCGGACCGAGTGAATCCAACCTCATTTTCAAGATCTGCATCTTCTAACTCAACAACAAGCCCTGCGCAACGGGTCAAGTCAGTAAACAAAAGTCAAAGGCAAGGATTATGTGGGTCCGATGCCCCCCGAACCATCCAGAAGAGATGGCTGTCACCAGAACCACTTACAGTCAAGTCTATTGATGTGGCATGGGCGTCCAAGGCTAAGAGCGAGCCACTTGTCAAATGCAAAGACGGTCCATGATATCCGTCTTCGTAAAAGGACCTCTTCTTGTGGGAGTTTCCAAGACCTCGCATCGAGATGAAGGCCTATGCTCTGAGACGCAGAGACTACCGTGCCCAGGAGCGTCCACTTGAAGGCGCTGTCAAGAACAAGCTCTTCGACAGGGGGCCGGAGCAGTAAGATTAATCCCGCCTGAATCGTCGCTATGGTAGGCATATGCAGGGCCCGATTTAGCGATCTCCATGAGATGTTGAAGAGAGTTTCAGCTTGTGGTGGCTTGTATGCAAAGTCGATACAGAGACGGTCATCATATATCGCGAAAGGTTGTGCGACACAATAAATGGCAGCTAAAAGATGAACTCTCGATGGGAATCAGCGATCCACTACCACGTGAAGCAATACGATCGGCCAGTAACATGAGAATATAAAGATGCAGTTCTGAAGGTGCCCGACAAAGGGGCAGCGGGGAGTACCTACGGTGCTTCCTTTGGATCTGGAGGCGAAGTCCCCGATAGGATAGGAAACTGTGGGCAGATAAATCTGAGGAATAGTTGAATAAGGCGTTTACCGATCTCCAACGGTATCAATCCGGAAAGCTGATCTCTGTCACTATCTACAGAGCAAATGCCCCCCTCTGCCAGCTCAGTCTCTGCACGGGACGCAGAACTCAACTATTCGGCAGTTTAGTATAAGACTCATTCACAGTCTGCGGATCCGGTGTTTCTGATCCGAAGACACCAGTCCTGGGAATACAGACACGGAACTTGGAGGAGCAAGGAGGAACCGACCTCGATTGGAGAAAGTAAGAACTGAACCGGAATAGCCTCGTCTTGAGTAGCTCTTATTGAAAGCTTGGAAAACTCAAATTCGCCGTTTTTGTTGTATCGATACCGGCGCAGGACGTATGGGTCCATATCTCCCGTCAAGCCACACAACTCAGCAGCCATCGAGGGGAGATTGTCCAGCGATCTCTCTTGTACCTCGGCGTGAGGGCTCCCGGCGAAGACGTCTTGAAACGATGTATCGTTGAGGCCCTCCATGGCCATACCAAGGTCTTGATCGGATAGTTGATTGTTAACCGCAGCCAGATCCATAGATAGTGTATCGTGTGCGAAGTGATCCAATCCACCCGAGAACAGTGCATTCCAGTCACTTTCCTGGAACGTAAAGCTACTCGGAGAATTCTCATTCTGACTGGACGCATCCCATGACGATGGTTGGAGGGGAAAATCCAGTGACGTGCTATCTTCAACGGCCGACGGAGGGGTAAGGCTTTGATTCTGGTCCGGCTTCGAATGCCGAGGAGGTCGTCTTGCAATCTTGAGACCATTGAAGGTACATGGCTTTGAGTGAGCAATGCAGAGACGACAAGGTGGGCTCTTCTCTATCTGGCAAGCGGACTTCCGAGCGCGGCAAGCATCACATGCACTCTGCCTCTTGCTCATGTATCTGATTGGGGAGTAAGCACATATCCTCAATTGCACTGGGAAGAATGGCAAAGCATGCATATCGCGAACGAATCGAAAGACTGATTGGTTTGCCGGAAACAACTTACTTACGAGCCCCTGGTCCTGGTGGGATGGATGGTGGTAATTGGAGAGCCCCAGACCCAGCAGGCCTGTCCATCTTGTCTTGGGCTTTGGAACTTCGTGGTTCGCATGTCACAAGAGGACGATTGAATCTAATCCTGGCTTGCCTGCAGCGGCCGCACTGTCGGTTCTTCTGAGGTCGCGGACTCACCGCAATTGGATGTTCAAACAAGGAGGTAGCGTGAGAGCAGGAGTAGGTACAGTCAGTTCTTTCTTAGTGGAGTTCACTTAGAGTTTGAGGCAAGGCGAAGAGCGGCCGCATGTCCGCTTGTCCCCTAACGGTCACAAAATCCTACAGTAAGTGCTTCCAAAATCTTGACCACCTTCGTCAGATTACATCCAGCTTTGCGTATCATAGGTAATGCTAGCGTTACACAATGATGCCACTCTCTGACAGAACCGATCAGTGACTCTTTGAGCTGGCAGCTGTTCAGACCAAATGTTCCCCACATGCAATGTCCTAGCAGAATGCCGCCAATCAGCAGCTCGGCACGCCAATCCGCTCTGCTGCCACTCCACGTCAACACTGACTGAGAACCACCGTACTCATACTTATAAGTACAACTATATTCCAAGTAACTTTGCTGTTTCATTGGAAAAGTAATCTCAAGATACCAATTAATCATCTTATCACATCAAACTTCTCTCTCTCTATGGCACGGGACTCAATTGTAATTCTCGGGTAAGAAAAAAGTCTTCTCAAAATCAACATTTTCTACACACAGATCACTGAGATTCAGCTCAGAGCAGGAATCATCGGTCTAGATGTCGCTCTGGAGCTTTCCCGCCGAGGTTATGGATCCATGATCACCATCGTAGCAGAACATCTCCCAGGAGACAAATCAATCAACTACACTTCTCCTTGGTAAGATATCCCCTACGGAGGAGCACAGTTACAAACTAGACCGGTGTCCCAAATACTCCTCAAAACCCAATATTGAACTCTACAGCTAATTAAGCTTCATCTACCAGGGCCGGAGGCAACTTCTCAGCAATCTCCGGCAACGACGCCAACGCATTAAAATGGGACAAAGCCGGCTACCTCGAGATGTGGAAGCTCGTTGAAACTCAATCGCCCGAAGCGAAGTATTTGGCTAAGACGAAGTCGACAGAGTATTTCGACAAGCTGCCCGACCAGGATAAAATCAAGAGCATGAGCACGTATCTCAAAGATGTGAGTATCTTCCCTATTGTGCTTATATGCTTAGAACCGTGATTCTGAGACGTAAAGTAGCTCGTGATCCTCCCCCCAGAATCTTTACCTTCTGGCGTGGAGTTCGGAATCACGTTCACAACCATTACCATCAATTCACCGGCCCACCTTGAGCATCTTTCGAAATTACTGCAGTTACCAGCATACGGATCCATCCCACTCGTACGGCGGCGCCTCGGTTCTCTTGATGCCGCATTTTTATCATCCAGAACAGAAATTGTCTTCAACTGTATCGGTAACGCAGCCAAAACATTGAAAGGCGTAGAGGATCAGCGCTCATATCCGACGAGAGGACAGGTAGTTCTTGTCAGGGCAACGAATGTGAAAGAGAATATCATGAGGCATGGGCATGGCTATGAGACGTATGTGATTCCGAGACCGAATTCAGGAGGACATGTAATCCTCGGTGGGTACATGCAGAAAGGGAACTCGTGAGTATCTCCATCCCCTTCAGCATTCTCGGGTATTGATTCTAGGCAGATCAGGCGACGTGTATGCGAGTGAGACGGAATCGATCCTTGCGAGGACAAACGAGCTTTTGCCCGCTGTAGGTGCCTCGACGACGGAAATTCTTGCTGTAGCTGCTGGACTGAGACCGTCGAGAGAAGGCGGATGTCGGATTGAGTCGGAAGTGAGAACCGAGGGGAAACTTGTTGTGCACAATTATGGTGCTGGTGGGACTGGCTATCAAGCTGGGATGGGCATGGCGATGACGGCTGTAGACCTTGCTTCGGAAGCCCTGCAGCAACTCAAGGCAAGCTCAGTACTGTGAGCAGGAATTGGATTCTGTGTTGCAGGATGAAGATGAATGAACATCGCATTTGAAGCCCGCTTCTTCTCTCTCCGTGCGAAAATGTGTCAGCAGCCGCCGAGAAGATGTGGATTTGGAGAGCGTGCATATAGCAGGCGAAGACTTCTTCTCGTTCTCGTTCTCATGATCTCATGAAGCGACGGACAAGCGAAATAGACCGATATTTGATAGAGAAGCAATGAAATTACCTGGTATCAAGCTGAAATTGTCGTAATGTCAGAACCAGCATTTAGAGACTAGCGGATTGTGAAAGTCATACCTCACAAATTCACGAGACGCACGCTTCGCTTCTACCCAAGAGTAAATAATACAGTTCACTGATTCGTCAATACAGTCCACCATGCGAGGATAGTACCAAAACCTACTTCCTTTGAGGCAGAAACTACAATGAAGCAGCAAATATGTCATGGACGGAGACCAGACATGGTATTCAAAAGATTGTATTGTACCTCAGTACTCATTATGCAATATATGTCTCCAAGATACTACAAACATCTAAAGCAAAATAAAACAACACCCTAAACACCAAGAGATCCCCACCAGCCATCACACATATCTTTCAAACCTAGATTTCCAGACCAAATCAAAAAAACGTCCACTAATGCATTTTATACACCCCACCAACTCTTTCCTTCTTCCTTTCTCATAGATGAAAGCAGATCATTTTACATGTTAGCCAACTCAGTATCAATCATACGATCCATAAACGTCCTCCTCTCACCCACAAGCTCAGTCTGCAACCTCTGCTCGACCAGAGCACGAACCTGTTTCTTCGTGACGTTGTCGAGATCGACTTCACGAAGACAGTTCTGGATAGCTTCCACGATCATCATGTCATCCGGTCCGGCATTTCCTCTCTGGAAGTCGAATTGTGAGGCTGGGCGGAGGGAGGCTTCGGCACCCATGGGAGTGCGCGCTCCGCCTGTGAAGCCGATTTGGCTGCGGGAGGCGTGGAGAGGAGAGGGTTGGCCAGAGAGGAGGTCGTTAGAGGAGGGCGACATAACCATGCTCGGGCGTTGGGATTGAGAGGGATAGTCTTGGTAAGGGGAGGCGGAGCGATCCTGGAGGCCGCCGCCGAGGGACATCATGGATTGCTGGCGGACAGCGGGGTGTTGTTCGTAGGGGTTGGTGGAGTAGACGGATTGTCTAGGGCCGCCAAAGGCGGGAGATTGAGGTGGCATGTAGCCACCACGTTGAGGGAAGCCTGTCAGGATGGTGGAAGCGGGCTTGACGGACGAGTACATCGACTTCATGTCGTCCATCTCGTATTGGTCATCGTATCCTTCGTAAGCCTTCTCAACTTGGACACCGCGACGACCGGGAAGGTTGTTTGCGAGAGCATAGTCGTCCCAGCGTTGAAGAGGAATGCTGCGTGGGTCGAAGCCTTCGTCTTCGACTGCAACAATCTGCTTCTTGCCTTTCTCGCCAATGACAATACGGGTGTTTCCCCACGAGAAATTGTCTTGGTTCCAGAAAGAGTAGATTGGGAGGACGAACGAATAGATAGGGAATGCCAGGATATAGATGATCATCCATCCGATGTGTTGCCATTGTCGCTTGAGGATGAAAATCAGAGCTTGTAGACCGTAAACGGCTGCTATCATGATGATGGAGATCAACGGGAATTGACCCTTGCCAGCGGCGACGTTGTAGATGAGATATCCAAGATATCCGCAAGTTGCAGGCAAGATGATAGTTCCGAATAGGTCAATAAAGACGACGAATCTCATACTGAAACAACAGAAACCACATAGCTCCTTAAGCCAGACCAATTCGGCCAAGTTGTGAATAGTAGAGTTAATCCATCTTCTTCGCTGGGACAGCAGAACGCTCCATGTCTCGGGTGCGGCTGTTTGACAGTAGGCATCGGGAATGAACTTGTAGGACATGTATGGGAAATGCTTCGTCATCAAAGTGGTGAGGTATCGATCTTCTCCGAGGGACAGCAGATTCTTCTTGTGCAAAGTATCAACGGAGCAATCACTGTAGTCGCGAACAATAGCGTCCGAGATAATTAGTGGTTTGCCCTTGTCAGCGGTTCTGAGACGGTACATAGTGAAACTGTAACATGGTTAGCGTTTGATGAGGAAGAGTGAAGTTTCGATCATACCATCCAGGAAGACAAGTAACACTGCCGAAGAGAGACTCGAAAGCCTTTGCCAAGTGATGAGAGATGAAGTACTCGTAAACTTGAATCATAGTCCACCACGATCGTTCTTCGTTCTCCAAACTGGTTTCACCGCAAATGCCAGCAATCTTTGCATTGTTGGCACAAGCTGCGACCAGTCGATTGAGAGAATCCTCGCGGACACTGGTATCAGCGTCGACCATAAGAAGATATTCGTAAAGCTCGGGATCGACACCAATAATGTTGTTGATCTGGTGGAACATTTCCAATTCAAGTGGGGACATGGGTGACCGGTGGTGAACGCGATTGAGGAAACTCATGAGCAGAATCTGAGAGTCACGTTTACCACGGTTACCGGGCTTGCTCTTCGATTGCTCAGACTCCTTTCCGACCTTGACGACAACCAGATATGGGACGACGTTGCCTTCAAACTCGTATAGACCAGAATAGACCTTGCCGTAGTTCAATTGTTCGCTGCTTTCACCGACGGACTTGAATGGGAGCGCCGGAGGATCCATCTTGGGGTCAACTCCAAGAATGTCTAGGACAATCTTTGGCGTGGGTCTGTCGTTACCACCTCCGACAATCATACCGTCGCAAATGACGCAAATGAGCTTCCTCTTGTTGTCATATTGGAGAGCTGTCAAGGAGTCAAGAGCTTTTCGCAATGAGTCTTCACCCTCGGTATATGCAGGGACTTGGCAGATGACGAATTTATCCTGAGGACTAGGGCGTCTCTTGGAACCGAATTGAAGGGCGGCCAAAAATTTAGTCAAGATGACAGAGCACAAGATAACAGTGAAGGCGAGCAGAATGTAGTTGTTGATCTGGCACTTAATGGTATCGCGAAAGTCGGGAATTCCAACATAGAATTGGTTGTTGAAGCAGTTCAAGTTGTTCTTGATGATGCTGGATTGAGTACTGTTGCTTGCGGCAGCAGTCACCATCTTCTCCCAGTCATCGGTGATATCTAGACCTGGGTTGTTCTTGACCATTGTTTGGATAGTGCTGTCAAGGAACAGGTAGGAAGAATAGTCGTCGTACGTGTCCAACGTATAGAAGTAGTCCGTGAGATCGTAAATCTTGCCGTGAAGAATAAACCAGTAGTGGTTGTTGTTCTGTCCGTCATTCTTGACAGTCTTCTTCTTGATGACCAACTCGCCATGATAATACTCTTTCATACGAGGCAAGAACTTAGTTGCGTACCAGTTGATGCTGTGCAGGGCGCTGTCCGTATATGACGATGTTGGACCAGATGTATGGATAGCTGACGAGTCGGATATCGTGGTGTTCGAGAGAAGGACAACACTAGTATCTGTGACCAGTCCTGGGCATCCAACAGTCAAGGGAGGAACAAACAGGGCATCTACGTTGGTTCCAGCAAACGGTTGCATGTTGGATGTCGAAGTCTCAATAGCGGTGTCACTGTGTTGTAGCTTCCAGAATTTGGACATATCATAGACTTTTCCGTGGTAGCCGACCCAGTAGTCAGAGTCTCCTTGGTGAGTAGCGATTTCTTTGGCATCCCAGGCTTTGTCGAAGTTCGGGCACAGCAGCTTTCCAAATCCGACAATCCAGAAGATGATGGTAGCGTTGATGAGGAAAATGATGAAGCAGAGTACGACCTTTTCTCTCCATGCCATACGGACATCAGGTCGTTTCATCCGCCCAACAAATCTGAGAACAAACGAGGGAATCCAGAAGGTAAGTGCCCAAACGATACCGACCCAAATGCGACGACTTGTTGTCAGGTCTGAAGTAGTGATACTTTTGGGCTCGGCTAGCTCAGGATCCATGTTTCCAACAAGCTCGCCCATCTCATTGGTGTAATATACTTGGCCCTTCACATCGTCTCCTCTCAGGCCAAGACCATAGTCACCAGCGCTGACATTTCGGTTGGTTGGAGCAATTGATCGAGCTCCGCCTAAAGCACTACGAGGCATGGTAGCACCGCTTTGCTGGCGAATGAGTCCTTCACGGCTTCCGTGTGGAGTCAGTTCGTTCATAGGAGGGAAGAAACCGCTGCCGTTGTGAGGTCCACCAGAATACCCGGTTTCCATGCCGTTGTCATTAGCAAGCATGGCACCGAGCCCAGCAAAGCCTTGGTCGTCCGAGGGCTTCAAGTCGAGCATACCCTCGGCTTCCCACCAAGCACTCTCTCGCATCCATATGCGTTCAGTACCAACAACGACCTCTCCATTGCTCCACCCACGCTCCATGATCCAGCTTTCGATTCCATCCTTGCCATCTTTGCATCCGAGAGGAGCGTATCGTTGGCAGAATTCTTCGAGATCAAAATCGGCCGTGAAGTCGAGGTTCTTGTTTCTCCGGTTTGCCCATTCAGGAAGTCTCCATGCACGAAGTTGTCTTGAAACGGTTCCTGCAGACCAAGCAGAAGTCATCGAAGGTAGAGCAGCCAAGCTAGCAGGTGATTCGTCTGTAGGATGAAGAGAGAGGTGATACCACACACGACTGCTTCCCAAGACAGCTGGCAAATCGATGCGGCCTTGACGGCCCAAATTAACGCCTTGGCCTGCCACGGGGAACAGAATCTTCTTCAAGAAACCATCTTCCTCGCCCTCTCTACCGACCTTCTCAAGTACGGCCTCTCGTCTTTCAAGCTCATGCTCACGCTCTCGTCCTGCAGGTCCAGTCATGATTCCAAGATCAGGACCAACTTCAGACACAGCGTTTTGCATCTCGCGAAGAACCGAGGAGCCTGCCGCTACCACATCAACTCCATCCTCCTTCATCTCGAAGTTGATACCCTGAGTATCATCGAAAACACCTCGCATGGCTGCTGCTTTACCTAATGTAGGATCCGGGATCTCCAAAATAGTAATGCAAACAGTGTCACCGTTATCTTCCTCGGTATTTGGTGTTCTTGCACCTGGTCCACCTTCCGAAGAATCGCTATCTCTAATGTGGATCATTTCAGCAGCAATAGCTTCATTGGCCTTGGAAATGACCCAGTCTACCAAAGCCTCGTAAAGTCCACCGATCAAGGTTTCCCTGTCCGAGGTGTTGCACTGGTTGACGAGGACTTCCGGCTCAAGACCGAGCAATCCTCCAACATCTTCGCAGACATCCTCCAAAGCATCCTCGTCCAAGCTGAAGCTTAAGGTGTCACCAAGCTTGAGCAGACCGGCCAAAATCGAGATCAAATTCCTGTGTGCTGCTCCTTTGATGCCAATTTCCTTCAACGAAGCCCGGAAATCGTCAGCAGCCGCGGCGTCATCTCCAGTTGGGAGGTATGAAGGAGGGTCGTAGGTTCCGGATTTTGCGAGCAGGGCGTAGCTGGAAGCACTCTTCAGGCCCAGGAACTCTCGCTCAGCGGGTGTGGAGGCGGATGTAAGGAGGTAGTAAAACACATCGAATGCTCTGTATCCTGACTCGGCTGGTATGTTAAGAAGACCCTTTGAAGTATCAATTCCTCCTTCAGACAAAGCGAGTGTTGCTGCTGTCAAATTGCCAGCAAGTGTGAGGGTAAGGGTAACACCAAGAGCAGATTGGCGTGGGGCCGAGTGGTTCTGTGGCGAAACAGAGTGAATGAAAGGCCGGAGTGCGTTCAGAGCAGTATATAGGGATATAGGAATAGATAATGGAAGGGTTTGGAGGAACGGTACGAGTACTGAGGGTGTCGATTCGTGCAGGGAGCTATTGGTACTGTTAGAAAGGTCCGCCACGGGAGAATTGACAAACATACCCTAAGACTATGCAACCATCTTCAGCACGGCGTCTAGCATGTTCCCATGCTCGAGCAGCCAGGGCAGCATCGACTGTACCACCAGTTCGTCCCTCATGATCAGGTTGAGAAGCAGTAAGCCAGCTATTCACGACCAGAGTACTGCTGGCATCCAGCCTGTATGGCTGACCAGAGGTATATATTGTGTGGACGGCATTCAGGAGAGTGGTTGTCGAGACCTGGGTTGATTGCTGGGCAGCCGAATTGATGTTTCGATGTCCCCCTTGCAAAGAAGAGGTAGTCGAGTACATCGACATGCGATTGTTACCCGCCATGGCGTAAAGGTTGAGGTGTTTGTCCCTCCCTCTGGCTTGGAAGCCTTTTGTTGATATTCGAAGAACACCAAGACCAAGTTTCCCCGAGGGTCCTTTACACAGTCAAATCTTGTGTTGATATGCTAGCAGATACTGGTTCTGTCTTCCAGACGCGTTTCAATTCGGATGAGGGAAGTCGTATAGGATTGAACGAGTGTTGTGCGGCTGAGCTGGCTGTGACGGTGGTCGCTGAGCAACAGACTTGCAGGAAACAGGAGGAATCGGGATGCGGAGGCGTTCGAACGAGAGTAAAAAGTTATTAAAGGTTAGGAAATACAACGAATGTTCACCAAAACGAGTGAGGCGATTCAGAAGAGACGTGAGGAAAGGGCTGATGCACACGAGTGACGAAATGAAATCCGGCACGTTGGACGGATTGTGGAATGTCAGTTCATAGAAGTCAAAATCACGAATGTCTCTCTTCTTCGCTCGCTCGCTCTCGTCTCGTAGCACAAGGTTCACTCCATCCGGTTTGGCCTTGCCTGTGCACCCCAATACGGCGGACGAGAAGAGCATGTTGATGACGGGGCTTGACCCCTGAATGGGAATTTTCTCCAAGTGGATCTAAGCCGCACTCTAATGCATGACTGGGATGCCCAATACGAGCATAGAAGGGACGCTGATATAAGAACAGGCACTCGATTGGGACAGCCTTTGCCACAGATGGCGGCAGTGCTTTTGCTTGTTCAACGCCAGATGCGAAGAAATTCAAACTCCTCCGTTCAAAGCAGCGGCAGATAAGGGTTATTTTTGGTTCCATTGCTCCAGTTCGGACTCCACACCACCAGTTTGCATGAAAGGGACAGGAAAAGGGAAGAGGAAGAGGCGCCGTCATCACAGCTAAAATCCCGATCGACCTCCAGACCCGAGCTACTGTAGAGATGGTACCATGGGCATCTGGGAATATTCCCAACAGAAGGACATGGGTGGATATGGAGACTTGAGATGAAGAGAGTTGGCTCATCTGATGGAAGATGCCGTTAAGCTTAAAGGGCCTATGGAACCAATCTACTGTTCTCCACTACTTTGAAAGTTCACTCATGATAGATAAATAGAGACAGAAAGCATAAGACTGCTTCCACCGGCGGCGTGACAAGGAAGATTCGAAATGAAATGTGTGATGAAGGGGCATTAACGTTTGGAGATCTGCCACCAAGTGCCACCATCGGCAGCTGGACACCTCTTCCGAGCACACCGGCCGATGCACTAAAGAGCCCCTAAAAACAATCAATCTGGAGAAATCCAGAAGAGGCCCAGGACCACAGAAGTCCACCGTACAGAGTCGCTAAAGAATTTTGGAGGAAATTCAGGATCAGTCTAAGGATACACGTGAAGTTGTCCTGGGGCTTCACTTCGCAATTTTGTAATGCCTGAGATGAGGTTAGATGTTCTGTGGCTGGTTTATTCGGTTCAGTACTGTACTGTACTGTACTGTACTGTACGGTATTGCAGAACAGGTACGAGAAAAAGTGGTGTTTACTCGTGTTCGGGGTGTCCAATGCCAGCCAACCATCCACTGGAGGAAGAGGAACGCTGACCGCAGCTGATCCCGAGGGATGGGACAGGAGACACTTCGAAGTGAGGTCACTGGCAGGCCAGGAATAAAATAAAACATTGGGCGGTGCAAAACATGGCTGTTCGGTTGTGCATGGCATGGCATGGCATGGCAGCTGTAAAAGTGGCCCGTCATGCCCTCACTCTCTTCTGAGTACTTCCCCCGAGTCCCCGTCAGATATCTCGTGTTTATGGAGACAGCTGTTAGCCAGCTGTGGCACCAGGTGGCAATTGAACAAGCTTGCAACAGTGACCAGTGGAAGATTTGGTGCAGGTGGTGTCGAGGTCAAGGTCTTGCCTGGCCCAACCCACCTCGCCCGCCAAATCATCCTTTGTTGACCCCTGAGCCGCTTAAAAATAGAGGCGTAGGCTTTGGCTTAGGTGGTTCTGCTACTCTTGCCTCCCTCCCGGCCCTTCCCCCCACTATCTACGGTGACCGGATCAACATTCGTGTTCTCGTTCTTCGCGTCGCCAGACTCGAGACAAACATCCCGGTCCAGTCTTTTGACTCTGCTTAGGTTAGGTTTCTCAACTCCAGGGATTGCGTGAGCATTGAAGCATTGCTATCGTCAACGACTCCTTTCTCTTCGTCTATCCTTTTCATTTCACGACAACACACAACACTCGCTAATTTCCTAACTTCATTCATACATTCGCTACCTGTTATCCTGTGAGGAGAGGAGGATCGTGCTGCACCACCTACACCACATTTGCATATCCCTACCCCTTCGTTACCTGGGGGATTTGGAAGTATCACCAGCACGACATATTGCAACCTCAGAAACCCATTGCACACCACAAACAACACAATATCCAGACTATCCACGCACCACACCGTATATAGAGGATAAAGGCTTCATCTAAGGGGTTTCGACCCGAATAATCAACATGGCCTTGAACAACCAAGGCGGCGGAGGCGCCCATTCACAACCTTCACTTCCTGCCCTCCCAGCACATCTACAATCCGACACCCATCTTACAGCACATCTGGCCAGTCGCTTCCATGTATCATTACCAACTGCACAATTATCTTCGCACGCGTTAATATGTCTCAATACTTATTCTTCCTCGAGCAAGGGCCCGGATGGCGGAAAGGAGGGAAGTGCTATGGGAGGAGCAGAAGATTTGGCTGAGAAGGCCTACACCAGACTTGGAGCCCGTTCTGAGAACCAAGCTGTTGTATTCTTGTAAGTCATGAAATACCAGAGTCCACACTTCCGAACTTATATACTAATCCTTCAAAGGGGCGAATCTGGCTCGGGTAAAACCACCGTTCGTTCTCACTTGTTGTCTGCTCTCCTCAGCAAGTCATCCACCCCTCTGTCTACGAAGTTGTCACTTGCAGCATATGTATTCGATACTTTGACGACCACGAAGACTGCAACTACCCCGACTGCTTCGAAATCCGGCCTGTTTTTCGAGCTTCAGTACGATACTTCCTCAACCGTAAATCCAACACTCATTGGAGGAAAGGTTTTGGATCACAGATTGGAGCGGAGCCGGGTAGCTTCCGTACCCACCGGAGAGCGTAGTTTCCATGTTTTGTATTATCTTTTGGCCGGAACGAGTGCTGCGGAGAAATCCCATCTTGGACTGGATACCCCTGGGGCTCTGTCTGGAGTGGTTCACCAGAATCAATCAGGAAATAGACACTCCCTCGGTCCCCAACAAAAGAGATGGAGATATCTGGGACATCCAACACAGTTGAAGGTTGGAATCAATGATGCCGAGGGATTCCAATTATTCAAGACTGCACTTCGCAAGCTCGAATTCCCTCGCAGCGAGATTGCCGAGATCTGCCAGGTTTTGGCCAGCATTCTGCACATCGGACAGCTCGAATTCGAGACGAGTGAAGATACTGCAGTGACTGGGGATGAAAGCGGTGGATATTCGCATGAAGGAGGGCAGTCCGTGACAGGCGTAAAGAACAAGGAGGTCCTCGGGATAGTGGCAGCTTTCCTCGGAGTCAGTGCCCAGGATCTCCAGACCACTTTGGGCTACAAGACCAAAATTCTCCACAGAGAGCGAGTCACAGTCATGCTTGACCCCAAAGGAGCCCGAAGCAACGCAGACGAGTTGGCCAGAACCCTGTACTCCCTCTTAGTGGCATATGTGATTGAGAGCATCAACCAAAGAGTCTGCGCTGTTGAAGATACCGTTGCCAATACTATCTCGATCATCGACTTCCCTGGTTTCTCCCAACAACAGCCAACAGACTCAACTCTCGATCAGCTTCTTAACAATGCAGCTACTGAATCCTTGTATAACTTTACCCTCCAGAGCTTTTTCGAGGGCAAGGCAGAGATGCTGGAGAGTGAGGAAGTCAGTGTGGCGCCAACCAGCTATTTCGATAACTCGGACGCTGTCAAGTGCCTCCTGAAGCACGGAAATGGTCTATTGAGCATCCTAGACGATCAAACCAAGCGGAATAGAACCGATATGCAGTTACTGGAGAGTCTTCGAAAGCGCTTCGAGGGCAAGAACCCAGCTATCTCTGTCGGAAGTGCAACCGCAAAGCTTCCCGGAAGCAACTTTGCAACCCACAATGCCGCTGCATCTTTCGCTGTGAAGCATTTTGCTGGTGAAGTTGAGTATCAAGTAGCAGGACTGGTAGAGGAGAACGGAGAAGTAATTTCAGGAGACCTGATGAACTTGATTGCTTCGACTAAGAGCGAGTTCGTCGGTCAACTCTTTGGACAAGAAGCTCTGCAGACAGTCGTCCATCCTCAAGAAAAGACCACCATCATGCAGGCACAAGTCAGCTCGAAGCCACTGCGAAAGCCAAGTGTGATGAGAAAGAAGGGCGACAGACCAGCCAAATTTGCAGGTCGCGATACTACCAAGGAAATTTTCTCAGAATCCGTAGAAGAATTGGGCAATGCCGATGACGATGCTAAAAGTCGTAGAGGTCGCAACATCGACCAAGGAGCTGCTGCCCAATTCTTGTCGTCGTTGGACAACGTCACCAAATCGCTCACCGCGCCAAACACAAATCCGTACTTTGTGTTCTGTCTCAAGCCAAACGATCGTCGTATTGCCAACCAATTTGACAGCAAGTGTGTTCGTACACAGATCCAGACCTTTGGCATTGCAGAAATCAGTCAACGACTACGGAATGCGGACTTCAGTCTTTTCCTACCCTTCGGCGAGTTCCTTGGACTTGCTGACGCAGAGACCATCCTGGTCGGCAGTGAACGAGAGAAGGCCGAAATGGTTGTCGATGAGAAGAGGTGGCCGGCGAATGAAGCCAAGATTGGTAATACTGGTGTCTTCTTGAGTGAACGATGCTGGGCAGAAATTGCCAAACTTTCAGAGCGCGGCTACGTGCAAGGCAGATATCCGACTCAGTCAGATGATGGTGGCGATATGCTTTCTCCAGGTGATGTACATGGCAGCTATGGTCAATCAAAAGAGCGCCTTCTTGGGACACCTGGAGGATTGAGCCCAGGCTACGGGGACAAGAAATCTGGCTACTTCGGTAGCAACGACATCGATACTCGCTCTGATGCTGGCGCTTCAGCTTTGGGCGGTGGAGACATGTTCAGGAATCTCGACACTCGCGCACAGATGGCTGAGAAGGGTAATGAAAAGGCTATGGTTGAAGTTGAAGAGGTTAAGACCACAGGCACACGCAAGAGGTGGATTTTCCTTGTCTACATGATGACCTGGATGATCCCCGACTTTGCAATTCGCTTAATTGGTCGCATGCCTCGCAAAGATGTTCGGATGGCCTGGAGAGAGAAGCTTGCTATCAACATGATGATCTGGATCAGTTGTCTCTTCGTCGCGTTCTTCATCGTCATTTTCCCTTTGCTTATTTGCCCCAAGCAACATGTTTACAGTGCTGCCGAGTTAACCTCACACAACGGCAAAGGCTCGCACGCATATGTTTCTATCCGTGGACAGGTCTTCGACTTGACAGACTTTGCACCCTCACATTATCCATTCATCGTTCCTCAGAAATCGGTCTTGAAGTATGCTGGTCTGGACGCTACGTCATTGTTCCCTGTCCAGGTCTCTGCTCTCTGCCAGGGTGTGAACGGAACCATCGATCCTGCAGTGCAGCTCGACTACACAAACGCCAACACCACCGGCTCCGCAAGTGTCATCAGTACGACTGACACCAACTTCAAGTACCACGATTTCCGTGCATTTACAAATGACAGTCGACCAGACTGGTTCTTCGAGCAGATGATGATGCTCAGAGCCGGGTACAAGAAAGGAAACATCGGTTATACGGACAAGTACGTCAAGAAGTTGGCGGCCAAGAGTAATGCCATCGCCATTCTCAATGGACGCGTCTACGATTTCACCAAGTACACCCAAGGAGGTCGCAGAGTTCTAGTCAAAGCAGGTGAAGACGTCCCAACTGATGTCAACACCAATTTCATGGATCCTTTGGTTGTAGACTTGTTCCAACAGAAGGCCGGCGAGGATGTCACGAAATACTGGAACGCTTTGGCCATTGACGAAGGCATGCGCACTCGGATGTCTACTTGTCTCGATAACCTCTTCTACGTTGGAGATGTTGATACCCGTAACTCCGTCAAGTGTCAATTCGCAGAGTATTTGATTCTGGCTATTTCCGTCATCCTGCTCACTGTCATCGTTTTCAAGTTCGCTGCAGCCCTGCAATTTGGAACGAAGAACGTCCCCGAGAACCTCGACAAGTTCATCATCTGTCAAGTACCCGCCTACACTGAGGACGAGGAGTCTCTTCGCCGCGCCATTGATTCTGCTGCACGAATGAAGTACGACGACAAGCGCAAACTTCTTGTCGTTATCTGCGATGGAATGATTATCGGTCAAGGAAATGACAAGCCAACTCCACGCATCGTGCTTGATATTCTTGGTGTCTCTGAGACCGTCGACCCCGAGCCTCTCAGCTTCGAATCTCTTGGCGAGGGTATGAAGCAGCACAACATGGGCAAGGTCTACTCCGGACTTTACGAAGTTCAAGGTCACATCGTACCCTTCTTGGTCATTGTTAAGATCGGTAAGCCTTCTGAGGTATCACGTCCTGGTAACAGAGGAAAGCGTGATTCCCAGATGGTCATGATGCGCTTCTTGAACAGAGTCCACTACAACACCGCCATGAGCCCTATGGAGCTTGAGATGTATCACCAGATCCGGAATATCATTGGCGTCAACCCGACATTCTACGAGTATTTGTTGCAAATTGATGCCGATACTGCTATTGCCCCTGATTCGGCATCTCGATTCGTTTCTGCATTTATCGACGACACAAGACTCATCGGATGCTGTGGAGAGACTGCCTTGAGTAACTCCAAATCCTCCTTCGTCACTATGATCCAAGTCTACGAATACTACATTTCCCACAATCTTGCCAAAGCATTCGAAAGTTTGTTTGGTAGTGTCACCTGTTTGCCTGGATGTTTCACCATGACCCGTATCCGCGCTGCTGAATCCGGGAAGCCACTCTTCGTCAGTCGGGAAGTCGTCGAAGCGTACGCTGAAATCCGTGTCGACACTCTCCACATGAAGAATCTGCTCCACTTGGGTGAGGATCGTTACTTGACTACACTCCTGCTCAAGCATCACCCCAAGTACAAGACGAAATACATTCGAAACGCACATGCCTGGACTGTTGCCCCTGATTCCTGGAAGGTCTTCCTCTCGCAACGTCGTCGCTGGATCAACTCTACTGTGCACAATCTTGCCGAGTTGGTCCCCATGTCACAACTTTGCGGTTTCTGCTGCTTCAGTATGCGCTTTATTGTGTTCATCGATTTGCTTTCCACCATTGTCCAGCCCGTTACTGTTGCGTACATCGTCTACCTGGTTGTACTTGTGATCAAGAGTCCTAGCACTGTACCTATCATCGCTTTCATTCTTTTGGGTGTCATATACGGTTTGCAGGTTATCATTTTCATTCTTCACCGAAAATGGGAAATGATCGGTTGGATGATCTTGTACATTCTCGCTATTCCAGTCTTCTCCTTCGGTCTGCCACTGTACAGTTTCTGGCACATGGACGATTTCTCCTGGGGTAACACTCGAGTCGTCACCGGAGAGAAGGGTCGCAAGATCGTCATCACCGACGAGGGCAAGTTCGACCCAGAGTCCATCCCGCACAAGAAGTGGGAGGAGTACCAAGCCGAGCTATGGGAAGCTCAGACCATGAAGGACGACCGCTCCGAGATCTCTGGCTACTCCTACGGCACCAAGCACCACCCCGCAGCTTCAGAGTACAACTACGCTCCTTCGCGCCCAATGTCGCAGGTCGGAGGTAACTACCCATACGATGCCAAGAATGCCAACATGTACAACTCGCGCATGTCTCTGGCACCTTCTGATGCCATGGGCATGGACTACCGCCAGAGCCAGTATGGCGGTTCTCAATTCTTCGGCCAGCAGGAACTCGAGCTTTCGAACTTGGCTGGTCTGCCAAGTGACGACGCCATCTTGGCTGAGATCAGAGAGATTCTTAAGACTGCGGATTTGATGACTGTCACGAAGAAGAGCATCAAGGCTGAGTTGGAGAGGAGATTTGGCATGGCGCTTGATGCTAGGAGAGCATATATTAACTCTGGTAAGTTTCGCTTCCCCTGTCTAGTGATAATGATATCTTGCTAACAGTACACAGCCACCGAAGCATTGCTCTCTGGCCAACTATGATTGGGGAATGTGAAAAGAAAATATTTGTTGCATATAATTGGAGTATTTATTTAACCAAATGTGTTTGAAAAACTTTGGGTTGGGTGGGTGTAGCGATATAGTGTTTGCTTGTTTATTTGGTTGGGTGGGGCAGTCTTATTTACTCGCTTGATATTTTATGCTATTTATGGCGTTGATCATCTTTTGGATGAGATGGTGATGCATGTGTCTTGGACAATACGAAAGGGAAGACGATAATAATATCACAATCAGTTCTTGCTTACGCTCAGTTGTGCTCTTGCTTCATGTGGTCACTTTCGTTACGCAGAATTTTCACTTTGCATTCAAGACCAAGGTGTTTTATGTTACTACTTTCACTTTCATTATGTGCAAAGTTTCCATTCATTCCATCTTGCATCCATCTATGATGAACAGTCGAAGAGAAGAGAAGAGGACAGACCAAGAACCCCTTTCCAAAGAAAAGAGAGCTATGCAATCCCGATCCATAATGAAACCAGCAACTCACTCACTCCATCCCATCATGCAAGGTCTGTCTAAGTAGACAGCCATTTCAAAGGAAGAAGAAGGAAAACCCAATGCACGAACGCTATGATCCCTTTGTGCGCCAATGCAAGAAAGCAAAAAACAGAAGAAAGGTAGAAACATTTCCCATTGACCAACCATCAAGCAACCCAAATGAAAGACAGCCTTAACGTTTCCAAGTCATGCCTGTCTAAGAGACTGATATTCGATGGACGGTGTTGTCAAAGCCTAATGCTCGGATACCGTGAGGAAGGTGTGATGTGTTGGTTATTTATGCGGGCTTGTGGCACTGTGAAGAAAGGTTCGTCAGTTCATGTATAGTCTAGGGGATGGAGAGGAAGAGCGAAGGGAAAGAGAAGACTTACACGGCCGTTGACGGAGCAGCGGTTGCAGATACCCTGGCATTGCAAGTGGTTAGAGCATCGCTCCCAGCAACCCTTGTAAGCAACAGCCTCGTCACGGGGGAGAGAGACTGGGGCATTGATCTCCTCGACCTCCTCAGAACCCTCATCACGCTTGGCGGGGCGGTGGCACTGTGTGGGAGAGTCTATTAGCTTACTTCATACTGGCGAGAGTGGGGATGAAGAGGAAGATGTAAGACTTACGCGGCCGTTGACAGAGCAGCGGTTGCAGATGCCTTGGCATTGAAGATGGTTTGAGCACTGCTCCCAGCATCCCTGCTGAGCGGAACGGGCGCCAAGGGGAAGGAGAGCGTTGGTGTTAGGGGAGGAGAGGGTGCCGGCTGGGGTAGCAACGGCGAGGGAGAGAAGGGTAGAGGCGACAGCGAAGATGAAGGTGGTGCGCATCTTGACCGGTGTTTATTGTTGTTTGTGTTTGGTGTGCAGTATGTATTAGTTTGAAGTTTTATGTCTTGGAAGACGAAGATGTTGTGTGTTGAGTTTGTGTTTTTGGTGTTGAGGAAGGAGGAATCTGTCTCGAGGGAGGAGAGGGGTTTTATGTAGGTTTGGGAGGGTAAGAGGCAGATTGGGACTGTCAAAGCTAGGCTTGATTGGGACCGGCGAGGAGAAGACGGAGTGTGGTATTCACTTTGTTTAGACGGCTTTGAGATGTTGTTAGTGGGGTGCCGTGAATCATCTGCGACTTTTTGGCAGCTCGAGCCTTGCAACTCGGCTAATTGTCGACTGTTTTGGGTTGTCATTTGGGTTCTTGGCGTAGCATTTTACTTTTTGTCGAGTGTTAGACTTGCTTAATAGGCTCATTTTGGCTGGAAGTGTAAGCCCTGGTATGTGAGATTGAATGTTATGACGAAGCTCAGAGTAAGCTAATTGCAAATTGGTTGTTTACTTCACTCATACCCTGGAAGAGTCTCGAATTTTGCCTGTGTCCAATCAGAATGTTTCAGGGAGACACTCCGATCAGATATAGAGCTTTATGTTATGTTAATAATAGCTCTGCATAATCAGAGCACATTCACAGCTCCCAGGAACCTCACTTCCACAGCTCTCTTTCCAGCTTCGTGATGTCATTACTAAAATTTATGAAAGCATGATCTGGAATTATATAGTCTTAAAAGCTTGGCGATTTCCAGCAGGAGGTGCAGGCTTCTTAGCCTTCAGCTCCTCTTTGAATGTTCAACTAACCCTAGTCTGAAGTCATTGTTGACTTCTCCCTATGTAAAGGCCAGGTGCTTGTCCACATCTCCATCCATATTCCTCCAGAGCCTAGCGCAACCCCATATCTTGACTGACTGTCAATCCTCCAAGAAGAGCCTCTGTAGACCGAAGTCTTCATCGTCCGAATATTCGTACCGATCGGCATCAACAGCTCCTCCAGGACTTTGCTTAGTTTCTCAGTCAACTGCTCTCGTGCTTTGGCAAGATGATATAACTGTCCGTCCGGAGGATAATCACTAGCTCGGTAGTCGCAGAGAGAGAATCCAAAATACTTGACTGGGATTCTCTTGACATATCTCAGTCATGGCTGCTTGGTTGGCCGGGCAATCACATGTTTCATTTGAGTCCGGTCGATGGTGACTCGTATCAATAATGTACGTAGCTTTGGGAAATGCTCTGAGATGAGTTCACACAAGACAATGAAACCGCTGTGGTCGATGAGCAGTCGTTCCTGTGGCTGTTTCTTCGGAACCAGAATCCTCCCCCCTTGGAGATTTGCGAGGGCTCAATAGATACATGCATGACTGAAGAGCAAAGCCAGATTCGAGAAGTCTAGGATTGGTATTAGCGCACGCTACTTGGTGTACGAAATGAGGCAACTTACTGGAATTTGGTTGGTTGGAGAGTCCAAACCAAAACTTGTGAAGTATTCAGCTGGAAAATGCATCTGGCATTTTCGCCTGAAAGTATCCACAATGTCCATAAAGACACCAAGGGCCTCTCCCTATTCCTGAGGGGATCTTGTACGTATGTGCTCCCTACAGAGCTAGGTACAATGTTCTTCCCTCGAATCGAAGCACAGCAGCAATGAACCAAACTAAATCATGTTTCTGAAGGATGTTCATCTGCTGCAAAGGTCGATATGGCACGCGAAAGTAACTGTAAGATTGGGCCACCTGTTTCTCGACAATGTTGTGAGGGACAATGCCCTCGCTTTCTGTGTCGAGACTCTTTGATATTGCTTCAAAGAACACGAACCCATAAATAATATCGCGAACTTCTTCCGGGACTCACATCAGACTTTGCATAAACCTGTTCAAAGTCAGCATATGTTGAAATAATCAACGGCAGCATTTGTAGAGGCAACTTACTCGAAGGTGAAGTCATTGCTCAGATCGAAGTGATGCTGTGCCGGAGAGCTGCTATTGGTGAACTTCCCGAGCTTGCATCCTGCGCTGCGACGGAGCTCTCATAGAACGTCGGGCGGCAGACACTGCACAAGATGAAGGCTGTCTTCTGCCATCATCAGAGAAGCTTGATTGCTGGCTTTCGGTTCCATCATCGTTGTCAACGAGTGGCGCTGATGTTGTAAGATAAGTGAGAAGTTGGGGCGCGACTTTTTGTTATAGTTGTAAGTGTCGTCAAACCAGATGGTGGAGAAGTATTAGCCACGAGCCAGTTGCAGTATTGATATAGAGAGACCAGGAGAATAATGGGCAAGCAAAGCGAAAATCACTTGGAGACAGACAAGCTACAAAGTAACAGACTCAGTGAATGGGTTCAATGATAGGCATCCACTGGGTTTCTGCAATTATTGATAATGAACCGCTTCCTAGATACATTGCTAAGTGTAGATGATCTCGCACACTTATACACTATCGTCTAGGAACAGTCTCCCGAGTCCGAAATCCTCGTCATCTGGAAGTCTTAAGCTCATTGATTTCAAAAACTCCTCCAACACACTGGCTGCTTTACTTTCCACCTGGTTCAACCTTTTCTTGCTCTCCTCTCGTTCGTCCTGATTACGACCGTCCAAGTACCACGATGTCGGAGTGACGCATTGCTTAAAGTGGACTCGTCTAGCCTTGGTCCTCAGCACGTATCGCACCCATGGTTATTTCTCAGGATGTTCAATAAGATAGTGTAGCATATCTGACGAGAGCTTCAGATCTAGTGTAAATGACAAGAGGTTGGGAAAATGTCTACCGAGTTTTTCGAGGAACGGAATCAGTTGGTCGTGTTCTTGGACCCATGCTGTTCGATTCTTGTGTTTGTGTTGAGTCGGGATCTTGTGCACTTTGACAGCAAGGTGCAAGAGGAGAGCGCAGAACATGATGCCAGATGGAATACAACTTGCCTGTTTTGCAAAAATTATTAGCATGTGAGCCGGTCCAGGCATACTTGAGCCAAGAAGCCGGCAGACTTACCGCGAGATGATCATGGTATGGAGCGCAGAACATGGAGCAAAAGGGAAAAGACCGTCAGACAGAATTAGTGGCGAATCAGCCTGAGCAAATATGACCAGCTCATAGATCTTGTCGCGGATCTCCTTGGGGAGACTCATGAGTCGTTGCACGAACCTGCGACGATTGTTAAAAACGCAATCGACTAAGAGTATGCCGCGGGAACGCCAAACTTGAATTTGAGATCCTTTTCAAAGTTATACATCCACGTAACGCGTTCCGACTTGGAGTAATCTTTGGCATATGTGCCGGTGGTTTGTTGCGAGCTCTTTGCCAACGCCTGGTGGTAGAGATCTCGGAAAATCAGCGATGGACGAGGAATGTTGGTCACTGGTTGTTGAGACCGTGTTGGCTGCACTAGGATTTGATGCCACCCTGGCAAACGCCGTTCGAGGAGGTGGTCGTGGAAGGACTCTGCTGTTGCGTGGAGGCCGAGAGATCTTTTGATGGGAATGGACTTCGCTCGAGATTTAGAGAGGGGATGGAACACGTAGAGGATGGAACACGTCAGGGAAGCTGCTCTGTTATGAGTCACGAGCTCGTCGTGAATTTAGCGAGGCTGCCTAGTGGTGCTGTTAGAAATTGGTGGAAGTCATGGAGAGACCTTGCAGATTCACTCAGGTGCTAGGAAAATTGATCGATATAATCAAAGAGACTCACCTGCCGCGAGTCGTCATGATAAGCGAAGCTGCTCGCCCTCGAGTCGATGAGTCCTTTTCAAATCAGAGGATACATCACAAGAGCAAGTGATTCCAGTATAAGTCTTCAAATCAAGCATGCATTCCACGATTTCATTTACAAGAATGGGTATTTCCCCACGAACGCCAATCCCTTCCAAATGACCAACCATTCCTTGAGAACAAGTATCTCAGAACAAGAATTATAAAGTATAGAGTGAGACCATATCCATCTGCTTCTCTTCAGAATAATCCTGGAGAAGCGACAACATCGCCATGTACCCTGACACGATACAAGCAAGTGTAGTCAACATGTCCATCACTCCAATTGTTCTTGCTGCGAACAATGATCTTGTTGGTATGTGCTCCAAGAGCCTTCATGTCCAACTGTGTCTGGAAACCCTGTATATTTTCCTGGGCGTCGATATCGTATGTGAATGTGGCGATGCGGACGAAGTTGTCGGCACGAAGTGGCTCGACTGTGTTGTCATTGAAGATGTTATCCGACATCTTCGAGACGGCTTGGAAGAGCTCGGAATCAGGGATCCATGCAAGGATCTCCATGTCTTTAGGTGCAGCACCTGGTTCGAGAGATGCACTCGACATGATGTGCTCAACTACAATCTGCTCAGGATAGATGCTGCTGCCCATAATAACAGCCAGACTGGGACCAAAACCGTCAGCATTAGAAGGAGAACACCAGCAGTCGCCATGTTCCTCCCACTTCATCAGAGCGGTATCAGGTGAGTTTGGAACGGGTATGGAATTGCCGATCAACCAGCGCATGGTCCTCTTTGGAAACCATACATTCATGCTGGGAAAGACATACTGTGGTGAGGTGTATTCCGGATCAATAACGGCACCAGTTCCCTTTGAGAAGTGGTTGAGCCGAGTGAGTCCGTATTTGAGATTGCTCTTGAGATTGGAAGCCGCAAGAGCATCAATCTGGCCGCTGGGGATGAATTTTTTGAGAACCTCGTAAGCGATGGCTTTCGATTCGTCCTTGAAATCGTGCTGGAGTTTGCTGATTTGCTGAGTAGCGTGGGTGAGCTTCCTCTTCATTTCGCTCATTTCCGATCTGACCTCGGACTTGTTGTCATCCCAGCTCTGGCGAATGAGTTGCAAGACCTCGGTTTTTGGAATGATATGGTTCTGCTCCAGGAGGTGGGGGAATTGGCGAACAACGTCTTCGTTACCGAGTTCTCCGAGCTGTGCTTGGTTGCTTTTCAGGTACTTGTCCCAAAGCCTCTGAGCCTCTTTCTCAATATCCTTGATACGATGGCCGCCGGACGAGACTTTGCCAACGTCGACTGGAGCCTGAGAAAAGACATCGTCTTCGCGAATCTTGTCCCGCAAAGCATACCAAAAGTTGTCGGGGATGACGCTGTTACCATACCTATCCTTTTTGACAACGAGAAGGTCGGGAAGCATGTCCTGGATGGTGGTCAAAGCCTTGGGGTCGAGATCTGAGCTGCGAGACGAGAGGCGAGAAACCTTATATTCAAGATCGTTTAAACGACGGTTGATGGATTGAACATCCGTTGGGCTGAACATATCGCTGGGATGTCTCAAACTATACGGAATGAGACTCGGCAAGCTTCTAGAGGAAACAGCAGAGACCACGCCAGAACCAGCTCGGACAATTCCATAGCCAACGGCGAAGGCGAGAATTAATGGAAGACCCTTACTTTTGATCTTATCAGTAGAAGCCCTTCATTCTGGAGGGGGCAATACTCACGTTAAGAACAAGTTCGTCGCAGGCCCGAGGAAAGGGTACCAAATGAAGTCCAAGAAAAATGCCCAGATAAGATCTCGGACCTCTCTCAGGAATTGCAAGATACCAGCGAGCAGATTCCAGTACCATGAACTGTTTGTGGCGCGAACAATCGGTGCACGACCATTATTTCTAGCCATCTGCTCCATCGCACGACGCTCCACCCGGTCATTAAGTTCCTCCAAGCTGGTAGGTGGTGTGTCTGAGTCCTCCTCATCGGAATTTGGCTCGGGTAGTTCTGGGATGTTTCCTAGCTCCTCGGCCACCGAGATGGGTGAAGACTCGATGCCAGCTCTTTGAAAGATGCCACTTTCGTCATTGAAACTTCTTTCCGAAACAACAGGAGTTGGAGAGTGTGCTGTGCTTCGGGCGCGACTAACATCTGCGGGCAGCGTCAATAACGATTCATGCATAGAGCCGGGTTGACTTACTACTTGCAGCTCTGCGAGGAGGAAGTGAAACAGGGTTCAACTCGGCTTCCAGGACCTCATTGAAACCACGAGCCACTGGGGGACCATCTGCTGCTGGTGGTGGGATTGTATTTGAGCCATAGGCTGTACTTTGTCGTGCGCCAACTGCTGGAAGAGCGTTGGAAGATCGACGGTTCGCCGCACGTCTTGGGGTTGCCGGGATATCAGATGTAGAGATCGCCGGCGAAGCTCCTCGACTGCTTGCTTGCCTACTAGCACCGCGAGTAGATCTGCGGGTAGACATGGTGTGAGTTGAGCGTACTTGTGCTCGATCAAATGGGATATGTTCAGGGAGAGGGTCGTTGATCCGTGAGAATTCGGAAAGTCCGTCGTCTGAAGCTTCACTCTGGCGAGCGGAATCGATTTCTGGAGCGACAAGTTAGTCAGATATTTAATGTATAACAAGTCTGTAACGAAGGACTAACGAAGGTGTGCGAATCGTAAAGGCAGGTAGTCCTCTCGAACTGAGGGATGCAGTAACATTAGAGACTTTCAATGAAAGTGTGCAAAGGTGCGGGAGCAAGAAAAGCAGAAGATAGCAGAGCAATGGCTCACTAGGTGAAAATCGTTTGCCATCGCAGGCTTAGCGAGGGCGGACTTACTATTGTGTTGCAACTATTCGCAAGTCTGCTTTTGTCGGCAGCCTTTCACAATAGGAGTGCCAAAAGCCCCCGCTCGTCTAGCCACCACAATCGCAAATTTATCGCAGAAAAACGCGTTCCGATTGATAGCCTGTTCAATTGTTCCAATCCTTATATCATCAAGAAATTGTGGGTGGTCGTGGATGGTTGAGGGTGTGATTTGGCGCAAGTTGATAAGTAGGGCGTCGAGGACGATACGCGACAAAGGACGAACAATGGTATGCCATTTATTGCAAATAGGCTGCTCCCGGAGTAGCAACCACTGTGAACTCTTCAAAGAACACAATGGGAGGCGAGTATGATGATTTGCTCAACAGTGGTCATGATGGAGGAGAAGCCGAATGAGGGTATTTTCATTCTGACGCCGGAAGCAATCAATCAGCTACGATTTCTTTGTACGCGACACGACACGACACGACGTTACCGAAGCCAGTTCTCAGGTCCCTTCGCCGTTTCCCTGCAAGCGTGATTTCTCGAAGCCGGCAACGGATGGGCGGGCTTGGTGGATGCTGTGGCTGGTGTCGAAATTGTGGCTCGTACCCACTGTGGCTGCTGCCAGGGCAGGGCAGCTCGATGAGTTGAGTTGAGTTGAGTTGAGTTGAGGCGGTGAGTGGATGTGGAAGTTGAAGAACACTTGGGCAGTTCTATTTCGCGAAGTTGATGAATATTCGGATACTATTGTTTCGGCTTTGGCTTTGGCTTTGGCTTTGGCTTTGGCTTTGCGATGCAGAAGACCGTCTCGCATGGCAATTTCGATGTAGCTTCTCATCATCCTGTCCTGCAGGCTTCATGTTCATGTTGTACCATCTCGGCACAGTGATTCATTCCTCCAGTGCTTTTCAATTCCGCTTTTCCGCCAGATAGTGACGCTCCCGCCTGATGCCACCACAGCTCAGGGTCAGGGTCAGGATCTCAAAGCCGCTTGGATCAGATGTTGGGGCGGCTTTGGACCTGCAGCCAGGTGGGCTGTTACTGGTCCCATCTTTTGACAGGAGACGCTGGAATCCTTGAAGGGCGTCCGGTGCATCGATCGTATCTTTTAAAATTGTTCCCGCGCGCCCACTTAAATAAAGGTGTCTTGATACCCCGCCGCCTCAACCATCAGCGGCTTTCAACTCGTTTTCTTCACAACCCAATCCAATCCCACTGCAAACATACACACAATGACTGTGGGAACTGTTCTGATTACTGGGTAAGACTTCAACTTTCCTTCTTTGCGTTCTTTGCATAGTGGTATTCCCATGCAAGAAGAATATTCCAGGTGGACTCGACTACCCCGCCATCAAAGGACATCTCCCCTCAGATGTTGCTCTCTTGCATGCATATGCTGACATTCAAATCCATAGAGGTACCGGCTATATCGGGTCTTTCACTACTCTCGCGCTCCTCGAACATGGCTACAAAGTCGTAATTGTCGATAGCCTCTACAACTCCTCCAGAGTCTCCCTCGATCGCATCGAACTCCTCTGCGGAAAGCGACCAGACTTTTACCAAGTGGATGTCACCGACGAGGAAGGTCTCGACAAGGTCTTTGCCGCACACCCAAACATCGACAGTGTAATCCACTTCGCTGCTCTCAAGGTACCCTCCAAGCTTCCCCCTACATTGGCGCAGGCGCAAACTGATCGCTCCAGGCTGTTGGTGAATCCTCCGAAATCCCAGTCGAATACTATCGCGTAAATGTTGGCGGAACAATCGCCCTCCTCAGATGCATGATCAAGCACGATGTACCCAATATCGTCTTCTCCTCGTCTGCCACCGTCTACGGTGACAATGCGACTCAAGTACCGAACATGATCCCCATCCCCGAACACTGCCCAATTGGGCCCACAAACCCATATGGAAGAACAAAGAGCATGATTGAAGATATTATCACAGACCATATCAACTCCCAGCGAACCAAGGCAAAGAAGGAAGGAAAGTCGGTGGAGAAGTGGAACGGTGCTCTACTGAGATACTTTAACCCTTGTGGATCGCACCCAAGTGGGATTATGGGTGAGGATCCTCAGGGAGTTCCATTCAACCTCCTGCCATTGCTGGGCCAAGTCGCTACTGGACAAAGAGAGAAGTTGATGGTGTTTGGAAATGGTATGCAAATTCATAACCCTACAGGAAAGACAGCACAGTACTAAGGATATACAGATTACCCGTCAAGAGACGGCACCGCAATCCGCGACTACATTCACGTTGTTGACCTCGCAAAGGGCCATCTTGCAGCCCTCAACCACCTCCGCGAAGCCAATCCCGGTGTTCGAGCCTGGAATCTAGGCTCAGGTCGTGGCTGCACCGTTTTCGAGATGATCAACGCTTTCCAGAAAGTCGTCGGCCACCCATTGAAATACGATGTGGTAGAGCGAAGAGCAGGCGATGTGTTGGATCTGACTGCTAACCCTGGACGTGCGAACAAAGAGTTGGCATGGAAAACAGAGCTTACGCTTGAGGATGCTTGTGAGGATCTGTGGAGGTGGGTTAGCAATAATCCTAAGGGATATCGACAGGATCCTCCGGAGGCGCTGCTTGCTGCTATCAAGAAGTAGTTGACTGTCATATATTTGATGTTATAGCATTATCATAAAGCATTTAGACTCAAAAATAGACCAGATTGGAAGCTTACATCTCATCTCATTGAGCAAGACCAGAAACTGTTACTATTCATTCAAGCTATTGTTCCTCTACTTGGTGCTTCTAGGGCTTGAGTATCAGCTTGCCTGTAGTCTTTCTCCCCTCCAAATCCGTATGCGCTCTAGCAATATCTGCTAGAGGATATGTCTCATGCACCCGCACATTCAACTTATCCTTGATGATGAAGTCGAATAGTTCGGCTGTGTACCTCTCATATTCCTCCCTTGTGTAAATGTAATTGAAGAGCGTTGGCCGTAGGACTTTGATGTTCTTTCCTGATAGCTTGGAGATTGCAAATGGCGGAACAGCGCCGGACTTTGCTTTCATTAGCCGTCTTCCAAAACAGAATAATACGGGAAACATTGATCAACTTACAGAATTTCCATACGACACAACAGTCCCCTTCCTAGCCACAACCTCCAAGTCATTCTCAAACTGATCCTTACCGGTACTATCAAAAACAGCATGCACACCAGCACCACCCGTAAGGTCCTTCACCTTGCCCACCAAATCCTTCTCCTCCTTATAATTGATCATAAACTCCGCCCCATTTTTCTTCGCCAACTCAATCTTCTCACTCGTACTAGCCGTTCCAATCGTTCTCGCTCCAACAGCCTTCAATAACTGACACAGCCAGAGTCCTACACCACCAGCCGCAGCATGAACCAGCACCCAGTCGTCTTTCTGAACATGGTATGCTTCGCGGATGAGCGTTAAAGCTGTGAGACCTTGTAAAATCGACGCGGCTGCTATGCCTGGAGAGAGTTCTGAGGGCAGGATGTGGGTTTTGGCTGCTGGTGCGGCGCTGTACTCGGCATATGCGGATGTTCCTAGCCAGACTACCCGGTCGCCTACTTTGAGGTTGAGAATGTCGCCGTCGCCGACTGCGACGATGGTGCCTTCTGCTTCGCGGCCGAGGATTTCGGGTTTGGGGGCTGGGTAGAGACCGGTGCGAAAGTAGCTACGAAAGCGTCAGTATCTGTCGGGCAGGTCGCGAATCCGCTTCATTTGGTTGATGTGAAAAAGAGGAGATGAAGTGAAAAGGGAGAGACGTACGTATCGATGTAATTGACACCAATAAAATCATTCTTCACCAGCACTTCTCCTGCCTTTGGGCTCGGGACTGGTAGATCAGTCTTGTACTGCAAAACCTCTACCCCTCCTGTCTCCTCAATCAAAACACCCTTCATAGTCTTAGGGATTGAAGTTGCCATCGTGCGTGTGAACTGGCCGTTCAATTGTGCAAGTCGAGTTGTCGGTTGAAATCGAGACGAGAACAGTCGGGTAGTGTACCTTGCAGACATGCGCTCAATGCTGGCAGTTGGTGGGGTCAATGGAAGCTTTATGGATGTCAGTCAGCAACGCAATCTGTCGTATGAAAGGCGTTATCGGAGAAGATGAATCGATTGCTTAGCAAGCTTCGGAGATGGTGTAGATTCGATGTATTCGCCTTACTGTCGCGTTACAGTTGCTTTTGACTTGACCTGATGCGCTCTCGGTCATATTTTGGACCCCTCAATTGCTCATGCCGACCCCGCAGCCGATGGCAGGGATGACAAACGAGGAATCCGGATTCCACTTGGCGGTCTCCCCTTTTTCTGTCTCGCTTCGAAAGAAGTTTGTCATGGTTGGGTAAACAATGGCTTGGAAATCAACACGAGTTCTCTGTATTTACGTTTCTGTACTTACGTTTCAAGTGTCTTTGACTATGACAATGACTATAAGGCAACCTCGTTTTCTTCATTACCTCTCTTTCCATTTATGTAACCAGCAATATCGTTGCTCAATCTGAAGAAAATTCCTGGCTTAGGCCTCAAGTTAATCTAATCGCATGTAGTACAACAATACAAGTTTGGATTTGTCTCGAGACGTCTTCCGGAATAGAGGCACAGCATGAACATTGAGGCTTCCGCAAATCGTCATCTCCTTGCAATTCACTCGTTGTTACTCTGCCAGCAGCCAGCCAGTGTGCTTAGCGAGGCGCCGACTCTGTGAGGTTTCAGATCCTGCCCTGTGGCTGACGCAATGGCGGGTCACGCCACTTGCCGCATCTAAATCAACGACTACCCACTCTTATCCCGTCAGAGATATATCCAAGACATCATCCCCAGTCATATCAACGAATGAGTCTCGAAACAAAGGGCAATGTCGGCTCTCGCAAGGTCCAGCTTGAAAAACCTCAGCCAAATAAGTCGGCCCCAGAGCACGGCCACTCCACCTACAACAGTTGATCTACGAACATTCACATGCTTCGCGAAGCTGCCTCCAGAGATCAGGCTGAAGATATTTAGATTTGCTGCACCTGAGCCACGGACCATTGACGTCGGGGTCGTATATGAGACTCGAGAAATTATCGACCCAAATCCAGTGGATGACCCATCTCGCATGTACGTTTCTACATCATGGCACACTGCAACGAGACGAGCCCCCGAGATCCTCCACGTCAACCGGGAATCTCGCCATCTCACACTCGAAAGCTACACCCTTGCATTCAACAGGAATACAGAAGATGAAGAGAAGTCATCCTTAAGCAAAATCTATGTCAACTGGGAACGTGACATCATCTGTCCGATGGGTCGCATAGCTCGCAACAGTCACCCAATAAGCCCGATCTCGGGCCTATTCGAGCGCGAGAGCATTCATAACATCGCGTTGAATGTTCGCGAATTGCTCAATCCCGTCAAAGAACTACGTTCAGATGGATGTCTGAACATACAGTCCTTACTTGAGCTACCTAATCTCGAGGACATCATTTTATTTTACTCAGATCCACCACTGCGGCCAAACAACGCTGTTGACGGCACTCGCGGTTCCTGCATGGAGTTCGAGTTTCTAAATGAGAACTTCATTGTGAAAGATCTCTGTATGATGCCGTTATCTGAGCGCCCGGCTATGTCGTACCTGCTTGCTGCGAGAAAGACAGTCTACAAGGATTACGATGTCCTCATACAGCAAAGAAAGGCTCGAGATGACCTGAAGAAAAGAGGAGAAGAGGTACCACCCGAGTTGGAAACAAGAGAGATTGATGAGATATTGGAAAGGAAGCGACCTACCGTCAAATTGGCATATCTGATTGTAGACGGTAAGTATGCAGAGTCCACGAATTCAACGAATTAGACAACGGGTTCCGTCAGACTGTTGGACTTTCAAGTCTATCGAGGCAGCGATTTCTATTCTTGAGGTAGCCCCTCGGATACCTCTTGGCATTGCGCTAGATGCCTACCTATGGCTGTCCTGATCTATACTGGCAGGGAGGGCTGTCTTGGAATTTCTTCTTCAAGACATTCGGGTTCAAGCAGAAGTTATATTTTGACTTTTTCGAGTGACATATTAGGGGTAACTTGGCGTGATATTGGGTTTATAGTAAGCCTATATATTTTTTACTTCGTCACAGTACTTTATGACGAGCTTCGTGTGCTCTTATTTCCTAGATTTCGACGATAAGTTTTGTCAAATGCTCACTGACAAACTAAAGGCTAAGGGCAGGGGAAATTCCGAGACTATGAAGCACTCAAAATATACACTGAGAAGTGTTAACTTTCTCCTATGTTTTCTCTTGTCGCAATTTTTCAAAGGTCTTCTAATGTGTATCTCATTGAGCCCCGAGACGCCAAGAATCATTTGTGTCAATTTGCAAGTAATTTGTTGCCATGTTCTTCATCCCCTATCTGAACCTTAATCCTCAAGACGAACCGCTGCCGCCCCCATTCCGTACCGTAAGCACCTTTCTCAAAAGGGAAAAATGGGATTCTAACCAATCTTATTGGGCAGTTAAATAAGTCCGAGAACCCCTTTTCGTGAATTTGTTCGTCTTGAGAAATTCGCCAACCTTCATTCCACAGCATGAAGGGGAACATCGCTCAATTACCGATACACCCGGCTCAAAGTTTATTTTCGTTTATATTACCCCTTTAGCCTTGACTCCCAAAATTTGTCCCTTCTTCGTCGAACCACAGTCACTCACTTCATGATGTTCGCAACTTTTTTCTTCGTCACGCTCATTTTTACAGATTTTTTCTTAGGAGGTTTTGCCCAGAATCTTGCCCAGAATCTTGCAGCATCGCCTATACATCTCCTTACCAAGTCTTTTTCCCGACCCTCGGAATTCTGGTATGAGAAAATCAACCACAATGGTATCTCGCCATTTATTACAAATGGTTCGGAGTGGAGAGTATTCAGGAATGTCAAGGACTTTGGAGCAAAAGGCGACGGCGTGACAGATGATGCCGCTGCTATTCAGGCAGCTGTCAACGATGGCGGCAGGGATGGAAGCAGTTTCGGCACGACAGGAGCACCTGCTGTCATCTACTTTCCCGAGGGGACTTATCTTATGAGTTCGAGTGTTCAATCCTACGTGAATACATTCCTCGTTGGGAATCCTATCGATCGTCCGACTTTGAAGGCATCGGCGAATTTTTCACACCCAATGCTTCTTTATATGAAGGATCCACGATTCGGCGAGACTATCAATTTCTATATTGGGGTGAAGAACTTGATTCTTGACTCCACGGCGTTCTCAGCAAACACCTCCTTTACCATCATGGACTATTCGGTTTCTCAAGCTACACAGCTCACGAATGTGGCCTTTAGGATGCCCCTCTCTTCTCAACATACCGGACTCGCCACACCAGAGGGTGGCTCTGGTACTTACATGGGCGATCTGGAGTTCTCTGGAGGCTTAATTGGTATCAACATGAATAATCAGCAATACAGCATCAAAGACTGCTCATTCACAGAAATCTCAACTGCTGTCATGATTACGCATGGATTCGATATGGTATTCCAAGGGTTCCAATTTAAGGACTGCGAAGTTGGAATTAACGCGACTGCAGGAGGTGTCGGAAATGTTGGAAGTGTTACCCTTATCGATTCTGTCGCCGAGTCTGTTCGAATCGTGATCGACACGAAGAGTCAAGTCACAGGGAACACAACGACTGGTGATGACTCTGTTGTCATTGATAACCTCGAAACCAAAGATGTAGGCAGTACGGTAGTTGCTGGTGGCAAGACGATGCTGACGGGAAGTGTATCTAAGACCTGGGTCTATGGTAATGCTTATCTTGCTGGTGGATCATTGGCAGGCGTGCATAATGCTGGAGTTAGATATCAGACATCCAGATCTTCTGAATTGGTTGCTGCTGGAAAATACTTCACCATGCCGCCTCCAACATACCAGGAGTACGGTGTCGATCAAGTGGTAAATATCAAGACGGTCAAGGACTTTCCCGTGTATGGTGACGGCCAGACAGTAAGTTATCTGCCTCCACAGTTCAGAGCTGCCTACTAATCTGAGCTTAGGACGACACTCACAACATCAACGCCATTCTTGGAAGTAATGCTGGACATGCAATCACGTTCTTCCCAGCCGGAACGTACCTCGTCTCCGATACCATTATTGTTCCTCCCGGCTCTCGCATCGTCGGCGAAGCCCTTTCAGCCATCAGTGCTATTGGGTCAAAGTTCTCAGATGCCGACTCGCCACAAGTCATGCTCCAGGTCGGCTCACCAGGTCAAACGGGCGTGGCACAAATCTCAGACATGCTCTTCACTGTCGCCGATGTTCTTCCTGGATGTATTCTTGTCCAGGTCAATATGGCAGGCACTTCTCCAGGTGATGTAGGATTCTGGAACAGCCACTTCCGAGTAGGAGGAGCTGCTGGGTCTGCAGTTCAAACGAAGTGCCAGACTGGAGTTCCTTGCAAGGCCGCTTTCATGTTCTTGCATCTGACAGCTACCTCCTCTGCATATATTGAGGACATGTGGGGCTGGACAGCTGATCACGATCTCGATGGTAATTTCAACCAACTCATTTCCACTGGAAGAGGACTCCTGGTGGAATCCAAACTTGGCACCTGGCTCATTGGAACGGCTTTCGAGCACCATACGCTTTATCAGTACAGTTTTGTCGCTGCAGAAAACGTGTTTGTGAGCATGCAGCAGTCAGAAACTCCTTACTGGCAGGGCATCGGAGGCCCAGCGCAAGCACCAGAACCTTGGACACCATCTACTTCCTATTCCGACCCAGCTTTCTCACACTGCAATACCGACGACGCAAATTGTCGGATGGCATGGTATCAACGCATTGAGTCAGGCTCGAATATGTACATTTACGGGTCAGGGTTTTGGACTTTCTTCAATAATGTAGGAGACTGCAAGGGTGTGAATGGGACGTGCCAGGACAATGCCAATGAGATTGTTGGCAAACCCACGGGATTATTCTGGTGGAACGTCAATACGAGGGGATGCTTGAATGTGCTGGTGGATAACGGAGTAGTGGTGCAGACGCAGAATAACAATCCCGGCAGTTGGGGTGCTGTGGTAGCAGCTACATTGACATATTCGGGACTCGTAAGTGGTATGAGGAGGTGGATCGGATAGCTTGTTGTTTGTACGAGGATACATATGCTCGATGAGAATCGAGTGACAAATCTCAGCTAGATCACTCCTCTCAAGATCCTAGGAAGCCAGCCACTTGGATTTCATTACACTTCTCACCTTCTGATCAACAACCTCCCCGAGACTACCTTCATTTGCACTAAAGCTTCTACATATTACTCCGATTAATTATTTTGCTGCCTCTCCTCAGAAACACTTATAGCTTTCTGGTTTACAAGATCAAGCTTGTTCTTGACGGTCAGTGCATACCGAAAGGTATTCGTCCTACCACTACACCCCTCTTCCTCCCTCTCCCTCTGACAATCAACAACCGCACCAACTTCCTCTCTCACACCTCCTCCACCCATCTCAGTCAGAGCCATATCATGATCCACTATGAGCGTGGTCTTTCCAGGAGTAACTTCTCAAAAATGCGGATAATTATTAATGTAAAAACACATCAATTACCGGGTCCAGCTGTGAGGCCTTACCACGCAGGATATGCTGTTCACAAGAACGCCTTTGCAGTATGGTCCACGATCCCCAGAGAGACCATCCTGGGCCGTGCAAGTTTTTGAGAGCCACTGGGGGGGACGACTGGTTTGCTTCATCATGGATATGTACGATATGTCGCTGAATGGAAGAAGGAAGTACATATGGACCTGGATTACTAGCGAGCGTTTGCCTACGCCTTAGGCCGAGAAGAGGGATTCTCTACTTCCGATTTTGACGTCACCATGTTGTGTTGGACAAGAGCTGAGATACTCGGACTTCTGCTGCTGCAGCCCGAAGTAAGTGGTGAGTGTGCGAGATATGCGTCCAGCCATCTCAGGGATACTGACTGCTTTCATACGGTAGCGCAACATCGAGGACAACGCTGCCACACAGATATCGCGGAAGCTGTTTGGGCTACACAACGGAGCGGCAATTAGATCGTGTCAATGCTATATTTGGCATAGGGCAGCGGGATGGAGCTTTGGGATTCAGATATCATCATTCTTTTTTTATATGTACAACTTTTCCCATTATCATCATCATCCAACCGATCGCAAGTTCAATGCAAAGTAGGAAGAAAATGGAATAGCATGAAAGCTAGATGCAACCCGAGAAAGAAATGAAACCGTGAACGCCATGCAGATGATGCAGATGCAGTGGATGGTACAGTGTCACAATTATTCTTCGTCGGATTCTTCCTCGGCAACCTGATTTCCTGTTAGTAAAGCACTCAATGTGCGGGAATAATGTTGGAACTTACATCGTCGTGGAAGGTCTTTCCTTCCGTGGTCTCCTTAATCATACCAATTCTGATGCAGAAATCACCGAAATGCTCGCCCTTCTTTCGCTCCAAGGAGTACCGCTTCAGGAGCGGCTTCATGATCTCCAAGATCTCATCCTCCTTGATGCTGCTTCTGTACAGCTTGTTCAGTCGTTGACCGTGATAGCCACCGCCCAGATACATGTTGTATGCACCATATGCTTTGCCAACGAACGCAACCTCCGCCAGCCAGGGACGAGCACATCCATTGGGGCAACCTGTCATACGCATGACGATCGAGTCTTGCTTCAAGCCGTTCTCCTCAAGAACACCCTCCAGCTTTGTGATAAGGACAGGGAGGTATCGCTCGCTCTCGGCCATAGCTAGACCGCAAGTTGGGAAAGCGACACAAGCTGAGGATGACAGACGAAGACCAGAGAACTGAATGTTATCAAGCTTGTACTTGGCCATCAATTCCTTCATCTTCGGTACGTCTGCATCGGCAACGTTACTGAGAATCAAGTGCTGATTACCAGTCAAACGGAACTCGCCCTTGTGGACCTTGGCAATCTCTCGGAGACCTGTCTTCATGGGGAATTCGGCAGTGTCCTCGATACGTCCGTTCTCGATGAAGAATGTGAAGTGGTTCAATCCCGTCTCATCCTTGAGCCAGCCAAATGTATCGATGTTGCTCTGGAATTTGAACGGCTTTGGCTTGTCAAACGTCTTGCCCCATAGCTCCTCGACCTTGCCTCTGAAGACATCAACTCCCATGTCATCGATGGTGTACTTTAGACGGGCGTGCTTGCGGTTCTTTCGGTCACCGTGGTCGCGCTGAACAAGCATGACCTTCTCGCAGGCAATGTGGACTTCATCCTTAGGGACAAATCCGAGCATGCTACCCGTTCGAGGATATGTCTTCTTGTTGTTATGAGTGACACCCATTCCACCGCCGGCAAGAAGGTTGAATCCAGTAAGATGACCATCTCTACCCTTGCAAGCAATTAGACCGATATCATGGGCGTATACATCTGTGTCATTGTGGGGAGGAATGGCAATGGTGATCTTGAACTTTCTTGGCAGATATGTCGGTCCATACAAGGGCTCAAAGTCCTGAACGGCATGACCGCCGACCAGCGTCTTCTTGTCATTGTCATCCTTGAGCCAGATCTCGTGGTAAGCAGTGGTAGATGGAAGGAGATGATCAGAAATCTTTCCTGCGCAAGCATAAACCTCGCTGTGATATTTCGATGCTGTTGGCAAACTGCTGCACATGACGTTTCGGTTCACGTCACCACAGGCAGCAATGGTAGTCATCAAGGCCTTGTTGATACCTCGCATGGCTGACTTTAGCTTGCCTTTGACGACACCGTGGAATTGGAAGGTTTGGCGGGTTGTCAGCTTCATTGTCTCGTTTCCAAAGGCATTGCTGATGTCGTCCATCTGTATCCATTGCTTTGGGGTTGACACTCCACCATCCAGTCTGCATCGGATCATGAAAGAGTAAGCCGGCTCAAGTCCCTGAGCTTTACGCTCATCACGAAGGTCGCGATCATCCTGCATGTATGTGCCGTGGAACTTGGTAAGTTGCTGGTCGGAAGCCGCAATGGCTCCGGTGCTCGTATCAAGAAGGCCTTCCGCGATAGTACCACGAAGGAAGTTCGACTCGATCTTGATATCTTCATTCGTGATTGGAGGAGGTTCTTCGGGCAAACCTTCAACTTTGTCAACACCAAGAGCTTGCCAGATGAGTGGCTCCCAATTTTGATATCCAGTTTGAAATCCGTCAGGGTCCTGATCATCACCCAACCCAATCTCGGCAAGTCGCTTGGCGCCGAAATTGGCGAGGACCCGGTCGAGATCTTTCCCGGGCTTGTTGTAGTAATGCTTGTCTTCCTTGCGAGGCCAGTAGTGGCTGTCACCGAGTGCGAAAACGGAGTAGTTGACGGTTGCGAGATCGAGTTCGGTGTTGTCCTTGATGGCATCCCAGAAAGCCCGGCCGTTCTGTGGAAACTCACCCTGACCAGCGGTGGCACTAACGAAGACAATGTTCTCTTCCTTCGACAAGTCTTCAACGGGGTAGTCTTCCATGGCCATTACAAGAGTCTTGAGACCACGGGCCTTGCCTCTGTTTCCGAGTCTCTTCGAAAGATTCTCCGCATTTCCATTGTCAGAAGCGAAGAGGATGGTCAGGGGTGCTCCATAAAGACCTTCAAGAAGCTGGTTGTAAGCATCCTTAGCCTTACGCTTCTGCAACTCCCGTACTTCACTTCCGTAGTCCTGTGCTAGACTGGAAGAGAACTCGGGGTTGGCCTTCATCAGCTGCGTAAGATGATTGTCTCGTGCCAAGAACTCTTTGAGCTCATTCTTGATGCGCTCGGAATCTAATGAGAAACTTGGCTCTCCTCGCTCTTCGTTCTTTGGATTCCATCTATAAAGTGGCCAGTATCCGAGATCGACTGCCTTCTTGGTCTCCTGAAGAACCGTCAAGGGGGAGTCGTCCTCCTTAAAGTATGGCAGGTATGCCACAACGACCGATGGGCCATCATATTGGTCAGCTTCAATCATAGCCTGCAGAACTTGGGTGTACGAGCTATACACGGCAATGGAAGCGACATATGCGTTGCCATAGTTCATCGCGTAGAGACCGATATCCTTCTTTCGACGAGTGGCATCCTTGGCATGTCCTTCTGAGTAGGGAGTAGAGTCAATAATGAGCATGTTGACATTTTCGCCAGAAGCGATGACATGATGAACGCCAGAATTACCCAAGTCGTAAGCCCATGCGTCAGATCCAACGAGCCACTGCGACTCTTTTCGGAACAGACCCTTGTTCGAAAGCAGCCTCTGCGAAAGCGGAGACCCGTCGGTTTGGAGTCGTGAAATAATGTCATCTGCCAACTCGGCTGCCTTTTCCTCGTTATTAACAAAGGAAGCCCACTTGGATAGGAAAGGCTTCACAGACTCGGTTATGAAATCCTTCGAAGTTGCAGCCTGCTGAATCTCGCTGATAAATCGTTGGCGGTGCTCCTTCCTGGCAATCAGAGATCCGAATCCAAACTCGGGAGTGGATGCGATAGTCGTGGAGACACCAGCGTTTTGGGAACCAAGAGCATTAGCCAGGTATAGCTTTTGCCCAAAGATCTGATCCAAAATCTTTATGTAAGCAGACTCAACAGTTGGCTGAGATAGCTTGTATCCCTCCAGCAACCCTGTAGGTCCATCTGAATTGCCAACCTCTAGATTCTGGATTGGCTTCTCGGACTTCAAATTTTGGAATACGCCACGGAGAGCCTGTTGAATGGTCTTCGCTTCAATGAAACCTAATTGGTGGCCCACAATGGTGTCGATGCCGCCACCTGGTCCAGATTTGAGGGTTGTGAGGAGATCCAACAAAAGTGGGCCCCATTTCGTGGTCTTTCTTCTGATCTGCTCCAGAACTGCAATTTTCTTGATTGACTTTGGAAGTGTTTCGATAAGCTTGGACCCCAACCAAGGTCTGTATAACCGTGAAGTGATTATGCCAGCCTTGGCGTACACTTCATTTGATTTAGCAGATCGAATAGCTTCAGTAAACACTCGAATGTCCGAGCCGAAAATAAAAAGTGCCGTCTCTGCATTTGATGGTCCGGAATACTGAAAGGGGGTATATTCGCGTCCTAGACCATCTTTGATCTGTGCCCAGATCGCGGTCACAAAATTGTAAATGTCATCAGAGGAAATCGGTCGAGCAGTCGCAGATTCAACAGTGGTCGCGGAAGAAGCACTGGTCTTGCTATCCACACTGCTTTCCCGTCCTGCGTTTGATGAACCTACGGAAGATGCTTTCGAAACAGCTTCTACAGGTGTCTGAATCGCTGGAGTAGATGTCGCTTCAACTCCTTCCATAGCACCGGAAATCGGTGTGGCTGAAGTCTCTGTGATGGTCGCAACCCGTCCATTGTCGGCGTATATGCTTGCTCCACCAACCTTGGTGCTTTGAAATGCTCGGACAGCATCAATATTCAAAATAGCCTTGACAGCGTCGATGTTCTCAAAAGGAATCGGTGTGTCCTGGGCAGCCGAACCAGCGTCGAAAAAATGGATAACACCCTTTCCAGACTTGATTGCTAGTGCGTGAGCCGTCAATGCAATATCTTGCGCCTCCTGTAAAGACTCGGATTGGAGGAATGTGAAACCAGAATTGCGAATCGAGGTGATCGCAGAGTAGTCGGGATAATGCGCAGGCTGCAATGAGACGTGAATAACTACTGGGAGGTTGGCGAGTCTGTAGAGATGGGGTACTGAGGAGACGAGAATGGAGGAGCTGGTGGTCACAGTGACCAATTTGCCATTGCGGATGGGAGTGAACACTGAGAGGAGGGGATCGGCATTGTGTCTGACTACTTGGATCTGGAGAAAGCATGTATCAGAAAGGCCAATTGAGTTCAGGACTTGTACAACCTACCTCGGGAACTGAGCCCTCACTCGTCGCAACGAGATTAGGGTCCTTACGGCCAGCATATCTGTGTAAATGTGACGAGAATTCAGATTCCATCGACTGTGCTGGTTGTACAGAGATGATAACATCACTGGACAAGTATGCGATTCGAGCCACTATTCCCAAAGGCTATCAGCGAAAAGAACGGAGAAGACTCGGTGACGGCGGGGTGCAGTGCAGGAAAGCAGATGCGGCAGATGCTGTGACTTACCGGCTTCTTCAGCAGTACGAATCTTGTACGTTGGAGCAGCCATATTTCTGGCTTGAGAATCCCTCCACTGGGATCGAGAGTAGTAGGAGGAGGGAGAATGAGGAGGAGTAGATGTGGAAGCAGTGGTAGGTTTGCGGAATATGAAGGACATTTTCTTTCAACTCTATTACACCTTCTCGCCCTAGCCCAAGTTTCTGGGGCGATACTCGGAGAAGTGCAGGGGTTTGAGAGCTCCAAGTCAGCCAAAGATGTCGCTTCAATTAATACAGCAACGGTGACTGGTCGAAAGGTGAGAGTGGCTGCAGTGAAAAAGAGGGGATGGTATGGGGAGAATAGGTATAAGAGGTTAGATTTAATTCTGGACCGCCGTATTTTGTCAGCCGTCGAGCACGCAATTCTTAGGGCCACGACGATATTGATTCCTGCTACACCATTCCGAAAATTCAAAGGCCGTCAAGCGCAAAAGGCGTTTGATTGTCTGCCATGGAATAATGAATTTTGCAAAAATTCATTGCCTATAGATTGATCAGGTGGCGACCTCTCAAACAAACGCTGGAGGTTAAGCTCCTTGTGGTGATGTACTGTATTTGAGGACTTTGCACTTTCTACTCTTCTGTACTCGCAAAATGAGCCAACACACACTATCAAGGAGCTCAAGACATAGTGCATTTGTGGCTAGTATATTAAAAGATTGGATTGCTGGCAGTAATACTGCATGCATGAATGCCGCGAGAACAGAGCCGTTCGGGATTTGCTTTGATCATTCCTGCCATCACTCACTCATTGTCTAGCCGACTTGCAACTGTTTCAACGTCTCAATGAGCCGTTCTCAAGACGACCGCTTGTTACGGTCGTTATGTCTGATGGCTTTTCCCATGACTTGTTTTGCACAATGCCAATTGTCTTGTGAGATGTCCGTCTCGGACCAACACAATCACTTGCGCTTTCGATGGTAGAAAATTACTCGTGGTCACACACTTCCAATCACACACTTCCAATCACAGACTTCCAATCATACACATCCATTACTATCTGATTCATTATATGTCCTACCAGCCAGTGAGCTTTCCACTTTCTAAACGGGTAACCAAACATACACCTGGAAATGCTTGCGGTAATCAAAGCATCCCTCCCTCTCCTGTAACGCCGGTCCCATCAGCAATACCGCTCCCCACTATCCAGCTTATCTGTTGTCCCCAGGAGGTTTTCTGCTGTACATGATGCCCCGCGGGGCGATTCTTCTCCCTGTCTTGTTCTGCGCGACCTGCTCCATGAATCTTGATTTCCTATAGCTTGCCTACGTTGAGTTTTGGGATGGGCGGTCCGGTGCCACTCCTAGCCCGTCGTTCCCTCTCCAAAGTGCCCGGGGGCCCTGTAGACACCTTGCTCGTTTTGAACCTTCCGTCGAGACCTTTAACCCAGTCATCGTCCGCCTGTCCACCAAGCCAGTAGCTTTCTCCAATCATAACCATGATTCTTCCAAGTTTGCCTCTCCATCCAGCACCTGCAGGCGACCCGGCCGCAAACGGATTGTCCGATCTCCCTTCAGAAACTCCGTCCGTGTGGAGGTGTAGCTTTACCGATGAAGTAGTGTACATGTGCTGCCTTAGAACTTGCCTTGCGTATGCCATGACGACAAGTATGAAGTACACTCGAACCATGGTCAGCATGACGACAACCATGATGCTCGGTATGCTCTCTTCGATTCCTACGCCGTGTACCAGACTTGGATTTGCGGCTGTCGCAGCTGCAGCGCTGGGCAACCCATAAGCCACAGCTTCTTGACCCCCAGTGATCCCTTCGCCAGGACTCGTCGACACGCCGACCTTGCTCACGTTGTATTTAGGGCTTGTGAACCCAGCTGTTTCGTCGACTGTGCTGGCTCCAGGTGCATTACTCGGGAGGCTCTTATTCGCATTGTCGGCGCTTACGGCGAGGAACCAGGTGATGGCGAAGGCGGATGTGAAGGCGGTATTGATAACTGTATCGAGGAGGTAGAACCATGCGAGTGCCAGGCATTCGAACGGGCTTTGTTTTCGGATATGAGGCATCAAGAAGGAGATGAGGGCGAGCGCGCCTACAGAGTAGATGTACATCGAAAGCTGAAGGGGAGAGAGCGAAACTCCTGTGAGAATCGCGAGCAGACCAAAGAAGCCGGTAAGTTTATTGAATATCACTGAGAGCGAGACCATCTCAACGCCAGTCCGCAGGCTCATGAGATATAGGAAGGTCTGTTGGCATGGTTAGCATCTTGCATCTTGTTGGAACTGCAGATTTAGACAGCAGTCTGCTTGGTGGTTCTCGGTCGGGAAAAGTGCGACATACTCTTGGGCGGGGAACCCGTAGGTGTCGTGATAGGATACCCATCTTGAATGCTGGTGCACAAAGAATACTCGACAAAAGGTTTGCAACGTTTGGGTGAAGGATGGTGGAGGAAGAAAAGGAGAATGAGCGACCGGCATGTTCGGTCGAAAGATGATCTTCGTCATCCATGCGACTCCAGGCGAGTCCTTGGCGCCCCTGAAAAGTAAGCTTGACTCTAATTACAGCAGCCCGAAGGATGACTTTGACGAAGTACAACAAAGTGCTGAGTTGAATGACATCTCGGATTACCCGTGTAAGTAAGTAAACTTTTACTTCGTTCCGCAAGTCATCTCATGTTTTTCTTTCTGAGTTGTCATCGACTTTTACCGTCCTCTGTGGTAGCGCTAATATTCATTAGTTTCCTGCCATGTTTATCACATATTCATAAGCGGGGATGGCATATCAGAACATCAAAGCTCCAGTATTACTACAATATAATCGCTAAGAGGGAGGACGCTTTCGGTATCATACAATGCTTCCAACCCATACAACGCTATGCTTATTTTCCTGAACGATTACTACAAAACAAGAGAGTGAAAAGAATCGCTATACTACTTGTTTCCATCAAGTCTCATGTCCAAGACAAGGACAGATGATTTTCTTCTCGCGCACTCGAGCACCGTCACTAACCAAGCTTCTTGGTCAGTTTAACAGGCACATCCTTCTTGATTTGCCGGCGTGGGGTTGATGTTGACATCAATCACTACATATGTATCAGTAAATCATCCAAATGCGTCTGTCAATGAACCTACTTTGATTACCTGCTGCCGTAGAACCTTCCGCACCATCCATGCCGGGTAAAGCTTGTGCTATCCTCCTGAACAAGTTCTTGACATTGTGACCGACCTTCGCACTGGTTTCAATGAACATCAGATTATTCTTCTTGGCCTCTTCCTCGCCCTGCTGTGTGGTAACTTCGCGCTTGTCGTTCAGATCCGTCTTGTTCCCTACCAACACAATGATCACATCGTTTCCACGCTCGCCCCTCACATCGTCAACCCATTTCCGTGTATTTTGAAAGGATTTCGCATCTAGAGCTCGTCAGTACCCGGTCCTGGTGGCCTTCCATTTCGGCCTTACTTGAGATATCGTAGACCACCACTGCCACGCTGGAGTCTCTGATATATGATGGTATCAGACTTCGAAACCGCTCCTGTCCTGCTGTATCCCATAATTGTAGACGTACAGTACGATCCTCCAGGTACATGGTCTAGATCAATCTGTCAAACAGGTCCCCTCCACTCCTCTGGTATGATATGCTTACTTTCGAGAGGAAATCGATACCGATAGTCGCCTGGTACATGTTGTCGAACGAATCGTACATGAATCGTGTGATCAGAGACGTCTTCCCCACTGTAGATGCCATCAGCCATGTATTCCGGCTCCTATTCAACGGAAATGCTGCATACCGCTCTGTTCGCCCAAGAACACCAGTCTATTGCCAAATTAATTATGTGCTGCAGGGGCATATGAGCGCAGCTCCTACTTACTTAAACTTCTTCAACGGATTGTTGTATGAACCTCCTGCTTGCGCCATGTTGACTGTACTTGGGTGGCGATTTCGTGGAATGTATTCGAGAGTCCTGGAGTATTGCAACGATTGAAATCTAGCCTGCAGGGTATTTCGTGGGATCGTGAATTGCAATTGGATCGGTATTACTGTTGGGCGTTTTGGGCGTGTGAACACTGAAAGAAAGGAGAGCCAGCGCGATGGAACTCACCTTACCTCACTGCCCTCTTGTCGATGTCGGTGGAGTCGGGGTCGGGGAGGCAAGGTCCGGGGTCTTGGCGGCAGAGGGAAAGGCGGCGGCAGCAGCGCAGCTAGGCGATAAGATTGTGCCGATAAATTTTAGATATTTTCAACTTCCGCCTGCATCCTGGAACGCTTCAGCTTCAATTCCGACCATTTTGGAGTCTACACTGTCAGACACCAGCCAACATGCCGATCATCAAGCCTGCCAACGCTGCACCTGCAGCGCCGCAGCAACATAAGCAGCCTTCACGGAAGGGAAAGAAAGCGTGGCGCAAGAATGTCGATGTCACGGATATTCAAGAAGGTCTCGAAGAAGTGCGGGACGAATTGATCAAAGGGTATGATCTCGCTCCTGTATTGTTAGCAATCAAGTTAATTGACTTTTACAGTGGCGTCATTGCCGAGAAAGAATCCGCAGACCTCTTCACCCTCGATACTGCGGGCGATGTTGGCATCCAGAAAAAGTATTTGAAAGGCTCTAAGCCCCTCAAGGCCGACGAAATTATTGCGCAACGATCGGTAGTACCTTCAGTGTCGATGAAAAAGCGGGCTGGGGAGAACACTACAGACGGTATCATCCAGCCCAAACGGCAACGAACAAGCTATGTCTCACATAAGGAACTCACTCGACTACGTAACATTGCCGATGGAAAGCAGACCCAATCGCTTGTCGAAGTCACAGAAGCCAACTACGATCCGTGGGATCTGCAGAAAGACATCGAAGAAGCAACCCAAGACCCTCGGTTCTCATTCCTTGAGAAGTCCAAAAAAAAAGTCGCCCCCCCAACATTGAAGCACAAACCCATTTCTTTAGCAGCAAGCGGAAAGAGCATACCTGCAGTGAAGAGGCCAGAAGGTGGCTACAGTTACAACCCCATGTACGAAGACTATGAAGATCGACTGGTAACAGAGGGCGAAAAGGAGCTTGCGGCTGAGGCGAAGCGTCTCGCAGCCATTGAAGCTGAACGTGTGAAACTCGAAGCGTCAGCAAAATCGGCAGCGGAGGCAGAAGCAGCGGAAGCAAGAGCGGACATGTCGGAGTGGGAAGAAGATTCTGGTTGGGAAGGTTTCGAGAGCGGAACTGAAGGCGTCAAGCTGAACGCCAAAAGACCTGAGAGAAAGACACAGGCCCAAAGAAACAGGATCAAGCGCCGAAAAGAAGAGGAGAGAAAGGCGAAGATGGCTGCGGATATCAAGAGGAAGAATGAGCAGACTGCACAGATCAAAAAGATTGCGAAGGCTCTGGCGGAGAAGGAGTCGGTGAAGTTGGCCGTTGTGGAGCACGATGACGATACCAGTGAAGGCGATGACTTGGAGCTCAGACGACGAAAGCTGGGAAAGATCGCCCTACCTGAGCGAGATCTGGAACTCGTCCTCCCAGATGAGCTGCAGGAATCCTTGAGACTGTTGAAGCCGGAAGGAAATCTCCTGAAGGACAGATATAGGAGTCTTTTGGTAAGAGGTAAGGTTGAGAGTCGACGACCCATCAGCTTCGCGAAGAAGCCAAAGAGGAAGGCGACTGAGAAGTGGACCCACAAGGACTTCATGTTGCATTAAGCGGCTGTGCATGTTTTAGAGATAATGAATCATGTGCTATCTCAGCACTCAGTGTCGTGGCTAAATACGCCTATTCTATGAAGTGCTTCTGGTTCTAGGTGTCGATCCTGGCACTACTAATTGGCTCTAATGTGACCGAATCTCTCAAAAATTCTCGATAAATCGGATACACATTGATCTTTGCGCCACAGACGCAGAAGCACACCGTCGCTAGCTGTACTTGAAAACTGTCAAGTCGGCAAGAGAAAAGCACCATAGCAGAACCCAATCCGGCTTTCCAAAATACACAGTCCTGTACGGCTTCACACCTTTAACCTTACTTGTTCGAACAGCTTCAACCTTATAAGCAATCTGAATCCTTGACCTAGAAACAGAAAACATCTCAAAACCTTGAAACAATTCTACGAGTTCGCTATCTTGAGCAATGGGTCACGACTAGATAGTCCTCGCCATACCTCCTTGCTAGATCCAACCATTAGCGACGCATTCATTGGTATCCAGGGGCTTAAGCGAGGCCAACCAAAACACAACAAATAGCAGAAACCGCATCTTACATTCAATCATGCTCGTTTGAAGATTCTCTGTAATTCTGTCGTTCATGCTCGGCTAGTGGCAAGTTTTACCTAATTCGCGAAGTGTAACAGGAAAAGGGAAGTGCCTCACTTGTTGATGGCATCATTCCACGTCACAGCTGCAACAATCGGCACATTTGTAGGGCCGACCTCGATCGTAATTCGAGTCACTCTGGAAGCCTTTATAGCTCGTGCAAATTTGTCCCAGTGAACAGTGGTGAGCTCTCTTCTACATGTCGCATATGTCTCTAAAGCTGACTTGTCCTCGAGTAGAAGTCGAAATTGGAATGTCGGTTGTCTGGCTGGGGTAAATGTACTCGGAGCTACTTCTGCGTGGGTTTGCAGCTATAATGGATTCAATTGATCGGCCAAAGACGTTGGCTATGTCGAGAAGTATGTCGCCCGGCTGTACGGTATGTGCATATCCATCAGTGGGATCGTGAACAGGAACCTTCAAAACTTGCCCGGTGATTATCGTGTTCGCATCTGGCAAATCATTGTTTAGACTGTCCAGTGCGGACAGGGAGACTTCGTACTTTAGTGCTGATTGATACATCGTTTCCTCGGTCTGCGCGGTGTGGACTTGTGTCAGGATGTTAACTGCTTCAGCATTATTGATATCTTCTGCGTTGGATAGATTAGGGTTCGCTGCTAAAACAATACCCACCTCTGTCCCGTAGGTTTCAACTATCGACTCTATGGTATTCCCCTGGTGTACTGCATACTCGGTGGCACAGTGAAAGCTTAGCATTATCATGATAGCCATATCGTCAGTTTGACAGGTGGTGAAGTTGGTCATCCTCCACGTCAATAACGACAGCTGCAGCTTCTAGCTACCTCGGTTATGACACATTCATCCGGCGTTTCTGGGCATGCGACAATGTAGTAGAACTCACCCGATCCAGGATCGTAGTTATGGCAGGGTATTTAGACGGTTGATACTTCAATACATTTCCAATTCGAGTCTGTGCAAATGGAGGTGGAAGGCTCTTGAGGTAGGACCTCCCTTGGCATAGCCAGACTTGGACACCCTTTGACCACGTTCTCGACTGTGATTTCTTGTGCAGCAAATGGGAGATTTTGTATATGGAATTCTGCTGAGGGAGGACAGGGAGGCCACGTAGGTGCAGTGGTCTCTGAATTGTTTGAGCTATCTTGTGAAGTTGCGTATGAAGGTCTAGCTGTAGTTGTTACTGTTTGTTGGGATGATCCTTGCATTTTGACTTTTAGGTCAGGTACTGTAGCTTCAGCGAGTCTGATACCTGCAGGGTGAGCCTCACATTTTGGGTCGTTGATGGCGGTAGATAAGAATATTCTGCAACTTGCAAGCTTGGGTCGATCGATGTTCTATACCAAATCGTCTCACCATTGCCCTCGACTCAGGTGTGCCGTCTTATGTAGGAAGTTCTACACCGTCGACTACATGACGAAGAGACGCACCAGGTTGGTCGGTTGAGCTTCCTCGAACAACAGGGATAGCGCTCAAATGCGGTGAAATGACGAAAGCAGCAAACAAAAACGCGCGCGTACTAGTGCTGGGTCTCGGAAAGAAAAAGAGAAAGAAAGCAACGAGGATATTCGACAAGACTGGACAGCTTTCGAGCTGCAATATATGATCTGGAGGATTGGGCAAGCAAATGGCAGAACTTTGGACCAGACAGGTTAGGAGACCGAAGATAATTTGAAGATTTGGTAGTTGACTTAACCTGACCAGCTTGGACGTAGCCAGGTGGAAAAAAGGGAGAGGGCTACCATATATTCGCAAAGGCGAATATAACTAGACGACAATCGGCTTTTACAATGGATAGACTCATACATGGCTCAGGTCACAAAAAGACGTGAACTGATTGCAAACATAGTCAAGTGAGCGTTTGAGCGAGGATCAAGAGGACGCTATCATACCATCGTTGAATTATAGTTTCAGATGGTAGGCCAGCAACCTTCCAGAGTATCGAAGTTGTGGTTTTGAAAATTCGAGAATCGAGGCGATAGCTCGGCTATTTCGGAGCCAATGATGTGCTTACCGAGGCTCGCACAAGGTAATGCTTAATGGCACTCTTCAAACGTTGGCTTCATTTCAAGGACGCAGTGTCCTACTTCCCTTCTTAACCCGAAAGCGTTAACACCCGAAGTACTTGCGTTCGATCCACTGGTAACCTACAATCAGCTTCGAGTACTCATGGCTTTGTATGGATAATCTGAATCAGAGAACTTGGAACTCTGAACAGATGTTCGGAAGACGATGGCAGAATGAAAGTAACATACCCTCTCCTCGTAATCGGCAACTATCGTGCAAACAACCACCTTCACATCGGGGAAGACTTTCGTCAACCTCATCAAACCCATCCGTCCTGCAAAATCTACGATGAATAAATAGTCAGCCATTACACAGTCAATCATATCCGGAAAGAAGAGTTGGGCAGTAAAGGACTCCCGAAATAGGCACAGCCGGAAAAAACCTACAGGTGACAAACACGATTTTTTCTTCGGGGACTCCATGATCGACCAGGACTTGCACAGCCACTATACGCAATAGGGAGTCAGTAACTGCCTATCAAGAATGTCTTGGGACGTGTCTAGGAAATTTCTGGCTCCAAAGACATCGAGAATGAAGGCAAATGGGCCTCCCCAATACGTACTGAGGGCCGCACCGCCACTACTCATCTACCAAGCACGATGTTAGCATTCAATACAGCAGCAAGAGAAATGTTGGACTGTCGCCGAATAAAGCTGGATCACAGTGGATCGTCAATGTCGGGCCATTGACGTTGCGCTACTCACTTGGGGGTCGAGTATCAAAACACTGTCATGACTTTCGATGTGCTCTGGCAATTTCAGATAGTGTAGTTCGGGCTCCCCAGTTCGGACATTGGACTGGATCAGCAACCGGCCAGTACGACAGTCTGGAAGAACACGTTTTAAGCCTGTTTCAAAAGCAGCGCCAGCACGAAGAACTGCAAAGAATCTTCAAGTCAGTAAAGATGGTTTTCCAGAACTATAGCAAGTGCCAGAGTCGGCTTGGAGCAGGTCACCAATCCGTACAGCGGAGTGATCGGAGATGGAGAGCTTTGAGGCACTTACTGACGACCGCGCTAGTCTCTCCTGTTGCCTGCAAACCATGGTACTTTTTCCCTGTAGGAGTTTCCACGACCAACTCCTTGAAGTAAATCTTGTTCATAGCACTTATAACAATCAGTAACAAGTATTGTAATGTTTCGTATCAATTATTCGATTGACTTACTGTTCAACCAACAGTGAGGTAAGACGATCAAAGTAAAATATGAAGTCTTCGGTAGAGGTGTCAATGTCCTGAATTATCGTATTCATTCCCCGAAGCTGTGAAGTTTGCTCCAGGAGAAGTACATTTTTGGATAGAGGCTCATTTTCACTGTTCTGAATCCAGTCCGGAGTCAATAAAGCGCAGATTCTGCAGTGGTGACATGAACTGGATCAGGCGGCTTCTGTGCGTGAAATTATGAACGTACCTGTCCTAGCTTCTTGAGCTCCGCTCGATGAGTCTTAGACTTCTCGATCAGTTTGCGTTCGATGTACTGGATAACCATTGCTGGAATTTGGTCAGATTGTATACAAATAGGCAAGGTCGCTATACTGACTAATGGCGACTCGATTCTCCACCCCTCGAGGGACGATTATATCTGCCAAGGTTAGGAGCAGCCAGTAATAGTGCGGTACTGGCAGCGCATACCTGCTACTTTCCTTTGAGGCTCAACATATTGCTCGAAATTGGGTTTCACGTAGAGGAACCACTGTTTGATACAGCCCTCGATATCTCTGCCGCGCTCGGAGACATCCCTTAGTACTGAGTCACGTTAGCCTATACATGAAAAAGTCAGGAGGCAGAGCATACTTCTACGAGATAAGCATGTGTCGGCATCTGCTTCGCAAAAAATCTAGCAATACATTAGAGTTGAATCTCAACAAATCGTAGGAGGTCGGACCTTCATGTCCAAAAGTTCAAGGACCCTTGGATCATACAATGCAAAGATGCCTTCCAGGACGAGAACGTGTGGAGAATAGATAGAGGTCGTTTCCTTTTCTCTTGCATGCTTTGCAAAAGAATAGATTGGGATTTCGGCCCGCTTACTGGAAGTGAATTAGTATATCTAGATTCGTCCGAATGAGATGAAATGACGAGACGCCTTTGATGGATGTCTCAAAGTGACCATTGAGCTAGGAGGTGAATGCGTACCCAGCTTTGAGATCACGCAAACGGTCTACCAAAACATCAAAATCGATCGCGTCCGGAGAGTCGAAGTCATACTCGTTGCGGAAAGCCTTGCGAGATGACTCTTCGTCCAAGGATTTGTAGAACGAATCCTGATGCGAAGTCAACACTGAGGACTTTCATAGGCTCGACAATTCCGTACCATAGAAAGAATGACCACCCAAGGAAGGCTCAATTTTGAGACGATAGCGTGAGATAACGTGGATTTACCAGACCCGGAAGATCCAGCAATTCCAATGATGCTCACGTCTGCCCATGGCGGTGAATAGTGAGCTCTTTTGCTCACGATATCTGTCATTCTGGAGTTGGAACGGGCCGCCTTTGAGCCTCCGGCCTGCAGAAGGCTTCCGGATGTGACAGTTCGCGAGCGGGTTCTGATATGATGCAGGATATGGGAGCTGGCTATATCATGACGTGCAAGAAAACGAAAATCAAGACTACGGATCAAAATCCACGCGCACTTCGACTATGAAGAAGAGGAAGAAGTCTTGAAAACAAAAGATATTGGATGGGCCTGTTGAGAGGCTTCCACCTTCCTCAATCAAGTTAGCGCAGTCGAGCTCCTTAGCTTCTCGCTTGGCCACTTTGACGTTCCTGAACTCCATAAAACCAAAATCTCTGCCTTTCCTCGCCCCTCCTCTCCCACGAACACCAACCCAACCTCACTCACGTTTCTCGAGTTTTGAGGGCGCAGTGCTGGACACTCCAGCCCTTCCGCGCAACTGTCCATGACACATGGAGACTAGATGATGACCACAGCTGCGAGAATGGTGCGCTGACGCCCGCCCCAGCTCACCTCACTTCATTAGAGCTTAGACTGACCGCTCCCCAGGCTTCCTCTACAGCTTCCACTACTACACCTCTACGACATGCCTTGGATAGACGCGCCGAGGATGTGAAACCACTGAAAAGGTACGTCTGTCTGTCCCCTTGAGGCGTTGGCCTAGATCTCGGCTTCTATTATTTCGTGAGCAAGCACAACGTGATGACTTTCATCAACTGGGAATCTCTCCTAAAAATTACGCATGCGGAGAACAAATTTAGTTGTCTATCTGATCTGCTGCTACGAACCTAACACAACCGCACCATGAGATTCATATCGAGCATTGTTGCTGACCTTGGTGTGCAATAGTGATATTAATGCTCTCATCTTCGATTATCTCACGACCGAAGGCTATCCGTCGGCTGCTGCCAAATTCTCCAGAGAGGCGAATTTGCGACCACGACAGGAGGAAGAGTCATTGAGGGCCCGACGGCAAATACAGCAGTCCATCCACTCGGGCAATATTCAAGAGGCTATAGAAGCTCTCAACGAGCTTGAACCTCAGGTCAGCATCCCGCATCTCTTGTCTTGTTTTCCCTTGCTATGATTAGAAAGTTTCATGCACCACTCATATAGCCTTCGGGTCGGTGATGAGAAAAATTATCCAACTTCAGTCCTCAGTATGAGCAAAACACCAATCACACATCATTTTGATTTTACCTCTGGCATTTTCCCAAGCTAATTGTCAGTCTCAGGTCTTGGATAGTAATCCATCGTTACATTTTGCTCTTCTTCGCCTGCAACTCGTGGAGTTAATCCGGATATACAATGCGACACCAGGAGGCGATATTACACCTGCCCTCACCTTCGCCAGCACTCAATTGGCGCCAAGGGCACCCACAAACAAGGAGTTCTTGGAGGATCTTGAGCGCACGATGGCACTGCTTATCTTTCCCCCGGATAGTCTGGAACCACCGCTTGCAGCGCTATTACAACCAGAGCTTCGACGCACAGTTGCTGATAGGGTCAATAAAGCCATTTTGACTGTTCAGAATGCAAGACGAGATGCTGCTATCAGGAGTCTTGTTCGTTTACGGGCCTGGGCAGAGGATACTGCAAGGCAAAGCAAGAAAGATTTGCCATCTCACATGGAGCTTGGACTTGATGGAGATGAAAGGGGCACTTCCATCGAGAATGGACACGAGCCCATGATTACATGACCATGCAATGGAGGGATTCAGCGTTGGATGTAACATCAGAGGGACTGCTTCGGCGCTGGCGGATTGATTTCATGGCCATCATTGATTTGCATGGAGTTCTCTGGTATAGGGATACCCAATGGGATGGGTTGGCGTCTAGGATCACAGATTATGAGAGGCATCTATTGCAAGAAACTAGGCGTTTAGCAACTAGTCTTTGCTGCGAATGCATCATCTTTCGTACAAGTTTTCATGGCACGCATTTGTGATAAGGAAATTCGCTTGTTGCCTCTTGAGTATGAATATCAATCCTGACTAGAAATAACCTTAGTGCAAGAAATTACGTGAGGATATTTGGTTCTCGTATGCAGTTACACGTAGCCTCTCAAATTTTCTTTCTACTTTTTCCTCTTAGGTATCCTCAGACAAACTGTGGTGCTGGTGGTGGGTCTTTCGTCCGCGTCTTCCGCGTGAAGCTGCATGGTGGGAAGTGGCTACGTCAGATCAAGAGGACGTGCTCCCGTGGTGGATAAGGAGAGCTTCAGAACGCCCATAATAGCCACCAACCTTCCTTGTCTGCTTCTGTCCCTATTGCCCTTCCCTTCGCTCGTTGTTAGTCTAGTATCTACACCTACGAACATGATCGGCGTATGCTGAAGTTCTCTTACTCTACCGACTGACGTTCAATTGGCGCAATGCTCAAGCAGCGCTCTCCCACATTTCTTGCGCAGTTCGGCACCCTTGGTACAGCAACTCGCAGCTCCCTCCTCACACAACGAATTAACACAAGAGCCTACCACTGCCAGCGCAAATTTCCCCAATGTATGCCTTCAGTCCGTCAAGCCCAATGGCGCCAGCAGCTTCTATCCTCCCAAAGCATACGCTTTGTTTCTGGTAAACCGCTTCCTCAACGACGATCCTGGCTTGTCAACTTCGCATACCGGTCCGCTGCCTTACTTGGAGGCTCTTTCATCGTGTTCAGTGTTGCGGTAGGAGCTTTCTTCCTGTACGATGCCTCGACGTACCGGGAAGATCCATCATACAGAGACATCCAAGTCTCCGAGATCGCCCTGAGTCCTCGACGAGGTGGCCCCAAGAACCTCCCAATTGCGGAAGTACAGATCGATGACGATGATTGTGCCGAGATGCAAAGACAGAAGGACAAGCCGAAGTTGGTCATGCTTGGAGGCGGTTGGGGAAGTGTTGCACTATTGAAGACCCTCAATCCAGAGGAATATCACGTCACACTCGTCTCGCCCACGAACTATTTCTTGTTTACACCTATGCTTCCGTCTGCCACTGTTGGAACTCTGGAATTCCGGTCTCTAGTAGAGCCTATCAGGAGAATTGTCACAAGAGTTAGAGGACATTTTCTCCGGGCATCGGCAGAGAATATTGAGTTCTCGGAAAAGCTTGTGGAATTGTCACAGAAGGACAACGATGGCAACGAAGTCCGATTCTATCTACCCTATGACAAACTTGTTATCGGAGTAGGATCAACTACAAATCCTCACGGTGTCACGGGTTTAGAGAACTGTCATTTCTTGAAAGTAAGTCCAGTTTACTCAGATGATTCTAGAGCATTCAATGCTAACCTCCTGGTGCCTTATAAATAGGATATTGACGATGCCCAAAAGATTCGCAACCACATACTCACAAACCTGGAATATGCATGCCTACCAACCACGTCTGACGAAGAAAGAAGACGGCTCCTCTCCTTTGTAGTTAGTGGAGGTGGCCCTACAGGAGTTGAATTTGCTGCCGAGCTCTTTGATCTTCTCAACGAAGACCTTACAGCCCACTTTCCTAAGATTCTTCGGAACGAAATTTCCGTCCATCTCATTCAGAGTCGGGGACATATTCTCAACACTTATGATGAGGCACTTTCGAAGTATGCCGAGGAACGGTTTGCTCGAGATCAAGTAGAGATCCTCACAAACTCACGAGTGAAGGAGGTGCAGAGTGACAGAATTCTTTTCACGCAGAAAGGAGAAAATGGAGAAACTGTCACGAAGGAGCTACCTATGGGATTTTGCCTCTGGTCCACTGGGGTCTCACAAACAGAATTCTGCCAACGAGTCTCCGAGGCACTTGGCTCCGTGCAGTCAAATCGCCACGCTCTGGAGACGGACACCCACCTCCGTCTTAACGGTACTCCTCTTGGAGATGTATATGCCATTGGAGACTGTTCAACGGTGCAAAATAATGTCGCAGACCATCTGGTCACATTCCTTCGCACGCTTGCTTGGGAGAAGGGGAAGGATCCGGAGACCGTGCAAATCACCTTCAGCGAATGGCGAGAGATTGCCCAGAAGGTCCGAAAGAGGTTTCCTCAAGCTGCAGATCACTTGAAACGACTGGACAAACTTTTCGCTGCGTAAGTGGCTAGAGATCCCATAATATCTGTTTGAGACTTCCCGGGGCATATAGCCCTACGTCACAACACTCAAATTGATAGTCGCTGACAGCCCTTTGATCTAGCTATGACAAGGATCAGTCCGGGACACTTGATTTTGGCGAGATGCGCGAGCTTCTGATGCAAATCGACAGCAAGCTCACTTCTTTACCCGCGACGGCACAGCGTGCTCACCAGCAAGGCCAATACCTTGGTCACAAATTCAATAAGATGGCACGAGCTGCCCCAGGACTGAAAGTCAACGACGTAAGCTACGGCGATCTAGATGAGGCTGTCTACAAGGCTTTTGAATACCATCATTTAGGTAGCTTGGCCTACGTTGGGAATGCCGCAGTCTTTGACTTGGGCGGCGGCTGGAATCTCACTGGCGGCTTGTGGGCTGTGTATGCTTGGAGGAGTATTTACTTCGCTCAGAGCGTGAGCTTCAGAACGAGAATACTACTGGCAATGGACTGGGCAAAGCGTGCTCTATTCGGCAGAGGTAAGTTTGCGAATCCCATGTGACTGGTGACTTACTAATCACGACCAGATCTTATGAATTGGTAGTTGGGGAGCTTGCCAAGGCAGCGTTGAAGAGACATACTACTTTTTCGGTGTACTGAGCAGGCTCATAGCTACTGGGAAGAGCATTAGAAATATACCATTACGGGGCAGGTGCATGGTGCGAGGGTACGATAGAGCCTTAGCTGTAGAAAACAAAGAATACACTGCAATGACAAATTTTTATTTCCGGCTTGGCCCAAAAAATTATTCTTGAAATCGTCGGGCAGTTGTAACAGTCACCTCCGCATAACGAGCTCAATGCATTCCTATCAAACAGCCTTGACGAGATCCCTGATGTAGCATAACATACCGAGGGAAAGGTGCATGGGCCAGCTCGTAGGAAGCGTAGCAATCATATGCCCTGGGCACAAACAAGGCTCATTGATTCGAAAATCGTACAATACTTATGCAGATCGAGCAATCCAACACAAAATCAGGTTGCACGAGCAATTTCGCTTTGATGGCCAAAATTATCAATCATGCTGACAACATTTACTCGATGCTGCTCTCGAGAACCGGGGGCCAGGAAATACAATTTAACATCTCATCCCACCAAGTCTGCCCGTGAACGGACGCAGGATGTTGGCCAAAGGTCTTGCCTTCCCGCTCAATAAAACCTGACGGGTGCATCATCCCATCCTAGCAAAGAACGTTAGTCTTGTTATTACTCACCCCATAGCCATGGCCCCAGTGGTGCTGAGTGTGGCTTTCACGAGGATCTCTACCTTAAGTGCAATCACGGCCTGGCTGACCCCGAGGTTGTCGCCGATATACTTCATCTTGCCGCGGAGATAGAGGCGTTCCGAAGGCGAGGAAAAGTCCGAGCTTGAGGCTACGTACAGAGGCCACAGCAGGAATATACTTGCTCGGCCTTTCATCGATGCTTGAATGTCCGCGCTGTGCTCGAACATGTTGGCTGTTGCTGGGCTGGCCATGTGTGTCCATCCGAAATACTATTTGGCTGAAGTCAGCATAGCTTAGGGATAGTGAGGTTTTTGATACGCTATGATGATCATGTGCAGTGTTGAGATTCATTGACGTGTAAAGCTCCCTGTGGTTTCTTGGACTAAGTAAAAGATATACGTACGAATGGGACGCTCGCGGTGATTTCCTCGATCAGTGTACGGCACTTCCTCGATCCTTCTATGTACTGACTTGCCATCATGTAATCATTAGGACCAGTCAGCCACGCTATACACCTCAATATCGTGGACCATATCAAAATCCTGCAAGAGCGTGCCACGTTGTACTTATTTGCCATCCAGAGATCTCCAAAGGTGTAGACTTTGCCGGGACACACCAGCGATGCAGCGAGATCAGAAGGCTCAAACTCGGTCCAGTCGCTAGTACGAACTACCCATGAGGGTGGCAGGGCCTCGATCCAGTCTCCATATTGCTTTTCGAGACGCTCGGCTCTTCGCAAAAGATCAATGACCTTTTCAATGTTTTCTATCGATCTTTCTGCAAGCTTGGTAGTTGCTTTGTTGTCAGCCTGTACAGTCGACATTTCGATATTTAGTTGCGAAAAGCGCCTTTCCCATTCGTCAATCCCAGACTCGATCCATTCGAATTCAGAATCGAGCGGCAATCCAGTTGCGATAGAAAGTGGAATCTATGTTAAAGTCAGCGTGGTCCGAAATGTTTGGTACCCCGTACCATTTGTTCTCGGACGGCAACCATTAGGTCATGTCCGTAAAAACTTTGGTTCTGCCCTGCTGGTCTTGCTTTCAAAAGCGTCAGTGCTCCGTCTATGTGAGATTTCCAACCTCTTAAGGCCATCTCGGATGGTGTTATTTGCTAGTAGCAAGTCAGAATGGCACAATTAGCTGATCCCCGAGGATTTAACACTTGCCTCGAACTTCGCGAGTAGAAGGACAGACGCTACGACGGAATCGTCCAAGGCCTGTGTAGGATCCCGCAAAGCCATGTTGATTTGACTCAAAGCCTGCAGATAACGCAGTCGTGTCTTTGACAGAGATATCGGTGAGTGCTGATATGTTGCAAATGCAGCTTGTGACACAGCTGAAAACGCAAGTGGCAAGCATCGGCTTGGTTTTGGCGCATTCAGAAGTGGAATGACAAAATCTAAATACCCCTTACCAGGTCCAGCTTCCGCAATTTTCACAAAATTGGCAATGAAAAAACATTCCGCTTGCTGGTCAATATGATCCATCAACGGTGTATCAATCACTGAAGTCGGCGCAGAAGCACGGCGCAAGACTAGCGAGCTCTCGTAAGAAATGGAGACACAGGTCTGAGGATAAATTGCTCCGATGCTCTGACTGCTACTTCGCGCTCGAGGAACCAGAGGGCTTTGGACAACATCTTCCGTCGGCTTTTTGCGTGGAGCGCGAGGCTTGTAGCGGAGCTTGTCATCTGGCCAATCTCGATACCCAGGGCATGGCTTCTTGTATTTCAGACATCTGGAGCATTCCGGTCGTCCCTCATCACACTAGAAATGACTTCGTCAGAACTGTTCTACAGTACAGGTCGCATGTGAGAGCATCAATGAGCGAGCATGATGCGAACCTTTATGCGCCTTGTACGGCAGCGACCACATCCTGATGAAGGCTTTCATGCCGTTAGCCGGTGAAATAGCCGTGTCGTCTCAGAAGAGAGTGTACTAACCTTCCCGGTGTTCACCATCTCTAGGAGACAGCTGGGTATATAGCAAATCGCGATAGTTGCTGGGGCTCGAAGAACACGACTTTTGTCCCAAATAGGGCAGATGATAGCCGAATCCCGAAAAACGGTAACACTGACGTCTCAATTCGGAGGTATTCGCTGGGGAGCGTACCGGTTTTGTACGGGTTGTGGGTAGATCGAAGACTGCAGCGAATGGCCCATTCTTTGTTTCAAACGAGTTGTAGGAAAACAAACTTATTGGCAGAGGTCTGCTCGCCACGACTGGATCAGGTTCGTGTTTCAAGGAACCGGGTACATCCCCTCCGTGAACAGCTGAGACGTTCACAAGCTACGATCGATATTCGGGGGCTATGAAGCCCGACCCGAAACCTAAACCATGCTACATAACAAGGAGAAGATGAAGAGGCCGAAGGAATGTTTTGCGTGTAGTACTAGTACGCTATGACATATGTCAAATCTATATAAGTTTAGATGCCCAGTGATATGGTGGATAGAATAAATTTAACTACTGCCTGTCGTTCTCGTATATTCGATTCTTGCGACGTAACGAAACTGCACAGCCACTTAGGAAACACCTCGATGGCTCCTTGGTCCCGAAAGAAGATTCCTTAAGATGATATCTGGATAAGGTTTGTACGGCCTAAGCGTTTGCCTGGCACTCACTCCAAAATGGTTCCAAGCCCCGACGACACATTAGCGACACGCCCGCTTGGACAGCGCCCTGGACTTTGAACATCAACAAGAAGAAGCAGACGACAAAGAGGAAAATTGATGCAAAATCATTGTATCAATATGGCACCGCGAGGATATATCTACTTGACCAGTTTTCACAACCACAGGCCAGCTCTCTGCAACAGGAAGGACGGACAGGTTTTGCCACGAATGAACTTCCTTAACCTACTCGCCTATTCCCTACAGTAGTGATTTGGTCTTGCCATCCCGCAACGACGGGGCAATGCAGCCAGGAATTGCCCTGGTACATCCGCGATTGAGTGTGACCAACAGGTGGCGGAGGACGTAAGCCTTTTCGTTTTGGCATCGCCGACGCCTTCTTGCGATTTGGTTATTCCCATCTCGGCAGTGCTTTACTCAATACCACATGCTAATCAGCTCTTCACTAACTGCGCTCGGTGTTAAGACGCCAGTCTCAGTTATGAGGGCCGAAACGAGGGCTGGTGGCTGTATGGTTTTAGTATACCCTGCGGTGACGGGTCTCACTCGGAGACTTACTGTAAAGTCAACAGCATCTACTATAGTATTTGGTTTGGGCAAGTCAATGTTACCAAAGTACTCATCTGTGGGCGTCCGTTCCGCAAAAGTCCTCTCATCCTCTGTCAAGTCTCTCTCGTCCTCAGTCTGGAACTCGATAACCTGCTGATCAATACCCAGATCGTATTGACCTAGAGGATAAAGTCGAACGAATTTATGACTTTGTGACATATTAGCATCTCATACAAAGCTACATCGCAGCCAAGAGCAGAAAGCCCAGGGCTCTGAAGCACCAGGGACCAGAAACAAGTACACGTACCTTTCCGCAGCGACATAAAATGGTTTCCCAGCAGCTTTCGCCAACAACGCAATTTGATAAGTGCCCAATCTTGAGATGATGCCTCCGTTCTCTACGACACCTTCAGCACCAACGATGACCAAATTAACCTTGCCCATCGCATAACCCACGGCGCCCTCGCTAATTGTGGCGACTGGAACACCTTTTGCCCTTAGCAAGGACACTACAGCTTTGCTCTCCGAGCTTCGCGCCTCATTCATCACATAGATGACCTTGAATCTGACATTGCCTCCAGTTTTGCTGGCTTCCGCAGCCTTCCCTAAAAGTGTGCCCACAACTCTCGATCCACCATGTGTCAAAACAACGCTTCCATCGCGAACAAAGTCCTTGCCGTACGCAGCAATCCTCTCTCTTGCTGCTTTTGCGCGGCTCACGAACAGTCTTCCATTACTTAATAGATGTTGCCGTACTGTCTCGAAGTCTCCAGTACTTGTAGGCTTCATAGAGCTGATCATATAGCGCTGGAACAGGTCTGTACCGGCGGAGAGGGAAATGGAATTGGGGATTCGGGACTTGAGGTAATCGGACTGGGTTTTGACCAAATCGAGAAACTCGTAGACTGTATCCGCGTTTGATTGTACAAGAAGCTCGATGAGGGCCTCAATCGCTGCGACCGGCATAGTAATCTCAGAATCTTCCTGTAACAGGCGATTATAGGTTTCGACGATGCTGTGCGAGGATGAGTCAGTCATCTTTGCGCGCGCTGCGAGGGGTAATGTGGAGGCAATTACTCGAATGATTTGGACTTATCACTTTGGGGGATGTTTCCTAGGGACGCCATTCTGGTCAATGCTGGAGGGTGACCGGCTAATGGGGGTGGTGTTGTGCTTCCTTCGAAAGTTCGTGAAGTCGAGGCGGCTGAAATATATTCTCGTCAGCGAGGCTACACTACACTACACCACACCACACTACATGTCCACACCAGGCTACTGAGAGCGAGCGCCGGTGCTACACTAGAGCGGCCTAACGCAAGGCGACCTACAGCTTGCCTGGCTAGCTAGGTAAATAGGGAATAGGACTTACTGGACCTGTCGGGAGAATTCATGATGGAAGACGATTGTTTGCAAAGTGTACAGCTTTCTGCGGGGGCAGAGATTGTTGACCCTTATAAGATTTCTAGATGAACAGCAATGCAGCAGGGCAAGCTGTCACAAGCCGAGTCTGTAAAGCAATTTAGGTAGGTACAAGGTAAGGTAGGTGTGGGCCGGGCAGGAGAACAGGGCATATCAGCCTATCAGGAAGTGTTTGACAGTGATGTTTGATTCGGTCCCTCGCCCAGCGACACCCCTGGGATCTTCGACTTGGGAACCCTGGCCAGGCACTGGGGGCGCCTGTGACCACTGCCTAGTTGACTAGGTAGGTACCTAGGTACTGATGGCGATGATGGAGAGATCGCTCGAAGCTTGCAAAAGCTTCATGACCTCTCTAAGTCTAATTCAATTGCAACTCACCACCCTAATTCTAACTCCAGCTTCAACAAACAATCCAGCTCGAATCTCAGTACTGCATACTACCTTGCCACCCAAATCACATCTCGACTTCACTTTCCCAGCGACTTTGCTACATGCGGCCCGAGTGTGCTTGATTCTGATGTCTACATCGTCCGCTCTGTGGTCTGGATAATCGACAAGGAGGCTCTTACCTCCACGACCGACCTTCTGTCTTATTAGACTGTGCATCCTATGGTGTCTCCTGGCGACTGGTCTCTTTCTGCTTCGTCTCTCGCAACTCTACGGCCAGCTTCCTCGGGGCAGCTATACAGATATCCATGAACCGCATGGCATTTGCTCGAACAGTGTAGGCTCTGGATGGGCGTGGACCACAACACAAGGCAACGTAATGCCTCTGCCACCACGAATATTCCCGGGCGATGTAGAACTGGGCAAGAGAGATGATGACCATCGGCCTGGTTCGAAGAGTGGTGTGGGCTTAGGAATTGCCTGGCAGCACCGACAAATGCCACATAGACCCCATCGAAGGACGCTGAAGAAGATAGCCCTGGGCGTCCTTGCGTTGATTGGACTTTACTACTTTTTCAAAAATATGCCGACAGATCTTGAAAGTCCAAGGCAAAGACCCAGTTACGGGCCTCCATCAAGTCCAAATCCTCGTCCTCTATACCCTCCCAAAGATAATGCTCCGAAAGCAGGGCCAAAAGAATCTACGGAAGTACCGCTGCATGATTTCAATGGCCCGATCAAATTCTATCATCTTGCCTCCAGTCTGCATGCAGTCTCGAGGACCAGGGGTTCTGAGTTGAACAACAACAACGTGGTATGCTGTATCTGGCTTCTTTGTGGCAGTAGAATGCTAACAGTCTAGCTCTTTGCTGCTGCAAGCCTGAAGAGCGCTGCAATTCTTCTTCCTATCGCCTGTGACATGGCAATTCGAGAAAGGAACTTCGTACATTTTGCCCTGATGGGCAGAGATGAGATCCCAATGGACATACTCCAGTCTGTAAATGGCATCACAAAGGAGTGCAAGATAATGTTTCATGGTAAGTAAGAAGCAATGCTCCTAACACACTATCTAATTCATGCCAGATGCCCGCCCTGACTATTCCAGTCAGAGTTCTGACTTCCGCATGGAAGTTAGCAGCGCAGCTGCTTTTGGACATATCAACACTTTCATACATCCACAAGCAACGTTGATAGATGGTTCTGAGGAAGAGGAGTCTTGGTTCTCAAGAGGAATTCAGGACCGTGCGATCGCGCTCGGTAGGACTGTCATTGAACTGCCTGATAATGCCGAGAAGAACTTGATGTGGATGAACCTGCTGGACAGTGCTTCTCTGAGCGGTAAGTGGCATGTATATTTTCTACTGATACGTGCTAATTCGGCTCAGCCTGGAACAAAGTGACCGTTGATATTATAATTCATGCGCAGCCTTCAGCGTCTGGTTCCTTAATCAGATTGCTCGAATCGCTGAAGAAGGCCGATTTCTCTTCATCCGCATTACCTCGACTGACGATCGAGCTACCTCATGATATCGATGAACCTTCCAGAAGATACCTTGAACGCTTTCGCTGGCCCCCAATCCCTGATCACGCAACAGGAAGCTTGCTTACCTTACACCACCGAATCCCGCAGCACGGTCTCACAGCAGAAGAAAACTCGATCCGCTTGCTCGAGTCATTTTGGCCTGCAGATCCATTCATGTCGCACGTTCTTGTACTTTCACCAATGGTTGAACTGTCGCCTCTGTTCTTCCACTTTTTGAAATATAATGCTCTGGAGTACATGTACTCTACCAATAATGGAGACCTTCGGCAATTTCTTCTGGGAATCAGCCTTGACTTACCATCAACATTCTTGAATGATTCAAGTTTGTTTACACCCCCAGTAGCTAACTCGAGAGTCGGTGAAAACGTGGTTGCTGCGGGTGTCACCCCATTCCTTTGGCAGGCGCCAAACAGTAACGCTGCGCTCTACTTTGGGGATAAGTGGGTGGAAATCCATGACTTCGTTGGCCATCTGCTTGCTTCTCAGCATACCCTTCCGACACCTACGACACTTAATGAAAAACTGGTTAGCAAAACATACCCATCGTGGCTGGAACATGTCTTGAAGCTTGTTCGTGCTCGCGGGTATTGGACGATATATCCAAATTTCGACAATCAGCATTCTCTTGCAGCTCTTCATCACGACCTCTACCAGCCTCCGGAAGAATACTCGGAAGAGATGAGAGCAGATGCAGTCATGCCTGGGGAGCTGACCGCGGATCCCAAGGAGCATCTGTCGCTGAAGGACAAGGAGAAGACAATCATCAAGACCGCACTCGTCGGCATCCTACCAAATAAAGGCGACTTGCCAAAATTATCGGAAATGCCGCTTTTGACATGGGACGGCGTTCTAACTGATGTGGATGACTTTGGAGGACACGCTGTCAATTACAGTGGCGTTTTCAAAAGGGAGATTGGAGGCTGTACCGAAAATAGTGTGGAAAAGGACAGGGTTGGAATGTTCGCTGGTGATCTTTTCTGCTTGAATGGTCCGAAGACTTAGATGACCTTGATGGAAGCAACTAATGATTAGATGGATCAGGACCTCTACATCACTCAATATGACTGTCTCATCATTCTTATTTCGTCCTCTCTTCTGTCGAAAGCTTGTAAGAGCAATTGACGCTGGGATAAATAGTTGCTGCTGAGCAGCCCTTCAACGCAGCTGTGTTTTCAAATTGAACGATTTTAGTGTAAAGAAGCTACATGATGCAGCAATGGTCACACACCAAGCCACGTGTCGAATTTACCCCCTCGGGAGATCTAGTGGTCTTAGCATACAATCAATTTTCTGCAGATTCTCCAGATTGATCCAGATCAGCCTTTGAGGCCATTGAGCTGTACCCGCCGAGGCAGCAGCGGGCGAGGTCTCGGAACCTTCCATAGAAGACTTGGAAGGTAACGGTTTAGGTCGGGTTCGTCGGTCTTGTCGGGCCAGACACAGACTGCCAGACTGCCTGACCCCACGAAATAGCCGAGACAGCACACCAATTTGTGATTTGCATATATAACTAAATAAGCTCAACGAGCGCATGACAGCCGGTCGGGTGGTGTAGTTGGTTATGTATGTTATCCAACATCAAAAGAAGGTCAACATTGTACTAATAACTGAACAGCACATCTCGTTAACAGTTTACTGTTTACATGTTCATTCATACCGAGAAGGTCCTGGGATCGAGCCCCAGCCTGATCATGTCAATTTTATTTTGCCCTTTTTTAATTTCTTTTTCTCGATTTGAATGCTACGTACTAATCGAAGTTTAAATTCGAGTCTGGAGTCTGTCTGAAGGCGACATCGTGATTGCTGCTCACCTGCATGCCTTGCCTTGCATTACTAGGTCTGCCAATACAGACAAGTGTTGAGGAGGTACTACCAATCGAGCGTCTGATCATTACCTACCTAGGTACCCACCTCAAGTGCATTCCCGGTTTGCTTGTCTAACTTGATCTCGTGACATTGGCTACTCTTGTTTTACCTATTAAGAAGAAGAAGAAGAAGAAGAATGATAAGGTCAGATCTAATCGTAATACGTTACCTCAAGAAGGGAATGACTTAGTTGGTTATGGCCCAGTAACAGGGAAGAAATACAAAGCAGCAAATGTTACAAGTAAGATGCGTGCTTCACAATTATACCGCGGGATAGGTACACTGTCGGTTGTTGTGCCCGTTGCAAGTGGGTTTTGTCGGCCTGCTAGAACCAATACTTTGGAGGAACTACCTAGCAGATGAAGTAACAAACATACATATGTTCTTCTCCTTTGATTTGTTGGAGGCCTAGGTAATTACCATACCAGACGCATCCAGAAATCGAGTGGTAAATGTTCATTGCTTGGGATCACTACCTTGCCTTTAACTTTAACTCTTGTCTTGGGCCCACCCTTGCTCTTGCACCATCACACCCCATCTTATTATTTCCCTGGCATCCACTTTCCATGACGCTGATTAAAGTTCCCAACTCAACCTTTCTCATATCCAAGGTCCCCAAAGCTACTCTTGGCCTTTGCTCAATTCGTAATATACACAGAATGTCCACAAAGAAATCCATCAATCTCCTTCGTGGCTGGCCAAACCCCGCTCTTCTTCCCACCCCAGCTATACTCCGCGCAGCTCAGTCAGCTCTTTCAGATCCGTCCATATCAACACCTGGTCTCCTGTACGGCCCAGATCCAGGCTATCAACCTCTTCGAGAGGAGATTGCCAAATGGCTCGGTGGCTTTTACGGTGGTGATCCAGATGCAAATCGTATTTGTATTACTGGAGGCGCAAGCCAAAATCTAGCATGTGTGCTCCAGGTTTATACTGATCCTTTGAAAACCAAAGTGTGGATGGTTGCTCCGTGTTACTTTTTAGCTGTATGTATATTTCATTGCTCTTTGTCGACAGTTCAGCATATCGAATCCATATCTAAGGATCATTCCTGATCTGAAGCTCTTAACGGTTTTACAGCGCTAAATTCCTGAAAGTGTAGGATCTTTGAGGATGCCGGATTGAAGACGAGAGCGGTTGAGGAGGGAAGTGGTGGTATTGATTTGGCCACGCTCGAGAGGGAGCTGGAGAAGGCCAGCCGTGAGGATAGAGATTCGAAAGTGAGCACATCATTCCATTTACCAAATTATCCTCTGTGTTTTATTTACATCAAGTCTAACACGAGATAGAATTTAAAACGTTCCACCCCTTGGTCTAAAATATACAGTAACATCATCTACTGTGTTCCGACATTTTCTAATCCTTCTGGCAAAACCATGTCGCTGTCCACCCGAGAGTCTCTTGTAAGGTTGGCTCGAAAACACGATGCTCTCATTGTCACAGACGATGTTTACGACTTTCTTCAATTCCCAACCTCCTCAACAACCTCAAATGAGTCCTTGTCAAACTCGTTATTGCCTCGACTGGTTGATCTGGATAGAACGCTCCAGCCACTTCCATCCGAGGACAGCTTTGGAAATGCAATGTCAAATGGGTCGTTCTCCAAAATCGCTGGCCCAGGAGTGCGGACGGGGTGGTCAGAAGCAACTCCCAGGTTCACGTATGGTCTATCTCAATGTGGGTCATCTCGTAGTGGAGGTGCACCCAGCCAGCTGGCTGCCACCATGATGGCCGAACTCCTCAAAAGTGAGGAGCTGCAAACTCATATTGAGAAGACACTGAGACCAGCGTATAAGAAGAGGTACGAGATCATGATCGAAGCAATCAAGAAATATCTCGTTCCACTTGGGGTCAAAGTGGGAGAGGTCAGCTTCGAAGGCAAAGCTGTCTTCGGCGGATACTTTATCTGGCTTGAGCTCCCGCAACAAGCAAGCGCGGAACTTGTTGCAACAAGAGCCAAGCAGGACGAGAACTTGATTGTTGCTCCTGGACACATATTTGAAGTCTCGAACGATGCGAGTGTTCAATTTCCGAATTCTCTCAGGCTTTGCTTCGCTTGGGAAGAAGAGTCGGACTTGGAGGAAGCGGTCCTGCGATTAGCAAGAATTGTAAAGGACCTTGAGGATGGTGCCGCATTCTCGTCGAAAGAAGGGGGCATCGACCAACAGCCTTTGAAACAGGATCTTGGGGAGTTTCAATGAACTTGATTGGGACTAGTTGAATGCTCGAATATGCCGAGGTATTCGATCCTAGAATCCCGAGACATTCACATGACGTTCGGATCAATTTAAAGAGATGATCCTGTATCGCATCCGAAGACAATTAGAATTCACGGGCGAAAAGTACTAACCGACTCAATCCGAAATCGTACCATGCCTGTCACTTAATGCCGTCTCAAAACGGCCCTATCACATATAGCAAGCGAAACAAATGCGCTTTATGGTATTTCATTGGGTGCTTATTTTGCGTCTGGCGTAATGCTCTCATGGAGCTGCAAAGCCAGAGCAATCTTCCTCAATAGAATCATCCTGACCTAGCAAAATCCTCTGATTCCACTTCGGTCGAACGCGCCGGCTCCATTTACCACACCAGCGAGCCTCTACAAAGCAAGCTCAAAACACGCAAATGCAAAAATTTACACGCTGTGCGCAGATTGCAACAGCCGCTGGCGCGACAAACATCGGCTCATGAGATTGAGTTACAAGTGTAGTGTGAAAGTGGGGCTGCGTGTAGAAAAGAAATAAATCGTTACAGTAGGAGTCCATATGTTCATATCCCTGGTGGCACATGATACCTCCTATGTCCATGCGCCAAAGAGCTTGGCTCATGTGTGAACTGGCGTAGAGCTATGTCGACCCCAGCTTGTGCCATAACCCCTGGCTCCCCGCACACCTCGTCCGGAGTTTGGGCCTGAAGATATAGGTGCGTTTTCGTGGCTTGGAGATGGGAATCCACTGGCAGAATCACGTCCTCGACCACCTCTTGGATGAGAAGATGATGTGTGTCGAGGATTACCACCTCGTGAATTTCCTCGTCTCGGGTTACTTCTTTGCCGAGCGACGGGAACTGGGACGGAAACCTCCTTCGACTCGTTCTGTCCCGGAACCTTGATAGTGATGGTTTCGCTATTATTCGTAATCTGCTGCGGAAATCGAATTGGTTCGACGCTAAGAACTTGGGATACTTGAAACTTTCGTGGCAAATTTCTCGGCTGTGAAGGCGCGAGATCCCATGCGAGGGAAGGCGCTGAGTTTGGAACTTTGATGACAGGTAAAGATCCCATCTCTTGCTCCTCAAAACATGCCTCCGCAGCTGGTTTAGACTCGACAGCTCCATTATCAGCCACACCATCTTCAAAATCCAGAACCGGAAGTGAAACGGTGGCGCCAAATTGCCGATTTGTAAGCTCGAGAGCGTTCTTACTTGAAGAATCGACCGCCAAAGCGTGAGACTTGGGAGGTGAGTTCTTGCGACCGATCAGCGAATTAATTCTATCTTGCCAGTCCCCAGCCGTTGAGGCAGGCTCCTGTCGCCGCGCATCTTGATATGATGAATTGGTCCTCGCGGTATACTCCTGGCGGGGCGGGTACGCTGAGTTGTGCGACACGACGGGAACTGCGGGCGACTGCACAGCTTGAGCGAAAGATGTTGGTTTCGGGGGGCCGATGGGAGCCAGGACAGGAGCTGGTGGAAGCTTGACAACTGGAGACGGACGCGGAAGCGATACGTGGGGATGAGCAATATCGCCATCATACGCAGGATGTCCAGCCATCGTGGGTGGCGGCGGCGACGGAGAACCTGGTCGCTCAAACTGACTGGTCTGTTCTTCTAGACGAACATCACGGTTACTGGGAAAGAACCTAGAGCCACGAACCAGGGCAGCTGGATTGGCATTTGGATTTGCCTGCGGTCTCCAAGCATCTACAAATGGTGGTTGATTGCTTACAGGATCGAGGTGGCGGCGACGGCTGACCTCTTGATCCTCAAACATGCTTCGTGTTGAGGGCTCCTCCTGTGGCTTCTCGGAAGGACCTTTCCAGATTTGAGAAGAATCGTGGGCATTTGTAATGTTTCCCTGTACCTGGCCTCGAGTACCATCTTCGTTGATAGCCACCTTTCGCCAAGTCTCACTAATCACGGGGCCAGCGACCTCAGGTGGAGCGATACCCTGCTCTATCATCTCACGTCTGCGTGTAAGTTCTTCTTCGCGCTGTTGAGCACCCAGAGCATCTTCTTGTGCGAGTCTCTCTGGTAGGTTTCCCCAGCCAGAATTGGCTACTGCTGCTCTGTTTGCAATATCTTGGCGCGACATGGGCAGCTGTCTGTTCGGTGGTCCAATTGGAGCTGGCCGCGAGCCATATGGCTCTCTGCCACGACCTTGCTGAAACTGGTTGCCTCCACGATTTGGGTGTGGTGGTCCGATAGGGCCAGGATGCGATGATTGGTGAATATCAGGTAGCCTGCTCAACTCTGGGTTGAATGTTCCATTTCCCAGTGTCCGGTCATTCGTAGGGGGCCCCCAGACATTCATCGATGAGGATTGGGGAGTAGGAGCAGCGCTCCACGACTTCATACGGTCAGAGGTCGGTGCAGCGTTATTGTGCCAAGATGAAGTAGAACGACTCTCTTGTGAGGACTGTTGCATCATAGGGCGGCTTTGGTTAGCACCATTACCCAAGTTTCCCTCGTCTGGTGAACGACTCTCGGTGACGTTGAGTTCCGTGGGAGTGACGACAGCCGGCTCCTGATCTGAATTTGCTCTCTTTGACGTGTTCAAATCGCCTTCGGCTGGTTGAACAGGCTCCTTAGTATGGGCAGTAGTCAGGTTTGCACTAGTGGCCTCTCGACTTTGGATTTGCGTTGGGGTTGACGCTTCCTCTTTGAGTGCGTCGTTCTTCTTCTTCGTTTCTGGGGGAGGACCCATAGCTTCAAGCTTGATACGGATCCGCTCCTTTCTCGCAGCGTCCTCACGTGCCTCTTCCTCAATTCTTCTCTTGATTGCGAGCTCACGAGTTTGACGCATAATCTTCTTCTGTTCCTCGATAGGATCCTCATAGGGTACAATAGGAGTTTGGTTCTGGCTATCAGAAGTGACGGAAACGGGTGGTACAGTTTGTCCATGTGCTGATTGTGGTGAAGGATGACTGACAACAGGTGAAGCACGAGATTGTGATTGCCACTGCTGCTGATTCTGATGACCACGTTGACCATGCTGCTGCTGCTGATCAGAGGGTGAGAAGTTTCGTGGTGAAGACGGAGCGTCACTAACGGCTGCAAGAGACCCTCTGCGAATGTTTAGCATCTCATGCGGTGGTGGCATTTCGTGCCCTCTGCTCATGCGTCTAACGAAGTTTCCGCTGCCTCCACTGGCATTGGAAGAGGTTCGACGACGACCATACCCACCATCCTGACCCGCTCTGTGGGTTTGAAACGCTGCAGATGGCTCAGGATACCCATCTTGCAAAGGTCGTTGGAGCACCGCTGGTTGGTGAGCGCGCGCATCGTTGCGCATAGATCCTCGGCGAGTATCATTGACAGGCTCATACCTGCCAGACTGCGAATTGTAGAGTTCACGACTAGTGTTGGCCCCCTCTCTCCATGATCGACTAAAGTCATCGGCAGCGATCTCCTTGGCCGGCGGAGGAGGCATGCCATGGAACCCATGCGGATCTCTTTGACCGAATCGGCTTTGTTGAGGCTGTTGCTGCTGAGGTTCGATTGCAACAGGTGCGACTTTGTCGACTGGAGGCAACGGTGCCCAAGGAGATTTGACAGGTGTAGGAGGTCCGGGAGGCTTCGCAACCAGTGTAGGCTTATCGCTCGCTCCCTTGAGAACCAGCCCAGCTCTTCCAGAACCAAATCCGCTTGGCTTGACATTTGGTGAAGCTGCGGCCTGCGCTGTGGGTGCTGGTGACCTTGGTTTTACAGCCTCTGCAGCTGTCGTTTCCTTCACTGTGGACGCTGGTGCCGGTTCGGGGACCGGTGCGGGTGTATCATCAGCTTGAGGAAGAGTGATTTTCGTGCCATCAGTCCATTCAATTGTCTCTGGGGCCCAATCATCGTCATCGTCGTCTATATCTGCCCAATTTGCTTGCTTGCCTGGATCGTCTGATTGAAGTCTAGTTGCAAGATGGATTCCATAGCGCTGCTTCAATTCCTCATCCGTAAATCGTTTTGGTTCTGCGGGAGGTGCTGCTATCTAATTGTTAGACTTGGTTTTCCCAAAACTTATAAGAAATGCAACGTACGTCTGTTCTTATTCCACACAGCACTGGCATCTGGAGCTGCGCCGGCCTTCCCTCCATTGGCTGAAGTTGCTGCTCGAGGTGCAGAGTCCCGAAGACCGCTTCCGGTTTTTGCAACTAATCGAGGTCTCAAAGCACTGCTGGTAGAAGTAGGGCCGGTCTGAACTGCTGTGGCTCCAGAGGCGACTTTGTCCCCAACCTTTGCAGTTGTAACTGCGTTCGAACCTTTCGCTGCAAGAAATGTCTTGTTGACGGATACAGGCTTGAAGGAGGCAAATTTCTTCACCGTAGATGTGGTTCGGACATGTCCCTTCTCGTCAACTTGGCTCTTCGAGGCCTCCGCTTTCGAAGCTTCAGTATCCGATCCTCCACTAACGCTGACCTCCGCCGAGTTGATATTGGGTTCCACATGCTCTCCATATTGTTTGATATCGTTTTTCTCTGAGGCTCCATTTACGAGAGGTTGCTCTGGAAGGACATCTTGACTCGGAATTTCACTAGGATTCTGCGCGCAATTTAGTAAGGTAGCTAGACTATAGGCGGAATTTATGGCAGCGTACCAGATCATGATCGGGGGATATAGACGGCGTCGCAATGATTTCCGAGGTGGCTTCAGTTGCCATCATACGTCTTCAGAGTTGTGTGTGTGTGTGTATTGATAAAGTTCATGTGCTGTTCGAGCCGGCGCGGAGGTATTTCGAGGGTGAGACAGGGACGGGTGTGAGCAGGAGATGAAGAGGAGACACAAATCAGAGCGACTTGGGTGGGGGACTCCTTTGTTCAAAGACGCAGCGTCGCGATACTTGCGTGCGTGCGTAGGCTTTTGCGTCGGGGATGGATGATGAGGTTGGAAGTTTGAGGAGGAATAATACGGGGATGTTGATGGTCGGTTTTCAAGACGAGCTCCCGCTTAGCGCCACACTTAAGGCTGAGGAGTGAGGCTGACTTCACCTCTGCAATTTCGCATCTCCCGAATAAGTGTCGAGCTTGACCAGCCATAGTAAAGGAATTCACCTTCACATTTATTGTAGTAGAACCAATTAAGTTTATCTAGAGGCTCGTAGCTATTCAACATAAAACAACGTCCAGAGCTTCCTTTGTAGACTTGCCCGGCTTCATCAGCCGTGCTAACCTGCCAGTGTAATGATTGTCATCCATAGTCCAGTCAGGCATAGGCACAAGTAGTTCTTTCTCCAAATTCGCAGGCAGCACCTACCACTCATCGCTGGCTTGGGGATATGGGAGGCAGAAAAAGCTATACCACTGACACAAGGCATCGGAATCACAAGGCATGTTGCGGCACAACATGAGAACATGAGATGATTCACTGTACCGGCGCAACTGCACCCTGACCGACCAAGATGGAACTTGCTTGCACTCAACAGCTTATTCTTTGCCCTGCTGGTAGTGATCCTGTGCCCAGCAGTAGGCATACAGCACCGCCTGGTCGACACTCGGAGAGATCCTGCTCTGCCACTCATCGAGTCAATAATTCCTTGCTTGAAGCTGGAGCGATTGACGCATAAGAGCATTTTCGTACATGCACTTCAGCCACTTCCAGCATGGTAAGAACTTGTACTACTTAGACCAACCGCTTGGTCCTAAGATTTTCCGTATTGGTTTCGATACTCATTCATCGACACGTTCACGAATGTTACGTATGCCCAATCTCTACAGGCATCTACGTATCGATATTGACCCGAGCATTGACTTGGTATTTCCGTGTTTATTTACATCGTCCGTAGTCTATCAAGCCTCCATGATGCGTATTCCCAATCCCTTCTTCAGTGAGCGTTGTTCTTGTGGTGTCCTAGTGAAAACGGTGAGCAGGTATAACTCTTCAGAGAAAGAAGGCCAGGGGTAATTACGGAGATGGAAATAGTAGTTCTGGGCATAACCAACAGCGACCAAGAAGACGATAGCGTGGATGATCGCTACAATGCAATTAGTAAGTTGTTGAAGACTCGTCCAGGGGTCTGAACATACGTGTGCCTGTTGGGTTCTTTCCGAAGTGCTTTGCTTGGTATCTACCGAGGAGACCCTTTGGCTTGATATCTGGTGCAGCGCCACGAGGAAGCTTTTCGTAGAAACTGACTACTCGTTGCATACGTGCGGCATCTTGCGCAGCGCCTAGCCCCTACTCTCTATCAGTCGTCGTCCTGAGCCAAGCATCTGAGGATCGTTGAGATATTCGGTATGGCGCTCAATGGAGGTCACTAAGAAGTGGACGAAAACTTACGGTAGGTGATGCAACCTACACGAACTGTCAGTTTTCAATCATGCCGTGCTATTCAGTGATGCGCGTACCTTGGGTGGAATGAGAGTGGAAAGGGCTCTGCGGGTTATAAAGCTCATGTTGATGACTGGCGGCCAGAATTAGCCCCAATGACATGCAACCAGAACGCACAGCATCCGGCTACTGTTTATATTGGATAGCTTACCTCAGTGGAGTGTCCTGATAGATTATAGAGGAGTGGCGTGCTATTGAGACGTCCAGGAAGGCTTTGAAGTCGAACATCTGCGTCCCCGGAAGCTCCTTCCTCTAGCGTCGCTTACGTAAGGTATGCGGCTTCCGTTTTCAACCTCAACCTCTACCAAGGTAGTTCGATGGCAATAACAGATGCTGTCTGTGCCGAATCTAACACACGATGTCACTTCTACGACCTTCAATTGCAAGCAGACTGCTCAAAGGAAGTGCGCCATGCGTTCGAAGATCGGTTCCTGGCGCGGTTCGATTTGAAAGCCAAACGGCATTAGGAACGCCTCTCACATCCACCACCACTCCGGCTGTAACACAAAACAACGGAGGAGTTGAGCAGGTCAAGGCTAAGCGCAATCAACCAGAATACACGGCAGAGGTTGATCAAGCGTCCTCGTATGCTTCCCTGCGAGTTCTGGTGAACAGCTATGGCTGACTCTCTAAGGCAATTCTCCCCAGTCCCAAAACGAGTCATGAACGGCAGTGAGGCCGGCGAAGTTCTCCCAGCTGCTGTGCTTTCTGGAGCACCAATCGAGCTCGAAGCAAGAACAGTTCGGTATTGTGCCCTTCTCCCACTATTTTGATCGCTCTAATAGATTACAGCATTTACCGTCCGACCAAAACTGCTACACAATCTGGAGATTGGCACGGCCACCACTGGCGCATGGACTGGGACATTCTCTCGAAGGGTCATAGATGGGAGAATCCATTAATGGGATGGCAATCATCGGCGGATTTCATGCAAGGCACACACTTGAATTTCAAGTCAAGGGAGGATGCGATCAGGTTCGCGGAGAAGCAGGGTTACGAGTACTTTGTCCAAGAGCCGAATGTTCGCAAAATCGCCCCGAAAGCCTATGCTAACAACTTCTTGTGGTCTGACAAGAAGTTGAAGCATATTCGTACGAAGTAATCGGTTAGCAAGTTGTACATACATTGTTGAGGCGTTGATAACAATAATTCCGTTAAGCAGTGCGGTCTGAGGAAATCCCCATCCCGCAGCACATCACGACTATAGGTGCGAAGCTGTCTCTCCTCAAGTCTGTATCCTTACAAACAGATTAGTCTTTCACCAGCTATGCTGTTCTTAGCACACAATCGATTTTTTTCTCACTCGAGACAACAAAACTAGCCTCGGTCATCACCTAGCATTCTAGTGTTTCGTTTGATCAACAACAGGCTTGACTACCAATCAATGTCTAGCAATGCGTGGAGGCGTAAATACATTGTTTTACAACAATACATCAAATTAATGCCATACAAGGCACTTGCTTCCCTTTTCTTTTTTCCTTTTTTTTCTTCTTTTTGCTTTCAGTTGCGCCTTCAAGTCCTATTCCTGCTTTTACCGCATGTATAACAAGTTCAAAATGGACAAACATCGTCTTTGCATCAATTTACGCCTGTTAATTCTGCATTTATGAGACGCGGGGGAAAAATTACTCAGCCGAGGACGGTAGAGCAAGCCATTGTTCGTCTCGAATGTCTCTCGTCTCCGTTTAAGAGGCAAGTTCCATCGTGAGTAGTTCATGGCTGACTTCTTAGGCATGGAGAGGGGCAATAGGCAGTGGACTAGAATGACTCCTGCTTAGTAACAGTCTGGCGCCCAGCTCCGTTCTCTAGACACGTTAAGGAAGCAGATGCCATCATTCGGCTGATAAGGTTTATTCCATACTGTTTTCATCAAGGTGGGTTTTCTTCCATTCCTTTTTGTGGGTCATTGCTGGTAGAGGTGCTCTATCTGAGGCTCACTTGTCTCCCTACACTCGCCAAAGAAGTCACAATTGGTGTTGTTCGACGGCAATCAAGTGGCGGGACAGAATTTATAACTATCGCCAACTGGTTGCGAAGTTCACAGAAGCATCGCCGATTCTCCCTTGACCTCTGACAGCAGCCAGGAATTATGTGCTTATGTGTCTATTCCCTGATGGAACTCACCGCCTCACTCGTTTATTTCGATAAGAGCATATCAGATTGCGTTTCATCAGCCACTAGCTGAGCGTGTCTATTTTGCTGTGGTTCGGCGGTTCAAAGTCAATAGGGAGGTAATGCAATACAAAGTTCATGCAGCACTGCAAAGCCTCATGGTAGTCCTGCTTCGCTGATCCGATCTTGTGGTTGGCCAGAGTTTCTCGATTGCCAATCTGGAGATTCTGTGAAGGATGTTCTGTTTCAAGTGGACATGCATCCGAGGCCTGGGATGTTTGACCTCAACCACACCCCAAAGCCCTATGATATCCGCAACATTCCACTTAATTCTTCTTGAAGATCCCTAGAAGTTTGATTCAAATGCGCTCAATCATCGTCCAGGTCATTACATGTATGAGCGAATATGCGCTTACTGTTGGTCCTCGTTGATTTGCTCCATTTGGCAATCAAAGTACCAGTCCTATAAGCCTTCAAATGCTTCGCTAGGAATTCCTTGCTTTGCGCGCCGAGTCAAACGTGGCTTGTTGCAAAAGAGCCTTTTCGGTCTGGTTTTTGCGAACGAGAACAGCTCAGCCCCGGTCCATCCAACCATTCCGCCAGCTTACCATAGTTCAGATGCTCGTCGTGTCATGTTCCCATGCTCCGCCTCCTTTGAGCAATCCAAACATCGCCGGAAAGAGCTCAATGTCCAGCCAGCATATTGTGCAATATTCCTGTAACGAGCTAGGTCTCGGCGAGATGGCAAGTAGTATAATATACAGCATAGATGCCGCTGCATTTTGCTGCTAACCACTCCTAAAGCCACACTCTTTCCGGTTTGCTTTTCAACATTCTTTTTCATCCAGCCGCTCGTTAAAAGCTGTGCTGATCCTTCGCTTCATTTCGCTCTACCACTAGGACTATTACAGTATCTACACAATATCTACACCTAATTAGCCATGCGCTTCATTCTCCTTACTGTAGCAGCAGCCTGTCTTTCTCCTGTTTGTGCTACCTTTGGTCCTTCCGAACCCCCCTATGATGAAGGAGGCAGTGGATCGAGTGCGTGCGACGAGGACGGGAAACATTCCAAATCCAACAAAAGAACCGGGTCTGATCTTTGGAACCACGGCGGCGACGATGACGGCAAAGATGACGATGACAAATTTGGCTATCATAAGTCCAAGATCTGTTGGACAAAGACACACCCCTCGAAGTCATACCAAACCTACCATGTCCCGAAGACTTGGTCAAAACCTGGCAAGGATCACAAGACCGTCACGTACAGCGAATCGCCCAAATATCCCTTGCCAACTACACTGGACGCCCCGAGCTATGTGAGTCAATCTCCCAACTCTCCAGTATGATCGAAGACGAATAGTCGGCTGACAGACACATGAAGACAATCATCCCTTCACAGCCGAGCACAGAAACAGTGGCATCGAGCACCGTGCCAGTAATTGTCGTTCCAACTCCGCAACCGGTGACAACGCCGATTACAACTACACCTACTACCACGTTCACGCCTGCTACCACACTCCAGCCTTCTACTACCGGCCCTCCTCAACAAGGCAATTCCACGGTGCCGTCGCCTCCCATATTTACTGGAGATGCTACAGCCCTTTCTAGCCACCATGCTTCCCTCCTGGTCACTATTGGAGCTGTCTGGCTAGCCATGATCTTACTATGAAGGTTCCCTGAGTATTGAGAGGTGTTGGAAATTCTCAAAAGGGTGCTTGTCGATAATAAGTCACTTGGCACAGTGAGGAGACGATGCTAGTACTGAGAATAGACATATATATAATGATTGAGCACAGTTATCAACCAAGCTGTTGAACTTGAAGAATGGTCTCGCCACTTGGTTGTATTAGACTTAATCAGTCACTTTAAACATAATGGTAATGCACACACGCCCATGTATTTATAATCTCAAGCTGTAGACAAGCGGCCATTCAGTGGCCCATATATCGTCCCCCTCCCGGTTTTATTGTCTAGCGCTGTCGATGATACAATTGCTGCTTTTACAGGGGTTTAAACTTATAAGCTATAAACCCAATCACACGACGGAGTTTTATAAGTCTGATCTCTTTACTAGACGTATAGGTTTAAAGGACAGGATTCGAAACATAGTAACAGCAATGTCCTCAAAATCGGCTAGACAATTACATCGGGGAGGGGATAATAGCAGCCCAAGTCATTGATAATCCGAGTCAGCAATACGAGTTGAGCATTGTTTGTGATTGGGTATGTTAGCTCCTGAAGCCTCGCGTGATTTGGTTGGCCAGTTACTGCTTAAGAAAATGTAAAGCCATTTCCATGTTGCATTGTCTAGCCTTTTTTTTCCAGGAATTCGCTGCGATGACCTAAGGTCATATTGCTGAAAGTCATGTATCCTTTCGGGTACCACTTTCTCAATACTCCTTTTAAACAGGTGTGTCACCCCACCAGTCCATAAGAATTGCAGGTGTATACTTGACAAAGCCTGACACCCAAACACGGTAAGCATCCAATGAAGCCCTCCCGCGGATTACATACGCGCTTAACTTGTGTACACGCAGCTATTTACTTTTACTTCAATTCGATTCGGCTTACCTAGATACCTGATATGGAAGGTAAGGGTAGGTAGCGAGTGGAACTAGTATGAGGTCTGGTTTAGCCGAACTTACTCCTGCACTAGAGCCAGAACCTTAAATTTAAATGTCTCGCGCCTTGCATGAGGCTTATTCTGTATCTCACGTCTTCTGAGTTGCCGCCTTCGACGACAAGGCGTCTTACTCAATTTCGAACAAATAGGCAATTCTTGCGACAAGCTAACTCGGAATGGATGACCTCGAATCCCTCGAGCTTCTTTCCTTAGTTTCCAAGGTGACTTCGGAGCTTCAAAATCATCTACGAATCAGCGACAAGACGCTGGCGGAATTTATTATTGCACAGCGCTCAGAATGCAATTCCCTCGAGGAATTTCGCACAAAGTTGGATGCCATGGGGGCGGACTTCCCACAGAGTCTGATAGAGAGCGTTGATCGTTTGGTGCGAACGATGCATCCCAGATTCAAGGGCATGAAGCCAACAGGCAGGGAACAGACGTCGAATGGATCTCGGAAGCTGGAGGAAAAGACCAAAGTATTCACTGGGCTTGCAATGCCTGACATGCAAATACCTTGGCAAGACGACGAGTCTGAGGAATCTGCGAATGGAGCTGCGAAAACCGGGACGGATGTCATCGACGATACACTGGCGCTACTAGAAGGCCTCGAGAGCAAAGCAAGAACTGAGAAGCCCGCCCAATCCAGCCGAAAGCGAAGTCGAAGCCCCACCGATGATTATGATCGTGGTAGAAATCGAAAGGATAAATATCGATCGCGATCACGATCTGTGGAGGAGCGAAGGCGCAGGAAAATCGGACATGGGGAAGAAGATGAATATGGTCGATCAAGAAATGGGCACAAAAGCAGCCGGCGGAGAAAAGAAGAAGACGATCCATTCAGACGGCCACCGACACCTGAAATCGATGATGCGCCAATAACTTTCAAGGTTTATGATGGACACGTTACAGGAGTGAAAGATTTTGGCGCATTTGTCAACATCCATGGGATTAGGGGCAAGGTTGACGGGCTTGTTCATGTGTCAGCATTGGCGGAAGGTCAGCGCGTCAATCATCCATCTGATCTAGTTACAAGGGGCCAGCCAGTCAAGGTCAAAGTCATTAAGATAGAAGGCTCGAGGATCGGACTCTCAATGAAAGAGGTTGATCAGGAGACTGGAAGAGATCTGGCTCCACAGGCGAGAATACAATCTGGTGCCAACATGGAGCAGATCGGAGGAGGCAAAGATGAGTATAATCTCATCGACGATAAGGTCCTCGTCTTTGAAGGTGACATGACGAGCAATTCCCGGCGAACAAAAAAGAGAATGACTTCCCCCGAGCGATGGGAGATCCGTCAACTTATCGCATCTGGCGTTGTCAAGGCCTCAGATTATCCAGATCTTGATGAAGATTACAACGCTACACTCAATGGCGAAGGCGAGATGGAGCTAGAGGAGGATGTCGATATCGAACTCCGAGAAGAGGAACCACCCTTCCTTGCTGGCCAAACGAAGCAATCATTAGAACTGTCCCCAATTCGAGTCGTTAAGGCTCCTGATGGGTCTATGAATCGAGCTGCTATGGCTGGAGCTACCTTGGCGAAGGATCGAAAGGAACTGAGGTCACAGGAGGCACAAGACAAAGCGGCTGAAGAGGGCTCCAAGGTTGATCTATCTGCACAGTGGCATGATCCCATGGCAAACCCAGACGAAAAAAAGTTTGCCAGTGATCTCCGAGCAATTAGAGGAAATCCAGCAACTGAGACTGTACCGGAATGGAAGAAAGCCACTCAAAACAAGGACCAATCCTTCGGGCGACGAACAGACATGACTATTAAACAGCAAAGAGAGTCTTTGCCTGTCTATAGATTCAGATCAGAGTTGATCAAGGCTGTGCACGCGAATCAATTATTGATTGTTGTTGGGGACACCGGATCTGGAAAGACAACACAGTTGACTCAATATCTGGCAGAGGCTGGATTTGCCAACAACGGCATAATTGGATGTACGCAACCCCGTCGTGTTGCTGCTATGTCGGTCGCAAAGCGTGTTGCCGAGGAGGTCGGTTGCGAGCTAGGCCAAGAGGTTGGCTATACGATTCGGTTCGAGGACTGTACCACTCCTGCAACAAAGATCAAGTACATGACTGATGGCATGTTACAACGCGAGATTCTGATGGATCCCGACATCAAGAGATACTCCGTTATTATGCTGGACGAAGCTCACGAACGTACAATTTCTACTGATGTTCTTTTCGCATTGTTGAAGAAGACTATCAAACGGCGGCCGGACCTCAAGGTTATTGTCACCTCTGCGACTTTAGACGCAGACAAGTTCTCGGCCTATTTCAATGAGTGTCCTATCTTCTCGATCCCCGGTCGGACATTCCCTGTCGAGGTTATGTATTCGCGGGAACCAGAATCTGATTACCTGGATGCTGCTCTAGTAACAGTAATGCAAATCCACCTGACAGAACCTCCCGGAGATATCCTTCTCTTCTTGACTGGCCAAGAGGAGATTGACACCAGCTGTGAAATCCTCTTCGAGCGTATGAAGGCTCTGGGCCCAAGTGTCCCGGAACTTATCATTCTTCCGGTGTATTCGGCATTACCTAGTGAGATGCAAAGCAAGATCTTTGACCCTGCGCCTCCTGGAAGCAGGAAGGTTGTGATAGCCACAAATATCGCCGAAACATCTATCACAATTGACCATATCTATTATGTTATCGATCCTGGGTTTGTCAAGCAGAATGCCTATGATCCGAAACTAGGCATGGACTCTCTTGTCATCACTCCTATCTCACAGGCCCAAGCCAAGCAACGTGCAGGGCGTGCTGGGAGAACCGGACCTGGAAAATGCTTCCGTCTCTACACGGAGTCTGCTTTCCAGTCGGAAATGCTGCCAACGTCCATTCCTGAAATTCAAAGACAAAATTTGTCGCATACTATCCTCATGCTCAAAGCGATGGGAATCAACGATCTCTTGCATTTTGACTTCATGGATCCCCCTCCCACCAACACCATGTTAACAGCCCTCGAAGAGCTGTATGCCTTATCTGCATTGGATGATGAAGGTCTGTTGACACGGCTTGGTCGCAAGATGGCAGACTTCCCCATGGAACCTTCACTCGCCAAGGTCCTGATAGCGGCTGTTGACCTTGGATGCTCCGATGAGATTCTAAGTATCGTTGCGATGCTCTCGATGCCATCTGTGTTCTATCGCCCGAAGGAGAAGCAGTCACAAGCCGACCAGAAGAAGGCCAAATTCCATGATCCTCATGGCGATCATCTCACACTGCTTAACGTGTACAATGGCTGGAAACAAAACAAATTTGCAAATCCATGGTGCTTCGAAAATTTCATTCAAGCTCGGTCAATGCGCCGCGCAAAGGATGTGCGGGATCAGCTCGTCAGTATCATGGACAGATATAAGCATCCTGTTGTATCGTGCGGTCGTAATACACAGAAGGTCAGGCAAGCTCTGTGCAGCGGATACTTCCGAAATTCGGCACGAAAGGACCCTCAGGAAGGCTACAAGACACTGATTGAGGGCACGCCAGTCTACCTGCATCCCAGCTCGGCCCTTTTCGGTAAACAAGCGGAATGGGTCATCTATCATACACTCATCATGACGAGCAAGGAATATATGCACTGCACTACTTCGATCGAACCGAAGTGGCTCGTCGAGGCTGCCCCTTCATTTTTCAAGGTTGCACCAACAGACAAATTGAGCAAGCGAAAGAAGGCTGAAAGGATACAGCCATTGTATAACAAGTTCGCTGCTGAGGATGATTGGAGACTTTCATCACAGAAAAGGCAGGGGAGGGGTGGCGGTGGTGGAACGTGGGGCTGATTCGTAGTTGGATGGGGTACAGTAGTCATTGAACTAGATATATTCAATTTATTTGGGCTTCCAAACCCTTCTCTCCATTGTGTTCTAGCGCATTGTTCAATATTCCGAGGCTACTTGCTCATTAAGGCGCTTGTGAGCATCGTGCTTTGCCCGTTCCCTGTCTACAAAGTTGAGACCTCGAGTCTCGAATTCCCGGTCGATAAAAGCACCAGCAAAGCCAGCGAGGATCTCCTTAGCCTCCGCGTGGCTTGCGGGCTTTCCATTCTGGGCACAGTGTTGCTCGTACGCCTTTGCGGCCTATAGAAAGCTTGAGTTAGCTGATGAATTGCACGGCGGAACAGCTGATTGTGAAGTACCTCGTATGCAGCAGCACCTCCAATAAGCTCGTGCGATATCTTCGCCTTATGCTCGTCTGGGGTGTTTTGGTACTGATGGCAGTCAGTACGGAAGAGCGTAACGTGTAAGAAGTCCCGCGTCAAGTTACCTGGTCGAAAGCCTGAGCCTCGTTAGAATCTCCTCCGAACCATCCCATGATGAACGTTTGAAAGGTCTGTTTATGGGTTGAAGAGGGCTTGTTTGAGTGTAAGTTTGGTGAAGGTGTTCAATAGGCAGTGTGACAGTCGTTGGGAAAGAATAGAAGAAGGAAGAAGAGGGGAAATGAGGGGTTTTATCTCTAAGAGCACCTGGCAGTCTACAATCTCGCGCATGCTAATACCATGTCTGGCGGGGGAAGCTACTCTTGCTCTGACTTGCTGAGAGGGACACTTGCAACGCCAAACTCAGCTGGAATGGTTTCGAGCAGCTATTTAAGGCAAGCTGCGACGAGGTTGACGTGGGCTTTCATGCCGTTCGATCCAACGAGAAGACTACGAGTACAATATACAGGGTTCATAGGCGCGGCAGTGCAGTCAACGGTTCCCGCCAAAAGCCAAGAGAGCCAAGCAGAAACAAGCCTTTCTGGCCCGAAGGACCCGCAGCAGGGTATAGATCTCTTGTAAGTGGAGAGATCTCGAGCATGAGCTCATGCCCCGCAATGACTCGTCTTCTGTCGTCTCGTTTTCAGCTCATGTGGACTTGGTCAACGAATCAATGGATGATTGCACAGACTCAAAGGCCATGTAGGCATATTTTTGACCTTTGCAGGGTTTCGGATATATGTTGCTTGTTCGGAATGATACCAACGGGGGCATCTAATGGGCTGCGATTATTAGTCTCAGTTCTTGTAGGATTGCTCAGTCATGGCCGTATCTTGAAGACTGGTGCAGTGCGCCCCATCGTTTGATTGTCCAGCGTGGTCTTGTGACATTTGCTGCTCTTGCTGGCGAAAACTGCTAGATCCTAGAGAACAGGGAGAAATAAACGGCAACATATTTTCCAGGAGTATTATACACCATCAGACCGAAGAGTCTATTGTAAACAGACATCACTTTCCTCAGTCTTGGACCGTATTACAGTACTGGTCCCCCTCCCCGGGTTGATTCTCTAGCGCCTTTTGAGGACATTGCTGTTCTTGTGTCTCGGGCCCTGTCCTTCAATACTGTACATACAATTAGGACTTTAAGAGCGTGCCTTTCGATGAGTTCTATTCCTTATAAGCCCTGAAGAACTGTAAAGGCAGCAATTATATCATCGGCAACGTTAGACAATTGAAACGTGAGGGGCCACAATTAAGAGTCGCAGAATAACTCCGAAAAGGAGCTCTGAGGCAGGCAATCCCAGTATTATCACGTGCACTGAATACAAATTGAATGTCCCATTGCCCCTTGCCTGCGATACAGCAATGCCTACCGAAATCCAAGGCCCTGGTTTCTGCGGCATATTTTTTACTCGCCCTAGATCCGAGCGATATCACCCGCAGGTGCAAGTAACAAAAGTGTATATCTCGAAGCATCACGTTTCCCTCGGCAGACCGTTGAATGGCTGGTAGGTAGGTACCTTAGGTACGTGAATTATGGACCCAAGGTGTTGAAAATGGAAACCTACCTCCAACATCATCTTCTTCTTCTTCTCCTCCTCCTCCTCCTCCTCCTCCTCCTCCTCCTTTCCTTCGACGATAGGGTAGACTATTAGGGTTTATTATTCCTCACTTCTTCCCGGAGTCTGGTGGAATTAGCAGGTATGTAATGTATGTTAGCTTAGTTACCTACCTAGGTTCCCAGGGTGCAAGCGAGGTGCACTGTCGTGCGAGCGTTGCGTTCTACTTCGTACATGGCCTAAATAATGTTATTTTGGTGTCTGTGCTGCTTCTAGACATTTCCATAAAATCTGGGGGTTACAGCGAATCATTTTTTAATCCGGCAGCGTCTCTTTTCCTCAAGTAGTAAGAGTGTGGCAAAGCGCACAGGCAATTAATTAACATTATTTAGGCCATGTACGAAGTAGATCTACGCCTCTTCACAAGTTCACGCAGACTCCAGCTCCAGCTGTGGTTCTGGTCCTCCGAAGCTCGGGCCGTGGCATTGCTGCTGGTGGTGGTACTGTAGGCCGCGGCTGCCGTCAATTACGCGTAGACCACTTCAGACTCCAGGTCAGACCAGCCCAATTCCTCGGCCGGCCGCAAGGTAGCAGATTGCAGGTAACAGCGTACCTAAATTTACAACCCTCGCTCCCCGGTCAGCTGCCGAGAGCTGACAAGCCTGAACCTGATGTCCGAACAACAGGCGAAAACGAAAATGAATGTCCGCGTCTTGAATAATGATATTATTAACACATGGCTCTTCTTTCAACATAACGGAATGCAACTGCGTGAGAATGAACAACAATTATGATTAAGGATAATTCTTCTTTGGTGGTCCTGGCTGGTCACAGATAGTACTGCCTTGCGCAATTCGCTTGAACAGACAGATCTTTTCGAGCAGTGGTAACGAAGTAATAAATAATTAAATGTCCCCAGCTGATTTGGTTACATGTCTTGCTCCGGTCCTGGCAGCCAGTGGCGGAGTGAAGCTGGGGAGGGAAGCTTTCAGTTTCCAAGCCATGGCGTTATTATGAATGGCAAACGATGATAGGTCATAGGTAATGCTTGTACAGCATCAATGACTGACCTGCTCATTCTTATTCTTATCTCCATCGCACGCTACTTTCTTCAGAGATGACTTCAAGTTCAGGCAGGAAGGATCTTTGAGATCTTCTCTCTCTTGGCTTTCGGGACGTCCGAATACCTATAGATATGATAGGGCCACAGGGTCTTTTTGATTTGTCTATACGCTTAGGAATGCACTTCTGTTGGTGGCCAGGGATCTCCCACGCGTGGTGATAACAATTCCCCGCCATTTTTCTTGTCCTTGACCTTATCTTCTGACCGCGTGCATGCCCGCCGCACATTGGCTCGATCGATGGCATCCTGAAAACTCTCTCGATAGCCTGCCGCTTCTAAGTACGGCCAGTACTCTGTTGGGTGACGGATGGTCTTTCGAATACGGTATATGGCATGGGCCGCGGCGCACCCGTCTCAGTCTATTTTATTTCTTATCTTCTCGTCGCTATATCCCTACTTTGCCCTTCCTCACTTAACATCAACAGCTCGAGTATAAGACCAGGGTACTCCTCAATCTTTCTGCTTTCGCCACCCAGCGCATTTGAGGTTCTCCCCACATCATACCTGAACTCGAACCCACCGCAGCCCCAATTCCCTACAATGTCGTCCGACGACGAGAAGAAAGGGGTCTCCCCAGCCACTTCCGCCTTCAACGCGCCTGTCTCAGAAGGGCAAGTGGTCAAGAGACGCTTTCCTGGCTTCAGCCTGGAGGTCCGTCAAGAGGAGAGCAGTTTTGCTACAACGAAAAGCGCCAGCAATGCTGATTTTGACCCAATTCCTCCTTCCAAGCGTACATGGAACTGGGGTGCCTATGTCGCCTACTGGATGGCTGATGCCTGGGCTGTATCAAATTGGGAAGTTGGTGAGTTGATTGAGGACTTCTTGCGCCATTCGGTGTCCTGGATTGTATTCCCTTGGTGCTGATACACCGAGCAGCATCAAGTATGATAGCCGTGGGCCTTGATTGGAGAATGGCGATTGGTGCATGTGTCCTTGGGAACACCATCATGGGTCTTGTTATTACTGTTAATGGCCGCATGGGTGCAATTGTCAGTACTTTCACCCCCTCACTACGCTAAGCGAGACTTATTTTGAACAGACCCACGCTCCGTTTCCCGTCCTCTCACGTATGCCATTCGGATATTACTTCAGTTATTTCGTTGTGCTTTCACGCTGCGTACTTGCTATTGTCTGGCTCGGGTGAATCTACCTTTCCAATCACTTTGAATTACAGATAATTAACCATGCCAGTGTCCAAACGACAACCGGAGGTCAATGCATGTCTGTCTTACTGACTGCCAGTATGTACTCTTTCTCACTTGTAACTTCAGATGCAACTTTCAAAGACTCAGGATGCCGGATCAAAGACTTAGCATAGGATCCGAGATTCCTGTCCTCGATATTGGACCTTTACACTGCTAACATTCTTGAAGTCTGGCCCAGCTTCGCAAATATCCCCAACCACATTCCGGAGGATCAAGGCATCAGTACCTCGGGCATGGTTGGGTTCCTTCTTTACTTCCTGCTTCAACTGCCATTCTTGTGCATCCCTTACACCAAGGTATACAGTTGAGACATCCTTCGTATAATCACGTGACTAACGCATTCAGGTCCAATACTTCTTCGCCTTCAAGAGTGTCATTGCTCCGGTATGTTAGATCACCTTCTTTAACTCTCTTGATACTGATACCATGAATAGATCTGCTTCTTAGCCATATTCGGCGATACTTTGCGAAGAGCAGGAGGCACAATCAGCAACAGTATAGTTATTACTGAGGTCGGTCTTTCTGAACATGTGGATTTGGCTTGAACTTGGTGCTAATGTGTTGAAAGGGCACGACCAAAGCTGGATCGGCACTCACATGGGCCTTTTTTGCCAGTAAGTAACACGCTGTGTCGATGTTGGTGTCCCTATACTAATTCGGCCTCTAGATCTCAACGGTGTCCTGGGCAATTACGCCACCCTCGGTCTTAACATAGCAGATTTTTCTAGATACTCCAATAAGCCCAGTGCACAGAACGTCCAGGCCCTTGTCATCCCTTGTATTTTCACGATTGTTGGCCTGCTTGGGATCTTCACTGCTGCCGCGGCCGAGTCCGCCTACGGTCATGGTAAGCTTCCGGCACCCTTTTCCTTCTTCTTTTCAATGTTCCAAAACATTCTAGTGACATACCTTACCTTCCGCCCGTTTGTTCCCAGTAAGGCGTTCGCTCATTCCCCATTAGTAATCTGGAACCCAATCGAGATCATCGAGTTGTGGATGGAATCAGGGTCCCACGGAGGGCGTGCAGCAGCCGCCTTTGCAGCCATCGGCTTGATCATCGTCACCCTAGGTATCAATATCTCGGCCAACTCTATCAGTGCGGCCAACGATTTGATGGCATTCTGCCCTAAGTACATTAATATCCGCAGAGGACAACTCATCGCTGCTGTTATTGGTAGCTGGGCGTTTGTTCCTTGGAAGATTCTCGCGTCAGCGGCGAAATTCTTAGCTTTCCTCGGAGGTTACACCATCTTCTTGGGTCCAATGACAAGTATTCTCATGTGCGAGTAAGTACCTTGTAATGCTCGAAAGCTCCTTCCTCTTATGTTGATCTTGACTAACATTACTCTCAGCTACTTCATCGTGCGTCGTGGGAATGTGTCCGTGCCTGATATGTACAACTTCCATGGGATGTATCGATACTCTCCCAAGTATGCTACAAACTGGCGTGCCGTCGTAGCCTTCTTCATCGGCTGTGTTCCGCCACTCCCGGGCTTTGTGAACAACATCGTCGTCGCAGGTTTGGGCACGACCGGTGTCTCCATCGGAGGTCAACACTTGTAAGTATTTCCCACTTGCATCTTACTGCAAAGTAGTCACCAACCACTCACCGGGATATCGTTGACAAGTCTGATTCTAGGTTCGCCATCGGATACGTGTATTCTTTCTTCGCGGCCGGGACATTCTATTGGGCATTCAACCGATTCTTTCCACATACCGAGTCGATTATGGATCATCCTGAGTTGGGCGAAGACATTATTGCTGAGAACGACCTCAAAAATGTCGAGAAGAAGCGCGCGGATCGAGCTGCAAAGAAGACGAGCGTCTTTACCCGCATCTTTGAAGTTTGAGAATTTAGTATGCCCCCTGTGCTCGATTGGAAATTCTCTTGTTATTTTGTAGGGTTTAGTCTACTGCTCTTGTCTAGCATAACCTTGTCTGTTCACCCGACAAGTTGATGACGGTTCTACAGTCAGCGTATACCGTCATTACGGCGGCAGATGAGCACTTGAATAATCATATGCAAATCGACTTGGTTCTTGATAAACGGCCCACTCTAATTATAAGCGAGCTTTCCTTTCCTGGTGTATGACTAGGGTTCAGGCATTCGCCGCCAAGTTGAGATGGTCTGAAGGTGCTCACTTCATCGCCACCTTAAGCTATACTAGTAATACTTCCTATCTCTGTGGCCTCGATATATTCATGAAGACAAGGCATCTGTAGAAATCCTTGAGTTCGACTGCAGCACCCCCTTGATCAAGCCCGAGTGCTTGGTGTAGCTGTGGAAGTATTTGTTATGGCTTTTTCTTGATTTTGTATCCAATTAGATTGCTGGGGAGCACGGATGATAGGCACGAGAGACGCAAAATTTTGCGTATGCTAGGTCTCGGCGGGGTTGAGATAGGCTCTGGTGTCCACGATTAAGCAAGTCTTTCCTGAAACCGAAGAGAAGATCAAGCGAACGTTCTGACATATGTTTTACCTCGGAAGTGACGAGGTGAACTACTAGCAATTGCTATTTCAAAAGCCTTCATAGGTGCGGATAATATCTGCTGTCGATGAAGCATTTCTCCAGGCCCTCTTCCTTTGTCTCGGTGCGGTGTGCCCAAAGGTCATAATATCCACCCACTAAACCTTGGAGCTCATTTTGACTCCCTCCACCTCTTCAAAGTCCAACTTTTTGGCTTGCTTAGCCGCCATCCCGATATCTTCAACGTTTGACATGTCGTTCGCACCAAAAAGCTCATTCATCCATTCCAATGAAGCCTGGAGAAAATAAAGTAGCTTAGGGCCAAACTTTAGTTTCTGTCAGACTCAATGAAACTTACACCCTTGGTCTCAGGAAGCCAGAATGCACAAATGGCCATAACAACATTCAACGTCCCAAAAATGAAATACGCTCCGTATGGAGTCGCGTTCAAAATGACTGGGGTTGCTTTCGATACTGCCAGGTTATGAAGCCAGTGTGTGAGTGACCCTAGAGCGACATTGTAGGACCTCAACCGGTTGGTGGGAATTTCAGAGCAGTAGATCCAGGCTAAGGTTTATCAATTGGCATCACAAGAGATCTGATGCCAAGGTCTTCCACTTACAAACTGGTTCCCATCCCTTGTTCAACGCTGCAGCAAAAATGTAGATCATGGCCAGAGCAGCGATACCCGCTGGCGGAGGGCTGTCCTCACTGTGCTGCTCGACTCCGAGATTCTGTCCGAAGCGAAGATACTGATGGCTTATGTCAGAGTGTATTTCTAACAAAATACTATGGACTTACTAAGCCGACTAAGAACATGGCAAATCCTTGAACAGCACCACTCCACATCAAAGAGAGCCGGCGACCAAGGGAGTCGGCAAGGAAGAAGACGAAGACCGGGCACGTGACAACCTTGACGACACCGTAGATACCTTGAGCAAAGAGACCTGTAGTTGTGCTTGACAAACCGAATCCTTTGAAAATTGTTGGAGCGTAGTAATTGATGGCGCCAGTCTTCACGAATGTCAGCTTCAGACAAGACACATTTAATGTGCCTACACTTACTCCTGTCCACTGTTGGAATGTCACCATCCCTACGGTCAACAAAGCTCGTTTCCTATTAGCAGGAATCGTCCAGCACTCCTTCTGCAGTTCCCAGAAACCGGCTCCTTGCATTACTTCCTTATCGTGGTCGAGTTGAGTGCGCAATTCGAGGAGTTCTTGTTGGATGTATGGATGGTCGGCTGGCAAATGTCTGACATCCGCGAGAACAATACCGGCTTTGTCCCAGTAGTCTTGGGAAGCAAGCCATCGAGGTGATTCGGGGCAGAATATCATGCTGACGAAGAGCAGAGCTGGACAGATACACTGGCAGGCCAGCGGAATCATCCAAGTGGCCATGGGCTACAAGAGGGGAATGGTTTTCAGCCATGTCACAAGAGGATTTGCTGACATAGCAATATAAGGACTCACCGGAAGATGTTTTAAACACCTATAGTTCATAAAATAAGCTGCCATACTCCCTGCTACCAAGAAAAGCTGGAAGAATCCTACAAGGAAGCCACAAATAGCTCGTGGAGAATTCTCGGAGACGTACGTAGGTGCAAGCATAGTTCCGGCACCAAGACCAAGACCCTCAATAAATCTCGCCTCAAGGTTAGCCAGGCAGGATAATTGAGTGGAAATGAATAGCCCTACCTTCCGATATAGAATACAGCAAAGTGGCCATAAGAGACCGTTTGCATAAGTCCACCTGTGAAGCCAGCAATGGCAACGATAAGGAGGGACGGCTTTCGACCATAACGATCGGCAAAGGGACTGCAGACTTCAAGAATATTAGCGCTGAAACGATCAATATCAAGGATCAGAATCTCGGATCCTAAGACAACAAACCCAAAACATGTCTCTGGTCCCAGATCCGAGATCTTTGGCTGAAACAGGTGGGAAAGACTACATACCGAGCGCTCCGGCTACAGCACCTGCTTGCATGGTGGTGACCAGATTGCCAGAGATATCTGCCACCGAACTTGCCGATTTGGTATCGAGACCGATTTCTCTACCGACGAGCGAATTAGTATCATTATCACGTAATGAGATGGTGAATGGGATGTAACTCGTGCCTTTTGAAGTCAGGCATGACGAGCACACCGCCAATCATACCTGCGTCAATTCCGAAGAGTGCACCAGCAAAACATGCCTACCAGACTTTGGTTAGGAGCCTTCCTTTTGGGAGTGATTCAGGAAATGCACCTACCGCACCTGCTAGAGCAACAATTCGCCAATTGTAAATCTCAGAAGGGTCAATTCGAATGGCTTCATTGCGAACAACGCGTCGAAGGATGGAGTAGACGCCCATTTTGGCGAAATCCCGGAAGAATTGTTCTACTGATTCGGGTCAATAGCAAGAGAATGCGAAATCCAAAGAACATATTCTATTAAGATGGTAGACTATGGGGATCCCATGGCCATATATGTATGGAAGCATCCAGGTGTACTCTGAAGGTGGATGTCGGGGATCCTGCTGTGTGGTCCTGGGAATTTGGCCGAAGGCGCTGGTGGGGATGTGGAGAATCTGGGGAAAGTTGTTGACGGGGACGATCGGGAGCGACCCGATACTGTGCCGTATTGGTTCCACTTCGCGTGCTGGCTTTCTCTTGGTACCATGTACGAAAGGTACTATGTAGAGTTCCACTCGGGGAGTGTCGCTTGCTACCCGACCTCGCTTACCATGATGTCAATAGTGGAGGTGATCGAGTAGTTCAAAATCGCATATGTCATAAGGCGACGTCTAAGACGTTTTAATACCTCTAGTACTTCGTACCTTTTCTCTAGCTTTCTAGAGTACCTAGTAGGCGGCTCACTAAGGCTCGCAGTCGACTGTGTAAGCGGCTTCGCCGCCCACACAGTCTCCTTGCGAGCTTACGATTCGCCGCTGGCTCGTGGCTACCGCGCGAAGCGCTTGTCGCTCGTTGATCACGAAATTTGATACTAATATCTTTAAAACCGAAAGGTTCAAACTTTCTAGGTTCGAGTAAGATGATCGAAGTGGGGGTTTAGCTAATTGTGAGTCTTCGATAAATTTCGTTTCTTTTCGTCTCTCGAGCTAATAAGAGAAGATTGCTTCACGAGATTCGCGAAACCGACTAATCTTAGAGCTTGATATTTTTAGAGAACTAATTAAAAACGGCCTTGGCAAAGTGTGACGGACCGATGTTTTACCTATATTGATTTTTTCATGTGTCGGAGCCACAAAGTACCTCTAGTAGTACTAGAGGCAAAGAAGACTATAGTACGAATGTTTGCGAGAAGACTCGCCTATTAAGGTTCTAATACGATTGTCTCCATCTTCACATCAATTTCCTCAATTGTTTCCGTTGTCTCCAGAACGAAGATACGTTTCTGATCCTCATCCCCGTGCATTGACGACAGGCAACGAATTTCGTTTATAATAGTATAAAGTTCTCGCTTAACTAAGATCCAAGCAACTACATATCATCCATGCAATATCTCAGCTCCCTCGGTGCTTTCAGGTCCTGCCCAAATCTGTTCAGAGCTAAGCGAGGGTGTAAAGCATCCACACACCCGACACTCGTCAAGCATTTCTAGAACACGTTTTCTCTTATGAGGACTGTGCAAGAAAGTCCTGGCTAACGGTAACGTTAGTGACGCTATCACGTAATTGTGCTCAGCGACATACCTATAAAGAGGCACTGGGAAGACAGCATACTCGAAGCATCCTCGGTAATAGTGGAGCCGATGCCACAGATAAATCCTACGCTTTCGTGAATAGTTCTTTGACGGGCCATAAAATCACCTATTGTGCCATGACTAGGTTAATGAGCGCAAATGAGGATTTTTGAGACGTGGCGGATCTGCATCGCTAAACCTAAGACCAATTAACAAGACGTTGATGTCCTTGTGAATGAGCACATTACCAAAGCACTGAGGATGCATAAATCGTGGTCTGAATACCTCGTTCTCTTGGTATCCCAATGTATGTAGCTCTGAGAATTCAATTGTCAAATTTGCTTCCCATTCCCGAAGTAATCGTCGCAATGCCTCTGCCCAGCCAAGTCTCCCTGCAAATGTCCCCTCAGTCTTTTCCGTAGTCGGATCAACAGCACAGAAATTTAAGACTTAAGCAAGTATCCACACTGCCCGGGAGGCAATTTCGTGACTGCTAAGCTCGGAGTATAATTTTTTTAGGAACCCAAGTGCTATAAGTTCGTCGCTTCTCGCGAAACGCGACCCATATATCTTGACGGAGCCAAGCCCACCATGTCGTGCTCTCGAGACTGGATGTTTCCACTTCAATCTGTCTTGAGCGGAGAATCCAGAATACGCCTTGGAGATGCTGCTGCCAGTCTTTGCGAGAACCACGCAGCATCTCGTATGCCGAGATAATGAGAGTGGTGGCCATTAACTCCAAACTGTGTTGATAACTAGAATAGCGCATGGCTTTTTGGACATAGTGGAGAGTCTGATAGTAATACTGAAGTGCACTGTTCTGATTGGTGCGCTTTTCCGACGGGATACTTTCGTCAAGTGACTGGTGGTAACCCGCAAGGGCGAAAATTGCATTGAGAAGCCCTGCATTCCGAGTGGCAAGACGTGGTACTGTAGTCGAGAACTTGCGCACGGTATCGAAAAGATCAATCTGCACGCAATGGTTCAGCTTTCTTGATTTTATGACTTCGGGTTGGCTTACCCAGGAACACAATCGATGTAAAAAAGTGGAGTATAAAATTTGCTCGTGCTCAAGTAGTACGTTGCACTGGGGTGCTTGCCACATAGCCTCCTCCGCATTGCCATTGCTAGATGTCATTTCCGCTGCTGGCTGGTCATCGATAATCTTGGTCGCTTGTTGAAGCGGGGTGGTGGCATTTCCACCGTGACCGTTGAATGGGTCAAGAGAACCTCCTTCCAGAGTTGAGCGAGCATCATCTTGGAACTCGAGAGAAGTATCTCTGGTCAACAATCCAAACCATTGAAATGCAGCCACTCCAGTTGACGCCGCTGGAGATGTTGCTGTTGACTCCGAATGCGGTGCAAACCAATCATACTCGGGATAATGGTTCTCTTGCGGCGCGCTATCATGGCTGCTCCAAACCCGAGTGTCGTCATCAACACCCAAGGGGAAATGACGCCCCGAAACCGACGAGGCATCTGGGACTGGGTAGTTTGGCTGTGTGGTAGAATTGGCTCGCACCGTTTGCAGTATGTCCTCCTGGGAGCTTATGATTCGACTTAGATGTCGGAGAATTTCTAAACTGGCGGGGTCGAAACTGCGATCTTATCTCAGCAACATCGGTGGGAAACGTGTGCGAAGCCAGACTCACGACGAGTGGTCTTTTTCAGCATCATCGTAAGAGCATGAAATGTTGACTGAGACGCAAAAGCCACAAGCTGGTCTCACATTATCGCACTTTGTCTTGCGAGCGCGACACACGTGACAAGCCTTGGAGCTTCTCTTTCGTGGGTACCGAGTATCTAGGTTGTTGTTTCTTGGACGTTTCTGTGGTTCCGCCGCCACTTCCACGGTATCTCGTGGTTGTATCGATTCCATCGAGGGTTGGCCGGGCATCTAAATGTGGTAATCCAGGACGTTCTGTGTATTGTGATCTCGGGGAGAACCAATATCGCCCGAAATGCAGTGGAAGCCCACAAGTTTATGATTGAACAAGCATCCCGGAATATTGTATACCCCGCAGTAGAAAATGGTTGCCAAGAGGTTGAAGACGCCACTTTACGAGCTGACTGCAAGTGGTGAAGCTTATTGGTTACATGTAAGCGAGTTCTAGTCTCATAACAACGCAGGTCGGGGAGAAGTACAGTACTCCGTCAGAAGTATTAGTGTCGGTGTAGTACCGGTATATAGTATCACAAAGTATCGATATATTGAGTTCTCAATAATGGGTTGTAAAGTTTATGTATTTTTAAGAGAGTGTGAGGGAGGAGGTATTATATTATCTTTCTGAAATGGTACCAGTTCGTTACCGGAAAAGGATCTGGTTCCCCTTCTAATTTGAAAATTCTTCAAAAGGGTCTATAAATCAATATTAGCAAAATTTCCTTTAAAAATATAAAAGTTTTAATTGCTAATTGTTATAATAAATGTAAGTAATTAAGCAATGAATTTAAAATATTTTTTTATAAATAATAAAGAAATGTGAAAATAGCTTGGCTCTCTTTTAGAACCTCTCCGGCTTCTCGCTTGGTACTAAATTCTATTAATGTTGGTCCACAGGACCCATATCGAGTGTTTGATGTATCTACGCCAGGAGCCGGCCGGTAGCCGGAAGGGTTTTAGAGGGGTTATGGCTACAAGTATAAATCCTCTACCTTCTCGCATTCCCTTAGCTAAACAACCGAAAATATACTAAATAACTAATTGCATTTGTTTTATTACTTTTACTATTTTTGTAATATCATATATTAGTGCAAATTCATATTAATTAGTAATTAACTTGTACTACAAATAGTTAAGTAATTTATTAAGAAAGTTAATTTGAAAGTTTAATATTGAGGCTTTTATACTTATATGAGATATTTAATGCAGCTCCTCTTTAATATTAATTCTTCGCTGAATTTGGTTGAAAGGATTTGGCATTTTGATAAAAGCTATAATTCCATATCAAGGGGTACATGTAAAATAATAAATAATAATGTAGTAGTTACTATTCGATAATTATTATATAAGAATCAATGTAATAATTACTTTACAATTACTATTAAGATAATATTCTTGCAAGTTCTTTGTAAATTATTGGAATTATTATTAGTATGATAGCAAAATTTATGACGGAATTTATGAAATCGCTTTTAAAAAGCGTACTAATATCATCTAGTGTTAAGAGGGATTAGCAAAAAACAATTCTTTTAAAGAAAACATTTGAAGTAAAGGCTACCCGCTATTTAAAGGAATTTCGGGAATATGCTTACGATAAGCATTTTGGTCCTAAATATATGTTTCAAGATTTTAAGAAGTTTTTTAAAAATTAGATAGTTATAGATTTTAATTGCATTAAGCGATGAGAAAGGGCAAAGTTATGAAATGATCTTAAATAACGTGGCGTTTACATTGAATGTAAGGAAAGGAATGCAACAGTTTTGCTGGTAATGACGACTAAAGTTAGATATAACAATTGACCCAATAAAAATAAAAAGAAGCAAGCTAGTAAATTTAGCCTACTATTAAAGTTGAGGCGGATAGGTCGCAACTCATTTCCTATATAAGCACCTCAAAGTCCCATACCTTAAACGATTCAAGTTACTTGGGATAATATCATAGCTCCTTTAATTGAGGAAATTAATGTAAGGATTAGAAACGTATAGTCTCAATCATCTCTAACGATAAGGAATAGGAAAAGAAATAACGTGCTTAAACGCTTAAATTCGCTTAGTTCTTATTATAATAGGAATGGAAATCCTGCTAAAAACTTATATAATGCAATTTCACTTGTTAAGATGAAGAGGAAATTTTTATTTACCTTTAGTAAAGAATTCCTAAATCGTTTTCTTTAGTAGAGATTGAATAAAAGATAATTATTGGAATCAACGCTAATATGGAATGCTTACCCATGTAATGATAATGTTTATTTATTATTATATTAGAGAGGAGCTAGGGCATATACGGAATTAAATTAGTTGATATAGGATATAGTGAATCAGCTTTTACTAAAACAAGTAAAAACTTTAAAAATGCTATTAAAGATATATTTAAAAAAGCTTTAATATAATAATAATAAAAATCACTTAAATACAAAGTTATATATCTTCACGAACTTGTGTTAAAGATTAATTATTAATATATTAATTTAATATAAAGCCTTTCCTTTCATGTTATAAAGTGATATGTAAGAATATTATTACAATTACTTATAAGACAAAACTTTTATGTTCACTTAACTTGTTAATGCTACTTAGACTAATTTTGAAACGAAAGAATATGTAAAGCGATATTTAAGCTAATAATTTAAGATTACGCTTGAATAATTTCAAAATAAGCTAGCATAAAAAGAAAAGACGCTTATCTAACAGTTAAACAATTTTAAGAAGGAATTGTAAAGCCTCCAATTAAGCCTAGCAAATAAAAGTATAAATAATAATAAAATTCTTCGTAACAAGCTTATACAAAAAGTGTTAAATAACGAGCTATTTGCTTAGGCTTTATTTAAATCACCTTTTACTTTTGCTGCATTGATGGATGGTTTTCAAGTTGCAGTGGGAATAAGAATATCGTTTGGGATAAGATCTCAACAAGACAATTATGCTAAATCCTATTAGAAATGCCTATAAGAATATAATATGCACCTCGCTTAGCCTCGCTTAGCTTTCATAACCTCGCTTATGGCATAAACAAAAGCTCGCTTAATTTAAAGATATTACAGGCTCAGGGACCCCCTATAAGATCTGTAACT